>Ga0209692_10000003_pt1 | contig 1693860 bp, 1569 predicted proteins | sample tdDd472_FD_187129 | JGI IMG/M metagenome (GOLD analysis project Ga0209692, IMG submission 187129) | Marine sediment microbial communities from the Atlantic coast under amendment with organic carbon and nitrate - tdDd47.2 (SPAdes)... | ecosystem: Environmental > Aquatic > Marine > Coastal >...
ATTCAATTTTCCATCGCACGCCGTTGGCTGGTGATGTTTCTGGTGCTGGTAACTGGTGCCCTGGGTGTCTGGAACTATCAGCACCTACCCATCGACGCGGTACCCGATATCACCAATGTCCAGGTGCAAATCAATACCGAAGCTCCCGGCTACTCACCGCTGGAAGTGGAGCAACGCATTACGTACTTGGTGGAACTGGCGATCACAGGGCTGCCCCACGTGGAGAGTACACGTTCGGTATCACGCTATGCTCTGTCCCAAGTGACCGTGGTGTTTGAAAAAGGCACGGACATTTACTTTGCCCGCAATCTTATCAACGAGCGCTTGCAGCAGGCAAAAAGCGAGATGCCTTCAGGAATCGGTCCGGTGATGGGGCCCGTTGCCACAGGACTCGGTGAAATCTTTCACTATGCAGTGCATGCGAAACCGGGCGCCTTGCAAGAAAATGGTGAGCCCTATGATGCGACGGCCTTACGTACCTTGCAGGATTGGGTGATCCGTCCGCAGTTACGCCTGGTTCCCGGCGTCACCGAAGTCAATACCATTGGCGGCTTCGAGAAGCAGTTCCACATCACGCCGGAACCTTCAAGACTGCTGGCCTACCAGCTCAGCTTTGATGATTTAGTAGCGGCACTGGAGAAAAACAACGCTAATATCGGTGCTGGCTATATTGAAAAAAATGGTGAGCAATATTTAATCCGCGCCCCCGGACAGGTGGCTGACATCCCTGCGATCGAAAAAATCATCGTCGCTCGTCGAGCCGGGTTACCCATTACCGTGGCTGATGTGGCCGAGGTCGGATTCGGCAAAGAGTTGCGCACAGGTGCCGCTACTCGCGATGGTGAGGAGACTGTATTGGGTACCGCCGTCATGCTGCTGGGAGGTAATAGTCGGACGGTTTCCCAGGATGTGTCGGCCAAGTTGTTGGAGATCAATAAGACGCTGCCCGAGGGCGTGATTGCCGAACCGGTTTATAACCGTACGGTACTGGTCGATAAAACCATTGCCACGGTGCAGGCCAACCTGGCCGAAGGTGCGGTATTGGTTGTCGTCGTGCTCCTGATCATGCTCGGCAACGTCCGGGCGGCCTTACTCACCGCAATGGTGATTCCATTGTCGATGTTGATGTTGATGACGGGCATGGTGCAAACCAAGGTCAGCGCCAATCTGATGAGTTTGGGCGCACTCGATTTTGGCTTGATTGTGGATGGTGCGGTGATCATTGTCGAAAACTGTATCATGCGCTTGGCTGGGCGACAGCATCATCTTGGGCGCACCTTAAAACTGGATGAGCGTTTTCAAACGGTGTTTGCGGCCACCCGCGAGGTTTTTGCGCCGAGTTTGATCAGCGTGTTAGTGGTGATTCTGGTGAACTTACCCATCCTGGCTTTGACGGGCGTGGAAGGCAAAATGTTTACGCCCATGGCTATGGCGGTGATCATGGCCTTGCTGTCTGCGTTGGTGCTGTCACTCACCTTCGTCCCTGCCGCCGTGGCGCTGTTTATGACGGGGCATATCGAGGAGAAGGACAATTTTATTGTTCGCCACTCCAAACGGTTTTACGCCCCGGTTTTGGCGTGGGCGCTAAAGTTTCGCGTTCTCGTATTGTCTGCGGCCCTGATCTTTGTGGTTTTGGTCGGCGCACTGGCCACGCGGATGGGGACGGAATTTATCCCTAATCTGGATGAGGGCGATATTGCCGTCCAGGCACTGCGAATACCCGGCACCAGTCTCACTCAATCCCTGGATATGCAGTTTCAACTGGAAAAAGCGGTTCTGGAAATCCCTGAAGTCAAAACCTACTTCGCGCGCGTCGGCACGGCCGAAGTTGCCAGTGACCCCATGGGGCCCAACATTTCCGATGGCTATGTCATGCTCAGGGATCGCAGTGAATGGCCCGATCCTGATAAAACCAAAGCGCAGCTGTTGGAAGAAATTGGTGAGAAACTGACGTTGTTGCCGGGAAATGCCTATGAGATCAGCCAGCCGATCCAACTGCGCTTCAATGAATTGATTTCTGGTGTGCGATCAGACCTCGGGATCAAGGTGTTCGGCGATGATTTGGACCAGCTGCTTAAATCGGGCAGCGAAATCGCAGCGGTATTGAACGGTATTGAGGGCGCCGAAGAGGTTAAGGTCGAGCAGGTGTCCGGCTTGCCTATTCTGTCCATTAATGCCGACCGTTCAGCCATGTATCGCTATGGCTTGAATGTCGCCGATGTGCAGGACGTAGTCGCCGCCGCCACGGGTGGTGAGGAAGCCGGCCTGATCTTTGAGGGTGATCAACGTTTCTCGATAGTGGTGCGGGTAGCCGAACGCGTAAGGGGAGATTTGCGCGCGTTGGAACGTTTGCCCATACCGCTGCCAGACGGCGGCTACGTGCCACTGCGGGAAGTGGCTAGTCTCACGCTGGCCCCTGGACCTAATCAGATCTCTCGTGAAAACGGCAAGCGGCGGTTGGTAGTCAGCGCCAATGTTCGCGGTCGTGATTTGGGTGGCTTTGTGGCCGAAGTTCAGGACAAAGTTGCGCAACAGGTGAAATTGCCTCCCGGCTATTGGCTGGAGTACGGAGGTACTTTTGAGCAACTGCAATCGGCCTCGCAGCGGTTGAGCCTGCTTGTCCCCGTCACTTTGGTGATGATTTTTGCATTGCTGATGATGACCTTTGGTTCGGCAAAAGATGCGGCATTAGTCTTCAGTGGCGTACCGCTGGCGCTGACTGGTGGCGTTATCGCCTTGTGGTTGCGAGATATCCCTTTATCCATCACCGCTGGCGTTGGGTTTATTACTTTGTGCGGTGTATCGGTGCTGACGGGGGTCATGATGGTGTCGGCATTTCGGGATGAGCTCAGTCGCGGAGAATCAGTCGAGCAGGCGATTCTGGGCGGCGCCATGTTGAGATTGCGGCCGATATTGATGGTCGCTCTGGTGGCCGCATTAGGTTTCCTGCCGATGGCACTCAATACCAGTACTGGAGCCGAAGTCCAGAGGCCACTGGCCACGGTCGTTATCGGCGGCATTATCTCTTCCACGTTACTTACGCTATTGGTGCTTCCCGGACTGTATCGACTGGCCTGGCGAAGGCCAAAAGCGATTGATGACAATGGCGACACGATAGCTCAGTAACGCCTTCTGGATTGCGGCATAGAACCCTTTGTCGCGATCCCTCTGATAGCAAAAACGACACTTTTGGGAGTATTTACATGAAACAAATTACCGCGTTTATTCACCATGTTCGATCAGCCGATGTCATTGAAGCACTGCGTGACGCAGGCTACAAAAACATATCGCTGCTCGACATCAAGGGGACCTTAAAGCCTTTAGGCGAGCAGGAGCTGGCGTATTCGTCCGAAGCTGGTGTGGTTATCTCGGAAGTGCAGTTATCACTGGTTTGTGAGGACAACCAGGTGGAAGAGGTGACATCCATCATTCGCAAAACCGGGAAAATCGGACCCAACATATCCGGTTGGGTATACGTCACCCCTGTCGAGCAAGCGTTGCCTATTGGAGGAAAAGAAAATTAACTTCATGGCGAACTCCAACCGGACAAACACCTTTTGTGGTTGGCTAGGTCTTTCCGGTTTGATATTACTGATGGATCAGGCAAGTAAGTGTGCCGTTGAGCGTACGATAGAGTACGCTGAGCGAGTGGAGATTAACTCAGTTCTTAATATCGTGCACATGATGAACCCTGGCGCTGCATTCAGCTTGCTAGCTGATGCTGGTGGCTGGCAACGCTATTTCTTTATTGCATTAGCATCTGGCGTATCAGTTTGGTTGGTTTGGACAATGCGGCAGTGTCCAACCCGGCTTGAAGCGGCGAGCTATTCGTTGGTGCTTGGTGGTGCATTGGGCAACATGGTTGATCGTGTATGGCGAGGATCGGTAGTGGACTTTCTTGATTTTCAGTGGAGCAATTCTCATTGGCCAGCATTCAATCTGGCTGATACAGCGATATTCATAGGGGTATGTATTTTGATTGTTGGTACCATAGGCCGTAGAAATGATCCAGCCCATGATGGGTGAGATAGCAGCAACCGTAATAACAACCAAGGAATGAGGTAAGTAGGAACACGTTCCATCATGAAATAGTGGAGCGTGTGGTTTCATCTATTAACTTCGAAATAGTCTCCGCTCTCGCCGGTGCTTGCGGAGAACATCTCTCTTAACCATGCCCATAGGTGTGGGCATCCTTGTGCATGTGGTCCGGGTGTTCGAATTCCAGTGTCGAATGACTGATGTTGAATTCCTGCGCCAGAGCCTGTTTTATCCTGTACTTGATGTTCTCAAGTTGATCCCATGCACTTTCCTCGATAATCACATGAGCTTCCAGCGAGGCATCGTGTTCGCCCATCTGCCAAAAATGCACGTGATGAAGATCGATAACGCCTTCGATGTTGGACAGGGCAACAATGACGGCATCGGTATCGATGTCCACCGGGCTGCCCAGCATGAGGGTTCTGATGGTACCGCCGATTTCTGTCAGACCCAGGTAGAGAATGTAGCCCGCGATGCCGATGGTGATGGCAGGATCAACCCAGCGCATGTCGTAGAGTAAAATAAGGGTTCCGCCAATGACCACGGCGACCGACGCGAGCGCATCCGACAGATTGTGAAGAAACAGTGCGCGGATGTTGACGCTGTCTTTTTGTATTGAATAGGTGAGCAACGCTGTCAATGCGTCCACGGCCAAAGCGATACCACCAAGCCAGACGACCCACCAGCCCTTTACCTCTGGAGGATCGATTATCCGCATGCCACCTTCGTAAATCAGGTAGAACCCGACAATAATCAAGGTAGTGTAGTTGATGAGGGCTGCAACGATTTCAATGCGTCCGTAACCAAAGGTCATCTTTGCGTCAGCCGGGCGGCGCGCAATTTTTTGCGCCGCGAATGCGATGACGAGTGACGCCATGTCTGAAAAATTATGCAAGGCGTCCGCGATAAGGGCGAGACTACCGGCAAAGATACCTCCCCCAATCTGAGCCAGGGTCAGGATCCCGTTCGCCCAGATGGCGATAGCAACGCGTTTGTCCTTGGTCTCGGGGGGCATATGCACATGGTCGTGACTCATTGGGTTAACCTTGTTGGTGGCTATTTATAAAGAGGCATCTGCTGTATTCAGCTTACTCTGTGCCTGGTCGCCTGTGCCTTGGTGACTTTGTGGAATTTGGGCCATTGGCTACTCATCCTTTTTGACAGTTTTCAGGAATTCCGCAAGGCTGTCTTCGGCCGCTTTTTTGTTCGGGAATGGCCCGATATTTTGACCTTCACGGGTTAAAAAATACCAGTCACTGTTGATGGCGTGGATGCGATGTGTTCGAAAGTGTGGAGCTTCCTTCGGGTCATCTTTTCGTTGCTTGGGTGGATCACTCATAATCTTGTCCTGTCGTCATAACCCTGCACAGTAAAGCCATCCAAAACGGCTTGAACTGACTGTACAAGGTCATGAGCCACAGCTCCTGTTGGAGATGAATCATCAGGCGCAGAGGGAGCGAAAGCTGAAATGGAACCCGCTCGCCTGAAGAGGGCAGGTTTTTTCTCAGACAACCGTATCGTCCTCGGCACCGTCTTCAATCCGGATTGCACGATTGACGTCGCTGACAAAAATACGGCCATCGCCACGCAGTCCTGTATGGGCTTCGGTTTTCAGTACCCGGACGACCTCGTCCACGTATTGATCGTGACACACGATTTCCACTTTTACGTGCTTGACAAAATCCCCCGCGCCCTCAATCGGGTTGGCAGCGCTGGTATTGACTTTGCTACGGCCGAAGCCGACAACGTGGGCGACACTCATGCCGGTGACGCCCTGCACGCGGTGCAGGGCCAGGGTCACGGCTTCCAGTTTGCGGTGTTTGATATAGGCTTTGATCTCTTGCATGACAGTCACTCCGGGTTAATGGGATTCACTCATATCAGCGGGCTTGTCGGCAAACCAGTGATACAGGGCGGGTATAACCAATAGGGTGAGGATGGTGGCGGTCACCAGGCCGCCGACCACGACGGTGGCCAGTGGTCGCTGCACTTCGCTGCCGGTGCCGGTGGCGAACAGCAGCGGGAACAGCCCCAGGGCAGTAGTGACGGCGGTCATGATCACCGCCCGCAGCCTTGCGCAGGCCGCCCGCACACTGGCTTCGGCAATGGAGACCCCGTCCTTGACCAGTTCATTCAGGTAACTCACCAGCACCAGACCATTTTCCAGAGCGATACCAAACAGGGCGATAAACCCTACCGAAGCCGGCACCGAGAGGCTCTGGCCACTCAGCCACAGGGCGACGATACCGCCCACCAGCGCCAGCGGGATATTGAGCATGATCAACAGGGCGTTGCGCAGCGACCTGAAATTGACGAACAGCATCAAAAACACCAGCGCAAGAGTAATGGGCACCACGATCATCAGCCGCTTGTTGGCCTGTTGCTGAAGTTCGAACTGTCCACCCCATTTGAGAAAATAGCCCGGCGGCAAATCCACCTGCTGCGCGATAGCGGCATCGGCCTCGGCCACGAAGGAGCCGATGTCCCGGTCGCGAACGTTGGTCTGGATGGTGATAAAGCGCTGATTGTTTTCCCGGGTGATCTGGCGCGGCCCCACCACTTCCTCAATGGCTGCCAGTTCCTCCAGGGGAATGCGCTGCCCGGCGGCGTTCTTGATAATGAGCTGCCCGATGACATCGGCCTGGTTGCGCGCGGGCTCTTCAAGGCGCACATAGATATCAAAGCGGCGGATGCCCTCGAACACCTGTCCGGCCTCGCTGCCGCCCACGGCCACGCTCAGGGTGCGTTGCACATCGCTGACATTGAGGCCGTAACGGGCAATGGCCTCCCGGTTCAACGAAATGCGCAGCTGCGGCGTACCGCCGATTTGGTCGCGCTGCACGTCCTGGGCGCCCTGCACGGTGCGCATCACCTTTTCTATAGCCTGTGCTTTCTCCACCAGCACATCCAGGTCATCGCCAAAGAGCTTGGCAGCCAGTTCGGCTTTGGTCCCGGTGAGCAGTTCATCCACCGCCGCGGCGATCGGTTGGGTGAAGTTAAACTGCGCGCCGGGGAAATCCGCGAATTTTTCACTCATGGCCGCATACAAGCCATCCAGCGTCTCCGCGCTTTGCCATTGATCCTGGGGCTTGAGGGCGACGAAAATCTCCGCGTTATTCACCGGATCGGCGTGGGCGCCGACTTCACCGCGGCCAATGCGCGACACCACCTGGGTGACCTCCGGAAACGCTGCCATCAATTGCCGCTCGAATACGCCAATGGTCGTCTCGGCTTTTTCCAGCGAGATGGACGGCGCCATGGTGGCGCGGATCAGCAGATCCCCTTCATTGAAGCGGGGCACAAACTCCGAGCCCAGCCGCGGCGCGACGGCAACGCCAATGAGCAGAACCACTGCCGCCAGGGTCACGGCAATCCAGCGGCGCGCGACTATGGCCTGAACCAGAGGTTGGTAGCCTTTCAGCAGTAAACTGACAATGTCCTTGCGGGGTTTGTCGGGGTCTGTTTCCGGGCGCTTCATCAACAGGGAGGAGGCCACCGGTGCCACAATCAGGGCAAAGAACAGCGAGCCAAGCATGGCCACCGCTACGGTATAGGCCAGTGGCCGGAAGGTCGCCCCTTCCACCCCCTGCAAGGTGAACAGCGGCAGGAACACAATGATGATAATGCTGATGGCAAACAGAATCGGGCGCGCCACTGACTGACAGGCCCGCGCCACCAGGTGCAAGCGTGATTCGTCCGGGGAGGATTCCCGCAGCATCCGGTCGATGTTCTCCACCACGACCACCGCGCCATCCACCATCATGCCGATGGCGATGGCAATCCCGCCCAGCGACATCAGGTTGGCGGAGATATCGAAGAATTTCATGGCGAGGAAGGTGAAGCCGACGGAGAACGGAATCGACAGCGCCACCACCAGGCTGGGCCGCAGGCCGCCCATAAAGGCCAACAGCACCAGGGCCACCAGAATAATCCCCTGCAACAGGGCGTTGATCACCGTGCTCACCGCTGCCTTGACCAATGTCGCCTGGTCGTAATAGGGCTGCACCTCGACGCCTTCGGGCAGGTTGGCATTGATGGTGGCCAGCTCCTGCTTAACGGCGCCGATCACCTGGGAGGTATTGCTGCCGATCAGCTTCAATACCATGCCCACGACCACTTCACCTTCGCCGTCCTTGGTGGTGAGTCCGCGGCGGATTTCGCCGCCGATGTCCAGCTCGCCCAGCTGGTGCAGGTAAACGGGTGTGCCGTCGATGGTTTTCACCACGATATTGCGCAGGGCTTCAAGATCCGTGGCCAGACCCACGGAGCGGACGATGTACTCCTCATCGTTTTTGACGATGAACTGCGCCCCGGCGTTGGCATTGTTGGCCTCGATGCGCTCCTTGATGTCGGGCAGCGATACGTCGTAGCGGATCAGTGCGTCGGGGTCGATACGCACCTGGAACTGCTTGACCTCACCGCCGATGGAGAGGACTTCCGTAACGCCTTTTACCGTCTGTAGGTTGAACTTGACGATCCAGTCCTGAATTTCCCGCAGCTCGGTGTTGCTGTATTGCCCGCTGGTATCCTCCAGCACGTAGAACAGAATCTGGCCGAGTCCTGTCGTGATGGGGCCCATCACCGGTTCGCCGAAACCGTCGGGAATAGCCTCCCGGGCCACCTGTAGTCGTTCCCCCACCAGCTGGCGGGCAAAGTAAATATCGGTGCCATCCTCGAAGTAGATATTGACCACCGACAAGCCGAAGTTGGAGATCGACCGCACGTGATCCAGTTGCGGTAGGCCATTCATGGCGCTTTCGATGGGGTAGGTGACGTATTTCTCGACTTCCTCCGGCGCCAGGCCTTCGGTTTCCACAAAGACCTGCACCAACGCCGGTGAAATATCCGGATAGGCGTCAACCGGCAGGGTGCGATAGGCGAAGTAACCGCCGATAAGCATCGCCAAAGAGATCACGACCACTAACAGTCGGTTCTCCAGCGCAAAACGAATAAGAGTTTGCATACTGTTCTCCCGCGATTAGTGGTTGTGACCGGATTCGAATTCGCTTTTTTGCAGCTGGGCCTTGAGCACGAATCCGCCTTTGGCCACATAGCGTTCACCCGCGTCGAGGCCCGCCAATATCTCCACTGCGTCGCTGTCACCGCGACCGAGCTTGGCCGGACGGGGTTCCCAGCTGCCGTCGTGCTGAACGAATATTGTGGGTTGGCCCTCCAGGTCGATAATGGCGGTCCTGGGTGCCACGACCGCGGCGGGAAATTCACCCAGAGTAATCTGGCCTTCAATGAACATCCCCGGTTTCCAATCATTGTCAGGATTGGCCAGGAAGACCCGCGCCAGGCCTGTGCGGGTGGCCTCGTCTACCAGCGGCGCCACATAGTCCAGGCTGGTCTCCACGGGTGCAGGGCCATGGCTGGTAGTGATTCGCACCGGCTGTCCGGTTTTTACCAGCGGCACCTGCTTGGGATAGAGGGCAATATCCACCCACAGGGTGGACAGGTTCGCGACCACAAAAGCGGTATCGTCGGGCGCCAGGTGTTCTCCCAGGGTGACGTGGCGTTTGATAACCACGCCGTCGATCAGGGATTTCAGCTGAAAGCGGGACAGTGTCTCGGAGCTCTCGGCCACGGCGAGCACATCGCCGGCCTTGACCCGGTCACCGGTTTTTGCCTGTACCTCGACGATCTTTGCCGCAAAGCGGGGCGTGATATGGGCCACGGCCTCCTCGTTGAGTTTCACCTCGCCGGGCAGCGAGACCTGTTGGCGAATCACACCGGCTTCAGCAGTGTCGATTTCACCACCAAAGTCCCGTAGCAGGTCGGCGCTAAAAGTCAGCTCGGGCTCTTCGTCTTCATGGCCTTCATGACCGGCTTCTTCGGCATGGTCGCCTTCATCTTCAGCGTGATCTTCCCCGGCATGTTCCTCTTCCGAGTGTTGCTTTTCATCTGCGTGCTGAGCGCCTTCTTCGGTGTGAGCGCCTTGATCTGATGGGGCGGCGATTGTGCTTTGAGATGCCATGGCAGCAAGCAGCAAGCCGCCCATTAAATAATTCAGTAACTTGTTCATTGTGATTCATCCTGTGGCGAAAGAGACGCTTTATCATCGATGCTGTCCAGCGTGGGCAGGCGCAGATTGGACCGTAAATCATTGGCCGCGCCGGTGGGGTAGAGTGACTGACGCTCCCCCGTGAGCGGCTGGCCGGTCAAGGTCTCCAGGGTGATAAGGGTTTGGTGAAAATCGGTGGCGGCGGCAACGGCCTCGGTTTCGAAGGACAGCAGCTGGCGCCGGGCTTCCACCAGTTCCAGATAGGAAAAACGCCCGTCGCCGTAGCCTTCCTGAATCAGCGCCAATGCCTGGTGTGCCTCGGGCAGTATCTGTTCACGCAGCAGGGTAACCCGCTCGCGGGCCTGTTCCAGTTGGGCGAAGGCATTGCGCAGTTCCGTAAAAATCTTCACTCGTGTGGCTTTCTCTTCGAGATCCAGTTTCGCCAGATCCTCCCGCGCGGCCCTGATGTCGCCCTGGTTGCGGTTAGAGACGCCAAGAGGCATGGAAAACGAAAAAACCACACCCGTATCGCCGGTGCCTTCGACCCGTCTGATGCCCGCGCCGACTTCGATGTCCTGTCGGCCCCGGGCAATGGCCAGGTCCAGTTCGGCCTTACGCAGTCTTTCCAGGGTCATAAACCGTTGCAGCTGCGGCGCCTGTTCCAATTGGCGCTGGACGCTGGCAAACTCAGGCGTCGGCGCTAACGCGAAGAGTTCGGCCTCTACATCACCAAAATCCGCCGAGGTTTCGCCCCATAGACTCGCCAGGCGCCGCTTGGTATTGCCCAGGCGCACGGTGAGATTGCTCACCGCCAGCTTGGCCTGCATCAGATCCGTGCGGGCACGGCTCAGTTCCGCCCGACTGGCGCTGCCTGCGTCAAACCGCCTTTGCGCGACGTTTTCTGCGGTGCTGGTAAAGTCCACGACTTGCCGGGCAAAGGCCAGTAGGCGCTGGGTTTGTGCCACTTCCAGGTAGCGGCTGGCCGCCGCCGACAGTGCGTCGAGGCGGGCCAGTTCGTAATCGCGCTCGACGGTTTGGCGACGCCACTGGCCGACATCCCGGCGCAGGGGGCGCTTGCCGCCCATCTCGATGATTTGGCTGAGCGCCAGGGTGGTTTCCATGGCATCGGTGCCCGAGAACTCGCCATTGCCGGCGATATTCTCGACGTCGAGGGAGACCTGTGGGTTGGGCCGAAACCCGGCCTGGAGGGCCCGCGCCTCGGCCGCGCGAATATCGTAGGGATACATCGCCAATTCGGGGTTATCACTGAGGACCCGGGCGAACGCCTTGGGTAGGGTCAGTGTTGTCGGGTCGCGGTCAGCGGCCTGGATAAGCCCGGGCAGGCTTACCAGCGCGCCGCAAATCAGCAGGCGCGCTGTCCGGATCATCAGGCTTCGGCCTGAATCCGGGGACAAACGGAATAGCATGAACATGAATTACCTCACGTAAAGATTTTTGAAAAATCCTGGCGCCGGTCTAGGACCGGAAAGTGAGGTTAGGCTATGGGCGGTCGAAGTATCGCAGCGACGAGGGGAGACGGGTGGTCGACGATATAGCGTAGTGTGACCTGGTTGGAGGAGGCAGTCGGCAGCGTGGGCAGCTGCATGGACAGCAGCATATGAGAGCCATGGCAATGGCAGGAGTGGCAATGGCCGGGTGGCGTGTTGTGGTCTGATCCCGGTGACGGGTCTGTCGCTTGGGTTGAACCGTCTCCCCCGGACATATCCGCCAACTCATGGGGTTGGTGATCCGAATGGATAGGCAATACATCAGCGGTGATGGATAGTGATTGCACTACCATCAATACCGCAAACAGTATTAGCGTCCAGTTTTTTGCCATTCGATTATCAAGCGAGCCGAGTAGAAATAAGCGCACACTATAATTTACTAGGGGGATTCAATCAACTTGGGCTATTGTCGCGTCAAAATCCGGGGGTGATGTTCAGAGAAAGTTCCTCGATCATGCCGCTTATTGTCTGGCTCAGTGGGTATTCTTGATCAGACGCGGCAGCCAGCGCAGATACGCGACCATACCGAACAACTCGACTAGTGATTGGAAAACAATGACGACGACAGCGGCCCGCCAGGGTTCCGGCAGCGACAGGGCCAGTGGCAGCATAACGAAGGAGTTTCGGGTACCAAAGCTGAACGTGAGGGTGCGGCCGATAGTGGATGTGAACCCGAATAGCTCACTGAGCCCCTTGCCGATAACAGCAGCGGCAACCAGATAAAGCACAAAGACCACGAGCGCCGACCACAGCAGGGCGCCATTGTCGATCACCAGGCTGACCTGGGAGCCGGCAATCAGAAACACCACCAATGCCAGCAATGGCACGGGCAGCCACCCAAGCCAGTTCACCAGTGTTTGCGCGCGCGGGTGCTTTTCCGTCAATCGTTCGGTAATCCAGGCCAGGATCAGCGGGGTGACAATCAATCCGAAGAATGCCGGCAGCAAGTGGCTGCCAACCGCCAGTTCAATGGCGATATTGCCCATGAAGAGCCAGATATAAATGGGTAGCAAAATGAGCTGGACCAGCAGAAGGATCGGCGCGGCCGCTATGGCCCTGGCACCGTCCCCACTACCGAGATGTGTAAAACTGATAAACCAGTCCGTACAGGGCACCATCAGTACCAGCAGTACGCCGAGACGAATAGCGGGATCATCCGGTAACAGCCACAACAGAAGACCAACGACCACCGGTATCAGGATAAAATTGCCCGTCAGCAAAGCGGCCAGAAAGCGGCGATCACGAAATGCCGACCTGAGATGTATCAGTGGTACCTGAGTGAAAGTGGTGTACAGGAGAACACCCAGGGCCGGCCAAAGCAGCGCTTCCCAATGACGAGTCTGCTCTGGTGACATCCAGCCGATGGCCATGCCGGCCAGGATGGCAACCAGATAAAGCCAGACCTGATATCGTTCCAGTTGTTCGCGCATTTAAAGCTGTTCCTGCTGTTTTTCGAGGGCACGATAGTATCATTGGTGCGCAATGAACTCCCGACACTTGCCCTGAGCATTTCGGCAGGCTTATCGAGGGGGACTGAAACCTCTTTAGGTTGGGTCGGGAGAGATACGGTAAAATGGTTAGCGTCAGCGTTTTACCTTTTTGCCGACAGTAGCGGGGATGGGCGTCTCCACAGGGTTGGTGGTTTTTTTACCCGGTTTGGCTGGTTCTGACCCTGTTGAGAGGGGTCACGGATGTAAGGTTATTAGAACCTAAAGAAGCTGGTCAATTGCTCATGGACATACTGAGATATTTCGAGAGGGTAGAAAGCTATAGTCTTTAGCTTTGGTAATAGGTGTGGTGTAGCTTGAAATGTTTATTAGAAGGCATGCTTTAGATTTCTTCACATTACTCAGATTTGTATCCCAGTTGTATCCCAGAATTTCTATCTAGGGTGTGGGGTATAAAATAATCCGTTGCGTTTATATAAGGGGGGGATGGTACCAGAGGCCGGACTCGAACCGGCACACCATTGCTGGCGGGAGATTTTGAATCTCCTGTGTCTACCAATTTCACCACTCTGGCACTGCTTAGATTTTACTATTTTCCCTTGGGATACAAAATCGCTTGAGAATTTTGAATCCCCTGTGTCTACCAATTTCACCACTCTGGCACAGGGGCGCGATTATAGCAGCGGCCCTTGCAGAATCAATAGATGTACCCTTTTGGAAGCATGGGTTTGCTGGCCCTGTCAGGTGATTTCCTTTACCCTTGCGGCCTTTTACCGCACCACGATCAGAAATTATGCGCCGCGACCATTTTCACTACCATTTGCCCGATGAGCTGATAGCGCGTCAGCCTGCAGCGCAACGTCGCGGCAGCCGCTTGCTGGTGCTGGACGGGAAAAGTGGTGAGCTCTCTCATCGACAGTTCCCCGACCTTGCAGAACTGGTCAGGCCTGGTGACTTGATGGTGTTTAACAACACCCGGGTGATTCCGGCGCGTCTCTATGGTCATAAAGCCAGCGGTGGCAAAGTTGAAATGCTGGTGGAGCGCCTGGTGGATGAACGCAATGTGCTGGCACATCTGCGCGCCAGCAAGTCCCCGAAACCAGGGACAACAATTCATTTCGAGGGTGATGTTGTTGCCCAAGTCACAGGTCGGGAAGGGGAGCTTTTCTGCCTCTATTTTCAGGGTGATCGGCCGGTACTGGAGATTCTGGAAACCCATGGCCATATGCCACTGCCTCCCTACATTGATCGAGCAGATGGCAAACTGGATCGCGAACGTTACCAGACGGTTTATGCAGAAAAACCCGGTGCGGTAGCGGCGCCGACAGCGGGTTTGCACTTCGATGAAGACCTGCTTGCTCAGTTGCGAGCCCTGGGTGTGGACATCGCCCATGTCACTCTGCATGTGGGGGCCGGCACATTTCAGCCGGTGAGGGTGGATAATATCCTCGACCACCAGATGCACACGGAAGTCATTGATGTGTCTGAAGAGGTTTGTCGGCAGGTGGTGGAAACCCAAGCCCGGGGTGGTCGGGTGATTGCAGTGGGCACTACCAGTGTGCGCTGCCTGGAAAGTGCTGCGGCAGCAGGGCAGATTGTGCCCATGAATAGCGAAACCGATATTTTCATCTACCCGGGATACCAATTCCGGGTCGTGGATGCGCTGATCACCAATTTTCACCTGCCAGAATCTACATTGCTGATGTTGGTCAGTGCCTTTTCAGGGTTTTCCCGCATCATGTCGGCTTATAAGGAAGCCGTTGCTGAGCGTTATCGTTTTTTCAGTTATGGGGACGCCATGTTCCTGACGTGTAACCCTAATGCCAGAGAGGATATGCCGGAATGAGTCGTCATTGTTTCATGTCGTTTGAGCTGGATATCAGTGATGGCAAGGCACGACGTGGCCGGATGCAATTTCCCCGGGGTGTAGTGGAAACACCAGCTTTTATGCCAGTCGGTACCTGTGGCACGGTGAAAGGTATGCTACCCCGGGATATCGGGGAAATCGGTGCACAGATCATTCTCGGCAACACCTTTCACTTGATGCTGCGACCTGGCACTCAGGTAGTGATGGAGCACGGAGATCTGCATGACTTTATGCAGTGGCCTGGCCCCATACTTACCGACTCCGGTGGTTTTCAGGTTTTCAGCCTCGGCGACATCCGTAAGATTTCCGAGGAAGGGGTTTCCTTTCGCTCACCTATCGACGGTAGCCCGGTGTTTCTCGATCCGGAGTCATCGATCCGCGTCCAACATGAACTTGGCGCCGATGTGGTGATGATTTTTGATGAGTGTACGCCCTATCCAGCGACGCTAGATCAGGCCAAGTCCTCTATGGAGCTATCCCTGCGCTGGGCAAAACGCAGTAAGGATGCCCATGGCGATAATCCCTCGGCGCTGTTCGGGATTGTTCAGGGTGGTATGTACGAAGCTCTGCGTGAGGAGTCCCTTAACGGTCTGGAAGACATCGGTTTTGACGGCTATGCCATCGGTGGTTTGTCGGTAGGAGAGCCCAAGGAAGATATGATTCGTATCCTCGATCACCTTCCACCAAAAATGCCCGCCGACAAACCCCGCTACCTGATGGGGGTGGGCAAGCCCCAGGATATTCTCGAGGCAGTGCGTCGCGGCATTGATATGTTTGATTGCGTGATGCCCACCCGCAATGCCCGCAATGGTCATTTGTTCACCAGTGGCGGGGTGGTGAAAATTCGCAACGCGGTTCACCGCCATGATACGGCCCCTCTCGATGTCAACTGTGACTGCTATACCTGCCAGAACTTCAGCCGGGCCTACCTGCATCATCTGGAAAAGTGTGGAGAGATTCTCGGCGCACAACTCAACACCATTCATAACCTGCGTTATTACCAGAATCTGATGACAGATATCCGCCGTGCAATTGAGGAGCAGTGCCTCGATGAGTTTGCCGAGCAGTTTTACCGGGAGCAGGGCCTCACCCCGCAGACTTGAGTTACGTTGCTTAGTCCCCATATACCGTCGGGTAAGTTTTATTTCTGACGGGTTCGGCAAGCCCGTTCAATTCAGCCTATAATGGCCCGCTTTATCAACCGGGACACAACACAAGAACCGTGATATGAACCGTTACCCAATTTGGAAATACCTGCTGATAGTCTTTGTGATTACGCTGGGGGTTGTTTATGCACTCCCCAATCTTTACGTCCCCGATCCTGCAGTGCAGATCTCCGGTCAGAGCAGTGGCACGGTAATCGATGCTCCTGTGCTCGAGCGTGTTGAAGCGGCGCTCAAACAGGAGGGTATCGAGTACTTCGGTGGTGAAGTGAGCGGTGAAAACGGTCTTATTCGCCTTCGGGATGGCGAGCAACAATTGCTGGCCAAGCGTGTTATCCAGCGTGCGTTGGGTTCCGATTACATTGTTGCGTTAAATCTTGCTGCCACCACGCCAGACTGGCTGTCCTCGCTGGGAGCCAGCCCCATGAAGCTTGGTCTCGATCTCAGTGGTGGTGTTCATTTCCTGCTGGAAGTGAATACAGACGAAGCAATCGGCAAACGAATGGATACGGCCGTCCGTGAGGTGCGGGCGGCTATGCGTGAAGAAAAGCTGCGCTATGCAAGTGTCAAGCTGGAAGATGGAGCAACCATTGTCAGTAAATTCGATACTGAGGCAGAGCGTGATCAGGGCAGTGAAATCCTGCGTAAAAACTTTCGGGATTTGGGCAGACAATTGAGTGAGGAGGACGGCCTCTTTGTGATTCGCTCAAGCATGTCCGAAGCGGCCGTTAGGGAAATTGAGGATTATGCCCTCAACCAGAACCTGACCACATTGCGCAATCGGGTGAATGAGCTAGGCGTATCGGAACCCATAGTTCAGCGCCAGGGCCGCAATCGCGTCGTGGTGGAGCTGCCCGGTGTGCAGGATACTGCGGAAGCAAAACGGATCATTGGTAAAACGGCTAATCTGGAATTTCGACTGGAAGCGGAACCGGGGAAAATCACCAACCGGGAAAAATTTGAATTCCGTGATCCGAATGCACGACCCAAGGATGCGTTCCTGGAACGTACCGTGGTGATAACCGGTGATCATGTTTCCAATGCCACATCCTCGTTTGATGAAAATGGTATGCCCCAGGTCAACATCAACCTGGACAGTGAGGGCGGTGCGCGCATGCACCGGGCTTCTCGCAAGAACATCGGCAAGCGCCTCGGGGTGTTGTTTATCGAGTACAAAACCCGGATGGACTACACCACCGATGAGAATGGTGAGCAGATTGCCATTCCGGAACGGTATGTCGAGAAGAAGATTATCAGTCTTGCCACCATTCGCAGTGCGCTGGGTGTAACTTTCCGCATTACCGGTCTTGATAACCCCCGTGAAGCCTCGGAATTGGCGCTGTTGCTCCGAGCGGGTGCATTGGCTGCGCCCATGTACTTTGTGGAGGAGCGCACCATCGGTCCGTCGCTGGGTGCCGAAAATATTGCCCTGGGTATCAAGTCGGTCACCATCGGCATGCTGGTGGTTCTCGGGTTTATGCTGGTCTACTACAAGATGTTCGGTCTCTTTGCCAACCTGGCATTGGGATTCAACCTGATCATTCTGGTGGCTGCCATGTCTATTCTGGGGGCGACCTTAACACTGCCGGGTATTGCCGGTATTGTGCTGACCGTCGGTATGGCGGTGGATGCCAACGTGCTGATCTTTTCGCGAATCAAGGAGGAGCTGGCCAACGGGATGCCGCCGCAGTCGGCTATTAATGCCGGTTATGACCGAGCCTTCGTCTCGATCTTTGATGCTAACCTGACCACGCTGATCGTGGCGGTGATTCTATATGCCATAGGCTCTGGTCCGGTTCAGGGTTTCGCGGTAACGCTGTCCATCGGTATTCTGTCTTCCATGTTTACGGCTATTTTGGGTACCCGCGCGCTGGTGAACCTCTTCTATGGTGATCGCACCATCAAACGAGTCTGGATTTAGGAGCTGGCCATGACAACCCAACGCATTTTCAATTTTATGGGTGGCCGCAAGTTGGCTGCCGCTTTTTCGATTGCCCTATTGCTCTGCGCCATAGTCTCCCTGTCAGTCAAAGGGTTGGTGCTGGGGCTGGATTTCACCGGTGGTTCTCAGGTGGAAGTTGGTTATCCCCGGGCAGCAGACCTGAGCCTGGTTCGTCAGCAGCTCACTGACAGCGGGTTTGAAAACCCGGTGGTTGTGTATTTCGGTTCGGAAAGTGATGTGCTGATTCGTATGCAGGGAAAACCCGACGAGGGCCTGGCGGAATCAGTAATGAAGTCGCTTGATCCGAATAATTCCGGCGAGCTGGAGCTGCGTCGTGTGGATTACGTCGGCCCGCAGGTTGGTGAAGAGTTGCGGGAAGACGGCGGCCTGGGGATGCTGGCTGCTCTGGTCGTGGTCATGCTGTACGTGGCGATTCGCTTCCAGTACAAGTTCGCGCTGGGTGCAGTGGCCGCGTTGGTTCACGATGTGATTATTACTCTGGGCTTCTTTTCTATCGTCGGCCTGGAAGTGGATCTGACCGTGCTTGCCGCGGTGCTGGCGGTGATCGGTTATTCCCTGAATGACACCATCGTGGTTGCTGACAGAATCCGGGAGAACATCCGCCTGCTAAGAGAAGAAGATCTGATCAGTGTGATCAATGAATCTCTAACCCAGACCCTGGGGCGTACCTTGATTACCTCATTGACCACTATCTTTGTACTGGTGGCACTGTTTGTCTTCGGTGGTGAATTGATCCACAACTTTTCCATCGCCCTGATTGTGGGTGTTGTCATTGGTACTTACTCGTCTATTTATGTGGCAGCCAACATGTTGTTGCTTCTGGGTATGAAACGTGAGGATCTGCTGCCCCCGGAAAGAGAGGGTGCGGAATTCGACGAATTGCCCTGAGAAAGGCGACTTTAGGGCTGTCCGGGCCGCAGTTGCTTGATTCTGGCAGCTAAATTTTTTCTTGCTTGTTTCGGACAGCCGCTGTTAAAGTGGCCATTGCGGGCGTCTAACACGTCCGTATTTATTACTGCCAATACAACAAGTTGGCAATCAAGTGTTTACGAGGATCATATGTCAGATTTAGTTACCGGTACCGTTAAGTGGTTCAATGAAGAAAAAGGATATGGCTTCCTGGCCCAGGAAGGTGGAAAGGATGTATTCGTGCATTTCAGTGCTATCAACGGTACTGGCCGTCGCACACTGTTTGAAGGCCAACAGGTTTCTTTTGAAGTGACCCAAGGCCAGAAAGGCCCTCAGGCTCAGAACGTAACCGTTATTGCGTAAGGCTTTAACAGTCGTGTTACACCCAAAAAATGCCAGCAAATGCTGGCATTTTTTGTTTTCTATTGCGTGAAATAACACCCGACCTATTGGTCGACATGACGTTCACTTTTCTGCTGACGTGCTGAGAAGGCATTGCGGGGAAAGGTGAGGTTATCTTTTGGCCTAGCGCCAGTTATCCCAGGCTACCAGTACCAGTTCAGAGTACCAGGTTTTGCCATAGCTGCCGTTGTAGCGGGCGAGCGCCGGGGTGAGGTCGCCATCTTCCATATCCAGATAATATTTCAGAATCGTGCAGCCGTAGCGCAGATTGGTGTCTACGTGGGTGAGGTTGTCTTCTTCGCGGCCTATTTCCCGTTTCCAGAACGGCATCACCTGCATCAGGCCTTGAGCCCCTGCGCGCGATACGGCGTAGGGATCAAAACGGCTTTCTATCTGGATAACGGCAAGAACAATTTCCGGTGAAAGCCCGGCTCGGGTTGCTGCCAGGTGGATTTTGCGAAGTAGTTCAAGCCGCTCGCGGCTGTCGGGAATAAATTTTTCCAGCTGACTCGATTTTGCCATCAGCCAGACCTCGGCATCAAAGCGGTCTTCAAAGCTGTCAGCTTGAGCGATTGTTGCCTTGAGCAAGGCTACCAGCTGCTGGTCGACTTCCTGCTCGGCCAGCGTGGTAAAAGGGGTGAGCAAGATGGCTGTCAGCCACCCGATGATCAACCCTTTGCACAATTTTTTTCTCATTCGATGGTCTTTGTCAGAAACTCGATAATATCGTTCAGGCCAATCGTGCGGTTTTCGGTTTCGCGGCGGTGACGGTACTCGACTTCACCAGTTTCGAGACCGCGATCACCAATCACTACCCGGTGAGGGATGCCCACCAGTTCAACGTCCGCCAACATGGCACCCAAGCGGGCTTTTTCTTCATCCATAAATAGCACATCCAAGCCGCGTTCCTGCAGTTGGGTGTAGAGTTTTTCGCAGGTTTCGCGAACCTGTTCAGATTTCTGGATGTTGATGGGAATCAGTGCCACCTGGAACGGAGCCAGGGCATCTGGCCAGATGATGCCATTTTCGTCGTGATTCTGTTCAATAGCTGAGGCAACAACGCGGCTCACACCGATGCCGTAACAGCCCATGATCATGACCTGTTCCCGGCCTTCCTCGTTCAGTACCTTGGCGTTCATCGCTTCGCTGTATTTAGTGCCCAGCTGGAAAATGTGGCCCACTTCGATACCGCGTTTGATTTCCAGTACACCCTTGCCATCGGGGCTGGGGTCTCCGGGTACCACGTTGCGAATGTCGGCAACATCGTCAATCGGGCAGTCCCGCTCCCAGTTGACCCCTGTCAGGTGAACGCCGTCCCGGTTGGCGCCACAGACAAAGTCAGCCAGGTGAGCGGCACTATGATCAACAATGACTGGAATTTTCAGGCCGACAGGACCGATAGATCCGACTGAGCAACCCAGGTTTGCGCGAATCTGTTCCTCGCTGGCAAAGGTCAGCGGTGCAGCAATACCGTGTAACTTTTCCGCTTTGATGTCGTTGAGCTCGTGATCGCCGCGCACCACCAGGGCAACTAGTGGTGCTTCTTCGTCATCGCCCTGCACAATCAGAGTTTTAACCACGCTGGCAGCGGGTACATCGAGGAATGTGCTGACCTGCTCAATGCTGTGTTGGCCGGGTGTGGCCACTTCCTGCATGGTTTCTGACGGGGAGGGACGGCTGCCCTCTGGCGCGATGGCTTCAGCCATTTCCACATTGGCGGCGTAGTCGCTTTCGGTGGAGAAGGCGATGTCATCTTCCCCAGAAGCGGCCAGCACGTGGAACTCGTGGGAGTGACTGCCGCCGATGCTGCCGGTATCGGCAAGCACGGGGCGGAAGTCCAGGCCCAGGCGGGTAAAGATCGCACTGTAAGCCTTGTGCATGATGTCATAAGTTTCCTGAAGGCTGGCCTGGTCGGTGTGAAAAGAATAGGCATCTTTCATCAGAAACTCGCGGGCGCGCATAATGCCGAAGCGGGGGCGGATTTCATCCCGAAATTTCGTTTGAATCTGGTAGAAGTTGGCTGGCAGCTGCTTGTAGCTGCGGATCTGGTTGCGCACCAGATCGGTGATCACTTCCTCATGGGTGGGGCCCAGGCAGAAAGGGCGGCTGTGACGGTCCTGCATTCTCAGCAGTTCAGGGCCGTATTGCTCCCAGCGTCCGGATTCCTGCCAGAGTTCCGCCGGTTGGGTGACCGGCATCAGTACTTCCTGAGCGCCAGCACGGTTCATTTCCTCCCGGACAATGGCTTCTACCTTTCGCAGGACTTTTAGGCCTAGCGGCAACCAGCTGTAGAGGCCCGCCGCCAGTTTTCGGATCATCCCTGCTCGAATCATCAACTGGTGGCTGATGACCTCGGCGTCGGAGGGCGTTTCTTTCTGTGTGGCAATTAGATACTGGCTGGCTCGCATGTTCTATTCTTTATCTTGGAGGTTGCTGGAAAAGGCGCTATTTTACGGTGCAGCCCGCTTCGGGTACAGGATTAGAGGATGTCAAATGTTTGAACTTGATTCCCGGTTGGTCTCAGACACTGTGGTTGTGGGTGACTTTCCGTTGTGTCGTCTGTTGATGCACCGTGATGCCAACTATCCGTGGTTTATTCTGGTGCCGCGCCTTGAGGCGGTAACAGAAATCTATCACCTCTCAGAGGAGGATCGACAGCAGTTGATGCGCGAGTCCTGCCAGTTGGCAGAGGCGCTGGTGGACGTGTTCTCCCCAGATAAAATCAACATTGCCACTTTGGGGAATATGGTACCGCAGCTTCACATGCACCATGTGGCGCGTTACAAAACCGACGGTGCCTGGCCAAATCCCATCTGGGGTGCACAGGCGCCAGCAACTTATACGGATGCTCAGCGGTGTCAGCGACTTGAGTCTATTTCCAATGTGCTGGAAGGCGAAGGATTTGTTGCGCTCGACGGCTAGTGCAGAGTGCTAGCAACTGGCTTTCATAAATAGTCGACCACCCCAATTCTGATCGGATTCAATCTTCTAGCCCCGGTTTTACTGGGGTATAATGCGCCGCTTTTATCAGGGGCGTTTTGCCTGTTATAGATTGGTAGGTGTTTGTTATGCCGATTTACGGTTATTTGTGTCACTCCTGTGGTCATGAACTGGAAGTTCTGCAGAAAATCAGTGACAGTCCCTTAACGGAATGTCCGGCCTGTCATGAGCAGGCTCTGAAAAAACAGCTTTCCGCTGCCGGCTTTCGGCTCAGTGGCAGCGGCTGGTACGAAACCGACTTTAAAAAGGGCAACCGAAAAAATATCGCCGGCGAAAAATCCGGTGAGGGCAAGACTGAGAAGCCTGCCAAAAGTTCGGGTACCTGCTCCGCGAATTAATTTTGACGTCAATGGCGGTCATGCCGGGTGTCCATCCCCGGTCTCATTGTTGAATACGGGATAAGAGAATGCGTACAAGTTATTGCGGTGTGCTTGGTTCAGAGCACATCGATCAGGAAGTGACACTCTGTGGTTGGGTTGACCGCCGACGGGATCACGGGGGTGTGATATTTGTCGACATGCGCGATCGCGAAGGCATTGTGCAGGTGGTATTTGATCCCGACTGCGGTGAACACTTTGCACAAGCCGACAGGGTGCGCAGCGAATATGTCTTGAAGGTGCGCGGCAAGGTTCGCGCGCGTACGCCCGAAACAGTCAATCCAGAAATGGCCACCGGCCAGATTGAAGTCTACGGACTGGAGCTGGAGATTCTTAACAGTTCCGACACACCGCCGTTTCCTCTCGATGAACACAACAAGGTCGGTGAAGACGTTCGCCTGCGCTATCGCTATCTCGACCTGCGTCGTCCGGAAATGCTCGACAATATGCGCTTCCGTTCGCGAGTTACCAACGTGATTCGCAACTTCCTCGATGAGCGCGGTTTTCTGGATATTGAAACCCCGATTCTGACCCGTGCTACACCCGAGGGCGCCCGCGATTACCTGGTGCCCAGCCGCACCCATGACGGCAAGTTTTTTGCGCTGCCGCAATCGCCACAGTTGTTCAAGCAGCTGTTGATGGTGTCCGGAATCGACCGTTACTACCAGATTGCCAAATGTTTTCGCGATGAAGATTTGCGTGCCGATCGCCAACCGGAATTTACCCAGGTGGATGTGGAGCTCTCCTTCACCACAGAAGAAGAGATCATGGCCATCAATGAAGAGATGGTTCACACCCTGTTTAAACAGGTGCTGGATGTGGATCTGGGCCAATTTCCGCGCATGTCCCACAGTGAGGCGATGCTGCGTTACGGCAGTGACAAACCCGACCTGCGTATCCCGCTGGAACTGGTGGAAATCAAAGATCTGATGGCTGCGGTGGAGTTCAAGGTGTTCTCCGGTCCCGCCAATGATCCGAAGGGCCGCGTAACGGCGTTGAGAGTACCGGGTGGTAGTGAGATCAGTCGCAAGCAGATTGATGATTACACCAAGTATGTAAGCATTTACGGAGCCCGTGGCCTGGCTTACATCAAGGTCAATGACAAAGACGACCTTGAAGAAGGTCTGCAGTCTCCGATTGTTAAATTCCTGCCCAATGAGGTTCGTGCGGCGATTCTCGAACGCACCGGCGCAGAAAATGGTGACCTGATCTTCTTTGGTGCCGATAACCGCCGGGTGGTCAGTGAGGCCCTGGGCGCATTGCGTTGCAAGCTGGGTGCCGACCTCAACCTGTACACCTGTGACTGGGCACCGCTCTGGGTAGTGGATTTTCCCATGTTCGAAGAGGATGGCGAAGGTGGCTGGACTTCTCTGCACCACCCGTTTACCCGTCCCGCCTGTACACCGGACGAGTTGAAATCCAACCCTGAAGGAGCGCTGTCGATTGCCTACGATATGGTGTTGAACGGCACTGAGTTGGGTGGCGGTTCCATTCGTATTCACAATCCCGATATGCAGCGTGCCGTGTTTGAGGTGCTGGGAATCAGCGATGAGGAAGCGGATGAGAAGTTCGGGTTCCTGATCGATGCATTGCGATTTGGTTGTCCGCCCCACGGTGGCTTGGCCTTCGGCCTGGATCGCCTGATCATGTTGATGACCGGCAGTAAGTCGATTCGCGACGTGATCGCTTTCCCGAAAACCCAAACCGCGGCCTGTCTGCTGACCGATGCTCCCGGCAGTGTTGATACCAAGCAATTGCGGGAACTGAACATACGACTGCGTGAGAAAAAACCTCAGGAAGAGGGCTAACACCGGCCGTCGTCTAAAAAAATAATGACAACGGGTGACAGGACACCCGATGCAGTATGAAGTGGAGGTATTTTTATGGCCGGTCACAGTAAATGGGCCAACATAAAACACCGCAAGGCAGCCCAGGATGCCAAGCGGGGCAAGATTTTCACCAAGCTGATCCGCGAGCTTGTGGTTGCGGCCAAAAGTGGTGGCGGCAGCCCGGAAGATAATCCGCGCCTGCGAGCGGCCATTGATAAGGCGCTTGGCAACAATATGAAGCGCGACACTATCGATAAGGCCATTGCCAGAGGTGCCGGTGCTGACGACGCCGATAATTATGAAGAAGTCACCTACGAAGGTTATGGCGTGGGTGGTATTGCCGTGTTGGTCGAATGCATGACGGACAATCGCAACCGGACCGTGTCTGATGTGCGTCATGCGTTTTCAAAACGCGGGGGCAATCTGGGCACCGATGGTTCGGTCGCCTACCTGTTTAATCGCACGGGCCAGATCAGCTATCCCCCGGGGTCTGACGAAGATCAGATTATGGAGGCGGCACTGGAAGCCGGTGCCGAAGATGTGGTCACCAATGAAGACGGCTCAGTGGATGTGTTGACCGCCTGGGAAGACTTTTCCACGGTCAAAGAATCATTGACGGCTGCCGGTCTGGAGCCGGAGCAGGCCGAGGTCACCATGTTGGCGACAACCACCGTTGCACTGGATAAAGAAGCGGCAGAAAAGCTGCTGGCGTTGGTGGACCACCTAGAAGACTTGGATGATGTGCAGAATGTCTATACCAATGCGGATATTCCCGATGAGGTGATGGCAGAACTCGGCTGAACGGCCGGTAAATGTGGGTGGTTTCAATGCCACCTGATTGATCACAGAGCGAGTAATCAGAGGAGAAAAACGATGAAAGTGCTGAAGAAAACTGCGGAGTACACCGTATATCAAAAGCGTTCAGGCCGTTATGCCGTAGTGGATGCTAATAAAAACACTGTCAATGGCGATGAAAAGGTTGCCATACTGATTGCCGAAGGCTTCGTTACTCAGGCTGCGCCGAAGGTAGAAGAAGCACCTGCTGAAGAAGCACCTGCTGAAGAAGCACCTGCTGAAGAAGCACCTGCTGAAGAAGCACCTGCTGAAGAAGCACCTGCTGAAGAAGCACCTGCCGAAGAAGCACCTGCTGCAGAAGATGAAGAACCCAAAGCTGAGTAACGTTTTGCGGTTTGATCGGGCGGCCCCAGTGGCCGCCTTTTTTATTTTTGGCGGGGCAAGTGGCTGATCAGGGCTTGTAATTTTGCATCAGTAGGATACTGTGGCAATATACAGTATGTTGGTGGAATGGCATGACCCTGATACTCGGCATTGACCCCGGTTCCCGAAAGACCGGTTTTGGCATCATTAACGCCGTTGGTGCAAAAGCTGAATACATCACCAGCGGCATTATCCGTTTGCCCGAAGGCGCCCTTCCCGAGCGGCTGAAAATAATCTTCGACAGTCTGAGCACCCTGATTTCCGAATATCGCCCTACCACCATGGCCGTGGAAGATATTTTTCTGGCCCGAGATCCCAGAGCTGCGTTAAAACTGGGTCAGGCACGGGGCGCCGCCATAGCGGCTGGCACCAATGCTGGCTTGAGTGTGGCCGAGTATGCTGCTCGTCTGGTCAAGCAGTCCGTTGTGGGCACAGGAGCGGCCAACAAGTCGCAGGTGCAGTTTATGGTGACACGTCTGCTCAAACTGTCTGCCGCGCCAACCGAGGATGCTGCCGATGCCCTGGCGGTTGCCCTCTGTCATGCCAGAACGCTGGGCACAGCCTCCGGGTTATCCAGAGGGATTCAGTATTCTCGGGGTCGTATCAAGTCCATGCCTGGAGTAGGCGGTGAGCAGGGGAGTCCGGTGAAATGATCGGCCGTATCAGCGGTGTGTTGCTGGAGCGTCAGGCACAGGAGTTGCTCATTGATGTGCAGGGTGTCGGCTATGAGGTTCAGGTTTCCCTGACGACGTTTTTTGACTTGCCCCCACAGGGTGAAACCGTGGTGCTGCATACGCACCTAGTAGTGCGCGAAGATGCCCATCAGCTCTTCGGGTTTGGTGAGCAGAGTGAGCGAGAATTGTTTCGACACCTGATCAAGGTCAGCGGTGTGGGGCCAAAGCTGGCACTGGCCATTCTTTCCGGCATGACCGCCAGCGAATTTGTCAAAGGCGTTCAGAATAACGATGTGGCGGGTCTGGTTCGATTGCCAGGTGTTGGCAAGAAAACCGCTGAGCGATTGATTGTTGAAATGCGTGATCGCCTGCAAAGTTTTGCCACGAAAAATATGCCGGTTACCTCTACCGCAACACTTGCACAGCAGCCTGACGCGGTTCTTGAAGCGGAGAGTGCGCTGACGTCCCTTGGCTATAAACCGCAGGAAGCATCGCGCATGGTCGCTGCTGTAGCCACGGAAGGGCAAAGTAGTCAGGAATTGATTCGTCTGGCACTAAAAAGCATGGTTAAAAGCTAAGCCCAGCAAGATATACTGGCCGCTATGATCGAAACAGACCGTCTGATTTCCCCCGAAGCTTCCGTTCAGGAAGATCGTTTCGACCGCGCTATTCGCCCTTTGAGCCTTGCCGATTATGTCGGTCAGCAGGCTGTGCGCGACCAGCTCGAAATCTTCATCGGTGCTGCCCGTAATCGCGGCGAACCACTGGATCATACCCTGGTGTTTGGTCCCCCGGGGCTGGGCAAAACAACCCTGGCACATATCATTGCCAATGAACTCGGTGTTGCCCTGAAAACCACATCGGGGCCGGTGCTGGAACGTGCCGGAGACCTGGTGGCGTTGATGACCAATCTGGAACCGGGGGATGTGCTGTTTATTGATGAAATTCACCGCCTCAGCCCGGTGGTGGAAGAAGTGATCTACCCGGCCATGGAAGATTACCAGCTGGATATCATGATTGGTGAAGGTCCGGCGGCCCGTTCTATCAAGCTCGACCTGCCACCCTTTACCCTCGTCGGGGCGACCACCCGGGCAGGTCTGTTGACCTCTCCACTGCGGGATCGTTTTGGCATTGTGCAGCGGCTCGAGTTCTATTCGGTGGAGGAGCTGAGCCAGATTGTTTACCGCTCGGCGGGAATTCTCGGTGTCAGCCTGGACAAGCCGGGTGCCGCTGAAATTGCGCGCCGTTCACGGGGTACGCCGCGTATTGCTAATCGCCTGTTGCGGCGGGTCAGGGATTTCGCGGAAATGAAAGCGGACGGCAACATCACCGCTGATGTGGCAGACCAGGCTCTGAACATGCTGAATGTCGATGGCAAAGGGTTTGATCATATGGACCGCCGCCTGTTGTTGGCCATCATGGAAAAGTTCGCCGGTGGGCCGGTGGGTGTCGATAGCATCGCAGCGGCAATCAGTGAAGAGCGGGATACCATCGAGGATGTTCTGGAACCCTATTTGATACAGCAGGGTTACATCACCAGAACGCCCCGTGGCCGCATGGTGACGGCTCTTGCTTACGAACATTTTGGACTTCAGAGCCCGGATAATTTGCCCCGGCAATTGGATTTAACGGATAAATGACCAAAGAATATTGTCTACCCATTCGCGTCTACGTGGAAGATACCGACGCGGGTGGCATTGTCTACTACGCCAACTACCTGAAATACCTGGAACGTGCCCGTACCGAACTGATGCGGACCCTCGGGTATGACAAGCCGGCTTTGTTTGATGGGATGCAGTTCGTGGTGCATTCCGTGGGATTGAAATATCGTGTTCCGGCGGTGCTGGACGACCAAATCATTGCTACTGCGCGGTTGGTGGGCGTGACAAGAACATCCTTTACCATCGCCCAGACGGTAAAGCGTGACGAGCAAATTTTAGTGGAAGGGACCGTGCGGGCAGCCTGTATTGATCATGACAGCAAACGCCCGGTAGCCATTCCTGAAGACATGATGCAGACCCTCAAATCTGCACTCTGATAACCTGACGGGAGTAACCGGTGAACGATCATTTATCCCTTTGGAGTCTGATAGCCAATGCCACGCTGCTGGTGCAGTTTGTCATGTTGCTGTTGTTCTTCGCTTCAATCGTCTCGTGGGTCATGATTGTCCAGCGCGGCCTGTATTTGAGAAATGCCGCTCACACTCTGCGCAAGTTCGAGGATAACTTCTGGTCCGGTATCGATCTTAACCAGCTCTACCATGATTGCGGCGCGCAGGGCTCGGTGGAAGGGTTGTCCAGTGTGTTCCGCGCAGGTTTCCGTGAATTTAACCGGCTGGCACAACAGAAGAGCCACGTCGATCCCGATACCGTCATGGAGGGCACGGAGCGTTCCATGCGCGTGGCCCTATCTCGGGAAGAAGAGCGCCTCAATCGCAATCTGCCCTTTCTGGCCAGCGTAGCTTCCGTGAGCCCCTACATCGGCCTGTTTGGTACAGTCTGGGGCATCATGAATGCGTTTCGTGGCTTGGCTACGGTGCAGCAGGCAACTCTGGCAACTGTTGCTCCTGGTATTTCCGAAGCGTTGATTGCAACGGCGATGGGGCTGTTTGCCGCGATTCCCGCAGTGCTGGCCTATAACCGTTACTCGGCGTCGGCAGACAGTATTTACAGTAGCTACGAAACCTTTGCCGAAGAATTTTCCAGTATTCTCCACCGCCGCATTCACGGTGATTGAATATGAAAAATCCTCGGCAAAAACGCCGCCTGGTTGCAGAAATTAATGTGGTGCCTTACATCGATGTGATGCTGGTATTGCTGATTGTCTTCATGGTCACCGCACCGCTGCTGATGCAGGGAGTTAAGGTGGAGTTGCCCCAAGCGCCCTCTGCCCCTCTGGAGGATAAAGACCTGGAGCCGCTGATCGTCTCCGTCAAAGCAGACGGTACTTATTACCTGGATCTGGGCAATGGCCAGAATGAGCAACAATCCCTGGATGTGATTGTCGACAAGGTCAAAAAGGTGATGGGTGTGCAGCCCAAGACACCGGTACTGGTCTGGGGGGATAAAGCCGTGGATTACGGCACGGTGGTGCAGCTCATGAGCCAGCTGCAGGGCGCCGGGGCACCTTCGGTCGGGTTGGTGACAGAGCCGCCTGGAAGAAACTGACCGCTGTGTTTTCGGGCAAAGTCTCCACATATACAGTCGCCATTCTTGTCAGCCTGCTGTTGCATGCTGGCGTGGTGATGCTCATGGTCTGGCATTGGGAACCGGAACATAAACAGCGCAAAGTGGCGCCGCCCAAATATGTGCAGGCTAAGTTGATGACGTTGCAGCAAAAGGCCAAGCCGCAGCCTAAGCCTGTCGCCAAGCCCAAACCGAAGCCCAAGCCGGTAGCGAAACCTGCGCCAAAACCGAAACCCAAGCCGGCACCAAAACCGGCACCAAAACCAGCGCCAAAACCGAAACCCAAGCCGGCACCAAAACCGGCACCAAAACCGGAGCCGGATAAAAAGCAGTTGCAACAGCAACTGGCCAGCGCGCTGGCAGAGGAAGAAGAGTTTCTGGCAGCATCGAATGAAGAAGAGATTGCGGCCAGTTACCATGACTATATTTTTGAACGTATTGCGGCAAACTGGAGCCGACCACCGAGCGCCCGTCGAGAGATGGAGGTTGAGTTGCTGGTGCAACTGGTTCCCACCGGCCAGGTCATCAGCGTCAGTGTGGTGCGTTCCAGTGGCAATTCCGCGTTTGACCGCTCTGCCGAGCAGGCGGTACATAAAGTGGGCCGTTTTGAGAAGTTGAAAGAAATAGAGAATCCCAGAGTGTTCGACAAGTATTTTCGTCGCTTGACGCTGGTATTCAGACCAGATGATTTGAGGTTATAACCTGTGAGCAAAAAATTAGGGTTGGTTCTTTCCCTTACATTGACCACGCTGTTTTGGCTGACACCGGCTGCGGCCGAGTTCACCATTGAGATTACCCAGGGGGTGGATAACCCCACGCGTATTGCTATTCCTCCGATCACCCAGTCTGGGCGTGCATTGCCGGAGGATGTCAGCAACATTGTCTCTAATGACCTGCAGCGCAGCGGTCTGTTCAGCCCGATTCCGCGCCAGAATATGCTGTCATTTCCCGCCACTATTAAAGAGGTGTATTACCGGGATTGGCGCATACTCGGGAGCGAGTATCTGGTGGTGGGACAGGTGGTTGAAAATGCTGGTCGCTACCGGATTACCTTTAGCCTGGTTGAAATCACTGGCGGGCGCACGGTCTTTACCAAAGTGGTGGATGGAGGATCGACGCAGTTCAGGGACATGGCCCACTACATCAGCGATCAGGTGTATGAGGCCATCACCGGAATACCCGGCGCTTTTTCGACCCGGGTCGCTTATGTCACGGCCTATCCCAAGAACGGCAGCATGAATTTCCGTCTGATGGTATCTGATGCAGATGGCCACAGGGAGCGTATGTTGCTGGAATCCCGCCAGCCGATCATGTCTCCTGCCTGGTCCCCGGATGCCAGCGAACTGGTTTATGTGTCATTTGAAACCGGCAGGCCGGCCATTTTCAGGCAGCGCCTGGCCACCGGCGCCCGCGAACAGCTCACCAACTTCAAAGGGCTGAACGGAGCACCTTCATGGTCCCCGGATGGCCGCAAGCTGGCTCTGGTCCTTTCCAAAGACGGAAATCCGGAAATTTACACCTTTGATTTGACTACTCGCCAGTTCAGCAGAGTAACCAGTCACTTCGCCATTGATACCGAGCCAAACTGGACGCCGGACGGAAAATCGCTGATTTTTACCTCGGATAGGGGGGGCACACCACAAATTTACAAACTGGCCATTGCAAGTGGACGGGTAGAACGCTTAACCTTTGCGGGGTCGTACAACGCCAGACCAAGACTTGCTCCTGATGGGCGTACTTTGGTCATGGTACACCGCGATAATGGTAACTTTCATATCGCAACACAGGATCTGGTTACGGGCGACCTGCGAGTTTTAACACAAACGTATCTGGATGAGTCCCCAACCGTTGCCCCTAATGGTGCTATGCTTTTGTATGCCACCAAACAAGGCGACAAGGGAGTACTGGCGGCTGTTTCACTGGATGCGGGTGTGAAATTTTTATTGCCAGCGAGGTTCGGAGATGTCCGAGAGCCTGCCTGGTCACCCAAATAAACAAGCTTGTTTTTAGTTACAGGAGATTACAATGAAGACACAACTGCTCAAATATGGCGCGATCATCTCTTTTATGGCAGCGCTGTTGTCGGGCTGTTCTACCACTGGTAGCGATGAAGACGCTTCTGCATCTACCACCATGCCGAGCGAATCCGTTACCACTGGTACAGTTAGCACACAGGACGTAAGTGGCACTACCTTGGGCACAGACAGTGCAGTAGCCCGTGTATTCTACTTCGAGTTCGATAAGGCAGTATTGAATGCCGAATCGCGCGCTGCATTGCGTCTGCACGCCGAGTGGCTGAAAGCCCACCCAGCGGTCAATATTCGTCTGGAAGGCCATGCGGACGAGCGGGGTACCCGCGAGTACAACATGGCACTGGGTGAACGTCGTGCTAACTCTGTTCGTGATTTCCTGATCCAGGAAGGTGTGAACGCAGCAGTGATGGAAGTGATCAGCTACGGTGAAGAAAGCCCGGCTGCCATGGGCAGCAACGAAGCTTCATGGGCGCTGAACCGTCGTGTTGAAATGAAGTAACGTAAGCTATCAGCTTTGTGAAGGGCGTCCGGTGTGCTTGTCACGCCGGACGCTTTAAGTTGTCAGGATTTTTCCTGAAAGTTTCAGCCCATAACAACTTCTGCACATTCTGCTTGTCCATATCAGGGTCTGCTTAACTCATCGGGGTATGACTCATGCGCGCTTTAATTGCCAGCACTCTCCTATTTGCCTGCATTCCTCTTACGCTCCAAGCTGCGGCTCCTGTGTCCGAAATTGGCAGTGAGCCCACCTATAACCCGTCCCCCATACCCGTTCCGGTACCTGTGACTCCGACACCACAGCCGGTTGCCCCAGCGGCTGTGGGTGACCCCCATTACCAGCTGCAGATGCTTCAGGATGAGGTGCGTACTCTACGGGGTATGGTCGAAGAGCTGAGCAATGATATTAAACAGCTTAAAGCCCGCCAGCTTGATGATTATATGGACCTGGATCGCCGTCTCAGCGGAATGAGTGCGGGTGCAACAGAAACCCAAACCACGCCCACGGACCATTCAGCTTCTACTACCACCACGTCGGCTGCCACCTCGCCCACTGTAAAGCCAATGCCGGCATCCGGGAACGAAGCGGCTGATTACACAGCCGCCTACAATGCGTTAAAAGCGGGTAAGACTGCAGAGGCCACGGCACTGTTCAAGCAGCATGTTGAGAAGTATCCCAGTGGCACTTACACGGCCAATGCACACTATTGGCTGGGTGAAATTTACCTGTTGCAGAACAACCTGGAACAGGCCAGGCAATCGTTCAATACCGTTACTTCCAGTTACCCGGCACACCGTAAAGCGTCGGATGCCACATTTAAGCTGGGGTTGGTTTACCACCTGATGGGTGATAACACCCAGGCCAGGTCTCTGCTTGAGAAAGCCGCTGCGGGCACTGATAATGCCGCCAAGTTGGCGCAAAGCTATCTCAGAGAAAATTTCTAGCTGTAACCTGTTGCTGCTTTTTCCGTTAAACTGCGCGGTTTCTGCCGCGTAGTCGAGCTTTCATGGAACAGACATCCCTAAAAATTACCGAGATATTTCACTCCCTGCAGGGTGAATCCTCTACCGTTGGCCTGCCAACGGTATTTGTGCGTCTGACCGGCTGTCCATTGCGCTGTCATTACTGCGATACGGAATACGCCTTTTACGGCGGTGAGCGCAAAACCCTGACGCAAATACTCGACGAGGTGGCAGTCTTTGCCACGCCCCGGGTTTGTGTCACCGGGGGTGAACCATTGGCGCAGAAATCCTGTCTCGAACTTTTGACGGCACTTTGTGATCGTGGCTATGCCGTGTCGCTGGAAACGGCTGGCGCGTTGTCTGTCGCAGACGTTGACCCTCGCGTCGTCAAGGTTATGGACCTGAAAACCCCCGCTTCCGGGGAAGCCCATCGCAATCTGTACGACAACCTGTCGCTATTACAAACTACCGACCAGATTAAATTTGTGATCTGTGATCGTCAGGATTACGAGTGGGCAAGATTAAAGCTGGACGAGCTGTCCCTGCCCGAGCGGGTAGGGGAAATCCTGTTCTCCCCAAGCCATGGTTCACTTCAGGCAAAAGAGTTGGCAGAGTGGATTCTGGAGGACAGGTTACCGGTAAGATTTCAGTTACAACTGCATAAACTACTCTGGAACGATACCCCGGGGCATTGATTAATGAATGAAACAGATAGAAAAGCCGTTGTATTGGTGTCGGGGGGGTTAGATTCCACCACCGTGCTTGCCATGGCCCGTCAGCAGGGATTTCGTTGTTTTACCCTCAGTTTTGATTACGGCCAACGTGCCCATGCAGAATTGGCGGCTGCCCAGCGCTGTTCAGAGCAGTTGGGTGCAGAACAGCACAAGGTGGTTAAGCTGGATCTGCGAACCATTGGCGGCTCTGCGCTGACCGATGACAGCATTCTGGTGCCGGAAGAAGAGACCAGTGGTATCCCGGTCACCTATGTGCCAGCCCGCAATACAGTGTTCCTTTCCATCGCCCTGGGTTGGGCTGAGGTGCTGGAGGCCAGTGATATTTTTATTGGTGTGAATGCTGTGGATTACTCCGGCTACCCGGACTGTCGGCCAGAATACATCCAGGCTTTTGAGAATATGGCCAATCTCGCTACCAAGGCGGGCGTTGAAGGTCGCTACTTGCGCATAAACAAACCGCTGATTGATCTGACCAAGGCAGAAATTATTCAACTGGGTATGCAAGCCGGTGTGGATTACTCACAAACCGTGTCCTGTTACCAGGCCACGGAAGAGGGACTGGCCTGCGGAAAATGCGATAGTTGCCGGCTGCGCAAAATTGGTTTTGAACAGGCTGGGGTTGGAGATCCAACCCGTTATATTCTCTCGAAATAAATACTTGATTTTTGATTGCCCATAAGTAAGATATGCGCCTCTTCCAAGGGTCGTTAGCTCAGTTGGTAGAGCAGTTGGCTTTTAACCAATTGGTCGCTGGTTCGAATCCAGCACGACCCACCAAATTTAAAAAGGCTGCCTAGTTAGGCGGCCTTTTTTATGTCCGATACGCAATGGATTTATGCATGGAAGCGTTGCACGACAATCTCCGCCTTGCGTTTTAGGCTAGAGGCTTTCCTTAAAAAACAGTACTTCTTCTCGGTTGGGTATGGATGAGCATTGTGGCAATGCCGGAGCTGGTACCCGGTGGAGACAAAGGCTTGGACATTGTCATGTAGACCATCCAAGCCATGTCTGTGCACAGTCATTTCCCGGTAAAGATACTGATCATTTTTGCCTGTGTGGGCACTAGCCGAATACGGTGGTGCCCAGATAGACCATATAACCGATATAGCAGGACAACAGCACCAACCCCTCAAGGCGGTTGATTCGCCCCGGTCCCCGGAAACCATAGCAGAATACAAACAACAGCAGTGTCAGCGCTGCCATCACCAGAAGGTCTCGGCTGAGGACTTCTGGCCCCACTGACATGGGATGAATGGCGCCAGCGATACCTACTACCGCCAGGGTATTAAAGATATTTGAGCCCAGCACATTACCCAGAGCAATGTCGTGCTCACCCTTGCGGGTGGCGGCCAGGGAGGAGGCCAGTTCCGGCAGAGATGTGCCAATGGCAATGATGGTCAGGCCGATGACAATATCACTGACACCCAGGCCCTGGGCAATTTCCACTGCACCCCAGACCAGCAATCTTGAACTGGCAACCAGTAATACCAGCCCTAGAATTAACTGCCACACCGACTTTGACAACGCAACCGGGTGTGCGGCCAACTCTTCAGCCACTTCACTGCCCAGTACATCGGTTTTATTTCGAAGCCCCTGGCGAATAGTCCAACCCATGAGGCAGGCAAACAGCCCCAGTAATATCCAGGCATCGGTCCTGGAAACATGACCATCCCAGAGTTGGTAGGCCGCCAGAGCGGCAAGGGCTATTAGGATTGGCAATTCCTTGCGCAACACCTGAGAGTGAACCGCAATGGGGCTGATCAGTGCCGTCAGGCCGAGAATCAGTGCAATATTAGTGATGTTAGAGCCGTAGGCATTACCCAGTGCAATACCCGGGTTGCCCTGGGAGGCGGCGAGGGCCGAGACCACCATCTCCGGCGCGGACGTACCAAAACCAACAATCACCATACCGATCAGCAGTGGAGGCATGCCGAAGTGGCCTGCGGTACCTGCGGCGCCATCGACAAACTGGTCGGCGCTCCAGACCAGCACAATCAGTCCTGCGATAACAGCGAGTATAGGGAGCAGCATAAGACTTCCTGATCAAGGTGCTTGTGAGGGGCAGAATGATCTTATTTGGGGCACTAAATGGCAACTTTTTGTGAGTGTGGCACTTTGGTTGAGTGCTGAATTTTGTGTTGCTATGCCATCCTGGATAGATATGAAAGCATTAGGTATTCAGTTTCAGATACGTACCAGCCATCCGCATTGAGCAGTGTACCTTGCTCATAATCAGAAGTAATGGCAGAAACCAATCTTTCGTGGTTCGTAACAAGTGAGGAAGTATGAGAAGGTTCATCTGCGAAGATAATTGAGCAAAGTTTTTCTTGCAGTGTAGCTAACGCTGTATCCTGATCCAGAAAACGGCTTGAAATCGGTGGCAGCATTTGACCGTCTTCCTGGAATGCCTCGGCAATAATTTTGGTCAGGCTAGAGTGGGTCGACAGGCCCGTCCTGTTGAAAAACCCGATAGTGGCACATGCTCCCACAAAAACGGAGACAACGCCTTGGAAAAAGCTTCTTCTGGTTATTGGTAGATTACGCACTGCTGCGGGCCGTTTGAGCATGTCTAAGGGTTTCCGCGAGTCTAACAGACAGGGCAACAATGGTGAGCGTGGGGTTTGCCCACCCTATGGAAGGAAAAACCGAACTGCCGATGATATAAAGATTTTGGATGCCATGGGCTCTGCAATCCTTGTCGACAACACCACGCTCGGGGGCAGAAGCCATTCTGGTAGTGCCAGAGTGGTGGCAACTGATGGAATAGCTTGGTGTGTTGTTTGCCAGGTCGGAAGTGAGCCTCAATCTTCCTGAATTTGTCCTGCCAAGCATACTGGCCAGTTCCCGTGTAGCCACTTCAAGAGTGCGGCTGTCTTCATCGCTCAATTGCCAGTCAAGTTTAATTTTTGGCAGGCCTAGATTATCCAACTCATCGCTTAGCAGAACCCTGCTGTTGTCGTTCTGAAACTGTTCCATATTGATGGAAACACTGCAAAGCTGCCCGGATTTCCTGGATTCAACATCAAACAGGCGCTTGTCTGTGTCAAAAATGTTCTTGTAGGCAAGATTTGCCATTGTGTCGGCATTGCCAACAATTTTTGAGAGTTTGGAGAGCATATTTTCTGGCCATCGCCGGTTGGCGATATCCTGTTTTATGCTCTTTAACATTTCAATGGACAGGTCCGGCTCGGTGCCCGGGTTAAACAAAAAGATAAAATTTCCAATATTTTTTTCAATGAGTAATTTTTCAGTAGGGGCAAGGCATCCTCCGATGCGAGTACCTTTGAAGTCTTTTTCCCTGAAAAAAACAGAATCGGAAGAAGCGGGCCGATTAAACAAGATTTTTCCAACATAGGCTCCAAAATGATCCATGTAAGATCGGCCGACAAGATCGTGATCGTTGGCTATTCCTTTGCTGCTATTACGTTTCGATAGCAAGAGTATTCGTGGGGTTTCCAACCCGCCGGCGGCAATCACGTATTGTTGTGCTTTAACTTGTGCAGTTTTTCCTGACAGGGACACTAGAGATGCCGAGATGATTCGTGTCCTGTCTTCTGCGTCGATGAGTTCTTTGACGTTGGCATTAAGCAGCACATGCACGTTATTGGCCTGTTTTAATTGTTCGATATATCTCTGACCAAAACGGGTAGGTTTACTTCTTTGAAAAAAAACAGGTTTCAGATTGGTTTGCTCATCGGGGAAAGGGTTTTCTTCAGACTGGCCGAACTCTGCCAAGTAATTGTCGTAAATGGCATCTCCAAGCTCACACAACGTTTGAGCCTTAGCGTAGAAGGGCTCTAGATCAGATTTGGACAGTGGCCAGTTTGGCCATTGATAACTTGTGTCCCTTTGTAGGTCGTAGGCGTCGAGCTGACGGCACATCCCTCCCCAATGGTTAGTTGTGCCACCAAAATATCTCAGGCGTGTGGTTTCTAGGGGGAAGTCCATAAAGCTTACGTTCTCACCCTTGTAGAGATCCTGCGTTGGTTGTTCGTATTCAAGCGCACCACTTTCGACAAGTAGGACACTGAGTCCAGAATCTATTAACTCAAGGGCGATAGTGATGCCCGCAGCACCTGCGCCTAGGATACAAATATCGACTTCGATAGTCGGAGGAATATCAGGTTGGTTGAAATCAGAAAGCATGGGGCAGAATAATCTTATTTGGCGCACTAAATGGCAACTTTTTGTGTCAATCGGGGAGTGAAAGGTTCCTTAAAGAGCAGAAGAGACCTTATAAGCAGGCTAAAAGTAAGCCAAGGGTCAGCCACTAAAGGACCTCTAGGGTTGCGGGGGTCCTGGACGTTGGTTTCGGAGATTTTAGGGTGTTGGGGAGCCTTGGGTCAGTAATACCCTGCCTGGAAAGCGGTCGCTGCTCAGTTACCAGGTATTTGATCTGCCAAGTTACTTGTTCTGACCGAAACGGCTGAGACCAGGTTGCAATCTGTGTTCAGTTCACAACCAGGGTTATGGCTGGGGTAGATTTGTAGGTGAATATCGGGTGGTATGAATGTTGCGTTACTGATGGTATCTGTCAGCCGGAGATAGGCTATGTATTCAATTGATAACCTGAACGATGCTTTGACGCACTGGGTGACCGTGATAGGTGGCGTTGCGATCAATGCTGTTACGCCACCCATAACAGATATCTGACTCCGCAGCAGGTGTTGTTCCGCTAAAGGTTATTGGGTTGTCGGCAGGCGCGTGAGCAGACTGAACAGTAAGCCGAAGATCAGGGCCGCGGCACCGATACCGAATGCCTCAACGAGGGTGCCGCCGGAGGATAGCCACATTTTGGTCAGCCAAGGGCCAGCCACCTGAGCCAGCCCGTAAAGGGCCACCAGGGCCGCTGAAAGTTTGGGTCCCTGATGGGGTTGCAGTGCCCGCCCGATGCGCTGGGTTAGCAATACGGTACCGAGAAACGTGCCGCCTACCAGTAGTCCGCAGCAGATAATCCCGAAAGTGCCGCCAATCAGCACTGCTGCCAACACGCCGCACAACTGCACCACAAAATTCAATCGCAATGCTGGCAGGTCTCCCATCAGGGAGCCCAGTGTATTCCAGATCCATGGGGAGGGAATGGTGGCCAACGCTACCAGCAGCCAGGAACCATTGGTGAGCCAGTGCTCTGCTGAGAGGGTCAGGCTGGCCAGTAGTGGCAGAAAGGTCATCGGCAGAATGTAACCCAACCCGGCCCCAGCGTAAGAAAGGAACAGTGGCAGGCTGGCGCGATTCAGTAGTCGCATTTTTGGTTGTTCGGTGTGGTTTTCGTCATGATTGGTGACGGGAATTTCCAGCCGCAGTAATTGGCGGATTCCCCACCACACCAGCGGCAGCGAGAACAGTGCCGCTGGCCACCAGCGTTCCGGTCCTTGCAGCCAGTCCCGGCTGACACTGACAAGCGCACTGGATAACAGCAGACCCACGCCAACTCCGAGATACACCAGACCACTGAGTGAAGCACGATTGCGTGTTACCAGCCATTCCAGAATCAGCGCTGGCACCTGAACAAACACCACGCCGTTGGCAATACCGTTGAGGCAGCGGGTGATACTCAATGCTGAAGGGTCCCCCAATTGTGTTTGCACCAGAGTTGTCAGCACGTGGGTCCAGAGAGCGAGCGGTAACAGCACACGAATATGGGGAATGCTATGCCAGCGAATGGCCAGTAGAGCCCCCAGCAGATAGCCAAGGTAGTTCCATGTGGCAAGGGCTGCGCCCTGTTGCGGGGTCAGCATACCGTCGCCGATAAAGTAGGGCAGCAGGGGGGTATAGATAAACCGTCCCAGCGTGTGCACCACCAGCAGGAGAGCGGCTCCGGCTAGCAGTATGGTGAAGATATCGCGCCGGGACATTTCCGTGTGGTCGGTATTGTTTGAACTATCGGTTGATGATGGCATGAGCTCCTGCTTAGATTGGGGGCACACTAACAATAGAAATCAAGGATAGGGGTATGAGGAAAATTAAAGCAATTGTATACGGTGTGGGCGCCATGAACGCCATTATTACCCGGATGATGCTGGAGAAAGGCGTCGAGATCGTCGGAGCTATCTCGCGCAGCCCGGAAAAAGTGGGGAAGGACCTGGGTGAATTGACTGGTCTGGGAAATAGCTTGGGGGTTGCAGTCAGCGATGACCCCGCTGCGGTACTCTCACTGGGGGCGGATATTGCGGTCATCGCCATTAATAGTTACATGGAGGAGGCGCAGCAACAGCTACGATTGTGTGCCGAGCACGGAGTCAATGCGGTAACACTTTCCGAGGAGGCCATCTACCCCTGGGACACCTCGCCGCAGATCACCCAAGAGCTGGACAGTATCGCTAAACGTAGCGGTGTGACGCTCACCGGATCAGGGCATCAGGATACCTATTGGGTGAATATGGTGCGCCTGTTGATGGGAACCGCACACCGCATCGAATCCGTGACGGGGCAGGCCAGCTGGAATGTGGACGATTACGGCCCGGAAGTTGCTAAGGACCAGCAGGTTGGTGCCAGTCGAGAGGCCTTCGAGCAATGGCTGTCCTCATCGTCCCGCCCGCCCACGTTCGGACGAAATATATTAGATGGGCTAGTGGCGTCACTGGGCCTCACACCTATCTCTGTCACGACAGCAACCAAACCGGTGATTACGGAGCAATCTTTGCCTGCAAAAAGTCTCGGGATCACCGTGCCCGCCGGTGCGGTAGCAGGTTTTACCGATATCGATGAAATCCAAACGCGGGAGGGCATGCGCCTGACCTTCGAAATGACCGGGCGTGTCTACCGGGAAGGAGAGGCCGACATCAACCACTGGCGGATTGAGGGAGAGCCGGCGCTGGAGTTAGACAATGGGGCAGTGCCCACCCAGATTACCACCTGCAGTCAGCTGGTAAACCGTATTCCGGATGTGATCAATGCACCACCGGGGTTTGTCACCGTGGAAAAACTGCCACTGCTCAGTTATCGGCCATTAAATCTGGAAAATTACCTGTCATGATCCATTAGAGCCAGAAATGGCCAGTGCTGATTATTACGTTGGCCGGATTTGGTGGGCTAGGTCATATGGCCAGCGAAACTGGCGAAAGCGATGGGGACGGAAGTGATTGTCCTTGCTCACTCGGCCAGTAGGAAGCAATGGCCAAACAGCTGGGTGCTGAATACCTGAATAAACACGACACCGTTGGCAATACTGTTGAGGCAACGGGTGATACTCAATGCTGAGGGGGCTGCCAATTGTGTTTGTGCCAATGTCGTCAGTACGTGAGAGCAGAGGGCGAGAGGTAACAGCGCGCGGATATGGCGAATGCAATGCCAGCAGGCTATAAAACGCCTTGGGCGGGAATCCTGGAGGATGTTGTGGGTCGTGCATGTTGTGCCTTACCGTACGGATTGCCCGGCAGGTGTTGACCGGAAGAAGGGTTTCATTACCGGGGCTGTCAAGAGATCAGGGTTTTTCGGCCGGATTGTCACCTCTTTTTTCCAGCGCCGGCTGGTAGTTCTGATCTGCCGATAGCTGCAGCCAGTGACGGGATTGTGCTTTGTCCATGGGCTGTCCAACGCCGGTTTCGTACATCACCGATAGCGCGTATTGGGCCTCAGCATTGCCAGCCTCGGCGGCCACTTTAAACAACTCCCCAGCGCGGTCAATATCCTGCTCGACGCCGAGCCCGGTTTCATACAGCCAGGCCAGTCGTGTGACGGCTTCGTAGTTGGGTGGGGTGGCTTCTGCCATTTCGATCAATAACTCCCGCGCCTGGTCCACTTCACCCTTGGCGATCAACTGCCGGACCTTGAGCATGGGGGAATCCTCGGCAGCGCCACCCATATTGATGGATTTCAGCATATCCGCCGCGTCCTCGTCGCCGTCCAGCGCAGCGATGGTCAGCCAGTGGGTCGCTATTTCAGCATTTACCAGCTCGGGATGGTTCATGTGCATCAGCCCCACTTGGTAGGCCCCTGCTCGGCTGCCCTTTTCTGCCGCATGCAGATAGTAGTCCCGCGCTACCATCAGGTCTTTTTCAACACCCATTCCCTGTTCATACAAGATGCCCAAATTGAAGGCTGCCTCGCCGCTGCCCTTGCCGCTAATGTGCAGCCACATCTCTCGGGCTACCTCGTAGTGAGCCATTTTGAATTCCGCGTAGGCCAGATAAAGCTGCATTTTCGGTTCTGCGGCATGGAATTCTTCGGGCAGTTCCACCTCCGCCTGGGTGCAAAGCGATACCAGCAGTGCGGCCAGCATTGTTCGGATCTTGGCAAACGTCTTGGTAAACATGGCAATTGCTCGGGCTGACAATAGATTCACTATAGAGCATTGAAGCAGTCTGCCTGGCAAAGTGCCACGGTGCTTTAGTCCAATGTGGTAGGAGGTGTCTTCCAGCCAATATAGGGATGATGTGGTGATTGAAAAACTCAGCTCACGGATCAGCCCTTCCGATCTGACCCGGGCTCACAATGACTGGGGCTTCAACCAGCAGGAAAAGGAATTGTTGCAACATCTACTGGTTATTCATATGACTTTCCTGGCTTTACTGGGCAAGTCAGGTTGATCTGCAAGTGCTCGTGAATATCTCAATAAGTTGTCTGGTAAGGCAGGATATTCAATTAGGTACCCTGCCTTCATTCGGGTTGTCATAGTTGTTGCAGAGGACCAAGTCAGCGAGTATTGTTGTCCCAAAGTGTTTGGTATTAGGTGAGGAATCCACTTGAAGCCAACCGATATAATAAAAAACAAAGAGTATTTCCACCGGGTCGTCGATTGTCAGTATGCCTGCCCAGCACATACTCCTGTTCCTGAATATATTCGCCTGATCGCACAGCAGCGATACACAGAAGCCTACATGATCAACTGGGAATCCAATGTGTTCCCCGGTGTGTTGGGTCGTACCTGTGATCGCCCCTGTGAACCAGCCTGCCGCCGGGGTCGAGTCGAAGAAGAGCCGGTTGCCATCTGTCGTTTAAAACGTGTGGCGGCAGATCATAAAGATGAAATCTCAGCGCATTTGCCAGTTATCCCGACTACTAAAAATGGTCGAAAAATAGCGTTGGTGGGTGCGGGTCCGGCTTCATTGACTGTGGCGAGAGATTTGGCCCCCCTCGGCTATGAGCTGCATATTTACGACGAGCAGAAGAAAGGCGGTGGCTTTATGCGCAGCCAGATACCGTCATTTCGACTGCCTGAATCCGTATTGGACGAGGAAGTCGGTTATATCCTCGATATGGGCCTCGTGACCCACTTCAATCACTACGTGGACAGCCTCCAGGACTTGCTGAATCAGAAATACGATGCCGTTTTTGTGGGTTCAGGTGCCCCTCGCGGGCGGGATCTGACTAACCTGCCGGGTCGTCAGGAAGCTGATGAATCAATCCATATTGGCATTGATTGGCTGGCCAGCGTGGCTTTTGAGCATACGGAGTCAATTGGCAAACGCGTGATTGTGTTGGGTGGTGGTAATACGGCGATGGATTGCTGCCGAACCGCCCGTCGTCTGGGAGGTGAAGACGTCAAGGTCATTGTTCGCAGCCCCTACGAAGAAATGAAAGCCTCCCCGTGGGAAAAAGAAGATGCCACCCACGAGGGCATTCCCATCATAGACAATCACGTGCCCCTGGAGTTTGTCCACGAAGGTGGGAAGTTGGTGGGTATGCGTTTTGAGAAAGTCTGCGCTGTCTACGATGACCATGGCAAACGATCCCTGGTGCCCACCGGTGAAGAACCTGTGTTGTATCCCTGCGATGCTGTGTTGGTAGCCATCGGTCAGGAGAATGCATTCCCCTGGATCGAAAAAGACATCGGTATCGAGTTTGACGATTGGGGTATGCCGGTACTGAATCCGCAGACTTATCAGTCTTCCCTTTCAAAGGTTTTCTTTGGTGGAGATGCGGCATTTGGGCCCAAAAATATTATTACCGCCGTTGCCCAGGGGCATCAGGCAGCCATCTCGATTGACCTGTTCTGCAATGGGCAAAAGGTAGAGGAAAGGCTGCCACCCAGCACCAACCTGGTCAGTCAGAAAATGGGTATTCACGAGTGGAGCTACGATAACGGTATCACCACGGATGACAGAAAAATTGTCCCCCTGGTGGAACTGACCAGTGCTCTCCAGAACCGTGCTCTGGAAGTGGAGCTGGGATTCGATGTGCAGACAGCCTTTGTGGAAGCACAACGTTGCCTGAACTGTGATGTGCAGACGGTATTCACCGATGACAAATGTATTGAATGCGATGCCTGTGTCGACATTTGTCCCATGGACTGTATCAACTTCATAGAGAATGCCGAAGAGGAACAGCTTCGGCAAAATATCCGTGTGAAGGCCGTGAATGTGGAGCAGGCACTCTATGTATCCGGGGAACTCAAAACCGGAAAAGTGATGGTGAAGGATGAGGACGTTTGTCTTCACTGCGGGCTTTGTGCGGAACGATGTCCCACAGCAGCCTGGGATATGCAGCAGTTCCATTATCAGGTGACCAAGGCCGCGTCAGCATGCAAAAAATAACATCGGTCAATGATTTTGTGGTTTGTTTTGCCAACACCAATGGTACGGGTTCAGCCAGTGCCAACAATTTGTTTGCCAAATCAATTTTTCGCATGGGCATACCCGTCAGCCCCAAGAATGTCTTTCCCTCTAACATTCAGGGCTTGCCCACCTGGTATGAGGTACGGGTAAACGACAAGGGCTACTTGGGCCGGCGGGGTGGTGTTGATCTCATGGTGGCGATCAACCCCCAGAGCATCGCCCAAGATATTAAATTGGTGAGCCCCGGTGGTTATTTCCTCTACGACAGTACCAAGCCGCTGGACCCGGGACTTCTCCGGGATGATATCAACCTGTTGGGAATACCGTTGACGGATATTTCCCGGCGTGAATATACCGACCAGCGCCAAAGGCAACTGTTTAAAAATGTAATTTATATCGGTGCATTAGCAGCGCTGCTGGATATGGAATTCGATGTACTGAAAAACCTGATTCACGAGCAGTTCAAAGGCAAGGAAAAGCTGATCGCGCCGAATATACATGCCCTTGAGCTGGGTTATCAGTACGCGCGGAAAAATTTCGATTGTCCCCTGGGAATTCGTATAGAACGCAGGGCTATGGTTAACAATCATATTTTGATGGAGGGTAACGAGGCCCTGGCGCTGGGTGCCATTTATGGTGGTGCCACTGTTGCAGCCTGGTATCCGATTACACCGTCCACCTCGGTGGTGGAGCAATTTGAAAAATATGCCAAGCGGCTGAGAGTTGATCCCGGTTCCGGTAAATGTAACTACGCGATTGTGCAGGCAGAAGACGAACTGGCGGCAATTGGTGTGGTCGTGGGCGCCTCCTGGAATGGTGCCAGGGCATTTACCGCCACGTCAGGGCCAGGCGTTTCCCTGATGAATGAGTTCCTGGGTTTGGCCTATTTTGCGGAAGTGCCGACGGTGTTGATTGATGTGCAGCGCTCCGGCCCCTCCACAGGTATGCCCACCCGAACCCAGCAGTCAGATGTTTTATTGGCGGCCTATGCGTCCCATGGTGATACCAAGCACGTGCTCTTGTTCCCCTCGACGCCAAAAGAATGTTTTGAGATGGGTGCCGCCAGTTTTGAGTTGGCGGATCAATTGCAGACCCCGGTGATTATCATGAATGACCTGGATCTGGGTATGAATGAACACTTTTCTGAGCCGTTGGAATGGGATGATGCAACCTGTTACAACCGTGGCAAAGTGCTATCAGAATCCGATCTGGAAAACATGAAGGAGCGTTACGGTCGTTATCTGGATGTAGATAATGATGGCATCTGTTATCGAACCTATCCCGGCACCCACCCCACCAAAGGCGCGTTTTTTACACGCGGCACCTCACGTGACCGCTATGCCGTTTACACCGAAAGCAGTGATGCATACGTGGATAATATGGAGCGCTTGTTGGTCAAGTGGGAGACGGCCAAAGGCTATGTGCCGAAACCTGAATTTCGGCCTGCGGCGAAAACGACCACCGATGGCATTATCTACTTTGGCACCACCAAAGCTTCAGCGGAAGAGGCGCTGGATATCCTGAGCGAGCAGGGTGTTCATCTGGATGCTATGAGAATTAGAAGTTTTCCTTTCAATGCAGATGTCGATGCCTTTCTTGAAAACCATGATCGGATATATGTGGTAGAACAGAACAGAGATGGGCAACTGCGCACCCTGTTGATTAATGAATGTGAGGTAGCGCCGGACAAACTGAAAGCACTTTGTTGTTTTGACGGTATGCCGGTGACTGCCCGCTGGATTATTGATCACGTTTTGGGGGGTGGCAAAGCGACCCGACCGGTGCCTGCTATCAGGGAGGTTAAAGCATGACTTACATGCGACCTGAATTCCGTCACCCCGATCTACCAGTCAACGACCTGGGCTACACCAGAAAGGACTACGAAGGGGCCATATCAACACTCTGTGCTGGCTGTGGTCACGACTCAATCAGCGCTGCAGTGATTCAAGCCTGTTTCGAGTTGGCGATTGAGCCACATAAAGTGGCAAAAATATCAGGCATTGGCTGTTCATCCAAAACGCCCACCTATTTTTTAGGCAAATCCCATGGGTTTAACTCGGTACATGGGCGGATGCCTTCCGTTGCCACTGGAGCCAACCTCGCCAACCGTGATTTGACTTACATAGGTGTTTCCGGCGATGGCGATACTGCTTCAATTGGCATGGGGCAGTTTGCCCACGCGGTTCGCCGCAACCTCAATATGCTGTATCTGGTGGAAAACAATGGTTGTTATGGTTTGACCAAAGGTCAGGATTCCGCCACTTCAGATATCGGTTCAATTGGCAAAAAGGGCACGCCTAACCTGTTTGAGCCGATCGATCTCTGTACCCTGGCACTGGAGTTGGGTGCAACATTTGTCGCCCGAAGTTTTTCAGGAGATAAAGACCAGCTCGTGCCATTAATCAAGGCTGCCATCAGTCATTGCGGCTTCGCACTGATCGATGTGATGTCGCCCTGTGTAACATTCAACAACAACCCAAACTCCACTAAAGGTTACGAGTTTGTTCGCGACCATATTGCGGCCACCGGCAAGACCGACTTTATTCCCGTGCGTAAGGAAATCATGGCGGAATATAACCCGGGCTTTACCCAGGAAGTTACCCTGCACGACGGCTCGGTGATACACCTCTACAAAAACGATAGCGACCTGGATTTACATGACCGCTTGAGTGCCATTCAGGCCATCCACCGGTGCAAGGAAAAAAATGAGATCCTTACAGGTCTCTTATACCTCGACCCGGATTGCGAGGATCTGCATCAGATTCTCGGTACCGTAGAAAAACCGCTGCGCGATCAGAACGAGGAAGTACTTTGCCCGGGCAGCAAGGCGCTGGAAGCGATCAACGAAAGTTTGCGTTAATTTAAATAACAAAAAAGCCCCGCTTTATGGCGGGGCTTTTTTTATTCTGGATTGGAGCCACAGCTCGGCACCTGCTTGCAGTTGCTCGTCATGCGGGCGTGTGTTGTAGTTGCGGGCTGGTTTTAACGGATGGTCATCATGAAACACACAATCAGGTCATTAATTCTGGGGTTGTCTTTGTTTGTCTGGGTTTCAGGCAATGCCTATGCAGCGCAAACTGAAGAACCGGATGCCGGGAATAGTGACACTGCCGCTGTGGTGGATCAATCCCGTGCATTATCTGCGGCGGAAAAGGCTCAATCGCAATTCTATCGTGGTATGACCTCTTATCTCGAAGGAGACTATCAGACGGCCGCCAAGAGTTTTCATCAGGCCGCAGGGCAAGGGCATGCGAATGCGCAGTTTACCCTCGGGGTGATGTACTACCAGGGTGATGGTGTCGATCAGGACTACAAAGCAGCGGTCAAATGGTACCGCCTGGCGGCGGATCAGGGTCTGGCCCCCGCGCAGTTCAATGTCGGCATGATGTACTACCAGGGCGAAGGTGTCGATCAGGACTATCAGGAAGCGGCTAAGTGGTATCGCATGGTAGCAGAACAAGGCTTGGCGCAGGCGCAGTTCAACCTCGGCATGATGTATAACCTGGGGCAGGGCGTGACACAGGACCCGGTTCATGCCTACATGTGGGCAGACCTGGCCGCAGCCAATGATCACCCCAAAGCGATAGAGTTACGTAACACAGTGGCACAAGCTCTGGCGCCGGCAGATATTGCAAAAGCGCAGCAACTGGCTAAGGAGTGCCAGGCTAGAATTTACAAGGGTTGTTGATGTTTGGAGGGCAGAGTTGAGTATGGTCTTCGGGTATTTTCTTTGGTCCGGATAACTAAAAAAGCCACACCCTAGGGTGTGGCTTTTGGTAGATTTTTCTTAGTGACGATAACTTTACTAGCTGGTCAAATACCACCCAAGAGTTTTAAGTTTAGTTTAACCAGCCAGTCTTTCTTGAAGGTCTGCTGGAACTGTAAATATATATGCCTTCCCACTTTTTACTTTCTTAAGTGTTTTAAGTTCGGACAACCGAATCAGGTCCTTTCTGGCAGTTTCATAGGAAATGCCGTGTGATCGCATATGATCCTCAATCCTGTAGGCGTGCCTTGGATTTTTAATGGCGTGACGTAGAAGTGCCAGTTGTCTTGAGTTGATTTCTCTTAGCAATCTGGGATTGTTTGCCATTAGTTGGCGAGAGCGCCTTATTTCTTCTTGCTTCCTTTCTAGGTAGAACTGAAGCTCCTCAATTGCCTTTTTGATTACCCCTAACTGTTGAAGAATGAAATAGGTTATGTCGTTTTCATCTGACTCAGCATATAGGTAGGCCTTCCCATATTGTCTGGGCGCCCTTTTAATGACTTTTGAAATGGTTATATATTCCATTAACCAGTAGCCTTTCCTTAGCATGACCCAATAAAACAATGCCCTGGCAGTACGACCGTTTCCATCAACAAAAGGGTGGTCATAAGCCAGTAAAAAGTGAGTGATTATTGCGCGGATCACAGGGTGTACGAACTGGGTAGGAGCGTCACCATTTGCAAAATCACATATGAACTTCAGCCTGTCTTCTAAAAGACTAGCCTTTGGAGGGATATGTAGAACCTCTCCTGTGGTTGTTGCTACAACTTTGATGTCGTCGCCATTATCTCTCAGCTGCCCAGCCTTGGCGGGGTCCTCAAGAGTGTTCTCTGTAACGATTTTATGTAGCTCACGAACCAGGGCTGGGGTTAAGGCCTGCCCTTTCATCTCCCGAATAAAGCTCATTGCGTGATAGTTATTAAGAATCATGGACTGATCTTTGTCTTCAGGGGCACGATTCTCTCTTATCATTTCCCTAGCTTTAACAACGGTAGTAGACGCACCTTCAAGTTGGCTTGAAGAGATAGCTTCGTCTACCAATGACCTCACTAGATAGGTGTTTCGAGACTCAGGACTGGTTATTAGCTCTGATGTGCTTAGTACTCCAGCCGCATTTACGTCTAACCAATGCAAGGCTTCACTGACTTGGGATGGCTCGCACCAACAAAAATCTTCCTCCAATCCAACTGATGGCAACAATTTATACATCTGGGTACGGGAAAACTTCATGCCCGCCCACCATAGTTGGGGGGAAATCCCTTCAGGGTGGTGTTTAAATCTTAACTTGTCCCAATGTATGTAGTTCCCTTTTTCATCGCAGGGGCCGACAGACAAAGCAACATGGCGCTCATCTTCTGTGGCGCTGACGAAGAGCTGGTCCCAACACTCATCAGTTGAGGGTGCTTTCTTTGGTATATGCAACTTGTTTATCCAATAATAACAATGAGATACGGTTATATTTCGTATTTCATACTAGATTTCAAAAGCTAGTATAAACGGCTCTGTTTGTGGCTGGCAATAATGGGTTGGGTTTCGAGTCGTTAGGAAAAAGGCAATAAACCGGAAAGTTGAGGCCTGAGATGACATTATTGTAAATTACTCTCCTTTATCAGGGTCGCCCATTCGGGCGCTGTCTCTGTTCGTTGCACTCACTCCGGCTGAACCCGCTACGCGGGCTCTCGATCTGCCGCCGATAACTAAAAAGCCCCACCCAAGGGTGAGGCTTTTTAGTTGTTTGGTGGAGGCGGCGGGAATTGAACCCGCGTCCGTCAGTCCTCTGCCGAGGGATCTACATGCTTAGTTCAGTCTATTAAATTTAACAGGTTACAACCCGACTGACAGGGCACGCAAACTGCGATTCCGGTAAGTGTTTAGCGAATTCACCCCGGACGAGCTTCATCGCGATCTTGTGAGTATGACACCTGAGTGCTTCGCCGCTACCCAAGGGTAGTTGAAGCGCTGGACGCACAAGCACGGCTCCAGTCAGATGGCATTCTACCGTTTCTTAGGCGGCGAGTGCGTAGTTGTCGTCGTTGGCAACTATAATTTGCGACTTTGGATTTACGAGATTGGTCGCCATCTCGGCATGCACCCAGGGTTTCGTAACCGGCGTCGAATCCAAATCGCCCCCTGAAGATGACAGTTAATAACTGTGGCGGCATAGTACCACAGCAACGTAACGATCCTTAGACTGTTATGGGGTTTTCAGGTTCATTTTCAAGGCCGAGGGTGTTATTCCTCGATAATCTGGGCTTGCAGATAATTTTGAATGCCGATTTTGTCGATCAACCCCAGCTGGGTTTCCAGCCAGTCCACATGCTCTTCCTCGGATTCGAGGATGTCGTTGAACAGGTCGCGACTAACGTAGTCTTTGATGGATTCCGCGTAGGCGATGGCTTCACGCAATACGGGAAGGGCTTCCATTTCCAGTTTGAGGTCGCACTCCAGCATTTCCTGGGTGTTTTCACCGATGTAGAACTTGCCCAGATCCTGAAGATTGGGGAGCCCCTCAAGAAATAAAATACGCTCTGTGACGGCATCTGCGTGTTTCATTTCATCAATGGATTCATGGTATTCCTTGTCGGCAATCTCCTTCAGCCCCCAGTCCTTGTACATTTTGGCATGGAGGAAATATTGATTGATGGCGCGCAGTTCGTTACCCAGTACTTTGTTCAAATACGCAATCAGTTGTGTATCACCTTTCATGGGATGTCCTTTTAAGTTCTGTAAGTTTCACGGCCTCTCTCAATAATAGGTTACCGAGTTCAGGGTGCCGCTACTACCATGAATTGACAAAAAAATAGGACCTGGTGGGGTCCTATTATCAGTTAATAAGGCGTGTAAGCCTGAAATGGATGGTGGTAATGGGAGTTACGCAGTGCCCATGGCGTCGAAGTAGTTGGCTTCGGCGATAGCCTCTTTAAGAATGGCTTTTGCCTGGGGTAGGCATTTGCCACATTGGCTGGCAGCCCCTGTGCACTGTTTCAACGCTCTCATGTTGAAAGCGCCATTTTCTACGGCTTCCCGAATATCCCGATCAGTCACGGCATTGCATATACAGACATACATAGGGTGTAGACGCTTCTTGTTAATGAGAACTGTTATCAATCCTAAATGATAACAATTATCAATGTCAAAGCATTTTTTTTCAGGATATTTTTAGTGGGTCGTCAGCAATCGCTGGATACTGAAATCTGGGAGGAAGGGTGTTACTGATTGTGGCGCATAATTCGCTGTTTCTGCCGTTCCCAGTCGCGGTTTTTCTCTGTCTGACGTTTGTCGTGTTCCTTTTTACCTTTGGCCAGCGCGATCTCGCATTTCACCAGGTGGTTTTTCCAATAGAGTGCGGTGGCCACACAGGTATAGCCCTTCTGATTGACGCCGTTGAATAATCGGCTCAGTTCCCGCTGGTTGAGCAGCAGTTTGCGGGTGCGGGTGGGGTCGGTCACAAAGTGTGTGGAGGCGGTTGGCAGGGGGGTGATATGAGTCCCAAGCAGAAAGGCTTCGCCATCCTTCAGCAAAACGTAGCTGTCCGTGAGCTGAACTTTTCCGGCCCGTAAACTTTTTACTTCCCAGCCTTTTAACACCAGACCGGCCTCAAATTTTTCTTCCAGCTGGTATTCGTGTCGCGCTCGTTTGTTAAGTGCGATGGTAGCGCTTTGTTTCTTTTTCTGAGGTTTCTTGGCCATGGCGGGGCATTATAAGGATTGCGCCGGGTAGCGCCTATGGTTTTGTTGCTGGTGAGGCTGCCCGTTGGTTTTTCCAGAGGGGGAATGCCGGTACAATCGGCTTCAACAACGTTCGAGCAGTATTCATGGCAGAACAACAACTTTCAGCTGCGACCCGGGGGCGTGGCCTCCACGGGTCCTGGGCCAGCCGTTGGACATTTATCATGGCGGCCACAGGTTCTGCTGTGGGGCTGGGCAATATCTGGAAGTTTCCCTACATTGCCGGTGAAAATGGCGGCGGAGCCTTCGTACTGGTGTATCTGCTATGCATTCTCCTGGTCGGGATGCCTATTATGGTGGCGGAAGTGATGTTGGGCCGCCGTGGTCACCAGAGCCCCATTAATGCCATGCGTTTTCTGACTGAGGAAGCAGGGTTGCACGGTGCCTGGCACGCCATTGGATGGCTGGGCGTCACTGCGGGATTGCTGATTCTTTCCTACTACGCGGTGATTGCTGGCTGGGCTCTCTATTACATCGGGGAAATGGCCTCCGGTACCTTTTTGGGTGCCAGCGCGGAACAGGCTGGTGAAATCTTCGGTGAACTGCTGGCAGACCCCCAGGAGTTAATTTTCTGGCAAAGTATTTTTATGGTGCTCACCATCGCGGTGGTTGTCGGTGGGGTTACCCGGGGACTGGGGGTGGCCGTTCGTATACTGATGCCCATGCTGTTTGTGCTGTTGCTGGTGTTGTTGGGTTTTTCCATCCAGCGGGGTGATTTTGCCCAGGGTTTCAGTTTTCTGTTCAGTTTTAATGCAGAAGCACTCACCTGGGCGGGGGTGTTAGAGGCGTTGGGTCATGCCTTCTTTACCCTCAGCCTGGGCATGGGAGCCATCATGGCCTACGGTGCCTACATGCCGGAGCACGCTAGAATCGGTCGCACGGTGTTGGCCGTGGGAGTCCTCGATACGTTGGTCGCATTAATGGCCGGGCTGGCGATATTCCCGATCGTGTTTGCCAACCCGACCATAGAGCCTGGGGCGGGCCCGGGATTGATGTTTGTCAGTCTGCCGGTGGCGTTTGGCAATATGACCGGTGGCCTGTTGTTTGGCAGCCTGTTTTTTGTCCTGGTGACTGTGGCTGCCTGGAGTTCGGCCATTTCGCTGATCGAGCCGGCTGTGGCTTACCTGATTGAAACAAAGCGGTTCAATCGTCTCACCGCTAACCTGCTGCTGGGTGGTATTGCCTGGGTTGTGGGGCTTGGTAGTGTATTGTCCTTCAATGTTTGGGAAGAAAAACGCCTGGCCGGGTTCAACTTCTTCGAATTTATGGATTTCCTCACTTCCAGCGTTATGCTGCCCCTGACGGGGCTGTTTATCGCATTGTTTGTGGGCTGGCTGATGCGGCCCGATACCGTGCGCCGGGAGCTGGAAGATGAAACCCATGCAGTCTTTTCTGCCTGGCGCTGGGTTGTACGCTATCTCTCACCCTTCGCTGTGCTGGTGGTGTTTGTTCTGGGTGTTTATAAGACGTTTGCCTGATGTTGACGACAATAAAGCGCAGTGCGCTGGTGATGTACTCGGCTCAGCAGATGTTTGATCTGGTCAACGATGTGGCCAGCTATCCTCTGTACATGGAGGGCTGTGTCGGGGCGCATATTCTGGCGGAAGATCCGCAATCAATGACGGCGCGGCTGGACCTGAAAAAAGGGGGGGTGGGACACAGTTTTACCACCTGTAATACGCTTTATCCCCCGGATCGTATTGTGATGCAGCTGTCGGAAGGGCCTTTTAAAAAGCTCTCGGGCGAGTGGAGTTTCAAGGCGCTGACCGAATCGGCCTGCAAGGTGATGCTGGACCTGGAATTTGAATTTAACAGCCTGTCGATGGGGTTGGCCTCTGGCAGTGTGTTTGCCTCTGTGGCTAACAACCTGGTGGACTCTTTGTCAAAGCGGGCGCAAGAGGTTTATGGTCGATGAAAGATGTTGAATTGATTACCGTCGAAGTGGCTTACGCTTTACCCCAGCGTCAGCAGCTGACAACCCTGCAGGTGGCGCCGGGGACCACTGCCTATGAAGCCGTAGAGCAATCGGGCATTGTGCAGCAGTTTCCGGAAATTGATCTGGAGACGGCTAAGATGGGGATTTTTGGTCAGTCTTTGGGTAGTAAAGGTTTGAAGCCACCTAAAGAGCAGGTACTGCAGGCAGGTGATCGGGTGGAGATTTATCGTCCGCTGCTAGTGGACCCCAAGGAAGTCAGAAAACGTCGGGCTGAAAAAGCCAAGCAGGGGGCCAGCGAGTAATTACTCGGCTGCTTCGTCAGCGTCAGCTTCCTGTTCAGCGGGCTCGGGCTCTGCCGGAGGCGGAGCCAAAGCGGAGGGAATGAAATCGCCGCGGAAGCCCACCAGTTTTTCGTCTTCGAAGTAAATAGAGACTTGTTCACGCACCTCTTCACCTTCTGAAGGGTAAAGGCTGTAGTAGTAATCCCAGCGATTCTCGTTGAAGGTGTCTGCGATCAGGGGTGTGCCCATGATGAATCGCACCTGGGACTTGGTCATCCCGGGCTTGAGCTGATCGATCATTTCCTGGGTGATGACATTGCCCTGCTGAATATCAAATTTATGGATACTTGGCAGTTTGGGCATGCTGAAGCTGGGCATGGAGATACCTGAACAGCCCGAGAGGGAGACCATCAGGGCCAGGCAACAGCTCAATCGCGCAGTAAAGTGCATCGTGGGGTTCCAGTCATTTCAGCGAAGGGCGATAATACCGAATCCATCCAGTGTATAGAAGGGGCGTTAGGGGAATGAACGATGAAAACCGTGAATTGCGAAAGGCCGGGCTGAAAGTTACGGTTCCACGCCTGAAAATCTTGCAACTCCTCGAAGAAAGTGGCGAGCGCCACATGAGTGCGGAGGATGTTTATCGCAAGATGATGGAAACCGGGGACGATGTCAGCATCGCCACGGTTTACCGGGTTTTAACCCAGTTTGAAAGCGCAGGTCTGATCACCCGTCACAACTTTGATAACGGTCCGGCAGTTTATGAAATGGACCGTGGTGAGCACCACGATCACATGGTGAATGTGGATACCGGTAAAGTGGTTGAGTTCCACAGTGATGAGATTGAGGACTTGCAGAAAGCGATCGCGGAAAAAAATGGCTACGAGTTGGTGGGGCATAACCTGGTGCTGTACGTTCGCCCCAAGCAGTAATTGCTTTCTGACTGCCAGTAGTCTTCTTTAACAGGTTTTGATCTGGTTTCTGCCGCCTTCCTTGGCGCGATACATGGCGCTGTCGGAAGCTTTCATCACGCCTTCAAAGTGCAAGGCATCCTGTGAATCGGCCACGCCCATGCTGACGGTGACCCGTATGTTGCCGTCACGACGGGAGGCTCCACGTTTTTTCTCGCCACTTTTCTTGCTGCGGGGGCGGCTTTGCTTGTCTCGGGCCGTCATGTCGTAATTGGCGATATTCCGGCGCAGGTCCTCGAGGAAATCCAGCACCTGGTCGGTGTGCCGGCCTCTGAATAGCACACAAAATTCCTCGCCGCCAAAGCGGTAAGCCTTGCCGCCACCGGAAACCCTACGTAATTTCGTTGCGACGGCCTTCAATACCTGATCGCCGACATCGTGCCCGTAGTTGTCATTAATTTTTTTAAAGTGATCCACGTCTACCATGGCCAGAGCATAGGTGCTGCCCATGCTGCGCACATCACGCAGCAATGCCCGTCGGTTGGGGATCTGGGTGAGTTCATCCCGGTAAACCATGTTCAACAGGCTGTGGGTCTGGTTGATAATCAGCAGCAGCCCCGCTGCTGAAAACATGATCGAGGATATCTGCGGGATGCCAAACCAGCCGAGGGTGATAAAGCTGAACAGAACACAGCTGGGCATGCTGGTGTCGAGTTGCTCCTTATGCAGAATGGGTAACGCAACGCCCAGGGTAAATGCGAGGAAAAACAACAGTCCGGACAGCGAGGAAATTTTAAGGTTAAGCAGGTCTGGATCGCCCGCGCTGGGCATCAGCTTGTCAAACCACAGTGGTTGCCATTGGAACAGGCTGATTACGATTAGCACGAAGATGGAAATAAACGCGATCAGCACCAGGAATCCCGGGTGGCGCCAGCCGGTGTCGGGCAGAATGATGAATAGTCCCAGCAGCACTGGCAGGCATAGGGAGGTGAGGGCGAATATCTGTCCGGCGGGTTCAGTGCTGAGGGGTTCCTGCATAAAGACAGTGATCAGCCAGTAACCTAGTAGCATGGTACCGGCGCCGCCCAGATCCCGGGAGCGATTGGCCAGAATCGCCATAAAGGCCGCCAGTCCGCAGACGATAAATGGCAATTGGGTCAGTAGGGAAATCTGTTCCGCATCCAGGTGGGGCAGCTGCCAGTAGGTCAGCAGTGCCAGTACCAGACAGAACAGTGGGGGGAGAAGGCGAACCAGGGATTGTGTCATAACTCGCTGTATCTGAACGCCTTCGATAAGGAATTCGCTACAGTCTAAGGGGTTGGCAGGGTGTCGTAAATATACACTATGAGCCAATCCGCTATTTTGTGCCCGGTGGCGATTAATGGTTAAGTATCTGAGCGATATATTCAGTAAGCAGGAGTCCGGAGTGAAAAGGCTGTTGAAACCGGTGTTGTGGTTATGGCTCGCGGGTGCTTCCCTGCCGGGCTGGGCCGATGAAGCCTGTTTGCTGTTGGCAGAAACCTACTATGAGCAGATTTTCTGCGAGCTGAAGGCGCTGGGGCAAGGAGGGAAATTGCCCGCTTTTTATGACTTCCGACGCAATGATGAAATGACACAGGCGTTACTGCTCAAACGACCTGCGGCAAAGGTAGGTGTTGGTCTTGCGATGCCAGTGCGGCAAAAAACAGAAATGCCGGCACCGCAAAAGGCCGAACAATTCATGTCCACCGTTCAGGGTGGTGCCTGTCTTCTGGAAGGGATATCCCTCCATTGCGGCGACAGTCACTATCGGTTAGTGGCAAACAAGGGGAATGACCAGCTGCCCCCGGGGGTTCTGGGTGACGCTAACCGCATGGGGATTCCTGACCTGCCCGGTCGGATGAACGGGGGGCAGCAGCTGGACTACCTGCGTTTGTCCTATCGGCAGTACCTGTCGAAGATGCTGGAAATCGGTCTGGGTGGATCGACGTTCTCATTTCGCAAGTTCGTTTATCTGTACGAAGACGTGACCAGTCGCGGCCTGGACTTCAGGCAACGGTTTGAAACCATGTTCGGGTTTCTGAAAAAAGATAAACGGAATATGTCAGTGAGCGAACGACTGCCGGATATCGGCAATCTGAAAGCGGCCTCTTGTGAGCCCCTGGATGAAGGCTTGGCAGTTTGCGATGGCGGCTACAAAAATCTCGTCTTTATAGCCGCTGACTAGTCGATTCGGTCGGCGGGGCCGTGCTCAATGACCCGTGAGGGTTTTGCTGTCAACACACGACAGGCGGTGAGCATATTGATCAGCGACTGTCCCAGATGCTGCTCTGCCATGGCCAGTTCGCGGCCGACAATCATTTCCCGTTCCTGATTGCTGAGGTTGGCTGGGTCGCAACCCAGTTGCTGGTCGATGCGTGACATCAGTTGTGCCATCAGCACTTGTGCCTCCTCACGGGATTGATACATCTCGAAAGGGGCATTTTTCATCATGGTAGGCAGGTCACGTATAGCCTGAAACGTGGCTTTGGTGTTGCGTACTGCCAACCTAGCGGGAAGCATGGAAAGACTAAAGCCAGCGGAGAAAAATTCAGAGATCATCAAATGAACCCATAGAAAGACTCAGGGCTTTCAGGGTAACTCAGTGATTTCTTTACGTCGAGCTTGGAGGCGGTAAATGGGGGAAGAGATGGGACCCTGCCGACGAGTTTGGTCGTCAGCAGGGTGTAAATGGGCTAGGCGATGGTAGATGCCACGGCAATCAGCACAAACATCACGCCAATTCCCATCAACATCAATTTGCCGACTCTACCCAAGGTTGCAGTATCTTCTGCTAGCATCTTATTTTCCTCCTGATAGTTGGAGGCGAAAGCATAAAATTCTCTTTGAGGGGAAGTATTGATTCAGATCAACTGGATAGATTGGCCAGTGCCAGCAGTTCCCTGGCGTGGTCGCGACTGGTGTCAGTGATGGAGGCGCCGCCCAGCATGCGGGCGATCTCCTCAATGCGTTCAGATTCCTCAAGGGGTTGAATATCGCTGTGTGCGGTGTTCGTGCCGGTCTGTTTACTGACAAGGAGTTGGTGGTGAGCACAGGCAGCTACCTGGGGCTGGTGGGTAACACAGATAACCTGGCCGCGGTTGCCCAGTTCCCTCAGCAGTTCCCCCACTACATTGGCGGTGGCGCCACCAATACCGACATCCACCTCATCAAATACCAGTGTTGGAATAGTGGCATGGCGGGCGGCGATCACCTGAATGGCCAGGCTGATACGGGACAGCTCGCCACCGGAAGCAATTTTTGACAGGGGTCTGGGTTCTGCCCCTGGATTGGTGGCGATAAGAAATTCCACACTTTCCAAGCCATGGGCTGAAGGTTTTTCAGGATTTCCAGGGCGAAGTTCCACCACGAAGCGGGCGCCTTTCATGGATAGGGAGGCGAACTGTTGCTCCACTTGGCTGGAAAGTAGTTTGGCGGCTTCTGCACGTTGTTGGCTCAGGGCTTGTGCCATTTTTTGGTACTGCGCCAGTAGCTGATCTACCTGCCCTTGCAAGGTTTCCAGGCTTTCTGCGCCGCCGGTCAGTTCATCCAGTTCATGTTGCAGCTCATTTTGCTTTTCCGTCAGCTGCTCGGCCTGAATGCGGTGCTTGCGGGCCAGTTGATAGATGGCGCTGAGGCGGTCCTCAATGGTTTGCAGCTGTTCGGGGTCCAGTTCAAAACTGTCCAGGTGGTGCTGAACTTCCCGGCCTGCTTCCTCGACTTCAATCAGCGCACTGTTCAGCAGTTTTTCTGCTTCAAGTAACCCTTGGGGCTTGTTTGGCATCGCGTTCAACAGCTGTACAGCACGGTTCAGTCCATCCTGAAGGTTGAAATTATCTCCCTCCCGGCATAATTCGATCAGGGTGTGACTGTCTTTCAGAATGGATTCGGCATTGGCCAGGAGCTGCTGTTGTTCCTCAAGCTGGGCCAGTTCGCCCTCAGCCAGACCCAGTTCTTCAAATTCCTGGAGCTGAAACTGTAACAAGGCCTTGCGGGCGTCCAGCTCATCGCTGGCGTTGGTGAGCTGTTGCAGGTGCTGGTTGAGGCGACTCCACTGTTGCTGACAGTTGCGCACAGACGCAGCCAGATCGCTGCTGCCTGCGAAGGCGTCCAGAATCTGGCGATGACTTTCCTTGCGCAACAGGGACTGGTGCTCGTGCTGACTGTGAATGTCGATCAGCATTTCGCCCAGTTCCCGCAGCTGTTGCATCGTCACCGGCTGACCATTGATGTAGCCCCGGGAACGGCCTTCCCGAGTGATCACCCGCCGCAACAGGCATTCATCGTTGTCATTGGCGAAATCATTGTCCATCAGCCATTGATGGGTCTGGGTGGCTTGCGAAATATCAAACAGGGCAGTTACTTCTGCCCGTTCCTGGCCTTCGCGAATGCGGTCAGTGTCCGCTCTATCCCCAAGGGCCATGGACAGTGCATCCAGCAGCAGGGATTTGCCAGCGCCGGTCTCCCCGGTCAATGCGGACATGCCAGCGCTGAAATCCACTTCCAGAGATTCCACCAGGGTGAAGTTGTTGACGCTGAGGCTGGTGAGCAAGGGGCTGTTCCGAGTCAGTGTTGCGATTTGTGCGAAGGCTAATGGTATACAGAATTTTTAAGTGCGTCTGCCCTTGAAACTAGTTGTTAAGACCCAATATAGCCGGTGAACCAAAGTCCAGAGGGGGATCGTTGCGTGTCGACGGAAAAGCATAATTCGCAGGAACCGGAACAACAGCAGCCGGAGGCGGAACAGACTACCGAAACTCAGCCGGAGGAATCTCAGGCTGAAGAAAGTCAGGAGCTGAGCGTGGAACAAGTGTTGGCCGATTTGGCCGAGGCAAAGGACCACGTTTTGCGCACCCAGGCGGAGATGCAGAACCTGCGTCGCCGTATGGAGCGTGATGTGGAAAACGCTCACAAATATGCACTGGAGAAGTTCGTGGGTGAGCTTCTGCCGGTGGTAGATAATCTGGAGCGGGCCATCAGCGCCATTGATGTCAGCAATGAAGAATTCAAGGCGGTGGGAGAAGGCATCGAGCTGACACTAAAAAGCTTTCTGGACGTCCTCGGGCGTTTCAAGGTCGACACGTTGGACCCCAAGGGCGAGGCATTTGACCCCGAGCTGCACCAGGCTATGAGCATACTGGAAATGCAGGAAGTGAAGCCCAACACCGTGGTAGATGTGTTCCAGAAAGGCTACACCCTGAACGGACGCCTGGTGCGCCCCGCAATGGTCGTGGTGTCCAAAGCTGCTACCGCGCAAGCAAATACCGATGGTGAGGGTTGAAATCCCGAAAAGCGGGCCAATATACACAACCAGAAGCCAATTTTTATAGATTGATTTAACCCGGAGATTCAGAAAATGGGCAAGATTATCGGCATTGACCTCGGCACCACCAACTCCTGTGTGGCTGTTCTTGAGGGCGATAAACCGAAAGTCATCGAAAATGCTGAAGGAACGCGCACCACGCCTTCCATCGTGGCCTTTACCGATGATAACGAAGTATTAGTGGGTCAGTCCGCCAAGCGTCAGGCTGTCACCAACCCGAGCAACACCCTGTTTGCGGTGAAGCGGTTGATTGGTCGTCGCTTCGAAGATGATGTGGTGCAGAAAGACATCAAGATGGTGCCCTACAAAATCACCAAGGCCGACAACGGTGATGCCTGGGTTGAAGTGAAGGGCGATAAGAAAGCGCCACCGCAGATCTCTGCCGAAGTGCTGAAGAAAATGAAGAAGACCGCGGAAGATTACCTGGGTGAAAAAGTCACCGAGGCCGTTATTACCGTACCGGCTTACTTCAACGATTCCCAGCGTCAGGCGACCAAGGATGCCGGTAAGATTGCCGGTCTCGAAGTCAAACGGATTATCAATGAGCCGACGGCTGCAGCCCTGGCCTATGGTATGGACAAGGGCGCGGGTGATCGCGTTATCGCTGTCTATGACCTGGGTGGTGGTACCTTCGATATTTCCATCATCGAAATTGCCGATGTGGATGGAGAGCACCAGTTTGAAGTGCTGTCGACCAATGGTGACACTTTCCTCGGTGGTGAAGATTTCGACCTGCGCCTGATCGAATACTTGGCCGCAGAGTTCAAGAAAGAGAGCAGCATTGATCTGCACAATGACCCCCTGGCTCTGCAGCGACTCAAAGAGGCCGCAGAAAAAGCCAAGATCGAGCTGTCTTCCAGCCAGCAGACCGAGGTAAATCTGCCCTATATCACAGCAGATGCCACTGGTCCGAAGCACCTGGTAGTGAAACTGACCCGCGCCAAGCTGGAGTCCCTGGTTGAAGAGCTGGTGTCCCGCTCCATGGAGCCGGTCAAAATGGCTCTGAAAGATGCGGGCAAATCTGCTTCAGATATTGAAGACGTGATTCTGGTCGGTGGTCAGACACGCATGCCACTGGTACAGAAATACGTATCCGAATTTTTTGGCAAGGAACCACGTAAAGATGTAAACCCTGATGAGGCGGTGGCTGTAGGTGCTGCGATTCAGGCCGCGGTTCTGTCCGGTGATGTCAAAGACGTGCTGCTGCTGGATGTGACTCCGCTGACTCTGGGTATTGAAACCATGGGCGGTGTGGCGACCCCGCTGATCGAGAAGAACACCACGATTCCTACCAAGAAATCACAAATCTTCTCCACGGCAGATGACAACCAGACCGCGGTAACTGTCCACGTGGTTCAGGGTGAGCGCAAGCAGGCGGCGGGTAACAAGTCCCTGGGTCGTTTTGACCTGGCGGATATTCCCCCGGCACCTCGCGGTATGCCCCAGATTGAAGTGACCTTCGATATTGATGCCAACGGTATTCTCAACGTTAGCGCCAAAGACAAGGCCACCGGCAAGGAGCAGTCCATCGTGATCAAGGCTTCTTCCGGCCTGTCCGATGAAGAAATTGAAAACATGGTCAAGGATGCGGAGGCCAATGCCGCCGAAGACAAGAAGTTTGAAGAGCTGGTACAGGCTCGCAATGCCGCCGATGGTCTGGCCCACGCGGCCAAGAAGACCCTCGAGGAAGCCGGTGACAAAGCCAGTGCCGAGGAAAAAGAAGCCATCGAATCTGCTATCAAGGAAGTGGAAGAGGCGGTGAAGGGTGACGACAAGGAAGCCATGGATGCGGCAGCTAACAAGTTGTCTGAAGCCTCTGCCAACCTGGCGCAGAAACTGTATGCAGAGCAGGCAGAAGCTGCCCAGGCCGGCGCGGCTGACGAGGGTGCTGCCGCAGCCGGTGGCAACCAGGACGACGCGCTTGATGCCGAGTTCGAGGAAGTGAAGGAAGACGACAAGAAGTAAGGGATTTCCCTGATTGTCGTTACCGGCCTTCCAGCCGGAAGCAGGCGCGGGTCATGCCCGCGCCTTGCTGCGTCTGACAGGAAATGATTTTGCAGGATGCACGGATTAGTTTGATACGCTGCCCGCTGGGCAGTTAACCCGACAACAGAAGTTGATACGCCATGGCCAAACGCGATTTTTACGAGATTCTCGGTGTAGCCAAAAGTGCCTCTGCGGAGGAGATCAAAAAAGCCTACCGCCGCATAGCGATGAAGAATCACCCGGACCGCAATCCGGACAACAAAGAGGCCGAGGACATCTTTAAAGAGGCGACGGAAGCCTACGAAGTGCTTTCTGACAAGGAAAAGAAAGCAGCCTACGACCAGTACGGCCACGCGGGTGTAGACCCCAATAGCGGTTTTGGTGGCGGTCCCGGTGGCGCGGGCTTCGGTGATTTTGGCGATATTTTCGGCGATGTGTTCGGCGATATTTTTGGTCAAGGTGGACGTGGCCGGGGTGGTCGCGGCGGTCCGCGCCGTGGTTCTGACCTGCGTTACGACCTGGACCTGGATCTTGAGGATGCCGTCAGGGGTAAAACCATCCAGATCAAGGTGCCGACGCTGGTGGCCTGTAAGACTTGTGACGGTTCCGGTGCCAAGAAAGGCAGCAGTCCAATTACCTGTTCCACCTGTGGTGGGCATGGTCAGGTGCGCATGTCCCAGGGCTTTATTGCAGTTCAGCAAACTTGTCCCACCTGTCGTGGTCGCGGTCAGGTCATCAGCGACCCTTGTGGCACCTGTCATGGACAGGGTCGGGTGCACGATACCAAGACGTTATCCGTCAAGGTTCCTGCCGGCGTTGATACCGGTGATCGCATTCGTTTGGCCGGTGAAGGTGAAGCTGGACCAGAAGGTGGCCCTGCAGGGGACCTGTACGTTCAGGTCCGCGTCAGGGAGCATGCCCTGTTCCGTCGTGAAGGTCGCGATTTATACTGCGAAGTGCCGATCAGTATTGTCGATGCCGCTCTGGGGGGTGAAATTGAAGTGCCGACGCTGGATGGTCGGGTGAAGTTGAAAATTCCGGCGGAGACCCAGACCGGAAGATTGTTCAGGCTCCGTGGTAAAGGCGTCACCAGCGTTCGCGGTGGAGGTCAGGGTGATCTTTTGTGCCGTGTTATTCTGGAAACCCCGGTCAACCTCAATGCGGAACAGAAGGAGCTGCTGGGTAAATTGCAGGAGAGCCTTGAGGGCGGCAAACATTCGCCCCGCAAAACATCCTGGTTTGAAGGTGTAAAGAAATTCTTTGATGGCTTCGCGCTGTAGTGCGACTCACGTCTGAAAAATAACGAGAATACCCTATGACACGAATTGCAGTGACCGGTGCGGCCGGTCGTATGGGGAAAACCCTGATGGAAGCGGTAACCCTGAACTCCGACACGCAGTTGACAGTGGCCATCGAGCGGCCGGAGAGCACACTCATCGGTGCTGACGCTGGAGAACTGGCCGGTATCGGTAAGCTCAATGTGCCGGTGGTTGGCGATATCACCCAGGTGCTGGATCAGTTCGATGTCCTGATTGATTTCACGGCGCCGCTGGCAACACTCGCCAATGCCGAGGTCTGTGCGGCTGCCGGCAAAAAAATGGTGGTCGGTACCACCGGGTTCACCCCGGAACAAAAGCAGCAGTTGCTGTCGGCAGCCGATACTACCGGCCTGTGCATAGCGTCCAATTTCAGCACCGGGGTCAACCTCTGCTTCAAATTACTGGAAATGGCGGCCAAAGTGCTTGGCGACGATGTGGATATCGAAGTTTACGAGGCCCATCACCGTCACAAGGTGGATGCCCCTTCGGGTACCGCCCTTAGCATGGGCGAAGTGGTGGCCAAAACTCTGGGTCGCGACCTGTCTGAGGTGGCTGTTTACGGCCGGGAAGGGCAGACCGGTGCCAGGGAGCGTCAGACCATTGGTTTTGCCACGGTCCGCGCCGGCGATATCGTCGGCGATCACACGGTGATGTTTGCGGCAGATGGTGAACGTGTGGAAATTACCCACAAGGCTTCCAGCCGCATGTCCTTTGCCCGCGGGGCTGTGCGGGCCGCTGCCTGGCTGCAGGGGCAGGAAAAAGGCCTTTACGATATGCAGGATGTGCTCGGTCTGAAGTGATGGCATGTCCGTGAAAACAGCCATTTTTTTGCCCTGGTCGGCATGATATCGGCTGGACAGATCGGGGGGCTTGCCCTAGAATGCGCCGTTAGTTTCCGCAGACAGAGCAAGCCCTGTAATTACCGGTGAGGGACGCGGTTGTAGAATTTATAAAGCGAGGTGAGACGTGCGGTTTCATCTCGCTTTTTTACAGCCTGACGTTAGCTAAACTGCACCGGATTATTGCTTAAGGATTGAGCTGTCGCAGTAAGAATTCCCTAAAAGGTTGAGGAGGTCGCTTTGAATACCGATAGCCATCGGTCCGCTATTCTCGCGCTTGAGGATGGCACTGTGTTTGAGGGTATCGCCATTGGCGCAGATGGGCTCTCAAGTGGTGAAGTGGTATTCAATACAGCATTGACTGGCTATCAGGAAATCCTCACCGATCCCTCCTATGCGCGCCAGATCGTTACCCTGACGTATCCCCACATCGGCAATGTCGGTGTTAACAGCGAAGACTGTGAGTCTGAACGCATCTGGGCTGCGGGTCTGGTGATTCGTGACCTGCCGCTTCTTGTCAGTAATTTCCGCTCCGAGCAGGCGCTGGATGAATACCTGAAGGCGAACAATATTCTTGGTATCGCCGACATTGATACCCGTAAACTGACCCGTATCCTGCGTGAAAAAGGTGCCCAGAGTGGCTGCCTGATGGCGGGTCGTGTCGATCGTGACGAAGCGCTGGCCGCAGCGCGTGCCTTTTCCGGCCTGAAAGGCATGGATCTGGCCCAGGAAGTTACCACCGATAAATCCTACGCTTGGTCCGAGGGTAGCTGGCAGTTGGGTGCTGGATTTACTACGCCGGAAAACAAGCCCTACAACGTGGTGGCCTATGATTTCGGCGCCAAGCACAACATCTTGCGCATGCTGGTGGACCGTGGTGCGAACCTCACGGTAGTGCCTGCCAAAACTCCTGCAGCAGACGTGCTAGCCATGAATCCCGATGGTATTTTTCTGTCCAATGGCCCGGGGGACCCGGAGCCCTGCGATTACGCCATTCAGGCGATACGCGAGTTTTTGGAAACCGACATCCCGGTTTTTGGCATTTGCCTGGGACACCAGTTGCTGGCCCTTGCCAGTGGCGCCAAGACCGTGAAAATGAAATTCGGCCATCACGGTGCCAACCATCCGGTGAAAGATCTGGATAACGGTACGGTGATGATCACCAGCCAGAATCACGGATTTGCCGTGGACGAGGCGACCCTGCCGGCCAATCTCCGCGCGACCCACAGTTCACTGTTTGACGGCTCGCTGCAGGGGATTCACCGCACGGACAAGCCGGCATTCAGTTTCCAGGGTCACCCGGAAGCCAGTCCCGGCCCCCATGATGCAGCACCGCTGTTTGACCACTTTTTCGAATTGATTGAGGCGCGCGGCCAGGCCAGCTGAACCTGGCTCTATTCCGTGCGCGGTGTCTGTAATGGCACCGAATAACACCTGCTGACAGGTACCAAGTTAACGGCTACGGCCTAAACTGACGACGACTTATGCCAAAAAGAACCGACATCAAAAGTATCCTGATCCTCGGCGCCGGTCCCATTGTCATCGGACAGGCCTGCGAGTTTGATTACTCTGGCGCCCAGGCCTGTAAAGCCCTGCGTGAAGAGGGTTACCGGGTGATCCTGGTGAACTCCAACCCCGCCACCATCATGACCGATCCGGCCATGGCCGATGCTACCTATATCGAACCGGTGGAATGGCGCACTGTGGCGAAGATTATCGAGCAGGAGCGCCCGGATGCTCTGCTGCCCACCATGGGCGGACAGACAGCCCTTAACTGCGCGCTCGATCTGGCCCGCGAAGGGGTGCTGGAAGAATTCGGCGTCGACATGATCGGCGCCGACTCCGATGCCATCGACAAGGCGGAAGATCGCGACCGCTTTGACAAGGCCATGAAAGCCATCGGCCTGGAAACCCCCAATGCGGTGATTGTGCACAGTCTGGAAGAGGCTCTGCAGGTACCGGATCGTTTCGGTTACCCCTGTATTATTCGTCCATCCTTTACCATGGGTGGCTCCGGTGGTGGCATCGCCTACAACCGCGAGGAATTTGTGGAAATCTGCCGTCGCGGTCTGGATTTGTCGCCCACCAACGAGTTGTTGATCGACGAATCTCTGATCGGCTGGAAAGAATATGAAATGGAGGTGGTGCGAGACAAAAACGACAATTGCATCATCATCTGTTCCATCGAGAACTTCGATCCCATGGGGGTGCACACCGGTGATTCCATCACTGTGGCACCGGCCCAGACCTTGACGGACAAGGAGTACCAGATCATGCGCAACGCCTCCATCGCGGTGCTGCGTGAGATCGGAGTGGAAACCGGCGGTTCCAACGTGCAGTTTGCAGTGAACCCCAAAGATGGCCGACTGGTGGTAATTGAGATGAACCCCCGGGTTTCCCGCTCATCCGCCCTGGCGTCGAAAGCTACCGGCTTCCCCATTGCCAAGGTGGCGGCCAAGCTGGCGGTGGGTTATACGCTGGATGAATTGCAGAACGATATCACTGGCGGTGCTACGCCTGCGTCTTTCGAGCCCAGCATCGACTACGTGGTCACCAAGATTCCGCGTTTTGCCTTTGAGAAATTCAACCAGGCCAACGCCAAACTCACCACCCAGATGAAATCGGTGGGAGAGGTGATGGCCATCGGTCGCACTTTCCAGGAGTCCCTACAGAAAGCCCTGCGTGGCCTTGAAGTAGGCTCTGCCGGCTTTGAACCGAAGGTGGATGCTTCCACCGAAGAGGGCATGGCCGAACTGCTCGAGCAGCTCAGCAACCCCGGTGCCGAGCGCATCTGGTATGTGGGTGATGCTTTCCGTGCCGGGATGACGGTGGATGAGGTATTTGCGCACTCTGCTATTGATCGCTGGTTCCTGGTGCAGATCGAAGATCTGATCAAGCAGGAGCAGGCTCTGCAGGGCAATTCTCTGACGGCGTTGGATGAGAAAAAACTCTTTAGCCTGAAACGTAAGGGCTTTTCCGATAAACGACTGGCGGTATTGCTGGAGACGTCGGAAGCCGCAGTGCGCAAGCACCGTCACAGCCTCGGTATTCACCCGGTTTACAAGCGGGTTGATACCTGTGCAGCGGAATTTGCGACGGCCACTGCCTACATGTACTCAACCTATGAGGAAGAGTGTGAGTCACAGCCCTCAGGGCGTGACAAAATCCTGGTTCTGGGCGGTGGTCCCAACCGTATCGGTCAGGGTATTGAATTCGATTATTGCTGTGTTCATGCGGCGCTGGCCATGCGTGAAGATGGTTACGAGACCATTATGGTCAACTGTAACCCCGAGACCGTTTCCACCGATTACGACACCTCTGACCGGCTGTATTTCGAGCCCGTTACCCTGGAGGATGTGCTGGAAATCGTCCGTCTGGAGAAACCCAAGGGTGTTATCGTTCAGTTTGGTGGCCAGACGCCGTTAAAACTGGCCCGTGCCCTGGAAGCCGAAGGTGTGCCGATTGTTGGTACCACCCCGGATGCGATTGACCGGGCGGAAGACCGTGAACGCTTCCAGCAGATGATTCACAAGCTGGACTTGCTGCAACCACCCAACGCCATTGTCCGTTCCAGTGAAGAAGCGATAGGTGCAGCGGCAGGTATCGGTTATCCGCTGGTGGTCAGACCATCCTACGTACTGGGTGGCCGGGCCATGGAAATCGTCTACCGTGAGGAAGAGTTACTACGCTACATGCGTGATGCCGTGCAGGTTTCAGAAGATGCACCGGTGTTGCTGGATTACTTCCTGTCTTCGGCCATTGAAGTCGATATCGACGCGGTCAGTGACGGCGAAAATGTGGTGATTGGTGCCATCATGCAACATATTGAGCAGGCGGGAATTCACTCCGGTGACTCCGCCTGTGCCCTGCCGCCGTACAGTCTGCCGGAAGATGTGCAGAACGACATGCGCGACGTGGTTAAGGCCATGGCGGTAGAGCTCAACGTGAAGGGTCTGATGAACGTTCAGCTTGCCTGGCAGGATGGCAAGATCTATGTGATCGAAGTGAATCCCCGGGCATCACGTACTGTACCGTTTGTGTCCAAATGTATTGGTACATCCCTGGCAAAAATTGCGGCACGTTGCATGGTGGGCATGTCCCTCCCGGATCAGAACTTTACCCGCGAAATTATTCCGGCCTATTTCAGTGTGAAAGAGGCAGTGTTACCGTTCAATAAATTCCCGGGTATCGACCCGATTCTCGGCCCCGAGATGAAGTCCACCGGGGAAGTGATGGGGGTTGGCGACACCTTTGCCGAGGCCTATGCCAAGGCAGAACTGGGTGCCAGTGACCCGATTCCCACATCGGGAACGGCGTTCCTCAGCGTACGCGATCCGGACAAGCCCGGCATTGCCAGTGTCGCCCAGGGGCTGATCAACTGTGGCTTCAAAATTGTGGCTACGGGCGGAACCGCCCAGCTGATTGAGGATGCCGGTTTGCCGGTGGAGCGGGTGATGAAGGTCAAACAGGGTCGTCCGCATATTGTGGATATGATCAAAAACGACCAGATTGACCTGATTGTGAATACCACTGAGGGTCGTCAGGCGATTGCCGACTCATCCACCATTCGCTCCAGCGCGGAACAACATGGCGTTTATTACACAACCACGTTGGCTGGCGGTCAGGCGGTGTGCATGGCCCTGGCTCAAGCAGGTGAAATAAAAGTGAGACGATTGCAGGAACTGCATAAGAGGAATGTCTGATGCAAAAAATTCCCATGACGGTTGAGGGTGCGGAAAAGCTCCGCAAGGAACTCGACAATCTCAAGAAAGTGGAACGCCCGCGTATTGTGGCGGCAATCGCCGAGGCTCGTGAACACGGTGATCTGAAAGAAAACGCCGAATACCATGCGGCCCGAGAGCAGCAAAGTTTTGCCGAGGGTCGCATTCAGGAGATTGAGGGCAAACTGGGTAATGCGCAGATCATTGATGTCACCAAGATGCCCGCCGGGGATAAGGTGATCTTTGGTTCCACTGTGAACATTATCAATCTGGATAACGACGAAACTGTGACCTACAAGATTGTTGGTGACGATGAATCGGATGTGAAATCCAACAAGATTTCCTACCAGTCTCCCATCGCCAGGGCGCTGATTGGCAAGGAAATTGGCGATATTGTTGTGGTCAGAACGCCGTCCGGTGACGTGGAATACGAAATAGACGATGTGAAGCACATCTGAGTGTCTGTCACTCAGGCGGTAAAAAGAGGGGCGTTGAGCCCCTCTTTTTTTGTGCGTGTTTTGTGCGAGGGAAGGTTGCCAGCTACCGCTTTTGCGCCGACGGAGTACCCCTTTGATCTAGCTGTGCGCTAGCCCCGTTGCTCTTAAACTGTCAGTGCTATGCCGGATAGAGTGATAAAACCTGATACCGCCACTGCCATGGCGCAGTTAATTCTGGATGTAAGGCGGGCGATTCCCTTCGATATGCCCGAGGCGCAGATCTGTGGCGGGCACTGTATTGGTTGCCCGAAAAAGCTTTTGAGCTTTCTCGAGAACGAGATAGAGAGTTGGCAGATCCGCCTGGATGGCGGCCATCCCCCCAATCTTGGGGAGCTAAATCGCTTTGGCGCCAGCTGTAGAAAGGTTTATACCGCTTTGCAGCGCAACCAGCTGATCCCCTAGAGGTTGCTGTAGCTTAGCGCAGCAGGTTGGAGAGGTGGGCCAAGCCAGTTTCTGACGGGTTATCTGGTGCCTGTTGCGTGTTGTCGACGCCAATATTACTTTCTGCCAGTATGTGCCCTCAAAATAAAAACAGGGGGCATTTACATGCGCAAGGATATTGAGTTCAAAACCGAAGATGGGGTGACGCTGCGGGGTTGGCACTATGTGCCGGAGAGCGCCCAGGGGCCAGTGCCAACCATCGTCATGGCCCATGGTTTTTCGGCCGTAAAAGAAATGTATCTCGACCGCTTTGCGGAAGCATTTGCTGAAGTCGGCCTGGCGTCCATTGTGTTCGACAACCGCAACTTCGGGGCCAGTGACGGTGAGCCCCGTTATGAAATTGATCCCTGGCAGCAGGTTCGCGATTACCGCGATGCCATTACCTACGCCGAAACCCTGCCGGAAACCGATGCCCAGCGGATAGGTATTTGGGGGTCAAGTTACAGTGGCGGGCATGTCATGGTGGTGGGCGCTCTGGATCGCCGTGTGAAGTGTGTGGTTTCCCAGGTTCCGCTGGCTAGCGGCCATCGCAATGTGCGCAGGCTGATTCGCTCTGATTACCTTGCCTCGGTACAGGCCATGTTCGATGAAGACCGTCGAGCGCGAATGAACGGCGCGGCACCGGCCATGATTCCTGTGGTAGCCGAGGACCCGGCGGCGCCTTCGGCGCTGCCTACCCCGGATAGTTGGACCTGGTTCACCGAGACCGGGAAAACCCGTGCACCCTCGTGGCATAACGAGGTGACACTGCGCTCCGTGGAAATGTTCACCGAATATGAACCTATCAGCTATGCCCGCTATATCAGCCCGACACCGTTTATGATGATTGTGGCGCTGGGTGATGTGCTGACGGTCTCCGACTTGGCCCTTGAGGCTTACGAAGAGGCGCTTGGTCCAAAACGGTTGGTGACCCTGTCAGGCGGACATTTTGATGCCTATGTGAATGACTTCGAAGCGGCCTCAGGACCGGCGCAGGAATGGTTTCTACAGCACCTGGGCAAATAGCCCAGGTGACCAATCAGTTGCCGGTTAGTGGAGGGGCAGTGTGGCTGCGGGTATGGATTACCGCAGCAGGTTGGACAGGTGGGCGTTAGGTTTTTCTGAGCGGCGCAACAGCAGCACGATGTGGCCGATGGACTGTACGGCCTCGGCATGGAGCTTTTCGGTGATTTCGGCAATCACCTGTTGCTTGGCTTCTTTGCCGCCAACCGCCAGTTTTACCTTAATCAACTCGTGATCGTTCAGGGCTCGATCAATCTCGGCGAGAACGGATTCGCTGAGACCATTGCCAGCCACGGTCACCACCGGATTGAGATTATGGCCCAGTCGGCGCAGATGCTTTTTGTCCTCGTTGGAAAGTGTCATAGAATAGCTGTCCTGTTTAACGGCGCGTATTCTAGCCGAACTGCTATCAGGTTGATATGGGACGCTCAAAAAGCAGCCACCGCTGGCTGCAGGAACACAACAAAGACCACTACGTGAAGCGCTCCCAGCAGGAGGGCTATCGCTCCCGTGCCAGTTATAAGTTACTGGAACTTCAGGAAAAAGATCGCCTTTTTAAGCCCGGAATGACTGTTGTTGACCTCGGTTCTGCACCCGGAGGCTGGTCCCAGGTGGCGGTTAAACTGGTGGGTGATAAAGGGCGGGTAGTCGCTTCGGACATACTGCCCATGGACAGTATTGCCGGTGTGGACTTCGTGCAGGGCGATTTCACCGAGGAAGCTGTGTTTGAAGAAATTCTGCAATTGCTGGACGATGGGCAGGCAGACCTTGTAATTTCAGACATGGCCCCCAATATGAGTGGTATGAAAGCGGTGGATCAGCCACGGGCCATGTATCTGGTAGAGTTAGCGCTTGATTTAGCGTCTCAGGTTTTGAAACCTGAGGGCGTTTTTGTTGCCAAAGTATTCCACGGCGAGGGTTTTGACAGCTTTCTACAGGAGGTTAAAAGCCGTTTTCAGCGGGTGGTAACCCGCAAACCCGATGCCTCCCGGTCCCGTTCGCGGGAAGTTTATCTGGTGGCCCGTGGTCTAAAGTAACAGTAAAAGAGTATTAGTTAGCGGGGGCCATTCAGAAGTGGTCCCCTGTGTTGCTGCACGATGGATGTCGTCAGCATTAATGTGAGGAAGTTTAGTTGAACGATATGGCCAAAAATCTAGTGTTGTGGCTGATTATCGCGGCGGTATTGCTGTCGGTATTCCAGAATTTTAGTCCCCCCGCCAAAGAGGATGAAATCAGTTACTCCTCTTTCATCGAAGAGGTGCAGACAGGTCGGATCACCAATGTAGAGATCCAGGGTCTGACCATCGAAGGCAAGCGTACTGACGGCAGCAGCTTCAAGACCATTCGCCCGAATGTGCCCGATTCCGGGCTGATGGGCGACCTGCTCAACAACAACGTCACCGTTCAGGGACGTGAGCCGGAACAGCAGAGCCTGTGGACGCAACTGCTGGTGGCATCGTTCCCGATTTTGCTGATCCTGGCCATCTTCATGTTCTTCATGCGCCAGATGCAGGGTGGCGGCGGTGGCCGTGGCGGCCCCATGGCCTTTGGTAAGAGCAAAGCGCGCCTGTTGGGTGAAGACCAGATCAAAACCACGTTTGCCGATGTGGCCGGTGTGGATGAGGCGAAGGAAGATGTCCATGAATTGGTGGACTTCCTTCGCGATCCCTCACGCTTCCAGCGCCTGGGTGGCCGTATTCCCCAAGGCGTGCTGATGGTGGGCCCACCCGGTACCGGTAAAACCCTGCTGGCCAAGGCCATTGCTGGCGAAGCCAAGGTCCCATTTTTCTCCATTTCCGGTTCCGATTTCGTGGAAATGTTCGTTGGTGTGGGTGCTTCCCGGGTGCGCGACATGTTCGAACAGGCCAAGAAGCAGGCTCCCTGTATTATCTTTATCGATGAGATTGACGCCGTGGGTCGCCATCGTGGTGGTGGCTACGGTGGTGGTCACGACGAGCGCGAGCAGACCCTGAACCAGTTGCTGGTGGAAATGGACGGTTTCGAGGGCAACGAAGGCATTATTGTCATCGCCGCCACCAACCGCCCCGATGTGCTCGACAAGGCACTGCTGCGCCCCGGTCGTTTTGACCGCCAGGTGTTTGTCGGCCTGCCGGATATTCGTGGTCGCGAGCAGATTCTCAAAGTGCACGTGCGCAAGGTGCCCCTGGATGAGCACGTTGATCTGGGCATTATCGCCCGCGGAACTCCCGGTTTTTCCGGGGCCGACCTCGCTAATCTGGTGAACGAGGCCTCCCTGTTCGCAGCGCGTGCCAACAAGCGGATTGTGACCACGGAAGAATTCGAAAAAGCCCGCGACAAAATCATGATGGGTGCCGAGCGGCGCTCCATGGTGATGTCGGAGAAGGAAAAGGAAAATACTGCCTACCATGAAGCCGGTCACGCCATTGTCGGTCGCATGATGCCGGAGCACGACCCGATTCATAAGGTGAGTATTATTCCCCGAGGCCGGGCTCTGGGTGTCACCCAGTTCCTGCCGGAAGAAGATAAATACAGTATGAGCCGCCGTCAGCTGTCCAGCCAGTTGTGCAGTTTGTTTGGTGGGCGTATTGCCGAGGAGCTGATTCACGGAGCCGATGGGGTAACTACCGGGGCATCCAACGATATTGAGCGCGCCACCCAAATGGCTCGCAATATGGTGGTTCGCTGGGGTCTATCGGATTCCATGGGTCCGGTGCTGTACGGCCAGGAAGAGTCCCAGGTGCCCGGTACCGGCAATACCACCTATTCGGAAGATACCGCTCGGGAAATCGATATTGAGGTGCGTCGTGTTCTTGATGAGAGTTACGACCGTGCCAAGAAAATCCTTGAAGACAATATCGACGTGCTGCATGCCATGAAAGATGCTCTGATGGAGTACGAAACCATCGACTCCGATCAGGTAGATGATCTGATGGCCCGCAAGCCAGTACGTCCTCCGCGGGACTGGCACGACCAGGGTTTCGGTGGTCGACCCGGCCCCGATGGCGGCGAAACCGATAGCGGTGATGCCGATGATGTCGGCACCGTGGGTGGTCCCGCCAACGAGCATTAAACAGTTCCCCGGCCAGTCTCTGGCCGGGGGCTTTTGTGCAATTCTGAAAGCTGTTTTTCCATGTTGAGATTCATCCCTGGCTTTGCCTTCAATCAGAGCTCTAGCTGATGCAGCTGGGGCGCTACCTGCTGGACCTCTCAATCCCCCGTATTATGGGCGTGTTGAATGCCACCCCCGATTCTTTTTCCGATGGTGGTGCCGTTCATGCCCGTGATGGTCATCTGGATATATCCAGGGTCCTGCGGCGGGTAGAGACCATGGTTGAGGAAGGAGCAGATATTATCGATGTGGGTGGTGAGTCCACTCGCCCAGGCGCTGCCGCCGTTACAGTGGCAGAGGAATTACAGCGGGTAGTACCGGTGGTCGAGGTGATAACAGCACGTTTCGATGTGCCGGTTTCTGTAGATACCAGTACCCCTGAGGTTATAACCGCGGCTGCAGAGGCCGGGGCCAGCCTGATCAACGATGTGCGGGCGCTGCGACGTCCTGGGGCATTGCAGGCAGCCGCTGATACCGGCTTGCCCGTGTGTCTGATGCATATGTCCGGCGAGCCGGATAGCATGCAGCAACGCCCGGAATATGAAGATGTTGTGCAGGAGGTCAAAGACTTTCTGGCTGAGCGTGTGGCAACCTGTGAGGCTGCGGGAATCGGGCGAGATAAACTGCTGTTGGACCCGGGCTTCGGATTTGGCAAAACCCTGCAACATAACCTGGACTTGTTCCGGGGTTTGGGGGAGTTACAACAGTTGGGAATGCCTCTGTTAGTGGGCGTCTCCCGAAAATCGATGATTGGTGCGCTGCTGGACAAACCAGTTGAGCAACGCATGGTAGGCAGTGTGGCCATGGCGATGCTGGCCGCGCAACAGGGCGTCAGCATTGTGCGGGTGCACGACGTATCGGCTACGGCTGACGCATTGAAAATAATGACAGCGATCGAGAGATAGACATGGGAAGAAAATTTTTCGGTACAGATGGTATTCGTGGCAGAGTGGGTGTTCACCCGATCACCGCTGATTTTGTCCTGAAACTGGGCTGGGCGGCGGGTAAGGTCTTCAGCGAACAGGCTCAGGGCCGCAAACTGATTGTGATGGGCAAGGACACCCGCGTCTCCGGTTATATGTTTGAATCGGCCCTGCAGGCGGGGTTGATTGCCGGGGGGGTGGATGTAGCCCTTCTCGGCCCCATGCCGACGCCAGCCATTGCCTACCTGACCCGCACCTTCCGTGCCCAGGCGGGTATTGTTATCAGCGCCTCGCACAATCCTTATTATGATAACGGCATCAAGTTCTTTGGCGGTGATGGCTTCAAGCTGCCCGATGAAGTGGAGCTGGCCATCGAACAATACTTGCAAAATGACATCGTCACCGAAGAGTCCAGCAAACTGGGCAAAGCGCATCGGGTCCCCGATGCGGTAGGACGTTACATTGAATTCTGTAAGGGTACCTTGCCAGCGGGAAGCAATCTGCAAGGCTTGAAACTGGTGGTGGATTGCGCCAATGGCGCCACCTACCATACCGCGCCGAGTGTATTCCGCGAACTGGGTGCTGAAGTGGTGGAAATGGCAGTCAACCCCGACGGCTTCAACATCAACGAAAACTGCGGCTCGACCAAACCGGCATTATTGCAGGAAGCTGTGACCAGCCAAGGTGCCGATATGGGCATCGCCTTCGACGGTGATGGCGACCGCGTGTTGTTCGTCGATCACAAGGGTCATATGGTGGATGGCGATGAACTGTTGTTCGTCATTGCCAAGCACCGCCACCAACAAGGCGAATGCAGTGGTGTGGCGGGTACCCTGATGAGCAACTTCGGCATGGAAATCTCGCTTAAAGAGCTGGGTATTCCCTTCTTCCGCGCCAAGGTGGGTGACCGCTACGTGATCGAAGCCATGCGCGAACGCAAATGGCAGTTAGGGGGCGAAAGTTCTGGCCACATCATCTGTAGCGACCTGACTACCACCGGCGATGCAGTAGTGGCAGCTTTACAGGTGCTCTATGCCATGCGCGAAACAGACACCTCGCTGAACGATCTGAAAAAGGGCATGAAAAAATTCCCGCAAAAGATGATCAATGTGCGCATCAAGCAGAACTTCAAACTGGAAAATTTCCCCCGCATACAAGAGGCCGTAGCAGAAGCTGAGCAGACCCTGGGCGACAGGGGGCGGGTGCTATTGCGCCCCTCCGGTACCGAGCCGCTGGTGCGTGTAATGGTGGAGGGAGAAGACGCCAAACTGGTGGATGAACTGGTGACCCGTGTGGCGGAAGTGGTGACACAAGAAGTCGGTTGAGCGCAGGTTGGTTTGAAAGCCAAAGAACGGCGTATTTGGCCCTTTGGAATCGCACCTTGATCAGTTGTAGTTTGGCGGTAACTTCGTTAATATTGCGCCCCTTTTCAGGGCCGGGAAAACCTTAATATGCGTCGTCCCCTGGTAGCAGGCAACTGGAAAATGCACGGTTCTCGCGAATCGATTGCAGCGCTTCTGGCAGGCTTGCCGAAGCTTGGTGGAGTGGAAGTGGTGGTTTGTCCGCCCTACGTGTATCTCCCCGAGGTGATTGCGACTCTGCATGACACCGACATTGGTGTCGGCGCACAGAATGTCTCTGAGCAGCAGCAGGGCGCCTATACCGGTGAAGTCAGCGCCGATATGTTGCGCGACATCGGTTGCCGTTACGCCATAGTTGGCCATTCCGAGCGGCGTACGCTCTACGGCGAGAACGACGCACAGGTGGCAGCCAAATTTATGGCGGCCCAGGCCGAAGGGCTAGTGCCCATATTCTGTGTCGGGGAAACTCTCGCGCAGCGTGAACAGGGTGAAACCCTGACAGTGATTAACAGCCAGCTGGATGCAGTCATTCAGGCAGCTGGTATAAAAGCGGTTTGCAGTGCGGTCATCGCCTACGAACCGGTTTGGGCCATAGGCACTGGCAAAACAGCCACCGCCGAACAGGCCCAGGAAGTACATCAGGCCATTCGCCAGCAGTTGGGCGCGAACGGCGAGGGCACCCGGGTGCTCTACGGCGGCAGTGTAAAAGCTGCCAATGCGGCGGAGCTGTTTGCTCAGCCGGATATCGACGGCGCTCTAGTGGGCGGAGCCTCACTGAACAGCGCCGAATTTGGCGAGATTTGTAAACTGGCCTAACCTCAAGGCGAAGCAGGCAAATGGAAAAACTGATATTGATTGTTCACCTGTTGACGGCTCTGTCCATTATTGGACTGATCCTGGTACAACAGGGCAAGGGCGCAGAAGCCGGCGCATCATTTGGTTCCGGTGCCTCACAAACCGTATTCGGCAGTGCCGGTGGCTGGAACTTTTTCAGCAAGGTCACCGCCATCATGGCGACCGTATTTTTTGTCACCAGCTTTGCCCTGGCGGTAATGGCCAAGGATAACGCCAAAGTCGGTGATAAAGTGCTGCCCGAGCTTGAGGCCGTACAAATGGAAATACTGGAAGAAGTCCAGGAATCGGACATTCCTTCCGTAGATGAAGATATACCCTCGGCACCTGTGGAAGATATTCCCGCTCCTGCAGGTACAGAGTAACAACCGTTAATTGCCCAAGTGGTGGAATTGGTAGACACGCTATCTTGAGGGGGTAGTGGCGTAAGCCGTGCCGGTTCAAGTCCGGCCTTGGGCACCATCTAAATAAAAAAGCCCCGACCGAAAGGTCGGGGCTTTTTTATTGATGTCAGTTTGCGGCCAGTTCCATCCAGAAGAAAAGGCTCCAACTTAGATTGGGGCCTTTTTTATGCTCAGACTTAGCTTGGAATTATCTAAACCTGAAATAGATTGTATTTTGCATAGACTCTTTCACTGCCTGGAACTCCCATATATACGAAACCCCACTTTCAGATAGACGAAAATAAACTTTCACGTAAACGCAATTTTGCTTACGGGCAGTGAACACACTGAATGTAGCCTCCTTCTATAACCAAATAGATGCCATCAACCAGCAGAGGAGCGATGTGCTATCCAACCGTGGTGAGTTTTACGAGCGCTTCTGTCCTGATGTGTTGTTGGGGCGCCTGCATGTGAAAGGTGACATACTTGGGCTCGGTTGTCGCAAAGGCTGCGATAGCTTCGGTAATACCATATCCTTATCGCATGGAGGCGATATGAACAGCGAAAACAACCAGATCGAAATCTACCAAACCGCCGATGGCCAGACCGAAATTGAGGTCAGGCTGGAGGCGGATACGCTGTGGCTAACGCAGGCGCAGATGGGTGAGCTTTTCGGCAAGGATGTGCGAACGATTAACGAACATATTAAAAATATCTTTTCTGACAAGGAGCTGGTCGAAGATGCAACTATCCGGAAATTCCGGATAGTTCGGCAGGAAGGCAGCCGTAAGGTACGGCGTGAGATTGAACATTACAATCTCGATGTGGCGATTTCCGTCGGTTACCGAGTGAATTCCAAGCAGGGGACTCTGTTTCGTATCTGGGCTACCAATCGGCTGAGGGAGTATTTGGTGCAGGGCTATACCCTCAACCGCAGTCGTTTCGAGAAAAACGCCGCCGAGCTGGAGCAGGCACTGGCTCTTATTCAAAAAGCTGCGCTAAGCCCCGAGCTGTCCGGGGACGCGGGTAGAGGCCTGGTCGATATCGTCTCCCGCTATACCCAGACTTTCCTGTGGTTGCAGCGCTACGATGAAGGTTTGCTGGAAGAGCCCGCAGGTGAAACCGGTGGCAAGTTGCCTTCGCCTGGTGAAGCTATGACATCGCTGGGTCAGCTAAAGGAGCAATTGATAGAACGCGGCGAGGCAACACCACTGTTTGCCCAGGTGCGTGAGCATGGACTGGCGGGCATATTCGGTAACCTGGATCAATCTGTGTTTGGCGAACCGGCTTATCCGACCGTCGAAAGCAAGGCGGCGCATCTGTTGTATTTTGTGGTGAAAAACCACCCCTTTGCCGACGGTAACAAACGCAGCGGCGCATTTCTGTTTGTGGATTTTCTGCACCGCAACGGTCGCCTGCTGAGCAGTGATGGCTACCTGATTATTAACGACACCGGCCTGGCTGCGTTGACACTACTGGTGGCGGAATCGGACCCGAAACAGAAAGAGACATTGATCCGGCTGATTATGAATATGTTGAGCCTCGACAAGGCATAGTCCAGGGCTCAGTGTGTGCATTTTCGAAGTCAAGCTGTAACGGGTAATTGAGGCGCTATTGGATTAACCCCGAACGCCACCACAAAACCCGTGAAGCTCAAAACGATTTTCGTTGGCAGCTCAATGCTGTGTTGAGCCGTGATTAATCCCGATAAAGTTTGGTCAGATCGGTGTAATGATCCACCCGCCGATCCCGCAGGTAGGGCCACATACGGCGCACGTCTTCACCCCGGGCCAAATCTACTTTCACCGTAGCAAAGCTTTCGCTTTCGGTATCTGCCTGCCAGAGAATTTCACCCTGGGGTCCGGCGACAAAACTGGAGCCCCAGAAATCTGCACCGGGTCCGCCATTCGGGTCTGCTTCATGGCCAATGCGGTTGACGCTGATCACCGGCAAACCGTTGGCGACGGCATGGGCGCGCTGGATGGTAATCCAGGCATCGCGCTGGCGTTGTTTCTCGGCTTCGTCATCCGGTGGATACCAGCCAATGGCCGTGGGGTAAATGAGCATGTCGGCACCGGCCATGGCCATCAGACGCGCGGCTTCCGGGAACCACTGATCCCAGCACACCAGTACGCCGAGTTTGCCCACAGAGGTCTGGATAGGGGTAAAACCGAGGTCGCCGGGGGTGAAATAGAATTTCTCGTAGTAGCCGGGATCGTCCGGGATATGCATCTTGCGGTATTTGCCGGCGATACTGCCGTCGCTGTCCAGCACCACCGCTGTGTTGTGGTACAGCCCGGCGGCACGGCGTTCAAACAGTGAGGAAACGATCACCACGCCCAGCTCTTTGGCCAGCGCCCCGAGTGTGTCGGTGCTGGGGCCGGGAATGGTTTCCGCCAGGTCAAACAGATCAGGGTTTTCCTGCTGACAGAAATACAGGCTGCGGTGCAGTTCCTGAAGCACTACCAAGTTGGCACCCTGGCTTGTCGTGGCACGAATACCTTCCAGAGTCTTTTGCAGGTTTGCGTCGACATCAGCACCGCAAGCGTGCTGCACAACACCAATGGTCAGCTCGGTCATAAGGTGTTTACCCCTGTTGCTTTTGTTGCGCTGCCGGGGTCACTACGCCCCTGGGCAGTTGCATGGTAATGCAGTGAAGACTGCCATGCTGGTGGATTATGGGCAGGCAATCAAGCCCCTGAATGTCGTAGCCTGGGAAGGCGAGGGCCATTTGTGCCAGGGCTGCCTCGTCATTGGCATCACGGTAGGTGGGAACGATCACCATACCGTTGAAAATTAGGAAGTTGGCGTAGGTGGCTGGCAACCGGTGACCATCCTCGTCGTATTTCGCCGAGGGCCATGGCATGGGCACCAGTTGGTAGGGTTGTCCGCTGGCGCAGGTCAGGGCTTGCAGCTCTTCGGCCATCTGTTGCAGTTCAGCATAGTGACTGTCAGATTCATCATCGCAGGCTTGATAAACAATGACGTTGTTCGGGCAGAGCCGGGCGAGGGTGTCGATATGGCAATCGGTGTCGTCACCTTCCATGGCACCGTGGTACAGCCAGTTGATTTTGCGGATGCCGAGATCGGCGCACAGTTGTTGCTCAATCTCCTCACGGTTCAGAGAAGGATTACGATTGGGGTTCAGCAAACAGACAGCCGTGGTGAGCAACGTGCCCTCACCATCGCTTTCGATAGAGCCGCCCTCTAATACCAGGTTTTTTGGTTGCAGGGTGGCACCGGGGAAAGCCCCCTGGCGAAACAATTCCCCGGTAATGCGGTTGTCCTGCTGAAAAGCGTATTTCTCACCCCAGCCATTGAACTGGTAATCCAGCAAACAGAGGGTATCGCCTTCTGCAACGGTAATTGGGCCGTGATCCCTGGCCCAGGTGTCATCAGACACTACCGGGTAGAGGTGCAGTTTTTCCTCAGGCACGCCCAGGGCGGCAAACCGCTGCTGTATGGGCTCAATTTCATTTGCCGGGGCACCAATAATCACATGGCCCCTGGTCGTCAGTAGCTGAACCAGTCGCTCGTAAACGGGAATGACTTCCGGCAGCAGGGGCTGCCAGTCAGTATCTTTGTGGGGCCAGGTAAGCTGGATGGCATCCTGTGGTTCCCACTCCGCGGGCAAGCGAATTTTCGGTGCGGTCATCTCTGGTCTTTATCTCCGTGAAAACGCCGGCAATCTACCATATTCGCCGTCTCTGTGGTGGTTCGTTTTAGCCGTCGTTTTCCTGTGGGTGGACTATCCTTAGTTTTGCGGTCAAGAGTGATTATGGGTGCCTGGCGACTCGTTTTGATAAAAATTTGACCCTCTTATCCGGTCGGTGTCGTCCTACTTATTGACGAGCTTAGTTCATTCCCAAGTGTCATTGTTGGCAGCCATATGCAGGCAGATACTTGGTCGTATGGGAAATCCTAACTTTTAAATTATTTAGTTTCCCAGATAAGAAATGGTGTGGGGACTTAAATAATCGCGCCTAAGCATAAAAAGCATTTGAGAAAGATAAGAGAAACAGGAGCTCTAGAGATGAAATTGCGTAATCATAGACCGAACTATAAGCAGTTCGCATACTCAACGCTGGCTGCGGCGCTGTTCAGTGCTGTAGCAGTTGGCGCTCAGGCTGCATCATTCAGTCCGGTAACGGATGCCGACATTCTTAATGACCAGGCGACCACCAATGATGTGGTGAGCTACGGCCTTGGCCCCAAAGCCCAGCGCTATAGTCCGCTGAAAAAACTCGACAAAACTAACGTTAAAGAATTGCGTCCCGCCTGGGCATTTTCCCTCGGTGGCGAGAAGCAGCGCGGTCAGGAATCACAGCCTCTGGTGAAAGACGGTGTGATGTACATTACCGGTTCCTATTCCCGTTTGTTTGCCATTGACAGTGTCACTGGTGAGGAGCTGTGGCAGTACGATGCGCGTCTTCCCGACAACATCATGCCCTGCTGTGACGTGATTAACCGTGGTGCTGCTCTGTATGACAACCTGGTGATTTTCGGCACCCTGGACGCCAAGCTGGTGGCCCTGGACCGTAAAACTGGCAAGGTTGTGTGGAAAGAGAAAATTGCCGACTACAAAGCCGGTTATTCTTTCACCTCCGCGCCTCAAATCATTAAAGGCATGGTGGTTACCGGTGTTTCCGGTGGCGAATTCGGTATCATCGGTAAGGTTGATGCCCGCAACGCGAAAACTGGTGAGCTGGTCTGGACCCGCCCGGTTATCGAAGGCCACATGGGCTACCTGAACGGTAAGGAAAACGGCATTACCGGTGGTGAAGCCGGTAAAACCTGGCCAGGCGACCTCTGGAAGCAGGGCGGTGGTGCAACCTGGAACGGCGGTACCTATGATCCGGAAACCAACCTGATTTATGTGGGTACTGGTAACCCGGCGCCGTGGAACTCCCACACCCGTCCAGGCAACAACCTCTACACCTCTTCCCGCGTCGCGATTGATGCCGATACCGGTAAAATCGCCTGGCACTTCCAGACCACGCCCCACGATGGCTGGGACTACGATGGCGTCAACGAGCTGATTCCTTTCGACTACAAGGATGGCGGAAAAACTGTGAAGGCTGCGGCTACCGCTGACCGCAACGGTTATTTCTACGTGCTGAATCGCACCAATGGCGACTTCATCCGCGGTATTCCCTTTGTGAAAAACATCAACTGGGCCAGCGGCCTGGATGACAAAGGCGCGCCAATCTGGAACCCTGAAAACCGTCCCGGTAACCCGGCTGAAAGCGAAGATGGCAAAAAAGGTAAGTCTGTATTTGCCATTCCGTCTTTCCTCGGTGGTAAAAACTGGATGCCGATGGCCTTCAGCAAAGACACCGGCCTGTTCTATGTGCCCTCCAACGAGTGGGGTATGGATATCTGGAACGAGCCCATTTCCTACAAGAAAGGTGCTGCTTACCTGGGTGCCGGCTTCACTATCAAGCCCATTTTTGAAGATCACATTGGTTCTCTGAAAGCCATTGATCCAAAAACCGGTGAGATCAAGTGGGAATTCAAAAACAACGCGCCTCTCTGGGGTGGTGTGCTGACCACTGCCGGTGGTCTGGTGTTCACCGGTACGCCCGAGGGTTACCTGTATGGCCTCGACGCCAACTCCGGTAAGGTGCTGTACAAGTTCCAGACTGGTTCCGGCATCGTTGGCTCCCCGATCACCTGGGAACAGGACGGTGAGCAGTATGTAGCCGTTATCTCCGGTTGGGGTGGTGCTGTACCTCTGTGGGGTGGTGATGTGGCCAAACGCGTCAACTACCTGAACCAGGGCGGCACTGTTTGGGCCTTTAAACTGCCTAAATCCTGATTCTCCGTAGCAGTAGTGGCAAAGGCCCGGTGTACTTTGTGCATCGGGCCGATGTCTGCCTGACGGCTTAAGAAGCCGAATCATTACCACCTGAATTCCGATAATAAATACGCACGCTGGTTGCTGCGATGGTAAGGATTGAACGGATGTTCGCGAAAAATGGGTTGGCACACACGCTATGGCTGACCGGGCTGTTGATCTTCGCCCTTCTGTCAGCGTTTACAGTACATGCGGCACCCGACGAGGAAAGCCAGGAATTGCGTGCCAATTGGCAGGCGACAGAAAGCTGGCGAGACTTATTTCCCACCGCCAGTGAACTGGGTGAAAAAGATACCGCACTGGGTATCTGGCCGGTGTTCCGCGGCGCGGCATTACTCGGCTATCTCTTCGAATCCAATGATTTTGTGGCGATTCCCGGTTTTTCCGGTGAGGTTGTCAATGTGCTCGTGGGTATCGATACCCAGGGCATTTTCAAAGGGGTCAAGTTGCTCAAGCACCATGAACCCATCTTTCTCCACGGCCTCGGCGAACCGCCTCTGCTGGAATTTTTGCAGCAGTACAAAGGGCTTTCTGTGGCCGACAATATCAAGGTCGGTAAACAGCGGGCGGGGGCCAATGTTTATATCGATGGTATTACCAAGGCGACCGCCTCTGTGGTTGCCGTTAACGAAACAGTTTTGCTGTCCGCGCTGAAGGTGGCCCGTGAAACCCTGGAAGGTTTCGAGCCGAGGGCGATTGCCACCGTCAAAACCGGGGAATTTCATCCCCTGAGTTGGGACGAGATGTTGCAGCGCGGCTATATCCAGCATGTACGTATTGCTCACGATGAGGTTGCCGCCGCATTTTCTGGCACCGCCGTCGAAAACCTCAACGACGTCGCCGATGAAAATGGCGATGGCATCTTTATCGAATTTTATTACTGCTACCTGAACGTGCCCGATATTGGCAAGAACCTGCTCGGGGAAACCGACTACGCGCGGTTGCTTAGGGAGCTGGGGCCGGGCAATCACGCGGTAGCAGTGATGGCCGACGGTGATTACAGCTTTGTCGGCGAGGACTTTGTGCCCGGTTCTGTGCCGGATCGTCTCGCGGTTCACCAGCAGGAACTGCCCATCGAAATTCGCGATATGAATTTCTATGACTATGACGAAGTCAACTCTCCCTATATTGGCAATTTCGACACCAGCAAAATTTTCCGCATCAAATCCCAGTCGGACTTTGATCCCGGCGCACCGTGGGAGCTGTCACTGGTTGTCAGCCGTTCACGGGGCATGTTATTTGAAACGTTGAGTGCTTCATTCCCCTCCAACTACCAGTTGCCTGGCACATTCTTTGTCTACAACGAGAATGTCGACGATGAGCTGAAGCGTGATGCGCCCTGGGTGATTATCTGGAAGGGGCGTTTCTGGGAGGTGGTAGTGTTGTCTCTTAGCCTGGTGTTGTTGACGGCTATTATGGTCTACCAGCACCGACTCAGCCGTTACCCGAAACTCTTTCACCGCCTGCGTTGGGGCTTTCTCTGGTTTACCCTGATTTTCATCGGGTGGTACGCCCAGGGGCAGCTGTCGGTGGTGAATATTTTCACCATTTTCCAGGCGATGATTTCCGGCTTCCGCTGGTCAGATTATCTGATCGATCCGATGCTGTTCATTCTCTGGATCTATGTCTTTATTTCTCTTTTCATCATTGGCCGTGGTCTGTTTTGCGGCTGGCTCTGCCCGTTCGGTGTGTTGCAGGAAATGGCCAGCTGGATCGCCAAAAAACTCAATATACGCCAGTGGAAAATTTCCTACCGCGTACACACCCGTTTGTGGTTGGTGAAATATGTGGTGCTGATACTTCTGGTGGGTATCTCCTTCTACTCGTTGACGGCGGCGGAAATACTGTCAGAAGTGGAGCCGTTCAAAACAGCGATTACCTTGGTGTTTGTGCGTTCCTGGCCGTTCGTTCTTTACGCCGTGGGTTTGCTGGTGCTGAGCCTGTTTGTGCACAAGGCGTACTGCCGTTACCTGTGTCCCCTGGGTGCGGGGCTGGCAATACTGGGGTGGTTCCATCGCTTTGAATGGCTGACCCGACGCAGTGAGTGCGGCAGTCCCTGTCAGCTCTGTAAACACAAATGTGAAATTGCTGCGATCACCCCGCAGGGCAAGGTGGATTACAACGAATGTATACAGTGTCTGGAGTGCATTGTTTATTACAACAATGATGATTTGTGTCCCCCGTTGATCAATCAAAAAAAACGCGGCCAGTCAACCGAGAATATTGTTCAGGTTATTGATTTAAAACAATAAAAATGAGTTCCCCCGAGCGCCCGAAAAGCCTCGAAAAATCAGCTGTTAAGGCGTTGCTTCAGGCCTCCTACTAAAGACCTGCTTTCTCGACCCCAAAGTAGAATATTAAGTTTTCCACCCGGGTCTATTATTGGTCACTAAGGGCGATTCTGAAAAAGCGATTTAGCAACACAGGCTCTGATAAAGCCCGCAAATAATAACCGGCACAATTTGTTCCATTCTGGAACGCCGCTGATAAACACAGATTAAACGAACATGGTTAGGAGTGAGTCATGATTTATGCGCAACCGGGAACCGAAGGTGCTGCAGTCTCTTTTAAGTCTCGTTATGAGAACTATATTGGGGGTGAGTGGGTAGCGCCCAAAGAAGGCAAATATTTTGAAAATGCCTCGCCAGTCACGGGTAAGGTATTTTGTGAAGTCGCACGCTCCTCAGCTGCGGATATTGAAACGGCACTGGATGCCGCTCACGCAGCAAAAGACGCCTGGGGAAAATCCTCTGTTACTGTGCGCTCCAATCTTCTGCTGAAAATCGCTGACCGTATCGAGCAGAACCTGGACAAACTGGCTGTGGCTGAAACCTGGGATAACGGCAAGAGCGTGCGTGAAACGCTGAACGCCGACATTCCCCTGGTGGTGGATCATTTCCGCTACTTCGCGGCCTGTATCCGTGCGCAGGAAGGTACTGCTGCTGAGTTGGATGAGCATACTGCGGCGTATCATTTCCACGAGCCACTGGGTGTAGTTGGTCAGATCATTCCCTGGAATTTCCCGCTGTTGATGGCGGCCTGGAAACTGGCACCTGCACTGGCAGCCGGTAATTGCGTGGTGATGAAGCCCGCAGAACAAACCCCTGCTTCTATTCTGGTACTGATGGAAACCATTGGTGACCTGCTGCCACCCGGCGTGGTCAACGTGGTCAACGGTTTCGGTGCCGAAGCCGGTGCTGCACTGGCAACCAATACCCGCATTGCCAAGATCGCTTTCACCGGTTCTACCCCGGTCGGTGCCAAGATCATGGAATATGCGGCGAAAAACATTATTCCTTCCACAGTCGAGCTGGGCGGTAAATCCCCTAACATCTATTTTGAAGACGTACTGCAGCAGGAAGAGAGCTTTATCAGCAAGTGTGTTGAAGGTCTGTTGCTGGGTTTCTTCAACCAGGGTGAAGTCTGTACTTGCCCGTCACGTGTTCTGGTACAAGAGAGTATTTACGATGAATTTATCGAGCGCGTACTCGCCCGTGCCGGACAGATTATTCAGGGTAACCCGTTGGATACCGATACCATGGTTGGTGCCCAGGCATCCCAGGAGCAATTGGATAAGGTCCTCTCCTATATGGATGTCGCCAAGTCAGAAAATGCAGAGTTCCTGATGGGCGGCAAACGCAACATGCTCGGTGGAGACCTTGCAGGCGGCTATTACGTTCAGCCCACGCTGTTGAAAGGTGATAACACCATGCGTGTGTTCCAGGAAGAAATCTTTGGACCTACCCTCGGTATCACTACCTTTAAAGACGAAGCGGAAGCACTGGCCATTGCCAATGACACCGAGTTTGGTCTGGGTGCAGGTGTCTGGACCCGTGACATCAATCGCGCTTACCGCATGGGGCGTGGTATTCAGGCGGGCCGTGTGTGGACCAACTGTTATCACATGTATCCCGCACACGCTGCTTTCGGCGGTTACAAGAAGTCCGGTGTGGGTCGCGAGAACCACAAGATGATGCTGGATCACTACCAGCAAACCAAGAATTTGTTAGTGAGTTACGATATTAATCCCCTAGGTTTTTTCTAAGCTGTTGATTTTCTTCCACCTCTTGGTGCTTAAATCCTCTCGCGGGGGTTTAAGCACTTTTTATTTGTGAACTGTATCGGGTGGATGCTGCCTATGCTTCAAGGGGACTGATGAATTAGACTGGGGGTGATAACTATTAGAGCATCTGTGGAGTAAATCCATGACGAATGCCGACGTCATTCGCAGGCACTATTCGTTGAGCCATGACCCGGAGGTGGTGGCCGACGAGCTGTATGAAGGCCTCTATCAGGAGCAGACCGAGTGTGTGATTTTCTTCTGTTCTGTGGAATACGATCTGCCGGCTCTGGCTGAGGCGTTAAAGAGACGTTTTGGCGACACCATGCTGATTGGCTGTACCACCGCTGGAGAAATAACGCCCCTGGGTACCTGCAAGGGCAGCATTACCGGGTTCAGTCTCCCCAAAGCCCACTTTGCCGTGGAAGCGGCGCTGATCGAAAATCTGCACCATTTTTCCTTTTCAGACACCAGCGCCCTGTTACAGCAGGTGATGCTCAACTTTAATCAAAAGGCATTGCTTCCTGTGCAGGGGCACAGTTTTGCTTTTTCGCTACTCGATGGTCTTTCCATCCGGGAAGAGTTGGTACTCAAGAGCCTCAATGATTCCCTGGGTGATATTCCACTGGTGGGTGGCTCTGCCGGGGATGATCTGTTTTTCAAGGATACCCAGGTGTTCTGCGGCGACCGTTTCTACCGCAATGCGGCCGTGATTATTCTGGTCAACACCGATTGCCCCTTTGAGGTGTACTCCACCCATCACCTCACGCCGGAAGACAATAAACTGGTGGTGACCGCAGCCGATGCGGAGGAGAGAGTCGTACTTGAGCTCAATGCCGAACCGGCTGCCCTGGAATACTCCCAGGTGGTGGGTGTGCCGATTGAAGATTTGAGTATCAACACCTTCGCCCTAAACCCCATCGGGGTGAAATTGCACGATCAGTTCCATGTTCGTTCCCTGCAGAAGGTGAACGACGACCTCAGCCTGTCATTTTTCTGTGCTATTGATGAGGGGGTAGTGCTGTCTACCTGTCAGCGGGGAAATATTGTCGAACACCTGCAGCAAACTCTGGAAGAGCTGAAAAAAAAGGTCGGACAGCCGCAGCTGGTGATTGCCTGCGAATGTATTTTTCGCCAGCTTGAAATTGATCAGCTGGATATTCGCGATGATATTTCCGCTCTCCTCAAGGATTACAACGTGATCGGTTTTGATGCTTACGGCGAGCAATATAACGGTCGGCATGTGAATCAGACCTTTTCCGGTGTGGCGATAGGTATGCCCAATGGCTAACCGTTCCGGAAAAATGCAAATACAGGCCCAGCAGCCTCCTGTGTCTGTGAGAGCCGGCAGCGATGATCCGCCGAGTATGGAATCGCTGCTGCGCGAAAATGAAAAATTAAAGAAAATTAACCGGGTTTTGATTGAGCGGATTGAGCGGGGCCTGGCAAATGACAACGGTGCCTACGCCAGCTTTGAAAGTGCCGTGGTGCTGTCTGAAAAGGTCAAAGAACGCACCCAGCAGTTACAACAGGCGTTGAAAGATCTGGAGCGGGTCAATCAGGATCTGTTCCATGCGAAGAATGAGGCCGAGCAGAAACACCAGCTGCTGATCGATGCTATTGAAAGTATCTCCGATGCCTTTGTACTGTTCGATCAACAACGGATTTTCGTGCTGGCCAATACCGCGTTTTATCAGCTCTGGGAAAACGCAGGGCTAGCAGGTATCGATGGCATGTCTATGCCGGAAATGCAGAAGAAAATCTTCAAGTCAGGCATTATCGATTACTCCACTTCACAGTCAGAAAAACTCACCAGTCGCAGTGAGATTTCCACCTTGGGTATTTTCCGTCTCACGGATGGTCGCTGGATGCAGGCCACCGAGCGGCCATCCCGCGAGGGTGGTCTGGTGATGATTTTCACCGATATCACTGCCATTAAACGCAGTGAAGAGGCCAAGCGGGAAAGAGCGCTGGCAGAAAAATCAAAAATTCTCCAGTCAACCCTGGATCACCTGTCGCAGGGTGTGGCGCTGTTCAACAGCGAACACCAATTGGAAGCCTGGAATGAGCAGTTTATATCTCTGGCAGGCATATCCCCTGACTTGGCAGAGCAGGGCGTCTCGTTGCAAACGCTGTTGGCTCTGGGACGTGTGGACCCAAGAACCGTACAACGGCTCGCCTTGAGGCAGGTGGACATCCGTCTCGAACAGGCGCTGGACAACGGCACAATTATGGAAATCGAAAGCCACAATACCGGTACCGGGGCGATTGTGGTGACCTATACGGATATCACTGAACAGCGCCAGTATGAAGAGGCATTGCGGGCCAGTGAGCATCGCATTCGCCTGGTGACCGATGCCATGCCAGCGCTGATTTCCTATATCGACAGGGACCTCAATTACAACTTTACCAACCGTGCCTTTGAGGAATGGTTCAAGCAATCCCGGGATGAGATTGATCAGAAATCCATGGCGCAATTGCTGGGCCCGGAAGAGTTTGCACGCCACAGGGAATACCTGGAGCGAACCCTGGGCGGCCAGCGCGTGGTGTTTGAAATTGAGCAGCAATTGCCTGGTGGCAGTAAATACGTTCTGAAAACCTATGTACCCAATTTTGACAGCAATGGCCAGGTGGCCGGTTTCTTTGCCCTGGAGCAGGACGTCACCCAGCAAAGACTGACCTCCGAGGCCCTCAATCAGGCTTATCGTCACATGGAAAAGCGGGTGCTTGAACGCACCAAGGAATTGACCGAGCTGAACCAGCAGTTGCGACTGGAGGTGACGGAGCGTCAAGAGGCTGAAACCCGGTTGTTTGAGGCCAAGCGTGAGGCGGAAATTGCCAATATTGCCAAGACTAAATTCCTGGCGGCCGTCAGCCATGATCTGCTGCAGCCCATGAGTGCCGCTAAATTATTTGCCAGTGCCTTACAGGAATACCAGTTGCCAGACGGCGCCAGCAAGTTATTGGAATCGCTGAATTACTCCATGGCAGATGTGGAGAGCCTGGTCAGCACCCTGATTGATATTTCCAAGCTGGATGCCGGTGTGGTCACGCCAGACCTGGCGCCCTTTGACTGTGGCGTGATGCTGGAGAATCTGGCCAATGAATTCCACCAGCAGGCGGAGAGGAGTCAGCTCAATTTCCGTTTTGTACCTTCGTCAGTGACCATTCTCACCGACCGTCAGCTGCTGGCGCGGATATTGAGAAACTTCCTTTCCAATGCCATCCGCTACACCGACAGCGGCGATATCCTGCTGGGTTGTCGGCGTCGCCCCGAGGGGTTGCTGATGCAGGTCTGGGATTCCGGTATTGGCATTCCCGCAGAGCAGCTGGAAGACATCTTTCTGGAGTTCAAGCGGCTGCCTTCCAACAAACGTCGCAGTACCAATGGGCTTGGGCTTGGGCTGGCGATTGTCGATAAGATTTCTCGCATTCTCGGGCACCCGGTAGATGTCCATTCCGAGCCTGGACGGGGGTCCGTGTTCTCTATTCTGGTGCCCTATGGCGAACGTCAGGTTCCAACGCCTGCCAGGGTATCTACCCACCCGGAAGAGCAAGGCAGTGCCCTCCTGGGTAAGCGCATTCTTGTTATCGATAACGATGTCAGTATTTGCCAGGGTATGGAAGTGCTGTTGCAGGGGTGGGGGTGTGAGGTAATGACGGCCACCGGTCTCGATGATATAGATGTGGAAGCGTTGCACGAGGCTATGCCCGACCTGTTTATTGCCGACTATCACTTAGATGATGGCGCAACGGGTATTGATGCGGTGGAGGCCCTGCACCAGCAGTTAGGGCAGGCGGTTCCCACGCTGATGATTACCGCGAACTACTCACAGGAATTGAAACAGAAGGTCAGGAAGTCCGGGTACCATCTGCTGAACAAACCCATCAAGCTTCACAAGTTAAAAGTGATGTTGCAGCACCTGTTTCAGGGTGCCCCCAAAAAATCCATTTAGTGCGGGAGTTATTCTGTGGCTCAGTGCTGGCGATGCAGGTATTGATCAAAGTTGATCTTGCTGGCACAGAGAACGGCCTGCATGCGGTTGTGCACATTCAGCTTGCTGAGAATAGCTGACACATGGGTTTTCACCGTGGTTTCAGCAATATTCAGCTCATAGGCAATCTGCTTGTTGGATTCACCTTTGGACAGTCTTTCCAGCACCAGCAGTTGGCGTCGGGTCAGGGAAGAAATTTGCTTGGTGTCAAATGCCTGGGGTTCTTCCGGTGCGGGCCGTGAAGTGGCTTTGGTATTGCGAACAATGTCGGATGGCAGATAAACCTGTCCGGCCATGATCTTTTTAATGGCATCGCCAATGTTTTCACCGCTGGCAACTTTGCTGATAAACCCCACCGCGCCATAGGTAACAGAGCGCAGCACGACATCCCGGTTATCTTCTGCCGAAATGATCGCCACGGGAATGTCGGGCGCTTCATTGCGCAGGTGAATGAGCCCATTGAGGTCTGTCATTCCGGGCATGTTCAGGTCGAGCAGGATCAGGTCCAGCTGATCGTTTTGTTCGACAATTTTCAGCGCCGCATCAAAATCTTCAGCTTCGTGGGTTATCGCGTCGGGAAATGAATGTTGAATGACGCTGATGATGGCTTCCCGGTAGAGGGGGTGATCATCTGCTACAAGTATTTCATACATTTTTATGCCCGCCTAAAGTGGCCTGTTTGCCCATAAGTCTAGCATGTGGGCATGGTATCGACAGCATGCCCACAAGCACAGATAAATGGTCTCCGACTGAGAGCAATAGGGCAATGGTTTGTTTGACCTACTTTAGTCTAGCGATCTCCATCGAAAGTATGGAACGAAATGCCTAACGGACTCATACCTAAGTCAGATATCCCGCAAAAGGTGAATCTATTATCTTTGCTATCAGAGTCTCCTATAGTTAATTTGAGCCTGTATAAAAAGGCCGGAATCATTTTTGAGGGTACGAGTTATGAGTTACAAATCATTTGCCCTGGCCGTCGGGGCCTGGGGCTTGCTGATGTCTGCAAGCAGTTCTGTCTTTGCCCACGGTGATGTGACCCCGCAGGCTGTTGATGCCAGTGGCCTGGAGCCTCTGGGAGAGGAGTGGCGAGAGGAAAATCCATATTCCGGCAATGATCTTGCCATCGAGATTGGCGCTTCTGGCTATAACCAGAACTGTGCGCGCTGTCATGGCCTTGAAGCTATATCCGGTGGCATTGCCCCGGATCTGCGCAAGTTGGAGCCCGGTATCGATGGTGACGAGTGGTTTAGTTACCGGGTGCGCCACGGTGCGACCCGCAATGGTATTCCTTATATGCCGTCCTTTGAGGGAGTCCTCAGTCAGGAAGCGCTCTGGGCCATCCGTGCCTGGTTGGAAACCCAATACGATCCTGACTTGTAAGGGGTGGCTATGAAGTCCCTGTTAGCGGTTTTTCTTCTGCTCTTTGCGGCAGTTTCTGTCGAGGCAAGATCACTGGAGGATATCCAGGAAACCGGTTTTCTACGTATCGCTGTGTACCGGGACTTTCCGCCCTATTCCTATCTGGAAAAAGGCTCACCGGCGGGGATCGACGTTGAAGTCGGCAAGAAGATTGCCGAGCAGTTGGGTGTGCAGCCAGCCTGGTTTTGGCTGATCGCGGATGAAACCCTGGATGATGACCTGCGCAATGCCGTGTGGAAGGGTCACTACATGGGTGGTGGCGTTGCAGATATCATGCTGCGCGTTCCCTACGACATCAATTACGATAATGACAAGGTCAGTATTGTTGCCCCCTATCACAAAGAGCGATGGACGGTAGCGCGGAACACGGAAAAACTGGCTGAGCTGGTCAACCTGGCACCATTTATGTACCACAAGGTTGGCGTTGAAGTAGATAGTGTTCCAGACCTGACCCTCACCACAGCACTGCGCGGCCGCCTGGTCGAGCAGGTGACGCACTTTTTATCCATCGATGAGGCGGTGAGCGCCTTGAAAAAGGGCGAGATTGATGCGGTTGCCGGTATGCGCAGTCAGGTGGAATGGTCTGTAAAGGCGTCGGGTGACGACTTAGATAGGCAGATGGATAGCCAGAAGTTTGCTATCTCCGATGAAAGCATCGTTAGCTGGCCCCGCCGCGCCTGGGATATCGGCATTGCTGTTAAAGCTACCTTTCCGGAGCTGACCAACAAAGTGGATGCTGCGGTTAAAACCATGATCGATGACAGTCAAATGGCGCCGCTCTTCAATGAGTATCAGGTCAGTTACGAATTGCCGGCCAAGCCTGCACCCTGATACTCAATCTCAGTCACTTTATTCATCTCTTCCTGATCAAAGCGCCATTAGAGCGCTTTGATCGGCTCCTCTTCATGTCTTTTAACCACCTGTAGCTGGTTCTCGCTGTCTTCGATACTGCTGTAATCACGCAGCGAGCCGGGATCGTTTGGATCGCCAATCCATCGAGGCATTGGCCGGTAATGATCAGAAATCAGGCTGGCACTGTGATCGAGTTCGTCAAAGCTCAGCCCCACCATTTCTGCAAAGGTGTTGATGAAGTAGGCGTTGGAGTAGGGGCGGTTTTCAGCTGCCTGCCATGACGCCATATCCCGCTGTTGTCTGAACTCGGGGGAGGCCCAGACAATAAAAGGAACAGTGTACATAGCCGAGGAAGGATCACCTTCATTGCGGCCGGTAAACAGTTCGTCCGGGTTATCGTAGACCTCTTCGCCGTGATCAGAAAAATACACCAGCAGGCTGTTGCCACCTTTCTGGCGGGTATCGTCGATCAGCGTCGAGACCACCTTGTCGTTAAAGAGGATGGCGTCGTCATAACTGTTGTACTCATCCATCAGCTCCGGGGTAATCCATTCGGGGACATCTTCTCGGCCGCTGAATACCGCTTCTTCCTGCGGGTAGCGGTAGTGGTATGCGCGGTGGGTGCCGAGCAAATGCACAATGATTAACTTCTTCGCGGCAGATGTGTTGAGTGCTTCGGTAAATGGCTCCAGCACTGCGCTGTCATACTGGCTGGCATTCTGTTCCCGGTTGTTGTTCAGGTATACCTGGTGATCTGCCAGCTGGGAAAAAGTGGTGAGCATGGTGTTGCGGCGGGTTTGAGTCTGCTGGTTGGTGATCCAGGTGATGTCGTAGCCCGCCTGTTTCATCATATTGATAAGTGTCGGCTGGGTAAAAAAACGTTCCGGGTGCTTAGAGTCGGCAAACGACAGAATTTGCTGCAGTGCTTCGATGGTATAGGGTCGGGGGGTGACAATATCCTGGTACACCAGCAGGTCACCGGCATCGCGTAGGGCATCGAGACGTGGTGTGGTCTGGCGCTCATAGCCATATAGACTCATACGCTGGCGGTTGGTGGATTCACCAATAACCAGTACCACTGTTTCCGGCAACGCTTTGTCACTATCAGTGGCTAGGTGCTGCAGTGGTTTCACCTCCCGGTTCTGGGCCAGCAGTTCTTCCATCCCAGCCATCTGTTCTCGGTATTTGGTGTAACCCACAACCAGGTTCCAGGGGGCGGATGGTTCGACCCTGGCCAGCTGATGTTCCAGGGCATTGTGTACTGTTTTGCCGGGATCAAAGAGCACGGTGCCAATAAACGGCCAGAAAGCGATCAGGGTGAACACCATTGCGTAGGTCATACGTGCACGGCGGCTCATCTGAAGGGGTTGGGTCTGTCGCCATATCCAGACGGGAATGGCGCTAAAGCCGATCAGCAAGAGGGTGAACCACCATTTCCAGTAGGAAAGAATGAATTCGCTGCCTTCCGCGACATTGGACTCAAAAGCAATAAAGATGGCGCTCTGGGAAAACTCCTGCCCGTAAATGACAAAGTAAAATAACGAGACCAGAGCTGCCGGCCAGATGACGAGCCCCGCCAGTGCCAGCCATATGCGGCTATAGCGGGGTACCAGAAGCATCGGAATCAGCCAGGCAAAGCTGGCTAAAAACACGTCACGTAAACCGGGGAATCCGGACATGCCGGTTGCATAGATCGGGAGTTGGTAGCTGAGAGAAAATAAGGCTACAAACAGGTAAGCCCAGAGTATGGGATGTTTGGTCGCAACGTGTCGCATGGCTGAATCCAAAGGTCTGTCAGGGTTGCAGCCCACTATACGAACGCACTCTTAACACAATCTTAAGTAAAGAGGCTTGATAGGCGTGATTGTCCTTGACCGCATGTGGGGGCATCCCTATAATTCACGGCCCTTGAAGCAGCCAATTGGAGGCTTCGGGCGAAACCGGGAGTTATGACCTGGTGGGTGCAGGAGACTTGCTCAGTCTCCACGGCTGAAAGGCCATGCAGTTTGATGCGGGGTGGAGCAGCCTGGTAGCTCGTCGGGCTCATAACCCGAAGGTCGTAGGTTCAAATCCTGCCCCCGCTACCAATTATGGGTGTCAGCGAATGTTGCTGATACCGGGCGCCAGCTTTAGGCGCTGTCAAAAGGCCCCTTCTTAGGGGCCTTTTGTTAGGTACCAAAAAAGCAGTATGAAGTGGGCCGTGTGCCCATTTTTTGATTGTGAAATCATGAGGTTGCCGTGGCGACAAAAGAGGAAACGCTCAAAGCAATGATCGCCCCGGTGGTGGAAGCCCTGGGCTGTGAGTTTTGGGGGTTGGAATACTTGTCGTCAGGGCGCTCGGCGCTGCTGCGTATTTACATTGATCGGGCCGAGGAAGGCGTGACGGTTGAGGACTGTGAAAAAGTCAGTCGTCAGGTCAGCAGTCTAATGGATGTTGAAGATCCCATCAGTGGAGAATATACCCTGGAGGTTTCATCCCCGGGTCTGGAGCGGCCCCTTTACAATTTGGAGCAGTTCCAAAGGTATGTCGGTGAAGATGTGGCGCTTAAGCTGCGCTTCCCCTACGAAGGCAGGCGAAAATTCAAGGGTCGCCTGAATGGTGTTGAGGGAGAGGATATTCTGTTGGTCGTCGATGATCACGAGTACCTGTTTCCTGTGGATAGCGTTGAAAAGGCAAATGTCGTACCCCGGTTTTGAGGGCGATTGTGAGGCTGACTGAATGAACAAAGAAATTTTGATGGTAGTGGAAGCCGTTTCCAATGAGAAAGGTGTTTCCCGGGACGTGATTTTTGAGGCCATCGAACAGGCCCTGGCCACGGCGACCAAAAAACGCTATGACGAAGATGCAAACATCCGTGTCGTCATCGACCGCGATACCGGCGATTACGAATCTTTCCGCTGGTGGGAAGTGATGGATGACGACACCCTCGCCGAATTGGGCACCCAGTTCACCTTGGAAGAGGCTCACGAAAAAGACCCGGCACTCAAAGCTGGTGACGTTTTTGAAGAGCAGGTGGAGAACATCGGTTTTGGTCGCATCGCTGCCCAAACTGCCAAGCAGGTCATCGTGCAGAAAGTTCGCGATGCCGAGCGTGCTCTGGTGGTGGAACAATACCGCGACCAGGTGGGAAGCCTGATTAGCGGCACTGTCAAAAAAGTGACCCGTGAAAACATTATTGTGGATCTTGGCAACAATGCTGAGGCAGTCATGCCTCGCGAAGAACTGGTTGGCCGAGAAGTCTTTCGTATCAACGATCGGGTCCGCGCCATTCTCAAGGAAATCAACTCCGAGAGTCGTGGTCCGCAGCTCTACCTGAGCCGTAAGTGCAAGGAAATGCTGATTGAACTGTTCAGCATCGAAGTGCCGGAAGTGGCCGAGCAGGTGATTGAGATTCGTGGGGCAGCCCGTGACCCCGGTTCCCGTGCCAAGATTGCGGTGAAGACCAATGATGGCCGCATCGACCCCGTGGGAGCCTGCGTGGGTATGCGCGGTGCGCGTGTTCAGGCGGTGTCCAATGAGCTCGACGGCGAGCGAATCGATATTGTGCTGTGGGACGATAACCCGGCACAGTTGGTGATTAACGCCATGGCCCCGGCAGAAGTTGAGTCCATTATTGTGGACGAGGAAACCCGCTCCATGGATGTGGCCGTGGCGGAAGAATCCCTGGCCATGGCCATTGGCCGCAATGGACAGAATGTCCGTCTTGCATCCGAGCTGACTGGTTGGAAAATCAATGTGATGACCACCGACGAAGCGGAAAGCAAGCAACAGGAAGAATCCAGTTCACTGGTATCTACCTTCATGAAGCGTCTCGATGTGGATGAAGACGTGGGTATGGTGCTGGTGGAAGAAGGCTTTACTTCCGTAGAGGAAGTGGCCTATGTCCCGTTGGAAGAGCTGGCGGGCATCGAAGGTTTTGATGAGGAAGTAGCCGAAGAGCTTCGTGCCCGCGCCAAAGATGCACTGCTGACCATGGCGCTGGCCTCTGAGGAAGAGGTTTCGGAGCCGGCAGAAGACCTGCTTTCCATGGAAGGGATGGATGATGAATTGGCTCACACACTGGCTGCCCGGGGTGTTGTGACCATGGAAGATCTGGCCGAGCAGGGAGTAGAAGACCTGCTGGATATTGCTGATATCGATGAGGCACGCGCCGCTGAACTGATTATGACAGCACGGGCACCCTGGTTCGCCGATGAGGGCGACCACTAAACGATACGGCGGAAAATCGAGGAACACTGATGGCTGAAGTCACTGTAAGCGAACTTGCCAAGGTTGTCGGAGCATCCGTCGACCGCCTGCTGAGTCAAATGCAGGAGGCAGGTTTGCCCCACAACTCTCCTGACGCACCTGTCAGCGATGAGGAAAAACAGAAGTTACTGGCATACCTGAAAGGGTTGCACGGCGAGCAAACCCGCGATCCAAAAAAAATCACGTTAAAGCGTAAGACCGTGAGCACCCTGAAAACCGGTGCGGGACGCAAAACTGTGAATGTAGAAGTGCGCAAAAAACGCACCTACGTGAAACGTGATGTGGAGGAGGTCGCAGAACTAACATCTGAAACAGGTGCTCAGCCGGAAGCACAGGCAGCTGTAGAGCCACAGGTCAGCCGTGTTGTTGATGACATGGAGCTGAAGCGTCAGGCGGCCATCGAAGCTCGTCGCAAGGCTGAGGAAGAAGTGCGCCAGCAAGCTGAGGAAGAAGCTGCACGCAAACAGCAGGAAGCAACTGCTGTGGAAGAAAAGCAGGAAGGGCAGCCCAAGCCAGAGGCCGTTGAGCCCGTGGTAGAACCTGTGGTTACTGACGCCCACAAGCACGTTAAAAAGCACGTCAGAGAAGACGACGAAGCTGACGATTCTGAGGAAGCGCCCAAAAAGGCCAAGAAGCGGGGTGCCATCAAGGACCCGAAACGCAAGAAAGAAGATATCCTGAAGGCTGTGGTGGACGAGTCTGACGACACTGCCGACCAGAAAAAGCCACGCCTGCGCTCTGGGACACCGGTTCCTATCAAGGTTGAGAACAAGCACAAATTCAAGAAGCCCACAGACAAAATCATCCACGCAGTAGAGGTGCCTGAAGAAATATCAGTGGGTGAACTGGCGCAGCGCATGAATGTGAAAGCCGCTGTTGTCGTCAAAGAATTGATGAAGATGGGCACCATGGCCACGATCAATCAGGCGATTGATCAGGATACCGCTATTCTGGTGGTTGAAGAGTTGGGTCACACCCCGGTACCAGTCTCTGAGGAAGAGACTGAGCTGAAGATGATCAGGGCGCTGCAGGCGGAAGTAGAAGAAAATCTTGAGCCTCGCCCACCTGTGGTAACGGTCATGGGACACGTCGACCACGGTAAGACCTCATTGCTGGACCACATCCGTGAAAGCCGAGTGGCCTCCGGGGAAGCGGGGGGTATTACCCAGCACATTGGTGCCTACCACGTGGATACACCCAAGGGTACCGTGACATTCCTCGACACCCCCGGCCACGCTGCTTTTACGGCCATGCGTGCCCGTGGTGCCAAGAGCACCGACGTGGTCATCCTGGTGGTGGCCGCCGATGATGGTGTGATGCCGCAAACCGAGGAAGCCATTCAGCATTCCCGGGCTGCCGGTGTGCCTATTGTGGTGGCGATTAACAAGATTGATAAGGAAGCCGCTGACCCTGATCGGGTCATCAATGAGCTGGCGACTAAAGATGTGATCCCTGAAGAGTGGGGTGGTGACGTACAGTTTGTGAAAGTCTCTGCCCACACCGGTGAGGGCATTGACGACTTGCTGGATGCGGTACTGCTGCAGGCAGAACTGCTGGAATTGACCGCCCAGAGAAGCGGCCCGGGTAAAGGTGTGATCGTTGAGTCTCGCCTTGAAAAAGGCCGCGGCGCGGTGGCAACGGCCCTGGTTCAGGCAGGAACCCTGCGCAAGGGTGATCTGGTGCTGGCCGGTGAGAGTGTTGGCAGAATTCGTGCGATGTCCGATGAAGCCGGTCGCCCTGCCACGGAAGCCGGGCCATCCATCCCGGTGGAAATTCTCGGTCTGGATGTGCCTCCGGCCGCCGGTGAGGAATTCCTGGTGGTTGAAGATGAGCGCAAGGCCCGCGAACTGGCGCAAATGCGCCAGGAAAAAGCGCGCCAGGAGAAAGTGACACGTCAGCAGGCATCGAAACTGGAAAACATGTTTGCCACCTTCGAAGCGCAAGAAAAAGGTGTCATGCAGGTGCTGGTGAAGACCGACGTGCGTGGTTCCCTGGAGGCGATTCTCTCAGCGTTGGCCGATATAGGCACTGACGAAGTGGAAGTCAATGTGGTCGGTTCAGGTGTTGGTGGAATCAATGAATCCGACATTAACCTGGCGATTACAACAGGCGCCGCCGTGATTGGCTTTAACGTGCGTGCTGATAACGCTGCCCGTCAGCTGGCGGAAGAAGAAGATGTTGACCTTCGTTACTACAGTGTTATCTACAACCTGCTCGATGATGTGAAGCAGGCGTTGAGTGGTCTGTTGGCTCCGGAAAAACGGGAAGAGATTGTCGGTATTGCAGAAGTGCGCGATGTATTCCGTTCGCCCAAGTTTGGCTCCGTGGCTGGCTGTATGGTGATCGAGGGCACTGTCTATCGCAACAAGCCAATCCGCGTGTTGCGGGATAACGTGGTCATTTATGAAGGTGAACTCGAGTCTCTACGCCGCTTTAAAGACGATGTGAACGAAGTACGTAACGGCATGGAGTGTGGTATCGGTGTGAAAGATTACAACGATATCAAGAATGGCGACCAGATTGAGGTCTATGACATCAAGGAAGTGGCGCGCCAACTTTAACGGTTGCCGTAGCCGCTAACCGGTAACTTCAGGTCGACTGATTTTATGCCCAGAGAATTTACCCGTAATGACAGGGTTGCCGATGCGCTTCAACGGGAGTTGGCACAGCTGATTCGCGATGAAATGCGCGACCCGAGGTTGGGGATGGTCAACATCACTGCCGTCGAGGTCAGTCGTGACCTGTCCAGTGCCAAAGTGTTTGTGAATCTGGTGGGCGCCGAGTCAGCGGAAGAGAGCGAGGCAGCCGCCGAGTTGCTCAACGGTGCAGCCGGTTTCTTGCGTTCCCAAATCGCCAAGCGTATGCAGTTGCGGGTGACCCCGCGATTGCGTTTTATCTATGACCTCAGCGGTAAACGCGGCCAGGAATTATCGGCACTGATTGAGTACGCCGTGAACAGCGATAAACAACGACACCGCGACCCGGATTCTTCCGGGGAGGAATAAGCATTGGGTCGTCGTAAGGGCAGGCCGGTTAACGGCATTTTGCTGTTGGATAAGCCGTTGGGACTATCATCCAATAGTGCGCTGCAAAAAGTCCGTCGCCTGTTTGGTGCGGCAAAAGCAGGACACACGGGGAGTCTTGACCCCCTGGCCACCGGGGTATTGCCTGTGTGCCTGGGCGAAGCCACGAAGTTCACTCAGTTTCTGCTGGATGCGGATAAGTGTTATCGGGCAACGTTCCGGTTTGGCATTGCCACTGCCAGTGGTGACGCAGATGGTGCGGTGGTGAGTGAGGATGGCGCACCTGATTTGACAGAAGAAAAGCTGTTGGCCGTGCTACCAGAATTTCGGGGCGACATCGAACAGGTGCCGTCCATGTATTCAGCGCTGAAGCACAATGGGCAACCGCTTTACAAGCTGGCCCGCGAGGGCGTCGAGATTGAGCGCAAGGCGAGGCCGGTAACCATTTTCTCGCTGGAACTCACGTCGTTCAGAGAAGGTGAGTTTCCCGAAGCGGATGTGGAAATTCACTGCAGTAAGGGCACCTATGTGCGCACACTGGCAGAAGATATCGGGCGACGGCTTGGCTGTGGAGCCTATGTTTCCAGCTTACATCGCTCGGCAGCCGGTCCTTTTGATGAATCCCAGGCTATCAGCCTGCCGGACCTTGAGGCTTTGCGCGAGAGTGAGGGTGAACAGGCCCTGGACACGCGGTTGCTCACCATGGACGCTGGGATTAGGCACTTGACGGCGATCGGGCTGTCAGAAGATGCAGCCTTTTACTTCCGTCAGGGGCAGGCAGTAATGGTGCCGCAGGTCTATCAACAGACCGAAGAAGGCGATATAGTGCGCGTCTTTGAAAACAGGGACGAAAATGGGGGCATATCCCCGGGTGAGACCAGTGCCCTGTTTCTGGGGGTGGCGGAGGTCACCGACGACGGGCGAGTGGCGCCCAAACGATTGGTCGTATTTTAGTTGTTGAGCCCTTTGGGGACGACAACGGTGGAATTTGCTCATTGAGAGCAATTGTTGGGCGGGGAGCAGTGATTGACACCCGCCTTTATTACTAGGGTACCTGTAAATATGCGCGGGCACCCCGAATCGAAACCCGCATATTGGAGAAAAAACCATGTTAACTGCAGCTGAAAAAGAAGCCATTGTTAAAGAACACGCCCAGGCTGAGGGCGATACCGGTTCGCCGGAAGTACAAGTGGCGCTACTGACTGCCAATATCAACAAACTGCAAGGTCACTTCGGTGATCATAAAAAGGATCACCACTCTCGTCGTGGTTTGATCCGCATGGTAAACCAGCGCCGTAAACTGCTGGACTACCTCAAAAGTAAGGACGCAAACCGCTACACTCAGCTGATTGGAAAGCTCGGACTGCGTCGTTAATAGAATTGCTGACGGCTCCTACGGGAGCCGTTCATGCGTAAGGATATAGGTGAAAAATAGTGAATCCCGTAATTAAAACATTTGAATACGGTAACCACACTGTCACGCTGGAGACCGGGCGGATTGCACGCCAGGCCACAGGTGCAGTGATGTGTACCATGGACAAGACAGCAGTACTCTGCACCGTTGTTGGTGCCAAAGACGCAAAAGAGGGGCAGGATTTCTTCCCTCTCAGTGTGCATTACCAGGAAAAAGCCTATGCGGCCGGCAAGATCCCCGGCGGTTTTTTCAAGCGTGAAGGTCGTCCGACTGAAAAAGAAACCCTGACCTCTCGCCTCATCGATCGTCCGATTCGCCCGCTGTTCCCCGATGGCTTCAAAAATGAGGTGCAGGTTGTTTGTACCGTGATGTCAGCGGAAAAAAATGTCGATCCCGATATTGTGGCCATGATCGGTACATCTGCTGCACTGGCAATTTCCGGTGTGCCTTTCAACGGCCCCATCGGTGGTGCCCGTGTGGGTTACAACCGTGAAAAAGGTTACCTGCTGAACCCGACCTATTCTGAATTGGAAGACTCCGATCTGGATATGGTGGTAGCTGGTACCCGCGAAGCTGTGCTGATGGTTGAGTCCGAAGCCCGCGAGTTGCCCGAAGATATCATGTTGGGCGCTGTGCTCTACGCTCACCAGGAAATGCAGGCCGTGATTCAAGTGATTGATGAACTGGCCCGCGAAGTAGGCAAACCCCGCTGGGAGTGGCAGGCAGCGCCTGTCAACGAAGCTCTGGCCGATGCTCTCAAGGCACAGATTGGTGAAGCGCTGGATGCGGCCTATCGGACTACTGATAAACAACAGCGTGTTGCACAACTCGACAGCCTGCGTAGCCAAGCTATCGCTTCACTGGCCAATGAAGAGTCTGGCGTGTCTGAAGAAGACGTGCGCGATGCGTTCAAAAAGCTCGAAAAGAAAATTGTTCGTGGTCGCATTATTCGTGGTGAGCCCCGTATTGATGGCCGTGATGGCAAAACCGTTCGCGGTATTGACGTTGAAGTCGGCGTTCTGGCCCGTGCCCACGGTACGGCCCTCTTTACCCGCGGTGAAACCCAGGCACTGGTCGTTGCCACGCTCGGTTCCATGCGTGATGCACAGATGATTGATGCTCTGGAAGGCCGTCGTGAAGACCCGTTCATGCTGCACTACAACTTCCCTCCCTATTCGGTGGGCGAGTGCGGTCGCATGGGTGCCACCGGTCGCCGGGAAATCGGTCATGGTCGTCTGGCTCGCCGTGGTATCGCCGCAGTGCTGCCTAACACGGAAGAGTTTCCCTACTCCATCCGCGTCGTGTCTGAAATCACTGAATCCAACGGCTCCAGCTCCATGGCTTCCGTGTGTGGCTCCAGCCTGGCATTGATGGATGCTGGCGTGCCTCTGAAAGCACCTGTTGCTGGTATCGCCATGGGCCTGGTCAAAGAGCCCGATGGCTTTGCAGTTCTCACCGACATTCTCGGTGATGAAGACCACCTCGGCGATATGGACTTTAAAGTGGCCGGTACTGCCCAAGGCGTTACCGCACTGCAGATGGATATCAAGATCGAGGGTATTACTGAAGAGATCATGGATATCGCCCTGGGTCAGGCTCTGCAGGCCCGACTGCATATCCTGGGTGAGATGAACAAGGTGATTGATAAAGCCCGCGAGGAAGTGGCTGAGTCTGCACCTCGTTACCACACCATGAAAATTGATCCCGATAAGATCCGCGATGTGATCGGTAAAGGTGGTGCAACAATCCGTGCATTGACTGAGGAAACCGGCGCCACTATCGATATCGATGACAGTGGCACAATCCGTATCTACAGCGACGACGGTGATAGCCTCAAGGATGCGATTTACCGCATTGAGGAAATCACTGCCGAAGCGGAAGTGGGCAAGGTCTACGAAGGAACTGTGGCGCGCATTGTCGACTTCGGTGCCTTTGTGACCATCATGCCGGGAACCGATGGCTTGCTGCACATTTCCCAGATTGCCAAAGAGCGTGTGGAAAATGTCTCTGACTACCTCAAGGAAGGTCAGCAGGTTCGCGTTAAGGTGCTCGATGTTGATGCCCGTGGCCGAATCAAACTGTCCATGAAAGAACTCCTCGAGGATGAAGGGGAAACCGCTGCCGAGGTGTCGGCTGAAGATGCTGCTCAGCCCAACGAGTAATACCTTCAATAGCGATAAAAAACGGGGCTTGTGCCCCGTTTTTTTGTGCGCCGACAAAAGCGTAGGCACTCAGTGCTATCTCTGTTGTCGATAGATGGCAACTTGCGGGTACAATCACTGTCCATGAATGAAGATCGCGCCATCAAGAACCCGATACAGGAATACCGCCTGTACGTGGGACGGCTGCTGTTTACCCTGCTGGTAGTGTTGATCATGGCCGGGGTATTACTCTGGCGCTATTACCACCTCCAAGTGCTGGAACACGAAGGTCTCGTGACCCTGTCAGATCGAAATCGGGTTCTCGTGGAGCCCATGCCGCCGACCCGAGGTCTGATCTATGACCGCAACGGTGTTCTGCTGGCGGACAATCGTCCTAGTTTCAATTTGTCTATCGTCAAGGAACGCGCCGGGGACCTCGATACCCTGATTGCCGAGCTGGATCAGCTGGTGGGTGTGTCTGAGGTTGAGCTGGAACGTTTCCAGAAGCAAATGCAACGTCGTCGGCGTCCCTACGAACCAGTGCCCCTCAAGGTTAATCTGGATGAACGGGAACAGGGTGTGCTCGCGGTAAACGAGTATCGCCTGCCCGGAGTGGAGGTGACCGTACAGTTGCTGCGCCACTATCCCCTGGGACCGGAGATGTCTCACGTATTGGGATATGTGGGGCGCATCAATGATCAGGAAATTCAGGACCTGGACCCTGTGCGTTACAGTGGCACCTTAGTGGTGGGTAAAACCGGTCTGGAAAAATTCTACGAAGATGAGTTGCTGGGACAAGTGGGTTACCAGACCGTTGAAACCAACGCCCGGGGTAGGGTGATGCGACAACTGGAGCAGACTGCTCCCGAGCCCGGCAAGGACCTTCATCTTTATCTGGATAGTCGCCTTCAGCACGTTGCCTTCGAAAGCCTGGCCGGTGAGCGAGGGGCTGTAGTGGCCATTGAAGTGGCCACTGGTGGTGTCCTGGCCATGGCCAGTGCTCCGAGTTTTGATGCCAATGAGTTTGTTACCGGGATTAGTGTCGAGAGTTACCGTGCCCTGTTGGATTCCCCTGATCGGCCGTTGTTTGACCGTGTGCTACAGGGTCAATACCCGCCGGGATCAACGGTCAAGCCTATCTACGGGTTAGCGGCATTGCAGAGTGGCACCATCAGCCAGGATTACCGCATCTATGACCCCGGTTTTTACCAACTTAAAAACGATGAAAGAAAATACCGGGACTGGAAAAAGGGTGGGCATGGCAGCCGCATTTATCTTAGTGATGCCATCATCCAGTCTTGCGATACCTTTTTTTACGACGTCGGTGTCAAAATGACTATTGATACCATGGCGTTGTACGGCACACGCTTTGGACTGGGCCAGAAAACGGGTTTGGATATGCCCTCAGAGCGCGCGGGTATCATGCCGTCCCGACCCTGGAAGAGGGCTGCCAAGGGAATTGCCTGGTATCCCGGCGATACGGTCAATACCAGTATCGGGCAGGGGTATACCCTGGCGACACCCATGCAGTTGGCTGTGGCTACCTCACGTCTGGCCAGTCGCGGCGAGATTCGTTCCCCGCAACTGGTGAGAAAACAGCACAGCATTCCTCCACCCGCGGGGATTATTAAGGCCTCGGAAAATAACTGGAACTACGTGCACACGGCCATGCAGGAAGTGGTGCACGGTTTGCGGGGAACAGCCAAGGGCATCAATAAGGGACTGAACTATCATATTGCTGGCAAGACGGGTACGGCCCAGGTGGTCGGTATCAAGCAGGACGAGGAATACGACGCCGAAAAAGTGGCCAAACGTAACCGCGATCACGCCCTGTTCATCGCCTTTGCCCCGGTTGAAAACCCTCGAATTGCCGTGTCCGTACTGGTGGAAAATGGTGAGCACGGCAGCAGTACTGCAGCCCCGGTAGCGCGCAAGTTAATCGACGCCTACATGGCCTATTACCCCGATGCTCTGGTAGAGGTGGCCGATGAGTCAGGGTGATTTTGTTCGCCGTATGGGTTCCGGCGGCGCCGCCATTTATGGTGCGCCTAGCCAATGGCAGAGGGTGCATCTGGATGTGCCGCTGTTCCTGTTGTTAACCCTGTTGGCAGCGGTCGGTTTATTTATTCTCTACAGTGCCAGTGGTCAGAGTCTCTATTATGTTCAGCACCAGCTGGTGAACTACGCGGTGGGTTGCGCAGTGATGGTGGTGACCGCTCAGGTGCCGCCAAGACTGATGGCCCGATGGGCTTTTTTGCCCTACTTCGGTGGTGTGTTGTTGCTACTGGCGGTGTTGTTTATGGGGGTCGGCGCAAAAGGAGCCCAGCGCTGGCTGGAAATTGGTGGCATTCGCTTTCAGCCATCGGAAATCCTCAAGGCGGCGGTGCCCTTGATGCTTGCCAGCTACCTTGGACAGAGAGCAATTCCGCCACGTTTCATGCACGTGATAGCGGCGCTGATATTCATTGCCCTGCCGCCGGTGCTGGTGATATTACAGCCAGACCTGGGTACCGCCATTTTGATTGCCGCTTCGGGTTTTTTTGCCCTGTTCCTGGCGGGGTTGCCAAAGCGGTATCTTACATTTGCGGGTGTGGCTGCGACAGCCCTGCTGCCGGTGATGTGGTATTACGTTCTACACGATTACCAGCGCCAGCGTATTCTCACGATGTTTAATCCGGAAGCAGACAAACTGGGTGCCGGCTGGAATATTATTCAGTCGACCATTGCCATTGGCTCGGGTGGTGTGCACGGCAAGGGCTGGATGCTGGGAACCCAGTCGCAACTGGATTTCCTGCCGGAAAGCCATACGGATTTTATTATTGCGGTGCTGGCGGAAGAGTTTGGTCTGGTGGGTGTGATGTTATTGATGGGGCTGTATCTGCTGATCATTGTCCGTTGTATCATCATCTGCTTGAGGGCCCAGAGCATGTTTGGACGCTTGTTGGCGGGGAGTGTTACGCTGACTTTCTTTGTCTATGTGTTTGTGAATATGGGAATGGTTTCCGGCATTTTGCCCGTGGTGGGGGTGCCCTTGCCTCTGGTGAGCTATGGTGGCACTTCCATTGTGACCCTGATGTTGGGGTTTGGTATGCTGATGGCGGTCAGTACAGAGAAAAAACGATCCATTTGATCATTGAGGTTGGTGAGGGGTAAGGGCCTAGCCCTTGATAAAAATATGAAAAAAAGAATGGTTTTTGCGTTAGCTGCATTGTTGTCTGTTTCGGTGCAAGCCGGTTATCTGGATTCTCCCAAGGCCAAAGCCTTTGCTGATCGTATGGTGGCAGAACACGGTTTTGATCGCGGTGAAATCGATGCGCTGCTCGATAATGCAGAAAAGAAACAGTCCATTATTGATGCCATGGAGAGGCCGGCAGAAAAGGTCAAACCCTGGAAGGACTACCGCAAAATTTTTATCACCGAGAAACGTATTACGGAAGGGGTTGATTTCTGGCGTCACAACCGTGAAGCCCTTAAATTGGCGTCGCGACAGTACAATGTGGCACCGGAAGTGATTGTTGCCATTATCGGCGTGGAAACTTTTTATGGGCGGATCAAGGGCGGGTTCCGGGTTATTGATGCGCTGTCGACATTGTCATTTGATTACCCGCCCCGCAGTGCCTTTTTTACCCGCCAGCTGGAAGAGTTTCTGCTGCTGGCCCGTGAGCAGCGCCAGGATCCCCTCAAATTGACTGGTTCCTATGCCGGCGCCATGGGTTATGGTCAGTTCATTCCCAGCAGCTATCGCAGTTTCGCTGTGGATTTTGACGGCGATGGCTTCGCTGACATCTGGGATAATCGCTCCGATGCCATCGGCAGTGTCGCCAATTATTTTGCCAAACATGGCTGGGTCATGAATGAGCCCGTAGTAGCCCGTGCGCGCGCCAAGGGTGACCTGGATAACACGTTATTGAATAAGCTGGCGCTGGATAAAACCCTGGCTGAATGGTCGCAGTTGGGAATACAGGTCGAAGATAAGTTGCCCGCAGACAGCAAAGCCCTGCCTTTTACGCTGGAAGCCGAGGACGGTGAGCAGCTGTGGCTGGGGCTGAATAATTTTTACGTTATCACCCGTTATAATCGCAGCACCATGTATGCCATGGCGGTACACCAGCTGAGTCAGCTGATTCTGGAGCGTGTTGGTGAAAGCAATCTCTAGTCGTTTTACTCCGTGGGCGGTGCTGGCCGTCACTGTGCTCCTGTTTCAGGGTTGCGGCGGTAGCGGCAGCAGTAAAGGCGGGTACGGGTATGGTGATGGTCCGCCGCCCAAGGATGTGGACGTCGCACATATTCCCGATGCCGTGCCGAAGGTTGAGCCGGTGACTAAGGCCGGTAACAAAAGTCCCTACACCGTGTTTGGTAAAACCTACGAAGTGCTACCTTCCAGTCTTGGTTTCAGGCAGCAGGGTATGGCCTCCTGGTATGGCAACAAGTTCCACGGCCGCAATACCTCAAATGGTGAGCCTTACAGCATGTACGAAATGACAGCGGCACATAAAACCTTGCCGATACCCTGCTATGTACGTGTCACTAATGTCGAAAATGGTCGCAGTGTGATTGTCCGGGTCAATGATCGCGGTCCCTTCCACGGCGACCGCATTATTGATCTCTCTTATGTTGCCGCAAAGAAGCTGGGGTATTCAGACAGGGGTACGGCGAAGGTAATTGTGGAAGCGATCGATCCGCTTAAGTACCAGAAAAATTCTGTGGAACAGCCGCATATCTACAGTCAGCCCAGTGTGATTCCTTCGGCGCAGCCGGTGGCCAGTGCCGATGACTATAGCCTGCCGGGTAACACTTACCTCCAGGTGGGCGCTTTTTCCACACACACCGCCGCCTCGACGTTGTCGCAGAAAGTGCAGAGCCTAACGGAGGTTCCAGTGGTGGTAAGGCAACAAAGCCAACCAACAACGCTGTACAAGGTGTTGGTGGGACCGTTGAGTGATAATGACACGCTGTTGAATCTGCGCAATTTGCTGCAGCAACGGGAGAATATCAGTCCCTTTGTGGTCTACGAATAACTTTACCTGAAAGACCGGCTGGCCTCGTGCTAGAATTTCCGTATTCCTTTCCGGTACATCCATCCATCGTTACACCAATTAAAAAACTGTTGCTTATGCTGAAGAAAATTCTTTCCATCGGGTTGTTACTGTCCCTGTTACCGGCTTTCTCTCAAGCCAAAATTCTTATTCCGGCACCACCGGAACTGGCTGCTTCCGCCTGGATACTGATGGATGCCAACACCGGGAAAGTCCTGGTGGAGCACAACGCAGATCAGCAATTGCCCCCCGCCAGCCTGACCAAGATGATGACCAGTTACATTGTTGCCGCTGAATTGCACAACGGCAAAATCAAGGAACAGGACATGGTCCCCATCAGCGTCACAGCCTGGAAAATGGGTGGCTCAAAAATGTTCGTCCGTGAGGGGACTCAAGTGCCGCTGATGGATTTGCTGCGCGGTGTGGTCATCCAGTCCGGTAACGACGCTTCCGTGGCACTGGCAGAATATCTGGCAGGTAGTGAAAGTGCTTTTGCCGATGTCATGAATCAGCAGGCCCAGTTGCTGGGAATGAAAAACACAACCTTCCACAATGCCACTGGCTGGCCCTCAGACGGCCACCTAACAACGGCTCGCGATTTGTCTCTGCTGGCACGCGCCTTGATACAGGATTACCCGGAACACTACGATATCTATGCTGAGAAATACTTCGAGTACAACGATATCAAACAACCCAACCGCAACCGCCTGTTGTGGCGGGATAGCTCGGTGGATGGCCTGAAAACCGGCCACACCGAAGAGGCAGGGTTTTGCCTGGTGGCATCGGCAGTGCGCAATAACATGCGCCTGATTTCAGTGGTGATGGGAACCAGCAGTGAAGAGGCCCGTGCCAGGGAGTCACAAAAACTGCTGTCATTTGGCTTTCGCTACTATGAAACTGGCAAAGTCTACAGTGCTGGCGACATTCTGAAAGAAAACGCCCGGGTCTGGTACGGCGTTGAAGACAGCGTCAACCTGGTGGTGCCTGAGGACCAGTACCTGACCATACCCCGCGGCTCAAAAGATCAACTGGAAGCCCAGGTGGTGTCCGATGAGGACATCGAAGCGCCGTTTACTGAGGGCCAGTCGCTGGGTAGCCTGACCATCAGTTTTGAGGGTGAACCCCTGCTGGAAACAGCCCTGGTGGCAGACAGGTCAGTGGAGGAAGCGGGAATTTTTTCCCGCCTCTGGGATGCCATTAAGCGATTCTTCATAGGTATCTTTGCCTGATGTCGACACCTGAAGCTCCAAAAATCGAATTTCCCTGTGATTACCCCATCAAGGTGGTTGGTAGTGCTGGTGGCGAACTGCCCAGCCTGGTGATTGAAACCATGGAGCGCCATGCGCCGGGATTTGATCAGACGGCTATAACTGTACGGGACAGCCGTAAAGGCAACTTTCAATCCATCACTGTCACGATTACTGCAACCGGGGAAGCACAGCTTCAGGCCATCTTTGCCGACCTGAAAGATCACCCGCTGGTACAGATGGTCTTGTAAGAGCTGGAATCCAACCCGTTTATATGTCGACAGTACCTGACTTGCCTCTAATCATCCGCTACCTGGGGTGTCGTGCCTATGCCGATACCTTCGAAGCGATGAAAACACTCACTTCTACACGCAATGCCGAGACACCGGATGAAATCTGGTTGCTTGAGCACGAGCCGGTGTTTACCCAGGGGCAGGCGGGTAAACAGGAATACATCCTGATGCCTGGTGACATTCCGGTGGTACAGAGTGATCGCGGTGGCCATGTGACCTACCACGGCCCGGGCCAGATTACCGGGTACCTGCTCATTGACCTGAAACGACTGGGTATCACGGTGCGCGATCTGGTCTCGCTCATTGAAGCTGCGCTGGTGGAAACACTGGCACACTGGGGTATTACAGCCGCCCCAAGGCCTGATGCCCCTGGTGTTTACGTTGAAAATGGTGCCAAGATCGGTTCTCTGGGACTGCGGGTGCGCCGTGGTTGCAGTTACCACGGGCTCAATTTCAACGTTGATATGGATCTCAGTCCCTGGGCTCGCATCAATCCCTGCGGGCTTGGCGTGCCCATGACCCAGATGAACGACCTGTTACAGAACAAGGTCACCCTGCAACAGGTGTCGGAGTACCTTGCTGATATTTTGACCAGCAAGCTGGGGTATAATGCACACCGTGTTGAAGGCGAGCATCCACTGCTGCTTTCACAGCAGGCGTCTGCACCCTGAAACGAATTTTTGAGGTATTCCGCTGTAATGACTGATACCAACGTAGTTCCGCCAAAACGCACCCGCCGCCTTCAACAGGGCGAGAAACTACGCAGTGCTGACAAGGTGGAGCGGATCCCGGTCAAGGTGATCCCCACAGAGGAAATCCAGCGCAAGCCCGACTGGATGCGTATCCGGGTCTCCTCGTCCCCCAAGGTACAGGAAATCAAAAACATACTGCGCAAGAACAAGCTGGCGACGGTTTGTGAGGAGGCAGCCTGTCCCAATCTCAGCGAGTGTTTCAGTCACGGTACGGCAACTTTCATGATTATGGGGGAAATCTGTACCCGTCGCTGCCCGTTCTGCGATGTGGGCCATGGTAAACCCAATCCTCTGAATGCGGAGGAGCCGGCACACCTGGCAAAGGCCATCCACGAAATGCAGTTAAGTTACGTGGTGATCACTTCCGTCGACCGTGATGATCTACGCGATGGGGGTGCCCAGCATTTTGCAGATTGTATTCGGGAAGCTCGACTCCTCAGCCCGGCGCTGAAACTCGAAATTCTGGTACCGGATTTTCGTGGTCGTATGGAGCCTGCCCTGGAGATTCTTACCGCCACGCCACCGGATGTTTTCAATCACAACATGGAAACCGTGCCGAGGTTGTACCGAGAGGCCCGTCCGGGTGCCAACTATGCCTGGTCCCTGAAACTGCTTCAGGAATACAAGCGCCTGAACCCCAATGTACCTACCAAGTCAGGACTGATGGTGGGGCTGGGTGAAACCAAGGACGAGCTGATGCGCACGCTGGATGATCTGCGCGCCCACGATGTCGATATGTTGACCGTTGGGCAGTACCTGCAGCCCTCCAAAAACCATCTGCCCGTTGACCGTTTCGTGCACCCGGATGAATTTGCCGAGTATGCGGAATATGGCCACAGTATCGGTTTCAGCCAAGTCGCTTCAGGTCCGCTGGTACGGTCTTCCTACCATGCCGACAAACAGGCAAAGGGCGAACAGGTAAAATAGCCGGCAGTCTTTTGCTGTACAGCGCTGGATCAGAATAAATGAAAACACCCAGGCTTCTTGATATTCATAACGCCACGGTTTACCGCGACAATAAAAAAGTCTTCGATGGCTTTTCACTGTCGGTAGAGCAGGGGCAGAGCACGGCCATTATCGGGCCCAATGGCGCCGGTAAAAGCACCTTACTTAAACTGCTGACCCGTGAGCTGTACCCGGTGGTAAATGATGAGTCCCACGTGCGAATCCTGGGCCAGGATCGCCCCATACTCTGGGAATTGAGGGAAAAAATCGGCTTGGTGTCCGCTGACCTGCAACAGGGTTTTGTGCCGGATGTTAGTGGGCTCGGTGTGGTGGTGTCCGGTTTGCACAACTCCATCGGCCTGTTCCACTACCAGGATGTTACAGACGAGCAACTGGTGCGGGGCAGGGCAGTACTGGCAGATCTCGGTATTTCTGACTTGGCGGGACGACCCTACAAACAGATGTCCACGGGTCAGCAGCGCCGCTGTTTGCTCGGTCGCGCTCTAATCCACAATCCTGAGCATCTGATTCTCGATGAGCCCACCAGCGGGCTGGATCTGAATGCCACCTATCATTATCTCAATAGCATCCGCGAACTGTTGCAGCGTGGAAAGACCATTCTTCTCGCTACCCACCATATACACGAGATTCCCCCTGAAATAGAGCGTGTGGTCTTTATCGCCAATGGCAGGGTGGTGGCCGATGGCCGCAAGACCGACCTGCTGACTGATAATCACCTGTCGTCGCTGTTTGATATGCCGTTGACCGTCAGTGTTTCCAACGGTTTTTACCAGGTCTTGCCAGCCTAGTCAGAGGCCACCATAATGTGCGCCGATTTGCCGATCCAGGATTACTGACGTTATGAAAGTACAAGACAATGCTGTGGTGGCTTTCCACTACACCATGACAGATGAAAACGGCGAAGTCGTCGAGACTTCCCAGAATGAGGAAGCCGCCACCTTTATTTGTGGCTACCGCAATATGATTGAACCGCTCGAAGCCTCCATGCTGGGCAAGGAGCCGGGAGACAAGTACAGCATTACCCTGCCGCCTGAAATGGCCTATGGAAGACTGTTAACTGACAACGAAATGCGTGTGGGGCTGAAAAACCTGCATTATGAAGGCAAGCTGGAGCCTGGCATGATGGTTCCCCTGCGTACCAAAGAAGGTTTGCGCCCGGTGACTATCCTCAAGGTAGGCAAATTCAATGCGGATATCGACATCAACCACCCTCTGGCGGGCAAGACTCTGACCTTTGAGGTGGAAATTGTGGATGTGCGCGAATCAACGCAGGAAGAGCGCGACCACGGCCATGTTCATGGGAACACGGGCTGTGGGAAGTGAAAAAATAACGGCACTGGTGCCGGAAATGGCGGGGGTTGAGCGGCAGGTTCAACCCCCGTTTTGCGTTTTAGTAGTACTGCAGAATGACACCCATTGAAACAATGTCGGTATCACTACCAGGATAACCCAGTGCATTGGCATCGCCAGTTACGTAATGCAGGTTGACGGTAGCTTTGTAACCGTTGATCACGTAGTTCAGTCCCCACTCAGTGGTGTCGCTGGTGTCCGCATCCACTGGGTCATTTTTCATATAGCGGGCATAGGGTTGGAATTGCCCCGGACCGATTTTCTTGGCAAACAGGTAGCCAGCGGTAGCATAGTACGAGTCCCCTTCAAACAGACAGAAGCACTCATCCAGCCCATCTGTGGGTGGCGTAGCCCAGGTTCGGTCGCCATCCATATTCTTGTAACCCGTCTCCAGTGTCAGTACAGCATTGTTATCCAGCACGGTTTCGGAAAACACATCGAAGGCATAGCCAAAAAAATCACCAGGGTCAATTTCGCTACCACTGCTATCCTTCTGACTTTGCACCGTGACGGCGGCTGTCAGAATATCGCCAGCTTTACCAAAGTGTGTGGCGGCGGTGTAGTAACCCACCAGGGGCTCAACATTCTTGAAATTGTAGGCAAAGCGTGCGGCGTACAGCAGGTTGTCATCGTCGTTGCCATAATCGTCGGTGCCTTCAAAGATCCCTGCCAGGTATTGCAGTTTATCCAGTTGGCCAAATACCACGGCACCTTCACTACGGCCGAGTCGCCCTGCAGGACCATCGTAGTCTGCGGGGAACAGTGGCTGACGGTATTGGTTCCAGCTCATGCCGGTGTAGGGGCCATTCAGTCCCGGTCTGTCGGTGGGGACCAGGGTACGCCCCACCCAGAGTTTGAATGCAGGATCGAGTTCAAATTGCAGAATGGCATCAATCATCATCACGGAGTCACCTTCATATTTCTCCGTGTTGATACTCCACTTGACGTATTCATGTAACTGGCCAGCCCAGTATGTCCGCAGGCTGTTGATGGTGAACTCATCACTGCCGTCGGCATCATTATTCCGGGAGGTTTGTTGTAGGCGCGTGCCGCCACCCACACTAATCCAAAGGGTGTCACTGTGTTCCAGCTTCAACGCTGCCAATGACGGGCTCGCCAGACAGATCAGCAGTGGTGCAATAAAAAGTTGTAGCAGACCGGCCGTATAGTTTTGGCGCGCAAAGACGCCCTTCAAAGTGTTTAACACGCTTTATCCACCCCTTAATGGTTTGTGATTATTGTTTCGCCAGAGTATACCTTTGCAGACTGCCACAATGCGAACAATGTCGATGACCGCTGCGGGTAAACAGTCTGTATGGTTTGTGTTATTTGACAGGTATCCGGTCTTTGCCGAAGAACTCGGGAGCCTGAATAGAAAGTGCTTTCAGAGGCATCTCGGACGTTGTTTTAACTGCGTGGGGAGTGCTCTCAGGAACCTTGATAAAGTCGCCGGGTTTGACTTCAAACGTCTCATCACCCAGTCGCATGATGCCGGTGCCTTCGAGAATGTAGATGGTCTCGGAGTGAAAGGCATGCTTGTGCAATGGGACTGATTTCTTCACAAAGACAATAAAGTCCGAGGCATGTTTGTCGCTGTAGAGCTTCACCACGTGAATATTGTCGAGGTCGGTGGGTGCTTTAATATCCGCCATGGCGGTCTGTTCGGCGTGGGAAACGCTGGTGACCAGCAGAGTCAGCAGGATCAATGTTAACCGGAAGTTCACGGTGGCAGCTCCTCAGAATTTAGAAATCACAGATGGTACCCCAACATTTATGGGTTAACGAGGGCGTTAACGCTGAAAGCCCATTACTGGGCCGGACTGTTTTTGGGCATCAGGAACCAGAGTACGGCTGCCACCAGGAATAATGCGGGAATATCACCGATCATGTTGGCGTGTTCAGAATGATCGGCCAGGGCCTGGGCCAACATAATGCCGGCGTGAACAATACTCGACCAGATGGTGAACCAGATCAGGCTGGCATAGGCGAGGGGGATGATAAATTCTATTACGTCTCGAGGTACGATTTTCCAGGCTGCTGTATGCCCGATTATCGGGATCTTGCCTCCAGAAGCTCTCTTAGCGGTAGGGGTAAAACACTGCGCATTTTCGCGGTAATCCGAGGTTCATTTTTCTGCCAAAGTACGCCCAGATAAATGATGGTGAATCCCAGAACTGTTAGCATGATCGGAAATAGCCAACTGTCTTCGAAGACTCTGTAGGCCAGGTGTCCCAGATAGATACAGCAGCCAATTGCACCAAATACCACAAAAACTCGACGCACCAGAGCGACTCCAATGCCCAGCATGACGATATTGATACAGAAATAGAAAAACCTGGCGAGTTCGCTGTCGGAATATTGCAGGGTCATGCCGCCCCAAAACGTCATCACTCCGAAGATATAAAGCCAGAAGGCATAATCTGCGGTATTTCTGGCACGGATATCCACCCAGAAGGCGAGGCAAACAAAAGCCAGGCCGAAGTACATGGATACGATCGCCCTGAGCTCAAAGTCCGGGCTGCCAGCAGCGAGCATGGCGGCAATATCCATCGACATATACCACAGAGTGACTGCGATCGGCATGATCAGAAACGGATGCTTGTATTTCCATGCCACGATAACACCCACGGCCAGCGTGCCTAACTCCATATAGAGCCAGTGCCATTTGATCAGACGGTGGTATTCACGGTAAGCAGTATCATCAGGCCATATGCCCAGCCCTTGCTGCAGGCCATAAATAGCCAGTGGGGTGAGGGCAACTACAAACGTGGCGCAGATTCCCGCAGGAACCGGGTAACCTTTTTGCTGAAATGTATGGGTCAATTTCAGTGCCAGAACGGCATAAGCCAGAGACATTGCCAGGATTCCCCAGCCCCCAAACATTTCCCACCCCAGCGTCATAAAAAGGGTCATCGCGTTGATGGCAATGAGCCCCCCCAGGTAATAGAGCACATGGGTAAAATCAAATCGGGGGCCAGCGGAGGGGTTCTCTTTCAGGAACAGGAATAATTTCTCTGCCTGTTCACTACTGATAATGTTTTCCTGAACCGCTGCATCCAGGTTTTGCTTTGTTATTTTCATCGCCAGTCCCGAAAAGCCCGCTATCAGTTCACATCCCACATGCAGTCAATCAAGCGCATGTCAGATCATTTGATCATAGCCCAGGTGGTGAAGCGAGCCAGGTCCGGTAGTTATTCCTCCACCCAGATTTTGCGGATAGGTTCTCCGAAGTCGTCGTAGATGATTTTTTCTTTCGGCTTGCCAGAAGTTGTTTTTCCCGACTTGGATTTTTTCTGGCGTCGGGCATCCAATGCAGCGACCACTTCAGGAATAGGCGTGCGCTCGGCTTTTGGTTGGTTGAAAAAGGCCATGGGCAAACCCTCCAGGGGGTTGTCACGGCCACTGACACCGCGAGGGATTTTGTGAATTTCGCCGCCATGGGTCAGGTAGTCCTGTATCTGCTGCTGCAGTTCTCTGCGTAGCTGGGACTTGTCTGGTGGTTTTTTGAAGGGTGGTTTATTTGCCATGGTCATCAGCCATTCTACCAGTGATCCCATACCGGACGGCAGGTATCCGGTAAACCGGGGAACTGGCCCAGTTCTGCCCAGGGCTGGTCCGGTTGATGGAAGTCTGAACCACAGGAAGCCAACAGTGCTTTTTGCTCACAGATCTTGGCCAGATCGCGGGTCAGTGGTGGGGGCTGCCGACCCGAGACCACCTCCATGCCTTGACCACCCACTGCCATAAAGTCATCCACCAGGGCGAGTAGCTTGGTTCGGGTGAGATTGTATTTGTCTGGGTGAGCCAGCACGGCGGTGCCGCCGGCATCGCGAATCCACTGAATGATTTGTGGCAGTGTGGCCCACAGTTGTTTGACATCACCTGGCTTGCCGGAGCCAAGGTATTTCTTGAAGGCCTGACGCATATTGCTGACCGCCCCGATCTCTATCAGGTGCTGGGCAAAGTGCGGGCGCCCCACAATATCACTGCCAGCCTGTGCCTTTGCTCCTTCTAAAGTGTCGGGTAGGCCAAGATGATGAAGCTTTTCGGCAATCTGCTCGGCACGCTGTTTGCGGGCCTGTTGCTGGTAGTGGCAGCCGGCTCGCATCGCGTCGCTGTCAGGATCGATATTCAGGCCGACGATATGCACGCCAATTTTCCGCCAGGTGGTGGAGAACTCGATGGCGGGAATCACCTGTATGGGTGAGTTTGTGCATGGCGGTAATCGGCCGAAGGCTGCGGTGGTGTCGTGATCGGTGATGGCCAGCACCTCCACCCCTGCATCGGTTGCCCGCTGCACCAGTTGTTCCGGCTCGAGGGAGCCGTCGGAGCAGGTGCTGTGGCAGTGCAGGTCATAAAGCATGTGGCAATCCATTGTGGGCCGTTGTGGGGAACAACGGGACATTATAGCGTCTTCCAAGGTCGGTGTTGGTATGCGTGTAGTCCCGGGAGCTGGTATGGCCGCCGGGCGCGAGCCGCTATACTGCGGTCATGGAAACGATCACTCCCATTGGTAAAGAGCGTCAACAGCAAGTACTGGAACAGACCCGACATTTTATCGGGCTGGGAAGCGAGTTGCTGGACCGTCGTTTTGCCGATGTGCCAGTGGCTTTCGACCTCCGAGGGCGTACCGCTGGCATGTATCGCGTTAAGGGTCGGCAACGGCTAATTCGTTACAACCCCTGGATTTTTGCCAAGTATTTCGAGGACGGGCTGCACGTGACTGTGCCCCATGAGGTGGCCCATTATCTGGTAGACTGCGTCTACGGCATTCGTCGGGTCAAACCCCACGGCCCCGAGTGGCGCAAAATTATGAATGCCTTTGGTGTCGATGGCCGCGCCACCGCCCGATTCGACCTGGAGGGTATCCCGGTGCGTCGGGAGAGGCAGTTTGATTACCACTGTGGATGCCAGCCCCATCGTCTGGGCACGCGACGTCACTTAAAGATTCAACGTGGCGAGGCCCGTTATCTCTGCCGTCAGTGCGGTAACCACTTGGTGGTGGCCTGAATGAGTTGGTTTGTGTATATGATCGAGGCCAGCGACGGCTCTCTCTATACCGGTATTACCACCGATGTGACGCGCCGCTTTGCGGAGCATCGGGATGGCAAGTTGGGTGCCCGTTACTTCAATGGGCGCCAGCCAAAAAGAGTGGTGTACGTTGAACCCGCAGAGGATCGCAGCATGGCTTCGAAACGGGAAGCGGCTATCAAGCAATTGGGGCGACAGCAAAAGCTGGCACTGATTTCGGAGGGCTCGAAAGATGGATGCTGAAATTGTTCACGATGACCAGCAAGGGTGTTTCCTGATTGAGCTTGAACGGGGACGCGCGGTGCTGGAGTACCAGTTATTGCCTGATAATACGGTAAATTTTTCCCGTACCTATGTGCCGGGGGAGTACCGCAATCATGGCTTAGCAGAAAAACTGGTGCGCGCCGGACTGAGCTGGGCAAACCAGCAAGGGCTCAGGGTGAGAGCAACCTGCTGGTATGTGCAGAAATTCCTTTAACAGCCCGCTGAAACGCTTTCTGCGTGGCCGCAACGGCGTTAAGAAAAACCTCAAGGTGCTCAATAGGTCTGTTGAAGAGACCCGCTAAACTCCGCCTTTTCGGTTTTTCTTGCCTTGTATCGCCTGCCTCGAAAACGCTTTCAGGCAGGCTGTTGGGATTTACTCATAAGTACAAAGATAAGCCGTATCCACTGCCACCTGTAACTGGAACGATTGATTGGCGGCCACCTCAAAGCTGTCGCCGGCGTTAAACGTCTGCCAGTCGTCTCGGCCGGGCAGTTTCACAGTCAGTGCACCGCTCACCACGGTCATCACTTCTTTCTTGCTCGTGCCGAATTCGTATTCGCCCGGTGCCATGACGCCGACGGTGGCGGGCAGGGTTTCGGTCTGGAAGCCGATGGAAACCACCGTGCCATCAAAATATTCGTTCATTTTAAACATGCAGATGCTCTCAACAGGTTGGGTAAAGATTGCGCCGCTATAGTACCCGCACTGCGCGGTCGATAGAATGCGCCCTTTGAGATTTTTTTGGACACTGATGTGAAACCTTGGGATGTGATTGTCATTGGCGCAGGCGCGGCTGGCTTGATGTGTGCCGCGGTGGCCGGACAGCGCGGCCTCCGGGTACTCGTGCTGGAGCGGGCCAATAAACCGGGCAAGAAGATCCTGATGTCCGGTGGCGGGCGCTGTAATTTCACAAACCTCTATACAGAGCCCGATAACTTCCTGTCCGAGAACCCCCATTTCTGCAAGTCGGCGCTGAGTCGCTATACCCAATGGGACTTTATTGAACTGGTCAATAAGCACGGTATCGCCTACCACGAGAAGACTCTTGGCCAGTTGTTCTGCGATCACCGCTCCCAGGATATTCTCGATATGTTATTGGCGGAGTCAGATGCGGCGAGTGTACAGGTGAAGACCCGCTGCGAGATCCGCGAAGTGACTTGCGAGGAGGCCAATCAGGGCTTCCGGTTGCAGACCAGTCTTGGGGAGTTTCATGCCAACGCACTGGTGGTGGCCAGCGGTGGTTTGTCGGTGCCGACACTGGGCGGCTCCGACTTCGGTTACAGGCTGGCGCAGCAGTTTGGCCACAGTCTGGTGCCGTTGCGACCAGCCTTGGTACCCTTTACCTTTAGCGACGGTTTTAAATTGCTGACAGAGAAGCTCTCTGGCTTGTCGGTGTCAGTTCGGGTGACCGCCGGTGGTAAATCTTTCCGGGAACATCTTCTTTTTACCCACCGTGGGCTTAGTGGTCCGGCAGTTTTGCAAGTCTCCAGTTACTGGCGTGAAGGGCAGGAAGTGCACATTGACCTGCTTCCTGACACAGATGTGGCATCTTGGCTAATGGCCATGAAGTCGCAACAGCCGAGGACATTATTGCGCACCTTGCTGGTTAGGGAGTTACCACGCAAACTGGTTCAGGAATTACAGGCACTGTGGTGGTCAGAACGTGCGGAAACGCCCCTCGCGGAATGGCCGGACAAACAGTTGCTGGCGGTAGCGAAACAGCTAAATGGCTGGCAGTTAAAACCCTCCGGCACCGAGGGCTATCGCACCGCGGAAGTGACCCTGGGCGGTGTCGATACTCGGGAGGTATCCTCCAAAACCATGGAGAGCCAGTTGCAGCCTGGCCTGTATTTTATTGGCGAGGTACTGGACATCACTGGCCATCTGGGGGGCTTTAATTTTCAATGGGCCTGGGCCTCCGGGGTAGCCGCCGGGCAAAGCGTTTGAGTGAGAGAACTATTTTGGAAAGAGAGCAATGTTGAAAGAAGAATTACTACAGGAAACAGCAAAAATTGGCTGGCAAGAGTTGCAAAAGTTTTTTGCCAATGGCTCCACCATTTACGTGGCGCCGGAACTGGACCTGATCGATGTGGCCTGGGAAATCTGCCAGGACAACAAAGAGAAGATTCAGGCTTGGATGACCGCCGGACAGGTAGGACAAGTCAGTGATGAACAGGCCGTCACCTGGTTGGAAACCGATGCCCTGGTGTGGTCAGTAGTGGTCAAGCCCTGGGTCTTGGTACAGCCGATTATTGATTGACTGAAAATGTACATACACTACTGAAGCTTGAACTTGGAGTATAGGGAATGCCCAAATACTGTGTGTCATCAAGAATAAAGTCTAGGAATTGATCAACCCTGGAAGGTGGCCGATAATCATCGGGAAGGGATAAAGATTCGAAGGAATGAGGTCGGTGAAGGAATCTACCACTACCTGCGTCAACTTATTTGCCGACAACAGCAGCAATGCACGCAGTGCCGCCTACCTCTACAACCCGGCGGGGCAACTGCTCAGCGAAACCACCTACAACGACCTCGGCACCGTCCAGCAGACCAAACACTACATCTGGCTCGGCACCGTGCCCATTGCCATGCTGCAACCGGCGGCAAATGATACGGACGACCGAGTGATCTACCTGCACCCGGATCACCTGGACACCCCGCGCAAAGCCACCAACCAGAACCAGCAGTTGGTGTGGCAATGGCAGAGCGACGCCTTTGGGCAAACCGCCGCCAACGACGACCCGGACAGTGACGGCAGCATCACCACCATCAACCTGCGCTTCCCGGGCCAGTATTACGACGTGGAAACCGGCCTGCACTACAACTATTTCCGGGATTATGATCCCGGTATGGGAAGGTATATGCAGAGTGATCCGATAGGGACTGATGGGGGTTTAAATACATATTGGTACGTTGCGTCGAGCCCCTTGCGCAACGTGGATATCTATGGATTATTTTTGTGTGATTGGCTTGCCCAGCTAGGGGATAACGAAATCACATTAGGTATTACCTTTGGCGCAGGAGTCTCATTTAATGAGAGTCTAACCTTGTCTGCGAGTGGACTTACTGGTGGAGTGTCCGTAGGTGTGGGGGCAGGTGTATCTGGTCGGGCTGTAGTGGGGTCGGAAAGTGGTTCATCTGTTTCTACCAATCTCTGGAGAGGATCTGTTGGTGATACTGGTCGAAGTGTTAACGTTGATACAAATATAGTGGCTGCCCTTGGAAAGGGAATTAGAGGGGTAAGTCTTGAGGGCAAAGTAGGAACTAGTGGTGCTAGTGCGAGTGTTGATGCAGGTCTTATAGGTGGATCATCGTTGCATGTGGGTATCGGTGTAAGTGGAAAATTTTTAGATTGCCCTGAAGATGAAGAATCTGATTCTGACTGTAAACCTTAGTGAAAAATTGATTTGGAGTTGATTTTGAGTCCAGTGAAAGTGTTAGTTATTTTAGTTTGGGGGTTTGGGTTTTATGCTTTTTTTAAGGTGAAAAAAATAGTTAATAATAAAAACCCTAAGAGACACGATGAGATTTTCGGTGCACATTGGTCAGATCATTCTATGCATACGACATGGAATTACTTGAAATTGGTTTTTCTTCCGAGTTCGTGGTCTGAGTTTAAAAGTAGAGAGTTTATAACATGGATAATAGCTTGTTATATCTGCGATGTACTTGCTGTGTGTATTGTTTTTTATCCTATTATAAGAATTTTCTTTGATTTTTAGTAAGAGAGTAAAAGGGGACAGATCTATTTTTAGGTGAGTTCTATGCCAGGACAGTAGTAAAAGGGGACAGATCTATTTTTAGGTAGGTTCTATGCCAAGGAAGGTAAGAGTGCTGGTGCCGGGATGCCCGCACCATATCGTTCAGCGAGGCCATAACCGCAATGCCGTGTTTGTGGCCGATGAGGATTACCAGTTTTACCTGGAAAACCTGCTGGAGTGGAAACAGAAGTTGGGCATAAAGCTCTACGGCTGGTGTTTGATGACCAATCACATCCACCTGATCGTTGAGCCGACGGGGGAGCCGGAAAGTCTGTCGCAGCTGATGAAGCGGTTGAGTGGCAGGCAGGCGGCCTATACCAACAAGTTGGAAGGGCGCTGCGGCTCCCTTTGGCAGGGCAGGTTTAAGGCCAGCCCGATACAGAGAGACGGCTACCTGTTGGCTTGCCTGAGGTATGTTGAGCTAAACCCGGTGCGGGCAGGGATGGTGAATGCAGTGGAAGCGTATCCCTGGCCGAGCTATCGCGAGCGGGCGGGGATAAAGACATTGGCATTGCTGGACATGGACGAAGGTTATCTGGCGTTGGGCGATACAGTGCAGGGACGGTTGATGCGCTATCGCCGTTTTCTGGGTGAGCCCAGTGAGCCAGCGGAGGTCAACTTGATCCGCGAGGGGTTGCAGCGCAATCAGCTGACGGGGAATAGCCGCTTTGTGGATGAAGTGGAACGAAGGACGGGGATACGCATTGAGCGCCGAGGTAGAGGAAGGCCGGTTAGTGACAGGACGTAAGAAGAAAATAGATCCGTCCCCTTTTTCTCAATATATGGAAAGGATCGGTGGGTGATACAGGTCGTGATGTGAATGTTGATACTCATGTAAATATTTCAGCTGGTGTAGGTTTGGGTATAACTGGGGAAGTAAAAACCGACACTAGTGGTGCAAGTGCTAGTCTTGATGCTGCGGTTGTAGCTGGTCTAGCTTTTCATACAGGTATAGGTGTTAGTGGTGCGCCTGTAGAATGTCCTGAGTCTGAAGAAGATCAACCCTGCAAAAAATGATTTCTTGAGAATTTTGGAGTTCAACTTGGGTCTAGAAAAATTATTAATAATTATCATTTGGGGTATGGCTTTTTTGGCCTTTTTTAAGATTAAATTTTTGGTTAAAAGAAAAAGTATTTCTAGACATGATGAAATATTTGGAAAGCATTGGACACAGCATTCTATTCATACAACATCAAATTATCTAAAGTTGGTTTTTTTTCCAAAAAACTGGATAGAATTTGACGACAAAAAATTCATAGTTTGGGTGATGATTGCTTATATAGCTAATGTTATTGGTTTTTCAATAGTGTTTTATCCTCTTTTAAGTGTTCTTGTTAAATTGATATTTGGTGAGTAGCAATTGAGCAAAAGGGGACATGAGCAACAGAGTGGCTGCCCTTTGAAAGGGAATTAGAGGGGTAAGTCTTGAGGGCAAAGTAGGAACTAGAAGTGCTAGTGCTCGTATTGATGCGGGAATTGTAGGGGGAGCGTCTTTTCACACAGGTATTGGCGTTAGTGGAAAATTCCTAGATTGTCCTAAAGAAGAAGATTCTGACGATTCTGACTGTGAATGTCTTATCAGACTACTAAGGGGGGGGAGGTTAGAGTGAGCCTAGAAAAAATGTTAGTAATTGTTGTATGGGGGCTCGGTATATGCTCTTTTTTCCAAATTAAATCATTAGTTAAGAAAAAAAGTATTAAGAGGCACAATGAAATTTTTGGAGAATATTGGTCGCAACACTCTATACACACGTCAATGAACTTTGTAAAGCTAGTCATTTTTCCGAAGAACTGGACTGAATTTTTGAGTAAAAAATTTTTAATTTGGGTAGTAATTTCTTGTGTGTGTGGTGTTCTTGCTGTTTGTATCGTCTTTTATCCAATCATGATGATGTTTTTTTAAAGTAAAAGCGAAAAAAGGGGACGGATCTGGGCAAAAGGGGACTGGGCAAAAGGGGACAGATCTATTTTTAGGTAGGTTCTATGCCAAGGAAGGCAAGAGTGCTGGTGCCGGGATGCCCGCACCATATCGTTCAGCGAGGCCATAACCGCAATGCCGTGTTTGTGGCCGATGAGGATTACCAGTTTTACCTGGAAAAGCTGCTGGAGTGGAAACAGAAGTTAGGCATAAAGCTCTATGGCTGGTGTTTGATGACAAATCACATTCACCTGATCGTTGAGCCGACGGGGAAGCCGGAAAGTCTGTCGCAGCTGATGAGGCGGTTGAGTGGCAGGCAGGCGGCCTATACCAACAAATTGGAAGGGCGCTGCGGCTCCCTTTGGCAGGGGCAGGTTTAAGGCCAGCTCGATACAGAGAGACGGCTACCTGTTGGTTTGCCTTAGGTATGAGAGTAAATAGATCTGTCATTTTTTTTGGTCGGTATTTGTGTGGGAATTGTTGTGAGGATACCGGTAAAGTTAATCCGTCTTAATCTAGGGTTACTTTAATTGACTTGTGCGGTTTTCATGGAAGGAACTAAATGAAAGGGATTAATCGAACAACTTGGTTGTTGATATTGCTAGTTCTGGTTGCTGGCTATTGGTTGTTTGGCCGAGTGATGGAAAATGAGGCAGATAATCCGGAGAAACGCGGAAGCGACCTGTCAGCCAGCGAAGCGGAGACGACTATCGACGAGGAGTTCGACCTCAATCTAAGAGGACACGAGCTGCTTATCTCGGAAGAATATGTCGGGCTTTTTCAGCACATAGACGATTATTACGAGCGCTATAAACGTGGCGAGCTTCAAGTTTGGCATGTGAGCCGCATGCTAAATGGCACTGCGTTGCCGTTCCCAGAAGATCGCGAGTTTTACGACAATTTCATCGGGCATTTTTCTGACTCTCCTTACAGTTATCTGTTACGGGGCCGATACCTGAGTAATTTGGGTTATCGGGAACGCGGCGCGGCAAGGGCATCCTTAACCAGTGACGAACAGTTTGCTGCAATGCGGGAGCGTCATGATCAGGCTCTGGATGATTTCAAACAGGCGATCAGTCTCGATTCCACACTCATGGAGGCGCATGCTGGGCTGATCAAACTATATGGCACCCGGGAAAATGCAGAAAGATTGGCTATAAATGAGGAGCTAAGGCAAATAATTGCAGGTGGCTTTGACGATCCCTTGCAGGATCTAAAGGGTTCGTTATTGGCGGCTTATAAATCTGCGGTAGCCCCGGCCAAATCGGTTGAATTTTATCAGGCATTTGACGCAGCGCTGGCCATCAATCCTGCGGACTCGGCTATCTGGCAGAGCTATTTTCACAGTCTGCGTCCCCGTTGGGGTGGTAGTTATGAAGAGCTGGATAAAGCCTACGAAAAGGTCACGCCGTACATAGATCAGAATTCGCATCTGTCGGATTTAAAATGGATCAAACAGTGGGATCTGGTGAGTGGGGCAGCGGCCGCCGGACGAGAGGACGATGCGATAGTGTTGCTCAAGGATGCTCTCGGGGAAGGAAACTATTCCCGCGGGCACTACTGGATGGGATTGATGCACTACCGCAAAGGTAACTACCAGGAGGCCGTCAAGTCCCATAGAAAAGCACTGCTGACTAATCCCATTGACGCGGAAGTGTATCTGAGGCGCTCTTATGCTTATGCCACCCTTAATCAATACGACCGAGCCATTAAGGACATCGATAAATTTCAGAAACTCAAGGGTGAGGATTGGCATTCCATTTGTGCAAAGGCCTATGCAACCGGTCGCGACGCCGGGGTCTGGCGGGAGGCTATTCCACTCTATGAGCGCTGCCTAGAGCAACAGCCGGATTACAAGGATCAAACCTATCAATTGGGCATGTTGACGGCTCTCCAAGAGCGATTGGCACATGAGGTTTTTCATGGGGCTAGCGTCTTCCTGGCTCTGGAAGAGTTACAGCAGGAGTTTTCCTTGTTCGATACGGAAATATGGCTACAACACATCACCGACGACAGCCGCTCACGCCTTAAGCCTGCACAGCTGGAAGCTACTTTTGCCGGTTTTCGTCATTTGGGTGGCTTGGTGTCGGTCCAGGAGCCTGAAATAGTTGATGTTATGAGCAAGTCCCAATGTGACGAAGGTAGCTATCACCCTGTACGTTATAAGAGTGATATGCAGTTTGAAAAAGGTAGGGCCCGCTTATTGCTCGATGTTTGTAAACAGCGAGGAATTTATACGGCGAGTGGATTCACTTTTTTCCATGATTAGATGGTTTAGATTCCGTAGCCATGTGTGCTGATCCAGCCGCTCAGCCATTAGGAAAGCCTTTAGCTGGATAGGGCGCAGAAGAGCGCTCGGTGTATCACCCGTGCATCGTTCAGTGCCCGGTGAACCTTGTAGTTACCGGTTTTGTGCAGCTTGTCGATTGCCATCTTAAATGTGTCCATTTGGTGCTCATTCAGCAGGGTGGTGATATCCGCAATAGAAAATGTCGGTTTGATGCCCGCGCAGTGAAAAAGCTGCTGTAACCAGAAACTGTCCCAGTCCGCGTGATCCGAGATGACCGTTGCAGTCCCTAACAAACGGTTTAATTTTTCTGCAACCATAATCGGCAAGACTCCTTCACTGTAGAGTTGTTGACGTGAAATGCCGTGAAGTTGTTCGGAGCTGGTGCTCCAGTGCGTCCAGAATGGCGCAGGCGTAATCAGGCTCTGGTATTCCCGCTGCCCATTAACAAGGCCGATTTCAATGGGATAGCTGGCGGGGCTTAAGCCGCTGGCTTCGATATCCACGACCCATATTGCTTGCTGCATTCTCATACCTCATCGGGACTTACTAGAGGTGCAGATCACTGAGGCCGGGGTGATCATCAGGTCGCCGGCCAAGGGGCCAGTGAAACTTTCGTTCGTCGCTGTTAATGGGATGCTCATTAATGCTGGCGATGCGGCGGCGCATTAGGCCGTCGTTATCAAATTCCCAGTTTTCGTTGCCATAGGCCCTGAACCACTGCCCGGAATCGTCGTGGAATTCGTAAGCGAAACGCACGGCGATGCGGTTGTCGCTGAAAGCCCACAGCTCTTTAATCAGGCGGTATTCCAGTTCGCGGATCCATTTGCGTGTCAGCAGTTGCACGATTTCCTCACGGCCGGTGACGAATTCTGCGCGGTTGCGCCATGGGCAGTCAGGGGTATAGGCCTGGGCAACCCTGTGGGGATCGCGGCTATTCCAGGCATCTTCAGCCAGGCGGATTTTTTCAATTGCGGTGGCTTTGGTGAATGGCGGTACAGGGGGGCGGGGCATCGGTGATCTCCCTTATATATCAGAGTGTCGGGTGGCGCAGGCGCCACCCGTGCGGTCTCAGGCAACCAGTTCGTCGGCGACGGGAAAGTCAATTTCAGTTCCCAGTACTTCGTTGATGTAGTTGCTGAAGGTGTTAAGGGCGACGTGCCCAATGATTTCGACAATGGCGGCATCGCTGTAGCCGGCGTCGCGTACCACCTGAACATCGGTGTCGGAAACCTTGCCTCGGTTTCTGGCAATGTTGACCGCAAATTTGACAGCGGCGGCTGCCTTCGCGTCAGTGGATGTGCCCAGGCGATTGGCCTTGATTTCGCTAATACTCAGTTTGGCCAGGTTAGTGCCGAGATAGGTGTGTGCGGCCAGGCAGTAATCACAGCCGTTGAGTTCCGCGACAGCGAGGGCAATGCGCTCTCGTGTCTGGGCGCTCAGTGACCCCTTGCTCAGTGCGCCATTCAGGCCGAGGTAGCCTTCAAGTGCCTGGGGGCTGGTAGCCAGAATGCGGAACAAATTGGGTACGCTGCCCAGCAGGCTGTTAACGGCTTGTAGTGAATGTCTTGACGCCTCCGGTGCTGCGTCGATTGAAATGGGAGTAGGGATACGAGACATGTTGAGCTCCTGTGTTATCAAAGTTGAGAGCTCATACTACAGTTAACCATTAAGTTGATAATTGGTGTAAAAATTAATTATTTGTTGCATATAATGAAATTATTGGTGCGGCGGAGGAGGCTTTCGCGTGGACAAATTTGAGGCAATGCGGGTTTTCGTGGAAGTGGCGGATGCCAGCAGTTTCAGTGGCGCCAGCCGAAAACTTGGGCTGTCCGCACCAGCGGTGACGCGCGCCATTGGCCGACTCGAAAGCACAATGGGTGTGCGGCTGTTTGAACGGACCACCCGGCATGTGCGACTGACGGATTCCGGTGCCCGGTTTTTCGATGATGCCAGGCGCATTCTGGAAGAAGTCGAACAGGCGGAAGCGATGGCGGCGGGGAGCTATGCAGAACCGAAGGGCGTGCTGTCGGTGACAGCCCCCGTGCTGTTTGGGCAGATGCATATTGCGCCAATTATGACGGACTATTTGCAAAATAATCCGTCGGTCACAGTGAGGGCGCTGTTTTATGACCGCATCAGCAACTTGTTAGAAGAGGGGCTGGATGTCGCTATCCGGATTGGCCCACTCAAGGACTCGAGCCTGTATGCCACTTGTGTGGGACATGTACAGCGGGTTGTTTGCGCTTCACCCGAGTATCTGAAAGTGCGAGGCATACCCCAGCATCCGACCGAGCTTTCAGACCACTCGATTATTCTTGCCTCGACGGTGGAACCGACGACCAGTTGGAAGTTTGATACAGCCGTGGGTAACGAATCTGTCAGAATTTCTCCTCGGCTGTACTGTAGTCAGAACGGTACGGCGATCAGTGCCGCCCTCCAAGGCTTCGGGATTACCCGCCTGATGTCCTATCAAGTGGGTGAAGAGCTTCAAAAAGGGACCTTAAAGCGAATTTTGCGCGACTTTGAACTGGCACCTCTGCCGGTGAATATCGTTTATTTTGGCGGGCGAAAGGCTAACGCCAAGATAAGGTCATTTATTGATCTGGCCGTTGAACGATTGAGGGCGAATCCCTTTATTGATCACTAGTATCGGCAAGCAGGGCCGCAGATTTCAGCGAAACCAGTTTTCAGGGCTGATACTCAGCGTGGTGATGTCATTGCCAAACCACATCATGCCGTCTTGAATGGTGGCCTGCAGAGACATGCTGCGCTCTGCCAGGGAGGTTAATGACGCGGTGTCCTGCGGGGAAAAATAGTACACCTCGAGATTATCGAAGCGGCTCAGCTTGGGGGCGATATTTTGCCACCACTGCTCTGCAGTACGTGCGCCATAGGGGTAGATGAGTACGGTGTCGGCCCTGTTGCAGGCTTTGCGGATACGTCGCTCATCCGGCTGTCCCACTTCAATCCACAGCTCGATATCCCCCTGCAGGTTTTTCTGCCACAGGTCCGGCTCTTCATCGTTGGACAGTCCCCGGCAAAATTGTAGCTGTGGGTTGGCATTCAGTGCAAAAGCCAGCAGGCGAACCATCATGCGCTCATCGGTTTCCGAGGGGTGACGAGCAATGGTGAGGGCGTGCGAGTGGTAATAACCGCGATCCATATTGGATACGGCTAACTCGGCTTTGAACACAGTGGCTTTCAGGGCCATGCACGCAGCACTCTAGGTAATATTCGTGGGCTCTTGAGGCGCTGGTGGACAGCGCCTACTCAAGTGGTGAAAGGGGGCATGGGTATCAGGTGATAATGCCGGAACCACCCAGTCCACCGGGGCCGCCCATACCACCCATACCACCCATGCCGCCCATTCCTCCCATGCCGCCATCCTGGCCGGGTACAACAATTTTTGAGGCCTGTTCACGGCGCAGTTCTTCCAGCTCTCTGGCTGTGCGTTCAACTGCGGCTTCGGCTTCGGCACCAAATTTTTCTGCCGCTTCACCAATGCTGGTGGCCTCGATCAGGAAGTTGATGGGCAGCGCACCCATGGGGCTCATCACCTGGGTGGAACCCATGTAGGCAATTTCGCGGTTGGGGTCGCGCTCGCCGTCGGCGGTGACCGGGGTCAGGCGACGGATGCTGCCGATCTTCTGGTCGGTGAAAATTTCTTCCAGGTACAGCTCGTCTGGGTTCATGCTGGCGTCAAACTTTTTGGAATCACTCATGCTATTTATTCAGTTGTTGATCGTTGGGGCGGACACCCTACCAGATTTTCCACAGGTCGTCAGGGTGCGGTGATCTGGGACTTGAGGGTTTCCACCAGTGCATTGGCCGCAGAGGATAATGGGTAGCGGCGACGTGTCAGAATGCCCACCTGACGCTTGACTACCGGGTCTGTCAGTGGCCGGCTTTCTGCACCCAGCAGCTGCATTTGCTGAATAGCCAATGAGGGAACTACGCTGATACCGAGTCCATTGGCGACCATAGAGCCAATAGATGCCAGTTGGTGGGCTTCAAACTCGACAGTCAGGTGTATGCCGCAACTGTCAGTGGTGTCGTCGATCATCTGGCGCATGGCTGAGGGTCGTTGCAGGGTAACAAAAGGGTAGTTCTGAAGCTCTGCCCAGCGGATCGTTTTTTGTTTCAGCAGCGGGTGGTCGTGGGGCGTGACCACAAAAAAACTGTCTTCAAATAGTGGTTCGAAATGCAGGTCTTCAGACTCTTCCAGGTCGAAGGTGACCCCGACCTCCACGCGACCCTTGCGCACCATGTCGATCACTTCCTCAGCCACCACATCCTGCACGGTAATGTTGATGTCCGGAAACTGATCCCGGTAGTGGTGCAGTGCCTTGGGCAACTTGCTGATGGAGAAGGACGCCATGGTAGCGATACTCAGTTTGCCACGACGCATGGCAAACAGGTTGTGCAGGTCGGTGAGGGCGTTATCCCAGTCGGCCAGCAGGCGCTGTGCCACTGGCAGGAAAGCTTCGCCTTCCGGGGTGAGTGACAGGGTGCGGGTCGTGCGTGCCAGCAGCTTGCCACCGACCACTTCTTCCATGTTTTTCAGGGCAATACTTAGTGCGGGTTGGGACAGGTGCAGGCGCTCCCCGGCTTCCGCAAAATTGCGCGTTTGAGCAACGGTCACAAATGCCTTGAGTTGTTTAATGGTGATATCCATGTGTCCACTTCTATTTATAAGGGGGGTTAATCATTTGATTAAAATTTTACGCTTGATAAATATATTGCGCTATAGGATGCTTTAACGGTTTTGCAGGCCAGATGTATTGTCTGCGGGGTAAATCATAAAAACGATTGAGGAGTAAAAGTTCATGGCGGGTTTCGATAAGGTGGTGAGCACCTACGAAGAAGCGATGGCAGGTCTCGAAGATGGCATGACCGTGATTGCCGGCGGTTTTGGTATTTGTGGTATTCCCGAAAATCTGATCAAGCAGATCAAGAAAATGGGCACCAAGGACCTCACTATTGTTTCCAACAACTGTGGTATTGATGGATTTGGTCTGGGCATTCTGCTGGAAGATCGTCAGATCAAGAAAATGGTCTCTTCCTATGTGGGTGAGAACAAATTGTTTGAAGAGCAGCTGCTCTCTGGTCAGCTGGAAGTGGAATTGACGCCCCAGGGCACTCTGGCAGAAAAAATGCGCGCTGCGGGCGCAGGGATTCCTGCGTTCTACACGGCCACCGGTTACGGTACCGATATTGGTGAAGGCAAGGATGTGCGCGAGTTTGACGGCCGAAAATACATTTTAGAAGAGTCTATTCAGGGCGATTTTTCCATTGTTAAAGCGTGGAAAGCAGACCGTTACGGTAACGCGATCTACCGCAACACAGCCATGAACTTCAACCCCATGGCCGCCACCGCTGGCAAGATCTGCGTGATGGAAGTGGAAGAGATTGTTGAACCTGGCGAACTGGACCCGATGTATGTACATACCCCCGGTATTTACGTAGATCGTCTGATTCAGGGTACGTTTGAAAAACGTATTGAAATCCGCACCGTTCGCGAAGGTTAAGAGGAGAGACAATCATGGCACTTTCTCGTGATCAAATGGCTATCCGTGTTGCCCGCGAGCTACAGGATGGTTACTACGTAAACCTCGGTATTGGTATTCCCACGCTGGTGGCGAACCATGTGCCGGAAGGTATGGAAGTTATGCTGCAGTCCGAAAACGGCCTGTTGGGTATGGGTCCGTTCCCAACAGAAGATCAGGTAGATCCCGATCTGATCAATGCCGGTAAGCAGACTGTAACCACGGCCACTGGTGCTTCCATTTTCTCATCGGCTGAGTCCTTCGCCATGATCCGCGGTGGTCATGTGGACCTGACCGTGCTTGGCGCGTTCGAAGTGGACGTGAACGGCAACATCGCTTCCTGGATGATTCCCGGCAAGCTGATAAAAGGTATGGGCGGCGCAATGGACCTGGTAGCCGGTGCTGATAACATCATCGTGTTGATGACCCACGCCGACAAATACGGTAACTCCAAGCTGCTGCCGGAGTGTACCCTGCCGTTGACCGGCGCGGGCTGTATCAAGAATGTACTGACCGATCTGGCGTTCATTCAGATCTATGATGGCAAATTCCACCTGGTGGAGCGTGCGCCTGGCGTATCCGTTGAAGAGATCGTGGAAAAGACTGGCGGTGAGCTGGTTGTTCCCGACAACGTGCCGGAAATGCAGTTCTGATTCTCTGGCGCTGTCAAAAAAGGCTCCCTGTCGGGGGCCTTTTTTTATGCCAGTCACCGGCAGCAAAGGCTTTTTTGTATTGCCGGCTGAATGGCTTAAACTGTTTGCTCCCATAGATTTTGCAATCGTCAATCCAATTGTTCGCCCACCATCTACCCCGGGCTGACACCATCCATTTCGTGAGGTGATTTATGTTGAAAGGTAAAACTGCATTGGTGACTGGTTCCAGCAGTGGCATTGGCTATGCCATGGCTGAGCGCCTGGCAGATGCCGGTGCCAATATTGTGTTACACGGTCTGATGGACCCTGCAGAAGGCGTTGCTCTGGCGAAGAAGTTTGAGTCCCGCTTTGGTGTCGAGTGTCTGTTCAGTGATGCTGATATTTCCACTGCCGAGGGTAACGAAGCGCTGATTAATGCCTCGCTGGAAAAGTTTGGTCAGGTGGATATTCTCATCAACAACGCCGGCATTCAGTTCACCGCCTCTGTCGAAGATTTTCCCGTGGCGAAGTGGGATGCCATCATCGCCATCAACCTCAGTTCCGCATTTCACACCACACGCCTGCTGGTGCCCGGTATGCAGGAGCGCGGCTGGGGCCGCATTATTAACATTGCCTCAGTACACGGCCTGGTGGCTTCCCTGCAGAAGGCAGCTTATGTTGCGGCCAAGCACGGCATTGTTGGTCTCACCAAGGTGGTGGCGCTGGAGAACGCAGAAAAAGGTGTTACCGCCAATGCCATCTGCCCGGGTTGGGTGGATACCGAACTGGTGGCGGCCCAATTTCAAGCAACTGCGGATCGGGATGGCGTCACTTTTGAAGAGGGCAAGCGGCGTACCATTATTGCCAAACAGCCGGTGCCCAAGGCGACCCAGCCCTCTGCTCTGGGTGACCTGGCGGTGTTCCTGTGCTCAGATGCCGCTGCCACCATTACCGGTGCAAGCCTGCCCGTGGATGGTGGTTGGACCGCCCAGTAAAGCCATTCTGCGGGCAGTCAGAGAGGGTTTGCTGTAGAATCCGCGGCTTCCATTAATTCGGGTGCTGTGCGTTGAAGTACAGTGCCAGTCAACAGGTCAGGTATGTCAGGCAAAGTTGGATTTATCTCTCTCGGCTGCCCCAAGGCGCTGGTGGACTCTGAACGTATTCTCACCCAACTGCGGTTGGAAGGTTACGAAGTGTCTCCAAGTTATGAGAATGCCGATGTGGTGGTGGTTAACACTTGCGGTTTTCTCGACAGTGCCAAACAGGAATCCCTGGATGCCATCGGTGAGGCCATGGCGGAAAACGGTCGGGTGATTGTGACCGGCTGCATGGGTGGTGACGAAAAAGCCATTCGTGATGTTCATCCGGGCGTGTTGGCGGTTTCCGGCCCCCATCAATACGAGGCAGTGGTCGGCGCTGTGCACGAATACGTGCCACCCAGTGCCGAGCACAATCCCTATGTGGACCTGGTGCCGCAGCAGGGCGTCAAGCTGACACCGCGCCACTATTCCTACCTGAAAATTTCCGAGGGCTGCAACCACCGTTGCAGCTTCTGCATTATCCCTTCCATTCGCGGCGATCTGGTGAGCCGACCGATCGGCAATGTGATGGATGAAGCAGAGCGCCTGGTGAATGCGGGCACCAAAGAGTTGCTGGTGATCTCTCAGGACACCAGCGCCTATGGTGTGGATGTGAAATTCCGCACCGGCTTTTGGCAGGGCAAGCCAGTGAAGACCCATATGCAGCAACTTTGTGAAGCCCTGGGTGAGCTGGGGGTATGGGTGCGTCTGCATTATGTCTATCCCTATCCCCATGTGGACAATGTGTTACCGCTGATGGCGGAGGGCAAGATTCTTCCCTATCTGGACATTCCCTTTCAGCACGCTCATCCGGACGTGCTGAAGGCAATGAAGCGCCCGGCCAATGAGGAAAAGGTACTGGAGCGAATTCGCCGTTGGCGGGAAATCTGCCCCGACCTGACATTGCGCAGTACCTTTATTGTTGGCTTCCCGGGTGAGACCGAAGAGCATTTTCAATACCTGCTGGACTGGTTGCAGGAAGCCCAGCTCGACCGCGTTGGTTGCTTCAAATACGAGGCGGTGGACGGTGCACCGGCCAACGAGCTTCCCGGTGCTGTGCCGGAAGATGTGAAGCAGGATCGCTGGGAGCGCTTTATGGAAACCCAGCAGGTCATTAGTGCAGAGCGTTTGCAGCGCAAGGTTGGCAGCACCATCGAGGTATTGATTGACGAAGTCGATGACGAAGGCGCCATTGGCCGCTCCAGTGCCGATGCGCCGGAGATCGACGGCAATGTATTCCTGGATGGTGAATTTGGTCTACAGCCCGGTGACCTGGTGAAAGCCCGGGTGGTCGAGGCGGAAGAGTACGATCTGGTGGCGGAGTTGATTTCGTAGTGTGAAGTTGCTGCTAACAAAACCGGGCAACAAAAAAGGCCAGCTTTCCAGCTGGCCTTTTTTATGGGGGTGAGCAGACTTAGTGCTGGTGTCCGCCGGCACCGTGAACATGACCATGAGTCAGTTCTTCTTCGCTGGCTTCACGGACAGTTTCAATCTTGACGTCAAAGGTCAGGTCTTTGCCCGCCAACGGGTGGTTGCCATCAACGGTGACTGTTTCGTCAGAGGCGGCGGTTACCACTACAGATACGGGACCGGAGGGGGTTTGCGCTTCAAAACGCATGCCCGGGTTCACTTCTTCGATACCCTGGAATGCCTCGCGTGGCACTTCCTGTACCAGGTGATCCTGGTACTCACCATAGGCGTCGGCAGCGGGAACGGTGACTTTCATGGAGTCGCCTTCAGTTTTGCCTTCCATCGCCTGTTCAAGGCCAGGAATAATATTTTTGTGGCCATGAATATAGGCCAGAGGCGCATCATCGGTAGACGAATCCAGCTGAACGCCTTCCTCGTCGGTGAGTGTGTAATGAAAGAGCACGACGGCGTTTTCAGTGATATTCATTTGGATACCTTCTACTGGAGATGAATTTCTAATGAGGGAGGCATTATCCGTGATGAGATTCCATTTGCCAAGGAAGGGGGGTGCCAGAGACTTTTTTCCAATTTTTTTGACCGAGTAAGGCCTTTATGGTCACTTCATCTGGTAACCGGGTCAGGATTTTCCCGTGACGATTTTTCGTTGTTTGTCAAAGAGCGTTGCCTGCGGCGGGCTGGCGGCTGAGTGGCTGCTAGCAATGGGTTGGAATATCAGTTCGATTTTTAGAAACTACTACCTATAGTGGTTGCTCTGGTCAACGGCACTAGATATTGTATACTCCATCCAGTTCAGCAACTATTTACCTGTTCATCATAAGGCGACTCAAGAGTGCCGAAACCGGGTAAATTGGGGGGGAAGTTGCAGCTACGCTTTCCTCTGCAGGACCTTCAAAGATTGCTCAAGTCACATACGCACAAGGAAACAAGCACCGCCATGTCGATAGAAGCCCTCAAAACCGCAGACGAGCCTTCCCCCATCGAAATCAAACTCCAGCCAGCCTCAGATGACATCTGGGATAAAAAATACCGCCTCAAGGATAAAAGCGGTAATCCGGTCGATGAAACCATCGATGCGACCTATAGCCGGGTTGCCCGTGCGCTGTCCGAGGTGGAAGAACCGGCAAAACAGGAACACTGGTACGAGCGTTTTCTCTGGGCACTGCGCAACGGGGCCATTCCTGCAGGCCGGATTATTTCCAATGCCGGTGCGCTGGAGCACAAGCCCGCCACCTCCACGATCAACTGCACGGTGTCCGGCACCATTCAGGATTCGATGCTGGATATCCTGGAAAAGAATCTCGAGGCGGGGCTGACCCTGAAAGCCGGTTGCGGTATCGGCTATGAATTTTCAACACTGCGCCCGAAAGGTGCCTATGTGTCTGGTGCCGGTGCCTATACCTCCGGTCCTCTGTCCTTTATGGATATCTTCGACAAGATGTGTTTCACCGTCTCCTCCGCCGGCGGCCGCCGCGGTGCACAGATGGCGACCTTTGATGTCAGTCACCCGGACGTGGTGGACTTTATCCGCGCCAAGCGCGAGGACGGTCGCCTGCGTCAGTTCAACCTGTCACTGCTGGTGACCGAAGAGTTCATGGAAGCGGTCAAGGCGGATGATGAGTGGTCACTCTGTTTCCCGATCTCGCCGAAAGAGGTAGAGCAGGGAACGGTCGATCCCGCCGATGAAACCATTGTCTGGCGTGAGTTCCCGTCAACGGAAGGTTACATTGCCAACGATGAGGGTCTGGTGGCGTGCCGTATCTACCGTACAGTGAAGGCGCGTCAGCTGTGGAACGTTATTATGAGTTCCACCTACGACTACGCCGAGCCGGGCTTTATTCTGATCGACAAGGTGAATCAGCAAAACAATAACTGGTACTGCGAAAATATCCGTGCCACCAACCCCTGTGGTGAGCAGCCCCTGCCACCCTACGGCAGTTGTCTGTTGGGCTCTATTAATCTCACCAAATTTGTTCTTGATCCATTCACTGACCGCGCACGCTTCGACTGGGATAACTACCGCGAGGTAGTGTCAGTATTTACCCGCATGCTGGATAACGTGGTCGAGATCAACGGCCTGCCACTGGAAGGTCAGCGCAACGAGATCACCCGCAAGCGCCGCCACGGCATGGGTTTCCTTGGTCTCGGTTCCACCATGACCATGCTCAGGGTGCCCTATGGCAGTAAGGAATCCCTGGAGTTGACCGAGCGTGTCTCCCGCGAGATGGCGCTGGCCGGTTGGCACACAGGGCTGGAACTGGCCAAGGAAAAAGGACCGGCCCCGATCATGGACGAAGAGTTCGAAGTCACCGAAGCCATGATGCGCCTGCGCCCGGAAATGGCCAACGATGGCATTGTGGTAGGTGACAAGCTTAAAGGTAAGGTTCTGCAGGCCCGCTACAGCCGTTACATGCAGAAGGTCGCAGAGGTGGCGCCGGAGCTGGTGGACGAGATTGCCGCGGTCGGCTGCCGTTTTACCCACCATTCCTCCATTGCGCCCACCGGCACTATTTCCCTGTCGCTGGCCAACAATGCCAGCAATGGTATTGAGCCCAGCTTTGCACATCACTACGCCCGCAATGTGATCCGTGAGGGCAAGAAGTCGAAGGAGAAAGTGGATGTATTCTCCTATGAGTTGCTGGCCTACCGGGAGCTGGTCAATCCCCGCGCCATGCCCTTCAGTGATGACCCGGCGGAAAAACTGCCCGACTATTTTGTCTCCAGTGAAGATATCAAACCGAAGCAGCATGTGGATGTTCAGGCCGCATCCCAGCGCTGGGTAGATTCATCCATCTCGAAAACTATCAATGTCCCCACTGACTGCGATTTTGAGGACTTCAAGGATATCTATCTGTATGCCTACGAGAATGGACTCAAGGGATGTACGACTTTCCGCTTTAATCCCGAGGCCTTCCAGGGCGTGTTAGTGAAAGATAAAGACCTGGAAAACACCACCTACCGCTTTACCCTGGAAGACGGCTCCACCGTCGAACTGAAGGGCAATGAGGAAGTGGAATACGACGGCGAGATCCATACGGCCGCCAATCTCTTTGATGCCTTGAAAGAAGGCTACTACGGCAAATTCTGAGCGGAACAACTGACATGACTGTAAAACTCGACAAGAAAATCATCGGCTACAAGGTGGTCACGTCGTCAAATGACGAGGCCCTCCCGGAAGAAAAATCCGCCGCATCTGATCTGGATCGCTCCATTGAGCAGATGCACGAAAATCTCGGCCGCCCGGAAGAACTCCACGGCTCCACCTACAAGGTGAAGACGCCGCTGTCCGATCACGCGCTCTATATCACCATCAACGATATCGTGCTTAACCAGGGCACTGACCACGAGCAGCGCCGCCCCTTCGAGATTTTCATCAACTCGAAAAACATGGACCAGTTCCAGTGGGTGGTTGCCCTGACACGGGTTATCTCTGCGGTATTCCGCAAGGGTGGTGATTGCACCTTCCTGGCGGAAGAGCTAAAAGCGGTGTTCGATCCCCAGGGCGGTTACTTCAAGCGCGGTGGCAAGTTCATGCCCTCACTGGTGGCGGAAATTGGCGAGGCCATTGAAGATCACCTGACCAAGATCGGCATGATCCAGACCCCGGAACTGGGTGATCACCAGAAAGCGATTCTGGCGGAAAAGCGCGCCGAATATGAAGCGGCCAGCGCTCCGGCGGCTCCTGTCGCGAAACCCAGTAACCCGTTTCCCGAAAGTGCTCAGCTCTGCCAGAAATGTATGACCAAGGCAGTGATCCTTATGGATGGTTGTATGACCTGCCTGAATTGTGGGGACTCGAAGTGCGGATGAATTAACTCCAGTCAAAAAAATATCCGCATGAATGGGGAGATTAGCCGGGGAATACCCGGCTTTTTTTCGCCTGTCTTATGGGGCGTTCCGGTCAGTCAGCGACTGCCGTATGCGGTTCAGCACTTCTTCGGCAGAGGCGTATTCCGTCTTCACTGTAATGTCCGCATAGCGGCGATACAGGGCTGTACGCTCGGCGTACAGTTCCTCAAAACTCTGGTTGGGGCGGCGGGCAATACCACGGGTGTCGTAGTCGGTGATACGTTGGCGCAGTTCAGGCAAGGGCGTATCCAGGTAAATGATGATGCCGTGGTGACGGAGGTGATTCATGGCAGCTTCACTGTAGACGGCACTGCCGCCGGTGGCAATGACCAGGGGGTGGCCGTTGATGCCGGAGAGCACCGATTCTTCAATGTCCCTAAGGTGCAAATAATCGTTCTCATCCATAATCTGCTGCAGGGTCTTTCCTTCGCGCACCTGGATCAGGATATCGGAATCCACAAAGTCCTTGCCCAGAGCCTTGGCCAGCAAAATGCCCACTGTGCTTTTGCCGGTACCGGGCATACCGATGAGAACGATATTATCTTTCACGGAGTTGTTTTCCATTACAGGGATGCCTTCACAAAGTCCATCAGTCGGGCGATGGCTTCACCCGGTTCCGGGCTCTGCTCAATAAGACTGATACCGACCCTGCCGAGTCTGGGCAGTTTCTCCGTGGGTTTCAATACGCGCAGGTTTTCCGGCACAGTGCTGCGGGCCAGTACAGTAACGCCCAGGCCTTCCTCGATGGCCGCCTGAATGCCGGTGAGGTCGGGAATGGTGTAGACAATTCGCCAGTCACGCAGGCTTTCTTGTAATCGCTGGATGCCCCGCTTGCGGTAAATACAGCCTTCGGGGGCAGCGATCAGTGGTAGTGGAGATTGCAGGTGTGCATCGTGATCGGCACCGGTAACCCACACCAATTCGTCTTCCTTGACCAGGTTGTGGCCCGCCATGGCAGGGTCATCGTGCAGTGCCAGTATCAGGTCGTAGCGCCGCCTTTCTGTTTCGGAGAGAAGCTGTTTGCTGAGAGCGCAAGTCACTTCCAGCGTGACATTGGGGTATGCCTGTGCAAAACGCCCAACAATTTTCGGCAGCAGAGTGGTGGCGAACTCACTGGGTATTCCGAAATGAATCTTGCCGCTGACGGCGGTTTTACTGAACTGGGCAACGGCTTCGTCATTTAGTGCCAGTATCTGGCGCGCATAGCGGAACAGTTGTTGACCGGCCCGGCTCAACTCCAGTTGCTGTCCACTGCGGATCAGCAGGGTCTGGCCCACCAGCTGTTCCAGGCGTTTGATTTGCAGGCTGACGGCGGGTTGGGACCTGCCGAGCCAGTCGGCGGCCGGTGTAAATCCGCCCAGTTCCACCACGGTAACAAAAGCGCGCAACAGGTCTGTGGGTAGGTTTTTCATGGTGTAGATGCTATTAACAAATGTAATGGAATGATTTTAACTATTAATTTTACCAATTCTAGTCCGACCGCTAACATGGCTTTTTTCTTTCCCTATGTTGCCGGGTTCCCGCTATGACCACAGAACAGAATACTGACCTGAAATCCACGCCCCTCAATGCCTTACACCGGGAACTTGGCGCCCGTATGGTCCCCTTTGCCGGGTACGATATGCCGGTGCAGTACCCCGATGGCATCATGACCGAGCATTTGCACACCCGTGACAAAGCCGGGCTGTTCGATGTTTCCCACATGGGGCAGGTGGTGGTTCGTGGTGAGGGGGTGGCTGCTGCTCTGGAGGCGATGGTGCCGGTGGAGTTGGAGAGCTTGCCCATCAATCGTCAGACCTATGCCCTGTTCACCAATGATGAAGGCGGCATTCTCGATGACCTGATGATTGCACGTTGGTCCGAAGATACCTTTTTTCTGGTGGTCAATGCCGCCTGCAAGGAGCAGGATCTAGCGCACCTACGGAAGCATCTGGCTGGTTTCGAGGTCGATTACCTGGATGGACGTGGCCTGTTGGCACTGCAAGGACCGGCTGCAGCAGACGTTATGGCTCAGGTGGCACCGGCAGCCTGTGAACTGATTTTCATGAATGGCTGCCATGTCACTATCGACGGGGCAGACTGTTTTATTACCCGTTCCGGTTACACCGGAGAAGACGGTTTTGAAATTTCCGTGCCCGCTGAAGCGGCTGACGCCCTGGCTCGCAAGCTACTGTCCTTCGAACAGGTGGCCCCTATCGGCCTGGGTGCCAGGGATTCGCTGCGCCTCGAAGCGGGGCTGTGTCTCTATGGTCATGACCTGGATGTCACCACCACCCCCATTCAGGCTTCCCTGTTGTGGAGCATTAGTAAATCACGCCGTGCGGATGGCGAAAAAGCCGGGGGCTTTCCCGGTAGCGATGTCATCTTCCGTGAAATCGCGGAAGGGGCTGCCCGCAAACGCGTCGGCCTGCAGATTGATGGCCGTGCACCGGTTCGCGAAGGTGCCGAATTGGTGGATGAAAATGGCAACCAAGTGGGCGTAGTGACCAGTGGCGGTTTTGGACCGACCTTGGGCGCACCACTGGCCATGGGTTACGTGGAAGCCGCGTATGCTGCTGTCGGCACCACGCTGAATGCTCTGGTGCGCGGTAAGGCGCGCGCGGTGACGGTCACCAAAATGCCGTTTGTGCCTCAGCGATACTATCGTGGCTAAACCGTTGCGGTTAAACATCTACCTGCATTGCTGATACTGCGTTAAAAATGGCCTCAAAATGCTCAGTTATACCCTATAACCTCCGCTTTTTCGGCCATTTTTGCCTTGTCTCAGCGGCCTCGCTGACGATGTTTAACAAGAAACAGAACTGAGTTTGAAAGACTTTTAACCCGCTTATTCCTGGAGATGTGTATCCGTGAAATCACTGGCTGAACTGAACTACAGCAATGAATTTGTCTACCGCCATATTGGTCCCTCCATCGAAGACCAACAGGGAATGCTTGGGGCAATGGGCTACGACGATATGGACTCCTTCATTGCCGCGGTGGTGCCCGGTAGCATCCGTTCAACACAGCCATTAGCGCTGGGTGCTTCCTGCAATGAACAACAGGCCTTGGCTGAGTTGAAAGCCATTGCGGGAAAAAACCGCGTTATGAAATCGTTTATTGGGCAGGGCTATTACAACTGTTTCACCCCCAACGTCATTTTGCGCAATGTGCTCGAAAACCCCGCCTGGTACACCGCTTACACGCCTTACCAACCGGAAATCTCCCAGGGTCGCCTGGAAGCACTACTGAACTTCCAGACCATGATTACCGATCTCACCGGTATGGATCTCGCCAGCGCCTCGCTGCTGGACGAAGGCACGGCAGCAGCCGAGGCCATGACACTGTGTATGCGCATGGCCAAATCCAAGGGTCGTACGTTCTTTGTGGATCAACAGTGCCTGCCGCAAACCCTGGCGGTTATCCAGACCCGTGCGGAGCCACTGGATATCGACGTAGTGGTGGGCGATCCGGCAACGCTGGGTGAACACGATTGCTTTGGGGTGCTGTTGCAATACCCCGGTGCCGATGGTGCCGTGCGTGACTTCAGTGATGTGATCGGCCAGGCCCACGATAACAAAGCCCTGGTGGTGATGGCGGCAGATATTCTCAGCCTGCTGTTGCTGAAGAGCCCGGCAGAACTGGGTGCAGATGTTGCCATTGGTTCTACCCAGCGTTTTGGTGTGCCGCTGGGATTCGGTGGCCCGCATGCCGCCTATATGGCTACCCGGGATAATTTCAAACGCTCGTTGCCCGGTCGCCTGGTGGGTGTCTCCGTGGATAGTCGCGGTAAGCCCGCTTTCCGTCTCGCCCTGCAAACCCGGGAACAGCATATCCGACGTGAGAAAGCCACCAGTAATATCTGTACCGCGCAGGTATTGTTGGCAGTGATGGCCAGCATGTTCGCCGTGTATCACGGCCCGCAGGGCCTGAAGCGCATTGCCGAGCGGGTTCACTGCTTGACAGCGATTCTCGCCAAAGGGTTTGAGTCATTGGGCGTGAAAGTTCTGAACGACAGCTTTTTCGATACCCTCACTCTGGAAACCGGTACCAATACCGCCGCTGTTCATGGGACGGCTGCCTCTAGGGGCGTGAACCTGCGGGTGATCGACGACACCTGCCTGGGCATTTCACTGGATGAAACCACCACAGCAGAAGATGTGGAAACCCTCTGGCAGTTGCTCGATGCCAATTCATCTCTCACCGTTGCCGAAGTGGAACCTTCTGCGGCCAGTGGGTTGCCGGAGGCATTGTTGCGCATCAACGAAGTTCTCACTCATCCGGTGTTCAACCAGTATCACTCGGAAACAGAGATGTTGCGTTACCTGCGCAGTCTGGCGGACAAGGATCTTGCCCTGGACAGGGCCATGATTCCCTTGGGTTCGTGCACCATGAAACTGAATGCCACCGCTGAAATGCTGCCGGTAACCTGGCCTGAGTTCGGTGCCATTCACCCCTTTGCGCCCGAAGACCAGACACAGGGTTACCGACAGATGATCGCTGAAGTCGAGGCCATGCTTTGTGCCGCCACTGGCTACGATGCCGTTTCTCTGCAGCCCAACGCCGGTTCCCAGGGTGAGTACGCTGGCCTGCTGGCCATTCGTGCCTACCATGAAGGCCGCGGAGACCACGAGCGCACTATCTGTCTGATCCCAAGTTCCGCTCACGGTACCAACCCAGCCTCGGCACAGATGTGCGGTATGAAAGTGGTAGTGGTTGCCTGTGACGATAACGGCAACGTCGATCTGGATGATCTGCGTACCAAGGCCGAACAATACAGCGAACAACTGGCCGCTATTATGGTGACCTACCCGTCTACCCACGGGGTGTTCGAGGAGGGTATCACCGAGATCTGCGAAATTATCCACGGCCACGGTGGGCAGGTGTACATCGATGGCGCGAACCTGAATGCCATGGTAGGCCTGTGCCAGCCAGGGCAGTTTGGTGGCGATGTCTCACACCTCAACCTGCATAAAACCTTCTGTATTCCCCACGGCGGCGGTGGCCCCGGTGTTGGCCCCGTGGCGGTCAAACAGCATCTGGCGGCGTACCTGCCTGGGCATGTCAGTAACGGGGAAGCAACCCCAGTGGGGGCCGTATCCGCAGCTCCCTGGGGCAGTGCCAGTATTCTGCCCATCACCTGGATGTATATCCGTATGATGGGTGCCGAGGGTCTGAAGCAGGCGACCGAGGGTGCAATCCTCAATGCCAATTATGTGGCCCACCGACTCAAGGACGCTTACCCGATTCTGTATACCGGCACTAATGACCGGGTTGCTCACGAATGTATTGTCGATCTTGCCGCCATCAAGGAGTCATCGGGCATTACCGTGGACGACGTGGCCAAACGCCTGATTGATTACGGCTTCCACGCTCCGACTATGTCTTTCCCGGTGCCCGGCACCCTGATGATCGAACCCACCGAGAGTGAATCTCGCGAGGAGCTGGATCGTTTTTGCGACGCCATGCTGCAGATCCGTGAAGAAATTGCAGCGGTGGAGCGAGGGGAGTACCCGCTGGATGACAACCCGCTGTGCCACGCACCACACACTGCTGAAACTGTCACCGCCGATGATTGGCAGCGCAGTTACCCGCGCGAATTGGCGGCTTATCCGTTGGCTTCCCTGCGAGAGACCAAGTACTGGTCGCCGGTGGGTCGTATCGACAATGTTTACGGCGATCGAAATCTGGTTTGTGCCTGCTTGCCGGTGTCCGATTACCTGTAACGGCGATCAGTGTGTGAAAGATCCGAGCGGGCCAATGGGCCCGCTTTTTGGTTGTGCCAGTTACCTAATGAAATAGGTATTCCCGCCAACCCCCAGAAAGCAAAGCAGTGTTGTGTGGTCGGGAAGAATATTTCTTCACTTACACATTCTTGTCACACTTTTTGCATAGTATCTTAGTGGGTGCAGGCCGGTTTCAGGCCTACAGAATTCCCGGTCTGGACTATCAGCTGTTTTACTTCTTGATTACCAAGCCATTTTTTATTCTGCTCAGGCAATCCATCCGCCAGTCTGCCCCAACTCTCACTATTTTCTTAGGAAAACCTACTATTCCGGCGCCCCTTTTTGGGGCGTTTTTTTGTTGGGCTTTATTGTGTGACTCAGACAATCTCGTTTTGCAGGGGAAAACATAGATCGAAGCGCGTTGGTTGCCGTCGCTGCACAGACATCTCCCCGTCCAGCTGATCGGTGAGGGCTGCGACTAATCGCAATCCTAGTGAGTCGCTCATATCCAAATCCACATCATCGGGTATTCCGACACCGGTGTCGGTGACAGCCAGAAGTATATTGCCACCTGGGATGGGCTTCAGGCTGATATTGATGCTACCACTACACGATTCCGGAAAAGCGTGTTTCATGGCATTGGAGACTAATTCGTTGATGATCAAACCAAGGGGAATGCTGGTGTCAATAGGCAGAGGCACATCGTCTATGTCGATTTCAAGCTGGATGCGATTACCGTCAATACCGTAAGATGTTGCGAGGTTGTTGACCAGGCTGGATACTGCCGCAGCTGTCTCCGTTCGTGAAAAGTCCTGTGACTGGTACAGCATCTGGTGAATGATTGACATAGTGCGAATGCGGTTCTGGCTTTCGATCAGGACTGACATTGGCTCTTCATGGGTGATGTTCAGTGTTTGCATACCGATCAGACTGTCGATGATTTGCAGGTTATTTTTTACTCGATGGTGGATCTCGGACAACAATACTTCTTTTTCGTGTAGTGCTGATTTTAGTCTCTCCTCATGCTGTTTCCGTTCGGTGATATCAACCACCGAAGCTAGAATGACGATACCCTGTGCAGTTTCGATGGGGTTGAGGCCGATTTCGACCGGGAATTCAAAGCCGTCCTTGTGCAGCGCATAGAGGTCGCGCCCTTTGCCCATGGCCCGTGATTCAGGGTGCTGGTAATATTTTCTGCGCAATCGTGGATGATGTTGCTGGAAACGGCGTGGTACCAGAATACTGATTTCCTGGCCGATCAATTCCTCTCTGGAATAACCAAACATATTTTCAGTCAAAGAATTGACCATGGTGATGCGCCCCTCTCCGTCGGAAATGATCATGCCGTTGGGGGCAGCCTCCACTGCAAGTCGCATCATCTCCTGGGCTCGAAGTCGCTCTGTAATATCAATGATCACCGCCAAGACCAGTGGGGTATTGACACCGTCTATGGAATTGAGGCCAATTTCTACGGGGAACTCCCGGCCATCTCGATGACGACCGTATAGTTCCCTTCCGCTGCCCATTGCGCGAGTCTGGGGTGCTTCAAGATAGTGGTTGCGCAGTTGCGGATGCTGTCGCCGGAAGCGCTCGGGGACCAGGATTTCTACTTCCTGGCCGAGCAGTTCTTCACGCTGATATCCGAACAGTGCTTCAATGCTCGAATTGACAAAGACGATCTTACCTTTCCGGTCAATCACGATCATGCCGTCGGGAGAGGCCTCAAAGGCCAGTCGCATGATGTCTTCACTGCTGGTGATATTGTTATAGGTTGCCGCCATGTGAGTCCCTCGATGACACTGCTTGAATGAACTCCTGCTTCAATCTAGCCCGTCCGGAGGGGCAAGATTTTGGCGAGTTTGTCGGCGGGCATGGGGCGCCCCAGTAAGAACCCTTGAAGTTCATGGCAGCCCGAGAGGCGCATGAAATTCGCCTGTTCCTCTGTTTCGATACCCTCTGCAATCACCTTCATGTTCATCTGTTGCCCAAGGGCAATAATGGCCCGTGCAATTGCGGTGTCACTCTCGTTATGGGGTATATCCCTGACGAAAGCCTGATCAATTTTCAGGCGGTGGATGGGAAGGATTTTCAGAGAGCTCATGCAGGAGTAGCCGGTGCCGAAATCGTCGATCGAAATACTGAGGCCCATGCGCTCCAGCTCCCTGAGGCAAAGAAGGCAACTTTCGTTGTCTTGCAGGCAGGACTCTGTTACCTCCACCTCCAGATAATCGGTGGGCAAGTGGTGGTTGGTCAGGGATGTATTTATCGCCTGGATAATATTGGTGTCCTGCAACTGCCGCACAGATAGGTTGAATGCCACTCGCGGTGGATCCAGTCCTTGATCCAGCCAATCTCTGACTTGGCGGCAACACTCCTCAATAACCCAGTGTCCGATGTCGATAATCAGCGAACTACCCTCGGCGATGGGGATAACTTCTCCTGCAGACAGCAATCCCTGCAGGGGGTGTTGCCAGCGCAACAAGGCTTCGATGCCTACCAAGGTGTTGTCACTAGCCTCAAATTGAGGTTGGAAGTAAAGGCGCAGCTGCCCTTCCTTAATAGCCAGACGGATCTCATTTTCCCGTGTGAGGTAATGCATTGCGGTTGCAGTCATTTCCGGGCGATAGAAAGCAAAGCGATTGCGACCATTATTTTTGGCGGAGTACATGGCTGTGTCCGCCATCTTTATAAGATCATCCATTTCCCCTGCATCATCGGGGTACAGGCTGATACCGATACTGCCGCCGGGAACTATCTCCGTTTTTCCCAGCATCATGGGCTTGTTCAGGGTGTTGAGCAGTTTTCTCGCCAGGGTTTCCAGATCCTGTAGGCTGCTGATTGACTCCATGATGACGATAAATTCGTCGCCACCTATTCGGCAGAGAGTGTCGGTGGCGCGAAGATCGCCACGAAGCCGTTGGGCTACTGCGCGCAACATGGAATCCCCGACTTGGTGTCCCAGGGTATCGTTGATCCGTTTAAAGTGGTCCAGGTCGATGTAGAGGATGCCCAGTCGTTGTTTGTCTCTCCCTGCTTTGGCAAGAGCCTGGGTGAGCCTATCCATGAACAGGTTTCTATTTGGCAGCTTGGTGAGGCTGTCATAATAGGCAATTCGGCTCAGCTCTTCCTGGATACTGTGAATGGCACTGATATCCGAGATCACGACCACATATTGGCTGGTGGCACCCGTGTAGTCGGGAACACTGCCGATGGTTACCCAGGCGTCCATGGCATTATCATCCCTGTCGCGGCCCCCGGCCTCCCCTTGCCAGGCACCGGTTTCGGCAAGTCGTTGCCAAAGTTCGTGATAACGGACTTCGCCAAGTACCTCCGTAGACAGTAGCGGTAATTCCTGGCCCTTTAGTTCATCAAGAGGATAACCGGTGATACGGGTGAATGCGTGGTTGAAATCGGTGACGCACCTGTTGCCGTCCAGGATGACAATGCCGTCACCGCTACACCGGAACACCATGGCCGCCTGCTTCAGTTTCTCTTCTGTTCGGTGACGTTCCGTGATGTCCTGAATAATGCCTATTGCACGTGGGTGTGTTTCACCACCGGCAAACGACTTGCCGTATAAGGTCAGCCATTGTTGCTCTTCGGGTTGTTCGCCAACCGCGAATTCGATAGAGATCTCCGCACCGTTGTGTCGGCGCAGCTTGTCAATATGAAGATTGACGACCTGGTCCTGGCAAGTAGTAATCGCTTGGGAGATGACGTTCCAATCGGTGTTTGTCGATGTGGGGGTGGGGGGCATGTAACCAATGGTTATGGGAGCGTCGCGATTCTGCATTTCCCAGGTGCCGAGGTTGGCTGCGTTCAGTGCCAGTTTCAGATGAGTTTCACTTCTTTGTAATTGGCGTTCGGCGCAGTGGCGTTCTAGGGCGATCTGAATGGCGACATGGAGTTCTCGCTCAGAAAAGGGTTTTAGCAGGTAGCCGTAGGGTCTGGTTGCCCGGGCTCTGACCAGAGTTGCCTCTTCCGCGTAGGCGGTGAGAAAAATCACGGGGATATTAAAATCACGATGGACGTTTTCTGACAGCTGAATTCCGTCCACATTGCCCTTAATGCGAATATCCATGAGAATGATGTCGGGATACTTTCTCTCGACTAGCTTGAGCGCGCTATCGGCGCTTGCTGCGGTACCAACGATCTCGTACCCGAGGTGAGCAAGTCGCCGACACAAGTCTAGGGCAACGATATTCTCGTCTTCGACGATAAGTACTCTACACTTCTCCATCAGAATTTCCTTTTCTTTCCATATCCGTCCTAGATACTTGACACTTCCGCAGTTGATTTGACGATGTGGGTCCTACAATGTTGTCACCACATCTGGTAGACGGACACCGGAATATAATGTGCGATAGACAAATAGTATAGAGAACAAGATAGGGCAAATGTCAAAAGATTGGCAGGAGATTATTTGTGATGAATAGCTCTCCGTATTTGTGAAACTCATCACGCAATCGGTAAGGGGTTAAATATGGGACGTCATTGCAAGTGGCTGTGGGGGTTGCTGACATTGACCGGCAAGCCTACCTGGGACAGTGGTATGAAATAGCCCGCCTGGATCATTCCTACGAACGGGGTCTCACCCATGTGACCACTGAATATAACCTTAGGGACGACGACGGCATCCGGGTGATCAACCGGGGTTACGATGTTGAAGCCCAGGAATGGAAGTCTGCCGAGGGCAGGGCATATTTCACCGGTGAGCCCCAGGTGGCACACATCAACGTCTCTTCCTTTGGACCCTTTTTCAGCTCTTATGTGGTGTTTGGGCTGGACCATGAACATGATCAATACGCTTTTGTCTCCGGTTACAACCGACATTACTTATGGCTGCTGGCGCGATCTTCCGAGGTGGATGGCGGTGTGCTATCGACTTTCACAGAAAAGGCGCAACAGTTGGGGTTCGATGCTGGGCAGTTAATTTTCCCGGACCATCAGCCCATACCTCCATCCCCGAAGTCTGATTGATTTTCAACATGCGGGTTAGGCAATGACAAGTGGTTGCTCAATGGATAAAGTGAGTGAAATAAGGCGGAATCATCAATGCCAACTATGTGGCCAAACGCCTGATTTTCATGCCCCGACCATGTCTTTCCCGGTCCCGGCACGTTGATGATCGAACCCACTGAAAGTGAATCCCGTGAGGAGCTTGACCATATCTGCGATGCCATGCTGCAGATCCGCGAAGAGATCGCCGCCGTAGAGAGGGGCGAGTACCCCCTGGATGACAACGTTTTGTGCGGTGCGCCACATACGGCAGATGAACTGGTTGATGATAATTGGGGGCGTGCCTACTCTCGACAGCAGGCGGCATACCCACTGGTAACACTCAAGGAAGGGAAATACTGGTCGCCAGTCGGTAGGATTGACAATGTATATGGAGACCGCAATCTGGTTTGCGCCTGTTTGCCGCTCTCGGAGTACCAATAGTTGCTATTAAACCAACGTGACACGACAAGCCATGTCAGAAAATTAGTTAAGAAGGCGTGGCTTCTAATCGCAATAAGTTTGCTGCCTGTTATGGCCACGGCAGCAAACTACCGTGTCACTGTCATAGGTGCCGATGGCTTGCCGGTTGAGGATGCCGTGGTCGAGTTGCTGTCTGAAATACCATCAGAAGCCGACCCAGAGACCGCACCTCTCCACAACATGAGTCAGAAAAACCGCACCTTTATACCTTTTGTGATGGCGGTGACAAAGGATGAACAGGTCACATTCCCCAACCTTGACCGAACCCGTCACCATGTTTACTCCTTTTCTCCCGCTAAACCGTTCGAATTGAAACTCTATGTGGGAACACCGAGGGAACCGGTGGTGTTTGATCGCCCTGGGGTGGTCGCCATTGGCTGTAATATCCATGACTACATGCAGGCCTTTATCTATGTGTCGGAAAGCCCTTATGTGGCGGTGACTGATACTGATGGTGCGGCAGTATTGGCCGGGCTGCCAGAGGGTAATTTCCGCCTGAAAGTCTGGCACCCGTGGCAGATCGGCGAACAGCTGGAATCAACCGTGACGTTGCCCGCGGCCTCCTCAGATTCCCAAATCGTAATCGACATCCAACGACAGGAAAAACCGGCTCCCCCACCTGCCGGTTTTGGTGGTTTCGGGTTATGAGAGCGGCCGGCGATGAATAGCTTCCGCAACCGACTGGTGATGTCGCTGGTAGTGCTGCTGATGCTGGTGCAGTTGGTGACAGCTATTTTTGTCCTCAATGCTGCCCACAGGGAGCAATCAGTTCAGCAGGAGAAAAGCCTGGATGTCGGTATCAATGTGTTTCGTGAAGTGTTGGCCAATCGCTCTCAGCAGCTCAGCCAGTCACTGTCTGTCTTAAGCGCGGACTTCGGTTTCAAGCGTGCCATTGCCACCGGGGAAAATGAGACCATTCTTTCCGTACTCGAAAATCATGGCAGTCGCATTGGTGCAGATGCTGCTGTTTTACTCTCTCCGCAAGGGGAACTGGTTTTCTCCAGCCTGCCGGGCATTGTTGAAAGCGATGTCAATGCGCTATTTAAGCTGGCGACAGATAGCAGTACGTCCGGGATAGGGCAGACCCTTGCATTTGACAATGGCAGTTATCAATTTGTCATGCAGCCTGTAAAAGCGCCAACATTGATTGCCTGGGTTGGCATGGGCTTTATGCTGGATAAACAGGTGGCTCAGCAAGCCAAGGCGATTACCGGGGTCGATATCAGTTTTATCAGTCGTGATAGAAATGGGCGGTACGCAATCCAGTCCACCCTGGGTGCCACCGCACAAGCCTACATAGTGCCCCGTATGCAACGTTTGTCCGGATTGGAAATACTGGCGGCTGAAGGATTTCCTGAACACTTTCTGTCCTTTGCCGTGAGGCTTAATGACCGGGCGTCAGACCTTTGGGCGGTGCTGCACCTATCCAATTTGAAGTGGGAAGAAAACTTCCTGCAATTGCGGAATACGTTGTTATCGATATTTGCCGTTACGCTGGGTCTATCGCTAATTGTGACCATGTGGCTGTCGGGCAGCCTGGTACGCCCTGTTAACACCCTGGTGCAGTTTGCCCGGCAAATCGGCCAGGGAGAGAAACCGTCACCAATTCATAAGGCTCCGGTAGAACTGCAGGTACTGGCAGACACCCTGACGGTGATGAGGGACAACATTGAGTCACGGGAGCAGGATCTGATTTACCAGTCCTCTCACGACAGTCTTACTGGCCTCTTTAATCGTTTTGCTGCAAAGCGTCATTTGGCAGCGGAGGGGCAGCAACTTTCCGGCACGCTGGTGCTGATGGACCTGAAAAATTTCCGTCACATCAATGACACCATTGGATTTGCCAATGCCGACACCCTGCTGGTGCTTTTTGCCAGGCGACTTGAGCAGTTGAGTCCGGCCCCGGACTTTCTGGCGCGGCTGGATGGCGATGCCTTCCTGCTGCTCTATAACGGGGGCATAGCCGAGGAAGAGTTGCATCGGGCGCTGGATATTCTGGAGTCGCCTTACACCATCAGAAACACCGATATCTCCGTCAAAATCCGCACCGGTACATTGTCGTTGGCGGAACACGGAGGCTCTGTCGGTGCGCTGTTACGTCGGGTGGAAATTGCGCTGATGCAGGCCTGTCAGGAGGATGCCCGCATTGTGGCCTACCGCTCTGGAGAGGATGAGAAATATCAGCGTGAACTGTCCATTATCAGCGAACTGCGTCGCAGCGTGGAGCAGGGGCATTTTTACCTGGTCTATCAGCCCAAAGTGGATATCCAGAATGGCTTCTGCTCCGGGGCCGAAGCGTTGATTCGCTGGGAGCACCCGGAAATGGGTCAGATCAGACCGGATGAGTTCATCATGCTTGCTGAAAGTACCGGCAATATCGACCTGATCAGTCAGTGGGTGTTAACCGAGGCCATAAATCAACTGGCGGTTTGGCAACAAAAGGGCATGGAAATCAAACTGGCAGTTAACCTGTCTGCCCATGACCTGGTGAATGAAAGCCTGCCTGCAATCATTGATCAAATGTTGAAAGAGCATAATCTGCCGGCCCGTTATCTGGCGATAGAGGTCACCGAGGGAGCTGTGATGAAAGATCCACTGGTGGCGGTGGGTGTGCTTCAGCGCTTTCGTGATCTGGGTATTTCTATTGCAATTGATGATTTCGGTACCGGCCATTCTTCTCTGGCTTACCTGAAAATGTTGCCGGTCAACGAGGTGAAAATTGACCGGAGTTTCGTCAAGGATATGCTCACCAACGACCATGACGCGATGATCGTGCAAACCAGTATCGCGCTGACCCATAGCCTGGGCTTTACCGTCACCGCAGAAGGTGTGGAAGAGCAGGAGACCGTCGACCTGTTGAAAACACAGGGCTGCGACATTGTTCAGGGTTACGTATATTCGCGGCCGTTAGAAGCCATGGAATTTACCCAATGGGTCAACCAGTTTAATCAGCTGACAGAACAACAGGCAGGTCATCATGAGAGTATCCCTTAAAGTGAATGCCGTCTGGCTGTTGGGACTGTTTCTGCTGTGCAGTACAGAGTGGGCCGTGGCCGACGGCAGCCGTGTGACGGCTACCGGAGGTGCCACCAGTATTGAAGGCAGTGCCGGTGGCGGGGTTGTCCCCTGGGCGGTCATTAACGGTTACGGCAGCAGTGATGAGTGGTCGGCCACAGCGGTGGCGACGGGCGTGTTTGTGGATGATTACACTCTGAAAGTGATCGGCGCGTCGGTTTCTTACGATAACCGCATTGAACTTTCATATGCCCGACAAAGGCTGAAGCTGGATACCATCGGTGGCTACCTTGAGCAGGATATTTACGGTGTTAAATACAAAGTGGCTGGAGAGCTGCTCTACACCCGCATGCCGCAAATTTCGGTGGGGCTGCAGTACAAAACAGTCGATGATTTCTTCCTGCCGGAAGCAGTCGGAGCCAGGGATGATAGCGGTATCGATTACTACGTCGCCGCCAGCAAGGTTTTTTTTGATGCCTTTATGGGGCGCAATGTCTTGGTTAACGGCACGCTGCGAGCGACCAAGGCGAACCAGGGAGGACTGTTAGGGTTTGGTAGTGCGGATAACAATGACTATGAACTGATGAATGAAGTCGCCGTTGCGCTGCTGCTGACGGACAACCTGGTAATGGGTATGGACTACCGGGAAAAACCCGATGAGTTGGATTTTTCCGGAGAGGACGATTGGCAGGATTTCTTTATCGGCTGGTTCGCCAACAAGAACTTCTCTGTTGTGTTGGCATACGCCGATCTTGGCAGCATTGCTGGGCTCGATAACCAGAAAGGCTGGTACCTGTCTTTTGAGGCCGCGTTATGAAGTTGCTACAGGCCATCTTGTTCGTTTGGGTGATCGGCCTCTCAGGTTGTGCTAGTCAAACCAGTCAGCCCGTACTGTATGACAGGTTGGGTGGTGACGCCGGAGTTACTGCAATTGTCGATAACCTGTTACAGAAAATGGCCAGGGATGAAACCATCGCCCGACATTTTCGCGATACGGATATCAGTTTGTTTCGCCAGGGATTGATCGACAAGCTGTGTGTCGTTAGTGAAGGCCCCTGTGAATACACCGGTGACACCATGCGCAACAGCCATAAAGGTTTCAATATCAGTGGCGCCGAATTCGATGCACTGGTGCAGCACCTGATTCATGCCATGCAGGAGGAAAATACCCCCATTGCTGCGCGGAATGCTTTGCTGGGACGCCTGGCTCCCATGTATTCCGATGTGGTCTATCAGTAGCCTTGTAGCACAAGGTGTATTCTTAGCCTGTAACTGACTCATCAGCTCTCTTGTCTGTCACTATTCTTTCTCCCAAAGAATCCGCCAAGAGAGGTTACAAGTTTGCTAGAGTAACCGGATGAAAATTTCCCCCAAATACTTTGCTATTTGCATGTTGGCACTGGTTCTGACCGGCTGTTTAGGCATGCCCGATGGCGTTGAGCCGGTGGGCAACTTTGACCGGCAAGCCTACCTGGGACAGTGGTATGAAATAGCCCGCCTGGATCATTCCTTCGAACGGGGGTTGTCCCACGTGACCGCTGACTACAGCCTCAGGGCCGACGGGGGCATACGGGTGATCAACCGGGGTTACGATGCTGCCGCAGGGGAGTGGAAGTCTGCCGAGGGCAGAGCTTATTTCACCGGCGATCCCCGGGTAGCACACCTCAAAGTCTCTTTCTTTGGACCCTTTTTCAGCTCTTATGTGGTGTTCGGGCTGGACCATGAACATTATCAATACGCCTTTGTCTCCGGTTACAACCGAAATTATTTATGGCTGCTGGCGCGATCTCCCGAGGTGGATGACGGTGTGCTATCGACTTTCACAGAAAAGGCGCAACAGTTGGGGTTCGATACCGGACAGTTAATTTTCCCGGACCATCAGCCCATACTTTCATCCCCGAAGTCTGATTGATTTTCAACAAGCCGGTTAGGCAATGACAAGTGGTTGCTCAATGGATAAAGTGAGTGAAATATTGCGGAGTGCACGATGGGTAATCATGTAGAGGAAGTAATGGTGGATAGGGATGAGTCTGTTCTCTCCCGGTTTCTGAGAATGGAGTCATCCGGTGGTATTGTGCTGATCCTGGCGGCAGTGGCTGCCATGATCTGTGCCAATTCGCCGCTGCAACCCTACTACGACTTGATACTCGATACGCCCGTAGCCGTGCAGGTTGGCGAGCTGCTTGTTTCCAAACCCCTGTTGCTTTGGGTCAACGATGGTTTGATGGCCATCTTCTTCTTCCTGGTGGGCCTGGAACTCAAGCGCGAGCTTATGGAAGGAGAGCTGGCAGAGGTTCGCAACATTGTGCTGCCCGGTGTGGGCGCGATTGGTGGCATGGCGGTTCCCGCACTGATTTATCTTTTGTTTAATCAGGGCGATGAGGCTGGGCTGCGTGGCTGGGCCATACCGGCAGCCACCGATATCGCCTTTGCTCTGGGGGTGTTGTCACTGCTGGGCTCCCGGGTGCCAGTGTCTATCAAGATTTTCCTCACCTCACTGGCCATTTTTGATGATGTCGGCGCGATCCTGATTATTGCGGTGTTCTATACGGACAATATTTCCTTTACCGCGCTGGTGGTGGTTGGCCTGTGCCTGCCGGTGCTGTTTCTTCTGAACCGTTTTAACGTAGAGTCAAAAAGCCTGTATATCGCCGCCGGCACCATTATGTGGGTGGCGATGTTGAAGTCCGGCGTACATGCCACATTGGCCGGGGTGTTAATGGCCATCTTTATCCCGCTGAGGACACCTGCCGGTGTGTCGCCTCTCAAAATTATGGAGCACGACCTGCATGCGCTGGTGGCCTTTTTTGTTCTGCCGGTGTTTGCATTTGCCAATGCCGGTCTCAACCTTAGTGGCGTCGGCATGGAGCAGTTGCTACATCCAGTTCCTCTGGGGATCGCCCTGGGCCTCTTTGTCGGCAAGCAGATCGGTGTGTTTGGCTTCTGTTGGCTGGCGGTGAAACTGGGTATTACCGCATTGCCTGAAAAAGTCAGCTGGTCAGCGTTGTATGGCACTGCCGCATTGTGTGGCATTGGCTTTACCATGAGCCTGTTTATCGGCTCCCTGGCATTTGAGCCTTCGGCTGTGAACAGGCTGTTTGACGAGCGCTTGGGGATTATTGTCGGCTCCCTGCTTTCCGGCGTGGTGGGCTACCTGGTGCTGCGTCGGTCGCTGCGGGCTTCCAATCCGGACGAATTAGAAGCCAACGCCTCTTAATTCCGTTGTTCTAAATACGGATTATTCCGCCACCAGCTGCTCACAGCGATAAAAGCCGCCCGGTTCGCCCAGGGTGTCGAGCAGCTCCGGCAGTAGTTGCTGCATACAGGGGAACAGGGTCCAGGGCGGGTTGATCACAATCATGCCCGACCCGGTCATGCCCCGCTCGGGGCTATCTGCCCGAACTGCCAGCTCGAATAATTGGATGGAGCGAATACCGCTGTTGCTTAGTTGCCGCTCCAGAGTCTCGATACGCGTCCGTTCCACCACCGGGTACCACAGGGCGCACACACCGTTGGCAAATTTTCGGTGGGTCTTGCTGAGAAACTCCACCACTTTCTGGTAATCACTTTTTATTTCGTAGGGCGGGTCCATCAGCACCAACCCCCGTTTGGCAGTGGGTGGCAGGTGGGCCAGCAGACCGTTAAAGCCATCGCCGGAATCGCAACGAACATGTCGATCAGCTGCCATCAGTTGCTGTAGGGCTGCAAAATCCGCCGGGTGGGCTTCGTAAAGCCAGGCGCGATCTTTTTCCCGCAGGTATTGTTGTGCCAGCCAGGGTGAGCCGGGATAGCAGTTAAGGTTGTTGCCACCGTTGGCCCTGCTAACCAGTGACAGATACTTCTGAAGCTGCGGAAAGCCCTCTGCAGAGAGCCGCGCGATACCATCCTGGAACTCTGCCGTCTTACCAGCTTGCGGGGTATCGAGACGATACATGCCCGCACCGGCATGGGTGTCGATGTACTCGAAGGGTTTGTCCTTGAGGGTCAGGTATTCCAGCAATTCCACCAGCACGATGTGCTTCAGTACATCGGCGAAATTACCCGCATGAAAACCGTGGCGATAACTCAACATGGGTGTCACCCACACAACATCGTTTGGCGCAAAAGACCGAAGGATACCATCGGTTAAGGAGAAGCCCCTTTCCCGGGTTCAGGCTGCGGAAAAAAGCGCAGCACTCCAGGGAGTCGGGGGGATCGGGGTCTGAAAGGGCAACGGATCATCGGCTTCACTGTGAGCGCGGCAATCATAAAAGGAATTTGTGTGGCTGTCGCTTAAAAAAACAGCTAACACGCAGGCAAGTCGGGCGCAGCTCGAAGGGCTGGGGCCCGTAACAGTCACGGGTCAATAATTAGAGTCTTGCTATTCACTTTCATCATTTGGGCCGACCCAGAACAGCGGGTTATAGGCCACTTCCCATAGATGGCCATCAAGATCCTTGAAGTAACCACTGTAGCCGCCCCAAAATACCTTCTGAGGCTTTTTTACCAGTGTTGCTCCGGCAGCCACGGCCTGTGCCACTACCTCATCAACTTCATTTTCTGATGCCACGTTATGGGCCAGTGAAAAGCCTTCGAACCCATTACCTTCTGCCGGGACCTGGGCGTCTTCTGCCAATGCTTTCCGATCATATAAACCAAGCCAGGTGCCATTCAGCGTAAAAAAGGCTACTTCGGGTGGAGAATCCATTCTAGGGAAGCCCAGCCCCTTCTCGTAAAAGGTTATCGCTGCGGCCAGATCGCGAACCGCGAGAGTGATCATGCTGATTCTTGGCTTCATGGTTCAAACGGCCCCTTTTTACGCATAACGCCTGCATTATGCGATTTTGAGACTAAATCGAGTTAGTTATTTTTTCTAATTTCAAATGCCTCTTCCACAGCATTAGCCACGCGTATTGAATCCTGTCTCGAATATAAAAATCCTACTCTCGTTATTTCTCTTCATAATCTCTTGGACCTCAGTTCTGAGGTTCACAATATTTGCCTCAACATCAATTTCAACGTAGTTGGAGTACTTTTCTAGTACCAGTGAGGCGAGACCGGCACTGAACCCATTCTTTATCATAGTGATTTTATTTTCGTCAGCTGTCCCGTACTTTATCTGTTTGTAGAAAACTTCATCAAGAAGCTCAAGGTCATTCAATATTTCGATAAACTTAATTATCTGGTTATCTAAAAAATCTTGCTCTTCCTTAATCCGAACAATTGCCAGATTCACACGCTCCTTATTTGATTTCTCGTCAATATTGACCCAACTCTCGCTGTAGCTTCCATCACGTGACGTATCGCCCCATTTATCAGCATAAACTAATGTATCGGGTATCTCTGCCCAGTAATCCAGAAAGCGCTTAATCATCTCATTGTAAGAAGCGTTTCGCATACGCCATGAGAGGAACATTCGATAAAAGCGTTTAGCTGGCTCTTCTTTCAAGCGCTGGAGATTCTTGTAACTGTCATCGGGAATATAGTTAATGAAAGCATGATGAATAACATCCATAAGCTCTTCAAGATCATTAATCACATGCTCATCGGAGCGTACTTCATCCAAATACTCTGCAATCTTCGACTCATATTCTAGGATTGGAAATTCAATGATGTTGTTCAGATAACATACCTTTCCGACGGGCGTCTCAGCGTATTGAACCTCCCTGCCGGTTACCCCGGGGGAAAGGTTTTCCAATACCTCCACCGCTTTTTCAAACTGCCCCTCGTTTTTATCCGTTATCTCAGTATTTTCTAGCAGAACATTTTCAATCTCGTCTTTAATCTTCTTATCGACCTTTACGCGATCTCTTAGAAATTTCTCTATATTTGCATTCCTGTGAATGTATCCGGAAGCAACAATATATATCTCTGGCTCAAGCAGATGCAGAGATCCTGCGGAGTCATTAAAAATTTCACCGAAACGACATACTCGACCCACCAAATTTTTGAATTGAGATGCCGTTAGGTTAGATGGTCCTTTCTTACACTCCAACAAGAACAGTTTTTCTGCGGGAATATTTACACCTTCGAGGAGTGTCGAGCTAGATACAATATATCTCATCCCTGGAATGACAGAATATAGCTCTTCAATAAAAAGCTTTACAACATCTGGAACAGAGCCGTGGTGATAAATCACCCCCTTCTTCAGACAATCAAGCAAACTATAGTCTCGATGGAGAAATTCTGAAATATCCTCACAAACAGCATCCAATTCATCGTATTCGATCGGCTCTTCATGAGCCGCCAATGTACCTGCGAGTTTTTCAAGCCTGGGAGGTGAGTTCAAATAAACAATATTTTTCTTACCGGATTTCGCCTGTAAGAACTGCACTTCGTTTTGTTGGTGCAAGGAACCCAACTCCGCAAATTCATTCAAATACTGATCGTAAAGCTTGAGTAATCGGTCGCCATCATCTCGAAGATCTATAGCATAATAGCGTTCTGTCTTTAAGTGTTCGCCGATACGGAACTCCGAAAAATTTGGGTCTACAAACCGGGTGTGGAGGTTTTGGGGGTTCACTAGGAATGGGGTAAGGAAACTAAATGCTGTCTCCTCACTTCGTCGTCCCAACAGAGTAATAACCTTTGCTAACAGTGTATTTCGGCTGTCACCAGAAAGCAGGTTGTGCGCCTCATCAACAAAGACATAATCAAAGACTAACGCAGCATCATCTTGAAGAATTCGTAAGAGCCTCTCTTGAGTCAGAATTGCTATAAATCCTCGGTCTCCTTCGTTATACATTTCAGGATGAGTGATAATTTTACGAGTTATATTTAGTTCATCGGAACCATGGAGTACCCTGCGCTTCATCTGAGACAAGAGTGCTTTTGTTGGAACGATAATCGCTATTGTTTTTCCGACATTACTGTTACAAAAGCGCACGAACAACTCAGACTTTCCATATGATGTCGGAGCAACAACTGCGACTCCGCGATCCGCTTCTTCCGAAAAATATCGCGACAGGCTTGCTTGCTCTGAAGTTTGATAAACTCCATTGGCTCGATAGGTCTCTGAAAAACTCGATAAGAACAGGGAAAAGAAATCTTTTTGAAAATAGTGGGACAATGCCTCGACTTTTTCGATTGATTTAGCGACTGGTATAAAGCCTTTATTAATCGCAACATCGTACAAAGGCTTGTAATCAGAAAAATGATTAGAGTAAAGAATCACAATCCTGTATCCAAGCTCTTGACAATTTTCATCGCCAGTATTCAGAAGCAGTAGAGCGATTTGAAGTATTGCCTCTTTCTCCCGATTATCGAGATCCTCACGCCGTAAGAGCTTAAAGTACAATTGGGAAAGGCTCGTGTTGCGAAGTGACCGAAGAGATATCGAACTCACTCTGCTGCCTCCTGCTCAAGGAATGCAACAATATGTTCCCAAGTTTCTTTCTGAATCGAAAAGACGGTCGCTTCTTGAAACAATCCTTCACCGATGATCCGTTCAGCTTTCTCATGCGTCGCATCAATTGATATCGGCTCAGCACACGCCTTATATAATACGGAAACGAGTATTACTTTTTTAGACGTGCTATCCGGAGCATCATTGGCCACTTCCATGTAGCACTCTTCCAATATGCGATTGATTTCGTCTTTGATTTTTCCACTAGATAGAGCGATCCTCGCACCATTAATCGCATTCATCCAGATATGGATTTTGTTGTCGTTTAACCTTCCTTTCAAATCATTTTTGGCTATATTTAATAGCGACTTATTAGCACTGTCTGCCCCATGCGCTCCCGCACCACCAGACTTGACCTCGACAATTTTTAAATCGGCACAACTTTGGTCGAAGACTATAAGGTCAAAGCCCTTTTTGATACTGGCTTCTTCCATATTGAAGTATGGGTTTGCTGACTCAAAATCTGGAAATTTCTTAAGCAGGAGAATGTGGGTCAGCAACTCTCCTATCATCCCCTTTCGGGTATTCTCAGATTTGTTAGCGTAGATATTGAGAAACACTCTGAGCGTTTCCCTGTATGAAGCAATTACACTCCCAGCTTCGACCTTGTCCTTGCCGTGACATATGGCAGCCAATCTAGCTCTGATTTCAGCCTTTAACTCATCAGTAAATATTTCGATCCTGCACACAGTGGCAAGCTCAGTATTCTCCGTTGTTATTCCAGTAATCATTGCGCCCCTGCCTCCTTTGCCTGCTACAAAGATTAAACTTGTTGTAACCAGAAGATGTAAATCTTGTGCTTCATGTTTTATCGCCAGATAAATGATTTATATTCCAAGGTATTACTCCACATTATTTTTGTGGCTAACAGTAAATTCTAAAGCCTATGGCTTTATAATAGGTTGGCCTTATAACACAGGAATACTCAACTCTGTGGTCTGGCTGAAAGCCTTCAACTACATGGTGTGTAAGGGGTTTTGATGGGAATTTTATTGGAGACAAAACAAGCCACTTCCTGTGTTGAAAGACAAATCCTTTGGCCCATTGAATATAACCCACCCTTGATAAAATTCAATGGGTTAGCCTGAGTTCCACGATCTTATAAAGCCTGTGGCTTCTGAAAAAGGGAAATGGCAATCAGCTGTACTGCTTAGTCGCTATTGCCCGCCAGAAACTGTTCAACAATGCGGTTAAAAGTGTCGGGTTTTTCCGCATGCAGCCAGTGGCCGGCATTGTTGATGATTTTCAGTTGGGCATTGGGGAAAAGTCGCATGACTGTTTCCCGGTGCTTGTCCTGAATATAGGCGGAATCGGCACCCTTGATAAACAGGGTGGGGCCGTTGAAGGGGGTGCCTGTTGGTGCCAGCGTCAGGGTGTCGTAATAGTTGGCGAGAATACCTTCCAGATACAGCCGCAGATCGAAATGGCCGTCGTCGGCACGCACTAGGTTTTTGAGCAGAAAGGCGCGTACTCCAGAGTCTTCCACATGTTCCGCCAGTAATTCATTGGCCTGCTGTCGGGAAGTAGGGCGGGCCTGCGCCAGGGATTTCAGGCCCTCCAGCACACCGCCGTGGCGATCGGGTGTGTAGTCCACCGGGGCGATGTCGGCCACGATCAGTTTGTCCACCTTCTCAGGTTGGTTGAGTGCCACCTGCATACCCACCTTGCCACCCATGGAATGGCCCAGCAGGTGGGCTTTTGGAATGCCGAGGTGATCCATTAATTCGACAATATCATCGGCCATGCAGGGGTAATCCATTTCCATGGCATGGGGGGATTCACCATGGTTGCGCAGGTCGACGGAGATCACCTGGTAGTGGTCGATCAGTGCCCGGCCCACCAGCCCAAGATTGCTGAGGGAACCGAACATGCCGTGCATCAGGATTATCGGTGTTCCGGCACCCTGTATCTGGTAGTTCAACTTCACGGTAAAAGCCCCTTGTTGTGCGGCGGATGATTATAACGTTGCGGGGCGGTTACGCGTCGATACCGCTGACGCAGAGGTATTTGATTTCCAGGTAATCGTCGAGGCCATACTTGGAGCCTTCCCGCCCCTGGCCCGAGTGTTTGACGCCGCCAAAGGGCGCCATTTCGTTGGAAATAATGCCTTCGTTAATGCCGACAATGCCATATTCGAGCTGTTCCGCAACCCGCCAGATACGGCCGATATCCCGGGAGTAGAAGTAAGCGGCCAGGCCGAACTCGGTATCGTTGGCCATCTGGATGGCTTCTTCCTCGCTGTCGAATTTAAACAGCGGTGCCACCGGTCCGAAAATTTCCTCGGTAAATACCCGCATGCTGTTGTTAACGCCGGTCAGGATAGTGGGTTGGACAAAACTGCCCCCCAGTGCATCGAGCCCGCCGCCGGTCATTACCTGGGCACCTTTGGCGACGGCATCGTCGATCAGGTTGCAGACTTTTTCCGCGGCTTTTTTATCCACCAGTGGTCCCAGGGTGACATCGTCCTGATCGCCGGGGCCCACCTGCAGTGCTTTGACGGCGGTGTGAAGTTTCTCGGCAAAGGCATCGTAAACCCCGGCCTGCACCAGAATGCGGTTGGCGCAGACGCAGGTCTGCCCGGCATTGCGGTATTTCGAGGCCATAGCCCCGGCCACGGCGGCATCCAGATCTGCATCATCAAACACAATAAAGGGTGCATTGCCCCCCAGTTCCATGGAGGTGCGTTTAACGGTGCTGGCACAGGCCGCCATCAGCTGTTTGCCCACCTCGGTGGAACCGGTAAAGGTCACTTTGCGCACGAGCGGGTTGGTGGTCAGTTCATCACCGATAGCGGCTGTATCACCGGCAGCAATATTAATCAGTCCCGGAGGTGCGCCTGCCTGTTCGGCCAGGGCAACCAGTGCCAGTGCCGAAAGTGGGGTGGCACTGGCGGGTTTGCAGACCACGGCACAGCCCGCGGCAATAGCCGGTGCCACTTTGCGCGCCAACATGGCGCTGGGGAAATTCCACGGGGTGATACAAGCGACCACACCTACGGGTTGTTTTATCACCATCAGCCGTTTATCGCTGGACGGGGCGGGTATTAAATCGCCGTATATGCGTTTGGCCTCTTCTGCAAACCACTCCAGAAAATTGGCACCGTAGGTGATTTCATTGCGAGCTTCCGCCAGGGGTTTGCCCTGTTCGGCGGTGAGAATTCTGGCGAGGTCTTCGCGGTTTTCCAGCAGCAGGTTGTACCAGTCACGTAGAAAAGTAGCTCGTTCCTTGGCGGTGGTTTTTGCCCATTGCTGTTGGGCGCGATGTGCGGCGTCCACCATCTGCGCTGCCTCAGCCTTACCGCAATATGCCACCTCGCTGATTAATGAATTGTCGGCGGGGTTGTGGACGGGGAATGTCTTGCCACTTTTGGCGAATACCCATTGCCCGTCAATATGGGCCAGGTTTCTCAGTAAGTCTGGATTATTCAGTGTTAGGGTCATAGGGTAAGCCTAGTAGAGCCTGCAGGCAGAGGACAAGTCGCTGAAAGTGTAATGCGGATAGTGAGCAAGGGGTATAGGGGGCAGGAAACCGCCAGCCCTTTTCCCAGCACTAGAATAGCCTGGTGCAATTGGCCGAGGTGATCCGTTTCCTGATTCGGTAGGTATAAAAAGCGGCTAAATACGTTGTTAGAAAGATCGATATTAAGAATTGAACGAGGCAAGGAAAATAACTGGTTTCTCAATAGATCGTTCTGGAGGCCGTTCTGGGCTTTTACTTGCTTGGGAGCTCGGTGCTAAGGCTCATGATGTGGTCGCTGATTTCTGCGCGTTGTTCCTCGGAAAGATTTTGCCAGGCGCGGGCGAGATCATGATCGAAAGGTTGGCTGATGGTTTTATCCCCGCCAAGCCACAACCATTCTGCACACACGCCCAGGACTCTGGCAATTGAAAAAATAGCGGACGTGGAGCGAGATTGCCCGCTTTCCAGCTTTGAAATCATCTGCTGGGTCAAGCGGGTTTCAGTGGCTAGTTGGGCCTGAGAGAGGCCCGCTTGCTGCCGGGTGGTTCTGATGCGATACGCCATGTCATTCATGGCGAGCAATATTACAACATATGTTGTAAAAGTGTAGACAACCATAGTTGTAGTGCGACTGGGTTCGCGTTATTGTTTTCCTAAGATCAGGGAGTGAAATGGATGACCCCAATAGAAGCCTTGCAATCAGTTGTAGAAGCATTGGGTGGGCAAACAGCTTTGGCCAGAGCCCTGTCACAACAAACCGGACGAAGTGTTCGTCAACAACATATTTGGAACTGGTTGAATCGAGATGGCGGTATACCACCTGCCTATGCGCCGCTTATTGTTAAGCTGTGCGAGAAGCGGGGGTTGCACATAACCTGTGCCTTACTCTGTCCGGCCTTTTACCGAGATGCCTGATACTGCTCGGCGGAGGCTTTAAATCAGGGTAAAGTCTTTATACTTGTGCAGATGCTCCATCAGACGGGGGGCATGCTAATCGGCGCGAGTAGCCTGTGTTCCCCCGTTCTAACACTGTGTTGAAATCATAAAATTGAGAAAATAGCCGAATGAAAAAATTGGCGGGTAAAGTCGCGTTGGTCACCGGCGCGGGTCGAGGAATAGGTCGAGAGATCGCTCTGAAGCTGGCCGCTGAGGGCTGTAATCTGGTGGTGAATGATCTGGACGGGGAGTTGCTGGCTCAATTAACCGCGGATGCAGAAGCTTTGGGAAGTCAGGTGGTTACTGTGATAGGGAGTGTCACTGAACCGGATTTTGGCACCCGATTCGTCAAACAGGCCGTGGATGTTTTTGATGGTCTGGATATCGTCATCAATAACGCCGGTTACACCTGGGATAATGTGATCCAGAAAATGGACGACGAGCAGTGGTACGCCATGATCGACGTTCACATGACTGCCCCTTACCGTATCCTCAAAGCAGCTCAGCCCTATATCAAGTCCTACCATGCTCTTGAATCAGAGGCCGGGCGCGAGGTATTCCGCAAGGTGGTCAACATTTCTTCGGTGTCGGGATTGGGCGGGAATGCCGGGCAACTGGCTTACTCGGCGGCCAAGGCTGGGGTGGTTGGCATGACTAAAACCCTCTGTAAGGAATGGGGCCGCTTCAAGGTGAATGTTAATACCGTGGCCTTCGGCTTTATTCAGACACGCCTCACAGGCGCTGCCAGTGATGAGCCAACCATCAATATTGAGGGTAAGGACATTCGGGTCGGGGTCAGTGACCAGATCCGCGACCTGATGACAGACCTGATTCCTCTGGGTCGACCCGGAACACCCAAAGAAGCCGCTGATGCCGTATTTCTGTTTTGCCTGCCGGAGTCCAACTACATCAGTGGGCAGACGATCGTTGTGGGTGGCGGGCTTGAGCTGTAGTTATCAGCCCCGGTGGTATTTGCAATAATTTCTTGGGGATAACCCCGTCCACTGCTTAAAGGCCCGGGTAAATGAGCGCGGTTCTTCAAAGCCGACAATATCCGATACTTCATCCACAGAGAGGTTGTCATTGACCAGCTTGTCGATGGCCACCTCGCGCCGAATATTGTCCTTGATTTTCTGGTAGCTGGTGCCTTCCCGCTGTAAGCGGCGATACAGGGTCAGCGGCAGTACGCCCATCTGTTGTGCCAGCTCTTCCGTTTTGGGAAAAACAAGACGTGAGTGATTAAAGCGTAACAGCATCCGTTCAATCTGGGCTTCCAGGCTGTTGTCTTCGCCGGGGATGGTCATGATGTCGGCAGGATTGTTGGCCAGAAACGTTTCCAGTTCGCGGTTGGTTCTTACCAGGGGTTTGTCCAGGTACTGCTGGTCAAACAGCAAACCGTTGCCGGGTTGGTTAAACAGTACGTTGCCGGGAAACATGATGCGCAGTTCGTTGCGGTGTCCCGGTGCTGCATGGATAAAATGGGTTTCCCGCAGTCGGATAGCTTCGCCGATATACCAGCTGGGGAAGCGGTGCCAGATAACCAGCAGAAACTCGGTCAGAAAATGGTCGCTGTCCAGCGTCGGCTGCCTCAGGGCAATATTCAGGCAGACACTGGTGTCTGTGTAATCCAGCTGCATGTGGATTTCATCGGTGATCAGGTTGTAGAACTCCACCACCTTTTCCAGCATTTCACCCAGGGTTTTGCAGTGCCTGACCAGGTCGCAGACCATGGCAAAAACACCGTATTTACAGGGGCGGGCAGTGAAGCCCATGAACTCGTCGTTAAGTTGCTGCTGCACCAGGCGGAACAGACGGGCGACCTGATCGGTGTGTACGCGATCTGTGGAGCCTTCGACGATGGCCGGGTTAATACCGGCTCTGGCCAGCAATACGTGGTGATCCTGCTGCTTGCGCTGGATGCCGAGCAGACTGGATGCAACATGATGGTGTGAAATGGTAGCGATGACGAGTCTCTGCTATGTATGGTGAGTTTGGGGTATAGGTTAGCAAAAATATCTGGATTTATTCAGAAATAGTGAAATATTTTGTGAGTTTTGCCGAATTATTTTGCCCTTGTTTCAACCTGTATGCTCCGTCATAGTGCACTCCCACCTCAATAGCGCTCGGCTAAAAAGCGCATTTTGGTGGCAGTCAGAGCCCATTTATGGTGCCTGGCGGGAAATTCAGCTATACCCAACTATATCGAAAAAAACAGCCACCTTATAAATAAGGTTGCGCTGGGTTGAGTTTACTTGAGGCAGCTTTCCATGACCGATCATTCAAAACCATCTTTAAGCGACTGGGCCAATCTGGCCAGTAAAGAAACCAAAGGCAAGTCGCCGGAAGATATGGTGTGGCAGACCCCGGAGGGTATTGCCGTCAAACCAATCTACACAGCGGAAGACGTCGCTGATCTGGATTACCAGGACAATCTACCCGGTTTTGCGCCCTTCAAACGAGGCCCCAAAGCAACCATGTATACAGGGCGTCCCTGGACGGTGCGTCAATACGCCGGTTTTTCCACGGCGGAAGCGTCCAATGCCTTCTATCGTCGCAACCTGGCGGCTGGACAACAGGGGCTGTCTGTTGCCTTTGACCTGGCGACCCACCGCGGTTACGACTCTGACCATGAGCGCGTCGTTGGCGATGTCGGTAAAGCCGGTGTGGCCATTGATTCCGTCGAAGATATGAAAATCCTTTTTGACGGCATACCCCTCGACAAAGTATCCGTTTCCATGACCATGAACGGCGCTGTGCTGCCGGTGATGGCCAATTACATTGTTGCTGCGGAAGAACAAGGGGTTACCCCGGACAAATTGGCGGGCACCCTGCAGAATGACATTCTCAAGGAATTCATGGTCCGCAATACCTACATTTATCCGCCTGCACCCTCCATGCGCATTGTTGCCGACATCATCGGCTACACCGCGGAAAATATGCCCAAGTTCAACTCCATTTCCATTTCCGGCTACCACATGCAGGAAGCCGGTGCGACTAATGTTCAGGAATTGGCTTACACCATTGCCGACGGCATTGAATACGTTCGCACCGCCATTGCCAGCGGTCTGGATGTTGATAAATTTGCACCGCGACTGTCGTTCTTCTTTGCCATTGGTATGAACTTCTTTATGGAGATCGCCAAATTGCGTGCGGCTCGTATTCTGTGGTCGACCCTGATGGAAGAGAAGTTTGCGCCCAAAGACGAGCGCTCACTGATGCTGCGCACCCACTGCCAGACCTCCGGTGTCAGCCTGACCAGTAAAGACCCCTACAACAACGTCATGCGCACCACCATTGAGGCGATGTCAGCGGTGCTGGGTGGTACCCAGTCACTGCACACTAACGCCCTGGATGAGGCGCTGGCGCTGCCCACCGACTTCTCTGCCAGGATCGCCCGTAACACCCAGCTGGTAATTCAGGAAGAAACCGGTATTACCAATGTGGTGGACCCGCTGGCCGGTTCCTACTATGTGGAAAGCCTGACTGACCAGCTGGTCAAGGAAGCCCGCAAACTCATTGATGAAGTTGAGGAAATGGGCGGTATGACCAAAGCCGTTGAGTCCGGTATGCCGAAACTGCGTATCGAACAGGCGGCGGCATTGCGCCAGGCCCGTATCGACCGCGGTGAAGAAGTTATTGTTGGCGTCAACAAATACCAGCTGGCGGAAGAGCCCCCCGTAGATATTCTCGATATCGATAACACGGCAGTTCGCGAATCCCAGGTGGCACGGCTGGAAAAAATCCGTGCCCAGCGTGATAGCGCAGCTTGCGATAAAGCACTGGATGCACTGACTGCAGCCGCGGAATCCGGGGAGGGTAACCTGCTGGCACTAGCCGTGGATGCTGCACGAGCCCGCGCCACCGTAGGTGAAATTTCCATGGCGCTGGAAAAAATCTGGGGTCGTCATCAGGCAGAAACACGCACCATCAGCGGTGTTTACGGTTCTGCTTACGAAGGCGATGAAGATTTCGCGGCCATTCAGGCCAGCGTCGCAGAGTTTGCCAGCGAAGCGGGTCGTCGTCCGCGCATGCTGGTGGCGAAGATGGGCCAGGATGGCCATGACCGCGGTGCAAAAGTCATTGCCACAGCCTTTGCCGATATCGGTTTTGATGTCGATATCAGCCCCATGTTCCAAACGCCGGAAGAAGCCGCCCGCATGGCGGTGGAGAACGATGTTCACGTGGTTGGTGTGTCTTCTCAGGCTGCCGGACACAAGACGTTGGTTCCTCAACTGATCGCCGCGCTCAAGGAGCAGGGTGCCAGTGAGATCAAGGTGGTGTGTGGTGGCGTGATTCCACCGCAGGACTATCAGGCGCTGTATGACGCTGGCGTGGCGGCTGTTTACGGACCCGGCACCAATATTCCCAAGGCGGCTGCGGAAGTCATAGAGCTGCTTAGCCAGCACTAACCCTATCTGCCAGGCAACACTACCCGATCCGGGCGGTGTTGCCTGAAACAACGACATAAAGATTCAGACACGGCCAGTCCATCCACACTGGCGGTTTAGAAACAGGAGAGCACCATGCACGAAATTATCGAGCAACTGGATGAAAAGCGTGAAAAGGCCCGCATGGGTGGTGGCCAGAAGCGTATTGACGCCCAGCACGCCAAGGGCAAGCTGACAGCGCGGGAGCGTATTGATTTGCTGCTGGACCCCGGTTCTTTTGAAGAGTGGGATATGTTTGTCGAACACCGTTGCACCGACTTCGGCATGGAAAAAGAGCACACTCCGGGTGATGGTGTTGTGATCGGTTATGGCACCATCAACGGTCGTCTGGTGTTTGTCTTCAGCCAGGACTTTACCGTGTTTGGTGGCTCGCTGTCTGAAACCCACGCGGAAAAAATCTGCAAGCTGATGGATCAGGCCATAAAGGTCGGTGCGCCCGTTATCGGACTGAATGACTCCGGGGGTGCACGTATTCAGGAAGGTGTCGCCTCCCTGGGCGGTTATGCGGATGTGTTCCAGCGCAATGTAATGGCTTCCGGCGTGGTGCCACAAATTTCCATGATCATGGGTCCCTGTGCCGGCGGCGCCGTGTATTCGCCCGCGATTACTGACTTCATCTTTATGGTAAAAGACAGCTCCTACATGTTTGTTACCGGCCCGGAAGTGGTGAAGACCGTGACCCACGAAACGGTTACTGCCGAGCAGCTAGGTGGTGCGGTGACCCACTCCAGCAAATCTGGTGTGGCGGACCTGGCCTTCGAAAACGATGTGGAGGCGCTAGTAAAACTGCGCCGTTTCATCAGTTTCCTTCCCGCCAACAACAAGGAAAAGCCACCTGTCTGGCCTACCGAAGATCCAGCGGATCGGGCTGAAATGTCTCTGGACACGCTGATCCCCGATGATCCGAACAAGCCCTACGACATGAAGGAATTAATTGTGAAGGTCGCGGACGAGGGCGATTTCTTCGAACTGCAACCTGACTACGCCGCCAACCTGGTGATTGGTTTTATCCGTGTTGAAGGTTCTACCGTTGGGGTTGTCGCCAACCAGCCGATGGTGATGGCGGGCTGTCTCGATATCGATGCCTCCAAGAAAGGTGCTCGCTTCATCCGTTTCTGTGATGCTTTCAATATTCCCGTGCTGACCCTTGTGGATGTACCCGGCTTCATGCCCGGCACCAGTCAGGAATACGGTGGCATCATCAAGCATGGTGCCAAACTGCTCTACGCTTATGCGGAATGTACTGTGCCGAAAGTCACCGTTATTACCCGCAAGGCCTATGGTGGCGCCTATGACGTGATGTCTTCCAAGCACCTGCGCGGCGATGTGAATTTCGCCTGGCCAACGGCGGAGATCGCGGTGATGGGGCCGAAGGGCGCGGTAGAAATTATTTTCCGCAAGGATATTGGCGATCCCGAGAAAATTGCCGCCCGCGAACTGGAATATCGTGAAAAGTTTGCCAACCCCTTTATCGCCGGCAAACGCGGCTTTATCGACGATGTGATCATGCCGCACCACACGCGCAAGCGGGTGGCGCGTTCACTGTCGATGTTGCGTGAAAAGAAACTCGAAAATCCCTGGCGCAAGCACGGCAACATTCCCCTGTAACAGGCGGATGTTGAATTGACTGCACACATTGGATAACAGAATTTCAAGAAGAAGATCAGATTATGTTTAAGAAGATTCTTGTAGCAAACCGGGGCGAGATCGCCTGTCGAGTATTCCGTACCGCCAAGGCCATGGGTATTGGCACGGTGGCTGTCTTTTCCGATGCCGACCGTGATGCCCTGCACGTCACCATGGCGGATGAAGCCGTTCACATCGGGCCCTCTGCTTCGGCAGAGAGTTATCTGGTGATCGACAAGATTATCGATGCCTGCAAGCAGACCGGTGCTGATGCCGTGCACCCAGGCTATGGTTTCCTGTCAGAAAACAAAACCTTCTGTGAAGCCCTGGACGCGGCCGGTATCGCGTTCATTGGCCCCGGTGTTGTGGCGATCGAATCCATGGGTGACAAGATCACCTCCAAACTGATCGCTGAAAAAGCGGGTGTGAATACCATTCCCGGTTATACCGACGTAGTCAAAGATGCCGAGCACGCCGTGGAAATTTCCAACGGCATTGGCTACCCGGTGATGCTGAAAGCCTCTGCCGGCGGTGGTGGTAAAGGTATGCGGGTCGCCTGGAACGAAGAGGAATGTCGCGACGGTTTCGAGCGCGCCACCAATGAAGCCCGTTCCAGCTTTGGTGATGACCGCGTGTTCATTGAGAAATTTATCCAGGAGCCGCGCCACATTGAAATTCAGGTGATGGCGGACAGCCATGGCAACGCCATTTACCTGGGTGAGCGTGAATGTTCCATTCAGCGCCGCCACCAGAAAGTGATTGAAGAGGCGCCATCACCGTTCCTGACCCCGGAAGTGCGCAAGGCCATGGGCGAGCAGGCAATTGCCCTGGCCAAGGCTGTGGACTATAAATCGGCAGGCACCGTGGAATTCATTGCCGACGCCAACATGAATTTCTACTTCCTGGAAATGAATACCCGCCTGCAGGTGGAGCATCCGGTCACTGAATTGGTGACTGGCCAGGATCTGGTGGAGTTGATGATTCGTGTTGCCGCTGGGGAAAAGCTGCCGCTGACCCAGGACGAAGTCAAACTCAATGGCTGGGCCATTGAGACCCGCGTTTATGCCGAAGATCCTTTCCGCAACTTCATGCCATCCATTGGTCGTCTGGTGCGTTACAGTCCGCCCACTGGTGAGGGAGTTCGCGTGGATACCGGTGTCTATGAAGGTGGCGAAGTGTCCATGTTTTACGACCCCATGATCGCCAAGCTGATCACCTACGGTAAAGACCGTGAAGAAGCCACCGCGCGCATGGTGGATGCCCTGGACGCCTATTACATTCGCGGCGTCAGCCACAACATCAGTTTCCTGAATGCGTTGATGATGCATCCGCGCTTTGTCGCCGGAAATCTGACGACTAATTTTATTGCCGAGGAGTATCCGGACGGTTTCAGTCCCGATCTGGTGCCCCAGGATGATCCCGCAATTTGCGTGATCGCCGCTGCCGTGATTAACAAGAAATTCCGTGATCGTTGCGCCAATATTTCCGGCCAGTTGCCCAGCCATGAATACCGTCCTTCCAATGACTGGATCGTGATGACGGATAACGGCGAGGCCAATTTCAGCGTATCCGTCGATACCACGGTTACTCCTGTGGTCGCCCAGACGGAGGGTAAGGAATATCTGGTGGATACCGACTGGAAACTCGGTGAACCGCTGTTTAAGGCCACTATTAACGGCAAGCCGGTCTGTATCCAGGTAGATCGAGATGGCTGGTTGTTCAAGATGTTCCATCGCGGTGCTGAAAAAGAAGTCTACGTGGTCACACCACAGACGGCTGAATTGAGCCAGCACATGCCAATCAAAGAGCCGCCGGATCTTTCCAAGTTTCTGATTTCACCCATGCCTGGCCTGTTGGTGAAACTGAATGTCAAAGTGGGTGATGAAGTTAAGGCCGGTGAAGAGCTGGCTGTGATCGAAGCCATGAAGATGGAGAACAGTCTGCGCGCCATTTCTGATGGTGTGGTCAAAGCCGTGACTGCCGAAGCGGGTGATAGCCTGATGGTGGATCAACCCATCGTCGAATTTGAATAGATTTGAGGGTTTCTGAGGTTGGCAGTGGTTTCACGACAGTTACAATGGCTACTGCCATAACCGGAATGTCGGAGACACCGTTTGCAGATGACCCCGGAAGTACTCGCTGAAAAAATTCGGCAAGGTGATCGTCGAGCTCTGGCCAAGGGTATTACCCTGGTGGAGTCGACCCGAGCTGATCACCGGGAGCAGGCTGCCAGCCTGCTGGAACTGTTGATGCCTTATACCGGGAACTCCATCCGTTTGGGTATCACCGGTGTTCCCGGTGTGGGCAAATCCACCTTTATCGAATCCTTTGGCAACCATGTCATCGAGAAGGGGCACCGGGTCGCCGTTCTAGCGGTCGACCCTACTTCAGCTCTGAGTGGCGGTTCCATCCTGGGTGACAAGACCCGTATGGAAACGCTGTCCCGCAATGCCAGTGCCTTCATTCGACCCTCCCCTGCAGGGGAGACCTTGGGTGGCGTTACCCGCCGCACCCGTGAAACTCTGTTGCTGTGTGAAGCCGCCGGCTTCGATGTGATCATTGTAGAAACCGTGGGTGTAGGGCAGTCAGAGACTGCCGTGGCTCAGATGACCGATATGTTCCTGTTACTGCTGTTGCCAGGAGGTGGCGATGAGTTGCAGGGTATCAAGCGCGGCATCATGGAGCTTGCCGACCTGATTCTGGTCAACAAGGCCGATGGCGATCAACAGGCTGCGGCCAATCGCACCGTGGCGGATTACCGTATGGCCGTGCACTTTTTGCATCCCCGCAGTAGGCATTGGCAAGTACAGGTGCAACCGCTTTCCGCTCTCAAGGGGCAGGGCGTCAACGAAGTCTGGGAAACTGTGGAAAGTTACCGGAAGGCACTGGGCGAAGCCGGTGAGATCAATGCCCGTCGCGCCGCACAGGCCAGGGCCTGGATGTGGAGTGAAACCGCCGACAGCCTGCTAACGGAGTTGAAAGAAAGCAATTCGGTGAAGGAGCTGGTCCACGCACTGGAACAAGACGTCATTGAAGGAAAACTGCCGGCCACAGTTGCCGCAAAAAAATTGATTGATGCGTTTCGTCACTGAGATGGACGCTGGGTAATGAACAGGAGAATGAATCGATGATTGGAAAGCTGAACCATGTTGCCATTGTGGTACCCGACCTGGAAAAAGCGGTAGCCACCTATCGGGATGCCTTGGGCGCCAAGGTGTCAGACGCCACGGATTTGCCCGAACACGGTGTCAGGGTGGTGTTTGTGGAGCTGCCCAATACCAAGGTTGAGCTGTTGCTGCCCATCGGCGAAAACTCACCAGTGGCTAAATTTCTGGAAAAAAATGCGGATGGTGGCATGCACCATATCTGCTATGAAGTGGATGATATTCTCGCTGCCAGGGATAAATTGGTTGCCAGCGGTGCCCGTGTGTTGGGCAACGGCGAGCCAAAGATCGGTGCCCACGGCAAACCTGTGCTGTTCCTGCACCCCAAGGATTTTTGTGGGACATTGGTGGAAATCGAGCAGGTTTAACAAGAGTGATCCAGCCTTACCAAAGAGATTGGACCGTTTTGTAGTTATCCTCCCTTTTTTGTCTGGTGATGACTGATATAGTCGGCCCCGCAAATGTTTTTCAATTAGCTGTTTGTTTTATCAGATCACCTTGCCGCAGTTGAGCAGGCATTGTGGGTCAAGCAGCTTTTTCAACTGCTCCATCAGTTGGATTTCCACCTCACTGCGGCACAGGTGCAAGTAGGGCTTCTTTTCCAGCCCGATACCGTGCTCTCCCGATATTGATCCACCGCGTTGCTGCAATGGGCCGTATACAGCCAATTCTACGGCTTTACGGCGTTCTGGCTGATCGTTGCCCAGTTGCACGGCCACATGCAGGTTACCGTCCCCCAAGTGTCCCAGGGTGGCGATAAACAGGGAACTGTCTAATTCCCGGATATTTGCTTCCATTTCTTCCAGATAATTTTCCATCTCGCTCAAGGGCAGGCTGATGTCGAACAGGATTATCGGCTGGTAGGGTTGTAGTGAGGGAATGTTGTCGCGTACGGCCCACAGCCCCTGTTGCTGATGCTGGCTTTCCGCCAGTACCGCATCACAGATCAGTTCCTGCTCCATGGCTGTTTCCAGTGCTGCAAGAAATTGTTCACGGTCCTGCTGTGCGTCGATGCCGGTACTTTCAAGCAGTATGTAAAAGGGATAATCCACTGGCAGCGGCGGTGAAGTTTGTTGTTCACCTCCACAGGCTATGCGGTAATAGCTCTGCCACAGGGTTTCAAATGCCCCGAGTTTCCCCCCCCAGGGCACTTTCCATATGATTCAACAATCTCGACATTTTTGAGAACTGGTCTGTGGCTACCAGGGCCGTGGTGGCGACGGGGAGCCTGGACCTCAGGCGCAGTACCGCACGGGTGACAATCCCCAGCGTGCCTTCGCTGCCGATGAATAGATGCTTCAGATCATACCCCGCATTGTTTTTCAGCATCTGGTTCATGCTGCTCAGTATGCGTCCGTCCGCCAGCACGACCTCGAGTCCTAATACTTGCTCGCGAGCCATCCCGTAACGAATAACCTGATTACCACCGGCATTGGTGGCAATGTTTCCACCAATTGTGGCGCTACCTCTGGCACCAAGGTCCAGCGCAAAGAACAGTCCCTCCGACTCGGCGCGTTCCTGAATGTGTTGCAATGGCACTCCGGATTGAACAGTCATGGTGCGGTTACTGGTATCCACCGATTCGATGACCGTCATCCGTTCCATCGATATCACCAGTTCATCACGACTGGTATCGCAGGCATGGGTCATGTTGGTGCAACCGCCTTGTGTGACGACCTTTTGTCCCTCAGCACTGCAGAGCTTCATGATATCGCTGACTTGTTGGGTACTGGTTGGGCGCAAAATGACGCTGGCCAGACAATCATTATTTCCCCAGCCATCGGTGGTTCGCTGCTCAATACCCTCTGTCACGACTCCCTTGGGGCCAAGCAATTGATATAACTGTTGCAGTAAGTCGGGTGACATATCCTGATGCCTGTTACAGATGTGGTTTTTTATTGTTTTGGTCAGCCAGTATGGTGTACGCGGCTTGGCTTTGCAGCCTGTTAACAGTAGTCACTCTGTCAGAGTCAGGCAACCAGAAGTACAGGATTTACACTTTCCCGTAGGAGGATTGGAGGGCGTCAATAAAGTCGGTGAGCTGGTCCGCAGGCAGGTCATTAATGCCGGCAGCAGCTTCCCGTCCACCACCGGTGGGGAAACGGCGGCAGAGGTCTGCTGCGCCCGTGCGGTTGCTGAGGGGTGCCCTGACGCTGACCAGAAAATTGCCATTTGCTTTTTCTGTGAGTACTGCATGGGCGCGATCGGGGTTCTGATTGGCGAGGTCGTTGCTGAATACGCCGCTCACCCGCCGCGCCCAGGGTTGGTCCGGCAGGATAAATACCGCGCTGTGGGCGTCGGCTTTTTCCGGCTGAACAGACGCAGCGGCGGCCATATCCTGTTTGTAACCCTGCTCGAGACGGGAAAACGCATCGGGGTTTTCAGAGATAAAACCCAGCGGATTTTTGTGGCTGCTTAACAGCTGAAACAGTTCTGCCGGATGAAAATGAAGGTCTTCCAGGGCGGATCCATAGCCGTTGTAATTGATATAGATACCCAGGTGTTTTAACTGTTCAGTATCTGCGGCATTGAGTGACAGAGAGTTCGCCAGCGTTAAAGCACTTTTGTTGAGGTTGTCTCCAAAAGCGCCGACAACGGCCCAGTCCGCATGAGCACCTTTGAGGTGGCTGTTTACCAGCAAGCTAGTACAGATTTCAGGTGCTTCATTGATGAGCGTTGTCAGTTTGTCTGAGTCGGGGATTACACCAGGGTAGTGGTGGTCCACATAGAACACCTTGGCCCCTGCTTCTAGTATTTCCGCCAGTGGTTCGCGGTTTTTGTCCAGGGAAACATCCAGCACCGTCACGTAGTCACCGGCTGCGGCAGTAACGTTCTGTAACAGGGCGATATCCCGCTTGACCCCTGTGACCAGCACGCTGTCACAGGGGGTGGCCAGGCGCAGTTGGGTCAGCGCGCAGATGCCATCGGCATCGCCATTAAAAACGTCGATCACTGCCATGTGTCTGCCAATTCGTGGTTTAAGCGTTTTCGGAACGGTAGTAGTCCATCAGAATCTGAGCCACTTCAGGACGGGAGAATTCCGGAGGAGGAGCAATTCCATCACCAAGCATTTGCCGAACCTTGGTGCCGGAAAGGAGAATGAAATCGTCTTTTTCATGGTCTTCGGCCTCGTTCATCATCACCACGCGGCCCAGCTTTTTGGAAAAGGCGGTGTGATCGGCGCGGAAAATCTGAATATCCAGGGCACCAGCCGGTACTTTGTCATCGAAGATGGTCTGCGCGTCGAAGGCGCCGTAATAATCACCAACACCAGCGTGATCACGGCCAACAATCAGGTGAGTAGCACCCATGTTCTGGCGGAATACGGCGTGTAGTACAGCCTCGCGAGGTCCGGCGTAGAGCATGTCGAAGCCATAACCGGTGACCATGACGGTATTTTTTGGGAAATAGTGTTCAACCATGGTACGGATGCAGGCATCGCGGACGGGGGCTGGAATATCGCCTTTCTTCAGCTTGCCGAGCAGCATGTGCACTACGACGCCGTCGGCGTCGAGGCGCTCCATGGCCATGCGACAGAGTTCTTCGTGGGCGCGGTGCATCGGGTTGCGGGTCTGGAAGGCAACCACTTTTTCCCAGCCACGTTCGCTGATTTCATGGCGAATTTCCACTGCGGTGCGGAAGGTATCAGGAAAATCATTCTGGAAATAACTGAAGCTCAACACCTGGATATCACCTGAGATCAGGTTGTTGCCCAGCCCGCTGAATGTGGCCACGCCGGGGTGCTCAGGATCCAGTGTGCCAAAAATTTGCTGAGCCATGGACTGGATCTGCTCGTCACTGACGGTTTCGATGGCGGCAATATCCATAATGGCCATCACCGGGTTGCCCTCGGTATTGGGGTCGCGAAGGGCAATGCGCGATGCACCCTGAATAGTGCTGATATCATCGGTCAGGTTGATCACTGGAACCGGCCAGAACAGACCATCTGTGGTGTGCAGGGTTTCTGCCACGCTGAGCGCATCTGCCAGGTTCATGTAGCCGCGGAGAGGGTTAAAGTAACCTGCACCGAGCATCACTGCGTTGGCTGCAGCCGCTGAATTAATCAACAGAGAAGGAAGACCTTCTGCCTCTTTCAAGAGTTGGTGGTGTTTTTCTGTGTCGTAGACAAAAAGCGGGTTCAATGTGTCTGAGCCGTGTGGCTTGATCACGATGGAGTCTCCTGTGATGTCATGCAATCGAGAGTGTTTGGGCCGATAGCCGGGGCAGTTTAGTCTACTGCCAGCAGTTTGCGGGTTTTCAGGAATTCGATAATGGTGTCGACTTCCTGTTCCAGGGTCATTTCGGCTGTGCGCAAATGAATTTCGGGATTTTCCGGAGCTTCGTAGGGGTCGTCAATACCCGTGAAGTTTTTAATCTCACCGGCCCTGGCTTTTTTATAGAGTCCTTTCGGGTCGCGTTTTTCAGCTTCGGCCAAAGGGCAGTCTACAAAGACTTCAATAAAATCAAAGCCGGCATCTTCGTGGAGCTTACGGACCTGGTCCCGGTCGGCCCGGTAAGGGCTGATAAAACTCGACAGGGAAATGATGCCGGAATCGGCGAACAGTTTCGCCACTTCACCAATACGCCGGATATTTTCCGTGCGGTCTTCGGCGCTGAACCCCAGGTTTTTGTTGATGCCCAGGCGGATGTTATCGCCGTCCAGGCGGTAGGACAGTTTGCCGTGCTGGAAAAGCGTGTTTTCCAGTGCCACGGACACCGTACTTTTGCCACTGCCGGACAGACCGGTAAACCAGAGTGTCGCGCCTTTCTGTCCCATCAGGCGGTTGCGGTCTTCGCGTGTGACTTCTCCGTGGTGCCAATGAACATTTGTAGCGATTTGCTGGGTCATCTGTCAGTCCTTTTGTCGTGGTTTATAGATGTTGTTCTATCCTGGGTGGCAAAGAACCCTGGAGGGTTAGCTCCAGGCACCGTGCGCCAATGTCTTCAATATCGAGACGGGTGTCACGCAGTAACATGACACCCCAGTAATTGCAGAGCCCTATCAATGAGCGGGCACTGAAACGACAGTCGAGCTGGGGGTTCAGGGAGCCATCTTTAACCCCTGCACTGAACAATTGTTCCAGAAGCTCACGGTACCTTGACCCCAGAGTCTTGAGCTGTTCGCGCCGGGTATCCGCCAGATATAGTCGTTGTTCATTGTGAACTTTCATGGCCTCATGGTGTGTTCGATAGCTCGCCAGGTGGGATTGAATCGCCTTGCCAAGTTTGTTGGTAATTGAACCCGGCTGTGTCGCCAGTACCTCCATGCGAGATAGGTAATCCCGCAGTGCAAACAGACAAACCTCTTCCAGCGCTGCTTCCTTACTGTCGAAGTAGTAGTAGAGACTTCCCTGCTGGATACCCATTTCGTTGGCAATATCCTGCGTCGTGGCACCATGAAACCCTTTTTTGGCAAACACCGAGGCAGCAGCTGCTATTGCGCGTTGATGCTGTTGTTGATAGCGGGTTGATGTGGCACGGGCTGTAGTCATTCGATAATTCAAATTCTATAAGGCTATAGAATCTATAAGTGTATAGAAAAATACCAGGAGGTACAGTGAGATTTTGCGACAGGGTTTGGAATTCAGAAACTTTCTGACCCATTCAGGGCCTTATGTCAGCTCAGGGCTGTTCTATCGCTCAAGGCTGTTTGTTCGCTCAAGGCTGTTTGTTCGCTCAGGGCTGTTTGTTCGCTCAGGGCTGTTTGTCCGCTCAAGGCTGTCTTGGGTTTATGCTTTTTCAGAGACGGGCAAGACATCTACAGACTGTTTGCTGGTGTGTTCGCCATGGGTACGCATCACCCCTTTGATAGGTGCCACATCGGAGTAATCGCGTCCGCGGGCGATCACGACATGATCGCTGCTCGCCATCATGTCATTGGTTGGGTCAAACTCAACCCAGCCCATGTTGCTGCCACACCAGGCCCTTACCCAGGCATGCATGGCATCGGCACCTTCAAGACGCTCTTTGCCTTCCGGGGGGATAGTGCGCAGAAAACCGCTGACGTAACCGGCAGGTATGCCTATGCCGCGTAGGCAGGCAATCATCACGTGTGAAAAATCCTGGCATACGCCATGACGATTCTGGAATGCCTCGAGCATGGGTGTTTCCACGGTAGTGGCCTCAGGGTCATAGCGCATGTCTTTATAGAGTGCCTTACCGATGATCTTGATCGCATCGAGAACGCTGACATCATTGGCCAGCAACTCTTTGGCATATTTGGTGGTTAATGCTTCTATGGGCACTCTCAGGGATGGTCCCAGAAAATGGTGGGGTGACCAGGGGCCCACATCCTGATATGCCCCAATTTCCCTGTTCAGCTCCGAAAGGCGAGGGGACATATTCAGGTAGGCGATGCTGTCCATGCGTTCGATGCGAGCCTGGACGGAAAAGGTGATCTCCCGGTGCAGGTCGAGGAACGCCAGTTCCACATTGTTATTACCAAAAAAGTCCACCCGATTGATCCATTCATCCGGTTTTGGCCGCACGGTCAACGTGCCGGCTACCAGTCGCTGTTCGCCGGGCAGGTCGGCGGGAACCAGTCGAACGATATGGCGGCTGGCATTGGCGTCGTTGTCGTACTTGTAGGTGATTTTCAGGCTGATGTCGTAGAGCATTCCTATTGCCTTAACGCAGGTATGACGCACTGAGGTGATCAGACAGGCTCGCAATCTCAACCCCCAGATCATACAGAGCCGAACTGCTCAGGGTTTCCGGAGTATGCAGTTCCAGGCTGGTATGGGTCTGCAGCATGGTGCGCTGCAAGGGATTTAATTGCCGATTCTGGTCACTGTTGGGTAGGAAGTTGATATGGCTGGACATATCGTTGAGCTGATAAATGATAGCTCTGGGGTTCAGTGGGTCCAGGGCCAGCAGGTCGATAACGGTTTCGCGGTTGGTGGCAACGGCGTAACGGCGGCGGTGGGTCATGGCACTGTCTGCCACTTCAATGGCCATGTCCAGGCAGCCATCGGGTGCATGTTCATGGGTGAAGGACGACAGCATGTTGGTCAGTGAGAGGGCTCTTTCGAGACCTCGACCAATGCTGAGGAAGCGCCAGCTGGTGAACCGGTACATGTTTTCGTGGATCAGACCGGAGAACCCTGACAGTTTGCGCAGCAGTATGCTCATGGCCCTTGCCATATCGTCCCCAGGCGATACGGTTTGCGTCATATTGCGGACCGTCTTCACCAGATCATGCAGTGCCAGCCAGCCATCCACGGAGAACCGGTCTCGGACCTGGCCTGCAGCATAATTGGCAGATGCCAGGGTGTTAACCACGCTGGTGGGCAGTCCCTCTTCGACATCGGTATCCATCTCTTCCAGGAACTCAGCCAGGTGCTCCAACAGGGGGGTTAATTCTGACCCGGACTCAGCCAGGCGAATATGATAGGCCCGCAACAGACGAATGGTATGTTCGGCGCGTTCCACATAGCGACCGAGCCAGAAGAGGTTGTCTGCGGCGCGACTGGGCAGTACGCCGGGTTGTTGGCGGGTAAAAGGCCCAGTGGAGGAGCCAAGCATGGTTTCCGTTGGCACCGACTCCTTGCTCATTACCCAGACGTCGGCGACTGAACCGCCTCTCTGCAACGCCAGGGCCGCAGAGTGACTGGATGGCCCAATGCGGGCGAAGCCCCCGGGCATCACCTGCCAGCCGTCCGGGGTTCGCACCAGGAAAACCCTCAGGTTCATTGGCCTTGGTACCAGCCGGTCGCCATCAAAGGCGGGGGTGGTGGAGAGCGTGACGGCTTCCTGGCCGACCAAATGCTGTGCGCCATCATCAATCCATGAGTCAATGGTTTGTTTGATGTCGCGATTGAATGTTCCGGCTACAGCGGATACATCGTCCAGGTCAAACGGCGGACGGGTGGCATAAGCACTGCCAATGGTCATTCGCTGAGCATTTTCCTTAACGTAATTCCGTTCCTTGGCTTGCCCACACCACCAGGTGGCGATATTCGGCAGCATCAGTGGTTGCCCGGTAAGGGCCCTACAGATACGGGGCAGGAAAGCGAGCAGGGCGCGGGTTTCCAGCACGCCGGAACCCAGGGCGTTGACCATGGTGACATTTCCGGAGCGCACGGCCCCCAGCAAGCCCGCAGTTCCCAGCCTGGAACTTTCATCGAGCTCAAGGGGGTCGGCCCAGTTGGCATCGAGGCGGCGCCAGAGCACGCTGACCGGACGAAGCCCGGCGACAGTGCGGACCATCAACTGACCATTGCGCACGGTCAGGTCTTCACCTTCCAACAGCATAAAGCCGAGGTAGCGGGCAATGTAGGCGTGCTCGAAGTAGGTGTCGTTCATCGGCCCTGGTGTCAGGATGCCTACGCGGCTATCTTCACCTTCCCGCAGTCCCATCAGGGCATCGCGGAAAGCGCGAAAGAATCCTGCCAGTCTGAAAACTTTTGCCCGTGCATAATGGTCTGCATATACCCGGGTGGTGGCGATACGGTTTTCCAATGCAAAGCCAGCACCGGACGGGGCTTGGGTACGGTCGCCGATGACCCACCACTCTCCGTTGGGGCCACGCCCGATATCAAACGCTACAAAATGCAGGAAATGACCAGATGCCGGTTTGACACCAACCAGGGGGCGCAGCCATTCGGGGTTGTTGGCGACCAGGGCGGCGGGTAGGTGACCGTTGGCCACCAGCTTGTTTTCGCCGTAGATATCGGCCACTACCTGCTCGAGTAGTTCGGCTCTTTGAATGAGTCCGCCGCTAATGTGCTTCCATTCTTCTTCGTCGATCAGCACCGGCATGTGACTCAGGGGCCAGTCTCTCTCGGCGGCATCTTTTGTGCCGTACTGACGATAGAAAACCCCGGCATCGGCCAGGTATTGGTCTGCGCGAGATTTGCGCAAGGCAATTTCTTCTGGCGTCATCCGCGCCACTGCGTCGATCAGACTGCTCCAGACAGGGCGAATGGCTCCGTCGGGGCCAATCAGCTCATCGGGCACGTCCTTCATGGCCCGGTAGCCCGCCAGCAAGCTGGCTACCGGATCATTCGTGGCTCTTTTGCCTTGTTGCGACATTTCTACAGTCCGGGAGGTCGTCTCAGGTCCAGCGTCATCGGAAACTCACGGTGGGGGACTTCCGGCTGGGGCATATACGTGCCGGGAGTATGGCCATTTGCCTCAAATCGCGCAAGGCGTCTGGCCTCTGCTTCGTTGCCATTCACCGGGAATGTTTCGTAATTGCGGCCACCGGGATGGGCGACGTGATAGACACAACCTCCCAGCGCCCGACCGCTCCAGGTATCGAAGATATCGAAGGTCAGTGGCGCATTGACGGGCAATACCGGATGCAGAGCCATCGCAGGCTGCCAGGCCTTATAGCGAACCGCGCCGACGGCAACACCCGACGACGTGGTTTTGGTCATCGGTACCCGGCGCTGGTTACAGGCAATCACATATCGACCGGGATCAGAGGTAGTAAGCTTCACTTGCAGCCGTTCAACAGAGCTGTCGGTGTAGCGCACTGTGCCACCAATGGCACCGGTTTCACCCAGCACATGCCAAGGTTCGAGAGCCTGCCGTAATTCCAGGTGCACGCCTTCATACTCCACTTCGCCGCAGAAGGGGAATCGAAATTCCTGCTGTGCTTCGTACCATTCAGAACGGAAATCAAAACCGTGCTCTTTCAGGTCGCGAAGTACCTCCAGGAAATCCTCCCAGATAAAGTGGGGCAGCATATAGCGATCGTGCAGACTGGTGCCCCAGCGTGTCAGTTCGCCGCCAATGGGGGACTCCCACATGCGTGCAATCAGTGCCCGGATCAGCACCTGCTGGGCCAGGCTCATCCGTGGGTCCGGCGGCATTTCAAAGCCGCGGAATTCCACCAGGCCAAGCCGTCCCATGGGTCCATCGGGAGAATAGAGCTTGTCGATACAGATTTCTGCCCGGTGGGTATTGCCTGTGACATCAATCAGGATATTGCGTAGCAGCCGGTCCACCAGCCAGGGTTGTGGTGGTACTCCTTCTTCAGGGCTGGTGATTTGCGACAGGGCAATTTCCAACTCATACAGGCTGTCGTGGCGAGCCTCGTCAATTCTTGGGGCCTGGCTGGTTGGCCCTATGAACAGGCCCGAGAACAGATAGGAAAGACTCGGGTGCCGCTGCCATTGCAGGATCAGGCTTTTCAGCAAGTCGGGTCGGCGCAGGAACGGGCTGTCCATGGTCGTAGCACCGCCGACAACCACATGGTTGCCGCCGCCGGTACCGGTGTGGCGGCCATCAATCATGAATTTCTCTGCCCCCAATCGCGTCTGGCGGGCTTCTTCGTAGATCGCTTCGGTGGTTGCCACACATTCTTCCCAGTTGTGGGAAGGATGAATGTTAACTTCGATAACTCCCGGATCTGGCGTCACCTTGATAACGTTCATGCGCGGATCATCTGGGGGTGAGTAACCCTCAATATGTACCGGTAGTTTTAACTTCTTGGCGGATTTCTCTGCCGCATCCACCAGCTCAAGGTAGTCCTCAATCCGCTCCACCGGGGGCATGAAGATACAGAGTCGACCATCTCTGGGTTCAACAGACATGGCGGTGCGCACAAAGCCACCTTCCAGTTCACCCATGGCATGTTGTTCTACCCGATCGGAATGGGGTTCGTTGGGTGAAAATGAGGCCCTGGGTTGCGGCCTGCCGGGCTGTTCGCCCTCCGGCATATCCTCGTCTTTGAATTCCGGTAACGGTTCCCGGTGTTCCGTGGGATCGGCAACATTGGTGTAGGGGTACTGGGACGCCGTCAAATAGGGAAGGGTCTCCAACGGTAAGCGGAAACCCACCGGGCTATCGCCGGGAATCAGGTATAAATGTTCGCGCCGGGTTTTCCAGCGCTCTGACCGCCATTTGTGGCCCCCACCTTTGGCGCGGGATTGCCAGCACTGAATGGGCAGTACATAACCTGACGGCACATTGAGTCCGCGCCCAAAGACCCTGGCAATGCGGTGCCGCTCTTCCGGGTTTTTCAGCTTGGAGTTGGCGGCGGTAACATTTTCCGGCAGGTTGCCCTCTTTGATAATCCATTCTGCCGGGTCCTCAAAAGCTGGCTGTACATAGTCGGGGCTCAGTTCCAGCCTTTTTGCCATATCCTTGAGAATGCGCTCGGCATTTTCGGGTGTGGCCTTGTCTCCGGGGCCATTTTCCTTGGCAATCAAGTCAGCATCACGCCAGATCGGTTTGCCATCGCCGCGCCAGTATAGGGAAAACGTCCACCGTGGCAGCGATTCGCCGGGATACCATTTGCCTTGCCCGTAGTGCAGAAAACCGCCCGGGGCAAAGCGATCGCGAAAACGACGGATAAGCTGGTCGGCGAGTATGCGTTTGGTGGGGCCAATGGCGTCGGTGTTCCATTCCGCGGACTCAAAGTCGTCGATGGACACAAAAGTGGGCTCACCGCCCATGGTCAGGCGGACGTCGCTTTTTCCAAGCACGGTATCCACTTTCTGACCCAGCTTATCCAGGGCCGCCCAGGATTCTTCAGAAAAGGGCTTGGTGATACGGGGGTGCTCCGACACCCGCTCGACAGTCATATCAAAATCGAACTCTACCTCGGCATAACCCACCATGCCGGAAATGGGCGCGGCATTCTTGTAATGGGGGGTCGCCGCCAGGGGGATGTGGCTTTCCCCTGTAAGCAAGCCTGAGGTGGGATCAAACCCGATCCATCCTGCGCCGGGTATGTAAACTTCGGTCCAGGCGTGCAGGTCCGTGAAGTCGTGATCCGTGCCAGCCGGGCCGTCCAGAGACACCAGATCTGGTTTTAACTGGATCAGGTAGCCTGACACAAAGCGGGCCGCAAAGCCCAGGTGTCGGAGCACATGCACCAGCAACCAGCTGGTGTCCCGGCAGGAGCCTATGCCCAGTTCCAGTGTTTCCTCAGGTGTTTGAACACCGGGCTCCATGCGGATCACGTAGTTGATTTCTTTGGCCAGACGGGCGTTGAGCTCCACCAGGAAATCCACGGTATTTTTGGGCGACCTGTCGATGCTGTCCAGAAACGCCTTCAGTCGTGGCCCGGCCCGGCCCGGCACGCGATAAATAACCAAATCTGGCCGGATATCGGTGTTGTAATGAAATGGCCACTCTTCTGCACTTTCTTCCACGAAAAAATCGAAGGGGTTGTAGACCGTCATATCGGCCACCATATCCACTTCGATTTTTAATTCCGTGATCGGCTCCGGGAACACATAACGAGCCTGCCAGTTGCCGTAGGGGTCCTGCTGATAATTCACGAAATGCTCGGCTGGGCTGATTTTCAGGGAATGAGATATCACCCGTGTGCGGCTGTGGGGCGCTGGTCGTAACCGAATGATTTGCGGGCCGACGGTGACGGGCCTGTCATAGATGTAGTGGGTGAGGTGGTGAACAGCAGCCTTAATGGACATGACGGGTTCTCAAAGCTCTGGCGGGGGACCTGAAGAGACTTACACATTTCCCGTGGATGCACAATTGCAATCTGGTTTGAAGGCCGCGTTATTACTGGGGTTTCTGGGAGGTATTCCTGTGGGTAATTTGAGTGGTGGGGTTTGGTGGTTTGGATGGGAGAGAGGGGAGAGAGGGGAGAGAGGGGAGAGGCTTGGCTTAAAAAATCTGTTTGCTGGTTTAACACTGAGCAGAGCGTGGAAGATGTGTAACGTTATCTAATTGGCGTAGTAGTCTGGTAAGGGAGCTGAGGGTTTCTGTGTTATTAATGTGGGAGTGTTATAACGTCTTAGGTTTTTGGATTTACTGTTATGAAAAGGAAAGAATGTGAAGTATTACCTAAGTCCTAAATTCGATCATTCAAAGCTTGATGATCCAACAATTGATGACTTAATTGATGTTTTTGAGGACCTGTGGATTGGGTATGTATTTGAACCTGTGGAAATGCTTTTAAACAATGAACACGGACACGTCGCTGCCGCAACATTGCTGTCATCGTATTTTGAAGCAATTGAAAGTCACTACACCGGTGAAAGCAGTGAAGGAAAGTCACGAAACTTCTTTATTGAAGGGTTTTGTCGTGTATTTAAATCGGATAAGCCTGGAGTTGAAGTTACTGCAAGTCATATATACAAGCATGTACGGTGCGGGCTGGCACATGAAGGAATGTTGGGTTTCCGAGTAAGCTACAGTCCAGCAGGCCAAAAACCGATCTACGCCACCTATCCCAAACGCCCTGATGGAACAATCGACACTTCACAAGGAGTGGAATCGATAATTCTTAATGTGCCCCTCGTGGCTAGGAGCGTGCGTCTACACTTTGACCAATATCTAGAGGAGTTGCGAAGCAAGTCAGATCAAGGCTTGATTGATGCATTCGCGCGCACAATGCGTCGGCAGCTCGGCGATGGATCAACAGATGTACCAGTTGGTATGACCCTAGATGAATATCTTGGCAATTCATAACAATGCCAAGCACCGCGACTGCTTTTACGTTGCAGATACGCCTCAACTACAAAGCTGCGCGTGGAGGCGGCGTTAACTCAACAGCTTAATAGGCTTCATTAGACATTGCTGAGTAATGAGATAGAACATCCGAGAGGATTGACTCAAAACGGCTTCTGGCCGTTTTGACCCCTTTGGGGCTGCGCCGCGATGCGGCTTGGTCCAAACGCTCCCGCGTTTGTCGAACCTCTTACCGGTTCGAACACTTTTTGGGCGTATCAAACAAAGAACCCGGCACAAGGCCGGGTTTTTTGTTTGAAATGGCGCACCCGAGAGGATTCGAACCTCTGACCTCTGCCTCCGGAGGGCAGCGCTCTATCCAGCTGAGCTACGGGTGCTTTAGAATGCGCCTTGTTGTGGCGGCATGGCATCATCAAGTCGTTACCGTTGCGATTTCCAGTGATGCTGTCCTGAGGTTGAGTACAGGTGAAGAAGGCCTTTTTGGCAACTTCATTTTCTGGAAACTACACTTGAACTGCGTGTCTTCAGTACGTGCGAAGCGGCAGACGTTGCTTGAGAGGGCGCAATGATATAGCGTCCTCCGCTATTAGTCTATTGAATGGCTGACGTGACATGCAGCCCTATTCCGCCAAATATTCAGGCGGCGAACATAAAAAAGAGTGGCCGGTCGGCCCTGTCTGTTTAAGGAGTTCTGCGTTAGTGAAAGCGGGGTTAGTGATATCTGCCTTGGTCTGGTTAATGTTGTCAGGTTGTGCCCAGGTGCAGCCTCAGGGGCCAACATCTCAGCAGGCTGAAAGCCCGACTGTTTCGGGCGAAAGCCCCCCTGTAGAGACGGTCTCTCCCCCGGGGCAGGTATGCCCGTTGCCACCGCCATGCACCCTGGCTGAGCCTGTGGAGTGCCCGCCTCCGAAAGTGATTGAGAAAGTGGTGTATAAGACTCCACCCCCTGCAAAGACCGGGGGTGAGCTCAATCTGCCGATCATCGGTGAGGTGGAAGATGTGATGGTTGAACCGCCCGGCATGATTCTGGAGGCCCGCATCGATACCGGGGCCGAGTCTTCTTCCATGCACGCGGAAAATATCCACATGGTCGAGCGGGACGGTATTAGTTACGTGCGCTTTACGGTGCTGGACCCGAAAACCAACAAACAGGTAGAGATGGAGCGCAAGCGCCAGAGAACGGTGCGAATCAAGCGCCAGACCGGCGATTTCGAGCGACGTTACGTGATCAAACTATGGCTCTCCATGGGTAATATCAAGGAAATGGTCGAGGTGACACTGACGGACCGCTCAGACTTCGAGTTCCCGCTGCTGATTGGCCGCAACCTGCTGACGGATACCGCTATCGTCGATGTCAGCCGTAAACACACACTGAAGTGACCCCTATGTCATCGAGAATGCAAATTACCCTGGTCGCTGGAATCCTTATTGCCATTGGCTTGGGGCTGACCCTGTACAAGCGTTTTGAGCTGGGTTTCCCGCTGTTGCCGGGTGAGCGTCAGGATGTGTGGACGCTGGAATCGAAAATAACCTTCAGTCCCACTGCGGGGCCGGTGGAAATTTCCATGGCATTACCTGAGCAGCGGGCCGGATGGATTCTGCTGGATGAGCACTACGCTTCTTCCGGGTTCGGGTTTTCTATCGAGCGCGCCGCCGATGGCAGTCGTCAGGCAAAGTGGACCCGTCAGTCTCTGGATCGGCCTACCACGCTTTATTACAAACTGCAGACCTATCGTGCGGATGAGTTTGGTCTCGGCGCAAGCCCAGTGCCCGACATTGTGTTACCGGAGTTGGCCGATGACCGTCGCGCCGCGATGACCCGGGTGGTTGCCAACCTGAGAGAGCGCTCTTCCGGCCCAGTCAGTTTTACTTCCCTGTTACTTCAGCAGTTGGTGAACGACAACATGGATCAGGATGCGGCCTTCCTGTTTGCCGACTACGAAGCAGGTCGCTTCGGGGTGATCATGGATGTACTGGCATTCGCAGGGATTCCGGCGCAGCGGGTGAAGGGTGTGTTTCTTGAAGACGGGCGTAGACGTCAGCAAATGTCGACGCTGGTGGAAGTATTTGATGGTGGCCGCTGGTACCTGTTCAACCCACGCACAGCACAGCCGGGTTTGCCTGATAATTTCTTTGTCTGGGAGCGGGGTGAACGTTTCATTCTGGATGTCATCGGCGGTAAAAGTTCGCAGCTGGAATTTGCCCTCGTAAAAAATACCCTACCGGTAAAGACCGTGCTTTCCATGGAGCAGGAGTCGAGTGACAAGCTGATGCTCGACTTTTCCATTTATGCCCTGCCTGTGGAACAGCAGGGCATGTTCAAGGGATTACTGTTGATTCCTGTCGGTGCGCTGGTGGTGGTGATCATGCGGGTTCTGGTGGGAATTCGCACATCCGGAACCTTTATGCCCATTCTGATCGCACTGGCGTTTATCCAGACGACGCTGCTCACGGGTTTGTTTATTTTCCTGCTGGTGGTTGGTGCCGGCCTGTGGATACGCTCCTATCTATCCCATCTCAACCTGTTGTTGGTGGCGCGGATCACGGCGGTGGTGATTCTGGTCATCCTGCTGATGGCCGCCCTGAGTATTGTCAGCTACAAGCTGGGCTACAACCAGGCACTCACGGTCACCTTCCTGCCCACCATTATTCTTTCCTGGACCATTGAACGCATGTCTATTCTCTGGGAAGAGGAGGGTCCACGTGAAGTGCTGATTCAGGGCGGTGGCAGTCTGCTGGCGGCGGTGTTGGCCTACTTGGTAATGACCGTGGAGCTGATCGAACACCTGACCTTTAATTTTCCGGAGCTGATGATCGCGTTGCTCGGCGTGGTCCTGTTGCTGGGTAAATACACCGGTTACAGGCTGACCGAACTGTACCGGTTTCGCTACCTGAGGAAAGACTGGCAGTGAAACTGTTTATCTCTCCACGGGAGTTGCGCGAGCACGGCGTTCTCGGCATGAACAGCCGCAATGTTGAATTTATCGGCCGCCGTAATCCCCGTCGCCTGTTTCCCCTGGTGGATAACAAACTGAAGACGAAACGCATTGCACAGGAGCACGGCCTGACCGTGCCAGAGTTGTACGGTGTGGTGGAAATTCAGCATGAGATCCAGTTTTTGGAAAAAATGCTGGAGGGGTTGCAGCGCTTTGTGATCAAGCCTGTGCAAGGCAGTGGCGGCAAAGGGATTCTGGTGATTTCCGAGCGTGATGGCCTGTCGTTTACCAAGTCCTCCGGGGCGGTGCTTGGCCTCCGGGACATCAAGCGCCATACCTCCAATATTCTGAGCGGCCTCTACAGTCTGGGGGGTAAGCCGGATGTGGCGATGATTGAAGACATGATCATTTTTGATCCGGTGCTCAGTCATTACAGCTACGAAGGCGTGCCCGATATTCGTGTGATTGTGTATCGAGGTTTCCCGGTGATGGCGATGATCCGCTGTGCCACCCACGAATCAGATGGCAAGGCCAACCTGCACCAGGGTGCCGTGGGTGTCGGGCTGGATATTGAAACGGGCCACAGTGTGTGCGCGGTGCAGAACAACATCAAGGTCAACCGGCACCCGGATACCGGCTATGGCTTCGAAGACCTGCAGTTGCCGCACTGGGAGCAATTGCTGATGCTGGCCTGTGGCTGTTATGAAATGACTGGGCTGGGCTATTTCGGTGCCGATATTGTGCTGGATAAACACCGTGGCCCGATGATTCTGGAACTCAATGCCCGGCCGGGGCTGGCCATCCAGATTGCCAATCTGGCGGGGTTGGGCAAACGCCTGAAGACCATTGATAAGCTCCCAAGCATGCCGGAAACGGTTGCGGAGCGAGTGGCGCTATCCCGGCAACTTTTTGGTCGCCAGCCGTCAATGTTCTAGTCTCTGAAAACTTTCCCGAAAACAGCGTTCACGGTAGCGGCTTATGTCGCTATAATGCGCGACTGTCTTTGGCCGCTAATACGAATTTGATGGAGGCGAGAATGAGCCAATTGAAAAAAACGGGTCTGGCTGCTGTTGCACTGCTGCTGGCGTTGGGCATTGCGGGTTGTGGTTCTGAAAGCGAAGAGGTCAAGCTCACCAGTGCACAGGAAAAAGCCATGACTGAGCGTCTTGCCCCCGAAGGTGAAGTCGTTCTCGAGAAAGATGTCCCTGCAGCACCTGTAGCGGCCGCATCTGGTCCGCGCTCCGGTGAAGAAATCTACAACAGCAAGTGTACCGCCTGTCACACCAGTGGCGCAGCAGGTGCCCCCAAACTGGGTTCCGCTGGCGATTGGGAGCCTCGTCTTGCACAGGGCGTTGATGCTCTCTACAGCAATGCGGTTAACGGTATTCGCGGTATGCCGGCAAAAGGCCTGTGTATGGACTGTTCTGCCGATGAAATCCATGCCGCTGTTGATTACATTCTGGAAAACAGTAAATAATTTCAATTTGCCGCAGCACCATGAAAACCGCGCCTCGTGCGCGGTTTTTTTATGGCTGGTGAACGCGGTATGCTGTTATTTCAGTTGGCGGTTGCAGGATTTAGATACAGGTGTCTGAAATAAAGCCAGGTTGCATGGGGCTGGTATTGGCCGGTGGTCTATCCTCCCGAATGGGGATGGATAAGGCTCAGCTGCGCCGTTGTGAGCAGACCATGCTGGCATTTTCCCGACGACTGTTGGAATCACTGGGGTTGGAGGTGGCTGTAAGTGGTGGCGGCAGCGGTATTCCCGATCTGGAACCCCAATCTGGCCCTCTGGGAGGGATCTACTCAGCTCTGCGCCAGCTCCAGCCTTGTGCGCTGCTCGTGGTGCCGGTGGATATGCCCTTACTGACGGCTGATGCGTTGCGTCCGCTACTGGAGCAAGGCGAACAATGTCGGGTGCCGGTGTGCTACCGGGACTGTTATCTGCCCCTTTATTTGCCCAACAGCCAGAAGGTGCTGGACTATCTGGAGGCGGTATTTGCGCCCGGTTCGGATAAGCCCCGATCAGTCAAGAAACTGCTGGTCGCCCTAGGTGGTCAGCAACTGCCGGTTACGGACTCACAGGTACTGATCAACACCAACACCCCGGAGGAGTGGCAGCAGGCCAGGGCCTTGTTCGTTGGCGGGGCGGATCAGTAGCTTCGGGCATGTTTCCTGAACTTGACCTGCGGTATCAATCGGATACGCTGCTGCGCACATTCCCTGTTTGATACGACCATGCCCGAATCCCAGGCGACAGATCCCCAGGCCCCATTGCTGACCGATCGATTTGGTCGGGTGATCAACTACCTGCGCCTGTCGGTGACCGACCGCTGCGATTTTCGCTGTGTCTATTGCATGGCGGAAGAGATGACGTTTCTGCCCCGCCAGCAGCTGCTGACTCTGGAGGAGCTGGCCTTCCTGTGCCGGGCCTTTGTCGAATTGGGGGTGAGCCGCATTCGGCTCACCGGCGGCGAGCCACTGGTGCGGCGCAATGTGCTGTCGCTGATCCGCAGCATCGGCGAGTTGCCGGGGCTGGACGAGCTGCTGCTCACCAGCAACGGTTCGCAACTGGCGGATGTGGCCGATGAGTTGGCAGACGCCGGTGTGCGGCGCATCAATATCAGCTTGGATTCCATCAATCCCGCGCGCTTTGCCGAAATCACCCGCACCGGAGAACTGCACCGGGTGTTGAAGGGTATCTCTGCCGCCCAGCGGGCCGGGATCGAGCGGGTCAAGATCAACAGCGTGATCATGCGCGGTCGCAACGACGATGAAATCCTGCCGCTGCTGGAATTTGCTCTGGAGCGGCAGCTGGACATCAGCTTTATCGAGGAGATGCCCCTGGGGGATACCGGTCGCGACGAGCGCCGGGAAGAGCTGGTGAGCAGCGAGGAAATCCGCCAGCACATCGGCGAGTACTACCCACTGCTGGCCAGCGATGCCGCTTCCCCGGGGCCCTCCCGCTACCACCGCATCGAGGGAAGCGACAGCCGTATCGGCTTTATCTCCCCCAACAGCCACAATTTCTGTGACAGCTGCAACCGCGTGCGGGTCACCTGCGAGGGGCGGTTACTGCTGTGCTTGGGCAACGAGCATTCGGTGGATCTGCGGGCGGTGCTGCGCAGCCACCCCGGCGACCTGGATGCCCTCAAACAGGCGATTGTTGCGGCCATGGATATCAAGCCCGAACGCCACCACTTCTACGACCCGGAGCAACCCCAGGTGGTGCGCTTTATGAATACCACCGGCGGCTGAGAACCTATTCTGTTCATGGATCCGGGGTATCCGTTGACAATTGGACCGATCGGTTCATAATTAAACCATGAATCAGGGCAGACCCAGAGAATTCGATATCGACCGCGCGTTGCAATGCGCCACACAGCAATTCTGGTCCGCCGGTTATGAAGCGACCTCACTGGCAGACTTGCTACGGGTTATGAAGCTGTCGAAGAGCAGTCTCTACCAGACCTTCGGCAGTAAGGAAGCCCTGTTTATTCGCTGCCTGGAATACTTCCAGGTGACCATGGCCAACGATTTGTTGGACAAGCTGCATCGCACAAAGTCTCCCAGGCAATTTCTCGCGGATTACCTGGAGGGTGTGATTGATGAGGCATCCAAGACAGTCGGGCGCAAAGGCTGCCTGTTGGTGAACACCGCCAATGAACTTGCTCAGCGAAATGCATCGGTCAGCGCAGCGGTAACAAGGGGTTCACAACACATGATGAAAGTCTTTACCGCGGCGCTTGAATTGGCCCAGGAACGGGGCGAGATACGCACCACTTTGCCCACCGAAGACCTCGCCAGGTATTACTTCTCATCGGTGAGCGGCCTGCGCACCATGGTGAAGGCCGGTGCCAGCAGGGCGGATCTCGAACCAATCGCAAAACTCATTATGGATACCTTGCAGTAAATTTTTTTGGCTAGTTAAGGACCGATTGGTCCTTAACTGCCTGTTTTAGTACCAATCGGTCCACATAGGAGATAAAACCCATGAAATCTGAATATAAACTGACGCAACTGCCCGTCGAATTGGCCAGTGCGCCGGAAACTGTGAAGTCCATTTTGCAGGAACAGAAAAATAACTTCGGCTTTTTGCCGAATATGTATACCCATATGGCCAACGCCCCAGCACTGCTGAAGATGTATCTGAATGGCTACCGTTTATTCCGGGAGGAGGGGACATTCTCTCCGGTCGAGCAGGAAGTCATTTTCCTCACCATCAGTCGGGAAAACGGCTGTGATTACTGTGTCGGTGCCCACAGCATGATAGCGGACAAAATGTCCGGTGTGCCGTCCCATGTCACCGCAGCCATCCGCAATGAGACGATCATTGATGATCCCAAGTTGCAGGTATTGCACGACTTTGTCGTCACCATGCTCAATAAACGGGGAGCACCATCCCGGGAGGAGGTGAAGTACTTCTTGTCGGCCGGTTACAGTGAGCAACAGATACTGGAGGTGATTGTAGCCATCGCGGTGAAAACCCTCAGCAACTATAACAACCATGTGGCGCACACTGAGTTGGATGAGGTGTTTGCGGACTACCGCTGGGCGGAATAAACGAGGTGATGAGAAGGCGGGCACAATCCCCACCTGCCAGTCCTCGCTCTACGGCGGGCGGGGAATTAGTTGTTTTCCAGGCTTTCCCGGGAACATCGCAGCCAGGCTAATAAACCACCGTCCAGGCTGACGCCATTCAAACCCTGCTGTTGCAGCAGGGCCACCGCCTTGCCGCTGCGCACACCGCTCTGGCAGTAGCAGAGTACCGTTTCCTCACCCTCCAGTTCCGCCAGTCGCTGTGGCAGTTCATCCAGGGGGATATGCCGTCCGCCGATATGGAAGGCCTGGCGCTCCGCCGGGCCGCGCACATCCAGTAGCACACAGTCTCCCGCCCGGAAGCGCTCCCGGAACTCAGCCGGGCTCAACACGCTGTGTTTGCCTCTATCGGCAGCACAGAGCGGGGCAGTTTGTCGCGGCAGTTCGGGTGCACTTGCAGGGTTATTGCACGCGGCGCAGTCGTCGCTGCGGGTCAATTGGATGGAACGGAACTCCAGGTGGAGGGCGTCCACCAGCAGCAGGTTATTTTGCAGGGGTGTCGGCAGTCCCAGCAGGTACTTTATAGCCTCATTGGCCTGCAACACCCCGAGTAGACCGGGCAACACACCGATCACCCCGGCGCTGTTGCAGTCTTCCACGTTGGCGGGCGCCTCAGGGAACAGGCAGCGGAAACAGGCCCCGCCCGGGGCGAACAGGGCGCACTGGCCGAAGAATTTCTGGATGCTGGCAAATACCCAGGGCTTGCCTCGGGCGCAGCAGTGGTCGTTGATTAGGTAGCGGGCGCTGAAGTTGTCGGTACAGTCCACCACCAGATCTGCGGTGGCCACCAGCTCGCCGGCGTTGTCGGGCGTCAGAAAGGTTTCGACGGCGTCGACGCAGATCTCCGGGTTGAGGCGCAGCAGGCGAGCTCTGGCGGCGGTGGTCTTGGATTGCCCCACCTGGTCGTGCTCGAAGATGATCTGCCGCTGCAGGTTGCTGGTGTCCACCACGTCGCCGTCCACCAGAGTCAGGTGACCCACTCCGGCCGCGGCCAGGTACAGCGCCACCGGCGAGCCCAGTCCGCCGGCACCGATTACCAGGATATGTGCCTGTTTAAGTTTCAGCTGCCCGGCGGCGCCCACCTCCGGAAGCTGAATATGGCGTGTGTAGCGCAGCCATTCGCTAGCGCTGAAAGTGGTTTTGTTGTCGTTCATGGCTAAACCCTACTCCGGTTTAACGGTTGCTGCCAATAATGTCTGAAAGTCCCTACTGGTCTGCTCCGGGTCATTGGCTAGAGTAATGGCGGTGATCATCGCCCCACCACTCACCCCAGTTGTGGTAATGCCAGGCCACCGCTCCAGCCATTCCTCTCGATCGACATTGGGTGTATCGGCGCAGGGCGGGAATACCGGTTGGGGAAATGCTCAATGGTCACCTTGTCGATCATCATTGTATCCAACAAGGCATATTGGAATTCATTGGTCGTCCCCACATGAATGTGCGTTGTGGGGCGTAGATAAGAAGGCAATGATGCAGATGAAAGCCCATCCCTACGCCGACACGAACCGGATCAGGTTCAATGGGTTCACCCTGTCGTTGAGGTGACAGCGGGGGTCTCAGCCGTATGGCACCCCATGAACATGCGGCAGTCATTATATGCAGTCCCCCGGCACTTTAAACACGTGTGTTGCCGGGCGTGGATGTAAGCCATAACGCCGGTTTCCCTTGGGCGAAACCGGCGTTATGGCATGTGGTTCAGACCAATACCTGATCAGAAATTCAGCATCACACTGAACCAGACCTTTTCTGTGTCGACAGCTTTTTCATCAGCATTGTAGTTTGCATATTTGAGCTGAACAGAGAGGTTTTTGTTGACCGCATAGGTGGCCACGGCATCAAATTCTTCACCGTAGTCATCAATACCATCCAGGGCTTTCTCATCCGCTTCGAAGTCGTGGTAGAAGGCGGCCAGTTTAACGCCAGCCACGTTGCCGGTGACCTTGAAGTACAGATCTTCAATACCGCCGTTGGGGGTCACCAGGAACATGTCTGCCCAGCCCTGGAACTTGTGCAGGGTGGCCAGTGGGGTGGCGAAAGCCTTGTCGCCGTCGTCACTGCCCAGGAGTTCGTAGCCTACGCCCAGGCCCACGCCTTTGATGGAGGTACCCAGTTCGGCCATGTAGTACTCGGCGTCGTAGTCGGTCGGGTTATCTTGATAATCGCTTTGAGTGGCGGCTGCGGCGGCTACGGTGATCGGACCAAATTTGCCGCTGTATTCCACGCCGTAGGTCTCAGAGGACAGCGCCGCGGCGTTGTCGAAGTCCAGCAGGTAGGCGTAGACCCCGATCTTGTGGCCTTCGGCGGGGGAGAAGGAGGCGTACAGCGCGTGGGAGTCGGACTCGAAGCGACGCGGCTGGCCACCGTTGGTGTCCGGTCCGAAGATGCGGTCCACATCCCAGATGTAGCTGTAGTCCACACTGACCTTGCCGATGGGCGCTTGCAGGCGGAACGAATCATAGGTCTGCTCATTCTGGCGCCAGCCGACACCGCCGACGAAGCGCTGGCCGGCGTGCAGGATACGCTGGCGACCGGCACTGCCGGTGAAGTAGTCGTTCTTGTACTGCAGGTAGGCCTGGTTGACGGTGGTGCCATCGGGGTCGGCGACGATGGGGTACTGAGAGGCCTTGCCGTTGGACGGCGTGGCATAACTCTCACTGCCGATCTGGCTGACATCATCCACTTCGAGAAGGGCGGAGAAGCCACTGAAGCTGGCAGAGGACCAGGTCACCCTGGATTTCAGGGTGGAGGCCTTGGCGACATCCTTGCCGGTGACATCTTCGTCCACATATTCATAGCGATAGCGGAAGTTAAACTTGGTATCGCTTTTGGTGAAAATTTCGGAAAAACTGGCGGCCTCCTCGGCTGTGGCGGAGGTTGCGCCCGCCATACCCAGAGCCGCCATCATCATGGCCGTAGCCAGGGTGGTTTTCGATTTTGTTGCAACAGCTTTTTTCATCATCGTGTCCCCAAAAAAGGTCATTCTCTGAAGTTGCCACCAAAGTGGTAGGATGGGGTACCGCTTAGGTATTAACTTAATGATTTAGAAGGAATTTTTATCCTTCTTGTGGCAACTTAACAGCTAGTTACAGGGTTAAATTTGACCTCGATCAACGAATCGGCTATGCCGACTCCTAAACTGGAGACCTCCTGAAGAAAACGCATTTTTAGTCCCAAACTGGACTGGAGCCCGAGCCATGCAGAGTAAATCCCAGACTATCCTGGAGGACCGTTTCGGCCGCGTCGTCGACTACCTGCGTCTGTCGGTGACGGACCGCTGCGACTTCCGCTGCGTCTACTGCATGGCCGAGGACATGCAGTTCCTGCCGCGCCAGCAGGTACTGACCCTGGAGGAGATGGCGTTCCTGGGACAGGCCTTTGTCTCCCTCGGCGTTCGCCGCATCCGCCTCACCGGTGGTGAACCCCTAGTGCGCCGGGGGGTGATGACCCTGGTGAACCAGTTGGCTGCGCAGCCAGGGCTTGATGAACTGACGATCACCACTAACGGTTCCCAGCTCGCAACCATGGCCCCAGCCCTGTTGGAGGCGGGCGTTCGCCGCCTCAATATCAGTCTGGACTCCCTGCATCCGCAGCGCTTTGCAGCCATCACCCGCACCGGCAAACTGTCTCGGGTGCTGGAAGGCATCGAGGCCGCCCAGCATGCCGGTATTGAGCGCATCAAGCTGAATAGCGTCATTGTGCGGGACCTGAACGACGACGAGATCCTGCCGCTGCTCGACTTTGCCCTGGAGCGCGGACTGGATATCAGTTATATCGAGGAAATGCCGCTGGGGCAGATCGACTGCCGTGACCGCCGCGGTGGACTGGTCACCAGTGAAGAGGTGCGCGAGTGCATTGGCGAGCGCTATTCGCTGCTGGCAAGCACCGAGGCTTCCGCCGGTCCATCACGCTATTACCGGATCGCTGGCAGTGACAGCCGTATTGGCTTTATTTCGCCCCACAGTCACAATTTTTGCGACAGCTGCAACCGGGTGCGTGTCACCTGCGAGGGGCGCTTGCTACTCTGTCTCGGCAACGAGCACTCGGTAGATCTGCGTGCAGTCATTCGCCGCTACCCCGGCGATATGGCCGCGCTACAGGAGGCCATCGTCAATGCCATGGCATTGAAACCGGAACGGCACTATTTTTACCACGACGACAAACCGCAGGTATTGCGCTTTATGAATGCGACTGGAGGTTAAAGGGAGATGATCCAGATCGAGGAACCTCAGGCCGAGAGTGCCGCAGCCTGGCTCAACTTGGGCTTCCGGCCGTTCTTTATGGGCGCCACCCTGTTTGCGGTGTTGTCCATGTCTCTGTGGGCGGCGATCTTCCCACTGCAAATACTGCCGCCGTTGAATGAACTGGCGTCGATCACCTGGCACGCCCACGAGATGATCTACGGCTATGCACTGGCGGTGATCGCCGGATTCCTGCTTACGGCGGTGACAAACTGGACCGGCTTGCAGACCCCTAAAGGGGCGATATTGTTCGGGTTATTCTTCTTGTGGCTGGCCGCGCGGCTGCTGCCCCTGGCCGGTGAGTGGATTCCGATACTGTGGACGGCTGCTGCAGACCTGTTGTTTATGGCGTTGTTGGTTCCGGCGGTGGCCATGCCCATCGTTATCGCCAAGTCGAAGCGTAATCTGCCGGTAATCGCAGTACTGGTACTGCTGCTGACGGGCAATGCGCTGTTTTACCTGGGGGTCTTCGGTGTCCTCGCCGACGGCGTGCGCTTGGGGCTGTACCTGGGCTTCTACATCATCATCGCCCTGGTGTTGATGATGGGGCGACGGGTTATACCCTTCTTCACCGAACGGGGCGTGGGCTACAAGCTGACCCTGAAGAACTACGGCTGGCTTGATCGCATCACTCCGCCGCTATTGATTGCCTTTATTGCCGCCGAGCTGGCGAGGCCGGGTGGTGTTGAGGTGACAGTACTGGCAGCACTGCTGTTGGTGTTGCATGCCATTCGCCTGGCGGGCTGGTACACAAAGGGTATCTGGCGCAAGCCGCTGTTGTGGGTGCTACATGTGGCCTACGGCCTGGTGGTGGTGGGGTTTGCCCTGAAGGTCGCGGCGTATCTGTTCGGTGTATCACCCTTCCTGGCGGTGCACGCCTTCGCCCTGGGGGGCATCGGCCTGATGCCCCTCGGCATGATGGCCCGGGTCTGCCTGGGACATACCGGGCGCAACGTGTTCGCACCGCCCGCCGCAGTAACCTGGATGTTCCTGTTGCTCAGTGGCGCGGCCCTGCTGCGGGTGTTTGTGCCGCTATTGGCGCCAGCCCACTACGGCCTGTGGGTCGGTCTGTCGCAATTGAGCTGGATACTGGCATTTGTGCTGTTCTCGCTGTTTTATATCCCGATGCTGGTGAGCCCCAGGGTGGATGGCAAGCCGGGTTAGGAAGAAAACTATCTGCGTTGCCGTGCCTGCCTAGAAACATGTCTTTGACTATTTAGTTAAGACACCGCTCAGCTCGATTCCCTCGATCACCGTTGCATCGACCAGTTGATGCTGCTGTCGCTGATGTCCAGGCCGGTAAAAAGTCTGATCTGCTCCCACTTGTCGACATTAAATATAATTCTATAAAGGTAGTAAAGTTACCCTGTTTAGTATATATTTAATGTAATTCGGTGCTTGTTCGCTTGGCGATTCATTATAAATAAACCTATATGGGTAATATGGCTACCAATAACGGCAATAAATTAAGGAGATTACTGGCCCTTCATAAGGCCAATACTGTGTGTCTGGCTTCATGGCTGGAGGCCCATGGTATATCTCATGACTTGCAAAAATACTATCGTAGGAGTGGGTGGTTGGAATCGGTCGGCCATGGAGCTTATAAGCACTCGGGCGAACAGGTAGAGTGGGAGGGAGCGCTCTTTGCCTTACAAGAACAAGCAGGAATGCAGGTCCATGTGGGAGGTCTCACCGCCTTAGCCAAACAAGGATCGAGCCAGTATCTACGGTTTGGTAAGGAAAGCGTCTATCTGTATTCCCCCCTAGGAGTAAAGCTACCGGTATGGTTTAAAAACCATGACTGGGGTGTCAAGATAAGACATATCAAGACAGGTTTTTTACCGGAAGGGACGGGTGTCGGTGAAGTGATAAGAATGGGCTTTTCTTCCCCTGCTTCCCCTTTTAACCTCAAAATCTCCGATCCTGAAAGGGCAATAATGGAGTGCCTGTATCTGACCCCCAAAGATCAGAGCCTTGTAGAGGCCTACGAGATAATGGAAGGGCTGGTCAACTTGAGGCCGAAGATGGTACAGAATCTTCTTGAGGGATGTAATTCTATCAAGGTCAAACGTCTGTTTTTATATATGGCGGAAAAGGCCGGTCACAAATGGTTGCAATTTGTAGATAGGAAGAAAGTAAGTCTGGGACAAGGAGACCGTAGCATAGTCCCGAACGGTGTCTATGTTTCAAAGCATCGTATCAGCATACCAAAGGAACTGGTTGCAATATGAGTTCAGCCGATTACCGCGAGCAAGTCAGATTACTCCTGATGGTTCTGCCCTATGTGGCAGAACAAGAAGTCTTTGCGCTCAAAGGCGGGACAGCGATCAATCTCTTTCACAGAGGTTTTCCAAGACTATCCGTAGACATAGACCTTACCTATCTTCCCATGGAAGACAGAAGTGAAGCCCTAAAAGGTATCGCGGATGGTCTTGCACGAATAAAGAAAGATTTGGAGAAGAACATAGAAGGTATTCTGGTGACCACGATGTCTCAAAGTGACGGACAGGAAGCTAAGCTCTCATGCAGGCTAGACCGGACTGAAATCAAGATCGAGGTCAATACCACTATTAGGGGTTGCTTGTGGAAGCCTGAGTTGGTGCAAGTAGCGGAAGCGGTTCAGGTTGAATTCGGACTATTCGCCGCTATCAATGTTGTTTCAAAAGGGGCGCTGTATGGGGGCAAAATATGTGCGGCGCTCGACAGGCAACATCCTCGTGACCTGTTCGATATTCAGCAGTTACTCAAAGATGAAGGCATAACGGACGAAGTCAAATTAGGGTTCATAGCAGCTCTTGTTGGCCACAGTAGGCCCATGAACGAGCTTCTCAATCCTAACTTCCAGGACCAAAGGGAGGCATTTGATACACAATTTGATGGAATGTCTCCTCTTCCTTTTACCTATGAAGATTACGAGTCAACTAGAACAGGTCTTTTGGAAGAACTCGATCACAAGCTGACTGAGAATGACCGAAGATTCCTGATTAGCTTTAAGAGCGGAGAGCCAGATTGGGCGTTGTCTCCTATAGATGGACTGGAGTCCATGGCTTCTGTGCGATGGAAACTACAAAATATTCAGAAGCTAAAGAGAATAACCCCAAAAAACATGGTGAATTGCTTGCAAAGCTGAGAGAGTGTTTAGGTCAACGCTAATTCTTTAGCTGTCTCGAAAACGTTTTTTCAGCATCTTTTCTGCGCCCTTTTATTATTGAATTAAAGCCCCGCCCAGCTCAATACCCTCGATCTCCGCGGCATCAATCAACTGGTGCAGGTAGCGGTTGATGGCCATACGCTGGCGCACTTCGGCCAGGTAGGCGGCCACCTGATCGTGCACCTTTTCGTAGGGCAGGGGCACGCCGGCAATCTTGCGATCCACCTGCACCAGATGCACTCCGTAGCGAGATTCAACGGGCTGCCCGGCCAACCCCTCTGCCAGCGCGAACACCTGTTGTTCGAACTCCGGGGTGGTCTGGCCGCGGCTGATCTGGCCCAGGTTGCCGCCGGTTTCCTTGGATGGACAGGTGGAAAATTCTTTTGCCAGTGACGCGAACTGCTCCGGGAACTGCTGCAATTGCGCCAACAGTTCCGAAGCGGTTTGCCGAGCCCGCTGCAGGCCGGCCTCATCGTCGGGGGCTGCGGCAATCAGAATGTGGCTGACCTGCAACAGGTCGGGGCTGCGAAAACTTTCCTGGTGGCCGTCGAAATAGCGATGGCACTCTTCGTCGCTGGGAAATTCCGCCGGTGCCTCCCGTTCCAGCAGGGCGCTGATCAAGGCCTCCTCGGATAACAGCTCGGCACTTTCTGCGAGCACTTCCCTGGCCTTTTGCAACAGCAGGGTGCGGATCACCAGCGCCTCGGCGGCCTTGTGAATGCCTTCCTCGGGGGATCCGGCGGGGTGGTACTGTACTTCCCGGGCGATATCATCCGCCGATATCGGGGTGCCATTGACACGGATTTCCGGTACGTCGGCGGCGGGTGAAGGGGCTGTAGCGTGGGAAGGGCAACTCATGGCCATCTCCTAATGATATGTTGGCAAACGTATTGCCCGGTATCCGGCTGGGCCGGACACCGGGTCTTGATGGTTATGAAGCTCTTTTCTGGCGCACGATCTGGTAGTTCCTGAGCAGGTATTTCACCGGTGCCGCCACGCCGCTTATGATGTGCACCAGGCGGGTGAAGGGGAAGATCAGGAACAGGGTCATACCAAGAAAGACGTGGAGCTTGTACACCAGTGACACTGGCGCAATGGATGCTGCGGCTTCCATCGGTTGCAGTATGGCGAGTGATTGTGCCCAATTGGCCAGCATCACCATCACCGAACCGTCCATATGATGGCTTGACGCAAAGATGGTGCTGAGGCCCAGAATCAGCTGAACATAGAGCAGCACCAGTACCAGCAGGTCGGAGAAGCTGCTGCTGGCGCGAACTCTGGGATCACTGAAACGGCGGTGGATCAACATGGTCAGCCCAATGAAGCAGATGCCACCGAATAGTCCACCGGAGACCATGGCTAGCAGTTGTTTATTGGGGGTGGAGATCACGTGGTGATAGATGAACTCAGGTGTCAACAGGCCCACCAAGTGACCGGCCAGCACAAACAGGATACCGACATGGAAGGCGTTGCTGGCCAGGCGCATGCCACGGGTGCGTAGCACCTGGCTGGAGCCTGCTTTCCAGGAATACTGTTCGCGGTCGTAGCGTGCCCAGCAGCCGACCACACAGACCAGCAGTGCCAGGTAGGGGTAGAGGCCGAAAAGTAGCGTATTGATATTCATGATGGCTTCCTCAATTTGCCCAGCGCACAGCGACGCTGTCGTTAGGGGATCGTTTTGGCGGTTGCGGTGCATTGGAGGGACAACTCTCCCCGGCGCCGAAGGTGACCGCCTCCTCCTCCCAGATCTTGTCCAGTGCCTCGGGGGTGTCGTCGCGCTGCTCGCCGGCGGCCTTGCTGCGCAATTCTTCGAGGTCCACCGGTACACCGCTGATCATCAGCAAGCTGTCAAACAGCGCGTCGTAGTCTGACGTGCGCTCTTTCAGGCGAGCACTCAGCAGGCCGAGGATATGGGCCACGTCCGCCAGCCCCTCGCGGGCCTCCAGGTCTGGCCGGTGGGCCAGGTATTCTAGGTAGAGTGGGATGAAATCCGGCAGCTCCCGCACTTCAATGTGAAAACCGTGCTGCTCGTAAAGCGCCAACAGGTCCACCATGGCCTGGCCGCGGTCGCGGGATTCACCGTGCACGTGTTCAAACAGCAGCAGCGACAGGGCGCGACCCCGGTCAAACAGGCCGGAGTACAGTTCCTGGGCATCCATCAGGTCACCGTCGTAGATCTGGTGCAGCAGGCCGGTGAGACGCTGGCGCATGGCGGGAGAAATCTCCCGCGAATCCAGAATGGCTGATTCCAGCTCTGCCACCTGTCCCTGCAATTCGGCTTTTGGGTAGTCCATCAGCCGGGATATGACTTTGAGAATATCCATACCTTATTTCTCCCATACCTGGACGGTCTGAATGACATCCCGCCGGGTGGTTTTCTTGGTGCCGAACAGGTTGATGTCCGACTCGCCGGTGGAACAGCCGTTGCCGAAGGAGAAGCCGCAGCCGCCGCGCTCGGCGAAGGCCTCGGACATGGCCTCTTCCCGGTGGGCGGTGGGAATCACGTAGCGGTCCTCGTAGTTGGCGATGGCCAGGTAGCGGTACATATCCTCCACCTGCAGGGCGGTGAGGCCCACGTCGTCGAGGGTTTTCTGGTCGTCGAAACCTTCGACAATCTGCGCGCGCTTGTAGGCGCGCATCGCCAGCAGCCGTTTCAGTGCCAGCAGTACCGGCGCCTCGTCGCCGGCGGTGAGCAGGTTGGCCAGGTACTTGACCGGAATACGCAGGGAGTCCACGTCGGGAATGATGCCGTTCATGCCCACGTGGCCGGCCTCCACCGCGGACTGGATCGGCGACAGCGGTGGCACGTACCAGACCATCGGCAGGGTGCGGTATTCCGGGTGCAGTGGCAGGGCCAGTTGCCAGTCCACCGCCAGTTTGTAGACCGGTGACTGCTGGGCGGCCTCAATTACGGAGTCCGGGATGCCGTCCTTGCGCGCCTGGGCGATCACTTCTGGATCGTGGGGGTCGAGGAAGATCTCCAGCTGCTTCTTGTACAGGTCCTGTTCCGACTCGGTGCTGGCCACTTCGAGGATGCGGTCAGCATCGTAGAGCAGCACGCCCAGATAGCGGATACGGCCTACGCAGGTCTCGGAGCAGACGGTGGGCTGGCCTGCTTCAATACGCGGATAGCAGAAAATACATTTTTCCGACTTGCCGGATTTCCAGTTGAAGTAGATCTTCTTGTAGGGACAGCCGGACACGCACATGCGCCAGCCGCGGCACTTCTCCTGGTCGATCAGCACGATGCCGTCTTCCTCGCGCTTGTAGATGGCGCCGGAGGGACAGGAGGCCGCACAGGTGGGATTGAGGCAGTGCTCGCACAGCCGCGGCAGGTACATCATGAAGGTGTTCTCGAACTCGCCGTAGATGTCCTTCTGGATGTTGTCGAAGTTGCGGTCGGCACTGCGCTTCTTGAACTCGGTGCCGAGAATTTCCTCCCAGTTGGGACCCCACTCGATTTTCTCCATGCGCTGGCCGGACACCAGCGAGCGCGGCCGCGCGGTGGGCTGGTGCTTGCCCAGCGGCGCGGTGTGCAGGTGCTGGTAGTCGAAATCGAACGGCTCGTAGTAGTCGTCGATCTGCGGCAGGTCGGGGTTGGAAAAGATATTCGCCAGCACCCGGAACTTGCCGCCGATTTTCGGGTTGATGGAGCCATCGCGGTTGCGCACCCAGCCGCCGTTCCACTTGTCCTGGTTCTCCCATTCCTTGGGATAGCCGATGCCGGGTTTGGTCTCGACGTTGTTGAACCAGGCGTATTCCATGCCCTCCCGGGAGGTCCAGACATTCTTGCAGGTGATGGAGCAGGTGTGACAGCCGATACACTTGTCCAGGTTCAGCACCATGCCAACTTGTGAGCGTATTTTCATTGTGATGCCTCCTTAAACGTCCTGGGGAAGTGGTTGCGGCAGGTCGTCGGTATCCGAGCCCTCCAGCCAATCCACCTTGTTCATTTTGCGCACCACCACGAACTCGTCACGGTTACAGCCGACGGTGCCGTAGTAGTTGAAGCCGTAGGACTGCTGCGCATAGCCGCCGATCATGTGGGTCGGCTTCATCACCACCCGGGTTACCGAGTTGTGGTGGCCTCCGCGGGTGCCGGTGGTCTCCGCCCCGGGGGTGTTCACGATGCGTTCCTGGGCGTGGTACATCATCACCATACCCTCCTTGACCCGCTGGCTGACCACCGCGCGGCAGGCGATGGCGCCATTGACGTTGAAGACCTCTACCCAGTCGTTGTCCTCGATGCCGGCTTTTCTGGCGTCAATTTCACTGAGCCAGATAATCGGCCCGCCCCGGGACAGGGTGAGCATCAACAGGTTGTCGGAGTAGGTGCTGTGGATACCCCATTTCTGGTGGGGAGTGATCCAGTTGAGTACGATCTCTGTGTTGCCGTTGGGTTTCTTGCCCTTCACCAGGTCGACGGTTTTGGTGCAGATCGGCGGTCTGTACGACACCATCTGCTCGCCGAAGGCCTGCATCCACAGGTGATCCTGGTAGAACTGCTGGCGACCGGTGATGGTGCGCCAGGGAATTAGCTCGTGGACGTTGGTGTAACCGGCGTTGTAGCTGACGTGTTCATCTTCCAGCCCGGACCAGGTGGGGGACGAGATGATTTTGCGCGGCTGCGCCTGGATGTCGCGGAAGCGGATTTTCTCCTCGTGCTTAGGCTCTGCCAGGTGCTTGTGGTCGCGGCCGGTGAACTTGCCGAGGGCGTCCCAGGCTTTTACTGCCACGTTGCCGTTGGTCTCCGGTGCCAGACTGAGCACTACTTCGGCGGCGTCGATGGCGGTTTCGATGCGTGGTTGTCCTTTGCTAATACCTTCCTCGGTGACGTGGTAATTGAGCTTGCGCAGCAGTTCCACTTCCTCGTCAGTATTCCAGCCGATGCCCTTGCCGCCGTTGCCGAGTTTTTCCAGTAACGGGCCGAGGGAGGTGAATTTCTTGTAGGTGTTGGGGTAGTCCCGCTCAACCGCCACGATGTTTGGCGCGGTCTTGCCGGGAATCAGCTTGCATTCGCCTTTCTTCCAGTCCTGTACCTCGAACGGCTGTGCCAGCTCTCCGGGGGTATCGTGCAGGGTTGGCACGGTGACGATATCGGTTTCCACACCGAGGTTGTCATTGAGGGCGGCGATCTCGGAAAACTTCTTCGCGATGCCCTTGTAGATATCCCAGTCGGAGCGCGCTTCCCAGGCGGGGTCGGCGGCTTTCGATAGCGGGTGGATAAAGGGGTGCATGTCCGAGGTGTTGAGGTCGTCCTTCTCGTACCAGGTGGCGGTGGGCAGCACGATATCGGAGTACAGCGCGGTGGAGGACATACGGAAGTCCAGTGTCACCACCAGATCCAGCTTGCCCTCGGCACCTTTTTCCTTGAAGTCGATTTCCTGGGGAATCAGGTCGCTGCCGCGAGCGAAGTTGTCCTCGTTCATGACGCCGTTGTTGGTGCCCAGCAGGTACTTGAGCATGTACTCGTGGCCCTTGCCGGAGGAACCGAGCAGGTTGGAGCGCCAGATGAACATGTTGCGCGGGAAGTTGGCCGGGTTGTCGGGCTGTTCCGCGGCAAACTTCAGGTGCCCGGATTTCAGCTTCTGTACCACGTAGTCCTTGGGTTCCATGCCGGCTTCCGCTGCCTCCCGGGCAATCTGCAGCGGGTTGCGGTTGAGCTGCGGTGCGGAGGGCAGCCAGCCCATGCGCTCGGCCTTGATGTTGTAGTCGAGCATGTGCCGCGGCCATTGGGCCTTGTCCACCAGCGGCGACAGCACCTCGTGGATGCTGACCTTCTCGTGGCGCCACTGGGAACTGTGGTTGTAGAAGAAGCTGGTGGAGTTCATGTGCCGCGGTGGGCGGCTCCAGTCGAGACCGAAGGCCAAGGGCAACCAGCCGGTCTGCGGGCGCAGTTTTTCCTGGCCTACATAGTGGGCCCAGCCGCCGCCGCTCTGGCCGACACAGCCGCACATGATCAGCATGTTGATCAGGCCGCGGTAGTTCATGTCCATGTGGTACCAGTGGTTCATGGCGGCGCCGACGATGATCATGGACTTGCCGCGGGTCTTGTGGGCGTTGTCGGCGAATTCCCTGGCTACCTGGATGACCCGGTCGCGGGGCACACCGGTGATCTTCTCCTGCCAGGCGGGGGTGAAGGGGATGTCGTCGTCGTAGCTGGTGGCGACGTTGCCGCCGCCGAGGCCGCGGTCGATGCCGTAGTTGGCCATGGTCAGGTCGTAGACGGTGGCCACTTTCACGCTCTGGCCGTCGGCCAGCTGCAGTTCGCGCACCGGCACCTGGCGCGGCAGGATCTCATCATGCTCGCAGTAGTTCCAGTGCTCGTTGCTCTCGTCGGCGGCAAAGTGCGGGAAGGACACCGCGGCGATGTCGCCGCCAATCAGTGACAGTTGCAGCTTCACTTCGCGGCCTTCGCCACCTTCCCGATCTTCGATGTTCCACTTGCCCTGTTCGCCCCAGCGGTAGCCGATGGATCCCTGGGGGGACACCAGGTCGCCGCTGGTTTCATCAATGGCAATGGTTTTCCACTCCGGGTTGTTGTCCTGGCCGAGGTTGTTTTGCAGGTCCGAGGCACGCAGGAAGCGGGTGGGCCGGTAGCTGCCGTCCTTTTCTTCCAGGGTCACCAGCATCGGCATATCGGAGTAGCGACGCACGTACTCGGTGAAGTACTCGCTGGGTTTCTCCAGATGGAATTCCTTGAGAATCACGTGGCCGAAGGCCATGCCCAAGGCGGCGTCGGTACCCTGTTTCGGGTTCAGCCAGATGTCGGTCAGCTTGGCTACTTCCGAGTAATCAGGCGTGATAGAGACAGTTTTAGCGCCCTTGTAGCGCACTTCAGTGAGGAAGTGGGCGTCGGGGGTGCGGGTCTGGGGCACGTTGGAGCCCCAGGCGATGATGTAGTTGGAGTTGTACCAATCGGCGGACTCGGGCACGTCGGTCTGCTCGCCCCAGGTCATCGGCGAGGCCGGCGGCAGGTCGCAGTACCAGTCGTAGAAGCTCATGCACACCCCGCCGATCAGCGACAGGTAGCGGGAGCCGGCGGCGTAGGACACCATCGACATGGCGGGAATCGGCGAGAAGCCGATGATGCGGTCCGGCCCGTACTGTTTGGCGGTGTAGACATTGGCGGCGGCGATGATCTCGTTGACCTCGTCCCAGGAGGAGCGCACGTAGCCGCCGAGGCCGCGCTTGGTTTTGTAGCTGGCGGCACGCACCGGGTCCTCGACGATGAAGGACCAGGCATCCACCGGGTTGTCGAACTGCTTGCGGGCATCGCGCCACAGCTTCAACAGCGGCTTGCGCACTTTCGGGTACTTGAGCCGGTTGGCACTGTAGATATACCAGGAATAGCTGGCGCCGCGGGGACAGCCGCGCGGCTCGTGGTTGGGCAGGTCCGGGCGGGTGCGCGGATAGTCGGTCTGCTGGGTTTCCCAGGTGATCAGGCCGTTCTTGACGTAGATTTTCCAGCTGCAGGAGCCGGTGCAGTTGACGCCGTGGGTGGAGCGCACGATCTTGTCGTGCTGCCAGCGCTGGCGGTAGCTGTTCTCCCATTCGCGGTTCTGGTTGCGGGTTTCGCCGTGACCGTCGGCAAATTCTCCCGTCACGGTTTTCTTGAAAAATTGCAGGCTGTCGAGGAAATGGCTCATAGCGTTACTCTCTCTCTTGGTCGGCGGTGGTATGTCACCGACGCGGGCTCTATCTCAGGTGGCCGACGGCCTTGGGCCGCCGGCGCGGTGGGTTACTCCTGTTACGGGTTATAGAACTCCCCGTCCTTGTGCAGGGCGAAGTGCTCGCCGCATTTGGGGCAATCCACCAGGGTTTCGGCGCGGTTCTTGCGCAGGTAGAACCACCAGTTGATGCCGATACAGACCGCATAGAAGGCGGCGAAGCCGATCAGCGCCACTTCCGGAGTGGTGGCAGTGATCTGTTCACCGATCACTTTCGGGATGTAGAAGGCGCCGTAGGCAGCCACTGCCGAAGTCCAGCCCAGTACCGGGCCTGCCTGCTCTTTCGGGAACACCATGGCGATGGTGCGGAAGGTGGAACCGTTGCCGATACCGGTGGCGGCGAACAGCACCAGGAACAGCAGGAAGAAGGGCAGGAAGAACTCTTCGGGGCTGGCCGAGTTGTAGGCGGCCTTCATGTAGTAGGCCACGCCCAGGGCGCTGCCCACCATCACCACGGAGCAGATCTGGGTGACCAGTGCGCCGCCCAGCTTGTCGGCGATCCAGCCGCCCACCGGGCGGATCAGGGCGCCGATAAAGGGGCCCATCCAGGCATACATCAGGGCGCTGGGGCCGTTGACGTTGATGGTGTCATGGGTCATCACACCGTCCACCATCACATGCTGGTAGCCGAATATGACCTTGATGGCCAGCGGGAAGGAGGCGGCGAAGCCGATGAACGAGCCGAAGGTCATGGTGTAGATGACACTCATCACCCAGGTGTGGGGGTTGTTGAAGATCTTGTACTGGCGAGTCAGGCTGGTGCGAATGGCGCCGGGCAGCATCTTCAGCCAGAACACCGTGGAGCCGATCACCAGCACCATGACGATTTCCTTGGGCACCCCGAAACCGGAACCGTTGGCGGATTCCGGCAGCAGCAGCCACAGGCCCACCGCGGCGGTGATGAACCCGATCAGCAGCATGCCGGCAATCATGCCGAAGCTGACCACCGGGTTGGGTAGCTCGGGTGACACTTCCTGGGAGCGGATGTTGTTCATGCCGAACCAGCCGACGAGGGCCAGCGGAATCAGCAACACCAGCCAGATATAACCGGCGTTGTGGATCCAGGTTTCACTGCCGGCGGGAATTTTGCCGATCAGGGTGCCGGAGGTGTTTTGCAGGATCATGGAGTCGCCGCCGAACAGCCCGAAGGTCATCACCAGCGGAATCAGGATCTGCATGGTGGTGACGCCGAAGTTACCCAACCCGGCGTTCAACCCCAGTGCCAGCCCCTGTTGCTTCTTGGGGAAGAAGAAACTGATGTTGGACATGGACGAGGCGAAGTTGCCGCCGCCGAAACCGGACAGCAGTGCCAGCGCCTGGAATACCCACAGCGGGGTGTCCTTGTCCTGCAGCGCGATACCGGTGCCCAGGGCGGGAATCATCAACAGTGCGGTGGTGAAAAAGATGGTGTTGCGCCCGCCGCACAAGCGGATAAAGAAACTACTCGGTATTCGCAGGGTGGCGCCGGTCAGGCCGGCGATGGCGGACAGGGTGAACAACTCGGACTGTGCAAAGGGAAAGCCCAGGTTGAGCATCTGCACCGTGATAATTCCCCAGTAGAGCCACACGGCGAAGCCGCACAGCAGACTGGGAATCGAAATCCACAGATTGCGGGTGGCAATCTTTTTGCCTTCGGATTCCCAGAACTGGGTATCCTCGACATCCCATTTTTGTAGATCGGCCATAGTGGTCTCTCCTAGTGGTTACGTTCTTATAGCGTTAAAAAGTCGTCGGCCCGTGCCTGATCCAGGCGGTGCCGGAATTCATCCAGCTTGATGGCGTAAAACATCAGTACCATGCAGCCACCGAGCACCCCGTAGAGCAGCATGAAACAGGAGCTGCGGATGCCGGTGAGGTCGGCGGCCACCCCGAACAGAATCGGCAGAGAGAAGCCGCCGAGGGCGCCGATGGCGGCGACCGCGCCGCCCACCACGCCGACGTTGTCCGGGTAGTAGTCATAGATGATTCGGTAGATGCTGGCCTTGCCGAAGCCCATTGCCAGGCCCATCACCAAGGTCAGCAGCACGAACACCCAGAGGTTGATGTGGATGTCCAGAAGCAGGTCGTACTCGATGCCGTGGATGGTCATGGTGGTGGGCGGGTATGAAAGGAAGAACAGGCACACCAGGCACACCCAGAACACCGACCAGTTGATGCGGCGGGCGCCGAAGTTGTCGGCAAACCAGCCACCCAGGGCGCGCACAATGGCGGCCGGCAGGGTGAACAGCAGGGTGACGAAGGATGCGGTTTTTAGGTCGAGGCCGTATTCCCCCACGTAGTACTGGGGCAGCCACAAGGTCAACGCCAGAAAGCCGCCGAACACAAAGTAGTAGTAGAGGCCGAAGCGCCACACCCGCAATTCCTTGAGGGGTCGCAATTCTTCGCTCCAGGATTTCCTGGCGCGGCGCCCCTCGCTGCTGTCCGAGGAGAACCAGAACAGCAGGGCGATAAGCAGCAGCAGGGTGCCGTAGATGTTGGGCAGCGCCTGCCAGCCGTATTTGAGCAGGATGATGGGCGCCGCTAGGTTGGTGATCGCGGCGCCCGCGTTCCCAGCGCCGAAGATGCCCATGGCGGTACCCTGCAGGGAGCGTTCAAACCAACTGGACACGAGGCTGATACCCGTGGCGAAGGTGCCCCCCGCCACACCAAGCACCAGGCCGACGGCCAGGTACTGGGCGAAGGTCTTGGCATATGGCAAGACGAACAGAGCCATGGCTACAATCAGCGATTGCACGAAAAATACCAGGCGACCGCTGTAGTGTTCTGCCAGCACGCCGCTGACCAGACGCGCCAGGGCTCCGGTGAGGATCGGCGCTGCGACAAGCAGGCCGAAGGCAGTATCGCTTAGCCCCAGGTCTGCGCGGATCTGTACCCCGATAATGGCAAACAGCGTCCAGGCGGCAAAGTGGGCGGCGAAGGCCGCTGTGCAGATGCCGAGGCTGTACCATTTGTGTGGATTGATTACGGTCATGGGCTTTTCATTTGCTCTCGAATGTGGGCTGAATGTAGTAACAGTGTGTAGTCCCGGACATGACCTGCATCAATCACCGAAGCGCTTGAATTTGGTGGGTTTTTTTATAAATACCACCTAGGTGGTAGAGCGAAGTCTTTGAAAAAACCTTAAATAACATAAGGTTGTTTATAGTTGCCGGGGTGAGTGCAGTTGACTGCTCCGAAAGTGGGTATTTGGTGGTAAGAGCGATGGCAACGATGTTGGCTGGCAGGAAATTACGTTTTTCCCAATCGATCGCGATCCAGGTGCTGATCCCGATGCTGGTGATCGGCCTGCTGGCCTTGTCCAGTATGCTGGTGTCCCTGCTGGTGACCCTGAATACCCAGCACGACGCCGAGGCGATCAATATTGCCGGGTCGATGCGGATGCAGACCTACCGTATCGCCGTGCACCTGCAACGGGCCGGGGGAGGGCTGGAAAATGGGCAGGATCTGGCAGATACCCTTGAGGAAGAGCGCCGCAGATTTTCCGAGAAACTGTATCAGTCGAGTATGGCGCGGGTGGCCGGCGAGAGCAGGGAAGCCAACCTGCAGCGCGCCTATCGGCGGGTGGTGGACAACTGGGAAAACCATATGGCGCCGCTACTGCAGTCGCTGATGTCCGGCCAGCCGTTGACCGCGGAGGCACTGGCGGTCGCCAGCCGGGAATACCTGAGTCATGTGGCAGAGCACGTCAGCGATATCGACCAGTTGGTGCTCAGCATCCAGCAGAACACCGAGGAGAAGATCGAGTTGCTGGGTATGTATGAAGGCCTCAGTATCTTCCTGTCGTTCCTGGCACTGGTATTCATCGTCATGCGCACAGACCAGAATCTGGTGCGCCCGTTGAAAGACCTGGTGCGGGCGGCGGAGCACACCAGCGTCGGCGACTTTTCCTACCGCACCTACTACGAGGCCGTCAACGAAATCGGCCTGCTGTGCAGCACCTTCAACGACATGTCCGCCAATTTGGCGCGTCACTACCGCAAGTTGGAGGATATGGTGGACGAGAAAACTGCCCAGTTGCAGCGTTCCAACCAGATGCTGGACTTCCTCTACAACACTGCCCAGCGCCTCTCGGAAGGGGTCGGCGGGCGCCAGACATTCAGCGAGATTATCACCGACCTCAAGGCGTTGACCGCTATTCCCCGGATTTCCCTGTGTTTGACCAACGAGGCCAATACCGATAAGTACGACCTGATTTTGCCCGCCGGGGAAGAGTACGATTGCCTGATCGGTGACTGCCGCAGCTGTTTCATGCAGCCAGGAGACGAGCGCAAGATCCAGGGGGAAATGTCATTTGCCATAGAGGATGCCAATGACAATTTTGGTTTCCTGTACCTCAATACCGGATCGAATCTGGAGCTGGAGCCCTGGCAGCAGCGGCTTGTTGAAGCGGTGGTGGAACATTTGGCGGCGGCCATGGCCCTGCAGTATCGGGATGGGTTGAGCAGGCGGCTGATGCTGTTTGAGGAACGCTCCATTATTGCGCGAGAGTTACACGATTCCCTGGCCCAGTCACTCTCCTATATGAAAATGCAGGTGGCGCGGCTGGTACGTCTGTTTGATCGCGAGGCCCCGGAGGAGCAGCTGCGCGAGGGCCTGGAGGATCTGCAGCAGGGGCTCAATGCCGCCTACCGCCACCTGAGGGAACTGTTGACCACCTTCCGCTTGAAGCTGGACTCTCCCAGTCTCTACCAGGCGTTGAAAGCCACGGTGGATGAGTTCGACCGCCAGAGTGCGCAGACCGAGGTGGTGCTGGAGTTTCATCTGGGACATTGCCTGCTGACCCCCAACGAGGACATCCACGTGTTGCAGATTGTTCGAGAGGCCATCACCAATGCTTTCAAGCACGCTGGAGCCAGTCACATCGAATTGCGGTGTGAGTGCGACGAAGAAAACCGCGCAATGTTCCGTGTGGTGGATGATGGTGTCGGCATTGCCGCAGACCCGGATAAGGAGCATCACTATGGTCTTTCCACCATGCGCGAGCGGGCGCAACAGCTGCGCGGCAGCCTGGATATCCATCGGCGGCAGCGGGGTGGCACTGAGGTGGTGCTAAGCTTTGTGCCGGAGGCCTTTTCCTGAGTAAAACGATCAACTATTCACCTGCGCCAGATCAATTAATATTGAGCGGGGGCACACTAAACTAGCCCGGCCATGACAATCCGGCAGATGTAAAAGAGGCGACCATGAATGAGTCCGTGAGCAAATTGATTCTGGTGGACGATCACCCCCTGCTGCGCAAGGGTGTGCGTCAGCTGGTGGAGCTGGAGGATGATATGGCGGTGGTTGGCGAGGCCAGCAACGGCCGTGACGCTATCGATCTGGTGCAGGGTCAGGATGTGGATCTGGTGTTGCTCGACCTAAGTATGAAAGGTATGGACGGTATCGAAACCTTGCGGGAGTTACGCGAGGCGGGGGTGAGCTGCCGCATCGTGGTGTTTACGGTATCTGACGACAGCACCGATATGGTGGCGGCGTTCAAGGCTGGGGCCGACGGTTACCTGCTTAAGGATATGGACCCGGAAGAGCTGGTGGTGCGAATTCGCGATGCCTGTGTCGGCAAGATGGTGTTGTCCAACGAACTCACAGAAGTACTGGCCAAGGCCTTTCGCGACAACGCCCGCCGCGAACAGGACTCCGGTTACGACTCTCTGACCCGTAGGGAGAAAGAGATCCTGCGCATGATTTCCGGTGGTCTCAGTAACAAGATGGTCGGCCGCGAGCTGGATATCACCGAGGCCACGGTGAAGGTGCATGTCAAACACCTGTTGAAAAAACTTGGACTGCGCTCCCGGGTAGAAGCCGCCGTGTGGGCAGTTGAGCACCAGAAAAATTGAAGTGAACAGATTCGGGCTGGAGCTTTCCATGTCATCTTCCCCCAGTCGCCGCGCCCGTTGGCTGGCGCGTGCCGAAAACCTGGTTTTTCCACTCTGTCGTCGGGCGCCGTTCAGCCTGCAGCAGTGGCTGTTGCAAAACGGTCTGCAGCAGTTACTGGCGGAAGCCATTGAAGAGGGTGAGCTGGACTTTCTCGAAGGGCGCACCCTGGCGATTCGGTTGACCGATATGGGCATTGGCTGGCGCGTCGTTGGCCGCCATTCGCACTTGCAGGTAATACCGCTGGATGGCCCCGCTGATGCCAGTATCCAGGGGCGGGCCAGGGCGTTTGTGTTGCTCGCCTCAGGGCGCGAAGATCCCGATACCCTGTTTTTCAGGCGAGAGCTGAGCCTGGAGGGAGACACCGAGCTGGGTCTCGCCGTCAAAAACCTGTTGGACAGTGTTGGCCTGGAAACCCTGCCGACCCCCTTGCGTAAATTGCTAAGCGGCGCCGGTTCGCTGGCCAGCCAGGTGGCGTAAGCTGCCAGCGGCTTAACTCAACGGCTTTTGTTTCAAGGTATCTGCCCTGCGCTTCAACCGTCTTCGCTCAGAATTTCCATTCCCGGCTTGCCGTACCAGTAACCATTGCAGGCCTCTTCTGTCTGCCAGTCGCTGGCAAGCGGTTGTGCCGGGGCTGTTGCGCCAGCGCGCACCTGGTCAAAGCGTGATAGTGTGGTGAACGTATCGGCGGCAGCGGGGCTGATGCGCAGCACATCTACACCCATTGCTGCCATCTCCCGGTAGGCCGGCAGCAGGTCATAGACCCGCCCTGACTGTGTTTGGATGCCATTCAGGTTAAAGAGAATCTGGTTGTCACGGGTGCGCAGAGGCAGTCCGTCCGGGTAGTCGAGGCAGCTCAACCTGCAGTCGTCCTTGGGCAGGTTGCGGGCGCGGGCGGTGAAACAGCGGGCCGAGTAGGCCAGTGGCAGGTGCCCGTGGCTGAACACCTCGGTTTCGATTTTTCCGGTGAGCCCCAATTGGCGAATTTCCTTGAGAATGTCCGCCAGAGTGTGGCGGTTCAGCTCCACCGGCATTACCCAGCGCATCATGCCGGCCCGTTGCAGAACGCGCAGGCTGCCACTGTTGTAGAGGTTGATGGAGGGTCCGGCGACGAAGGGCAACCCTCTTTCCGAGAGCAATTCCACAGCCGCCATATCGTTGGCTTCCATCAGGCAGCCACTGTTGTCGCAGAGCTTACGCAGGGTTGACAGGTCGGCGCGGGACTCAATCAGCGCCAGGGTGGAGAGCACCACCTGTTTGCCGGCCTCGGCCAGCGGTGCCGCCAATTCCAGCCATTCCTGAGCGCGCAGTTCGCGACGTTTAGGACATACGGTTTCTCCCAGATAGATGATATCCGCTGGGGAGTTATGTGCCTCCCTGTAAAAGTCCTCGACTTGTTGTCTCGGCCAGTAAAAGAGAATTGGCCCGAGGGATAATTTCATTGTGTTCCGCCTTATTGCCAGGGACGCGAGTAGGCGCCGAGGGTGGTTTGACTACCTTCCGAGACCCGGGCCAGGACCTCGAACCATTCCCGCTTCGGGTGAAAGGCGGCGCCTGCCTCGAGATAGTGGTCCAGGGCCTGGCGCCAAACTTTAACCACTTGGGTTACATAGGCGGGACTGCGCTGGCGTCCCTCAATCTTGACCGCCTTGATGCCGATCTCCGCCAGCTGGGGTATCAGTTCCAGGGTGTTGAGGCTGGTGGGTTCCTCCAGGGCGTGGTAGATGTTGTCGTCGACATTGAAGCGGCCTTTGCAGAGTGTGGGGTAACCGGCGTTTTCACCGGCTTTGAAGCGGTCAATCAGCACACCGTTGAGACGCGATTCACGACCACTGGAGGTCTCCTGCCAACGCACCGCACTGGCGGGAGAACACACCCCGCAGGTATTGGGAGACTCAGCGGTGACGTAGGAGGACAGGTGACAGCGTCCCTCCGCCATGATGCAGAGGCTGCCAAATCCGAACACCTCAAGGTCCACCGGGCTAACAGTAGCCAGTTGTCGCACCTGTGCCAGGGATAGCACCCGCGGCAACACCGCGCGGCGGATATTGAACTGTTTCTGATAAAAGGTCAGGGCCGCAGCGTTGGTGGCCGACCCCTGCACCGACAAATGCAGGTTGAGCTCGGGGTGGTTGCTGTGGGCATAGTCCAGCACCCCGAGGTCGGCGACAATCAGGGCGTCAGCGCCCAGTTCGGCGGCCCGGTCCACTGCATTTTGCCATTCACGCCAATTGTTGGGTTGCGGATAGGTATTGATGGCGACAAACAGTCTGACGTCGCGCTGGCGGGCATATTCCAGGGCCTGCAGGGCTTTGCGGTCGTTGAAGTTGAGGCCTGTGAAGTGGCGGGCGTTGGTGGCGTCCCGGAAACCGATGTAGACGGCATCCGCGCCCTGGTTCACGGCGGCTTTCAGGGCCGGTAGGCTGCCCGCGGGGCAGACAAGTTCCATGGTCTCTCCTGTGGTTGAAAAAAACGTCCAGCCAATTGGTCGGACGTGAAATCCCTGGAGTAGGGGGTAGCTTTGCTGGAAGAAAAATCAGTTCGTTACAGGTACCAGTAGCACTTTCTGTTTGGCCCGGTGAATCACACCGGGAGCGGTGCCGCCGATCAGCGTGTCGTAAAAAGGGCTGTGGCCTCGGTTGCCAAGTACGATCAGGTCGGCGTTCAGGCGTTCGGCGGTCTGCACCAGTTGGTCAACCGCCTTGCCTTCCAGCAGTACGGCCCGGCAGTTGATACCCTGGGCGGACAGCTTGCTAGCCATGTTCTGTAGTTGCGTGATGGCGCCACTGTAGGAAGCCTCTATTTCTGTTTCCACTTCCTCGTCGGGGGCACCCTCCATACCCGGCAGCTCGGGCTCCACGGTAGCCAGTATCAGTTCGGCCCCGTATTGCCTGGCCAGGTCTCTGGTTGCCTCTATGATGTTGTCTACATTCGAGTCCAGGTCGATTGCTGCAAAGATGGTTTTCATGGCGCAACTCCTCGGTTGACCGGATAAATAGCAATACCGATTCTGGTATGCATGCTCCGGCTTGCAATTGACTTGCATCAAAAGTGGAGTATAGGTCGGCGTATCTAAAGGAGTACCACCAAATAGATGGGTGCCTTAGGTTGTAGGGGAAGGGGTTTATGGTGTTTTCTATCTCTTTGTAATAAAAGTTGTTTTTCTATTTTGTTGATACTCCCTAGGTGGTAGTTATCGCGCATGAGGCCATTTTCCAGCATGGCGGACGATGACCTGGATCAACTGGTGTGCCACATCCTCTGGGTAGATTCAGCCTACCGGCCTCTGCCGGGGTTTTTAGTCAGGCGCAGTCCCCACGAGGAGAAACACCATGTCTCAGGCAAAAATTAATTTGCTGGACCTCAAAGACCCGAAGATCAAAACGCTGCACATTACCTGGGTTGCGTTTTTTCTGACGTTTGTGGTCTGGTTCAGCCACGCCCCCATGCTGGCGGTCATCAAGGAGGCTTTTGATCTGACCGGGCAACAGGTCAAAGCGTTGATGATTCTCAATGTGGCGATGACCATTCCCGCCCGTATTCTGATCGGTATCCTGGTGGATAAATTTGGTCCGCGGCACGTGTACAGCGGCTTGTTGATGCTCTCGGGAGCTATTTGCCTGCTATTCGCCACATCCAACAGCTACGAGCAATTGGCGTTGTTCCGCTTCTTGCTGGGCTTTGTCGGCGCCGGTTTTGTCATCGGTATTCGAATGGTCGGCGAGTGGTTTCCGGCCAAACAGGTGGGACTGGCAGAGGGTATCTACGGTGGTTGGGGCAACTTTGGCTCCGCAGCCGGGGCAATGACTCTGCCCACCATCGCCCTGATGTTTGGCGGTGACGACGGCTGGCGCTATGCACTGGGGCTCACCGGTGTCATCGCCTCCGCCTACGGGGTGTTCTACTACCTGCACGCCCGCAACACGCCCAAGGGCTCCACCTACTTCAAGCCGAAAAAATCCGGTGGCCTGGAAGTCTCCAGCTGGAGGGACTTTTGGTTTTACCTGGCAATGAACATTCCCATGTATATCGCCCTGGCGTTACTGACTTGGAAACTGTCACCATCCAACCTGGGGTTGCTCACCACAGGGGCGGCTGACGGCATCTACATCGGCCTGGTACTGCTGTACCTGTTTCAGGCATACCAGATCTGGAAGGTCAACCACGAGCACTTAAAGGAGGGCATTCCGGAAATGCAGCGCTACCAGTTCAAGCAGGTGGCAATCCTCGACTGGTCCTACTTTGTCACCTTCGGTTCCGAGCTGGCGGTGGTTTCCATGCTGCCTCTGTTCTTTCTGGAAACCTTCGATGGCCTCGATCCGGTCAAGGCGGGTTTGTTGGCTTCCGGCTTCGCCTTCATGAACCTGGCTGCACGCCCCGGCGGCGGCTGGTTGAGCGACCATTTTGGCCGTCGCAAGACCCTGATGATCCTGATTGCCGGTTTGGCGGCGGGCTACTTCCTGCTGAGCCTTATCGACGGTAGCTGGTGGATTCCCCTGGCGGTAATTGCCACCATGTGCTGTTCGTTCTTCGTGCAGGCCGGTGAGGGTGCGGTATTCGCCATGGTGCCTCTGGTGCAGCGTCGCATGACCGGCCAGATTGCCGGTATGGCTGGGGCATACGGCAATGTCGGCGCGGTGACCTACCTGACCATCCTGTCCTTCGTCGACTACAACACCTTCTTTCTGCTGATTGCCGCGTCCGCGGGCCTGATCTTCCTGGCGGTGATCTTCCTCAATGAACCTTCCGGTAAAATGGCCGAAGTGTTGCCCGATGGCACAGTGGAGCTGATTGACGTAAGTTGATATGGCAGATAACGGCATTGAGGGGGTGATAGACGTGAAGCAGGGCCAAGTGCAAATGGCTAACGCGTTTCGCGCCACGGTAGGCAGTTGCTCGGATGCCGGTGTCAAAGCGGTCAACGAGGATGCCGTGGGTTACCGCATCCCCGACGATCACCTGCTCAATACCAAGGGGGTAGTGCTGGCACTGGCCGACGGCGTCAGCACTGCCGAAGCGGGCAAGGAGGCCGCTGAGCTCTGCGTACGCTCGGTGCTCAACGACTACTACACCACCCCGGAGACCTGGAGCGTCAAGCACGCCCTGCAGAAGATTCTCACGCCGCTGAACCGCCAGCTCTACAACCTGGGCCACGAAATCCACGACGAGGCGCGGGGCTATGTCACCACCCTGAGCGTGCTGGTGATCAAGTCCCACTTGGGCTACCTGTTTCACATCGGCGACAGCCGCATCCATCGCCTTTCCGTCGAAGACGGTCAGTTTAGTCAGCTGACCCGGGATCACACCGCCGGTATTTCCGCTGAGCAGAATTACCTGATCCGTGCCATGGGCATGGATACCAGCCTCAATGTCGATGCCGGTGTCGTCACGCTCAAGCCCGGTGATATTTTCCTGTTGAGCAGCGATGGCGTGCACGACTTCCTGTCCCCGGAGGAGCTGCGGGGCCTGATCGAGCGCTATCCGGACGACTACCCGCGCGCCTGTGCAGAGATCGTCGCCGCCGCCCGGGCCGCCGGCAGCAACGATAACCTCAGTTGTGTGTTGCTGCGCATCGACCACCTGGGGTTGGAAAACATTGAGGATCTCAATGAACGCTTGACCCGCCTGCCGTTTCCACCGGACCTGTCCCCCGGCCTGAAAATCGACGGCTACGAGGTATTGGAGGAGATGTACGCCAGTGAGCGTAGTCAGTTGTACCGGGTGAGGGATCTGGACAGTGGTGACGAGCTGGTGATGAAAACCCCGTCCCGCAACTATTGTGATGACCCAGCCTATATCGAGCGTTTTATCATGGAAGAGTGGGTCGGAATCCGCGTTGATCATCCCAATGTGGTCAAGGTGATTGCGCCGAAGGGTGAACGCAAATTTCTTTACTACCTGATGGAACTGGTTCCCGGAGAAACCCTAGATAAATGGTTAAGCCACCACCAGGAGCGCCGACCCCGCGACCTGATCGTACTGGTAGAACAGATAGCCTCGGGGCTGGAGGCACTGCACGAGAAGGAGACCGTGCACCAGGACCTGAAGCCGAGTAACATCATGGTGACATCGGAGCTGGAGGTTAGAATCGTCGATTTCGGTTCGGTGTACGCCCCCGGTATCCATGAAATCTTTACCCCGGTAAATCGCGAGGTTGCTCTGGGCACTCTCGACTATGCCGACCCCTCCTACCGCTTTCACATCAATACCGGTATCCGTGGGGACATCTATTCGCTGGGTGTGATCGTCTACGAAATGTTTACCGGATTTTTGCCCTACGGCACGCGTATGGAAAAGTGCCGCTCCCGGGCGGACTTCCTGTGCCTGCGTTACATCCCGAGTTATCATCACCGGGATGTAATACCGCTGTGGTTCGACCGGGCGCTGGAAAAGGCCGTCGCTATTGAATCGGAGCACCGTTATGACAACCTGCAGGGGTTCCTGCGGGACCTGAAGCAACCCAACCCTGAGTTTCTGAAGGAAGACCCCCAGCAGCCGGTGGAAAAAGACATGCTGCTGTTCTGGAAAATGCTTTCCTTTGTATTATTTGGGCTGCTGATGATTTCGTTACTGGTATCGGCCACCCGCTGACGGCCACGACGCCAGGCGATCACCCGAATCAACCGAACTGAAGACAAGAGAGAATTATGTCCCACGCCGCCAAAGAATTTGTCCCCCTACGCATTGCCGTGCTCACGGTTTCCGACACCCGCTCGCTTGAGCAGGACAGCTCCGGCCAGTTGCTGGTGGACCGCCTTTCCGAAGCCGGCCATGTACTGGCGGACCGGGTGTTGATCCCCGACGATATCTACCGTCTGCGCGCCGAAGTGTCGCGCTGGATTGCCGATCTGGAGGTGCAGGTGGTGCTGGTCACCGGTGGCACCGGGTTTACTGACCGCGATTCCACCCCGGAGGCGCTGTTGCCGTTGTTCGACAAGCAGGTGGAGGGCTTCGGTGAGCTGTTCCGGCAGATTTCCTTCACTGAAATCGGCACTTCCACGGTGCAGTCCCGTGCGGTGGCGGGCCTTGCCAACCGTACTCTGGTGTTCTGCATGCCCGGTTCCACCAATGCCTGCCGTACCGCCTGGGATAAGATCCTCGGCGAGCAGTTGGACGCGCGCACCCGCCCCTGCAACTTTATTCCCCACGTGGCCGTGGCCGATCAATGCGAGAGTCGTACATGAACTGTTGTGACCAGCCGGGACTGATGACCGTCGAACAAGCGCTGGAGCGCCTGTTAGCTGCGGCTCAGCCGATCACTGATATTGAAACCGTCGCGCTGATGTCGGCCCTGGGCCGGGTATTGGCAGCGGACCAGCTTTCCACGGTGGATGTGCCCCCGGCGGACAACAGCGCCATGGACGGATTCGCCCTGCGCTTTGCCGATTGCAATGCCGACGCGGAGACCACCCTGCCCATCAGTCAGCGTATTCCGGCGGGTGTTGTGCCCGAGTCCCTGCAACTCGGCAGTGCTGCGCGCATCTTCACCGGCGCGGAGGTGCCCCCCGGTGCCGATACCGTGGTGATGCAGGAACAGTGCAAATGGGATGACGGGGCGGTAACTATCAATGCCGGCATTGTGGCCGGCACCAATATCCGCCCCCGAGGACAGGACATTGAGAAAGGCGCCATCGTTCTGCAACAGGGTCGTCGTTTAACTCCCCAGGACCTGGGGCTGCTGGCCTCCGTTGGTATTGCCAAACTGCCGGTGTATCGCCGCCTCAGGGTAGCCGTGCTTTGCACCGGCGACGAGCTGGTTGAGCCCGGTGAAACCCTTATCCCCGGTCATATCTATAACTCAAACCGTTACATGTTGCTGGGCCTGTTGCAGGCGTTGGGATTCGATTGCGTGGATATCGGCATTGTGGCGGATGATCCCGAGGCCACCGAACAGGCCTTGCTGAAAGCTGCCGCAGAGGCAGACTGTATTCTTAGCAGCGGCGGGGTTTCTGTGGGTGAAGAAGACCACGTCAAAGCCTGTGTCGATAAACTGGGTAGCCTCGATTTATGGCGTGTGGCCATCAAGCCGGGCAAGCCACTGGCCTATGGCCACGTCAGGGGCGTTCCCTTTATTGGCCTGCCGGGAAACCCGGTCTCCGTGTTTGTTACCTTTGCTATTGCCGCGCGTCCCTATCTACTAAAAACCCAGGGTGCCAGTGAGTGTTCGCCATTAACTATCCCCGTTGTCGCCGGGTTCAGCCGTCCCAATTCCGCTAAACGGCAGGAATATCTGAGAGCCAGGCTGGTACCGGATGATCAGGGCCGCCAACGGGCGGAGCTGGCAGGCAGCCAGAGCAGTGGGGTGCTGTCCAGCGTCTGCCGCGGTGATGGCCTGGTAATCCATAAGCTCGGTGAGGCCATTGCCGAAGGGGATCAGGTGCTGTTTTTACCCTTCCCGGATTTACTCTACTAACCCAATTCACCATCCTTTGATCTGGATACCTTGGTGTCCGCGCTGACAGCTTCTATGCTCAAAGAAGCATGGGGCGGATTGCGTCGGGTGCAGTTGGTCAGAAGAAGGAAGGGGCTATGGCTAGTCAGGTATCATTGGCATTTTTCGGCGCGGCAGGCACTGTCACCGGCTCACGTTATCTGCTCGACGTGGATGAGCAGAGAGTCCTGATCGACTGCGGCCTGTTTCAGGGTTACAAGCATTTGCGGGAACGCAACTGGAAACCCTTTCCGGTAGACCCTGCCACCATCGAAGCTGTATTTCTCACCCACGCCCACCTGGACCACAGCGGTTACCTTCCCCGGCTGGTAAAAGATGGATTTGACGGGCCGGTTTACTGTACCCGAGCCACCCGGGATCTGTGCCGCATACTGCTGCTGGATTCCGCAAAGTTGCAGGAAGAAGAGGCGGAATTTCGCAACCGGCATAACTACAGCAAGCACAAGCCGGCATTACCCCTCTACACCCAGCATGATGCCCGCAAAGCGTTGGAGCATTTCGAGGTCGTCGATTTCAGCATGCCGGAAAGTCCCCATCCCGGTATCACTATGGGTCAGATTGAGGTGGGGTTTTACCCCAATGGCCATATCCTTGGCTCTTCCTACCTGGATGTGAAAGCTGCGGGCAAGCACATCCTGTTTAGCGGGGACCTGGGGCGTGGTAATGATCTGGTGATGCGCGCCCCTGAATTGCCGCTGTACTGCGATTATCTGGTGGTGGAATCCACCTACGGCAACCGTTTGCATGACAATCGAGATGTCTGGGAGGCAGTGGCTGAAATTGTCAATGACACCCTGTCCGGGGGTGGCTCACTGCTGATTCCGTCATTTGCCGTGGGGCGTGCCCAGGCCATGTTATACCTGATCACCGAGCTGCGTCGCCGGGGGAAAATACCTTATGTACCTATCTTTCTGGACAGCCCCATGGCCATCAGTGTGACGGAATTGATGCAGCGGCATCACCGCTATCACCGTCTGAACAAAGCGTCCTGCCAGCAATTATCTCGGGATGTGACTTTTACCCGCGATGTTCAGGATTCCATCGCCATTAATAACGTCAATGTCCCGGCCATCATTCTGTCCGCCAGCGGTATGGCTACCGGCGGTCGGGTGCTGCACCACCTGCAGCGCATGGTGGGGGATCACCGCAATACGGTGATGTTTGCCGGTTATCAGGCCCCAGGCACTCGTGGCGCGCGATTGGTGGAGGGGGAAAAGCGAATCAAGATTTTCAACCGCTACTTTGATGTCAAGGCGCGCATCGAGAGCCTGGACTTTCTCTCTGCCCATGCCGATCGCCTGGAATTATTGCGTTGGGTGCAGCAACTGCCAGCGGCACCGAAACACTGTTTTGTTACCCACGGTGAAGAGAGTGCATCGGATCAGTTCCGCATCAGCCTGTCGGAAGAACTGGGTTGGAGAGCCTCGGTGCCGGATATGGGCGACAGGGTTGAGCTCTGATCAGTCCGCCGTCTCTATCTCGAAGTGGAATTGTTTGTCGCAGTCGAGACTGTTACTGACAAAGCAGTTGGCCTCGGTTTTCTCGAGTAACTGCTGCGCCTTGCTGCGGTCTGCTTCGGATGTAATTACCAGTCGCGCCGTGGTCTCAATGCGGGAAAATTTCACATGGCGTTCGACTTTGTCCAGGACCCCTTCGCTGTGACAGTGAATTTCCTGCCATTCCAGTCGACCCGCTTTGGCAATGGCTTTAAAGGTCAGTGCCAGGCAGTTGGCGACGCTGGCCAGTAACATCTCCTCTGGTGTCCAGGTGTCGCCCGGGCCGTCAAAATTTTCCGGAGGCGCCACTTCCAGAGTGCAACCATTCTGCAAGGTGGAAACCATGTGACTGTCGGGGGTGCCGAAAGCACTGGCAGCGTAGGCGTGGGGTAATGGTTTCATCACGAATCTCCGTTTAGTCCTGCTGCCATCGGCGGGCGCGTTGCTGGTCACTGGTCTTGGCTTCCACCCAGTGTCCTTTACCGTCACGGTGAACTTCTTTTTTCCAGAACGGTGCCGAGGTTTTCAGCACATCCATAATAAATTCGCAGGCGCTGAACACTGCACCCCGGTGCTCACCGCTCACAGCGACGAGCACAATCTGGTCGCCGGGCTTCAGCTCGCCAATGCGATGCACAATACGAATATCGGCTACTGGCCAGCGTTGCAGGGCTTCTTCAGCGGTGGCCTGCAAGGACTTTTCGGTCATGCCCGGGTAGTGTTCCAGTTGCAGTGACGTCAGGGGGTTGCCGGTGATATCCCGCACCAAGCCGGTAAACAGCGCAATGCCACCCACTGTCTGGCAATCAGCCTTGAGGCGCTGGTATTCCTCGCCCACATCAAAATCTTCCCGCTGTACGGAAATGGAAATCATCCGCCGGTCACCGGGGGGAACAGGGCCAGTTCGTCGTTATCGCTGAGGCTGGCAGTGTCAACGCTCATTACCTGGTTGATGGCGCACAGCACGGTGCCGGTCAGGGCCTGTTGCCACTGCTCATCCTGTTCTCTCAGTTCGTCCAGCAACTGGCCGACGGTGGTGACGCCCGCGGGCAGGGGCAGTTGCATTTCGCCGGTGCCCAGCTGTTCCCGCAAGCTGCCAAAAAAAAGAATCTTCATGGGTTCGCTTTCCAGTGGCTGGATTTGCCGCCGGCCTTTTCCAGCAAGCGGGTGGACTCGATCACCATGCCGCGGTCCACCGCCTTGCACATGTCGTAGATGGTCAGTGCGGCTACAGAGGCTGCAGTAAGGGCTTCCATTTCCACGCCGGTTTTGCCATCCAGACCGCAGCTGGCGGTGATACGCAACTGATTGCTGTCCGGCAGTAATTGAAATTCCACCTTGATGGATGTGAGCATCAGGGGATGACAGAGGGGAATTAGGTCAGAACATTTTTTCGCTGCCTGAATGCCGGCAATGCGCGCCACGGCCAGCACATCACCTTTCTTGTGGCCGCCACTGCTGATCATGTTCAGGGTTTCCGGTTGCATCCGCACCAGTGATTCGGCGGTTGCTTCGCGATGGGTGACCGCTTTGTCACCCACATCTACCATGTGGGCATTGCCCTGTTCATCCAGATGGGTCAGTTTGCGCATATCGGACAAGGTGGCACCTTTCGGTTGTAGTTCATCGGTTGTGGTTTAGCAAGTGGCAGTCTAGCGTAACTCGGTGGATAAACGTATTGCAGCAGATCAATCAAAGCGCGTCGGCGGCAAGATCAGAATGGCCCGGAAATCATTGACGTTTGTCCGCGTGGGGCCGGTGATCAGCAGGTCGCCGAGGTCCGAAAAAAACGGGTAACAGTTATTGTTGTCGAGTTCGGTGGCGGCATCCCAGCCTCGGTCAATGGCCCGCTGCCAGGTGTCGGGATTGAGTACGGCTCCGGCATTGTCCCCGGCACCGTCGATGCCGTCGGTATCTGCCGCAAGGGCATAAATTCCCGGCGCTCCCTTCAGGGCATCCGCCAGTGCCAGTAGATACTCGCCATTACGACCGCCCTTGCCATTCCCCCTTACCGTGACGCTGGTTTCCCCGCCGGAAAGAATCACGCAGGGTGCCTCAATTGAGCCTTCCCCCCGCGAGATGGCCAGGGCCAGTGAGGCGTGCTGTTGCGCCAGTTCACGGGACTCTCCTGTCAGGTCATCACCCAGGGACAATACTTCCAGACCTACGGCTTTGGCGCGCACGGTGGTTGCCATTAGCGACTGGCTGGGAGCGGCGATCATTCTGAAGCGGCAGTGGGCGAGGGCAGTATCGCCGGGTTTGGGGGTTTCCGAATCCGGAGACTTCAACCACTTGGTGACAGCGTCACCAACTTCGATGTTGTACTTTTCGAGAATGGCCAGGGCCTGATCGGATGTGGTCGGGTCTGCCACCGTAGGGCCGGACGCAATCACCGCCGGGTCGTCTCCTGGCACATCGGATATCGCCAGAGTCAGCAGTTTGGCCGGAGCACAGGCCTGAGCCAGTCGACCTCCCTTGATACCGGAAAGGTGCTTGCGCACGCAGTTCATTTCATGAATATCGGCACCGGATTTCAGCAGACCACGATTGATACTCTGCTTGTCCGCCAGGGACAGTCCGGGTGCAGGCATGGATAACAGCGATGAACCGCCACCGGAGATCAGGCAGATGACCTGATCTTCCGCTGACAGGTTGCTGACCAGCGACAAAATGCGTTTCGCCGCCAGTTCACTGTTCATATCCGGCACCGGGTGATTGGCTTCAATCACTTCCAGTCGCTCCAGTGGTTCACTGTGTCCGTATGCCGTAACCACCAGACCTTTTAGCGGACCTTTCCAGTGCTGTTCCAGGCTGGCGGCCATGGAACAGGCGGCCTTGCCCGCACCCACCACGATCAAAGGACGGTTGTTGGGCAGTGGCGAAGCGGGAAGAAATGGCGGTAATACCAGCGCTGGGTCGGCGGTGGCAACGGCAATTTTAAACAGGTCAATAAGTAACTGCTGTGGATCGATATCAGTCATGATCAGGACTTACTGGTAACGACAACGCCTTTATTATGGCGTTAGCGCTGGTGCCATGCCAGCGAACGTGGATAATCAGTTTTTTGCAGTAGTCGTGTGAAGGGGTCGTAGCTTCTTGGACAAACAGTACATCGATGCCCAGCAATTGCTGGATGACGCTTTCCGGCTTGGCTTACAGGTGCTGGAAAGTGATTTTCGCCCGCATTTCATTATCGGCGTGTGGCGGGGTGGTGCGCCGGTAGGTATAGCCGTGCAGGAACTGCTGGAGTACTTCGGCATCGTCACCGACCATATCGCCATCCGCACTTCGTTTTACACAGCCATGGGCGAGCATGCCGAAACGGTACAGGTTCATGGTCTGGGGTATGTGATTGACCGCCTGCGCGAGGCCGATTCCATACTCATCGTCGATGATGTCTACGATACCGGCCTGAGCCTGCAGCAGGTGGTTGCCGATATTCTGGCGCAGTGCGACGACAACCCGCCGGAGATTCGCCTGGCCACCCCTTACTTCAAACCCGGCAACAATCGCACCCGGCGGGAGCCGGATTATTACCTGCACAAAACCGATAAATGGCTGGTTTTCCCACACGAGCTGGCGGGACTTACTGCGCAAGAAATACTGGACAACAAGCCCGGTGTTGAGAGTCTGCGGGAAAAACTGGCTCTGCGGGAAACGACTACCTGATCATGACTAACGATCAGCCAGAGCCGCTGCCACTTTTGATCCGGTGTCCCGGGCCAGTTTGGTGGTGATATAACTACCGGCCTCCAGTAATTCCTCAAGGTCAACACCGTGCTCAATGCCGAGGCCGTTGAGCATATAAACCAGATCTTCCGTAGCCACGTTGCCGGATGCTCCCTTGGCGTAGGGACAGCCGCCCAAGCCAGCGATGGCGCTATCCACCACAGAGATACCCATTTCCAAGGCTGCATAAATATTTGCCAGTGCCTGGCCGTAGGTGTCATGCAGATGAACGGCCAGCTGCTCGATGGGAATTTCCGCACTGCAGGCATCAATTACCCGCTGAATATCTGCGGGGGTGCCGACCCCGGTGGTGTCACCCAGGGACACTTCGTAGCAGCCCATCTGCATCAACTGAGCTGCCACATGGCGAACCTTGTCAGGCGGAACATCGCCCTCGTAGGGGCAACCCACCACACAGGAAACATAGCCACGCACGCGGATATTCGCGTCCCTGGCGGCGGCCATTACGGGTTCAAACCGCCCAAGGCTTTCATCGATGGTGCAGTTGATATTTTTCTGGCTGAAGGTTTCGGAAGCGACGGCAAAAATGGCTACCTCGGTGGCACCTGCTGCCAGCGCCCGCTCAAAGCCTTTCAGGTTGGGTGTGAGTGCTGCGTAGGTCACACCCGGCTGTCGGGACACCTTTTGAAACACCTCGTCACTGCCCGCCATTTGTGGCACCCATTGGGGGTTCACAAAACTTCCCGCCTCGATGTAGCTCACTCCGGCAGCGGCAAGTTTTTCAATAAGTGTAACTTTGACATCGGTGCTGATTGAGAGGGGTTCGTTTTGCAGTCCATCCCGGGGACCAACTTCAACGATGCGAACATGGGTGGGCAAAGCCATGGTGACTCACTTTTATGGTTATGTTCAGGTGAACCTAAATTACCGTGTTTGCAGGGATGGGAAAAGTTGTAGTTCGCATAATTGATGACAGCTGACAGTTTGTTGATAAAGAGGCAGGTGCTTGATTAATTACGGAGGTCGTCACAGACTCAACACTACAAGGAATAACCATGTCGACAAACAACCGTTCAGACAAACTCGATCAAACCGTAGCCCAGGCCAGGGCGGCGCGTGAGGCCCGAGAGAAAGGCTACCGGGAACAGGCGCTTAAACTGTATCCCTGGGTCTGTGGCCGCTGTGGCCGGGAATTTAACCGCCAGAATCTCAGTCAGTTGACGGTGCATCACCGCGATCACAATCACGATAACAACCCCGGCGATGGCAGCAATTGGGAACTACTCTGCCTTTATTGTCACGACAACGAGCATTCAAAATACCTCGAAGCGGGCTACGGTGAGGTGATGCCGGAGAAGGAAAAGCAGGCAGCAACCTTTAATCCTTTTGAAAATCTGGCGGCGATGATGAAAAACCGCCAGGACGGGGAATAACGCAGGTTCATTCCTGGCGGATAAGGCATGATGGGATTAGGCAAACATAAACACCACTCATGTCACCGGCCCAGAGGTAAAAATCTCGGTATTCCTGAGCTTATCGCTATCGCCCTGGGTGGTATGGTCGGTGGCGGTATTTTTACCGTGCTCGGCTTGTCGGTTGCGATGGTGGGCCCGTTTACGCCCATTGCCATTTGTATCGGTGGCGTGCTGGCGGCCATGGCGGCTTATTCCTATATCAAGTTGGGTGTCTACTACCGGGACGAGGGCGCCACCTATTCGTTTTACAAACGCACCTATCCCGACTCCCACTTCGCCGCATCGCTCATCGGCTGGTGGGTGATCTTCGGTTACATCAGCACCTTGGCGCTCTACGCTTACACCTTCGCTTCCTACGCCATTAGCGGGTTTGCAGAGGCAGACAACATCTGGTTGCGAAAAGCCGTTGCCGGGGCCGTGCTACTGGTCTTTACCCTGATCAATGTCTGGAGCGTCAAGGGCATGGGTAAAATTGAAGACCTGATGGTGTACAGCAAGCTCGTTATCCTGGTGGTGATCTCCTTTGTGCTGATCAACAACAGCAACACTACCTTGCCGGTGCTGTTTTCCGAGGCGACGGATGTGGGGCTGCTCAGCATCCTGATGGTTGCCTCCATCACCTTTGTCGCCTACGAGGGGTTTCAGCTGGTGGTAAATGCTGTGAATGAAATGGAGCAGCCTGAAAGAAATATTCCCCGGGCCATTTATTCGGCAATCTTCCTGGCGGCGCTCATCTACGTGGTTATTTCACTGGGTGCCATTCTGGCCATTCCCTTTCAGGATATTATCGACAACAAGGAATATGCCCTGGCAGCTGGCGCCAATAACGTGTTGGGCCACTGGGGTACGGAGCTGATTATTCTGGGGGCGTTGTTAGCCACCAGCAGTGCCATCAGCGGCACGGTATTCGGTGCTTCCCGCCAGATGGCCGTGATTGCTTCGGATGGATACTTTCCGGCCATACTGCAAAAACGTGTTGGTCATATTCCCGTCAACGCCATTATTGCCATGTCCTGCCTGGCCTTTGTGCTGATACTTGCGGGGGACCTGCAGGAAATCCTGGAATTCGGCAGTATCACTTTCCTGTTAGTCTCGCTGCTGATGGCGTTGGCCAATGACCGAATGCGACATGAAACAGGCTCTTCCAGGTGGTTAACATTGACGTCCATTGTCGGCCTGGCGTTGGGCACTGTGCTAATTCTGGCTTATGAAGCCTTGCATCAGCCCCGGCAGCTGATGTTTATTATTGCACTGTATGTCATTCTGTCGCTCGGCTCCTGGGGCTATTCGCTAATACGCCAGCGGGCCAACCACCGCGACTAAAAGGCTGGCTTCGTCGCAGGGAATAAAACGCTCTATCATCCATCAAAAAAGTTACTAGACGATCGGTCTAGTCTGTATTAAGGTGCCCACCCATGGGATCAGAAAAAACACAGGCCCGATTTGCCGACACTCGCCAGAGAATCATCGATTCCGCCCGGAATATCATTCTGGGTAAAGGCTATGCCGCCGTGGGTCTGAATGAGATTCTTAACAGCGCCGGGGTGCCTAAAGGCTCCTTCTACCACTACTTCAAGTCCAAAGATGATTTTGGCCGGGTGCTGCTGGAAGAATATTTCGACGATTACCTCGTCATGATCAACGACTGCCTGGGTAACCAGCACGTCGAGCCACTGGAACGCCTGATGAATCTGTTTGATTACTGGCTGACAACCCAGACCAGTGATTGCCTGGAAGAAAAATGCATTGTGGTCAAACTCTGTGCTGAAGTGTCGGACCTGTCCGAGCAGATGCGTGAAGTGCTTGAGAAGGGTATGAAAGGTGTTCAGGCGAGAATTGGCCAGTGTATCGCCGAGGCTGTGGATGCCGGTCAGCTCAAGCTGGAAGTCACGCCCGAAGAACTGGCCCGTGAACTGTATGCCATGTGGATGGGCGCCACGCTCATCAACAAGGTCAACCGCACCGGCGACTCATTACAGCTGTGTATGGCAGCGACCAAGCGGCGCCTTAACCCTACCGGCATTCACTAACAGAAACATTGTATTAACCACGACAGGTTTTTTTGTCATAAATAGTATACGACCGGTCTAGTAAAACGACCGGTGTTTAACGGCTTAACTACAAGGAAATGACCATGAGTAACAACCAGCAACCATTAACCGTGTTTCAGCCATTTCCCTTTGGAAAGAGTAGCCTGAGAAACCGCTTTGTTATGGCGCCGATGACCCGAAACAAATCACCCAATGGCGTGCCCACCGACGAAGTTGCCCGGTATTACCGTGCTCGTGCCGAAGGCGGGGTAGGGTTGATCATCTCTGAGGGTACCTACATTGGTCACCCCGTGGCCAACGGTTATCCCGATGTGCCGGCCTTCCACGGTGAAGCGGCACTGGCCGGTTGGAAAAAAGTGGTGGATGGCGTGCATGAAGCCGGTGGCAAAATGATTCCCCAAATATGGCACACAGGCGCTGCACGTATGCCCGGTAGCTGGCCAAACCCCGAACTTTTGGGTGCTGGGCCGGATGATGTGTTTGTTGATGGTGTGCAAACCGTGAAAGCCATGGACCAGACCGATATCGACCTGGCGGTGATGGCCTATGCCCAGGCGGCTGCGGATGCCGAGCTACTCAGTTTTGATGGTGTGGAAATCCACGGTGCCCATGGCTACCTGATTGATCAGTTCCTCTGGGACGGCAGCAACCACCGTACAGACAATTACGGCGGCTCCCTTGAAAACCGTACCCGTTTCGCGCTGGAAGTGGTGAAAGCCGTACGTGCCGTGGTCAGCGCAGAATTCCCGGTAGTGTTCCGCTTCTCCCAGTGGAAGCTTGGCGATTACGATGCCCGCATTGCCAATACCCCCGAAGAACTGGAAGCCATTCTCAAACCCCTGGCCGACGCCGGTGTGGATTTCTTCCATGCCAGCACCCGCCGCATGTGGGAACCGGCCTTCGAGGGTTCTGAAGACAACCTCGCAACCTGGACCAGGCGCGTCAGCGGCAAGCCGGTGATTACCGTCGGTAGCGTGGGGCTCGATAAAGAATTCCGCGTGGGGCACTTCACCCGTGAGGAAAACCCCGATGCCAACAGCAGCGTTGACCTACTGCAATTGGAACAGGGTGTACTGGATGACCGCTACGACCTGATTGCCGTGGGTCGCGCCATTCTCGCCGACCCCAATTGGACTAACAAAGTGCGCGAGAACCGTCTGGAAGACATCAAACATTTCGAAGTGTCGGCACTGGATGAACTGGTGGTGTGATTCAACACCACGCCCAAAGCTCCCCAAAACTGCGTAAATAGCTTTTACATCGCAGCTTTTTATGCCCCGCCAATATTGGCGGGGCTTTTTTTATGTCCTGGTTTTTGTGCCGCTTTGTGTACAGGGTAGAAATCATAGAAACAATGGTTTTATGATTGGTCCATAGGGAAACAGCGAACAATTACAGGGATGCCCGCCTTATGAAGCTTCACACGTTATTATTGATACCCCCGAAAATTAAAGAGGGCATGGCCTCTTTAATACGTCGTGCTATGCGGTGGGTCTGGTAAGTACGCTTTCGACCTAAGACGGACATTTTATGAGTGCAATGAATGTTGCCTCATTACAATAAGAAGGAACGAAGATTGTTAAAACCGAAACATCCAGCCGCTTCTTTTTGCCTGAGAGAGAAGATTTTTGAGGGATTAAGTAATTTCTCTGATCTGGAAGAAAGAATATCTTCTTTAGATAACAATAAATTGAAAGGGGATGTGTTTGAAGTATTCGTTGAAGGATTCCTTTATACACAACCTGCTTATTGCGTTGAGAGTGTTTGGACATGGCACAATGTTCCAGAGGAAGTAAAATCATCCCTCGAACTCTCAATCAAAGATGACTATGGCATAGATGGAGTCTTTCGAACTAGAACTGATCAAATTGCTACATATCAAGTTAAATTCAAATCGGACAAAAAGAAGTTAAGTTGGGGGGGTGATAAGCTTGGTAATTTTTTCGGACTAACAAAAAGAGACAATTTTAAGTACATAATTACGAATAGTTACAGACTCCCAGACAATGTACTAAAAGATCGAACAGATGTCTGCACTATAACAGCTGAACAGTTTGGAGGGATGTGCCGCACTGATTTCGACCTTATAAATGACTGGTTGAAAGGAGCAAAAATAGTCAGGTCATTTAAGGCTCCGTTATCACATCAAAAAGACGCCGTTGAGGCAATTGCTAAAGAGTTTGATGTATCAAAAAGAGCAACAGCCGTTATGGCTTGCGGATCAGGAAAATCACTTGTTGGCCTGTGGGTAGCAGAAAAAATTGAATCAAAATGTACGCTTGTTCTTGTCCCTTCGCTTTCTCTTCTTTCACAAATTTTTCATGAATGGATGTCGCAAACTAAAATAATAGATGTGGCACCTCTATGTGTATGTTCTGACCCATCGGTTACAAGAGGAGAAGAAACTAAAATATTCTCCTCAGATCAAGACTTTCCTGTTTCTACTAACCCTGATGAGATTAAAAAATTCCTTAACAGTGATTTAGAAAGCAAAGTCGTATTCTCTACATACCAATCCGCACATCTCATTGCATCGGTAATGGCTGCCAGTGATGTGTTTGATTTAGCCATTTTCGACGAGGCGCATAAAACGGCAGGTAGGGAGGGAAAGAAATTTGCCTTTGCATTAAATGATGAACACATACGCATTTCAAAAAGATTATTTCTAACCGCAACTCCAAAGCATTTTAGAGTTAGAAATTCGGAGAAAGAAGAACACACCCTTTCCTATTCGATGAATAATGAAATGGATTATGGAAAAACCTGTTATCGGCTTTCATTTGCCGAGGCTGTTCAGAAAAACATCATTTGTCCGTATCAAGTAATTATTACAATTCTAACCAAAAAAGAAGTTGATAGAGGTTTACTTTCTAGAGCCAAAGTTGATGTTGGAGATGAGTTCGTTAGAGCGAAGCAAGTCGCAAATCAGTTGGCTGTTAGAAAAGCGATAGAAAAGTATGGCGTAAAAAAAATTATCACCTTTCACGCAACGGTTAAATCAGCTGAGTCATTTGTCTCTTCAGGAGAGGATGGTGTTCGAGCACATATTCCCTCAATACAGTCGTTCCATGTGAATGGTAAGCAACATACAAGTGAGCGAAACGAAAAAGTCTCTAAATTTAAAGAATCTGATCTAGCTCTTCTATCAAATGCCAGATGTCTAACAGAAGGAGTTGATGTGCCAGAAGTCGATATGGTTGCATTTCTATCTCCTAAAAGAAGCAAAATTGATGTAATTCAGGCGACAGGCCGGGCGATGAGAAAAGACAGAGAAGGCCTGAAAAAAGTTGGATATGTACTAGTTCCAATGTATTTCGAAGAAGATTCGAACGAACGTCTAGAAAGTGCAATGTATGAAAGTGATTTTGCAGAGGTGTTTGATGTATTGAACGCTCTCCAGCAGCAAGATGAAGTACTAGCTGAAAGCCTATGTGAAATTAGAGAAAAACGCGATGAAGTAAAAGGGTTTATTGATGAGCGATTTGAAGACCGAGTATCCATAGAAGGCCCAGAATTGATGCTCTCAGACCTTAAACAGGCAATAATGACTAAAATTGTTAATCGCCTTACCCCTATCTGGTATGAACGCTTTTCAGAACTTAAAAAATTCTTCTCTGAGCATGGCCATTCTGATGTTCCTGCAAACTGGAGTGAAAATATTCCACTTGCAAATTGGGTTCGTACACAACGATCGCTCTATACGCTAGAACAGCTTTCTAACGAACAAATAAAAAAACTAGGAGAGCTGGACTTTGTTTGGAGCCTTAATGAATCACGCTGGGAGACACGTTTTTTAGAATATTTAGATTTCATCGAAGAATTTGGCACACATTCAATACCAAATGAAGCTGAATACGCATCACTACGTTCATGGGTGATCACGCAGAGAAAGGAGCAAAGAAAAGGAACATTAGATCAAGCACGATTTGAAGAGTTGGATAACATTGGCTTTATTTGGGATCTAGCTGAAGAGAGATGGAATGAAAGGTATTTAGATCTTCTTTCGCTCTACGAAAGCACGGGGTCTTCTTCTGTACCACGTGCTTTGGAATTTCAAACCTTATACGCATGGTCTAAACAACAACGTAAAGAATACAAACAGAGTTCACTATCAACTGAAAAAGTTGAACTGTTGAATCAAATAGAATTCGATTGGCATCCTGTAGATAGTAATGCAGATGATTACTGGGATACTAAATATGGCCATCTTAAAGCCTATTTTGAAACCCATGGTACTTCTTATGTGCCAGCTAGATATCCCGTTATCGGCCAGTGGTCAGCGTTTCAGCGAGGGGATCGTCGGAAAGGTGTGCTCTCTGAAGAACGAATCCAAAAACTAGATGAAATAAATTTCATATGGGAGCCAAGGGACAGGAACTGGTTAAATAAATTTTTCAAATATAAAAAGCTAGTTGGTTTGGAAGACTCAAAATTGTTTGCTAAAAATAATGAAGACAAAAACCTTCGTGCTTGGGCAGCTGCACAGAGGCGAGAAATAGAGAGCTACAGTTCGTCTGGGGATCCACTTTTGCGGCATCGTGCGAAACTTTTGCGTTCTATCAAGCCGATTCGAATCACCACGAGTTTCCAGGGTGATGATGTTTTTTTGGAAATGCTTGAGGATTTAGCACTGTTTGCCAAAAAGAATGGGCACACAAGAGTCCCAACGAAAGGCGGCGATAATCCAAGATTAGGACGCTGGTTCGATTCGATTAGAAAGCGATATAAAAAAGGAAATCTTGAAAAACATGAAATCGAATTACTTGAAGAATATGAATTTGACTTCACCCCAAGAAAACGAAAATATCATTTATCAGATCAGGTGTTTATAGAAAGACTGTCTCAATTAAGGGATTTTAAAAAGGAAAATGGGCACTTAAATATACCGACTAGAAATGGCTTGGGAGCGTGGTTGTCGAGACAGAAGACTTTAGATAGAAAGGGGCTTTTAGAGAGAAGTAAGTATGAAGAGTTGGCAAAGCTAGGCGTAAAATTAGAACCACACGTGGTAACCAGTTCGCGGCGAGCTGTTTCAAGCCAAGGAGATGTTTTTGTTGAAAGACTAAATGAACTAAAAGAATACAAGGAGCTTCATGGTCATCTAAATATGTCCACGAGAAGAGGATTGGGAGCTTGGTTAAGTCGCCAAAAAACGAATCATCGGAAGGGAATTCTAGATCATGGAAAAGTTTTGGCTCTAGAGGAGGTCGGGGTTGAGTTTGAACATATAAATCAAAAAGTGAAGCCCTCAAAAAGTGTCAGAAGATATGAAAATAGCTACGCGATTTCTTTAGAGCAGCAATGGCAATCCAGTTTTCTTGAACTGATTCAATTTAAAGCAAAATTTGGGCACACCAGCCCAACAGTTACCTCGAAGGCTTACGCACCTTTAGCAAGGTGGGTAAAAACACAAAGGGCAAGCTATCGAAATGAAGCCCTTACACCAGAACATCTACAGCAGCTAATATCGATAGGATTTGAATTTATTGCTCCTAAACAAGCAGCGGTAAAGTCTTGGGATGAACGATTTCAAGATCTAGTTGATTACCACGAAAAATTTGGGCACTTAAACATTCCAAGAGTGGACAAGGTCAACGCACCAACTAGGTCTTGGATTAGGAATCAGATAACAGCTTTTCGAAAAGGAACTCTTGATCCTGCAAGAGAGGAAAAGCTGCGTGGATACGGTGTACCTTTTGAAAAGCAAAAAAAGACACCTGGCTGGAATGAGCGATATGAAGAATTGATCGATTTTAAGGATGAGAATGGACACGTTGATGTACCTCAACTATATGGCGGTTCTACAGGGCTTGGGAGATGGGTAAATAGGCAGCGGCAATTTTTTCAGCTAGATAAGCTAAGCCCAGAAAAAATCCAAAAGCTCGAAGCTGTTGGCTTCGTGTGGGGCGGTGCTCGTGGGCGTCAAGATAGGTTGTAGAAAAATTGAATACCTATCAATATCTGTTGCTCGCCGGATTTGGACATAATTATGATGGTGCATACGCTTATAACAAGCGCGAGCACGCGGAGCAATTCTTTGCTTTGCTCTAAATTGTGGGTTGTTGCGACTGTTCTGTGACCAAGTGAACAAATCTTCCCCTCTTCAGGAAAACCCAAATCACTCTCCCTACCCCTTTAATGAGCAGGGTTTTATCCTCCCTCCAAACCATTTCTGCGGTACCTGTCAGGTAGGCGGTATCAAAGTCCATAAACAGTAATCCCATCTGCTGATTCAGTGTCAGGTGGCCCAGCTCTGGGGCGTAAAATAGCTGTGTATTTCCTGGCAAAACCTTGAGTTTGGTGTTGGTTTTTGTAGGAAGGTTATCGATTCATTTGCTAAAGTATTCACCAACAACAATGAGACAAAGGCTCAGATCAGAACATTGCAAGATTAGATGGTGAAGAGATGCACTATGAAGATGTATTAGCCTTGCGCAAGGCTTGGGGTGATAAACCTTGTGATCATCCCGAATTTACAGATGAATATCTTTTTGGTTCCAGAACCGGTGATTATGTCTGTACACAATGTGGTAAGTCGTTTCAGCATGTACCAATGACTCGGTACGTAAAGAAGTAAACTGCCGCTTGAGTGCAGCGGGAGTGCTGGCCACCAACGACGACTCGTGTGGTGAGGTGTCCTTGATACTGCCTTAGGTGGTATCTCCGGGCTTACTTACCACTCTCAGCCCTTTTTTCATCGTCACCCGTATCATTCGAGCCACGTCTTCAAAGGGTAGGGCTTCATCCTCTCCCCAAACGACTTCTGCCGAGCCGATCAGATAGACGGTTTCGCCGGTATCAAAATTCATAAACAGTAATCCCACCCGCTGATCCAGGGTCAGGTTGCCGATGGTGTTGAAGAAGTTGTTGCCGGAATAGTCGGGGATCAGCAGCCGCTGTTGGTCATCGAACTTAAGAAAACCTGGTTCTCCGCCTCTATGGGAAACGTCCACGCCCCGGTTGCGTGACTGCTGGCCGTCGTCAAAGGCGCTGGCAATAAAGAAGGTGTCGGCACGGGTAATCAGGTCGATAACTTGTTCGGGCCACTGGCTGAAGGCCTTGCAGGTAAATCTCTCGTGTTCGGTTGCTGGTGGTGGGGGCCGGGTGGTGATGTATTTGGGGCAGTTACCGAAACTCTGGGAGACGTTGACGCTGAAGCTCTGCCCATCCTTAGCGGTGATGACGCCATTGGCACGATTGCGGCGGCGGGTGATGAGTTGAATGCCGAGCAACCCGATATGGCTGCCGGTTTGCAGGCTGTTGGCCAGGGGGTCGCCAGGGAGAGGTTTGTAGTTCACATCCAGTTGGGTGGGGGTGGGTGACTGGATAAACCCCGGCTTACCAAACAGGGCGGTGGCCCAGAGGTCACCGGCTGCATCTTCGGCGCCGAGAATCAACATTGGCAGTTGTTCGAACAACTGCCGATGCTGGTCGGGCATATGGTCGCGGATCAGAAAAGCCCCCATGGCGGTGACTTTATCCCCACTATTACCACTCTTGTTGCCTGTGGCACGGGCCCGCGCGGCCAGTTCGCCGCGGTGCCAGGGGTTGTTGAGATCCTCGTTGCTGTCGCTACCCATGGTGTCCGGTTCAGTTGAGTGCAAAGAATTCTACCCGCACGCCACCGGGGATGGTACACATCATATGGTTGAAATCCGTGCCTTTCAGGGCTTCCGGGCTGAATTCAAAATTCACACCTTCCACATCGGCTAATTGCCCGTGTAACTGTTCCAGTGCAGCTTTATCGGGAACCGCCAGGGCGAAATGGTGCAGGCCGATATTGTGGTGGCGGTCGAAGGGGGTGGCGGTATCAGGGTCTTTTGCCTGCCACAGGGTGAGCATCACGGTGCCGTCGCTGATAAAGATGGACGGGTAGTTTGGATCGCCACCCACCTCGGTGAAATTCAGTTGTTGCTTGAAGAAGTTGCCGGTCTGGTGGATGTCGCGCACGGTCAAGCCGAGATGGTGAATGCCCCGGGTGATATTGGTTGCCTGGTTCACAATGCTGTCCTCTGGTTTCTCTTCGTTTAAAGAATCGGGGTGTACAGGTCTGTATACCTTCATCTAAGGGTAGGTGAACAGATCTGTTTATGTCAAGCCGTTGGCGCTATACTTCACAAATTGTTGTAAGAGGACCTTGTTGTTATGCAACCGCGCCGCCAGCACCTGATTGATACCGCCTACCGTCTGTTCAATGAACACGGCTACCACGCCACCGGCATAGACTGGATTCTGGCGGAGTCCGGGGTGTCGAAGGCCACGCTGTACAAATATTTCCGCAGCAAGGAGGAACTGATTCTGGCGGTGCTGGAGCAGCGTCACCAGCAGTTGATGGATACGTTGGAACAGTCGGTTGATGAGGGCCGCAGTGAAGGGGGTGAGCCGGTATTGGCCATTTTCGATGTGCTGGACGACTGGTTTAGCAGCGATGGTTTTTTCGGCTGTAACTTTATCAATGCCAGTGCCGAGTACAGTGGGCCGGGGGATGTGATTCACCAGTTTGCTGCACGTCACAAACGGGATATGGAGCAGCTGATTAGAGAAAATCTCACCAATGACCCCGACGGATCGTTGGCAGAGGAGCTGGCGCTGCTGATCGACGGGGCTGTGGTCTACGCCCAGACCCGCGGTGATCGCAGCGCCGCAAAGATGGCTCGTAAGATGGCCAAGCGGTTACTGGTGGCTAATCAGTAGGGTTGGATTATCACTTTGTCCTGTTTGAACAGGGGAATGAGCAAACGCTGACGCTTGGTGTCAATGCCGAGGTCGGCCGGGGCATCTACTGCTTCTGTCAGGGTGCTGAAGCTGCCATCGGGGTGGTAGACATAAATGGCTGAGCCGCCCCAGCTGGACATGGCGTATTGGCCCTTGTGCAGCTCAACCAGCCCATCCAGATTACCGCTGGGTGGTGTGGGCAACTTGTTGATACCACCGGAGCTATCAACACTGTATAACTCTCCTGAACCGAAGCTCACCACCAGTAATTCGTCTCCCTTTACCAGCACGCCATTAGGATGTCCCATATCGGCATCATTGATGATCAATTGATGGTCGCCATTGGCGCTGACTTTGTAGATACCGTCAGTTCCTGAGGCTTTGAATTCCTCCAGGTAACCGCTATCTGTCACATAAACACTGCCATCGCCAGCGGGGGTGATACCGTTAAGAAACACGCTGCTTTCAATGGTGACAGAGGCTTTCTGGGTTCCGCTGGGTAATTCAAAAATCTGTACCTGGTTGCGATCAGCGACAAACAGCAGGTTGTCGACAATGGCGGCACCTTTGGGGGAGTGCAGGGTGATGCCGTCTTTCGCGCCATCAATCCATTTCAGGTTAATTACCGTGCCATCGGGTTTGATTTTTGAAATAAAGCCGTTACCGGCTGCATCAAACGGGCTGCCATTGATATTGGTCACCAGGTAGACATCTTCATCTGCGTAGTACTCAACGGATTCAGGGGTAGCAAAGCCTACGTCTTCAACAACAATGGCGGTTGTTTCATTGCCACCGGCGAGGGTATTCAAGGGCCAGGATACCGCCAGAAGTAATAGCCAGATAAGTCCTTTCGGATTGCGTGCTTGGTTCATGATGTCTCCTCGTCTTTGTATGAGGTCATTATTGTTATGAAAGTAGAAGTCTGTAGACCGCATATCAGAGTAGGTAAACAGATCTGTTTAAGTCAAGTTAATAGGTTCCGCTTCGACCAGGGGTTGTTATCGGCAATCAAATGAATATAGCAGCGAAAATAAGCGCCCGTAATGAGCTTCGCTTCATAGACCTGTGGCGTAATTGCCCCTACAACACAGCAGGCAAATAGGGATGGTCGTCACTGTAACGGGAGGTGGTCAAAAATACCCTACCACGATGGTGCTCCAGGGCGCTGTGAATTTATCTAATAACAACCGGGAGTGTTCTATGTCGTTATCTGTGATTGGTGCCGGGTTTGGTCGCACTGGCACCATGTCTCTGAAAAAAGCTCTGGAAACATTGGGCCTATCGCCTTGCCATCATATGGAGGAAGTGTTCAAAAATCCCTGGCAGTTACTTTTCTGGGAACGGGCGGCTAAGGGTAAAAAAGTGGATTGGAGCGAGGTCTTTCAAGGCTATAGCGCCTCGGTGGACTGGCCCAGCGCCCACTACTGGAAAGAACTGGCGGACTTTTACCCTGAGGCAAAAGTGGTGTTGAGTGTGCGCCCTCCGGAACTGTGGTGGGAAAGTTTTTCTGCCACCATCAAAACGCTGCTCGAAGTCAAGGGCCAGATTCCTGAGGAATATCCTCGCTCGGTGATTGATATGGCGGACAATATCATCCGCGAGCAGACCTTCGGGGGTAGTCTTGAAAAAGAGGCCGTGCTTGCCGCGTTTCAGCAGCGGATCGACGATGTAAAACGCACCATTTCCCCAGAACGGCTCCTGATCTTTGAGGTGACCCAGGGCTGGCAGCCGTTGTGTGAGTTCCTGGATGTGCCTGTCCCCGAAGAGCCGTTCCCCCGCACCAATGCCAAGGTGGAATTCTGGGATGTCTTCAGCGGCGGAGTGTCTCCAGGGAGCTGATCTGTCACTCCAGTTTCATCGTACTCCCCGCTGAACATGTTAAATATTTCATGTAACATAATTCTCCCCTGCGGTCCCGGCATATCTGCTGGGTTTAACCCGCAAACCGGTATGAATTAATAACGGGAGAGGCACTGCCCTCATCCGGAGAATAAGCGAGTTGGAGTGAAGAGCGATGGAGTACGAAGAGGTTAAGGCCCTGCGCGAGGCCTGGGGTGACAAAGACTGTGATCACCCGGGCTTTACCGATGAAATTCTGTTTGGTTCCAAGACAGGAGATTTTGTCTGTATCCAGTGTGGTAAATCTTTTACCAAGCGGGAAAGAGATTCTATGAACCGGGCGGGTGTCCACCCCAAGCTCACTCAACTGACTGAGCAGAATAGAATACTTAAGGAACGCATTGATATTATCAATACTCGCAAGAGCAAGTTTGAGTCAATGGCAGCCGAGGTTGGAGGTCATACGTTGCTCGACTCGCTGTTACTGCAGCAGCAGGGCGTGATTGCCCTGCTGGACGAGATGATTGAGTCGACTGAACCGAGCTGACGTTGCCCCTAGGCAACCCCGTGAGACGGATTTTGGTGCCCGTACGTTGAGCCGGGCACGCCTGAAATCAGTGAACGCCTACTTCAACAGCCTGAATAAACTCAACCATAGTGATGCCCAGTGCTTTTGACAGGTTTTCTATGGTTGTGATGGTTGGCTGTTGCTTATTTCCCTCAAGTAATGAAATAGAGCGCATGGACAATCCTGCTTCGAACGCCAGATGCTCTTGTGAATAACCCTTCGACTGCCTGATTTCTTTTAGAACTCGTGAAAACGTCATTCTAGCCGTCACTTTCCTGTTCCTCTTTTATAGTTATCTATCCAGGGATGTTTTATATTTTTTTATTTCAGGGTGACTGAGGTCCTATCGTCCTATGGTGTTGTGTTGATCAGTGACATGTCCCCTGAAATGTCTCTACTACTGCCAATAGTTTTTTTATTCGGCGTTACGGGGTGTTATCTCACTCATATGTCCCCATTTGAGCGCCCGATTTTGGACAAGATTCTGCACTGAGATGGCCTTGGTTACATCAGCAATACCCCTTACATGACTAAGGATTTTCCTGAAGACCTTCTCAGGTTTTAGATGATGACGGCTGAAAAATCCAGAAATGCCCGTCATTAAAGGGCTTAGAGCTGACGGTGGTTGCCCTGGCTGCTTGGTTAGCTAAGCGAAAAAAGTGAAAAAATGAGTACGTTAGAAGTCAGCTCCGGGGAAAGAAAAGCTGGTTTCGAAGGCGGGGCTTAGTTGCGGTTGTCAGGCGTCGATCAAGCCATGTCGAATGGCAAGGCGGGCAAGTTCTGCCGAGTTAGAGACATTGAGCTTCTGTTTGATATTGGTGTGGTGGGTGCCGACGGTTTTCGGGCTCAGGTTAAAAATCTCAGCAATGTCGTTGACTGTCTTGCCTTCAGCGAGGAGTCTGAAGATTTCAAATTCCCGCTGGCTGAGATTTTCCAGAACATTGGTCATCCCGCTCAGCTTCATAACGGCTATTTGTTGGGCGATGTTGGAGCTGAGGTAGATCTTGCCTTCTGACACTTCATGAAGCGCCTTGTACATTTCTTCTGGAGCGCTTCTTTTGGGGATGAAACCTTTAGCCCCGGCTTTCAATGCCTGGTTAGTAAAAATACTGTCTTCATAGACGCTCAGAACCAGGATTTTGGCCTTGGGGTCATAGCAGATGATTTTTTCAATGGCACCCAGTCCACCAATGCCGGGCATGGAAATGTCCATCACGACCACATCGGGGTGGTGTTTTTTGTAGAGGCATGCGGCCAGCTCGCCGTTGTCGGCCTCTAACACTTCTTTGATACCCTCTCCGTCCTCAAGGAGACGGCGAAAGCCTGCCCTGACAAGTTCGTGGTCGTCGACCAGCAATACGGTGAGGTTGGCAAAGCTCATAGTACATGCTCCACTGTGAGTGGTATTTTGATCTTTATTTTAACGCCTTCACGAGGCTGGCTGACCAGCTTAAATTCGCCCTTCAGGTTTTGGGTTCTCTCCTGCATGCCAAGTATTCCAAAATCCACGTCAGAGTAGAAATCCTTGATTTGCATTCCCTTGCCGTTGTCGTAGATATCCAGGTACAGCTTGCGTTCATTGTGAACATGGGCCACTGATACGGTGATTTGAGAGCAGTCTGCATGTCGCACGGCATTGGTGATAGATTCCTGGATGATACGGAAGATCGTCATGTTGATTTCTTCGTCCAGGTTGTTCAGGTTGCCGGAGAGCTGCAGGTGAAATTTGATGTCTGGCTGTCTCTCCTGCCAGGTCTCGATAGTGTCCTGGAGGGTGAGCACCAGCCCCAGGTCGTCAAGGGATGTGGGGCGTAGTCTCGCCAGCATGTGGTGAACCACATCATAGATATGACTGGCTACATCAATGATGACCTGTGCACTATGGCTGATTTTCGGGTCGGAATTGTTGTTGCGGTTCCTGATGAGTACAGCGTCGGTTTTAATTGCTGTCAGGCATTGCCCCAGCTCGTCGTGCAGCTCCCTGGCGAGGTTGCGTCGTTCATTTTCCTGCACGTTGGCTATGTGCTGTGTAAGCAGGCGGGACTCGCGCAGTTGGTGTTTTGCCAGTTCAGCCTGCTTGTGCTCTGTCACATCGCGAACAGTACAAATAAAGCCGATAGACTTGTCTTCCGTGTTGGCCAGGGGCGAGATGGATAGCAACATGGAGTAAGTGCCTTGGTCTTCCTTGTTGAGTGTGATTTCCATGTTATCGATAGACTGTTTTTCTTCGATAATATTTATGATCCGTTCTTCATAACCTCCGAGTTTCAGGTGCAGAAATGATTTGCCGTTCAACCCGGATGCCAGCTCCGGGAACATCTGTTTGGCGGCGGCATTGAAAAAGGTGATCTTGCCGGTGTGGTCCAGCGAGACGATGGCATCGCTGGATTGCTTGACCAGGGTGGCCATGCGTTGGTTTTCCTCAATGCTTCCCTGCAGCGCCTCGCCCATGCTGTTGAATGCGTCGCTGATATGGTTCATTTCCTTAATGGAAAATTCAGGCAAACGGACATTCAGATTGCCCTTCCCAAAGCCGGCAAGTGCCGTGGAGATGTATTCCAGCGGACGCAAAAGGCGGTTGATGCCCACGTAGAGAATGAGAAGAATAAACACCGAAAGTGCGGCACCAAAGGTAACCAGCGCTCGGATGTCTTGCCAGCGTTCAGTGATCTCCAGTATGGGCTCCGCGTGTATCACCAGCATGCCGCCAGCAAAACGCGTCACCAGTGGCTTGATGGTGGGGGAGAGCATCTTGATAAACAGATCAGGGGGTCTGGTCAGATTGTCCGTGTTTGGACCTCCGGCATACAGCAGTTGGCCGTTTCGATACACCATGATGTAAAGACCGCGAATTTCACTCATCACTTTGACCAGGTCTCCCATGCGCTGGTGTGCCGTTGGGGAGTTTCTGGAGGGGGTGGGTGGCATGGCTACGGACAACAGATGGGCTGCAGCCGTCATGGCGCTCTCCACCTTGGTATTCACCGATTGGCGCGCATTGGTGATGAGAATACCGGTGGTCATTATCAGAGTGATAATGAGCAACATGGCGAAGAAAAGGTAAATTTTAAGTCTGAGGCTCATATTCTTATCGTCGTTGGTCAAGCCCTGAAAGTTTTTCAGGATATCGCGATTTACAGTTGGAGCCTAGAGCTGTCCCTGTGTCTTGGCTATGACCTTTCTTTATTAAATAGGACCCACATGGGCGGACTTTTCTTTTATTTTCAGCCTGATGTTCGGGATACCCGTGTTATGAGCTGGCACCGGCGGGCATTGGCTCAACAAACTTTACCGGCTGTACGGGGGCTTTCTTGTTGGCCACCATGGCAGGGGCGCATTGTTTGTCATCGTTGATAATAACGATGCATTCCAGGCACTGTATGCACTCGTCGTAATCAATTTTTCCTGTCCGATCAATGGCGTTGATACCGCAACGGTGCCTGCAAACCTGGCAGGGGGAGCCACACTCTTTGCGGCGGTTAAGCCATTCGAAAATACGCAGCTTTCCGACAATGGCCAATCCTGCACCCAGTGGGCATACATACCGACAATAAAATTTGTGGATAAACATACCGGCCAGCAATAGAAGGAGGGCATAGGCGACAAACGGCCAGGAACGAACGAAGTAAAAGGTCATTGAGGTCTTGAATGGCTCTACTTCAGATAGTTGCTCACTAAGTGCTGAGGAGTAAAACGCGGAGGCGACCAATACAATAAGAATCAGATACTTCAGTTTGATCAGGCGAGCGTTCAGTTGCGGGGCAATACGTATCTGCTTCAGTTTTAATTTGGTGCCGAGCCAGGCCGCCATTTCCTGTAGTGCGCCAAATGGACAAAGCCAGCCGCAAAACAGGCCGCGGCCCCACAGAACCAGGCTGACCACTGTAAATATCCAGAGAATGAAAATAATGGGGTCCAGCAAGAAGAATTCGAGGTTGAAGCCTCTCCAGGTTTCCAGCAGCAGGGTATAAATATTGATGACTGATAGCTGGCCTTGAGCGTAAAAGCCAATAAAAAAGAGTGTGAAAAACAGGAAGGCCCAGCGGAAACGATGAAAGGCCTGCGTCTGTTTGCTGATGGCTTGCTGCTTAATAAAGACAATGGTGAGCAGTAACAGAGACAGACTCAGGATGGAGATATCCACCATTCGGTTTTTCCAGATACCTTTCCAGATGGCTTCATCCTTTTCAATGGGCTCTTCCGGCAACAACTCGAATAGATCTTCGGGTAGGGTGTAGCTGTCCTGGAATCGAGCTTCAAGAAATCTCCCGTTGGGCAGTCGCAGATCAAGGTTCAGGGTGAGCTGCATGGGCTTGTTGGGTAGAAGCCCGAAGGATGCCGGAATTTTAAAAATATGCACGTTGCTCATGCCGGTGTTCAGCTGTGCTTGCTCAATCACGGTGTGGTCAAAAAAGTCGATGTCAAACAGGGGCATCCTTAGTCCCTGTTGCTCGATATATAACTTTCTGACTTCGGTGTTGGGGACAAAATCAACACCCAGGTAGTCATAAAACCCGTCGGCAAACACAACGATGGCCTGCTCTCCCGGTTTAAGAGCTTTGTTGAGGCTATTAAAGCTGGCCTCACCGAGCAGGTTTTTACCGATGAGGGGCGAGTTCAGGTAACCGTAGTGAAAGTTCAGGTCTGCCGCCGGGTCGCTGACGTCAAGGTTTGGATCTTCGTAATGCTTCAGGGGTAGGCCAGTTGCCCGTTCTACTTTATGGCGAGTGATGGTCCATTTGCGAATCAGTCCCTGATCGAGCAATTCCTGCCAGGACAATGGAGTGTAGGCGTCTTCTCTGGCAACAACACGTTGTTGTTGGTAGGCGGCGATTTTCTGGCGTGCCACGTGCAGGGCGGATGACAGCACCGTTTTGTTGACAACCGCCAGAGAGATGGTTGCTTTGCTGATGCCGTCAAATTGAGCTGTGCCATTGATGACTTCCCTGGCAGTCTCATTTGGGCGAGTTTTGACGCTATTGTCGATAATGACCTTAGTTTTAATGTCCAGACCTTTATATTGGTTTACGAAGCGCTGCATGGCGCCGACCAGGTCGTGATTAAACATCGGCTCGTGGTGTTCCAGAACTCGCACTCCCTTTAATGTGCCAGCAGTATCAATGCCGATGAGTAAGTTGATGGGTTTTCCCGCAAAGCCCCTCAGGTCGACCAAGTCGATAGACTGAAAGGCATAACCCACCAGTTGATCATTGCCGTATACAGGCCAGGCGGCAACATCCGTGAGCTTTTCTCCCGCACGGTCAGCGTTATCAAACAAGGTTGGGATCAGGGTCTGGATGGGTTGGTTGGTCGAGTTTTCGGTTGCAGAAACCAGGCTGGTTGAAGCGGCAAATAGAAGCAGGCACCAGGCGAGGCCGGTGAAAAAATTGATCTTGATATTCACGAAAGACCTGGCTTTTGACATTGTCTGGGTCGGTATCTTGTCTGAAATAGGTTGCTATTAGGCTATTGGTCGTGAGTGTCTTTATCTGGAGCAGCCGGGCTGCTCATTTGGCTGTCGGTGTTGTTGTCCTTTTCAGCCTTTGTTTCGGCGTTCTTTTCAGCGACGTTATTGTGACCTTGATCCAAATCGCTGTTGCCGTGGTCACTGCGAGTGGGTTCTGGCTCTCCCGCCACGATTTCTACACTTGGCACAGTCATAGCGTTAGCAGTCGTGACAATGGCCGGGATTATTAAGGTAGCTGCCAACAGCAGGTAAATATGGCGTAAATGTGGCATGAGTTGATCTTGGTTGTGGAGTCAGTTTTATATTGTTTGGGGTGGCATGGTCAGTAGAGGTTTGCAGCCTGCCCCTATGTCACTTGTCTTTATTATCTTTATATCCGTTCCAGCCTTTGATTATAGGAAAGTTGGGCAAGAAACTGTCCATGAAGAATAGTTCATAGCGATTGGAACCCATCGGTGTTTTAGTTTGGATGCTGGGATAGAGCCTTGCTGCCCACTGCTTGTGGAGGCGTGGGCTCTGCTCACTATTTACGCTAAAAACAACCTTTGGGGTGAGTCCAATGAAAAAGACTAAAAAGGCTGCAGTACTTCGTATTGCAACGCTGGCTGCCGCAATGTCCACAGTGGGCGTGGCGCAGACAGTATTGGCCGAAGAGGCGGCGGGACCTTCCTGGAATATATCCGGCTGGGTCAATGAAAGCATGTCTTACTACGATGATGGTGAAGGCAGCGACATGGTACAGATGTCGGATAACGGTACCACGCTGGGTAGCAGGGTGACGTTTTCCGGTTCCACTAAACTGAACGGTGGTCTGGACGCCGGTTTTGATGTCACCATCGAACCGTTCTCCGGTAACCCGAACTTCACAGGTATGGGCAACCAGATCACACCGCTGGTGTTCTCCAACCAGGACAACATCGACAACTTCAACGGTGGTGATATCGGTCTGTTGGGCAGCAGCGTTTATCTCGGCGGCAGCTGGGGTAAAGTGACCATCGGTCTGCAAAGTATGCCGACGGATAATATCGGTGTTCTGGGCGATCCTTCCATGACCATCTGGTCCGGCGTGGGCGCACTGTTCCGTGGTTCCGGCTTCTTTATTCGCGGCCTTAATGGCGACGCATTGGGTGGTGCCGTCAACTGGGGTAGTTTTGCCCAGTGTATGACCACCAACGGCCTGGGTATCGGTATTGACTGTAACGGGGTATACCGCAACGGTATCCGTTATGACCTGCCTGCGTTTGGTCCTGTTAGTATTGCCGTTGGCTATGCCAATGACGATATCTACGATATTGCTGCCAAGTATGCTGACAAGATTGGTGATGTAGAGGTCAGATTCCACCTTGGTTACGCCTATAACGCCAATGGTGCAGCTAACGTTGCAGAACGGACTATTAGCACCAGCTCTGTAGACACGGGTATGACAGCTGGTGGCGATCCAGTATTGGCAGACGTGACGTCAGTAGCATTGGGCGATACCGACTCGGAAATGTTTACCATGCAGCTGGGTATGATGGACACCGTAACTGGCCTGTTTGGTACCTTTACCTGGCAGCATGAAGAGGCGGGTGGTGATGTTTCTGACTACGCTGAAGATGAAAATGATGCTTATTTCACCAAGCTGGGTATTCGCAAGCCCTTTACCAAGTTGGGTGATACGGCATTTTACGTTGAGTACGGTCTGTACAAGGATCAGTACAGTGCAGCGATGGGTGAAGCCGGTATTGACGGTACAGAGCTGACCCGTACAGGTATGGCCCTGGAGCAGTACTTCGGCAGCAAGATGATCATTTACGGAAAATATGAGCAGCTCGACATTGATGTTGATGGCACGCCGGCTGCTGAGAATGTCTATGATGATGTTGATGAGCTGGACCTGTTCTCCCTGGGTGTGACTTACTTCTTCTGATAATCAATAGAAATGCAAGCCGGGTTATCCGGGGTGATAACCGGATAACCCGGTAACAATTAGAGAGATAGTTGGAGCGGAAATCATGAAACTACTAGGTTTAAAAAAATCGAAGCTGGTTGCGGGATGCTTGCTGGGTGCGGTGAGCATGCTATCAGTGGCTGTATCCGCAGCCGATAACCCCAATGACTGGCCTGAGTATTTGCGTGATTCAAAAGGCTGGCGCTACAGCCCTTTGGAGCAAATCAACAAGGATAACGTCAGCAAGCTGAAAGTTGCCTGGATTCACCAACCCGGTGATATCCAAATGGGCTTGCAGGCTACGCCTATCGCTATTGATGGCGTTCTCTACTACGTTGCTGCAAACAACAATGTGTTTGCGGTCGACGGAAAATCCGGAAAAACCCTGTGGCACTACCAGCCTGAACTGGATCCCCTGGCGGCTGAAAGTTTCTGGGCTGCCCAGAGCCGTGGTGTGTCAGTGGGTCATGGCATGGTCTACCTGGGTACATTGGATGGCCGCTATATCGCCCTCGACCAGAAAACCGGTAAGGTCAAGTGGGATACTCAGATGACAGATTTCCAAAACTGTCAGGGTTGTAACTTTTCCTTCCCGCCACAGCTGGCTGGTAACATTCTCTACAGTGGCCACACCGGTGGTGACCAACCGCAGCAAGGTAAAATCTTCGGTGTCAATGCACTGACAGGCGAGAAGGTCTGGACCTTTAACGCCATCAAAGATGACCCGAAAAGCTGGCCCGGAGATTCCGGAAAAGTCGGTGGTAGTGGCGCCTGGACGACAGGTGTTTACGATGCCAAGACCGATACTATCCTTATCGGCACCAGTAATGCGGCGCCGGACTTCTACAGTGAAGGGCGTAAAGGTGACAACCTGTATACCGCCACTATTCTGGCGCTGGAAGGCAAGACTGGTAAGCTCAAGTGGCACCATCAGGAAGTACCCAACGATAGCTGGGATTACGATTCCGCCTACGAAATCATGACCATTGAACACGAAGGCAAAGAGCTGCTGGTTCACCTTAACAAAGGTGGCTACGTATCAGTGCTTGATAAAGCCACTGGTAAGCCTTTCAACGTATGGAAGTTTGCCAAACTCGCCAACTGGGTAGATTCCATTGACCCCAAAACTGGCAAGCTGATTGGTCGTAAAGACCCTGTTCCCGGTCAGGAAGATATCTTCTGTCCTTCTGTATTGGGAGCTCGCAGCTGGAACCAAGCGGCCTATAACCCGAAAAGTAAGCTGTGGTACTCCAACGGTTGGGAATTCTGTAACCGCGTGGTTCCCGCCGCTCAGGATCCGGAAAAATTGGGTTGGGCTGGCGTGTACTTTGGCGTTTCCAAGCTGGAGCTGATTCCACCTCCTGGTGAAGAAACAGGTTCTGCTCGTCTGGATGCTCGCGATCCGATCACCGGTAAAGTCAAGTGGAGTATCGATTACCCGGTACCAGGTATGGGCTCCGTGCTGACAACTGGCGGCGGGTTGGTGTTCAACGGTGATGCTACCGGTATCTTCAAAGCCTATGACGCTGATAACGGTAAAGAACTGTGGAGCTTCAATGCTGGTTCCGGTTTCCGTTCCGGTCCTATCAGCTATGGTGCTGACGGCAAGCAGTACATCCTTGTCCCAAGTGGCCTTGGTGGCTTGGCTCTGGGCTTTGCTACTGGTGCGTTCCCAAGTCTGGTCGGTTTGCCAGGTGGTGCGGCATTGATCGCATTTACCTTGGAAGACTGATTGGCTTTCTCTACCTGAAAGAGGGGGCATAGCCCCCTCTTTCCCTACCGTTGAACAGATGAGGTTGTTTAATGATTGTTCAAAGAAGTCGCCAAGGAAAAGAATGGCGCAAACCCGTTGTTGTTAGTGTGGCGGGAAAAATTAATCGCGTAGTTAGCCTGTGCCTTTGGGTGGTGTTGCTTGCCTTTGGGCTCAGCACAGGAATGGTGACAGCTGGTGGAATGCCTACTGAAGAAGAAGGCAAAGCCATTACTGAAGAGCAAGCGCAGCAGATAATTGCTTCGCCAGAATCGGCCGCAGCCGGTGAAGGACTGTTCAACCAAGTGTGTGTGTATTGCCATGGTGCCAAGGGCATTGGTGGCAAGGCTCGCAAAATGCAATGCCGTACCTACGACCCGCAGTATCTATTCACAACCATTTCTAATGGTAAGAAACGTGGTGCTTATGTCATGCCGTCATGGAAAAACAGCTACGATGAAAAAACCCGTTGGGAGTTGGTCTCATACATCATGACGTTAAAGGACCTGGAGAAGTGCGAGTAAGTGGCGTACACGTCCGTAAGCCTTTTTAGTTGTTGCACAAGCTGGAGGAAATCGCTGTGAACAGGGGAAAATTGTCCGTATGGTTTGGCCTATTGTTAATACCGCTGGTGACTTTTTTGCCTGCACAGGCAGGAACACTCTCAGAAATAAAACATAAGAATATCTTTAAAATTTGCGTCAATCGTCACGCGCTGCCTTTTTCAGAATCTGATGGCCCGCTGCCAGGCGCTCATGTCGAGATGGCAAAGCTGGTTGCGCGTGAGCTAGGTGTTTCGCTGGATTATTCATGGGTGACTTTCCGGCACCGAGCCAAGTACAACCAGTGCGATGCCTTTATGGGGGTTGCGGTCCTTGATGATGGAGAAGGTTTTGTCAAAAAGACCCAGCCCTATCTTGATGTCAAGATGTATGTGGTGTCCAAACCAGGTTTGAACATCACCCGTCTTGAGGACCTGGATGGATTGAAAGTCGCGACCCCTAGCGCATCACTTGCCCACTCAATTTTGGTAAAAAGACCCAAGGTACAGCTGTTTGTCAGTTTGGTGGAAGATCATCAGATGCTGGATGCGGTGGCCAATGGCGATGTGGATGCGGCGGTTGTCGCCAACACGGGTATTGGTTGGTACAAGAAAAACCATCCCGATGTGGATTTTTCACTAACGTCGGCTGAATTTATCCATTCATTTAATGGCTATCCCATGGCCATTGGTCTGAGAAAAGCGGATCAGGCGATGCTCGATCGAGTTAACGAGATTCTTGATAAGTTGACCAAAAGCGGAGAGCTACAGGAGATATTTAAGAAATATGGCATTGATCATAAATAAATATAGTAATCATATTCGTATGCTCTAATGCTTTGACTTTAAAAGTTTTTATGTATTTTCACCATTACCTCCCTATAGCGCCTTAAGATTTTTTTGAGGCGCATTTTTTTATGTGTAAAGGAAATTGTTTCGGTAGGCAGTATCATCCGTAAGCAGGATCTGCCATCGACTTTTGACCACTATAGCTTTATGGCAAAAAGGGTATGATTTCTTATCAGGCAAACTGCTGAGATTGGTTCAACATAGTGCTGTTACTCTAATGTTGTATTTTTCAGGTCTGCTGATAGTAAACAGACGCTGTCTACAATATGCTCAACCTAGGCAGCTCAGATGCTACGTACTCGGTACCTGGTTTGGACAGGGAAGACCTGTTGGCAAAGACTAGTTTGGTTTTTTCAAAGCTGGTTTTGGGAGCGGAAGCCGTTTTCGCGGTTTAATAAAATAAAGGTAGTAAACAATGAAACATATACAACAATGGCTGGTTGTTTTTGGGTTAGCCCTATGTTGTCAGCAGACGTTGGCCTTCTCACTATTTGACGGCGTCGATTTTAATCTGTTCGGCGATGATGAAGAAGACGAGGTTGTCATCTGGGAATCGGGTCCCAACCAGTATTTCAAACTTGCTCCTCAAGCGGATCGGAACTTTGGGGACAGTGATCACCCGGTGGATATCAACAAAAGTGTTATAGAGGTCGGCTTGGGTCTAATCAAACTCAAGGGCAGTAATGCAGATTCGTTCAAATCTCTCAGGCCGGTTTTTGATGATCAACAAATCAGAGCCATGGCTACGTATATTGCCCAAGGGCTTAAAAGTGCCACAGCAAAGCAGGACATTATTTTCGTGATGGAAAAGTCCAAGCAGAAGCTGCTGGGGTTAAAGACAGACTCTTATTTTGTGGCTGGTAGAGCTTTTTACAAAGACGGTCACTTAAATATCATCATGGGTGACTATCAACGGGAGAGAAACCGGGGTTATGAGGCAGCATATGACCCCACCAATGCGGGTATCGTTAACTATAACTTCGTGCATGGCAGTCGTTCCGGTAAGCCTGAGAGCAGTTTCCCCTTTGAGCGCTCAATAGAAAATCTTCCCGGCGTTGAAAACAAAGTGCTAAACGGAAACATCAGGCGTGACTGGTTTGTTGTCGACCTGACTGCTTCAGCAGAAGCTTATGCCCATCGAGAAGAGATGGAGCGACAGCAGGAGTTGTCACGCAAGCGCAAAGAATTGGAAGAAATATTTGGGCAATCCCTGCCCCAGATTGCTAATGGCAATCGAGCGGCCTCCAAAATGAGTCCTGAGGAGCGGTTGACGACCCTCAATGAGCTCAAAACCAAGGGGCTGGTGACAGAGGAAGAATACGAAACCAAAAGAAAACAGATACTTGAAGAGCTCTAAGTCGTTGCCTGCTTGATAGGCAGATTGAGGGGACGATTGCTCCAAAGTAGTATTCCAGAGAAAGAAAAATCCATACCTTTTGTGTAGAAAAGGCGTATGGCCGCTTTGAACGATGTCGTCTAAGGTGGAACAGCTAACACAACTGCGCTAACCCCGTGCCAGGGGGCATTGTGCTTGCTGTTTCACTGGGCAGACAGCGGTCATCAGAAAGCTGCATGGTTATTTGTTTTGCCCGGCAAGCTCAACACTGTCTTCAGAGCTTTGGCTTATGCCGACAGACGTTGTGCTAGGCGAGCACGATGTGTCAATCCGGAATGTATCCAGAGGACCATCGATATGGAGCTTAGAGAATTTTTGAGGCAGGCCAGCAAGCGGGAACGTTCAGAGCTGGCTACAGCGTGTAATGGATCTGTGTCATACCTGTATCAACTGGCTGGTAAGCACCGTTATGCCAGTGCACTTTTGGCGATCAGGATTGAACAGGTTTCCCGAAAGATGTCGTCGTCTACCCGCGGTAGATTACAATGTGTACCCAGAGAGAGCCTGGTGCGCTCTCCAGATGTGTTTAACAATGTGGATGCGATTCTGAACGAGGAATATGCATCGTAAAAAATGGTTGGTTCTCGGAATAGGTCTGCGAATAAATGGTTTTCCGGGACAGTGTTGGACTGGTTGATGTTATGAAAGTAAGGCTGCTATCCGCGTGCTTTGTTGTGTTTCTTTGCCTTATCCAAGTTGAACCAGTTTTTGCCGCCAACCTTCTGGACAGCCTGAACATCGGTTTTCTCGGTGTTGATGAAAAGAAGTCGGAAAAGATTATCTGGCAGGATGGCCCCAACCGCTATATCAAGATCGTGCCTCAGGATTCCACAAACTTTGGTTTGAATGAGCATCCTGTAAACCTCAGTGCAGAGGACATCAACATCTCATTGTCCCAGTTGAAAATCGATACTGGGCGTGGGGTGATTCCAGTTTTCTCTGAGGAGCAAATTATCCGGCTGAGTGCTGGATTGGCCTCAGGGTTGAGCGTTGCGAATACTGAACAGGACATTATTTTTGTTCTGGAAAAACCCGAATCACAGATGATGGGCCAGACAAATGCTGATTTTTTCGTTGCCGGTCGCGTCTTTTACCAATGGGGTCGGTTGAATCTGGTTTTGGGTGATTATGACCGTGTCAGAAATATCGGGTTTGAGTCAGCCTATGACCCGAAAAGTGCCGATACCCATAACTACCGTTTCGATCATGGAAAACGCACCAGTGAATCGGTTAGCCCTAACCTGATCGATAAAAAAGCCTTCGATACTCCAGGAATATCCAATAAATTTGTCACGAGTGGTCGTCGTTCTGACTGGTTTCAGGTGGACGTCAACAAAATTTCCAGTGCCTTTGATAAGCGTAAAAGGATGGCTTTCCAGCAGGCGAAAAGCGAAAAACTTATGGAAATGCAGAGCCTGTTTGGATCTGGCTCAGGTGCCAGCCCTGTTACATCTGGACGGACCATTGAGGAGCGGCTGGTCTCGCTAAACAGTCTTAAAAATAAAGGCCTGATTAGTGAAGAAGAATACAGCCTGAAAAGAAAACAGATTCTGGACGACTTGTAGGAAGAAGTAATACTCGTAGTCAGGGCAAATGGCCACTCATCTCAGGGGTTTTGATTGGATGTTTGCCCCAAGTGTTTAATTTTCATTCTGTATTAACCATTGATTACCAGCCGCCACTTTCATTTGAAGTCGCGGTTTATTTGGAACCCTCTATTTGTTCCCATCGTTGTCGACACAGGTCGACAGATGCTTGTCACTGCTTCTCAGTGCTAAATTAAAAAATACTTATTGATTAATAAATTCATACTATCAGTGGATAAAAGTTCACTCTGCTTAGTAGTAATTTCCCATGTGCGTCTATTGCCTTGAATTAGTGTTAATGCTGTTTCGGTGTAATACAGGCGCAGGGATGAGGCCGCACTGATCCACTCAGGCATGGCCCCATTACATCTAATAAAACAATATTTGGGTGAGCTTCTATGTTGAGTAAAAAAACAGCAATCAGAGTTGCAAGCACTTTGATACTGTCATCGACAACAGCATTTTCATTGACGGCTCTCGCCGAAGAGGCGGCGGGACCTTCCTGGAATATATCCGGCTGGGTCAATGAAAGCATGTCTTACTACGATGATGGTGAAGGCAGCGACATGGTGCAGTTGTCTGATAACGGTACCACGCTGGGTAGCCGGATCACGTTTTCCGGGTCCACTAAACTGAACGGTGGTCTGGACGCCGGTTTTGATGTCACCATCGAACCGTTCTCCGGTAACCCGAACTTCACAGGTAACGGCAATCAGATCACACCGCTGGTGTTCTCCAACCAGGACAACATCGATAACTTCAACGGTGGTGATATCGGTCTGCTGGGCAGCAGCGTTTATCTCGGCGGCAGCTGGGGTAAGGTCACTATCGGTCTGCAAAGTATGCCGACGGATAATATCGGCGTTCTGGGTGATCCTTCCATGACCATCTGGTCCGGCGTGGGCGCACTGTTCCGTGGTTCCGGCTTCTTTATTCGCGGCCTTAATGGCGACGCATTGGGTGGTGCCGTCAACTGGGGTAGTTTTGCCCAGTGTATGACCACCAACGGCCTGGGTATCGGTATTGACTGTAACGGGGTATACCGCAACGGTATCCGTTATGACCTGCCTGCGTTTGGTCCTGTTAGTATTGCCGTTGGCTATGCCAATGACGATATCTACGATATTGCTGCCAAGTATGCTGACAAGATTGGTGATGTAGAGGTCAGATTCCACCTTGGTTACGCCTATAACGCCAATGGTGCAGCTAACGTTGCAGAACGGACTATTAGCACCAGCTCTGTAGACACGGGTATGACAGCTGGTGGCGATCCAGTATTGGCAGACGTGACGTCAGTAGCATTGGGCGATACCGACTCGGAAATGTTTACCATGCAGCTGGGTATGATGGACACCGTAACTGGCCTGTTTGGTACCTTTACCTGGCAGCATGAAGAGGCGGGTGGTGATGTTTCTGACTACGCTGAAGATGAAAATGATGCTTATTTCACCAAGCTGGGTATTCGCAAGCCCTTTACCAAGTTGGGTGATACGGCATTTTACGTTGAGTACGGTCTGTACAAGGATCAGTACAGTGCAGCGATGGGTGAAGCCGGTATTGACGGTACAGAGCTGACCCGTACAGGTATGGCCCTGGAGCAGTACTTCGGCAGCAAGATGATCATTTACGGAAAATATGAGCAGCTCGACATTGATGTTGATGGCACGCCGGCTGCTGAGAATGTCTATGATGATGTTGATGAGCTGGACCTGTTCTCCCTGGGTGTGACTTACTTCTTCTGAGTCAATAAGGCCTGTTTAGGTAGGGCTGATATAGATCGGCGGCAATGTTTGGAAAACAATCAACCATTGCCGCCAGTTTTCCAGAGAGGGACTCCCAGCCCTCTCTTTTTTATATCCATTCATTAGGCCCTAGGATAAACAGTAACATCTATTCTATGGGTGGTGAGATAGGTTGATCACAAGGAAAGTATGAGCGCTATGAAGTAGTCCTCATGGCCAGTGGGTGGGAGTCAAATCCTATAATGTAGTATTAAAAAAGCAAAAAGAAAGGCACCCGGCAACCTCGGATTAGAGGCTGTGGTGACGCAGACAATTCTTCAAGAAACAATTTTTCCATCGGTGGGTTCGGAGTGTTCTGTTCTTTGTGGCATATCATTTTCGGGTTGTGTAGACATCGAGGACGTATGATCGAGCCAGTGCAGTAAAATTGTGATGGGACAAATAAAGATAATCATCAGAGGTTTTTGGTAGCCACGAGGTACCAGAGCGGCGGATACAGAAGATCCGCTGTTTCTCAGCAAGGGAGCGCCATCAGCTGTCTGGTTAGGTTTGCGCTGGCAGATCCAGGCATGCAAGTAAACTAGAGAAGTATAGGGGTGAGCACTAATGACAAAAAAGAAACTTTCTGTGTTGGTTTTTGCACTGACTGCGGCGGGCGTATGTAATGCGGAAGAAGCTGGTGGTCAGACAGAAGCAACAAACAATGGACCGACGGTACTGGAAACCATTGTGGTGACCGCTACGCGGGACGAGCAAACGTTACGCATGCTGCCGGCCAGTGCCACCGTGGTAGATACCCAGTCGCTGGATATCACCAGCCATACTCATATTCAGGAAGCCTTGGTCCGTGTGCCCGGCGCCAATTTCGCTCGGGGTAACGGCCAGGAATACCTACCCTCACTGCGCTCTGCCATCCTGACCGGGGCCGGAGGCTGTGGCAGTGTGCTGACAGCAGTTGACGGCGTACCTTTACGGGCATCCGGCTTCTGTAATATCAACGAATTATTCGACGGCCACACCGAGGTGGCTGAGCGCATAGAAGTGATTCGTGGTCCGGGCAGTGCGCTGTGGGGGGCCAATGCCATGAACGGGGTGATCAATGTCATCAGCCCCCGAGTCACAGATGAGCCTGAATACCGCCTCGGTGTCGAGGGCGGGCCCCATGACTACATGCGGATGAAGTTTTCTGCATCGCGCAGGATGGGTGACCATGGCCTGAGGGCGGACCTTTCCATGGGTCACGACGGCGGCTACCGCCACGACTCGGGTTTTGATCAGCAGAAACTGACTCTGCGTCATGAGTATGACGGCGAAAAAGTGTCGGTGATGAGCACCCTGTCGATGACCAACTTAAATCAGGAGACTGCTGGTTATATCGTCGGAGATGAAATCTACCGCGACAGACGTGAAAGAAATGAAAACCCCAATCCTGAAGCCTTCAGGGATACCAAGAGTGCTCGTTGGGCCAGCCATATCAAGTACCGCCTTGATGACAGTTCTTTCTTGTCTTTCACACCGTATGCCCGCTATACCGATATGGATTTTCTACAGCATTTTCTGCCCGGTACTCCTCTGGAGGAAAATGGTCAGAAGAGCTTTGGTTTACAGTCGGCCTACCACAAGCGTTTTGACAATTGGCAGATCGTGACAGGGCTGGATCTCGAATACACCGATGCTTTCCTCAAACAGTCCCAGGATGCGCCTACTGTGGGTAGTGCTTTCCTTATGGCCACTATCCCGGAAGGTAAGCACTATGATTATGAGGTGGATGCCATTGTGGCCGCACCGTTTATTCATAGCAGCTGGCAGATGACCGAGCGCCTGTCCATGACGGCGGGCTTGCGCTATGAAGTAGTTCGATACGATTACGACAATAAAATGCTTGATGGTCGTACAGATGATAATGGCGTGCCCTGCGGATTTGGCGGCTGTCGTTACAATCGTCCGGCTGACCGCTTTGATCGTTTTGAAAGCTGGTCACCCAAATTTGGTCTGATTTATGACCTGGCGGACGACCATCAGGTCTACCTCAATCTGGCTCAGGGTTTCCGTGCGCCCCAGGCAACAGAACTCTACCGGTTGCAGAATGCCCAGGATAAGGCTCACCTGGACTCCGAAGAGGTGCTGAGCGCTGAGATTGGTGCCCGTGGTCAATATGATCGCCTGTCTTACGAAATCGCTCTGTACGCCATGAAGAAACGTCATGAGATTTTCCAGGATTCTTCCCGCCTTAATGTAGACGATGGTGAGATCCGTTCCCGGGGTATAGAAGTGGGTCTTGGTTACCGCTTTAACGAGCAGTGGGATATGGCCCTGGCGGCCAGCTATGCCGAGCACGAGTACAGCAACCATAGGTTTTCCGGCAGTACCGACATCTATGAAAATGATGTAGATGGTGCACCGCATGATTTTGGCAGTGCCCGTGTTGGGTGGAACTTTTTACCCGGTGCCCGAGCCGAACTGGAGTGGGTACATCAGGGTGAGTACTACACGGACCCGGAAAATGAGCACAGTTACGATGGGCACAATATCTTCAACCTTTACAGTTTCTGGCGTTTGAACCCTGACTGGAAGCTCAATGTGCGTGTTACCAATCTGCTGGACCGCAAGTATGCAGAGCGTGCGGATTACACTTCCTTTGGTGGAGATCGTTATTTCCCTGGAGAACCCCGTGCTCTGTATGTGGGCGTAGAGCGGAAGTGGTGATGAAAAATGCTTAGCCGAACCATCAATTCGGCCAGCTACAGTCAATTCCGCCGGTTTTATTCCCCGTTGGGGCATAGCCGGCGGTTTTTTTATGGGAGACAAAATTCGATCTATGGTATGTCAGAAAGCTAATTCGCAGGTCTTTGCTTGAGGGGTATGCAAGACCAGGCTCCTGGCATGACTACTCTGCAGGGACTTCTGCTTCCGTGCCGATGTGGTAGGCGGCGAAACCTGACATCACCACCTGGTCTACCGCCATACCAATAATCCTGCCGATGCCTTTCGCCTTGATGGGGTATTGCGCGTTGGTTATCGGGTCGGTGACCACGCCCAGTACCTGCCCCTTGATGACCTGTGCGCCGAGGGTGATTTTGCTGGAAAGAATGCCGCCGTACTCCGCTCGAATCCAGTAGGAATCGTAATAGATCGGTTCTGGGTCGCCCCATGTGAAAAGTCTGGAAATCATGCCCTGCTTTTCCATAAGACTGTGCAGGCTGTTCACTCCGGCCTTTATCTGGTGTTGCTGTATGCGAAGAGATTCACCAGCTTCCATGGTGACTGCGGTGATACCCATGGCCAGTGCGGCAGTTCGCAGCATCCCGCGGGTGCCAGTGCTGTGAACAACGGCGATACGGTCAAAGCCGCCGGTAAACGTAGCGACTTCCGGGTTATTCATATCAGCCCGTAATTGTGGCAGGTTGGTGCGTCGCAACGAGCCGGTATGAATGTCCACAAGCATGTCGCAGTGTCTGATCACCTGTGAAAATAGCGCGTGGGCAAAGCGTTCTGCCACATGGCCATCTGCCTTGCCGGGAAAGTGGCGGTTCAGATCCCGACGATCTGGCAGGTAGCGATTGCCCTGCTGAAATCCTTGCAGGTTGACGATAGGAACGCCGATCACTTTTCCAGAGAGCTCGGTAGGGTCCAGGTCATACAGTACCCGGCGAACAATTTCGATGCCGTTCAGCTCGTCTCCATGTATGGCTGCCACCAGACATAACGTAGGACCCGATTTGATACCGTTGACCACCAGCACGGGGGTTGGCGATGAGAGCCCACTAATTTGCAGACCAGGTGACCAACCAATGCGTGTGGAGGTGCCGGGCAACACCTCGGTGTCGAGCAGGGTAATACTGTTAGGGGGAGCGGCTTCCGGCTTTAGTTCGGGAGTTCTGGGTTCAGGCTGGATGTCCTGAGGTTGTTCAGGATTCTCCGGTTCACTAAAAAAAGATTTTGACGTTTGGGCAGGTGCTACTTCCTTCAGGTCAATATTGGGCGCAATCTTGTGTGGTTTGTCTTGTATATCTTCGGCATTACCATAGGTCCGGGAGAACGTAGGTTGTGTTGATGTTGTTTGACGGGGTAGGGAGTCATCAATGTCTGCTACATCCTCGTCCTCATCCTCAGTCTCCTCTGTCACCACTTCTTCATTTTCGTCCAGATCACCTTCAGCCAGAACTCCTGGCGTCGCCAAGGCGATTAGCAGAATGAGAAGTATGGTGGAGGAAGCTTTTGATAGGCCGAAACACATAGCAGCGGAGCTTTTGAGACGAAAAGTCAACAGTAGAGATAACAGCGTATGAGTATAACACTGCCCACCCTCCAGTCCGGGACAGAATCCCGGCTGAAAAGGCAGTTGTGGTCCTGAAATTAACGGATGACCTTATCTATAGCGTTATTGAGATTGGCGACCGTGCGCTCAATATTATGCAGTTTGTCGAGCCCAAAAAGACCGATACGGAAGGTTTGGAATCCTTCCGGCTCATCGCATTGCAGGGGCACACCCGCAGCAATTTGCAGGCCTTCTGCAAGAAATTTTTTGCCGTTGTGAATATCAGGATCCTTGGTGTAGCTAACCACAACCCCCGGAGCCTGGAAGCCTTCAGCGGCAACGCTTTTGATACCTTTTTCTCTCAGCAGGGTTCGCACACGCTTGCCCAGCTCAATCTGCTCTTGGCGCACCTTTTCAAAACCGTAGGCTTGGGTTTCTTTCATGGTGTCCCGGAATTTCAATAGGGCATCAGTTGGCATGGTGGCGTGGTAAGCGTGGCCACCATTCTCGTAGGCTTCCATAATCTGCAGCCACTTTTTCAGATCACAGGCAAAACTGCTGCTCACTGTGTCGTCAATACGTTTACGGGCTTCTTCTCCGAGCATCACCAGCGCACTACAGGGCGATGCGCTCCAGCCTTTCTGGGGCGCACTGATCAGAATATCAACACCCAGCGATTTCATGTCGACCCACAATGTGCCGGAGGCAATGCAGTCCAGTACAAACATGCCACCCACGGAGTGAACTGCCTCTGAAACTGCGCGAATGTAGTCATCCGGCAGTAGCATGCCGGAGGCCGTCTCCACATGGGGTGCAAACACCATGTTCGGTTTTTCTGCCTGGATGGCGGCAACAACCTCTTCAATAGGAGCCGGAGCCAGGGCCGGGGTTTCTGAGTCATCTACCGGTCGGGCTTTCATGACGATATTCTGATCGCTGATATGTCCCATCTCGAGAATCTGGCTCCAGCGAAAGCTGAACCAGCCATTGCGAATGATCAGGCATTTTTTCCCCGTAGCGAACTGTCGCGCCACTGCTTCCATACCATAGGTACCACCTCCCGGGACAACCACCACGGCAGTGGCGTTATAAACCTCTTTAAGGGTGCTGGAAATGTCATTCATGACGGATTGAAAGCGCTTGGACATATGGTTCAGTGAACGGTCCGTAAAGACGACGGAATATTCAAGCAGGCCATCCGGATCAGTGTCGGGTAGTAAGCCGGGCATGGGGAGCTCCTTTTAATAGTTTTCTAGTAGTTATCGGGTCATATTTCTTAGAGGTTGCCGATTATATTTTAACCGGGCCAGGAATCCCAAAATGCTGACAGAGTCCTGACTTGAAAGAAGCGTCAATTGTTGAAGAAAGGCGGACCAAATGACACATAAAACACCTCAAAAACCGGCTGGCCAAAAAATTTTGGCGTCTCTCTAAGGTGTTGATTTATGGCAAAAAAAGCTATATTTTTGTTCCAGCATTCAACAAAAGAGGGGATTTTTCCATCTGCGATGAATGTATTATTAATAGCATGTTAATGCAGTGATTATTAACCGACAATAAGATGTTGAGGGTACTATGGCTAGATATATTGTGACTAAAAACGCACAAGAAAATGGGGATCATATTGTGCACAACATGGGCACCTGGTGTCCGGATTTACCTGATTCAGTAGATCAGAAATCGTTGGGTAACTTCCCCACCTGTCGCGCGGCTATTCGTGAAGCTAAAAAACACTTCGAACATGTCAACGGCTGTTTCAAGTGTTCACGACAATGCCATGTCGCGTAATCTGCTAAGAAGAGCGAAAGGGCCATTTTAGATGGCCCTTTTTTTTGGTTTTTAGCCGGTAACATGCCAATCGGCATGGAGGACGGTCGCCTTTATAAACTCCCCTAGATAAACTTCTTTAATCTTGTGAGCTAACCGTTTTATGCAAAGGATGTAATGATGGAAAAGATGTTCGAGAACACTATGTATGCCACCCGGTGGTTGCTGGCACCCATTTACTTCGGCCTCAGTTTCGCGTTATTGGCGCTGGGTGTGAAATTTTTTGCCGAAGTGATTCATACACTACCTATGATCCTCAGTATGTCCGAGATGGATCTGATTCTGGTGGTACTGTCGCTGGTAGACATTTCTCTGGTGGGCGGGTTGATCGTGATGGTGATGTTTTCTGGCTATGAGAATTTTGTCTCGCAACTGGACCTGGATGAATCCAATGACAAATTGAGATGGTTGGGCAAACTGGACACCAGCTCACTGAAAAATAAGGTGGCGGCTTCTATTGTGGCCATTTCCTCCATTCATCTCCTGAAGATCTTTATGAATGCCCATGAAATCGCAAACGACAAGATCCTCTGGTATGTGGTACTGCACATGACCTTTGTTATTTCTGCATTTGTGATGGGCCTGCTGGATACCATGACACGAAAATAAGCTCCGTCTGTGGGGTATCGACTGATTGGATTTAACCCGAATTACTGCCCAGCTTTGACCCGGCCACGGCCAGTTTTTGCTCCAATTTGAGGCAAAGGCAGGCCGCAAGGCGCTCTAATGCCTGTGGTAGGAAAAAAACCTTTTATATTTCAATGCAATAAATTTTGGCACCGAGTTTGCTAAGTTAATTGTTGTATTCCTGATACAACAATTAACTTGAGGTGTTCCAATGAGCTTGTATGAAAAACTGGGCGGCGATGCTGCTGTAGATGCTGCCGTCGATATTTTTTACCGTAAGGTCCTGATGGATGACCGTATCAATCAATATTTTGATGGTGTTGATATGGCCGGTCAGTCCCAAAAGCAGAAAGCCTTCCTGACTATGGTGCTGGGCGGCCCAAACAGCTACACCGGCAAGGATATGCGTGAAGGGCACAAGCATCTGACGGGTCTGAATGACACTCATGTTGATGCGGTGATCGAATTGTTGGGTGAGACTCTCAAGGAACTGGGCGTCGGCGATGAAGATATCGGTGAAGTGGCGGCCCTGGCCAACAGTGTTCGTGATGACGTACTGAATCGCTGAAATAGCGCATGGCAGTCGTTCGTTACAGTGACCGGGCTATTGATGTCCCGGAAGGCGAGACGCTTTTATCCGCCCTGGAAGGGGCGGATATTGCTGTCCCCAATAGTTGCCGAGCAGGACTTTGTCACTCCTGTATAATGGTGGCTCACGATAGCCCAATCCCCGAAAAAGCTCAGGCCGGGCTTTCTTCTCAACAGATTGCACAGAGTTACTTCCTGGCCTGCCAGTGTTACCCCGAATCCGATATGGAGGTTTCGTTGGGTGATGCTGAGCGCCGCTATGATGCGGTGATGACGTACAAGGAGCCCCTGAACCAGGGGGTGCTGAGAGTACGTTTTAAAACAGATATGCCCTGGTTTGCCGGTCAGTACACCAGCGTGTGGAAAAACCTGGCTGACGGACGTAGTTTTTCCATCGCCAGCATGCCGGAAGATGGACATATAGAGTTGCACGTGCGACGTCGTTCCAATGGTGTGATCAGCAGTTGGCTGGAGCACGAAATGCAGGAAGGCGACAGCTGCCAGTTAAGTTCGGCCCGCGGACATTGTTTCTACAATCCCGGTGCTGAAGAACAAACGCTTGTGTTGGCAGGCACTGGTACGGGACTGGCGCCGTTGTATGGTGTGGCCCGGCAGGCATTGGCCAATGAACATCAGGGAGATATTCACCTGTACTCCGCTTCCGGCAGCCCTGACCAGTTATACCTGGTGGATGAGCTGGTTGATCTGGCCGGCCGTCATGAAAATTTCCACTATCACCGTGTGGTAAAGCGGGAAGCAGAGCAGGATCCGCAATTACATCAGGGTGACCTGGTTGATATTGTCAGTCGCCGTCACACTGATCTTAAACAACACCGGATTTATCTCTGTGGAGCGCCGGGCATGGTCAAGAAACTGCAGAAATTGAGTTTTCTCCAAGGCGCAGCGCTCACCGATATTCTTGTAGATGCGTTTGAGGCCCCGGCTTAAGCATGCAGTTAACTCGATTTACCGACTATGGCCTGCGGGTACTGATTCATCTCAGCAGTCAGCCCCCGGGGGTTCGCGTAGGTCTGGATTTTCTGGCGGAGCGCTTCAATATGAACCGCCACCATCTTTACAAAGTCAGTCAGCGGCTGTCTCAGCTGGGCTGGATATCATCAGCCCGAGGTAAAAATGGCGGTATTGTTCTGGAACCGGACACACGCCAGAAAAATCTATTGGAAATCATCAGTGAGCTGGAAGAAACCATGGAGCCGATTGACTGCAAAGGTATCCAGTGCCCCATAGCCAGCCGATGTAAGTTACAGGGAGTTCTCGGCCTGGCGGCTCAGGCCTTCAGAAATGTTCTCGCCCAATACCAGCTGGATGATCTGCAGCAAAAAGATCTGCAAATGATCACCAAAGTTCTTGATATGGCCTGATCGTAATGGTCCCCAAAGATGAATAATCGTCAGATTACAGGGCGGGTAACCTGACTGACCCTGGCTTTCAGGGGTTCATGGCATTGACCTGTTCGAGATATTGAATTGCCGGCTGGTAGCCAGCTTGAGCAGATCGTTTAAACCATTCATTACCCTGCTTTTCATCTTTCGTGACACCCATCCCGTTGTAGTAGAGGCCCCCAAGGGCATACATGGCTGCCGGATGACCGACATTGGCAGCTTTTTCATACCAGGGCACGGCTTTAGCGTAATCTTTTATCACCCCTTCGCCACTTTGATAAGCCCAGCCGGTTTCAAACATGCCGCCCGGGTGACCTTGTTCGGCAGACTTCAGATACAGTTCAAACGCAGTCTTGAGATCTTTTTCCGTTCCCCAGCCCTCCCGGTAGAGTATTGCCAACGCAAATTGGGCATCGGCATCCCCGGTTTTGGCCAGTTCACTGAGTATTGCAAAGCCTTTATCCAGTTCACCACCGCGAACTGCCTGGTACCCCTCTTCGAGGGTGGCTGCCATCACGGAAAAGGAAAGTAAGATGCCTACAAGGGCGCTTAAATATTTCACAGATACTCCTAAACGAGTCATTACAGGATGGTTGAATGCGGAATGGATGCCGATCATACAACGGTTTATTTATAGAAGGTTTGATTCATCGTCCCGCTATGAGTTCACTTGTTGCCACAATCAGCCGAGCAGGGTGTGGCCTTCTGGCAACTGACGAGCCATCCATAAAGCCAATTTGTGTTTCATGTGCGGGATATCATGTTGCTCCTTGGCCAGAGGCTGAATCAGCTTGTCGTGAACCAGCAACTTGTAGATATACTCAACCTTCTCATTGGCAGAGTCTGAAGCTTCAAATTTCGCCGCGCCGCGTTTTTCCGCATAGATCATGCCGATACGCAATGCTTCCTTTAACAGTTCCGGTTCATTTTTCAGCTTGGACATGACGTCTTCCTTCTTATTATTAGTCGCAACAGCCAGAAAGCCCCTGGTCCATTAGTTCTGCAGGGGCATCTATTTCTATCGTGCCGATCACTTCGGCAGGCACGCCAGCAACCACCGAGTGCGGGGGGATATTATTGAGCACTACGCTGGCAGCGGTGATTTTGGAACCGGCACCAATTTCAATATTGCCCAGAATTTTGGCACCGGGGCCGATCAGTACGCCGCGTCGGACTTTGGGATGCCGGTCGCCGCTTTCCTTGCCGGTTCCGCCCAGGGTGACAGACTGCAGGATGGAAACACAGTCCTCGATTACCGCAGTTTCCCCTACGACGATTCCCGTGGCGTGATCAAACATGATTCCGCGACCGATTTCTGCTGCCGGATGAATATCTACACCGAAAACGACGGAAATACGGTTTTGCAGTACCAGCGCCAGGGACTGGCGATTCTGTTGCCACAACCAGTGGGCTGCTCGCCAGGCCTGCAACGCATGGAAACCCTTGTAGTAAAGAAAGGTTGAAAACAGGTTCTGGCAGGCGGAATCCCGATTGTAGATAGCCAGGATGTCACAGTTGACCTTGTCTTCCATATCCTGGTCCCCAGAGAAAGCTTCTTCGAACACTTCATGCAAAGTCAGGGATGAGGTGGCATCACAGCCGAGTTTCTCTGCGAGCAAAAAACTCAGTGCTTCCAGTATCGAGTCATGTTTCAGGATGGTGACCTGGAGAAAGCTGGCTAATACCGGCTCTTCATTGGCGACGGCAGCGGCATCCTGCTGGATTTCTTGCCAAAGGGATAGGCTCATAACATCAAAAAGTCACTTGGGGTCAGCACATCATTATCGGGGCGCTAGGGTTATTTTTCCAGCGGCGTGCGAGCTAGGCACCAGACATTCACGCGACGGGCGCCGCCGGACATCAGCATCCTGCTCAGTTCATTGATGGTGCTACCGGTGGTGACCACATCGTCCACCAGTGCAATGGTTTTACCAGATACATCCCCACTGAGGTGAAACGCACCTTTGAGGTTGTTAAGGCGTTGAGAACGCCTCTGACCCTGCTGTTGTGGTGTGTATCGCGTGCGTTGTAGAGCACGATGGTATACAGGTATTTCCAGCCGTCTGCCTAGGTAATTAGCTAGCCAGGTGGCCTGATTGAAACCCCTCTGCCAGAGACGCCGCCAGTGCAGCGGCACGGGGATCAATAACTCCGGTAATTCCTCCTGCTGGTTCAGGTTACGCAACAGGCACTCTGCCAGCAGGGCTCCAGCTGAGAATTTGCCCTGGTGTTTAAAGCGATTGATGAGCAAATTGATGGGAAATTCATAGCGCAGTGGGGCCAGACAGCTATGGAAGGGTGGCGGGTTGCTCTGGCACTGGCCACACAGAGCCAATGTCTCTATCTCCGACCCGATGGGCAAGGCACAGACGGCACAGCATGACCGGTTTTGCGGTAATTCCCTCTCGCACCCGGAGCACAGGTCCACTGCCTGCCCGCTGGCCATGCCACAGATCAGACAACGGCCGGGGAGCAGTCGGTAACTTGCCCGGCGCAGCATAGTTGCCAGTTGCTGGTCGTCCATAGTAGTTAACCAGAAATCCTTTTTTGGTTGACAGTGATCCATGCTCACTTATGATAACGAGCTGTCACCGACTATATGAGAGATGATTGATGCCCGCCAGCCAAGTTTCAGATATCCGCCACGACTGGACCCGTGATGAAGTATTGGCGCTGTTCAAGCAGCCCTTTAATGATCTGTTGTTCCAGGCCCAGGTGGTGCATCGACAACACTTCAACCCCAATGAGGTACAGCTCAGTACGCTGCTGTCCATCAAGACCGGTGCTTGTCCTGAGGACTGTAAATACTGTCCCCAGAGCGCCCGTTACGATACCGGTCTGGAAAAAGAGCAGTTATTGGCGGTTGAGCAGGTCATTGAAGAAGCCAGGGCCGCCAAGGCCAGTGGTGCCACCCGTTTCTGCATGGGCGCTGCCTGGCGCTCCCCCAAAGATAAGGATTTGCCCGCTGTAGCGGAAATGGTGCGCCAGGTGAAGGCGCTGGGTATGGAAACCTGTATGACCCTGGGCATGCTGAAAGACGAGCAGGCGCAGATGTTGGCCGATGCCGGGCTCGATTACTACAACCACAACCTGGACACTTCGCCGGAATACTACGGCGAAATTATCACCACCAGAACCTATCAGGATCGACTGAACACCCTGGACAGTGTGCGCCGCGCGGGCATGAAAGTCTGTGCAGGAGGCATCGTTGGTATGGGTGAGGGTGAGAAGGACCGTGCCGGACTGTTGATGCAGTTGGCCAACTTGCCCCAGCACCCGGAATCCGTACCGATCAATATGTTGGTGAAAGTGGCGGGAACCCCGCTGGATCAGCAGGATGACCTGGACCCGTTTGAGTTTATCCGCACCATCGCTGTGGCGCGTATTCTCATGCCGAAATCCCATGTGCGCCTCTCTGCCGGTCGCGAGGAAATGAACGACCAGATGCAGGCGCTGGCCTTTATGGCCGGGGCCAATTCCATTTTTTATTGTGAAAAACTGCTCACCACGCCCAACCCCAAAGCCAATCGGGACATGGAATTGCTGGGCCGGCTCGGTATTGTGCCGGAAACCCGCCACGTGGCGCGGGACAGTGATGAAGAGGAACAGGCTTTGCGTCAGGCTGTGGCCGAAGCGGCAAGTGACCATCTTTTCTACAACGCGGCCAACTAGTTATCTGAGGGTGGCTGTCTACTGGCCACCCGGGAGTTCACATGTCCCTATCCATGGATCAGCAACTGCAGAAGCGGTTGGCGCAGCGCCGGGCAGATAACCTCTACCGCCAGCGACACCTGTTACAGTCTGCTCAGAACAGCATCGTACAGGTGGATGGCAAGACCTGTGTGGCCTTCTGCAGCAATGATTACCTAGGCCTCGCCAGCCACCCGGCAGTCATCGACAGTCTGCGCCGTGGTGTCGAGACTTACGGTGTCGGCAGCGGTGCCTCCCATCTTATCTACGGCCATTCCCAGGAACACCACGCCCTGGAAGAAGAGCTGGCGGCCTTTACCGGACGCCCGAGAGCACTGTTGTTTTCCACTGGCTATATGGCCAACCTGGGGACCATTCGTGCCCTGGTGGACAAGGGAGATCATGTGTTTGAGGATCGCCTCAATCACGCCTCCCTGCTCGATGGTGGCTTGGCGAGCAATGCCCGTTGCCAACGCTATAAGCACCTCGATGTCAGTGATCTCGCCCGGCGCCTGGCGAAAACCGAAGGCGGGCGCAAGCTGGTGGTCACCGATGGTGTCTTCAGTATGGATGGCGATGTTGCTCCGCTGGTGGAGATGGCTGCTGTCTGCCGTCAGTACGATGGCTGGTTGATGGTGGATGACGCCCACGGCTTTGGCGTACTGGGTGAGAACGGTGGTGGCCTGGCGGAACAGTGTCAGCTGGACGTGGAAGAGCTGCCAATCCTGATGGGCACACTGGGCAAGGGCTTCGGTACCTTCGGCGCTTTTGTGGCCGGCTCTGAAGCCTTGATCGAAACCCTGATTCAGTATGCGCGTACTTATATCTACACCACAGCGCTGCCACCTTCAGTGGCAGCGGCTACCCGTATCAGCCTGAAAATTCTGCGCCGTGAAAGCTGGCGGCGTGAAAAGCTGCAAAGTCTCGTTTCACGCTTTAGACAGGGCATTGCCGATCTGGGACTGGAACTCATGGACTCATCGACCCCGATCCAGCCAGTGCTGCTGAAAAATGACGCGCTTTGCCAGAAAGTGGGAGAAAAGCTCCGCGAGAAAGGCTTTCTGGTGGGGGCAATTCGCCCGCCCACGGTGCCTGTGGGAAGTGCCCGCCTGCGGGTAACCCTGTGTGCTGAGCACACGGAGGAGCAGGTTGATGCCCTGGTCGATGCCATCGATAGCAGTCTTACCGAGCTGCAAAAGGAAGGGCTGTGATGGCGGCACCCCTGAAAAATCTCCCAGATGGCTCAGTCGCCGTGTATCACCATGCCTGTGAAGGAACTCCGATCCAGGAAGAGCCTTTGGTGTTATTGCACGGGTGGGGGAGTGACAGCCGCATCTGGCAGGAAATGCTGCTCCTGCTGACGCCGCACTTTCATTTACTGCTGGTGGATTTGCCGGGTTTTGGTGAAAGCCCGGCGCTGAATAACGATGATCCAGACGATTATATGGCGGCCCTGCTGGCGATACTGCCAGAACGGTGCAGCCTGGTGGGGTGGTCACTGGGGGGCATGCTGGCGACTGCACTGGCCAGCCGTTATTCGGACCGTATCGTCCATCTGTTGACCATCGCCAGTAACCCTGTGTTTGTGCAAACAGATGGCTGGTCTTCGGCCATGACCAGTGCTGAGTTTGCTGACTTCAATGAATCCTTTCGACAACAACCGGCGCTCTGCCTGAAACGTTTCCAGGGCTTGCAGTGCCGGGGAGATGACCACGAACGTGAGCTGATCAGACAACTTCGTGGTGTGTCCGGGGTTCCTTCCCATTCCCAGGAAGCCGCCTGGCAACGCGGCCTGGACTTGTTGCAGTTACTGGATAACCGCGCGGCGCTGGCCAGCCTGTCAGTCCCCGGCCTGCATATATTCGGGGGGGCTGATCAACTGGTTCCCAGCGCAACGGCCGCGGCACTACAGGCACTGAACCCTGCTCAGCAGTCGGTTGTATTGGATGGGACTGCTCATATTCCCCTTCTCAGCTGCCCCCAGCGTTTGGCAGAGGAGATAATCCATTTTATTCAGACCGACCGCTACCGGCTGGATAAGACACGCATCGCGCAATCCTTCAGCCGGGCAGCCAACAGCTATGACAGTGTGGCCCGACTTCAGCGTCAGGTAGGGCAGCAGTTGCTGGAGCAGCTGTCTCCGATTATGGAGCTGTTGTCGATTGTGGATCTGGGCTGCGGGACGGGATACTTCACCACCCGGCTGGCAGAACGTTATTCACCTGCTTCCCTGAAAGGCATTGATCTTGCTCAGGGGATGCTTGACTACGCACAGCAGCAACACGGCGACTGTGCCATCTGGCTTTGTGATGATGCGGAGTCGCTGTCTTTGCCGGATCAGAGTGTGGATCTGGTTTTTTCCAACCTGGCTTTCCAGTGGTGTGAACGGTTGCCACAACTGGCTGCGGAACTGGCGCGAGTGTTGAAGCCCGGTGGCGCTGTTGCGTTTACTTCGTTGGGGGAACAGACCCTGTATGAGTTGCGCAATGCCTGGGCAACCGTGGATGGGTATGTACATGTCAATCGCTTTCAGTCGGCGCAACATTGGCAGGAAGTTTTTGCCCAGGCAGGTTTCTGCTTCGAACATTTCACGGTAGAGCCTGAGATATTGCAGTACAGAGACTTACGTCACCTGACGTCGGAACTGAAAGGATTGGGTGCGCACAATGTCAATCAGGGCCGTAACCCAAAAATGACCGGGCGCGATCCAATTCGCCGTTTAATGGCGGCTTACGAACGGTTCCGTGACAGCGATGGTCAACTGCCCGCGACCTGGGAGGTGATTTATGGAGTCGCGAGAAAAGATGGCTAAGCGGTTTTTTGTCACGGGCACCAATACCGGTGTCGGCAAAACACTGGTGACGTCAGCCCTGTTGTGTGCAGCCAGGCAACAGGGGCTACGGACCATCGGTTTGAAGCCCGTGGCCGCAGGTTGTGAGTTGACCGAAGAGGGTTTGTGCAATGAGGATGCCCTGGCACTTCAGGCACAGTCGTCTTTGCCGCTGAGTTATGCGCAGATCAACCCGGTGGCGCTGGCCCCGGCCATTGCTCCGCATATTGCCGCTGCCAGAGAAAACCGCCGCCTCAGTGCTGATCGCCTGGCAGGTTTTTGTCGCGGCTCTATGATGCTGCCCTCAGATCTGCTGCTGGTTGAAGGGGCAGGGGGGTGGCGAGTGCCATTAAATGAGCGGGAAACTTTTGCAGATTTGGTTAAAATCCTGCAACTGCCGGTCATCTTGGTGGTCGGAATGGAATTGGGCTGTATAAATCACGCCTTCTTGACCGCCGAGGCAATCCGTCGTGATGGCCTGGTGCTGGCAGGTTGGGTAGCCAATTCGGTCACGCCTGAAATGGATTGTTACGAAGACAATCTGGCTTGTTTACAACAGAGGCTGGATTGTCCATTGATCGCCGAGTTGCCATTTCTGGCTGATAATTGTGTAGAACAGGCAGCAACTCATGTGGCAATCGATCAGTTGTTGCAGTAGTGAATTAAACTTAGGGGTAGAAATCGTATGGGTATGAGAAGCGAAGAAGAGTATTCTGAAGAGGATCTGGAGCGGATACGCGGTGTCGTGAATTCCGGTATCCATTCCGTAGAGCGCAAGCCGTTTCGTTTCAGTTTGTTGTTTTTGTGGTGGATTGTGGTGGCTGCCTTAGGTGGTGCCGCCTGGATTTTTGCCAGTTCTGTGGGTGCCGTTTAGTCAACCGCTATCATGCTCTCAATGGTTTGCCATTCTGCTATTGTCACTGGCACCACTGAGAGCCGTCCCTGCCGAAATAACATCATGTCCTTCAGGTCGGGGTGAGCTTTCAGCGCGGAGAGGGGCAGATGTCGGGCAAATTTTTTACGCAGCTTTACATCCACCGCGTACCACTGAGGCTTATCCTGCGTTGCCTTGGGGTCGTAATAATCACTTTCAAGATCGAACTGGGCGGGATCAGGGTACGCCGCTTTCACCACTTCCATCATGCCCGCCACACCGGGGCGGGGGCAGCTGGAGTGATAAAATAGCACCTGGTCCCCGACCTGTACTTTATCCCGCAAAAAGTTGCGCGCCTGGTAATTGCGAATGCCATCCCAGCGGCACTGCTGCTGGGGCTCGGTAGCCAGGTGGTCAATGCCATAAACATCCGGTTCGGATTTAAACAGCCAGTAATTCATTTCAAAAACCATTAATAAGGGCGGCCCCGGTTGCCCGGAGCCGCCCTTTGCTGCGGCACAAAAATGCTTGGTTGTCAGACGTCTTTGACGCGCACCATCAGTTTGCCCATGTTGTCGCCTGTATAAAGCTTCTTAACGGACTGTAAGGCATTTTCCAGTCCATCGGTTACATCCAGGCGTGCTTTCAGTTTGCCTTCTTTCATCCAGCCACTCAGTGCCTCAAGGGCTTCCGGGTAGCGGTCCATGTAGTCGAGAATGATGAACCCCTGGATTTTCAGGCGATGCATCAGGATCAGGTCATAGTTGTAGGGGCCGGGCACCGGTTCAGTGGCGTTGTACTGGGAGATCAGGCCACAGGTGGGGATACGCCCGTGCAGGTTCATCAGTTTCAGACACTCGTCGAGAATCTTCCCACCGACGTTGTCGTAGTAGACGTCGATGCCGTTTGGACAGGCTTCAGCCAGCGCTTTGCCCACATCCTGGGTTTTGTAATTGATAGCCACGTCATAGCCCAGGTCCTCGGTGATCCAGCGACATTTGTCATCGGAACCGGTCAAGCCGACCACATGACAGCCTTTGATTTTGGCGATCTGGCCCACCAGGGAGCCCACGGCACCGGCAGCGGTGGAGACCACAACCGTTTCACCTGGCTTGGGATCGCCAATGTCCAGCAGACAGAAGTAGGCTGTTGGCCCGACCAGTGCCAGGGTACCGAAAGCCTCAATGACCGGAACGTCACCGGTATCGCCCAGCAGACCGACACTGGCCGAGGAGCCGATCTGGTAGTCAGCCCAGATGCCAATACCACTGACGATATCACCTTCCTTGAATTCGGGGGTTTTGCTTTTAATCACTGTGCCACAGACAACGCCACGCATGGGTGCATCCAGGGCCACTGGTTCCATGTACTGTTCCGTGTCACTCATCCAGACGCGGTTGGTTGGGTCCAGTGATAGGTAGTTCAGCCGAAACAGAATTTCACCTTCCCTAGGTTCAGGAATGGCTTCATTTTCAAGGCTCAGAACATCGTCAGTGATGTCGCCAACGGGGCGTTTTCTCAAACGCCAGACGCGGTTTGTTTCAGTCATACCTACTCTCCTGTGAGTACTTATTATTCGTGATTTTTTATCAATCAGCGGACCAGAAAAACATCATATTTGACATAGCCTTCCGGACCAAACTGAATTTCCGTCATTTTGTTAATGGTTTGAATGTCATTGAGCCAGCCGTATTGTTCGGAGGCGGTCTGAAAGGTGGGGGCGGCGATGAAGTAGGGAATATCACGGTCGGTAAGAACATCCCCGTTATTGAGTCTCTCCATGACTTCCGGGGTACTTTTGATAATGCCGTTATAGGTGATATAGATGTGTGCGCCGTCATCGGTTTCAATCAGGCCGCGCACATCCAGGCGCATGGCGCCGGAAGGCATGATGCGCAACCAGTCTGCGCCGGGCGCAACGAATTGGCCATTGATCTTGGGTCCCTTGACCCAGCCGCCTGGACGCACGTTAACAATGAGCAAACTGTCATCAATCGGCACTGGGGGGTCCAGTGGTGCGACATAGCTCATCAGGTATTCAGTGATGATCTGGGTGCTGGGTAGCAGGCCTTCAGTTGCTGCCATAGAATTATCTCCTTGGAGTCTTATTATTTGGATGGGTGAAGCGATGTCTGGCCACTCCGCATCTTCTTGTTTTTAGGTAGTTTTTAATTGTTATTATGATACGGGGGACTCAATGCTTTCGACCCCTGGAATTTTTTATTCTATCTATAGTTGAATGCCCAGTACAGTATCGCCCGATTAGGCTGACTCAATCTTTATCTGTAGAAGCTTAAAACCAGTCAAGGTCGCTTTTCAGAACGATCTCATCAAGATATACGGCTGTCTCTCTGAAATCGTGTATATCCTTGCTCAATGGTTTTTGCGCCTGGTTAGCATCAAGACTCTTGACCGCTTTAAGGTCATCGGCAGTTACCAGCGTTGTCGTCTTATTATCGTTGTGAATCAGTTTCACAGCGCACTCCCTCCTGGTATCAAGCATAAAATATAGACCAAATATGACCGCGGGATGGCGAATTATTTTTTGGACAGTCTGTTTGGCATTTTGCGTGGACCAATTAGATTCGCTGCCCTGTTTTTGGTTCCTCGGCCAACTTAAACTGGTTGGTGATTAGACTTGATCCTCACCCTGGCCTTGACCTGTAGGTTTGAAGTGCTGGATAGCCCACCAAGGGAGGCATTATAGGAGGTTGTGGCGGTATCGATTTTTGGCGCTAAGGGCAGGATAGATATAGTAAAGCGGATGCCAACGGTGTCGGGTGCTGGAAGAGATCATTATTCCCGGCTTTGGCTTGCCGATGAAAAAAAGCTTTGTAGTCTTGTGCCAATTCCTTCGCAGGCTTCACCCTGAACCTGGGCTATAAAAGGAATGGGGGCGCCTATGGCCAGTAGATAGGATGAGCCCTTGCTGTCTACTTTGACGCGCCCTTTTTCATCGAGCTTGGAAAGGTCCCAGATAATGGCTTCGTAGTTGGAGTTTTTATCCCAGGAGGCAAAACCGAAACAGCCTCCGCCCCCGGGGGCCAGGCCACAACTGAAGCCGCCGTTTTTCTCCGTGGTTTCGGTGTTGCCGTCCACCCAGATCATGTAGCGAATACCCAGCTTGCGAATGCGTGTGGCAATAAGGGGGTCTCTCATCATGCCGCCCATGCGCTTGAGACCCAGGGGCGCCGTGCGCGGTTCAAACCAGGGGTACAGGCTGTCGAGAAACTGTTGCTCCGGCATGACCGCCACCTGGCCGCCGGTGACCAGTTTATTGCCAATACAGTCGATAAAATCTGGTTCGGTTTCGTACTCACCGGCGTGGCGCCGTCCCATAATGACAATTTTTTCACTGGCTTTGACTGGCAGGCGGGTTTCCGACACACGGTACTCGTCAACATGGGTTGAGGTGCCGCAGGCGGTCAGCAGCAATAAGATGGCTGAGACAAGCAGAAACAGTAGCGCTCTCAAGGGATATCGCTCCTGCTGAGCTGAGTATCCGCCTGACGACTGGCCAGCCAGCGCTTCACTTCCGGAACCCTGTGAAATTCCAGAACCAGGCGTGCTCCTGCATCTCTCAGTGCCGAGATCGTGGCCTGGTTGAGCGCCTCCTCGTCAGATTTCAGAAAACGGCTCTGGGTCTTGCCATAGGAACTCATCAGCCAGTCGGCAATGGGCTGTCCGTTGCCGTCCAGCACTTTGAGGCTGTATTTAATCCAAACCTCGTAAACGTTGAGCTTGGTTTCAAACGGGGTGGCGAGCTGGACTTCTTCCACCACTGGCACGATCAACAGGTCCAGGGCAGGGTTCTTTGCCGGCGGGCTGTTATAGGTTGTTGTGCTGATAAACATGTCGGCGAATACGCGGCTGAACAGTTTAACCTGGGACTCTCCCAGCGCCATGGTGACCGGCAGTTGCTTGTCATCAGTACTTTCAAACTGGTAATGGCTGAATTGATCGTCCATGACCAGGCCGACGTGGAGGGGCTGTTTGCGCGTCAGGGCACTGGGGTAGTCGCCATTCACCGTCACATTGGTCGAGCAGCCGCTCAGCAGCACAATGGTCAGGAGCAACAGGGATGAAACAAGGCGTGTGGCCGGATTCTTGTTCATTGGCATCATTCGGGTTTAAGGCCGTTCAGTGCGACAAAGGTTCCGCCGTTACGATAGCTCAGTTCTCGCATCAATGCAGCGAATCTTGATGCAGTCTGCAGGTTGCCACCGCGAACCAGGAAATGAACCGGAAAGCCGATGGTGTGGATTCGAACCAGACGTTCGCCGCTGCGGCCCTCGCGGTTAATTTTTGCCACGGTATCCAGGACGTTATCGATGGAGTCGCCGGTAAAGTCGTCGCCTAGGACATAGAGGCTGATCTTGCGGTTGGGAGCGTAGAAGCTGCGAATGGCATGCTGCACGCCCTCCACCGGACTGGAGTTACTGAAAGGTGTCCAGTGAGCAAGACGTTCAATGATTGCCCTGCGCCGCGCAGGCGTGTCCGGAATCCATTTGCCCCGATAGCTGGAAAACATATAGCCTCCCATATCGTTCATGACCTGGATTCCCTTTACCTTGGGGTAGATATCGAGGATATGAATCATTTCCTGTCGCAGCCTAGGCCAGGCGAAATTGAACATACTGCCCGAGGTGTCGACGATAAACACAATGTACTCGCTGTCTACAGGTATTCCACCAATCAGTTCTTTGTCGGAACGATTCTGCAGAGCCTGTAAACGCTTCATTTCTTCGGTGAGTGTCTGCAGGGCCAGTGTCAGCTTGTCCTGTTCGGTGGTATCAACCTGTGCAATGGCGTCCCGCTGACGGCGTACGCTCGCCAGCTCAGACTGCAGGCGGGCGATGCGCAGTTGGATCTCTGAAAGCTGTTCTTCTCTGGAGTTCAGGTCGCGGTTGAGTACGCTGACTTCACCACGAATTTCAAACAATTGTTGTTGCAACTCCGCTACGCTGCCATTCAGGGAAACATCGGTTTGTTCGAAGGCTGTAGACTCCACTGTTTTGGCAATCAGCAGAAGCAACACAATGGCGCCAAACCCACAGCTGATGACATCCAGAAAGGAGATGCTAATTTCTGGGGTTTGCCCCCGTTCACGACGGCGACCACGGTTCATGGCCAGTCTCGCGATGGGCTCAACAGGGAGCCCTCTGTGTTCAGTGCCAACTGCCAGAAGCTGGCGGCGGCGAAGGGATCACCTTCCATGGGGAACAACAGGACGTTCACCGGCATGCGCTTTGGTATGACCTCAACGGCCTTGGCAAACAGTTTGAGGCGATCGCGGCCGGAAATAATGCGATCTCCGGAAGGTTTGCGCCCCTGGGTGGGTAAACCGTCGGTGATCAGAAACAGGTTGTCGGGTTTGCCCGAGAAGCCGTTGGCTGCATCAAAGGCGTTGATGAGGCTGGTGCCGCCAGTGGGCACGTGCCGGCTGAGCTGTTGCATGACTTTATCCAGACCCTGGCGATCTGCGGTATCGCGCCACTGGCCAGTATCGCCAGTCAGTGCCTTGGCCTCGGTATTGAAAACGTACACCTGGTAGCGGCTGTCAGGAGGCAGCTGCGCTACCAGCCACTCGGTAGTGCGCACCGCACGACGCCACTTGTCGGCATTGCGCTTGGCGGTATCATTCATATTTCGGGTGCGGATGACATTGACCAGCGAGTCGGACAGCATACTGGCCGATCCATCCACCAGAATAAGAACGCGCTTGCCCCCCAGCTTCAGTCCGGTCAGGTACTGTCGTTGACCCTGTCCGACAAAACGCCGCACGTTGTTGGCATTGCCTTCTTCCAGCAGCTTGGCATTTTCCTGCTCCAGCTCTTCCACCTGCTTGCGAAGCAGGGAAATATCCTGTTCCGGATCACTCTGGATGCTGAGTTCGCGCCGGGTATCGTCAATCTCTTTGAGCACCCTGTTTGACAGCCCCTGGGCTTCCACCAGACGCTTTTCCATTTCAGCGAGGCTGTTGTTCAGGGCCACCAGTTCAGCTTCGCCTTCACGGATATCCACCTGCAACAGGTTAACCTCGGCTGCCTGATCCGGTTGAGCGGTGGCAATGGCATTGGCATCGTGTTTAAGGATCAGAAACAGCAGGGTAACGGCACCAAAGCCACAGGCCATGATGTCCAGAAAAGAAAGACTAAAGGCGCTTACCCGGTGTTTGCTTTTCCGCAACTCAGTCCACCTCGATAAGGTCCAGATGCTGGTTGCCGATCAGCAGGCTGTCTCCAGTGATCAGGTTGTTCACGTCTCCGTAGCATTGGATCTGCGACCGGTCGCCTTCCAGCGCCAGAATTCCGTCTTCGAGGGTAAAGCGGAAAGTCACATCAGTCTCACAGTCGATCAGCAGTGTGTCGCCGTTTATGGCCACTCCCATACCCGGGTGGATGGCATAGGCCCGGTGCCGGTAGAGCACGTGGCTGGGGGTGTTGCCCGGGGATGGGGTTGTTGCTGCCTGCGGATCGCTCTTGCCCGGTGTCGTATCCCGCTGAGGTGATTTGGACAGGGGTAGGCGGGTGATAAAAGGCAGGTCACCGGAGCCGCAGATCAGCTCCAGGTTTTGCAGGCAGCCTTGAATTACTGAGTCTGCTGACAACACCTGGGTGGGTGCATCTTCTATGACCAGTCCCGGCAGCAGTGCCATGCGGTGACTGTAGAGCAGGGTTTCATTGGACTTCCGGAGTTCCATCAGGCGACGTTGAAATTGCTGGCTACGCGCGACGGTGCTGTCCAGAAGCTGTGTCCGACTGAGGTTGATGCGGTAACGGCCTTGTGGGCTGTCGAGCTCGACACCAATTTCTGTCTGGGTCTCCATCTGTTGCAGCCAGCCCGGCAACTGGTTGTACAGCTGCTGTTCACCGGCGGCGGTATGCAGGGGGTCAAAGCGGTACTGGCGAATAAACTGGTCGGCGATAAGCTGTGCCCAGGCGTCATAGAAGCACTTGATACCCAGCTCAGGCAAAATTTCAACCGCAGTTCGGGAAATCTGTTGGTCCGCCTGTAGACGGGTAATGACCGTCTGGTGTAACTGGATGTCCACATGCAGTGAATCGCCGCGGGTCTGGGTTTGAGAGGCGGCGGCCACGGAGGCGTCCACCAGCCCTGCAGCTTCGAAGGGGGATGCGTTGGCCAATCCCAGCAGGATAGCCAGCTGTTCCCGGTCAAAGTTTCCCGGTGCCGCAAAAATCACTCGCTCGGGGCTGCCTGTATCCCGGTATAACTGCAGCAGTTGGGCATAGGCCAGATCGGCGTGATGTCTGGCGACTCTGCTGTTGATTGGTAGGGGCGACAGGTTTAACTGGCGCCAGTATTGGCTGAAGCTCTGTCGGGGCTCCAGATAGGCTTTTTCCAGGGCTGCCTGTCCCGTGGTAATACCGTTATCGGTGAGGAGGGCATAGCCGGGACTGACAATGAGATTATCCGGGCTGGTGGCACAGCACAGGCCGCTGTCGTTCAATTCAAAAATGGCGGTAGGCATAGTCTGGGAGCCCGACTTAATCAGTTTTCAGGTGACGCATTAAATTGCTGTCACAGTAACTGTGGGTATCCAGCACCAGCCGTTCCTGCAGAAGCTGTAATTGGTGCAGCAGGAACATCAGTGCAATGCTGATGACCAGGGCGATGAAAGTAGAGTTGAATGCCACGCCGAGACTGGCGGTGACACCGGCGATATCACCCTGTACCGCCTTGTGGGCCTGGCTGAGTGCCTCGCCAATCCCCCGCACGGTGCCGATAAACCCGATCGAGGGAATGGCCCAGGCAATGTAGCGCACCATGGAGAGTTCCGAGTCGAGCCGGTCGGACTCTGTGTCCAATACTTCTCCCACTGCGTGGGAGACATCCTGGATATTCCGTGTGGAGCCAAACCGCTGTAAGGCCGCTAACAGTGTGCGCGGCAACAGATAACCCTGTTGTACGGCAGGCAATGCCTGGATGGGTCGAGACAACTGACGTGCATCTTCCGGTAAAACGCGGCTGCCATCGGGCACGGTTAGTAATGGTTGTGTGAGCAGCTTGCGCTCATTGAGGCTGCGGCGCGCTTTGTAACCCATGATCGCACAGGCCCACAGCATCAGAATGAAACAGGCTTCCTGCTCGTAATCCTTCACAACCACATAAAAAGATCTTTCCGCCACGTAGCTTTCCCCGGCGGCTTCCCGGGCGAGTTGTTGTTCCAGTACCAGGTTGGCATTGGGTCGAATCAGTGTGACATAAACCGTGTGCACCAGAATCAGTGCCAGTATCAGAGCAAATAACTGGTAGAGGAATTCCGATGAGGTGTTATTGCGCATGATGTTTCCTTTAGCTGCAACAGGTCAGGTGCCGATGTTGATTGTGTTCAACCCTACCACTATATATCCACTGGGAACGGAACCGATAAATCCTCGGAAATCTGTTCACTCGGATCAAATTCAGGTGCCTTAGTTCTCGGGCGAGGGGTGCTGTTTTCCGTGGTGTCATTATTATTGCTGTTGGTTTTTACACGGGTTGCCTTGGTGGGTTCCGGTGACGGGGGGGCAGGTTCCTCTGCCATTGTCGGTAATCCCGCAAGTAGGAGCGTAGCCGCCAGTAACCAGTATTTCACGAATCTCCACATGGGTGTCTACTCCACGTACCGGGCAATGCGAAAACCCAGGTCATCCCGGGGCTGTTCACCGTAGTCACGATAGGACAAGCGTAGCTCTGTGATGTTGCCATGTCGCCAACTGGCGCCACGTATTACGCGCAAATCCCCCGTGGCGGGCCCCGTCGGGTCCTTTTCAGTGCTGCTGCCAAGGCCAAGCTCAATGCCGTAGTAGTCGTTTACCCACTCTGACACATTTCCCTCCAGGTCATACAGCTGGCGGTGATTGGGGCGGAAGCTCCCCACCGGTGCCGAGACAGCAAAGCCATCGGTATACCCCTTGATGGGTTCGGTGACCAGGCGACCGGCACTGGTGTCGGCAAAATTTCCCGAGTGGTTGGCGGGCGGATATTGCTGGCCCCAGGAAAAACGTTTTTCGCCACCACTTGTGGCCCTTGCTGCCCAGGCCCACTCTGCTTCTGTGGGCAAACGATAACCGTTGGCAGAGGGTTCAAAGCCTTTGATCTTGCCGTTTTCTTCCCGGTAGAACGGTGTCAGGTTGTCCTTGCCGCTGAGCCAGTTGCAGTAGCGAGCTGCCTGCTCCCAGCTGATCCGCACCACGGGCTGGGCCGGCTGATCCAGGGTAATACCTCCCGCGTGGCTGGAGCTGTGGGTGCGGGCAAACTGTTTGAATTGCCGGTTGGTGACTTCATGGCTGGCCAGGTAGAAGGGGCGGGTCAATTGCACCTCGCGCCGCACTTCGTTGGCCCGTCGGCCACTTTCCCGGCGGGGCGCCCCCATGGTGAAGGGTTCCCGTGGTTTGAACAGCAGCAGGGTGGCACCGTTGGCGGTAGTGATTTTCTCGGGGACCGATGCCCAGCGAGCCTGTTGCTCGGTGAGCAAAGTGACTTTCACCACCTGGTCGAGACCCGGTTGCGGGGTGACCGTGCGTGTGGCTGTGGCATAGCCAGCTCTGCGCAGTTCAATCCGGTGCTGCCTGGCGGGCAGGGTGAAGGTTTGCCCCTGTGTCCCGCGCATCACACCGTCAATCCATACCGAGGCATCGGCCGGGCTGGCCACGACTTGGACTTCTCCCAGGTTAGCCTGGAGCTTTACCGACATACTTTGCTGTTCGCCTGCGGAGAGGGTCAGGCTGCGTTTTGCCGTTTTGTAACCATTGAAAAACAGGGTCAGCTGGTGGGTTTGTTGTGGCGTTAATTCGATATCTAGAGGCGTTGTGCCCTGGTAAGCGCCGTTAAGTGTAACTGTGGCACCGCTGGGGGTGGAGCTGAGTTGCAGTAGCCCGTCTGCCGGCTCTAGCTGGATATCATCAACCGCCAGGGTTTCACCAATGGCGACACTTAGCCTTTGCTGCCAGGTTTTATAACCGGGTAAAGCCACTTTGACCACTTCGCCTTCGGCCAACAGTTCGGTGGTGAGGGGTGTGACACCCCGATCCTCATCGCCGACACTGACGGTTGCCCCGGGTGGTGAGGAGGTCAGGGATACCTGGCCCCAGGCGGGTTCCAGTTGCACGGACAGTGACTGGGTGGTGTCCATGCCTTCAATGTTGATCTCACGGGTTACCGGAAGGTAACGCTGTGCAGAAATAGTCAGGGTATGGTCACCTGGCGTCAGATCAGAAATAGTGAGCGGCGCGGCACCCACAGCCTCATCATTGATACTGACTTCGGCTCCCGGCGGCTCGGTGGTAAGGGCCAGATGACCTGGCAGCTTCTGCATCTCCAGCTGAAGCAATTGATGATCATCCTTGCCGACCGTGAACGGTAACTGTAGTACTTCAAAACCTTCTGCTTCTGCCACAAGCTGGTAATCGCCCGGCCGCATCAGGTAGTGATCGGCCAGGGCAAAACTGATGCCGCCACTGATATCGATATGGGCATTGTCGGGAGCGATTTTGACCACCACCGAGCGGGCGCTGAGCAGAAAGGCCATAACCAGCAGGCTGGCAATCAGGGCCAGCCCCAGCAACATTGGCAGGGGCTTTAACCGAAAGCGTTTCGCACCGGTATTTTCTGCCAAGGGCGTGAACGCCAGCGGCTGGATAGCCTCATGATCATTTTTCTGTTCGTTCATGACACCGGCTCCGTACAGACGATAATCACCGGCTTGTCACGGTTTGTTGCTGTGATCTGAAACTCCACGCGCACATCCCGGTAGCCAGAGCGACTGCCAACTGCCACATAGTTTCCGGGAATCAGTTCGAGTTGTTTGCGATTGAACTGTCCCAACTCGCCCACCTTGTAGAGGGTGACATGGGTGTCGTTGTCAGATAGAAATTCGATGGTCAGCGGTGTGACGGCAGTCTGGATGGTTTTCTGCAGGCGGGAGATCTGCTCGCGCAGCCTGGGACCGGGGTTCTTGATGCCCCGGGCATCCTGCAATACCTGTGTCGCCTGTTTGCGCACTGAGGCTGTGGAAAGCCGCAACGGGTCGTTGAGTATTTTCATGATGCGATCTTCAAGGTCTGCCCGTGCGCCGCTACGCAGCTGGCCCAGACGTGCAGCCATCAGCGAACTGTCGATGGTCAGGGTTTTGGCGTAGCTGTCTCTGGCCGAGTGCCATTGCTCGTCAGCCTCCTGTTGTTCTGCTTTGGTCATCAGCGACTGAATCGATTGTTGAGTGCTACGGTTTCCGGTTTGCGCCAGGCCTTTGCGGGCGGCATCACTGTCCGGCTGTATCTTCAGGGCCTCGTTGAATGCCGTTCTCGCCTTCGTGAGCTGGTTGCTTTCCAGGGCGTTAAATCCACGGCTCATGGCCTCATTAAAAGCCTGCTGGCTGATCTGTTGTGTAACCTGCTGCAGACCGTCTCTGGCTCTGTTACTCAGCGCATCGAGGGAAATGACCTGGTTGAATAGCTGGCGGGCACGCTCAAGTTCGCTGTTTTGCACCGCCAGATCCGCCTGGTTTAGCAGGTCGGTAACCTGGTCGAGCACTGTGGCTCGGGAGAGACCGATTTCGGCCTCGCGATTGTCGGGATCGATCGCCAGTGCCAATTCAAACTGCTCTTGTGCCTTGAGGGCATGGCTTTCACTGAGGGCCGTGTTGCCGGCAGTCAGCGCAGCGGCCAGGCGTTGTGGAATACTGTCCTCCAGGACCTGAAGGTTAGACAGTGTTTCTTCATAGCGGGCTTGTGCCTGGGGAAAATCGCGCTGCTGATAAAACCGGTCGCCCTCCGTGGCGGCCTTCAGGGCGTCCGTCATGGCGGAAGCTCCCCACTGCTGGATATTCTTTTGTTCCAGAAATGATTTCTTCTCGAGAATTTTGGCTAGTACATCCTGAGCGGCGCGGCGGGCATTGCCCAGTTGGGCATCCCGAAACGGGGACTCGGACAGGGCGGTAGCCTGGCTGTTACCCGTTTCAATGGCCACCGGCGGGCCTTTCGGTGTCGGCACAAGGGCCGGTAGTACAAAAATGACCAGCAACGCCAGTAGCACGCAAATGGCCAGCGCCACCCAGGTAGAACGACGCTGCTGCCAGGGCACAGGTTCGCCGGGTTGCAGCGTATTTTGGGTCAGGGGAAATTCGGCCGGTTTGATGGGCTCAAAATCGTTACTGTCTGCCATGACTTTAGATTCCGCCGCGTTCTGCCTGGTAGATTTCACGCAGCAACGTTTTCCACTGTTGGTACTGGGCTTCCACATTGCCCGTCAGGGTAATGGTGCGATCTTCAAGCTGGATGACCTGGGGGGCGACTTCCGCCTCGAGGGACTGGGCCATTTCGGTCAGGGCATCCTCGTGAATTTTCAGCTCGCCACGCTTGGATAGGCCACTTTTGACCATCATGGCGCCAGTGCCGATGGCCACTGCACCCGCAGCGCGCCCTGAACCACTGTTGCTGCCGGAGGCGATAATACCGCCGATCACCGCCGCAATACCGCCAATGGTGCGGGTGCGGGATTGGCGTTTCAGCTCCTGCACGGCGACCATTTCATCGTAGCTCGCAGCCCGCCATTCCTGGTAGGGGGTGTCCATTTGCCGGGAAAAAGTATCGTAATGTTCCTGCATGGTATCGATGAACAGGTAGTCCCGTTCACGAATGCGTTGTATCCGCTGCAGGATGGGATCGTTAGCCGCCGGTAGACGGGTTATTTGCAGTTGGCCATCCGGTGCTTCGGTGATGTGATTGCTGAAGGCTTCCGGGGAAAAGTCCTTGGCAAATCTGAGGTTGGATACTGCCCGCAGGTTGGTGATCTGTTGCGGTGGAAGTTGTTGACGATACTCCAGCAAATCATTGGCGATACGGTTGAACAGCCCCTGGAAAGGGTCCTGCTGTGTCCGGTTCTGCTGATCGTAGGCGTAACTGCCAACGGTTTCCGTGTAGGTTTTACTGTACCAGTGGCGATTACTGGCATCGCTGACATCAATTTTCAGGGTCAGAGTCTCGCCGGTGGACTCAACAATTTTTCCAGCGACATAGACATCGACCACGGTATTGCGGCTGGGAACCTGACGTACCGCGCCCCAGGCTGCCGTTTTCTGAATGGTTTCTGCCAGTTGGTTGGGAAGGTACTGGGCTTCGGCACTGCGCACGGTGGGTGATACCGTTGTATCGTCAGCCTTGATATTTTCCAGGCCTGGATCGAAGGGCAGCACTGCCAGATCGAGCAGCAGGGATTCATTGGCGATGGCGTCTGGCTGCTCAAGTGGGGTGATCACCGTGGTGGTGACGCGGTTGGTGTTTGCGCAACCGGCCAGTGTTAGCAATACGAGTAACAGGCCAAGGGCTTTTACACGAAAGCTCAAGGCTGTCACAGCACGCGACCTATCAACCGGGAAAGCTAGCACGGTTATTGCCCTTCTTTATATTTGCGGTATTCATCCCAAAGCTTTTCGCGTAGCACCGGGTCCGGCTCTCGCATGGCAGCCTCACGGATCTGGCGGGCGACGATGTCATCATCGCTGCCATTGGGGATGTTGGTGGGCAGTTGGCTGCCGGGTAAGGTGCCTGCCACGCCGCCATCCCGGCCATAAATTGTGGTTGCTTTGCCTTCGGTGTTGGTATCACTGTTGCCCCAACCGCCGTAGGGTTGCTCGTCGCTACTTTCTTCGCCAGCACCGCCTACAGCGCCACCTCCGGGTTCGCCGGCCAGTTCACCTTCCCCTGAAAGAGGACCGCCTGCGCTGCCCGCAGAACCGGCATCTTCACCGTCTTCTGCCATTTGGCTGCCTGAGCTGGTCCGCTCACCGCCCAGCATGGAGTCGAAGCCCACCAGAGAGGCATCCAGTTGTGCGTCCAGGGTGGAAATTTTTTCTTCCTCGGTGAGGATGTCGCCGCCAGCGGGGGGCAGCTGGCCACCTGCGGAGCCTGGTTGTCCACCGCCGGGAGGCTCTGGCAGTTGAGGGCTGCCTTCATCTTCTGGTGAGCCAGCGCCGCGAGCACTGGCTGCCGCAGCGCTTTCCGGTTCCGATGCTTCAGTTTGCTCACTTTCCTCACTTTCCTCACTTTCGCTGGCACTCTGCGAGCTGGAGGAGCTCGACGATGAGCTCTGAGAGCTGCTGCTGGAAGAGGGTGTGGTGGGGCAGCCGGTCAACAGAAGTACAGACAGCAGCAGCCATGGGTAAAGATATTTCATGCGGATTAGCCTAATTCATCAAGACCTTGACCGGCAATGCCTGGGTCGTGACCGGGGAACCATTCTCAAAGCGAGGGCGAAAGCGGCTGCCAGTGATGGCCCTGCGAGCGCGCTTTTCCATTCCCTCGGTTTCGTCGGCGTGTATGCTAACAATATTGATGTTATCGGGTGAGCCTTTTTCCGACACATCCACAGCGACCATCACATATTCTTTTGGGGTCGGCAGGGGCAAGGGATCAACACTCTCCCCCACAAAGTCGGCAAAAGATAGCTTTGTATCATCGTCAACGGACTGGCTGATGTTTTCGGGCACTGAGGGTATTGGTGCAGATCGGGGTTGCGGCAGCATTTTCGGTGCCCCGAACAGTTCTTCAATCATGGGCTTGTCTTGCGCTTCCTGTTCCAGCAGCAACTGGGCCCGTTGGTAAGATTTGATGGCTGGTTCCGGTTTGTTTAACAGCAACAGCATGTCGCCATTGGCGACATAGCCCTGGGCCTTGTCCTGGGGGGATGCTGCCGGGTTGTTTTCCAGAATACTGATCATTTTTTTACAGGCTTTGCGGCCTTCCCGTGAAAAATTTCTACGCCAGTACAATTCCTGGGGTATCCACTCAATGTTTGGCAGGCGGTCGAACATGGCTTCAGTGTCTTCCCAGCCAGCAACGCCGGGATAACTTTTCTGGTGCTGTTCGAGGTAATAATTGGCCAGCGCGGTGTTTTGAAGCAGTCCCACCAGTCTCAGGTCGGACTCTCCGAAATGTTCCGTGGCGATATTGATGGCATGGGTGGAAAACCCCCTGGCCATGTGCAAGTGGAAGACATCGTCGCGCATGCCACTGGCGCTGTAGGCTTGCATGTGCCAGCGGCTGGCTTCATCGAGTATGGGGATCATGCGGGGGTCGGTGTCACCGTAGGCTTTGCTGTAAAGCCAGAGCAACTGCAAATAGGTTTCCGAGGTGGCATCGGGTTCACCCATCGCTTGCTGGGTGGCGATAATACCCCGCAACATCGGCTCCTGCCCCAGGCTGTAGACACCCTGATTAACTCGGTCCAGGTGCATGGCGCGCTGGTAGGCCATCATTGCTTCCGGAAAGCGCAGGCTGAGAAACAGGGTGTTGCCAAGACCGTAACTCATTTCTGACAGCTCCTGATCGAAGGGGCCGTAGTTGGCTTCGCGTTCCGCAATGGCAGCCTGGTAGTTGGCAATGGTGCGATCCAGCGCGGTTTCGAGACGGGGCAGGACTTCGCTGTCGGTACTCTGCAGTTCACCGTTATCAGCGGGTGCGTTATCCTTCACCTCCTGATGGGCTGCCTCGGGCGTGGCGCTCATCGCTACACCGCTAAGCAGGAGCAGTAAAAGAAAAAAACCTGATGTTTTCAGGGTAAAACCCATAGCCTGGAAGCCTGTCGGTTGATCGTCTTCTTAGAGAAGGTGAACGGTAGATCGTTCCCCGTTCCCGGTCCCGTCAAGTGCCTGTGCCATCATGATCAATGATCTGTTATGTCGCCAATTGGGTGACACAAGTACTGGCGGCGAGGGCCAGTATAACGCTGTCGTTTTTAAAAAATCGTGGAGTCGAAAAAAATAATGCTAGTGCAACTCTGGAATGTCGTGGCGCCAGTGCTGATTGTCATCGGTCTCGGTTTTTGCTGGGGACGTTCCCGGGTGCCCTATGCTTCGGAGTTTGTCACTCGGGCGGTGATGAATATTGGCGCGCCCTGCCTGGTTGTGTCAGCCATTAGCCAAGCGGATATTTCAGGGGAGGGGTTTGCCCAGGTGGCCATAGCTGCCAGCGTGGTGCTGGCGGGGACTGCCTTGCTGGGCGCTTTTGTGATTCGGCTGATGGGCGGTGACCTGCGTGCGCTGCTGTCGCCCATCGTATTTCCCAATACCGGCAATATGGGGTTGCCCCTGTGCCTGTTCGCTTTTGGTGAGGAAGGGCTGGCGCTGGCGGTAGCGTTTTTTATGGTGCAGATGACGACGCTGATGACTATTGGTGTGGCGCTGATGTCGCGGTCGGATACCGGGCTTTGGGAGACGCTCAAGGGATTGTTACAACAACCCCTTATCCATGCCATTGCGATTGCTTTAATAATGCTGGCGAGCGATGTGCAGTTGCCGGTCTGGGTCGATAGCACCCTGAAACTGTTAGGTGACTTCACCATTCCATTGATGTTACTGACGCTGGGTGTCTCTCTTTCCACCTTATCCACAACCGGTTGGTGGCGAAGTATGGGACTATCTCTGTTGCGGATTGTCGGCGGTCTGGCCTTTGCCTGGCTGGCCGTGACCTGGATGGGGATGAGTGGCCCGGCGCGCAATGTGGTTTTGCTGCAGGCCATTATGCCCGCAGCCGTGTTTAACTACCTGCTGGCACTCAAATATGACCGGGAACCCGCAGCGGTGGCAGGGATTGTCGTGGCGTCGACTGTTATGGCGCTGGTGGCCGTGCCGCTATTGCTGGCTATCCTGATATAAGGGAACGTAACTATGAACACCGCTAAACCGTTGAGTGGTTATCGGGTCATCGAACTGGGCCAGCTGTTGGCAGGTCCGTTTGCCGGTTCGTTGTTGGCCTATTTCGGTGCCGAAGTTATCAAGGTGGAACCCCCCGGTGGTGGTGACCCCCTGCGTAACTGGCGGCAGCTAAAGGACGGTACATCGCTATGGTGGCGCAGTCTGGGTCGCAACAAGAAGTGTATTACCCTGGACCTTAAATCCGCGAAGGGGCAGGAGCTGGCAGCCCGACTGATTGATGGTGCGGATGTGCTGGTTGAAAACTTTCGTCCCGGCGTAATGGAGGAATGGGGCCTGGGGCCAGAGCGTTTTAAAACCATAAACCCGGGTCTGGTCTATACCCGCATTTCAGGCTATGGCCAGGACGGCCCCTATGCCAGTAAGCCGGGTTTTGCCTCGGTGTGCGAAGGTATCAGCGGTTTCCGTTACCTGAATGGATTTCCCGGTGAGGCCCCGGTCAGGCCCAATCTCAGCCTGGGGGATAGTATCGCAGGCTTGCATGCTGCCTTTGGAGTGACACTGGCACTGTTGTCGCGGCAGTCCAGCGGTACCGGCCAGGTCATCGATGTGGCGCTCTACGAAGCCATGTTCAACCTGCTCGAGGGGGTGATTCCCGAGTTCGATGGCGCCGGGGTGGTACGTGAGCCCTCTGGTACCACGGTGACGGGCATTGTTCCCACCAATACCTACCGCTGTGCGGACAATAAATACGTGGTAATTGGCGGAAATGGTGACTCCATTTTCAAGCGCCTGATGCGGGCAGCCAACCGTCCTGAAATGGCAGATGATCCACGACTGGCGGATAACGCGGGCCGGGTAAAACATGAGCAGGAAATTGATGCGGCTCTGGCGGCCTGGTGTGGCAGCCTGCCCAGTGCAGAGGTGTTATCCCGGCTCGATGAAGGACGCGTTCCCGCAGGGCCCATATACAATGTGTCAGATATGCTGGAAGACCCCCATTTCAATGCGCGGGGTCTCTATGAACAGGTACAGATCAACGGCGAACCCTTAAAAATCCCGGCCATGCTGCCGCGTTTATGCGATACCCCGGGGGAAACCCGTTGGCCGGGTCCCGATGTCGCCAGCCATAACGACGAGGTGCTGGGAGAATTGCTGGGGCTAGATGAGGAGCAGCGACAGGCTCTGCGCCGGGAAGGTGTGATCTAGCGCTGGAATTTCGCCCCCAGCACGATGCTGGTGAGGGTTTTCTCTACACCATCAAGACTGGCAATCATGTCGATGGCCTGGTCCAGCTCCCGGGTGTTGGCACAACTGACCACTGCCAGCAGGTCGTAATTGCCGCTGATGCTGAACAGGGATTCTACCGCGGACATTTTTTCCATCCTGCGCACGATATTGCCGGCGAGTTTGGGGGCGATTTCTATCATCAGGTACGCACTTATCTGTTGCAGGTGCTGCGGGTGGTAGCGGATGGTATAGCCTTCGATGATTTTGCGCCGCTCAAGGGTGTCCATATGCTGTTTTACGGTTGCGCGACTGACGCCCAACTTAATCGCCAGGTTGGCGATACTTTCTCTACTGTTGTTTCTGAGTAGATCCAGCAGGCGTTGATCCAGATCCGGAGCCATACACAGAACCCTTCGGCTATGCCGCGATTTGACCACATTGGACAGTGTTCTTATCAAAAGGATAGATCATGTTGACGTAACTGTCGGTCTTGCACATACCAAGCCTTCATCCCGCCACCTAAACTGAAAATAAGTATCATTAAGTGGTAAGAACCCATGTCAAATAAACAGGCGAGGCGTGATGATCGCCCCTTGCCGGTGGCACTACCCGCTGTGTTGACTACGGCCAGAAATCGGGTTGCCATTATGGGGTATCAGCAGCCTCTGCTGTATGTGAGTAGCGAACAGCTGAGAATCAATGCACGCTGTTTCCGAGCAGCGATGCCCAGGGTGCGTCCGCATTTCGCAGTTAAATCCAACCCCGACCGGCGTATTCTTGATGTGCTGAACGAAGAGGGCATCCACTTTGAAGTGGCTTCCCGATCAGAACTTGCCCTGTTACTGGACATGGGAGTGGGCCCGGACAACATCTTTTACTCAAACCCGATCAAACCCGATGACTACATCCACTATGCCGTGAGTCACGGTGTGCGCTGGTATGCGGTGGACTCGGTGGCTGAAGTGGAAAAAATGCATCGCCATGCCCCACAGGCCAGTCTATATCTACGTATCAGCGTCAGTAACCGTGGTGCTGCCTGGCCACTTGAAGGCAAGTTCGGTGTTATTGGCCGGGAGGCAGAAGCGGTAATGGATGCCTGCATGCAATACGGCATGGACCTTGCGGGGGTGACGTTCCATGTGGGGTCCCAGTGTCTTAACTCCGATAACTGGGTGGAGGGGATTCGAGCCGCTCAACGTACCTTTGGTGCCATGAGGCAGCGGGGTTACCGGCCGCGATTGCTGAACCTGGGGGGTGGATTCCCGGTGCAGATGCACGCAGATGTGCCTTCCATTAGTGACATTGGCAAACGTATTAATGACGAACTCGCCAACCTGGATAACGGCTTTACCGTGATTGCAGAACCGGGGCGCAACCTGGTGGCGTCGGCGGGCTGCCTGGTAACCCGTGTAGTGGGAACGGCGATTCGCAACGGTCAGCGCTGGTTGTATCTCGATACCGGTATCTACGGGGGATTGATGGAGTTGAATGACCGTTTTCGCTATCCCGTGATCAGCGAGAGGGTAGGTGAAATGGTCAGCTGGACATTGGCTGGCCCCACCTGTGATTCGCTGGATATCTGTCTCAGGAACCAGCTTTTGCCTGAGTCTATGCAGTCGGGCGATCTGTTGTTTCTGCCCTTCACCGGCGCCTATACCAGCAGTTGTGCGACGCGTTTTAACGGCTTTCCACCGCCCATGGTGGTGGTGCTGAGCTAATGTCTATAAAACACCTCAGTTAAACGACTGGATGCCCGTTTGGGCACGACCCAGTATCAGGGCGTGGATGTCGCTGGTGCCCTCATAGGTATTGACCACTTCAAGATTGAGCAGGTGGCGCATTACCGGGAATTCCTCGGAGATGCCATTGCCCCCCAGCATGTCACGGCTGAGCCGGGCTATTTCCAAGGCCTTGCCGCAGTTGTTGCGCTTCAACAGTGATACCAGTTCCGGGGACAAGCGGTTTTGATCCTTGAGTCGGCCTGCCCGCAGTGCACCTTGCAGTGCCAGGCTGATGTCCGTCTGCATGCAGGCCAGCTTGTACTGAATCAATTGGTTGGCTGCCAAAGGACGCCCGAATTGTTCCCTCTCCAGACAGTACTGACGAGCCGTGTGCCAGCAGGTTTCGGCAGCGCCGACGGCACCCCAACAGATACCGTAGCGGGCATTGTTGAGGCAGCTGAACGGCCCCTTCAATCCCAAGACATTGGGCAACAGGTTTTCTTCCGGCACAAATACCTCGTCCATGACAATTTCGCCGGTGACCGAAGTGCGCAGTGCCAGTTTTCCCTCGATTTTTGGTGCGCTCAGTCCCGCCATGCCTTTTTCCAACAGGAAGCCGCGGATGGTGTCGTCATCCGTTTTTGCCCAGACCAGAAACAGGTCGGCGATGGGTGAATTGGTGATCCAGATTTTACTGCCGCTGAGTAGGAATCCGTCGGCAGTTGTGCGGGCGCGGCTGTTCATACTGGCAGGGTCAGAGCCGGCATTGGGTTCGGTGAGGCCGAAGCAGCCGACCCACTCCCCGCTGGCCAGTTTGTGCAGGTAGCGCTGTTTCTGAGATTCGCTACCAAACTGATCGATGGGATACATCACCAGACTGGACTGCACGCTCAGCAGTGAGCGGTAACCGGAATCCACCCGTTCGATTTCCCTGGCGATGAGGCCGTAACTCACCTGATTGACACCCGCACAGCCATAGCCCTGCAAGGTGCTACCCAACAGGCCCAGCGAGCCCATTTCGGTGAAGATGGCGCGGTCGGTGTGTTCATGGCGAAACGCTTCACGCGCCCTGGGCAACAGTTTGTCCTGTGCGTAGTGGCGGGCGCTATCGCGGATCTGCCGTTCTTCGTCGCTAAGCTGTTCTTCCAGCAGAAACGGATCGTCCCAGCGGAACAGACTATTCTGGTTGACCATGGTTACCTCTCTCTTCAAGGATAGCCGACTGCTAGCCATACAGTGTTTATGGCTAAAGGCTATTTCCTGATCAAAGGTGATAGTGGCTGGCGGTCAGGTCCAGGGCATGTGTGGCCCGCTCGATCAGGAGATCAATTTCTTCGTGGCTGCAGACCAGCGGTGGCGCGATGATCATGGCGTCACCCACAGCACGCATCACCAGTCCGCTTTCAATACAGAATTGTCGACATACTGCGCCGGCTTTGCCGCCATCTTCCAACCGTTCCCTGGTTTGCTTGTTCCGTACCAGTTCCAGCGCTGCCACCATGCCTTTGCCGCGGGTTTCGCCGACGATGGGATGATCGGCCAATTCTTGCCAGCGTCGTTGCAGATAGGGACCAATATCATCTGCCACTCGCTCAACCAGCTGTTCTCGCTCCAGAATGTCTAGCGTTGCCAGTGCTGCGGCGCAGGCTGCCGGGTGGCCGCTATAGGTAAAGCCATGACCAAACTCGCCGCCTCCGCTGGTCAGCACATTTGCCACCCGATCCCCGAGCAGCACTCCACCGAGTGGCTGAAAGCCGTTGGTGACCGCTTTGGCAAAGGTGATCAGGTCTGGTGAGGTGCCGTAGCTCTGACAGCCGAACAGTTGGCCCGTACGGCCAAACCCGCAGATTACCTCATCGCTAATAAACAAAATGTCGCGCTCGGCAAGAATGCGCCGCATTTCCGGCCAATAGCTCTCAGGTGGCACGATGACACCGCCGGCACCCTGAATAGGCTCGGCGATAAAGGCAGCGATATTGTCCTCACCCAACTCGTCAATGGCGCGCTCCAAGTCCTGGGCAACGCGGACGCCAAATTCCTCCGGCGACAGCTCGCCGCCATCCTTGAACCAGTAGGGTTGGGCGATGTGGTGCACGTAGGGGAGGGTTTCGAACTGGCGGTGCACGAAGTCAAAGCCGCCGAGGCTGGCGGCGGCGATGGTGCTGCCGTGGTAGGCATTGGTGCGTGACAAAATAATGCGTTTGTTGGGTTTATCCAGAAGATCCCAGTAGCGACGCACCAGACGCAGGTTGGTGTCGTTGGCTTCAGAACCGGAGTTGGTAAAAAATACGTGGTTGAAGTTGTCCGGTGTCAGAGACGCGAGCCTGGCAGCCAAGCGTACGGATGGTTCATTGGCACACTGGAAAAAATTATTGTAAAACGGCAGTTCGCTGAGCTGCTTTCGCACCGCTTCGACAATACCGGGCTGGCTGTAGCCGAGGTTGCAGCACCATAGTCCCGACATGCCATCGAGAATGCGGTTGCCGTCGCTGTCCTCAATATAGACACCTTCAGCACGGCTGATGATTCTGCCGGGATGAGCAGCATAATCTTGAAAGTCAGTGAAGGGATGCAGGTGGTGTGCTGCATCCTGACGTTTCAGTTCTGCTGTGTGGCTGTATTTGCCGTCCCTGTTTGCAGGCATAATAGTCTCCGATCAACCCTGTGGGGTTATTCTATTTTTACTTGGCCTATGAGAATTTCAGCACGAAATGGCTGAAACGTCTCCACCCCCAATGGGGTGTGTCAGGGTGACTTTAACTGAGGATTGCGTCATGGGTCAGCAGCTTTGGCCGGTAGTTGGTATTCCGTGTGATGTATACCAGCATGGCTTGCACCCCCAGCATGGTAGTGGTGAAAAATATATCAATGCCCTGGCACACGGAGCTGGCGTGCGCCCGGTGCTGCTGCCAGCCATTGGTGGTGGCACAGACCTGATGCCGCTCACTGACATCTGTTTCCCGGATGAGGTACTGGATAGCCTGGACGGTCTGTTTCTCACCGGTAATATCTCCAATGTGAATCCGCAGTTCTACGGCGAGAAAAGTCCACCGGACAACCTGCTCGATCCCCAGCGGGATGCCACAACCCTACCGTTGATTCGCCGCGCCATCGAGCGTGACATCCCATTGTTCGCGGTGTGCAGGGGTTTCCAGGAACTGAATGTGGCGCTGGGCGGCTCCCTATACCAGCGTGTACACGAAGTGCCCGGTATGCTTGATCACCGGGAAGACAGTAGCCTGCCGAGGGAGGGTCAATATGATTATGCTCATGAGATTCTCCTGGTCGAAGACGGTCTGTTGAGGGGGCTGGCTGGCGCGGAACGGGTGCGAGTTAACTCTGTGCATGGCCAGGGCATCCATCGACTTGCGGATGGCCTGGAAATAGAAGCCACTGCCCCTGACGGTTTGATTGAAGCGGTGCGATCGCTCGATCACAGCCGTTTTGCCCTGGGGGTGCAATTTCACCCGGAGTGGCAGTACCAGCGAGACCCTTTTTACAGTGCCCTGTTTCGGGCATTTGGCGATGCTATCCGGGAGCGCCTTTGAGCGGGTTTCCGGCGGTGCCATGTGCTAACGTTCAAGGAACTAACCCAACGATGGATTTCTGGTTGTGACATCTTCAGATCAACAGGCGGTGCTGGCATTTCTCGATGCCTATCACCAGATAGATACCTTTGAGGCGTTGCTGCCGGATCTTAACGGTCGGCTGCGAGGTAAATGGTTGTCCCGTGAGCATCTGGACAAGGCTTTTAAAGGTGGCCTGAAGCTGCCCCTCACCACCCTGGGATTTGATATTTGGGGCCGCGATCCGGAAAGCTGGGTATTCGAGTCCGGCGATGCCGATGGCGTCTGTGTGGCGGAGGCCGCCACCCTGGCACCCGTGCCCTGGTTGTCGGCATCCACTGGGCAATTGCTGATGTCCCTTCGCCAGGCCGACGGTATCCCCTGTGGTTATGATCCCAGGGATTTGTTGCGGAATATCCAGCAGCGCCTGAAACAACTGGGATACATACCGGTGGTGGCACTGGAAATGGAGTTTTACCTGTTCGATACCGAGCGGGACACATTTGGTCGACCTACCCACAGCCAGCGTGCTATCGATGGTGGGCCCGCAGTGGGTGGCCAGACCTACAGCATGGATCAGTTGGAGGATGAAGCACCGTTAATGCGGGCAATCCGGGAGGCCTGTGTCGCTCAACGGTTGCCGGTAGATACACTGATTGCCGAAGCTGCACCCTCTCAGTTTGAGGTCAACCTCTACCACGGCAATGATGCGCTGCTGGCGGCAGATCATGGCCTGATGTTGCAGCGTCTGATCAAGGGCGTGGCCCGTGAACATGGCAAACTGGCCACGTTTATGGCCAAGCCATTTGGCGAGTTGGCGGGTAGCGGTATGCATGTGCACTGCAGTCTCCTCGACCAACAGGGCAGAAATGTTTTTAACAATGGCACGGAGCAGGGCAGTGAGTTACTGGCCCAGGCCGTGGCGGGTTGCCTGATTTCTATGGCTGATGCCATGGCTATTTTTGCCCCCAACATCAATGCCTGCCGTCGCTTTCAGCCCGGCAGTCATGCACCCTTGACGGCCAGCTGGGGTTATGAAAATCGCACCACGGCGTTGCGAATTCCCACCGGTAACCTGGCGGACCGCCGCATTGAACACCGTGTGGCCGGTGCCGATGCCAACCCGTATCTGGTGGTCGCGGTGATTCTGGCGGGAATGCTCCATGGCATTGAACAACAACTGGTACCGCCCCCGGCCATAGAGGGCGATGCCTATGCTCAGCCGGGTGCAGAGTTGCCTCGTTACTTGCCTGATTCCCTGCAGCGTCTGGAGCAGTCGGCATTTATCAGCGAGTATTTTGGTGCTGAATTTCAGCGGGTGTTTCTGGCGGCTAAACAGCAGGAGTTGGCGGAATTTGACCGGAGGGTGTCTATCCTGGAATACGACGCTTATCTCTGAATATTCCTCATCCTGATGTGTCTCTACGTGCCCACGATATTTATTACCCGGCTTCACGTTTTCGATTCGAGATACCCCTCCAGTGGGTCACCACCAAATGGCGGCCGCATACTCGAAAGGGCATCGATGAACAGGTAGAACAGCTCTGATTGGGACGTAACGTCCAGCTTGGCGTAGCTGTGCTTGCGATGCAGTTTTACCGTTTCCGGCGAAATAGACAGTTTCTGAGCGATGGATTTGGTGGAGTGACCGTGCAGAAACAGTTGAATGATCTGTGCCTCTCTTTCGGTGAGTACCGATCTACCAAAATGGCTCAGTGCCGAAGATAAATGCCGGTGCAGGTCATCGTCTTGGTGTTGGCTGTGATCGGTGCTTTGCCAATGTTGTTCGCACAGAGATTGGAGCAGCGGTGCAATATCCTGCAGCAAGCGCTGTTGAGACAAGCTGAAACGATGATGGTGTTCATCCCGGCCGAGGGAAATGTTCAGCCAATCTCCTGGCGCCTGTGCGTTTAACCGAAACAGGTAACCGCACTCATCGATCAGTCCGGTGTGGCGAAAATAGTTTTTGTAGTATTCGCTCTTCCGAAAACCCACCGGGGCCAATTCGTCCAGTCGATAAAATCCCTCATGCCCGTCCTGGGCCGCCCGGTAACAGGGGTCCAGTAGGTAGGCGCCTCTCAGGAATAAATCAATATGGGTTGGGCGGTTGGCCGGCGGCAGGTCGTTGTAGCTCAACGTTGGTTGTTGTTGGTGATAGTAGAGAATGACTGCGTTATCAATGGGGGCCAGTTTTTTCAGAAAAGCCATTAGTTGATTAAAAAAACTACTCTGGCCAATGCTGGACACAACTGGTATCAGTCGGTTGGAGTATTCCGCGATGCTGAAGGCCATCAAACCCGCTCCCATTCCCCTCAGAACAGTCTAGCGGGAATGGGGGAGGGTTGAAATATCACGGCGGAATGCCGGGGAAATTAAAAGCGGATGGCCTTGGCCTGGGACGGTTGGTACGCCAGTCCGGTTCCGCCTGGATACCGCTGTGATCTTCAGCGACAAATTGTCGCAGACATGCTATTTGCGGGTTGGTTTGCCGCGAGTGCCGCCGTTATGTGACACGCATTTCCACGCTGTGCCTTGCAGGAATTGAAGAACGGGTTATGATGCGAAAACACGGATGTTGGCCCTGTTCCCGTGCCACCAACCAAAGTTGAGTGTCGACGGGACGACAATTATAAAAGTTGAGGTTGAGTGACGCTGGTATCCGGTATCTGAGTTTTCCTCTGTATCTCTATCCATTTGTCTGCCTTGATTATCAGAAAGACCGCACTAAGGCTCTTTCAACCGGTCATATTGTTTAATTAATACCGAATATTACGATCAAGGTATCCGGCTGGTGTTGATTCAAAGATTTTTACAGTTGCCGATGTTTTCTACGTCTCGTGCTCTTGCCCGCTTGGCGTTATCCCTGCTGCTGATGGTTTCCTTGCTTCCTTCTGCCTGGGCCGAGCCTGCAGAGGGTGTTGCGACGGCACCAGAAACAACCGTGAGTCTGCGGCTTAACTGGTTCCATCAATTTGAGTTTGCCGGTTACTACGCTGCTTTGGAAAAAGGCTTTTTCGCCGAGGAAGGACTCAACGTCCATATATTGGAACGCGATCCGGAGACGGCCGTGGTAGACGACGTGGTCTCTGGGTTCGTGGATTTTGGTGTGGCAGATTCCAGCCTGATTGTTGCCCGGATGAATGGTAAACCCGTGGTAATGGTTACCCCGATTTTTCAGCATTCGCCTATGGTGCTGATCAGCCTTGCTGAAAACAACATTCTCGGCCCAGCTGATTTGGCTGGAAAAACATTAATGTATCAGCTGGATCAGGATGATGCAGTGATCGCCGCCACGTTGAATGAAGTGGGGCTGGGCCCAAAAGATATTATTTCTGTACCACACAGCTTTGATGATTGGGCGCTACTGAACCCCGATATTGCCGCTATGTCCGCCTACATTTCTAACCAACCTTATCTATACCGCGAAAAAAACATCAAGATTAATATTATTGATCCGGCCAATTACGGGATTGATCTCTACGGTGATAGCCTTTTTACCAGCGAACGCATGATAAACAAGTATCCCAATGTAGTGTCTGCATTTCAAAGGGCAACGATCAGGGGATGGGTATATGCACTTGATCACCCGGATGAGATCATCGATCTGATCCTGAGAAAATATCAAACGGAGAAAACCCGCGAACAGTTGGTGTATGAAGCCAAGTCCATTCGTCGGATGATCCAGCCTGATCTCCTGGATGTTGGTCTGATCAATCGTCATCGCTTTGACCGAATTGCGGATATTTACCGAGAGCGGGGCAGAATACCCGCCGAGGCTGAATTAAACGGTTTCTTTGCCGATGACTACCTTCTTTCTGCTGATGCTCATTCGGTCTTTCTCCACTGGATTGTGCCCCTTGCGATCATCTCAATGGTCGTGCTGGCCTTGATGTTTGTCATCAATCAGCGGCTGCAAAAAATCGTGTACCAAAAGACCCGTGATGCCAATGAGGCCAGGGAAAAAGCAGAACGTTACCTGGCAATACTCGATCGGCATACTTGCGTGATGCGGGTAGATAGAGAGTTGAAGGTGCAATACATTTCCATCGCTTTTTGCGAATTGACCGGTTATGAAAGCCATCAATTATTGGGGGAACCTCACACGATCCTGATGGATGAATCGAATAATGGTTTAAAGATTCGCCAGTTGTTAGAAGCCACTTCTGCCGGAAAAAACTGGCAGGGCGAGATTCATGTGAAGCAAAAAAATGGCGGTCAGTTGGTGATGGATGTCTTTGTGGAGCCTGTGCAGGATGGCAAGGGCAAGGTTCTGGGTTATAGCGCTGTGTATCTGGACATGACCCAGAAGAAAAATGCTGAGTTGTTGTCTATCACCGATACGCTCACCAATCTCTATAACCGCAATAAAATTGATGCTCTGCTGGTGAAAGAAAGCAAGCTGGTGAATAGAGGCAGTCCGGTTTTTTCCATCATTCTGTTGGATATCGACCACTTTAAGCTGATTAATGATCAGTACGGCCACTTGATGGGAGATCAGGTGCTTCGCGAAATTGCTCGTTGCCTTAAACACAATATCCGAGAAACGGACTATGTCGGTCGCTGGGGCGGAGAAGAGTTTATGGTGATTTGCGCCAACACCTCTCTCATGGGTGCAGAGGCGCTGGCGGAAATGCTGCGAGCCAAAATGGAGGAGGCTGAATTTCCTGAACACATCCATGCCACCAGCAGTTTTGGGGTGGCGGAATATTTCCCCGGAGAGTCGATCGATAGCCTAATCAAGCGAGCTGACGAAGGGCTTTACTGGGCCAAAAACAGCGGCCGAAACTGCGTTCGGACGAGACCCTGTCACGTGGGCAGTGCCTAGTCGCTGTGGCTAGAGGCAGCGACTCACCAAAACGGCTTCTACAATAACTGCCGCTGATCATAAACCTGCTGCCAGTGTTCACCTTTCTTGATGGACACTTCTGTTTCGAAATAATGCTTCATCCGACGGCGGTCGTCTTTGTTGTCTTTCAGGGCGGCGCCGATCAGAAAGTGCACCAGGTTATCCAGGGCCATGGTGCCACTACCATAATAATAGGCATGCACTCCCATAGCATGGGCTACTGACACGGCTTCCGCGGTGGACATGACGGTGGCGGCCAGGCGGTCGGTACTGCGACCATCCAGAGTCTGGCCGTTGCGCAATTCGTGGAACAGGGTGGTCAGCACTTCGATAGTGAGGGCGTCGGGTTTCACCTGCACACCGGAGAGGCGAATCAGTTTTTCCGATTCGCGCATCACCACATCAATTTCGTCTGCCAGGTCCCGAATTGGTGGGATGGTTTCAAAGTTCATGCGACGCTTTAGTGCAGCGCTCATTGCATAGATACCGCTGTCCAGGGAATTGGAGGTGGCGATAATATTGAAGCCTTCCCGGGCGAACAGCACCGAATCTTTACCCAATTCCGGCACCATGATCTGTCGTTCTGACATGATGGAGAGAATGGCATCCTGAATGTGTTGCGGGCAGCGGGCAATTTCTTCAAAGCGCACCAGTTGGCCGTCAAGCATGCCCTGATAAATAGGACTGGGAATCAGTGCTTCGGCGCAGGGTCCTTGCGTGTTGAGCAGCGCTTCGTTCCAGCTGTAAAGCAACTGGCTGGTTTGGGAAATGGCGCCGCCCTGAATGGTAAGGGTCGACTGGCCGGATATGGCGGCAGACAGCAGTTCCGACAGCCAGGATTTGGCGGTGCCGGGTTCGCCGATCAGCATGGCGCCACGGTTGGTGGCCAGGCTGATAATAATGCGGGTGACCAGTTCACGCTGGGCGACAAATTTACGCTGGATATCCAGTTCGTCATCGCCGAGTACGAACTTCTCCACCGCCAGTGGTGACAGATTCCAGCCGGGTGGTATTGGGCCAGAGTCCCACTCCCGAAGTCTTTCCAGTTCGTGATGGTAGAGAGTTTCCGCCGTGGGGCGTTGTATGGCTTTGTCGTTCATGTGTTTGGATCTCAGTCCGGTTTTTCCCACTGCCAGCGGGCTTCTGGTGCCATGCGTTCTGCGGGCAGGATCTTCGGAAGTTCAGATAAGGGAATGTTGCCCTGGATGACGTGGTCGAGGGCGCTGTCACGCATGGTCACCAGGCCGCAATCCAGTGCCAGCTTGCGCAGTTCTCCCACCGGAATGTGACGGGCAATGGCATTGCGCAGTTCGGTATCCACCTGCAGATATTCCACGACAGCAACCCGGCCATGGGTGCCGGTGTTGTTGCAGCGCTCGCAACCTTTGCCCACGTAGCAGCGGAAGCTGTCCGGAGTTCCGTCGGGGAATACCTCCTGCAGAATATCGCTTTCCGGTTCAGCTTCTACCCGGCAATGCTTGCAGATGCATTTGGCCAGTCGTTGGGCCATCACTGCCAGCAATTCGCTGGCCAGTGAATTGGGGTGAACACCCAGGTCAAACAGCCGCTGCATGGCATCGACCGCATCGTTACAGTGCAGCGTCGACAGCACCACGTGCCCGGTTTGAGAGGCTCTTATGGCTTCGGTGGCCGTTTCGTGGTCGCGGATTTCTCCCACCAGGATGACATCGGGGTCCTGGCGCACAAAAGACCGCATGGCGTCGGCAAACTTGAAGCCGATTTCCGGTCGCACACGGGTTTGCTGAATGTTGTTGATGGAATACTCAATCGGGTCCTCGACGGTGATGACTTTACGTGTGCCATCGTCAGCCAGCAGTTGCAGACCGGCATACAACGTGGTGCTTTTGCCCGAACCGGTAGGCCCTACGACGAGTACCAGGCCAGCTGGGTTTCGTAGCAGGCGTTTGTAGTGGCTGGCCACTTGGGAAGAGAGACCGAGTTTGTCGATACTGATCAGGTTGGAGTTCTGTGGCAACAGTCGAATGACAACGTGTTCGGCATGCAGTGAGGGCTGAACCTGAATCCTCAGGTCGAACAGCGAATCCCCAACCCGCAACCGTGAACGGCCACCCTGGGGCAGTCGGCGCTCGGCAATGTTCAGCTCTGCCCGAAGTTTGATGACGTTGACGAGACCGCGCAGTTCCGCGGGAGAGATCTCGTAATGGGGGAGATCGCGCAACTCACCATCCACCCGCAGGCGAATGCGCACCTGCTTCTGGTATTGCTCGATATGCAGGTCGCTGGCACGTTCGGCGACAGCATCCAGCAGTAGCGCCTCAAACAGGGAGACCAGATGGGCACCGACTTCCGGTTTGTATTTTCCCAGCAGATCCTGATCAGCGTCGCTCAGGGCTTTTTCTTCATAGGCAGGCAGGCTTGAAGTGTGTGCTTGTACACATAGGTCCGTGGCCGACCAGAGACGGCGGAAATCCGTTGGTGTTACCAGTAATTTTTCCAGTTTATGGCGGGGAAACACCCGTTGGATTTCTTCCAGTGAGGCCTCGGGATCACTGGTCGCAACCCTCAGGGTGCCGTCATCGGTATACAGAGGAATCAGCCGGTGATGGTCCAGAAAAGCCTGTGAAAAGCTGTTGAATATTTTCGGGTCAAGGCGTCGCAGGAGAATATCCACATTGGCCAGCTCCAGGTTGTAGCGTTTGGCCATGGACCGGTAAAGGGCGAGGTCATCGAGATTGGCCAGCTCCCTTACTTCGTCAATGATTAGCGTTTTGTTGGCCTTGGCCCGATCCCGTGCCCTGTTGAGAATGTCTTTGTTGACGATGCCAAGTTCAATCAGGCTTTGCTCATCTTTTTGTGAAAAATTAATACTGCCGTGCTCACAGCGCGTTACCTGACCGTGTTCATCCAGGGTATAGATCACCAGCCTTAGGAGTATCGATGCCGTATGTTCCACACAGACCAGTTGACCGCCTGGAGCCAGTTGGTCGAGCAGGGTGGTGAGTTTGGTGACCTTGGGTGTGGTCACCACAATAATATCGAAGGGTGCAAACTCTGCTGCGCCTTCCTGGCCGTCGCCATTGATAATACTGACATTGTCGAGGTGAAGTTGCTTGAGTCGCGCTTTGGCGATATCGGTGATCGCGGGGTCTTTCTCCACGCCAATCACCTGGGTGGCGACTTTAGATAACACCGCACAGGCATAACCTAATCCTGCACCGACGTGAAGGATTTTGGGGTTAACGGGAAACGACAGGATACTCAACATCTGTCGGAGGGCTTTTTCGGAAGGAATACTGTGCCCGGCGACGAGCTGTTGGTCTTCACAGCGAATAAAGTGCTGCCGGTTAGTATTGTCGAAAGCGGCCTGCAATCGAGGATCAATGCGGCGGCTGGGTTGGGTGTTTGTTTGGCTGCTGTGTATTTTCATCCGGCTATGGTCGTTTTGCCCTTAATACTTTTAGTGTAGGTATGAGTCATCCCAACTCGACATGCTCTGGCTCAATCAAACGGGTTTTTAGTGTGAGGTTCAAGTCTGATGAGTCAGTATTGCTTATTAATACTTGTTATGGCTTGAACTAAGTAACACCTGACAGGTCAGTTGGGGGAGTTTCGATGATACGCAATGGTGTACCTCCCCCCTTCTTCTTAAGATGCCTCAAGTCGAGACTTGATGGCAGGGTATAGCAGGGGCGCCACATTAATGCGGTTTGTGACATGGGGGATGGTATTGCAGGTCACCAACTCCTTTAGTCCAGCTTGCAGCAATGTGCTGTCCACCCCGTCGGCAAAAATGCCGTGTACCGCTGCGCAATCCACACGCTTGATACCACCCTGCTGCAGGGCTGCGAGGCATTGCAGAATGGTCTGCCCGCTGGATATGACATCGTCGATGATAACCGCAGTCAATCCCAGGTAGGGGCTGAGGTCGGGCAGCTGTATCTCGACATCCCGGTCGCCATGCCGTTGCTTTGCTCCGATCACATAGGGATGTCCACTATCAGCAGCCACCTGGGCGACCCACTGTTCACTTTCGGCATCAGGCCCAACCAGCAAGAGTTGCCGCTGATTACGTAACCACTCGGCCAGGGCGTGGGCGCCTTCAACCCGCTGGCACGGCACTGTGTAGATCGCCTCGAGGTTGTGATAGCGATGCAGGTGCGGGTCCACTGTGACCAACCAGTCCATATGTCGGGACAATATCTCTGCGAAGGTTCGGGAGGTGAGGGCCTCTCCGTCGTTAAAGCAGCGATCCTGCCGCATATAGCAAAGATAGGGGGCCACCAACCCTACGGAGCGTGCCCCCAATTCTTTCAGGGTATTTAAAAGAAAAATCAGTGGCAGGAACTTGTCGTTGGGATGTGCCAGATTAGCCACTACGATGCAGTCCTTTCCGGCAACTTCCGTGGTTACACGCAGGTAAGTTTCGCCATCTGGGAACTGGCGGGTGTCCAGACAGCCGATCAAGCCCTGTAGCTGGTCGCACAAGGGTGGCATCAGGGGGTGCTGATCCAGGGAAAACAGAATGGGCGGGGTGATGGATGAGTGGCTCATGATGTTTCATCGATGGTAAAGATGGGGCCATTATCGTGATAGAACTCCATGGCGTAATCCCGTTGCCCCTTGCTTTCACTCAGAAGTGTGAACAGTGGTTGACCGGCTTGAACTTCACTGCCGACATTGACAGCCAGTCGCAGTCCGGCGGCTGGGTGAAAGGGTGCGCCCGCCAATTTTGCCAGCCGGGCCAGGCGCCGATTGTCGATGGCAGTGACCACACCACTGCGGTCTGCCGGTTCGTCGTGCTGGTAGTGAGCTGTTGGCAGAACCTTGCTCCAGCCTTGGGCGCGGACGATTCGCTGGAACTGTTTCCATGCCTCGCCATTCTCCAGTAGCTGTTGTGCCTGTTGCAGGCAGTTCTGAAGACCATTGCCCAGGGCCATATCCAACAGGTGTGCGGATAACATCAATGAACGCTGGCGTAGATCCTGTGGTGCCTCGGACAAATTCTGCAGTACAGAAAGAATATCCCGCGCTTCCTCCACCGGGCCAATGCCGTAACCCACCGGACGGCTGCCGTCCGTAATCACACATCGGGTGACCAGACCGCAGGCTGTACCCACTTCACTAAACAGGGAGGCCAGACGTCCAGCCTCTTCCTGGGTTCGTATTTTGGCCGTGGCGCCGACGGGAATATCGATCACTGTGTGGGTGGAGCCAGCAGCAATTTTTTTCGATAGCACAGAGGCAATCAGCTGGCCTTCACCATCCAGGTCAAGCGCCCGTTCAATACGAATCAACAAATCATCAGCCGGACTGAGGTTGACGCCGCCACCCCAGGCCAGGCAGGCGCCAGTTTCGCTGACAACCCGCTGAATTTCAGCCAGTTTAAGATTGACGTTAGTCAGGGTTTCCATGGTGTCAGCAGTTCCGGCGGGAGAGGTGATTGCCCGGGACGATGTTTTGGGGATGATCAGGCCAGCTGCGCTGACGATGGATACCACAATGGGTGTAGTGCGGTTGCCGGGTAGGCCGCCGATACAGTGTTTGTCAAAAATCCTCTTCTGCCCGGGCCATTCAAGGCGTTTGCCACAGGCTACCATAGCTTTGGTAAGGGCTGTAATTTCGTCCACATCCAGGCGGTTGCCGGCACAGGCGCTGAGAAAACTGGCGATGGCGATGTCGCTGTACCGGTGGGCGGTGATATCGGTGATGATTTGGGTAATCTCATCCCCACTCAGGGAGTGGCCATAGATTTTTTTTCTCACCAGGCTTAGGGAAGTTAGAACTGGGGTGTGCTGTGCCAGAACCCGACCGCCAGTCTTAACATGGAGTTGTTGCATGGCAACTTTTGACAGTCCTACGCGGCCCACAGCCAGCACATGGTTATCCACCACATTCAGGGTGGCAATCAGAGTCCGCCCATTGGCGCTGAGGGTTAGACGGCTGCTGGCGGTAAAGCCCTCAGCCCGGCAAATGTCGCAGTCCTCCCGCAGGTAAACCACGGGTTCCTGGTGGGTGTCGATGCCCATGTCCACTACTTCAAGAACATGTTTCGGCTCCATAGGCTGCCTCAGTTGGATTTATTGTTATATGCCCAATCGTTTTTAGCTGTGGGTCAGTGTCCGAGTTTGCCCTGCTGTTTCTGTGTGATCAACCAGTTGTAACCATCGGGGGAGTGGGTCCACCAGTCGTGGCTGATGTGCAGGTGATGTTCCCGCAAAAGTACCTTGATACCTTCCTCATTATGGCGGGAGGCATCATAGGCGAGACTGAGCACAGATTCATGTTCGTCAAAAGAAACCAGGTCAAAGGGAAAGCGGTTGCCGATATCTATCATGGCTCGTTGCACGTCGTCGTCTTTTGCCCGGCACAACTTCAGGTGATGAACCACCAGGTTATCAAGTGCATGGGATTGCTCGGGGTGTTTTGCCATGGTCGCCACTCGCGGAGTGTCCGCTCCATTGATTGTGCTGCCATCCTCTACAAGTACAGTTCATCTGCTCAAAAGGTCAAGGCGGGGATGTGTTCGTTAGGAATCGAATTGGTCTCACACATCTTTACCTTGTACTTGAGCTGGCTTAGGCTTCCGACCATGAGTTTTGATAAAAGATATAAATTTACTCTGTCTGAGGATTCTTTCAGGCGACATGATGAAGGCGACGATCAAGCCTTCTATCGCGTTCCCCGCTTTGTCAGTCATATTGATCCCGGAGCCATCGATGCTGTTACCCAACTGTATCGGGAGTACTTTCCCGAGAATGCCGTCATCCTCGACCTGATGAGCAGTTTCCTCAGCCATCTGCCTGAGGATTGCCAATACAGTAAAGTGGTGGGACTGGGGATGAACGACAGGGAAATGGCCAACAACCGTCAGTTGGATGACTGGGTGGTTCAGGATCTCAATCGCCAGCCCAGGCTGCCTTTTATCGACAACCAGTTTGATGCTGCAGGCATCTGTGTCTCTATCGATTATCTGACGAACCCGGTCGAAGTGCTGCGGGATTTGGGTCGGGTGATGAAGCGTGGCGCGCCTTTGGTTATCACTTATTCCAACCGCCTGTTCGAAACCAAGGCAACGGCTGCCTGGTTACACCTGCAGGACGAGCACCGGGCCCATCTGGTCAGGCACTTTCTGGAAGAAGCCGGCTGTTATGAAAATATCGAAATGATGGACCGCAGTCCGAGGTATGGAGATCCCCTTTATGCCGTGGTTGCCAAGGTTGCTTGAGGTCCTGACATCAGCTCGCAGCCTGGCAGCCAGCTTAAAGACCCTGATAAGGGGAACAGTCTGACTGGTTCCGTAATTAATCGATAAACAGAACCTCCCCGGTTTCCAGGGAGTACTCAGCACCAACAATTTCCAGTTGCCCACGGTTAACCAGCTGCTCGAGAATTTGTGATCCGTGCCGCAGGTGATTGACCGCTGCAAGAATATTGGCCCGAATGGATACTGCCATTAACTTTTCGGCATCGTTTTTAAGTTCTGTTTGAAACAGTGGTTCCACCGTTGGCCTGATGCGGTTAACGATGGATAGCAAATTATAGGATGTTTCTGTCGAAGGTTTTTCGAGCTCATCAATGGTGGCCCTGACAGCACCACACATGGTATGGCCCAGTACCACGACCAGTGGCGTACCAAATTGCTCAACCGCAAATTCGACACTGCCCACCTGAGAAGGCGCGACAATGTTGCCAGCAACGCGGATGACAAACAGGTCTCCCAGACCCTGATCGAACACGATTTCTGCGGGGACTCGTGAATCGGAACAGCCCAAAATGACGGCAAAGGGCGCCTGACCTTCGACGAAATCAGCTCGTTGCATTTGCTTGACGATGGTGTCGACACTGCGCACACCGGTGACAAAACGTTGATTGCCTTCTTTCAGGCGCTGCATGGCTTCATTGGCTGTCATCATTTCTCTTTCCATTCCTTAGATTTCATCAAGTAATCAAACAGTCCAGTATGTTGCCAAGCGATTTTACGGGTGGCAACTGCCATTGGGGTTTATACATTTTTTGGCCGTTTAAAACGGGTTGTTAGCAGCTTGGGCTTTCGTGAGGTTTCAAAGCGACTAGATGACCTTTGCCAGTAGGTGGCTTTTTGTTTGTAGATTGAAGAGTTTGCAGCGTTGGCACCAGGTTCCAGATATCAACGTAAGAGGGGTTGTTTGTTGGCGGTGATGCTAGTTGGTTTTCAGGTTTATTGTGATCAGGTAGAGGCAAGTAGAAAAATGGTGGGCCCAGCAGGACTTGAACCTGCGACCAAGCGATTATGAGTCGCCTGCTCTAACCAACTGAGCTATGGGCCCTTTTAAACTTGCCTTGGCCTATCGCAGTATTCCACCGCTTGGTTCGTTCGGTCACATACACGTTGTATGTGACCTCATTCACTCATTGTGCGGCTTGCGCTAAGCCAAAAATTCAGCGTTAAACTTTTTGGAGATTTTGTTATTCGTCAAGGAAGCTGCGCAGGTGGTCCGAACGGGTCGGGTGGCGCAACTTTCTCAGTGCTTTGGCTTCGATCTGACGGATACGCTCGCGGGTCACATCGAACTGCTTACCGACTTCTTCCAATGTGTGATCTGTGTTCATATCGATACCAAAGCGCATACGCAGAACTTTGGCTTCCCGGGCGGTCAGCCCATTCAGCACATCACGGGTCGCTTCAGTAAGACTTTCACTGGTGGCGGAATCCACCGGGGACATGATGTTGACGTCCTCGATAAAGTCTCCCAGGTGAGAATCTTCGTCGTCGCCAATGGGCGTCTCCATGGAAATGGGTTCCTTGGCGATTTTGAGCACCTTGCGGATTTTGTCCTCGGGCATTTCCATGCGTTCCCCCAACTCTTCGGGAGTGGGCTCACGGCCCATTTCCTGAAGCATTTGACGGGAAATGCGATTGAGCTTGTTGATGGTCTCAATCATGTGCACGGGAATACGGATGGTGCGTGCTTGGTCGGCAATGGAGCGGGTAATGGCCTGGCGAATCCACCAGGTCGCATAGGTGGAAAACTTGTAGCCGCGACGGTACTCAAATTTATCCACGGCTTTCATCAGGCCGATATTGCCTTCCTGGATCAGGTCGAGGAATTGCAGGCCGCGGTTGGTGTATTTTTTGGCAATGGAAATCACCAGACGCAGGTTGGCTTCCACCATTTCTTTCTTTGCGCGCCTTGCTTTGGCTTCGCCGATAGACATGCGGCGATTGATGTCTTTGATCTGTCCCACTTGCAGGCCGGAGTTTTCCTCGATCTGTCTCAAGCGGCGCTGGCTGCGCTGGATATCTGCTTTGAGTTCATCCAGGGCTTTGGCATAGGGTTCTTTGGATTTCAGCAGGCTGGTAATCCATTTTTCGTCGGTTTCATGGCCGGGGAATGTCCGGATGAAATCGGCACGGGGCATTTTTGCCTGGCGCACGCAGAGTGTCATGATGGTGCGTTCTTCGTTGCGAATGGCAACCAGTGCATCGCGAACCACATCGGTCATGGGGTCAAACTGCCGGGGAGCAAGCTTCAGGTACTTGAAGTGCTCACTCAGTGCAAGCATCGGCTCCAGACTGTTTTTGTGTCCCAAGCCATATTTGTTGATGGCCTTTTTGGCCTTTTCATTCAGTTTGCGAAGGGTGTCGAAGCGCTCTTTGGCTTCCACCGGGTCGAGACCTGAATCGTCTTCAGCCTCATCGCTGTCTTCCTGATCTTCGTTTTCGTCATCGTCGTCGTCATTGGACTGACGGGCTTTTTCCTCTTCACGGTTTTTTGCAGCCTCAGCCTGGGCCAGTGCCGAAGGCACGTGTTCCATGGGGTCGAGGTAGCCGATCAGTACATCGCTGAGTTTGCGCTGTTCGCTTTCGATGAGATCGTATTCGGAGAGAATGTGGTCAACTGTGGTAGGCCATTCAGCCAATGCTGCCATCAGTTCGCGAACGCCTTCTTCGATGCGCTTGGCGATCTCAATCTCGCCTTCGCGAGTCAGCAGTTCGACGGAACCCATTTCCCGCATGTACATACGTACTGGGTCTGTGGTGCGATGCTGTTCGGTCTCAACCGCAGCCAAGGCAGCCGCTGCTTCTGCAGCAGCAATTTCGTCAGTAGTGGAGTCGCCGGAGGTGATCAGCAGTTGTTCGGCATCGGGCGCAGTCTCAAAAACACTGATGCCCATGTCGTTGATCATTTGAATGATGTCTTCGACCTGATCGGGATCAGAAATATCTTCTGGTAGGTGATCGTTCACCTCTGCGTAGGTCAGATAGCCCTGTTCACGGCCTCTGGCGATCAGTTCCTTGATACGTGATTGTTGCTGTGCGGTACCACTCATATATGATCTGCTGTTATTCCGGGGGCAAAATTAAGCGCGGGATTATACCGGAAGAAGCTGCGTTTGTGTTACCTGTTTTGGTAAAAAATGCCGTTCTTTCCGGTCTTCAGCTATTGCGCTCTGGGTTTCCCAAGTATTTGATTAAATAACTCTTTTGTCTCCACCGTGCGCTGCTCTGCGGAGAGTTTGAGCCATGCGTTGTTGAGGTGTTTCAGGTCAAGTTCATCAACAGCCTCTTTGTCAGCCAGGTGGCGGAGAAGTTCAGCTGGTGCCAGTTGCGCAAGGCTTTTTCTCAATAGCCGATCCTGACTATCGATGAATTCCCGCTGATTATCCCGTTTGCTGTTTGCCACGGGCCTTAGAAGGTCGGTGGCGGCGATTTTGGCGAGGGCTTCAGCCTGGTCGGCGCTGTGCACGCCACGCCAGTACCCAAGGATATGATTGAGGCTGTAATTGGGGTTTTCAAGGAGCAGTTCAACAAGGGGCAACAGAATTTCAATGCCCTCGTCATCGAGCTTTTGCAATGTTTCCAAAGCTGCGCAGTGAGCGATTAATTCCGGATGATTAGCCAACAGCGCGATCATGGTGTACGCCGGGGACATTTTGACCCGCTTGCTTACTTTAGCCTGATTTCTGGTAGGGGAATGTCGATGGTCGTAATCCTCCGGTGGGGAGTTGTCCATGTAATCGGGGTAGGTTTCGTAACCCAAGTCCTCCGGATACTCTGGGCTGATATCTCGATCCGTTATTGGCGTTGCAGGAACAATCAGGCTAGTCAGCGTTTCCGTATCCAGCCCGGTTTTCTCAGACAGTGTTTTCAGCATCAGTGCCTTGAATACGCCCTGTGGTATGCGGTTGATCAGGGGGGCAGCCAGCTTACTGAGACGGGCGCGGCCGTCCATGGATGAAACATCGAGTCCTTCTGACAGGGAATCGAATAGATACTGGGATAACGGGGTTGCAGATTCGACCAGGGACAGGAACTGGTCTTTGCCGATTTTACGCACCAGAGTGTCCGGGTCTTCGCCTTCAGGGACAAACAGAAAACGGGCAGAACGACCGTCAATCATTACGGGCAGCGCCGTTTCCAGCGCGCGGAGAGCAGCAGTTCTGCCTGCCGAGTCGCCGTCGAAACAAAACACCACGGCTGATGTATGACGGAAGAGTTTTTCCAGATGCTCGGCAGTAACGGCCGTTCCGAGAGTTGCCACAGCATTGTGGATTCCACACTGGGAGAGGGCAACCACGTCCATATAGCCTTCCACCACTAGCAAACTGGGTGCTTCACGCATTTGCTGGTTGGCTTCGTAGAGGCCGTAGAGTTCTCGCCCTTTATGGAACAGGGGTGTTTCCGGGGAGTTCAGGTATTTGGGTTTGTCGTCTCCCAATACCCGTCCGCCAAAGCCAATGGTGCGGCCCCTAAGGTCGCGAATGGGAAACATGATTCGGTTGCGGAAACGGTCGTAGAGTTTGCCTTCTTCCTGCCGGTCGATCAGCAGCCCGGTATCTTTCAGCTGTTGAATGTCAAGATCCGATTGGCCGAGAGTCTGTAAAAGGTTGTCCCAGCCGGGAGGAGCGAAGCCAATGCCAAAGGTTCTTGCCACTTCGCCGCTCAGACCGCGGCTTTTCAGGTAGTCGACGGCAGTTTTCGCTTCCGGGTGCTGACGCAGGCAGTTTCTATAGTAGCGATCGGCCTTCTCAGCCACGGCGTAGAGCCCTTTGCGGCGCTCCGTGGCGGCGTCGTTATGGTTAGACTCTCTGGGGACTTCCAGCCCGGCGTGCCTGGCGAGTGATTCCACGGCTTCCGGGAAGGCGGTGTGATCGTAGTCCATAACGAAACCGATGGCGTTCCCGCCGGCGCCACAACCGAAGCAATAGTAGAATTGTTTGTCCTGACTAACTGTGAAAGAGGGCGTTTTTTCGTCGTGGAAGGGGCATCGGGCAGAGTGATTTTTGCCCGACTTTCTCAGATCAATGCGGCTGCCTACAATATCGACGATATCCACCCGGTCCAGCAGGTCGTCGATAAAACTTTGTGGAATTTTGCCGGCCATTCATTCCCAGAAAAATGATGGTGAAACGGAATTTACCGGCCGCAGCACTTTTCTAAGCGGTGTATATCGGCCGGTAGGAAAGTGACAGCTTAACCAGTAAAGGGGTGGCTGATCTAGCCCGCTGTTATCCCAGTTTGGATTTCACCATGCCGCTGACAGCCCCGACATCGGCGCGCCCCTGAATCTGGGGTTTCAGCAGTCCCATGACCTTGCCCATATCGCGCATGGATTCAGCGCCGCTTTCCTGAATGGCAGCATCAATCATGGTGGTTAATTCTGCCTCGCCAAGCGCCTCGGGGAGGAATGCCTGGATTACGTCAATTTCCGCCTGTTCCTTATCGGCCAGTTCCTGGCGTCCGGCATCCAAGTATTGGCTGATGGAATCCCGGCGCTGTTTGACCATTTTGTCGAGAATGGCCAGCACCCGTGCATCATCCACTTCAATGCGTTCATCCACTTCAATGCGCTTGAGTTCCGCTAGAATCAGGCGGATCGCGCCTAGGCGCTCCTTCTCTTTGGCGCGCATGGCATCTTTCATGGCTTGGGTGATCTGTGCTTTTAGGGTATCGCTCATGGGAATTTCCTCAAACGCAAAAAGCGCCGACGTGGCGGCGCTTGATGGATAGAATTTACAGACTGTCTAACGGGTATTAGTACAGGCGAGTAAATTTCCGAGTTTCGCGTGATTGCTTTTTGGCGTGACGCTTCACAGCAGCAGCGGCTTTGCGCTTGCGTTCCCATGTGGGTTTTTCATAAAACTCACGACGGCGAACTTCGGCCAGTACACCGGCTTTTTCACATGAACGCTTGAAGCGACGCAGAGCCACATCAAAAGGCTCGTTTTCTTTAACGCGAACGTAAGGCATGTATCCTCGATCCTGTTGTATGCAATTAGTTTTCAGTGCCGTGATATTCAGCACGATCTTCAAGGGCGCGTATTCTATACGTATCCCGAAGTGGTTGCAAAACTTTTATGGCCTGCGTGCGGGTGGGCTAACCACATGAATTTGAGACGTTTTTACCGTATCATTCGCCCTTTTCCACCCTCCCTTCAAGCATAGGCCAGAATCGAGTGCGCGTACTGGGTATTGAAACCTCCTGTGATGAAACCGGTGTCGCCGTATATGACAGCGATCGGGGCCTTCTGGCCCACGCCCTCTACAGTCAGGTGGCGGTCCATGCCGAATACGGTGGCGTGGTGCCGGAATTGGCTTCCCGGGATCACGTGCGCAAGCTGTTACCACTGATTTCACAGGTGCTCAATGAGCAGGCATTGACCCCTGCTGATATTGACGGTGTGGCCTACACCGCGGGTCCGGGACTGATTGGTGCCCTGATGGTGGGCGCTAGTGTTGGTCGCTCCCTGGCCTATGCCTGGGATGTTCCAGCCATTGGTGTTCATCATATGGAAGGGCACCTGTTGGCGCCCATGCTGGAAGCCACTCCTCCGGAATTTCCGTTTGTTGCCCTATTGGTGTCTGGTGGCCATACCCAGTTGATCGCTGTTCAGGGTATTGGCCGCTATGAAATTCTCGGCGAGTCCGTCGACGATGCGGCGGGCGAGGCATTTGATAAAGCGGCCAAAATGCTTGATCTCGATTACCCTGGTGGGCCAGAAATTGCCAGACTGGCGGAGCGGGGCAACCCGCAGCGATTCAAATTTCCCCGACCCATGACGGATCGACCCGGCCTGGATTTCAGCTTTTCGGGCCTGAAAACCTATACCCTGAATACCATCGCAGAGCACCGTGGTGACGATGTGCTGCCGGATGATCAGACCATGGCAGATATTGCCTGGGCTTTTCAGGAGGCGGTGGTAGATACTCTCGCTATCAAATGTCGGCGTGCCCTGGAGCAGACTGGCCTGAAAACACTGATTATTGCAGGGGGAGTTTCCGCCAATAGTCGTCTTCGGGAAAAGCTTTCTGCCAGTCTTGCCAAAGTGGGCGGCAAGGTTTTTTATGCCCGGCATGAGTTCTGTACGGACAATGGCGCCATGATCGCCTATGCGGGATGCCGACGCTTAATGGCGGGGCAGAGGGAAGGCTTGTCCATAAGCGCCTTGCCACGTTGGTCCATGGATACACTGCCACCCCTGCCGGAGTTATAGCCACCATGGATATTGTGTACATCCGCGATCTGCGCATCGATACCATCATCGGCATTTTTGACTGGGAAAGAGAGGTCCGCCAGGTGGTGAGCATTGATCTGGACATGGCGACCGATATCCGTCGGGCAGCGGCGAGCGAGGACATTCGGGATGCACTTGACTACAAAGCTGTAGCAGATCGTTTGCAGGCATTCATTGGCGACAGTCAGTTTCTGCTGGTTGAAACCATGGCTGAGCAGGTGGCGGCCTTGGTGATGCAAGAATTTGAGGTGCCCTGGGTGCGCCTGCGCATTGGCAAGCCGGCAGCTATTTCACAGGCTGAGGATGTGGGTGTGGTGATTGAACGGGGAGCACGCAGCTGATGGCTCGTGTTTATCTGGGGTTGGGTAGTAATACCGATCGTGAGCACTATATTCATGCCGCGTTGGATGCCTTGGCTGAGCAGTTTGGTGATGTGCAATTATCCTCTGTATATGAAAGTGAAGCCGTGGGTTTTGAGGGCGATGCATTTCTGAATCTTGTGGCAGGTATTGAAACGTCGATGTCGGTAGGCGAGTTGTCCCGCTATCTAAAAGCACTGGAAGATCGGCATGGGCGGCGTCGTGATTGTCCGCGCTACAGTGGACGTACCCTGGATATTGATATTCTGACCTATGATCAATGTGTCGGTTTGGTGGATGGGGTTGCCTTGCCTAGGGGGGAAATTCTGTTTAACGCCTTTGTGCTATGGCCGTTGGCGGAAATTGCCCCGGACGAGCTGCACCCGCTTGCCGCCCTGAGTTACGGGGAGCTTTGGCAAAACTACGAACACAATCGGCAGGCACTGTGGCCCGTGTCCTTTCACTGGCGGGGTTCAGAGTTGACACGCTTTCCGACCAGGCTTGCCGAGGGGTTATAAATGATTCATCAGTGGCAGTTATCCCGTTGTTTCAATATTGACGATTTGCGCAAGCTGGCAAAAAAACGCCTGCCCGCTTCACTGTTCGGCTATATCGACGGGGGCTCAGATGATGAGTACACGTTGCGTGCCAATACATCGGCATTTGATCGATATGGTTTGATGCAAAAAGCCTTGGTCGATGTGTCAGAGATTGATCTTTCAACCACTGTCCTGGGCAAAAAAATCGACTGGCCGGTGCTTTGTGCGCCAACCGGTATGAGTCGCATGTTCCACCATGAAGGAGAGCGTGCAGTAGCCCGGGAGGCGGCGAAGAGTGGCACGTTTTATTCACTGTCCACACTTTCCACCACCAGCATTGAGGATGTTGGCCGGGAAACCGATGGCCCAAAAATGTTCCAGGTCTACGTGCACAAGGATAGGGAGTTAAGTCGCGAGTTTGTTCAGCGAGCGAAAAGTGCCGGTTTTGATGCTTTGTGTCTCACGGTGGACTTGCCCGCCCACGGTAATCGCGAACGTGATCTGCGCACCGGCATGACACTGCCGCCAAAATTGACGGCAAAAAGCGTGCTGGATGTGCTGTTGCATCCCGCCTGGGTATATCACTACCTCACTACCGATGCCATCGAACTGGCCAATGTGGCCCATAAGATACGGGAAGGATCTGGCGAGGTGTCTAACCTGCTCCAGTACGTATCGAAACAATTTGACCCCACGGTTTGCTGGGAAGATGCCGAATGGATGAAAAGCCTGTGGGATGGGCAATTCGTTGTGAAAGGCATTATGTCTGTGGAAGATGCCAGGCGGGCTGTGGATATTGGCGCTTCGGCCATTGTGATTTCCAACCATGGCGGTCGCCAGTTGGATTCATCGCCGGCGACCATTGAGATGTTGCCCAAGATTGCCGATGCAGTGGGTGGGCAGATTGAGTTGATTCTGGATAGCGGTATTCGCCGTGGAACCCATGTGCTGAAGGCTTTGGCTTTGGGCGCTGACGCCTGCATGATCGGGCGATCCTATCTATATGGCCTTGCCGCTGGAGGCCAGCCCGGAGTGGCGAGGGCAATACAATTGCTGCGCACTGAAATTGAGCTGGATATGAAGCTGATGGGGTGCCGTCAGCTGTCAGATGTCACGGCTGATTGCCTTTATTTTCGGGATCAGTAATAACCTGCACAGCGAATGCATAAGTCTGTGTAGGGGACGGCCTGCAGTCGTTCCAGTGAGATCTCCTCATTGCAGTGACGACAGGTTGTGTAACTGTCGCTTGCGATCCTTTCCAATGCCTGTCCGACCTTGACCAGCTCCAGGCGCGCTTCATTTCCCAGCGCATTCATCACCTCGTCGTTTTCCCTTTCCTGGGCCTGCTCAGACCAGTCATTGGAGTGAGCCTTGGTGACATCCTGCTTGATCTTGTCCAGGCGATGTAACAGCTCTTCCTTGCGGGATTCAAGTTGGCGTTTGATGCCATTGATTTCAGATGACATGGGGAGGTTCTCCATCCTGAAAAAATTTGACCGGGCTTGATTGCCCGGCCCTATGTAATAAACAGTTTCAGGTTAATTGATGTCAATACGTTTCTGGGTAGGGGCTGCTTTGGCCTTTTTCGGCGCGGAAAGCTTGAGTACACCATCGTCAAATGACGCCTTGATGTCCTCTTCGTGGACATCGCCACCCAGGTTGAAACTGCGCACGTATTTGCCAAAACGCCGTTCCTGGCGAATGACTTTGCCTTTGCGCTCCTCTTTTTTCTCCTGGGTTGTTTCTGCTTCCAGCCGGAGTACGCCGTTTTCCAGGGTGATACTGATGTCTTCCTTTTTTACGCCGGGCATTTCTGCGGTGATTTCGTAGTGGTCATCCCGATCTACGATGTCTACCCGCGGTGAAAAGAAAGACTCTGGCGCATCGGCTTCATTGCCGTTGGCCGCCCAAAAATCATCAAAAAACCGATCCATGTCGAAGAATCTGCTTCTCGGTACTAGTGACATAACACACCTCCAAAATAAAAGCGGTTGATGTTGTTTGGGTCGTGTAAAGCATAGTCAACAAATTGCTTTCACGCCGTTTCATGAGAAGGGATTGGGCTTTTGAAGAGGTTTTTCAAGCCGCATTAATGGGCGAAGAGTGAAAATAGTTGAGCTCGATCAAATAAATCAGCTATTCAGACTGCTTCCACCATCGACGGCAATCACCTGCCCGGTGATATAACTGGCGCGAGTGGCCAGAAACAGGGCTGTGCGGGCAATATCTTCGGGGTCGCCAATACGTTGCAAGGGTACCTTGCTGATCACCTGTTGTTGCAGGTCATCGTTCATTTGCCCGTCACTGTGGGGCCAGAGAATGACGCCAGGGGCAATGCCGTTGACACGCACTATGGGAGCCAGCTCTGTAGCCAGTGCTTTGGTCATCATCGCGTTGCCGGCCTTGGCGATACAGTAGATGCTGTAGCCCTTGAGAGGACTACGGGCGTAAATGTCAGCAATATTAATAATGCTGCCGGCGCTTTCCCGCAAAGGCCCGGCAAGTGCCTGGCAGAGAAAGTAGGGGCCCTTCAGATTGCTGTTCAGCAAGTCGTTCCATTGTTCATTGTCGGCGCTTTCCAGTGGTGTGGGATAGAAACTGGAGGCATTGTTGATCAGGCAATCCAGCCTGCCTTGCCACAGGAGAACCTGTTTTGCCAGATTCTTGACCGCGGAAAGGTCATCCAGAGCTACCTGGAAGACGTTGGCAGAGTTCTGGCGTTCAGCATTGAGCTTATTGGCCAGTCGCTGGGCATCATCGATGGATTGATGGCAGTGCAGGGCGACATTGAAGCCTGCCTGGTGGAAGCTGCGGGCGAGGGCTGCGCCAATGCGTCGGGCAGCTCCGGTCACTAACAGCACGGGTGCGGTCAATGGCAGGGCTCCCGAAGTTCATTGAGAATGGACAGGCGACGTTGCTCAATGGCATCCCCCAGTTTTTTGCCAGAGAGCCCCTGATTGATCAAAGCCTGATGGTCGATGTTTTGTATTGCCGCAAACGCCTTCTGCAGCCATTGTCCGGGATAATAATCCCGTTGTTCAAAACCTAGTCGCCCCCTGGCATCGGCCTCGCAACAGTGGACAAATTGCTGCAGTTTATCCGCCTGTCTCAGTGCGCCGATTTCTTTCAGTAGGCGCAGTGTTGTTAATGCCTTGAGATGGGGGGCTTTGTGGCAGTGGAGATGGTGGCGTGTTACCGCAACAGCCAGCTCCCGAAAGCGGTTGGGTACTTTGAGGCGGTCGCAGACCCCATTAACCAACTTCACACCATTTTCTTCGTGGCCAATATGCCTTGGCAGGATGGATGATGGGGTGATGCCTTTGCCGAGGTCGTGCATTAAAACAGCAAAACGAACTGCGGGATCGGACTCCAGCAATGCAGCCTGATCCAGCGACATCAGAATATGTAAGCCGGTGTCCACTTCCGGGTGATAGTCAGCCCGTTGGGGAACCCCAAACAGGCGGTCCACTTCAGGGAGCAGCACTTTCAGGGCGCCACACTCGCGTAACACTTCAATGAAGGTGCGGGGAGAGCGTTCGCCCATTGCCCGTTCTGTCTCCATCCATACCCGCTCTGGGGTGAGATGTTGCAATTCGCCACTTTGGCTGAGCACCGTCATCAAGGACATGGTTTCGGACGCCACAGTGAAACCCAGGTGGGCATAACGGGCTGCGAAGCGGGCCACCCTGAGCACCCGCAGGGGGTCTTCCACAAAGGCGTTGGAGACATGACGCAGCACCCGGTTCTTTAGGTCTTCCTGACCGCCATAGGGATCAATTACCGTGCCGTCTTCAGCTTGTGCCATGGCATTGATGGTGAGATCGCGGCGGCTGAGATCTTCTTCCAGTGTGACGTTGCTGTCGGTGCAGAACTGGAATCCTTTATAACCCACACCGGATTTTCGCTCGGTGCGGGCCAATGCGTATTCCTCGCCGGTTTGTGGGTGCAGAAAAACTGGAAAGTCGTTACCTACGGGCCGATAGCCCTGATCCAGAAGGGTTTCCGGAGAGGCGCCCACAACTACCCAGTCCCTTTCTTGGTAGGGGTATTCGAGTAGCTTGTCACGGACCGCGCCGCCAACCAGATAAACTTTCATAGACATGCTCACCATCGGGCTAATGGTAACAGCACGTGCACAGTGCAGGTATCCTTATGAAAAATGATTGGCTTGATCACGGCTTGACATATACTCGTTCAGAAAAGGAGTGTTGCGATGATGAGAGTCACACTGCTGGATAGCAGCGGCCAACCAACGCAGGGCGGCAGTGAGTTAATTGATGAATGGCGGCAGTCTGGGGCAGGCTACTTGTGGTTGGACCTGTATGGGGAAGATGAGGCCAAAGAAAGTGCATTGCTGGAAAGTTTTGGTATGCACCATCTCGCTATTCAGGATGCCCAACGGAAGCGTCATCCACCAAAACTGGAAGTATTTGACGATCATTTGTTTATTCTTTTGAGGGGGCTGGATGCGGAAAGCCAGTCCCTGGATTTTGGCACTGTGCAGATCGCCATGTTTGCCGGCAAAAACTTTCTGATTACTCGCCGTGGCGGCGTTTCTGTCAGTATCAATGAATGGTGGAGTAAGGCTGCCATGCCACAGATGCTGGGCCGGGGTGGTATTCACATGGCGCTGGCGCTGGCAACCACGGCTGCAAGACGCTATCTGGACTTGTTGCTGGGATTTGAGCCGACCTTGTCCGAACTGGAAGACGGCTTGCAGGAACATCCGGATGACCAGAAAATGCGTGAACTCACCGGTTACCGAACCCGTCTGCGTAAGCTCAGACGAATCTTTTCCTATCTTGCCGGGGTGTTTGAAGCGCTGCGTGAAGTGGATGAGCCACTTTTTAGTGCAGAGTCTGAGGAATATCGTCACCAGGTGATCGATGTTTATGAAAAATATGAGCGGTTGTTGTCACTCTCATCCATGTATTACGAGGTGGCTGGAGACCTGGTTGATGGTTACATCTCCCTGACATCTCACGAGCTGAACAGCACCATGCGTATACTCACTGTGCTGACGGCGATATTTGTGCCCCTGGGTTTCCTCGCTGGCGTCTATGGAATGAATTTTGACAACATGCCCGAGTTACACACGGAAGGTGGGTACTTTGTCTTGTTGGGCACAATGGCGGCCATTGCGTCTTCATTGTTACTGATTTTCAAATATAAGAAGTGGTTGTGAGGTTGCTGTGAAAATGAAGTGGCTGGATGACTGGTTTCAGCTGAAATTGCTGGAGATCGGCGATTATGTCCTGACATTGGGTGAGCTGTTTGGCTTTCTGCTGATTATCGCCGTGACGCTGGTGTTGTCCCGTTGGTTGAGCCGGGCACTGACCAAAGTGGTTGGCTCCCGTAGCCGTATTTCCCCAAGCCAGCTCTATACCTTTACCCGTCTTATGAGCTATTCAATTCTCGTTATCGGTTTCCTGATGGCTCTTAGCAGTCTGGGCGTGAGTTTTGACAGAATGTTACTGGTAGCAGGGGCGCTTGGCGTCGGTATCGGTTTCGGGTTACAGAATATTGCCAACAACTTCGTGTCCGGAATCATTATCCTGTTTGAAAAGTCCTTGCGAGTCGGGGATTTCGTAGAGCTGGAGTCCGGGTTGTTGGGAGAAGTAAAGGAAATCAATATTCGCAGCACGCTGCTGAAGACCATGGACAATGCGGATATTCTCGTGCCGAACTCTGAGTTTATCAATGGCCGGGTCAATAACTGGACGCTCAAAGATGATGAACGCCGCTTCTCTATCCCTTTTGGCGTGGCTTACGGTTCCGATACGGACAAGGTGATTGAGATTGTCACCGCCGCTGCCAGGGAGCTGCCACTGACCTTTGAGAAGGGGGATCGTCAGACCTTCGTGGTGATGAAGGAGTTTGGTGATAGCAGCCTGGATTTTGCTCTTTCCGTGTGGGTGCGCGGCGAGGCCATCAAGCGCCCGGGGCTGGTGAAGTCAGAGTACCTGCTGGCGATCAATAAAGCCCTTGTGGCCAACCAGATTGAGATTCCTTTCCCGCAGCGGGACTTGCATTTACGTTCGTCTTCCATTCCTCACGACAGAGCATCACCCGAAGATGCACTTAACATCTAATCCATTTAACGACTATGGCGTCGCTCATTGTTGGCGACAAACGCAAAAAATCGGCTCATTTGCTCTGGGCCAAGGGTGACGGGGTGAGTGCCTGTTCTCAGACAGGCTTCAGCAGTGGGGTAGCGACTGGCATAGCGTAGTAGCCGGATGCGCGAACGAAGCTGATCAATAATGTGGGTGGCTGTCATGGTTATATCCACAGTCTGTATATTTATACAGTATCTTAACTGTATAAACACGAAAAGCAATAACCTGTAGCCATAGAATTTCATTTGGCCGGCTGATTTTTCTCTGGGGGCAGCTTTCGGCAGTTATCGTGTTCAGAGTTTTCAGATAGCCAGCACATTGTTCTGCTGGCATGAATCAGTGCACAGATTCATGAAGACTGTTGCTTGAAGAGTGACTCCTTGGCTTCCAGCTAAGCTGCTGCCAAATAGCGTCAAACCAGACTATTAATGATCAAGTCAGCAATTTGGCCAGGAATCGCCCTGTGTGAGAACCTTTGACCTTGGCGACCTGTTCGGGCGTGCCTGTGGCAATGATCTGTCCTCCGCCTGAACCGCCCTCAGGGCCGAGATCTACAATCCAGTCGGCAGTTTTGATGACATCGAGATTGTGTTCTATCACAACAACGGTATTGCCGTGGTCGCGCAGGCGGTGCAGAACTGTCAGCAATAACTGGATATCGTGGAAGTGAAGTCCGGTAGTCGGTTCGTCCAGGATATAAAGCGTGCTTCCGGTATCCCGTTTGGAGAGTTCACGGGATAACTTAACCCGTTGTGCTTCACCGCCGGAAAGCGTGGTGGCTGATTGCCCCAGACGGATGTATGACAGGCCAACGTCCATCAAGGTTTGCAGTTTGCGGGCAATGGACGGAACAGCATCAAAAAACTCACGGGCATCCTCTACGGTCATGTCCAGTACCTCGTGGATATTCTTGCCTTTGTAGCGGATATCCAGGGTTTCGCGGTTGTAGCGTTGGCCCTTACAGATATCACAGGGCACATAGATATCTGGCAGAAAGTGCATCTCTACCTTGGTTACGCCATCGCCTTCACAAGCCTCACAGCGACCACCTTTGACGTTAAAGCTGAAGCGGCCAGGTTTATAACCACGAGAACGGGCTTCCTGGGTGCCGGAAAACAGTTCCCTGATGGGGGTGAAAATGCCCGTGTAGGTGGCAGGATTGGATCGAGGGGTGCGACCTATAGGGCTCTGGTCGATATCGACACACTTGTCGAGTGCGTCGATGCCTTCGACTGATTGATGGGGAGCCGGTTTTAATGTGGTGGCCTTGTTCAGAGCGGTGGCCGCGTAAGGATAAAGCGTTTCATTGATCAATGTTGATTTGCCTGAACCGGAAACCCCTGTAATACAGGTAAACAGACCAATCGGCAGGTCCAGGTCGACCTGCTGCAGATTGTTGCCGCTGGCACCGGTGACTTTCAGTCGTGCATTCGTGGCTTGGGAGCGCCGGGTTGGGATCTCGATTTTTTTTCGCCCGGAAAGATAATCGCCAGTCAGGGAGCGGGGTTCGTTAATGATGTTGTCGAGGCTTCCCGTAGCAATGATTTCCCCCCCGTGCACACCTGCTCCCGGGCCGATGTCGACAATATAATCCGCCTCGCGAATGGCCTCTTCGTCGTGCTCTACCACAATCACGGTATTGCCCAAGTCCCGCAGTCGGGTGAGGGTGGCCAGAAGACGCTCATTGTCTCGCTGGTGCAGTCCGATAGAGGGCTCATCAAGGATATACATCACACCGACCAGGCCAGCGCCAATCTGGCTGGCAAGGCGTATGCGCTGGGCTTCACCTCCTGAGAGGGTTTCGGCGCTGCGGTTGAGGTTCAGGTAGTTCAATCCTACATCCACCAGAAAACGCAGGCGGTCACGAATCTCCTTGAGAATTTTTTCTGCAATCTGTCCCTTACTGCCAGTGAGGGTCAGCTGTTCATAGTAATCAGCCAGTTCTCCCACGGGCACATTGCCTACCTCGGGCAAGGTTTTCTCATCGATAAAGACATGGCGGGCCGCTTTTTTGAGCCGAGCACCATGGCACTCCGGGCAACTTTGCGTGCTGAGGTATTTAGTAAGTTCCTCGCGCACAGATTGGGATTCCGTCTCGCGATAACGGCGCTCCATGTTGGGTACGATGCCTTCAAAGTGATGGGAGCGCTTAAAGACGGTGCCTTTGTCGTTAACGTAATTGAAGGTGATGACTTCATCGCCGCTGCCAAATAAAACAACCTGTTGATGCTGGGGCGACAGTTCCTGAAAAGGCGTATTGATGTCAAAGCCGTAATGGTCGGCCAGAGAAGTCAGCATATTGAAATAAAACAGGTTTTTTCTATCCCAGCTGCGAATGGCGCCTTCTGCAATAGAGACTTCCGGGTGCTGGACAACCCGGTCAATATCAAAAAATTGCTTTACCCCTAGACCGTCACAGCTGGGACAGGCGCCCGCCGGATTGTTAAAGGAAAACATCCGGGGTTCCAGCTCATCGATACTGTAGTTACAGATGGGGCAGGCAAAACGGGAGGAAAACACCAGGTCTTTTTGTTCTCCGTCCATGAAGGTGACCACGGCAAGTCCATCGGACAGGTTAAGGGCTGTTTCGAAGGACTCAGCCAGGCGCAGCTTGATGTCGGTTTTTACCTTAAAGCGGTCGACCACCACATCAATATCGTGCTTTTTATTCTTCTCGAGCTCTGGCACATCATCCAGATCAACAATCAGGCCATCCACCCGAACGCGGATAAATCCCTGTGCCCTGAGGCTCTGGAAGACATGTGCATGCTCGCCTTTACGGCCGCGGATAATGGGGGCCAGGAGCATAAGGCCTGTGTCCTCAGGCAGCGCGAGTGCCTGATCAACCATCTGGCTTATGGTTTGTGCCGCTAGGGGTTCCTTGTGATCCGGACACCGAGGTTCGCCAACTCGGGCAAAGAGTAACCGTAGGTAGTCGTGGATTTCTGTGATGGTTCCCACTGTAGAGCGGGGGTTATGTGAGGTAGACTTTTGCTCTATGGAAATGGCGGGGGAAAGCCCTTCAATGTGTTCGACATCCGGCTTTTCCATCATTGACAGGAACTGTCTTGCATAGGCAGACAGTGACTCCACATAGCGTCGTTGCCCCTCAGCGTAGAGCGTATCAAAAGCCAGAGATGACTTACCGGAACCGGACAGTCCTGTGACTACAATCAGCTTGTCTCTTGGTAGGTCGAGGTCTACTGATTTAAGGTTGTGGGTCTTCGCACCGCGAATGGAGATGTGTTCCATCAAAGTTGAGTCCAGAAAAGGCAAGCGGGAAATGATGGGGAAGCTGGAGAGGGAAAGCAAGGGGCTAAAGCGTCAGATGAGGTTTCACGAGATAAGGAAGGGGCTATAAGGAAATTTCCGATGTCAAAAAGTGGGTGCCTATTGCTATAATCAGCGGCCTTGTCGCTAACCCGAAGTGAAGGATTTACCGGATGGACCCCGAACAAGCCCCGCGAAATGCGTATCCTGTTTGCTCAGATGAAATAGACTTGGTAGAACTATTTCGTAACCTCTGGCAGCAAAAACTTCTGATTATTGTTATCACCCTGGTGGTGACTGCTGCTGCTGGTGCTTATGCCTATCTTAGTCCCCCTCTTTATGAAGCCAGGGCGAGTGTGATGCCCCCTCGTTTGAGCGAGATCGCTGGCTTTAACCTAGGACGTGAAAGCTACAACTATAGACGTAATGAGACTGTGATTGAGCAGTTTACTGTCTCCGATATCTATAAAGTGTTCAAGACTAACCTGCTGTCTTCCTCATTGAAAGAGTCATTTATACGAGAGACCTCATCTCCTACATCAATAGGAATAAAAGTGCATGCTCCTGAAGCAAAGAAAAAACCAGACTTTTACGAGGTGGTGATTCAACATAAGTCACCGGAGCAGGCGGCTGAGTGGGCCAACCATTATGTTGATATGGTTGGAGAAAAGGCCGAGCAGGATATGCGGGAGAATGTGCTTGCTGAGATAACTGTTAGAATGCAGGTGATTGAAATGCAACTTGAGGCACTACGCGTTACTGCTCGGAGGCTACGCGAGGATCGTATCGTACGTCTGCGAGATGCTCTGCTGGTGGCGGAAGCTGTGGGCTTGGATACGCCCCAGGTGGGTGTCGGAAAGATGCCTTCAGATGGTGATTTAGCTGAATTTTTTGATGACAACTTATTGTACATGCGTGGCGCCAAGGCTATTAAGGCTGAACTCTCTATCCTGGAAAAAAGGGAAAATGATGACCCCTTTATTAACCAGTTACGTGATCTTGAAAATCAACTCAATTTTCTGAAAGAAATTGATGTCAATCTAGACGATGTTTCAGTTTATACATTGGATAGTAGTGCGAAAGTGCCGGACACCCCGATCAAACCAAAAAAATCAATCCTCATAGCTGTCGGTCTAATTGTGGGAGGCATGCTAGGGGTCTTTATTGCACTGATTCGCAGTATGTTCAAAAAAAGTAATGTTCAAGCCAGTTAAAAGAGTTTCATTATGGTGGCATCTGTTTTTATAGGTTCAGTAAGAGTCTAAAAACTTCTTTGTCTATGAATCTAAGGCATTATGGTATTACACCTGCTTCCTTTCTTGGAGACTCATATTTGATAAATCTTTGTCGTGAAGAAACTTGCTTGTTGTATTAACCAATTCCTGTTTGTTCGCCTGTTTCGGCCTAGGCATTCAGTTGGAAAGCAAGAGGAGCCCATTAGGTTATAGAAAACAAGAGAAGGCCAAGAATGTATTATTAATTTCTATGGTAAATAAACATACCGAAGACGAGTTAGTGATTTTTATAGACCTTAATTGAAAAGTTAAAAACCCATAATAGTCAGTTTAAAAATACGATTAATAGAGGATTTAAATGACGACTCAAGTGAAAAATTTTATTAATGGATATGTGGAAAAACTCAAGAATTTATTGGATCAAATAGACCTGGATGAGTTGGGAAAATTTATTAACTTGATAGAAGGTACGCGTGATTCTAGAGCTAGAATTTTTATTCTAGGAAATGGTGGTAGTGCTGCAACTGCTTCTCACATGGTGAATGATCTTGGTGCTGGACTTCGGCGTAGGAATATTCGTAATTTCGACATTCACAGTCTTGCGGATAACGTGCCGGTTGTGACCGCTTTAGCCAACGATATTGGCTATGAGAATATCTTCGAAATGCAAATGAGAGGGTTGATAACAGCTGATGATGTTGTAGTGGCAATTTCATGTAGTGGTGAGTCACTAAACATAATTAATGCAGTTAATTATGCTAAAGAAGTAGGGTGCTCTGTGGTAGGTATCACCGGATTTGATGGTGGAAAATTGAGGTCTATCTCAGATGTTAACTTGCATGTCGATGCGCCCAAAGGAGAGTATGGGTTAGTAGAGGATGTGCATATGATCTTCGACCATATTATATATAGCTATTATATTTCAGAGATGGCTTGATGACTTTGAGAGTTGGTATAGCCGGATATGGTCGTGTCGGTAAACAAAGACACTTTTGTTTGACGGGAATGAATGAAGTAGAAGTTGTAGGTGTTTTTGATGCCCAGCCGCTCAATAATGTTTGTGAATCGATTACGTTATGCAGCAGCTTTGACGAATTGTTAGGACTCGACTTGGATGCAGTCTTTGTCTGCACCTTCAATGATAGTTTAGCTGAGTTTACTATCCGCGCGCTTGACGCCGGCGTTCATGTATTTTGCGAAAAGCCCCCGGCGCGAAACACAGATGAGCTATCCAAAGTGCTCGAGGTAGAAGCTCGAACGGGTAAGTTGCTTAAATATGGATTTAACCATCGATATCATTATTCAGTAATTGAAGCAAAGAAGATAATTGACTCTGGCGAGATGGGTTCGCTGTTGTGGATGAGGGGAGTCTACGGTAAAGCCGGTAGTATTGATTATCATAAGAACTGGAGAAACTTTCGGCGCTTGTCTGGTGGTGGGATACTGATAGATCAGGGTATCCATATGCTAGACCTTATGATGTATTTTTCGGGTGGTGAATTTACCAAGGTAAATAGTTTTGTCACGAATGCGTTCTGGGACATTGAGGCTGAAGATAATGCATTTGTGGTAATGCAAAATGATGAAAATGTTACGGCGATGATGCATTCATCAGCGACTCAATGGCGCCACAAATTTCTTTTAGAACTGTGTTTCTCCGAAGGCTATATAAATTTGGATGGCATCCTTTCCGGTACACGAAGCTATGCGCCGGAAACCTTAATCGTTGGTCGTAGAGAGTTTGAAGATATAACTTACGCCATGGGTAAGCCTAGAGAAACAACTACATCCTTTGAAAATGATCACTCGTGGGAGCTAGAGATTAAAGAATTCATTGATGCGATTGTTCAGGGTGGAGCTATCAAGCACGGAACTAGCAGTGATGCATATGCGTCTTTAAAACTTGTTGAAACAATTTACGAGCACTCCGGGTTCTATGATGAGTGATATTACATTAGGGATAACAGCAGTTGCATTTTCTCGTGATAACGAGTTGGTTCAGTATGCGAAGAAACACTATCCGGGCAAAGTTATTTTAAACGAAAAAGGAAGGAGGCTTACTCCGAAAGAATTGCGTGAGCTTCTAGGTAAGTGTAACCACGCTATCGTGGGGCTGGACCCTGTTGATGGCGAATTAATCAAGGATTGTCCCAACCTAAAGATAATCTCTAAGTACGGCGTTGGCTTAGACAATATCGATTTTGCAGCTTGTGAGGAAAATGCGGTCTTAGTTACTTATCCAAAAGGGGTAAATAAAAGATCTGTTTCTGAAGAGTTTCTGGGTTGTACTTTGTCGCTGCTTAGAAACCTTTACATCACATCTAATCGTCTAAAATACAATAATGAGTGGTTTGTTGACGGCGGTGTACAGCTAACTGGAAAGACGGTTGGCGTTATTGGTGTTGGTTATGCGGGCAAAGATGTCATTGAGCTTCTTCGTCCTTTTGATTGCCGTATCTTGGTCAATGATATTGTTGATCAGCACTCCTATTATGAATCGGTCGGGGCGCAAAGCGTTTCTAAAGAGTATATCTACGAACACGCTGATGTAATCACTTTGCACACTCCTCGAACCAAAGACACTGTAGGGATGATTGATGCTTCTGCACTCTCAAAAATGAAAAGAACCGCGATAGTAATCAATATTGCACGAGGTGGTTTAGTCGACGAAGAAGCGCTGAAAGTATCTTTGCTTGAAGGGCGCATTGGTGGAGCGGCACTTGATGTGTATCAGAGCGAGCCACCATCAGATAGAACGTTGCTGGAGATTCCGAACCTAATGTGCATGCCACATATTGGTGGAAATGCAAGGGAGGCGGTTTTAGCAATGGGTCATGCAGCTATTGATAACCTTCTGAGAGAGATTAATGAATATTAATTTCCATGGAAAAAGTGTGTTAGTAACAGGTGGCACGAAAGGAATAGGGGAATCAATTGTAAAAGCTTTTTTTGATTCTGGGGCTTCATCAATAAATATTACTGGAAAATCTGAATCGCCGCCTAATTGGATCCGTTCAGTAGATTTTGATGGGAAAATTAAATACTACCAAATAGATTTCTCTGTCAACAACTGGGAAATCAAATTTAAGGAAATGATAGATTATTGCGGCGGTTTCGATTGTTTTGTCAATAACGCGGGCATTAATTTTGTTCATGATATTACAGGCTTCCCACAACAAGAGATGAAGGAAATAATTAGAGTGAATTTAGAGGCGCCATTAGTTGCGACGGGAATGGTTGCCAAGAAAATGAAAGAAAAAGGGTTTGGGCGTATAGTCAATATCGCTTCTATATTTGGTGTTGTTAGTAAAGAAAAGAGAAGTGTCTATACAGCAACTAAATCAGGATTAATTGGTGCTACGAAAACAATGGCATTAGACTTTCTAGATACAAACGTTTTAGTAAACGCAGTTTCTCCTGGATTTATTGAAACGACGCTGACTCGACGCGTATTAGGGGATGATGGAGTGAGTGATATGTGCAGAAAAATACCCCTGAGACGCCTCGGCCAGCCTGAAGAAGTTGCAAAGGCTGTTATATTTTTATGTAGTTCTGAAAATACTTATATTACCGGGCACAATTTGGTTATTGATGGTGGGTTCGTCTGTGCGTAACTTGAAAATATACGCCGATGTTGGAACATATGATTTATTTTTTTCAAAGGATTGGAAAAAAATAAAGGCTGATATTGATGGCGCGGCAGCAATTGTAATTGACAAGAAAGTAAAAAAACTTTACGAAGAAAAACTAGAAATTTCTTCAAGAAATATTATATCACTAGATGTATCAGAAGCTATAAAAACTCCAGAGACTGCATTATATATATGTGAAAAATTGATCTTATGGGGTGTGACGCGCGATCAGTATGTGGTCGCCATCGGAGGGGGGGTAATACAGGACCTGGTTACGTTTGCTGCTAGCTTTTATATGAGAGGGATTGATTGGGTGTTGTACCCAACTACTCTATTGGCGCAAGCAGATAGCTGTATTGGTGGAAAAAGCTCAATCAACTTTAAAGAATGGAAAAATATATTAGGCAATTTTTATAACCCGAAGCGAATTTACATACAGAGTGAATTTTTGAAGACCTTATCAATCGATGAAATTAGGTCTGGTGTAGGCGAAATAATCAAAGTTTTTTTGCTTTCCGGCGAGAATGCTGTTGATAAACTTGTTGAGAGTATGGCTCGATACCAAAAAGAACCGGCTGTATTGGATTTGTTGATAATTGAAGCGCTAGATCTAAAAAATAAAATTCTTGAGATCGATGCTTTAGATAAAGGCATGCGACTGAAGATGAATTACGGTCATTCATTCGGGCACGCACTTGAGGCAGCAACACACTTTTCTATACCTCATGGGATAGCTGTAACAATAGGCCTTGATATTGCCAATTATTTTTCTTTAAGAAAAGGGTTGATTGATCAAAATCTATTTTCAAAACTTCATCACGTTATATCACTGAATCTTGTGCCTAATGATTTTGTTGATTTCGAATCTTGTGAATTTTTTGATGCATTGGAAAAAGATAAAAAAAATAAGCCTGGGAAATATGGGTTTATTATTCCTGTTTCTAAAGGTGAAGTTGAACTTAAATATTATGAAATTGATGAGTTAACAAACATGATTATTGAAGATTATTTTAAAGAATTATATGGAAAATAAAGTGAAAAAATTAGGAAAGGTTGTTTTACATATTCCCGCAAGAGAGGGAAGTAAGCGAGTGCCTCGCAAGAACATCCGGGACATGGCTGGTAACCCTATGATTTCATACGCAGCAAGGGCTTCGATAGATTCAGGCGTAACGGACAATATATATATAAATACAGATGCTCAAGAAATCATCGACTATGTTAAAAAATCACTCCCAGAAATGAAGATTTATAAGCGTAGAAAAAATCTAGCCGATGATAGTGCGTCAAGCGATCAGTTTAATATGGATATAATAGAAGCACTTGAGCCAGATACTTTGATTATGATTAATCCTGTCTGTCCGCTCATCGAGGCGAATGATATCAAAGAAGCGCTAGTAGCGTATGAACATGGCGATTGCGATACGTTGATTACTTGTTCTACGACCCAAATGCAGACATTTTGTAATGATAGCCCTGTGAACATCAACCCAGATGAAGAGTTGGCGCCCAGCCAGGCAAATCCTGTTGTGCAGATCTTAAATTGGGCTATAACCATCTGGGATGCAAAAGCATTTAAAGAGAGGTACCAGAAATTTGGCTACGCATCTATTGGTACAGTTCGAACACTCTATCCAATTGATCATCTGAAAAGTTTTAAAGTCAGCGAGGAAAAAGATTTTTTAGTGTGTGAAGCATTGTTAAAAAGTAGAAGATCTTAAAAATCAAAATCTTATGCAACAAATTGTATCGACAAATGAGATATTTGCAAAAAAAGCTGCTTCACTTATTCTCGCTCAAGCTCGAAACTGTAACGTAAAAGATAAAATTTTTAGACTTGCACTTACTGGTGGAAAAACACCGATAGAAATATTTGAAGAAATTTTGGCACATCAACATAAAGTCGACTGGAGCGGTGTTGAAGTTTTTTGGATAGACGAAAGGTGTGTTCCTGCAACGTCAACGGACAGTAATTTTGGGGAGTGCGACCGTAAACTCATACAAAAATTAATTCAAAAGCCAAAATGTTATCCAATCTATTTCAACGGCCAAGCAAAAAAATCTTCACAAGAATATGAAGAATTGCTTGGGCATAAATTTGGATCTAGTCTTCCTAGATTTGACATGGCGCTCCTTGGCGTCGGCTCAGATGGCCATGTGGCTTCATTGTTTACTAGGGAGCATGTGCTAGATACTTCTTCCTGGGTATTAACGACTAATTCCCCTAATCACCCTTACGAGAGGGTAAGCTTAAGTATGCAGGTCATTAATAATGCCAGATATAAGCTTTTTATAGTGAAAGGTCACGAAAAGGAATGGGTATACAATGCCTGTATTGACGGAGTTAACTCTGATGTGCCTGCTTCATATGTGTCTTCCAACGGTGATGATACGTGTTGGTTAACCTCTTTTTGATAGTTCAAAAACATGAGCTTTAAAAAAAATCTATTATTGATTTACTTGGTTTACTTTTCGCGAGCTAGCGTTTTGTTACTGTTGCTGCCATTATTGATTCGCCGGTTGGGAGACCATTGGGGGACGTTTGCTACCCTATTAAGTTTTATTCAGTTGTCTACAACAGTCATTGAGTATGGCTTTGGGGTGACAGGAACCAAAAGTATTGCTCAAGGAGAAGATAGAGCAAAAACGGTGGTTTCAATATTTTCAGCGCAGCTCTTTCTTTTTTTCGTTATATCACTTTTGTCTATACCGCTTCTGTGGGCATTGAAACTGACTGTAGGTGAGCATGTGCTTGCTTTGGGAATAGTTTTCTTCATGGGTGCGTCTCCGCTATGGTTCTTCCGGGGTGTTGAAAATATATTTTGGATGTCCTTTTTTGAGGTTTTTTCAAAAATTATTGTTTTATTGACGATTTACTTTTTCGTCGAGCGGGCAGATGATTTCGTTATAGCGGTCCAGGCTTATTTCTTGGGTGCGGTTATACCATTCCTTGTGGGATTATATTTGATCATCAATAAGTATGATGTTTCATTTAAAAAGACAAGTTTAACTTCGGCAATAAAAGAAAACCTAAAAAATGGTGTTTATTTTTTTGGTGTTAGGGTGTCTGGTATATTGTTGAGTGTAGGTGGTAGCCTAATTACAGGTTTGCTTGGAAATCCGCTACTAGCAGGTGAGTTTGCAATTGCCGAAAGATCTATCTCAGCAGTAAGAAGTATACTTTTCCCTGCGTGGGATGTTGTCTTTCCAAGAATTATTGCTTTGTTCTCCAAAGATAAAGAGGGCAGCCATCAGTTTAGATTGGCTTCCAATACGGCAATGACATTATTTGCTTTTGCCAGTAGTGCTGGACTTTTTTTCTATTCGAGTGAGATTGTTAAGTTTTTTTCAGGTGAAATTGATAACCAGATTGTACTGTTTGTTCAGATAATGTCTTTGTCTCCAGTTTTGGTCTCGCTTATAAATGGGCTAGGGTTAAGTTATCTGGTTCCTTCTGACATGAGCAAACAATTTTTCATTTCAATATTGATTGGATCTATAATTTATATTATTTCTGCATTTTCTGTATCACTTTTCAGGACACCAATAATCTATTTGAGTTTTTTTTATGTTTTAAGTTTGTCTGTTTCTCTAATTGCAACAATATTTTTTACTCGAAAAAGAAATGCTTAACTTAAAAAATAAATACAGGTCAGAGGCTATTTCATTTGCAAACCCTCTATCAGCACGAGCATGGCTAAGCTTGTTGAACGCAGATAAGTATCTTGGTCTTTCACTTAAAAAAAATATAAAAGAAACTAACCGAAATAAACTTGGCTTCACTTTCTCATCTAATGAAATTGGATATCATGGGAAATATAATCCCAATGCAGATAATGTTATCTTAGGCACTTCATATGCTATGGGATTTGGGGTTGATGAAGGGTGTAACTGGTATGAGTTATCAGAAGACTTTTTAAATAACTATTTTAATCTTGGGATGCCCGTTTCACCACAAAATCACTTGAATGCTCTCAATCAGTTTTATGAAGGAGATTATAAAAAACTTATCTATATCTACCACCCTAATATCTGGATAACAGCACTAGGCTTCTATCTCGCGGATGAATTGGATATGGATATTTTCAAATATAAAAAATGGCGTTCAGATTATATTTCACTAATTAGGCTTGTTCCCCGTTGGGGTCTAAAGGCAGTTAGAAACAGAGTAAAAAGGTTCGACTTAACGGAAGTGGTGCAAACTGTAAGGTATAAAGTAAGTAGCCAGTACTCATATTACAATATTTCGAATTGTGAGAGTTATACTTATAAAATACTAGAGCACTTTAAAGAGCTATTTAATAGATTTGATTCTGTAAAGATATACAGAGTGCCTATTAAGGAACAAATTCTGTTTCTATCAACTTCTAACGAGAAACTACGTCATATAAACATTAATTATGACGCTTTGTGGGAAATTTATGTAGATACAATAACTTCCGCGAATCCTAATGTTCAAATATATGATCTAACCACTCAAAGATACGGTTTTGACATGTCTGATTACTTACCCAACGACACCCATTGGAGTCCATCTGGAAATCAGAAATTCTACGAGATTATTAAACATGATTAATCCAGACGTATCACGACTAGCCAATATGTTATTAGAGGCTAGAGTTGAAAATAGAAAATTATCAGATAGCGCTGCTAATTTTTTTTATGGCTTGACGATTGATAATGGTTATGAAGTACAAAAGAAAGTTATAGCGTTATCAAAGGATAACGTTGTCGGATGGAAATTGGGTGGGACAAATGCTGCAACGAGAACTTTTTTTGGTATAGATGGTTGTTATTGGGGCCCTATTTTTTATCCTGGTCTTGTTGCTGAAAACAGAAAATTGCACCTTACCTCTGGTGAAATTGAAATCGCTGTTAAAACCAATATTAGACATAGTACAGGAATCGCGGCTACACCTGAAAATATAGGGGAATTTATCGACGAGATAGCATTGTCTGTTGAATTTCCCTATGGGGTCATTTCTGATTATCACAAAGCTGGTATTTCTTCACTGATCGCTGATTGCTGCGCATCTGGGCAAGTTGTCTTGGGTGAAAGCGTTCCTTTCTTTGAACTGGGTAGTGCTGAAAATATAAACCTTTGTGTTAATGGTTCTAATGTGCTTTTTACCAACTCTGATACATTGGTAGATGGTTTGGTCAGTACTTTATGTGTTTTTATAAACCGCAGTAGAGATATGGGTTTTCCACTTCTCTCTAACCAATGGATTTTCACTGGTGGGTTAAGTCCTTTGATTGGTTTCAACTCTGGTGACTGTGTTGAGGTGATTTCTACTTCTCTGCCTGATTTAAAGTTCACGGTGATCTAGATGTCAGTACCACTTGATTTTTTACGAAAAACCTATCAAAAGCTAGAGACAGAATATAAAAAAATTGGTCGATTTTCTAGTGCTGATAAAGAATATTGGATTAATTTAAAAAACCGTTATGTGGGAAGAAGAGGATTTATTATTGGTAATGGCCCTAGCTTGTCACCATCTGATTTAGAAAAACTTAAAAATGAAATTACCATTGCATCAAATAAAATATATTTAATATTTGATAAAACTACATGGCGGCCAACGATCTACACCGTTGCAGATCATATTTTATGGCCAAAAATTAATGAAGAGGCTTTAGAATATTTCAAAACCGTACATATTCCAAACTACTTGGACGCCCCGAGATCTGAAAACGTTGTATATTGGCGGTCGCCATTCTCATTATTTACTAAGAGGTTCTCTGGGGATATGTCATACGGAGCTTATGGAGGACATACTGTCACATTCGAGAACATACAAATTGCTTACCATCTTGGTTTAAATCCTATTTACTTGATAGGTTGTGACCACAGTTATTCTGGAGAGGGTGTGGTAACCCCTGGTATTGCAATTCGCCAGAGTAGCCATGTCAGCCATTTTCACCCCAATTACCGAAAGGAAGGTGAAATCGTCATGCCGGCTGCTATAAGTAAAATGGAGTCTTCCTACTCTATGGCTAAAAAATACATTGAAAGTCGTGGAGGTGAAATTTATAACGCAACGAGAGGGGGAAAGTTAGAGATTTTTAACAGGGTTGATTTGGATAAGGTGATTATGTGAGTGTCGCACTAACAACCACTTATTTTTTTATTCTCCTTTCATTTGCGTTATTACCTTTTAATGCACTTCCGATCTTCGGCCATTATCTTGGCGAAGCCTCAGGCGAAGGCGCTTTATATCCATTGTTTGTGGCTACATTTATCTATTTTTCTCGTAAGTGGTATGACGTATTGATGAACCGTCTATATATAAGAAAAAGACCGCTTACACTTTTTTTAGTATGCACTTCTCTTTTTTTACTTATTCCATTTTTAGCTAACCTGGATGTTATTCTTTCTGCGTTTTACATGAATAAAGGAGGCTTATTTAGGTTTATAACACAATCATTACTTTTTCTAATCTGTTTTATGTCAGCCTTTATGATGCGAGATGTTCTCTCAACTCAAAAAAACTATTTGACTTGCTTAAGAGTACTCAGGGGAACTTTCTTTCTGGTTATTTTCTTTTCTTTTTTTCAGTATTTTGTGTACTACCACTCTATCGCAAAAAACATTTACCTATATGTTGGCCAATTTATTTACGAAGACGGGGTTATTGATTACGCCTTAAACGTCAGGCAGGGACTAGGGCTGCACTCTGTTTCACAAGAACCATCTTTTTTGGCTATGTATTTGGCAGTCACTTTTCCATATGTTTTTTTTACTGCAGGTTCTATTGTCAATAAAGCTTTTACCTTTCTCATTTCTTCAGTTGTTGTCTACCTCTCATGGTCTAGGACAGCCTATATTGTTTTCATGATTCAATGTGTTATTGCGCTTTATATTATGTATTTCAAGTACATTAGATTGACTACATTACTTGCACTGTTTGTACCTAGCTTGCTCGTCTTATACTTGCTTTTTCAAGATACTCATGTAGGTGGAATTCTTGCTAGCACCCTTAATGTTAATGAAAGTGGGTCGAGTTCGGCAAGGCTGGGTGCCGCCTACTCTGCACTCTTAGCTTGGTTAAAACATGGCTTTTTTGTTGGTGTTGGTGTTGGCCAGTCTGGATATTACTTGGTTGACTACTTGCCAGATTGGGCTTTTTTAAGCAATGACACTTGGGATGTTTTTAATGGTCTCAGATGGCCTCCCATCCATAATCTCTGGGTGAGAGTACTGCTCGAAACTGGTTTACTTGGATTTTTTCTAACAATTTCCCTTTTCTTGGTATTATTCCTAAGAATCAATCACATTCTTACACTTAAGCATTTCTCAAATAGTAGTCCTGATCATTTAGGTTACGCATCTATGATTTCTCTGTCTGGTGTTTTCCTGATTATGCTTAATCGAGAAACGATCACTAATATGAATATTTGGCTCTCACTAGGATTGATCCTCTCCTATATCCGTTTAAACACTTTAAGTCGGACAGAATGTTGAAACATAAAATTATTAATTGTTACATAGACAATATCTCATACAGAAATGCATTAGATAAAGTTGTATCACTTTCTATATCTAAAAGAGGTTACGTCTGTTTAGTAAATGTGCATATGCTTATCGAGTCATACGATGACACTCATTTCTGCAATATTGTCAATCAATCAGACTTATCATTGCCAGATGGAATGCCTGTCGCAAAATCATTTAGTCTCCTATATGACATAGATCAAAAGCGAATTGCTGGTATGAATTTTATTCAAGATATTTTCTTTGAGTGTAGGCAACACCAATTGAAAATATTTATTTATGGTTCCACTGATGACGTACTGTTAAAAACCAGTGATAAGCTGCGCAAGGATTTCCCCGGCTTAGAGGTATCTTTTTTTTCTCCTCCTTTTCGTCCCCTTACTACACAAGAAAAGCATGATGTTATTGATATGGTTAACTCTGCTTCCCCTGATCTTATAGTTGTAGCCCTGGGCTGCCCAAAACAGGAGAAATGGATGTACGAGCACAGAGATCTAATCTCTGGATGTATGGTTGGTTTGGGTGGGGCTTTGTCAGTCTACGCTGGCGAGATTTCACGTGCTCCTCTCTGGATGCAGCAGGCTGGATTAGAGTGGCTTTATCGTTTATCAAAAGAACCGCGTAGACTTTTCTCTAGATACGCTTACACAAATTCTAAGTTTCTTATGTTGCTATTTGTTCAATTTCTTCGTGTGAAATTTCGTGGGGTTAAATAAAAAAATGAAAGTTGCCTTGATTACAGGTATTACCGGCCAAGATGGCTCTTATTTAACAGAATTTTTACTTGATAAAGGTTATGAAGTTCATGGTCTAAAAAGGCGATCCTCGACTTTTAATACCCAGAGAATTGATCATATATACCAGGATCCACACACAGAAAATAAACATCTGATTCTTCATTATGGTGACCTTTCTGATGCTTCTAACCTTGTTCGAATCATGCAAGAAGTGAAGCCTGATGAAGTCTACAATCTTGGTGCTCAATCTCACGTGGCGGTTTCATTCGATTCTCCAGAGTATACCGCTGACGTCGATGCACTAGGGGCCCTGCGATTATTGGAGGCTATACGTCTACTTGGTCTCGAGAAAAAAACTAAATTCTACCAGGCATCAAGTTCAGAACTTTACGGGCTTGTTCAGGAAATTCCACAGAAAGAATCTACACCTTTTTATCCGAGGTCGCCGTACGCTGTAGCTAAGCTCTATGCATATTGGATTACAGTTAATTATAGAGAGGCATACGGTCTATATGCTTGTAACGGTATACTATTCAATCATGAATCTCCGAGGAGAGGCGAAACGTTTGTTACCCGAAAAATTACACGTGGCCTTTCAAATATTTCACAAGGCTTAGAGCAGTGTCTCTATATGGGCAACATGGATTCTCTCCGTGACTGGGGACATGCCAAAGACTACGTGCGGATGCAGTGGTTAATGCTACAACAAGAGAAACCTGAAGACTTTGTCATAGCTACAGGTATCCAGTATTCCGTTCGTGATTTTATACGTTGGGCTGCATTAGAGCTTGGTATAACACTTCGCTTTGAAAGTTCAGGTGTTGATGAAACAGGCATTGTTGAATCAATTACCGGCGATAAGGCTCCTGCTCTTAATGTTGGAGATGTAATTATCAGGGTTGATCCTCGTTACTTCCGCCCCTCTGAAGTCGAGACTTTATTGGGAGACCCAACTTACGCCAAGGATAAGTTGGGTTGGACTCCACAAATTACTGCTCAAGACATGTGTGCTGAAATGGTCGCAGAAGATCTAAAAGTTGCTCGTCGCCATGCTTTTTTAAAGGATCATGGTCACGATATACAAGTGACATTAGAGTAGGGTGTGGCCGATGGCTCGTATATTTGTCGCTGGGCACACAGGAATGGTCGGATCAGCCGTTGTCAGACAACTAGAAGTGCTCGAGGATGTACAGTTGATAACCGCTGGGCGCTCAGAGTTGGATTTAACCGACCAAAAAGATGTTAACTATTTTTTTTCTGAGAATAAGATAGACCAGGTATACCTCGCTGCAGCGAAGGTTGGAGGTATACATGCGAACGATACATACCCGGCTGATTTCATTTATCAGAATCTGATGATGGAAGCTAACATCATCCATAGTGCCCACACTAATGGTGTTCAGAAGCTTTTGTTTCTTGGGTCATCCTGTATCTATCCTAAGCATGCCGAGCAGCCCATTAAGGAGCAAGCCCTACTCACTGGGCGGTTAGAGCCTACAAACGAGCCATATGCGATAGCAAAAATCGCAGGCATTAAACTATGCGAAAGTTATAATCGTCAGTATGGGCGTGACTATCGCTCCGTGATGCCCACTAATTTATATGGCCCAAATGATAATTTTCATCCAGAGAATAGCCATGTCGTTCCTGCAATGATGCGACGTTTCCATGAGGCTGTAGAGAATAACGATCGTGAAGTTGTTATATGGGGCACAGGCAAACCGAAACGTGAGTTTTTGCATGTAGATGATATGGCTGCAGGTTGTATCTACGTGATGGCGTTGGATGATCAATTATATAAGACGAATACAAAGCCTATGTTATCTCACATTAATCTTGGTAGTGGTGTTGATTGTTCTATTCAAGAGCTAGCTGAGACGATAGCAAGGGTAACAGGTTTTGAGGGGCTATTACGTTTCGACACAAGTAAACCTGATGGTACCCCTCGAAAGTTGATGGATGTTTCTCGTCTTAATTCTTTGGGTTGGAAGAGTATTGTTACCCTGGAGCAAGGCCTGAGGGACACGTATTCTTGGTACCTAGCTAACAGGTGTAATCTCAGGAAACTTTGATATGTCTGACCTGATATGTTGGGTTGGTTTTTTAGGAGCTTGTTGACAAGCTATTATGTCTCCTAAATAGAATCCATGAACTTCTTACATAAGTAATCTAATTCGCAATGGGAAGATTAAATTCTTTTTTAAGTTTGTGTGTGCTGAGGAGCGTTGTCTAGCAAACCTCTAATGCATCTGTTTATACGCTATTCATCTGATGTGGTTGTCTAGCACCCCCTTATTGACTGGAGAGAAGCTTATGCCATTTATTCCGGTTGTGATGGCTGGAGGTTCAGGAACCCGTCTCTGGCCATTATCTCGACAGCTATATCCTAAGCAGTTTCTGCCGTTGCTGGGTCATGGAACTATGCTGCAGGATACGTGTGCACGCTTGGATGGAATTAATCACCTTCCACCTGTGTTTATATGTGGTGAAGATCATCGCTTTATTGTGGCTGAGCAGTTGCGTTTTTTAGATAATTATCCAGGAACAATTTTGCTGGAACCTTCTGGCCGCAATACTGCTCCCGCAGTTGCACTAGCTGCTTGCTATGCCTTAGATAAAGCAGTTAACGGTGAAGATCCCATATTGCTGGTTTTGGCTGCTGACCATGCCATTCAAGACCCCCAATCTTTTCGTGATGCTGTGACTTCAGCTTTACCATTTGCAGAGCAGGGTAAGCTTGTTACTTTCGGTATTGTTCCCTCTTCACCAGAAACGGGATATGGCTATATCAAATGTGCTGAAGTTTCCGGAGAAAGCTCGGCACAGGCTGTTTTAAGCTTCGTGGAAAAACCCTCCTCGGAGGTAGCCGAGGCCTATTTGGCAGAGGGTAACTATCTTTGGAACAGTGGCATGTTCTTATTTCGTGCCAGTCGCTTTCTTGAGGAGTTAGATAAATACCGCCCCGACATTTCGACTGCCTGCCATAGCGCTATGGCTGATGCTTCAGTTGATTCAGATTTCGTTCGTCCAAATCGTGAGATATTTCTCCAATGCCCGGAAGATTCCATTGACTACGCAGTTATGGAAAATACCCCTGATGCGGTGGTAATTCCGATGGCGTGTGGCTGGAGTGACGTGGGCTCCTGGTCGGCATTGTGGGATGTATCAGACAAAGATGAGCAAGGTAATACCCTTAAAGGCGATGTTATGGCACTGGATACCCATAACTCCTATGTGCAGGCGGACCGAAAACTAATTGCCACCCTCGGACTGCGAGATATGGTGGTCGTAGAAAGCGACGACGCACTTATGGTTGCGGACAAATCCCGAGTTCAAGAGGTTAAGGCCATTGTGGCCAGCCTTCGTGAACAGCGGCGTAGTGAGGCGGATGTTCACCGGAAGGTTTTCCGTCCGTGGGGCTACTACGATTCTATTGAGAATGGTCCCCGATTCCAGGTGAAGAGAATTGTCGTGAAGCCCGGCGGTAGGCTGTCTTTGCAGATGCACCATCATCGTGCTGAACACTGGATTGTGGTCAGTGGTACCGCTCTGGTGACCAAGGGCAAAGAAGAATTTCTTCTGTCTGAAAATGAGTCAACGTTCATTCCCATCGGCGAGACTCACCGCCTGGAGAATCCGGGAGCAATTCCCCTGGAAATGATAGAGGTGCAGTCGGGTTCGTACCTGGGGGAGGATGACATTGTCAGGTTTGAAGATATTTATGATCGACAGTAAATGATCTTCGCCCCCTACTGCTTAACGTCCTGGCCCATTATAATGCGGCCTTTCTGACGCACAGCCGTAACTCCCATGAACCCATTGGAACGTAAAAGCCTAATTGGTTTGGCCTCTCTCTATGCCTTCCGCATGATCGGCCTGTTTATGCTCCTGCCTGTGCTGGCATTGTATGCGGGCCAGTATTCCGGAAGCTCTGCGTTCCTTGTGGGTCTGGCACTGGGTGTATACGGTCTTACTCAGGGAGTGTTCCAGATCCCCTTGGGGTTTCTCTCCGACCGGATTGGCCGCAAGCCTGTCATTGTGGGCGGTATGCTGATGTTCCTCGCTGGAAGCTTGCTGGCAGCAATGACGGATTCCATGTGGGGATTGATCGCCGGGCGGGCGATGCAAGGAGCGGGGGCCGTGGCCAGTACCATTATGGCGTTGCTGTCTGATCTCACCACTGAACAAAACCGCACCAAGGCCATGGCGGCAGTTGGCGGCAGCATTGGCATCTCTTTTGCTATTTCCATGATTTTGGGACCCGTGCTGGCGAATCAATGGGGTTTATCCGGATTATTCTGGATTGCTGCGGCACTTTCAGTGATTGGTATAGCAGTATTAATTTTATTCATTCCTACACCCAGCACACATGTTCACAATGCTGAGGCCGAAGCGGTCCCTAATATGTTCGGGCAGCTACTTCGGGACGGCGAACTGCTGAGGCTTAATCTCGGGATCGGTGTTTTACATTTTGCCCAGATGGCGAGCTGGGTTGCTGTACCTGTTCTTCTTGAGCAGAGCCTGCACTTTCCCCGAAGTGACCACTGGATGATTTATCTGGGGGCGATGGGTTTGTCATTCCTCTGTATGCTTCCGTTTATTATCCTTGCCGAGACGCGGCGCAAGATGAAGCCTGTATTTATTGCTGCGGTGTTGGTTCTTGGTATTGGTGAGCTATTGCTTGGTTCCGGAATAACTCACAGATGGGTATTTATCTTTGGCCTGTTTGTCTTCTTTATGGGCTTTAACTTGCTGGAAGCAACATTGCCGTCGTTGGTAAGCAAGTCTGCACCGGCCGGAGGTCGGGGGACTGCGATGGGCATCTATTCCACCAGTCAGTTCCTGGGCGCTTTCCTGGGTGGCGTGACGGGGGGGTATATTGCCCACCAGTATGGGTACGAAGAGGTGTTTTGGTTGGCGGCAGGGCTCATTCTGCTGTGGTTGATTGTGGCGCTGACCATGAAGACGCCCCGTCACTTAAAAAGCCTTGTAGTTTCCCTGCAGCCGGGAGAGCATATTGTGGCATCAGATTTTGTTGGCAAAGTGCCGGGTGTTTTTGATGTGGTTATTATCCCTGAACACCGGTTGGTGTATTTCAAAATAGACCGTGATCTCTTTAACAACGAGCCGATGGAAGCTATTCTGGGCCGCCCTTTGGATTGATCCATATAATCCGCGGCTATCAGATTAAACTGCAATAAAAAAGCCTCTGTTAAGAGAGGCTTTTTTATTCAATTTGACAGGATTCTCTTTCCGCTAAAACGGAATATCGTCGTCAAAACTATCAAAGCCCGGATCAGGCATGCTGTTGCTTGCGGGAGCCTTGTTTTGCGATGGGCTCTGCTGGGAAGTTGACGGCATGTCGTCATACCCGGAGGTGCCTCCGCGGCTATCCAGCATTTGCATTTCACTGGCGACGATTTCTGTCGTGTATCGATCCTGACCATCCTGCCCTTGCCATTTGCGGGTGCGAAGGGAGCCTTCAATATAGACTTTGCTACCTTTTTTCAGGTATTCCGCAGCGATCTCTGCGAGACGGTTAAAGAAAACGACTCTGTGCCACTCTGTGCGTTCCTGTTGCTGTCCTGTCTGTTTGTCCTTCCAGGACTCACTGGTTGCCAGGGTAAGGTTAGTCACGGCGCCACCACTGGGTAGATAGCGAGTTTCCGGGTCTTTGCCCAAATTGCCAATCAGAATTACCTTGTTGATACCCCGGGCCATGCCTTGCTCCAATCTATAAAATCAAGTGCGGAGTGTACCTTGGAAACCTTTTGCTGTCATGGCGGTGGTCACTAGGAATTTGCCTTGATGCTAGGGCGCTCTGATACTCGCTGGTGCCAGTTGAGCAAGTGCTCGCAAGTTGCCGGTATTGTCATGCCTGTCCAGGTGGCAAAGTCCACGGTGACAACAGCTGTGATATCAGCGACCGAGAAATAACCCTTCACAAAATAGTCTTTACCCTTAAGGTGTTGGTCGATGTCCTGGTAAAAGTTGGTTATCCGCTGCTTTCCTCGTTCTACCAGGGCCGGTATCTTGTCGTAGTTGTGGGGACCAATGAGTGCGCGCCCTTCAAACCAGTCAGGTCCGTTTCGAAACAGGTCCGCAACAGCTTGAAAGCCATTGGTAAAACAGATGTTATTCCACATCTCTACCAGGCCAATCTCCAGTGCATTTCGTCCAAACAGAGGGGGTTCAGGATACTCAGCTTCCAGATAACGGCAGATGGCATTTGTCTGGGAGATACAGTTGCCATCATCAAGTTCCAGAACGGGAACATCACAATTCGGACTTTTACATCGGAAGTCCTCTGCGAATTGCGCACCTTTCATCAGGTTTATCTGGGTACGAGGGAAATCAAGACCTTTCTCCGACAGGAAGATACTAAGGCGTCGGGGATTGGGAACACCGGGATAATCGAATAGTTTCACGGTCAGGGCTCCTGATGGCGATGGAACATTCATTATTCATGACATCCCTGGTTAATGCACTGTCTTATTCGGCAAGGTCAGGAGGTCAAAATTTTCCAGTAATTGGCTAAAAGGCGTTTTTGTGGAATATGCCTTTAAACATGGTCAGGAAAATGATTTTCAGGTCCAACCAGAGGGACCAGTTATTGATGTATTCAAGGTCACATTCCACCCGCTTTTCCATCTTGTCTAGCGTGTCTGTCAGTCCCCGATAACCTCTGATCTGTGCCAGCCCGGTAATGCCGGGTTTCACTTTGTGTCGCCACATATAAGATTCAACCAGGTCCTTGTAATACTCATTATGGGATAAGGCATGTGGCCTAGGGCCAACAATGGACATGCGGCCCTGTAACACATTTATAAACTGCGGCAACTCATCGAGACTTGTGCGGCGTAGAAAAGCCCCCAGCCTGGTGACACGGGGATCGCCCGGCTGAGCCTGGGTAACGGCCCCGTTGGACTCTTCATGGACCTCCATGGATCGAAATTTATAAACTTTAAAGCGGCGGCCATCACGGCCGTGGCGGTACTGCTTGAACAGGATAGGGCCGGGCGAAGTCAACTTCATCGCGAGAGCGATGAGCAGGCAGACGGGGGCGATCAACAGGCAGATAAAGCTTCCGATAAATAGGTCTTCCAGCCGTTTGATGACGCGGTTGAAACCACTCAGGGGTGTGCAACTGATATCGATAGCGTAGTGTCCAACAATGTTTGACACCTTATGGTTAAGAAGCTGGATATCTTCAAAATCAGGAAAAAAACGGATATCCAGTGTTGAGTGACGTAACTCGTAGACAATGTCCTTGATAAAACTGCCCATGCTCAACGGCATGTCCAGCCAGATTTCATTCGCTGGTCGTTGATTGAGCTCTGCTATCAAGCGACCACTTTGGGTCCACTGTTCTATTTCTTTTGCTGAAATACAACCAGCAATTTGAAACCCGGAAAGCTGTAGTTCCTCAGACTTAAAGTTGGTTTCTGACAGCTGGCTGGAAGGAGAGATAATCAAGACTCGACGCAGGTTTTTACCCTGGCGTCGAAGGCTTCTCAGGTAAACATAGTGGCCGCTGCGATAGCCTACTCCGCCCAACCAGACCAGCAGCATGGCGTAGGCTATCCACAAGCGAGAAAAGGCTTCTGAGGTTTTGGTGAAGACCAGGAAAATAGCCATTATGGCCATGGCCATAATCAGACCGATACTGTAACGCTTGATTATTGGAAGTAAATTTCGACCCCGCCAGGAATCGTAAACGCCGGTCATGGTTAGGGACAAGACAAGCAATACCCCAGCGCCAGCTGTCAGTATCTGGTAATGAGTGTTCAACCCGGTTTCGAAAAAACGCAGGTAATAGGCCAGATTGCTGGCAAGAATAACAATGACAAAGTCGATCAGAGCGATGGCAGGCGCAAAGATAGGTTTTTGAACCGGTGTTACTGCCATTTAAAAGTGGTACCTAAGGTTGCAGGCGATGGGCCAGCAGCCCCAGGGTTGGCTGGGGCGGGGCCACTCAAATCAATTGTAGCGCTGGAATACCAGTGTGGCATTGGTACCGCCAAAACCAAAACTGTTCGACATCACCCGTTGCAGGTTGGCGTTATCGATGCGTTTTGTGGCGATTGGCAAGTCAGCTGCCTCTGAATCAAGAGTGTCGATATTGGCAGAAGCACAGATAAAGTCATTCTCCATCATCAACAGGCTGAATACGGCCTCCTGAACTCCCGCTGCACCCAGACCGTGGCCTGACAGAGATTTGGTAGAACTGATAGGTGGAACCTTATCTCCAAAGGTTTCCCTGATCGCCTTGAGTTCCTGCAAATCACCAACAGGTGTGCTGGTCCCGTGGGTATTGATGTAGTCGATACTGCCTTCTGTGGTGGCCATGGCCATTTTCATGCAGCGCACGGCACCTTCACCAGAAGGTGCGACCATATCGTAGCCATCAGAGGTGGAGCCATAGCCCACAAGCTCTGCGTAGATTTTGGCTCCGCGCGCCAGGGCATGCTCCAATTCTTCCACCACAAGACAGCCGGCACCGACACCCGGAACGAAACCGTCTCTATCGGCATCGTAGGCCCGTGAAGCTTTTTCAGGGGTATCGTTGTACTTGCTGGAAAGGGCGCCCATGGCATCAAACATACCTGCCATGGACCAGTGCATTTCTTCAGCGCCGCCAGCAAAAACTACGTCCTGTTTACCCATCTGAATGAGCTCCATGGCGTGACCGATACTGTGCGCACTAGTAGCACAGGCTGATGCGATGGAGTAGTTGGTGCCTTTGATCTTAAATGGAGTCGCCAGACAGGCAGATACCGTGCTGGCCATAATTTGCGTGACACGGTAGGGACCAGCCTTCTTGATGCCACGTTCACGCATGACATCAATCGTATCGGTAAACATCTGACCCGATACGCCGCCAGAACCCATGACAAGCCCGGTGCGAACGTTAGAAACCTGATTTTCTTCAAGGCCTGAATCGGCGATGGCTCTGTCCATCGCAATGTAGCCATAGGCTGCCGAGGGACCCATAAAGCGCATAATCTTGCGATCAATGTGTTCGGCAGGATCCAGGTTCAGAGTAGCGGCAACATTACAGCGCAGGCCCATTTCATGAAAGTCTTCACGAAAGACTATGCCGGAACGGCAATCCAGCAGGGACTGAGTGACTGTTTCTTTGTCATTGCCGAGACAGGAAACAATACCCATTCCGGTAATTACCACGCGTTTCATCGGTTACTCCCCATGCCGGCTACCAAGTCCGGTAATTGTAATAGATAGGATTAAAAGTTGTCAGTGGATTCAAACAGGCCAACCCTGAGATCTTTTGCTGTGTAGATCTCTCGGCCATCCACAAAGACTTTGCCATCGGCGATCGCCATTTTCAGTTTTCTCTCGACGATACGCGAGATATCGATCTGATAGCTGACCATTTCAGCGTCCGGCAGAATCTGACCAAAAAATTTCACCTCTCCAGCGCCGAGGGCGCGACCGCGACCCGGGTTGCCTTTCCAGGCAAGAAAGAAGCCGGTTAACTGCCACATGGCATCCAGGCCAAGGCAGCCCGGCATCACGGGGTCCCCGTGAAAGTGACAGCCAAAGAACCAGAGATCCTTGCGAATATCTAGCTCGGCTTTAATCAGACCTTTTCCGTATTCGCCTTCGCCGGCATGAATACGAGTGATTCTGTCCACCATCAGCATATTGTCGGCCGGCAGTTTGGCATTGCCTTCGCCGAAGAGATCGCCGTTGCTGCACGCCACGATTTCTTCGCGGGTATAGGCATTTTGCGATTGTGGAACAAAAATGGTCATATGATGTATTGCCTTTGCTGAGTGGTTGGTTTCCCTTCGAGGGGCGAATTTTAGCCGATATCCCTGCTAAGTCCAGAAGAACCGGGTCCTACATAGGTCTCACCTTTTGGTGAGGTGGCAATGATGGAGTCCAGAGCGATGTCAGAATACTTGACTGAGATTAGGCCCAAGAATCAAAAAGAGCGGCTCAGAGAAAAGTCGGCCAGCTCATCCATGGCGGTCAATTCGGCAGAAACCGGTAGGCCTGACAAGCAGCGTTTAGCTTCATCTGCATGGTGTTTCGCACGTTGCATGGTGTAATCAAGGGCACCACAGCGCTGTATGGTTTGAATAATCGCATCGAGGTGCTCTAGACCGCCTTCGCTGATGGCCGTACGAATCAGTTCAGCTTCTTCAACTGAGCCATTCTGCATTGCATAAATCAGGGGCAGAGTGGGCTTTCCTTCTGCCAAGTCATCGCCGACGTTCTTGCCCAGTGCTTCCGTAGTGCCGTTGTAGTCCAGCGCGTCGTCAACCAGCTGAAAAGCCATGCCGAGATGATAGCCATAGCGGCGCATGGCTTGGCAACCATGCTCATCAGCTCCAGCTAGAACAGCACCTGTATGGGCTGCTGCTTCAAACAATTGGGCGGTTTTTTTGCGAATGACTTCTTCGTAGGCTTGTTCAGTGGTATCCGGGTTACCTGCATTAATCAATTGCTGGACTTCACCCTCGGAAATGATGTTGGTAGTGTCGGCGATGATACGCATGATCTCCATATTGCCAATGTTGACCAGCATCTGGAAAGCGCGTGAATAGAGAAAATCACCAACCAATACACTGGGCGCATTGCCAAAGCGCGCATTGGCAGTGGCACGACCGCGACGCAGGTCAGAGGTATCGACCACATCATCGTGGAGCAGCGTGGCGGTATGGATAAATTCAATGATGGCAGCCAGGGCGATGTGTTTGTCACCCTTATAGCCACAGCTATTGGCTGCCAGCAGAACAAGTAGGGGGCGCAGTCTTTTGCCGCCGGCATCGATGATGTATTGACCGATGTTTTCCACCAGCCCCACGTCAGAATACAGCTGGTTGACAATGAGTTCGTTGACCTGGTCAAACTGGGATTTGACCACTTCGTGAAATGGCAGCATGCCGGAGCCTTGTTTTTCAGTTGATTATCGGGGCGGGATAGGTAATGGCTGCTCGCTAAAAAGGTGCGATGGCATCCTAGTGAGCGCCGTTAAAACTGTCAAGTGAAGAGCCGCCAAAGGCCTGTTTTCTGGGCATTTGCCTATTGCGATAGAGATCACTTTCACTTAGAATTGCCGCCCTCGCAAAACCGGCCGTGGAGAAATCGTTCTTCCGGCTTAGAACAGGCATGAGCGATTACGGAGCATTATATGTACGCAGTCATTAAAAGCGGTGGCAAACAGCACCGGGTACAGGAAGGGGAATACCTTCGCCTGGAGAAGCTGGAAGTTCCTACCGGAGAAAGTATCGATTTTAACGAGGTGTTGTTAGTTGCAGACGGCGACAACATCAAGATTGGCGCACCTCTGGTTGAGGGCGGCAAGGTAACTGCTGAGGTTTTGAGCCACGGCCGTGGGGACAAGGTAAAAATTATCAAGTTCAAACGCCGTAAGCACTACCGCAACCAAATGGGCCACCGTCAGTGGTATACCGAAGTTAAAATTACCGGCATCACTGCTGGCTAATCGAAAATAGGAGAATATCATGGCTCACAAGAAAGCTGGTGGTAGTACCCGTAACGGACGCGATTCCGAAAGTAAACGCCTTGGCGTCAAGCGCTTTGGTGGTGAACAAGTGACTGCTGGCAACATCATTGTTCGTCAGCGTGGCACCAAGTTTCATGCGGGTAACAACGTAAGCATTGGTCGCGATCACACTATTTTTGCGACAGCTGACGGTGAAGTTCAGTTCACAGTTAAAGGTCCTCACAACCGTAGATATGTGAATGTAGTTTCTGCCTAAGACATGAAGCTACTGAAAAACCCCGCTTAGGCGGGGTTTTTTTGTGTTTGCAGTTACAATTCAAGTGGTTGTGAATAGCATTTATTAAATTGGCTGACCCATAGGGAGCAGCCTCCCCCTGGATACAGCACGGTATACTGTTGTCATGAAATTTGTCGATGAAACGTCCATTCACGTTCAAGCGGGTAAGGGTGGCAATGGCTGCCTGAGTTTTCGTCGCGAAAAATTTATTGCCAAGGGTGGCCCCGATGGTGGGGATGGCGGCGATGGTGGTTCGGTTTATCTCGAAGGCGATGTGAACCTCAACACCCTGGTGGACTACCGGTTCCAGCGAGGTTTCCAGGCTCAGAATGGTCAGGGTGGGGGCAGCCGCAATTGTACCGGGCGTGCTGGTGAAGACCTGATCTTGAAAGTGCCGGTTGGTACCACGGTCATTGATGAAGATACCGAAGAGGTATTGGGGGATATCACCGAGCCTGAGCAGCGGTTGATGGTGGCACACGGAGGCTATCACGGCCTGGGGAATACTCGCTTCAAGTCGAGCACTAACCGTGCACCCCGCCAGACTTCGCCGGGAAAAGAGGGTGAAGCTCGCAGACTTCGCCTGGAGCTAAAGGTGTTGGCTGATGTGGGGTTGGTTGGTTTACCCAACGCGGGGAAATCGACGTTCATTCGGGCTGTTTCTGCCGCCACACCCAAGGTGGCGGATTATCCCTTTACTACCCTGGTGCCAAATCTTGGTGTGGTGCAGCCCCACAAGTACCGTAGTTTTGTGATTGCAGATGTACCGGGACTGGTGGAAGGTGCTGCCGAGGGCGCTGGCTTGGGAATTCGCTTTTTAAAGCATCTCACCCGAACCCGTTTGTTGCTGCACCTGGTGGATATGGTGCCGCCGGATGCCTCTGACCCGGCAGATAACGTTTCCATTATTGAGGATGAGCTGGATCGTTTCAGCCCGACGCTCTGGAGTCGGGAGCGCTGGTTGGTACTGAACAAGGTGGACCTTTTGCCAGAAGAAGAGCGCGAACAGCGTTGCAATGCCGTTATCCATGATCTTGATTGGCCGGGCCCAGTGTACAGGGTCAGTGCGTTGTCGGGAGACGGAACCAAACAGCTGTGCCACGACATTCTGGAACATCTGGAAAACTGTTGGGATGAGGAGCGCAACAGTCCAGACGCGGCAGAGCGGGAGCTGGCGATGCAGCGCCAGATGCAAGAGGAGGCGAGAGCCCAGATTGAATCCCTGCGCCGCCGCAAAAAACAAAATGACGACGACGAAGATGATGATGACTTTGACGACGATGATTATGATGTTGAGGTTATCTACAGCTCCTGATATTGCTGAGTTCAGCGAGTGATACAGTTAGATTAAACCGTGGCCAAAGATTATTTATGAGTGACAGAGACGTTGTCCAGAAAGCCCGTCGATGGGTGGTGAAAATCGGCAGTGCATTATTGACCGCAGATGGCCGGGGGTTGGATCGTGAGTCGATTGGGCAATGGGTGTCACAGGTGGCTCAGCTCCTGGAGCAGGGTATAGAGGTTGTGTTGGTGTCGTCGGGGGCTGTTGCCGAAGGCATGTCTCGCTTGGGCTGGCGAAAGCGCCCGTCATCGGTCCACGAATTACAGGCTGCGGCAGCGGTTGGTCAGATGGGCCTGGTTCAAGCCTATGAGTTTCAGTTTCAGCAATTTAACCGCCACACGGCGCAGGTGCTTCTGGATCATGACGATCTCTCCAACCGGGAGCGCTATCTCAATGCCCGCAATACCCTGCAATCGCTGATGAGTCTCGGGGTGGTTCCGGTCATCAATGAAAACGATACGGTCGTGACCGACGAAATTCGTTTTGGTGACAATGACAGCCTGGCGGCGATGGTCGCTAACCTGATTGATGCGGATTTGCTGGTGATTTTGACGGATCAACATGGCCTTTACGATGCTGATCCTCGCAAGCATCCCAAAGCCAATCTGATTTCCCATGGTAAAGCGGGCGATCCCGCCCTGGAAGCCCTTGCAGGAGAGGGGGGGGCGCTGGGCAGAGGTGGTATGACGACAAAGCTCAAGGCTGCCCGTCTTGCTGCCAGGTCGGGTGCAAATACACTGATTGTCGGGGGCCGTGCTGAAAGTATTTTGACGCGACTGGCAGAGGGGGAAGAATTGGGCACCCTACTGCTCGCGGAGCAGGAACCCATCGCCGCGCGCAAGCAGTGGCTGGCTGGCAGATTGCAAGTGCGTGGATCGGTTACCCTGGATCATGGCGCAACGCAGGTGCTGCAACAGCAGGGCAAGAGTCTATTACCTGTTGGCGTGAAATTTGTTGTTGGTGATTTTAATCGCGGTGATCTGGTACGTTGTGTCGATGAAGATGGCAATGAAATTGCCCGGGGTCTTATCAATTACAGCGCGGCAGAAAGCAGGAAGATCATTGGCAAAAACAGTGAGCTGATTAGCAGCATCCTGGGTTATTGTGATCACAAGGAGCTGATCCACAGGGATAACCTGGTGTTGGTATAGTCCGTCTGGTTGTTAGCGAGGTGGATCAACTCTCTCATTGCATGAACCGTTGACCCTAAACCAGCCAGCAATGCTGTGGCGATGACGTTTCGCTGTCAGCACTTCATGGGGAAATTCCTCACTGAGGAACACAACCAGTGTCCCGTAAGCTGGTGTCACCCTCACCACTTCTTCATCCGAGTCAATGTCGTAGATGACCAGTTCGCCACCATCTTCTGGCAGCCAGCCGGGGTTGAGGTATGTGACGACGGAAAGGCGGCGATTAGCCTCTCCCCGAAAGGCATCCAGATGTTTGCGATAGAAGTCGCCTGGCTGATACCGGGCAAAATGGCTTTCAAAAGAAAACAGTCCTAAAAAAAGGTACTGATTGAGATACTGCTGCAAACCTGCTGTCCATTTAAGCCAGTCATGTTCTGCGGGGCTTTGCCCTTCGATCCAGCAGATTTCGTCTCGGCGTACAAACTGGTTCAGGGTCAGCTCATTCTGCCGTCCAATACCCGCCTCATTGTAGGCACTGCTATCCAGGTCCATGACCTGGTCAAACAGACTTGAGGCCAGAGCGTCGGGCAGAGCATTGTGGATTACGGTATAACCCTGGTGGCTGAGATCGTCTGCAATACGGGCAAAAAGCAAGTCATCGGGCGATGACGGGGGTGGTGTGATTGCCAGCATGAACGCATAGCCTCTTGATCGGTGGCGAATTATTGGGGAGTTGTCCTGTTTTTGTAAACCTTTTTTGGCGGTGGGCGCGATGATGTGGTTTTTGGGGGAGAGATTGATATTAGAACTGCTCGAAAAGTTTTTACTTGTGCTTTATAGGCAATCATCATATATAAGGTTAAAAAGGGCTCACGAGTTAATTCTCGGTTTTTCAACAGCTAGCCCCGTTCGCCCAGTTATCCCATCAATTCCGGTCATATCATGAAAAGTGTGGTTCACGAATTAGCGCGTATCGTCCAGACAGTGGCGATGGCTGATTTACCCATTGATCAGGTGAATCTCATTGTGGAGTCTATCAGTGAGACCATGGCTGTGGATGTATGCAGCCTCTATCTGGCCAATGACAAGCAGGAAATGATGTTATTGGCGTCCCATGGGCTTGCTGCTAAAGCGGTTCGCCGAGTCAAATTGCCACCTGGAAAAGGTCTGGTGGGTTTAGTGGCCTCCAGTCGCCATCCCCTTAACCTCGCCGATGGTGAACTCCATCCCAATTATTTTTACATTGCGGAAACCCAGGAAGAGCGCTTCCACAGTTTTTGCGGTGTGCCCATTGTTCATACCGGTAAAGTCGTTGGTGTTCTGGTCGTCCAGGGACGCGAAATACGCCAGTTGTCTGATGAAGAACAGGGCTTTCTGGTCACACTGGCTGCGCATCTGGCATTGCTACTGGGCAACAGCCCGTTGGCCCATGGAGATATGGTCGGCTACAACGAGCGCGTCAGCGGCGTTAAAGGTGCTCCGGGTATTGGTATTGGTCATATCAAGCTCAGCGATCATGGTGAGCTTTATTCGGTGGTCGACACGCCCTGTGAGGATGTTCCAGGAACGTTGGAGGATTGGCAGCAACTATTGGCGGTGGTTCGCGGGCAGATTGACCATGAGCGGGAATCTCTGGGCACAGAGATTACCGGCAGCGTTGCGGGTATTTTCAGCGCCTACAAAATGCTTCTGGAAGACCCTGCGTTTGTTACCTATGTTGAAGCCGGTATCGAAAAAGGGAACTGGTTGCCGGGCGCACTGCGTCATGCGATTCAGCACTTTGCTGAACTGTTTTTGGCCATGGACGATCCTTATCTGAAGGCTCGTCACGAAGATGTTCATCACCTTGGTAACAAGTTGTTCAATGCCTGGCGCGGCATCAAGCCTGTAGATGTCCCCCCGGATATGGATATTGTGCTGGTGGGCCCGCAGGTCAGTGTTTCTGATATCGCAGCTGTGCCTTCAGAGCGTCTGGTAGGCCTGGTCTGTTTTGAGGGTTCAGGGCTGTCGCATACTGCTGTGCTGGCCAATGCCCTGGGCATCCCCGCTGTGATGGGAACGGGTCGTATCCGCCGGCTGGTGGATCAGGCCAGTATTATCGTTGATGGTAACAATGGCCAGGTAACCCTCAATCCCGGGGATATGGTGATCGCAGAGTACCAGCGTCTGGCCAACGACCGGCGATCACTGATGAAGCAGCTGGAGAAGCTGCGTGAGTTGCCATCTATTACGCCTGATGGTACGGAAATTACGCTGTATACCAACACGGGTCTGCTTGCCGATATCAGCCCAGGGCTCCACAACGGTGCCCAGGGAGTGGGGCTCTATCGCACAGAAATTCCCTTTATGGTGCACGACAGCTTTCCCTCCGAGGAAGAGCAGGTGAGTGTCTATCGGCAGGTGCTTGAGGCGTATAAAAACAAGCCGGTCTACATGCGTACACTGGATATCGGTGGTGATAAACCGTTGCCATACTTCCCGGTAGACAATGAGGAAAACCCGGCCCTGGGCTGGCGTGGTATTCGTTTTACACTGGATAACAGCCAGTTGCTCATGACCCAGGTGCGCGCCATGATTCGTGCAGCTGGTGAAAATGAAGGGCTGAGAATCCTGTTACCGATGGTCAGCTCCACCAGTGAGCTCGATGACTTTCTGCAGTTGCTGGAAGATGCCATTGCCCAACTGGAAACCGAGGGCTTGTCGATATTGCGTCCCCAATTGGGAGTGATGGTGGAGGTGCCAGCGGCCATTTCACAGATCCCGTTCTGGGCGGAGAAGCTAGACTTTATTTCCATCGGCTCCAACGACCTGAGCCAGTATCTGTTGGCGCTGGACCGTGATAATCCCCGAGTTTCGGGGCGCTATGATCATGTGCACCCTGCCGTGCTGATGGAGATCAATCGTACCCTTGATCTAGCGTCGAAACACAACCTCTCGGTCAGTCTGTGTGGTGAGATGGCTGCAGATCCAGTGGCTGTGGTACTGCTTCTCGGCATGGGTTTGCGAACCCTGAGCATGAGTGCTGCAAAATTACCTCAGGTGAAATGGTTGATTCGCAGCCTGCCACTGAACATGGCCGAAGCGTTGGTGTCCCGGGCTCTGACCTGTCCCTATCCGGCAGAAATTCGTGAAATGGTTCGAACTGAGCTGGAAGGGCTGGGGTTGCAGGATCTGTTCAACTAATGGCCAGCCAAATAAAAAAGCAATTTTCTGCATGGTTCATAGTATCTATTCCCTGTGCTATGCCATGTTAGGCGCGTAAACTTTTCCTGTTAAACCACATGGGTCACATTGCCTGATTGACCCCTAACGAAGTCGGAAATCCTGTATGACAAACCTGTTGCTGGTAGTGGATAGCCTGTCTGATATTGAAGGCCTGGGCATCGATGACCGAGTCATTACCTTTGAGCAGTACCTTGAGGAACATCCCAAGAAGGGAGAAAAAAAGCTTAGCCTGATCAATCTTTGTGATAGTGAAAAATACCTGAGTCGCGGCTATTACTGCTCCCTATTAGCCGAGGCCAGGGGGCATCGGGTCCTGCCTTCGGTCAACACCATCAATGATCTTCGCAGTAAGTTACTGTATATGTCGCGCATTACTGGTGAATTGCTGCTGGCGGGATCAAATGCTGGCAAGAGTGGCGAACGCAAGACTTTCTATGTCAATTTCGGCATTGCTTCTGACCCTACCTTTTCCAAGTTTGGTCAACGGCTTTTTTCTGTCTACCCGGTGCCCATGCTGAAAGTGGTGTTGTTCTGGGATGATGTGTGGCAAATCAAGAGTATTTCCCCGATATCCCTGAACAGGTTACCGAAAGCAGAACGCAGCAAAGTGGTTGAGGCGCTGCTCAAGTTCAACGAAAAGCGCTGGCAGAGCCCGAAAAAGAAAAAGGCTTACCGGTGGGAGTTGGGGATACTGATCGATCCCGCAGAAGCGTTGCCGCCCAGTAATAAAGAGGCTCTAAGCCGCTTCGTCAAGGCTGCAGCCAAATGCAATATCAATGCGGAATTAATCACCGCAAAGGACTACCACCGTCTGGAAGAATACGATGGCCTGTTTATTCGGGAGACTACGGCCATTGACCACCACACTTTCCGTTTTTCCCGCAAGGCAGAAATCGAAGGTATGGTGGTTATTGACGACCCCACTTCCATTCTGCGCTGTTGTAATAAGGTTTTCCTGCAGGATGCCTTCACTTACAAAGGGGTTCCCTCACTGAAAACCTCGGTTCTGTCTGCGCACAGCCAGGAAGACTTGGACCAGGTGGAAAAGGAGTTTGGTTACCCTGTGGTATTGAAAGTGCCAGAAGGTTCTTTTTCCAAGGGGGTGTTCAAGGCCAATAATCGGGCAGAGCTTTCGGCCCATCTCGAAGAACTTTTAAAAACTACGGCGCTGGTGTTAGTGCAGGAGTATCTGTATACCGAATATGATTGGCGAATCGGCGTGTTCAATAACCGACCACTTTACGCGTGTCGCTATTACATGGCACGAAACCATTGGCAAATATATAACCATGACAGCAAGCGGTTCAGCTCGGGCGGATTTGAAACCCTGCCGACCTATGAAGCGCCCCGAGAGGTATTGGATGCCGCCTTGCGCGCAGCCAAGGTTATTGGCAGCGGCCTCTACGGTGTCGATATCAAACAGCAGGGCAAGCAGGCGTATGTAATTGAAATTAACGATAACCCGAATATCGACCACAAGATTGAAGATGTCTACCTGGGTGATGAACTGTATATGCTGGTCATGACCGAAATTGCCCGGCGGCTTGAGCTGAAGGGACGATAACAGGATTTACGGGCACAAAAAAACCGGCTTAAGGCCGGTTTTTTCATATCTGGAAGCCAGCTGCTTCCAGTTTTTTGCGTCAGTAAGCTTAGCTAGCAGCCAGTGCTTTAACCTGAGCATTCAGACGGCTCTTATGACGAGCGGCCTTGTTCTTGTGAATGATGCCTTTGTCAGCCATACGGTCAATGACTGGTACAGCAGCTGCGTAGGCTGCCTGGGCTGCTTCCAATTCACCGCTGGCGATAGCAGCATTGGTTTTCTTGATATAAGTGCGAACCATGGAACGCAGGCCGGCATTGTGCTGACGACACTTTTCGTTTTGTTTCGCACGTTTGCGTGCTTGGGGTGAGTTAGCCACCTGTGTGCTCCTCTCAAAAATGAGTCCGAATTCAAGGCGCGGGAATATACATGGTTTATCCCCATAGATCAACACAATGCCCCGATTTGTAAGTGCAGTATGGCCGTCATTGAAGTGGGCTTACTGACTCTGGAGGATATCGCCGTCGAGGGCGTGCATGTCCCTACCATCCAGCCCATAAAGCCTCTATGATTTGGGCTTCTTTCCAGCAGGCTTTCGCGAACAGGCGACATTTGTTTTGCAGCATCATGACGACGACCAGAAACAGGCTGAACGGGGTGATGCTGAATCCCTCTCCAGGCTGAATGCCAAGCCTGAATCCGAGGCCAGGCCGGCTCCCGGCCTGTTGCGATCCAGCGGTGTCGTGGGCGCCATGACCATGCTGTCCAGGGTGCTGGGGCTGGCCCGCGACATCGTGTTTGCCAGGGTCATTGGCGCCGATGCGCTCGCAGACGCTTTTTTTGTTGCTTTTAAAATACCGAACTTCTTCCGGCGCCTTTTTGCCGAGGGTGCTTTTTCGCAGGCTTTTGTTCCGGTGCTGGGGGAATATCGGGAAAAGGGTAGCCCCGCAGCAGTTAAGGCGCTGATCGATAGCGTTGCCGGTGTGTTGGGCTCGGTGCTGATAACCCTGACACTGATTGTCGTTTTGGCTTCCCCATTGGTCACAGGGCTGTTTGCTTTCGGCTTCTGGCTGGATTATCCCGACAAGTTTGCTGCCGCCAGCAGTATGTTGCGCATCACTTTCCCGTATCTACTGCTGATTTCACTGACGGGACTGGCCGGGGCTGTACTGAACAGCTATGACCGTTTCGCGGTTCCCGCCTTTACTCCGGTATTGCTGAACGTGACGCTGATCACTGCGGCCCTGCTGGTTGCGCCCTGGTTTGATACTCCGGTTTTTGCCCTGGCCTGGGGGGTATTAGTGGCAGGGGTGGTGCAGTTGTTATTCCAGTTGCCTTTTCTTGCGCGTATTCACATGGTGCCTTCACCGCGAGTGGACTGGCGTGACGACGGTGTCAGACGCATTCTGAAGTTGATGGCCCCGGCAATATTCGGGGTATCAGTCAGTCAGATCAATCTGCTTCTCGACACCATGATCGCCTCTTTTCTGCCAACGGGTAGCATCTCCTGGCTGTATTACTCAGATCGTCTATCGGAATTGCCTCTGGGCGTTTTTGGGGTGGCGATTGCCACGGTAATTCTGCCTAGCTTGTCACGCCAGCATGCTGGGGCAGCCCCCGAGGTGTTCAATCGAACACTAAATTGGGCCTTGCGGATGATTCTGTTAATTGCCGTACCCGCTTCGGTTGCGCTCATCATCCTGGCGGAGCCTATTTTATTGTCCCTTTTTTACTACGGAGAGGTGATAACGGCGACGGATATAGCCATGGCTACATTAAGCCTGCGAGCCTACGCCTTGGGGCTGATCGCGTTCATGCTCATCAAGGTGTTAGCTCCCGGGTACTATGCCCGCCAGGATATGAAAACCCCGGTAAGAATTGGTGTTATTGCTCTGGTCACTAATATGGGGTTAAACATCGCTTTTGCTGTACCTCTTCACATCTACTGGGGCATTGGCCACGTTGGCCTGGCGTTGGCGACATCCCTGGCTGCCATGCTGAATGCCGGCTTGTTATTCGGTGGGCTGTACAAGCGAAATGTCTTCACACCGGAAGTCGGTTGGAGGCGATTTGCATTGACCCTGGTGTTTGCCAGTGGCGTTATGGCCCTATTGCTGTTTGGTTACGATTATTACCTGAATGAGTGGTCATTATGGGCATGGTGGCAAAGGGGCATGTGGTTGGCCATTATTTGTGGCTCGGGTGCCATGGTCTACGCCATTTGCCTGTTTTTGGGTGGTTTGCGCTACGCCCATATCCGTCACCAGGCGAACGGATAACACACTGTTCAAATACCTTTTCAGGTTGATTTGTGGCCCTTATAAATTGCGTTTAGCGCTATGTTTGGTGCCTGTTTTCGCCTATGAGGCTGGGTTATACTCCCGCCTTCATTTTTTCAGGGATAACCGCCAGTGGTTGGGGACCGGTGACCGGTACAAAAATACAGTTTATTCGCGGATTGCATAATCTCCGACCTGAGTATAAGGGCTGTGTCGCGACCATTGGGTCGTTTGATGGTGTCCACAAGGGGCATAGGGCCATCCTGCGACAGCTGAAAGATAAGGCTGCACAATACGGGCTCCCATCAGTGGCCATTATTTTTGAGCCACAACCCCAGGAGTTTTTTTCCGGGGAGCAGGCTCCGGCACGATTAATGCGGTTGCGAGAAAAAATAGAGGCGCTGCTGGAGGCGGGTGTTGACCGTATTCTTTGTCTGCAGTTTAACCGCCTGCTGAGAAGTCTGTCGGCACAGCAATTCATCGATCAGGTATTGCTGCAGGGTCTGGGCATTCGCTGTCTGGTGGTCGGAGATGATTTCTGTTTTGGCCATGACCGCAGCGGCAATTACCGCTTGCTGCAAGAAGTGGGAAGCGTGAAAGGGTTCGAGGTCATTGATACCGAGACTCTGGAATATAACGGAGAACGCATCAGCAGTACCCGTGTTCGAGAGGCCCTGGATCAGGGTGACTTTAAACTCGCCAGCGATCTGTTGGGCCACCCCTATCGAATTTCAGGGCGGGTGGTATACGGGCAGAGGCTGGGCAGGCAGCTGGGTATTCCCACTGCCAATGTGCAACTTAATCGGTATCGGGCGCCATTAAGCGGGGTCTATGTGGTCGAGGTATTTTCCGGCCCGGATTGTTTGCCCGGTGTGGCCAATGTGGGCGTGAGGCCCACGGTGGGTGACCTCGTTAAGCCGGTACTGGAAATACATCTCCTGGATTTTGACGGATCGCTCTATGGCCGCAGAATCGAGGTGGAATTTAAGTATAAAGTGCGTGACGAACGTAAATTCGACTCGCTGGATAAAATGGTAGAAGAAATTCACAACGATATTGCAGTGGCACGGCAATACTTTGCTGATCACTCAATTGATGCTGGTAAAACATGACTGACTATAAAACGACGTTAAACCTTCCTTCCACAGACTTTCCTATGAAAGCCAACCTGGCTCAGCGCGAGCCTGCCATGCTCAAGGCATGGCAGGATACGGGCTTGTACCAGAAGGTTCGCGAGCAGCGCCAGGGCAGAGACAAATTTATCCTGCACGACGGCCCGCCCTATGCCAATGGTGATATTCATATCGGCCATTCCGTTAACAAGGTCTTGAAGGATATTGTCGTCAAGTCGCGCACGCTGGGTGGTTACGATGCGCCTTATGTGCCCGGATGGGATTGCCATGGCTTACCCATTGAGCATCAGGTGGAGAAAAAAATCGGCAAGGCGGGCGTTAAGGTCGATCACCGTACCTTCCGGCAGAAATGTCGAGAATATGCCCGACGTCAGGTCGATGGTCAGATGAAGGATTTTGTACGCCTGGGTGTTTTGGGTGATTGGGATAACCCTTATCTGACCATGGATGCCAAATTCGAGGCTGACATTATCCGCGCGTTGGGAAAAATAATTGAAAACGGGCACCTAGTGCGTGGCTTCAAACCGGTGTATTGGAGTGTGGTCGGTGCCTCAGCTCTGGCGGAAGCCGAGGTGGAGTATCAGGATAAAACATCATTTTCTATCGATGTGGCCTTTCCTGTGGTCGACCTGGCCGCTTTCACCAACGCAATGGGTAACCTAAAAGGAGAGGGTGAGATCGCCGTTGTTATCTGGACAACTACTCCCTGGACGCTGCCTTCCAACCAGGCTGTCAGTATTCACCCGGACCTCGATTACGTCCTGGTGCAGTGTGATGCCGGTTGTGGGGTCGCCCGTTATCTCCTGGCAGAGGAATTGCTGGAGTCAGTCATGGCCCGTTGGGGTGTGACGGACTATCAGGTAGTGGGCAGGGCCAAAGGCAGCCAATTTGAAAACCTGTTGTTACAGCACCCCTTCTACGACCGTCAGGTTCCGGTGTTGCTGGGAGGTCACGTAACCACAGAAGCCGGTACAGGCTGTGTGCATACCGCGCCCGATCACGGTATGGACGATTTCCTAGTGGGTGGAAAGTATGGCATTGGCACCCTCAATTATATCGACGATCACGGCTGCTTTCGGGATAGCGTTGAGATTTTTGCGGGTGAGCACGTATACAAGGTCGATGAGCAGGTAGTCGAGCTGCTGCGTGAACAGGGCAAGCTGCTGTCCTGTGGAAAAATCACCCACAGTTATGCACATTGCTGGCGTACCAAGACCCCCCTTATCTACCGAGCAACCCCCCAGTGGTTTATCGGTATGCACCAAAACGGCTTGCTGGATAAAGCGAAAGAAGCGGTCAAGGGCGTAGCCTGGCACCCCTCCTGGGGGCAGGCGCGTATTGAAGCGATGTTGGAAAATAGCCCAGACTGGTGTATTTCACGACAACGGACATGGGGGGTGCCCATTGCACTGTTTGTGCATAAGGAAACAGGTGAGATTCACCCCGATACGCCAACGCTGATTGAGGCCGTGGCAAGGCGGGTCGAAGAGGGTGGTATTGATGCCTGGTATGACCTGAATGCCGAGGAACTTCTGGGCGCTGATGCTGATCAGTACAGCAAGGTGACAGATACGCTGGATGTTTGGTTTGATTCCGGCGTGACCCATTCAGCGGTGCTGGATGCCCGTGAGCAATTGCGCTATCCGGCAGACTTATATCTGGAGGGGTCTGATCAACACCGTGGCTGGTTCCAGTCCTCGTTGAAAACAGCCATCGCCATCAAGGGAAACGCCCCTTACAAAGCCGTATTGACCCACGGTTTTACCGTAGACGCAGACGGTCGCAAGATGTCCAAATCCCTCGGGAACGTCATGTCACCTCAGCAGGTGGTGAATGAGCTGGGGGCGGATGTTCTGCGTTTGTGGGTGGCGGCGACCGATTTCAGCGGTGAGATGAGTGTTTCGGACGAGATTCTCAAGCGTACTGCTGACTCTTACCGTCGTATTCGCAATACCGCCCGATTCCTGCTTTCGAACCTGGATGGTTTTGATCCCGCTACAGACCTGGTGGCCATTGATGAAATGCTGGCTCTGGATCAGTGGGCTGTAAGACGAGCAGACAAGCTGCAGACAGAGATTCTGGCCGCCTATGAGAACTATCAGTTTCACCATATCTACCAGAAGCTGCACAACTTCTGCGTCACGGATATGGGTGGCTTCTACCTGAATATCATTAAGGATCGTCAATATACCTGTCAGAAGGATTCACTGGCGCGCCGCTCTGCTCAGTCGGCGATTTATCACATCGCCGAAGCCTTTGTACGCTGGATTGCACCTATTCTGAGTTTCACCGCTGACGAGATCTGGAGCTACCTCCCGGGAGAGCGTCATGACTCCGTATTCCTGCAGGAATGGTGGGCGTTACCCAAGGTAGAGGAAGGCGGTATTTCCGATGCAGACTGGACACTAATCTCAAAGGCCCGTAATGCAGTAAACAAAGCGCTGGAAGGCAAAAAAGAGGTTGGCATCCAGAAGACGTTGGAAGCGGAAGTTTCCCTGTACGCGGAAGCAGAGCTCGAAACAGCCTTGGCTAAACTCGGTGATGAGCTGCGATTTGTGCTGATCACTTCTGATGCGCTGCTCAAACCTATCAGCGAGTCTGGTAGCGCCGAAGCCACAGAAATGGAGGGTTTGAGGCTTTCTGTCGAAAAGACCGGCTATGAAAAGTGTGTGCGTTGTTGGCACCATCGATCGGATGTGGGAGCCAATCCTGAGCACCCGGAATTATGTGGTCGGTGTGTAGAAAACATTGAGGGTGCGGGCGAGCAGCGCCTGTATGCCTGAGTTGGCGTGCCAATGACATCTCCAGGCTGGTCTGTTATACGTTGGTATTTACTGGCGGTTGTGGTCATTGTTTTTGACCAGTGGACCAAGCAGTTGGTCTCAAGTCAATTTCAGTATGGTGAGACCCTGAGTGTGACGCCGTTCTTTAATCTCACTCTGGTACACAATTTAGGTGCTGCATTTAGCTTTCTTAGTAATGCCGGGGGCTGGCAACGCTGGTTTTTTACCCTGCTGGGTTTTGCTGTTAGCCTCTTTATCATCCTGTGGATGTGGAGAATCAAGCACTCACAAAAGCTGCTTGGTATGGCTCTTGCCCTGGTGTTGGGCGGTGCGCTGGGAAATGTGTGGGATCGCATGGTGCTCGGTTATGTGGTCGATTTTATAGATGTGTACTATCTGGATTATCACTGGCCAGCATTCAATATTGCCGATTCGGCGATTACCTGCGGAGCGATATTACTGATACTGGAAAGCCTGTTATCCGGAAAGGAGAATGGGGTGGAGGATACAAAACATGAGTGACCTGTCAGATATTTCTGAATTGTCAGTGGGGCCAAATACCAAAGTCACTTTGCACTTTTCCCTGGCACTGGAAGATGGTTCGGAAGTGGACTCAAACTTTGAAGCCAAGCCAGCAACATTCGTGGTCGGCGATGGAAATCTGCTGCCAGGTTTTGAAGAGGCTCTGTTTGGTCTTCATCCCGGTGAAGAAGCGACTTTTGATATCAGTCCAGAGCAGGGTTTCGGGCCCCATAACTCAAGTAATATCCAGCGCTTTTCCCGCAAGGATTTTGACGAGGATGTGGAGCTGGAACCAGGATTGATGCTGTCGTTTGCCGATGCAAACCAGGCGGAGCTACCGGGTGTGGTGACTCAAGTGGATAGTGACACTGTAATGGTCGATTTTAATCATCCACTAGCCGGGCACACGATCACGTTTGCCGTCAAAATTGTTGATGTGGTGCCAGCGGTGACCCACTGATGGAGATCAGGCTTGCAAATCCCCGAGGGTTCTGTGCCGGTGTTGATCGGGCAATCGAGATTGTTAACCGCGCACTCGATATATTCGGTGCACCTATTTACGTGCGACACGAAGTCGTCCATAACAAGTTTGTTGTTGACTCGCTGAGGCAGCGTGGCGCAGTGTTTGTGGACGAACTGGACGAAATTCCGGATGGTGTGATCGTCATCTTCAGTGCCCATGGCGTCTCTCAAGCTGTCAGAAGCGAAGCGGAAGAACGACAGCTCAAAGTCTTTGATGCTACGTGCCCTTTGGTTACCAAAGTGCATCTGGAAGTGGTGCGTTATAGCCGGGATGGTCGCGAATGCGTTCTGATCGGGCACCAGGGCCATCCTGAAGTTGAGGGGACCATGGGGCAGTATGACACCAGTCAAGGTGGCAATATATACTTGGTGGAAAACGAAGAGGATGTTGCCAGGCTCAACGTAAAGCAGCCTGCTAGTTTAAGTTATGTCACTCAAACGACGTTATCCATGGATGATACGTCAAAGGTGATTGACGCCCTGGTTGCCAAATTTCCTGCGATTACCGGGCCAAAAAAGAACGATATCTGTTATGCCACCCAGAACCGGCAGGATGCAGTGAAGCAGCTTGCCCTGGAATGTGATCTGGTTTTGGTTGTCGGTTCCCCTAACAGTTCCAACTCCAATAGGCTCAGGGAACTTGCTGAGCGTTGTGGGACGGAGGCTTACCTTATCGATATTGCCGCTGATATCCAGGAAGCCTGGGTAAAGGATAAACGAGTGATCGGTGTAACTGCCGGCGCTTCTGCACCGGAGGTGCTTGTTAAGGATGTCGTGAGAATCTTACAGTCAATGGGGGCAGAAGTGACACATGAAATCGCTGGAACGGAAGAGAGTATCAGCTTTTTAATACCCCGTGAGTTGCGTTGACTGATTTTTAGCCTCCAAACAAACAGCTATAAAAAGACCGGGCTAACCCCGGTCTTTTTATAGCTGTTACGAATACACGTCAGCCAGAAAGTTTTCCATTTAGTGCCAGTCCCAGCCGCTGTTTCCGGCCCACTTTTTTTCGCCCCGGCTGTTGTATTCTAGATTACCATCTGTTGCCTGGCTTCCCGCTGCCGTGGCTACAATGTTTACACAATCAGCGATTCCATCGCCGCAGGCCTCTGCATTAACCTGATAATAGCCATTTTCGGTTGGAAGGTCCGAGTCAACGCTAAAGCCAAGATCTGTCAATTGCGTGGTGTAAGTTGGCGGTGAATTATTTACGAAGTAGCGTTCCTCGGCCTGCATAACCTTGTTGATCAAGGCTATGCCCTCTGCGCGACGGGTTTTCTTGATGTAATTTAGATAGGACGGGTAGGCAACCATCGTCAGAATGGCGATGATTGCCACCACAACTATAAGCTCGATCAAACTAAAACCGGGGGAACGTTTCATCATTATTTATTTTCCCGCCAGTAGGTTCTAAGTATCTCTACACCGCTTGGCAGACCTGGATCTGTTACGCCCTCAGTACCTATAAAGAACTTCACTCTGGTATTGCCATCTGCGCCCGGGATGAATAACGCCACGACTTCAGGCGGGATGCCTGGCTGTTTCAGATCGATATAGTCTTTGGACAATACGTTTTCTCCTGTGACGAAATCCATCGCATAGAGCCTTCCCCCACCCAGGTACTCTACACCACAAGTCGTGGTGACAGCTGCAGTACCTTCGGGCAAGTAGGAGGTATAAACCGTTTTGCCTGCAATGGTGAGCGGTGAACGAAGAAATTTCTCACCATTCTCGGTTGTATCCTTATAAAAGCCGTGAGGGGCGTTTGTCTCAGAATTTGCCGGGCCATTAGTCGGGTCTGTGAGGTCCAACAAGTCGCTGTTATCTATGGCTGTATATAGCGGAACGCATGTGTCAGTGGCTGGATTACAATTGTCCGCAGGATCAGGCGGTGGTGCTCCGTACACATTTTTTTCGAAAATGACATAAAGCCGGTCGGTGATGGCCGTATTTTTCGGGTTGGCCATGTAGCCGCTACCAAAGGTCAGGACAAAGAAGGGCGTTTTGCCAATTTTTTGTGATAGAGCGACCGTCGGTCCTGTATAGAAGCGGCGGAATTGTCCCGCATCAGTATCAGTAAGATTGGCAATTTCACCGCCGGTGGCGAAATCAGCAGCGCTGGTGGTGCTGCTATCGATATCAATTCGCCAGACATGTCCTTGAATATCTACAGCAAAAACGATGTCATCCACACCATCAGCATCCATATCCGCAACAGTAAGATTTCCCGGAATACTGTTTGTCATGGGCAGATGCAGCGCGTGAACATCATCTTCATCAATGTTGTCAGCATTGTTGCCAGCGGACCATAACAGTGCCCCTGTAAGGGCATCAACCATGTAAATAGCCGCGCCCTTGTCACCAGTTGTCGGGGCTGTGGCGTCGTCATGAACACTGTCATAACCACCGCTCAGGAACAGAACGTCCTTGGTTGTACAGTTTTGTCCATCACGATCGCAATCCCAATGGACTTTTGAGCGCACAGGTTTTGACCAGCTTTCGCCCATATCTTGGAAACCGGCGCTGCCTCCAAAAATTGTCCACATTAGCTTGGGCTCGTTTAGATTGGTTGCGTCCAATGCATAATAATTTTCGCCTCCGCGTCGCATACCAAAATAAGCGTAGACATGGTCGCCGTCACTGGCATCAATAGTAATGTCCGCATCATCGGGGTTTTCTTCACGCCAGATAGTCAAGGGGCCATCAAGCCCATAGGAGCGATCTGCATCTGGATCATTGTCGAAGTAGACAAGCTGGTTGGGTAGCAAGTTTTTGGGAATGAAGGCAAACAGCTCGTCACCAGTGCTGGTGTCCACCGCATGAAATGCCCCATCGTTAGAAGTGAAGAAGAGCATATCCTCTTGAGTTGAGGCTTGAGAATCACCTGTATAGGCGACAACAACCGGTCTGCTGTGTAGCGCATCGGCCATAAAATGGGACGCATCAGTATGGTCATTGTTGTTGTTGTCATCTTCCACATCAACGCCAAGTATCCAGTTGATAAGATTCTGGCGCTGTGCGGCGGTTGCGGTATCTGCCAGGCCGTAGAGCGAGTTGGTGATTAGGTCATTGTCCAGCGCAATAGTATTGGCAGTGGTGTTCAGCAGAATGTTGTTGGCTGTGGCATCACCTGAAACCGTATAGATAGTTCTACCGTTGGTGAGCCTGTTGGCCGCCCCACCTTTCTTTACAGCATCCCCATCGGTTGTCGCTGACCAGTAACTGATAGCATTTGATTTAAAATAACCGGTGTCAGGGTCTACGGCGATCAGGTCATCGGAGCCAATGATGTCACCATCTGTATTGATCTTGTATTTTTTGATATTGCCGTGCCAGCGCGGGTAGATATTAGGCTCGAAAATGGCGAAATATAATTCGTCCCGGTGTTGAAGCTGGTTAAAGGCATTCACGGAAACAGCAGGGGCCGTGAAGGTGGTTGAAGATGACAGAATATCCAGAATAATTTCATTAAATGCCGTTTTCAGCTCCTGGGACGAGTTCACTGTGTGATAAGTCCCGTCGCCATTTTGTGCAGCTGCTTCCAGTAGCGGCATGTCAATATTAAAACCGATGGTATGGGTTTTAACACTCTGGGCACCATCAAGATTGTCGTTGTAATCATAGCTGGCCATATAGCCCGCCAACTCATCGAGACAGGTATGGTCAGGATCTGACGTGCCATCCCGGTGTGAGCAGCTGCTGGTCAGGTTGGAGATGGTGTTATCCCGGCCGGAATCGGCATAGGGCTGCCCATCCGTGAGATAAACCACATAGTTACTCTGACAAGAACTGGTGCTGTCTGCGACCGGGGAGTTGTAGCTGCTCCCTGATACGGCGAGGGGATCCCTACGCCAGTTGGTGCCATATTCGACGGCGCCACCCATAAAATATTTGTGTGCCTCCCACAGGGTTTCTGATAAGGGGGTATTTCCCGATGCATTCAGGGCATTGATACTGTTGATAATATTGGTTCTGTCAGTTTCGATATCCGAGAAATGGTGTAACACATAACCACCATTTGAACCGTCAAAACGCATCAGTCCAAAATTGAGGCCGGAAAACTCATCGACCAGATCAATAGCTGCTTCCTTCATCACATCTATTTTTACCCGTGACTGGTTCCCTACGGTTTGGAGGTAAAAATGATAGTTGGCATTGACATAGATGCGATCAGTTATGCCGTTGCTGTTCCACCTGATAGCTCTGTTGCGGCGGGAATCGTAGGGACCGTTTCGTCCATCGCGGGCATATTTATCGCTAGAGCTACTGTCGATACCATGTACCCCAGCATCGTCCTGACACTCAATGGTATTACTGGAATTGGTGGGATCTCTCCATACATCGTTTCTGGTGCCGCTGGCATCTCGCCATTCTGCTACCTTACCGATGTATTCAGGGGTATTTGAGTTGGCAGCCAGATAGTCGAGCATGGCTTTACAACTGTTTCTGCTGGGATCTATGCTGACATTGCGATAGCTGTAGTTCGTCGTATAGACGTAAACCATGTTATTGCCGAAACCACCGTAATCATGGGAGGGGTCATAGGCCTCCTGCGTGTCGATTTCGTCACCCATGCTGCCGGAGGTATCGAAAATAAATAGCACATTGGGCTGGAATGCCTCGGTGTCAGAGAGGACATCCTGGCTAAAAAAAACTTCGGTGTCGTCCCCGAGTACCGGTAGTGCCATCACTAGTGAGACGAGTAGCGGGCCGCATGTAATACTGTATTTCCGTTTCATGATCTAGTCCTCAATCTCAAGGAAGGATTTGAACCTTCACAACCTGGCCATCGGCCTTACGAAAGGTAAACATTGCCCTATTGCCACTCCAATTCGTTAATTCGGAGATTGGACGTTTTGCGCCAAACTGATTGAGCAGTAGCGTATTACTGTCGAAGTGATAGCTCTTGGGTGTGCACCCACTACATTCCAGTAGTTTGGCGGTCAGTGTGCCGGCTATATTCGCTTTATCGGTCATTTCTATGGTGATTCGGGCTTCTTCTACCACCTCGGTGGATTCTCTCATCACTGGCCCATAGGCCATTGCCGACGCGCTGAAGAGTAGGGTGGCAAGTAGGCTGGCTATCGTCTTGATAAATTTTCTTCGAATGTTCATAACGTAGTACCTTTAGACTGTATCTGGCTCATTCTTTCGGCGGGATTCGGATAATGCCAATGCTCTGGTCAGAGCGGATACCTGTATTTTTTAGTGTCACAATGCTGTTGAACTCAAAACGATAAGTGGCGGTTCCGGTGCCAGAAACGATCATTTCCCCGGGAGTTTGTCCTTTGGCCTCATTGAGATAAATGATTGAAAATTCTGGAGTAAATGGGTCATCTTCAGCGGGTGCCTGAGTCAAGTCACTAGTTGCCAGGGTGACTTTTCCATCACTCAGTGCCTGTAGCAGGAGTGCTTCGTTCGGAGGAGTCGGTGGTGTTGGAACCATTTCCCGGTATTGACCATTCAGTTCACTCAGGGAACGATTAAAGGCATTGAGCCGGAACTGGCTGTTTCTGGCCATATTGGATTGAAAGCCAATGTCGGTGGTTGTTCCTATGGCAATAATGGTCAGAATCGTCAGCATGACAAGGCAGATGACCAATACTGAGCCGCGTTGCTTTGAATAAAGGGGAGATTTTTCTCCTAGAGTAACTGCGTTATCGTGCTGCATTGTTGTAGATCACATTATTCAGAGTGATGGTGGTGATATAAACTTGGCAGTCGTGGTGTTCTGCACAAGAAATTCCAGATACATCCAGTAAGTCAAAAGACTGTGCCTCGGTATCACCGGTGCCATTTGGCTGTCCGTTATTCACTAACAGGGCAATTCTTGCAGTGTTGATAGCGCTCCAGTTCGTTACGCTGTCAGCCGAAATGTATTGTTTTGTTCTGCGTACCACTGCAGTGTCATCATTTATGCCGTAATGTATTTGCATGTTTTGCACCCCATCGACCAGAGGTTGTGGGCCAGTACCAAGCCAGCTGTTGGTGTCGATGTTGTAGCCTCGGCAATAGAGAGAGCTGACATTGTCACCATCAAGATCTACAACTGTGTATACATTGGCAATAATGTCGTTAAGACCAACGGTATTACCTACGCAGTCCACGTCATCTTCCGGGTCTAGAGCGACCGCAATTTGATCACTGTTTGTCCCCGTGCCATCTTTCGTACACTGAGCGCTAGCGCAATTCAGGAAAATGCTATTGCTGGCATCGTCCCTCAGCTCAGTCAGGTAGCCGGCTTTAGAAACACCCTGGTTGAGAAATTCGATGGCAAAGCGGCCATTTTCCTGAATTCGTGACTGCGTGTCGGTGGTGCGATTGAGGTTGCGAGATGCCAGCATCATCCCCAATGCTCCGGCCGTCAGGATCAGGCCAAGCAGCATGGCGATCAAAAGCTCTATCAGTGACAGGCCCCGTTGCCTGGAAATGGCCGACATCATGGCCTGAATACCTGTTCAAATTTTTGGATGGTTAATGTGCTGTCCGCGTCGTCCGTGATATTTTGAGTGTCGTCTTTCACCGCTTTTGAACTCCACTGCAACGTTAATGTGAAATCGGAACCCGGTGAACAGGGTATGCCATCGTCGCCAGTGGGGGGGTTGGCATCCTGGCATGTGACCTCAAGCAGCGGCTTATCATCCAGCGGCTTAAGTAGTACTTCTTGGCTTGTGCAAAACATCTCCGCTAAATCGAAAGCGGCCATATCTGTCCCATTACATTCCCCCAGGGTGCACTTGTCTAGGTCATCGCAATCGGGGGCGGCATTGTAGCTATCAGCTTCTCGGCCCTCAGGGTTGGCCTTAATACGATTGATGAGTTCCTGAGCCATCCAGACGGCATGGCTGCGCTGTGACGAGTCGAAATTTTCCTTAACCGCCTGGTATTGCAGGGAAGCAATACCCTGTAGACCGATACTGAAGACGAGCAGTGCGATTAACACCTCAATCAGTGTTGAGCCGGCGTGGGTATTTTTATTGGGGGTGCTTGATCTGTTCATCAGGGTGTACAGGTGGTGAGGGGGTTGTTTTTTGTGCCGGGACGACTGTTGGTTCGTCCCACTAGATTAATGGTTATCAGTGCGCCCGCTTCTTCACCGCGGTCATCACAAAGGGCCATCTCTACAGTGCTGCCGGATTCATTCAGCTGGCCGTTACTGTTGAAGCTGATAAAGTCATCAGCATTGCTAACCGTGTCAACGGTTATGCCGCCCATGGAAAAGTTGAGCTCCTTGATCATGGTGTCATCTGATGCGGAGTAAGCACTGTTGCCGCCTGTATCGGCATCTGTGTACATGGATAATCCTGCTGCCCAGCCGCCGTCTGCCGGAGCCAGTGTGATGACAGTTTGGCGACTTACTGCTTCACTACGAGCTTCCATTAACGCGCCCGTCAGGCTGCGGGTTCCGGTTTCGATACGGGTTTTTTTGACCCACTCGGTAAAATTGGGTATGCCAAGCCCCAGTAGCACGATTAACACTACCAGCGTGACCATTAGCTCTATGAGCGTAAACCCTTTTTGCACTTGCGCACCACCTCGCCTGTTTTAAGGAAAAAACAAGATCTATAGTTGAGCCTGTATATGGATAATTAATATGCCTAGCGAGTTGTGGTCAATACGTATCTGACCAGCGGTTTTATCACTTAGATCGACGGTTTATACCCGGAAAAAGCGCATTGAAAGCAGGGCCTAGCAATCCGGGTCCTTCACTCGAACTCGTCCTGTTTTCGCCAGGGAAATAGAGAATCCGTAGGGGTTTTTACTGTCTCTGGGGCAATAGTGAAATGTTCCGTTCAGGGCTGTGGTGAGTCCCGTTGCGTCAAACTGGAGGTACGGTTTTCTTCTGAAGGAGCTCCAACTAAGATCTTGCGCCGAGTTGTCCAAAAACAGGTGTTTCAGGAGCTGCTCCTCGTTCTCCAAGAACCCATTCCCATTGTTATCAGCAAAGATGAGTATTTCCTGGCCCCATTCATTCACGCAATTTTCTGATCCAGGGCACAGCGTCACATTTGTTTGTAGCGTGACCGATTGAGTGCGCGAAAAGTTAATGCTGTGTATCAGAGAGTATTGTAGAGCCGTTGATTTCTGGTGTTGAAGCCAAAGAGACATTGCCGGAACAGCGAGTCCCAGCAGTACACTCAACAGCGTAAATGTGACCAATAGCTCCAGCAGGGTAAATCCTTTTACCCGTGACATATGAGAATCCTCTTCCTGAGATATTTAACTCCGTTCCGTGGAGTGCAATAAAGGTAACTATACCAACAAAGGTGGTTTTTAAGAAAGCAGGTGGTGGCTTCAGGGATAATAGCGTTAGTTACTGCCCCGTTGTGTTAAGGACTGGACCCCCGGGATTTGACTAACATACCAACTAACCAAAGAGCGTAGTTTAGTTGGCCCTCTGTGAGTTTCGAGCACCGCCAGGTGAGCACCGTTTTTACCACCGATTTTGAAACTAGCAGAAGTCCTTAGCCAGATATTTAGCAGCCTCGTTGCCACCGGCTCTATGAGGTTGGGTTGCTCCACACCATCTAGCACTTGGCTGGGTGGTGTGAATACACTTTTCATTTTGTATTAGTCGAGCCCAAATTTCTGGAGCTTATAACGTATTTGTCGAAAGTTGATACCCAGTTCCTTTGCGGTAGCTGTTTTGTTCCAGCGATTTTTCTCGAGAGCCTTCAGCAATAGTTCTTTTTCAATAGACGCCAGGTAGTCATCTATTGAATCAAAGTCAGTGAGACCAGGCTTCACCCCTGACGGAGTGCTGGTCGTGAGTGTTGAGTTTGTTGGGGGGGGTAATTGTAGATCGAGAGCCGTGATAATTGATCCATTGCAGAGTGTAAAGGCTCTCTCAAGAGTATTTTCAAGCTCCCTTACATTTCCTGGGAAATCGTGCTGTTGGAGTGCTACAAGCGCATCTTCAGAGAGTGATGGGGCGGCAACGCCTGCATTGAGGGCGAAATGGTCAAGAAAATGCTCTGTTAGCAGGGGAATGTCTTCCGTTCTATTCCTAAGCGGGGGAACTGGTAGCTCAATAACATGTATCCGGTAGTATAAATCCTGGCGAAAGTTATTGGCTTGCACTTCTCTGGAAAGATTTTTATGAGTCGCACTTAGAATTCGGATATCCACAGGAACTTCTTCTTCCGCACCCACGGGTCTGACCGATTTTTCCTGAATGGCACGCAGAAGTTTGACCTGCATGAGAAGCGGCAGATCGGCGACCTCGTCCAGTAACAGAGTGCCGCCATTGGCGGCCTGGAATAATCCCTGTTTTTCTTGATATGCGCCGGTAAAGCTGCCTTTTTTATGCCCGAAAAACTCACTTTCCATTAATTCCGTGGGGATCGCCCCGCAGTTAACCGGGATAAAGGGGCCATTAGCCCTGGGGCTCAGGTGGTGGATCGACCTGGCGACCAGCTCTTTGCCGCTACCGGATTCGCCACTGATAAAAACCGGCGCCTGGCTTCTGGCTACTTGGCGAATTTGTTGTTTGAGCTGTTCGATGGCAGCAGATTGACCAATTAGGACTGATTCTTCCGGGACCTCATCATCCCGGGGTTTCTCGAGTTTTAATGCCGACTGAACCAGACTGCGCAGGCGCATCAGTTCCAGTGGTTTGGAAATAAAGTCAAAAGCCCCTTTTTTGAGAGCTTCGATGGCGATTTCCATATTGCCGTAGGCGGTAATCATGGCAATAGGCAGGTGGGGCTTGCGCGACTGCATTTCCTCCAGCAGATCAAGGCCGTTGCCATCGGGCAATTTCATATCCGTGAGGCACAAATCGAACTCTTCACTGAGTAACAATTTTTGCGCTTTTGATAATTTTGCTGCTGTGACAATCTCCAGGCCCATCTGCTCCAGAGTGAGAGACAGGAGTTCCCGGATATCGGGTTCGTCATCAATGATCAGCACACGTTTTTTCAGCATCAGTTTGGTCTCGGTAATAATTTATCGGGATGTGAGAATCCTATCCTGAAATAACAGTTATCAGCATTATCACCAAAATAATTTAAAGAGGCGTAGTTTGCGTCACATAACTCACGCGACAGGTATAACCCCAAGCCGGTTCCATCATGATTGGTAGTGAAAAAAGGTTCAAAAATAGTGTCAATGTCGTCTTCTGGCACCCCGGGTCCTCTATCATGTACGTCTAGGAATGGTAAGTCGGCAATTGGATCTCTGGAAATTACCAGCTTTACCCAGCGTTCACCTGTCTCCTTTTCACTAAAGCGCAGCCCGTTATCTATCAGGTTGGTAAGAATTTGAGCCAGATGCCCCGGATCAAAGAAAATCTGTGTGTCTTTGGTGGTCGATTCAATTTCAATGACACATGTTTTATTTTGTGTGTCTAGGTATTCATTACGAAATTTCTTCAGCCATTGTAATAGCCAGATTTTCTGGAATTCCGGCATTTTCTGGCGGGAAAGTTGCAAAACATTTTCGACAATCTGGTTGACCCGCTGGCAGTGCCTCAAAATGATCTCCAGTAGTTTTTCAGAATTAGGGTCACTGTTCTGTTCTGAGAGTAATTGTGAGGCATGGCTGATGGCGCCGAGCGGATTGCGAATTTCATGGGCAATACTGCCGGTCAAGCGTCCCAGCGAGGATAGTTTGAGCTGCTGTGCCTGTTGAATCAGCGTGCGAGTATCTTCGAGAAAGATCAGTGTTTGTTTTTCCCTCCCCTGTGTCAGGGAGGTAAAGTTGGCCTGTAGTTCAGAGGTAGAACGAGAACCTTTAAAGGTCGGTGTGCGCAGCCATGGATAGGCACGCCATTTTTCAAGCTGCTGGTGCAGTGGCAGGGCAAGCCGCAAAGGTCGCCCAACGGCAAGGGGCTTGTCCGGATTCTGACCGCCCAGTAATTGAATCGCGGCACTATTAATCAGGCGTATTTCATCTTTACTATCAATTACCAGAATACCCGTACGCATTCGTTTGACAATTGATTCATTAAGTTTTTGCAGTTGTTCACTTTCTGATATTTTCTGGGCGGCCAGTTCCTGAGCATGACGGATACGCTGTGTCAGCACCTGAAAAATCACAGCCGTTGCAAACAACAGGATGCCCAGTATGCCGGCGGGAAACATCGTATCTTTACCCCGGCCGAGCAGCATGATTGTTGACAGGGTTTCTGTCATGACGCAGATGCTGGCAATGGCGGCCAGCAGCAGGGCTAGTTGGCCGGCAACGATGATACTGCCTGCAGCTACTGTAGGAAGCATCAAAAAGCCCAGTCCACTTCCCAGACCGCCACTGGCGTGCATCATCACAGTTAGTGCCACCATGTCCGACAGCAGCATAAAAAACATCAACTGGGTGCCTGGCGGACTTTTGGTGGTTCTTAAGGGAATGAGCGACATAAAACAAAGCAGTGTGTATGCAGAGGATGCGATAAAAAACAGCTCTTTATCTGTGCTACCAAGAATGCCCTTTGCCGTTCCAGTGATGAACATGATCAAAAGGGCTATGGATAACAGGGCACGATAATAACCGTAAACACTGAGTAAACTGTCCGCTTGCTTGGAGTTTTCAAAGGAGCTATAGGTTAAAGCCATGGCACCGGTGTCGTCCTAATTGCAAAGCCTTAAAATCGACAAGAATTCACTACTGTCATGCAGCTCAAGGTGAAAACAATCCACGACGATTCGTGTTAACTACGTACCTTCCTAATCATAGAGAGTTGGAATGGGTAGACGCTTGTGCTGTGTTCTCTTGTAGATTTCAATGATGCGCTGAGTGACCTCTTTGGTGACAGGCTTGCCTTCCAGAAAGTCATCCAGTTCATCGTAGGTTACCCCTAAAGCATGTTCGTCTGCTTTTTGCGGGGACAGGCATTCAAGGTCTGCGGTAGGTATTTTTTCCACCAGCACCTGCGGAGCACCAAGGTGCTTAGCCAGTTGGCGAACCTGGCGTTTGCTGAGGCCAAACAGTGGGGCCAGGTCACAGGCCCCATCCCCCCATTTTGTGAAAAACCCCGTCACATTTTCGGCGGAATGATCGGTACCTAACACGAGACCATTTAACAGCCCTGCGACCTCGTATTGAATCGTCATACGGGTACGGGCTTTGGTATTGCCTTTGGTGAAATCGATTTTATCGTCATCATCAGGAACAAGGTTCTCGGTCCCCAACGCGCCTAAAACCTCTTCGTGAATACCATCGGCCCCCAGTTTGACATTGACGGAGAGGCTCTTTGATGGCTGGATGAAACTGACCGCCAGTTGGGCTTCATGCTCATCGGCCTGTACCCCATAGGGAAGCCGGACGGCAATAAACTGGAACTGCAGATCAGGTTTTTCACTGTTGAGTTGATCAACGGCCAATTGTGCGAGCCGACCACAAGTGGTGGAGTCAATGCCTCCACTGATACCTAAAACGAGAGTATTAAGTTTCGATGTCAGCAGTACTGACTTGATAAAATCAATACGCCTTGCGGCTTCAAAGGCCGGGTCAATCTCAGGGATGACCTTCATTTCTGCGCGAATGCTGTCAATATCCATCGGCTTAACTCTGAATGACTAGTGGTCCGAGGTAATAAGAATAACGCATTCCCATGGGGATAGGGCGTTGAGAGTCGAGACAACCCGCTGCGTACCTGATAAAAGCAAGATCGATGGCAGTAATTAGTCCAGAATGCCCAGGGTCAACCAGCTGATCCACTTGTTTTTTGGGTTGGCGCCTTCTTCACCTTCTTCCTGGTAGCGCTCATTGTAAATATGGCGCGTATCAAAACGGGGCGGCTCGGGCTTGTCATAGAGACCAAGAGTTACCTTGTTGAGCCAAGTCGGTGCCATATAGTTTGGATCGTCCTGATACTTGAAGCTGCCGTCACTGTCTAGCAGGGGGTAATCGGGATAGTTGGCTGCCAACAGGGTAGTAGCATCCTCTGCCAGTTCATACATTTGCATGAGATAGTAGGCTTCTGCCATTACCGCAAGGCCATCGGGAACTGAGGGTGTTTTCTGGAAATTTTCCACGACAAATCGCCCCCTATTGGCCGCTGCCAGGTACGCACCCCTCAGGAAGTAATAATTTGCTACGTGTATCTCATGACGTGCCAGAATGTTTCTCAGGTATACCATGCGTTTCCGGGCATCGGTAGCGTAGGGGCTTTCTGGAAAACGGTTCAGGAGTTCATTGAAAGTGGCAAAGGAGTTGCGCGCTGTGCCCGGATCCCGCTTGGTGTCATCGGTGGGAATAAACTGGTCGATAAAGCCTTTGCTTTGCACAAATGAGGCCAGACCCTTGAGGTAGAAGGCATAGTCCACATTGGGATGTTGTGGGTGAAGGCGAATAAAACGGTCTGCTGAGGCAATGGCCGCCTCATAATCCCCCATTTTGTAGTATGCATAGATCAGCTCCAGCTGAGCCTGCTCGGCATACTCCCCAAAGGGATATTGTGCTTCAAGTGCTTCCAGGTTGCTGATGGCTTTTTCCCAGGATCCAAAGCCGAGATCTTTCTGGATGATGTCGTAAAAATCCCTCTCGGTGTAGTCGGCAGTATAGGACTGATCGTCATCCTTCTCTTTGCCCTTGTTCAGCCAGGCACAACTGCAGAGTGTCAGTGAAACAAGAATGACAATGAGAGTAGGGAATCGCATGGGAAGGTAAAATCCTGATGTGGGCTGGCAAAAAGAGTTTTTTGTTCGCTGGTGCAATGGCTGTAAGATGGGCTATTTAACCACAGCCTGACTGGAATCAAAACCTCAATGATCGAACCTATCGTGCTCAATGCCACGGTCCCCGAACACATGGCTGGCGCCCGCCTGGACCAGGTGGCGGCGGAGTTGTTCAGCAGTTATTCCCGCTCGCGTTTGCAAAAGTGGATCAAGGATGGGGAGCTGCTGGTGGATGGCAAATCCTGTCGCCCCAGGGACAAACTATTTGGTGGTGAACAGCTTTCGGTAAGAGCATTGCTAGAGCCCGAGGGAGAATGGCGTGCCGAGGCAATTGAGCTGGATATCTGCTTTGAAGATGAAGATATTCTGGTCATCAATAAGCCCGCGGGACTGGTGGTACACCCGGCGGCAGGTAATTATCAGGGAACCCTATTAAACGGTGTGCTTCACTATCTGCCGGCCAATGAAAACATTCCCCGCGCCGGAATTGTGCATCGATTGGATAAGGAGACCTCGGGTCTGATGGTGGTGGCAAAAACACTGGTGGCGCATCAATCCTTGGTCAAGCAGTTGCAGGCGAAAACCGTCAGTCGGGAATATCTGGCCATTGTCCAGGGCGTGATGACCGGGGGTGGCACGGTAGACAAGCCGATTGGCCGCCATCCCCAGGCGCGCACCAAAATGGCGGTGCTGGATTTTGGTGGCAAGGAGGCTGTCAGTCACTATCGTGTCATTGAACGGTTTCCCGCACATACCTTAATCAGGGTGAAACTGGAAACTGGGCGTACGCACCAGATAAGGGTTCACATGGCAAGCATAGGCTACCCTCTCGTAGGAGATTCAACCTATGGGGGGCGCCTCAAGTTGCCCAAAGGCTCAACACAGGAATTACACGATGCACTGCGTGCCTTTAGGCGTCAGGCATTGCATGCAACTCAACTGGCGCTGTCTCACCCGGTCAGCGGTGAACATATGGAATGGCAGGCCCTGCCTCCTGAGGACTTTAACCGACTTTTTGCGATGTTAAAGACTGATGCGCAGCAACGAGATCAACGAGAGTAACGTGTGTCGGTAATTATTCCCGACTGGCCATGCCCGGTATCCATCCGGGCTTATGCCACCAGGCGGCGAGGTGGCGTGTCTACTCCGCCCTGGAATTCGCTCAACCTGGCGTATCACGTCGGGGATAATCCCGTCGCGGTGCAACAGAACTGGCAGATGCTGTCTGCGTTATTGCGGTTCCCTTCTACGCCTCAATTGCTTGAGCAGGTGCATGGCACAGACGTGGTAGATGCCTCCGATAACGGTACCTTTCAGCGAGCGGATGGTTGTTACAGTAATCAGCCGGGTGTGATTTGTACCGTTATGACGGCAGATTGTCTGCCGATCCTTGTGTGCAATCGTCAGGGTACAGAGGTGGCTTCCCTCCACGCGGGATGGCGAGGTCTGGCGGATGGGATAATCGCAAACGGAATTGCCCGTTTTAGTAGCCCACCAGAACAACTGATGGCCTGGCTGGGGCCTGCCATCAGTCAGGCATTTTTTGAGGTTGGGGAAGACGTCTACGAGGCATTCATGAAGAATGAGGCTCTGTGGGGATCGCGCCTAGAACTGGAAAGTTGCTTCCGTACTACCCGACCTGATCACTGGCAATGTGACCTCTATGCGCTGGCTCGTTTGGCTCTGAAAGCACTGGGTGTCAGGGGAATCTATGGCGGGCAATTTTGCACATTTGCTGATGCCGATCTGTTTTATTCTTACCGTCGTGATGGCCAGACAGGCCGTATGGCCAGCTTGATCTGGATCAGTTAAAACTAACCTTATCCTTGAAATGGGTATTGTCGCCCCAACCTTCACTGCTATAGAAACAGTTGAGGTTGACTATGCGATTTGATCGATTTACCAGTCACTTACAGAATGCAATTTCTGATGCCCAGTCTATGGCGGTGGGCAGGGACAATAGTGCCCTGGAGCCGGTCCATGTGATGCTTTCGTTACTTGATCAGCAGGGTAGTTCTCTCAAGCCCATGTTCGCTCAGGCGGGCTTCAATGTCGCGGGCTTGAAAGAGGAGCTGACGCAAACGCTTGAGCAGTTACCAAAAATTCAAAACCCAACCGGGGAAATAGCCATTTCTCCGGAATTGGGCAGGTTGTTTAATCTGGCTGATAAAGTCGCCCAGCAGCAGGGCGACCAGTACATCTCCAGCGAGGCCATGGTGCTTGCTGCTTTTGACGATAAAGGTGGACTGGGCAAGTTATTATCGAAATTTGGCGACAAAGCCAAGTTCAAGGCAGTTGTGGAAAAAATTCGAGGGGGTGAAGCCGTGATGGACCCGGAAGCAGAGGGCAGCCGACAAGCCCTGGAAAAATACACTATTGACCTGACTGAGCGTGCAGAACAGGGCAAACTGGATCCGGTGATCGGTCGCGATGATGAAATTCGTCGTACTATCCAGGTGCTGCAGCGTCGTACGAAAAACAACCCGGTATTGATCGGTGAGCCCGGTGTGGGTAAGACCGCCATTATCGAAGGAATGGCACAGCGGGTTGTGAACGGCGAGGTGCCCGAAGGACTCAAAGACAAGCGAATTCTTTCTCTGGATCTGGGTGCATTATTGGCCGGGGCGAAGTTTCGGGGTGATTTTGAAGAGCGCTTGAAGGCGGTACTCAAAGAACTTTCGAAACAGGAAGGCCGCATCATCCTCTTTATTGACGAACTGCACACCATGGTTGGCGCGGGTAAAGCCGAGGGTGCCATGGATGCGGGCAATATGCTGAAGCCTGCCCTGGCCCGCGGTGAGCTGCATTGCGTGGGCGCCACTACTCTGGATGAGTATCGTCAGTTTATTGAGAAGGATGCCGCTCTGGAGCGTCGTTTCCAGAAGGTCCTGGTGGATGAACCGAATGAGGAAGATACCATCGCCATTTTGCGTGGTTTGAAGGAGCGTTATGAGGTGCACCATGGTGTAGATATTACCGACTCCGCCATTGTCGCTGCTGCCAAGCTATCTCAGCGCTATATCACTGACCGCCAGTTACCTGATAAGGCCATTGACCTTGTGGATGAGGCGGCCAGTCGCATCCGTATGGAAATTGACTCCAAACCTGAGGAGATGGATCGATTGGAGCGACGCCTGATCCAGCTCAAAATGGAACGGGAAGCCGTGAAGAAGGAGGAGGACGAGGCCTCGCGCAAGCGGCTGGAAAAAATCGAGAAAGATATTGAAGAGATTGGCAGGCAATATGCCGACCTCGAAGAAATATGGAAAGCTGAAAAAGCATCCCTTCAGGGCGCTGCCCAAATCAAGAGTGATCTGGAACAGGCGCGTATAGATATGGATGCGGCCCGTCGTGCCGGGGATCTGGCAAAAATGTCTGAGCTTCAGTACGGAAAAATACCTGAGCTGGAAAAGCAGCTGGCTTCTGCCGGTGAGGTAGAGGCAAGGGAAACCCACCTGTTGCGCAACAAAGTGACTGAAGAGGAAATTGCTGAAGTCGTTTCCAAGTGGACGGGCATTCCGGTTTCAAAAATGCTGGAAGGCGAACGCGAAAAACTACTGCGAATGGAAGATGTGCTCCATAAGCGGGTAATCGGCCAGCAAGAGGCAGTTGTGGCGGTTTCCAACGCCGTGCGTCGCAGCAGGGCGGGGCTGTCAGACCCCAACCGTCCCAATGGTTCATTCCTGTTTCTCGGACCCACCGGGGTGGGTAAAACGGAGTTGTGCAAGACGTTGGCGGAGTTCCTGTTTGATAGTCAGGATGCCATGGTGCGCATCGATATGTCCGAGTTTATGGAAAAACACTCTGTGGCTCGACTGGTGGGAGCCCCTCCCGGTTATGTGGGCTACGAAGAAGGTGGTTACTTGACCGAAGCGGTACGCCGCAGGCCCTATTCCGTACTGCTGCTGGACGAAGTGGAAAAGGCCCATCCTGATGTTTTCAACATCCTGCTGCAGGTATTGGATGATGGGCGTCTTACCGATGGTCAAGGCCGCACAGTTGACTTTCGCAACACGGTTGTCGTCATGACATCCAACCTTGGATCAGATCGCATACAGGCTGTGGTAGAAGATCGTTCCTTCGACACCATTAACTTTGATGGCGGTGAGACAGCTGTAGGCGATGACGATTCAACCACCAATGAAAACCGCTACCAGGCGATGAAAGATGCAGTGATGGAGGTTGTGACGGGTCATTTCCGTCCAGAATTTATTAACCGGATCGATGAAGTTGTTGTCTTCCATCCGTTGGGTAAAGGCCAGATCCGGGGCATTGCTGAGATTCAGCTGGGCATCTTGACGAAACGGTTGGCGGAGCAGGATTTGTCGCTGGATCTCTCTGAAGGAGTGATGGACAAAATTTGTGAGGCTGGCTTTGACCCGGTTTATGGTGCGCGACCGCTGAAGAGAGCGATACAGCAGTTACTGGAAAACCCCCTGGCTCAGGAAGTGTTGGCTGGGCACTATGCTTCGGGAAATACCATCAGTGTCAAAATGTCCGGGGACGACATTGTTTTTTCTGCTGAGTGATGGGCGAAAAAAAGGTGGAAGGGAGTACCTTCCACCTTTTTTGTTGAGTGCTAATTACTGACAGAATTCCTTGACCTGATCTCCAGATTTCTTCAGCCAATCCTGACGTTCTTCTTCGGTGAGGTAGCGTTGTTCACCTTTTTCTTCATCATCAATAAGGATACGTGTGCGGTGGGTCAGTTTGTCGAGGTTCTTTCTAGCCCGATCACAGTCCTCAGCTCTTCTGGCTTTTTCTGTCGCCAGTACTTCTGGTGACTTGGGTAAAGGTGCTTTTTCAGATTGATTGTCCTCAGTTCCTTTAGAGATTTCTTCGTTAGTTTCTTCTGAGGGTTCAGTTTCTTCTGAATCAGATTTTTTTGATTTCAACTTGATCGTCTCAGGGGCACCTTCAAGCGGGGGTTTCTCGGAATAGTGCCAGGAGCCGTTGTCATCCTGCCATTTATAAATTTTTGCGGCATGTAGTGGCAGACACAGGGTCATGGCCAGCAGTATACCAATCAGTTTGCTTACAGTGCTCATATCCTTAAACCTTTTAAAGCTGTGAATCCCAGGGCACATTTTTTCCATCATAGCGGATTTAACGTCGCAATGTTGAGTACCTGCTTCCAAATAATAAGCAAATTTCAAAGGCCCAACACAGCTAACCACTTGACTGATAGAGAATAAATGAATACAGTCCGCTGCTCAGCAAGTACAGTCTATGTCCTTGCGCGCTGGGTCAGCCAGCTTGCCAAGTGAACGAAAACAGCGTTCGCCGGGCATCCAGACAGGACCGTTTACCCACGGGCCTGACGCACCGAATTACCACGTTTATCGTCGGTCGCGTATTTGCACTTTGCATACCTGTGATGTCACAGCGGTGGTCGCTTTTTTGATTGGCGAGCAACCCGGTGTTGTGTTTTTCGACATTTAGAGGATTTGCACAGTGGAACAACTGTCTGGTGGTGAAATCGTCGTTCGCGCGTTGAAGGATGCCGGCGTCAAGCATATCTGGGGCTACCCCGGTGGTGCTGCGTTGCATATCTACGATGCGCTATTCCAACAATCTGATGTACAACATCTACTGGTCCGTCACGAGCAAGCTGCTGTTCATGCTGCTGATGGCCACGCCCGTTCAACTGGCGAAGTGGGCGCTGTACTGGTGACCTCTGGGCCCGGAGCAACTAACGCCATTACTGGCATTGCCACGGCTTATATGGACTCCATTCCGATGGTGGTTATCTCAGGCCAGGTACCCTCTGCCAAAATCGGCGAGGATGCCTTTCAGGAGACTGATATGGTGGGTATCTCCCGTCCCATCGTAAAACACAGTTTCCTCGTCAAGGATCCCAGCGAAATAGCAGGCGTTATTGCAAAAGCTTTTTTTATTGCTAGCTCTGGTCGCCCTGGCCCCGTTGTCGTGGATATTCCCAAGGATATCACTGACCCCAATATCAAGGTCCCCTACGAATATCCTGACAAGATCAAGATCCGTTCCTATCAGCCCACGACCAAGGGCCATACCGGACAGATCAAACGCGCTGTGAAGACGTTGCAGGCTGCCAAGCGCCCGGTAATTTATAGCGGTGGTGGTGTGGTTTTGGGTGGCGCATCCAGTCAACTTACTGAACTGGCGAAGATGCTCAATGCGCCGGTGACCAATACCTTGATGGGTCTTGGTGCCTACCCGGGTTCAGATCGTCAGTTTCTGGGCATGCTTGGAATGCACGGTACCTTTGAGGCGAACACAGCAATGCACCATGCCGATGTGATCCTGGCCGTGGGCGCACGTTTTGATGACCGGGTCACCAATACCATCAGTAAATTCTGTCCGTCTGCCACCATTATTCATATTGATGTGGATCCTACCTCTATCGCCAAAACGGTGTCGGCGGATATTCCCATTGTTGGTGCCTGTGATGTGATCCTGCAGGAAATGATCGATCAACTGGAGCACAGCGGCAAATCCACTGACAAAGAAGCCATGGCAGAGTGGTGGAAGCAGATTGATGAGTGGCGTGAGCGACACGGGCTGTACACACAATCCCGTTATGAGCCCAGCAGTGGCAGCCTGATCAAGCCGCAGGATGTCATTAAGGCCCTCTACAAAGTCACTGGAGGCGACGCCTTTGTGACCTCTGATGTGGGTCAGCACCAGATGTTTGCAGCCCAGTATTATCTGTTTGATAAGCCCCGTCGCTGGATTAACTCCGGTGGCCTGGGAACGATGGGTTTTGGTCTGCCTGCTGCCATGGGTGTTCAACTGGCACATCCTGAGGCAATGGTGGCTTGTGTCACCGGTGAAGGCAGTATCCAGATGTGTATCCAGGAACTGTCCACCTGTACCCAGTACGGCTTGCCGGTGAAAATCATCAACCTCAATAATCAGGCGTTGGGCATGGTGCGTCAGTGGCAGGATATGCAGTACAGCAGCCGTTACTCCTCCAGTCTATACGAAGACTCTCTGCCAGATTTTATCAAGCTGGCAGAAGCCTACGGGCATGTAGGCATGAAAGTGACGCACTTCGATGATCTTGAAAGCAAGATGGCAGAGTGTTTTGCCTTGAAGGATCGCGTGGTGTTCATGGATATCTATGTGGACCGCTCAGAGCATGTCTATCCCATGCAGGTGGCGCCCAATGGTTCCATGCGCGATATGTGGCTGAGCAAAACGGAGCGTACCTGATGAGACGTATTATTTCGGTATTGATGGAAAACGAGCCAGGCGCTTTATCCCGGGTATTGGGGCTGTTTTCACAACGCGGTTACAACGTTGATAGCCTGACTGTGGCCCCCACAGAAGATCAGACCCTGTCACGCCTGACGTTAACCACCCATGGCAACGACCACGTCATCGAACAGATTACCAAGCATCTGCATAAGTTGATCGACGTGGTGAAAGTAGTGGATCTCACGGAAGGCCCCCACATTGAGCGTGAATTGATGCTCCTCAAGGTGAAGGCTCAGGGTGCGCAACGTGCTGAGATTAAACGGTGTGTGGATATCTTCCGTGGCCAGATTATCGACGTGGGTGCCAGTGCTTATACGGTACAGATTGTCGGTAACAGTGATAAACTCGACGCCTTTATTCAGGCCATCGGCGATGCGGACATTCTGGAAGTGGTCCGCAGTGGCGTATCCGGCCTGGCTCGGGGCGACAAGTCATTGCACATTTAACAATTTTAGAGAGGGGCCGGCCGCAGGTCTGCAGTCGGTACCGAATGGTTTAGTTTGACAAAAACACAGGTGAAACAAATGCAAGTTTATTACGATAAAGACTGCGATCTTTCCATTATCCAGGGCAAGAAAGTGGCCGTTATTGGCTATGGTTCCCAGGGCCATGCCCACGCGCTTAATCTGAAAGATTCCGGCGTCGATGTCACCGTGGGCCTGCGCCCCGGTTCAGCGTCAGCGGCAAAAGCAGAAAAAGCAGGTCTGGCAGTTAAAAGTGTGCCGGAAGCCGTTGCAGCAGCAGATCTGGTGATGATCCTGACTCCAGATGAGTTCCAGTCCCAGCTCTATAAAAACGAGATTGAACCGAACCTGAAACAGGGTGGAACCCTGGCTTTCGCCCACGGTTTTGCCATTCACTATAACCAGGTGGTGCCCCGTGCCGATCTGGACGTAATCATGATTGCACCGAAAGCTCCAGGCCACACCGTGCGCAGTGAATTCACCAAGGGTGGTGGTATTCCCGATCTGGTGGCTATTTTCCAGGATGCTTCTGGTAACGCCAAAAATGTCGCTCTGTCTTACGCCTGTGGCGTTGGCGGTGGTCGTACCGGCATTATTGAGACCACATTTAAAGACGAAACTGAAACTGACCTGTTTGGTGAGCAAGCTGTCCTCTGCGGTGGTTGTGTTGAGTTGGTAAAAGCTGGTTTTGAAACCCTGGTGGAAGCAGGATATGCCCCGGAAATGGCCTATTTTGAGTGTCTCCATGAGCTGAAACTGATTGTCGACCTGATGTACGAAGGCGGCATTGCCAACATGAACTACTCGATTTCCAACAACGCAGAATACGGTGAGTATGTGACCGGCCCAGAAGTTATCAATGAGCAGTCTCGTGCCGCCATGCGCAATGCACTAAAGCGCATCCAGAATGGTGAGTACGCCAAGATGTTCATCTCTGAAGGCGCTACCAACTATCCGTCTATGACAGCTTACCGTCGTAATAACGCTGCACATCAAATTGAACAGGTGGGTGGCCGTTTGCGTGAAATGATGCCCTGGATTGCAGCCAACAAACTGGTTGATAAAGAGAAAAACTAGGTTGCTGCATTTCAGAAAAAACCGCGCCACGGCGCGGTTTTTTTGTCATGGCCTTTGATGTTTAATGGGCGTTCAGCAAATCCATAGCGTTGGGTGAGGCAATTTCCGGGAAATCATCTATGACAGATCAAGACAATCAGTCCCCCCAGGAAGGTGGTGAAAAGTCGACAGCCGGTGTGGCAAGTCAGACCGCAGAACGTACCCGCCACAAGGGTATCTACTTGTTGCCGAACCTGTTTACCACCGGAGCTCTGTTTGCCGGATTCTATGCAATTCTGGCGGGCATGGATGGCAAGTTTGAAGCTGCTGCCATTGCCATTTTTGTGGCCATGATATTTGATGGGCTCGATGGTCGTGTGGCCCGCCTTACCAATACCTCCAGCGAATTTGGTGTGCAGTACGATAGCCTGTCTGACATGGTGTCATTTGGCATCGCTCCGGCAGTTGTGGCTTTCAGCTGGATGCTCAATGAGTTGGGACGAATCGGTTGGGCCGCGGCCTTTATTTACGCCTCCTGTGCGGCATTGCGCCTGGCGCGCTTCAATACCCAGGTTGACTCTGTGGACAGCCGTTATTTCGTCGGCATCGCCAGCCCGACGGCGGCGGCCCTTGTGGCTGGCCTGGTGTGGAGCGGCTATGATGCAGAACCCAGCTCCCATTTGGCTGGGCTTGCGGCATTGATTACGTCGCTTTCCGGCCTGCTGATGGTGAGTAATCTGCCATATTACAGTTTTAAGGGGCTGGATTTGAAAGGGCGGGTGCCCTTTGTCGTCTTGCTGGGCATCGCCATGGCCATAGTCATTATTACCATCGATCCGGCCCGTATCCTATTCCTCATGGCACTAACTTACGCTTTGTCTTCTCCAGCTGTGTGGCTGTGGAAAAAAATAAAATCCCGCGGACATACGTCCGTCTGAAGGATTTTTCGGCTGGGTGTCTAACAGAGAGGCAAAAGTCACCAACACGGTGGTTTGACTTTGTCCAGTCAGAACAGCTTTACCAAGCTGGATTGCGGTAGTCCAAAGTGCTTTGTTATTTGGGTGTAATAACCGTGAATCCTGTTTGCAAATGATCCCTCCCGAAGGGAGAATTCGCGTACCTCATTATTGTCCTGCCCCTGACATGCTTAGAGTGAGCGGGGCGTACTAGTTGGAGCAGCAATCAATGGACAAGCAACACTTGGTTATTTTCGACACTACCTTGCGTGACGGCGAGCAGAGCCCGGGCGCCTCCATGACCAAGGAAGAAAAACTCCGGGTGGCCAAGGCACTAGAAAAATTGCGCGTGGATGTAATTGAGGCGGGATTTGCCGTTTCCAGCCCCGGTGATTTTGAGGCGGTGAAATCCATTGCCGAAACGGTCAAGGATTCCACCGTGTGCAGTCTTGCCAGAACGACTCCCCTGGACCTGGAGCGGGCTGCCGAAGCACTAAAAAAGGCAAATTCCGGGCGTATTCACACATTTATCGCAACATCGCCCATTCACATGAAGTACAAGTTACAGATGACCCCTGATCAGGTGGTTGAGCAAGCGGTGTCCGCAGTGAGACTGGCGAGAAACATGATTGGTGATGTCGAGTTCTCTCTGGAAGATGCGAGCCGCTCCGAGTTTGACTTTATGTGCCGAATTATCGAGCAGGTGATTAACGCGGGGGCTGGCACTATCAACCTGCCGGATACCGTGGGTTATGGTTTCCCTGAGGAATATGCCGAGACGGTTGGCAAATTGATTGAAACCATCCCTAATGCTGACAAAGCAATTTTTTCTGTACATTGCCACAACGACCTGGGGTTGGCTGTATCAAATTCTCTGGCAGCTGTGATGAAGGGTGCTCGCCAAGTGGAATGTACCATTAACGGACTGGGGGAGAGGGCCGGTAATGCCGCGCTGGAAGAAGTGGTGATGGCCGTGCGTACGCGCAAGGATATTTTTCCGGTTGAGACACGCATTGATACCACACAGATTGTTCCCACCTCCCGGCTGGTATCGAGCATTACCGGTTTTCCGGTTCAACCCAACAAGGCCATCGTGGGCGCCAATGCCTTTGCCCATGAATCCGGTATTCACCAGGACGGTGTACTCAAGTTCAGAGAAACCTACGAGATCATGAAGGCCCAGGACGTGGGCTGGAGCACCAACAAAATAGTGTTGGGCAAACTCTCCGGACGGGCTGCATTTTCTGCACGTCTCGAAGAGCTGGGCATTCAGTTCGAGAGCAAGGCCGACCTGAACGAGGCATTTGTGCGCTTCAAGGAACTGGCCGATAAAAAGCGCGAGATTTACGACGAAGACCTGCAGGCATTGGTTTCTGAAATCCAGGTGGGCGAAACCACCGGCGAGCAAATTACTCTCGGCGATTTGGAGGTGATTTCGAAGACGGGGCAGGCTCCCCACGCTGAACTCACCCTGAACTTTAAAGGGGAGAATTACCGTTCCACTGCTGAGGGTGATGGGCCAGTAGACGCGGTGTTCAAGGCCATTGAAAAACTCACCAAAAGCGAAGCGGAATTAAAGTTGTACCTCGTCAATGCGGTGACTGAAGGCACAGACTCCCAGGGAGAGGTGACGGTTCGTCTTGAAAAAGGCGGTCGCATCGTCAATGGCCAGGGTGCGGATACCGATATTCTCGTCGCCAGTGCCAGAGCTTACCTGAACGCACTGAACCTGCTGGAAAGTCCGGACCGCCTTCATCCTCAGCTTGGCGGCGTGTAAAAGGTAACGGGGTATGTCGGCAAATCTGCGTGACTGGTATCTGGATACGCTGGGGGTGGTGCAATATCGCCCCAGGCAAGAAGGGGCGGTTGATATCCCCTTCCATATGGATATAGAGCCGCAGCTGGAGTCAAGGACACAGTTGGGATCAAAGCCACAGGCAAAAACAGTCGATGCAGAGGACATCCCACCTATTTGGGATGCCTCTCCGGAAACCAGCCCGGATAAAGTTGTCAGCAAAGAGAGCCCTCAAAAGGGAGAAGCTTCTCCGATTCAGTCAGATTCAGCCCTGCCGGTTGACCCTTTCCGCATAGCCTGCTGGCAGCAGGGTGATGACCTGCTGGTCATCCATGGGTTACCTCCGGGTCATGTTCCCGTGCCGGAAGAAAGGGAGCTTTTGTTTAACCTGTTACGTGCCATAGATCGCCTGGTAACTGAAATGCCTGCTGCCGACTATATTGATTGGCCCCTGACACCAGGTGAGCCTTCAGATCTTCAGGGCGCAAAATCCATGCTCAGCGTTTTTCTGGATACAAGGATTCGCAAATGCGGCGTACTCCGGGTACTGTTAATGGGAGAATTGCCCGCACGGTTGTTGTTGCCATCTCAAGCTGTAGGGACCCAAGTTGATTTTGAAGCGGTGCTGGGTGAGATAGAGGATTTACCCGGCGGTGCCAGGGCGATAGTGATTCCCAGCCTGCAGGATATGTTAACAACGGTCTCATCCAAGCAGGTTGCCTGGCGTGCCCTACAGAAACTGTTGGTGCCCCGTGACTGAAACGCAAACCGTCATACGCCCCATGATGGTTGATGATCTGGATTCTGTGGCCAGTATTGAACAACAGGTCACGCCTCATCCCTGGAGCCGCAGACAGTTTCAGGACAGTCTGCAAAAACATCGATGCCTGAGCCTTACCCGAGATTCACAAGTGATTGGCTATGCCATTTATACGCTCGTCGTGGGTGAAGCTGAGATCCTCAATATTGCCGTTGCGGAGGAATGGCAGGGCAGAGGTTACGGCCGAATGTTAATGGATGAACTGATTCATTTGCTGGGGGTAAAAGCGGAGCGTTTGTTCCTTGAAGTGCGTGCCGACAATTTGCCAGCCCAGAGGCTTTATGAGGATGTCGGCCTCGTGGAAATCTGTGTACGCCGAAATTACTACCAGACCTCCTCCGGCCCTGCAGATGCCATCCTCATGGCCATGGACTTCTGCAATTTTCATTAGCGCTGTTTTGGTCGACGCCCTAACTGTCTAAAAGATAACAATTTGTTTGTGAGCAGGTTCACAAACGTCCATCTGTTCACGCCTGAAATACGCCGTTTGTCGTTAAACTCCTTTTCCATGCGGTTTTCAAATGAGCTGTTTTCTAGAATCAACGCATTAGAAATAACGCAGTAGAAACAACAGGTATTGACTAATGGACACCACGGAAGAGTTAGCAGCACAGTCAACGCGTTTCGAGATTGCACAACTACTGCTGGAACGTTTACCCATTTGCATTGGGGTGACTGTGGGTTTCTGCTTGGTCCAGGCGTTTGCCTGGGTTAGCAACTTGTTCAGTTGGCACTTGATCGCCTGGTCAATTTTTTCTATCACTCTGCTTATCGGTGGTTGGTTGTTGGTTCGCCGCTTGTCAGAAACCTACAAGTTTTTGGGTATGAATGACAGGCTAGTTGAAGATATCAACAATCTGGCGGTGGTGTTATCCATTGCCGTGGGGCTTATCTGGTCATCTGCGAGTGTCATTCAGTTCTTTGCCCAGAGCTCTGACCATTGGCTGTACTTCTCAATTATTATTGGTGCAGCTGCCAGTAGCGGTATTCTGTTCAATTACAACATCCGGGCTTCGCTGATCTGTGTGGCCATGGTCATGCTGCCCTGCACCATACAGGTTTACCTGTCTGGCCACGAAAGCGGTCTGTACTTTACAGCCTTTAATCTTATTTACATGGCCACCTTGTATTTAGTCATGATCCAGCTGCATCAGCTGCTGGAAAAAAACGTCTCGTTACGTATGAACAGTGAAGAGTCCGCGCGCAAGCGGGCAGAGTTGAGCTATCTGTTTGAGCAACATTGGCAAAATGCGCCTTTGGCGGCAGTGCAGTGGGACAAGAACCAGCGCATTATCGACTGGAACCCCAGTGCTGAAAGACTGTTTGGCTATTCCAAACAGGAGGTTATCGGTAAGCAACCAGACTTTTTTGTGCCTGATAGCTCCAGGGAAAAGTCAAATGTTATGTGGGATGCGTTGATGCGCAAAAACAGTGACGGCAACCTCAGTGTGCATGAAATTCTGGACAAAAGTGGCGCAGTTAAAATATGCGAGTGGCACAACACACCGTTGTTGAAAGAAGGCAAGCTGATAGGGGTTGCATCGTTTGTTGAAGACATTACCTCTCAGGTAACGGCCAAGGAAATCATTCAGAGGCAGGCAACGGTGGACACACTGACTTCATTGCTTAACCGTCGCCGCATGATGGAAGAGTTGGATTGCGCCATCTCGCACTCCCAGCGTCACAAACAATTTGGTGCATTGATTTTTCTTGATCTGGACAATTTTAAAGACATTAACGACACCCAAGGCCACCATGTGGGTGACCTTGTGTTGCAGTATTTTGCTGATCTGCTGCGCAAGGCTGTTCGCACTGAAGATGTCGTGGCACGTTTTGGTGGTGATGAATTTGTCATTCTGGTTAAGGGCTTGGGAGAAAAACCTCAAGAGGCACGCGCTAAGGTGTTAACCATTGCCGATAAGATTATGGAACTGGGGAAAACCGCCTGTAAACAGGAAGGCCTGGAATACGAAATTGAGGTTAGTGGCGGCATTGTTATGTTCAGGGGCAACCATTACAGCTCGAATGATCTGCTGAAGCAGGCTGACCTCGCCATGTACAAAGTGAAAAACTATGGGCGCAAGGGTTTCAGCTTCTACGATGACTCCATGGCGGTTGAGGCAGAATATCGCGTCACCATGGTCCGTGAGCTGCGCCAGGGCTTTGAAAATGGTGAGTTTGAGTTGCATTTTCAGCCGCTGATGAACATATCAGGCAATCTTGTCTTTGCCGAAGCCTTGTTGCGCTGGAAGCGGCCTTCACAACGAATCGTGCCTGCTGGGGAGTTTATCGACTTCATGGCCTCTTTACCTATGATGACTGAGGTCGGGGTCTGGGTGTTCGATTCGGTGTGTGCACAAATTCAAACGTGGAAAAATGAGGGTCACTGGCGTTCTGACTGCGCAATTTTCGTCAATATCAGCCCAAAACAATTTGAAGATGAGCAGTTTGCCCAGAAGGTAAAAGAGACCATCAAAAAATATGATATTAACCCTCAACAACTTGTCCTGGAAATTACCGAGGAAAGCCTGATCAATAACCTTGATCGTGTGCATGGGCAACTCATGGAATTAATTGATTTCGGTTTGCGCATTGCCCTGGATGATTTTGGAACGGGTTATTCCTCGCTGGCCATGTTGCAGAAACTGCCGGTACAGTTTGTGAAGCTCGACCGAGAATTTATCAACGATCTGAGCTCATCTAAAGATACCTATTCCATCGTTAAGGCGGTTATCAAGCTGTGTCATATTCTGTCCCTGGAAGTGATTGCAGAGGGTGTGGAGACGGAGGAACAGCACACGATCCTTAAGCAACTGGGGTGTAATTACTTTCAGGGGTATTACTTTGACAAACCCATGGAAGCAGCTGCCTTCACTCAGTTGATTAATAAGTCAGAATCTGCTGAAGAGGGTGAAAAATCGCCACGTCTGAAAGTGGTCAGCTGAGTATTTTTTCCCGGTACAACCTCAACATTAGACAGGGTATAGTTAGGCCAATTGTCCCGGGGGTTATCCGTGGTAAAAATTCCGGTCGGTATTAGTGCCTGTCTGATGGGTGATGAGGTCCGCCATAACGGTGGACACAAGCGAGATGCCTATATCAATGGCACGCTGTCGTCTTTTTTTTCCTTTCTCCATTTCTGTCCCGAAGTTGGTATTGGTCTGGGTGTGCCCAGGCCCGCTATCAGGTTGCTGGCGACAGATCGCGGTATTCGGGCGGTGGGCAGTCGGGACTCGGGCCTTGATGTGACAGATCAACTGGTCGGATACAGTCGGGAGCAATTTCCTCTGATTGAGCAATGTTCTGGCATGATTGTGAAAAGAGCTTCCCCCAGTTGCGGTATGGAGCGGGTCAAGGTCTACAACGACAAGAATATGCCGCACCCCGAGGGGAGTGGTGTGTTCGCCGCAGCCATTATGGAAAAATTTCCTCTCCTACCCATGGAGGAGGAAGGCAGACTGGGCGACCCGGGATTGCGGGAAAATTTTGTGCAGCGGGTTTTCATTTATCACCGCTGGCGAACGGAATATGCCAATGAACTGACAGTAAAAAAACTGACCGAGTTTCATGCGCGGCATAAATTGATTTACATGAGCCACGATCAAAACCGTTCCCGTGAATTGGGGCGAATTGCTGCTACCGCCCGCAATGACAATCTCGAACAGGTGGCTGCTGAATATATTGCCCTTGCGGTGGCTACCCTGAAAAAAGTCGCGAGCCGCAAGAATCATGTCAATGTATTGCAACATATTCAGGGTTATCTCAAGAAACAGCTGGATGCTGATGATAAGCAGGAACTGGTAGAGGTATTTGAGAGGTATCGCTTGGGGGAAATCCCGCTTATCGTGCCGATTACCTTGCTGAGGCACCATTTTCGAAAAGTGCCGGACGACTATATCGACCAATCCTGGTATATGAACCCCTACCCGGAAGAACTTAAATTACGCAATCTGGTATAAACGTTGAAGAGTACAGAGAAAAATAAAAGAAATATTCCAGTATTACTCATTGTGCTGGATATGATTGGGGCCGTATTGGCTGCCATGGGCGTTCTGGGCTTGATGGAAGAGGGAGCTCTGGAAGATTACTTGCTGTTGGCCGGTGGCATCTTGCTGATGACACCACTGGTACTACATATTTTAAACCGGGTGCGCGGCCGCTAGGGTTGCCGAATCGATAGTTGCCGAATCAAAAGAGGAATCATCTACATGGAATTTGAGCTTGCGACCTGGCACTGGTTGGTGCTGGGGATCCTTCTTGTGATTATGGAAATTTTCATTCCCAGTTTCACCGTCCTGTGGTTTGGTCTGGGTGCGTTGGTGGTCGGAGTGGCGCTGTGGCCCTTGCCCGAGTTGCCTCTAGCTGCGCAATTACTTATCTGGATTGTCGCTTCTTGCCTGTTCGCAATTCTGTGGTTCAAGTATTTCAAGCCACGTATGATCGATAAAACTACGGCGGGTATTGCCCGGGAAGCGGCTGTGGGCGAGTCGGGACAGGTCATTAAAGTGCCCGCCGGAGAAAGGCGTGGTGTGGTGCGCTTCGCCATTCCTGTCCTGAGTGCTGATGAATGGGAATTTATCTGTGAACAGGATGTTGCTGTGGGCGATCGTGTGTTTATCAAAGAGTTTTCGGGAAATACTCTGATCGTCGTTAAGCTGGATTAACAGCCGCTGAAATACCTCTCCGCGGTAGCTAAGTACAAATTAAATTAAGTCCCTTGAAAGGAGATCAAAATGGAAGGGTCTATTGTTCTTTTTGCATTACTTTTGTTGGTGGTTATCACAATTGCTTTGGGTGTCAGGATCGTCTCCCAGGGTAGCAAGCACGTGGTTCAAAGGTTGGGTAAGTACCATAAAACCCTGCCGCCAGGTCTGAACATCATCATTCCTTATGTCGATACAGTGGCCTACAAAGTGTCCACCAAGGACATTGTTCTCGATATCCCATCACAAGAGGTTATCACCAGGGATAACGTGGTGATCATTGCTAACGCCGTTGCCTACATCAACATTGTGTCCCCCGAAAAGGCGGTTTATGGGGTAGAGGACTATGAGCTGGCCATTCGCAATCTCGTCCAGACATCTCTGCGTTCCATCGTTGGCGAGATGGACCTGGATGATGCCCTGTCTTCCCGTGATCAGATCAAGAGTAAGCTGAAAACCTCCATATCTGACGATATTGCCGACTGGGGTATCACCCTGAAAACCGTAGAAATTCAGGATATCAATCCCTCAGGCACCATGCAGCAAGCTATGGAAGAGCAGGCCGCTGCAGAGCGTCAGCGGCGGGCAACGGTTACCCGCGCAGATGGTGAGAAAACCGCGGCTATTCTGGAAGCGGAAGGGCGCCTGGAGGCATCACGACGGGATGCGGAAGCCAAGGTTGTGTTGGCTACAGCTACCAAAGAGGCGATTGAGAAGGTAACTGCCGGTATCCAGGATAAGGAATTACCAGCGGTATATCTGCTCGGTGAGAAGTACGTTGAAGCTATGCGCGGAATTGCCGAGTCTGAAAATGCCAAGATGGTGGTGTTGCCCGCAGATATTCCCGCCGCTGTCCGCGGTCTGATGGGTGCCCAAAAATAACCAATTCAGGTCAACCGGTTGCGCTGTAGCACGTTATATTGTTTGTGTGGCCAAACAAAATGGTATTTCCATGTTGAAGATTACTCCTTTGCTCGTCGCAGTGATGTTGCTGGCCGCCTGCAGCCATTACGGCGCATCCTCAGGAGCTGACAGCAGTGGCATCATCATTGATCGTCAGGGCGTGGATATGTCCAGGTATTACAGCGATCTCAATGAGTGTCAGGGCTATGCGTCCGAAGTGCGTGTGGCCGAGCGCACGGCTACTTCGACTGCCGGGGGTGCAGTGGTCGGTGGTGTTATCGGAGCCGTGGTCGGGGACAGTGATACCGCCAAGCGCGGTGCGGGTGTTGGTGCGGTCACTGGAGCCATCAAAGGCGTTTCATCGGGTTCTCGGGAACGTGAACGGGTGGTGAAAAACTGTCTGCGTGGGCGCGGTTACCGGGTGCTTAATTGACTCTTGGAGATCTGTTAGTCCATTAACAGTAGTGGGAAAGGTAGCTGATCCAGCAGCTCAAACCACTGTCTTTCCGTCAGGTCCATCAGCAGATCCTTTGGCATTAATACCAGTGATGCAGGATTGAGTCTCAGGGCACGGAGTTGTTCGGGACGTGTGGATGATACAGCCTGAAAATGCCACCGTACGCCCTCTATTGACAGTTTCCCGGTGATCTCTGGGGGTAGAGGCGTCTCACTGACAATGGTGATGTCGGACACCATGCCGTTGGCCGCCAGAAGTCGTGCTACTTCCAGCATGCGCTCGAAAATACCGGAATTTTCGTAGATCAGTACCAGTTGCCTAAGCTGCAGGGTTGCCTGCTTTCTAGTTAGGCTTTTGCGGCTACGACCGGGGAGAAAAACATCGCAACCCTGAATAGACAGGGACTGTATGGCGACTTTTCCACTTTCCACAGTAAACGTGCATTCCAGTTTGTCCCGAGCGCTCAGCTCCTCCAGCAGGTGGCGGGCCTGGGCACTGGCAAGCCGGTTGATGCGTAGCAATTCTTCAGGATCCAGTATTCGCTCTTCAGCTGATAGGTAATTAATCTCGGTAGAAAAGGGCAGCCCTGCCGCTGACATCAACTGGCTGTCTTCAATGTAAAGGCCTGACAGGGTCGCATCCAGGCGACGGGCGATGCTGACCAAGGTCGATAGCCCGGCATCCGTGGCACTGTGCATGTCCAGTGCGATCAGAATACGACGCCTGGCGCTACTCATCACTGTCTTCGTCCCCCTTGTCGTGGGCCGCAAATTTTTTCGCAGCGGCGATCCACGCCTCAATCTTGGCGGCCACCCGGCCATTCACTGATTCTGCCGGGTATTGGCCCAGGGTGTCTGGCACACCGGCATTGAGCCCGGTGAGCAATGACAGTGCTTCATCAATTGTCGAGATGGCATAAATATGGAAACGACCCTCTGTGACGGCATCAATGACACGTCTGTCCAGCATCAGATGCTGGGTGTTGGCGGAGGGCATAACAACTCCCTGGCTACCTGTAAGACCTCGGGCCTGACAGATGTCGAAGAAGCCTTCAATTTTCTGGTTGATACCACCGATGGCCTGTACTTGCCCATGCTGGTTGATCGAGCCGGTAACGGCCAGCTCCTGCCGGATCGGTATGTCGGCGATGGCTGACAGTAACACGGTAATTTCCGCGACAGAGGCGCTGTCTCCCTCAACCCCGCCGTAGGACTGCTCAAACACCAGACTGGCAGAGATGGGTAAAGGACGGTCTTTGGCAAAACGGCTGGCAATAAAGGCTGACAAAATCAGTACGGCCTTGGAGTGGATGTTGCCGCCGAGTTTGACCTCCCGCTCAATATCTACCACCTTGCCACTGCCTAGGCGTGCCTGGGCGGTGATCCGCGTTGGCTGACCAAAGGCATATCCCCCCAACAGGAAGACCGAGAGGCCATTAATCTGGGCCACCCGGGTGCCACTGGTGGCCACCAGCTGGATATCCCGCAGGATACTTTCGTGGATACGCTCCCGGAAGTGGTCCATGCGTCGAGTGGCTGCATCGACGGCCTGTTGCAGGTGCTCCGCAGAAATGTGCTCAGCACCCGCCACACCCGCGTAATAATCGCTTTCACACAGTAGGTCTGTGAGTCTGTTCAGGTGCAGCGGCAGTTTTTCAGCATCTTCTAGCATTCGCGATCCCTGCTCGATCACCCGTGCCACAGCACCGGTATCCAGGGGCCGAAGGGATTTTTTATGTTGTAGTGCAGCGATCAGCCTGGCGTATCCCAGCGTGTTTTCTGCGTTGCGTGGTAGGTCTTCCGAGAGGTCCGCCGGTACCTTAAACAGCAGGTTGAAATCTGGGTCATAGGCCTGTAACAGGTAGTAAATGATGCGTTCGCCCAACAGGATAACTTTCAGGTCCAGGGGCACCGGTTGCGGTTCCAGAGACTTGGTGCTGACCAGGCTCAGTAGTTGGTCAATGGATTCAATGCGTATTTCCCGGGACTGCAACGCCCGTTTCAGCGAGTCCCAGGCAAAGGGGTTGGTGAGTACCTTGACGGCGTCCAGCAGCAGGTAACCACCGTTGGCCCGGTGCAGGGCACCATTGCGGATCAGGGTGAAATCGGTGGTCAGTGTGCCGAACTGAGCCTCATGCTCCACCCGTCCCATAAGGTTGTTGAGGGAGGGATTGTCCTCATAGACGATTGGCGGGCTGCAGCTGTCACTGTTATCCACCAGTACATTAACCTTGTACATGGGAAATTCATGCACCCGGGCCTTGAGGTCTTCCGGCATGCTGGATTGGCCTTCTTCCTCCCGAAACTCATCGGCATTTTCAATGACATTCTGTTTTACCTTGCTGAGGAAGCTGACCACTTCCTCATGCTCGCCATAGCGGTTTTCCAGCTCCCGGAAAATCTGATTGACGGCATTCTGGACAATATTCTGGTTGAGTTTTTTCATGCGCTCGCGCCCCTCCTTCATCCAGAGGGGCATTTGCAGGACGACTTCCTTGAGTTCTTCCTTGAGTTCGTTGATTTTCTCTTCGATGGCTTTTTGCTCATCTTCACTGAGGGCTTCAAATTCTTTCGGGGTGATGACCTCTTCGTTTGCCAGCGGTGCCAGGGTGTAGCCGCTGGGGGTCTGCATCAGGGCAATATCCATCTGCTTGGCTTTGTCACGCAGGGCCGCAAATGCTTTTTGTTCGCGATCGCTGTATTCCTCGGAGATTTCATTGAGGCGAGCTTTGTACTCGGCGCTTTGAAAAACCCCAGGAATGGTGACCAGCAGATCTTCAACACATTGCTCCATGTCTTTCTTGAGACAGGAGGCAATGCCGCAGGGGAGCTTTAGCACTTTGGGCTGCTGGGGGGCACTGAAATTGTTGATGTAGCACCAGTCATGGGGGCGGGGGCCTTCGGTGACCTGTTGTTGCAGAAAATCCCTGAGCATTTCATGTTTGCCCATGCCAGAGGAACCCATCACGTAAATGTTGTAACCCTCGTGGTTGATGCCAAGGCCGAAACGCAGTGCCTCCAAGGCGCGATCCTGGCCAAAGTAATTGTCCAGGTGTTCCAGTTCAGTGGTGTCTTTGAAGGGCAGTGTGGCCGGATCACAGCGTCGGTAGAGACGTTCGGCTGGTAGTGCCTGGATAGATTCTTTTTCTGTCACGCTCTGCTCGCTTACAGGTATTCAGGTAGATGGTTGCGAATATTCTCGTTTGAGGCTTTGACCAGCTGCAGGTCGAATTCTCCTTGCACGGCCGCCTTCACCTGTTTGTCCAGGTGTTTGTGAAGAGCTCCCAGCATTTGCGACGGTGCTACCAGGTAGAGTCGCCGGAAGCGATCCTGCTCCCGCCCTGTTGCCAACAGGTCACAGAGTTCCCTGGCAAAGGCATCCCGTTCCCGGGCTTTGATCGCCGATTTTTCCGCGACGCCGTGACTCCCTGATGGATTGCTGCCGCTCTGTCTTCCCGGCTGATCGCTGACCAGTTCAGAGACCTTGAGGCGGCTTTCACCATGGAGCATGCCTTTTATTTCCACCAAGGGTTCTTTAGAGCCGGTGGTGTTAAAGATGCGTGCTTTTGAAGCGTCGGCAATCAGTACCCAGGTCATAATGAATCCTCCTGTTGAATTCGGACATTTTTGATGAATTTACTGCTTAAGCATAGTGTTGATCTACTCGATTGGCACGGGAGGGGAGAAGGAATTTTTAAAGGTTTTGGTGGTAGAGGATAGGGGGGGTCAATGCCTGACCGGTCGTTTTTGAAGTTTGCGTTGCAGGGTGCGGCGGTGCATGCCGAGACTGCGTGCCGTGGCTGAGATATTGCCGTTGTTTTCCGCCAGTACACGCTGGATATGTTCCCACTCCAGGCGTTCCACCGACGGTGGCGTTTCATTAATGGATATTTCTGGATTTGGCTGTGTGCCCTCAAATGCTGCCAGGATGTCATCTACGGATGCGGGTTTGCACAGGTAATTGCTGGCACCCATTTTGATGGCTTCTACGGCAGTGGAAATACTCGAGTAACCGGTCAGGATGAGCACTTCGATAGCTGGATTCAGGGTCTTCAGTGCCGGAAGCAGGTTAAGGCCAGATTCGCCGTCCAGTTTCAGATCTACCACCGCCTTGTCGGGTTGATTTTCAAGGCAAAGGGCAAGGGCTTCCTCGCCAGTGTTAGCGGTAAACACCCGGTAGCCACGCCGTGTCATAGCTCGGGTCAGGATACTGGCAAAGGTCGCATCATCGTCGACAATCAGCAGGGTTGGTTGAGTCATGGTAAGTCCACGTTTCAGGACTGTGATGTTAGCGGCAGAATTACCCGCGTGACAGTGCCGCCGCCATCGCCGGGGCTGATACTGACATTACCGCTATAGCGGTCGAGGGTGGCCCGGGAGAGGAAAAGCCCCAGTCCCAAGCCGTCCGGTTTGCTGGAATTGAACGGTTTACCGAGTGTTTCACGTAACGATGGCTCAATACCCTTGCCAAAGTCACGGATACATAACTCCAGAACACGGTCATCCCAACCCGCCTCGACTTCGACGCGCTCGGGGCTTACATCGGCTGCATTGTTCAGCAGACTGGTGAGGGATTGAGCGATGGTGGGGTGGAACTGTGCTGTCTGTTCCGACAGCTCATCTGCGTAACGGATATGTGCCTGAACTCGGGGCCGCATAACCTGCCAGCGATCAAACAGCTTGTCCAGGTAAGTCCGCAGAGAGATCGCTTGCTGGGTTTCACCGCCCCCTTCCGCTGTGGCAACAAGCGCCTTCAGGGTGGTTCGGCACTGCGCCAGTTGCTGTTGCAGGATAACCAGATCCTCGCGATGGGAGGAGGGCTCTTCGAGCATTTCATCCACCAGAATTTTCATGGTGTTTAACGGGGTGCCCAGCTCGTGGGCAGTCCCTGCTGCCAGGGAGCCGATGGCCAGTACCTGTTCGTCCCGCAGCTGGTCTTCCCGTCTTAGGGCCAACTGTTCTTCCTGATATCGCAGGGTGTTGGCCATACGGGTGACAAAGTAGGTAATCAGAGCCGCACTGACGGCAAAATTGCACCACATGCCGAGGATGTGCAGGTTTACGCTATCGCCGTGATGGTGGCTGGGTGCCAATGACGGAATAGGCAGATAGTTATTGAGTAGCCAGCTGTAGGCCGCGAGGGACAGCAGAGTCACGCTCCAGGTGTAGCGCAGGGGTAGGGTAGTGGCGGCGATACTGATGGGCACCAGGTAGTATGAGACAAAGGGGTTGGATGCCCCGCCGCTGAAAAACAGCAGTGCGGTAAAAAAAGCGATATCCACCATCAGGTGGCAGAAAAATTCCAACTGGGTGATGGCAGGATAGCGAAAGGTTCGCCACCAGGTTGCGACGATCACCACGGCATAGAATGCCAGTACCAGCCCCAGTACCGTGACTGGCAGACCGATATCCTGGAAGCGGCTGAAAAAAAAGAGGGCCAGAATCTGGCCCCCAAGAGCGATGTTGCGGATGATGCTCAGCTGGCGCAGGTTTTGACGCGCTGCCGAGTTAGTATCAAAGTCTTTTTCGAGCATGGGCTCATGGTAACAGATGGTCGGGTATTCAGAGCATGCGGACCTTGTCCATTGCTCGTTGCTGTCCGTTCAATGGGTGGGCATCTTACTCTCAGGGAGTAGCTTTGACGATGCGACATAATGTCGCACATGGCCTGGCTACCCTAGTCTGGCAGGTTATGCAGAACATCGGCCTTTCAAAAATGATCATCAGTATTTCAACCGTCGTTAACGACGTTATAAATGCCCGCTGCGCATAACCGGCAGTTGCCAGTAATGAATGCCTTTGCCGACTTCTCCGGCGAGTCCTGCGATCACTTCATCCACAAGTTGTTCCGGCAAGAGTATTTCAAACTGAACCCGCTTGCGGCGACCGGACACCTGTTCCGCAATAGAGAGGCGGCTCTGTTCCCCGTGGCCGTGCACCGGGTAGGAGGTGAAACCGCCAACTTCTACCCGGTCCAGTAGGTAATCCACCAGGTCCTCTTCCAGTTCGGGTGTGATATTCAGTACCAATAGGGCGGTCATGCGGTCTCTCCGGAGGTATCTAGGGTGGAGCTGTGGAAGCGCCGGTAAATGATTGGCAACAGGAACAGGGTCAGCAGGGTGGAACTGATCAGTCCCCCGATCACCACGATGGCCAGGGGTTTCTGTAATTCCGAGCCGGGGCCACTGGCAGCCAGCAGCGGCAGTAGGCCAAATGCGCAGGTGCTGGCGGTCATCATGACCGGGCGCAGGCGGCGCAGGGCACCCTGTTTCACTACTTGGGCCATGGGTAGGCCCTTGGCGTTCAGATGGTTGAAGTGGGACATCATCACCACTCCGTTCATCACGGCAATGCCGAGCAGGGCGATAAAGCCCACAGAGGCGGGCACTGACAGGAACTCGCCGGTGAGCCACAGGGCTAACAAACCGCCGGTGAGGGCAAAGGGAATATTGGAAAGGATGATGGCAGTTTGCTTCAGGGATCCGAAAGTGATGAACAACAGCAGGGCGATCAGCCCCAGCGCCACCGGCACTACCAATGCAAGCCGGGCGGCGGCTCGCTGCTGGTTCTCGAACTGGCCACCCCAGGCTAGGGAATAGCCCTGGGGCAGTTCGATGTCGGCGGCGATGGCGCTCTTGGCTTCATCAACGAAACCCACCAGGTCACGGCCCTCAACGTTGGTACGCACCACCGCGAAACGCTGACCGGATTCCCGTGAAACCCCCACGGGCCCCTCGATACGGCGGATATCTGCCAGCTCGGCAAGAGGGATGGTGTTGCCGTCAGCCAGGTTGATGCGGTCGTGCTGCAATTGCATCACTCCATCTCCCTGGGGTTTGTGATAGCGCAACATCAGCGGTACCCGGGCGGTATGTTCGATGATGTTGCCCAAAGGCAGTCCTTCAATCTCCGCCCGCAGTCGATCTTGCAGAGCTTCCACGTCGACCCCCAGCATGCCGGCCCGCTGGCGGTTTACGGCTATCTGCAGGTATTGGGCGCCCTCATTGATGGTGGCGGTAGTGTCCACGGCGCCGTCGATGGTCTCGACCCGGACAGAGATCGCCTGGGCCAAGCGATTCAGGGTGGTGAGGTCCGGGCCGAATACCTTGATGGCAATGTCGCCGCGGGAGCCGGTGAGCATTTCCGATACCCGCATGTCGATGGGCTGGGTGAAACCGTAGTTGATACCGGGGATACGATCCAGCACGGCACGCAGTTTCTGTTCGATTTCCACCTTGCTACCAGCCTGCCATTCAGCCACCGGTTTTAGTTGCAGGAACACGTCGGTCTCGTTGAGGCCCATGGGGTCCATGCCGATTTCATCGGAGCCGCTGCGGGAGACGATGCGCGCGATTTCCGGCACATGGTCCATCAGTTCCTTTTCCACCTGTTTGACGATACGGGTGCTGTTTTCCAGATTGATGGAGGGGATCGACTCCAGCTGCACAATGATGTCGCCCTCATCCATGGCGGGCATGAAGGTTTTGCCCACCAGCGGGAACACCAGTACCGATATTGCCAGCAGCCCGGCGGAGCCGCCCACCAGCCAGCGCGGTTTGGCCAGGGCCTTGTCGAGCAGTGGTTCGTAGGCACGCAACAACTGGCGGCTGAGCCAGGGTTCGTGTTCACCGCCCTTGCGAATCAGAAATGACGCCAGAACTGGAACGGCGGTGAGGGAAAGTGCCAGGGCACCCAACAGGGCAAACACAATGGTCAGGGTGACCGGGCCGAACATTTTTCCCTCCAGCCCCTGCAGAGTTAGCAGTGGCAGGAACACGATGATGATGATGGCGACCCCGGAGGTGACCGGTACCGCCACGTCCTTCACCGCCCGGAAAATAATGTGCAGTCGGGGCAGGGGGGTGCCGCGGTCTTTTTGCCGCGCCTGCTGCCGGCTTTCTTGTCGGGATAGTGACGACACAATGTTCTCGACGATCACAATGGCGGAGTCCACCAGCATGCCGATGGCAATCACCAGTCCGCCAAGGCTCATGAGGTTGGCCGACATGCCCATGCGACTCATCATGAAGAAGGTGAACAGAGCGGAAAGGGGGAGGATCAGCGAAACGGTTACTGCGGCACGCCAGTTGCCGAGGAACAGTACCAGCAGAATCACCACCAGTACCACCGCCTCAAACAGGGCCTTGACCACGGTGCCCACCGCCCGCTCAATCAACACGCTGCGATCGTAAAATACATTGATGGATGTTCCTTCAGGCAGGCTGGCTTGCAGTTCCACCAGTTTGTCCCGCACCCCGTCCACCACCTTTCTGGCATTGGTGCCGCGCAGGCCGATCACCAGACCCTGTACCACTTCATCCTCGCCATCGGCGGTGACTGAGCCATAGCGTTCCAGGCTGCCGAGGGAAATGTCGGCGAGCTGGCTGAGGGGGATTGATTGGCCGAGGGCGTTGTCGACGCGGATAGCGGACAGGTCTTCCAATGAGGTGAGTGCGCCCGCCACCCTTACCAGAATGGCTTCTTCCCCCTGATCCAGACGACCGGCTCCATCGTTGCGGTTGTTGGCCTGCAGGGCGGCGACGATATCGGCATTGGTCACCTGCATCTGGGCCATAGCTTCACGGTGCGGTGCCACTTGGTAGGTTTTGACGAAACCACCCAGGGCATTCACGTCCGCCACACCGGGCACAGTGCGCAGGGCGGGGCGTATGGTCCAGTCAAGCAGGTAACGCCGCTGTTGCAGGGAGAGGGTGTCGTTGTCCACGGTGAACATGAACATGTCGCTGAGCGGTGTACTCATCGGGGCGAGTCCGCCGCTGATGTTGCCGGGCAGGTCGCTCCAGATATTGTTTAGTCTCTCAGTCACCTGCTGGCGAGCCCAGTAGATGTCGGTGCCTTCGGCGAAGTCCAGGGTAATGGCACTGAGGGCGTATTTGGAAATGGAGCGCAGCACTGTCTTTTTGGGAATGCCCAGCAGTTCGACTTCGATGGGCTGGGTGATCAGCGATTCCACTTCTTCCGGGGTCATCCCCGGGGATTTGATAATGATCTTTACCTGCGTGGGTGAAATATCGGGAAAGGCATCGATCGGCAGGTGCAGCATGGCCTGGCTGCCAAAACCGATCAGCAACAGCGTCAGCAGGCCGATCAGCAGCCGCTGGCTGAGGGAAAACTGGATCAGGCGACTCAACATTATTCGCCGCCCCCAAGTCCCAGTTGGATGCCTTTCAGCAGCGCCGCGCCTTCCACCACCAGTTCCTCGCCGGGGGCGATGCCGTCGGTGGCGAGGTAATGGTTGCCCATGGGCAGCAAGGAGATGGCGCGGGCCTCAACCCCGTTTTCCCGGCGCACGTAGACGGTGGTGGCGCCGCCGGAATGGGTCACTGCAGCAGCCGGCACCAGCACGCCCCTGGCCAGAGGTGGCAGGGTCAGCATCAGGGTTTGGCCGGGCAGATACCCCTGGGGACGTTCCAGGGCCGCCATGATATCCACCATCTGGGTGGTGGGATTGACAGCGGAATTCTTGTATTTCAGGACGACCACATCGTCAGAGCGGGCCAGTTGCAGCCGATCGCCGACATCCAGGCTGGCAGCCAGTGCATTGGGAACAGCCGCTTCCAGCCATAGTTCGGCTCCCGCCTGCAGGGTGGCAACAGGCGTGTTGGCGGTCACTGCCTGGCCAGCGTTGTAGAGCCGCTCACTGAGAGTGCCCGTTGCTGGGGATTTGACTTGGTACTCACCGGGTTGACGACTGCCGCTGGCCAACTGCTCCATGTCTGCTTGAGTAAATCCGGCTCGCGTCAGTTGCTGTCGGTAGGCTGTTTGGGTGAATTCCGCCTGCTGGAAGCGCCGGCGGGTTTGTTGTAGCCGTTGATTCGCAATAATGCCTTCTTTGAGCAATTCATTGTCCCGTTCCAGTTCGTAACGGGCCTGCTCCAGATTGTTGTAGGACCTGAGCCAGGATTCCTCGACAGCCATCAGTTCCGGGCTACTCAGGGTGGCAACGGGTTGTCCCGCAGTGACTGTATCCCCTGGCATCAGGTGCCAGCGGGTCAGGGTGCCGCTGTAGAGGGCGATGGCCTGGCTGCTGTGTTCGGGCGAGTTGATGACCGTGGCGGGCACACTGTTGCCGTCCTTCAGGTCGGCACTGCGGGCGGGCTGGAAAACCAGTCTCATGCGCACCACTTCATCCCGGCTCAGGGGAATGATTTCTGTTTCCTCAGCATTTGCAGTGCCGCCCACCATCAGTGCCAGGGACAGGGCCAGTGGCAGGGCGAAGGAAAATCGGTTTGTCGTCGGTTCCGACGGCCCTTTGCGGGATTTCATGGTAATACTCCAACGGTTTGGTTGAATTCGGAGATCAGTCGCTGGTAAGCCAGCTCGGTCAGTTGATATTGCAGGCGGCTTTCACGGTACTGCTGAAGGGCCTGAACGGCCGGGAGGATGTCTGTTTCCCCGACGGAGAAAGCCTTTTTCGCCATCTGCCAGTGCTGACGGTGCAGATCCTGGCGTTCCCTGCCCAGTTCCAGTGAGCGGCGGGTGGATTCCAGTTGGTGTTCCACTTCGTGCAGTTGTTGCTGTAATTGCCGCTGGGTCTGCATGAAGCGGACTTCTGCCTCCGTGGCAGCGAGCCGGGCGGCACTGCTTTTTGCCGAGATGTAGTTGCCCCCGCCAAAGGGAACGGTGATGGCGATTCCCAGACTGTCGATATCCTCAGCACCGCTACTACCCCGCTCCCGGCGCATCCCCATAAACAGGGTGGGATTGCCGGCGTTGTCGTGTCGGGCCAGCCGCACCTGTACTTGCTGGCTCTCTACTTGATCCTGCAGAAAGCCCAGCAGGGGGTGCTCGGGACCGATTTCCTGTTGTTCGCTGAGATCTTCCGAGAACGTCGAGGATGGACGTAAGTGCAGGCCGGTGAGAACCTGGTAGTTGCGCTGGGCGTCCACCAGTTCTGCCTCCCTTTCCAATAGACGCTGTTCCGCCTCCAACACCAGGCCGCGACTTTGCATCAGTGTGGATTTGGCAACACTGCCGGTGTTGTAGAGCGTTTCACTGATCCTGAGCAGTTCCCGGCAGTCATCCAGCGCCTGTCTGGCCTGTGCGTAGGCGGTATCTGTTCGCCTCAGTTCGTGCAGGTTCTGCCGCACGATGCCAGCGGTTTTCAGGGCTAGATAGTCCTGCCAGCTGTCGCTTGCCTGCTGGTATTGGTCACCGAGGCTGGTGTTGTCCCGGCGCTGTCCCCAGCGCCACAGGTCCATTTCAATACCTGCTTCCATTTCCCGCATACCCTGGTTGTCGGCCTGCTGGTCATCCCAGTAACTGGCGGTGGCCCTTGGGCGGTTGGCAAGCCAGTCACCGGCGAAGCGCTGTTGGGCATCTGCACGATCCCGGTAGGCCTTGCTCAGTGGCTGTTCCGGGTTGCGCGCCATGGCGGCCAGGAACACCGACCCATAGTCCAGCGTGTCACTGCTCTTTAACAGGGCATGCTCGGGCAGCTCTGCCAGTACCCCTACGGGTAGCAGTAATAACGCCATACTGATCACCAGCGCTGGCCGGGAAAGCAAAGGACTGCGTGAGGGAGACATGCGATTTTCATTCCTGTCAGTGAATCTGTCGGGAATAGTAGGCGGAGGCTTGTCAAAATTATGTCTAGATTGACATTGTTTTTGACAACTTTTTGGCAAAGGCTCTGGGGTACTGACGGTATCGGTCATTAAACCCGCTATGATGGCAAGAACGGGTACATTGGGGGAGCGATGAACATACTGGTGGTCGAGGACAACAGGGATATTGCCGAGAACATTGCCGACTATATGGAGCCGCGTGGGCACAATCTGGACTTTGCCGCCGACGGCAAGCATGGCCTGCAGTTGGCTCTGGACCATGATTTCGATGTTATTGTGCTGGATGTGATGCTGCCGCGTATGGACGGTATGACGGTCTGCCAGCATCTTCGGGAGGCACACCGGGCCACACCGGTGCTGATGCTGACCGCCCGAGACCAGCTCGAAGACAAGCTGGCCGGGTTTCAATCCGGTGCGGACGATTACCTTGTGAAACCCTTCTCAGTCAAAGAGTTAGAGGCAAGAGTTAATGCACTTGTTAAGCGTTCGAGTCACTTTGGCGACGGCCCTGTGCTCAAGGTGTCTGATCTTGAGTTCAACCAGCAGACCCTCCGGGCGAGCCGCGGGGGTGTGCCTCTTGAGCTGAACCCCACCCAGCGCAAGATGCTGGAGTTGCTGATGAAGAGCAGCCCGGCGGTGGTCAAACGGGACCGCCTGGAGGAATTGATCTGGGGCGATTTGCCGCCAGATAACGATGTCTTACGAACCCACATCTACAGTTTGCGCAACGTGATCGATAAACCTTTCGATGAGAAGCTGCTGCACACCGTCCACGGTGTCGGTTATCGGCTTGGAGGGGGTTGACCCGCACCCGAGAGTTAACAGTATTTGGTTGATATCCCCATGCATCAAAATAGCCTCAAGCGTCGCATTATTGTTACCACGGTCATTATTGTCACTGTGGTCAGCACCCTGTTTGCCGGTTGCCTGTTGCTGATCAAGCAACGCCTGGAAGAGTCGACTTTTGGGCGCCTGGTTCACGAGCACCTGGAAATCCTCATCAATGAGCCGCAATCGGCTGAAATTCTGTCCCATGAGCTGTTCAAGGAATGGCGTTTTTACCGGGGTGATAATGTGGCTGAGTTGCCGGGATACGTGCGTGCTTTGCCCCCTGGTTCCTATCACAGTATTGATATTGACCATCACTACTATCACTTGCAGGTGGAGTCGACGCCACAGGGCAAGGTGTACCTGACCTACGATGTCACCGAGTGGGAGGAGCAGGAACACGCTTTGCTGGCGACCCTGTTTTATGGGTTGCTGGTGGTGTTAATTGCGGCGGTGATCATGGCCAACCGTTCTTCGCGAATCATTTTGTCTCCGGTGCGGTCGCTGACCGACCGTCTTGCCAATATTGAGCCGGGGGAGCGGGGGGTCCGTATCGCCGGGGAGTTTCGGGGTAGTGAAATTGGACAGATTGCCTCGGCATTCGACACTTACTCAGCACGGCTGGATCAATTTGTGGAAAGGGAGCGCTCTTTTACTGCATCGGCCAGCCATGAGCTGCGTACCCCTTTGTCGGTGATGATGGGGGCAGTGGATGTGCTCGATACTAATGTGGAATCCCCTCTGGCAGAACGTGCCCTGGCACGTATCAAGCGTGCCTGCGGTGAGATGCAAGCGTTTATTGAGGCAACGCTGTTTCTCTCCCGGGAGGGGGGTGGCAGTATCAATCAGGGTGAGGTGATCAATGTGGCGGAGTTGTTGCAAGAGGTGGTGGAGGATAACCGGGACAGGATTGCCGCTGCGGGAATCGATGTGCAGGTGAACGCACCTTCTCCGTTGCTGCTGGATGTTCCGGCAAGTATCGTCAAGATCACGCTCAATAACATTCTGCTCAATGCCATTGAACACACCGAAGGGGGCCGTATCCGGGTTGATCTGGAGGGAGATCGCCTGACATTTGCCGACACCGGGGTGGGTATTCCCCCAGAACAGCTTCCCCATGTCTTCGACCGCAGTTACACCAGCAAGCCCTCCGGTACCGGAATGGGGTTAAACCTGGTGAAGCGCATTTGCGATCGTTTTAACTGGCAAATCGAGATCGATAGCGAGCCGGGACAGGGCACCAAAGTCGTCCTTAACTTCCCTGCCTGCGACGATTGATTGCCCAATCAGCGCAGCAGTAATAGGGGTACGTTGGAGCTGGTCAACATGCGCTGTGTGAGACTGCCGAACAGCAGTTCCCGCAGGCGGCTCTGGCCGAAAGCCCCCATGACCATTAGCTCAATGTTGTGTTGGTGGTAGTAGCTTTCCAGTTGCTCTTTTACATCGCCTTTCAGCTCGGCGCAGGTGGTTTGTAATCCGGCCTGTTTCAGAATGGCAGCACCTTCCTGAAGTTGCTCGGACTCTCTTTCCCCCTGGCCCACATGCACCAGATGGCATTCCATACCCCGGTAAAGTGGGCTGAGACTGACCATGTCGAGCGCCTTGCGGGAGACTTCGCCACCGTCGTAGGCGATCATGATGCGCTGGGGGGGGTGTTCGAAGGGACGGTTGACCACCAGTACCGGTCTGTGCAGGGAGCGAATCAGCGACTCCAGTTTGGTGCCCACCTGGTTTGTCCGGTTTTCGTGTCCCTCGCCGCGAATGCCCACCACCAGCACCCGAATTTCTTCCTCCATCTCCACCAGGGTTTCTTCCAGGCTGCCGTGGCGCTGCAATTGTTCCGGTTCTGGACAGCCCCGCTCAATCGCCCGCTGGCTAGCGTCTTGCAGCATGGCCTTGCCCTGTTCCAGCAGGATGCGGCTGCGCCGTTCCTCCATGCTGGTGAGTTCTTCCAGAAGTTCTTCCCGGCTGCCCAGACCGATACTGCCGCTGAGATCCATCAGCGGGGGTGTGTCCCGGTGTTCGATGTTGTGCAGTAATTTCAGGGGTGCCTGTAGCTTGATCGCAACCCAGGCGGCGTAATCCGTCACCGCTGCGCTGTAGGTGGAGCCATCGATTCCGGCCAGGATAGTGCTTCGCTGTGTTGTGCCCATCAGTGTTCTCCCAGTACGCGGTCAATGTCTTCAGGTTTGTCGTGATGGCCAAAACGGTCCACGATGGTGGTGCTGGCCTCATTCATGCCAACTACCTCCACCGCGGCGCCCTCGCGGCGAAATTTGATAACCACCTTGTCCAGCGCTGCCACGGCAGAAATATCCCAGAAATGCGCGCGACTCAGATCAATGATGACCCTGTCCAGAGCTTCCTTAAAGTCAAACTGAGCGCTGAATTTATCCGCGGAATTGAAAAAGACCTGTCCCACCACCCGGTATGTGCGCAGATTGTCAGTTGCCTCCAGCTCTGAGGTTACGTACATAAAATGACTGACCTTGTTGGCAAAAAACAGTGAAGCCAGTAGCACCCCGATAAACACACCGTAGGCGAGATTGTGGGTGGAGACAACCACCGCCACCGTCGCCATCATGACCAGGTTGCTGGACAGGGGGTGCTTTTTCAGATCGACAATGGACTGCCAGCTGAACGTGCCGATAGACACCATAATCATGACGGCCACCAGCGCCGCCATGGGAATCTGCGATATCCACGGGCCAAGAAATACCACCATGATAATCAGGAATACCCCGGCGACCAGGGTGGAGAGCCGCCCCCGACCGCCTGATTTCACATTGATCACAGACTGGCCGATCATGGCGCAGCCGGCCATGCCCCCCAGCATCCCGGCGCCGATATTGGCGATGCCTTGGCCCTTGCACTCACGATTCTTGTCGCTGGGGGTGTCGGTGAGGTCATCGACAATAGTGGCCGTCATCATTGATTCCAGCAGCCCGACCACCGCCAGGGAAATCGAGTAGGGGAAAATAATTTTCAGGGTTTCCAGGTTCAGCGGCACATCCGGCCACAGAAACAGCGGCAGGGTGTCCGGTAGCTCCCCCATATCGCCCACCGTGCGGATATCCAGACCAATTACCATGGCGACCAAGGTAAGCGAAACAATGCACACCAGCGGCGAGGGAATGGATTTGCCGACCACCGGCAGATAGGGGAACAGGTAGATGATGCCCAGGCCCGCGGCGGTCATGGCGTAGACATGCCAGGTGACATTGGTCAGTTCGGGTAACTGGGCCATAAAGATCAGGATAGCCAGGGCATTCACAAACCCGGTCACCACCGAGCGGGAGACAAAACTCATCAGGTTGCCGAGTTTGAGAAACCCGGCAATGATCTGTAATACCCCGGTCAGCAGGGTGGCTGCCAGCAAGTACTGTAGGCCATGCTCCCTGACCAGGGTCACCATCAGCAGCGCCATGGCGCCGGTGGCTGCGGAGATCATTCCCGGTCTGCCGCCCACAATGGCAGTGATCACAGCGATACAGAACGAGGCATACAAGCCCACCTTGGGATCGACACCGGCAATAATCGAAAAGGCGATGGCTTCAGGAATCAGGGCCAGGGCGACCACTGTACCCGCCAATACATCAGCGCGGATATTGCCCAGCCATTGTTGCCGGGTGGTGTAGAGGGACATAAACATTCCAGTTTTTGTGGGTGACTTGGCGCCACCAGGCGGTAATGGTGCTGTTGGTGGCTGACAAATGCTATGGGCCAATCGCGGCCGCCCGGAGATATAGGGTTTGTCAGCGGATGGTTGCAGTGCCGGTTGCGGCGGGACTCACCGGGTCAGGTGGCGTCGATGCAGGGCAGGTAAAACAAGTCATCGGATCGTACAGCATTCACGAGCGCCGCATTATAGCCGCTGAGGGGGGAGAGACAATGGCACACCGGGATTCTGTGCAGAGCCGTTTGGTTGAAAAGATCGCACAGAACCATGTATAGCGTGGTGGCCATCGGCTACAATGCGCGGCTCTCGATACCCACATCTGCAACAGACACATACCCATGAGCCGCAAGTTCCAGAATCGACGCACCTTCGCGATTATCAGTCACCCCGATGCGGGTAAGACCACCATCACTGAAAAGCTTTTGCTATTCGGCAACCTGATTCAGGTGGCGGGTACCGTGAAGGGCAAGAAAAGTGACCGTCACGCTACCTCTGACTGGATGCAGATGGAGAAGGAGCGGGGCATCTCAGTGACTTCGTCGGTGATGCAGTTTCCCTACAAGGACGCCATGGTGAATCTGCTGGATACCCCTGGGCACGAGGACTTCTCCGAGGATACCTACCGCACTTTAACGGCGGTGGATTCTGCGCTGATGGTGATCGACGGTGCTAAGGGCGTCGAGGATCGAACCATCAAACTGATGGACGTATGCCGCCTTCGTGACACGCCGATCATTTCATTCGTCAACAAGATGGACCGGGATATTCGCGACCCCATCGAATTGCTGGACGAAATCGAATCGGTGCTGAAAATTGCCGGGGCCCCCATTAACTGGCCAATTGGCATGGGGCATGACTTCAAAGGCGTCTACAACCTGTATACCGATACGATCCATGTCTTCAAGCCTGGTCAGGGACACACCATTCCCGAAGATATTCAGGTTGCGGGAATTGATTCCGAAGAGGCGACTGAGCTGCTGGGTTACTATGTTGACGATATCCGTGAGGAAATCGAACTGGTACGTGGCGCCACCCACCAGTTCGACCTGGAACTGTTTCTGGCCGGGCAACTGACACCGGTATTTTTTGGTACGGCACTGTCGAATTTTGGTGTGCGGGAAATGCTCGACCACTTCGTGCAATGGGCGCCTGCGCCGCAACCGCGCCTGGCGGTGGAGCGGGAAGTAACCCCTGGAGAAGAGCAGTTTAGCGGTTTCGTCTTCAAGATCCAGGCGAACATGGACCCGAAACATCGGGACCGCATCGCCTTTATGCGGGTCTGTTCCGGTCGCTACCAGCAGGGCATGAAGATGCACCATGTGCGTATCGGTAAGGATATCCGCATTGCCGATGCCGTGGGCTTCAAGGCCGGTGATCGTGTAGCGGTGGAGGAGGCTGTGGCCGGTGATATTATCGGCCTGCACAACCACGGTACCATCCAGATTGGCGATACCTTTACCGGGGGCGAGGATCTGAAGTTTACCGGTATTCCTCACTTTGCTCCGGAATTATTTCGTCGAATTCGCCTTAAAGACCCATTAAAAACCAAGCAGTTACAGAAAGGACTTCAACAGCTTTCTGAAGAAGGAAGCACCCAGGTGTTCTTTCCCCTCAACAACAATGACATTGTCGTGGGTGCCGTGGGGCAGTTGCAGTTTGAAGTGGTGGCCTACCGTCTCAAGGATGAATACGGGGTCGAGGCTGTCTACGAGCCGGTGAATGTTTACACCGCTCGCTGGATAGAATCGGACGACAACAAGAAAATCGAAGAGTTGAAACGCAAGGTGCCAGATGGCGTCGCCGTCGACGGGGGCGGGCATCTTACCTACCTGGCCTCCACGAGGGTCAATCTGGCCCTCACTGAGGAGCGCTACCCGGAACTGCAGTTCCGAGCCACCCGGGAGTTATAAACCCGGTTACCGGGTTCACTATACTCTCTGTAGGTCATTTTCTGCGGAGTGAGCAATGGACCCGGTATTTCCCCGCCTCACACATATTGCGCTGCATGTGGAAGACATGGATGCCTGTGTCGCATTTTATCAATACTACTGCGATATGGAGATCTGCCATGCTCGTAACAACGGACAACAGCGCATTGTCTGGCTGGCAGAATCCGGGCGTGAAAAGGATTTTATCTTTGTATTGATGGACGGTGGCCGCAATCTGGCGCTGCCGGATGATGACTACCGTCATTTTGGGTTTGCCATGCACAGCCGGGCAGCGGTGGATGACTTGGCGGAACGAGCCAATGCGCGAGGAGACCTGGTTTGGCCGCCCCGTGAGGAACCTTTCCCGGTCGGTTACTATTGTGGGCTGCGAGACCCCACTGGCAACTATGTGGAATTCAGCTATGGTCAGCCTTTGGGGCCTGGTGCCGGGTAATAATCGTTTGCCCGTTAGCGGCTGTTGTAATAGTCTGACCTCACCTGCCTGGTGGAGAAAATCATGGATAACCGACGCAAAACGGTCGTTGTTAACGGTCGATTTCAATATCAGTATGCGCTGGTTGCCGCAGCAGCTTCGGTGCTGTTGATCAATCTGTTTATCATCGTTAATACCCTGTTACCCGATTACCGGGGATTCCTGCTCAACGGTTGGCACACCCTCATTGTGGCAGTGGTGGAGATTTTCCTGATCTGTGGTGTCTGGTGGGGCAGTCTGATCGCCAGTCATCGAATTGCCGGCCCGCTCTATGTGATGGTGCGGGAAATAGAGTCCATCTCGGAGGGGGACTTCACCGCCCGGGTACACTTGCGTCGCTATGACATGTTTCAGCCCGAAGCCGAAGCTATCAACCAGAGCATGGAAATTCTTCAAAAGCGCATTGACCGTATCAAAAGTATTGTCGATGAAATCGAGAAACAGCCCGGTGGCTATGCCCCGGCGACCCCCGATCATCTTGCTCGCCTGAGAGCAGAGCTTGAGCAGTTCAAAACTGCTTAAGTTGTTATTACCGGGCAGGGCTGCAAAGGTTGCGGTGCTGCACTAGTCACGGGTTTTACTCATTTGCCTGATCCCGCTGTTTTTGTATTACTCGTTGTTATCGCCTTTGCCGCGGGATTTATTTCATCCATCGCCGGGGCCGGAGGCGTGCTGACCTTGCCGGCACTGCTTTGGGCCGGATTGCCACCCATCACCGCACTGGCCACCAATAAGGTGCAGAGCACCTTGGGCACGCTTTCCTCTACCTGGAATTTTTTCCGCAAAGGGCATCTCGACCTCAAGCCATTGCTGCCGTCTATGGCAACGGCGCTGATCGGTTCATGCCTGGGCACATGGGTGGTGCAACGGGTGGGTAATGACGTGCTGGCGACATTGATTCCCGCCCTGTTGATCGCCATCGGCCTTTACTTTCTGATGTCCCCGCGCATCAGTGATGATCACCGAGAGCCGCGAATTTCCAGTCTGCAGTTCGCCATGACCGCGGCACCGTTGATGGGATTCTACGGCGGTTTTTTTGGTCCTGGCATGGGTTCCATTTTTCCGTTTCTGATGGTCTGGCTGATGGGGTATGGTCTGCGTAAAGCCACAGCTCAAACGAAGGCTATGGTACTGTCGGTGAACGGCGTATCTGCGACGATTTTTATTCTCGGTGGACACGTGATCTGGTCGCTGGCCATCGCCATGTCGCTGGCACAGATAGTTGGCGCCAGGCTGGGCTCAAACCTGGTGATCAGTCGCGGTGGTGCACTGGTGCAGCCGGTGATTATTGTCGTTACCCTAGTGGTTGCCCTGAAACTGTTGATTGCGCCATGACTTTTCTGCTGACCCTATTGCTGACGTTTATCGTCGTGCTTGTCGCGATCGTTGTTTTCGTACGTGTGGGCACTCCGGTCTACCAGTTGAAAAAGCATAACGTCGAGACCTTGCTGGCCATGGTGGTGGCGGGGGAGGCGACGGAAAATGACTGGCAAGTATTTTTGGGCGTGCCGATCAGACATAATGAGCAGCTTGAGGCCCTGCGGCTGGCCTGTTGTGAGATCAGCGAGCGCGAGTACATGGGCGGGTCTGGTCCGCTACTTACGGCAAAAGGTATCGATGAAGTTCGACAATTGCTGGAGCAATTGCAAGGAGACGAGGAATGACAAGGGAATCATCACCTATGGTCCGCGGGATCATTATTGCGGCTGCGTTCGTCGTGGTTGTGGCGGGGCTGAAAGCGGCAGAAACCCTCCTGGTGCCGTTTCTGTTATCGGTATTTATCGCCCTGATTTTTTCCCCGCTTCTCGCCAAGCTGAAACAGCTGCGGGTACCCGGTGGGCTGGCCATCTGTCTGATCATTGGCCTGGTGGTTTTGGTGGGGTGGCTGATTGGCATATTAGTGGGCGCCTCCATCAATGATTTTCGCCAGAATCTGCCCCAGTACCAGGAACGTTTGCAAACCATGAGTGTGGGGGTGCTTAACTGGATGAATGAACGGGGTATCACCCTCGACATGGAGCAGATGCGACAGAGTTTCGACCCGGGCAAGGTGATGCAACTGGCGGGAAACACCCTGAGTTCCTTTGGCAATGTTATGACCAATGCCTTCATGATTTTGCTGACGGTGGTTTTTATCCTCGCCGAGGAAATGGGCTTCAGTGAAAAGCTGCAGTCGGCTCGCAAGGACAATGGTTCTACCGGCGAGGCGTTGCAGCGTTTCACCCAGAGCGTCAATAGTTACTTGGGTATCAAATCGCTGCTCAGCCTCCTTACCGGGGTGCTGGTGATGATCTGGCTGTGGTTCCTGGATGTGGACTACCCGGTGATGTGGGGGCTGCTCGCATTCCTGCTCAATTTTGTCCCGACCATCGGTTCCATTATTGCCGCCGTCCCGGCCGTGCTGCTGGCGCTGATTCAGTTGGGCCCGCTGGTGGCGGGTTTGACAGCTGCCGGTTATCTGGTGGTCAACGTGGTGGTGGGCAATGGCCTGGAACCGAAATTGATGGGCAAGGGGCTTAACCTGTCACCACTGGTGGTGTTCCTGTCCTTGGTGTTCTGGGGTTGGGTGCTTGGCCCGGTGGGTATGCTGTTATCCATTCCCCTGACCATCATGGTCAAGATTGCCCTGGAGAATCACGAAGAAACCTACTGGCTGGGGATAATGCTGGGGGCCGGTGTTCGACCGCAGCCTACAGCTGTTGATGACGAGGATTCCTCTGAATCCCCGCAATCTCAGGACAGCTGACCCACTTCCGGTCGATGTGGGCTCGTCATTCGCCGACAGGAGGACGACATGTCCAACCAGACGATTAATCTCAGTCCCGATCTGTACCGCTATATGCTGGATATCTCTCTGCGAGAGGCGGAGGTACTGAAAGCCCTGCGGGAGGAAACCGCCCGCTTGCCCAACGCCAATATGCAGATTGCCCCTGAGCAGGGCCAGTTTATGGCGATGCTGGTACAACTGAGCGGTGCACGTCGGGTGATCGAGGTGGGTGTCTATACCGGATACAGCTCACTGGCAGTGGCTGCCGCACTGCCAGATGACGGTTATCTGCTGGCCTGTGATATCAGTGAGGAATACACCGATATTGCCCGGCGCTACTGGCAGCAGGCGGGTATCGGCCACAAGATCGATCTGCACCTGGCCCCGGCAGTGGAGACCCTGGATAGACTGATCGGGCAGGGGCGTGCTGCGGATTTCGACTTTGCCTTTATCGATGCCGACAAGGAAAACTACGAGGCCTATTACGAGCGTTGCCTGCAGTTGTTAAGGCCGGAGGGATTGATTGCTGTGGACAACGTACTCTGGAATGGATCAGTGGTTAATCCCGAAAAACAGGATGCAGATACCCGTGCTATTCGCGCCTTTAATCAGAAGTTATTATCGGATGAGCGCGTGGATATCAGCCTAGTGCCCATTGGTGATGGCCTGACGCTGGCGCGAAAAAGATAATGTGATTGCGGCGATCAGCGCTTTATACAGCGCTATGCTCTGACAGCCTGGTCGACTTTATTTAGGGATGTTGTATGAAAGAATTTTATGTTCTCCTCCTGGCGCTAACGATATCGCTATCGCTAAGTACCAATTAAGCTAAGCACTGGTCTGATCACAGCTAGAAGTAGCTGTGATCAGAAACTAGTTAGAGATACCCGCTACTAAACCTATCTGCGTCAGAAAAGCGGTTTACACCAAATATATCTGGCACCCTACAAAATCATTGTTACGGTCATATTCAGCTCTGCCATCTGGCCATGCTCCCCAAAAGGAGCTTAGGCCTTTAACTTCACCCTTGTCAGCTAATCACTTGGACATAAGGATGGGTATGGCTTTCCATTCCCGCTAGTGCTCGATTACCATAGCCCCAGTGATGTGGTGAAACCCGCATGCTGTCAGCCACTGTTTGGCGGAGAACTGATTTGAATGCCAATGTAAAAATCGCGCTGGTGACCCTGGTGCTCGTCATTATCTGGTTTCTCAGTGGTGCGCTCACCAATGGCGAGGGGGAAGCCTCCCAACAACCTCAAACCGAAACGTCCGACCTGGCTAAAGTGAGGGTGGTTTGGAGCGAAGCTCAGGAATACTCCCGACAGGTTCTGGCTCGGGGAAGAACGTCTCCCAACCGTGAAGTCATCCTTAAAGCCGAAATCAGTGGCCGTGTAGTCGCGGTGCCGGTGGCCAAAGGCCAGGCAGTTGCCGAGGGAGATGTGGTTTGTGAACTCGCTGAGGAAGATCGGCCACAGCGGGTGGTCGAAGCGGAAGCAACCGTGGCTCAGGCGGAAATCGATTACCAGGGGGCCTTAAAACTCAAGCAGAAGGGTTATCAGTCTGAATCGGCTATTGCCCAGGCGAAGGCGCGCCTGGAGAGTGCCAAAGCCACTCTGGCACAAACCCGGGTTAATCTTGCCAACACCCGAATTGTTGCGCCATTTTCCGGTTTTGTGGATGACCGCCCGGTTGAGGTGGGTGATTACATGGACCGCACCAATATTTGTGCGGAACTGGTGGAGATCGATCCGTTAAAGGTCGTTGCCAGGTTGTCGGAGCGTGAAGTGGTACAGATCTCCGCCGGCAGTGAGGCGAGTGTCAAGCTGGCTACCGGCGAGCAAGTGACCGGTGAGGTGGTCTACCTCAGCCATCTCGCAGACCCACAAACCCGCACCTACGAAATGGAAATTTTGTTGCCAAACCCGGATTTTCGACTGCGCGCGGGTGTGGCCAGCCATATCCAGGTGTCTGCAGACCAGGTGATGGCCCATCGTATCCCCGCAGCATTGCTGGCTTTGGGTGATGCCGGTGAGGCCGGTGTGAAGATTGTCGATGACCAGGATCGGGTGCAGTTTGTCGAGCTGAACCTGGTGGGCGATGACGGTGAAGGTGTCTGGATTACCGGCCTGCCAGAAAAAGTGAGGCTAATTACCGTGGGCCAGGAATATGTCTCCAGTGGTGAACAGGTGATGGCTGAGGAAGATACCTGGACCATGGCGGACCAGCGCCCCCTATGAATTTTCTCGAACGCGCTATCAGTCACTCCCGGGCGACCGTCTCGCTACTTCTGTTTGTGCTGATTGCTGGCGTGTTTGCCCGCTCCTGGATCAGTGTTGATCTCAACCCTAATGTCAGTGTGCCTTATGTGATGGTGATGGTGACCCATCAGGGCATTTCCCCGGAAGATGCCAATCGCCTGCTGGTGAAACCTCTGGAAACGGAGTTGAAATCTCTCGATGGGGTAGAGGAATTGACTGCACAGGCCAGGGAGGGATCGGCCTTTGCCATCGTCGAATTTGAGCCGGAGATTGACGTGGATGCGGCTCTGGCGGATGTCCGCGAGGCGGTCAGCCGTGCCAAGGCAGAATTCCCTGATGATACCGATGAGCCTCTGGTCAAGGAGATGTCGGCCTCTCCTGAACCTACGGTAGTAATTACGTTTTCCGGCGATCAGCTTACCGAGCGGGAGCTGTTTCATATTGTCAGGCAGCTGCGTCAGGACATTGAGGCGCTGCCGGAAATTCTCGAGGCCAATCTTTCCGGTGATCGCGAAGAGGTGGTGGAAGTGCTGCTCGACCCCTCCCGTCTGGAGCACTACAACCTCACCGCAGAGGAACTCCTGAAGAGTGTATCTGCCAATAATCTGCTGATTCCCAGCGGGGAGTACGACACCGCGCGTGGGCGCTTTGGCGTCAAAGTGCCGGGCCTGATTGAAGACCGGGAAGATGTGATCAACCTGCCGGTGAAATTTAATGCAGATGGTGTGGTGACTCTGTCCGATGTGACGGATATACGCCGTACCTTTAAAGATCGTTCCAGTTTCAGCCATATCAACGGCCGAAGGGCCATGGCGATTGAGGTCTTCAAGCGCAACAAGGCCAACGCCATTCTGGCCGTGGATGCAGTCAAGCAGGTGGTCGATGCCGCCTCTCCCCGGATGCCTCAGGGTGTGCAGATCGATTACATTTTTGATGCCTCGGACTTCGCCTTGCAGATGGTGAATGAGCTGCAGGGTAATATTCTCACGGCCATCGCGTTGGTGATGGTGGTGGTGCTGGCCGCACTGGGTCTACGTTCGGCACTGTTAGTGGGGATAGGTATCCCGTTCTCTCTGCTGGGTGCCACCATCATTGTTTACCTGCTGGGCTACAGTTTTAACTTTATGGTGATTTTCGGGCTGCTGCTGGCACTGGGGATGTTGATCGATGGCGCCATCGTGGTGGTGGAATATGCGGATCAGCAGTCACTGGCCGGATATACCGCCAGGGAGGCCTATGTGGCGGCAGTGCGCCGCATGTTTCTGCCCGTGGTGGCATCCACCGCGACCACGCTGGCGGTGTTTTTACCCCTGATGATGTGGCCCGGAGTAGTCGGGGAGTTCATGGCTTACCTGCCCATCACCGTATTTGCTGTTCTCAGCTGGTCACTCCTGTATGCCCTGTTTTTTGTGCCTGTGCTGGGGGTGTTATTTGCACGTGGACTGAAGTCCAGTGGTAAGGCTGACAGCAGCCGTGAACCGGAAAAAGATGCCAACCTAGGTATTCTGGGGCGGGCCTATGGCCGCTTTATCAGCAAGGCGCTGGCGAGCCCGGTATTGACGGTGAGTGCCGTGCTTTCGCTACTGTTGCTGATTTTCGTGCTCTACGGTGCCTTTGGCCGAGGGGTGTCATTTTTTGTGGATACCGAAGACCGTTACGGCATTGTGTCGGTGAGAGCCCAAGGCAATTTGCCAGTAGCTGAAATGTCCCGCCTGTCCGCCGAAGTGGAGGAGAGGGTGATGGCTATCCCCCATGTGAAAGCGGTCTATGCCGCCAGCCAGGGCAATGGTATCGGCTCTAACCTGGAACGGGCCAAGGATCAGATCAGCAATATTCTGGTGGAGCTGGATCGGGCCAGTGATCGGGATGTAAGCAGTCACCAGGTGTTTGCAGAAATACGCAAAGCTACCACGGACATGGCGGGCATTATCGTGTCGGCTGAGCCGGTACAGGGCGGGCCGCCGGTGGGCAAGGATATCCAGTTACAGCTGTCTTCCAATGACCGTCAGGCGATGCGCGAGACCGCACAACGAATTCGCTATTACCTGGAGCATGGGGTCAGCGGCTTGCTGGATGTGGATGACACCCTGCCGCTGCCAGGTATCGAGTGGGAACTGCTGGTCGACAGGGCCGAAGCGGCAATGCTCGGTGTTGATACCTTGCAGGTCGGCAATATGGTGCAGCTTGTTACCAACGGCATCAAGATCGGTGAATTTCGTCCGGATGATGCGGAAGACGAAGTGGAGATCCGGGTGCGTTACCCGGCGTCGGAGCGAGGGTTGTTTGCCCTGGATGAGCTGCGTGTAACCACTCCTAACGGCGCCGTACCGGTGAGTTCTTTCGTCACCCGAATCGCCAGGCCGAGGGTCGACAGTATTCAGCGCATTGACCGTGAGGAAGTACTGATGGTGCGTGCCAATACCGAAGATGGTGTATTGCCGGACGACAAAGTCAGGGAAATACGGGAATGGTTGAAAAGTGCAGAAATTCCAGTATCAGTAAAGATCGATTTTCGTGGTGCCAACGAGGAGCAGGAGGATTCCATCGCGTTTCTCGGCGTCGCATTCCTGATGGCGCTGTTCCTGATGTTGATATTGATGGTGATGCAATTTAACAGTTTCTATCAGGCGTTCCTGATCCTGTCATCCGTGGTGATGTCTACGGCGGGTGTGATGCTGGGTCTGCTGGTGATGCAGCAGCCCCTGAGTGTCCTCATGTCCGGTATCGGTATCGTCGCTCTGGCCGGAATTGTGGTGAACAACAATATTGTCCTGATTGATACCTATAACCACCTGCGCCGTGAATCCGTAAATATTTCGGCGTTGGATGCGGCGAGAATGGCGGCCATGACCCGGTTGCGCCCAGTGTTGTTGACCACCGTGACCACCGCTGTTGGATTGTTGCCGCTGGCCTGTAATGTCAGCCTGGATTTTGTTCACCGCCAGATCGAGGTCGGGGGCGAGCTGGCCTCCTGGTGGCAGCAGCTGGCGGCGGCCATCGTCAATGGCCTGATGTTCTCGACCATCCTGACCCTGCTGGTAACCCCGGCGATGCTGGTGTTGCCGGAGTATCTGCGGCGCGGTATCAGTAAGGGGCTGGATGCCCTGTCGCCCGATCAGCCCGGCGCATGAGCCCCGTGTTAAAGCGCGTCTGTTCGTATTTGTTTCTTGCCTGGATGTTGGCTTCCACTGCCATCGCATTAGTGGCGCTGTTGCGTGAGTTTGCTTTGGCGTGGCTGGGAGTTCTGCTTTCTGCAGCCGCTCCGCTGGTGAACCGACTCTTGCCATTCGACCGTGGTTTTTCCATGAACATGAAAGTCAAAATGCCGCTGGTGTCGCTGTTAGTCATGCTGGGTGTTGCCTGGGTATTGCTGACAGTTCCGGAGCGCAGTTGGCCATTGTGGTTGGTGCTCGGCACCCTGGGCAGCTTTCTTCTCGATACTTACTGGGCCAGCCAGGACGATGGCAACGTCTGATATTCCCCTGCAAAATCTCCTTGAAGAGGTGCGCTCCTGCGAACGCTGTGAGGATCTGCCTCTCGGACCGAGGCCGGTGGTGAGGGCAGCCTCCACAGCCTCTGTGCTGATTATCGGACAGGCGCCGGGCACAAGGGTGCATGCCAGTGGTATCCCCTGGGACGATCCCAGTGGAGAACGGCTGCGAAACTGGATGGGTTTAACTCCCGAGCAGTTCTACGACACCTCACGTATCGCCATTATGCCGATGGGATTTTGTTACCCGGGAAAAGGGCGCAGTGGTGATCTGCCGCCGAGACCTGAGTGCGCTCCCCTCTGGCACGAAGCCATTCTTGAGTGCCTGCCCAACCTCGGTTTAACGCTCTTGATCGGTCAATATGCCCAGTCCTACTACCTCGCCGACCATCACCGCAACCTCACTGAGCATGTAAAGCACTGGCGGGATTACCTGCCCCGATTATTGCCCCTGGTTCATCCATCACCTCGGAATCGTCGCTGGCTGGCCCAGAATCCTTGGTTTGAGAAAGAACTGGTACCGTTCCTCCGAATGGAAGTTGCTCAGCGCATCAGCTGACCATTTTGAGGAAAAAGTAATAAAACTAGCCCTGTGAAGACGCTATACTTCCATGCTGTTCCAAAGGGAGCTTGAATGAGCAATCCATTTATTGACCGATCTAACCTGACACGGGTACCTGTGTCCGGGGTCAAGCTCGGCATGTTTGTCGCAGAGCTGGATCGCCCGTGGCTGGAAACTCCCTTCCTGTTGCAGGGCTTTGTCGTCAGGCATATGTCTGAGATCCGCAAGTTGAAAGAGCACTGTGACTACGTCTATGTGGAAAAGCGGGGTCGCCCTTGGGGGGAAAAAAAAGATCCGTTCAGAGCCAGCTTCGGTTTGCCCAAACGTCACGCGGATGGTTCCGGTGAAAGCGGTATGCAAAAGAGAGGCAAAAGCTCCAACACAAAACAATCACCGCTGGAAGTTATGCTGACATCGCAGCCTCATGCTGTTTCAGCGTCCGTTGAGACAGAACACCCCGTCGCCCGACAGACCTATGAAAGTGCGAATAAAACGGTGGGCCATTTACTTGAGCAGGCTCGCATGGGTAATGCCGTAGATACCGAGGCCGCCAAAGAGGTTGTCACTGACTGTGTTGACAGTATTTTGCGCAACCCTCATGCACTGCTGTGGATGGCGAAAATCAAGCACGTGGATTACTACACTATGGAGCACTGCCTGAATGTCTGTATTCTCGCGGTAGCTTTCGGTCGTCATTTACGGTTGCCCAAAGAAGATCTGGTGAAACTGGGTATCTGCGGCATGCTGCATGATATCGGCAAGATGCGAGTACCACCCGAGATCCTCAATAAACCCGACAAGCTGACCGATGAAGAGTTTGAGATTATCAAAACCCACACGGAAGAGGGCCGTAAACTGCTGATGAAATCCGAAGGCTCTCTCAGCAGTGCTATCGACGTGGCGATGAATCACCATGAACGCGTTGATGGCAAGGGTTATCCAAGAGGACTGTTTGCCTATGAACTGTTCAGTTATTCTCGGATTATTGCCATTGTTGATGCTTTTGACGCCATGACCAGCGACCGCTGCTATGATCAGGCAAGGTCGACGCTGGATGCCTTGAAAGAAATTTATCGGCACCGTGGTAAGCACTTTGACGAAGATTATTCACTGGAGTTTATCCAACTGATGGGACCCTATCCCCCGGGTACCATTGTTGAATTGATCAACGGTTATGTGGCCATCGTTCTGTCTTCCATGGAGAAAAAGCGACACTTGCCATTGCTTAAACTCGTATTGGATCAGGATAAACAGCCTATTGGTGAGGAGTTTATCGACCTGCAGGATGTTCAGCGGGGTACGCTCACAAGAGAATGGTTGATACGAAAAGTCCTGAAGGATGGCGACAATGGAATACTGCTGGAAAACTGTCCGGTGAGGATGGCCGTGGCAGCATTCAATACCTCTGGCAATGATATTCAACCCGGAGATGCCGAATAGTCAGCTAGCTGCGCCAACCGAGAAAATCACTGCTTGGAAGTGCAATGTTATGGATAATAAATTTCTCGACAAATCTGCCCATATCCGGACCCCCTCCTCCGAGGTGAAGCTCGGTATGTTTGTGGCAGAACTGGGTCGTCCCTGGTTGGGCACGCCGTTTTTGACACAGGGTTTTATCGTCAGCAGCTTGCCTGAAGTCAAGCAAACCCGCGAATTGTGCAATCATGTGTATATGGAAAAAAAGAGGGGCGGTTATGAGCAGGAAAAAAAGAACCCTTCGCTAAAACCAACCTTAACGCCAACACCTTCAAGGTGGGTGCTGTGTCATGGAGATATAGATATTGATCTTTTGAAGTTGCCACTGGATTCTCTGGTTACACCACCGATAGCCGATGAAGGTGAGGGGAACACCGTCGATACTTAAGGGAGTTCGTAGATCACTTCCACGATAATGTAGCTCGTTTGCTTACCTTCGATGGTCAGAAGAACCTGGTCATCCAGACGCTTGCCCAGCAGCTGTTTCGCCAGGGGCGAATCGATGCTGATTTTCTTCCCTGCGGGATTAATTTCATCGGCGCCGACAATGCGGTAACGTAATTCCTCGCCATTGTCGTCTTCCAGTGTCACCCAGGCACCAAAAAACACCTTGTCTTTATCTACAGGTAATCTATCCACGATGGTGACTTCATCCAGACGTTTGCTGAGATAGCGGACTCTGCGGTCAATTTCCCGCAAGCGTCGCTTGCCGTAGATGTAATCGCCATTCTCCGAGCGGTCGCCATTTTTTGCAGCTTCATGCACGGCGGCTGTCACGGCAGGGCGCTCCACTTTCCACAGCTGCTGTAGCTCTTCTCGAAGGGATTTGGCGCCCTCCGGAGTAATGTAGGGAGCGCTTCTGGGGGTTGGTGGACGATACCTTCCCACCGGATTACAGGCCAATATTGAAAATAGGGGTGATGGGTAACTGGTCGGCGGGTTTGAAGCGAAACACGCGGCCGTAAAAATACAGTTCCGCTTCGAGAGCCGTTTTGATGGTTTCGGCCTTGCGGAAGCCGTGGCTTTCTCCTTCAAACGGCAGATAGGCGACGGCCATCTGTTTCTGACGCAGGGCCTTGACCATGGTCAGTGCTTGTTCCGGGGGCACAACTCGGTCATCCAGTCCTTGAAAGAAAATCACCGGGCAATCAAAGCGATCCACATGGTGAATAGGCGAGCGCGCCCTATAGGTTTCCTGCTGTTCCGGGTAGGGGCCGACCAGCCTTTCCAGATAGTGGGATTCAAACTTGTGGGTGTCAAGGGCGAGGGTTTCCAGGTCACCAATGCCATACAGACAGGCGCCAGCACGGAAGATATCTTCAAAGCACAGGGCCGCCAGTACCGTGTAACCGCCGGCGCTACTGCCGCGAATGGCCACTTTCTTCCGGTCCACCAGCTGTTGTTCTATTAGGTAGCGGGTGCCCGCCACCACATCTTCCACATCGGCGATTCCCCACTGGCCATCCAGGGCATGCCGGTAGTCGCGGCCGTAGCCGGTGCTACCGCGGTAATTGACATCCAGCACAGCGAAGCCCCGGCTGCTCCAATACTGCAGTTTAAGGTTCAGGCTGGTGCCCGTAGCGCCAGTGGGTCCGCCGTGACAAACGACGATCAGGGGTGGTTTGCTGTTTTCAGGTGCAGTGTAATTGGGGTTGGACGGTGGGTAGTAAAACCCGTGGGCAACGGCATTGTCCCCGGACTGGAAGCTGATGGGCTGGGGGCGGGAAAGAAAGCCGTCATCGATACCCAGGGGTTCCCCCCGAGCCACGATTGTCAGATTGCGATCATCCGCTGTCCATTGCGCCAGTTCTGCAGAAAGTTGTGGTGCTGCGCCCACCAGCCAGCCGCACTCACCGTGGCAATAAATATCGGAAATCTGGGTGTACAGGGTTTCCACGGGTTTCAGGGTTTGGCTATCCGGTGACAGTGTTGCCAGGAACCAGCTGCCGTCTGCGGTATAGCTGCAAAGGATGGTGCCATCACCTAAAAAGGCGTAATTAGACATGCCCAGTGTCCACAGCGGGGTGGCAAACTCCGCCGACATGGGTAGCAATGCTTCAATCTGGTGAGTGTCCCCAAGGCGATAGAGGTTCCACCAGTTGTTCCGGTCAGAGACAAAATACAGGTGGTTATCCGGAGACCAGTGTGGCTGGGTGACTGACTCATCGCCCTGGCCTGCGATCATTTCCGGTGTTCCCGGAAGGCCGTTATCGTCCAGGGTGGATAACCACAGGCGGGTATTGTCCCAAGGCATATCGGGATGATTCCAGCTTATCCAGCAGAGTTGTTGGCCGTTGTTATCGAGCTTGGGGTAGGCGTAAAAATCCTCGCCTTCACACAGCCGTTGCAGGGCCATATCTCCGCTCAGGGGGATAGCGGCAACCAGATTTTGTGGTTCACCGGGCTGACTGTGATCTTCCATAACGCAGATCAGGCGCTGCCGGGGCTGATCGACACAGAAATCGGCAAAACAGTATTTGGCATCCGGGGTGATGGGTTGCGGCAGGGCTTCAGGGTCATCGAGTGTCAGGGCGTAGACCCGTTGGTCATCGTAGAGACAAAAATACATCACATTGTCGCTGACGATGTAGGGAGATCCACCGTACTCGTGAACCTTGCTGCGACAGCTTAGTGGGGCGGGAAGGGCGTCCTCGATGGCCCCGTCTGCCCGGCGGCGGACCACCACCGAGCGGCCATTTTCCCAGGGACGAGTTTCCAGCCAGTAGAGGTTGCCGTTATCAAACTGTGGAAACGCGTAACCGGGCAAGCCGTTGGTCAGTAGTTCCGGTACGATCGGTGAAGACCAGCAGCCGAAAGGGGCGGTGGTTGTCATGTTCAACCTCCGGCGAGCTTAACGGTGTGGCCCTGCTGTGTGAGTGCCTCGCGGATTTTCTCCCGGTGGTCCCCCTGGATTTCAATGATGCCATCCTTTACCGAGCCACCGGTGCCGCATAATTGCTTGAGTCGTTTTGCCAGTTGTTTCAGCGAATCATTGTTCATGTCGAGGCCGCTGATGGTGGTCACTCCCTTGCCTTTTCTGCCACTGGTTTCCCGTCGAATGCGAACGATACCGTCGCCCTTGTCTCGGGCAGGTTCTGGTTCAGTCGTATTGATCCTGCCGGTTTCCGTGGAGTAAACCAGTCGGGTGTCCTTGCTCATGGGGCTCCAGGTGTCAGTTTGCAGTGAGTACGATTTTGCCGATGTGTTCGCTGCTCTCCATCAGGCGGTGGGCCTCATTGGCCCTGTGTAGTGGAAAGGTGCGATGAATCACCGGTGCTATGACGCCATTGTCCAGTAAAGGCCACACCTTATCCAGCAGGGAGCGGGCAATTTCCGCTTTCTCGGATACCGGGCGTGAACGCAGAGTAGAACCGGTGAGCACCAGCTGTTTTAACATCATGGGCATCAAGTCCACTTCGACTTTTGAACCCTTTAGAAAAGCCAGGGAAATGATACGACCGCGAAAGGCGGCAGCACGGATATTTCTCTGTACATAGTCGCCGCCCACCATGTCGAGGATGACATCAACACCCTTGCCGTTGGTCAACGCCTTGACCTCTGATACAAAGTCTTCATCTCGGTAATTGATAGCCCTTTCTGCACCCAGTTCCAGACAATGCTGACACTTTTCCTGGCTTCCGGCGGTAACGAACACACGATGGTCCATCGCATTGGCTAGCTGTATGGCGGTGGTGCCGATGCCGCTACTGCCACCGTGCACGAGCAGGCTCTCCCCGACCTTGAGGGTGTTGTGGAGGAACAGGTTGCTCCAGACGGTGAAAAACGTTTCCGGTATGGCCGCTGCCTGTATGGCTGTGAATGGAGCGGGAATAGGAAGACACAGCTCTTCGTGGGCAACGGCATATTCAGCATAACCGCCGCCGCTCAACAGCGCGCAGACCTGTTGTCCAACCTGCCAGCGACTTTCATGATTGCCAACGGAAACAATTTCGCCGGAGACTTCCAGGCCGGGAAGATCCGGGGCGCCGGGTGGCGGCGGGTAAAGGCCCTGTCGCTGCAGGATATCGGGCCGGTTGATGCCGGCGGCGATGACCCGAATCAACACCTCATCATCACAGGGAACAGGTAGTGGCCGTCTCACCGGGTGCAGGACATCGGCGGCCCCTGGCGAGCTGATTTCAATACACTGCATGTCTGTGGGTAATGGCATCATTGACTCCATAACTGGACGAACAGGAAACCACTGCACAGCAGGGTGCCCATGAATGGTATGGCCAGCTGCAGTGGTCGCCGTTTTCCTTCCCTGTAGTTTAAAAACAATAACGCCAGATTCACCAGTGTAAATACCAACAGAATCAGGGCGCTGGTGGTGGCGGCGAGGGTGGTTACCGGCAACCACAGGGCGAAGCTCAACACCAGGAAGCCGGCAAACAGGGTTGCCGGTATAGGTGTTCTGGTTCTGGGATGAACTGTGCCGAGAAAAGCCGGGGCGAGGTTTCGCCGCGCCATGCCATAGAGTACCCGGGAGACCATGACAATCTGTATCAGCGCACCATTGATGATGGCGACCAGGCTTATTAAAGCCATAGAACTGACAGGTAGAGTGCTGTTGTGCTCAATTAACAACGCCAGGGGTGCCTCTGATCCGGCGATCTCGCTCATCGGTATGGTGGACAGGGCAATAATGGCGATAGTGGCATAAAGCAGGGTGGTGGTTGCAACTGCAATGGCGATACCCCAGGGCAGGTTGCGTTCGGGGTGTTTGACCTCCTCGGCCATGTTGACCATGTCTTCAAAGCCGATAAAGGCAAAGAACGCCAGAAAGGCGCCACTGGCAATGGCCGAGAAAGCAGGCAATGTCAGTGGTGGTACCATCACGGTCCAGTCTATCCCGCCCCGGCTGAGTTCATCGCTACTGACAATGATCACCAGAAACAAACCGGCGATTTCCAGCAGTGTGGTCAGTATCGCCAGGGTCACCGATTGCTTAACTCCCCAGGCGGCAATGCCGACCAGAGTCGCTACCAACAGGCTGATGGTTAATCCCTCGGGGGTGTTGATAAGGACACTGAAATAACTGTTAAAACCCCGGGCCATGGTGGCGGCGGAGACAATGCCTCCCAGAGAGATAGCGAATCCCGCCAGGGTAGCCAGCTGTTTGCATCGCAATCCTTCCTGAATGTAGACCGCCTCTCCGGCACTGCGGGGGAAGCGTCGTGCCATCTGGGCATAGGAATAGGCGCTGAAACAGACCACAACGGCTGCGAGCATGAAGGCCCAGGGTGTCATGGGCCCGCTTTTCGCGATGACGGCGCCGAGCAGAACGTATATGCCTGCACCGAGAATAGTGCCAATGCCGTAAAAACTGATCTCGACCAGGGAGAGGTTGCGCAACAGATTGGGTTGGGTCGTCATGAATGAGAGTATAGGCGGTCTGCCTGCTGCCACCGGTCAGTAACGTCAACCAAGGGAGTTAATCAGGCGGTTGATGTATTTTTTAACCTGGAGATTGATTTTCGATGTTTCGCGATTCGCGTGAGACTTCTGTGGCGCTGATTGATGAGCAAGGTTGCTATGGCGACCGCTGTTTATATTTGATGGGGTAACGCCTTGTTTGGACGTGTCCCTCCGCTGGTCGAGCATCATGCTGGCAGGGGCATTGTAGAGGTAATTGTCGGATAGCTTCTCTCCGGTATGGCTGCTGAATGCCCGGGCCGGGTCGAGGTGCCAGGTTCCCACCGGAATATCATCCCAGCGGTCGTCCCAGGACCATGGCGGTTTGGGCCGGGACCAGCCGCGACGATCAAAATCCCTGCCGGCAATATACTTACCAACCTGCACTTGTCGTCCCAGACTGTCAGTACCTATAACCAGGGAGTCTTCAAACAGGCTTTGCTTGCCTTTGCCTGAGGGCTGAAAGTTACGCGCCATTTCGTACCAGGGCTTTAGGGAGGCGAGTCGGTAACTGATGGAGAATTGACTGCCGTCATCCACACGTAGCTGTTCACGATGCGTATGCCTGCTGTTGTGGCGCAGGATTTTGGTATGGGTAGCCAGCTTGAGGAAATCGCGTTCTTCGGCGCAGCGAATGCCGTGCCCCATTGCCTGAGTGTAGATGATGACATGGTTGCCATCCTCGAACAGCGCACGGGACTGAATCGGCTCCGTGCCGCTGGATTCACCATGACTGTTACAGAGGAAAAAGCGGTTGTGGAACCAGGTTTCCACCAGGGCCACCTTCATGGAAGCCTTGTCGACCCGCAGTTGCAGACCCTCGTTATCGCTATCGTGATAGGTCATGTTGGAGAGGGCCTCACGCAGTGGAGAGTCGTAATCCTTGATGTGGTACAGCATGTAGGCCAGGTAGTAGGAGTCGTCGGTCTCGGCGATGACTTCCCCGTAAACCACGCTGGGCAGTGTTCCCCGGGCCAGGGCATTGTCTACGTTATTGCGTGGGTCGGTGTCGCTATCGAAGAAGATATCGGTGGGAACGTCCCACAGTGGTTGGTGGCCGATTTTCTGGATGATAGTGGGGCTGTAGGTTTCCAATAGCTGCTGATAACGGTGTTCCCCAGATATGTCAGCCAGCTGAACTCCCTGTGGTTTGGGGTGTGGACTGTGTCCCGGCAGTTTGATCTGGTCGACGTGTCCCGTGGCCAGCTCCGGCAGGGAACTGACAGGTTCCAGAGGGCCGGCCATCAGCCGTGCATTGGCGAAGATGACCAGTTCCAGAAGTACAAATACGGTTAGTGGCAGACCGCCAAAAAGATATAGGATGAGTGCTGTCGCCTTTTTATAATAATCGTTAGTGTGCCCCCGCCAGGCGCGGGAGGACAGCCACAGACAGCCGCGGTAGATGGTGATAGGAAATAGGGCAGTCGCCTTGAGCGAATACTTTAACATGTGGCTCTTGTTATAGTTTTGGCCGTGTTAATACAATAAAACGAGCGCAGTTTAATATTTCGCGGTAGCTATGAATAGTGAGTCTCTTAGCGTTTTTATCCTCTTCGGACTGGTCCTGTTACTGGGGCTGGTGTATGTCGTCAGCGGATATTTAAACAGAGACTTTAAACACTACGAGCGGGTTGATCGCCAGGGGGGCAGTGTGCTGCTCGGCAAGGCGGTAATGAATTTTGCTGTTTGGGGGATGGAGCCTGTGGCCCGCCTTTTGGCAAGGCTCTCCATCACACCCAACCAGGTGACCCTGAGTTCGGTGTTTTTTGGTCTTGTTGCCGGTCTGTGTATTGCCGCTGGCCACTTTGGTTATGCCTTCTGTGTGGCGATAATTGCCGGCATGACAGATATGCTTGATGGCATGCTGGCGCGTCTGTCGGGAAAAAGTGATGCTTCCGGTGTGGTATTGGACTCCACGATCGATCGCTATGTGGATTTCTTTTTGTTGGCCGGTTGCGCCCTCTATTTTCGACATGATGTGATGAGTTTGTCCGCCAGTCTGCTGGCAATTCATGGTTCGTTTATGATCAGTTACACCACGGCCAAGGCTGAGGCAATGGCGGTGCGCGTGCCACGCGGTGCCATGAAGCGCACTGAGCGGTACGTTTACCTGTTGCTGGCACTGGTCGCCAGTACGTTTTATCCAGCAGCTGGCGGTCTTTCGCCATTACTGGTGGTGGTATGGCTATTGGCAGTTCTGACAAACTGGTCCGCCCTGATGCGCTTTCGTTCACTGTTCCTCTCCGCTGGGAACGTGGGCTGATGTTTTACCGCGCCCAGTTCGCTGCGATGCTGGCCACAGCTGTGGATTTTGCAGTTATGGTGTTCTGTTACCAGCTCCTTGGGTTGCCGTTGGCCATTGCGGTTGCCCTTGGTCCCATGGTCGGTGGCATGGTGAACTTTACGCTTAATCGCTACTGGAGTTTCCGCGCTGCCGGAGACAGGTTGCTGTGGCAGATGGGCACCTATATGTCTGTGTGCCTGGTTGCTGCTCTAGTCAATGCCTATGGTGTGGTGCTTATGGTGGCCCATACAGCATTGTCATATTTTCCTGCCCGGGTTGTTGTCGCTCTGACTGTTGCCCTGCTTATTAATTACCCCCTGCACCGCTATCTGGTGTTTGCGGCCAGGGGCGGTTTGTTGAAAAGTCAGTAACCTTTTTTTGTTACCAGTTTTTGTGGACCTTGTGAGGCTTGCTAAGGAGTCGTCGTGGAAAGAAAGAACATCAGAATTGCTGTCATTGGCGTGGGCAACTGTGCCAGTTCCCTGATTCAGGGAATCTATTATTACCGTGCCAGGGGTGCAGAGGAATGTATTGGTCTCCTCAACTATGAAATTGGCGGTTACCAGCCTGGAGATATTGAGGTGGTCGCTGCATTTGATATCGACAAACGCAAGGTGGGAATGGATGTCAACGAAGCGGTGTTCGCCCTTCCCAATTGCACCACAGTGTTTTGTGGCGACTTGCCCGCCAGTGGCGTCAAGGTATCCATGGGTAAGGTGCTTGATGGTTACTCCGAACACATGGCCAATTTCGGTGATGACCGCACATTCCTGTTGTCATCGGAAGCGGAACCCAGCCAGGCCGACGTGGTAGACCAATTGAAAAAGGCCGGGGTGGATGTCCTTATGAATTACCTGCCGGTTGGCTCCCAGAAAGCCACTGAGTTTTACGCTGAATGCGCCCTGGAAGCGGGTTGCGCATTCGTCAACAACATCCCAGTGTTTATTGCCAGCAATCCCGAATGGGCGCAGCGCTTCGAGGCGCGCCATATTCCTATCATCGGTGATGATATCAAGGCGCAATTGGGCGCGACCATCGTGCACCGCACCCTGGGTAACCTGTTCAAGAAGCGCGGCGTGAAGCTGGAGCGCACCTATCAGCTCAATACCGGTGGCAACACCGATTTTCTCAACATGTTGAATCGGGAGCGTCTGGCCTCGAAGAAAGAATCCAAGACGGAGGCCGTGCAGGCGGCTATTCCCCAGCGACTGGAAGCCGAAAACATCCATGTTGGCCCCAGCGATTACGTGCCCTGGCAGAACGACAATAAGGTCTGTTTTATCCGCATGGAGGGCAAACTGTTTGGCGATGTGGCGATGAACCTGGAATTGCGGTTGTCCGTGGAAGATTCCCCCAACTCCGCCGGCGTTGCTATTGATACCATCCGCTGCGCCAAGGTTGCTTTAGACCGCGATATGGGTGGCATTATCGAGATTCCTTCCGCGTTCTTCTGCAAGCACCCGCCCCGGCAGATCCCGGACGACGAGTCCTATGCCACCCTGATGGAAGAGTGGGTCTAGGAAGGGCTCAGCGTCATGGGCTGCCAGGATGGCGGCCCGAATCGTATCTGCCTCAAGGGATAGCGTATTGATCTGCTCAACGGTTAGGTTAGGTCAGGTTCTCAGAATGATATTCAGGGTTGTGAGCGCTGTGTTGGATATGGCCGCTTTTGTCCGCGATTATGCCGAGATAACCGGCAGCAGCTCCTTTGAAGGTAGTTATGGAAACTGTTGGTATATAATGATCCGATACTTTTTCGGGCTATTCAGATAACTTCATGACTGACTTCAAGCGGATCGCGCTGGTTTCCAATATTGAGACACCGGAAATTGGTGATTCCATCAAGCGGCTTATCAGCTATCTCGGTGAAGCTGGTTACACGGTGATTCTCGAGATCAATACCGCGCGGTTTGTCGGCAACACCGAGTTGCCGGTGTTTGAATGCGGCAGGCTGGATGTACCACTGGACCTGGTGATTATGGTGGGAGGCGACGGCAGTATGCTGAGTGCCGCCCGTAACCTGGTACAGCACAACGTGCCCCTGCTGGGAGTGAACCGCGGTCGACTGGGTTTTCTCACCGACATCCTGCCCCACGAAATGGAAGAGCAGGTCAAACGTGTACTTTCCGGGGAATTCATAATCTCCAGCCGCTTTCTTCTCGAAGTGTCTATCAGGCGTTCTGGCCAGGTGATTGGTACCGGCAGCGCGCTCAACGACGTGGTACTGCACCCGGGAAAATCTGTGCGGATGATGGAGTTTGAGCTGTATATCGATGAGCAGTTTGTCTACAGCCAGCGATCCGACGGTTTGATTGTTTCTACCCCCACTGGTTCTACAGCTTACGCCCTGTCAGGGGGTGGCCCGATCATGCATCCCAACCTGGATGCGATTGGGCTGGTACCTATGAATCCGCACACGCTGTCCAGCCGTCCCATCGTGGTCGGTGGCAACAGTGATATTGAGATCCGGGTGGGTTCACGCAACGAACTTCATCCTCTGGTGACCTGTGACGGCCAGAATGATATTCAGTCAGAGCCGGGAGACACGATCCGGATTCACAAGATGGCCCAGCAGATTCAATTGATTCATCCCGTTGGGCATGATTTCTACGAAACCTGTCGCACCAAACTGGGCTGGGGTAGTCGCCTAGGTATTTCGGAGCGGAACCGCTGACGCAATGACAGAGCAACAGCCAGAATGGGTCCAGATTGCGGACATTCCGTCCCAGTACGATATCGCTGAGTTTTGCCACCAGTTAGAGGCTCAAGGTATTCGCTTCCGCCTTCGTGAGCGCGGAGAGATGGTGGAATTGTGGGTGGCTTCCTCAGAGGATGTCCGGAAAGTCGTCAGGATGCTGCAGGATTACAGCATTCATCACCCGCCACCACCACCTCCCGGCATGCCGCAGTTGGGTTTCAAGGAACAAGTGCAGAAAATGCCGGTGGTGGTAGTTCTTATACTGTTGAGCATTGTGGGGTCAGCCATCGTGGATTGGGGCTTCCCCCTGATACACTGGTTTACCTTTCAGGATTTTGAGCTATTTGGCGACAGCATCAGTTTTGATACCGCCGACATGGCTATGGCCAAGGGGCAGTATTGGCGACTGATTACGCCAATTTTTCTGCACTTCGGCATTTTTCACGTCGCCTTCAACAGTGTCTGGATGTGGGAGCTGGGACGCCGGGTCGAACCCCTGGCGGGTAGCATGCACATATTAATGGTGGTGCTGTTGATGGCGTTGGCTTCCAATATTGCCCAATACCTTTGGAGCGGACCTTCGCTGTTTGGTGGCATGTCAGGCGTCGTCTATGGCCTGCTAGGTTATGTCTGGATGCGCAATAAGGTAGCCCCGCGACCAATACTGGCGCTGCCAAGCGGCTTGCTGGTGTTTATGCTGGTGTGGCTGTTTGCCGGTATGACCGGACTCATCGATTTGCTGATGTCAGGCAGTATTGCCAATGCTGCCCACGCTGCCGGTCTGGTGAGCGGCATGGTGCTGGGCATCTGGTCCGGCAAGGTTGAATCCGGCGGTGAGCGGCAGTAATTGCTATAATCGTCAGCTGTTTTTCACACTATCCCATTGGCGCTGTCACCACTGGCTGGCGCCTATCTGTACCGAGGTTACACCGAGGATGTCCATGGATTTTCAACAATTGATCGATGCGATCACACCCGACATTTACGACAACCTGAAACGTGCTGTGGAGACGGGTAAATGGCCCGATGGCTCGCGCCTGACAAAGGAGCAGCGGGAGCACAGCATGCAGGCCATTATTGCCTACGATGCCCGCCACAAGTCCGAGGAGGAGCGTGTGGGCTATGTGCCGCCAAAGCAGAAGGCCGAACCCTGTGCCACAAAACAGAAGAAGGGTAGTGATCCCCAGCCCCTGAAATGGCAGGAGTAGCCGGTGGCTGATTATTCAGGGCATCTCCAGAAAATGAAGGTAGCACTGCCACCGGACCCGGCGGGCCAGGTGACGTACCAGTTGCCGTTGGATGAAGAGCGTCTGCCTTTAAATGGGTTGCTGGGTGAATCCATCCGTATGACGTTTACCGGCGAGATTCACTGCATTCACTGCGGGCGTCGCAGTAACAAAAGCTTTAATCAGGGCTACTGTTACCCCTGTTTTGCCAAGCTGGCACAGTGCGACAGCTGTATCGTCAGTCCCGAAAAATGCCACTATTTTGAGGGCACCTGTCGTGAGCCTGAATGGGCAGATAGCCACTGCATGGTTGACCATATTGTCTACCTGGCCAACTCCTCAGGGGTGAAAGTCGGTATTACCCGCGAATCCCAGTTGCCTACCCGATGGATCGACCAGGGTGCAGTTCAGGCTTTGCCGATTATGCGGGTGAAAACCCGGCAACAATCTGGCCTTGTTGAGACAGCGATGAAACAGTATGTGGCTGATAAAACCAACTGGCGCACCATGTTGAAAGGCCAGATTGAAGCTGTTGATCTGCCCGTTATACGAGACGAATTATTTGACCGTTGTGAAACAACTCTCAGTCAGCTGGAAGAGCAATTTGGTATACAGTCCTTGCAGCGCCTGGAGCAATCCAGCGTGGTGGATATCGACTACCCGGTACTGAATTATCCCAGCAAGGTTGCCAGCCTGAATATGGATAAAAACCCGGTGGTGGAGGGCACACTACAGGGCATTAAGGGACAGTACCTGATCCTGGACAGTGGCGTGATTAATATCCGCAAATACACAGCTTACCACGTGGAAGTAGCAATCTGATGATGGCCATGAAAGACGCCCAACCGGGCAATATTTACCTGAAGGACTACGAAGTACCGCGCTTTTTGATCGACAAGACCGAGCTGCGGGTGGAGATTGGTGATAAAGATGCCACTGTGCTGGCCAACCTGACCATGCGTCGCAATCCTGCGAGCAACTACCAAGGCAAAAGCCTGTCCCTCCAGGGTGTGCAGCTTGAATTGCAACAGTTGGCAGTGGATGGCCGTGCCCTGTCGAAGGCCGAGTACGAGGTCAACGGGGAAGAGCTGCTGATTCACCGGGTACCGGATAGTTTTACGCTGACTTCTGAAGTGTTGATCCGCCCCAGGGAAAACACATCCCTTGAGGGCCTGTTCAAGTCGCGCACCATGTATTGCACTCAGTGCGAGGCGCAGGGTTTCCGGAAAATCACCTACTACCTCGATCGCCCGGATGTGATGTCGGAATTCACAACCACAGTGGTGGCCAGTAAATCGGAATGCCCGGTGTTGCTGTCGAACGGCAACCTGCACGACTGGGGTGATCTTGATGATGGGCGTCATTGGGCGACCTGGCATGACCCGTTCCTGAAACCGGCCTACCTGTTTGCCCTGGTTGCCGGGGATCTTTCGTTGGTAGAAGACAGCTTCACCACCTGCAGTGGCCGTGATGTGGCCTTAAAGCTGTATGTGGAAGAGAAGGATATTGAAAAATGCGGCCACGCCATGGATTCTCTGAAAAATGCCATGGCCTGGGACGAGGAGGTTTATGGTCGCGAATACGATCTGGATCTCTACATGATTGTTGCCGTGGACGATTTCAACATGGGTGCGATGGAGAACAAGGGGTTAAATATTTTTAACACCTCCTGCGTACTGGCGCACCCGTCCACTACCACCGATGACGGTTTTAAACGCGTTGAAGCGGTAGTGGCCCACGAGTATTTCCACAACTGGTCTGGGAACCGTGTCACCTGTCGAGACTGGTTCCAGCTGAGCCTGAAAGAGGGTTTCACCGTATTTCGCGACTCACAGTTTTCTGCCGACATGGGTTCAGCAACGGTGAAACGGGTTGAAGACGTGAACATGTTGCGGACTGTGCAGTTTGCAGAAGATAGCGGCCCCACTGCGCACCCGGTGCAACCGGCCTACTACATGGAAATATCCAATTTCTACACCGCCACGATTTATGAAAAGGGTTCGGAAGTGGTGCGCATGATCCACACCCTGCTGGGGCCCGAGCTGTTCCGTCGTGGTACGGATATCTATTTTGAACGCCACGATGGTCAGGCGGTGACGATTGAGGACTTCGTAGCAGCCATGGCCGATGTTAGCCAGCGGGACTTTACCCAGTTTATGAACTGGTATCGTCAGGCGGGCACGCCGCGTTTGTCGGTGACCAGTGATTATGATCCGCAGCAGCAACAATTCAGCCTGCATTTCAGTCAGTCCTGTCCGCCCACGCCTGAATGCCAGGAAAAACAGCCATACCATATACCGGTATCAGTCGGTTTGGTTACACCGTCAGGGGATCTGCCTCTGGATGCAAAGGGCAGCACCACCCAGGTGCTGGAAATTACCCAGCCAGAGCAGACCGTGGTGTTCGAGGGCATCACCGAGGCCCCTGTACCATCCCTGTTGCGCGGTTTTTCTGCACCGGTAAAACTCAGTTACCCCTACACTTTGGACCAGCTGAGCTTCCTGATGGGCCACGACAGCGATGGCTTTAACCGTTGGAATGCCGGTCAACAGCTGTCGATACAGCTGATGCAGGCGTTGGTGACAGATTATCGCGAAGGAACCCCTCTGGTGCTGGATAAGCGGTTGGTGGAAGCCTTTGCCAAAGTTCTGGCCGAAACAGATACCGACCAAGCCATGCAGGCCTTGGTACTAATGTTGCCCAGCGAGTATCTGCTGGCGGAACTGGCTGAGGTCATCGATGTTGAAGCGATTCACCAGGTGCGGCGCTTTATGTGTCGCGAACTTGGCCGTGAATTGAGAGATACGTGGCGCGCAACCTACCTCGCAAACAGCGAAAAGGTTTTCGAAATGTCCGGTGCTGCAGTGGCCAAACGCAGCCTCAAAAACCTGTCTCTGCGTTACCTGTTGAATGGCGCCTCAGACGATTCATTATCGTTGATGCACACCCAGTTTATGGAAGCCGATAACATGACAGATCGCCTCTCGGCCCTGAACGGATTGGTCAATGATCCACGGGAAGAGGCACGGCCTCTTTCGGAACAGGCTCTGGATAAATTCTATAATGACTGGCAACACGAGCCGCTGGTTTTGAACCAGTGGTTTCAAACCCAGGCCGCCTGTGTTTTGCCCGGTGGTTTGGAGCGGGTGAAAGTGTTGATGGAGCACCCGGCCTTCGACTTCCACAACCCCAACAAGGTGCGCTCCCTGATCGGCGTGTTCTGTAATAGTAATCTCATCAACTTTCACGACGAAGCGGGAGAGGGTTATCGTTTCCTGGCAGACAACGTTATTGCGCTGGACAAGCTCAACCCTCAGATTGCATCCCGCCAGCTGACACCTCTCACCAAGTGGCGACGTTATGATCTGGCACGGCAGGCGCTGATGCGGGAAGAGTTGGCGCGAGTTCTGGCTGAACCGGGGTTGTCCCGGGATACCTACGAGATTGCGTCCAAGAGTCTATGAGAGATAAAAAGGTAACCCAGTTGATCGGTATCAACTGCCCTGTTAACCGATGGCAGGATAATGGCCGTCGTTGAAACGCTGAAAGCGTTGAGACGCATGAGTGACATTCAACCCTCTATCTCAAGGGTTCATTATTAAGGAGAGCGTCCAGCTCTCCTTTTTTTTTGCCTTATCTGCGTTCAACAGTGGTTCAGGCTGTTTCGGTCTCTTTCTTTTTCTTTCCGGCTTTTTTGACCGCTTTTTTTCCACCACTAATGACCTCGTGCAGCTCGACAAACTGCTTGGTGAGGGCGTGGCTCGGGGCGAAGTAGATCAGTGGTTTACAAGCCTGGTGAGACTCGCGCATTTTTACTGACTGGCTGAGGTAAACAGGTAAGACTGGGTGTTTTTCTGCCAGTAGTTCTTCAATGATTCTGCTTGGCAGATTGGCCCTTGGCTGGAACTGGTTGGCGATAATGCCTTCCACTTCAAGCCGGTCGTTGTGGTCTTCGCGCATTTCACCAATGACTTCGAGAATGTTGTACAGGGCGTGGCGTGAGAAAGCATCGCAGTCAAAGGGAATCAATACACTGTCGGCACAGACCAGTGCCGAAGTGGTGTAAAAATTCAGGGCAGGTGCGGTGTCAATAAAGACATGGTCAAACTCGCCGTCCAGTTTGTTCAGCAGGTCCCGTAATTTATAAATCTTGTGACGAGACTCGAGTTTCTGTTCGATGCTCTCAAGTTCCGGGTCTGAGGCAATTACAGACAGGTTTTCGTAGGGCGTCTTGATAACGAAGTCGGCAGGCTTTTTGGGAGACAGATTGAACGACACTGTCTGGGCGAAATAATCGACAATGGTGAGGTCAGGCTTGGTATCCTGACCCAGCAAGTAGTGTGTTGAATTGCCTTGAGGGTCCAGATCCACAACCAGGGTTTTTTTGCCATTGTTCGCGCAAATGGCAGCCAGGTTACAGGTGATGCTGGACTTTCCTACACCACCTTTTTGGTTGAAGACGACTCGGCGCATAGTGTTAATCCTTTCATGGCAGAAGAGAAGAGGGGGAATGGAATGAGCTTGTGGGGCATAAACAGCGCTCTGGATGGAACAGCTGATTTCATTCTACTGGAAGGCCCCCTCAGTGGCGAGGGGCGAAAGGGAAGAATCGCCGCACAAAAAATGACCACAACTTTATCTTCAGTATGGGAAACCCCGCCTGGATTGAAGATGCACAAATTCGGGTCAAACGTGGTCAGAAATGCCCGGTTTTCAGGCATTTTATTCCTTTTTTATTGGAGGCTCTCAGCTATGGCTACCATAAAGTGGGGCCAATGGTGTGCCCTTGGGTGATTTCTCCGGTCGGGTTTTACGCAGAGTCTTTAACCGCTGGCAGAGCCTGTTTAGGTCGACCTTATCATCAGCAGCTGTGCTGTAGAGAGACTTGTCCAGTGCCTCCAGGAGGAGGGAAACCTGCTCATCATTGGCCAGGTGTGAGACCTGACTGAGCTTCTGCACTGGGCGCTGCCAGAAGCTTCCGGCCCAGATTAACAGCGCTTCGCGGAAACTGGGAAGGTCTTGCTTGTCAGCGCTTAGGCAGAGGTCTTTAAACAGGGCTGATTCTTTTTCACGGTTGGGCTCATGATTGACGACAGTTGCAGGCTGTTTGCGGCTGCCGCGCCAGAGGATCAGCAGGGTAATGACTGCAACCAGCAACAACAGGTTTGTCGCAGCCAGTAACCACAACAGCCGGTTGTCCGACGAATTCTCGTGAAGCTCAACAGTGTCACTGGTCACTGCGATATCGCTGGTCAAGGGAGCAGGATCTGCCGGTGTTGCAACAGTTCCCGGAGCTGGCTTGACGGTGAGGGTTTGTGATTCCAGCAGGGTTTCCCGCACCTGTTGACTGCGTGTATCCCACCAGCGGACCTTTACCGGGGGCAGGGTGATCTGCCCGGCACGAGAAGGCACGATGGCAACCGATTCCACCCGTGATCCAATCACCCCTTGGGGATCCACATTATTTTCCAGCTGAGGCTGGTCCGGGTAAACCTTGAAGCCATCACCGGCATCGATAATTAGCGGTGGTAGCTGACTGTCCATCAGGCCCTGGGCTGTGAGGTGAATCGTGCGGGTGACAGGCTCGCCAGCGACCAGTTCATCGAGCGGGCGACTCCATCTTTCACTGAGGCTCAGGCCCTGAGCGGGCAGCCAGTCTCCGGGGCCGTAGTTGTCGGGTCGGGGCTTGACGTCGATATACTGTTCATCAGACAGCAAAAACACGGGTTTACCCCGTGAGCCAAAAAAGGAACCGGAAAAACGGTCACGCCGGTCCGCCATCACGGCGTTGAAACGCACCGGGGGGATAACCAGTTTGCCACTGGCTTCGGGAAACAGGGCATATTTCAGTTCCACCACCTGGTACAGCTTGCCGTTGTTCTGCTTCTGGTACTGGTTTTCCGCAACTTTCACCATGGCGGCATCCTTGATCATCAGTTCTTCGCTGCTGAGCCCGGACAGGGGTACCGATGTGTTGAGTCTCAGGGTCAGTAGCACCTGTTCCTGGACAAACACCGACGACTTGCTCAACTCGGTTTCGATGAAAATGGGTTCACTGCCGTTACTGGTATTGGAACGGGGTGCGACCTGAAGTCGAATGGGACTGCTTTGTACCCCCTTGAGCTCAAGGGAGGGGATTAGCAGGCTGCCGGTTTTTTTCGGAAGCAGCTGTAGCACCCACTGGATATAGGACTCCGTCGTACCATTGATAATGGAAAACTGGTTTTGCTGATTCTGACTAAGTATTTCAAAGTCCTCTTCCAGCACGGAAAAATCCGGGTCGCTGGTGGTTTGGCCATCAAAGCGAACCTGTAATTCCAGGGTTTCCCCTCGGCTCAGCTGGGTGCGATCTGCAGTGGCCGTCAGGCTGTCGGCCTGGCAGGCAAGACTGGATAAGAGTAACAGGACGGCGGCGATCCACTGACAGATCTGCTGACGGTTAAACGTGAAGGCCATGGTTACTACCACCTCTGCTCCGTGTTACCGGGTCGATTGATACCGCGGCGTTGTTCATACTGGCGTTTCTCCGCTTCATAACGGAATTTCTCGCGTAGCAGGCCACCTGGGTCATCCGGGATTTTTCGCAACCACTGCTCCATGGCCTGTTTTTCCTCCTCGCTCATTTCACCCTCAGTAGCTGCCTGAGCCTGGACGGGTTGCTGTTGACCCTCCTGTTCACCCTGTTGATCGCTACTTTCCTGTTGTGGCTGGGCGTCCTGCTGGTCTTTATCCCGTTCGCCTTGTTGCTCACTCTGTTGCTCGCCATTCTGAGACTGTTCCCCGTCAGATGATTGTTGTTGCTTGTCGGGGTTTTTGCCCGTATCGCTGGGGTTATCCTGCGATTGCTGGTCTGAGGACGATGATTGATCCTGGTTGGATGAGCCGTCCTGACTCTGATCGCTGGACTGATCTTGTTGGTCGGACTGGGATTGCTGCTGGTCCGATCCCTGCTGCTCCTGGTTTTCATTGTTCTGGTTATCGTTGTTCTGCTGCTGGTCGTTTTGTGGCGAGTTGTTTTGCTGTTCCAGCAGTTTTTCCACCAGATCGCGGTTGAATTCGGCGTCTGGCATATCGGGTGTCAGTGACAGTGCCCGCTTATAACTTTCCAATGCCTCATCAAGTTTTTCTGCCTTTGCCAGTGCATTGCCGCGATTGTAGTGCGCAGTGGCGGTGTCTCCCCCATAGAGTTTTTCGGCGTTTTCAAAGTCACCGTTTCGATAGGCGGCAGCGGCCTTCCAGTCGGGGTCTTTAAATGTCTGTTGCGCGCTTTCAGCGTCACCCTCCGCCAATGCCTGCGCCGCCTGCTGGTCTTGGGTCAGCCACAGGTCATCCCAGCCGAATGCCACGGCCGGTTGTGGGGCGGATAGCAGCGGCAACAGCAGGATTGATGCGAACACGCCACGACGGAAAGCCAGTAGCAGTATGGGTAGCAGTGGTAACACCAGCCAGTAGCCCAGATCGTGCCAGCTGTCGTAGGTTCTCTCCAGTTGTTTGCTGGCCGATCCGTGTTCTGCCGCAAAGCCTTCGGAGAGATAGCGAATATCCTTGTCATCGGCGGTGAGACCGGAATAACGTCCCCCCAGCCCGCTGGCCAATGAACCCAGGGCAGCAGCATCCAGTCTGGGGATGACGATGGCGCCTGTATTGTCCTTGGCAAATCCGCCGTTTTGGAGAGGAATCGGTGCCCCTTCAGCGGTACCGATGCCCATCACGGAAAGGCGGAACTCACCCATTTCCTCCAGTAGTGATGAGAGTTCATCCCGGGCGCTGGCAGAGACGTCATCGGTGATCAACAGAAAGTCAGCCTGGTTGAGTCCGGCATTCAGTGCCAGCTCTATGCCCTGGTTAATGGCAGACTCAATGTTGCTGCCGTGCCCCGGCATGATGTTGGGGTCCAGGGCCGGTACCAGTGCTGCCACAGTCGCCGCGTCGTCGGTTAACGGGCTGACGACAAATGCTTCCGCCGCGTAGGCGATAAGGCCGGTGGTTCCTTCCTTACGCTGCTGAAGCAGCTCAATCAGTTTCAGCCGTGCCCTAGTCAGGCGGTTGGGTTTCAGGTCCTGCACCAGCATTGATGGCGAGAGGTCGAACAGGACGACCAGTGCATTTTCCTGTTTATGCACGGGCAGGGGTGTGCGTTCCCAAGTGGGGCCGGACATAGCCACTGTCGCCAGCAGCCAGGCGATCAGCGCACCTGTTACCAGGGAACGACGCTGTTTAACGGTGGTGCCATCTACCAGGAGTGGCAACAGCTCCGGGGCGATCACCTGTTGCCAGCTGCCGATGTTCTTCTCCTGCCGGTATAACCACCATGCAGCCAGCAGGGCTGGCAGGATGGCCAGCAACCACAGGGGTCTAAGCAAATGAAAATCTGTCAGCAGCGGGATCATGAATCACCTCGTGCTGTGAGTGGCGCCAGTAACAGGCTGCAGAGCAGAGCCACACCCAGTGGCCAGTAGAACAATGCCTTGGTGGGGCGTAGGGTCTCCGCTTCCTGTTCCACGGGTTCGAGCTGGTCCAGTTGCGCGTAGATCTGTTGCAATTCATCCGGGTTGCGGGCGCGGAAATAGCGGCCCCCGGTTGTATCGGCGATGGCGGTCAGAGTAGTTTCATCAAGATCTCGAGAGGGGTTGATTCGCCGGGAGCCAAAGAAACTGCGTTCCACAACGACTTCGGCACCGATGCCGATGGTGTAAATGGTGATCCCCTCATGGGCGGCGATCTCTGCCGCTTCCTGAGGTTGCGCTTCACCGGCGGAGTTGGCACCGTCGGTGAGCAGTATCAACACGCGATGGTTTTCCGGGCGGGATTGCAGTCGTTTGACAGCCAGGCCGATGGCATCCCCGATTGCAGTGCTTTCCCCTGCAAATCCAATCTGCGCCTCGTTCAGAAGCGTGTTCATGGTTCGTCGGTCAAAGGTCAACGGTGTTTGCAGGTAGGGGCGGGTACCAAACAGAATCAGGCCTAGGCGATCCCCCTGGCGTCGCTCAACGAACTCCCCTACAACCTGTTTGACCACGGTCAGGCGATCTACAGTTTCGCCTTCAAGTCGCATATCAGTTTCTTTCATGCTGCCGGAGATGTCCACGGCAATTAATAGGTCCCGTCCGCTGCTGGGGAGTGTTACCGGGTCGCCGATCCAGGTGGGGCGGGTGGCGGCCAGTAGAGCTCCCGCCCAGGCAACAAACAACAGTGTCAGGGTCAGCCATTGCCAGTAGCCACTCCGGCGTTCAACACTGGTTTGCGCCGCCAGGGTACAGTAGACCGGCGCTTTCAGTGCCGGGGCCAGGGTCTTTGCACGTCGCCGCCACAGCCGGTACAGAATAGGTAGCGGTAATAGAACCAACAGCCAGGGCCATTCAAAAGTCAGCATGATGCCCCCCTGCGATGCTGTTTTATCCAGCGTCGCGTTCCCTCTGCCAGTTGTACCCGGCAGGATGGTGGGAGGTTCGCATCAGCCCGGTAAAGCTGATCCCCGAGGGTTTGTTGCAAGGACTCGTCAAACACCGGTTTACGACAAGCGTGATTCATCCGGTCCAGCATATCCGGGACCCGTTCTGACTCCAGGCCAAAGCCCGGGTAAGCGGTTTTCGCCGTGCGCCTCAACAGCATTAACAGGGCATGACACTGATCCGTTAGTGATTCTGCCGGCTGCCGCGCCATGGTTGCCAGGCAGGCAAGGGCCTCGCGGCGATAACAGTTGTTGCGGTAATTACGCACCAGAAATCGCACCAGGTAATAAGACATCAGCAGTACCAACAGGGTGAGCAACCACCAGCCAGGTGCTGGCGGCCACCAACCCACGGCTTCGGGCAAGTGAATATCTCGCAACTGTGCCAATGGATCCTGCGGGTTCATCGACGTCGCCCTTTATTCTTGCGACTGTATGCTCGCTGTAAAACGGGTAATACGGGCTCGGTGGTGGTGAAGCTCAATAATCCGAGACGCAGTTGCGTCGCCAATTGCCGCAGCTTGTTCTGCCGCTCTGTAAATTGTCGCTCGAACTGTTGCCGCAATTTGCCATCGCGACTGTTGAGCACAAAGCGTTGTTGGCCGTTGCTGACCTGGTAGAGCGCCGGGGGCGGCAGGGTTTTTTCCAGTGGATCAATAACCTGACACAGGGTGATATCGCAATGTCGGGCAAGCTCAAACAGATGCTGTTCACAGGATCGGTCCAGGTCGTGGAAGTCGCTGACCAGAAACAGGGTGGAACCGGGCAGGGCCACTCGGCGGCAATCCTTGAGAATATCCGACAAGCTAAATTGATCAGCCTCAGGCTTCAGCAGCATTTCACTGAAATCCCGTAAGCGGTGAATCATTTGCAACACCGTGTGGTGACTGCGCTTGGGGCGGATTTCTGTAACCTGCCGGGTGCCGAAAATCAATCCGCCCACCCGGTCGTTGACATTCAGGCCGGCCCACCCCAGGGTGGCGCTGATCTGACAGGCGAGCACAGATTTCAGTGTGCGCGACCCGAAAAACATGCAGGAACGAAGGTCGCTGACGATCAGTACCGGACGTTCCCGTTCCTCCCGATACAGTTTGGTGTGAGGCGTCAGGGTGCGCGCCGTCACGCGCCAGTCTATGGTGCGGATGTCATCGCCGGGCTGATACTGCCGGACTTCCTCAAAATCCATGCCGCGGCCGCGGCTGCGGGACTGGTGGCCTCCCATCAGGGCGGCACGTGCCATCAGTCGTGGAAAGAAATTCAGCTCCCGGGTGCCAAACCGCAAGCCTACCAAAGTGGTGACATCGGCGATAGCCGGGTTATGGATGTCCGGGTCTGTCATTGATCAGGCAGAAGGCACGTTGGCAATCAGGGTATCGATCACATGGTCGGCAGTGATGCCGCTGGCTTCTGCCTCAAAGCTGAGTATCAACCGGTGACGCAGTACATCGTGGGCGACATTGCGCACATCGTCGGGAGAGACATAGTCGCGGTTATTCAACCAGGCACTGGCCCGGGCACAGCGGTCCAGGGAAATGGTGGCTCGCGGACTGGCACCATATTCCAGCCAACTGCCCAGGTCGTCTCCATATTGCCCGGGGTTACGGGTGGCCAGAATCAACTGAACAATATATTCCTCCAGCGGTTCTGCCATATGAACTGACAGCACCTCTTTACGGGCATCAAGCAGCGTTTCTTCGGACACCTCTTCAACACCTGCTCTTGGCGCCTGTAACGCCTCGTTGCGTGCCAGTTTGAGAATTTCCCGTTCGGCTTCTGCTGCCGGGTAGTCAACATTCACGTGCATCAGGAAGCGGTCCATCTGTGCTTCTGGCAGCGGATACGTGCCTTCCTGTTCGATGGGATTCTGGGTGGCCATGACCAGGAACAGCTTTGGTAGGGGGTAAGTGCTGCGACCGACACTGATCTGCCGTTCTGCCATCGCTTCCAAAAGGGCCGACTGCACTTTGGCCGGAGCCCGGTTGATTTCATCGGCTAACACCAGATTGTGAAAGATAGGACCGGGCTGAAACTGGAAACTGCCATCCTCAGGGCGGTAGATATCGCTGCCGGTGATATCTGCCGGTAACAGGTCGGGGGTAAATTGAATACGGTGGAAATCTCCGCTGATGCCTTCTGATAGGGTCTTAATGGCTTTGGTTTTTGCCAGCCCTGGCGCGCCTTCCACCAGCAGGTGGCCGTCTGCCAGCAGGGCAATAATGAGTCGCTCAACCAGGTGTGGCTGGCCGACGATCTGGTTGTTGAGAAAATCACGGAGTTGCAGAATTTTTTGTTGGTGCGTCATGCTGTTGATACTTCTCGATGATATAAGGCGATGAATTGTAATGCCTGTGAGCTGTTAACCCAAACAGGAGCATTCCTGCGAAGTTAACCTAGACTGTAGGTAGCATATGAAGTTCAGTGATAATGAAACTCGGTACATAATGACCGACTACTATCCTGACAATAATGAAAAAAGGGAGGCTTCATGCAGGTGCTTTCGCAGAGTGATTTTTTCACTCGGTTAGAGGAACTGTTTGATAAACATTATTCTCCGGCATTGGCAAAAAAGCTGGTGCCCTTTGCCCACAGACTCTTTGACCTGTTTCCCATAGAGGAGTTGGCCGAGGAGCGTATTGAGGACATTGAGGGGTTTGTTCACAGTCTTTACCTGTTCAGCAATAAGTGGGACATCCTGAGGCCAAAAGTGCGGGTGTTCAACCCGTCCCTGGAAGAGGACGGTTGGGTTAATGATGCAACGGCCATTTTTATTCTGCAGCGGGATATGCCCTTCCTGGTGGATTCGGTACGAATTCTGCTGAATCGGATCGGTATTGACGTACAGGTTATTAAAAGCACCCTGTTGAACGTGGTACGGGATGAGGAAGGCAATCTACTGGATTTGCTGGCCACCGCAGATGACCCCAACAGCCGTCCCGAAGCATTGATCTTTATTGATATCGATCTGCACACCTCCACGGAAGCCCTGCAAACCCTCGAGCATGAAATTGTTGATGTGCTGCAGGATGTAGAAGTTGTCACGGATGATTTTCAACCTATGACGGAGCGCGTCAACAAGGTCATCACTGAAGTCCGCACCAATCCGGGCGGTCTGCCAGAGGAGGATGTCCATGAGCTGGCCAGTTTTCTGGAATGGCTGCGTGACGGCGCTTTTATCTTTCATGGTGTGGCGGAATTTAAACTTCTCAAAGGCCGGAATAATCCGTTACTCAGGGCTGAGGAGGGACAGCAGTTAGGCATCTTCAGGCGACACCACCTGGGGGACGAAAAGACGCCGCTGTCTTCAATGAGCGCTGGTATCCAAGCATTTTATGAAGGGGATGCACCGCTGGCGTTTACCAAGTCGTCCTGCCGTTCAAAAGTACACCGGCAGGCCTACGCGGACTTTATCGTGCTGAAACATTTCGACCGACAGGGCCATGTGGTGGGTGAGTACCTGTTTATGGGGTTGTATACCTCGGCGGTTTATCATGCCAGCCCTTTCCAGATTCCGCTGATCCGTCAGCGGGTACAACAGGTCCTGGATCGCACCGGGTTCCTGCCGGGCAGCCACGATTTCAAGGCGATGCGGCAACTGATTGAAGTGCATCCCCGGGATGAGTTGTTCCACTCTTCAGCCGATGAGCTCTACGCCACTCTGGTGGGTATCTGGCAGATCAACGAGCGACGTATCGTGAAACTCTTTGTGCGCGTCGATCCGTTTGAAAAGTTTGTGAACTGCCTGGTTTACATGCCTAGAGACGTCTATCGGACCTCCATCCGTACCCACATTGAAGAAGTGCTCAAGGAAGAGTTTGGTGCTGAGGAGTGTGAATTCAACACCAGTTTTTCTGAATCCATACTGGCGCGAACCCAATTTGTGCTGAAGATCGAGTCGGACCGCTACCGGGAAGTCAATCAGCGCGATCTTGAACGCCATATTGTTTCCCTTACCCAGGACTGGGGGGATGAGCTGGAAGAAGCTGCTCTGGAACATTGGGGAGAGGAGCTGGGCCGGAATATGGCCAGTACCTACCGCGATGCATTTCCCGCCAGCTACCGCGACCATTTTGATCATCGTTCAGCCATTCACGATATTGACCTGTTTCATGGTCTGGAGCGGGAAGGGCAGATTGCCACTAGCTTTTACCAGCCGCTGGGTGCGGAACGAAATGTTATGCGCTTCAAGCTGTTCCACCGCGCCGAGCAGCTGGAGCTGTCCGAGCTGGTGCCGATGCTAGAAAACCTGGGGTTTCGTGTGCTCGGTGAGCACCCGTACGAGATTACGCCTCACCAGGGTAGTGAAATCTGGATGCACGATTTTACCTTGCGCTTTGGCCTGGATGTGGATGTCGATGTGTCGCTGGTGCGCAATGCATTTCAAGACGCTTTTTCCGCGGTGTGGTCGGGGCAGACTGAAAATGACCGCTACAACCATCTGGTGGTTGGAGCGCGGCTCGACTGGCGCACTGTGGCGTTATTACGACTCTATGGCCGCTACATGAAACAACTGGGTAGTAGTTTCAGCCAGGATTTTATTGCCGACACGCTGGCGACGAATCTGGAATTGACGCGTAACCTGGTGGCTCTGTTTCGTTGTCTGTTCGATCCGAAATTACTGGAATCCCACGGCGATGAGTACGGGCGGGCCGAGCGCCTTAATGAAAAAATCACCGACATGCTCGATCAGGTCAGCAATCTCAATGCCGACCGGGTGCTACGCAGTTACCTGCAACTAATCAACGCTACCAAGCGCACCAATTTCTTCCAGTTGGATGCGGAGGGTGCCGTCAAACCTTACATCTCAGTCAAACTGGCCCCTCGGGAGATCAGTGACGCTCCTGAACCGCGACCGATGTTTGAAATTTTCGTCTACAGCCCTCGTATGGAGGGGGTGCACCTGCGGGCCGGAAAAGTCGCTCGGGGCGGGCTGCGCTGGTCGGATAGGCTTGAGGATTACCGCACGGAGGTGCTTGGCCTGGTCAAAGCCCAGCAGGTGAAAAACGCCGTGATTGTACCCACTGGGGCAAAGGGCGGTTTTGTCGCCAAGCAGATGCCGCGAAATCCCAGTCGAGAAGCATTTCTTGAGGAAGGCATTGCCTGCTATAGACTGTTCATTCGTGGATTGCTGGACCTGACGGACAATATTGTCGGCGGGGAGATTGTTCCGCCGCCCTGTGTCGTGCGCCGGGACTACGACGATCCCTATCTAGTGGTCGCAGCCGACAAAGGGACAGCCACCTTCTCCGATTACGCCAATGACATCTCCCTGGAGTACGGACACTGGTTGGGAGATGCTTTCGCCTCCGGGGGGTCATTCGGCTATGACCACAAGAAAATGGGCATCACTGCCCGTGGGGCCTGGGTCTCTGTGCAGAGGCATTTTCAGGAGATTGGCCTAAACACCCAGAAAGAAAATTTTACCGTTGTGGGCATCGGCGATATGGCGGGCGATGTCTTTGGCAACGGCATGCTGCGTTCCGAGCATATCTGCCTGGTGGCTGCATTTAATCACCAGCATATTTTTCTCGACCCCAACCCGGATGCCACCCTCAGCTTTGGCGAGCGACAACGGTTATTCGATTTGCCCCGGTCGAACTGGGAGGACTACAACCCGGAGTTGATTTCAAAAGGTGGCGGCGTTTATTTACGATCGGCGAAATCAGTGCCACTTTCCGAAGAGGTCAGAGCACGTTTTGGCCTGGACGCGACTGCCCTAAAACCCAATGAGCTGATTCATGAGCTGCTGAAATCCGACGTGGACCTGATCTGGAACGGAGGCATTGGTACTTACGTCAAAGCATCGACAGAGAGTCACCAGGAGGCGGGGGACAGGGCTAATGACCCGGTGCGCGTCAATGGCCGGGAATTGCGCTGTCGTGTGTTTGGTGAAGGGGGCAACCTCGGTATGACTCAGCGGGGGCGTATTGAATTTGCCCTCAATGGTGGCGCCTGCAACACGGACTTTATCGATAATGCGGGTGGCGTTGACTGCTCAGACCATGAAGTGAATATCAAGATTCTCCTCAACGAGCTGGTTCAGTCCCAGGACCTCACCACCAAGCAGCGTAATCAATTGCTGGTGGAGATGACGGATCAGGTGGCGGATCTGGTACTCAACAACAATTACCGGCAGACCTTGGCTATCAGTCTGGCACACTATCGCTGCGTGACTAACTTCTCTGAGTACTGGCGCACCCTAACCGACTGGGAGGCCGCTGGAAAAATTGATCGCGCATTGGAATTCCTGCCGGATGATGAGACCCTCAAGGATCGCGTGAAACGTTCGGTGGGGCTGACCCATCCGGAACTGTCTGTGTTGGTGTCTTACGCCAAAATTCTCATCAAGGAACAGGTGCTGGCATCTGATGCGGCAGAAGATTCCTATGTCGCCAGAGCCATCGAGGGGGCGTTTCCCAAGCGCTTGCTGAAGGATTACCCCGAACAGGTGATGCACCACAGCCTGAGGCGTGAAATCATAACCAACCAGATCGTCAATGAGATCGTCAATCTGATGGGGGTTAACTATTTTCTCCGCCAGGTAGCCTCCACCGGGGCCACCGTTGATGACGTGGTCAGAGCCTATGTGGTGGTGCGGGACATCCTCCACCTACAGCATTTTTGGCACCGAGTGGAGCAGCTCGATTACCAGGTGCCGGCAGAGGTGCAATTCGAACTGTTCTATGCCCTGATGCGTCTGGGTCGGCGAGCATCCCGCTGGGTCTTGCGCAACCGCCGGTCCTGTCTGAACCCCGGGAAAGAAGTAAAAACCCTTGGCCCGAAACTCGCCGAGCTGCAATTGTTGTTACCGACGTTGTTTGCCTGGGGGGAAGAGGAGAATAGCTGGCAAGCTGAAGTTACCCGCCTGGTTGAACAGGGGGTTCAGGAAGAAGTGGCCATGTTGGTGTCCAGTTCCAATTTCCTGTTTTTCGGATTTGGTATTGTTGACCTCGCAGCAAGCAGCGACAAACCGGTGGGGCTGGTGCTTGAGCTGTATTACAAAATCAGTGTTGAGCTGGACCTGGAATGGTTTGCCGAGCAGATAGTGCACCTTGAACCTGCCAGTCGCTGGGAAGATTTTGCTCGGGAGTCGTTTGTGGATGACCTGGAAAACCAACGGCGTTCTCTGGCGGGTACGTTGCTGAAAGATATTGCTGTCATGGAAGATATCGACAATGTGATACATATCTGGAAAGCGGCCCAATCGCCTCTGATCAAACGCTGGCAGGATATGATGAAAGAGCTTCACACCGCGCCGGTGTACGACTTTGCCATGTTCTCAGTGGCATTGCGCGAATTGTTGGATCTGGTGCAGTCCACAGAAAACCGGCAGGATTCACCCCCAGTCTGTGCCGTTTAGTAACTTGTTACAGTAGTGGGGGATGAGTGGTTGGTGGAAGCGGAGGGAGGCTTTTGCCTCCGCCTCCGCTTCAAAGCCCTTTGGGCTTTATGAGGGGTTGTTAACCCCAAGGGAGAAATTGTTAGTTTGTTTTTCTTTTATAGACTAATGACTTTTTGTTGACAGGCTTGTGCGTTGTAGCCACTCCAGTTATCTTCGCGTCCTTCGCGCCAGCCGTTAAACCAGTCCTGGGCGAGGGATGTTTCTTCTGTATGGGGACATGTAGATTTGTTTTTGCCGCTGATGCCAGCTTGGTATCCTTTAATAAATGCACGGTGGGATGAATCGCGTTTTTGTCTTCTCATAGGACATGAACTCCTCATTCCTGAGCCACTACTGCCGACTTCTATACTGGCTGTGGCCTGTTAGTTTTTTTCGTACAGCCGGTCTATCTCATCAAAACTGGGCACAGCTGTCGAGGATTTTATTTGTCTATAAGCAATGGGTTTTAATTACGCTAAGTAATCAGCCGGTTGCATCTTGAAGGCGAGACTGTCTGAATACGGGCCCTTCAGCAAAATTAGGATGAAAGTAGATAATGATGACTATGTGGTTTGCCAGCTGTCCTAAAGGTCTCGAAGCATTGTTAGCCAGTGAACTCGCCGAGCTGGGTGCCGTAAAAACCCGTGAAACGGTAGCTGGAGTCTATGCGGAAGGGGATATGGCCTTCGCCTACCGCGCCTGTCTCTGGTCGAGACTGGCTAATCGCATCCTGATGCCGCTGGATAAAACCCCCGTCGACAGTGCCGATGATCTGTACCGCGGTGTGGCAGCTATTCCCTGGGAGGAGCATCTAACGCCCAATGAAGCGATTGCCGTGGATTTTATCGGTACCAACGATGCGATTCGCCATACCAAGTTTGGCGCCCAACAGGTAAAGGACGCGATTGTGGATCGGTTGCAGAGTCATTACTCAGCGCGGCCCAATGTGGATTTAAAACACCCCGATCTGCGTATCAATGTGCGGCTTGCCAAGGATCAGGCCAACATCAGCCTGGATTTTTCCGGGGATAGCCTGCACAAGCGTGGTTATCGTGTAGCCATGGTGCCTGCACCCCTGAAAGAAAACCTAGCCGCAGCGTTGTTGCTGCGGGCCGGGTGGCCAGAAATCGCGGCCAGTGGTGGTGCACTGCTTGACCCCTTATGTGGCAGTGGAACACTGCTGATTGAAGGGGCGATGATGGTGGCCGATATCGCCCCGGGTTTAAACCGCGAGCAATTCGGTTTTCACGGCTGGAAGCAGTATGAACCGGACCTTTGGCAGGAGTTACGTCAGGAGGCGTTGGCGCGCTGTGAGCAAGGGCTTGCAAAAGAGTTGCCGGAAATTCGTGGCTACGATAAAGATACCCGCGCCGTAAGTGCCGCCCAGGAAAACATTGCCTGTGCCGGCCTGGAGAAATGGGTGCGGGTAATGGCCAAGCCCATTCAGGCCTTCAAGAAACCTACCCACAGGGAAATTGATAACGGCCTGATTATCTGCAACCCGCCCTACGGCGAGCGCTGGGGTGATATGGAAGAGCTGCGGCCGCTCTACCAGACACTGGGTGAGGTGGCCAAGCGGGAGTGCCCCGGTTGGCGGCTGGTGGTGATTACCGGAAACGCAGATCTAGCCGGTGAGCTGCGTCTGCGGGCAGAAAAAAAATATCAGTTTTTTAATGGCACCATCCCCAGTCAGTTACTGCTGTTTCAGCTGCGCAGCGGGGCAGAGGAGCAGCCATCGCAAACTTCACCGTATCAGAAAAGCCTCAGTGATGGGGCGCAGATGTTTGCCAACCGTCTGAAAAAGAATGCTCGCAAGCTGGCCCCGTGGTTGGATAAATCCGGTGTCAGCTGTTATCGACTCTACGACGCGGACATGCCGGAGTATGCCGTAGCCGTGGATATCTACGATGAGGCCATTCACGTTCAGGAATATGCCCCCCCGGCAAAGATCGATGAAGAGCAGGCCAATCGCCATCTCAGTGAAGTTCGGCAGGCGCTGTTGAGCCTCTATCCTGGGAGTCGTGGCAAGCTGTTTTTCAAGGAGCGGCGTCGACAGAAGGGTGATAGCCAGTACCAACCGGTGAAGTCCCGCCAACAGCGCAACCAGCGTGATGGTAGTGTATTCGTGGTCACGGAGGGTTCCTGTCGCTTTGAAGTCAATCTCAGTGACTATCTCGACTCTGGGCTTTTTCTCGACCACCGTCCGGTTCGCCGTCTGCTGGGCGAGATGGCCGCGGGAAAACGTTTCCTGAACCTGTTTTGCTATACCGCAGCGGCCACGGTACACGCGGCGCTGGGAGGTGCAGCCAGTAGCCTCAGCGTGGATATGTCCAACAGTTATCTGGAATGGGCCAGTCGCAATTTTGTGCTCAACAAGCTCGACCAGGAGCGCCATCAGCTGATGCGTGCAGATTGTCTGGATTGGTTGGCCAAAGGCCAGGGCGAGTTTGATCTGATCTTTCTCGACCCGCCGACATTCTCCAATTCAAAGAAAATGGAGGGCGTGCTGGATATTCAACAGGATCATCCGCGCCTGATCGCACAGGCGATGGCTATTCTTGCCCGTGGTGGCACCCTGGTCTTTTCTAACAACTACCGAAAATTTGAGTTGAGTGACAGTGTGACAGCGGATTATCTGGTGGAAAATATCACTGCACAGACCTTTGACCCCGACTTCCAACGCAATCAGAAAATTCACAATTGCTGGTTAATTCGTCATCGGGAAGGGAGTGGCTGATGGAGAAAGTGCTAACCCTCTACAGCGGTCCCCACTGCCACCTTTGTGAGCAGGCCAAGGCATTACTGTACCCCGTACTCCACGAAGAGGGCTGGCAGTTGCATGAAGTCAATATCGCGACCGACGAGCAACTGCAGTCGCTATACGGTATTCGTATTCCCGTGGTGGTCACTCCCGATGGCCGGGAAAAAGGCTGGCCGTTTAGTGCCGGTCAGGTGCGTCGTCTACTCAATATTCATAATAATTATTAGAAATTCGACATTCCGCTCTCGGGCACCATCTGGCAATCTTGTTAGCATTATTGGGTTGAATTAGTACCTCCACCGAGGGTTGCCATGTCCAGTCAGTCTCGCTTTAACCAGTTGTCATTTCGTCATATCGGAACCGATTTTACCGGCGGTCTGACAGCGGCCGTGGTGGCGTTGCCACTGGCGCTGGCGTTCGGTATGGCCTCCGGGGCAGGGCCCGTGGCAGGGGTGTATGGCGCGGTGCTGGTAGGTTTTTTTGCTGCATTATTTGGTGGTACCCCCTCGCAGGTATCCGGGCCGACTGGCCCGATGACGGTAGTGATGGCAGGAGTTTTCACTTCCATGCAGGCGAAATATCCCGAAACCGGGCTCTACCTCGGGTTTACCGCCGTGATCATTGCCGGGCTATTTCAGATCGCTTTCGGTCTGTTGAGGTTGGGTAAATATTTTATTCTGGTGCCGTATCCAGTGATTTCTGGGTTTATGACTGGTATCGGGGTCATCATTATTATCCTGCAGCTGGGTCCTCTGTTGGGCCATGGGGGAATCCCTTCGCTGATGGCTGCACTGGTGAGCTTGCCGGACTGGCTGTTAGACATCAATTGGCAGGAACTTGCGTTAGGGGGGCTGGCATTGGCCGTCGTGTATTTGTGGCCAGCTCGATTGAATGTCTGGCTGCCCAGACCACTGGTCGCGCTACTGACAGGTACCCTGGTTGCGCTATGGTTGCCTCCGGAAGCCATTGCCATTATTGGCGATATACCCACAGGTTTCCCCCCGCTGCACTGGCCTGTCATCAATCTGGACGTGTTGGGTGAGCTGCTTTATGCCGGGGTGCTCTTGGCGGTGCTAGGGAGCATAGATTCGCTGTTGACGTCCCTGGTAGCAGATAGCATGACCAAGCAGCAGCACGATTCTGATCGGGAGCTGATTGGCCAAGGCGTTGGTAATACCCTGGCAGGTTTTTTTGGCGGACTGCCAGGGGCCGGGGCAACCATGCGCACGGTGGTGAATATTCGCGCTGGGGGAAAGACCGGGTTTTCAGGGGCAATACACGCGTTGGTTTTGCTGGTGGTGATGATGGGTGCAGGCAAGTATGCGGCCCATGTGCCACTGGCGGTGCTGGCGGGCATCCTGATCAAGGTGGGTCTTGATATTATCGATTGGCCTTTCTTTCGCCGTCTCGGCAAGTTGCCCATGAACACGGTCGCACTGATGTTGCTCGTGCTTGGCCTGACGGTATTTGTCGACCTGATAACAGCCGTATTGGTGGGGGTTTTCCTGTCAAATCTGATTACGGTGGAGCGTTTGACCAGTATCCAGTTGGACAGTGTGCACCTCACCGATGGCACCAATGCTCGTGAAAAGAGCAGGCCAACTGAAGAGCAATGGTTGGAGTCTCAGCAGGGTGCATTGTTGATGCTGCGACTCAAGGGGCCGCTGAGTTTTGGTGTGGGTCGGGGGCTCAGGCGACGCCTGTCCAGCCAGATGTCGCATCAGACTATGATCTTTGACCTGACGGGCGCGCTCCTGGTCGGCACCTCGACCGCCATGATTCTCGATGAGCTGATTCAAACAGAGATGGCCAATGGCCGTGATGTGTTGGTGGTGGGATTATCCGAGAAAACGGAACAGAGTCTGGCAAGGCTGGGTACCCTGGATACTCTGGGCAGGGACAGAATCTTTCCGTCATTTGAAGACATGATGAGCTACGTGGATTCACACCCCGGTCTGACTGCTGAAAGTTAATAATGTTGACTCCTGAATCCATATCAGGGCTCTAGGCTGTGGGCACACTTCGGTGGGCCAGATGTCCAAATCAGGTTGAATCCACCTGGAATTGCCCGCTTCCTTCTGCGGTTGGGGAAGGCTAGTAGCTGCCGTTGGTTAAATAGAACACATCCAAGATAGTCCGTGTCGCATCCATAATGCGCACGATACGGTCATCAATACGGCGGATTGACGTGCCATCGATATCCCGGGGCAGTCGTCTCAGGATGTCGTCGGGCAGGTCCCGGCTATGGTAGTAGACATCGGTATCCAGTACTTCACCCTTGGCGACCTTTTGTTGCCAGCCCGGAGGCAATTCACCACCGCGCTCCAGTTTCTTGCGCAGACCCGGGGGCAGTTTTTTTGTTTTTCCCTGATGGTACTCATCCTGATCGTCATAGTGACGGCCTCTCAGGTAGTCGCCAAACAACCTTTTTTCTGCTTCATTGAACAGTGCGGCTCCCGCAACTTCAGCAGCGATTTCCACGACCTGTTGCTCAGCCAGAGTTGATGCCGAGGGAAGCAGGCAGGTGCTCGCCAACAGCAGTAGGTAAGACAACAGCGTTTTAGGTTTCCCGATCATTACTGTCTCCTGGTGTGGCAACAGGGTTGTTTCAGGCCTGTTTCGCCTGGTTTTCCGGATGCTGACCAATTGGGTTGACCTCAATAGTAAGGTGCTCCAGCGCTTCAAAGCCGGCCAGAACCTGCTTGTAATACTCTGCGTCTCGGGGATGGGTGCTGGCAATGCTGATGATAGCGGCAAAGCGATGTTCACTGACCCGCCAGATATGTAGATCTGTGACATGATTCTCGCCATCTTTTTCAATGGTTTCACGTATCGCTTCCCGTTGCTTAAGGGGAAGGCTGCCGTCCAGCAGAATGGGGCCCGACTGCCTGACTAATCCCCATGACCAGCGGGAAATGATGATTGCACCGACAATACCCATCAGCGGGTCGAGCCAGTTGAGTCCCAGATATTTGCCACAGAGCAGGGCGGCGATGGCCAACACGGAGGTCAGTGCGTCGGCCAGTACATGCATGTAGGCAGCGTAGAGGTTGTGATCGTGATGATGTGCGTGGTGGTCGTGATCCGAGCCCACGCCGTGGGCGTGGTCATGACCGTGGTGATCCTTGAGAATCACAGCACTTAACAGGTTGATGAACAGACCAAGGGCCGCCACGCTGATGGCCGCATTAAATTGGATTGTCTGGGGTGTGACAAGCCGCTGTAGCGATTCAATCAGCATCATCAACGCAACAGTGGCCAGTGCGACGGCACTGGCAAAACCTCCCAAAACACCCACTTTTCCCGTGCCAAAACTGTAGGCGGGGTTGTTATTGTGTTTGCGGGCGTAACGATAGGCGAAGATGGTGATCATGAATGCGGCAACATGTGTACCCATATGCCAGCCATCGGCCAATAGGGCCATGGAACCAAATACGGTGCCGGCCATGATTTCCGCCACCATGGTGATGGCCGTCAGAATCAGTACGTAGCGGGTGCGTTGTTCGCCCCTACGATTGGTATGGTGAAAGTCGTGGTGATGTTGCCATTTGCTTAATAGCTGGTCGCGCATGGGTGGGTCTACTTCCGGGGTCGCTTGGCTCAGGACTCTCTATAAGGAGGGTGAGGGATCTACGTTTGGTGATTACAGGGGACGGCTAAGACTGATGGCACCGCGTATTTCGCCGAGACGATAACCGGTTGCCCGATCATCGGGATAATAGCTATCCAGCACCTGTTTAATATTGGGTGCTACTGTTTCGCCGTGGCAGGTCAGGCAGAGTGGCCCGACGCCCTGTGCTTTCATGTAGCGAAACTCGCTGTTCGTTTGGGTTGTGGCCGATAGCGTCTCCGCCGGTTCCCCGTTAGCTCGGCGATCATCAAACTGTTCCAAAATGGCCTTTTCCCAGTTGTCAGGTATCGCCGTTGATGTGTTTCTGGCTTTCAGACTGACCCGCTTCACCAGCCAGCCAGTGTTCTGACTTAACTCCCTGGCAATTTCTGGCGCGACGTTGGCGCAGGTTTTGACGGCCTCAACAGGGCCGCCCTGTTGCAGGGCGTTTACTAATCGGGGTTTCAGGGTCTTTGCAAACTCCTGGGCAAGCTGCTCTGCCTCCTGCTCCAGAAGGGTGGATCGATCTCCGCCACACCAGCCGGATGTCGATGCCAGCAGGCCGAGTATCAGCAGAAAAACCTGTTTCATAGATGCTTCCTTGAATACGAATACAGCAGTTTAGCAGGGATAATGATTGCCGCTACCGGGGTGGCAATATTGACAGTCATCATTTTTGGGCGAGGCGAAAAAAGGCGACAGCATTTTGCGTGGTCTGGTGGGCGACCTGTTCCTCTGTCTGACTTTTGCACTTGGCCACTGTCTGCAATACCCATGGCAGAAATGCCGGTTCATTGCGTTTGGCCTTCGGTTTTTGCGTCATGGTTCGGGGGAGGAGGTAGGGGGCATCGGTTTCCAGAAGCAGGCGCTGGTCTGGAATACTGGTGACCAGGCTTTGTAGCGACAGGCCGCGACGTTCGTCGCAGATCCAGCCGGTAATCCCGATATGTAAATCCAGGTCGAGGTAGTTGAAAAGCACCGTTTTGTCCCCGGTAAAGCAGTGAATGACCCCGTCAGTGATGTGATCCCGGTATTGTTTGAGGATTTCAAATTGCCGCTGATGAGCATCTCTCTCGTGCATGAACAGGGGCAGCGATAATTCGGCGGCCAGTTCTAGCTGGGCCTCAAAGGCTTTCTCCTGGTCTTTGGGGGAAGAGAAGTTGCGGTTGAAGTCCAGGCCGGTTTCGCCAATAGCAACCACGTGCGGCGCCTGAGCGATGCTCCTGAGCTGGGATGTGGTGGTTCCGGCGACAAATGTCTTGGCATCGTGGGGGTGAACCCCACAGGTGCTATACAGCATGCCTGGGAAGTCCTGGGCAAAGTCTTCACAAATGGCTGCGGCCTGCTCACTTTCACGAACAGAAGTGCCGGTGATTACCAGCTGGCGGACGTTGGCCTGTTGTGCACGCCGAAGAATCTCCGGCAACTGATCGCTGAAGGCACTGTTGCTAAGATTGACCCCAATATCGACCAGCGGGTCTGTACTGACCAGAAGCTCTGTCATAACTGACGTTGTTTTTCCTGCTCAGAGAGAATCCGATCATCGCTATCCAGGTGGTGGGCGTAGACCATGGAAAAGGCCAGTACGTTCTGCACGTAATTACGTGTTTCCCGGAAGGGAATGGTTTCAATCCAGGCGTCAAAGGGCAGCTTGCCCTGGGTGTCCTCCAGCCAGCGAGTTACTCGATGTGGACCGGCGTTGTAGGCGGCAGTGGCGAGAATGCGATTGTTGTCAAAACGGTCGAGCATTTCGCGGTAATAGCGACTGCCCAGGGTAATGTTGATTTCGGGTTCAAGAAGATCACGGGTGCCGCGGTAACGAATACTGTTTTTGCGGGCAGTCTGTTTGGCCGTGGCGGGCATTAGTTGCATCAGCCCCCTGGCGCCAGCAGGTGACTGGGCATCTTGAGCCAGTGCGCTTTCCTGTCGGGCAACGGCAAATAACAGGTGAACCGGGACGTTCGTGGCCTTGGCATGGTTGTAGAAGACGTCTCTGAAGGCCAGGGGAAAACGCAGGTTGATATCGTCCCAGAATCCGGCGTTGATGAGGCTGGTGATGGCGCCATTGTGCCACTGCCACTGGCTGGCAATATGTGCGGCGGTAATCCATTGCTGTTGGTTGAAGTTGCGGCTGGTGTGATACCACTCACGGCGCGCAGAAATGTAGTCCTCGTGGAAGATCAATTCTCTGGTTCTCTGCAAACCGGGAAGCTTGCTCAGTCTCTGCATGTCTTCAGTGGTTACCGGAGATTGACGAAAAGCCATCTCGTAATCGATGCCGAGCCACTCACTGGCCATGAAGCCGTAGAAACTGCGACCGCGTGACAGCACCTGATAGGCAGAATCATTGTCTGTTGAAAGGATGCTGCCCTGAGCGAGTTCACTACTGCGGGCTCGCCAGTAAAGCCAGCGATCTTCTTCCTTGAGAGATTCCGGCATTCGGGTAATCCACTCGTGGAGTTGATCCCAGTTGGATTCACGCATGGCTTTTCTGGCGCGCCATTCAAGTAATTCCGGTTCTACAAGACTGAGGTTTTCCAGCAGGTAACCGTCGGCCACCTTTTCGTGTTCCTGTGAATACAGACCCTTCACCAGATCAGAAATGACCTCGGTTTTTTGCTCATCGGTAAATGTATGGATCTGTTGGTAACGATTCCAATGTTTGAGGGCGATGACGGCATCTTGGCGTGCCAAGTGTGTGAGACCATGGATAACGATGGCGTGTATTTCTTCATTCTCCAGGAATTTGCCCTGGTGCTGAAACAGTTGGTAGTTGCCAATGGTTTTGGGGTCTCTATCGACCTGGTAAAAATTGCGGGCCAGCTGTTGAAACCTGTCGGAGATAAAGAAACGCTGCAGGTAGCGGGCGAGCTGGTACTGGTGATTAAGCACGGCAGCAGTGTAGCGCTGCCAGGCTATTTCCTCAGTTATCTGATTGTTTTTGATCAATAATTCGAATAGTCGGTCACAGCCTTTTGGTTGGGATTTGCCGACATTCCACAACTGTATGGCATCGGTTATGGCGTCATCTCCGCCATCTCCGCGAATGCGTGTTAGTTGGTAATAGCATTGTTGCGCGGTAGTCGCAGATTCCGGCTGGTAGTATTTAAGAAATGCTTCTGGCCTGTTTCCAGAGCGCAAGGTTTCCAGCCAGCGGTAGCGCAGGCGTCGGGCCAGGGAGCTGTCTTTATGCCGGGTGAGAAAATCATCGACCTCGCTGTTCCGGGCCTGACGCAGGCGATCACTTAACCACAGATATTCCAGGTAGGGTGCCAGCGGATAATCTCCGATATTGGCGATTATCCTGCGGGTTTCACTCTCATCGTGCTTAGCGATGGCGATCTTGCCCGCTCGATAGAGCGCGCGCTGTTCGTCCAGTGAAAGTGTTTTCGCGACACTAATATGGCTAACAAGGCAAAATAAAAGGGTGATAGAAAGGAATAAGGCATTTTTACCCGGGTGACAATCCATGGGATTCTGGGAGTCCGTTTAAATGTGAGGGAAGGGGCGTGTTTGTGTATGTTAGATCAGATCAGCGAAGCTTGAACAGGGTCCATCCCATGCCAGCTTTTAGACCCTGACCGCCAGGACATCACATTGCGAACCGTGCAGAACCCCCGTGGCCGTTGAGCCGAGAATCAAACTGAGGCCATGGCGGCCGTGACTGCCAACCACAATCAGGTCGACATTATTTTCTTCGGCAAAGTGGTGCATCTCATGGGAGGGCTGACCGATAATCACATGTTGACGCTCTCTGGGGATACCCAACTCCAGACCCAGGGTGGCAAGTCGTTCCTTGGCCTGTTCTTCAAGCTGGTTTTGCACTTCAGTGAGATCCATCGGAATATCGCCGCCGTAGGCGAAAGACAGGGGTTCCTGAACATGGATCAGGGATAGCTGGCTATCACTTCCTGAGAACAGAGACTTGACGCGATCAACGACTTGCTGTGATTCTGGCTGCAGATCCAGGCCGACCAGGACGTGTTTGTAGGCGGACATAAGGCGACTCCAATTGCCACATCATCATTAAAGATATAAAAGTTGTAGCAGACAATGACCTATTTGTTAATAGCACTCGTCATGGCCATCATTGTATCCCCCATGCTGTGGTTGCGACAGACGCCCCGGCAAAAGCTGGTTTCTGCCATGCGTCAGACAGCCGCTCGCGAGGGATTTCATATCAGATTGGTGAACCCTCCCGATGCCCGAGAGGGTGAAGGACATCTAGAGTATGTCAGTTACACCTTGCCATGGCGCGGTAAAACACCGCAGACACCCTTGCCTCGAATGGAAAAGTGGCTGCTGGTATCGGATACAAGGCGAGGCGACCCATCTCCCTGGGCTAACTGGCAATGGTTGGGCCGTGAGGCGAACCCTGTTCTCGAAGTACCGATTGGTGACGTGATCCGCAATTTGCCGGCCTCAGTGAAGGGGCTGGAGGCCAGTGCCGCCGGACTTTCCATCTATTGGCAGGAGCGCGGAAAGGAGTCGGATGTGGCTGTCATAGCTGAGCAATTATTGCTGCTGATGAGCGTCATTCGTCCCGGTTCCAAGGGAAGTCAAAAGGAAGAAATTGAAGAATTTCCTTGACCGACCTACTGTCCGCGCATGTATATTCGCCCCCTTACAAAGCTGTCCTTGCCCTAAAACTGGCAGGTACACTCATTCAAATTCACTGAGTTCTTAATAGATTCATGGGTAAATCACTCGTTATCGTAGAGTCCCCTGCCAAGGCCAAAACGATCAACAAGTATCTTGGCAACGACTTTATCGTGAAGTCCAGCGTTGGACATATCCGCGACCTGCCGACTGGTGGAAGCGGTAAAACAGTGGACCCGAAAGAGCGCGCCAAAGCAGCTGCCGCAACCCGGAAAATGTCTCCCGAGGAGAAAGAAGCCCACCGTGCCCGCAAGGCCAAGGAGCAACTGGTATCGCGGATGGGTATTGATCCGGAAAACGACTGGAAAGCCCGCTATGAAATTCTGCCCGGCAAGGAAAAAGTTGTCGCGGAACTCAAAAAACTCGCTAAAACTGCCGATCATATTTATCTCGCAACGGACCTTGATAGAGAAGGGGAGGCCATTGCCTGGCACCTGATGGAGGCCATTGGCGGCGACCCTGAAAGCTATCAGCGGGTGGTGTTTAACGAGATTACCAAGAAGGCAATTAAAGAAGCGTTTGAACACCCGGGACGTCTCGATACCAACCGCGTCAGTGCCCAACAGGCTCGCCGGTTTCTCGACCGTGTGGTCGGGTTCATGGTGTCGCCCCTGTTGTGGAGCAAGGTAGCCCGCGGTCTGTCTGCCGGGCGGGTTCAGTCGGTGGCGGTCAAGCTGATTGTAGAGCGTGAGCGCGAAATACGTGCCTTTGAACCCGAAGAGTACTGGACGCTGCACGCGGACCTGGAGACAGCGGCAGAAGATCAGGTTCGATTTGAAGTCAAGAAGCAGGGCAGTGACAACTTCCGACCCGTTAACAAAGAACAGACCGATGCCGCACTGGCTGCTCTTAACAATGCCGCGTATGTTGTCAGCGGCCGGGAAGACAAGCCCACCAGCAGTAAACCTTCCGCCCCCTTTATTACTTCGACATTACAGCAAGCTTGCAGCACTCGACTTGGTTACGGGGTGAAGAAAACCATGATGTTGGCTCAGCGCCTCTACGAGGCTGGTTACATCACCTATATGAGAACGGATTCAACTAACCTCAGTGCTGATGCGGTGGACTCCTGCCGCGAATTTATCGGCAAACGCTACGGTGACCGTTACTTGCCGGAAAAGCCCAATGTCTATAGCAGCAAGTCCGGGGCACAGGAAGCTCACGAGGCCATTCGGCCCTCCAATATCGATATCCTCCCCGGTGATCTTGTGGGCATGGAAGAGGATGCTAAAAAACTTTACCGCCTGATCTGGCAACAGTTCGTGGCCTGTCAGATGACCCCAGCTCAATTCACCAGCACCACGGTGACTGTCAAAGCCGCAGACTATGAGCTGCGTGCAAAAGGCCGTGTAACCCGTTTTGACGGTTACCTCAAGGTCCAGCCGGCGATAGCCCAGAAAGGGGACGATATTGAGCTGCCGGAAATGGCCGTGGGTGAGGCCATGGGCCTCAACAAGCTGATTCCCCTGCAACACTTTACGAAACCGCCCGCCCGTTATTCGGAAGCCTCCCTGGTTAAGGAGCTGGAGAAGAAGGGAATTGGTCGTCCATCTACCTATGCCTCCATCATCTCCACCATCCAGGATCGTGGCTACGTGCGGGTGGAAAACCGCCGTTTTTATGCGGAAAAAATTGGCGACATTGTTACCGATCGCCTGAATGAAAATTTCACCGATCTGATGGACTACGGTTTTACTGCTTCCATGGAAGAATACCTGGATGAGATTGCCCAGGGTGAACTGGAGTGGAAAGAGGTACTGAACCGCTTCTATCGCGACTTTACCAAGAAGCTGGCCAAGGCTGACGCCTCCGATGACGGTATGCGTCCCAATCAGCCTTCCCATACGGACATCCCCTGTCCGCAGTGCGGTCGGCCCATGATGATTCGCACGGGTACCACCGGTGTGTTCCTGGGCTGTTCCGGTTACAGCCTGCCACCCAAGGAGCGCTGCAAGGGCACACTGAATCTGACACCAGGGGACGAGGCCGTCAATGCCGATGAGGATGAGGAAGCTGAAAGCCGCCAGTTGATGGAGCGCCGACGTTGCAAACTCTGCAACACGGCGATGGACAGCTACCTGATTGACGAAGGCCGCAAGTTGCATGTCTGCGGTAACAACCCGGATTGTGAGGGTTACGAGGTAGAACTCGGGTCTTTCAAGCTAAAGGGCTATGATGGTCCGCTCATTGAATGTGACAAGTGTGGCAGCGACATGCAGTTAAAGTCTGGCCGTTTTGGCAAGTACTTTGGCTGTACCAATGAAAGCTGTAGTAACACTCGCAAGCTGCTGAAAAATGGTCAGCCCGCGCCGCCAAAAATGGACCCGGTGCCGATGCCTGAGCTGGCCTGTGAAAAGGTCGACGATCATTACATTCTCCGCGATGGGGCCAGTGGCCTGTTTCTCGCTGCAAGCAAGTTTCCCCGTCATCGCGAGACCCGCGCACCTCTGGTATCGGAGCTGTTGCCACATCGTGATGAAATCGATCCCAAATACAGTTTCCTGTTCAGTGCCCCGACAGAAGATCCCGATGGTCTGCCCACCGTGGTTCGCTACAGTCGCAAAACGGCAGAGCAGTACGTACAGTCGGAGGTGGAGGGCAAGCCCACCGGCTGGAAGGCCTTTTATGAAAAGGGCCGCTGGCAGGAAACAGATGGCCGCAAAGGCAAGAAATAAAGACACGCCGTGAACCCGTACCTGTCTGTGGTGAACCAGCACGTTTGTTTCAGCGCGTTATTGCTGGAGCAACTGGCTGAGTGTGAGGGGAAGAGTACAAATCGCCTGCAGGTCCTGGCACTGGCCCAGTCAGTACTGCTCCAGCTGGAAATATCTTACCGGTTCTATCTCAGGGAAGTGGCCGCCACCTATAAATGCCGGGAGCCGGAGCAGATACAGGATGTAGACACGTTGATCAGTGCCCTGCAATCCATGGGTAAACACCCGGCTGAGGCCAGCGAATTGGCTAATCTGGAACAGCAGCGCGGCAGTTGGTTGAGTGGTCTATTGGCGGCTTGCCACCAGGTTATGCGGGTGCAGTCAGAGCAGGTCAGCCAGCATTCCCCCATAGCGGTGGTTCAGGTCAGCAGTGATCAGGATGACCAGGAACTCACGGCAGAGCGGTTATCCGGCTGGCGCAAAGACTTCCTGGAAGTGGTTGAACGTCACCGCCAGCACATGCTCGAGTGCTAAGTTAATTTTTCCGGACGATGGTTAATAACCGGGTTCGGCTCTGTTACAATCTCGCTTTACTGCATTCCCACCACTACTGGTAGACCTCATGTCTCTTTCTCTGTTTGAAATCGTTATCCTGCCCGACGGGGATATTGCCCTGCAGCGGACTGATGATGATTCCCCCCTGATCCGGATCAGCTTTTCTGATGATGCGGAAGCATTTCTGGAGAGTGCCAAGGTGGATGTGGCCAAGGTCATGATCGATGCCGGCATCGAAGTATTTGAAGAGCTCGGAGCAGAAAACATGAAGCTTGAATCGCCCCGTATCGACAAGGACCGCGTGCTCCACTGATCATAAGTGGGCAACTAACTCCGTTTATAACCCTCGCTCAGGTATGGGTTTTCGTCATTTGCAGTAATCAGGTCTGGGTGCGAATAACACCAACCCCCAAGCCCTCAATGGCAAAACTTTTCTCTCTCAGGTCCACGTGGATCGGTTCCAGGTCCTCGTTCTCCGGTTCCAGAATTATCTCGTAGCGCTTGCGGCTTTTTTTAAAGCGTTTGACCGTGACCTCTTCGTCGATTCTGGCGACAACAATCTGCCCATTGTCAGCGGTTTCGCACTTATGCACGGCGAGGATGTCGCCGTCCATAATACCGATGTTTTTCATGCTCATTCCCTGCACCCGGAGCAGATAATCAGCCTGGGGATAGAAGAGGTTGGCGGCTACATCCAGGTAAGCTTCAATATTTTCAATCGCCAGTACCGGCTCACCCGCAGCGACACGACCCACCAGCGGTAGACCGGGTGGTGTTTCTTCAACGAGGCGAATGCCTCGGGAGGCTCCGGAGGTCATTTCAATCACACCTTTGCGAGCCAAGGCCCGCAGGTGTTCCTCGGCAGCATTGGGGGATTTGAATCCAAGCTCAGAGGCGATCTCGGCACGGGTAGGGGGATAACCGCTCTCTTCGATGTGCTGCTTAACCAGGTCCAGAATCTGTTGCTGGCGTGCGGTCAAAGACGGGTTGCTCATGGCTGTCACCTCGGCTGCTGAATAAGAGGCAGGCTTGCTGCCAACAATATATAAAGTACTGTAAATTAATATAGCCTGTATTAAAACACAGTATTTGGCCGGGTGGCACCCTGTTATTTATCGGATGACACTATACTTAGCAGAGGGTCTGGTAAACACAGGACTTGGTATAGTCACGTGTCTGGCCCAGCAAATATTGATAGGAGCATTTATGGACGAAATTAAAATCCCTGAAGCCTGGCGAGTATTGAGAATCCAGGCGGAACTGGTGGACGGCATTGAGGCGCTGGCCAAGTTGGGCAGTGCGGTGACCATTTTTGGTGGTGCCCGTTTTAAATCGGGCAGCCATTACTATGAAGAGGCGCAGCGCCTTGGCAGTTTGCTGGGTAAAGAGGGGATTCCCGTCATTACCGGCGGTGGCCCGGGAATTATGGAAGGAGCCAATCGGGGTTGTCACGCCAGTGCCAGTACCTCCGTGGGATTAAATATATCGCTGCCAACGGAACAGGACCCCAATTCCTACCTGGATTTGTCCCTCAAGTTTCGCTATTTCTTCGTGCGCAAGTTCATGTTTGTTAAACACGCGGTGGGGTTTGTCATTTTCCCGGGGGGCTATGGAACACTTGATGAGCTGTTTGAAGCGTTAACGCTGGTGCAAACCAGCAAGGTAAGGCCATTTCCAATTATTCTAGTGGGCAGTGATTACTGGGGAGGCCTGGTCGACTGGATTCAAAACACCATGCTGGCGAATGGTTGTATTGCTGAGCGGGAGATGCATCTGTTTACGGTGGTGGATGATGCCGAATCGGCGGCAAAAATTATCCTGCAGCATGCGCGCATGCTACAGGCTCAGGAAATTGCCGAATAACTGCTGGGAGAAAAGATGACCAGCTCTGCTCAATAGTCATCCAGGCCGTAGATCGTATCTGAGTCAATATCCATCAAGGGATCATTCCAGTTTTCTGGCACGTACACATCGTCTGATGAGAGACTGTCTTCATTACTCAGTTCATAGGATACCCGCCAGTCTTCCGGCGGTTCTGCCGCTAACAGTAACAATTGTTGCCAGGTATCGAGATCAATCTCACTGACTTCGCCGTCGACATATTGCACTTCGATAGATCCGGCGTGTTCATCAACGGCTACGACTTCGAAAATTTCATCTTCAGTGGCATCCTGATACCAGGCACCAATGACAGGAACTTGTGAAGCCATGATTCACCCCCTTCCTTTTTTCTAGGACTGATCAAAGTATCACCAACGAACTTGCTCTGCACCATGCTGGCAAGCTGTTTTGGATAAGCGGACGTTGACGTGATGAAGACTTCAAACAGGATAAGTATGAGGCCACGTTTAAAAAAGTGATGTAACTTCAGTGATGAAAAGCATTTAATTCTTATCCCGAAAATGGTTCTGTAATCTGTTAAGTTCCATCTGTAATAACGGGTTGTTTTCAAAATGAAAAATTTGTCTAATCTGTTACCCCGGTTTCTGGCCGGCAATGGCTTGCTTTTCCCCTGTCACCCGTTGTTTGAGGTTTTACTATGATTCCTGGCCAGTTGATGCTCGATCTGGAAGGTTTGGTGCTGACGCCGGATGAGGAGCACCTTCTGCGGCACCCGGGGGTTGGTGGCGTTATTTTCTTCTCACGTAATTTCTCCAGTCGAAAGCAGATGATGGCACTGGTGGCGCAGATACGTGATATCCGCCCCGAATTGTTGTTGTGCGTTGATCAGGAGGGTGGTCGCGTACAGCGCTTTCGTGAAGGCTATACGCGGATACCACCGATGCAGGTATTGGGTGACCTTCTCCCCGGAGATGATGCCCTACAGTTGCTACATGATACCGGCTGGCTGATGGCTTCTGAGTTGTTGGCAACGGGCATTGATTTCAGTTTTGCCCCGGTACTGGACGTGGACCGAGAGGGTTGTGAAGTCATCGCTGACCGCTCCTTTTCTGATGATCCCATCTGTCTCGTTCAGGCTGCCGGAGCCTTTATTGCCGGTATGCACGAGGCGGGTATGGCCGCTACCGGCAAACATTTTCCGGGGCATGGCGGGGTCAGGGCTGACAGCCACCTGGAGACACCCTACGACCAGCGTTCTCTTCAGGCACTGCGAGATAGGGATTTGAGGCCCTTTGTCGAACTGAGCAATACGCTGGATGCTGTGATGCCGGCACATATCGTATTTCCCAACATAGATGACAATGCCGTCGGATTTTCCCGATTCTGGTTGCAGACTGTCCTGCGGGATGAGTTGCAATTTGAGGGCGTTATTTTCAGTGATGACCTGTCCATGAAAGGGGCGGACATTGCCGGGAGCTATGCGCAGAAGGCTGACAGTGCCCTGCAGGCTGGCTGTGATATGGTACTGGTTTGTAACAGTCGGTCCGGAGCTCTGGAAGTGCTGGATTTCCTCGAAAGTGCAGACGTCAACCCATCCCCCAGGTTGTCAGGCATGCTGGGGCGCCAACAACCGGACTGGACAACGCTGGTCGCTTCCCCGCGCTGGCAGTCAACCGTGGCCAAATTGGAAGAGCTGGTCGCCGCCAAGGCGAAATAATCGGAGTCAATAACGATGCAGATACTCGAGGACTGGTTGGTACGTTTTATCAGTGATGACTACCTGTGGATGGTAGAGATATTCCTGATTGTGCTTATTGCCCTGATGCTTGGTTATCTGGCGAACAAATTTATCAATATTCTGGAAACCCATGCCGCACGTTCTACCAATGTTTGGGACGACGCTCTGGTCGAAGCCTGTCGCCGGCCCGCTGTCTGGGCGATATGGATACTCGGTGTCAACATGGCTGCAGCTGTGGCGGCAAGGGCGGCAGAGTCAGAATGGTATAGCCTGGTGGGACCGGTGAATCGGGTGGCGATTATTTTCCTGGCTGCATTGTTCCTGGTTAACCTGGTCAGGCGTGTGGAGCGTAACCTGGTACACCCGGAATACATGCAGGAGCCGATGGATGAAACCACGGTGAAGGCCATTGGCAAGCTGGTGCGTGCCTCGGTGATCATCACTGCAATCCTGATCGCCATGCAGGCTTTTGGCTACAGTATTTCCGGTGTGTTGGCATTCGGCGGTATCGGTGGTCTGGCGGTGGGTTTTGCCGCCAAGGATTTGCTGGCAAATTTTTTCGGGGGATTGATGATCTATCTGGATCGACCGTTCAAGGTCGGTGACTGGGTGCGTTCTCCCGATAAGGAAATTGAAGGCACCGTGGAGGATATTGGCTGGCGTTTGACCCGCATCCGGACCTTTGACAAGCGACCGCTGTATATTCCCAATGCCGTGTTTAACAATATTTCTGTTGAAAACCCTTCGAGGATGCTCAACCGCCGCATCTACGAGACCATTGGCATTCGCTACGACGATATCGGCAAGATGTCGGCGATCGTCGAAGACGTCAAAGCGATGCTACGCAGTCACCCAGAGATTGATCAAGAGCAGACAATGATCGTGAATTTCGTGTCTTTCGGTGCCTCCTCTATCAACTTTTTTATCTATACCTTCACCAAGACCACACAGTGGGTACTGTTCCACGAAATCAAGCAGGATGTGCTGTTGAAAATCAGTGACATCATTGCCGATCACGGGGCAGAAATCGCATTCCCCACCTCCACGATTCATGTGCCCGATGACATTAAACTGTTGGGTGCCCAGTTGGAGAATGTCAGATAACCCGCAGCACCCAGGGAGTGATATGACTTCATGAAAATTGGCATTATCGGAGGCAGCGGCTTATATGCCCTGGATGAGCTGGAGGTCACCCAACGTCAGGCAGTGGATACCCCCTGGGGCAAGCCTTCAGATCAGCTGGTATGCGGCAGTCTGAAAGGCTGCGAGGTCACTTTTATTGCCCGCCATGGTGAGCTTCACCATATTCCGCCACACAGGGTGAATTACCGGGCCAACCTGGCGGCCTTGCAGGCCGTGGGTGTTGAAGCGGTGCTTGCCGTCAACGTGGTGGGTGGCATCAACGGTGAAATGTGTCCCGGGGATTTGGTGATTCCCGATCAGGTCATCGACTATACCTGGAGCCGGGAGCACACCTATTCAGATGGTGCGGGGGCGGCCTTGCAGCATGTTGATTTTACTGAGCCCTATGACAAACCCCTGCGTGAAACGCTGTTAAAGGCTGCTATTGCCAGTGGGTTGCCTGTCCATGGCGAAGGTGTCCACGGGGTCACCCAGGGACCACGACTGGAAACCGCGGCGGAAATCAGGCGTATGGCGAATGATGGCTGTGACATCGTTGGCATGACGGGTATGCCGGAAGCTGCTCTGGCCCGTGAGCTGGGTCTTCCTTATGCGTGTTTGGCACTGGTGGTCAATATGGCGGCGGGTCTAGCCGCTGAACCGATTTCCATGGAGAAAATAGAGTCGATGATGGCCTTGCGTATGCCTGTTGTACGCCGTTTGCTGGCCTCGGCTTGCAGTGATTTGTCATGAGTGTCAGACCACTGACCTTAATACGAATCGCTATGACGTCACTGTTTTTGCTGGCTATCACTCCAGCAGGCGCCCAGGTGTTCAAATGTGTCGACAGCAGGGGCAAAACCAGCTTCAGTGATCGCCCCTGTGAGAGCAGCAGTGCTGAGAAAGTGATTGAACAGCGATCCCGTGGGGAATCGTCATCAGCCAACAAGTCGGCGGACAAGCGTTCAGGGTTGGGGCATTTTGTGGACAGAGCTGAGCAGATGTCGAAGAGGCCGGGCACCCGCAACGACGGAAAATAAATACCTTAGGGTGTGTTTTTCTCGGAATTCTCGTAACGGTTCACAAGCACCAGTACACCCAGATTAGGGTGGTCCAGATAGGTCAGCTCCCCAAGTTGAAGGCGCGTGGACTGGTTCAGCGTGACAAGGTCATTGATCGAAAACTTTGGCGTTTTAAATGTCCAGGCGGGAGTGTCAGGCTGATTGATGGACTCGGGGAAGTCTGTACCCGATTGCGGTGCTTCTACAGTTTCCCGCCACGGCTGGCCAGGCAGGGCAGGCCAGGTAGGTGAAACTGCGTTATCGACAGTGTTCTGTTGGCCATCGGTCACCAGATCAGATTGTTCGATGGCGGCCTCTGTAAGTGGCATTGTGGGTTGCGGCTGCCCAAAGCGTGTGTGCCAGAGGTTGGCCTGAACGTGCAAGTAGCGATTTAGCACGATGCGCAGGCTGCCCTCCAGTTCGTGATGATCGCCGTATTGCTCACCGCCGGCCAGCAGCACCCAGGGGCTGTTGTCGATATCCAGTCCGGGTTGACGCCATGCCCAGTGCAACAGCACCCGGTACCCCGGAGCCCTGCCCAAGGTGTAATTTTCAGGACCGAGTTCATAGTCTTTTTTATCGAGCAGCACAAAAGATTTTGCTTTGTCAGTTGATGACTCTGCTTTTGTTATTCCTTCAGGGCCAGAAGCGTCGAGACTGTCTGAAGAGATGTTGTCTGGAAGTTCTGTTGTAACCTCGGAGGATTCCAGCAGGGGTGCAGGAGGTATACGCAGCTCGGAACCTTCCAGTGTCAGCCAGTTTTGCGGGTAGCTCAGTTCGACGTCATTGCGGTGTTTTTCGTCGCCGTAGAGATCCTGTTGTGTAAATACCAGAATTTCCACCTGATACCAGGGCAGTGTCTCTTCGGCCAGCGAAAGCGTTGGCAATAATAGAAACAGCAGGGCAGCAGTCTGGCGGAATGAGGGTTTCATTGACGTCCTGTTTCCTTTGGAGTGAGTCTTTCCAATAGTGCCTGTATCTGAACCAGTCTCTGCTCGGTTGTGCTGGTTGGTATGGCAAATTTCAGTGTGGCGGCGCCTTGCAAAGAGAAAATTTTGGGTTCTTTCTGCACCATTTGCACAATGGTTAGCGGTTCGACCACCGTATCACTGCCAAACTCGACTCGTCCACCGCTTGGCCCGGATTCTACCTTACAGATACCCAGTTGGCGCGCTTCAAGTTTCAGGGCTGTGACTCTGAACAGGTTTTTCAGGTGGTCGGGCAACAGGCCAAAACGATCAATCATTTCCACCTGCAGCTCTTTGAGCTCCTCATCGGATTGTGCGTTGGCAATGCGTTTGTACATGATCAATCGCATGTGTACATCGGGGAGGAAGTCTTCGGGAATCAATGCCGGAATATTGAGATTGATTTCAATGTCTTCACTGAGGGGAATATCGAGTTCAATAGACTTTCCCTTGCGGATGGCATCTACCGCGCGGTCAAGCAATTCCATGTAGAGGGTAAAACCGGTGGACTGGATATGGCCACTCTGATCTTCTCCCAGCAATTCGCCAGCACCGCGAATTTCCAGGTCGTGGGTTGCCAATGTGAAGCCCGAGCCGAGATGATCGGCGGCACTGATGGCTTCCAGCCGTTTGACGGCATCGTCAGTCATGGCCTTGGGTTCCGGCGTTAGCAGGTAGGCATAGGCCTGGTGGTGTGAGCGGCCCACCCGGCCACGCAGTTGATGCAGTTGCGCGAGACCCAACTTGTCGGCGCGATCAATCAGAATAGTATTAGCACTGGGGATGTCGATACCGGTTTCAATGATCGTGGTGCACACCAGCACATTGAACCGCTGGTGATAGAAGTCGGACATCACCTTTTCCAGTTCCCGCTCGCGCATCTGCCCATGGGCAATTTCCAGACGTGCTTCCGGGATCAGTTCCTGTAGTTCCTGGGCTGTTTTGGCGATGCTCTTGACTTCGTTGTGCAGAAAGTAGACCTGTCCGCCACGCAGAATTTCCCGCAGCACAGCCTCGCGAATGACCCTCGGATCGCTCTGCCGTATAAAAGACTTTACCGATAATCTGCGCACCGGAGGTGTGGCGATAATCGAGAGATCGCGTACGCCGGACATGGATAAATTGAGTGTCCGGGGAATAGGGGTGGCCGTCAGGGTAAGAATATCCACTTCTGCGCGCAGCGCTTTAATCTTTTCTTTCTGTCGAACCCCGAAGCGATGTTCTTCATCAATAATAAGCAGGCCAAGGTTCTGATAATTGACCTTCGCATGTAGCAGTTTGTGTGTGCCGATGAGGATATCCACCTTGCCCACGGTTGCGCGTTCGAGCACTTGCTGCTGTTCTTTTTCCGTCCGGAAACGGGAAAGCTCTTCAATGGTTACAGGCCAGTTGGCGAAGCGGTCTCGGAAGTTTTCCAGGTGTTGGTGGGCCAGCAGTGTGGTGGGCACCAGCATCACGACCTGTTTGCCGCTGGCGACAGCAATAAAGGCGGCACGCATCGCCACCTCGGTTTTGCCGAATCCCACATCGCCGCAAACCAGACGGTCCATGGGTTGTTCCGCCAGCATATCTTTCTTGACGGCTTCGATGGTTTCCAGTTGGTCCGGGGTTTCCTCAAAGGGAAAGTCAGCACAGAAAGCCCGGTAATCCGCCTCCGGGTCCCGGCAGGCAAAGCCCTTGCGCGCAGCCCGGGTGGCGTAGATGTCCAGCAGCTCTGTGGCGGTGTCGCGTATCTGCTTCAGGGCCTTGTTTTTGGCTTTTTGCCATTGTTCACTACCGAGCCTGTGTAGTGGGGCGAGTTCTTCTTCTGAGCCGCTGTAACGGCTGATCATGTGCAGTGACGATACCGGGACGTAGAGTTTGGCGTCATCCGCGTATTGCAGGGTCAGAAATTCCTGGGTCTCCCCGGCGGCATCAATGGTCTGCAGGCCCAGGTATCGACCAACACCATGATCCATATGGACTACCGGTGCGCCGACACGCAGTTCCGTCAGGTTTTTAATAACCTGGTCCGCGTCTTCCCGTTGTTTGCTGCGGCGCCGACGCTGCATTACCTGCTGGCCGAATAATTCTGTTTCCGAAATGACGGCCAGGGGAGGGGTCTCTAGACTGAAGCCCCGGATGAGTGGAAAGGTTGTGATGCTAAGGGTGTCGCTGCCTGCGACAAAATTTTGCCAGTCACTGACATTCGTGGGCTTTATTTTGGCCTGGTGCAACAGCTCCAGCAGACTTTCGCGACGTCCCGCAGATTCGGCGCAGATCAGAACACGCTGTTCGGTGTTTTCCAAAAAGGTTGAGAGCTTCTGGAGTGGGGCATCAGCTTTGGCGTCCACGCTGACATCGGGCAATGCACATAAGCCCAACGACAGGCTGGGCTTACCCTCTGTGGTTTGGTCGCGCAGTGCAGTGCGCGGGTAATTTTTCAGTGACGCGAATAGCTCTTCGACCGGGATAAAGACATCTTTTGGTGGCAGCAGCGGGCGGCAAGGGTCGACGTTGTATTCCTGGTAACGCTGGGTGGCATCCTGCCAGAATTTCTCTGCCGCCTGCTCTATGGGGCCCGCAGAGAAGAGCTGGCAGTTTTCCGGAAGGTAGGAAAACAGGCTGACGCAATGCTCAAAAAATAGGGGTAGAAAATATTCAACACCTTGGGAAGGAATACCTTCGCTGACATCGCGAAACACCGGACAGCGGCGCTCATCTACATCAAACCGCGACAGCCAGTTGTCCTGAAATCGTTTGATGGCGATCTTATCCAGCGGTACTTCCCGGGCCGGTAACAGGCAGATGGTGTCGGACTGTTCCAGGGTGCGCTGGGTTTCCGGATCAAATGTACGCAACGTTTCAATTTCGTCATCAAACAGATCAATACGAAACGGCCGGTTAGCTCCCATGGGGAAAATATCGATCAGGGCGCCGCGTACCGCAAACTCCCCATGTTCCACCACCGTATCCACGCAGTGGTAGCCGGCGGCTTCCAGTTGTCCGCGCAGTTCGTCCAGATTGACGTGATCCCCGGTGGAGTAGTCAAAGGCGCGCTGGCTGACGAATTCCCTGGGTGGCAGGCGGTGCATCAGTGTACTGACAGGGACAACCACTACACCGGTGTTGGCCTGTGGCAACCGGAACAGGGTGCGTAGCCGCTCCGAAATGATGTCCTGGTGCGGAGAGAACAGATCGTAGGGGAGGGTTTCCCAGTCAGGAAAGTGGAAAACCGGATAGTTGTCGTCCAAAAAAAACCGCAGTTCTATTTCCAGCTCTATCGCCGTTTTTGCTGTGTCGGTAATCACCAGGGTTAGTCCCCGGTGTTGTTGGCTGGCCTCTGCAATGGTGAGGGCGGTGCCAGCTCCGTAGACTCCCTGCCAAAGGCGTCTGTCGCCGGGAGCATTGAGTGGCGGAAGTGACAAAATCGACATACTGGAAAAGTACTTTGTGGTCGGGGAATTGAGGTGTGGTATTTTAGCGAGGCCGTTTGGAGATTGATATGTCTACTAGGGAATTGTTTTGACGCTCGCGCGCAAACTCATGCTGTGCTGGATATGCCTGCTGCTGGTGGCCTGTGGAAGTTCTCCTTTCCAGGTGAAAAACCTGGCCAAGACGGATATCGATATGGTGTCCGACGCCCATTACCGGGAAGTGGAATCCTTGTTGAGAAAGTTGACGGTAAAGCTCTATAAGCGCAACCCGAGAGAGCTTCACAAAGGCAGTGACCCTACGATTGAGCAGCGTGTCTCCCAGATTTTTGACGTGCCTGGCAGATTGCAGTTTGCCGAGCTGCCGGTGACGGGGACCCAGGCCATTGAGCTATCCGTTGATCCTTCCTATAAGGGTGATCGTGTGTTTGCGCTTGTCGTCGGTTTGACTGACATGATTCGAGAATCCTACGATTATCAATATGATTTCTACCTGTTTTCGGAACTAGACCATCAAAAGCTTTACCACAGCGCTCGCAATATCGAGATTGCCTTGTGGCGGATTGCCCGAGGTGTTGATGCCGATAACAATCCCCTGATTGTCATGAACAGCTGGCGCGGGGAGCGGCGCAATCTGAGCTATGAAAGGCTGTTCGGCAAGCTGATCGCCTTACAGGATATGATTGCCACAATCACGGCACAGAAAAATCAGCGGGTGATCAAGGCTGTGGCGCAGAATGTGGCAACCATGGCGTTTATTCCTCTCTAGGATGGTGCCAGTCGGCATCGAAAATTGGGCTTTGCTGACCCAAATCAATCATAGATGAACTGAAGTACCAGATATTCACCAGTCTTAGTTGCTCTGAAAACACTGAATACCGATAATAGCGCCCCTCGACGGACTGTGCTCCGCAAAGCTCCTTGAATTTAGCGAGAGGTTGACCAAGTGACTGAACAAAACCGCCCCGTTCCCGCCGATTTTTTTGCCGACTGGAAAGAGCGCGAAGCGCTGGCTGAAGCCATGATTCCATTGATTGGCAAGCTCTATCGTGAGAACAATGTGTCTCTCTATATGTACGGCCGGAATATGGTGAACCGCTCAGTGATCGAGCTGATGAAGGCACACCGTTTTGTCCGTCAAATCGAGCACAACGAGCTTTCCGAGTTTGAAACCTTTCCCCTGATCAAAGCGCTGGCCGAAATGGATTTGGGGCCTGCCCATATTGATATCGGCAAGCTCACCGTAAAGTACCAGGAATCTGGCAACGGTGAAGATGTGACCGCCTTCCTACAGCGCGAGGTGGGTGACGATATTGGCTGTATGCGTAAGCCACTGCCGCAGCCTCAAGACATTGTGCTGTATGGTTTCGGTCGTATCGGTCGACTGCTTGCGCGCCTGTTGCTGGAAAAAACCGGCAGTGGTGACCTGCTGCGTTTGCGCGCCATCGTAGTGCGTAAGGGCAAAAGTGCAGACGACCTGGCCAAGCGTGCCAGTCTGCTGCGCAGGGATTCGGTTCATGGTGCATTTGATGGCACCATTCGTGTCCTGGAAGACAAAAATATCCTGGTGTGTAACGGCAATCCCATCCAAGTGATTTATGCCAATTCACCCGAAGAAGTGGATTACACCGAATACGGCATCAGTAATGCCATCGTGGTGGATAACACCGGTGTCTGGCGCGATGAAGATGGTCTGGGTCAACACCTGAAGTGCCCTGGCGCAGGCAAGGTAATTCTGACGGCGCCCGGTAAAGGTGATATTCCCAATATTGTTTACGGCATCAACCAGGGTGAGATCACCCCTGATTCCAAAATTATTTCTGCAGCGTCCTGCACCACCAACGCCATCGTGCCGGTTCTGAAAGCGCTGATGGATGACTATGGCATCGAGCGGGGCCACGTTGAAACGGTTCACTCCTACACCAATGACCAGAACCTGATTGATAACTATCACAAGGGTTCCCGTCGGGGTCGTAGCGCACCGCTGAATATGGTGATCACTGAAACCGGTGCAGCCAAGGCCGTGGCCAAGGCGTTACCGGAATTGGGTGGCAAGCTCACCGGTAATGCGATTCGGGTGCCGACGCCAAATGTATCTATGGCAATTCTGAATCTGCAGTTGGGCCGTGAGACCACCAAAGAAGAGCTGAATGAATATATGCGCAAGGTGGCACTGTATTCACCTTTGCAGCAACAGATTGACTACACCATTTCCTCGGAAGCAGTGTCCACCGACTTTGTTGGTTCCAGGCATGCCTGTATTTTTGATTCCGAGGCGACTATCGTCAGTGGTGACAGCGTCGTACTTTACTGCTGGTACGACAATGAGTTTGGGTACAGCTGTCAGGTAGTTCGCTGCCTGGAAAAACTGGCTGGGCTTTCCTGGGCCATGTACCCGAAATCCTGACAAAAATGAAGCCGCACTTTGTTGCGGCTTTTTTGTGGCCGGGCTGTCACTGGTGCGGAAATACTGGTCTCAGGGCGAATAGCCCTACCTTTCGCACTGGTAATGGGTGGCGCTGACCTTTATAATCCCGGCGTTTTGTTGGTCAGCATTGTCGGCCAGACGTGGGCTGTTTTTGCTGCAGTCGGGTGACGGTTACCGCCGTTGCCTTTTGTCGCAGGCGAGCGATAAAAAATTGGGGCTCTTTGAGTAGAGCGAAAAATCATAAACCGCATCAGTAGGCACAACCTATGATCAAGATCCGTCGCGGAATGGACTTACCGATTTCGGGCTCACCCGAGCAAGTCATTCACGATGGGCCCAAAGTGAATTCCGTCGCAGTTGTAGGCTTTGACTATGTGGGCATGAAACCCACCATGGCTGTCAAAGAGGGCGACAGGGTAAAACTGGGCCAGTTACTTTTCACTGACAAGAAAACCGAAGGCGTGTGTTTCACTGCACCCGCGTCCGGTGTCATTTCCGCTATCAATCGCGGTGAGCGACGTGTGTTGCACTCCGTTGTGATTGATATCGATGGTGATGAACAGGAGACTTTCGCCCAGTACGGCGCCGCCGAGTTGGAGCAACTGGAGCGTTCAGCCGTCGTCGACAACCTCGTGAAATCTGGTTTGTGGACTGCGTTGCGTACTCGCCCATACTCCAAGATTCCCTCACCCGCCGCTGATGCCCCCAACTCCATCTTTGTGACCGCCATGGATACCAATCCATTAGCGGCAGACCCGGCACTGATTATTGCCGAGCGTAGCGATGACTTTGCCAATGGCCTTAAGGTTCTCAAGCGGCTTACCGATGGTGCAGTACACCTCTGCCACGCTGAAGGCAGCCAGGTCGCTGGCGGTGAAGTGGCTGGAGTTCAGGTCAATAGTTTTGCAGGGCCACATCCAGCTGGTCTGGCAGGTACCCATATCCACTTTGTTGATCCAGTCAGTGTGAAGAAAACTGTTTGGACCATTGGCTATCAGGACGTGATGGCGATTGGTGCGCTGTTTACCACCGGACAGCTGGATACCCGTCGCGTGATTGCGCTCGCAGGTCCCCAAGTAGAGAAACCGCAACTGTTGCGCACACGTCTGGGTGCCAGCCTGAGCGATTTAACAGCGGGTCAACTGAAAGCGGGCGAGAACCGGGTGATTTCGGGTTCTGTGTTGTCTGGTCGCAATGCCGCAGGTGATTTTGCCTACCTGGGCCGTTACCACAGTCAAGTGTCTGTATTATTGGAAGGCCGTATGCGGGAGTTCTTCCGCTATCTGTCTCTGGGTGGCAATCGTCACTCAGCAATGCCAATTTACCTCTCATCCCTGAATAAAGGTCAGACCTTTGATTTCACTACCAATACCAACGGCAGTGAGCGTGCCATGGTGCCGCTGGGTAACTACGAGAAGGTTATGCCATTGGATATCTTGCCGACACAGCTGCTGCGCTCCTTGATCGTGGGCGATACCGAGACAGCACAAAAGCTGGGCTGTCTGGAATTGGATGAAGAAGATCTCGCGCTTTGCACCTACGTGTGTGTGGGCAAGTACGAATACGGTCCGATTCTTCGCGATAATCTGACCCGTATTGAGAAGGAGGGCTGATAGTGAAAGCGTTGCGTAACTATCTCGACAAGATCGAGCCGCACTTCGAAGAAGGTGGCAAGTGGCATAAATGGTTTGCCCTCTATGAGGCCGCCGATACCATTTTTTATTCACCGGGTTCGGTGACCAAAAACGGATCACATATTCGCGATGGCATTGACCTGAAGCGGGTTATGATCACCGTCTGGCTGGCGGCGTTCCCCGCCATGTTTTACGGCATGTACAACCTGGGCTTTCAGGCTAACACTATTCTTGCAGCCACCGGCACCACTGATGTCGCTGGCTGGCACGGTGCGCTGATTTCCCTGCTGGCAGGGCATGACCCTAATAGTATCTGGGATTGCATGTGGTACGGTGCGGTCTACTTTATACCGATCTACATGGTGACCTTTATTGTCGGCGGCTTCTGGGAAGTGCTGTTTGCCATGGTGCGCGGACACGAAGTTAACGAAGGGTTTTTTGTTACATCTATTCTCTTTGCCCTGATCTGCCCCCCCGATATGCCCCTGTGGCAGGTGGCACTGGGCATCAGTTTTGGTGTGGTGATTGGTAAAGAAGTATTTGGCGGAACCGGCAAGAACTTCCTAAACCCCGCGCTGACTGGCAGGGCCTTCCTGTTCTTTGCTTACCCTGCTGAAATGTCAGGTGATGCGGTCTGGACTGCTGTCGATGGATATACTGGAGCGACGGCGCTGTCCATGGCTGCACAACAGGGTATGGACGTGTTGCAGCAGCAGATGACCTGGATGGACGCGTTCTTCGGTAATATGCACGGCTCCATTGGTGAGACATCTACCCTGGCGATCTTTATTGGTGGTGCACTGTTGTTGCTAAACCGCATTGCTTCCTGGCGGATTATGGCAGGGGTAATGATCGGCATGATTGCGCTGTCATCACTCTTTAATCTGATCGGTTCTGATACCAACCCGATGTTCAATGTGCCCTGGTATTGGCACCTGGTGATGGGTGGCTTTGCTTTTGGCATGGTGTTTATGGCAACTGATCCGGTGTCTGCATCCATGACGGATACTGGCAAACTCTGGTTTGGTGGTCTGATTGGTGTCATGGTGGTGTTGATCCGTGTCGTTAACCCGGCGTTTCCGGAGGGTATGATGTTGGCTATCCTGTTCGCCAACCTGTTTGCACCATTGATTGACCACTTTGTGGTTGAAGCGAATATCAAGCGGAGGGTGGCACGTGGCTAGTAACGATTCGACTTCCAAAACTATTATCGTCGCGTTGGCGCTCTGTATCGTCTGTTCAGTTTTTGTTTCGACTGCGGCGGTCATGTTGCGACCTGCACAGCAGTTGAACAAGGACCTTGATCGGAAAACCAACATTCTGGCCGCCGCCGGTATGTTGAAACCCGGTGTTAGTGTGGATGAGCAGTTCGCCAATGTGACAACCCGTGCTGTCGACATGAAAACCGGTAAATTTACCGATGCTGTTGATGTGGCCAGCTATGACCAGCGCAAATCTGCGAAAGTGCCTTCCATGTCAACCGACCTCAGTGATGAAGAAGACATCGCGAAAATAGGTCGTCGCGCCGACTACGCCCTTGTCTACATTGTTGAAGGCGATTCCGGTATTGATAAAGTTATTCTGCCGATCAAGGGCTACGGCCTGTGGTCTACCCTGTATGGCTTTATCGCACTGGAGTCTGATCTCAATACGGTTGCGGGGCTCGGCTTTTATGAGCACGCCGAAACCCCCGGGCTGGGTGGTGAGGTAGATAACCCCAGTTGGAAAGCGAAGTGGGTTGGTAAAGAAACCTACGGCGAAGACAATAAAGCAGTACTGACGGTTATCAAGGGTGCTGTTGACAACACCCGGCCCGAAGCATCCCATCAGGTTGATGGGCTGTCCGGGGCGACTCTAACCAGTCGTGGTGTCGATAACCTGATTAAATTTTGGATGGGCGATAACGGTTTTGCTCCATTCCTGGCTAACTTGCGCGCAGGGGAGGCCTGATCATGGCGACGAAAACAAAAGATGTTTTATTAAATCCAATTTTCGACAACAACCCGATTGCGTTGCAGATCCTTGGTATTTGTTCTGCACTGGCGGTTACCTCCAGTCTCCAGGTTTCATTTGTGATGTGTGTTGCTCTGACGCTGGTAACAGCTTTCTCGAGCATGTTTGTGTCGATGATTCGCCATCACATTCCGTCCAGTATCCGCATCATTGTGCAGATGACCATTATTGCATCGCTGGTTATCGTGGTTGATCAGATCCTCAAGGCTGTGGCCTATGACATCAGCAAGCAGCTGTCTGTCTTTGTGGGGCTGATCATCACCAACTGTATTGTGATGGGGCGCGCTGAAGCTTATGCCATGAAAAACCCGCCTATCCCCAGCTTCCTGGATGGCATCGGAAACGGCCTGGGATACAGTGTGATCCTGTTGGTACTGGCCTTTATTCGTGAGCTGTTTGGTTCCGGCAAACTGTTCGGTTTTGAGATTCTGCCACTGGCAAGTAACGATGGATGGTATGTGCCCAACGGCCTGTTGTTGTTGCCACCGAGCGCTTTCTTCCTGATCGGTCTGTTTATCTGGGCACTGCGTTCCTGGAAAAAATCTCAGGTTGAAGCTCCTGAGTACAAGATTGCTCCGAATACACCGAAAGGGGAGGTTGCCTGATGGAACATTTACTCGGTTTGTTTGTCCGCTCTGTTTTCATTGAAAACATGGCTTTGGCCTTCTTCCTGGGCATGTGTACGTTTCTGGCGATTTCCAAAAAAGTTCAGGCAGCTATCGGTTTGGGTATTGCCGTTATTGTGGTACTGACCATAACCGTACCAGCTAACAATCTTATCTTTACCTACCTGTTGTCTGAAGGAGCTCTGACCTGGACAGGCATTGAAGGCATGGAAAGTGTCGATCTAAGCTTCCTGGGTCTGCTGAGTTATATCGGTGTGATTGCGGCGATCGTGCAGATCATGGAGATGTTTCTCGATAAATACGTTCCTGCCCTCTATAACGCCCTAGGCGTATTCCTGCCATTGATTACGGTGAATTGTGCCATCATGGGTGCATCCCTCTTCATGGTGGAGCGCGACTACGATCTGGCTGAGAGTACGGTCTTCGGCTTTGGCGCTGGGGTCGGCTGGGCGCTTGCGATCATTGCCCTGGCAGGTGTACGCGAGAAGTTGAAATACAGCGATGTTCCCGCTGGCCTGCAAGGTCTGGGCATCACCTTTATCACTGTCGGACTGATGTCGTTGGGCTTTATGTCTTTCGGCGGTATCGATCTGTAATCGGCGAGGAGAAGATAGATAATGAATCTGGAAATCATACTCGGCGTCGTGATGTTCACCGTAGTGGTGTTGGCGTTAGTGGCGTTCATTCTTGCCGCCCGTGCTCGCCTTGTGAGCTCAGGTGACGTCACCATTGATATTAATGGTGAAAAAACCATTACAGTACCTGCCGGTGATAAGTTGTTGCAGACACTGTCTTCTGCTGGCCTGTTTCTGCCTTCTGCTTGTGGTGGCGGTGGTAGCTGTGCCCAGTGCAAATGTATTGTGACTGACGGTGGTGGCGCCATGCTACCCACAGAGGAAGCCCACTTTACGCGCCGTGAAGCCAATGAAGGTTGGCGCCTGTCTTGTCAGACCCCGGTCAAACAGGACATGAAAGTGGAAGTACCTGAAGAAGTCTTTGGTGTTAAACAGTGGGAGTGTACGGTAGACAGCAACCCCAACGTGGCTACCTTCATTAAGGAGCTGACACTGCGTTTGCCCGAAGGTGAGAATGTGGATTTCCGCGCTGGTGGTTATGTTCAGTTGGAATGTCCTCCCCACCGTGTGAAATACAGCGATTTTGATATCGAGGAAGAGTACCGCGGTGATTGGGAGCGTTTCGGCTTCTTCAATCTGGAGTCTATCGTGAGTGAGACAACCATTCGCGCCTACTCCATGGCCAACTACCCGGAAGAGAAAGGTGTGGTGAAATTCAATATTCGCTGCGCCACTCCGCCTCCCGGCTCACAGGGTATTCCTCCCGGCATCATGTCTTCCTGGGTGTTTAACCTGAAGCCCGGTGACAAGGTAAAAGTCTACGGTCCGTTTGGTGAGTTCTTCGCCAAGGATACGGACAATGAAATGGTCTTTATCGGTGGTGGTGCCGGTATGGCGCCGATGCGCTCTCATATCTTTGACCAGCTGCGTCGTATCAAAACCGATCGAAAAATTTCCTTCTGGTACGGTGCCCGTTCTCTGCGCGAGTGTTTCTACACGGAAGAGTATGATGAGCTACAGTCAGAAAATGAGAATTTTCAATGGCATTTGGCCTTGTCAGACCCACAACCGGAAGATAACTGGGAAGGGCTCACCGGCTTCATTCATCAGGTGCTGTTTGAAAACTACCTGAAAGATCATCCGGCCCCAGAAGACTGTGAATACTACATGTGTGGGCCACCAATGATGAATGCCGCTGTGATCAAGATGCTGGTCGACCTCGGTGTTGAACGAGATAATATCTTCCTTGATGACTTCGGTGGTTAATGATTACTTCTCTAATAACAAGAATTACAAAAACGGGGCCAGGGGCCTCGTTTTTGTTTGTTCTGCTTACTTCATTGTTACTTGTGGCATGCTCCGAGACACAGGAACAATATGTCTTCAGTGGGTTGACGATGGGGACTACCTATCAGGTCAAGGTGGTACCCGGTAAAGTGCCAGTGCCGGACAACTTCGGAAAGACGATCCAGAGTACCCTTGAGGAGCTTGACAGCACCTTCAGTACTTACCAGACAGACTCCGAGCTAATGTCTTTAAACCGGACTCCAGTCGGTGAAACAATGTCCTTGTCACAGCCCATGCTGCGTGTCTTGGGTATATCCGATCAGGTTTTTCAATTAACGGGTGGTGCCTTCGATCCCACCGTCGGGCCATTGGTTAATCTGTGGGGATTTGGCCCCGACCCGTCTCAGGACAAGGTGCCGGAGCTGTCAAAAATCAGAGCACAACTTAATCGTATTGGCTTTGGGAAATTGGCAGTCGATCACGGTGCAGCAAGTGCCAGGCGCACCGCTGACATACAGTTGGACTTGTCGGCGGTAGCCAAGGGCTTTGCCGTGGATGTGGTTGCCGAGTTGCTGGCCTCCCAAGGCCTTGTAAACTATTTGGTTGAAGTGGGTGGAGAACTTCGGACCAACGGCCTAAAAGCGAATGGCCAACCTTGGCGCATCGCGATCGAAAGCCCCACATTGGAACGCAGGGAAGTGCAGCAGGCATTGGCTCTCGGCAATGCAGCTATTGCGACTTCAGGGGATTATCGCAATTACTTTGAGCGAGGAGGGAAGCGCTATTCCCATACCATAGACCCCCGCACGGGTTTCCCGATCACACACCAATTGGCTTCAGTGACAGTGATTGCAGAGGATACGGCCTCTGCCGATGCGTTGGCGACTGGACTGATGGTGCTGGGTCACACTGAAGCACTCGCTTTAGCTGAAAAAAATGACCTTGCCATTTATCTATTGGTCAAAGAAGAGACTGAGTTCAAGGCCTATTACTCGTCGGCCTTTGCCCCTTATCTGTCAGGAGAATAGTTGTGCTTGAAGTTGTTCTTGCGTTTGTCTTGGTGCTGTTAATCATTTCCGGTATGGCTATCGGCGTGATTTTCGGCAAAAAACCTCTGAAAGGGTCATGTGGTGGTGTGGGCGCAGCATTGGGTGAGAAGGATTACGTTTGCGAAATCTGTGGGGATGATCCTGAGAAGTGTGTTGAAACCGAGGCTGCTGACGAGGTTAAGGCAAAGACTGAACTGGGCTATGACGCCACCCGCTGACAGTAGCCTACATTTTCAAGACATCGACGAAGAGCGTTAATTGCTGCCCTGGTTTCAGCAAGTGTTTGGTATTCAGATTATTCCATTTCAGGATATCGTTGATGCTGAGGTCAAACTGCTGGGCGATCCGGTAAAACGAATCTCCCCGGCGCACTTTGTAACGGACTTTCTTTTGTTTGGCGGGCAGCGCCTCTCCCTCGGTATAGAGGCTCAAGACCTGGTTTAGTCGCAACGGCTCGCGAATATTCAGGTTGTTCCACTTGGCCAGCGCCTTAACGCTGACCTTATTATCTCTGGCAATCTTCCACAGGCTGTCGCCCTGCTTAACCTGGTAACTTCTTGAGTATCCTGCCAAGGGTGTATCCACGCCGGAACCAGGAATTTTAAGTCGTTGACCAATCCGCAACAGGTCGCTCTTAAGATGGTTCTGTTGACGCAGTTGATTCACAGTAACGCGATTTTTTCGGGCAATCTCCGAAAGAGTATCGCCGGACTTTACAACATGTTGTTTGATGGGGGCCCACTGTTCTCTTGGAGTGCTATTCAGGGCCAGCTTGAAGCTCTGGGTATGATCAATGGGCAACAGGATGCGGTGTGGGCCCTCTGGATGCGTGACGAGGCGACTATAGCCGGCATTCAGTTGTTGCAGTTCAGCTTCGTTCAAATTGGCTAATTCCGCCGCTTTCGCTAAATCCAGCTGGTCGGGGATATCCACGATATCGAAATAAGGTGCATTATCAATGTGGGGCAGGGCTATCTGGTGCGCTTCGGGGCTTAAAACCACCCGTGAGACAGCCAGAAGTTGTGGCACGTAGGCGCGTGTTTCCCGGGGCAGTTTAAGAGACCAGAAGTCTGTGGGCTTGCCCGCTTTGTGGTTTCGTTTCATCGCGCGTTGAACATTGCCTTCACCACAGTTATAAGCGGCTAGAGCGAGAAGCCAGTCCTGATCAAAATAATTGTAAAGGTACTGGAGGTACTGAATGGCTGCTTCCGTTGCAGCGATGGGATCGCGACGTCCGTCGTACCACCAGTCACGGCGCAGGCCAAACCGGGTACCAGTGTCCGGTATAAACTGCCACAGCCCCGACGCATGACTGTTTGAGTAGGCAAATGGGTCGTAGGCGCTTTCCACAACTGGTAGCAGCGCCAGTTCAAGGGGCATCCCCCGGCTTTCCAATTGTTCGACAATGTAATAGAGGTACATTTCAGCGCGGCCCATTACACGGTCGAAATAAGTCTGGTTATTGGAGTACCAGTCAACCTGTGGGGCAATGCCGGGATGCTCGAAATACTCCTGTAGCACCATGCCATTGCGGATGCGTTGCCAAATATCCTCTTCTATTTCAATAGAGGCCGGTGTCTCGTAGGAGGTAAATATTACCGGTTTTTTTGAAGGCTTTTGCTGGAGGGCTGGTCTGCTGGGGGATTGTGTCAGGACGGTTTTCTGTGGAACGGCGTTTGGCGAGGTGTTTTTGGCTTGCTCGACAGGTTGCTGTGCACAGCCAGCGAGAAGCGACAAAACTACTAGTACGGTCGTTCGGAAATATCGGGGCATGGAGTTTTCTTGTTAGCCAGCACGTTGGCCAAGAATTCTAACGGTGCGATCCCATGCCTGCAATCTTTGGGATCGAGTAGTTGTTGCCGCTGTGAGCAAAGTCTCGGTCAGTAGCCCTTCAGGTTGAAGTAGATACCTTCACCTAAAAGTTATCTTTCCACTGTCGTATGACGCGAAATACCTCATCTGAGCCCTGAATTGTGTGACCTTCATGGGCTTCTGCTGCCAGGTGGACAGAAGCCTGGTCAGGCCTCAGAAAAGGGTTGGTCGCCACTTCCTCGGCCAGCGTTGAGGGCACGGTTGCCATGCCAGCACGGCGCAAATTCTCAACCTCATTTACCCTTATCGCCAAGGCCTTGTTTTCCGGTTCAACCGCTTGTGCAAAGCGCAGATTTGCCTGGGTGTATTCATGAGCACAGAAAATGCGGGTTGATGGGGGTAGAGCGATTAATTTTTGCAGGGACTGCCACATCTGTTTCGGTGTTCCCTCAAATAATCTGCCACAACCTCCAGCAAACAGTGTGTCCCCGCAAAAAACAAGGGATTCCTCCGGGGCAAAAAATGCAATGTGGTCCAAGGTGTGGCCGGGAACGGCGATTACCTCGAACAGGGTACCCTCGATGGTCAGGTGGTCTTGATCAGTTACCGGGTGCGTGACTTCTTCGATGCTGCCCGGGCCGTAGACGGGAACTGGATGATTTCGGAGTAATTCCCTGATGCCGCCAATATGGTCAGGGTGGTGATGTGTTACCAGAATCCCATTCAGAGTCAGTCGGTGTGCTTTAAGTGCGGCTTCAACCGGTGCGGCATCGCCCGGATCCACCACACAGGCAAGCTGACTGTCAGTCTGATGAAACAGCCAAAAATAGTTGTCGCTAAAGGCGGCAATACGCTCAATGATTAATGACATGGATTGATCCGGTAGTTTTCGGACAACATATTACCCATAATAAACAACAAGGTCGAAAAGGTTAATCCGGGTTTCTGAATGCGATTACAGGAGTGGTTCAAGGGGATAGTTGAATATCTGGACCTTCGCCATGCTGTGTTGCCGCTGGCCGATTCACAACAGGCGCTGGATAGTTGGTTTCATACCCGTCAGGGTGAATTGTTACTTCGTCGGGAACAGCAGGCACTCGAGCAATTAATGCCCACCACTGAGGCCCACCGGATGCTCTACCTGGGTGCGGGAGCCTGTCGTCTGTTGGGTGATGATTATCACCACTTACACAGTTTCTGTATCAGTGCCTCGCCCTCCGGCACTGGCAATGTCGGCGCCGTGGCTGATTTTGATGCGTTGCCGCTGCCTTCCGAGACCATTGATACGGTTCTGTTGCACCATGCACTGGAATTCTCGCAATATCCCCATGAGGTGTTGAGCGAGGTCGCCAGAGTGCTGACTCCCGGCGGCCAAGTGATCTTGGTCGTGTTGAATCCGATCAGCCTGTTTGGATTCGCCAAGTGGCCGGCCAGACTCTTTTCAAACCAGCTGGGCTGGCGACACCATAGCCTGCGCAACCGACGTCTGCTGGATTGGTTACGGCTGCTCAATCTGCAACCTGAGAAAGCCGTATCCGGATGTTTCAGTTGGCCTCTAGGGTGTGGTGACAGTTGTCAGGAACCCGGTCCACTGGAGCGGGCCGGTCAGAGGCTTCGGCTGCCCTGGGGCGCGTTTTATATTGTGCGTGCAAGGAAATATACCGCGAGGCTGACACCGACGGGCTCTCGACTGTGGCGCTCAATCAGTGCGCCGCTGGTGCCGGGCATTGAGAAGTCTGCTATGAGAAAGTCCCCACACAGGAAGAAAGTAGATTGAAAGAAGTAGAAGTTTTTACAGATGGTGCTTGTCGTGGCAATCCCGGCCCAGGAGGATGGGGTGCGTTGCTTCGCTACGGAGGGCATGAGAAGGAACTCTATGGTGGTGAGGCCATGACGACCAACAACCGTATGGAGCTGACAGCAGCCATAGAATCACTGGCAGCGCTGACTCAGCCCTGTAAGGTGAGCCTGACGACGGATTCCGAATATGTACGGCAGGGCATAACCAGCTGGCTGGAGAACTGGAAAAAACGTGGCTGGAAAACCGCTGCCAAGAAACCGGTAAAAAATGTCGATCTGTGGCAAAAGCTTGACGAGGAAGTAGCCAGGCATGAGGTGGAATGGCACTGGGTCAAGGGACATAGCGGCCACCGTGAAAACGAACTGGCAGATCAACTGGCCAACCGGGGAATAGATGAACTCCCCGTTAATGGATAACAGCTAACACTACCCAAAGGTAATCATATGCGCCAGGTTGTTCTGGATACTGAAACTACCGGTCTGGAAACTACACAGGACCACCGCATTATCGAGATCGGCTGTGTCGAAGTAATCAATCGTCGTCTCACCGGCCGTCACTACCACCAGTACATCAACCCCCAACGGGAAGTCGATGATGGCGCGCTGGAAGTGCATGGTATCAGCAACGAATTTCTCGCCGACAAACCCCTGTTTGAAGCCATCGCCGAAGATTTTCTGGCATTCATCGAGGGCGCCGAGCTGGTAATCCACAATGCGCCATTTGATGTCGGTTTTATCGATCATGAATTTTCCAAGCTGAAAGGCTATGGTAAAACCCTCGATTACTGTTCCGTGGTCGATACCTTGGTGATGGCCCGGCAACGACATCCTGGTCAGAAAAACAATCTGGATGCACTCTGCAAACGCTACGATGTGGACAACTCCCAGCGTGATCTGCACGGCGCATTGTTAGATGCCGAGATTCTTGCCGACGTCTATCTGATGATGACCGGTGGCCAAGTGGACCTCGGATTTGGTGGCCATGGTGCCCGTGGCGGTGTGTCGGGGGGAGAAGCGATCAGACGGTTGTCAGCTGATCGTAAGCCACTCAAAGTGATCAAAGCATCTGATGAGGAAATCGAAGCCCATAACGCACAACTGGCCCGCATTGAGCAGGCCAGTGGCACGTGTCTTTGGTTGTCTAAGGGCTAGCCTTAAAACTTAAAGAATAAAAACAACACTGAGAATGCCAACACCGGAAAGTACGATGGTGTAAGGCAGTGCCATAATTACCATGCGTCCGTATGACAGACGAATCAGTGGAGCCAGCGCCGAAGTTAACAGGAACAGAAATGCCGCCTGACCGTTCGGGGTGGCAACACTGGGCAGGTTTGTACCGGTGTTGATGGCAACAGCCAGTAGATCAAAGTGTTCGCGACTGATTTTTCCTGCTTCAAATACAGCCTTCACTTCGTTGATGTATACCGTAGCCACAAACACGTTGTCACTGATCATGGATAGCACACCATTGGCGATAAAGAACATCACCGGTTGAATGCTCTGGTCCATGGCGAGCACCGCGTTAATAATCGGTGAAAACAGATGCTGTTCATGAATCACTGCGACGACAGCAAAAAACACCACCAATAGTGCGGTGAAGGGCAGTGCCTCTTCAAATGCGTGGCCAATCTGGTGTTCTTCTGTGACACCATTAAAGGCAGTCAGCAACACAATAACGGTCAGGCCGATCAGGCCCACGGCCGCCAAGTGCAAAGCCAGACCAACTATCAGAAAAATGGCTACCAGGGCTTGCACAATTAGGGTCGCACGGTGCCTGTTGGTCAGTTTCTTGGATTCCTCAACATTGAATTCTTCGAGGACGGTGCGAACATTTTCTGGAATAACTGCGCCATAACCAAAAATGCCGGTTTTCTCCAGCAGCAAGCAAGTCAGTAATCCGCAGACCAGAACTGGCATGGTGACTGGTGCCATGACGAGGAAAAAGTGGATAAAGCTCCAGCCGGCCTTTTCGGCAATCAGCAGGTTCTGGGGTTCCCCTACCAGGGTACAGACTCCGCCCAGTGCCGTACCCACCACGCCGTGCATGATCAGGCTGCGCAGAAAAGAGCGAAAGCCCTCCAGATCTTCCCGGTGATATTCCATCACGGACACGTCGCTGGAATGGTCGTGGTCATGGTGCACTTCCTTACCGGAAGCAACCTTGTGATAAACCGAATAAAAACCAACAGCGACACTGATCAATACAGCGGTTACAGTCAATGCGTCGAGAAAAGCAGATAAAAAGGCCCCTGTGATACAGAAAAGCAGTGACAGAACAGCCTTGGAACGTACACCGATCAGAATCTTGGTGAAGGTAAACAGCAACAGGTCTCGCATGAAGTAGATGCCTGCCACCATAAACATCAGAAGGAGGATAACTTCAAAATTTCCGATGGCTTCATGGTAAACGGTTTCAGGTTGGGCAAGTCCCAAGAAAATGGCTTCAACAGCGAGCAAGCCGCCGGGCTGCAGTGGGTAGCACTTAAGCGCCATAGCCAACGTAAAAATGAACTCGATAATCAGCAGCCAGCCGGTCACAAAAGGGCCAACGGTAAAAACCAGAACGGGGTTAATAGCCAGAAAGCCCAAAATGGTGTATTTGTACCAGTCTGGTGAATTGCCAAGAAAATTTTTCGTGAATGCCTGGAACATGGATTGGGACATGGAGGGTTCCTTTTTATTTGTTCGGTCTATCTCGGGCTCAAACGCAGGGAGCTTATGGTGTTATTATCGGAGACCATCTGGTGACGAAAAAACTATCCCGGGCCTCGTGGTTTTGTAAACTTTAGGCCCGCAATTATAAAGGGTGAATGCGTTAATGTATCCAATAAATCCCCAAGTTATTGCGATGGTACAGGAGGAGCTTGAAAAAGAAGTGCTCGCCCTGATGCAATTGCTTGAAGATGCCGCTGACTGCGTCGATTTGGAGAAGTTTAAGGGACACCTTACGGCTCTTTCAGGGGCTTTGAAAGTTCTGGAGTTACCCAGTGCCACTGCTTTTATGCAGGCGGTTTCAGAGTTGGCGGATAACCCGGTTCAACTGGCATCTGGCTCCTATGAAGCCAAGGCTGTTTACGCAGCGTTGCAATGCTTTTCTGCCTACCTGCAGCAACTGGCAAACCTCAAGCAGGACAACTTGATGTTGTTGCTTCCGGAGATCAACGAATTGCGTACCGTGGCTGGTAAGCCAGTGATGGACGAAAGAGATGCAGTACGTGATTGCACACCGGAAAATTTACCACTGCTCAATGTTTCGCTGCGAACCGAGGATGAGCGGCAGGTCGTTGCTTCGGTAAGACGTCTGTTCCAGCAAGGACTGGTACACGCCTTCCGGGGAGTAAATCGCAAGGCTGCTATCAAGGTTATGGCCCACGGCGTACACCGGTTGCGCAAGACACTCACTGAACCTGCCGAGCGCGATTACTGGTCCCTGTTGTTTGAAATTCACAGCGCGATGCATCGTGGCACACTGGGTTTTGAGCAGAGCTTGCTCAAAACACTGATGAGTGTGGAAAAGCAGTTGCGTGTTATGGAAGAGAACCGTGATGTGAGCGCGTTTTATCCGCTACATGTCCAGCAAAGAGCGCTGGCTTTTTTCGCCCTGTCCGGATTGCAGAGTGACGGTGCCAAGAAACTGGCGAACAAGCTGGGTGTTACTTCGCCCGGCATTACCAGTCAGGAAGTTGCAGAGAGCCGGAACGGCTTCACTGGGGATAGCGGTAAGCCCCTCGGTGTATTGCTGGAGGCAATCGCCGAGCAAGTTGATCAGCTCCGGCAGCAACTTGATGAAGGCATGAAGTCAGCTGCCGATCCAGCGGAACGTTGTGAAGTGCTGGTAGCCGGACTTGGTCTGCTGGGCGAGTTGTGCGAACAGAGCCACCTGAAACTTGCCAGTCAACGATGCCAGGTTCATGTTGCCGGTATTGAAAGCTTACAGGGTGGTCAATTGCCCATGCAGCTCTATGAGCAACTGGCCGATACGATGCTGTACCTGGACTGTATCCTGACAGAGTTGCAGTCCCAAGCCCCTTCAGAGTCCCGCATTACCCAGGTGAACACACGCAGCCTCAAACAGGTCGTGGAAAACAATATTGTTGAACATGCGGAGAGAAGGGCACTTCAGGAAGCCAGTGATCACCTGTCAGTGGTCATGCAGATGACGGCCGATTACTGTGATGGTATAGCCGGTGATGAAGTCGCCGAACCGCTGCTGGATAATTTCAAACTGATTCTCGGGCCGATGGGTATGCTGGAGCTCACTCGTGCCGAGAGTGTTGCCCGGCGCTGCCTGGAGATTCTAAATCGCTGCGTCACTTCCAGTGGAACCGTGACGCTGGCCTCGACGATGGAGGTATTTGCGGATGCTATTGTCAGCCTCGAGTATTACCTGCAAAACCGTCGTTGGAACCGCAATTTTGACGATGCAGTGCTCAGTGTGGCTGAAGAATGCTTGTTGACTCTGGAAGCAGCCTAGCACCAGCGCTGATGGGTAATTCAGAACACCACTTTGTACCTTGTTCCTCTCTGCCTGAGGGTATCCATAACCCCCCCCTGCTAATTGCCGTTAATGGACAACAGGTTGCCTGCGCTACAGTGAGCTCAGGGGACGTTTTCTTCTCGGAGTTTCTCGCCCCATCACTCAACGGGACAAAACATTTACTGGGCGTGTTCGACGGGCAACCCTGTTATGCAGTGGATGCATCCACTGCCGAGCTGCCTTCCGGAATGTCCTTTGTAGCGCTTCGTTCTTTGCTGGGCGATCTGGATGAAACCCGTTTTCAGTTGGCGGGTAGAGCTTGTCAGATCGTGCAGTGGGATAAGCAGCACCGTTATTGCGGTCACTGCGGCAGGGCGACTACTGTTATTCCCGAGAATCGCTCCCGTGCCTGTGATTCTTGCGAGGAGCGCTTTTATCCGCGCTTGTCCCCCTGTGTCATTGTGGTGATCCGTCGTGGCGAGTATTGTCTGTTGGCGAGCAGTGCCCGCTGGCAAGGACGCTATTACAGTGCGCTGGCTGGTTTCATTGAACCGGGGGAAACCGTCGAGCAGGCGCTGCATCGTGAAGTGATGGAAGAAGTCGGTATCAGGGTTTCGAACCTGACCTATTTTGCCAGCCAACCCTGGCCGTTTCCCGGACAATTAATGCTGGGCTTTCACGCCGACTACCTGAGCGGTGATATTCAGGTAGATGGTGAAGAGATCGTCGCAGCGGACTGGTGGCATTACCGTGATTTGCCTCCTCACCCCGATGAAAATACGTTATCAGGCCAACTTATCCGCCATTTTGTCGCCACCTGTCGAGAAGCGGAGGGTTGATCATGTCACTTCCCATCTCGATCATCATGGTTGGTGCCATTCTGTTACTGTTGCTTGGGCTCAAGGCGTTGATCGGGCAGGGTATGCTGGCGGCTGTTCTGCGCTCCGCTCCGCATTGGGCTTGCTACTGTTAGCGGGTAGCGCGGTGTTATTTTTAGCTGGATATGACCTGCACAGCTATCGATCCCTGCTCGACGAGCAGGCTGTGGTCACCATGCAGTTTCAGAAGCTGCAGTCCCAGCGCTACCGCGTCATTCTGGTGGAAAGTAACGGGGAGCAATACCACTATCACCTGAGTGGCGATCAGTGGCAGCTGGATGCGCGCATAGTGAAATGGAATCCGACTCTGGCCAGCCTTGGCTTCAAATCGCTGTATCGCCTCGATCGCTTAAGTGGCCGTTATACCGATATTCGCCAACAGCTTGAGGAACCGGCCAGTGCACACCAGCTGGTTGAACCACCCACCGACTTTGACACATGGATGCTACTCAAAAAATTCCCGGGTCTGGGGCGGTGGATTGACGCGCAATATGGCAGCGCCACCTTTTTGCCCATGGCCGATGGTGCTGTCTATGAAGTCAAACTGGCTTTTGGTGGCATGTTGGCTCGTCCCGTCAATCCCGAGGCAAAACAGGCCGTGTCGGCATGGCGATAATCCGCCATCACTTTTTTTTGTAAAGAGAACAACCCGAAATCACGACCTTTTTGAGGAGGTGGTTAGAATGCCACCTTCTCTTTACCTTTCACTTCAAGGATAGCTCGAGCCTCGTCTGGAGTTGCGACTTCCAGCCCCGGTCCTTCAATGGTTTTATGCACCTGATAGACCTGTTCGGCATTGGTTTTAGCCAGTTCTCCACGACGAACCACAGCGAGTCTTCAAGTCCTACCCGAACATTGCCCCCCCCATGGAGGCCGCCATGGCTGCCACGCGCATTTGATTGGAACCGGCAGCCAACACTGACCAGCGGTAACCATCCCCAAAGAGACGATCCGCAGTTCGCTTCATATGCATGACATCCTCGGGATGTGCGCCAATGCCACCGAGCAAGCCAAAACAGGTTTGAATAAACAGGGGAGCCTTTTCAGTCAGATAGCAAAACACATCAGCGAAGTTCGAGCGTTAACGTCTCATGCGTCGAGGCGCTGGATGGGTAGTGTGGGTGAGCTTTCGAGAACACCACCTAAGGCTGTGACTATCCAGCCGGGCGAGCCATCCCGTACGGCATGAATAAAGGGGATGGGCGATAGGACTGCCAACAGATATAGGATATGGTTAACAGTCATAGGTAACATACAATAACTTTCTGGTGATGCCGTCAACTGTTTTGGTGGCCTGACCCAATGAGCTTTAATTGAAAAATTATGATGTAAGGGGAACTGACGTTGGATTATTTGCTGCAATATGGATTGTTTCTGGCGAAGGCCATTACTCTCATTATTTCCCTGGTTGTGGTGATAGGCATTGCCATCGGCCTGAGTAATCGCGCTCGCAAACATGCCGAGGGTGAGCTTGAAATCGAGCAACTAAATGAGACGTATGAGCAGATGAGCAATGTGATACAGCTTGCTACCCTCCCGCCGGGAAAGCGTAAGTTGTGGCACAAGGAAAAAAAGAAATCGGACAAAGATAAAAAAACCAACTCGGAAATCAGAAGCAGGGTTTTTCTGCTGGATTTCAAGGGAGACATGCGTGCGTCGGCTGTGGCCAGTCTACGCCAGGAAATTACGGCCATTCTTACCCAGGCAAAACCGGAAGATGAGGTGGTTGTTCGCCTGGAAAGTGGTGGCGGCATGGTACATAGCTATGGTCTTGCCGCCAGTCAGTTGGACAGGATTCGTCAGCAGAATATTCCGCTCACTGTATGTGTTGATAAGGTGGCGGCCAGCGGTGGTTATATGATGGCCTGTGTCGCCAACAAAATCCTTGCTGCGCCCTTTGCTATGATCGGTTCTATCGGCGTTGTGGCGCAGTTACCAAATTTTAATCGCCTGTTGAAAAAACACGATGTTGATGTGGAGCTGCATACTGCCGGTGATTACAAACGCACCCTGACGATGTTTGGGGAAAATACAGAAGAGGGCCGGGATAAATTTATTGAGGACCTGGAAGAAATCCACAACATTTTTAAAGATTTTGTTAAAAATCACAGGCAAGCTATTGATATTAATGAAATTTCTACAGGAAAAGTATGGCTCGGCTACCATGCCCTTGATAAATCATTGGTGGATGAACTCAAAACCAGCGATACCTATCTCGTCGAACGCTCAGCCGAAGCGGACATCTTTCTGGTCAAGTTCGTCTATCATAAAAGTCTGCCAGAAAAATTTGGCCTAGCGGCGGAGAGTCGCGCAGATAGTTTTTTACTACGTTGGCTGGATAGGGCCGGGAAACAGCAGTTTTTTTCCTGATTGACACAGGGGGGTAACCCCCAATAGATAGAGGGGAAGCCATATGATTGATAGCGATACCACTAACAAACACTACCGTGCATTTTGGGTAACCAAAACAGAAGCTGGCACTTTTAATCAGAACATTGTTGAACGAGCCATTGATGAATTGCCCGCTGGTGATGTACTGGTGAGGGTTCAATATTCCTCTCTCAATTACAAGGACATGATTTCTGCCACTGGTCGTCCTGGCGTTACCAGAAATTACCCCCATCAACCGGGTATCGATGCTGCCGGTGTTGTTGCCGAGAGCTCAGTGGAAAATTTTGCTCCGGGCGATGAGGTCATCGTCTGTGGCTACGACCTGGGAATGAATACCTATGGAGGCCTGGGTGAATACATTCGTGTACCTGCCAGCTGGGTAGTGGCGGCACCGCCAGGGCTTTCCGGTCGTGAGGCGATGATATACGGCACGGCTGGATTTACTGCAGCCTTGTGCGTGGAAAAATTGCTGCAGATGGGCGCTGATCCTGCGGATGGCGACGTAGCAATTACTGGAGCGACCGGTGGGGTGGGCACATTTGCTATCCGTTTGCTGAGCCGACTGGGTTTTTCTGTGGCTGCGGTGACAGGCAAGCTGGAAACGGCTGCGCATCTAAGAGCACTAGGTGCACAGCAAATCGTTGAAAGGAATCTACTGCTCGAACAGAAACGACCGCTGGAGAAACCGCGCTTTGCACATGGCGTTGATACCCTGGGTGGAGAGTACCTTGCCAACTTGCTGAAACTGATTCATTACAGCGGTTCGGTCGCCGCCTGTGGTCTGGCTTCGTCATTTGATCTTCATACCAGTGTTCTGCCGTTTATTTTACGTAACGTCAATTTACTGGGAGTGGATTGTGTGGAGCTGCCTCTGTCGAAGAAGGCTGCTAATTGGGCCAGGTTGGGATCGGAATGGAAACTGGATGACCTGGAATCCATGGCCGAGGAAATTGGTTTGGAGGAGGTGCCGGAGTATATCGACCGAATGGCCAGAGGTCAGGTGGTAGGCCGTTATCTGGTTAATATTAATCGTTGATAACGGCTGAAGAAGCCCGACCGCCACATGTTAGTTTCGTCGCAATCGTTCGCTGACTGCGATCGGGTTTGGGAAGTTGAAAATCACGATATAACTCGACAGCAGGAAAGTCAGAATCGCGGCAGCCTGTATCAGGTGAGATGCCTGAACACTGATCAGAGAGGCGTTGAAAGCCACATAGGCAATCAATAACGAGAATTCACTGATCTGTCCGAGGCGAAAGCCAATATCCCAGGCCAATACCTTCTTCTCACTCTGCCGGCCCAACAGGAAACGGAAAATTGCCGGTTTGAGAATCAGCATCGCCCCGCCAAGTACCACAGACGCCAGGGCAATCTCCGGCAGCAGTCCGAGGTTGAATCCTGCGCCCAGTGAGAAGAAAAACATAATCAGGAAAAAGTCCCTGAGCGGTTTCAGTGTCAGGGCGATGTGTTGGGAAATTGGGCTTGAGGCGAGGGTGATCCCCGCGAGGAATGCGCCAATTTCCCGTGACAGTCCAACAAATTCAGCCAACTCCGATAAGCCCATGCACCAGCCGATGGCGAGCAGAAAAATATATTCGCCCATCCGATCGAATTTGGCGATCAGTTTCAGCAAGACCCAGCGGACAAAGGCCCAGGCAAACAGGATCAGTAGCGGCAGCGCCAAGAGGGTGAAGCCGATCTGCATGACATTAATCTGCCCACCTTCACCACTTAGGAGGACCAGTAATACAAAGATCGCCAGAAAATCCTGCATCAGCAGTAAGCCGATCATCATGTCACCGATGTGGCGGTGGTGAAGAATGGTGGTGGGTAGCAGCTTGATACCAATAATAGTGCTGGAAAACATCATTGCCGCACCGATAATCAGACATTCGGTGGGGTTAAAGCCAAAGAGGTGGGCGATCAGGTAACCGGCAGCGGCGAAGAGTGCGGAGCTGATCAGAGTCACTACGGTGACTTTTCTGAGCGCGGTCATCAGCGATTGAGGCTGAAGATCGAGGCCCAACAGGAACAGCAGAAAAATAATGCCGATTTCAGAGATTTCAGACAGCAGGTGCACATCCTGTACCCAACCGAGCCCGTAAGGTCCGATCAGTGCACCCAGAGCGATGTAGGCTACAAGCAGGGGCTGCCGACCATAAATGGCCAGGGAGGCAATAACGGCAGCGCCGGTGAATATCAGGAAGAACGACTGAAAAACGGCTTCATTCATAGGGGTACTCCACAACCCCTATTGTGAGGTACGGGTGGAGGGGCAGCAAGTGCCGGTTGCAGAATGCAACCGGCTATTCACTTACTGATCGCGCCGGAAGTGAGGGTTAGGCTGGTCTGCAGCGTTTTGATAAGTGACGCTGAAATCCTTCAGCGACTCCAAAGCAGCTTCCAGGTCCGTACCTTCTGGCAGGACAAACGAATCAAAACCGCAGCGCTTCAGGTAGAAAAGCTGGTCGCGATTGGGATTGCCTATGGCGCGCAATTGGCCATTGTAACTAAAGCGCTCTCTAAGCAGTCTGGCGGTAGAAAATCCGCGACCGTCAGTGAATGAGGGGAAATTTACAGCAATCAATGGGAATTGGTTGGCGTCTTCCCCTAGCGCTTCCACATCTTCATCACTGTCGATCCACAGCCCCAGCACGGCTATCCGGATGGACTCCTTGTTTTCGAGCCAATACTTCATGGGTGCCAGGGACAATTGGTTCTCTGGCAGATTACCGGAATAGTTTTTGGGCAAAACTACCCACTTGTCGTCGACAATTTTGTCTTTATTAATGATTTTTGGCATAGACGCTCTCCTTAAATGGGTCGAGGCCGATGCGGCGATAAGTGTCAATAAACAGCTCATCACCCAGGCGGTTATTGATATAGACATCAAGAATTCGACTGATGATGTCAGGCATTTCTTCGCGGCCAAATGAGGGCCCCAGAACGTTGCCGAGTGCGGCGTCATTCTCGGAGGAGCCACCCAGTTGTACCTGATAGAATTCCTCACCTTTTTTATCGACGCCCAGAATGCCGATATTGCCGACATGGTGGTGTCCGCAGGCGTTCATACAGCCGGAAATATTGAGGCTCAGATCTCCGAGATCATAGACGTAATCCATGTCGTCGAAGCGGCGTTGAATGGCTTCAGCAACCGGGATGGATTTTGCGTTCGCCAGGGAACAGAAATCACCGCCGGGACAGCAGATCAGGTCAGTCAGTGTGCCGATATTGGGTGTGGCGAAACCGCCAGCTTTGGCCTCCTGCCACAGGGCATGGAGGTCGGATTTTCTGACATCGGCCAACACCAGGTTCTGGTTGTGAGTGGCGCGAATCTCACCGAAGGAATATTTGTCGGCGAGGTCGGCAATGGCTTCCAATTGACTGTCGGTCACGTCGCCAGGTGCAACGCCAGTCGGCTTCAGTGACAGGTGGACAATACTGTAACCGGCGACACGGTGTTTCAGCGTGTTGCGTTCCAGCCATTTAGCGAAGGCTATGTTGTCGGCACTCAGGGCTTGCAGTGCTGCCTCTTCGGTGGCGTCATCCAGAGCCTGGTAATCCGGGAGAGTGAAGTATTGTTTCACCCGGTCCACTTCTTCCTGTGTGAGTGTGCAGGGGCCATCCTTAATGTGAGACCACTCAGCTTCAACCTTTTCGGCAAAGACTTCGGGGGTCCAGGCGCGTACCAGAATCTTGATCCGAGCCTTGTATTTATTAGCACGATTACCATAGCGGTTATAGACACGCACGATGGCATCCAGGTAGCCAAGAATGTGCTGCCAGGGAAGGAATTCGCGAATGACACTGCCGATTACCGGGGTACGACCGAGACCACCACCGACATACACCTTGAAACCCAATTCGCCTTCATCGTTACGCAACAGCTGCAGGCCGATATCGTGAACAAGAATGGCTGCGCGGTCGCTTTCTGAACCGCTCACGGCAATTTTGAACTTACGCGGCAGGTAGGCGAATTCCGGGTGAAAGGTTGACCACTGACGCAGAATTTCACACCAGGGGCGGGGATCTTCGATTTCATCCTCAGCCACACCGGCATACTGGTCGGAAGTGATATTGCGAATACAGTTACCGCTGGTCTGCACGGCGTGCATCTGTACTTCCGCCAGTTCGGCCAGAATGTCCGGCACTTCTTCAAGTTGTGGCCAGTTGAACTGAATGTTCTGGCGGGTTGTGAAATGGCAGTAGCCCTTGTCGTAGTGGCGGGCGATGTGCGCCAGTTTGCGAAATTGCCCGGCATTGAGCAGGCCGTAGGGAACAGCAACCCTCAGCATGGGTGCCAGGCGCTGGATGTAAAGTCCATTTTGCAGGCGCAGTGGCAGGAACTCTTCGTCAGCCAATTCCCCAGCCAGGTAGCGTGAGGTTTGCCCCCGGAACTGGGCAACGCGCTCCTCGATAATTTTCTGATCGTGTTCAGTATAACGGTACATAGTGTCTGTAATTTCTCGTGTGCCAGGTGGCAGAAAGCCGCGAATTCTACAGGTTAACGCGCGGTCTGTCAGTCGGATGTGGATAATAGCGGCAGCGCCCACGGATTTGAAAAACTTTTTCTCTCTAACCAGGTTGCGTTGGGTAATAAAGGATTCACCACGATAATAGGGACATCGTTTAGTGATGTTGCTACAATGCGCCCGCCGTTCGTCCCAGCCTGGAGGTACAAGAACTATGAACAATCAAGTTGATGCAATTATGGAAGCAGAAAAAAATGATGGCGACAGCTGTGCTGATGCCATTGCAGCTATTGCAACTGTCTGTTTATTTGTAGCGACAGTGATTTTCTGGTTGAGCAATCAGTAACTGCTGCATTAAAAAAAGGCGGCCATTGGCCGCCTTTTTTGTGTCTGATTTTTGCTACTGCCGCTAAACATCTTCTCCTGGACGCTTATTTTCGGCGCTTACATACCCCGACTGCTCAACACCATCTTGACGACTGTAATCACGCAGAAAATAAATATCACGGTGAAAATTAACCCGGAGGCCACATAGGCGTAGATGTTCCCGTGTTTAAAATCGCGCTCGCGGTTTTTATTGCTCTGAACACCGAAAAAGGCAGCCATTGTACTGAAAACAATTTGCCAAAAACCGGGTTTCTTCTCGTTGTCGGGGTCGGGTTTATTCATGTCAATCTTCCAAGATCGGACTAAGCCAGCGTTTCATCTGTTCCACGGAGACCTGTTTTCGCTCCGCCAAGCTTTCCAACTGATCCTTCTGTATTTTACCCGTATTGAAATATTTTGCCTGCGGGTGAGAGAAGTACAGTCCGCTCACCGAAGCAGCAGGCAGCATGGCAAAACTTTCTGTGAGGGAAATGGCAGTTTTGTCGGTGACTTCCAGTAACCGGAACAGCGTGTCTTTTTCACTGTGATCCGGGCAGGCGGGGTAGCCGGGCGCAGGGCGTATACCCCGATATTGTTCCCGAATTAGTGCCTCGGCATCCAGGTTTTCATCGGGGGCATAGCCCCAGAATTCCTTGCGTACCCGCTCGTGCAGATGTTCTGCAAACGCTTCTGCCAAGCGGTCTGCCAGGGCCTTGACCATGATGCTGCTGTAGTCATCACCTTGGGATTCGTATTCGTTAGCCAGCTCGTCAGCCCCGATACCAGTGGTGACGGCAAATGCACCGATATAATCCGCCACGCCACTTTCTTTCGGGGCAATGTAATCGGCAAGCGACAGTAATTCGTCCCCAGCACCGAGCTTGCGGACCTGCTGCCGGATCTGGTGCAGGGTGCCGAGCACCTCGGTTCGAGAATCGTCACTATAAATTTCAATATCATCGCTGTTGACTGTATTTGCTGGCCAGAGAGCAACAACCCCCTGGGCTTTCAATCGATGCTCATCGAGCAACTTGGCGAGCATGGTTTGTGCGTCACTAAACAGGTTTCTGGCGGCTTCGCCCACTTTTTCATCATCAAGAATTTTCGGGTACTTGCCTGCTAGTCCCCAAGTGATAAAGAAGGGAGTCCAATCAATGACTTCAACTAGCTTTTCCAGCGGATAATCATTCAGTATTTGCAGCCCCAAAACCGAAGGTTTTACAGGCGTGTAGCTTGCCCAATCCGTGGTGAGTCCTGCTTTGCGGGCTTCCGTATAGGGGAGTGTGGTTCCCTTGGGTTTGCGGTTTGCTGTTCGCTGGCGGACCTGCTCGTATTCAAGTTGGATATCGGTGACGAACGCATCCCGCAGGTCTTTACTCAGCAGCTTGCTGGCGACACCCACAGCGCGAGAGGCATCCGGGACGTAGATTGTCTGATTGCGCTTGAACTTGGGGTCTATCTTGACAGCCGTATGCGCTTTGGAGGTTGTCGCACCACCAATTAAAAGCGGAAAGTCGAGTTGCTGCCGTTCCAGTTCACTGGCGATGTGTACCATCTCGTCCAGTGAGGGGGTGATCAGCCCGGAGAGGCCAATAATGTCAACGGCCTCTTCCTTTGCTGTTTGAATGATTTTTTCCGCGGGCACCATAACGCCCAGATCAATCACCTCGTAGTTATTGCAGCGCAGCACCACACCGACAATATTTTTACCAATATCGTGGACATCGCCTTTGACCGTCGCCATCAGAATTTTTCCATTGGCTTCAGCCCCTTCTTCCTTCTCCGCTTCAATATAAGGTTGCAGGTAAGCAACGGCCTGTTTCATGACCCGTGCGGATTTGACCACCTGGGGCAGGAACATTTTACCTTCCTGAAAGAGGTCGCCGACCACATTCATGCCGTCCATCAGTGGACCTTCAATGACATGCAGCGGACGGTCAGCCTCCTGTCGTGCGGCTTCAGTATCCTCTTCGATAAAGGCAGTAATCCCTTTCACTAAAGCATGTTCCAGTCGTTTGGCAACCGGCCATGAACGCCATTCCAGGTCTTCTTTTTTCTCTTCGGTTCCATCACCCCGGTATTTCTCGGCGATATTCAGCAGGTTTTCGGTGGCATCGGTGCGCCGGTTGAGAATGACGTCCTCAACCCGGTCTCGCAGCTCTTCAGGTAAGTCGCTGTACACGGCCAGCTGACCGGCATTCACGATTCCCATACGCAAACCGGCATGGATGGCGTGATACAGGAAGACAGAATGGATGGCCTCTCGCACCGGGTTATTACCGCGGAACGAGAAGGAGACATTACTGATGCCACCGGAAATCAGAGCGCCAGGTAGGTTGGCGGTTATCCAGCGTGAGGCATCAATAAAGTCAACCGCATAATTGTTGTGTTCATCGATACCGGTGGCGACGGCGAACACATTGGGGTCAAAAATGATGTCGTTAGGTGCAAAGCCCACCTGGTTGACCAGAATGTCATAGCTTCTTTGGCAAATTTGCTGACGTCTGGCCAGGTTGTCCGCCTGGCCCTCTTCATCAAAGGCCATAACCACTACCGCAGCGCCATAGCGCAGACAGAGTTTTGCCTGCTCAATGAACGATGCTTCGCCTTCCTTGAGGCTGATGGAGTTGACTACACACTTGCCCTGGGCCCATTTCAGGCCAGCCTCAATCACATGCCACTTGGAGGAATCGATCATCAGGGGGATGCGAGAGATATCCGGCTCGGTGGCAACCAGTTTGAGAAAGGTTGTCATCGCTTCAATGGCATCCAGCATGCCTTCGTCCATGTTGATATCAATGATCTGGGCGCCATCCTCCACCTGCTGGCGAGCGACATCGAGGGCAGTATTGTAATCACCCTCGAGCACCAACCGTTTAAAGCGGGCAGAGCCGGTCACATTACAGCGCTCGCCTACGTTCACAAACAGTGAGTCAGCGGTGATATTGAACGGTTCGAGGCCTGAGAGCCGGCAGGCGGGGGCAATTTGTGGGATGTCACGAACCGGGAATTTGGCGACGGACTCAGCGATCGCTCGGATATGTGCAGGAGTGGTTCCACAGCAGCCACCAATAATGTTAACCAGACCACTCTGGGCAAATTCGGTCACAATGGCCGCCATTTCCTCGGCGCTTTCATCGTATTCGCCGAACTCATTAGGCAACCCGGCATTGGGGTGAGCACTGACCAGTGTGTCGGCAACCCGTGATAACTCTTCAATGTGGGGCCGTAGTTCTTTAGCGCCCAGTGCACAATTAAGGCCAATGGAGAAAGGTTTTGCATGTGACAAAGAATTCCAGAAGGCTTCGGGAGTTTGCCCCGACAGGGTGCGCCCGCTGGCATCGGTTATCGTGCCGGAGATCATAACCGGGAGAGTCACGCCCAGTTTTTCGAAGGTTCCCTGAACGGCGAAAATGGCGGCCTTGGCATTCAGTGTGTCAAAAATGGTCTCAATCAGGATGAGATCAGCACCACCTGCAATCAGTCCCTCTGTGGCCTCGTTATAGGTTTCTACCAGTTCGTCAAAGCTGGTGTTTCGTGCGCCGGGATCATTGACGTCCGGAGAAATAGATAACGTGCGGCTGGTGGGGCCGAGTACGCCGGCAACCCAACGGGGTCGATCCGAGGTGGCGATGCTGTCACAGGCCTGTCTAGCGACGCGCGCTCCCGCTTCGTTGAGTTCGCGAACCAGCGATTCCATACCGTAATCGGCCATGGAAACTGTCGTGGAGTTGAACGTGTTGGTCTCGACAATATCAGCGCCGGCATCCAGGTAGGCGCGGTGAATGGCCTCAATCACATCTGGTTGTGTCAGTGATAACAGGTCATTGTTGCCCGCCACATCCTGATGCCAGTTTGCAAAACGCTCGCCGCGATAATCGGCCTCACTGAAACGATGAGACTGAATCATGGTACCCATGCCGCCATCCAGAATCAGGATTCGTTGACGAGCGGCTTCGTAGAGGGCATCAATGCGGGTCTGTCGATTATTCAAGGCGTTTTCCATCTGACATCTGGTAAAGAAAGGGGCGCATTCTAACAGAGTTTCAACGAGTTGCTGAGGGAAGAGTCGGCTCTTCAACAGGATAAAACCCGTTTGAATGATTGTGGTGCATACTCAACGCTGTTAAAATACATGACTAAATTAGTCGGGTATATCAATCAGGTTGTTTTCATGCTCAATATCACTATTACCGAATCCGCTCAGCAGTATCTTGGTGGCCTCCTTGCCAAGCAGGATTGCGAAGGTATTGGGATTCGTATGTTCGTTACTGATCCTGGCACGCCAAAGGCTGAAACCTGTATTGCCTACTGCCGTCCAGGTGAGGAAAAAGAGGACGATGAGGTGATGGAACTGACCAGTTTCAAAGCCTACTTTGAGCATCGCAGTCTGCCTTTTCTGGTGGATGCCAAGGTGGATTATGCCGATGACAAATTCGGTGGTCAGTTGACCATTCGTGCCCCGAACTCCCGTATGCCGCAAGTGAATGACGATAGCCCGGTTGAAGACAAGATCAACTACCTGCTCTACGATGAAATCAACCCGGGATTGGCTGCTCACGGTGGCATGATTACCCTGGAAGAGGTGGTGGACGATATTGCCATACTGCGTTTTGGCGGTGGCTGTCAGGGGTGTGGCATGGTAGATGTGACATTGAAAGAAGGTGTCGAGAAAACCATGTTGGAGAAAATCCCTGAACTGAAAGGGGTTAGGGATGTGACTGATCATTCTGACCGCAGTCAGTCGTATATCTGAGTCATTAGACAGTCAATTGATAAGCGGTATAAACTAGACTTCTCTCTAAAAAATAAAAATAACCTCTAATTAGTCTAGTCGGGAGAAAAGATGCCGCGTCAACCCGAGTTTGACAGAAACCAGGTGCTGGACAGGGCCCTTGACCTGTTCTGGTCCCATGGTTACGAATCCAGCTCTATCAGTAAGCTACTGGCTGCCATGGAAATGAACCGTGGCAGTCTGTACGCTGCGTTTGGCGGCAAAAGCAACTTGTATATTGAGGTCCTGGATCACTACATGGACATGCTGCGCCGTGAACTCTTTAGTTGTTCTTTGGCAAAGCAGGATGATCCCAAGGGCGCTATTACAGGTTTTTATCAGAAAGCTTTCATAGAATATGAAGACAAGGATCAGCTGGCCAACGGCTGCCTGTTTTTCAATACTATTAATGAACTCAACAAGACGGAGCCCAAGTTGGCGAACAAGGCAGTTGAAGCGATTGAATGGATCAAACAGCTGTTCGTTGCCCGGTTGACTGAGGCGCAGCAGGCCGGGTTCATCAAACGTGAAAAGAGTGCGGAATCCCTGGCGGACTATCTGATTGGTTTGACCGCAGGACTTCGCTCTTTGTGTAAATCCGGCGCGTCTCCGGAAGTGTTGCAGCAAGTGATCGATACCGGACTTTCTCCGGTGTTTGGTGAATGATGTCGAACAACTAACATTGAAAATAATCAGACATATAAAAAAAGGGCCGTAAGGCCCTTTTTTTATACTTTCAACACTCAGCGGTTGGGGAGTACATCCCTCAATTTCTCGTTCATTTCCTTCAGTGACTGCTCGGTAGCCTCCCAACCAATGCAGGCATCGGTGATCGATACGCCATATTCCAGCTCTTTGAGGTCGGCCGTAATCTTCTGATTACCCGGCTTCAGGTTACTCTCGATCATCAGGCCAATAATGGATTTGTTGCCTTCGATAATCTGATTAGTGACATTTTCCATCACCAACGGTTGTAGGTCGTGGTTTTTGTTGGAGTTGGCGTGGCTGCAGTCCACCATGATGTTGACGGGGATACCGGTTTTTTCAAGTTCCTGTTCAGCCAGACTGACACTGACCGAATCGTAATTGGGTTTGCCGTCACCGCCACGAAGTACCACGTGTGCGTATGGGTTACCCGCTGTAGTAATAATTGCCACTGAACCTTCAGAGTTGATACCCAAAAACCGGTGAGGGCTAGCCACAGATTTCAACGCGTTCATGGCGACGGTAAGGCTGCCATCGGTGCCGTTTTTGAAGCCGACTGCAGAAGACAAGCCTGATGCCATTTCACGGTGTGTCTGGGATTCCGTGGTGCGAGCGCCAATGGCTGACCAGGAGATCAGATCCTGCATGTACTGAGGAGAGATGGGGTCCAGTGCTTCTGTGGCAGTGGGCAGACCGATTTCAGCGATATCCAGCAACAGCTGACGTCCCACGTGAAGGCCTTCAGAGATTTTGAAGGAGTCGTTCAGGTAGGGGTCGTTAATCAAACCTTTCCAACCGGTGGTGGTACGGGGTTTCTCGAAATAGACACGCATGACTACATACAGTGTCTCACTGACTTCATCTGCCAGCTTCTTCAGACGGTTAGCATAATCTTTGGCAGCGTCCACATCGTGGATGGAGCAGGGACCAACTACCACCAGAAGGCGAGGGTCCTTGCGATCCAGAATGTTCTGAATGGTGAGGCGTCCTTCGGTAATGGTTTTGCGCGCCGCGTCCGAAATAGGCAGTTCCTTTTTCAGGTCGCGGGGTGTGATCAACACGTCCTGGGACAGGATGTTGATATTTTCAACAGCTTTAGTCATTGGGTTACCAGATAAATCGTTTTGTTCCAGTTCGGCCGGGCATTCTACATGAATTTGCCTGAATCGTGGCAGTGGACAGCGATTTTGCCTTTATTGACAGAATCATGCTATCCCGGACAGGTGTGTAGTTTTTTTATCAGGGGGAAATACAGGGCGCATTGAATGGGAAAATCATCGCTCCCCTCTAATAACTGGGCATAGCGGCTTAGCTGTTCCCTGTATTGTTCTTGCTGGTGTTGTAGAAATTCTGCTTCGGTTTGTCCTTCATGTGGTTGCGCTGTTTTGTAGTCGATAATCCAGCGAGACCCCTCGAAAATAAAGGTTCTGTCAATAACGGCAGTGCGAAAATTCCCCTTGTGGTCCTGATAACCGAGGGCGTACTCGCAAGCGCTTTGTGGATGGCTGTGATCGAATATCCAGTGCGACTTCTTATCTTCGATGCAATTAATGACGGCCTGCTGGAGAATAGCCAGCGCTCCTCGGGTATCGCAAAGTCCCAATTGACGCAGCTGGATATCCCAGAACGGCTGCCGTTCTGCCACAGTTTGCGCAGACCAGCGTTCGATACCATCCAGCGTGATTTGTTGAAGTATTCGATGGAGCACGGTTCCCGTGTGTCGAGCGGCGTGATCCTGTTCCACCTGCCAAGCTGAACTAGGCGGTGACTCTGATGGGTTATCACCGTGTAGATTATCCACTTGAGAAAGAGCGGGAATCGGTGGAGCCCAACGGGGAGGAAGACGTTTAAGCGTGGTCAGCTTTAATGCCAGCGGCTTTCTGGCGTCGTTATCTCCTTGGTACTGATACCACCGCATAGACTCGGACCGAGACGTAAAGTCGTCCGCTATCGCTGGCCAGAGGCTACCTAACAGGCTGTTTTTAACCGGCTCGTCGTTTGTTTTCATGGTGCATAACAGGTGCAGGCGCTTGATGGCACGTGTCATACCCACATAAAGCACACGAGCGATCTCCTGTCGGGTTTTGAGCTTGCGTTCCCGGTCGAGGTGAAGATAGAGGCTATCTTTATCCTGCCCAATTTCCGCCGTTGGGGCGATCAGCAACTGACTGCCACCCTGTTTGCTGACCCTTTCCTGCCACAACAGCAGTTGAGGGTCCTCATTGCGGGGCTTGCGATTGAGTCCGGGAATAATCACGGTGTCGAACTCAAGGCCTTTGGCCTTGTGAATGGTCATGACGTGCAGGTGCGGATCCGCATTCTCGTCTGGTGTGGCATATAACGCCTGAACATCCCGTTCAAAGGTCTGCCAGTCCGGCACGGTGCCGGCATGGTCGTGGGTTTCCAGAAGGTCCAGATATTGTTGGCATTGCTCCAGTTCTGTGACCGAGCCGAGTGCGACGGGACCACCCAAGGCCTCCCAGGTCCCTTCAATCCAGCAGCGTAGGGGTTTGCGTTGACGTTGCTGCCAGGCTTCTACAAGCACAGGAGCGACCCGTTGCATGATGGTTCTGCCAGCCGTCGATAATTGCTCCAGAACTGCGCTCGATTGCAGTTGGGATAACAGCAAGGGAAAGCCTTTCTGTTCTGATCGCCCTTTGATGGTGGTGGCGAGGTACAACAGGTCATGGTGATCGAGGCCGCACCAGGGCGCGCGCAGTATGGAAAGCCATGCGATGCGATCTGCCGGTGATAGCAGCGCTCGTGTCAGCGACATCAGGTCAATAACCGGCATACAGCTGGCCAGGGGATCAATGTCCGAAGCCTGCCAGCTATGGCCAGCTTGGCGCAATGCACTGAGAATTTCCGGGAGGTGAGTGCGGTTGCGTACCAGTATGGCGATGGAACCATCGGGGTTTTCACCCTTGGCTTCGGCCACCAGTTCGACCACGCGTTGTGCTTCCGCCTCGCGGTCCGGGTAGTCCAGAAAGGCTTCCAGGGTCACGGCAGGCCCTGACAGCGCCTCGTGAAACGCAGTGGCTGGACTGTAGGGGACAGCACCGCGAGCGATATTTTCTTCCGCGGGAAATACCGCGGGAAAGCGCCCGTTGATCCATTGGATAATGCCCGCCTGTGAGCGAAAGTTGACAGTGAGATCCAACGGCTCGAGTTGGATTTGCCCGATGGGCTGGGTGCGGGCCTCCAGAAACAGCCCCACATTGGCATTGCGAAAACCATAGAGGGATTGCATGGCATCACCGACGATGAACAGGCTGTGCCCATCATTGGGCTGCCAGCCTGCGGTCAACTGTTTAAGTATCTCAAACTGGGCGGTGGAGGTGTCCTGAAATTCGTCGGTCAGAATATGTTTAATCTGGTAATCAAGCCTGAGAGCCAGCTGCGAGGGATCGTCTTCACTGCCTAACGCTCTTAATGCCGCCAGTGTGATTTCAGTGAAATCACAGGCTTTGATTTGTTGAAAGTGCAGACTTAATGCCGCAGCCAGGGTCGGAAGCAGCTGGCACAGGGCATCGAGAGCCTGCCACTGGTTATCAGGGTAGGTGTGATAGGGCAGGAAACGCACGTCCTCAAGGGTGTCCAGCAGGCCGGGAATCTCCCTTAATTCCGATAGCAAAGCCTTCATGCGATCCTTACGGGCTTTTGCCAGTGCTTTATCGCCGTCAACATCTGTCGGAAAGCCTACGTTCTTATTCAGGCTAAGACGCCACTGATTACTGGTGGTTAGCAGTAATTCACAGAGACCAAGCCACTGCTTAAGATGGTCACCATTGCCTTCGGGAAGGGCTGTCATACCCCGGCATGAGGCAATTTTTGACTGCTGCTTTTCCTTTGGTAGTTGTGAGGCCGCGAAATCCGCCAACGAGGCCAATTCACTGCCAAAAGGGACGAGCTTACTGTGCGCGCTGGACAAAACTTCGTAGATGGCGACTTGCAGGTTCTGTTCCAGATAGGCTTTCGCATCCCTGGCGCTCAGCAACGGGCTGATCCATTGTTCACGTTTTTGCAACAGCTCTACCAAAAGCTGCTCCAGTTTATTGAGATCGTTGTCCAGATGACGCAGCAGCGTGCCTACGGCGGTTCCCAGCAGGGACTGTTGTTCCAGCGCCGGTAACAGCAGCTCAGCGATAACCTGCCGATAGTGGGGAAGGGGGTTGTCCAGTGGTTCCACCTGTTCGCCAAAGCCACTGTCGGCAGGAAGTTGTCTCGCGAGATTGAGGCAGAAACCGTCGATGGTGAGAATTCTCAGCCTGTTCGGGGTCTGTAATAGTTGCCAGCCCAGTGCTTTGTCCCTATCCAGAGCCGTGCGGGCCAGTTCGAGCGTGACACGCTGGTGTTCACTGATGCCCGTTACCTGCTGGTCCGCCTTCTGGAGGGCTCGAATGATTCTCTGACGCATTTCCCCTGCAGCTTTGCGGGTAAATGTCATACATAAAATTTCTTCCGGGGCATCAACGGTGGATAACAGGCGAAGCACCCGCTGGGTGAGCAGTTCTGTTTTACCCGAACCGGCCGGAGCAGCTACCGCAAAGGAGCGGTTAGGGTCTAACGCAATTCGGCGCTGTTCGGCGTCAGATATCGTCATTCGTCGTTTTCCCCATCACTAGACGTCGTCATTTCTGCAGCGCGATTTAGTGGTTCGAGAGCAGCCGAAAACTGTCGGCTTTGAGGATGGTGAAACTCCACGGCGGCGTAACCCTGTTTGAACTCTTCACCCAGTTGATTGAGCGACTGTTGCCACTGTTCAAGTAGTTGCTCCCAGCTGTCAGGCTCGCTGTTTTTTCCCCTGGGGGGAATGACACCAGGTAACAGACCTTCACTGTTGGCATAACCCAGGAACTTCTGCTCACTGCTGTTGATTTGGGCAAAGCACACCGCGGCGACAGGTGTTTCACTGCATAACAGGTACAGGGGAAGTTGAGGTTCTTCCGGGCGTTCACCAAGCCAGCGCCGAGTGGAAGCTGAACCGGTTTTATAATCGATAATAATTCGTTCTCCAGAATCCAGCGTATCGATGCGATCGATGGTCATTCTCAGGGGTAAGCCGGCGAATTCTGTATCCATACGTTTTTCCATGCCAGCCACTGCAAATGGCTGGCGGGTTTTTTCCACATCTAGCCATGACAGTAATAATTTACGCAGTCGCTGCTGCTCCAACGTTGTAAATACCGGGCCAAACAAATCCCGTTGGTTCTTTTGGAATTCCCGAACGGCAGACTGGGTAACCTCGTCCACAAGCTGATTTAGCGCTTGCTCATCCATGGCCATTAGCCGGGCCTGATTTTCCAGCCTGGCCCAGAGCAGCTCGAGACACCCATGAACCAGGTTGCCCCGTTCCATGGCGGACAGGCCTGGAGAAGGATCCGGTGGTTGTCTGGCACCAAGGCGGTGGATGGCAAATGCATTGAAGGGGCAGCTGGCCTGTTGCTTGAAAATACCGGTACCACCACGGATGAGCTCCTGTGCCGTGTCCAATGGTGGAGCATATTCGCAGGACAGGGTTTCAAGGGCCACAGATACGGATTTTGTGTCCAGCTCACCCGCGGTATTCCCCGGTAAGTCGGCGAATGTGATTGGCGGGATATCCGAAATCAATTCGCTGGGTTGTAACGGCTGCTCCCCGTCGAATTGACTGTAACTCAGCACCACCTCGGGTGCTGCCAGCAACAGGTTGGAGAGTTGTTGCTTTGCTAACAAGAGTTCACGCCCCGGATTGCTTCGAGGCATATTCAGCTGTCGTTGCAAGGTAAAAGGGAGCAGGGGATTTGGTGAAATGGATTGTGGCCATTGTCGGTCGTCCAGCCCCATCACCCACAGGTGATCAAAATGCAGCCCTGCGGATTCAAGTAACCCCAAGACTTGAATAGGGGAGTCAGGTGTCTCCGGTTGAAAAACTGCGCTAATGGCCATGTTCTGCAGTTGTCTCAGGGCTTCCGGGAGCTCAACCATCATTCCCAGTTGGTCGAGTTGAGGATACTGCAGTAGCAGGTTTTGCCAGTGTTGTAGCTGTTGGTATTCGATACTGTCCAGGCTTCTTTCGCCGGGCCAGCCAAGGGCGGTGAGCTGCTGCTGGAATAATTCCAGCCACTGACCATAACCGGCTTTGTCAGGCATTTCACGACGCAGGGATTCCATGGTTTCCAGGCGGCTGGCCAGACCGCAATCCTCAGCCAGATCGTTGCGGCTGAGTTGGAAGCGCAATTCGCTGCAGCGCAGGCGCATCTGGGCTTTTTCACGCAGCTGAGTTTCGGTTTCAGCGCGCACTTTAGGCGCACTTTCTCCCCAGAAGGGGCTGTTCAGTATTTGACAGAGGGTTTCCAAGGGAAGTTGTCGGCGATTGAGTTCCAGCAATAGCAGGGCATTGCTCACTAGCGGACAGCTGCTTAGGGAAATACCGGCAGAAATATTAAAGGGGGGAGCCTGCCTCGATTGTTGTGGCAGGTTGTAACCGGGATTTAGTTGAGAATACAACAATCGCTCAGTTTGCCCTCGTAGCCTTGAGAGATCTGGAATAATGATGCCGATGCGTGCTTCCGGGTCGGATTGTTGCCGGGCAGCCGCCCAGGTTACGGCAGCTGAAAGCTCCTGTGATTCTGAGAAACAAGCCAGTTTTACCGCTTGGGCAGGTCGCTTTTTTGCCTCGTCACGGGTGATCTGTGTTGCGGTATTGGTTAGAACATCCTCATAAAGCGGCGATAGATAATCAAACCCGCAAAGGTGAATAGAGGGCGGTGATGGTAACAGCCCATCCTTGTATGTCTGCCTAACCACATTGGCTTTATCCGCGACGGTAATCAGGCGGTGAGTCGTGAGTGCTCTGCGGAAGTGTTCCACCCATCGCCAGAACATGGGTGTTTCCTGTTGCAGAATCACATCAGACACCTGCCAGCGTTGCACGATGTCATAGGCGCTGCGGGCTTGTCGGGTCAGGGTGCCCGGCAGTAGCATGTCCGGTTTTCCACTGTCCTGGTCAATGGCCTGTTCCCAGAGAATCAATTCCATCTGGGGATTGACGGGCGTACCCGCACCGGCGGCCATCACCCCGAGGTCCACGCAACGCAGCCATTGTTCATCCAGCCAGGATTCAATTGCCTCAACCCGGGGTGCGGGCCAGCTATGGTGGCCCAACTGCTGCTGGCGAAAACCCCATGCCTGGCGGATTTTATTGGCCAGGCGGTTGTTGGGTGTGAGGATAAGGGCACCCTTCTCGACCTGATCCTTGAGAGTGTCTATATCAAAAAGCGGGCGCATCATTGAAGTTATCTTTGTTATCCTTGACTGAAAGAAATGATCGCATAACACCTGTTACCGACAAAGGTCGATGATCCGGTGGATGCGCCAGTCCACAGTCACAGGATACACGTCCAATCATGCAAGTCAGTGTTGATAATCTGGTTTTTTTACTCGCTGGCCTGGTGATTGGTGGGTTGCTGGCATATCTGTTTATTCGCTCGTTACTCAGCAGGGCGGAAGGATTGGCATCCGGGATGCAGATTGAGCTGGATAACCTGAGAAATGACAAGGTGCAGCGTGAGGCAGAATTGTCCAGGTTGAGTCATGAAAAAGTCAGTCTGGAAACCCGACTGGATGCTGACCGGGTTCGTCACGAGGAGCAGCTTCAGCTATTGCGCCAGGCAAGGGAATCTCTGACCCAGGAATTTGAAAATCTGGCTAATCGTATTTTCGATGCCAAACAGGAGAAATTTTCCGAGCAGAGCAAGCAGGCGCTTAATACCAGCATTGACCCCCTGCGCAAGGAAATTCACGACTTCCGTAAAAAAGTTGAGGATGCCTATGACAAGGAAAATGCGGAAAGAAACAAGCTGGTGGGTCAGATTGTAGAGCTGCAAAAACAAGCGCAGCGGGTAGGGGAGGACGCCGTCATGCTCGCCAACGCCCTGAAGGGTGACAGCAAGTTCCAGGGCAACTGGGGTGAGGTGGTGCTGGAGCGGATACTGGAGCAGTCCGGCCTCACTAAAGGGCGTGAATACGACACCCAGGTGGCGTTGAAGGATGATGAGGGCAATCGGCGCAACCCGGATGTTATTGTGCACCTGCCAGATCAACGGGATATTGTTATTGATGCCAAGGTGTCTCTGACTGACTATGAGCGCTATTGTCGCGCCGAAGAACCGGACGAAAAACAACGTTTCCTCAAACAGCACATCAACTCGATTCGAGCACATATTACGGGCTTGAGTCGCAAATCCTATGAGCAGCTCGAGGGTGTTAACAGTCTCGACTTCGTACTGATTTTTGTGCCGGTAGAAGCCGCTTTTATGCTGGCGCTGGAACAGGATCACAGTTTGTTTCGGGATGCCTATGACAAAGGCATTATTCTGGTCAGCCCCAGCACGCTGCTGGCGACGCTGCGTACTATTCACAATATCTGGCGCTATGAAGATCAGAACCGCAATGCCCAGAAAATTGCTGCCGAGGCCGGCAAACTCTATGACCAGCTGGTGTTGGTGGTGGAATCCCTGGATGATGTGGGGAAACACCTGGACAAGAGCCAGGAGGCCTGGCAGATGACCCGAAAACGCCTGGTGGATGGTCGCGGGAACCTAGTGAAGAAGTTTGAAGATATCCGCAAGCTGGGTGCCCGCACCAGTCGCCAACTGCCTGACAAGCTGGTGGAAGAGGCCGATGACCAGGAGGAGCTCCCCCAGATAAACCACCAGACAAGCAAACAGGAACAAGTAGATTGATGACGTTATTACTTATCCTTGGCGCATTCATTATTGTCTCCCTTGCCGGTTACGCTATCTACCTGCAGAAACAATTACACCAGCGTAAACGGGCCAGGGAGGAACAGGCAAATCAGCTCGCCGCTGATCTTGAAAAGCGGCGCGAACATTATCGGAAAAGTATCCAGGTCCTTGCTGCTGCCCTGGAAGCAGATCAGGTGACCCTGACGGAGGGCGCCATACGTATCAGTATGCTGGCATCACAACTGGATCTTGAGGAGACAGAAAGAGATCGCTACCAGGTGTTTTTTCAACTGACTCAGGCGACCTCGCATATTCCGATTCTTGAGGACTGGAAGGCGTTAAGTACCAGGGACAAGCTGCGTTTTGATCGTGAGCGCGAGGAGATTGAGGAAAAATATCGTGAGTTTGTGGTGGAGGCGGCGCGGCAATTACTCAATAAAAAGGAATCTGCTTCATCGGGTGTGATGTTTTACTCTGCTGACAACCACTAACACGCTCGAGCCCCTTGTGCCCCGAGCCCCACGACACTAATATGCCGGCCCTCACGGGATAGGGTGGAGATCGATGAATATTGAACTAATCTTGCAGGAAAGAAGTGGCAACCAGTGCGAATTGTGCAAGAACGACACAGCATTGAGCGTGTACCCGATTCCCCCTGAAGATGAAGCCAGCGATGAAAAAGCTGTCTTATTGTGTGCCACCTGTCGAGAACAGATAGAACAACCGGAACTGCTGGACCCCAATCATTGGCGTTGTCTCAATGACAGTATGTGGAGTCAGGTACCTGCGGTGCAGGTGATGGCCTGGCGGATGCTTTCACACCTGAGGGAAGAGGTCTGGGCCCGTGACCTGCTCGATATGCTGTATCTTGAGGACGAGGTGATGGCGTGGGCCAAGCTGGGCCACGCTCAGGAACAGGAACCTGAAGAAGTTACCCGGGACTGCAACGGAGCCGAGTTGCAGGCCGGAGACAACGTCACCCTGATCAAGGACCTGGATGTCAAAGGCGCCGGATTTACCGCCAAGCGCGGGACGACGGTTCGAAATATCTCCCTCACCGCCAATCCCGAACAGATAGAAGGGCGCGTAAATGGCGTGCGTATCGTGTTGCTGACCTGTTATCTGAAAAAGGCGAATTAATTCAGCTTTAGCCCTTCTTCAGATAGGGAATACTGCCTGCGGCATCACTGTCGTCAATGACATGCAGATTACTGATACTGCCTTTGATCCTCGACTGGCGGAATTCAGCGTATTCAGGGTCATTCAGGAAGCCCTCAAGTGCTTCCATGGTCGGGAATTCAACCAGAGCAATCATGTTTGCATTGCATTCCTCGCCTTCCACCGTCTTGATATTGCTGCTCCGTGACAGGTATTTACCCCCGTGCTTATGGGCAATATCGTGAACATTCGTGGCGTAATTCGGTATCCAGGATTCGTCGGTAATGGTCACTTCACCAATCAGATAGACAGCCATAGGGTACTCCTCAATAGTTTTTTATTGTTGTTACTAAATCGACAGATCATCCAGTTCGGGTGCTACTGGCGCCTCCCCGAGATCGATCACTCCGAGCATGTCCAGCCAAATAGCCAGCATGTAGGCACCCAACATCCAGACGACCAACAGAGCAATGCTGATGAAAAAAACTCGCCAGTTCGACTGGAACAGGTAGTGAACAGAGTGCTCAATCGCGTCCTTTCGCATCTGCCAGGTGGCGGCAATGGAGAGGGCGACAAGGGAATACACAAACGGGATCACAACACCGGGAAAATAGTCCGGCAGCATGGGCATGAAAAGCAGCAGGCCGACGTTAAATAAAATGCCCCCTGCCAGGGAATACTGCATGCCGCTCTGGTTATCCAGCGTCTTAAAGTTCTGCCACAGAAAATAGATCATGGCCACCGGGCCGCCAAAAAAGGAGCCAAAACCAACCTGCAGGGGGGTATAGAGGCGAGGTTGCTTGATTACAATGTCATTCACGGGAGCTCCTGGGTAATGCAGATGTGGTCATCGACTTATCATTGCTTAGTTTAAACCGGTCGGCGTTTGTCTGGCAGGTGCTGATTCAGTTTTTCGGCACGAAGAGTCGATAGACGAATATCAAAAGTGCGCCACACAAGCCGGCGGCAAAAGTGATGGCCGCTGCTGAAAACCAGAAGATAAAAGGGCCGCTTCTGCCTTTAAGCACCAGGTCGCCAACCGCCAATGCGGAAAATACTGCCAGTGGGGCACTGTACGCCAGGGCCGAAAGAATGCCCCTGCGAAAACTATCCAAGGCAAAGAAACCCGCGATGATCGTGTTAAGCAACAGGCCGATACAACCTGCAGCAATGATGAGATTGCCCATGCCATTGGCGAAGGTATAAAAAAAGATGCCGAATGTGGCTAGCCCGGCAAGACTGATATTAAGGTACTGTGTTGGTTGCATGCTGTAGAGTTCGAGCTGTGATTGATGGTTTGGCTGAATTGAGTTGGCCTCAGCAGAGCCAATATTTTCGGGATGGAATAAAACACGGAAATGACGACAGTGCAAATTTCTGTCCTGCGCAGGTGGTTTTCGCCCAAAGGGCTGGAGTTGAGATCAGGCAAACAGGCTGTATAGGGAATCCACTATTTTTGCGCCTGGGGGTAAATGGTCTTCATCCTCCGGACGAAATTTTCCTGTGCGCACCAGACATCCCATTAACCCCGCATTAACGGCACCCTCCACATCGCCGATCACGTCGTCGCCAACCATCAGGCATTGCCCGGCCTGAAATGGTGTCGAAGCGACTACCTGCTGGAAAAAATCCTTGCCGGGTTTCCCCATGATCAGGGCTTCTGTGCCTGCAGCCCACTCAATGGCACGAATGAACGGGCCAGCATCCAACATCAACCCCTCTTCACCTTTAAAGTAACGATTCATGCCAATGCCAATCAGTTGAGCACCGTTGATACAGAGTTGAAAAGCATGGTTCAGTGTTTGGTAGTTGAGATCATCCCTGGCATCCCCTAGCAGAACGCAATTGGGATTGATTTCATCAATCCCTGCCATATCACAGCGAATATTTTCGTGAATCAGGCAATAGGGGCGTAGATCCTGCTCCAGGATATAGTGCTTTGCCGCAATGGGGGCGGTAAACAGCTCATCTTCTGAAAGGGTAAAGCCCATGGCACCAAGTTTGTCCAGCAACTGCTGGCGGGATTGGGTGGCGGTATTAGTCAAAAATCTCAGTATGAGACCTTCTTCGCGGGCTTTCTTAACAGCCCTCACGGCCCCGGGCAGCGCTTCGTTACCTACAAAAAGTACGCCATCAAGATCCAGAAACAAGGCGTTAAAAGGTTTATTCATTGTGTTTAGGTCCGCTGTGTCTTCCCACCCTAAATAAGATAGTTCTAATTTTTACATCGACAGAAGAAAGTGACCAATGATGTGTAAATATGGGCTATATGCTGATAAGAGGTAAAGTTCTGGTCTTTTCAGGCATTTTCCCCTGTAACTTGCGACAATTGGGGGAATTAGCTCTGGATTCTTGTAAAAGGGCGTTTTAGACTCTGGCTCCGGGGCATGGCCCGGTATAAGACTTTTTTGATTTTGAGGGTTAGAAGATGAAATTAATTAAATTATTTGGTGTTTCCGTAATCGCTATTGGCCTGACAGCTTGTGGTGGTGCGGACAATGGCGCCAAAGAAGAAAAAGCTGCTGAAGCAGCACCTGCCGTTGAGGCACCCGCCGCTGAGAAAGCAATGGAACAGGCCACTACGGCTGTTGAAGAAGTGAAAGAAGCTGTTGTAGAGGCGGTGGAAGAAGTGAAAGAAGCTGCTCCCAAGCCAGAACCGAAAAAGCTGGAAATTCCGGAAGGTATGGTAGAAGGCAGTGTTGAGCACTCTATCTGGTTGAACAACCAGGGCCTGTAAGCCTTATTCGGTGAACACAGCTCTCTGGCATCTTGCTCTACCGGAGCGATGACTATCTGATCAGAGAGTTGTGTTTTCTTCTTCCGGCCTTCCTGTCCCTGGAAGGTGTCAACCTGCCACCTGGGTAGCAGGCTTTCTTACACCATCACTGCTCTTCGTTAATTGCCGGTTTTTCAGGTTCCTCTTCGGGAATGCATGGGCGTCCGCTCTGCTTGCGAACAGGGCAGGCATTCTTTACGTGCTGCCGTTTTGCGATGAGGTTGGCAATCGCTTCCTGTGGGTTGCTTGATTCGTTTTGTTTGCAGTAATTATCCATCCACTGGGCTACGGCATCCGCGTCTTTGGTGCCTAGCACGCCATCTGGGTCTTTCCCTGCATACTCGTACTCGTTATAGGCGCTGATGTATCCCTGTAACCAGGAAAGGGCATTCTGGTAATCGTTCTGCTGCCTTGCTTGCACCCATTCCGGGCAGTTCATGGAAACATTGAGTGATTCAGCACTGAGGTAGCCTGGAATAACTAATGTGGCGAGAAGCAAAATCTTTCTCATTAAAAAATCCTTATGTCGCTGCATGTATTGAGACGGGTTGTGTTGAGTTGATTGCACCAATTTTTAAGGGCACGGACAAGTAGTATTTGTTGAAGTCGCTATACCGAGACTTTTTTGGTGAGGAAGACCCCGCATTCCAGGTGTTGAGTGTAGGGGAATTGGTCAAACACGGCGAAATGATTGATATCGTGAGTGTCGGATAGCGTTTCCAGGTTTTCTCTCAGGGTATCCGGATTACAGGAAATATAAATGATGTGGTCAAAACGTTGCGTCAATCTGAGGGTGCCTTCGTCCAGGCCTGCGCGGGGGGGATCTACAAACACGGTGGTAAATCGGTAACCCTGAAGGTCGATATCGCGCAGTCGCCTGAAGGGTCTGACACCATTCAGGGCCTCGGTCAGCTCTTCGCTGGACATGCGCACGATGCGGACATTATCAACCTGATTGGCATTCAGGTTGTGTTCTGCGGATCGAACTGAGAGTTTTGAAATTTCTGTTGCCAGCACCCGCTCAAACTGCTGTGCCAGTACACAGGTAAAGTTGCCGTTGCCACAGTACAGTTCCAGCAGGTCGCCACCACATCCCCTGGATCGTTCCAGTGCCCAGTTCAGCATCTTCTGGTTAACCTCGGCATTGGGTTGGGTAAAACTGCTTTCCATTTGCTGGTAGTGATAATCCCGGTTGGCCACCTGAAGGGTTTCTTGCACAGAGTCCCGTTGCAATACGATTTTTTGTTTTCGGCTTCTACCTATGACAGGCACGCCCAGTTGTGCTTGGAGATCGTGTGCAGCTGTCTGCCATTCATCATCCAGTGGTTTGTGGTAAATCAGGGTGAAGAGCGCATCGCCACTGAGGGTGGTGAGGAATTCAGCTGAAAACAGACGTCGGCTTAATACCTCGCTGGCATTGATTGCCTCCAGCAGAGGCGGCATCAGGGTGTTGATCAAGCGGGATCCGGCTGGAAAACCTTCAATGATGTAGGTATTTTTTTCACCGGGATGGTTCATCGCGTAGTGAGCACGTTGCTGTTCGTGCCATATGCGGAATTCGGCCCTCATCCGGTAATGAATGGGCGGAGATTCATGGACCTCAATATCGGGCAGCTGAAGAGTCTGAAAGTCTTCTCTCAGCTGGCTAATTTTATGCGTGAGTTGAGCGTGATACTCGTCAGGATTAACCGGTTGCAAATCGACACCTCTATTCCGGGGTGCGAATTATACTGAATAAACAAATTGTATCAGCAGATATTCACTGGTGAGTGACAACAGGCCGGTGTCTGGCAACATCGGCGAGGGCATGGTCAACACAATGGATTAAGTGCTGTGTTGACGCCTGTACGGGCTATGATTCGAGCTTTTCCCTGATTTGCCGCTGGATCTCCAGATATCGGGGCATGGGGCCGATATCTTCGAAAATCTCATTGCCTTCCTCAACGCGGATTACCTCCGGCCCCGGCACATAGGGCATCTCTGCCTCGAGAGTTTCCAGTGCGATGTTGAGCAAATGCGCAGCAATCTCATCTGCAGGTAGCTGATACATCTCAGCGAGAGCCTGAAGTTTTATTTGATCTGGCTTGTGAATGGTAATTGAGGTAGGTAACAGGTCGGAGTTTTCGGCAGAACGTTTCTCCCAGGCATCCAGTAACTGGGAAAATCCCAGATGGCTTCCCTGATAATTCATCGTAACCTCTCTTATGACGTACCATGATGAAGACCAAAGATAATGTAAAACATCTACCGCAAAAAAGGTACTTTTTGGAGGGATATATGATTGAGGTGCTCAAAATAGCGGTGACCGGGCAGGGGTTACTGGATATCACTCCTCAGGTTAAGTCTGTGGTGTCCAGGGCTGAGATGAACGAGGGCTTGTGCACATTATTTATCCAGCACACGTCGGCAAGTCTGCTGATTCAGGAAAATTTCGACCCATCTGCCCGGGCTGATTTGGAACGATGGCTTAACCGGTTAGTTCCGGAGAATGACAATCTCTATACCCACACATTGGAGGGGCCGGATGATATGCCGGCTCATATCAAGTCCAGTCTGACGGCGACATCGATCTCCGTACCGGTCCTGGGAGGAAACTTGGGGCTGGGTACCTGGCAGGGAATCTTTCTCTGGGAGCATCGACACCAGCCGGGTAATCGCAAAGTGATACTACACCTTATCTAGCTTATGCACTTTTGATATAGATTATTTTTCACTCAGAATCGTTATGCGTCCAGGTCCAACTATACTTCAGGTGTTGTTATGTTTTGGGCCGTGTTTTCCGCCCTTAACGCAGGCTACTAGGTGACAGTTAAACGACCACCTTTTCTAATGATGATGGGAGGCTTTCTATGAGACGCTATTATTTTATTAGCGATGACCTTGACGATCTGAGTCAAATTGAGAAGGAACTCGAAGCCAGAGGTATGACGACACCGCAAATTCACGTGCTGAGCATGGACGATGCGGGTCTCCAGAAGCACCACCTGAATGATGTGGCGCCTTTGATGAGGAGGGATGTATTCCGCACGACAGCCAAGGCCTTCGTGTTTGGTTTTCTCTGTGCGGTACTGGTGATGGCCTTTGCCATTTTTTCTGGCGCCACTCAGAGCATCGGCTGGGCGCCCTTCGTGCTATTGGCCATAGTCGTCATGGGTTTTATTACCTGGGAAGGTGGGATGTGGGGCATTCAGGAGCCCAACATCCATTTCAAGCGCTTTGAGGATGTGATTAAAAGCGGGAAACACGTCCTGTATGTGGAGGTCACAAAAGGGCGAGAAGAAATGATGATGAAAGAGGTTGTTAGTCATCATCCGAGTCTCCAGGCGGCGGGATTAGAGGCTTCTCCCAGTGGCTTGTTGATTGACGCTGAAAACAGTGCCAATCGTTTCGTGAAGTGGGCACCTTGAATGTAAGGACGGGCCTAAACAAGTTAACTTCAGGAGATCAACGGAGTACGGTTGAGAATGAAAGCGGCTACTTTGTAGCCGTTTTTTTTGAGTGGCTCTTAAAATGATCTAGGTGGGGTATCGCTCGCTGGTGCGGGCGGCCATGATAAAGTCATTTCGGTGCAAACCACGAATTTTGTGGCTCCACCAGGTGACGGTAACTTTTCCCCATTTCACCAAAAGTGCAGGGTGGTGTCCAACACACTCTGCTTCTTCGCCGATGCCATTGGCGAAGGCCATGGCATCGGCAAAATTGCTAAAAGTGAAGCTTTGTTCCAACTGCCTGATGCCATCTCTTTCCTTGATAGTCCAGCCGGTCAGTTCCTTTAACAGGGTTTGTTCTTCCTCATGGGTCACTTTAGGTGCATCCGCCCGGCAGGCTTCGCACGATTCCTTGGCGATACTCACAAAAGCCCCCTTTGTGCTTTGTTATAGACAGTTTTTAGGTTTGGGAAGCCCCGCCAGACGAGCTACTGACTTTGCCGGGCTTTCCGGGAATAACTGCATTAGATAGATGCTGCGGCCCTTGCTGAGATCAAGGTGATCTGAAACGTAGCGAGTTAGTGGACGCATGGACGGTGAAAAACCAAAATCGGCATAAAACTGCCGAGCCACCCGGAGTATTTCCATGTGGGCTTCAGTGAGTTCCAGATTGTCTTCAGCCGCCAGCTGCCTGGCGGTAGGTTCCGACCAGGCAGGTAGCTTGTTGAGATGGTTAACCGATGCTTTTTCCACCAGCGGTATCAGTCATTACTGAGGCCAATCAGACTGAGCAGGCTGGTGAACAGGTTATAGATCATCACGAAAAGCGTGACGGTTGCTGAAATGTAATTGCGCTCACCACCGTGAATGATGGCGCTGGTTTGCCACATGATGATTCCTGCTGACAGGAACAGGAACATACAGGAAACGGCCAGTGCCAGCCCCTGAATTTGCAGGAAGACATTAGCGATGGCTGCAACAAATGCCACCAATACCCCGGTCATCAGGAATCCGGTCATAAATGAAAGTTCTTTGCGCGTAATCAGCACGTAAGCCGAACAGCCAGCAAAGATCAGCGCTGTACCACCCAGAGCGGTCATGATGGGCTCGGCCCCGGACGTGGCGAGATAAAAACTCAGTATGGGGCCTAGTGTAAAGCCCATCCAGCCAGTCAGCGCGAATACCCAGAACAGCCCTGCAGTACTGTTTTTATTCTTCTCTACCATCCACAGGCAGACGAAGTAGGGAAGCAACATCCACAACCCCATGAAGGGCGCGTTGATAGCCATCGCTACACCACTCATGACAGCACTAAAGGCCAGCGTCATTGCCAGCAGTGCATAGGTGTTACGCAGTACTTTTGTGGCTGCGGGGTCCAGGGTCGTTGATACAACAGCCTTCTCAATTGACATGGTAATGATCCTCATTCCGCAAATTTGTAAGTTGGACCCATCTTACAAGGTGTAAGTTTCAAAGCAATGCCCATTTTGGTTATTTATTGTCGTCAAAAAAGTCGAGAATGGCCTGCTGTTGTGCGAGTCCATCCTGGTAGCCGAGCTCAAGCAGCTTGCGGCAGAAGCCCTTGGAGAAAAGTAGATAACTGGCGGTGTTGATTCCACCCCCCCGGGCTGTGGCACCGGTCACCTTCATGAACATGCGCACACTTTTAGGCAATTCATGCAAGTGATCGACCGCAATACGATTGATCGATTGGGAAGGGTGAATGGCTAGGGATTTTATGGGCTGTAGGTCAGATAATCCCAGTCGCTCGCGTTCGGAAGTCGTCATGCTTCCAGATAGCCGGGTTATCTTTTCAAGTGTTCCCAGGTCGCTCTCAATACTGTCTATAAAGGCACTGTTAAGCATATGCCCCATAATTTGAGCGATGGAGGGGGCGTGATATGAAGTGGGGGCAATGGGACGGTGGTTCTGTACTAGGCTGTCGCTAACCCCGATGATAAAAACTTTCTTGGCACCCATACGTAGTGCCGGGCTGATCGGTTTCAGTTGGCGCAGCGCTCCATCGCCAAAGTAGTTGTCACCAATTTTCATGGCAGGAAAAAGTACGGGAATGGCAGAAGAGGCCATGAGGTGATCAATGTTGAGATCGGTGGGTAGTCCACGTTGCCGGGATTTCTGCCAGGGCTGGATACCCTCCTTCCCTTGGAAGAATGTAACTGACTTGCCCGAGTTATAACTCATGGCAGTGATGCTTACGGCATCCAGCTCCCCGTTCGCAATAGCTTCCTTGATATGCCGAAACCGAATGTAGTTATCCAGCAGGTCGCGCAGGGGAGTGTTGTCCAGCAGAGCTTTTGGCTTACCGATGGCGTAGCCGCTGTGGAACAGGGACAGCAGCATGTTCAGGCTGTTTTTGGCGACGCCGAGAAAGTCCGTACGATAAACCTTTTCAGCATCCAGCTGCCGCCAGATTGCCTCAAGTTTTTTTATGCGCAAGCTGAAGGGACCGGCACGGCCAGCAATGGCCATGGCGTTGATAGCGCCAGCTGAAGTGCCGCAGATAATTGGAAAAGGGTTTTTGGTATCCCGGGGAAGCGTTTCAGCAACAGCACGAAGCACACCAACCTGATAGGCGGCTCTGGCGCCACCCCCGGTAAGCACAATCCCTGTTTTCTCTGCTTGTGGATTATTTTTTGTCATTAGCGGATATCGGCGCAGATTCCTGATGGTTGTATTGCCCCCGTGAGAACCTTTTCTCTATTTTGGGGTAGTTTGGTCGTAGCGCCAACCCCCGTAGTGAAGGCGTACATGAGGAACTACGTTGATGGATGGCGGGTTATACTCAACAGCTGTGTTTTAGTCACTGGTGACAGGGATGTTCGCCATGTATGGAAGCTATAGTTTTGCCATTGGAATTTTTGCGGTGGCCTACTGGCCAACCCTTCCGGGTTACAGTGCCATCCTGTTGATGCTTGCGTTGGGGATCCTGAGCTTTCTTCTTCGCTTTAAAATCCCTGCCTGGCTTTTATGGGGTATGTGCTTTGGGGTCTACTGGGGACATGCCAGCCTTGCCGGTCAACTGCCCGAAAGCCTGACGCCGTCAGATCACCTGATCACAGGGATTGTTCAGGGTATCCCCGTCGACGATGGACATCGTCAGCGTTTCAATCTGAAAGTTCTCGAAACCCCGACCCTGCCCGAGTTGCGACGCCTGCGTATCAGTTGGTACCAGCCGCCTCAGGAGCTGCAACCCGGACAGGTCTGGCAGATGAAGGTTCGGTTGCGAAGGCCCCGGGGAAGCGTTAATCCTGGGGGATTCGATTATCAGGCCTGGCTGATGAGGCAAAACATCTCCGCTACCGGATATGTACGCGAATCGCCCCACAATCGCCTGCTGGATAGCGTGACAACCATTGATTCATGGCGTTATCAGTTGAGGAAGTTGATCCTTTCCTCCCCTCTAGATGAGCAGTCACAGGGTTTTATTGTGGCCTTAACCCTTGGGGATCGCTCTTTAATAGCTAAAACAGACTGGGATCGTTTGGCCCGGTTTGGTTTGGTACACCTGCTTGTGGTGTCCGGCTTACATATCGGTCTCATGGCTGCCATGGGTTATTGGTTAGGTACGTCACTGATGCGTGTGGCTACACTTTTAGGATTACAGGGTAACGCGGTCTATGGCGGTTCGGTGACAGCACTGCTGTTTGCTCTGGGATACAGTCTGTTAGCCGGATTCAGTTTGCCCACCCAGCGAGCTTTGGTGATGATCGCAGTGGCGATTGTCGCAGTATTGTTGAATCGACATGTTTCCCGGGCGAGCGGCTTTGGCTTGGCTCTGGCTGGTGTTGCTGTTATTGACCCACTGGCGGTGTTGAGTGCCGGTTTCTGGTTATCCTTTGGCGCGGTCGCAGGCTTGTTGTGGCTGGTGCCAGTGGCCGTTAACCTGTCTCGATGGTGGCGCGGCATTCAGGTGCAGTGGGTGGTGTTCCTTGTGCTATGGCTACCCTTGGTTTTCTGGCAGTTGCCGGTGGCCTGGTTCGCACCCGTTGTGAATATGCTAGTGATTCCCTGGATAGGTTTTCTTGTGGTGCCTGTTTGTCTTCTGGGTGCCGCCGTCTCACTGTTCAATTGGAGTATGGCCGTTTATTTGTGGAGCATAGCCGGGTGGCAGCTTGAACAATTGATGACATTACTCGGCACTGTTTCCATGCCTGTTTGGTTGCCGGTTTATCCACACTGGCCAGCATCGTTTTGCAATACCCTAGTGTTACTGTTGTTGGCGATTCTGTTAATTCTGCCGAATGGGTTCCCTGGACGTTGGCTCATAGCCCCATTATTGGTTGCTATCTTTTATCTGCCCAACACCAACCCATACCCATTGTCACTGACAGTTCTGGATGTAGGGCAGGGGCTGTCCGTGGTGGTGAGAACCAGCATGCATACCCTGGTCTATGATGCTGGCCCTGCCCATGGGCAACAGTTTGATGCAGGCAGCGCAGTTGTCGCCCCATTTCTACGGCGTCAGGGTGTCAACAGAGTAGACAGATTGATCATCAGTCATGCGGATAACGACCATGCCGGTGGTGCAGCTGGACTTAATCTCCTGATACCCGCGGAAGACGTGCTTACGGGTGAAAAGCTGGAGGATGTCGACTTCAAGGCAAGGACTTGCCGGGCTGGTGAATCGTGGCAGTGGGACGGGATCGATTTCGCGGTGTTACATCCGCACAACAGCACAGGCCAGGGAAATAATCAGTCCTGTGTATTGTTGATTGGTTACGGTACAGAGCGGATATTGCTAACCGGTGATATCGAGTCATCGGTAGAACAGCAGCTTCTGGAAACCGTCCAGGACCTTAGGGGGCCCATCAGGGTTTTATTGGCGCCTCATCATGGGAGCAAGACCTCCTCATCTGCATCTTTCGTGTCCGCATTGTCACCTGTGTATGTGGTGTTTTCGGCGGGATACCGTCATCACTATGGGCACCCTGCAGAAGCGGTACGTGACCGTTATCAATCGGCAGGAGCTGTTTTGTGGAATACAGCGGAGCAGGGTGCAGTTCAGTTTAATTGGGTCTCCGCTGATAACCTTGAAGTCACCAATGCCCGCTCTGACCGACCGCGTTACTGGTATTGATGGCTGATTTCGGAGTGGATATTTCCCCGAAATGTGAAGGGGGCAATAATTTTGCTCACAGGCGCCGGTGGTTTGGTGTGGAGCAGGAATTGATTATGGTAAAGTCCAGAGCATTCAGGTGACCGGGGAACGGATGTGTACGAGTTAATCATTGCAGGTGGCTGGTTAATGCTGCCGATCATTCTTTCTTCCATTGTGGTAATTGCCATAGCGTTTGAACGCTACTGGACGCTACGGCCAGCCAAGGTTGTCCCGCCAACACTGTTGGGCCAGGTTTGGCACTGGCTAAAGCAGAACCAGTTGACCAAAGAAAATATTCACCAGTTGCGGTCGTCATCACCGCTGGGAACTATTTTGGCGGCTGGAATCAGCAATTCAGCCCATGGTCGTGAGGTTATGAAAGACAGTGTTGAAGAGGCGGCTGCCCAGGTCATTCATGAGCTGGAAAAAAATCTCGCACCGCTGGGAACCATCGCCGCCATCGCGCCATTGCTGGGGTTGCTGGGAACAGTGATTGGCATGATCAAGGTATTTACGGCCATTATGATTGAAGGCACTGGCAACGCTGGGGTGCTGGCAGGAGGTATCTCCGAGGCGCTGATCACCACGGCTGCTGGGCTGACGGTGGCCATTCCGGCGCTGGTCTTCCACCGTTTTTTTGAACGTCGAGTGGATTCGCTGGTGGTCGAAATGGAGGATCAGGCCGTCAAGCTGGTTGATGCTTTGCACGGCGACCGGGTGTTCCGCACCGAAGAGGGCGCTAACGGGTGAAGTTTCGCAGACAGCGGAAAAACGATCAGGGCGTCAACCTGACACCACTGATTGATGTGGTGTTTCTCCTGCTGATCTTTTTCATGGTATCCACGACCTTTACCAAGGAGTCTCACCTGGTTCTCGATTTGCCAGAGGCCGATGGCAAGATAGAAGAAACGCCCGCGCAACAGATCGAAGTATTAATCGGCAGGGAAGGTGACTACAGTATCAACGGCAAGCCGCTGATCAATCGTCAAATCGAGACGCTGATGAAAGCGCTGGATGAGGTGTCTCAGGGCAACTCGAATACCCCCCTTACGATTACCGCCGATGCCAATACAACACACCAGGCGGTGGTTACAGCCATGGACGCAGCAGGTAGAATGGGCTTTGTACATCTCAAAATAACGACAAAACAGCCTGACAACGATACCTGAGGAGTCATAGTGGCGAAGTCCGTCCCCGATACCGAACACCCTGAGATGTCCGGTATGCAGGTCTATTTACGTTTGCTTTCCTACCTCAAGGGTTACATCGGCATCTTTTTACTGAGTATCCTTGGTCTGATTCTTTTCTCCTCCATGGAGATCGCTTTTATTGACCTGTTTGGCTACACCGTCAACGCCATCAATACCCTCTCGGGCGATGAAAGTGCTGCGGGTATCGCTGCCCTTGATCTTGGCAAGGGGTCGACGACCTGGATAGCCAGCTTTCTGGGTGGTGAGGATGCCGTGCAGGACACCCGCTGGATCATTCCGCTGGTCATGTTCATGATCGCTATTGTGCGCGGCATCGGTTTTTTTGTCGGCGGTTACTGTATGGCCTACGTTACCCAGATACTGGTGCATAACCTCAGGGTCAAACTGTTTAATAAATACACTCGGCTGCCCAGTGAGTTCTTTGATACCAACATGTCCGGCCACTTGATTTCCCGTGTGACATTTCATGTGGCCCAGGTGACTCACGCAGCCACCAGCTCCTTGAAAATCATTATTCGTGAAGGCGCGCTGGTTATTGGTTTGATCGGCTATCTGTTTTACCTGAACTGGCGGCTGGCGGCCATCTTCGTCATCGTGCTGCCGGTGATTGGTACGGTGGTGGGTTTTATCAGCAAGCGCTTCCGGTTGTTGAGTCGTCGCATACAGACCTCGGTGGGCAATGTGACCCACGTGACTCAGGAGGCGGTGGGTGGCCACCGGGAAATGCACCTGTTTGGCGGCACCGAGTATGAACGTCGCCGTATGCAACAGGCCAGCAACTATAGCCGTCGTCAACATATGAAAATGGCGGTGGCGGAAGGTTTGAGTTCCCCCATTATTCAGATGCTGGTCGCCATGTCCCTCTCAGGTCTGATGTGGCTGGCGCTCGACCCAAATGTGCTGGCCAATATGAGTGGTGGTGAATTTGTGCAATTTCTCGGGTCTGCCGGACTGTTGGCAAAACCCATTCGCCAGTTGTCCGAGGTGAACAGCAGTATCCAGAAAGGCGTCGCCGCGGCGGGAACCATTTTTGCCACCCTGGATGAACCCGAAGAGATTGATGTTGGCACGGTGGAAAAAGAGCGTGTTGAAGGGCGCTTTGAATTCCGCAACGTCAGTTTTGCCTACTCGGAAGAACACGGCAATGTGCTTAACGGCATCAATCTGGAAGTGTCCCCGGGGGAAAGCATTGCCCTTGTTGGGCAGTCCGGCAGTGGTAAAACAACGCTGGTAAGTCTGATTCCTCGTTTTTATAACCACGACCAGGGTGACATTCTTCTGGATGGCATCGACGTTAATGATTACAAATTGGCCAACCTGCGGAGCCATATCGCCCTGGTCTCACAGAACGTAACGCTCTTTAACGACACCATCTATAACAATATTGCCTACGGGGTGTTGAGCCAATGCTCAGAAGACCAGGTTAGGAGTGCGGCGAAAGCAGCCCACGCCCTGGAGTTTATCGAGCGATTGCCGGAAGGCTTTAATACCCAGGTCGGCGATGATGGTGTGATGCTGTCTGGTGGTCAGCGTCAACGGCTGGCCATTGCTCGGGCACTGTTGAAGAACGCCCCAGTACTGATTCTTGATGAGGCTACATCGGCACTGGATACTGAGTCGGAACACCATATCCAGCGCGCTCTGGAGCAGGTGATGAAAGGGCGAACCACGTTTGTTATTGCACACCGGCTCAGCACTATTGAAAATGCCGACCGCATTATGGTGATGGATAAGGGCAAAATCGTGGAGCAGGGCACCCATGAGCAGTTGTTGGCACTTAATGGTCGCTATGCACAACTGCATCAAAAGCAATTCAGTGACGATGTCGAACAATCCAGTTAAACCGGCGAATCTAGCATGACCCTCTCCAATGCTTTGCAGCAGGCTTGGTACCGGCCGACCAGCTGGTCGCTCTGCCTCTTGCCGCTGTCCTGGCTGTTTAGACTTGTCGCCATGTTGCGCCGTTTTTGCCAGCAACGATTGTCTCCCAGCCCCGCGCTGCCAGTGCCCGTTATCGTCGTGGGCAATATCAGTGTTGGTGGTACGGGTAAAACCCCGTTGTTGACGTCGCTGGTCGACCACTTCATCAAACTGGGCTATCGGCCGGGGGTCATTAGCCGAGGCTATGGAGGAGACCATGGGGATAATCCCATGCTGGTCACGTCCGAAAGTACGGCGGAGCAGGTGGGCGATGAGCCCTTGCTGCTGGCCTGTCACTGCCCTGTGGTTGTTTGCAAAGACCGTTACCAGGCGGGTCTTTTTTTACTTGAACACACAGATTGCGATCTGATCATGAGTGACGATGGCCTGCAGCATTATCGCCTACCCAGGGACATTGAATTGGTGGTGGTGGATGGTGAGCGCGGTTTTGGTAATCGCCATTGCCTGCCGGCGGGCCCTCTACGGGAACCGGTAACCAGGCTTGAAGAGGTGGATTTTGTTCTGGTGAACGGCTCGGAATCTACCGATCAAAAAGATAATCAGGAAGTGTTTCAGCTGCTTCCTGTAGGTCTGCGCCATCTGAAGAGTGGCACCGTTATATCGCCCCAGCAGTGGCAGGGCGGGAAACGGGTTCATGCGGTGGCGGGTATCGGCAACCCACAACGTTTTGCACGTTCTCTCAAAACTTTGGGGCTGGAGCCCATACTGCATCCGCTGCCTGATCACCATGTCTTTACCGGTGAGGAATTGGCTTTTGATGATGATCTGCCGGTTATCATCACAGCCAAAGATGCGGTAAAGTGCGCCCAATTTGGCCTGGACAATATCTGGGTGCTGGATGTGACGGCGGTGCTGAGTAGCGATTTGCTGTCACGTCTTGCCAAACGGGTTGCAACACTTAAAAAGAGTACCTGAACTGACATGTCGTTTTCCGTAGTGATTCCCGCACGCTTTTCCTCCACCCGTCTGCCGGGCAAGCCCTTGCGTGATATTGCCGGAATGACAATGATTGAACGGGTCTATCGTCAGGCTGCCCTCAGTCAGGCAGAGCGGGTTATTGTTGCCACGGACGACCAGCGAATCGCCGATCAGATAACTGCTTTTGGCGGGGAGTGTTGTATGACATCTACTGAGCACCAGTCCGGTACTGATCGCCTGCAGGAGGTGGCTCAGCATTACAAGTTCACCGAAGAGCATATCGTGGTGAATGTTCAGGGGGATGAGCCATTGATTCCGCCCCAGGTGATTGATCAGGTTGCGGCCAATCTGGCCGGTCAGAAAACAGCTGGTGTTGCCACGTTGTGTGAACCCATTGTCGATGACGCCAGTTTCCTCAACCCCAATATTGTCAAAGTGGTGGCAGACCAGAACGGTCTGGCGCTTTATTTCAGCCGAGCCCCCATACCCTGGCCCCGTGAATTTCCGGATAACCGTGTTGCGTCAATTTCTGACACCCTTGCACCCATGCGTCACATTGGGATCTATGCCTACCGTGTGGCGTTACTGAATCAGTTTGTGACTTGGCCGATGGCTCCCTTGGAGCAGATAGAGTGTCTGGAACAATTGCGTTTTCTGTGGAATGGGGAGCGCATCCACGTTGCAGCCTCCGTTGAAGACGTGCCAGGTGGTGTGGATACAGAGGAAGATCTACAGCGCGTGATCGCCATGGTGGAAGCGGGAAAGCCATGAAACCGATCAGAGTGTTGTTTGTCTGTCTTGGCAATATCTGCCGTTCCCCCACGGCTCACGGTATTTTTGAAAAAATGGTGCGGGAGTCCGGATTGGAAGAGCAGATCCTGATTGATTCCGCAGGAACAGGTGACTGGCATATCGGCCGTCCTCCAGATCGTCGCGCCAGTGCTGCGGCCCTGGATCGTGGACACGATCTCAGCCACCTGCGGGCGAGGCAGGTGCGACCGGAAGATTTCCGAGACTTTGATTACATACTGGCCATGGATAAGCAAAACCTCTGGGACTTGAAGGCTATGGCATTGCCTGATTTCAATGGCCACCTGGGCCTCTTTCTTGACTTTGGTAGCAGTGGTCTGAAAGAAGTCCCTGATCCTTATTATGGTGGTGAGGAAAATTTTTCCCAGGTGTTGGATCTGGTTGAAGATGCGGCCTCCGGCTTACTGTCCCATTTGCGTGAGCAGCTAGGTTGATGCTGCATATCCAGTCCGCAGTCCCTCTCAAATCAATGAACACGCTGGCTCTGCCAGCAACAGCTGAGTACTTCTGCCGAGTAGATACGCTGGATGTGCTTCGGGAAGCCCTCACATGGGCTCGTGACAAAAACTTGAAAGTTACGGTGCTGGGGGGCGGCAGTAATGTCATTCTGGCTGACAATATTCCCGGGCTGGTTGTGGCTATGGCGATTCCCGGCATACAACTGGAAATGCAGGAGAATGACCGGCACCTGGTGCATGTGGGTGCTGGCGAGAACTGGCATCAGCTGGTGTTACACACTTTGTCGAAAGGGTGGTTTGGCCTGGAAAACCTCTCACTGATTCCTGGGCTGGCCGGGGCAGCGCCCATTCAAAACATCGGTGCCTATGGGGTTGAACTCAGCGAGCATTTTCATAGCTTGGCTGCTATACACGTCGATACTGGCGAGCAAGTCATCCTCTCAGCTGAAGACTGCCAGTTTGCCTACCGGGATAGCGTTTTCAAACACGCCGTTCGCGATCAGTATGTCATTACATCACTGACGTTAGCCCTAAGTTCTCAGCCGACATTAAGGCTGGATTACCCCGCCCTGAAACAGGCTATTGCGCAGCAAAATCTGTCTGAGGTGACACCAGAAGTGGTTTCCCGCGTCGTGTGTGATATTCGCCGCAGTAAATTGCCCGACCCTATGGATATACCTAATGTCGGCAGTTTTTTCAAAAACCCCGTGATTTCTTCTGAGCAGGCTGAGCAACTGGCAAGTAATTACCCTCAGCTAGTGACCTATCCTCAGTCCGATGGCAGCGTCAAACTGGCGGCTGGCTGGCTGGTGGATCAGGCGGGCTGGAAAGGAGTATCCCGTGGACCGGTCGGGGTTCACCAGCAACAGGCTTTGGTGCTGACCAATCGTGGCGGTACCGGTCAACAGTTACTGGAGTTGGCGGATGAAATTATTCACTCCGTACAGAGTAAATTTGCCATCACTCTGGAGCTGGAACCCCGCATATACCCATGAGCCAGTATCCACTGCTTGAGCCAGATCGCGATGCTTCACTAATCAATCTGCCCGACGGGCAGTTGCGCTATTTTCCCCACCTGTTTCCTGAGTCTGAGGCAGACCGACTGATGGCCTCTCTTCAGGCAGAGATTCCCTGGGAACAGAGCGATATCTGGATTGCCGGGCAAAGGCGCAAAATTCCCAGGTTGAATGCCTGGTACGGCGATGCAGGTGCAGATTACAGTTATTCAGGACGCCTGTTTCGGGCATTGTCCTGGTTGCCCGACTTGAAAACGATCAAGCAACAGGTGGAATCAGCTTGTGGAACCGTTTTTAACAGTGCGCTGGTCAATCTTTACCGCGATGGCAGCGACAGTGTTGACTGGCACAGTGACGATGAACCAGAGCTGGGAAGCAACCCCATCATCGCTTCCGTCAGTCTCGGTGCCGTTCGCCGTTTTCAGATAAAACACAAATCACGTCGAGAGGTTGGGTTGAGAGACCTTGATCTAGGTCACGGTTCCCTGTTGGTGATGGAGGGAGAATTTCAACATCACTGGCGCCATCGTTTGCCGAAGATGCCTGGGGTGAATAAGGCGCGATTGAATATCACTTTCCGGCGGGTTCACGTGGCAACCTTGCTCCCTCAGTGATAGCCTAGGCGCAAATTTTAGGTCATATACATGAGTGCTGGATTGGATCTGAAAAGTGTACTGGTGGTGGACGATCATGATTTGATTCGTCTTGGCATCTGTCGCATGTTGACGGAAGTTGACGGCATCACTGTCACGGCCCAGGCATCCAGTGGCGAAGAAGCTATCGAAAAGGTCCGTGAAGTACAGCCGGATATCGTCTTTATGGATATTCGCATGCCCGGTATCGGTGGTCTTGAGGCAACCCATCGCATTCTTTCCCATTACCCGGATACCAAGGTGATCGTCGTGAGTGCTTTTAACGACGATGTACACCCAGTGGCACTTTTGAAAGCCGGGGCATCCGCCTATATCACTAAAAATGCCAATTCCGCAGAAGTAAAAATTGCCCTTGAAAAAGTGCTTTCCGGTGGGGTGTATATCAGCCCTGAACTGGCGCAAATGATGGCGATGAATGGGATTAAACCTGCTTCCGACAACTCGCCGTTGGGGTGCCTGTCCCAGCGGGAATTACAGATTGCTGCCCTCATCACCAGCGGTAACCGGGCGAAAGATGTTGCAGAAACGCTGAACATCAGCCCCAAAACCATCAATACCTACAAATACCGCATTTATGAAAAGCTGGGCGTTACCAATGATGTGGAGCTGACTCTGGCAGCCGTCAAATATGGTCTGGTAGATCCATCAGAGGTTATATAGCAGCCTGTTGGAAAACCATCTGCGTGGTTTTAACACTGAGTTAAATACGCTCATTTATTCGGGATAAACTTCTATTTTTCATCCAGTCTTGCCTTGCATTACCGGGCTCATAAACGTTTTTTAGCAGGCCTAATCCACCCCTAGCCGCATCCCCTGTAGAATGGCGGTATGGCTTTCGACTCAAAACCTTTCCTGCAGCAGTTAACCCAGCGTCCCGGCGTTTACCAGATGTATGGTGAAGATGGGGCAGTGCTCTACGTGGGCAAGGCTAAAAATCTGCGCAAACGCGTGGCCAGTTATTTTCGCAACAATGGGCTTTCCCCGAAAACGGCCGCACTGGTGGGCCGTATTGCCAATATTGATGTGACGGTGACGCAGACGGAAATCGAGGCGCTGCTGTTGGAGCAGAACCTGATCAAGCAGAACCGCCCGCCGTTTAATATTCTGCTTCGGGATGACAAATCCTATCCCTACATTTTCCTGTCAGACCGCGATGACTTTCCCCGGTTGGCTTTTCATCGTGGCAGCAAGCGTCGCGGCGGTAGCTATTTCGGGCCTTTTCCCAGTGTGCAGGCGGTTCGCGACAGCATGAACTTTCTCCAGAAAACCTTTCGTGTCCGGCAGTGCGAAGACAGTTTTTACCGCAATCGGTCACGTCCCTGTCTGCAGTATCAGATTAATCGCTGTACCGCCCCCTGTGTGGAGCTGGTTTCTGCAGAGGACTATCAGCGTGATGTGCGCCATACCCGCATGTTTCTGGAGGGTAAAAGCGATGGTCTGATACGGGAACTGGAAACGGATATGGATCAGGCATCGCTGTCACTGGACTTTGAGCGTGCAGCCCAGTATCGAGACCAGATCGTGGCGTTGCGTACAATTCAGGCGGAGCAGGTGGTTGAGTCGGGTAATGGTCAGATTGATATTATGGCTGCGGCGCTGGAAGGTGATCAGGGGTGTGTCCATGTCCTGTACATCAGGCAGGGGCGTATACTCGGCAGCCGCAGCTTTTATCCCAAAGTGCCCCTGGCGGCCAGTGAGGGCGACTTACTGGCGGACTTTCTACCGCAGTACTACCTGCGAGAGGGCGCGCGGGGTGACTTTCCCAAACAGGTGATAACCAGCTATGCGGTACCTGAGAGCGGCCTGCTTGCCGCAGCCATCAGTGAGGTGGCGGCATTCAAGGTTTCCGTACAACAGGGGGGGCGCAGCACCCGTGCGCAATGGCTTGACCTGGCCGAACGCACCGCTAGACAGAATCTCAATGGCCGAATGGCCTCGCGACAGAATACACAGCAGCGCCTGGAGGCCCTGCAACAGCTGCTCGATCTGGAAACACCACCAGAACGGCTGGAGTGCTTTGATATCAGCCACAGCAGTGGCGAGGCTACCATGGCCTCCTGTGTGGTCTTTGATAATAACGGTCCCCTTAAATCCGATTATCGCCGTATGAACATCCGCGATGTGGCAGCGGGAGATGACTATGCTGCCATGGAGCAGGCTTTGGTTCGGCGTTATACCCGGATAAAAAAAGAGGATGGCAAATTGCCTGACGTATTGCTGATTGATGGTGGCAAAGGGCAAATGCGCAAGGCGGCAGCAGTTCTCGATGAGTTGGGTGTCGTGGGTGTACTGGTTGTTGGCGTGGCCAAGGGCAGAACCCGCAAGGCGGGCTTCGAGACACTGTTGCTGTCACGGGGAGATCACGAAGTGGTCTTAGATACCCAGTCTTCCGCGCTATTGTTGATTCAGCAGATACGGGACGAGGCTCATCGCTTTGCCATTACCGGGCACCGCCAGAGCCGTGATCGTAAGCGCCGCACCTCTACGCTTGAGGGTATTGAGGGCGTGGGGCCGAAACGGCGCAGAGAATTACTGCGATTCTTTGGTGGTGTGCGAGAAGTGGAGCGGGCCAGCGTGGCGGAATTGATGCGTGTGCCCGGAATCAGCAGGAAAGTTGCCGAAACTATTTACAGTACCCTCCACAATGGGTAATTTGTTCCCTCGCAAAAAAGAGCCGAAGTAGTATCTGTCCATGTGGAATCTTCCCAATATTCTTACCCTGCTGCGCATCGCGATGATTCCCATCCTGATTTTCGTCTTCTATCTGCCGTGGGAATGGCGACACCTTGCCAGTGCGGCTATTTTTGGTATTGCCGCGGGCACAGACTGGCTGGATGGTTACCTGGCACGCAAGCTGGACCAGTTCACGCCTTTTGGCGCTTTTCTTGACCCGGTAGCGGATAAACTGATTGTCGCCTCGGCGCTAGTTATGCTGCTTGAGGAACACGCCACACTGCTGTTTGCCTTGCCAACCATGGTCATTATTGGCCGTGAAATCGTGATTTCGGCGTTGCGCGAGTGGATGGCAGAACTGGGCAAGCGTACCAGTGTTGCGGTGTCTTACCTGGGTAAGGTGAAAACCACCCTGCAGATGATTGCCATTGCCTTTCTGCTCGCCATTGATCCGACTGCACACCCAACACTCGACTACCTGGGCATTGCGCTCCTGTATGTAGCGGCCATACTCACCTTGTGGTCCATGATCATTTATCTGCGCGCTGCTTGGCCGGAGTTATCCAAAGTCAATTGAACAAAACTTGTTCAGCTATTTGAGTGACGGTGGTGTACAGGGGAAAAATGAGTTGATTCTCGGCGGTCAATCCATAGAATACCCGCCTTCTTTACTGTTCTTTGAAAAACTCGTCGGGTACAATCCCGCATCCCGAAGGCGCGGTGGCAGAGTGGTCATGCAGCGGACTGCAACTCCGTGTACGCCGGTTCGATTCCGACCCGCGCCTCCATTATTCTCCCGGCACAGCGAAAGTATTCATACAAGAGAACGCGCTGTGCCGTTGACCATCCCCTCCATGCCCGGATGGCGAAATTGGTAGACGCAAGGGACTTAAAATCCCTCGGAGGGTAACCTCCGTGCCGGTTCGACCCCGGCTCCGGGCACCATTAAAATCAATAAGTTACGCTGTATTTCCTTCTCTCGCCCCATTCTTTTTTAGTGCTTAAAATTTAAAAAGTAGACGCATGGTAGACAGTTGCGTAGGCGTTGTTAATTACACTTGAGTAACGCAACTAGGGAATAACATAAGGGGTTTGTTTTTTTGGCCTTAACCATGCAGCGATAAAATAGTCATTGGCATCGCATTTATAGTTTTAACTCTTTATTCTGGCGGGATAGGAACGTCTCTTGAATAAGGTAATGCGAGTGTGGATATAGGGATACAAGAATTTGCTCCCGTTAATGCGGAGCAGCTTGACGAATTCATCAATCGTTGGCGCCAGGCCGGTGGCACTGAAAGAGCCAACTATCAATTATTTCTCACAGAACTTTGTACACTTCTACGACTGCCCCATCCTGATCCCGCTGGAGATACCACAGAAAACAATGCCTACGTCTTTGAGCGTAGGGTGGATATAAAAAGCCCCGATGGAAGTATCAACAGGGGCTATATCGACCTGTACAAGCGCGGTTGCTTTGTCATTGAAGCCAAGCAGACGGGTAAAAACCTGGACAGTATCGGCTGGGACAAAGCCATGCTCAGGGCGCAAAACCAGGCTGACCAGTATATTCGCGCACTGCCTGTTGAGGAAGGCAGGCCCCCCTTTATCGTTGTGACTGATGTGGGGCGCTCTCTGGAACTCTATGCGGAGTTCAGTCGCTCCGGGGGAACCTATGTGCCTTTCCCTGATCCAGGTCACCACCGTATTCGTTTGGACGACTTGCGCGACCCAAATATCCAGCGGCGCTTACACTGGCTTTGGAACAACCCTGAACAACTTGATCCCAGCAAGCATGCTGCGCGGGTTACTCGTGAAGTCAGTGCCAAGCTGGCTGAACTGGCTCGTCGCCTTGAACAACAGGGCTACGAGGTGCAACGGGTTGCACACTTTCTTAAACGCTGTCTGTTCACGATGTTCAGCGAGGATGTTGGACTATTGCCTGGTGAAAGCTTTACGCAATTACTCCAGCAACAGCAGAAAAACCCGGAGCATTTTGTAGATGCGCTTCGTTCTCTTTGGGACTCCATGAACAGTGGTGGTTATAGCCCACTGCTCAACCAAAAAATTCGCAGATTCAATGGTGGGTTATTCAGTGGTGTTGATCCCATCCCCCTGGATGGCGACCAAGTCAGTCTGCTAATTGATGCCGCGAAAGCTGATTGGCGTTACGTGGAGCCAGCCATTTTCGGTACTTTACTGGAACGTGCACTTGATCCAAGAGAGCGTCACAAGTTAGGTGCCCATTACACACCACGTGCCTACGTAGAGCGACTGGTAATGCCTACGCTTATTGAACCTTTGCGAGATCAGTGGCAAACCGTACAGGTAGCCACTGAAGCTTGGTTGCAACAGGGCAAAGCTGATAAAGGAATGGATGAGCTCAAACAATTTCACTATCAACTGTGTCAAATTCGTGTGCTTGATCCGGCTTGTGGCAGTGCCAATTTTTTATATGTGGCACTGGAGCACATGAAGCGGTTGGAAGGTGAGGTGCTCAATCTGATCAGCGAACTTAGTGCCGGTCAGGTGAGTTTTGATATGAAGGGTATGACAGTAGACCCTCACCAGTTTTTGGGGTTGGAGCTTAATCCTCGAGCCGCTGCCATTGCAGAAATTGTGCTGTGGATAGGCTACTTACAGTGGCACTACCGTATCCACGGCAAGCTCGATATTCCCGATCCCGTACTTAAGGATTTTCGCAATATCCAGCATAAAGACGCATTGTTGGATTTCGATGCCCGTGAAATCGTTCTCGACGATAATGGCCAGCCCGTGACGATATGGGATGGTGTTAGCTACAAAACAAGTCCCACCACGGGGGAGCTGATTCCTGATGAAGCCGGGCGTCTGTCGGTATATCACTACACTAATCCCCGTAAGGCTGAATGGCCGGAAGCAGATTATATTGTTGGCAATCCGCCATTTATCGGCGCTGCTAGCATGCGTCGTGCATTGGGTGATGGCTACGTAGACGCCGTGCGGAAGGTGTTCAAGGGCGAAGTGCCGGATTCGGCGGATTTTGTGATGTACTGGTGGCACATCGCGGCACAAAAAGTTAGAAGTGGAGAGACGCAACAATTCGGCTTTATCACCACCAACAGTCTCCGTCAGACCTTTAACCGCCGGGTGCTGGAACCCCATCTCAATGACTCAAAAAAACCACTGTCATTGATATTTGCCATTCCAGACCATCCTTGGGTCGATAGCAACGACGGAGCAGCGGTGCGTATTGCCATGACCGTAGGGCGTGCAGGCAATCACCCGGGTATCCTTCGGCATGTAACTGCCGAACAGGAAGGCGGCGACCAGGAACGAGAAGTATTGCTGAACCAACGTCACGGTAAGGTGTTTGCTGATTTGACAGTTGGTGCCAATGTGGCAGGTGCTGCACCCTTATCAGCTTGCATTGACCTGGCTTCTCGAGGTGTACAGTTAATCGGTTCGGGATTTATTGTTACTGAGGATGAGGGCCGACAAATGGGTTTCGGAACGGATCCCGGTCTGAACTCAGTAATTCGCAGCTACCGAAACGGTCGTGACCTGACACAGAGCCCAAGAGGCGTCATGGTCATTGATTTGTTCGGGATGGATATAGACGACGTTAAGTGCCGTTTTCCTGCCGTTTATCAATGGGTGCTGGAGCGGGTAAAGCCGGAGCGGGATCAAAACAAGCGGGCAGGGTACCGGGATAACTGGTGGATATTTGGTGAGGCGCGTCGCGACTGGCGGAATATGGTTGCAGGCTTGCCCCGCTATATCGCCACCGTCGAAACCACCAAGCACCGGGTTTTTCAGTTTCTTGATGCCGATATTTTGCCAGATAACAAATTAATTAATATTGCCCTTGATGATGCTACGTCACTTGGCATATTGAGCAGCCGTTTGCATGCCCTTTGGGCTATGTCTGCAGGCAGTTGGCTAGGCGTCGGTAATGATTCTGTTTACGCGAAAACCCGTTGCTTTGAAACGTTTCCTTTCCCCGCACCAGGTGAGTCTCATGCAGACACCATCCGCCAACTGGCTGAGAGGCTGGACACTCACCGAAAGCGACAATTGTCAGCATGCCCGGAGCTGACACTAACGGGCATGTACAACGTGATGGAAAAACTGCGAACGGGTGAGCCACTTACTGACAAGGAAAAAATTACCCATCAGCAGGGGTTGGTGTCGATTCTTCGTGAAATACACGACGATCTGGATCGAGCAGTTTTTGCAGCCTATGGTTGGGATGATTTGGCCAAGGTATTGGTAGGCAAGTCCGGCGCTACCACGCCATTATCTGATAAATCCGCTGATCAGGCCGAAGCAGAAGAAGAGTTGTTAACCCGCCTGGTGGCGTTGAATGCGCAGAGAGTAGCCGAAGAGGCGCAGGGTCATGTGCGTTGGTTAAGGCCTGAATATCAGGCGCCTGATGTAAGCCAGTCCAGTGTAGAACTTGGGTTGGAGCAAACAGCGCAGGTTGCTTATGTCGTGGCACAGGCAAAACAACCCTGGCCTAAGAGTATGCCGGAGCAGGTTTCTGCTGTAAGAGCGATTTTGTCTGCAGGCCCGCAAACCGTCGATACGCTAGCTAGCCACTTCAAGCGTAAACCCATCAAAGCAATTCAACAGGTGCTTGCTGCACTGGAAGTGCTTGGTAATGCAAAAAGTCAGGGTGATCAGTGGTGCTTGTAGCAGGCATTACACCTTGTGTTCGCGCTGAGTTTTGTCCAACAGTTGGGTAATGAAAGCTGATAAAAAAGGGGCCGATTGGCCCCTTTTTATTTGGTGTGTTTCTGGTGTTAAGTATCAGATGCTTTGATCCTGAGCAGGCAGGTTGTCGTAGAGCTCTTCTTCAGGAGCGGCATCGAGTATGGCTCTGAAGTAGCTGCTGGGGAGTGCGATGTTATAAGAACTGTTACCGTCAATGGTCAGGTTCATGCCCATGTTGGCGCTGTCAAAAAAGTTGATCATGCTCAGGGGGATGGCCATGCGCTCTTCATAGCGACATGAGGCTTCCGGGCAGACATTCATGTCGGTAGATAGGGATACCAGTTTTATCGGCTGGGCACCGTTTTTCAGCTTGGCATTTTTGTAGGAGCGCCAGTCCTTGTCGTCGTACTGCGCAGTGATGTAGAGCACGTATTGATCCTGGCCCTGGTGGTCAATGGCGCGAACCAGGTAGATCTCTGAGAAGTTGTCCAGCAGAGCTTTGTCTGAATAAGCAAAATTGGGTCCATAGGTGATTTCGCCGTTGACCGCATCGAGCTTGAATTCGATCAATGTGGAAATGTCGGCTGAAGATTGCCAGTCGATACTCGCTTCCCGGGGTTCATCGGCAGAGACCTGCAGTGAAAGTGCGAGGGTGAGAACGGCTATTAATTGTGAAAGTAATTTCATTGCCTTGCTCCATAGTATGTCTGAGTTGTAGCGGGCTTTATTTTTATGGGCGCCATGCTTGCGTTTTTAGTGCTTTCTGGCAACCCTTTTTTCTGACTTCGCTGACCACTGCTGTCTTCGGGAAAATTTTTTCGTGAACAAGAGCCCCGATGCCGACGAAGAGTGCGTGGGTGTTATGAGTCCACGCAGCACCAATGGTTCCGAAACTGCCCGGTATCCATGTGTGTAAACAGTGTTACGCAATACCCTGTGTGATGGATCAGCATGGCTTCTCATGCCCGATCAGCCTAGAGAGCTGTGGTACCATGATCATCTTTCAATATTTGAATAACTGTTATCCATGAGTGAAGAAAATTCCCACATTGTCCTGACTTTTCCGGTGGGTCCGCTACAGTGCAACTGCACCATTATTGGTGACCCAGTGACCAAAAAAGCGCTGGTGATCGATCCCGGTGGTAACCCGGAATTGATACTGGCAAAACTGAACGAGCTATCACTTCAGGTGGTAGCCATCATCCATACCCATGCCCACCTGGATCATATTCTCGCTGCTGGCGATATCAGGAAAGCAACCGGTGCGCCGATTCAGCTGCATCGCGAAGATATGTTTTTGTGGGATGGGGTCGCACAACAGTGTCTGATGTTTGGTGTACCGCAAATTTCACTGCCGAAACCGGATGGCTATCTACAGGATGACCACGACCTGGGATGCTGTGAGGGGGTTGCCATGCACACGCCAGGTCATACCCCAGGCTCAACCAGCTTCTGGTTTGCCCCGGCAAAGACTCTGATTGCTGGTGATACCCTGTTTCGCGGTGGCATCGGCCGCACAGATTTGCCTGGCGGTAACCACAATGAGATCGACAAATCGATCCGGCAACGTCTCTATGAGCTGGACGATGATGTATCAGTTGTGACGGGGCATGGTCCCGGCACGACTATCGGTAACGAGAAGCGCAGTAATATGTTTGTAAGGGCATAACCCAATGAATGAGAAAGCCGCTCTGATGAAACAACAAATTCTGGCGATGCTTGAGCTGCAAGATGCCATGAACAGCAAGGTCAACAGTAATTGGGTTGAGCAAAACTTTGCCTGGTATCGGGCGATCTGGGTGGAGTGTGCAGAACTGCTCGACCATTATGGCTGGAAATGGTGGAAAAAGCAGACGCCGGATGCGGATCAGGTGAAACTGGAACTGGTGGATATTTGGCATTTCGGTTTGAGTATTCTGTTACTGGATTCCGATGGGCATGAGTCTATTGCCGGACAAGTAGCAGAGAGCTTCTCACGTGCGGCGCCATCCGGTGATTTCCGGGAAGATCTGGAGGCCTTTACGCTGTATACCCTGCAAACCCGTAAATTTGATGTGCCAGGATTCGCGACACTGATGGACGGCATTGACCTGAGTTTTGACGAACTCTATACCCGGTATGTGGGCAAAAATGTGCTGAATTTCTTTCGTCAGGATCATGGCTACCAGGATGGCACCTACCGCAAGCAGTGGGGCGGGAAGGAAGACAATGAGCATCTGGTAGAGGCGGTATCAGAATTGGACCACAGCCGTGCTGATTTCAAGGATCAGCTCTACAATGCCCTCAAGGCACGTTACACGCAGAGTGCCTGAGCGCTGTAACGGTTTGGGATTGGGCCAGAAAACTATACAATGGCCCGCCTTAACGCCCACAACTGTTTTCTCAACTTCGCTCCAGTAGCAACGTAATGATGTGCCATGACAGAGTTTGATACCCGCAAAGAACGACTGGAATTTAACAAGCTGCAAAAACGCCTGCGTCGCAATGTTGGCAGCGCCATTGCCGACTACAACATGATTGAAGACGGTGACAAAATCATGGTCTGTCTGTCCGGCGGCAAGGATTCCTACTGCATGTTGGATATTTTGCTCAACCTGCAGAAAACGGCACCGGTATCATTTGAAATAGTGGCAGTTAATCTGGATCAAAAGCAGCCCGGGTTTCCGCCGGAGGTACTGCCTGCCTATCTGTCTGGCCTCGGTGTGCCGTTCCACATTCTGGAAAAGGATACCTACAGCGTCGTCACCGAACTGGTTCCGGAAGGTAAAACATACTGCGGCCTTTGCTCAAGGCTGCGCCGCGGCACGTTGTACGGTTTTGCCCAGCAAATCGGCGCGACCAAGATCGCTCTGGGTCACCACCGGGATGACATTATCGAAACGCTGTTTCTCAATATGTTTTATGGCGGCAAGTTGAAGGCGATGCCTCCGAAACTACTTAGTGACGACAAGCAGAACGTCGTCATTCGCCCGCTGGCTTACTGCAAGGAAGAAGACCTGGAAGCCTATGCCGGTTTGAAAGAATTTCCGATTATTCCCTGTAATCTCTGTGGCTCCCAAGACAACTTGCAACGTCAGGTCATCAAGGAGATGCTGCAGGGCTGGGAGAAACAGCATCCGGGTCGCCTGGAAACCATCTTTGCCGCGATCAAAAGCGTCGCCCCCTCGCAATTGGCAGATACTGAACTTTTCGACTTCGCCAGTTTGCAGATTGAGCGGCCATCGCGAATCGGGATGGTCAACCTGTGGGATGGTGAAACCGGTGGTGACAAGGATAGTGTCAGTATGCCGGATAGCAGTCCTTCGGATGATATGGTTAGGGAATCTGCCTGATGGTCTTCCTGAGCCATTGATGGGTATTTGTCAGGAGCTGTTCGTTGCCTTTCGAAGCCAATCCGTTGCCCCTATAATGGCTTTTTTCCCTCTGCTGGATACGAATTCATGAGTTATCAGGTGCTGGCCCGAAAATGGCGGCCTCGCAATTTCAGCGAGATGGTCGGGCAGGAGCATGTGCTGCGGGCACTGGTCAACGCACTGGATAACAACCGCCTGCACCATGCCTATCTATTCACCGGTACCCGTGGTGTCGGGAAGACCACTATTGCCCGCATTCTGGCCAAGTGCCTTAACTGCGAGCAGGGTGTTAGTTCCGAGCCCTGTGGCACTTGTAGCGCTTGTGTTTCCATTGGAGAAGGTCGGTTTGTTGACCTGATTGAAGTGGATGCTGCCTCCCGGACCAAGGTCGAGGACACTCGGGAGTTGCTGGAAAATGTGCAGTACGCACCCACTGTTGGTCGTTATAAAGTCTATCTGATTGACGAAGTGCACATGCTCTCCGGGCACAGCTTTAATGCGCTGCTAAAAACCCTTGAAGAACCGCCGCCCCATGTGAAGTTTCTGCTGGCGACTACTGACCCCCAAAAACTGCCTGTCACTATTCTGTCGCGCTGCCTGCAATTCAACCTGAAAAACCTGAGCCCGGAACGTATTGTCGAGCATTTGCAATTTGTGTTGGGTGAAGAACAGGTTCCTAACGAGGAAGCCGCTTTGTGGGCTTTGGCCCGTGCCGCAGATGGCAGTATGCGTGATGCGCTAAGCCTGACAGACCAGGCGATTTCCCACGGCGCGGGAACAATCACAGAATCTGAAGTCAATAACATGTTGGGCAGTATTGACCTGAGTGCAATCGCCGATATTGCCAGGGCACTGGCCAATGGCGATGGTACGGAAGTGCTGGCTGTTGTCGACCGTATGGCTGAACACGCCCCGGACTATGGGGCCGCGCTCGGGGATTTGTTGTCCGTATGGCATCGGGTGGCCATCGCCCAGACAGTACCGGATGCGCTGGATAACCGCCATGGTGACTACCAGTTGGTGCAGGAGCTGGCGAAAGCCATGAGCGCCGAAGATGTGCAGTTGTTTTACCAGATTGCCTTGCTAGGTCGCAGGGATTTGCCCCTGGCACCAGACCCTCGTTTGGGTTTTGAAATGGCACTGCTGCGAACACTGGCTTTCCGCCCGGTGGCTGGGGCTGGTCTTAACCCGCCATCTGTTTCATCTGCTGCCCCTTCCCGGATCGATGCAGGGGAGGATTTGGCCCCCGTAAAAAAGCCTGAATCTGAAGCCCCGGTGGACAACAAGAGCCACCGGGCTGCTGCCATCGTTGAAGCCCTGGGCGTTAATCAGGAATCGACTCCTGAGAAAGTTCTTGCCATTACCCCGCCTGCTGATGAGCCTGCATCTTCCTTTATCGAAGAGCCTATCGCCAGGCAAGAGCCTTCAAATATAGAGTCCCTGGTTGATGGAGAGCCTTCAGAGGATAAAGAGCCCTTAGCGGATAAAGAGCCCTTAGCGGATAAAGAGTCCTTAGCGAATAAAGAGCCCTCAGCTGATAAAACCCCTGAAGCTGAACAATCAATTGTCGCCCCACAAGGTCTGGTTGATGGAAATGCACCTTCTGTAAGGGGCGAGGTGGCAACGTTACAGCCACTGGTTTGCGATAGCGAACCACAGTCAAATAACCCTTTGTTCCAAGCGGATGTGACTGAAGAAGCATCCGATGCAGATCTCGAATATTATGAATCCATTGCCGGATCAGGGTCTGGTGAGGCTGAACACTCTCTGGTCTCAACGGAAACTCTTCATGCCTTCTCCCGTGCGGCACATGCTCAGCAGTCGGTCACTACAGCAGAAATCTCAGAAGCAGACTCCGCAACTAGGGAGACCCATGAAGCACGCCACGGCAACGATGGGGCTGTTGTGACCAGATTGCCTTTGGAGACAGTAAAGCCGTCTGATTGGCTGGATATTTACCAGGCGCTTCAAATAGGTGGCTTGCTCCAAAACACGGCGGCAAATCTGACACTGGTTGAGGTTTCGGATGCCGTACTTCATTTTGTGCTGGATATTGACCATGCATCTCTTTATGAAGAAGGTCATCAGCAACGTTTGGCCGGCATTCTGGACAGTTATTTCAATGTACCGGTTTCTGTTGTCATAGAAGTGGGTGCGGTCAGTTCTGAAACACCGCAGGCGTATCTGGAGCGGCTGCGACAGGAGCGTCAGCAGGATGCTGTGAACAGCCTGAAACAGGACCCGCATGTGCGTCGAATTACCGACATGTTCAATGGCGTGTTACTGGAAAATACAATTAAACCTTTAGATTAGATATTTAAGGTAATTTAATGAATATTAACGATTTAATGAAGCAAGCTCAGCAGATGCAGGAAAAAATGCAAAAGATGCAGGCTGAGGCGGCAAAGGCCGAAGTAACGGGTGAATCCGGTGCTGGCATGGTGAAGGTGGTAATGAATGGCCGCCACGATGTACGCAAAGTCACTATTGATCCCGGTGTGTTGTCAGAGGACAAGGAATTTCTTGAAGACCTCCTGGCGGCGGCGGTCAATGATGCCGTGCGCAAGGTGGAGGAAACGCAGCGCCAACAGATGGAAAAACTGACAGGTGGCATGCAAATGCCACCCGGTTTTCAAATGCCTTTTTAAGTGTGACCGCCTGTGTATAGCCCTCTAATTGATGAACTGATTGATGCCCTGCGATGCCTTCCCGGCGTTGGGCCAAAGTCTGCTCAACGCATGGCGCTACAATTGCTGGAGCGAGACCGCAAGGGTGCGGCCCGCCTGGTACAGGCCCTGAATGAGGCGGTAGAACATGTTGGCCGTTGCCAGCTGTGTCGTACACTGACTGAGAGCGAATACTGTGAAATCTGCGCTAATCCCAGGCGGGACAACCAGCAATTGTGTGTGGTTGAAACTCCCGCAGATCTGTTCGCCATTGAACAGAGCAATACCTACCGGGGGCGCTATTTTGTGCTGTTAGGGCACCTGTCACCGATCGATGGTATCGGTCCGGAAGCCATTGGTGTGGATCAGTTGATGACTAGGCTTGTGGAAGAGAATGTCAGTGAGTTGATTCTCGCCACTAATCTCACGGTTGAAGGTGAGACCACCGCACATTACATCAGCGAGCGAGCGCGTCAGCTAAATGTGATTGTCAGCCGTATTGCCCATGGTGTGCCCATGGGTGGTGAGCTGGAGTACGTGGATGGTGGTACCCTGGCCCATGCATTTTCAAGTCGCAAGCAGCTGTAGGTTTATGCGGTTGTTTTTACCAGTCCTTCAGACGAGGTTTTCATGACGGAACAGGCCGCAGCTCCAATACTTGTTGCTGACCAACAGGCACTTGGCAAATGTATTGCTGAATTGAACAGTTGCCCTGCGCTGGCGGTAGATACCGAGTTTATGCGTACGGATACGTTTTACCCGATTCTGGGGTTGATCCAGATCTACGACGGCAATCATTGCTGGCTGATTGACCCCGTTGCCATTGATAATTTGCAGCCCTTGGCGGAAGTATTCACCAATGATGCCATTACCAAGGTATTTCATTCCTGCTCGGAAGACCTTGAGGTGTTACAACATGTGATGGGGTGTTTGCCATTGCCGCTGTTTGATACCCAGATTGCGGCGGCGTTGGCTGGCTATGGGTTTTCGCGGGGCTATGCGGCCCTGGTTGCCGACATGCTGGATGTTCACGTGCCCAAGGATGAAACCCGTTCTGACTGGCTGCAACGTCCGTTAACCGAAGCGCAACTGGGGTACGCAGCCTCAGATGTTTACCACCTGCTACCGGTCTACCAGCAGTTGCTGCTCGATCTCGATCGCCTGGAAAGAAGCGACTGGATCGCGGAGGAAATGCGGGATCTGGTGGCACGTGCCAACAGCCGAGATGATGGCAGTGAATACTACCGTAAGGTCAAAGGGGCCTGGCGCCTGTCACAACCAGCCCTGGTGGCCTTACAGCAACTATGTCTGTGGCGTGAAAACGAAGCTCGTCGGCGAAACCGCCCCCGTAACCGTGTGATTCCCGACCGAGTCTTGCTGGAGATTGTCTCCAGTACGCCCAAAAATAAGGCGGCACTGGCAGACATTGAAGGTATGCACCCCGGCCTGATCAGGCGTTATGGCGACCTGTTGCTGGATATGCTGAAAACGGCGGAGCAAAATGTGTCCGAAGCACCACTGAAGCCCCTGGATGCTCCTCTGCCCAAAGAGGCCCGGGACATTGGCAAGGCCTTGAAAGCTGTGGTGACAGATCGCGCTGAATCCTACCAGTTGCCCGTGGAGATGCTGGCCAGGAAACGCGACATTGAACAGCTGGTCCGCTCACATTGTGATGACATGCCCACTGAACTTCCCGATTCCCTTGCCATCGGTTGGCGCCATCAGGTTGTGGGCGCTGCTCTGCTCAAAGCCATTTCTGAACAACCCGTGTGAGTGAAATTCGCCCATGTCCAAACAACTTTGCACGATCTATCGGAGCCCCAAAAAAGAGGGTATGTATCTTTACGTGGATAAACAGGACGACCTGAGCCGTGTTCCTGAGTCATTACTCCAGCGCTTTGGCAAGCCGGAGCTCGCAATGACGCTGGCGTTATCTGCAGACAGGAAGCTGGCCAGGGCTGATGTTGGCAAAGTTCTGGAGTCCATTGCCGACCAGGGGTACTACCTGCAAATGCCGCCGTCTCCAGAACAGTATTTGCAGGAGATGCGCAACAGGAATAGCAAGCTCTAATCTCTGCTTCATGGAAAATTTCTGGGAGATAAAGTCTCTATCTGAAATGACTCAGGAAGAGTGGGAGTCCCTTTGTGATGGCTGTGGTAAATGTTGCCTACACAAACTTGAGGATGAAGATACCGGTGATGTGTACTACACCGACGTCGCCTGTCAACTGCTGGATTTGCACGCTTGCCGCTGTACGGATTACGAAAACCGCCTTGCCCGAGTGCCCGACTGTCTGCAACTCACTACAGCGGATATCGGCCAATTCCACTGGCTGCCAAGCACCTGTGCATACCGATTATTATCAGAAGGAGAGTCATTGCCGATCTGGCACCATTTGGTTTCGGAGGATACTCATACAATCCACGATATGAACATGTCGATTCGCGGACGAGCTGTTTCAGAGACATCTGTGCAACCGACTGATATGGAAGAAAGAATTATTTATTGGGTCTTATAACCAAAGGCTTTTCATCGTGGTGTCTTACAACCCTTGGTAGTTTTCTGTGCCTGGTGTGTTACTATTTTGCCGGTTAAAAGTTTACGTCGTGCTGGTTGAAGAAGGTCCGCATGTCATTCTTTTGTAAAGGACTACTAAAGGAGGTTGATGATCATGTATTCGGACGAAAATTATCTTTGGGGCATCGTCGCTTATTATCTGGGTTGCCTTCTGGTTTTGCTGTTTCTGGTGCGCTTCAAGGATCTGTTGCCAGGTCGGCATTTTCGCAACCAGCTTATCCTCTTTGTTGCTGCGCTTATTCTGGTTCCAATCAAAGCCTATCCCGATACAGGTTACTTGGCACCCGCCTGGTTTGTCAGCCTCTATGAAGGGCTCACAGGACCGGATGATGTGGGTTTTTTGCGAGGGGCAAAGCCGATTGTTACCTGTTACCTAGTGGCCGTAGCGTGCTATGTGCTGGCTATATTGCTTGGGGTCTTCAAGCGCCCTGATGCCGGTCAGGAAGAAGAGGCGATGCTTAAAGGCGGTGAGCAGAACAAAAGCTAGCAGCCTGTTGATAAACTACCTGGGTGGCCTTTGCGTTGTTAGCATGAAACCCAAAATGCTGCTTCACGCCTTGTAGACTCGGCTCTTCTAGTCCTACTTATCGTGCATAACCAGTCTCAAAAACAGCTTTCAACAGGTGGATAGACGGGCGGTTATGATACTCCGTGCATATGTCGCTTTAGCAGCGGGCTGATAATCAGTAATAGAAAGCCGGCGCCACAGCCCACAAACAGCAGGTCATTAAATAGCTCAGTGTAAGATGACAATGCCTCTGCTGTGTTGAGCATTTGCCCTGGCTCCGAGTCCATATGAGCGAGTTTTGCAATCTGCACCGCGAGGAATTCTGAATACGCAGTGGCCAGAAACCAGGTGCCCATCATCAGCCCAACTACCTTAGAAACCGCCAGCTTGCTCACGGCGGAAAGGCCAACCGGTGACAGACACAGCTCGCCAGTGGTGTGGAGAAGGTAGGCCAGTACCAACCACAGTGCTGCCACTTTTCCGGTCTCGTCGGGAAAGTTGGCGCCAAGTACCAGCGCTCCAAAGCCAAGCCCAGCCTGGATAATACCAAGCGCAAACTTGACCGGTGTTGACGGTTCGAGGTGGCGTTTGCCCAGCATCCTCCAGAGCACGGCAAAGAGCGGGGCGCAGAGCATGATAAATAGGGGGTTTAACGCCCCAAACTGGGAGGTATTAAATGTGATGCCTAGCAGAGTGCGATCTACCACACGGTCGGCGTAGAGTGTCATGGAGGCTGCGGTTTGCTCAAAAAGCGCCCAGAACACCACCGATGCGAATGTCAGGACCATCAGAACGAACATACGACCCCGTTCCACGCTGTCGCAGCGGGCAACAATAAACCAGATCAGGCCTAGCACCACGGCAATAGCCAGTCCGTTAAGCGAGTATTGCACCCACTGATGGGCCTGTATGAGTTGCCAAAGGCCAACTAGGGCCAGCAGTGCGCCAAGGTAAATACTCCACTCCCGGTTGAAGCCGGGCAACACCGGTTGTTTTAACAACCCAGGGTGTGACGGCTCTGCCAGGCCCTGCAGGTGGCGCTGGCCGAAAAAGAAAATCACCAGACCGATAACCATGCCGACGCCTGCCGCACCGAAACCATAGTGCCAGCCCAGGGTTTCCCCGAGGTAACCGCACAGCAGGGTGGCACTGAAGGCGCCGATATTTATTCCCATGTAGAAAATGGTGTAGCCGCTGTCGCGGCGCGAATCTTGCTCGCCATACAGACGACCGACGATGGTGGAAATATTGGGCTTGAGAAAACCGACGCCTACGATGATGAGCGATAGGGAAAAATAGAAAATCTGTAAGGCCGCCTGATCGCGAACAATATCCCCGTTCACCCTGATTGCCTGAGTTCCCTCAACGGCCATACCGAGGTGTCCCAGGGTCAGCAGGCAGCCACCGAAAATCACGGCCTTTCGCATGCCGAGGTAACGATCCGCCAGTAATCCGCCGATCACCGGCATGGCGTAGACCAACGCGGCATAACTGCCGAGCACATCCAGCCCCATCGCATCGCTGAACAGGTGATACTTGGTGAGGTACAGCAATAGCAGATATTTCATGCCGTAGAATGAAAAACGTTCCCACATTTCCGTGGCAAAACAGACGTAGAGCCCCTTGGGATGTCCAAGCCATTCGTGGTGTTGCCTTGTCAAACTGACTCTCCGAAGCGCGATCGTTGTTTAGGTCGTTTGCTGTACCTGCTGCTGGCGCTAGAATGGCCAAATGCATTTATTGAATAGGTCCGATTATGAAGTTTTCCGGTACTGATCGCTATGTCGCCACCGATGACCTGCAAATGGCAGTGAATGCGGCTGTCACCTTGAAACGACCACTCCTGATTAAAGGCGAGCCGGGCACGGGTAAAACCATGCTCGCTGAGGAAGTGGCGGCGGCTCTGGGGTGGCAATTGATTCCGTGGCATATCAAGTCCACGACCAAGGCACAGCAAGGGCTGTATGAGTACGATGCTGTGTCCAGATTGCGGGATTCACAGCTGGGCCAGGACCGGGTGCATGACATTGCCAACTACATCAAGCCCGGCAAGCTATGGCAGGCCTTTGTCGCGGATGAGCCCGTGGTGCTTCTGATTGATGAAATAGACAAGGCTGACATCGAGTTTCCCAACGACCTGTTGCTGGAGCTGGATCGTATGGAGTTCCATGTCTACGAGACCGGTGAGACCATCCGGGCACAGCAACGACCACTGGTGATCATTACCAGTAACAATGAGAAAGAATTACCGGATGCCTTTTTGCGCCGCTGCTTTTTTCACTTCATCAAATTCCCGGAGCGGGAGACCATGGAGCAGATTGTGGCAGTGCATTTTCCCGATATTCAGAAAACCCTGGTGCAAGAGGCGCTGGATATCTTTTTTGAAGTGCGTCAGGTGCCCGGTTTAAAGAAAAAACCTTCGACGTCCGAGCTGATTGACTGGTTGAAGTTGCTGCTGTCAGACATTATTCCCGATCACCTACTGGCAGAACGAGACCCCAGTAAAGTGATCCCGCCGCTCTACGGTGCCCTGTTAAAAAACGAACAGGACGTGCATCTGCTGGAAAAGCTGGCCTTTATGTCGCGCAGAGAGAGCCGGTAATCCGCCGGCACAAAATCCATGTTGCTCAATTTCTATCAGAGTTTACGGCAGGCGCAGATTCCCGTTTCCATCAAGGAATATCTTGTGTTGCTGGAGGCTTTGCAACAGCGATTGGCCTTTGCGGACATGGATGATTTCTACCTCCTGGCAAGAACCTGCCTGATCAAGGACGAAAAATACTACGATCGCTACGACCGGGCTTTTGCTGCCTACCTTCATCAACTATCTGACATTGAACAGTTAATTGATGCCCTGATTCCTGAAGAGTGGCTGCGCAAAGAGTTTGCCAGGCATCTGAGTGATGAGGAAAAAGCCAGAATCGAGAGCCTGGGCGGACTGGAGCAATTACTCGATACGTTCAAAAAACGACTGGCTGAACAACAGAAGCGTCATGCCGGAGGCAGTCGCTGGATCGGTACCGGTGGTACGTCTCCCTTCGGACACGGTGGCTTTCACCCCGAAGGCATTCGTGTCGGCGGGGAGGGTGAACAGCAGCAGGGCGTCAAGGTCTGGGAGCAGCGGGCATTCCGCAATCTGGACGACTCGGTCGAGCTGGGAACGCGCAATATCAAACTGGCACTTCGACGCCTGCGTCAGTTTGCCCGTACCGGCGCAGCAGAAGAGTTGGCCCTGGACGACACGATAGACGCCACTGCCCGCAATGCCGGCTTGCTGGATATCAAGATGGTTCCGGAGCGCCACAATGCGGTCAAAGTCCTGATGTTCTTTGATGTCGGAGGCTCCATGGATCCCCATGTCAAAGTCTGCGAAGAGCTGTTCTCTGCTGTAAAAAGTGAGTTCAAGCACCTGGAGTACTACTACTTTCACAATTTCCTCTACGACTATGTCTGGCGTGACAATCACCGCAGGAAAACTGACAAAACGCCCACCATGGAGCTGCTGCATACCTACAGCCGTGACTACAAGGTGATCTTTGTGGGTGATGCCACCATGTCGCCCTACGAGGTGAGTGCACCGGGCGGCAGCGCGGAGTACTACAATCAGGAAGCCGGAGCTGTCTGGATGCAGCGTATCATGGATAATTACGACCGCTTTATCTGGCTGAACCCGGTGCGCACTGATTACTGGCAGTACACACCTTCTATCAAACTGATTCAGCAATTGATGGGCCCAGAACGCATGTTTCCCATGACTTTGGCCGGGCTGGAAAAGGGCATGGCTGCACTGACCCGCTGACAACCAGCGGATACGATGTGGGTAGGCGGGAATTCTGTACCTGGACCCCGCGTTTCGATAGCATTGCCGGAAAGCGGGCGCTAAGACAGGCCAGCCAAAATAACCATAATATCGACAGAGCAGGGGGGCGGTAATGTCTGAAATCGACACGAAAATGGAAGTGATGGAGGCTGTCCGCAACTCCTGGGACCATTATGGTATTCCCCACGACTTGCCACCCAGTGAGATGCATAACCTGTTGGATATCCTCGCTGAAGCAGTCAGAAATTATGGCAGCCAACCTGCTGTCACCTCTCTGGGGGGAACGCTGACCTATGCCGAGCTGGACAGGCAGTCCAGTGCATTTGCCAGCTACCTGCAACAGCATACCGGCTTGAAGCACGGTGACCGCATTGCCATTCAGATGCCGAGCCTGATCCAGTACCTTGTGGTCACCTACGGTGCTTTCAAGGCGGGGATGGTCATCGTCAACGTCAACCCGATGTACACAGCCACCGAACTGGAGTATCAGTTCAACCACGCGGATGTAAAGGCTGTGGTGGTTTTTGACAAGTTTTTGGACCATACACTGGCGGTAAAAGACAAAACGCCCCTGCAAACGATTATTTCCACCTCTCCCTTTGATCTGCACTCGCCCCTGAAGCGAGTAGTGATGTCAGTGCTGATGAAATTGCTTGGCAAGGCTAGTTCTTCTGCCGGTTCAATTTCTCTTCTGGAAGCACTAAAGAAGGGTAGTGAACAACCTCATCAGGAGGTCGCTTTGGATGGCGATGACCTGGCGGTTCTTCAGTACACCGGTGGCACCACGGGCGTCTCCAAGCCGGCCATGCTCAGTCACAGCAATATGGTCAGCGTGACACGACAATCTGCCATGGTTCTGGAAAGTTGTGGCATTGATCGGGGTGTGGAACGCTTTGTGTCGCCTCTGCCGCTCTACCATATCTATGCGTTTGCCGTAGTCATCACGGTAGGTGTGCATTTAGGCGTGCACAGCCAATTAATCCCGGACCCACGCAATATCAAGGCGTTTGTAAAATTGCTGCGCCAGTGGCCAGCATCGGTATTTATCGGGCTCAACACGCTTTTTGTTGCGTTGATGAAAGACCCGGATTTTGGCCGTATCGATTTCTCTACCCTGAAATGCACCATATCCGGTGGGTCAGCGCTGGCGACCGGCACCAGCAACGACTGGTTTGAGAAAACTGGTTGCCAGGTCAGTGAAGCTTACGGTTTAACGGAGGCGTCGCCCGTGGTTTCTCTCACTCCTTCACCCGGTGGTAAGCAGGGGGCAGTGGGCATTGCCCTGCCCGGGACGGAAATAAGGATTGCCGATGACGATGGCAATCCACTGGCTGTGAATGAGCATGGTGAGTTGTGGGTGAGGGGGCCTCAGGTGATGCAGGGTTACCTGCATTTCCCGGAAGAAACCGCTAAAACCGTGACGGCAGATGGTTGGCTGAAAACCGGGGATATCGCCTCAGTGGATGAAGATGGCTTCCTGCGTATTCATGATCGAATGAAGGATATGATTATTGTCTCGGGCTTCAACGTCTACCCTAATGAGATTGAAGGTGTGGTTTCCCGTCACCCGGATGTGACCTACTGTGCTGCGGTAGGTGTGCCTGATGAGCACTCTGGTGAGGCGGTCAAACTCTATGTGGTCAGTGCCAATCCGGGACTGACCGAAAAAGACATCCGCGATTTCTGTGCCGAGCAGTTGGCCCGTTACAAACTGCCCAAGTACGTTGAATTCCGTGATGAATTGCCGTTGTCCAATGTGGGTAAGGTATTGCGTCGGGAACTGCGCGATAATTGATGCCCACATTCATAGGGCCGGGTTCAACCTGGCCCGGCAGGTTTCTGATTAGTTGTCTTGAATGAACAATGAACTTCAACAATGGCGGGACAGGATTGCCGATTGTCTCGCAACGGATCGCTATCGTCTGGAACGCCTGTTGGAAAAAATCAGCCAACGTGCGGGGCAGGGCAAACCGTTTGATCGCGATCTGCAACAGTTTACTGCGCTACTGGAACAGTCCGATGCCAGCCTGAAGGCCCGTAAAGCCAGCGTGCCGGCAATAAGCTACCCTGAAGAGCTGCCCATCGCTGGGCGTCGGGATGATATCCGCGACGCCATTGAAAATCACCAGGTGGTCGTGATCGCCGGGGAGACCGGATCCGGTAAGACTACCCAGTTGCCGAAAATCTGCCTGGAGTTGGGGAGGGGTGTGTCAGGCATGATTGGTCACACCCAACCACGGCGCATCGCCGCGCGCACAGTGGCCAATCGTATTGCCGAAGAGCTGGGTCAGCCACTGGGGGAAACCATTGGCTACCAGGTACGCTTCAATGAACAGAGCAGCGAAAATACCCTGGTCAAATTGATGACTGACGGCATCCTGCTGGCGGAAATTCAGCACGACCGGTACCTGAATCGCTATGACACCCTGATTATCGATGAGGCCCACGAACGCAGCCTAAACATCGATTTCCTGCTTGGCTATCTCAAGAAAATACTGCCACAACGTCCGGATCTTAAACTGATCATTACCTCCGCCACCATTGATGTAGAACGGTTTTCGCAACATTTTGATCAGGCTCCCGTGATTGAAGTTTCGGGCCGAACGTACCCGGTAGAAGTGGAATATCGCCCGGCTGAAGAGGATCGTGACCTGTCTCAGCAGGTGTTGGACAGTGTGGAAGAGATTCTCAGCCTGCCCAAGCGTGGGGATATCCTCGTGTTTCACAGCGGTGAGCGGGAAATACGCGAAACCGCTAACGTGCTTCGCAAGGCCCAGCTGCCGAACCTTGAAGTCGTGCCTCTCTATGCCCGCTTGAGCCTGGCGGAACAGAATCGGGTATTTCAGCCACACCGAGGTGTGCGGGTGGTACTCGCTACCAACGTGGCCGAAACATCGCTGACAGTCCCCGGTATTCGCTATGTCATTGATCCCGGCACCGCACGTATCAGCCGTTACAGCTATCGCACCAAAGTGCAGCGTTTGCCTATTGAGGCGGTTTCACAGGCCAGTGCCAACCAGCGCAAAGGTCGCTGCGGCAGGATCAGCGAGGGTGTCTGTTTTCGTCTGTATTCTGAGGAGGACTTCAACAGCCGACCCGAGTTTACCGATCCCGAGATAGTGCGCACTAATCTGGCATCGGTCATTTTGCAGATGTTGCAGATGCGCATTGGCGATATCCGTGACTTTCCCTTTGTCGATGCCCCGGATCAGCGGCTGATCAACGACGGTTTCAGCCTGTTGCAGGAGTTGCAGGCGGTTAACCGCCGCGGTGAACTGACTCGTATCGGGCGGCAGCTTTCAAGGCTGCCAGCAGATCCGCGTCTGGGTCGGATGCTTGTTGCTGCCGCACAGGAGGGCGCCCTCAAGGAGGTGTTGATCATCGTGTCAGCGTTGAGTGTGCAGGACCCGAGGGAACGGCCTGCCGACAAACAGCAGGCCGCGGATGAAAAACACCGTCAGTGGCAGGATAAGGATTCCGACTTCGTGGCGTATCTCAACCTCTGGAATCACGTGGAGGAGCAGCGCCAGGCACTGGGGCGCAACCAATTCGACAAATACTGCCGACAGCAGTTTGTGTCACCACTAAGAATGCGCGAGTGGCGCGATTTGCATCATCAGTTACACGGCTATTGTCGTGAATTGAAGTTGCCTGAAAATCGTCAACCAGCCGATTATGCGGCCGTGCACCGGGCACTGCTTACGGGGTTATTGGGCCAGATCGGATTTCGCCATGAAGAAAAGGAATTTATGGGGCCTCGCAACCGAAAATTTCACGTTTTTCCTGGTTCAGGGCTGTTTAAAAAACCACCGAAATGGCTGATGGCGGCGGAAATAATCGAGACCTCACGGCTATACAGTCACGTTAATGCGTGTATTGAGCCTGAGTGGCTATCAGAGCTGGCGGCTCACCTCGTCAAGAAACACTACAGTGAGCCGCACTACAGCGCACGTAGTGGCCAGGTGATGGCCTATCAGCGCCAGACCTTGTATGGCTTGCCCATTGTGGACCGGCAACCCTGTCAGTACAGCAAAATTGATCCATCAGCCTGTCACGAGCTGTTTCTGCGCGCGGCGCTGGTCGAGGGCGAATATCGGGGTAAGGGAGAGTTTTTTCGTCATAACAGGGCGCTTCAGGAAGACTTGGAAGAAATGGAGTCACGGACACGCCGCCGGGATATTCTGGTGGATGATGAGGTGATGTTTGAATTCTACCGTCAGCGTGTTCCCAGTGATGTCCTGAACCTTGCTGGCTTTGAACACTGGCGCAAGAGCGCTGAAAAAGACGATCCAAAATTACTGTGGATGGATGAAGCGTTGCTGGCTCAGCGACAGCTTGAAGAGAACACTGGTGCACAGTTTCCCGATTATCTGGAGTGGCAGGGGACACGCTACCCATTGAGCTATCACTTTGAGCCGGGTCACGCCGAGGATGGTGTCAGTGTGACAATCCCCGTCAGTATTCTTCATCAGGTGCCTGCTGCCCGCCTTGAGTGGCTGGTTCCCGGAATGTTGCGGGATAAATGCATTGCCCTTGTCAAAGGTTTGCCCAAATCACTACGGCGTCATTTTGTCCCGGTGCCGGACGTTGTCGATAAAGCATTAATCGAGATGAAACCTGCCAACGTTCCGCTAACAGAAGCCCTCGGGTATCAATTGAAGCGCCACACCGGGGTAGAAATTACACCGGAGCAGTGGCAGGCAGCGGTTTTGGACGATGTGTATCTGCTGAATGTGCGTCTGATTGACGAACAAGGAGAGTTGTTGACCAACGGCCGCGATATAAAACAACTCAAAGCGCAGTATCGGGGTAGGGTTTCTCATACGGTTGAGCAGGTTTCAGACAACGGTATTGAGCAGTCAGACCTGAATGGCTGGAATTTTGACAACCTGCCAGAAGTTTATGATATCCAACAGCAGAGTCTGACGATCCGTACCTATCCAGCCCTGGTTGCCAGTGGTCAAAAAGTGGACCTTAAGTTGCTGGACAACCCCGTCACGGCGCTGAATAGCACCCTCGATGGTCTGGTCAGGTTGTACCAGCTAAGCTACCCCCAGGGCGTGAAATACTTGCGAAAGGATCTGCTGAAAGGGCAGGACCTCAAGCTCAAGGCGGCACACTTGCCGGGAAGGGATGTGTTGGTGGCAGACTTGATTGATGCCGCCTACAAGAAAGTTCTTGTTGATGGCAGAGAAGTGCCCCGAACCCTTGCCGACTATGAACAACAGCTAGCTGCCGGTAAAGGCGAAATTGTCGCAGCGGCTAATGAATTCGAGCAGATGCTGATCGGTTGGCTTCCGGTACTTTCAGATATCCATAAGGCAATCAAAAAACTGGGGTTGTCAGCTGTTCAGTCAGTACCGGATATCAACCGCCAATTGGCGATGCTGTTTCAGCCGGGATGTCTCTATCGCGTGCCCTATGAGTGGTTGCAACAGTATCAACGGTACCTGAAAGCGTTGACGGTGAGGTTGGAAAAACTACCGTCACAACCCGGCAAGGAGCGTGAATACGTATTGATGCTGGATAAACTCGCCAGCAAACTGGAAGGAGTTGATTCACACTGGCAGGATTATTCCAGAGAGGTTCAGGAGGGTATCTGGCAATACCGCTTTATGATGGAGGAATACCGCGTCTCTTTGTTTGCGCAGCAATTGAGGACACTGTTTCCTATTTCGGACAAGCGTATTCTGGCCCATTGGGCTACGCTGTCGCCGGGCCTGGCCGAAAGCCGTTCATAAGCAAAAAGCATAACCGCGCATTTCCTTGAAACTTATTCTGTAACACTCAGTCTGATTAGCAGTGTGGTCTGGATGATCACGCACCTCCCCCAACAAAATAACCTTTAATGGAGATACATCATGTCCAAGAAAACCCTGAAACCCCTGGCCGCAGCTGTTGGCGCTGCTTTCATGGCATCAGTAGCTATCGCCCCTCTGGCATCTGCGGCGGAAAATCCGTTTCAGGCCAACCAGCTGAGCTCCGGCTATAACCTCGCTGACTCCCATGGCGAAGGGAAATGCGGCGAAGGCAAGTGTGGCGAAGGCAAAAAAGCTGAAAAAGATGGCAAGTGTGGTGAAGGCCGCTGCGGTGAAGCCAAAAAAGCCGATAAAGATGGCAAATGTGGTGAAGGCAAGTGTGGCGAAGAGAAAAAATCTGAGAAAGAAGGTAAATGTGGTGAAGGCAAGTGCGGTGGTAAAGGTTAATTTACAGCGTATTTATCTGTCATGACCACAAGTCATTATCCCGTCCATGGGGCGGGTTTGGGTTTAAGGCGGGCTCTGTTGGGCCCGCTTTCTTCCGTGACAACTGATCAGGTCAGTTTCATGGAAGTCGCCCCGGAAAACTGGATTCATGTCGGTGGCCGGCTGGGACGTCAGTTCCGTCATTACACGGAGCGCTTTCCCTTTGTCTGCCATGGCTTGTCATTGTCCATCGGTTCTCCAGCGCCTCTGGACATGGAATTGCTGGGCAATATCAAAGCCTTTCTGGCAGAACACCAGATACATGCCTATACCGAGCACCTTAGCTATTGCAGTGATGACGGCCATCTTTACGATCTGATGCCAATTCCGTTTACGGAAGAGGCCGTAAATTACGTCGCGAACCGGATTCGTCAGGTTCAGGATTTTCTTGGTCAGCGTATTGCCATGGAAAATGTTTCCTACTATGCAGCGCCCCAGCAGGAGATGCGTGAAATTGATTTCCTGAATGCTGTGCTGGAAGAGGCCGACTGTGATTTGTTGCTCGACGTGAACAATATTTATGTCAACAGTATCAATCATCGCTACGACCCAGAGGAATTCCTGCGGCAGTTGCCTGGTCATCGTGTGTCCTATGTTCACGTGGCAGGGCACTATAAAGAAGCGGAAGATCTGCGGGTGGATACCCACGGTGCTGATGTCATTGATCCAGTCTGGGCATTACTTGAAAAAAGCTATGAATTGTTTGGCGTGATGCCGACATTGCTGGAGAGGGATTTTAACCTGCCTCCGGTGGAACAGCTGATGCTGGAAGTCGAGCATATCCAGCACCTTCAATCGGTCGACGTCCCACAGCCTTTGGTGGAGTCGACCAATGTCTGATCTCAGCGCACCTGACTTTCAGAAAACCCAGTACCGATTTGCCGCCCATTTGCGTGACCCCGATGCCAATCCCGCTCCCGCGGACATTGAAGACCGGCGCCTGAAAATCTACCGTGAGCTGGTTTACAACAATATTGAAGACTTTATCGGTAGTGGATTCCCGATTCTGCGCAGTCTCTATGCTGATAGCGATTGGCACGCCATGATCAGGCAATTTATTGCAAGTCACCAAAGCCATTCTCCGTACTTTCTTGAAATCTCCCAGGAATTCCTCCTGTATCTGCAGGAGGAGCATCAGCCTATGGATTGTGATCCCGGCTTTATGCTGGAGCTTGCCCATTACGAGTGGGTAGAGTTGGCGCTCGATGTGGCAGAGGGGGGCATTGAGGCAGGTCGGAAAGAGGGCGTCGATGTGCTGTCAGACCCATTGCAGGTTTCCCCTTTGGCTTGGCGGCTCTCCTATCAATATCCGGTACACATGATCGGGCCGCAGTATCAACCGGAAGAACCTGGCGAAGAGCTGACCTTCCTGGTGGTGTATCGCAATCGACAAGAAGAAGTCGGTTTCCTGCAAACCAACCGGGTGACTATGCAGTTGCTGCAATTGCTTGAGGAAAGCCCCCAATCGGGAGCCTCGGTGTTGCGGGAACTTGCAGGCCTTTTAGGTCAATCAGACCCTGATTCATTGATGGGTTTTGGTAGAGAAGTACTTGAGCAGTTACTGTCACTGGATATCGTCTTGGCGGAGTAATGACGATTTTCCAGGCATAAAAAAACGGCCCCGAAGGGCCGTTTTTACGATGCATCAACAGAGTTGATTAGAACTTGGTTGCCAGGTCCACCTGTACGCGATCGTAATCGAATTCTTCGCCTCTGGTGAAATCACCATACTCGTTGTCAAAGTAAGTGATACCCAGCTTGGTATTTTTGCTCAGGCCGATAGCAGCGCTCAGCTTGTGACCTTTTACGTCGGTACCACCGCCACCGAAGTCGGAATCGGTGAAGGCTGCGTAAACCGCGTCAGCTTCCAGGTCTTCATACATGTAGCCGAACTCGATATCGCCGCGACCCTTGGCTTTACCCAGTTTGAAGCCTACAGCGTAACCAGTGTCTTCATCGGCATCGCTTTCGGTATTCTGAACAAAGTCAGCAAAGAAGGTGGCAGGAACGCCAGCCAGTTTAGTGTTCACTTCCGCAAACACTTCAGCAACTTTATAGTCCATGGCATACATGTCACCTACGAGTGAGTTACCAAAGCCGTTCTTACTATTGTCGCTGTCGATCATTTGATTGGCGTTCAAGCTTCCTTCGACAGGAATATAGTAGTAACCGGCACCAACGATAAAGGTGGTGTTGTCGTTGATGGTGCCGTTATAACCTACCTGGCCGCCGAACATTTCTTCAATGTCACCGGTACCACTGCTGCCGTCATCACTGTTCAGGAAGTGGTAGGAAGCAACAGCCCAAATAGTGCCGTTATCGTATTTAACGTTAACACCTTCTGGGCGCAGGTCGCCGTCCCATACCAGGCCACTTTTTGCAGGGGCGTAGTACAGGTTTTTGGTTTTACCGGCAATCAGGTGAGTATTGGGAGCAAATTTCCAGTCAACCCAACCCTGGTCCAGGTTAATGCCCTTGGAGCTGGAGGCTCCTCCCAGAGTCTGATTTGAGGAAACTGGATCGTCGCTGCCGCTGGCCAGAGCGACGCCAGCTTTCACATCATCAGTGATTTGTGCAGTCAAGCCGATACGCGCACGGATGCGGTTGCGGTTGCGCTCATCAGCTCTACGGTCATCATCAATGTTCTCATAGCGGTAACGAACATCACCGGACCATTGAATGCTGTCAGCCCAGGTTTTGGCAGGCTTGGCGCTGGCCACAACCTTGTCAGTTTTGGCTTCCATGTCTTCAATACGTTGGGACAGTGCCAGAACGTATTTTTTTAAATCCTGTACGCTGGCGCTTTCAATTTCAGAGGCTGAAATGGCGCTTACAGCGACAGGGGTGTCTTTCATGCTTCCGGCATAGGCCATGGAACTGGCCGCGAGAGCACTAACAGCTAAGCAAATTGCAGTACGTTTCATATTGTTAACTCCAATCCTTATAGAGGGCGTTGTGAGTAAGTGTCTGGCCTATCTCTGGCCATTTCAGGCTCAATGGAACGTCCCATTCAAACCATGCGGGCATTCTCGGATAGATGTGTGTCATTTTTATGACAAAATTGTCATTTAAAACCACACAGTTAATGAGGATTATTGAGAATGAAAGGCCCTATTTAGGGGCTGTAAGAGCAGTTAGACGGTATACCTGTATTATCTGAACGTGTAGAATCAGCGGATTTTCTGCTACGAGAATAATGTTAAGGGGAAGACCCAATGAAAAAATTCATGCTGCTGCTTGCTGGAATTATGTTGTCAGGTCAGGTAATGGCCGCCACGGATGCCAAAGACCCGGAAGATCCCTGGGAAGGTTTTAACCGCAAGGTGTTTGTGTTCAACGATACAGTTGATACCTATGCCTTCAAACCTGTGGCAAAGGGTTATAAAGCGATTACCCCGGACCCGGTTGAACGCGGTATTAGCCGTATGTTCTCCAATGTGGGAGAAGTGGTAAATATTCTTAACGATCTGCTGCAGGGCAAGTTCAAACAGGCTGGCAACGATACAGGTCGCCTGGTGATCAACACCACCATTGGCTTGGTCGGTTTTTTTGATGTGGCCGATAACATGGGCCTGCCAAAAAATGATGGTGAAGACTTCGGTCAGACATTGGGTTTTTATGGAGTTAACTCTGGCCCCTATGTGGTGATTCCATTCTTTGGTCCCAGCACTATGCGCGATGCGCCCTCAAGAATTGTGGATCGCCTCGTCAATCCGATTAACGAAGTGGACCACGTGCCCACCCGTAACACTATTTATGGTGTGGAACTGCTGTCCACCCGCGCGGACCTCCTTGAAGCTGAGAAGTTTATCCGCGGTGACCGTTATACCTTTATTCGTGATGCCTATCTCCAGCGCCGGAAGTTCCTCCTTAATGACCGTTTGGTAGAGGATGACTTCGGGGGCGACTACGAGGAGTTCTAGGCTGCTTGCTGATCCGTTGGTCTATCAGGCGGATTGAACTTTTATCAGCGACGAAGAGCGATATTCTTGCTTGACGTCGGTCCTGGTTAAGCTATGGAAATAAACGGCAAACTGTATATTGTTGCCGACAATCAAGATGACTGCCATGAACTGCAAGACCTGTTGGTCGGCACGCCATGGCAGGTATCCTGCTTCGATGACACCACGGCTGCCGTAAATGCTATTCAGGTCGATCACCCTGCTGTGGTCGTGATTAACCTACCTTTTTCTGATCTGCAGGATCAATTGCTTGCCCTGGCATCGTTGGATCTGGATGTCGCCTACATAATGGTCCTGCCCGAAATTGATCCGAGGCAAGTAGTCGAACTCTTCCATCAAAATGTCTCCGATGTCGTCATCCGACCCTTTACTGGTGATCGTTTTCGCGAGGCGGTTAAACGTGCTTCCGGATGTAAGAGCCTGTTGGTACAGAACCGGCAGTACCGCGAGCAGCTGGAGAAAGCAAATCGGGAGCTGGAAGAAAGTCTACGAATTCTGGAAATTGACCAGATGGCGGGTCGCCAGGTTCAGCACAGTTTGCTTCCCGTCACACCGCTACGACACGGTGACTATGAGATTGCCCACCGCATTGTGCCATCCCTGTTTTTGAGCGGTGATTTTGTTGGCTACAACGTGGTGTTTGATCGCTACATGGTCTTGTATGTGGCTGATGTATCGGGTCATGGCGCTTCTTCCGCATTTCTGACGGTATTGCTCAAATTCATACTAAATCGTATCCTTCGTCGCCACATTTCGCTCAACGACCATGAGGCTATGGCTAAGGCCCCTCTTGGTTTTATCGAACATATCAACCGGCAGATTATGGCGCTGGGCTTGGATAAGCACCTGACACTGTTTTCAGCGTCCATTGATATGGAACAGAATATTTTGCGTTACTCCGTGGCCGCACATATGCCAACGCCAGTGTTCTTTAGTGCGGGCGATGTACGAACATTACCGGGCAAGGGAAAGCCGGTGGGTATTTTTGACAATGCCACCTGGGACGTGCAGGAAATTATGCTTCCCGAGAAGTTTGCTATGGTTATTGTGTCTGATGGTGTGCTTGAATTTCTTCCGGCTAAATCGTATCGGGAAAAAGAGCAGTACCTGGCAGATACAGTGGCCCACTCTGACACCTCTATGGAAAGTATTTGTGAAGGTTTAGGTATTAATGAGGTAGGCGATGTCCCGGATGATGTCACCGTACTGACAATTCGCAGAGGTTTTTAGTGCAACCTGGAAAAATTCTGGTTTCACACCACGAAGATGCTTATCTGATCAAGCTGGTTGGTGATGTCCGTGTCACCCTGTGCACATCGCTGAATAATTATATTGAGGCGATTTTTAAGGATGGCCATGTCAGTGAAGTCGTGACCGATATGATGGACACCGATGCGGTGGACAGCACTACTCTGGGTTTGCTGGCAAAAATGGCCCTGTATTGCGAAGAACATTACGGCATCAAGCCCACGGTGTTTTGCAACGACGAAAGCATTTACCAGATTTTGACGGTCATGGGGTTGGATGAAATTTTCAATATTATCCAGGGTCCTCACGAGGATGATGACGGGTACGAGGAGCTGAGCAGTATCGAGTCCGGCGTCGAAGAGATTCGGGAGCAGGTCCTTGAAGCGCACAGGCTGTTGTCCCTTTTAAATGATCGCAACCAGAAAGAATTTATCGATCTTATCCATTCCCTTGAGCAGGATTGCTGACACGGGATACGCGCTTTGCTTAACGGCCCATAGCGCGCTGTTTAGCCTGAATAAAATCCATGTGAGACACATATAGCAGTTCTGCAATGCGCCGGATAAGTGCTTCCTCATGTTTATCCAGCACCTGGTCCGCAAAGGCGACTCGCCAAAGATTTTCAATCAAATGGGTTTTGGCTTCGGCGTCAAAGTGATCATTGATTAATCGTGTGAATTGAAACAGTGAGGTGGCTGAGTCGACCTCCTTGCGGGCCAACTCGACCAGTTGCTCGATTTCTACTGATGCAAGCTGAAACCGTTTCGCCAGCATGTGCTGTATTTCTGTCAGCTCTGCTGTATTTAGGTCCCGGTCGATGACCATGACTTCGACCATCAGCGCAGCCGCTGCCAGTCTCATCTTCTCCTGATCTGTTTCCTCATTTGCGGGATTAAGTTTGGAGGAAAAGAACTTCTGGATTTGGTCGATCAACGGCCCATCTCCCAGAGCATTTTTTCCAGTTTTACCTGATCGGCCACAAAATTGCGGATACCTTCAGCCAGTTTTTCCGTGGCCATGGCATTGTCATTCATCCTGAAGCGGAATGCTGATTCCCCCTCCAGTTGATAGTCGATGGTGTCTCCGGTTTGCTGTGGGTCCAGTTGGCGAGGTAACTCACCGTGGTCGGCGCTTAGTTCGGCAAGCAACTGCGGGCTAATGGTCAGGCGGTCGCAACCCGAAAGGGCCTCGATTTCTCCGGGGTTGCGAAAACTCGCGCCCATAACAATGGTGTTGTAATTACGCTGCTTGTAAAAATTGTAAATGGTTTTGACGGAGAGAACGCCAGGATCTTCATGGCCGGCATAGTCCTGCTTGCCGCCATTGGCCTTGTGCCAATCCAGTATGCGACCGACAAAAGGTGATATCAGGAAGGCTCCGGCATCTGCTGCTGCCGCTGCCTGATCAAAGCCGAACAATAGCGTCAGGTTGCATTGCACACCACTTTTTTCTAGCTCTTCCGCGGCACGAATTCCCTCCCAGGTGGAAGCAATTTTTAGCAGAATACGGTCACTATCGATGCCTGCAGATTGGTATTTTTCCACCAGTGACAGTCCGCGGCTGATTGTGGCCTGGGTATCAAAAGACAGGCGCGCATCAATTTCCGTGGAAACCCGTCCGGGCACGACATCGAGAATTTCCCGGCCAATGGCGACAGACAACTCATCCATGCAGTCTGGCAGCCAGTCACTGCCTTTTGATTTTGACTTGGAAATACTGGCTGCAATCAGGGGTTGATAGTGGGGCAGGGATGCGGCTTTCAGCAGCAATGAGGGGTTTGTGGTCGCATCAATTGGCTGATATTGGCGAATGGCTTCAATATCACCGGTATCGGCGACGACGACGGTCATTTCACGTAATTGATCCAGTTTACTGGGCATATTCATTCATACTCTGACTTCATTAAGTGCCTTTAGAGCCTGCAGTAACACATCGGTTCCCGCTCGGGGCTGGTGGGCATGTTCACTGATATAACGACGAAAACGTTTCGCGCCGGGAACGCCCTGGTAAAGCCCAAGAATATGGCGGGTCATTTGCCCCAGCCGGATCCCTCGGGACAGTTCCTGCTCCACAAAGTCGGAGAACTGTTCGAGAACGACTTCTCTGCTCGGTGGTGACGTCTCATTATTAAATAGACGTGTGTCTACCTGCGAGAGGATATAAGGATTGTGGTAGGCCTCTCGCCCCATCATCACGCCGTCAACATGGTGCAGGTGTTGCAGTGATTGATCAATGCTTGTTACCCCGCCATTCAGAATAATTTCACTGTCGGGGAAATCCTGCTTCAGTCGATACACGGCTTCGTAATTCAGAGGAGGGACTTCCCGGTTTTGCTTCGGACTAAGTCCTTTCAGCCACGCCTTGCGGGCATGAACGATAAAGGTTTTACAACCGGCATCCGCCAGTTTGCCGACAAAATCACAGAGAAAGTCGTAGCTGTCCATATCGTCAACACCAATGCGGTGTTTGATGGTGATTGGGGTGTCCGTCGCACCCTGCATGGCATTGAAGCAGTTAACTACATGGTCGGCATTTTTCATCAATACCGCACCAAACATTCCGGATTGCACTCGATCACTGGGACAGCCGCAATTGAGGTTGATTTCGTCGTAACGGTAATTGGCGGCAATACGAGTCGCTGCTTCAAGTTCAGTGGGATTACTGCCACCGAGTTGCAGTGCTATTGGATGCTCGATATCGGCGAACTCCAGGTGACGTTGCCGATCGCCATGGATCAGCGCACTGCTGGTAACCATCTCAGTGTAAAGCAGTGTCTGTTTACTCAATAGACGATGAAAATATCGGCAGAACCGATCTGTGTATTCCATCATCGGAGCAACGGAAAAAAGCCGGTTCACCGGGGTCATATTGGCGTGTTGATGCTCTGGCATAGCCGATTTTAAGGGTTCGATCCTGAAAAACAGAGATTATATCGACAAACTTGTGTATATGGGGTCGTGTTATTGGGAGAGTCACCATGTGCGTGATAGGATTGCTGCGCCCGTTCTGGTGTTAAATTCGCTGATGGATTGACTGTATGAATATGTCCGAGGTAGCCAACGAAGGCCTGTCGTCGAGTTCTGAGCTCGAATCCTATGAGTTGATGGACTGTTTGTTATTGGCAGCCACTCTGGAAGGTCGGCCGACATCAGCTCCTGCCGTGTCCTCAGGACTGCCATTGGAAAATGGCCGTTTAACACCCAAAATCTTCAATCGCGCAGCCAACAGGGCAGGATTGGCTTCATTGATGCTGGAAAGATCACTGGAGGACATCCCCCTGGAGGTTCTGCCAGCCATATTGCTGACCACCGATGGCAAGGCGCTGGTGCTGAGTGGTCTTGATACCGCTCTAAATCTGGCTTTTCTGACGAACCCAGTCACCCAGGAACAGACACAGGCTGACCTGAAGGCGCTGCAAACAATTTATAGCGGCAAGGTTTTCTACTTGCGCCCCATGCAGCAATTTGATTCGCGCACCCCAAAAATTTATCAGGAAAAAGGTGCCCACTGGTTCTGGGATGTTTTTCGCAGCTCATCAAAAATCTATCGTGACGTGTTACTGGCCTCTTTTTTGATTAACCTGTTTGTTTTGGCACAACCCCTGTTTGTGATGAATGTCTATGACCGTGTGGTGCCAAACAATGCGGTTGAAACCCTGTGGGCACTAGCCATAGGCGTGTTGATTGTTTATGTCTTTGACCTGGCATTAAAACTGTTGCGAGCCTACCTGGTAGAGCTGGCTGCAAAAAGAACTGATGTGGTGTTATCGGCGCAGCTGTTTGAAAAAGTGCTGAATCTACAGATGTCCGTGCGTCCAAGCTCGGCTGGCGCTTTTGCCTCGAGAATTCATGATTTTGACATGCTGCGCAACTTTGTGACTTCCTCAACTATCCTGACCCTGATTGATCTGCCCTTTGTCATTATTTTTATGATCTTTATTTTCTACCTGGGGGGTTGGCTGATAGCGGTGCCGATAGTCATCTTCCCGCTGGCCATTTATCTGGGATTGCGTGCCCAGAAAAAACTGCGGCCCACCATTGAAAATGTGATGCGCGGCAGCGCCAAGAAAAATGCCACTCTAATTGAAAGCCTGGTGGGAATCGAAACCATCAAGACTCTTGGAGCAGAAGGCCAGGTGCAGAGAAGCTGGGAGCAGTCGGTGGGTTACGTTTCCCAGTGGGGATTGCAGTCGCGCCTGATTTCAAACACCGCTTTACAAAGTGTTCAGTTTCTCCAGCAGGTGGCTATGGTGGCCATCGTGGTGGTGGGTGTTTACCTGATTGCAGACCAAAACCTGACACTGGGCGGCCTGATCGCCTGTGTCATTCTCAACGGTCGGGCTCTCGCGCCCTTGAGTCAGATTGCCAGTTTGTTGGTCAGTTATGACCATGCTGAAGGCACATTGAAATCGCTCAATGAAGTAATGGCGTTGCCGGTAGAGCGTGAGGCTGACAAACGTTATCTGCATCGTCCCGTACTGGAGGGCAATATACGGCTTAAGCACGTGACATTTAGTTATCCAGACCAGCCACGACCAGCTATTGAAAATGTGGACTTCACCATCAAAGCCGGAGAGAAAGTGGGGGTTATTGGCCGCATCGGTTCTGGTAAATCCACGCTGGCGAAGTTGATGATCCGTCTCTATGACGTGAATGAAGGTGCGGTTCTGGTTGATGGTTTTGACGTCAAACAGCTGGACCCGGCAGATCTGCGTACCAATGTGGGTTACGTGGCGCAGGATGCCAAACTGTATTTTGGTACCGTTCGCGAAAATATCACTTTTGGTGTCCAGGGCGTGAGTGATGCCGAGGTGGTTGAAGCTGCTAGAAAGGCCGGAATCCTGGAGTTGATCAATAGCCATCCCCTGGGATTTGAGATGCCGGTGGGTGAGCGGGGTGAGAATCTGTCGGGTGGACAGCGCAGCGCCATTTCCATGGCCAGGACATTCTTACGGCAACCCAAAGTATTGCTGATGGATGAGCCGACTTCGGCCATGGACCAGGGCACTGAGGAAAGCCTGTGTAGGCAGATCAAGAGTGAGTTTGCTGACAGCACACTTTTCCTGATTACCCACAAAATGAGCATGCTTGCACTGGTCGAGCGACTGATGGTGGTGGATCGCGGCACTATTGTCGCCGACGGCCCCAAGGAACAGGTTTTGGCAGCCCTCAAAGAAGGCAAAATCCGAGGCAAAAGCTAATGTTTTCTACGTTGCGCAACAAATTTCGAAAGCATTTTCAGCAGACCCCCGCTGTTGACCTGAAATATATGTCCTATTCATCCGAGGCGGTGCTTAAGCAGTCGCCACTTGTTTCCCAATTGCTGTTGTGGGTGATTGCTGCTTTTATCGTGGTGATGCTGGTGTGGGCCAGTCTCGCTAAAATTGATGAGTTTACTCGGGGCGAGGGGAAGATTGTCCCGTCCAGTGATATCCAGGTAGTTCAAAATCTTGAAGGCGGCATTCTTGCTTCGTTGCTTGTAGCGGAAGGGGACGTGGTCGATCGGGGGCAACCGCTGATACAGATTGATGACACCATCTTTGCCTCTACTTATAAGGAGCGGTCTCTACAGGCTGAACAGCTGACTATTAAGGCGGCGCGGCTGCGAGCAGAGGCGAATGGCACCAGTTTTGATGAGGAATTGGCCAAACTTGGCGGAAACTACGATCCGCTTCTGGTAGCCAGTGAGCGTGCACTTTATGAGTCGCGGCTTCAGGAACACCAGTCACAACAGGAAATTCTTAACCAAAAAGCTTCCCAGAAGAAGCAGGAGCTTTCCTCTATCAAGGTAAATCGCCAGAGCTTGTCGGATAGCTATGACCTGATGCGCCGGGAGCTGAATTTTACCCGCCCACTGGTGGCCGAGGGAGCGGTGTCCCAAGTTGAACTGTTGCGCCTTGAGCGTCAGGTAACCGATCTGAAAGGGGAGTTGGATCGTGCGGTCATAGCCATTCCTCAGTTGGAAACGGCCTACAGTGAAGCGAAGAACAATGTCACCAGTCATGCCCAGACATTTGCTAGCGAATCTCGGGGTGAACTGAATGATGTGATGGCGGAATTGGGTCGAATCAATCAGAGTAATGAGGCCTTGGAAGATCGGGTTAAACGTACCGTGGTGCGTTCCCCCATGAAAGGAACGGTTAAACAGCTCAAGGTAAAAACAATCGGAGGGGTGATTCAGCCAGGTATGGACTTGGTGGAAATTGTGCCGTTTGATGATTCATTACTGGTTGATGCCCGGGTATTGCCTCGGGACATTGCCTTCATTCATCCAAAGCAGCCGGCTACTGTCAAATTTACGGCTTATGATTTTTCCATCCACGGTGGATTGGCTGCTAAGGTGGTACACATTAGTCCTGACACCATTGTGGATGAGGAAGGTGTCAGCTACTACCAGATCAGGCTGCAGACTGAAAGCAGCAGCTTGGGCAAGCCTGAGGACCCTCTCCCAATTATCCCCGGAATGACCGTTCAGGTGGATATTCTTACCGGTAAAAAGACCATTCTCGACTACCTATTGAAGCCTATTTTGAAGACAAAAGAGTTGGCATTTCGGGAGAGGTAATACACCTAACCGCTGATTCTATATGAATAAAATGTAGACTTTGTCACACTTTTTAAACCAAAAACTATAAACGGTAATAATTCGCTTCTGAGTGGCGACTATTTCCCGTAGATTGTGTGATACAAATCAATCTATGGAAATGGTTAACGTTTCGGGGCGTGTGTCAAACAACGTCGTGCGAAAGGAAAAAGAATTATGTTTAAGCGTCAGTTATCAACTTTTCTGTTAGTCGGATTGGCCGCTACTGGACTGCAGGTTCAGGCTGAGTCTCTGGACTTGCGAGATGCGATAGCACAAACCATTCAGACCAACCCTGAAGTTCTGGCCGAATTGCGTGAAGTGGACTCCAGAGACCGCCAGGTGCGAGAAGCTTTGGGTGGTTACTATCCCACAGTTGACCTGCTAGCCGGCTTCGGTTTTCAGGAACGTGATCCCACGTCGCGCCAATTTGCTGACCCAAATCGTACTCGCAACGAACTGGAACGTCGTGAAGCCCAGCTCAATGTCAGTCAGTTGGTGTTTGATGGCTTTCAAACCCCCAATGAACACAAAAATCAGATGGCGCGCCACAAAAGCGCTGAGTTCCGTGCGCAATCTGTGGGTGAGGATATAGCACTCCAGGTTGTTAGAACTTACCTGGAAGTGATCAAACAACAGGATATCCTGGCGTTGGCCAAGCAGACGTTGGCAACCCATGAAGATATCTACGCCAAAATGAAAAAACGTTTTGATTCTGGTGTGGGCAGCCGTGCTGATTTTGATCAGATATCCGGTCGTCTGGCGTTGGCCAAAACCAACGTGATTAGCCAGACCGCAAACCTGCTGGATGCCAAAACCAACTTCCAGCGTGTCGTCGGCACCTACCCAAGTGAGGGTGCACTGACCCACCCGGGTACCTACCGCAAGTATCTGCCCATGTCCATGGATGATGCAGTGGCCAAGGCTCTTGATAACCACCCGTTGCTGAAAACAGCGACGGCAGATATTGAAGCGGTCAGTTACCAGTATGAACAGACTAAAAGCCCTTTCTTTCCTCATTTTCATGTGGAACTGGAGCGTGATCTGAATGACAACATTGATGGTGTTGAAGAGCAGGTCGACGATCTGAAGCTCATGCTGAGAATGCGATATAACCTTTACCGTGGTGGCTCAGACAAGGCGCGTAAGCAACAGTTTGCCTATCTGGTCGAAAAGGCTAAGGAAGTGCGTAACAACACTCACCGTCAGGTTGAACAGGAAACTCGCTTGGCTTGGGTGGCCTACGAAGCAATTCGCGATCAGATCCCTGCGCTGGAAGACTACGTCAAGGATTCTTCTGCGACCAAGGAAGCCTATATCAAACAGTTTGATTTGGGCCGAAGGACTTTGCTGGATCTGCTGAATACAGAAAATGAAATGATTTCTGCAAAACAATCACTGGTGGCTGCACAGCAGGATCTCCTCTACAACGAGTATCGGCTGTTCCAGACCATGGGCGAACTTCTGTATACCGTGGGTGTGCAACTGTAATTACAAAACGCTATTTAAGATAAAAAGCCTGAATGTTGGCCGGTACAAACCGGGAGGGTGATGCAAATGAATGAGCAAATTAAGCAAGAAAACACCAACGATTCCAGTGATGGGCAACAAATCATGGGGTTTGTTGCATCCACATCTGGGGCGACTGTTGTGGTTGTATCTGCTGACGGTACGCTCCGCGAACTCAATCCCGGTGATGCCATTCACGAAGGCGATATTCTACAGGTCACTGATGGCAGTCACGTCACCATTACATTTGCAGATGGATCAACTCGTCATTTGGATAGCGGTGACACCTTTTTGGTTGCCCAGAACAGTTTCCAACAGCTGGCACTTGCTGACGGTGGAGACGAGCAAAACCCTGAATTTGAAGCCTTGTTGGCCGCTCTGGGTGAGGGCAGAGATATCGCCGAAGAACAGGAGGCAACGGCTGCGGGTGAATCAGGTCCTGCTGGGGGCTCAGGTGATGAAATCGGCCAAGGGCTCTATTTCAACCTGATTGGCGGGGAGATAACGCCCACCGCAGGTATTGACCCCGATTATCAACCACCGGGATTGCCTGATCCAACAGCTGATACTGATCTTGCTTTGTTCTCTCCTGATCAAGGGGGAGATTCGGACAGTCCTGCTGGCGACCTGAGCCCGACGGTTGAGGTGACCATTGACAGCTTTGATGTGGCCAACAATGGTGATGTTACTGCGAGCGGCACCCTGACCGCGACGGGAGGGAATGGTCCGCTGGCCACCACCCTGGTGGTGAAGATAGACGGAGAGGAATACAACGCCACCGTGACCGGGACCGGCTGGAGCCTGGATGCGGGTCAGAGTGTGACCTACGAAGAGGGCAAGAGCTACGGCATCACGGCGGAGGCGGAGACCACCGATGCGGATGGTGACAAGGCGAGTGACAGTGCCTCTGCTGGCGACCTGAGCCCGACGGTTGAGGTGACCATTGACAGCTTTGATGTGGCCAACAATGGTGATGTTACTGCGAGCGGCACCCTGACCGCGACGGGAGGGAATGGTCCGCTGGCCACCACCCTGGTGGTGAAGATAGACGGAGAGGAATACAACGCCACCGTGACCGGGACCGGCTGGAGCCTGGATGCGGGTCAGAGTGTGACCTACGAAGAGGGCAAGAGCTACGGCATCACGGCGGAGGCGGAGACCACCGATGCGGATGGTGACAAGGCGAGTGACAGTGCTTGGGCTGGCGAGTCTTCTCCATCTATAGAGCCTTCTGCTGCATCCGTATCTGAGGAGGGGCTGCCAGGAGGCATGCCCGACTCGGATGGTGTGCCAGCTGACACCAGCAACTTAAATACAGCCACAGGCACCATCTCTGTTGCAGACCTTGATGGAGACGCTTTGACCGTGACTCTTGCAGAACCACTTGTCTCACTGATTTCTGGTGGGGATGTGGTCACATGGAGTGGCGGTGGTACCAACACTCTTGTTGGCAGTGCTGCTAGTTCAGAAGTTATACGTATAGTTATCGATGACACGGGTAAATATACGGTAACTCTCTCTGCTCCTCTGGAGCACCCTGTTGCCGGGGTAGAGGACGTCATCACTTTCGATGTTGATGTGTCCGTTACCGATGGCATGTCTTCTGCAACCGCTCCGCTGACGATCAGCATTGAGGATGATGCTCCTGTTGGCGCCGACTCCACTGCACACCTGTACATTGGTGTAGACCAGGTCGGCATGATGGGGCTACAGATGGGGTTCAAAGACCCGGTATTCCAGAATGGCACTAACCAGGTCGCCGAGGGCAATACTGATAGTGACAGCTATATTGACTATTTGGGCTGGGGTAGACCTGTAAGCAGCGATGGCCAATCTGCCTACGTGTTGACGGATAATCCCGCCTATAGCTCAGTTACTCCAGGCGCCGTGATGATAGGTGAAAGTTTTAAACTGGCAGATTTTCAGCACCTGAACTTTCCAATCAGCACTACTAGCTCGATCCTTGATTCTGTGGTGCTGACTGTGGATATGCAGTTTGTAATCAACGGTGAAGTCATCAGCCTGCCGGTGAATATTGATCTTAATATTGACCACAACGAGACGCCCAATTCGGGCTCCGATCCGAGGGATATCATTACACTGCCAAGTCAACCTATGAATGTACAGTTAGCAGGGCAGGACTATGAATTCCGAATTGATGGCTTCCTTGACAGTTTTGGCAATGTTGTAACTAGTATATATACCGAAGAAAACACTTCTAACAGCTTTGCCATCATGGGCAGCCTGCACTCCATTGGCGATCTTCCAACGGTAAGTGGAAATGTACTTCTCACTGCTGGTGCCGATGGCTCTTCTTCTAATGTGCTGTGGGGCGATACTGATAGTCTTTATGGCACGATGTTGGTCAACCCGGACGGAAGCTACACATACGAGCTTAGTCGTGATGCGAAAGAAGGTCTTGAGCCCGGTCAGCAGATTACTGAAAACTTCACTTATACCGTGACAGATGAAGACGGTGACTCTGTAACAAACACTCTGACCATCAATATAGGGGGCTACCAAAATGTGTCGGGGACAGATGCCAGTGATGTGTTAAACGGAGACGCCACTGACGATTACCTGATGGGTGGAGAGCTTCACGATACGCTTTCTGGCGGGGATGGCAATGATATCCTCGCAGGAGGTTCTGGCGATGACTCAATGACGGGTGGGGCTGGTGCGGATATTTTCCTTTGGAATCTGGGAGATGAAGATGCTAACGGCCTGGATCCTGGAATTCAGCCAAGCACAGACACTATTAGTGATTTTGATATTTCTGAAGGAGATGTTCTTGATTTGTCCAGTCTGCTTGGCAACGTGGCAGAAAGTGGTGCAACACTTGATGACTATCTCAGTATATCCTTTGATGGTGATGATACTGTGGTGAAGGTAGATGTCTCTGGTGGAACCGATTTTGCCAGCCCCGATCAGACTATAATACTGCAAGGTGTTGATATCACTGGTGGTGAAACAACCCAGTCCACTCTGATTGATAATCTTGTAGCTTCTGGCACGATTAATACGAATGGCTTATGACCATCCCAAGTATATGGCCATTTTCAAGAAGCCCCGGAAATACTGGGGCTTTTTTATGCCGTCGGAGACAGAATTCCACGGGTTAACCGGTGGATAAGTAGCCTATGGCTGCTTAGTGGTATGAGAAACGTTCAGTGATGCACCAAAAAGGACTGGGAGAGAGTCAGAGCATTTCCAGCTGCATCCTTCGATTTAAATCTTTCCACAACCTCAATTGATCAGGTTTGCCAGCCTTGAGTTGCTCATTTCGCGTGCGGGACAACCATAGGCTATCCGCATTGAAACTGTATATCGGGCGCAAATCGCTGCGCTCGCTGGCTGGCAGAATGCGTTTATTGATGTTGTCCAGAATTAACGGAACAGTCGTCGGGGTTTCGTAATAGGCTAACACCATATGGGCCTGATTAAGCAGGGTGGCCTTGACGTAGGTAATCCGTAACTTGGATATATCCAGCCCCATTTCTTTCAGCGTGAAATACTTCGCGATGGAGAAGTCCTCACAGTCACCGGCATCCTTGGCAAGAAATTCAAGTGGAGTGGCCCAGTAATCATTTTTGTGCCACAAGTCGATATCGTTAATAAATCGCGATTCGTTAAAAAAATTATTGACGGCGCGAAGGCGTTCGATATCTTCACTGCCTTGATATTCTGCAATCATGTGTTGCCAGTGCTGAATTCTGGCCTCTGCTGTTTCTCCGTATTTGATACGTATTTTTGCCAGCATTCGGTCGCTGATACCAAAATGTTGGGCTGTTGCTGAAAAAAATAGGGCGAGAAAAATAACAGGAAGCCAAGAAGCTCCTTTTGCCTGCCGTTTTTTTTGCCTGAAATTTTTCAATTTGTCGCTTCTTTTGAGACGTTGTCGTGTCATTAAAAAGTCGATTTGATCTTATCATGAACCCCTTTATCTCAGTGGCTTTCAGCCTGCGCAAACTGTGATCCAGTGCTTAATTGGCAAGTGAACGGGATTCCATTAGACTCGTTAACTCACAATGTATAAGGAAAAACGACGTGACCCTGTTTCGTCAGCTGATTGTCGCGATTTTATTGCTGTTTGTTTGTCTCTATGTAGGGAACACTGTCGTCAGCTTTCGCAATAACCAGCAGTTGGTAGTCGACCAAATGCTTGTCCATGCACAGGACACGGCAACGTCGCTCGGTTTATCAATGACACAGGCCGCACAGAATAAGGATATTGCTACGCTCGATACGATGTTTAATGCCGTATCAGACAGCGGTTACTTCCAGCGCATCTATTTTTCAGACCTCGATGGTCAGGTCATCATCGACCGTACATTCCCCGTGTCTATTGAGGGTGTGCCTCCATGGTTCATTTCCTTCGTGGCTTTGCCAGAGGCCATCGGTAGTGCAGAAGTAGCTTCAGGTTGGACCCGACTGGGCGAAGTTTACGTGGTCAGTAATCCCGGCCTGTCTTACATGAAACTTTGGCAGGTGACCACGTCTCAGCTTGCCTGGGTTGCTTCTATTACTCTGGGTGCCTGCTTGTTGGCCTTTGCTGCACTCAAGTGGCTGTTGGTTCCTCTATCTCGTTTGGAGTCTCAGGCTAACGAAATCTGTGAAAGGCGGTTTGTGGTGCAGGAAACAGTACCTAAAACCCGTGAGCTGGCTAGGGTCGTGGAAGCCATGAACCGCATGGCCAAGACTTTAAAGCACATTTTTGACGATCAGCTTGAGTTGATAGGGCGGTTGCAGAAACAGTCTTATCAGGATGATGTAACGGGTCTTTCCAACCGTGTGGACTTTGATAACCGCCTGAAAAGTTTTGCAGATGATCAGGAGGGTGGTGTGCATACGGGCGCATTGGCCATTCTGGCAATCAATGATTTTGCCCGTGTGAATGATTATGCGGGCCGTGGTGAGGGTAATGCCATCCTAAAAGCAATCGGTGAGCAGCTGACGGAGGCATTGAGTTCCCACAGCCGGGCTCTGGTGGCGAGGCGCCAGGGGCCGGAATTTTCCATTTTCATCCCCGATGTAGCCCCTTCAGAAGGTGTTGCGGTAGCCGGGCAGGTATTTGATAGCCTGCAGGGGGGGAGCTGGCTTAACAATCAGAAGTATCCTCTTCGCTTTCATATGGGGTACACGTACAGCAGCAACGTCAGTGATGTCCCGGAGATGTTGAGTGAGGCAAATATCGCCTTGTGCCAGGCCAGAATGGGCAAGGGCAGTCGCTGGATGCAATTTGCGGATGTTTCAGACGGGGAAGTGCCAGTACTCGGTAAGCCCCTGAATGACTGGGAAAGCTACCTTCGCCAGGCTGTTGAAAACAGGCTTGTGGCCCTGCATTTTCAACCGATATACACTACGAAAGATCGCTCACTGGTGGCAAACGAAGTATTTGTGCGCTTCCTTCAGGGTAGCGATCTGTTATCCGCCGGGGTGGTGATTCCTATTGCTGAACGTTTGGGATTGATGCCCAAGCTGGATCAGTTGGTGCTGGAGTCGCTGGCATCGGCTCATCGCCAGGATGGTCTTGATGGCAAATTGTGCGTCAACTTGTCCATGGTTTCCATAAAGTCATCGGGCTTTATGAAGTGGCTTGATACTTTCCTTTCTTCGCAGCGTAAGCTCGCCAGTAAGCTGATTTTTGAAATTCCTGAATATGCAATTAGATCCAACGATGCACCATTGCGGGAATTACATGACCTGCTGGAGCGGCGCAATTCGGCACTCGGCCTGGACAATTTTGGAGTTGACTCCATTGCATTCGGTTACCTGGGCAGCCTGTCCCTGCATCACCTCAAGATACATCGCTCCTTCACTCGCGGCCTGGACAGTAATAAGGACAACCAGTTTTACATCAAATCCCTGGCTGGCTTAATCCACAATCGAGGCATGGAGTTGTGGATTGAGGGCGTGGAAACCGAAGCTGAGTGGCAGGAACTACAGGCCCTCGGGGTTGATGTGGCTCAGGGCTATTTTTTGGGTGAGCCTCAGGTGAAACCTGTCGCCTAGCGTTGGTATGCGTATAATGACCGCCTTTTTGTGACCCTTTAATTTAGGCGGAATTCCAACATTATGTCTGTTCGCACACGTATTGCTCCTTCACCCACAGGTGACCCCCATGTCGGGACAGCCTATATCGCGTTATTTAATCTGTGTTTTGCCAAAAGTCAGGGCGGCGAATTTATTCTGCGCATAGAAGACACCGATCAGGTTCGCAGTACGCCGGAGTCTGAGGCAATGATTCTGTCATCCCTCAAATGGCTGGGTCTGGATTGGTCCGAAGGCCCTGATGTTGGCGGTGACTATGGTCCTTATCGCCAAAGTGAGCGGATGGATATCTATCATCGCTATGTCTCAGAGCTGGTAGAAAAAGGGCATGCATTTTATTGTTTTGCTACCCCGGAAGAGCTTGATGAGATGCGTCGTGAGCAGATGGCCCGCGGTGAGACGCCAAAATACGACGGACGTAGCCTGAGCCTGACCCAAGACGAAATTGACCGACGCCTGGCCGAAGGTGAACCCTACGTTATCCGTATGAAGGTTCCCTCTGAGGGCAGCTGTCGATTCAACGACATGTTGCGCGGTGAAATTGAAATTCCCTGGTCACAGGTCGATATGCAGGTGCTACTCAAAGCGGACGGCATGCCTACCTACCACCTCGCCAATGTGGTCGATGATCACCTGATGGCCATTACCCATGTTATTCGTGGTGAGGAGTGGATTAATTCGGCTCCCAAACATTTTCTCCTCTATCAGTATTTTGGTTGGGAAATGCCACAGCTCTGTCACATGCCGTTGTTGAGGAACCCCGATAAAAGCAAGCTCAGCAAGCGTAAGAATCCCACCAGCATCACCTACTACCGCGATATGGGGTATTTGCCCGAAGCGGTGGTGAATTATCTGGGGCGTATGGGGTGGTCGATGCCGGATGAAAGTGAAAAGTTTTCTCTGCAGGAAATGCTGGCGCACTTTGATATCAGTTCTGTTCATCTGGGAGGCCCGGTATTTGATACCGAAAAGCTGGATTGGTTGAATGGTTGCTGGATACGCGAAAATCTTGATGACGAACAGTTTGCCGACCGTGTTGCGGCTTGGGCACTAAATCGCGATAACCTCAGTCAAATGATCCCATTGATCAAGGAGCGCGTAGAAAAGTTTACCGATATCGCGCCTCTGTTGAGTTTTATGCTCTCTGGAATGCCGGCGTTACAAGAGAACAGTTTTGAGCATAAAAAGCTTGAATTGGATACGGTCTGCAAGATATTGCAATTCAGCTCCTGGCGGTTAGATAACCTGCGTCACTGGCATCGCGATGGGTTATACCAAGAACTGAATCAGCTGGCTCAGGGGATGGACTTAAAATTAAAAGATTTCCTGTTTCCGCTGTTTGTCGCTGTGGCGGGCTCTCCGTCAGCGCCTCCGCTGTTTGATGCTATGGCCATCCTCGGCCCTGATATTGTCAGAGCGCGCGTTAGACACGCTCTCAATGCCGCTGGCGGCGTATCCAAAAAACAGCTCAAGAAGCTGGAAAAAGAATATCAGGAATTGTCCAGAACACGGCTAGAGCATCCTGAAGAACAAGCTTGACACCTATGGGGTCAGTACCTAAAATTCGCAGCCTCTTTCGGGGCTATAGCTCAGCTGGGAGAGCGCAACACTGGCAGTGTTGAGGTCAGCGGTTCGATCCCGCTTAGCTCCACCAAATAAAAACCCCTGCATAAACGTGCAGGGGTTTTTTATTGGGCGGGCGAGGGGTTTATAAAACGCTTTGTCAGTATGAGTGCCTGCTGGTTACTGAATCTGGGCCCATTTTTGGCCCCGAGTTTCAGGCTTCATATCTTTTTTTTGCCAGCTTGCTGTCTGTTGCATTTCCAGCGGTAGACGGCATACCCCGTGAAGGCAAAACCGATGGCGATGACGTAACCGATGCCATATATCAGTCCAGTCACTTTATAAACGGGGCCATACATCAGGTACTCGGCCATCATATAAACACATATGCCCAGAAGCATGCCCCAAACGTATTGGGGTAGGGCGGTGGCATATACATAGCCGCATAGCATTGAGGGGACGGCCATCAGCAGGAGGACGGATGTAATATTTTGAGCAAAGATGGCGGCCCAAGTTGCCGACCCAAACATCAAGAGTGCTCCCACCAGATACGCCTGTATTCGTTGCATGACCCCATACCCCTTTATATAGCTGTGTTTTTAACAGTCTTTCACAGAGCAGTTGCGGAACCTATTGGACGTTAGTCGTGGGGCATAAAAAAGCAGCCATTTCTAGTGGAAATGGCTGCTTTTTGTAGTGCTATCTTGCTCCAGATTATTCCATTAATACTTCTGTTGCATCGAGCTTCCAGACGCCATCAATCAGTTTCAGGTGATCGATTTCCTTTTCGATAATGCCATCTTTATTAAATACATCGCTGGCCCGTGTCCAGGCAGATACCGTAGCGGTTTCGCCATCAATATCAATAGAGCTTATGCCGTATTCGTGGAGAATCACCGAACCCATATTGACAATGTTCTTCCAGTCAGCGACGTATTCCTTGCTGGTTCGGCCATCGATCATCGTCGGTGTTAATAGTACGTATGCATCCTCGTATTTGCGGGCCTTAAGCGCCGCGTAATAGCTGTTAACTACGGCTTCTGGGGTGTTTTCTGTTTCAGCCGCCGATAGCCATGTGGCGCTTGACAGCAGCAAAGCCGACAGCAAACTGGTTATTGTTAAACGCATTTTACCCGCTAGTCTTTTACTCATTATTGTAATCTCCTAAACGCACTCTAATTATGACTATCAGGCTTTCTCCAAGTTCAGCCCTTTTGTCGGTTCATGCTGACATATCAGTGCGAATTTGGCCATAGGTAGCACATGGGGTTTATTTGTCGTGTTGTATGTGAACGTTTTTGTGGGCGAAAAAAACCGCCAGGTGTGGCGGTTTTTTTCTATCAACGCTGGTCTCAGCCGGGGTAATCGCGCTTTGGCGAACCTGTGTACAGTTGGCGTGGGCGGCCAATACGGTAGGGGTTGCTGAGCATTTCGTTCCAGTGGGAAATCCAGCCCACTGTGCGGCCTGTGGCGAAGATGACAGTGAACATTTCTGTCGGAATGCCAATGGCTTTCATGATGATACCGGAATAGAAATCCACATTGGGATAGAGTTTCTTCGCGACGAAGTACTCGTCTTCCAGTGCGATTTGCTCCAGACGCTTGGCGATTTTCAGCAGGGGATCATTTTCAATGCCCAGTTCCGCCAGTACGGCGTCACAAGCTTCTTTCATTACCTTGGCACGAGGATCAAAGTTTTTGTACACGCGGTGGCCAAAGCCCATCAGGCGGAAGGGGTCATCCTTGTCTTTCGCACGCTTGATAAAGCCGTCGATGTGTTTCTCATCGCCAATTTGCTCCAGCATTTCCAGTACTGCCTGGTTGGCGCCACCGTGGGCGGGTCCCCACAATGCAGCGATACCAGCGGCAATGCAGGAGAAGGGGTTGGCGCCAGAAGAACCGGCCAGGCGAACAGTAGAGGTGGATGCATTTTGTTCGTGGTCAGCGTGGAGCAGGAACAACAGATCCATGGCTTTGGCGACAACCGGATTGATGTTGCTAGGCTCGCAGGGAGTACCGAACATCATATGCAAGAAGTTCTCTGAATAGCTCAGGCTGTTGTCGGGATACATGTAAGGCTGGCCAATGAAGTGCTTGTGACACATGGCCGCCAGAGTAGGCATTTTTGCGATCAAGCGGTGAGCTGTGATCAGTCGATGTTCGGGGTCGTTGATATCCATGGAATCGTGATAGAACGATGACATGGCACCGACAACGCCACAGAGCATGGCCATGGGGTGCGCATCGTAACGGAAACCTGACATGAACTGCTCAATTGAGCGGTTGACCATGGTGTGTTGATTGATGATTTTCTGGAAGTTTTCTTTTTCTGTACCTACGGGAAGTTCACCGTGAAGAAGTAGGTAGCAGGTTTCGAGATAGTTGGATTTTTCAGCCAATTGCTCAATCGGGTATCCACGGTGCAGGAGAATACCTTTTTCACCGTCGATGTAAGTAATCTTTGACTCGCAGGCAGCGGTTGACCCAAAGCCGGGATCGTAGGTCCAGCAACCTGTTTTAGGTACCTGGGAAATATCAATAACATCTTCACCGAGGGTGCTCTTGAGAATGGGCAGCTCAAGGTTAATATCTGTGCCCTCAACTGAAAGATTGACCTTCTTATCGCTCATTGGGTTCTCCTAAGAGTCAGGAATCTGGATCTGGGATAGCAAGTAAATAGTCTTGCGAAATGACCTGAAAAATTTATCAGAGGCGGGAAACTATAGCCTGCTCGAAAAAATTGTCAATTTAAGTGAGGATCGATGCAGTGAATAGCGACTATCGATAGGTCGTATGCCGATCACTGGTTGTTGGCAATCAGACGACGGTTTAATTGTAATCGGCTTGTAATGCACCTATAATTTCCGCCCGATCTAACCCGGCATGCTAACGATGGTATAGCCGATTCCCTGCTTTGCATTTAACTCATCTTATAGCTAGCTGTACAGATTAGATAAGGTGTATATACCGTGAACAAGAAAAGACCTGTAAATCTCGATATTGGAACTATTCAGCTTCCAATTACTTCCTACGCGTCCATTCTTCACCGGGTATCCGGTGTAGTTCTGTTTGCTGCCATTGGGGTATTCCTCTGGTTGCTGGACTCAAGCCTTTCCTCAGAAGAGGGGTTCAATGCTATTAAGGAGACCATGGGCAGCCCGCTTTGCAAGCTGATCATATGGGCTTCACTGGCAGGACTGGCCTATCACATGGCGGCAGGGATTCGTCACCTCATTATGGACTTCGGTGTGGGTGAAACACTTGAAGGTGGTCGTCTGGGTGCGAAGATCGTCCTGGTTGTTGCCGCCATTCTGATTTTGCTTGCGGGGGTATGGGTAGCATGATTACCAATATTACAAGTTTCGGTCGTAGCGGCTTGTCTGACTGGCTGTTACAGCGTGTGACCGCTGTGGTGATGGCGGCCTATGCCATTTTTATTACGTTTTACCTGCTGTTTACCCCAAATCTGGAATACAGTCAGTGGGTAGCTCTTCACAGCTGCCTGTGTATGAAAGTGTTCAATGTCCTGACTGTATTGTCGATTGCCATCCACGCATGGATTGGCCTGTGGGCAGTGCTGACTGATTATGTGACTGTCCGTCTGCTTGGTCCAAAAGCGACACCACTGCGTATTTTCCTGCAGTTAGGCATGATTGCCGTAACGTTGGTGTACGTCATCTGGGCTCTTGATATCGTTTGGGGAATTTAAATCCATGACTAGCGTAAGAACTATTTCCTTCGACGGCGTAATCGTCGGTGGTGGTGGCGCCGGTATGCGCGCCGCATTGCAACTGGCTCAGTCCGGTTATAAAACAGCTGTAATTTCCAAGGTGTTCCCAACTCGCTCACACACCGTGTCAGCTCAGGGTGGTATTACCTGTGCAATTGCCAGTGATGACCCAAATGATGATTGGCGCTGGCACATGTACGACACCGTCAAGGGTTCTGACTATATTGGTGATCAGGACGCTATTGAGTACATGTGTTCAGTCGGCCCTGAAGCGGTCTTCGAGCTGGAACACATGGGCTTGCCATTCTCACGTACCGAAGAAGGTCGTATCTATCAGCGTCCTTTCGGTGGTCAGTCCAAAAATTTTGGTGAGGGCGGTCAGGCTGCTCGTACCTGCGCTGCTGCTGACCGTACTGGTCACGCATTGCTGCACACTCTTTATCAGAACAATGTCAAAAACAATACCGTCTTCTTTAATGAATGGTTTGCGGTAGATCTGGTGAAAAATGCCAATGACGAAGTTGTTGGGGTTATTGCGATTGACATCGAGACAGGTGAAACCGTCTTTGTAAAATCCAAAGCGACCGTATTGGCTACCGGTGGTGCAGGTCGTATCTATGCATCCACCACCAATGCCCACATTAATACCGGTGACGGTATTGGTATGGCACTCCGTGCCGGCTTCCCTGTTCAGGATATTGAAATGTGGCAGTTCCACCCGACCGGAATTGCCGGCGCGGGTGTGCTTGTTACTGAAGGCTGTCGTGGTGAAGGTGGTTACCTGATCAATAAAGACGGCGAGCGTTTCATGGAGCGTTATGCCCCCAACGCCAAAGACCTTGCGTCCCGTGACGTTGTAGCCCGCTCCATGACTCTGGAAATTCTCGAAGGTCGCGGTTGTGGCGAAAAAGGTGATCATGTCTATCTGAAGTTGGACCACCTGGGCGAAGAAGTCCTGGAAAGCCGCCTGCCCGGTATCTGCGAGCTGTCAAGAACGTTTGCTCACGCCGATCCGGTTAAAGAGCCCGTTCCTGTGATTCCAACCTGTCACTATATGATGGGCGGTATCCCCACCAACGTTGATGGTCAGGCTCTGACACTGGACGCTGATGGCAACGAAAAAGTAATTAACGGTCTATACGCCTGTGGTGAGGCGGCCTGTGTGTCGGTTCATGGGGCTAACCGCCTCGGCGGTAACTCACTGCTCGACCTGGTGGTATTCGGTCGTTCCTCTGGCCTGTTCATTGAAAAGGCTCTCCGTGAAGGTATCAATATGGATGACCCCACGGATGATCACGTCAATGCCGCGATGGCACGTCTAAATCGTGTTAATAGCAGTAATGATGGGGAGGGCGCTGCCGAACTGCGTGCTGAACTGCAGAACATTATGCAGAACCATTTTGGCGTATTCCGCCGTGGTGATTTCATGCAGGAAGGCATTAAGAAGCTTGAAGCATTGCGCCCCCGCATTGAGAACGTTCGCCTTGATGATAAAAGCAACGCTTACAATACGGCCCGTATTGAAGCTCTCGAGTTGCAAAATCTGCTTGAAGTTGCGGAAGCAACCGCGATTACTGCAGAAGAGCGTAAAGAGAGCCGCGGTGCTCACGCTCGGGAAGACTACTCTGAGCGCGATGATGAAAACTGGCTGTGTCACTCTGTTTATTTCCCCGGCGATAAGCGAGTGGGTAAACGCAGTGTGAATTTCTCACCCAAAACCATGGAAGCCTTCGCACCGAAGGCGCGTACCTACTAATAAAAGGTTAGTGAACCATGTTGAATGTAAGTATTTATCGTTATAACCCTGATGTGGACGAAGCGCCGTACATGCAGGACTATGAGGTTGATACCGCAGGTAAGGACCTGATGGTGCTAGATGTTCTGGAATTACTTAAAGCTCAGGATCCGACACTGGCATATCGTCGCTCATGTCGTGAAGGTGTGTGTGGTTCTGATGGTATGAACATCAGCGGCAAGAATGGCCTGGCCTGTATTACTCCACTATCTGAATGTGTGAAGGGCGACAAACTGGTACTGCGTCCGCTGCCAGGGCTGCCCGTGGTACGTGATCTGGTCATTGATATGAGCCAGTTCTATGCTCAGTACGAAAAAATTCAGCCATACCTGGTGAACAATCAACCGGCACCTGCGATCGAGCGTTTGCAGTCTCCGGAAGATCGCGCCAAGCTGGATGGCCTCTACGAGTGCATCCTTTGTGCTTGTTGTTCTACCAGCTGTCCTTCCTTCTGGTGGAACCCGGACAAATTCATTGGTCCCGCTGGTCTCCTCCAGGCCTACCGCTTTCTGATTGACAGTCGTGATACTGACACAGAAAATCGCTTGTCAAATCTGGATGATCCCTTCAGCGTATTCCGTTGTCATGGTATTCAGAACTGTGTCTCTGTTTGCCCTAAAGGGTTGAACCCAACAAAGGCAATCGGGCACATCAGAAACATGTTGTTGAGAAGCGCTACCTAAGAATGCTGACGCATAATAATGACAACCCATCGGGCCCTCCGTCAAAAGAGGGCCTTGATGATCCTGCTTTCATACTATAGGGAACCTTTCGATGCCTGAAAGCATCATGCAGCAATTTTTGCGCTCTTCCCATCTCTCAGGTGGGAACGCCGCATATATCGAAGATTTATACGAAACTTACCTACACGACCCCAATGCAGTGCCCGAAGAGTGGCGCTCATTCTTTGACTCCCTTCCGAGAGTAAACGGCCATTCTGGTGCCGATGTCTCTCACGCAACCATACAGGATTATTTCGAGCTGCTCGGTCGTCGCCGTGCGCGACCTACGCCTGCACCTGGTTCAGGTGGCATGAATGTTGAGCATGAGCGGAAGCAAGTTAAAGTTTTGCAGCTGATCAGTTCGTATCGCAACCGCGGTCATCAGAAAGCCAGCCTTGATCCGCTTGGCATTATGAAGCGCGAGCAGGTGCCGGATCTTCAGTTGAACTACCATGGGCTGACCGAAGCTGACCTGGATACTACATTCCAATGCGGCACGCTGTTTATTGGCAAACAGGAAGCGCCGCTAAAAGAAATTATCGCTGCACTTGAGGAAACCTACTGCCGCCACGTCGGCGTTGAGCTAATGCACATCACCGATTTGGCTGAAAAGCAATGGCTGCAGCAGCGACTTGAAAGTGTTCGTTCGAAGCCAACCTATGACAACGAGATGCGCAAGCATGTGCTGCAACGACTGTCTGCTGCAGAAGGTCTAGAACGGCACCTTGATTCGAAGTATCCCGGTACCAAAAGGTTTGGGCTAGAGGGCGGTGAGTCTCTGATTCCATTGCTGGACGGTTTGATTGAGCGTGCCGGAGAATACGGGGCAAAAGAAATTGTTCTGGCGATGGCTCACCGCGGCCGCCTCAATGTGTTGGTCAACGTGTTGGGCAAGAATCCGGCAGACTTGTTTGCCGAGTTTGAAGGCAAGCGCCATGTGGATACTTCCGGTGATGTGAAGTACCACCAGGGCTTTTCCTCCAACGTGATGACCCCGGGTGGTGAAGTGCACTTGGCGTTGGGCTTTAACCCATCTCACCTTGAAATCGTATCCCCGGTGGTTGAGGGTTCCGCTCGCGCTCGACAAGATCGCAGGGTGGATCCGGAAGGCAACAAGGTAGTACCCATTCTCGTTCATGGTGATGCGGCCTTTGCCGGTCAGGGCGTGGTGATGGAAACCCTGCAAATGTCCCAGATCCGGGGCTATAAAACAGGTGGTACCGTTAACCTCGTCATCAATAATCAGGTTGGCTTTACCACCAGCCGTCGGGAAGATTGCCGCTCTACCGAATACTGCACAGACATTGCCAAGATGGTTCAGGCGCCCATTATCCATGTCAATGGTGATGACCCTGATGCGGTGATGTTCTGTACCTTCCTCGCCATGGATTATCGGTACCAGTTCAAGAAAGACATTGTCATTGACTTGGTTTGTTATCGGCGTCGAGGTCACAACGAAACGGATGAACCTTCGGCGACCCAGCCTTTGATGTACAAAATCATCAAAAAGCATAAGACCACCCGTGAGTTGTATGCAGACAAGCTCGTCAGTGAAAGCATTCTCAATAAAGATGAGGCTGCGAACATGTTGACAGCCTACCGCGATACCCTAGATCGTGGTGAAAATGTTGTTAACAAGCTGGTTTCCGAGCCGGATGAGGCCTTGTTTGTAGACTGGACCCCTTACCTGGGGCACGAGTGGACAACGCCCGCTGATACCGGCTACCCGCTGCCTGCGTTAAAAGAGGTTGCTAACCGGATTTGTCACATTCCTGAAGGGATTGTTATTCAGCGGCAAGTAGAGAAAATCTACGACGATCGACGCAAAATGGCTGGCGGTGCCCTCGAACTTAACTGGGGCATGGGCGAATTACTGGCCTATGGGACCCTGTTGGAGCAAGGTTATCCAGTTCGAATGACGGGGCAGGATATTGGCCGCGGCACCTTCTCCCACCGACATGCAGTGGTTTTCAATCAGAAAGATGGTGAAACTTACACACCTCTCAAACATATGTCTGAAGATCAGCCTTTGTTTGATATTTATGATTCTTTCCTTTCAGAGGAAGCTGTTCTCGGTTTTGAGTACGGTTATGCCACCACTGCTCCAAATGGCCTGGTCATTTGGGAGGCCCAGTTTGGTGATTTTGCCAATGGTGCCCAGGTTGTTATCGACCAGTTCATTACCAGTGGCGAGCACAAGTGGGGGCGTTTGTGTGGTCTGACCATGCTGCTGCCACACGGTTACGAGGGGCAGGGTCCCGAGCACTCATCCGCGCGCCTGGAGCGCTATTTGCAATTGTGCGCAGAGCACAATATTCAGGTATGTATTCCAACGACTCCGGCACAGGTTTTCCATATGCTGCGCCGACAGGCGATCAGGCCGATGCGTCGTCCGTTGGTGGTGATGAGCCCCAAATGGATTCTTCGCCATAAATTGGCAACCTCGTCGCTGGAAGACTTGGCGAATGGAGAGTTCCTGCCGGTGATTGCCGATAGTGATATCGATGTGAACAAAGCGCGTCGATTGATACTCTGTTCAGGCAAAGTCTACTACCACCTCCTTGAAGAGCGGGAGTCCCGTGGTATTGACGATATCGCCATGGTGCGCATTGAGCAATTGTATCCGTTCCCTGACGAGATTCTGCTGTCGGTATTGAAGCAATATACTGCGCTTGAAGAGGTCGTCTGGTGTCAGGAAGAACCGATTAACCAGGGCGCATGGTATAGCAGTCAGCATCACATGCGTGCAGTGATCGACAACTATCAACCATCTCTGCCTTTACGTTATGTCGGCCGAGCCGCGTCAGCTGCTCCTGCTGCAGGTTACATGTCTGCTCACCTCGAAGAGCAGGCAAAATTTGTTAACGAAGCTTTGAGTTTTTAAGTGGCCAGAGGGCCATCCTCGACCAAGGAAATGATAAAAAATGAGCATTGAAATTAAGGCGCCTACATTCCCCGAATCTGTTCAGGAAGGGAATATTGCTACATGGCATAAACAACCCGGTGATACCGTAGTTCGGGATGAACTACTCGTGGATATCGAGACCGATAAGGTGGTGCTGGAAGTGGTAGCCCCTGCCGATGGCACTTTGCAGGAAGTGTTCAAGGGTGAGGGCGATGTGGTTCTCAGCAATGAAGTCATTGCCAAGGTGGTGGCTGGAGCTGTTGAGTCCGCTCCGGCTGCTGCGCCGGCAGCTGCAGCTGAAGAATCATCGACAGACGATGAGGCTGGCGGTGACACTATTGCCAGCCCCGCAGCACGCAAACTTGCTGAAGAGAAGGGCATTGACCTGCAGCAAGTTACCGGTACGGGTAAAGATGGCCGCATTACCAAAGAAGACGTCGTAGGCTGGCAGGCTCCCGCAGCTCCCAGCGCGCAACCTGCAGCACCAGCGCCCGCACAGCCAGTACAGGAAGCCGTTGCAGTAGCATCTGGTGATCGTGTTGAGAAGCGTGTGCCCATGACACGTATGCGCTCAAGAATTGCTGACCGTTTGCTCCAGGTAACCCAGACCACTGCCATGCTAACCACATTTAACGAAGTAGACATGCATCGCATCATGGCTCTGCGTTCTGAATTCAAGGACACCTTTACCAAGGTTCACAATGGCACACGCCTTGGCTTTATGGGGTTCTTTGTGAAGGCAGCTACTGAAGCACTGAAGCGTTTCCCTTCAGTAAACGCTTCTATTGATGGCAATGATATTGTTTACCATGGTTATCAAGATGTTGGTGTTGCTGTTTCCACCGACAAAGGTCTAGTGGTTCCAGTACTTCGCGATGCAGATAATATGGGTATCGCGGAAATCGAGAGCACCATCGCCGAGTTTGGTGGCAAGGCCCGTGACGGCAAGTTGACTATTGAAGACATGACTGGCGGCACATTTACCATCACCAATGGTGGCGTATTTGGTTCTCTGCTTTCGACGCCAATTCTCAATCCGCCACAGACGGCCATTCTGGGTATGCACAAAATTCAGGAACGTCCGGTAGTGGAAAATGGTCAGGTTGTGGTTCGGCCGATGATGTATCTGGCGCTTTCCTACGATCACCGCTTGATCGATGGTAAAGAAGCAGTTCAGTTCCTCGTGGCTATCAAGGAAATGATTGAGAATCCCGCTAAGATTCTGCTTGAAATTTAATTGCTAATTTATTGAAATTGTTGGGATAAATAATGTCCGATAAATATGATGTGATTGTGATTGGCTCCGGTCCTGCCGGTTACGTGGCAGCGATCAGAGCGGCCCAGCTTGGCTTGAAGACGGCCTGTATTGAGAAGTGGCAGAACAGTAAAGGGCAGGGTGTTAATGGCGGCACCTGCCTGAATGTGGGCTGTATCCCTTCAAAAGCGCTGTTGGACAGTTCCTACAAATATCACGAAGCGAAATCGTCATTGTCCACTCATGGTGTCACCACCGGAAAAGTGGGTATCGACGTTAAAGGGATGATTGGCCGGAAGGCAAAAATTGTTGAACAGCTCACCGGTGGTATCGCCGGGTTGTTTAAAAGCAATGGCGTGACATCTCTGTTTGGCACCGGAAAACTATTGGCCGGTCGTCAGGTCGAGTTCACGGATCACGATGGCAAGACCCAAGTATTGTCCGCCGATAACGTGATCATCGCCACCGGCTCTCAGCCTATCAATATCCCGGTTGCACCTATCGATGGCAAGACCATCATCGACTCCACCGGTGCGCTGGAGCTGACCGAGGTGCCCAAGCGGCTCGGTGTCATTGGTGCTGGTGTTATTGGGCTGGAACTGGGCAGTGTCTGGAACCGCCTTGGCAGTAACGTGGTATTGCTCGAAGCCATGTCAGATTTTCTGGCGATTATGGACCAGCAAATTGCCAAAGAATCCCAAAAGATCTTTACCAAGCAGGGGCTGGATATTCGTCTCAGCTGCCGTGTAACGGGCAGTGAGGTGAAGGGCAAGGAAGTGGTCGTCACATACCAGAACAGTGAAGGCGAAGAAGCTCAGGAAACGTTTGATAAGCTAATTGTCTGTGTGGGACGTCGCCCCTACACCGAGGGTCTGCTGGCTCCAGATAGTGGTGTCAATCTTGATGAGCGCGGCTTTATCTTTGTCAATGAACAATGTGCAACCAATGCGCCGGGTGTCTGGGCTGTTGGTGATGTGGTACGTGGCCCAATGCTTGCCCACAAAGGCTCAGAAGAGGGCGTCATGGTTGCCGAGCGTATCGCCGGCCAGAAGACACAGATGAACTACGATATTATTCCTAACGTTATTTACACCCACCCTGAAATTGCCGCTGTTGGCAAGACTGAAGAGCAGCTGAAACAGGCGGGTGAGCCCTATAATGTGGGTATTTTCCCATTCATTGCCAGTGGCCGGGCGCTCGCAGCGGACGAAACCGAAGGTATGGTGAAAATGATCGCCCATGCTGAGACTGACCGCATTCTGGGTTGCCACATCGTTGGCCCCAGCGCTGCTGACCTGGTCCAACAGGTTGCCATTGCCATGGAATTTGGTTCCAGCGCTGAAGATATCGGTATGACTGTATTTGGTCACCCGACCCTGTCGGAAGCAGTCCATGAAGCCGCATTGGCGGTCAATGGTCACGCGATCCACATTCCAAATCGCAAAAAGCGCAAGTAACAGTGTCTTACGAACTCCGCAGGTACAGCTGGCCTGCGGAGTTTTTTTATCCATCCAATGAAAGCAGCTACGGGGATTTAGAGTATGAACCTACACGAATATCAGGCAAAGCAGCTTTTTGCTGAGTACGGCCTTCCGGTGTCGCAGGGTGTAGCGGCGGAAACCGTGCACGAGGCTGTCGCTGCGGCCGATATCATCGGTGGCGATCGCTGGGTTGTTAAAGCTCAGGTGCATGCCGGTGGTCGCGGCAAGGCAGGTGGCGTCAAACTGGTCACCTCAAAGGCGGAAATTGAAGAATTTGCACGCCAGTGGCTGGGCAATCGTCTAGTGACCTACCAGACAGATGCCAACGGACAGCCCGTCAGTCGCATTCTGGTTGAGTCCTGTACCAATATTGCTCAGGAGCTGTATCTGGGAGCTGTTATCGATCGATCTACCCGTCGCATCGTATTTATGGCCTCTACTGAAGGTGGCGTTGAGATTGAGAAGGTGGCTGAAGAAACACCGGAAAAAATTCTCAAGGCCGTTATTGACCCTCTGACCGGAGCACAACCCTACCAGGCACGTGAACTGGGCTTCCAACTGGGACTGAACTCCGATCAAATCAAGCAGTTCACCAAACTGTTCCTGGGCCTGGCAAAACTGTTCCAGGATTACGACCTGGCCTTGCTCGAAATTAACCCTCTGGTTATCACCGATGAAGGCAACCTCCACTGCCTGGACGGAAAGATCAATATTGACGGGAATGCCATGTACCGTCAGCGCAAGCTGCAGGATATGCACGATCCTTCCCAGGATGACGCCCGTGAAGCACACGCTGCCAAATGGGATCTGAACTACGTGGCGCTGGATGGCAATATTGGCTGTATGGTCAATGGTGCTGGTCTGGCCATGGGCACCATGGATATTGTCAAACTCCACGGCGGTCAACCTGCCAACTTCCTTGATGTGGGCGGTGGTGCGACGAAAGAGCGCGTTGTTGAAGCATTCAAGATCATTCTTTCGGACGAGAAAGTTCAAGCGGTACTGATCAATATTTTTGGCGGCATCGTGCGCTGTGATCTGATCGCTGAAGGCGTGATGGGCGCAGTAGAAGAAGTGGGCGTAAAAGTACCGGTTGTGGTCCGCCTTGAAGGTAACAACGCTGAACTGGGCTCAAAAATTCTGGCAGATAGCGGTTTGAACATCATCGCCGCAACCAGCCTGACTGATGCAGCCCAGCAAGTGGTAAAAGCAGCGGAGGGCAACCAGTAATGTCTATCCTTATCAACAAATCAACCAAAGTTATCTGCCAGGGTATTACTGGCGGACAGGGCACATTCCACACTGAGCAGGCCATTGAATATGGCACGCAGATGGTGGGTGGCGTTACCCCCGGCAAGGGTGGTACGACGCACCTTGGTCTTCCTGTCTTCAACACAGTTGCTGATGCCGTTGCCGAAACCGGCGCCGAAGCTTCAGTGATCTATGTGCCTGCACCATTCTGTAAGGACTCGATTCTGGAAGCGGCCAATGCCGGTATCAAGTTGATTGTCTGTATTACAGAAGGTATTCCGACACTGGATATGCTGGAGTGTAAGGTCAAATGCGATGAACTTGGCGTGCGCCTGATTGGCCCCAACTGCCCGGGTGTAATCACTCCCGGCGAGTGTAAGATCGGCATTATGCCCGGTCATATCCACCTGCCAGGTAAGGTCGGCATTGTTTCCCGCTCCGGTACTCTGACTTATGAGGCCGTGAAACAAACTACGGACTACGGCTTTGGTCAGTCTACTTGTGTCGGTATTGGTGGTGACCCGATTCCCGGCTCTAACTTTATCGACATCCTGGCGATGTTCGAGAAAGATCCTGCGACAGAAGCCATTGTGATGATCGGTGAAATTGGTGGTACTGCTGAAGAAGAAGCTGCGGCTTACATCAAGGCAAATGTCACTAAGCCTGTAGTTTCCTACATTGCTGGTGTTACGGCACCTGCGGGCAAACGCATGGGTCACGCTGGTGCCATCATTGCAGGTGGCAAGGGTACTGCTGATGATAAATTTAAGGCCCTGGAAGATGCCGGAGTGAAGACTGTTCGCAGTCTGGCAGACATCGGTGACGGCCTGAAGGAAATCACTGGCTGGTAATCTGACTGGTGTCATCGAAAAAAGGCGGCCTCCGGGCCGCCTTTTTTGATTATGGCGCAGATCAGCTGATGGTTCTGGCTGACTTTTTTTGCCTCTGAGCTTGAATTTGGCGTACTTGTCCCCACCTTTGTTTCATCCTAATAAACACAGATAAGGGAGACATTGATAGCCATGACAGTCGAGACCCACGGTTTCCAAACTGAAGCCAAGCAATTGCTTCACTTAATGATTCACTCGCTTTACAGCAATCGTGAAATCTTTCTTCGTGAACTGATATCCAATGCGTCGGATGCGGCTGATAAACTTCGTTTTGAAGCCCTGGCTGATGCCTCGCTGTATGACAATGACAGTGACCTGCGTATTCGCATCGACCTCAATCCGGATGACGGCATCGTTACCATCCACGATAACGGTGTCGGTATGTCCAAGGAGGAAGTTGTCGAGAATCTGGGCACCATCGCCAAATCCGGCACATCGCAGTTCCTGCAGGGTTTGTCTGGGAATCAGAAAAAAGATGCACAGCTGATTGGTCAATTCGGTGTGGGTTTTTACTCGGCATTCATCGTTGCCGATAAAGTGGTGGTGGAAACCCGCCGTGCGGGAGCGGCTGCTGACCAGGCCGTGCGCTGGACCTGTGAAGGCGAGGCCGAATACACCATCGAAGAAATTGAAAAGCAGGATCGCGGCACAACCATCACTCTGTACCTCAAGGATGATGCGCTGGAATTTGCCAGCGAATTGAGAGTTCGCAGCATTGTAAAAAAATATTCTGATCACATCGGCATTCCCGTGGCGCTTCGCAAGTTAGCGGATAAGCAGGACAAAGACTCCGATGAGCGAACCTATGACTACGACACAATCAATAACGCGACGGCACTTTGGACACGCCCACGCAGTGAGATCAAGGATGATGAATACCAGGAATTTTACAAACATATCTGCCATGACTTTGTGACACCCCTGGCGTGGAGTCACAACCGCGTAGAAGGCAAGCTCGACTACACTAGCCTGTTATATGTGCCAGGCCATGCGCCCTTTGACCTCTACAACCGCGAAGTCTCCAGGGGGCTGAAACTCTACATTCAGCGCACATTCATTATGGATGATGCCTCACAATTCCTGCCTTCCTACCTGCGTTTCATTCGCGGTGTGCTGGACTCAAACGACTTGCCGTTGAATGTGTCCAGGGAAATTCTGCAACACAGCGCCGCAGTGGATAGCATCCGCTCTGCACTGGTGAAGCGTATCCTGGATATGCTGGAAAAAATGGCTAAGGAATCGTCCGACGACTACCGCACTTTCTGGCGCGAATTTGGCGCCGTGCTGAAAGAGGGGCCCGCTGAAGATTTTGCCAACAAGGAACGCATTGCTGGTCTATTCCGTTTTGTCACCACAAAAACCGAGGGTGATGAAGCGACAGATTCCCTGGCGGATTACGTCGCGCGGATGAAAGATGGCCAGGAAAAAATTTATTTCCTGGTGGCAGACAATCTGACCAGTGCCCGCAACAGTGCCTATCTGGAGGCTTTCCGTAAGAATGATATTGAAGTCCTGTTGCTGACTGACCGTCTTGATGAGTGGACCATCGCCCATGTCGCTGAGTTTGAAGGCAAAGAACTGAAAGATATTACCAAGGGTGAACTTGAGGAGAGCCTGTTTGCCGACGATGCCGATACTGAAGACAAAGCCGATAAAAATGACTCTTCGTCAACAGAGGCTATTGAGAAAATCAGCAACCTCCTGAAGGATAAGGTGGAGAGCGTTAGGGAGACGCGTCGTCTTACAGACTCCCCAGCCTGCTTGGTTTATGCGGAAGATGCCCTGAGCCCCCACATGAGAAAGATGATGGAAGCTGCTGGTCAGAAAATGCCTGCCGACAAGCCTGTACTTGAAATTAATGCTTCGCATCCGCTGGTTCGTCAGTTGGGAAGTGAGAGTGACGAACAGCGCTCCGCTGAATTGACAGGTTTGCTTTATGATCAGGCTGTTCTTTCAGCGGGTGAGCAACTGGAAAACCCCGCTTTATTTGTGAAACGACTTAACCAGCTGTTGTTTGAAGGTGCCGCGTAGCTTCCTGGCGGTGATTCAACCTATAATCTTTGGGTGATTCACCGCGAAGTAGATACATGGCAACAGTAACAAAAATAGCCGTTCTTGGCGGTGGCAGTTTTGGTACTGCCATCGCCAATATGATTTCAGCCAACGGTCATGACGTCACCCTGTGGATGCGTGACAGGGACAACGTTGAACAGTGCGCCCGGCTGCATGAAAACGTCAATTACATGCCGGGTTACCGGCTGGATGACAATCTGAAATTCTCAAGTGACCTGGAACAGACACTACAAGGTTGTCAGGTCGTCTTTTTTTCCGTACCCAGCAAGGCATTCCGTGATATTGCCCATCAGGCAAAACCTTTTCTTCCCCCGGGGACCATAGCGATCAGTACCGCCAAAGGTATTGAAGCCAACACCTTCAAGCTGATGAGTGAAATTCTGGAGGAGGAACTGCCCCAAGTTAGGCTAGGGGTCATCAGCGGCCCTAACCTGGCCAAGGAAATCGCTAAAAAGGCCATCACCGCCACGGTTATCGCCAGTGATGACAGCGAACTGTGTAAAACTGTTCAATGTTTGTTGGGCTCCCGATATTTTCGTGTTTACGCCAATCGGGATCGTTTTGGGGTTGAGTTGGCAGGGGCCTTAAAAAATATCTACGCGATTGCCGCGGGTATGGCCGCAGCAATGCACATGGGCCAAAACACCATCAGCGTGCTGATTACCCGCAGCCTGGCTGAAATGAGCCGTTTCGCAGCTAAACTGGGTGCCAATCCTATGACCTTTCTTGGTCTCAGTGGTGTTGGTGATTTGTTTGTTACCTGCACATCACCACTCAGTCGTAATTTTCAGGTGGGTTATGCCCTTGGTGAAGGCCTGGAGCTGGAGGCAGCTGTGGCGAAGGTCGGTCAGGTTGCTGAAGGCATCAATACCACCCGTATTATCAAGGAAGAAGCCGAGCAGCTGGGTATCTACATGCCGTTGGTCAGTGCACTGTATGAAACCATGTTCAACCAGCGGCCAGTCAGCGAAGTACTGAGTAGTTTGATGTTGGCAGAACAGAGTACCGATGTGGAATTTTTTGCGGAGTGAATGCCATGAATGACGAGACAAAAGCGAACCTGTTAAATCCCGATACCTGGATTCGACTGCTCTACATGATACTGTTTGCTCTGTTACTGGTGCTGGCGCGGCTGGTTATTCTCGCGGTCGCTGTGCTGCAGTTTGTTTTTGTCCTTGTGACGGCTAAACCGAACACGTCGCTGCTGGAGCTAGGCCAGGGCGTGTCCAAGTGGGCGTTACAGGCTTTTCTGTTCCTGACCTATAACAGTGACGAGAAACCCTATCCGTTTACAGATTGGCCGGAGACTCAGGTTATTGAGCCTCAAGAGCCCATGAAAAGCAGGGAAGATGTAAAACCTACGACTACCGCTGTCAGCAGCTCTGAAGATGTGCCTTCGTTTATCACGCCCTCTGAGAGAGAAAAGGATATTCCTGACGATAATCCCAAGGCTTAGTGGTGCTGATTTACCTGTTGCGTCACGGTGACGCGCCTTATGACCAGGTTCGTGGTGAACGGGCTCTGTCCCAGCGCGGACATGACGAGACCAGAGTTGTTCTAGAGCAACATCTGGACGACTTACAGAGCCTCGACCTGATACTTTGCAGCCCGGTTCTACGCGCCCGGCAAACGCTCAGTGTTGTGCAGGAAACGCTGTCTTACCAGGGTGATTTGCTGTTTGAGGATGTGCTGCGTTCAGAAGCACGCTTATCCGCGGTAGAGGCTTGTGTGGACAAGCTCCAGGTTTCCTCTCTTTTACTGCTGAGCCATCAACCCTTGATTGGCAAGATGCTGGAATATCTCACTGACCAGCCAGGACTCGGTTGGTCCATGACCACGAGTAGCCTGGCTTGTCTCGATGCTGTTGCTTTTGGACGTGGGGCTGCAGAGCTGCGGTGGCTCACCCAGCCCTGAGTAGATCCGTGTTCAGCAACCAATAAGCGACAGGAATTCGTTGCGTGTAGCCTGATTTTCCCGGAATGCCCCCAGCATGGCCGAGGTCTTCATCAGGGAATTCTGTTTTTCCACGCCGCGCATCATCATGCACATGTGTTTGGCTTCAATGATGACGGCCACGCCCTGGGCGCCGGTGACGGACTCAATGGTATTGGCAATTTGCGTGACCAGCGTTTCCTGAATCTGCAAGCGGCGGGCAAACATGTCGACAATACGAGCAACTTTGGACAGACCCAGAACAACGCCGTCCGGAATATAGGCAACATGACATTTGCCAATAAATGGCAGTAGGTGGTGCTCACACAAGGAATAGAGCTCGATGTCTTTCACGATCACCATTTCATTGGCGTCCGATGGGAAGAGGGCACCGTTGATAACGTCCTCCAATTTCTGGTGATAACCTTTGGTCATAAACTCAAATGCTTTGGCGGCGCGCTGAGGGGTGTCTACCAGCCCCGGACGTGATACGTCCTCGCCAATGGACTCTAGGATCTGGGTGTAGCAGTCGGCAATATTCACAGTTTGTCTCGGTTCCAACACGAAGTATTCGGTGTATAACCCTACGTCAGGGGCTGAGAAACGTAAAGCCATTTGTGGTGCTGCTGGTTACAATAGCGCGATGAATAAGACATCGGAAAAACCCTGTACTGTGGGCGAGGCTATTCGCTACGGAGCCGAGCAGTTTGATGCTGCCAGCCTGTATTTTGGCCACGGCACAGACAATGCCTGGGATGAGTCCCTGTCCCTGGTATTGTATTGCCTGTCGTTACCCTGGGATGTTGATCCATCCGTTCAGGAGCGTCAGCTTACAGAAGACGAATGGTGCAGTATCAAGGCCCTTTTTGAGCGTCGTATCACGGAGCGCATACCGGCAGCCTATCTGATTGGCGAGGCCTGGTTCGCTGGCGTGCCTTTTTGGGTGGATTCAAGAGTGCTGGTGCCCCGGTCTCCCATAGCAGAGCTTATTGAGAATGAGTTCTATCCCTGGTTATCACAACCGCCAAATACAATTCTTGATCTCTGCACCGGTAGTGGTTGTATAGGCATTGCCTGTGCACTCCACCTTGAGGGAGTAGCAGTCACATTGAGTGATATTTCTCAAGAAGCACTTGCTGTGGCAGAAAAAAATATTGCTCGCTATGCCCTGGAAGAACGAGTTACTGCCATTGAGTCAGACTTGTTTGATGGACTGGGGTCACAGCGCTTTGACCTGATTGTCAGCAACCCACCCTATGTCGATGCTGAAGATATCGCATCCATGCCGGATGAATATCACCATGAACCTTCAATCGGCCTGGCATCGGGTAATGATGGACTCGATTTTACGCGCCGATTGCTGATTCAGGCTGAAAGCCATCTCACCGAGAAGGGCGTGTTGATTGTGGAAGTGGGGAACTCTTGGGAAGCACTGGAAGAGGCCTATCCCCAGGTGCCATTCCTGTGGCTGGAATTTGAGCGCGGCGGTCATGGGGTTTTTATGCTGACGGCGCTCCAACTCCGGGAATATCGCTCTGTGCTCTGTCCGGCGTGAGACATCGCCGGTAGCTTCGTATAAAATTCGCCTCTTTGCGGGGCACATGCCGTGTAAGCATGGCCTCTGTTAACTGGAACTGGGAATCTTATGTCGGGCAATAGCATAGGCAAACTTTTCACCGTAACAACGTTTGGCGAAAGCCACGGCTTGGCTTTGGGTTGTATCGTTGATGGCTGTCCTCCCGGGTTGGCATTGACTGAAGAGGATATGCAGCGGGACCTGGATCGTCGCAAGCCTGGTCAGTCCCGTTACACTACCCAGCGTCGTGAACAGGATCAGGTGAAAATCCTGTCCGGCGTGTTTGAAGGTAAAACCACCGGCTGTCCCATCGGCCTGATCATCGAAAATACGGATCAGCGCTCCAAGGACTATTCCAATATCAAAGACCAGTTCCGCCCGGCCCATGCGGATTACACCTATTTTCAAAAGTACGGCATTCGCGATTACCGCGGTGGTGGACGCTCGTCAGCCCGTGAAACTGCCATGCGGGTTGCAGCAGGTGCAATTGCCAAGAAATACCTGAAAGCGATTGCCGGTATTGAAGTGCGCGGTTACCTCTCCCAGCTTGGCCCCATCAAGGCAGAACAAGTACTGTTCGACGAGGTGGAAAACAATCCCTTCTTTTGCCCCGATCCGGACAAAGTGCCTGAAATGGAAGCCTATATGCAGCAGTTGCAAAAGGATGGCGACTCAGTAGGGGCGAAGATAACCGTGGTTGCCAGCAACGTGCCGCCGGGTCTGGGTGAACCCATCTTTGATCGCCTCGATGCCGAGATTGCCCACAGCCTGATGAGTATCAACGCTGTGAAAGGCGTTGAAATCGGGGCAGGGTTTGATGCGGTAGCCCAGAAGGGAACCGAGCATCGGGATGAAATAACCCCGGAAGGTTTCCTGTCTAATCATGCAGGTGGGGTTCTGGGGGGTATTTCCTCTGGCCAGAACATTATTGCTCACTTGGCGTTAAAGCCCACCAGTAGCTTACGTATTCCTGGAAAGTCTGTGGATGTTCACGGTAACCCCATTGAAGTGGTGACGACCGGGCGTCACGATCCCTGCGTGGGTATACGGGCCACCCCAATCGCAGAGGCCATGCTGGCGATTACCCTTATGGATCACCTGATGCGCCACCGTGCACAGAATATGCACGTGGATACTGGACTGGAGCCGATCCCCGCCGGTAAAGGCAGCTGATACCCTATGCAGCAGGAGGGCTCTGAGCCGGTTCCATACTGGCGCTTGTCGGCGTTCTACTTTTGCTTTTTCGGCCTGTTAGGGGCGCTGTTTCCCTACTGGTCCCTCTATCTCAAATCTCTGGGTTTTTCTGCCGCTGATATCGGTTTGCTGTTGGCGCTTCCCATGGCGACCAAAGTGGTTGCCCCCAACCTGTGGGGATGGCTGGCAGACCATACGGGTCAACGGCTGCTCATTATCCGTGTGGGCGCCTTGTTGTCCTGTGTATGTTTTTCAGGAATCTTTTTAAGCCAGCAGTTCTGGGTCGTGGCCATGGTGATGATTGGCTACAGTTTTTTCTGGAATGCCGTATTGCCGCAACAGGAGGTGGTTACCACCAGCTTTCTTCGTGAAACCCCCGAAAACTACAGTCGTGTCAGGTTGTGGGGTTCCATCGGATTTATCATCTTTGTTCTGGGCAGCGGCGCCTGGTTTGATGCCTATAGCATTGATAGCCTGCCATTGATCGGCTTTTTGCTGTTGGCCGGCATTTTTATCACCAGTCTGGCGGTGCCAACACCCCATCAACAGAAACATCAGCGTGCCTCGCAACCCTTTCTCTCTGTCTTGCGCCAGCCTGCGGTTGCCGCATTCTTTGTGGCAGGCATACTGATGCAGTTTTCACACGGCATTTACTACAGTTTTTTCAGTATCTATATGGAAACCCAGGGATATAGCCGGGGAGTCATCGGTGTGCTCTGGTCAGTGGGTGTAGTGGCCGAAGTAGTTCTGTTTATGGTTATGCATCGCCTGCTACCGCTCTTTGGTGTGCGTTTAATCATGTCTGTCTGCCTGTTGCTGGCTACACTGCGTTGGCTGACGATTGGCTACTTCCCGGAACTGTTGTGGCTGTTGATATTGGCTCAGACTCTCCATGCCTTCACTTTCGGTGCTTATCACTCAGCCGGTATCGATTGCATAAGGCGACTGTTTGAGCCAGGCAACCAGGGAAAGGCGCAGGCGCTGTACAGCGCTTTCTGCCTGGGGTTGGGTGGTGCTATCGGTTCCTGGTTGGGCGGGCTGGTGTGGGACTACCGATCCCTTTTAGCCTTTGAAATGGGAGCTGCAGCGTGTTTCATAGCCGTGTTTGTGATTTGGTTCCGCTTGAGGGATGAGCGACTTTGAAGCGGTAACGCTAATTGCCATTTATACTGGATTTTTACGATACGGGAGGTGTTCGGATGAAAGCGGTACTGGTCATTATTGTGCTGGTCGTCGTGTATATGTTTTATCCGCAGTACGACCTGATCGTTAAACACAGTCCATTTGATGAAGAGCCAACGCTGGAAGGCACAGGCTATCTCACGGAAGGAAGTTGCCGGGAGGCAGCACAGGCGATAAATGCCCGATATTTTCACTGCTCATCGAAGAATCTTTGGGGCGAATTGTTTGGTACTTATACCAGCTACCGTGAGCCCGAACGCTACTCTGATCCTAAATTGTTTGAGGATATCCATGGGCAATAGGGTGGAGAGACACACTTAAAGCACATAAAAAAACCCACGATAACGTGGGTTTTTTGTATCTGGTCGGTGTGAGAGGATTTGAACCTCCGACCCCTTCCTCCCGAAGGAAGTGCGCTACCAGGCTGCGCTACACACCGGCGGCGCGCATTATATCACTCTCCGTTTTACTGTCCATGCATGGTAACTACGTGACCATTGACAGGGTTTGGGTTTTCATCACACAATTTGCCTCCACTTTTGGAACGGATGGGGCGTTTAATGCCAAGGTCATCTAGTGATAGTACCGATAAAATTCGTGCCAAGAAAAAGCGCTTTCTGGCCCGCGAAGAACGCATTATTGAAAAGGCGTTATACCTGTTGATTCGCGACGGCATCGACAAGGTCACCGTCTCAGCCATCTCCAAAGAGGCTGGTGTCGGCAAGGGCACCGTCTACAAGCACTTCCTTACCAAAACCGAAATTCTCATGCGCATCGTGCTCGACTATGAGCGCAATATCACTGAAAACCTGAGAATAGGCATTGAAGCCACTGACTCTGGTGATCCCGGGGCTGCCGCACGATCCTACTTCAAGGCCCGGTTGGCCAATCCTGCCCTCGACAGGTTGGTGCAGTTACTGGAAGTTAAGTTACAAGATAACGAAGAAGTGGCTGACAAAATGTTGGAGCTACATAGCCTGCGACGTTCCAATGTCGATGCCCTGAATAACATGATTGCCAAGCTGATTGATAAAGGCATTCTTGAAGATGTACCGCCCAGCTATCACTATCTGGCCTGTTGGGCCCTCGCACAGGGTGCAGTGGAGGCTTACTTCAATGTCAGCTATGGCGCAGACCTTGAAGATAAAGAAGACTTCCTGCGCTTTGTCGCCAATATTGGCATCACCATGGGTAACCTGGGGCAGCTGCGGGGCCAGAAGCCATCCTAGACGACAGCGGCTAACTAACCGGTTAGCCCCGTAACCAACTACGCGCCGGGTTCTTTTTCAACGCCTGGCCATCTTGGCCATTCTCTATTTATTCCTGATAGACGTTTGTCCTAGTGGAACAAACGTCTGTACCTATACGCCCAAAAAAGTCTAATAATATGGATTATATAAAGTTGCTAATTTATTGTTTTATCACATATTTGGATAATTTGGTCCGCCTGAGCCTTCTGGCGTTACCCAGGTGATATTCTGACTCGGGTCCTTGATGTCACAGGTTTTACAGTGCACACAGTTCTGGGCATTGATCTGAAAACGGGGACCGCCATTACTGTCTTCTACGACTTCATAGACACCGGCAGGGCAGTAGCGCTGCGCGGGCTCATCGTAAAGGGGCAGGTTGTGGCTGATGGGAATATCTGCATTCTTTAACTTGAGGTGGCAGGGTTGTGCTTCCTCGTGGTTGGTGTTGGAAAGAAAGACAGAGGACAACTTGTCAAAACTTAACTTGTTGTCCGGTTTTGGATAAACGATTTTCTTGGCATCGCGAGCCGGAATCAGTTTGCTGTGATCTGGCACTGGATCTGTGAGGGTCCAGGGCAGTTTGCCGTTGAAAATATTGATATCAATAAAGGCATAGGCTGAGCCCAGAATATTGCCCCATTTGTGCTGGGCGGGCCCAAAATTGCGCTGTTGATAGAGTTCCTTGTACGCCCAGCTGTCCTTGTAGCTGGTGGTGTATTCTGTCAGCTCGTCACCGGCACGATCGGTCGCAATGGCAGCGGCAGTCACTTCCGCAGCAACCATGCCGGATTTCATGGCACAGTGAATGCCCTTGATCTTGGCAAAGTTGAGTGTGCCAGCGTTGTCGCCAATTAACAGACCGCCAGCAAAGGTCATTTTAGGTTGGGATTGCAGGCCACCCTTGACGAGTGCCCGGGCGCCATAAGAAATTCGTTCACCACCTTCCAGGTACTGTCTGATGACAGGGTGGTGCTTATAACGCTGAAATTCATCGAATGGACTGACATGAGGGTTTGAGTAGGAGAGGTCAGTAATTAACCCCAATGCCACTTGGTTATCTTCCAGGTGATAGAGGAACCCGCCACCTGAAGAGTCGCTTTCATTCAGGGGCCAGCCTGCAGAATGAACCACTAATCCCAAATGGTGGTTTTCCGGGGGAACCCGCCAGAGTTCCTTGATCCCAATACCATAGTGCTGTGGCTGCTGTGCCTCGCGGTCCAGTTCGAAATGTTCGATGAGCTGTTTGCCCAGATGTCCCCGGCAGCCTTCCGCAAAAAAGGTGTATTTACCACGCAGCTCCATGCCAGGCATGTAGGCGTCTTTGTGTTCGCCGTTGACATCCACGCCCATATCACCGGTGATCACCCCGGCCACTGAGCCGTTTTCGGCATACAGCACTTCAGCCGCCGCGAAACCCGGAAAGACTTCAACCCCCAGATTCTCGGCCTGCTCAGCCAGCCAGCGGCACAGGTTACCCAGGCTGATAATGTAATTGCCGTGGTTGTGCATGGTTTTCGGCGCAAACAGGGATGGTACTTTTATGCCCTTGTTTTCAGAAAACACATAAATATTATCTGTACTGACTGCCGTAGTAACTGGTGCGCCCAGTTCTTGCCAGTTGGGAAAGAGTTCGTCGAGAGCGCGGGGCTCTAGTACAGCACCGGAAAGGATATGTGCACCCACTTCGGAGCCTTTTTCCACGACAACGACAGACAGATCCTGGTTGATCTGCTTGAGTCTGCAGGCGGCCGCAAGGCCTGCCGGACCGGCACCAATGATGACTACATCGTAATCCATATATTCACGTTCCACCGATGTCTCCTTGGGCTGCTTGGATTGGCTGGAAGGCTCTGATTTTGAGAAGCGTGAATTTTAGCTGGTCTGACCTTTCGGTGCCACGCGGAATTAGGACCAGATGGTCAGTACTGATGGGTCAGCCTTGGTAAACACAAAACCCCCGGTTTGCCTTGATTTGGCACCATTGGAGCGGCATTATTACGCCCCTTCAAAGCTAACCGACCATTTTCAAAGGGTATTTCATGAAAGTACTTGTCGCTGTCAAACGCGTTGTGGACTACAACGTCAAGGTACGGCCAAAAGCCGATGGCGCCGGTGTTGACCTCAACAACGTCAAAATGTCTATTAATCCTTTCTGTGAGATTGCTGTGGAAGAGGCGGTCAGGTTGAAAGAGAAAGGTGATGTGACTGAAATCGTCGCTGTCTCTGTTGGCCCTCAGCAGGCTCAGGAGCAATTGCGTACGGCTCTGGCTTTGGGTGCTGACCGCGCCATCCTTGTTCAGTCGGACGCTGATCTCGAGCCTCTTGCTGTTGCCAAGTGTCTGAAAGTGGTTTGTGAGCAGGAATCTCCCGATCTGCTGTTAATGGGTAAGCAATCTATTGACGGTGACAACAACCAGACAGGGCAGATGCTTGGCGCCCTGACGGGTTATCCCCAGGGAACCTTTGCTTCACAGGTCACCCTGAGTGCGGGCAAGGCAGAAGTCACCCGCGAGATTGATGGTGGTTTGCAAACGCTCTCTCTGTCGCTGCCCGCGATTGTCACCACGGATCTGAGACTGAACGAACCCCGCTATGCTTCGCTGCCTAATATTATGAAAGCGAAAAAGAAGCCATTAGATACCACTACGCCGGAAGCTTTGGGTGTTGATACTGCTCCCCGGGTAACACTGCTTAAAGTGGAAGCTCCAGCTCAACGTGCAGCCGGTATCAAGGTTGCCAGTGTGGATGAATTGCTCGACAAACTGAAAAATGAAGCGAAGGTGATCTGATGGGTATTCTGATTATTGCCGAACACGATAACAGCCAGTTGAAACCGGCGACGTTGAACACCCTGAGCGCCGCACAGGCCATAGGCGGTGACATTGCTGTTCTGGTTGCCGGGCACAGTTGTGACGGCGTGGCGGAACAGGCATCAAAACTGGCTGGTGTCAGCAAGGTATTTCTGGCGAGTAATGAAGCTTATGGGCACCAACTGGCGGAAAATGTTGCCCCGTTAGTGGCCGAGCTAGCAGGCGATTACAGCCATGTGCTGGCGCCAGCATCGACGACAGGTAAAAACCTTGTTCCGCGGGTTGCAGCATTGCTGGATGTGCAAAGTATTTCCGATATTAGTGCTGTGGTCAGTCCCGACACTTTCAAGCGCCCAATTTATGCCGGTAACGTGATTGCTACGGTTCAAAGCAGTGACAGTATCAAGGTGCTGACCGTTCGTTCCACAGCGTTTGATCCGGCTTCTGCGGAAGGCGGTAATGCATCTATTGAAACTGTGGGCAGCGTTCATGATGCCGCCAACTCGATTTTTGTTGGTGAAGAACTGGCCGTATCAGAGCGTCCTGAACTTACTTCCGCTCGCGTGGTGATTTCCGGTGGTCGCGGGATGGGTAGCAGTGAAGGTTTCCATGTTCTGGAAGAGCTGGCTGATAAGTTGGGCGCAGCTGTTGGTGCCTCCCGAGCTGCAGTGGACGCGGGATTTGTTCCCAACGATATGCAGGTTGGTCAAACCGGCAAAATCGTCGCTCCTGATCTGTACATTGCCGTGGGTATTTCCGGAGCGATCCAGCATCTAGCCGGTATGAAAGACAGCAAGGTCATTGTGGCGATCAACAAGGACGAAGAAGCCCCGATATTTCAGGTGGCTGATTATGGTCTGGTTGCTGATCTGTTCGAGGCCCTGCCTGAACTGAATAGCAAGCTTTGAGATCAGGGCGTAAAAAAACCGGCCAGATGGCCGGTTTTTTTATGTCTGTTAACAGCGGGACTACTGATAGTTTCGATTGTGTTCGTCATTCTCCATCCTGCGATGGTATTCCTTGCGCTGCTCCGGACTCATATTGCGCCATTTTTCGCGGATTTCCTCCCGGCGCTCGGGGGGTAGATTACGAAACTTCTCTCTTGCCCGTTCGATACGTTCCTGCTCTTCAGGGGGCAGTGCTTTAAAAGCTTTGCGGCGCTCACGGATTTTTTCCTGCTCCTCCGGAGAGAGTGCTTCAAAACGCCGCTTGCGATCTTTATCTTGCCAGCTTTTGTCTTTTGAGTTTTTGTCCTTCCAGTGCTTATCGGTGCCTTGTTTGCTTTTGCGGTACTCCCCGTTATCAGCGATCACGGCGTGGGGAACATGACGCGCCTCCCAAGGGGGTTGCGTGTTATGGCGGGCCCCCGCTGGGTCAGCACGCTGCGACCAGGAATTGCCGACAGGCTGTTGACTGGCCAGTAGTGCTGGAGAAAACAGCATTGTCAGCATTAGCATGACAGTACTGCCGATGCGAAAAGTAACTTTGCTGTTGATCAATTTCATAGATTAACCTTGTAAATTGCTGTCTTCCCGGGCCAGCCAGTAATAAAAATCCATGTCCTCGTAAAGATCCATACTCTCACCCAGTAGAACTTCTTCCTGTCCGCCACTGGTGTTTGTCCGTTCCATCATGTCCGGAGACATAATCAGAACCACGGCAAGAATCGATGCCAGTGCCATGCCGGTGGCAGGTACAAAAAAGCGGGGTACCCGTTGTTTGTTTCTGGCGCTGAGCGCGGCCGTGCGGGCGCTGGTAAGTTCCTGGATTGTCTGGTCGTCGATATCCCGCTCTGAACGACGCAGAACCTGCTGCATTTGTCTTTCAAAGTCATTCATACCAATGATCTCCCAGTAGTTCTCTCAGGCGATGTATAGCCCTGGAATAGTGCGTTTTAACGCTGCCTTCACTGCATTTCATAGCGATTGCCGTTTCTGCTATATCCAGGCCTTCCCAACAACGCAGCATAAAGGCCTGCTTTTGACGTTCGGGTAGTGATGTAAGCGCGTCTTGCAACTTCGCCATCTGCCTATCCTGCTCATGCTGATGGTGAGGCGCCTGGTGGTCTGGGCCGGGTACCAAATCCAGGGGATCAGTATCATCTTCCGAGCCATCTTCCCGGTTGCGAAATCGAGAAAGCCAGCCTTTAAAACGTCCCTGGATATTCCTTTTTCTCTGCAGGTCGGTCACCTTGTTTTGCAAAATTCGGTAGAACAGGGGGCGCCACTGTTCTTCTGCCCTGTCAGCATAGCTGATCACGAGTTGCGTCATGGCTTCCTGAACCACGTCCAGTGCATCCTCTCTATTGCCCAGGGATGCCATGGCCATAGCGTATGCCCTACGCTCAATGGACAACAGGAAAGCTTCCAGGGGTTCTCGTGTCAGAACAGTACTCCTTTCACTGTTGGTTTTGAGACTGCCACAGGGATTCTGCAACACAGCTGTCTGCCATTCAATCAATGGTGGCCATGGAGTATTTCCGTCAGCAGTATGGTTCCGCCGATGATGGCCAGGTATTCACCAGTGCGACTGTCATAGTAATGGTTGTGGTTATGATGAGCCCGCGAACCGGGGTGGTAGCCACATCGATAGTGCTTGTAATGGTATTTTACATCGTGACGATACCGGTCACTGTAGCTGAAGCGATGGTAATAGCGATCATCATAACGGCGTTTGTCATAATGCTTGTCTCTTCGATAGTCATCGCGATGCTCATTGCGACGATCGTTACGATGCTCTCGGTGTTCATGCCGGTGTTCATAGCGGTGGTGATCAGAGGAAAACAGTTTGCCTCTGTCGTAGTCCCTCGCCAGGGCAGGTGCAGCTCCCAAGGCCAGAGAGGTTGTCAAAAGACCAATAATAGCGAGCTTTTTCATGGGTATTCCCTCATTCGCGTGTAACCCTAAAAACGGATCAGATCGTCATTGGTTGACAGCGATAAGGAAATTAATTGTCAGTGGTTAACCAGATGGGACAGTGGTCAGAGGGTTTATCCATGCTGCGGATACGGTAATCGATGCCGACATCGCTGGTTCGGGACAACAGAGAAGCTGATACCAGCATAAGGTCGATACGCAAGCCGCGTTTATCGGCCTGTTCAAAACCTCGACTGCGGTAGTCAAACCAACTGTAAAGTGGTGGCTGGTTGCCGGGGTGGAAATGATCAAAGCTGTCTTTCAGGCCCCAGTGTTTGAGTTGTTCCAGCCATTCCCGTTCTTCCGGTAGAAAACAGCACTTGCCTGTGCGCAACCAGCGTTTGCGGTTGTTGTCACCAATGCCGATATCTGTATCCAGGGGAGCGACATTCATGTCACCCATGACAACAATTTGTTCTTCGGGATGATGATGTTTTTTGAGGTGCTCGAAAAGATCTGCATAAAACTGGCGTTTGGCCGGAAATTTGGTCGGATGATCGCGGCTTTCTCCCTGGGGAAAATAGCCGTTATACACATGCAGCGGTTGACCCTGATATTCGAAGCATCCATAAATCAGTCGTTTCTGGCTGTCTTCGCCATCATGGGGAAAACCTGCCTTCGAATGTTTCAGGGGCGTTCGGTAGAGAAGTGCGACGCCATAGTGACCTTTCTGGCCATGAAAAATGGCTTCATATCCCAGAGCATGGATGTCCTCAATGGGGAACAGGTCATCCGCCACCTTGGTTTCCTGAAGACCAATGATGTCCGGTTGGTGTTCTTCGGTTAACGCCTGCAGTTGGTGCAGGCGAGAACGGAGGCCATTGACGTTGAAAGAGACGATTTTCACGGCAGTTGGCTGACTGCTGATCAGGGCTGGTTGGCCAGCAGTGATTTGGGTGCTAGCAGGCTTAGGTAATCCGCCAGAATATTGCCTGTTTCATAGAGCAGCGGGTCGCGTTCTGACAGGTCCCGTGTGTCGTCATCCTCAGGGCTACGGGATTCCCGCCATTCCTCAATGGTGGCGTAGGGTTCCAGTCCTTTCGACTGTCGGCGCTGATTTTCAATGGTCAGTAGGGTGGTATCGTACTTGGCCATTTCGTCCCGGCGCACGGATTCATTGAGTGAAATGCTGTCTTCCTTACGACGCTCCCGGAGCAAAGACAATTCCTGGTTCAGATAGACAAGGTCAGGGTCCTTTGATTGACGATAGACGTGGCGCTCCTTCAGTGTTTCCAGGGGGATATCCGTGAAGTTATAGCGCCGGTGGGGGACGGCATTAATCTGGTCCCATGGCAGCGCATTTTCATCGGCGCTTTCACCGACTTTTTCAGTATCGAAGTAGGAGGGCAGTTCTATATCCGGTACAACGCCCAGGTGCTGAGTGCTGTTGCCGGAAACCCGGTAGAACTTGGATTCGGTCAGCTTCAGTTGTCCCTGGCGAACCGGCAATTGAACCTGTACCGTGCCTTTGCCAAAGCTCTGGCCACCGATCACCAGTCCCCGCTGATAATCCTGAATTGCGCCAGCAAAAATTTCCGATGCCGAGGCACTGAGACGGTTAATCAACACCACGAGAGGACCGCGGTAATAGGCGTCGGCATGTGAACGATGGTTGCGGGAAATCATCTGGTTGGAATAGCGCACCTGAACGACCGGGCCTGGATCGATAAACAGGTCAGTTAACGTGGTGGCCTCCTGTAGGAAACCACCGCCATTGTTGCGCAAATCGAGAATAATGCCATCGACTTTCTGTTCATCAAGTTCGCTCAAGAGGCGCATCACATCCCGTGTGCTGCTTTTAAAATTGGGGTCACGGTTGTAATAGGCTTCAATATCCAGATAGAAGGTGGGCACGGTGATAACGCCAAGCTTGTAGTTGCCCACATCAGTGTTGACTTCGATGATTTCGGAGTTGGCTGCCTGTTCCTCAAGCTGAATTTTGTCTCTGATAATGGCAATTTCCCGGTTTGTTCCGGCGGACTCGCCGGTGGCGGGAATAATTTCCAGGCGTACGGTGCTGTCTTTCGGACCGCGTATCAGGTCGACCACGTCATCGAGGCGCCAGCCGATGACATCTGTGATTTCATCCTGATCCTGACCGACGCCGACAATAACATCACCGGCCTGCAGAATACCCTGTTTGTCAGCTGGTCCGCCCGGCACCACTCTCACCACTTTGGTATTTTCATCTTCCAGTTGCAGAACTGCTCCGATCCCGGTTAGTGACAGGGACATGGCAATGCGGAAATTTTCCATGGAGCGGGGTGACATGTAAGTTGTGTGGGGATCGTACAAGGCGGCGAGCGAGTTCATGAACACTTGGAATGTATCTTCGTTATCGCGCTGCGACAGCTGCTTGCTGAGATTGCTGTAACGCTTGATCAACAGATCCCGGGCTGCCTGGGGCTCCTTGTCGCTCAGGATCAGTCTCAGATAGGCTTCTTTGAGGCGTTTCCGCCAGAGTTCGTCAGCTTCTGCCATGGTCTGGGGCCAGGGCAGCTCATCGAGGTCTATGGATAATTGCTCGTCCTGATTGAGGTCAAACTGGTAGTCGCTCTCAAGCAGGTCGATATTGGCCTGTAGGCGCTCGGTGGCCCGCTTGATGTAACGATTAAAAATAACAAAGCCAGCAGTCAGGTCTCCGCGTTTCAGCATGTCATCGAGTTCTGTTTCCCAGCGCTGGAATTCGTTGATATCACTCTGTATCAGGTAGCTTTTTGCCGGGTCCAGGTTGTCGATGTATTTGTAGAGGAACTGTTTTGATAGTTCATCGTTCAGGTCCTGCTTGCGGTAGTGTTTGTTGATGAGTTCATCGACAATTTCAACAGCTGTTTCCGGCTGCTCAGTGTCAAATTGCACCTCTGCTGATACCAGCAATGCAAAGATAGAAAAGGACAGGCAGGCAATAACGCGTGGGATATAGGACATTAGGGGGACAACTTCTCGTCACTCATATGGAAAACGCAGTGTAGCAAAAATCTCCTTTATTAGACCTCGGCAGTACTGAAATGTTTTGCGCTATGACACATTTCGCTCCAATGCCTGGCTTGCAGCCGGTGTTTCAGAATGAAATGATGGCACCCAAAATCGGAGTCGCAACATGACAGAGATTGATCAGAGACCGGCAGCCTTGGTCACTGGCGCCGCCACAAGGCTTGGGCTGGCCTTTGCCCGAGCTCTGGCTATGCAGGGCTTTGATATCGCCTTGCATTACCACCACTCAAAGTCCGAGGCTGAAGCGGCCATTGACGAGATAACCGCCCTTGGTGTGCACTGTGAGGGATTTCAATGCGACCTGGCCGATGATGGGTCAAATACTCTTGTTGACCAGGTGGTAGAGCGTTTTCCGGCACTTCAGCTCTTAATTAACTGCGCCTCCGCATATACAGCAGCCAAGATAGCCGAGACCACGCCTGCACTGTTGAAACAGCAGTTCGAGGTCAACTTTTTCGCCCCGTTTTTGTTGTCTGGTCGTTTTGCCTCAGTGGTTGAGCGAGGGTCCATAATCAATATCATTGATAACAAGATTGCCTTTCAACAGAACAATTACGCAGCTTATCTGCTCTCGAAAAAAGCCCTAGCAGAGTTAACGACATTGTCAGCGGTGGAGTTTGCCCCGAATATTCGTGTGAATGGCATTGCCCCGGGGGTTGTTCTACCGGGAAGCAATCGCACGGAAGATTACATTGCCTGGCGTGTCCAGGGGATTCCTGCGGGTCGCCAGGGCCATGTGTCAGAGCTGGTAGCCGCCATGAATTACCTCCTGCAAAACGAGTTTGTCATCGGCCAGGTACTTTATGTCGATGGTGGAGAAAGCATTAACCAGCGTGGACTCAATGCAGAAGACTACGTGCCGGGGAGTGGGCCGTGACTGAAGCTTCGGAGTCTCTGCACCAGGCCATCATTTCAGGCGGGTCTAATATTGATCCTCATGAACACCTACGTCAGGCCCGTGAGATTCTGGCAGAGGAAACCCGGCTTCTGGCAAGTGCAGATGTCATTGAAACCGCGCCGGTAGGCTTCCAGTACCAGCCTGATTTTCTCAATACGGCCTACCTGGTGGAAACGGCAATGGACCGGGAGTCATTTAATTATTACCTGAAGTCGGTTGAAGACCGTCTGGGGCGGGTGAGGGGGGCGATTAAGTCAGGTCCTCGGACTATCGATCTGGACTTAGTTGCCTGGGATGGAGAGCTTTTGACCACTGATTACTATCAGTACGAATATGTCTCTGTGCCGGTCAACCAGATCGTCCAAAATGCCGGCCTGGCGCTTTATTCACCAGACGACCAGGTGTGACTAGTTGGTATTCACCAGCCGGATGCCCACAATCTGATTCAGCGAGTGAAATTTTCTAGCTTTTCCTTATAATGGCCGACCCATCTAGTTAACAACTTGTCTTGGAGACCTATCGTGAAAGCACCTGTACGTGTAGCCGTTACCGGCGCCGCTGGCCAAATCAGTTATTCCCTGTTGTTCCGCATTGCCGCTGGTCAAATGCTCGGCGAAGATCAGCCGGTTATCCTGCAATTGCTGGAAATCACTCCTGCTCTTGGTGCACTGGAAGGTGTGGCAATGGAACTGGATGATTGTGCATTCCCACTGCTGGCGGGCATTGTTCAAACGGATGATCCCAATGTGGCGTTCAAAGATGCCGATTACGCACTGCTGGTAGGTGCACGTCCACGTGGTCCCGGCATGGAGCGTAAAGATCTGCTGGAAGCCAACGCCGCGATCTTCTCCGTTCAGGGTAAGGCGATTAACGATAACGCTTCCCCAGACATTAAAGTATTGGTGGTCGGTAACCCTGCCAACACCAATGCCCTGATTGCTCAGCGTAATGCGCCGAACATCAACCCCCGTCAGTTCACTGCCATGACCCGTCTGGACCACAATCGTGCCATGACTCAACTGGCGCAGAAAACCGGTACTACTATCAATGATGTCAAGAAAATGACCATCTGGGGTAACCACTCCTCAACCCAGTACCCCGATCTGCACCACGCTACTGTCAATGGTAAAACCGCCATCGATATGGTTGATCAGGCTTGGTACGAAGGCACCTATATCCCCGAAGTACAACAACGTGGCGCGGCTATCATTAAAGCTCGCGGTGCTTCCTCTGCGGCATCTGCTGCCAATGCGGCTATTGCTCATATGCGCAGCTGGGCTCTCGCTACTGCCGAAGGCGATTGGGTCAGCATGGGCGTTTACAGCGACGGCAGCTACGGCATTGCTGAAGGCTTGATCTACTCCTATCCCTGTGTTTGCAAAAATGGCGACTGGGAAATTGTTCAAGGACTCGAAGTGAATGACTTCTCTCGCGACAGAATGGCCGCTACTGAACAAGAGCTGGCTGAAGAGCGCGATGCAGTGAGCCACCTACTTCCCTAAGGGATTCTATTCCTGTTAGAAAAAGGCGCCCATCGGGCGCCTTTTTTGTTTTTATCAACATCATTTAGGTAGTGCTCCGGAGTCATCAAATGGTCTAAACTGGAAACAGGTAAAGCCATGGTTACTCTACATACTCTGACAAACCACGCCCTGCAATTGGTGCTGACGCCTAACCGTTCGATGGACTGGAACGGTAATCTCTTGGTTTTGCTCGGAGCTTCCTCAATCCTGTTGGTGACGGCTACAATTTTTGCCCTAAAGGGTGCATGGCTGGTGTTGCCATTTGCCGGGCTGGAAATTGCTGCGCTGGCCGCAGCCATGCATCTGACCCTGCGTAAACTGGATTGCCAGGAAGTCCTGACACTGGAAAATGGTGTTTTGAAACTGGAGAGGGGCAAAAAAACCCCCGATCTATATCTTCATTTCCCGGAACAGTCCATCCGTATTCTTGTGGATCGCCCATCCCGCCCTATGAGTCTGCCAGACATTGACTTGGTGGCCCTGGGCCATTGCTACCACCTGGGTTCCTTTCTCAGTCGATCAGATCGTTTTCGCTTGGCGGGAGTGCTGAAAAACAAGATGCACCTGCAGGTCTCTAGTCACGACCCATATCTTCGCACCAGCTTCTGATTTTTTGCTAAAGTTCACCCCTGCTAATTCATTGATCACAAGGAGACCCCCATGGCATTTCCGGAAGTGGGCAAAGCCGCACCTAAATTCAGCTTGCAAAACCAGCGTGGTGAAACTATCAAGTTGAGTGATTTCAAAGGCAAAAACGTGGTGCTGTATTTTTACCCCAAGGCGATGACGCCTGGTTGCACCGTTCAGGCGTGCGGTATCCGGGATTCTAAAAAAGCATTCGCCGATCTGGATACGGTTGTTCTCGGTGTGAGTCCTGACCCTTTTCCCCGGCTGGCTCGCTTTGAAGATAAGCAGGATCTTAATTTTGATCTTCTCTCTGATGAAGATCATGCCATCACCGAAGCCTATGGCTGTTGGGGGCTGAAAAAATTTATGAGCCGCGAGTTCATGGGAGTATTACGCACCACCTTTGTGATTGATAAAAAGGGCAAAATCGCGCTGGTGATGGATAAAGTGAAGACGAAAACCCATCATGACGACGTCCTTGGCTGGATTAAAGAAAATCTGGTTTGAGTAACCGCGGTGATCGCGCTAAAGTCGCCCCTTTCCTGAATAACACACAAAATTGAGGTAATTGAATGTCTCTTGATTTGTCCCAGGTCATTATGGCCGCGCCAGCGCCAGCCGGCGAACCCAACCCCATTGTGACGCTGCTGATGTTCGGCGGGTTGTTTATCTTTATGTATTTCCTGATTATCCGTCCCCAGCGCAAACGCCAGAAGGAACATCAAGAACTGACCAAATCACTGAGCAAGGGTGATGAGGTGGTGATGAACAGCGGCATGCTAGGGAAAATCAGTAAGCTCGACGACGATTACCTGGTGTTGGTTGCCGGGAATAACGTTGAACTGAAATTCCAGCGGGCTGCAGTTCACGCTGTATTGCCCAAAGGCACGATCAAAGAGATCTGATGAGAACAGGCCGCTGATGCGGCCTTTCTTTTGCCTATGATTTCCTATCCCCAAAGGCTGGAACTCGCTCAGACACCAACGCCATTGCAGCTACTATCCCGACTGTCTGCAGAAGTTGGTACCCGCATTTGGATCAAGCGGGATGATATGACGGGCTGTGCCATCAGTGGCAACAAGGTTCGAAAACTGGAATTCACACTGGCACAGGCTCTTTCAGAGGGTGCCGATACCATCATTACCTGTGGTGGATTACAGTCCAATCATTGTCGTGCCACGGCAATTCTGGGTGCCCAGCTTGGGCTTAAAGTCCATCTGATTCTCCGTGGTGAGACACCGGAGGAGTTAGACGGCAACCTGCTGTTGGACAGCCTGGCGGGTGCGCAGATTACTGTCTACCCACTTTCCGAATATCAACAGCTCTCAACGCTGTTTGAACACTGGGTGGAGTACTATCGACGAGAGGGACGCCAGGCCTTTGCCATACCCACGGGAGCCAGTGACGGCATTGGTGCGTGGGGATATATCCACTGTGTTGAGGAAATGTTAGCTCAGTTCAAAGTGAAGGGGATAACACCGGACGCCATCGTCTGCGCCTCTGGTTCCGGCGGTACCCAGGCCGGTTTGACCCTGGGCTGTTCACTGCACAACCTCGATGTGCCGGTGGTGGGTTTTGCCGTCTGTGATGATGAAGCCTATTTTCAGCAAAAAATTCGTGAAGATATAACAGACTGGACGCTGCGTTATCGGCAGACATTGAACGTGGATGCACTGCCTGTGCATGTGAATGATCAATATATTGGTCCAGGTTACGGTCGGGCAACAGAAGAAGTGTTTGCTACCATTCGCCGTGTAGCTGCTCTAGAGGGCATTATTCTCGACCCGGTATACAGCGGCAAGACCTTTTACGGGATGTTAAAGGAACTTGAGAGAGGTAGCTTTCCTTCCGACAGTGATCTGGTGTTTATCCATACCGGCGGGCTGTTTGGGTTGTTTCCGCAACGGCAGCAGCTGGGTTTGTCCCTGCCCGTGCGGGATCAATAATAAGATAACTGAGAACAGAGCCGAGTTAATGCCATGACGCTACAGAACATCGTCAATACGATTAACGGATTCGTATGGGGGCCGGTCATGCTGGTGCTGATTCTTGGCACCGGCCTCTATCTGACCATCGGCCTGCGTGGCTTGAGTATCCGCAAAATCGGTTACGGTTTTCGACAGCTTTTCATCGGTCGACGGGGTAGTGGTGAGGGCGATATCAGTCCCTTTAACGCCTTGATGACGTCACTATCCGCGACGGTGGGCACCGGTAATATTGTGGGTGTCGCGACGGCAGTAGGTATTGGTGGTCCCGGTGCGCTGTTCTGGATGTGGTGTACGGCGTTGGTGGGTATGGCCACGAAATACAGTGAGGCAGTGCTGGCAGTTCACTACCGTGAAACCGACGAGCGTGGCCGGAAAGTGGGTGGCCCGATGTATTACATCCGCAATGGCCTGGGTCCGCGGTGGGCCTGGCTTGCCTTGTGTTTCGCCCTGTTCGGCACCCTGGCTGGGTTCGGTATCGGCAACACCGTCCAGGCCAATTCCGTGGCGGATGCACTGCGCACCAGCTTTAATGTGCCGGAATGGCTGTCCGGGATATTGATGGCGGTGTTGGTGGGGTTGGTGCTGCTTGGCGGCATCCGCCGCATTGCCAGTGTGGCGGGTAAGCTGGTGCCATTTATGGCGTTGCTGTATCTGGTTGTCACCCTGATTATTCTGGCAATAAATATCGGTGCTATTCCTGAGGCGCTAGTGCTTGTTGTTAAGAGTGCGTTTTCCCCGGTGGCAGCGGGCGGTGGCTTTGCCGGCGCCACCATCATGCTGGCGCTGCGTATGGGTGTGGCGAGAGGCATTTTTTCCAATGAGGCCGGGCTAGGCAGCGCCCCCATCGCCCATGCGGCGGCAGAGACCGACAACCCGGTGAGACAGGGCACTATCGCCATGCTTGGCACGTTCATCGATACCCTGGTGATTTGTACGCTGACAGGACTGGTGCTCATAACCACGGGGGCCTGGAATAGTGGTGAGCAGGGTGCAGCACTGACCAATCTGGCATTCAATTCAGTACTGCCATTTGGCGATCACGTGGTATCGCTGTGCCTGGCCCTGTTTGCTTTTACCACAATTCTTGGCTGGAGCTACTACGGGGAACGCTGCGCTGAATACCTGTTTGGGGTCAAAGTGATAGTGCCATTCCGCGTGTTGTGGGTAATAGCAGTCTATGTGGGTGCCACACTCAAGCTCGGCCTGGTATGGAGCATTGCCGACACGCTTAACGGGATGATGGCGATACCGAACCTGGTGGGGTTGTTGCTGCTCAGCCCAGTCATCTTTTCTTTAACCCGCGAGTATTTTTCCGAAAGGCGCTAGCGATATCGGTTGATGATGGCATTCACCTGGGAATAATAACCACGGCCAAACAGGTTGAGGTGGTTGAGCAGGTGATAAAGGTTGTAGATACTGGAGCGCTCTTGCCAACCCGGCTCAAGTGGGTTGATATCCAGATAGGCTTGGTAAAAACGCTTATCAAACCCTCCAAACAGCAGTGTCATGGCAATTTCCGCTTCAGCCCAGCCGTAGTAACAGGCCGGATCAATGAGCACGGGTTGCTGGAACTCATCGCATAGCTGGTTGCCAGACCAGAGATCACCGTGGAGCAGGGAAGGTGGTTGAAGGGGCACCAGATCGGGCAGCTGGCTGCTGATTCGTTCGATCAGGTCTACATCCCCAATATTCAGCAGACCCCTTTCTAAGGCCAATTCAGCCTGGTAGTTGAGGCGCTGAGTGGCGAAAAAGTGATAGCCATTGTTATCCCTTGGGTTAGGCTGCGGTGTTGCTCCGCAGTAGTTGTTTTGCACAAAGCCAAAGTATTCGGATGTATGGGTATGTAATTGGGCCAGTTGTTGGCCGAAGTCTGTCCAATAATGATCTGTTGGTCTCGCTTCCGTGATCAGTTCCAGTATCAGGTAATTATCGCCCTCAGCAATGATAGCTGGTGTTCTGATACAGGCTGCTGCCGCAATTCTCCTCAGCCCCGTTGCTTCAGCGTTAAACATATTAGAGGGAAGGTTTTCCCCAAACTTGAGGAAATAGCTTTGGCCAGCATCGGTTCTTATTGTGAAGGTTGTGGCAATATCACCACCTGAAACCGGGCTTACCCGTTCAATGGGTGCATTTAACTGGAACTCCATTTGCTGTTTGAGCTTTGCAGGTATTGCCATTAAATTAACCAGGTAAAGAGATGCCGTATTCCGCCGCCGTGTTGAGGTCAGAGTAGTGTCAAAAAACTTTGGTGACAAACTGGTGATCGCGATTTCATCGCGGGCACTGTTCAACCTGGATGAAAGTCACCAGGTTTACGAGCAAGAAGGACTAGAAGCCTATTCCCGCTACCAGGTGGAACATGAAGATGAACTGCTGGAACCCGGTGAAGCTTTTCCTCTGGTAAAAAAACTGTTGCGCATTAACGAAAAGCTCGAGGGTGAGCCCCGTGTGGAAGTGATCCTGTTGTCACGCAATTCTGCGGATACTGGGTTAAGGGTATTTAATTCCATCGAGCATCACGGACTCAACATTACCCGCGCCGCTTTCTGTGGTGGTGAAAGTCCATACCGCTATGTGTCCGCTTTTGGTTGCCACCTGTTTCTGTCCACCAATGCCGAGGATGTCTGTAACGCACTGGACAATGGCGTGGCGGCCGCAACTCTGATTTCTTCAGGCTCAAGGGATCGCAAGGATGACGAGTTGCGCTTTGCTTTTGACGGCGATGCGGTTCTGTTTTCTGACGAATCCGAACGGGTCTTCAAGGAGGGAGGGCTGGCGGCCTTTACTCAGAGCGAGAAGGCATCGGCCAAGCAGCCCATGAGCGGAGGCCCGTTTAAAAACTTTTTGCAAGCGCTGCATGCCCTACAGGCAGAGTTTCCACCTCGAACCTGCCCCATACGCACGGCATTGGTGACAGCCCGCTCTGCGCCTGCCCACGAGCGAGTTGTCAGAACCCTGCGAGCCTGGGATATCCGTATCGATGAATCCCTGTTTCTCGGGGGGTTGGATAAGGGTTCCTTTCTCAAGTCCTATGGCGCCGATGTATTTTTCGACGATCAGCAGGCCCACTGCGAATCGGCTAAAAGTCACGTGGCAACCGGCCATGTTCCCCATGGCATTGCCAATCCTCGTGCCAACCCTCATTCCAACCCGGACGGTGAATCGTCGTCTTAAAAAAGACTGAACTTGATTCCAAGCCCGAATAACAGAAAGGCCAGAATGGACTGCAGGACACCACTTGGCAGCCTAGCGGCGAGTTTTGTGCCGACGTGAATGGCGGGCAGAGAACCAATGAGCAGTGAGCCGAGCAGCACCAAATCCACGTTCCCCAGGATGATGAGGTGGCTTAACCCGGCGATGAGGGTCAGAGGAACCGCGTGAGCAATATCGGTCCCTACAATATGAAGGGCGGGAAGGCGCGGGAACAGGATCATTAACAGGGCAGCACAGAATGCACCGGCACCCACGGATGACAGGGTCACAAACACACCGAGGAATATTCCGGCTACAAAAGTGACTTTGGTTGCATGTACCTGAAAGAAAGTACCGACGGCTCCATGTGGCCGATCGGAGGTGTCACGTAGCATCCGTTTGCACAGAATAACGGCAGCAGTGATGATCAACATCACACCGAGGCTGGTGGTGAGAATTTCCTTGTACTCGTCAGCATCGGTGAAAACTGAGCTCAGCAGTTGCGCTGTGATCAGCGAAGCTGGAATGCTGCCTGCTGCGAGGAACCCAACCAGTCGCCATTGCACACTCTTCTGTTTGGCGTGGGCGACAACCCCTCCAGCTTTCGTCACTGCGGCATAGAGCAGATCTGTTCCGATGGCAATGTTGTAGGGAATACCGAGCAATATCAGAAGTGGCGTCATGAGCGAACCGCCGCCCACGCCCGTCAGTCCCACGATCAGTCCGACAAATGCCCCCGACAGGATATAAAGAAAAAAATCCAGCAAAATCCAATAGTTCCATGTACCCCAAATTTGGCTGGCAACTCTAGCAATTTAAATCTATTCTTCAAAGGAATAGTTTCTTATATTTTTAGACCATTGTAGTCTAGTTGGGTGGGATCATGAAATTACAGCAATTGCGCTATATCTGGGAAGTAGCTCATCATGAATTGAATGTCTCCGCCACCGCGCAAAGCCTTTACACCTCACAACCGGGAATCAGCAAGCAGATACGCTTATTGGAAGATGAGCTGGGTGTGGAAATCTTCTCCCGTAGCGGCAAGCACCTGACACGGGTAACACCCGCAGGTGAGGAAATACTGAATGTTGCCGGTGATATCCTGCGCAAGGTTGAAAGCATCAAGCAACTGGCACAGGAACATAACGATCCAAAACGTGGCAGCCTGTCCATTGCTACCACCCATACACAGGCGCGCTATGCGCTGCCGTCCGTGATTGAATCGTTTATCAACAAGTACCCCGATGTCTCCCTGCATATGCACCAGGGGACGCCCATGCAGATTTCAGAACAGGCTGCAGACGGCGCAGTGGATTTTGCTATTGCCACGGAAGCTCTGGAGCTATTTCACGACCTGCTGATGATGCCCTGTTACCGGTGGAATCGCTGTATTCTGGTGCCCCGGGATCACCCCCTGGCACAAAATTCCAAGCTCACGCTGGAAGATGTAGCTACCTATCCGCTGGTGACCTACGTCTTCGGGTTTACCGGTCGTTCCCGGCTGGATGAGGCGTTTAACGATCGCGGCCTGGTACCCCGTGTGGTGTTTACGGCTACAGATGCAGATGTCATTAAAACCTATGTTCGCTTGGGGCTGGGCATCGGCATTGTGGCGCATATGGCCTATGACGAAGCCAAAGACACTGACTTGGTGGCTCTGGATGCAACACACCTGTTTAAATCCAGCGTGACCAGTATTGGTTTTCGACGGGGCACTTATCTGCGTGGTTACATGTATGACTTTATCGAGTTGTTTGCACCCCACCTGACCCGGGACCGGATTGATGAGGCCTGTGGCATTCACGCCAAGGATGATCTTGAGAAGTTTTTCAGTACGGTCGAGCTACCTGAGTTGTAACAGATAAGTGAGGAGGGTGTGATGCCCTCCTGCTGAAGCGTGTGTTCAGATAAAATCCAGATCCGGATTATCGTTAAGAATTTCCTTCAACTCGTCTTTTTCCTGGGTTTTCTGATTTAGAACTTCTTTGACGAACTTGAAATAGACGGTATGAATCTCAGCGGGCTGACCGTCGCGCTCCACCACAAAGAAAGGCGCACGTTCCACCTGGTAGAGTGAGGCCAGCTCCATGCCGGGGGAAGAGGGATCGCGTTCATCGGCAATCAAAACCTCGTCAATAAAGGCCATCTGGCCAGCAGCTTCCATCTTCTGCTGCACTTCCTCGCATTTCTTGCAGAGGCTGCCATCCTGTTTGATCTTTTTGACAAGGGTGATTTTCATCGATAACTCCGCTTATTGCTTGATGTTAACCGCGTGCAGGCCACACTCTTTTTGTGTGGCTTCTTCCCACCACCAGCGGCCTTCGCGTTCATGCTGGCCAGGGCCAGTGGGACGAGTGCAAGGTTCACAGCCGATACTGACATAGCCCTGATCGTGCAGCTCGTTGTAGGGTACATTGTTGCTGCGGATATATTCCCACACCTGCTGGGATGACCAGTTGGCCAAAGGATTGAATTTGGTAAGACTGTCGTCCGGGCGCGCAAAGGCCTTGTCATCCTGAATGGCAGGAATGGAGGTGCGTGTGCCAGGACTTTGATCGCGACGCTGTCCGGTAATCCAGGCATCAACGGTCAGTAGTTTGCGTCGCAGGGGACCAATTTTGCGGATGCTACAGCATTCCTTGTGGTCATCCTTGTAGAAGCTGAAGAGACCCTTTTCCCGCACCAGCTGGTTGACTGCATTGGAGTCGGGGAAAACCACATCGATCTCAATGCCGTAATGCTCGCGTACTTTCTCGATAAAACGGTAGGTTTCGGCATGTAGACGTCCGGTATCAAGTGAAAATACCTGCACTTTGTCCGGATTGATCTTGTGCGCCATGTCGATCAATACCACGTCTTCAGCACCGCTGAATGAGATAGCGATCTTGTCGAACGTGTCCAGGGCGTACTCGATAATTTCCTGGGGAGATTTTTGAGAGAGTTCGCTGTCAAGATCGACAGTATTTAAACGGTTTTCTGCCATGGGTTTTGCTCGTTGTTCTCTAAATTTAAAGGGTTCAACAGTTGAGGCCGCGCATAATAGCAAAGCCTTAACTAAAGGAAAAATAATCAGAAAATATAATCTACATCCATCCGGCTATTAGCCCGCTGTGGTATCAGTCTGTTGCGCCAATGCCCTGAAATGGTTAGAGTGGCGCGGCTTTTCTAGGCCTGATAAATGAGGATAGTACTGTGGAAATCGCATGTTTAGACCTTGAGGGTGTTCTGATTCCTGAGATCTGGATTGCCTTTGCGGAAAAAACGGGTATTGAAGCCCTGAAACGGACCACTCGTGATGAACCGGATTACGACGTCTTGATGCGCTACCGGTTGGATATCCTCGAAAAAAATGGTCTTGGCCTGAACGAGATACAGGAAGTGATTGCTACGCTTTCTCCCCTGGATGGCGCCCGGGACTTTGTCGACTGGTTGCGGGAGCGATTTCAGGTGGTGATTCTGTCCGACACCTTCTATGAGTTTGCCCAACCCTTGATGCGTCAGTTGGGGTTCCCGACATTGCTATGCCACAAGCTGGAAACCGATGGCAATGGCCGGGTGACCAACTACAGGCTTCGCCAGGCAAACCCCAAGCGCCAGGCTATCGTGGGTTTCAAAAGTATGTATTACCGCACCATTGCTGCGGGTGATTCCTATAACGACACTACCATGCTGGCGGAAGCGGATGCTGGCATTCTGTTTCATGCGCCTCAGAATGTTATTGATGAATTTCCGCAGTTTCCCGCTGTACACACATTTGAAGATTTGAAGAAAGAGTTTATTAAAGCCAGTCAGCGCGATCTGACCCTATAACCTCTCAGGCGGTGGCTAATCGTTAGTCACCGTTGCTTTGAATAAGGATGCGGATTTTGTCCAGAGTTTCCTGAAACTCGTTTTCGGCGACCGAATCCGCAACAATACCGCCACCACCCCAGCAGTGGAGCGTTTCCGCATCGGCCAGCAGTGTACGAATAGCGATGTTGGTGTCCATTCTTCCCGTAGCACTGATATAACCAATACTGCCGCAGTACAGTGATCGTCGGCAGGACTCGAGTTCTTCAATGATTTCCATGGCGCGCTTTTTGGGTGCTCCAGTAATGGAACCTCCAGGAAAACAACCGCGCAGCAGGGTTAAGGGGCTTTCGCCTCCCCGAAGTTTGCCGGTGACCGTGCTGACCAGGTGGTGAACATTGGGAAAACTTTCCAGCCCAAACAGCTTGGGCACCCGTATGGAGCCCGGTTCACAGGTTTTGCCGAGATCATTTCTCAACAGGTCGACAATCATCAGGTTCTCGGCGCGATCCTTGGCGCTGTTCATCAACTCGATGGCATTCTGTTGGTCTTCCTCGACAGTCTTACCTCGTCGCGCTGTTCCCTTAATTGGCTTGCTTTCCACTTGACCCATGGACAGTTTAAGAAAGCGTTCCGGTGACAGGCTCAAGATGGCCTGTTGCGGATCTCCCCATTGGTAATAGCAACTGTAGGGCGAGGGTAGAACTCGACGCAATTGCCGGTACAGCGTCCAGCTGTCGCCATCAAAGGGCGCCGAATAATGGCGTGCCAGGTTAACCTGATAGCAGTCGCCCTGCCGGATATACGCTTTAATCTTGCTGATGGCGTCAAAATATTCATCCCTGGTTGCGGATGGGGTGAAGAGGTATTCAGAGCGATAGCCGGGATCGCTGCTCTCTTCCGGGGCCTGTTTCAAGCGTTTTTTGATGTCCGCCCGCAAGGTTTGCGAGCAATTTGACTGAAAGATCAACCAGCCTTTTTGTGATGAGTGATTTAACACCAACGCCCAGGTGTAATAGCCAAGATGCATATCCGGGAAACCATCGACTTTTGGCAGTGAGTCAGGCAATGCTTCTATGCGGCGACCCAGATCGTAGCCGAAGAACCCGGCGAGACCACCGACAAACGGATAGGCGCTGAGAGATGGTTCCATAGCCCCCGAGGTGTTGAGTAAATCCTGTGCTAGAAGAAAGGGGTCTTCGCCACTGACATGTGTGGCACTGGCAGTCGTAATACGCGTTTCGTTACCCCTGGTTTCCAGTACACAGCTCGGCTGGGCGGTGATGATATCGAAGCGACCGGAAAGACTGCGCGGCTTACCACTGTCCAGCCAGATGGCATTGGGCAGATCACGTATTTCCGCAAACAGAGCTTCGGCATCAGGGCGGTAGGGAAAATCGAGGACATCTACTGAAGACATGGTCGCTAGTCTAAGGTAGGGGACACGCTTTTCACAGAATAAAACGATGTTTAAGTCTGACCTAAGGTTGCAGGTTGTATGCTCTTAAACGTTTAGATGACGCGACTTTTTCCATTGCGACACTATCCTGATCATGGCAACCTTTCCGGCCTATGAGCTTCTATCCACTAGAGTCAAAAAATCGCCTTAAAGAAGGGTATCTTCGGCGCGTCAACGTGGCAGGCAGAGACCTGTTGCTGCTACACAGCGCAGGTATTACCCGTCTGATTGAAAATCGCTGTCCCCACGATGGCTCACCTTTGTTTAAGGGTCGCTTGCAACAGGGCTGCCTGCGCTGCCCAAAACACGGCATCTCGTTTGAGCTGGAGAATGGTCATCCTCTTGGTGGTGACGTGGTTGCAGATGTTGGTCCACTGGTGAGCTTGACGTTGACCAGCGAAGGCGATCAGGTGGGCATTATTATTGATGAAACCTAAGGATCATTTATGAGTTTTTCTACCCCCGATTTATGTGATGACAACCCCGACCTGGTCAGAGTGCTGGAACCGATGCTGGCCAATTTTGGCGGCAGAGACAGCTTTTGCGGTGAAATTGTCACGATCAAGTGTCATGAAGATAACTCTCTGGTGAAAGAAAGTGCCGCTAAACCCGGGCATGGCAAGGTTATGGTTGTCGACGGTGGCGGATCCATGAGAAGAGCGTTGCTTGGCGATATGATTGCCGAGAATGCTGTCAAAAACGGCTGGGAAGGACTGGTTATTTTTGGTTGTGTGCGGGATGTGGATGCCCTGGCAGAGCTCGACCTTGGTGTTCAGGCATTGGGCAGTATTCCCTTGAAAACAGACAAGCGGGGTATTGGTGACCTGAATGTACCGGTAACTTTTGGTGGTGTGACCTTTGTTCCTGGTGAATATGTGTACGCCGACAATAACGGAGTGGTGGTGTCTGCCAGCGCTTTGCTATAGACCAGTCATTTATTCCGCACCTGATTGATATCAACGCAATTGTGAGTCATTGATCTAAAGTGATGCTATAGGCAAGAGAGAATAGCTATGGGTTTAAAGAATACAGCTGACCGTTATGGCTCGCTCTCCATCGCCATGCACTGGCTGATGTTGCTGCTGATTATAGCTGTGTATGCCGCGATTGAGTGCCGGGAATTTTTTCCGAAGGGGAGTGACCCTCGCAATGCATTTAAAGCCTGGCATTTTTCACTGGGGCTCAGTGTTTTCTGCCTGGTTTGGCTGCGACTGCTGTTGAAGTTGATTCAGGTCTCGCCGCGTATTGTTCCGACCCCTGAAAACTGGCAGCTGAAGTTGGCAAAAGTGCTTCATCTGGCGCTTTATTTACTGATGTTTGTGATGCCTGTGCTGGGCTGGCTGGTGTTAAGCGGCGAAGGTAAGGATATTCTCTTCTTCGGTCTGTCGATTCCTCCACTGATCGCTGAAAACAAGGAGGTGGCGGGTATCTTCAAGGAGATACATGAAATTTTTGGCATTACTGGTTATGTGTTGATTGCTATCCATGCAGTCGCAGCGTTGGTCCACCATTATGTGCTGAAAGATAATACGCTGTTGCGTATCTTGCCGGGTAAACACTGACCCAGTGGCTTAATGTCACAGGCTGTGACAGTTTAAAATAGAATAAATAACGATAAATAATTCAGTATTAAGGAGAGGTCGATGATTAAGTCCAAGAGTCTTTTCGTGCTGCTTGTTGCTGCCGGACTGGTAGCCTGCGGCGATAAGGGAAAAGCAGAGGTGGACCCTTCAGTCGTAGCTGGGGAAAAGCTTTTTCAGGAGAACTGTTCAGAGTGTCACCCGAGGACTGGCCGTAGCGATTTTCTTAAACGTATCCCCGCCACGTTGTTGACGCGAAAGTCGCAAAACGAGTTGATGGAATGGATCAAGGGAAGTGAGCGGCATCGTGAAATGCCTTCTTTCGATCATCTATCTGATGAAGAACTGACTTCTCTGGCCAACTATCTTGAAAGCCAGATACTTAAGTAATCCCAAACTCTTCAAGCTGTTCTGAAGCCGCCAACCGAGTGGCCAGCTGCTCTCGCTCTGAAAATACATAAAAAACGACAACATAAAAAAAAGGGAGCTGTTACCAGCTCCCTGAAGGGTACTCTATAGGGGATATAGAGTGAAACTTGAATGGTTTATTAGAACTGGTTCATGGTGTTGTCTTTACCACCAGCTTTCAGTGCGGCTTCACCCGCAAAGTATTCCTTGTGGTTGTCACCGATGTCGGAACCGGCCATGTTCTGGTGCTTAACACAGGCGATGGTCTGACGAATTTCCTGACGCTGAACACCTTTCACGTAAGCCAGCATGCCTTCTTCTGCGAAGTAACCTTTAGCCAGGTTGTCTGTAGACAGCGCAGTAGTGTGGTAGGTCGGCAGTGTGATCAGGTGGTGGAAGATACCGGCTTCGCGAGCGGCATCAGCCTGGAAGGTACGGATACGCTCATCAGCGGCCAGAGCCAGTTCGGTGGCATCGTACTCTTCGCTCATCAGGTTGGCGCGATCGTAAGCGGATACGTCTTTACCTTCTTCACTCCAGGCATCGAATACTTGCTGACGGAAGTTCAGAGTCCAGTTGAATGACGGGCTGTTGTTGTAAACCAGCTTCGCATCCGGAACAACTTCGCGGATACGGTTAACCATTTCAGCGATCTGGCCAACGTGGGGCTTCTCGGTTTCGATCCACAGCAGGTCAGCACCGTTTTGCAGGCTGGTGATACAGTCCAGAACCACGCGGTCAATACCGGTGCCTTTCTTGAACTGGAACAGGCCGGAAGCGAGACGTGCGGGCTTCAGCAGCTTACCGTTGGCCTTGATCACAACGTCGCCGTTGTCGATGTCGTCAGCGCTGTTGACGTACTCGCCGTCAAGGAACGCGTTGTATTGATCGCCCAGGTCACCGGGTTCGTTGGTAACAGCGATCTGCTTGGTCAGGCCAGCGCCCAGGGAGTCAGTACGGGCAACGATAACACCATCATCTACACCCAGTTCCAGGAATGCGTAACGAACAGCGTTGATTTTGGCCAGGAAGTCAGCGTGAGGAACAGTAACTTTACCGTCCTGGTGACCACATTGTTTCTCGTCAGAAACCTGGTTTTCGATTTGGATACAGCAAGCACCCGCTTCGATCATTTGCTTGGCCAGCAGGTAGGTGGCTTCTGCGTTACCAAAGCCGGCGTCGATATCGGCAATAATCGGCACAACGTGGGTTTCGAAGTTGTTAACCTTGTCCAGAATCTCGGCTTCTTTAGCTTTGTCGCCGGCAGCGCGAGCAGCGTCCAGGTCGGTGAACAGCAGGTCCAGTTCGCGGGCGTCAGCTTGGCGCAGGAAGGTGTACAGTTCTTCGATCAGTGAAGAAACTGCAGTTTTCTCATGCATGGACTGGTCGGGCAGGGGGCCAAACTCGGAGCGCAGAGCAGCAACCATCCAACCGGACAGGTACAGGTAACGCTTGCTGGTAGTTTGCAGGTGCTTTTTGATAGCGATCAGTTTTTGCTGACCGACAAAACCGTGCCAGCAGCCCAGAGATTGGGTGTACTGAGCACTGTCAGCATCGTAGGCTGCCATGTCTTCGCGCATGATTTTTGCGGTGTACTTGGCAATATCAAGACCGGTTTGGAAACGGTTTTGAATGCGCATGCGAGCTGCAGATTCCGGGTTAATAGCACTCCATGTGCTGTTTGCACCACATACGGATGCAATATCGTCAATCGCTTTTGAATAGTTTGACATGATCAGTCCTTCCAGATTGAGAAAAGAAATTGAATTGAACGCAACGAATTCTAGCCACCGGACTAAAATTTAGCTAATCTATAGATCTTATTTCCGGTATTTTTGGTATGAATATACGTAGCGTCGATCTAAATCTTCTGGTTTACCTGGATGTCCTGCTGAAAGAGCGTAATGTCACCAGGGCAGCTGAAAACCTGGGAATCAGCCAGCCCGCGATGAGCAACGGTTTGCGGCGGCTGCGAGATCTTTTTAATGACCCCTTATTGGTTCGCACCAGTGATGGAATGACGCCCACTGAACGCGCTGAGCAGCTACAACCTGTCGTCCGTGAAGTGTTGGCATCCATAGAAAAAGCTGTGGAGCCGCGTAGGGAGTTTAATGCCGCCCAGGCTGACCGGGTGTTCCGTATTTCCGTCAGTGATTACACCGAATCCACTCTGTTACCGCATTTAATGCGTCGGCTGCGCTCAGAAGCACCGAATATTACCCTTGATGTACTGACCCCCAGTGACATCAGTTACCAGGATGTTGAGCAGGGTAGTGTTGACCTGGTCATCAACCGTTTTGACATGCTGCCGCAATCTTTTCACCAGATGACCATCTGGCGAGATTCCTTTTCCTGCCTGTTAAGTGAGCACAATCCCATTCGTCATGATTTCACCCTCGACAATTACCTGGAAACGGGCCACGTCTGGGTCAGCAAAACTGGTATGGGGGTTGGCGTTGGTATGGAGCCTGGCGCTGTGCAGCGTCTGGGCTGGGTGGATGAGGCCCTGGCAGTGCAGGGTAAAAAGCGCCGTATTCGTGTATTTACTCGCCACTATCAGGCAGCGATGCGGCTCGCCGAATTGCGTGATCTGGTTATTACGCTGCCAACCAAGGCTGCCATGCTGCTGAAGGACAACCCGAATGTAGTGATTCTGCCGCCTCCTTTCGAGATACCGGAGATTGAACTGATCATGGCCTGGAGCCCGCTGCTGCAACACAACCCGGCCCATCAGTGGATGCGTCGCCTGATTGCCGATGTCGCCCGAACATTGGACTAATTATTTGTTAAACAAATAGCCGACATAATATCCATAAAATTGATTAATTCAGCTTTGCGTACCTACAATTCCTCCTTAAGTGAATAGATCAATCATAGGGCTCAATCATGACTGAACGTGTTCAAGTGAGTGGACTTCAGGTCGCTCGTTCGATTTATGACCTCGTCAAGCAGGACATTATTCCCGGCACCGGTGTAGATGCAGATGGCTTCTGGCAGTCTTTTAGCGCCATCGTCGCTGATTTTGCCCCGAAAAACCGACAACTCTTAAAAAAGCGTGATGAGTTGCAGACACAGATCGACAACTTTCACCGCGAACGTTTTGGCAAACCCCACAACCATGCGGAGTACAAAGCGTTTCTGCAAGATATTGGTTATCTCGTGCCCGAAGGTGGGGAGTTCGCGATAACAACCAGCAATGTAGATCCCGAAATTGCCATGCAGGCTGGCCCGCAGTTGGTAGTGCCTGTCATGAATGCCCGTTTTGCATTGAATGCGGCCAACGCACGTTGGGGCAGCCTTTACGACGCGCTATATGGTACTGATGTGCTGCCGGAAACGGATGGTGCAGACAAAACCGCAAGCTACAACCCGGTTCGTGGTGCCAAAGTGATCGCCTATGCACGTCAGTTGCTGGACGACGCTGCACCATTGTTGAAAGGCTCTCATAAGGATTCAACCCAATATAGCGTGGTGGGTGGGCAGTTACTGGTCACATTGAAAGATGGCCGCCAGGCTAGTCTTGCCGATCCAGAACAACTGGCCGGTTATCAGGGTGATGCTGGAAGTCCCGATGCGGTATTGTTGAAAAACAATAACTTGCATATGGAAGTTCAATTTGATTCTAATAGTTTGATTGGCTCTTCTGACAGTGCCGGCATAAAAGACATTCTGATGGAAGCCGCCCTGACCACGATTATGGATTGTGAAGACTCTGTAGCTGCCGTTGATGCGGAAGATAAGGCGCTGGTCTACAGTAATTGGCTTGGCCTGATGAAGGGCGATTTGGATGAGACCCTGGAAAAGGGTGGCAAAACCATCGTGCGCCGTATGAACCCGGACCGCGAATACACCTCCCCAGAAGGTGGTTCGTTGGTGTTGCCCGGCCGCAGTCTGCTGTTTGTTCGCAATGTGGGTCACCTGATGACCAACCCCGCAATTCTGGACAGCGACGGTAATGAAGTGCCGGAAGGCATTATGGACGCGATGATTACCAGTCTGATTGCCATTCACGACCTGAAGGGCAATGGCTCGCTGCGAAACAGTAAAACCGGCAGTGTTTACATCGTGAAGCCGAAAATGCATGGGCCCGAAGAAGTGGCATTTACCAATAGCCTGTTCAACGCGGTTGAAGATGCTCTCGGCCTGGGTCGCAATACCCTGAAAGTGGGCATCATGGACGAAGAACGACGCACTTCAGTGAACCTTAAAGAGTGTATCCGTGCTGCCAGCGAGCGTGTGGTGTTCATCAATACCGGCTTCCTGGATCGCACTGGCGATGAAATCCATACCAGCATGGAAGCCGGCCCCTTTGCACCCAAAGGTAAACTGAAGACCCTTAAATGGATTACCGCTTACGAGGACCAGAATGTCGATGTAGGTCTGGCCTGCGGACTGAAGGGTCGTGCGCAAATTGGTAAAGGTATGTGGCCAATCCCTGACAACATGGCCGATATGATGGTGGCCAAGATTGGTCATCCAAAGGCAGGTGCCAATACTGCATGGGTTCCGTCCCCCACAGCCGCTACCTTGCATGCCATTCACTACCATCAGGTAGATGTTTTTGCACTTCAGGATGAACTGGCTAACCGCACTCCGGCCAGTGTCGACGATATTCTTACCATCCCGCTGCTGGAAGGCGAGTTGACTGCCGACGAGATTCAGAAGGAGCTGGATAACAATGCTCAGGGTATTCTTGGCTATGTTGTCCGTTGGGTCGAGCAGGGCGTAGGTTGTTCCAAAGTGCCGGATATCAACAATGTTGGCCTGATGGAAGACCGCGCCACTTTGCGTATTTCCAGCCAGCATATTGCGAACTGGTTGCGTCACGGCATCTGCAGTGATGATCAGGTCATGGAAACCATGAAGCGTATGGCCAGTGTGGTTGATGGCCAGAATGCTGGGGATCCCGCCTATCGCAACATGGCGCCTGATTTTGATAACAGTATGGCATTTGCCGCTGCTTGTGACCTGGTCTTCAAAGGGTGTGAGCAGCCCAGCGGTTACACTGAGCCCTTGCTGCATGCTTATCGCCAGAAGGCAAAACTGCAGTAATTGCACTTCTGAGATGCGAGAACAAAAAACGCCGGGTTATATCCCCGGCGTTTTTTGTCTGGTTTTTTTGTCTGGTTTTTTTGTCTGGTTTTTTTGTCTGGTTTTTTTGTCTGGTTTTTTTGTCTGGTGAGGTGGCAGGCTAACTGTTTTTAAGGCCGTTTATTGGTTCTATATCAACGGTTGCTGATAGTTGCTCAAGGGGCTGCTAGATATGCAGTCTTCTGAGGTCTGGATCCAGCTCACTCTGTTCCCAGAGGTTATCGAACTCTTCAACCAGTTCCACTGCCTCCAGCGGCGCATGGGGGACGACGTAACCCACAAAACGCTCTGGCTCTTGTTTGTAGAGAATCCCGGTGCGATCCACCAGCATGAACTCCGTGTGTAAACAGGTTTCCTGGGTTTCCAGTTTGCGTATCTGGATGCGACTGGGCAGCCGCAGGCAGAGCTCATGCAGCTGGTGGGTTTGATGAATCACCTGGGCCAGGTCTTTGACCAGAATTCTGACTCTGGCCAGTGGCTGGCTGGTGGCAAATGAATAGATGGCATCACAGAACTGGTTGTTGGCGTAGATGCCCGGCTCCAGCTTGAACGTAAAGATACGAATTTCACGTTGTGCCCGCTCTACCAGCAAGACTGCCTGATCACGAAATTTATCCACCCCCTCAATGCCAACTCTTTGCCTTTCCTCGTTAGAAATTTCCCTCAGTAACGGTTTCGGAGCGTTGTCCATGAAACGATGCAGATTGAGCACCATGGTACGATGGGGAATACCCGCATCCAGGTATTCTTTTCCGTCGGATATAAAGCCAAACCCCTCATAAAATGGAATAGCGTGCAACTGAGCACTGAGTATCAGCTGTTCTTTTCCCTCGCGGATAGCGTAACGAATGATATTGCGCATTATTGAGGAACCCACACCCCGCTGTCGGTAGGGTTTCAGAACGGCCATACGGCCAACCTGGCCATCGGGCAACATTCTCGCTGTGGCCATGGCCACATTGCCCGGCCCAAAGGCAATCCAGTGCATGGCCGTGGGGTCTAGGTCATCCACTTCTTCTGCAACCGGTACGCCTTGTTCTTCGACAAAAACCTTGTGTCGAATAGCCGTTAACTGCTCGCCGGCACTTTGCCAGCTGACTTCCTCAACTTCGATGGGGAAATAGTCAACTGTGTCCATTCATTACTCCCATTTTTTATATCGTAGCCCTTCAGGGGCCTATAGTGGTGTCGAATGCTAAGATTACGTTCGATTTATAGCGGAGTATTGATGTGAAACAGGCTTTTCTCAAGTGGCTGTTTTTGTTTCTGTTATTTCCATTGCAGATGGCGATGGCATTTGAGCCCGCAATTATTGATCAAACTGCCCGCTTTCATCCGCAGTTATCAACCAGGGGAATGGTGGTTTCTCAGGAGGTTCTGGCCAGTACTGTTGGCGCAGATATTCTTAGACAGGGGGGGAATGCTGTTGACGCAGCTGTCGCTACAGGTTTTGCCCTTGCCGTGACACTGCCTCAGGCAGGCAACCTGGGTGGTGGAGGCTTTATGCTGGTGCATTTAGCCAAGGAGAACCGCTCACTGGCCATTGATTACCGGGAGATGGCGCCTACTCTGGCCCACAGGGACATGTTTCTGGATGAACAGGGATCGGCAGATGCCAACCTGTCTCGTTTCAGTCACAAGGCAGCGGGTGTTCCCGGCACTGTAGCCGGTTTACTCCATGCACTGGATGTCTACGGTACCATGACTGTCGAGCAGGTGTTGGCACCTGCCATAGGGCTGGCGGAGGAAGGCTTTGTAGTTTCTGACACGCTGGCCTTTTCCCTGAGACAGGCGGCGGGTCGTTTGCGTTCTGACAGGGCGTCGGCCGGATATTTCTTTCGCCCCGATGGCAGCCCGATGCAGCGGGGCGATATCTGGCGCCAGGCTGACCTGGCAGCGACCCTGCGGCAGATTGCCAACCAGGGTGTTGCTGGTTTCTATACGGGAAAAACTGCAGAACTGATTGTCGCGGAGATGAAGCGGGGCGGGGGCCTGATTACAGCAGAAGATCTTGCCAATTACCGCGTGCTGGAGAGGCAGCCAGTGGTTGGTGATTACCGCGGCTATCGGATTGTTTCCATGCCGCCACCGTCTTCCGGTGGTGTTCACCTGGTCCAAATGCTCAATGTCCTAGAAGGGTGGGACTTGCACTCACTGGGGCACAACAGTGCGGCGTATTTGCACCTATTGGTTGAGACGATGCGTCGAGCCTATGCAGACCGTAGTCAATATCTGGGCGACCCGGATTTTTTTGATGTTCCGGTTGAGAAGCTCATCGACAAATCTTATGCCGCAAGGCTTAGGGACAATATCGACTTAGAGGCTGCCTCTGCTTCTGCCGATGTTCAGCCGGGGCAGTTAATGCATGAGGAAAGCCCTCAGACGACCCATTTCACAGTGGTCGATCGCTGGGGTAATGTGGTGAGTAACACCTACACGCTGAATTTTTCCTATGGCAGTGGCATTTCTGTGGCAGGGGCCGGTTTTTTGCTCAATAACGAAATGGATGATTTTTCTGCCAAGCCTAGTGTTCCCAATGCCTACGGTTTGCTGGGCGGGGAGGCAAATGCTGTTCACGCAGGCAAGCGTCCACTGTCTTCCATGACGCCAACCATTGTTCTCAAGGACGGCGTGCCGATCCTGGCTACTGGAAGCCCTGGTGGGAGTACGATCATTACCGTGGTTTTGCAGAATATCCTGAATGTGATTGATTTCGGTATGAATGTCGCCGAAGCTACGGCGGCTCCCCGTATTCATCATCAATGGTGGCCTGACATGCTCCAGTATGAGCAGGGAATCAGTATCGATACGCTCAAGCTCCTACAGAACATGGGGCACTCCCTCAACAATACTCCCAGGGTGTTGGGCAAGGTACAGGCTATTTCTCAGAAAAGTGGCAGGCAATACGGCGTGACAGATAGTAGATGGCCGGGTGGAGGGGCTGTGGCCGCTGACTAAACAAATTAGTCTGACGGTTGACCATTGATATATTGCTTGCCGTTGACGCTAGCGCAGCGCTCTTCATCCAGTTCGTCGGCAAGATCCGGGTACTTGGGTGCGGTCATGTATCGGGCAAACCAGTCTCCCAGCAAAGCTTTATCACCTGCCAATTTGGTTAGCATTCCCTGGATTTGTTCGATAAACAGCGGGTCTATGTGTTCGCCCGCCATTTCAGGTTTCAGGGGTGGGTCCCGGTAATAGGTGGAATCGCCCTGAGCCATCAGTTCGGTAGCCAGATCACCAAGAATTTCTGCCAGGGTAGGCGCTCGAAAACCGACAGAATAGGTGAGACAGTCGTTTTCAGCGATACCAAAGTGGGCAATTTGGGGGGGTAGGTAGAGCATATCCCCAGGGTTGAGTACCCACTCATCAGTCTTGGTAAACTCTTTCAGAATGCGCAGAGAGGTCTCGCTGAGTATCGGCGTTTGCTGATCACAGAGCTGACCGATCTGCCAGTGACGCTGACCTTGAGCCTGTATCAGGAAGACATCGTAAAAGTCGAAATGTGGTCCAACGCTGCCGCCAACGGGAGCATAGCTGACCATAATGTCATCGAGACGCCAGGACGGAAGAAAATGAAAATGTTCAAGTAGATGGGCCACTTCCGGCACCCAGAGATCAACCCCCTGCACCAGCAATGTCCAGTGGCTCTCTGGCAGTTGCTCAAACTGTCTGTCCGTAAAAGGGCCACACATCAATTCCCAGGGTGATGCTCCGGCCTCAACTACAATGCGTGATTCAACCTCTTCTTCCAGGGCCAAGCCTGCCAATTCATCCGGGCTGATGGGTGACTGGAAACCCGGCAGCGCATCGCGCACCAGCAGTGGTTTCTTCTGCCAGTACTCACGAAGAAAGTCTTCTGCTGACAGGTCTCCGAGTATTGGTGTCGGCATGTTAGGGCGCGACTGGCTCAGAGTGCTTTTGCCTGCGCAATGGCATTGCCAATGTAGGACGCTGGTGTCAGTTGACGCAATTCGGCTTTGGCTGACGCAGGAATTTCCAGAGTCTCGATAAATGCCTGGATGGTCTCTTTTGTGATGGCCTGGCCCCGAGTCAATGCCTTGAGTTTTTCATAGGGTTCGGGAATGTTGTAGCGACGCATGACGGTCTGTACAGGTTCGGCGAGGACTTCCCAGGCATTGTTCAGGTCCTCTGCCAGGCGTTGCTGGTTGAGTTCCAGCTTGCCAATACCCTTGAGGGTGGACTGGTAGGCAATGGAGCTGTAGCCAAAGCCGACACCCATGTTGCGCAGTACGGTAGAGTCAGTGAGGTCACGTTGCCAGCGTGAGATAGGCAGTTTCTGGGCCAGATGACCGAATACGGCATTGGCAATGCCCAGGTTTCCCTCGGAGTTTTCAAAGTCAATGGGATTCACTTTGTGGGGCATTGTTGACGAGCCCACTTCCCCGGCGATGGTTTTCTGCTTGAAGTACCCCAGCGAGATATAACCCCAGATATCGCGGTTAAAATCGATCAATATGGTATTGAGACGAGCTATGGCATCAAACAGTTCAGCAATATAGTCGTGTGGCTCAATCTGGGTCGTGTAGGGATTCCAATTCAGCCCAAGTCCAGTGATGAACGTCTCGGCATTAGCCGCCCAATCAATATCCGGGTAGGCGGAAAGGTGGGCGTTATAGTTGCCCACGGCACCGTTGATTTTGCCTAGCAGTTCTATTCCGGCAATCTGTTCGATCTGACGGTTGAGGCGATAGGCGACGTTGGCCATCTCCTTGCCGACAGTGGTGGGGGAGGCCGTTTGTCCGTGGGTACGTGACAGCATGGGCACATCGGCAAACTGATGGGCTAGGGAGGATATCTGACGTGCAACTTCCCGTACCTCCGGCAGCAACACTTGGTCGCGGCCCTCTTTTAGCATCAGAGCGTGAGAGAGGTTGTTGATGTCTTCCGAAGTGCAGGCAAAGTGGACAAACTCGCTGATGGCATTCAGCTCCGGCACATCGGCAATGTATTCCTTAATAAAATATTCCACCGCTTTAACATCGTGGTTGGTGGTTTTTTCGATGTCCTTGATGCGCGAGGCCTGACGTTCATCAAATTCTGCCAAGAGTTGTTCTAGCTTGTTGTTGGCCGCCTGGGAAAGTGCGGGAACTTCGACAATACCCGGATGAGACGCCAGTTGCTGCAACCAGCGTACCTCCACCATCACACGGTATTTGATTAGCCCGAATTCGCTGAAGGCTGTGCGCAGGGTGGAGGTTTTGCTGCCGTAGCGGCCATCGATAGGTGAAATTGCAGTCAGGCTGGATAGATTCATGGGTAACAACTTGAATGTGGGGAAGAAAGGCGCGAATTTTAACCGAATAGCATGGTTTTTTCAGGTAAAAATTGCCTACTTAATGCTGGGGTTGGCTGCTTTCCTGCTGCAGTAGACGCAATTGTTGCAATAGTTGCTGGCGGTTGAAAATGAGATGCCGCCGGCGCCCCCCTAGTTGATGCCAGAGCACAGCCGCTCTGATGCCTGCAAACAACAGGCAGCGCACCCGCTGGGCGATAGCTTCCTGCTGCAGGTAGCCGGCATAACCGTTTACCTGGATGCGGTAGCGGAAAGTGCTGATTGTGTCCTGATAGACCTGAGCCAGGTTGGCAATCACATTAGTGTGGGTAGAAGCACCAAAGTGTTCAGCCTGCCTACCCGCTTGTTGCAGACGTTCGCCAATGACGTTGAGCATAGTTTTCTTGTTGCGCAATTTGTTGGCCAAGTAAAAGACACCGACCACGTAGCGCAGTGTGTCCGGTTGCTGATTGCGGGATTGAAGGGTAATCAGCTCCTGCATGGATTCAATACCCAGCTGCAGGTTGGACAAATTGCCAAACACAGCTTCCGTGTTCTCCGGGTTTTGTTGAAACAGGCTTTCGATACAGACCCCAAAACGATCCGAAGGGACTGAGCCCGTTTTCGCCAGGGTTTCCACGAGTTGACAGGCCTGGAATACACCGGCGAGAGCGATGACTTGGTTGCGATCGGGTTTGCTGAAAAGCATCAGAGGGCCTCCTGCCAAGCGTGTTCGATGATGCCGCCGCCCAGGCATGTTTCACCGTCATAAAAAACCACTGACTGGCCTGGTGTCACGGCTCGCTGTGGCGTGTCAAAGTGCACATTCACCCCCGTGCCTGAAACATGAACCGTACAGGACTGATCAGGCTGGCGATAGCGGGTTTTTGCGTGGCAGCGCAGCGCTGAACTGGTGGGTATGCCGTTAATCCAATGGAGATCCTGTGCGCTAAGACGGTTTGTGAAAAGGAGAGGGTGATCGCTGCCCTGTGCTGCGATCAGGACATTGCGTTCCAGATCTTTACCCACCACATACCAGGGTGCATCCGTGGCATCCTGCCTGCCGCCAATTCCCAGGCCCTGCCTCTGACCCAGGGTGTGGTACATCAAGCCATGATGGCGGCCGATCACCTTGCCTTCGGGAGTCTCGATATCACCCGGTTGTGCAGGTAAGTACTGCTCAAGAAAATCCTTGAAGCGACGTTCGCCGATAAAACAGATTCCCGTGGAGTCTTTTTTCTTAGCGGTAGCCAGCCCGTGTTTCTCGGCAATGGCGCGCACCTGGGGTTTCTCCATCTCGCCGATGGGGAATAAAGACTTACTGAAAGCTGCTTCGCTCACAGCATGCAGGAAGTAGCTCTGGTCCTTGTTATTATCCAGCCCCTTCAACAGATAGGTGTGATCGTCTCTATCCAGTCGACGCACGTAGTGGCCGGTGGCAATAGCATCAGCGCCGAGGATTTGCGCATACTCGAGGAATACTTTGAACTTGATTTCCCGGTTACAGAGTATGTCGGGGTTGGGTGTTCTCCCGGCACGATATTCAGCGAGAAAATACTCGAATACATTATCCCAGTACTCGGCCGCGAAATTGGCCGTATGCAGTGTTATCCCCAGTTTATCTGCTACCTGCTGGGCATCGGCCAGGTCCTGGCGAGCAGTGCAATACTCTGTGCCATCATCCTCGTCCCAGTTTTTCATAAACAGTCCCTGCACGTGATAACCCTGTTGCTGCAATAACAGGGCAGTAACGGAGGAATCTACGCCGCCGGACATGCCGACAATGACTGTTTTAGGTGTGTTCATAGGGTGGCGGATTCTACCGGGGAGTTTTCAGTATATCCAATGGATAAAGTGGACCCTTGAGGTAGTCATTGATGGCTTGCATCACCATAGGACTTCGCAGACTGTCCTCGTTTTGTAGTATTTCTTCATAATCGAGCCAGAGAGCTTCTTCGATATCGCTATCCAGAGTGGCCTTTGGATCAAATTCCACGGCATCGGCAGCGATCGCCAACCTGTAATAGGTGATGCCGTTGGTGGGAGATAAGTAGGTGGTAAAACTGATCAGGGCAGTGGGGCGAACATGCCAGCCTGTTTCCTCTAGCGTTTCCCGGACAGCCGCTTCGAGCGGTGTTTCACCCGGCTCAACGTGCCCTGCAGGCTGGTTTAACACAGTTTTTTGATCACTGAATTCCCTGACGAGCAAAAACTTATCGTCACGTTTCACGACAGTCGCTACGGTTAAGTGGATGCGGTCAGGCATGAGGCTTTTTCTTCCAGGCTCTGGCGGGTGGAGATTTAATGGCAGGAAGATTGACTGCTTCCTCCCTCCATTCGCCGGGCTGAAGATTTCCTAGAGACCAGGGACCTATGGCAGTGCGAACCAGTCGCAGTGTTGGGTAGCCGACTGCCGCGGTCATGCGTCTGACCTGGCGGTTACGGCCCTCTGTAATTTGCAGCTCAATCCAGCAGGTTGGCTGGTTTTTACGCTCTCTTATCGGTGGAAATCTGGTCCAGATAGAAGGTTCCGGGATGCGTTTAACCTGGGCACGCCTTGTCGGACCGTCGTTAAGGTTCACACCAAAACGTAGGTTTGCCAAAGCCTCTTCGGTAATGTCGCCCTCCACCTGGGCAAAATAGGTTTTGGTCATTTTATGCTTGGGATCGCTGATTCTGGCCTGTAAAGGACCACTGTCCGTCAGCAGCAACAATCCCTCCGAATCATGGTCGAGTCTTCCCGCCGGGTAGATGTTTTTATCTTTGATATAGCCAGCCAAACCATGGTGACCATCCAGGTCAGTAAATTGACTCAGAACACCATAGGGTTTGTTGAACAGTAATAATTTGGCGGTTATATGATCCATGTGGTTTTTAGTAGAAATATGCCCGTAATTCGTGTAAATCAGCTACAAGAGCAGGTGGGATTATGGTAGCATCCCACGCGAATACTGAAGTGTACAACGATAATAGAAAAATCATCGTTACCTGTTACAGATGCACTAGAAACAAACGCACTAGCTACCTATGGAGCCAACAATGGGATATCAGCACATCCAGATACCAACTGATGGTGAAAAAATTACTGTCAATAGCGATTTCTCTCTAAACGTCCCCAGCAATCCAATTATTCCCTACATCGAAGGCGATGGCATCGGTGTAGACATTACTCCAGTCATGATCAAAGTGATCGATGCAGCCGTTGCAAAAGCCTATGGCGGCAGTAAGAAAATTTCTTGGATGGAAGTTTACTGCGGTGAAAAAGCCGCTGAAACCTACGATGGTGACTGGTTTCCCGCAGAAACTCTGGACGCCATCAAGGAATACAGTGTCTCAATCAAGGGGCCCTTGACTACACCGGTAGGTGGCGGTTTCCGTTCCCTGAACGTAGCTTTGCGTCAGGAACTGGATCTGTATGTCTGCCAGCGCCCTGTTCGTTGGTTTGAAGGTGTCCCTTCACCGGTTAAAGAGCCGGGCAAGGTTGATATGTGTATCTTCCGTGAGAACTCAGAAGATATCTACGCGGGTATCGAGTGGCGCGCAGGTACGGACGAAGCGAAGAAGGTCATCGATTTCATGCGCAACGAAATGGGCGTGACCAAGATTCGTTTCCCTGAAGATTGTGGTATTGGCGTCAAGCCGGTTTCCAAAGAGGGTACCAAGCGTCTGGTGATCAAAGCGATTCAATACGCCATTGACCAAGATAAAGACTCCGTCACTCTTGTGCACAAAGGTAACATCATGAAGTTTACCGAGGGCGCATTCTGTGACTGGGGTTACGAAGTTGCGAAAGAAGAGTTCGGTGCACAACCGCTTGATGGCGGCCCTTGGCAGGTTGTAAAAAACCCCAATACTGGCAAAGACCTTGTCATCAAGGATGTTATTGCTGATGCCATGCTGCAGCAGATTCTCTTGCGCCCCGCCGAGTATGACGTTATCGCCACTCTCAACCTGAATGGTGATTACCTGTCTGATGCGCTGGCAGCACAAGTAGGTGGTATCGGTATCGCGCCCGGTGCCAACCTGTCTGATGATATTGCCATCTTTGAAGCAACTCACGGTACGGCACCGAAATATGCCGGCCAGGATAAAGTGAATCCCGGTTCTCTCATCCTGTCAGCGGAAATGATGCTGCGCCACCTCGGCTGGAATGAAGCGGCTGATCTTGTGGTGAAAGGTATGGAAGGCGCCATTTCAGAGAAGACGGTTACCTATGACTTCGAGCGCTTGATGGATGGAGCGAAACTGTTGTCATGCTCACAGTTTGGCGATGCCATGATCGCGAAGATGTAACAACTGTTACCATCATTAAAAAACCCCTGTTTCGAAAAGGAACAGGGGTTTTTTTGTGACTATTTAGTCACTAACTATGTTCACTTTCTTGCTCGGCCATGGATTCAGTCACTGATTCCTCACCTTCATCACTGCCGTTGCCGGTAGGCACAATATTGGTCGCATGCAGTCCTTTTTGTCCCTCGACGAGATCGTATGAGACTTCTTGGCCTGCTTTAAGTGTTTTGTATCCATCCATATTGATGGCAGAGTAATGGGCAAAGATATCACTTGCCCCATCTGAAGATAGAATAAATCCGTATCCTTTGGCGTTATTGAACCACTTGACTGTACCTGACGGCATATTAGAACCCCTTGCTGGACTTTCTAGTTATTAAATTTGCCCTGCTAACAACCGATAACTAGTGTGATCGGATTGCTACTTTTAATGGATAATTTTTATCCAAACCGATTTTCTATAACTTATTAGGGTCTAAGTCAAGGTGGAGGGAGCTTAAAAAAAGCACACAAAAAAATTGTTATCAGTAGAATTGGGGGTGAAAAAGGGTATTAAAATGTTAGATAGATGAAAGAGATTATTGAACACTGCGAAACTATGAGTTTAAACATTCGATTGAGTGACAAAAGTGACGGGGATCAATGGCAACACGCAGGTGAAGCTGTTGTCGAAGAGACACGCCCAGAGCTTAAGAGACCACGCCGGTACAAAGTTGTGTTGTTTAACGATGATTTTACGCCGATGGAATTTGTGGTTGAGCTGCTGGAAGTCTTTTTCGGAATGAACCGGGAGGCCGCAACTCGCGTAATGCTTAAAGTACATATGGAAGGTAAGGCAGTTTGTGGTGTCTACACAAAAGATGTGGCGGAAACAAAAGTAGCTCAGGTTAATCAGTATGCAAGGGACAACGAACACCCCTTGCTCTGTGAAACTGAACCTGAGGCTGATGATGATCTCTAAGTAAGCACGATATAGGTGACTGTATGTTAAGTAGAGAGCTTGAGTTAACCCTGAACAAGGCGTTCAAAGGTGCCAGTGAAAGGCGTCATGAGTTCATGACCGTCGAACACTTGTTGTTGGCGTTGCTCGATAACGAATCAGCGGCCAAAGTACTTCGTGCCTGCGGTGTTGATATTAACGTATTGCGTCACGACCTTGACGAATTCATCGAGTCAACCACCCCGTTAATTCCCGAGGAGCTCGAAGAAAAAGATACTCAGCCAACCCTGGGTTTCCAGCGTGTGCTGCAACGTGCCGTATTTCATGTTCAGTCTTCCGGTAAGAAAGAAGTTCAGGGAGATAATGTGTTGGTGGCACTGTTCAGTGAACAGGAGAGTCAGGCTGTCTACTTCCTGCGTCTGCAGAATGTCGCCCGCATTGATGTGGTGAATTATATTTCCCACGGTATTTCCAAATATGCGGACCAATCTGAGCAACATGATGGCGAAGTCCATCAGGAAGAAGTCTCAACTGAAGCTGAAAGTCAGGGCCACAGCCTGCTTGAGCAATTCACCACCAATCTCAATGTGCAGGCCAGTAAAGGTGGCATTGATCCCCTGGTAGGCCGCCATTCAGAAGTAGAGCGTGTCTGCCAGGTACTGGCTCGTCGTCGCAAAAACAACCCGCTGCTCGTGGGTGAAGCTGGCGTGGGTAAAACTGCCATTGCTGAGGGGCTTGCCAAGCTGATTGTTGAGGAACAGGTGCCAGAGGCTCTGAGCCACAGCGTGGTTTATTCCCTGGACCTGGGCAACCTCCTAGCAGGCACCAAGTATCGCGGCGACTTTGAAAAACGCTTCAAGGGTGTTCTTGCCGAGTTAAATGATCAGGAAGGTGCGATTCTCTTCATTGATGAGATCCACACGATTATTGGTGCGGGCGCAGCGTCCGGCGGAGTTATGGATGCATCCAACCTTCTTAAACCGCTGCTGACTTCTGGAAAGATTCGCTGTATTGGTTCGACAACCTTCCAGGAATACCGGGGCATTTTTGAGAAAGACCGAGCTTTGTCACGCCGTTTCCAGAAAATTGATGTGGCTGAGCCAAGTGTTGAAGAGACCGTAGGTATTCTTAAGGGGCTGAAGTCTCGATTTGAAGAACACCACAACCTGCGTTTTACAAATTCCGCACTGAAAGCAGCCGCAGAGCTTTCCGCACGTCACATCAATGATCGTTTCCTGCCGGATAAGGCGATTGATGTCATTGACGAAGCGGGGGCTTATCAACAGTTACAGCCTGCATCCAAACGCAAAAAAGTAGTTGGTGTGAGTGATGTGGAAGCGATTATTTCCAAGATCGCCCGCATTCCGCCAAAAAGCGTATCTGCCTCTGACAAAGAACAGCTGCGTGGCTTGACGGAAAAACTCAAGATGGTTGTTTTTGGTCAGGATGAAGCGATTACTGCCTTGTCCACTTCTATCAAGCTGGCGCGTGCCGGTTTGAGAGATGGTGAAAAGCCGATCGGTTCTTTTCTGTTTGCAGGTCCCACCGGTGTGGGTAAAACCGAGGTATCAAAACAGCTCGCCGAGATCATGGGCATCGAGATGGTTCGTTTTGACATGTCAGAATACATGGAACGCCATACCGTATCCCGGTTGATTGGTGCGCCTCCTGGTTATGTCGGCTTTGATCAGGGCGGTTTACTTACTGATGCAGTGACCAAGAATCCCCATGCTGTGATTCTGCTGGATGAGATTGAAAAAGCCCATCCGGAAGTCTTCAACCTACTGCTACAAGTAATGGATCATGGCTCTCTGACGGATAACAATGGTCGTAAAGCGGATTTCCGACATGTAATTCTGATCATGACCACTAATGCGGGTGCTCAGGAGATGAGTCGTGCTTCCATCGGCTTCAAATCCCAGGATCACACGACCGATGGCATGGAAGTGATCAAGAAAATCTTTACCCCGGAATTCCGTAACCGGCTGGACGCGATTATTCAGTTCAAACCGCTGGACATCTCTATTATCCATACCGTTGTCGATAAGTTCCTCTGTCAGCTGCAACAGCAACTGGACGAAAAGCGTGTTCAGTTAGACGTTGATGAGGAGGCCAAAGATTGGCTGGCCGAACACGGCTATGATGAGAAGATGGGTGCTCGCCCAATGGCAAGACTGATCCAGGAAATGATCAAGAAGCCACTGGCAGAAGAAGTCTTGTTCGGCAGTCTCTCTGCTGGTGGTATAGCGAGAGTAACTGTTTCAGATACAGGCGAGTTGGAGGTCAAGACAGATACTGAAACCGAAGTTGCCTGACAGGGAGTCAGGCAACTCAGCGTGCGCGGTAGGTAATACGTCCCTTGGACAGGTCGTAGGGCGTCAACTCAACTTTGACCTTATCGCCAGTCAGAATACGGATATAGTTTTTACGCATTTTTCCTGAAATATGAGCGGTCACAATGTGGCCGTTTTCCAGTTTTACTCTGAACGTCGTGTTGGGCAGGGTATCTACCACTTCCCCGTCCATTTCAATATGATCTTCTTTCGCCATTCCGCTTGGATGCTCCAACAGCTGCTTTACTAGGAAGTGGCGCATTCTGCCTGAAAATCAGGCAATGTCAATTCATCCGCTCCCAGCGGTCATTAATTAACAGCTCTAAAGGCTGAAAATTCTTTTTATAGGCCATTTTAGGACTATTTGCGATCCAGTAGCCCAGATAGAGGTAGGGTAACCCTACGTCTCTGGCCAAAACCAGTTCAGCCAGAATCATATAGGTTCCCAGGCTGCGTTTCGGGTGATCGGGGGAGTAGTAGGTGTATATTGCCGAAATCCCATCATTCAAAATATCAATCACACCTGCAGCGATTAACTTGCCTTCGAGACGAACTTCCAAAACGCGACTGTTCTCCCACAAACTACTGATAAAATCGCGGTATTGAGCCATGGTAGGGGGGAACATATCACCATCGGCATGTCTTTCTGCCAGGTATTGCTCGTAAAGAGGGTAGTGTTCACTTTCATCAATGCTTCTAGCAATGCTAACCGTTAGGTCAGCATTGCGTTTATTGCATCGATTCTGCTGCCGATTAGGCTCAAAATCATTCACAACCAATCTGGCTGGAAGGCAGGCGTTACATGATTTGCAACGGGGGGCGTAGATATAACGACCACTGCGCCGAAAACCGTAGTTGGAAAGGTGGCTGTAGAGGGTTTTATCCACTGTAATTGCAGGATCGACAAAGGCTGTAATAGCCTTTTGCCCCTCCAGGTAGCTGCAAGGGTGCGGTTCAGTTAAGAACAGCCTGATCGCTCTAACATCTGGCGTAATATCCCGTGACATCGCTATAACTTCTCACATTTACTCTGTCTACATAAGCTTAGACAACTCATTTGCAGGATCAATACTACTCCAGTCTATAGTTTTGTCCCGCAGACTATTCAGTCGCGCTAGAAACTCCCGTCGTGGAATCGTCTCTGCACCCATTGAAACCAGGTGAGCGTTGCTGACCTGGCAATCAATCAGGCAATCTGGGCTTTGCGACTGTAACATCCCGGCAAGCGCTACCAGCGCGACCTTGGAGGCATCTTTTTCACGGCTGAACATGGATTCACCGCAAAATAGCTGTCCCACAATGATGCCATAGAGGCCACCCACTAGTTGGAGACCGTCCCAAACCTCAACAGAGTGTGCATGACCCCCGCGGTGCATTGCAAGGTAGGCTTGGCGCATTTCATCAGTAATCCAGGTGCCTGAATTACTGCTACTACGAGGTGATGCACAACTGTCGATAACTTGTTGGAAATCACTATCCGTACGTATCTCCCAACAACGTCGACGCCAGCTCTTTCGCAAAGAGCGGGAAATTCTGATGTGCTTGGGAAACAGAACCGCTCGGGGGTCTGGAGACCACCACAACAATGGCTGGCCAGCCTCATACCAGGGAAATATACCCTGATAATAGGCGGATAAAAGCGTGCTGGTGGAAAGGTTGCCGCCGACGGCCAGCAGGCCGTCGGGTTCCCTTAAGGCATACTCGGGGGGAGGGAAGACTGGGTTGTTATCATTCAGTCGCGTCAGTTCGTGCAAAGTCGGTCTACTCTAGGGCATCCAGATATTTTTCAGCATCCAGGGCGGCCATACAGCCGGAACCAGCAGAGGTCACTGCCTGGCGGTAGACATGATCTGCCACATCGCCCGCGGCAAAGATGCCTTCAACACTGGTGGCGGTAGCATTGCCATGACTACCACTCTGAATGGTGATATAGCCATTTTTCATCGCCAGTTTGTCCACAAAAATATCTGTGTTCGGTTTGTGTCCAATGGCAATAAAGACCCCGCTAACTTCAATTTCTGACATCTGGCCATCTTCTGTGCTTTTCAGGCGCAGGCCTGTGACTCCGGCATCGTCGCCCAGCACCTCATCAAGGGTATGGTTCCAAAGCAATTTGACGTTGCCGTTTTCCGCCTTTTCAAACAGTTTGTCCTGCAGAATTTTTTCCGAGCGAAGACTGTCGCGACGGTGCACCAGCGTGACCTCACTACAGATGTTAGATAGATACAGTGCCTCTTCAACAGCTGTGTTACCACCGCCGATCACGGCCACTTTCTGATTGCGGTAGAAAAATCCATCGCAGGTTGCACAGGCGCTGACACCGCGGCCCATAAAAGCTTCTTCAGAAGGCAGGCCAAGGTATTGTGCTGAGGCACCTGTAGCGATGATTAACCCATCGCAGGTATATTCATTGCTGCCTTTCAGTTTGAAGGGGCGATTGCTGAAGTCCACTTCTTCGATGTGATCAAAAATGATTTTCGTGTCAAAGCGTTCTGCATGAGCCTGCATTCTAACCATCAAGTCGGGGCCCTGAAGTCCCTCCACATCGCCAGGCCAGTTGTCGACCTCTGTGGTGGTGGTCAACTGGCCGCCCTGTTGTATTCCGGTGATAACAACCGGATTGAGGTTCGCGCGGGCAGCGTAAATCGCTGCGGTATAGCCGGCAGGGCCTGACCCCAGAATGATCAGTTTATGATGTTGTGTCTCAGCCATGGTCAATATTCCAGATCAGATGTTTTTAATTTGGGCACTATCATAATGAAAGGTCTATAAGAGACAAAATAGCATTTCACTATTGTCCGAATATAGTGAACTAATCCGGATTTGGGTTGCTGGTATTTCCATCTACTGCCATTACAATAGCATTCACATGTATAACTGCCGGGTTCTCCGTTGAGTAAAGCCAAACAGCCTCAAAAAAAGCCGGTGCCTGATCAAGGGCACCCGCCATCGCGCGTCAAATTGATTCTGCGTGAAGGAGCCCTGATCAGTTGGCTGGCCATTTGTGCCTATTTGTTACTTGCATTTGTCAACTATTCTCCCAGCGATCCCGGTTGGTCCAATACCGGAAATGTCGACGGTGTCGAAAACGCCGCCGGACCGATGGGAGCATGGCTTGCTGATGTGTTTTTCTCTTTGTTCGGCTATATCGCGTATCTTTTTCCCTTGCTGTTGGCGGTACGGGCCTGGCATGTATTCCGTGCCCATCGCGAGCAGGGGGCAGAATTTGACGGATTGGTCTTTGCTTTGCGAATTCTGGGCCTGGTGTTGGTCATGGTGTGTGCGACCTCACTAGCAGCTCTTCAGTACGGTGCGATGTCGACGCCGTTGCCTTTCGGTATCGGGGGTATTCTCGGCTCATCCGTTGCCAATGCCGCTGCGACAGCGTTCAGCTACGTGGGCAGCACACTGCTACTGTTAGCGGTGTTCCTGTTCGGTTTGACCGTGTTTACCGATCTCTCCTGGTTGGCGGTAATTGATGGAGCAGGGCGCTTGACCCTGCGTGGGGTTGAGAGACTCAGGCAAGGGGTTTCTAACTACCGGGTTCGTCGTGAAGAAAACAGACAGGCAGAAGTCGCCCAGCAACACCGCAAGGATGTGAAGGCCAAGCGAGCTGAAAAAGAAGCAAGCAGGATTCCGCCCACTATCAAGGCGTTGCCAAAACGTGAAGTGCCGAGCGTCCGTGTTGAAAAGGAAAAACAGGTTTCGCTGTTTGATGAACCGGTCAGTGGGGGTTTACCCGCTATCAACCTGCTGGATAAAAATGATGGCAGTCATAATCGGGGCTATTCCAAGGAATCGTTGGAAGCCATGTCCAAGCAGCTGGAGCTCAAGCTACAGGATTTTGGTATTAGTGCTGAAGTTGTCGAGGTATTGCCTGGCCCGGTGGTGACAAGCTTTGAGATACAGCCTGCCGCTGGTGTCAAAGCTAGTCGTATCAGTAATCTTGCCAAAGATCTGGCACGTTCACTGGCAGTGGTCAGTGTGCGGGTTGTTGAAGTGATTCCCGGGAAATCGGTGGTAGGCATTGAAATTCCCAATGAACACCGGGAAATGGTCAGACTGAGTGAAGTGCTCTCTTCAGAAACCTATGAAAGCGCCAAGTCTTCTCTAACCCTGGCGCTGGGGCACGATATATCCGGGTTGCCGGTGGTCGCCGATCTGGCAAAAATGCCTCACCTGCTGGTGGCCGGAACAACCGGCTCAGGCAAGTCAGTTGGTATCAATGTGATGCTGCTGAGCTTGTTGTATAAAGCTAGTCCAGAAGATGTGCGTCTGATATTGGTCGACCCCAAAATGCTGGAGCTGTCAGTCTATGACGGTATCCCGCATCTGCTGACGCCAGTGATCACCGATATGAAAGATGCTGCCAGTGGTCTGCGCTGGTGTGTAGGTGAAATGGAGCGGCGCTATAAATTGATGGCTGCGATGGGCGTGCGCAACCTCGCCGGTTATAACCGCAAAATTGCCGATGCCGCTGCAGCAGGGAACCCGATACCGGACCCTCTCTGGCAGCCAGATGAGCATGCCAGCCTGTTTGCTGAAGACGGAGAAGGGCAGGTAGCCCCCAGTCTGGAAAAACTGCCCTATATCGTCGTTGTGATTGACGAATTTGCCGACATGATGATGATCGTTGGCAAGAAGGTAGAACAGTTGATCGCACGTATTGCCCAGAAGGCCCGGGCAGCCGGTATTCACCTTATACTGGCGACTCAGCGCCCTTCTGTCGATGTAATTACCGGGTTGATCAAGGCCAATGTGCCGACACGTATTGCCTTCCAGGTTTCGTCAAAGATCGACTCCCGTACCATCCTTGATCAGGGTGGGGCAGAACAATTACTTGGTCATGGAGACATGCTATATCTGCCACCGGGAACCAGTGTCCCTATTCGTGTACACGGCGCCTTTGTGGATGACCACGAGGTGCACAGGGTAGTCGCTGACTGGAAACGGCGTGGGGAGCCCGAATACCTTGAAGATATTCTTGATGAGGTGGCGATCAGTAACATCCAGGTCCCCGGCTATACGACTGAAGGTGGAGAAGGTGGGGAAGATGGCGAATCGGACCCTCTTTACGATGAAGCCGTCGCCTTTGTGTTACATACACGTAAAGCCTCCATATCGTCCGTGCAACGCAAACTGCGTATCGGTTATAACCGTGCTGCAAGACTTATCGAGCAAATGGAGGCCTCTGGCGTTGTTAGTGAGATGGGAACCAATGGCAACCGGGAAGTACTGGCTCCGGGACCAGGGCGTGATTAACTTGCCATCGACAACTGTCTGCGGTTTTAACGCAATGATTCGAACATTATTCACCGGTTTATTGTTCATGATGTCTGCCATCTGTTATGCGGGCGGGCAGCCGGCGGCCGGTGAACTGCGGATGCGTATGAGTGATCTGGAGAGCCTTTCGGCCGACTTCGAACAAACGGTCTATGCTGCCGAGGGTGACATTGTGCAACAGGCTAGTGGACATATGCTGGCGGCACGGCCGGGCAGGGTCAGATGGAATACCGATGCACCCTTTGAACAGTTGATCGTCACCAACGGCAAAACATTGTGGTTGTATGATCCTGACCTTGAGCAGGTCACCATCAAACCATTTGATGCTGATCTCGGTAAAACGCCAGCAGTTCTATTTATTGGCGACCTGCAAGCCCTGGAAGACAGCTATAGCGTGTCTCTGGAAGAAGAGGGTACGTCAGCACTGTTTACACTACTGCCTAATAAAGCAGACAGCCTCTACGAAAAAGTCACACTTCGGTTTGAGGGGCTCACACCCGTGACCATGGCACTGTGGGATACACTGGGTCAGAAAACCGATATTCATTTTGACCATCTCCAGCGCAATCCCCCCTGGACAGTTGATCAGTTCGAGTTCATCCCCCCGGAAGGGGTAGATATTATCGGCGATGAGTAGGGACCTGTTCAGTCGCGATATCGGGCAACCTTTGGCGGCCAGAATGCGCCCGCGCACGCTGGAGGAGTTCAGCGGTCAGGCTCATCTGGTGGATACCGGAAAATCTCTGCGGGAGGCCATTCAGGCCGGTCAGCTCCATTCCATGGTTTTCTGGGGCCCCCCAGGGGTTGGCAAGACAACCCTGGCGAGAATTATTGCAGATTCCGTTGACGCCCATCTGGAATCAGTTTCCGCTGTTCTTGCTGGGGTTAAGGAAATTCGTGCCGCTGTGGCAAAGGCTCAGGAGGAGCGTGACATCCACGGGCGCCAGACCATTCTGTTCGTCGATGAAGTACATCGCTTCAACAAGTCACAGCAAGATGCCTTCTTGCCCTATGTGGAAGATGGCACAGTAGTGCTAATCGGAGCCACCACAGAAAACCCCTCGTTTGAACTCAACAATGCGCTGCTTTCCCGCTGTCGTGTCTACGTTCTGCGAAGTCTTGAGCAGAAAGACATTATCGCAATATTGCGCCGCGTCCTGGTCGATGAACGCGGCCTTGGAGATCGTCAGTTAACTATTGTTGACGATGCCCTGGAGTTACTCGCCAGTGCAGCCGATGGGGACGCCCGTAAGGCTTTAAACCTGCTGGAAATTGCCAGTGACCTCGTCATGGGCAAATCCATCGACAGGGCAGTGATTGAGGAGGTGCTGGTCAGTGATACTCGGCGCTTTGATAAAGGAGGCGAATATTTTTACGATCAGATTTCCGCTCTCCACAAGGCGGTAAGAGGGTCTTCGCCCGATGCGGCACTGTACTGGTATGCCCGTATGCTGGATGGGGGCTGTGACCCCCTCTATATTGCAAGGCGGGTTGTCAGAATGGCCAGCGAAGATATTGGTATTGCCGATCCACGTGCGCTCACTTTGGCATTGAACGCCTGGGATACCCAGGAGCGGCTGGGGAGCCCGGAGGGCGAGCTGGCCCTGGCGCAGGCGGTGGTTTACATGGCTGCAGCACCAAAAAGTAATGCCGTCTACCAGGCATTTAACCGTGTCCGCGCTGATATTCGTCAGATGCCTACCTATGATGTACCACTTCACCTGCGCAATGCGCCTATAAAACTGATGAAAGAGCTGGATTACGGGGCAGAATACCGCTATGCCCACGATGAACCAGGTGCATATGCGCCCGGGGAGTGCTACTTTCCCCCGGAATTGAAAGACAGTCGTTATTACTACCCGACTGAGCGGGGACTGGAAAAACAGATCGCTGAAAAACTCGATCACTTGCGCGGCCTCGACAAACAGAGTCCGGTAAAACGATATGGGGATGCTGAATGATGCAGTGGGTGATGGTGGCAGTCGGCGGCGCCCTGGGAGCAATGGGGCGCTTCGGTGTCAATGCGTTGATCTATCCCACGATGGGTGGGCGATTCCCGATGGGGACGCTGGTGGTGAACGTGGTTGGCTCCGTACTCATGGGAATGTTTTATGTGCTGATTATCGAGCGTGGTGTGCTGCCAGCAGAGCTGCGCAATTTGCTAATGGTGGGGTTTCTTGGCGCCTTCACCACTTTCTCTACATTCTCGCTTGATAGCCTCGCTTTGTGGCAAAATGGCCACCTTGCGTTGGCGGCCGCCTATGTCGCCCTGAATCTTGTGTTGTGTCTTGCGGGAACGCTGGGCGCCATTGTATTGACCCGATTGTTTTAGGAATATTCCCCTCCCATGTTGGATCCAAAACTGGTTCGTTCAGAGCCACAGACCATTGCCGCTGCGCTTGCCGTCAAGGGTTTCACCCTGGATGTTGATAAACTGAACGAATGGGAAGCTTCCCGTAGGGAGCTCCAGGATAAAGCCCAGTCACTGCAGGCTGAGCGAAATGCCTACGCAAAATCCATGGGTAAAGCCATAGGTGAAGCCAAGGCTAAAGGGGAAGATATTGAGCCCCTCAAGGCAAAAGGTGAGGCCCTGAAACTAGCCTGTAGCGAGGCAGAAACTGCACTGGCGAGCGTTCAGCAACAACTGGACGCGTACCTGAGCGGTGTGCCCAACACCCCGGACCCCGAGGTGCCACAGGGCGCCACTGAGGATGATAACGTCGAAATTCGTCGCTGGGGTGAGCCTCGGGAATTCGACTTCGATGCAAAGGACCATGTGGATCTGGGCGCCAGTCTTGGCCTGCTGGACTTTGAAACAGCCACCAAGATCACCGGCTCCCGCTTTGCGGTCATGAAGGGCGAAATCGCCCGCCTGCACCGCGCCCTGATTCAGTTTATGCTCAACACCCACACCGGGGAGCACGGCTATCAGGAAATCAATGTACCCTACGTGGTTAATAGCGATTCCCTTTATGGCACCGGGCAGCTGCCGAAATTTGAAGAAGATCTGTTCAAACTGACGGATGACCGAAATTTTTACCTGATTCCTACCGCCGAAGTGCCGGTGACCAATGTGCTCCGAGATGAAATCATCGACGCCGCACAACTGCCGGTTAAATTTGCCTGTCATACCCCCTGTTTCCGTAGCGAAGCGGGCAGTTATGGCAAGGACACCCGGGGCATGATTCGCCAGCACCAATTTGAAAAAGTGGAACTGGTGCAATTTGTCCGTCCTGAAGAATCAACTGAGACCCTTGAGCAGCTCACCGGTCATGCTGAGGCAATCTTGCAGAAACTCGGCTTGCCGTATCGCACCATTATCCTTTGTGGTGGCGATCTGGGCTTTTCTTCTGCCCGCACTTACGACATTGAGGTGTGGCTGCCATCCCAGCAACGTTACCGGGAAATCTCTTCCTGCAGTAATTTTCGTGACTTTCAGGCCCGCCGCCTGAAAGCCCGCTGGCGCAACCCGGAAACCGGCAAACCCGAACTGTTGCATACGCTCAACGGTTCCGGGCTGGCCGTGGGTCGAGCACTGCTGGCAGTGATGGAAAATTATCAACAAGCCGATGGCAGCATTACCATTCCAGAGGTGTTGCAACCCTACATGGGTGGTCAGGCCAGCATTGGCTGAACGCATCCTTCTGGACCAGACTTAATCTATGGATCTGTTGCCGCTTTTTCATAATCTCCGCGGTAGGCGCTGTCTGGTTGTCGGGGGAGGGGATGTCGCTCTGCGTAAACTGCGTCAGCTGGTCAGTGCCGGTGCCGCCATTGAAGTTGTCGCACCCCAGATCAATCAGGCCATCCGTGAGATGGCAAAACATCAGACTCTGAGCTTTCTGGAGCGTCCTTTTGCTGAAGATGACATTGCGGGTGCGGTATTGGTGGTAGCTGCCACCAATGACGATACTGTCAATGCTCAGGTCTCACAGCTTGCTCAGGCAGCCAATATTCCTGTCAACGTAGTGGACAGCCCGGGGCTGTGCACCGTGGTGTTCCCCTCCATAGTCGATCGCTCACCGGTACAGATCGCCATCAGTAGTGGCGGCAATGCTCCGGTGTTGGCCCGTATGTTACGTACTCGTTTGGAGGCGCTCATACCATCCGGTTACGGCAAGTTGGCCGCGTTGGCGGGCAAGTACCGCGACAGAGTGAAGGCCCGCTTGCACAGCAGTCTTGATCGCAAAGCTTTCTGGGAAGAGGTGTTTGAGGGAGATATTGCCGAGCTGGTCTACTCAGAACGTCTGAAAGAGGCGGACCAGCGCCTCGAGCAGCGCCTCGAGCAAGATCAGCCTTCCAGCGTCGGTGAAGTCTATCTGGTGGGCGGTGGTCCGGGTGATCCAGACCTGCTGACCTTTCGGGCCCTGCGCTTGATGCAGAAAGCCGATATCGTGCTTTACGATCGCCTGGTGTCCAAAGAGGTAATGGCGCTGGTGCGTAGAGATGCCGAACTCATCTATGTGGGCAAAACCGCTGGTGATCATCCTGTCACCCAGGAAAATATCAATGAAAAACTTGCGGAATATGCCCTGCAGGGCAAGCGAGTGTTGCGCCTGAAAGGTGGGGATCCCTTTATTTTTGGGCGTGGTGGCGAGGAAATTGCCCATTTGGCGGAACGGGGTGTGCCATTTCAAGTGGTCCCTGGAATCACTGCCGCTTCGGGTTGTGCCAGTTATGCCGGCATTCCGCTGACCCATCGGGATTATGCCCAGTCCGTGCGCTTTATCACCGGACACTTAAAGGACCATTCTCTGGACCTCAACTGGCAGGATCTGGTGTCTTCCAATCAGACTCTGGTGTTCTATATGGGCCTCAGTGGCTTGGAGAGCATCTGCAAGGAGCTGATTGCCCGTGGCAAGTCAGCCACGACGCCAGCCGCCCTGGTGGAAAAGGGCACAACGGCTCGCCAGCGTGTGTTTATCGGCGATCTGACCACGTTACCAGATATTGTGCGCAAGGCCGAAGCCAAAGCCCCTACCTTGATCATCGTGGGTGATGTGGTCAAACTCCATGATCAATTGTCCTGGTTCAAGGGCTAAACACGACTTTAAGGAGAATACCCATGGCCAATTATGACGTTGACCTGTTTGTCATCGGTGCGGGCTCCGGTGGGGTGCGTACCGCCCGTATGTGTGCTCAACAGGGGTTGCGCGTAGTGGTTGCCGAGGCCCAGTACCTGGGAGGTACCTGCGTTAATGTCGGTTGTGTACCCAAAAAGTTATTTGTTTATGCATCTTCTTTTGCTGAGGAATTTCGTGCCGCTAAGGGCTTTGGATGGCAATTGGGTGAATCCAAGTTTGACTGGCCCACGTTGCGGGATAATAAAAATCGCGAAATTGAGCGCCTCAATGGTATTTACGGCAACCTGCTGGATAACTCCGGCGTTGAGCTGGTGACAGGTTGGGCAAAAGTTGTTGGTCCACACGAAGTCGAGGTCAACGATCGGGTCTACCAATGTAAAAATATTCTTATTGCCACTGGTGGCACTCCATTTGTGCCGAGCTTTCCCGGTAGTGAACTGGCCATTACCTCTAACGACGCCTTTTACCTCGAGAGTCTTCCAGAACGTATTGTGATCGTCGGTGGTGGTTATATTGCGGTGGAGTTTGCTGGTATCTTCAACGGTTTGGGAGTGGAAACACATCTGCTGTACAGAGGGCCACTATTCCTGCGGGGATTTGATGAAGATGTTCGAAATACCCTCAAAGAAGAAATTGAAAAACAAGGGGTTAAGATACATTTATCAACTGATATCGAGAAAATTGAGGCGATTGAAAACGGCTACACTGCGTTGCTTAACAACGGTGAAAGCATTGAGGCGGGCCTGATTATGTACGCGACCGGCCGTCGTCCATTGATCGACGGGCTGGGACTCGAAAACACCGCCGTTGAATGCCGTGACAATGGTTCAATTGTGGTGGATGACTATTTTCAGACTTCAGAACCTTCAATTTTTGCCATAGGTGATGTGATCGGGCGTGTAGAGCTGACACCAGTCGCTATTACTGAAGGTATGGCACTTACCAAAACACTTACCACAGGTACTCCCACTGCTGTGGATTACAGCAATATTCCAACGGCGATATTCAGCCAGCCGAACAGCGCCTCGGTTGGGTTGACCGAGGCTCAGGCACGGGAACAACACGGCGACGATCTGTCCATTTACCGCAGCCGGTTCCGGGCTATGAAAGAAACCCTTGGTGGTGGAGATGGCAAGGTCTTCATGAAGCTCATCGTTCAGCGTTCCACTGATCGGGTGATTGGTTGTCACATGGTGGGGGAGAGCGCCGGGGAAATTATCCAGGGCATGGCTGTCGCCATGAAAGCAGGCGCTACCAAGGCCGATTTTGACGCCACGATCGGTATTCACCCGACAGCCGCCGAAGAATTCGTGACCATGCGTGAACCTTCGTAAACAGAAAGTACCGCATGAACTATCAATATCTCCTGCTTCAGAACCGGTCCATCAGCGAATAGTAGAGCATACCGGCCACCATGCCTGGCCAGCGCAGCAGGGTGCCGCCGGGAAATGTCCTGGCAGGCAAACCTGCAAACAATTCAAACTGTTCACTGTTACTGCAGATAGCCTCCGCGATGGCTTTTCCCAGAAAAGTTGCTGTCGGCACACCGTGACCGGAATAACCATGGGCGTAATGGATGTTTTGCTGAAGGCGGCCCACATGGGGCATACGCTGTAGGGTAATAGCCAGTTTCCCACCCCAGGCATAATCAATGGGAACATCTTCCAGTTGGGGGTATATCGCCAACACACGCTTTCTGACGATGCCGGCGATATTGCTTGGCAGGGATGACCGATAACTTTCCCCTCCACCAAAAACAAGGCGGCCATCTTCACTGCAACGCCAGTAATTAATCACGAAACGTGAGTCCTGAACGGCCAGACGATTGCGAATCAGAGAGTTCGCTACTCCCTCTCCCAAGGGCGCGGTAGCCACCAGAAAATTGTTGATGGGCATGATCTTGCCGGATATACGAGGTTCGAGATTACCCAGGTAGCCATTGCACGCCAGCACCAGGTGTTTGGCCCTGACGGTAGAGCCATTGGTTGTGGAAACCGTAATATCCTGCCCCTGGCTACGGTATGACGCCACAGGGCTGCATTCGAACAGTTGCGCGCCAGCTTTTTTGGCGGCCTGAGCTAGACCCAATGCATAGTTTAGCGGGTGGAGGTGCATGGAAGCGGTATCGTACAGTCCGCCGTAAAATACAGAAGTTCCAAGCAGCTCAGAGACTTCATCCCTGGAAATGGCGCGTGCCTGGGTGTAATCATAGCGTTGCTGAAGAAAATCGACTTCTGCGCGAAAATCTGCCGTGTAGCGGGGTTTGTGAGCCACATGCAGGATGCCTTTCTGGAGATCACAATTGATGTGATGTTGCTCGATCAATGTTTTAACCAGTGCCACAGCGTCCAGCCCGGCTTGCCAAAGCTTTGCGGCAATGGCTGCGCCATAAAGTTTTTCCAGATCCTCCTGATGGCGTCGTTGCCCCGTGCCCACGTGACCGCCATTGCGACCCGAGGCGCCACTGGCAATATGGTGAGAATCCAGAACGGCCACCTTGCAGCCAGCTTCACTCAAGTGCAGCGCAGTGGATAAACCGGTATAACCACCGCCGATAATACAGACATCAACGGTAATATCCTCGCCCAGAACGGGACACGACAAATCGTAGTGTCGACTGGCTTCATAGTAGCAACCTGGATATTGGCGTAGGTTTGTCATGAGCTGGCCCAATCAGGGAGAAATCGCGCTAATTTAAATAAATAATTAGGTATACACTACCATGCAGCAGGTAAATTTAAGGATTTTGCTATGCAGGAAGATCAGGAGCTAGCTGATTGGCTGAAGGCCAATAATATCAGCGAAGTGGAATGTCTGGTGCCAGATATGACAGGCTCGGCCCGTGGCAAGTTTATCCCGGCGAACAAATTTCTCAAGGAGGAGAGCCGGTTGCCCGAGAGTATTCTGGTACAGACTGTAACCGGAGATTTTAGTGATCGCTTTTGGGGCGTCTATAGCTCCAGTGATGGCGATATGATTCTGGAACCTGACCTTTCAGCGGTTCGCAAAGTGCCCTGGGCTAACGAATCCACAGCACAGATCATCCACAACTGTTTTGACAAGGACGGCAACCCGCATCCGCTTTCCACGCGCAACGTCCTGAAAAAGGTTTTGGATCTTTATGCGCAGGAGGGGTGGCATCCTATCGTAGCCCCCGAAGTGGAGTTTTACCTGATCGAACGCAATCTCGACCCAGATGTTGAACTGAAACCGCCAACAGGGCGCTCGGGCCGTCCTGAGACAGCACGTCAATCCTACAGCATTGATGCTGCCAATGAATTCGAGCCCTTTGTTGAAGATATGTATAACTACTGCAACGTGATGGAGCTGGATGTCGATACGTTGATTCACGAGTCCGGCCCCGCACAACTGGAAATCAATTTTCTGCATGGTGATGCGCTCGATCTTGCTGATCAGGTATTCATCTTCAAGCGCACCATCCGTGAAGTGGCCATGAGGCACAATATCTACGCCACCTTCATGGCCAAGCCCATGAAGAATGAGCCGGGGAGCGCCTTGCATCTGCACCAGAGTATTAACGATAAAGACGGCAAGAATATTTTCTCCACCGAAACGGGCGAGGAGAGTGACTACTTCCGCTGGTACATTGGTGGATTACAGAAATACTCAAATAGCGTGATCTCGTTCTTTGCGCCAAACGTCAACTCTTACCGGCGTTTCACAAAAGATGTGTCAGCCCCCATCAATCTATGCTGGGGCTATGACAATCGTACGGCCGGTTTACGTATCCCGGACTGTACGCCAGCTTCCCGACGCATTGAAAACCGGTTTCCCGGTGCTGATGTGAACCCCTATCTGGCAGTCGCTGCGTCACTTGCCTGCGGCTACCTGGGAATCAAAAACCGTATAGAGCCTACGCCTCCTCACAGCGGTAACGCCTACGAGGAAGAGATCATGTTGCCCAGAAGCTTGGAGGAGGGTATTCGCGCGCTGGATGAGTGCGATGAGATCAAGGAAATCTTCGGTGAACTTTTTGTGATGGCTTATACCGATGTCAAACTGGAAGAGTTTGAGGCATTTATTCGTGTTATCAGCTCCTGGGAGCGAGAATTTCTTCTTCTGTCCGTTTGAGCTATTCAGAGCGGCTCTCAGATGTTCTCGCATCAATGGCTCATCAGACAGTGATGAATTCTGAATACGGGCCGCCTTCAATGAAGGAACGAAGATTATTGATATTGGTCTGAAGTAGGGCATGATCGAACACGCCTTAATACAATCCAATGTTTATAAACATCCAGTCAGGTCTGCCCTAACTGAAAATAACAAAAGATAAATTAACTACTTAAGTTTGTTTCTATGCTTTCTGCGCCCCAATACCGACATACTGTCTTCTATCTCTCTCATCCTTTTTCGCCAATACTCCATCTGCGTGCTTGAGCCGCCTTTTCGTCGTAGGTATTGGTAATGCTTTGTATCATTTTTTAGTTTTTTGCAGGCCGACAAGCCACCTTGAGGCTCTCAAGCATGAGTATGGTTTGGCAAACTAATTACAACACCACAGCTCACACCAATACCATCTGGGCGGTGAGAACCAACGGGAGATTCACGCTGGCCGTCTCCACTGTAATGATTTGTCCTGGCGTCATTGGTGGGAACCATTGCACCTGGTCATGCCGCTTTATGGCGTCATGGACTTTAAAACCAATGAACCTGCAGCAGAGGGTGCCAACCTGACAAACGTCTTGACCCTGCATAAAGCTTCAATAGCCAGGTAACTTCTGGATTTCGGTCTTACCCGCCCCGGACCAAACTGCGCATAATGTATATTATGTTAAATATAGTAAATTATGTGCAGTAGTCAGGCATGCGACAATTTGTCGCATGTTCCCTTCTTAGTAATCTTCTTAAAATGCAGCCCAAAATTTGCTCTCTATTAAGGATTTATTTTGACTCTATTCATGCATACGCCATCTACAAAACGCTTCTCACATACCGCCCTGGCGATGGCCCTTGCTGCCACTTCGTCGTGGTCGGTATTCGCGCAAGAAATCACAGAAGAAATTCTACTGATCAAGCCACAACAGTCTGTACCAATCACCACTGGTGATTCTGCTGCAGTACTAAGAGAAGAAGGTGTCGAGTTCTACTCTGCTGGAGGTATAGGAAAACTACCTGTTATACGCGGCATGAATGGCGATCGGGTAAAAGTGCTAATAGATGGTAGTGAAATTACATCATCCTGCGCTAATCATATGAATCCGCCCCTGTCCTACATAGATTCAAGCCGCATAGAATCGGCCATAGTATTATCAGGTATCACACCAGTGAGCAGTGGTGGCGACAGTATCGCCGGTACAATTTCAGTTAGATCACAATCACCTATCTATTCCACCTCCGACAAGCTACATATTCAGGGTAGTATCGGTGCTTTTTACCGTAGCAATGGGCAACATCACGGCGAGTTTCTAAATACCACGATCGCCACTGATAACCTCAGCCTTAACTACACCGGTAGTCTAGACCGCTCCGCCACGTATCGTGATGGAGACGGCGATAAGGTTCTTGACACCTTATATCGCTCCGAAAGCCATGCCATTACGATTGGCGCCAAAGGCCAGGACCAAGAAGTCATCGTTAAGCTCACCCACCAAGAAGTGCCTTACCAAGGCTTTCCCAATCAGTACATGGATATGGTCGGTAATAAAAGCGATGGGGTTATCATCAACTATTTGCGTTATTTCAAGTGGATGAAGCTCGATGCCCTGTTTAGCTGGAATGATGTCGAGCATGAAATGGGTTTTTTCACCAAAGAGAAGACCGGCACCATGCCTATGGAAACGGATGGTAGAGACGTTGGTTATGTCATCAAAGCAGAGTTTCCCCTGACCGAGCAATACACCCTGCGTGTCGGCAATGAATATCATCATTACAAGCTGGACGACTGGTGGCCTGCCGTTCCTGGTTCAATGATGATGGGGCCTGACACCTATGTAAATATTAACAATGGTGAGCGTGACCGCTATGCTCTGTGGGCTGAGTCTGAATACCGCATCAATCCTCAATGGACCACTGTGGCGGGTATTCGCTATGAACACGTCATTACTGACACAGATGACGTCCAACCCTACAACACTATGCCGATGATCATGATGTCCCCCAACCTTGATGCAGTTGCAGCAGAGGCATTTAACGGGCGCAATCATAAACAGGTTGACGACAATATTGATTTCTCACTGATGTTTCGCTTCGAACCCTCTACCGAGGAAACCATCGAATTCGGCTACGCTCGCAAGAGCCGCTCTCCCAACCTGTACGAGCGATACTCTTGGGGTAGAAACACTATGGCTATGACCATGATCGGCTGGTATGGCGACGGCAACGGCTATGTCGGGGATATCGATCTAGACCCTGAGATTGCCCACACTCTGAGTGCGTCCTACACCAAACGCTCACCGGATGATAGCTGGGAATTTACCATCAACCCCTACTACACCTATGTAGATGACTTTATTGATGCCACCCAGATCGGAAGTTTTCACCCGAGAATGGTGATGTCAGTCACCCGCCCTCTGCTTCAATTCACCAACATCGACGCTGAGTTTTACGGGCTCGATCTGAATGGTTCACGCAGCCTGTGGAATTCATCCGCATGGGGCTCCGGCATCATGAGGGGCCAGATTGCCTATACCCGCGGCAAGCGCAAGGATGGCCCGGAAGACCTCTACCACATCATGCCTCTCAACGTAAAAATTGCGCTTGAGCAGATCCTTGGGCAGTGGACAAACACCTTGGAATTGGAATGGGCGGATAAAAAAGACCAAGTCGACCAGGTTCGCCTTGAAAACGGCACTGCCAAATACACCCTTCTCAATGCATTCACCGAATACCGCTGGAATTCAACAACGATCAACTTCGGCGTTCGCAACCTGCTGGATGAAAGCTACGACCTGCCCCTCGGAGGCGTGAGCATCGCCCAATGGCGTGACGAAGGCATGGTCGGACAGTTTGAATCATTGGCAGGACCGGGGCGCTCCGTCGAACTGGGCGTTCGCTACCAGTTCTAGGTGACGCACGCACCATTAAAGACCACCACCGATAGTAAAGAAATAAAGGGGGCTGCGGCCCCCTTTATCTTTTCCAACTTGGCGTTATTCACACCCCATTTACCACAATTTCAATTGCAGACTGTACCAAAACTAGCTGTTCTGGCAGAATTCCCCCTTCCCACCAATGGTTCACAAATACTCTTAAACAACGCCGTAAAATCTGCCCGGGATTGTTATTCCCGGCAAGTAAGACTGGAGTCCCTATGTCCGTTACTAGCTTTCCTGATCGCGAACTCATCGCGGAAATGACCGCCAAGATGCTGCTTGAAATAGAAGCTATCAATTTCCGTCCCAATGACCCTTTCCGCCTCACTTCAGGAAAAGCCAGTCCGGTTTACATTGATTGCCGGAAAATCATTTCCTTCCCTCGTGTGCGCTCTACGATGATGGATTTTGGCGCTTCTACCATTCTGCGGAATATCGGTTTTGAATCCATTGATGCTATTGCAGGTGGCGAAACCGCCGGCATCCCCTTTGCCGCCTGGCTCGCTGAACGCCTTTCCCTGCCAATGCAGTATGTTCGCAAGAAACCCAAGGGTTTTGGCCGAGATGCACAAATTGAAGGCGACCTGAAGGAAGGTTCACGGGTTCTATTGGTGGAAGACCTGACCACTGACGGTGGCAGCAAAATCAAGTTCTGCGAAGCATTGCGTCATGCAGGTGCCGAGGTCAGCGATACATTTGTTATCTTTTTTTACGACATCTTCCCGGGAACAAGGGAAAAGCTGGCAGATATTGGCGTAAATCTACATTATCTGACCACTTGGCATGACGTGTTGAATGTATGTAAAGCTGAGAACCTTATGGACAACCAATCCATTGCGGAAATTGAGTCTTTCCTTAATGCGCCTGTGGAATGGTCTTTAGCGCATGGCGGCGTCGAAGAATAGAATAACCAACACAGCCCAATCAAAAGCGATAAAACCTGTATCAGGGGCAAACTACATGCTATTGCGTTAGCTTTGCCCCTCAGGGCTCGTCATCGACCTTCTTTTTGATTACTGCCACATTTAGCCAAAGATTGAACTGAATATATCGCCAATAATTTCGAAGATAGAAAGAATACCGTCTAACAGTAACTCAAAAAAACCTGTAACACATTCAAGCGCACTATCAGCAGCCATTACCGCTGGTCCTGCTATGCCACCAAAGGAAGAAATCAGTACCACTGCTGCTATAAGGTTAAATCCTGCAACTATAACGTAGGTAGTTGCACCGATAAGAGCCAATGAAGATATTGTTCTTAACAATCTAATCCAGATAGATTGTTCTTTTTTTCTTTTCATATATACGCCATAAATAGTGTTATTTATCAATTAGATATGCAATATTTATGAGATTAATTCTAGAAAGAGTTAAGACTGCGATCGTGTATATAATCAATCTTTCCCTGAAACCCTAACAGGTATAGGGCCAATCGATCATCTGCATAGTGTGCAAACACCTTGAGCAGCGCTTTGTCGTCGCGTGCAAAATCTTCTTTGTACTGGCTGAACATACTTGATGCCGTTAAGCGACCATTTTTGAGCGTGACACCATTCTTGTGGTTGATAAACTCTCTGCCCGATTCTTTCAGCAGATCTTTCACGTTATTACCGGTAAAGGCTACCGGCAACAGTCCGGGGCAACTCATATCCGCACAATTCAGTCCAAAATGTACTTTGTGATCTTTCCAGATGGGTCGCAAGATTCGGTTTTCAATATCATTCAGTGAGAGCCATTGTCCGGTCACACTGACTAATTGGCTGTTCAGGGGGTCCTTTGATGAAAGCTTTGAACCGATCTCTGAAAAGCTTTTTACCGGATAGTGGTCACTGATGATTTTCACGGTTAGTGCGTTATACAGGTTCAGCCAATACGCTTGCTGCTCCTTGCGGCTGTATTTTCTCGGATCGGTTGCCGACAGCGTATCGATGTATTTTGATAATGATTTTTTGTCGCTGTGATTCAGCTCGCCGTAACGGAACCGGTTAACACCGGTTTCTTTTTTTACTACATGCTGCTTTAGGATGTTATCCCATGCTTGGTGATTGATGGTCTCACGGTTCCAGTCGTTAGATTTATCCCAGTAGGCCCAGTATTGGCTATCGGTCGCGGCTTCTACATTCGCCACACCCAACAACGTCATAAGAATAAAACTGATGAAAACAGGTTTAAGTGCCATGATCAAAGCCATCTGTGAATTGTCGTTATCTGCTTTGGTACCACCAACTCCTCTATCATACAATATCAATCCCCAGGACTGTGAATCACCTCTCCATGAATAAACTCAGTAGGTCCCAAATTACGGCCATTGACCAGCAACATATTTGGCACCCCTATTCTTCCCTGGCATCACCAATACCAACCTATGATGTCACTTCTGCTCACGGCGTTCGCATTGAACTGTCTGATGGACGACAGCTTATAGACGGTATGTCTTCCTGGTGGTGTGTCATTCATGGTTATAACCACCCTGTCCTCAACGCTGCGCTTCATGAGCAGGTTGAACGGGTGTCCCATGTTATGTTTGGCGGTCTCACCCATGAGCCCGCCGCCAAGCTTGCCAGAACGCTGGTAGATCTCACACCGGCAGGCCTGGAGAAGGTGTTTTTATGTGATTCGGGCTCGGTCAGTGTCGAAGTTGCCATGAAGATGGCCTTTCAGTACTGGCAATCTCGGGGTGTTACTGGAAAAACCCGTCTTTTGAGTCTGCGCAATGGCTATCACGGTGATACCTTCGGGGCGATGTCTGTGTGCGACCCTATAACCGGTATGCACCACCTCTTTCACGATGTGCTGATGCAGCAGGTATTTTCCGAAGCGCCGCGCTGTGGATTCGATGACGACTGGAACGAAGCCTACATTACAGACTTTGAGACACAATTGTCAGGGCACTGCGATGAGCTGGCCGCCGTTATCCTCGAACCGATTGTGCAAGGTGCGGGCGGCATGCGCTTTTATTCGCCCCGCTTCCTGCAACGCGTACGTGAACTCTGCGATAAATATAATGTGCTTTTGATCGCCGATGAAATTGCTACAGGATTCGGGCGTACTGGCAAGCTGTTCGCTTGTGAATGGGCGGATATTACCCCTGACATTATGTGCCTGGGTAAAGCACTTACCGGTGGATATATGACCTTGGCAGCCACACTCTGTACTGAAAAAGTGAGTGATGGCATCTGTCAGGGCGAAGCCGGAGTTTTTATGCATGGCCCGACATTTATGGGCAACCCCCTCGCCTGCGCAGTGGCCAATGCCAGCATAGACCTTCTGTTGTCCAGTGACTGGTCTGAAAGAGTTCAAGACATACAGTCACAGCTTCAGGTTGAACTGGCACCCGCACGCGACTTTGCTAATGTAGCTGATGTTCGTGTGTTAGGGGCGATTGGCGTCGTGGAAATGAAACAGGCTATCGACTTGGCAACCATCCAAAAGGCATTTGTTGATCGAGGGGTGTGGATCAGGCCATTCGGTAAACTGATTTATGTGATGCCCCCCTACATCATCAGTGAAGATGACCTGCAACTGCTCTGCCATGCGATACTGGAGGTGATAGCCAGCCTTCCCTAGCTGAACTGATTCACTATGATTTTGATTAAACTAAAGGATACAGCCCCACTGCCCTGTTAAGTTTATCCATAAATGGCGTACACACTGCTCTCGCCTTTTCAGCGCCAGCCTTTAACGTGGTTTCGATATAGTCCGGGTTCTCCATAAGCTCGTTGTAGCGCTCACGTGGCTCCCGCAGTTCCTCGTTGATCAACTCGAACAGCTGTTTCTTGGCTTCACCCCAGGCGATGCCATTTTCAAACTCACGACGCATCGCATCCGTTTGCTCCTTGGTGGCAAAAGCGCGCCAAATCTGAAACACGGTGGACGTATCCGGGTCTTTGGGTTCGCCGGGCTCCAATAGGTTGGTGACGATTTTATTAATATGTTTTTTCAGCTGTTTTTCCGGCAGGAAAAGCGGAATCGTGTTGCCATAGCTCTTGCTCATTTTTCGACCATCGAGCCCTTGTAATACCGCCACATGGTCATCCACTACCGCTTCCGGTAACGTGAAATGCTCACCGTAGATGTGGTTGAAACGCTGGCCGATATCCCTAGCCATTTCAATGTGCTGAATCTGATCCCTTCCCACCGGCACTTTAGTGGCGTTGAACATGAGAATATCTGCTGCCATCAACACTGGGTAGGAGAACAATCCCATGGTGATGCCATAATCCGTGTCCTCACCACTGTCCAGATTCTTCTGAACCGAGTCTTTGTAGGCATGTGCACGATTCATGAGGCCCTTGGCGGCCACACAATTCAGAAACCAGGTCAACTGTGGAATTTCAGGAATATCGGACTGCCGATAGAACACCACATTGTCGGTATTCAAACCCAGTGCTAACCAGGTTGCAGCGATTTCCAGGGTCGACTGGTGGACCTTTTCCGGTTCCTGGCACTTGATCAGCGCATGGAAATCCGCCAGAAAGTAATAGGCATTAACATCTGTATTTTGGCTGGCAGCAATGGCTGGCCGGATAGCACCCACGTAGTTACCCAAATGGGGTGTGCCAGTTGTGGTTATGCCGGTCAGGACAGTATCGGCTTCGGAAGCTGTATTGTTATTCATGGGTTGTATCTACACAGTTAATACGTCTTGTGGGCGCACATCATACGGATTTCAGCATGGGGATAAAGGCGAAATTGTGCATTCAGATGTCTTCCACCAGCAAACTGCCTTCATAACTGTAAAATTCCGTGAGAGCACGGTAGAGATTGTACGCATCCTCGCTACCGGCCATCTCTCGAATGGAGTGCATGGCAAAGGTAGGCACACCCACATCGAGGGTCTGGACACCCAGCATGGCCGCCGTAATGGGGCCTATGGTGCTGCCACATCCCAGATCTGTCCGATTTACGAAAACCTGAAGTGGCACATCAGCCTTTTCACACAACTGGCGGAAAATGGCAGACGTTACACCATTAGTGGCGTAACGCTGATTGGCGTTGATTTTCAGTACCGGTCCGGCATTGAGAATCGGGCCGTGATTACCATCGTGGCGATCCGCATAGTTTGGATGAACCCCATGGGCATTATCGGCTGATACCATCAATGAACGGCGAATAATACGGGTCAGCTGTTCCGGTTGCGGGTAGAGGCGCTCAAGAAGTGACTGCAGCATTGGGCCATTGGCACCACAAGCGGATACACTGCCGACTTCTTCATGATCATTGCAGATCAACATGGTGGTCTGCTGATCTCCGCCTTCCAGCAAGGCTTTTAGGCCGGTAAAACAGCTCAGCAGGTTATCGAGACGGGCACTGGAAATAAACTCATCTCGCCATCCGGTAATGGCAGGCTGCTGGCAGTCATAGAAATACAATTCATAGTCGACAATTTTCTTGCCGGCCAGACTGGTAGAGGTATGGCTCAGGGCCTCGGATAGAACTTCACGAAAATCCTTGATGTCCTTCTTCGCATCCTTAAACAGAACTGGCGGGATATCAGTTTGGGGATTCACCTTCCGTTCGTTGTTGGCATCCCGGTCAAGGTGAATCGCCAGACTGGGAATCACCGCCACCGGCCGCTGCAGATCAATTAAGCCCTGACACAGTTTGCCCTCGCCGTTATCTACGATAATCCGGCCAGCGATAGACAAATCCCGATCAAACCAGGGATTCAGTAACGCACCACCATATACCTCCACACCTAATTGAAAATAACCCTGACGATTCAATTCGGGTTTCGGCTTCACCTTGAGACACGGGCTGTCGGTATGGGCCCCCACCATGCGGATACCCGACTCCTCGACAGGGATTTGGCCCATCACAAAAGCGATTATGGAAGAGCCATTGCGCGTGATGTAGTAGCGCCCACCCTTCTTCAGCTCCCAGGCATCTTCTTCTGGTAGGGACTGAAAGCCAGCATCATCCAGCAGCTCACGGAGATTTCTGACCGCATGAAAAGGGGTGGGAGAATTACCGATATACTTCAGCAGTTGCTGATTGAAAGGTTCACTACTCATTGGCTTCTATCCTGCCTATTGCCTTAACCCGATTGACTTTCCAGTCTGGCCAGCAGACTGGATGTATCCCAACGACCACCACCCATGTTGTGTAGTTCATCATAAAATTCATTAACCATGTTGGTCACTGGTAACCGGGTGCCATTTTTTTTCGCTTCTGCGAGCACAATCCCCAAATCCTTACGCATCAGATCCACAGCAAAACCGTGATTGTACTCACCGGCCAACATCGTTAGGTAGCGATTCTCCATTTGCCAGGACTGGGCTGCCCCCTTGGATATGACGTCGATCACCTGTTCGGCATCCAGCCCTGCTGCGCGGGCAAAATGCAACCCCTCTGCCAGGGCCTCAATTAACCCGGCCACACAGATCTGGTTGACCATTTTACATAGTTGGCCTGAGCCCACCGGACCGAGTAACGTGACCTGACGGGCATGGCTATCCATCAAGGGAGCTGCGCGTTGAAAATCATCGGCATTTCCGCCAACCATAACCGTCAGTTGACCTTTTTCGGCCCCTTGCTGACCGCCGGAGACCGGTGCATCCAGGTAGCCAATCCCTCTATCCCCGGCCACTTGTGCCAGTTCTCTGGTGACAGTGGCGGAAACGGTGGTGTGATCAATAAACAGGGCGCCCTCCTTCATGGCTGAATACGCCCCGTTGTCTCCAGTAGTAATCTCCCGTAGATCATCATCGTTACCAACGCAGGCGAAAACAAAGTCCGCCTCTCTGACAGCTTCGATAACGGTCTCTGCCCCCCTACCGGGATAACATTCAAGCCAGGCCTTCGTCTTTGCCTCTGTGCGATTGTAGACACAGACCTCATGGCCCGCACGACTAAGATAGCCCGCCATGGGAAAACCCATCACACCCAAACCAATAAAGGCAACTTTGCTCACGGATTAGAATTCCTAGTTCATCAAGATAATAATCAGCACGGCACCGAGCAGCAGGCGGTAAATAACAAACGGCATCATCCCAATGCGGTTAATCCAGGTAAGGAAAAGGTGGATGCACAGATAGGCGGACACAGCAGACAACAAAGTGCCCAGGGCTATATCACCCCAAGGGACTTCCTCAAGACGGGTCAGTTGCATCATTTTGTAACCGCCACTGAGCACAATAATGGGTATCGCCATCAGGAAAGAAAAACGAGCTGCAGCTGGGCGGTCAAATCCTAACGCCAATGCCGCAGTAATGGTAATACCGGAACGGGAAGTACCCGGTATTAATGCGATAGCCTGGGCAACGCCCACAAATAACGCAGTACGCCAGGTAAAGTCGGTGAGTGGACGACTGCGGGCACTAAACATATCAGCGGCACCCAATAACAAGGCAAAGAGAATCGTGGTGATGGCAATCACCAGGGTTGAGCGCAAATGTGTCTCGATGAAATCAGCAAATAACAGGCCTGCAAGACCAGCGGGGATGGTGGCAAGAATAAGCTGCCAGCCCAACCTGCTTTCCGGTGAGCCACCTCCACCAGTTACGCTACGTAGCCAACCTGTTATGAGGCCCTGTACATCCCGCCTGAAATACCACAATACAGCGACCAGCGAGCCAACGTGCACGGCAACATCAAAGGCAAGCCCCTGATCGGACCAACCCAATACTGCCGACGGCAAAATCAGATGGGCAGAGCTGGAAATCGGTAGGAATTCGGTCAAGCCCTGAATAATGGCTAGTATAGCGATTTGTAGTGCATCCATTACAAGCAGGCCTCCCCTCGGCCATTCTCCGATTTTTGTTCTCGCAACCGCTGGCGTTTTTTCCAGGTCACCTTGTCTCGCAAATACAGTGGCTGCACGTCAGTTACAGCTTGCGTGGCTCCATGTGCAATTTGAGGCATTGCCAGCGTCAAGACATCTAGAGCATCTGGCAAGGCTTCTTTATTAAGAAATGCCGGGGAAATGGCAATTCTCTGGGCGTAATTCCACCCATCACCAAATCCGTGGACTGCTAGTGGGGAAGCGGTGGCGGGAAGGTCTTCCGGTACGGACAAACTGTCTTCATACAACCTCGTCAATTGGCCGTCACGCCATTCAAACTGCGCCCAATAGACCTCATCCATTCGTGCATCAAACATCGGCATCACGATGCATGGCTCTTGTGCTGACTCCTGCTTGCGAAGTCCTGTGAGGGCTAATGTCTCCAGACTGGACACCGGGCATACGGGAATGTTAGCGCCGAAGGCCAGGCCTTGAACAACACCAAAACCAATACGAATACCTGTGAATGATCCGGGGCCGTGGGTGAATGCCAACGCATCCAGCTGATTCAGGCAAATACCACCCTCTTCCAGCAGCTCATTTACCATCGGCAACAGCAGGCGGGTATGCTCACGACTTGCCAAACGAAAACGAGAAATCACCTCTCCTCGAAGACTCAGCGCCGCTGAACAGGCAGCGGTCGTCGTATCGATGGCTAAAACCGTGTGCACAAAAAAAATCCCCCGTCAAAGCGGGGGATTGTAACCTGAATTAACCTCTGGCAGTGGGCAGGTTTATGTCAACCTGACGTCAAACCTTTCAGCTTGCGCTTTCATTTTTCGCTTCAGTTCCAGTTGATGTATCTGTCGCCTTGGTCGCGCTGGCGGTACTGGGTTTTGAAGCCGCCGCCTTGGCCGGACGGCCAGGACCACGTTTAGCTGTGGTTGGTTTTTTTACCACCGGTTTGTTTGCAACAGATGTTTTAGCCTTGGCAGGACGCCCCACCGCGCGTTTGGTTGTAGCCGGTTTCACTGGAGTCTTTGCAGATTTCGCTACGCCGGGCTTAGTGGCACCTGTTGTCGATTTTTTTGGCCTTCCAGGACCGCGTTTAGCTGTCGTCGTTGTAGTCGTCGCCGTCACTTTTTTGGGTGGTCTTCCCGGCCCGCGCTTCGCTGTAGTTGTCTTGGCAGCAGTGTTTGTAGAAGCAGTTTTTCTGGGGCGACCAGGGCCACGTTTGACGGTAGTTACCTCAGCAGCCTTGGCTTTTGGGGGACGCCCAGGTCCACGGACAGATGGCATCGGGGTTTTAGCTTCCTTCACGACAGCAACTTTCTTCTCGGCAGCCTTAATCACTGCCTGAGCTTTTTTGTGTAGCGATTTTTCAGCAGATTTAATTCTGGAAAGCGCTCTTCTCTCAACCTCTCTGAGCTTTCTCGCCATATCATTGGAACGTTTTTTCAACCAGGCCTGCTCAAAACGCTTTTTGGCCGTATCCAATTCTTCCTGGGTTTTATCCTTGAGTTTGGATTCTGCCTGAATGACCCGGGCTTTTGCCTTTTCTTCCATGTCAGCCAGCTGGCCCATAATTTTTGCAGCGCGTAGCTCTGCTTTAGCCAGAGTGCTTTTTACGTTCAGGTTTTCAAGCTTTGTCATTCCTGAGCGGACTTCCTGCATGGCCTTCTTCAAGGCTGACTGGGCAGCTTTCGATGAATTTTCAGCAACGCGACTTCTCGCTGCCATGAGTTTTTTTCTTGCAGCGCTAACTTTGCTGCTCTGTGTAGAAATCTCCTTTTCCAACTTGCTGATAAGATTTTCAGCTTTAGCGACTGCAGGGTTTACCTTGTTGACCTCTGCTTTTTTCCTTGCTGTTGTTTTTTTGGTTGTGGTTTTTGCTACTGCTTTAACAGCAGTTTTCTTGGGAGCTCGAGCCATTGGATGTCCCCTTTAAGCTGGAAAAAAAGAAAATATGATCATCAATAAAATTGATGTGTATAAAGTTTATTCAATTTAGAGATATTTTCCAGCAGAGGAGCAAAAAATAATCAAATATAGACAGTAATTTAGCTGATTTCGGTAAATTTAATTAAATAGTTTTGTTTTCACCAGCGTTGCAAGGGTTTTAATAAATTCTGGAGCATCATTCAAACAAGGAATGTATTGATAATGTTCACCGCCTTCAGACAGGAAAAGCTCCCGATAAGAGATATTTAATTCTTCCAGTGTTTCCAGGCAATCAACCGTAAATGCAGGGCTGATAATATCAATGGACTTCACACCGCTGGTTGCCCAGATTTTCAATTGTTCATCTGTGTAGGGCTGCAGCCATTGTTTGGGGCCAAAGCGCGACTGAAAACTCATCGCCCATTGGTCTTTTTCCAGAGACAATTTTTCTGCCACTGCTTCGGCAGTGCCCAGGCAGTGTTGGTAATAGGGGTCACCTTTATCAACATATTCCTGTGGAATACCGTGGAACGACATCAAAAGCTTTTCGTGTCGCCCATTCTTTTCCCAGGAATAACGAATACTCTGCACTAGACAATCGGTATATCCAGAGTGATCGTGAAATGACTTGATCACACTGATATCTGGAACATCCCGCGACTGACGAATAATGGCTGATAACTGGTCGTAGATAGCTCCTGTGGTCGATCCCGAATACTGTGGATACATGGGTAGCACCACATACTCCTGAATACCTTGCTCCCGCAATCTCTGGAAGGTGTGAGAAAGAGATGGCTCTCCGTAGGTCATTGCCTCACAAACCACGGTATTTCCCAGTCCGACATCCTCGTCCAGCTGATTTTGCAGTGCTTTAACCTGGCGCCCGGTAATAACCCTGAGCGGCGACCCCTCAGCCAGCCAGATTTCACCATAGCTATGTGCCACCTTTTTGGCTCGCAGCGGGATGATCACCAAGCGCAGTAAAAACCACCACAGCAGCTTGGGTGCTTCCACCACTCTGCTGTCGGAAAGGAACTGTTTCAGAAATTTCGCAACGGCCCCCGGTGTCGGTGTTTCCGGCGTTCCGAGGTTAACGACAATAACGGCTTTTTTATTCATAACCTATCAATTTCTGGGCAAAAAAAATGGACCCTATCGGGCCCATTTTGCATGACTGCTTGAACTCAAGCCAGCGCTTCTTCCAGACGTGCTTCAACATCTGCCAGAGCACCAACACCATTGACACTGGCATAAGAAGGCGCACTGTCCGGTTGGGTTTTAGCCAAGCCCTGATAGAAGCCGACCAGTGGCTCAGTTTGTTCGTGGTAAACAGAAAGACGGTTACGGATAGTGTCTTCCTTATCGTCATCACGCTGGATCAGTGGTTCACCGGTTTCATCATCCACACCTTCCTGCTTCGGCGGATTATGGATAACGTGATAGACGCGACCTGAACCCTCGTGAACACGGCGGCCGCTCAAGCGAGACACAATTTCATCATCTGCCACATCAATTTCAATGACTTTGTCGATAGTGACGCCTTCACTGAGCAGTGCTTCAGCCTGGGGAATGGTGCGGGGGAAACCATCAAACAGGAAACCGTTTACACAGTCTGGCTCCTGAATGCGCTCTTTCACCAGCGCGATAATCAGGTCATCAGAGACCAGGCCGCCTGATGCCATGATATCTTTGGCTTTCAGGCCCAGCTCGGTACCAGCCTTAACTGCAGCGCGCAGCATGTCGCCGGTTGAAATCTGGGGAATGCCAAACTTTTCAGTGATGTATTTGGCTTGTGTACCTTTGCCCGCTCCCGGCGGTCCTAACAAAATAATACGCATCGATGATCTCCGCTTAATCTGGGTAGAATTATAATTAGCAAATTGCCCAAACTCGTGATTGAGGGCGGAAACCTTACACATAATCCGCCCGGATAACAAGCAAATACGCGGCTTTGACCGATGTTACCCGGTCTCCAGCTTGGCCTCACGCCACAGCTGATCAAGACGTTGTGGAGAGGTCTTGACAACCTCCTCACCAGATTCGGCAAGCTTTTCTTCCAGGTACTGGAAACGTTTCTCAAACTTTCGCGAGGCATTTCGCAAGGCTAGTTCTGTGTCGACGCCCAGATGACGACCGAGATTGACGGTCGTAAACAGCACATCACCAAGTTCATCCTCGATACACTCCTGATTCTGCTCCCGCAACGCCGCTTTTAATTCGTCGATTTCCTCGTGCAGTTTATTCCACACCCCACCACTATCCGGCCAATCAAAACCATGGTTTGCAGCCCGTTTCTGCAATTTCTGCGCACGACTCAAGGCTGGCAATGCCCGAGGAATATCATCCAGAATCGATGAACGACCTTTATCCTGTCGTTCACCCTGCTTAAGGCGCTCCCAGTTCTGCTTGATATCTTGTTCGTTGGGGTTTTCCTGTGCATCGCGCTGACTGTGCAATGTCCCTTCAGGGAAAACATGGGGATGGCGACTGACAAGCTTGTCAGTCAGTGCTGATACGACCTGCTCGAAGTTAAATAGGCCCTGCTCTTCCCCCAACTGGCTGTAGAACACCACTTGAAACAGCAAGTCACCGAGCTCTTCCTTCAGGTGGGAATAATCCTCACGCTCAATGGTATCGACAACCTCGTAAACTTCTTCCAGGGTAAAAGGCACAATGGTTGCGAATGTTTGCTTCAAGTCCCAGGGGCAGCCTATCTCTGGGTCGCGAAGGCGCCTCATCAGGTAGAGAAGATCCTGGAGTGAACTCTTGTTATCGGACATGTCAGTTTTCATCCAGCCGCTGAACACCGATAACGTTAGGAATCTGTCTCAGTCTGGACATCACTGCACTCAACTCGTCAAAACTACTGACCTCAACGGTTATCTCCATACGTACGGAGACCCCTTTGCGGCCCTCATCACTGCGGGAGTTCATGGCCAACACATTGAGTCCGGACTTATCCAGAATAACGCTCACATCGCGCAGCAAACCACTGCGGTCATAGGAGTCGATGACGACACGGACCGGATAGACTTGCTTGGGTTTGCCACCCCAGGAAACCTCGAGCACACGCTCAGGCTCCTGATTCTGCAAGCGCAACAGGTTGCCACAATCCTTGCGGTGTACTGAAACACCCCGCCCACTGGTGATGTAACCACTAATCTGGTCCCCGGGCACAGGGCTGCAACAACGGGCAATATGCGTCAACAAATTGCCCACTCCGTAGATGTATATATCGGACTCTTCGTAGCGGCTGGCTTTGCTTGGGGTAAAGACCGGAATTTTCTGGGGCTTGCTAGTCAGATCAAGTGTCGCAACGATCGCATTAACAACTTGGGCAACACCGACATCACCGGCACCAATTGCCGCATACAAGCCCTCTTCACCATGCTTGTTGAACTTTACGGCAATAGCATCGAGATCAATCCGGCCTATATTCAGCTGGCGCAGCTCGCGATCAAGCATCGACTTACCTGCCTGTGCGTTTTTATCCTGGTCCTGCTTGCGGAACCACTGTTGAACCTTGGCCCTAGCCCGCGCTGTATGGAGATAACCAAGTGCTGGCGACAACCAATCACGACTGGGGGACTCCTGTTTACTGGTCAACACTGACACTTGATCCGCCGTATGCAAGGTGGCGTTAAGCGGCACAATCCTGCCGTTCACTTTGGCACCCCGGCAACGATGCCCTATAGAGGTGTGAACACGGTAGGCAAAATCCAGCGGCGTAGCGCCCAAGGGAAGATCTACCACATGCCCTTCGGGGGTAAAGACATAGATTCTGTCAGTGGCGTTGTCGCGACTGAGCAACTCCTTGACCTGATCGTCTTCAATCTCTTCGTGCCATTCAAGCACCTGACGCAACCAGGCAATTTTTTCTTCGTAACTGCGTGCGGAAGCTTTCAGGTCGGTGCCTTTATAGCGCCAATGGGAGCAGACGCCGAATTCTGCCTCTTCGTGCATGTCATAGGTGCGGATCTGTATTTCCACAACCTTTCTATTCGGGCCAATCACTGCTGTGTGCAGGGAGCGATATCCATTTTCCTTCGGAGTGGCGATATAGTCATCGAACTCATTGGGGATAATTCGCCAGTGATTGTGAACAATACCGAGAACGGTGTAGCAATTCGCAACAGTGGGCACCAGTACCCGCACGGCACGAATATCGTAGATTTGTGAAAACCCCACATCCTTGCGGTGCATTTTTCGCCAGATGCTATAGATGTGTTTCGCTCGGCCTGCAATATCAGCCTTGATTTTTGCCTTGGCCAGTTCTTTGTGCAGCGTATCGATCACTTCATCGATATAGCGCTGCCGGTCCATCCTGCGTTCGTCCAGCAAACGCGCAATTCGCATATACTCGTCGGGTTCCAGGTAGCGGAAAGCCAGGTCCTCCAGCTCCCATTTCAACTGCCCTATACCCAGGCGGTGTGCCAGCGGCGCATAGACATCAAAAATTTCGCGGGCCACACGCTGACGCTTTTCGTCGGTAGCGGTTTTTAATGCGCGAATAGCACAGGTACGTTCGGCAATCTTGATCAGCGCGACACGAACATCGTCAATGATTGATACCAGCATTTCCCTGACTTTGGCAGCCTGCTGAGCTGCGGCGTGACCAAATACCGTTGCTTCCCCATCGGCACGCAGGGTACTAATTACCGCCATTTTCAGAACACTGCTGATCAGCTGCGCCACTTCAGCGCCAAAATGCTGTTTAACCTTTTCGATGGAAAGCCGACGTTCCCTGACAACCCGATAAAGAATGGCGGCGACCAGGCTGTCCACGTCATAGAGGTGTAATTCGGCGAGAATTTCCGCCATTTCAAGGCCAGTTCGGAAGCTGCTAACAGTGGGAGTCCAGCGTTCGTCCCCTGATTTTTCTTCCGCTTCCTGTGCTATCTCACAGGCGGTAATCAGGGTGTCCCGAACGTCACGATCTGTAACGATCTTGCTCAGCAGGCTATCAACCCACTGTTCAATATCGACTGTGCCCTGCTCCTGGACCGGATGGTGGTCCCTAACCTGTACCATAGACAACTCTTATGAGGTGTTTCCTGATGCCCGGATGTTGCGCCAGAGCATCGCGATAATCGTAAACCTAATGGATGGTTCTAAAACCATTAACTGGTTTTACCCGGAGTCTATTATCTGATGGGGAGTATCCCAAGATTTAGCCCGTGAGCAGCTTAACGTCGGGCCGATGAGCCTGCAACTTGCTGCTACTGGCTATTCAGACTGATAAATACCCGAGGATAAGTAACGATCTCCGCGGTCACAGATAATAGCGACAATGACCGCATCCTCCAGTTCTTCAGACAATTTAAGGGCCCCGGCAACCGCACCACCGGAGGATACTCCGCAGAAAATGCCTTCCTTGCGAGCCATATCGCGCATGCAAGTCTCGGCATCAGCCTGGGAAATATCCATCACCCGGTCAACCCGGGATGCATCAAAGATGGCCGGCAGGTAGGCATCCGGCCAGCGCCTTATACCGGGAATGGCTGCGCCCTCCTGGGGCTGCAGGCCAACAATCTGAATAGCCGGGTTTTGCTCCTTCAGATAACGGGAAACACCCATAATGGTACCTGTTGTGCCCATGGAACTGACAAAGTGGGTCACTCGATGTTCACTTTGTCGCCATATTTCAGGCCCCGTGTATTCATAATGAGCCAAGGGGTTATCAGGGTTTCCGAACTGATCGAGAACGATCCCCTTACCCTCTGCTTCCATGGCCTTGGCCAGATCCCTGGCGCCTTCCATGCTTTCCTCACGGCTGACCAGCACCAACTCGGCACCGTAAGCCCGCATTGCAGCCTTGCGTTCTTCCGTACTGTTTTCCGGCATGATCAGGATCATCCGATAACCCTTGATGGCTGCCGCCATGGCCAGTGCGATACCGGTATTACCCGAGGTCGCCTCAATCAATGTGTCACCAGGACGGATCTGACCCCGTTGCTCAGCACGCTGAATCATACTGATAGCCGGGCGGTCCTTTACGGAGCCGGCGGGATTATTACCCTCCAGCTTGACCAGGATGGTATTGGTTGTTTCGCCAGGCAATCGCTGTAAACGCACGAGAGGCGTTTCGCCAATACAGGATTCAATGGTCGGGTAGCTCATTATTTTCTCAACATCCGGATAGTTGCCGGCCCGCTGCTAATCGGTCCAGGGCCGTTACATCAAAGAGCGCTTATTCTAGCTAGGCACTGTACCAATGTCTTGCCGAGGGAGTAGCGCCATAAAGATTGTTTAGCTCTATTGGCCTGAAAAAAGGTTCTTGTCGTAACCTGGTCAAATACGCTTGGAAAGCACGACGAAAGCGATGGCATAGTGCTGTTCATCGGAAAGGCTTAACAGCACCTCATCAGCACCCAGGTCACTCATCACCTGTTGCGCTGTGGCACTCAACCTGAATTGCGGCCGCCCTGTCGCTGTATTTTCCGTTTCCATATCCTGCCAGGACACAGCACCGATGCCGGTTCCCAGGGCCTTAGCCAAAGCTTCTTTCGCAGCAAAACGTTTTGCCAGATAGGCCGCAGACTTGGCAGCTTCATCAAACCGAATCAGCTCGCCTGGGCACAGAATACGCTCGGCAAATTTCCGTCCGTGCTGTTGCAGTGCTTTTTCTATACGGGCTATTTCAACAATATCGATGCCAACTGCAATGATCATGAAGGATCCCTGTTTAAAACCTTGCCGCGAGCAAAGAGTTCACGACTTCTGAGTGGACGATCACCAAGTAAATTCTGTATTGCCAGCCTCATTAACCGCTTGGCCGCTTTAATATGACTTGGATTCGAGTAGTCTTCAGCGGCAATTGCCAAAAGCGAGTCACCGCTGAAGCAATTGGGCTGTTCCCGTTCTAAAGGAGTGAGGGTCGGCGACGTAACACCCACTACCGGATCGAACCAATACCAGCCCTCAGGGTCAATCTCAGCACCACTGTCTTCGCTATGCTCCAGAGCCAACCCATAACCCAAATCCGACAAGAGTTGACGCTCAAACCGGCGCAATGCCAGCTCGATATGCTGACTTTCAGATAGCGCATGCAAGGTAGACAGGTAGCAATCGAAGAGGGTTTCATGGGGATCGTGATCCGCCAGCAGTCTGAGGATCAGTTCGTTGAGGTAGAAACCGCTGAACAGGCAATCGCCACGAAGTATCAGAGGCGTTCCAGACGGCTCCGCATTGGCCAAGGTTTTTAGTTCACCCTTACCCCGCCAACCCACAATCAACGGTGCAAAGGGTTCGATGGTGCGACCCCGTCCTTTGCTGCGACGCAGAGACCCTCGCGCAACAAGCCTCAGGCGTCCATGGTGCCGAGAGAAAAGATCCACCAGCTGACTGGTTTCCCGGTACGCTTTTGTGTGCAGGACAAACGCTGGCTCTCCATCCACTTGCTGCACAGACACAGGTTATATGTCCCTGATCAAACGGTTAAAGGAAATAAGCAAGAGAACGACACGTGGGGACAGGTTCAGGGTGTTCATTAATGCCCTGCCAACAATTTACTCGTCGTAGCCCAGGCTGCGTAACGCGCGATCATCATCCGACCAACCTCTTTTTACCTTAACCCAGAGGTTCAGCATAACCTTGCTTTCGAGCAGACGTTCCATATCCATACGTGCCTGCTGGCCAATTTTTTTCAGGCGTGCACCCTTTTCCCCGATGATAATTTTTTTCTGGCCATCCCGTTCTACCAGAATCAGAGCACTGATATGACAAATTTTTCCCTGGTATTTAAATTCCTCGACTTCCACTGCAACTTCATAGGGTAGCTCTGCCCCCAGTTGTCGCGTAATTTTCTCGCGGACGATTTCAGACACCAGATATCGCTGGGTGCGATCAGTCACCTGATCTTCAGGATAATAGTGAATACCCTCGGGAATGTGCGCGATAATCGCCTCTTCCAGCTCTTTCAGGTTCTGTCCGTGCAAAGCCGACAACGGTATCAGCTCAGCCTCGGGAAAACGGTTGGACAGGTTTTGCAATTGCGGAATCAAGTCTGATTTTTTTTCCAGACGATCACTTTTATTCAGCACGATGATGACCGGTGCTTTACTTCTGGCAATTTCCTCGGCAACTTTTTCATCAGCTTCTGTCCAAATAGTGCGATCTACCACAAACACCACCACGTCCACATCCCGAATGGCGCTCTCCGCCGAACGATTCATAAAACGGTTAATGGCTTTGTCCTGATTGGAATGGAGCCCAGGAGTATCGACGAAGATTAATTGTATTTCTCCCTCGGTCTTGATCCCCAGGGTGTTCTGCCTCGTGGTTTGAGGCTTGCGCGATGTAATACTAATTTTCTGGCCAAGTAGATGGTTGAGTAGTGTCGACTTGCCAACATTGGGTCGACCGACGATGGCCACGTAACCGCAGCGACCTTGTTTCTGATTTTCGTTATCGCTCACTGATGCAGCCCTGACAGCGCGGCCGCGGCCGCTTTTTTCTCGGCAGATCGCCGACTGGTTCCTTCACCCACCGTAGGTGTCGGTAATCCATCCACCGAGCAGGTGACCGTAAAATGTTGGTCGTGTGCCTCTCCGGCAATATTGATCACTTCGTAAACCGGCAAGGATTTCCCCCTCGATTGCAGCAGTTCCTGTAATTGCGTTTTAGGGTCCTTGAGATTTGTCTGGGTCAGGGTGTCCAGCCGCTCAGAGAACCATGCAAGGACTGCATTTTCACAGGCTGACATGCCGCCATCCAGATAAATTGCACCGATAATGGCTTCAACGGCATCTGCCAGGATCGATTCCCGGCGGTGGCCACCACTTTTCATTTCACCACCACCCAGTTTCAGGTGTTCCCCTATACCAAGTTCCCTGCCCACCTCAGCGAGCGTCTTGCCTTTGACAAGGTTGGCTCTGTAACGGCTTAGATCACCTTCATTCGTGTCGGGAAGTTGCTGGTAGATGGCGTGGCCGATAATAAAGTTAAGCGCGGCATCACCCAGAAATTCAAGCCGTTCATTATTGTTGGAGCCATAACTGCGGTGCGTTAACGCGAGCTCAAACAAGGCCTGATCCTGAAATTCATAGCCTACGCGCTTGAGCAGTCGTTGTTTATTGATATTCACTCGAAATTATTTGGAGGTATCGTAAGAATTTTTGAATTTTACGACCACGTCGACGTTACCCATGAAGTTGATTCGTTTTTCATAGTCAAGGGTAATCGAAGTATGGGTTTTATTCCGGATAATCTTAACATCCTTCATATCCATATCGCGGACATTGTTGATATCAAAATAATCGGCAAGTTTTCTTCTGATCTCTTTGTCTGTCATGTTATGTATATTATCTTCAGACAACAAATCAATAGCGGCCTTGACAAACGAGTTGTCCAAATACAATGGCCCAAGCTTCAGCCCTGCTGTGATAATAAACCCGGCAATGGCAAGTACACACAACCCGCCCAATACAGTAACGCCCTGTTGCTTATGCTGCTTCATTTGCGTTTCTCCAAAGTCATTCCGACGGATATTACTGAATTTTTCCAATACGGTCGAAACTGGGTAAAGCACCCAAAGACTCCCAGTGCATCCAGATTATCACCGCTTTTCCGACAATATTCTTTTCTGGAACCGGCCCCCAGACACGACTATCACTGCTGTTATCACGATTATCGCCCATCATGAAATAATGTCCCTCTGGAACAATATATGCAAAATTTCTACCCAGTGGGCCTGGAACTATATTTTTTTGGATCCTGTGTACCACATCGCCAAGAGCTTCATCATTGATAATAAAACGGGAATCGGTCGAGGTGCCCTCTACAGCAACCTGTTGAGCTGGTTTACCGTTAACGAACAACTGGTTGTTCACAATGCTCACCTCATCACCAGGCAGGCCAATCACCCGCTTGATAAAATAGCGGTCATCCTTCGGTGGAAAAAACACCATGACATCACCACGTTTGGGATCATTCATCGGCAATATTTTGGTGCCGGTAATTGGCAGGCGTACCCCATAGGTAAATTTATTGACGAGAATGAAGTCACCCACCTTCAAGGTTGGAATCATTGAGCCAGAAGGAATCTGGAATGGCTCAAAAAGGAATGAACGAAGTACAAACACCAGCAGTAATACCGGAAAAAAAGAACCACTGTATTCAATCCAGGTAGGTACCGGTTGATCGGGAAGGCGTTTTTTCGACAGGAACCACCGGTCTGCAAACCAAACCAGGCCGGAAACCAGCACAAGAATGAATAACACTAGTGGAAAATCAAAATCCATGAATCACCTCAACTATCCGTTTTTAGCACGGCAAGGAATGCTTCCTGGGGAATTTCTACGCTACCAACCTGCTTCATGCGCTTTTTACCCTCTTTCTGCTTTTCCAGCAGTTTTTTCTTACGAGTCACATCACCACCATAACATTTTGCGGTGACATTTTTGCGCAATGCCTTAACCGTAGTCCTGGCGATAATATGACCGCCAATGGCAGCCTGAATGGCTACATCAAACATCTGCCTGGGAATCAATTCACGCATTTTTTCCGTTAACTGACGACCCTTAAATTGGGAGTTGTTGCGATGGATGATGACAGCAAGTGCATCTACTTTATCGCCATTGATCATGACATCAAGCCTAACCAATGGTGCCGGCTGAAAGCGTGTAAAGGAATAATCGAGAGAGGCAAAACCTCGGCTTACTGATTTCAGGCGATCAAAAAAATCCATCACGACTTCACTCATCGGCAGTTCATAAGTCAGGGAAACCTGACCACCCACAAACTGCATGTCTTTCTGAACCCCTCTCTTTTCCACACAGAGGGTAATGACATTACCCAGATAATCCTTGGGAACCAGAATATTGGCTTCACACATCGGCTCACGCATTTCGTCAATATATGCGGGATCCGGAAGGTCCGATGGGTTGGAAATATAAATAACGGAGCCATCGGTCTTGAGTATTTCATAGACTACAGTTGGCGCCGTTGTAATCAGGTCGAGGTCGTACTCACGTTCCAGGCGCTCCTGGATAATTTCCATATGGAGCATGCCAAGGAAGCCACAGCGGAAACCAAAACCCAAGGCATCAGAGCTTTCCGGCTCATAAAACAATGACGCATCATTCAGTGTCAGCTTGGCAAGCGCATCACGAAAGTCTTCAAAATCATCAGAACTGACGGGAAACATGCCCGCATATACCTGCGGTTTGACTTTCTGAAAACCTGGCAAGGCCGGGACATTCGGTGTCTGGCTATGGGTGAAGGTGTCACCCACCGGAGCACCCTGAATATCCTTGATTCCGGCCACGACAAAGCCCACTTCACCAGCTTTTAATACACCGGTTTCCTTATGTTTCGGGGTAAATACCCCGACGCTGTCGACCACGTGAGCCTTGCCAATCGATTTGGCAACGACCTTGTCTTTCACCCTGAGTGTTCCCTGGGTAACCCGAACCAGAGAAACCACACCCAGGTAATTATCAAACCACGAGTCAATGATCAGGGCCTGTAATGGTGCATCGACATCTCCTTCCGGTGCCGGGACTTTTGCCACCAGCTCCTCCAGAATATCGTCAATGCCCAAGCCCGTTTTGGCACTACAGCGCACTGCATCATGGGCATCAATGCCGATAATATCTTCTATCTCGGCAATCACCTTGTCTGGATCGGCCTGCGGCAAATCCATTTTGTTCAAGACCGGAATCACCTCGAGTCCCTGGGCAATTGCGGTATAACAGTTGGCAACTGACTGGGCTTCAACTCCCTGTCCGGCATCCACGACCAACAAAGCCCCTTCACACGCCGCCAGCGAGCGGGAAACTTCATAGGAAAAATCCACATGGCCAGGCGTATCAATAAAATTGAGCTGATAGGTTTTGCCATCTCGCGCCGTGTAATCCAGGGTCACACTCTGGGCTTTGATGGTGATACCGCGCTCTCGCTCAATATCCATGGAATCAAGCACCTGGGCAGCCATCTCACGTTCTGAGAGGCCTCCGCAAACCTGAATAAAACGGTCCGCAATGGTGGACTTGCCGTGGTCAATATGGGCGATAATGGAAAAATTTCGGATGTGACTGAGGTCTGACACGCTACTTATTCTGCTAGGGGACAGGGTTTGTCCGAGGGTTAAATTCAGGCCGTGCAGTCTAGCGTATTTACCTATGACACGCCATGAAATGAGCGATTACCTGAATAGAATACTATGGGCATTCGCTGTTACTGCAAACTGATCTTTATTCAACCTCATTCAAGGGGGGTGGGTTCCGGCAACTCACCAATATTGACGACCAGAGACAGGGGTTTGGCATCCCTGAGAATGTCCACAACCACCTTATCACCGGGTGAGAGCATGCCCGTCACCTGAGGGAGATCACCGGGCTGGAATATGGCTTCTCCATTCAACTTAAGGACGATGTCCCCTGCCATGATCCCAGCATCTGCTGCAGGACTGCCTGGTTGAACCTGGGCGATAAATGCGCCTAGATTCTGGTTACGGCCTGAAGATTTAATCAAAGACGCATCGACAGACTGCACATACACACCCAGCCAACCACGCGCCACCCTACCAGTCGTTCTCAGTTGATGTATGACAGAGGTAGCGACTTTCGAAGGAATAGCAAAGGACAAGCCAATAGAACCTCCACTAGGTCTGGAGAAAATCTGGGAATTGACGCCGACCACCCGGCCTTCCAGATTAAGTAATGGTCCACCAGAGCTCCCCGGGTTAATGGCCACGTCGCTCTGAATAAAGGGCACATAACTATCCCCGCCTGCAGTCGGAATACTGCGCCCTATGGCACTGATGATTCCTGCACTGGCCGTGTAATCCAGACCAAAAGGGGCACCAATGGCGATCACCCACTGCCCGACTTTGATCGTTTCAGGGTCCGCAAACTCCAGAACAGGAAGATCTGTCTCATCGATTTTAAGCAGTGCCAGATCTGATCGGGCATCTACACCAACCACCTTGGCGTCATACACACGATGATCTATGAGCTTAACAGTGATATAGGCGACATCCTGCACAACGTGCTGATTCGTCAGCACATAGCCATCTTCTGAAATGAGAAAGCCTGAACCCGTACCAGGAACATTACCGTCACGATTGGGGCCATGTTCAAAAAAATCCTGATAGGTGCCAGACGACGGGGAAACACCCATAGCCATTTGCCCGGAATAGGTGTCGATGCGAACAACAGCGGGAGATGATTCGGTAATAAGCTGGTTAAAGTCTGGCCAGCCGTGCCCTAATGCGCCGGCTGAAAAACAAACGGCGAGAACATAGGCCAACCTGACGAACAAACTATGAAACATCAATATCTCCCACTGGCATGGGCAATGGCGACAACGTTACACCAGTTCTATAGCGGGCAAGTGCGCCAACAATTGTGGTTGTATCCGTATATTATTTTTATTAATCAGCGAATGTAGTCTGGCGATTAAGCCTCCACCAAGTAGACCAAGCAAGGCACCCATAGCAACAAAAACGTCTGAGGTGGAAAACATAGCAGCCAATACTGCCCCTGTTACCAACATCAACAGGGGTAAAAAATAAAGTAGCAAGGTCCCCCGTACCAGAACATCTTCAGGGATACCAATAACGACCTGATCGTTTGCTTGGATACTTTTCAGGTCACATTCGCCGGGTAACACCCTGATAACGGCAGAGTTACCCACAAAGCGCGCCAACACGCCCTGTCCACACCCCTTTTGTACTGCACACACATGGCACGCAGAGCGCTGGACAGTCTCTACCCAGAGCCCATCATTTTCGAGTGCAACTACCTTGCCGGTTTCCTTAATCAATGCGGCATCTGCTCCAATAAAATTATCTGGCACTATAACCCAGCCCTATGGACCGGTCACGGTAATGCTAGGGATTTGACAGTCGTGAGGACACAGATTGGGCCACCAGTTTTGCTGTTTCAACGGGTATTTCACCGACTACACATATGGTGTAGTGTCGGCCATCAACAGCAATTCGGGACAGGTAGGCCACTGTTGCCCCCCTCTGGGCCTGCATCTGAGGCAGATTAGCCGGCATCTCAGAGTCGATAAAGAGCGAGAAAACAGATAAGCCATCTGTGTAAATAAGCGTTTCTCTGGTGTTATCCGGTGAAAGTTCATGCCCTGCCATCGTATAACCTGGAGGTAGCCAACTTGCACGCCATGCTCCCGACTGACTGTCTGCCATGCCACCCTGATTCAGACAATTTGATTTACCCGGAGAGACGACGTGCATCGTGTCACTGGAAGCCAACAAATCTTCAGCCCTCACCGTATTGCCGATATTGATATCCACATATTGAAAGCGCTCCAGCACACGATTTTTGTTGCCAACCAAAAGTGACTGCAGCAGCAACCCTGTCGCTTTATCAATCCCTAGGACATAGCCATATCGATGTTCATCTTTGGGAACAACATGAAGAACCGCGACATCCCGTCCAGCCACACGATCGTCAGATTTAATCTGCACGCTGTAGTAGTTGTTGAGTGTTTGCTCAGGAATAGTAGCTAGGCTGGCGGCATTGCCGCGTAATATGGCATTACCCATATGTTCACAGTTCACATCATTGCCGCGATGTAGAATTTCCTGTTTGGGACCACTTAGGAGAACCAGGCGCTCGACCTCGCGACCATCCTGGATAGCATGAAAAACTTTGACAGTTTTCAGAGTGCCGCCATGCTCGTAGGTGAATATGCCGGTGTAATCGAGCTGACGGTTTGCTTCAGCCATCCTCTGGAGCAATTCTCCTCCAGAGGTCTCAGGTTCTATGGCGTATACATGTGTTTGCAATAAAACACTAGCAAGGATAACGACAAAACACCTTGGTAAACGCATACAACGTCTTAAAATCAATAGTCCTGACTGGCTGGCATGCGCGCGAAGGGCAGCATTCCCTGATTGGTATTAAATGCCGCGTGCTCCGTATGACGTGTCATCAGCTTGTTGAGATAGGCCTGAACCTGCTCGCGAGTCACATCATCGGGTACGACTTCCTGAACAACAATAACAGGCTGTGGTGAGCGGTAACCATCGGACTCTGTGCTGGCACTGACATTGCGTGCGGTCACGGCTGGAATGCCAAAGTCAGCAGCTGTTCTCAATTGAGGGTTAACAAAATTCATCTGTACGTCATCCACCGAAGCTACAGGGGCCGTAACCGCGTTGGGTTGACTGTATTGTTGGACACCTAGAACTGCTAATGCGGCAACAGAAGCTGCTATCGCAAAACGTCCCAAGGGTTTTGCCATACGGGACACTGCGGCGCGGGCACCATGTGTTGGCTCATCGTCGAGTGCGGCCCGTATTGCAGCGGAGTAGTCGGTTATCTGTGCCGGCAAGTCTCTTCGCATGGCAGAAGCGGCAAGTTGATAGCGACGCCAAGTGTCGCGAAGCTCATCTGATTCGGAAGTCACTTTAAGTGTTCGGTGAAACTCCAGCTCATCGGTTTCACCATCCATTAGTGCCGAAAGAGACTCTTTTTCGCGCATGTTATGGTCACTCATACTTAACCTGCCTTATTTGCGGTTATTGTTAGTCTGCCACACCGGGTAGCAGCGCACTACAATTATCGCTTCCTAGCCATGTACAACGCTTACCGAGTCTGGAAGTCACTGATAAGACCAGAAGATTATAAAAAGGTTCAAACCTAAAATGGTTAGCCTTCCAACAATCTTATTTTCTCATCAATCGCCTCTCGCGCACGGAAAATGCGGGACCTCACTGTACCTACCGGGCAGTCCATCACCTCGGCAATCTCCTCGTAACTAAGACCCTCAAACTCCCGTAAAGTTACCGCAGTTCTAAGATCTTCAGGAAGATTTTTTATGGCTTGGTCCACCGCGACTTCCAGTTCATCTCTGTAAAGAAGATTTTCCGGTGAATCAATATCACGCAGACGCTCGCTACCTTCATAAAAATCGGCTTCTTCCGCATCCACATCACTGGCCGGTGGGCGCCGGTTTTTGGCAACCAGATAATTTTTCGCTGTATTAACGGCAATGCGATACAGCCAGGTGTAAAAAGCACTTTCTCCGCGGAACTTAGCCAATGCTCGGTAGGCCTTGATGAACGCCTCCTGTACGACGTCGTTCACCTCATCAAAGTCCTTGATATAGCGGCTGACAATCGCATGTACTTTGTACTGGTATTTCATGACCAGCAAATCGAAAGCACGCTTATCACCCTTCTGAACACGGGCGACTAAAAGCTTGTCACTGTCTGCTGCCTGCTCGGCTTCCATAACTACTCCACTAATTACCCACGTGCCTTCAGGCAATTGCTAGACAATCGCAATCATAAATAGTTCGTGGGACGCAGATGCCAACTGCACCTGTATTCATTTTTAGCCCGCTATACTATCATGCCAAATTATCCATTCTAGGACTTAGTTTCGTCGATGAAGAAAACGCACCACCACGATGTGTTGGTCGTTGGCAGTGGTGCGGCTGGCATGACAGTTGCCCTGCAATTAGCCGACAAATACCGCATTGCCCTTCTCAGCAAAAGTGCTCTCAAATCTGGCTCCACCTGGTATGCCCAGGGAGGCATAGCTGCCGTTTTCGACAACGAGGACTCCATTGAGTCACATGTTCAGGATACCCTTATTGCCGGTGCGGGCCTCTGCCACGAGGACACTGTCCGCTATACGGTAGAACAAGGACCAGAGGCCATTCGCTGGCTGGTCCAACAAGGGGTCAAATTCACATTAAACAGCGATAACGACGACTACCACCTCACCCAAGAAGGTGGTCACAGCCACCGTCGCATCCTGCATACAGCGGATGCCACAGGCCGTGAAGTCTCTTCTTCATTGGCTGATCAGGTGCTGCAACATCCGTCTATTGATGTCTACGAAGATCACACAGTAGTGGACCTAATTACCCAGGCCGACAGCAACTCCAGCCGTGTACGCTGTACCGGCGCGTATGTGCTTGATAACGGTAACGACCATGTTTGCGTCTTTCAGGCCAAAGTAGTGGTACTGGCTACGGGGGGTGCCAGTAAGGCGTACCTCTATACCACCAACCCGGATGGTGCATCCGGCGATGGCATCGCTGTAGCCTGGCGCCGTGGCTGTCGGGTTGCCAACATGGAATTCAACCAGTTCCACCCCACCTGCCTCTACCACCCCAGCGCCAAAGCTTTCCTGATTACCGAAGCACTTCGTGGCGAAGGGGCGCAACTAAAGCTTCCCAACGGGGAGCGATTTATGGACAAATTCCACCCCAGCGGTGAGCTGGCTCCCAGAGATATCGTGGCAAGGGCTATTGACCATGAGATGAAGCGTCTCGGTAGTGATTGCCTATTTCTTGATATTTCTCACCGTTCGGAAGAATTCCTAGAAAGCCATTTTCCCACCATCAAGGCCAAGTGTCTGAGCTATGGCATTGATATCACTAGGGAACCCATTCCTGTGGTCCCCGCCGCCCACTACACCTGTGGCGGTATCATGGTGAACAAAAGTGGCCAGACCGACCTCTGGAACCTGTATGCGATTGGTGAAACCGCGTTTACCGGGCTACACGGCGCCAACCGTATGGCCAGTAATTCCTTGGTGGAATGCGTGGTCTACGGTCAGGCTGCTGCACAGGCCATTCGCGACAGCATCGAGAATATCGACGAACCGGAACCAGCACGGGCATGGGATGAAAGCCGGGTCACACACTCTGATGAAGATGTAGTGATCTCCCACAACTGGGATGAGTTACGCCGTTTCATGTGGGACTACGTCGGCATTGTTCGCACCCGCAAACGACTTGAGCGCGCCCACCACAGGGTTAAATTGCTGCAAAAGGAAATTCAGGAGTACTACACCAATTACAAAATCAGCCGCGATCTACTGGAGCTACGTAACCTGGTTCTGGTGGCGGACCTGATTATCCGGTCTGCAGAACAACGCACCGAAAGCCGGGGCCTGCACTACACGCTGGATTATCCGAACACATCCGATATCGCCAAGGACACCATTATGGTGCCCATCAATTTTGCCGCTCAAAACGTGATTGTTCGGAAGAACTGACGCCAACCAGTGTCAGTCTTTGTCGCAAGTGCCTTTGTGCTTTCTGATTGACACTATCGGGGAAAATGAACAGGTGATGACTTCGCCCTTCGCGTAGAAATACCAGCTGTATGATGCCCGGCAAAATCAGGTAACTCTGTAGTTCAACCTCGCCACTAAGTTGATTCATTTCCAGCGTCCAGATGCCATCTCGCCAACCCAGGTATTGAACCCCTTGCCGACGCCAACGCTGAATACAAAGGTATCCACCACAGCAAACCAAACTGGCCAGCCCTACTGATATCAGCAGAGGTATGGGTGAAACCAACAATATGAGAACGACAGAAAAATGAATTATCAGCAACCAGGCCAGCAATAACCTGGAAGGTTGAATCTCGAGCTCAACGGGTTTGGGGGCGAGTGTCACGAATAATAGTCACTATCCTTCGCAGATCCGGATCTTCTGGATCTTCCCTGCGCAGAAACCATCCGAACATATCCTGATCTTCACAATCCAGCAGGAGATGGTAACGCTGCTTATCCTCTTCATCCAGGTCGGGATAGATTTTGTCGAGAAATGGCAGGAGCACGAGGTCCAGCTCCAGCATGCCTCGCCTGCTCGCCCAGAAAAGTCGATTTCTATCCATTTGCTGATACCCCCGAGATTGCATTGGGGCGCCATTATAGTGGATCAGCACAGGTTAACCCACTAAGATATCCGCCCTGTCTTTCAAAGGGTTAACCATGGCTAACTGGCAAGGCTGTCTCGACGATATTGCCGTATTCTCAGAGGAATCCCTATCCCTGAGTTTTGGCGAACTACCCACCCAATATCAACAACTGCTGGAAAAGCCCACTGTAACCCCCCTCTTTCATCAAGGTCTTATTGCCGTTGACGGCGTCGACGCCAGTCGATTTCTTCAGGGGCAATTGACCTGCGATGTTTTCAAACTGGAGGTGGGCGATAGTCAACCCGGCGCATGTTGCAACCCCAAAGGGAGGATGCTGGCCGATTTCTATCTCTATCGTGTCTCTGAACACCGTTATTTACTGCAGCTACATCGCAGCCTGGTCGCACAAACACTTGAGCATTTAAAAAAATATGCTGTTTTCTTCAAAGCGACATTGAGTGATGCCACTGAACAGTATTCCTTGCTGGGTCTATGGAACTGCCTCAAAAAATTCAAGAATAACGACTTACAGCACTCTGCTCTCAGAAACCTGGACGATGGCCGTCAGATACTCCTAATCGATGCCATTGCCACTGAAATCTCGTGGCAAACGCTATCAAATCAGGCCACACCGGTTGGTACTGGATTCTGGCAATTGCTCGACATACAAGCAGGACTAGGACACATTCAGTCAGATACGACGGACCTGTTTATCCCGCAAATGCTCAACCTGCAGTCTGTCGATGCCATCAGCTTCAAAAAAGGATGCTACACCGGGCAAGAAGTCGTTGCTCGCATGAAATATCTGGGCAAGCTGAAACGGCATATGTACTGGATTACTATCCCCCACAGAGACAGCCTACCCGGACCCGGGGCACCCTGTTATCTGGCCGACAGTGCGCAGAGCATTGGCAATGTGGTTACCGCCGTACGTAATGGTGAAAATGATGAACTACTGGTTGTTCTGACGGACGAAGCCATCAGCAGTGCTCATCTGGTAATTGACGGAGTCCGATCTGAAATCACTAAAAACGATCTTCCATATTCTATATAAATTATATAGTTAGATAGTTTTTGTAATTTAGTTTTTTAACATTTAGGTGCAGCAATGCTTGAGTGGTTTAACGAACACCAGACCCTGCTGACGTGGCTCAGTGTTATCTCCCTTGTGACCTTTGTGGTCAGTCTTATGGCGCTGCCCTGGCTGGTTTCATTGATTCCCGCCGACTATTTTCAACACCAGGAAAGACAGCCTGCACCCTTAAAAAAAGGACACCCGGTGATTCGCTTCCTGATGCTTTGCGGCAAAAACCTACTGGGACTGGCATTGTTATGCGGCGGAATACTCATGCTTTTTTTGCCGGGTCAGGGATTGTTGACCATCGCAGTGGGGCTGTTGCTGATGGATTACCCGGGCAAATTCTCACTGGAACGACGTATTGTCGGCCACCCAAGCATTCTGAAAGGGCTTAATTGGCTGAGGAGAAAACGCCAGCAACCACCTATCGAACTGTAGGTCACCCGATAGATGTTTCTGGCTTTAACTGATCGGGAGAAACAGTCTCCGGTAGCTGCCAATCAATAGGGGTTTTCCCGCGCTGGCGCAGATACTCATTGGCCTTGGAAAAATGCTGACAGCCGAAAAATCCCCGGTAAGCTGAAAGGGGTGACGGGTGTGGCGCTTTCAACACCAGATGGCGACTGCGATCAATGAATGCCCCTTTCTTCTGGGCATAACTTCCCCACAACAGAAAAACCAGGCCATCACGGCGAGCATTGAGCTCATGTATTGCCCGGTCAGTAAACTCTTCCCAACCCCTGCCCTGGTGGGCCCCGGCATTGCCCTGCTCCACTGTCAGTGTGGCATTGAGCAGTAGCACGCCCTGCTTAGCCCAAGGGGCCAGACAACCATGAGACGGTGACTCAATACCCAGATCGGACTGCAATTCCTGGTAGATATTACGTAAGGACGGAGGAATTTCGACGCCAGGCATCACGGAAAAACAGAGTCCGTGAGCCTGATTGGGACCATGGTATGGGTCCTGACCCAATATCACCACTTTCACCCCATCAAATGGCGTGAAATTGAACGCTGCAAACCAGTTTGAGCCTGCAGGGTAGATGATTTTGCCCTGCTGTTTTTGCTCGGCCAGATAGTCCCTAAGCGTCGCCATATACGGCTTATCAAATTCATCGGCCATAACTTCCAGCCAGCTGGTGTGCAGATGTATTTTTCGCTTGTCTTCCACGCTGTCATTCCGGTTATCATGGGTCAGGCTGCAATAAACCGGATATTTCAATCCGAATCAACCTTCACCGTAACGAGAACCTTAAACCACGCGGTTAACCTGATGGAATGTCTGTGAAGAAAATTGGTCTGGCTCTGGGTGGCGGTGGCGCGAAAGGTGTGAGCCACCTTCTCATACTAGAAGCGCTGGAAGAACTGGGCCTGAAGCCAGCCTATGTCACTGGCACCAGCATCGGTGCATTAATTGGTGCCATGTACTGTGCGGGTATGCCAACACAGGACATCAAAGAGATTTTTCTGGAATTCAGCCTGAAGGACAACGAGTCCATCAAGCATCTGGTCACCAAAAAACACATTTTCAAATGGATGGATTTTATCGGCCCTCAGTTTCGTGGCCGCGGCCTGATTCGCGTGGAAAATCTGATCTCCTACCTGTTTGAATCTGTGCAAGCCAAACGTTTCACACAACTGGAGATTCCACTCAAGGTTGTCGCTTCCGATTTCTGGAATCGCCAGCAAGTTGTGCTTGATAAAGGCGCTCTAATCCCCGCCATTCGTGCCAGCATGTCCCTGCCTGGGCTGTTTGAACCGGTCAAAGTAGGCGGACGCATCCTCATAGATGGCGGTGCAGTGAACCCCGTGCCCTTTGATCTACTACCGGACAGCTGCGACCTGAGAATCGCGGTTGATGTGATCGGGGAGCGTTCCGATACGGAAAAAATGCCATCACTGTCTGAAGCCGTGTTCAATACCTACCAGATTATGCAAAAGAGCATTATTCGGGAAAAACTCGAGAAAGCACGGCCTGAAATCTACATAGAACCCAACGTGGTCAATGTCAAAATGCTGGAATTCTACCGGGCAAATGAAATCTTCAAACAGGCAACGGCCACCAAGAGTAATCTCAAACGAAAAATCACGCTGTGGGAGAAACACCACGGATAAACTCGGCAATGGCTGTATTGGTCTCTTCCGGTTTTTCAATGGGAGTGCCATGCCCGGAGTCTGCTATAACCACCAGCTTGGCATTCTGCATTGCTGACACGACCGCTTGTTTAACGGCCACCGGGGAGTAATCCCGGTCACCGGTTAACATCAGCGTTGGCGTCTGTATCGCCGTCAGATGTTCCAGCACACCCCACCCGAACAGTGACTTCAAGTTTTTCAGATACACCTTTTTCGGGTTTGAGGCGATCTGTTTGGCCAACATATCGATCAGCTCTTCCCGCCCCTCTCCGGGAAACATGGTTGTCGCCACCTTGCGTCCGTAGGCCTCCATGCCCAGCAGATGAATGGCGGCCAGGCGAGTCCAGAGCATTTTTCTGGCCGCAAAGGTGTCATTGGGCAATGCCGGGCCTGAATTCACAATGGTCATGCTGAGAAGGCGCTCCGGCGCATCGACAGCCAACTGAAATGCCACCATGCCACCCATGGACAGACCAACAATATGGGCTGAAGGAATACCCAGAACATCCATCAGGGAAATCACATCTGCCGCATGAATCGGCACACTGTAAGGGCCATCGGGTTTGTCTGAATCCCCGTGCCCCCGGAAGTCGGGTGCAATCACCCGGTTCGACTGACTGAAAAAATCGATTTGCGGTCCCCAATCCTTGCGACTCACACCAAGCCCATGCAGCAAGATTAGCGGTTCCCCCTGCCCTTCATCTACGTAGGCTATGGACACCCCATTGATCCTGGCTTCAGGCATGACCTTATTCTCCTCTTAGAACCTCATGGGACTTTGCCGGATAAGCTGATGACAGGCAAGCCGACCCTAGGTCGGGCGGCGACAACTTTTCCATAACGGCCAAAATTCCCCGGCAAAACATAGCCGGTTTTGGTAGCATTCCCGGGCCAAAATACAGCTCCAGTGAAGATTACTCAAAGACGTAGAGACGAAGTTATGAACATGCAGGCTCGTTATGACAGGCAGATCGCCACCTGGTTGATCATTTGCGCCGCCATCATTGTGACCATGATTCTACTCGGGGGCGTCACCCGCCTCACCCGCTCCGGACTTTCCATGGTGGAGTGGAAACCCCTGATGGGCATTATCCCGCCGCTCAGCGAAGAAGCCTGGCTGGAAGTCTTTGAAAAATACAAACAATTTCCCGAGTACCAGAAAGTCAACAAGGGCATGAGCCTGTTTCAATTCCAAGAAATCTTTATGTTCGAGTACCTGCACCGGGTGCTGGGCAGACTGATTGGTCTCCTGTTTCTTGTTCCGTTCCTGTTCTTCTATTTCACCGGTCGAATCAAGGCAGGATTGACACCAAAACTGGCGGGCATGTTTGTACTCGGCGGCCTTCAAGGATTGTTGGGCTGGTATATGGTGAAAAGCGGGCTGGTGGACAACCCCAGAGTCAGCCAATACCGACTGACTGCCCACTTGGGCACCGCTGTTTTTATCTATGCCTATATCCTCTGGGTTGCGTGGGGGTTGCGCTATCCGAGTCGCACACCGACAGCCAGCCGAGGGCTACAGCGATACGCGAGCGCGCTGACGGCACTGGTCTTCCTGATGATTTTATCGGGAGGCCTTGTCGCCGGCACACATGCTGGACACGCCTACCCCACATTCCCCTTGATGGCAGGCAATTTTTTCCCCCCTGGTCTCTATGCCACAGATCCTGTATGGCTTGCCGCTTTTGAAGACCTCACCACCATACAGTTTAACCACCGTATCTTTGCCTATCTGATTATCGTACTGATCGGTGTTTTTGCGGTGAAAGCGTTCAGCCAAGTCGGCATCCAGGACGATGCCAAAAGAGGCTTGAAGCTGATGCTAACGCTGTTGGTTATCCAGGTTTCTCTTGGTATCTCTACGCTTTTGCTGCATGTGCCGGTCCCCCTCGCAGCGGCCCACCAGGGCGGTGCTGTACTACTTTTCACCGCAGTGCTTTATACCACACATCGAATGAGACACTGATGATCAAAGACTAACAAATACCACCCAAAAGGGTTTTCTTTAACGACCAATAATGTAGACAGGGCAAAGTATCGGGTATAATTTCCCCAGTTTATTCCCCCTGTTATGGAGCAATGGCATGAAAAAAATGATTGGAACATTGGTATTCGCGGCGTTGACTGTCACCGCTGGTCAAGTAATGGCGGACGGCGACATCGACGAGGGTAAGACCAAGGCCATGGCCTGTGTGGCCTGCCATGGTGTTGCCGGCATTAGCAGCAATGAAATCTGGCCTAACCTGGCGGGCCAGAAAGCCGGTTACCTGGCTAAACAACTCAAGGCCTTCCGCGACGGCACTCGCAGCGACCCTGTGATGAGCAGCATGGCCAAAACATTGTCCGATCCGGATATTGATGATCTGGCTGCTTATTACTCCAGCCTGTAAAAAGACTGCCTGTGCACGGCCGCAAATGATGAAGTGAGCTGTGCCAGGAGTCGCGTGACGATACTGTCTATACAATGTTATAGACACAAAAAAGCCCGGCTATTGCCGGGCTTTTTTATTGTTGAGCATTTGCCATTGTGCCAACTATGGCAGATTAACCCACGAAAACTCGGGCATTTCTGAACAGACGCATCCAGGCACCATCTTCTCCCCAGTCATCCGGGTGCCATGAGTTGGTCACCGTTCTGAATACCCGCTCCGGGTGAGGCATCATAATGGTTGCTCTGCCATCGTCACTGGTAACGCCGGTAATACCGTAGATAGAACCATTCGGGTTGGCCGGATAGCTCTCGGCGACATCCAGATAATTATCCAGATAACGCAACGCCACACGGTCAGAAGCATCAAAGGCATCCACATCCTGATCGGGTCCAAATTCAACGCGACCTTCGCCATGGGCCACAGCAATCGGCATATACGACCCCTCCATCCCGGCGAGCATAATCGATGGTGACGGGCTCACTTTCACCAGCGAGAAGCGTGCTTCAAATTGCTCCGAGACATTGCGCACAAAGCGAGGCCACTGCATCGCACCGGGAATCAGGGTTTTCAGGTTAGAGAGCATCTGGCAGCCGTTACAGACACCAAAGGTGAAGGTATCCTGGCGCTCAAAAAACTGCTGGAACTGGTCGCGTAAAACACTGTTGAACAGAATGGTTTTGGCCCATCCCTCTCCCGCGCCCAGTACATCGCCGTATGAGAAACCACCGCAAGCCACCAGGCCCCTGTAGTCCTGCAAATGATGTCGACCACTGAGCAGGTCACTCATGTGGACATCCACTGTACTGAAGCCGGCACGGTCAAAAGCGGCCGCCATTTCCACGTGGCCATTTACACCCTGCTCTCGCAACACAGCTATGGCAGGGCGAACACCGGTGTTGATAAACGGAGCCGCCACATCCTCATTAATATCGTAGCTGAGGTTGGCACTCAAACCCGGGTTGTCAAAAAACAACCCATCAAACTCCTGGCGGGCACAGTCCTCGTTATCCCTGAGCGCCTGAATCTTGTAGCTGGTCTCACTCCAGCGACGCAACAGTTCCACCCGGCTTGAGCTGAACAGGTACGCCCCATCCTGCATGATCTCTATGGCGTCGCCGCGATCCAGCGTCGCCACCTTGGTGACGGCAATACCCGCTTCCATAAAGCGCTGCTTGAAGGACTCAACCCGGTGAGTCTCAACCTGTACCACTGCACCCAATTCTTCATTAAACAGAACAGAAAACGCATCTCCTGGCTGCTCGTCCAGGCATATGTTCAAGCCGATATTGCCGGCGAAAGCCATTTCGACCAGTGTTGTGAACAGACCGCCATCGGAACGGTCATGATAGGCCAGAATATCGCCCGCCTGATTGGCAGACTGAATCAGCTCAAAAAATGCTTTGAGTTTTGCGGCACTGACCACATCCGGCGGAGTATCGCCCATCTGGTTATAGACCTGGGCGATAATGGAACCACCCAGACGATTGCGATTGTCACCCAGGTCAATATAGAGCAGAACCGTCTCACCCAGATCGGCCCGCAATCCCGGTGTTAGGGTCTTGCGGACGTCCTGCACCGGAGCAAATGCCGAAATGATCAGTGACATAGGGGCAGTCACTGCCTTGTCTTCACCGTCCTGGGACCAGGTGGTGCGCATGGACATGGAGTCCTTGCCTACCGGAATGGTGATACCCAGCGCGGGACATAACTCCATACCCACAGCTTCAACCGTGCGGAACAACTTTTCATCCTCTCCGGGGTGTCCGGCGGCACACATCCAGTTGGCAGATAGTTTGATGTCAGATAGCTGGGCGATCGGGGTACCGGCGATATTGGTGATGGCTTCACCAATGGCCATACGACCTGAAGCCGGGGCATCCAGCAACGCCAGAGGCGTTCGCTCACCCATGGCCATCGCCTCACCGGCATAACTGTCGTAACTCACGGTGGTGACGGCACAGTCAGCCACAGGAACCTGGCAGGGCCCAACCATCTGGTCACGTGCCACCATGCCCGTTACTGACCGATCGCCGATGGTAATCAGAAAGCTTTTACTGGCCACCGTGGGATGGCTCAGTACACGCTCGACAGCATCGTCAAGACTAATGGACAGACCGCTGAATGGCTGAACCGGAATTGAACGGGTTTCGGCAGAACGATGCATTTTCGGCGGCTTGCCAAACAGCACGGACATGGGCAAGTCCACAGGCTTGGACGCGAAATGGGTATCGTTCAACAGCAAATGCTTTTCATCCGTAGCCTCACCCACAACCGCATAGGGGCATCGCTCACGCTGACAGATAGCCTCGAACCGGGCCAGATCTTCAGGTTTGACGGCCAGAACATATCGCTCCTGTGCCTCGTTACACCAGATAGCAAGCGGCGACATGCCGGGCTCATCATTGGGGACATTCCGCAGCTCAAAGCGACCACCGCAACCACCATCTTTTACCAGTTCCGGGAATGCATTGGATAACCCCCCCGCTCCAACATCGTGAATAAACGCAATGGGGTTACTGCCTCCCAATTGCCAGCAGCGGTCAATCACTTCCTGACAACGGCGTTCAATTTCGGGGTTCTGGCGTTGTACCGAGGCAAAATCGAGATCCTCGGCGCTGCTGCCTGATGCCATGGACGATGCAGCACCACCACCGAGGCCAATCAACATCGCCGGGCCACCCAGTACAATCAGTTGACAGCCCGCCTGAAATGGCGGTTTGTCGACATGCTCGGCGCGAATGTTGCCATAGCCACCGGCGATCATGATGGGTTTGTGATAGCCGCGCCGTTCGCCATCAAAATGCTCTTCAAAAGACCGGAAATACCCGCACAGGTTGGGCCTGCCAAATTCATTGTTGAATGCAGCACCACCGATGGGGCCTTCAATCATGATATCCAGCGCGCTGGCAATACGATCCGGCTTGCCATAGGGCCGTTCCCATGGCCTCAGAAAACCCGGTATTTGCAGGTTGGAAACGGTGAATCCGGTAAGACCGACCTTTGGTTTGGAACCGCGGCCTACCGCACCTTCATCTCGAATTTCACCACCTGAGCCCGTACCAGCACCGGAAAAGGGCGCAATAGCGGTCGGGTGATTGTGGGTTTCAACCTTCATTAACAGGTGGATAGCTTCCTGACTGTAGCCATAAACCTGAGTGTCTGGATCGGGGTAAAAGCGCCCCGCCGTGCTGCCAACCACTACCGAGGCGTTATCCGCATAGGCCGACAGAACATTGTCCCCACCCAGCTCGTAGGTGTTCTTGATCATGGAAAACAGTGACCGTTCCTGATCCTGGCCATCAATCGTCCAACTGGCATTAAAGATTTTATGGCGACAATGCTCAGAATTAGCCTGGGCAAACATCATCAACTCGACATCTGTTGGGTCCCTGCCCAGCTCATTAAAACTGTTCACCAGGTAGTCAATCTCGTCATCAGCCAACGCCAGCCCCAGGCTAACATTGGCTTCGGCCAACGCCGGTTTGCCCTGAGAAATGACAGGAACGGAAGTCATCGGTTGGGGTTGCTGGTGCTTGAACAGCTGGACTGCATTGTCCTCCGCGTCGAGTACGGTTTCGACCATCCGGTCGTGTAAACAGGCTTTGAGCGCTTGCTGTTTGCCAGGTGTCAGGCTGCCTCTCAGGTAATAAGCCACACCACGCTCCAAACGCCTGATCGCATCCAGCCCCGCGTTGTGTGCGATGTCCGTTGCCTTACTGGACCAGGGAGAAATCGTGCCGGGACGTGGCGTCACCAGCATTAACTGGCCACGTAATGACTCAGGCTCTAGCCTCGGGCCGTATTTAAGCAGGGATTCAAGGGTTGCAGCTTCCGGACCACTTAGGGGACGCTCCAAATCAGCAAAATGCAGGTACTCGGCATAGAGACTTTCAACCCCGGCATCAACCTCCTGTAACTCACGAAGCAGCTGTTGTTTTCTAAACTCGGAAAGTGCTGGGGTGCCACGAAAGATCTGCATGTTAAAAACTCGATTGGGACTGACGGAAAGGCGGCTATTGTAATGGAATTGCACGGCTATCGTCAGGGGAAGTGCAGTCCCGATTGCGTTGCTCATCACCATTTCCAGCTCCTCAACATGAGAAATCTGTAAATACACGTGATAACCTTTCCGATACCCCGTTCACGAACAGAAAAATAAGGGGTTGGCCCGTCTCCAATAACAGTAGCGGGCGGTGTCTAAGCGAGAGCATACTTCCGTCACTGGCACATTTTTTGGGTAGGTGAATGCTAGGCTTTTATTTTCATCTCAAAAAAACCACAAAGCGTATTCTCTACGGCTCTCTGCTGTTTACGGTCGCCATGACGCTCACTGCCAGTCGTGCTCCCACTGCCCTGGAAGAAGTCAGAAACCGGGGTGAGCTAAGGGTAGTCACGCTGATGGGTTCTACGACCTATTTTAAAAACGCCAAGGGCCAGGGTGGGTTTGAATACTGGCTTAGCAAGGCGTTTGCCAAGCATCTCGGCGTTGAGTTGAAAGTGTCTACCCGCGATTCTGTTGCCGGTGTACTGGTTAGCATCGGAGGCCCTCTGGGAGACTTCGCCGCTGCCGGGCTGACGGCAACCCCGGAACGGAAAAAACGCTTCCGCTTCAGTTACCCTTATTACGAAGTTTCCCAGAAAGTCATTTATCGCAACGGCAACAAACGCCCAAGAAAGGTCGAGGACCTCGTTGGCGGAGAACTGCTAGTCATCCCCAAAAGCTCTCACAGCGAGCGTCTGCAGGAGCTGAAAAAGGACTACCCTGAACTACACTGGCAGGAAATGGATGGCCTGGAAATGCTCGATCTGATGTCTATGGTGGATTCGGGCGAAACAGATTACGCAGTGGTGGATTCCAACTCCTATCAGGTTGACCGAGGCATCTACCCTCAGGCCCGAGCTGCCTTCAACCTATCGGAACCGCAACCCATTGCCTGGGCGTTTCCAAAACACGGGGATCAAACACTTATCGATGCAGCCAATGCCTTCCTGAAAGAGTTTGAAGCCTCAGGGGAGCTGGCCAAATTGAAAGCCAAAGTATTAAGCCAGACCAACCAGTTTACCCAGGGTGGATCACAACTATTTATATCCCGGGTTAAAACACGGCTACCGAAATACCGGGAAATGTTCCAGGAAATAGCCACCCGATATGGTCTTGACTGGCAGCTCCTGGCAGCCATCGCCTATCAGGAATCCCACTGGAACCATAAGGCTACCTCTCCCACAGGGGTTCGCGGTCTGATGATGCTGACCCGCCCTACTGCCAAGGAAATGGGTATCAATAACCGCCTGGACCCCATACAGAGTATTGATGGTGGTACCCGATATTTTCTGGAAACCCGATCACGTATTCCCAGTGATATTACCGAACCGGATCGCACCTGGCTTGCTCTTGCAGCCTATAACGTCGGCATGGGGCACCTGGAAGATGCCCGAGTACTTACAGATCGCGCAGGTAAAAACCCGGATCTCTGGGAGGATGTGAGAGAGTTCCTGCCGCTACTACAACAGAAGAAATACTACAGCACGGTGAAACACGGCTATGCCCGTGGACACGAACCAGTCGCCTATGTGAAAAACATTCGTCATTACCAGTCCGTTCTGGGCTGGCATAGCCTTGAAGAACAACGCCGCCAGGAACGCAATCAGCGGCTCGACATTCCCAATGCCAGTGACTGGCATGAAGGTTCCATGCTATCACTATAATCAGGGGCTATGAGCATGTTGACTGACTGCCCCCACGCTTGGCCCGAAAGAAATCACTAATCAGCGATCCACATCGATCAGCCATCACTCCCCCCACAACATCTAACCGATGATTATAGTGACTGCACTCCGGTAGCTTCAGCTGGCTGACAACGGCCCCTGCCCGTGGCTCTTCAGCCCCATAAACCAGGCGGCCTACGCGGGCATGGAGTATGGCGCCGATGCACATGGTACAGGGTTCAATGGTCACATAAAGCGTAGTGCCAGGCAGGCGGTAATTCTTCAAACTTGCGGCTGCCGCTCGTATTGCATTAATTTCCGCGTGGGCGGTGGGATCACTGCAGCCAATCGGCTGATTCCAACCCTCGCCAACACAGACGCCATCTTTGACCAATACTGCACCTACGGGCACTTCCCCTGCTTCACCGGCTTTTTTTGCCAGTTGCAGGGCTTTCGACATCCACTCCAGATCTGAAGCAGTGTAGTTTTTTGTAGTCATCGGTTGTGTCACGCTGCAGGAATCACTTAATGCGATCCATTTCCTCGCCGTGCTGATCCACAACATCCTGCATCAATTTGTCGAGGTTCTGCACTTTCTCAACTTCCCTCTGATACACCGCCTCCGGTCGCTCGTCTGTTCCAGGCGAACGTTTGCTTTCAATGAATACCATATAAATCACGCCCAGAACGGCGGCAGCCAGCAATAAAAACTTCATGGGGGTTCTCCTATGAATCCTGGTGAGCACTACCGCCCGCAAACAAACCAATCAAGAAGATCTTTTAGTGATCAATGGTAGCAGGGCTTATTGTAAATGTTATAGCTCGCCAGGATGCGGCGGATTTTGTGGATGTCCAGTTCGGATCATCCACGAAGTAAGAGCAGTTTATAAAAGAGGAGTCAGAACCTATTGTAAGCTCTCCGCGAATTGTAGATGTCACGATGTGCTCCACCAACCAGCGCCACCGTAACCTCTATTACCCTATGCTGCGCTCTGCGACTTATTCCCACTCAATCGTGGCAGGCGGCTTACTGGAAACATCATAGGCAACCCGGGAGATACCGGAAATCTCATTGATGATGCGATTGGAGACTTTCTCCAGTAGCTCGTATGGCAGATGAGCCCAGCGGGCGGTCATAAAGTCCACCGTTTCGACAGCTCGCAGGGACACGACATATTCGTAGCGACGGGCATCCCCCACTACGCCGACGGATTTCACTGGCAGAAATACAACAAACGCCTGGCTGGTTTTGTGGTACCAATCGGCTTTGTGAAGTTCTTCGATAAAGATGGCATCAGCTTCGCGCAGCAGATCCGCATAATCCTTTTTAACCTCGCCGAGAATACGCACGCCAAGGCCGGGGCCCGGGAACGGGTGGCGGTAGACCATGTCATAGGGCAGCCCCAGCTCCAGGCCGATTTTGCGCACTTCATCCTTGAACAGCTCGCGCAGCGGTTCCACCAATTCCATTTTCATATCTTCCGGCAGGCCGCCAACGTTATGGTGTGACTTGATCACGTGGGCCTTGCCAGTCTTGGCCGCAGCGGATTCGATCACATCCGGGTAAATCGTACCCTGGGCCAACCACTTGATGTCAGAAAGTTTGGCAGACTCCTCGTCAAAGACTTCGATAAAGGTGTTGCCGATGATCTTGCGTTTCTTTTCAGGGTCATCCACCCCGGCAAGCTTGCTGAGGAAGCGTTCCTCGGCATCGACGCGGATCACCTTCACGCCCATATTCTTGGCGAACATTTCCATCACCTGGTCACCTTCGTTCTTGCGCAGCAGACCATTGTCCACAAATACACAGGTGAGGTGATCACCAATAGCCTTGTGAAGCAGAGCCGCAACCACAGAGGAATCAACGCCACCGGAAAGGCCCAGCAAGACGGGATCATTCCCCACCTGGCAACGAATACGGGCGATACTGTCTTCAATAATATGCGCGGGGGTCCAAAGAGCCTCACACTCACAAATGGTCAACACAAAGTGCTCAAAAATACGCATGCCCTGCAGTGTGTGGGTCACCTCGGGGTGGAACTGCACACCGTAGAAATCCCGCTGGGGGCAATACATACCTGCAATCGGACAAGACTCGGTAGAGGCCATCACTTCGAATCTTTCAGGCAAGGTGGTCACCTTGTCCCCGTGACTCATCCAGACATCCAGTAACGGGCCACCCTCGTGGTCTACATGGTCAACAACATCCCGTAACAGGCGGCTGCTACCGTGCACCTTGACCTGGGCATAACCAAACTCCTGTAGATTGGAGCCCTGCACAGCACCACCCAGCTGTTCCGCCATGGTCTGCATCCCGTAGCAAATGCCCAGAACGGGAATGCCCAGTTCAAATACCACTTGTGGAGCACGCGGCGAAAATCCGGCCGTGACAGACTCAGGGCCCCCGGCAAGAATAATGCCCTTGGGATTGAATTCGCGAATGGCCGTTTCATCCATATCCCATGGATGAATTTCCGAATACACACCAATTTCCCTGACCCGACGAGCAATCAGCTGCGTGTACTGGGAGCCAAAGTCCAGAATCAGGATCCTGTGTGAATGAATGTCTGTCATAACCTTGCCATTGCCAGTTAAAAGCCAATTTAAAAGGGCTGCACCATGCAGCCCTGTTATGCCTGTTCAGTCTGCTATCACCCGTTAACGGGGATAATTCGGCGCTTCTTTGGTAATCGCCACATCATGCACGTGGCTTTCACCCATGCCAGCGGATGTCACCCGGACAAAATTGGGCTTGCTACGCAGCGTCTCAATATCGATGCTGCCGGTGTAGCCCATAGCCGAGCGTACACCACCCATCATCTGATGAATGATGCCAGCAACCGGTCCTTTGTAGGGAACACGCCCTTCAATACCCTCAGGCACCAGCTTTTCAACGCCCTGGCTGGCATCCTGGAAGTAACGATCACTGGAACCCACTGTCTGCGCCATAGCTCCCATGGAACCCATACCGCGATAGGATTTGTAGGTGCGGCCCTGATACAGCTCAATTTCACCCGGCGCCTCTTCGGTACCGGCAAACATGGAACCCATCATCACCGAGTGTGCTCCGGCCGCGAGCGCCTTGGCCACGTCACCCGAAAAGCGAATTCCGCCATCGGCAATAACGGGAATATTGTGCTTGCTCAGCGCAGCCACCACATTGGCTACCGCAGATATCTGCGGAACACCGATACCGGTGACAATGCGAGTGGTACAGATGGAACCCGGGCCAATACCTACTTTGATGCCATCGGCACCGGCTTCGGCCAGCGCCAGGGCTGCCTCAGCCGTAGCGATATTGCCGCCGATCACATCAACGTCGGGGTACATTTCCTTGATACGGCGCACCCTGTTGATCACGTTGAGAGAGTGGCCGTGAGCCGTGTCCACGACTAGCACATCCACGCCTTCGCGAATTAGCGCCTCGACACGGTCATCGGTATCAAGGCTGGTACCCACGGAAGCGCCGACCCGGAGACGACCCTGATCATCTTTACAAGCACTGGGGTATTTCTCGGCCTTGTCGATATCTTTTACCGTGATCAGGCCGCGCAATTCAAAATCGTCATTGACCACCAACACTTTTTCGATACGGTGCTTGTGCAGTAGTGACTTCACTTCATCGGCACTGGCCCCTTCCTTGACCGTTACCAACCGCTCTTTCGGGGTCATGATGGCAGATACAGGCAAGTCGAGGCTGGGCTCAAAGCGAACATCCCGCCGGGTGACAATACCGACCAGTTCACCGTTACTGATCACAGGAACGCCAGAAATATTGTTTTCTCTGGTGAGGGCTAGCAACGCGCTTACCGATTCGTCCGCATTGATGGTAATAGGGTCTTTAACGACACCACTCTCGAATTTTTTCACCGCCCTCACTTCCAGGGCTTGTTTTTCAATGGTCATGCTCTTGTGAACAATACCAACACCGCCTTCCTGGGCGAGCGCTATGGCCAGGCGAGCTTCTGTAACGGTGTCCATGGCCGCAGACAACAGCGGGATATTCATTTCGATTCGGCGGGTAAGGCGGGTTTTTAGCGACACATCTTTGGCGGTGATCTCGGAATAACCGGGCACCAACAACACGTCATCAAAGGTGAGTGCTTCTTCTGCGATTCGCAACATCGGGATGGCTTACCTCATTGATAATGGATGATGGAAACCACTGCCAACCTACTGGCTTGGCATCAAGTGTTCCATAAAAAGTAAGCACGGCATTATAAGCCGTTACCCTTGAAAACACACCTCTTTTCACCGCCGTTGATAGGCCTGAAAAAGGTGGATTCACGTTGACTCTACACGCTACCGGTGGACAATAGCTGCATGGAAACATCAGTTGTGACATACACGGTTTCGCAGCTCAATCGCCGAGTCCGGCAATTACTGGAGACCCAGTTCCCGCTGGTCTGGGTCGAAGGTGAAATCTCCAACCTGGCTCGCCCGGCGTCCGGTCATTGGTACCTTACCCTCAAAGATGATCAGGCCCAGGTTCGCTGTGCCATGTTCCGCAACCGCAACAGCCTGACCCGCTTCCGCCCCGAAAATGGGAATCAGGTACTGGCCCGCTGCCGACTCAGTCTTTATGAAGGACGAGGCGAATACCAGCTGATCATCGAACATCTTGAAGAGGCCGGTCACGGTGCCCTGCAACGTCAGTATGAAGCGTTGAAACAGCGGCTGGCGGAGGAAGGGTTATTTGACAACAGCCATAAAAAATCCCTGCCCACCCTCCCCAAACGGATCGGGGTAATCACCTCCCCCAGCGGGGCTGCCTTGCACGACATTCTGTCGGTGATGTCTCGGCGCTTCCCCGCCATACCGGTGCGCATATACCCCACCACGGTTCAGGGAGAAACAGCCGCCGCAGCCATTGTCGATGCCATTGCCCTCGCCAATGAAGACAACCAGTGCGATGCCCTGATCGTTGGCCGTGGTGGCGGCTCACTGGAAGACCTTTGGCCCTTTAATGAGGAAATTGTCGCAAGAGCCATTTTTGCGAGCCGAATTCCGGTGGTCAGTGCCGTAGGGCATGAAGTGGATTTCAGCATTGCAGATTTTGTTGCCGACTACCGGGCCCCCACGCCTTCTGCAGCCGCTGAAGTGCTAACCCCCGACGGCAGCAAACTATTGAGCAGCTTTGTTGATCGGGAACGACTGTTAAAAGAAAGTGCCTATCGCCGCCTGCGCGCCTTAGAACAACGTATTGATGGGCTGCAGCGACGACTGCGCCATCCTGGCGAGCAGCTAAAACACCAACACCACAGACTGGAGTCTCTCTCCCATCGTCTTGTGAAACAGCTGGCACTTCAGCTCGAACGCCAGCAAACCAGGGTGCAACACCTAGGCGCCCGACTCCAGCAACGCCACCCTGGGGCCGCCCTTAAACAACTGCAACAGCGACACATGCAGTTATCTGACCGGTTACACCGCATCATGGAAAAACAGCTTGAACTCAAGCGCCAGCAATGGGTCAATGCTTCAACGCTGTTACAGGCTGTCAGTCCCCTGAAAACGCTGGACAGAGGGTATGCTATCGTCATGGACGAACAGCAGCATGTTCTGCGCCGCGCCTCGGACACAACCCAAGGAAGCACCATTACCGCAAAGCTATCTAACGGATCCCTGCAATGCACTGTCAAAAAAATTATTCCACAAACGCCCTGACAAGTTTTCTTTCTCTCTTTATCGTCCTGTTTTTCTGCGCCAGCAGCCAAGCTGCCGATGTCAACGACAAGGGCTCCAGCAATCCTGTTGCCGCCGATGCAGTCTGGAACCTGGGAGACCTCTATCCGGACATTGCCAGCTGGGATAAAGACCGAGAAAACATTGCCGCTCGAATCGAAACCCTGACAGAGTGCAAGGGTAAGCTTGGTGACAGTGCTGACAAACTCGCCAGCTGCCTCAACGACATCAGTGACACCTACAAAGACCTGCTGCACCTGTACGTGTACTCATTTCTTGCCAGAGACACCGATTTCAGCAATGCCCAGTACCTTGAACGTGCCTCGGTTGCCCAGATGCTCGTTACGCAAATGATCGAAGCCACCAGCTTCGTCAGCCCCGAATTAATCGCCATTGGCGAGGAAAAACTCAGTCGCTTCCAGAAGCAAACCGACAAGCTGGCAGACCACGATTTTTTTATCCGAAAAACCCTGCACATGGCACCCTACACACTCAGTGATGCAGAAGAAAAAATTCTGGCCGCAACCTTCGACACCATGCAGACACCTTCCAGTGTCTACGATGTGTTGACCAACGCTGAAATGCCGATGCCAACGGTGACACTTTCCGATGGCAATGAAGTGGTGCTGACTCCGGCGGGTTACTCACAATACCGGGCGGTGGATAACCGCGATGATCGCAAACTGGTGTTCGATCAATTCTGGGAGACCTACCAGAAGTACCGGCAGACCTTGGGATTAACCCTTGAGGGGCAGGTTAAAAACGATGTCTTGATGGCCCGCCTGAGGGGTTTTGACTCGGCGCTGCAACGCGCACAGGCCGAGGACAACATCCCCCAGACCGTTTACCACGCCCTGGTAGATACGGTGAATGAACACCTCGACAGCCTTCATCGACTGGTGAAATTGCGCCAGCGGGTACTTGGGCTGAAAGAATCCCACTACTACGATATTTACCCGGCAGTAGTTCCTCTGGATCGCACCTACAGCCTGGAAGAGACCAAGGCGTTGACCATCGCAGCCCTGCAACCCCTAGGTGAAGACTACGTCAAAACCTTTACCGATGCCGTCAACCAGAACTGGATGCATGTTTATCCCAGCCCTGGCAAACGCAGTGGCGCCTACGTGATGGGAGCCGCCTATGACGCTCACCCCTATATGCTGCTGAACTTTGATGACACCATCGAATCTGTCAGCACCTTTGCCCACGAATGGGGCCATGCAATGCACTCTCTGCTGGCAAATCGCAACCAGCCATTTACCAAGGCGGATTACGCAACATTCACGGCAGAAATCGCGTCAACAGCCAACGAAGTCCTGCTATTTGAATATCTGCGCAACAACGCCAAAACCGACCAGGAGCGCCTCCACTACCTGTTCAAGGAGCTGAATCAATTGCGAGGCACCTTCTTCCGCCAGACTCAATTTGCAGAGTTTGAGCTCGCCATTCATGAACATGTGGAAAACGGCGGCGCACTTTCGGGTGACAAACTGAACACGATGTATGGCGACCTGCTGAAACGTTATTTTGGCCATGACAAAGGCGTCATGATCATTGACGATGCCTATACCGCCGAGTGGGCCTATATTCCCCATTTTTACCGCAACTTTTATGTGTACCAATACGCCACGTCCATTTCCGCCGCCTACTACCTGATGGACCGGGTACTCAATGATGGTGAAGAGGCACAGCAACAATACCTCGATATCCTACGAGCAGGTGGATCTGATTATCCTTACGAAATCCTCCTTGCTGCGGGTGTCGATATGGCATCAAAGGATGTCTACCTCGCGGTCATTGAGCGTATGAACCGCCTCATGGATGAAGCCGAGAGAATCCTCGACAAATAGACCTCGGCTGACACCAACAGAAACTTTTTTCAGACGCGCGTCAACCAATTGACTGAACGCGCGTTATAGAGGATGACGCAATCATCACAGAAGAGGATTTCTTATGCGCAAATACCTGTTATTTACCCTGTGCGCCCTGCTCGCTTCCTATACTGCTCTCGCCGAGTCGCCATCCCAACCGAAGGCCAAAGGCGAACACCACCGGGGCCATTTCATGTTTGATCGTATGGATACGGATAACGATGGCAACATCACTATGGAAGAGCATGAACAGGGGCTGGAACGGATGCTGGCGAAACGTCGCGCCCACTTTGCCACGATGGATAAAGATGGCAATGGCCTGGTAAGCAAAGCTGAAGCCATGGCTGCAAAGGCTGAAATGAAAGAGCGGGTCAAGGAAAAACGCCAGCAAAAAGAGAACTGCCCCAATCAGTAACCCAATGGCCAACGGCATACCTTTGCGGTATGTCGTTGTTACTTTTTTTATTGAGCAAACGAAAAAAGTTACTTACTCAACTCTATTATTCCGTGCCCTAAAATAATTCTTTAACTGTTTTTTGCGCACTATTCTAAGTCAATTCCGAAAACTTTTGACCCTAAAAAAACAATTAAACTTTTAATAATCAAAAGGTTATTGATTTGGCACATTTTGTGCTATTTGGAAATTGACATTGTATTCTGTTGGGTAACGAAGCCCGCACGCCTCCATCCGGCGTGCGGGCTTTTTGTTTTTTTAGTTTGGGGATTTTTTAACTCGAGGACTTGTTATGAAGCAGCAATTTTTAAAATATTCTGCATTGGCTGTTTTGCTGGGCGCGCATCCTTTTGTAGCTGCGACCGCGGATGAAGCGACAAGCTTTACCGAAATGTTTACCAAAGGCGATGCGAAGTTTAGCTTCCGCTATCGCTATGAGTATGTAGATCAAGATAACCCGCAAGAGATTGCCAAGGCATCGACTTTGAAATCCAGGGTCACCCTGTCTACTGCTGCTTATGAAGGTTTTTCCGCTCTTCTCGAGGTGGATGACGTCAGCCAGATTGGCAATGAGCGATATGGCACACCATCCAATGGCAAAGGTGGTCAGTACTCGATTGTCGCTGACCCCGATGGGACCACCATCAACCAGGCTTTGCTGAAATACACCAACAAGTACTTCACCGGCACCGCTGGTCGCCAGCGTATTCTGCACTCCGGACAACGTTTTGTCGGCGGCGTTGGCTGGCGCCAGAATGAGCAGACCTACGACTCATTCCGCGTCGAGCTGCCAATTGGGCCGGTTAACGTAGACTACAGCTATATCTGGGACGTAGACCGCATCTTTGGTCCAGACACCAACGGACACGCCCAACCTCGCCGTTTTGATTCAGACTCACATGCTTTATACGTTTCTTATTCACCCGCAGAAGGGCATAAGCTGGGGGCATACGCCTACCTCCTCGACTTTGATAACGCCCACTCTATAGAAACAATAGATAACGCGCTTTCATCGCAAACCTATGGTGTGGAATATAGCGGTAAATTTGGCCCAATCACGGTTGCCGCTGCGGCAGCATCTCAAACCGACTATGGTGACAACGCGGTTGACTACGACACCGAATACTACATGTTAGAACTCGGCACCACCGTCAAGGGTGTAGGGCTGGGCGTGGGCTACGAAGAGCTGGGCAGTGATGATGGCGTCAAGGGTTTTGTCACCCCGCTTGCCACTCTTCACAAGTTCCAGGGCTGGGCAGATATGTTCCTGGCTACCCCTGCCGGTGGTATTGAAGATATGTACTTCAAGGTTACAGGTAAAGTGGCCGGCGTTGCATTGGCAGCCTTCTATCACGATTTTGAGGCAGACGAGAGCGGTCCCAACGATAACTACGGTGAAGAGTTTGATGCCGTGGCCACCTATGCGGTCAACAAAAACCTTTCCGTCCAACTCAAATACGCAAACTACAACGCTGATGAGCTATTTGTTGATACAGAAAAAGTCTGGTTCAGCGTTATGCTGAATTTCTGATCGGCTGTCAGTCTGAGCAGTATGCCGCACTGGAGCATGACCCAGGGTCGGAGTATGATTTACGATCCTGGGTTATCTCTGTGTAGTTATGTTTCCCATGTCAAATTCCTTTTACGGCTGGCGTACCTGATCATGACGACCAGCAAAGACCCCATTCGTATCATGCTGGTGGACGATCATCCCGAACGTTCTGCCAGTGTTGAAGAAAAACTCAAAGCCTCGGGTTTTGAGGTGATCTCACGCTTACCTTCCGCTGCCGGCCTGTTGTTTCAGATTGAACAATTACAGCCTGATCTTGTATTGATTGATCTGCAGTCCCCCGGTCGGGACGTGCTGGAAAGTCTCTCCGTGGTGAACAGCTATAACCCCAAGCCTGTCGTCATGTTTTCCAGTGAAGACGACCCGGATTTTATCGAGGAAGCGGTGGATGCCGGGGTAACCGCCTACATGATGGAAGAGCTCAATCCACAACGGGTCAAACCCGTGATTGACCTGGCCATCGCTCAGTTCAAATCCTATCAGTCCCTGCGCCAAGCCCTGGACGACGCAAGGACCAAGTTGGCAAGCCACTCCGTTATTGAAGAGGCCAAACAACTTCTGATGGCCCAGCACGGCATCAACGAAGACAAAGCCCATAAGACCCTGCGCACCCTGTCGATGGATTCAAACATGAGTCTTCCCGAAGCAGCGCGCTCGGTGATAAAAATTCTCGGGGGAACCCGTGGCAAGGGTAAGGACAATGCAGAAGATTAATCCCAAATCGCTTCCGGTGGCGGAAAAACAGCATCTGAACCTGGGTTATATGCGGCTCAGTGACAGCGCACCGCTGATCGTGGCACAGGAACTCGGCCTCTTTGCCAAATACGGTCTTGATGTCACCCTGCACCGCGAGGTTTCCTGGGCAAACATCCGTGACAAGCTGATCGCCCGAACTTTTGACGCCGCACAGATGCTGGCGCCAATGCCTTTGGTTATTACTCTGGGTGCCACCGGCATCCGTGCGCCCATTGTCACCGGGCTGGTGCTGTCCCTGAACGGTAATGGCATTACTCTGGCCCCCCCGCTCTGGGAGCGCATGAATGAGTTGTCTGACCAACCCCTGCAAACCCGTGATGCACAGGCCACCGCCAGTGCATTTGCCATGGCGCAGCGTGAACGCGGTGAAAAACAGCCACTGACACTGGCCACGGTCCACCTGTTCTCCACCCATACGATCCAGCTGCGCATGTGGCTGAAGGCCGGAGGTCTGGACCCGGATCACGATGTACGCATTATTGTTCTACCGCCAGAACAGATGGTAGACAGCCTTGCACAGGGCGTTATCGATGGTTTCTGTGTCGGCGAACCCTGGAACAGCATTGCCGTCGCCTATGGCGTCGGTGTACTCAGCAGCACCGGCTTTGATGTCTGGAACAATGCACCAGAAAAAGTCCTGGGCGTGCTGGAAGACTGGCACACCCACAATCCCGGCACACACCTCCGACTCCGGCTTGCCCTGATGGAGGCATGTCAATGGCTGGCGGACATGAACAATCGGGAGCCGATTATCGAGCTGCTTTCCCGGCCGGAATATCTGGACCTGCCAGCTCACTACTTGCGCCCATCCCTGACCGGCCATATCCCCCAGGACCGCACCGACACACCACGGCAGCAGCAAAACTTTCATGTATTTTCACGCTATAACGCCGGTTTCCCTTGGCGTTCACAGGCCGAGCTAATTCTGCATCAGTGCGAGCCCATGTTGGGCAAGGTCTTTGATGCCAACCGTATCGCCTCCATCACACAACAATGCTTCCGTACAGACCTTTACCGCGAATCAGCGCGACTGCTGGATATGCCGGCACCGGATAAAGACTACAAGTCTGAAGGCACCCACGATCAACCCTATTTCTTCAGTGAGGGAATCGAGGTTGGCAGCGACCTGATGCTCTCATCCTGACGGTCACCCCTCGCTGTCGCACCATCTTGGTGCGCAGCGCGCACATACTATGCACTGCTCCCTGGCAATTCTGAGCGAATAACTCTCACCCCTGCCCGAAGCCCTTTATTTTCGGCGCACCGTTAATTGGCATGTTATTTGTATTGTTAAAAGACAACAGAGCAATGTCATCGTCGTGTTAGCTGTCAAAGCTGACTTAACGGGTAAAGAAGCCCCCTACACACACTGTAGGTGGGCTTTTTTTATGCATCATGGTTAACAAAGAGGAAGCAGTTCTTATGAAAGTCGACAAGGGATACTCTACCGGCCGTAAAAAGCCATCACTTGTGAAACATTTACTGGCGATCTGCGGTATAGCGGCTGCCGCCATGACACATGCCGAGGTTGGTGAACCGGAAAAAGATGAATTGAAATTCGGTTTCATCAAACTGACCGATATGGCACCCATCGCCGTGGCCTATGAAAAAGGCTACTTTGAAGATGAAGGCCTATACGTCTCTGTCGAGGCCCAGGCCAACTGGAAAGTTCTACTGGACGGTGTCATTGACGGCAAGCTCGATGGCGCACACATGCTGGCTGGCCAGCCCCTGGCTGCCACCATTGGTTTCGGTACCGAAGCCCATATCGTGACCCCCTTCAGCATGGACCTGAACGGTAACGGCATCACCGTCTCCAATGAAATCTGGGAAATGATGAAAGAACACATTCCCATGGAAGGTGGAAAACCTGTTCACCCCATCAAGGCCGACTATCTGAAACCCGTCGTCAACAAATTCCGCTCTGAGGGCAAGCCTTTCAAGATGGGTATGGTATTCCCTGTTTCCACACACAACTATGAACTGCGTTACTGGCTGGCAGCGGGCGGTATTCACCCGGGCTACTACGCACCGCACAAGGGTGATACCAGCGGCCTGATCGATGCCGAAGCACAGCTTTCTGTAACGCCCCCACCCCAAATGCCCGCCACACTTGAAGCCGGCACCATCTATGGTTACTGCGTGGGTGAACCCTGGAACCAGCAGGCAGTGTTCAAGGGTATAGGTGTTCCCGTGATTACCGACTACGAAATCTGGAAAAACAACCCGGAAAAAGTATTCGGCATGACCAAGGAGTTCACCGAAAAATACCCGAACACTACCATTCGCGTGGTTAAGGCACTGCTGCGCGCCGCCAAGTGGCTCGATGAGAACAACAACGCCAACCGTCCGGAAGCCGTAAAAATTCTCTCACAGCCTGAATATGTGGGCGCCGACTACAACGTCATCGCCAACAGCATGACCGGCACCTTCGAGTATGAGAAAGGTGACAAGCGTGAAGTCCCCGATTTCAACGTGTTCTTCCGTTACTTTGCCACCTACCCCTACTACTCGGATGCCGTCTGGTACCTGACGCAAATGCGTCGCTGGGGTCAGATCTCCGAGAAAAAATCCGATGACTGGTATTTTGAAACGGCGAAAAAAGTCTATCGCCCCGACATTTATGCCACTGCAGCGAAAGAATTGATCGCTGACGGCGTCATGGATGCGTCGGACTTCCCCGACTTCACCTCCGAGAGCGGCTTCCGCCCACCACAAACCGAGTTCATCGATGAGGTGACCTACGACGGAAAGCAACCCAATGCTTATCTGGAAAAACTGACCATCGGCTTAAAAGACGAAACCCTGTAATGGCGTAATAGTTGCAGGATATCCATTAAAGCCATACATCCGGCAGGGAAACCTGCCGGATACAACCCCCCAGGATTAATGTCATGACTGAAATAGCGGCCATATTCAGAAATGAACAAGGGAGTTTTTCAATCTCTCCAGGCAAACTGCTACTTCTACTTCGCCACATGGGAAAATCCCTCATTCTTCCCTTGGCTGGTATCGTTATCTTTCTCATGCTGTGGCAAGGCGTTGCCAACAGCATCATCACCTCGCTGGGACAATTTCCCGGCCCGGTCCAGGTTTGGGAGCAATCCAAAAACCTCGTGGATGAACACAATCGCGCCCGTCAGAAAGAAGCTGATTTCTACAAACGTCAGGAAGAACGCAATGCCAAAAAGCTGGCAAAAAATCCCGATGCAGAAGTAAAAATCCGTGACTACCCCGGAAAAGCGACTTTCTTCGATCAGATCATCACCAGCCTTTATACCGTCTCGTTCGGCTTTTTTATCGCATCCATCATTGCGATTCCCCTGGGTATCGTTTGCGGTCTCAGCGAAAAGGTCTACCAAGCGGTAAACCCGATTATCCAGACATTCAAACCGGTCTCACCACTGGCCTGGCTGCCATTGGTCACTATGGTGGTATCGGCCCTCTACGTGACAGAAGAGCCCATGTTTGAAAAGGCTTTCCTGACATCCGCCTTTACCGTAACCCTGTGCTGCCTGTGGCCCACCGTGATCAACACCACCGTTGGTGTTACCAGCATCGACCGCGATCTGGTCAATGTCAGCCGGGTATTACAGTTACCGCCATTGGTGCATGTGCGCACCATTGTGATCCCTTCCGCCATTCCAATGATTTTCACCGGCCTGAGGTTATCCCTGGCCACCGGCTGGATGGTGCTGATTGCCGCCGAAATGCTGGCGCAAAACCCGGGGTTGGGAAAATTTATCTGGGATGAATTCCAGAACGGCTCTTCGGAATCACTGGGTCGCATCATGGTGGCCGTACTCACCATCGGCCTTATCGGTTTTATTCTTGACCGCCTGATGCTGGCAATTCAGCGCCGCATTAGCTGGGACAAACAAGCCATTCTTCGTTAACCCCAAGGCATTTCGTCAAGGAGCAGGTAATGAAAAACAGTTATCTTGAAATCAGCCATGTGGGCATTGAATTCCCCACCGATGACAAGCCGTTCAGGGCGTTGCAGGGAGTCGATCTCAGCATTGACCAAGGTGAATTTATTTCCCTGATCGGGCACTCCGGCTGTGGCAAATCAACCGTCTTGAACATAGTCGCCGGACTTTACGAGGCAACCGAAGGCGGCGTCATACTCGAAGGCAAGGAAGTGGACAAACCCGGTCCCGACCGCGCCGTGGTATTCCAGAACCACGCTTTACTGCCCTGGCTCAGTGTTTACCAGAATGTTGAGCTGGCGGTAAAACGGGTGTTCAGGAAAACCAAAACCAAGACAGAAATGCACGACTGGATTGAACACAACCTCCAGCTGGTGCACATGGAGCACGCCATGCACAAATTGCCGGGAGAAATCTCCGGTGGCATGAAACAACGTGTCGGTATCGCCCGCTGCCTGGCCATGCAACCCAAGGTTCTTCTTATGGACGAACCCTTTGGCGCGCTGGATGCCCTGACCCGTGCACACCTGCAGGATTCACTCATGGAAATCCAATCCCGGCTGGGCAACACCGTGATCATGATCACCCACGATGTGGACGAGGCGGTATTGCTCTCTGACCGCATCGTCATGATGACCAACGGCCCCGCCGCCACCATCGGTGAAATTCTTGACGTCAAACTGGCGCGCCCCAGAGATCGCCTGGCACTGGCAGAAGACGCTGAATTTATTCATTACCGGCAACAGGTGCTGCGCTTCCTGTACGAAAAACAGAAAAACCCTGCGGTCAAAACCGAGGAAAAATCTGCAGAGGCGGTACCGACAACCCCTGAAGCCGCCACCGATGCGCACAATGACAGCGAGAAACCCGAGGCTGCCTGAACATGACACATCGCCTCGCCATCATTGGCACCGGTATGGCCGGTGCCCGGATAGTTGAAGCCCTGATTAACGAAGGTTACCAGGGTGACATCACCATGCTGGGCGAGGAGCGCATTAAACCCTACAACCGTATTCAGTTATCCACTGTGCTTGCCGGAGACAAAGCTATCGATGGTCTGCCCCTGCTGGATGACAACTGGTATCAGTTACACAACATACAGCTGCGCAGCGGTGATCCGGTCATGCGTCTGGACGGCGAAAGCCGGACGATAACCACCGCGTCCGGCTGGCAGCAAACCTTCGACAGCATTGTCATTGCCACCGGCTCACGCCCCTTTATCCCGCACGTTCCCGGCAACAATCTGCCCGGGGTCATGGCCTTCCGCACCCTGGACGATATCGCCATCATGCAGAGCTTTGCCGAACAGGGGGAGAGGGTTCTGGTGGTCGGGGGCGGCCTGTTGGGCCTTGAAGCAGCCTATGGCCTGAACAAACTCGGACTGGATGTCACGGTACTGCACCACAGCGATACCCTGATGAACCGACAACTGGACCAACACTCCGCCAACATGCTCAAAGCAAGCATGGAGGGCAGCGGCGTGAATGTTTTGACCAATGCCAGAACGGCAACAGTAACCGGCACCGAGCAGGTCACCGGCATTACTCTGGAAGATGGCCGCCACCTCGAAGCCGAGCTGGTGGTGTTTGCCACCGGGATCACACCCAATGTGGAAGTCTTTCAAAGCAGCGGCATGGCCATAGAACATGGCATTGTTGTTGATGACCAGATGTGCACCAGTCTTCCCAATATCTATGCGCTCGGCGAATGCGCCGAACACAACGGCGTCACCGTCGGCATTGTTGCCCCCATCTGGGACCAGGCCAAGGTCCTCACCGAAACACTGCTCGGCAGGTCCGCCCGATACGAGCCCCGGGAACACTCCACGCAATTGAAGGTGTCGGGAATTGATGTGTTTTCAGCTGGCAACCTCACCGCAGGTGAAGACAGTCGCAATATTGTTATCAATGATCCCAAGGCCGGAATTTATCGGCGTCTGGTCATTCGAGATAACCGTCTGCAGGCCGCCTTGTTGTTTGGCGACAAAAGCCTTTGCAGCGATTACGAAGCCCTTATTTCCTCCCACAAGACACTGGGAGAACACGAACAACAATTAATGTTTACCGCGCCCCCTTGAACAGTCGCGCGAGTATTTACCATAAAAACGTTTCACCAGACCGGACTGTGAATGGTCCTGTCTGTAAGACATCGATGGAATGACATGACCGAGCGAACAAACACAAAGGATACAACCTGCCCCTACTGTGGTGTTGGCTGTGGTGTGTCCGCCAAGGTGCGTGATGATCAGATTATCGCCGTGTCCGGCACAGAAACCCATCCGGCCAACCTTGGTGCTCTCTGTGTCAAAGGCTCTGCCCTGCACGAAACCATGGGCAGCCATGGACGCCTGTTACACCCGAGTATTAACGGACAACAGACAGACTGGGAGACTGCCCTCGATACGGTGGCAGATCGCCTGAGGACCATACGGGAAACCCACGGCCCGGAAGCCATCGCCTTCTACCTGTCCGGGCAACTGCTCACCGAAGACTATTACGTCGCCAACAAACTGGCCAAGGGCTTTATCGGCACCGGACATGTCGATACCAATTCCCGGCTCTGTATGTCGTCGGCGGTGGCCAGCTACAAACGCGCCTTTGGCGGCGATGCCGTACCCTGCAGCTATGAAGACCTGGAAAGCTGCGATCTGCTGGTGCTGGTCGGCTCTAATGCCGCCTGGACTCACCCGGTGCTGTATCGCCGCATGGTGGCAGCCAAAAACAACAACCCCGATATGCGGGTGGTGGTGATTGATCCCCGCCGAACCGCCACCTGCGACATTGCAGACGTTCACCTCGCCATCTCGCCCGGTTCTGACAGTTTCCTGTTTATGGGCCTGCTCGCCTGGCTACACCAGCACAGAGCCACCGACCTCGATTACATAGAAGCCCACACCCAGGGTTTTGCTGAAACATTGGCCATCGCGCAGCAATATTCCATAGATGAAATTGCTTCCCGTGCAGGTCTAGAACAGGACATTCTGACAACGTTCTACCAATGGTTTGCCGATACGGAAAAAACCATCACCTTCTACTCCCAGGGCATCAACCAGTCCTCTTCGGGCACGGATAAGGGCAACGCCATCATCAACTGCCACCTGGCAACCGGTCGAATCGGCAAAGTGGGTGCGGGCCCCTTCTCTATCACCGGACAGCCTAATGCCATGGGCGGTCGCGAAGTGGGTGGCCTCGCCAACCAGCTGGCGGCACACATGGATTACACGCCGGAGGCTCTAGAGACCGTCGCCGAATTCTGGCAAACAGACAATCTGAGCCAGCAGCCGGGGCTGAAAGCCGTGGATCTGTTTGATGCCGTGGCTGAAGGTAAAATCAAGGCTATCTGGATCATGGGTACCAACCCGGTGGTGAGCCTGCCCAATGCGGACAAGGTCAGGGCTGCACTGCAGGCTTGCGATACCGTCATTGTCTCGGACTGTATTGCCGAAACCGACACCACCGCTACAGCCAACATACTGCTGCCCGCCACCAGTTGGGGCGAAAAGTCCGGCACTGTGACCAACTCGGAACGGCGAATATCACGCCAACGCTCCCTCGCAACGCCACCGGGAGAAGCCCGTCATGACTGGTGGATACTCACCCTGGTAGCGCACAAACTCGGCTTTACCCACGCCTTCGCTTATGAATCCCCCCGGGATGTATTTGTCGAGCACGCAGCTCTCAGTGGTTTTCGCAACGGGGGCAAGCGGGCCTTCGATATCAGTGCCTTGAGTACCCTCACCCAGCAACAATACGATGATCTGAAACCCGTGCAATGGCCCGTGAATGCCACCAATCCTGAGGGCACCAAGCGCCTGTTCAGTGATGGGCGCTTCGTCACGCCCAGCGGCAGAGCCCAATTTATCCCGTTGCAGCCACAGGGCCCGCGGCAGGAGCCATCCGCCACCTATCCACTCATTCTCAACACCGGTCGCATCCGCGACCAGTGGCACACCATGACCCGAACCGGACGTTCCCAACGGCTGCTCAACCACATTGATGCGCCGTTTGTACTGATCAACCCCAGCACCGCTGCTGACAACAACCTGGCCGAAGGTGACCTGGCTGAAATTTCCACCCACTACGGTTCCATACAGGTACAGGTCACCCTGGATGAAGGCATGGCAGAACGTCAGATCTTCGTGCCCATTCACTGGAACGATCAGTACGCCAGCAGAGCCCGGGTCGACAGCCTGGTGGCACCGCTAACCGACCCGGTATCGGGCCAGCCTGAATTCAAATACAACCCGGCTGCCATTAAAAAAGTGGAAACACCACAGTGGGCTGCACTGATTTGCCCTGAGCCCCTGGATTGCAGCGATTTCATCTACTGGAGTATGGCCCCCGTGGCCGACGGCCAGGGCTACTGCTACCGAGTCGCCACGGCAGAAAATTTTGACTGGCAGAGCTACCTGAACCGGGTTCAGGAAAGCGACGGATGCGCCCACTACAGCGATCCGGCAATGGGAGATGAACGCTTTATCTGTTACCGACAATCGCAATTGACCCTGGGTATTTTCAGCCACAGGGATCAGAAAGCCCTGCCTTCCCCCGACTGGTTAAAAGACATCATCAACAAACCCATTGAAGGCTCACCCTGGCAACTTTTAGCAGGCCGGGACATGGCCAAGAGTGATAAGGGCAGACTGATCTGCTCCTGTTTCGAAGTGGGTGAAAAACAGATTATTCAAGCCATCGTCGATGGCGCCTGCTCGGTCAATCATCTGGGCGAACAACTGAAATGCGGCACCAACTGCGGCTCCTGTCTACCGGAACTTAACCACTTGGTAAACCAGACCCTGAAAATCGACGCCGCATAGGCAACAGGGCGAAAGAACAAGAACCTGTGGCACTTGTCGTACCCAAGTGCAACCTGGCCATGGCCGCTTCTCCCTATGGTCAGGTTGCACGAGGGTTTTTTTGAGCATTTCTGAATCCGCTCACGCAGCCCCGAAGAAACAAGTTTACTCGGCACAAGCACAGCCGATGCCATACGAGCGCGCGTGTATCACTCATGGGAAACAGGGTTTGGAATCTGGTGGCTTCCCCTGCCAGCCACACCCCGGCACACGATGTCACTGCTACCGTTGCTCCCTTCCGGGCCTGGCGGGGTTCGCAGCTGATCGTTGCGAGGGGACCAACAGGGGTCACCATAAAGAATGGCTTTAACAGCCGTGCTGGTCTAACCAGCGAGGGTGGGCATTATGGTCGCTTCAATGATGCATTTCAACCGCAATCCGGGCTAGTATCAGGTGCTGTCCTTCCCTAACATAGGGAGCTTCTTTACTAAACTGGCCCGTGCATGATCGCGACTTTTAACGCCACTGTGAAAGCCTCGGTGAAAGCCACTGTGAAAGCCACTGGCAAAGCAATTGGGAATGCCGTCACCCTCGCCCTGCTCTGTTGCCTGTTGTTGGCCTGCAGCGGTGGAGAAAGCAATGTCGCCACCGGCAACCGGGAGGGCATCCTGCATCTGGGCAACGGCACCGATCCCCAGGAGCTGGACCCCCACATCGTCACCGGCATCCCCGAACACAATATCCTCACCGCCCTGCTGGAAGGACTGGTCGCTAAAGACCCCGCCACACTGGAACCCATCCCCGCTGTCGCCGAGCGTTGGGAAGTAAGTGAGGACGGCAAACACTACCGTTTTTACCTGCGCCACAACGCCCGCTGGTCCAACGGCGACCCGTTGACCGCAGAGGACTTTGCCTGGTCCTGGTGGCGCGCCCTGCAACCGGCCCTGGGCAACCAGTACGCCTACATGCTGTTTGCCATTAAGGGCGCCGAGGCCTACTACAAGGGCGAACTGACAGACTTCGACCAGGTGGGCGTGAAAGTCATTGATGACTACACCCTGGATGTCACCCTGACCAACCCCACGCCCTATTTCCTGCAACTGCTGGATCACTACAGTTACTACCCGGTACACCGCGCCACCATCGAAAAATTTGGCGCTCCCGACGAGCGTGGCAGCCAGTGGACTCGCCCCGGCAACTTTGTCGGCAACGGCCCCTACAATCTCAGTGAATGGCGGCTATTCAAACGGGTAGTTGTGAGCAAAAACCCCTATTACTGGGATGCCGACACCGTCAGCATCAACGCCATCCACTTTCACCCCACGGAAAACGTCACCACCGAAGAGCGCATGTTCCGCTCCGGGCAGTTGCACCGTACCGGCAGCATCCCCATCGACAAAGTGGCCACCTACCGCAAAAATCACCCGGAACTGCTCTACACCCAGGCCTATCTGGGCAACTATTTCTACCGTTTTAACACCAAGGTGCCACAACTCAGCGACAAGCGTGTGCGCCAGGCCCTGGCCATGACCATCGACCGCGATGCCATCGTTAAACAGGTCACCAAGGGCGATGAGCTGCCCGCCTACACCTTCACCCCACCGGACACCCTCGGCTACACCGCCCCGGATGCCTTCCGCTACGACCCGGAAAAAGCCCGGCAGCTGATGACAGAAGCGGGCTATCCCGGTGGTGAGGGCTTCCCCGTCACCGAACTGCTCTACAACACCTCCGAGGGCCATCGCAAAATCGCCGTGGCCATCCAGCAGATGTGGAACAAGGAGCTGGGCATCAAGATCGTGCTTAACAATCAGGACTGGAAGGTTTATCTGAACTCCGTCGACACCGGCGACTACGCCATCGCCCGGGCTGGCTGGATCGGCGACTACGTGGACCCCAACACCTTTCTCGATATGTGGCTCACCGATGGCGGCAATAACCGCACCGGCTGGTCCAACCCCCGCTACGACGAGCTGATCATCAAGCTGGCGCCTGAGGCCAGCGACCGCGAAGAACGCTATCGGTTGATGCGCGAAGCGGAAGCCCTGCTGTTAAAGGATATGCCGGTGATCCCCATTTACATTTACACCAGCAAGAGCCTGGTGCATCCAAGCCTCAAGGGCCTCAAACCCAACCTGCTGAATTACACCCTGTACAAACAACTGTCACTGGACGCCAGCGTCCCCGCCGAGGTCATGCACTGATGGGCCGCTTTATTCTCAGCCGTCTGTTACAGGCCATCCCGGTGCTGCTGGTGGTGATTACCGCCACCTTCTTTCTGGTGCGCACCGCCCCCGGCGGGCCGTTCAGCGCCGAAAAAGCTGTGCCGCCGGAGGTGGTCAAGGCACTGGAGGCCCGCTACAAGCTGGACCAGCCCATGTGGCAGCAATACCTCAGCTACCTGGACGACCTGGTGCATGGGGAGTTCGGCCCCTCGTTCCGCTATCCCGGCCGCTCCGTCAATGAATTGATTCTCGGCGGCCTGCCCACCACCGCCGAACTGGCTTTCTACGCCATGCTGGTGGCGATCTTCATCGGTGTCTGCGCCGGGGTGATGGCAGCGCTGAAGCCCAACACGCCACAGGACTACATCCCCATGTCCGCCGCCATGCTAGGTATCTGTATGCCGTCATTCCTGATGGGGCCGTTATTGGTACTGATCTTTGGCATCTGGTTTGAGTGGCTGCCGGTATCCGGCTGGGGCGACCTGCCCGGCGACAAAATTCTGCCCGCCATCACCCTCGGTACCGGCTACGCGGCTTATATTGCCCGTCTCAGTCGCGGCGGCATGCTTGAGGTGATGTCCCAGGACTACATTCGCACCGCCCGCGCCAAGGGCCTGCCGGAATGGGTGGTGGTGCTGAAACACGGCCTGCGCGGCGGACTAATTCCGGTGGTGGCGTTTCTCGGCCCCGCCTTCGCCGGGCTGTTGAGTGGCTCCTTCGTGGTGGAAACCATCTTCCAGATTCCCGGCCTCGGTCGCTTCTACGTGCAGGCGGCGTTTAACCGCGACTACACCATGATTCTCGGCACCACGGTGTTCTTCGCGGCGCTGATCGTGCTGTTCAATCTACTATCCGACATTATTGCGGTTTGGATTAACCCCAAATTGCGCCACCAATTACGAGATAATCATTGATGTCCGACGCAACGGTGATTACCGACCTGAATGAAGCCGAGGAAGGCACCTCCCTGTGGAAAGACGCCTGGATACGGCTGCGCAAGAATCACCTGGCACTGTTCGGCCTCGGCGTGATGCTGTTTCTCTGCACCATCGCCCTGCTGACCCCGTGGATCGCTCCCTACGGCTACGAGACCCAGAACCTGCAATTGGGCGCCTCGCCGCCCTCCTGGGAGCACTGGCTGGGCACCGACATCTTTGGCCGCGACATGCTCACCCGCATCATGTACGGCAGCCGGGTATCGCTGGCGGTGGGCTTTATCGCCACCGGCGTAGCGCTGTTGATCGGCGTACTCTACGGCACCGTGGCGGGCTACGCCGGCGGCCGGGTGGACGCGGTGATGATGCGTCTCGTCGACATTCTCTACGCCCTGCCCTTTATGATTTTTATCGTGCTGCTGATGGTGGTATTCGGCCGCAATATCCTGCTGCTGTTCCTCGCCATCGGCGCGGTGGAATGGCTGACCATGGCGCGCATCGTGCGCGGCCAGGTACAGTCCCTGCGCCGCCAGGAATTTGTCGAGGCGGCTGTCTCTCTCGGCCTGTCTCGCTGGACCATTATCCGCCGCCACCTGATCCCCAATACGTTGGGGCCGGTGATCGTCTACACCACCCTCACCATCCCCAGTGTGATGCTGCTGGAAGCCTTCCTCAGCTTCCTGGGACTGGGCATCCAGCCGCCGCAAAGCTCCTGGGGACTGCTGATCTCCTACGGAGTGGAAACCATGGAGGAATACCCCTGGCTGCTGCTGTTCCCGGGGCTGGCCCTGTCCATCACATTATTTGCGCTGAACTTCCTGGGGGATGGGCTAAGAGATGCATTGGACCCCAGAGCTTCGAAGGATTGAAGCACAGTAACAAGATGTTTAATGATCAAATAGACTATTGAGAACAACAAATGCACTGATTTACAAAACAAACCTCCGAAAGATACAAATGGTGGGCACAAGGAGAATGAAAAGTGGATACCGATTCTGATCAAGAACTGGAAGATCTTAAACGCGAACTCAAAGCAAATGAGGCTCGAAGGCGAGCAGAGTTGCTTAAGAGTGCAATTGCCGCTCTCATGATTGGAGTAGCTGCATTGGTATTATCTTTCTACCAAGTCTCAAATATTTTTGACCGTAAAGGTGTTCGAACAGACACTACGACAATTGAAATCAACTCCTTGAGGTCGGAACTCAATCTTGTTCGTGATCGCGCTAACGAGATATCCAAAATAGTAGAAGCTATTTCAGAGCCAGTCCCATCTTCCTCCATAACCGTTGAGCAACGAAAGCTAGCTAGCGCAATTACAGTAGTGGATGCTCGTCTTACGCGTATTGGTCAGCTATTCTCGATAGCCCAGAAAGAGCACTTTCAATACCCATCCTTAGAAAAGATGTTAACGAAACGACCAAGCGTCTCGAAGAGTATCGAGAATTAATCCATGCGGATGTTAGTCGCCTATACGATCAGCAGAAATGGATACTCGGTGGCATCGGCACTGTACTACTGACAATAATAGGTGGTGCCATAACAATCATTTTTCGTTCACTTCCAAGTAGTAAACAAAATGATGCTTAATACGACTTTGCCACTTGTCTTAAGGGACGGCTAGAGCTGCCACGGGTTTGACTTTTTTACACAAACAATCAATACGTTAAAGAACCAAGTTTGCTAAATAGCCGTCCGAGTATAAATACATGCCACTACTGACCGTTGACAATCTCACCACCCACTTCCATACCCGCGCCGGTGTGGTGAAGGCCGTGGACGGCGTCAGTTTTTCCGTGGACCAGGGGCAGACCCTGGCCATTGTCGGCGAGTCCGGTTCCGGCAAATCGGTGGCCTGTTACAGCCTGCTGAAGCTGATTCCACTGCCACCCGGCAAGATTGAGTCGGGCACAGCGCTGTTCGACGGCCGCGATCTGCTGAGCCTCAGCGAGAAACAACTGCGCAAGGTACGCGGCAACGATATCGCCATTATCTTCCAGGACCCGATGACGTCTCTGAACCCCTACCTCACCGTGGGTGAACAGTTAATCGAGCCCCTGCTCTACCACCGGGATATGGACCGCAAAAAAGCATTGCAGCGCGCGGTGGAAATACTCGGCGAAGTGGGCATTGTCGAGCCGGAAAAGCGCATTCACAGCTACCCCCACGAATTTTCCGGCGGCATGCGCCAGCGGGTGATGATCGCCATGGCATTAATCGCCGAGCCGAAACTACTGATCTGCGACGAGCCCACCACGGCGCTGGATGTCACCATTCAGGCGCAGATTCTGAAACTGATTCGCGAGTTACAACAGCGCCGCAATATCGCGGTAATTTTCATCACCCACGACCTGGCCGTGGTAGCCGATATTGCCGACAGCGTGGCGGTGATGAAGGAAGGCAGGATTGTCGAACAGGGCTCGGTGGATGCCATCTTCAATCACACCCAACACGATTACACCAAAAAACTGCTGGCCTCCATTCCCAAGGGCGCCAAGCCCATCCCCGCTCGTATTGAAAACCAGCCACTGCTCAGTATTCACGGCCTCACCACCACCTTCCGGGATCACAGCGGCGGTTTCTGGCAAAAAGAACCAAAGCTGGTGCGGGCGGTGGATGATGTCTCACTGGACATACAGCACGGGGAAATTCTCGGGCTGGTGGGGGAATCCGGCTCCGGCAAGTCCACTCTGGGGCGCTCCATTCTGGGACTGGTGCCCACCTCCGGTGGCAGTGTGGTGTTTGACGGCGTTGACCTGACAAAATTATCTGCCAAGCAGATGACGCCCATGCGACGCCGCATGCAGATGATCTTCCAGGATCCCTACGCCTCCCTGAATCCGCGTATGACGGTGTTCGATACCCTGGCGGAACCGCTGCTCTACCACGGTCTGGCAACGCGCAAAACCGTGACGAAAGAGGTGCTGGCGCTGATGGATGATGTGGGGCTGGCCCGCGCTGCTATTCGCAAATATCCCCACGAGTTCTCCGGCGGCCAGCGCCAGCGCATTGCCGTGGGCCGCGCCATCGCCACCAAGCCGGAACTGGTGATTGCCGACGAGCCGGTATCGGCCCTGGACGTCACCATTCAGGCGCAGATACTGAAGCTGATTCTGGAATTGGTGGACAAGCACAACCTGACCATGCTGTTTATTTCCCACGACCTGTCGGTGGTGCGCTATATGTCAGATCGCATCGCCGTAATGCACCACGGCAAGCTGGTGGAAACTGGGGAAACCGAACCCCTGTTTTCCCAGCCCCACCACGACTACACCCGCCGCCTGCTCAGTGCGATCCCCCTATTAGATGGACCGACACCGGCACCGGCCAACTGAACCCCTCGACATTCAATTCACCTGTCAGTCGGCCAGGTAGTATTCAACCGTTGAAACCACCCGCACCTTCATGCGGTGAGGGTTGTTGGCATCCCGGGGGCTGATACTGAACTGCCCCTGTGAAGCGCGCTTGATCTTACCCAGACGGCTCTCGGAATCCTCGGCAAATTTCTCCGCCACCTCACGGGCCTTGCGGGTCGCCTCCTCAATCATGTCCGGCTTGACCTCGTTGAGGCGGGTAAACAGGTATTGGGGCTGGCTCTGGTAACTGTTGCCGGTGAGGACGATACCCTGTTTGCCCAATTGCGATAGCGAACCCATCACCCCGCGCACCTCGTCCACCCGCTGGGAATACACGGTGACGGTCTGCTGGGCGGTATAGCGAAACTGGGCGCGTACACCGTTATCGAAATCCCGGGCAGACTTGTCGGTAATGGCAGGCATGGAGGTGGAAATTTCATCGGCACTCAAACCCTGGGCCAGCAGGAACTGGCGTATCTTGTCCGTACCCTGATCAATGCTGCCGTAGAGCTCTTCCAGGTTATTACTCGCCACCGCGAACTGGATAGGCCAGATCACCACGTCGGCGGGGTATTCCCGCTCCGAGAGGCCCTTCACATTCACCGTGCGCTCATATTCCTTGAAGCGGATGGCGGCATCCGCCAGTTGGTGTCCCAGCAGCGCCAGACCCAGCAGAATTCCCAGACTGAGAATGAGTGAATTCATCCCGTTCTTACCCGACATCAGCAATCTCCTTTTCGATGTAAACGTGGCAGCAATGTTGAGACAGCAAAACCGCGGATTCGATCAATGGCTGTCTTTATCCCGCTCTTTATCGCGAACGACAGCCAGCAACTCGCGCTGGTATCGGGGTCGGTAGACATTGATCAGGTTGCCCCCCAGCATCAACAGGGCTCCCGCCAGCAGCGCCATTTCAAACGGTTCCTGGTAAAACACAATGCCCACCAGGCCGATCAACGGCAGGCGTAGAAAATCCAGTGTGACCACAATGCCCGCTTCAGCGCGTTTCATGGCATTGGTAATGCAGAAGTGCGCGCTCAAGGCCGTGACACCGACGATCACCAGCCAGAACCACAGCCGCGGTTCTTCGGGCAACTGCCAGTGGGGCAGCGCCAGCACCAGGCTGACCGGCATCTGCACCAGGCACATATAAAACAACACGGTGAGCGGATCTTCGGTGTGAGCCAGGGACTTGGTGCCCACGTAGGCACAGGAAAAGCTCAGCGCCGCCGCCAGCACGATAAGTGACGCAGGCTCGAGGATTTCCACGCCGGGCCTGAGAATGACCAGCACGCCAGCCACGCCCAGTGCGATTGCCAGGGATTTTCGAATCGTGAGACGCTCACCAAGACAGAGCGCGGCAATCAGGGCGACCCAGAACGGCACGGTGAATTCCAGGGCAAACACCTCCGCCAGCGGCAACAGGCCAATGCCCACAAACCAGCCGTACTGACCGCCGAAGTGAAACAGGTTTCGAATAATGTGCATGCCGGGTCGGGAGGTAGCGAACAACGAACGACCACCTACCTTGGCAATCAGTGCCGAGATGATCAGCAGGCCAATCACACTGCGAATAAACAGCGTCTGGAAGGTGTTGATCTCCCCGGACAGCTCACGGGCACCCACCGCCATCAGCGACAGGGACAGCAATGCACCGAGCATCCACAGCACTACACCCATGATATCCCCTTAAAAAAGGCCACCGGACCCAACTTATTCTGTTCGTACCGAGTCTGGTGCCTCGGATGGGACCGTCTCGTCCTGTATATGCTCGTCCGGGTGCATTTCCAGTGCCGTGGGCGTGGTGCGAACCATGGCCACAAACTGGGTCGGATTTTCGGCCTCGTCTACCACTTTTACCGCCAGTTTGCGCCAGGTAAACAGCGCCAACGCCAGCAACATGGTGAAAAAATACAATGGCAGCGCCTGTGGCCCCAGCATCTCCATGAGAAAGCCCGCCAATGCAGGACCAATAGCGGCACCGGTACCATGTATTAATAACAGTGTGCTGCCGCCCGGCAGAATTTCATCCCCTTCCAGGTGATCCACAAGGTGAGCAACTGCCACGGGATAAATGGCAAAGGCCAGTCCGCCAAACAGTAGCCCCGCCACCAGCAGCCAGCCACCAGCAAAGGACATGGCCGCTAACAGCATCGCAGCCACGGCGCCTGCCGCACTGATCGCCAGTAATACCTTACGCCGATCATGACTGTCAGAATAACGCCCAAATGGATACTGGAAGACCGCACCACCCAGAATGGCTACCGTGATGAAGGTTGCCACACCCGTACTGTCCAAGCCCACGCGACTGGCAAACACGGCACTCAAGCCCCAGAACGCTCCCATGGCCAGACCAGAAAAAATGCCCCCAGCCACCGCGACCGGCGCTAGTTGCCAGAGACGGGAAAGTTTCATGCGCGCAACATTGTTCACCTCTGGCTGCAGCATGCGTGTCCAGGTGACGGACGCCACGCTGGTACTGATAAAAATGGCCGCTAACGCGAACAACAGGAAAGAATCCGCACCGGCCAGCCTCAGAAACTGCTGGGTAGCGGCCAGCGCCACCAGATTGACGATCATATACACGGCAAACACCTTGCCCCGCTGGGAAGCAGCGGTCTGGCCATTGAGCCAGCTCTCCACCACTGTGTAGAGAATCACCAGCGTCGTACCAGTTGCCACCCGCAGCAGAAACCACATGACCGGGTGGATATAGACCAGATGCAATAACGCAAAACAGGAGGTAAACGCCGCACAGAATGCAAAAGCGCGAATGTGGCCGATGCGCTTGATCAGGGGCAGCGCCAAAAAGGTACCCACGATAAAACCGACAAAATAGCCGGACATGATCAAGCCCATCACGCTATCGCTGTAGCCTTCCAGCCCACCGCGCAACGCCAGCAGGGTATTCAACAGCCCGGTGCCAAGCAGCAGCAGACCAATACCGATTAATAGGGCACAAATAGGAACGATCAATGTCAGCATGAAAAATCCGTTAAAACATTCGTGAAAACACAGGGTATGGATGGCAGACCTAACTTGCAAATTTCTGTGGGGGATAAATCACCTGTCACAGAAGACTGTTATATTTCCCCTATTGAGTGCTACCGGGATTTCCAGGAGTAAGGCATGACATACCCCCTTCTTGAGGCAGAAGATCTACAACCTCTACTTGAATCCGGGTCCGCGGTCATTTTTGATTGCCGGTTTTCTCTGGCGGATTTTAGCCAGGGCAGGAACCAGTACCTGCAGGGCCATATTCCCGGTGCCTACCACCTTGATATGGAATCTGACCTTTCTGGCCCCAAGGGGAGTTACGGGGGTCGTCACCCGCTGCCTAACCCGGTGCTGTTCACTACCCGCATGCGTGAGTGTGGTGTTAATACCGATACCCTCGTTATCGCCTATGACGACAACCGCATGGCGGGGGCATCACGCCTTTGGTGGCTGATGAATTATTTTGGCCACCGCAATGTTCAGGTGCTAAACGGTGGCATCAAGGCATGGGTTCAGCAAGGCGGAAACCTCAACACGGATATTCCTGAGACACAGCACGGCAATTTTACCGCTTCGCCCAACCCGGCCATGGTAGCGGAAATGGAAGAGCTGAAACGAAATGGCGACAGGCTGACACTGATAGATGCACGGGAAAAAGCCCGCTACCTGGGCCAGGAAGAACCCATTGATCCGGTCGCCGGACATATTCCCGAGGCAATCAATATGCCGTGGCAGAGTCTCACCAGCGACCAGGGCCGTTTTCTCGCCCCGGAACAGCAACAGCAACAGTGGGCAACCCTCGGCCCGCTTGACAGCCCGGTGGTTTACTGTGGCTCCGGGGTCACCGCCTGTGTGGATTTGTTGTCCCTAACACTGACGGGCGTGCCCGATGCCCGTCTCTACAGCGGTAGCTGGAGCGACTGGTGCGGTTACCCGGATAACCCTGTTGCCACCGGACTGATTGCCTGATGGGAATCACTTTCCTGGTATTAGCAATCACGGGCTGTATGGCCTGGTTTATCAGTACCGTGGCCGCCGGTGGTGCTGCTCTACTGATGATTCCGGTGCTTACCTGGCTGGTGGGTCCACAGGTGGTTGCCCCTGCCATCAGTGTCGGCGCCTTTGTCGCCAATCCCTCCAGAGCATGGCTGTTTCGCAAGGATGTGAACTGGCAGGTATATGCCTGGCTGGTGCCAGGCAGTGTCTGCGGTGCCATTCTGGGCGCCTGGGCCTTCAGCCAGTTTCCGGTATTCTGGATTCAGCTGTTGCTGGGCAGTTTTCTGGTTTCCACGGTATTTCAGTTCCGTTTCGGTAAATCCACCTGCTCTTTTCCCATGCGGCTTCGCTGGTTTTTCCCCCTGGGACTGGTTATCGCCGGATTGTCTGCATTGGTTGGAGGAACCGGGCCGGTACAAAACCCGTTCATGCTCAATTACGGGCTGGAAAAAGAACAGCTCATCGCCACCAAGGCCATCAATTCGCTGGTACTACAACTCACCAAACTGCTCGCTTACACCAGTTTCGGGGTGATGAGCCAGGAAATTCTCACACTTGGCCTGTGTCTCGGCCTCGGCGGTGCCGTGGGCGCGTGGCTTGCTCACCGCCACCTGCTGGCGATCAATGTTGCCCGTTTCCGGACCTATACCCTCATCCTGATGCCCCTGTGTGGTGTTCTGATGCTTGTCGAAGCCTTTACCTAGCAACAGTTGGCCGCGATTTGTTCCCTCTACTATCCTGAAAAGGAACCCTTGGCACCCGTGTTCAAGGGCATGACAGAGAGGAGACACAGTCAGGAGACATGGCCATGAAAAATCAGGAAAAGATTATTGCACTGCTCAACAACATTATGGAGTTCGAACTGGCTGGGGTGGTCCGTTACAACCACTATGCACTGATGGTGTTCGGCTACGGCCGTATTCCCATCGTCAGCTGGCTGCGCTCAGAGGCGAACAACAGTCTGACCCACGCGCAGGAAGCCGGTGAATTGATTACCGCATTGGGCGGGCACCCCTCCTTGGGTATCGGCCCCCTGCTGGAAACCCACAAACACGATATAGGCGATATTTTGCGGGAATCCCTGGATCACGAGGGCAAGGCCAGAAAACTGTATTACGAATTGCTCGATATGGTGAAGGATGACTCCGTACTACTGGAAGAGTATGCCCGCCGCATGATTGCCGCAGAGGAAATGCACGCAGCAGAAGTCGACAAGATGTTGCGCAAACCGGGGGATATTGAACCTTTTAAAAGCTGACGATAGCCAATGGGAATGGCGATTCAGTGGCCAAGTTACAGCTCACAGCTAACCCCGGTGCCGCGCAGACCGCAGTAGCCATTGGGGTTTCTGGCCAGGTATTGCTGGTGGTAATCCTCGGCATAGTAAAACTGATCCAGTAGTTTAACCTCCGTTGTTACAGCATCATACCCCTTATTAATCAGTAGCTTGTTATATTTATCTCTTGTTGATTCTACATTTTCAAGCTGCGCTGTATCGCTACAGTAGATCGCCGAACGGTACTGGGTGCCAACATCATTACCCTGGCGCATACCCTGAGTAGGATCGTGGGACTCCCAGAACACTTTCAGCAGGGTATCGAGGCTGACCTGCTGTGGCTGGTAAACCACCAGCACCACTTCGGTGTGGCCAGTGAGCCCTGTGCAGACTTCGTCGTAGGTGGGATTCTTGGTGTAGCCGCCGGCATACCCCGCGGCTGTAACAATCACACCCGGCTGGGTCCAGAAACGCCGTTCTGCACCCCAGAAACAACCGAGCCCTAACACAAGCTGTTCGGAATCTTCAGGGAAAGGCGGCATCATGCTGTGACCGTTAACCAGGTGACGACCACTGATCTCGATAGCCTCATCCCGCCCCGGCAGAGCCAGTTCCGGCGTAATCATCTGGGTTTTCTGGGCATAGCCAAACATCGGGACTCTCCTATTCTTGACCGAACATTCTACTTGCCAACTGCAAGTCTCAACCCTACTCTTTGTTGACCACTATTGGGAGGTAATGTTTCGTGATTGATTTATATACAGCCGCCACACCCAACGGCCACAAGGTAAGCATTGCACTGGAGGAGCTCGATCTTCCTTACCAGATGCATCACCTCAGCCTCAGTGATAATGAACAAAAAGAACCCTGGTACGTGAAACTCAATCCCAACGGCAGAATTCCCACCATTGTCGACAGGGCAAATGATGATTTTGTCGTGTTTGAATCCGGCGCTATCCTGATTTACCTGGCGGAAAAAACCGGGCAATTACTCCCAAAAGACCCTAAAGAACGCTCCCGCGCCCTGCAATGGTTGATGTTCCAGATGGGCGGCATCGGCCCGATGATGGGACAAGCCAATGTCTGGTACCGCTACTGGGAAGAAACCTACCAACCGGCCATTGACCGCTATCAAAACGAGGTCAAACGACTTTTCGGTGTGATGAACGGTCATCTGGAAGGCCGTGAATACCTCACCAATGAGTTGAGTATTGCCGATATCGCCAACTGGGCCTGGGTGCGCATCCATAACTGGTCCGGGGTGGATATTGAGCCTTTCCCCCATCTGCAGGCCTGGATTGAAAGACTGAACGAGCGACCCGCTTTCCAAAAAGGCATCAACATGCCAGCTGCCGACTATGAGCAGGACAACAAGGCGAAAAACTTTGTGAAAGGCGCGCGCAATATGCTCACCAAGTAGCCAGCGCTATTTTGTCCTGCGCAGGGCCCGCAGCTTCTCCTCAAGCAGTATGTCTTGTGGTGTCTCGCCGCCGTAACGCATGGATTCAAACTGTTCGCAGAATGACCTGAGCAACTCGGCCATTTCTGGTCGCAAGGAGGCAGCACGTTGGGTGAAGGCCCTGACACCCTCCCCCGGTTTGCGCTCAATGCCCTGTTTTTCCAGAAGTTCACAGAGCAAAACAAACTGGCGGTCGATGGGGTTGGTTGCCGGTCTTCTTGATGGAATCCACTGCCACAAAGCAATCAGCAGCAGAACCGCTCCACCAGTTCCGAGTAGCGCAATCGCAATTCGCCACACGGAAATCTCTCCCAGCAACCGCGTCAGCACCGACGACTGCATTTGGTCGTAACCCAACACCCACAGCGCCCAGTGATAGTTTAGTGCTTCCATTTCCAGCCTCAGGCGATTAATCCAGCCGATATGGCGAAACCGCACCAGAGAGGCGGGTGAATCCGCCAGAAAACCCTCCTCACTACCCAATAGGGACTGCACATCCCCCTCAATGCGCTCCGGCGCCACGGAAGCTGTAGGATCTATACTGACCCAGCCCTCTTTCTCCAACCAGACTTCCGTCCAAGCATGTGCATCGTACTGCCTGACCAGCAAGTAACCATCCGGATGGCGTTCTCCGCCCTGATACCCCGCCAACACCCTGGCGGGAATACCCGCAGCGCGCATCAGGAACACGAAACTGCCGGCAAAGTGTTCGCAGAAACCCTGTTTTGACTCAAACAGAAATTCGTCCACGCTGTGTTGGCCCAAAAGCGGCGGCTGTAACGTGTAGATAAATTCGCGATTAAAAAGACCCAATACCCGTTGAATAAATGCACGGTCGCTGGATGCTTTGGCGCGCCATTCACGAGCCAGATCCAACGTTCTGGGGTTGAATCCTTCGGGCAATTGCAATTCGATAGCGCGACGGTCACGGGAAAGCCCTCCAACTTCAATACTGTGATCCAGCCAGCTTTGCACCTGATACTGGCGCTTACTGCTCAACGGCTGGCTTGCCAGCAGGCGGTAATCCCGAGTTAACGCCACCCCGCGACTGCGAGGCAGCGGCGTATCCAACGCGTACAACCAGAGTTGTTGTGTTGGTTCTATCACCACGGAATAGTTCAGCGGCTGACCTCGGCGGTCGATCAATTGATCCCAGCTCTTATCCGACTGGCCATACCACTGCAGTAGTGCGCCATCGTCCATACTGGTGCGGCGAGTACGCTTCCACGTGCGACCATCAAAATCAGATAGCACTAACCCACGCCAGTACAACGCCCGCTGTGGAGGAATGGGGCCATCAAAACTGACTCGGAAGGCGAGTTCAGCAGAGCGTCCCAATTGGCTGAAATCACCCGGTGACATACTGTCGGTCACACCGGTTTTTGCTTTATGGGTAGGAATCGGCACAGACCAAAGTGCGCCGATTCGCGGCATCAGCAGAAACAACACCACCATCAAAGGCAATGCCTGACACAGGAGGGAAAAAGCCACTTTCAGAGGGCGCAAAGTGCCTCCAGGCTGATCCCCATGGTGCAGTCCTACCAGTGCCGCCAACACCAGCAGCAGACAGCCCAAAAGGTAGCCTGCAGAGACCATCGATTGATCAAACAGTGCTGTCAGTGCGGCGACAAAAAATGCCAACAACACCACGAGATAGGCGTCTCTGCGGTGGGACATCTCCAGCAATTTCAGCATGTAGGCTGTCACCAGCAAGGCAAGCATCGGTTCAAGGCCAATGGGCTGGCCGTATTCCAGAAGCAGGCCGCCGACGCAAACGGCCAGCAAGGTCATTTTGAGCCATCGGCCAGGAACCGACCATGCGCCTCGGTAACATTGGATACGCCATACGACGGCTACTACCGAGGCCGCCAACACCCAACGAGGCAGGTGATTGGCGTGTATCATAATTACGGCAACAAATGCCAACAGCAGCCAGAACAACCCTTGCCGACTGATTTGCCAGACTGGAATCATTGCTGGCGCTCCCGTTGAGGGATATCAAACAGGGCCAACTCGGCCAGCAGGTATTGACGGTGCGACTCGCCTCGATCGGGTTCAATCACGATACCCGGCAATCGCAAGCCGTAGGGTTGATCGGTGGTGGCGACGCGTAACAGCATGCCACACAGACGGGAGAGCCGGGCCTCGCGATCAAAGCCTGGGAATTGAACCCAGTCCAGCCACAACTGTTGGTCGAAATTGTCACCATAGTGCTTGGTATGCAATCCCTGCTCCCGGGCATAGTGTTTCCAGGCCACATGTTTCAGGGAATCACCGGGGCGGTAGGTCTTTAGAGCCAGGAAATCGTCACCACCTTCAGCACCTTGCATGGCACCATCATCACTGGAGCGCACACCCACCGGCACCTGCTCCGAAAATATTGGTGCCGGATAGACCAGTGCCGATATATTCAGATCAACGTGGCTCCAGGCTCTGAGCAAACCCACCGGATAAACGCTTTCAATCCGCAGGCGCCCTGGGTTGTATAGGCCACGGTGACCAGCCGGGACGGTTAGCTTGAAACGGCACTGGCTGCTATCTCCTAGGGATACCGTCGACATCTCACCTTTGGGAAAGCAACACTGGATGGCACCACGGTAGCGATTGCCCCGTTGCCGCAACAATAATTCCAGGGTAATGCCCTGCCCGGCAAAACCCGGTGTCACCTTCAGGCAACTGATGGTAATTCCCGAAAGGTTGGCAAAGCACTGCAGAATGGAGACCACAAATAGAGACACCAGCAAGCAGGTGACCGCAAATACCAGATTATTTTCGTAGTTGGTGGCCGCCAGCCAGCAAAGAATGATGAGCAGAAAGAAGGCGAATCCGATAGACGAAGGAAAAATAAACAGGCTGCGGCGGTTTAGCGTCACTTCCGGTGCCGCCGGCAAACGCCGTTCAAGCCACCGGGTAAAACGCTGTTGGTAGAGATTGCGGATCACTGTTTTCATAACCCTTTTGTCTCTATGGGGTAGTGCTGTAGGTGCGGGACTTACAAGATATCTACCGCGTTAAGCACCCGTTGCACCAGCAGACTACTGTCCTGCCCCGAAAATTCACCGGCACCACGCAGACGGTGCCCAGCAACAGTCGGGAATACAGCCTGCACATCCTCCGGAATCACGTACTGACGTGCCTGAATCAGCGCCCAGGCGCGTGCACATTGCAGTGTTGCCAGAGTTCCCCGTGGGGAAAGCCCGCTCTGGAACACGGCTTCATCACGAGTGTATTGCGCCAACCGCTGAAGATAATCCACCAGACTTTCGGAGGCTTTAACGAGGCTGACCTGCTGCTGGATCTTCAGCAGCTGATCGGGGTTAAGTAAGGGCTTCATATCCACCAGCCGCAGACGTGGATCTGTCCCGCTCAGCAACAGCCTTTCTGAGGCCGGGTCCGGGTAACCCAGCTCAATACGCATTAAAAATCGGTCCAGTTGCGACTCGGGTAACGGATAGGTACCCGACTGGCTTACCGGGTTCTGGGTAGCGATCACGAAAAAAGGTGTCGGCAACGGCCTGGTCTCGCCTTCGACGGTAACCTGCCCTTCCGCCATAGCCTCCAGTAGCGCGCTCTGGGTTTTAGGCGTGGTGCGATTGATCTCATCCGCCAGCAATAACTGGTTAAACACCGGGCCCGGGTGGAATTCAAACAAGCTGCGCTCGCGATCATAGACCGACACACCGAGAATATCCGCTGGCAACAGGTCGCTAGTGAATTGAATACGGTTGTAGGAGAGGCCAAGAACTCTGGCCAAAGCCTGTGCCAGGGTGGTTTTACCCATTCCCGGCAGGTCTTCGATCAGTAGATGGCCCCGGGCAAACAGGCAGGCCAGAGCCAGTCTGATCTGTTGTTCCTTGCCGATCAGCACGGTACCGATATCCGCGACGAGTCTGTCTACTACCTTTTGCATAGAGGCCTCATCCCCTGTGAAAATCACTGCGGGCCGTTTGTTAGCCTCTCTTGTTCAGAGAGAATCCAGGCCGCGCTTCAAGTCGGCTTTAATATCCTCTATATCCTCGAGACCGACTGCGATACGGATCAGATTTTCAGTAATTCCCGACGCTGCTTTCTGCCCCTCGCTAAGGCGACCGTGGGTGGTCGTCGCAGGGTGAACGATAGTGGTCTTGGCATCACCAAGGTTGGCGGTAAGTGACAGAATTCTTGTGCTGTCGATTACCCGCCAAGCCTGTTCGCGACCGCCTTTGACTCGAAATGACAGTACACCGCCAAAACTGCGTTGTTGTTCTGCAGCAAGCCCATGACCCGGATGATCAGGCAGTCCGGCATAAAATACCTTTTCTACTGCCGGCTGTTGTTGTAGCCAGAGCGCCAGAGACATGGCGTTCACTGAATGGGCATCCATACGCAAGCGCAGTGTTTCCAGGCCTTTGAGGAACACCCAGGCATTGAAGGCGCTCATGGTGGGACCGGCGCTACGAATAAACGCCAGCACTTCATTGACCAGTTCACTGCGGCCACACACCACACCACCCAGACAGCGGCCCTGGCCGTCGAGATATTTGGTGGCAGAGTGCACCACCAGGTCGGCACCCAGCGCCAATGGCTGTTGCAGCGCCGGGGTACATAAACAGTTATCTACCACCAGCAGCGCACCATGCGCATGAGCCAGTGCCGCCAGCTTTTTGATATCGGCAATTTCACACAGGGGGTTTGACGGGGTTTCCAGAAACAGCAATTTTGTTTCCGGGCGCAATGCCTGTCGCCATTGCTCAAGATCGGTCACTGGTACAAACGAGCTCTGCACGCCGAATTTACCCAGATACTTCTCCATCAATACTGTTGTGGTACCAAACACGTCTCTGGAACACAGTACGTGGTCCCCGGCTTTTAGCAGGGCAATACAGGTACTGAGAATGGCGGCCATACCGGATGATGTAGCCACTGCCTGTTCCGCCCCTTCCAGGGCGGCGATACGAACTTCAAAATTACGCACCGTCGGGTTGGTGTAACGTGAATAGACGTTGCCACTTTGCTCGCCGGAAAACCGAGCCGCCGCCTCGGCTGCATTGGCGAAGACATAACTCGAGGTGAGGAACAGTGGTTCGCCGTGTTCACCTTCGGCTGTGCGCAAATGTCCCGCTCTGATAGCCAGCGTATCCAGCGCTGCACCAAAAAGTGGGTCGTCATCATATTGTTCTGTCATTGCCGGTACTCAGCCTCACCACCGGGGTTGTGTAACCCAATCACTTCACCATTGCCGGGACTGGTAGAGCGTTTATTTTTACTTTTCGCCTGGTCATTGCGCTGCGCATCGAGCTTGGTGAGATAGTGGCCATCGACATCGCCTGTTACATAATTACCATCAAATACCGCGCAGTCGAACTTTTCGATGCTGGTGTTACCCTCGGAGGCACTGGCCACAAGATCTTCTAGATCCTGGTAAATCAGGCAATCGGCACCGATCAGCTCAGCAATCTCTTTCTCGGTGCGGTTGTGGGCAATGAGCTCACCAGCAGATGGCATATCGATGCCGTAAACATTCGGGTAGCGCACCGCTGGAGCGGCAGATGCCATATACACCTTGCTCGCGCCAGCGTCTCTAGCCATCTGAATGATTTCCCGGGATGTGGTGCCTCTGACAATGGAATCATCCACCAGCAGCACGTTTTTACCCTTGAATTCCAACTTCACCGCGTTCAGTTTCTGGCGCACAGATTTTTTGCGTTCTTTCTGGCCAGGCATAATAAAAGTCCGCCCGATATAGCGGTTCTTCATAAAGCCTTCCCGAAACTTGACGTTCAGATGTTCCGCAATCGACTGGGCCGCCACACGACTGGTATCGGGAATGGGGATCACCACATCAATGTCGTGGTCCGGGTAACATCTCAGGATTTTTTCAGCCAAGTGCTCACCCATGCGCAACCGGCATTTATAAACCGAGATACTATCGATGATTGAATCCGGGCGCGCAAAGTACACATGCTCAAAAATGCACGGGGTCAGGCGGGGGTTTTCCACACACTGCTGCAGGTGCAGCTCGCCGCCCTCATCCACGTATAACGCCTCTCCCGGAGCAAGATCGCGCTCCACCTGAAAGCCCAGCACATCCAGGGCAACACTTTCAGACGCGACCATGTATTCAGTACCGTTGTCTGTCTGGCGCTTGCCAAAGACCAACGGGCGAATACCGAAGGGATCACGGAATGCAACCATACCGTAGTTGGCAATCATACCCACCACAGCGTAGGCGCCTCGACAGCGACGATGCACGCGCCTAACGGACTCGAAAATATCGTCCGGGGTCGGCTTCAGTTTGCCAAGCAAATGCAACTCGTGGGCAAACACATTGAGCAGTGCCTCTGAGTCGGAATCCGTATTGATGTGACGCAGGTCCGACTTGAACAGGTGCTCCAGCAACTCTTCTGTATTGGTCAGGTTGCCGTTGTGGGCCATGCAGATTCCGTAGGGGGAATTCACATAAAAAGGCTGCGCCAAAGCCGGGCCCGAACTCCCTGCCGTGGGGTAACGCACATGCCCGATGCCCATATTGCCTTCCAACTCGGCCATATGGCGCGTGTGAAACACATCCTTAACAAGTCCAACGCCTTTGCGCTGGTTAAGGCGTCCACCCACACAGGTCATGATGCCAGCGGCATCCTGTCCACGATGTTGCAACATGGTCAATGCATCGTAGAGCTGCAGTTTGACATCACTTCTACCAAAAATTCCGACTACACCACACATGGGTCAGGCAACCTCTATAACCGTCGTTTACCAAGCTGTTTTTATTGCGTTCAGAGCAAATTCTTTAAAAAGTTCAGTACCGCCGCGCCGGTATCCCTGGCCCAGTCTTCAAATTGCATAAAAAACGAAATCATCACAGACTGTTGCCACCACAAGTCCTGTTTGACCGGCAACATTTCCGTCAGAATAATCAACACCGCCATGACGATGACGACTCCGCGAGTCACACCAAACAACAATCCCATCAGGCGGTCTGTACCGCTGAGTCCAGTCGCTTCTACGAGTTTGCCCAGAAGATAATTACAGATACCACCGACAATCAACACGGCAATAAATAGCGTCACCCAGGCTGCCAGCATACGCAAAGATGGCGTGGTAATGAGCTGTTCCATCCAACTGGCGAGTTCATCATGAAAAATCGATGCGATCACCGCCGCCGCTAACCAGATCAGTAGCGACATGGCCTCTTTCACAAATCCGCGCACCAAACTGATGATCGCCGATAAACTCAGGATTGCAATGATGGCCCAGTCAGCCCAATTCATGATCAAACCTCACGAAAACAGCGACAAAGTGTAACAGAGCACCACTTTGAGGTCAGGGTTCAAAATGCACCAGCAGCGCATTGAGGCTGTATTTTTTATCAATCACAGCCTTTTCCTGCAGGAGTTTTTCTTTCAATACTTTGGGGCCAACAAAAACCCTGTTCAGCTGACCGTCGTTATCACGCTGCTGCTGGACAAACGCGTCATAGCCATCGGCTTGCAATTGCTTGACTAGAGCCTGTGCACGATCGGAATCACGGAAACTACCCACTTGTAAAACCCATGATTCGGGCAGACCTTTCTCTGTCAGAGTGGGAGGTGAAATAGTGATGGGCTCGGCCTGTTCGGCACTCTCCACGCCCAGCTGAAAGGCCTCTTCAGGAGCGGGAGCCGGATCAATATCAACCGGACGCTGGGGTTCTAGAACGGTAACTGGCGCGATCGCCGGCTTGGGTGGAATACGGCTGGTGGTGTCGACTTGGGGTGAATCGGAGAAGTCGAACAGCACGGCAAATAAAATAAGCAGCAATGCCAACAGGACAAAACCACCGACAATTCTCTGTTTTACATTTTCTGTCAGCACAAGCCATTCCTTCTCAGGAAGATTGTATGTGTTCCAGTATCGGGCCCACAGTAAAAAAGGAGCCAAACACCACTACCCTGTCACCTTCTCCAGCGTGCTGCAATGCCTTTTCAAACGCAGACAGCGGCGAAGAACAACAGTATACCTCGCCGTTGGCAGCAGCTCCGGCATTGTACAACAATGCTTCTATGTTTCCCTCCGTGGCGGCTCGTAACTGTTCAGGGATGCTGCAGGGAAACCATGCTCTGACCAGTGGAATCATCGGTTGCAGAGTTCCAATAATATCCTTGTCGGCCATCATGCCAACCACAGCGAGGAGGTGTCCCTTCTGGGGCACTAATCGCTCAGCAAGCAACCCGGCGGCCTGAGGATTGTGCGCCACATCGAGAATAACCGGCACCCCGGCAACACTTGTTTCCTGAAAACGGCCCGGGACCTGCACCAGGGACAAAGGCTGGGTGTTGATATCACTCGCTGGCAATCCGGTAATCATATGGGTGGCCTGCAGGGCACAGGCCACACTGTTGGCAGGCAAGCGATGATCGGGAACCGGCTGAAACTGGCCGAGTGAAAAATCGCGGTCATTGACGAGAAGTGTCGCGCCCATATCAGCGGCTGTGTGAATAACACCTTTAACCGGAAAGTTATCCCCACACAACAGGGGGCGTCCGGGTCGGGCAATGGCGGCCTTCTCAGCCCCTATCCTATCGAGATCATCGCCCAGCCAGTCCTGATGGTCGAGAGCAATACTGGTCACAATCGCGATGTCTGCATCAACAATATTGACCGCATCAAGCCTGCCACCCAGCCCCACTTCAAGAATGGCCACATCCAGCTCGGCTTCAGACATCAGTATCAGCGCAGCGAGGGTACCGAATTCAAAATAGGTTAGGCTAGTGCCACCACGCACATTTTCTATGCGTTGAAAAGCCTGACAGATTGCCTCATCCGAAGCCTGTTCACCCTGAAGGACTATGCGTTCGTTGTAATCAATAAGGTGGGGAGAGGTGTAACAACCCACTCGATAACCCTGATCCATCAACAGGGCCTGTAACGCAGCGACACAGGAGCCTTTGCCATTGGTACCGGCAATGGTCACGGTGTTTTTTGCAGGAGACAGACACTGTAAATCACGGGCAACGCGCCCGACCCGCGACAACCCAAGCTCTATTTCAGTGGGGTGCCGCTGTTGCAGCAGGCCCAGCCATTCACTCAGTGAACGTGGGGGCATCTATGCTGTCGGGTTCCGGGGTATTGGTAAATTTGGACAACAGTGAGGCGAGAGTATCGCGCATTTGCGGACGAGGAATAATCAGGTCTATGGCACCATGTTCCAGCAGGAACTCGGCACGCTGAAAACCTTTTGGCAGTCGCTGGCGGATTGTCTGTTCGATAATGTTAGGACCCGCGAACCCTGCACGGGCACCGGGTTCAGCCGCATTAATGTCGCCGAGCAACGCAAGGCTGGCAGACACACCGCCATAAACTGGGTCGGTCATCACCGAGATGTAGGGTGTTCCCTGAGCTTTCAGCTTCTCGATAATGGCACTGGTTTTGGCCATTTGCATCAGGGAAATCAGCGCTTCCTGCATACGTGCACCGCCGGTTGCGGAGAAACATATCAGCGGAGCATTTTCCTCAAGGGCAACCTGAGCAGCGCGGGTGAAACGCTCTCCCACCACGTACCCCATGGAACCGCCATGGAAGGCAAATTCAAAGGCCACCGCAACAACCGGCATCCCCTTGAGGGTCCCTTTCATGGCAACCAGCGCGTCGTCTTCACCCGTCGCCTTCTGAGCGTCAGCCAGTCTATCCTTGTACTTGCGGACATCCTTGAACTTCAGACGATCAATGGGTTTTACCTCCGTTGCCAACTCCTCACGACCTTCTTCATCAAGGAAAAAGTCGAGACGGCGGCGTGCACCAATACGCAGGTGGTGATCACATTTTGGGCAGACATCGAGGTTTTTTTCCAGTTCAGGGCGATAGAGGGGCGCGCTGCACTTTGGGCACTTTTTCCACAACCCTTCTGGAACACTCTGGGTGCGATCTTTCTTCTGGGTTGCAGGTCCTTTCGGACGAATTTTTTCCAACCAGCTCATAGTCAATTCCGTTAGTTATCCAGAGCCTGACGCATCTCTGCAATCAACGCTGATACCCCTTTAGCATAAACTACCGGGTCAACTTCGCCAGACTCAGCAAGTTCAGCCATTCGGTTAACCAGCACACTGCCGACCACAGCACCATCGGAGAGGTCCGCAACAGCACGTGCCGAAGCGCCGTCTTTGATGCCAAATCCTACACATACCGGCAGCTCAGTCAATGAACGGATATAGTCGACGTGCTCCTGCACCGAAACCACATCCAGATGTCCGGCCCCCGTCACCCCTTTCAGTGACACATAGTAGATAAACCCGCCCGCCATAGACGTCACCATTTTCTGACGTTCGTGACTGCTGGTAGGTGCCAACAAAAAGATATTTTCAATACCTGCTTCACTGAGATGCTGATTGAACTCCTGAGCTTCTTCTGGCGGCAGGTCCACCGTCAGCACCCCGTCCACACCTGCATCAAGTGCAGCGGCGATAAAGGTTTCGTACCCCATACGCTCAATGGGATTCGCATAGCCCATCAGCAATACTGGAGTTTCTGTGTCAGTTTCGCGGAATTGTTTAACCAGGGCCAGCGCATCACGAAGGCTGCTACCGTGGGCCAGGGCACGTTCGTGGGCTCTCTGAATGACCGGACCTTCAGCGTTGGGGTCAGAAAATGGCACGCCAAGTTCAATGATGTCCGCCCCGCTCTCTACCAGTGCATGCATTACCGGCAACGTAACTCCTTTTGCCGGATCACCCGAAACCACATAGGGTACCAGAGCCTTGCGGCCCTGTTTTCTAAGGCTCTCAAAGCGTTTACTTATTCTGTTCACTCAGATACTTCCAATAATTCTTGTCATTGCCGCGAGCATCAAACCGTGATGCCATCAATTTCTGCCACGGTGAGGATGTCCTTGTCACCGCGACCGGAAAGGTTAACCACGACCATCTGGTCGGGATCCATCTGGCGAGCCAGCTTTTCTGCATAGGCCACGGCATGGCTGGATTCCAGGGCAGGCATGATGCCCTCCACCTTGGTCAGGCGACGGAACGCATCCATGGCCTCATCGTCATCGATGGCCACGTAATTAACCCGACCAATATCTTTTAGCCAGGCATGCTCTGGACCTACGCCGGGGTAATCCAGCCCGGCGGAGATGGAATGGGTTTCAATAATCTGACCATTCTCATCTTCCATCAGGTACGTCCGGTTACCGTGCAATACACCCGGTATACCATCGTTTAATGGTGCAGCATGCTTTCCTGTCGCCAGTCCAAAACCACCCGCTTCAACCCCATACATTTTTACCGACTCATCCTCAAGGAAGGGATGGAACAGACCAATCGCATTGGAGCCGCCACCAACACAAGCCACCAGGGCATCCGGCAACTTGCCTGCCTGATCCAGCGACTGCTGACGCGCTTCTCGACCGATGACGGACTGGAAGTTACGAACCAGTTCCGGGTATGGATGAGGACCCGCACAGGTACCAATAATGTAGAAGGTGTTGTCCACATTGGTGACCCAATCGCGCATGGCCTCGTTCATCGCATCTTTCAGCGTTTTTGAACCGGATGTCACGGGAATGACCGTCGCGCCCAGCAGCTTCATGCGGTATACGTTCAGGGACTGGCGGTGAACATCCTCTTCACCCATGAATACGTGGCACTCAAGGCCCAGCCTGGCCGCAACAGTTGCCGTGGCAACGCCGTGCTGGCCGGCACCAGTTTCCGCGATCACGCGTTTTTTTCCTGTGTGCTTGGCCAACAGCGCCTGACCAATGGTGTTATTTATCTTGTGGGCACCGGTGTGATTTAGATCTTCTCGCTTCAGGTACAGCTGCGCCCCACCCGTCTCACGTGTCCAGCGTTCAGCGAGATACAGAGGTGAGGGTCTGCCAACATAATGCGCCAAATCGTAATCAAACTGCGCCTGGAACTCGGGATCATCCTTGAGGTTGCGATAAATTTTTTCCAGCTCATCCAGAGCATAAATCAGCGTCTCGGAGACAAAACGCCCACCATAGGGACCAAAGTGCCCCTTGGCGTCTGGCATATGATTAAAATCCACTTTGATTTTCTCGTTCACTGGGCTCTCCCAAATTCACCCGGCATTGGCCCGGGCAATAAACTGTTGAATACGTTGTGAGGATTTCACCCCGGGTGCTTCTTCCACACCTCCACTGACATCGACCCCATAAGGGTTAACCTGCGCCACGGCATCAGCAACATTTTCCGGTGACAGGCCGCCGGCCAGAATCAGTGGAAAGTCCACCGTTTTTGGCAACCTTTGCCACTCAAAGCGCTCACCGGTACCGCCATATTTATCTTTGTGCCAGGCATCTACCAGAAAGCCGCACGCACTGGGAAAACTAGCCACAGTTGCCGGCAAGTCAATTCCCGGGGCCATGCGGATAGCCTTGATATAGGGCCTGCCAAACTGGCGGCAATAGGCATCATTCTCATCCCCGTGAAACTGCAACAATTGAAGGTCAACAGCACGTATCGCTCGGTCAACCTCTTCAGCCACTGCATTGACAAAAAGACCTACCGTCGTCACAAACGGACCCACTGCGCTGGCAATCAACGCCGCTTTTGTATGATCCACAAAACGGGGGCTTTTCGGGTAGAACACCATACCAATGGCATCAGCACCGGCCTCTGCAGCTTCGATGGCATCTTCATGCCTTGTAATACCGCAGATCTTTACGCGTGTTCGTTTCACAATAGCTTCCAGTAGCGAGGGTGCGGATTGTAGCAAAAAGGGGGCATTCCGCCTATTGCCTTACCCGCCTATTCTTGATTGATAAACTGAGGCCCAGGCTTGAATAGTGGTACGTCAAATTCATCTGGATAGTTCACACCAACCAGATATAAACCATTGGGAGCGGCTGTTGGTGGCGCCTGGGTGCGATCACTGAGCGCCAGTAGCTCTCCAGGCCATGTATATGCGTAATCGCCTCTGCCTACACAGAGCAGTGCCCCAGCAATATTTCTGACCATGTGATGTAGAAACGCGTTTGCCGTAATTTCCAGAATCACCAGGTCGCCCTGTCGCCAGACCTTGGCGGCGTGGACATTCCGGTTTGGCGTATTGGACTGGCAACCCGCGGCCCTGAATGAGCTGAAGTCTCGCTCACCCAGTAAGAGTTGGGCTGCACGATGCATCTGCACTTCATCGAGGGGACGCTTTTCCCAGGTCAGCCAGTGATAAAAAAGTGCTGAACGCTGGGGCTGATTGACGATCAGGTAGCGATAGGTTCTTGCCCTGGCTGAAAAGCGGGCATGGAACTGTGGAGGCCTCTCCTCTGCCCAGTGCAGGCGAATACCAAACGGAAGGTTCGCATTGACGCCCAACACCCAGTTTTTTGGATTGCGATCAGCCCGGGTATCAAAATGAATCACTTGGTTGGTCGCATGCACACCCGTATCTGTTCGGCCCGCGCAGGCGACAGTGATACGCTCGTTGGCCACCTGGGTCAACGCCGCCTCAACATGAAACTGAACACTGGGACTGTGGGTCTGGCGTTGCCAGCCACAAAAAGCGCTGCCGTCGTATTCGACGGCAGCTGCGATGCGTTTTACGCCTTCTGGAAGCACTTCACCCTCAGGCACCAGGCCGTTAGGCAAATACTCCCAGGGTTTCCCCTGAGTCATAATTGTCAGGTCACTGTTTCAAGCAGATTGCGAGCCTTTTGTATCTGCTCATCAGTACCCTCTGCAATCACTTCATTCAGCAGATCACGAGCGTTTTCAGGGTCACCCATGTCCATATAGGTCTCTGCCAAAACCAGCTTGGTGTCACACTCATCTTCGTCACCAAACGCTTTAAGTTCATCATCCAGGCTCTGGGTGTCTTCCTCATCATCAGCGCCAGATAAAATAGAATCTTCCAGCTCTTCGAGTGTTTGTTCTTCCAGTACATCTGGTGCTACAAAGTTTGCTTCAGCGGCAACCACGGGGGCTTCGGGTTCGGCTTCCAGTTCACCCAGATCGACATCAAGCATCTCCTCGTCAATTTCAGAAGAGAGGGAATCCAGGTCGACATCTTCCAGGTCAAGGTCGAGATCGAAGTCTGTATCTATGGTTTCTTCAACCACTTTGTGGGCGTCGTCAAGACGCTCTTCAGAGACAGCTTCTTCAAACGCTTCAGCTCCGAGGTCAAACTCTTCCGGCATCTCCAGTTCTGGTTCTTCTCCTGACGCTACGGCTGGCTCAGCTTCTGCCGCTGGCTCCTCCAAAGCTTCAGGGATGGCATCCGGTGACACATCTCCCAGATCGAAGTCCAAAGATGGCTCTACAAAATCACTATCTTCTTCCTCGGGGGCAGAAAACTCTGCCACTTCCGGCAGTTCGGAAATGCTCTCTGGTTCCTCAAAGCTTGCTTCAGGGATCAGCTCTGCTCTTAATGCTACCGCCTTGGCTTCTGCCTCAGGGTCATTCAGGGCCAGCAGCTGTTGGTACTGTTCAGTAAAAGCATCAGGATCGTTGGCATTGACATGGACTTCCAGCAACTTCAAACGCAAGGCCGTATCCTGTGGATCCTGCTCTATGGCGCCCTTGAGAATATTCTCTGCCTGGGCGTAATTACCCAATGACATGTAAATGTCAGCTTCACCTTTGGGGTCAACGCCTTCGCCATCTTCCAGCCGCAGTTCATCAATCTCTTCAAGGTCTTCCAGATCTTGCAGGCCTTCTTCATCAAGGTCTTCTGCTAGCTCGGCAATGTACTCTTTGTCACTATCGCTGAGCAGCGTGTCATCTTCGTCGTTCTCTCCCGCAGCCAACGGCTCGTCTTTATTAGCTAGCGTTTGCAGGGATAGCTCGTCAGTAGTTTCGTCGTCCTGTTTACGGTTTCTGAACAACATCAACACAGCTAACAGCAGCGCTAACAGACCAATCGCTGGATAGAGCAGGTAGTCCATCCACGCGGAAATATCGAAGCCTTTATCCTGTTTTGCTGGTTTGCTCTTCTCCGCTTCTACAGTAACCTCTTTACTGGAAGCAGTATCAGCTTTTGCCGCAACAGCAGATGCAGGTGTTTCTTCTTCGGTAGTTTCAGACGCCGCAGCCTGCTCGGCTGTGTCACTATCGGACTCTATCTCATCAGGCTCAACCAACGTTGCCACCTGGCTTGCCCGCATGGAATCGTCCTGAATTTCCAGCAGGCGCTCATTGGTGGAAAGCTGCTCTTCGAGCATGGCAATGCGTTCTCTGAGCTCCGCATTTTCACGAGTCGCCCTATCAAGCTCTTCACGAGCGACGTCCAGATCGGCTCCAGCACTAACTGATGTGCCTTCTGAGCCAGTCTCTGCATCTTCGCCAGCACTTGCGGTAGATAACGCTTCGTCTGCACCCAAGGCAGCCAGTTTCAAGCGTCCTTCGCCTGAAGATTCAGAGGCACCACTGTCCTGAGTAGACGACGTGGCATCCAGCACCGGTGCCTGAGCAGCTTCAGCTGCAGATTTAATAGTCGCTAGCTCAGTAGCGCTGTCTACTGCGGATAATGCCTGAATATCACTGCCTTCTGGCAGTCGTAGCACCGCCCCTTTTTTCAGCAGATTGATATTGCCATTGATAAATGCATCGGGATTTGCCTGTTTGATTGCAGCCATGGTTTGCGACATGGTCGCACCCAGAGGCCGAATTTTTGTGGCTATGTCCCATACCGTGTCGCCGCTGGCAACCCGGTATTCATCACCGCTGATGGCCAGTGCCGGAGAGGTCTTCGCGGCAGATTTACTGGGTTCGACAGTGGGTGTTACCGTAGGCTGCGGGCCAGAGCTCGCAGCCTCAATCTTTTTTGCTACGGGCTTCTCCGTCGCATAAAGCGGCATATCCAGTAGCAGCGTGTACTCTCGCAACAATCGACCTGCCGGCCAATCCAGCTCTATCATAAAATCCAGATAGGGCTCACGAATAGGCCTTTTTGATGAGACCTGAATGACTGGGCGACCCTTGTCAGAGAGATCGATTTGAAAACGTAAATCAGTCAAAAGGAAAAGTCGCTCAACACCCGCAGTGTCAAAATCCGCCTGTGAACCTAGACCCGCAAGCATTTCCAGCTCGGTCAACTCACCGACATTGAGAAGCTCAATTTCTGCATCCAGCGGCTCGTTGAGGGCGGAGTTAAGGGTAATTTCCCCTAGCCCTACTGCGAACGCATGATTGGTGATAACCGCACCGAGAAATCCGGCAGCCAAGGTCAAGTGACGTAACTTCATACGATATTCCCTGTTTTGCTGTGAACTAATGACCTGCAGTCAGCATCATCGACACACAAAAAACCATTTACATGATCTGAGGTTGTTGCTGCAAGTATTTATGAGTCAACAGAATTGTTCAACCGCTAGTATCGTTAAAAACAAACAAAATGACCGGACCTTCATAAGGATTTATGACCAGTCGCACAAAAATGCCACGACTACGCATAACGTGAAGTGGCATTTTTGATGGAAATCGGGCCCGCTAGCTTTCCAGGAGGATTCTCAGCATCCGCCGCAAAGGTTCCGCCGCGCCCCACAGCAGTTGATCACCCACGGTGAAAGCTGACAGATATTGATTTCCCATATTCATCTTGCGCAAGCGACCTACCGGCACATGCAGGTGACCGGTCACTGCCGCGGGGGTCAACTCCTTGAGTGTAACGGCGCGGTCATTGGGAACCACCCTTACCCAGTCGTTGGCTTCAGCAAGCATGCACTCGATTTCATCCAAGGGAACATCCTGCGTCAGTTTGACGGTCAACGCCTGGCTGTGACAGCGCATGGCGCCGATGCGCACACAGATACCGTCCACGGGAATCAGCGTATCACCGCTACGGCCGAGGATCTTGTTGGTCTCGGCCTGCCCTTTCCATTCTTCCTTGCTCTGACCACTTTCCAGTTGAACATCGATCCAGGGCAAGAGGCTGCCACCCAAGGGCGCGCCAAAGTTGTCGGTGGGGAAACTGTCACCACGTATGGCTGCAACCACCTTACGATCGATGTCCAGTATCGCAGAGGCTGGGTCGGCCAATTCGGCAGCCACGGATTTTTCAATAGCTCCCATTTGGGCAATCAGTTCACGCATATTCTGTGCGCCCGCACCCGATGCCGCCTGATAGGTCATAGCGGAGGTCCACTCCACCAACCCCTTATTAAAAAGGCCGCCCATCGCCATCAACATCAGGCTGACTGTGCAGTTACCGCCGATATAATTTTTAACCCCGCTGGCTATGCCATCTTTGATGACATTGAGATTCACCGGGTCGAGCACGATCAGAGCATCATCGGCCATACGCAAAGCTGAAGCCGCATCTATCCAGTAGCCGTCCCAGCCAGAGTTTCTCAATTCCGGGTAAACCGCCTTGGTGTAGTCACCGCCCTGGCATGTGACGATAATATCCATTTGAGACAGAGTCTCGATATCCCTGGCATCCAGCAACGGCGGTACTTCAACACCCACATCCGGGCCTGGCTGCCCCATCTGCGAGGTAGTGAAAAAGATGGGCTCGATATCTGCAAAGTCCTTTTCCTGCTGCATGCGCTCCATCAAGACAGAGCCAACCATACCGCGCCAACCGACAAAACCTACTTTTTTCATGAAATTTGACCTATTAAAAACCTGTTCAAAGACTATCTTGTATTGCGATCAAAGCGCAGCCAACACGGCATCGCCCATCTCAGAAGTACTGACCTTGCGAGTTCCCTCTGTATGGATGTCCGGGGTACGAAGCCCCTGATCCAGCACCCGACTCACAGCCTCCTCAATGGCAACTGCCGCATCCGGTGCATTCAGGGAATAGCGTAGCATCATCGCCGCTGACAGGATTGTCGCCAGCGGGTTCGCGAGACCCTGGCCGGAAATGTCCGGGGCAGAGCCATGACAGGGTTCGTAAAGCCCCTTGCCATTCTTATCCAGCGCCGCTGAAGGCAGCATGCCGATAGACCCTGTGAGCATGGCAGCGGCGTCTGACAGGATGTCACCGAACATATTACCGGTGACCATCACATCAAATTGCTTCGGCGCCTTCACAAGCTGCATAGCGGCGTTGTCCACATACATGTGGCTCAGATCGACCTCGGGGTAATCTTTCGCCACCTCCTCCATGATCTCCCGCCACAATACGGTGGCTTCCAGCACATTGGCCTTGTCAACCGAGCAGACCCGGCGGTCCCGCACCATGGCGGCCTCGAAAGCCACCTTGCCTATACGACGAATTTCCGATTCGGAATACTTGTAGGTGTTATAGCCCTCGCGCTCACCATTCTCCAGGACGCGAATACCCCGAGGCTCACCAAAATAGATGCCACCGGTCAATTCACGCACGATCAGAATGTCCAGACCGGCAACAATCTCCGGCTTCAGAGACGATGCCTCAGCCAACTGCGGGTAAAGAATGGCTGGACGCAGGTTGCCGAATAATTCCAACCCGGAGCGCAGCTTCAACAACCCTTTTTCCGGACGAAGGTGGCGTTCCAGGCCGTCCCACTCGGGTCCACCCACGGAACCCATCAGAATCGCATCGCTGCGACGGGCTTTTTCAAGAGTTTCATCGGGACAGGGCTCACCCACGGCATCACAGGCAGCGCCGCCCAGCAGGCCCTCTTCAAAGACGAGCTCCAGACCAAACTGTTCATCCACTTTGCGTAGTACCTTGAGCGCCTCATCGACAATTTCCGGCCCAATGTGATCGCCTTTAAGTATCAGTACTTGCTTGCTCATAATTTTTTATTCCCTACTTAATGGCATGGTAAAGCCAGGGGTTGGCTTTACCGTGACCCGCTTCAAAAGCGCGAATGGCATCAGCTTCTTTAAGGGTCAGGCCGATTTCATCCAGACCTTCCAGCAGGCAGTGCTTGCGGAACGCATCAACTTCAAAGGGGAGCTCTTCTCCATCCGGCTTGACGACCACCTGACGAGGCAGATCGACAGTCAGTTCATAACCCTCAGCAGCCTCTGCCTCTTCAAACAACTTATCGACAATTTTTTCTTCTAAAACAATAGGAAGCAATCCATTCTTAAAGCAGTTATTAAAGAAAATGTCGGCAAAGCTGGGAGCGATCACGGCGCGGAAGCCGTAGTCATCCAGAGCCCAGGGAGCATGCTCACGGCTGGAACCACAACCGAAATTTTCTCTCGCCAACAGCACCGAAGCGTCGGCATAGCGAGGCCAGTTGAGCGGAAAATCCGGGTTCAACGGGCGCTCAGTGCAATCCTGACCGGGGCTGCCTTCATCCAGGTAACGCAGCTCATCAAACAGGTTCGGGCCGAAACCGCTGCGCTTAATGGACTTCAGGAACTGCTTGGGAATGATCATATCGGTGTCGACATTGGCGCGATCCATGGGCGCCACCAGGCCTTTGTGTACGGTAAATGCTTTCACGGTAATCTCCTCAATCCAGCGCGCGCACGTCGGTAATATGACCGGCAATCGCCGCGGCAGCAGCCATGGCAGGACTCACCAGATGGGTACGACCACCATTGCCCTGACGACCTTCAAAATTGCGGTTGGAGGTAGAGGCACAATGCTCCCCCGCCCCCAGGCGGTCTGCATTCATTGCCAGACACATGGAACAGCCGGGCTCGCGCCAGTCCATTCCAGCCTCAATGAATATTTTGTCCAACCCTTCCGATTCCGCTTGGGCTTTCACCATCTGGGAACCGGGGACAACCAGTACCTGCTTGACTGTACTGGCGACTTTGCGGCCACGAGCCACATCGGCCGCGGCACGCAGATCTTCAATACGTGAATTGGTGCAGGAGCCGATAAACACCCGATCCACGGGGATATCACTAATGGCCGAACCGCCCTGGAGGCCCATGTATTTCAGTGCTCTTTCAATACCCTGCCGCTTCACCGGGTCAGACTCATCCTCGGGGCTGGGAATGGTGCCACTAACGGGAGCAACCATTTCCGGGGATGTTCCCCAGCTCACTTGCGGCTCAATGGCACTGCCATCCAGCTCTACAACGGTATCGAATTCCGCATTGTCGTCACTGTGCAGGGTTCGCCAGTATGCCGCCGCTTGATCCCACAGTTCTCCTGTCGGTGCAAAACGGCGGCCCTTGAAGTATTCAATGGTTTTCTCATCCACGGCGACCATGCCCACTCGGGCACCGGCTTCAATAGCCATATTGCAAACCGTCATGCGGCCCTCAATGGACATTTCACGAAATACCTGGCCGGCAAACTCGATGGCATAGCCTGTACCACCAGCGGTACCGATTTTGCCGATAATGGCTAGCACCACGTCCTTGGCGGTGACACCTGGACCCAGGGTGCCATCTACGCGGATCAGCATATTCTTCATCTTCTTGGTCACCAGACACTGGGTGGCCAGCACGTGCTCCACTTCTGACGTACCAATACCGTGGGCCAGACAGGCAAAGGCGCCGTGGGTGGCGGTATGGGAATCGCCGCAGACCACGGTCATACCTGGAAGAGAAGCTCCCAGCTCCGGGCCCATCACGTGAACGATGCCCTGCCCCATTTCATTCATCTTGAATTCACGGATGCCGAAATATTCACAGTTCTCGTCCAACGTTTTCACCTGAATTCGGGAAGTTTCGTCGGGTATAGCATCCACACCGGCAGCACGTTCAACCGGATCAGTGGAAATATTGTGGTCCGGGGTCGCCACATTCACATCCAGACGCCAGGGCTTACGTCCAGCGATACGCAGCCCCTCAAAAGCCTGAGGTGAGGTTACTTCGTGCAAAATATGCCGATCAATGTAGATCAATGCGGAACCATCATCACGCTGCTTCACCAGGTGCGCGTCCCACAGTTTGTCGTAAAGGGTTTTTCCAGCCATTATCAATTCCAGCCATTTCTGATGGTGTTATTTTAATCGGCACATCAAATAACACAAATTCATATTTTTCATCGTTTCGATTCTTATCTGGAATTGATATCCTCCCCCCATGGACACTCAATTACTGGAAGCTTTTATCGCCGTCGCAGATAGCGGTTCTTTTTCGCTGGCCGCTGAACGCATCCATGTCACCCAACCCGCAGTCAGCAAGCGGATTGCACTACTGGAAGACATTCTGGACTGCCGGCTGTTTGATCGCATCGCCCGAACCGTCACCCTGACCGAGGCAGGAGAAGCACTCCTGCCCCGCGCACACCGCATTCTTCAGGAGTTTGCAGATACACGGCAGGCCATCAGCGACCTGTCAGGCGACATCAGCGGCCACCTACGCTTGGCGATCAGCCACCATATCGGCCTGCACCGGTTGCCCCCAATCCTCAAACAATTTGCCCAGCGGCATCCCTCGGTGAAAATTGATGTGGACTTTATGGATTCAGAAAAGGCTTACGAGGGCATCCTGCAGGGCCGTTTTGAAGTAGCCGTTATTACCCTGGCACCGCAACCACACCCAAAAGTTGAAACACAGGTCGTCTGGCCGGATCCGCTAGTGTTTATGGTCGCCGATGATCACGCATTGTGTTCTGAACCCCAGCCAACCCTGCAAATACTCTGCGAATTTCCGGCCATTCTTCCCGGGTTGGGCACCTACACCGGACGCATGGCCCGGACCGTGTTTGAGGAGCAGAGGGTTCCACTACCCGCCACCATGGCCACCAATTATCTCGAAACCATCAAGATGATGGTCAGCATCGGTCTCGGCTGGAGCCTACTGCCAGAAAGCATGCTGGATGACGGCTTACAGATTATCCGCATTCCCGATATACATATTGAACGACAGTTGGGCTACATCCATCACCGGGAAAAAAGTCTTTCCAATGCCGCACGCGCGTTTATTCAATTGCTCAACAGCGAAAACCCATAAAAAAAACGCCGCAATTGCGGCGTTTTCCCCGATAGTATTCCTATTCCGAAACACCTAGAACGCCTCAATATCCAGTGCCATCACAGACGCCGAACCCGCTTTAATAGTAGCCAGGTATGCCTGATTGCGGGGCATGATCTGTTCTGCAAAAAACCGTGTCGTGGTGATTTTACTGTTGTTAAACACGCCATTACCCTCACCCGAGGCATTCAAGCCCACAGCCACAATAGCGCTCTTCGCCATCAGGGCACCGGCCACGGTAGTTCCCATCAACATCATCAGGTTGTAGGCAGCGGCACCGGGGGCTGCCCAGTCGTCTGTCGCCTGAGCAAACAGGGATTCCACTGCCTGCTGGCATGCAGCCAACGAATATTCGAGTGCATCTGCCATCTGCACCAAGCCAGCAGTGCGAGCCTCGGCCACCACCGGCAGCAGATCTTTCATCAACTCACCCGCAGCCACACCCTTGTCACGGGCAATTTTGCGTCCCAGCAAGTCCATGGACTGGATACCATTGGTACCTTCGTAGATAGGCAGGATACGGGCATCGCGCATATGTTGGGCTGCACCTGTCTCTTCTACAAAGCCCATACCCCCATGCACCTGAACACCGAGAGATGTCACCTCCATACCGATTTCTGTACACCAACCTTTCACCAGGGGCGTGAGAAGATCGACGCGACGCTGATGGTAAGCACTCTCTGCCTCGTCTGTTTCTTTGAAGGCATGGTCTTCATGAGCTAGGGCGCAGTAGGCCAATGCGCGGGCACCTTCTGTCAAGGCACGCATCTGCATGAGCATGCGACGCACGTCCGGATGGTGAATAATGGTTGCTTTCGACACCCCCGGCGCACTGCCCTGAACCCGATCCTTGGCGTAGGCCACGGCCTGCTGGTATGCGCGCTCACTGATGGACACCCCTTGCAAGCCAACTGCCAGTCGGGCTTCGTTCATCATGGCGAACATATACACCAGCCCCTGGTTCTCTTCGCCCACCAGATAGCCAACAGCACCATCGTTATCGCCAAAGGACAGAGAACAGGTAGGACTCGCGTGAATACCCATTTTGTGTTCCAGCCCTACACAATAAACATCATTGCGTTCCCCGCGACTACCATCCGCATTAATTAGGAATTTCGGCACCACAAACAGGGAAATACCCTTCACCCCTTCCGGGGCATCCGGGGTACGAGCCAGCACCAGATGGATGATGTTATCGGTGTACTCGTGGTCACCCCAGGTAATAAAGATCTTCTGACCGGAAAGTCGGTAATGATCACCTTCGGGCACCGCCTTGGTACGCACTGCGGCGAGATCGGAGCCCGCCTGGGGCTCTGTGAGGTTCATGGTGCCAGCCCACTCGCCGGATACCAGCTTTGGCAGATACAGCGCTTTCTGTTCATCGCTGCCGTACATATCCAGGGCGGTAACTACCCCCTTGGTAAGCATTGGACAAAGACCAAAGGACATATTGGCCGACTGGCTCATTTCATCCACAGCAACAGATAGCAACATCGGCAAACCCTGACCACCGTATTCCACATTACCCGTCAGGCTTGTCCAGCCTGACTCGGTCAATTGCTGATAAATGCCATCCAGTACCGGCGCGGTAATGACGGTGGTGCCATCCAGATGAGATCCTTGCTGATCAGCGGGTTGATTGGTAGGCGCGACCACTTCACCAAAAAAGCGGGCGGCCTCACTGAGAATGGCATCCACCATATCCGGGGTCGCCTCTTCATAGCCTGGCAATTGAGCAATTTTGTCCATGCCGAGAACCTGGTTTATCAGGAAACTCATCTCATCAACGGGAGCCTTGTATACGGTCATTCTCCACCCCTCTATCGGTGTCATTTAATCTGTTTGTTTTGATATAAAGATAGCGACAAGCGAAAAGAATTCTATGTCTTTATTGCGAAAAACCCATGACGTTCTGTGACTCACGGGTTTCAGGAAAAATACCGGAAGAGGCTGCGATTACAGTGCTGGATCGAGGCGAGTGAGCCGGGAAAAAACCTGGGGTTCGAGCAGATGGCCGGTGTCATCCAGCGGTGGATAGGGCAAATTTCGCTGTCGGCAATATTTGGCGATGATGGGCTGACACCATTCGAAAAGCACCTCGCGGTACTCTTCCTGATCAATGCGACACTCATCGTACAAACCAGCGACCTGTCGTTGCCGCTGGGCCTCAGCCAGAATAATGGCGCAGGCAACCGACACATTGAAGGATTCAGCCATCCCCATCATTGGAACAATGACACAACCGTCAACCATGGCAGACGCCTCGGCACTGACACCAATCTTTTCCGCACCCAGCAACAAGGCGGTAGGCCGGGTGTAATCCACCTCCCGGTAATCCACGGCACGGTCGTCAAAATGCGCCGCGAGCACCTGAAACCCCTGGCTCTGGAGCTCATTGATCGGGTCTTCTATATCTCGGTGGACTTGCGTTTTCACCCACTTATGGGATCCCATCGCGGTACCCGTGTGGGCACGAAACCCGCCTTTATCGTAAACCGCGTGTACGCGGTGAATGCCCACAGCATCACAGGTACGAATAATGGCTGACAGATTTTGGCCCTTGTGGACCTGATCGGTGATCACCGTCAGGTCGGGTTGACGACGATTGAGGACATCAACAATTTTCTGGTAACGCTCGGGAGTCATCGCGCCATTATAGGCCAAAGTGGGTTCGAGACAGCCACCTGCAGTGTGTCAACCTATGGAGGCAGGGTCGTTTTAGGAGGGATCAAGAATATCATCCGCCCAACTCAGGGCAGCCATCACAGAAGGAAAGCCTATCGTACTGACCAGCAATAATAATGCGTGGTGAATTTCAGCAGGACTAGCACCTGCCGCCAGGGCTCGACGGGTATGGCTGTGAACCGCTCCCTCGGAGCGAATGCTTGCCGCTGCTGCCAACTGGATCAGTTGTGCCGTTTTCTCGTCCAGCGGACCCAGTTCCTTAGCCGTGCTGCCCATGGCTTCAACGGCTTGTGCAAACTCCGGATACTGTTCCGAGAGACTGGCATAACGACCAGGTAGTTTCCTGTTGTCCATTGCGCTCTCCTGCCACAAGGTATTTCTCACTGAGTATAGTGTTTGAAATCACGGACAACACCCTTGCAGCCACCTGAAGAGAAACGCAGAATCTGAGCATCACCGTCAATGAAAGCACCGGGGGCAGGATTGGAGTATTTACGCGGCAAACAGCTTTGGGATAGCGTTATCCACGCCAGCTCATCGGCCTACGCTAGCGGGGCGTTGCATTCCATTCCCACCGAAAGCCATATCAAAACAGAGTTGGTTGAGGGTGTGCCGGTTAACTTCCAGATACGCGTGGTGAAAAATCTGGCGAGAAAATCCGCTGAAATGAAACGTCGCGCTAACCAGGCACCACAGGCAAAAGACTTTAATCCGTTTCTACCCTACGACCCACAGTTGTATGTCGGTGAACTTACCGCGCACTACCGCTGCCTGCTTAACAAATTCAATGTCATGGATCACCACATACTGATGGTGACCACGGAGTTTGTCCCGCAACTCGAACCCTTGAGCCGGGAAGACTTTCTGGCGGCCCAACTGTGCCTTGAAGCTCGGGATGGGCTGGTGTTCTATAACGGAGGCAGCGAGGCAGGAGCGAGCATTACCCATAAACACCTTCAGATGGTGCCGCTACCACTTTGCCCGGAGTCATTTCCGTTCCAGCCGCTTTTCGATACAACGTCGACAGAGACCGGGAAAGCAGTTCAATCGGGACTGCCCTTTACCCACCTTGTGGCTGCGGCCAGCCAGCATGTCGACATCGAAACCCGCGCCACACACAACTGGGAATGTTACCGGCAAATGGCATCACAGCTCGGCCTGGGTTCGGAGGAAAGCGAATACCCTCTGCCCCACAACCTGCTGCTAACCCGCCGTCATCTCTGGGTAGTTCCAAGGTGCTGTGAGCGACATGCCGGGCTTGCCGTGAACGCTCTGGGTTACGCCGGCACACTGCTCGTCAAGGATCAACAGCAGCTCGAGACATTGCAGAGTACAGGCTGCCTACCTCTGTTACAGGCTGTAGCTGGACTGCCCAGCCAGTGTGAGTAAACCAACGGGGAACTTTTACCCGTATATCCCCTCTGTTATGATCGCCCACTTGAATTTTAGGGCCTTACCCCAATTAACGGGAATGACAGTAAGTTACATGCCGAAATGCACTACCGGCAGAAGAATAAAAGAACGTCAGGCCATGTTAAAAAAGATTGACTTGCAGTTACGATCTCGTAAGGCTCGCCCTCCTCCCAGAGTCTGCAACGCATCATTTGCACCTCAATAAAAGCGGACAAGAATTAACCCATAGCAGGAGAACATCATGCTGGAAGTCAGCCAGTTAACTCGTTTTTATGATGAGTTCAAAGCCGTTGACAGTGTCAGTTTCAACATTGCTCAGGGCGAGATTGTCGGCCTGTTAGGTCACAATGGCGCGGGCAAAACAACCATCATGAAAATGATCAGCGGCTATCTGGAGCCCAACGAAGGTTCCATCAAAATTGACGGGATTGATCTGCAGCTGGAGCTGAAACGCGCACAGCGCTGTATTGGTTATCTGCCTGAAAACCTACCTATTTACCCGGAAATGACAGTTGCCGAATACCTGGACTATGTAGGCGACATCAAGGGGCTCGCCAGCCAGGAAAAAATTGACGAAATCAAACGCGCGATTCACGAAACAGACCTGATGGACAAGTTGCTGTCGCCCATCTCCACCCTGTCCCGCGGCTATAAACAGCGGGTGGGTGTTGCACAAGCCATTCTTGGCAAACCCGGACTGCTTATTCTTGACGAGCCTACCAACGGACTCGACCCAACCCAAACCGAACAAATGCGCAAGTTGATTCGCGAGCTATCCAGCAGTGCCACGGTAATTCTATCCACACACATCATGCAGGAAGTGGAAGCCATCTGTGACAGGGCGCTGATTGTGCGCCACGGGCAGCTGGCCGTGGACGCCAGCCTCAACGAATTGCGCAGAAGTAACCACCTGCTGCTCACCACGTCCATGAATGCTGACGAACTGGCACGACAGATTGCCAATACTGCCGGCATTGTCACGATTGATTCGATACAGGCAGAAGAAAACAACCCGTCCATCTGTCGCTACCGTATAACGGTTGCAGAAGATACAGATCACCTGGCGCTAGGCGCGAAAGTCAATAAACAACTGATTTCCCAAGGGGCGGAGGTTTATGGTATTGGCGAAGAACGTCGCAATCTGGAAACCCTGTTCCGTGAAGTCAACTCAGCCCCACTGAGTGGTGCCGCAGAGGAGGCCAAAAATGCAGCCTGATAACAAACACATACCACATATTCGCCGCATTGCCGCCAAAGAGGTCTCCCTGTTTTTTGCCTCGCCAATTGCCTATCTGTTTTTGGCCACTTTTGCGGGCATCAGCCTGTTTATCTTCTTCTGGGGCGAGTCCTATTTTTCGCGCAACATTGCCGATGTCCGCCCGCTGTTTGAATGGATGCCGGTACTGCTAATCTTCCTCACCAGCACGCTGACCATGAGGCTGTGGAGTGAGGAACGTCGCACAGGGACCCTTGAGCATGTTCTGACACAGCCACTTCCCCTATGGCATTTTGTGATCGGCAAGTTCCTGGGTTGCCTGGTGCTGCTGGCCATTGCTCTGCTGATCACCCTGCCACTGCCTCTAACAGTCTCACAAATCGGCAGACTGGACTGGGGCCCCGTCTGGGCCGGCTACCTGGCCACATTCCTGTTGGGTGCCGCTTATCTGTCCATTGGTCTTTTTGTCTCCGCCCGCAGTGACAATCAGATCATCAGCCTGATCTGTGCCGTGGCACTGTCCGGTATTTTTTATCTGGTGGGCACACCCGCCATCACGGATTTCTTCGGCAATGTGACCGGAGAATGGTTGCGAACCCTGGGCACTGGCTCCCGCTTTGATTCCATTACCCGGGGTGTGGTAGACGTTCGTGATCTGTATTACTACCTGAGCATCATGATCGCTTTCCTGACTCTGAACACTTTTGTTCTGGAAAAGGAGCGCTGGGCAACCCGCAAAAATACACCGCGACATCAGTCCTGGAGGGCCGTTACTGGCCTGCTTTTGGCCAATGCCATCTGCGCCAACCTGTGGCTGGGCCAGGTCACCATGCTGCGTATCGATACCACCGAGGGCAATCAGTACTCCATCTCTGAGGCGACCTTGAATTACCTGGGCCAGTTGCAGGAGCCCCTGCTGATACGCGGCTATTTCAGTAGCAAAACCCACCCGCTGCTGGCACCGCTGGTTCCCCAGATGAAAGACATGATTCGCGAATACGAAATTGCCGGGCGCGGAAAAGTCAGGGTTGAATTCATTGACCCGGTCACAGACCCGGAAGTGGAAGAGGAAGCCAACAAGAAATACGGTATTCGCCCGACTCCATTACAGGTGGCTGACCGTTACCAGACGGCTATTGTTAACTCCTACTTCAGCATCCTGATTAACTATGGGAACGAATTCCAGGCACTGGGTTTCCAGGATCTGATTGAGGTGAAATCACAGGGCGATAACAGCCTAGAAATTCAGTTGCGCAACCCCGAATACGATCTCACAAGAAGCATCAAGAAAGTTCTCAACAGCTACCGCGGGGGCAGCGACATCTTTGAGCTTATCGATGGCCCCATTACCTTCAATGCCTACGTCTCAAAAAATGAGTTACTGCCCGAACAATTGGTGTCATACCGCCAGGGAGTAGAGGAAGTGATTGACGGCCTCAAACAGGAGGCCGGGGACCGCTTAAGTGTTCATTATTATGATCCCGATGCCAACAAGGGCGCCATCGCTCGCATGATTGGCCAGAAATACGGCTTCCAACCCATGGCCAGCAGTATGTGGTCCGAGGATCATTTCTATTTCTACATGACGCTGGAACAAGGCGATCAGGTCGTACAGGTTCCGATCGAGGATGCTTCCAAAGAAACCTTTGAGCGTAACCTGAAAAGCAGTATCAAACGTTTTGCTTCCGGTATCACCAAAACCATCGCCCTGGTAACACCCAAAGTTGACCCCAAAATGGAACAGTACGGCATCACGGTGCCACGCTTTACACTGCTTGGAGACACACTGGCAGCCGACATGAACGTGGTTGATGAAGACCTCAGCGACGGCAGTGTTTCCCCAGAGGCCGATATCCTCATCGTGGCGGCTCCCAATAACCTGAAAGACAAGGAGCTGTTTGCCATTGACCAGTTCCTCATGAAAGGCGGCACTGTTATCGCATCAGCCTCGCCGTTCACGACTACGCTGAGTCAGCAGGGACTGGGGCTGGCAAGCCTACAGGGATCATTTCAGGACTGGCTCAGCCATCACGGCCTGACCGTCGACAAGAAACTGGTGCTGGATACGCAGAATACCGCGTTCCCCATGCCGGTGGTGCGCAATGTCGGGGGCTATCAAATGCAGGAAATCCGTGTTATCGAATACCCCTATTTTGTGGATGTTCGAGAAAGCGGTCTCAATCAGGACAACCCCATCTCTGCCAATGTTCCCCAAGTCACCATGGCGTGGGCATCTCCCATCCAGCTTGACCCAGAGAAACAGGGTGAACGAAAAATTACCCAGCTCATCAGGAGCTCTGATAACGCCTGGGTATCTGATGACATGGAAATCATGCCAGACATCGATGCCAACGGTATGGCGGCATTCCCTGCCGCCACGGAGAGCGGATCACAACTGCTAGGGGTTATGAGTGAAGGTCGCTTTACCTCCTACTTCGCCGGCAAGGAATCGCCGCTACTGTCAGCGAGAAATGCTGAAACCCCGGAGGCCGACGATACGGCTGAAGAGGCTGACACAGAGAGTGAAGCTACAAGCAATGGTCAGCCTGCGGTCACCAGTGTCATTGAACACTCTCCGCAATCGGCTCGCATCGTGTTGTACAGCTCAAATGATTTTCTGCGCGATCAGACAATGACCATGGCCAACTCTGCTGCGGGCAGTGAGTACCTCAACCCCATGCAGCTAATGGCGAATACGGTGGACTTTGCCCTGGAAGATGCTGGACTGCTGAGCATTCGTTCCCGTGGCCATTTCAACCGCACACTTCCGCCCATGGAACGCGATAGCCAGGTTTTCTGGGAATATCTCAATTACGCCCTGGCGGTACTGGCACTGGCAATCATTGCCGGCGTACAGAAAAGACGGAAAAAATCCCGTCATCAACACTACCTGAACGTTTTGGCCAATTAATCCCGGGAGCGACTGATGACTAAGATGAAAACCTGGTTAAGCGCCCTGCTTGTGGCACAACTGGCACTGGCAATTGGCTTTTACTGGAATACCCAACAGGAACTGCAAAAAAGCCTGCCAAAGCCATTGGTAGATATCAGCTGGAAAAAAGTTGACCGCTTTGTTGTTGGCGATGGCAACCAGCAAGTGGCCCTCAGTTATGCCAAAGACAGCTGGCTGCTCAGCGACCTGGGCATGTTGCCAACGGTAGATGGCAACGCCGAGCAACTGCTTGAAAAGCTACAAGCATTGCAAACCAGCTGGCCAGTGGCATCGACCCAGGCGAGCCATGCACGCTTTGATGTCACCGAAGACAAACTCCAGCGATTTGTCGCTTTTTACCATGGCGATGAGTTGCTGGGTAAACTGATTGTCGGTTCATCACCCGGGCTGAAAAAACTGCATGTACGTATGGACGGCCAGGATAACGTCTACTCTGTGGACCTGGAACTGGTGGACATGATCACCGCCAGCCAGGCTTGGCTCGACAACTCCCTGCTGAAACTGGACGAACTGGTGTCCATCCAGGGCGCCGATTACCGCTTGCAAAAACAGGGTGAGGGTTGGGTACTACAGGGCCAGAACAATGCACAAGGCCTGGAACTCGACAGCGGCAAGGTGGGCGACATGCTCTACGCTTTGAAAGACCTGAGAGTGCGCAAGCTGGTTACTGATATGCCCGACCTGGCTGGTAGTGGTTACGCTCAGCTGAGTGTAGAGACTGATCAGAGTGAGAAACCGCTCATCTATCAGTTCTACATGACCAAGGAAAACTGCTACGTCACCCGTAACGATTACGATGCCATGTTTACCATCGATTGGGGCGATTATGAAAAGATCGCCGCCATGGATGCAGCAAAGTTAACGGTGCAACCTGCCGCCAGCCAAGAAAGCTCGTAAGAAGATAACAGTAACGAGCAAAGCTGATAATAAAGGCCGTTCAGTCATCCTGAACGGCCTTTATTACATTCAGGACAAAAACAGTCGCTGGAAGTTGGCGGTTGTCACCTCTGCAACCTGCTGCCACCCAACACCTTTAATCTCGGCCACGGCCTTAGCCACCTCAACCACGTACTTGGGCTCGTTCTGCTTACCCCGGTAAGGAACCGGTGCCAGCCATGGCGCATCGGTTTCCACCAACATGTTCTCCAGAGGGACTTTTTTCACCACTTCGCGCAATGCTGAGGCGTTGCGAAACGTAATAATTCCAGAAAATGAGATCATAAAGTTCAGGTCCATGGCGGCCTTCGCCATGTCCCAGTTTTCTGTGAAGCAGTGGATAACACCGCCCGATGAGGTGCTGGCATGATGACGCAAAATGGCCAGGGTCTGCGCTCTGGCCTCACGGGTATGAACGATTACCGGTTTTCTGAGCTGAGCACCTGCCTGCAGGTGACGGATAAAACTTTGCTCCTGCCAGTCGGCATTATCTTTATCGTAATAATTATCGAGCCCTGTTTCACCGATGGCCACAACACCCGGCTGACTACCCAGCGACAGCAACTCGGTAACCTCTGGCAACGGCGGCAACTCCCTTTGTAAAGGGTGAACCCCAACAGAGACCAGCAGATCGTCACGGGTTTGTGCGAGTTCTACCAGGCGAGATGAACTTGGCAAGTCGACACCTACGGAAAGAAATTGTGTTACACCACTCTGCCTGGCGGCATCAAGCAACCCGCCCAGGGAGTTCTGATAATCGGAAAGATCGAGATGATCCAGATGACAATGGGAGTCAACGAGCACAGCAGGACAGTAATTTAAGTCGTATTACATAGTATTGGTGGGTTTGCCTGACTCTAGCAGCCCCGCCAGATAGGTCTCGAATTTATGGATAATCGCGCTATGGCGCTCATTCAGTTGGATGCCAACGCCTTCCTTACGACTCGCGCCCATGCCTTTTGGTGTTATCCAAACCACCCGCCCGGTCAAAGGAATACGTTCCGGCTCATCCATCAGGTCCAGCAGAATAAAAACCTCATCACCCAATGAATAGTTTTTTCGAGTTGAAATGAACAGGCCGCCATTTTTGACAAATGGCATATAACACGAGTAGAGAGCATGTTCATCTTTGATGGCTAAATTCAGAATACCGTTTCTGACACTGCCGCCAAATGCTTCCATATTCATAACAGACCCGAGCCGAATTTTGCTTAGTGTACTATATGCTGAACCGGGCGTTCCAGTTTGTTAAAAGCGTCGCAAGTTCAAAACGTGTGGATATTCAGCGCCATCATCTGGAAAGGTGCTGCCAATCGAGCATCAACTCCTCCCAGAGCAGATTGATATTGGGGTTGGCCGTGCTGAAAAGTCGCTTTTTGACCTGTACCAGCTTGTCGAGAAAGCGAAAGGACATCACCTGCTCTGCCCCCAACTGACCTGACTTAATGGCCGTCGAGACCCGATTATAAAGCCAGTCCACAGCCATCACTGACGGGGTGTTCACGCATTGCTCTGCCGCTGACAGAGGCTTAATAGCTCCGGAGCTAACCTTGTCGAGCAGTTGCTCAAATGTCTGGCGTTGCTGGAGAAGGTCCGACTCCAGCAACCGCAACGCTAGAAGTGGTCGGTCGGCCGCATACTCCATCAATTCCGCAAGCCCTTCGGATTTGGCCGTTACCTGTGCTAACCAGCGGCTTGATTCATCGTGTGAAGGCAGGGGAAAAGTCACTTTGCGACAGCGACTTCTCACCGTAGCCGGCAACCGGGAAAGTTCATGGCTGACGAGAAGAATATAGGTATCGCGGGCTGGCTCTTCCAGGTTCTTGAGCAGGGCATTTGCCGCACTCTGATTCATAGCTTCAGCAGGATTGATGACCACTACCTTGCGGCCACCCTGCATCGCTGTTTTACCCAGAAACTGCCCAAGCTCCCTCACCGGGTCAATCCGGATGGCCTTGCCGGATTCCTCAGGCTCTACCCGCAAAAAATCCGGGTGATTCCCCGCCTTGAACAACAAACATTGCTTGCAATTTTCACAGGCAAATCCCGCCAGGGGAGAATCACAGATCAGTCTGGCTGACAATGCAGTGGCAAACTGCTGTTTGCCCACAAACTCGGGTCCGGCCAAAAGTAGCGCATGTGGTAACCGCTCGCGCTCTGCCAGATCGTCCAGCATCTGCCATTGAGCTTTCTGCCAGGGATAGTGCATTAACGATGGAGTTATCGCGTTGTCAGTCATGAATAGCGTCTACAAATGCTTCCAGGGCTTCCCCAATCGAGCTCTGAACCTGAGGCAACGGTTGGGAGGCATCAATAATTCGGTACCGGCGCGGCTCTGCCGCAGCTCTGGCAAGATAGCAATCCCTGACCGCATGAAAAAATGCCAGTTTTTCCTGCTCGAAACGATCTGGCACTCCCCTCTCACTGGCTCTGGCCATACCCTGCTCAACACCGATATCAAGTAACAAGGTCAAATCCGGTCGCAGACTACCCTGCACCAGGGTTTCCAGCTGCGCAATTTTTTCTACAGCCACTCCACGCCCACCACCCTGATAGGCGTACGTCGCATCGGTAAAACGGTCGCAAAGTACCCACTTCCCAGCATTCATGGCTGGTCGGATGACCTGGGACAGGTGCTGTGCGCGCGCAGCAAACATCAGCAGCAACTCCGTATTTTCATCAACGACTTCTTCCCGAGGATTAACCAGTAAACCACGAATTTCCTCTGCCAGAGGCGTACCACCCGGTTCTCGTGTCGCGACGTAATCTAAGCCCTGCTGTTCCAGCCATTTCCTAATAAAAGCGATATTGGTGGTCTTGCCGACACCCTCACCACCCTCTACGGTGATAAATTGTGGTTTTAGAGCACGCATACGAAAGCCACAGTTTCCTTATTTGGGTTGTGAACGATAGTCTGAGCGACGCTGTAACTGGTACTTGCGCACCGCTTCCTGATGTTCCTCGAGGGTAGCAGAAAAATAATGGCTGCCATCACCCTTGGCGACAAAAAACAGGCTATCGCCATCTTCGGGATGCAGGGCCGCGTGAATTGCCTCACGGCCCGGCATGGCAATGGGCGTTGGTGGCAGCCCCTTAATCAGGTAAGTGTTGTAGTCGCTGTGCTGACGCAGGTGTTTGCGACGGATATTCCCTTTGTAAGCATCACCCAGTCCGTAAATCACAGTCGGATCTGTTTGCAGGCGCATGCCTTTCTGCAAACGTCGCACAAATACACCCGCAATTTGGCCCCGCTCTTCGGGCAAACCGGTTTCTTTTTCGATAATGGATGCCATGACCAGCGCTTCATAGGGGTCACCGTAAGGAAGGTCAGATAATCGGTTATTCCACTCCTCCGCCAACACGTCCTGCATACGCCGGTGAGCCCGCAGAAGGATATCCCGATCGGTCTCTCCTGCGCTGTAACTGTAGGTATCCGGAAAAAACCACCCCTCCGGGTGACTGATTTCCAAGCCCAGCTGTTCCAGTATTTGCTGCTGATTACCTGGTGTGAGCACATGATCCAGCTTTTCGATATTGCCCAGCAATGACAGCCAGTCAGAAAACTTTAACCCTTCAGGAAAGGTAAGACTGTACTGTATGACGTCCCCAGCAACCCACTTTGCCAGCAGATCGCGGGGAGTGACTCCGGGCTGTAAGAGGTATTCCCCCGCCTTGATTCCCGTCTGACCACTGAGGCGCCCGTAGAGTGTTAACACCTCGGGCCATTTAAGCAGCCCCTCTTTTTCCATCTGTTTCGCCTGCACCGTCAACGACGTTCCTGCAGGGACTTTGATGGACAACGAGCGGTTGAGCTTGAGTGGGCTTTCCAGATAATCCGTCAGCCACCAGTTGGCTGCTAACAGAATAGCCGCCGAGACACAGAAAAAAACAACGAGGACCTTACTTAAGCGCTGAAACATGTAAAGTTCTCTGATAAAGCACTGGAAACGGCTTTGGTAGCCTTACCCGGCTGCCATTGACCCACATCAGCGATATGCCGTACTGGCCAGATACCGGCTATAGAGTTACAGACAAACAACTCTTCCATACCAGAAAGACTTTCCAGGCTTAACTGTGATTCGCGTACAGGACAATTCATGGCTGGCATCAGCTTATCCATAAGGTACTGACGCATCACCCCTGCCACACCGCAGCTTTTCAGACTTGGGGTTAACCAGCTACCATCACGAAAACAGAACAGATTGGTCATTGTTCCCTCGATAATATGGCCCTCATTATCCCGCATCAGACCCTCCTGAAACTGATCCTGCCACTCCATGCGGGCCAGCACCTGTTCCAGGCGGTTGAGGTGTTTAATACCTGCTAACCTCGGGAAACTGGCCAGGCGCTGTTCGCAGACCATCGCTGAAATCCCTTCCGTAACCCAATGATTGGGATAGTCGGGCGGAGGCCCCCAGTGCACAATGAAATTTGGTGGGGTTTGGGGATACGTTCGGTAGCCTCTCGCTCCCTCGCCTGCGGTGCATATCACTTTCACCACGCCATGATCTGGGCAGCGACTGAGCAGCATCTCGAGGTAGGACTGGACTATGGTTGAATCAACCGGTATGGAAAGTCGTTCTGCACCACGTTTTAGGCGTTCGAGATGCAATTCTGACATCAGCAGCTTACCGTCACTGAGTCGAATGGTCTCAAAAATGCCATGGCCGTAGGCCAGCCCACGATCCCTTGCCGGAATAACATCCGACCATTGACCGTTAACCAGGCAAAAGCCTTCAACTGCACTCATGGTATGAATCAGTTCGACTAGTCAAAAAATATTAGAAATAAAAAAGCCGCTCGCGATGGAGCGGCTTTTATCAGTCAACAACCCAGCAGCATTAGCCAAGGTTGGCGTTGATGTAATCAATCGCGTTTTGGACTGTGGCAATCTTCTCAGCTTCTTCATCGGGAATTTCAGTATCGAATTCCTCTTCCAAAGCCATGATCAGTTCAACGGTATCCAAAGAGTCCGCGCCCAAATCTTCAACAAAAGAAGACTCCGGCTTAACGTCTTCTTCTTTAACGCCCAGTTGTTCTGCAACCATTTTGGCTACGCGTTCTTCAATGCTGCTCATGATATTTATTCTCTCCTGTATTAAGAAAGTATTCTGTTGCCCGGCCCTTTAAAAACCACCCCACAACAAGAAATCTGTTATTGACGGCATGTCAGGCGCGCATTTTACCTCAAATACTGCACGCTGTAACCGCTTTCAATAAAATCCTGATATTCACTGCAAATACAGTGAATTAGGCCATATACAACCCACCGTTGACGTGGATATTCTCGCCGGTGACATAGGCCCCACCCTCTCCCACCAGGAAGTCCACCACGGCCGCAATTTCTTCCGGCTCGCCCAGGCGATTCAGGGGTACCTGGGAGAGGATGGCCTCCCGTTGAGCTTCTGCGAGCTCTTTGGTCATATCCGTGTCAATAAACCCCGGAGATACGGCATTTACAGTAATGTTGCGTGGCCCCAGCTCCTTGGCCAGAGAGCGGGTAAATCCGCCCACACCGGCTTTGGTGGCACAGTAATTGGTTTGACCCACATTCCCCATCGCGCCCACCACAGAGCTGATATTGACTATTCGACCCCAGCGGGCCTTGGTCATACCCCTCAGACAGGCCTTGCTCAAGCGATAGATGGAGTTGAGGTTTGTGTCGATGACATCAAACCACTCATCATCTTTCATGCGCATCAGCAGATTATCCTTGGTGATACCGGCATTGTTCACTAGAATCAACGGCGCACCGTAAGTCTCGGTAATCGTGTTGATCAGGTTATCTACCGACTCCTGACTGGCCACGTCAAGCACCATACCGGCACCTTTAATACCTTTCTCCGCAAAGCGCGCCGAAATCTTTTCTGCGCCCGATTCGGAGGTTGCTGTTCCTATCACAATAGCCCCCTGGGCTCCCAGACTGTCGGAAATTGCTGCCCCGATACCACGACTGGCCCCTGTGACCAACGCAATTTTGTCCTGCAAACTCATCTTCCTCTCCTTTTTCTAAACACCACCGCAGTTAAACTGCGGCCAATGCCTCTTCGAGACAACCACAGTCTTCTGTAGCATAGCTGTTTAATGAACGTTCAATCCTTTTAGCAAGGCCACTGAGAACCTTGCCGGCCCCACATTCCACCAGGGTATCAATACCACTTGCAGTGAGGGTGTTGACACAGTCCACCCAGAGCACTGGGGCGGTAATTTGCTCAATCATCAGCTGCTTAATCTTTTCCGGGTCGCTCTCTGTTTGGGCGTGGACATTGTGTACAACCAGCACCTGCGGAGCAGAAAACTCGGTGGCAAGAATTTCACTGGCCAGACGATCTGCAGCAGGCTTCATCAGATTGGTATGGAAAGGTGCACTAACCGGCAAAGGCATCGCCCTTTTGGCTCCCGCCGATTTACAGCCTTCGATGGCGCGCTCAACAGCCGCAGCATTCCCCGCAATCACGACCTGACCGGGAGAGTTAAAGTTGACTGCAGCAACTTCTTCTCCCTGGCAGGCCTCCTCGCAGACCGCTTTGATCTTGTCATCGTCCAGACCAATGATGGCCGCCATCGCACCTTCACCTGGTGCCACGGCATCCTGCATATAAGCACCACGATTGCGCACCAGACGTACAGCGTCTGGGAAAGCGACTACGCCGGAGCAAACCAGCGCAGACCACTCACCAAGGCTGTGGCCGGCCATCAGGGCGGGCTGGACTCCGTTCTCCTGTTGCCAGATACGCCATACCGCAACACTAGCGGTCAGCAACAGTGGCTGGGTGCGCTCGGTCAGGGTTATCTCTTCCTGGCTGCCGTTTTGCACCAGGTCCCAGAGATCGTAGCCAAGCACTTCAGATGCTTCGGCAAAGGTTTCACCGATAACGGGGTATTTATCGGCAAGCTCTGCCAACATGCCCAGTTTTTGGGATCCCTGTCCGGGAAAGACAAATGCGAGATTATTTTTCATCGAATACCTCTGATTGATTACTCTTATCAGCCAACCGACTCTCAATCAGAGTCGGCAGGTCTTTTTCAACTTCGACTAAAGCCACTTCCACAGCCTTGGCAAAGCCCTCAACAGAAGCCCCGCCATGACTTTTAACCACCACTCCGCGCAAGCCCAACAGACTTGCACCATTATATTGGGCTGGGTCCACCTGATTAATCAGGCGTTTCAGTGCCGGTTTCATCAGCAGAGCCCCCAGTCTAGCCAGCAGGCTCTCAGACAGTGTCTGACGCAACAGACCCTGTATCATTTTCGCCACACCTTCACCGGTTTTTAGTGCCACATTGCCACTGAAGCCGTCACAGACCACGATATCTGCAACACCGGAGAACAAGGCATCACCTTCAACAAAACCGATGTAGTTGATACTGGGGTCCGCCTGCAACAATTCGGCAGCATCAAGTATTTCCTGCCGACCTTTTATGGCTTCAACACCGATGTTCAATAAACCCACCGAGGGAGCGTTTGTTGAAGGCGAGATCGCAGCCAGAGACGACATCAACGCAAATTCGTACAATTGGCGGGAGGTACACTCAAGATTAGCCCCCAGGTCGAGCAAATAGGTATAACCACGGCTGGTCGGCACCCGTGTACAGATGGCTGGACGACTGATGCCAGACAAGGTTCCCAGCTGAAACAGCGAGATTGCCATCAGCGCACCGGTATTGCCGGCGCTCACACAGGCCTGAGCCGTGCCATCTTTGACCAACGCTACCGCTTTCCACATGGAGGATTCGCGTTTATTGCGCAGGGCGCTGCCCGGCTTTTCATCCATGGCAACAGACTGTTCGCAATGGAGCACACTCAGTCGCCCGGCAAAACTTTCTTTGTCGGCGTTTAAAAAGGGCTGGATGTGTTTTTGATCGCCACAGAGAACAACCTTCAGATAAGGGTGCTGGCGAAGTATATCGAGAGATGCGGGGACCGTGATGCGGGGACCGAAATCCCCGCCCATGGCGTCAATGGCGAGACAGCGAGAGTCAGCCAAAAAAATACGTTCAGGTCAGCGGGGATTAGTCTTCGGCAGAAGCTACGACTTTCTTACCGCGGTAGAAACCATCAGCTGAAACGTGGTGACGACGGTGCTTTTCACCACTGACCGGATCAACGGACAAAGTGGGTCCAGTCAACGCATCATGTGAACGACGCATGCCACGCTTGGAACGGGTTTTACGGTTCTGTTGAACGGCCATTTTATACTCCTGATAAAAACTGTCTGTTATCTGTTAATTGTCGGGGCCACTGTTCTTCAGTTGCTCCAGAATACTAAAAGGGTTTTCTTTCTCGAAAGCCCCGGGTTCTTCCATAGCTGAAACATGTGTTTCAGCCTGGCAGGTATCTTGTGGATGGTACGTTACAAAGGGTAATGCCAGTAACAGCTCATCCTCAACCATCGCGGGCAAATCCGCAGTCTCTTGTTCTACCACCCACGGGTCCAGATCCTTGGGAAGTGATTTCGCTTCCTCTTCGGACCACACAATACCGAGCCGGAAATCGACAGTAAGAGGAAGCGCCATCGGCTGTAGGCAGCGCTGACAAGCCACTTCTACTGTAGCATCCACATGCCCTGCTACCACTTTTCGTCCCTGCTCAGCCAGCTCAAACACGAGCTCAGCTTGAATGGGAACGTTGATAGCCAGCACGGCATCCCGTAATCTTTCACAATGCGCGGCAGATACCTGCCCCGACAAGACTTCGCCCTGATTGGCCAAGCGTCTGGGATCCAGAATCCTAGGCAATTGACTTCTCTGAGGGGGTGTCGTCATAGGCGCGCCATAATAGTGATATCACTTTGATCTGTCAAAGAAAAATTCCTTCAGATCAGGGGTGTCAGAGATCATTTATAGAACCCGGCAAAAACCTTCAAAAAGCATCCCTAAGGGAATGCCAAAAAAGTTACCACTAGAGACAGGAGCCCCCTTGCAACAACTAATTCTTGCGTCCTCTTCAAGCTACCGTAAAAGCCTGCTTGACCGCCTGTGCCTACCCTATACTGCACATGCTCCGGATATCGACGAACGACGGCTACCCGGTGAAACACCTGACACCATGGTGCGCAGACTGTCGGAGAGCAAGGCGCGCGCTATCAGCACCCTATATCCAGACAACCTGATTATTGGCTCCGACCAAGTTGCCATCATTGATGACTACATACTTACCAAGCCCGGAAACTTCGCCGCTGCTCAACAACAACTGCGGAGACAATCCGGACAAAAAGTACGTTTCCTTACCGGTCTGGCACTGCTTAATAGTGCCAACGGTAGCAGCCAAGTCGACATCATCACCACCGATGTGGTGTTCAGGATGCTTAAAGAGGAAGAAATCTGTGCCTATCTGGAACGTGATGAGCCTTACAGCTGCGCTGGCAGTTTTCGCAGTGAGGGGCTGGGGATCACCCTTTTTGACGCAATCCATAGCAGCGACCCCACCGCTTTAATTGGGCTACCGCTGATTCGGCTCTGCCAGATGCTACGCAACGAAAACTATAAATTACTTTAGGTTTATATTTTATAAATTTGTTTTTTATATATATTTACAACATCATCGATTAGCGGAAACTGCTCAATACAGGCCAACGGCTGGTATTTCTGCAACCGATCAGGGTGATGAGCACCGTAGCTCACAGCAATCCGCGGCACACCGGCACTGACAGCCATAGCAAGGTCAAACTCCGTATCACCAACCATGATCGTTTGCTCGGGCGGAGTCTGGAATTCACTCATCAGCTCCAGCAACATCTTTGGGTCGGGCTTGCCGGCAGTTTCGTCAGCACAGCGACTGCCATGAAAAAAGTCATTCAATCCTCTGGCCTTCAACACGCGGTCCAGTCCCCGGCGACTCTTCCCGGTAGCCACAGTGAGTACGTAACCCTGCTCGTGCAATAACTCCAGCGTCTCCATCACCCCATCAAAAAAGGGAGATGGCTCTCTGTCCTGTTCAGCAAAATGGCGAGAATAGCTGTCTCTCATAGTAAGAATATGTTCACGGTCAATCCCTGGAAAAAGCGTTTCCAAAGCATCCACCAGACCGAGGCCGACAATGTCCCGTGCCGCATCATGGTGCGGAGCCGGCAAACCTGTCTCTTCAGCGGCGAGACAGATACAAGTCACAATTCGAGACAGGGAGTCACACAGCGTTCCATCCCAGTCAAATACCAGCAATTTCGCCATGAACTACCTCAACCGCACCAACACATGACTAAGCTCTTCCGGTAGTGGAGCCTCGATACTGAGCTTTTGCCCATCCGGGCCCTTAAACTGCAATTTCACGGCATGCAAAAACATGCGTTTCAAACCCGACTGTCGCAGCTGCCGGTTACACTCTTCATCACCATACTTGTCGTCACCGGCCAGCGGACAACCGGCAAATTGGCTGTGAACCCTGATCTGATGGGTTCTACCGGTCTCCAGCGTTGCCTCCATCAAAGTATGGCGATCAAATCGCTCCGATACAGCAAAATGTGTGACGGACGCTTTGCCTTCACCATCAACTCTGACGACCCGCTCACCAGATTTGAGCTCGTTTTTTCGAAGGGGAACATCAACGCGCTTCATACCTTTGGGCCAGCGACCACATACCAGCGCCTGATACACCTTTTTGACACGCCCATCCCGCATTTCATCCTGCAAGTGGCGAAGCGCCGAGCGTTTTTTGGCAACCATCAGGCAACCGGAGGTTTCTCTGTCGAGACGATGTACCAATTCCAGAAACGGCTGATCAGGGCGGGCAGCACGCAATGACTCGATGAGGCCCAGGCTTACCCCACTTCCACCGTGAACAGCCAGCCCCGCGGGTTTATTAATGACCAGCATGCTGTCATCTTCAAAAAGGATACTGCCCTCCAACAATTGCTGTAACCGAGGGCTTGGCCCGGGTGGAGCTTCACGCTCTGCAACCCGGATTGGCGGAATTCGTACCTGATCACCCACCTGAAGGCGATAATCCGCCTTGATTCTGGAGCGATTAACTCGCACCTCTCCTTTGCGCAAAATACGGTATACCCGGGATTTCGGAACCCCTTTGAGATAAGTCAGCAAGAAATTGTCGATACGCTGGCCCGCATGATGCTCGGTGATTTCAAGCATTTGTACGGCAACAGGTTTGCTATTAGCTTCAGGCATAGAGGATGACATTGACATAAGGCCCGCTATTCTATCAGCACAGCCTATTGGGCACATCATCATCGGATAAAACCTGAAAACACACACAGAATCATAAGATTATGTTCACATTTCATGGGCATAAATTGATGACAGCAAACATACCTGCTATATTCGCCATTCGTTAATTCCGGTATCACTGGGCACGCTAGTACACAAGTGGCCTCACCCGGTTGGGAAAGGTTTTATTACCCCCCGGTTTAACGCGGCGAAAGCCCCCTACTTATTAATTGGATTAATTCCGACGGCTGCTGACAGATGATTGCAGCTGTCACTGAGAAACCCGCGCTGATAGCGCAGCAGTAACCGAACAAAGAAACTTGAACGAAAGTTCTGTTCAAATGGTAGCGCAAGACAAGCTGTCGCATCCCTGCCCAACACACTAAAGAGGCACGGATAAGTAGAACGCCAGCTCGAGACTTGATTGGAGATAGTCTTGCCTACCTTGGACACTTGGCGACAAAACGATCAGAACCAACCCTTGAAGGCAACCCCGGACAGATTTAGTGACTGATAAAGGCAATACTTTTAGAATCAATAAGTTATACGACTAAATTAATTGGTTATTTAACTAATTTCGATACCTTTTGCCTGGCTTTTGTACGTGTGCTGTTCATGTTTCAGCGGTACTCCTGTTGCTTGTGATGCGCAAGACATTAGGAAAACTGAATGAAACGTATGCTGATAAACGCCTCCCAGCCTGAAGAGCTGAGGGTGGCACTGGTCGACGGACAACGTCTCTACGACCTCGACCTGGAAAACCGCACTAGAGAACAACGCAAGGCCAACATCTACAAAGGCAAAATCACCCGGGTAGAACCCAGCCTCGAAGCCGCTTTTGTTGATTACGGCGCTGAACGCCACGGCTTCCTTCCCCTGAAAGAAATCTCTCGCGAATACTTCACCAAAAAACCTTCTGACGTAGAAGGCCGCATCAAAATTCAGGATGTGGTCAAGGAAGGCACTGAAGTTGTGGTTCAGGTCGACAAGGAAGAGCGCGGCAACAAAGGGGCCGCCTTAACAACCTTTATCAGCCTGGCCGGTCGATACATGGTACTGATGCCCAACAACCCCCGCGCCGGTGGTATCTCACGCCGTATTGAGGGTGATGAGCGTTCAGAACTGAAAGCCGCCATGCGAGACCTGAAAACACCACAGGGCATGGGTGTTATTGTACGCACTGCCGGTATCGGTCGCTCTTCTGAAGAACTGCAATGGGATCTCGATTACCTGCTGCAACTGTGGGGAACCATCTGCGAAGAAGCCAACAAGGCCAAAGCGCCCCATTTTCTGTTCCAGGAAAGCAATGTCATCATTCGCGCAGTTCGGGACTACCTGCGCCAGGATGTCGGTGAAGTCATCGTCGACAACAGAGAAGCCTTCGATCTCGCATCGGCCTTTATCAAGCAGGTGATGCCCAATTTTGAAAGTCGGGTCAAATTTTACGAAGACTCCCTGCCCCTCTTTAACCGCTACCAGATTGAAAACCAGATCGAGACGGCTTTTGAGCGGGAAGTGAAGCTGCCATCTGGCGGTTCCATTGTGATCGATGTGACTGAGGCGCTGGTATCCATTGATATCAACTCTTCCAGGGCAACCCGTGGTGGTGATATTGAAGAAACAGCCCTGAGAACCAACCTTGAAGCCGCCGATGAAGTCGCCAGGCAGCTGCGCCTGAGAGACATGGGCGGACTGGTCGTGATTGATTTCATCGACATGACTTCCACCAAAAATCAGCGGGAAGTGGAAAATCGCATGCGCGACGCCCTGGAACTTGACCGCGCACGGGTTCAAGTTGGTCGTATTTCCCGTTTTGGCCTGCTGGAAATGTCTCGCCAACGCCTCAGGCCCTCTCTGGAAGAAACAACCTCCAAACTCTGCCCTAGGTGTCTTGGTCAGGGCACCATTCGAGGCACACGCTCACTGGCACTATCGATCCTGCGTCTGGTGGAAGAAGAGGCACAAAAAGAATTCAGTGCGGAAATACGTGCCATAACGCCAGTTTCAGTAGCAACGTTCCTGCTCAATGAAAAGCGCAAGGAAATCTTCGAAATTGAAAAACGCCATGGCGCAAAAATTATAGTACTACCCAGCGAGCAGCTGGAAACACCCCACTTTGAGGTGCAACGCATTCGCGAACAGGATGGTGTAACGACTGAGTACAGCTACCGTCTGGCCAGCGCTCACAACGAAGAGCTGCACAGCCAGGAGCAAGAGCTCGTTCAACCTGTTCCTCCAGCTCTGCAACCGGCAGTCAAGACACCTACGCCGTCTCAACCGGCGCCCATGCCAACGGAGAAACCGGTTGCCAAACGCAAACCTCAGAACAAGGAAAAACTGGGCCTTCTGAAACGTCTGATTGCACTCTTGTTTGGCACTGAAGAGCAGAAAGCACCAGCGAAGAAAACCGATCAGTCCCGCCCTGGTCGTGATGGTGGTCGAGACGATAGACGACCCCAAGGCCGCAGCCGTCGGCAGGATGACCGTCGCAACGGACGCAGCCGTAATCGTCCCAATGCGAAAGGAGACCAACGTGACAACCAGCAAAACCGGGAAGAGCAAAAGAATCGCCGTGAGCAGCAGCCACGGAAACCTCGCCCCGAACAGGAAGCAGTTCCCGAGACTATCGAGACTTCAGCCGCTGAAACTACCACGGACAATCGCCCTCCTCGCCGCGAAGGTGACAAACGCCGCAACCCGCGCCAGCGTAGACCAAGACGGGAAGTGCCTGCTGAACTACTGACCGCAGCCGGAATCGATAACCAGGCTGCAGAAGCAGATCCTGCGGCCGTTGAGGCGGTTTCACCCAGGAAGCAGCCGGAAACCGGATCACCTGAGACCCAGGAAACCCAGGCAGAGATTTTCACCATTGCCAATGTGGATACTGACACTGACGTGGCAGAAACGGACAAACCCAAAGCTACAGAGCCTGCGACACCTGAAGAGTCATCGGCGCAAGAAGCTCTTTCCTCGAATGTGGAGCTTTCAGCACATGAAGAGCCTTTAGCGAATGAGGAGCTATCAACAGAACAAGAGCCTTCAACCATTACCGAAGAGCCTGTGGTCGTTGCTGAGGAAGCGCCCTCAACCGCGGAAGAAACTCCTGAGATAGCCCCGGTGTCACAGGAATTACAGCCAACGCCTGCAGCTGAAGAAGCAACTGCTTCTGAACTACTTTCCGCAAGTGTACAAACATCGGCCGAGATAGCCCCTGCCACGGAAGCAGCGGTCATAACGGACGAACCAGAAGTAGAAACCAAAACTGTCGACAGCTCTGTATCGGAAGAAAATATCGCCTCCGAACATTCGCTGGAAACAACTGAGTCTGCACATGTTCTCGTGGAAACAGCGATGCAAGCAGAAGAAACTCCTATTGTTGAGACAGAGGAAAGGCCTATAGCGGAATCAGTATCCGCGGTTGGAGTACAAGACAATCTAGCGGAGATTACTGAGCCCTCAGATGAAGCTATAACCGACACTACTGAGCCATCAATCGAACCTGAGCTCCAAACAGAATCGGGACTGAAACGTGCGGGCAATGACCCAAGAATCCGTCCGCAACCAGTGCAAGCTGTCAAGATTGTCACCGACATCAGCACCAAGCCATCGCCACAGCCTTTGGACACTTCAAAACCGTCCCCGGTTGCGCTACCTGTCAGCCAGCACCCGAGAGCTGCCAACGACCCTAGAGCCAAATCTGCACCGGCTCTATCAAAGGAGTCAGACGAGACTGATAGCAGTAATGGGGATGACCTATCCCAAAGCGGCAGCCAGGGCGCCTAACTTCTGAAATGTCAGTGGATTCACCCTTGAACAGAGGGTAATCCACTGTATAATCTGCCGCACTTTTCGGGGCGATCCATTGCGGATAAACCGAACGTGAACTTCGCTATTTCCTGAATGCGAAGCCACATTAAAAAGTTACAGGAGGGGTGGCTGAGTGGTCGAAAGCACCGGTCTTGAAAACCGGCGTATCGAGAGGTACCCAGGGTTCGAATCCCTGCCCCTCCGCCAATAACGGTTTTTCCTTATCCAACAAGGACTTAGGAGACACCAAAAAACAAGATGTTTACGCTTTTGTTTACGTCTATTTGAAGCCCCTAGCTCAACACTAGGGGCTTTTTCTTTTAGCCTAACGCTAGGTTCTCCCACCTCAAATCTGATAGGTCTCCATTGCGCGTTATCATCTTCCGTGAGGGGTACTGACCAGTAACAAGACACCACACCACCCTAGCTCCAAGGTATACATATTTACCGAAGAAATGGACGGATGCTGTCCCTCTGCTGACCTTCACTGCCGATTTGCCCGCCTTCGCTTTATTCACAAGGTAATGCTGCCGGGGAGACGTAAAGTGCTCCAACGGTCTTACCTTCCAAGTAAGACTGCCCTTCTCTCTGTCATACTCAAGGCACTCCCTGAGATACTGAGGGCTTAACTCTTCATTATTCATTCATTGTTCCATCAATAAAAAAGGGGACACCCAGTAACCAGGTGTCCCCTTGTGTCCCTTATCGTCTTACATTCCGTAGTGAGCTTTGTACCGTTCTACCAGATGGAAGACCCCGGAAATATCACCGCGTCTGACAGTCTGTAAGAGCGTGCGTCTCTGAGCCGGTGTCACTGCTGAACTGACAAAGTAGTCTCGGACATGCTCCAAGTCTCCACCCTCGCCTAACAGCTCAGAAGCGCAGTTAAGACCAGCGTTGATGTAGTGTCCCATTGTCGAACGTATGAAGCGCTGTGTGTCCTCTACGGAGGCTCCAGCCTTCTCTGCCAGCTTGGACAAGGCGTTCTCACTGCCCATCAAAGCGGCTTCATAGACATCATCACCAGCGGCATTGATGGCGTACAGCTCCTGACCGGCTAGGTTTCCTGAGAGTGGCGCAATGTCTGGCACATGGTTTACACCGAACTCTTCCTTCTCGCTGGTGTGTTCGTTTGTCTCAATTGATTCATCATCAATAAGACCACACCGCACAGCCGTACCGTAGGTCATCTCTACGCCACCGATAGAGACCATTGTGTTCTCTTGGTACTCGGTGTGTACCTTACCGTCATCACCGCGCAGCATGTGGCCGTGGTCGTTTACGTAGTCATTCAGTGCGGCCTTACCAGCCAGTAGACGGTCACTGTATGCCTGTTTGTCTTGGTGCCATGTGTGAGGCGCAAAGTCCTTGCCTTGCATCTCTGCTAATTCATCATGCATTGAATAGTTGTTCATTTTTTAATCATCTCTGTGTGTGTAGTTTGTGGGTGGTGGGGGTGAAGGAACCTTGACTCAGCGGTAGGCGCTGCCCATATTCCTATTCTTGTTTCTGGCCTTGCTACTGAATAAGACCTGATCTCTCAGCTTCTTTAACCAGCATAGAGAGGCCAAGGGAACGTGATACGGAACGCCCCGCCTGCTCCCCCTTGTGCTTCTGGTAGCGCTCAAGTGAGCGTAGTGTGGACTCAGAACAATTGATGGTGACGGGTCGCAGCCTATCGCCCCCGCCGTTGCCGTAGTTGTATGCCTTGTGGGTCATTAGTGGTTTACCTCTTACATTACTTTTAAAAATAAACACCCGCCCACACATAGCTACATTGAGTAACTACACGTGGGCGGGTGCCGACGTCTTTTGGAATAACTCTGGGGAGTAACGACTAGCAGCCTTGGCCGCAGGTCTTACGCTGAATGAATGTTAAGGAACACAAAATCTACATTACTCCTATAGGTCGTATAAAAGATTGTATTGAGACCACACAGGCACTGATTAACTTAATGTATCGCATGAGAGATAGTCTCTATGTCACGTTTTTAATTATATTTTTTATCTTGTACACTCGCCTCACTTCAAACAAACACAAGGAATAAAGACAATGAATATGCGTGATGATGGATTCCCATTCATGGATGACCAAGAGGTAGGGATGTACCGGGAAGCTGTGGGTCTATCTGAGGAAGAAAGGACAGAAGAACATAACAAAGCGATACAACAGAAACACAATGAGGCGGACTTGTTGACGCTCCATGAACTGATGGAAAAGCTGAGAGATGGGGTGCCAGTCAGTGAGAGACTGAACAGGAAGCTAGAAGCCCTGTACCGGGTGTCTGATGAAGAGGGACTGACAGCCTGACGATAGGTAGACGCGGGGTGCAGAAAAACGAGCCGGACTCGAAATTCCGCACCCTGAAGACCTGAGTGGGGAAAAATTCCAGACCGGAAAAATTCCGCACCCTGAAGAGCTAGTGTCGCAAAAACCGGCCAGACCGGAAAATGCGAGTAGTGAAACACCACGTCCCACCACAGCACCTCTGGAAGAAAACGGAACGGTTCCGAAATGTGTCACCCCTGAAAGCGAAGCTGGACGTGAAGTCCATCACTGCGTGGGTACGGGTTGCCAAGAGTCAAGCTTACATTCTGACAAAGGACATCCGAAAGCACGTCACATGGATAAGAGACAAGCATATCGAGATTCTGAAGGAAGAAGGTAAGACCGTCCGTGAGATTGCAGCTGAAGTAGGATGCGGCATAGCTACAGTGTCACGACATGACGGTGTTCCAAACACGACAATGTCGCAAATGAAACAAGAAGATTAACCACAACCAGATAAGGGAAGCTGTATGTCCTTATTCACCACCGCAAAGAACCTTCACGACCTCGAAACCATGTGGTCTGCCTTTACTACTAACGAAGTGATGGCCCTCGACGACATCTACACTGGGTTACAAATGCGTGCCGATGGGACCGACAAAGCGACCGTAGATGATTACGTAGCGAAACTGGAAGCAGGCGTCACGTTCCCTCCGCTTGATGTCTTCGTAGTCGAGACATACGAAGGTGGAGCAGACTTCATCCTGACTGATGGCTACCACCGCTACTATGCCATGAAGGAAGCAGGCTTTGAGACTACAGCTGTACGCTGTTTCAGAGGTCGAACCATCGAAGAAGCAGAGATGTACGCTTCCTTCGCCAATGTGAAGAACGGGAAGAGTGCCACCAGTGAAGACATTACGCGGGCTATTGGACGCCTCCTGTGTCTTGAAGGTGCACAAGAGAAGTTTGTCGTGAAAGCGAAGCTGGACATCACGTCAATCGCAGCGTGGGTAGGGGTGACTGAGAAGGCAGCACGTAACCACACTGTTGATCTCCGTAAGCATGTAGAGCTGATGCGTGATTCCAAGATTGATCTTTTGAAGTACGAAGGACTGAGTAATCGGGCGATTGCTGCGGAAATGGGATGCGATCATAAGACAGTAGGCGCTGTACTGCGTGGGGAAAAACGGAACGGTTCCGAAATTCCCCACCATGAAGACTCCCCACGTCCCCCCACCTCACCTCACCCAAAGTCCCTATTCAATAATGGCGATGAGGAAGACAACACATGGATGCTCGATGACGACGACATGGAAGCGCTTGAAGACGAAGCACGTCCTATCGAAGAGAGAAGGCAAGCCGTCGAGCAAGCCAATAAGAAAGGATGGGAGAGCCTGACGAAGCAAATGGCTGACGAAGGGAAGGTCTCGAAGAAGAAGAAAGAGAAGCCTAGCAGGACCGAGCGTGCAGCTAATGCAATCAGTCTTGCTGTGATCGCGCTGTCCACTTTGGAAGAGGTTAATCCCGACCTGAAAGAGCTTTCAGACTACACAGACAAGAGTCCCGGTCTGGCTAACGATATTGTCGTCTTGTCTGCCTTCATGGAGACGCTGAGGGAACGACTAGAGACAGAAGAGATCGCGTAGAAAACTACAGGCACGGCATACAGGCGGCTGTACAAATAATGATCAATTAAGAAAACAAAAGGTAAGGCGCTATGCCTTACCAAACGTCTTCTGTCTGCCTGACCCCTAGCTTCTTACAGCTAGCGAAGGGTATACGCTTCATCTGTGGTCTTTCCTATCAGAGATAAATACAGATGAGAGCAGCGATGGGAGTCCTTGTGTGTCGCTGAGTCAGACCCATTGATACCTAGCGAAGGACTACAGCTTATCTATCAGTGTTTATCATCATTATTAATAACTATACAGAGAAGCACAGGTATACCCCTGTGTCTTATCCCTACCGGAGATACACAGGGTCTACCCATACATACACACAGAGTAATGACCTACAGACACCTAGTAATACACTAAGTATATATACTAGGTATTTGACCGGGGGACGGCTAACGGCCCACCTATAGGTCGGGTTATTAATTGATCAGTTTTATAGAGCCCCTCAAAGGTACTTGTAGAGGGTGCTGAGTCCTATCTTCAGCTGCTTCGCTACGCTCTTCTTATCCTGTCCCTGTTCTATCAGCATCTTTGCTGTCTTGATCGTTGCAGGGTCCAGCGCCTTGCGTCCTGTGTACTTGCCTTCAGCCTTGGCCCGAGCAATACCGATAGCCTGTCGTTCTTTCAATTGTTCTCTTTCCATCTTAGCCAGACCAGCCATGACGGTAAGGATCATCTCTCCGGCAGCACTGGTAACGTCCAGTCCCCCCAGTTGATCTATCTTCAGATGAACGCCCCGCCCTTTCAGCTCTTCAGCAACAGACAAGACCTCCTGTGTATTCCTACCGATCCGTGACACCTCGCGTACCACCAGCGTATCGCCCTCAGAAAGCGATTTGAGCAGCTTTTGGAACTTGGGCCTGTCTGTGGTCTTCCCTGTGAACTTCTCTTCTACAGCGTAATCGTGGGCGTACCGTGAGGACAGGTAGGCCACCTGTTGCTCTGCGTTCTGCTCTTCTGTGCTGACTCTGGAGTAGATGTATGTGGTCATGGCGTATTTCCATATAGGTTCTTAGATGTTTATAGAATGCATGATTCTACATACGAAGACAACCCTAAATAGAAAGACAATTCTATTCCAGCTAGGGGATACTCTAAGTAGAAAGTGCGACAAAACGGAACGGTTCCGAAATGTCGCCACCAAGCCCACAGAATACGGTATAAACAGATTCTATCGAAATGTATAGTCTGATAGCCTTAACCGGAGAACCGCCGTGTAAAGCTACGCTGTGAGCTTGTGTGGGCATTGATGAAAGACGAGAGAGACAAGGGGGTATACGGGGGGAATTTCGGTCGGCTGTCTAATTGAAAAGGCGCTCAGATTTTTTCTAGGTTTTGAACCTCTTAAAACACCTCACGCCAAACATATGCATAGTCTTTTCTGTGAACAGCTCTATCTCACTATCAATGTCATACTTAAGGTAGTGACGCCATGTACGCTCTTCGTGGACGTAGGGACTAGATAAACTTGGCTTCCCTTCCCAGCCACCTTCATAGAGCGTCTGAGTGACCCTAGCCCCATGTTGCTTAATGTATAGTTCACATATTTCAGCAGCACAGCGCCTTCTGTATACTTCAACTCTTGAGGCAATTGTGTCCTCTATCATCTTTACCAAAGGCGGGTCAGGCAAGAAGCTGTCATCACATTTAGGCAATCTGGACTCTACAATATCTACCAACTCGGAAATGCAGTCCCTCGCCCTCACTCTCTCATCACTGGTCATTGGAGTGGCTTTCCAAGTCGCTAAAAACAATTCCATTTTAGACTTAACATACCGCTCTACATCACTTTGCAAATAACCTCGAAGGGACTCGTAGTTCTCTCTCGCCCTCTCCTCTTCCCACCTGATCTCGTCCTTGATTCGCTGCTGCTTTGCCTGCTTCTCTTTGTTAATTTCTTCGTCAATTAGCTTCTTCTGAGCTACTTCCCATTCATTGCACTTTATGACCTCACTATCGAACAGTGGGAAGTTGAGCCACTTCGTGTACCTTTCTTTATAAAGTCTTTGTTTGATTAAATCACTGCCCAGCTCGTCTAAGTTAATACCAGAACAATCTACTTCTATTACGTAGAGTCCGTCTTTTTGTATTTTTTCTAGTTTTTCACCCTTAACTGAATTGGTGCAATAAACCTCTATTGCCAAAACGCCACGCTCGAAAGCACAAGACACGTCGGGGGTATATAGATTTGATATAGTCTTATCTTCTTCTTTCTGGTCGCTTATCTCCCACTCACGACTCTCACAAACTTGATAAGGACGTATTGATCTCCCCCGGTATCTTCCAAAATGGTAACGATAAGGAGGAAGGTACAACGACGGCTGTGCAGCTATATGCTGCTTTACAAAAGAGTGGACGATACTTTCATAGGCTTTGCTAGGGTTCCCGCACTCTCTAGTGTTCCCATCTGAATCTTTACAGTGCCTAAAGTGTTTTTTTATTTTCTCTTTAGGATGCACCGCCTCTAACGGCCACTCACACCCAGGACAAACACAGTTGCACCTCTTACCGTTCAGTACCGCTGAAACTGATAATAACTTCCCGCTTTCTTTTTCCCTTGCCCATACCAAGGAGCCTTTATAACTACATCCTGTATCATTCACGCGCTACTTCCTTACTATGGCCAGACCACACACTTCTCTACATCATTTCTGAGCTGTTCCAGTGCTGGCCCCTCACTGTACAGACCATAAGATAGACTCAACGTCCTTGTGTGTCCCATGATCCAGACTGCCCTATTCTCTGGGACTTCCGCTTGCTCAAGGTTGGTCGCCATGTGGACCCGGAAGCTGTGGAAGCTCTGAGAACGCTTGGTAATCCCTAGCTTTCTCTTCAGGTTTCCGAACTGCTTACTGTACTTGTCGCCTGTCTTCCTGTCTTTCCTGTGACTCTCCAATTCAGGAAACAATAACAAATGATCGGAACTATCTCGCCATGTCAGCAACTGGTCAGAGAGGGAGCTGTGTATCGGGATGCGTCTACCAGAATTTATGGTCTTTCCCTTGTACACGTCCACGCCCTCAGCAATGGCCAGATAGACTATTCCTTTGTCTTCCTTGACCTGTGCCCTCTGAAGAGAACAAAGCTCTTCTATTCGACATCCTGTAGCGTAGGCGAGACGTGGTAGAAAGTACTTGTGGTAGTCCTTTGTTGAGGTCTGGTAGCGTTCCGTCCCCCTGAAGATGGCCTTCAGCTGATCGTCTGAGAAACGCTCGAATGACTGACTGTCTTTCCGTGAGACCCTGTGTCCGTCAAAGGGATTGCGCCGGTCTTCCTCTATCAATTCATCATCAAGCGCTACCTGATAAATAGAGGACAACAGATTCACACGATTGCTTACCGTCTTCCCTGCGTACTTGCCACCGTACTCGCTTGAGATGCACCGAATAAACTCTTTCACTTCTTTGCGGGTGATGGACTGTAGTGTCACGTCTGGCAGCTGCCGGTACTCAAGGAACAGCCCTACGGCTCTCTCAGCCTGACCTATTGTCTTCTCAGTGACACGCCCTGCCCTATCTTCTTTGTAGGCGTTCAGGGCATCCTTCAGGGTGCAGCGGGCAAGCTCTGAGTCATGGCCCCGGAAAGACACACGGAGCGCTTCGCGGAACGCTAGGTCTTCCTCTGTCTTTGGTTCTTTATCAATGACTGTGTAGTACGCATCTTCGAGGTCTTCATCACTCGCATGTTTCATTCCATGTAGGTGCGCCTTGAACAGGGAACGTGCGTCCTCACCAGCTCCCCGGACATCCTGAACCACCTTCATACACTCAGCGAGGGCTAGCACTTTCCTTACGTTCGCTTCTCGTAGACTGTGGGTTTGTAGACTCTTGGTAACGTACTGCTTACCCCCGAATGCTTCTTTACAATCCTTTGGCACTCTCCAATGGAATAACCATAGATCGCCCCGTTGCGTGAGGTATTTTGTGTCTGCCATGTGTCCCTACTGCGTGGTCTGAAAAGAGGTGGTTTTCAGGTAGATGTTTACGTCTTTGTTGACGTATAATGCCGCGCAATCGCAAGTGGCACAAGGGGTCTAGCGTTGAGAGGTGGTCGGCAATACGTCCCTGCCCCTCCGCCATATTTAAAAAACCCTTGTCATGCAGGGGTTTTTTTTTGAGTATAAATAACGACATGCAGATAAAATGTCGGCGAGAAAAAAGAGGTTTGAACAATGGATAGACCACATGTAGAACGTGGAGACTGGATCATGTTGAAGGCATGTGAAGAGCAAGAAAGTGTGGAAGCCCGTGTCTACAATGTCCACGAAGACGGCTCCCTGTTCGTGGGTTACCACATGGGCAGCTTTAAAACCATGAAGGCCAAGGCTATCTGGGCTGACACCTTCTGGAAAGTGATTGACTAAGCCTTAGCCACCCAGTAACCCGCTTTCAGGCTGGAGTGCCCCCATAAAAAAACACCGCGATCAACGCGGTGTTTTTTTGTTTGTGTTGCAGCCAGAGGCAATAAGCTGTTTTACAGTGACGATTTCGGGCTTTCGGCATTATCGTTAGGCATCATAACTATCAGGGGACTACCTTCAGTTGCAGCCCAGGAGAAGCCTATATCATTCAGGCGTTGCATTTTATCCTGCGAGAGAAAATTGAAATGCAGGTCAGCACGCTGTTTTATGACCCAGGCACCCAAGTCCAGATCACCATCAACAATATATTTTTTCGGAACCAGGCAGTCGCCATTTTGAGCTTTGTAGACTTCAAGTTGGCCAAATGCCCTTTCCCACTCATACTCGCGAATATTCCATACAAAATTGATAGCATCCAGACGGTGGAACTTATCGCGGGGATATACGCCATCGTAATCACGCTGAGTCGCGACCCAAAGCCACAAGGGGACTTTATTATCTTTGCTGCGATAGCCCTTGGGAACGATGCAATGGCCGTGCTCGTCGTAGAAGTTCTGCAGTGCAGCAAACCCTGTTTCCCAACGCAGGTCCTCCATATCCCAGATGAAATGAAGCTTATCCAGACGCTGGAATTGTTCCTCGGAAACCTTGCCTTCTGCATAATCACGGCGAACTTTTTCAACCCAATGCCACAGGGAGTGGCCAGTTGAACTCTTGTAACCGTGGGGAACCAAGCAATTGCCATATTTTTCACGGAAAGCTGCTATCTCAGCGAACCATTCTTCCCAGGGCACAGCATTCGTTTCTTCTAATTTGGTATCGTAGTCTTTCAGTTTTACATCATTCATAGCAGTTTTTTATCACATAGTGAAGAGGAGCAACAGTAATACATAACCACCAGCACACTCAAACGAGAAATGAGTCTATTTACTCAATTTCCTGGATTTGGGACCTTTGTTCGACTCAAACGTTACAAAGGGTACCCAAACCCGCCATATGCGCCTGATGAATATCGGCGGCGGATTTTATAACAAAAGTGCAGTGGCCAGAAATAACATCAACCCCATACCCAAAATATCGGTAAATGTGGTGAGAAAAATACTGCTGGCCATCGCTGGATCCGCCCCAAAACGCCGTAAAGTCAGGGGCACTAGCACCCCAAAAATACCGCTCCCAGTACAGGCACCTATCATGGCAACGAGAATGACAAGTGCCAGCATCATCGGCTGTTCTGCACCGCTGATGCCGGCGTAAAGCCACATGGCTACGGCTGCCACCACACCGACAAATAGACCATTCATCGCACCCAACACAATCTCCTTGCGCAGCAGCTTGCTCACCGGATAGCCACCTAACTCTCCCAGGGTGATTCCCCTTAGAGTGATAGCGAGCGCCTGACAACCGGTGTTACCACTCTGCCCAGCTAATACCGGCAGGAACACTGCCAGCGCGACGATACGCGCAATAGTATCCTCAAACATGCCCACCACAAATGCAGCGGCAAATGCCGTGATCAGGTTGACTTGAAGCCAGGGATGTCGCATCCAGAAAGCGTCAAGAATACTCGTGGTCACCCGTTCTTCCTTATCCAATCCCACCATGGATCCCGACTGGGCACTGATTTCTGTCGCTATGTATTCAAACAGCTTCCAGCTGAAAACCAGGCCAATCAGGCGATTATTGTCGCCAACCACCGGATAGAGTCGATAATGGCGTTTCAAAGCTTCGTTGACAGCCTGCGACATATCCGTATCGGCAGAAAATGCAAAGGGGTTTTCCGTCATGATCTCGCCCAGGGTTTGCGCTGGGCTGGCCAGCAACAGATCACGCATCGCAACCACACCCATCAGGTGTGAACCCTCATCCACCACATAGATATAGGTGATGCTGGAGACTTCCCGAAGGTGGACGATATAGTCCAGTGCACCAGCTACCGTGGTCGCCATGGGTAATACCCCAATTGGGGCCGACATTAGGGTTTCCACTGTCCCCTTGATGCCGCTGACAAGCTCAGAAGTTTCGGCAATGCTCTGGGAAGCCGTACCCGGCAAATGAGAAGCAATTAGCAGCGCTTTTTCGGATGGTAGTTCTGTTAATACCTGATGGATCGTGTGCTGAGGCTGACCACCGAGTACAGCTGCAGCACTGATAGGCTCCAAGCTGGCCACTTTTGTAAACAATTTTGAATGGGGGCTACTATCCATTGCCTACCACCTTTTAACCTGGTTAATGATTATGCCTTTCAGCTTAGCAGAGCACTCTTGACTGTGAATGATTCCCAATATCGCTGATTCGGAATCGGGATGATAGTCCTATCACCTGAGGTGACAGGACAGTAACCATTTTTTCACCACGGGACTACGTGGCGACACTGTCATAGCCCCCACAGAATACACCCACATTTTTAGCACCTAGTGCTGGTTTCAACAGGAGTTTGGTGCCAGACGGCAGGCAATTAGGGTTTACTGAGTATCAACGCTGTTCGAATCGGATTTTGCCCAAATCGTGACATTTTCAGAAAATCTTCATTAGCAATTGGCAGGTGCTGATTATCAATGCCACTGGCACTCTGCTCGTCCGGGTTTGGGTCGGGGTCATGGACATAGATACAGTCTTCATCAAAACCACTCATGGTCACCCAATGTGGAGCTTTGCGCCCGTCCATGCGGTAGGTGCTGATGAGGATAATCGGGATATTGCCCTTCCTGAATTCATTGATCAGGTCGGTATGGCGGAAATCCCGGTAGCGGATCTTGATGGACTGCTTTTTTGCCTGGGACACAAACTCTTGGTGTACCAGTTCAATCACCCGCTTTTTGTTTTCATCCCGTACGCTGTCAACAAACAGTGTGGTATCACGATTGAGCCACACCTTTACACCGTAACCCCGCTGCCTGGCTGCCAGAGCAAGGCCCACCGGATGACAGCCTCCATGGCCGGACGTCATGAATATCGTGGTTGCTTCACGCCAGATCTGTAACTCCTCATGCTGATTCGGGCTATAGGATTTGGACAGGCCTCGCATGGCCATCATCAATGCTGCAGGGCCACAGGTAAAATTGGTTGTCTGGGGTATCCAGGGTATCGCCCGGTTTTCTGCTACGGGCGGCACCGTGCGTATGCACTTCTGCATGCGAAGCGCATCATGGTTGTCCTCGTAATAGTTGCGGTAAATACCAAAGGGCTGATAACCCAGGGAATTATAAAGAGCGATGGCCGGAGCATTGTCGACATTCACTTCCAATCGCAAAAATACTCTGCCTGCTGCTTTGCTCAGCTTTTCGCCCTCCTCCATCAGTTTTCTGCCAATGCCAAAGCTCCTGAACGACGGGTCAATGGCGATGGAATACAGCCGGGCCAGCGCTGTACCTCGAAAGAAAATGATCAGGCTGTACCCCACCAGCTGGGAATCGAGTTCCGCCACAATGAACGCGCAGTGATCCACCTGAATCCAGTGCCGAAAACTGCGTCGACTGAGTCGATCACTGGTAAAGCAGATTTTTTCCAGACGCAACAAGGCAGCCAGATCCGACCCTACTGCAGGCCGGAACTTTACATCTGAATTCATTGCGTTGCTCCCGAATTTCCCGAAAGGCCCTGCAAGGCCTGCTGTATGACCTGTCGTGCTCTGAAAATCACAGCCTCACGCCAGCCAATATCCTGAGGATTAAAATGAGCCTCCATTCGCGCCCCGGCTTCATCTTTGGACAAGGCGCCTGGAACTCCTCCGCGCCAGGCACAAGCCTCATCATGTAACACGGCAAATAGTGAATCTGTGCCCAAGGTGCCAAATTCCAGTGTTACAAAACAGCTCTCGCTCCCCATCACCTTATGCCATCTGTAATCCAGCAAACCGAGCTTGGGGACCGAGCAGGATGTTCCTCGATCCGGTAGCCCGCAACCCGGGCCAAACCATTGCCTGGCGGTGCGTGCGGAACCGCTTTCCGCGGGATGATCACAGATCACCTCACCGTATCCATAAGGACCCAGACCCGTATGAACGTCAATGACCGCCAACTGCCTTTCTGACAGCCTGTACCCATTGATCAAATTCTCAATCACTTCGCGGCTGAAGCTGGGGCCTGAACCACCATAAAACGGTCCATCGGGGTCAGCGTACTGACCGCCACTATAGGCAATTTCGTACTCCCGCTGCCCCACTCTATTGCGAAAGCTGTGGATAGCTCGTTCCCGTGCTTCGCTATCAACAATCCCCAACAAGGGTTGAAGCTCCAGGTAACCAGGGTTCTCGGGTAGAGGTTGGGTGAAATCGATAAAGTTTCTGTTCACATCAACACCCTGGTCGTCACAGCGTCGGTAATTGGCGTAACCCCAGGGATTAAGTGCATGAATCAGTAGCAGAGCCGTCTCGGCGGGCAAATGCAACAGACCGGCATCCAGCTGGCGAAGACAATCCAGTTCCACGGCACTACCCGCATACCCCTCCACACCATGTGTACCACTGATCAGCACCAGAACTTTGGGAGCAGCGTCAGGGCCAACCCAGGCCGTTTGGCATCGCAGTTCCTGAACATGGTCCAGGGTGAAATCATTCTGATGGTGAGTGGTGGATAGTCTGCGGACGGCTTCTTGCCATAAATCACAGGCCTGGCGGTAATCCTTCGGGAAAATATCCTCGGAGAACGCCTGCAACAAACTGATGTACGACATACCAGCACCCTGAACGATATCGCGATCATAGCGGCAAAACGGTTAACCCGTAAGTGGTCAAATGCCTTTAGCACCCAGCGAAGCCGTTGAACCCTGTTCCTCGATTCGGGTCAAACAGACTTACAGATCATCAACATCCATGGTTAGGAATTATGCGCGTTCGTGCCGTACTCATATTAGCTATTATCGTCCACTCATCACTGGCCTTTTCAGCCACCGAAAAAGCCATCTTTGCCGGTGGTTGTTTCTGGTGCATGGAGCCGCCTTTTGACAAGCTGGAGGGTGTCATTACCACGGTCTCCGGATATACCGGTGGCAGCAAGGAAAACCCGACCTACCGTGAAGTATCCTCCGGTCAAAGCGGCCATTTTGAAGCAGTAGAAGTCACTTACGATCCGGAAAAGATCAGTTACCAGCAGTTATTGACAACCTTCTGGACGAATATTGATCCGCTGAATAGCAAAGGTCAGTTCTGTGACCGCGGCAGCCAGTATTTAAGCGCCATCTTTTATCTCAACGAAGCGCAGGAAAAAGCCGCAAGAGCATCCAAACAGGCACTGACCGATAGCGACCTATTCAACAAGGACATCGTTACCCGGATACTACCCGTGAAAACATTTTTCCCGGCGGAAAGTTACCATCAGGACTACTACATGAAGAATCCACTGAAGTACCACTACTACAGAAATGGCTGTGGTCGCGATGTTCGTCTTAAACAATTGTGGAAAGGAGCAACACTTCCGTTTTCAGTTAATTAAGCCGCGTTGACGATTCCATGAAAACAGATCTGTATCAAAAAACAGGTGCCTGAAGATTTAACCACGGCTGAAATCCCACACCAGTTTGACGCATATCAACTGTCAATCCACAAGCTGGCGTTAGTGTTACCCAATCCCCGCAGAAACATCACGGGCAAGGGAACATGTACAGCAATGAAAACTCAACTGGCGCCTTCCACGCTCACTCGCCAATGGAAGCAGAGGTATTTAAGCCGTTGCTGACCTGCGCCCAAGGAAAGTTGTTTGATGACCACCCCTTTGCGAGCCCCATTGCCCTGAACCTGTTTTTTCCCGATGAACCCTATCCTGACTATGTCGACTTGCTAACCCGTGAGATCGGTTTTTACGCAAAACATTTCCATCACCGACGTCTGACAAAAATATGGTTTCGCGGCAAACCGCTGTTGACCATGAAAGCTGGCGAACTCGCTGAGCTGGCTTTTTATACCCACCAGCTTTTTTACAGAGAGCCAGGTGGCTCCGAAGAATATGGTTTTGAGTGCCAGCCAAGTGATATTACTCCGGGTAATCTTGCCTTGATGAAGGGCCTGCGTTTCAACCATCTGACTTTCTCCCTGAATACTTCCCTGCCACCCAAAAAGCAGAAAACCTCACAAATACTTTCGATCATCGACGAATATGATTTTCAGGAATGTCGTTACAGACTCGATATCTCAAATACTGACCCAGATACCCTATTCTGCTGGCTCGACACACTGATAACCCATCATCCACGCATGATTGAAATACAGGGCCTCGATGGGATGGACGGCTCAGTAACACTGGCATCACTTGCAGATCATTTCAGTGCCCAGGCATATCACCTGTTGGGGGACCGCTTTTTTGTTCCAGCTGATCACATGTTGTTGTCGCTGCAGAAACAGTCAGACCTGCAATATACACCCTGGGGTTTATGTCAACGACAATTGGGCGACTGGCTGGGTGTCGGTGTTGATGCTTTAGGAAAACTGGGCAGTGGCTATTATCAGAACCACTTGTCATCTCACCAATACCGCGATGCCATTCGCAACAATCAGCTCCCCATCTGTTTCAGCGCCTCCTACGCTGAAGGTCATGAAAAAACTCTAGCCTGGAAACTGGTTGACCAACTCCTCTGTTACCACTGCCTGCCCATACAATCCATCACTGACACGGCCAGGGTTTCAGAAAGCATCCATGGGGTCATAGAAAAGGCGGAGAAACTGGCTTGGCTGAACAGGCATAAAAAAGACCTGATACTGGCGGAAAATGGCCTGAACCATCTGACACAATTCTGCCAGGAGCTACAGAGCCTCTGAGACACCCCCTCAGACTTTCATCCAGATGACCTACAGGGTAATCAGCTATATAATCCCTGCCTAATACCACACGTGATCATTTCCATGGATGCAAAGTGCCCACACAATAGTGAAGTAAATTGTGGCGATTGCCGCATGAATGCGCTCTGCTTGCCATTAGCCCTGCAAGCAAAGGAAGTAGAGCGCCTCGATGAAATTGTTCAGCGCGGTCGTCCACTTCAGCGCGACAATCACATTTATCGGGCTGGCGAAGAGTTCCGCTCTGTTTATGCCGTTCGCAGCGGCTCTATCAAAAGCTATACCGTTAGCAATGACGGCGTTGAACAGGTCACCGGGTTTCACCTACCAGGTGAAATTTTCGGGATGGACGGCATCGGCCAGAATCGCTATACCAACTCTGCCACCGCCATGGAAACATCATCAGTCTGTGAAATTCCCTTTAATCGGCTGCAAGAGTTGAGTATCGCCATACCTACCCTGCAACGACATTTTTTCCAACTAATGAGTATGGAAATCACCAACGACCAGCACCTGATCACCCTGCTCAGTAAAAACAGCGCTGAAGAGCGGGTGGCAACCCTTCTGTTGAGCATTTCCAATCGTAACCTGCGGCGCAAACTCTCTCCTACCCGCTTCCGCCTGCCTATGTCACGAGCGGACATTGGTAACTATCTTGGCCTGACCGTCGAAACGGTTAGCCGGGTGTTTGGCCGTTTCCAGAAACAGGACATGCTGATGGTGGACAAGAAAGAAATTGAAGTACTTGATCTGGAAAAACTGAGGCAACTTGCCAACTGAATAGTTTCCAATAAAAAGCCGGGCTATTGCCCGGCTTTTTATTGCCTACAAGCCTAACTTAGAACTTGTAGCCCACTCCCACCATATAAACCATCGGATCAATATCAACATCAGCTTTGATCACATCGCCACTATCAAACTTGAACTTAGCATCAGTGTCGATATCCAGATACCAGATACTGGCATTAACCAGCCAGTGCTCATTGATCTGATAGTCCGCCCCAATTTGGAAGGCGTAACCCCAGGAGTCATCCAACTCCAAGGAACCATGACCCAGAACACCTTCCAGCTCACTATCCACATCTTCGTCAAAGAAATTGGTGTAGTTGATGCCAGCACCAATGTAAGGCTGGAATTTGGAGTCAGCCGCCATCGGGAAATATTGCAAAGTGACGGTCGGCGGCAAGTGCTTGGTTGATCCAGCATCCAGCTTGGTACCATTACCCAAGTCTGCTTTGATGTCGTGATCAAATGGAGTAGCCGCTAACAGGCCAATACCCCAATGTTCTTTAATCATGTAAGTCAGAGTAATGCCCAGCTGGGTATCATCATCTACCTCTGCTTCACTTCCTGGCCAAGTAGCGGCATTACCATTGAGCGCCAGAGCATCGCTATCATCATTAGGGTCAACGTTGGCTGCACCCGCACGCACAATAAAATCGCCAGGCTGATAAGCCATGGCTGCAGTTGCTCCCATCAACAAAGTGCCAGCCAAAACTGCATGAATGGCTAGTGATAACGCTTTTTGCTTTTTCATTTACTTTCTCCCGTGGGGTAATTCCTAAAACACAGGAGTAGTAAATCAGCTTGGGTACTTACCGAACTTGATCTGGATTAAGTAAAGGATGCCTCTCGATTGAGCTAGATCAATTGACAGTGATTGTCACCGGTTCCGACAACACTGGGGGGTTGTGAGGGATATGGTGATGGTCTCCAAGAAGCAGCTGCAGGGTATGTTTACCCGGGGCCAATTCAATAGTGACTTCAGTCTGCCCGCCCCCAAAATGCTTGTGATGATCATCGGCCGGTATCGGGCTATCCATTGCGGGCAGCTCTGCCACATCAATCAATAGATGGTGGTGACCGGTCTTGGCTTTTTCAACGCCCGCTGGAGCCACACCAATGCCACTGAGACCAAATTGCACAGTAACAGGACTGGATACCGTTGCCCCGTCGGCGGGTGAAATAATATAAGCCTTGGCAGCCTCAGGCGCGGGAGTTTCACCGGCCATCAGCAGCGGAGATACGGCAATTGCCGCAGTTATCATGAGTGTTTTGACAAATTTCATGGTTTTCCTCAGATTGTTGTATTGATTATTGTTCACCACTTTACACAAGAATTTTCGCCTGATCAGCTTGACTTGCCACCCCCCAGGCACTGGGGTGAATCAGGCACCTGGGCACGTGCAGCCCATTCATCAGGTAAGTAAGTATGCAATGCCAGAGCGTGAACCCCCGCGTCCAACTCATCACCCAGCAGGCGATAGACCTGTTGGTGACGCTGCACTTGTCTCTGTCCCTCAAAAGCACTGGTGACAATCACCAGCTTGAAATGGGTCTCGGAATTGGGCGGCACGGAATGCATATGGCTCTCATTGATCACCTCAAGATGATCCGGGCTAAGTGCCCGCTGTATTTTGTCTTCAATCGTTTGCTTAACGCTCATCGTTACCTCTTTTGTACAACCTTAACCGCCTACTAGCGTGATCATAACACCGGCGGCTACTGCAGAGCCGATCACCCCTGCCACATTAGGACCCATGGCATGCATCAGCAGGTAATTGTGCGGATCTGATTGCAATCCCACTTTATTGGAAACCCGTGCAGCCATGGGTACGGCTGACACACCTGCTGAACCGATCAGGGGGTTGATGGGATGTTTGCTCAACAGATTCATCACCTTGGCCATAAGCACACCCGCTGCCGTACCAATGGCAAAAGCAACAATCCCCAACAGCAGAATTCCCAAGGTTTCCGCATTGAGGAATTTTTCGGCACTCATCTTCGAGCCTACCCCCAACCCCAGAAAGATCGTCACCGTGTTGATCAGGGCATTCTGGGCAGTATCACTGAGGCGTGCCACCACACCACACTCCCGCATCAGGTTCCCCAGACAGAACATACCTAACAGAGGCGCGGCGCTGGGTAGCAGCAGGGCCACCAGGATCAGTAGGGTCAGCGGAAAAATGATTTTTTCACGCTGGGAAACGGGACGGAGCTGCTCCATGCGGATGGCGCGTTCTTTTTTCGTAGTGAGCAGTTTCATAATGGGCGGTTGAATGATGGGCACCAGCGCCATGTAGGAATAGGCCGCCACAGCGATGGCCCCCAATAGATCTGGCGATAACAGGCTCGTTACGTAAATGGCCGTCGGTCCGTCCGCCCCGCCGATAATGCCGATGGATGCCGCATCCCTCAGGCTAAACTCAAGAATCCCAAAATGGCTGAGTCCAATGGCACCCAATACCGTGGCAAAAATACCAAACTGGGCTGCGGCCCCCAAAAACAGAGTTTTCGGGTTAGCCAACATGGGACCGAAGTCCGTCATCGCCCCCACGCCCATGAAAATCAGTAATGGAAAAATACCGGTGGCAATACCCGCTTCGTAGATGTAGTACAACAATCCACCGGGTTGTTGCATATGCCCGAGGGCATCATAAACAGGTGCTGTATCAAAGCCCGCTCCGGGAATATTGACCAGCACTGTACCAAAACCGATTGGCACCAGTAACAGTGGCTCAAACCCCCGCCGAATGGCCAAGTAAAGCAATAGCAGCCCCACCAGTATCATGATGCCCTGCCCCGGGGACAGTTGGCCAATCCCAGAATCCAGCCACAAGTTGTTTAATCGTTCCATCTCAATGTTTCCCGGAAACCAGAGGTTGCAACTCAACAACGCTTAACACGCAACACCATTCACGCGAGGGTAACAAGACAGTCACCGACAGCCACGGAGTCACCAGCTTTTACCAACACTTCGGCAACCACGCCATCCCGGGTGGCACTGACCGTAGTCTCCATTTTCATTGCTTCCAGCACCAGTAATGCTTCCCCGCTCGCAACCTGCTGCCCCGGAGAAACCAGTACCCGAATGATGGCACCAGCCAATGGAGCCTTGACCAGATCAGCGGTCTGGCCACCACCAGACATATCGCCAGCATGGCCGACAGGTACAATGCCCGATATATCGCCACCCTCAGCAACAACCACGGTATAACTCACACCTTCCAGAGTGACGGTATAGGAGGCTTCGCCCTCACAGGCTTTTTGCTTTCCGGTAGCTTCGGTCAGCTCTGGTTCAAAGGCTTCGGGATGCCCCCTGTTTTGTAAAAACCGCAGGCCTGCCTGGGGAAACAGGGCATAGATCAGCACATCTTCCACCCGGCGTTCACCCTCAATAATCTCTGTGTTGCTCTCTTCTGCTGCAACTAGTAACTCACTGGTCAGGTTGTCCAGCTCTGGAGCTAGCAGATCTGCCGGGCGGCAGGTGATCGGGTCATCGCCATCCAGAACGCGTGCCTGTAACTCCACGTTCACGGCTGCCGGCGTGGCCCCGTATTCACCCCGCAATACACCACAGGTTTCCTTGGATATGGTTTTGTAGCGTTCACCACTGAGGACGTTAATCACTGCCTGACTGCCGACAATCTGAGACGTAGGCGTTACCAGCGGGATATACCCCAAGTCCTCCCTGACACGGGGGATTTCCTGTAAAACCTCATCAAATCGATCCTCTGCACCCTGTTCGCGCAACTGGCTCTCCATATTGGTGAGCATGCCACCGGGCACCTGGGCCAGCAGGATGCGTGAATCCACCCCACGCAGGGACCCTTCAAAAGACGCATATTTCTTTCGCACCTGCCTGAAATAAGCTGCGATTTCTTCCAGCTCACGAATATCGATGCCCGTCTGCCTCATGGTGCCATTAAAAATTTCAACAATAGATTCTGTGGGTGAATGCCCATAGGTCATCGACATCGAAGAAATGGCTGTGTCGACATTGTCGACTCCAGCTTCTACGCATTTAACAATGGTCGCCGTGGACAGGCCGGTGGTGGCATGACAGTGCAGATGGATAGGGATATCGCAACTTTGCTTGAGTCGGGTGACCAACTGAAGCCCCACATAGGGCTTCAACAAGCCGGCCATATCCTTGATACAGATAGAATCTGCACCCATATCTTCAATCGCCCGCCCCACATCGACCCAGTGATCTAGTGTATGCACCGGACTGACCGTGTAGGAAATAGTCCCCTGGGCGTGTTTGCCCTGTTGCTTCACAGCACCGACAGCGGTTGTCAGGTTGCGCAAGTCGTTCATGGCATCAAACACACGGAATACATCTATTCCGTTGAATGCTGCCCGCTCAACAAACTTTTCCACCACATCATCGGCATAATGGCGATAACCGAGAATATTCTGACCGCGAAGTAGCATCTGTTGAGGGGTATTGGGCATCGCCCGCTTCAGCTGTCGCAGTCGATCCCAGGGGTCTTCCCCCAAGTAGCGTATACAGGCATCAAAGGTAGCCCCACCCCAGGTCTCCAGTGACCAGAAGCCAACTCGATCAAGCTTTTCAGCAATAGGCAGCATGTCGTCAATACGCAGACGCGTAGCAAATAACGACTGATGCGCATCCCTTAATACCAGTTCTGTGATGCCCAACGGCTTCGATTGCTCTGACATGAAAACCGTCCCTCAGTAATACTGTTTTTCAGATGTTGACATGGTGTCAGCGTCGGCGATGCTGATTAATGGCCTGCTGAATGATGGCCAGCACCCGTTCATCCACTGCGCTGACATTCTGTTGTGTTAAAGCCTGTGGCTCGTCAACGGTTGGAGAAAAGTGTTTGATCAGCGTCGACATTAAGACCGTGACAGCAACCAGCAAGGTCAAAAAAACAATGACCGTTCCCATCCCGTAGAGCAACAGGCTCAACCCTTCTTGCAAAAGCGGCTCATTCATCCATTACCCCTGATTCTGGCGGCAGTTTCCCACAACTGAAATGCCGGGAATGCCAATCAACTGACTATACTGGCGGCGCCCTGTTGCATCAATAATAGCAACTGCACTGGCATTTTACGTTTGGGAGACTACAATCGCGCTTTCCCTTTCGATATCACGTCTGTTCTGCTTATGACTATCAAAGCCCTGCTTGAACAACGGGTCCTGGCTGCTATGTCTGCAGCCGGAATTCCGAGCACCTGCCCCGCTAACATCACTGTCAGCACACGCCCTGAATTCGGTGACTTTCAGGCCAACGGCGCCATGGCAGCGGCCAAGCAGCTTAAATCCAATCCCCGAGAACTGGCCTCACAGATTATTGAACACCTCGACCTGTCAGGGATTGCCGGTAACGTGGAAATCGCGGGCCCGGGATTTATCAACATCCACCTCTCCAATGAGTTTGTATCGGCACAGCTTCAACAGCTGCGTAACGATCAACACTTGGGGGTAGAAATTCCACCAGCCCAGACCATTGTCGTCGATTACTCTTCCCCCAACCTCGCCAAGGAAATGCATGTGGGGCACCTGCGTAGCACCATCATCGGTGATGCTGTGGCCCGCACTCTGGAGTTTCTTGGCCACCGGGTAATTCGCCAGAACCACATGGGCGATTGGGGCACACAGTTTGGCATGCTGATCGCTGAGCTTGAGGAGCACCTAGGTGAAGGTGAAAGGCCCGAACTGGCACTGGGTGACCTGGAAGTATTTTATCAGCAGGCCAAAAAACACTTTGACGACGACCCGGCCTTCGCGGAAAAAGCTCGTAACTACGTGGTGAAACTGCAGTCGGGAGACGAGCACTGCCGTGCATTATGGCAGCAGTTTATCGATATTTCTGTGGCCCACAGCGAAGCTGTTTACGAGTGCCTGAATGTCACCCTGAAGCATACGGATATTCGCCCGGAAAGCGCCTATAACGACGACCTGGCCAATGTTGTCGCCGATTTGCAGCGACTACAACTGGCGGTAGAAGATCAGGGAGCCCAAGTGGTTTTTCTGGATGAGCTGGCGGATAAAAAAGGCAACCCCAGCCCAGTGATTATTCAGAAGTCTGGTGGCGGCTACCTCTATGCCACGACGGACCTGGCCGCCCTGCGCTTTCGCAGTCGTCAATTGCACGCCGATCGTATCCTCTACTTTATTGATGCCCGGCAATCCCTGCACATGAAGCAGGTGTTCACACTGGCCAAAAAAGCCGGCTTCGTCGCTGATGAGGTATCGCTGGAACACCACCCTTTTGGCACCATGATGGGCAAGGACGGCAAACCGTTTAAAACCCGCAGCGGCGGCACGGTAAAGCTCACCGACCTGTTACAGGAAGCCGTGGAGCGGGCGTGCAAGCTGGTGAAAGAAAAGAATCCGCAGCTGTCCGACGTGGAAATCGCGCCAATTGGCCGCAAAGTCGGCATCGGTGCAGTGAAATATGCTGATCTCAGCAAAACCCGCACCAATGATTATATTTTTGACTGGGATGCGATGCTGAGCTTTGAGGGCAATACCGCCCCCTACCTGCAGTATGCCTATACCCGAATACGCAGTATCTTCCGTCGTGCCGGATTGGAACAGGCGGACATCAACAGCCAAATCAGCATCGCGGCACCCCATGAAAAGTTACTCTCCATGCAGCTGTTGCAGTTTGGCCAGGTGCTCGATCAATTGGCCCGTGAAGCACACCCCCATGTGTTATGTAACTACCTGTATGAACTGGCCAGCCATTTTATGGCGTTCTACGAACACTGCCCGATCCTCAAAGAGGATGTCGCTGTAGCCACCCGTGAAAGCCGTTTGGCTATTGCCCACCTGACTGCTGACATCATGTGCAGAGGGCTGGATTTATTGGGCATTGAGGTCATGGAGCAGATGTAGACCTGACCAGGCTGCGGGCAATTGTTCGCCAAAGGGTTTTGACTCTTTCCGGCACATGACTAATCCTGTAGCCATGAACATCAAAACAGGCACATCACTAAAAAAGGTCGGCGCCAAACACCACTACTCAGGAACAGATTTCTGGATCAAGCTGAAGCATGCTGCCAAAGCAGCAGGTAAAGAGCTGGTAGAAAAGAGCCTTTGGCTTTACTACGCATCACACCGACCTGAGACACCCACCTGGGCGAAAGCCGCTGTTTACAGTGCGCTGGCGTATTTTATTCTTCCCACCGACACTATTCCGGATTTTATCCCAGGCACCGGTTATACCGATGATTTGGCAGCCATTCTGGCAGCCGTCTCAACCATCAGTAACTACATTGATGAGGATGTTAAGGTGCGGGCCAGAGAAAAAGTGAACCACTGGTTTGGTCAGAACGAAGCCAGAAAAGAAGCCAGCCAATAACATCCGGTCACCCCTAGCCCACCAACACATGCTGTTTGATTAAGCGGTCGAACTCTTCTCCACTAAGAATTTTCTGCTCCTCAAGGACTTGTCGAATGGTGAGATTGTTTGCCTGCGCATACTTGGCAATTTCCGCTGCCTTGTCATAACCCAGTGTCGGCGTCAGTGCCGTGACAATCATCAGTGAATATTCGACATTATTAGCCAACTGTTGCTCATGGCAGGTCAAGCCATCCAGGCAGTGGCGAACAAAATGTCCGGAACTGGCCGCCAGCAACTCAATCGCTTGTAGAACATTGTGAATGATCAGCGGCTTGAACACATTCAACTGCAGATGACCTTGGGTGCAGGCCAGGTTCACGGCACTGTCGAGGCCCATCGCCTGAACGGCGACCATGGTGATTGACTCGATTTGGGTTGGGTTGACCTTGCCCGGCATAATCGAACTGCCCGGCTCATTTGCAGGTAGCTGGAGTTCTCCCAGCCCGGCTCTTGGGCCGCTGGCCAACATTCTCAAATTGTTACCAATGACCAGTAATTCAGAGGCAAACAGGCGCGACGCTGAACTTAACGTCAACAGAGGACCGTGACTGGACAGAGCAGCAAATTTGTTGTCCCCCGATGTCAGCTTCAGGCCTGAGAGCCGTCTTAACTGCTCTATGACGGTTTCCTGCCAACCCTCTGGGGTGTTCAGTCCGGTACCAACCGCAGTGCCTCCAATCGCCAGCGGATACAACCCATCTCGGGCTCGTTCTACCTGGGCGATGACTCCCTCAATCTGGGCGACATAACCACCGAACTCCTGTCCCAGTGTCATCGGTGCTGCATCCATCAGGTGTGTGCGACCCACTTTCCAGAGGCCCTCAAACTCGACAGCTTTACCTTGTAAAGCATCCCGTAGGTTCACCAGCGATGGAAGTAGTATTCGCTCCACCGCCCATAGTGCCGACAGGTGCATAGCAGTGGGGAACACGTCGTTCGAAGATTGGGAACAGTTCACATGATCATTGGGGTGCACAGGGCTTTTGCTGCCACGACTTCCCCCTGCCAATTCGTTGGCACGATTGGCAATCACCTCGTTCATGTTCATGTTGCTCTGTGTACCGCTGCCACTCTGCCAGATAGACAGGGGAAACTGCCCATCGTGCTCTCGTGCCAACACTTCATCACAGGCTTTAACAATCAGCGCTTTCTGCTGACCATCCAGTTGGCCAAGCTGTTCATTGGCAATGGCAGCCGCTTTTTTGATAACAGCCAATGCTTCTATGACCAGCCATGGCATAACACCACCATGGTGAGGAAAATTTTCCCTGGCACGTTGGGTTTGTGCGCCCCACAAGGCATCTTCCGGGACCCTGACCGTGCCCAGAGAATCGTTTTCGTCGCGATATTTCATTGTCTGCACCACCTGATTTGTACCCGTTGAAATATTGCGGAGTTGGCAATCGTCGTGTCTGTTAGGAAAACCACAACGATAAAAAAAGGGAAGAAGGATGTCTGCCCTCTTCCCTTTTCTGCTCAGCGGTTTTTCAGGTAATTCAACATGGTGTCCGCATCGGAAACCTCAAAGGGATCGGTCTGGCAGTTATCTTCGAAGCCTGGCTCGCAGAACATCTGCTTGATCTCACCGTCTTCCACATACATGGAGTAACGCCAGCTCCGTTGGCCAAAGCCGAGGTTATTTTTATCCACGAGCATGCCCATTTTTCTCGTAAATTCACCATTACCATCGGGCAACAGGAACACATTCTTGGCATTCTGGCTTTTACCCCACTGGAACATCACAAAAGCATCGTTCACTGAGACGCAGACCACAGCATCGACACCCAGCGCTTTAAACTCATCATACAGTTCCTCATAACGAGGCAGGTGTGAGGTAGAACAGGTGGGTGTGAATGCACCGGGCAGAGAAAATACGATGACATTTTTGCCCTTGAAAATATCGTCAGTGTGCAGGTCCTTCCACTCAAAGGGGTTGGGCCCACCCAATGCTTCATTGCGCACACGGGTTTTGAAAACGACGTTTGGAACTCTGCTTTGCATAGTGTTTCTCCGTTTGTGACACCAAGGTCTGTTGACCATCAAGGAACATCATTCGACGTCCTGTTATTTATATCTTAGTAAAAGCAATATAATTGCAAAAATTAATTATTGATATTGTCTTAATAGCTTATGGTTAACCACACAAATTATCGATATCAAGCAAGCAAAGGCCGGTAACACCCTGCTATCACGTCATCAAAGCAACAAAAGATGACGTGCTGCAACGAGGAGCCCTGATCGAGTTGCTTCTGCACTTCAAACACCGCTACAGGAGCGGCCAACTCCGGGGGATAACCATAGACACCACAACTGATGGCAGGAAAAGCCATACTGGATACTCCGAGTTCATTCGCCAGGACCATAGCCTGGCGATAGCAACTGGCCAACAGGGCTTGTTCTCCGCTACCCCCACCACGCCAGATAGGTCCCACTGCATGAAATATATATCGGGCAGAAAGATTAAAGGCCGGCGTCACAACAACCTGCCCTGTGGGGCAGCCCCCCAGCTTTCGGCAGGCCTGCTGCAATTGCTCATAACCTGACGCGCGGTGAATGGCCCCATCTACGCCACCACCGCCGGCGAGTTGTTGATTGGCGGCATTAACCACAACCTCAACCTTGAGACGGGTAATATCGCCTACAACTACCTCCATAACCACGGTTTAAACCTCTACAGCTATCAGAGCTGGGGAGCGCCCCCTATGATATGGACATCCCGCTGCGGGAACGGAATGGTGATGCCCTCGCGGTCAAAGGCCAGTTTCAGGTCTTCCATGGTCCCAAAATAGACTTCAAAATAATCCTTGGAAACGCACCAGGGGCGCACCAGCAAGTTGATTGAGCTGTCGGCATGGGCGCTGACAAAAACATCCGGGGCAGGTGTTTTCAGCACTTTGGGGTTGGCCTCAAGCACCTGTCTGATCACCTGTTTGGCCTTGAGAATGTCATCCTGGTAACTGATACCAAAGGTCATATCGACCCTGCGTGTCGGTTCACAGAAGATGTTCTTCAGACAGCCGTTAGAAAGAATCCCGTTGGGAATGACCACCACTTCGTTATCCCGTGTTTTCAAGATCGTGTTAAAGATCTGAATCTCTTCAACCAGTCCCCGGTAACCCTGAGCTTCAATCTCATCCCCGGCTTTGAACGGCTTGAAAAACAGGATCAGTACACCGCCAGCAAAGTTAGCCAGGCTACCCTGCAATGCCAACCCCACTGCCAAACCGGCCGCACCCAGTAAGGCGATCAGCGATGCCGTCTCTACCCCCACCATGGAAGCCACAATGACCAACAGCACCCCTTTCAAAAGAATATTGGTAAAACTGTGAAAAAAAGTTCGCAGGGTTTTTTCCGCATCACTTTTCATAAGTGCGCGATCCAGGAAATAGAGAATTCGGCCAATAAGCCACCAGCCAACGCCCAGCACGACCAGGGCCAGTAACAATTTGCCTCCGTACGCCACCAGCAAAGTGGATAATGTCTCAGTGAATGTCTGATTTTTTTCCATTGAAATACCCTCTTACCTATAAGTACGGTGAAACCTGTAGCCAGTCTGGCCGATTATTCCTGTTTATTGAGCATCTGCGACATTTCAAGAAAGCCTTGTTTAACCATTTTTTCCGGTGCGGGAGTCAGCATGCTGGTAACAAGAATTGCCGCCAGGGAGACAAAGAATGCCGGCACCAGTTCGTAGACCTCAAAAATGCCTCCGGATAACTGCTTCCAGACCACTACCGTCACCCCTCCGGAAATAACACCGGCCAGCGCACCCTGCCAATTCATGCGCGGCCAATACAGGCTCAGCAAGGTCACAGGCCCCAATGTGGCACCGAGCCCTCCCCAGGCATAGGCCACCACATCAAGTACCTTGCTGTCGGGGTCCATTGCTACGCCTGTCGCCACTGTCGCAATCACCGCAACGGCCCAACGCCCCGCAGTGATGCGGCCCTTTTCGGATAACTGATGACCGCTGAGCATGGGATAGAGATCTTCGGCCAGCGCAGAAGAACTCGCCAGCAACTGGGAATCAACGGTACTCATGATCGCGGCCAGAATGGCTGCCAGCAGAAAACCGGCCACCAGCGGATGAAACAGTATCTGCACCATCGCCATAAACACGTATTCGGCATCTGACAGTGGTGCCGATAACAGCGCCAACCCCGTAATACCAACAGCTATGGACATGACATACACCAGTAGTGACCAGCTGATACCGATTGCCGAAGCCGTACGTAATTGGGCATGCGAGTGGATGGCCTTGAAACGTGCCAGGATGTGCGGTTGACCAAAATAGGCCAGCCCCCACCCCATCAGGCTGATGATGGCCAGCGCATCCAGCGGATTACCCTCACGGTCGGTGGCCATAGACAACAAGGCGGGATTGTTTGCCTCAACCGCACCCACAAGCTGGCTGTATCCGCCCAGATTGACCATGGCCATCCACGGCACCAGCACAAGGGCTAGTGTCATGAGGATTGCCTGAAATACGTCGGTCCAGGAAACCGCAAGGAACCCCCCGAACAGGGTGTAGAAAATGATAATCACGGCCCCCAACAATACTGACAGTTGGTATTCGAATCCAAAAACCGCAACAAATAATTTCCCGGCCCCGATTAATCCGGAGCTGACATAGAACAAAAAGAACAGCAGGATGAATAGGCCTGAAGAAAGCTTGAGCCATGGTACCGGGCATTGAAAACGACGGTGCAAATACGCTGGCAATGTGACGGCATCATCCAGCTGATAACTGTAGACACGCAGGCGCTTCGCAGCCAGCAGCCAATTGAGCGCGACACCGATACAGAGGCCGAGAGCAATCCAGCTTGCCTCCATGCCCGCCAAATAAGCATATCCCGGCAACCCGAGCAAAACCCAACCACTCATGTCGGAAGCCCCCGCACTGAGAGCAGCAACACCTGGGGACAATCGGCGCCCACCGAGAAAATAATCCGAAGCGGAACGGGTTTTCGTCCAGGCGAGAATCCCTATACCCAGCACAACCACCAAATAGACACAGAACGTCAGTGCTATCGACAAGCTAAACGTGGCCAACCACCCGCTCCCGGTTTTTCTTATGGATCCATTATTTATCAGTTTGATCGCCACTGCATCACTGAATCCTGTATCCCCAAATAAATTTGGTCAGAAAATAGGCAATATTGGAGCAGCAAACAACTTAAGTTAGCCATAATTTATAATTCTAAATTGAGTTATTTGATATAACATGCTAATAATGAAGAAAATTATAAGATCATGAAGACAATGTGAACGCGACTGCATCAATTAGAGCACAGGAGCCAAGTCATGATTTTTACTGCTGGGGATTTACGTCATCTCGTTATTCGGGAGACATTGAACTATCTGAACGACTGGTCACAAGCTGCGGAAAATCTACTTTTGGGGACGGCGGCACATGAATCTGGCCTGGGAGGCTGGCACGAAGGTCGTCGAGTGGGCCTCTACCGCATAACGCCAAGTATGCACAGGACGGTCTGGGACAATTACCTGATACAGCATCCCGAACTGGCCAGCGATATCCGCGGCATGGCCGGACAGCACAGTTTTCTCAAGGATCCTCACGGCGAACTGGCCACCAACCTCAAATATGCCACAGCCATAGCCTGGATGATTTATCGGCGGGCTGAACAAGCGTTACCCGATCCGGCCAATATCGGTGCCCTGGGCACATACTGGCACCGTCACTTTCGCTCTCGACCGGAAGGATCTGCCAAGGACTTTGTCACCAGTTATCAGTTGCTGATAAGAGATGAAACCCTCGCCGCGGCCTGATAGGCCAAAACACTTATTTCTTTTTGACGTGTTTCATTAAGCGCCGCTTTTTCGCGACCTGACGTGCCGTAAGTTTATTCTTTTTCCCTGCATAGGGATTCTCACTGGAGCGGTACTCAATTCTTACCGGGGTGCCATGCAGATCCAGCGCCTTGCGAAAAAGCTTTTCCAGGTATCGCGTGTAATGACTGGGCACCTCTTCCGTCTGGTTGCCATGAATAACAATCACCGGAGGGTTTTGCCCCCCCGCGTGGGCATAGCGCAGCTTGATACGACGCCCCCTGACCATAGGTGGCTGATGCTCAGTCACCGCATCCTGCAGGATACGAGTCAGCCGGTTGGTTCCCAGTTTGTCGGTGGCGGCGGCAAAGGCTTTTTCAATGGACTCGTATAGGTGACCTACTCCCGTGCCATGCAGTGCAGAGATGAAGTGCACATCGGCGAAGTCCACAAATCGCAGGCGCCTTTCCAGCTCCGTCTTGATCCAGGCTTTGTTGTCCGCCTCAAGCCCATCCCATTTATTCACTGCCAGCACCAATGCTCGTCCGGACTCAATGGTCGTACCCATCAGGTGTAAATCCTGATCAACCAGGCCTTCCCGGGCATCAATCAGCAACACCACCACGTTGGCATCTTCAATGGCCTGCAGGGTTTTTACGATGGAGAATTTCTCCACCGCTAACTTAATGTTCTTGCGACGCCGTATTCCGGCGGTATCGATCAGTGTATAGTTCTTGCCATCTCGCTCGTAATCAATGTAGACACTGTCTCTGGTCGTTCCCGGCATGTCAAAAACAACCACCCGCTCTTCACCCAGTAAACGGTTAACCAGCGTGGACTTACCGACATTGGGCCGTCCGATCACCGCAATTTTGATACCGCGCTCTGCTTCTTCTTCAGACTCCACCAATTCTTCTTCGGGGAAGGGGCTCAGTACCGCTTCCATCAGCTGGCGTACACCGCGACCATGGGTTGCTGTAGTGGGATAGATTTCCGGAATACCCAGTTCAAAAAACTCGGCCATGGCGACATCGGGATTTATGCCATCAATTTTATTGGCCACCAGATATACCTTTCGGCCGTTACTACGCATCTCTTCCGCCAGACGCCTGTCGACAGGCGTGAGGCCATCCCGGCTGTCGACTACCAGTAGAACCGCATCAGCCTCTTCGATAGCCTGCATCGATTGCATGGCCATAGCTGAATCTATGCCCTCTTCCTCACCGGTAATGCCGCCGGTATCAATCAGCATGTAACGGCGACCCTGAAACTCACCCTCGCCGTATTTCCTGTCACGGGTCAGCCCTGGATAGTTTGCCACCAGTGCATCGTGACTTTTAGTCAAGCGATTAAATAAGGTCGATTTGCCGACATTGGGTCGGCCAACTAAAGCGATTACTGGGACCATTTCACCGTACTCAAAAAATCTCCGGGTATCACTCCCGATTTCCCAATCTCTGGGGATGTTGTACTGAGTTTTTTCTTTCCCTGTAAATATAAAATGCCGCCCTTCAGGCAAAGGGCGGCATCCACATTCTCTACAGCCATTTACTCAATACTGAAAGCAGACAATTTACCACTGTTATCCAGGATATAGAGTGTTTCGTCATCGACCAGCAGGGGTGCTGTGACACCACTCCCCACTTTGGCACGAGCGACAAAATGGCCATCCGTCTGAGACAGCGCATGCAGGAATCCCTCTGCATCACCAACCACCACGTAACCATTGAACACTACCGGACTGCTCAGCTTGCGGTAAGTCAATTGTGCGTTAAGCCACAATTGTTGCCCGCTGCTGGCCCGCATGGCCTCAATGGCATCATTCTTTTGAACTAGGTAAACCTGTTCCAGACCGAAGGCGAGATCACGCGTAGTTGACGCATCCTGGTACCAGATACCGCGGCCTGTGGATCGGGCGATAGCGCCAATGCGACCCTGATAGCTGGCTACATAGAGTATGTCACCTGACTGCACAGGCTGACCATCGATGTCTACCATACGCTCAAGTTCTGTACGCCCCTGGGGCACCGCGACCCGATTTTCCCAGATCTCCTCACCGGAATTCGGGTTCAGGGCATGCACCTTGCCGTTGGCAAAGGTGACAATAACTGCGTCGTAGCCAACCTGGGGCGATGTTGTGCCCCGCAGGGTTAGCACTGGAACATCTGCTTCAAAAACCCAGAGTTTTTTGCCATCGTCGGCATCCAGACCAACCACACGGCCATCCTGTGATTGCACAGCCACGACGATGCCATTGGTACCAGGCGCTGCCAATATTTCGCTGGTCACATAAGTATGCCAACGCTGCTCACCAGTGTTGGCATCCAGGGCAAACACATCACCCAGGGTACTGCCCACGAGGACGAGATCATTGCCCACGCCTACACCACCGCCGAGATCAACATCCAGCTCCACTTTCCAGCGTTTTTCGCCGGAAGCAGCATCAATGGCAGCCACCTCGCCCTGACTATCCGCCACGTAGATCATTCCATTCGAGATGGCCGGGCGAATGCCACCATTAACTGAGCGATATTTGCCCACAGCATTAGTGGACCAACGCTTTGTAAACTTGGCTTCCTGCATGAATTCCTGCAGGGCAGCAGGGGCAATCTTTTCGCCAGCATCGTCAACTTTAGGCGTACCCAGCTTTTCCTTGATGGAGGAAACACTACACCCTGAGATCAATAGGCAAGCTGCCAACAGCCAGGTTAAATGTCTCATCAGGCATCTCCCTCGGAGGCGGGATCAACCGGATCAGTTGTTTCAACCTCGGGCGCCACATGATTGAGCTTCAGCTCAATAATGGTACGTGTCTGGTTGTCATTGAGCACAAGCTTTTGCAGGGCATCACGATAGGCAGCATAGGCGGCCGCCTTATCACCTTTTATTACCTGAAAATCACCAATTGCTTCAGCGTAAGCCGAACCCATGGCTCCGGCATCAATACCTTTCAGCATATCAATGGCATTGTCCAGATTACCTGATGCGGCTTCCAGTCGGGCCAGGCGCAACTTAATAATCAGTAACAATCCATCATCTGCACCTTTCTCCGCCCACTGCAGCTGGCTTTTGGCAACCTCCAGGTCATCAGCTTCCACAGCCAGGCGCGCCAGCAACATCGCCGCGTAGCGGGCATACTGACTACTGGCATGCTCGCTTTTCAGCTGCTCTGCCAATGCTACCGCCTGCTCCCGCTTCTCAGCTTCAAGTGCCTGTCCGGGCTGTACCTGCGAGACTTCCATCATCTGCTGATAGACAATGGCTGCCGCTTCCGTCTGCGCCTGACGGTGACCTTTCCATAAGTCCCAACCGAAATACCCGCCCACGGCGAGCACAACCACAATCACCGTGGACAGACCGTTCTCTTTCCACCAGCGTTTGAGACTTTCCAGCTGTTCCTCTTCGCTGAGATGTTCTGCCACTGTTAGACCTCACCTTTTTCAAAATCGTATTCATTCAGCATTGCCAGTGCCTCGGTAATGCTCATTGTTTGTTGGGGTTTATCTTCACGCAAAAATTTCACGGACACTTTGCCACTGGCAGCTTCATCTTCGCCGAGAATCAGCGCTATCTGTGCACCACAGCGGTCTGCTTTTTTCATCTGGCTCTTGAAACTGCCACCACCACAGTGGTTTAGAACGCGCAATTGCGGACACTGGCTTCGCAAGGTTTCACCCAGCTGCAAAGCCTGAACCTGAACATCACCCGCTGCCAGCAGGTAGACGTCAACTTGCCGGGCGATACTATCCGGTACCACACCAGCGGCGTCAAGCAGCAATACCAAACGCTCAACGCCCATGGCAAAACCGACCGCCGGCGTATGTTTTCCACCCAGCTGGTCGACCAGACCATCATAACGTCCACCTGCACAGACTGTACCCTGAGCTCCCAGTGCATTGGTTACCCATTCGAATACCGTCTTACCGTAATAGTCCAGTCCTCTGACCAGTCTCGGGTTCACCCGGTAGGGAACACCGACCCCATCCAGTAGGCACAGCAGCTGCTCAAAATGTTGTCGCGATTCTTCCTCGAGAAAATCCGCCAACTGTGGAGCACCATCCAGCAGTTTTTGAGTCTCGGGATTTTTGCTATCGAGGATTCTCATGGGGTTACTATACAAGCGCCTCTGACTGTCTTCATCGAGCAGCTCTTTGCGAGATTCCAGAAACTCTACCAACGCATCCCGATAGCGACCGCGGGATTCCACGGTGCCAAGTGAATTCACTTCCAACGTCACCACCTGATCAATACCGAGCTGCTGCCACAACCGCCAGATCATGACCAATTGCTCGGCGTCGATATCCGGACCTTCCAGGCCGAAAACCTCAATACCAATTTGATGGAACTGACGCAGGCGACCTTTTTGCGGGCGCTCATATCGGAACATGGGTCCCTGATACCAAAGTCTTTGTACTTGATTGAAGGTCAGCCCATGTTGTTCACAGGCCCGGACACAGCCCGCTGTTCCTTCCGGTCGCAGGGTAACGCTGTCACCATTGCGATCATCAAAGGTGTACATTTCCTTTTCTACGATATCAGTCACTTCACCGATCGAGCGTTTGAACAACTCGGTAGGTTCGAGAATGGGAAAACGGATTTCCCGGTAGCCATACCTGGCTAACAATTCCGAAACGGTTTTTTCCAGATACTGCCAAACGGGCGACTCATCGGGCAGAAGATCATTCATCCCCCGGATGGATTGAATTTTTTTCATCAGGACTTCGCTATCAGATTTTCTTGTTGTGCTGCTTTCTGGTTGGCTTTGGTGCGAATCAACTGCTCGAGTTCATCCACCAGGTTTTCCTGCCCCAGCTTCTGGCTGGGCTGACCATCGATATACACCAGATTGTTTGGTGTGCCACCAGTGAGGCCCAGATCCACTTCCTTGGCTTCCCCAGGACCATTGACGATACAGCCAATGACGGCAACATCTATCGGTGTGGTGATGTCTTCTAACCTGGTTTCCAGCTCATTCATGGTTTTGATGACATCAAAATTCTGCCTGGAACAACTGGGACAAGCGATGAAATTGACTCCCTTGCTACGCAGTTTGAGGCTCTTCAGCATATCCCAGCCGACTTTAACCTCTTCCACGGGATCGGCGGCAAGGGAAACACGAATTGTGTCCCCAATGCCATCCATCAACAGTAAACCGAGACCGATGGAAGATTTCACCGTACCACCTCGCAAGCCCCCAGCTTCGGTTATCCCCAAGTGCAACGGGTTGTCTATCTGAGTGGCTATTTTGCGGTAGGCTGCGACGGCCATAAAAATATCCGAGGCTTTTAAACTCAATTTAAAGTTGTTGAAATTCAGGCTGTCGAGAATCTCCACATGTCGCATGGCGGATTCCACCAGAGCGTCCGGGGTTGGCTCACCGTATTTCTTTTGCAGGTCTTTCTCCAAAGAACCCGCATTCACACCGATACGAATAGGAATGTTGAGGTCACGGGCCTTATCCACCACGGCCTGGATGCGTTTTTCCCTGCCGATATTACCGGGGTTAATGCGCAGACAATCAACGCCCAGATCCGCGACCCGCAAAGCAATTCGATAGTCAAAATGAATGTCTGCCACCAGGGGCACTGACACCTGCTGACGAATCAGGCCAAACGCTTCGGCGGCCTCCATACTGGGTACAGAAACGCGCACAATATCCGCACCTGCCGCTTCGAGGCGTAAAATCTGTGCGACGGTCGCGGCCACATCGGTCGTTTCCGTATTGGTCATGCTCTGTATGGAAATGGGCGCATCGCCACCCACAGGAACGTTGCCTACCATGATCTGGCGGGACTGCCTGCGGACTATCGGGGATTCAAAATGCATGGACTGTCTACTACTCCGAGGTCAACTCATCACCGATCTTTAGTGTTGCCGTATTATCGTTGGCAATGGTGGCAACGGTGATCGGCTCACCGGCATACATAATTTCTATACCTGGGGCATAACCCAATATTACGGTAAACGGCGCCAAGCCATTCACATCCAGTTCGGTACCCGAAGATTTCAAATCGGCAACCAGCATGCCACCTTCGGCATCAAAGACTTCAACCCAGCTTTGCTGAACCACGCGGATATAAAGATTGCGAACACCATCATCACCACCCTCTTCTGCCATTGCCCGGACCGTAGGATTCAGCTCCTCATAGGATTGCACATTGTTACTGCTGAGATTCGGCAACTGCTTCATTTCCAGTTGTGGTTGTAAGGTCACAGCGGATTTGTCCAGCTGTGGGAGATTAATGGTTTCATCGATCTGCATGGCCCACACAAAGACTGCGGCAACCACCAACAAAATCAGAATCAGCGGCACCACCAAGAAACTCAGACGAAATTTAAACTTCTTTTTCGGAGCAACCGGAAGTTTGAGCGACGGTGAATGATCCTTTATACCCCGGGCGGCCAACTGCTGCTCAACGGCTTGTAGGACCTGTTCTTCCGGCAGTTCAAGCGATGCACAGTAGCGACGCACATAACCCCTGACATACATGGGTGCGGGCAGGCGCTCGTAGTCGTCTGTTTCAATGGCGTTCAAAACCCTGGCTGGCAACCCCAGCTGGGGTACCAGATCGTCAATTCCTAGGCCTTTTTCCTTTCTGGCCCTGCGGAGCTGCTCTCCCGGGGACGCCTCCATTACCGGGGCTTGGTCTGTCTGTTCTTTTGCTTCAGTCTTGTTTGTCATTTTGTAGCCAGTTCAGGTATTCCTGGTTTTCCTGAGAATCGGGAAACAGATTTTTCAGTGCCAGTCCCTGACTCGCTTCCGCATCTCGATTTCCAAGTCGATTTTCCAGTCTTACTCCCAACCACAAACCCCTGGGTGTCGGTCTCCGCCGAGCATCATTATATTTTTCCAACATTTGCTTGGCGCGTTGATAATCCGCGCGCGTATAGGCGATCTCTGCCAACTCCAGATAGGGTTGGGACATCTGCGGCGCCAGCACGACGGCCTTTTGTAGGGCTTCTTCCCCTTCCGTTAGTTTGTTGAGCTTGATTGCCGTGACACCAGCCTTATAGAAAATTTCACCGCGTTTAGGATAGGCTAGGTCTTCAGAACCTTTAACAAACTGTTGGTACGCTTCCTCATAGCGCTCTTGGCGTAGCAGAAACATGCCGTAATTGTTACGGCTACGGGTAAAGCCCGGGTCGTAACTTAGAGCTTTTTTATAGTGGGATTCCGCCTCAGCCAGCTCCATTTCCTGCTGATACAACAGGGCCCATACGTCATGTACCTCGGGTGAACGACTGTTGATTTGCATCGCTTTCTCAAGGTGCTCTCGGGCGCGTTCCCGATCACCCTGGGTCATGTATCCCAGGGCCAGTTGCAAACGTGTCTCTAAGGCCTTTTCAGTATCGGGGCTCACACTCGGTGCACCGTTCACCGTCGTGGACGATGTGGTGCAGCCCTGTATCATTGCCATCGAAAATACGGCCACGATGACTGTGACTATGGTTCTGAGCTTCATGCGTCCTTCACCCCTGGATTGCATTGTTATCCATTACCCCACAAACCTGACTGGCGACTCCACCACCTGGTTCTGGTAACGCTCGCTGCGACGTGTTTTGTCATTCACTGTACCCGCCAATTGACCACAGGCTGCCGCGATGTCATCACCACGGGTTGTTCGCACGGTGACGATATGCCCTTCCTTGTAGAGGATGTCCCGAAAGCGATTCAGGGCAGTGTTTGTAACTTTTTTGTAATCAGACTGTGCAAACGGGTTGAATGGAATCAGGTTGATCTTACAAGGTAAATCCTTGAGCAGTTTGGCCAACTGTTTTGCGTGCTCATCACGATCATTAACATGGTCAATCAACGTGTACTCCACCGTAATTTTACGGTGGGTATCAGGCATTTTTTCCAGATATCGACGCGCCGAATCCAGCAGCATGGCAATGGGGTATTTGCGATTGATAGGCACCAGCTCGTTGCGCAACTCGTCATTTGGCGCATGCAGCGAAATGGCCAGAGAAACGTCTGAAACCTCACCCAGCCGGTCAATGGCGGGGACAACCCCCGACGTACTCAAGGTCACCCGGCGCTTGGAAAGTCCATAGGCACAGTCGTGGAGCATCAGGGACATGGCGTCCACCACATTATCGAAATTCAACAGTGGTTCACCCATGCCCATCATCACCACATTGCTGACCACGCGGTCAGCCCCAGCGGCCAGAGAGTTAAAGGATTTTGCTGCTATCCAAACCTGGCCAATGATCTCCGCCGCGGTCAGGTCACGATTAAACCCTTGCTTTCCCGTGGCGCAGAAGCTGCAGTCGAGGGAGCAGCCAACCTGCGAGGAAACACACAATGTGCCGCGATCTTTTTCTGGAATAAATACTGTTTCAATACAGCTACCACCCGCCACACGAATCAGCCATTTCCGTGTTCCGTCAGCTGAATCATGCTGGGAGACCACCTCTGGCACGCGGATTTCAGCCACATTATTCAAGCGATCACGAAGGGACTTTGAGAGATTTGTCATCTGCTCAAAGTCATCAACGCCAAGCTGGTGAATCCACTTCAAAACCTGTGTGGCACGAAAAGGTTTTTCACCCAGAGAGGCAAAAAATTCCACCAGTTTTTCAGCAGAAAGCCCCAGCAGGTTTATTTTCTCCTCCTGGGGCTCTACTGTCTGGTTGATGTCAGTGTTCAATGCTGTCATCAATTATCCTGCCTTTCGGCATAGGGTTGGGCATCAATTATCTGGGACAAATTTCATCTTCTGCAAAGAAGTAAGCCACTTCACGAGCAGCGGAAGTTGTCGAGTCAGAACCATGGACAGCGTTGGCGTCAATGGATTCCGCAAAATCTGCACGAATAGTGCCGGCATCGGCTTCCTTGGGATTGGTCGCACCCATCAATTCACGATTCAGGGCAACAGCATTCTCACCTTCCAGTACCTGAACGACTACCGGGCCGGAGGTCATGAAGCCAACCAGATCCGCAAAGAAAGGACGTTCTTTGTGTTCTGCATAAAAACCGCCCGCTTTCTCCTCGGAGAGGTGCAGCATTTTTGCTGCGACGATTTTCAAACCCGCATTTTCAAAACGGCTGTAGATTTGGCCGATTACATTCTTTGCCACTGCATCGGGTTTGATAATAGAAAGGGTACGTTCAATAGCCATTAATGGTCTCCAGGAGGGATATTTGTAAAACCTGGCGAGTCCTGCTGCACCCAGCTCGGCCCGCCGCTTCAAAAGGGGGGCATTTTACTCTTCGATACAAGGGGTTACAAGGAATTCTCAAGGCCGTTTCCTGACCACGCATGTTCAGGCTGCCAGCAATTTTGTAAAGCGATCACAGGGCACGGGCATACTGAAATGCGAGCCCTGATAGGAATGGCATCCCAGCTCACGCAGGATGTCCAAGGCTTCCTGACTTTCCACGCCTTCGGCAGTGACCTTCAGGCCATATTGCTTGGAAACTGCCATGATCGCTTCCACGATGCCGCGGCTTTCCGTATCGCGATGGATATTGCGAATAAACTCACGATCAATCTTGAGCTGGTCGAAGGGCAGTCGCTTCAGGTAGATCATCGACGAATAGCCGATACCAAAATCGTCGATGGAAAACATGGCGCCCAAGGCCTTGATGGCTTCCATTTTTTTTATGGCATCATCGACGTCTTCAATTACCAGACTTTCAGTCACCTCGAAGTTCAGGAAACTCGGGTCGATGTTGTAGCTCTTCATACTGTGCTGGACAATATCGAGCAACTGGGGATCACGGAACTGGCGCGGGCTGATATTGATCCCAAGACGCATATGGTCCTGCCAGATACCCATGTCGATAAAATTACGCAAATATTCACAGGACGTTCGAATCACCCAGCGTCCGACATCGACAATCAGCCCCGATGACTCCAGCACCGGAATAAACTCCGAAGGCATATTGGTCACTTTGTCTGCATTCATCCAGCGCAGCAATGCCTCACCACCCAACAATTCACCGGTTTCAACAGATATCTGTGGCTGGATGTACAAAACAAACTCATGGTTATCCATGGCTTTCCGTAACCGCGTATTCAAACCAATCTGACGCTGCGCTTTTTGCGTAATACTGGGGTCAAAAAACGCAATACTGTTGCGACCTTTTCGCTTCGCCTCATACATGGCGGTATCCGCATACTGCAAGACACGGTCTGCTGTCAGGTCAGCATCGGTCAATAAGGCAATACCAATACTCGCGGTGAGAATAACTTCATGACCATCAAGAAAAACAGGACTGGCTACGGCCTCGCCCAGTTTTTCTGCAATCGCTTGGGCACTCCAGGCGGCTTTCGAGGGGTCGTCCGCCAGTTCGGGAATGAAAAGGACGAACTCATCGCCACTCATCCTGGCGAGCATGTTGTCCCCGGACACAAGGCTGACCAGCGTCTGACCAATTTTCTTGATAACCTGGTCTCCAACGTTGTGGCCCCAGGAATCATTGATATCCTTGAAGTGGTCGAGGTCCAGCATCATGACAGCGGCACAAACTGGACCGCTTTGATGGCTTTCCAGAAAATCTGCCAGCGATTCAGCCAACATTTGGCGATTCGGGAGACTGGTCAAGCCGTCAAAATAGTGCTTTTGCCCATCATCAGCACGTCGCTCAGCGACTCGGCGCTCAGAAACCACCCTACCACTGTCATCAACAATCAGCTCGGGATTATCCACACTAGTGACAGCCGACTCGTCCATTGGCTCCCAGCTATCGGACAATGCGTCAAGACTGGATTGACCACTATTTGAAGGTTTGCTGTGATAACCCTCAGCCTTGGAAGCGACCGCCTTGTCCTGCTCGCTTTTCAGCATGACGACCATTTCTTTGCCGTCTTCTGTTACATACACGACTTCAACATGAATGGGGGATCCCTGACCGGGACAGGTCCAGGATAGCGTTTTCTGCTTGCCCATTTGGGCTTTTTTGAGTTGTAACTTGAGGTCTACCAGTGCAGAAGATTCATCACCGTTGATTTTATCAACGGAGGCACCGATCAGTTGCTTGAGCTCACACTCCAACAACCTCAGGGCATTCTGATTGGCGTCGACACAGACGCCGTAGGCAAAGAAAAGGGTGCCATAGGGTACCGATTCAACCAGTACTTTATAAAGCTCTTCTTTAGAGCTCATCTATGCCCCTTAACCAACATCAAATTCTGCGGACCATTCTAATCGAGTTCGTCAATCCATGCCATCTGGATCGCCTCAAGCACCTTTTCACCACAGCGCTGTGGATCATCATCAAAGTCTTCCAGCGAAAGCACCCAGTTCCTCAAATCCACAAAATTGACATACCGCGGATCAACATCCGGGTGAGATTCCGACAATTCAATTGCCAGGTCCATTACATCGGTCCACTTCAGCGTCATGGCCAATACTCCGACTAGTGCTTTTCGGACACCATATTGATGGTGTATTTAGGTATTTCGACGATTAAATCCTGATCTTGAACAACCGCCTGGCAACTGAGCCGCGAATCCGGATCCACACCCCAGGCCTTGTCGAGGTAATCCTCTTCCAACTCGTCCGCTTCCTCGAGGGAATCAAAGCCCTCCCGCACATAGACATGACAGGTTGTGCAGGCACAGGACATTTCACAGGCATGTTCAATCTCAATATCATTGCGCAGTGCCGCTTCACAGATGCTTTCACCAGGCTCCACCTCAATCACCACCCCTTCCGGGCAGATCGTTTCGTGTGGGAGAAATACAACCTTGGTCATTTCATAGGCCCTTATCGATCTCGTCGAGGCTGTGACCGGCCAACGCCCTTTTAATACTGGCATCCATGCGACGTGCCGCGAAATCTTCACTGGTTTTCGACACTGTCTCAATATGCCGGGCGATTTCCCGGTGGTTGCTGCTCTCCCTGACGTTACGCAAATCGTCCAACGCCACTTCAAGGCAATGGTATTCCTTCTCATTGAGCAGGGCTTTGCCATCCTGCGCCAATGCGGCACTGAGGTCTTCGTAGAGACGATCTGCTTCGACCTGTTGCTCTTTCAGGGCCCGCAACTGCATATCATCCCGGGCATGGGTGTAGGACTCCCTCAACATCCGGGTCACTTCCTTGTCATTAAGCCCATAGGAAGGTTTGACCTCAACATGCGCCTCAACACCACTGGTTAATTCCTTGGCGGACACATTCAGTAAGCCATCCGCATCCACCTGGAATTTCACGCGAATCTTTGCTGCACCGGCCACCATCGGGGGAATACCCCGCAGTTCAAAACGTGCCAGGGAACGACAGTCGCTGACCAGCTCCCGCTCCCCCTGCAGCACGTGGATAGCCATGGCTGTTTGCCCATCCTTAAATGTGGTGAAATCCTGGGCCTTGGCAACCGGTATAGTCGTATTGCGATGGATGATTTTTTCCATCAACCCACCCATGGTTTCGAGGCCCAGCGACAATGGAATTACATCCAGCAACAGCATTTCATCGCCGGGCTTATTGCCAGCCAGCACATCAGCCTGAAGCGCGGCACCGATGGCCACCACACGATCGGGGTCAATATTCACCAGAGGCTCGCGCTTGAATGTCTCTTCAACCCGCTCGCGAACCCTCAACATACGCGTCGATCCCCCCACCATAACGACGGCATCAATTTCTTCACTATCGAGCTGGGCATCTCTCAAGCCTCTCCGACAGGCTCGGAGTGTTTTGTCGATCAGGGGGTCAACAAGGGTGTTCAGGGTGTGCCTGTCCAATGAACCTTGCCAGCCAAGCACATCCATCGCCACGTTTTCCTGCTCAGCCAAAGCTTCCTTGGCTTGGCGCGCAGCAGACATCAATTGTCTTTGTTGCTGCGGATCAAGATCGGAACCCAGCCCGGCCTGTTCGCAGCACCATTGGGCGATGGCACGATCAAAGTCATCACCACCAAGGGCTGAATCACCACCAGTGGCCAGAACTTCAAAGACACCACGGGACAATCTCAGCAGGGAAATGTCGAAGGTTCCACCGCCAAGGTCGTAAACGGCAATCACTCCCTCTCCTCCCTGATCCAGCCCGTAGGCAACCGCGGCGGCCGTGGGCTCACTCAACAGGCGCAGCACCTTAACCCCTGCCAGGGTTGCGGCATCTTTCGTGGCCTGACGCTGTGCTTCATCGAAATAAGCGGGAACAGTTATCACTGCGCCATCCAGCGGGCCATCCAGGGCTGACTCCGCACGCTCTACAAGGGCTCGCAGAATTTCGGCAGAAGCCGCCACAGGACTGATATCTCCAGCAGATGTTCTAAAACTGGGCATACCGCTATCACCTGACACCAACTGATAGGGCAACTGGTCTCCCAGTGTTTTGATATCTGTTGTACCACGGCCCATAAAGCGTTTAACAGATATCAGGGTATTGAGCGCATCACGGCCCGCCCATTCAAGTGCCTCATGGCCGATACTGATACTTTGATCCTGTCCATAGTGGACTACTGAGGGCAACAGGTGACGACCTTCACTGTCTGGCAGTGTTTCTGGCGTACCGCTGCGAACGGTTGCCACCAGCGAGTTCGTAGTGCCCAGGTCAATGCCCACTGCTCTCCGGCGCTGATGCGGTTCCGGGGACTGACCGGGCTCAGATATCTGTAACAAAACCACTTGATGTAACCGCCTATTCTTCGTCTAGTTCGTGTTCAAGCTCATGAATTTCGTTGATGAGCTTGCTGAAAAACTGCATTTTGGCCACCGTTTCACCGGCGTGACCCATATCTGCTGCACCCAGGTAGTCGCTGAAGAGTTTCTGCAGTGAACGATACTGGCCACTGGCATCTTCATTAATCTCTGCAAGCGCCGCGTGTGGATCGTAGGCATCACGAACCTCTGACAAGGCTTCGCGCAACGTCATTTGCTCCATCAGAAAGTCTGGATCACGGGTGATGGCGACCTCATTGACCCCATCCACTCCGTGTAACGACAACAGGTACTGTGCACGCAGCAGTGGTGATTTCAGCTCGTTGTAGGCCTGATTAACAACAGCCGCAAACTGCTCCGCCAACCGCTGTTCACGGGCGGGCTTACCAGCATATTTGTCAGGGTGAAATTGCCGCTGCATGGTGCGGTAGCGTTCTGAGAGCTGGCTGAGGTCGATATCATAGCTGACAGGCAGGCCGAAAATTTCGAAAAAATTGTCTGAAATTTCCACGTGAACAGCTCCGGCCAAGATATCAAAAAAGGCGCTTATACCCTATCGGGCTCTCTACCACCTAGATGTGGAAGCTCTCACCACAACCGCACTCTTCTTTGACATTAGGATTGTTGAACTGAAAACCTTCATTGAGCCCTTCCTTTACGAAATCCAGCTCTGTGCCATCCAGATAGGCAAGACTTTTAGGATCCACAAACAACTTTGCATCGCCACAGTCAAAAACTGTGTCCTCGGGCTGCTGGTCATCGACAAACTCAAGGACATAGGACAACCCGGAACAACCCGTGGTCTTAACACCGAGGCGAATACCAATACCGTGTCCCCGGTGAGCAAGGTGCCTGGTGATGTGCTGCTCAGCTGCCTGGGTCATGGTAATTGCCATTATTTCTCTCCTGCTATCTCAAGTTGTCTGTCAATTCAGTCGGTCTGTTCGCCACGCTTATGGCGAACATCTCTGACGGCGGCCTTAATCGCATCTTCCGCCAGTACAGAACAGTGGATTTTCACCGGTGGCAATGCCAGTTCTTCGGCAATCTGGGTGTTCTTGATCTCTTCGGCTTGCTCAAGGGTTTTACCCTTGACCCACTCGGTCAGCAAAGAGCTCGAGGCAATCGCAGATCCACAGCCATAGGTTTTAAATTTGGCGTCCTCAATTACACCGTCCTCATTCACCTGAATCTGAAGGCGCATGACATCGCCACAGGCCGGGGCACCAACCATTCCCGTGCCAACGTTGCTGGCTTTATCATCCAACTTGCCAACGTTGCGGGGGCTTTCGTAGTGATCCAGTACTTTGTCACTGTAAGACATAATTTAACTCCTCAACGTTAGTGGGCGGCCCATTCGACCTGACTCAGATCGATGCCGTCTTTGTACATATCCCAGAGCGGAGATAGCTCCCGTAATTTATTAACGGCTTCTCGTACTCGCTCAATGGCGTAATCAATTTCTTCAGCAGTTGTAAAGCGACCTATGGAGAAACGAATGGAGCTGTGTGCCAGCTCATCATCCAGACCCAACGCACGTAGCACATAGGAAGGTTCCAGGCTGGCCGAGGTACAGGCTGAGCCGGATGAGACCGCGAGATCCTTGAGCGCCATGATCAGAGACTCACCTTCTACATAGGCAAAACTGACATTCAGATTTCCCGAAACACGCTGCTCCAAAGAGCCGTTCAGGTGGACAGCCTCCATATCGGAAATACCGTGCCAAAGCCGATTACGCAGCGCCAATACACGCTGGTTTTCATCGGACATCTCTTCTCTGGCAATACGGAAAGCTTCACCCATACCGACAATTTGATGAGTGGCCAGCGTTCCGGAGCGCATGCCGCGCTCATGGCCACCGCCATGCATCTGTGCTTCGATGCGAACCCGTGGTTTGCGACGCACATACAGAGCGCCAATGCCCTTGGGGCCGTATATTTTGTGGGCTGACAACGACATCATGTCAACTTTCATGGTTTCCATGTCTATTTCCACCTTGCCAGCACTCTGAGCGGCATCCACGTGGAAATAAACCTTGTGCTCGCGACAAACTTCACCAATCGCCGCGATGTCATTAATGGTTCCGATCTCGTTATTCACGTGCATCAGCGACACCAGCGTAGTGTCTTCACGAATCGCCTCGGAAACCGCGCTCGGCTGAATCAAGCCGTCGGCGTCCGGGACAAGATAAGTAACCTCATAGCCCTCTCGCTCCAACTGGCGGCAGGTGTCGAGCACCGCTTTGTGCTCGATTTTGGAGGTAATAATGTGCTTGCCTTTTTTCTGATTGAAGTGGGCACAGCCCTTGATCGCCAGGTTATTGGCTTCCGTGGCACCTGAAGTCCAGACAATTTCCCTGGGATCGGCATTCAAGAGTGACGCCACCTGTTCTCTCGCATCTTCAACAGCCGCCTCCGCTTGCCAGCCAAAGGCATGCGAACGGGAGGCCGGATTACCGAAATTGCCCTCTGTAGTCAGACATTCAGCCATCTTCGCGGCTACCCGAGGGTCAACCGGCGTGGTTGCAGAATAGTCCAGATAGATCGGCAGTTTCATTCAGTCACTCCTGATAGATTTTCACAATTGACGGCGCTTGCTTTACTCTGCGCCACTCAACATCACCGGGCGCACTTCCTGTTGCTGCACCAGGCTGTCCAGTGTAATTCCACTAAGAAAGCGGTGAATCTGCTGGCTGAGGTCATCCCAAAGATAGTGGGTCAGGCAGACTCCGCCATTCTGGCAGTTACCCTTGCCGTTACAACTGGTTGCATCAATAGACTCATTGACAGCATCAATGATCTCGGCAACGTTGATAGCTGTACAGTCCCGTGAAAGGCGATAGCCACCACCGGGCCCCCTGACGCTGCTAACCAGCTCCTTCTGGCGCAACTTGGCAAATAATTGTTCCAGATAGGACAGTGAAATCTCCTGACGCTGCGATATATCCGCCAGGCTTATGGGACCTTTATCACCATGCAGCGCCAAATCCAGCATGGCAGTCACAGCATAACGACCTCGAGTTGTCAGGCGCATAGAGATGCTCTCACTCGTTCAGTTCATGAAACACATGCCGGAATTATCCAATAACCCACTATTTTAGTCAAGTAAATAACATACTTTTTTAGTCGGAATTACGTCCGGTTATCGTTCTGCTTGTTCCCTGAAAGCTGCCGCATTTTGTGTGCGAGATTCTGCATAGCAGTCAACACACCTCGCAAAATCGACAGCTCCATTTCATCCAGTCGGATCCTGCTGTAAAGCCTGCGAAGTCGTGGCATGGTCTGGCGCGGGTTATCCCGGCTATGAAAGCCTATATCCACCAACGCTTGCTCCAGATGTTGAAAATACATTTCCAAATCTTCTGCCCGGGCTGGGGGTACATCCCACTCGTACAGCGATGGCAACTTACCATCGGCGTTTGCAAGAGAAGCCATACGCACCTCGTAACAAAGCACCTGCACCGCTGCGGCAAGATTCAGGGAGCTGTATTCAGGATTCGAGGGTATGTGCACATGGTAGGTACATTTATGCAACTCTTCATTGGTTAGCCCCCGGTCTTCCCGGCCAAACACGATCGCCACTTCGTGCTCAGAGGACTCCTGCCAGACCCGTTCACCGCACTCCCGAGGATTAAGGAGCGGCCAGGGTATGCGGCGCTCACGGGCGCTAGTACCCACAACAAGACCACAACTGCCAATGGCTTCATCCAGCGTGTCTACCACAACCGCATTATCCAGCACATCCAGTGCATTTGCGGCGCGCCAAACGGCACGATCAGCGGGATATTCTTTTGGGGAAACGAGATACAGGCGGGACAGACCCATATTCTTCATGGCCCTGGCGGCACCACCAATGTTGCCAGGATGTGTGGTATTCACCAGCACTATACGAACATTTTCAAACACACTAGGCCTGCATTAATGGTTAGTCTCAGGGATCGCCTGTACTCTCAAGAAAACAGCGACGTACAACCGCCTTTTTGAAGGGCGCAAATTCTATCAGGAAGCAAAGGTGAAATCATGGATTTCCACTCCCCTCAAACTCTAGCTCTCTGCTACAATGCCGCGCTTTCGCCACAGTGGAATAGCAGTAATGGAACCGATGGTTAATATCGCACTTCGTGCCGCCCGCAAAGCCGGGGATATGATTGCTCGCGCCACTGAACGCAGCGATTTGATCAAGATCGATGAAAAAGGCCGCAACGATTACGTCACAGAAATCGACCGCGCCGCTGAAAAGGAAATTATTTACCATCTGCGCAAAGCCTATCCCGATCACAGCATCATCGGCGAAGAGTCAGGCCACCTCCAGGGCGAAAACGATGACTATCAATGGATCATCGACCCTCTGGATGGCACCACAAATTTTATTCATGGCATCCCCCACTTTGCAGTGTCCATTGGCTGTCGCTATAAGGGCAAACTAGAACATGCCGTGGTGTTTGACCCCATGCGCCGGGAAGAATTTACAGCCAGCCGCGGCCGCGGTGCTTTTCTGAACGGCAAGCGAATTCGCGTGTCAGGCAGAATTGGACTCGCCGGGTCTCTGGTCGCCACTGGCATACCCTTTAACAGACCCTCCATTGACCACATGGAGCCCTATCTGACCTGCCTTACAGAACTGGCGACACAATCGTCTGGTATACGTCGGCTCGGTGTTGCCTCACTGGACCTCGCTTATCTATCGGCGGGACGTGTCGACGCATTCTGGGAAATGAACCTAAAGCCCTGGGACATTGCAGCCGGTGTGCTATTGGTGAAAGAGGCCGGTGGCCTGGTCAGCGACTTCAGTGGCGGTGAAAACTATATGGATAGCGGGAATATTGTCTGCGCCACGCCAAAACTGTTTAAACCCACTCTTAAAGTGGTGCAAAAACATCTGGGGCATATTGAAACTTCAAACTGACAAAAGATCAGTTTTCATCAAACAGCGTATGTCCGTCCAAGCCCTGCTTGTTCACGATTGACCGCAGGCGGCGTAGAGCTTCCACCTGAATTTGTCGGACGCGCTCTCGGGTCAATCCTATTTCGTGACCGACTTCTTCGAGGGTGCACACATCGTGTCCGTGTAAACCGAAGCGACGCACAATCACTTCCTGCTGCTTATCCGTCAACTCTGACAACCAAAGTTCAACCGCGTCATTCATATCCTGGTCTTCGACCAGTTCTTCAGGATCACTGGGGTGCTCGTCTGCCAGGGTTTCGACCAGCATGCGATCACCATCTTTACCCATGGGCACATCAACGGAAGTTACGCGTTCGTTGAGACGTAACATACGTGAAACATCATCGACGGTTTTGTCCAGAGACTGTGCGATTTCTTCAGCGGTCGGATCGTGATCCAGCTCTTGCGCAAGACGACGGGATGCCTTGAGATAGACATTGAGTTCTTTTACCACATGAATGGGCAGACGAATGGTTCGTGTCTGATTCATCAGGGCTCGCTCAACCGATTGGCGAATCCACCAGGTGGCGTACGTGGAAAAACGGTATCCAAGTTCTGGATCAAATTTTTCTACCGCCCTCATCAGACCGAGATTTCCTTCCTCAATCAGATCCAGAAGAGACAGGCCACGATTGACATAACGCCTCGCAATTTTAACTACCAGACGTAGATTGCTCTCAATCATGCGCTTGCGAGCGGCCTCGTCGCCCTTGGCAATCTTGCGAGCGAAAAAAACCTCTTCTTCGGCGGAAAGCAACGGAGCATAACCAATCTCTTTCAGATAAAGACTGGCCGCATCCAACACCTTTTCCTCTTTCGATGACTCAAAGGACTCCTGAGCATCCTCTTCGCCAGCGTCATCGCTCAGCTCAAAGCCACCCTCTTTCTCGTTATCATCGTCAGCATCATCGGACACAAAAACTATTTCCTAACAATCATCCAAAATATCTACAGCCAAACGCCCAAAATCAGAACACAAGTCAAGTCAGCATCCAAGCTCTGTCAGGAATGTATCACCAAACCCCATCCTATGACAGCTTCATCGTTTCGGTAAGTAAGCCAGCGGATTCACGGGCTTGCCATCTTTTCGTATCTCGAAATAGAGTCGTTTATTGTTGGCGGGATCGCCCCCCACTTCCGCAATTTTCTGTCCCGTTTTCAGAACCTGTCCCTCCCGCACCAGGAGAGTCCGGCAATGGGCATAGGCACTCAGGTAAACCTCACTGTGTTTGACAATCACCAGTCGGCCATAGCCCCGCAGCCCTTCCCCGGAGTAAACCACGATACCGGGCGCTGCTGCCATAACGGCCTGCCCTGGAAGGCTTTGAATATCAATCCCTTTGAACAACGGGTCACTGTTGTAGGTTTTAGTTACTCGCCCCTCTGTGGGCCATTGCCAATTCCAGTTTGAAGGTAACGAGGCCGTGGATTTTGGTGGTGGCCGGGTGACTTTTACGGGGGTTTTCGGAGGGACTTCCACCACCTTTGTTCGGGTGGATGTTTTGCTGGAACTAACTGGTGCAGGTTTAGGTGCCACAGAAGTATATCTAGGTGGCGGTATGCGTGTCGTGTCCAGGGTCAACCGCTGTCCACGGTAAATGATATACGGAGGTCTCAACCCGTTGGCACGGGCCAGTTTGTCCACATCCTTTTCATAACGCCAGGCAATGGCAAACAGGGTTTCACCCTGCGAGACCAGATGGTAGTCAATTTTTTCACTGGGCGGTGGGGGTCTTTGGCTAATTGGCGCCGGAGGCGGACTATGGCAAGCAGAGAGCAGAAAAAATCCGGCACACAGGGCAAGCGCTCGCAAGACGAATTTCCGGCACTTCTGCACTGACAAAAATCATTCCCCCTAGCCCGTTACCCCTGTTTTCAGAGTTTGCTGCGTCGCCCACCAAGATATTCCAGTCCCAGCACCAGAATCAAGCCAAAGACCATGCACCCTGTCGCAAGAATTGTCTTTGGATCCAGGCCAGTAACGCGAGCAAACTCAGCCGGCGTTAACAGCCGCGAGGAAAGCACAACTTCCCGACCATGGTTATCCATCATGACTTCCAGGGTTTCACGCCAGGGCCAGACAATCATCAGCGAACCCACCAGGAAGCCGGTGAGAATGGCGATCGTGACGGAGTGAAAGCGGTGCAGCAACCATGACAGCACCCGGGCAAATGCCATCAGTCCACACACACAGCCCAGCAGGAATGTAAGGAGTATCTGCCCGTTGAACTCACTCACGGCACCAATCACTACCGGATACATACCCAGCAACAGGAGAATGAAACTACCGGAGACACCCGGCAATATCATGGCACAGATGGCAAGAGCACCCGAGAAGAACACCACCAGCAAGCCATCGTTACCCTGCACGGGTGGTGCGAATGAGATGGCTGTGGCAATCACTGACCCGATAATCAGTGCCACCCACTCCTGAAGCCTCAGGTGGGGCAACTGTCGGAAAATATAGATAATGGACGCCACAATCAAACCAAAAAAGAAAGACCAAATCAAAATAGGCTGTGTCAGTAGCAGATGACTCACCAGTTTCGCCAGCGAGGCAATACTTAACAGGACACCGGAAAAAAGCACCAACAAAAAATTACCGTTGATACTCAGCCAGAAGGCTTTTGGTCCGTCCTTGATAAGTGTTCTAAGCGCGCTTAAGTTGATGCTGCGAATGGAATCCAGAAGCTCTTCGTAAATACCGCTGATAAAGGCAATAGTCCCGCCTGAAACACCGGGCACCACATCTGCGGCCCCCATGGCCATGCCTTTCAGGAATAGCAATAGCCAACGCTTCGCAAACTGCACAGCAATATCAGCCTGATTACCGGGTGGTGCCGCCGAGCAAGGGCACAAAACGCACCTTCTCTACGACACGTTCTTCGAAGTTGTTGCTATCCCCTAGCCGGGTGATAACGAGAAGCTCCTGCACATCGCCTGGGCCCACGGGGATAACAAGAATTCCGTCTGGCCCTAGTTGATGCAATAATTCTTCAGGCACTACATTGGGTGCAGCAGCACTGAGAATAGCATCATAGGGGGCATATTCCGGCAGGCCGAAACCACCATCACTGTGGGAAAAACGCACATTGCGAAGGCCCAAAAGCCTCAACCGCTCCCGGGCTTTATCAATCAACGGTTTGATACGCTCAACACTGTAGACCTGATCCACCAGTTGAGCCAGAACCACAGACTGGTAACCGGACCCCGAACCAATTTCCAGGACTTTCTTCCTCGGCCCCAGGGATAAAAGAATTTCGGTCATGAGGGCCACGATATATGGCTGCGACAGGGTCTGCCCGTGACCAATAGGCAACGCAGTATCTTCGTAGGCACGATGAGAAAGGGCTTCATCCAAAAACAAGTGACGGGGTGTCATACGCATGACATCCAGTACTCGCTGATTGGTTATGCCCTGTTCTTTTAGGCGTTGGATGAGACGTTCACGGGTTCGCTGGGAGGTCATGCCGATACCACCAAGCTCAATCGAATTCACTCCTGCAAACCCCTAATGTCAATCGAAAAACGAACTATACCACAGCGCCCTTATTCCGCCACAGACCAAGACTGCTGCAGGTTTGCCACTTCTCGCAGCACGGAAGTGGCAAAACAACCCGGGGGCAGAAAGAAGGCCAGCTCGAGATCAACGCCATCACTCTTTTCGCTGTTTTGCCAACACCATTCAAAACCCTCAGGATTCAAAACCAGGGGACGTCGTTCCTGGGATAGCCCACTGAATTCCAGCCCGTGGCACCAGTCCTGCCACTCCTCAAGGACCTGGGACTCCAGCTGACGCACCTCGTCTGGAACCTGGGTTCTTCCCCGCCCCCACAAGGGGCCACTGGGGGTGATTTCATCCGGCATGGAGATGTTCCAGTTGTGTCGAGCAACACGCTCCGCAAGAACCAGGTTAAACAGGTAGGATCTTGCCGCAGACAGGTAAAGCCCCCCCATCGCCGCCCCTTTTCTGGTTTTCTTCCTTCGCTGGGACCGCTCGGCAGAGCGCTGTTGCAGAAGCTTGTCGGCCTCGCACAGATTTCCGGCTTCCCGGCCAAAGCGCTGCTCTCCGAAATAGTTCGGTACGCCTTCGCGAGCAATGGTTTCCAGGCGGGATACCAGCATCTGCCTGTCACCCATCAGCTGACGCAAACGAATACGGAAGTGATTACCTGCGTGCATACCACGGCGCAACTTTTTATGGTGACGCGCCATTTTCAGAATCTGACATCCATCCAGCTGGGGAAGCCGTGACAATTGCTGATCCTGCCCAGCCGGTAAATGCACACTGAACCATTGGCGGGTAACAGCCCTACGGTCCTTCAGGCCACAATAACCTACCGCAACATCCTCTATCTCAAAGGCCTCGGCCAGCAAATGGGCAACCCAACGGGTATTCTGCCCCTCCTTTTCTATATACAGACACAGGTGCTCGCCATCTCCGGAAAGGTCAGAATCCAAAGCCTCTACTACTTGAAAGTCTTCGGGGCTTTCCCGAAAGCGGGCAGTGATATCCGGGCTACCAAAGGTATAGGGAAACGAGAATGAAAATTGCCTAGTGTTCATAAAATCCTTAGCATTAGCATGCTGTGCAAGTGTACGAGCAGCTACGCTGCTCTCAAAGCCTTAGCTTGGGCATTTCTTTCCGACAGGACTCCTAAATGCGAATTCACTACCTGCAACATGTTGCCTTTGAGGGACTGGGCAGCATGCAGCAATGGTTTATAGACCATGATTTTCAGATCAGTGCCTCACAGCTCTATGCAGGGGAGCCGTTGCCTGAGCTGAGCGATATCGACTGGCTGATCGTCATGGGCGGGCCCATGGGTGTTAATGATGAGCACCTTTACCCTTGGCTGGCAGATGAAAAAACATTCATAAAAAAAGCAATCACATCTGGAAAAATCATCCTTGGCATCTGCCTCGGCGCTCAGTTAATTGCTCAGGTTCTTGGTGCAAAAATAGCGAAAAACCCATACCGCGAAATTGGCTGGTTTCCTCTACAGATTCACGAGGAAGCTGGGCAAACAGTGATCGGCAGAATTCTTCAGACTCATCCCCTGGCCTTTCACTGGCACGGCGACACATTTGATATCCCCAGCGGGGCCATACCCTTAGCGCGAAGCAACGCCTGTGATAATCAGGGGTTTATCTATCAAGAACGAGTCGTCGGCCTGCAATTTCACCTGGAGACAACCGCAAAGTCAGCCAGCGACCTCATCGAGCATTGTGGTGACGAACTGGATGGTAGTCATTACATTCAGGGGGCAGATGACATGCTTTCCCAACCGGAACGGTTTCACACCATTAACCAGTTGATGACTGAAATCCTGGAGGCGTTAAGCCGGGTCTGACCACTGTGGACTAGGCAACCTTATCCAGCAGCACCACTACCTGTGCAGCGATGCCTTCACCACGACCTTCAAATCCCAGTTTTTCCGTGGTGGTCGCTTTGATATTCAGTTGCTCCGTTCCGCAATTCAGGTCAGCACTGAGATTTTCTCGCATGGCCGATATGTGGGGAGACATTTTCGGATCCTGGGCGATCAGCGTCATGTCAGCATTGACCAGCGTCAACCCTTGGTCTGCAATCAGGGCTTTGACATATCGCAGCAGCTCGCGGCTATCTATGCCACGATAGGCCGAATCTGTATCAGGAAAATGCTGACCAATATCACCCAGGGCAGCGGCACCCAGCAAGGCATCACACAGCGCATGAATCAGCACGTCTCCGTCGGAATGGGCCACCAGTCCGCGGGAAAAAGGTATGGTCACGCCACCAATAACAATGGCGTCGCCTTCACCGAAGGCGTGAACATCATAACCCTGGCCTATTCTCATTGTTTGGTCCCCTGTTCAGCAGTCAGCTCAGTTGCCTATTAGTCGCACTGCGCCACTTCGGTCTTCTGCTGATATTTCAGAATAGCCTCAGCAATTTCAAGATCTTCCTGCCGGGTAATCTTGATATTGTCACGGCTACCTTCGACCACCATGGGGGTGTGACCCAGGCGCTCAACAGCAGCAGATTCATCCGTTGGTTGCCACCCTTGGCGAACCGCTGTATTCAAGCTCCAGCTTAGCATCCCGTATCGAAACATCTGCGGCGTCTGCGCCAACCAGAGTTTGTTACGATCTTCGGTACCCACAATATCATCACCCTGCTCGACCCGCTTGACAGTGTCGCTCACAGGTACGGCCAGAACACCGCCTACCCGATGGTCCTCCAGAGACTGCATCAGGTGCTGGACTTCCGCGACACGAACACAGGGTCTTGCCACATCGTGAACCAATATCCAGTCATCGGTGTGTGCTTCCCGGGTCAGACACTCCAGTGCAAGTCGCACAGAATCTGCTCGCTCTTTACCGCCGTGGACAGTACGAATACGAGGATGATCGAACACAGTCAGTTGTTGCCAATAGGTATCATTGGGATGAACTGCCACCACGACAATCGCGTCGTTTACTGCCAACAACCGCTCCAGAGTGTGTTCAACGACGGTCTTTCCCGCCAGAGACTGGTACTGCTTTGGAACTGCAGCTCCAAAACGACTGCCGACACCCGCAGCGGGCACGATGATCCATCTGGCGGTCATATCATAAGCTCCAGCAAGTTACGGTAGGCATTCTGTAGAGGGTCATAACACGGCCAGTTGATTCATTGATCCTCAGGCTCCACCACCATAAAAAAAGTTTCTCCTTCCTTGATCATGCCCAAATCGGTCCTTGCACGCTCTTCGATACTTTCAACGCCTTCCTTGAGATCGACCACCTCACTGACCAGTGTCTGGTTGCGTTGCTGCAGTGTTTCGTTCTGCGCTTCCTGCTCGGCCACCTCACGCTCCAAGGTCAGCTTTTTGGCAAGCCCACCCTCTCCCAGCCACAGTTGGTACTGAAAGAAAAGCAACAGCAGTAAAAGACCAATCATCAACCAGCGCATGGGGCGATTTTACCGAAGTCACCTACTATCGTCAGCGGACAAAACAATGCTCTAGCCAAAACCATCGGGGGCGGCCAATGGCCGCCCCCGATGAAAATTTGTCTGATCAGGACTTGAACTCCGCCCTGCCCCGGTAGGGTGCCAGCCCCCCCAGTTCAGCTTCAATGCGCAGCAGACGGTTGTACTTGGCAACCCGGTCTGAACGGCACAGCGACCCGGTTTTGATCTGGCCTGCTGCAGTCGCTACGGCCAGGTCTGCAATGGTGGTATCTTCGGTTTCTCCAGATCGGTGTGAAATCACCGCGGTGTAACCGGCGTCCTTGGCCATTTTAATCGCATCAAGGGTCTCAGAGAGTGAGCCAATCTGATTGAACTTGATCAAAATGGAGTTGGCCACGCCCATCTCAATACCCTTCTTGAGAATCTTTGTGTTGGTGACAAACAGATCGTCACCCACCAATTGAACTCTGTGACCTAATTTTTCTGTCTGGTATTTCCAACCGTCCCAATCAGATTCGTCCTGACCATCCTCAATGGAAATAATCGGATACTGGTCGCAAAGCTCCGCCAGAAAATCACTAAAGCCCTCGGACGAGTAGACCTTGCCTTCGCCTGCCAGATCGTACTGGCCATCCTTGTAAAACTCGGAAGATGCACAATCCAGAGCCAGGGTAATATCTTCTCCCAGCTTGTAACCTGCAGCTTCAACTGCTTTCTGAATCACTGCCAGTGCCTCGGCATTGGAAGAAAGATTAGGGGCAAAACCACCTTCATCACCCACTGCCGTATTCAGACCCTGACTGCTCAGCACCTTTTTCAGTGAGTGAAAAATTTCTGCGCCCATACGCAAGGCCTCGGTGAAAGATTTAGCCGATACCGGCTGCACCATGAACTCCTGGATATCGACGTTGTTGTCAGCGTGCTCACCACCATTCAGAATATTCATCATGGGAACGGGCATGCTGTAATTTCCCGAAGTACCGTTGATATCGGCTATATGGGCATAGAGGGGAACGCCCCGGGATTTTGCTGCAGCTTTAGCGGTCGCCAGAGAAACCGCCAGAATCGCGTTGGCCCCATATTTCGATTTATTCTCGGTGGCATCCGCAGCAATCATGGCGTTATCGATATCACGCTGTTCAAGGGCATTTTTTCCCAACAACAATGAACGTATTTCGGTATTGATATTCTCCACGGCTTTTAGAACGCCTTTACCCAGATACCGTGACTTATCGCCATCACGCAACTCCAGAGCTTCCCGGGACCCGGTAGATGCGCCGGATGGGGCACAGGCAGTACCCACACTGCCATCTTCCAGTATCACGTCTGCTTCTACGGTCGGGTTACCCCTGGAATCCAGCACTTCATAAGCGCGGATGTCGATAATGTTGGACATTTAGTTCTCCCTCAAATACCGGTAGCGACCGAGAGTAAAGGCCACTGCCATTCTAAAATTTCGACCACTACTCAGCAGATAGACAACTCTGGCTGAGACTTAATCAGTTCATCAATCGCCTTCATTTGTGACAGGAACGGTTCCAGCACATCCAAAGGCAAGGCACTGGGACCATCACATCTTGCCTGATCCGGTTGCGGGTGGGCCTCAAGGAAAAGACCGGCCAAACCTACGGCCATTCCGGCCCGGGCCAGCTCCGCCACCTGGTGACGACGCCCTCCTGACGCCGCGCCCATCGGGTCGCGACACTGCAGCGAATGTGTCACATCGAAAATCAAGGGCAAGCCGCCACTGACCTCTTTCATGGTTCTGAAACCCAGCATATCCACGATCAGGTTGTCGTAACCGAAATTTGCACCACGCTCGCATAGCATGACCTGGTCATTTCCACACTCACGGAACTTGTCGACAATATTCCCCATCTGGGACGGGCTGAGAAACTGGGGTTTTTTGACATTGATCACCGCGCCGGTTTCCGCCATGGCCTTGACCAGGTCTGTCTGGCGGGCCAGAAAAGCCGGCAACTGAAGCACGTCACAGATTTCAGCAACCGGCTGAGCCTGCTCAATCTCATGCACATCCGTGATCACTGGAATGGCAAATGTCTTTTTGATTTCTTCGAAGATTTTTAATCCGGCTTCCATCCCGGGGCCACGGTAGGAATGAATTGAGGAGCGATTGGCCTTATCAAAGGAAGCCTTGAATACATAGGGAATACCCAGACGCGAGGTAACTTCAACATAATACTCTGCCACACGCATCGCCATATCGCGGGATTCAAGGACATTCATCCCACCAAAAAGTACAAAAGGCCGGTCATTGGCGACAGCAATGCCGCTGACATCAATAGCAACGCTGGGGGTGGTCACGGATCAGTCCTCCGCTGTGTGTTTCAGGGCTGCCTTGACGAAACTGCTGAACAGCGGGTGTCCATTACGCGGAGTCGACGTGAATTCCGGGTGGAACTGACAGGCAAAAAACCAGGGGTGCCCGGGTATTTCAATGGTCTCGACCAGCGTCTTGCTTTCAGACCAGCCACCGACTCTCATACCACCCTGTTCCAGTCGGGGAACATATTTATTATTGACTTCATAACGATGACGGTGTCGTTCCAGAATGACATCAGAACCATAGATATCATGGGCCATGGTGCCTTCCACGAGATAGCTGTTCTGTGCACCGAGACGCATGGTGCCCCCGAGGTCAGATTCCTCTGTACGGGTTTCAACGCTGCCATCGATATCAACCCACTCGGTAATCAGTCCGATCACCGGGTACGGGGTCTTCTGGTCAAACTCGGTGCTGTTGGCAGCTTCCATACCGCAGACGTTGCGGGCAAATTCAATCATCGCCACCTGCATACCCAAACAGATACCCAGGTAAGGGATGTTGTTAACACGAGCATGGTTGACTGCTTTGATTTTTCCCTCAACGCCGCGCACACCGAAGCCTCCGGGTACCAGAATGGCATCCACACCCGAAAGCAGTGACATATCCGCTTCGAGATCTTCGGAATCAATGTAGCGCACATTAACTTTAGTCTGATGGCGAATACCGGCATGCATCAGCGCTTCATTGAGCGATTTGTAGGCGTCCAGCAGCTCCATGTACTTGCCAACCATGGCAATGGTGACCTGATGTTGCGGGTTCAGCTGGTTTTCCACCACCCAGTCCCATGCACTGAGGTCAGCCTCTCTGTACTCCAGGTGCAGCTTTTCCATCACGATCCGGTCGAGGCCACGCTTTTGCAGATCACGGGGGATAGCGTAGATGGTTCGAGCATCGAGCAAGGGCACCACGGCGCGCTCCTCGACATTGGTAAACAGGGCAATTTTCTTGCGCTGACCTTCATCCAGCTCCACTTCAGAGCGGCAAAGCAGAATGTCCGGCAACAGACCGATGGATCTTAATTCTTTGACCGAGTGTTGAGTCGGTTTTGTCTTGGTTTCCCCGGCAGTGGCAATGTAGGGAATAAGCGTCAAGTGAATCAGCAAAGACCGTGATGACCCAAGTTCCAGCTTTAACTGCCGAATAGCCTCAAGGAAAGGCTGGGACTCAATATCACCCACGGTACCGCCAATTTCGACAATGGCCACATCGAAACCCTTACCGCCAGCCAGTACCCGACGCTTAATTTCGTCGGTCACATGGGGGATCACCTGTACGGTACCGCCCAGATAATCACCGCGGCGCTCACGACGCAGAATGGTTTCGTAAACCTTGCCACTGGTGAAGTTGTTGAGCTTTCTCATCTTGGAAGAGAGGAAGCGCTCATAGTGACCCAGATCCAGATCTGTCTCAGCACCGTCTTCGGTGACAAAAACCTCACCGTGCTGAAAAGGACTCATGGTCCCGGGATCAACGTTCAAGTATGGATCGAGCTTGAGGATGGTGACACTTAAACCGTGGGCTTCAAGAATGGAGCCAAGTGACGCCGAGGCGATGCCTTTACCCAGAGAAGATACAACACCGCCCGTAACGAAAATATAACGTGTCATCTAGACCCTTCCGAACACTTTGAATACTACTTTTTAAAATGCCGAACCCACGCCTTAAATCAAGGCATGTTACTGATAAATCATGAAAAATTGGCTACGGGTTAGGAATACTTAAGACCGGCGCCCATCCGCTTCAAGATGGGATGCCAGACTACCAGAAAGGGGCTCCGCGCTCAATGCGAATTACTCGGGATAAGACCAATTTATCATCATACCTTCCTTCCCGTGCATTGCTGAAAACCCCTCACAAACCCAAAGATCAGCCACCGCCACCAGTTCATCCTGAAAGTAAATCAGTGGCACACGATCCCGCAGCCACGGCTCAAGACCATACTCCTGAAACAGAATTTTTAAGTTGTTCGAGCCCTGGCGACCCAGTGGCCGGCATCGTTCCCCGCCACGACGAAAGCGTATTTCCAGCAAAGCATCGTCCGGGAGAGATAACCCCTCCCCTGCCGCTACTCTACTGAAAAGAACGCTTTTATCTGGTAGAACCAACGGCTCACTCACATCCCAGAAGAATGGCTCATCAGTTTCCGGCAGATCAGGCTGAAGAGGTAACAGATAGAGCCTGTGTTGATAGCGACGCAGTTGCGCACCTCCCCAGGTGATCTGAGGAGAACCATCATTTCTGGCAGGTAACAATTCTTCTCGTAGCGCCGTCATCACCTGGTGACCTGGCCGCGGAAAATCGTGTTGTGCCAACCAGTACCGCAACAGGTTTCCCTGTCGCAGGCTATTAAACCCCTGAAACAAGTCGATACAAATGCTCCAACCTAACCGCTCGGACCGCTCACCCACAGTCATCAGATCCTGAGAGGCCAATTCATCCACCAGCTGCTCATTGTCTCGACACAAAGCTGCACTTGTCGCAATGCGGGACGTATAGTCAGGCCAGCGAGCAGCCAGTTTTGGAATCACCTGGTGACGAATGTAATTGCGGTCGTATTCAAGCTGCTCATTGCTCTCATCCTCAATCCATGACAGGCCTACCAACACCGCATAATCCTGCAATTCCTGCCTGGTAAACCTCAATAACGGGCGCAGTAATTCCCCATGACCCAGTGGCCGGCTGATCGGAATACCGCTCAGCCCCAGTGGCCCACTTCCGCGCAACAAACGGTAGAGGACGGTTTCCGCCTGATCATCGGCGTGGTGGGCCAACAGGATCAACCCATCATGATCCAGGTGGCGTTCAAACACCTGGTAACGGGCGTCACGGGCGGCAGCTTCCAACCCCTGACCCGCGGTTTCAACCTGCACCGTTTCAGTTATCAGCGTGACGCCCCGTTCACGACAGACCTGTTGGCAATGTTGCTGCCAGGCGTCAGCGTTTGGCGATAACTGATGGTTAACATGGATCGCAATGACACTCTCTTTACCCAGTATTTCCACCACACTATGAAGCAATACATGGGAGTCGAGCCCCCCGCTGTAGCCAACATAGCAATGACTTGCCTGTTGCAGTCGGGGCAGAAAACTAATGATCTGGTCTGGGGTATAGGCCATGGGGTCAAAAACCAATAAGAGGCAGCAAAGTATAACTTGCCCACATCAAGAACAAACAATGTTTGCAAAGCTTCATCACCTCAAACAGAGCGTGAAAATCATCAGTACTAGCCACTTGGAATATGAGTGGTCCTAAGTCCCGACAAACTGCCTATTTTTGTGACGTTATTGACATTTAGGTGTCTATACTTTTAGGTAACGGACGTAGTGGGAGAACGATCGGTCAATTAATACTAATAAGTAGTTGCCGATAGATTACATCATGGTTGTCATACCGGGAGGTATCGATGCCTATCAACAAATCCGGTGGAGCCGACAACAAAGTCTCGAAAAAAGGGGCTTTAACTCTGGAGGCGCTCCAGGAGGAAAATGACTTCTACCGGGGTAGAGGCGGGATCAGCGAAGAAAACCGTTCCTATGGTTTTAAGCCCGCTTTTTACGATATGGAAAGTGGCGTGGTTTACCCATCAAAATTTGCCAACGGCCACGAAGCCCCCATGCATGTACTGGACGGACTTCCAGACGATGTGGTCGCGACCCGGCTCAACGATGGCAAGGTGACAGCGGTATGCCCGGGAGTTATTTCCGGCTTCATGCAACGAGGACATTTCTATACTCGCGAACAGGCCGCTCTGGCCACCAGCCAATTGCGCGACCGCACCCAGATGCTCAGTGATCCCCAGCAACATAACCAACTGCTGGATGCCTGGGAAAAATTTCTTGTTGATGAGGACTATCCCGGGGATTTGATCCGCCCGGTGGTGGGTGACTCCTGGCGGCGCTGCTACCAGTCACAGACAGACCCTGAGTTACAGTATGCGCCGATCATTTCTGACACAGAGCAGTTAAACCAGCGTCGCACGCTTCAGGCAGATCTGATGAAGGCTGCCAATCCCATCTTGCAGCGGGCATCTCAGGTACTGTTCCGCACAGATAGTCTAATTCTACTGGCAGATGCCGACGGACTGATTCTTGACGCCAAAGCGGATGATGCCGTACTGAGTCAAGCCAGAGATATCAACCTGATCCAAGGTGGTGTCTGGAACGAAACAACTGCGGGCACCAACGCCATTGGCACAGCGCTGGCTGCTGCGGAACCGGTTCAGCTTTATGGTGCTGAGCACTTCTGTGCAGGGATCAAACACTGGACCTGCTCTGCCGATGTCATCCGCGACCCCCACGATGGAAAGGTTCTGGGTGCAGTGGATTTATCAGGTCTCACGGACACCTATCAGAGCAATGCCCTGGATTTTGCCATCATGGCAGCACGGTTGATTGAGTCCAACCTGGCGAAAGATTACTTTTACTCCAGACAACAAGTGATTGAAGCAACCCGTTCTATGTTCGAGGGATGGAAAACCGAGGGACTCCTGGCATTTGACCGTCGTGGCCGACTGGTTAGAGCCAATCAACATGCCCATCAAACGCTGAAGCAATTGGGAGCCGATCTGGTGGTAAGTCCCCAGTGTCGCCTGCCGGCACTGGACGTCGACTTACCCCTAGCGGCAGCCAACGCCCCCGCATGGCTTCAGCAACAGCTTACTCTGCCAATTGAGTTAAAAAACCAGCGCGTAGGAACATTGGTCGTGTTATCCGCCCAGCATTAGCGGGCGGCATGGGGAAATTAATCTAGGCGTTGCCGTAATTCATCAAGCGCTGATATCGCTTTTCCAGCAGCTCATCAATCGGTACAGCCTGCAACTGCTCCAATTGGGCTGAGAGCCGCTCCCTCAAAGTGGCAGACATCGCTTCAATATCGCGATGGGCACCGCCCAAAGGTTCAGGAATAGTTTCGTCAACAATACCCAGATCCTGCAGCACGGAAGACGTCACACCCATTGCTTCGGCAGCATCTGGTGCCTTTTCAGTGGTTTTCCAGATAATGTTTGCGCAACCTTCCGGGGATATCACGAAATACGTCGCATATTGGAGCATGTTCAGATAGTCGCCGACGCCGATAGCCAGCGCGCCACCAGAACTGCCTTCGCCGATAACGGTGCAGATAATGGGCGTTTTCAACCGCGACATGACCGCCAGGTTTTGTGCAATGGCTTCGCTGATACCTCGCTCTTCGGAGTCGATACCGGGGTAGGCCCCGGGGGTGTCGATTAGCGTCAACACCGGCATTTTGAAGCGTTCCGCCATTTCCATCAGGCGCATGGCTTTACGGTAGCCTTCCGGCTTGGGCATGCCAAAGTTGCGGTAGACCTTATCGGTGACACCGCGGCCTTTTTCCTCGCAGATAACCATCACGGGTTTGCCATTGAGGCGAGCCACACCGCCGACAATGGCCTTGTCATCACCAAAATGGCGATCACCGTGCAGCTCCTCAAAATCGGTAAATACACGCTCGATGTAATCCATCGAGTAGGGACGCTGAGGATGACGGGCTACCTGTACGATTTGCCAGGATGACAGGTCAGCATAAATCTTTTGTGTCAGCTTCTGGCTTTTATCCCGCAGCTTGGCCACCTCATCGGTAATGTTGACTTCATTGTCGTTACCGACCAGTTGCAGCTCTTCAATTTTCGCTTCAAGTTCTGCAATGGGTTGCTCAAAATCGAGATAATTCAGATTCATAGGGCCACATATCCACAGTGTTATAGAAACATCTCACCTCCACCTGGAGGGAAGGCCAATTGTACTGACAGCGCTGACGAATTCCTACCCGAAATAAGACCTGTTAACAGGTCCTAAAACCTTAACTGGACACCTGAGCTGCCAAACAACTCGCGCAGTTTGTGCAGCAAATCATCATCCGGGGCTACGGACCACTGCTCTCCCAGTGCGATTTCACCTTTGGCACTGTCGGTATGATAGAGAATCCGCACCGGGCAACTGCCCTGCTGATAGGGCAACATAATATCTGCCATCTGCTCGAGCCAACTGCCACTGAGCTTATCCCGATGAATTTTGATGGCAATGCTCTTCAGGTAATTGGCTCTGGCTTCGAAAAGGCTGCGCACAGAATCTGCGCGCATTTTCAAGCCGCCGGTGTAGTCATCCTCTGATATCTGACCCTCCACCACCAGCAAGGCATCCTTCTCTATCTTGTCCCGGTGTTCGCGGAAAATATCTGCAAACACGGCAACTTCAATACGTGCACTGCGATCATCCAAAGTCATAACGGCCATATTGTCGCCGCGTTTGGTTTTAATGACGCGCATGCCAACCACGAGACCTGCCACCAACTGCGCTTTTTTATCCGGTTTCAAGTCGACGATGCGAGCGCCGACAAAATGTTTTAACTCATCCAGGTACTCATCGACTGGGTGTCCTGTGAGGTACAAGCCCAATGTATCCTTCTCACCCCTGAGACGCTCCTTGGCGGTCAGGCTGCGCTGCCGTTGAAAAGACTGGTAACCGATTTCGGGGGCGCTTTCCTGAGGCGTCGATCCAAACAGATCCGACATACCGCAATCGGTATTTCGCGAGTGCTGCTCTGCCATTTTGACCGCTTCTTCCATGGCCGCCAGCATCACCGCCCGTCGATATCCAATTTCTCCGTCCGGGCCAATGGTATCCAGCGCTCCAGAGCGAATCAGTGCCTCCAGGGCGCGTTTGTTGACTCGATGGGCATCAACCCTGGCGCAAAAATCAAACAGATCTGAGAATCCCCCCCCCGTTTCCCGGGCAGCAATAATACTGTTCACCGGACCCTCGCCGAGGCCCTTGATGGCGCCCAGGCCATAAATCACCTCGCCCTCTGGGGAGACCGTAAACATAAACTGACCGCGATTGACATCCGGCGGCAACAGCGCCAGGTTCATGGAGCGACACTCTTCAGTCAGAGTGACTACTTTGTCGGTATTCTGCATATCTGCCGATAACACTGCGGCCATAAACTCTGCAGGATAATGCTGCTTTAACCAGGCCGTCTGGTAGGCCAGCAATGCATAGGCCGCCGAGTGCGACTTGTTAAAACCGTAGCCGGCAAATTTTTCTACTAGATCAAAAATTTTGATAGCCAGATCTGGATCTACACCCTGCTTTTTTGCACCATCTTCAAAGATTTCACGCTGCTTCGCCATTTCCTCGGGTTTTTTCTTACCCATCGCCCGGCGCAACATATCTGCACCACCGAGGGTATACCCTGCCAGCACCTGAGCAATCTGCATGACCTGTTCCTGATAGACGATGACACCGTAGGTGGGCTCCAGGACTGGCTTCAGACTCTCATGTTGAAATTTGGAGTCAGGGTACGCTACTTCAGCACGCCCGTGTTTGCGGTTGATAAAATCATCCACCATGCCGGATTGCAGGGGACCCGGTCGAAACAACGCCACCAGCGCCACAATATCCTCAAAGCAACTAGGCTCAACGCGCTTGATCAAATCCTTCATGCCACGGGATTCCAACTGGAACACCGCGGTGGTTTCAGCTCGCTGCATCAGACCATAGGTGGCAGGATCATCGAGCGGAATAGCCTCTATCTCGATTTTTTCCTCTGTATCCTCACCCACACGATCATTCACCATCTTCACTGCCCAGTCGATGATGGTCAGCGTGCGCAAGCCAAGAAAATCGAACTTCACCAGGCCCGCCTGTTCAACATCATCCTTGTCAAACTGAGTGACGAGGCCCTCACCCGTTTCATCACAATACAGCGGCGCGAAATCCGTCAGCGTGGTCGGAGCGATGACCACCCCACCCGCATGTTTGCCGACGTTTCGGGTAATGCCCTCAAGTTGCAGGGCCATTTCCCAAATCTCCTGAGCTTCTTCATCCGCGTCCAGAAATTCTTTCAGTACTTCTTCCTGGGCAACGGCTTTCTCGAGAGTCATGCCAATATCCGGCGGAATCATTTTCGAAAGCTTGTCCGCCAGGCCATAGGATTTACCCTGTACCCTGGCAACATCACGCACCACCGCTTTGGCCGCCATGGTGCCGAAGGTAATAATCTGGGAAACAGCATCACGGCCGTAACGATCAGCCACGTAAGCAATTACCCGGTCCCGGTTGTCCATGCAGAAATCAATATCGAAGTCAGGCATTGATACCCGCTCCGGATTGAGAAAGCGCTCAAACAGCAGGTCATATTCCAAAGGGTCCAGATCCGTAATACCCAACGCATAGGCCACCAGAGAGCCTGCACCTGAACCCCGCCCGGGCCCAACGGGAATATCGTTATTTTTGGCCCAGCGGATAAAGTCCATCACGATCAGAAAGTAACCGGGGAATCCCATCTGGATAATGATATCCAGCTCAAAACGCAATCGATCCCGATATACCTGGCGTTGCTGCTCGTAGTCTTCGGCAGCGTCATCGAGCAGCGTCAACAATCGCTCTTCCAGTCCTTCCCAGGAGACCTTCTCGAAATAACTGTCAGTTGTCATGCCCTCCGGGATCGGATATTCCGGCAGAAAATATTCACCCAGTTTGAGATTCAGATTGCAGCGCCGGGCAATTTCCACAGAATTTTCCAGTGCCTCGGGGATATCACTGAACAATTCCAGCATCTCTTCCGGTGAACGCAGATACTGCTGGTCGCTGTAGCGTCGCTCCCGGCGGGGATCGTCCAGCACCCGCCCTTCCCCAATGCAAACCCTGGCCTCGTGAGCCTCAAATTGATCGGCACTGAGAAAGCGCACATCGTTAGTGGCCACAACGGGGCAATCGGTATCAGCCGCCAGGGAGACTGCCCGGTGGATGTAGCTTTCCTCCCCCATTCTCCCTGTACGTGTTAATTCAAGATAAAAGCGATCAGGAAATTCTCCTTGCCATTGCGACAGAAGCTGTTTTGCCTGTGACGTTTTATCACCCAGAAGGGCCTGCCCAACATCACTGAATCGTCCGGCAAGCACAATCAGCCCCTTGGCAGCTTCAACGATCCAGTCACGGCGAATATACGGTTTACCCTGAATCTGCCCTTCCTGGTAGGCCCGGGAGATAAGGTTGGTCAGGTTGCGGTAACCCTGCTGATCCATCACCAGAAAAGTGAGATTAAACGTAGAGTCGTCCGGCAGATCGCCAGCCACTTCAAGGTCGGCACCGCAGATCGGTTTGATGCCCGCACCCTGCGCCGCCTTGTAAAACTTCACCAGGCCATAAAAGTTACACACATCCGTTAATGCCACCGCTGGCATGGATAACTCGGAGATAGTTTTTACCAGCGGTTTAAGACGCACAATGCCGTCGACCAGTGAATATTCACTGTGCACACGCAGGTGAACAAAAGATGGTTTCATAGAACTCTACAATGCTTGAATGGGAAAGTTGGTCAGTGTCCACTGACCACTCATTGAGGCCAAATACACCGATTCCCCCACGGGTTATCCGGCCTTGCGTGATCTTCCCCGGCTACCGCCCGGAGTCCGCTTTGCCGTTTTTGGGATGCGAACTTTATGGATTACTTCTCCTTCCGCATCTTCACACTGGTTGGCAGCTGCACATTTCAGCTCGGCAAATGAACGTTCCCAGCAAGCTTCCATGAACTCCGGATCAGGGAGCGCGTCGCGATCAGACTGAAACGAGACGCTGATGCGGCCATTGTAGCTGACTGCGTTAAACATCAGAGTCAAACCCTCGACCAGCGGAGCCAACGCAGAAACATACAGCAACTGGGCTCCCCGCATGTACAGGGGCATTTGCGGGCCAGGCACATTGGTGAGCACGCAATTGCCTATGGCGGCCAGGGTCTTTCGCGACAGGTGACTATGGGTGGCAACACCAATGCCCAGCGCCAGAGTGAAGGACGGCATATGCTTGGTAATATCCGTCATGTCCTTGGCGCCATGGGCATTTTCCAGCGCCGCACTGGTAGAGGTATCCCATTGAATGGCCTCGAGACGCTCCAGAGGATCTGCAACCTGGCTGTGAATGGGTGGCGTCATCACCGCCATACTCTCGGCATTGGGCTTGCCTTTGGTATCCTGACGAACAGGCACAATTGCCCGCAGGGAATGAAAGGGCAGCTCATCTTTATCCTGAAGATAGTAATGAAGAGCGCCGCCACACAAAGCCAGCAACACATCATTGATAGTTGCCCCTCTCACAGCGTTTTTAATCAGCTTGAGTTCTTCAAAGTCCCACTCTACACCACCAAATACCCGGTGGGGTGAGACATGATCGTTATTGAAGCGGGTCTCCGGCCTGACGATAGTCGCTTCTGGCTCCATATCTCTGTTGCGTGCTTTTGCCAGTAATCGTTTGCCAATGGAGGGGATGGCATTAATCATGTCAAACCCGGTTTCAAAGCTGTGTTTGTAATTATTCAGCAACGTATTGACGATCAGGTCCTTAACCGGTGGTTTTGGTTCTGGTGTCCAAGCCTGCTCACCAATACCCACATCCGGTTCCGGCGTTTTATCATGAAAGCGACTAGCCAGATCAATAACTGCAGCACCATCCATTGCACAGTGATGCACCTTGGTAAACACGGCAAAGGAACCCTTAGGTAGCCAGGAAATATTATCCAGCCCCTCAATAACATAGGTTTCCCATAAGGGTTTTGACATATCCAGAGGGCGGGAGTGAAGCCTCGACACCAGGATGGAAAACTGTCGCCAGTCTCCAGGTTTCGGCAAAGCCAGGTGGCGGACGTGGTATTCGAGATCAAAGTTTTCATCATCGACCCAGTAGGGATGGTCAATATCGAAAGGCATGCGCATGAGCTTGGAGCGGAAGACGTGGGAAATATGCAGTCTTTCCCGAATATGGCCGAGAATGCTTTTAAAGCGGACTTGCTTACCGGGTGCTGTCGATTGATCGTAGATATAGAGCAGCCCTAAGTGGCCAGGTGTAGAAGGGGTTTCGGCATAAAGGTAGACAGCGTCTTGGCCATTAAGCTGTTTCATAAGCATTCCTACAGTGAGCGTAGAGACCTTGTGCCACCTGACACTACTCAAATGGCCACACAGGTTCCTGATGATGTTTATGATCCCTTCTGTTTGGCCCTGAAAAGTCTCTGGCCAACCATCTCAAACAAGGGGAATTTAATAGTCCCTAGCATAGCAAAGTCTATCCTAGATGATAGTCGTCGGCTGTCACGAAAAAATATTCTTGAAAATAACTGCTAACGGGAAGTATCAGCCAACATACTTTTGACAGGCTCGAAGGAACGGCGGTGGATAGCACAGGGGCCATGGCGCTCTAATGCTGCCCGATGCTGCTTGGTGCCATAGCCTTTGTGTGCCGAAAACCCATATTCGGGATATAACTCGTCAAACTGGCACATTTCACTGTCACGGCACACCTTGGCCAGAATGGATGCGGCACTGATTGCCGGGACCAAAGCATCGCCCTTGATCACGGTTTCGCCCTTGTATTGCCATTTCGGCATGCGATTCCCGTCAACGGCCACGTATTCCGGAGCCACAGCCAACCCCTCCACAGCTCTAGCCATCGCAATCATGGTGGCTTGCAGGATGTTGTGTGCATCGATCTCCTCAACGCTAGCTCTGGCTATATGCCAATAGAGAGCTTTTTCCTTAATCTCTTCGCTGAGTGCCTGCCGACGTATTTCGGAGAGTTTTTTTGAGTCAGCCAAACCAGAAATCGGACGTGATGGATCGAGAATAACGGCTGCTGTTACCACATCACCGGCGAGCGGGCCGCGACCTACCTCGTCGACACCAGCCAGAAGTACACCGTCATAAGACAGAGCGTAAGATTTCATACCCGCGGCGACTCCAGCAGGTCACTAAGCGCTTGCGCAGCAGCCTCACTTCCTCCATGGCACAGGGACTCATGGAGCTCAGTAAAGCGTTGCGCCAGAAAGTGCGCGCGTTTTTGATCCTGGAACAGAGCTGTGACTTCATCGCTCAAATGCTCCACGGTTGCCTGGTCCTGCAACAGTTCCGGCACGAGAGCTTCTTTTGCGAGCAGATTGGGCAAGGACACCCAATCCACTTTCAGCATGCGTGATATCAGCGCGTACGTCCATTTACCGATGCGATAACTGACCACCATGGGCTTTTTGAACAGCATGGCTTCCAGCGCCGAGGTGCCAGAGGAAAGTAAAACCACGTCGGCAGCACACATGGCCACGTGGGACTGACCATTCAACAGATGACAAGGTAGCTCGGGGTAAAGCATCAGAATGTCTTTCAGCTGCGCCAGCCGTTCATCGCTGGCTGCCGGGATCAGCACCTGCAAGTCAGGTATCTGCTGCTTGCAGACAACGGCTGTATCCAGGAACAACCTGGCCAGAAACTCCACTTCCGAGGCTCGACTACCAGGCATCAAAGTCAGCACCTGGGCCCCTTCATCAATGCCCAACTGCTTTCTTGCTTCTTTGGTATCCGGTTGCAGAGGGATATCGTCGGCCAAGGGATGTCCCACACAGGCAACGGGCACACCGTGTTGGCGGTAGAAATCCGCCTCAAATGGAAACAGCGTAATCATCAGGTCAACGGCCTGGGCAATTTTTTTAATTCGCCCCTGACGCCAGGCCCAGACCGAGGGACTCACGTAGTGGGCTGTCCTGACCCCCTGCCTGCGAAGTTTTAGCTCCAGCCCCAAATTAAAGTCGGGAGAATCAATACCGATCACCAAGGAAAACTTCTGCTTGAGGAAGTGTTGGTAGAGGGCTCTGCGAATACCCAGCAGCTCAGGCAAGCGCTTTAACGGTTCCACCAGCCCCATCACTGACAGGCGATCCATAGGAAACAGGCTGCGGAAGCCCTCTGACTGCATTTTTGGGCCGCCAATGCCTTCAAACAGCGCATCGGGATACCGACTACGCAGAGCCTTAACCAATCCGGCACCAAGCTGATCGCCGGAGGACTCCCCAGCGATAATGCCTATTCGAATGGGTGTAGACATTTAAAGCGCTTAACGCTGCAAACCACGTTTTGATGCACGGACAGAGTCCACCAGCACTTGAACGACTAACTGCTCTGCAGCAAGAGCCTGGATTTGCTCGAGAGCTTCCTCCAGTGGCAAACCCTGGCGGTAAATTATTTTGTAGGCTTTTTTGATGGCGGCAATCTGGTCTTTGTCAAAGCCCCGACGACGAAGCCCTTCGCTGTTGATTGTCTTGGGAACCGTAGGTGTTCCAGCCGCCATAACATACGCGGGGATATCCTGGGTCAGGTATGCACCAGCCCCGATAAAACTGTGGGCGCCAACAGACACAAACTGGTGGATAAGCGCGTAGCCGGAAATAATAGCCCAGTCGCCCACATGAACATGCCCGGCCAGAGAGGCATTGTTGACCAGGATGCAGTTGTTGCCGACAACACTGTCATGACCAATGTGGACATACGCCATCAGCAGGTTGTCACTGCCAATGGATGTCAGCCCTTGATCTTGAACGGTACCGCGGTGAATGGTGACACCCTCACGAATGGTATTGTTGTCACCAATAATCAGGCGAGTCGGTTCGCCTTTGTACTTGAGGTCTGGGGTATCTTCACCGATCGTGGAAAACTGGAAGATCCGGTTATTCTTGCCAATATCGGTAAGCGCCCTGACCACAACGTGTGAGTGAATGACGGTTCCATCACCGATTTTCACATCCGGTCCGATCAGGGTCCACGGACCGATGACGACGTCATCGCCAATGACAGCGCTGGGGTCAATAATTGCTCTGGGATCGATCTGAGACATGCAATCAGGAAGTTTTCAAAGCACAGAGAATAGTCGCTTCGCAGGCCAGCTCACCCTCAACCGTTGCGCGGCATTTGAAGCGCCAGATAGTTCGTTTCACAGAGTCGATCTCCGCCTCAAGCATCAGGCGATCACCGGGAATGACCTGCTTTTTGAAGCGCACACCATCTACGCCTGCAAACAAATACAGTGCATTTTCATCAGCAAATTTGTTTTCCGTGACAAAGCCGAGAATGCCCGCGGCCTGTGCCATCGCCTCAATAATCATGACACCCGGAAATATCGGGGTATTGGGAAAATGGCCATTAAAAACATCTTCGTTGGAGGTGATGTTTTTGTAAGCGAGAATCCGTTTACCCTCTTCCAGCTCAACCACCCGGTCGACCAATAAAAAGGGGTAACGATGCGGCAAGCGCTGTTTTATCTCATTAATATCCATCAGCTTTTCTCAAATCTCAGCAAAGTTAGAAAACCCGTCAAGGCAGTTTTTTTTCTAATTCCCTGATGCGGTTAGCCAACTGATCCAGTTGGTTAAAACGAACAGCACTTTTTTTCCAATCCCTGAACTTGCTAAACATGGTGCCGGAAGAATAGGCGCCCGGCTCCTTCAGTGATTTTGTGATGACGGCAGCCGCTGTCAAATGGACTCCGTCGCAGAGTGTCACATGTCCGACTGAGCCGGACCTGGCAGCAAAAATACAATTCTTGCCAACCACCGTACTACCCGCCACACCTGCGTAACAGGCCATCGCGGTATTTTCTCCAATCTGGACGTTATGCGCGACTTGCACATGATTATCCAGAATCACCCCATCTTCGATAATGGTGTTTCCAAGTGCACCCCGGTCAATGGTGGTACAAGCTCCGATTTCCACATGATTCCCGATGACAACTGACCCAAGTTGGTGAATCTTGACCCAACGACCCTGGTTTGGCGCAAAGCCGAAACCATCCGCACCGATAACCGCACCACTATGAATGGTCACGTGGCTACCAATCTGCACAGCATGGTAAATACTGACATTGGCAGCTATCCGGCAGTCACTACCGATGACCGAATCATCACCCACATGGGTTCCAGAGCCTATGCGGGTATTCGCACCAACTCTAACTCCCTCACCAATCACGGCAAAGGGACCAACCGAAGCGCTGGGATCAACGTTGGCGGATTCAGCAATCACTGCCTGTGGGTGGATGCCGACTTCAGGTAATGGAGCATCATCGAACAGCACCGTGGCCAGTGCATACCCAAGATACGGGTTGGCCATAATGAGCGCATTTCCGCTGTAATCTTCTGCCGCGTCAGAATCCAGAATGACTGCCGCTGCGGCTGTGCTGTCCAAGTAGTGCCGGTAAGCAGGGTTAGCGAGGAAACTTAACTCCTGCGAAGAGGCTTCACGCAATGTGTTGAGCCCCTCCACACGCGCAGTGGTGTCACCACGTACCTCCGCGCCGATCTTCTCAGCGATTTCTGCCAGTGAAAAACCGGACACGGCTATCTACCTGAATATGACTTATTGTGTTTTCTTGTTGAGACGATCAGTCAACTTGGCAGTAACGTCCAGGCTTGGCGCTGCAGTGACGACAGCTTCCGAGCTCAACAACAGAACGATACCTTCTTCTTCAATCAGCTCCTGCAGCGCTTCTCCCGCTTTGGGGCGAAGCTCCTGAACAATACTGTTTTGCAGGGCTTGCTGATCACCTTGAATTTTACGCGTGATCAGCTCCAGGTCTGCACGTAGATATTCCATCTTCTTCTGAGCATCGGCCACCTGCTCTTGAGACCAGGTCATTCCCTGGGTATCGATTTCTTTTTTTAGTGCCTTCATTTCTGACACGGTAGACTCATACTTGCCCTGCAGGGTCGCAAACTCTGATTCGCCTTTCTTCTGCTTCATTCTGGCCTTGGCCACCTCAGTGCCAAAAATGGCTTTGCCGAAATCCACCACTGCAATATTGCCGCCCGCTGGCTGGCCCTCTGCAGCAAACAAGGAAGAGGTGAAACCTACAACCACGGTCATTACCAAAATCTTTGCTATACGCACACTAGCTCTCCGTTGAAATTAACTGATGTTCTTAAAATGTTTGTCCCAAGGAAAACTGGAACACTTCCCTCTCGTCTTCTCCACCCGGATTTAACGGGAACGCCAGACTGGCAGTAATGGGACCAAAACCGCTGATCCAGGTTCCGCCAATACCCAGGGAATAGCGCAAATCACCGAGATCCGGCTCTTGACAAAAATCTTCATCTTTATCGCCACAATCGGTATCAAAAACATTACCCGCATCAAGGAAAGCCGCGGCTTGGATACTACGCTGGTCTTTAATAAATGGCACCGGGAACAAAACTTCCACACTACCTACGACAAGCACATTCCCCCCAAACGGATCATCATCATTGTCGAAGGGGTTATCGGGATCTGGTGTTTCACGGGGCCCGAGGGTATTCTTTTTATAACCGCGAACAGATCCCCAGCCACCTGCGAAATAGTTTTTGAAGAATGGCAGGCGATCTCCAGATCCATAACTGTCACCGTAACCCAAATCTGTATGCATTCGCAGTGTCAGGCTGTCAGACAACGGACGAAAATACTGGCCGGCATAGGAGGTTTTGTAATATTCAAGGTCACTACCGGGAATAGAAAATTCAACGGATACCCGGTGTGAAATACCCGCAGTACTCAAGTTGGCTCGATTGAGTGCGGAATAGCCCCAGTTGAAACTGGTGGTAAAGGTGGTGAAGTCTTCGCCATTCTCATCGATGAAGTCCAGAATTTCCTCTGAGGGGAAAGACCCGGGCTTCAGCTCCAGAACCTCCAGCCCCAGGCCAAAACCGATGCTGGAGACATCCGAGATCGGGTATGAGAATGTTAGTGACCCACCCATACTGTCCGTGCTGTAGTTGGAAACGTTTACCTCTTCGTAGTCTGTCTCACGCATAAACACGGAAAACCCCGCGCCAATACCGTCACGGGTGAAATAGGGGTTGCTGGCACTGAAACCATAGTTGGTGGTGTAGGCACTCTGATTAAGGTTGATTGACACATTGTTACCAGTACCCAAGAAGTTTCTCTCGGAAATGTTGGCACCCAGCACCAGACCATAGGTCTGGGCAAAACCGACACTCGCACCAATACTTCCTGAGGGCTGTTCTTCAACCGTATAGATCACATCCACCTGGTCATTGGTACCGGGAACCTGTTGAGTATCCACCTGCACCTCTTTGAAATACCCCAGGCGGTTAAGGCGTACTTTTGAGTGCTCGATCTTAGCAGTCGAGGCCGAGGCCCCTTCCATCTGTCGCATCTCACGACGCAGTACTTCATCCATAGTTTTGGTATTACCGCGAAACTCAATGCGGCGAACATAAGCACGCTTGCCTGGGTTGACGAAGAAGGTCACTTTGGCCGTTTTGTCATCTTCATTGACCTCCGGGATTCCTTTAACTTCAGCAAAGGTATACCCCTCATTGCCCAGGCGTTCCTTGATTATTTCTGAGGTGTTGGTCATCTCTAACTGGGAAAAGGTCTGTTCCTTTTTCAGGCGTACCAGGCTTCTGATTTCCCCTTCAGAAATCACCAAGTCACCCGCCAGAGCGATTTCGTCTACGGTATAAACGTCCCCCTCATTCAGGTTGACCGTCACAAATACCGACTGCCTATCAGGACTGATAGCCACCTGTGTGGTTTCAATGGAAAACTTCAGGTAACCACGATCCAGATAAAAAGACTCAATACGCTCCAGGTCGCCTGAGAGCTTCTCCTTGGAATATTTATCATCGTTGAAAACCCAGGACAGGATATTGCTAGTCTTCAGTTCAAAGAGGGAAAGTATTTCATCGGCATCGAAGGCCCGGGCACCCACCACATTGATGTGCTTGATGGACGCCACTTCACCTTCATCCACCTTAATATGAACCCCAACGCGATTACGTGGCAGCTCTTCAATATCGGCAGTTACTGTGGCCCCATAGCGACCCTGGCCAACATACTGGCGCTCCAGCTCTCTAGACATACCCTCCAGCACCGCCTGACGGAAAATCTGCCCTTCCGCCAAACCATTGTCCCGCAGCGCTTTCAGCAAATCTTCTTCTGGAATCGCTTTGTTACCCGACAGCTTGATCTCTGCCATTGCCGGCCGCTCCTTCACGGTGACAATCAGAATGCCACCATCGCGGGAGATGCGAATATCATCAAAATAGCCAGTTCGAAACAGTGACCGGGTGGCCCGTCGTACGGTATTTTCATCAATCAGATCGCCAACGCTCAGGGGCATGGAGGCAAATACAGTGCCTGATGAGACCCGTTGAAGGCCATCGATACGAATATCCTCGACCTGAAACACTTCCGCGCGAACAGCTAAAGCGAACAAACAAAGGGAGAGCAACAGATAAAAGCGTTTCATGAAGACCGGAATTCTCTTGATTCTTGTTCGTTTTAACAGCTACAGCCGCATCAGGTCATTGTATAGGGCAAGTAACATCAGCCCAATCACCAAAAACATGCCCACCCGAAAGCCCATCATCTGGATTTTCTCGGGAACCGGTGAGCCTTTTACTGCTTCGATGATGTAATACATCAGATGACCCCCATCCAGAACCGGGATGGGCAGCAAATTCAATACACCCAGGCTGACACTCAAAAAAGCCAAAAAGCCGAGATAAGCAGTCAGACCATATTGGGCAGAAGCGCCCGCCACTTTAGCAATGGTGATGGGTCCACTCAAGTGTTTTGCGGAAATCAGTCCCATCAGCATCTTTTTCACTGAATCGAGGATTAATACCGAGGTATTCCAGGTTTGCTCCACCCCTCTGCCGAAGGCTTCTAACAGGCTGTAATTCGTTTTGCGAACCAAGTGATCTGGCCATTCGGGGATACGCACGCTCATGCCGACCTGACCAATTTCCGTACCGTCTTCAGCCGCCGCCGCTTTGGGAACAACCGTTGTTTCAAAGCGCTGCTCTCCCCTCTGCACCTGCAACAGAATTTCCTCCCCGGGGCGGGCTCGCACGTAAGCAACCCAGGCTGACCAGTCTGGCATGGCTTCGCCACCCGCGCTGATCACCCGATCACCCGACTGTAAACCCGCAAGATCTGCAGGATCGCCCGGTAGCACTTCGTCTGCCACAGGTAATATCTGTGGTGTGTAGAGCACGATACCAAGACTGGTAACGGGGTCGGGTTCCTCCGCACTGGACAGCCACTCCTGAAGCTCCCCTTCATAATCAGAGGGGAGAGAATCGCCGGGCTGTTTCACGGTGAAAGTGATCTTGCCGGTCTCGCCTATGCGCCCCACCAGTTTTTCATTCAATGCCTGCCAGGTAGGTGTCGACCGACCATCGACAGCGATGATTTCCTGACCGGCTTGTAATCCCGCCGATTCAGCAACAGAGCCAGGTGAAACGCTACTGATAACAGGAGCAATACCTGTCACGCCCACGGCGTATACGATCCAGTATATAAGTACGGCAAGAATAAAATTGGCTATTGGGCCCGCAGCCACCACCGCCATCCGCTGCCAGACGGGTTTACGGGTAAACGCATATGGCAGGTCGCTCTCAGCTACATCCCCCTCGCGCTCGTCCACCATGCGCACATAGCCGCCCAGCGGTAGGGCTGCCACAACAAATTCTGTGCCCAGCTTATCCTTCCAACGCAGGAGCGGACTTCCAAATCCGACGGAAAAGCGCAGAACTTTAATACCACAGCGCCGGGCAACCCAAAAATGGCCGAATTCATGGAAAGTTACCAAAACACCTAGCGCTAGCAGGGTAAAAAAAATCGTCTGAATCAGTTCCATCAATGTTTTCCGGATCGCTCTCTAATGATGTCTCTCGCGGCCTGCCTGGCCGCCAGATCGCATGCTTGGACCACATCCAGAGACGCGGGTTCAGGCAGCTCAGCGTGCTGAAGCACTTCTTCAACAACTTGAGCAATCCCAGTAAATTCAAGCTCACCTGCCAGAAAGGCCTCAACGGCCACTTCGTTGGCCGCATTAAGCACTGCAGGCCCGCTGGCACCGATCCTGGCAGCGTCCATAGCCAACTTCAAACAGGGAAATCGCTCCAGATCGGGAGCTTCAAAATCCAGCCGCGCGGTTTGAAGCATGTCCAGACTGGCGACACCGGAAACAATTCTCTCCGGCCACGCAAGGGCGTGGGCAATTGGTGTTCTCATGTCCGGATTACCCAGCTGGGCGAGAATGGAGCCGTCGACATACTCCACCATGGAATGAATCACACTCTGAGGATGGATAACCACTTCAATATCGTCCGGGGTCAGACCAAATAACCAACAGGCCTCAATCAGTTCAAGCCCCTTGTTCATCATGGTTGCCGAATCAACAGAAATTTTTCTGCCCATCTGCCAGTTTGGGTGTGCACAGGCCTGCTCAGGTGTCATCGCCGACAGTTCTGTGAGGGGAGTTTGCCGGAATGGGCCACCAGATGCTGTCAGCAGGATTTTCTTCACACCCTTACGGGCCTGAGGCTCGTAACCTTCTGGCATACATTGAAAAATTGCGTTGTGTTCACTGTCGATAGGCAACAGGGTAGCACCGGCCTGGTGAACGGCATCCATGAACAGGTCGCCAGCCATGACCAACGCTTCTTTATTCGCCAGTAATACTTTTTTTCCCGCTTCTGCAGCAGCAATCGTCGGTCGCAATCCAACGGCACCGACAATGGCAGCCATCACCATATCCACCTCGGGGTGGCTAGCCACCTGACAAAGTCCCTCTTCACCGAAAAGCACTTCTGTATCAGGGCTGACTGTTTGCAACTGCTCGGCCAGTACGAGAGATGACTGCTGATCCGCCACGACTGCATAGCGAGGTTTGAACGTCTCACAAAGAGATGCCAGCTTTGCTATCTGGGTGTGGGCTGTCAGTGCAAAGACGGAGAATCGCTCGGGATGCCGTGACACCACATCGAGGGTACTGTCACCAATGGAGCCTGTCGCACCTAATACCGTTAGATACTGCATGATTAAAACTGTATGCCACTGGAAAGAAAAATCAGGGTAAATAGCGGCAGCGCCGCTGTGATGCTATCCACACGATCCAGCACGCCACCGTGACCCGGAAGAATCTTGCCACTGTCTTTTACACCCCTGTGACGCTTGACCATACTCTCCAGCAAATCCCCCAGTACAGAGGCAAGGGTTGTCACCATAACGATGGCAAACAGAATCAGCCAATCCTGAGAGGACAATTCGAGCCAAAGCCCAAGAACCACCACCAATAGCACATTCGCCAAAACGCCCCCCAAAAGCCCCTCGAGGGTTTTTTTCGGGCTAACGTTGAATGCCAGACTATGACGACCAAATTTGCGGCCAGAGAAAAAGGCGCCAATATCTGCAAGAGCAACAATCATCACCACCAGCAGAATCAACCAGGGACCGTGTTCACTGTAGCTCAACAGAGCAACAGCAATCCACGTTGGCACCAGCACAAAAACACCCATGATAGCCCGCACAGATTTATGGCCCCACAACAGTGCGCTTGAGGGATAACCCTGAACCCAAAGCAGCGCCAACGCCCACCAAGGGGTCGTCGCCACCAGCAGACTGTGGCCGACTGACAATCCGGGAGGCGCATCCACTCTCAGACCCATCTGATAGGCTGCCGCAGCCAGCAAGACTGCCATTAACATTACGTACCCGATCCGCCATGCCGGTGATTCCAGCCCGGCCAAATCCGACCACTCCCAGGCGGCGTAAACCACCACAACGGCCACCATCAGGGAGAAACCCAAGGGGCTGAGCTGAAACAACGCCGTCAGAAACAGTGCCGCCAACACTAATGCCGTTATTACCCGCTGCTTAAGCATGTTTGCTCGCCTCGGCTCCGGTTCCCCTCATACCAAATCGACGTTGACGCTGTTTGTAGTTATCAATCGCCAGATCAAAAGCCGCGCCATCGAAGTCCGGCCAGTAGCAATCGGCAAAATACAGCTCTGAATACGCTAAATGCCACAGCAGGAAATTACTGATACGCTGCTCCCCTGCCGTACGAATACAAAGATCTGGAGGCGGCAGGTATCCCAAGGACATCTGTTGCTCCAATCGTTCTTCGGTAATGTCTTCCGGGCGCAGACGCCCCAACTGTACCTGACGAGCCAACTTGCGGGCAGCTTCGGCAATTTCCCATCGACCACCATAATCCACTGCCAGAACCAGTGTTCGCGAGCCTCCTGCAGTGGCCCGCTCACTGTCATCCAGGAGCTTCTTGAGCTTGTCACTGAAATTGTCGCGACGACCGATAAATTTGAGACGGACACCCCGTTCGAGCAACTGTGGGACTTCTTTGCGCAAATAGCTGCCTAAAAGGGACATCAAGGCTTTTACTTCGAGTTCAGGGCGCTGCCAGTTTTCACTGCTGAACGCAAACAGGGTCACAACATCAATATTGTGGCGCTGGCAACCATCGAGTACATCACGTACCCGCTCGACTCCGACCTCGTGACCCGCGGTGCCTGATAGACCCCGTTCGGCAGCCCAACGGTTATTGCCATCCATAATGATCGCCACATGGCGCAATGGATGGGCAGACGGTTCACCGGGTTTTTGACTCATGCTGTTCAGTTCCGGCCAGCGGAATCAGATTTCCATCAAGTCTACTTCTTTGACCGACAACAACTGGTCGACCTGTTGAATGTACTTGTCAGTAATTTTCTGAATGTTGTCCTGAGCCTTGCGCTCATCATCTTCACTGATTCCCTTTTCCTTCAGCAGTTCTTTGACATCCGACAGTACATCGCGGCGAATATTGCGAATGGCGATGCGGGCATTTTCCGCCTCGGTCTTGGCCTGTTTGATAAAGCCCTTTCTAGTTTCCTCGGTGAGCGGGGGCATCGGCACCCGAATTAACTCCCCAGTGGTTACCGGGTTAAGGCCCAGGTCCGATTTCATGATCGCCTTTTCTACCTCTGGTACGAGATTCTTCTCCCACACAGAAATAGACAGGGTACGGGCGTCCAGCACATTGACATTACCCACCTGGTTCAGGGGCGTGTCGACCCCATAATAAGAGACGGTTACACCGTCCAGCAGGCTGGGGTGGGCTCGGCCAGTACGAATTTTGTTAAAAGCACCACCCAAAGACTCGACACTCTTGGTCATGCGTACTTCAGCATCTTTTTTCAGGTCTTCAATCATCAAAATTTTCCTCAATCAACGTCCCTTCATCGCCGCCAACCACAATGCTAAGCAAGGCACCGGGTTTAGACATGCGGAATACCCGCAGCGGCATATCGTGCTCGCGACACAGACAAATGGCCGTGAGATCCATAACCCCGAGTTTTTGTTGTAGCGCATCATCGTAGGTGAGGCGTGTATACATGGTTGCGGTGGGGTCTTTCATCGGATCGGCAGAGTATACACCGTCCACCTTGGTCGCCTTCAAAACGATCTCGGCACCGATCTCAATACCCCGCAGGCAGGCAGCAGAGTCGGTAGTAAAGAATGGGTTGCCGGTTCCGGCAGAGAAAATAACAACATCACCACTGGCGAGATACCGAACAGCTGTTCTGCGATCATAATGCTCAACCACACCGCTCATGGGTATTGCCGACATGACTCTCGCAGAAATATTGTTGCGGTCCAGAGCATCACGCATGGCAAGGCCATTCATCATGGTTGCCAACATGCCCATGTGGTCACCGGTCACACGCTCCATACCAGCTTCATGCAACGCAGCGCCGCGAAACAGATTGCCACCACCTATGACAAGTCCCACCTGAACACCTATACCAACCAGCTGGCCGATCTCAAGCGCCATGCGGTCTAGGACCTTAGGGTCAATACCAAACCCCTCCTCGCCCATCAGTTCTTCACCGCTCAACTTGAGCAGAATACGCTTGTACTTCTTGTCTTTTGTACCAGGCATGCAGTGTGTTCTCCGCAAGGGGATTTAATCGGGCGTATATAATAACGGGGGCCGCAGCCCCCGTCTTCAGATCATTTGGCTGCGCCGACCTGAGCCGCCACCTCAGCGGCAAAATCCACTTCCTCTTTCTCGATACCCTCGCCCACTTCAAAGCGAACAAAGGACTCGATGTCAGCACCGGCGTCTTTAACCAGCTTGCCTACTTTGATTTCTGGGTCTTTAACAAAAGGCTGCGCCACCAGGCTGGACTCTGCCAGGAACTTGCTGATGCGGCCCTCGATCATTTTGGCAATGATTTCTTCCGGTTTGCCACTTTCACGCGCCTGCGCAGAGAAGATTTCGCGTTCTTTTTCCACCAGCTCTGCCGGCATGTCTTCGGGTTTAACAACCTGTGGGTTCACGGCGGCAACGTGCATGGCCACATCTTTCGCGAGCTCGGCATCACCGCCTGTCAAACCGGTCAGCACCGCGATACGGTTGTTGCTGTGAACATAGGTACCAACCATCGGTGCCTCGACCAGAACCACACGACGTACAGCGATGTTTTCACCAATTTTCTGAACCAGCGCCTGGCGGGTTTCTTCCATATCGGCTGCCAACGCGGCGGCATCGGTTTGCTTTTCGTTGAACGCCTTTTCAACTACCGTGTTCACAAAGGACAGGAAGTTGTCGTCGCGGGCCACAAAGTCTGTTTCGCTGTTAACTTCAACCAGCACGGCATAGCTGTTGTCATCGGCCACCTTCACAGCCACAACACCTTCAGCGGCGGTGCGACCTGCTTTTTTGGCGGCCTTCATACCACTGGATTTGCGCAGATCATCGATCGCTTTTTCGATGTCGCCATCCGCTTCAACCAACGCTTTTTTACATTCCATCATGCCGAGGCCTGTGCGCTCGCGCAGTTCTTTTACCAGAGATGCAGAAATTGCTGCCATCTGTAAATTCCTCTCAATCGTTTTGTTTAACTGGAAAAAAGGGGGCTATGCCCCCTTTTGATTTCAGTGACATCACAGCTTCTGGCTGTGATGTTTATTCAGCTGCCGCTTCGGTATCGTTGCCAGCGCTTTCTTCTTCAACCACTTCAACAAATTCGTCTTTGCTGGTAGCGGTGCTTGATTGAGCCTTGCCTTCAAGAATTGCGTCGGCAATGGCTGTGGTGTAAAGCTTGATGGCACGAATCGCATCATCATTGCCCGGAATCACATAATCCACACCATCGGGATCACTGTTGGTATCCACAACACCGATAACCGGAATACCCAGCTTATTGGCTTCCTGAATAGCAATACGCTCATGATCCACATCGATCACGAACAGCATATCGGGCAGTCCGCCCATTTCCTTGATACCACCAATGGAGCGCTCAAGCTTCTCCATCAGACGGGTTCTCATCAGGGCTTCTTTCTTAGTCAGCTTGTCGAAAGTACCGTCCTGGCTCTGCGTTTCCAGTTCGCGGAAACGGCGGATCGACGCACGGATGGTTTTGTAGTTGGTCAGCATACCACCCAGCCAGCGGTGGCTGACGTAGGGCATACCGGCACGTTGTGCCTGTTCGACAATAGACTTCTGGGCAGCACGCTTGGTGCCCACCATCAGTACCTTGTTGCCATTGGCTGCAACCTGACGAACTACCTCCAGCGCGTCATTAAACGCAGGTACGGTATATTCCAGGTTGAGAATATGAATCTTGTTACGAGCCCCGAAAATGTATTGATCCATCTTGGGGTTCCAGAAGCGGGTCTGGTGTCCGAAGTGAACGCCAGCCTGCAACATGTCGCGCATGCTTACACTTGCCATAAAAATTCCTCGTTAGGGTTAAACCTCCACATACCCCACCAATCAACCCCCTTCGGGGGCACCCAGACTGATGTGCCGGTACGTGTGTGTCGTTAAGTTAATGAAGCCTCGGGACACACTGCCCAAAAGCGGTGCGCTTTATACCACATCCATTATAGTTATTGAAGTAAAAACCGCCCTTATCCGACGTATGCCGCTATATGCCACTAGCTGCAACAATCCGTTACAATGTGCCGCTTAAATTTGCTTAGCCGCACCTCTGGAACCTGATATTTATGGCAGATTGCATCCAAACCGCCGAAGAACTGGAAAAAATGCGTATAGCCGGAAGGCTGGCGGCCGAAGTTCTGGAAATGATCGAGCCCTACGTGGTTCCTGGAGTCACCACCGGCGAGCTTGATCGGATCTGTCATGACTACATGGTGAATGAGCAGAAAGTCATTCCTGCCCCCCTCAATTACCGTGGGTTTCCAAAATCTATCTGCACCTCAATCAACCAGGTGGTCTGTCACGGCATTCCCTCGGAAAAGAAAAAACTCAAGGATGGCGATATCGTCAACCTAGACATTACCGTCATCAAGGATGGCTACTACGGCGACACCAGCAAAATGTTTTGTGTGGGCAATGTCGCTGACCATGCTCGCCGCCTGGTTCAGGTAGCCCAGGAATGTCTTTATAAGGGCATCAGTGTGGTTCGACCCGGCGTCCGCCTGGGTGATATTGGACACGTCATCCAGCAACATGCCGAAAGTCACTTCTACAGTGTTGTGCGCGATTATTGCGGCCACGGCATTGGCACCGAATTTCACATGGAACCGCAGGTTCTGCATTTTGGCCGCCCCAATACGGGTATGCTGATCAAGGAAGGCATGACCTTCACGATTGAGCCAATGGTGAATGCAGGGCGGCACCATACCAAAGTCAAAAAGGACGGCTGGACCGTTGAAACCCGGGACGGACGACTATCTGCCCAGTGGGAACATACTCTCGCGGTCACTGCTGATGGCGTCGAGGTACTCACCGCCCGCAAAGACGAGAAGTTCTAATGGACGAACAGTCAAAAACCCTGCTTTTTTTTGATGAACGTCGCTTCCTTGAAGACGTCGCCACACGAAACCCTATCGAAGTTTTCAAGAACGCGCTTGAGGCGGCCAACCTTCATTTCAACGCCCGTTTTCACGAAGGGGAACAGACCGCCACACTGATCCATGAACGCGCCATTTTTATGGACACCATATTGCGCCATGCCTGGAACCGCTTCTGCTGGAGCAAAAATATCTGCCTGCTGGCCGTCGGCGGCTATGGTCGGGGCGAGCTTCACCCCCAGTCTGATATTGACATTATGATCCTGATTCGCTGGGGCAACCCCCGGCGCCACCAAAAAAACATCGAGGGGTTTCTGACCTTCCTGTGGGATATCCAGCTGAAAATTGGCCACAGTGTACGCACCATGTCCCAATGTGTCGCAGAAGCTAAAGGCGATATCACTGTAGCCACCAACCTCATGGAAACGAGAACCATTGCCGGCAATGAATCGCTCCGGCAGTTGATGACCAAGAAAACCGGGCCAAAAAAAATCTGGTCAGACAAGGCATTTTTCCGCGCCAAACTACTGGAGCAAAAGGAGCGGCACGAGAAGCACGGCAACACCGAATACAATCTGGAGCCAAATGTTAAAGAGGCCCCTGGCGGGTTGCGTGATATCCAGATGATCAACTGGGTGGCCAAGCGTCACTTCAATGTTGAATCCATTGACCAGCTGATCGGCAAGGAATTTCTCAACGCAGAAGAGTTCCTGCAACTGAAGCGTGGCGAAGCATTCCTGTGGAAAGTTCGCTACGGACTACACTTGCTGGCAGATCGGCCGGAAGAACGCCTGATGTTTGATTATCAGCGCAAACTGGCCGCTATGTTCGGTTATCACGACAGTGAAGAGCGCCTCGGTGTAGAAAAATTCATGCAGCACTACTACCAGGTCGTTTTGTCCATGCGCGAGATGAACGATGTCATGCTGCAGTACCTCGATGAAGTGATTCTCAGAAAGGACAAGGCAAAAAACATCTATGCCCTGAATGAGCGCTTTCAAGTGCGCGACAAGCATATCGAGACGGTCGGCGATTACGTATTTGCCAAATACCCCTCCGCCTTGCTGGAGATATTCTGCCTGCTTGGGGAAAACGAGAACATTGTGGGCATTCGTGCGGCCACCATTCGGCAGATTCGTCAGCATCGTAAATTAATTGACGACAGCTTCCGTCATGAGCCGCAAAACAAGAAGCTATTCCTGCGCCTGCTGCGCTGTCCCCATAGAATGAGCACCCAGCTGCAACGCATGACCCGCTACGGCATACTGGGCCGCTACCTGCCAGAATTTGGTCGCATTATTGGCCAAACCCAACACGACATGTTTCACCGATACCCGGTAGACGCTCACACCCTGCAGCTCATCAAAAACATGCGTGTGCTGGAACGGCCGGAGATGGCGGAACGCTACCCCCTCTGTTCACATATCTACAAGAACCTGCCCAAACCGGAGTTGGTGTTTGTGGCAGGCCTATATCACGACATCGCCAAAGGGCGCGGTGGTGATCACTCGGCACTGGGTGCCCATGATGCCGAGGAATTCTGTCGCCGCCACGGATACAGCGCTGAAGAAACCCGCCTGATTTCCTGGCTGGTGGCTCACCACCTGATCATGTCCAACACATCTCAACGCGCTGATATATCGGACCCGGATGTGATCTACAAATTTGCCCGACTTATGGGTAACCAGTTGCACCTGGACTACCTGTTTGTACTCACGGTGGCCGATATCACCGCCACCAACCCAACACTCTGGAATACCTGGAAAGCCTCGCTGATGCGTCAACTCTATTCAGAGACCAAACGCGCACTGCAACGAGGCCTGGAAAATCCCTTTGACCGGGATGCCTGGGTGGAGAGCACCAAACAGGCTGCCTTGGACACACTGGCAGAACTCGGCATCTCCCAGCCAAAGGCCATAGAAATCTGGGGCAATGTGGACGATGAATTTTTCCTGCGTGAAAAAGCAGATGATATCGCCACTTATACTGCTGCGATTGCCGCCCGGGGTGACAGCAACGACCCGGTGATTCTCATCCAGAATGCCGGGGTGGAAATACCCATTGCAACGCAAATTTTTATCCACACCAAAGGCATGGACAATGTTTTCCCAACAACAGCGGCAGCACTGGACCACCTGCAACTGAATATTATGGATGCGCGACTGCACCGGGATACCGAGGGGCACACCTTCGACACCTTCTACGTGTTGGATGAAAACAACCAGCCCTTTGGCGACAGCACGGAGATGCTCGAAAAAACCCAGCGCACCCTGTCCCAGGCACTGAAAAACCCTGACCCGTCAGCGTTCAATCTGAATCGGCGCACACCTCGCCACCTCAAACAGCTCGCCATGCGTACCGTTGCCAGTATCAGTAACGATATTGAAAAGAGCGCAACCATTCTCGAAGTCATTACCCCGGATCGCCCCGGCCTGCTGGCTCACCTGGGCCGGATCTTTGTGCGTTTCGAACTGCGCCTGCTGAGCGCCAAAATTGCCACGCTGGGCGAGCGGGTTGAAGACGTGTTTTATCTGGTGAATATGGACTATAGCCCTCTCAGCAATGCCGAATTCTGCGAAGAGCTGCGGGACACGATATGCAAGGAGCTGGATGCTCGCAATGAGGAAGACGTGGAAGGTGAAACACTGCCCCGCATGCGGCTATGGCGGTAACTCCGGAAACAACACAAAACCTTCTGTTTCTGAATCAATAACGGCGATCATGAACAAAGACCTAGACAAGCTCCACCCGTACCCTTTTGAAAAGCTCAACGCGCTGAAAGCCGGTCTGACCCCACCGGACAACCTTCAGCATATCGCGCTATCCATCGGTGAGCCCAAACACCCGGCGCCTGCATTTGTGAAACAGGTATTGGCCGATTCTCTGGAAAAGCTCTCTGCCTACCCGCTAACCAAAGGTATTCCTGAATTGAGGGAAGCCATTAGCACCTGGTTGTGTCGCCGCTTTCAGCTGGATGCCGTTGATGCCGAGACGCAGGTACTGCCGGTGAATGGCACACGGGAGGCACTGTTCGCCTTCGCTCAGGCTGTGGTCGACCGCACTGGCAGCCCCCTGGTTATCAGCCCCAACCCTTTCTACCAGATCTACGAGGGCGCAGGGTTTCTGGCAGGAGCGGAACTGAAATTTCTTAACTGCTCCGCTGATAACAATTATCTGCCGAATTTTGATGCAGTGGATGAAGAAACCTGGCAGCGTTGTCAGCTTCTCTACCTGTGCAGCCCGGGTAATCCCACCGGCGCGGTGATGGACATCCCTCTTCTGCAGCAACTGATCCAGCTGGCTGATCGCCACGATTTCATCATCGCCAGCGACGAATGCTATTCGGAAATCTACCCGGACGAAAACAACCCGCCACCTGGCCTGCTCCAAGCCTGCGCCCAAATGGAACGCCACGACTACAGCCGCTGCGTGGTATTCCACAGCCTGTCGAAACGCTCCAACCTGCCGGGCTTACGCTCCGGTTTTGTGGCCGGCGACGCAGTGGTGTTGCAGTCATTTCTGCGCTATCGAACCTACCATGGCTGCGCCATGCCCGTGCCCACCCAACTGGCGAGTATTGCTGCCTGGAATGACGAGCAACATGTGATCGAAAACCGTGAACAATACCGACAGAAGTTTGATGTGTTCAAAGAAATCCTCGACGACACATTACCCCTGAGCCTTCCCGATGCCGGCTTCTACTTCTGGGCAGACACCAGTGCTGCAAAAGTGGGTAGCGATGAGGATTTTGCCCGTGAACTGTTTGCCAATGAACACATTACCGTACTCCCCGGTCGCTATTTGGCCCGCCAAGCCGAGGGAGTCAATCCGGGGGTAAACCGGGTCAGAATGGCGTTGGTAGCTCCTCTGGATGAATGCCGTGAAGCAGCACTGCGCATACGGCGTTTTGTCCTCAACGCCAGAAAAAATCCGGCCTGACCCGATGTTAAAGAAAGAACGCGCCGAATTTATTCGCCAGCGATTATCAGAGCTGTACCCTAACCCACCCATCCCACTGGCTCACCAGGATGCCTACACGCTCTTGGTCGCCGTACTGTTGTCAGCACAATGCACCGATGAACGGGTCAATCAGGTCACACCGGAACTATTTACCCTGGCTGACAATGCCCGAGACATGAGCCGGGTGCCCGTCGAGCAGGTCTACGACATTATCCGCCCCTGCGGGTTGGCCCCCCAGAAATCAAAAGCCATCGTGAAATTGTCGCAAATCCTGACCGCAGACTACGGCGGCGAGGTGCCCGAGGATATGGCGGCACTGGAAACCCTTCCTGGCGTCGGACATAAAACAGCCAGCGTGGTCATGTCACAGGCCTTTGGGCACCCTGCATTTCCGGTAGATACCCACATTCATCGCCTTGCACAGCGATGGGGACTGAGCAATGGAAAGAGCGTGGCGCAAACAGAAAAAGATTTGAAGAGGTTGTTTCCAAAAGAGAGTTGGAATGCACTACACCTTCAGATCATCTACTACGGTCGTGAATTCTGCCCGGCCCGCAGCTGCAATGGTCTGACCTGCGATATCTGTAAAACCTGCTTTCCAAACCGCAAGCATCCCGTCAAAAATCGAAAAGCCTGAAGAATCAACTGGGCGTAGACTCTTATGCCACGCCTAGGGATATTGTCTTTCCCGTGACACTCTTTGGAAAGTCGAAGTAGGCCAACTCAGCCATACCTGCCCCCAGATCTCCCCAGTGATTAAGGTCGATGTTTAACAGGACGACACCACAAGTGGGTATTTTCTGTATTTTCATGAGGGTGAGAAAATTGACCAGGTCTGTCATAGCCGGGTTGTGGCAGATCACCGCAAATTTATCGACATCTGCATCGAGTCCACGCATCCAGCTAAGAATATCCTCGTAATTAAAAGTATAAAGTTCAGGCACCACTTCCAAACTCATCGCACCCAGCCCCAGGCAAGGCATTAACCATCCCGCCGTTTCCACCGATCTGACTGCCGGGCTGGTATAAAACCGTTTCAGAGAGACCGGTTGCATCTGCAAACGTCGACCCATTTCCGGGGCACTGACACGACCCCGCCGATTAAGGGGCCGGTCAAGGTCGGGCAACGTGCTGTCTTTCCAGCACGACTTGGCATGTCGAATCAAGGCAATGGTTTTCATGGCAGTCTCCCGTGATTGCATCTCCCAAGTTTGCTATCCTTCGCGGCGGCTTTAAGGCGACGGGCCTATTGGTAGTTAATAGCAACAATTCATGACAACTGCGTGACGACCTATGACTGACACTGTTCTCTACGGCATCAAAAACTGCGATACAGTCAAGAAAGCCCGGCGCTGGCTGGACGAACACGAAATTGCCTACCGCTTTCACGATGTCCGCGCCGATGGACTCGATCTGTCAATGATCGATTCCTGGATCGCTGCTGTCGGTTGGCAAAAGGTACTCAACAAAGCGGGAACCACCTGGCGAAAACTCGACCCCGAGGTCCAACAACAGGTGTCAGCAGACAACGTTGCGACTTTGCTTCTGGAATACCCTGCCATGATCAAACGTCCGGTTCTGGTTACCAATGGCAACATCACCATCGGTTTCAAACCCGACATTTATGCAACCTGCTTTAACAAGTAATAACACGTAATTTTGGAGACTGAATAAAAAATGACTGCACTTTACAGCTTCGGATTGGGCATCGGCACCCAGAACAACCATGGTGACTGGCTGGAAGTTTATTACCCCAGGCCTCTGCTCAACCCCGGCAAGGAAGTCAGCGACATTCTGCAATCTGTGCTGGACTACCAGGGCGGCAATCAGGCCATGGATCTGTCCACCGAACAGTTGTCCAAACTAGCCGGCGCATTTGCCAGCAGCGGTGATGCGGATCAGGCTGCCATTGCAAAACAGTTACAGGAAAGTTCCAGCCCGGCCGTCGCCACCGTTCTAGCTAATGACGATGCGCCGGGTTCTGTCCCCGAGGGTTATCTGAAGCTGCACCTTCTCTCCCATCGCCTGGTCAAACCCAACTCGACCAACCTCACCGGCCTGTTTGGTGTATTGCGCAACGTGGCATGGACCAGCGAGGGCGCTATTGATCTTGAGGAACTCCCTGCACGGCAACTGCAAGCACGACTCACCGGCAACAGCCTGTCTGTCGACAGTATCGACAAGTTCCCGAAAATGGTCGATTACGTAGTCCCCGCTGGTGTTCGTATTGCCGACACCGCGCGAGTTCGTCTTGGTGCCTATATTGGTGAAGGAACAACCATCATGCACGAAGGTTTTGTCAATTTTAATGCCGGAACTGAAAGCACCAGCATGGTGGAAGGACGCATTTCCCAAGGCGTGTTTGTTAAATCGGGGTCCGACCTCGGCGGCGGCAGCTCAACCATGGGCACATTGTCCGGAGGCGGCAATATCATTATCACCATTGGTGAAAAATGCCTACTGGGCGCCAACTCCGGTCTTGGCATCCCGCTCGGCGACCGCTGCACCATCGAAGCTGGCCTTTACATCACATCTGGAACCAAAGTTACTCTGCTGGATGACCAGAACAAGGTGGTCGACCAGGTAAAAGCCCGTGATCTGGCCGGCAAGGACGATCTGCTGTTCCGTCGCAACTCGAGCACCGGGGCTGTGGAATGCCTGACCAACAAATCTGCCGTGGAACTCAATGAAGCCTTACACGCTTCTAACTAGCTTCTATGAGGGAAAAAAACCCGGCCCATTTGCCGGGTTTTTTGTTTCCAGAAAACCCTCACCATGCCAATGGCACAGAAATTTCTGTTTAAGATAATGCTTCATTCTGGTTAATTTATTGCCAGAAAAAAGCAGGAGATTCCATGGATTATTCAGAATACGGCCCTTTGGCCAATCTCATCGGCACCTGGAAAGGTGACACGGGTATGGACGTGGCTCCTGAGTCGGATGGTACCGAGCAGAACCCCTACTACGAAACGCTGGTTTGTGAAGCCGCCGGAGATGTAAAAAATGCTGAATCACAGCAACTCTGGATCGTGCGATACCATCAGGTGGTTTGTCGCAAATCCAATGATGAGGTCTTCCACGATCAGGTGGGTTACTGGTTGTGGGATCCTGCTGAAAAACAGGTCATCCAGTCTTTGACCATTCCACGTGCGCTCTGTGTACTTGCAGCCGGCAAAGCACTGACAACAACCGAAGGCACAACCCAAATCGACGTCAGTGCCAGCCACGATGATCCCCACTGGAATATCCTGCAATCTCCCTTTATGGCGAAGAACGCCAAAACGCTGAGCTACCGTCATTCCATTACAGTGATAGATGACAGCCTGTCCTACAAGGAATCCACCCTTTTGAATATCTACGGCCGTGAATTCGACCATACCGATGGCAATACCCTCCACCGGGTCACCTGATGCTGACAGGCTGCCGCTGAACGGTAGCCTATCCCAGTTCAGCCCGCTAAACTTACGCCCTCGATTTGAGAGCATTTTGTGATGACCACTGAATCCCCCACGCTAGACCTGACCTGCGAACTGATTCGCCGCCGATCCGTCACGCCCCTTGATGATGGCTGCCAGCAGTTAATGATTGAACGGCTTGAAGCACTGGGATTCTGTGTCGTCAGGTTACCTTTCGGAGATGTTGAAAACTTCTGGGCGGTACACGGTAAAAATGGTCCAACCCTGTGCTTTGCCGGGCACACAGATGTTGTTCCTACAGGCCCAGAAAATGACTGGCAACGACCACCTTTTGAGCCAAAAATAGAGTCCGGCATCCTCTACGGGCGTGGCGCCGCTGATATGAAAGGTTCTCTGGCGGCCATGATTACCAGTGTGGAGCGCTTCCTTGCCGACCACCAGGACCATCGGGGACAAATTGCCTTTCTCATTACCAGCGACGAGGAAGGCATCGCTGTGGACGGCACCGTGAAAGTAGTGGAATGGCTGCGAGAACAGAATGCCATTCCCGAGTGGTGTATCGTCGGCGAGCCCTCCAGCTCAAAACAGGTAGGTGATGTCGTCAAGAATGGGCGACGGGGTTCACTCGGTGCCGAACTGACAGTTAAAGGCATTCAGGGACATGTCGCCTACCCCCACCTGGCAGACAATCCCATCCACAGGATAGCTCCGGCGCTTGCAGAACTGGCCGCGGAAAGCTGGGATAATGGCAATGATTTTTTCCCTGCCACCAGTTTCCAGGTGTCCAATATTCAGGGCGGTACCGGTGCCACCAACGTGATTCCCGGCAAAGTCCACGTCGTGTTCAATTTCCGTTTTTCCACTGAAGTCACGGCGGAACAACTCCGCCAACGTACCGGAGCCATCCTGGACAAACACAACCTTGATTACGACATCAAGTGGCATCTGAGCGGACAACCCTTTCTGACAGCAGAAGGCGAACTGGTCGAGGCAACGGTTGCCAGCATCCGCGAAGTCACCGGTCTCTGCACTGAGTTGTCTACCGCGGGAGGCACCTCTGACGGACGATTTATAGCTCCATTTGGCACGCAGGTCGTTGAGCTTGGTCCTGTCAACGCCACCATTCATAAAGTAGACGAGTGCGCCAGTGTGGCGGACATCGATCAACTGAGCATTATTTACCAGCGAATCCTGGAAAAGCTGCTGAGCTAACAACTACCCTTTCCTGTTTGTTAACAACAACCCATCCAAGCGAAGAAAATTTTCGTACGCAGTTATTTTGATCATTTTAAGGATCACCCTTTACAAGGAGTCACTTATGCGCTTTCTCACGGCTTTGGCCGCTAGAGCTCTGATCTTTCTATCCTTTACTAGCCAGGTTGCCATGGCTGGGACCATCACCCTGAATAATGGCGATGTTATCCACGGCGAGTTGCAGGCCGTAGATAAAAAACAGGTGATATGGAAGTCAGACAACCTGGGTAAACTCAGCATTCCCAAAGAAAACGTGGCTCACTTCACCTCAACTGCAGTCATTCCCGAAGTCAGAACCCCGGATGGCATTGCCCATAACTGCGCCCTCAACCTCAAAGAAGGCGTCCAAGCCAGTTGTACTGATGGGCTTGTTGAGACTCAGCCCCTGGCGACGCTGGTAGCTATTGAACCTCCACCTGCCTTCAGTGGCGACTCACGCTTCAGCTTTAACCGAAAAGACGGCAATACCGACTCGTCGGACCTGGACTTCATTGTCAACGCTCAGTGGCTACAGGATCAGTTCCGCCACCAGGTGGAACTGCTAGCGGAGTCAGAGACCAGCGATGGTGACGTGGTGGATGAACGCTACGAAGGAAACTACCAGCTTAACTACGACTTTAACCAACGCTGGTTCAGCTACACACGGCTCGGCTATGAAAAAGATCGGTTTAATGCTATCGACGAGCAATACGAGTTCGGTGCCGGTTTTGGGCAACGCTTTACCCTGGGCAATCAGATGAACTTTGATATGCAGTTGGGTGCGGCGTATTTGATTTCACACCATCCGGAGGATGGTTCCGATAACGATCTGGCAGGACGTTGGGGCTTCAAAATGAACTGGCCGGTGCCCGGCACTAAACTGACCCTGTTCCACCACCATGAACTGCTGTGGGCAATGGATGACGTCAACAACAATCAAACGGAAAGCAGCACAGGGGTCAAACTCCCCCTGATGGGCAACCTGTTCAGTGAGCTACGCTACGATTATGACTATGTCAGCGAACCCTCCGATGAACAGAAACATGCCGACGAAGAGTGGGTGATCGCGATTGGTTACGAATGGTAAAGGCTGATCAGGATGAACAGCTTACTCTAAAGGAGCTTTTTCAAGGGATAGATATCAAAGCGGGTGGACTTCCCCTTGAGCGAATAGCCGGGCTCACGACCGTTGAGAAAAGGCGCGTGGGCGGGTCGCTTAACCACCACCCGATAGTTGGCCTGCTGCAGTGACAGGGACAAAAGCCTGTCACTATCTTCTGCCCCCATACCCACCAACTGATGAAATAGCTGCATCTCTTTTTTCACCTTGCCGGACTTATCCCTGGGTGGAAACATCGGATCGAGATAAATCACATCTGGAGACTGGTCCGCAGTTAAATTCTCTAAGAATTCAGAGGACTCACTGTGCACGGCGTGAATTCGGTCCAGAATGCCCAGTAACTCCCCGTCTGCTTCATACTCCGCACTTTCACGGGCACGGGACAACCCGTCAGTCAACAAAGCGAACACGATGGGATGTCTCTCTACCATTGTGACCTGGGCGCCAAGGCTGGCGAGAACAAATCCATCCCGTCCCAGGCCGGCAGTCAGATCCAGCACCCTCGGTTTAAATCCTTTATGGGACAGGCCTATTGCCTTGGCAATGTCCTGCCCCTTACCCCCACCATAAAGACGGCGGTGTCGAGCCGCCCCGCTACTGAAGTCGCAACGCACCGGACCCGGAGCTTTCGGACCCAGCTGTTGCAGGGCAAGCCCTGCTTCATCGACTACCAGCCCCATGCCCGACATGGAAGCGCTTGCTGTAATGGCAAAGCACTGCAGTCCAAGAGTATCGGAAAGTAAACCGGCCCGGCTTTCAAAGCCGGGCCGGTATAGGATGGAAAGACTGTTTGTCATCTTACTGAATGGGAACCAACTCCAACTCCACCCGGCGGTTAGCCTGACGGCCATACTCGGTACTATTATCAGCAATGGCGTAACGTTCACCATATCCAGTGGTCCAAACCCGACCACTGGCAATGCCCTGGCTGATCAGCAGCTGTCCCACACTGGCGGCACGACGCTCACTGAGTGTCTGATTGTACTCGGAACTGCCGGTTGAATCGGTATGACCGGCAATCCGAATATTGGTCTTGTTAAATTCTTTCAGCACCAGCGCAACAGACTCTAGCGTGTTATAGAACTCGGGACGTACCTCGTAACGGTCAACGCCAAAGGTAATATTGCTGGGCATGACCAAACGGATAGAGTCTCCCTCCCGAACAACTCTAACACCCGTACCTTCCAGTTTTGCTCTGAGAGCAGCCTCCTGTCGGTCCATGTAATAGCCAACACCACCGCCCACTGCGGCTCCTGCTACAGCACCGGTAATAACTCCTTTCTTGCGGTCATCATCACTGGACGTTGCGGCGCCGATAATTGCACCCGTCACAGCACCAATACCTGCACCTTTTGCAGTATTACTGGTTTTTTGCTGACCGGTATAGGGATCCGTAGACATACAGGCCGTCAATGCTCCCACCAGCGCAATTAACAGAAGTTTTTTCATGGTTATTCCTCGTTCATGAATAAAAAGTTAAAGGCTTTGACACCTTCCTTTCAAATTTGCTTTATCCTTATTGTGATAGAAGCAAAAACCTTTTCAAGTGATTTGCCGCCCTTCGGCATTAACTGGTTCGCAGCCTTATGAAAAACATCGCCATTCTCCTCAACCTCCTTTCCATCCTCTTACTGAGCGGCTGCGAAAACTACATCTATACATTCAATGAACAACCAGTCTTTGAGCAACCCGATTTGTTTACTGACTACAAAATCACTGACCAGGGTCTCTCTAACTGTGTCAAGCAGGCCATTTTTGACGAGAAGGCCCATAAAGCCGGTGCCCTTCGGCAACTCAATTGCTCCAATGCAGGTATTCGCACATTGGCCGGGTTGGAAGTTTTCACCGGTCTCACTCATGTCAACCTCGATAACAACTTACTGACCGAGATTAAACCACTGCTATTTCTTGGCCAGCTCAAAACTGTACTGCTCGCAGGCAATGACAAACTCAACTGTGTGGATGCCAGATTGCTTGCCGAGCAAACTGATGGCCAAGTCAGCCTGCCAACCCATTGCACTCAATAAACGTTCCAATCTGAATTTGGTTGACAGATTTTGCGACTTTCTTCAAAAAAGTTACCCACAAAATCTGTGGATAACTTTGTGCATTACTTTCGTAAAACCCAGCCAAATCCCCATGAACAGGGATACCGATACAAACTGGTTATTTTTTGACCAGTTTAATTTTTATTTATATTTCAATGGGTTATGATTTGCAAAATCAAGAATCAATAACTTAGGAGAGGTTCTGAAGATTCACGTAAAGTTATTAATGTAATTGTGGACAACAACCATCGAGAAAACCTTGATAGCTGTGCAAATGCTCGGCACTGCTGATCAAAAAATGACGGCAAACTGACCGAAATACCTCAGGAAGCATTCAATTCCAGCCAGTCAAACCCCTCTTCCTGGCAGGCGTAATGAACAGAAGGTAGCTTTGAATCAACCTCTTGCATCAATCCCTTCACAATTTCCAACGCATTGTTCTGCAAGCTGACGTGGCCAACAACCAGATGTTGCAGTCGCTGCAGGTCAATACTTTCCAGTAGAGCCAGTGACTGGTCATTACTCAGGTGTCCCCAGGGACTGGAAATTCGCTGTTTCAACGCCAAAGGGTATGGGCCGTTTTGCAACATCTGCAGATCATGATTGCATTCAAGCAACAGGCCGTCACAACCAGAATACTCATCGACCACATGGGGAGTAATACTGCCAATATCAGTCAGCACCCCCAACCTCAAGCCACGGCAGCTGAAAATGTACTGTACGGGCTCTCTGGCGTCGTGTGGCACAGATACTGGAGTGATAGTTACATCACCGAATACAAAGGGAGAATGGCTGTCTATCAACGTGAGGGGCACTGAGGAAGCTTTGGCAGCCTTACTGGTGCCAGCAGTCATAATAACCGGGATATTGTATTTCTTCGCTAGAGGGAATACGCCGCGAAGATGGTCTGTATGCTCGTGTGTAACCAGTACAGCGCCAATATCGGCAGGCGTTAACTCTAAACGCAGTAGTCGACGTTCCGTTTCCCTGATCGAGAAACCACAATCCACCAGGAATCTTGAAGCGCCACAGTCCACAACTGTGGCATTACCCTTACTGCCGCTGCCCAATGAGGCAAAGCGCATCCGTACTTAACTTAGATTGCCGCGGATCACTTTAAGAAGCTTCATCGCCGAGGGGCGATCTAGCTGGTTACGCGCCTCATCCAGCACGCGAACTTCCACAATCTGCTGGTTCTCGGAGAGAGTGACTTGGTATTTTACCGGTGGCAGCTCCTCATCTTTCTGACCAAAGCTGAGCACCAGATCCATTAGTGTTGTTCCACCTTCTTCAACCAGAATAATTTCCTTGTATTCGACGCTGACTCGTCCTGCAGAGCGATCCTGATCCAGAACCGTGAACCCCCCTTTGGAGAGAGAGTTAATTACTGAATTCCAGGCCCTGTCGTAACCGAGTCTGATCTGGAGATAGGGGTCGACAGCTTCATCAGCGATGACCTTCACACGATCGTCGCCACCGATATTCTGGGCCAGAAGAGAGACACTGCCGCTGTTGATTTCATGGGCCAACGCATCGGAAGTAATCTGCAGAAACTCCTGCTCGCGTGCATCGCTCATGGAGCTTTGCGGCCATTCTGAAACGTCTGATTCTTTACCCAGCGGCGCAGACATTTCCAGAATGCTGACTTCGGTGCTGTTAACTCCAACACCGGGCCTGATCGTAAAACGGAAACGGTGACTGTTTACATCGTCGTCCTTGAACTCAAGCCAGGCCGTTTCAATTTCACCAGCGGTGGCGTCCACCCGAGTTGTGGGAACCTGGCTACGCGAAAGAATATTGCGAATTCTCGGCCAAACTTCAGCTGGCGGTTTATTGATGGCAATCCAGCGCTTGTCGCCGAAAGTATCAATCTTGACGATTTCTTCGAACGTGGTTTCTGACAAGGGCTGGGGTCTTGGCAGCCTGAAACGTTGTGGGGCTGCTGACGTATCAGCAATTACTGGAATATCGTAGAGCTCGCCGATGGCTGAGCTGCTCTGATCTTCGGGTACCGACATGGGCGGTACTTCCACAGCCTGCAGGTAGTCATTACTGCGGTCCCTCACTGGACTTTTGCCACAACCTGCCACGGCCAATGTCAGCACCGTCACACAGAAAAGTCTCAGACTTGGTTTCATTCAGGGCTCCGCTTTCTCTTAATTGCCGTTCAATACGCCGGCTTGTTTCAGGGCAGTCAACACCGTTTCATGGTGTTCGGCTGACAAATCCGTCAACGGCAGACGGATGGCATGTTCCATCAGCCCCATTTCTGCAACTGCCCACTTGACGGGGATAGGGTTCGACTCCACAAACAAGTGTTTGTGAAGGGGTAGCAATACCTGATTAATAGCACGCGCTTCTTCCGCCTGTCCTGCCAGCGCAAGCCGGCACATCTCAGACATTAACTGGGGCGCAACGTTCGCGGTCACCGAAATATCGCCGTGACCGCCCATCAAAATCAATTCCAGGGCAGTGGCATCGTCCCCTGAATAAATCGCAAAATCCGACGGACAGTTTTCTATCAGTTGTCGCGCGCGTCCCAGATCTCCGGTGGCTTCCTTGATACCGACAATATTGGGAATTTCTGCAAGCCGGATCACTGTTTCCGGCAACATGTCACAGGCGGTTCTGCCCGGCACGTTGTAGAGAATCTGAGGAATATCCACAGCTTCTGCAATGGCCTTGTGATGAAGATAAAGGCCCTGCTGGGTCGGCTTGTTGTAATATGGGGTCACCAGAAGGCAGGCATCGGCACCCGCCTGCTGGGCGCGCTGGGTCCACTCTATAGCTTCCCGGGTTGAATTCGCCCCTGTTCCAGCAATCACGGGAATACGACCGGCTGCATCTTCAACAATGGCAGCAATCGTCGCCATATGTTCCTGTACGTCCAGGGTGGGAGACTCTCCCGTAGTGCCCACTGCCACAATGGCATGGGTACCCTGTTCAATGTGCCACTCCACCAGACGCTTCAGCCGGTCCCAGTCCACTTCCAAGTTTTCACGCAGCATGGGAGTGACCAGAGCAACAATACTTCCGGTGATCATCAAGGGCCTCAAAAAGTCAGGAGAAAAATCAAAGGCGTAATGGTACTGACCAGCTCAAGACCACACAAGCACTTACACAAGATTTAAAGGGCTTATCTGCCAGCAGCGCGTATCTTTATTTACTTTTTGGAATTACTTTTTGGATAGGGGCGCACTTCACCCTCGGGACGGGTCTTGAAACGACGGTGAATCCACATGTACTGGTCAGGCTGTTGCAGTATGAATTCCTCAACCTTGCGGTTCACCGTTTCGGCATCTGCCACATCGTCACCAACTGGAAAAGTTTCCAGTGGCGGATGAATGGTGACACGGTAACCCCGGCTACCCGGCAGACGGACATGGGAAAATGGCAATACCGCAGCATTTCCGGTTTTTGCAAATCGTGCAGTTGCCGTCACACTGGCTGCCTGTACACCAAAGAACGACGCAAAAACACTTTGCTTGCGACCGTAATCCTGGTCCGGGGCATACCAGATAATCCGCCCCTGGCGTAGGGCCTTGAACATACCCCTGACATCCTCCCTGGGATACACCACCCCGACAGGATCGCGTGCCCTGCGACCACGGCTTTGCACATAATCGTAGACGGGATTCTTGTGTGCCCTGTACATACCATCAATGGAGTGCCGGGAGGACAGCGCAGAGGCGCCGATCTCCAGTGTGGTGTAGTGGATGGCCATGAGCAAAGCACCCCTGCCATTGAGCTGCTCAATGTACTCCATGCCTTCCAGTTGCACCAATCGATTAAAACGCCCAGTGGGCCACCACCATGCAATCCCAATTTCAAAGAACGCGATGCCATAGCTGGTAAAATTATCCCGCAACAATTTTCGGCGCTGGGCTTCGTCCATATCCGGAAAGCAGAGCTTAAGGTTGATTTCAGCGACCTCGCGCCGGTAGCCTCCAATCCAGTACATGACCGCCCCTACCTGGGTTCCCAGCCAGACAATTAGCGGATAAGGCAGCATAACCAGCAACCACCAGCAGCTGATTCCCAGCCAGGTTAGCCAGTATCGCGGATGTAAAAAGTGCCATTGGAACTGCTGATTTTCGTACATCTGACGTCCGTATTCTGCGGGGCTGGCATTATACGGGCAAAGCCGGCGAGCAGCGAGAGTCTCAACTTGTCATATCAGGAGTCTCAACCTGTCATATCAGGAGTCTCAACCCCTCATATCAGGGGCCTCATCCTGTCGTGTCAGGACCGGAGCAGCGCGTCGAGTTGGTCGACCTGCTCTGCCCAGTCGGAGTCGTTGGTGATCGCCTCTGCGATAAAAGCACGCTGGGCACAATTCCAGAAAGGCGCCGAGGCCAGATAGACATCACTCGGCAGAGGCTTGTGAGCCGCCACGAACCCCTCTATCTCCTGCTGGCTGGAGGGCAGGCCCAGTTGATCAAATAGGTCTGACAGTGTGTGAATATCAGTATCCATTCCTTCTATATAGAAGGCGCCGACAGGGTTCGCAACAGGAATAATGGGTATTTGTTACGGCAACAGTACCCAGCGCTCTTCTCCAAAGGCCCAGTGCTGGGCAATCTTCTTCAGTGCCACGCCGTCTTCTTCCAGCTTGAGCAAATGTGCCCACAGGGACAATTTCGCCATGGGTAAGAGATCGTTACTGACATCGCTGTAGACATGTTCCAGTAGTGTATCCATCCCGGATTCACCCAAATGTCGAAGCGCCTCAATAACCCTCTGCTCCCGCTGAAGCCGGTGATTGACTATCTGCTCCAGAACACCCGCCGGATTATTCAGCAGATCGCCATGGCCAGGGGCAATGGTGTTAATGGAGTAATTCATCAAATGCCGGGTAGATCGAAGGTAGGCCGCCATATTGCCGCTGGGGGGAATAATCACCACGGAGGAGCCCTGCATGATGTGATCCCCAGAAAAGAGCATGCCCTCTTCCTGCAGCAGGAAACAAAACTGGTTGGCCACATGGCCCGGTGTATGGATTGCCTCAAGAGTAAATTCCGGGGTTTCCAGCAATTGTCCGTGGTTGAGGTTTTCCTCCACCTCGAAGGTGCGGTCCTGGTGACCATCATCCGCCATGACACAGCCGATCATCTTTGCGCCGGTGACATCCGAGATCTGTTTGGCTGCTGGTGAATGATCTGGGTGGGTATGGGTCACCAGAATCCAGCGCAAACGGTCACCGCAGAAGGTAAGCAATTGATCTATGTGCGAGGGAATGGCGGGCCCCGGATCAATCAGTGCCAGCTCTCGGTCACCCACCAAATAGCTGTTGGTCCCGGGACCAGTCATGAGGTTGCTGTTCGGTGCGGTCACCCGCCTAACCAGAGGAGACAGTCGGTACAACGTCATTGCATCCTGTTTTTGCAGTCCCCTCTTTGTTCAGCCCCCTAAACCAGGTTTTTGATGGGTACGACGGGGTCCACATCCGCGTCGTAATCAACACCCTCAATATCAAAACCAAATAGCTTAAGGAACTCGTGCTTGTAACCCCTGAAGTCGGTCAGTTCCGGAATATTCTCGGTGGTAATGCGGGACCAATCTTCAGCCACCCGCTGCTGAATTTCTGGACGCAGTTCCAGTTCATCCACACGTATCCGGCCTTCACTATCCATTCTCGGATCATCACTATAGAGGCACTCGGTATACAAGCGATATAACTGCTCAATACACCCCTCGTGGGTGCCCGCGTCCTTCATAGCCTTGAACAGCAGGGCAAGATAGAGCGGCATAATGGGAATGGCCGAACTAGCCTGTGTTACCACAGCCTTCAGTACCGCCACCCGAGCATCACCACCAATTGCGGCTAGTTGCTCACGAATACCGAGTACCTTCTTGTCGAGGTCTTTTTTCGCCTGACCAATGGTGCCATCCCAGTAGAGATCCCAGGTCACTTTCTCGCCCACATAGGTAAATGCTGCGGTCTTGGCGCCTTCTGACAGCACCCCGGCTGAATCCAGAGCATCCATCCACATCTGCCAGTCTTCACCACCCATCACTGCAACAGTGTTGGCAATTTCTTCATCACTGGCCGCTTCCAGAGAAAATTCCTGAATTTCTTCCTTATCGGTGTTGATGCCCCGCAAGGTCACATCCTTACCAATGGGCTTAAGTGTGGAGTTAAACAGTTCACCGGTTTTTGGGTGCTGGCGGCGAGGTGAAGCCAGGCTGTAGATCACCAGGTCCACCTGCCCCAGGTCAGCCTTGATCGTCTCAATGGTTTTCTGTTTGATCTCATCGGAAAAAGCATCACCGTTGATACTTTTTGCATACAGGCCCTCTGCCTCCGCGAATTTGTGGAAAGCTGCCGAGTTGTACCAGCCGGCTGTACCCGGTTTCTTGTCAGCACCCTCTTTCTCAAAAAAGATGCCCAGCGTAGACGCTCCACAACCAAAGGCAGCAGTAATTCTTGCGGCCAGCCCGTACCCCGTGGAAGCTCCGATCACCAGCACTCTCTTGGGTCCATCAAAAGACCCCTGACTTTTGATGTAGTCAATCTGCTGTTTGACATTGGCCTCACAGCCCACCGGATGGGTGGTAATGCACATAAAGCCACGGACTCTCGGTTTGATAATCATTGCCAGTCTCCACTAGTTACTCTGACGGGTATCGCTGCCCAATACGGGCGCCATCATACCTTGAAGGCCGAAGCTGACCAAGAAACTCACCGCCGTGAATAGGAAAGATTGCTGTGCGCTGCTAATATCACCGAAATACCCGGGTTATTTCCAGCATAGTGCAGGAGTCAGGCAACCATGAATTACTACCAATCACTGGCAACATTCCTATTGAGACTCGGTCTTGGCATCATGATTCTGTTGCACGGGGTAGCGAAAATTATCAACCCGGGTACCCTAGACTTTATCAGCGGTAAGCTAAGCAATTTTGGCTTGCCCAGCGAGCTGGCCTACCTGGTATATCTCGGTGAGGTGCTTGCGCCCCTGATGGTCATTTTTGGTTACTTCAACCGCCTGGGTGCCATTTTAATTGCTGGCAACATGCTGGCCGCCATCATCCTGGTTCACGGCGGTGATGTCTTTTCCCTCACAAACCATGGTGGCTGGGGTATTGAACTGCAGGGCATGTTCCTGCTAGCTGCCATAGCCGTGGCCCTTCAGGGAACCGGCAAGTACGCCCTGCGACCCGACTAAATCATCAACAAGAATGACGCGCGGCATCTGGTGCCGCGTTCACGTTCTGGTAGAATTTCCCGCCTTCACTGGTCGGGTTTGCTAAACCCGAAATGCACACTGGCAGCGGAGACAGGCTGAGCAATAACGTAATTATCTCCGCCGATGACAGGACACAACACAATGAACCTCGCCGATAAAGTACTGGCCGTCAACGACGACCTGCCCATTCGCACTCACGACCCTATCCATAGCGGTAAAGTTCGCTCTGTCTACTGGCTGACAGAATCAGATAGTCGCCGCCTAATTAAAGAACGCGGCTACGATGTGGCGGCAGACGCCCCTCTGGCTATCATGGTAATCAGCGACAGAATTTCTGCCTTTGATTGTATCTGGCACGGCGAAGGTGGCATGAACGGGGTGCCAGGCAAAGGCGCCGCCCTCAACGCCATCTCCAATCACTGGTTCAAGCTATTCAGGGAGAAAGGCCTTGCGGATAGCCATATTCTGGAAATCCCCCACCCGCTGGTATGGATTGTGCAAAAAGCAGAGCCCGTAATGATTGAGGCCATTTGCCGACAGTACATTACCGGTTCCATGTGGCGCTCCTACCTCAAGGGAGAAAGGGAATTCTGTGGAATCCAATTGCCTGACGACCTGCAAAAAGACCAGAAACTTCCCGAGCTGCTGATCACGCCTTCCACCAAAGGCATCATGACCGGACTGCCGGGTATTCCCGAAGCAGATGATGTGAATATTTCACGGGCTGATATAGAAAACAATTATCAGGCTTTTAACTTCCGCAGCCTCGGTGATATCGATCGCTACGAAGTGCTGTTGAAAGAAGGATTTGACGTGATCAGCAATGCCCTTGCGGCGATTGACCAGATTTTTGTGGATACCAAATTCGAGTTCGGCTACGTCACCGACAGCCATGGCCAGCGCAAACTGATCTACATGGATGAAGTAGGCACCCCTGACTCATCCAGAATCTGGGACGGCCCCAGCTACCGAAATGGTGAGGTGGTTGAAAACTCCAAGGAAAGCTTCAGACAGCTGCTGCTTAACCACTTCCCCGATCCAGACATTCTGCTCAACAAGGATCGGATGGATGAGCGCAAGGCCTTGGCACAACACAATGCACTGCCGGAATCCGTACTGATGGAAGTGTCAAAAACCTATGTATCCATCGCTGAGCGAATCACTGGCGAAACACTGCATTTACCAGAAAACCCCAAAGCCGAAATTATTCAGATTCTACGTGACGAATACGCGCTGATCGATTGACGTCTTCACCGGGCAACAGTGGGTTCTCTGAGCCCGCTGCTGCTCCCTTTTCCGCCGGGGTAGAAGAGCGGTCCAGCGTGCCGATATCCAGGATTGGCGAGGCATCAATGTGTTGGGCATCCATCATTTCGGCAATTCGCTGCAGGGACGAAAGAATCATGTTCTGCTCCCAGTTCTGCAACTCGTCAAATTGCCTTGCAAAGTGCTCCTGCAATGGCATGGGCGCATCCTGAAGCACCTGTTCAGCTTTTTCCGTGAGAAAAGCATGAACCTTCCGCTTGTCCTCTGTTGACCGCTGTCGGTATACCAGACCGCGTTTCTCCAGCCGATCAATAATCGTCGTTACCGTCGCCTGACTGAGACTGATCTCCTCTGCCAGCTCACCAATCGTTACCTGCCCACGGTCCCTTATCGCCTGTAAAAGGAGAATCTGGGGTGCGGTTAGTCCGCTGGTCTTGGCCAGGTGCTTGGAATATAAATCCGTCGCCCGGATAACCCGCCGCAGGGCGATCAATACCTGTTCTATCGATTCCAACGTCACTTCCCCCAATCAGCTTCAGGCACAGTATATGCCGAACACTCTCCCCCCTATGGATAGCTGTCCGTTTGGATCGCTTGCCTGTTTTCTGTATAATACTTCGAACTCTAAACAATTTTTAATCCTTAACTTGAAAATTATCTATGAAAACCCCATAGAAATCTGCGAACACTAAAAATCGAACAAACAAATATTATTTGAACTATACATATTTATCCGAGAATTTTTACCCAATGAATCACGCCACTTCATTTCGTCCACCCCGGCCGGAAGATGGCGCACAGGTACATCAACTGGTATCTGAGTGCCCGCCTCTAGACCAGAACTCCGTCTACTGCAATCTGCTGCAATGCTCGCATTTTCGAGACACGTCGGTTGCTGTAGACATGGGCGACCAACTGGTTGGCTTTATTTCTGGCTACCTGATACCCGATCGACCAGACACGCTGTTCATCTGGCAAGTTGCCGTCCACGAACAGGCTCGTGGTCTTGGCCTGTCCAGCCAAATGCTGCTCGAGATACTCAGGCGACCGCAGTGCGCCAAGGTTTCCTACCTGGAAACGTCCATAACGGCTGACAACCAGGCTTCCTGGGGGCTGTTCAAGCGCCTAGCAGACCGCCTGGGCACCAACACACAAGATTCAACCTTATTTGATCGGGACAGGCACTTTCGGGGTCAGCACGACACCGAATGCCTCGTCAAAATAGGGCCATTTAATAATGCACAGGTCATTGAGGCCTCATAACTCACTCAGGAAGAGGACACTCCATTATGAAAATTTTTGAAGAAATCGAATCAGAAGTTCAGAGCTACGCCCGTTCTTTCCCGCGCGTGTTCAACAAAGCGCAGGGCGAATTCCTTTACGACGAGGAAGGCAATCAATACCTGGATTTTCTCGCCGGAGCCGGCACCCTCAATTACGGACACAACAATCCGGTATTCAAAGAGAAACTACTTGAGTATATCCACGAGGATGGCATCACCCACGGCTTGGATCTGCACACCAAGGCAAAAGGGGAATTCCTGGAAAGTTTTAACGAGAAGATCCTCAAGCCCCGCAACCTCGAATATGTCATGCAGTTTACCGGACCCACCGGCACCAACGCCGTGGAAGCGGCGCTTAAGCTGGCCCGCAACATCAAGGGCCGGGAAAACATCATCGCATTTACCAATGGCTTCCACGGAGTCAGCCTTGGTTCCCTTTCGGCCACCGGCAATTCACACCACCGCGGTGCTGCCGGGGTAAGCCTCAGCGGCACTAGCCGTATGCCCTATGACGGTTACCTGGGAGATCACATCGACACCACCATCTACCTGGATAAGGTACTGACCGACTCTAGCAGCGGCATCGACAAACCCGCGGCGGTGATCGTGGAAACAGTTCAGGGCGAAGGTGGCATCAATGCCGCCAGCTTCGAATGGCTACGCAACCTGGAAAAAATCTGCCGCAAGCACGATGTGTTGTTGATTGTCGATGATATTCAGGCAGGCTGTGGTCGCACCGGAACCTATTTCAGTTTCGAAGAAGCGGGCATCTATCCCGACATCATCACCATGTCGAAATCCCTGGGCGGCTACGGCCTGCCCTTTGCCGTGGTGCTGATTCGCCCGGAGCTGGACCACTGGAAGCCCGGTGAGCACAACGGGACTTTCAGGGGCAATAACTTTGCCTTTGTCACTGCCAAGGCGGCTATCGACCATTACTGGGCTGACAACCAGTTCTCCGAACAAGTTAAGACAAAAGGCGAATACGTATCACGGCGCCTCAACACCATCGTCGACCAATATGGTGATGGCAACTTTACTACTCGCGGTCGGGGAATGTTCCAGGGCATCAACTGTGTCAATGGTGAACTGGCAGAAAAAATTACCCGCAGCGCATTTAAGCAGGGCCTCATTATCGAAACCAGTGGCGCCGATGATCAGGTCGTGAAACTGCTTTGCCCGCTGATTATCAGTGAGGAAAATCTCACCCGCGGTATCGATATCATCGAAAACACCATTCGCGAAGTTTGCGCAAAAGAAGACAGCATCCCTGCCCAGAAAAAATACTTCAACGTTAAACGGCTGGCTAGCTGAGCCAGCGTCCCGATGTGATAGCGCCCTTCAAAGTATCGAAGGGCGTCATTTACCCTTTTATTCAAGCGCCGAGGACAACATGATCGTCAGACAACTGCAACAAGCCGAACAAACTAACCGCCGCATTGTTTCCCCTGATGGTAACTGGGAAAGTACACGCATGCTGCTGAAAGATGACAACATGGGGTTTTCCTTCCATATCACTACCATCTACGCCGGTGCCGATTTCCGCATGCACTACCAGAACCACCTTGAATCGGTTTACTGCATGTCCGGCGAAGGTGAAGTGGAGACGCTCGACGACGGCAAAAAATACCCGATAACACCGGGCACGCTGTACATTCTGGACAAACACGACCGTCATATACTCAGGGCATTCAAGGAAATGAAAATGGCCTGTGTTTTCAACCCTCCCCTGAACGGCAAGGAAGTTCACAACGCAGAAGGCGCCTATGAGCTGAACGCCGAAAGCGTCGAAGCCTGATCGCACCCCTTAACGACGTATTTCACTAACCCCAATGACAGGAGTGATTTTTAATGGGTTTTCACAGCGTGGAGAAAATTGGCGGAACTTCCATGAACGATTACGCTGCTGTGCGGGATAACATTATCCATCGTCCAGCGGGTGATACGCTTTACCAGCGTGTCTTTGTCGTCTCGGCTTACGGAGGCGTTACCGATCAGCTGCTTGAACATAAAAAAACCGGACAACCAGGTATCTTTGCCTCGTTTGCCAACGGTGTTAAGGATGACAGCTGGCAGGACTTACTGATAGAACTGAAAAGACGCTTATTTGCCATTAACGAAGCACTCTTTCCCGAACGGGACCTGCTCACCCGTGCCAATGAATTCATCGGCAGCCGCCTCAACGAAGCAGAACGCTGTCTTACCGACCTGAAGAAACTCTGCCAACACGGCCATTTCGCACTGGACATCCACCTGGCCACGGTCAGGGAGATGCTTGCCAGCATCGGAGAGGCGCATAGCGCATGGAATACTGCTCAACTATTACAAAGGGATGGGGTCAATGCCTGCTTTGTCGATCTCACAGGCTGGAAAACCAACCGTCACATTTCCCTGGACGAACGCATTCAATCCGCGTTCAAGGATCTGGACCTCGACACCCAACTGCCTATTGTTACAGGTTATGCACACACAGATAGTGGACTGATGTCCTCGTTTGACCGTGGGTACAGTGAAATGACCTTTTCTCGCCTGGCCGTGATAACCGGCGCCAGGGAAGCCATCATCCATAAGGAATTTCACCTCAGCAGCGCTGATCCCCGGGTTGTGGGCAATGAAAATGCCGTCCCCATTGGCCGGACAAATTACGATGTGGCCGACCAGCTGGCTAACCTGGGCATGGAGGCCATCCACCCCAAGGCGGCCAAAGGCCTGCGTCAGAACCAGATTCCATTGCGGGTAAAAAATACCTTTGAGCCGGAACATAGCGGCACCCTCATCACCAGCGACTACATCAGTGATAAACCCTGTGTAGAGATTATCGCCGGCTGCCGCGGCATCTTTGCCATTGAACTGTTCAATCAGGATATGGCGGGGAATTATGCGCAGAGCGACAGTGCCATTCTCGGCATCATCGAGCGTTTTCGGGGGCACGTGGTGTCCAAGGACATCAATGCCAACACCATCACCCACTACCTGTCCACCAACCTGAAAACCGTCAAACGTATTTGTCGTGAACTGGAAAATCTGTTTCCGGAGGCTGAAATCAACCAGCAAAAGGTCGCCATTGTCTCTGCCATTGGTAGTGACATGCAGGTACCCGGCCTCTTGGCGAAAACCGTCGCCGCGCTGGCGGAGCAAGACATCAGCGTACTGGCCATGCACCAGTCCATGCGACAGGTGGATATGCAGTTTGTGATCAGTGAAGACGACTGGGAGAGCGCCATCCAGAGCCTCCACCGCTATCTGGTAGAGGTCCACGACCATGGTCGCGCCATATGCCTTGCCTCATGATGAAAAAGGCATCTGACATGCGCGGCTACTGGTGATGAATGACACCAGCGTACAAACAGAATCCCTGCGAAGCAGTGAGAATCAGTTTTATGTCCACGGCATAAAGGCGCTTAAACCAAATCACCCGGAAGTGGCCAATTTGATTGAAGAGGGCTATCAACCCAGTGATTTTGGTTCCCGCATCTGGCGCTCCAGCTATTTGCTGATCGAATATCTTTCCCGTCATATCCTGAGCGGGACGCGACAGGCCATGGAACTCGGATGTGGCTGGGGACTGGCAGGCACCTACCTGCAAAAAACCTTCGATGTAGAAGTTATTGCCACAGACAGGGATGCCGACGTCTTCCCTTTCCAGCAGCTGGTGTGCCGACACAATGATATCGACATGCAGACCCAACATTGCAGCCTGTCTGGTCTGCGCGAACATGATCTCAGGGATATTGACCTGATGATTGGTGCCGATATCTGTTACTCCGACGACAACGCGCGCGACATTGAACGTCTCTGCCTCCATATGACCCGTCAACAGGGCGTCGAACTGATTTTGGCCGATAGTGGCAGAGCACCCTTCCTGAACCTTGTCGAGAGACTTGGGCTCCGCTATTCCGTGAAAATGACGCCACTGACATTGGAATTGCCGACTGCGGTCAGCGGCCATATTCTGCACGCTGTCATCTCACCATGATCGTTTCATTTGTCGCCTTCCTGCTCATGTTTACCGTGATCGGCCTGCTATCTGCCAGGAAGAGTCGTGGCACCAAGCACGACTATTACCTGGCCAGCAGCTCGGTATCGCCCTGGCTGGTAGGCCTCTCAGCGGTCGCCACCAACAACAGCGGTTACATGTTCATCGGTGTTATCGGTTACACCTATATGGTTGGCCTTTCGGCCATCTGGCTCATGCTGGGGTGGATTACCGGCGACTTTCTCGCCTCACAGTTTGTCCATCACCGTCTGCGCGAACAGGCGCCAAAAACGGCTGAAGTCAGTTATGTGGGCATTCTCAGCAGCTGGTACGGTGATCGTCACCATGGCCAGCAACGCACCATGGGAATTATTTCCCTGGTTTTCCTACTGGCCTATGCCAGTGCCCAACTGGTGGCCGGCAGCAAGGCACTCCAGGTATTGTTTGAATGGCCGTCCTGGGCTGGAGCCACCCTGTCGGCGACCCTGGTGACGTTGTACTGTTTTGCCGGTGGCATACGCGCCTCCATCTGGACCGACGCGGCGCAATCCTCAGTGATGATTGTCGCCATGGGATTACTGATGCTTGCCGCCATCAGTTCTCTGGGCGGTCTCCAGTCCGTTTATCAGGAAATGTCGCAACTCCAGGGATTTCTCGACTGGTACCCCTCAGACCTGGCATTTCCTGGTGTTGCCGGCGGTATCCTCTTTGCTGTCAGCTGGATGTTCGCAGGCCTTTCCGTGATCGGGCAACCACACATCATGGTTCGCTTTATGACACTCAAGGACAGCAGACAGATGAACCGCGCTCGCTGCTGGTACTACCTCTGGTACCTGGCGTTTTACGCCATGGCGACAGGCGTCGGTATGCTGTCGAGAATCTATCTCAGCGATACCGCCAGCTTTGACGCCGAACTGGCGCTGCCAACCATGGCCCTGGAGCTGTTTCCACCCCTGCTGGTTGGACTGATACTGGCAGGTATCTTCGCCGCCACTATGTCCACAGCAGATTCACTGGTGCTGAGCTGTTCGGCAACCCTTACCCATGACCTGCTACCACAGAGGGTCGAGAAAACATGGCTGATGAAAGTCGTCACCGTACTAGTCACTCTCGGCGCATTAATTTGGGCGCTGGGCAACAGCCAAAGCGTATTCAGCCTGGTGGTGATGGCTTGGTCGGGTCTGGCAAGTGCGTTTGCCCCGCTCTTGCTGTTTCTCTGTCTTGGAAAACGACCAACACCCGCCCTGAGCCTGATAGCCATTGTCGGGGGGCTTGGCTGCGCCATGTTATGGCGCTGGCTGGGCTGGCATCAGGCTGTCTACGAAGGAATGGCAGGGATTCTGGCAGGGCTACTGATCCTTACCCTGGGGTTACAACTGGGCTATCGAACTCAGCTGCCTGAGTCTGCTCCGAGATAAACTCTTGGCACTCTACGGGGCATGCGTGTCAGTAATTCATAACTGATAGTAGCCGCCCTTCTGGCCACCTCATTGACGGACAACCCACTGCCCCACAGCACCACTTCGTCACCGACAGCGACATCCTGCAGGCTGGTGACATCTACGGTAATCATATCCATGGATACCCGACCCACCATGGGGCAGCGCTGGCCTCTGATCAGCACAGGGGTGCCATCCGGCGCGTGAACGGGATAGCCATCGCCGTAGCCAATGGCAACCGTGGCAATACGGCTCGGTTGGCGGGCGCTCCAGCGGGCACCATAACCAACGGTTTCACCAGGCGGCACCTCACGAAGCGCTATGACAGAAGATTTTAACGTCATCACCGGCTGCAACTGATCGGCCAATGTATTTGGCTCCTGGAAAGGAGAACTGCCGTACAGCATGATGCCGGGTCGATTCCAGTCGGCCCGACACTCGGGCCAGCCAAGGAGTGCCGCAGAGTTTGCCAAACTCAGCGCGATACTTCCCTCGCCAGACAGACCGGCCATTCCCGCATTGAAGCGGGCCAGCTGTTGCCGGGTAAAATCATTATCCAGCTCATCGGCACAGGCAAAATGAGTAGCCACGACAATACCACTGGCGACATGGTCGCAGGCGTTTAATGCCCCATAGTTGGCCACCAGCTCCTCGGGGCGAATGCCCAGGCGATGCATACCACTATCCACGCACAACCAGATCTTTAGTGCGCTGGCAGGCCTGGAAGCCAGCACGGCCTCCAACTGCTCACGGTTTACCACCGAAACCCAGAAGTCATGCCGAGCAGCAACATCAATCTCGTCACGGCTGAACGCGCCCTCCAGCAAGCAGATTGGTTTGACGATTCCCGACTCCCGCAACTCCAGCGCTTCCTCGGTACAGGCAACACCGAACGCGGGCACCAGATCCTCTATCGCACGGGCCACCGCAACTGCGCCATGGCCATAGGCATTGGCCTTGATGATGGCCATGGTGCGGGACTGGGGCGCCAGCTGATTAGCCAGCGCCACGTTGTGGCGTAGAGCATTTAAATCAATCAGGGCTTTTGCGGGTCTGGACATGAATATTGTGTTATCTCAAATAGGCTCGTTGAGCGTTTTAATCAGTAATCAAACTTACCGGCAGAATAAATTTTCTGCGCCTGCAACCAGATATCCCCGACCTCACCATTGCCAACCGGTCGACCATCCACAGCAATAACAGGTACCACCTCTTTAGAGGAACTGGTGACCAAGACTTCATCGGCAGCATAGACCTCGGCCTTGGTGACAATCCGCTCCTGCACAGGAATCTGCCCGTCTTTGCGCAGCAGGTCCAGCAGGATGTAACGGGTGATGCCCGGCAGCTTGTACTGGTCCAGGGGCGGAGTAATCACCACCCCATCCTTAACGATATAGGCATTACAGGCGCTGGCCTCGGTCAGTTCATCCCGCTCGTTGAACAGCAAGGTTTCATCGGCTCCCTGCTGGTAGCCGTGCTGAAAATGCATGACATTGCCAAGCAGCGCCGTGGATTTGATATGGCAGCGCTCCCAGCGCAAATCGCGGTCTGTGACCACACGGAAAGCCTTGACCTGGCTTTTGTCGGCCACGGGCTCGGCGGGTATTTCAAAGGTGAAGGCAAATACCGTCGGTGAGACATTCTCCGGGTAGGCGTGAAAACGCCGACTATCCGCACCGCGACTGACATGGAGATAAAGGCCCAGGTTACCGCTGCCATTGCGCTCTATCAGCTTATCGCAAACGGCTTTCCACTGGGTTCTGCTCCAATCCAGTTTGATGCCGACTGCAGACAACCCCCGGCTCATACGTTCCATATGCGGGTCAAAGCCCACCATACGGCCAGCATAGGAAGGCAGAACCTCGTAAATGCCATCACCGAACAGGAACCCCCTGTCCATGGGCGAAATACGGGCTTCCTCCATGGGTAAATAGTCGCCATTTAAAAATACTGTGCTCATTGTTTTCTCAGCTCTTTACCCAATTGCCAAGGTTATTCCACACCCGAAAAAAGCGACCGATCTTAGCAGTGCCCTTTCACCCTGAAAAGCATAGCGGACACTTAACGGCCGCCCCTGGCTTCATTCACCAGCTGCTGTAGGCCCGCCACCAGCAGCTTGCCACTTTCACAGGGCAAGCCATCTTCGGAGAGCGTATTTTCTCTGGTCACTCCATCGACACTGCCCCTTTCCGCCAGATATTCGAGTACTTCACGGTTATCCCACTGTGATAGGTAGTCGATATCAGACCAATAACTGAGCATGGCCACCAGGCCATGGGCCGCCCAATTGGACACATCGGCAATCACCAATTCATCACAGCGGGTGGCAGAGGGCGTAATATCCAGTGATGCCAAAGCTTCGACAACATTTCCCATGCCGATCTCATTGCCGCCATCGCCGATGGCAATACTGGGACAATCGGCCAGGGTCAGAAAATCATCAAAGCAGAAGGTGTGCTCACTGATATCCTCGCCACGCATATTGTAGTAACGACCATCCCTGGCCCGTCCCGGCAGTTCAATACTTACCACCAGCTCGGGGCATATGTTCGCCAGCACCTCACGAATACGCTCAGGCAGTTGTGGGGAAATACCCACAGGCATCGCCTCTACCCGAAAATCACCGGTCAAGGACATCGCCAACTGTTCGCTACAGACCAGTATCGGTTCCGCACCCTGACCTTCGAGCGCCCTGTAAAGTGCAATGGCACCAGCTGGCCCATCGGTTTCAAACGTGTCCAGAACCGGAAAACCCGTACCAATCAGAACCGGGCCGCGACACGCTCTTAAACGCTCGGCAGCCCTCAGGCAATAGCCCGGGCGCAGGTGGGCCCGCAGGTCCGCCATACCCCGCATATTTCGCTCCACCAGTAATTGCTCGATGCGCTCGCTGAGCAACTGGTCATACTCATTTGTCATGGATACCTCATCCAGCCGTAGGCTCTCTGTTCTGCGCTGAAGGCTCTCCTTTTAAGCTGAAGGCTCTTTACCCCGCTGAAGGCTCTTTACTTGGACAGACTACCGGCTGTATTTGCTCAAATTGTTTGGTGGCCTGCAATCTCACCTGCCGAGCCTTGTCGACCGTTATCGGTGCAAAAGATACCCTGCCACCCGCCGGCAACTGCGCCAGTAGCGGCAGGTCTACGGACAGCACCGCGCCCAGTTTGGGATAACCCCCGATTGTCTGGCGATCACTGAGCAGCACGATGGGTTGGCCATCAGGGGGCACCTGAACTGCGCCCAGGCAAATGCCCTCGGAAAGCATATCCGGCATTCGGCAACGCACTGCCGGCCCTTCCAGTCGATATCCCATCCTGTCGCACTGGCTGGACACCTGGTATTCCCCCGCATAAAAGCGCTCCCGCTCAGACGGGGCAAAGGCATCATGCTGGTAACCCATCACCATCCTCAACAACACTCGCCGGTTATACACCGGGCGATAGCCCGTGGGCACTTTCAAGCAGTCCCCGCTATCAACCTGAGGACATGGCAGGCGATCCCCCGCAACCAGTTTACGGCCCTCCATACCCCCTATGCCCTCTCGTAATACTGTAGCAGTGCTCCCCAGAACCGCTGGCACCATCAACCCACCAGCTGTGGCCAGATAGGCTCGCACTCCGGCTCTGGTAAAGCCCACCGAGATTTTGTCCCCGGGATATACAGGGTGACTGCGCCAACCTTCAATAGGTCTACCATTGATGGCCAGTGGCATATCGGCACCGCAGACGGCAATTCGGGTGGACACCTCAGCGACAAGCTCCAGACCACCCACGGTAATTTCAAGAGACGATGCACCCGAGGGGTTTCCGCATAGCCGGTTTGCCCAGGCAAACGCCAGGGAGTCTGCGGGGCCTCCAGTGGTCAACCCCAAACGGTGATAGCCAATGCGACCACCATCCTGAATCAGGGTCATGACTCCAGGCTTGATAACCTGGAAGCCCGCTGCGCTCACAGCTCACCTCCCATCGAGATGAATTCGCTGCGATCAATGGCAAAAAAACGCACCCGATCCCCAACTTCCACCAGCATCGGCGGGTCTGCCTGCAGGTCAAACATCAACAACGGGCAGCGGCCAATCAAATTCCAGCCGCCGGGGGAAACAGAGGGATACACCGCAGTCTGTCGCCCGGCAATGCCCACACTACCCTGTAGCACCCGAGGTCTCGGTGTTGCCAGGCGAGGACGAGCAATACGCTCGTCCACCTCTCCCAGGTAAGCAAACCCAGGGGCAAAGCCGATGGCGTAAACCCGGTACTCCCGGGCCTGGTGCAAGTCCACGATGTCGGAGATCGAGAGGCCTGTCTGACTGGCCATGACTTGCAAGTCAGGCCCGGATTCCTCGCTGTAATAAACCGGCAGCTCCACCAGCTTGGCACGGCGCACAGATACTCTGCCCTTGGCCTCCGCCAACAGCGCGGGGATCAGTGAACACAAACGGCTGTGATCGGTTTTGTACAGGTCGTAAATCAACAGCAGGGAGGCATAGGAAGGAACCAGATCCACCAACAAATCTCCGAGCGCCTGTTCCAGCACCTGAACGGCCCGCTGTACCTGATCGGAGACCTCCGGGCTGAGGTGATCGGAAAAATAAATGATCAGGGCATTTTCACCTGCAACGGCGATTTTCACGATACTGACTCCACGCTCAAGACACGAGTTGCCTGAGCTCGCGGATCACGCGGATACTTTCCGGGTTGTCCCCGTGCACGCAGAGCGTATCTGCCGCCAGCGGCAAACGCAGCCCACCGGCGGTGATGATCTCACCCGTTTCAACCAATGACGCCACCTGTGCCAGAGTCTGTTCCCGGCTGAGTACCGCACCCGTGCTGGACCGGGGCACCAGCAACCCGCTGTCGTCATAACACCGATCCGCAAATGCTTCCAGCCACAATGAAACACCCAACGCCGCTGCTTCGCGACGATGCGCTTCAGCCTCGGGGGTCGCCTGGATCATCAGGTGCAAGGGTTGATAAAAGCTTGCCACGGCTTTCATCACCGCCCGCCGCAACTGGGCATCTTTCATCATATCGTTGTAAAGCGCACCATGGGGTTTGACATAGGCCAGGGTTAACCCCATGGAGCGGGCCATCCCGTCCAGTGCGGCAATCTGATAATGCAAAAGCGCCGCGATTTCCTCCGGCGTATGGGCCATTGACCTGCGCCCGAATCCCTCCAGATCCCGATAACCGGGGTGAGCCCCGATCATGACCCCATGCTGCTCTGCCAATTGCAGTGTTTTGCGCATCGACATCTGATCGCCCGCATGAAAACCACAGGCAATATTGGCCTGATGGATATGAGGCATCACAGCAGCATCGACATCCAGATCGATGCCGCCAGCACCTTCACCCAGATCGGCGTTTAACAACAGGGGCATGTTGCAATCCTCTTACCGCTGCTCATAGCACCGCCAGCTTACTATTGGGCAAGTCGGTGACCAGCATGCAACCCGGACTATGGGTAATACACAAAGGTGGCCGGGCTGTTTCCAGGGCCACTTGCGGGGTTACCCCACAGGCCCAGAACACGGGCAGCTCTCCCTCGCGGATACTCACAGCATCGCCAAAATCAGGACTGGACATATTGTGGATACCGATCAAGGAAGGATCACCAATATGAACTGGCGCGCCATGCACTGATGGAAAGCGCGTGCAGATCTGAACGGCGCGAATCGCGTCAGCCGCCAGCATCGGTCGCATACTCACCACCATGTCACTGCTGAAACGGCCCGCCTTGCGGCAGGGAATATTGGTACGGTACATCGGGACGTTGACGCCCTCTGTGATATTACGTATTTCCAGCCCGTCCGCCAGCAAGGCTTCCTCGAAGGAAAAAGAACAGCCCAGCACAAATGTCACCAGGTCATCCCGCCAGTGGTTGACGATATCCATGACCTCCTGCACCAACTCTCCACCGTGAAAGATCCGGTAGCGAGGAATATCCGTGCGGATATCCAGTTCGTCACCTAGCTCCGGCAACAACGGTTCTCCGACCTGAGACATGGCAATCAATGGACATGGCCGGGGGTTCAGCTGGCAGAAGCGCAAAAAGTCCGCAGCCCAATCCTCGGGCAGGATCACCACATTACCCTGCACAAACCCCTGACATTGACCCGAGGTATTGGCCTGATATTCGCCATAGCGTATGCGTGCCCGCAATTGTTTAGGGGTATAGGCGACCTGCATGGAATGCTCCGTATACTGGGCTTTTAGTGTCATTCAACCATTTCTGCGCCCGGCATGACCATACCCTACCTGAATAAAGCCACTAATCCTTGACTGCTATGGGATAGAGCCCAAACAGATAATGACCTGAACGTTCTGGAGGCACAAAAAACGGGAGAATGGGAATGGGGGACCATCCTCCCGCATGGCAAGTGTGCAGAACGGTGATTACCCGTCTTCGGGCGGAGCCCAAAGATAGGGTTTATCGCCCTGCCCACCGCGCAGGCAACTGATCGGGGCTGGCCAGGCATTGGACATCAGCCGCGAAAAATCCTTGTGACTGAGGTGAAGTAAATGGTGGTGGTCACCCCCCTCGATGTAGACATCCATGCCCGCTTCAAGCAGTGCATTGTCCACGATCACATCCATATCAAAGGCATCTCCCAGGCAAGGAATCGCCCCTTCATCGCAGTCTGGAAACAGCTGGCGCAACTCAGATTCCTCGGCAATCTCGTATCCGTGCTGGCGACCGTATTCCAGCCATTCCACTACCAGTTTGTTGGCGGCAGGAATAACGCACATGGCATAGCGGTCGTCCTGGCGAACAATCACCGCTTTCGCCAGCTTGGCAGACGGCACATGTGCCTCGCGGGCAGTCGCCATGGAAGTACTCGTATGTTCATGTCTTAACACTTCATAATTGACTTGGTGCTTGCTGAGATAATCAGCCAAAACAGGAGAGACGCCCATAAGTTAGTACCTCGTGTTAACTTACATCAACTCACTATTCAGTATAGTTCGCCCAACCTCCGTTCCCAGCTCAACTACATAATGGTTTGCTCTATCAGAAATGACTGCATATGACGGTCTCTGCTAGACGCTTTTCTCTTGATCAAAAAAAAGGCTGGCAACCCATCCTCTGGAAAGAGGTGTTGCCAGCCCAGAATAAGCAGTATGCAGGTTTGGCTAGCGCGCCAGGCCCTCTACGTAGAGGTAGTCATAACCCAACCAGATAAAGATTGAGCAAAGGGCAAGTGTTAACAACATTGCCGGGGTCCCCTTGCGAAACCAGAGCCCGGGGGTAATCGCCAGGGCCGGATTACCCGTCTCCCTTGCCAGCCGCTCAGAGATCGTCACGATATAGACGTTGGCGGTGGAACCAATGTGGGAACCGTTGCCTCCCATGCCGACACCCATGGCCAGCGCCCACCACATGACACTGACATTCACTCCCTGGAGCTGCAGGCCCGCCAGTACGGGAATCATCGCAGCGGTAAAGGGAATATTATCGATCAATGCGGACAGAATGGCAGCAACCCAGAGGAGCAGCAGCGCCGCACCCAGAGGGTGTTCCAATATAATCGGTTTGAACTGCTCGCCAATCAGCTCCAACAACCCACTTTTTTCAACACCGCCAATCAGAATAAACAGCGCGATAAAGAACATTAGCAGGGGTGTTTCCAAATGCCCGGTGACTTTATCCAAGTCCACCTTACGGGACAGAAACACCAGAATAGTCAGGGCAATCGCCGCCACCATCCAGGGCTCCCATCCCAGCTTGGTGTGGTAGATAAACAACACCACCATCAACGCCATGACAAGCAGAGACTTTTGCCACAGGCGCTTATTTTTATACTGGGCCACTGATTCAAAGTTTCCGCAGGGAATCGACAACTCACTGGGGAACAGGAAGCGCATGGCGATCAGAATACTCAACCAGGCCAGAGCCACCGGCGGACCCATGTGGATAAAGAAAGTATTGAAGTCGATACCTGCAGCAGAGCCGATCATCAGGTTGGGCGGGTCACCAACCAGTGTTGCAACACCGCCGGTGTCCGATAACAGTGCAGCGGCCAGCAGGTAGGGAATGGGTGATATGCCCATAGTCTGACAGATCAGGATAATGAGGGGGCCGAAGATAATGACCGTGGTCACGTTATCCAGCAACAGCGATATCACTGTTACAGCAGTACCCAAAAATACCATCAGCCGGACCTGTGAGCCCCCACTGTGATTCGCCAGATATTCGGCCATATGCTCAAAGCCACCCGTGCTGATCATGATGGAAACCACAATCATCATGATTGCCAGCAGGAATACCACATTCCAGTCGATGGCGTGAAGCGCCAGTTCGGGCGAATAGAAGCCATAAATCTGGCCCGCGATAATAATGGCACCGGCCCCTGCCATGGCAAATTTAGCGCGGTTATAGCCGTGTAGATGCTCGGTAAAGATACCGAGGAAAGTCAAAATCAATATTGCCCCGGATACGATCATCGGGGTGGTGAGTTCATGCATGACACAATCTCCATTGTGAACTTAGGGGGGTAGACGCAATGCCAAGCGGGCAAGCCCGTTGGCAAAAAAACAACAGATAAGAGAGCAACAATGCCGTGCCGACTTCGTTCAGGCTAAATGCGATGTGGCAGAAACCGCCTGAATATCCGTCTAGTCACAAACCGGAAAAACAAAAAAAACCGGCTTTAGCACTGCTTTAAAGAGAATGGGGGTGCCCGAATACCGTGAACCTGATACGCCCCACGATATGTGGCTGCTTGAACATGACAGATGCTGTCGACTGTTTCAGCTTCATGCACAACAGGAAAACTGTGCGCCAGAAAAGCAAAAGGCTTATCCGTGTCATCAAAGTCGCCACCGCCGACAACCACATGACATTCCCCCGGGGTAGCCTGATTGCCATGAAACCAATCAGAAAAAACCTCGGCGCTGGCCATTGAGATGACCGCAAACAGAAAAGCGGAAATCAGCGTATTGATCAACAGGGTGTCCCGTGTAGCACATACCGACCTATGCATGCCGGCGAGGTGGACCTGGGGTGGTCCGCAGAGCGCGGATTATAGCAACTTCCCGGCACTGGAAAGTAGCTCTGAAAAAAACATTTTCACCTTTTTTAACGTTAAGGGTTTCTTAAGTATTGCCAACTAATCTGACAGGCAATACACCGGAATAGGGTTTGGAAATGGCTCTTATCACGACATCAGACAACACTGCCGTCCCGGTCAGTGAAAAGCCCTCCCGCAGCCTCAGTCAATTGTTGGGGCCGGGACCACAGCTCTCATTGCACGGTCGTCAATCTGCAGACCGGCAACGGGTAGAAACTTATGTTGCCAGACAATTTCAATCCGTCTACGGCGCCAGTATCAACGAGTTCATGCCGCTGTTTCTAAGCCTTGGCTGTAATGAGCAGTTAAGCGCGGTAACTGGCATCAGACCGGTCGAGGAGCAGCCCCTGTTTCTGGAGCAGTACCTCGATCAACCCATCGAGCAGGAAGTGGTTCGGGTGTTTGAAACGCCCGCCAACCGACTCAGTGTCGTTGAAATCGGCAACCTCGCTGCCACCCACCGCGGTTCAAGCCAGTTACTGTTCGTGCTACTGGCCGCAACGTTGCACCGTGCCGGATTCCGCTGGATTACCTTTACCGCTACTCCCCAGGTCAGAAAAACCATTAATCGACTGGGTTTTGAGCTGCGCATTATCGATGAAGCCAAGCCGGAGCGCCTGGAGCAAAACGTCCTGAAGCAATGGGGCAGCTACTACCACACCAATCCGCTGGTGGTTGCCGGAGATCTCAACCATGCCATGCAGGTTATCGGTGCAAAACGCACCTTAGGCGGCATCCTGGCCCTGTACTGCAACCAGGTTGACACCCTCGCTGCCCAGATCAAATACGGAGTCCACCATGGTCAATATCGTTACGCAGCTTGAACACCTGTATGACGAAACTCAGGTTGTCGTTCGTGATACGGCGAGAAGCCTGACACGGGGACAGCTCACAGCGACCTGCCAACAGCTGGCGAAACAACTTGAACGACGAAATATTCGCACGTTGGCATTGCACGCGGACAATGGTCTTGACTGGATTGTGATCGATCTGGCCTGTCAACTGGCCAACATCTGCATCTTGCCCCTGCCCACGTTTTTTTCGATCTCGCAATTGCAGCATGCATTAAGTGAGACGCCAGTGGATGCCGTTATCAGCGACAACCCCGCCGTGCCGGATCTGTTTCCCCAGGTGAAACACCGTGAGACTCTCAGCGAAATCCTTCCCGGCAGCAACCATCTGCAACTGCTGTTGATGGAAATGAGTGATGCCCCTGCCCTGCTGCCCCAGCAAACCGGCAAGATCACTTATACCTCTGGCTCAACCGGCACCCCCAAGGGTGTCTGCCTGAGTAATTACCAGCTACTGGAACAGGCCTCCGTGCTGGCCAATGCAGTAGCCCTGAAACACCCGAGACACCTCTGCCTGTTGCCACTGAGCACCCTGTTGGAAAACGTCGCCGGTGTGTATACACCCATCATGGCCAGCGGCGAAGTGATCGCCCCTTCCTTGCGGGAATTGGGCTTCTGTGGCAGTTCCTCGGTAGATGCCTCAATCATGACATCCGTAATCAGCCGCTATCAGCCCGACAGCCTGATTCTTACCCCACAGTTGCTGTTACTGCTGGTCAACGCTGCCAGCAAAGGCTGGCAAGCTCCGTCATCCCTGCGTTTTGTCGCTGTGGGTGGCAGTCGTGTCTCACCGGCACTGCTCAGTCAAGCATGGCAAGCGGGCATACCCGCTTATGAAGGCTATGGACTGTCCGAATGTGCCTCTGTGGTCAGCCTGAATGCCACTCGCCAGCACCGGCCCGGCAGCTGTGGCAAACCCTTACCCCACCTTGGGGTAAGAATTATTGATGATGAAGTGGTCGTCACAGGCAATCCGATGCTTGGCTACGTGAACGAACCCTCAAGCTGGGGCAACCAGGCTATTTATACAGGCGATCTCGGGTATCTGGATAATGACGGCTATTTGTTCATTAATGGCAGACGCAAAAACCTGCTGATTTCCAGCTACGGTCGCAACATCAACCCGGAATGGATCGAATCCGAATTTCTGGCCCATCCGGTATTTGCAGAGTTTGTCGTATTTGGCGATGCCGAGCCCTACTGTATTGCCCTGCTTACACCCCGGCAGCCCGGAATAAGTCGACGCCAACTGCAAGCGATTATTGATGATATCAACCGCTCCCTACCGGACTATGCCCGCATTTGTCAGTGGGCCATTCTGCCTGCTCCGCTGACAACAGATCGCTCACTGATCACCGATAACGGCCGGCCCAAGCGAAGCGCCATTCAGGAACACTATCGCTCCCTGCTGGATAGCCTGTATCACTCAGGGGTGGAGGAGCTCAGCGCATGACTACATCCGCCGCATACCTCGACAGGACCACTTCCCGGGCGGCAACCAACGACGTACCCCCGTCCCTGGCATTTTCCGAGAAATACGACCGGGTTCATGCTCAGCAATATTTCGACAAACACCACGAGTCCCTGTCACGCCGTTTATCCAACTGGCGGGAACAGCGTCTTGCCCGTCAATGCCTGGAAGATGCGGGCAACCCGGACACAGTGCTGGACCTTCCCTGCGGAGCGGGCAGGTTCTGGCCCATGCTGGCGGAAAACATTCACCGGCAGATTTATGCCGCTGACAACTCAGGGGATATGCTACAGGTGGCCCTGGCTCACCAGCCGGAACACCTGGCAGAGCGGGTCATCCCCTTCAGAACCTCTGCCTTTGCCATTGATATGCCCGATGCTTCCGTAGACAACATTTTCTGTATGCGACTACTGCATCATGTCGCCTCGCCAGAGCATCGACTGGCTATTCTCAGGGAATTTCACCGCGTCACCCGGGATACGGTGGTGGTATCACTCTGGGTGGATGGCAACTACAAATCATGGCGGCGCAAAAAGCTGGAAGCAAAGCGCGGCAAGTTGTCAGGAGATCACGCTAACCAGAACCGGTTTATCGTTGCCAGAAAGGAAATCGAATCAGAATTTCATGCCGCCGACTTTGAGATTATCAACCACCGCGATTTCCTCATGGGTTATGCTATGTGGCGCATGTACATAATAAGAAAGGCAAATAATAATGAAAAACCTTTCCACCGCTCCTCACAGCAACCCGACTACCAACAATTTTGACGACTGGTGGCAAATGAACGGAACCTGGGTTGAAGAACCAAATCAACGCCGTGGCGGCGAAAGCGGCGTCATGCGCTGCGAACTGAACGGCGATACCTTCTTTGTCAAAAAACAGGTGGGACATTTTTTCCGCAGCCTGCGGCACCCCTTGGGGTGCCCAACCATCGTGCGCGAAGCCCACCGCCTTAGTATCTGTGAACAACTGGGGGTCGTGACCCCGGAAGTGATCTACTGCGATAACCGTGTGGAAAATGGCGAGGCTCAGGCTGTTCTAGTGACCCGGGATCTGGCCGGTTACGAATGTGTCCAGGACTGGTACAACAATGAGCCAGACGGCCCCATCAAGGACCGTGTGCTGGATGTCATCTATCGACGGCTGGCGGAATCCCTGGCCAAGCTACACAACCAACGCTGGCAGCATGGCTGCCTGTACGACAAACACGTGTTCTTCCGGATCAAGCCCGGTGACAACACTGATGTGGATGTCGCCCTCATCGATCTCGAAAAGTGCCGTCGCCGACTTTCGGTGGCCCGTGCTTCTGAACGGGATGTTCGGCAAATGTGCAGACACATGCCGGGATTGGATGGCCCCCACTGGCACTCCTTTGTGGAGGCCTATACACAACATATCAACCTCAAGTCAGGTACAGACAAAAAATGGCTTTCTTTAACACACTAAACGAACAAACTCTGTCAGCACGACAGCATCTGCTGAGCGCGCCTATCATTCAAAAGGCACTGGCAGGAAACATCACCCTGGACGAATACATTGGTTTTCTCGAGCAGGCCTACCACCATGTCAAACACACCACCCCATTGCTCATGGCAGTGGGCTCGCGCTTGCCGGAAGACAAGGAGTGGCTGAGAGACGCCGTGGCGGAATACATCGAGGAGGAAGTCGGCCATCAGGAATGGATTCTCAACGATATTGCCGCCTGTGGTTACGACAAGGAAGCAGCTCGCCGCAGTACGCCTCACCCGGAAACCGAGCTGATGGTCGCCTACGCCTACGACACGGTGACGCGCATCAATCCCCTGGGCTTTTTTGGCATGGTTCAGGTACTGGAAGGCACCAGTGTCAGCATCGCTGAAAATGCTGCAGATAAGATCAGGGAAACGCTGAACCTGCCCAAGAAAGCATTCTCGTACCTTTATTCCCACGGCTCTCTGGATCAGGATCATGTGAAGTTTTTCGAGAACCTGATGAACCGTATCGAATCTCCAGAAGAACAGGCGCAGATCATTCATTCCGCCAACATGTTCTACCGACTGTACGGCGATATTTTCCGCTCGCTGTCCGACGGGCACGGAATTCCCCTGGCCGCCTGAGGTCTTCATCTCTATGAAACTACAGAATAAAACCGTGCTGCTCACCGGAGCTTCCGGCGGTATCGGTCGTACAGTGGCTAATACTCTGGCACGCCAGGGCGCGCATCTCTTACTGGTGGGGCGCCGAACGGACAGTCTGAATACCCTGTTGGAAGAACTACCAGGGCAACACCGGGCCATCACAGCAGATATTGCCAGTGATGAGGGCCGACAGCTGATTGCCACCCACTGCCAGGAATCCGGGGGTATCGACCTGCTTATTAATCTGGCCGGCACGCTGGATTTCAGCTTTTTTGAATTCCAGTCAGACGCCACCATTGAGCAGATCATCACAACCAACCTGCTGTCACCCATGCTGCTGACACGCCGACTGATACCGCTACTGAAAACCCGTGAAGAAGCCGCTATCATCAATGTCGGCTCCACATTTGGCAGTATCGGCCACCCAGGTTTTGCCAGTTACTGTGCCAGTAAATTTGGCCTGAGGGGATTCTCCGAAGCGCTGTGCCGGGAACTGGCGGATACGCCCATAAAGGTGTTTTACCTGGCCCCCAGGGCCACAGATACCAGTCTAAACTCGACGGCTGTCAACGACCTTAATCAGGCCCTCGGTAATAAAACCGACTCACCCCAGCGGGTGGCCGATGCACTGGTGGAACTGGTGACATCAAACCGCCAGCAACACTACATGGGATGGCCGGAAAAGCTGTTTGTGCGAATCAATGCCCTGTTTCCCGGCATCGTCCACAGCGCTCTGGTCAAAAAAATTCCCGTAATCAGAAAGTACACAGAGCACCAGCTCGAGACAAAATGAATACCAGATGGAGAGCCTTACCATGAAGTCACGTTTTTCAACTCTGATGGCAGCTGCTGTGACCCTGCTTACCCTGTCTGCCACCCCGGCCTGGGCGGGTATCACCGAGGATATTTCCAACCTGCAACACCGTTGGGCAAAGGTGAATTACGAAATGAACGGCAAAGCTCAGTTATCCGCCTTTGAAACACTGACCAGTGATGCTGACAAGGTGGTAGCCAGTTACCCGGATCAAGCCGAACCATTGATCTGGCGCGGCATTATCAAGTCCACCCACGCAGGAGCCAAAGGCGGTCTCGGCGCGCTGGGTCTGGCCAAGTCTTCCAAGGCTGACCTGGAAGCGGCCATGAAAATCAACGCGGATGCTCTGGATGGTTCTGCCTACACCAGCCTCGGCACCCTGTATTTCAATGTACCCGGCTGGCCTATCGGTTTTGGCGACGACAAGAAGGCCGAAGAGTTGCTGCAAAAAGCGTTGTCCATCAACCCCAACGGTATTGATAGCAACTACTTTTTCGGTGACTATCTGATCTCGAAGAAACGGTACTCTGAAGCCAAAACCTATCTTCTCAACGCCAAAAATGCTCCTCCCCGCCCCAACCGCCCTCTGGCCGACAAGGGGCGTCAACTGGAGATCGATGCAGCCCTGGCCACCGTAGAGAAAAAACTCAAGGACTAATCCTGGCTAATGCAAGTTCTGCTGGTTGAAGATGACAGGCCCCTGGCCCAGGGGCTGCAAACTGCACTCCGCAAGCAGGGCTATTCCGTCAATCATGTGGAGACCGGCGATGCCTGTCTTCATGTGATTGTCACCGAACCCCCGGATATCATCATCCTCGACCTGGGTCTTCCTGATATGGATGGCCTGAAGGTACTACAGAAGATTCGCGACAAGCTGCAGACCCTGCCGGTATTGCTGCTGACAGCCCGGGACTCCGTCGATGACAAGGTCGCCGGGCTTGACAGTGGCGCCGACGATTACTTGGCCAAGCCTTTCGAAATGACCGAGTTACTGGCTCGGCTCAGAGTATTGGAACGCCGCCTCGGCACGGTCAAATCCAATCTTATCCAGATTGGCGAAGTAGCGCTCGATACCAGCAATCAGGAAGTATTTTTTCGCGAGCAACCCCAGGAGCTTTCCCGCAAGGAATACATGTTGCTAAAAAGCCTGATGGAGAATGCCGGTAAAGTACTCACCCGGAGTACCCTGGAAACCCGACTCTACAGCTGGGGGGAAGAGGTTTGCAGCAATGCCCTGGAAGTTCATATCCATCACCTGAGAAAAAAACTGGGTTCTGACTTCATCAAAACAGTTCGCGGTGTCGGTTATAAGGTCGCACCGCCGTGAGCTCCATCAGGCTGTTCCTGATTGCCTCTATATTGGCAATCCTTACCCTGTTCAATTTTGTCGCTGCCCTGCAGGGTTACCAGGCCAGCCTGAGGGAAGCGGAGCAACTGTTTGACAACCAGCTCTATCAGACCGCCAAACTGATTGCCAACCTGCATACTGAGCAGATACAGACACCTCCCAGCCCTCAAAACAACCTGGCCTTCCAGGTGTGGCATAACAAACAGCTGATTGCCACCTCATCACCCAGCCTGCGCCAACCGATTATCGAGTTGCTGCCCGGATTTGATCACGCAAATTTCAACGGCTATCGCTGGCGAACATTGGTTTTCTACGACGACAACCACAACAACTGGATCATCGTCGCAGAGCGCAGTGACTTGCGCTACATGCTCGCGGAAAGCGTGATTACTCAGGCCGTGCTACCCATCCTGCTGGGCATCCCTTTGGCCGGCCTGCTGATCTGGCTGATTGTGAGCCGCGGCCTGAAACCGTTGCGGGATCTCTCCGAACAACTGAAAAACAAGCAAGCCAATGACCTTACCCCCATAGCCATACCGGATCTGAAAAGCGAGCTTAAACAGGTCAACCACTCCATTAATGCCCTGATGCGCCGCCTTGGCAGTGCACTGGACCGGGAAAAGCGTTTCACCGCCGATGCTGCACACGAGTTGCGCACCCCCATCAGTGCCCTCAAGGTACAGCTGCACAACCTGCGGGAGGAAGTCCCTCCGGGTAATGAAGCCTTTGCCCAACTGGAGGCCGGCGTTGAACGGATGCAGCACTTGGTGGAGCAACTCCTATCCCTGTATCGTTCGACACCGGAAGAGTTTTCCCATCAAATGACTCGCCTCAACCTTTACGAACTGGCACAGGAAGTCATTGCCAACCAGCACCATGATTTTGAAAAATGCAACCAACTACTGGAACTGGAAGGTGATAACTGTTTTGTCGAGGGAGACCCGTTTGCCCTCACCGCGCTGTTGCAAAACCTGCTCAGCAATGCCAACAAATACACCCCGCCAGGCGGGCAGATTCGGGTCACGACAGAGGCTGTCGGTGGCCACATTTGCCTGAAAGTTGAAGATTCCGGTCCGGGTATTTCACCCACGGATTACAGCAAGGTGTTCGAGCGCTTTCAGCGCCTAAGTCATATTAAGGACGTGGCTGCTGTTCAGGGTTGTGGCCTCGGGCTTACCATTGTCAAACACATTGCAGACCTGCACAACGCACGCACCAGCATCGCACCATCCAGTTTTGACACAGGAACGGCGTTCATTATTCTGTTTCCCCGGACACCAGACAGCCATGACTAGAATCATCAGGTACTACTTACGCTTCGCACTGGCAACCCTGTGTATCCTGCTGACCCAAACTTCCATGGCAGGTACACCAGTGATCGAGCTGAGGATCAAAGATCATCTATTTTTCCCCGAGACTCTGGAAATTCCCGCAGATACCAAGGTCAAGCTACTGGTGATCAATGAGGACCCTACACCGGAAGAATTCGAGAGCTATGAACTGAACCGGGAAAAAGTCATTCCCGGTAACCGCAAGGCCGTCATCTTTATTGGCCCGTTGCCTGCCGGTGAATACCCATTCTTCGGGGAGTTCTATCCCAAAACCGCGCAGGGAAAAGTAGTGGTGACCCCATGAGCGTTGAGGCAGATATTCCATGTTCCTGAATTCGGTGGTTTTGATACTGCAGGAAATTCTCGAAGCGGCGTTGCTGGTGAGCGTGTTAATGGTCTTCAGTCGCCTTGATGAACGGAGACCCTACTGGCTGATCACCGCGCTCGTGGCGGGCTGTGTTGGCTCCCTGCTTCTCTCCCTGAACATGGCCAGCGTGTCCGAATGGTTTGATTACGTAGGTCAGGAAGTCATCAACGCCAGTATGCAGTATGCAATCACACTGCTACTGGCCCTATTTGCATTTTCCATATCCGGTGACCGGTCATCGGGGCAACAACGGTTAGTGACCTTCTGCATGGTGGCCAGCGTGGCATTTTCCCTGACACGGGAAGGCGCGGAGGTATTTATCTATATCGAAGGAATATTAAGCCAGCCATCGCACCTGCAGCCGACCTTGACGGGTGCGGGCATTGGCGCGGGCACCGGCATCAGCGTGGGCATACTCCTTTATTACAGCCTGTTCTGGCTGCCAAGGCGCTGGACAACCCCGTGTTGCCTGCTGTTGCTAGCCCTGATTGCCGGGAATATGTCATCTCAGGCAACGCTGCTGCTCACACAGGCGGACTGGCTGCCCCCCACCGCCATACTCTGGGACAGTGGCCACTGGTTGCCGGAAAATTCCATACCCGGTTATTTGCTTTATGCACTTATCGGTTATGAAGCAACACCGTCCGTACTCCAGGGCGTGGCTTATGCTGCAGGCATCATTCTTGTGGCTTTGATGGCCTGGCTTGGCAGCCGACAGCGACATCTCAAACGCCAGCCCCTGCTGGCAGACAGAAAGGAGGATTGACTGCCAATGATATTTCCTGCCATTCGCCTCCCGAGTTCAGGTTATGCACCCTTTGTCCTTCTGGTGTTCTCCGGTCTGGCAATTGCTGACGGCAACTCCGTTGACAAAATTTACCACCCCTATGTAGATGCCCTGGAGCAGGAATTGGAGTGGCGGGCCATCTACCAGGATGACCAGCCTGGACAGGAAGATAACCTGCAACTACACCGCTTTTCTTACGGGCGCGCCTTTGGTGATCGCTGGTTTGGTGAAATCTACCTGACCGGGGAACAGTCGGAAGACACCGGTTTCAAGCTGGAAGCCTATGAGCTCGAAGCTAAATGGCAGCTCACTGAACAGGGTGAATTCTGGGCGGACTGGGGCCTGCTATTTGAGCTTGAAAAGGAATCCAACGAAAGTATCTGGGAGTTCTCTACCGGCGTACTGGTGGAAAAGGAATGGGGACGCTGGAGCGGTACCGCCAACTTCCTGGTCAGCCAGGAATGGGGGTCGGATATCGATGATGAACTTGAGACATCCCTGGGCCTACAAACCCGCTATCGGCTATCCCGTTGGCTGGAACCCGCCGTTGAGTTTTATGCCGGACAGGACACCCACGCCCTCGGGCCGGTACTCATGGGGGATCTCAAAGCGGGCATCCGCCGCAACCTGCACTGGGAAATCGGGCTGTTATTCGGGCTCGACGAAGACAGCGCCAACAATACCTTCCGGGCCCTGATGGAATACGAATTCTGATCAGTCTTCAGACAACAGCTCAACCTTGTAGCCGTCCGGGTCTTCCACGAAGGCCAGCACTGTGGAACCGTGCTTCATCGGACCCGGTTCGCGCACCACTTTGCCACCGGATGCACGGATTCGCTCACAAGCTGCGTAGACATCATCGACGCCAATGGCAATATGCCCATAGCCATTACCCAGCTCATAGTGTTCGGTATCCCAGTTATGGGTCAACTCCAGCACGGTATTCTCTTCCTCCCCGCCATAACCCAAGAACGCCAGGGTAAATTTCCCTTCGGGGTAGTCATTGCGACGCAGTAACTGCATACCCAATACATCCCGATAGAACGCAATGGATTTTTCAAGATCACCCACTCGCAACATGGTGTGTAATAAACGCATATTTAGTCTCCCAATCACTGTTCCCACAATGCCCCACTCTAACGAATGCCGTCACCACAACACAAACAGCGGGCAACAAAAAAGCCGGGCAACAGCCCGGCTTCTTCATAACAATATTCTTTACTAGTTGGTAAATACCGGCGCGGCGACATATTCCCACAGCAGCACGGTGGCTACCAGTACCACCACCACATAGACCAGCGCCATGGCAAAGACGGCACTGGCATACAGGAAGCCCTGATCTTCCGGGACATGCATGACATCGGGGATACCCAGATACATGAGACGAATGGCATAACTGCAGGCCGCTGTGGCCAGTATCAGGTCAAACCACCAGATGGGGTAAACCGCAAAAATTCCGGCCAGGAACACCGGACTGCAACACAACCCCATGAACACAAAACCCTTGAAGGAGTTGATTTCGGCGTTATAGGTCTTTGCCATCCAGCCGATCATCCAGCCGATAAAGATCAACGCTCCCATCAGGGCAAAGTAGAACAAAACCACCAGCGGGATGGCGCTACCCTCGGTAATTCGCACTGGCTCATCACCAATAATGGTCCAGCCGAACTGAGTTGTGCCAATGTAGAAACCAATGGCCGGCAGCATACCCAGAAAAATAAAGTAGATACTCATGCGCTTGAGGGTTTCCTCAGGCAGCGCGCCAATTTTTTTCCATTCAGTCTGCGGATCGTAAAGCAACCCAACAATGTGTCCTAACATAATATCCCCGTGTTTCTATTTTTGCTGTTGGTTAATAACAGGTTATGGGAACTACTTTTTACCCCGTAAGTACCCATTCTTATACTCTTGAAGTCAAACCCATGAATTGATCAAAGTCAACTAAGCCACAGGCAATTAAGGCATTCGTGCTTCAGTGGTGCATATGCTGATGGTCAATATTAGAAGCTCCATTCTCGGATGCTGCCTCTACTGGATGGTGGTGCGCATGGGCCATCGCACTCCACACTATCCATGCACCAAAGAGAATCAACACCAGGGCCATCAGTGAACGTAGTACTTTACCTTGCAACCATTGCTTGAGCTGGGTGGAAAAGAAACCCCCGGCCAACATGGCAGGCAGGGTCCCCACCCCGAAAGCCGCCATCGCCAACGCCCCGGATAGCGGTTCGGCGGTAGCAGCGGCAAAGGCCAATGCCGAATAAACCAGGCCGCAGGGCAACCACCCCCAGAGCATACCGAACAAAAACCCCCTACCGGCGCCAGTGACCCGAAACAGGCCATTACCAAGGGGCTGCAAATAACGCCAGATATACTGTCCGCCTCGCTCTAACCAGGATAGCACTCGCCACCAGTCCGCCAGATACAAGCCCATCAGGATTAACAACACACCGGATAAACCCCGCAGCCAGGGCCCGAGAAACAGATATTCCCTACCAAATAAACCCAGTAGTCCCACCAGACCTCCTGCCACACTGTAGGACAGGATTCTTCCCAGGTTATAACTCAATAGAATTGGCCAGCGTCGCCCCTTGCCCTCAGTGGCAAAACCGAGTGCAGCAACAATGCCACCGCACATGCCAACACAGTGGCCGGCCCCCATAAGTCCGATCACAAACATGGCAAGGACAGACATATCACCGATATCGGACATCAGGATGCATCTCCTTTTTTGTCAGTCTCTAAATTTGTAACGGTCTCTTCACCCTCATTATTTTCGGGTTGCACATCGCCTTCTTCGAACAGAATACGATCTGCCTCGCCCTCGAGGTCATCGTACTGTCCACTGTTAACTGCCCAGAAGTATAACCAGACCGCCAGCGCACAAAAGATCAAAGAAACAGGTATGAGAAGATATAAACTTGCCATATAACAATAGATTACTTCATTTTTATAAAATTAATATTAAGTGTATTGTGGCATTTCAGCCGACACCACAGACTCTGATTTAGCCGTGCGACCGAGTCGCAAGGCATTGACCACCACAATCAAAGAGCTCAACGACATACCAATAGCCGCCGCCCACGGTGGAATATACCCACAAGCCGCCAATGGCAGTGCCAACAGATTATAGATTAACGCCCAGCCCAGATTCTGACGTATCACACCACGGGTTCGCCGTGCCAGTCGAATGGCCAACGGCAGAGTCTCAAGGTTACCTGAAAGCAGAATACTGTCTGCATGGATGCGCGCAAAATCACTGGCGTCTCCCAGAGCAACCGATGCATCAGCACCACTTAGTACCGGAACATCATTAATACCGTCCCCCACCATCAACACTCGGTGGCCCTGCTGCTGACACTCATTCACCCAGGCCAGTTTTTGTTGGGGCTGCATTTCGCCCCGATAGGCATTCACCGACAGATTTTTTGCCATCTCCGAAACGGCCTGTTGGCGATCACCACTGAGCAGCGTTACCCCAACATTTAACTGCTGTAATTGCGAGATAGCCTCTCGCGCCCCGGTACGCATCTGATCCTGCAGGAGAATCCAGCCCAGTGGGCGACCCTCTTCACCCAACAACAGTGGAATCTGACTGGAGCATGTTTCAGTCAGCTTCGGGACAGTAAACCCCATCTTTTCAGCGACAAATTGCGGCTGTCCAATGGCATAACTGACACCCCGAATGACGGCGGCAACCCCCGCACCCACCTGCTGGGAGACCTCGCTGACATCAGAAATGGTATCAATGCCAGTAAAAGCCCTGGCAATCGGGTGCCTGGAGCCTTGCTCTAGCGTGGCTGCCAAGCTCAGTAATTTGGATTCGGGTTGACCCGCCAGTGTTACAACCCCTGCGATACTCATATTGCCCAGCGTCAATGTACCCGTTTTATCAAACACCAGTTCATCGGCGGTTGAGAGCACTTCCAACACCTGTCCACGACTCACCAGAAAGCCTTGGCGGCGCAACTCGCCCGTGGCAACAGCAATAGCGGCGGGGGTCGCCAGAGACAACGCACAGGGGCAAGTCACAACCAGCACAGAGAGGACAACCCACAAAGCCTGCTCAGGCTGATGCTGCCACCACCAGGCACCAACGCCCACCGCAATCAGCAATACAGCACCGACAAAGTAACCGGCCACCCGATCTGCCAGCGCCACCTGCACCGGCTTTTCACTGCGAGCCTTCTCTACCAACCTGAGAATGGCGGACAAACGCGTGCGATGGCCAACTGCCGTCACCCGTACTACCAGTGGGTTTTCACTATTGATGGTGCCTGCACTAACGCTATCGCCAACAGCCTTGGAAACGGGCATTTGCTCCCCGGTCAGTACTGCTTCAACCACACTGCTGACACCGATCTCAATGTCGCCGTCACAGGGAATAGTGTCCCCAGCAGCCACTCGAATAAGGTCACCAACCTGTAGCGCCTTAACCGGCACCACGCTATCCGAGCCATCAGGGTCTATGCGACAGGTCGTCACCGGTAGCAGCTGGCCCAGTGCCTCTGCCTGCATATCGTTGCGATGCCTTACCCGCATCTCCAGGTATCGGCCCAGCAACAGGAAAAATGTAAACATGGCCACCGAGTCAAAATACACTTCGCCGCTGCGACTGATGGTAGCCCAGCAACTGGCGCTGAAAGCCAGCACAATTGCCAGTGAAACCGGCACATCCATGGTGAGATGCCATTGGCGGATACTGCGCCAGGCCGCCTGGTAAAATGGAACCGCTGAAAACCCGGCGACAGGCAGGGTAATGATGAGACTGACCCAGCGCAGGTAATTTTCCCAGACTGGATCCATATCCTGGAAAGCGCCGGCATAAAGCCCCACGGCAATCATACCTACCTGCATCATGGCCAGACCGGCAATACCCAACCGCTGCAGAAAACGGCGGTTTTCCTGTTGGCGCAAAGCCTTGACCGCATCATCCGTCACAGGACGCGGGTCATAGCCAATATCCACCAGCGCTCCCAATAACTGACTCAGCTTCAACTGCGCAGGGTCCCAACTCACCATGGCTCGATGACTGGTGACATTCACCTGAACATCAGAGATACCAGAAAGTTTCTTGAGGTGCTTTTCAATCAACCATGCACAAGCGCTGCAACTGATACCGCCCACCAGCAACTGTATTTGGCGATCACCATTTTCCAGGGTTTCCAGATAGTCGCACTGCACATCAGGTAGGTCGTAAGCAGCCAGCAGATCTGTGCGGACTTCTTCAGGACAGCTGACGTTACTGGTTCTGTATTGATAAAACCGCGCCAGCCCACCATCGCAGATGGCCGTCGCCACGGCCAGACAACCAGGACAACACATTGGGCGTGCCTGGCCCTGAATCTCCAGAGTGAAATCTGTCCCCTCGGGGACGGGCAGACCGCAGTGATAACAGGGTATTGCCGTCATTGAGCCTTCAATGTCAGCTGATGGGATTCAGAAAAATCGAGCTCGCCCGCCAGCCGCCATTCCCGCCCGGGTTCTGGAAGCAAGCGGATGTAGTAACGGTGTAGCAGTTGTTGATCCAAATCTGTTCGGTACTGACCAGCAGTAATCGCCGACATCAACAACTCGCGATCATTATCCTCACTGGTTGGGTGAAGCAGCAGCAGGGTCAGCTCCTTTGGCGGCGTTTCGGCACCCAGCAGCTTGACAAATAACTCTCCACTTTCAGGGTCCAGACGCACTTCGGCTGTGAGGCCCAACTGGGCTGCCAACCGGTCCTGCTCAAGGACCTGGTTGATAGCCAAGCCTTTGCGGTAATAGCTGTCGACGACCAACGGATCCTGATGCTTGAAGGCAATGTAAACCGTGATCAGACTTGCAACCACCACGGTTGCGGGCAGTGCTATTAGAAACCAGGGCCAAAACTGGCGGTACCAAGGTTGCTTGTCCAGGCCGTCGTTCTGGGAAAGAGGAGATTGGCGCAAAGTATTACCTCATCAGGTGAATTCAGTTCGGCAGGCATTTGATGCCCGACAGGAGCGGCTCAGAGAATACACCTTTTGCAATGGGAAACAACGCTGACCACATGATCAAAAACCATCTGCTTGGCTTAAGCCTGGCCAAGCAGACTGCCGATCAACGTCGTAGTCGCGGTCCGATAAAGCGGTTTTCCTCTATCGCATGAATGGCGGGATTATCCACCGATTCAACAATAAAGGTGACGTCAGCATTAGGGTTTTTCATCACCCCGGGATCGAGCTCAACCCTCACTGGCATGCTCAACACCTCGCCTTCCGCCACCGAAACCTCCGTAGCGCCAAGGTAATTAAAGGGATATTCACCCTCGACACGAATACTGTAGCGGTGGCCCTGCGTATCCATATTGTTGATCTTCAGGGTATAGATGTTTTCCGCCAGACCCTGTGTATTTTCCCGGTAGAGAACATTTCGATCACGAATAACATCCACACCCAGAGGCATACGGGTGAGAATGGTGTAACCGAACGCACTGATCATGATCGTTAGTGCCAGGGCATAACCGATAAATCGAGGCCGTAAGATATGTGTTTCGCCATGCTTCATGGCATGTTCGGTGGTAAATCGGATCAGCCCCGGGTCATAGCCCATTTTGTCCATCACCGTGTTACAGGCATCAATGCACAAGCCACAATCGATACATTCGTATTGCAAACCATTACGGATATCAATGCCTGTGGGGCACACCTGTACACACAGCGAGCAGTCGACGCAATCACCCTTGCCGTCGGCACGGTGGTCCACACCCTTTTTACGTGCACCGCGAGGTTCACCGCGCTCCACATCGTAGGAGACAATCAGGGTGTCCCTATCGAACATGACGGACTGAAAACGGGCATAGGGGCACATGTATTTACACACCTGCTCCCGCAGAAATCCCGCATTCATGAACGTCATAACGGTGAAGAAAAGTGTCCAGAACACCGCCGCTGGATGGGCGGTAAAGGTGAACATTTCCGGTACCAGATCGCGAATCGGGTTGTAGTAACCGACGAACGTGAGGCCAGTGACAAATCCCACCAACCCCCACAGCAGAAACTTGCCACCGCGACGCAGTATTTTGTTGCCGTCCCAAGGAGATTTATCGAGCTTGATACGCTGGTTACGGTCGCCCTCACACCAGTCCTCGATATACATGAAGATCATGGTCCACACTGTTTGCGGGCAAGAAAAGCCGCACCAGACGCGACCGACAAGCACCGTCACAGTAAAGAGAGCGAAGGCAGAAATGATCAGCGCCCAGGCCAGCAACATAAAATCCTGGGGCCAGAAAGTGATCCAGAAGACGTGGAATTTTCGGGCTGGCAGATCAAACCAGACTGCCTGCCGCCCATCCATATTGATCCAGGGCACCAGGAAATAAGCAGCGATCATGGGCATCCATGTCCAGCGCTGTAAACTCCTGAAAAAACCAGGAAGCTGACGGGTCTGGATTTTTTCCCGCGTCTGGTAAAGATCCAGAACCTTGATGACTTCTTCGTGAGACTCATCCCGGGAATCCATCTCGGGCCTGTTTTGCTCAGTCATGTCAGCTTCTCACTCCTCTAAGAGAAAACCTCGTCAATTACTGGTTTTTGGACAGGTTGTACACGTAGGCGGTCAGCAGATGAATTTTCTCCGCTTTCAGCTTGTCAGCCTGAGCCGGCATATTGCCATTTCTTCCGTTGCGAATGGAATGACGAACCAGTGACGGTGAACCACCATACAACCAGACACCATCAGTCAGGTTCGGTGCTCCCATTGCCGCCACGCCTTTGCCCTCTACTCCGTGACAGGCCACGCAGTAGGTGGCGTAGGTCTGTGCACCGACGTTCGCCTTGGCTTCATCGTGTTCACGACCACTGAGTTTGAAAACATACTCAGCAACCTGATCAACACCTTCTTCGCCGATAACAGCGCCCCAGGCAGGCATCATACCCTTACGCCCCTGAGTGATGGATGTCTTGATATTGTCGGCACTGCCGCCATACAGCCAATCGCTATCCGCCAGGTTTGGAAAACCATAGCTGCCACGACCATCAGAACCATGACAAACCGAGCAGTTGTTATTAAACAGACGACGGCTCATTTTCATGGCATCCGGGTTGGCAATCAGCTCTTCTACGGGCATATTCGCGTACTGTGCATACACCGGCGCGTATTTGGCTTCAGCTTCAGCCACCTCTTCCTGCCACTGGCCCACTTGGGTCCAACCCAGGACGCCGGCGTAACTACCCAATCCGGGATACAGAATCAGATAGCCGATACCAAAGATAACCGTGCCCACAAACATTTTGAACCACCAGCCAGGAAGCGGGTTGTCATACTCTTCAATCCCATCGTAAACATGGCCGGTTTTTGGCGCCTCGCCTTCCTTGAGGTCATCGCGAACTTCTACTTTACGGTTGGCAAACAGCAGCCACGTACAGCCCGCGATCGTGATCAGGGTGATGACGATAATCCAGATACTCCAGAAGGTACTCATATCAGGTCCTACCTCTCGTTGTCTTTTGTCTGAGAGTCTTCACGTTCGTTTTGCTCATCGGCAAACGGTAGTTGAGACGCCTCATCAAAGTCTTTCTTTTTACGGCCGCTATATGCCCACCAGCAAATACCCAGGAAGGCGATCATGGTCAGGATGGTACCGATACCCTGTAATGTGCCCTGATCCATTAGCGTTTCTGTGTCAAAAGTGTGCCCAGCTGTTGCAGATAAACCACCAGCGCATCGATTTCTTTGACTTCGCCACTGGCAAATGGCTTGGCCGCATTGGCAATATCTTCATCGGTGTAGGGTACGCCAACCATCCGCAGTGCTTTCATCTTCGCCGCGGTATCCTTGCCGGTTACCGTATTCTCAAACAACCAGGGGAACGCTGGCATATTGGATTCGGGCACTACATCGCGAGGGTTATAAAGGTGAGCACGGTGCCAGTCATCACTGTAACGGGCCCCAACCCTAGCGAGGTCTGGGCCGGTACGCTTGGAGCCCCAAAGGAAGGGATGCTCGTAGACGTGTTCACCGGCAACCGAGTAGTGACCGTAACGCTCAGTTTCCGCGCGGAATGGACGAACCATTTGGGTATGGCAGACATTACAGCCTTCCCGGATGTAGATATCGCGACCTTCCAAAGCCATGGCTCCGAGAGGCTTGAGTCCATCAAGAGGTTCCGTGGTATCCGCCTGCCAGAACAGGGGGATAATCTGGGCCAGGCCACCAAAGCTGATCGCAACCACGATCAGCACGATCATCAGGCCAATATTCTTTTCAACAATTTCGTGTTTCACTGTCGCTCTCCCCTATCACGCAGTCTGTACTTGAGCAGCAACATCTTCCTGCTCCTGCTCGTCACCGCGAATCGTCCGCCACACGTTGTATGCCATGATCAGCATACCGCCGAGGAAGATGACACCACCTAGCAGTCGCACGTAGTAACCCGGGTAGCTGGCCTCAATCGCTTCGGCAAAGCTGTAGGTCAAAGTGCCGTCGGTGTTGAATGCACGCCACATCAGACCCTGTGCAATACCGTTCACCCACATGGAAGCGATGTAAAGTACAGTGCCAATGGTAGACATCCAAAAGTGCAGATTGATCAGGCTGACGCTGTACATCCGGTTGCGCTTGTAGAGCACTGGAATCAAGTTGTAAAGCATACCAATGGACACCATCGCCACCCAGCCCAGAGCACCAGAGTGCACGTGACCGATGGTCCAGTCGGTGTTATGGGAAAGTGCATTCACTGTCTTGATAGACATCATCGGGCCTTCAAAGGTAGACATACCGTAGAAGGACAGAGAAACCACCAGGAAGCGGAGTGTCGGGTCGTTGCGCAGTTTGTGCCAAGCACCGGACAGCGTCATCATGCCGTTGATCATGCCACCCCATGAAGGTGCCAACAGAATCAGAGACATCACCATACCCAGACTCTGAGCCCAGTCGGGCAGCGCGGAGTACATCAGGTGGTGGGGACCCGCCCAGATGTAGACGGCAATCAGCGCCCAGAAGTGAACAATGGACAAACGGTAGGAATAAACCGGACGACCTGCCTGTTTCGGTACGAAGTAGTACATCATGCCCAGGAACCCGGCGGTCAGGAAGAAGCCCACTGCGTTGTGCCCGTACCACCACTGCACCATCGCATCGATGGTACCGGCGTAGGCAGAGTAGGATTTGGTAGCAGTCACCGGGATCGCAGCACTGTTGCCCAGGTGCAATACGGCAATGGTGAGGATAAAGGCACCAAAGAACCAGTTCGCCACATAGATGTGCTTGGTTGTGCGCTTCATGATGGTGCCAAAAAACACCACTGCAAACGCTACCCACACCACCGTAATGGCAATATCAATCGGCCATTCCAGCTCGGCATATTCCTTGGAGGATGTCATCCCCAAGGGCAGAGTAATCGCCGCAGCGACGATAATGGCCTGCCAACCCCAGAAAGTGAACGCCGCCAGTGGGCCACCAAACAAGGTGGTCTGACAGGTTCTCTGTACCACGTGGTACACAGAAGTAAACAGAGCGCAGCCGCCAAAGGCAAAAATCACTGCGTTAGTGTGAAGTGGTCTCAAGCGCCCAAAGTGAAACCAGGGCAGATTGAAGTTAATGTCGGGCCAAACCAGTTCGGCGGCGATAATGACGCCCACCAGCATACCGACAATACCCCAAACCACAGTCATGATGGCAAATTGTTTTACCACCTTCGTGTTATAGACCGGCTGATCACCGGCAGTCGTGACATTGCTACTCATTGGATTTTCTCGTAGTTTGTCCGTTTAAAAGTAACTGCGGAGTAGAGATGTTCTCCCCACTTCTACTCCACCCGTATTATTCCCTAGGTGTTAGTTGCCGGTATTGATTTGCGTCAAGTCTGACTGGTCGGCACTAACCCAACTTGCGGTTTTTGTTAGCGGCAATTCTCAGACGCAAGGCATTGAGCTTGATAAAGCCCTCCGCATCTTTCTGATCATAGGCTCCTGCATCATCTTCAAAGGTGGCGATCTTTTCGTCAAACAAACTGTCATCAGATTGACGGCCCGCAACAATGACATTGCCTTTGTACAGCTTCACCCTTACCTTGCCATTTACGACCTCTTGTGACTCATCAATCATGGTCTGCATCATCTTACGCTCGGGGGACCACCAGTAACCGTTATAGACCATTTCTGCATATTTTGGCATTAATGAATCTTTCAGGTGGGCGACTTCCCGGTCCAGAGTCAAAGACTCAATGGCACGATGGGCTTTCAACATGATGGTGCCGCCGGGCGTTTCATAGCAGCCACGGGACTTCATGCCTACATAACGGTTTTCCACCAGGTCGAGGCGACCGATACCGTTTTCACCACCGACTTTATTCAAATGCGCCAGCACCGTTGCCGGCGACATGGTCTGACCATCGATAGCAACGATATCGCCTTTCTCATAAGTCAGTTCAATATAGGTGGGCTGATCAGGTGCTGCTTCAGGAGAGACACTCCAGCGCCACATATCTTCTTCCGCCTCCCACCATGGGTCCTCAAGATTTCCGCCTTCATAGGAGATATGAAGCAGGTTGGCGTCCATGGAATACGGGGATTTTTTCTTTTTGTTGGAAAAATCCACGGGGATATTGTGCTCTTCACAATAGGCCATCAGTTTTTCTCGGGAGTTGAGGTCCCACTCACGCCAGGGAGCAATCACCTTGATGCCCGGCTTCAGCGCGTAGGCGCCCAGCTCGAAGCGCACCTGATCATTACCCTTACCGGTGGCGCCGTGGGAAATGGCATCAGCACCGGTTTCGTTGGCAATCTCAATCAGGCGCTTGGCAATCAGCGGCCGGGCGATGGAAGTGCCCAGCAGGTATTCGCCTTCGTAGACAGTGTTGGCACGGAACATCGGGAACACAAAGTCACGCACGAACTCTTCGCGCAGATCGTCCACGTAAATTTCCTTAACACCGAGTCCGGCAGCCTTGGCCCGCGCCGGTTCCACTTCCTCACCCTGGCCAATATCTGCGGTAAAGGTCACCACTTCACACTGATAGGTTTCCTGCAGCCAGCGAACAATCACTGAGGTATCAAGCCCTCCGGAATAGGCGAGCACTACTTTTTTGATGTCGGACACCACTTGTCTCCTGATTGGAAAATTTGAGGTAAAAACTGGGCGGATATTCTAATGGCTCGGGCGCCAGTTTCACAGTAAACCGCCTCCACGAATATCTGTTATAGATCTCGAACCCAGCCGCGACTATCAAGCGAGCAGTGTTTCCGGTAGCATTTACCTACCAATTGATGCCGATAGTTCCCCATGATCCAACTCACCATAACCCGCCCTGACGACTGGCATGTGCACCTGCGTGACGGCGATGCCCTGCCATTTACAGTTCCCGATGCCGCCCGCTATTTTGGTCGCGCTATTGTGATGCCCAACCTGGTTCCCCCGGTGCTCAACACACAGCAGGCCCTGGACTACCGAGAGCGCATTATTCAACATCGTCCCGCCCAGAGCACATGGGAACCCCTCATGGTGCTCTACCTGACGGACAACACAACATCCGAAGAGATTGTCCAAGCCAGAGACTCCGGCATGGTATTCGCCTGCAAATACTACCCGGCTGGCGCGACCACCAATTCGGACTCTGGCGTAACGGACCTCAACAACATTTATCCGGTGCTGGAAACCATGGAAAAAGTGGGGCTTCCCCTGCTACTGCACGGTGAGGTCACCGACAGCGATGTGGATATCTTCGACCGTGAGGCGGTGTTTATTGATCGTCACCTCGGCAAACTGACAACGGCCTTTCCTGGCCTGAAAATTGTGCTGGAGCACATTACCACCAGCGAAGGTGCCCAGTTTGTCGGTGAGGCCTCCGCCAATGTGGCAGCTACCATCACCCCGCAACACCTGCTGTTCAATCGCAACCAGATGCTGGCTGGCGGCATTAAGCCTCACTATTACTGCCTGCCAATCCTAAAACGCCAGCAACACCAGCAATCGTTGCTGGCCGCAGCAACCAGCGGCAGCTCCAAGTTTTTTCTGGGCACAGACTCAGCACCCCACGCCACCCACCGCAAGGAAAACGCCTGTGGTTGTGCCGGTTGCTATTCCAATCACGCCGCGCTGGAGTTGTACGCTGAAGCTTTTGAGCAGGCGGGAGCGCTGGACAAGCTGGAAGCCTTTGCCAGCCATTTCGGAGCTGACTTCTACGGACTGCCCCGCAATACCGACACCATCACGCTGGAAAAATCTCCCTGGCAAAGCCCCGCCTATCTTCCTTTTGGCGGCGACACACTGACACCGCTGGGTGGCGGCGAATATCGCCAGTGGCGAGTTATCTGATGGACCATCCACCCATTTCCTACCGCTTTCGCGGATTCCTACCCGTGGTCATTGACGTGGAGACTGGCGGCTTCAACTCAGGTACAGATGCATTGCTTGAAGTTGCCGCCGTGACTCTCACCATGGACGATGATGGTCAACTCATGCCCTTTGAAACAATCTGCCACTCGGTACTGCCCTTTGAAGGAGCCAATATCGAGCAGGCTGCATTGGATATTACCGGGATCGATCTCAATGATCCCTACAGGATGGCACTAGAGGAAGACGAAGCGTTGCGACAAATATTTTTGCCCATTCGCAACGCGGTCAAGGAATCCCACTGCAGCCGCGCCGTGATGGTGGCCCACAACGCCCATTTTGACCTTGGTTTTATTAACGCCGCCGTAGAGCGTACCGGCATTAAACGCAACCCATTCCATCCATTCTCCTGTTTTGACACTGCCACCCTTGGCGGGCTGGCTTATGGACAGACCGTGCTGGCCAAAGCCTGTGAAGCGGCAGAGATCGAGTTTTCCAACAGCCAGGCCCACTCGGCAGCCTATGATGCTGAAAAGACCGCAGAATTATTCTGTGGTATCGTCAATCGATGGAAAAATCTGGGCGGTTGGGGCTGATACAGCCTAGTATTCCGCCAGCTACCCGAAAGACTACTACATCCAGGAAACTAAACCCGCATTGCGAAAGGAGAAGCAGCATGAGTGGCAAAGGCAAGGCGATTCTCGCCCACATTACCCTGATCGGCTGGATTGTCGCGTTAATTCTGAACCTGCAAAAACGTGACAGTTTTGCCTCCTACTACATTCGACAATACCTGGGCATTATGGTGGTCGGGTTTATCGGTAACATTCTCTTCATGGCCATCCACAATGCGCTCGCCACCGTCTGGATGATTATTATCCTGGTCGCCTGGCTCATCAGCCTCGTTGGGGCCTGTACCGACAAGAAAAACGAAGTGCCCTATATAGGGCGATATTTTCAGGAATGGTTTAAGGGGCTCTAGAACAAGAGGTTCAGATTTAAGGGGTTTTAAATAAGAGCATCAGGATTAAGGATCTGGCTAATAGCCAGCTCAAGACACTCTACAAATTTCAGCGCAACGCCCATCAATATTGAGAAACCGGCAACCTGACGACCAGGCCATCCAACTCTTCCGTCACTTTTATCTGGCAGCTCAAGCGGCTGGTCGGCTCAGGTGCAACGACCATCTCCAGCATCATTTTTTCAGCGCCTTCGGGTTCTCCGACTTTCTCATACCAGGCTTCATCCACATAACAATGGCAGGTGGCGCAACTGCACACCCCTCCACATTCTGCAAGAATACCGTCGATCATGTTGTCCACAGCACCCTGCATCACAGTATTACCGACGGGCACATCAACCTCGTACTCGCCTCCGTTAGCTTCCACGTAATGAATAATTGGCATTGAAAAACCCTTATGACTACCTGTAATAATTTTTTAACTGATCGGCGCTTTTAGATCGAAGTTTTCATCCGCCAAATGTGCGGGATCGATGTCTATACCACTGGCCAGCAACTGCCTTGCCACCATAAACTCTTTGGGACGATTGATGCAATCCGCCGCCAACAATCGGTTGCCGCGAAGATACCAGGCAACAAAACTTCTGCCCTGCTCGGGATTACCGCGTAACACCAGGTTATCGAAGCCATCATTAAGCCCAGCAATCTGTAACTTTAAGTCGTATTGGTCAGACCAGAACCACGGGTAACCGTCGTAACAGAGCCGTTTTTCACAAATGCTTGCGGCCGCCGACTTTGCCTGCTCCATCGCATTGGGAACGGACTCCAGTCGCAGACGCCTGCCCAGTAGCCTACTGGGGTGATTGGCACAATCTCCCGCCGCAAAAATTCTGGGGTCTTCCGTGGCTGCAAATCCATCCACCCAAATGCCATTATCCACTTTCAAACCGCAGCCTGAAGCCAGCTCAGTATTGGGGTTCACACCAATACCGACAATCACCAAATCTGCGGGCAGTCTTCGCCCGTCGGTACTGACTACACCGGCGACTTGACCATCCCCTTCAATAGCGGCAACTGCCCAGTCAGTGAGAACAACCACTCCCTCTTCCGTGTGGACCCGTCGGTAAAAAGCAGACACTTCCGGCGCAGTGACCCTGGCGAGGAGCCGTGGCTGCACCTCAAGCACGGTCACACTGACGCCCAGTTTTCGCAATGCCGCTGCCGACTCCAGGCCGATGTAGCCACCACCCACAATGACCACCCGGGTAGCTGACTGCAGCTGCCCCCGTATGCCATCGACATCATCCAAAGTTCTCAGGTAATGAACTCCCGGTAGGTTGGCACCGGGAACCTGAAGCCGCCTGACCCTGGCACCTGTGCAAAGCGCCAGTTTGTCGTAACCATAACGCTCGCCACTTTCAAGCAAGACAGAACGGGAAGCTCGATCGATCGATACAACTCGACCCTTCAGCAGTTTGATGCCATGTTTTTCATACACAGCCGGTGGGCGGATTTGCAGAGACTCTCTGACCCGCTCACCGGACAGATAGTCCTTGGACAACGGCGGACGCTGGTACGGGGTGGCGGACTCATCACCGATAATCCAAATATCGCCAGTCCAGCCCTCCTGCCGCAGGCTCGGAGCAAGTTGGGCCGCCGCATGGCTCGCCCCGACAATAATCACCCGCTCAGTCATTAACTGCACCTGCTCCACAAAAGGGCACATTATCAGGACAGCCGTTGAAGGAAGGCAAGCCGCGGTCTCCGCAGCATCGCCATCCAACTCATAATCAACGTCGAAAACCTGCTTAATTGTAGAAAAACTAGCTAACACTTCAGTTGGCGATAATTATTTTACTTTTTGTAATATATAGAGAAATTATTTTATTCAGGAAGCATCATCACTAAAACCAACAAAGCATATCACTTGAAATGTCTATCAATTGTAACTAGACTACAGCGCCCTCGAACCGGGCATCGCAACCTTATACGCATGGAATTCGCCACATCATTGGCGTTAGAATAGCCGCCCTGCCCTGCAGGCCAGCAAACCAATTAACCGAGATAACAATGGCTGATTCATTTAAAGAAAGTGCCCTTCACTACCATACCCATCCAGTTCCCGGAAAACTTGAGATCCGTCCGACAAAACCACTGGCCAACAAGCGCGACCTGTCACAGGCGTACTCGCCTGGCGTAGCCTATGCCTGTGGCGCCATTGTCAAAAACCCAACGGAAGTTGCCAACGTAACTGCCCGGGGCAATCTGGTAGCTGTTATCTCAAACGGCACAGCGGTACTTGGCTTGGGGGATATCGGCCCACTGGCTGCCAAACCTGTCATGGAAGGCAAGGCAGTTCTGTTTAAAAAGTTTGCGAATATCGATGTTTTTGATATTGAAATCGACGAGACCGATGTGGACAAACTCGTCGACACCATTGCCTCCCTGGAGCCGACCTTTGGCGGCATAAACCTGGAAGACATCAAGGCGCCAGAATGTTTTCTGGTCGAGCGCAAACTGCGCGAAAGAATGAACATCCCCGTGTTTCACGACGACCAGCATGGTACGGCCATTGTCTCGGCAGCAGCTGTCTATAACGGCCTGCGCATCGTCGACAAGAAAATCGAAGACATCAAACTGGTGGTGACCGGTGCCGGTGCCGCCAGCATTGCCTGCGTAGATCTGCTGGTCAGCATGGGCCTGAAAAAAGCTAACGTCCGCATGATCGACCGCAATGGCGTTATCTACAAAGGCAGAGAAGCCGGGATGAACCCCTGGAAAGAAAACTATGCGGTAGAAACTAAAGATCGCACCCTGGACGATGCCATTGTCGATGCCGACCTGTTCCTCGGCCTGTCCGGACCCGGAATTCTCAAAGATCACATGGTCAAGAAGATGGCTGACAAGCCTCTCATTCTCGCCATGTCAAACCCAACGCCGGAAATTATGCCGGAAGTAGCCAAGGCCGCGCGTCCTGACGCCATCCTCGCCACCGGCCGCTCCGACTATCCGAACCAGGTCAATAACGTACTCTGTTTCCCGTTTATTTTCCGCGGTGCCCTGGACTGTGGCGCAACCGTGATCAACGACGCCATGAAACAGGCTTGCGTGAAAGCCATCGCCGACCTGGTTCACCGCGAAGCTTCCGAAGCCGTCGCCGAAGCCTATGCCGGTGAAGTCCTGAAATTTGGTCCCGACTACCTGATCCCGAAACCCTTCGATCCAAGGCTGATCGAGGAAGTCCCAGTTGCGGTCGTTAAAGCTGCCATGGAAAGTGGTGTTGCCACTCGACCCATTGAAGACCTGGAGGCCTACAGACAAAAACTGCACTCCTACGTCAGCCGCAGCCGGCTGTTTATGCAGCCGATGATTGAACAGGCACGTCGCAACCCATCCCGCATCGCCTACGCCGAAGGTGAAAACGATGATGTACTGCGCGCCATGCAGGGCGTGGTTGACGAGAAAGTCGCCCACCCGATCCTGATTGGTCGCCCCGCAGTCATTCATCGCAAAATCGCGGAGATGGGCCTGCGCATTCAGCCAGGCATCGACATCGAGATTGTCAACCCTGAAGAGGGGGATCACCACGAGAATTACTGGCAGTTCTACCACCAACATGTGGGACGCTCAGGTGTATCGGTTGAAGCCGCACAGAATGCTATTCACACCAACAATACTGTACTGGCGGCCATCATGGTTGCGCTGGGTGACGCCGACGGCCTGATCTGCGGAAAAGTCGGTCGCTTCGACAACCATCTCCGCGATATCCAGAGCATCCTCCCCCAGAGCGACACCACACAAATGTCTTCCGTGTGCGTACTGTTGATGGAAGATGGGCCACTGTTCCTCGCCGACCCATTCGTCAACGTAGACCCCACAGAAGAACAGGTAGTGGCAACCGCTCTCAACACCATTAGCTTTGTAAAAAGTTTTGGCATTGAACCGAAAGTGGCGCTGCTATCCCACTCCAACTTCGGCACCTACGATGACCCCTCTGCCCACAAAATGAAACGGGCGGCAGAGCAACTGCGCAATCAGTTCCCCGACCTGCAGATTGAGGGTGAAATGCATGCCATGTCAGCGATGAACGAAACCCTGAGAGAGCGCATTTATCAAAATGCCAATCTCAAGGGACGTGCCAATGTGCTGATCATGCCAAATATGGATGCTGCCAGCATTACACTCGGCCTGCTGAGATCGCTCACCAATGCACGGCTTGTAGGGCCCTTCCTGTTTGGCTGCGACAAACCTGCACACATTCTGATCCCGTCGGTATCCGGTCGCGGCATTCTCAATATGACTGCACTCATCGGTGCTGACATCACATCGAAATCTGATCAGTAATCAATTTTTCAAGACCAAAAAAACGCGGCATTAGCCGCGTTTTTTTGGTCTTGAAAATGAGCCCCGGTCAATAGTGCGGAGGCCTCTCATTACCACCCATCTCATCCGGCAACTTCTCTGCCAGCTCGGTCACTTTTGTGCCCAACAGATCACAGCACGCCACAAGGCGGTCGAGCAGCTCCTGTTGACGATAGAGCACATCACTCAAACGCTCAATGGCGTCTTCCTGGAAGGCCAACCGCGTCTCGATATCGATCAATCGATCTTCATCCATCCCCTATCTCCCAAAGAAAAAACTACTGACACAAAAAAACCGCAGGGCAAGCCCTGCGGTTTTTACGCGAACACCCAATAATTACAGCTTATCAGCGTTCTCGGAGAGGTAGGAAGCGACACCGTTCGGAGATGCGTCCATACCTTTATCACCTTCTTTCCAGCCAGCCGGGCACACTTCACCGTGAGACTGGTGGAAGCTCAGGGCATCAACCATACGCAGCATTTCATCAATGTTACGGCCAAGAGGCAGGTCATTGACCACTTGGTGACGAACAACACCATCTTCGTCGATCAGGAAAGAGCCACGGAAAGCAACACCAGCTGCGTCGAACTCCACATCATAGGCCTGACAGATTTGGTGTTTCACATCAGCAACAAGGGGGTACTTAACTTGGCCAATACCGCCATCATTGACGGGCGTGTTACGCCAGGCGTTGTGGGTGAACACTGAATCGATGGAAACACCGATCACTTCTACACCACGCTTTTGGAATTCTTCATAGCGGTGATCAAATGCGATCAGCTCAGAAGGACATACAAAAGTAAAATCCAGCGGATAGAAGAAAATGACCGCTTTTTTTCCTTTGATGGCATCGGACAGAGTGAACGCGTCAACAATGTCACCGTTGCCCATTACCGCCCCAGCAGTAAAGTCTGGTGCTGGCTTACCAACTAAAACTCCCATGGTCTAACTCCTCTTTTTCATTAAGTTATTAATCGTGTTGGGGCTACCGGCAGTAGCCCTATATCAAAACATTAGAAGTCATCTTACACAATGAACCAACTATGTCTCATTGTTATTCTCTATAACCACAATAAGTCAACTTAAAACAAATCCCGTCAAAGGAGGCATCACTCGGCTTTCGGTGCCGCAGCCTTAACCAGCTCAGCGAGTTCACCGTTTTCGTGCATTTCAGTGATGATGTCGCAGCCACCGACCAGCTCACCATTCACCCACAATTGGGGAAACGTAGGCCAGTTCGCGTACTTTGGCAAGTTCGCACGAATCTCGGGGTTACTCAGAACATCCACATAGGCAAAACGCTCGCCACACGCCATAAGTGCTTCTACGGTGCGTGCTGAAAAACCACATTGGGGAGCATTCGGAGAGCCCTTCATATAGAGAATGACCGGGTTACCTTCTACCTGCTCACGAATGGTTTCCATAATATCCATTGATATGTACCTCTAAATATTTAACCACGTAATAGTCGACTATTAAGGTCAACTATTCTACTCCACTCACCGGCATCTGACACTACATCGGTCAAAAAATTCTTTTACTTCCCCAGCAGCACTACCAATAACGCTAATACAAATAGGAATTGTTTGCGCATGAGAACGATTCTCGTTATAGTTTCGGCCGTCTTACCCAAAGGCATTCAACAGAAGAACATTCGGAGAAAGCAACATGTACAAGAAGACTCTGCTTGCCGCGGCAGCCATTGGGTTTGCCTCGACAGCACAGGCTGCAGCACCATCACTCGAAGAAATGTGGGAATTGGTGCAAAAGCAACAGGCAGAAATTGCCCAACTTAAATCACAGCTCAGTGAAACCGAACAACGTGTCGCTCAGACTGAAGAAAAAACCGAAGCCACCTTCGCAGCAGTCGAAGAAGTCAGCGCCGGTCCCGTTGCCAAGCTGGCAGAGTGGGCTGAAAAAACCACTATTGGCGGCTACGGTGAGGTCCACTACAACAACCTCACGTCTGATAATTCTGACAACTCCAAAGATGAGTTCGACCTGCACCGCTTTGTGCTGTTCTTCGGCCATCAATTTAATGACGATCTACGCTTCTTCTCTGAACTGGAAGTCGAGCACAACGTCGCCGGCGAAGGCAAAAACGGTGAAGTTGAGATCGAACAAGCCTATATCGAATACGATTATGCACAGCACCATCGCGCCAAAGCCGGTGTCTTCCTGATGCCAGTGGGCATCATTAATGAGACCCACGAGCCCGATACCTTCTACGGTGTTGAACGCAACAATGTTGAAAAAGACATTCTGCCTGCTACCTGGTGGGAAGCTGGCGCCATGTTCAGTGGCGAACTGGCTCAGGGGCTGAGTTACGATGCTGGCGTGCACTCTGGCCTGTATATCAATCCCATGGATAACGAATATAAAATTCGTGATGGCCGCCAGAAAGCCAGCGAAGCAAAGGGTGATGATCTCGCCTACACCGGTCGCCTGAAATACACCGGTGTGCCCGGCCTGGAACTGGCTGCCACCGTTCAGTACCAGTCCGACCTTTGGCAGGGAGAAACCTTCGGCGGCGAAGACGAAGCTGACGCCACACTGTGGGAAGCCCATGCCATATACAGCAGCGGTCCCTTTGGTATTCGTGCACTTTACGCTCACTGGGACATCGACGACGCCATTGAGGCCGTTCAGGCCGGCGCCGACGAGCAGGAAGGCTTCTACATCGAACCCTCCTACAGACTTTCTCCAAAACTGGGCCTGTTCGCCCGTTACAGCGAATGGGACAATCAGGCTGGCGACAGCAGTGACACCGAAAAAGAGCAATATGATATTGGTGTAAACTACTGGCTGGCAGAAAATGTGGTGCTGAAAGCAGACTACATGCGTCAGGAAGTAGAAGTTGGTGACGAACTGCGTGGATTTAACCTGGGGGTAGGTTGGAGCTTTTAAGCCAACAACATTTATCAACATCCATGAGGAGAGCAGCGAAAGCGGCTCTCCTTTTTGTCGTACTCTTCACTGTAATTGGCAGCGCTTGGGGCAAAGGGGTGTACCAAACCGGGCCTGAGTTTGTGGCAGAAGTTTTCGGGGACACCAAACCCCAGGCGGACTACCTACTGCTCACCCCCGGCCGCAAAGAGATTGCCAGCCAGATCATGAATCGCAGCGTGCGTGGATTGCGCACTCGCTACTGGCATGACGGCAACACCTCTGTCTGGATCATGGAAGAAATCGGCAAGGAATTGCCTATTACCATTGGCGTGGTGATCAACGACAATCGTATCCAACAGGTGAAAATTCTGGCCTTTCGCGAAAGCCGTGGCTGGGAAGTGCGCTATCCGTCATTTACCGCGCAGTATGCGGGTGTCAAAATAACTGAAGACTTCCATCTGGATACACATATTGATGGCATCACCGGGGCAACCCTCTCGGTACGTGCGGTAACTAAAGTTGCCGCCCTGGCCCTCTACTATCACCAGCAAGCCTTCCAGAAACCAGAATAAGAGAGTTGTACCCTTGCCGCAGAGACTCCGCAAGATTTTTCTATTCAATATCAAGTGGCACCGCCGCATAGGCCTGGGTATTACCATCATGGTGGTATTCCTGGCAGCTACCGGCATTCTGCTCAATCACTCCCCTGCCCTGAACCTGGCTGACAAACACCTGAATGCGCCCTGGCTGCTGAACTGGTATGGCCTGGAACACCCACAGCTTGATGGTGTCATGATTGGCGATCGATGGCTCAGCCTTTCAGATAACAGCCTGTTTCTGGATACCGCACCGGTTGCCACTTGCCCTCCACCATTACATGGCGCCGCTGGAGTGCCGGATATGTTGCTGGCACTTTGTCAGGATGCCCTGCTGTTGCTCACGCCATCGGGCGAGCTGATCGAAAAATTTGATACATTCAGTGGCTTGCCCGAGGGCATCACCCGGTTGCAGGCCCTCAATGACCAGATACTTATCAGTGATACGCAACAAACCTATGTCATTGATCCCGAGAACCTGTCAATCATGGTCCGAGCCAACATAGAAGATGGATGGAGCACACCAACTGCGGTGCCTGACGCGCTGTTCAAGCAGATTGATAGCAGCGGTGTCCTACCTGGAATATCGCTGGAAAGCCTGATTCTCGACCTGCACAGCGGGCGTTTTTTTGGCACCGCCGGTGTGTGGTTCGTGGATATTATTGGCATTCTTTTGTGTGTACTGGCCCTTACCGGAATCTGGGCCTGGAACAGCAGACGCCGACTTAATGGTGGTGGCAAATAAATTCCGACGTCCCGCAAAGCCGCGGGATGATTGCCATTGTTGAAAAATCCCTATAGTATTCCGCACCTTGGGCAGCGCAACTGGCGACTGCCTTTTTTTGTTTTGGAAGATTGCGATGACCAGTAACGCATTGATGAACAATTACGGCACTCGAAAAATAACCCTCACCCGGGGACAGGGTAGCTGGGTTTGGGATGATCAGGGCAATCGCTACCTTGACGCCATTTCCGGCATTGCCGTCTGCGGACTGGGCCATGCCCACCCGGAAGTGACAAAAGCCATTGCCGAGCAGGCGGCCACGCTGACCCACTGCTCCAACCTCTATAACATCCCCAACCAGGAAGCTCTGGCGGAACAGCTGCGCGACCTCTCCGGTCTAGAGAAAATGTTTTTCTGCAATTCCGGCGCTGAGGCCAATGAAACTGCCATCAAACTGGCTCGTATGCTGGGCAATAAGCGCGGCATCGATGAACCCACTATTATCGTCCTGGAAAATGCCTTCCACGGGCGCACACTGGCGACTCTGACTGCCACCGGAAACCGCAAGGTTCAGGCCGGCTTTGAGCCGCTGGTCAGGGGTTTCGTACGCGCGCCCTATGGCGATATCGAAGCGCTGAAAACCATCGCTAAAAATAACCGCAAAGTAGTCGCGCTGTTGCTGGAACCCATTCAGGGTGAAGGCGGTATTCGCGTGCCTGAGGCAAATTACCTGGCAGGCCTGCGGCAGCTCTGTGATGAACAGGACTGGCTGCTGATGCTGGATGAAATTCAGACCGGCAATGGCCGCACTGGAAAATATTTCAATTACCAGCATGCGGGTATCCTGCCTGATGTGCTGACCACGGCCAAAGGTCTGGGCAATGGCATGCCGATTGGTGTCTGCCTGACCGGGCCCAAAGCGTCAGAACTGATGCAGCCTGGTAGCCATGGCTCCACGTTTGGGGGCAACCCCCTGGCCTGCGCCGCAGGGCTGGCAACAGTGAAGGTCATTCAAGAGCAGAACCTTTGCCAACAGGCCGCCGACATGGGCAACTACCTTCTGCAACAGCTGACAGAGCGACTCGGTGGCCTGGATGACGTCATCGAAGTTCGCGGCCAGGGATTGATGCTGGGTATAGAAATGAAACAACCCTGCACCGAGCTGGTGGAAAAAGCCGCTGTAAAAGGTTTGTTGATTAATGTCACTGCCCAGTCCGTGATTCGCCTGCTGCCGCCTCTGAACATCAGCAAAGAAGAAGCTGACCAACTGGTACAAACACTGGGTGAGCTACTCACACAGGAGTAAAAGACTATGGGATTGAGACACTTCCTGACCTTGCAGGACCTGACCAAGGCAGAGCTCAAAAGCCTGTTGCAACGTGCTGTGGAACTCAAACAGCAACACCGCAACAGCACGGCAGGTCGCCCCTGTGAGGGTAAAGTGCTGGCAATGATTTTCGAGAAATCCTCCACCCGCACCCGGGTTTCCTTTGAAGCCGGCATGGCCCAACTTGGCGGCAGCGCCCTATTCCTGTCACCCAACGATACCCAGCTCGGTCGCGGAGAACCGGTGGAAGATTCTGCCCGGGTCATCTCACGCATGGTGGATATCATCATGATCCGCACGTTTGGGCACGACCGCATCTCTACCTTTGCGGACTATTCCAGCGTGCCGGTAATTAACGCACTGACCGATGAATTCCACCCCTGTCAGTTGCTTGCCGATATGCAGACTTACCTGGAACACCGGGGCAGTATTCAAGGCAAGAAGGTCGCGTGGGTGGGTGACGGCAATAACATGTGCCAGTCATACATGAATGCTGCCGACATGCTGGACTTCGAACTGGTCATCGCCTGTCCATCAGGCTACGAACCTTCACAAACGTTACTGGACAGATTCAGCAACCGTGTCTCCATCGTTCTAGACCCCGTTGCCGCCCTAAAAAATGCGGACCTGGTGGTAACGGACACCTGGGCCTCCATGGGCCAGGAACAGGAAAAGAAACAACGTGAAAAGGATTTTGCCGGGTTCCAGGTCAACGAAGCAGTGATGCAGAGTGAAGCCGCTGCAGACGCCCTGTTTATGCACTGTCTGCCTGCCTATCGCGGCCTGGAAATCAGCGAGACCATGCTGGAATCGGAATGGTCTGTGGTTTGGGATGAAGCCGAAAACCGTCTGCATGCCCAGAAGGCATTGATGGAATTTCTTCTGGCCGAAGCGGCGAAGTAAAACCCGAAACTGCCCGCTGGATAGCCGTATCCCTGCTGGGCCTGGGAAATGGCCCCAGCAGCTAACGCAACAGCCGCCAGGGCAACTCCACCAGATTGGTCAACGCCTTACTGGTGCGATACTTGGCAAAATTGCCGCCGGTGAGAGCCTGTCGCCACAAATCGGTAATCTGTTCACTGTTACTGATGCCGGTTTTACACCAGCTGGCAAAGTGCTCACAGTTGTTAAACATCCAGTCAAACGCAAATTCACCCAGCCGACTTTCAGCCCGGCTCATTACCGCATCCGGTGAAAAATCAAGCTCTTCGACCTTAAGCCCCCGCAGGCTGTCCATAAACTTGTTAATGCCAAGGCTGGTGCGACCGATCAAATCACCGCGTTTTAAGGTTTCAAAAAAACGCTCGTAGTCACGGACCAGCACTTCATCCCCGCGGGCAAACTTTTCAAGACTGGTCCGCCGCACCTGGCGAGGGGTTACCCAGTGGTTACTGGTATAGTGAATCACCGTTCCATCACCCGCATCAATGCCGTGGTGGGCATAGACGCCACCATAACGCCGGACATAGATGTGGTCACCTCGAGCCATAAAAGCGTCCCTTCCGCCAAGGCCTGAACAATGGGTAGATGATAGCAGTTTAACGGATTTTATTGACTTTACGTGACTCGACTTTTGGCGGTGTGAACGACTGATAACGTAAGCACAAAAGGCTGTGCAAAATACAAATCATCACTCCGGTAAAACACCCCATAGAACGCTACAAATTACGGGTGTGAATGCATTCACTGTCATTCATAGCTGGCTTAGAAATTCCTGATAAGCATCACTGGATGTGATTTCTTGAAACTCCTGCCGCTGGGCGATTAACTCAACAATGTGTGGAGTTTTTAAAACCTCTTCTCTGGCAAAGGCAACAAACCCGGTGGCATCTCCAGCCAGGGCGTAATTTTTGAAGATACGGTACTGTGCTCCGTAATCGGTCGAGTCCAGCTCATACGCCGATTTAAATGCAGAAATGGCATCCGGGTATAACTCTAGCGCTTCAAGACAAGTGCCATATTGAAACCATCTGGAGGGCATACTCGGATCTGCCTCCACCAGCGACCGGATAATGGGGAGCGCTTCAGTCCACTCAGAGGCACTGGCGTGAGCGTAATACTGGTCAATGGGCTTCAACGCAGGTGTTTCTGCAAAAACGCTAGAAGATACCGTTGCAGCAACCACACATGCCAGAAATGTGAAAATGAGATTTTTCATATGTGCTCCAAAGTAGTCTCAGCTTGACGTTTAAGTCCTGTGGCAAGTCTGGCCAGGCTAAAACTGCCGCACAAGTGATGACGGCCCCCAGAAATGCTGAACCTGCGCCTGGAATAGGGCCAGCTCACCACTACTCCAGAATTCTTCACCGCCCGTTGTTGAATTTGTTGCCGTCAGCCCTTGGCTTTCAAGGCGTCGACAAACCTCATTGGCCACAGCCAGCTCTGTACTAATGATTGAGACATCGGGACCAGCTACCCGGGAGATCACCGGTGCAAGGTGTGCATAGTGTGTACAGCCCAGAACGATAGTGTCGGCCCCTCTGGCAAGAAGAGGGTGTACATATTTTTCCACCAAACCCGCCGTCTCCTCATAGCTGAGTTTTAACGATTCAATCAGGACAACCAGCTCAGGACAGGGCATGACTTCGACCCGGATATCACCAGAAACACGCTTTGCGAGTGCCGCAAAGGAATCCGTCACCAGGGTTTTCGAAGTAGCCAGAATACCCACCACCCCACTTTTGCTATTGAGTACTGCGGGTTTAACTCCCGGTTCAACGCCAATAAAAGGCACTGGGTATTTAGCTCGAAGTTCAGAAATACAGGTTGTGGTGGCGGTATTACAGGCTACAACCACCGCCTTGACCTGGCGAGATAGAAGGAAGTCAGTAACGGCAAAGGAGCGATCCAGAATGTACCCGTCGGGCCTGTCGCCATAGGGGGCGTGTCCGCTGTCCGCTACATAGAGGATATCTTCGCAAGGCATTAATTCCCTGATTTTTCTAGCAATTGTCAGGCCACCAATGCCTGAATCAAACACCCCAATGGGTCCCGAATCCCTCATGAGTCTGTCAACGGCCTTTCTTCCTGTGGTGTACTTTCGACTGCGCTATGTATTCGTGCATTTTTTCACACTCGAAAAATTCAGCGTGCTATCTCTATGTAGTAGTTCTGCGATATCGGCCATACAGAAAATTGAGCAATCCATACAGTACCCCACCGAACAGGCACAGATAAAACGGCACAGCCAGAAAAACCAAACCCGCTGTGGATGAGCGGTCAGTGGATGCGATGCGGTGGGCATCAGCGTAGAGGTACACCGAACAGGCCGTCAACAACAGGGAAATGATCAGTCCTGAAATCTGGTAGCGGTTGACTCTACCTACACCGACAATCTTCTTTCCCAACAGGGCAAGCAACAGAAAGGGCGATGAAACAATTGCACCCATCATGATCAGACTGAACGCTGTGAGTAACACGTCCTGTAAAGCCAGACCGCTTTGCAACAGGGAAAGAAATGCGCTTTTGGCACCCAGGCTGAGAATATAAAAAGCGACAACCATGCCGACCATCAAGACAAAGAGCTCAATCCTTCTTACGACTTCGGCACTACTGATATGACTAGACATGCTTTCCAACCTGAATGGGGAACCAAGACCCATTCTGAGGTAAACCGGGGATTGCTGATACGTTTTTCTGGTTGGTGTGTGACCGGATACTCAGCCGTCACAGTGGCGCTGGGCTTCAGCGACATCCAGCGTCCCTTCGTAGATGGCACGACCAGTGATGGCTCCAAGAATGCCCTGATCGGCAACGGCATTGAGTGCCACAATATCGTCCATATTGGTGATGCCGCCGGAGGCGATCACGGGAATCGAAGAAGCTCGCGCCATATTGACGGTTGCCTCAACATTCACACCCTGCATCATGCCGTCACGATCAATATCGGTGTAAACGATGGCACTGACACCGTCCGCCTCGAAGCGTTTGGCCAGGTCAGTGGCCTTAACTTCGGTGACCTCTGCCCAACCATCGGTTGCCACTAGGCCCTGCTTGGCATCGATACCGACAATAATGTGACCTGGAAACTGTTTGCACATTTCGGTGACAAACTCGGGTTCCTTGACCGCCTTGGTGCCGATAATGACGTAATTCACACCGGCCTTCAGGTAGGCTTCGATGGTTTCCCCATTACGGATTCCGCCACCAATCTGAATAGGCAGATCCGGGTAAGCCCGAGCAATTGCAGTGACAACATCGCCATTCATTGGTTCACCGGCAAAGGCTCCGTTAAGGTCCACCAGATGTAACCTGCGCGCACCGGCATCTACCCATCGTGATGCCATGTCAACGGGGTCTCCGGAAAACACGGTGGAGTCTTCCATGCGGCCCTGGCGCAGACGCACACACTGGCCATCTTTCAAATCAATTGCGGGGATAATCAGCACTGCTCGTTTCCTGTCTGTTCGGGGTAGGTCATTATGATTGTTGGTCGGTCAACCCGGCAGGATTATTCACCCAACCAGGAGACAAAGTTGCTCAACAACTGCAAACCGGCGGTGTGGCTTTTTTCCGGGTGAAATTGCACCGCGAATAAATTGTCGCGAGCCACGGCGGCGGCAAAACGCACAGAGTAATCACAGGTGCCCGCCACCAGCTCCGGGCGACTTTCGTCCACGTAGTAACTGTGCACAAAGTAAAAACGGGAATCCTGCTCAATGCCGTGCCACATGGGGTGATCGATGGACTGGCGCACCCGATTCCAACCCATATGTGGAACCTTCAGCTTTTCTCCATTAGCGTCGTGGAGATCGCGGCCGAAAAAGCGCACCTGACCGGGCAAAATCCCTAAACAGTCGACACCGTTATTTTCTTCGCTATGTTCCAGTAGCGCCTGCATACCAACACAGATACCTAACACTGGTTTGCCCTGATTGACAGCTTTGGTAACGATATGATCAAAGCCGAGGCGACGAATTTCGCCCATGCAATCACGAATGGCGCCCACACCGGGGAAAACCACCCGATCGGCATCGTCCACTTCGGTAGCATCGGAAGTAATCACTACTTCGGCGCGAGGCGCCACGTGCTCCAGTGCTTTAGACACAGAATGTAGGTTGCCCATGCCATAATCCAGCACGGCGATACGGGTACGAAAGTCTGTCATAGAAATTACTGCTTACAGGGTGCCCTTGGTAGACGGCATCACACCGGCCATTCTCGGGTCAGGTTCTATCGCCATCCGCACTGCACGGCCAAAGGCCTTGAAGATGGTCTCGATCTGGTGGTGCGTATTGCTGCCGCGCAGATTGTCAATGTGCAGGGTGACACCTGCGTGGTTGACGAATCCCTGGAAAAACTCATACCCAAGGTCCACATCGAAATCCCCGACGCGGGCACGGGTAAAATCCACGAACATTTCAAGGCCAGGACGACCGGAAAAATCCACCACAACACGGGAAAGCGCTTCGTCCAACGGCACATAGGCGTGCCCATAACGACGAATCCCTTTTTTGTCACCCAGTGCTTTCTGGAAAGCCTGACCGAGAGTAATACCCACATCCTCTACGGTGTGGTGATCGTCAATGTGTGTATCGCCATCAGCCTTGATGCTGATGTCGATCAGTCCATGGCGGGCAATCTGGTCCAGCATGTGCTCCAGGAAAGGCACACCAGTATCAAAACTGGATTGACCGGTGCCATCGAGGTTCACCTCAACGGTAATCCGGGTTTCCAGGGTATCGCGACTCACCGTCGCTTTGCGTTGTGCCATGGGTTTCTCCACACTCAGCCCGACATTCGGGACGGCGTATTATAAAGCCCTCAACCCTGCCCTTCCACAGGCATCGCAAAGTGATTACACTTCCCCGTCGGTTACGGATGATTTATCAATGCAGTTTCGAACCCCGAACATTGTCATAGCCTGCCTATTGGCACTCACCACACTGTGGATGGGTGAGCTGGCGGCTGCCCACATTCATGTGGACAGCGACAATGTCAGTTGTGAAATCTGCCACAGCTCTCACAACAATAGCGCCGCGCTACAGAGTCATGCCGCTACATTTCCGGCAATTCATCCGGTTACCACAAAGCATGTGGCGGCCACCCCGCCACTTGCCAGCCACAACGCTGCTCCCGAAAACAGCCGCGCACCTCCTTCCCTGAGCTGAACTGACACATTCACTCAACTTTTTTACCCAATTCTGCTTAGGGAAGCTGAACCATGAAGACTTACTTTATGGCAGCACTGGCCGTCGCCAGTCTGCCCATTGCTGCATCCGCACAGGACCAGCATCAATCCACACTCAATGAAGTGATCGTTTCTGCCTCACCGCTGGAAGAGCAATCCGCCGGCATCAACCAGGCTGTCAGCGTGCTCAGCGGCGAGGAGCTGCGCAATAAAGCCGCCGCCACCATTGGCGATTCTCTCAAAGACGAACCAGGCGTTACCAGTTCTGGCTTTGGACCCGGCGTGGGACAACCCGTTATCCGTGGACAATCCGGCAATCGCGTCAGAGTTTTGCAAGACAGCATGGGCACCATGGATGCCTCAGATGCCAGTGGCGATCACTCTATCACCGTAGAAGCATTGGTGGCGGAGCGCATCGAAGTCCTGCGGGGCCCAGCTACCCTGCGCTACGGCAATGGCGCCTTTGGCGGTGTGGTTAATGTTATCGACAATCGCATTCCCGATGAACTACCTGATGATTTCAAATCGGCTGTGGAATACCGGCATAACAGCGCCAATGATCAAAACAGTACGGTTTTTGTCATGGATGGCGCTATAGCCGATACCCCACTGGGCAATTGGGCCTGGCACCTGGACGGACTCTATCGTGACAGTAATGATCTGGAGGTTGATGGATTCGCTCAACTGCCTGAAGACGATGAAGAAGATCACGAAAGCACCCATGGCTATATTGATAATACCGACACCCAGGCACACAACGTAACTGCAGGCCTTTCCTGGATTGGCGACAAGGGTTTTATCGGCCTTTCTGTCAGTGAAATGGAAAATAACTACGGTGTTCCTGCAGGTGGCCATCACCATCATGAAGAAGAGGAAGAAGACGAGCACGAGGAAGAAGCCGAAACTATTCGTATTGATATGGAACAAACCCGCGTTGATCTAAAATCGGAATGGCAGGATATTCTTCCAGGCATTGAATTGGGACGTTTCGGCTTCAGTTACAACGACTATGAACACACCGAGCTGGAAGGTGGAGCAACAGGCACTCGCTTTACCAATGAAGCCTTTGAAGGCCGGGTGGAACTGCTCCATCAGGAGATTGCAGGCTGGACTGGCGCTTTCGGGTTACAACTGGAAGACCGGCAGTTTGCCGCCATTGGCGAAGAATCCTTTATTCCCAAGTCTGACATTCAGAATAGTGGTGTTTTTTGGGTGGGTGAAACCAGCCACGGTGATTGGAGTTATGAAGTGGGGCTACGACTGGACCGTCAGACCATTGACCCCGATGGCAGCTCTGAAATCGACCACAATACCCAAAGCCTGTCCTTTGGCACTCTATGGCAGATGACTGACGACCAACGTGTCAGCTTCACGTTCACCCGTGCCCAACGGGCACCTGCCATTGAAGAACTGCTATCAAATGGCCCACATCATGCCAGTCAAAGTTTTGATCTCGGTGATGAAAACCTGGATGAGGAAACCAGCCACAACTTTGAATTTGGCTATCGATACGAAGGCCCCGTAAACCTCTCTCTCAACCTGTTCTACAACAGCATCGACGATTTCATCTTCAAGAAAAATACGGGTATGGAAGATGACGACGAAGAATTGACCATCTATCAATATAATCAGGAAGACGCGACCTTCAGGGGAATTGAAGCCTCAGTGGTTATTCCCGTGGCTGAGCGCTGGGAAATTGAACTGTTCAGCGACTATGTGCGCGCCAAACTGGACAAGAGCGGAGATGTGCCTCGCATTCCACCACTGCGCTATGGTGCAGCCCTGGATTACACCGCCTACAGCTGGACCGCCGGCATGCGCCTGACCCAAGCCAATGAACAGAGCCACGCTGGTGAGTTTGAGGATGACACCGATGCCTACACTCGTCTGGATGCCCATGTGCACTACCACATTGATACGGCCTCTGGAAACTGGCTCCTGTTTGTGAAAGGCACCAATCTGCTGGACGACGACATCCGCAACGCCACATCCTATCTGCGCGACTCAGCCCCAGAGTCAGCACTCAGCCTGGAACTGGGTGTCAGATTCAGCTTCTAACTCCCAGGCCGGCAATTATCGCTGGTAAACAAACTTGGTCATTGCGGGTAACATGACTCCCGCAATGACCAATTTAATACTGGGGGATGGGAGGCAATTCCATGAAGTTTTTGAAAATTGTATTGCTGGTAGCAGTACTTCTGATTGTCGTGGTGATTGGCGGTGTCGCATTCCTGCTGGTCGGCGTTGACCCCAACAGCTACAAGCCTGAACTGGAAAAACTGGCCCGGGACAATGGCGTCGAACTGAAAATGGAAGGCGACCTCGGCTGGTCTTTTTTCCCCAATCTGGCAGTGCACGCCGGTGCCACCTCCCTCTCCGGCATTGACGACAGCGCCGGTATACCCAATGTGCGCTTCAACGACGCAAACTTCGTACTCGACTGGAAAGCCCTGCTAACCCGCAAAGTGCGGCTGGCCGCCATTGCTGTAGATGGTGCCGATATCCGCGCCAAAACCGCTGCCGAAGCGGCGAATGTCGCCGCGCTACCTGGTGCTGCAGCCTCAACCCAGAAAACCGAAACCGCCGACCTGCCCTTTGAAGTGGCCATCGACAAGATGTCGCTCACCAACAGCCGCATCACGATTGTTACACCCGGCGCACCGGATCAGGTATTCGATCAACTCAATTTCACCAGCGAAGGGCTTAACCTCGATAACCGGCCTTTCGACCTGAGCTTGCAAGTCAGCACCCAAATACCGGACCAACCCAACCCCTTTGCCCTATCGCTGAACTCACAGGCGGCCCTGCAGTTGGAACCGCAGCAAGTCAGCCTGTCTGATGCGAAACTGACCCTGAAGGGTCTCGATAAATTACCCCTGACACTGAACTTCAACGCCAGCTATAACGGCGCCAGTGACAGTTTCTCTCTCAGCGACCTTACCGGCAGCGTAGGTTCTGCCAAAATCAGCGGTGCTGTGACTGGCGAAAAAGTCCAAACGGCACCCGCGCTGACAGGCGAAATTTCACTGCAAAACCTGCTATTAAAAGAGCTGCCTATGGAGCCACCGGAGGGCTTCAGCCGTGTGGATCTCAGCACCAAATTTTCTGCTTCAGAAAAAGCGGTTTCTCTGGATGACCTGAAAGTCACGTTGGATAAGTTCAACCTCGGCGGCAAGCTGTCCATGCAGCTCACTACACCCCGGCAGCTGGACATGATCATCAACGGTAACGATCTGGTATTGCCCGCCACTACAGAGACTTCCAGCACCGAAGAGCAGGCGGCAATCTTTACCCCACTGCTGGCCCCCCTGGCCATGCTGGAAGGTGGCAAGGGACATATTGAAGTTAATCTGGCCAGTATTACCGCCGACAACATTCGCGTCGACAAGCTGCATTTGAACCTGTTCACCAACGGCAATGTGGTGCAGATTACCGATCTCTCCGGCGGCGTGTTTGGTGGAGCTTTTAAAGTCAATGCCAAGGCAGACCTACGCAATAAAACCCCATCCGTTACCTTCTCCAAGACATTGACTGGCATCGATTTGAACCAGGCACTGGTTACCCTCGCGGAGCAGGCTGATATTCACGGCCATTTAACAATGGATTTCAGCGGCACCAGCAGCGGTGACACCCGTGATGCCCTGATGGCCAATATGAACGGCAGCGGCAAGTTCAGTTTTACCGACATGCAGGTGGACAATATCAATGTCGAGAAAAGCTACTGTGAGATGGCGTCACTGGTGGAGGGCAGAACCCTCACTGGTAAGACCTGGCCAAATTTCACCAGGCTCAACGATATGCAGGGCACGGTGAAATGGCAGGACCAGATCATCAACCTGCCCGGCTTTACTACCGGCGTCGGCAATCTGGCGGTCTCCGGTAACGGCGGCGCCAATCTGGCCAGCGAAACCTATGACATGCTCATCAAGTCCCGCCTCAATGGTGACACCACCTCAGAAACAGGCTGTACCGTAAAAAGCAAAACCATCCAGAATCGGGATATTCCCTTTCGCTGCACCGGTTCCTTTGCCGAAAACGGAGGCGGCAAGTGCCTGCCGGACAAGCAATTTATCAACCAGCTGATCCAGGGGAAAATTCAGGAAAAACTGATCGACAAATTTCTGAAGCCCTCAGAGAGTAAAACTCAGGAAGGTGAGACCAGCGGCGAAACCACTGAACAGAAAGACCCCAAACAACAGTTGATGGAAGACCTGCTGAAGGGACTCTTCAACTAGTGACTGATCGTTTTGCCGAGAAGTTGCTCCACTGGTTCGACCTGCACGGGCGCAAGGATCTGCCCTGGCAACAGCACATCCACCCCTACCGGGTGTGGGTGTCGGAAATCATGTTGCAACAGACCCAGGTCAGCACGGTCATTCCCTACTTTGAGCGCTTTATGGCGAACTTTCCGGATGTGCAGTCCCTGGCAAATGCCGGTATCGATCAGGTGCTGCATCACTGGACCGGGCTGGGCTACTACGCCCGAGCCCGCAACCTGCACCGCGCGGCGCAAATAGTGGTAACAGAGTGTGGCGGCGAGTTTCCTGACGATGTGGAAGCGCTGCAACAACTGCCGGGAATCGGTCGTTCCACCGCTGGAGCTATCTGCGCCATCGCCCACCAAAAACAAGCAGCTATTCTCGATGGCAACGTCAAACGGGTTCTGGCCCGCTACCACGCCATTGCTGGCTGGCCGGGTCAAAGCAGCGTTTTAAAACAACTCTGGGAACAAGCAGAGCTGCATACTCCATCAGAGCGTATCGCAGACTATACCCAGGCGATCATGGATCTGGGCGCCACCGTATGTACCCGAAGCAAACCGGATTGTGACAACTGCCCTCTCGCAGATAATTGCCAGGCAATAGCAATAGGCAACCAGGCCGATTTTCCCGGAAAGAAGCCACGGAAGGAGCAACCTGTGCGCCGCTGCCTGTTTCTGGTCATTCGCAACCCCGAAGGCGACATATTGCTGGAACAACGCCCGGCCAACGGCCTGTGGGGCGGCCTGTGGGTCTTTCCCCAGTGCCCGGAGATAGAAGACATCCACAACACCTGCGACCAACTCGGCTGCACTCCCAAAAGCTGGGAGCTGCTGTCTACCCGACGCCACACCTTCAGCCACTTTCATCTCGATTACCAACCAGCACTGATCGAAGCCCAGCAGACGTCACAGGTCATGGATAGTCCGGGCCTGGTCTGGTATAACCCTGCATCATCACTGGAGCTCGGCACCGCCCAGCCGGTCAGACAGCTCCTGCAACAGCTTACGCAATAACTTATCCATTAAAAGGTATTCCCATGGCACGTATGGTTCACTGCAAAAAATTCAACGAGGAACTGGAAGGCCTGGATGCGCCTCCCTTTCCCGGCCCCAAAGGTCAGGATATTTTTGAGAATGTCTCCAAGAAGGCCTGGTCGGAATGGCTGGAACATCAGACACGGCTCATCAATGAAAAACACCTCAATATGATGGACCTCACTGCTCGCACTTATCTCAACGAACAGCGGGACAGGTTCCTTTCGGGACAGGAAATTGACGAGGCAGAGGGGTTTGTACCGCCCTCGGAATAAATTCCACGGCTACCCTTGACGCTGCATATGTGAGAAGGTTTAATACGCGCCTTCTGAGACGCCAAGCGGCTCTTGGAACATTGCCCAGATAGCTCAGTCGGTAGAGCAGAGGATTGAAAATCCTCGTGTCGGTGGTTCGATTCCGCCTCTGGGCACCATTATTCATATTTTATTGATACAAATCAGTAAGATAGCACCTAAAAAATAGCCTTTGATTCTAAACCCATTAGGTTGGTCGTTAGAATTATGGCTAAAAACACCCCTCTTCACCTCACTCGCTCAAGCGATGGCATCTGGTACTATCAGCGCTGGATGCCGAAACAGCTGCGCTCACTCAACTGTTCGATACCATCTGTTTTCAGGGTTTCATTGCGAACCAGAAATAGAAATACAGCGCTACGCCTATCAAGGATTCTTTCAGTGAAAATCGACAAACTGGCCCTTGACCACTTTGATGACCCGGACGACTTTGCTCGGGCCATGAAACTTATGTACCAGTCTGTGGCAGCCCTATCCCAGAGCCAGTCATTCACCGATTACGAAGAAAACTTTCTGATGGACCTGGATGAGCTGGATGATTGGCTGCTGTCCAAAGCCGAACGGTTAAACCAGAAAATCCAGACAGAGTTTCAAAAGCTTCAGCAGGAGATATCGGTACTTCGTGAGGCACTGCGAGACAGTACATCGATATCCACATCAGAAGGCCAAGAATCTCTGATCAACAAGATCAAGGAAACCATTAACCCAACCCTATCCGATGATGAAAACCCAACACTCAGTCAGCTATATGACGAGTGGAAAGACGCTAACAAAGACCGCATGGTAGAGACGAGTTACGAAAACTCGTACAAGCCTGCAATTGAACTGTTTCTCCGATTTATACAGGACTATGAAAGTGGCGATGTCAGGGTCACAGGACTTAAGGCTGAGCATATTCGTCACTACCAAAGGCACTACCAGAGCATCCCTAAGGGCACTTACCCTGCCAATTACGCAATCTCAGAGCTAATCAAGCTCACAGGGCCACCAAAAGCGCCTAAGACCATCCTGCACAACTACTCCAATGTCGGCACATTCCTGAGCTGGATAGCGGCCAAAGGATATCCAGTAGATGCCAACCTCAACCGTGTGCTGCTAAAAGGTACAGACACTAAGCTGGATGAAAAGAAGACTAAACGCCGCCAACCCTTTTCAGACAACGATCTGATTAAGCTCTTTAACTCTGAGCTATATACGACGACAGGCAAGTTCAAAACGTCCGCAATGTATTGGGCAGGGCTTATTTCGTTATTTTCTGGTGCCCGCATGTCAGAAATACTCCAGCTAGAGCGCCATGACATACAAAACATCGATGGGATATGGGCCTTCAACTTTGACGACATTGACCATCAGACCATAGACAACAGGAAGCACGTTAAAAAAGATGGCTCAAGACGTCTCGTTCCGATACACACGCAGTTACTCGACATTGGTTTCATCAAGTACGTTGAAACAAGGCAAAATCGCCTGTTCCCCGATGAAGAACGCAATGACAAGGGCAAGTTCGATGCATTCCAGAAACGTCATACCAACTACAGAAAGAAAGTGGGAGTTCAGCCTAGCCACCCGATGGAGTTAAAAGACTTTCATTCGTTTAGACATACAGTCAGAACCCGTCTGACCGAGTTGCGAACAACTGGACATGCTTCACAGCGGTTTGATGAGGGGATCATTGATGCAATTGTTGGTCATGCGTCCAAGGAAAGGAGTGTGGGTCAAACCACATACAACCATTCCCAATATATGAAGGCCAAAAAGAAGGCTTTGGATCGACTCCAGTATGACTCCATTCAGTTTGACCAACTCATCCCTTGGGACAAATGTGAATTCGCCAGAAAGCCCTTTCGTACAGCAGCTAAAAACAGGCTCAAACAACTCTAAGTTGTCTATAACACCCCGCCCTTAGCTCAAACCTTGAGATAACAAACACCGCAGTTACACTATACGCCTACAGCAACAGAGGTGTGTGTAATTGACGCTAGATGACCCCGACTCGGTCATCGACAAGCACTTGAAACGGCTCGACCAGAATACCTATTTGTTCAGCTACAAAGTGCCCAAACACCTACGACAGAACAATCTAGCCCTCCCCCTCTCCATCAGACGGAAGATTCGAACATCTGACTACGAAAAGGCCCTATTGATTGCACAGGTAATGATGCTTGAGGTTGAGCTGCTAATATCAATGCATTTGCAAAGGATGGGACATCTTGCACAGCAATGAACCTCTGCAAAGCACAAGACAACAACGCCCCTGCTCATTTTGTACTAGTATTAAGCACGTTGTTTGCGCACCTAACGGACTATAAAGCATGGCAATAGACATAAAAAAAACTTTCTTACCAATAGTCATCAGTTTTCTCTTCTTGCCCACAACAGCATTCTCTAACGACCTAACTCTTTGCAAAGCACTTAACAAGGATAGCTTTAGGCCATGCGAAAGGCTCGCCATGTCTGGCAACCCAGACGGCCAATTTGGATTAGGCCTACTTCTTCTAGAGGGAATCGGCGTACAGCAGGACTACACCAAGTCATTCAACCTGATGCAACAAGCAGCAATGCAAGGTCATGCAGCAGCGCAATTTCAAGTGGGACAGGCATATGTCAATGGCGAAGGAGTTAATACTGACTATGAAGAAGCGTATGCCTGGTTTTTAGTATCAAAAAAAAATGGAAACCCAACCGCCAACAAAGGCATCGATTTGATGAATTCCTATAACCTAGTACCCCAAAGCAGGTTGAATAGCGTTATCGAAAGAGCAAATGACATATATGCTGAAACAACAAATGAAGAAAGAAGGAATAACGAAAGTAGCGATGCCCTACCTGTCAGCGGGCTAAGCGAGTATTGCGACATGGTTATGCCAACGGTAGAAAGCATAATTAATTTCAAGAAATATGGAAAACCAAGATCATCCGTTGAACAACTCATGGAAGGCATGACCGATCAGCAGGCAATAAAAATGATGACCGGATTAATTGACTGGGTTTGGAGAAATAGTGTTTCATCAGACAAGATTGGCCAGCAGTTTAAACAAAAGTGTCTATCTCAAAGCCCTGATATAAATTTTATCTTCCCTTAGGATAGTTATGGAAATTCTAGGAATTATTTTGGCAGTTGTCGTAATTTACTTTGTAAGCAATGGCAAAAGGAACAGCGACCCTCTCAATAGAAAATGTGCTGCTGAGTTATGTGAGATTTTTGTTAGTCAAGAAGATATATCTTTAGAGGAAATAGTCTACGTTTTTACAAGCAATGCTCGCTTTCACAAACAAGCAGGGCATGTCATATCTATGGTTCCACCTCTTTTAATCAGGGGAGGCTACCCAAAAGAATTTGCGATGAGCACACTGCCATTATTAAGAGCCGCGCAAGCAACTCTACCAAAATAGCCTAGCACCCTAATGTTAAGCTCGCTCTCTGGGACATACAGCACACCCAATAAAGAGGAAAATTACCCCAACTTATTCTCTGACCAAATCAGCAAACGACACCCCCAAGGCATGGGCAATGGAAACTATGTAACCAATAGATAGGTTTTTCTCTTTCCCATTTTCTATGGCAGACAAATACTTTTCATTGATTTCAGCAAGTTCTGCTAGCTTTTCCTGAGTCACTCCAGCCTGCTTCCTACATTCCCGTATATTGACACCGACCAAAGTCATCAAACGCTTGATCTCAGCCTGTTTGTCGTTCTTCTTCATGGGCAGCTCCGTATAAGAGCTCCCTATAGTTAAGATATATCCAACCCTTTTTAACCAGATATACCTGAAGTTTTCACTAATGAATGCTTGATTGAAACTTCGGATATAACTTACTATTTGTTTTTATTCAGATATATCTGAATAACATGTCTGGTATATAACTGATATGGCCAAAGCGTATAAGTGAACTGCAAAAGCCATCGGATAAGAATCACAAAAACAAGGAGTTATGAATGACGGAGTCCACCACCAACAGCAAGCTAAAGCCCTGTAAGTCCTGTGGTAAGGATGTCGCCAAGTCTTCTAAAAAGTGTCCTCACTGCGGCCAGAAGCTCAAAATGGGGCTGTTTCCCAAAATCCTCATCGGGATCATTGGTTTCTCCATCTTGGGAGCCATCGTTGCCCCAAAACCCGAAGAAGTGATTGCTTCCATTGCTGATGAATCCCCTTCTACCCTATCAGCTACAGGACAGCTGAGTGATGCCTTTTCGTTGATGTCAAAGTACACGGACCTCCAACGGGACAATCTGGAAAAAGACATCATGGACAAGGTGGTTCAGTGGCAACTTCCTGTGTATGAGGTCAGCAAGCAGAGTGATGGGGTCTATCGCATCCAAACAGCTTCTCAATATGGCCATGTGGGTACTTTCGTCACCCTCTATACCCAATCAGACGATGAAGTAAAAACTGTTGAGTCGTTAACTACCGGTAAGATGATTACCGTCAAAGGCCGAATCACTGGTACAACTATGCGCAATATCGACATTGAACCTGCTGTATTGGTCAACTGACAGAGGAAATCATTTACTATGTTGATGAAAGCTATCCAGCCCATACGAACCACCGTATGGGCTTTTTTATGTTGTGTGGCGGCATCTGTCTATGCAGATAACAACCAACAAGGCATACCTGATTCCAGTCGATGGAGTCCGATGTACAAAGCCTGCAATGAAAAGACAGCTACGATGCCCGAGCTGGTGAAGATGAAACAACTGCTGAACAGTCGCCAGCTATCACCTACCGATGCAGCGGAAGTTAAGTCGGGTGTAGAAGAAGTGGAAACGATGTTCCACAACTACTGCGTCTGTGTGGCTCAAAAGGCCGATGAAGCCTTTCAACTGTCTGGTTACAACATCAGCCCTGTAGAAATCACGTTGCTGTCTGCTGCCTTTCGGTTTGATCAGTTGTATCCCGATCAACAGGTTCGTGAACTGTTTGGAATGTCCATTCTCCCCTGCATGGGCTTATAGCAGTTATTTGGGGTCTATTTCGTGTTTTCTTGATGGGAGGCTACTACGGTACTCTTTCTTGTAGAAAATCGATTTTAGCCCCCCGTTTACCCATTTAATCACGCTGTTTAACTCCATCTTCCAGTAGCATTACGTTATATTCGTGGCTGTTAAGGGCTTAAGCCCCATCCGCAGCTCTATGGACTCCTCGTTAGCTCCTGCTCGGTTAAATAAACAATAAAACAAGGACAGAGGCAGCAATCGGTTCATGCACGACCTTTCTATTACCAACAGCATCACAGATATAACCATCTCATCAAAAGCGTCCCTAAGCGACATCATTGAACGCATACGGTCAAATGAGTTTGAGGCTATATGCAACAAAATTAGGCAATCAGACAAAAATGCTGGAACCCTGTTGAAAAAGACAAGTCTGCCTATTTTCAACCCCTGCGTGCGATTAGACCCCTACAGGTCATTCGACAAAAACAACAACAATGAATCCACCGGCATCGTTCAGTTCGATGTCGATGAGTGTGATGATGTAGAAGGATTGGCTAATGCCCTACTGCCCTTTCCTCAACTGCTATACCTTTTCCGGTCACCGTCAGGAGGCTTGAAGTTTGGCGTCCTTACCGACTTCATATCCAATGACCAAACGTTCATCAAACAGGGCTTCAAGGTTGCCTACGAGCTAGTCAAGCAGGCCGTATTCACATACGCGAGTTTCAATCCTGACGATGCCGTCAAAAATATTGCTCAAAGTTGTTTTCTGTCCTTTGACCCAAAGGCATATCTGAATCTTGATGCCACTCCACTCCCCGTTATCACAACAGTGCACCAAGAGTTATTACGAGAAGAGCAAAAGCGTAACCAAGCAAAAGATGATCTCTACCGTAACACCCAGGTCAATGGTGTCGATGAGGAAGAAGTTCTGAAAGCACTTTCCTGCATCCCGAAGACATTCGGCTATAACGAACGCTTACCAATCAATTTAGCCGTGATCTCCATTTTTGGCGACAGAGCACTAGACCTACTGATGAGCCATTGGATACACGATGACCGCGACAAATTAGAACGTGACATCTGCGAACAGATCAGGGATTCCAAAGGCTTGGTGTCGGTTGGCACGCTGTTCAAAACAGCCCAAGAACACGGCTATAAGATCACATCCAACAACAAGAAGAGCCAACAGACGAACACCCCACCCAATTACCACCAGAAGATTTACTCCAAGGAGGAAGCCACGCAACGGCTATCCACCATCATTGATGAGTTTCTGGAAAAAGACACCTGCAAGATCGTGAACTTTGAAGCAGGTGCCGGTAAGACACGCATTTGCATTGAGCGGGCTTATCAACATATTAGCGATCACCCCCAGGCAAAAATTGCCTTCTTTGTTGCCACCCATGAGATTGCTGAACAGTACCGAAATGACTTTCTACGCATCATCCGGGAACGAAACCCACTACTTGATGGCGCGGCTGAATTCAGGGTAAAACTACATAAGGCAGGAACACGACTCCGTCAAAATATCGATATTCAGCACATCAAGGGGCGCAACTCACCCGGAATGTGTGACCATCCATTTCACGCAACCATTGCAGCGGAAAAGGATCGGAGTAAGCAACGAAAACTTTCGAGCGTGTTTCAATCCAACATCGCAAAAATCTGTTTGTACTGCGACCGGGCCAGCCAATGCCGATATGTTCAGCAGTTCAATGGATTTTTAGGCAAGGGTGGCTCGAATATCCGAATATACACCCACGATCAGCTATTCAATCAACGATCACTTTGGGACAGCGGCTCTTACGACGATGTAGTACACACATATCCCGTTGAAGATGATGACTGGACTCCCACCCATATAATTGTTGACGAAGATATTGTTGGCAAGGCTACTGGTGACAGATACGTTGAAAGGATCAGCTACGACAACGCCACCCCCCTGTTACAAAACATTATCCATGAGCTGAAAACGAAAAGTTTGTACGAGGTCGTATCCCTTTATAGCGAAGACATCAAAAAGGCCCATAGACAGCAGGTTAAAGATGTCAATGAATGGGCAACACTGACAACGGTTTCACGTACTGACACCGTAGAGACGATGATCGACAAACTGGAGCACTTTAAGAGACCCCAGGAATACAAAGTCATCACAGCACTCAAAAAATTCGCCGAATCCCTTGATGACAAAAACTCACCCGATACCAACATGAACGCTATTTTCCTCGGCAAGGATCAAGGCACCCTTTACTTCGCCAATAGAGCCTACATTCATGATCGGTACAAGGAAATTCCCACACTGCTTCTGGATGCTTCAGCCAACCGATTAGTGGTCAAGTCAACTTTTGGGAAACGGTTCGACTTTGAATCTATCAGCGTCGGCTATCAAGACAACGTCAAGGTCTATCAGTGTGAGAACAAGAGCTACAGCAAATCCAGCTTGATGGAAGACCCCAAGGCAATAGGGAAGCTGTCAGAGTTCATCAAGAGCAAGTCGGCAGGAAAGAAGTTTGGACTGATCACCTATCAGAATCTGAGAGCTGATGATGGCCTCTGCGGAAAACTAGCTTCAGTCACTGGAGCAAGCGAGTTTGGCTACTTTGGTAATTTGCGGGGTATCAACAAGTTCCAAGACCTTGACCAACTGTTCATTGTTGGCCGACACAACATAGGATGGTCATTACAAACCTATTTCCGTCAGCTTTTTGGGGGCCTCAAACTGGAGAAAGACGACCTCAACTTCGAGCGAGACTTTGGTGTATTCGGGGTTTTCAGAATGAAGTCAGGCCAGCACATGCAAATCAGTCACTACACCTATTCTGACAACCGAATGAGGGCACTGGATGAACATTTCAACAAGGCAGAGACCTATCAGGCCATACATCGACTACGCCTGATACACGGGAATGTGCCCAAGGAAGTGTACATCCTGACCAATGAAATTTTGGATGTGACTGTCGATGAGCTATTTCGTGCCGACAAGACAAAACCAGCAACAGAAAAGCGAATAGAGCTCATTCAGGAAAAAATCATCGATTGTGGGTACCTTCATAACAAAAACAACGCCATCTGTGAGGCAACAGGCCTGACCGTTAACGATATGAAGAACCTTAAACGAGACGGCTTTGAGAAAAGGGTTCTGTCATCCCCGGACATTGACCTAATCGAGATTCACGGTAAAGACACCACCAACCGTAAGGTCATAAAAAGTTATTTTGTAAAATCAGGCACAGAACCCAATTTAGGGTGGGGGTTTAATAGCATTGACAAGATTTATAACAGGAAAGTGTAACGAACTATAAATAATTTATACATATGGTTAATTACACTTTTTTGTTGTTTACTTGAAGAAATCCTATAAGACCTTTTATAACCCCACCCTCACCTGGGCCCTGTGCCAGATGGCCCGCTTACCAATCTGTACAAACTGGGACGTGAAATGCCGTATTTTTCCGCCAGTTCACCACGACCCAAATCACCGGCATCAAACTCAGCCTTCAGGGCAGCCAATTGCTTGGCTGTCAGTTTGGGACGACGACCGAATTTAACGCCCTGATCTTTGGCCTTTTCGATGCCCTCCTGACAGCGTTCCCGAATCAGGTCACGTTCAAACTCTGCAAAGGCACCAATCATCGTGAACATCAGCTTGCCAGTTGGTGTTGTTGTATCGATCTGTTGATCGAGTACAACCAAATCCACCCTTTTCGACTCCAGCTTTCGGGCTATTTGACCAAGATCGACAGCGGACCGAGCCAGACGATCCAGCTTTGTTACCACCAATGCATCACCTTCACGAACGAAATCGAGCACTGCTTGCAGCTGTTTCCGGTCTGACCTTGCCCCTGAATACTTTTCAGTGAATAACTTTTCACAACCGGAAGCCTTCAATCGTTCAACTTGATTGTCGAGACTTTGACCTTGGGTACTGACACGTGCATACCCGATTCGCAGTCCATTAGGCATGGCTTATTTCCTCTAGGGCTTATAAGACACTATTGTAATAGGACTTTTAATACGGGTGTAGGGGAGATTTTATGGGTGTATTGAAAACTACAAGTGACAATACACCTAGGTGTGAAACCAGGCAGGCTGCAACTTAATGGCGCAGATGAGTGTTAAAATGTTGCCTTGGGTGTCTTTCTGAGCTTAAATATACTGTATATATAACCAGCGGTGTGGACAATTGATAGGTAAATATAAATCTATAGAGATATGCGCAGGTGCCGGAGGACAGGCGCTTGGGCTTCACAGAGCTGGCTTCTCCCACGAAGTTTTAATCGAAATAGACAAGCCCGCTTGTAAAACCCTAGAGCTTAATAACTCAAAGCATAGATTGGGGTGGGGAACAATTCTTGAGGGATGCGTTCAGGAGTTTGCCCAATTTGAAGCGCATCACTACAAGGGTATTGATTTATTGGCTGGGGGTGTCCCCTGTCCACCCTTTTCAAAGGCGGGCAAACAGCTAGGCAAGGATGATGAAAGAGACCTCTTCCCGGCAGCTATTGAAATCGCCCGAAAGTCTAACCCCAAGGCTGTAATGCTTGAGAATGTGTCAGGACTACTTGACCCCAAGTTTGATGACTACAGGGGTGAAGTTGAGGAGGCTCTTTCTGAGCTCGGCTATAAAACACTTTGGAAGCTCCATAATGCATCAGATTACGGTGTACCTCAATTGCGCCCGCGGGTAATTCTTATCGCTCTTAAGCCAGAGTATGCAATGCACTTTAAGTGGCCAGAGAACAAACTAAAAGCACCAACAGTAGGCGAAGCTCTGTATGATCTAATGGCTGAAAATGGCTGGGAAGGAGCCTCTGACTGGAAAAACAAAGCAAATAAAATAGCTCCAACCTTAGTGGGTGGATCAAAAAAACATGGGGGTCCAGACTTAGGACCCTCAAGGGCCCGAAGAGCCTGGAAAGAACTTCATGTTAATGGCTGTTTAATTGGCAATGAGCCCCCAGGGAAAGGATTTATAGGATATAAAGACAAAGAAGAGTATAAACACATGCCGCTCTTAACTACTCGGATGGCAGCGCGCATACAAGGGTTTCCTGACTGGTGGGAGTTTGTTGGTAAGAAAACGGCAGCTTACAGACAGATAGGCAATGCCTTCCCACCTCCTGTGGCAGAGGCTATAGGAAAGCAAATAATGGATGCCTTACAGGTTGTAGACGATGGTCTGGCACAAAAAGCTCAGTTGCCGCTAGATTTACCTCTTGATAGCGTTTCCACCGCTTGATGTATTAACTCTGACAAGCTCAGCCCTTCTGCGTCCATAATATTTTGGGCTTTCCGCAGCGTCTCCTCATCTAGAGATACCAGCGCTGGAATACCCACTTTTTCTGGAAAAGCCCAAGAACAGGATTGACAATCAAGGGTACAGCCCACGCACGCCCTCCTTTTGCCAACGTTACAATTATTACAAAGGGGCTGCCAGTTAGTAATTGCATTGTCCCCCCCCCTAGACAAGGGGATTTTGTGATCAGCTTGCAGGCCTCTTAAGCCTGAAGCTGTTACCGTTCCACATGTAGCGCAAGCATAGCTGTATTGATGAAATAGCTGCTCTTTCTGCTTGTTCGTCAGATAGTCACGATTTTGAGGTGGAGCTATTTTGGAGGACTGAAGCCTCCAAGCATGGCCAGAAAACTCTTGCCGGTAAGACGACTCTATATCGCAGCCAAGCTGATCTCTAAGTTCCCTGGTGCGCCGATCAAAGTATTTCTGTCCTGTCAGTTTGAGCAACTCATCTGACGAAACCCAAGGCTTGGGAAAGCTATCACTATCCTTTCCCCAAAGTTTTGACAAGATTTTCATCTTTACATCACTCAGAGATCGCCCAGAGGGTAGCTGTTTGATGTAGTCCTTAAGCTGCATGTAACTCCCTATCCATTATTGGCCAGGAAGACACTACATCATGAATTAGCTTTTATGGAAACTCTAAAAATTTGTAACCAAGGTGAGTTTTTACTGATTCAGTACAGCATTTTTTGATAGATATTAAGGATATTAGCGTTGAGGCTAGGTACTTAAACCCAACTACAACGGGTCAAGCCTCCCACTTTACAACCCGTTAGGCCACCCATTAGTATTACCAAAATGCCAAAAATAAGTCACTGAATCAATAGGTTATATATTTTTAGTGTACAGTCCGCCTCTGGGCACCATAAACAAGATAAGGCTCCGCATTGCGGGGCCTTTTTTGTTTAAGCGTAGCGTGGCGGAAGAGAACCACCTGGTTCGACAAAAATGTGAACGCATTTTGGGGCCCTCGAAGAGGGAGCCGAAGGCCGAGCTCCACGGCAGATTGGAGCGAGCATTCCGCCTCTGGGCACCATCATTCTAAAGGCCTGCGACTAGTCGCGGGCCTTTTTCATTTCCGGGCTGAGCCAAAATTGTGCCCTGAACGTTTCCGGCCGCACCGTGAAGCTGTTCACTTGCAAAATGTGCTGAGCGAAGCACCATGTCACAGCTCGACCACTCGCTCAAACTTCACCCTACTCAATGAGTCTTCAGCATTTCCCGCACCACATAATGCAAAATGCCACCGTGTTTGAAGTACACCGCTTCATTTGCGGTATCAATCCGCGATGTTAAATCGCAGGTTGTGGTTGAGCCATCCTTGTCGGTAATGGTCATTTTCAGGATTTGCCCTGATTCGATTTCACCAGACAAGCCTTCGATACTGATGGTTTCTTCACCGGTCAGTTTTAGGCTTTTTCGATTCGTATCGACAGGAAACTGCAGTGGCATCACGCCCATACCAATCAGGTTGGAACGGTGAATCCGTTCGAAAGACTCGGCTATTACAGCGTTAACGCCCAGCAATCGAGTGCCTTTTGCTGCCCAGTCGCGGCTGGAGCCTGTGCCGTATTCTTTACCGGCAATGACGACTAAGGGCGTTTTCTGCTCTTGGTATTTCATTGCGGCATCATAAATGGCCATCTGCTCGCCTGTGGGCACGAACTTGGTGTAGCCACCTTCAACGTTATCCAGCATTTCGTTTCTTATGCGCACATTGGCGAAGGTGCCACGCATCATCACTTGATGATTACCCCGGCGTGAACCGTAGGAATTGAAGTCTTTAGGGTCGACACCGTTTGCTTGCAGGTATTTGCCCGCAGGGGTATCGGGCTTGAAGGAACCGGCTGGTGAAATATGGTCGGTTGTCACCGAGTCGCCCAACAAGGCGAGGATATTGGCATCCTTGATGTCACTTATCGCATCTGGCTCTTCCCGCAGCCCTTCAAAAAAAGGCGGGTGCTGAATGTAAGTCGAATTGTCAGTCCATTTATAGACTTTGGTTTTCGGGAATTGGATATCCTGCCAAATGGCATCGCCGTCGAACACTGCGCCGTATTCTTTATGAAACATATCGGTTTTTACTTTTTCAACCGCTTCGGCAACTTCCTGTTGGCTAGGCCATAAGTCTTTCAAGTACACCGGCTCGCCGTCTGAACCAATGCCGAGAGGCTCTTTGGTCAGGTCAATTCGTACGTTCCCTGCTAAAGCGTAAGCTACAACTAATGGCGGGGATGCCAGCCAGTTGGTTTTTACTAGCGGATGCACGCGACCTTCGAAATTTCGATTACCAGAGAGGACAGAAGCCACAGTCAGGTCGCCATTAGTTATGGCTTTCTCAACTTCATCTGGCAAAGGTCCTGAGTTACCAATACACGTGGTGCAACCATAACCGACGAGATTAAAGCCTAATTTATTGAGCTCAGTATCGAGCCCAGCCACCTTCAAATAGTCAGTGACCACCTTAGAGCCCGGCGCCAGCGAGGTTTTAACCCAGGGCTGAGTTTTCAAACCTCTGGCTACCGCTTTTTGGGCGACCAAACCGGCGGCCATCATCACGCTGGGGTTAGACGTGTTGGTACAAGAGGTGATGGCGGCGATCACAACGGCACCGGGATTAAGATGGAATGCCATTCCTCCCATCTCCAGTGGCTGACTTGATGAATGCTCATAGCTAGCGTGAACACCCACGGCGGTTTGGCCGCCTTCGGAATCAAGTTTGGTTTGCTGGGTTTGAGCAGGGTCTTCGGCGGTTTTCATTAATAAATCAAACGACGCCTTCATATTTTTCAGGGCCACCCGATCTTGCGGTCGTTTAGGGCCTGCAAGACTGGTTTCGACCTCGCCCATGTCTAGCTCAAGCTTGTCGGTATAGACCGGCTCAAACCCGGGCTCGCACCATAATCCTTGAGCTTTGGCGTACGCTTCGATCAGCTCAAGTTGGCTTTCTTCGCGACCGGTTAAGCGCATGTATTTGATGGTTTGCCCGTCCACCGGAAAGAAACCGCAAGTCGCACCGTATTCTGGTGCCATATTCGCAATGGTAGCGCGGTCTGCCACGGGCATGTCTTGCAGGCCATCACCATAAAATTCAACGAATTTGCCGACGACGCCTTTCTTGCGCAGCATTTCGACAATTGTCAGTACTAGGTCTGTGGCGGTTACCCCTTCTTTGAGTTTGCCGCTGACTTTAAAGCCCACCACTTCAGGAATCAGCATAGATACCGGCTGGCCCAGCATAGCGGCTTCGGCCTCAATACCACCTACACCCCACCCAAGAATACCAAGACCATTAATCATCGTGGTGTGAGAATCTGTACCCACCAACGTGTCCGGGTAGGCGACTGTTTTGCCGTCAATCTCCTTATGCCAGACCGTTTTACCTAAGTATTCGAGGTTAACTTGGTGGCAAATGCCAGTACCGGGTGGCACGACGCGGAAATTATCAAACGCATGCTGACCCCAGCGCAAAAACTCGTAACGCTCTTGGTTACGCGTCATCTCAATAGCTACGTTATCTTTAAATGCGGAGGCATTACCGAAGTGATCGACCATCACCGAGTGGTCAATGACCAAATCCACAGGGGTTAGCGGGTTGATCATTGCAGGATCTTTGCCCGCCGCTTCAACCGCAGCACGCATGGCCGCGAGGTCTACTACGCCGGGCACACCGGTAAAGTCTTGCATCAGAACTCGCGCGGGGCGGAATTGAATTTCGGTGTCTGATTTGCGGTCTTTCAGCCATTGCACCATGGCTTCAATATGCTTGCGTTCAACCGTGGAACCGTCTTCGTTGCGAAGCAAATTTTCAGCCAACACTTTGAGCGAGAACGGTAGCCGACTCAAATCTCCCAGCGTTTCTGCGGCTTTGGGCAGGCTGTAATAGTGGTAGGTTTTTCCACCAGCTTCGAAGCTGGATAGCGTGTTGAGACTATCTTTATTGAGTTCTGATATCGACATCTGGCATCCCCTGCTTGTTAAAATCCAACTTAACGTAAACCTGATGCGCCCTGAACGTTGCCGCTACAACAGGAATACCATCTTATGGATATTGTCTTTCTCTGCTTTTAGTAAGGTACGGAAAAGACCGTTTAGTTCATATTTAAGCCCAAGCCCTCTTCTTTGTTACAAGACAAATCCGCCGTCCCATTGAATATATTTTATCTGGCATAAACATGATGGGGTCAGCACGAGACCAACGAGGTTATAGAGCCGGAGGCCTCTGAAGAAGCTTCAATGGTGATAACCTGAAATACTAACAACCACTTTTCTACACATAACCAGGTCGGCAAGACAACGTAGACGACTGATTTAATTAAGTTAAATTTATCAGTCATATTGAAAACCTTCGTTTCAGAGGTTCAACAAAATGTGAACGCATTTTTGGGCCTTCGAACAGAGCACCAAAGGCCGAGCTCCATAGCAAAACAGAGCCAACATTCCACCTCTGGGCACCACCATTCTAAAGGCCTGCGACAAGTCGCGGGCCTTTTTCATTTCCGGGCTGTGTCAGAATTGTGCCCTGAACATGAAAGCAGATCCTAAAGACGCCCGCCCGATTGTAATCTCCTCGTTAACCGCTATATTGAACTGCTACAGTTTTCGCCATAGCAATTAACAGGAGACGCCCTTTGAAACAGGTTTGGCAATTATCAATATATGTACTGTTGGCTGCAGGGGTACTTTCTTACCCTGTCCATGCTGCAGAAGCCCCAAAAACAGACGATCAGAAATTCAGTTATGTGATGGGAGCTCAGATTGGAAAACAATTCAAAGAACAGGGGCTAACCATCATAGACCCAGACGCATTCAGCCAAGCCATGGGGGACGTTCTTAATGGTCGCGAGCTGGCGCTGAGTGACAGGGAAATGCAAGAAATTCTGACGGCCAAACAGCAGCAATACCAGAACGAGCGCATGGCCCAAGCACAGAAAGCCAAGCTTGAAGGCGATCAGTTCATGCTGAAAAACAAATCAAAACCCGGTGTCGTTACCCTGGATAACGGCCTGCAATACCGTGTGATCGAAGCAGGCAGTGGCGTAAAACCCACAGCATCAAATTCCGTAGTCGCTCACTACAGTGGCACCTTAGTCAATGGCACTGAATTTGACAGCTCCTACAAACGGGGAGAACCCGCCACCTTTCCGGTCAATGGCGTGATCCAGGGCTGGCAACAGATTCTGCCCATGATGGCGACCGGCTCCACCTGGGAAGTGTTTATCCCTTCCAACCTCGCCTACGGAGAACGGGGTGCGGGCGGCAGCATTGGCCCAAATGAAACCCTGATCTTTAAAATCGAACTCATTGAAGTGAAATAAGGGCATTAGAATCACTATTGGTTTACTGCAGAGTAAGCAAGCCACACTGGTTTGCTTACTGCAGAAAAAAGCCCACAGAAACGAAATAAAAGATTCAAGAAAAGGGAGTTTTACCATGCCAACTTCATCCATGAAATTTGTTGTACATGCCACCGAGTATGGCCGTTTTATTAAAGAGGGCGGGCCCTCTTTAATAAAAGGATTTCATCAAGACAAAAAATAATATTAATATTTTCAGTGCATTAGAGGCGTAGTGATTTGCTTGCTCAGAATTATGAGGAATGCACTCTAATAATTATTATGATGGCGTAGCCATCATTAACATACTGTTAGGCTTCTATGAAAAATTCTGGGTTCCTATTGGAAAAATGTGGTGAAGAAATCAGTTGGGGAATCTTGGCCTCAGAGCTCAAAAGTATTGGTAGTCCTCAAGTTCGGGAAAAACCACCAAAGTGTGAATTCTTCTGGGAGAATGAATTAGTACTAGGAGGGTTGAGCGCAGGAGTTAGTGCTGAACTATTCGGGAAACAAAGGCTTCAAGAGGTTAGAATTTATACTTATGATGAGGGTTTAGATTCTTCAACTGAAGCGCATTACAACAGAATAAAAAGTCACATGGAAAAGATGTATGGTCCAGCTTCTTCCACAGTAAAAGTTGATTGGGCAAGCTTACCTACTAGTAATTGGCATACTAAATATTTTAGTTTTTCTTTATGGGTTATGGATCGTTTTGGTGAATATTGTATTACGGATATTAGTAGGCCTAAAAAAGCCTAACAATTTGCTCAAGTTTGCTTCGTGCCTTCGGCTCTCCGCGGGACTGCGGCTACGCCGCAGTGTACTAGCACCATTTTAATGGACAGTCACTGACTGTTAATTAAAGAGGTTCAAACACATGGGGCAGACCCGCAAACGACACTATGATCGCTATACCCTTGCCTATAAACTACAAGCCGTTAAGTTGGCAAATCACCCTGGCGTTATGGCCAAGGATGTGGCGGAGTCCTTAGGTATTCATCCGGTCATGTTGTATCGCTGGTGCATGGAGCATCGACGAGGCGAACTCAAGGAAAATAGGCACATGAAACTGGTCACTCCCTCCCCCAAACGACGTGCTTCCCGCCCCGACCCAGGGGTCGAGAAGGATCAGGAACTCACCCAGGCGAAAAAGCGCATCCGCGAGTTGGAAAAAGCGGTCAGACAGCGTGACGAGGAGTTGGATATCCTAAAAAAGGCGCAGCGGTTCTTCGAGAAAAGAAAGACGTAATCTTCGCGTTCATCGCGGAGAACCGCTATCGCTTCAAGGTGACCCGTCTGTGCCGTTTGTTCGGTGTCTCCACCAGTGGCTTCTATGCCTGGCAGTCAAGGCCGGAAAGCGGTCACTCACAACATGACCGGATGCTGAAGTGTGCTATCAAAGAGCTTCACCAGGGGTTTAGGCGAAGCTACGGAGCAGCCCGCTTGCACCAGGAACTGCGAGGCAATGGTTTTTCCTGCAGTCGCCGCCGGGGCAACCGCTTGATGCGGGACATGGGCATCAAGGCAAGTACCACGGGGCTTTACGCCTGGCGTCCCGGATTGCACGAGTTCTATTCCTCCACGGGCAACCTGCTCAAGCACGCATCACAACCCAACCGAAACGGCGTACAGTGGGCCGGCGATTTTACCTACATCCGGACCCGTAAGGGTTGGCTCTATCACGCTATTGTGATGGACCTGTTCAGCCGCAAAGTGGTGGGTTGGTCATTTGCCCTGAACCGGGGAAAGGCCCTGACGATCAGCGCCCTGAACATGGCCCTGTCCAGGGAAACACCGGCAGGTGGTTGTATCTTCCATTCCGATCAGGGCATTGAATACGCGGCTCACGATTACCGGAACCGGGTTGAAGAGGCAGGATTAAAAAGAAGTATGAGTCGCAAGGGAAATCCCCTGGATAATGCCATTGTTGAATCGCACTTCCACACCTTAAAGGCAGAGTTGGTACACCAGCGCAGCTTTGAAAGTCCTGTGGAAGCAACGGCACATATTATCGAATACACCGAGTTTTATAATCGCGACAGGTGCCATTCGAGCCTGAACTATCAATCGCCGGAAGAGTATGAAAAACTTTGTGCGTAGTAAACGAAAAGTGTCCACGAAAGTGGTGCTAGTTCAGCGCCATTTATTGCGGCGTTAGCGCTAAGAAAGAAGATTGGATATGGAATTAGATAACAAAGAACAAATGCCAATGATGGAGCTTATTTACCATCAAATGGCGCATATTGAGAAAAACTATCTGCTTCACTATCACGTTGGGGACATTCTTGAATCTACAGAAAAAAGAATGATTGGACTCCCAATGGCAATATTGTCCGTATTTGTAACAGCTAGCATTGGTGTTTCTATAGCTGCACCAGACCAGTTACCAAAATGGGCAATATATCTTTCAGGTGGGCTTTCTTTGCTAGTATCTATCCTTGCAACTTTGATTACTTTCCTGAGCTTAAAAGACAAAGCAGCTCTGCATAATCGAGCCGCAGAAAATTACTACTATTTGTTGGCACAGTGTAAATCATTCATTTCTGACCCCGAGGTAAAAACAATAAGCAATGAAGACCTGAAAAAGAAGCAAGAATATGTAAGAGAGGAAGTGAGGCGATTACATCTAGATAGTCCTGCAATTCCTGGGTGGGCATATGAGAAAGCCGAAAAACTTTTTTCTTCTTACACGAATGTGTCTAATCACGTAATTGAGAACCAGAAAAAATGGTTATCAAATTGGCTAAATGGCAAAGGCGCTAACAAGTAGCTCCACCGGACAAAATACTCGCTGCGCTCGCATTTTTCCGGTGAGCTAGGCGTTAGGTGTCTTAATGAATCACAATATTTACAGTCGATTTGCGCTTTTGATTTTTTCTTCATCATTACCTTTGACTGCCATAGCTTCTGACTTCAATGTTCTTAGTGTAGGGTTAGGCACATTTATTATTGCATTAATACTTATATTTCTTTGCATTAAAAGCTCTAGCGCCGCTAGAAAAAAACCAAGAAATGAAGTCGCAGCATATTCATTCGGATCACTTTTTCTATCTATAATTGGCACATCAATGGTTGTTCAAGAATCACCCCATATGAGTAACTCTGATTTTTATGGGTTCATCGCAATTTTAGTTATCCCAGGCTTTTTAGCTTTTATCCTACCCCTAGTATTAAGCAAGCCAAATTCAAATGAGACAGATCAACCATGAATCTACCACCATACAAGCACATCAAAAATCGCTGCACTGCGTTACGCTGGACGTCGCTGGCGCTCCGCCTGTTATGTGGGTAGGACCAGTGCAAGAAGTAGATCGATGAAGAACGGAATTATTGTGCTGACCTGTTTGATTCCTCTACTGCTGCTAATAGCATATGGAATATATAAAAAGAATGATTGCATGTCAGAGCAAGAAGCCGAAATTACATTCAACTCAGCTCTGGATAAAGAAAGTGTCGGTAAAAATTCTGAGGCTTACAATTTATACAAGCAAATCGATGCCTATACTTGTGAAAATTATGAGTTAAGAGCAAAAGCATTTGAAAAAGCAGTTAGTTTAAAGAAAAAGGTTGGGCCATAGATTGAAAGCACCTAACAAATTGCAGCACGCAAAGCGCCGCTACGCGGCTCGGTCCTCCGTAAGCTTCACTTACTCCGGCCCGTGTGCAAGGCGTTATAAGAAAGTAGGGTTAAAGCAAGTATGGTGAAGTATATACATGACTAATGAGCAGCCGAAAAATCCATTGCATGGAATTACCCTCGAAACGGTTGTCACCAGACTGCAAGAGCGTTATGGGTGGGAAGAGCTTGCTCAAAGGGTAAATATTAATTGCTTTAAAAGTGATCCATCAATCAAGTCATCTTTGAAGTTTTTACGAAAAACGCAGTGGGCCAGGGATAAGGTTGAGGCCTTGTACGTTTCAACATTCTCAAAGAATGATCCATGGGAAAAGTCCAGATAGGACGTTTAGCATATAAACATAGGCTTCTGAGTGGCCTGGACCTCCAAACCGCTGCACGGTTTTCCGGCTGGCTAGAGCTGCGTTAAGACTACAGCCCGATCAAAAAACACAACTCAAGTACCATTGCACCCCCGTTGCCATCGCCTACACTTGAACGGAAACCGTTTTATTGGACAGTGTGATGGCCTGCTTTCTACACCATTTTGTTTTTCGACCCCTTGTGATGTTTGCGGTGTTCGCTGGCTTGGCTATAAGCCTGTTGGCAGCGGCGGCTGATGACTTTCCGCTGGGCGATAAATCGATTTACCTGAAGGATAATAATGGGAAGGAAGTTCCCATTGGGCAGGTGAGCTTCACCTCTGGTGGGAACGGCCTAATCGCCTACGAGCTGAACATGGATACTGCGCGGTTTAAGGATTTCTTCTTATCCATGAAGGAAATGAAATGCCTGGAAGGTAAGGAAATCTGGTGTTTTATCCCCTACCCCTATAAGCACTCCCGCACGGTAAACGCCTCTGACTTACGCTGGCTCGAACACGACCTGCTGTTCATGTTCAAAACCCCGGCAGAGTTTGGTGCCAATCTGTGGAATGGAATCTATTACGATATGGCGTTAGATGGGGGCATGATTCACGGCACAGCTCGGGCCATTGACCTCAATCATATTTCCGCGCCTCCGGAAGACCTGGCCACCCCGCCCTACGGCGAAGCCGACATTGATGACCTGGAAACCGCAACACGCTGGCTCCCTTTTATTGAGATTCACTAGTGAAGTGACGCGTATCGCTCTACTTCTGAGCTGTTAAAACCCGCCCAACAATCAGGTGCCACAAAAGGTCTGGAATACGCTCTGCTCAGGGGTTGCCGGCATGGCGTACTCTGCTTTCTCCGGGTCAAAAATAAAGGGGTTGGCCAACACATCCACCAGTTGATGAAATACCTCGAAATCACCATCGTAGGCTGCATCGATGGCCCTTTCCACCTGGTGATTGCGGGGAATAAACACCGGGTTGCAGGCGAGCATCCGGCTGCGAATGTCTGTAATTTTTTGCCGGTTCTCGCTCGCAGCATCCTCCGCCGCGCCAATACCCAAGTGTTGCTGCCAATCGTTGATCCAACCGTGAAAGTCTTCGGGTAATGAATACAAACTGTTTTCAGCAATAGCTAAGCCATCCCAATCCAGCCAATCGGACAACACCCGAAAACCGAGGGTGAAATCTATCTGGTGCTTGCCCATCAGCGAGAGTAGTTCTGTCACCAACTGATTCGCATCACCTGTCACCACTACTACCCCAATTTTGGCGCACATGCGTCGCTGGTAGCTCTGCTGATACAGGTCGTTGAATTGCTCCAGAGCTGCCTGAGCCTGCTTAACGGCCCGCTCTTCATCACTATCAATCAGGGGCAACAAGGCCTGGGCCAGGCAGGCGAGATTCCACTGGGCAATGGCGGGCTGATTTCTGTAGGCATAGCGTCCACTATGATCGATGGAGCTGAATACCGTTGTCGGATCGTAATGTTCCATAAAGGCACAGGGGCCATAATCCACGGTTTCACCACAGATCAGCATGTTGTCGGTATTCATGACACCGTGAATAAAACCAATGGACTGCCAGTGGGCCACCAGCTCTGCCTGGGCATCGATGACACTGCACAGTAATGAATAATAGGGATTCCCGGCCTGCCCGGCTTCGGGGTAATGACGGGCAATCACATGGTCGGCGAGCTGTTCCATGGTGTCGAAATCCTGCCGGGCGGCAAAATACTGGAAGGTTCCAACCCGGATATGACTGCGCGCCACCCTGGTCAGAATAGCTCCCGGCAGCACTTTTTCGCGTATGACTTTATCACCGGTGGTCACTGCTGCGAGACTACGGGTGGTAGGCACACCTAACGCGGCCATCGCCTCACTGACGATGTACTCGCGCAACACCGGCCCCAGGGGTGACCGTCCATCTCCCATGCGGGAAAACGGCGTGGTGCCAGCACCTTTTAACTGCAGGTCGTAACGGCAACCATCTCTGCCCACCACCTCGCCCAGCAGAATGGCCCGGCCATCGCCCAGTTGCGGATTCCAGTTACCGAATTGATGTCCCGCATACACTGTGGCAATGGGCTCGGCACCCCCGGGAATCACATTTCCGGCCAGTACGGCAATGCCCTCCTCACTGATCAATTGTTGGGGATCAATGCCCAATGCTTCTGCCAATGCTGTGTTGACGCGAATCAGTCCGGGCTTTGCCACCGGGGTTGGCAGCTGCGACGCATAGAGGGATTCCGTCAATTGGCGGTAGGTGTTGTCGAAGGGGATTTGCACAACATGCTTCATGGCTGGTATAAGGCCTTTATCACTATGGGGTTATCCTGCGATGTCATCTGTTTATAGCGGTGGTTACTCTAGCATAGCAATACCCCGGGCAACGCAGCCTTCGGCCTTTGGCATAAATATAAAAACCCCATAGCACAGGACTATTCCCATTGGCACAACAGAACATATTCAATGGTGTGAACCATTTAAAGAAACTCGGTAAAAGGTCGATAGAAAAAGCTGTTCGAATATCGCATCATTCAGTCCCTTTCAGAAACTTCAAACTAGAAAGTTAAGGCAGCCTGATGTTGATAAGCCACTGGCGAGTGATTCGGCCATTTCTTGCTCTAGCTTTAAGCTTGATTTGTCTGCCGGCTTTGGCGACAGATAAGGTTGTATTGCAGCTTAAATGGGAGCACGAATTCCAGTTTGCCGGTTACTACGCCGCTTTGTGGCAGGGATACTACGAACGCGAAGGGATAGAGGTAGAAATCCGTTCGGCGGCAACCCCGGATGGGAAATTTCTATCACCGCTGGATGAGCTTGTCAGCGGTCGTGCCGATTTCGCTGTCGGCGGTACGGACGTTTTTATCTCCCAAGGCCACGGCCACGACCTAAAGGTGCTGGCACCCATTTTTCAACGCTCTCCCGGCGCACTATTCACTCTTGAAAATCAACCCATCGATACAGTTGAACAGGCTTCCAGACTTCGCATAGCGGCGATTCAATCCGATGACACCCGAGTGGAAGCCCGGGCCATGTTTTACATGAATGGCGTTGACTCTGAGCGCATCTCGTTTGTGAATGCACCAGTGAGCATCGAGTCACTGCTGGAAGACAAAGCTGATGCCATTGTCACCTATGGAATTTCAGCGCAGATTCGTGCCAGGGAACTGGGGCTACAACTGAACTCGCTGAGCCCCAGCCATCACGGCATCCAATTTTATGGCGATATCTTATATACCACCGGAACGCTGGCCAGAGAGCGCCCAGACCTGGCAGAACGCTTTCTCCGTGCAAGCCTCAACGGCTGGCGTTACGCACTGGAACACCGCACAAATATTGCCAATCGCGTCTCCACCACATTGCCCCGTTACGTATACAAATACGACGACTTCCATACCTATAACCAGCAATTCGCCCAGTTAATTGATGAATACATCTTTTACCCGGTAGTAGAACTCGGACAGATTGACAGCAAACGCTGGCAGCGCACCTACGACATTCTTGATCAGCTTGGCGAGATCGAATCCCCCTACGATCCGATGACCCTGCTCTTCAAAAAGCCCGGTGTCTCTCAAGTCTCTCTATCCGCATTGGGCTGGGGTGTTGTGACACTGTTGTTGCTGATGGTGACCCTTATTTTATGGCGAAGCGGGCGCAGCCGCGTCTGGCAGGTGGCCGTGATAGTTTTCATGCTGGTTCTGGAACAGGGGCTGGAAGCCTGGCACCGGCAGGACTCCCGAATTCAACTGTCAATCAAGGTGCTGGAACGCCTTTCTTCGGTGCGATCTCACCTGGAACAGGTGTTGGCCCGTAACCTCGCAGAGCTAAGCGGTGTTGCGGCATTTATCGCTGCCAACCCGGACATCTCGGAGGCTGAATTCCATAATTACGCCGCCGCAATTCTCAGGGTCGATCCACAGTTGATTAACCTGGCGGCGGCTCCCGATCTGGTTGTCCGATATGTGCACCCCAGCCAGGGCAATGAAGCCGCTATCGGGCTGAATTATCGAGAGAACCCGGAGCAACTCCCTGCCGTTCTGAGAGCAATGGAGACCAATGAGCCGATCATTGCCGGGCCGGTCAATCTGGTTCAGGGCGGACAGGCATTCATTGGCAGAGCGCCGGTCAGGGTTATCAAGCCCAATGGCGACGTCACTGACTGGGGAGTTGTCTCCGCACCGATTGACGTAGCTGCCGTGTATCGTGAAGCCGGGTTGCTGGACCCGGAACTGGACCTGAAAATTGCTATTCGCATTAAAGATGGGCTGGTTTCCGAGGGTGGCCTTTTTTACGGCAGGGAAGAAATTTTTTCCCACCCGGACGCGGTATCCCAAAGTGTCAACTTTGGCGGTGGTTCCTGGCAAATCGCCGCAATCCCCAGTGGCAATGGCTATACCAATAATCCCAGGCTATACCTGATAAGGGTTTCATCCGTTCTTGTCGGCTTTTTGATCCTGTTGCTACTCATGACCTACCGCCGCAATCGCGACAGCCAGAAACATTATCAAGGGGTCCTACGCCGACATGCAGAGTTCCTGCGGGAGGTGGAAACTGTGGCCAAGGTGGGGGGCTGGCGCATGGATGCCTCTGGCATGATCAGTGAACTGTCGGAGCAGGCTCGCGCATTCTTGAAGCTGGAAGGGAATGAGGCCACGATACCGGTCGACATATTTGCCAACCAGTTTGTTTCCAATGAGACTCTGAGTGTTTCGCAGCTGCTTCACGAGGCGCTGGACAATAATCGTAATGTGGATTTAGAAGTAAAATCCCGGGATCACTCTTCTTGGTACCGCATCATTGCCGACCCTCTGGGGGAAGGTAGTACTCGTGAGATGGTGGGCGCCATCCAGGACATCACTGAGAAAAAAATAGCCGATGCCAAGATTGAACGACAGGCCAATTATGACAGCCTGACCAACCTGCCGAACCGGGAGCTGTTCCGGGATCGCCTTGAAACGGCCATGGCAAGAACCCGCCGCACAGGAAACGCCATTGCCCTGCTCTTTGTGGACCTGGACAATTTCAAGTCCATCAACGATAACTACGGCCACCGCGAAGGTGACCTGGTATTGCAGGAAGCAGCTCAGCGAATTACCAGATGCCTGCGCGAGTCCGATACGGTCGGGCGCCACAGCGGCGATGAATTTACCGTTATCATCCACGATGTGATTAGCGATGCCATCGCTGATCAGATTGCCTCTAAACTGGTCAATGCACTGGGGCAGGCCTTTATCGTCGGCGGTGCAGAAGTGCACTGTGGCGCCAGTGTCGGGGTGGCTTTCTACCCCGGAGATGCAGACAGTGCTGACGGCTTGATCGTAAATGCCGACCAGGCCATGTATGAAGTCAAAAACAGTGGCCGCAACGGCTGGTATTTTTATACCAAGGAAATGCAGCTCAGATCAGAACATCGCCACCGTCTCTACAATGACCTGGTGGCAGCCATCCGTGACGATCAACTAAGTGTCCACCTGCAGCCCATTCTCACCACGAACTCACAGAAGGTGATTGGCTGCGAGGCCCTGGCACGCTGGCAACGAGCGGATGGCAGCTGGCTGTCCCCGGCCGAATTTGTTCCTTTTGCTGAGGAAACGGGCCTGATTAACCAGATTGATTATCTGGTGATGGAAAAAGCTGCTGATGCGTTGCGAGAAATTAATTGTCATCGAGAACTGCCCATCAGCCTGTCCATCAACGTGTCCCCGAGGCTTTTTCACACCAAGGATCAGTCGTTGGAGCGCTGGATGGAGCTGACCCGAAAAATCAGTAAAGAGCTTCCTGTCACAGTTGAAATTACCGAACGCCTGTTGATAGAACAAACTCAGAAAATTACCGAAACACTCAATGAGCTGGCAAACATGGGTATTGGTATTTCCATCGATGACTTTGGCACAGGCTACTCTTCCCTGAGCTACCTGACCCGCTTCCCCGTGACAGGTCTGAAAATCGACCGTTCGTTTGTAGACGGCATCGGGACTAACTCGTCCAGCGAACCGGTCATCGAAACCATCCTCGCCATGGCCAGTAAGCTCAATATCCATGTGGTGGCAGAGGGTGTCGAGACCCAGGCACAGCTGGACTATCTCAGGCAGTTGGAATGCGATTACGTACAGGGGTACTTTTTCGCTAAGCCGATGCCAGTCGATGAATTTACAGCCCTTCTCCAGCGTAACCACGAGCGGCACTAAGTACATTCCAATCACATAACCACACTCCTCCCTACCTCTGTTGATCACTGGGGCTACGAATATTGCCTCAAAAAAAGTGATCCACCTGTTGTGCCCCTCGCGTAGGAATCTGCAGAACCCTGTTATCACGGTAGTTTGGTTCTACAGATTACCCCAACTCAACTAGAGGATCGCAAGGATTGTAATAATGAAAAAGTTAATGACATTTCTAATCGTAATGACAATCAGCGGTCTGTCTTTCGCTGGAAACTGTAAAAAAGGCGATGCTGTTTCCATTCAAGATGCAGCGGCAGCCAGCCCTGAGCTATTCAGTTCTCTGGTTGCAGCGGTTAGTAAAGCCGGATTGCTGGGCTTTCTTGATGGCAATCGTCAGTTCACCGTATTTGCACCCACCAATGAAGCCTTTGATGATGATGCGTCGAAAATTGTTACCAAAGACAACAATGCAACCGCTATGGACTTTCTAGCCGCACTATCTGACGAAGAGGTTGCTGAAATTCTCAAATACCATCTTACGCAGGAAGAGCGCGATTCAGCTGATGTACTTGGATCAACTCAGGTGCGTATGCTGAATATGGAATTCACTACGCCCATTCTTGAAGATGAAACTGCATTTATTAATGACGCGGAAATCATTGTGCAACACCAGTTTGCCTATAATGGTGTAATCCATGTCTTCGATTCAGTACTTTTACCAGAAACAATCACCTTCTAACATGAGCCAAACCCATCAGGCCGGGGAATCCTGGTTTCATTGAATCCACAAAAATATGCCGTAATACGAAATTTTTTGTAAAAAAAAAACGGGGTATTATTAATGCCCCGTTTTTGATGTTAAGCCTTAATTACCCCCCCCCTTTTTTTGGGGAAATAATGATTTATTCATTAGCACTTTTCTTTACGTTGCCCTCTTCGGCGAATGACAACCAAATCGCGCAATCCCGCCAGCAACACCAGACCATACTCGGCGGCCTTCACCCACCAAGGCAGATGCAGCAACGACAACACCCCGGCCACATTGAAATTAATACCCGTCAGGTAGGAGAGCAGGACGGCATAAGAAGCACTCCAACTCCACCAGCGCGGGTAAATCACGGCAAAGGGCAGCAGCCAGATTAAATACCAGGCATTGACCACAGGTGCCAACAGGAAAAAAACACCGAACAACAAGTCACCCCGGGGTAGTTGCCACTCCGACCGGGTATGTCGCCAGAACAGAACGAAGTAGAAACAGCAGAAAATCAGCCCCAAAATAATTTTACTCTCAAGGGGGTCAAACCAGTTACGCGTCAGGGCATAGACGGAACTGTTGAACTGCCAGTCTCTGGCAAATACCCACAGGCCAGCCAAGTCAGTAGATCCATACCAGACAAAGGGCATATAAAGCGCTGCCAGTGCCATCACGAAAAGCAACCAGCTCTGCCATGGCATTCGCCATAAAACAAACGGTACCAGTAGCAGGGCAAATATTTTGGCACCAACACTGAGGGCAAGGGCGACTGCAGCGCCTATTAACCAATGCCGTTGCCGGCAATAGAGTGCAGCCATCAGAAAAAACACCCCGAGGCCATCTGGATGCACCGTAAATGCCAGTTCCTTAATAACCAGAGGAGACCAGGCATAGAGCAGCACCCATCTCGGTTTGGCCATCCTCAAAAGCAGTGCAATCAATGCCAGGTCCACCACAGAATATAACCACTGCAAAGGCCAAACCTCGGCAGGGGCAATCAGGTGTGAGAGCAAAAAACTGTATTCGAGGGTCGGACCATAAATGGTCGCAACCTGGGGATAATTAACCTGCGCCAGGATATTGATAAATGTCTGGGGAATGGATGTATCGCCAAAAAATACCGATGGTGGTACCCCGTAGGGAGAACCGTTATCAAAAAAGCGGTAGCCATCCCACAAGTAGCGATAAAAATCATCTTCCAGCAGTGGAACCCCCATACAACCAGCCAGCCGGAAAATGACCGCCCAAAAAAGCAATTGCATCGCGGAAACGCTGGGGACAAAGTGACAGGCCAGAATGGACAACACAAAGCCTGTGCCCAACAAGCCATAAAAATACCAGGGCGACAGCCACTGGGGGTTTAATGAGAACCAGGCCAGCCAACCGTAAACCACGCTGCAAACCAGCCCCAAGGCATGAATAGGTGAAACCTTTCGCGTGTCTACAGCGTCACCAAGCCTGTTGGCAATACTCGAAAGCAAAGCAGTTTTCATGGTCTCGAGTTTCCCACCCCGGATAGAAAATAGCGAACGTTTTACAGGATCAGCACTCTATCCCTACTACAACCTATTATTTACCCGCTTGCAGGAGACACTGAATGAGCTCAAGCACTACCAGAATAGCGACCCTGTTTTTTTTACTGAGCCTAATGAGTCCCCTGTCCCATGGGTCCATCAACCTGCCACTGGACCCGGAACATAACCCTTACCTGATAGGCAAACACACTTATCACAGCAAGCTCGCTTGTGACGGCTGCCCCCTCGCCGACACCATTCTGGATGCACAGGCGGCAACGGCGCTGATTCCGCGCCTGGAAAGCGAAAAACAGTTTCAGGACACTCTTACCTCTGAGGAACGGCAAGCGGTGAGTATTTACTTGAAGACTCTGTTTCGACTGAATTAATCAGCCGGAGTCACTGGTATGCGCCCTCAAATAGCCGTCATTATTCCAGCCAGAGATGAAGAACAAGCCATTGGCAAGGTGGTGAAATCGCTAACACAAACCCGCGACAAAACTGGCACACCCTTGTTCGACACGATTATGGTCTGTGACAACGGCTCCCAGGACAACACAGCCCAGTGCGCCCTGCAGGCGGGTGCATCGGTGGTTTATCAGCACACACCCGGCTATGGACTGGCCTGCCTCACGGCCATCGCCCAGTTAAAAGATTTTGATATCTTGCTTTTTATGGATGGCGATAATGCCTTTAGGGCTGAGCAAGCCATTCCACTGGTCGAAGCTATCTCACGAGGTGCGGATGTGGCCATCGGTTCCAGAGTACTGGGCAAAACCGCGCCCGGTGCCCTCACCTTCCCACAGCGGGCCGGCAATCGCCTGGCAAGTTTACTGATCCGTCATCTCTGGGGAACTAACGTTACAGACCTCGGCCCCTTGCGGGCCATCAGTCGGCAGGCCTATGACCGTCTCGATATGCAAGACACGCGTTTTGGCTGGACTGTGGAAATGCAGGTCAAGGCGGTACAACAGGGCATGTGCGTGGAAGAATATCCGGTAGACACCTACCGGCGTATTGGCCGCTCCAAGATTAGCGGCACCATCAAGGGGACCATTGGAGCCTCGGTAGGTATCTTATCGACCATAGCCAGATTGTGGTGGCAGCAAGATCAACGCCAATGGCATATACGGCGCCGTAACGTCAGGAATGCGCCCGTCACGGTTACGGGAGAACATCGCCCATGAAACCGTTCAGTGCCCCGGCTTTCTTACTACTGGTTTTACTAGTGCTATCCAGCGGCAACGTCCTGGCCGCACCTTCCAGCAAGCCCCTGGATTTCTGGAATCACAGTAATGAATCAAATCTGACGACCGTAGACCACAGTACATGGCAGGGGTTATTAAACCGCAATGTGATCGATCAGCACCCTTCCGGTATCAACCGTTTTAACTACGCGGAGATTTCCGAGACGGATAAACGGCTACTCAGCAGTTACCTGGAACAGATGCAGGCGATCGATCCCAGGGAATTGAGCCGGGCGCAACAAAAAGCCTATTGGATCAACCTCTACAACGCCCTGACCATCAATCTGGTTATCAGCCACTATCCCGTTGAATCGATTACCAAGCTGGGTGACAGTCTATTCAGCTTTGGGCCTTGGGACGACGAAATCAGCCAAATAGCCGGAGAGTCATTATCACTGAATGACATCGAGCACCGTATTCTTCGCCCCCTGTTTCCCGACAATCGCATTCACTACGCCGTCAACTGCGCCAGCCTGGGTTGCCCAAACCTCGCCAAACAGGCCTACACCGCTGAACACCTCGAAGAACAATTGGAGAAAGCCGCCCGCGACTATATTAACCACCCGCGCGGTGTCGATTTCAAAGAAGGTGTCTTGTGGGTCTCCAGTATCTACGACTGGTATCGGGATGATTTTGGCGGCAGTGACCGGGCCTTGCTTCGCCATTTGGTGCAATACGCAGCACCGTCTCTGGCAGAAAAACTGGGCGGTTATGAGGGCAGGATCAAAGATCACTACGACTGGGCACTGAACAGCCCCTGATTATGTAAACAAAAGGAACGTATTCATGAAGAAAGCTATCTCGCTAGTGGTATTCCTGTCCTGCCTGAGCCAGCTCTGTTATGGCGTGACGGAAGAAGAACGAAAGGCTAACTGGGACAAGCTGCGAGAAATAAAAAGCCAAACTTCCCTGGTACTACACCCCCAAAAAGGGGAAATGACACGGGGCCCCAATATAGTCGAACCCGGTGATGATCTTTCCAGTCATTTCTCGGAAGTTTACCTGTTGAGAATTGTCGACCCCCAGGATAATGAATTCTACAAAATACACATTACCGCTCTGCATCGAGGAGACCAGTGGATGAACTACAAACTGGCCGCCCGTAAAACGGGGTCCGGATTAAAGCTCTCAGCACTCTCACGAGAGGAGCGAACTGACAGTGAAGGCAACACCATGCGCGAAGAGCAGCTCGAACTCGCCATCAGTTTTCTGGATCTTGCCAACAACATTGGTGGCCGTGGGCTCGATATTCTATTGCTCGGCGAAACCCGACAGGAAATTCATATTTCCAGTTTGTACCTGTTAGCCATGATGCAGAGCATTTGATGATCGCCTTGACCCAGCCAACCTATTTCTCTTGTTTACAAACCACCTTGGCTGACAACACAAACGTCAAACCGGGGACTTACCCCGTCGCCAAATTCAACAATACCCGGTGACAATCAACAAAAAAGGCCCGCAATGGCGGGCCTTTTTTGTTGGTAAAGTACCGTGAAGTTAACCCCTGAGGGCACCCAATATCTTATCCACTGTCTCCTTGGCGTCACCAAACAACATACGGGCGTTCTCCTTGAAGAACAGTGGGTTTTCCACGCCAGAATAACCGGTAGCCATACCGCGCTTAAGGATCACCACCTGACGAGACTTCCACACTTCCAGTACCGGCATACCGGCAATGGGGCTGCCCGGGTCTTCTGAAGCCGCCGGGTTAACCGTGTCGTTGGCACCGATCACCAGCACCACGTCGGTCTGCGGGAAGTCGTCATTGATTTCATCCATTTCCAGCACGATGTCATAGGGCACATGGGCTTCAGCAAGAAGCACGTTCATGTGCCCCGGTAAACGACCCGCCACCGGGTGGATACCAAAGCGCACATTGATGCCCTTGTCACGCAGGAACTTGGTGATATCTCCCACCGCGTTCTGGGCCTGAGCCACCGCCATGCCATAACCGGGCACGATGATGACTGAATCGGAGTTCAGCAGCTCCTCGGCCAGTTCATCCACAGAGGTTTCCTGGATGGTTTGATCTCCCAAGTCCGCAGAAGAACTGCTGCTGGTCTGGCCAAAGCCACCGAGAATCACGCTGACAAACGAGCGGTTCATGGCACGGCACATGATGTAACTGAGGATGGCACCACTACTACCCACCAGCGCACCGGTGACAATCAGCAGATCATTGCCAAGCATGAAACCAATAGCTGCCGCGGCCCAACCGGAGTAACTGTTGAGCATTGAAACCACCACTGGCATATCGGCACCGCCAATAGCCATGATCAGGTGAACCCCCAGGACCGACGCAATGGCTGTCATCAGGATCAGAGCAAAGATCCCCGCCGCCTTGCTCTCAGCACCGACGAACATAATACCCAACACGATCGTCACCAGCAGCGCAGCCAGATTCATATAGTGGCGTCCCGGAAGGGTGAGCGCCTTGCTGGGAATTCTGGCATCGAGCTTACCGCAGGCAATCAGCGATCCAGTAAAGGTGACGGCGCCAATAAAGATGCCCAGGTATATCTCGATCAGCTTGATCGTGTGCTCGGCACCGTGGGTAACAATCAACGGCTCGATATAACCTGAAAAACCCACCAGCACGGCGGCCAGACCCACAAAGCTGTGCAGCAGTGCCACCAGTTGGGGCATCTGCGTCATTTCCACTTTGTTGGCGAGCATTAGGCCGATGCCGCTACCAATGAGAATTGCCAAAACGATACTGACAATGCCACTGCCACCAAAGCTGGCAATGGTCACGATGATAGCGATGAAAATTCCCGCCACACCGTAGTAGTTACCCTTTCGGGCGGTTTCCTGATGGCTTAGGCCGCCAAGACTGAGAATAAACAAAATGCTGGCCACAACGTAGGCCACACTAACTATTCCATAACTCATGGTGTGACCCCCTTATTTGCGGAACATTTTCAGCATGCGATGGGTGACTCGGAAGCCCCCCGCAATGTTAATAGTGGCGATGAGCACAGCCACAAAGGCCATTATGCCCACTGCAGCTCCTTCAGCCCGAGCCAGGTGCAACAGCGCCCCGATCACGATAATGCCACTGATGGCATTGGTGACACTCATCAGCGGTGTGTGCAGTGAAGCCGTGACGTTCCAGATCACCTGCCAACCGATAAAACAGGCCAGCACAAACACGGTAAAGTGGGTAAGGAAGCTTTCCGGCGCATAAGCACCAACGCCGAGCAGTGCCAATGCCGTGACAGAAAACAGTGCGATCTTGCCACCCCACTTACGCAGCGGCGAGGGTGCGACGGCAGCCTTACCAGCCGGTGATGGCTCTTCGGTACTGGGTTTGGGCGCAGCAACCGACACTTCAACCTTAGGTGGTGGCCAGGTAATAGAACCGTCATTCACCACGGTCAATCCGCGGATCACAGTATCTTCCATATCAACCACTGGCTGACCATCTTTCTCAGGTGTCAGGTCAGTCACCAAGTGGACCAGATTACTGGCATAGAGATCACTGGATACCTTAGCCATGCGGCTGGGCAGGTCGGTGTAACCGATGATGGAGACATCGTGCTTCACAGCAACCACGCCGGGTTCGGTCAACTCACAGTTACCACCCCGTTCGGAGGCGAGGTCGACGATAACGCTGCCGGGCTTCATGGATTCAACCATCTCCGCCGTAATCAGCTTGGGTGCGGGGCGGCCGGGAATCAGTGCAGTGGTGATGATGATATCCACCTCTTTGGCCTGTTCCGCAAAGAGTGCCATTTCCGCCTGGATGAACTCGTCGCTCATTTGCTTGGCGTAACCGCCACCGCCGCTGCCATCCTCGTCACCGAAATCCAGCTCCAGGAACTCGGCACCCATACTTTCCACCTGTTCTTTAACTTCTAGGCGGGTATCAAAGGCACGCACGATAGCGCCCATACTGTTGGCGGTACCAATGGCCGCCAGACCGGCGACGCCGGCACCAATAATCATGATCTTGGCAGGGGGTACCTTGCCAGCAGCAGTGACCTGACCGGTAAAGAACCGGCCGAAATGATTGGCTGCTTCAATAACTGCCCGATAGCCAGCAATGTTGGCCATGGCGCTCAGGGCATCCATTTTCTGGGCACGACTAATACGGGGCAAACTGTCGATAGCAAATGCCGTCACGCCCTTTTCAGCCAACTTGTCGAGTAATTCAGGGTTCTGGGCGGGCCAGATATAACAGGCCAGAGACGCCCCCTGTTTCATCATGTCGACTTCGTGACGACCTAACTGTGAATTGTCCATGGGAGCACGTACTTTCAACACAAAGTCCGCTTGTCCCCAGAGGGAGGGAGCATCCACCGCAATGGCGGCGCCGGCGTTCACATAAGCCTCGTCGTCGTAGTGGGCAGGATCACCAGCCCCCGACTGAATCAATACCTCATAGCCCAGCTTGATGAGCTTTTGTACCGAGGCCGGTGTAGCGGCAACACGCCGCTCGTCCGGAAAAATTTCCTTCGGGATACCTATTGTTATCATCAGCATTCTCTCCAAACCTGATCTCGGGTCAGGTGCATAGTCCATAAATGTAAACACGCAAAGCGGGTTCGCCTAACTTGTGACTATCCAGCCGGAAAAACATGACTGTGCCGTAACTAAAGCACTGAATACTTTAGAAAACCAGCATATTGTCCGTTTTTAAATAGTAAAAGTGTTGCTGCTCCTACAACCGCTTTGAATGTTACGCCATACACAGGCAGCGTAAATCATTCTTTTATAGGATAGTTTTATGAGATATATAAGAAATTATGATGAGTTACGAAATCGCATAAGCCATCTTTTACAAACCATTTACAAAATCGCCCTTAAGCACTGCTTTGACGTTACTGATAAAGAAGGTATGACATCCAGGCTCTGTCAAAAGCACCTTACTGACATCCCCTCAAAAACGCCCACTTCGCTAAGGGGCGGCACCTTATCATGCTCACCCACATTTACCACCCGTAGCGAGAAAAAATCAGCGGCTGAAGAGTTTTTTAAGTAGCGCTGTAGTCTGTTTGGCTGGGTCCTGCCGAATGGCCGCCTCTTCCTGAGCCAGATAATGAAAAATACCAGCCATGCCTTTTTCAATGGTGTAATCGGTAAGATCGGTTTTCAGGTCCGGCACAAATGGCAGGGTTTTGTACTTACCGGCAATACTGTCATAAACCTGCACGGCACCCACCTGACTGAGACTGTCGGCAATCACCGGACGCATTGCCTCCCCCAGGGGACCACTCATTTTATCTCGAAAGTACTGAGTGGCGGCATCTTCCGATCCATTGTAGATATTGCGGGCGTCCTCAATCGTCATCTCGCTGATAGCATCCAGAAACAGTGTCTTGGCCTTTGGCGTCGCGGCTTCGGCAGCTCGGTTCAGCCGGGTTTCCAATTCCACCAGACTGGCGCCCATACCAACCTTCTCCAGCACAGCCTTGGCCTGCTGGATTTGTGCAGGCAACGGAATATGAATCTGCTCGTCTGCCAAAAACCCATCGTTGGCCCCGAGCTGTGATACCACCTTGCCGGTACCCACCTTGAGGGCGTCCTTGAGTCCCGCAGCAATTTCCTCTACCGACAGGTTATTCAGGGCAGGAGTAGAAGTCTCTGTAGATGTGCCCGTGGCACTTTCCAGCAACTGACGACCACTCTCCCACCAGCTGGCAGCGTTGACGGCAAAAGGCAAAGACATTAGCAACAGGGCGGTGAAGGGAATCCTGGACTTCATGGGAACGACTCTCTGATCCTGAGAATTAGGCGGACAAGATTAACACGCCTACACCATCAGAGTTAATGCATATTGTGTCAACAGTTCGTGAGCCCAAGCCAGCGACTCAGGGACGGGATATGCTTCAGCAGCAGTTGTTCCAACAACCACAGGAACAATAGCGATGCCGCTAACAGCGGCAGGAAAGCCGCCAATACCAACAGGAGAACAGCGACACCTCTGGCGCTGTTCGGTACAGGTGGCGGAGCACCGAGTCCTTCTTGGGGGCGACGCTTTTGCCACATCACTAGGCCACTGACACTCAGTAACACCAGGCCAGCGGCGGTCAGCACTCCCAACAGCTGGTTAAACCAACCGAACAGTTGTCCTTCATGGGCGGCCACGCCGATACCTATCAGCCGGTCCAACCAGGGCCGCTCGGCAAAACTCTGCACTCGCACCACCTCACCGGATACGACACCTAGCCAGGCATCGGCCCTGAGGGGACGATTCTGGGACTGGGATGAAACTTTCCACAATTCAGGATTATTCCGGTCTGGCGACAGCAAGACCGGCGGTGCAAAGTACAGGGAGGTCGCTGTTGCTAGCAGGGGTTCACTGAGGTCTATACGGACCGATGTCATCTCAGCGCCGTGGTGATGCTCCTGGGCGCGACTCAGGGTCCAGTCCTGTTGGACTGGCGGCTCACCCCACTGGCGCAGCTCCTTGAAGGCCGTACCCCACACCAGCGTCCAGGGCAAGCCGCTGATCAGCAGGAACAAAGTAAATGTCGACAGCCAGATGCCAGTCACCGCGTGCAGGTCACGCCAGAACAGACGGCTTCCCTGACCAAGACGCGGGTAGAGCACGCCCGCCAGGCCGCGGGCGTTGCGCGGCCACCAAAGATACAGCCCGGTCAGCACCAGTACAATGGCCCAGCAACCAGCCAATTCCACCAGCACCGAACCGACATTACCGGCCAGCAGTTCACCGTGGAAGGTGCGCACCTGGCGCACAAACTGCGCTTCCGCGTAAACGCTGTACAGCAGGTCCAGGCTATAAGGGTGGACATACACCAGACGCTGCTGACCCTGGTCGAGCACACTGATAACCACCGCTTCGTCGTCGCGCTGCGGCAATTGGTAGTTGATGAAAGCACTGCCCGGGTATGCTTCCAGGGCAGCGGCGATCTGGGCATTGGCGCTACTGCGCTCACCGCCCACTTCAAGCTGTTGATAGGGGCGGTTGGCCAATGCATCCAGTTGCGGCTTGAACAGGTAAATTGCCCCGGAAACTGACAGAGTCAGTACAAAGGGGATACAGAACAAACCGGCATAAAAATGCCAGCGCCAGAGAGTTCGGTAAAACTCCATACCTCACTTACCCCCGGGTTTAAACCGCCGAGCATTCAACTTGCCCACTCCGCTGTTTGCATTGTCTTTTCCGGCAGGTTACTCATGGAGCAGCCTCATCTCAGAGATCGTAGGAAACGTTGAAATACAGGGTGCGCGCCGGCCAGGGGTGCGCCACGTAGGCGGTCTCATCACTGACGTTATCTACACCCAGACTGACGGTCAGGTGCTGATCCCAGCGGTAACTGGTTTTCAGCCCCAGCATCAGGTAGCGGTCCTGGGCACCGTAGACCCGGTCCGCATCATCGCTGTTATCCAGTTGCCCATAACTGTCGCTGGCATACTGCAGGCTACCGCCAACATCCCAGCGATGGGTCATGTGATAGGTGGTGAGTAGATTGCCGCGCCATTTCGGCATGCGCGGGAACTCGTTGCCGACAATAGAGGGATCGGGATCGTTCTCGACGATCTCCGCGTCGGTCCAGGCCATGTTGAAACGCACGTCCAGTTTCGGCAGCAGGAAGTCGCTGGCATTGACCACCAACTCGGCGCCGCGGGTTCGCACCTCGTCCACCGGCACAAAGGTGCGGATCGAAGAACCGCCGGGCAAAATAGTGGACTGGGATTCGATCACGTCCTCGATGTTTTCCCAGAACAGGTTAAGGCGCACATAACCCTGGTCAATCGCACGCTCGATCATGAAGTTGTGGAACAGCCCGTCTTCCGGCTGCAGGCCGGGATTGGCCTCGCTGACCGCATTGTAGGCCTGGTACTGGCTGAACAGCTCCTCGACGATGGGAAAGCGGTAGGCCTTGGCGACGGAGTAGCGGAAGGTCCACTGCTCATCCGGGCTGAAGCCGAGGGAGAATTTCGGTGAGAACTTGTGCTCGGAACGGCCGGGCACTTTGACCACATCCAGCCCCGGGGTCAGGGCATCGTCGTCGGAATAGTAGCCATCGCTGCTTTCCCAGGACTCGTAACGGCCACCCAGGGAGGTGGACCAGTGCTCGTCGATATCCCAGTTAAGCTGCAAGAAAGCGGCGGCGATGTCAGTCTCCCCGCCACTGCGGCTAGCTGCGGTGGTTTTGTCTCCAGCCAAGTAATTATCGGAATCGTATACAGTGGTGTTGAGCTCATAAGTTTCGTAGCGCAGGCCGGCGACCCACTGCATGCCGTCGAAGCCGAACTCATCCAAAGTGAACTTGATATCGGCGGTCTGCCAACCAGTATCATCGTAGTCCAGTACTTGGCCTGCCGGACTATAGTCTGGGTGCGCTGGATTCAGGGCCGAACTGCGGGTTTCATCCTCAACAATAGAGAATTGGCTGATATTGGCTTCGACCGCCAGGTTGTCAGCGAGATCGCCTTTAAGGCGCAACCCCACGGAGAGGCTGCGGCGCTCCTGCTCACTGACATTGAGACGACTGCCGGGCACAGAAAACTGTTGCCCATTTTGCACCACATCGCCGCCCCACACAGTGTTGCCATCCGCATCGCGCAGGTAGCTGTTGGCGGAGTCGGTGTCGGACTGGCGATCCTCATAGGCCAGGTTGAGCAGTGCGGACCAGTCGCCGAAATCGTATCCAGCCTTGAACTTGTAGTTATGAGTGGTGGTTTCGACGATACCGGTATCGCCGAAATACAACCGATCCGTACCGCGGTAGTCCTCACCAGCGATGGCGCCACTCACCGCGGTCGGGCTTAGGGCGCTGCTGGAGCCACCGTAATAAAAGGACTGGGGCTGGGAGTCGTTCTCCAAGCGGTTGTAGGAGAAGTAAACACTGAGATCACCGATCTTGTCTCCGTAGGAGATAAAGCCCTTGTGCCCTTCCACGTCATCGTCAAATCCGTATTCGTCAAAGGACTGACTGAAAGAAGACCAATCGACGTGAAATTCCCGCTGCTGGGGGATGGCCGTCTCAATCAGCACCACGCCACCCATCGAATTGCCGCTGTATTCGGCAGAAAATGGCCCATAAACCACTTCCACCTGCGCAATTTCACTGGCGGAGACCATGGTCCAGCGGGGCGCACCGTTCCAGCGGGATTCCAGGAAGTAATGCAGGGGCACACCATCGGCGAACACCATGGAGCGGCTGGTCTGGAACATGTTAGAACCACGAATGCCCAGGGTACCGTTGGAATCACCGATAAAGCGACGGCGGATCACCAGGCTCGGCTCGTACTTGACCAGGTCCTCGGTGGTCGCGACGTTAATACTAGCCATATCTTCCTGGGTGAGGACACTGGTAGGACTGGTATAACCTGCCTGACGACTGGTGAGCTGCTTACCCCAGATTTTGACTTCATCGAGCATTACAGCGTCTTCCAGCGCCACCCCGTCGTCGGCATCGGCGCACACCGCAAATGTCGCCAGGCCCGCAACAGCAGCTACTACCAGGCCATATCGTTTTGTTGACCCCATGATTCTCCCCAAATGTCACTTCCCAATTTGGGGTGCATAATTGGTAATCATTACTATTCAGTCAATGTGGCAAATTGTCGCAGGGAGGAGGAAACGATTAGTCTGTAGGTGGTGTCATTAAGGAAAGCGAGCCTAAGGCCGTTCAACTCCGTACGGAGTTTCAAGCTTGAGACGCCATTCACCCCGTCTGTTGTAAACCCAGCCCTGCAGCTCAATGACCTGCCCTTTATAGGATTCATACCTATTGCGATCAAAGCGATGCCAATGCTCAGGATAGGTAATGGCAGCCAGTCGATTATCCAGTACAAGACGCCAGCTCTTCTTGCCCATCGTTATTTCGGTCACCTTGCCCTGCACCCGTTGAAATCCGCCAGTGGCAATACCTGAGGCGGACACCGGTGCAATCCCGGCGGCACTCCACAAACCAAGCTCGGCGAAACGGGCTCGCGCTTCGGCACTGGCGAGACATTCCGCCTGGGTCAGATTTGGCGGAACGGCCACATGATAGGCAAGCCCCTGCTCCAGCAGCTGTTGCTCAAGACTTTCACCCCGAGTATTAAACACGTGTGCCAGCGTGCGTCCGTATCGATCTTTGGCCTGCTTGTCGACAGATATCATGACCTGTCCTGAATGGCGGACAAACTCCTCAACCAAACGGGTAGCTGCTTTTGCCAGTGGTTGATCCGGCCTGCCATCACGCCCCATTTCGGTGGCGTTGACACCGATCAGTCGCAGCTTGCGACCATCGTCAAGTTTCAGGGTATCGCCGTCGTAGACGTGATAGACGGAAACAGGCTCAAGGGGGCCAACGGGTTCACAGGTTATCCCGGCCCAAGCCGATCCAAAAAATACGAAAGGAAGTAAAGCGAAAAAACATACAACAAAAAACGCGCTTCGGGCTTTAGCCGGAAGCGCGTTTTGGCCGCCTCGAAAGGCCAGCTGCATAAACTTATTTCTTGGCGGAACGACCAGCGAAACGCTTGTTGAAGCGGTCGATACGACCACCGGTATCAACAACTTTCTGCTTGCCGGTGTAGAAGGGATGGCACTGGGAGCAAACATCCACGTGGATGCTGTCACTCAGGGTGGAGCCAACTTCAATAACGTTGCCACAACTGCAAGTTGCAGACAACGTGCCATAATTCGGGTGAATTTCTGCTTTCATTTTCTCTTAGCCTCTGTATCTTGCACACCGCAACCCGATCTCTGTTCAACCCGAATCTCCTGTCTGGGATCAGTATGCACATCTGGTACACTGCAGATCTCGGTCAGGTTTTAGCTGATTGCCAATGCGTTCAGCCATTCGGGATGCCTTTCAATTATGCCGGGCACCGCATGCCGCCTTAACGGAGCGCGAATACTACCAGAAAACAGTCCCCTTTCAAGGTTTTAGCATAAAAACACTGCGATGACAGATCCCGCCATTCTCCGCATTGCCATTCCCTCTCCATTGCGGCGGCTGTTTGATTACCTCTACCCTGCCGAACTTGGCCCATTACCAGAAGCGGGCTGCCGCGTACTGGTCCCTTTTGGGCGCCGCCAACTGGTTGGCATTGTCATTGGTCAGGCAAGCAGCAGTGAAGTACCAACAGATAAATTAAAGGCCATAGCAGCGTTGCTGGATGCCGAGCCCCTGCTATCTCAAAATCTTCTGGAGCTGGGATCATGGGCCGCCAGTTACTATCAGCACCCGATCGGCGATGCACTCAGTTCACTGTTACCTGTGCTGCTGCGCCGCGGAGAACCACTGCCTAGCAATGCAGAACCGGCATGGCAACTGACGACTCACGGGAAAGGTTTACCTGAATCGGCACTATCAAGAGCCCCGCGACAACAGCAGGTGTTACAGCAACTGCAACTTCGCTCTGCCAGCCGCAGTCTCTTTCAGCAACTGGGCATCAGTACCACCATATTGCGGCAGCTGGAGCAGAAAGGTTTGATTGAACAGATTGAGTTGGCACCAGAAGCCAGCGTTGATCATTCAAACTTGCTGGCGGAACCTTCCCTGCCCCTTTACCCGGAACAACAACTAGCCCTGGAACAGATTCAACTGTCTGGTTTTCACAGCTACCTGCTGGATGGCACAACCGGAAGCGGCAAAACCGAGGTTTACCTGCAGCTGATTGAACAGGTGGTGCGAAACGGTCGCCAGGCGCTGGTCATGATTCCTGAGATCAGCCTGACACCTCAGACCTTACAGCGCTTTACCTCAAGATTTAATTGTCCTGTCGCCGTAATTCATTCCGGACTCACAAGCAGAGAACGGGCACTGGCCTGGGACCAGGCCAGAACCGGACGGGCAGCCATTGTCCTTGGCACCCGCTCCGCCATTTTTACGCCACTGAAAAACCCCGGCCTGTTAATCGTTGACGAGGAACATGACAGTTCTTTCAAGCAACAGGAAGGGTTTCGCTATTCGGCCCGCGATCTGGCAGTGTTGCGCGCCCAGTCAGAACAGATACCCCTCATACTGGGCTCGGCCACGCCATCCCTGGAGTCACTGCACAACTGCCAACAACAGCGATACACTCGCCTGGTATTGTCATCCCGTACCGGCAAGTCACAGCAGCCTGCCTGGCAGACTGTCGATGTTCGTCAGCACCGACTGTCCTCTGGTTTCTCCCGCGAACTGATTGATGCCATGCAAACGCAACTGGATGACGGTAACCAGGTACTGGTCTTCCTGAACCGCCGGGGATTTGCCCCCACGCTCAGCTGCAACCAGTGCGGCTGGATTGCCAACTGTCACCGCTGCGAAGCCCGGCTCACTGTACACCGCCAGATTAATCGCCTGATCTGCCACCACTGTGAATTTCAGCAGACAGTGCCGGCGCGATGCTCCCAATGCCATAGCGTGCAGTTACAGTGTGTGGGCCAGGGCACGGAACGAAGCGAGGAAACCCTGACAGCTCTTTTCCCGGATTTTCCGGTCATTCGGGTTGATCGGGATACTACCCGCCGCAAACAGGCCATGCAGGAAATCGTTGCAAAGATTCACAGCGGCGAGCCCTGTATTTTGGTGGGCACACAAATGCTGGCCAAGGGCCACCATTTCCCCAATGTCACGCTGGTGGCAATACTGGATGCCGACGCCGGACTGTTCAGCGCAGACTTTCGCGCCCCAGAGAAAATGGGCCAGCTAATCACCCAGGTTGCGGGACGGGCTGGGCGAGGAGAAAAGCCCGGCATGGTCATTCTGCAAAGCCAGCACTGTGAGCACCCGTTGATTTCCACCTTGATCCACCAATCCTACAGCGAATTTTGCGAGATGCTGCTAACTGAACGGCGACTGGCCCAGCTGCCACCGTTTCGCTACATGGCATTGCTCCGAGCCGAGGCCCGCAACATGACTGATGCTGAAAACTTCTTAGCCTATGCCCGCCAATTGGCTGAACAGCAGGTTTCACCCAACCCGGACATCAGCTACCTGGGGCCGCTACCCGCACCAATGGAAAAGCGCGGCGGTCGTTTTCGACAGCAGTTCAGTATCACCTGCCGCGAAAGACCCCGGCTCCAGCAGTTGATGAGCTGGCTTTGCCCACAACTTGAAGCGTCCTCTCTGGGGAAAAAAGTGCGCTGGTCGGTAGATATCGACCCACAGGATATGAGCTGATAACAGCATTTAATTGGAAGCGCTGGCGGCCACTGTGAGTTAATCCTACAATGGCGCCCAGCACAGGAGTAGTGTCACACCCATGACCCGGGATTACGCCAAAAAAGCCTCACAAAAAAATCATAAACGCCCCAGCGCAAGAAAAAGTCGCGCCACAAAACAGGGAGCGCCAGGATGGCTCTGGTTGCTGGCCGGTATTCTTCTGGGGGGACTGATAGTGATGCTCTATCAACTCGCCAATACCGAAGATGGTGACAACCAACCTGCATCTCAACCAACCAAACCGCAACAACAGACGCAAGAGGAACCGAACGGCAAGCCACGCTTCGACTTCTATACGCTGCTAAGAGAAACCGAGGTCATTGTTCCGGACAATCCCGCCCCTGCCAACCACTCTGGAAGCGAAGCAGTTCCGGAACCTAAAGTCACCGCCAATGAGGTGTTCCTGTTGCAGGTTGGATCATTCAAAAGCAACGCGGATGCGGACAGTCTTAGGGCTCGTTTACTGTTATTGAATCTCAGCACCAGCATTGAAATGGTGAGCCCGAGAAAAGGTGAGACCTGGCATCGGGTGCTGGTCGGTCCCTTCACCAATCACTCCGATGTGACGGAAGCCCGCAATCGCCTAGCGAGCAACGGAATTGATTCGCTGTTGTTGAAACGCAAAGAATAATCAGACCCAGCTTTCCGGGGAATCGACACCAGAAAAGCGAACGTTCTAACCGCGAAATTTTCGTCCCTTGTGGTGTCGCTCCAGGTTTTCGATACGCTTTTTTTCGCTTTTGCGCAACATCACATAGGTGGCACCCGTGCCGCCATGCTGGGGCTGGGCGCTGTGGAATGCCAATACCTCTTCGAACTGCTGCAACCACTGATTAGTACAGCTTTTTAACAGCGCCGGTTTTTCGCGATTCTCACCACGACCATGGGTGATCAGGGCACAGCGAATTTCATGTTTAACGCAGTCCCGAATGAACTGGTACATCTGCTGCCTTGCCTGCTCAACGGTTAATCGGTGCAGGTCCAGCCTAGAATCAATGGTGTATTTGCCCAGTCGCAGGTTTTTGTAAACACCGTTTTGAACTCCCTCGCGCTTGAATGCCAGTACATCCCTGGGCTTGACCATGGGGATATAGGCTTCGGAGGTCAGGCCATCCGCATCCTGCGCAATTTCCTGTTGCGCAGCCTTGCGCCGCACAACCAATCCCGGCGATTGCTCCCTGACCTTGTTCAACAGCACGCGATCCGAAGGCTTTGAAAGGGGCATCACATCGCCCATCTCCTGCCGGAATAAATGATTATCGTCGTCGCTCACTGCCAGACACTCGTAAAGTTACTAAAGGCTCGGGCAGGCAATTATAGCCCTGGCAGCACTCAGGCTGCATCTGTATGGATTTGGGCGCTATCCATGAATCTGGACCTGGCCAGCTCATCGGCCACATCACTGGTCGCAGCTCCGGTTACCTTTGACCGCTGAAAGATTTCAGGCAAGGTTTTAGCTGCCATCTCGTCGATATGGCGTAGCACTTCCTGGCGGTCAGCACCGAAATACTGATAGTAGACGTCGATTAATCCCCCAGCATTGATGACGTAGTCCGGCACATAGAGGATACCCGCCGTCTGCAAGCGCTGGCCGTCCTCCGCAGTCGATAACTGGTTGTTGGCTGAACCGGCAACCACCGGTGCAGCCAGTTCGCGAAGGCTAGTTTCATTAATCACCGCCCCCATGGCACATGGTGAAAACACTTCCGCCGGCTGACGCAGAATATCTTCCGGCAACACTGGAATCACACCCAGGTCGGCAACTGCCTTTTTCAGGTTATCTGTGAAGATATCCGCAGCATAGACTCGCGCACCGGCAGCGCTGAGCAGTCGAGCCAGTTCGTAGCCGACTTTCCCCACTCCCTGAATAGCGACACGAATACCCGCCAGCGTATCCCAGCCCAACTGGAAGCGCACAGCCTGCTCAATACCGCGAAATACACCGTAAGCGGTATAGGGAGAGGGGTCACCACTGACACCGGCAACATGCTCGAAACCGGTGGCATAGCGTGTTTCAGTCGCCATCATTGCCACGTCCTGCTCACCAATGCCCACATCCTCTGCCGTCACATATTCGCCGTGTAGGCTTTCCACCAGGCGCCCCATCGCTTTTAACCGCTGAGGGGTTTTATCGCGCAGCGGGTCGCCAATAATCACGGCCTTGCCACCGCCCAGGTTCAACCCGGTAATGGCGGCTTTGTAGGTCATTCCCCGGGACAGCCGAAGCACATCCGCAATTGCTTCATCATCGCTGGCATAGGGCCACATTCGGCAACCCCCCAGAGCACAACCCAGGTTGGTATTGTGAATGGCGATAATTGCCTTCAGGCCACTGCTTGCATCGTGGTGAAAAACCAGTTTTTCGTGGCTGTCATAGTCGGGGTGTTGAAACACACTCATGGTCATTCTCCTGCTGCCGACCGAGCCCCATCAGTCGTACTGTTTCCCGGATCGATAATACGCACGGGATCACTTCGATACCCCGCTAGCAATGCCCGTTCACGCAGCTTGGCGAGCTCAAGATTCTTCGCTTTCACATGGCCAAAGCCGCGTATGCGTTCCGGCAACGAAGCCAGTTCTACGGCCTGTTGATAGTTATCCCAACAAAGCCCTGTTAATAACTGTTCCACCAGTGACCGATAGTCCGCAATCAATTGTCGCTCCATCTTGCGCTCGGCACTGTATGAGAAAGGATCCAGGGATCTGCCACGCAGAAAACGCAGCCTAGCCAACAACCTGAATATCGGCATTATCCAGCCCCCAAACTGGCGTTTGAGGGGTTGCCCGGTGCGGGGATCACTCCGTGCAAAAACAGGGGGCGCGAGATGAAATTTCAGGCTGAAATCGCCTTCAAACTCTTCGTGTAGTTGGCGTTCGAATTCTCCACTGGTAAATAACCTGGCCACTTCGTACTCATCTTTGTAGGCCAGCAATTTGAAATAATTGCTGGCTACGGTGCGAGTCAGCGCCATGTCCTGTTCCTCGCAGCCGGGAAAAGCTGCCCGCTCCGCAGTGCGCACCTGCTCCACTTGCTGGCGATAGTGATCTGCCAGGTTGTGATCCTGATAATCCTCAAGACGCCGGTATCTGTCGTCAATCAGTTCATCCAGCGTGACCGGCGGCGGCGAGGCAGCGTCCTCAACACCGGCCAACGCCATTACGCGATCCGGGTCTACGGCATAGCGACGCCCCCACAGAAAGGCCTTCAGGTTCATATCCACCGCGACATTGTTGAGGGTAATAGCCTGTTCGATAGCCTCTCGGGGTAACGGCACCAGACCCAGTTGCCAGGCATAACCGAGCAACAACATGTTGGCGCTGATAGCATCACCCATTAATCCGGTACCCAGGGCCGTGGCATCCATCAACCAGGTGCGTTCATCACCGGTTTCCTCCTTCAGCACCTGGGCCATCTGCCCGTAGGGAAAAGGCGCATCGGGATTGTGGGTAAATTCCGCCGTTGGGGATTCGTGACTGTTAAGCACTGCCGCGGAGAAGGCACTGTTCACTTTTGACAGGGCTTCCCGGGATGAGGAAACCACCAGGTCGGCACCCAGCAACAGGTGGGCATCGCCCACAGGAATACGCACACCATGAATGTCTGACTGCTGATTAGCGATACGGACATGACTGGTGACCGAGCCGAATTTTTGCGCTAGCCCGGTTTGAGTCAGCACCGAGGTACCTTTGTTATCGATATGAGCCGCCATGCCCAACACAGAACCGACCGTCAGCACCCCCGTCCCGCCAATGCCGGCCACGATGATGTTGTAGGGAATATCAATGGGGCCTATTTCCGGTTCTGGCAAATCGGACCAGGCGACATGATGTTCCAATCCTTGGTGCTTGCGAACACGGCCACCATGAACGGTGACAAAGCTCGGGCAGAAGCCTTTCAGGCAGGAATAGTCCTTGTTACAGGCGGACTGATCGATCATGCGTTTGCGACCCAACGACGTATCCTTGGGAATAATCGACAAACAGTTGGATTTCTCACTGCAATCACCGCAGCCTTCGCAAACCTGCTCATTAATGAACACACGTTTCGGCGGATCATCCATAATCCCTTTTTTGCGGCGACGACGCTTCTCCGCAGCACAGGTCTGCACGTAGATCAGCACACTGGTTCCTTCAACCTCACGCAGTTCTCTCTGGACTCTATCCAACTGATCACGGTGATCAAAACTGAGACCCTCAAAGCGCGGGAAATCACCACCAAACTGCTTAATATCATCCGAAACAACCGCAATGCGCTGCACGCCCTCGCCCCGCAGCTGCTGCACGATGCGGTCAACAGAGAGAATGCCGTCCACCGGCTGACCGCCGGTCATGGCCACCGCGTCGTTATAGAGAATTTTGTAAGTAATGTTGACCCCCGAAGCGACTGCTGCCCGAATGGCCAGCAAGCCGGAGTGGAAATAGGTGCCGTCCCCGAGGTTCTGAAACACATGGGGGGCCTCGGTAAAAGGTGCCTGACCCAGCCACGTTGCCCCCTCACCGCCCATCTGCGTGAAGGTAAATGTTTCCCGATCCATCCACTGCACCATGTAGTGGCAACCGATACCTGCCATAGCCATACTGCCCTCGGGCACCACTGTGGAGGTATTGTGGGGGCAACCGGAGCAATACCAGGGTTTGCGCTCCAGCATGGTCGGTTTGCTGTTCAGCGAACGCTCCTTGGCCTGCAGAAACGCCAGCCGTTTTTCCACCGTGTCACTGGTGTAGAAACGACGAATACGGGACGCAATTACCTGTGCGATTAACGCGGGGGTCAATTCACCGAGATTTGTCACCAGCAGTTCTCGATGCTCATCGTATTCACCCACTACCCGAGGCCGTTTTTCCACCGGCCAGTTGTAGAGCTGCCCGGTGAGCTGGTCCTCAATCACACTGCGCTTCTCTTCGATCACCAGAATTTCTTCAAGTCCATCGGCAAAGGCATGCGTCATGGACGGTTCCAGAGGCCAACTCATACCGACCTTGTAGAGACGCAAACCAATTGCCGCGGCAAGCTGTTCGTCTATACCCAGATCATCCAGTGCCTGAAGGGTATCCAGATAGGATTTTCCGGTGGTAACGATACCCAATCTTGCATTTGGGCTATCCAGCGTGATGCGATTGAGGTTATTGGCCCTAGCGAAAGCCAGTGCGGCGTAAATTTTGTAACGTTGCAGCCGCTTTTCCTGATCAAGCGGGGTATCCGGCCAACGTCCGTGAACGCCATCCGGCGGCAATTCAAAATCCTCGGGTAATACAATGCGGATACGCCCCGGATCTATCTCTGCTGAAATGGCCGCATCACAGTTTTCCGTGATGACTTTCATGCCCACCCAACAGCCACTGTAACGGGACAGCTCCCAACCATAGATGCCCAGATCCAGCACTTCCTGAACACCGGCCGGATTCAGTACCGGACAGGTAGCGCCAATGAACATATGGTCACTCTGGTGCGGCAGGGTTGACGACTTGCAGGCGTGATCATCTCCCACAATCGCCAGAACACCACCATATTTGGAGGTGCCGAAGGCGTTTGCATGCTTGAGTACATCCATGCTGCGGTCTAACCCCGGCCCTTTGCCGTACCACATACCGTAGACCCCGTCATAGCGGGCAGCGGGAAACAGGTTGACCTGCTGACTGCCCCACACCGCTGTCATACCGAGGTCTTCATTGACCCCAGGTTGAAAATGCACATGGTGTTTATCGAGAAAAGGACGGGCTTTCCAAAGCGCCTGATCTAGGCCGCCAAGTGGCGAACCACGGTAGCCGGATATATAGCAGGCGGTGTTCAAGCCACGCTGCTGATCGCGCTGATGTTGCAGGATGGGTAAACGAACCAGTGCTTCAATGCCTGACATGTAAGCCCGGCCCTTGTCGAGCAGATATTTGTCGTTCAGTGAAACATTCACAGACACCTCCTATGCAAGGTCACTGTGCCGAACCAGGGTTTTATTATCTGTTGCGCCAGGGTCTACACCCGACAACGACACTTTTTCCTGATTCTTCGACAAAAAGAATAGGGCATATTTTCGGCAATAGAGTTGCTTTTTTTGCCCATAAAACCTATTTTTAGGAAAAATTCTTCTATTTTATATTTATAAAACAGGATTTTATGTCAAAGCTTGACCAGACTGATATCAACATACTGAAAATACTGCAGACTGACGCCTCACTCAGCGCACAGGATGTGGCGTCGCAGGTAAACCTCTCGACCACTCCCTGCTGGAGACGCATGAGTCGGCTGGAGGAATCGGGCATCGTGCGTAAAAAGGTCGCGCTGCTGGATGCCAACCGGCTGGGGATGCAGATGGTCACGTTTGTCAGTATTTCACTGACGCGTAATGATGAAGATTCACTGGAAGCTTTTGAAGCGCAGGTGCAGCAGTTTCCGGAAATCGTCGAGTGCTATACCGTCACGGGAACCATGGATTATTTTCTGAAAATCATCACCCGCGACATCCAGCATTTTGAGACATTTCTAAGGCAACACCTTGCGCGATTGCCCTTTATCCGGGATCTGCATTCCAATGTTGCCGTTACACAAATCAAATACACCACTGAATTGCCCTTGGACACCCAGTTGTACGCGGACCGGGGAGCCAGACGTGGGTGATGGACTACTGAGAATCATCCAGAGAAAGGTGTGAGGTATCCACATCGCGGTCGGGCACGATGTTTCGCTCTTCTTCCTTCAGCACTTCGCTTCCCGCCTCGGCTATTGTCATGTAAGACGTGTCGATATTGGCCGGGGTGAAGTCCAGGCGCTGTTCCGGGGTCAGTACATCGGCACCCAACGGGGCCAGATCCATGCCACTCTCTGGCAGTGAAGAAGCACCGGCTAGTGGTTCTGGGTTGGCAGTCAGATCTGGGCTGGCAACCGGCATTGTATCCACTGGCTCCGGTGAAGTGTCTTCGCTACTGGTGGCAACAGGACGGATATTCACCACGGCTCCTGCCCTTTGCATACTGGCCTGATAGCGTTCAGCCGTCGATTGATCAAGTCCCCGCTTGATAACCACCGGCCTGCCTGAAAACATGCCGTCAATCCGCTCAGGGTCGGCAGAAAACAATTCGCCAAGCCTCTGTTTGACATCGACGATGGATTGACCGGGTACCACGTCACCCCGGAACACCACCTCGTAACTCATTTCACTCATTGTCGGATGCTTCCCTGTTTAGCCATGGTTATTGCTCATCCAGCGCCGGGTGTAGAAGCCGGTACAGGAAAAGTCTAGCAATTAAACAGCAATGTTACCCCATCAATCCCCACGATCGTGGCCCACCTCTCAAACTGCATCACATCAGCAGAATGGCCAGCCAGGTCAGCAGCACAATAAACATAGCCACCAACACAGCAGCAGACCCCAGATCCTTGGCCCTGCCAGACAAAGCATGGTGCTCCAGGCTGATGCGGTCGATGGCCGCCTCCACCGCAGAATTTAGCAGCTCGACAATCAACACCAGCAATACCGAGCCACAGAGCAACACCAGCTCTATGCCGTTGTCCGCCAACACAAACGCCAGTGGCAGCAGAATAACCGAAAGCCATACCTCCACCCGGAAGGCCTCTTCATGCTCAAAACAGGCTTTCAATCCCCGCCAGGAATGCAGGGCTGCCATGAAAGCCCGACGCTTGATCAGTCCGCGCAGTGCCATGTTCAGCCCTCGCCTCCATTAATACGTTGATCCATTTCCCTTGAGGGCTCCGCTTCCCGGGGACAGCCAACCACTTTGGCAGGAACACCAACCACAGTGGTATGAGCGGGCACGGATTCAAGCACCAGGCTCCCCGCCCCCACTTTGGCACCCTGCCCGACCTCAATATTGCCGAGAATTTTTGCACCGGCGGCGATCAATACACCGCAACGAATTTTCGGGTGGCGATCTCCGGCGAGGGCACCAGTCCCACCCAGGGTTACCGAATGCAGCATGGAAACGTTGTCTTCAACGACGGATGTTTCGCCAATCACCAGCCCGGTGGCGTGATCAATCATGATGCCACCGCCAATTTCTGCCGCCGGATGAATATCCACCCCAAACACTTCGGAAGCACGATTCTGGAGAAACAGTGCCAGTGAACGGCGTTGGCGCCGCCACAACCAATTGGCCACCCGGTGTACCTGCAGGGCATGGAAGCCCTTGAAATAAAGCAGCGGCATGCAGTAATGGTTACAGGCTGGGTCCCGTTCCACGTAGGCACTGAGATCCCGCCGCATCCGATCGCGGGTCTCTGTATCTTCCGTCATGGCTTCAAGCAACACCTGATGAATGCTCAGGTCGGAAAGCACACCATTGCCTAGCTGTTGTGCCAGGGTGTAGGCCAGCGCCTCCACCAGAGAGTGGTGGCTCAGTATTGACGCATAGAAAAAGCTGGCCAGTACCGGTTCCTGGGCTGCCATGTCAGTAACTTCCTGCCGAATGCTTTCCCACAACACATCTGGTGTGTCCTGCTCTGCTGTCAAACTAGCCATGTTTCTCCCGTGGCTGGAGCAAAATAAACCTGTCGAGGATTTCATCAAGATGGGCCAGAACCGTGTCCCTCAACGCCAGCTGGCTATTATCCAAAACTTTGCAGACAAATGCCCGATCCAATTTTGCTTCGAACTGCTCTGCGGTCGGCTGGTAGCTTAAATGCCAGGGCTCCGGCGCTACGCCACCCCTATCCACAGCGTAGGGGCGGCCAAAGCCATATGAGGCAGCATGCTGTTGTAACCATTCTGACAGCGGGGCAAATGGTCCACCCGGGGCGTATTCATCAGGCGTTAACTGCAACGGGTAATTCACTGGCACTGCTGCTTGATCCCAGATATCCATGTCCGTACCCCAGTGATGCCTGGAGCATCCAGGTAATGCAGACCAGCGAAGAATCGCCCAGAGGATCTCTGTCTCGGTCATCTCAGCCGGGTTCAGTGCGTTGCTGTGACGATCCAGTAGCGGACGTTGTCCTGTTGCCTTGGCGTTCCAGATGGCCAGTTGCCTTGGGTAATCCCGGTAGCCACTGGCAATTTGAATATCCAATCCTGCTTTTGCAGCAGCAGCTTGTAACGCACGGAATGGCGTCACCACTGCCGCGTGCAACCTGATGTCGCTATCAACATTGCAGAGATGATCACCGTTTTGTCCGCTCATCATATCAAAGGAAATCGCAGTGGAATTCACGCAGTGCCAACCCTGTGGGTAATGGAGGAAAATAACACCTTAATATGACGAAACGTATTTTGCTATGCTCTAGCCACAACCCAGAAGGAGCGGCTTGTCATGCAACAAGAAATCGAACAAATCCAGGCCATATACAACACCATCGTTGAATTTTTCGTCACCTACAGCTTCCAGTTAGTGGGCGCACTGATCATTTTCCTGATTGGCTCAATTGTCGCCAACAAAGTATCCCGCATGGTACTCGCCCTATGCGAGAAAAAAGAGCTGGATATCACGCTCAGCCGTTTTATTTCCAGCTTTGTGAAAATCATTATTCTCGTGGGCGTCGCCATCATCGCCCTTGGCAAAATAGGCATCAGCGTCACGCCCTTTGTCGCAGCCATCGGTGCTCTATCTCTGGGTGCTGGCTTGGCAGTTCAGGGGCTTCTGTCCAACTACGGTGCAGGTCTCAATATTATTATCACCCGACCTTTTGTGGTGGGAGATACCATCAAGGTGCAGGGGGAGACAGGATTGGTAGATGAGGTGCACCTGGCCTACACCGTACTCAGGGACGAAGATGATGTCAGGATCACTATTCCCAACCGACATATCGTCGGTGAAATTATCCATAACTCTGCTGAAAATATGCTGGCCGAAACCACGGTAGGCGTCAGCTACGATTCCGACCCACAGCAGGTCATCGGGATATTAAAAAAAGTGCTAGAGCAGCAGGGCGTCAGTTCAAACCGCGAACCACTAATTGGCATCGACAATTTTGGCGACAGCAGCATCAATTTCGGAGTCCGCTTCTGGGTGCCGACCCAGAGCTTCCACGAAACCCGTTTTAAAGTGAACAACGCCATCTTTGAAGCATTGGGACAGGCCGGCATCACTATCCCCTTCCCGCAACGGGAAGTGCGCATGCTGGGGGAAAAACACTAGTCTGGCAGGCGCTGTTTACGATGGCGTGGCATCACCATTTGTCAGGGTTTCGGGCTCCAGCCAGGTAATCTGGTGGGGATCGAAGCCTGATGCCAGCGTCGGCTTAACAATCATGAAATAGGGTGACAGATCAAAGTCGCGAGGTGCATACAGGCTATGATGGCGGATATGCAAAAATTCCTGGTAGATTTCTTCCATATCCGTATCAAAGCGCCTCTCTACAGTGACCTCCGGCAAAATCGGATACCGAATTGACTGAAAAGCCTGAGCTATCAAAGATGAACAGATGGCCCTGGTAGGATCACCACTGCCCAGTGCCAACATCCGCCGCCGCCACCGATTGGGTATGGGCGGCGTCTGAATCAGGTAGCGCATCAGGTCGATAATGTTTTTCAGATCGTACTGGTGCCCCAGGCGCTCCAGGGCATAACCCAACAATCGTTGAATTTCGTCGGCATCCAGTTTGACCGGACGGCAGATTCGGGTCTGAAGATGCTGAAAGTGACTCAGGTGAACCAGCCTGACCCCCTCCTGGACATCTGCTTCGACCAGCATGCCCTCCTGTCCTTGGTAATCACCAACGTACAGTGCCGCATGGGACCAGGTCGATTGGGTGAGATATTTGATGGCCAGGCTGAAACGACTGACGCCTTCCACCAGTAAAACGTCACCCGGCTGAATGGTACTAGCAAGAAGGTGTGGACGGCTGGGTACTGTACTTAGATATCGCGGCTCGGACAGCTTGCGTGCCAGCCAGCGACCAATGCGCTCCAATACCACGTCGGGCCTCTCCCGCTATTTAACGCCGTATTTGCCCAGGTCAATGGAGCCGGACTCAACTACGGTGATGGGGAATCGCCACCATCCCAAATTAATACGCGCCTCCAATTCAAATTCCACAGCTTGAGTGGAGTCCTCCATGAAGGCACCGATAATTTTCAGGCCGCTAATGAGGTTTGCTGACGCCGGCACTTTGACCATTGACTGACCGTAAGCGGGCAGCGGACGCAGGCCACCGGAAACGCCACTAATCAGCTTCTGCCCCTGAAGCTTGAGATTGTATGACATACCGGAAATGTTCAACTCGTGAGCCGTGGGGTTGGTCACCTGCAAGGTAATCAGGAAATTCTGTTGAAGTCCCTCATGGGAGCCGGGTTGCACGTTCACTAGATGTACTTCCGGCTTCTGGGACGTGGATAACAGGGCGCAACCAGAGAGCATGCATAGCATCACAAGCCATCCGACCAGTCTGAGTTGGCGCATTCAAACCCCCCTGTTTAATCCGGTTTGCTGTTCAGGCCGATTGGCCAGATTAATAGCCGACATGATTAATGACAACGTTAGTCCACGGATGTTGCCGTAAAAAAACAACTCTCGCCACTTAATTTATGTCACTGTTTGTGTCGCTAAGCCCTAAACCCGAGATCAACGACTGTCCTATCACCTCTGTGAACAACAGTGCGCGTACCAACCTCGCGGTTTTGCTAGAATCTGCCCGCTTGAAAGTGCAATCCAAAATAAAAGTCACCGCGAGCCATTGAATTTTTTGCGGGAGATCGCATCTTATAAGGTGCCAATTGTCGACACCACAACGAGGAGAGTTAGCGTGTTACGAATCGGTTTATTCATAGGCACCAACATTGCCATACTCCTGCTGTTCAGCATCGTGTTCAAGATGCTGGGGCTGGAGCAGTACCTGGCATCCCAGGGTATCTACACCAATCTCGGTGGGTTGCTGATCATGTGCGCCCTATTCGGCTTTGGCGGTTCCTTTGTCTCCCTGCTGATATCCAAGTGGATGGCAAAGATGAGCACTGGTACTCAACTCATCGAGCAGCCCCGCACTCCGGACGAACGCTGGTTGATGGAAACCGTCAGTGATCTGGCCAACAAAGCCGGTATCGGCATGCCGGAAGTGGGCATTTTTCCAGCACAGCAATCGAATGCGTTTGCCACGGGTTGGAACAAGAACAACGCACTGGTAGCTGTCAGCGAAGGCCTTCTGCACCGCTTCGACAAGGAAGAAGTGCGCGCCGTCCTGGCCCATGAAATTGGTCACGTCGCCAACGGCGATATGGTCACCCTGTCCCTGGTGCAGGGTGTGTTAAACACTTTTGTGATGTTCTTTGCCCGTATTCTGGGCTCCATCATTGACAAGGCAGTATTCAAAAATGAACGCGGCTACGGCATCGGTTACTTTGTCACCGTGATGGTATTACAGGTCATACTGGGTATTTTCGCCTCAATGATCGTCATGTGGTTTTCACGCTGGCGGGAATTCCGCGCCGACTCTGCCGGTGCGCATCTGGCCGGCCGCGGTGCGATGATTTCTGCGCTGCAACGCCTGCAGGAAGAAACCCAGGCCCATGTCCCCAACCAGATGCCTGACACACTGACCGCCTTTGGCATCTCCAGTGGCTGGAAACAGCACGCGACTCGCCTGTTCATGTCTCACCCACCACTGGATGAGCGTATTGAAGCCCTGCGCCGGGGCGTTTGATGACGGCCAGTCCTCTCTGCCGCCTGGAAGACATACCCAACCCAGGCGGCATTGACCTGGAGATTAAGGGCGAGGCCTGCTTTGCCGTACGTCGCGGACAATCAGTAAAGGTTTTTCGCAACAGTTGCCCCCATATCGGGGCGCCCCTCAACCTGATACCAGGCCAGTTTCTGGATCTGGAAAAAGAATATATTCAGTGCAGCACCCATGGTGCCCTTTTTGAAATAGACAGCGGCCTCTGTGTGGCAGGCCCCTGCCGCAACCAATCCCTAAAGGCCAAATCCTGCACACTGATTAATGGCGAGGTCTACCTCGCGGACGATCTGGAAAGATCTCGTTAATCAACGAGTTTAACCATTGAATTCACCGGCTACGCCCCCATCTATCGACTCAGGCAGCTACCCAGAACAAATCCACAGGAGATTCTTTTGGAACAATATCGAGGCACCACCATTCTTTCCGTACGTCGCAACGGCAAGGTAGTTATCGGTGGCGACGGCCAGGTGACCCTGGGCAACACCGTCATGAAAGGCAATGCGCGCAAAGTTCGTCGCTTGCACAATGATCAGGTCATCGCGGGCTTTGCCGGTGGTACAGCCGATGCCTTTACCCTGTTCGAACGCTTTGAAGCCAAACTAGAGCAGCACCGGGGTAACCTGACCCGGGCAGCGGTAGAGCTGGCCAAAGACTGGCGTTCTGACCGCATTCTGAGAAAACTCGAGGCATTACTGGCTGTGGCCGACAAGGAGGCCTCCCTGATCATCACTGGCAACGGCGATGTGATCCAACCTGAAAATGACTTGATCGCCATCGGCTCCGGCGGGGCCTTCGCCCAGTCTGCGGCCCGTGCTCTATTGGAAAACACCGAGCTCGACGCAAAATCCATTGTCGAAAAAGGCCTGGAAATCGCCGGCGATATCTGCATCTACACAAACCACAATCGCACCATCGAAGAACTGGATTACTGATCAATGCCAAAGGTGGTAATCCCCCTTGGCATTGATTGAAAAATTATTTCCGGCCCAGCACAGACATACCAGATGATGCGGCCGGTATCAGAGAGATTTACAGCATGTCCAATATGACTCCCCGAGAAATTGTTCACGAACTGGACCGCCATATTATCGGCCAGGATGCCGCCAAACGAGCCGTGGCCATCGCCCTGCGAAATCGCTGGCGGCGCATGCAGCTTGAGCCCGAGCTGCGCAACGAAGTAACCCCTAAAAATATTTTGATGATCGGCCCCACAGGGGTCGGCAAAACTGAAATCGCCCGCCGCTTGGCGCGACTGGCCAACGCCCCATTCGTCAAGGTTGAAGCGACCAAATTTACCGAGGTCGGCTATGTGGGCAAAGATGTGGAATCCATTATCCGCGACCTGGTTGAAACCTCCGTCAAACTGTTGCGCGAAAGTGAAATGCACAAAGTTCAGCAACGGGCAATGGATGCTGCCGAGGAACTGGTTCTCGATGCTCTGTTGCCACCGGCCAGGGACGGGGAATCCAGTGAGGCAGAGTCCAGTACCCGCCAGGTTTTCCGCAAGAAACTGCGTCAGGGCGAACTGGATGACAAGGAGATTGAAATTGATATCAGCGCCACTCCCATGGGCGTTGAAATCATGGCGCCCCCCGGTATGGAAGAAATGACCAATCAGTTGCAAAACATGTTTTCCAACCTTGGCAAAGGCAAAACACAGCGCAAAAAAGTCACCGTGGCCCAGGCGATGAAGCAACTGACCGAAGAGCAGGCGGCGAGCATGGTCAACGAAGAGGAGCTGAAAGTTCGCGCTGTGGAATCGGCCGAACAAAACGGCATTGTTTTTATCGATGAGATCGACAAAGTGGCGAAACGCGGCGAGACCTCCGGCGCCGATGTCTCCCGAGAGGGCGTACAACGGGATCTGCTGCCACTGATTGAAGGCAGCACCGTCACCACCAAGTACGGCATGATCAAGACCGACCACATACTATTCATTGCCTCAGGGGCATTCCATTTTTCGAAACCCTCTGACCTGATCCCCGAGCTACAGGGCAGACTGCCCATTCGTGTGGAGCTGCAATCCCTCAGCAGCGAGGATTTTGAGCGCATTCTTACCGAACCCAACGCCTCCCTCACCGAGCAGTACAGGGAGCTACTGGCGACAGAAGCGTTAAACGTCAACTTCCAGCCGGACGGTGTTAAACGCATTGCGGAGATTGCCTTTGAGGTCAATGAGCGCACCGAGAATATTGGCGCCCGACGCCTGCACACACTGATGGAGAGGCTGCTGGAAGATATTTCTTTCGAGGCATCGGATCGGGGTGGCAAAGACGAGCCCGTGAATATTGATGCGGCATTTGTTGACCAGCAGCTCACGGAAATATCCCGAGATGAGGACCTGTCTCGGTTTATTCTCTAATTCAGTGCATTCTGCTCGTCAAACGTAAAGGCAAATCATTGTGTTGCCCGATAAAGTAAAAGTTGGCAAGGAAGATGGCAGCCTCACCCTGGAGTATCCGGATGGGGGATGCTTTACCATGTCGGGTGAATACCTGAGGGTTCATTCACCCAGTGCGGAGGTGAAAGGACATGGTCCCGGACAGGAAGTACTTCAGCACGGTAAGCAAGGTGTGCGGGTCACGGGCGCTGCTGCCTCCGGCAACTACGCCCTGACACTGACATTCAGTGACGGCCATAACAGTGGCATCTACAGCTGGGAATACCTGAGAGATCTCGCCCAAAACCATGAACAGTACTGGCAACATTACCTCGACAAGCTGACCCAATCGGGGAAATTTCGAGATGCCAACACCCAACCCGTAAAGCTAATGGACCCGGGCAATCCAAAAAACTAGGCCTCAACGAACTTAACACTCCGGATTATTACAGTCGGAATCATCAGATTTCGCTCAACCAGCCTGTCGGTGCGCCGCTGCCAGAGCCTCTCGAAAGTCCGGGTGCGCAATATTGATAAGCTTTTCAGCCCGTTCCTTTAGACTAGCCCCGTATAAATGCGCCACACCAAACTCTGTGACCACGTAATCCACTTGGGCTCGGGATGTCACCACCCCTGCACCACTGGCCAGGTGGCTAACGATGCGCGACTGCTTGCCTGACAACGCAGTGGCTGGCAAAGCGATGATGGAACGCCCACCTTCTGACATCTGTGATCCTGTGACAAAATCCACCTGCCCGCCGAAGCCCGAGTAAACCCGGTCGCCGATGGAATCAGCACACACTTGGCCACTCAAATCCACCTGGATCGCACTGTTGATAGACATCACCCGGGGGTTTTTGCGAATCACTGCGGGATTGTTCACGTATTCAGTATCGAGAAAAACAACTTCGGTGTTGTCATCCACAAAGTCATACAGCGCCCGTGAACCGAGCACGAAACTGGTGACTATTTTCCCCGGATGAACGACCTTATTGCTATTGTCGACGACACCCTTCTCCATCAACGGCAAGACTCCACTGGAAAACATCTCCGTATGGATACCAAGATGTCGATGACCATCAAGATGGGCCAATACCGCATCCGGGATTGCCCCAATGCCCAACTGCAGGCAATCGCCATCGCGAATCAGCTCTGCAACCAGGCGTCCAATCTGCAAATGTGTCTGGTTGGGGGTTCCCACATCCAGACAGGGAATATCACTGTCAATTTCGACGGCGTAATCAATCGTGTCAAACGGAATAGCTGCATCACCATGGGTGCGGGGCATCTGCGGATTTATCTGTGCGATGATCGTCTTGGCCACACCGGTGGCCGCCAGCGTAGCCTCCACCGACACCCCCAGAGAGCAATTGCCGTGCCGGTCCGGCGGTGATACCTGAATCAGAGCCACATCCACCGGCTGGCGGCCATTGCGAAGCATTTTCGGTATTTCCGAGAGGAACATGGGCACATAATCCGCCTTGCCCTGATTCACCAGCTCCCGCGTGCTATGGCTGACAAAGTAGCAGCGGTTGCGCAGATGTCCTTCCAGCTCTGGCTGACAGACCGCTTCCGCGTGTTCCAGGTGCAGCTGTAACAATTGAACATCACGGAGATCCTTTGCTTTTACTGCCAGCGCTTCCAGCACTTTATAAGGAGTTGCCGCCATCGAGTGGCACCAGATGCGGTCCCCCGACTTGATGGGGGCGAGGGCTTCAGCAATCGAGGAACAGATAACAGCCATTTTCTTCTCCCAAGTCCTTGGACGATGATGGGTTAGGGTACGCCTGTTTAACTTTAATGAAACCCTCCGCCCGATAACAGGCAGGGACCCACTTATTTTTACTCACCGCCACGCCCATCTGGTTTCCGTGCCCCGGCAGCGTTTAAGATGAGCTGTACCGCTGTCTGCGGCAACCAGACCAACCCGCAAGGTAAGAGATGGCAACGACCCACTGGCACGACAAAACTGTTCATGAGGCACTTTCCGCTCTGGACGCCTCGCTGCAAGGGCTCAATGAGGAGCAAGCAGCACAGCGACTCGCCCGACACGGCCCCAACGCCCTACCGAAAGCGCCCAAGCAGCCGCTGTTTCTGAGATTTTTACGCCAATTTCACAACGTTCTGATTTACGTCCTACTGGGTTCAGCCGCGCTGACTTTGCTGCTCGGCCACTGGGTGGATACCGCCGTCATTCTCGCGGTGGTGATCGTCAACGCCGTGATCGGCATCGTCCAGGAGGGGAAGGCCGAAAAGGCCATGGAGTCCATACGCCAGATGTTGGTACCGTCCACGTCGGTCTTGCGAAACACACAGCGCCACACCGTGCCCAGCGAGCAACTGGTGCCGGGGGATATTATACTGCTGGAGGCCGGCGACCGAGTGCCCGCCGACCTCCGCCTCGTGAAAAGCCACAACCTGCAGATTCAGGAAGCCATCCTCACGGGGGAATCGCTGCCATCGGACAAACATATAGAGCCGGTTGCCGTGGACGCGCCGCTGGGCGACAGAAGCTGCATGGCCTATAGCGGCACCCTCGTCACCAGCGGGCAGGCCCATGGGTTGGTTGTCGGCACGGGCCGCGAGACGGAAATCGGACGCATCAGTGGACTGCTGTCCAGTGTAGAGTCCCTGACGACGCCCCTGGTCATACAGATGGGTATTTTTTCCAAATGGCTGACAACATTTATCCTGGCCATCGCCACACTGATCATGGTGTTTGGCTATTTTGTGCTGCACCACGAGTTCAACGAACTGTTCATGGCCGTGGTGGGGTTGTCCGTGGCCGCCATCCCCGAAGGCCTGCCCGCTGTGCTGACCATCACCCTGGCAATCGGCGTGCAATCCATGGCCCGACGCAATGCCATTGTCCGCCGCCTGCCCGCCATCGAAACCCTGGGCTCGGTATCGGTGATCTGTACCGACAAGACCGGCACCCTGACCCGCAATGAGATGCGGGTCACCAGCGTCATCATGCACGAACGCATCTTCTCGGTGGAGGGTGAGGGCTATTACGCAGCGGGAGATATTCGTCTCGGCGACCAGACCGTGGGCATCCACAATTGCCCGCAACTGGGTGAGCTGGGTCGTGCCGCCGCCCTCTGTAACAACGGTGAGCTCCACGAACAGGGACAAGAGTGTATGGTCGTGGGAGATCCCATGGAGGCCGCGCTGCTGGTGTTCGCCACCATGAAAGCTCTCACTGGGGTCGCACCAACACCATTCCCTTCGATGCCAAACACCGTTACATGGCCACCCTCCACCACAACCCGGACGGGCGTGCCTGGATTGTCGCCAAGGGCGCCCCTGAACAGATACTGGACATGTGCGATCGTCAGCGCACAGAGAACGCAGAGACATCCCCCCTGCACCGGCAGCATTGGCACGATGAGGCGCACCAACTGGCCGGGCAGGGACTTCGGGTACTGGCCTTTGCCGTCAAGGAAGTCCCTGCCTCTCAGACCGCGCTGAACAAAGGGGATGTGGAGGGTGATCTCACGCTGCTCGGCATGGTCGGCCTAATGGACCCGCCCCGGCCGGAAGCAATCGCCGCCATCTCGGAGTGCCACCGCGCGGGTATTCGCGTCAAGATGATTACCGGAGATCACGCCGGGACCGCCACCGCCATCGGCCGTCAGATCGGCCTGCAAAATCCCGAAGAGGTGCTCACCGGCAACGATCTGGACGGTATGGACGATGCCACATTGGCCGACGTGGTACTGGACACGGACATCTTTGCCCGCACCAGCCCGGAACACAAATTGCGACTGGTCATGGCATTGCAAAGCCACGGCATGACCGTCGCCATGACCGGTGACGGGGTCAACGACGCCCCCGCCCTGAAGCGCGCCGATGCCGGTATCGCCATGGGCAAAAAAGGCAGTGAGGCGGCCAAGGAGGCCGCGGACCTGGTACTCGCCGACGACAACTTCGCCTCCATCGCCGCGGCCGTGCGAGAAGGCCGCACCGTCTATGACAATATCAAAAAAGTCATCAGCTGGACGCTGCCCACCAACGCCGGTGAGGCCTTGCCCATTATGGTGGCACTGCTGTTTGGCATGGCCCTGCCCATCACCCCGGTGCAGATACTCTGGGTTAACCTGATTACCGCTGTCACCCTCGGTATCGCCCTCGCTTTCGAGCCCGCGGAACAGCATACGATGCACCGCCCTCCCCGACCCCGCAACGAGCCCCTGCTCACTGGAGCATGGGCCTGGCAGATCACTCTGATTGCAGCGTTATTCACCCTGAGCGTCTTCGGCATCTACACCTACGCCATCGACATTGGCTATCCCGTGGAGCTGGCCCGCACCATGGCCATGAATACCCTGGTGGTCCTGGAAATATTCAACCTTTTTTTCATCCGCAACATCTACGGCACCTCCCTGACCTGGGAGGCCGTCCGCGGGACACGGGTACTGTGGCTGTCTCTTTTGGTCGTCATTCTGTCTCAACTGGCAATCACCTACCTGCCCCCCCTGCAGACGGTGTTTGAAACCCGTGCGATACCCCTGAAAGACGGCCTGATCGTGCTGGCCATTGGCGCGGCCATGTTTATCATTACCGAAACCGAAAAACAGCTGCGCCTCAGCCTGTCAAACATAACCCGCCGCTAGCCGACCTGTCCCCACGGTGGATTTCCCCGACGACCAACAACGCGGTTGTGTTATAAAAATTGTGTTAATACTATGCGCTTATAGACGGCAAGGCGCTGCGACACCGACTCAATAGAATTGCCGGTACCCCAGCACAGGTTCAATCTCCCAAACACCCTCCAGGTGACCGTACGTATCGTCGGGGTAGCCCTCGGTGCCGAGTTTATGGTCATGGCTGCTCTCAACCACCTGGCACTGTCACTCACTCCCTTGAAGCGACCCTGGACGCCTTTTCCCTGGTTTTGCTGTCCACCCCGATCATCTATCTCTGGGGGGTTCGCCCGTTTGTCACTGCCCACCACAACGCCATTGATAAGATCGAACACCTGACCTGTCTCGACCCCCTTACCAAGCTGGCCAACCGGCGCCTGATCAATCAGCACCTGGAGAAAGTTCTCTCCGGCTGCATACGCCACAGTCGATACGGCACCGTGATGGTCATGGATCTTGACGGTTTCAAACCCATCAATGACATACACGGTCACGAGGCCGGTGATGCGGTACTGGTGGAGATATCCAACGCCTGCAGGCCATCGTGCGCACGGAAGATATCGTCGGCCGACTGGGAGGAGATGAGTTTGTCGTCGTACTCAGCAACCTGGGGAGACAATCAGACGAAGCACTTGCCAGGTCAAAGTTCATGGCAAAAAGACTTCTTGATGCTGTGGTAAAACCCGTCGAGTACAACGGTGAAACATTGAGTGTCTCTGCCAGTACTGGCATACGCTTTATTGACCTCGACCCTAACATCACTGCCGATACCCTGATCAATGAAGCCGATGCCGCCATGTATCAGGCAAAAAAAGCGGAAAAGGCCCGAGCCGTTATTTTCCAGGAGCAGATACGGTTGCCGGAAATGCACACCACCACATCCTGACTGACACAATTCTGACATCACTCCATCAAAAAATTGTCATCAAACCGTTATAGGCTGGCAGAAAAGGAGCAGAGCCAGTCATGCTTAATGTCGAACATTTTATCCAGGATCGTTATCCCGGTTTTTACCAGCGCCACCCCAAGCTGGTACGACCCATTATCCGTGTATTGCGAATGCTGTTCCGGGAACAGAGCTTCCAGCAATTCGAACAGGACTATCCCTACCTACACGGTTTTGATTTCGTCGAACAAGTACTGGATTACTTCGACTTCCGCTACACCGTACGCGACCATGAACGCCATCGCATTCCCGCCCAAGGCCGGGTAGTCATTATCGCCAACCATCCTATCGGCTCCCTCGACGGACTGGCACTACTGAAGCTGGTAAGAGAAACACGGCCGGACGTGAAGGTGGTGGCCAACGAACTGTTGTTTACCATCAAGCCCCTTCACAAGCTGCTGCTGCCGGTGGATAACATGGGCGGAAACACTACCCGACAGAACCTAACAGCCATCCGTGAGCACCTGGACAACGAGGGTGCCGTGATTATTTTTCCCGCCGGGGAAGTATCCCGTTTCGGACCCCAAGGCATCCGCGATGGTGAGTGGCGCAGTGGCTTTCTGCGTATGGCCATCCACAGCAAGGCACCGGTGCTGCCGGTGTTTGTGGATGGCCGGAATTCCGCACTCTTTTACAGTGTGTCACTGCTGGTAAAACCGCTCTCCACCCTGCTGCTGGTGCGGGAAATGTTTAAGCAAGCGCGCAACTGCGTGGACGTACGCATCGGCGAACCGGTCAGTTACGACAGCTACCAGCGCATCAACGTGCCCTTGCGGGAAAAGACCAAACTTTTTAAACGCCACCTGTACCGCATCGGCCAGGACAAAAAGGGTATTTTTGGCACCGTCAGCGCCATTGCCCACCCGGAAAATCGCGCTCTGCTTCGGGATGAAGTCAAGTGCTGTGAACTGCTGGGTGAAACCGGTGACGGTAAGCAGATTTACCTCTACCGTTACCAGCCGGATTCCCTGATAATGCGCGAAGTAGGCAGGCTGCGGGAAATTGCTTTCCGTGCTGTGGGCGAAGGCACTGGCAGCCGCCGGGATATCGACGGCTACGACCAGCACTATTTCCACCTGTTACTGTGGGACGAACAGGAACTGGAAATTGCCGGGGCCTACCGATTCTGCGACGCCACCCTGAGCCTTGAACAGATGGGCAAGGGGCAGCTCTATTCCACTGAACTGTTTCACTACACCACATCAATGAAACCCTATCTGGAGCGGGGCCTGGAACTGGGCCGCAGCTTCGTCCAGCCCAAGTACTGGGGCCGACGCAGCCTCGACTACCTTTGGTACGGCATCGGAGCCTTTCTGCGCAAGAACCCCCATTACCGCTATTTGTTCGGCCCGGTGACCCTGAGCAACAGCTACCCGGAGTGGGCCATGGAGATGCTGGTGTATTTCTACAGCCGCCACTACCCCAGTCTGCAAAAACTGGCGGAGCCCATCCTGCCCTATCGCATCAGCCCCGAGCGATTGGAAGAGCTGGCAGAGAAATTCCCCGGAAAAGACCAGAAGGCAGAATTCACCCAGTTGAAGAGCGAACTGGCCCACATGAATCTCAGCGTGCCCACCCTTTTCAAACAGTACACCGAGGTGTGCGAGCTAGGTGGCGTGCAGTTCGCCGGTTTCAATATCGACCCGGCCTTTGCCAACTGTGTGGACGGCTTGATCATCGTCGATCTTGCGCGCCTCAAACCCTCCAAACGGGATCGCTATATCGGCTAACTGTCGGCTCAAACCGATATTGACCCTCATCAGTAAAACCCGCTGACAACCCTCCCGCCAAGGGACACATCCGCGGTCTCAGTGTACAATGTCGGCCTTTGTTTCTCCGGCAGCGGACAATGACTGACGACAAAACCACCCATTTCGGTTACAAGACCGTTCCCGTCCAGGAAAAGGCCGCACGCGTGGCCGATGTCTTCCACTCCGTGGCGGCCAAATATGACCTGATGAACGACCTGATGTCCGGGGGCATTCACCGCCTCTGGAAGCGGTTTACCATTGAAATGTCCGGTGTCCGACCCGGTCAGCGCATCCTGGATATTGCCGGGGGCACCGGCGACCTTGCGGCCAGATTCGCCCGCCTGGTAGGTCCTGACGGCGAGGTGGTACTGGCGGATATCAACGACTCCATGTTGAAAGTTGGCCGGGACAAGCTGATGGATCACGGTGTTGCTGGCAACGTCCGCTATGCCCAGGCCGATGCCCAGTACCTGCCCTTCGGTGATAACACGTTTGATTGCATCACGATCGCCTTTGGTCTGCGCAACGTGACCGACAAGGATCTGGCCTTGCGTTCCATGCTGCGGGTGCTGAAACCAGGTGGCCGTTTGCTGGTGTTGGAGTTTTCCAAACCCACCAGCAATCTGCTTGGAAAAGCCTACGACTTCTACTCGTTTAACCTGTTACCCCGCATGGGCAAACTGGTGGCCAACGATGCCGAAAGCTATCAGTACCTGGCGGAATCCATTCGCATGCACCCGGACCAGCCAACCCTCAAGGGCATGATGCAAGAGGCCGGGTTTACCAATTGTGAATACCACAACATGACCGGCGGCATTGTTGCCCTGCACCGGGGCTTCAAACCCTGATGTTTGATTTCCTGAAACAGAACCCCCTGTCGGCTCTGCACAGCAGTGCACTGATGGCTGTGGAAACCGCCATTAACAACGCACTGGCCTACGACCCGGCCACGCTGCAGTCCATTGCCGGTCTGGCGGGCAAGGTACTCACTGTCGAATGTACGCTGCCCCCGCTGACGTTCCACATTATTCATACCGAACAGGGAATAAGCCTGATGTCCCACTATGAGGGCACGGCGGATACGACCCTGAAAGGCTCTGCACTGTCATTGGCGGCGCTGGCCGTGGACGGGCAGGATCGGGTATCGTTTTATGGCACCGGGGTGGAGGTACGTGGCGACCACGACCTACTCAGGGAAATTCGCAGGATCTTTGCAAACCTCGACGTGGACTGGGAGGCGGCCCTGGCCAAGTTGGTCGGCGATGTGCCGGCACACCTCGTAGGGGAATCCCTGCGCAGCGCTGCCAACTGGCAAAAACAGGCCGCCGAGCGTGCCGGCAGTGCCGCAGCAGCTTTCAGCCAGGAAGAGGCCAAGCTCACACCCGGCCGCGCGGAAATGACGCATTTCAGTCAAAAAGTAAAACTACTGTCCGAAGATACAGACCGACTGGCAGCCCACATCAACCGGCTGAAGGTCCGTCTAGACCAACGCGATGGCGAAACAAGCTGATCATGTCCCGTATTCACCGACTCAGTACCATCCTGCGCACGGTTACCCGCTACCGTCTGGACCTGTTTTTTGACCGAGACAAATTACCCCGCAGTGCACGCCTGCTACTTGCCGGCACCCGCCTGCTGCCACAGCCTTCAGCTCCCCGGGGTGAACGGCTACGAAAAGCACTGGAAGACCTCGGCCCGATCTTCATCAAGTTTGGTCAACTACTCTCCACCCGACCGGACCTGATTCCACCCGATATCTGCAGTGAACTGGACAAGCTGCAGGACAATGTGCCGCCCTTTGACAAGGCCCATTTTGTCGCCATTGTCGAAGAGGCGCTGGGAGACAGCATTGACAATCTGTTTCTGCAGTTTGACCGCGAACCCCTGGCCTCTGCCTCAGTGGCACAGGTACATGCGGCGGTGCTTCCCAATGGCCGAGAAGTGGTGGTCAAGGCCATTCGTCCTGGCATCGAAAAAGTCATCGAACAGGACATCAAACTGCTGTTCACCATTGCTCGCTGGCTGGAAAAAAACACCATTGATGGGCGACGCATGCGCCTCATGGAAGTAGTCAGCGATTACAAAAATACCATTTTTGATGAGCTGAACCTGCAGCGTGAAGGTGCCAACGCCTCACTGTTGCGACGCAATTTTGAAGGTTCTCCCCTGCTCTACGTGCCGGAAGTGTTCTGGTCTCACACCAATGAAAAAGTGCTGGTGATGGAGCGTATCTACGCCACCCCGGTAACCGACGTTACCACTCTCCAACAGCAGCAGACCAATTTCAAAACCCTGGCGGAACGCGGGGTGGAAATTTTCTTCACCCAAGTGTTTGAACACAATTTCTTTCATGCTGATATGCATCCGGGCAATATTTTTGTCGATGCCAAAAATCCGCAACAGCCCCGCTACCTGGCAGTGGACTGCGCCATCATGGGCACCCTCACTGAAGCGGACCAGTACTACCTGGCCCGTAATCTGCTGGCCATTTTCCGGCGCGACTACCAGCAAGTAGCCGAACTGCACGTCCTTTCCGGCTGGGTGCCGGAAGGTACCAATATCGGGGAATTTACCGCGGCCATCCGCACAGTTTGCGAACCCATTTTCGAGCGCCCATTGCGGGAAATATCCTTCGGACAGCTGCTGGTCAGCCTGTTCCGCACCGCACGCCGCTTTGACATGGAGGTGCAGCCCTCACTGGTGCTGTTACAAAAAACCCTGTTGAATATCGAAGGTCTGGGACGGCAGCTCTACCCCGACCTCGACCTATGGGCCACAGCCCACCCGTTCCTGGAGCGTTGGCTGAAAGAACGCTTCCAACCCAATGCACTAGTGGAACAATTCAAGCGTCACGGCCCGGAATGGCTGGAACAATTTCCCCAAGTGCCACAATTGATCTTCCAGACATTGGAACGGTTGCAGGCCAGGGAAAATACCCCATCAATACCCCCGATATCGCGCCCGGATAACTGCAAATCGCCCTGGCGACTGTGGGCTGGTGCTGCCCTGGTGGGCATTGGGCTTGGCAGCGCATTTCCTCAGTGGCTGGACCAACTGCAACAGATGCCAACCGGTAGTCTGCTAATCGCCGGCGTGGGGATAGTCCTTTTACTATTCAGGTAAACACCTGAAACTCCGTATTGCCGATGCGTATTGAACTGTCATAATGGCCCCCTATGACCGACTTTCTTGATGACATTGCCTGGAATGAAGATGGCCTGCTACCGGCAGTAGCCCAGGACGCCAAATCCGGTCGTATTTTGATGGTCGCCTGGATGAACCGTGAGGCGTTGAGCCTGACGGCCAAAGAACAGCGCGCCGTGTACTGGTCTCGATCCCGGCAAAAATTGTGGCGCAAGGGTGAAGAGTCAGGCCATGTGCAGACCGTCAGTGAGATTCGCCTCGACTGCGATGGCGATGTCATTGTTCTGCAAATCGAGCAGTTGGGCGGCATAGCCTGCCACACTGGTCGAGAATCCTGCTTTTATAGGGTGCTCAAAGAAGGTCGGTGGCACACCGTTGACCCGGTACTGAAAGATCCCGGAGAAATCTACTCATGAACGATGTACTGGAGAAACTCACCCAGGTTCTGGAAGACCGCAAGCAGGCCTCACCCGATGAATCCTATGTGGCCAGCCTGCACGAAAAAGGGCTAAACAAGATTCTTGAAAAAGTCGGTGAGGAAGCGGTGGAAACCATTCTTGCCGCACGGGATGTCGCTCAGGGAGCAGACGCCTCCAAACTCATCTACGAAACTGCAGATTTGTGGTTTCACTCACTGGTGATGCTTTCGCACTTGGGCGAAAATGCCGATTCGGTACTCCGTGAGCTGGAGCGCCGTTTCAATTTGTCCGGTCTGGAAGAAAAAGCCAGCCGGGGTTGACCAATTCGACGTAGGGGTAAATCTATATGGGTTTTGGCTGGCAGGAACTGTTGATTATTCTGGTGATCGTGGCTCTCATCTTCGGCACCAAAAAACTGAAGAACTTCGGCTCAGACCTTGGGGGTGCCGTTAAAGGCTTCAAGGACTCCATGTCCAGTGACGGCGCGGATGCTGCCGGGGACAAACCCGCGGAGAATGAAACTGACGAAGTAAAAGAAGTCAAAAAAGGCTCTTCGGAATGACCTTCCCCCAGGCACATGATGGCTCACTTCGAGCCGGTGACTGAGCCATGTTTGATATCGGTTTCTCCGAGCTGTTACTGATTGCCGTGGTGGCCTTAGTGGTGATGGGACCACAGCGCCTGCCCCAGGCCATGCGTACCCTCGCTCTGTGGTGGGGACGTGCCCGCCAGATGTTTGGCAACCTGCGACGGGACCTTGAAAACGAAGTGGGCATGGATGACATTCGCCGCCAGCTTCACAACGAAAAAATTCTTCGAGAACTCAAAGAAAGTACCGAGGCGTTTGAACGCCCCAAGGCCACTACTTTGGAAGATGTCTATTCCAGCCCAGAAGGCAATGAAAACTCGACATCACCCAACGACAGCGAGACACCCCAGCAGGATCAGAAATGAGTAACGAGGAATTGCTCAACCAGCCCTTTATCGACCATATCATCGAACTGCGAAATCGCCTGGTACGTTGTCTGGTAGTGATTCTGCTGATTTTCGTTGGCTTGTTTGCCTTTAGCAATGATCTTTACCTCTACATTTCCGAGCCGCTACGAGCACATCTGCCGGAATCGTCCACCATGATCGCCACCGATGTGGCCTCCCCTTTCCTGACCCCCTTCAAGTTGACCATGGTGTTATCCCTGTTCGCCGCCATGCCCTTTATCCTTTACCAGATATGGGCTTTTGTCGCACCGGGGCTATACCGAAAAGAAAAGATAATTGTGCTACCACTGTTCTTTTCCAGCGTAGCGCTCTTCTATGGCGGGATGGCATTTGCCTATTACGTAGTATTTCCGCTGGTATTTATGTTCTTCACCAGTATCGGTCCAGAAGGTGTTGCGGTGATGACCGATATTCGCAGCTACCTGGATTTTGTCCTGAAACTGTTTTTTGCCTTCGGTATCAGTTTTGAAATACCCATCGGAGTCGTCATTCTCTCCTGGGTAGGAGCGATTGAGCCGGACAAACTGGCCGGTAAGCGCCCTTACGTATTTGTGGTCTGCTTCGTGTTCGGCATGCTGCTGACACCACCGGACGTGCTTTCCCAGACACTGCTGGCCGTACCCATGTGGCTACTGTTTGAAATTGGTATTTTCTTTGGGCGGATGGTGTACAACCCGCCGGAGGAAACTGCCGACACCGATAATACCCCCTCCTGACAGCTTTCTAGCAGATTGCACAACTTTGCAGCAATAGTGGTACCTGAATTGCAAAAATAGTGCATCAGTTGCCAGACCCCACCTACCCCCACCAAAAGAACCATAAAAATTCTATTAATTTCATACGGTTAAGTCCGTCTCCGGGTTTGGCATTCATTATGCATTACTGATAAAAGAACCGCTGCCCGCCCTGAACCAGGGGACATGCCAATGGCAGCAAATACATAGGATAGACAGGTAACGAAGCCTGCCGGCTCACTGCTTATAGCGGCGAGCCGGCAGGCTTTTTTTATGCAAACGTGGGCAATGAGTACTTTAAATAGCGACACACTATTGGACGATCATTCCGAAACCCCGCAGGTATCGATCACCCATGCGCAACACTCCCGTGTGATCGTCATTGGGGCAGGTCCGGTCGGAATACGATTTACCGAGGAGCTGCTGTCCCGTCGACCAGACGATGAGGTCCACCTGTTCGGTGATGAGACCTGTCAGCCCTATAACCGAATTCAACTCTCCGCACTGCTGGCGGGTGAAATCCAGAGGGAAGCCATTGACCTGCCCCTGCCGGACAGCAATCAGCACAGAAACTTCCGCTTCACGGCAGCCGCCATTACCGATATTGATCGCAACAACAAGATCATTACCGATGCCCTCGGTATTCAATACAGTTACGACAAACTGGTATTTGCTACCGGGGCCCGGGCACACATTCCCAATATTCCGGGTGTCGAACGCCAGGGCGTTTTCAGCTTCAGAAGCCTGCGGGATACCGAAAGCCTATATGCCCGTATCCTGCGCTCCCGCCATATCGTCGTCGTTGGCGGTGGTCTGCTGGGACTGGAGGCCGCGAAAGGGTTGCTGCGCTTTAACACCAAAGTCACTGTGGTGCAGCAGGGGCCGCATTTGATGAACCGCCAGCTGGATGGAGCTGCTGCCGCCATTCTTGAACAGGAAGTGCGCACTCTCGGCATCGACGTCATTACCCAGGCGGGGGTCAGGGCCATTGATGGCTTTGAGCATGTGACCTCCGTTACCACCCGGGATGGCCAGATCATTCCCTGTGATACCGTCCTGTTTTGTGCTGGTATCAGCCCGAATATTCAGTTGGCACGCAAAGCACGACTTGCCATCGGCACCGGCATTATCGTCAACGACTACCTGCAAACCGTTGATCCCGATATCTACGCCATCGGCGAGTGCTGTGAACATCAGGGCACCACCTACGGGCTGGTGAATCCCGGTTACGAGCAGGCTTCCGTGGCCGCGTCGGTACTCGCAGATATGGATACGGAGTATCTGCCCCATTACCTGGGTTCAGCCACCGTCAGCAACCTCAAGGTGGTCGGCACACCCGTGTGCAGCCTCGGTGAGGTCAGCGAACTGGGCACGAGACCTTTTCAGAAGGAAATCACCTACCGGGATGAAAAAACGGGCCAGTACCGGAAGCTGGTGACGCTGAAAGGCAAAATTATCGGTGCTGTCGGCATCGGAGATTGGCCGGAGTCCCGTCGTATTCAGGAAGCCTTCCAGAATGAACGCAAGCTGAGCCGCTGGCAGATGTACCAGTTCCGCCGCAGGGGGCAACTGTGGGGGGACAGCGGCAACCAGGTCAGCGTCTGGCCAACCAGCACCATCATCTGCCAATGCAACAACATCAGCCTTGGCAAGTTGCAGGAAAACCTGCAAAGCGGCTGCGGATCTGTTGCCGAACTACAGCAATGCACCCAGGCGGGTACGGTCTGCGGCTCCTGTAAACCCCTGTTGCAACAACTGCTGGGCGACAACAGTGCACCCGAAAAGGATTCAGCCGCCGGTTCCCTCACAGCACTGGGCCTATTAGCTCTGGCACTGGTGACCCTGATCAGTTTCTGGCCGGAAGCCCGGGTGGCGGAGAGCGTACAGGAACAGGGCTGGTTCGAAGGCATCTGGAACGATAAGTTCTGGAAGCAGGTTACCGGCTTTACGCTGCTGGGTCTGACGGCCATCGGCCTGCTCATGTCGCTGCGCAAGCGCCTGGCTTGGTCCTGGATGGGAAAATTTACCGCATGGCGCTTTGTGCATATTGTGCTCGGCGTCGCCTGCTGCCTGACGCTGGTGCTGCATAGCGGGTTTCACCTAGGCTCCAACCTGAACCAGTTGCTGATGCTGAATTTCCTGGGCGTTGTGATGTTGGGCGCCTTCACCAGCAGTATTATCGGCGTCGCCCACAAGCTCTCGGGCAACAGTGCCAATTCCTCACGCAAGTGGTTGCAGTGGCTACATATTATTATTTCCTGGCCGCTGCCTATTCTGCTGTCAGTCCATATTTTCACGGTGTATTACTTCTGATGCTGGAGATACATCGATGAAGAAGTGGTGGATCAGCTGGCTGTTAGTCACCTTGGCGCTCGGGGGATACTACGGCTATACCCTGTTTCAGGCCGAAAACAAACAGAGCCTGCTGATCGGTGAAGCCAGCCACGGCCACTTCCAGATTGAGCTGGCCTGCACCGCATGTCACACCGATGCGTTTGGTGGTCAGGAATCCATCCAGGAAGCCTGTGTGGGCTGCCATGCACAGGAGCTGGAAGACGCACACGACTCACACCCAAAAAAGAAATTTACAGACCCACGCAACGCGGATCTACTGGAATTACTGGATGCCCGTTACTGCGTTAGTTGTCATACCGAACACCAGAAAGAACAAACCCACCCCATGGGCGTCACCCTGCCCACGGATTACTGTTTTCACTGTCACCAGGATATCGGTGAAGACCGGGAAAGCCATCAGAACCTGGCTTTTGACAGCTGCGCCAGTGCTGGCTGCCATAACTATCACGACAACCGTGCGCTGTATGAAGATTTTCTGCTGGAAAACCACGAAGGAGCCTGGGTAAAAGAACTGTCGCGGATCACCGCTCCCAATGCAGCAGCCAAACTGGCCCCCCAGCACATTCCCGACAAGCAACCGGAGTTTGTCCAACAGGTCGCCCAGCACCCGGACATCCATGCCGAATGGTCTGCCAGTAGTCACGCTGATGCCGGGGTCAGTTGTGGTGGCTGCCACAGCAACGCTGGCACGGAAACCTGGATAGAACAACCCGCCATTGAGCAGTGCCAGACCTGCCATGTTAACGAGGCGAAAAGTTATCAGGCCGGCAAGCACGGCATGCGACTGGCGCAATCTATGCCAGCTATCAGCCCATCAGAATCATTGATGCCGTTTAAGGAGCAGTCTCTGTCACTACATCAGGGCTGTAACAGTTGTCACAGTGCCCACAGCACAGATACGCAATTTGCCGCGGCCCAGGCATGTCTCGGCTGCCACAACGACGAACATTCCCTGGCCTTTGAGTCCTCCCCCCACGGAAAACTGCTGAACCGGGCCATCGCCGGTGAAATTCCACCTGAACAAGCTGTTACCTGCGCCACCTGTCACATGCCCCGCGAGCAACAAACCCTGATGGGGCAAAACGTTGTGCAGGTGAATCACAACCAGAATGACAATCTGCGCCCCAATGAAAAAATGATCCGGCCGGTGTGCCTGCAGTGCCACAACCTCGGCTTCTCTATTGATGCATTGGCCGACCCAGACCTGATCAGCAACAACTTCTCGGGCCAACCCGCAACACACATTCCTTCCATCGACTGGGCCAAGCGCCGGGAGCAGGAATGATGACAGACCGTTTTCTACCCACCCTAACCACCTACTCCAAAAAATGAGGAAGACACCATGAAGAAAGTAGCACTTGCCGCAGCGCTGATCACCTCGGTGATTACTCTGACTGCCTGTAAGGAAGACACTGAAGCCAAGGCCGGTATCGATCCTAAAATATACACAGACTCCCTGTTTGCCGTGATGAAAGCAGACCGCTCCAACTACACCAAGCTGATCATTCAACGTCTTGGCCCCAATGGTGCTGGCGCCATCAAACCCGACGAGCACTGGGAAGACATTGAAAACGGCGCACTGCTGCCCGCACAGATGTTCCGTGCCGGTGCCGAGGTTGTAGCCACCATGACCGATGACTTCACCTATTCGCTGCAATCCATGTGGCCCATTAACAAGCAAAATGCGCCAAAAACACCCGTGGAAGAGGCAGGCCTGAAGTACATCGCCGAGAACCCGGGCGAGAATTACTATGGAGAAGAAACCCTGGGTGATGTGACCTATTACACGGCGGTTTACCCGGATGTTGCTGTTTCACCCGCCTGTACCAGCTGTCATAACAAGCACAAGGACTCACCCAAAACTGATTTTAAAATTGGCGAAGTCATGGGCGGTGTTGTGATTCGTGTGCCACTCAACTAATCAGGGAATACTCTGAACCCGGGTGACCTTATGTTGAAGCCAATTTGTTTTGTGGCCATTGCCTGCCTTGTGCTGCTGGCATGTTCTGGGGATAAAGGTGAGCCATCCAAAGGCTCACCTTCCGCAGCTCAGAAGCCGCACCCGGGGGCAGCCCTGGTCAAAGCGAACTGCATGGCCTGCCATAAACCGGGGCTCAATGGTGCCCCCATTATTGGCAATGCCAAGATGTGGGGACCAAGGATCACCCAGGGTGAAGAAACTCTGATTCAGCATGCCATCAATGGTTACGGGCTGATGCCCGCCAAAGGTGGTTCATCGCTAACGGATGAAGAAATAGCCCAGGCGGTTAACTACATGCTGAGCCAGTTACCTTCTGATCCGTGATCTCAAACGGTATTGATAAGCTGGTTCTGGACCGCCTGCCACAGGCGGTCCATGGCCTGCTGCAACTCATAGACCTTTTCGGTATCGGGGTGTGGAAAATCACGACCGTACAGGCGCACTCCATCCATGGCGGGGTGTCCCCAGCCAGCATACTCCCAATCCAATAACACCAGACCTCGCTCCGTCTCAACAATATTTTCCGGCACCAGATCGTGATGGCAGATCACCGGCTGCCAGTCCCCCTCATCCAGGGTTGCTGCCAATGCCACAACTGCAGCCCCATCCGGGAATGTATCCTCCAATTGCTGAAGGTAATTCTCGCAGTGCACCCGATAGCTGAATCGGGGCATGGATGCAGTCAATGTAATACCCTGCAGACGTTCTATTAACCTTGCCAGTCGCCGCCTCAGTCGAGGTTGTTGCAAGGAATATCCATGCCACTGCCTGCCATCGACGAACTCCGTGACCAGCACTTCCTGTGAGGCAAACCAGACGCGGGGAACACATTCCAGGCTTTGCAATAACCGCAGCAGGCTCAGCTCCCGCTCCCGGTCAATGCCGAGATTTGCACTATTGTGCGCATTGATACGCACCACTCCCAAGTGCGCACCACATTCCACCAGAAAGCTCTGATTGGTTCGCCCACCCTGAAGCGCTCTTATTAATCTAGGCTTGGCCGGCAAAGGTACCTGCCAGTGTTGCCAATCAGACAGCGCCCGCTGGAGTTTCCTGTTGATATTGTCCGAAATAATGTTTTCTCCAGGTGAAATAACCGATGACCACCAGCACCAGGTAAATGGCAAACAGCGCCGCTGTGAAATACAGCGCCCGGTCCAGATAGAGGTAGATAGAAACCCCGTCAACGATGATCCAGTACAACCAGTTTTCGAGTATTTTTCTTGCCACCATATAGGTGGTCAGGACACTGCCCCAGGTCGTAAAAGAGTCCAGATACGGCCACTGGGCGTCGGTATTTGCCCTCAACAGATAGCCCGAAATGACGGACAGCAGCAGCACCCCCAACAGCGCAAAGAGGTGATGGCGCATTCGCCAACTGGAAATGGCCAGACCGCGGTGATTTTTTCCTCCCCGCTGCCACTGGTACCAGCCATAAACGGCCATGACCAGATAATAGACATTAAGCAGGGAGTCCATGTAGAGCTTCACCCCGCCAAAAATCCAGATATAGATCGCCGTACCAAAAAAGGCACAATACCAGCAGAGGCTGTTCTCACGCATGGCCAGCACCAGGTAAGCCAGTGACAACAGTGCCGCGGCAAGCTCCAGATTCAGCCAGGGCGGCACCCTAGAGTGCCTCGTAACCGGGGATGACTTTCATCACGTAAACCGCCATGCCGTATTCTTCGCGACATGCCGCAATCGTATCCTGCACTGCCTGCATGGCCAGCTGGTACTCCCCCTGCACCACCGTGGACGTCGGAAATGTCTCCACGGTCAACCCGGGGATGGTGTTAATTTTCTCAATAAACCCGCGGATGGGAGGAATAAATTCCTCCCGGTTCGGGTACATGCTGACATCAATGGTGACTTGCATGTGCATTCCCTCCTAGAAACGGTATTTCGCTGTAGCTCCCACAATACGAGGCTCACCGAACTGATAGTAGGGCTCAGTCTCATATTCCTTGCGGGGGTCGTTGCCGAATGAGCCGAAGCCACGCACTATGACATCTCGGTCGGCAAGGTTTTTTCCCCACAGGGAAAAAGTCCACTGCGGCAAACTATAATCCAGCCGCGCATTGAACAGTTCATAACGGTTAGATTTGGCGTGGTGACGCGGTGACAGATAAAACGACTCCTTGCCCTCAACTTCTAGTCCGGCAGTTAGCCTGTCTGTCAGATTCACATCCACGCCGACAGCAAACTGATAGGACGGGGCATGAGCTTGCTCGTGACCACTCAAATCTTTGGGTACTGGATTTATTGAGTCTCGATCTACATCAACATGGGTATAACTTTCAAAGTCCTTGAAGGTGGCTCTCAGCAAACCCAGGCTACCGTGGAGCTGAACACGCTCGTCAGCCTGCCAGACAACTTCCAGTTCCGCGCCGTAATTTTCCCCTCGGGCAGCATTGTCGTAGTAATCGGTGAAACTGCAGGGGCAGGATGAACCGGAAATCGGTATCACCAGTGATTGCTTCACCTGCATTTCACGACGCTTCTGAAAGAACAGCGCCAGTTGCAGCTGCAGGCGCTGCTCCAACCAGTCACCCTTAAGGCCGCTCTCGAAATTCCACAGGTATTCGGTGTCAAATTTCCGCTCTGTGGAGTCCAGCGCGGGGTCACTGTTTACACCGCCGGCCTTGTAACCGCGGGACACCAGGCCATAGAGCATGGTCTGCGGCGTCACATGGTATTCCAGACCCAGGCGACCACCCCACAGGCGTTCGCTGTTGTCGTGATTGACCAGATCACTGTCCTCATAATCCGCATTGCGAAACTCCAGCCGCAATCCACTGGTGAGTTTCAGGTTATCCGTCAGCCAACTTCCCAGCTGACCATAGATCGCCCGGTTGCGGGTCTCGAAATCACTTTTGAAGTCCCCACTGGCATAGGTGTATTCCCGCAATAGGGATTCATCCTGAAACCGGTAATAAAACCCCAGCACCCAATCCGTAGAATCGCGAAACAGGCGGCCATCGTCCTTGGAGACCAGGCGAATATCCACGGTACCGTTTTCGCGGTCACGGAGGTAACGGTCAAAGGAGCTGTACGCCGAGCCATCACAGGGTTGGCCCTCACATATGTCGCTATAGGTCCAATCCTCGTCAAAACTGTATTCGAGATTGTTCTCGGCGTAGCTGACAAGGCCGATAACATCAAAACCCTGAAATCCGCGCCAGATATTTTCAATCGCCAGTGCTGTGGACTCCTGACGATCCACACCCGGCTGATCTGATAGCGTATGGCGGGTATTATCCAGCGAGAAGTCGTCATAGCCGTTATCTGCATCCAGGTAAAAAGCGGTCAAATTAACCTGCCAGTCATCGCTGGCGCGCCAGTGAAGCTTGCCCCGGGCCGTCAGCTCGTCGAGGTTACTGGTGTCGTGGCGGTTGAGATAATCGTTATCAATATAGCCATCACTGCGATGGCCCTGCACTGCCAGACGGTAGCCCAGAGAATCGGAAATCGGTCCACTCAATACCGCACTGGTGGTGCGGGTTTCGTATTCGGCGATAGTCGTCTCTACACTACCCTCAAAGATATCCGTGGGATCGTTGGAACGCATATTGATCAGGCCCGCCAGGGCGTTTGCACCGTACAGAGTGCCCTGCGGACCACGCAGAATCTCTATCTGCTGCAAATCGAGGGTGGTGGCGGCACCACCGATACCACTGAAATCTATGCCATCGATCAGCAAACCCACAGAAGGATTCATCGGCGCTACAAACTGACTGCGGTCACCAATACCGCGAATCTGTACGTATTTCCCCCGTGACGAGCCGCTGGAAAAATTGACGTTCGGCGCCAGGTTCAGAATCTGTTCGATATGGGTGGCACCGCGACGTTCAATGGTTTTGTCGTCGATAACACTGATACTGCTTCCCGTTTCGAGCAACGACAGCCCCCGAAATTCAGCGGTGACCACCACCTCTTCAACGGCGGTTGCTGACAGGGCTTGTGTGGCGAATAGGCCACCGGTAAAAAACAGCGCGCCGATGATGGCATCGGACTTTTTACAGAACTTCATGATTTTGAGCCTCTATAACAATGTTATGGAGACCCGGATATGGGAGGAGTGAACGTTTGAATTTTTGCGTCCTATCCCTACGCCGGTACTATCCGGATCAGGTTCAAAGGGTCCATCCGAAGATGTCTCAGGCTAATGCCACCCCTTAGGAAATGACGCATGCGATTGGCATGCGACGGTGCAATTTTACGCGAATGAACCGACCGCACAATGGTCGGAGCTAAATAATTTTTGAATAGCGGATTTCTGACCGGGACTGGTTGATGTAGGCATCAAAGGTCATGCAGATACGACGAATCAGCAGTCTCCCCGCCAGGGTCACACGGATGCCCGAGGCCGTTAACGTCACCAGGCCATCGGCCGCCATAGGCTGTAACTGCTCCAGTTCAGCAGCAAAATAGTCTTTAAAATCAATATCAAAACGGCGTTCAATATCGACAAAATCCAGTTCAAACTGACAGATCAACTGTTTGATCACCTCTTGCCGCAACAGGTCGTCTGCACTTAATTCAAAGCCCCTCACCACCGGCAGGTGCCCGGCATCGATGGCGCCCTGGTAGTCTTCAATCTGCTTGTGGTTCTGGGCAAAAACATTATCAATGGCGCTGATGGCCGACACCCCGAACGCCACCAGGTCACAACCCCCGTGGGTGGAATAACCCTGAAAATTTCTCTGCAACAATCCCTGCTGTTGGGCCACAGCCAGCTCATCATCGGGGCGGGCAAAATGATCCATACCGATGTACACATAACCGGCAGCCAGCAAAACCTCGGTAATGCGTTCCATCATCAGAAGCTTTTCTTCAGCACTGGGCAACGCTGATTCATCAATCTGTTTCTGCACTTTGAACAAGTGTGGCAGATGGGCATAGTTGAACACTGAAAGTCGATCCGGGGCGAGATCAATGATACTCGCCAGAGTGCGTTCAAAGGTGTTCCAGGTCTGGTGCGGCAGCCCGTAGATCAGGTCCATACTGATGGAGTGGAATCCCTCATGTCTGCCCGCCTGTACCAGCTCCCTGACTTCCTCTACGGAATTAAAGCGATTCACTGCCTGCTGTACGGTGGGGTCAAAATCCTGAATACCCATACTGAGGCGGTTGAAACCCAGCTCTCTCAGGCAACCGATAGTGGCGACATCCATATCTCCTGGATGAATTTCGATGGAATATTCCCCGCTGTCGTCTTCCAGCAGATTAAAGTGCTCACGGGTAGCTGCCATCAACAGACGTTTTTCATCATCGCTGATGTAGGTTGGCGTGCCACCCCCCCAATGCAATTGATGTACGGGTCGGGAGCGGTCAAACAATGCACCCTGGCGGGCCACTTCTTCCATCAGGCGCTCCAGATAGGGCATGGCACGCTTGCGATTGGCGGTGATGATCTTATTGCAGGCACAGTAATAACAGACGGTGCTGCAGAACGGGATATGGAAATACAGAGACAGTGGTCTACCGGCGGCATTACTGCGCGTGATGGCCTGACGCAGATCGGCCTCGCCAAATTGATCATGGAATTGGGGGGCCGTCGGGTAAGAGGTATAACGGGGGCCGGACAGATCATAACGATCGATTAACTGTCGGTCCCACACCACGGAGCTGCTCGTCACTGAATAGGTTCCTGATTTGGGTTAAAAAACGCACAGTCTAACGTGCCTGAGCCGGGGGTAATTGATACCCATCAAGCAACCTGGCCACAGACCGGTTTGGCGCCCCGGCCTGCCAACCACTTTACTGCAGCTTTTACCGGGTCTTCTGCCACTACTTTAGCCGCAATCCCCATAGCTGAAAACCGTAGTAGACCAAGGTGTAACTGGCAAAGGCCCCATGTGGCCAGTATAATCCCGCCACTTCGTAAAGCAGCTTCACAAACCGCTAGAAAAGAGAACACGAAACATGAGCTACAACAAAATTCCCGCTGGCAACGACCTGCCAACTGATATCAATGTGGTTATCGAAATTCCCGCCAATCACGACCCGATCAAATACGAAATCGACAAAGACAGCGACGCTATTTTTGTTGACCGTTTTGTCGCTACGCCCATGTTCTACCCGGCCAACTATGGCTACATCCCGCAAACACTGTCTGAAGACGGTGATCCCCTGGATGTACTGGTCGTGACACCTTACCCGGTAATGCCCGGCTCCGTGATTCGCAGCCGCGCCATCGGTGTTCTCAACATGACCGATGAATCCGGTGTCGACGCCAAACTGCTGGCCGTACCACACACCAAGCTGACCAAGCTTTATGATCATGTTCAGGAAATCGGCGACCTGCCTGAACTGCTGATCAACCAGATCAAACATTACTTTGAAAACTACAAAGCCCTGGAAGCAGGCAAATGGGTAAAAGTCGACGGCTGGGATAACGCCGAAGCGGCCCGTACTGAAATCACGGCTTCCCGTGAGCGCTACCTCAAAGAAGAAGGCTGATCGGTTTACCCACAACCTTCTCCAAAAAAACCCGGCAATTGCCGGGTTTTTTATGCCTTCACGGAGTGGGCTTCACGCGGCCCTGGAAACCCGATCCCGTTCCCAGTCCAATATCGCCCTTTTGCGCTCCACGCCCCAGCGGTAGCCCCCAAGGCCGCCATCACTGCGTACCACCCGGTGGCAGGGAATGAAATAAGCAATGGGGTTTGCGCCAATGGCATTGGCCACAGCACGCACAGCTTTAGGACGGCCGATGGCGTCTGCTATTACCTGGTACGTAGTTGTCATCCCAAGGGGAATCTCCAACAGCGCCTGCCAAACCTGACGCTGGAAGGCGCTACCCTGAACATCGAACTGTTCCACTGTCGTGGCCGGCTCACTCATCAATGAGGCGAACACGGCCTGCGCTCGCCCATCCGCACGTTGACACCCTGCCAGAGTTCCACCCTGTGCCGTATCTTCAAACCAGAGACGTTGGATACCCTGCCGACTACCGACCAATAACGCCTTGCCTATTGGCGTGTCCACACTGCCCCAGTACAAATCCATTCTTTGCCTCCTAACCGTTATGGTTGCTCACTACTAACCACATTGCTGTGAATGCCTGTCACACCAGTGGCAATCCATCAGGGTTTCAGTTTAACGCGCTTTATCTTCACCTGCTCGCTTTCACAGAGCGTTTATTTCCCCAAAACACCCATCCATTGAGCCACGACCTAACCTCTATATTCCCGCGCAAGATTGGATAATTGAGAAGACGAAGGCGAATACTCGGCAATCCTGGCCACGGATCTGCCAGTGTTCTGGATATCTTCGACCGGAGAGCCAAACCCGACACTTGAGAAAACGTACAGTTGGCTCATCAATCTGGATGGCATGCTGTGTCCAGCTTCTCCCCAAGCCCCGAATGTCGGGGCTTTTTTTATTTTAATTTCACTCTCTCTCGCCAGGATTTTCAGGCCACACTATAGTGATAGAAACAGCTTTATTGACCGGGAGATAAACTGTGACAGAAATAACCGATCGTGTGCTGGTTATCGGTTCCGTCACTATCGACAGCATTGTCTCCGTGGCCCAGGAAGCCATTGAGCGTATTTCCCTGCACAATGGGGAAACGTCTTTCCTGCTGTTGGAACAGGGACGAAAAGTGGAAGCGGAAAGCATTTCCAGCCACGAGGGAGGGGGAGCAGCCAATGTTGCCGTGTCCATGGCCAGGCAGGGACTGGCCGTGGATGTACTGGCCCTCGCTGGCGATGACCTGAACGGCAGGAAAATATACCAGCGTCTTATCGACGAGGGCGTGGGTGTCGACTACTTTTTCACCCAACCAGACTGGCAGACCGGCAATTCAATCCTGATCTATTCCCACGATAAAAACGCCGCCTTATTCACCAAGCGCGGTGAAAACAGTGGAATTGAAGGGCAACTACAGCATATCGATTTCAGTCGCTATCGGTTGGTCTATGTGGGTTGCCTTTCCAGTCTTTCCCGCCACGCCCTGCCCCGCATTATCCAACAGGCTAAAAGCGCTGGCTGTCTGGTGGCACTGAATCCCTGCATGGGCAGAGACGAGGAATCCATCGAGCAGTTTCTGAGTGTGGCGGAAGATATTGACTACCTGTCACTCAACAAGCAGGAAACCATTGACCTGCTGTCCCTGACCCACAGGAGGCTGAATACCAAACTCCTCCTGTTGGCGACAGACATCGAAATAAAACCACCGCTGATGCGATCAGGCCTGCATGTCAATGATTACTGGCTGCCCCTCAACGATGTGATGTCGATGATCTGCAGCACCGGACCACGCTTCTTTTCCCTCACCGATGGCGGCGATGGTGCTTACCTGTTCGACAGCAAACAGTTACTTTACTGCCCTGCGGCTCTAATAGAACCCAAGGGTACCGCGGGGGCCGGAGATGCTTTTGCCTCGACCATCGTGGCGCAACTGCTCAAAGGTAACGACTCCGCAAAAGCACTTTGGGTTGCCACAAAAAATGCTGCCAGTGTGGTGGCGCATATGGATACTCAAACTGGACTTTTAACGCGTAGAGACATTGAGCAGTGCCTGGCAACTGAAAATACTGGGCAAACAGTCATCCGTATTGGCAAAACGGTACTGCCAGATGAAAACAGGGCTTTTTAGAGACCACCTGACAAATAATAAATGCCATAAAAAAGCCCGCTATGCGGGCTTTTTTCGGTGAGAGCTGCTGAACCGGCAGTTAACGGATCAGGCGATTCTCAATCAGGTCATCAACCACGGATGGATCAGCCAGGGTGGAGGTATCACCGAGGTTCTCCAATTCATTGGCGGCAATCTTGCGCAGGATACGGCGCATGATTTTACCGGAACGGGTTTTGGGCAAACCCGGCGCCCAGTGAATGTAGTCGGGCTTGGCAATAGGACCGATTTCCTTCACACAGATGCTGATGAGTTCCTTGCGGAGTTCGTCAGAGGGTTCCTCACCACTCATCAGAGTGACATAGGCATAAATACCCTGACCCTTGATATCGTGTGGGCAACCCACCACGGCAGCCTCAGCCACTTTGGGGTGCAGTACCAGCGCACTTTCCACTTCGGCCGTTCCCATACGGTGACCGGAAACATTGAGCACATCATCGACACGACCGGTAATCCAGTAGTGGCCATCCTCATCACGGCGGGCACCATCACCGGTAAAATAATAGCCCTTGAATGCCGAGAAATAGGTTTCCTGATAGCGGCCCATGTCACCATACACACCGCGAATTTGTGAGGGCCAGGAGGCTTTGATGGCCAGGTTACCTTCACCGGGGCCTTCTATTTCCTTGCCGTCGGCATCCAGCAACACAGGCTGTACTCCAAAGAAAGGCACTGTGGCGCAACCGGGCTTCATGTCGATGGCTCCGGGCAAAGGCGTCAACATATGAGCGCCGGTTTCTGTCTGCCACCAGGTATCAACAATGGGGCAACGCTCCTCGCCAACCACCTTGTAATACCACTCCCAGGCTTCCGGGTTAATGGGTTCACCCACCGTGCCCAACAAACGCAGGGAGCTGCGATCGGTGTTTGTAACAAATTCGTCGCCCGCACCCATCAGGGAGCGGATCGCAGTGGGCGCGGTATAGAAAATATTAACCTTGTGTTTTTCTACCACTTGCCAGAAACGCGAAGCATCGGGATAGGTAGGTACCCCCTCGAAAATCAGGGTAATGGCTCCATTACATAGAGGGCCGTACACAATGTAGCTGTGGCCTGTGACCCAGCCGACATCAGCGGTACACCAGTAAACATCGCCTTCCTTGTAATCGAAGACGTATTTATGGGTCATCGCCGCCTGTAACAGGTAACCGGCGGTGGTGTGCAACACACCTTTCGGTTTGCCGGTTGAACCAGAGGTATAAAGGATAAACAACGTATCCTCGGCATCCATGTGTTCCGGCGGACAGTAATCCTTGGCTTCAGCGATGGCCTCGTGGTACCAGACATCGCGCTTTTCATTCCATTCCACCAGACCGCGGGTTCTCTCCACAACAATACAGGTGTGAACATTCGGGCAGTGACGTAATGCCGCATCGACGTTGGCTTTCAGAGGGACTTTTTTACCACCACGCAGGCCTTCATCGGAGGTGATGACCACCTGGCAGTCAGAGTCCAAGATACGATCTTTCAGGGCATCGGGAGAAAAGCCGCCAAACACCACCGAGTGCACCGCACCAATGCGCGCGGTAGCCAACATGGCATACACCGCTTCCTGGATCATTGGCATGTAGATACAGACGCGATCACCGCGCTTTACACCCCGTGACTTGAGCACATTGGCCAGCTTGTTGACCTGTTCGCTCAGTTCGTTATAAGTGATATAGGCGCTCTCTTCAGGGTCATCACCCTCCCAGATAATCGCTGTTTGATCACCTTTCGTGGCCAGGTGTCGGTCGATACAGTTCACCGTGACATTCAGCTTGCCATCGGTAAACCAGCTCGCCTCCCCGGTCATGAAATCAAAGGTATTGATCTCACTCCAGGGACTCTCCCAATTAATGAATTTCTTCGCCTGTTCGGCCCAGAAAACCTCGGGCTCTTCAATCGAGCACCGATACATTTCGCGGTAAGTCTCGTTATCAATGTGGGCTTCGCTGGCGAAATCGCCGGGGACGGGGCGAACATTAGTGTCAGACATGGAATCCTCCCTTACTTATATATGTTCTATAGGATTCAGAGTAATGGAGGTCAAGCCTAGCATCTATTCGACCTTTGCATAACAACCGTCAGCAAAAGGGAGGATATAACAGCCATTCAGAGAAAAAAGTGGTTATAAAATAAGCTAACTGTAAAACACCGCAGGCAGTTGACTTAACTTGCCTGGTTGTCTGCCAAAGCGGTGGTTCACCTGAGCGAGAAACAGCTCTGCTGTAGACACGGCATCCACCAACGCATTATGGGCATGGTAATCCGGCAAATTGTAGCGGCGGCGAGATTCCGACAGACGCAGGCTCTGGCCGTGCTGGCCGTTGCTGTTTCGCTGCAAACGCTGGTCTTCCAGAGCCATGGTATCTACCACAGGGACCAGTAAGGGTATTCCGTAAACTGCTTTACAGGCCTGTTGCAAAAAGCTCATATCCAGGGTGGCGCAATGCAACAGCATCACCCGTCCCTGCAGAGCAGATAAAAGGGAATCCATGGCGTCGCGCAGGGTGCCCGCCTGCAAGATATCCCGATCGTGGATGCCGTGAATCACAGCACTTTGCCCAACGCCCTGATCACTGCTTACCAGGCGATGGCAGGCACCGCTGAGTACGACCCGAAAGTCGTCCACCGGTACATAACCAATACTGAGAATATGGTCAGTGTCGGCATCCATTCCTGTCATTTCAAGATCCACCGCCAGAAAGCCTGTCTGGCGAATCTCACAACGAAGATCCGGCAACTCACCCCGCAGGTAATTGTGCATCGCCGACTCGGGGCATTTAGCCAGCAACTGTCGCTGTCGCCAGTGGGTAGTCCAACGACCCAGCATTACATCAACCCATGGGTGAATTTAACCCGCAGTGCTGACTGGGCATTGTTGACCACCGCAAAGGCATCCCGCAACTGGTGACGTGACAGGGAGGAGAACGTTGACGGGTTCAGATGGTTGTCCGGTTTCACGCCATCGCGAAGCTGCTCCCCCTGATGCACCAGACGCAGACGTGAAATAAATTCATGGGCATCGGTGAGATTGCGGGAATCCTTAAGCGTCAGTAGCTTGCTGGAAACCGCTTCCTGTAGTCGCTCCAGGGTATGAACCTGACGGGAACCTATCGACAGGGCGTAAATCCGCGCAATATCGTTAATGGGCATGATCCCCCGCAGTTTCACATCCAGGGTGTTTTTATGTTCACCGCTGTGTTCCACCACAAAGTTCTTAAAGAATCCCATGGGCGGGGTTAACTTCAGGGCATTGGCCGTCAGGTTGGCGAGAAAAATTTCATTGCCGCGGGCGGCATCGCAAACCGTGGCCTGCAGATCATCGAAAAGTGATTGATCGCCATACACACAGCGCATATCGAAAAAGATGCTGGCATGCATTAATGCTTTTGAAGAGGGCTGGTTTATCCAGCGCAAAAACTGTTTTTTCCAACCCACCAGAGACTGCCGCCAATCGGGGGTCGAAGCCATGATCTCGCCCGGGCAGTACTTGTAGCCACAGGCATCCAAGCCATCATTGACATAGTTGGCAACAGCAAGGAAATACTCGTCATCGCCCTGGGTGACCGCATCGCCAATCAGCATGCCATTGTCCTGATCTGAGATCGCTGTCTGATCCCTGCGCCCCTGGGAACCGAAAGCCAACCAGGCAAATGGCACCGGAGGATCGCCGTATTTCTCAACTGCCTGCTTGATCAACTGTCGAGTCAGTGCATCGGTCACCGTAGTCAAAAGCCGACCTATCTGATCCGCACTGGCTTCGGCGCGAATCAGGCTGCGTAACAACTCGGGAATATCCCGGGATACACCTTTCAGACCCTCCACACTATCCTGGTGCCCGATTTCACCGATAAGAAAAACCGGATCTGCTTTCTGAGCTTTCACCAGATCAGTCGTGGTTAGCATGGCCACCGGTTGGCCGTCGGCGGTGACCGGCAAGTGATGAATATTGTGCTCGGTCATGAGTAGCAGGGCTTCAAAGACCAGGCTCTCTGCCGAAACACTGGTAAGCTCCCGGGTCATAATTTCCGACAGCGGTGTCTCCGGGCCGCGTCTCTCCGCCACCACCCTCGCCCGTAAATCCCGGTCGGTCACAAGGCCACACAGCTGCTGGCGCTCATCGATAACCATCACCGAACTTACCCGTTGGGCGGTCATTATTTCTGCCACCTCAGCCACCGTCAGGTCAGGCCGTGCAGTGACAGGTTCGCGGGACGAAAGGTCACCAACGCGGCGGGTCAACTGATAATTCTGTTCACGAAAACGCACTGCATGCCGCAGGCGCTTGGCATGGGCCTGATTAAAAAATCGATCAAACGACCGGTTCGCCGAACGCAACTGCTGAAAGGTGTCCGCGTCAATCTGGTACAGCAAACCGTCTTCAATAACCACTGCCTGGTTGGTAATGGCATCACCTGTCAGCAATGATGGATATCCAAAATAGCCACCTGGCTCTACCCGGTCCAGCAGCTCTCCTTCGCCGTTACGAACCTCAAAAGCCCCGCTGCGCACGATCAACAATTTCGGGTTGGAGTAATCGAGAATCCCCGTAGATTCACCGGCGCGATAGTAGGCAATCTGCACTTGACCTGCAGCCAGTGTCAGGTGTTCTTCCGACAGTTCATTAAAGGGAGTGCACTCAGCCAGGAAATCCCGAACCGCCGCCACTTCCACACTGACAGTCATAACTCTATATTCCTTCATCTACACACGCCTACAATAACTCTAAAGGTAGACCTGTAACTTGATACGGGGCAATTAGGCTAAGGTGGAATAAGACATTCTGCTATCACGCCAGTTTCAACGATAACCGGCAAGGGCAATACGCTTTTTTTCTCTGGCCTGTTAGGCTAATGACTGGCAAACCATTCTATGTACTCAAGACTGTGCTGAAAATCGCGACAAATCTCTATCTGCCCGATGACGAAATCGAATGCTCGGCAATACGGGCACAAGGTGCCGGCGGCCAGAACGTCAACAAGGTCTCGTCTGCCATTCATCTGCGTTTTGATATACACGCTTCTTCCCTGCCCGAAGCCTACAAGCAGCGATTACTGGACTTCAAAGACAAACGTATCAGCAGCGAAGGTATTGTGGTTATCAAGGCCCAGCAGTTTCGCACCCAGGAAAAAAACCGTACTGATGCCTTACAGCGGTTACAGGCTCTGATTGAAGAAGCCACTCGTGTACAGAAAACCCGGATTCCAACCAAGGCCAGCAAGGCTTCAAAACAAAAGCGCATGGACAGTAAAACTCGTCGGGGGCAAACCAAAGCTCTGCGTGGCAAAGTCCTTGACTGATGTTTTTTGCTCACTCTTGGGCCCCTCGAAGATATGGGGTTTGCTCTATATCAAATCCCTCCGTTTTTTGACAACAAACAAATAATTTTGGGACTAAACTGATAGCAATAAACGCTCGTAGAAATAAACAGACAACACCACAAACAAGGATAATTCGATGGATATCAAGACATTTGCCGATTTGATCGACTGGACCCGCCAACTCCACGACCACCTGGCCAAGTGCCTATCACACGGTGCCGAGAAACATAGACAGGAAGGTGCCAAATTGTTGCTCGAATATCTGTCAGACCACGAAGCCAAAATTGCCAAAATGGTGGCGAGCTTTGAAGAAAAAGCAGATACCAAAGCCATGCACACTTATGTTTACGACTACCTTTCCCACAAACCCATCGACATCAGTGAAAGCTGCAACATGGCATTTGAATCCCTGGATTACGACAGCATCTGTATGGAAGTGTTTAATTTCCACGAGCAGGTCATGGACCTGTACCGCACGTTGATGGGCAAAGCAGAAACCAATGCCGTCAGGGAATTACTTGAATCTCTGCTGGCCATGGAAAAACATGAGGCCATGCGCCTGGCCAGTCAAACAGGGCGTATGCACGACCTGTAATCTTGCCAAGACAATTGTCCAGTGAAGTTCTGATAGAGAGGCAGCACTTCACTGGACAAACTGCAGCCCGGCTATGCTTTTTATTTGCCTCCACTGGGGAGTGCAAACACTAACAGCGCGCCACCCCCTTTAAACCCGAACAGAGAATTTCCTCCAGCGGCCACTGCAACGTACTGCACCCCGTTGACTTCATAACTCACTGGTGGCGCATTGACCCCCGCACCACACTGAAATTGCCACAACAGTTCTCCGGTGTCAGCATCATAGGCACTGAGATAGCCATTACCCTCACCCATAAAAACCAGGTTTCCTGCAGTCGCCAGAACCCCTCCCACCAGAGGTTGTTCGGTTTTATGCTGCCAGTGAATCTTGCCACCTTCCCGGGTGGAAATTGCCGTCAGCGTACCCCACTGTGGCTCATTGATAGGCTCCAGCTCGGTATAACGTTGTGATTTTCCATCTTTATTCACGGCGAGTGACTTCACGGTATAACGCACAGGCACATGGGAGGCCGCCACATAGGCCAGTCCACTAGAGGGGTTGTAGGCAACAGGAGACCAGCTGGCACCACCAATGGCCCCTGGTGCGACACGAGTGCCCTCGGGGCTAGGCGGCGCAAAAAGGTTTTCCTGAGGAACAAACGGCTGTGATTTGTACATCAACTTACCAGTGAGGCGGTCATGCACGTAGAACCAGCCCGTTTTTGCGGCCTGCCCAACGGCAGTCACCAGGCCCGCTGTACTCTGGTAGTCAAACAATACCGGTGGGCTGGCCACGTCATACCCCCACAGGTCGTGGGGCACCTGTTGGTAGTTCCAACGCAACTCACCGGTATCGGCATCCAACGCAGCGAGGGAAACAGTGTAAAGGTTATCCCCTGGGCGCGAACTGTCATCCATCTGGGGTGATGGATTGCCGATGCCGACATACAACAGGTTGGAGACGGGATCAAACGCCGGCGTGGTCCATGCCGAACCCCCGCCGTGCCTACCGGCGTCAGGAAATTGCTTCATGGCCTGCTTTTCACCTGCGATATCACGTGGCAAAGGCAGCCCATCCGGAGTTGTTTCGAGAAACTCTCCCTCCCATCCAGAATCCGGCACGGTATCAAACTGCCAGATACGTTTACCGGTGTGGACATCAAAAGCCGCATAGAATCCCGGTCGACCAAAATCTCCGGCAAAACCGACCACGGTCCCCACAGGCGCATCAGGGGTTTCCGCTTCCAGGTGCAGCCCATATCCGACACCCGTGATGCCAATAATCACTTTATCCTTTACCACCAACGGCGCCATATTCACACCGACACCGGTAGTGCCCGTGGTCGCTTTCTCCCGCAGGCGGTTGTTGGCACCCAATTGCTCAACCGTCTCTGTGGGACCAATGTCCGTAACCAGAGGAACATCCCAAACCGGTATTCCTGTTGCCTTGTCCAGGGCGATCAGTCGTGCATCTACGGTGCCGATAAACACCTTGCCTTGCGCTACGGCGACCCCCCGGTTCGCGGGGCCACAGCACATGGTGGTACTGACGCGCCGGTGTTCATAGCGCCAAATTTCCTGGCCGGTAGCGGCATTGATGGCGCTGACATGATTAAACGGCATCGACAGGTAAATCACGCCGTCAACCTCTAGCGGGGTTGCCTGAAACGAAGCGGAATAACCTGTCTGGTAAATCCAGCGGGGTACCAATTGACTAACCGTTTGCCGGTTAATCTGTTTCAAGGGAGAAAACCGCTGGTTGCTGTAATCGTGCCCGTAGGATAACCAGTCCCCGGAGTTTTTCTGCGCGGACAACAAGTGGGTCACATCCACCTCATCAGCGAATGTCGGCAAGCCGGCACAGAACAACCCTGCCAGTAGATAACTCAAAGCCCGACTCATGCTTCTTTCCACTCTTCGCTCATGGGGAAACACCTATTCTTTGTTAAGAGTATCCGAACCAGTATAGACAGCTCCGGCACTGTAAACCGATGCCACCAAACCTGAAAAATCATTATCAACTGGAAAAAATCAGACTGACATGAAGTGAACTTCCTGTTCCTCACCGGAGACTGGTCTATGATCAGTTGTGGTTCCCATGGAACCTGTACTCACAATAAACATCAAATCTTGCCAAGACGGCAAACTTAAGCCGTTTTGATTGAACATGCTGCACTGTTCAATTCCTTGTGTTTACAAGGGAACGCAACGTAGCTGACCTAACGATAATAAGGAGAGACCTAGAATGCCCAAGTATGTGATAGAGAGAGATATTCCCGGAGCTGGCAATCTGACTGCACAGGATTTACAGGCCATTTCCCAGAAATCCTGTGGCGTTCTCAACGGCATGGGACCACAGATTCAATGGGTTCAGAGTTACGTCACCGATGACAAGGTGTACTGTATTTATATCGCACCGAACGAAGAGGCCGTTCGTGAGCATGCGCGTCAGGGTGAATTCCCCGCCAACCGAATTTCAAAAATCTCAACTGTCATTGACCCAACTACGGCTGAGTAATCAACCGGGCGCCCAGTACTCAGGTTTTGGGCGCCCCTTCTCGGCTCTATTCAAATGTCGTTAAGCTGCGACACCGGCATAATGCTGAGTAGCAGTGACTACCTCAGATGCTACTGAGTCTGCACTCAACAAAGATACCGACAGGACATGTTCCAGCCCTTCGAAGGGACCACTTGGAGCACAGGGCACACTGTAGAGTGTTACAAAAGGCAGGTTCAACGCGCTGTGCACTTTCCTATAAAATCTCGCGTTGCGCACAGAGCTCACCATAAAAGCATAGTCATAGCCCAGCGAACGGGACAGGCCTACCAGGGCCTCGCAAAACTGCCGGTGACGTTCAACCTTGCGCATTTCATGATCCAGGGCGAAACGCTCCCAAATACAGAAATTCCCGGGGGATAGCCCGAACCTGGAGAGAAGCCCCTTCAGGGGTACACCGATTGATTTTTCGCTATTGCTGACAGAGATTCTCGCCCCACCCAGACAATCTTCGCCCCGCCGTGCGATCAAAATATAACCATCCCGATCGGCTGGCTGTTCAGATCCATCAAAGCCAGAAATCTTCAATTCCTGTCGGTAACACTGTTGACGTAGCCGATAGTACTGATCCAATAACCCCTCTTCCCTGGTCTGTTCATAAACCACACCCATAGCACCCTCAATAATTTTTCAGACAGGAAAACAACGCTCACAAACAGCCCACCTTTATCGGTTTAGCGGCTGGTTTTCCCTGCTAATACAAGTACTGTGCCAAAGGATTTTTTTATTAAGAATCATCGGGTTATAGATCAACTGAGCAAGCAGCAAATATTTATGACTTCCAGAGAGCATTATTTGTCGTCAAATGGCGACACGCAATCCATCAAATCTGGAAAAAACAATAAAATCAGTGGGGTAGGATGTCGCCAAGCCGCGACACATCGATACTGGTTGCAACTCACCCCTTCAGGGATTTGAAGTCCGAGGGCTGTAAGTCGTGGCGTTTCAGCAACTTGTAAAAGTCTGTGCGGTTGCGTTGAGACAGGCGGGCCGCATCACTGACCGAGCCATTGGTGACCTGTAACAGTTTGATCAGGTAGTCGTGTTCAAACTGCAAGCGAGCTTCATTCAAACTGGGGAAGTAACCCTCGTCCATAGCGAGGGCTTTTCGCATCAACTCCTCCGAAATAACCTGTGAGGTAGACAATGCTGCCGTTTGCTGTACAACATTTTCCAGTTGCCGAACATTTCCCGCCCAGGAAGCCCTCACCATTAATTCCAATGCCCCCGGTGAAAAACTGGTAACCCTTTTTCCGTCGGGATCAATCTTGCGAAGAAAATGATGGGCCAATAGCGGAATGTCTTCCACTCGCTCGGACAAACTGGGAATGTGAAGATTGACGACGTTCAATCGATAGAACAGGTCTTCGCGGAACTGCCCCTTCTCAAGCGCCTTCTCCAAATTAATATTGGTCGCGGAAATAATGCGCACATTGACTGCTGTATGCCGGGTACTGCCCACTGGGCGAATCTGGCGTTCCTGTAGTGCACGCAATAACTTAACCTGCAAAGCTACCGGCATATCGCCGATTTCATCCAGAAACAGGGTGCCCCCTTCCGCAGACTGAAACAGGCCGATGTGATCCTTGATGGCTCCACTAAAAGCTCCCCGGACATGACCGAACAGCTCGGACTCCAGCAACTGCTCAGGCAAGGCGCCACAATTGATGGGGACGAAAGGCAATTGATGACGGGAGCTTGCCTGATGGATGGCTCTTGCCAATAGCTCTTTACCTGTCCCGCTGTCTCCAGTGATCAGCACACTGACATCCAGCTGCCTGATCTGGCGAACCTGGGAAAGCAACTGTTCCATTGCTCCGCTGCGGCTAATAATGTGCTCGCGCCACTGTTCACCCGCTACCACCTGGACAGCTCCGCTGTGCTTCAGCGCCCGGTTAATCGCATCCAGCAACAGTTTTTTATCGACCGGTTTGGTCAGGAACTCGAAGACACCACGCTGCGCCGCAGCGACAGCTTCGGGAATAGTCCCCTGAGCGGAAAGGATAATCACAGGTAATCCGGGGAAAAAGTGGCTCACCTGGCCGAATAGCTCAAGACCATTCATACCACCCATCCGCAGGTCGGTAATCATCAGGTCTACATGCTGATTGCGAAGAAGGGGCATGGCCTCTTCACCTGACGACGCGGTATGAATAGCAAAGCCCTCTGCTTCCAGGCGTATCGCGAGCAGCCTCAACATGCCCGGATCATCATCCACCAACAGAATATGGTGTCGGCCGCTCATGGCTGCACTCCATCATCACGAGAGTCAGTAGCTTGTTGGGCTTCGGGGTTATTCGACATAGTGCTCTGTTGTTTACGATTGCTCATCGCCGCTTCAAGTTCTGCCAGTGCCGCGATCTTTTTTTCGAGCTGCTCTCTCTCAAGAATACTGTCGGCCAGTTCTTGCTGAAGATGCCGATGATGCTCGTACCTGTTGATCAGATCCTGATTATGGGACATCCGCAACCGGGCCAGCTCCCTGAAATTTTCTCCCAGATTTTCACTCTGGGATAGGTGTCGAAAAGTATCACGGGCCTGGACCCAGCCATCCAACTGCTGTAATTGCTGGTTCAACGCTCCGAAGTAAAACAGGGACAGCCCCTCCTGCTCCGGCTTGCCCATTTTGAGCAGGGCATCCTGCGCCTGATCCGGCGATAGACTAGCGGTCTGACGGCTAATGCGGAGCCAAGCGTCCAGGCTTTGTGACTCCGTCACTCGCGTGACTTTAACGGCGTCATTTTGAGGCTGAGAAATAGTGCAGCCCGACAACGTCAAAATGAGAGCCAATAGCCGGATCAGGGTGTTTGTTCGAGTAAAGGACATGTCAACCTAAAGCACACTTCGAAAGTCGGATGAGAAACGATTTCAAGACTACCTCCCTGAGCCTGCATGCACTCGCGCGCCAGGCTCAAACCAATGCCGGACCCCTTAATGGCCCCCCGGCGTTCGGTACTGCCCTGAAAGAAGGGTTCAAACAGGCGTGCACGTTCCTTTTCAGGAATAGGCAGCCCCGTATTAGCAACCTCTATCACCAGGGATTCCCCTTCTTGCCGACAGTCAAGATTAATCACCTCTCCATCCGGGGTGTAATTGACGGCATTGGAGATGAGGTTGTCCAACGCAGTTTTCAATTTACTGCGGTCGGCGACCCAACGCTCGAGCCGCCATTGACTAGAAACATTCAGCCCCTTATTTTCAGATGTCATTTGATAATGCTCGAAAAGCAGTTTTCCCATTGCGGGCAGATCAACCGGTTCCAAACGGAGCCCCTGATGGGGAAGTTGGTTGTAGTCCAGAAGATTCTCAATCAAGCGCTGCAACTCATAGCCATTTTGCTGAACGATAGCGACAATCTCTCGCTGTCTCACCAGCAGTGGGCCGGGCACTTCGTCGGCCAATAGATCAGTCCCTTCTCTCAAACTGGCTAATGGCGTCTTCAATTCGTGGGATATATGCCGTAGAAACGTCATTTTTTGCTGTTCAGTATCATTTAACCGAAGGCGCAACCACTCCAGCTCTTGTCCCAGGATGCGGACTTCCTGGGGACCGGAAATCGCCACCTGGCTGGATAAGTCCCCTTCTCCCAGCCGTTTGATTTCAGAAACCACCGCGCGGACTGGACGGTTGATCCAGTAACTGAAAAACAGCATCAGTAGCAGGGTTGCCAGTGCCAACAGAAATACCATTACCAGCAGAGAATCCTGCACAGTTTTCGCGTTAGCCTCGTGCTCCGTAATATGACGATCGACATATTCACGGAGCCATTCCGCCAGGCTGGTTCGCAAGGACAATAGCTGCGCAAACTGGTCATTCAGCAGCGTCGTTTTAACCGGATCGAGTACCGTGACTGTGTCCTCTAGTTCTTGCAACAAAGTGCCACTGCCCGGGGTTGCAAGCCTCAACTGCTCGAGCTTATCCAGACAACCCTGCTTCTCGCGACGAAAAAGCTGAAGCAACTCATCGTTATTTAACGCCACATACTGCCTGGCGCGGCGCTCCAGATCGAGCAGCTCAGTTTGCAACGATTGTCCCTGACGGTTGATGGCTATGACATTGCCGGTCACTGCTCGACTTTGTTCAGAAAGATCACTTAATGTCTGCACGGTATAGAGAATGGCCAGACACAAGGGAGCCACCGTTGTGAAAAAACCGACCACAACGAGTTGCAAAACAGATTTTGGCTGCCAGAAAGACATTAAGTGAAATAATTAGGGGAGTTCGCCAAGGGAGGGGAAGTATAAGGGAAAGCCCCCTCCTTTTCTTATGACGATTCAAGCTAACAACCCGAGTTTTATAAAAAATGGCCGCCCTATGGGCGGCCATTTTGCAGTGGCGAGTTATCACCTGAACATTAATGTCCCTGGGCTTCTCCAGCGCCTTTCGGATAGCGCAGGCTTTCCACCATATCTTCGATATGTTGGGGAGCTTCACCGGTCATTTTCTGTACGACGAAGGCAGCCAGGAAGTTAAAGATCATACCCAGTGTACCAATGCCCTCTGGTGAGATACCGAACCACCAGTTATCCGGGGTGTTGGCCGCAGGATTGATGAACTTGAAATAGACGATGTAGGCCGCCGTGAAGGTAATACCTGTGAGCATGCCGGCAATCGCACCTTCCTTGTTCATCCGCTTGTGGAATATGCCGAGGATGATGGCGGGGAAGAAGCTGGACGCTGCCAACCCGAAGGCAAATGCCACCACCTGTGCCACAAAGCCCGGCGGGTGAATACCCAAATAAGCTGCCACAGAGATACCACATGCTGCGGCAATACGGGCATACATCAACTCCTGCTTATCCGAAATATTGGGCATCAGATTTCGTTTCAACAGGTCATGGGATATTGAGGTGGAGATCACCAACAACAAACCCGCTGAAGTCGACAGCGCCGCTGCCACACCACCTGCCGCTACCAGAGCAATTACCCAAGCCGGAAGGTTAGCGATTTCAGGATTAGCCAATACCATGATGTCGCGGTCGATTTTCATCTCATTGCGGTCATCACCGGAGTAGAACATACGACCATCGCCGTTTTTGTCTTCCCAGCCAATCAGGCCGGTTTGCTGCCAGTTGCTGATCCAGCTCGGCGCTTCCTCGTAGACCACACCCTGGCCATCGGAACCGTTGATGGTTTCGATCATGTTCACCCGGGCAAAAGAAGCCACAGCAGGTGCAGTGGTGTACAGGATGGCAATGAACACCAGTGCCCAACCCGCAGAACGGCGCGCATCAGCCACTTTCGGCACAGTAAAAAAGCGAACGATCACATGGGGTAGACCCGCAGTACCTACCATCAGGGCAAAGGTAATGAAGAATACGTCGATCATACTCTTATTGCCCGAGGTATATTCTGTGAAGCCCAACTCCGTCGATAGCCCGTTGAGCTTGTCGAGCAAGTAAGTACCTGAGCCATCCGCCAGAGTGTCACCGAAGCCCAGCTGCGGAACCGGGTTACCTGTCATCAGCATGGAGATGAATACGGCAGGCACTAGGTAGGCAAAGATCAATACACAGTACTGAGCTACCTGGGTATACGTAATGCCTTTCATACCCCCGAGTACCGCGTAGAAGAACACCACACACATACCCAGCAATACGCCGGTGACGATATCCACTTCCAGGAAGCGGGAGAACACCACACCCACACCGCGCATCTGTCCCGCCACATAAGTGAACGACACGAAGATGGCACAGATCACGGCCACAGTTCTGGCCGTTTGTGAATAGTAGCGGTCGCCGATAAAGTCCGGCACCGTAAACTTGCCGAATTTACGCAGGTAAGGTGCAAGGCAAAGCGCCAGCAGAACATAACCACCGGTCCAACCCATCAGGTAAACACCACCGTCATAACCCATGAAGGAGATCAGTCCCGCCATGGAGATAAACGATGCTGCCGACATCCAGTCAGCTGCCGTCGCCATACCATTTGCCACAGGCGGAACACCGCCACCGGCCACGTAGAACTCCTTGGTCGAACCGGCACGAGCCCAGATCGCGATCCCGATATAGAGAGCGAAACTGAGGCCTACCAGTAAAAAAGTCCAGCCTTGAATATCCATGATCACTCCCCTTTATTCATCGTCTTCGTGGACGTTGTACTTGCGATCCAGCGCTTTCATCTTCTTCACGTAGACGAAGATCAGAATCACAAAGACGTAGATGGAACCCTGTTGGGCAAACCAGAAGCCGAGCTTGAAGCCGAAAATCTTGATGGCGTTCAGTGGCTCAACCAGCAGGATGCCAAACCCGAATGAAACAGCGAACCAAATCACCAGTAGGGTCACCAGCAAACGCAGGTTTTCCTTCCAGTAAGCTTTGGCATGTTCGTCAGTTTGGAAACTCATTGTCTTTCCTCCCGTTGTTATACTTTTTTCGGATACTGCCAAATTAACCGAGGTGACATAGCGTGTCTCTGCAACCTTGGTCTAACCCGACCCGAAACCCAGGCCAAATGCCTATTGGAAAACGTACTTGCCGGTAAATTGCACCCGTTTCAGATCACCATCATCACCATTTTCCAGTTCACGTTCGGCATTCAGGTATTCCAGGCCGAATGAGAGGTTGGTGGTGGGTGAGTAAAACAGGTTAACCAGGTAGTTGCTGACTTCCTCATTGTTGGTATCTGCCACTGAGCTGGGGTTGTCTGCCCGAGTCATGGCATAGGAAATGGTACTGCGCAGTTTTGGTGTCCACAGGTGGCGATAGGCGACAAACCCACCGGTGACATCAATCAGGTCCAGGTCACCATCAGACTCGATGGCTGCATCGCGGAATGCCTGCAACGCGGTGTAACGACCCAGGTGACCCTGGTTAAATTGCATTTTCAGGTCATCGCCGTTGGCAAAGGCATATTTACCGGAGAGGCTGACGCCATAACCCCATTTGTCTTCGTCCTGTGTACCCGTGTCATAGGTGATCTGACGGGCCAGACCGGCGATGTTATAGCTGAACTTACCCCAGTTGCCATCGTAGCGAGCCACGAAATCCGGGACATTGTTGTCATCGTAATTGTTACTGGAAAAACCGGCACCGCCATCAATGGTGCCTGTAGAGGGGTTTTCCAGTGCCAGGTGAACTGTGCCGCCATTGGACAACTTATGGCTCCAACGAGCCTGGGTTTGACGGTTAAAGATCACGCCTGAGGTGGGCCCAATAAATTCTGCCGTTTCTGGCAGAACCATGGTGCTCATAAAGGTGCTCCAGGACTGACCCAGCAGTAATGATGAGTTGTCGTCATAGTCCCACTTCAGGTAGGCATGACGAATACGTGAATGGTCGGAGTTGGAAATCCGCTCATCGCCATCAAAGGTCAACAGGTCCATCTCGAAGTGGGTATTGACGTTACCCATACTGGTGGGCGTCGCAGTTTTAAACCAGAAACGTGAAGTTTTAGCGTGCCCATCAAAACGGCGTGAACCGCTCTTGCCGGCAACCGGAATGGTACTGGGTACCAGAATGTCATCGCCAATAGCAGAGCTTGCACGTTCACCATCCGAGTAACTGCTGCTGATAGCATCGACTTTCACGAAACCGCCGTAAGTCAGCTTCATGCCGGAAACGGGGCTATCAACTTTCTTGCTGACCGTTGTTTCAATGGCTTTTTGTTTTTCCCCCTGCTGGGTCACCAGTTGCTGTAATTTCGCAAGCTGTGCTTCCAGCATCTCGATTTTCGCAGACAGGTCCTCGTTGCTCGCTGCTGCCAATGACTGTCCGGAGAATGTCATGGCGGGCAACATAACGGCTGTTGCGAGCGCCAGTTTTGTCTTGGTAAACATAAGTCCTCTCCCAATAGATTTATCAAGCAGTGACAGAGTTACTGCAACGCGTCTCTATGGGTATGCGACCAAGGTCGATTTCTGTGAAAAATTACGACTAATGTCTAACAACATTGGTGAGTTGAGGGGCAGAAAATGGCAAAAATTAAAAAGACCGGGAGGGTTGTCAGCGCCGGCAGCGGGGTCTAACATCGAAAATAACTGGCACGCTGAAAATAATTACATGTCAAAATATATCGTTGCCGATGACCATCCGCTGTTTCGCAATGCCATATCAGGGGTACTACATTGCCTGGATGCTGATGTGGAAGTTGTCGAGGCTCAGGATATGGCCAGCTTGCAAACCAAGCTTTGCGATCACCCCGATGCCGACCTGGTGTTACTGGACCTTCACATGCCCGGCGCCCACGGCTTCAGCGCCCTCGCCTATCTGAAAGGGCAAGCTCCACAGATTCCCGTTCTGGTGGTTTCCGCCAATGAACGCACCGATATCATGCAGAGAGCTGTGGAATTCGGATCCAGGGGTTTTCTACCGAAGTCTTCCGGTATTGATGTTATCCAGACTGCGATCCAGGCCGCATTGAATGGGGGAACCTGGCTACCGGCCCATGCCGGAGTGAGCGCACCGGCGGGCGATGATGAACAAAAACTTATGGAAGGGATTGCCTCCCTTACCCCCCAGCAATACCTGGTGCTGACAATGCTGGCAGAAGGACTGCTGAATAAACAGATTGCCTATGAACTAGATGTCACCGAAGCGACTATCAAAGCGCATATGACGGCAATTTTCAGAAAATTGAATGTGCGTTCCCGGACCCAGGCGGTACTCGCCATCAGCAAACTCAACCTGGAATCTCCGGACATCGTCCCCTGACACAAAGCTTGCTTGTCCGTAACAAGGAGCGCTTCCAACCTCTGTCGGCTATCCCGCTTCTCCCTTGTAGAACACTGCATAAAGCACCGGCACAACCACCATGGTCAGCAGTGTGGCAAAAATCAAACCGGCGATGATCGTAACTGCCATCGCACTGAAAAAAGCATCGAACAATAACGGAATCATTCCCAGCGCCGTCGTCAATGCTGCCATAGAAACTGGCATCAAACGGCTGACACCTGAATCAACAATTGCAGGAATTAGCGGTTTACCTTCATCTCGCTGCAGAATAATTTCGTCAATCAATACAATTGCGTTCTTGATCAGCATACCTATCAGACTGAGAAAACCCAGCATCGCCATAAACCCAAATGGCTGGCCTGTCGCCAACAGCCCCCCTGTCACACCAATCAACGCCAACGGAACTGCCAGCCAGATAATCAGCGGTATGCGGAGAGAATTGAACAGTATGACCGTAATCAACACCATGATCATAATGAATGTCGGCAAACTGGCCGCTAGGCTTGCTTGGGCATTCCCCGAATCTTCATATTCACCGCCCCACTCCAACTGATACCCCAACGGCATATCAATCGCCTCTACCTGTGGACGAATAGCAGCAAACAGCAACGAGGCAGGACCTGTAACTGGATCGGCATAGACCGTAATGGTCGGTTTACGATCACGCCGCATGATGATCTCGTCTTCAAATAATGTCTCGAACCCAATGACCACCTGCCGCAGAGGAATCATGGTACCCGCTACAGGGCTCCAGATTTGCAGGTTGTAAAGACTGGCGATCTCCTCATGCTGATCGGATTTAGCACGCAGAATGATAGGCAGCAATAAGTCTCCATCGCGAAAAATACCCACCCGTTTCCCTTGAAAACCTTGCAGCAGGGTATTGGCAATATCTTGACGAGTAATGCCGTTTAGGTTGGCCTGTTGTTCCGCTAACAAAGGTCTTACCACCTTCACCTGTTGGCGCCAGTCGGTGCGAATGGCCTTGGTATTCGGTTGCTCGCTAAAAATAACCCTGACATTGTCTGCCAGTTCCCGTAATACCTGGGGGTCCGGACCGCTGATACGAGCCTGAATTTTTCCGGTACTGCCCGGTCCCAACTGAAATTTGGAGCTGTATCCCAATACGTCAGGGTAGACTTCACCAATATGAGCCTCAATGTTTTCCATCAGCACATCCATTTGCTCGGGTTGATCCACATCCACCAACAACTGAGCATAGGCGCTGTTACTTTTTTCCGGGCTATAGGTCAGAAGAAATCGCAGAGCCCCTTTTCCCACCAGAGAGGTGACATGAGTTACCCCCGGCTGATTCTGGATGTGGTGCTCCAAAGATGAGACCACACGAGTAGTCTCATCAATATGAGTACCCTGGGGCAGCCAGATATCCACCATAAATTGGGGGCGGGTCGACGGCGGAAAAAAGCTTTGTTCAACAAACCGGAAGCCCCAAAGGGACGTGGCAAACAGGGCTACGACCAGTACAATCGTCAGAGTTTTCTGATGAATACAGTGAGTCAACAAGCCCTTGTATATTTGGTATACCTTACCTTCGTATGCATTGCCCTCCGCTGAACCTTCCCCACTTTTCTTCAGAAACATCACACAAAGCAGCGGCGTTACTGTCACTGCCGTCACCCAACTCAGAGATAGGGAAACCATCACAACCTGGAACAGAGAGCGACAGAATTCTCCGGTATTGTCGTCCGAGGTCCCGATAGCGGCAAATGCGAGAATGGCAATGATGGTAGCGCCAAGCAACGGCATGGCCGTTTGCCGAACCACCTCAATCGCAGCATCCTTTGCATCCTGCCCTTTCTGAACCCGGACTGTGACACCATCAACAACAACGATAGCGTTATCCACCAACATGCCCAGCGCAATAATCAAAGCCCCGAGGGAAATGCGTTCCAGAGCAACTCCCATGGGCGCTAGAAAAATAAAGGAGCCAGCAATGGTGAGTAGCAACACAAAACCAATCAGGGTAGCACCGCGCAGCCCCATAAAGAAGTACAACACCACAATCACAATGGCCACTGCTTCGAGAAGACTCACCACAAATCCCTTGATCGCGACGCTTACTGCATCCGATTGTACCGAGACAAGTCCCGCTTCAATGCCGACCGGAATTTGTGACTTCAGCTCCTCAAAGCGCTGCTTCAATGCCTCACCCATGGTCACCACATTGCCCCCGGAGACCGTGGATATCCCTAGACCGATGGCAACCTTGCTGTCATAGCGAATCAGGTTGGCTTGTGGCTCCACATAATCGCGCCGTATGTTGGCGATATCCCGCAGGTAAACCTGCTCGGAACCATTAAAACTGATCAGGATATCGCCAAACTGTTCCACTGTTTTAATCTCACCAGTAGGGTTTAAAGCGATGAATTCTGGACCAACCCTGGCGTGTCCTGAGTCACTCACCAGGTTTTTCTGCTGTAGCTCTTCGATTAGCACCCCGGGTGGCAACCCCAGCTGGGACATGCGGTCCCGATTGATTTCCACATAAATAGCTTCGGTGCGCTCACCATAGGTATCAATCTTGCCCACCCCATCCACCAGCAATAGTTCTCGGCGAAGCATGTCGACAACCGACTTGATCTCAGCGTAACTGTATCCATCCCCACTCAGGGTGATAAAAATACCGTACACATCTCCGTAATCGTCCACCACCAGCGGTGCTCCCACCCCTGGGGGCAGTTCCCGCTGGGTATCGCTGATTTTACGGCGCAATTCATCCCACACTTGGGGCAGTAGTATTTTGTCGTACTGATCATTGACGGTGACCGTGAGGGTGGAAAGGCCCCGCTCCGACTTAGACACTACACGTTTCACCTGCCCCATTTTCTGAACAGCTTTTTCCAGACGGTCGGTAACCTCTGCCTCTACTTCCGCTGCAGAAGCCCCAGGGTAACTGGTTATCACCAGCGCATCCTTAATAGTGAACTCCGGGTCCTCAAGCCGACTGAGCCCCTGGTAACTGATGGCCCCGGCACCAAGCATCACAAAGGTCAGCACCAGAGTGACGACTTTCCGTTCGATAAAGAACTGTGCAATGTTCATGGTGCCCCCGCTACTGACTGCTCAAGGGATAGACTTTCATACCCTCTCGCAAATAATGAACACCGCTTGCAGCCACTTGATCGCCTGGGTGTAAATTACCGGACACCTGAATCATCCCCCCACTCATGGGACCCGCATTCACAGACAGACGCGACACCTGCATGGTGTCTGGAGTCACTTTCCAAACGTAGGCTGTTTGGTCCGGCAATACCGCCACCGAAGTCACAGGCAGCATGAATCTGCCCTCTCCCAACTCCTCCGCATCAGATTGCTTACGCAATACCACCTTTGCAGTCATCCCGGGACGAACGCTGATTGCTTCGGGATTGGCAAACGCCAGTGTTACGGTATAGCTGCGAGTCACCGGATTGGCTGCGCTGGAGAAAGATCTGAAACGTGCAACAAACGCGTGGTCTGGCAATGCGCTCAGAACCACTACGGGATTAAGGCTTGTGGTGAGTAAATCTAGGTCTAGTCCACCCTCGGCTTGAACAAAGTCCTGTTCCGGGATCGAGAAATCCACTTCAAGATTCTGCACATTGTGAAGTAGCACAACGGGCTGTTTGGCCTGGATATTCTGGAAGTTATCCGCCAATTTCCTGCCGATTTCACCAGCGAAAGGACTAAGTAAAACTGTATCATCTAATGCCTTCTCAGCCTTCCTCAACTCCTCACGGGCAATGTCGAGGTCCCTCAATGCCAAATCTACTTCCGCCTGGGAACCTGCCTGTTGATCAAAAATCCGCTTGGCCCGCCGGTAGACAGAGTCCATGGTGACATAGTTGGATTTTGCGGCATCACGAGCCGCCCGATAGTCCCTCGGATCAAGTTTTGCCAGCACGTCACCCTGTGAAACCTGCTGCCCCTCAATCACCGGCAGCTCAATTATCCGGCCGGGCACTTCAAATCCCAGCTGCACACTTTGCTCAGCACTGATCACTCCCGGATATTCACGGGTTGCTTTGGCCGAATTTTCTCCAACAATGGCTATTTTGACCGGACGCGGACTCTCTTCCTTATCCGGTTCAGGCGCTTCGCTGCAGGCAATCAGTCCGAAAAGAGCCACTAAAAGCAGCATGGCCGGACGTAAAAACCACTCTGTTCCCTGTTTCATAGTTTTCTCCACAGCAGGGGTTCTCCCTCGTGACTGTTTTAACGAATGGCGCTTACTGCTCCCGTGAAGGGTCGTGAGTGGTCAACAGCTCACCCCAATCCGTGCGCTGTTGCATTTCGTCAATCACATCATCGGGCAGTAGAGGTTGACTGATCACCTCCCAGCCACCCCCAAGAGCCTTGTAGATAGCAATCAAATTCAGAGCAATTTCACCACGGGCGCGAGTCCACTGATCCTGCTGTGTCACAAGGAAACGCTGGGAATCAATCACCCGTTGAAAGTCCACCGCCCCTTCCCGATAGCGGGTATTGGCGATATCGACTGCACGCAGTGCGGCCGCAGCACTATCCGCCCTGAAAGCAGTCTCACGCCTAGATTGGCTGAAGGCCACCATCGCATCCTCGACCTCCCTATAGGCATTGAGGACGGTCTGGCGATAGCCCAAAAGACTCTGCTGAAAACGGGCATCCTGAACGCGAACGTTATTTTTCAGGCGCCCATAATTGAAGATATTCCAACGGAATGAGGGGCCTGCCGAAAGAAACAGGCTATCGCTATCAAAGAGGTCTTCCGTGGTGGAACTGCCCGCGCTACTGGACTGGTAACCGATGGAACCGGAAAGGGAGAAACTTGGGTAAAGGTCTGCCCTGGCCACCCCGATCAGGGCGCTCTGGCTGGCCGCCAGATACTCAGCCCGGCGCACATCCGGGCGACGGCGCAGCAGATCGGCTGGCACGCCGGTACCCAGTTCAGCATTGACAGCGGGGATACCGACCTTACCAGCCAGCAGTTCCGAAATTTCTCCAGGAGGAATCGACAGAAGAACACAAAGCGCATTCAGGGCCTGACGCTGTGCGATGAGAATTCCCGGCTCCAGCGCCTGGGTATTGGCCAGGTTGGACGCAGCCTGCTGCTTGTCCAGTTCAGAGGTTACACCATTCTCATAACGCACCGTGGCGATTCTCAAACTCTCCTGTTGCAGAACAATATTGGCACGTACCAGGGAGAGCCTTTCTTCCAGGCTGCGGGTGGAGACATAGGCACGGGCAATTTCACCTGCGAGAATGACCTTCAGGTCATCGTAGTCCGCTTCGGAAGCCATGAGAGACGCCTGGGAAGACTCGATGGCACGCCGGTAGCGTCCCCAGAAATCAAGCTCCCAAACCGCATCAAAGCCCAGATTCAAATTGGTGTAATCTTCATCGGCAGCGGGGTTAAAGTTGGGAGAATTTTCACTCAGTTCGACATCAGTCATACTGCCGCTGAGTTGCTGCAATTGTGGATAGCGATTACCCAGAGCAATACCCAACCTGGCGCGACTCTCGGCAATTCGCAGACCTGCCACCTGAAGCGGCAGATTCTGCCGGAAGGCCATATCTACAAGCTGGTTGAGTACCGGATCGTTGAACAGAGTCCACCACGCAGGCTCCATAGCCCGGCTGCTGGAAAAAAGTTCGTCAGTGCTGTACCAGGATTCAGGGGTTACGACTTCTGGCTGCTTGAAATCAGGCCCGATAGAAGCACATCCCGCCAATGATAGGGCAACGAAACAACAGACCATCAGTGTACAGGATGGTCTGACAGCCCTTCCCACCTCGGACAAAGGCATCTCCGTATGTCTCCCCAGTAGATTTTTTCAGCTAAGCAAAGTGGCCATTAAACCCCTGACCAATAGAGGTATATACACTTATCTGGGCACAATTGCGAAAAGAATCAGCCTTGGACCCCTTACTTTACGGCAAAGGAATGCTGGGGCGCCAGTCAAACCATTCTGTTTTTGGCTCAGAGTGCAGAGTAAATTCACTGCCTTCTGTTGCCTGTTCACCCATCATGTCTTGAGGGGGAGTGGCAAAAGAAATGCCGCCCGAGAGCACACTCTCAAAAGATGGAGTTCGGATGTTGACACCCTTAAACAGGCCTGCCTCCACACTGATGCCACTGGCATTCCAGAACACACTGCGGCGGTGCACCAAAGGTGCGTATTTCTTCTCGATACTGGCGGAGATCATCACTCGCTCTGCGTTCTCCGACAACTGATACCCGCTGACCCTGCCCACCTGTACATCCCGATAGTGTATCGGCACACCCGTTTTGATAGAACCCAACCGGTCCGCCAGCAGATGAATGACCAGTTCACCATCATCGCCAGTCAACTCAGGTGGGTGTTCCAACCCAATGAATGTCAGACGCCGATTGCCCACACCCGGCAAGACATTGATGTAGGGACCACTCACTAATGTTTCCAGATGGGAGGTTCTGGTCAGCCCCAATTGGGGCCGAACGACCCAGAATTGGGTTCTGTCCCGAGCAATCAGTTCTGCTGCCGTAGTGAGGCTGATCTCGGCAACAACTCGATCCAGGCTATCACTCAGGCGGATAGTCCGCACTTCCCCTACCTTCACACCCTGATATTTCACGGGAGTACCGGGAGTTAATCCCTCTCCATTTCTGAACGAGAGGGTCACCAATAATTCCTCTGAGTTGGCAGAATCTTCACTGGGATAAAGGGCGTAGACGTCGCCATTTTTCGCCGTCACCACAGGTCCTTTTTCATCCCGGTCGGCAAAAGCAATGCCCCCCTTCAAGAGCGCGGTCAATGACTCCACGCGCAAATCAATACCGGACAAACCACCTGACAGGGAAACACCCCCGGCTTTCCAGAACCGGCTCTTATTGCTTACCAAGTGGGCATACTGAGGCTCAATAAACAATCCGGCCTCAAGGGTTTTACCGTCGGGCAGTAAGTGGTACCCCTGTACCGAGCCAACAGGTATTTTTCGATAATAAATTTCCGTGCCTCGGGCCAGGGATGAGAGATCGGAGGAGTGGATTTTCAGGTGCAATCCCGGTGTATTGAAGTCGAGCTCCGGGGGACCGGGCAGCGCCACAAATGAGCGGGTGGGTTGGCCTTCCAGAGAGAAGTCCATCTCAAGGTGGTTGCCTGTGATCAGATTTCCCAGCGCAGAGATGCCCTGCATGTTGACCTGTGGCTTAACGACCCAGAAGCGAGCAGTGTCGTTCAGAGCTGGAGCACTCTTCGGGTCCAGAATAAATGTGCATCTGACCCCATCCAATCCGGGAGAAACCGCTATTTTCTTCAACTCACCGAACTGGATGCCCCGATACTTGATTACTGAGCGACCTTCTTCAAGTCCCTCAGCGCTAGGCAAATCAATGGTAATAGCAATTCCGGCATTGGCTTCACGGAAATCAGAGTAAAGCTGAAAGCTAGCGCCATCCTCAACAGGTAGCGACGTATCCGCAGCACTCTCAGGGGTAATAAAAGCAATCCCACCAGCGATGATCGAGGCAAGAGATTGGGTCCTGATATGAAGTCCGGACAAAGAACCATCAATCTCGATACCGGAGCTGTTCCAGAAGCGGGTTTTAGTACTGATCAGATCGATGTATGGCTGCTCTATAAAAACATGCAACTCAACGCCACTACCATCCTCAAGCAGCACGTAATCCTCAACTTCCCCCACCTGGAATTTACGGTAATGTACAGGACTTCCCCGATGCAGAGACCCCAGGTCTTCTGATAACAGCTTCAGGCGCAATCCATGAAGATTGAAAATTCCCGCCGGGGCTTTTTCCAGAACAGTAAAACTCCTAGCTGGAGGCGCGCCTGCTGGTCCCGGAAGTGCCGCAATGTAACTGCCGGACACCAGGGTATTAAGACCGCTGACCCCCATGACAGAAATTTCTGGGCTCACCATCCAGAATTGAGCTCCCTCAGACAGGGCTTGCTCTACAGCGCGGTCAAAATCGACGGTGGCAATCACCCCATGAAGGTCAGGCGCGACCCGAAGCTCACGCACTACACCAACGGTAATACCCTGATATTTCACTTCCGTTTTTCCCGCCACCAGGCCTTCACCGGAAGGAAACTTCAGGTATACCTCTATGTCTCCCTCCACAATGCTCTGGAACACCAACCAGGCCCCGATCACTACAGCGATCAAAGGCAACAGCCAGACCATGGAAATGCCCCGCCTCGCTCTCCCTTCTGGGATGGGAAACTCTTCGTTATCGATCATAACTGCTCCCTTTCAAGATCCCAGATCAGACGAGGATCAAAACTGTTTACAGCAAGTATGGTAATCACCACTACACTGGCAAAGGCTGTACTGCCTGGCCCGGCCACAATTGTGGCCACTGCCCCCAGATCTACCAATGTCACCAGGATTGAAATCATGAACAGATCCAGCAATGACCAGCGCCCAATCAGGTGTATTGCACGTAACAGCATGGAACACTGGCGCTTGTTCAGGTGCCAGCGAAACTGGACCGTCATCAACAACAGGGTCAACCCCACCAGCTTCATCACCGGCACAGCGATACTGGCGATGAAAACCAATGCCGCGATGCCCCACATGCCAGCACTCCAGAGGTGAGCCACCCCGGAAATAATGGTGTCTGGCTCACCTCGGCCAAAATAAATCACCGTCATCACGGGGAACAGATTGGCCGGCAACAAAAAAAGCCATCCGGCCACGGTATAGGCCCAGGTAGCTGAGAGGCTTCTAGGTCGCCGAAAATGATTCAGGGTTGCACAACGGGGACAGCGGCAACTCTCAGCACCCTGTGCAGGACAGGAGAGCTGCCCACAGAGCGAACATCGCACCAACCCTCTGGCCTGAGCGGTGACATTACTGTTCACTTGCCAACCTCCACTCGCCGCCAGACAGCCTCGGCATCAAAGCTGCGAACAGTGAAGGACGTGACCATAAGCAGCAAAATAAAACTGTATAGCCCAGCCGAGGTCGTCAGGTCGCCCAGATCCCTGATTTTGATCAGAGCCACCAGAATACCGAGCATATAAACGTCCAGCATTCCCCATTCTTCCAGATGATGGTAAAGGCGCAATTGCCAGGGCAACCAACCCGCAAGTGCCCTCCAGTGCACCGCGAGGCTGATGGAAAACAGAAGTAACAAATTCAACAGCGGTGCAATGACACTACAGAACAACACCAGACAAGCCATCCAGTTATATCCGGTAGAAAATAATTTGAAGACACCGTTCAGCATGGTGTTCTGGGTCGTCAAACCACCAATGGAAAACTCCATGATGGGCAACAGAATGGCGGGTAGCGCGAGAATCAAACCGGTGAGGCTCAAGGCCAAGGTATGTTGAAACGTATCGTGTCGGACATCCTGCAGCATTGCCCCGCAACGGGTACAAAATAAACGTACTGGCTGATGATCAGTGAGGAGTGGCAGCGCGTGTAACAGGTCACAGTCCTGGCAGGCAACCATTTCCGTTGAACCTACCAAAGAATCTGTCATCACCCCGACTCTACCGTGACCATGAGCCAAAAAATCCCCTCCATTGCACCGATGACATAGATGATCCATTAGGAAATTCAGTCCGTCAATGGGCGATTATATTTCTGAATTACCGCAACTGTTCGGATTCCTTTGAAATATAGATACCGAGCAATCGCGCCACAACAATCGCCAGATATAACTGCCCCATAATAGCTTCCACCGCTGCCCAGGAACGCGCGATAGGGCTGACAGGTAGCACATCCCCATAACCCAGTGTGGACTGGGTGACGTAGCTGAAATAGATAAATTCACGCAACACCGTACTGTAGGACTGCCCCAGCCCGTGTGTGGTGATAAACGCGTCCGGCACCGTCACATGAATCAACATGAAGAAATGACCCCACAGCAACCCGATCAACAGATAGGCGCAGAGGGAAGCAAAAATCAGGTTGCTGTTGACTCTATTCATCTTGACGACGAAATAAAGCAGGTGAGCAAAAATGAACAACAAAAAAAGGATACTGACGATCAGGTACCCAAGGGTGTAAAAGTTGGCCGACACCTCCAGAGGCTTCCAGCCAAGCCACATACTTGGCAACACCAGCATGCTGCCTATCAGCAACATGCGGCGGTCCGAGGTAACCAACCATAGACCAGCCAGCAGGACGCTACTCCACACGAGTTGGGCCGCCAGGCCGGTTAGGTGTCCGAACAGGGGTGGCAATAGTAGCAGCGCCACCAACACCACAAATAAACCGGAAAAACTGTAACGGGGAAATCTGTGCTCAACCATCCATCTCTCCACTTTTTTAACAGCCCCCCGCTCGCTGGTAAAGGCCGTGCTAATCCCTGAAATTTTCGTACTGAAAGGGTTGGCCAAGCTCCGCCCCTTTAACCAGCGCTATCGCCTGCTGAAGATCATCGCGCTTTTTGCCACTGACTCGAATTTTGTCGCCCTGTATGGCTGCCTGCACTTTCATCTTCGAATCTTTCAGTAACTTGATGATCTTTTTCGCCATGGGCTGGTCGATACCCTGTTTGAACCGTACCTTTAGGGAGAATGTTTTGCCAATGTGCAGGGCCTCTTCGTCTACATCCACCACGTAGGGGTCCACGTTGCGTTTCACCAGGTTTTTGCTGAACATATCCATCAGTTGCTGGCATTGAAAGTCAGACTCTGCCGCGAGGGTAACGATTTCGTCTTTGAGTTCGACACTGGCCACTACACCGCGAAAATCAAACCGCGTTGTCAATTCACGCTGGGTGTTTTCGGTAGCATTGCGGATCTCCACCATATCTACTTCTGAAACGATATCGAACGTCGGCATTTTTCAGGCACCTTATGGGTAAAAATTTAAAGGCGTTAGTCTAGCCGTCCAGAACCGTCTGGAAAAGCACCGCACATGGCATCCAGAAAATGGTTTGTTGCTTATCGGTAACAGCCGATATTTAACCGGCTATGCGCCAGGAAAATGTGAACTCTAAAGACAGTGGCTTTAGCCCGGCTTAGTGGGCCGTACCAATTCGGTGATGTGCTTGGCGAGTTTCTCGGGGGAAACCGGCTTGGACATGTAGTGCAGCTCGGCCTGTTCGACCTGCTGGCGAACCTCATCTGAGTTATCTGCACTGATGATTATACAGGGGCGATGACGCCAGGTTTGTGGCATTTCGCGCACCAGCTCAATGCCCGTCAGGTGTTCCTCCAAGTGAAAGTCCACCAGCATGATATCCGGTGGATAGCTGCTCACCAGCGCCTGCAAGTCTTTTGGTCCTTTTGCCAGCATCACCTGGCAACCCCATTGGCTGAGCAGGCTTTTCATTCCTTGAAGAATTTCCTCTTCGTTATCGATACAGAGTACCCGAAGCCCTCTTAATTCCGGTCTCACTTTGGGTGTTAACGACGGTATTTCAGGAACCAACACCGGGTTCCCGAGGGGAACCAGAACGCTGAATACTGAACCTTCACCGGGTTCTGACTTAACGCCAATTTCATGGTGCATCAGATCCGCCATGCCCTTGGCGATGGTCAGCCCGAGCCCCAGTCCCTTGTCAGTGCTGGTGGCACCTGGACTGAGCCGTTCAAACTCCATAAAAATTCTGTCCATGGCATGGGGCGCAATTCCAGGGCCGGTATCCCACACTTCAATTCTCAATCCGTTGTTGGCACGGCGACAACCCAGCAACAGACGACCTCGTTTGGTGTAGTGGATAGCGTTACTGAGAAAGTTCTGCAAAATACGACGCAATAGATGTGGGTCGCTGGCCACCACCTTGCTACTAGGCACAAACCGCAATTCAATTCCCTTCTCCAATGCCAGAGCACCAAACTCGGCGGCCAATTCCTGCAGCATGGAATGAAGACAGAAGCTTTTGATATCCGGTTGCATTTTTCCGCCTTCAAGACCGGAAATTTCCCTGAGGGCGGAGATCAGATTTTCCGATGTTTCAAGGGATTTCTGCACATGGCTAATATGATGAGCCAGCGATGGCTGGTCAGTGCCGGCAATTTGATGCTGGATGGCGGTCAGAAACAGTTTTGCGGCACTAATAGGTTGTAACAAGTCATGACTTGCCGCCTGCATGAAACGGCTTTTACTGGCGTGAAGTTCGCGCAGTTCTTCCTCTGCACGGGCACGCAAACGGTTTTCTTCACCCATTTTGTAGTTGAGATTGCAGAGATCAGCTGTTCGCTGGGCAACGCGATCTTCCAGTGTGGCTTTCGCCTCTTCCAACGCCTTAACCACGGTTTTGTATTCACTAATATCTGTGAAGCTGGCAACAAAACCGCCATTGGGCATGGGATTTCCCACAACCTGAATGGTGGTGCCATTGGGCAATGTGCGCTCAAATCGGTGGGAACCCCCATTTCGCAGGAATTCCAGTCGGCGCTCTACCTGGCTCTCGGGGTTATCGGAATCCCGGTATAGCCCCTTTTTGGCGTTGTATTCGTACACCGATTTGATTGGGCATCCCACATAGAGTAGCCGAGCCGGATAATCAAACATCTGCTCATAGCGGCGATTCCAGGCGACGATTCTGAGATCGGCATCGACCACGCAAATACCCTGCGAAATCGTTTCAACCGTGGTTTGCAGCAGGTCACGATTGAACTGGAGTTGCTCTGATGTTCCGCCAACAATAGCGGCCAAGTCACTGAATTGTAGAGGCTCGGTCCGCTGTAAAAGCGTGATCGCGCTTTGTGCCGACGCCGATCCTACGATTGCCGCCAGGTAACGCTCTACCCGGCGTACGACAAAGACAGGGGCCCGGTCATTGTCGAGTAGTCTCTGCTGATAACGTTCCTCACAACCACGCCACAGTTCTGCCTGCTGTTTGCGGTTAAGGAATGATTCCATCAATTGCCGCAGCTGCACTACCCTGATGGAAGACAGTTCGTAATCGTCTTCGCCATAGAGGATTGGACCTGGCGCATCCACAAATTCGGCAGCCTGGAAACAGTCTCGTTCATCCTGTCTGACCAGTAACGAAACAACGATGTAGATCAGCAGGTTACTCAGCAGACTCCAGATAACTCCATGGCTGAGCGGATCGAGAAAATCCATTCCGAAAAGTGCCTGGGGGCGCAGCCATTCGAGCTGCCAGGGCCCCTGAACAAGAATCGCATTGTCGTTGGGCAATAGCGTGGGCAGCAACAGACAATACCACCAGAAAAGAAATCCCACGGCCAGCCCGGCATAAACGCCTTTGGCATGACCACGTCGCCAATAGGCTCCGCCAAGGAGTGCCGGGGCTAATTGGGCAAAACAGGCAAAGGACACCAGACCAATGGATGCCAGCGCCTCTTCCTCCCTCATCATCCGATACATGACCCAGGAGGCCATCAGTATGGCAAGAATGCATACCCGCCGAATCCAGCGAAGGTGCTGGCCCATGAAGTATGCCGTCTGCCGAAACTGATCCTTCCGCCAACGCAACAGCAACGGCAAGATAATTTCGTTCGACACCATGATGGAAAGTGTCACAGAGGCCACAATCACCATGCCCGTCGCCGCAGAGAAACCACCTGCAAAGGCAAGAATGGCGAGCAATTCAGAACCACTGTTAATCGGTAGACTCAAAATATAGGTGTCTGGTGCCACCTCAGTACCAGAGAACAGATGGGTGCCGACCACAGAGATCGGCAGCACCACCGCCATAATCACCAGCAGATAAAGTGGGAAAAACCAGTGGGCTACCTGAAGATCGCGTTCACTCTGATACTCCACCACCGTGACATGAAACTGTCTGGGCAGGCAAATGATCGCCAACATTGATAACAGGACCATGGTGATAAATGGCGGGTTGATGGGGTTTGATAACCATGAGTCCATCAGCACATCATCGGAAAGCAATGGGCCGAGTTCCACGGTGCTCGCCATAACGAGCGCCAGGATAGCCAGCGCCACCATGGCCACCACTTTAATCACCGACTCCACGGCCAGTGCCGCCATCATGCCCCGGTTGCGTTCGCGGCCCTCAATGTGTCGGGTGCCGAAAACCATCGCGAACAGCGCCAGCATCAGGGCGGTTACCAATGCGCTGTCCGGCAGATACGCAGTACCTGTCTCCGTCGGTCCAGACAGGGTATCCCAAGCCAGTGAAATCGCCTTCAGTTGCAACGAGATATAGGGCATGGAGCCGACCACGGCCAACACGGTGACCAGCGCAGCCAACAACTGACGTTTGCCATAACGGGAACCAATAAAGTCGGCGATGGAGGTGGTTTTCTGCCGGTTACCGATATTGACGAGTTTACGGAGAATCGGCCCACCGAATACAAACACCAGCATGGGGCCCAGATAGATGGGAATATAGGCCCAGGCGTATTGGGAGGCCACACCGACGGCCCCGAAAAATGTCCAGGAAGAACAGTAGACGGCCAGTGTCAGGCTATAAATATAGGGGCGTAAACGGTTGTGCCAGTCAGGTTGACGCTCTGCCCATAGGGCGACAAGCACGAGAAGAAACACGCAACTCAAGGCAATCAGCAACAGCAAGGGTTGAGAAATCATGGCTTCTCGGAAACCTTTTATGGCAACGCATAACCTGTCATGGCTGAAGAGTCGATGATTTTCGTGAAGGTTGCAAGTGATGTGCTACTTAAGTTGTTGTACCTAGGTCGTATTGCGCTCACAGTGCCCATGGCAAACAATTCAGCAAAATAATTTAAGGTTGGGGGAAGGATCTCAATATGTCTGTAGTTAATGCCTATCAGAAACAATATCAACAGTTTCTGGAAAACCCTGAACAATTCTGGCAAGAACAGGCTAATCGTATTGCCTGGTATAAAAAGCCGACCAACATTCTCAGCGTGGATGAGAACGAATATTTTCGCTGGTATACCGACGGGGAGCTGAACACCAGTTATCTGTGTCTCGACTATCACGTGGAACAGGGTCGAGGTGAACAGGCCGCGCTGATCTACGATTCCCCGGTGACCGACACCAAAGCTACCTACACCTACCGTGAATTGCGTGATCAAGTAGCGCTGTTTGCCGGTGGCCTGAAAAGCCTGGGCGTTGAAAAAGGCGATCGCGTGGTGATTTATATGCCAATGGTGCCCGAAGCGGCCATCGCCATGCTGGCCTGTGCCAGACTGGGCGCAATCCACTCCGTGGTATTTGGCGGTTTTGCTCCCGACGAACTGGCTGTGCGTATTGATGACGCGCACCCGAAAGTCATCGTGACAGCGTCATGCGGCATCGAAATCAACCGTGTCATCGATTACAAGCCCATGGTTGATGAGGCCATCAAGATTGCCGAGCACAAACCCCGTCATGTGGTCTTACTCCAGCGTCCACAGTCACAGGCAGACATGCAACCCGGACGGGACGTCGACTGGCAGGATCTGGTCTCAGGCGCGACACCCGCGGAACCGATGGCTGTAAAAGGCACCGACCCTCTTTATATCCTCTATACCTCCGGTACCACAGGTAAACCCAAAGGAGTGGTGCGGGACAACGGTGGGCATGCAGTCGCGATGCGCTACAGCATGGACGTCGTCTATAACGTAGAGGCTGGTGATGTTTACTGGGCCGCGTCTGATGTGGGCTGGGTGGTAGGCCATTCCTACATTGTCTACGCTCCCCTGCTGACTGGTTGCACCACGATTCTGTATGAAGGCAAACCGGTCAGGACCCCTGACTCCGGTGCTTTCTGGCGGGTCTGTGCTGAACACGGCGTAAAGACCATGTTCACGGCACCCACTGCATTTCGGGCAGTTCGAAAGGAAGATCCTGAAGCTGAAAACCTGAAGCAATACGATCTGTCGAAACTGGAGCGTATTTACCTGGCTGGGGAACGATTGGACCCCCCCACTTACGAGTGGCTGAAAGAAAAAACTGCGCTGCCCGTAGTTGACCACTGGTGGCAGACAGAAACTGCCTGGGCCATTGCCGGAAACCCTATAGGTCTTGAACCCATGCCCACCAAGCCTGGTTCAGCGACGGTGCCGATGCCGGGCTACCAGATACATATTCTCAGTGAAGCCGGTGAACCCGTCGGCACCAGCGAGAAAGGTAATATCGCTATTAAACTCCCCTTGCCCCCCGGCACCCTGGCCACTATCTGGGGCAATCACCCACGGTTTGAAGCAGGCTACCTGAATACCTACCCAGGCTATTACCTGACCGGTGACGAAGGCTACCTGGATGAGGATAATTATCTCTTTGTCATGGGTCGCTGTGACGATGTCATTAACGTCGCTGGCCACCGCCTGTCCACCGGTCAAATGGAAGAAATTGTCGGATCTCACCCGGCGGTCGCTGAATGTGCCGTGATCGGTATTAGCGATAACCTTAAAGGACAACTGCCCTTGGGCTTGGTGGTTCTCAAGGATGGCACATCCCTTGGCAAGGACGATCTCGCCGCGGAGCTGAAACAAATGGTGCGTGCGAAAATTGGGGCCGTGGGTTGCTACGATCAGTCATTGATTGTGCAAAGACTTCCCAAGACCCGCTCCGGAAAAATTCTGCGTCGCACCATGCGTCAGATTGCCGATGGCGAGCCCTTAAACGTGCCCTCGACCATCGATGATCCCGCAATACTGGATGAAATTTCCCAGGCGATGAAAATCGCGGGAAGAACTTCTGCCTAAACAACTTTTTTACGCTTTCTCCATTCCAGCAATCCTTCCCGGTGGCCACAACCACCGGTTTTTTTTGCCTGCGGATTGGGCCCCGAAAGTTCAGGCCGCCTGGACGGGAATGGTATTGTCAGACCGCTCTACGGTATTGTCGGCATTCAGATAAACCAGACGGGGTTTGTACTTGGCCAGCTCTTCCTCGGAATATTGGGCATAGGTGGCAATGATCACCCGGTCACCCACCTGGCACTTGCGTGCGGCTGCACCGTTCATGGAAATAATGCCTGAGCCAGGCTCGCCGCGAATAATATAAGTAGTGAAACGCTCACCATTGTTGACGTTGTAGATGTCAATCTGCTCAAACTCCCGCAGACCTGCCAATTCCAGTAGGTTGGCATCAATGGCACAGGACCCGTCATACCAAAGTTCGGCATGGGTAACGCTGGCCATATGCAATTTGCCTTTCAGCATGGTGCTCAACATGATGGTATTCCTCTACGTCAGGGAAATGTTGTCAATCAATCGTGCATGAGAGGTATACATTGCCCCCAGCACTGTAATCTGTTGGTCATCTTCTGCGGCAAGTTCCAATGTCTTGCTATTACACACTGTCACGTAGTCCACTTTGAAACCCGCCTGTTCAATCTGGCTTTTCGCCTCCGCCTCCAGTGCCGGAAAATCCCTGTTGCCTGCCTCTATCTGGGTAACAACCCAACTCAGGCTGCGGTTGAGTTGGTTGCAGCGGGGACGCTCTTCTGCTGTCAGGTAACCGTTGCGGGAACTCATGGCCAGTCCATCCGCCTCACGATGAATGGGAGCCGCGGTAATTTCGACCGGCATACAGAGGTCTTCAACCATACGACGTATTACAGCCAGCTGCTGGAAGTCCTTGATACCGAAAACCGCTTCTTCCGGCTGCACGATATTGAAGAGCTTGGTGACCACAGTGGTGACTCCCTCGAAATGGCCGGGACGACTGGCGCCGCACAACACGTCGGTCATCGTGGGGCAAATAACCCGGGTCTGGGTATCCAGGCCATTGGGGTACATCTCGTTATCATCCGGGTGAAAAAGGAAGTCACAACCTACGGCACGCAACTTCGCACAATCATCTTCAAAGGTGCGCGGATACTTATCCCAATCTTCGTTGAGGCCGAACTGCAGGCCGTTGACAAAAATTGAACAGACCACAATATCATTGGTCTGCTGCGCCCGCTTCACCAGTTCAATATGGGCATCGTGCAGGTTCCCCATGGTGGGAACAAAGCCGATGCGCTTACCCTGACGGCGTAACTGCAACAATGATTGACGGAGGCCTTGTATGGAATGAAATATTTGCATGGGGTTTCCGAACAGATAAGACGAGGATTACTCGGCGAAATAATCCCGGGCGAGATTTTCAAACCGTGTGTATTTGCCCAGGAAGGCCAATTTGCAGGTACCGATCGGGCCATTACGCTGCTTGCCAATAATCACTTCTGCCACGCCCTTGTCGGGGCTGTCCTCGTTGTACACCTCATCCCTGTAGATGAAGACAATGACGTCCGCATCCTGCTCAATAGCACCGGACTCCCTCAGGTCAGAATTGATCGGGCGTTTGTTGGGGCGATGCTCCAGATTACGACTCAACTGGGACAGCGCAATTAAAGGGCAACTAAACTCCCGGGCAATGGTCTTCAACTCACGGGAGATCTGAGAAATTTCGTTGGTGCGATTATCGGTTGGCACACTACCGCTCATCAGCTGCAGGTAGTCCACCACGATTAGACCCGGATCACCCTGCTCACGGGCTATCTGGCGAATTCGATTGCGCAACTCCATGGGGGTAATGCCGGGGGTATCATCAATATACAGGGGGCGATCTTTCAACCTCGATGCTGCACTGGACAGTCTGGGCCAGTCATCTTCAGACAGGTTGCCCGAGCGCATTTTGGTCTGATCAATCTTGCCCAGAGAGGACATCATCCGCATGATCAATTGGCTGGCGGGCATCTCCAAGCTGAACACCAGCACCGGCTTATCCTGGTTCAACACAGCGTGCTCGGCCATATTCATGGCAAACGAGGTTTTCCCCATGGAGGGCCGACCGGCAACAATCACCAGATCCGCAGGCTGCCAACCGGACGTTCTCTCATCCAGGTCATCAAACCCAGTACTGATCCCGGTGATGTCTTCATCGTTATTAAATAATTGATCAATGCGTTCAACTGCCTGCTTGAGCAGATCATTGACCGATAGGAAACCGCCCTGCTTGGGACGATTCTGGATAATATCAGAGAGCTTGCGTTCCGCTTCGGCCAGCAATTTGCTGCTGTCCCACCCCAGGGGGTTGTAGCCTTTTTTAACGATATCACTAGCCGCAGAAATCAGCTGGCGGATGATTGAGCGTTCCAGCACGATCTGTGCGTAGGCGCTGATGTTGGCCGAGCTGGGTGTATTGTTGGCGAGCTCAGCCAGGTATACCGAACCACCTACATGGTCCAGTTGACTGTTGTTTTCAAGAGATTCGGAAAGCGTAATCAGATCCAGCGGCTTCTGCTCAGCAGAAAGCTGCCGCATGGTTTCAAAAATCAGTTGGTGATCGCTGGCAAAAAAATCTTTTTCGGAAATGACCGAGGCGACAGTATCAAAGGCACCATTACTCAGCATCAGGCCGCCGAGCACAGCCTGCTCCGCCTCTATGGAGTGAGGGAGCTGCTGCTCTGTGGTTCCCCTTTCATCAACCATCTACTGTCTCTCGCCAATGCAAAAACGGCACTGCGCTGGTTACAGTGCAGTGCCGTATTGTTACCGATACTGAAACGGCAGGGAACTGCCGAATTACTCAGCGACGATAGTCAGCTTGATAGGCTGGGTCACTTCGGCGTGCAACTGGATGTCGATTTCGTATTCACCCGTTTCACGCAGTGCACCCTCAGGCAACTTCACTTCGCTCTTGGTCACTTCAACACCAGCCGCAGTAATGGCATCGGCAATATCACGTGTGCCAATGGAGCCAAACAGCTTGCCTTCATCACCGGCATTGCTGGCAATGACAATGGCATCCAGCGCTGCCAGTTGCTGGCCACGAGCTTCAGCAGAGCTGCGCTGCTCAGCGGCAGCCGCTTCCAGTTCTGCACGACGAGCTTCAAATTCAGCCAGGTTCTCAGCTGTGGCGAACACCGCTTTACCCTGTGGAATCAGGAAATTGCGTCCATAGCCAGCCTTCACATTGACTTTGTCACCGATTGTGCCGAGCTTGCCGACTTTCTCCAGAAGAATAACTTCCATCTCGGATATCCTCTCTTTAATAACCTGTTATCACCGGGGTGGCAGAGCTACTTGGCCCGCGCTGCCAACCTGGCGCGTATATTCAAGACACTGTCGAGAAATCCCAAACCGACCAGTATCAAACTCAAGGGACCTATCATTAACAAGCCCACGTAAAAAATTGCCAACCAATGTGCACCTATCTGGTAGAAAGCCACCGTGTGATGCACGAGTGCGATGCCGCTGAGCAGCAACGGCAAACCCAACAGGCCTGCCCAACTGGCGTATTCCTCCGGCGACAGGTAACAAACTGCCACCCCGGCCAGTAGTGCTATGCCCACATTGCGGTTGAAACGCAATGCGTGGAACTCTTCCCGAAAACCACCGGGATTATAGAGTTGTGCCTGCCACCAGCGACCCAGAATCAGACTGATCACGGTAGTTAGTGCAACCACGTAGCCAATCACACCCAGGAGGAATGTCCGGCCCGGCATAAATGCCGCTTCCGTATCTCCCGCCTGTTGTTGCAACTGGCTGAACATGTTTGCCACAGCCACTTCCAGATTCGCTACCGAACTATCAAACAACAGATTCAGTAACAAAACCGACAGCGCACTGAGCGCCATCATCACCGTCAAGGTACTCGTCCACGACACGGTGAGACGGAGTACTTGTGATGACGTCACAACGACCAGCAGCCCTGCCATGGTCGCCAGCGTAATCATCGGATTGATAGCACTGCCGTAAAAGGCCATCAGTAGGGGTAGCAAACCCCACAACATTACTAACAGGCCTTCTTTTACGCCCCGGCTCAAGGTCACCAAAGAGACCGTTGCCGGACTGAGCATCGGCACCAGACTGCCTACCAGGGCAACCAGTGCCGCCTGCAGGCGCCCGCGCATGATAAATTCAGCCAAGGCGCGCATAGGTTGGTTTTACCAATACTTACTTATGGCTGTCCGTGTAGGGCAGCAGAGCCAGAAAACGGGCACGTTTGATGGCGGTAGCCAGCTGACGCTGATACTTGGCCTTGGTGCCAGTGATACGGCTGGGTACGATTTTTCCGGTTTCGGAAACGTATTGTTTCAGGGTGTCCAGATCCTTGTAATCGATCTCTTGGGCACCTTCCGCGCTGAAGCGGCAAAACTTGCGACGACGGTTAAAACGAGCCATTGCTTATTCCTCCTCTTCCGTTGCTTCATCAGCAGACGCTTCAGTTTCTTCGTCTGTTTCTGACTTGGTTTCTGCTTTCTCAGTGTCGCCTTCGCTGTCAGACGGACGAGGCTCGCGGCGCTCGGAACGGCTTTCAGACTTTTCGGCTTTCATGATGGGCGATTCGGCAGTAATCGCTTCGTCGCAGCTAAACACTGCGCTGCGAATAACCGCATCGTTATAACGGAAGTTGGAATTCAGCTCATCCAGAACGTCCTGGCCACACTCAATGTTCATCAGAACATAGTGAGCCTTGTGAATTTTGTTGATGGGATAAGCCAGCTGGCGACGACCCCAGTCTTCAAGACGGTGGACTTTGCCATTGCCGGTATTAATTGTACCGGTATAGCGTTCAATCATCCCGGGGACCTGTTCGCTCTGATCCGGGTGAACCATAAAAACGATTTCGTAGTGACGCATTGTGCCTCCTTACGGGTAAGTAGCTGCCCGCCCCATGCGGTGCAGCAAGGAGTGTCTTGGCCCAAGTAGACCAAGGGCGGGCATTCTACGGGGATGAAACTGTAATTTCAAGGAAAATTCAGACACTTATAGACTAGGAGTGCGAAGTCTGAGCAGTTATGATTTCAGCCTTCACGCATGTTTATGGAAAGGAGTTATCGATGAAAAAGTTTACCCTGTTGCTGGCCGCCATTTTCTCACTATCCTTGGCTGGTTGTGCCAAGGTTGGCAGTGAAGCCTGGTGCAATGACATGAAGGAAAAGCCCAAGGGTGAGTGGACTGCCAACGAAGCCGCCGACTTCACCAAGCACTGTATTTTCTAAGGCGTATTTCTCTCGCTGCGCCCTGTGGCCAGCTCTAGGGGCTGGCTGCCTCGGGCCACGGCTGCGGCACGCCAGAACCCAGCTACGTTGCTCTGCCAATGGGGCAGGATACAAGTGATCACCAGCTGCTCGAAAGCCACCCAAAGATAAAAAAGCAACACCCCGCGCAGGAACAGGGAGCTATCCCAAATCACCGCCACGAAATAAGCCGGTGCCAACAAAATGGCTACCAGCTTTGCACTCCAGGTATGGTAACTCGGCAGACACCGGAATCGGGCCAGGCACACCAGAAGAGGTACCAGCCAGGCACTGAATGCGGCCACCAGATAACCGGCTTCCCGGACAAAAACCTCCGGCCACAATACTTTCAATCCCATCAACATGGCAGTATAGGTACTCAGATCCGCCCAGCTATCGAGGCGCGTCCCCAGCTCGGTAACCTGCCCTAAACGACGGGCCAGATAGCCATCAAGGCAATCGCTGAACAGTGAAAAAGCCAACACCCCCAGAAAGGGAATCACTTTCTGCTCCAGCGCCAGCAGGACCAAAACCGGCATCAACGCTACCCGGAGAGCGCTGATCACGTTGGGTAAATTCAACACCAGGTTTCGGGTGGCCGTCTGGTTGTTCTCCAGAACCCGCTGGGTGATTTGATGACGACGGCGGTTAATAGGGGTTTCTCCTCACTAAGACACGGTCGTTAGTGTCGTTGGCGCACCGCTTCAAACAGGCAAATGCCCGCAGCCACAGAGACATTCAGACTACTGACAGCACCGGCCATTGGCAATTTCACCAACACATCACAGTGCTCCCGCGTCAGCCGCCGCAAGCCCTTTTCCTCAGCACCCATCACGATCGCCAGCGGCCCGTTCAGGTCTACCTGGTAAACCAGACTATCTGCCTCGCCAGCAGTGCCCACAATCCACAGACCTTTTTCCTGCAACTGCTTCAGGGTTCTTGACAGATTGGTGACGACAATCAGGGGGACTGTTTCAGCAGCACCACTGGCCACTTTCTGCACGGTTGGCGTTAGGCTCACGGAATTATCTTTTGGCACGATCACCGCTTGCACACCCGCTGCATCAGCAGATCGCAGGCAGGCACCCAGGTTGTGGGGGTCGGTGACACCATCCAGTACAAGCAGGAAAGGCGGCACCTGAAGCTGCTCCAGCAACCCGAAAAGAAAGTGCTCGTCCTGAACGTCGCCACTTTCGCAGAATGCGGCAACGCCCTGGTGACGGCCCTCGCCTTCAGTCAACTGATCCAGCTCTTTGCGACTCACACGTAGCACCTCAATGCTATGCATGTCCGCCAGGTTTAACAGTTTCTGTAGCCGCTGATCATCCCGTCCCTTCATGACGTTCAAGACGCGCACCTTGTCTGCGGAGGTTTTCAATACCGCCTGCACTGCATGCATACCAAAAACCCACTGTCCCTGTGGTTGTTCTGTTTTCGCCATCATTAAACTCGCTTTTAACCGGTGCCCCGGTTCTTTTTGCTTACCATCACTAGCGCTTTTTGGCGGTTGACTTGCGTCGCCTGGAACTGCTGGATTTCCCCGCTTTTTTAGGTCTCGGTTTACCTGGTTTGGATGCCGGTTTGCTCCCCGGAGGTTGACCGGAAGTGGCGCGTTTTTTTCCTCGGGGCTGACGGCGTGTTCTTTCCTGCTCATGTTCAACCGCCATCTCCAGAGCCTTGGGAGTCACCGTTACGCCTTTTCTGGATTTTCGGCGGTTCTCTTCCACTAGGTCAAAGTCGATCTTTCTTTCATCCAGGTCTACCCTGCTGACTCGCACCAACAGTTTGTCACCCAGACCAAATACACGCTTGGTACGCTCCCCCACCAGACGATGGTGCGCTGCCTCATGATAGTAATAATCCTTCGGAAGGCCGGTGATATGTACCAGCCCCTCGATAAACAATTCCGTGAGCTGAACAAACAGGCCAAAACCGGTAACCGAAACTACGACGCCATTGTATTCCTCGCCAACCCGGGACAACAGATACTCACATTTCAACCAGTTGACCACATCACGGGTAGCTTCATCGGCACGGCGCTCCGTCATGGAGCAGTGTTCACCAGCACCTACCATCCAGGCTTCGTCATAGGGATAAATCTGAGCGGATTTGAGCAATGGGGCACCGTCCACCTTTTTCACGTGGCTGGCTCGCCCTTTCTTGCGGATCAGGTAGCGGATTGCCCGGTGCACCAGCAAGTCTGGGTAACGGCGTATCGGCGACGTAAAGTGTGTGTAGGCGGGATAGTTGAGACCAAAATGACCCTCGTTATCCGGATCGTAAACCGCCTGATTCATGGTGCGCAGAATCACCGTCTGAATCACGCCCGCATCTGGGCGCCCCGCCACCTGTCGTAAAACCCTCTGAAAATCCTTGGGAGTTGGCTCATCGCCACCCGGCAAACCCAGCCCCAGCTCGCCCAGAAATTCTCTCAGATCTGCCAGTTTTTCCTGGCGAGGCCCCTGGTGAACCCGGTATAACGCCGGCAGCTTGTTCTTTTGCAGAAGGCTGGCCGCGCACACATTAGCGCACAGCATACATTCCTCAATCAGGCGGTGAGCTTCTGTGCGTTCCGAGGGAATGATTTGCTGAATTTTACGCTCAGCATCAAACAGGATACGTGTTTCCCGGCTGTCAAAGTCGATGGCACCGCGAACTTCACGGGATTGCAATAACATCAAATAAAGTTCATGCAGGTGATCCACATGTGCCGTCAACGCGTGGAACTGTTTCCGGACACCGCTATCCCGATCGCCCCGCTGGGCAATCATGGCGGCAACCTGGGTGTATGTCAGCCGCCCGTGGGAATGGATGATGGCCTCATAAAACTGATACTTGGTGATGTTGCCACCGTTATCCAGTGTCATATCACAGACCATGGTCAGACGGTCCACATTCGGGTTCAGCGAACACAGGCCATTGGACAGCTTTTCCGGCAACATCGGCACTACGTTCTGGGGGAAGTAGACTGAGTTACCCCGTTGATAACCCTCCCTATCGAGGGGGCTACCCACCTGAACGTAATGGGACACATCAGCGATAGCCACCAGCAAACGCCACCCATTACGGCGCGGTTCACAGAAAACCGCATCATCAAAGTCCCGCGCATCTTCACCGTCAATGGTAACGAGCGGCATCTGGCGCAAATCCACCCGATACTGGCCATCTTCCGGCAACAGCGTCTCTGGAATGGCCTCAGCCTCGACAATTACCTCGTCAGGCCATGCATTGGGTATGCCGTAATTATGAATGGCAATATCAATTTCCATTCCCGGCGCCAGGTGCTCTCCAAGCACCTGGACCACACGTCCTGCAGGCAGGTTGTTGCGGCTTGGGAAAGTGGTAATTTCAACCACCACAATCTGCCCGGGCTCAACCTCACTCCGCTGCTCCGTGGGGATCAGAATGTCCTGGGTCATGCGGGGGTTATCGGGGCGGACAAAATGAATGCCGCTTTCCACAAAATATCGACCAACCAGCGTGGTGGTGTGGTGCTCCACCACATCCACAATAGAACCTTCCGGGCGACCGCGACGGTCCCAGCCGGCAATTCTGACCAAGACCTCATCGCCATCCATCACCCGTCGCATCTGACGACTGGAGAGGAACAGGTCATCGCCCCCACTGGAAGGAATCACAAAACCAAAACCTTCGGGGTGTCCGACGACCCGACCTTTGATCAGGTTCATTTTGTCCAGAGAGCCATAAGCATGGCGGCGATTGCGCACTGTCTGGCCATCACGCTCCATGGCGATCAACCGGCGGCGCAGCGCCTCACGGGCATCCTCGTCCTGAATGCCGAATTCCGTGCATAGTTCTTCGTAAGTCAGAGGGCCGGTACTCTCATTGAGAAAGTCGAGAATATATTCACGGCTGGGGATGGGGCGGTCGTATTTGGCTGCTTCACGAGCAGCATAAAGGTCTTTACTGATATGTTTTTTCATTCACGCTCTTGCTGATACGAAACCTGATGTCGTACACGATGAACTGTGACAACCCATAACTTTGGGGTCTATAAGAACATATGAAAAAGGGACAAACAATTGTTTTTTAAGTATTAAGAATATTCCGAAAAATCAGAACTGGCTTTGTCAAAATTAGCTCTCTACTGCTTTCAAGGTATTAAGAAAACGGTTGTTTCAGTGGCTTTTTTCGCAGAATACATAGCCTGGTCAGCTCTGTGTAATGCACTTGCAGGGTTATCATCTGTCCTGACCTCGGTGACACCACAGGAAATAGATACATCCAGAAGTTTGCCGTTGTTATTAAATCCAGCCTGCTTGACTTTGGCACATGCTTCCCTGGCAAAAACTTCGGCACCATCTATGGGTGTATCCGGCAACAGCACCACAAATTCATCACCACCATAACGAGCGACAATGTCTGACACCCTGGCCCTGTTTTTCAATACTTCAGCAACTTTCACAAGCACAACATCACCAGCATTGTGGCCGAAAGTATCATTGATCTGCTTGAATTTATTGCAGTCGACAAACACCAAAGACAATGATGCGCCGGTTCTTTCCCGACGGGAAAATTCTTCCTTGACTCTCTCCTCATAGCCGGCCCGGTTGTATACGCCTGTCAATGGATCCTTGACCGCAAGATCCTGTTTCACTCTGACTTCGCTGCGCAGCTTATTGGTCTCTGCTTCCATATCTCGCACCTGGCGAGAAAGATCCTGGATTTTAGTCTTACTTTCTTGGTGGTGGCGCTGCTCTTCCTCTAGAAAACCGGCAACCTTGGCCGTCAAATTGGAAAGTCCCACTTCCACCGTTTTTTTCAGGGCCAGAAGATCATCTTCTTCAACGGCCTTGCCAATTACTTTAACATCATTACTGACCTCGGATTCCAACTGTGCAGCTCGCTGGAAGGAGTCATCGCCATCGGAAATAACTGAAAAAATGGCCTCTTCAACTGTCTGCAACTTATCCCGCAAATCACCCAGAAAGGATTGGGTGGTCATCCGTTCTTCATTCACCTTGGCAGACAGATCAGACAGCAGTTCAATAACATCTTCCAGAACCGTGCTGACAGATTCGAAGGACTGGGAATCTTTTAATTGATCCCGTAACCAGTGGGTTTCTTTGCCATTGCCGTTCAGCACATCAATCAGACTGAAAATGCGCTGTAGCACGGTCACGGTTTTCGCCAGAAAATCATCGAATGCTGGATCCGGCTTACTGGTTTTTTTATCAAACCACCCTTTAACACCACCTCGGGCGGTATCTTTACTTTCCAACTTAGGCAGTGAGTTGGAAAGAAGTGAAAAAATCTCCCTGAGATAACAGAGTTGTTGTTCAATATCCGGTGCACCAGACAGGCGGTCAGCTAAGCCATCCAGCTTGGGGCGAAGCCCCTTATCCACCTGAAGAGAGCGAATAGCAGCGACAAGATCTTTTATTGAAGCGGGTGCAGAATCTGCACGGGATTTGACTGACGCCTCACTGCGCAAAATCATGTGTCGAGCCAACTCGTCAGACAAACAATCAATGTCTGTTGAGTCACATCCATTTTTAAGGGTGTGGCGCAACTTCTTCAGTAATAGGGCAACGTCATGATCGCAATCGTCAACCAAATGGGTAAGCCTGACAATCAGGCGTGTCAATGATCCCACTGAATCCATTTACGAAAACCCCTGCGCTTATTATTTAAAATTCACGGTCGCTATCGTTAACCAAATAACAACCGTTGTGTGTGAGGATGCACATTATAAGGCATTAATCGTAAGTGTCGACTAACTCCCCGACACGGTATATATGCGCCAAAATCTCAGCGATAGCCACGTAAAGCACCTCGGGAATTTCATCGCCCAGAGGCACCTGTTGAAGTACTGAAGCCAGGGCGTGATCCTCCATTACAGGAACGCCGTTCTGCTCAGCAATTTCTGTGATTTTTGCGGCGACGTCCCCTTCACCTTTTGCCACCACCTTGGGGGCGCCCACTCCGGAGTAGCTCAACGCTGCGGCTTTTTTAGGGCCTGGTGGCGATGGCGGTTTCATACCCGCGCCTCAAGACACGCCATGCTGATAGCCTGCTGGAATGTACGACCTGTCAATCCCTGCCGACACTGAATGACGCCCGTCATACTACCGTTCGCCTCCAGAGCATCACGCAATTGCCCGATATCTGATTTCATGGCCCGGTAGGTCGCCTCCTGTTCTGCATAAAGCACCACAGACAACGCTTCCCCACCGTAAAATATTTCCGCTTCCACAGGACCCAGTTTCCCTCCATCCAGAGCGAGCCATAAACGCCAGGAAGAAGATTCCCGCCCAGCACCCCTTTTCTCCTGCTCAACCACCAAAAACAGGTTGCGCGGTTCCTGCTCCATGAAGATAGGCAACTCAAAGTACCACCCTTTTACGGCGCCATCCTGACTGATCGCGGACTTAATCTGGCTGAGTGCCAACCTCGACAAAGCCCCTTCAATGGCATCCCTGAGAGCCTGCAGTTGTGTCAGGTCCTGCTCCCCAATTTGTTGGGGCAGACCTTCTTCCAGCAAAGCCATCAATCCGATCAAGCGTGACGTATTTCCAGTGCCAGACTGATAAAGCTGTGACAGCAGCCCTTTCAGTACTTTGGGGTCTTTCAGTGCGGAGAGCTGACTTAATGAGCGGAACACAGCGTCAAGCTCTTTACCCAACATCGGCAAAAGTGACGTAACGTTGACGCCGTTTAGGATCTGTCGCATTAACTGAAAGGGCAATACAACGTCATTCTGTCGAACCACAAGCCCCTGATAAGCGCCTGAAAGAGGATCGGCAGCCCCGGCTGCTACGGTGGGCGTTGATTGCGGTGCTCCGATAATCTTTAGAGTGGGCTGGGGGGTCAGTCGACTGACTTCCAATGACAAAACCGCCCCTTTCTGCACCGGAATATCAGCGATTGCCGTAATTTGATGACCGGCGACTCTTAAAACCAACTGACCGCTCGGGGCTTTGTCGACGACCAACGCCTGCAACACCTGACCCACCTGCCAGGATTTTAACCAAAGTCCCATGTTCTTTTGATCGACACGGGAAGTCGTCAATGCTAACTGCAGTTCTTCCATTCGTTAGATACCGGCACAGTTCGTGCATAGCGCATTGTAAGCATTACAAATTTCCATAACCATATCACTAATACACGCGCCAAATGATGGAAAAAGATCTCAACCTGAAAATAGACCGTAACTGGCTGTCCGATACAGCTTCCAAAGCGCCGCAAAATGAAACGCACGGCGACCCGGGCAATTCGACGCAAGAGTCTGTTGATCAACACCCCTCTAGTGGGCACACCGTTGCCAAAGAGAAATCCTCTGACAAAAAACAACCTCTGCTATGGCTGCTCACAGCAAGCCATGTTGTCCTGGCTGTCGTACTAGTGACTCTGCTGATCAGCACAGGGACAACACCCGAGCAGCCAATAACTCCAACCATTGTCAAAGACACACCTATTTCCCAGGAATCCCTCGCGCCTGTGCTAGAGGGGCAAACATCGCTCAAGGCTGAAATCACCCATTTACAACAACAGGTGGAGCAGCTTGAACTCCAGCTATACGAGCAGAGAGAACAAGCAGCCACTGTGCAGCGTGATATGGAACAGTTCATGGCACTCTTGCACAGTACCCAGACAAAAGAACCTACTGCCCCCGCAACAAATACAAAAAAGACAAACAGCGTACTCTGGTCACTTAACCTGGGGACCTTCTCCTCCCAGGAAGCAGCGACATCTCTCCAGAAAACAGTCAGTAAACTGGGCTATCAACCTACCGTGGCCAGAACCAACCTGAAAGGAAAAACTGCCTACAGAGTACAGCTGCCAGGGTTTAATAGCCGAGAGGCAGCAGAAAAAGTGGCTGACCTGCTAATGAACAAAACCAATCTCAATGGGCTCTGGGCCACACAGCAGACTATTGCGCAATAACCAAGTAAGTATTCTGTCATTCTGGGAACCGCCGAACTTTGCCTTTACACCCGATGGCAGTCACACGAAAATGTCGGCTTATAAAGAGTAGTGCCATTGAGAAATACTGAGGAGTAATTATGGATCTGGCGACTTTAATAGGATTGATTGGCGCGATTGGTATTGTCTTGGCAGCAATCTTATCTGGCGGCTCAGCGCTGGTATTTGTGAACATTCCCTCCATGCTGATTGTCTTGGGTGGAACATTCATGGTGGTCATGATCAAGTTCTCCATCAAACAATTCTTTGGCGCATTCAAAGTTGCCCTTCGAGCGTTTTTCTACAAAACCGACAAACCTGAAGAGCTGATATCCCAAATTGTGGATCTGGCTCAGGTGGCCCGCAAAGAGGGGATGCTGGCTCTGGAAGGTCAAGAGATCGACAATGAGTTTCTCAACCAAGGCATTCAAATGCTGATTGATGGAACGGATGCCTCTGTCATCAGCACGGTAATGAAGAAAGAAGCAACAGAGACCATTGAACGACACAAATGGGGAGCCAAGGTATTTACCGCCAGTGGCGATGTGGCACCCGCCATGGGAATGATCGGCACCCTGATTGGCCTGGTACAGATGCTATCGGCCATGGACGATCCAAAGTCCATTGGTCCGGCCATGGCAGTAGCACTTCTGACAACCCTTTACGGTGCCATGTTTGCCAACATGGTGGCCATGCCCATCGCAGACAAACTCAGCCTTAGGAAAGCAGAAGAAGGGCGTATAAAAGCCATATGCATTGACGGTGTTCTCGCTATTCAACAGGGGCAGAACCCAAGAATCATTGAGGCCATGCTAAAAGCCTACCTGGAACCGAAAAAGCGACAGACAGAAGAAGAGAATCCGGAGGCCGCCTAAGTGTTAGAGTTTGATGAAGAGGAATCACCCCCAGGCACCCCCGCCTGGATGGCGACATTTGCTGATTTGATGTCGCTTTTGATGTGTTTCTTTGTTTTGCTTTTGTCTTTTTCCGAAATGGATGTAGAAAAGTACAAACAAATCGCTGGTTCCATGAAAAACGCTTTTGGTGTTCAGAACCAGGTGAAGGTACAAGACATCCCCAAAGGAACCAGCATCATCGCCCAGGAGTTCAGTCCCGGTCGCACCCAGCCCACACAGATGAAAACGGTCAACCAATTCACCACTGAGACCACCAAGCAATCACTTCAAGTCGGCAACCCCGATGCCCCCGACATCGATGTCAAAAAACTCAATGAACAACAGACCAAACAGCTACTCGAAGAAAAGCTGAAAAATCTGATTCTGGAAACCAAACAGGACGCCGACAAACTCCGCGAGGTGATGAAAAGCGAAGTTGACGGTGGAAAAATTGATATCGAAACTAATGGGCGCGCCATCACTATACGAATTAGAGAAAAAGGCTCATTCCCATCGGGATCTGCAACACTCAACCCTGACTTTATTCCAGTTATGGCCGGCTTGCGGGAAGCTCTCAAGGATATTCAGGGCAAAATTGCCGTGGAAGGACATACTGATGACATTCCTATCTCCAGTGGTCGATTCCGCTCCAATTGGGATTTATCCTCATCACGAGCGCTCTCCGTCACCCATGAACTGATCAAAGACAATTGGCTGGACAGCCATCGATTTATGGTCATTGGACGTGCCGATACCTCGCCCTTCAAACCGAACACTTCATCAGAAAACCGCGCCTATAACCGGCGCGTGGAAATTGTGATACGACAAGGACTGGATGACGCAACTGCGGCAAGTATTCGGGATATTCAGCAATCAAATCCCGAAATACTCAATACTCTCAATCTGGACAGCCCGGGCATCACGCCCTAAGCCCGTCATCGCAGCCAGAGGAACACCCTGAATGGAAAGCAAAACCGAACGTCGACGCTACTACCGAATTGATGATCTGGTCCGCTTGAGTTACCACCAACTGAATGATGTCGAATTATCTGAACGAGAAGGACAACATGCCGAAGTGCCCCTGGAGACGCTATTAGCCGAAATCGACCGGGAGCTGAACCAGGCGATTAATCTCTGCTGGCAAAAGGACCCATTACTGGCAAGGCCTCTGGGGCTTCTCAATCAGAAACTTTCACTGATCGCCTCACAGCAACCGGGGCTGATCGACAACCATTGTCCCGGCAATGAAGAAGAAGTCCAGGTCAATATCAGCGGTTGTGGCATGGCCTTTGACAGCACTTATGCACTGTCTGAAGAAGACCGATTATTACTCTGCATTACGCTCAGTCCATCCAATACACAACTGAAGTTACAAGCTAGAGTCGTGGCGTGCTCAGTTAACGGTCCAGAGCAGAACAACTTCCGAATTAGAGTAGAGTTTGAACATTCTGAGGCTGCCCAGGAAATACTGATTCAGCACATCGTGCAAAAACACTGGGGCAAATCAGGGCTGCAGAAGTAACTTTCCAGTATGGGCTGGTGTTATCCGCTTAGCAACGCTCATCAACATTGTTACCCAGCCGGGTTTTGTCGGCATCCGGGCCTTTTTCTGTCGACTGGTTAGGTGAGTGGTGTTCCACCCCGGGTTGACGTTTTTTCAGGTCTTCGCAAGATGCCACCGGGCGGGTTTTTGGTATCCGCTCAATATCTCGTGGACGCAATGGTTCGATCATGTTCATCTCCCTTCGGTTTACGGCAGTAATTGCCATCAACTAGAATTGGGCAGAACTACCTTAAACATTCTCATCAAACAAATCAAAATCGAACATCCGCTGGTCCTGACCGCTGGCCCCGGAAGCGACCACCACAACTACCACGCGGCGATTTTTTGCCCGACCCTCATCGGTAAGGTTATCCGCGATAGGGTGATGCTCACCGTAACCAATTGCAGCCATACGATCCGGCGACACACCGCTTTCTTCAAACAGTCTTACCACTGCGGCAGCACGAGCAGTCGATAACTCCCAGTTTGAGGGAAATACCGTGGTACTGATCGGCTGGTTGTCGGTAAAGCCCTCAACACGCACCCGGTTGGGGACATCGGCCAGAATGCCTGACAATTTCTTCAATATATCTATTGCCTGGAAGGAGAGCTGACTATTGCCAACGGGAAACAACAGGCTGGATTTGATTTCCACTTCGACCCAGAAGGCATTGCGTTTGACATTGATCATGCCCGTATCGATTAGGCTATCCAGCTGCTCTTCGACATGCCCGGCGATCTCATCGACTTCCTTGCGGGCCTGATCAAGTGCTTTCTGGGTTTCCAGCTGTTCTTTTGTCAGGGTTGGCTGCGGCTCCTTTTCTTCCTCGCCTTCACCCTTCCCCTTCGCACTCTTTAGCATGGGCGTGATAATGGGCATCGGCGTTTCTGAGACGTCATTGATCTGGTCGGGCATCATCAACGGTGATCGCACCAGCTCACCGATCTGAACAGGCTCCAGTGAAGATGTTGGACTGCGAAACGCGGAGACCATAGAGTCAGATAGAACCCGGTATTTGCCCTCGTTGACGGAGGAAATCGAATACATCACCACAAAAAAGGCAAAGAGAAGTGTGATGAAATCCGCGTAGGAAACCAGCCACCGCTCGTGATTTTCGTGTTCTTCGTGGAGAGCCTTTCTTCCCATTACCAGGGCCTATGTCAGATAGCCTTCGAGCTTGCTCTCAAGGGAGCGTGGATTCTCCCCCTCGGCAATAGCCACCATGCCATCAATCAGCATTTCACGGTGATGAACCAGGTGGTTCGTGAGCGTCTTCAGTTTGTTTGCAATGGGCAGAAAAAACAGGTTAGCCAACCCCACACCATAAATGGTTGCAACAAAAGCCACGGCGATACCTGGCCCTAAGGCAGAGGGGTCGGAAAGATTGTTCATCACATGAATCAACCCCATCACAGCGCCGATAATACCGATAGTGGGTGAGTAGCCCCCCATGGCTTCGTAAACCTTTGCGCCACTCATTTCGTTGGCGGCAAAACTGTCTATTTCCACTTCCAGCATCTTGCGAATCTCTTCCGGTTCACAACCATCCACCAATAAGATCAGACCTTTTTTAATGAATTTGTCTTTTTCCTGATCGGCAATTTGTTGAAGCCCCAGCAAGCCCTCCTTGCGCACCAGGCGACTCCATTCCACCATCTTCTTTAATGACACGTCGCACTCTGCTGCCGGCGGCAGAAATACCCAACGAATTCGCTTCAAGCCATGTATGAAGACCTTCAGTGGCGTCTGTACCATGGTGGCCCCGAGGGTACCACCAAAAACGATTATCAGTGCCGTCAGCTGAACCAGCGAACTGGTGTGCCCACCCTCAAGCAGGTTGCCTCCCACAATAGCCAACAGCGACAACACAATGCCGGCCATGGTAAGAAAATCAACGGACTGACGTTTAACGGCCACTCAACTTTTCCTATGTCGTCCAGTTAACGAGATCAGCGCGAATTCTTGCCAGCGCCTGACCATGCAATTGCGAAACACGGGATTCGGATACCCCCAGCACCAATCCGATCTCCTTGAGGTTCAACTCCTCCCCATAGTAGAGAGACATCATCAGGCGCTCTTTTTCGGGTAAGCGACTGATTGCTTCAGCCAGTGCTTCCTTGACGCCCTCGCCCTCAAGGTCGCCGAAAGGGTCACCACCAGCAGCGACACTCTCATCATCCAATTCATCAATGGGCAGCATTCGGCTACTGGCCAGATCGGCCGACATCGTGTGGTACTCGTCCAGCGGCATACCCAGGGTCGAGGCAATTTCAGCATCGCTCGGAGCTCGACCATTTTGCGCTTCCAGCTGACGGATGGCCCCGGCAACCGCCTTCAACTTCTGCTGTACCGAGCGAGGCGCCCAACCGCAGCGGCGGACCTCATCCAGCATGGCCCCCTTGATGCGAATGGACGCATAGGTGGGGAAGCTGGCCCCCTGGGATGGATCATAGTTTGCCCAGGACTGGCTCAGTGCCAGTAACCCCACCTGCATCAGATCATCGAGTTCAATATGAGCAGGCAACCGCCCCACGAGATGCAAGCCGATTTTTTTCACCAGTGGCAGGTGGTCAATCAACGTTTTATCCAGGCAGTTCTTCTGCACCTGGGCATAGGCCTTGGCTTCGCTAACGGTCAAGATTCAAGCTCCGCCGGAGAACAATTCACCAATCGTTCAACAAAGAAACTCAGGCCACCAAAATCTGCCCGGGGCGCACTCTCTGCCTCCACAGCCAGGGCGAGTTTGTTGAGCGCTATCGCAGATTTACTGCGCGGATAGGCAGCCACCACCGGATTCTGCTGTTGCACTGCCCGACGCAAATAATCGTCCCGCGGCACCGCGCCCAGATAACCGAGCTGCACATCGAGAAAGCGATCTGTGACCCTGAGAATTTTTTCATATAGCTGCCGACCCTGTATCGCCCTGTCCACCATGTTGGCAACGACCTGGAAGCGCTTCACCCCACACTCGCGATTGAGGACCTTGATCAGAGCGTAGGCATCGGTGATAGACGTAGGCTCGTCACATATCACAACCAACACTGTCTGGCAGGCACGGGTAAAGGTCAGGACACTGCTGTCGATTCCGGCAGCAGTGTCTACGATCAGGGTATCAACGGAAGTGCCCAGTTCACTAAAAGAACGTACCAGTCCCCCCTGCTGTTGCGGAGTGAGAGAGGCCATATCAGAAACACCCGAAGAGGCTGGCACAATACGGATTCCCGATGGTCCATCGAGCAGTATTTCTTCAAGGGTACGCTCCCCCGACAGCACATGCCGGATATCGTATTTCGGCTTGAGCCCAAGAGTTATGTCCACATTCGCCAAGCCGAGATCAGCATCGAACAACAACACTGACCGCTGCCGTTTGGCCAGACTGACGGCAAGATTGACCGCGATGTTGGTCTTGCCAACTCCCCCCTTGCCACTGGTGACCGCAATGACCTGCACCGGAGTCTGTGCGACGATCTGACGCAAGCCTTCTGCCTGATTCATCATGGACAATTACACCACTGCCCGTTTCTGAACACGCCCGGCAGACTTTGCCTCATCCTGACGAGTCGATTCCTCCATCAGGGAAACCGCTTTCTCGAGCAGGTTTTCCGCCCTGGCAGGGGCAATATCTTCCGGCACTTTCTGGCCACTGCTGACATAACCCACTTTCAGGTTGCTCTTGATCAACAAATCAATCAGGCCACCCAGTTCACTGCACTCATCGGTTTTGGTAATCATCGCCCCTGCCAACGCGGAGCGGCCAAATACTTTGACCACCTCATTCAGTGAGCCGGTTTGGGCTGTAGCTGACAACACCACATAGGCATCAATGGGAAAGCCTACCGATTTTAACGTCTGGAATTGTTGGAGCAGGCGCACATCTCTCTGACTCATGCCGGCGGTATCAATCAGTACCAGTTTCCGGTTAGCCAGTTGTTCCAGAGCGGCCTGCAATTGTTGACCATCAGTGGCGACAATCATCGGGATACCCAGGTAATCGGCAAAGGTTTCCAATTGCTCCTGGCCACCAATACGGAAGCAGTCCGTGGTAATCAACCCCACCTCACGGTGCCCGTGACGCATAGCAAAACGTGCAGCAAGCTTGGCGATGGTTGTGGTTTTTCCGACGCCCGTGGAGCCCACCAATGCAATGATGCCGCCCTCATTCAACAGCGCATCGCCTGTCACCTGAATACGGCGGGTCAACAGCTCGAGACAAGCTTTCCAGAGCTGCTCCAGTTCTCCCCGCGACGGCATTTTATCCACCACCGCATTACAGAGCGGACGTGACAGGCCCAGCTGATTCAAGCGACTCAACAACGCCGCTTTCACCGAGGGGCGTTCGGCCATTTCACGCCAGGCCAGCTGTGCCAGCTCGCCCTCCAGAAGGCCGCGCAAATTACCCAATTCCTTTTGCAGGTCTTCCAGGGTGGCGCCACCGTTTACCGATGCGACCGACACCGGCTCATCCGCTACGGCAGCCCTTGTCCGTGTGGTTGCCTGATCGGCGGTATACGCCTGCTGCTCGGCGGTCCGGAGCTCTTGCTCGTCAAAGTCCATTGCCGCCACCAACTCAACCTGTCCATTAATATTTTTACTGGACAGAATGACCGCATCAGGCCCCATTTCCGCGCGGACCTGCAACATGGCGCTGCGACTGTCCTTATCGAAAAAACGCTTAATTTTCACCAAACCACTCCCCATCAAAATATGCCACCGGACTGACTAATCCCGGTGGAGTGCTTTCAGGCCACGCCTTGGGCGTTGCCGATGGTGGTAACCACCTTGATGTTCTTGTTCGCCGGTACTTCCTCATAGGCAAGGATGTAGAAATTACCGATTCGGCTGCGCAGCAAACGCGACAGGAACAGCCGTACAGGGCTGCCTACCAGCAATACCGGGTTGTTCCCCTGCGCTTCAATTTTCTGTGAGGCCGCCACAACCTGTGCAATGACTGTTTCCATCAGGGATGGCTCCAGGCCACCCGCATTGCCCTGTACTGCATTCTGCAATATCTGTTCCAGTTGCGAGTCCAGAACCATCACCGGCATCTCATCCCCCACACCATGGGCAGTCTGAAAGATTGTCCGCCCCAGGGCGATTCGCACTTTGGCGGTCAAAGCGTCAGGTTCCTGACTCTTCGAACCGTGCTCCGCCAAAGCCTCGGCGATTGTCTTGACATCTCTGATCGGCAAACCTTCTTCCAGCAGATTCTGCATGACCTTGGTCACCACCCCCAGGGGCAGTAATTTTGGTACCAGGCTCTCAACCAGTTTTGGCGATGTCTGCGCCAACTTATCCATCAGTTGCTGAACACCGTCCTGGCCCAGTAGTTCCTGAGCATTATTCTTGATCAACTGGCTGAGATGAGTGGCGACCACGGTGCTGGCATCCACCACGGTATAGCCCATGGCTTGTGCATCATCACGCATCGATCCATCGATCCAGACAGCGTCCAGCCCGAAGGTCGGGTCCTTGGTGGGAACGCCCTCCAGCTCACCGAAGACCTGCCCCGGATTTATCGCCAGCTCCTTACCAGGAAATACTTCGCCCTGCCCCACGATGACATCGTGGAAAGCAATCCGGTATTCATTGGGAGAGAGATCAAGGTTGTCGCGTATGTGCACCGAATGCACCAGAAAACCCAGTTCCTGGGACAGTTTCTTCCGAACCCCCTTGATGCGGTTGAGCAACTCCCCACCCTGATTTTTATCCACCAGGGAAATCAGCCGATATCCCACTTCAAGGCCGATTTCATCGACCATATCCACATCGTCCCAACTGAGCTCCTTGGGTTCTGCGGGCTTTTCCGGGGCCGGTTTGTCATCGGGCAGGATTTCAACCTTCTGCCCCTGAAGCTGCATGTAACCCGCTGCACCCAACAATGCGGCCAGACTCAGAAAAACCAGGTTAGGCATGCCCGGCACAGAGCCCATAATGCCAAGCAGCGCAGCCGTGACAAATAGCACCTTGGGATTGCTGAATAGCTGGGAAAGAACTTCCTCGCCCATATCCTGGGAGCCGGACACCCGGGTAACAATAATGGCCGCCGCCGTCGACAGAAGCAGTGATGGGATCTGGGCCACCAATCCATCACCGATGGTAAGCAACACGTAATTGTGGGCGGCATCACCGGCACTGAGCCCATGCTGCAAAACCCCCACAGAAAAACCGCCGATGATGTTAATAAACAGAATCAGAATGCCCGCAACCGCATCGCCGCGAACGAACTTGCTGGCACCATCCATAGCCCCGTAGAAGTCCGACTCCCGCGTCACTTCTTCACGCCTGCGCAAGGCTTCATCCTGACTGATCAAACCGGCATTGAGGTCGGCATCAATGGCCATTTGTTTGCCCGGCATGGCATCCAGCGTAAATCTTGCGGTAACTTCCGAAATTCGACCGGCACCTTTGGTAACCACCACAAAATTGATGATCACCAGAATAGCGAATACCACCAAACCCACGGTGTAGCTACCACCAACCACAAATTCGCCAAATGCTTGTATCACTCGGCCAGCAGCGTCGGTACCACCATGACCCTCCAGCAGTACCACCCGGGTGGAAGCCACGTTCAGCGCCAACCGCAACAGGGTAGAGATCAATATCACCGTCGGAAATACAGCAAATTCCAACGGCCTGCGGGAATACACCGTGGCCAGTAGCACCACCATTGAGAGCGCAATATTGAACGTGAAGAACAGGTCGAGCAGCACTGCTGGCAAGGGCAGTACCATCATCACGAGCATCATGAACATCAGCAGCGGTGTTCCCAACCCGGAAAGCATTGAAGCCCCTTTGCCGGGCTCCAACGCCATGGAATTGTTAGCGGCATTATTCATCCACATCTACTCCTTCCCCAAACTGCTTGCGGTATTCCTCCGGTATGGGCAGGTCATCCGGTGGCGCCACATATTCACCATAAATGGAACGATTTACCTGGAACACATACGCCAGTACCCGCGCTACGGCCATATAAAGATTCTGCGGAATTTCCTGTCCCACTTCGGTGGTGCCATACAGCGCACGGGCCAAGGGCGGAGCGGAAAACACCATGACCCCATGATCTTCAGCAAGGCCGCGAATTCTCTGGGCAACCAGGTCGCGTCCCTTGGCCACCACTTTCGGTGCAGCACCCGGCGATTCATCATATTTGAGCGCCACTGCAAAGTGAGTCGGGTTAGTAATCACCACATCGGCAGTGGGTACGTCCTGCATCATGCGCCGCTGGGCCATTTCTCGCTGAAGTGAGCGAATTTTGCTCTTCACCTCGGGCCGCCCCTCGGTTTCCTTCAGTTCATCCCGTACTTCCTGGCGAGTCATGCGCAACTGGCGGTTAAAATTCCACAGCTCAAAAGGCACATCAAAAACGACAATAAAAATCAGTGCAGCGGAAAGTGCTAACAAGCTCCACAACAGAATATTGACGCTGTGGGTAAATGCGACCGCCTCCGGCATGGCAGGCAGAGATAAAATCTCTCCAACAAACAAATAGAACAGCCCGATCGTTGCGCCAATCAACAGAAAAAACTTGATCAGCGCTTTCACCAGTTCCATCAATCCCTTGGGAGAAAACAACCTTTTGAGACCCTGAATCGGGTCGAGTTTTTCGAGTTTGAATGCCATTGCCGAGGGACTGAAGGACCACCCCCCCATGGCCAATGGCCCGGCAAAAGCCCCCAATACCGCCACGCCCAGAAATGGCACCAGTACAAGCAATGCTGATTGCATCAGGTCCGCAAACCGAAGGGAAACCAGCGACAAATCGAACGCCATATCCCGCTGGAAGGTCAGCGCCCGTTCAAACAGCCCCATAAATTCCCTCGTCATGGAAGACCCCAGGAACATCAATCCCAAGGCTGCCACCAGAAGGGACAGCAGTGTATTGAGCTCCCGGGATCGGGGAACCTGTCCCTTCTCCCTGGACTGCTGCTTGCGCCGTTGCGTGGGCTGTTCTGTGCGTTCCTGAGAATCCTGATGTTCGGCCATTAATACAGTCCTATGGCGTCAGCAGACTGATGCGAGCAAATCCCTGTGCAAACATGTCATTCAACAGGTCACTCACAGCGGGCAGCGATAACAGGATGAATACAAAACCCGCCAAAATGGTGACGGGAAAACCCACGGCAAAAATATTCAGTTGCGGCGCCGCACGGGTGATCACACCGAATGCGAGGTTAATCAGCAGCAGCGCTGTCAGCGCGGGCAGCGCCATCATCAATGCCAGTAGAAACATCTGGCTGGCCCAAGCCACCAGGCGTATAGCAAACTGGAAATCCCACACTGGACTGCCCACGGGAAAGGTTTCGAAGCTTTCCGCCACCAGCCCTAGCAATGTCAAATGTCCGTCCACCGCCAGAAAAATCAGCGTAGCCAGAATCACATAGAACTGACTGAGCACTGGCACCTGCACACCGTTCTGCGGGTCCACAGACATGGCAAAACCCAGCCCCATGGTGACTGCCAGAGACTGCCCGGCAATCACTACAGCGGCAAACAACATTTGTAATAGAAAACCCATGGCCAGGCCGATTAGCGCCTGCTGGGCAAGCATGATCAGCCCCAGCGGACTGAGAGGATCAACAGCTGGCACACTGGGGAGCAACGGCACCAGTAATGTTGTGACCAGTACGGCGAGCAAAATACGGCCCCTGACAGGAAAGCTCGACGCACCAAACACAGGGGCCGCCATCAATAGCGCAGAAACCCGAACAAACGGCCAACTGTAGTGATGCACCCATTGCATCAGTTGATCCGCACCAAACAGCATGGCCTAGCCCACCATGCCCGGTATTTCGTGAAACAAACGCTGCGAGAACTCCACCAGCAGACGCAACATCCAGGGACCGGCAATCATCAGCGCCAGCGCCAGGGCAATCAGTTTCGGAATGAAACTGAGCGTCATCTCCTGGATCTGAGTAGCCGCCTGGAACACACCAATCAACAGACCGATCGCCAGCGCAGAGAGCAGCAAGGGTGCCGCCAACAGCATAGTCAGCAGCAATGCTTCATGACCGATATCCAGTACGGCTTCAGGTGTCATGAACAATCTCCATCAGGTGACGAAACTTGCAGCCAGGGTCCCCACGATCAGGGACCAGCCATCTATCAGAACAAACAGCATGATTTTGAAAGGCAGCGAAATGAGCATGGGTGACAGCATCATCATACCCATGGACATCAGCACGCTGGCGACGACCAGATCGATGATCAGAAAGGGAATAAAAATCAGGAACCCGATCTGGAATGCCGTCTTCAATTCACTGGTAAGGAATGAGGGCAGCAACACTTTCATGGGAATCTGATCGTCACTGGTAAAGCCGTCATAACCACCCATTTCGGCAAACATCAACAGATCGGCATCGCGGGTCTGATGCAGCATGAATTCCCGGAACGGACGCTTGGCTTTTTCCAGCGCCTCATCGAAGGTCAGGGTTTCTTCCATGTAGGGCTTCAATCCCTGCTCATAAGCTTCCTCCAGCACCGGAGACATGATGAACAGACTGAGAAACAGCGATAGGCCAAGGAGAATCTGGTTGGATGGCGTCTGGGCGGTTCCCAGGGCCTGACGCAAAATTGCCAACACTACCAGCACCCGGGTAAAGGAGGTCATAGTGATGAGTGCGGCCGGCAGAATGCTCAACAGCGTCATGAGCATGAGGATTTGCAGGCTGACCGAATAATTGCTGCCGCCACTGGCTGTGGGCTGGACCGTCAACAGGGGTATGGTGGCATCTGCCAGGGAGCAGACAGGCAGGCAGGACAGCACCAGGGTCACACAGCACAAAAGTCGTTTCACGAATTGCGATCCTGCTTCATTAAGCCCGCCAACAGGGCGGGAAACTGAGCGGAGTTTTGCTGTGTTATCACGGGCTCTGACAGCACATGCAGGGTGTTCACGCCACCCGCAGCCACACCGACGAGTAATTGTTGCTCCCCCACCTGCAATAACACTACTTTCTCGCGGGCACCGACTCTGACTGAGCCCAACACCTTGAGAGGGGCCACCACGGAACCACTCATACCGTTGACTTTCCTGAGCAGGAACAGCAATCCGGCAATGCAACCGAAAACCAGCAACAGGGAACCAATGACCTGAAAGATATAACTTGCGTTGAATAGTTCAGGGGCGGCTGTTGTCGTTGGCGCAGCGCCCACGGGCAAAGCCAGTAGTAACAGGCTGGCCATTAACGGCAGAGTTGGCGTGGAACGAGTCACAGTTACTTCAGCTTCTTGAGTCGTTCAGCGGGGCTGACGACATCAATCAGGCGCAGGCCGAACTGCCCATCCACCACCACCACTTCACCCCTGGCAATGAGGGTACCGTTAACCATCAGGTCAAGGGGCTCTTCCACCATGCGATCCAGCTCCACCACTGAACCCGGTGAAAGCTGAATCAAGTCCTTGATGGCCAGCTTGCTGCGGCCAATTTCCACGGACAGGTTCACCTGCACATCCATCAGGGCATCCAGGTTGATTTCACCACTTGACGTGACCGTCTTGGCCGACCCGGCAGTCTCCTTAAACTCCTGCACAGGAACGGATTTTTCACCCTCACTCTCAACGTCTGTTGCGACATTGACTTCTTCTTCACTTAACTGATCTGTCATCGGCCACCTCCGACAGCAACGTATCTATTCATCACTTTTTGCCAACCCCCTGATCTTTACAGATTTTTTTCCGGAAAATGCACCGTATTCCCCGTTACAAAATGCCTCGTCCTCAACAAACAACACCACATCGGTCGGAGAATCCAAAGGTATGATGCTGCCGTGGCGCAGACCCAGCAGTTGCGCCAGGCTCATGGGCTGACACCCAATCTGGCCGCTAATATCCACGTCCACAGACAACAACTCCTTGCGAAAGTAAGACTCCCATTGAGGCTGATCCTGCTGCAGGGTGTGGGACTCTGTTTCAACGCGCCCCAACTTGGCTTTAATGGCTTCAAAATCCGAGATAGGGACAAGCCACTTCAGCGAACCCATCCACTCCTGGGCCCGAATCTGATAGTGAAAGACAACGCATTGAGAAGCAGCGGCGCCCATCTGAAGAAAGTCCGGATTAGTCTCAAACTTCTCTGTCTCTGGCGCCAATTTTGCGATCTCTCGCCATGAGAGCATCAGACTTGTCATAAACCGCTCAATCACCAGGTCATTAACACGCCGTTCAATTGGCGTGAGGTGAGTACGAGTGGCCTTGAAAGAGGTGCCTTTTTCCGGCCCACCAAAGTACAGGTTAACCAACCCTGACAACGTTTCTCCCGGCAGCACCACCAGGGAGCGTCCGCTTATTGGTGGGGCCTGTATCAGATTTAACGCCACCAATTCAGGCAGCGCCGCCTGCGCTTCGCCCAGCGAGACCACCTCGAGATCAGCACCGACTACGTCCAGGGCACAACGGCATAAACTCTTGAGCTCATCCGCCAACTGAAGAGACAGTTTTTCATGTACCGTATGTAGCGCCGAATACTCCTCAAGGGGACACTGGCGCCTGGCGGTAAAGTCGAAAAGACGATATTCACCTGCGGCTGAGATACCGGACTCAGTATCTCCCTCAGCCACCGTTTCCATCAGGGCTTCGAGTTCGCTATCTGATAAAACCTCTTTTCCCGTCATGGCTGATTACTGCATGACAAAGCCGGTGAAATACACATCATTCAGTGTCTGGCCTTTTTTGAAATGCACCACCTTCAGAATGGCGTCTTTCACCTTCAGCCGCAGGGCTTCTTTTCCTTGCAGAGTACTTAACTCGTCAAAGTTCTGACCACTGAACAACAGAATGAGGGTGTTACGCACAGCGGGCATATTGGCTTCAACCTTGTCTATCACTGCCTGCTCGTAGGACATCACCTGCAAACTCAACTGCAGATATCGGATGGAACCGTTGTGCTCAAAATTGACCACAAATGCCGGATCCAGAGGCAAGTAAATGGCTTCGCGTTCTTCCTCCTCAGCGGCCTCCTCTGGCGCCTCAGCCGTGGTTTCAGCAACAACACTCTCATCATCACCCCCAGCAAGGAAGAAATAAGCTGCACCACCACCTCCGGCCAATAGCACAACCACGGCGATGATGATAATTAACATTTTGTTCATACCCTTATTCCCTTTTTTTTCCGGTTTTTGTCCTTTCCCGAGGTTTAAATCATCTGGTTTTTTTGCCATATCTATTCTTCTTAACTCTCACTGAATGGGTCAGCTCACCTACGTTCTGTGCGGGAAACCTTTTCACTAGGACCCTGCTTGGGATATACCATAGCAAAAGCCAGGCCAAATATTTTTATGTATAAATAACAATACATTACAGAAGGCCAAACAGGGGAAGCCAATTTTTTGACGGGCTAGATGATAGGGATGTGACAGAGTGACATGCCTGAAAAGAAAAACCGCCAGCAAAGGCCGGCGGTTATAGTGACAAGGTGTTCAGTGAAGCTTAGATATAGTAATCAATCCGCCCACTGGAAAATCCCGGTGGCAGATAATCATCCGTCAATTCAACGTCGACACCGGAATCTGTTGTCATCGAAGCGATGGCACTCGCTTCCTGACCACTGCCCTGCTGTGGCAATTGAGACTGGGCCTGGGAATGGGACTGTCCGCCAGAGTGCTGCGAAACCTGGGCCTGGGCGAGCTGCAGCCCCCCCATCTCCATCAGGTGACGCAACCTGGGCATCGCCGCTTCCAGAGCGTCCTTTGCCATTCCATTATCCACCACAAAATGAATATTGGTTCTGTCACCATCGGTACTGATTTTGATATCCATTCTACCCAGCTCAGGTGGATTCAACTTCAATGTTGCCTGCTCGGTATGATTGTTGATCATCACAGTGAGCCGCCCAGCCACTTCATGATTCCAACTGGTAGTACCCATGTGGTTAGTTAACGCACCCCCCTGGGATGCCCTTGCCAACCCAGGGGCGGAATCTGCAGCCATCCCCTGACCAGTCGTCCGAGCCAAGATTCCCTGGCTAACAGAATTTTGCCCACCCAGCTCACGGCCAGCAGAAAGCATATCTTTCTTGAACTCAATAATGTCTTCTGTTGCAGCATCGGCATCCAGCGGGAGCAACTCTTCGGTCGGTATGTCCTGCTGGGCTGATAAGGCAGCGGTATCAGCATCCGTCGGCAACGTGCTGGAAGACGCACTGGTGGCAGGCTCTGCCACTGCCACACCATTAGACGCGGCCATGGTCGCCGTTAGCTGTTGGCCCGGCGGTAAGCCCTGCGGGAATTTGTCGCCTGCAGCAGCCTGGGCGGGGAATTCCGGCTTGTGGTCTGCCAATGCTGCAGCGGCCTTCGAGCTGAAGCGAGGATCGGCATTGCCCGGCAACAACCCTTGTAATGACACCGAGTCAACAACTTCATCAGAACCATCCGTGCCCGCCAATGTCTCCTCCGTATCACCCATCGATGAAGATTTAACCACCGGCAGTGCCGCCTGCTCAGCACTTTCCGATTCGGCTAATGCCGGTCCCTGTCCTTCAGCAGTGGGCTGTTCTCCAGATGCCGATTCAGTGTCCTGCGGCAACGCATTGCCCTGCTGCGGCAAGCCGTTGCCGGATGCAACAGTCTCCGTGGATTCATTCTTCTGAGCGACGTCATCCTTCACACCATTGCCTTCCTGTGCGCTGTCGGATTGTGCGTGTGAATGACTCGAAGATTGGGACGCCAGTACTCCTCCAAACCCACTATCGGCGGGGCTTTCCTGGCCACCGGAATCACGGCGACCGGTTACTGGGTGGTTCACCTGCCTGGCAGGCACTAACAGAAGCGAATCAGTAGATGGCATCTCGACAGTTTCCTTGTTGTAGATAACCAGGATATTCGCAAGATGTATGCCAATGATGAATTAGCCGTCAGTTGAACAGCCGTTGCGAGGGCGGTCATGGCCATTTAATGACACAGGTATTTTTTCAACAGACTGTCAGTATGGATCACTATGATTAATCAGGGCCCGCTCATCCAAATCACGCTGCTCTTTTTTGTCCTGGGCAGCTCTGGCCTGCTGGTGGCGATGATCAACCAGTTGATCGACCGCAGATTTGTGAACGCTCTGGTCTACCCAGTGTTCACGGGCTTTGTCCGCAGCCTGTCCGGCCTCTTTGACAACCTGTTGCTGCTGCTCGATAGCCTGGGTCAGTTTGGCCAGAAACAGACGGTAATCCTGTAACTGGCGCGCCGGAATACTTTTATCCCCGTAGCCATCCAGTCGCGACTCATACTCCTGCTTGAACTGTTCCAGTTGCAGCAGTCGCGCCTGTTCGTTTTCGAGCGTCTGTCGGTATGCTTTCAGGTTTCCTGCCGACTGTTGCTCCTTGAACCCGGCAACCAGTGCAACCTTGCCCAGCTTGCTGTCCATTACGGGGATGCCTTCATTGCTCGATGGCCTTGTTCAACCAGAGCCGACAGTGTACTCAGGCTTTCTGCCATAGACATTTTCTCTGCCTCCGTTTGCCGGATAAATTCACGGATTGCTGGCGCCATCGCCACTGCCCGGTCAATTTGCTCGTCTGAGCCCTTCTGGTAGGCGCCAATATTGATCAGGTCGCGGTTGCTCTGGTAGCTCGCATAGAGTGACTTGATCTCACGGGCTGCTCTCAGGTGCTCACCGTCAACGATATTGACCATGGCCCGGCTGATGGAACGATCGATATCAATGGCCGGAAACAGACCGGAATCTGCCACGTCCCGTGACAGAACAATATGCCCGTCAAGAATGGCCCTGGCCGCGTCCGCCACCGGATCATTGTGATCATCGCCTTCTACGAGCACTGTGTAAACTGCGGTGATCGATCCTTTCGGGCTGTTACCTGCCCGCTCCACCAGCATAGGCAACAGAGAAAACACCGACGGGGTATAACCCTTGGACACCGGCGGCTCGCCAATGGCAAGGCCAATCTCCCGCTGCGCCTGGGCAAACCGGGTTAGTGAATCCATCAACAACAGCACGTTTTTTCCCCGGTCGCGAAAAAACTCGGCAATGGCCGTTGCCCGCCAGGCGCCATGTACACGCATCAATGGCGCATCGTCCGCCGGGGTGACGACAACAATGGCCTTGCGCATACCTTCAGTACCGAGGATGTCTTCGACAAATTCGCGCACCTCTCGGCCCCGTTCCCCCACAAGAGCGACGACAATCACATCTGCCTCGGTATGGCGGGTCATCATCCCCAGCAGTGTACTCTTTCCCACCCCACTGCCAGCAAACAACCCCAGGCGCTGCCCTTTACCCAGAGTGAGCAATGAATTGATTGCACGAACGCCGACATCCAAAGGCTCCCGGATAGGGGTTCTATCCAAGGGATTGATGGAGCCACCCCGCAGCGCCACATGGTGCAAAGACTTTAGAGCAGCGCCCCCGTCGATAGGCTTGCCAGCGCCATCAATCACCCGCCCCAGCAACTGCTCATCAACAGCCACCTTACCGCCACCCTCCACCGGAATGACCCGTGCGCCGAGTTTGACGCCTCTCAAGTTGCCCTCGGGCATCAACAGCAGGCTACCTTCTGCAAATCCCACGACTTCCGCTTCAACATAGTCGCCATCTTCACAGAGAATTTTGCAACGTCCGCCAATGGCGGCACGACAACCCACCGCTTCCAGCTTGAGACCGATCATCCGCACCAGGATTCCTTCCTCCTGAAGGGGCGGAGTAACAATGTTATCGATCATAGTCGCCAGTGAAGCGGCAATGCGTTCACTGCGAAGCGCATTCAACTGATCAACATAGCTGGCTTCTGGCTGGCTTTCTGCTTCAGTCATCGAGCTGCGCCTCTACGGACGCCTCAAGGCTGCTGAAAACGGCATCCATTCTTTGTTCTACTGTGGCATCCACAAAAGAAGTCGGCGTTTTGATACGACACCCCCCCGGAGAAAGGCTGGCATCGTCAATGAACCGGTAACGCTCGGGTTCTGCCAGGGTAGATGAGTATTCCACCAACTTGGCACGGTCCCCGGGATTAACAAATACCTCAATGGAGCCTTCGACCGATGATAAAGTCGCCACAGCTTCGGCAAACAGATCGCAGACCACCTCCGAATCCAGGATCAGCTCCCGCCGGACGATATGCCTTGCAGCCGTCATGGCGATAGCGGTCAATTCACGGGTCACCGTTTGGTCTAGACCGGCAAAGGGTCGTTTCATCTGGTCCAGCAAAGACTCTATATCACAGACCAGTTTTTCAACCTCTTCCCGGCCAGCCTCCATTCCTTGCCAATGACCCATTCTAAAACCTTTTGTCTTGGCCTCCTCTTCAACCCGGGTTGTATCCACCGGCTCATGGATTGGCTCTGACTCAAAAAAGGGTAACTGCCAACGTTCAATGGTGTTTGTTCCATCGTCAGACAAAGTCATCGCCCCCTTTGCCGAGGAATATTTCCCCCTCATCCGCCAAACGTCTAACAATGGTTAATATTTCTTTCTGAGCACTCTCCACGTCTGCCAACTTGACGGGCCCTTTTGCTTCCAGATCTTCGCGCAACATATCGGCTGCTCGAGAGGACATGTTTTTAAAGAATTTTTCTTTGACACGGTCATCAACGCCTTTCAACGCTATCACCAGACTATCGACAGAAATTTCTCTGATAATGCGCTGCATACCCCTGTCATCGACATCCAGCAGATTATCAAAGACAAACATCAGGTCATGAATGCGCTCACCCAGCACACCATCGACTTCCTTGATGGAATCCATGAGCTCTGTTTCTATCTCTGTATCAAGGTTATTGAGAATGCCGGCGGCTGTTTTCATCCCATTGAGAACTGAAGTGGATGTTTTCTGAGTAGTTCCCAACTGTTTTTCCAGCACCTGGTCGAGTTCCTGCAAGGCAATGGGGTCAACAGAGTCCAGACGGGCAATGCGCAACATGATGTCCGACATCATCTCCCGGGGCAGCAGGGCCAGCACTTGGGCAGCATGGTCATTATCCAGGGAGGCCAGAACGATGGCGATAATCTGAGGATGCTCGTTCATCACCACACCAGCCACCGCCCTAGCCTCCATCCATTTCAGTGATTCCATGCCCGTCGGCTCACCACTGTCTATTTTTTTCAACATGCTGCGAGCCTTGGTTTCTCCTAACGCCTGAACCATCACCCGCCGGGTAAAATCGCCCGCACCTATTCCAATAGGGCTGATGCTTGATACTTTTTCCGAAAACTCATGGACGACTTCTGCAATCTGTTGATCAGAAATAATCGGCAGTGACGCCATTGCCTGCCCCAGGGCCTGTACCTCTTTGGGTGTCATTTGCTTGAGCACCACAGCAGCACCCTCTTCACCCAGCCCCAACAGAAAAATGGCCGCTCGCTGTACGCCCGACAATGTTGTTGAAGTCTCAGCCATCAGCAGATACCCAATTTTTCACCACATGGGCTACGCGCTGTGGTTCACCTTCAACCATGGACCGAGCCATTTGCAGTTGCTGTTGGTATGAATTCATTCCCCCCGGAGGCCCCAGCTGTGGTTGACCACCCAATGTAACCTGATCCTCGGGCAATCCCATCTCATTCGCACCAGCCAGATTCGACATGGCTGTCCCCCCTTGTGGCCCACCCAGCGCTGCTGGCGCAGCAGGGGGCAATGCCGACGCCTGCATCAATGGCCGCAATACCGTCATGACAACCAGTACCAGGGCGAGGCCAGATAACACGTATTTGGCTATTCTCCAGACCCATTCCTGCTCAAGGATGGAAGGTTCCGGCAGCGGTTCAAGGGCCGGCGCTGGCACGAAGGAGGCATTGATCACATTGACACTATCTCCACGCTCTTCATCAAAGCCGATAGTGTCCTTGACCAAGCCCGTCAGCTCGGCCAGACGTTCTTCGCCCAGTGCTGAACGCTCGATCTCGCCCTTGTCGTTGACCATATCCTGGTAGTCCACCACCACCGCAACAGAAAGCTTGCGCAATGTCCCGGGGACTTCACGAATGTGGCTGATAGTTTTGTCCAGCTCATAGTTGCGGATCTGTTTGCTGCTGGATCGGGTAGAACTGGAACGCTCTTCCTCTTCCACCGGGGTATTGCTGACCTGTGTCTCCACTGGCGGCTGGGTGGCGAGGGAACCCGGAACGCCCCCACTGGATTCTCCCCCACTTGTTTCCTCCATCAACTGCTCACTGCGCACCCTGGCTTCAGGGGCATAGTTTTCACTGGTTTTTTCCACCATGGTGAAATCTACATCTGCTGCCACCTGCGCTCTCACGGAACCGACACCCAGGATAGGGGTGAGGATCTCGGTGATGCGTTCCACGTAACTCTGTTCCAGCTGCCGGGTAAATTTGAATTGCTCAGAGGTCTGCGCAAAACCGTCATCCCGCCCCTGGGAGGACAGCAACTTGCCCTGGTTATCCACCACAGAAACCTGGTCTGCCTCCAACCCCGACACACTGGATGACACCAAATGGACTACCCCTGCGAGTTGTCGATCAGTGAGCTCCCGGCCAGGATAGAGACTCAACAACACCGAGGCAGCGGGTTTGTCACGCTTGCGTACGAAGGCCGATGGTTTGGGAACGGCCAGATGCACCCTGGCAGACCTGACACTGTCCATGGAAGCAATTGAGCGCGACAACTCCTGTTCCAGGGCGCGGTCGTAACGGGCCTTTTCAATAAAACTGCTAACGCCCATCTCCTGCTCTTTGTAGAGCATATCGAAACCACTGCCATCACTTTTCGGCAACCCGTCACTGGCCAACTTCAGCCGGGTTTGATGCACCTGGTCTGCGGGCACGCTGACGAGCCCTGAACGGTGATCAAGCTTGTAGCGAATGCCGTGTTCCTCCAGGGACCGCACTACATCCGAAGTTTCCGCTGGAGACAGGTCAGCAAATACCGGGACATAATCCGGGCTTACCGACCACTGCACCAGTGCAATTCCAAGCGCGATACTGGCAGCCAGCCCCACTAGTAATCCCAGCTGACGTGTCACCGGCTGGGTGCTCAGGCTATTGAAACGTTTGAATAATCCTGCGTAGTTCAAGGCCATAAATTCTGTCTATTCCCGAATTCCGGTTGTTGTTCATTGCAAGTCATCACGGCGTCGATCAGACCTGCATGTTCATGATTTCCTGATAGGCATTGAGTAACTTGTTACGCACCTGGGTCACCGCCTGAAATGAGACACTGGCCTTCTGGAGCGCCACCATCACCTCTGGCAAGCCCACATCGGGATCACCTGCCTCAAAGGCATCGGCCAGTGCCCGCGCCTCGCTCTGAGCCTCGTTGACCTCTTGTATTGAGGCTTTCATAAGGGTGCCAAAATCTTCTCCCGCAGGACCGGCGCCTTCACCCGGCTCTGAACGGGACCCCGCTGCCGCGGCCATCACCCGCATCTGGGCCAGCACCTGATCAATACCAATATCACTCACCGTGTTGCTCCTGTTAACTATTAAGCCGAGGGAATCGCAACGCCCTGCTCTTTCAAGCGGGCCAATTTATAACGCAGGGTACGGGGACTGATTCCCAGCCTTTCAGCAGCGTCCTTGCGGCTACCGTTGACCGATTTGAGGGCATCAACAATTAGCTGCTGCTCCCTGGCCCGAAGATCACCATCCAGCTGAGAGCTATCCTCTTCCATGGTCGGCTGCGGCGCGTTTGCCGGCATCAGCCCTTCCTCAAAACAGATGTCCGCAGCGGTAATCTGGCAACCAGCGGCCAAAATCGCGGCACGCTGTACACAGTTTTCCAGCTCACGGACATTGCCATGCCAGTGGTGACCTTGCAGGCGAACTTCTGCCTCACGGGTAAAACTGGCAGGAGTACCCAGCGCGTGCCGCTCCAGTAGCGTCCGGGCCAATGGCAGAATATCTCCACGCCGCTCCCTCAAGGAGGGCATATGGATCGGGAACACATTAAGCCGGTAGTAAAGGTCTTCGCGGAAACGTCCCGAGGCGACTTCCTCCCGGAGGTTACGGTTGGTGGTTGCCAGTACCCTGACATCCAGGGAGATCAATTGACTACCACCCAGGCGTTCTACTTCCCGCTCCTGCAGCACCCGCAACAGCTTGGCTTGTAATCCCAGGTCCATTTCGGAAATTTCATCCAGCAACAGTGTTCCGCCATTGGCCTGTTCAAATTTTCCCGCCCTGGACTGATGGGCACCGGTATAAGCACCCTTCTCGTAACCAAACAGCATGGATTCAAGCATGGATTCCGGAATGGCCGCACAGTTGATCGCCTGGAATGGTTGATCCGCTCTCGGTGAATGACGGTGAATGTAGCGAGCCATGACTTCCTTGCCAGTGCCGGATTCGCCACTGATCAGGACGGTTGCCTGGGTTGCGGCAACCCGCTTTGCCAGATCACAGAGCTGGCGGGTTCGCGGGTCTTCCATCACCATGCCATCGTCATTGAGCTCCGCTCTGGTGGTCAGACGGCTGACCATTTCCAGCAACACTTCCGCCTCGAACGGCTTCAGTAAATAGTCTGCCGCCCCTTCGCGCATAGCCTTCACCGCGTTTTCGATACTGCCGTGGGCCGTCACCAAAACAAACGGCAGCTCGGGATAGGCGCTTCTGATTTCACGCAACAGGGTATGCCCATCCATAGCATCCATCTGCACATCGCTGATGATAAGGTCGACGGCACCACCATCCAGGCGTGCCAGCGCATCAACCCCATTAATGGCCGGGACAGGCTGGTAGCCGCCGTAATGGATCGTGTCACAGATGGCATCCCGGAGGACATCATCATCCTCCACAACCAACACCTTCGCGGGACTGTTCATCAAGACTCCTTAAGTGCTTGCTCAGCGGATTGTTCTTGGGAAGCTGGATCCTGCTCTACACAGGCTATGGGCAAATTGATTATGAATTCCGCGCCACCGGTCGGCCGGTTGCAGACCGTAATTTCACCACCGTGCTGGGCCACGGTCATGGCGACCACCGCCAACCCCAATCCCGTTCCCTGAGCCCGGGTGGTAAAGAAAGGATCAAACACCCGCTCAATGTATTCTGCGGGGATGCCAGGACCGTTATCCCGGAACCGCAATTGCAACCAGGAATGGTTCAACGCTCCCACCCATAGCTCCAGAGCCACCGGCTGTGGTGAAACCTGTAGGGCATTCATGGCCAGGTTGGTCAAGGCACCCACCAGCTCATCCACATCTCCCAACAGACTGAGACTGTCGTCAACCGGGGTAATTGACAGGCTGGCATGCTGCTTTTCCACCTCTGGCAAGATGGTGGCTTCGAATCCGGCAAGCACTTGGTTGAGCTTCACCTGCTGGGTCACCGGGGTTTCTCCGCGGACAAAACTCAACATGCTGTCAACCAGGTTACCCATGTGGCTGAGGCGTTCGGAAACCTTGGCGACAATTTTCTGGCGCTGCTCCCCCGGCAGGTTATCCCTGCCCAACTGAGACAGATACAACGTAGTAGAACTCAAGGGAGTGCGAATCTGATGGGCCAGACGAGCAGCCATTTCACCCAGGGCCGCAAGACGTTTCTTACGTCCCAACTGCTCTTGCAGCTGATGAATTTCCGAAACATCGGTAATCAGTAGAACCTGCTCACCGGAATCATCCAAAGAACGACTGGTAACAGAAACCTGTTTGCCACTGGCCAGGCGCCACTCCCGCTCACAGCCGTTGTCACTGCTGCCGTGTCCAGTGGCGACCCGCTCGCGGACCGACAGCCAGGGATGCCCCAACAGAGGTTCACCCAACAGTTCTAATGCTTCGGGATTGGCGTCACGAATTCGGTTCTGAGCATCAAGGATCAGCACCCCACCAGGTAATACCGACAACAGTGAAGAAAGGCGGTGGGCCAGACGCTCCTTCTCCGCCAACTCACGCAAGCGAGCAGAGCGGGCAGCCGCCAGTTCTTCTGTCAGACCGACAACCCGGCCCTGTAAATCCCGATAGGACACATCCAGTTGCTGTGACAACTGGTTGAATGTCTCAAAGGCTTGTTCCAACTGGCTGGCAGAAAATTGTTCGGCCTGATTCATCACACTTATCCCGGTGCCATCCCCCACAGGGGGCTCACTAGGATCTAGCAACTATCGTGCCTATATATATCTTATTGTTTTTTAAAAGGAATATTTATGAGCGAAAAATTTCGTCAAAATTCTGGCTAGGCGTAATCGCGACTGAGCGCGTACTTACGCATTTTTTCCACCAACGTTGTACGCTGTAACCCCAAAGCCTTCGCAGCTCGGGCAACTACCCAACCACTTTGATCCAAGGCCTGGGTCAACAGCGAGACTTCCAATTCCTGGAGATAATTCTTTAGATCAATTCCCTGTTCAGGCAGATTGACCGCAAGGGCATTTTGCAGCCCACTTGGTTGTTCCTGAGAATGCTCTGTCTCAAGTTCAGCAATCCAGTCCTGGTTGGGACGGAAACGGTCAGGAAGATCCGACCATTTGACCGTTTTCTTGGGAAACAGAATTGCCAAACGCTCCATCAGGTTGGCAAGCTCTCTGACATTGCCAGGCCAGTAGTATTTACTCAGCGCGGCCACAGCACAGTCGTTAAGGGTCAGTGACCCCTTGCGCTCACGGGCAAGCTTGCCCAGCAGATCTCTGATCAGTACAGGAATGTCGGATACCCGATCTCTGAGTGGTGGCACTTCGATAGGAAACACGTTGAGCCGGTAATACAGATCCATGCGGAATTTACCCTCTGCAACCAGTTGCTCCAGATTGCGGTGGGTGGCGGCGATAATACGAACATTGACCTTAATCGTCCGGTTACTACCAACCCGCTCGAATGTGCTCTCCTGCAATACCCGCAAAAGTTTCACCTGCATACTGAGTGGCATATCGCCAATCTCATCGAGAAACAAAGTGCCACCATCCGCGATCTCAAAGCGTCCCTGACGGGCACTGATTGCACCAGTAAACGCGCCCTTCTCGTGACCAAACAGTTCTGACTCCAGCAATTCCGGAGGAATGGCACCGCAGTTAACAGGCACAAACGGATTTTCAGAGCGAGATGAAAAACGATGGATATTGCGGGCTACCACTTCTTTTCCGCTACCTGACTCTCCCTGAATCAAAACCGTGGCTTCAGAAGGCGCCACCTGTTTGATCAACTCTCGGACTATCTGGATAGCTTCGCTATTGCCGGCAAAACTTCTGAACAGAGGTGCGAATTGATCTACATGAACATTTTCTGCCGATTGAAGATAAATCTCAGCATCCTCAAAAGACTGCACCAACTGGGTATAAACAGGTGGCCACAGCAGGATACCCAAACACTGCTTTTTCACTTCCGGAGGGAGGGTCAACTTGTCGTCAGCAAAAACAAATACAGCATGATTCAACGCTTGAGATGACACGTTTTTTAGTGACTGTTTCAGCTCACTCACATCTGACGGCTTAAGAAAAACAATAGTAGCTTGGCCAGGGTCAACGTTTAAAAGGCCATCATTCAACTGCTCTACACTTGCCACCCTTTCAATCTGCGAACAACCCATGAACAGCAACAGGTCTGAAATTTTTTCTAATTCTTTAACTGCACTACAAAAAACAACCGCCTTATTTATTTTTTGCAACATTATCTACTGCCTTGTTTATACAGCGCCTGGTTAAAGCGGCTCATTTAACAACCTGTTAAAAAATTTTCATAACTTCCGCAATGAACACGGCTTTTTTTCATCCGATGTTTGCATGAACCCGGCTTCAAAAAAGTTTTCCGAGAGGCGACTAGGTATCGATTCGGATAGAAAACTGTATTTTTTCTGCGTCAAAGACGCTGTAAAGTCAAAGACGCCGTATATTTGAAGCTGGTTATTCTAGGCACTTGGAACGATCAGTCAAGTTTCTGACACTTTTATCTCGAGCTTTTTATAGCTCAACTTCTCCGTCAGCTTTATATCCTTTCCGGAAGGCCACTTCCCGACGGTGATGACGAAAGATCAGCTTATCGAGCCACTGTTGCACCGACTCGCTAAGGCCGATCAACTGAACCCTGGCACTCCCCCCATCCACTGCGACAACTCGGCCATAAAAACTCAGTGGCTTGGGTATCCCCCGCTGTATATACAGCTGAACAAACAGTGTATCGCCAGGCGATGGCAAATGATCTGCACCCCACATCACTTCACTGGATGTGACCGTCACCAACGAAGTGGACGGGATATCCAGTTGCTGGTAGATCAGTTGACCTACCAGATCCAACAGCAGGTTAAGCTTGAGGTCGAGGCGGCTCAATTCATGCGATAGGCCTGCGGGAGTATCGGAAGCTTCGCGGGAAAATTCAGTGACAGCAGAAACGGCTTTGAGAAAAGCCTCATTGGACTCATTGACCAGAGCAAGGTGGCTTTCACCTGGATTGAAATCAACTACCTTCCAGGCAATTGACATATTATCTTTGTAAGAAAGACCTTCTGTTACAGATGCTGAAACGTCACTCACCAACCAACCCCCTCCAACCGGCTCTAAAGCAGCACTATTAATTTTAGTAGAGCAGCTTTATGTCTGGCCGTCCAGCGCTTCAACGCCGAAGCAGAGGGAAATACCGTGCCTCTACAACCGGGTCATTTCCGTCAGGCCATAGCTATCGGCAGCTTTGCGCTTGAGAGCAAATTGACGGCCCTGGTCCATGACTTCCGAACGGGCGGCTTTCAGCAAGGACATCAACTCTTCATTGAGATGCAGTAGTGCGGCAATCGCTTCAGCAATCAACGCAGAATCGGCATTTACCCCACCAAAATCGAAACAACCTGATAGATGTTCACGTCGCTGGGTTTCCAGCTCCGACACCTGCGCCCACTCATTTGCCCTGGCCAGCTCCAGCATACGCTGGGTCAATGACAAAGCATTGGCCAGATCACGACAATGACCAGCCTGTAACGGCGGCAATGATTCCTGCTTAAGTGCACTCATGGGTGTTTGTTCCTGATCTCGGCCGGCAGTGAATCCCATCCGGTACGGATTTCTTTCAACAGCCCTGAGACTTCTTCAACAATTGACACATCAGATGCCGCATTGGCCTCCACCAGACGGCGCTCCATATAATCGTAAAGTGCGCCCAGGTTGGCAGCGATTTCCGCGCCCTGTTCGTAATCCAGGCTGGCCCGCAAACCGTCGATAATCGTAATCGCACTGCCCAGCAGTTCACCCTTGCGGGCAACTTCCTTTCTCTCGATGGCACCCTTGGCGGCGGCCAGGCGATCCATCGCGCCATCCAGCAATTTACAAATAAGGTGATGCGGCGTGGCATCTTCCATGCTGCTCTGAACACTGACGCTTTTATATTGATTGAGGGCCGATGCGGAATTCATTCAGATATCTCCGTTTTACTGTTAGCTATTGTTGTTCAAGAGAAGCCCCGAACCCGGCAGGGACGAAAGCTGTTGCGACAGAAAATCACTGGTGGACTGCAATTGGGATAGCAGTGTATCCAGTGAGTTGAACTGCGCCCGATAGCGGGCTTCCAATGATTCCATGCGTCGGTCAAGACGCTCACGGTCATCACCAATATCGTCAATTCGGGATTGAATGCCATCAATACGGCTATCGAGCAAACCATCTGAATTCAGGTAGGAATTCACCAATGCATTGAGCTGATAGGCGATTCCCCGGGTGAAGGAAACCTCACCCCTGGCCCCCAGACCACCGCCGCCAATCAGCAATTTCAGGCCAGCAACATCGGTACCGGTTGAACCCGTCAGAAACTGGCCACTGCCAGTGGCTGCAAAACCGCCAATGGTTCCCGCCACATCCACGCCATCTGTTCCTGCCGCCACACTTAGGCCGAGAACGGAGGCAGTATTTGCGTCAACGGATAGTATTTCCACTTTGGATGACGAACCGTAATTGCTTGAAGTGATGTCGAAGTGATCCACATTGAACGTCACCTCTACGGCGAGGCCTCGATCGGCGAGCTGACTGTCGCCATTGATTCGCGCCTGAATCTCCGAGGCCAATGCATCACCACTGGTGTAGGAGCCCTGGGTCAGCACAATTGACCCGGAAGAAACCCCATTAATCTTAACAGTGAAGCCATCGCTATCGTCGTCGATAACCAGGGGAAAACTGATCGCCGCCCCCGTGTACTGACCTCGAGTGGCCAGCTGGGTGATATTGATATCGTAGTCCCCCACCTGAGTGGCCGAAGACGATGAAGTAAAACTGATGAGATCATCTTCCGGTGAACCTATGGCTGCGAAAACCCGCACCACATCGGAAAAATGATTGCTGAGCTGTTCATTCAGACGGGCACTGTCGATGGCCAATGTCCCGTCATCCTGAGTGGTAATACCCAATTCACTGAGACTGCTGAACGGCCCATTCACACCACTCACCGCACTGCCTATAACCTGTTTGATTCGCGAGGCAATCGAGCGGGCAGCAATATCACCCTGCAATGTACCCGCATTACCGGTATCCGGGTCGTAAGCAGTGAGCTGGTTATAGGTGTTGATGAACTGGTTGTAACCGTTGACGAAGGTTTCAATGGCCTTGCTGACGCTCGCCTGGTTTTCAGTGATCGAGAGAGTAACCGGACTTTCAGTCACTTGTTTCAGGGTTAGGTTAACGCCACTGATGACATCACTGGCGACATTACCACTGCTCTCAATGTTCAAACCATTAACTGAAAACACCGCATTCTGTGCTGCCACAGTCTGGGATAAATTGACCGCGGCACTATTAAATGCCAAGGCAGACAAACCCGTTCCATCCAGGTTGTTGCCGTCGCCATCGCTGGAAATGCTGATTTCGACACTGTTGTCGGCCCCGGATTCAGCCGAATTAAGCAGCAACCGGTAACCTCCACCATCATTGACAATCACGGCATTAACACCGATATCAGCCCCGTTGATGGCATCTTTGATACCGGCTAGCGTGTTGTTGCCGCTATCGATAGTAATCGTGGCAGTGCCGCGATCCGGATTCACCGTAAAGCCATCGTAGCTTTCCGGACCGGGGTCAGGTGGCGTGTAATCAGTTGATCCAAAACGGATAGTGATCGTGCCCGTCCCTACTTCGCTGGCAGCACTGTCATAGGTGCCGCTGGCCAAAGAATGGGCTGTGGCAAGCTGCGAAACAGCGATGGAATATTCACCAGCAGCGGCATTCTGGGAAGCACTGGCAGTGACCGCGTCGCTATTCGAGCTGGTGGCACCTTTTTGACCAAAAGTAGCCAGAGTGTTAAGCGAAGAAAACCCGGGCTGAAATGCCGCCACTGCATTTTTTAAGCTGCCCAGGCCAGAAAGCTCTGCGGTAAGACTGGCTTCCCTATTAACCAAACGGCTCTCGACGGGACTGCGCTCCGCAGCCACCAACTGGGAAACCAGTGACTCGATATCGAGACCGGAACCAATTCCTGTGGCAGTCAACATTGGCTATCTCCCCGAAACACCCAGTGCCTTATCCGCTTCATTTGGCTACCTCATCGTCCTGCTGACATATCTAATGCAAGCTAAGCAAAGTCGGTGCCAAACTCTGTTCATCAGCAAACGAAACTACTCACTGCTGTTCATCAGCAGGCCTTTATTCTCCCCGGATCTCACTTCAGCGATATATCGAGCCAGTGATACCGCCTCTTCCGCGGGAATTTGTCTAATGATTTCATCGGTTTCCGAATCTACCACGGTAATCACCGTAGTGCCGATCTGATCATCGACCCGGAACTGGAGATCACGGGAAATCGACTGCACGTAGTCAGCAATCTGTGTCACTGCCTGCACAACTTCCTCCTCACTGGGGGACGACGTATTTTCTACCGGTAATCCTTTGCCGTCAGAGGGCAACTCTTGCCGCTGCGTAGCCGACGAAAAGCCGCCGACACCGGCAGCTGGCGAGGCAGCAGAGACCAACCCCGTAATCAGAGAATTCACTGTATCAACCATGCCAACTCTCCTGAATCTGCATCACAGAAAAGTCCAGGGGGAAGATCCCCCTGACCTTTCTTTATGACAGCAATTACTGCAACAGGGCCAGCACGTTTTGCGGCAATGCATTTGCCTGTGCCAACATTGCAGTGCCCGCTTGCTGCAGAATCTGGGCACGGGTCAGTGCCGCGGTCTCTGCTGCAAAATCCGCATCCAGAATACGTGAGCGGGAAGCAGACAGGTTTTCGGAAGTGGTCTGGATACTGGCAATGGTGGACTCAAAACGGTTTTGAACCGCACCAAAGGTGCTGCGCAGATCACTGACGGAAGTCAACGAAGAGTCAATGCGACGGATCATGTCGTTAGAGGCACTCACTGTTAGCACAGTGGCTGAAGTCAGATCACCAGACGCAGTAGCATCTGTGAGTGTGAGAGTAGCCTCAAGACCGCCACTAAACGCGATATCTTCTGATGCATTGATGGTGAAGGTGCCATCATCATTGAGCTCAGCAGTACCATTGCTGCCCAACGCGGTATTAACGGCATCAACGAAAGATTGCGCAGTAGAGTAGCTGCCATTAGCGACAGCAACGGGATCACCACTGCCAATAGCAATGCTGAAGTCACTGGCCACGGTTATTGTTGCAGCCGCTACCGCATCAGCAGCCGTTACCGTAGTGCCTCCGCTAGCACCAGTGATTGATGTTGTACCAAAGTTGTCCACAGTCACTGCCGGAGTAGCTCCTGCAGTAGCACTGGTAATACTGAAACCAGCCGAGCCATCGGCGGCAACCGTGTAAACACCAGCGCCAGCAGTTGCGTCAAGATCAGCCTGGACCTCAGCTACAAGACCTGCCAAGTTGCCTGTGTAATCCGTAGATATGGCAACAGAGTTACCGTCCACATCGAAACTCAGGTTGCTGGTTTGGGTTCCGGCAGCACCGGTTGCTCCAGTAAATTCAGCTTCTGTAGTACCGGTACCATTGTCAATCACAACCGCTGTTGTCGGGTTGGTCGCAGCCGCCGTTTTGGTGATAGTAATGTCGGTGCCATCTTCACTCACCACATACTCACCAGAGTTAGCGACATCAAGATCTGCCTGGATCTCGGCTGCCACACCAGCCAAGTTTGTGTAATCGGCATCCAGAGTAATGCCAATGCCATCGACATCAAATGTGACTGCGGCACCGCCTTGGTAATCCGTTACAGAAATACCACCGGTAGTTGCTGCTGTGGCACCGGAGAAAGCAGTAGAAAAGTCCAAACTGGACAGTTGACCAGTAGTATAGGAGCCAGCAACAGCATCAGTTCCCGCAGTAATCAGCGTACCAAGGTCAACAGACGTCGCACTGGTGGTGGCGCCAATAGAGTCCAGGCGCATGCTGGTTTGCAAGTTCAAGCTAATGGTTTCACCCACATTCGCACCCACCTGGAACAATGCTGCTCCAAAGGAACCATCCAATACTTTACGTCCGTTGAACGAAGTCTGATTGGCAATGCGGTCAATCTCTGCCAGACGTTGCTGAACTTCAAGGTCCAGTGCCGCGCGGTCAGAATCACTATTGGTGGCGTTTACGGACTGGATAGCCAGTTCACGGATGCGCTGCAGGTTGTTGGTTACCTCAGCCAGCGCACCTTCTGCGGTCTGCGCCAGAGAAATACCATCATTAGCGTTGCGTGCCGCCTGATTCAGGCCGCGGATTTGAGTGGAGAAACGCTCGGAGATCGCCAAACCAGCAGCGTCGTCTTTAGCGCTGTTGATACGCAAACCGGAAGACAGCCTTTGCAGCGCTGTATTCAATGCCCCTTGGGAGCTGTTGAGGTTGCGCTGAGCAGTCAACGAAGCAATATTCGTATTGATTACCTGTGCCATTACCTTTTCCTCTAGTTTGACCGTTGGCCAGTCAACTCCGGCACCACGGCAGAAACGTTAGTATCCCGTTGGGCAGTTGCAAGCACTGCCAACACCTCTGTTATCGACCACCCAGGGGATTACTTTAGGAAAAATTTTACTTTTTTTGGTAATAAGCTGTTTTTGAAGCGTTTTCGGGAAATTTTTGTGAGGGGGATCACAGGTTTTTTGAGCGGGCTGGCCACCCAGCTATATCGCCGGAGCCATTACAGGTAATTAAAGAGAGACAACCCCTGAACCCGCACGTAGGCCTGCTGCGCCGCCTGCAGCGCAGTCAGTTGGAGATTTAGCTCGCTGATGGCTTCTGCGTAATCCAGGTCCTGAAGATTGGAAAGTGTGGATTCCAATTGCAGATTAAAATCTTCGTTCAGCGACAGCTGGCTTTCCACACGATTCAGCCGCACACCGATTTCAGACCGAACACTCAGCACATGGCCAATGGACTGATCCAGATTGTTCAATGCCCGCCCCATGGCATTATTGACCGCCGCCACACCCACCGGGGAATCATCCGCAGCACTCAAGGCAGAAGCAATATCCTGCAACATACCAAACATGCCCTGGCGGGTTGATGGGGCAATGTCAAAGCTGTCGCCATCCGCCGGCACGCCATCCACCGTCATACTGGCCCCAGCAAAGGTAATCGCCGCACCACTGACATAATTACCGCTCGCCACCAGCGTGTTGGCGGCATCACGTACTTCGTAAGTGACCGGGTCAGTCGGCGCCGCCTGAACAAAGGCGAGCGTATAGGTATCCGACACGAAATTGCCAGATTCAGAACTGGCACCAACCACTGCCGTGCCAGTGTTGGCGTCAGCCGGGGTGACATCAAAAACACCGTTGCCATTGGCAACCTTCATAAAGATGTCAAAGCCGGAGTCCCTGACCGCTACCTGTGAGGAATCCCCAAGATTAATGAACCGCTGACCGTCATCCCCCTGATAGACAAACTGACCCGATGACTGCACAAAGGGTTCAGTCGTCGACTGAAAACCGGCGAAGATATACTCCCCTTCAGAATCCCGGGTATTGGCCAGGGATTGCAATTGATCCAGCAGTCCCTCAATTTCCACCGCCGCACTCTGGCGGGTTTCCGCTGTTTGCGTGGCGTTATTGGCTTGCACCACCAGCTCCCGCACCCGCTGCAACAGGTTGCCAACATCGGTCAGCACGTTTTCTTCCAGAGCAAGTTGCCCTTCGGCCAGATTCGCATTGCGCTGATACTGATCCACCTGGGACAAATCTTCGCTGATGCTCATGATTTGTACCGCGGCTGCCGGATCATCAGAAGGAACCAGAATTTTCTGACCCGTCGCCAACTGCTGTTCTGTTCTCGCCAGCTTGCTCTGCTGATCGAGAATGGCCGATATACCCTGCTGAAAAATCTGCACACTGGACAAGCGCATATCAAATTACCCTACCGTTGTGTCGCGTTCAGCAGTGTCTGGAACAACTGATCCGCCACCGCAATTACCTGTGCTGCCGCCTGGTATGCCTGCTGGTAGCGAATCAGGTTGGCCGCCTCTTCGTCCAGATTCACACCGGACACACTATCTCTGGCGGATACCGCCTGATCGTACAACGCCTGCTCTGTGTTCATTGCGCTTTCCGCCTTTCGGGTGCGCACGGCCACATCTGCCACCAGGCTCGCATAGGATTCCTGATAACTGGCCTTGCCACCGAGTAACTGGCGGTCGTTTTGCAGCGACACCAGGGCGAGCGCATTGGTGTTGTCCCCGCTGCCGTTGGTGTTGTTCTCAATGACGAGGTCATCCCCCGCCTGGGGCTGTCCGGTGATAGTGAATTCAAAACCACCGAGGCTGAAAGACTTTCCTGTGCTATCAGTGGCAGGATCGTATGCCAGAGGACCACCTGCAATGCCGGTGACATCAAAGCCCGGCACACCGACACCCAGGGCATCGGGATTGAATGTCAGTGTTACGGGACCGGCCAGCGGCAAACCAGTGGTATCTGTTACCGATAAGCCTTCAATGTCTGCACTGCCTAGATTGGCCAGCTGCGACTGCCCACGCAACGGTGACGCTGCCGCGAAGTCTTCCGGACGAGCCAACTTCACCTCGAACTGACTCGCCGCCAGGCGAGTGGGCTGGATCAAGTATGTGTCGCCACTGGCGGCAACGCCGGTGATATCCACGGTCAGACCGTCCACCACAAAAGGTCCCGCCCCCGTCTGGGTAGCGCCGGTTGAGAGATTGGAAAGGGACCACTGAGCACCGTCATAGCGAAGACGATAATCATCACCCGTCAGTGCTGCGACATCGTCAATGGTGGCAGCCACGGTGGCCGCACCGGCATTTTGCGGGTTGGACGACACCACGGCACTTGTCAGGTCGGCAAAAAAGTTACCGCCAAGATCACCATCCAGATCAAGCCCCAGCGCATGCTGCTGATTAAAGGTTTCCGACAGGCCAACCGCCACCAATCCCAACTGGTTGATCGCCGGATTCAGCACCTGTGTGCGGAAATCCAATGCAGCGCCCAGGTCTCCCCCACTGAGAAAACGGGTGATGTCCGACAGGTTACCCCCGGGGCCAGTAATGCCCACCATAATCTGGGTGCTATCGTAGGGATTATTGAAGGTTTCGAACGATTCATACTGGGTACCGACCACCAACGCCTGCCCATTACCAATCATCACATTCACCGAACCGTCCGACTGGGTGACGGTGGTGACACCAACCAGCTCGGCCAGCTGATTGATTTTTTGATCGCGGGTATCCAGCAAATCATTGGGCGGATTACCACCGGATCGGGCCGTGGCTTCGACAATTTGCTGGTTGAGACCAGCGATATCAGCTGCCAGGCCATTAATCTCTCCAATGGAGCTCTCTATACGGGCGTTGACTTCCTCCCCCAAGCTTCTCAGGCTATCGTTCAAATAATGAAAACGGTCCGCCAGCATCTCCGCCTGCCCCAACAGCACCTGGCGCTCGGGAAGCGAGCTGGGATTGTTTGAGACATCCTGCAGAGCACCAAAGAATTCGGACAGGGCGGGAGCCAACCCCGAGCTACTGCTCCCCAGCAAACTGTCGATGCGGGCGGTCAGGTCATAGAGCGTTTGATTGCCACTCAGTGTCGAGGAGCGGTCGCGCACCTCGGATACCAGAAACTGGTCATAAATACGCTCAATGGAATCGACCGTGACACCGGAACCGATGTAATTGCCCCCGGACAACTGCGGCAGCAGGGTATCCAAATCAACCCGCTGACGGCTGTAGCCCTCAGTGTTCACGTTGGCAATATTGTGCCCTGTGGTATTGATCGCCTGCTGAAGCGAGAGCAGAGCCGAAGTGCCTATGTTGAGAATATCTGCCACGTTGCTGTTATCCGTTAGTTAGGGACTGTCATTTGTCAGCCCGCCATTAACCCGATAGTTCCGTTATCGACGTATTGGCGGAATTCTTTAGCTCGTTAATCAGGTCGCTGTAACTTTCCCGCTGGATGATGCTGCCGATTTTCTCCGCGTAACGGGGATCAGTGGCATAACCCGCCTGCTGTAACTCCTCCAGAAAGGCACTGCTGTCAGACACTTTTTCAAGTGCAGACTGGTAGCGGGGGTTTTCCTTCAGGAAAGAGACATAATCTCTGAATGCGCCAGCGAAGGAGTCGTACACACGGAAAGCGGCTTTCTGAATGGAGGCCAACCCATCTTTAAACTCCACGGTGCGCACCGTTGCGGTATCACCCTGCCAACCATGGTTAGCCTTGATGCCAAACAGGTTGAAACTGCTTTCGCCATCCCCTCTGCGGATCACTTTTTTGCCCCAACCGGTTTCCAGTGCGGACTGGGCAATCAGCACCGCCGGGTCCACCCCAAGATCACTGGCAGCGGCGACGGCGTCATCCCAGACGCGCCGAACGAATTCCTCAGGCGAAGCAGCCTGCTCAACATGGTCCCCACCCCCTACTTTTTCAGCAGGCTTTGCGCGAGCAGACGTATGACGCTCAACTGACTCAACCACAGGAACAGGACGAGCCGGCATGCCCAGCCATTGGCGTCGCAGCGAGGTAGCCACATCATTACCGGCAACCAGTGGCTGGGCTGCATCTTCGGTATTCACTATTGCCTGCCCGGAGTTACCCAGTTGTTGCGCGATAATGGCACCCAGTCCGATACCACCGTTACCAGACATCTCCAGAGACACCTGCTGATCAAACATTTGCTGATAGGTGTCGAGCGCATCATCCTCGAATAGGCCACCATCGAAGGTGGCATCCCGCATGGACTTGAGCATCATCTGCACAAACAGGGATTCAAACTGCCCGGCCACCTCTGCAACAGCCTCACCTGGCACTTGCCGGGCCCGATACTTGAGGGAGGATAGCCCCTGGATATCGGAATAAAACGAAGAGGCGGCTTCGGTCATCGTCAGATCACTATCAGCTGTGCATGGAGAGCGCCGACGCGTTCCAGCGCTTCCAGGATTGCCACCAGATCCCCAGGTGCCGCACCCACTTTATTGACGGCGGTCACCAGATCGTTGAGGGTAACGCCGGGATCGAGCACAAACATACGGCTCGCCTCCTGCTCCACCGCCACCTGGGATTCCGGTGTCACGACCGTATCCCCCTGCCGGGCAAATGGAGCCGGCTGGCTGACATTGATCTGCTCTGAAATGGTCACCGTCAGACTGCCATGGGCCACGGCAGCGGGCTCAAGACGTACTTCGCTGCCAATCACCACAGTGCCTGTACGCGAATTGACAATCACCTTCGCTGGCGCCGAAGCGGGCTCGACTTCGAGGTTTTCGACTACTGAGACAAACGCGACTTTTGCCGCCGGATCAGCAGGTGCCCGCACCTCTACCGAGCCACCATCCATCGTTCTGGCTGTACCAATACCCAACTTGTCATTGATGCTGGCAGCAACGCGAGTGGCCGTTGTGAAGTCAGGGCGATGCAGACTCATCACCAGCGAAGGCGAGTGTCCAAAGGGACTTTCCACACCCCGCTCGACGATCGCACCGTTGGGAATGCGCCCCGCGCTGGGCACGTTCACCGTCACACTGGAACCATCGGCACCCTCTGCGCCAAATCCACTCACCACGACATTGCCCTGAGCCAGGGCGTAGGTCTGGCCGTCAGCACCCTTTAGCGGCATCATCAATAGAGAGCCGCCCCTCAGGCTCTTGGCATTACCAAGAGATGACACGGTCACATCAATGGTTTGACCCGGCCTGGCAAACGGTGGCAATTCCGCATGCACCATGACGGCGGCAACGTTTTTCAGCTGCATATTGACGTTAGCCGGCAGGGTCACACCCAGTTTGGCGAGCATACTTTTCATACTCTGCACGGTAAAAGGTGTTTGGGTGGTCTGGTCACCACTGCCGTCCAGACCAACAACCAGGCCATACCCGACCAGTTGGTTGCTGCGCACCCCATTGATACTGGCAATATCCTTGATGCGCTCGGCAAATACATCACCACTCACCAGTAAGGAAATCACCAGCGATAGACTCAGGGAGAACAAACGAAGCTTGGAAAACACAACTGATCTCCTTAGAACGGCCACAGCGGGCTCATGAAAAACCGTGACAACCAACCCACCACGTTCACCTCTGCGGGAGCACCCGTACCACCATAGGAAATTCTTGCATCAGCAACTTTGGTGGAGAGCACCGTGTTGGTGGACGAAATATCTACCGGGCGAATGATCCCCCGCAGGCGGATAAATTCGTGGCCCTGGTTGATCTGTATCCACTTTTCACCCTGCACATAGAGGTTGCCATTTGGGTAAACCTTTACCACGTTCACAGAAATGCTACCGGTGAGACTATTGCTCTGGTTACTGGAGCTTTCACCTTCAAAGCCGCTTTCTGAAGACAGATCCACGCCCAGGTTGAAATTGGAATGGGTGCCAATCACAGGGTCCGCAATGGACGTACCGCCACTCTTATCCAGAGAGGTGTCACTGGTCTTGGCGGCATCGGTGGACTCAGCGAGAATTACCGTCACAATATCCCCCACCTGCCGGGCACGAACATCCTCGAAAAGGCTGACGTTGCGGGCATCCATAAAGATCGAGCCACTCGGCTCATAGGAAGGCTGTTCAGGCTCCTGGATGAACTCTGCCGGCGCGTAATCCGGATGGCTGTCCTTGGGCATATTGCTACAGCCCGATAACAGAGGCAGAAGACACACCAACAACACCAGAAACCCTCTGATCATCACTGCCACCTTACAAATTGTTGGCTACGTATTGCAGCATCTGGTCTGTGGTTGAAATCGCCTTCGAGTTCATCTCGTAGGTGCGCTGGGTTTCGATCATATTGACCAGCTCTTCAACCACGTTGACATTGGAACTCTCCACGTAACCCTGCACCACGGTGCCGAGTCCATTCAAACTGGGATTGCCGGTCTGGGGCGATCCACTGGCATTGGACTCCAGGTACAGGTTTTCCCCAACAGGCTGTAAACCTGCCGGATTGACAAAATCCGCCAGTTGGATGGTGCCGATCTGGCTCACCGCCGAAGAACCCGGTAATCTCACCGACACCGTGCCATCGGAACCAATGTTCACGGATAAGGCGTTTTCCGGGATGGTGACGGAGGGCTGCATCACATAACCGGCGGATGTGACCATCTGCCCCTGATCATCCACCTGGAATGAACCATCTCGGGTATAGGCCTGGGTACCATCCGGCAGCAGCACCTGAAAGAAACCGCGACCCTGGATGGCCATATCCAGCAGGTTGTCGGTTTGGGCCAGATTGCCTTGGGTAAACAGTTTTTCTGTCGCCACCACCCGTACACCGGTACCGAGCATCAGACCAGAAGGCAACTGGGTGTCCTGGGAAGATTGTGCGCCAACCTGACGGACATTTTGATACAACAGGTCTTCGAAAATTGCCCTGCTACGCTTGTAGCCAGTGGTTCCGGCATTGGCGAGGTTGTTGGCAATAGTAGACATTTTAGTCTGCTGGGCATCCAGCCCGGTCTTTGCAATCCAGAGAGCCTGGTTCATCTCATTATCCTCTAGCTCAAGCGCATCAATTCAGCGGATGACTGGTCCAGCTGTTCAGCGGTTTTGATCATCTTCACATGGGTCTCAAACTGCCGGGCCAGCTCAATCATTCTCACCATGGACTCCACGGCATTGACATTGCTGCTCTCCAGAGAACCCGGAATCAAGCGGACCGCAGCGTCCGCTACGGTAGGCTCGCCACCCTGAATACGCACCAATCCATCGCGACCTTTCAGCAACAGCGATTCGTCCGGGTTGACCAGTTTGAGACGATCCACCTCAACCAATGTGTTGGGATCTTCCCCCAGTGGCACAATGGAGATGGTGCCATCGGAGCCGATGTTGAGTTCCTGGTAATCGGGCAGTGCGACGGGGCCGGACTTGCCAATTACCTGCTGACCCGCACCATTGATCAGTTGCCCATAGGCATCAATGCGCAAATCACCACGACGACTCAACACCTCTTCGCCATCTGCGGTTTGCACCGCCATCCAGCCCACACCATTTACCGCCACGTCCAGATCCCGACCTGTGGCGTTGATGACGCCCGGTCGATCGTCGATACCCTGACCCTGGTAATTGGCATAGGCCCGACTGCTCACACCCGAACCCGCCAGATAAGCTGTGCGCGCGGCTGCAAGATCCGCACGAAAACCGGGCGTAGCGGTGTTGGACAAATTATGGCTGTTGAGCGCCTGGGCCATCATGGTTTCCCTGGCGCCTGCAGCGGCAATGTAAATCAGCTGATCCACCGTATCATTCCCTCAATTAACGGAGATTAATCACCGTCTGGGTGACGGCATCTTCTGTCTGGATGACCTGAGCATTCGCCTGGAAATTGCGCTGGGCGACAATCATGTTGACCAACTGCTCAGTGATTTCCACGTTGGAATCTTCCAAGGCTCCAGATTGAATCACCCCCAGCCCGGAACTACCGGGTTCACCCAGGGTGGCGGAACCAGAGGAAAAAGTTTCCGCCCAGGTGGTATCACCCAGTGGCTGCAACCCATTCGGGTTGGTAAACCCTGCCACAGCAACCTGGCCGAGAGCTCTTGCCTGACCATTGGTATAGCGGGCAAAGGCCACACCGGTATCGTCAATTTCCAATCCTCGCAATTGGCCGGTGGTGTAGCCATCCTGAACAATTGTGCTGACGGCATACTCAGAACCGAACTGAGTGCCACTGGAAAGCGAAATAGTGAAGTCCTGAGCAGCTGCACCTGTTGGCAAGCCGTTTTCATTAAGCGGCGTCCAACCGGCGATGTTCACCTCGATAGGCAAGGTTGCCGGATCAAACTGGCCGTTAGACTGAAATGTCATCGTATTTGGACCAGAGGTCGTTACACCATCCACCATGGTATGAACGTCCCACTCATTGGCTGTCGCTGTTTTGACAAAAAACAGGCTCAGCACATGGGGGTTCCCGAGGCCGTCGTAAATCGTGGTGGAACTGGTGGAGTTATAGGAATCGCTGTCCGGCGCCGTGGGTGGCGTGGCAAAGGCATCGAACGGGCCACCAAAAGGCACCAACGGAGTTACTTCCCTTGAGTCCAGATTGAGCGTGATATCCACCAAGCCTGTGGGGTTAGGGTCGATCAGTGACGTATCAAGCTGCAAATCACCCACCTGCCCGGTGATATTACCTGCGCTATCCACCTGATACGCCTGCAAGCGATGCCCTTCACTGGTGACAATGAAACCTTCCCGATCCACCTGAAAATTGCCTGCCCGGGTATATAGCGATGCGCCATCATCACTGAGCAGGAAGAACCCATTGCCGTTGATGGCCAAGTCCAGAGCATTGTTGGTGAAACTGATATTACCCTGGGTAAATTCCTGGGTTACTCCGGCCAAACTGACACCCTTACCGATCGCATTACCCCCCGCACCCAGCAGGCTGGTGGCGTACACATCCGCAAACTCGGCCCGGGACAGTTTGAAACCGGTCGTGGAACTGTTGGCAATGTTGTTACCGATCACACCGAGATCAGCGGTTGCTGCCTTAATACCGGACACTGCTGTATCAAATGCCATGATTTATCTCCTGAATACCAAATATGAAACCGTTACCTGAAACTACTTACCTGAGAGAACGGCACTTGATTGCCATTCGCCAGATTGAGAAGAACCCCTGAGCCTTCACCACCCACCGTCACCGAATCGACACGATTGTGCGCATTCACCACCAGTGCGGTGTTCTGGCCATTGATATAACCCTCAGCACTGAGCCGATACTGGCCGGGAGGCAATGTATTGCCGTCTCCATCCAATCCATCCCAGGTCACCTGCAGGTTTCCGGCGGTTGCGCCACCCATCGCCCGGCTGTACACCAGGCGACCATTGATATCCTGCACATACAGGTTGAGAGATGAGGCATTGGCGGGAAGCTCAATTGTGCCGCTTACCCCATCAGCACCCTCAAGCAACGCCAGGTTGGAGCCAGTTGTCACCTGCTTTCCTACCAGCCCGGATGCCTGCAACACCTGACCCGAATAGAGCGCCGACGACAGATCACCGAAGCCTTCCTGCAACTCCTGTATGCCAGACACCGTGCCGAACTGGGCCAACTGACTGATGAATTGCAAGTTATCCATCGGCTTGGTGGGATCCTGATTTTCCAGCTGTGTCACCAGCAGGGTCATGAAATCCTCCTGACCCAGCTCACTGGGGCTGTTTTTGATCTTGTTTCCAACACTACTATCGGGAAACAACTCTGAAAGACTGGCTACCGTACTCATGATTCACTGTTCTCCCACGATGTATTAACGTCCCAGACTCAACGTCCGGACAATCAACTGTTTGGCGGTATTCATTGCCTCTACGTTGCTCTGATAAGAACGTGACGCCGAGATCATATTGGCCATCTCTTCCACCAGATTGACGTTGGGCATATAGATATATCCCTGCTCATCCGCCAGCGGATGAGAGGGTTGATACTCCTTACGGGGAGGAACCTGCGAGGTCACTACTCGCTCCACTCTGACCCCCCCACTGCTACCTTCGCCAAACCCATTAAACACGGTTGAAAAATAGGGGTGCTTCGCCCGGTAAACCGCATCTTCACTGCTGCTCACCACTTCGGCATTGGCCAGATTGCTGGAAATAGTGTTGAGCCGGACACTCTGCGCTGTTAGCGCAGAACCGGACACATCAAAAACATTAAACAGCCCCATGATCACTCACCTCTCAGTGCGGCCAGGGTTGACTTGATTCGGGCATCCAGAAAACTGATGCTTGCCTCATAACGCACCGCATTTTCCATAAACGCCATGTGCTCCCAGTCACTTTCCACCGTATTGCCATCCAGCGAGGGCTGGGCCGGCACCCGATACAGCATTTCGCCATGAGCACCGTCTGACACATTCATATGGCGCTCATTGGTGCGTCTCAGCGCACCCATTCCCATTTCATTTTCCAGCGCGGCTTTGAAGTCAAGGTCGACCGCCTTGTAACCGGGAGTATCCGCGTTGGCCAAGTTCGCCGAGATCATCTCTGTACGCTTGGAGCGCAAAGACAATACTTCGGGAGAAATACCAAAAACCCTGTCGATCATACCCATAGTTAACACCTCTTTTGCTTTATCTATTCACATAACATGCCAACTTATAAATTATTTATATTTCATTGGGTTACATCCATTCATGCCCGGCAAGGCAAGTCGGCAGCGGCAATTGCCGCCGCTGCCAACGGCAAACATTGCCGCAGATGTAGATGATGCTCGAACCACAATTACCACCTTAAAAAAGCTGGCACGAATCCTGCTGCAAGATAAATAACAAGGCTGATTTGATTGAAAATGACAAAATTCTGGCAGGCGACGTTTTTCTTTTTGTTCTGTACCACGGGGCTGGCGCAGCCCTCCGAGGTCACCTCTATCCAGCCGCTTACCAGTATTGAGCAAGCCTGTAAGGATGCAGCCCGACAATACACGTCCGGTCTTGGCTACAACAAAGTCAATGTATCCATTCGCCCCCTGGACGAACACCTACAGCTCCCCAATTGCAGCCATCCTCTGGAAACATTTATCCCCCCGGGAACCCCCTCACTGGGAAATATAAATATTGGCGTGCGCTGCAAATCGCCCGAGCCCTGGACCATCTATGTCAGATCCCAGGTTTCAGGCGAAGTAGATATCCCGATTCTGTCCAGAACATTGGCCCGAAACAGCATCATTACGAGAGATGATCTGGTGATGACAAGCCAGCCTTTGGGCTCTCAAAACGGTATACTTTACGAACCGGAACAGATTGTTGGCATGGAACTCACACGCCAGCTGAATGCTGGCTCGCCGATAAAAGCAAATCATTTAAGGCCGCCTAAAGTGGTTAAACGGGGACAACAGGTCGTACTCGTTGCTGGCAGTGGTGGCCTGAATGTCCGCATGAAAGGCAAAGCCAACGGGGATGCTGCCGTTGGCGAAAGGGTCAGAGTCACGAACACCAGTAGCGGCCAACAGCTTGAGGGCATTGTCAATCAGGATGGGAGCATCTCTATTCCCTAGAGATTGCTAAAGTTATTGGCCATACTGCCGATATATAACACAGGAACCTTATTTGCTCGCCATGAATCCCATAGAGAACGAGATGAACGTCAAACCACCACGCGCCGACCTCAATCAAGGTACGCTGAAAACCGGCTCGACCAACAAGGTCGATGACGGCTCAGCAAAGGCTGCTAGCACATCTGTTGATGGCGACTCCCTCAGCCTGACCCAAGCAGCCCTGGAAATGTCCCGGCTTGAGGAAACCCTTAACAACATTCCTGACATTGACGGCAACCGCGTCAATGAATTGATGACAGCCATTGCCAATGGCGAATACCAGATTGATACCGATAAACTTGTCTCACAGTTGCTGCAAGCCGAAAAAGACCTGTTCTAAATGAGCAACTCCTCTTTCGTAACACTACTACAAGACGAATTGAATCATCTCAAACTGCTACATGAAGCGCTGCTTGAAGAAACCCAGGCATTGCTGAACCAGGATGCCTTGAGAATTGAAGATTCAGTGTCGAAAAAGTTTGCCCTTCTCGAACAACAGAACAATCTAACCAGAAATCGGGAATCCCAGATTGAGCACATAACGGGAGAAAAGGGCCTTCAGGCTCTGGATACCCTTGCCTCCAGCCACCCTGAAAGCAACCTGCCCACACTGGTCTCAGAACTCAAGTCCATAGCGGATGAATGCCGCACAATCAACCAGAACAATGGAAAACTTATTCACAAACGGCAGCGTCATACCGCAAACGCCCTGAATGTTCTGCGCCAAACCGAAACCGGCGTTGCCGTATACTCTGATCGCGGGGATGCCGTAGAATCAAGGGGTTCACGCACACTCGGGAAAGCGTAAATTGTCGGAAACAACCACCATCAGCTCAGCCCAGAGCATTCGACGGGAATTGAACCGGCTGCGTCTTGCCCGGCAATCCTTAAGCGCGTCCAGCACAGCTTTGGATCAGCAAAGACATTATTCCACCTACCTTTTGGAGGTGAAACCTGACCACCTCTGTATCGACTTCTTCATTCCCAGCACGGGCAATGACGTATTCATCGCGGGAGAAGAACTACTTCTGGAAGCCAAATACTCCGGAACCCGATATCACTTTTTTTGCGAGTATCTCGATCATGGTGACGATCATACAAATCTATACCACCGATTAAGCATGCCCACTTCGTTGTTTCGCACAGAGCATAGAAGTGATTATCGTCTCCACCTACGCCGGGATATTGCTCCCAATCTTATGATCTCCAGCGGTACCGGCAATGAACAGCCTGCCAAACTGGACAATATCTCCCTGTCTGGCGCAGGAATACGTCTACCCGACGAGGAGAAGCCCCAACAGGGCGACCCATTAAAATGCCATTTTCACTTTAACAGCGAACCCCTTAAGCTCAACGCCGAGATTCGCCACCTTCGCCCCGTCAGAACTTCAAAGGAAGTACATGTTGGGGTGGCCTTCGAGCCTCTACCCAGAGAAACTCGAAGGGAGCTGCACCAAGCGTTAATGAGACTTCAGCGACATGCCATACGGACCAGCGTAAATCTCTAACACCCTCAAAATAGTCATTTTTTTGACGATCAATGAAAATATTTACACTACAAAACAGCTAGCCATTTCTTTGACATTCAGGCATCCTTGACTCACTCCTGTCGTGTTATCTCAACAGGGCAACAGACAACAGGCTTCAGGCATTTGAGTAAGGAATGGCAAGCGGCATGGATAAGGGCAAACTTTCCGACATTTCACAACACGGCACCACCCTGAAGGCGCCCACCCAGAGTTTCAGCCAGCACAAAACGGCTAATCTCCAGCAAATGCCTACCTTACAGGCACAATACCTTTTAGCCCTTCACCAACAAATGGCATCCACCCTCGAGCCGAATGCAATCATTCGCTGCCTCATGGAATGGATGAGCGATATCCAATCGATCGACTCCATGGGTTACTTATCTCCAACCGAGCTGGAGACCATCACATATGGCTCAACAAAGCCCCATAGCGCCCACTACACCCTGCGGCTTGATGAGCGCTCACTGGGCGAACTTACCATCAGCCGTCGGAAGAAATTTCTGGAAACAGAGCTTCAATTTCACGAAATCGCACTAGCCGTTGCAGTACCATATCTGAGAAATGCCCTCGACCATCAGGCTGTCAAACACAGGGCATTCCACGATAGTCTGACAGGGGTCATGAACCGAACCTCGCTGGAAGAATTGTTGCCGAAGGAAATACTTCGAGCCAGCAGGCATGACCACCCCCTTTCAGTCATCATGATAGATATTGATGAATTTAAAGTGATCAACGACAACATGGGGCATGTGGTTGGCGACCTGACATTGAAAAAAGTTGCTGGGCATATCAATCAACAACTTCGTCAATCTGACATGCTCTTCAGGTACGGGGGAGACGAGTTTCTCATCATATTGCCAAATACGGCTTTGGACGGCGCTCAGCATGTCGCGGAGCAAATCAGCTACTGGATGGATACTGACTCGAAGGCTGAAATAGCGAGCATACAACCAAAACTCAGTATAGGCATGGCAATATACCACCGCGGTGACGACTCACATGATTTGATTCATAGAGCCGACCAGGCTATGTATGCGGCAAAAATGTGCACTCAACCTGCTCAACGCAACAGCACTAAATACGTCGCCTCCAAATAACCATATTTTCATCCAATCTTAATTGACTTTTTCAGCATCCCTCACTATAGTTCGCCACCTCTGAAAGAGCAGCAATTGCTCCTCGGAATGCCCAGGTGGTGAAATTGGTAGACACGCCAGCTTCAGGTGCTGGTCCTCGCAAGGGGGTGGAGGTTCAAGTCCTCTCCTGGGCACCATTTATTTTGAAACACGCCAAAAAACCACCAGAAAATACCGGCTCAAAAATAATATTGTGGGCAGGTGCTTATCTCCCGACTGATAACTAACTTCCCGCCTGCAAAGTGATAGCGCTAGTAATAAAAAATTTTTTGAGATTTCTTAAACTACAGCCCCAGCCATCATTTCCATATTGATGTGGACTTTATCGGCAATAATACTTCTGAAGCTTCACAACGCCTTTGCAGACCCCACACACCAGATAGAAGCCTGGGCCGCCTAATGCTATGGGCTGGCTTTTAACAATACAAAATACATTAGCTTTTTCTTCTGAAACCTTAAGCTGAGCCAGACAGTTCAAAATTGCGTGCTCGGCATAGCGCAAACCGGAGCATATCGACGTATGAAGTTAAAAAGGGTGCTTTAGAGGCGAGTAAAATCTATTACTGATCAACTGCAAAATACTCAGACAACTTTGCGAAACAGAACGAAATAGAACATACCCTGACACTTTATAAAAAGCGTCAGGGTATGCGTAAAAGAGTGAGATAACTGCTAGATAGCGCGCTTTAACACCGAGAGCCTGGCTTGCCCAAGCTCTTAATTGTGAAATACTGCTCTCATCTAGTAGTAGGGTGGGGTCATGGTGTTTCTTAGCCAAGGCAGAGAAACACCAACCGACCACACTAATTGTTTGTGGGGCTGAAGATTAGGCTCTTTGATACCTACGGCTTCTAAAACCCAACAATACTAAACCAAGCCCTAGCAATGCCAATGTACCCGGTACTGGCACACCCGCAGGAGGATCAACTGGGGGGTTGTCTGGGTTATCTGGGTTCGTACCAGGATCTCCCAGAAAGAAGCTATCAATACCAATGTCCGCACGTGCTGTACCTTCATAAGGTGCACTATGGGCAACGACCTCAAGTGTTTGAATCGTACTCGTTGCTGTGAAGATCAAAGTCTGCCAAAACCATTCACTAGCCACACCAACAACAGGTGCCAACATAATTTCAGAATTTTGACTTTCTGAGCCAAAAATGATTTCCCAGTAGCCGTCAGTTTGACCACCTCCGGTGTTATAACTGATACTTTGCTCAAACGAAATCTCATACTGCTGACCGACGACTAAACCATCAAGCCCTACCTGCAAGGCACTCTCAACGTAAGGGCTACCAGTTCTTCCATCCCAACCAATACCATGCAGAAAATCACCACCGGTGCTACTGGATTGCCATGTCATACTGTAAATGTCTGTATTGGCATCAAACACATCGGGGGTCCCGGCTGTTGTCGTCCAACCGGGAGGAACATCGCTGTTAAATGTATTTGTATTCCCTGTATAGCCTTCAAAACCACCGTTAGCAAAGGCATCAAGTAATGCCGCGGACGCGTTGCCTACACTCAGGGAGAACAGGGTAACCATAAGCCCTGATATGAATTTTCCTTTCTTTGAGCAAATAAACATTCCACTCTCCTTTCTTAGATCTGTATAAATGCTATTGTCAATAAGCATAAATCAAGCCAAAAACATAACCAATTGATTTTTATAGATTTATATTTCTATAACCCGCAACCCAGCAAATCAATTGTAAAAAAATCTGACACGTCGAGCGGCCTTAGCGATAGTTTGATGGATAAAAATGGGCTTAATGCCGATAGCAAAATCTTTAGCTGCATCACCCACATGAGCCGCAACCTTGCACGAACCTTCTTAATACAAACTAAGGGACAGATAGAGAACCAACAACAACACCACCCAAATCACGACGCTCCCTGTTGGCCAGGTTCGGGCAAGGATGCCTTGGGGGCCATGATGCCGAGTGATGTAATCCACAACCCAGTCAAACAGGCTCTTTGTGGCGGTACGCACTGCTCCGTTAACGGCAATGACGGCACCAGTTACCCGCGCCAAGGCGGCGGGTGCCAGGCGGCGGTATGTCCACTCGGCATCCAGATTCACCGATGGCAGTTCCGGCGGGTACATATGTCTCATGTTGAGCCAGACAAACGCCAGTGCCGAGAAACACAGTAACTGGGTCTGGGCCAGTACATGAGTGGCATCGTAGGGGTTGTAACCAGTGTCATAGGGCAGCAGCTGGTAAAGCACTTCTGGGAATACGCCAATGGTGATACACAGTGCCGCGGCAATGGTCATGGCCAGCAGCATGTTAGCCGGAGGCTCTGAGGTGCGAATACCTGAATCGTGGGCAAAAAATGCAAAATAGGGAATCTTGATACCGGCATGGTGGAACACCCCTGCGGAAGCAAACAGCAGCATCAACCAGATCCACGGGTAATCATTTTCCAGCGCCGCGCTCATCACCATGGATTTGCTGACAAAGCCGCTGAACAGCGGGAACGCGGAAATGGAGGCAGCACCGATAATACAGAGCACCGTGGTCTTCGGCATACTCTTGTAGAGCCCGCCCAGTTCCGACCCATTGATCCGCCCGGTCATGTGTAATACGGCCCCCATGGACATAAACAACAGTCCCTTAAAAATCACATCAGTAAATGCGTGGGCCACCGCGCCGTTAATGGACAGCGCCGTGCCAATCCCCACACCCACCACCATGAAGCCGAGCTGGTTGATCAGGCTGTAGGCCAAAACCCGGCGAAGGTCGTTTTCTATCACTGCGTAGAAAATCGGGAAGCAGGTCATGGCCGCACCGATATAAACCAACAACTCGGTACCCGGATAGCCCCTGGCCAGCGCATAAACGGCCACTTTGGTAGTGAAGGCGCTGAGGAATACCGTCCCGGTGGGTGTTGACTCGGGGTAGGCATCCGTCAGCCAGTTATGGAAGAACGGGAACGCACATTTAATACCGAACGCCAGGAATATCAGCCAGCCATACACTCCCTGCAGGCCAATCTCGCCAAACGACAGGGATTCGGCCTGACGACTGTAGAGAATGATCCCCCCCAGCAACAACAGCCCAGACAACACCTGGATAATCAGGTAGCGCATACCGGCACGATAGGAGCGCTCCGAACGGCGCGCCCAAACAAGGAATACCGAAGTTAATGCCAGCAGTTCCCAGAAAACAAACAGGGTGAGCAGGTCACCGGCGAAAACAGCGCCCAAAGCACTGCCCGCATAAAACAGCGCCGCACCCTGCTGCATGCGGTCCCGCACATGCAGAGAATAAATAATGGCAATCAACGCGGCGATGTGGAACAGGTAACCAAACAGAATACTGAGCCGGTCCACCTGATGAATGATGAGTTGAAAATCGAGGAGAGATATCTGCCAGTAACTCCCCGCCGGGGTCAGCCACAGGTTGACGGCACTGACCACAGGAATCAGCAGCATCAGTACGGCTCGCGGTGTGCCGTTCAGCAGTAGCGCCAGAGCCCCTGCAAGAAAGAAAAACAGAAAAGGAGGCAGCTCAATGGGCATCATCAGCCTGCCCTCCTCGCTTTAGTTCGCCCCGATCTGCGGCCTGTTCGCGGCGCAGGTAGTAATCCTCGTCACGCATGAGGAAGGTGCGCATCCACTTGGCTACCAGCACCAACAACACACAACCCACAAAGCCGTAAAGGGCGTAAAAGCCCCAAAGATTTTCCCAGGAATGGTAAATATGGCGGTGGATCACGAAGTCCAGCCCCAGCAGCAGGATACAGCAGGCAAACAGGGCGCGCAGGACAAGACGCACGTTACCGGGCTTGTCGAAAAAATGTTGTTTCTCGGACGTCACTGCTGCCCCCTATCCAATGCTTCGCGCCAGGTCATAAAGTGGCTGCGGGTAGAAAAACAACAGCAGGCACATCAGCGTGGTAATCATGATCGCCAGCAACGAAGTAAGCGGCGCCTCACGTATGCCTGCGGCCTCCCCAGCACCAACACTGCCGGTACTATCGGTGGCAAAAAAGGCTTTCAGGGGAATCGGCAACAGGTAAGCGATATTCAATAGAGAACTGAGCATCAAGACGCCCATCAACAGCCATTGTCCCGCCTCAAGGGTTCCCAGAATCAGGTACCACTTACTCCAGGAACCTCCCGCCGGAGGTAAACCAATAATGCTCAGGCTGGCGATAAAAAAAGCCGTCATGGTCAGCGGCATGGCACGGCCGAGCCCACGCATGTCGCTGATCTCAGATTTGTGACTGGCTACCAGGATGGCGCCAGCACAGAAAAACAGCGTAATTTTTCCAAAGGCGTGCATGGCGATATGCAGCGCACTACCCAGCAAACCCGCGCTGGTGGCCAGCAGCACCCCAAGACTGATATAGCCGAGCTGACTGATGGTGGAATACGCCAGCCGCGCTTTGAGGTTGTTCTGTCTCATGGCCACCAGAGAGGCAGCCAACACCCCGAAGGCCACCAGGTACAGCAACCATTCCGTCACAGCAAGCGTGCCTAGCGTATCGAGACCAAAAATAAAAACGCCCACCTTCACCAGGGCAAAGACCCCGGCTTTGACCACAGCCACCGCATGCAACAAGGCGCTTACGGGGGTAGGTGCAACCATTGCTGCTGGCAACCAACGGTGGAATGGCATGACTGCGGCCTTGCCGATACCAAACACAAAGAGCACGAGCAACAGCGACAGCAATACGGGGGTGATATCGTCACCGAAAATGCCGCCCTCTTTAAATGTCAGTGTTCCGGCCACAGCCCAGGTACCAATAATGGCGGGCAAAAAGCATACGATGGATGTCCCCAGCAACAGGCCGAGATACGTCCGCCCACCCCGCCGCGCCTTATCGGTGCCCGCGTGGGTAACCAATGGATAGGTGCTAAGGGTGAGGACTTCGTAAAAGATAAACAGCGTCAACAGATTGTCGGCCAAGGCAATCCCACCAACGGAAGCGATTGCAATGGCAAACAGTGCATAAAAACGTGTCTGATTCGACTCACCATGACCACGCATGTAGCCAATAGAATAGAGAACGGTCACCATCCAGAGGGAACTGGCAATCAGGCAAAATAATATGCCCAGAGGCTCCAGCCGGAAGGAGATAGTCAAACCCGGCAGCAGCTCCAGCAGAGTCCAGCCACTGCGATCGCCCGCCATGACGGCCTGGTACAGAGACCAAACAACCGCAAACAACAATGCCCCTGAAACCAGAGATATACCTTCCCGCAGGTTTGGGCGCAGACCGGTCAGGGCAACACCTGCTGCCGCCAGCAGCGGGATGACCAACACCGCCTGCATCAGACCAATCACCGAGAAGTTCACTGGCCAACCCCCAACAGGGCGCTTGCCACCGCACCGCTGGTACCTACGGTCAGGCGAGTATCAATACCCAGATAAATGTTCACCACCACCAGCAGCCAGGTTGGAATAAGCAACGCCAAGGGAGCCTCGCGACTGGCCACGGTGCCCTGCACCTCTGGCATGGGTTCATCACCACTCGGGAAATAAGCGGTTTCAACCAGGCGCCAGACATACACGACAGCGAGAATAGAGCCAGCCAGAATCAGCAGCGCAATGGGCCACATGTCGGCTTCGATCGCCGCAAGCACCAGGTACCATTTGCTGACAAAGCCCACTGTCAGCGGCATGCCGATCAGGCTCAAGCCGCCGATAACGATGGCGGCCATGGTCCAGGGCATCTGTCGGCCAAGCCCCCGGAAAGCGGAAATATCGGCGCTGCCCAGCCGGTAAACCACCGCCGCCAAGGCCATGAACAGGGCGCCTTTCATCAGTGCGTGGTTGAACAGGTGCAGCAGGGTGGCCTGTACGCCGACCGCCGTACCAAATCCGATGCCAACGATCATGTAGCCAATCTGCGCAATGCTCGAATAGGCAAACAGCCGTTTGATGTTGGTCTGGAATATCGCCACCAGTGATGCCACAAAAACACCGATCAGCCCCAAGGTGATAAGGATGTTGTGCAACGGCAGCACCGACGACACAAAGTGTTCGCCAAATACGGAGAAGTGCACCCGGATCAGCAGGTAAACAGCCACCTTGGTGGCCGTCGCTGCCAGGAATGCCGTCACCAATGAAGGGGCATAGGCGTAGGCATTGGGCAGCCACAGGTGCAGGGGGAACAACGCCAGCTTCAGGCAGATCCCCACCACCAGGAAGGCAAACGCCGTGTATGCCGTGCGGACACTGTCCGTTTCAGGAATCCGTTGCGCCAGGTCCTGCATGTTCAGGGTGCCGGTCAGGCTGTAGAGAAAACCGATACCGATCAGAATAAACGTCGCACCAATGGTACCGACGATCAGGTACTGGTACGACGCCCACAGGGCACGCCGATCCTGCCCGTGGGCAATCAATGCATAGGTTGCCAGTGAGGATATCTCCAGAAAGACAAACACATTAAAGATGTCTCCCGTGGCCACAATCCCCAACAGGCCTGCCAGACACAGTAGATAAATCACGTAGAAAACCGGCTGCCGCTCCTGGGGAATTTCCAGTGCAATGCCCTGCCCCATTGCCGCAATCACCAGCGTCGCTATACCACTGACAACCAGCAGCACGTAGGCTGCCAGCAGATCAATGCGGTATTCAATTCCCCAGGGAGCATCCCAGCCACCCAGGGCATACACCAAAGTGCCATGCTGGTTAACCTGATAGAGCAACAGGGCACTGATCACCAGGGAAATCGTGCTGGCCATCAACGCGAAAAGCCAGGCGAGGCGCGCACGGTCAAGCAACAGGCACGCGGGCGCCGCCAGCAACGGTACCACCACCTGTAGTACCGGCAAATGCGTCAACACTGCAAGTCCCTCTTCTGCAGTTCTTCCTCTTCCACAGTGCCATAGGCGTTGCGAATGCGGATCACCAACGCCAATGCCAGTGCCGTTGTGGAAATACCCACCACAATGGCCGTGAGGATCAACACATGGGGCAGTGGATTAGAGTAGACATCAACACCTGCGGACTGAATTGGTGCGGTTCCGCCCGCCACCTTGCCGACACTGATATAAAAAATGAATACCGACGTCTGAAAGAGATTGAGCCCGATCAGCTTCTTGATCAGGTTGCCCTGCACGATGACGATATAAAAACCGGTCATCATCAGCAGGATTACCACCCAGTAGTTATAGAGTTCCATCAACATGGGGGGGAATCCTCATCTGTCACGGTCATATTGGCAAAGGCGTAGAAAATCAGGATCATCGCCGCAGCTACGGTAATGCCCACGCCCAGCTCAATCACAATAATGCCCATATGACGTCCCGCCAGCGGGTCTGCCAGTAGGTGGCTGTAATCGAGAAAATTGCCACCGCTCAGCAGGCTAACCACACCCACGCTGCCATAGAGCAACACGCCACAGGCCGCCAGTACCTGTAACAGCTCCGGCCGGATAATTTTCCGAGTGTTCGATAAGCCAAACAGCATGGCGTACAGAATGATGCCGGCAGCGAAGATCACACCGGCCTGAAAGCCACCTCCGGGCCCATACTCACCGTGGAATTGAACGTAAAGGGCAAACAGCAGAATAAGAGGAATCAGCATTTTACTGACCACCCTGAGAACCCGGTGTTCATGCATGGTCGCCTGCACTGTCCCGGTATTGCTGCTGGCAGCCGACAAGAGCCCCAGCACTCCCATGGCCGCTGTAAATATCACCACCACCTCACCCAGCGTGTCGTAGGCCCGGTAGTCTGCTAGAACAGACGTAACCATATTGGGAATACCAATCTCCGCAGGAGATGTTTCGATATAACGAACAGCCACATGCTGGTGAGCCGGAGCGTCGGCTGAACCAAATGCCGGCATATCGAGGGTGCCGAGTACCAGCATGGCTCCCGTGACAGAGACCAGAAGAAATGACAGAAGCGGCCTGCGACTGGCTGTCTGTTCATGGCGTCCAACCAGCGCCAGGGCCGTCAGCATCAGTAACGGGAAGACCCCTGCCCCGACTGCAGCTTCAGTGAAGGCCACGTCCACGGCATCCACTGCCACAAAAAAGCTGGCTGAGAGCAGCCCGTAGATGCCCGCCAGCATCACCACGGCAAACAGGTCACGCAGCCGGGCAATCGCCAACGCAGTAATGGCCAGCAGGAACAGCAGCGCAATATCGAGTAACAGTTCTATGCCAACACTCCTCTTATTCTTGTATCAGAATGTTTCTTTTTTGTCGGGGTCCACTTTCATGCCCCCGTGGAGGGCCGCCTTGGCCAGCGCGTGACTGGCCGTGGGACTGGTAATCAGAAGAAACAGCAGAATCAGCAACAATTTGAAGGATGCAATGCCCCAACCGGCCAGCAACATCAGCCCCAGCAGAATCAGTCCAGAGGCTAGGGTTTCAGTGACGCCCGCAGCATGCATACGGCAAAAAATATCGGGAAAACGCAGTAGGCCCACACCGCCCGACACAACCAGGAAAATACCCACGGCCAGTAGGGGTACACTCAGCCACTCAGCCAATACCGCCATCATGGCTTGGCACCTTTCTGGCTGCTACCGCTGTATTCGAAATAGCGGAGAACACCGATCACACTAATGAAATTGATCAGGGCATAAACCAGGGCAATATCCAGGAAATCCGGCCTGCCAAACAGGAAGCCCACCACGGCAATCAGTAACACTGTTTTAGTACCAAAGACATTGACTGCCAGTATCCGGTCATAAATGGTGGGGCCCAGCATGGCACGCACTAGCGCCATCACCATGACCACTAACAGAGCCACTGCAGCTGCGGCTAGCATCTACTCCTCCAGCCTCGCTACCCGACGGTTCATCTCTCCCTGTTCCAGTTCCTGAACCCCCGCCTCAGTCAGGGCGTGTACTACCACACTGCCATCATCCATATCCATAGCCACAGTGCCCGGCGTTAATGTAATAGAATTGGCGTAAATCACTCTTCCCATATCCGTGGATTGACTTAATGGCAGACGGGCGACACTGGGGCTGATAGATCCGTTGCCCCGCCAGATATGGCCCACCACAGCCACGTTGCTGCTGACCACCTTAGCCGTCAACCAACCAAGATAGCCGAAGATCCCCCATCCCAGATTCAAGGGTTGTGACTCATGGTCGACCAAATTCATACGTCGGGCGACCCACATAACAAAAAGACAGGAAAACACACCGATCCCCAGAAGTAGGGGTGTGTAGTGACCGGAATTTCCCAACCAGAGCAACGCCAGAAGGAAAAACAAACTGAAACTGTGTTTCATGGCAGCCACCCTGGATTCAATACTGATGGCATGAGCAATGCACCCGCCCCCATTTCAAATACCAACCTCAGGGACACGTATAGTGTTTTTTTAACGCACTCGACAACAACTCAGCCGCCGAGGCATTGGCCCCAAATGAAGCCCTTTCCTGTTCAAGTTTTTTTACAACATCGCTGACCGAAAGGTCTGCGGGCAAACAGTATGGACTGGAAAACATCACGCCATCCTGCATCATTTGCCCCCTAGCACGGGTCTTAAGCGCACGCTGCTGGAAGGATTCATCTGCCTGCTGTGCCAGTGTCAAATCGGCAATAGCGTCCAGATACCCCCGGATGTAGCCATGGCAGATCTGTTTCGCTTCTGCAGCCGTTTGATGAGCGGCATTTTTGCAGGACGACAGCAGCATCTCGGCCGACACAGCTTCCGCCGCATGCCCCTTGTGTATCAACAGGCCTGTCAGAATAAGAACGACACAACCACGCGCAGTTATGGTTTTCAGTACAGTCAGCACAGGATCACCACTTGTTATAGTTTTAAAGTTACTTTCTCACCCTAGCCACAGAAAAGTATGACAAAAATGTAAAAAAGTGTTTCACCACATCCCTGTTGTGTACGGCCTGGTTTTCTGGTGTAAGGTATCAAAAGCACCTGCTGTAATTGACAATAACGACAACGGATACAGTCAGCTCAAGCAATGAACACAAACAGTCTCTCGGCCTCACCCAACATCCTGATCGTCGACGATAACGAGGATATACGGGAACTGGTTTCCAAGTTATTGATGTCCGAAGGATACGGAGCAACCGTCGCAGTTGACGGGGATGACATGATGGCTCACTTGGCTGAACACAAGCCTGACCTGATATTGCTGGATGTGATGTTACCCAAGCGCGATGGCTTCGAATTGTGCCGACAGCTGCGTATGGATCCGGACATGCCGCCCATCATCATGCTGACCGCAAAGGATGGAGAAATTGATCGGGTGGTAGGGCTGGAGCTTGGCGCAGACGACTATATCGTCAAGCCATTCGGGGGGCGTGAATTGATCGCAAGAATCAAGGCTGTACTGCGCCGCACACGCAGTGAGCCTGCCCAGGCTGCCAATACCCTCCATTTTGCCAGCTGGCGCTTTGTACCGGCACATATGGAAATCTACGACGAACACTCCATCGCAACGCCACTATCGACCAGCGAGACAGCCCTACTGCTCGCATTTGTTCAGAATCCTGGCGTTCCGCTATCCCGTGACCGGCTGCTGGATCTGACAAAAGGGCGCAATAGCGCACCTTTTGACCGCAGCATCGACATTCATGTCAGCCGGCTGCGGCGCAAACTTGGAGATAATGGAAAAAACCCGGAAATCATCAAAACGGCCTGGGGTACTGGCTATATCTTTACCTGCACTGTTGAGAAGTCGTGATCCATTTTCTCTCGCTTTCACTCAAAGCCCGGGCCATGCTGATTCTGTGTGCTGTCTTTATGCTTTTTCAAGCTGCCACCCTCTGGTTGTATGAGCAGAACCGGGAACGCAACATTTTGCTAACCGAGGCTACAGATATGGCCGACCGCATCGTCGGTATTGTCAATCTGGCCAACAGTTTTCCCCAACCAGATCGGGAAGAGATTCTGGCCGCTGCCGAAACACAGTTTCTGGCAACGTTTCCCAGTGTGGTCTCTATCGATCAGGCCGCCTGCCAGGAAAACGAGTTTTCACAACTTATGTCCGAGCGTATCAACCTGTCCTTTCGGGACATTCCCGGACTCGATGCACAACTCTGCGTGCGCAGCCTTGCGCTGCCACAATTTGCCCTGAAAGAGCTCCACACCCGAGGCTTTGATGTACTGATCTTTGTGAATTTCCCGGACAGTGAAGAAATCATTTTTCATGCCGTTCTGCCCGAGGGAGGTTCCCTGCTGACCGACAGGATGCTGCCCTATTTTCTGCTGGTCGCACTGCTGACCTTATTGCTGGCCTGGTTCCTCATCAACAAGGCCACTGCACCTCTGGAACGCCTGGCCAAGGCCGCCGATACCATTGGCGTCAACCTTGACAGTCCACCGATGGATGAAAAAGGCCCCCCGGAAGTGGCCCGCGCCGCCCACGCTTTCAATAGTATGCAAAATCGTCTGTCACGGTTGGTGCACGGCCAAACCGAGATGCTGGCTGCCATTTCACACGACCTTCGTTCAGCGGCGACTCGCCTGCAACTGCGCGCAGAAATGCTCAGTAACGACCAGGAGCGCAATGGATTGATGCGAGTAGTCAGCGACATGAAACAGATGATTGAATCTGTGCTGGCCTACGTCCGTGGTTATGAATCCAATGAGCCCGTCAGGATGATCAATATCACAGCCCTGATAGAAAGCCTCTGTGACGATCTCCGCGACGAGGGCTTTCAAATCAGCGACGAAAGTTGCTGCGGACCGGTCTCCATGCTGTGCCGGGCCAGTGTGTTGCGCAGGGGACTGCAAAATGTCATCGACAATGCCATTAAGTACACGGGGTCAGCGCATCTGGAATTGAAGTGCGAGGACGAGTACTTCGTGGTTTCCATCACCGATTCGGGCCCGGGTATTCCCGAGGATCAAATCCAGGCCGTGGTGCAGCCATTCTATCGCCTGGAACAATCCCGCAACCCGGGGACAGGGGGTGTCGGACTGGGACTATCAATTACACAGAACATTATTACCAGCATGGGGGGCATGCTGACACTATCCAATCGTAAAACCGGAGGATTACAAGTAGACATCCGCCTGCCATTACAGTCCGGTTAGGAAAAATAGCCCTGGTGCAGCCGGGTTACTTGTCTTTAAGTCAACTCAGCCTGTTTCCGATTGGACCTGAGCGCCTGGCTATATAACAATGGAACCATGAACAGCGATAAGCAGTTGATCGTCATTTCCGATCTGGATGGCACCTTACTGGATCACTACAGCTACCAGTTTGATGCGGCACAACCCGCCCTTGCCCTGCTGGCAGACCACAAAATTCCCCTAATTCTCAACAGCAGCAAAACCGCCGCTGAGATCATTGCCATCAGGAAAATCCTACACAATCACCAGCCTTTTATTGCGGAAAATGGTGGAGGCATCTATTTGCCGGAAGGTACCGATTACCGGCTTATTCCCATGGGCAAACCGCGGCAGGACTTTCTGCCTCTGCTAGCCGAGCTCCGGCAAGAAATGAATCTGGCCTTTACCGGTTTCAGTGATATGGATATTGAACAACTTCAGGCTTGTACCGGGTTGTCCGAGCAGGCGTGTGTCCGGGCGCAGCAGCGGGACTTTACAGAACCCCTGTTGTGGGAAGATACAGAAACCGCCCTGCAACAGTTTACCGAAGCGCTGGGACAGCATGAACTGCAGGTTATTCGCGGCGGTCGCTTTGTGCATGTTTCGGGTCACACCGACAAGGGAAAGGCCATACAGTGGTTGCGGAATTACTTTCTGGAACAGCTGGGGCAACCCGTTGAAATCATTGCCCTTGGCGACAGCGACAATGACCTGCAAATGCTGGCCATGGCAGAACACCCTTTCATGATCCGCTCCCCGGTACATTCACCACCGGCCGCAGAAATAGATCAGTTGAAAATCAGTGAACGATTCGGACCAGCGGGTTGGAACGAATGTATCTGTAACTTTTTTGAAGAACACCGAATGATATAAAAGGCGATAAACGATTATGGGCGATTTTTACCAGAACGGCGTAGTGACCACCCTCCACAACCTTTCCCACCGCAGTATTGATGACATTGAAGCAGAGCTCCTCAAATTTTCTCGCACCAGGCCCATGGCACTGGTGCTGCCCTGTCTTTATTCGGAGCTGGAGGGGCCTGCGCTTTCCAACATCGTCGATGAACTGGCCAAGGTGCCCTACCTGTCTGAAATTGTGATCGGGCTGGATCGCGCCGACGAAAGTCAGTACCGGCATGCACTGGAATTTTTCTCCCGCTTGCCACAGCCCCATAAAGTGTTATGGAACGACGGCCCCAGACTACAGGCCATCGACGCCCAACTCCAGGGGGAAAACCTGGAGCCATCAGAACTGGGCAAAGGCCGCAATGTCTGGTTCTGCCTGGGTTACGTGATGGCGTCTGGCAAGTTCAAATCGGTCGCACTTCACGACTGCGATATTCTTACCTACAACCGCGAACTGCTGGCCCGACTGATCTACCCGGTTGCCAACCCCAATTTCAACTATCAGTTCTGCAAGGGCTATTACTCAAGAATCGCCAACGGCACCATTAATGGCCGAGTCTGTCGGCTACTGGTCACCCCCCTGTTGCGGGCACTGAAAAAGGTATTTGGTGGCGATGAATTTATCGAGTACCTGGACAGCTTCCGTTACCCGCTGGCCGGGGAGTTCTCGCTGCGTACCGATGTCATCAACGATATCCGCATACCCAGTGACTGGGGGCTGGAAGTGGGAATACTGTCGGAAATGAAACGCAACTATTCCACCAACCGCATCTGCCAGGTGGACATTGCCGACCACTACGATCACAAGCATCAGGATCTGTCTGCCGCAGATGCCAGCAGCGGCCTGTCAAAAATGTCCATCGACATCAGCAAGGCCATGTATCGCAAGCTGGCCACCAACGGCGTGGTGTTCTCGGTGGAAACTTTCCGCACTATCAAGGCCACCTATTACCGCATCGCTCTGGATCTGATCGAAACCTTCCACAATGACGCTGTTATGAATGGCCTGAGCCTTGATATTCATGCCGAGGAGCTGGCAGTAGAACTGTTTGCAGAAAACATTATGAAAGCAGGACTGCATTTCCTGGAAAACCCCATGGAAACTCCGTTCATACCCAGCTGGACACGTGTCTGCAGCGCCCTGCCAGATCTGCCCGAAGATTTCGTGCGCGAGGTATCCCTGGATATGGAAGAGTTCAGCAAGAGGTAAATGCGAGTATGAATCCACCGGGGAGTTACACCGAGTTGCATGGCCGGGTGGTTAACCATCTCGACCAGGTCTACGACCACCTGGACAATAACGATCTGGCCCATCAGTTACTCTCAGCCATGGGCCTGGATGAGCACATTGAGATGCCGGAACCCCACAAGAGCTACTGGGATGAAAGCGATATCGCCGTCATCACCTACGGCAACAGTCTGATCAGGGAAGGTGAAAAACCGTTGCAAACCCTGCACCGATTTCTCTCCGAACAACTGAGTGACTGCATCAGTATTGTTCATATCCTGCCGTTTTTTCCCTACAGTTCCGACGACGGTTTTGCCGTGATGGAATATACCCAGGTTGGGGATCTATTTGGCGAGTGGAGTGATATTCAGCGGATATCAAACAGCTTCAAACTGATGTCTGACCTGGTGATCAACCACTGTTCCGCCAGAAGCCGCTGGTTTGAACAACTGCGGCAGGGGGAAGCACCGGGCAAGGACTACTTTATCAGCGTGTCCCCTGAGCTGGATCTTTCCGAAGTGATTCGCCCCCGTACCAGCCCTCTGTTGAGAGAGGTCCATACACCTGAGGGAACAGAACATATCTGGTGCACCTTCAGCCATGACCAGCCCGACCTGAATTTTGCCAACACTGAAGTGCTGCTGGAGTTCACCCGTATTATCCGGCTTTACCTCGATTTCGGGGTGAAGATATTCCGACTGGATGCCATCGCCTTTCTGTGGAAGGAGTTGGGCACCAGCTGCATCAACCTGCCGCAGACCCATGAAATTGTCCGCCTGCTGAGAACACTGATCGAACACCATTCACCGGATGCCATCATCATTACCGAGACCAATATTCCGGTGCGGGAGAACCTGACCTATTTCGGTAACGCCAACGAAGCCCACATGATCTACAACTTTTCGTTACCGCCCCTGCTGCTGCATACCCTCGTCAGCGGTAACTGCCAGTACCTGAAAACCTGGATCATGAGCATGCCCCAGGCCATCCCCGGCACGGCGTACCTGAATTTTATTGCCTCTCACGATGGTATCGGCTTAAGGCCGGCGGAAGGTCTACTGGAAGACAGTGAAATCGATGAGCTGATCAGTGCCATGGAAGACTTTGGTGGCTATATTTCCTGGCGGGCCCTGGCAAATAACGTCAACCGGCCCTATGAAATCAACATCAGCCTGTTTGACGCCCTGAAGGGAACACTCACCCACGGACCCGACCAGTGGCAGGAGCAACGTTTTATCTGCGCACACGCCATTATGCTTGCACTGGAGGGCATACCGGCTTTCTATATTCACAGCTTGCTGGCCACCGGTAACGACTACGAGAAACTGAAAAACACCAACAACAACCGGGCGATCAATCGCCACAACTGGGAAGCGGACGAATTGCTCGAACTGCTTTCGGCAGACAGTCATCACACCCGGATTTACCAGTCATTGAAACGGCTGATCGCTATTCGCCGTAAACAACCTGCCTTCCACCCCAATGCTCAGCAAACTGTGTTGCACCTGGGTGATGGGATTTTTGCTTTCTGGCGGGAAAACCACGACCCTCAACAGAGTATTTACTCGATCAGCAATATCACTGACCAACCCATGGACATTATCGTTACCGACATCAATCTCACTCCGAGCGGACACTGGCGGGACCTGATCAGTGGGCTGGAAATTGACAGCGGCGATACAGAGGCAAGATTTCTACTACAGCCCTATCAGACCATCTGGCTCGTTGCACTGTTATAGCGTTGTGCCATCCGGCATAGTAGCCAAGGCCTCTGCTAGTGTAGGAAAAACCCGACAGTGCATACCGTCCGGGCTAAAACCTGCTCTGGAAAGGGTTTTCATCGGCTGAAATTGCAGATCCGCCAAGTACACCACAGTGCCTTCTGCCCGACAGCTCTCCAGAAATTTATACAATTCTGCAACACCACCTGAATCGAGAATCGATACACCGTCGAGATATAACACCACGCCCTCGCGATCAGTACACTGCTGTGCCAATTCGGCAAACAGGCGCTCGGCCGCCGCAAAGAATAACGGGCCATTTATTTTCAAAACCGACCAGCTCTCAGGAATTGCTCGATCCACCACTTTGCTATTGCGGCTTATATCAGTCACTTTGGTCATCTCCGCGATCTCTTTCATGAACAGCAGAGATGCCAGCACGATCCCCGTGGATATCGCAATCACCATGTCGAACAACACTGTCAGGGAGAAACACACCAGAAACACAGCAATATCACTGCGCGGCGCCGTTTTCAGCAAGTGCACTATACGGGGCGCCTCACTCATCTTCCAGGCCACCACCACCAGCAAAGCCGCCATACTGGCCATGGGCAGATAGGCCAACAGCGGAGCCAGAAAGAGCAATGCCGATAATACGACCAGGGCATGGATCACTGCTGCAATCGGTGTTTTCGCCCCAGCACGCAAGTTGGCAGCAGAGCGTGCAATGGCTGCGGTTGCGGTAATTCCGCCGAAAAAAGGCGCGACGATGTTGCCAAGACCTTGCCCCAGCAACTCGCTGTTCGCGCTGTGTTTTGTCCCGGTAGCGCGGTCCAGCACCACCGCACACAGTAGGGACTCAATTGCCCCCAACATGGCAATGGCAAATCCTGCTGTAAGCAGATCCTGAGCCACGTGCCAATCCCATTTCAAGACTGACTCTCCGGGCTGATTGCGCAACCAGGGCCACTGGAAATCCGGCAATGCAGATGGAATGCCCTGTCCGACAACACCATCCGCCAGCACATAATGAAACGTGGAGCCAATAGTGGCGATTTCTGCACCCTGAGCGCTGAGCAAATAAGCCGCCGTTCCCCCGACCACTACTGCCGGCAAATGCGGCGGCACCTGCGTTTTCAAGCGAGGCCAGAGCAACATGACTGCTAGCGTCAGCGACCCCACCACAACGGCCCAGGACGAGAATTCTGGTGCAGCGTTAAACAACGCCACAACCTTGTCGGTAAAGTGAGAGGGCATAACAATGCCCTGCAGTCCTAACAGATCCTTTAACTGCAGGGTGGCAATTACTACCGCAATCCCCCCTGTAAAACCCAGGGTCACTGACTCGGGGATATATTCGATATAGCGTCCCAGGCGCAACAAGGCCATAATCACCATCATGCAGCCAGCAAGGACCGTGGCCACCAACAGCCCGGACAATCCATACCGCTGTGCGACAGGATAAAGAATGACCACAAATGCTGCCGTGGGGCCGGAAACACTGTAACGGGAACCGCCGGCCAAAGGGATAAGCAGGCCGGCTATAATGGCAGTGTAGAGACCGTACTGGGGGGCAACCCCACTGGCAATGGCCAATGCCATCGCCAAGGGAATCGCGATGATACCCACAGTGATGCCAGCCATGGCATCACTGAGCAAGCGGTTTTTTGTGTAAGGTTCCGTCGCCAGCGCAGTGCGCAAGCCATGACCAAGCTTAAGGGAAAACAGGTGTGCTCGATGAGCCATATTCATTACGCTGCTTGGATGAAATTAAGGGTTGAGATTAACACGCAGACAAATTACGATCACACCCTGTCAGAAGAATGTTAACTTAATTAACATAAAGAATAATGATACCGGTGGATCACACCTATGGAAAACCGTACAGCCCGATTGACGTTACTGATCGATCCGAAGAAGAAAGCAACCTTTGAAAGGCTTTGCTCGAAAGAGGATGTTACACCTTCCCAGAAGGTTCGTCAGCTCATCCGTGAATACATTGAGCACAATGTAGGCCCCAACTGGCGTGAAGAAGTATTTGGGCCGGAGGACGAAGAAAACGAAGAGACCCCGGAATAAGGCCCTGCCGGGGATTACTCGATTTCTTCGGTAAACGGCGCTCCGGTCATATCAATCACTATTTCCTTTTTACACGTCAAGATCGTCACCTGGTTTTCATTGGTCCAATCGATACTCACCAAGTCATCCATCAGCTCATCATCCATTGCATCTGCCTGATTACTCTCCGCGTACGCTGTCACCTCGGGAAATACGATGCGCAGCGACGGTTCTTCATCAGATGGATCATCCAGGCACTCAATAAACAGCATCCGAACATCGATATCGTAGACCAGGTTAAAGATGTACGGGGAGCAATCACCTAACAGTTCAGAGAACAGTGACATAGGATTTTCCATCCAAATTGGCAGAGTCGCTATCGTACTCTATTTTTTGCACAACTACTGAATTGGTGAAAATAATTGTGCAAGCTTCACCGTCGCCCTGAACAGCAGGCTGCGCTGCTCCAGTTCAGCGGCACTCAATTCCTCGCAACAGAGAAAGTCGTTTTCCAGCATCTGTTCAACCTGCCCCGCAAAAACCTTGTCTCGGATCATGACGGTGATTTCAAAATTTAATTGGAAGGAGCGGTTGTCAAAATTGGCTGTACCCACATACGCACGATCATCATCTACCAACACAACCTTCTGGTGTAAAAAACCCTCACGATACTGGTAAGCCTTTACGCCAGAAAAACGCAGACTCATAAGCACCGCATAGGACGATAACTGCACCACGCGGTTGTCGGTTATGCCGGGCAGCATCACTTTAACATCTACCCCCCGGAGCACAGCCAGTTTGAGGGCCTTGATGATAGATTCATCAGGCACGAAATAAGGGCTGACAATCCACAGGCGCTGATTGGCGCTGTTAATCGCATGCAGGAACATCAGTTGGCAGGACTCCTGGAGATCAGCAGGTCCGGTGGGTAACACCAATACCCGTTTGTCACCATCAACCCCGGCCGGGTGCCAGTTCATTGCCGGCACATCCCCGGTGGCCCAGTGCCAATCTTCCATAAAAGACAGCTGAACCCCCTGCACAGCAGGGCCTTCCAGTTTCAGGTGTGTATCGCGCCAGGGAGATAGGTGGCGATGGGCATTGCAATACTCATCACCAATATTGGCGCCCCCCACATAGGCTTCATGTCCATCCACCACAACGATCTTGCGATGATTACGAAAATTGACCTGAAAGCGGCGTCGCCGGAACCAACGCCAGGTGTGGAATGACTGAATATCAATGCCGGATTTGCGACATTGCCGCAAAAAACGGCGGGTGAGGCTGAAGCTACCGATAGCGTCGTACAGAAAATAAACCCTGACTCCCTGCTGTGCCTTTTTAGCCAGCCGCTCGAGAAGTTTTCTACCCAGCTGATCATCTCGAACAATATAAAATTGTACCAGAATGTAATTTTCCGCCCGGTCGATAGCAGCAAAAATTTCACTGAAAATGCGGTCTCCGTTAATCAGTAGACTCACCTGATTTCCTTGGGTAAATGGCATCAGGGCCAGCTTTTCCAGCAGCTGCATACCCGCGGGCAATTCACCTGGCAAACTGAAGTGCTGAGTCATTTCTGCCAAAAGTCGTTGGGCGATACGCTGGATCTCCAGATCTCCCTTGCGCCGCGCTTCAACGTAGCCATAAAAGCGCCGTTGCCCGAACAACAGATATATGGGCACCACCAGTGGAGGCAGGAAGACCAGGCCTAGTGCCCAGGCGATTGCCCCCTGGGAGGTTCGAGATTTAAAAATTGATTCAAGCGCAAAGATAATGCCGATGACTTCCATCAGCACATACAGCAACAACCAGAACTCCGACAACTGCTCCAGACCAGAGGAAAGGCTCTGCACTGCCTCCAGATACCAGTGATTCACTGGCTAAAGTGCCTTTGTGGGCGGGTGGCGTTCTTCCAATGTACCTAGGCTCGCACCACACCATTTGCAATGAATTGCATCACGGTCATGGCCGGCCTTGACACAATTAGGACAGGGATAGAGGGATTTCTCGCGCTGTATTTCGTTGGCAAGTTCTGCCGTGATAATCCCGGTGGGAATGGCAATTATGGAGTAACCGGTCAGCATCGCCAGGGTTGAGATTAACTGGCCGATTACGGTATGCGGCGTAATATCTCCATAGCCCACGGTGGTAATCGTCACAATGGTCCAGTAAATACTGATGGGGATGCTGCTAAAACCGTTGTCAGGGCCCTCGACGACATACATCAGACAGCCGAACAACGTACTAAGTACCAGTACTGCACTGAAGAACACAAAAATCTTACGCCTTGCCTGGTGTAGAGAACGCATCAACACATCGGCTTCGGACAGGTAACGCACCAACTTCAGTACCCGGAAAATGCGCAACACCCTCACCAGACGAATAATCATCAGGTAATGGGCACCAGTAATCATCAACGCCAGATAGGACGGGATAATAGAGACCAGATCAATGATTCCGTAAAAGCTGAATAGGTACTTGGGTCTATTGGGGGAACAGAAGATGCGCAACGCGTATTCAATGGTGAACAGCCCGGTAAAAAACCATTCAATCACGAAAAAGGTGGTGGAATACCGGCTATTCAGGGCATCGACAGTGGTCAGAATAACCGCCAACACACTGATCAAAATGGCATAAATTAGAAAAATATCAAAACGCTGCCCCAGGGGTGTATCTGTGCCAAAAATGATCTGGTAAAGCTTTTCACGCAGTTGTTGATAATTCATTGGTGCGATCCATCTCCCTGATTATGTTCGATTATAGATGGCCGAAAACCCCGTGAAGCCCATGCTATTGAACCCAAAGCTATTTGAGTAGTAAAACAGGCTCCACTGCCTAAAGGAAGGCTCAACCACAAACCTTGATTTGTATCAGTCAGATAGTTCTGCCTGCTTGGGTGCTATCTCCCGATTATGCTAGCATTGCATACCCGCCACCGACTGGATTTATCATCCTGATATGCTTAGATATTCTGCCCTGCAAGAAACAACTCTGAAAAACGACCCCTACCCTTACCTGGTACTAACGGACGCTTTCGAAGAAGGGACGTTGCAGAAGGTCTTGTCAGATTTTCCGGTGATACAGCACCCCGGCAGCATCCCCGTCGCGGAAGTCGAGAGTGGCCCTGGTTTCGAGGCACTGATCAACGAGCTCAACAGCGATCAGTTCAGGTCTGCCATTGAAGCCAAATTTGATGTGGATTTATCCGACTCACCCACCATGTTCACAGTGAGAGGTGTCATGCGTCAGAAAGATGGCCGCATTCACACTGACTCCAAAACCAAAATCATTACCGTACTGTTCTACTTTAATGAAGATTGGGCCAACGAAGGCGGCTATTTGCGCGTTTTGCGCAACGGGACCAATATCGAAGACTACGTTGAGGAAATTGCCCCAAAGGCTGGCACCATGATGGCATTTAAGGTGACAGACAACTGTTGGCACGGTCATAAGCCGGTGGTGGGCGAACGCCGCTCTATCCAGATGAATTATCTTGTGAGTAAAGCCGCATTGGGAAAACATAGTTTCTTTCATGGCTTGAGCGCCAAGCTGAAAAAAATCTTTTCATAACCACCAGTATCGTTACTCCGGGTTATGCAATGCTTCCCACACCACAACACCCGACAGATGAAGCGCCTTAACACCTACAGCTTTCAGTATGGCAAGCTGAACACAGTTGATCATTGATGCAAGTACTCATCGTAAAATTAAGCTCCATGGGCGACCTCGTGCAGGCACTGCCCGCCCTCACCGACGCCCAGCGGGCAATCCCCGGCATTCAATTTGACTGGGCAGTGGATGAAGCCTTTGCCGAAATTCCCACCTGGCACCCCACAGTACGTAACACCATAAAAACAGCTCACAGACGCTGGCGTAAAAATCTCTTCAATTTCTTTTTTGGTGGCGAGTTAACCCGCTTTACCAGAGAATTGCGACAGGTCGAGTACGACATCGTTATCGATGCCCAGAGCAACCTAAAAAGTTCTTTAGTGACTTGGCTGACCAGAGGCTTGAAGTGTGGCCCGGACAGATCTTCCGTGCGGGAGTTCGGTGCACAGTTTGCCTATAACAAGACCTATGCCATCGCCAAAAACCAGTTGGCGATTGATCGCTGGCGACAGCTCTTTTCCCAGGTTCTGGGTTATGAATTGCCAGACACCAAGCCGGACTTTCTGTTGACTGGCGATGGAGCGAAATATGCCGAGTGGCCATCACCGGGCGTTGAACTGCCCAATCGGCCCTACCTGGTCTTTGTTCACAACGCCAGTTGGGACAATAAATGCTGGATCAATGAGCACTGGCGCCAATTAATCGAACTGGCCGGTTCAGAAGGGTTTGATGTCCTTCTTCCCTGGGGCGCAGAGTGGGAGCGCCAACAGGCCGAGCTTCTGGCAGAAGGTTTTGACCACGCCACCGTCTTACCACGTCTACCGCTAACCGATATCGCCTCGGTGTTGTCACACTCGTCTGGTGCCATTTGCGTCGATACCGGACTGGCTCATATAGCCGCAGCTCTGGAAGTGCCAATGGTGACCCTCTACGGGCCCACAGATGCCGGGTTGATCGGTGCCTACGGCAAACACTCAGTGCATCTCTCCGCTCAGGGATTTGAGTGCACGCCCTGCTACAAGCGCTCCTGTACCTACCAGCACTACAAAGGTCCTGAGGCCCAGTGCCTCAAATCCTTTACGGCACAACAGGTCTGGAGCGAATGGCAAAGGGTAAAAGAAAAGCTCTAATCTTTTAGCGATAATTCAGGAATAAAAAAAACCACCCAAAGGGTGGCTTTTTAAATAATGGCGGACCGGACGGGACTCGAACCCGCGACCTCCGGCGTGACAGGCCGGCATTCTAACCAGCTGAACTACCGGTCCGCGAAACCTTTCTATAAATTGGTGGGTGGTACAGGGGTCGAACCTGTGACCTACGGCTTGTAAGGCCGTCGCTCTCCCAACTGAGCTAACCACCCCTCGAAAGAGACGCGCATTCTACCGAATTATCGGTCTGTGTCAAACATTTCAGGGTGCGATTTGCTATACAGTCCGGGACTGGCAAATTAACATAGGCACCCTGCTATTCAGACCGGAAAAATCATGGAAATTTTCAAGGAATTCACCTTTGAAGCTGCTCATCTTTTACCCAATGTCCCGGAGGGACATAAATGTGGCCGCTTGCATGGTCATTCCTACCATGTACGGCTCTATCTAAGCGGTGAGGTTGGCGAAGACACCGGCTGGGTGATGGATTTCGGAGAGCTGAAAGATTATTTCAAACCACTCTATGACCGCCTCGACCATCGCTACCTGAACGAGATCGCCGGGCTGGAAAACCCCACCAGCGAAAATATTGCCCGTTGGATCTGGCATGAACTGAAACCCTCAATGCCCCTGCTGAGCCAGGTGGAAATTCGGGAAACCTGTACTTCCGGTTGTATTTACCGAGGTGACTAACGGCCGTGGCGCCTTCCGGTTACCGACGTCTATTTATCGCCTTGCCGGTACCGGAGGAGACCAGCAAACAGCTGACCCCCTACTGCGTCTCTCTTCCCCATGCCCACTGGATCCCCACGACAAACCGCCATCTCACATTGACATTTCTTGGTCACTACACAGAAGACCAAACCCATAGGGCCATTGAGATCATCGACAGGATCGACGCCACTGTATTTGAAATAACACTGCATTCAGTGCAGCGTTTTCCAGATGACCGGGGACGACATATCGTGGCATTACCGACCGACTGCATGCCTCTGAAACAATTGCATCACCAGGTGGCTAGCGCACTCACGACTCGGGGGTTTGCGTTGAAGCAGCGGGAATTCAGGCCGCATATCACCTTGGGCAAAATTCACCGGGGAAATTGGTCTTCAGTCGCTATTTCCCCAGCCATCGTAATGGTAGTTAAATCAGTGGCATTATTTGAAACAGAGTTTATTGACGGAGGCGTTACTTATCACTCCCTGGCAACGCAGCCCTTGCGTTAAGCTTCAGACTCCCCGTTGCCGAGAATCTCTGACAGTGCAAGGCTCAACTCGGGAAAACGAAAGTGATAACCCGATTCCAGCAGTTTTCTCGGAACGGCTCGCTGGCCAGTTAATAACAACTCACTGGCCATCTCCCCAAACAGTATTTTTGCCACCAGCGCCGGCATTGGAAAAATGACAGGACGATGTAACGCCTTGCCCAATGCCCGGGTAAATTGCTGGTTGGTCACCGGGTTGGGTGACACGGCATTCACACTACCGTGTAGATCACTGCGTTTCAGACAGTGAAAAATAATCGCCACCTCGTCATTGATGTGCACCCAGGGCATCCACTGCGTTCCGGTACCCAACCGTCCACCCAATCCCAACCGGAAAGGGGGTAGCATCAGCGCGAGGGCCCCTTCAGCCTCCCCCAAGACAATACCTGTTCGCAGGTAACAAACCCGGGTACCCAGCAATTCAAACCGGGAAGCGCTGTGCTCCCAGGCCGAGCACAGTCGATGGGAGAAACTGTCGGTATGTTTTCCAGACTCATCAAGCACCTTGTCCCGATGGGGGCCGTAATAACCCACCGCAGAACCACTCACCACCACTTCTGGCGGTGTTTCAACCTGTTTGAAATACTCGTATAGCTGATCAGTAATACCAACGCGGCTGTCCAAAAAAGCCTGTTTGCGGGCTGCATTCCAGCGACCGGCGACCAAGGGCTCACCAGCCAGGTTAACGATAAAATTGATCGGTTGGTCCTGGGGAATATCTGATAGGTCTCTGATGACAGTGACAGTCGGCAAGCTCGAGCGGGCTTTATCCGGGTTGCGGCTCAGTACGATAACCCTGAGACCTTTCTTAACAGCGGCACGGCAGAAGTGACTGCCGATGAAGCCACTTCCTCCGGTAACCAAAACGGTTTTGTCTTGCATGACATGTCCCCTAATACGAATTTGAACTGCCACCCCTGACAGTCTAGTCAATCCGTTAAGGGCCGATACGTTATTCGCTGCTGATCAGATCCAGTAACTCGCGGGTTTTTTGCTGCATCAACTGCGAGTCGGTTGCCTCAACATTCAGCCTCACCACCGGTTCCGTGTTGCTGCTGCGCAGGTTAAAGCGCCAATCTGCAAAGGCCATACTGAGGCCATCCAGCTCATCCACCTGAACCGCCTGATCAGAGAAGCGGGCTTTAAGAGATGCCATCAGCCGAGCAGCATCATCAACACTGCGGTTAATCTCCCCGGAACAGGGATATTCAGACATTCTATGGGCAACCATCTGGGAGAGGGGCTGTCCGCTTGTGGACAACAGTTCTGCAACCAACAACCAGGGAATCATGCCGCTGTCGCAGTAGGAAAAATCGCGGAAATAGTGATGGGCGCTCATTTCTCCACCATAAACCGCATTCTTTTCGCGCATGGTCTGCTTGATAAAGGCATGGCCACACTTGGTCTCAATCGCATCGCCGGAAAACTCCCGGCAAATGGACTGGGTATTCCAGATCAGCCGAGGGTCGTGAATGATTTTTTCACCGGGGTGCTTGCGCAGAAAGGCTTCGGCCAGCAACCCAACAATGTAATAACCCTCAATGAATTCGCCGGTTTCATCAAACAGAAAACAGCGATCAAAATCCCCATCCCAGGCCAGCCCGAGATCAGCGCCAGAAGATTTCACCATGTCACCGGTGTGGTGCCGACACTCCTCCAGCAGCGGGTTAGGAATGCCATGAGGAAAGGTGCCATCTGGCTCATGGTTGACCTTTATCAACTCAAAGGGCAAATGGTTTTCCAGTGCATCCAGCACTGGCCCGGCAGCGCCATTACCCGCATTGACAACAATTTTCAGGGGCCGTAATTGTTGCGTATTCACGTAACCCAACAAGTGCTCGATATAGTCATCAGAACAGCTGATACGCCGGTAGCTTCCCTTTTTGTCCAGGGGTGTCGGCGGGAATTCACCATCCTCGGCCAATGCTTGTATGTCCTTGAGCCCAGTATCGGCACTAATGGGACGAGCGCCTTCCCGAACCAGCTTCATACCGTTGTAATCGATGGGGTTATGGCTGGCCGTGACCATAATGCCACCGGAGACGTTGAGGTGAGCGGTCGCAAAATAGATTTCTTCCGTGCCGCAAAGACCGATATCCAACACATCGACCCCTTCGTCTCGAAGGCCATTGGCAAGGGCACTTTTCAATGCCGGACTTGATGTCCGAATATCACCACCCACCACCACAGTCTCAGGTTGAAGCCAGCGGGCATAGGCCCTACCAATGCGATAAACCGTTTCCGTCGAGAGCTCTTCCTCAAGCTTGCCCCGAATATCATAGGCTTTAAAACAACTGATTTTCATAACGTCCAAATGTGCAAAACCCGCGGTTCTGTGCGGGTTGTATCTGTGAAATTACTGACGGAAATCTTCCATGGCCAGTACGTTTTCCTCGTGTTCCTGGCTCTTCAGGTAGTCTCTGACTCCGGCACCAATATCCTTGTGTCTCAGTGCATAGGCAATATTGGCCTGCATGTAGCCAAGCTTGCTACCGCAATCGTGGCTGCAGCCAACAATGCGGTACGCTTCAACTTCTTCCTGTTTAAGCAGCTCCTCCAATGCATCGGTAAGCTGGACTTCGCCGCCGACGCCCGTGGGTGTTTTAGCCAGCAATTCCCAGATTGCAGGAGAAACCACATAGCGGCCCACCACAGCCATGTTGGATGGGGCTATTTTAGCATCAGGCTTTTCGACCATTTTCATAATGCGGGCTACACTACCCGCCATCAGCTCGACGCCTTTACAATCCACCACCCCGTATTTATTAACCACTTCCCAGGGCACAGCCTCAACCATAATCTGGCTGTGGCCCGTAGTCTGATAGTTCTGCACCATGGCTGCCAGGTTGTCCTGGTGAAGGTCTGCACGATACTGATCCACCAACACATCCGGCAACAGAATGGCGAAAGGCTGGTCACCAACCACCGGTCGTGCACAACTGATGGCATCACCAAGTCCCTTGGCATAGGGCTGCCTCACCGAAATGACGGTAACTTCCTGAGGCACAATGGAACGTACTTCATCCAACAATTGCCGTTTGACCCGAGCTTCCAGCTGAGCTTCCAGCTCAAAGCTGCTATCAAAATGGTTTTCAATAGAGTTTTTACTGGCATGGGTAACTAGAACAATTTCCGTGATACCCGCAGCAATGGCTTCATTAACCACATACTGAATGAGCGGTTTATCAACGACAGGTAACATTTCTTTGGGAATAGCTTTTGTGGCAGGCAACATGCGTGTGCCCAGGCCGGCCACAGGAATCACAGCCCTGGTTACTACGTTTGAGGTCATATCAGACTAAATCCATATTAGTGATTTGCACAGAATTCCTTGGTTTTTACGGGGCATCTGTTACGCGAAACGTTATCACATTCAACCCAGAGCCTCTATAAACCCTTGGGCAAACTTAGCAGTTGACCATGCAGTCACCACCGCGAATTTCACACAACAGTAGAGATTATCTAATTGGATGATTTTTACTGGTTTAATTCTTAGTGAATATACTGAGAAGCAAAACCGGGAGGAACTGCCACTCCACAATGCAGCCGGTCGATCTTCTTAAGGTGTAAAGCCGGAAATAGCTCAAGGAAAGAAAGGAAATTTGGTCGGGGCGGCCGGATTTGAACCGACGACCACCACACCCCCAGTGTGGTGCGCTACCAGGCTGCGCTACGCCCCGAATGAGTATGGGTGCTCAAAGAGGCGCACATAATACCGAATGCACCTGACAATTCAAGAATAAAATCAGGCTTTCAGTACGCCTAGCAGCTCTTCCAGTTCACCCACGGTCTGATCAATCAACTGGCGCACCTGAGTCGCTTCAACGCGGGCATCATCACCATTCATGCGCTGCCGGGCACCACCAATGGTGAAGCCCTGATCATAGAGCAACGAACGAATCTGACGAATCAGAATAACATCCTGGCGCTGGTAGTAACGACGGTTTCCCCGACGTTTTACTGGACTGAGATTTGGAAACTCCTGCTCCCAGTAACGAAGCACATGGGGTTTGACATCACAGAGGTCGCTGACTTCACCAATCGTGAAATAGCGCTTGCCGGGGATGGGCGGCAACTGATCGTTATTGCTCGGTTCCAGCATAGCTTTCCACTCTCGCCTTCAGTTTTTGTCCCGGTTTAAACGTCACAACACGACGCGCTGAAATGGGTATTTCCTCACCGGTTTTCGGATTGCGCCCGGGCCTGGTCTTTTTGTCACGTAACTCAAAATTTCCAAACCCGGATAATTTCACCTGCTCGTTACTTTCCAGAGCAGTGCGGATCTCTTCAAAAAAGGATTCGACAATTTCTTTCGCTTCCCGTTTGTTAAGACCCAGATCCTCAAAAAGCATTTCTGCCAATTCAGCTTTTGTCAGTGCCGTCATGTTTCCTATCCCCTGAGGCTTGCTGAAAACTGCTCTTTCATGGCGTTAACCACGTCTTCAACAGCCCCATTTATTTCTTCTTCGGTAAGGGTGCGGGAACTGTCCCTGAACGTCAAGCCCATACCAACACTTTTTCTATTGTTTTCAATACCTTTTCCTTGATAGACATCAAATATCTTTAAGTCAATAAGATAACTGCCGGCATTCTGACGAATGGCCATCGAAAGTGCTTCAGCGGACACATCCTGGTCAACAATCAACGCCAGGTCCCGTCGCACCTCAGGGAATTTACTGATGCCACTGAATGTCGGCAACTGCCCGGCGAGTACCTCTGCGCTCAGCAGTTCAAATACGTAAACTGGCTGGGAAAGGTCCAACCCCTTCTGCACCCGGGGGTGTATCCGCCCCACATAACCGACAAGACGACCTTCCCGCTCTATCCTTGCAGCCTGCCCAGGGTGAAGTGCCGGATGATTTTTTTCGACAACGTAGCGATATTCACCGTAACTGCCCGCCTGCTGTAACAGGGCATCAACATCGGCCTTGATATCAAAAAAGTCCACACTTTCTTGGCTGTTTGACCAACGTTCCGGCTGACGCGCTCCGGTAATGGCACCGGCGATCATCGGCTGTTGTTGTAACTGGCCGCCGTCCGGAACAAATCGCAAACCTGTCTCAAATATTCTCACCCGGCTCTGCTGACGATTGAGATTACGACGCACCGCAGGCAACAAACCCGACCACAGAGTAGTGCGCATGACGGACATATCACTAGCTATGGGATTGGCCAGCACCACACTCTCCTGACCCGGCGAGAGATGTTTTTGCACCTCGGGATCAACAAAACAATAGCTGATGGCCTCCCGGTAGCCCTTCGCGGTCAATTGTTGACGTAGTAGTGACAGGGAGATGTTTTTTTCGTCACCACCAGCGATCGGCAAATGAGCGCTGATCGTGGTCGTCGGCAGCCTGTTGTAGCCGTAGATACGAGCGACCTCCTCAATCAGGTCCATCTCAATGGCTATATCAAAACGCCAGCTGGGCACAACACATGTCCAACCCTGATCATTTTCAGCAATCACGTCCAGTCCGAGACGCTCCAGCATTTCTCGCACCACACCAGCCTCCAGATCGAGGGCAAGCTGCTGCTTCAACTTGGCACTTGTTAGCACTACCTCTGGGGTTGCGGGCAGATGAGCTGGCGATGCTTCTGAAACAACGGGACCAGGCTGACCACCGACAATATCAACTAACAGAGCCGTTGCCCGCTCAATGGCCGCAGCTTGTAACTGCGGATCCACGCCACGTTCAAAGCGATGTGAGGAGTCCGTGTGTAACCCGTAATTTCTAGGGCGACCGGCAATCGCGATCGGGTCAAAGTAAGCACTTTCGAGAAAGATATCTACGGTTTCCGAATTCACCGATGAATCTTCGCCACCCATGATGCCAGCGATTGCCAGAGGTTTTTCGCGGTCAGCAATTAACAGCGTATCGCTGTTCAGTGTGGCCTCGGAGCCGTCAAGCAATTTAAGCTTTTCTCCCTGTTCCGCCATACGCACCACGATGCCGCCTTGTAGCGTGGACAGATCGAAAGCATGCATTGGCTGGCCCAGCTCCAGCATCACGTAGTTAGTGACATCCACCACAGGATCAATACTGCGCAGGCCACTTCGACGCAATTTCTCCTGCAGCCACAGCGGGGATTCAGCCTTGATGTTGATGCCGCGAATAACACGCCCGGCATAACGGGGGCAGGACGCAGGTGCCTGGAGTTCAACGGGTAATACATCCTCGATGGATGACGACACCGGAGTCAGATCAGGGGACGTGACGGGGTGTGAATTCAATACGCCTGTCTCACGGGCCAGGCCGCGCAGACTCAGACAGTCGCCGCGATTTGGCGTCAAATCCACTTCGATCAGCTGATCGTTGAGGCCAAGATAATCGCGCAAATCAGCACCTACCGGAGCGCCAGCAGGCAATTCAAACAAACCCTCGCCATTGTCACCCAGTCCCAGCTCATCTTCACCGCAGAGCATGCCAAACGATTCCACATCACGCAGCTTGGCCTTGCGAATTTTCATGTCGTTAGGCAATTGAGCGCCGACTGTAGCAAAAGGAATTTTCAACCCAGCTCGGGCATTGGGGGCACCGCAAACAACCTGCACCTCGCCATCAGGTCCACCGGCCACCTGACAGACTCTCAGTTTGTCAGCATTGGGGTGAGGCTCAACGGCAGTAATTTCCCCGACCACCACGCCACTGAACGGTGGTGCCACCGGTTCGACCGCATCCACTTCAAGGCCGGCCATGGTTAATTGGGCCACCAGCTCTGTGGTTTCAATCGCCGGGTTAACCCATTCCCGCAACCAGGATTCACTGAATTTCATTGGTCACCAAATCTATTAATAGCTTTAAATAAACAGCGTAACTATTTGTTTTAAAATTGATTCAAGAATTGAAGGTCATTCTCAAAAAACAGTCGCAAGTCATTGACGCCGTAGCGCAACATGGCGAGGCGCTCCACACCCATACCAAAAGCAAATCCGGAGAATTCCTCAGCATCAACCTTGCAGTGAGCAAACACATTAGGGTGTACCATGCCGCAGCCCATCACTTCCAGCCAGCCTGTGTTCTTACAGATGCGGCAGCCTGCCCCACGACAATTCGTACACTGAATGTCTACCTCAGCAGAGGGCTCCGTAAAGGGAAAATAGGAGGGCCGAAAACGTACGGGAAGATCCGCCTCGAAGAAAGCTTTGAGAAACTGATCAATGGTCCCCCTGAGGTCAGCCATACTGACATCACGATCTACTACCAGCCCTTCCACCTGGTGAAACATCGGGGTATGAGTCAGATCGGAATCACAGCGATAGACGCGGCCAGGACAGATAATGCGAATCGGCGGCGCCTGAGTTTCCATGGTGCGAATCTGTACCGGCGAGGTATGGGTCCTCAGCACTGTGTTCTCAGTGACGTAAAACGTATCATGCATGGCCCGCGCCGGGTGATGGGCAGGAATATTAAGGGCCTCGAAGTTATGGTAATCATCTTCAATTTCAGGTCCCTCTTCCACCTTGTAACCGACTTGGGTAAAGAAGGATTCTATGCGTTCCATCGTATGGGTGATGAGGTGCAGACCACCACTTTCCTCACCGCGACCCGGCAAGGTAACGTCCACAGACTCCTTGGCCAGCTGCTCTTCGACGGCAGCATTTTCCAAGCTGTCCCGACGCACATTGATCTGCACTTGTAGCTGTTGCTTGACTTCGTTGATTCTGGCACCGGCTGCCGGACGCTCTTCAGCGGACAACTTGCCCAGGCCCTTCAGGAGATCGGTCAATTTCCCCTTCTTACCCAGAAACTCCACCCGCACCTGGTCAAGAGCGGCAAGGCCATCTGCCTGTTCAATGGCCTGCTGCGCCTCGCTGGCCAGAAGCTCCAGATTTTCCATAGTCACAACCTTTACAAGGAGTTATTAGTAACAAAAAAGGGAAAGAGCTGCGGCCCTTTCCCTTTTCAATTGGCAGTATTCAATACCGGTGTACGGTAGTGAATATTAAGCCAGGGCAGCCTTCGCCTGTTCTACAACAGCGGCAAAAGCAGCCTTATCGTGAACTGCCAGATCCGCCAGAACGCGACGATCAAGTTCGATGTTGGCTCTTTTCAGGCCAGCGATCAGGCGGCTGTAGCTCATACCCTCAACACGGGACTGAGCGTTGATACGGGTAATCCAAAGAGCGCGGAAAGTACGTTTCTTGACGCGACGGTCGCGGTAGGCGTACTGACCAGCTTTGGTGACTGCCTGTTTAGCAACACGAAATACCCGGCTGCGAGCGCCGTAGTAACCTTTTGCTGCCTTCAGGATTTTCTTGTGGCGACGGTGTGCGGTGACACCTCGTTTTACACGTGGCATATCAATATCCTCTCAAATAAATCAGCTAATCAGGAACGCAGCATGCGATCGACCAGTGGTGCATCAGAACCGTTCATGGTGCTGGTGCCCCGCAGATGACGCTTACGCTTCTGGGACATTTTGGTGAGGATATGACTTCTGTTAGCGTGCTTGTGCTTGTAGCCAGCGCTGGTTTTCTTGAAGCGCTTGGCCGCACCGCTATGGGCTTTTGCTTTTGGCATTTTGGTTCTCCGTTTTATGACGGGTTACTAATATGGAGAAGTCACTCCCGGACAGTCTGCCAAAGGCTGAACGCGGGTAGTGCCGTAGGTATTGATTGTGGGATAAACCACAGCTTACGGATTACTTCTTCCTGCTCTTGGGGGCAATCACCATGGTGAGTTGACGCCCTTCCATTTTGGGGAACTGCTCAACGGTTCCCAGCTCCTCGAGGTCCTGCTCAATGCGTTTGAGCATTTCCATACCGAGTTCCTGGTGAGCCATCTCACGACCACGAAACCTCAGGGTTATCTTGGCCTTATCCCCATTTTCGAGGAACCGGATCAGGTTACGTAACTTGATCTGGTAATCCCCAATGTCCGTTCCCGGACGAAACTTCATTTCCTTAACCTGTGTCTGCTTCTGCTTCTTACGCTGAGCAGCCTGCTGTTTTTTGGCTTCAAACAGCTTTTTGCCGTAGTCCATGACCTTGCAGACCGGTGGTTCGGCATCCGGTGAAATTTCCACCAGATCCAGGCCGGCTGCCGTCGCTGCACTCAAGGCTTCTTCAATACTGACAATGCCAGCCTGTTCGCCATCGGCATTGATCAAACGCACTTCGAGAACATCGATCTCTTCATTCATTCGAGACCGTTTTGCTGTCCCCTTGCCATAATTTTTCTTGATAATCCAATCTCCAACTTCAGTCTTGTAAACGAACGCGACCGCGGCGTTTGACGTCTTGGGCGAGAAGCTCTGCAAAGGCTGAAACCTGCATAGTGCCGAGGTCTTCACCGCTCCGGGTACGTACTGCCACGGTCTGCGTTTCTACTTCCCGATCACCGATTACCAGTAGATAGGGAGTCTTCTGAATTGTGTGCTCGCGGATTTTAAAGCCGATCTTTTCGTTTCTCAAGTCATTTTCAACCCGGAACCCCTTGTTTTTCAAGGCATCCACCACGCCAGACACATATTCAGCCTGAGAATCTGTGATATTCATCACCACTGCCTGGCAGGGGGCCAGCCAAGTGGGAAAGGCACCTTCATAGTGTTCAATCAAAATGCCGATAAAACGCTCAAAGGAACCGAGGATGGCTCGGTGCAACATCACCGGCACCTGCCGGGAACCATCTTCCGAGACGTACTGGGCATCCAGACGACCGGGCATGGAAAAATCCACCTGAATGGTGCCGCACTGCCAGACACGCTCAAGGCAATCTTTCAGGGAAAATTCAATTTTTGGCCCATAAAAGGCCCCTTCTCCAGGCAACAGCTCGTAATTCAGCCCTTTCGCGACCAGCGCGTCGGCCAGCGCTTTCTCGGCCTTATCCCAGACCTCGTCACTACCAACCCGCTGCTCGGGACGGGTAGAGAGGCGAATAATCACATCCTCAAAGCCGAAGTCTTTGTAGACCTCGAACAACAAATCGGTAAATACCGAAACTTCGCCCTGAATCTGCGACTCGGCACAGAAAATATGAGCGTCGTCCTGGACAAAGCCACGAACACGCATCAGACCCTGTAGCGTACCGGAGGCCTCGTTGCGGTGACAGGAACCAAATTCCGCCAGTCGCAACGGCAGATCACGATAGCTTTTAAGCCCCTGATTAAAGACCTGAATATGACAGGGGCAGTTCATGGGCTTAACGGCATAATCCCTAGCCTCGGACTCGACAGTAAACATGTTGTCGCGGAATTTGTCCCAGTGACCAGAACGTTCCCACAAAGTGCGATCGACCACCTGCGGCGTTTTAATTTCCCGGTAGCCGTTGCGAATCTGCACATCACGCATGTAACTTTCAATCTGCGTGTAGATACTCCAACCCTTGGGATGCCAGAACACCATTCCTGGTGCCTCCTCCTGAAGATGGAACAGATCGAACTTCTTGGCCAGCTTGCGGTGATCCCGTTTTTCGGCTTCTTCAAGACGATGCAAGTAAGCCTTCAGCTCTTTTTTGCTGGTCCAGGCAGTGCCATAGATACGTTGCAACATTTCATTGTTGGAGTCTCCCCGCCAATAGGCGCCGGCGACTTTCATCAACTTGAAGTACTTCAGCTTGCCGGTGGATGGCACGTGGGGGCCACGACAGAGATCTTCAAAATTACCCTGGCGATAAAGAGACAACTCCTCATTACTGGGAATGCTCTCAATGATCTCTGCCTTGTAAGCTTCACCGAGGCCTCGGAAATAGCTTACCGCTTCGTCCCGAGAAAGTACGCGACGCTCCACATTGCTGTCCGCCTCTGACAGCTCGGTCATTTTGGCCTCAATAGCCTCCAGATCTTCCGGCGTAAAGGGGCGCTCGTAGGCGAAGTCGTAGTAAAAACCGTTTTCAATCACGGGGCCAATGGTGACCTGCGCCTCAGGAAACAGTTGTTTCACCGCCTGCGCCAGCAAATGGGCAGTGGAGTGACGGATGATTTCCAACCCTTCATCGGAGCGCTCGGTGATAATGGCCAGCTCGGCGTCCTGCTCAATGACATGAGAAGTATCCAGCAGTTGCTCATCGATCTTGCCCGCAAGGGCTGCCTTGGCGAGGCCCGGGCCGATATCGGCGGCGATCTCATGAATGGAAACAGGTTTTGAATAGGTACGTTGACTGCCGTCAGGAAGGGTAATTACAGGCATTATGCGATCCTTTCCAGTGGTGACCCCTACCAAAGGCCACATGGTTTATGCTGCATTGCAGCGCCAAAAGAGTAAGCCGGGCATTCTAACGCCATCACGTGGAGAATCAAACCGTTATCCAGCCCGAAAAGCCGCGATTCAGGCTTGTCATGCAGCAGGTCGACTGGTAAATTACGCGCCTCTTTGCAGAGCTTGAAGACAATAGGCACGTAGCTCAGTTGGTTAGAGCACCACCTTGACATGGTGGGGGTCGGTGGTTCGAATCCACTCGTGCCTACCAAACAGGAAAGCCCACCCCATCGGTGGGCTTTTTTTTGCCTGGCATCCAAGCCGGGTGCACAAACATTGCCTGCAGGGTTACACTGCGCCCTGCTCAGAAAGACAGAATAATGAGGAAACCCCCATGCCAAGAATACTAATAGCCGCCCTTACCCTGTGTTTGTTCCTGGCGGGCTGTGCCACTTCTGCAGAAAAAACCGCTCTTCAAACGGTTGAAGGCAAGCCTATCAGCCATTTGGTCAAGATGTTTGGTGAACCGGATGGACAGTCCAGCAAGGGGGACACGACTATTTATTACTGGCAGCAAACCGAGCGAACACAGTTACAGAACACCAAAAAGGATACCGCCTTCACCAACAACACCATTGATGTCAGCTGCCGCCTTTACGCCTATACAGATAGCAACGACATTGTCGAAAAAACCAAACTTGAGGGTGACTATTACGTCTGTGGTTTTTTCACCCACAAACTCACGACCTATGGTCGCCGTTAATCTGCAACTATTTTGGTCGCAGCGGGTCTACCTTGTAACACTTGGTAATCGAAACAACACCCCAAAACAGAATAAAGGCACTCCGATGAATAAATTAATTGTTTCAGCTATCGCAGTACTGCTGCTGATGACAGCTAATGTGCAGGCTGCAGATGGCGACAGTTATACCTGCACGATTGCCAGCATCTATCGAACTGGGGCCGGGGCCTCCGTTGACTCGAATGGCGAAACATTCAAGTTCAGTATCAGTGGTGATGTGTTGACCATTACCAACAGCAGTGGCAACAAAACAGAAAATCATGACCTGAAGTTGCAGATCAATAACAACTATGCCGCCATGGCTAAAAATGAAGGCATGATCTTCTCCTACCGCTTTGGCAGTGGTGCCTTCGAATGGTCCACCGGAATCGGAGAGTCCGGTTTCAACCGGGACCAGGGGCACAGTGGCCAGCAGATGCGCTTTGCCGGCACCTGCTCAGCTGATTAACACTGAAGCATCGCATACTGAAAAGCCCACCGTTTAGGTGGGCTTTTTGCTTGTGCCGGGTTTATCTTTTCACTGAACGCTGCACCCGGCGATCACGTCGTCTCTAATCACCCTGCGCTGCAGCCAATCTTGATCAAGATATTCCCGCTCGGATTCATTGCAGAACAGTTCGCCCGCTTCCGTTATCCCACAAATGGCGTATTCGGGATTGCCTGGATGGCCAATTTTTCTGGGTATGACAAGATCAAGCGGCATTTCCAGCTCTTTTGCCACCACAACCGCGAGCGGCACCCCACCCCGGGGCAGGGCATACACCACGCCCTCCTCACCCCCATAGCGGTCTTTTAACAACCTTGCCAGCTTTCTGCCCGCATCGTTTCGATCACGAAAAATCATGACAAGCACCCACACTCCTAGCTCAAAGTCTAGGAGGGGAATAAAAATGGTGCCATTGAGAAAGAAATTAATCGTTGTTAAGGGAAATACTGGATAACATGAAAGGGTTTTAGGGCACCCCATCCACCTGCTGCTTCAACTTGTGAACCCGATCTCGCAACCGGGCGGCCTCTTCAAATTCCAGATTTTTGGCACATTCGAACATCTGTTTTTCAAGCATATCAATCTGATGCCAGATATCGCCGGAACTGCTGGCAAGAGCTTGCTCAACTTCATACTTTCCAGATCGCTCGGCCACCTTGCGACCACCCTTTCCGGGAATGCTCCGGGCTCCTTCCATGATATCAGCCACCGACTTTTTAATACCCTGGGGCGTCACATGATGTTCGCGGTTAAACGCCACCTGCTTTTCCCGACGGCGCTCAGTTTCATCCATGGCACGCTGCATAGAACCAGTTATCTTGTCGGCGTATAGAATGGCACGCCCGTTGACATTTCGGGCCGCCCGCCCAATGGTCTGGATCAGCGATTGCTCCGATCGCAGGAAGCCTTCCTTATCCGCATCAAAAATGGCCACCAGCGCCACTTCCGGCATGTCCAGCCCCTCACGCAGCAGATTGATGCCCACCAACACATCAAATTCTCCGAGACGCAGGTCACGGATAATTTCCACCCGCTCAACCGTTTCTATATCCGAGTGCAAATACCGCACCCGCACACCATGCTCATCCAGGTATTCAGTCAGATCTTCTGCCATACGCTTGGTAAGCACCGTAATCAGTACGCGTTCACCATGGCCGACACAGAGGTTGATCTCGGAGAGCACATCGTCCACCTGAGAACTGGCCGGGCGCACCGTAATCTGGGGATCAACCAGCCCCGTTGGCCTGACCACCTGCTCCACGACCTGCCCCGTTTTTTCCGCTTCGTACTTGCCGGGCGTTGCCGACACAAAGATAGTTTGCGGAGCCAAACGCTCCCACTCATCAAAGCGCATGGGGCGATTATCCAGTGCTGAAGGCAACCGAAAACCGTATTCCACCAGGGTTTCTTTGCGGGATCTGTCGCCCCGGTACATGCCCCCCAGTTGGGGAATCGTCACATGGGACTCATCCACCACCAGCAGGGCATCAGCAGGCAAGTAATCATAGAGTGTCGGTGGCGCCTCCCCCGGCTCCCTACCAGAGAGGTAACGGGAATAATTCTCGATACCCGTGCAGTAACCCAGCTCCTGCATCATTTCCAAATCGTAGCGGGTGCGCTCGCGCAGGCGCTGCTCTTCCACCAGTTTGTTGACAGAACGTAACTGTTCAAGCCGCTCGGCCAACTCCACCTTGATCGCTTCGATCGCCTCAAGAATGGTATGCCTGGGGGTCACATAGTGAGATTTAGGGTACACAGTCACCCGCGGCACCCGTCCAAACACCTCACCGGTTAACGGATCAAATAGCGAAATATTCTCCACTTCGTCATCAAACAGTTCTACCCGCACCGCTTCGTTGTCAGAATCTGCCGGGTAAATATCGATCACATCGCCACGCACACGGTACGTGGCTCGCTGAAAGACAGAGTCGTTGCGACTGTATTGCAGCTCCGCCAGGCGGCGTAAAACAGCCCGTTGATCAACACGGTCACCTCGCACTAAGTGCAATACCATCTTCAGGTAGGATTCCGGATCCCCGAGGCCATAGATAGCCGATACGGTGGCCACCACGATGACATCTTTCCGCTCCATCAATGCCTTGGTAGCCGACAAGCGCATTTGCTCAATGTGCTGGTTAATCGAGGCATCTTTTTCAATAAAGGTGTCAGAGGAAGGCACATAGGCCTCGGGCTGGTAATAATCGTAATAGGAAACGAAGTATTCCACGGCATTGTCTGGAAAAAACTCACGGAATTCACCGTACAGCTGCGCGGCCAGGGTTTTGTTGTGGGCCAGAACAATGGTAGGCCGCTGTACCTGGCTGATGACATTCGCAATCGTGAAGGTTTTGCCCGACCCAGTCACACCGAGCAATGTCTGTGCTGCCAACCCGGCGTGTAGACCATCAACCAACTTCTTAATGGCTTCAGGCTGGTCCCCTGCCGGTTGATAAGCACTTTTAACCGTAAACGCTTTCGCCACTCAGGGCTCTCCAGAATCATCCAACAAAACGCCATATTATACGCCACGAAACCCGTAAAATGGCCCGGGAGCAGGGCTTGACTACCCCAAATGCGATCTATAAGATACGCGCCTCTCAACGAGACCATTCCGCCTTAGCTCAGTTGGTAGAGCAAATGACTGTTAATCATTGGGTCGCTGGTTCGAGCCCAGCAGGCGGAGCCAAATACTAAAAGGGCTGTAGCAATACAGCCCTTTTTTCATGCCCGCAACATGTCTCTTTTGGGCAATTTCACATCACAAAACCGTCTTTCCGCCGACCACAAAAAACCCCGATCATTGCTGTGACCGGGGTTTTGACTTGCTGCTTGGGGAGAAGAATTTGCTGGGTGTTATCTATTAGTCAACACTGAATCAACTAAGTTCAAACTTTTTTGAAAAAATTTGCCGAGACGTGTGAATGGCCATCTATAAGCCGGAACGTTAACATTCTGTGCTGAATAGCGCCTTTAAAACCCAGCAGTCTGAGCAGAACGAGTACTTGCCATGCAGGATTCATCCATTCAATGCCTTGATCAGGTGATCGAAAGCTCTGGCGTGGTGACGCGGAAACGAAAAGCCGCACAATTTGCCGGGCAGCACATTTTATACAATGGGCAACCTGCAAAGCCTTGGGATATCGCACAGCCTGGAGGCGTCGTGAACATCCAGGGCACAGACTATCAGCTCAACCCTGCGGGGCAGGGACGACTGCAATTGTGTCCGCTCGCAGACAACCCTGAAACTATCAAAGGCAAGGTACGGGTTCACTGCGGCTATCATAAATGCCTGACCGAATACTCAAAAAAAGTCTACCGGGCAACCTGCAACAGCGTATTTCAACCAAAAGGCAGTTTCCGGCATTTTTTTCATCGGGTGGACTCTTTCTATAGTGACTGCGAGCAGCAGACAATCTCCTCTGTCAGCGGACAGGCATTGGATTTGAGTCGGTTTGAAGACATACGGGTCGTGCGTTTTATCAGGGATCCACGAGATCTGTTGATATCCGCCTACTATTACCACAAACGGGGTGCCGAATCCTGGTGCCACTTGAAAGACCCCACCGACCTGGACTGGAAAATTGTCAACGGCTCGGTTTCTCCCAACATCCCGGAGGGACTATCCCTGACAGAGCATCTGAACCAGAGTTCTCTACATGACGGACTCATCGCCGAGATGGATTTCAGGCGTTTCCATTATGCCAGCATGCTTGAGTGGCCTGATGATGACCCCAGAGTCAAACTGTACCGCTACGAAAATATTATTGGGAATGAACGCGAAACCTTCGCTGACATATTCCAATTTTTCGGTTTTTCCCTACCGACTCGATGGATCGGGGCACATCATGCCCGGCGGTTCCGGGCGGGCGCCAGTGCCAGCAAACGCAAACATATTCGCAACCCGAATAGTGGGCAATGGCGAAAGCACTTTACCCCGGAGCTTAAAAAAGAATTCAACCGCCGCTATGGTGATGTGCTGGAAAAATATGGTTACCCATTGGATTAAGATTTAGAGCGCAACACAATCCTGGCTTTTTGAGAAATGAGCCATCGATGCCCGGCCCGACTTTCCCATTGCGGCGAAACAGGCTTTAGCTCAACGGATGATGCTATTTCAGTCAAACACTGCAATACCGCTTTCACAATATTCAGCACCAGAATACGGCCCAGGCACGCGTGGGCGCCTTTACCAAACGTCAGATACGGATTTTGCCCACGTTGAAAATCCAGGGTTTCCGGATGGCTGAACACAGCTTCATCCCGATTAGCGGAAGCCAGCATCAAGAGCACTCCGCTATTTTTGCGAATGGCTTTCCCTGCTATTTCCATGTCCTCCAGCGCTCGTCGGGCAATAAATAGCGATGGTGAATTGAATCTCATCAATTCGGCGGCTGCGGCACCACACCATTGTGGATTCTGCTGCAACTGCAAGAAGCACTTCGGATGTTGCGAGATGGTCAATATGGCATTGGCAACCCCAAAATCAGCATTCACACCATCTGCCATGATCAACAGGCTGTTATCGATGACCTGCTGCCTTGAAATGTCAGCTACCCGTTGCGACAAACTTGCCATTTCAGCCCCCAGACCAACGCTGCCATCGGTTTGAACCTGATCAAGCAACGCTGACATATAGCAACGAAAATTATCTAGCTGCTGGTTTAGCTCAGTCAGGGTCGACTCATCGGGAATAATAGAGAACAGATAAAAAAACCAGCTTGACCAACACTTAAGTTGTGCGACATCGGCTTCGGTGTGCTCCGCGGCACCAAATAAATTAAGCATCACCTGTGTGCACAGTGGTGTGGCGAAATCCTCTACCAGATCAAAATAATCCTCCCCCAGCACCTGTAGTCGGTTCTGCACCAGTGTCGGCAAATCCTGTTGACGGCGAGCCAATTGTTGCAAAACCAGGTTGGCGATCTCTCCCCTAAGCGAGGTGTGGGCAGGGGCATCAAGAAATGGCAGAGTGTTGTTAGCCACATTGGCAGACGTGTATTTTTCACGGTTGCGGGGGCTGACCACCGCATAGGAAGACGGCGAATTGCCCAATCGCGCATCACCCAGCGCTGCCACAATGTCACGGTGACGGGTAAGCACCCAACTGCCGTTGCGCAGGCGCAGCACAGGCTCTTTTTCACGCAGTGCCTTTAATACCGGATATGGGTCCTGAATGAAGGCGTTGTCCAGGGGGTCAAAATCCTCCAGTTCAACAGGTAGTTCAGCTGCGGAACCGGAACGCCTTGCAGTGAAATACTTGGTCAACAGCCCTCTAATAGTATTCACTCATCACCTTGGCAATTTCTTCCTGGTTGCGCTTTAAATGCTCGGCAATATCAGCGCATTCAGATGCCTCCAGTTTCAACCCCACCGCCAGCTTTGCCAGCACATCCACGTTGTAATAACGCAGTGCTGCCGAGAGAATAAACACCTCGTCGACAAGGTCCGCCGTGGTACTGGGCGAACAGATATCGGCAATATTGTCAGAGGCCAGCTTGACGTGAACGCCGGCAGCCAACAGTTCCAGAACCCGAGGAATACTGTTATAGGTCGGGGTTGTGACGGGCCGTAGCTGGCGCATGCCAAGGGCCGCAGAAGGACAACAGATCAAACCCACATCCAGCTCCAACATGTCTTCAATGAGCTGCTGGAAGCGACTTTCTTCATAGGTGGACGGCGATATCATATGTACCGCCCAGACTGCGGGCTCGCCTTCCAGCCGAGGAAGCGCACCCTGTGTGCGGATGCATTTCAGTAGCCTTTCAGTACCATCTTCCGTTGGGTCATTACGCTGATCTGTGTGCACATGCAGGGGACAGTTTTTTGCTCTGGCCAAATCCAGAAACCGTTCCACATGGGCTTCAAAACCGATGTGAGCCGGGTATTCCTGAACATCGTCAGCTTCCGGTAGAGCTGCCAGAAAATCTGACTGGGCAGCGCCCTCCAGAAACAGCTCCCAACGTTGCGGCTCATCGTCCCTGAACCCTAACGGCGAATACGCAGCCAACCTAAGGTCGATATCATCCGCACGTGCCTGCTTGATTTCACTCAGTGCCTGCAGGGCTGTTAATCCGACACCGTCCGCGGTCACATCAACCAGGCTGTCAGCCCGTCGCGTTCCACAGGAGACCATGATATCCAGGTAGTGGTTGACCCTGCTGCACAAACTCTCCTTTTGATAGGCCGGTCCGGCGTGGATGTTGTGGATCAGGTGGTGCTTTTCATGCAGAGAGACATAGGAAGTTTCCAGAATACTTCGTCCCTCAACACGCAAATACTGGTCCTCGAGCGTTCCGGCTCTATCCAGGTGCAGATGGGCGTTGTGCATCCCGCCTAACTGCTCAATACGCTCAAGCAGTCCCCTATAAAATGGGGACGTATCCTTATATCTCACGCTGTTCTCCATTCTTCTTCTTGCTGGTGATGATACTCAGCCAACGTAAACCGGGCGCCACCATAATGGGAAGAGACAGAACTTCGCTCCCGTGGGCAGAAAAATAGAAGAGCCCTTCGTCGCAGAGATCAAGCTCCAGAGTATACCCACCCCATTTGGGAGGTGTCTGCACCTGCACGTTCAACTCAACGCAGCATCCCGGTGGCAAGTCCTCCGTCAGCGGGACAAACCCCGCCTGCCAGTTTTTCACCCTGTTCGTATGATTTCGCCGCCAACGGGCCATCAGCAAAATGCCACTTTTATCATAGACCTTCCAGGCTTGGTCACTGAGGTTCGTCACCCACACGGACACGGTTACATCCTGATTGGGAGATTGCCAGCGATTCAGATTCCCGCGTATGGAGGCACAACAGATCGATGGAGTGAGTATTTGGGCATCTGCTACCCGGGATAGCCTGTACCTGTAGGGAGATTCAGCTCCCTGCCTCGCCGCACTCAGCTCTTCTGACAAGTGCTCTGCTATCTGTCTGATTCCCTGGGGCTCATTGAACTCGCGATGGCGTAAACCAACCACTGTCAGGGATGGGTCACAGGCCAGTACCTTTGCCCATCCCCTCTCAGGTCTGGGATAAAGCACCAGAGGTGACCACTCCCCGCGGGTGGTCAACATCATGGCCACCCGGCCATCGTAGGGCTCCTGAACATGGTGTTCTGCCAGATACAGCAAGGCCACTTCTTCCCCATCGGCCTGAAGCAACTGGCTGAGCTCACGGACAATCTTGCCCCCTTCACAATAGGCTCCCAGGAAATATGGACCCTTGGGCTGAATACACCTGATTTCATCGAGAAGGTGCCGCGCCAATAGATAGTTGTTTCGACGCGTTTTCTCAGGAAGGGGATGAAGCGAGCGCATACCATAGACCGGTTGCTCCTTACCCAACTCACGGGCTAACCCGGAAAAATTTTCCTTGTCGGAACTACACCAGAACAACGGCGGAAGGCTACCCATGGTGTTGTGCCCGATAATCAATGAATGGGGGGCAACCCTCTGTCCCTTCCAGCCAGACATCAACTGCTGGAGTTTTTTAAACAATGGGCCAGGTAGGTACATTGAACTCAATTCCTGCACCACATGCTCATTTGTCGACAGCAGATGTTTTTCCAGTGATGTCAGGGTGGAATAGTCGAACAGCACCCCCGGATCGAGGCGAATGTTCAGATGCTCCTCCAGCCCTGTTAAGAAAGAGACTGCTTTAAGAGAGTCACCACCCAGTTCAAAAAAATCATCGTCCAGGTAAACAGTTTCGACATTCAGCAACTCCTGCCACATTCTTGCAAGCAGTCTTCCAACCTCTGTCTCAGGCAACTGCCTGAAAGCCTCTGCTGAAGTACTCTGTGGATCATGTAATAGTTGCGGCAAAAGGTGACGCTGTAACTTTCCACCTTGTGTGCGGGGAATGTGGTCAACAAAAAGGATTCTGCGGGGTAGTTTGTAATCAGCAATCTTTGATCTCAGGCTGTCTCTCAGAGACTCACCATTAACACTTGTATCTCGTAAGACTACCGCCGCACAGATATCTTCCCCAAGGGTGGCATGTGGCACTGCAAAGCATGCCGCATCGAGGACCGAAGGGTGACTTAACAACTGCAGATCCACTTCGAGAGGAGAGACCTTTTCCCCACCTCGATTAATGACATCTTTCAGTCTGCCAGAAAGAAAAAGATTGCTGCTCTGATCAAGATAGCCTTCGTCTCCGCTTCGAAACCAGCCGCCGAGAAAGCTATCGGGTGTTACAGGATCTTCAGCTGTTGCTTCATATCCAGAAAATACATTATCCCCTCGTACAACCACTTCCCCCTTGCAGCCAGTAGCCGCGCGATTGCCTCGCTCATCGAGGATGGCAACCTCAGGACCCGCTGGCTGACCAACAGAACCGGGAATTTGCTCACCCCTGAAGGGGGAATTACTGGCAATGAGGCCGGCAGTTTCTGTCATCCCGTAGATTTCAACTACGGGAATCCTCAGCAACTCGGATACCTGCTCACTGAGTTCTGAAGGCAGCGTGGCAGAAACTGCTCGGCAAAAGCGCAACGAATTCTTTTTACCATCCAACTGTTGCCGCTGTGCTAACCCCACGATATCGGCAAGCATGGTAGGTACTCCCTGGTACCAGGTGGGGCTGAATTCGCCCAGGGCATCAAAGAACGACTGAGCCTGCATATCCCGGGTAATGACCACCGATCCACCCACCGACAGGGGCGCAAGCCAAAGGTCCAGCAATGCGCCGATATGATACTGAGGCATCATGTTCAGACATCGATCTTCAGGCGTTAGGCTAAGAGAAGTAACAAGGTTGGCCATTGATGCTAGCAAGTTGCCAGTACTTAACGGCACAATTTTCGGCAATGCTGTCGAACCGGATGTCTGTAATACCAGCGGCGTCGATGGATAAGGCTCCGACTGGCCACCAGAAGCCTTAACCTGGCTCACTTGCAAATGGCTTTCACCCGCTCTTTTATCTGCGGGGACTTCCACCAGCAGGACGGCTAGCGTGGCACTGGAAAAATCGGGCGGCAACAGGGAGCTAACAGTGATAAGGCCCTGCAACCGTAGTCTGGAGACCTGACCAGCCAAACCAACCGTGTCTGAGGGGTTCAAGGGAACACAACTGAAATGGCACATCAGTGCAAGGCAGATCACCGCGTTTTCCGGGCTCTGGGGCAACAACACCCCGACTCTTTGACCAGCCCCAATTCCCGATGCTTCACAAGCCTCACGGATGCAGGCAATCTGCACTTCCAGATAAGAGTAACTCAAGGGCAACTGCCCTGGTGACAGCAGGGCAATGTCGGAAGAAAATCTCCGAAACGATTGCTCAAGAACTGGTAACAACCTGTTGCTCACGCAGTTATCGGTTGCCGAGGTAACCATGAAAACCCATATCCATTCCCCGCAGACCCAAACGACTCTGCGACTGATTGATTGCGTATAGCGGGACATTGTACCCCCCACGCTCCCTGAGGAAAGTACAGGCCTGGAACAAGCCGGGATATTGCAGCGGATTTTCTATCCCCATACACTAGGGCGGCCACTAGGCAGGCTCGGTGAGCAATCGCATGAAAAAGTTCTTCCGACCCTCTGCCTGTATGCCCTTTCACATAAAAATAAACCGACAGGCAGTACCTATGATTTTTAAAACTTTACGCTATTCAGTGCTACTTGGCCTGTTGATATCCGGTCAGACCTTCGCCAGCACCGTCTTTGAGGACACCCTGCAGGAAGCAAAGAACGGCAATCCTCAGGCACAGAGCAAGCTGGGCAATATGTATGCCGAAGGCAGAGGTACCGAGCAAAATAACGTCAAGGCGTTTATCTGGATGTCTGCTGCCAAGGCCAATGGTGACACAGCTTCCGAGCACAGTCTGAATACCCTGCGCAAACGTATGTCATTGAAAGAAGTGATTGACGGCCAGGCCAAGGCTGCCAAGTGCATCGGTTCCCACTACCAACGCTGCAAATAGCCTCTCTCACCCCACCCTGCAATCTCGATACTGGGCGAATAGAACCGGATCGTCTAAGGTGTCGTATAGTTAGATACAGGTTTTTTATCAGGAAGGCTGTTTAAGGTGAATTAGTCATGTTGTTATCGCTGCTATTGTTTATCGCATTGTTGGTCGCCGTACTCTATTACCAGCCTCCGCTGCGACTGGGATCAGTCATCCTGGTCTTGGGCACCCTGTTCTTGACCACTTACAGCGGTATTATGTGGCTTCTATTATTCCCCACCCTGCTGATCACCGCCATTCTCAATATTCCCCAGTGGCGGGAACGTGCGCTGATAAAACCCGCCTACCAGCTGCTACGCCGCTCCATGCCAAGCATGAGTAAAACCGAGCGGGAAGCTCTTGAGGCAGGCACCACCTGGTGGGAGAAAGAGCTCTTTGGGGGCCAGCCTGACTGGTCCATGTATAGCGACATCAACCTTCCCCAGCTCAGCGAAAAGGAACAACAGTTTCTCGACAATGAAGTGGAACAGCTCTGCCAACTGGTGGATGAGTGGGATATCGGTCAACGCAAGGATCTGTCCCCTGAAGCCTGGGATTTCCTGCGCCAGAATGGCTTTTTCGGACTGATTATTCCAGAAGCATTCGGCGGACTGGATTTTAGTCCCTACGCCCAAAGCCGCATCATGAGCAAGATCGCCAGTAAATCTCCCACCACGGCAGTGACCGCCATGGTTCCCAATTCTCTCGGGCCCGGGGAGCTGCTGGTCAAATATGGTACCGAAGAGCAGAAGCAATACTGGTTGCCACGGCTGGCCAACGGCACAGAACTGCCCTGTTTTGGCCTCACCGGACCCGAAGCAGGCTCCGACGCGGGTTCCATCCCCGACATGGGCATAGTCTGCCGCGGGGAAATGAACGGCGAAGAGGTACTCGGCCTTAAATTAACCTTCAGCAAACGCTGGATCACCCTGGCACCGGTTGCCACCGTGATTGGCCTGGCCTTCAAATTGCGGGACCCCGAAGGCCTGTTGGGCGATCCGGATACAGTCGACTACGGCATTACCTGCGCACTGTTACCCGCCAATCATCCCGGAATCGAGATTGGTCGCCGTCACAACCCCGGCGGACCCTTCATGAACGGCCCCATCAAAGGGGAAGACGTATTTATTCCCGTGGATTGGATCATTGGCGGGGCCAGTATGGCCGGCAAGGGCTGGCGCATGCTGATTGAATGCCTGGGCGCCGGGCGAGGAGTTTCTCTACCCTCACTGGCCACCGCTGGCAGCGAGATGTGTTATCTCAATGTGGGTGCCTATGCCCGAATTCGTCGTCAATTCAATATGGAAATCGGCAAATTCGAGGGGGTTCAGGAAGCGACTGCAGAAATTGCCGCTGGTGCTTATACCCTTGAAGCCATGAGACAACTGGTTACCCGTGGCCTGGATGACGGCGCACCATCGGTACTCACCGCCATGGCCAAATACCATGCCACTGAGCGCATGCGCACCATGGTCAACCACGCCATGGATGTGGTGGGTGGGCGAGCCATTCAGTTGGGACCCCGCAATTTTCTGGCCGCCATGTACCACACCATGCCGGTGGCCATTACGGTTGAAGGCGCAAACATACTGACCCGCTCGTTGATGATTTTCGGTCAGGGCTCCATGCGCTGCCATCCCTACCTGTTTGAAGAGCTTCAAGCACTGCAGAATGCAGATGAGGTCGCAGGTAAAGAAGCATTTGAGCCACTGCTGATGGCACACCTGGCACACACTGGTAGCAACATGGCACGCACCCTGGTGTTTGGCCTCGGGTGTGGACTGGGCAGCCCCCTACCGATCAATGCCAACAGCTTCAACAAACCCTGGTACCAGAAAATCAATCACCTGAGCGCGGCTCTGGCCACCTGTGCCGATGTGGCGCTGGGCACGCTGGGAGGCAGTATCAAGCGCCGGGAACTGCTGTCTGCAAGGCTCGGCGATATTCACAGCGAACTGTTAATTGCCTGCAGCATTCTCAAATACCATCAATCATTGCCAACCAGCGATGCCAATGACGCCCATGCCTCATTTGCACTCAAGCGCTCACTGAACAATGCCCAGCAGAGCCTGGTGGCATTCTGTGACAACTTCCCACAACGCTGGCTGGGATGGCTTTTGAAGTTCCTCTGCCTGCCCCTGGGCAGACGCCACCATGCTCCCGACGACAACCAGATCCGTGAACTGGGGGCGCTGATTATGGAACCCAATCCGGTTCGCCAAGCCCTGAAACAGTATGTTTACGTTAGCGAGAGCTCCGACGATGCCGCTGGACGTATTGAAAATACGTTCCGCGCACTGCTGGAGGTGGACAGTGCCTGGCAGGCATTCAGTCGTGCGCGCAGCAAAGGTGAACTGGGTGCCAGTGGCGATCTGGACACCGAGCTGTCTGAAGCACTGCGGCTGGAGATTATTACTGAAGCAGATGTCGAGCCACTGAAAACCTACGATCAACTGCGCTTTGACAGCGTTCTCACAGATGATTTTGAGACTTTGTGATCAGCTATACCGCCTGAATCACTTTGATCGGTAGGCTACCCAGCGCATCAAGGGAAGGTACAGGCGATAGGGCAGGATGCGTAATAATTTAAGCCAATACACAAAGCGCGCCGGAAACGTGATTTCAAAACGCCGGGAGCCCAAACCTCGATAAATGGCCTCTGCCGCATCCTCCGGTTCCATCAGCGCCGGCATGTGAAAATCGTTTTTATCCGTGAGCGGTGTGCGGACAAAACCCGGATTGATCACCTGCAAGCGCAGGCCGGTGCCCTGAAGATCTACATAAAGCGACTCACACAAACTGATTAACGCCGCCTTGCTGGCACAGTAGGCCGCCGCCTTAGGGAGGCCCCGGTAACCTGCCACCGAGGACACCACAGCAATATGTCCTGCATGTCGAGACAAGCAGTGGCGTAAGACGACGTCCAGACAATTGATGGTTCCCTGCAGGTTCACGTCCAGAAGTCGCCGGCACCGTTGGGCAGAAAACCTCCCCGCTCCATCCGGGTCGTGGGTGCCCGCATTCAACACAAACAGGTCCGGGGACACCCCCTCACTCTCCCAGCGTTCAAACAGTGAGGAAACTTGCCCCGGTCGGCGGATATCCAGCGGTGCAGGAATAAATTTTCCGGGAGTACCGGCGAGGCTATGTTGCAGTTCCAGCAGTTCTTCCACCGTGCGCGACGAGCCGTAGACCGTGCAGCCCTGCTGGCATAATTTTTTGGCCAGCGCCGCACCGATACCGCGACCGGCGCCGGTTATCCAAGCTACCCGCCAGGGGCAGACACCTTCACTTTTAGTGCTCATCAATCGCCTCCAGCCTCAGTGTTTGAGATCACAAACAGACCACAGATTTTTTGGCTCTGCCGTTTTCAGGCGATGTATCGACAGAGTGATTTTGCCGACGGGAATACCAAACTTGCTCATAGTCGCCCTGTTGAGCAGGTTGTCCTCATCAATCAGATACAACCAGTCATTGAGCTGTAGATGCCGTTCCTTGCCATTCACGGTAACCGCCAGGGTGTAGTGCCAGTTCAACGCATTGCCCCGGGTCACGCCCTCAGCGGTGCCTATCACATCTCCGGCAACACCGGTGTAGTGATTGCCATCCTTGGTGAGCTTCCAGCAGCGCTGTTGGTGTTCGCCATCATCAAAAAAGAACTGCTCGTCCAGCACACCCTGATTACCTTCCCACGTGGCATGGATATCGGCCCGAAAACGGCGAATCACGCGGCCTCGAAAGTCCTGCACCATGCCGTAGGCCTCAAGCCTGCCGTTAAAAAACTGATCCAGATGCAGAGCCGGGGTATTGTTCTGATAATCGTCAATACTGGCCGAACAACCGGCCAGCAAAGCCCCTGCCAGATAAATGGATTTTGCCTTGATGGTTCTCATACCGATCTCTCCATCATTTGAGTTCACCCCGCAGTTTTCGGGTTAGCTTGGGATAGTCACTGTCATCGCCCAGCCAGATATTCAGGAAGGCGTGCGAAAAGTCCTTTTCGGGAAGCGAACCAATGTGCTGTCCCTGCAGATAAAAGTGACCATGGCCATCCTGGTCCATGAAAAAAACCATCTGCTCTCCCTTCTCCACGTTGGGCCATATAACCCCCAAATGATTGAGCCAGTCATCGCGTTTTTTGGAGGACATGTCGCCCGCCAGTCGCTTGCGGGTTTCCTTGAGCAATCGGGTATTGCTGATATCCCGATGAAAGGTAAGACGTAACAACAGCGGCCCCTGCAACCGCTGCAACTCGCCGAAAGGGTTCAACAGTTCCGCCGTGTAGATTCTGAAAAAAAGGAAACTCAGTTCTGCCTGCCCGACGGTCAGGAGGTCTTGCGGGAGCGGCCTGGCCACTGCAGACAGAGGGGCAATCAGCAGGACGATCAGGAGCCAGCGACTAAGCTTTAACATGCCAACCTCCAACAATATCTGCCAGTTTCAGCAAGGCGGGAAACAGCAGCAGCCATACCAGGGCCAGCAAAGCTGCCACCTCCAACTCAGCAAGACCAAAGTTCACCGCTCCCAGACGACCGGCAGCCAGATAGGTCAACGTGCCCAACAGAGAACCCGCCAATGCAGAAATCAGGTAACGTCCGGAAAACCAGGTCAATCCCTGTCGCAGGGTGGCACTAAAGGCAAACCACAACAGCAACAACCAAAGCGGCGGCCAACCCTGACCGGAGGAAAAGATAAAGACACCATAGCGTGTCAGGAATGTATCCACCGCAAACCCCAGTAGCGCACAGCTGGTGACAACCAAACATTCAGCAAGGGGTTTGCGGTGACCAAGAAGGTGCAACACCAGCAGCGCTATCACCACCCACAGGGCGTCGTTACCCATCAGGATGCAGAGCCACCAGGCCAGTTGGAATCCAGCCAGGTTAACCCACCAGAATTGTGACAGGCCTGAAAACATATTCACTCCAAAACATATTTACTCCAAAACATGGTCGCTCCATCGCAGACTAGGCGCATAAATTTCTTACTGTGCAGATCTTACGCAGCAATTGCGCTGGCAGATCATCCGCGTCCTTAAGTGATCCGTCATCAGCGGCCTTACGTAAAGTCTGGTGTTGATGGAAAACCATTATGACGACAAGACAACTGGCAAAATTGCGAAGAAGCGGACAACTATTCGGTGTGAAGTTTGTAGCCACATCCTGTGGCCCCATGGTTATTCAGGTCTGGTTCCAACAAGACAAGACCATGGTGAAAAAACTCATCAAAGATGTGCATGGCAAGATAGTGACCTGCCAAAACCTTTCACAGGCTTATGATGTTTGCCGCTCTGCAGGGGTCAGACAAGCAGAACTGATGCAGGTTTTGCCCCAGACAGAAACCTGCTCCGCACCTGGGGATAACCTGACAAATCCGTCAATGACCCTATGTTTCTAAACTGAGACGAACAGCAATGTCACATTCATCCTCTTTCTCCAAATGGCCAGGCATTATTACCCTGGCTTGCCTGTTTCTAGCACCAATGCCAGGGGTGGCAGACATGAACAACGACCAACAAATCACCGAAGGCAATGAGGCGACCTGTAACAATATCTATCAATTCAGCGTTCCCGATCTAATTACCAATCAACCCGTAAACTTCTGTGATGCATTCAAGGGGAAAGTGCTCATCATTGTGAATACCGCCAGCAAATGCGCGTTTACCGGTCAATACGAAGGATTGGAAGCTCTCTACAAAGAATATGCCGACCAGGGCCTGGTGGTATTGGGGTTTCCCTCCAATCAGTTCGGCGGGCAGGAGCCCGGCCGACCAGAGGAAATTCATAATTTCTGCAGGGTCACCTACGGCGTTCAGTTTCCCATGTTTGCCAAAAGTCAGGTGCGAGAAGAAGGCGCAGACCCCATATGGAAATTTTTGGGGGAATCATCGGGGACTTACCCAAAGTGGAATTTCTACAAATACCTGATTAACCGTCAGGGAGAAGTCGTCGATGTGTACAGCAGTTTTACGTCACCGGATAGTATGCGCTTTAAACGGGCCGTGAAGGCATTGCTGTAAAAAACGGTTATATAAGTCTGTTTTAGAGCATGTACTGCAGCCAAAAAACAGATCGAATCACACATAGAATCAAACTATGCCACTAAAAAATATCGCCATTATCGGTGCAGGCCTTGCCGGTGCCACACTCGCAAACCGTCTTACACAGGCCGGGCGGGCTGTCTCGATTTATGAAAAAAGCCGTGGCACAGGAGGCCGGCTTGCCAGCTGCCGACTGGGCGATACCCCCACCAACCTGGGAGCACCCTGGTTCCAACCAGAATCAAAGGCTTTTCATGACTGGCTACTGAACCAACCGGACATTCAAGAACGGGTTCTGGAGCCTCAGGATTTCAATGGCTCGCCTCTGGCACCTGTGACCGTATTGTCGGTCGACCCCTACCAAAGCTGCATGACCAGAAGGCTTACCGAGGGCGCCATTCTCAATACTGGCGTCCGTATTTCTGCTCTACATAGCTCGGAAAATGGTGTCACCCTGGAAGATGCCAACGGGCGAAAAATAGCCTGTCATGACGCGGTGGTGGTGACAACTCCGGCACCTCAGGCACTGCCCCTATTAGCACCGGTCGATCATTTCGTACAGCATGCCGCCAGCGTTGATACCTTGCCCACATGGGTCACGGTGGTTGGTCTGGAACAGGGCTGCGGCGCAGGCAGCAGTTACCTTTGTGGCCAACACCCGATGCTGTCCAGGGCAATTTGCCATCAGCGCACCCCCCTCCCTGGAACCCACTCTAACACCAACCCTTTCCAGGAAATCTGGCAACTGGAAGCCAATGCGGACTGGAGCCTGGACCACGAGGATTCACCATCCCGAGAGGTGGCAGTAAAAATGCTGGAAAGCTTTTCCGGGATTACCCAACAAATCCTGGATATCACCGGGCTGCGTAGCCATCGCTGGCTTTATGCTCGCCATGAATCCCCACTGACTGATGATTACCTGTGGAGCGATGAACAGTATGTTGGCGCCTGCGGTGACTGGTTCAGGCACGATGGCAGCGAAGGTGCCTGGCTGAGCGCCAATGCCCTGGCCGACAAATTGTTGCAGGAAGACAGTTAACCAATGATGTCCCACAGCAGTCATACGTCATCCGGGTTAACTCAGGGATCAGCGCTGAAGCAGACCATTGTTTTCTACGATGGTGCCTGCCCCATCTGCCAGAAAGAAATTCACCATTACCGGAAACTGAAAAGCCTCAAGCCCATCGACTGGCAGGATATTTCAGGCCATTGCCCCGTGCTTGAACAGTATGGCATTGACAAAGAGGAGGCCATGAAGCGCTTCCACGTGATCGCAGACAACGGCGTTACTTCACAGGGCGCGGAGGCATTTCTTGCCCTGTGGCGGGCATTGCCCGGCTACCGGCACCTGGCAAATATCATCGAGTTCTGCCATTTAAAGGGATTGCTTGAATGGGCTTACAGGGGGTTCGCCCGACGGCGCTTTCGCCAGGCCTGCCTGCGTAATGACAAGCGGTGCCGCACAGACACAGGCCAATAGCTGCAACCTCACGTTGCCCGCTGATAACTGGCCAGACTTTCTGCTCTTGCCCGCGAGTAATCAATGATAGGGAATGGACGTCCCAGAGAAGCAGCCCGCTCCGGATCATGGCGCTGCAGACCATTCAGGACCCGCAACTCCGGCAACCACTGGGCCACGTATTCACCCTGTGGATCAAACCGTTCCGCCTGGCGCATGGGACTGAAAATTCGAAAATAGGGAGCGGCATCTGCACCCACCGAGGCACTCCACTGCCAACCGCCCAGGTTGGACGCAAAGTCGCCATCTACCAGGTTCTGCATAAAAAACCGTGCCCCGTGCCGCCAGTCCTGTCGCAGTAACTTGGTTAAAAATGAGGCCACAATCATGCGTACCCGGTTGTGCATCCATCCGGTGGCCAGCAACTGCTTCATCCCGGCATCGACAATAGGGTAACCGGTTTCTCCACGACTCCAGGCATCAAACAGCGATTCATCCTGTAACCAGTGAATGCGAGACTCTACATCTGGCTTGAAGGGCTGCCAGCGATTCATCTCCGGGAAATGCACCATCAGATGACGGTAAAACTCACGCCAGATAATTTCCGTGACCCATTGGTTGTCCAGCCAGCTATCGGGGGCAAACTCAGCCTGGAGTGCGGCCAGGCACTGACGGGCTGAAATCACCCCACAACTGAGATAAGGCGATAGCGAAGAGGTACCTTCGTGGGCGGGGAAATCCCTCTGGCCACCGTAATCCACTGCCTTCTCTGCCACAAACTGTTGCAGGCGCAGGTGAGCGGCTTCCGTTCCCGCTGGCCAGAGTTCCTGCAACCAGCGGGTGTTGCCCACCACATAGGCCAGAGAATTTGGTATTCGGTCACCATCACGGTGCGGCTGCAACGGCATTCGAGGCTGCGCCTCAGGCAACGGCAGGGGTTGCGGGTGCTGCGATGCAAACTCCCGTCGCCATGCTTTGCTGAACGGCGTGAAAACCCGAAATGGATGGCCCTGACCATTCATGATAGTGCCCGGAGCAAACACCACGTCGCCGTGGAAGCCGAAGACCTCTATACCTTCTGCGTGAAAGCGTTCGACAACCTGTTTATCCCGTATGACTTCATTGAGGCAATACTCCTGATTAAGGAATAAACCGTCACACTGCAATTCTCGGGCAAGTGAGCAAAGCTGTTCGGGAACGTGGTCAAAGCTGCCGGCGTCAATCACCCTGAGAGGTATATTGAGCTCGGCCAGTTCAGTTTGCAGGGAACGCAGGCATGCCAGCCAGAATTCCACCCTGGCCGTGGATTCATCATGGCTGGACCATTGCTCGGTACAGAAGGCGACAACTGCCACGACCCCTTTTCCATCGGCTCGCCGACAGGCATTAAACAACGCCGGGTTGTCACGACAACGCAAATCGTTACGAAACCAGACCAGCTTCATTGACAACGATCGCGGGTTACAAACCGAGCAGGGGTTGAGCGAGTTTACCCATCAGAGAGGTATAGCGCAGGGGAAACTCTGTGGCGATCAGGCAAATACAGTCATGGTCACTGTCCACCAGGGGCTGGTGGGTGATACGGTCATCCAGATCAGCAACATCTCCTGAAGAAAAACGGCCCACGTCGTCCGAATAGGAGCCTCGCAACAGTTGTGTGAGTTCGCTGCCCCGATGGGTATGGGGAAAGGCGGTTTTGCCCGGTGCGACCCGCAACAGTCGGGTAACACCCTCGCCCTGACTCGGTAAATTATGAATCCATAGACCGGAAACAACCTTCTTCCAAGGAATGTCATCCAGGGAGTCACCCACGTAGCTGGCCAGGGGCCTGGGGACCTCGGAGTTCTGTGGTACTGAAATAACAGGGGTTTCCAGGGGCTCGGCATCGAGACGTTCCAGCACATGCAGTAATGAATTATCACTCACGGCCGAGAGGCTGCCCTTTTCGAGCAAGGCACCGCCTATGGTTTCCAGTTTACGAACACGTTGTTGACAGTGCTCGCACACCGACAGGTGGCAGGCAACCACCAGGGCAGCTCCCTGCCCCACAGCACCAGCAACGTAGCTGAACAATGTCGCCTCATCCAAGTGGTGTTTAATACTCATGATCACCTCCCAGCGTCAGCTTAAGTTTTTCAGCAGCCAGGCGAATTCGCGATTTAACGCTGCCCAGCGGAATGGAAAGCCGGTCGGCAATCTCGGAATGAGTGCGGCCTTCATAAAATGACATATAGATTACCTGTGCCTGGTTTTCCGGTAGCTGGTGAATGGCCATGGCCACGCGGTCTGAAATCATTGACTGCTCTGCCCCATGCTCTTCATGCAATTCACCCTCCTCATCACGCCAGGTATCGAGGTCGTATTCCGGGTATTTTTGCTTGCGCATCCAATCGATGCTCTGGTTTCGAGCCAGGGTATAAATCCAGGTGCTGGCAGCCGCTTTTTCCGGGTTGAACAAGTGGGCCTTGCGCCACACCAGCAGCATGGTCTCCTGGGTGAGCTCTTCTGCAGTACCCTCGGTCAGGCCCAGGCGTACAATGTAGCCCTTGATACGCGGCGCGAAGTGACGAAACAGCTGTATAAAAAGCTGTTTGTCCCTGGTCATGGACAGGGATGCCAGCATCGCTGACCAATCAGCGCTTTTTGTCTCAGCCATGTCTCTCGCTTTCAGTGCAATTACATTGTCCACCGTTTCTCCCGGAGGTTTATCCCTCATATCTTCTCCTACGAGTAACATGGCTAAATAGATCAACCGAGCAGACCTTGAAAAATAATTTCGAGGCCGGTCACGCAAGGCAACATTGAACAAAAACGCGGAGTTGATAGCTTATCAATGAGCATTTTGAGTTCAATGTTAACCAAGCAGAAGCTAGGCAGATAGTTTTTCAACTGACTCACAGGGTAGTTGCAAGCCAATACAAAACCAAACAAAACCGGTGATCCCTCTGAAGGGTATTTGCGTAATAGCCTTGTGTAACTGTTGTAGTTGTTCTGTACGAGTAGAGGTTCTGTATGAATGCCACACCCTTACCGGTGAAACCACCCTGCAAAAAAATTGCCGTGATTGGCTCTGGCATTTCCGGCATGAGTTGTGCGTGGCTTCTCAACCAATCCCAGGATGTCACCCTCTACGAAAAAGATGACCGGCTGGGAGGACATTCCAATACGGTTACGTTTGAGCTTAATCAACAGCCTGTCAGTGTTGACACCGGGTTTATTGTCTACAACCCGGTTAACTACCCGAATCTGGTGGCATTTTTTGATGCGCTGGACGTGACCACCTGCGAAACCGATATGTCCTTTGCTGTTTCCATCAATGGCGGCGAACTCGAATATTCCGGTAGTGGTCTGTCCGGACTGCTGGCTCAAAAATCCAACCTGGCCAAACCTCAGTTCTGGTCAATGCTGAAAGATCTGATGCGTTTCTACCGGGAGGCCGATGAGTTATTACAAGCCCCGGAAAACAGACACATAACACTCGGCCAGATGCTCAAACAGCACAACTACGGCAAAGCATTTATCTACAATCACCTGCTGCCAATGGGGGCTGCCATCTGGTCCGTGCCGGTAGAAAAAATGCTCGAGTATCCCGCCACCAGCTTTCTGCGCTTTTGTCGCAATCACGGACTCAACCAGTTGCGAAACCGCCCCCAGTGGCGAACTGTGGTGAACGGTAGCCGCTGCTACGTGGACAAAATTGCACAACACCTGGGAAATGCCGTGCGTCTAAACACTCGCATACAGTCTGTCACTCGCTACGACGATCACGTGGTGGTGGATGACATGCTCGGCAACAGCGAAACTTACGATGAGGTAGTATTTGCCTGCCATAGTGACCAGGCGCTGAACTTGCTAAGCGATGCCAGCAGGGATGAAAAATCCCTATTGGGATGTTTTCCCTACCAGAGAAATTTTGCCTACCTCCATCAGGACACCTCGCTGATGCCGTTGCGCAAAAAAACCTGGTCCAGCTGGAACTACCTATCCAGCCAGCGGCAAGATGGCACGCGGGTCTCGGTAAGTTACTGGATGAATCGCCTGCAGCCCCTTAACACCGAGCAACAGTTAATAGTGACACTGAATCCCCTGCACATGCCCCGCCAAGGGACAATAATCCGCAGTTTTTTCTATGACCACCCGCTGTTCGGGCAGGCATCACTGGATGCTCAACGTCACCTGTGGTCACTTCAAGGTAAAAACCGCACCTGGTTCTGTGGTGCCTACTTCGGATATGGTTTTCATGAAGATGGCCTGCAGTCGGGACTGGCCGTCGCTGAGGCGCTGGGAGGGGTAATGCGCCCCTGGCAAGTGGATGATCCCAATGGTCGGATCATTCTGCCCCCCGACTACGTTGCCCGTCGCGACAGCGCGGAGACACGTCATGCCTGATAGCCTTACCTCTTCGGTTTACCGTGGCCACGTTCTGCACCACCGTTGGCAGCCCAGACGTCACCGCTTTGTCTATCGGGTCTTTTCACTGTTAATCGACCTGGACGAGTTGCCAACACTGCAACAACGTCTGCGCTGGTTATCAATCAACCGTTTCAATCTGTTTTCTTTTTACGAAAAAGACCATGGGGCAGGCACCCCCGGGTTGAAGAACCACATCTACCAGCTGCTTAAAACGCGGGGTTACCCGGATGCTTGCGGGCAGATTCAGCTACTCTGCTACCCCAGGATACTGGGATATGTGTTCAATCCGCTGAGTGTTTATTTCTGCTACGACAAGCAACAACAGCTGCGCGTCATTATTTATGAGGTGACCAACACCTTCGGCCAGCGTCATTGTTACCTGCTATCCGTAGAGGCATCCAGCAAGGATTCTTGGGTCAGGCAACAGAGCGATAAACAAATGTATGTCAGTCCCTTTATGCCCATGGACAGCCATTATCGCTTCCGAATTCTCCCCCCGGACGGCGAACGCCTCGCAGTTTGTATCTATCAGGAACAATCCGCACCGGATGATCGTGAAGCCCACAAATTGTTTGCCAGTTTTAACGGCACCCACCATCCATTAACTAATAGAAGTCTACTGGCGCTCTTTATCCGCTACCCGCTCATGACCCTGAAAGTCATTGGCGGCATTCATTGGGAAGCCCTGAGGTTGTGGATGAAGGGACTGAAACTACAACCGGGACATGAGCACCACGACACCAACGCCATCAGCTGGCGAGACCAACAAGGAGATATGCACCATGAAAAGTTCTGAGCTGACTGTGACGGGAATGATTCCAGAATCAGGCAAACGTCCAGACTCTATCGAATCCTTGCTGGTTGGCCATTTAGCGTCACGACTGGACAGTTGCCAGGGACAATTGACGTTGCAATTCCCCAGTGGTTTTCGCAAACGCTTTGGAAACGGGTCTCCCCAGGTTGAAGTGAGGTTGCAATCATTGCGACCTTTGTTGCGACTTTTTCTGGGCGGCACCAATGGCTGGTCAGACAGCTATCTTCAGGGTGAATGGCACAGCAGCGACCTGACCGCGCTGGTTCGGTGGGCCCTGCTCAATGAACAACACCTCGGCAACGTTGCCTCTGCGCGCTGGTTCAATAACCTGATATACAACATTTACCACTGGTGTCACCCCAATTCCCGCAGTGGAAGCCGTCGCAATATTGCTGCTCACTACGATCTCGGCAACAGCTTCTATGCACACTGGCTAGATCCGGGCATGACTTACTCTTCAGCCCTTTTCGATTCTGACGGGACCAGCCTCGAAGATGCCCAGTCCCTGAAATACAGCCGGATTATGGAGCTGTTGGCACCTCAATCCGGTGATGACATTCTGGAAATCGGTTGCGGTTGGGGAGAGTTTGCACGGCAGTTGCTGGAGACCCATGACGTCAGTGTTCACGGTGTCACGCTTTCTAAAGAGCAACTGCAATGGGCGCAAGACAAGTTACACACGGCTGGTCTGGAACAACGGGCGGACATTACCCTCACGGATTATCGCGATATCCGGCAGCAGTATGATGGCGTGGTTTCCATCGAAATGTTTGAGGCCGTCGGCCAGGCCCACTGGGATACCTTTTTCACCCAGTTGAAAGGCATGCTGAAACCTGGCGGTCGGGCGGTTCTGCAGATCATCACCATTGATGACGATCGTTTTGCCGGTTATTCCAGACAGGCTGATTTTATCCAGCGCCATGTGTTTCCCGGCGGCATGTTGCCCAGTGTGGCGATCCTCAAGGAAAAATGCTCTCAACATGGCTTTCGCCTAGCCCACCAACAAATGTTTGGCAAAGACTATGCCCGAACTCTGGCCTGCTGGCGTGACGCGTTTGAAAATGCATGGCCGGAAATCACCACGCTGGGATTTGACGAACGTTTCTACCGTCTGTGGCGTTACTACCTAAGTTATTGTGAAGGTGGTTTTGAAGAAGGCGCTATCGATGTGGGGTTGTTTGTTCTGGAACACGACGAGGCCTGAATGCGCGGCTACTCTTTTAACCACGATAGGCTGTACGTTTTTTCAACCAGCCCATTAAGCGCCCAATAAGGGGCAGTCGCCCATACACCGCTGCACTGTCCCAGAAGTCCTGGTGACGAGCAACAAGACCGTTTTCAGCCAGGACAATACGGCTCGTGCCCTGAAAGGCTAGCTGGCCAGTGAGTTTGCTGCTGGCACTATAGGTCCAGTAAAGGTGGGCAACCATGCCTTCCCGGGAAACCTCGTGCACCGTAAAGTGAATATCATCGAGGCGATCAAACATCTCATTGAGCAACGCCAGATAGTGATCAGCGCCAGTGATATCGTTGAAAGGGTCACTGAAATGAATGTCATCGCAGACCAGGTCCCGCAGTTGCCCGAGGTTGGCTGGAGATAACGTCTCGAGATGTGCGATGTAATGATCCAGTGAGCTCATGACATGTTTCCAGAATGACTCTGTCAGCACCCTATCAGCTATTCCGGCCAGGTGAAACTGGAAACACACCCACAAAAAAGGCCAGCCCGATGGCTGGCCGGTTGTGAACAGATCAGGGTTACTTCAATGTCATTTTATCCCTGTTCTGCTCCATCACTTTTTCACCCACGCCTTTAACTTCCAGCAATTGCTCAAGGCTTGAAAAAGGACCATTAGCTTCACGGTAGGCAACAATGGCCGCCGCACGTTTTTCACCGATGCCGGTTAACATCCCGGACAACTGCTCTGCTGTGGCGGTATTGATGTTGACGGTTTCTGTCTGGGCCATCTCCGATGATGACGTTTCAGCAGCATACGCCAGCTGCCAGACAGGTAGTGACGTGACAGCAATCAACAATAGAACTTTGATCACGCGAATAAGCGCTTGCATAACGAGCTCCTTGTGCCGAGGCACTTCTGTTACAGATAAGCGGCACCCCATGTGCCGCGGTCCCATTATGTCGAAATTTCAGAATTGATGGCAAGAAGAGTGGCAACGGGATCCGAAGCCTGGGTAATCGGGCGGCCAATCACCAGATAACTGCTGCCATTGGCAATAGCATCGGCAGGTGTCACAACACGGCGCTGATCATCCCCCGCTGCAGCTGCAGGGCGAATACCAGGGGTCACCAGTGTAAAGGTCTCTCCCAATGCCCGACGCAAGCCCTGTGCTTCCATGGCAGAACAAACCACACCATCCATACCGGATGACTGCGCAAGAGATGCCAAGCGCAATACCTGCTCCTCGGGGCTGCATTGAATGCCAATCTCAGCCAGGTCTTCTTCGGCAAAACTGGTCAATACCGTGACAGCGATCAACAGCATGTTACTGTTAGTCTGCTCCAGTACTTCTCGGGCGTCTTCCATCATGCGCCGCCCCCCCGATGCATGGACATCTGTCATCCATACACCCATATCTGCCGCTACTCTTACGGCTTTGGCAACAGTGTTGGGAATATCGTGATACTTGAGGTCAAGAAAGACGTCATATCCCCGGCCTACAAGGCCGGAGACAAATTCCGGACCGGATTGCGTAAACAGCTCCTTACCCACCTTCAGCTTGCAGAGTTCAGGGGACACACTATCCACAAACTGCTGTGCCGATGCGGCGGAGTTGTAATCCAGAGCAACAATTACTTTACTGTCGTTATTCATTGATTATCTCGTCATTTTCGTAATATCCGGGTGTACTACTCACCCTCAATTCCCCTCAGCGGGCGAACGGTTTCCCAATGCTGGCACTGGGGACAAAGCCAGTGCAAGTGCGAACCTTTGAATCCACATTGTATGCAGCGGTATGCCGGATTCCTCTCGATCAGCGCACTCAAAGTATGTTTGAACAGTTCAAGATGACGACCGACGGCGCCCTCCGAGGGCCAATAGAAGCCCAATAGCGCATTTAACCCTTTCAGAGATGGGTGACGCTCCAGATAGTCCCCCAGAAAACTGATGGCAGCTTCATCGCCTTGCTGTACCGCGATCTCTTCCGCCACCATCTTCAGGAGACTGGCACTGGGATACTTTTCCAGCCAACCGGATAACTGGCGAAGCAGGCCCGATTTATCCTCCAGAGCCTGATAACAGTCCCTGACAGGCGACAATATTTCGGTCAGGAACTCCGGCTGCTGGTCCGGTACTGCCAGATAACGCTTCAATGCCAAGGAGTGATTATTGGCCAGCCCTTCCAGCTTGCCCCATAACATACTGGCCCGCGATGAATTACGGTTGAACTTGAGTGCCGACTTGAGATGACCCCGAGCTTCCAGCAGGTCACCGCCTGCCATGGCCCTAAGCGCCAGCTCACAGCAGAAATTGGCCTGCTCTATCCCCAACCCTTCAGGCGTGCGACCAAAACGCTTCTTGTCCATCATGCTAGCGGCACGAATGGCTTTCTCCCACTCCTTTTCATGACGGTAGATATCGATCAGATGAAGTAATGAAGACTGTCTGAATTCACCGCTTTCATCATCCACCAGGTCAAGAAACAACCGCTCTGCTCGGTCAAACAGACCGGCTTTTAAAAAATCTCTACCCAGCTCCAGACGGGCCTGCCGCAGCTGCTGGCCAGTGAGGTTGGGACGGGATAATAGATTCTGGTGAACACGGATCGCGCGCTCCGTCTCTCCCCGCTGTCGCATGATATTGCCCAGCGCCAGGTGGGTTTCAAGAGTTGCAGGAGTCACATCAACCGAACGGATAAAGGTATCAATGGCCTGGTCCGGTTGTTCATTTAACAGGAAGTTGATGCCCTGAAAATAATGCTGGGCAAGCTGACTGCTGGCCTCCTTGGCACGGCCCCTACGTACACCGTAGAGGTACCCTGCATACCAGCAAAGTGCAGATAACAGAATAAGGGGAACAGCATACGTGAGTTCGTACATCGGGTCCGGATGGGCCTATGGATTTTCTTGGGACTTGACCAGGCGCTGTTTTGTCAATTGCTTGTTTAACCGGTAGGAACGCCGTTTAACACGCAACAGTGCCGGCAGGCTGACTATCATACCCAGTAGGCATCCTACAGATACCGCCAGCAACAACCACAAGCCGGATGGCATCGGGCCCAGGGAATATCCCAAAAGCACCATAGAAATAGGTTCCGGGTTGGCGAGTACTATCGACAAGCCAAGAAGTATAGCTAACACGCAGACAAGCAATATCCAGAGTTTTTTCAGCAGTGCCATAACGTCCTCATAAAAAAACGGCAAGTGCGAAGCCTTGCCGTTTATTGTAACCAAACTCTCGAGGTTCAGCCCCGGTTATTGTAAGGCAGAACACCTGTGCTCAATTTGTCAGGCTGTCGTTTACCCGTTCGCGCAATTCCTTGCCTGGCTTAAAGTACGGCACATACTTGCCGGACAGCTTCACCGAGTCACCGGTTTTAGGGTTTCTTCCCACTCTGGGCGCCCGGTAATGCAGGCAAAAACTGCCGAAACCCCGAATTTCAATACGGTCGTTATTAACCAGCGCCTGGGTCATACGTTCAAGGATCATTTTCACTGCCAACTCCACATCTTTGGGAGGCAACTGATCCTGCTGACTGACAATATGGTCAATTAATTCTGATTTTGTCATAACTACCTGAGTTTAAAGTAGAAAGGGGTAATGTTTCCATTACCCCTATCTAACCATTACTTCTCTTTCGTGTCCATCTGTGCCTTGATCAAATCACCGATAGTCGTCGGCGCGATGTTATCGGCCTCTGATTTACGGTGCTCTTTGATCGCAGCCTTCTCTTCAGCAACGTCTTTAGCTTTCACGGAGAGATTGATAGCGCGGTTCTTGCGATCCACGTTAACGATCTTCGCTTCCACTTCGTCACCAACATTCAGGACATTACGGGCATCTTCAACTTTGTCGCGAGACAGCTCGGAAGCCTTCAGCTGGCCTTCCACTTCGCCACTGAGAGTAATGGTTGCGCTCTTGGCATCCACTTCTTTCACGATACCGGTCACGATTGTGCCCTTGTCATTCTCAGCAACATAGCTGGAGAACGGATCGTCAGACAGTTGTTTCATACCCAGTGAAATACGCTCTCTTTCCGGATCAATGGAAAGAATAACGGTTTCCACTTCATCGCCTTTCTTGAAGTTGCGTACTGCATCTTCACCGGTTTCGTTCCAGGAGATGTCGGACAGGTGAACCAGACCATCGATGCCACCGTTCAGACCGATAAAGATACCGAAGTCTGTGATGGACTTGATGTTACCTGCGATTTTCTCACCTTTGCTATGCAGTGAAGCAAACTCATCCCAAGGATTAACATGACACTGTTTGATACCCAGGGAGATACGACGACGCTCTTCGTCGATATCGAGAACCATGACATCAACTTCATCGCCCAGCTGAACCACTTTGGAGGGGTGGATGTTCTTGTTGGTCCAGTCCATTTCAGACACGTGAACCAGACCTTCCACACCATCTTCCAACTCGGCAAAACAGCCGTAATCAGTCAGGTTGGTAACCACAGCCTTGACGCGGGCACCTTCAGGGTAACGGCCGGAGATATCAGCCCAGGGATCTTCACCCATTTGTTTCATACCCAGAGATACGCGGCTGCGCTCACGGTCAAACTTGAGTACTTTCACATCAATTTCGTCGCCGACATTGACGATCTCGCTGGGATGCTTGATGCGCTTCCAGGACATGTCAGTGATGTGCAGCAGACCATCGATACCACCCAGGTCCACAAAGGCACCGTAGTCGGTGAGGTTCTTGACGATACCCTTCAGGGTCACGCCTTCTTCCAGTTTCGCCAGCAGTTCATCACGTTCTTCCGTGTTCACCTGCTCCATCACGGCGCGGCGTGAAACCACGACGTTGTTGCGTTTCTGATCCAGCTTGATGACTTTGAATTCGAGGGGTTTGTCTTCCAGATGTGCGGTGTCGCGAATCGGACGCACGTCTACCAGAGAACCGGGCAGGAAGGCACGCAGGCCATTAATATCAACAGTGAAGCCACCTTTGACTTTGCCACTGATAACACCCTTAACCACTTCGTCTGCCTTATGGGCAGCTTCCAGCTCAATCCAGGATTCAGCGCGACGGGCTTTTTCACGGGACAGGCGGGTAGCGCCAAAACCATCTTCCACAGCTTCCAGAGCTACCTGGACTTCATCGCCGATGGCGAGATGGATTTCACCATCGTCGTCCAGGAATTGGCTTTTGGGGATAACACCTTCAGATTTCAGGCCCGCGTGAACGGTTACCCAGTCTTTGTCGATATCAATGACAACACCAGTCACGATGGAGCCGGTGCTCATTTCGACGGTCTTCAAGCTTTCTTCAAAAAGTTCTGCGAAACTCTCGCTCATTGAGATTTACCTGTGATAAAAAACGAGTCGTTAGACTCTCAAACCGCACTACCAGTCATGCGGGCTGTTGGTTTCAGGGCAACACAGCGCGTATCTGGTGAAACGCTGCGAATCCCGGTTTATTGCGGCAGATCGATACCATTGGCGGTCACGTGATCTACAACTTTTTGCAATACCTCATCGATGCTCATGCCAGTACTGTCCAGCAGAATGGCGTTGGCGGCGGGAACCATCGGTGACACCTTGCGGTTCATATCCCGCTCATCCCGCTTGCGCACCCGCTCGACGAGGGCGGCAAGGCTAACACTTTCCCCCTTATCAATCAACTGGTTATAGCGTCTCTCGGCTCTCTCCTCGGGGCTGGCTGTGAGGAAAATCTTGGCATCGGCATCGGTAAAAACCACCGTCCCCATATCGCGACCATCGGCCACCAGTCCCGGCATGACCGCAAATGCTCTCTGACGCTGCAGCAACGCTGTCCGCACTTCAGGAAAGGCGGCAACCAACGAGGCTTCCGTACCCACACTTTCCGTGCGAATCAGGGAACTGACATCTTCACCTTCCAGCATCACCCGGGGGGCATCGCCGTTATCCTGGGTGCGGAAGGAAATATCCATATGTGCCGCCAGCACCGCCAGGGATTCCACATTATCCAGAGCCACACCGTGCCGCTTTGCGGCCAGAGCCAGCAAGCGATAAAGTGCCCCGCTATCCAGATAGTGGTAACCGAGCCTGGCTGCCAGCAATTGGCAGATCGTGCCCTTACCCGACCCGCTGGGTCCATCAATGGTTATTACGGGGACCTTTTTTTCAATCATCTTGTTTCCTCGGCTATCTTCAGCCCGGCATTGTTAGCCAACGCCACAAAACCCGGGAATGATGTCGCCACGTTATTGCAATTTCGTATCAGTATCGGCCCGTTGGCCCGCAATGATGCCACGGCAAATGACATGGCAATGCGGTGATCGCCCAGGCTGTCTACTTCCCCTCCGCCAATGGGACCACCGGTGATCACAATACCGTCCGGGGTCGGAACAGTCCTGACACCCAGTATTTCCAAGCCATCTGCCATGGCCTGGATACGATCACTTTCCTTGACCCGCAATTCCTCGGCACCAGACAACACAGTCTCTCCCTCTGCACAGGCCGCTGCGATAAACAGTGCCGGAAACTCATCAATGGCCAGTGGCACTTGATCTTCTGGGATGTGTATGCCGTGCAGGGGTGCATAGCGAACACGAATATCAGCGACCGGTTCACCGCCCACCTCACGGTAGTGAGTGAGTTCGAGGTCCGCGCCCATCATTTGTAGGATATTGATCACTCCGATCCTGGTCGGGTTAACGCCCACATGGGTCAAAGTGATATCCGACCCGGGTGCAATGGCAGCTGCCACCATAAAAAATGTGGCAGAAGAAATATCTGATGGCACGTCGATAGCCGTTGCGGTCATTTCAGCACCACCGCTTAACTCGGCCACGGCACCATGTCGCTCCACCGGGTAACCAAAGCCTGTCAACATACGCTCGGTGTGGTCTCTGGTCGGCGCAGGTTCAGTGGTTCTGGTCTTGCCTTGAGCGTACAGACCCGCAAGCAGCACACAGGATTTCACCTGGGCACTGGCCATCGGCAATTTGTAATCGATAGCCTTTAGTGTCTGTCCACCTTTTATACGCAGAGGTGGTCGTCCGCCTTCTGCCGTTTCAATGACGGCACCCATCTGTCGCAGAGGGGCTGCCACCCTTTCCATCGGACGTTTCGACAGGGATTCATCACCTGTCAATTCAACATCAAATGCCTGCCCTGCCAGCAGGCCCGCCAGCAATCGCATGGAAGTTCCTGAGTTGCCCAGATACAAGGGGCCCACTGGAGCCTGCAGGCCTAGCATGCCAACACCGTGGATGGTCACACGTCCATTGACGGGGCCTTCGATGACGACACCCATATCCCTGAATGCCTGCAATGTGGCGAGGCTGTCCTCACCTTCCAGAAAACCGGTGACCTCGGTGGTGCCATTAGCCAGGGACCCCAACATGATGGAGCGATGGGAAATGGACTTATCGCCAGGAACGCGAATGTTGCCTGTTACTGCTTCAGCGGGAGCAACCCGATAATCGATGGTTTGTGTCATTGGTTCCAAATAGGCCTTGTTTTCCAGCATCTTGGCAAAATGATTACGCGCTTCCCTGGCCCGGGTAAACACCCCCAGCAAATGGGCACTATCCTTGTTTTTTATGGCCTCTTTGAGGCTGCTTACGTGATCGGTAAAGTTGTCCAGCACCTTTAACAGCGCATCGCTATTGGCCATAACGATGTCGTGCCACATCACCGGATCACTGGCGGCAATGCGGGTGAAGTCCCGAAAACCGCCGGCAGCATACCGGAATATTTCCCGGTTTTCTCGCATATGTGCCAGAGCGTCGACCAAGGTATAAGCCAGCATGTGGGGCAAATGGCTCGTAGCAGCCAGTACTTCATCGTGTTCGGGCACCGGCATTTCGCTGATCACCGCGCCCACTCCCTGCCAAAGGTCTCGTACCCTCTGCAGGTGATCCGCACCGGTTTCGGGCAACGGGGTTAGAATCACACGGTGGTCATCAAACAGAGAGGAATTGGCCGCTTCAACGCCGCTTTTCTCGGAACCGGCTATCGGGTGTCCCGGGACAAATTGCGGCGGAATTTCGCAGTACGCATCACGAACCGAGGCCACCACACTGCCCTTGACCGAAGCGACATCGGTGATAGTCACCTCAGGGGACAGTATTGCTTGCAACTGATTCACGATGGCGGGGACTGTCAGGGTAGGAACGCCGATAAGCACCACATCCCCCTTGCCAAGTTCGCCAGCAATGTCTTCCAGGCTGGTCACGACACGATCTACAACGCCGTTGGCCAGCGCCTTTTCAAGTGTCTCGGGGTTGCGGGAACTACCAATGACTTCAGCGCAAAGGCCACGCTCACGAGCCGCTTTGGCCAGGCTGCCACCTATCAGGCCAAGTCCCACCACTAACAGGCGTTGAATTCTGACAGTCATCAGACCGCGCCTCCATCTGATAGCAACTGTGACAGAGTATTTAAAAAGCGTTCGTTTTCCTCGGGCAGACCAATGGAGACCCGCAAATGGTTGGGCATGCCATACAGCGCAATGGGCCGGACAATAATGCCCTTCTGCAGCAAAGACCGATAAAGTTCGGAGGCATCACCCGGCACCTGCACAGCCACAAAATTGCCGGCTGAAGGGATATAGTCCAGGCCAAGCTTCTCGAAACCTGAAGTCAGTTGCTGGTAACCCTGGCGATTCATTTCAATACTGTTTTGCAGGTACTCTTCATCCGCCAACACCGCTTGCGCAGCGGCCATGGCCAGGCCGTTGACATTGAATGGCTGGCGCAGACGATTAAGGATATCCGCCACATCGGGGTGGGAAACCGCGTAACCCACTCGCAGAGCAGCTAACCCATAGGCTTTGGAAAAGGTGCGGGTCACTACCAGGTTGGGGTATTGCTTGATGAGCTCAATGGCCGAACCATACCCGGCTTCGTCCACATATTCAAAATAGGCTTCATCCAGCACCACCAGCACATGTGGCGGCACTGATTTAAGCAAATGCTCTACCGAGCTCAACGACGCCCAAGTGCCCGTGGGATTATTGGGGTTGGCAATAAATAAGAGACGTGTCTGGCTGTCAACGGCTTCCGCCATGGCTTCGAGGTCATGACCCCATTGCTTTGCGGGGACAATCACCACGTGAGCATTCTGAGCAGTGATCACCAGCTGATAGACAACAAATGCGTGCTCGGAGACCACCGCATTGTGCTGTTGACCCAGGAAGCCACGAGCCAGTAGTTCCAGCACGTCGTTAGAGCCATTACCCAGGGTCAGTTGATTGGCACACACGCCCAGTTGCTTTGCCAGTGCGTTTTTTAGGTAGTAGCCGTTGCCGTCCGGGTAGCGCGCCCCGTCCTTCAATACCCTATCAACAGCCTCGCGAGCCTTCGTGCTGAGCCCCAGGGGGTTCTCATTACTCGCCAGCTTTATGACATCTGATATCCCCAGCTCACGCTCCAGCTCCTCCACGGGCTTGCCGCCCTGATAAGGTTGCAAATGCTGTACGCCGGGCAAAGCCAGACTTTTTAAATCCACGCTCATAAATATTGTTCTTGATTGTTGTTACAACACGGCTTTCGGGTAGGAGCCAAGCACTCGGAGGTCGGCGACGATACTGCCCACTTCTGCGAGCACTGCCGATACATTGGGGGCATCCCTGTGCCCGAGAAAATCGATAAAGAACACATAGGTCCACTTACCGGTCCGCGATGGGCGGGTTTCCACCCGAGTTAAATCAACGCCATTGCGGTGAAAGGGCTCCAGCAGGTTGTGCAGGGCTCCGGGTTCATTGCGCACGGCAACGATGATGGAGGTCTTGTCATCACCGCTAGGGGGAATACTGTCCCTGCCAATGATAAGGAAGCGGGTTGAGTTATCCGGTCGATCCTCTATTTTTTCATTCAGTTTGGTCAGACCGTAAAGCTCCGCCGCCATGTCCCCGGCAATTGCCGCACTGTTCCACTCCCCCTTGATGCGCTTGGCCGCCTCTGCATTGCTACTGACGGCGATTCGCTCCGCTTTCGGGTAGTGCCCATCGAGCCACTGACGACACTGGGCCAGGGACTGGGAGTGAGAATAAACACGAGTAATGTGGTCGCTGTGGGTATTGGGCCCAACCAGCAGATGGTGGTGAATACGCAATTCCACTTCACCACAAATATTCAGGGTGGAATCAAGAAAGGTATCCAGGGTGTGATTGATCATACCTTCAGTAGAATTTTCTACCGGCACCACACCATAGTTGACCGCACCGGAAGCCACTTCTCGAAAAACCTCATCAATGGCCCCCAAGGGCACGGTGACGGCGGAATGACCAAAATGCTTGAGTGCGGCTTCTTGTGTAAAAGTGCCTTCAGGTCCAAGAAAAGCCACCTTGACGGGCTGCTCCAGAGCCAGGCAGGCAGACATGATTTCGCGAAACAGCCGTGCCATTTCCTCGTTATCCAGCGGGCCCTGATTTTTCGCCATGATATGGCGTAATACCTGTGCTTCCCGTTCGGGCCGATAAAAGACGGCATCGCCCGCGGACTGTTTGACTTCCGCCACCTGCTGGGCACATCTGGCCCGCTCGCTGATCAACGCGAGAATCTGGTCATCAATACTGTCAATCTGATCGCGTAACCGGGTCAGTTGTTTATCATCTGCCATGCTTGCTGCCCGTCACTCCGTCGTTTCTTCATCAAAAGGCTGTTCCTGCTCTTCAATACGTGCCAGACCCACCAGCGATTCGCCCTCCTTGAGGCGAATGGTTCTCACACCCTGGGTATTGCGGCCAAGTACGGATATCTCTTCACTGCGGGTGCGAACCATGGTGCCCTGATCTGAAATCAGCATAATTTCATCACCGTCAAACAACTGCACAGCGCCCACCAGCGGGCCGTTGCGCTCGCTGGCCTGAATAGCGATCATGCCCTTACCGCCACGACCCTTGGTGGGGAACTCAGACAGCGCCGTACGCTTGCCATAACCCTTTTCAGACACCGTCAGCACATAGCCCTTCTGCTGGGGAATCACCATCGACAGCACCTGGTGCTCTTCCGGCAGGCGCATACCGCGCACACCCTTGGATACCCTGCCCATGGCACGAACGTCTTCTTCGGCAAAGCGCACGGCCTTGCCTTCACTACTGAACAGCATCACATCACAGCTGCCATCGGTGATGGCGGTACCCACCAAGTGGTCACCTTCTACCAGGTCAACCGCACGCAAACCGACGCTGCGGGGACGTGAAAACTGATCCAGAGAGGTTTTCTTTACCGTGCCATTGGCCGTGGCCATGATCACATAACGGTCTGCACTGTACTCATCCACGGGCAGGATAGACGTGATGCGCTCATCGTCATCCAGCGGCAGCAGATTCACCATCGGACGGCCACGGGAATTACGGCCCGCCAAGGGGATTTGATAAACTTTTAACCAGTAAACCTTACCGGCACTGGTAAAACACAACACCGTGGTGTGGGTATTGGCAATCAGCAGGTGCTCAACGAAGTCCTCGTCTTTTACGGCAGTAGCCGATTTGCCCATGCCACCGCGGCGCTGGGCCTGGTAATCGCTGAGGGGTTGCGTCTTCGCATAACCGCCATGGGAAATGGTTACCACGCGGTCTTCTTCAGTAATCAGGTCTTCAATGGTGAGATCGTGCTGAGACTCAATAATCTCGGTACGGCGATCGTCGCCAAATTCTTCACTGACCTCTTTCAGCTCTTCGCGAATCACCTCCATCAGGCGATCGTGAGAACCGAGAATCGACAGGTATTCTGCAATTTCCTCCAGCTTTTCCTGATACTCGGTGAGCAACTTGTCGTGCTCCATACCAGTCAGGCGGTGCAGGCGCAACTCCAGAATGGCCTGAGCCTGGGTCGGGGACAGGTAGTATTTACCCTCCCGCATGCCGAATTGAGGCTCCAGGTCTTCCGGGCGACAGGCATCACTGCCGGCGCGCTCCAAAAACTGGCTCACTGCAGCAGCTGGCCAACCCTCAGCGATAAGTCGCTCCTTAGCCTCCGCCGGGGTTGGTGAAGACTTGATCAACTCAATCACCGGATCGATATTGGCAATGGCCACCGCCAGGCCTTCCAGAATATGTCCGCGCTCGCGGGCCTTGCGCAACAGGTAAACGGTGCGTCGGGTGACCACCTCGCGGCGATGGCGCACAAACGCCTCAAGCATCTCCTTGAGATTGAGGGTACGCGGCTGGTCATCAACCAGCGCCACCATGTTGATGCCGAACACGTTCTGCAGCTGGGTTTGGGCGTAGAGGTTGTTGAGCACTACCTCACCCACGTCACCGCGCTTGATCTCAATGACCACGCGCAGGCCGTCCTTATCAGATTCATCGCGAAGTTCGGAAATTCCTTCGAGCTTTTTCTCTTTAACCAGCTCGGCAATACGCTCTATCAGGCGGGCTTTGTTCAGCTGGTAGGGGATCTCACTGATGATGATGGTCTCGCGACCCGTCTTTTCGTTGGTTTCCACTTCTGCGCGGGCGCGCACATAAATGCGACCCCGGCCGGTACGATAAGCCTGCAGAATACCTGCCTTGCCATTGATAATTGCAGCGGTAGGGAAATCCGGGCCGGGGATGTACTCCATCAGCTCGTCAATGGAGATATCCGCGTTATCAATCAGCGCCAAACAACCGTTGACCACCTCTTTCAGATTGTGGGGCGGAATGTTGGTAGCCATGCCCACGGCGATGCCGGAAGAACCATTGACCAGCAGGTTAGGCACCCGGGTGGGCAACACCTCAGGGATCAGTTCGGTGCCGTCATAGTTTTCCACATAGTCGACGGTCTCCTTATCGAGGTCCGCCAACAACGAATGGGAAATCTTCGACATACGAATTTCGGTGTAACGCATGGCGGCGGCTGAGTCGCCATCGATGGAGCCAAAGTTTCCCTGGCCATCCACCAACATGTAACGCAGCGAGAACGGCTGAGCCATCCGCACAATCGTGTCGTAAACAGCGGAATCACCGTGGGGGTGATATTTACCAATCACGTCACCCACAACCCGTGCCGACTTCTTGTAGGGTTTATTCCAGTCGTTATTCAGCACGTTCATGGCAAACAGCACTCGACGATGCACCGGCTTTAGGCCATCGCGTACATCGGGCAACGCTCTACCGACGATGACGCTCATGGCGTAATCGAGGTACGACTGGCGCAGTTCGTCTTCAATATTGACGGGCAGGACTTCTCTAGCTAATTCACCCATGCTGGTGCTCAATCCCCTTTACGCTTGTTTTGTGCCAAGGCGCCAAATAGCGCCAAAACAAGCGCGCGATCATACCATAAAACCGGCCCGCGACGCCTCTGTATCCCTTTGTTTAATGATCTTTTTTCTGCGGGTATACTGCCCTGCCCCAAGGCCGTTACAGGATCGCCTAACCATGACCAATGAACCCATCGATTTGCTGATTTCAGCGCGCTGGATTATTCCGGTCATTCCCGAGGATCAGGTCTATGAAGATTGCAGCGTCGCCATCGACGGCGGCAACATCACTGCCCTGTTACCTTCGGCAGAGGCAAAGCGCAAATACAGCCCCCGCCAGCAGGTGGAACTCGGCAACCACGTGCTGATACCGGGGCTGGTCAATGCCCACGGCCATGCCGCCATGACGTTACTGCGCGGCTTCGCAGATGACTATCCGCTCAAAACCTGGCTCGAAGAGCACATCTGGCCAGCAGAAATGCGCTGGGTGAACGAAGAATTTGTTCAGGACGGCACAGAACTGGCCATTGCAGAGATGATTCGCAGTGGTACCAGCTGTTTTTCCGATATGTATTTCTTCCCGGAGAGTTCGGCCAAAGCCGCAATGCAAGCGGGTATGCGCAGCCAGATTGCCTTTCCGGTTTTTGATTTTCCTTCGCCATGGGGGCGCGGACCTGACGAATACATCCACAAAGGTTTGCAGCTTAGAGACGACTACAAGGGTCGCGAACTGATCAGGATAGCTTTTGGGCCACATGCCCCCTACACCGTGAGCGATGAACCACTGCGTAAAATTGCCACCTACTCCGAGGAGCTGGAGACCTCTGTTCAGATTCACCTCCACGAAACCGCAGAGGAAGTCGCCACCAGCATCAAACAATATGGCGTACGACCCATCCAACGCCTGAAAGAGCTGGAATTCTTCTCGCCACTCACCCAGTGCGTACATATGACCACGCTGGACGACACGGATATAGAAACCATCGCCGCATTCAATGCCCAGGTAATTCACTGTCCACAGTCCAACCTGAAATTGGCCAGCGGATTGTGTCCGATAGCAACATTACTGCGGCAAGGCATCAATGTGGCATTGGGTACAGATGGCGCGGCCAGCAATAATGACCTGGATATGTTCGGTGAGCTCAATACGGCAACCCTGGTCGCCAAAGCTGTAGCAGGCGACCCTACTGTCGTCGATGCTCACCAGGCACTGCGCCTGGCCACCATAAACGGCGCCCGCGCCTTAGGCTGGGCTGACCATATTGGCAGCATCGAACCCGGCAAGGCGGCGGATCTGGCCGCAGTCGCACTGGGGACAATTGAAACTGAACCGCTGTATAATCCGGCCTCTCAACTGGTCTACACTCAGTCAGGCAGTCGAGTCAGTCATGTCTGGGTCAACGGCACAGCCCTAATGGCAGACCGACAATTGCTGACCGTCAATGAAATGGAAGTACTGACCAAGGCCAAGCTGTGGCGCCGCAAACTGGTTGATGCGTAACCAGTTCAGCTCCCAATTAACCAGAAAACACCCGGAACAACCGATGCCCGCACCCAATATAGACCGCGCTGAAATTGCCAAATTTGAAGCTTTGGCTAGCCGCTGGTGGGATAGGGAAAGCGAATTCAAACCCCTGCACGACATCAACCCGCTACGTGCCAACTGGATTGATGAACGCTCCCCGGTTGCGGAATGCAAATTGCTTGATGTCGGCTGTGGCGGGGGCATTCTCGCCGAGGCCATGGCCCACCGAGGCGCAGACGTGACCGGCATTGATATGGGGGAAGCTCCGCTGGCCGTGGCCCAGTTACATGGCCTGGAAAGCGGCATTGCCGTCAATTACCAGCGCTGTACCGCTGAAGAAATGGCGGAACAACAACCCGAAACCTTTGATGTTGTCACCTGCCTGGAAATGCTGGAGCATGTGCCGGACCCACTTTCCGTCATCGAAGCCTGCTCCCGACTGGTCAAACCTGGCGGCCACCTGTATTTTTCCACCATCAACCGCAACCTGAAGTCATACCTGTTCGCCGTTGTCGGCGCGGAATACCTGCTGAGAATGTTGCCCAAGGGTACCCATGAATACAGCAAATTCATTCGCCCTTCCGAGCTTGGCATCTGGATACGCGACTGCGGGTTGGAACTGCAGGATATGACAGGGTTGGTTTATAACCCTTTTTCACGTCGCTACCGTCTTGATGAGCGCGATGTGGACGTCAACTACATGGTTTACGCCCGCAAACCTGCCTGATGTCTGAGCCACTCACCACCACACCAAAATACCGCGCTGTGCTGTTCGACCTGGACGGCACCCTGCTGGACACGGCACCGGATTTTCTCACCTGTACTAATCAATTACTGCACAGCAAAGGAATGCCCCTGCTCGACGAGGCAAACATCCGCCGTCTGGTAACCCATGGCTCAGCTGGCATCATCAACAAGGTCTTCCAGCTGGAGCCGGAACATCCGGATTTCGAACCCATACGCCAGGAATTGCTGACCCTGTATTTTGACAATCTCGCGGACCGTACCCGGCCCTTCCCTGGCATCCCAGAACTGCTATCAAAACTGGCACAACACAACATACCCTGGGGTATTGTCACCAACAAACCTGAGCGCTACACCCTGGCCATTCTTGATCAGCTACCGTTGTGGCCACCACCCGCCACCGTCATCTGTCCTGATCATGTACAACGCACCAAGCCTAACCCTGAGTCTGTGTTGCTAGCCTTGCAACAGATCAATATTGAACCGCATCAAGCGGTCTTTATTGGCGATCACCTTCGTGACATTGAAGCTGGTCTCCGGGCCGGTACCGCAACCATTGCCGCGGCCTACGGCTACCTCAGTGAAGATGAGGACCCCGACGACTGGGGAGCCCACCACACGGTGGCATCTGCCACTCAGCTGGCCAACCTGATTTTTTAAAGGAAAACCCATGAATCCAAAAAGCTACCAGGCACCTGAGAGGCTGTTAGAGAATAAAGTCATCGCCGTCACCGGAGCCGGTGACGGGATTGGCGCGGTTGCCGCCAAGACCTTTGCCGCCCACGGAGCCACCGTTATTCTGATCGGCCGCACAGTGCCCAAGCTGGAAGCGGTCTACGATGAAATTGAAGCTGCAGGCGGTCCCCAGCCGGGGATCTACCCCATCTGTCTGAATGGCGCAGTAGAAAAAGACTATCAGGACATGCACGACCGTCTTGAGGAAAGCTTTGGCAAGCTGGATGGCCTGCTACACAACGCCGGGGAATTGGGTCAACGCACACCTATCGCCAACTATAAACTCGAGAGCTGGCAGAAAGTCATGCAGGTCAATGTTACTGCTCAGTTTCTGATGACCAAGTCGTTACTGCCCCTGCTGGAAAAGGCGGATCACGCCTCCATTATCTTCACCAGCTCCGGGGTGGGACGTGTGGGCAAACCTTTCTGGGGCGCCTATGCAGTCTCCAAATTTGCCACAGAAGGCCTCTGTCAGGTACTCGCCAATGAGCTGGATGGCGCCAGCAATATTCGTGTCAACTGCATAAATCCAGGCGCCACACGGACCCGCATGCGGGCTGCCGCCTACCCGGCGGAAAACCCAGCGTCAGTGAAAACCCCACAGGAGATCATGCCAACCTACCTGTATTTGATGGGTGATGACAGCCTCGGCGTGACCGGGCAATCGCTGGATGCGCAATAAACTCCCGCTCAGTCCGAACTTAACTTTCTGCCAATGCCTGTGAAACTTGTCTCTGTCGACCACGCATATTCATAAAGGGGCGCTCCACAAAAAGATAGACAAGCCCTGCCACCACTAAACTCATCGGCACTCCGATGACTGTCGCTAGAGCAATTTTCTGTACAGTCGGCAACTGTGGGGTGAGCTGAAATATACCCGTATAGATACCGCCAATGACAAAGGGATGAAAAAGATAAGTCGAATAGGCTAGCTGTCCGACGGGGTAAAGAATGCGTGATGACAAACACGTTGCCAAAAAGCCACTCAAACCAACATTGCAGTACAACGTCGCCAGTAAAATGACCCCCACGGCTACAGTGAATAAATTACGATAACCGACGTAGTAAAGCGCACCCCAGAACTCGGAAAAATACGCTTGTTGATTATTGACCGGCACGGATAAGACGAACAACACAGTGATTAGGGAAACCAGTGTTAACAGCCCCACCAATCTGCGATAACGGTGAAATACCACCCTAAGCTGCTCTCCGTAAAAAACGTGGAAATAGGCCACAAAAATGCCCGGCAAGAAGCTCCCAAAGCGAGCCCAGGGTTTTACATAGATAGCGTCGATCACATCAAAAAAACCCTCACAGGAGTTTTCATACCAACAAATGGGCAATGACAGCTCATGGTAATGAATGATCAGATAACGAATCAGCAGGGAACCCAGAAAGGCTACCGCAGCCACCCCCAACAAGCGTACTGGACTACGATGTCGCATAACCCACAACAACAGCAGCGGGAACAGGAAATAAAACTGTTCTTCAATCGCCAAAGACCATGTCCAGGGCATGAAATGCGTGTTGGCAGGGAACAGGTTGTTGATGTAGAGCAAATTGGTCCACACATATTGCCCGTTCGGCAACGCCATTAAGCCCAGGCCCATAGCAAGCAAGTATGCAGGCATCAATCGCATAAAACGTCGTTTGTAAAAATGCCCAAAACGAATCGTGTGACTATTGCGATATTCAGTCATCAAAATGGAGGAAATCAGAAAACCACTGATCACAAAAAAAACGTCGACGCCCAACTCTCCGTTAAATACCCAGTTTAACCAGATAGGCGAGCTGTAGAAAAATGCTGGCGCGTATGAATCAAATATTGACAGGAACCAAACACAGTGGACAGCCAGAACCAGCAGAATTGACAGCGCTCGCAACCCATCAATGGGTCGCAACTGTCCCGCTTCTGGCCTGAGCAGTATCTGTATATTGCGGCGTAGGGAAAAGGGACTGAGAACGTCTGACACTTGTATTCCTTTTAGCACTCACCAGAATTTCGAAGAGATTTCAGGCTAGGCAGTGTGGTGGAAAAGCCTTCGGGAAAGCTCACCTTTGGGGTATACGCCAAATCACGAGCAGCCTTGTCGATGGGGAATTGAAAATCTCCGGACAGTAACTGCGCGGCTGTCTTACTGACTGGCAGCGTTTTTAATAATTTCGCCTTAGCCAGAATTTCCAGGAGTCCGGCTGCGGACTTTACCAACCCAGTAGGTACTGTGGCGGGTTGCGTCAAGTGGAATTCAGCACAAAGTGCTGTCACCAACTCCTGCCATGTAGGTGAATGATTAGAACATACGTTGTATACCTGACCTACCGATTCCTGACGGATCGCACAAAGCAACAACATGTCTACCAAGTCAGTGATATACACCAACGGGACCCGATTATGTCCACCACCAATCAACTTGAACTTGCCGTTAGATATCATCTTCACCAGCTCTGGAAGGAAACCGCCGCGACGGTCTCCTGGTCCGTATATAAATACCGGCCTGACGATAGTAGTTTCTAACTGCCCCACGTGACACGCTTCGAGGCAGGCTTTCTCAGCAGCAATTTTCGCTTGAGCATAGGGATCAATACTACTGCTCAGCAATGCATGCTGTTCATCGCAAACACCCGCATCACTCAATTCATAAACCGCAACGCTGCTGACATAAACAAAACGCTTTACCCCCGATTTACAGGCGGCATCCAGCAGATTGTTCGTGCCTTGTGCAATCACACGGTGAATATCTGCGCTGCGGTGGCCTACCCCTGTCAGGGCCGCACAATGGAATACCACATTCGCACCGGACATGGCCTCGGCCAGGCCTTCAGGCTGACAAACATCGCCAAAGGCCAGAGAAACATCCAAAGCACTGAGCCTTGCAGTATCACTTTGGGGACGAACCAGCGCTGTTACTGTCCAGCCATCAGCAGTGAGCTTTTCGGCCAAGGCGCCCCCGACAAAACCTGTGGCGCCGGTAATAAAAGCGTGTTTTTCCTGATTCGACATAGACCTCGCGACCCTGCAACGGCTTCAGAAAGTGACCCTGGAATGACTAGCGGCTGGACGGCCCTCTGGAGCGAAGACGCTTCAACTGTCGATCCCAACGTTTTTTATCTTGCGGCGCCTGTTGCCGCTGCTTTTTGCGAACAGATAGATCCACGGCAGACAACACATCGGATAGCGACTTGTCATCCAGCTCAATCCACTGTCCCTTGCGCACATAGGAAGGCATGAAGATCGGGCCAAAACGCACCCGCTTGAGGCGGTTCACTTCCACACCCTGTGATTCCCAAAGACGCCGGACTTCACGATTGCGACCTTCCATCAGTGCCACCGTATACCAGCCATTACTGCCAACGCGCTCTCCAGGCACCACATCGCTGAATTTGGCGATGCCGTCATCCAGCAAAACGCCCTCCCTGAGGCGCTTGATCATGGCGTCATCCACTTGCCCATGCACACGCACCAGATACTCACGATCCACCTCGTAAGAGGGATGCATCAGACGGTTGGCCAGCTCACCGTTATTGGTAAACAGCAGCAAACCCGTGGTGTTGATATCGAGGCGACCAACAACAATCCACCGCTCACCACTCAATCTGGGCAAGCGGTCAAATACGGTTTTTCTCCCCTCGGGATCAGAGCGGGTACAAACTTCACCTTCTGGCTTGTTGTAAACAAGCACCCGAATACGCTGGTCCGTGCCAAGTAATCTGGCTCGTTTGCCATCTACAATCACCGTGTCATCCGCGGAAACGCGGTCACCCAATTTGGCAACCCGACCATTGACCTGCACACGGCCATCACTGATCCACTGTTCCAGTTCCCGGCGCGATCCATAACCGGCCGCAGCCAGTACTTTTTGCAACTTATCTGCCATCAGTTCTGTTGCACCCTGCTTTCTTCATCTGTCGCGGGCATTTCCTGCTCGACCGCTGATTCCTCGATTGAATCAGATAGTTGTTCCTCTGCGTCTTCTGTGGTCTGACTTACCTGGACTTCCGCGACCTGCAGTGAGAGCTCAGGGTCAATACTGTCAATATCGCGGATCTCACTCAGTGCGGGCAAATCTTCCAGGCTCTTGAGATTGAAATAATCGAGGAATTCGCGGGTTGTTGCGTACAGTGCCGGACGCCCGGGGACATCCCGGTGACCAACAACTCTCACCCATTCCCGCTCCAGCAGGGTTTTGACGATTTCGGAACTGACCGACACGCCACGAATCTCTTCAATATCACCGCGTGTCAGCGGCTGCCGATAAGCGATCAACGCCAGTGTCTCAAGCAGCGCCCGTGAATATTTTTTAGGTTTTTCTTCCCACAGGCGATTGATCCAGGGCGCCAGTTCCTGACGCACCTGAAAACGGTACCCACTGGCGGTTTTGGTCAGTTCATAGCCTCGGTTGGCGCACTCATTCTCAATATCTTCAAGTACTGCGAGCAACTGATCTTTTGCCGGCACCTGGTCAATATCAAACAATTCCTGCAGGTGAACGATATCCAGGGATCGCCCCGATGCCAGCAGCGCGCCCTCTATAATTTTTTTTAACTGATCGTTATCCATTTTTTCCTTTACTCGTTAACGCGCTTTCACATGGATGGGACCATAGGATTCACTCTGCACAATCTCTACCAAAGACTCCTTGATGAGTTCCATAATGGCGAGAAAAGTGACGACCACACCACTGCGCCCTTCGCTGAGTCGAAACAGGCTGACAAACGGGACAAACTGCTTGTCACGCAGTGTTTCCATGACCTGGGACATACGCTCCCGGGTCGACAACTTCTCCAACTGCACCTTGTGACTCTCAAACATTTCAGCACGGCGCAGCACGTCAGCCAGTGACATCAATATTTCCTTCATGGCCACATCCGGCTGGGGGCGCTCGCGCTGCCGGTCGGGCTCTTTTGCCGTCGCCATAAAGACGTCGCGGCCCAAGCGGGGCAATTCATCAATATCTTCTGCTGCCTGCTTGAAGCGCTCGTACTCCTGCAACCGCCGAATCAACTCTGCTCGAGGATCTTCCTCTTCTTCCTCTACAGCCTGCCGCGGCAGCAGCATACGGGATTTTATTTCAGCCAGCATGGCTGCCATCAACAGGTACTCAGCTGCCAGCTCCAGTTGCATGGCCTGCATCATATCGATATAAGCCATATATTGGCGGGTAATCTCCGCCACATTGATTTCGAGAATATCGAGATTTTGCCTGCGGATCATATAGAGCAGCAGATCCAGAGGGCCTTCAAACGCCTCGAGAAAAACTTCCAGAGCTTCGGGGGGGATATACAGATCCTTGGGGAGCTCGGTAATCTGGCGCCCCATGATCATGGCGAATGGCATTTCTTCCTGAAGCGGATGGGAATGAAGCTCCGCTGCCGGGGTATCCTGAGAGGGGTCTACTTCTGGAACTGGTTGAGATGCCATGAAACCACAGTTAGCGCTGGAGGAAAGGAGCATTATACTGTGATTCGCTGCTTCGACCAGCAACACACAGGGTAGCTAGACTCAGCCGAGGAAGTCCTCAAATTGCCCGACACCCTGCCTGATGATTTCAGGAGTATCTCCGGTCAAATCAACGACGGTGGTCATTTCCAGTCCGCAAAATCCGCCATCAATAATCAAATCCACCCGACGCTCAAGCATATCCCGGATATCGTAGGGATCTGTCAGCGGATACTCGTCATCCGGCATAATCAGGGTCACACTCATTAAAGGTTCCCCCAACTCTTCCAACAGCGCCAAAGCAATAGGGTTTGCCGGAACTCTCAGACCAATGGTTTTGCGTTTTGGGTGCATCAGTCGGCGCGGCACCTCTGAGGTTGCCTCCAGAATAAACGTGTAGGAACCCGGGGTGTGGGCCTTCAGCGTACGATAAACCTGATTGTCGACTTTAGCGTACAGCGCCAATTCTGAAAGATCCCGGCAGACCAGCGTAAAATTATGATGCTTGTCCAGATGACGAATCTGCCGAATTCTGTCCAGTGCTTTTTTATCCCCGATATGACAACCAATAGCGTAGGCCGAGTCCGTCGGGTAAATAATGACCCCCCCTTGCCTGATGATTTCAACCGCCTGATGTATCAGGCGTAACTGGGGATTGTCTGGATGAATGGTAAAAAACTGGCTCATGGATCGCTACTGTATGCTGACTATGGTCATTATCTCACAGCAGTGAGCGGAAGGGAGCAAGGTTTAACCTCGGTGAGGCCGCTTCTTATTGAACTACAGTTTCTTCAAAGTATTTGTTCTGGAACTCGCTCAGCGGCAGCGGTTTACTGAAATAGAATCCTTGGCAACTGTCACACCCCAGCTGCTGCAGAATTCGGTACTGCTCTTCGTTTTCCACACCCTCAGCCACTGTTTTCAGGCCTATGCTGGTGGCAAGCGCCACAATGCCCGCCACAATGGCCTTGTCATTTTCATTCTTCTCCATATCCCGAATAAACATGCGGTCAATTTTCAGCACATCGACCGGCAGACGCTTCAGGTAATTCAGCGAAGAAAAGCCGCTGCCAAAATCATCAATTGCCAGCGTAAGCCCCATGGCACGCAGCGCATTCAACTCATCTTCAAGCTCACTGGGGTTTTCCATCAGTGTACCCTCGGTGATCTCGAGCTCCAGCGTTTTCGGTGCAATCTGGTACTCTTCAACGACACGCTGCATTTTTTCCTTGAAGTCATTCTGCTGGACATCCTTGCCAGACAGGTTTACAGCAACCTGTAATTCGTGGCCATTGCGTTGCCACTGCTTCAGTTGTTTACAGGCGGTGTGCAACACCCAATCACTGACCTGGTTGATTAACCCTGACTCTTCAGCCATGGGAATAAACATATCTGGAGAGACAAACCCGTGACGGGGATGCTGCCAACGAATGAGCGCCTCAGCACCCATCAACTCACCAGTTTTAAGGTCAATTTTTGGCTGATAATAGAGAACCAGCTCTTCATTTTGTATGGCATTGCGCAACTCACGCTCAATTTCCATTCGGCGGGCAATTTCGTCTTCCATTCCCTCAACATAGAAACAATAGTTATTGCGTTCTTCTTTAGCACGAAACATTGCTGAGTCCGCATGCTTCATCAGTGAACTGCCATCCTGCCCATCCTGGGGATATACCGAGATGCCAATACTGGCAGTAACAAACATTTTCTGCTGCAGAAAAACGAAAGGCTGGCTTAATGCATCACAGATTTTGCCGGCAATTTTCGAAACAGTCTCCAGGTCTGTCACACCCTCAAGGATGACAGTAAATTCATCCCCACCCAAACGGGCAATAAAGTCCTGACTTCTTACACAGCGACGAATTCGCTCCGAAACCGCCTTCAGCAACAAGTCCCCGGCATCATGTCCGAGGGTATCGTTGATCATCTTAAAGCGGTCCAGATCCAGAAACAGAATAGCCAACTGTTTTTCTTCCAGTTGCGCCCTGTTCAACATCAAACGGAGTTGCTGCATCAGTTGGGTACGATTGGGCAAGCCGGTCAGTGGGTCATGATAAGCCAGCTGCTTGACGTGCTTCTCGACCTTGTTGGCCTGAATTAACCGTGAAACCCGTTGCTTCAATACGGAAAAGTGAATGGGTTTCGGTATGTAGTCGGTGGCACCAGACGCAAACGCTTTAACAATGGAGTTTTCGTCTTCCAACGCTGTCACCATCAAGACTGGCGTGTCGGCTCCATTGGGCAGTTGACGAATTCGCTCGCAGGCGGCGAAACCATCTACTTCAGGCATCATCGCATCCATCAGCACAAGGTCTGGCATGTGACGCTGACAAAGGGCGACCGCCTCCTCACCGTTGCTGGCTTCTTCAATCACATAGTCTTCTGTTTTGAAGACATTTTTCAACGCCAACCGCATGGAACGATCATCGTCTACAACAAGAATGCTGTATGTATTCCGTTTGAGGTGTGCATCACTGTCACTGCCGACAATATAATCCTGTAGCTCTTTACTGAGACTGGCATAAGCCTCTTTCAGTTGCTTGTGCAGACTCTCGGCATCGATGAGATCCTCTGTGGCACCCTTTTCTTCCAGAATTTTGGAAAGATCAGCAACCCGCCTGGCACCAAAGTTAGATGCACTACCTTTGACGGTATGGGCCAACTCGCGAACTTTTTTGGCATCTCCATCAAGAATCGCATGCTGCAGCGATTGCAGATACACCGGGGTGTCTTCCAGAAAGGCCTCGATCATGGAGACCAGCACTTCCCCGACGCTACCCTTCAACTCCTCTATCACCAGGGGATCAAAACCATCACCCGGAATATTCAGTTGAGTTGTCTCTTTGAAGTCAACTGCATCATCTCCATGGCCACCCAGTACCTCACCCTGATCCGCTGGCACCCATTTCAACAGCATTTTTTTCAATTCATTAATGCGCAGTGGCTTGGAAAGAAAGTCATCCATACCCGAGGCAGAACAGCGTTCGACTTCCTTCTGGGTATTGTTCGCCGTCATGGCAACAATCGGCACACCATTACCATCGTAACGACCACCTTCATACATGCGTATCTGCTTGGTGGCATCGTAGCCGTTCATGACCGGCATGTAGCAATCCATCAGGATCAGGTCAAAGTTTTTGCGCACAATGGCTTCAACTGCAGCCTTGCCATTATCTGCCAGTTGGCACTCACACCCCATGCGCTCGAGCATTCCGATGGCTACCTGCTGATTGGCCCGATTGTCGTCAACCACCAGCACTTGCCGTGGGTTTGCATACAGCTTTTCAATGGTATGGGTTTCCATACGCTTGTATTCTTTCGCCGCATCGGGGTTACCCAGAAGATACTGGGCAAAGCAACTCTTCAGATCATTTGCCCTCAAAGGCTTGCTGAGATAGGCGACCCCTTCAATTTTTTCCGGACTTTCTTTATCCCACGGATTGTTAAACACCGTAAACACACAGTTTTTGACGGAGGCTTCATCACGCACCAGGCGCAGAAAATCAGGCGCTCGCAATCCTGGCATATCCTCGTCAATCAACAGCACATCAAGGGATTTACTCTGTCTGGAAAGTTGTCGGATGTACTCCAGAGCATCAACAGCGGAGTCAATGACGTCGCAACTCATCCCAATCTTTTCAATCTGTTGCGAACCATAGGCACCGACGATAACACTATTGTCAATTAACAGTGCCCGCTTGCCCTGGTAGTCATTGTTTTTAACTGGCGGAGCCACTTTCTTGAGGTTTTCAATAACTCCGGTCGGCAAAGAAAACAGAAAGGAACTGCCTTTGCCAGTTTCACTTTCGACACGAATGGCTCCACCCATCAGCTCCACAATCTGCTTGCTGATGGAAAGCCCCAGCCCGGTACCCTCGTACTTTTTAGTGCTTGAAGAATCCACCTGGGTGAAAGCATCAAAGATTTTTTGCTGACTTTCTTCTGTAATTCCAATGCCAGTATCTCGCACCTCGACCTGCAGCATCTGACCTTCTTCAGGGGAACAGGGTTCATCCAGGCAGGAAACGTAGATCGACACTTCGCCCATATCGGTAAATTTTATGGCGTTACCCACCAGGTTAATAATCACCTGCCGAATTCGAGAACCATCGCCGTGAATATACCTGGGGACCCCTTCCTCGATCAGATAGCCAACATCAATTTTCTTTTTCAGCGCCTGGTTAGCCAGCAAACTGATCACTTCATCCAGCAGCTCATGAAGAGAGCAGTCTTCCTTCTTGATTGTCAGGTTATTGGAGTCAATCTCGGAAAAGGTCAGGATTTCATCAATCAGTTCCAGCAACCCTTCGCCGGAAAGTTTTGCTGTCTCAACATATTCCTGTTGTTTTGGGCTCAGCCCCATGGTCATCAGCAAATCGAGCATGCCGAGAACAGCATTCATGGGGGTTCTCAATTCATGAGTAACATTCGCCGCAAACTCACCTTTGATTCGGGCAGACTCGAGGGCGGCGGACATTGCCCGCATGAGTTCCTGCTGACGATTTTCCAGCGCCTCCATCATGGAGTTAAAAGCATGCTGCATCTCAGCAATATCAGCGGGGCCGCCGAGGTCAGCACGGATGACTGAATCGCCATTCTCGGCCCGCTTCATACTGCTCGCCAGTTTTTCCAGGGGATTGGTCAGGCGACGGGAAATACCAAGCAGCATTAACAGCAAGACGACGGCGATGACCAGAGAGATCAGCAAATTACTGCGCAGAATACTCTGCTCCATCAGAATTGAGGCATCTTTGCCTATCTGAAGCAGGATATAACCAAGTAATTCCTCACCATCCCCAGAAGGGCTGTCAAATTCAGCCCAAATGTTATCCTGGGATTCGCCAGCAATCACTGGGGCGCTGAACAACCACATATCGCCGTCTTCCAGCACCAGGGATACATCATCTGGGCGTTTGGCGATGGGTGACAGTTCATCACTACTGCTGTACAGCACTTTACCGGTTTCGGTAAGCACCGCTACAGATTTCACACCTGGAAAATTGAGGGCGTTATCCACCAGCTCTTTAGCGCTGTCCTTGCTCTGGTAAAGCAGCGCCAACTCACCCTGTTTAGCCAGAGAGCCGGCAACCTGCAAGCCCTGCTCGACCTGACGATCGCGAAATATCTGACTGGAAATGTTGCTGACAGCGAGAGAGGTAATCAGCGCCATGAACAAAACGCCAACGACAAATATGAGCATCAGCTGATGCCTAAATTTCATTTTATCGGCAGATTTGTTCACGTAGCGATTCATGAAAAGCGGTTACCTGGCGGGCAGGATCAGGTCGACTTGTTCCCTGACATCATTGGATAAAGAAATACCCAAATGGCTTCCTGTCCTTTCGTTGACCGCCAGAAGGACATCCCTGAGGGGATGCATGGTTGGCTCAGCATTCTTCGCCAACACCTCGTTGGCAATTTTTCCAAGGCTTGCACCCATTTTTTTATTATCTGGATACACTGCAAACAACGCCCCATGTTTTACATGCAAGGGGTTGGAGGAAAACACCACCAGGTTTTTGTTCCAGGCAGCGTCCAGCAGCAGTGAAAATATCGCACTATTTACATAGGAACCATCTTGAAGTATCCAAACTGCATCACCTGGATTGGCCTTCTCCAGCATCTCAGCATAAATGGAAGCTGCTGCCCTGATATCTTCAGCCAGATAGACAATCAGCTCCACATTCCTTTTTTTCAAATACTCAACGGCCCCCAATAGCTGCAAGTCTTCACCGCTGGATTTCTGAACCACATGAACGCGCTTGACCCCGGGGGAGAGTACCAACAAACGGTCGAGAATCACTTCCGGGTCGGGAATCATGACAATACCTGGATACGTATACTCCCCACTGTTTACCGCACCCAGTACCAACGGAGGGCGGTTTTCCAGGGCATTCGCCGTCAGCAGGCTGCGCTTACCCAGGGCAAGAACAATATCTGGCTTTTTTCGACTCACTTCCGGCTGCAGGCTGGTCTTTTCATCCAATTTAACAAAGGTCGTATCACCCTTAAAACCGCTGCGCGCTCCTTCCGAAATATCTTCAAATACCTTTGAAAATGGAGCCTTGACTTCAGGATACAGCACCATGAGCTCAGCGCTCACGCTTTTGCTGCTAAGCCCGGAAGTAAAAATAACAATAAGCGGGAGGAACAGTCTGGCAAGCCAACTGCTCCACCCACTATTAAGGTATGGATTGTGTTTAATCATCCTTGTGCTCTGCTTAACCGCTAACCTGCAGTTTTCCCTAGAATCGGTAACGGATTTCACCCATCACAGTTTGCCCTGCCAACGGCAGATCATCATATATCAGCGGGCCAAAGTCAGAATTTTGGGTTGGCTCCCTGGCGTCTTCATCAAACAGATTTTTGACGATCAATGCCACGTCAATGTTGTTCCAAAGCGACTTGCGGCGGAGGGTCAAATCAACAAGTGCATAGTTATCAATATCTGAGCGTGGATCTCCACTGGCACGATTGCGATCCATCACCCAGTTAGCCTGCACATTCATAAACCAGTGGGGCAGGAACTCCCAGTCAGCCTGTATATAGACCTGCTTTTCTGGAGAATTGGCAGCATCTTTATTGAGATTTTTATCTTCTGATTTCTGCCAGGCAAGATTACCGATCAATTCCAGTTTATTAGTCGCCTGCCAGCGAGCCTCGAACTCTAACCCGTGGCCTGTTTGCTCCCCGGCATTCTGCGCCTGACTTCCACCAGGAGCTGGTACAAACTGGATAATATCTTCCCATTCGTAGTAAAACGCATTCAGGTTCAACGTCAGGTTGTAACTAGCCCGGTAATCAAAAGCCACTTCGTAGCTTTTAAGCTCCTCAGGGTCCAAGTCAGCATTACCCTGGAACAGGGGGTTGAATAGTGCACGGGTCTGGGCAAAGGAAGGCGCCCTGAAAGCTTCTCCATAGAGAAACTTGGTAGTCAGATTTCGGGTTGTAGACCAAACCAGAGCGAGGCGCGGATTCACCGTATCCCCAAAATCAGAGTAATGGTCGTATCGGATACCAGCTGTCAGCTCCCAGTCATTGGCGAGCTGCCAGACATCCTGAACAAAGAAGTAGTTATTTTCACGCTCATCTTCGGTGAGAAAGGCAAAAGGTGTGTCGCTTACATCAACGATGGGATCGCCCGGCATGATTGGCAACCCGTCATCGGGGTTAATGCCATAGTTCTTTGACTCTTTGACTTTGTACAGATCGCCATAATAATAACCAGCACCAAAACCTATCTCGTGTTTCTGAATACCCCGATAAAAACTCGTAATATTAAAACGCGAATGACGCTCATAAACTTCGGGGCTTCCAATCACTCCATCCGGAAACCCACCTGGAAAAGTAGGAAAAAATCCGGTAAAAAACGGACCTGTTGAACCAGGGGGGTACAAAACCAAGTCTCCTTCAATCTCTTGCGTTGTACTAAGATGACTGACTTGAACTTTCAAAGATAAATCGTTTATCAATTCTTGTGTTTCATAGGTCAGATCCGCGTTAATACGTTTACTGGACACCCCATTTCCATCAACCAGAGCTTGAGAAATCCCAGCCCCATCACCACCGTGGCTTCTTACCTGCGCGCCAGCTCTTGCTGTAAAATTGTGGTAAACCAGTTCCAGGCGGGCATCATAGTTTTCTCGTTGCATGTTGACGGAGCCTGGGGCCTGGGATGCATTGGTCAACGTTGTCGGGAATGCGTCGAGTACGCTTTGTGCGTCCGACTCGATAACTTCATCAAAGCCATCGGTTTTCAGAGCCTCGAAGATACCGTAAAACTTTACATCTCCTACAGCACCACTCTTGCTGACCCAATACTCCTTCGTATTGTATGTACCGTATCTTGCGCCAGCCTCAAAATGGTCTTCGCCATTGGCTTCATGGGTAACAATATTAATGACTCCCGCAAACGCATCGGCGCCATAAAGCGCAGATCCGGGACCCCGAATTACTTCTATTCTTGATATAGCCTGAACAGGCATACCACCCCACCCCAAATTTCGATCCCCTTGGAACAGGTTGGTAATCGGAATACCGTTAATCAGCATCAAAACCTGTGGGTTGAAGTCCGCATAGATTCCACGGAACGTATAAATGGAGTTATAGCCATTTGTCCCTCTGGCAACATGCAATCCCGGAATAGTTTCCAACACCTCATCAATATCACGAGCACCCATTTTCTCAATTTCTTTCGCCGTAACCACTGAGGCAACCGCTGGAGCTTTTGCGATAGGCTGAGTCACCCCCGTTGCAATACTGATAAATTCTTCCCCACCATAGAGCGACATCAGATCCATATCTGAAGCTTCACCAAAATCATCAGCAAAACACCCTAGCGTGACGAAAAAAACCGTTCCCACATACCATCTGCACTTCATAATCTTGCCTCCCACTTTCTAGTTTCTGCGTGGCCAATACTCTTCACGCGAGATACCTTTAATGGAAAAAATGTTCCCTCTTCTTTATCCATCGCATCTACCATTGCGGCAAACATCCCAGCCGAAAAAGCCATCGATGCCATCAAGTAGTATTCTCTGGCTGACAGTCCCGCATCAGCAGCTATGGCCGCATTAACAGCGGCTATATTCATTTTCATTTTTTTCTTTGAAAAGAGAATATTCTCAATCTCAAATGCTAACTTCAAAAACTCACCATCCCCATATCCTGCAGCTTTTGCAGCAGAAACAACGGGAATAATCCTTTCATCAGCTGGCGCTAGTGGGCGTCCATAGCCGGGTACTACCTTGTGCTCTTTCAGATAACACAGCACAAACTCTTCTAGTAATCGTCCAGAAGCTTTTTCTTTTGAAGCCTTATGCAGAAATTCATAGGCACCTTTAATGGGCTTCAGCCCATAGATTGTCGCCTCAGAAGCCGCGATACCCGCACTGACACCCAGAACACCCGTACTTCTGGTGGTTCCAGCCATTGCTGCAATTCTATTTGGCCACAACCGAGGTTCAGGATAACTAGTGCTCAAAACCCACATCGTCTCAGTTAAACGGCAAAACGTTTTATTTTCGCGGCCAGTGATCACAAAATAGAGATATTCCATCCATGTGGATGATGAAAAGTTGGAAAATAAGTCGCGCCCACGAAGCACAACCCGCTCACTAGCAAACCAGGCTCCCATTTCGGTTTCCCAGTTATCTTCACGATAACAAAGAAGTGATAACCCCTTCATGGCGACACCACAGAAGGCTCATCGGCCACTGGGCCAGGATCATTAAGTAATTTCAATCCATCAGCAAAAAAAGGATATTTGCGCCAGCCCAGCTTTTCCTGCTCAAGGGAATGCACGGCAGCACCGGGTAAACGCAGTAACAAATACAGCATTTCCGCCTGTTCCGGCGAGAACTCAAGATCGGCCATAGCCGCAGCTGCAACACCAGACATAGCCAATGGCAGCCCAGCAATTTCTTCCAGCTTCTTGCGATTGCATAACAACCAGGAAAGACAAGCGCCCTGACCAGCGCTTGCCAGATACTCCAGGGTTTGTTTCACCGGTGTCACGCAGGAAACACCATTAGGGTCAAATCCCGGAGGATGCTCCATCGCTGTCCAGACATCAGCATGATCATGTTCAGGTGGCTCTTTTATTAGCCGACTCCAGGCACTGATGTCAGTCCCACAGGCTGACCAGTACTGTACTGCCGTCAGGATTTCATGCCCGCCACCCAAATTACCTGCGCCTACGGAAAGAGCACCGATAAGTGCGGATGCGTGTGTTGATCCTCCGACGCCAGCACACATGGCTGCACGTACACTGTGATCCCGAGGACCAGGATTCGCCAAGGCAACCGCCAATCCTTCCAGCAGCTTGGCCTGACTGGATGTGGGTCGCTCCAGCTTGAATAGCACATACAAATATTCTATGTACGTGGCTTTGCCCAACAGGTCACCGTAGACATCGTAACCGGCACAGAAGCATGCGGAGGCAGCAAAGGGGTTATCCTCCTCTGCTGTCTCCCGCCATATTTTTGTTGTGATTTGTTCAGGTTGTTTTTCGTTCATACCATCTGCTTAAGGCCTTTGGCCCGCATACCCATTGGCGGCACTTCATCTCGATCAATACGAACATCCAATAGGGTAGGCCCTTCCCTACTGCAGATTTCGTCAATATCCAGTGACTGCAAATCCTCAGGAGATTTAATGATGTGACCTGCCGCTCCCATAGAGTGGGCAAACTGGGCAAAATCGATCACTGGCAACTCAAATCCGATGGGCTCCGCACCGGTCAATTCCTGCCCATGACGAACCATGCCATAGCAACTGTCATTCAGAACGACGAACACCACCGGCAACTTCTCCTGAATGGCAACGGTAATTTCCTGGCCACTCATTAATAGGCTGCCATCACCGGTGATACACACTACGGGGTCACCTTTCTCTGCCAGCGCAGTACCCACGGCACTGCCTATGGCCCATCCCATGGAAGCAAACTCCAGGGATGCACGAAACAAACCACCCCGAGCATTGCGCTTGCCGGCAATGCGCCGGTCATAGGGGTGCAGATAATGAGTCGCCCAAGTAAAGCTACCCCCGGAATCTGCAAGATAGCGGGTATTCGGGGGGAAAATCCTCGGCAACTCACGCATCAGACGCTGAGGTTTGATGGGGGTTGCATCAGAGCAATAACCCTCAAGATCTTCCATCTTAAAATGCAGCGTTTTCTCTTTATCTGCCGAGTCATCGGCGGGTTTGACATCACTGCCAACCACGCGAATCTGACTTCTTAAAGCCTTTTCAAACCGGTCGACCAGTCGGTCAAAGATACTGGACAGGCGCCCTCTGACATGCAGTTTCGCCATCGGGGTGCGGGTAAAATTCTCTTCCACAGATTCCACATGGATCATGCGGGTGGTCAGCAGGGACTCGGTGTCCCAGCCATCACTGGCCCATTCACCAAGGGTTGCACCAACTGCCACCACAAGATCGACGTCCGGGTCACACAACACATCTCGGGCGCTCTGGTGGCCGGCAAAACCGATCACCCCCCTGAACAACGGATGATAGGGACTGACCAGCCCTTTACCATGGGGCGTCACCAGGATACGGGCATTGAGGTCCACCGCCAGTGTCAGAATACTCCCAATGGCTTCACTCGCCTCATCACCGATCAGAAACACCGGGCTTTTGGCGTTAACCAGTTCTTCATAAAACTGTTCTACCGCGACGTCATCCACCAGGGAGGGCTTATTCAGTAAATTTACCAAATCATAGCTGGGCGGTGCCGTCGCCAAATCACGCATGATATCCAACGGCACACTCAGGTGCACGGGGCCGCCTGGCGACTGAGTGGCGGTCATAATCGCGGACACCAGCTTGGCCTCGAATTGTCCTGCATGGGATACCAATGTGTTATAGCGCGTACAGTATTCAAACAGTCCGACTGTATTTGTGCCGGTACAGGATGACTCCTGAAAAGCGCCTCGACCAAAAGTGGACAACGCCGTTTGCGCGGTGATGACCAACATCGGAATATTGTTCTCATAGGCAGAAGCGACACCGGTGATAAGGTTGGTTGCCCCTGGGCCTGTGGTGGCACAGCAAACACCCAGCTTACCCGTGTTGCGCGCATATCCATCCGCCATAAATGCTGCACCACTCTCATGGCGCGCTATCACCGCCCGAGGGCCTCCCCTGCGCTCGCTACGCGCCAGGGCGCTGTAGAAAGGCTCAATGGCACCACCCGGCACTCCAAATACATACTCCACACCCAATTGCTCGAGATAGGCTATGAGCAGGTCACCAAATTCCATTTTTTCACCCATTGAGAGATTTGCACTTTGCTTGCCAACCCTGAGAGCATCCATAAAAATTTCTCTTATTTATCAAAAGGATATGGATATTTCTTAAATCTTTTGTGGCAGTTTTGCCATTATTGCCTTATTTTTGCTTAAAATTCAACCATGAAAGGCCCAAATTTCCGAATGGCACACGGAATCAATTTAGCGAAACAGGCACTATTTTTCAGCCTCGATTCCACACCCGCTATCCCTTACAATTAAGCCCTTTTCACACCCCCTGACTTGTAACTTGATGACACAATCTTCCCCTACAGACATTAGTCGTAAAGAGCCCCCTAAAAGTGAAAACCTCCTTCTCAACCTGCTCTTCAATATTATTCTGCCTACGGTAATTCTCACCAAACTCAGCGGTGACGAATATCTGGGCACCCAATGGGGGGTAGTGGTTGCGCTGGCTTTTCCCCTGACCTACGGCCTGAAAGACTTTGTCCAGTCCCACAAAATCAACTTTTTTTCGGCACTGGGGACGATCAGCGTGCTGCTGACTGGAGGGATCAGCCTGTTGGAACTGGACCCGGCTTACATTGCGATAAAAGAAGCCATGGTGCCGGCCATTTTTGGAGTGGCAACCCTTGTCTCTCTCAAAACCCCCTACCCACTGGTCAAAACCTTTCTCTACAACGACAAAATTTTACAAACCGATAAAATTGCCCTGGCATTGCAGGAAAATGGCAACGGTAGAAATTTCGAAAAATTGTTGGCTAACGCCTCCTGCCTGGTAGCAGGTTCTTTTTTCCTGTCTTCACTGCTTAATTACCTGTTGGCAACCCTGCTGATCACCAGTCGACCGGGAACGGTTGAGTTTAATGAACAGTTAGGCAAAATGACTGCCTTGAGTTTTCCCGTCATTGCCTTGCCGGCAATGATTGTGCTGATGGGAGCTCTGTTTTATCTCTTTCGGGGTATCACTCGATTGACCGGACTAACGCTCGAAGACGTTATTCACCATCACGAGAAAAAGGGAAAATAGTTCATGTGGTACGCCATTATCAGTGAAGACACCGAAAACAGTCTGGCAAAGCGGCTCACAGCTCGCCCCGCCCACCTGGCAAGACTGGAGGCCCTGAAAACTCAGGACCGCCTACTGGTGGCCGGACCGCATCCTGCCATCGACAGTGAAAATCCCGGGGATGCCGGCTTTACCGGCAGCCTGGTCATAGCCCAGTTTGACTCACTTCAAGATGCTCAAGTGTGGGCAGACGAAGACCCCTATATTACTGCTGGTGTCTACGCCAATGTGACCGTCAAACCCTTTAAAAAAGTACTTCCCTAAAACGGGACGTTGTTACCTAAAGTTGTTACCGAAAGTTATTACCGAAAACAGGATCTACCATGAGGATAATTACTGCGGCAATTCTCATCTTGCTCGCCTTCAACCTTCAGGCTGAAACGGTTTACGTTTCAGATGAATATCGTGTACCGCTTCGCTCCTCACCCTGCCCCCGCTGCAGCATTCTGCACAAGGGCATCAAAAGTGGCACAGCAATGACCCTGGTGGAAACCAACGCAGAGGGATGGAGTCATGTCACCACCTCAAGCGGCCTCGACGGCTGGATGCCCTCCCACTACCTGCAAAATGAACCAACTGCACGCAAGCTAATCGAAAGCATGAAGGAAAGAACAGCTGCTGCCGAACAACAGGCCACGCAGCTCAAGGAACAGCTGGCTTTATTGCAGGAAGAGAACGATCAGCTGACCAGTCACCTGGAAAGTCTGCAGAGCAATAACGAGGGCATCAGCAGTGAACTGCAGTCCATCAAGAAAATCTCTGCCAACGCGGTCGCGATCAGCCAGCAAAACAAGGAACTTCTGGAGCGAAACGGCATGCTACAGAGTGAAATCGACGTTCTCAAAGCCTCCAATGAGCGGCTGTCGAATAACGAGCGAAACACCTGGTTTCTCTACGGAGCACTGGCCGTTGTCATGGGTTCTCTGTTAACACTGCTCCTCCCGCGCCTGAAAAAACGTAAACGCTTTTCTGAATGGGCTTAATGATGAAAAAAATTATCCTTACCGTTTTACTGGCTTTCTCTGCACTGTCACTACATGCCGAAGAATCAAAGCCGGTACAGATACTGCTGACCACCAGCATGGGCGATATCAAGATGGAACTCTACCCAGATAAAGCTCCCAAATCAGTGGCCAACTTCAGCAATTACGTCAAAGCCAAGCACTATGATGGCCTGGTTTTTCACCGGGTTATTAAAGGCTTCATGATCCAGGCAGGCGGCTTCAATGAATACATGAGCCCCAGAGAGCCGTCGGGCAGACCCGTCAGAAACGAAGCCTACAACGGACTTAAAAATGTTCGCGGCAGTGTGGCAATGGCACGCACGAATGATCCCGACAGCGCCATGGCCCAATTCTTTATCAACTCTGTGGATAATCACTTTCTTGACCGCAGCGGCCAGAACGCAGGTTACACGGTTTTCGGAAAGGTGACCGAAGGAATGGACGTCGTCGATAAAATTTCGGCTGTCCCCACCGGCCAGGTTGGCCCCTATGGCGATGTGCCCAGAAAACCGATTCATATCGTCAGTGCACGTATTATTGGCGACGAGTAAGCGTGTCCACAGCTCTCAGCGTCAATCTCAACAAAATTGCCCTGATTCGCAACTCCAGGGAAGGCAACTATCCGGACGTCATCGCGCACGCCCGGACATGTATTGAGCATGGCGCAAACGGGATCACCGTACATCCCAGACCCGACCAGCGGCACATTCGCACTGGTGATGTCAGGGAGCTGTCGTCCTTACTGTTGCCCCTTGGCGACCTCGAATTCAACGTTGAGGGCAACCCCCTTGCGCCACCCAGAGGCTCCTACCCAGGGTTTATTTCCCTGGCGGAAGAAGTTCGTCCGGACCAGTGCACACTGGTCCCCGACAGTGACAACCAGCTGACCTCGGATCACGGGTTTGATCTGACTCGCTCGGCAAACCAGGTCGCCCCAATCATAGAGCACCTAAAATCCCTAGGCATACGCGTCAGCCTCTTCATGGACCCTATTGAGGAACAGATTCGTCTCGCTAAAGAGGTGGGTGCTGACAGAATTGAACTCTACACAGGCCCCTACGCAGCCGCCTGGGGAACCCATCAGCAGGAAGAGGTTTTTCAGCAACATTATCGAGCAGCTGAACTAGCTATGGAGCTAGGTCTGGGGCTCAATGCCGGTCACGATCTGAACCTGAAAAATCTCGCCAAGTACGCCACCATTCCCGGCCTGCTGGAGGTTTCCATTGGCCACGCCCTCACGGTGGATGCCATCGCCATGGGACTTGGCAATGCCGTAGAAGCCTATAAAAAGATTCTTACTTCAGCTTAAGGGCCGCCTTCACGGGCCTGCTGGCAGCCAAGGCAGTGTACTGACTCAGGCTTGATCTCCAGGCGACGAGGATCGATGCACTCGCCACAGTCTTCACCGTATCCGTAATCGTCCGTTTCAAACAATTTCAGCGCGCGTTCCACGGCAAGCAAGCGCAGCCGATATGAAGCTCGACTGGCCTGACTCATCTGCTGTTGTTGCAGGGCACCCATACGCGACAATCGCCCAACCCGGGATTGATCAAGCGTCACCACATCACTGGCCGCCGAAGATATTGCCAGCAAATGAAAAAGCTCCTTCTTCAGCTCCGCCAGCTGCAACTGAAATTGCTGTAATTGCTGGTCCGTTAAGGGTTCCATCGCTCTATAATAGCCCTTTGACTTCATACTGATAACGCCATGACAAAGCAGGCTGATCACAACCCCCAGAACAACTACCAGCAACGCAAACGCTTCTTCGGGAGACTGCTGACCATCTACGGTCGAAAACCGGTTCTGGAGGCACTGCAAGACAGAAATATACCCTGCTACAGGGTACACCTCGCGGACACCAACAAACCCGGTGGAATTATCGAGGAAATCAAAGCACTGGCTAAAAAACGGGAGATTGAAATTTGCTATCACGACCGACTGGCGCTTTCCCGAATCTCCCGAAACGGCAAGCAGGATCAGGGCGTTGCCGCTGACCTTGACTGCCCGCACCATCTGCAGCTGGAAGATTTTGTTGCCAGCCCGCCCAGTGGCAATTTCAGCCTGATAGCCCTGGATGGTGTCACCAACCCACAGAATCTAGGCATGATCATTCGCTCGGTTACCGCCAGTCCCTGCCACGGAATTCTACTACCCAGGCAAGGCACGGCATCCCTTTCTCCCCTGGTAATCAAAGCCAGCGCCGGCACCCTGTTCAAAAGTCGTTTAATTCACTGTGACAACCTTGCGGATGCACTGACAGCACTTAAAGAGTTGGGGATTACCGCCTGTACACTTTCCTCACACAGCGAACAGCGTCTTGCGGATTTCCAGCCGACTGCTCCTGTGGTCTATGTGCTCGGTAATGAGACGGAAGGTGTGAGCCCACAAGTCCATGCCTGCTGTGATGCCCATGTGCGCATTCCCATGCACAATAAGGTGGAGTCCCTCAATGTCGCCGTGACAGCTGCCCTGCTGGCCTTTCGTGGAGAATATTGACCCTGTTAAGTTGTTATTCGGATACTGAAGACAAGCTGGTTCGTTTAGGCCCCTGCTGTTTCCAGAGGTCGCTGAATAGCATAGCGACAATCGCCGCCACAACCGTCAACAACCCGAGCAGACCAATGGCCGGCAGTACACCAAACGCCGCGATGACCTGGCCACTCAACCAGGCACCGATAGGCGCCGAACCGAACAATGCCAACTGGTAAACAGACACAACCCTGGCCCGGTAGGCCTGCGGGGATTCTTCATGGGTCATGGAGCGACCCAGCATCATCGCCAAACCGGAAGCACCGCCCCACAGCACAATAGTCAGAAACAGCAGCCACTGGGGCGGGTGCAGGGAAATCACCACCAGAAAGAAACCTCGCACCATCAAGCTGACCAACAATATTCTGCCGGGTTTGGCGAAGCGGCCCACCAGGCGAATGATCACCAGATTGGACAAAATCACCCCGAACATAAAGCTGAACTGAATCCAGGCGAAGAAGGCGGCCCCCTGATGATAAACCTCACGGGTCAGCAGCGGCATGGCAACCAGATACATGCCGAACCCGAGAAAACCGGTAGCGGCGACAATCATCATCAACTGCAGCAGCCGGGGGTCTTGCCTTACCAGCTGCAACCCGGATTTCATCTCCTGCCAGGTTGACCCACTGTGCCGACATTTCGCTTCACTCAACGTCCCAAGGCTGCGGTGCAGGAACCATCCAGACACACTCAACAATAGTAGTTGAACAAGTAACAGCAGTGGCAAGCTGACCTGTTCCAGGTAACCCGCCAGCACAATCCCAATGCTCTGGGCCGTGAATTGCACAAATGATGCCCGGGCAACCGCCTGTTGCAATTGGGTATCCACGACCCTCGATAGTAGGCTTTCCCGGGCTGGCTGAACAAAGGCGGTAATCGTGCCGAACACAAAACCGAACACCAGCATCAGGCCGTAGGTCAAGTGCCCTGTCACCAGGGCAGCTAGCAACATCAGGCAAGGCAGGTTATACAACAGGTACAAGCGCAGCAAGTGACGTCCGGGGTGGCGATTATCCGACAACACACCACCCCAGAGAACGAAAAGCAATTGGGGTAACATCAAGGCCATTTGCCCCAATCCGACGCGCTCTGGGGTTTCACCCAGCACACCTACCAGTAACCAGGGAAACAACACAATCTGCAACCCCTGAGCCATGGAGCTGCTGCCAACCCCCTGTAAATAGGCGCGAAAACTTCCTGTAGGGCTGTTAGTGGGGGCTTGAGGTGACATGGGGGTTAGATCAGCTGATGATTCCGGAAAAGTTCCAGCAACGCAGCCTCATCCACTACCGGAATATCAAGCTCCCGGGCTTTGGCCAACTTCGAGCCAGCACCGGGACCGGCCACCACACAGGCTGATCGGGCGGACACACTGCCCGACACTTTAGCGCCAAGCTGCTGTAATTTTTCCTTGGCCTCGGCGCGCCCCATCGTCTCCAGGGTGCCTGTTAGCACCCAGGTCTGCCCGGCAAGAGGCTGCTCAGAGGTATCGGCAGGACTCGGGTCTGGCCAGTGTACGCCAACATCTTTTAATGACCCGATGACGTCCAGGTTTTCGGCCTGCTGAAAAAATTCCCAGACAAAGTGGGCCACCACCGGCCCCACATCCGGCACCTCCTGAAGGGTTTCAGGGCTGGCGGACTGGAGCTCATCGAGATTTCCAAAATGCTGTGCCAGACTGCGTGCTGTCGCCTCGCCCACCTCACGAATGCCCAATGCATAAATAAAGCGCGGCAGAGTAATCTGTTTGGAAGCTTCCAGCGCATCAATCAGGTTTGCCGCTGACTTGTCAGCCATGCGATCCAGTGCTGCAAGCTGTTCCCGGGAAAGCCGGTAGATATCTGCCACAGAATGCACCAAGCCCTGATCGACCAACTGCTCCACCAGTTTGTCACCCAAACCGTCGATATCCATAGCCTTGCGCGAAGCAAAATGTTTAATCGCCTGCTTTCGCTGGGCGGCACATATCAGACCACCGGAACATCGGGCAACCGCTTCATTCGCCACACGCTCCACAGGAGACCCGCACACCGGGCAGTGATCGGGAAAAGTAATCTCCCGGGCATCGGCAGGACGCCGTTCCTCCACCACCTTAACCACCTGGGGAATGACATCCCCGGCCCGCCTTATGATCACCGAGTCACCAATTTTCAGCCCCAAGCGTGCAACTTCATCCTGGTTGTGCAGAGTAGCGTTACTGACGGTGACACCACCGACAAACACGGGTTCAAGGCGTGCTACCGGGGTGACCGCACCTGTTCGTCCCACCTGAAATTCCACATCCAGCAGGCGGGTCATTTCTTCCTGAGCTGGAAACTTACGGGCGATAGCCCAACGGGGTGCCCGGGCCACAAAGCCCAGTCGCCGTTGTAGTGAGAAGTCGTTAACCTTGTAGACAATGCCATCAATATCACAGGGCAGTTGCGGTCGTATCTCCACCATCTTTTCGTAGTAGGCCAGACAACCCTGCAAATCGTGGTGCAACTCGATATTCGGATTGACCAGAAACCCCCACTCGCGAAGACAGCCCAGTGTTTCCATATGCGTAGGTGGCAGATCCAGACCTTCTGTCAGACCCAGACTGTAGACCGCCATTTCCAGCTGACGGGATGCCGTGATACTGGAATCCAGCTGACGCAGACTACCTGCCGCAGCATTACGAGGGTTGACGAACAATTTCTGACCCGCAGCCCTGGCCTCATTATTGAGCTTTTCGAAACCAGCTTTTGGCATATAAATCTCGCCGCGCACTTCAAGACTACTCGGCGGATTCTGCATCTGTAGACGTAGGGGGATGGATTTGATGGTGCGCACATTCTCGGTGATGTTTTCCCCGGTAGTGCCATCACCTCGGGTGGCGCCGCGCACGAGAACGCCATCCCGGTATAGCAAGCTCACCGCCACACCGTCGAGCTTGGGTTCACAGACATAGCTGACCGGTTCGTCCCGTTTCAAACGCTCCATGACACGGCGGTTAAAGTCCTCCAGTTCCTTGTCACTAAAGGCGTTATCCAGGGACAGCATGGGCACTTCATGGGTAACGCTCTCAAAGGCAGAAAGCGGTGGCGCACCCACACGCTGGGTGGGTGAATCCGGAGTTTTCAGAGAAGGATACTGCAATTCCAGTTGTTGCAATCTACGCAGAAGACGGTCGTATTCTGCGTCGGGAATAGAGGGGTCATCGAGGGCGTAATAGCGGTAATTGTGGTCGTGCAGCTGCTGACGAAGGGCCGCAGCCTCTTCCTGCAGCGCCGGGTCGGGCTTGGTCATTACTCAATCCCGGAGAGCTGACTGCGGCAATAATCGGTAATACGCTGCCTGTAATGGTCTTCTGTCTGCTTGGTCAGTACGCTGCGACTTTCGTCCTTGAGCACACCACCCAGCTCGGCAGACATCTTTTTGGCTGCATCGAGCAATAGCGTAAACGCCTTCATCGGATCGTCCACATCTTCCATGGCAAAAAACAGACTCACCCCAGGAGTGGAAAAGTTTTCCATGTTATCGAGATCAAATGTACCGGGGTTGACCGAGTTGGCAACGCTGAAAATCACTGGGCCCGAACCGTCATCACCGGCATGGCGGTGAAAAATTTTCATTGAGCCATAACGCAAACCGGCACCGAGCAGTGAATCCAGCAGATCCTCACCGGGGAAGGGTTCCTCCGGGGGCGCCATCATGTGTAGTACGACTACACTCACCACTGGCGGCCTGGACTCTTTCGGAGCAGAACTCACGGGTTTTTTCTGCTCTTTGGCCGGCGCTGCCGGCTTACTCTTTTCTATAGCTGGCGCTTCTCTCACCTCAGCCACGGGTTCGTCTTCTACGACCTTTGCCTGCCGCTCTTCAGCATTTGGCTGTGCCTGCTTGGGTTCGACTGTTTCGTCACCCAGATTGAGGGAACTCTGTTTTGGCTCACGCTTGGGCACGGTCAGCTTTGGCTTGTTGGCCTCAGCTCGTTCCCGTACTTCGCGGCTCAACTGTTCAACATCGGAATCGTCCCGATAACCCACCACCCGGGCACCACCACTGGGCAATTCACTACCGTAATCTTCGGGAAGATCATCGTCATCAAAAATTGGCTGCTTGCGCCGCGGCATATGAATTTTTTCATAACGGGCATTGCGTATGCGACGGATTACATCGAGAAGAATTGCCAGGGCTACCAAAGCACCCAAAGCAATCATCATTTCGCGAGCTCCAAATTCCATCGTCATTAAATCCTGTCAGGCTTAAGCAATATTGTAATGAGAAATAGCCGCTTTCGACACCGGCTGTGTATTGTCCTGAATCAGGCTTCGGCCAATTCCACGGCCTGATTCACGTCCACACTGACCAGGCGTGATACCCCCGGCTCGTGCATGGTCACACCCATCAACTGGTTAGCCATTTCCATGGCAATCTTGTTGTGAGAAATATAAATGAACTGCACTTTTTCTGACATCTCCGCCACCATGCGGGCGTAGCGTCCCACGTTGGCATCATCCAGCGGTGCATCCACCTCATCCAGCATACAGAATGGTGCGGGGTTGAGGTGAAAGATAGAGAACACCAGACCGATTGCCGTCATCGCTTTTTCTCCACCGGACAACAGGTGGATGGTGGTGTTCTTTTTACCCGGAGGGCGAGCCATGATCGCCACACCAGTATCCAGCAGATCATCACCGGTCATTTCCAGGTAGGCATGGCCACCACCAAATAATTTCGGAAACAGCTCCTGCAGGGAAACATTGATGCGGTCAAAGGTTTCCTTGAAGCGCGTGCGAGTCTCACGGTCAATTTTGCGAATGGCGTTTTCCAGTGTCTCTAGCGCTTCTTCCAGCTCGGCATTCTGGGCATCGAGATAGGTTTTGCGCTCTGATTCGATCTTGAACTCGTCGATTGCTGCCAGGTTGATGGGACCCAGACGCTGGATGCGATTTGCCATTTTTTCCAGCTCAGTTTCCCACTGACTCAGGTCTGCGTCTTCTGCCAACGACGCCAGCAGGGTTTCCAGGTCAAATTTCTGTTCACCAATCTGTTCGACAATGGTTTTGCTGCGGGTGACAAGATCCTGTGCAGTCAGCCGCTGCTGTTCAAGTTCGCTGCGCTGTTCCTGGATTTGCTGTTCCAGGTTTGCCCGGCGCTTTTCGCTTTCGCGCATCTGGTGCTCAACTGCCTCCAGAGACTGACGGGCATCTGCCAGTTCTTTCTCCACCAGCAAACGGCGTTCCAATTGCTCTGCCAGTTGCTCCTTCAACTCCTGGGTGGGATCTTCATCCTGCCTGAATGTGGTACGAAGCTGCTCACGGCGTTCCTGAAGGCGTTCTACCTGGGTTTCCAGTCGACCAATGCCCTCGCGGATTGACTGCAACTGTGTGCTAAGGGATTTTTCGCGCATCGCCAGCTCATGTTTGCGATCCCGATCGTGGCGTGCATGCTGGCGCGACTCATCCAGAGAGGTCCGCAAACCATCCCGTTGCTGTAACAGCTCCTCCCGCTGTTGTGCATCCTTTTCCATGGTCTCAATGGCTTCAGACAGCAAGCGTCGAGCTTCGGCAAGGTTCTCCTGCTCTAGGGTCTGCTGCTGTTTCGCTTCCACCAGTTCGTTGTCTGCGCGTTCACGTCGAGCGGCAAACTGTTCCACCTGCATCTGACTGGCACTGAGTGAAGACCGCAACTCGGCATAGTGGCGTTGTTGTTCGGAGACCTGGCGGCTAATGGATTCCCGCTGCACTTCCAGATCATGCAATGATTTTTCTGCCGCTTCTTTCTGTTGAGAAGCAGACTCAATGGCTGCTTCGGCTTCTGCCTGACGCTGCTCCAGTGACTCCAGTTCCTGCTGACGCTTCAGAACACCAGCTTGGGCATCCTGATCCCTAGCGACCCGAAGCCAGTTAGCACCCAACCAGAGGCCATCACGTGTTACCACTGATTCACCCGCTTCCAGTTTTGCCCTCAACTGAAGCGCATCAGAAAGCTGCTCGACCGCATAGACACCACCTAGCAACTGCGCGGCATGGGGACTGTTCACCCTGGCAGCCAGTCGGTCTGCCGCAACAGAGCCCTGTGCAGTGACAGAGGCATTATCCACCAACACCAGCTCTCCCTTGCTGAAACTGGCTAGCTGTGCCGACAGGTCTGAGAGATCATCGACACACAGTGCTTGCAGGTAGTTACCCAGCACCACCTCGACCGCAGTTTCCCAACCGCTTTCGACCTGCAGGGTTTCCGCCAATCGCGGCTGTGCCTGCAGTTGATTGTTTTGGATCCACTGCTGTTGCTCATCATCGCCGCCCAGCGCCGCCTGTTGGAGAGCTTCCAGTGAGGCCCGGCGCCCCATCAGGGTCTGCAATTGGCCACGCTGCCTATCCAGTTCACTACCGGCCTGATCGCCCTGGAGCCGGGCCTGTTCTATCTTGCCGTTAATTTGTTCAAGATTGGCTTGCTGGTCACCGAGGGTCAGCTCCACTTCGGCCAGTTGTTCCTGGACCAGAGCAATCTCTTCCTGCACCTGGCTGTCGCCCAGGTCCTGATATTCCTGCTGAATACTCTCAATTCGTTCCCCGAGACGCCTCAACACCTGTTCCAGGTGCTGAATACGGGACTGTTGAACCTCTGCCTGCTGCCTCGGGTCTGCTGCGCGCTGGTTGAAATCATCCCAAGCAGATTGCCACTGTTGCATGGCACTTTCCGAGGCAATGAGTTCTGCCTGGGAAAGCTCTTCCGCCGCGGTGACCTGCTGCAGTTCGGGAACAATTTCCTGCAGTTCCTGCTGCCAACTCTCGGCTTTCTGGCGATCGCTACGCAGATGTTCTTCAGATTCGGCATAATTGCGCTCGGTCTGGGCCAGATCCTGTTCCAGCTCACGAGCACGATCCTGCACGTGCTGAATCGCCTGTTCGATGCGAGCCACTTCGGCACCAATGGCATAGAAGCGACCCTGCACTTCATTAAAGGTGTCACCCAGCTCTGTATATTCCGTGCGGGCACGCTCAAGGGTGGTGTCGCAGCTGCTGCGCTCGGTGACCAATGCCTCTATCTTTAACTCGAACTCAGTGATCACTTTCCTGCGTTCGGCCATCTGCCCTTCCAGCAAACGCCAACGCAATGCCTGTAATTCAGCTTTTAAGCGACGTTCTTCCTTTTTCAATTCAGCGTATTTTTCAGCCGCCTGTGCCTGCCGTTCCAGGCGGCCTAACTGGCGGCCCAACTCGTCGCGGATATCCGTCAAACGCTCAAGGTTTTCCTGAGTACGCCGCATACGGTTTTCAGTATCCTTGCGGCGCTCCTTGTATTTTGAGATTCCGGCAGCTTCCTCGATATAAACACGCAGTTCATCGGGCTTGGCTTCAATCAGGTTGGAAATCATGCCCTGTTCAATGATGGCGTAACTGCGCGGACCGAGACCGGTGCCAAGAAAAATATCCGTGATATCGCGACGGCGGCATTTGTTGCCGTTCAGAAAATAATTGGACTGTCCGTCCCGGGTAACCTTGCGTTTGATGGAGATTTCACTCCAGCTGGCGTACTCACCGCCAAGTGTGCTGTCGGAATTGTCAAACACCAGTTCAATGGACGCCTGGCCAACCGGCTTGCGCCCGCCGGAGCCATTGAAGATCACGTCTGTCATGGACTCACCGCGCAGGTGCTTCGCCGAGCTTTCACCCATCACCCAGCGCACCGCATCAATGATATTGGACTTACCGCAGCCGTTAGGACCTACAACCGCACAAAGGTTGCTGGGAAAAGACACCGTGGTGGGGTCAACAAATGACTTGAATCCTGCCAATTTGATACATTTAAGGCGCATGTATGTCTCTTTGAAGTCGGCTTTCCGGCCAGAACAAACCCTGCGAAATGCCACCTGTATTGACAGCGATTAGACGCAGCTAAAGGTGTTGATTTTACACGGCTGTACCGGGGCCACAAGCGGCCATCGGTTATAATTTTCGGTCGATAATGACAGCTTCTGAAACACTCCCTTCAGAGAGGTTCAGTGCCCCGCTGACACCTTCCAGGTCACCCGGCGCGGGAATGGCCGAGCCACTTTGAGACACCCTGGCCACTACCTGAACTTGCTCCACGGAAGACAACGGTTTGCCTCCGGGCATGGCCATGGTGTCATCCAACACAACTGAGGCCGGCAAGTCTGCCACCTGCAGTCGTGTTACCGCCAAAGGCATCGGCGGACCCTGCCATTCTCTGGCGAACACATAAACCAGCAGCTCCGGGTCTGCCGCCAGCTCGGGCGACAACGTTACTTGCACCTTAATACCGGGCAGCTCTTCGCCCAACTGCTGCTTGGCACGAGCAATGCCTACCTGCAACGCCTGTGCCTGGGGAGTGGCGGGTGAAATGGCCCGCAGCGCCGATTGCCAACTGGCAATAGCCAATGTGTAATCTGCATTTTCAAAGGCACGAATTCCCTGTAAACCCAAGGCCGTCAGATTATTCGGATCCAGCGATATCGCCCGATCAAGGGCACTTTCCGCGCTTGGCACAAACTTGTTGCCTGAAGCGAAATACATGGCCTGAGCATATTCTGCCAACAGATCCGGATCATCCGGGCTCACCGCCACGGCCTGCTGGTAGGTCGCACTGGCCTGCAGCATACCCCCGCTCTCCAACTGCAGGCGAGCCAGGGAAACCAGATAGTAGATATTATCCGGCTGGCTCATCAGACGCCTGCCGATACGTTGCGTCAGCTGCTCGCGCAGCTGTGCATCTTCAGCCTGATCCAGGTTGCCACGCAGCCTATCCTGCATCATGGTCGTGATGGCCACATCATCACTGGCACCGAGCATCTCGTATAGAGTGAACGTGAACACGGGTACGATCAGCAGCCCGGCAAGTAGCAACCAGGCACCACGACCACGGGCCTGACGGTGGGTGTCCGCCAGGTTTTCATCCGCCAGCAGCAACCGCTGTTGTTCCGCCACCAGTTCAGCGTGCTGAGCGGCATCAATTTCTTCATCCGCCAGCTGACGGTCCAGATCAGCCAGCTGCTCCTGATAGAGCACCACATTGGCATGCACAGGCTCGGTATGTTGCTGTCGGCAAGAACGGGAAAACAGGGGATAAACCACGAACGCTGCAGCGACCAGCGACAACAGCGCAAAAATCAACCACATCAATGTGCATCCCCTTTGGTATCGGCTGAATTGCCAGCGCCTTTTTTAGACTCACTCAGCAGGGCCTGCAGGCGGGCCTGTTCATCACCGTCCAGGGATGAATGCGCATCCGCCGCAGGTTGTTGCCGGCGTCGCACCATAAAAATCACGAATAATCCGATTAAGAGCAATGCGGCTGGCATCAACCAAAGCAGCAGGGTTGTCGATTTCACTGGAGGTTTGTAGAGCACAAACTCCCCGTAGCGTGACACCAGAAAATCAACAATTTCCTGATCCGACTTACCCTCTTCCAACATGCGATAGATTTCATCGCGCAGATCCGCAGCAATGGGCGAATTGGAGTCAGCGAGGTTCTGGTTCTGGCATTTAGGACAGCGCAACTCATTGACCAATGTCAGAAAGCGTTCCCGCTCTGAGTCACTGCTAAAGCTTTTTACATCCACAGCGGCCATTGCTTGAAAGGGTGTGAGCAACACCAGCCATAGCAGAGCGATACCAAGACACATCGAGGCCCTATTCATTCCGCTGTTAGTCACAAAAAAAACACGCATAGACATTGCCGTATTAGAGGTCTTCAATCACTTCCTTCGCTGCTCGAAAGGCCTCCTGAAGAGCCGGAGCACCAATGTACGGGGCAGTATGAAGCAGCACCTCACGAATTTCTTCCGGGGTACAACCATTGCGCAGTGCACCGCGCACATGACCTTTCAGTTCAGTGGGCGACTTCAGAGCCGCCAATGTCGCGATGGTGATAATACTGCGGGTCTTCAGGGGCAGAGTATCCCTGGCCCAGACGGAACCCCAGCAGTTTTCGTTGATGTAGTCCTGCACCGGGCGAGTAAACTCAGTAATACTGTCCATAGCGCGATCGACAAACACATCACCCATCACCTGACGGCGAACCTTCATACCCCGTTGATAGTCTTCTTCAGCCATGCTGCTTCCTCATTGAATCTGTTGCCACACCGGCAGGATTTTCTTTTGCCAGACGCTCTCATCGATAACGCCCACATGTTTGTAACGAATGGTGCCATTGGCGTCGACCACATAGGTTTCCGGGGCACCAAAAACACCCAGGTCCAACCCCAACCGGCCGGTGGCATCAATCACACTGAGTTCGTAGGGATCGCCCTTTTCCGCCAGCCATTTTTCGGCCTCGGCTAAGTCATCCTTGTAATTCAGGCCAACAATTCGCACACCCTGTTGCGCCAGCTTGTTTAAATAGGGGTGCTCAACACGACAGGCAATGCACCAGGTTCCCCAGACATTGAACAGGGCCGGTTTACCCTGAAAGATTTTCTCATCCATCATCTGTTGTTGATCACCCAACACGGGCAATGAGAACGCGGGCACTGGACGATCGATCAGTGCCGAGGGCATTTCATTGGGATCGCGGCTCAGGCCATTCAGCAGAAAGATTGCCAATACCACAAAAACCATCAGGGGAATAAATAACTTCAGTCTCGACACAGTGTCAGCCTCCTCAGGCACCGGATGCCAGGGCATCGCTGGCGGTCTGGCTTGCCCGCTGGTGACGGTAGCGCTTATCCAGCACGGCGATAAAGCTTCCCAGGGCGATCAGCAGCCCACCCAGCCAGATCCAGCGCACAAAGGGCTTGATGTGTATACGCACGGCCCAGGCATCACCTACCAGCGGTTCACCCAGCGCAACGTAGAGATCGCGCCAGAAACCACTGCCGATCGCTGCTTCCGTCATGGTTTGACCGCTGGCCATGTAACGTCGTTTTTCCGGATGCAGCAGGTCAATGGCATGACCATTCCGAGTCACCGCTACCACTGCCTGATCAGCAATATAGTTCGGCCCCTGAACCCGGCGCATTTCAACAAACTCAAAATGGTAACCCAACAGATCTGCCGAATCGCCGGGAACCATGCGCACATCACGCTGCTCGCTGTAGATGGTGGTCATGCCCGCACCCACCATACAGACGGCAATGCCCAGGTGAGCCAGCACCATGCCAAAATAACTGCCCTTGAGGCGCAGCAGCCCATGCCAGCGGGAACGGGAGTGACCGCTCTTTTGCCAGACATCTCTCAGCATGACGGCAAAAACCCATGTGGACACTGCCACAGTTACGGCCGCCATCAACGAATATTCGTCGCCATAGAAAAGTGGGAACAACGCCCCTGCCAGCAGTGACACAACAACCGGCACATTCAGGAAACGTGTCAAATCGCTCAGGCTGTTACGCTTCCAACGCAATACCGAGCCCACTGCCATCAGTACCGCCAAAACCAGCATCAGCGGTACAAAAAACAGGTTGAAATAGGGAGGGCCCACGGAGATCTTGCCCCAGTCCAGTACATCCGCAATCAGTGGGTAGAGGGTGCCCAGCAGAATAATAACCATGGCACTGACCAGCAGAATATTATTGATCAGCAGAAACATTTCCCGTGAAAACCCGTTAAAACTGGTTGAACTTCTTACCGAAGGGCCACGCAGGGCATAAAGAAACAGGGAACCGCCCACCACAATAGCCAGGAAGGCCAGAATGAACACACCCCGCTCCGGGTCAGCAGCAAATGCGTGGACGGAGGTCAACACCCCCGAACGCACCAGAAACGTTCCCAGCAGACTCAGCGAGAAAGCAAAAATGGCCAGCAGTAGCGTCCAGCTGCGGAATACCCCGCGTTTTTCAGTCACGGCCAGTGTATGCACCAATGCCGTACCCACCAGCCAAGGCATAAAGGAGGCATTTTCCACCGGGTCCCAGAACCACCAGCCTCCCCAGCCCAGTTCGTAGTAGGCCCACCAGCTTCCCAGAGCAATGCCCAGTGTCAGGAACATCCAGGCGATATTGGTCCAGGGGCGCGTCCAACGCGCCCAGGCGGCATCCATACGTCCTGCCAACAGCGCAGCAATGGCAAAGGCAAAGGCCACGGAAAAACCCACATACCCCATGTAGAGCATGGGCGGGTGAACAATCAGCCCGAAGTCCTGTAACAGGGGATTAAGATCTGCACCCTCAATGGGAGAAAACGGCAGTTCGCGTTCAAACGGATTGGAGGTAAACAGCAGAAACAGGTAAAAGCCGACGCTGATGATACCCATCACCGAAATGACCCGCGCCACCAGTGAACGAGGCAGCGACTGGCTGAAGAGCGCCACGGCAAAACTCCACAGCGCAAGAATCAACACCCACAATAACAACGAGCCTTCATGGGCACCCCACACCGCACTAACTTTATATTGTGTCGGCAGCAGGGTGTTGGAGTTATTGGCCACGTAACTCACGGAAAAGTCGTCGTTGAGAAACAGTGCCACAAGGCAGCCAAAACTGAACGCCACCATCACTGTCTGCCCGGCAACCAGCGGGCGCGCAGAGGCCATCCACAATCGGTTACCCACAGAGGCTCCAGCCAGCGGTATCACCGCCTGTAGTACTGCCAGCACCAGAGCCAGAATCAGGGCAAAGTGACCATATTCAGCAATCAAGGTTTATCCCCTTTGAGAAAAAGCCAGAGCCATCAACTGCCTTCACTGGAAGACTGTTGAGCGCGTTGGTGAGCGGCGTCCATTGCATCTGCCACTTCTGGAGGTGTGTAGTTCTCATCATGCTTTGCCAAAACTTCCGCGGCCATGAAAACACCATCTGCATTCAGTTCACCGGTTACCACAGCTGCCTCACCCTCGGCAAACAGGTCAGGCAATATCCCGGTATAGTGAACCTCAACATCTGCCTCGCCATCGGTAATCAGAAAGCTCACAAAGAGCGAGTCATCCGCACGCTTCATGCTGCCATCCACGACCATCCCCCCGGCTCGGATGCGAACATCCTTGGGTGCTTCACCAGAAGCAATTTTTGTCGGCGGATAGAAAAGGTTGATGTTTTCACGCAGGGCGAAGCTCATCAAACCCACGGCGATAGATGCTGCTACCACGATAAAAATCACCATTACCAGACGTTGTCGACGTATTGGGTGCATGGTTGTCTAACTCCGGTTCTCTGCCACGTAGTTGTCATCAACAGCGTCTTCAGACTGACGCAGAGCTTCCCGGTGTTGCTGCCGCTGTACATCGGCCAGTATTTGACGGCGACGGCGCAACGGGCTCGCAACGAGCCAGAGCATGAAGGCAATGGAGACCGCATAGGCAGACCAGACGTAGGGGCCGTGGCCGCTCATCTGCAGAAAGTCCTGAAGACTGTCAAAACGAAATATCATGGTTGCGTTCCCTCCATAGGGGAGACCATTTCCTGCACCCAGCGGGTACGACGTTCACGGTAAAGAATTTCAGCCCGGGTATTCAGTATCAGTACCAGCGCGTAGAAACAGTAAAACCCGAGGATCATGACTAACAGCGGCTGAAACATGTCCGGATGCATGGACGGAGCCTCCGTAAGTTTGATCGTCGCCGGCTGATGCAGCGTATACCACCAGTCTACGGACTTGTAGATGATGGGAATATTCACCATACCGACTAGCGACAACACGGCACTGGCCTTGTTGGCCGCATCCTGACCACTGTAGGAATACTGCAGCGCAATCACGCCCAGGTATAAGAAAAACAACACCAGCATGGATGTAATTCGAGCGTCCCAAACCCAGTAGGTTCCCCAAGTGGGTTTACCCCAGATCGCACCGGTAAAAAGGGCTATGAATGTCAGTACTGCTCCAATAGGCGCCGCAGACTTCATGACCATATCGGCAAGTTTCATCTTCCAGATCAGACCAACCGCACCTGAAAAAGCCATCACATAATAGCCAGCCAACGCCAGAAATGAGGCTGGCACGTGAATATAAATAATTCGAAAGCTGTTACCCTGCTTGGCATCTCTGGGAGCGAATCCCAGCCCCCAGGCAATACCGACAACCAGCAGCAACACAGTTGCTGCCATTAACCACGGTAACCACTTGCCACTGGCCTGATAAAACCAGCGTGGCGAACCCAGGCGATGAAACCACTGCCACATTCGTTAATTTCCTCTCTTCAGCCGTTTACTGACCATCACAGATTCAACCATGCATGCCGACACGCAAAGCACCCGCAGTAGCAAAGGGTGATATTAATAGGGAAAAAGCCAGTAACGCTCCGATTACAGCCAAAGGACCCTGCACCGAAAACCCATCTACCGCTCGCTGCACCGCACTTGAGCCAAAGATCAGCACGGGCATGTACAGTGGAACAACAATTAATGACAGCAGCAGCCCACCTTTGCGCAGTGCCACTGTCAGTGCAGCGCCAATAGCACCCACCAGGCTGAGTACCGCAGTACCCATAAACAGACTAGCTACCAGTGGTAGATAACCTTCTTTCGGCAAGGACAGCATCATACCCAAAACCGGCGACAAAAGGGTCAGAGGCAGGCCACTGATCAGCCAGTGCGCAAGTATTTTTGCCAATACCATCAAGTAGAGAGGTTGCGGTGAAATCACCAGCTGCTCCAGGGTGCCATCCCTGTAATCACTGAGGAACAGGCCATCGACGGACAGCAGGGAGGCCAGCAGTGCCATCACCCACAGGATGCCGGGGGCAATTTCTGCCAGACGACTGGCTTCAGGGGTCAATCCCAGCGGAATCAGGGTAACAACGATAAAAAAGAAAATGACCGGGTTGGCGATTTCGCCACGATTGCGGAAAGCCAGCAACAGATCCCGTCGCAGTATGGCGATAAAACCACCCCCCATAGCTAGCCCACCCTTCCAGAACCCGCCAGAGAGAGGCGGCGCATACCCGGGATGCCGACATCCTGGTGAGTAGACAGAATGACCATACCACCACGCCCGGCGTGACTCACCAGCAGGGACTGCAGCTCAGCAACCCCCTGCTTGTCGATAGCGGTAAACGGTTCATCCAGCACCCACAACAGTGCCTGCGTCACCAATAAACGGGCCAGTGCTGCCCGGCGCTGCTGCCCGGCAGACAGGGAATAACAGGGGACATCCTCGTACCCACGCAAACCGATCTGGGCCAGCACCTCTTCATCAGTCAACGGGTTCTGATCGGTATGCACACGGCGCCACCATTGCAGGTTTTCCAGTGGTGACAGGGATTGTTTCAGACCCGGCAGATGCCCCAGAAACAGCATGTACTGCAGGTATTCACTGCGCTGACGACGGATATCGATACCCTGCCAGCTCAATGTGCCGTCAGTGGGCGAAAGAGCCGTAGCAATGATACGTAATAGTGTGGTTTTTCCCGCCCCGTTGGGGCCCTCAACCTGAAGAATGTCGCCGCCATTGAGCTCCGTGTTGACAGTGGAAAACAGCAGTCTGTCATCACGCTCAAAGGCTATGTCATGGAGTTTAAAAACAGCGGGTTGCGACAACGGCTACGGGTCCGGACAGTGGCAAAAGCGCTATTATGCCAAAACTTATGGAGGGGAGGTAAAAAGTTGACACGGCCGGGATCGACAATAGAGCCCGGCCGAAAAGATTAATCCAGATCGAAATCGTAATCGCGTATCATTTTTTGCAGACGACGTTCTTCCAGTCGGTCTTCAAGACGACGTCTGGATTCAGATGTCATGACTTTTATCGATTCCGCTTGCGGTTCTTCAGTATTGTCGTCATCCTCGACGTCGAAATCATCATCTTCTACTGCGTCTTCGCTACTCATACCGAAATACCTCCATCTCGATATTGACCACTACAGCGAAACAGTGAATTTATCACTGCATTTTTGCGCAAAATAGGTGTAAATCAATAAACGGTCAAGAAAAATAACCCCTTATATTTCATGGTATTAGTAGTTTTTTGCAAAAAAATCCAGTTTTTTGTGGCCGGATAGGAGGTACAAATCGTCCGGGCGGTCAATATCGGACAGCATTTCCAGCTCTCGCCAGTCCCAACCGATCTCTGATAAACGTGACCTGGTGGCATTCATGACTTCAGATGAGCCCCAGGGAATACCCTGGAACAACGTGGGATCAAACCGGGTTAATCCCACCAGTACATAGCCACCGTCTTCTGCAGGTACAAAGGCAGCGGGCACCTCATCCAGCAGCTGTAACGTGGCATTCAGGGTTTGAACCGAGAGTGCCGGGCAGTCACTACCGATTAACACGACCTTGTCGTAGTGGTGCAAGCAGGTTTGAAATGCTGAAGCCATGCGCACACCCAAATCGTTCCCCTGCTGCAGATGCAGCGAGACAGGAAGACCTTCAACCAATTGCTGAAAATACGGGTGCGGCTCGCTGCACCAGAGCTGTTGACAGATTCCTGTTTCATGCACGAACTGCGACAGCACGTGTTCTACCAGCGCACAATGCAAATCAAGGCAGCCCTGTTCTCCCAGACTGGATTGCAACCGGGTTTTCACCTGTCCGAGGATCGGTGCCTTGGCAAACTGCACCAGGCAGCTAGCGGGGTCGGTCGATGTCATTCGTGTAATAACTGCCAGCCAGATACTGTGGGGACGCCCCGAAGAAATAGGCCAGTCGCAGGCGCCACATCTCCAGAACTGTTCTCAAGATTCCCCGGGTTTCCCAACGGCGGCTGGAAGTAGTAACAGGGTGACGCTGTCGTGAGGGACGACACTGGCCCTTAAGAAGCCGACAAATAGCCACATCTTCCATCAACGGAATTGCCGGGTAACCACCAATTGCGTCAAACAGGTCGCGGCGCACAAACAATCCCTGATCGCCGGTGGCAATACCCGAGAGAGCCGAGCGCCAGCACATGGCTCTCTCAATCACACGAAAAAGCCAGGCCCGACCACTCAGGCGCACCGGAAAAAAGCCCCATGCCGCCCCAAGCAAATCATCCGCTGAAAATGTCGGCGGTAGATGGCTATCCACATGCAGGAACAACAGGTAGTCACCACTGGCAGCGGACGCGCCCCTATTCATCTGCACGCCCCTGCCGCGGTCACTGTCTATCACCACATCCACCAGGGGCTTTGCCAGCCGTACGGTATCGTCCTCGCTGCCACCATCCACAAGCAGCACTTCAACTCCCTGATCGCGCAATAGCTGCAGTCGTGTCAGGGCATGAACAATTTCACCGGATTCGTTGAGCGCAGGTATCACAATACTCAGGGAAACCCGGGGCATCAGGCCAGCGCCCCGCCACAGCTGCTGCCCTGACCTGCCGTACAACCATAACAATGATCACCCACGACAATGGTTTGCCCCTCCAGATTGGATAGCAGCAGGTCCTGTAAATGGCGCTGCCGATCCGATGCTATCAGCTGGTCGCTTGCCACCATCGGCATTGCCAGCATCTGGTTAAAATCACAATCAAACAGATTGCCTTGCCAATCAACGCTGACCGTATCGCGACACATCAAGCCCTCCAGATTGGCGGCCTGAAAATTATCTTTCAGTAACTGCATGTAGGGCTCGTAATCACCTTTGGCCAGCAATGTCGCGCCAAACCGGCTGATGGGCATGTTGGTAATGGTGTACAGCTCGTTGAAGTCGATACCAAAATCGCGGTACAGGCGCTCCCGGTAGGTTTCCTGTAACTGTTGTTGAGGAGGCGGCAGAAAAGCACCACCCGGGTTGTAAACAAGATTCAATGGCAGGCCGGAATCCCTGCCGTAACCCAGTTGATTAAGCCGCTGAAGTCCATCAATGCTCTGCTTAAAAATACCCTTGCCGCGTTGCTGGTCGACATTCTGCTCGGTGTAACAGGGCAGTGACGCCACCACGGTCACACCCTGCTCTGCCAGAAATTCGGCCGTATCCTCATACCCCTCAGTGACCAGGATAGTCAGGTTGCAGCGGTCAATCACTGTGATACCCAGGGACACGGCTTCGCGTACGATGTCACGGAACTGTGGGTGCATCTCAGGTGCGCCCCCGGTGAGATCAAGTGTGTCCGGGCAAGTCTGGCGCAATACGTCCACAAGCAGAGCCACCGTTTCTGCGCTCATCATCTCTGTACGACCGGGTCCGGCATTGACGTGACAGTGACTGCAGCTCTGGTTACAGCGGTAACCCAGATTCACTTGCAGATTTTTAAGACCCTGGCGTTTTAGGGGGGGAAAGTCGGTTTTGAGCAATAACGGTTTGGTATCAAGCATCGGCTCATTCTGCCAAATTATGTGCGGTTGAGACCAGGCTGAGGTGAAAAAGTTTGCCATTGCTGCTGCATGACCGTCTGCTAGTATGCATCAACTAAAGACTCCTCAGCTGAGAATAGAAGACATTTTTTTATGGGCACTACACCTTATCAGTCTATTGTCGTACTAACCGGCGCAGGCATTTCTGCAGAATCCGGTATTCGCACTTTCCGCGCCAGCCATGGCCTATGGGAAGATCATCGCATTGAAGATGTGGCATCTCCTGAAGGTTTTGAGCGCGATCCCGATACCGTCCACCGCTTCTATAACCTGCGCAGACACCAGTTGCTCCACGAAAATATTGCCCCGAATGCCGCCCACAAGGCGCTGGCCGATTTTGAAAAACGATTTAACGGTACATTCACCCTGGTGACCCAGAACATTGACAACCTCCACGAGCAGGCTGGAAGCCACCAGCCGCTGCATATGCACGGTGAACTGCTAAAAATTCGCTGCAGCGCCAGCGGAAAAATCTATGACTGCTTGGAAGACACGGCTACCCACTCAGTCTGCCCATGCTGCGGTATCCCGGGTCAGTTAAGGCCCCACGTGGTCTGGTTTGGAGAAATGCCGCTTTATATGGATGAGATCTACCGGGTGCTGGATCAATGTGACCTGTTCATTGCCATCGGCACATCGGGCAATGTCTACCCGGCTGCAGGTTTTTTTGAAATCGCCAGGACTGCCGGCGCCCATACGGTAGAGCTGAACCTTGAACCCTCTGCCAATGGTTCTCGGTTTGAAGAGCAGTGCTATGGAATGGCTTCAGAGGTAGTGCCCCAATACCTGCATACTATCTGCCCATGACCACTAGAAATCCAGCTGTCAGCCTGAGGACAAGGAACCTGCCCCGGCAAAAAAATCGGGCCAGTGGTCATCGGTCGGGGCTTCCTCGAGCTGGTGATAGGATTCCTTAACCGCGTACATCAGACAATCGCTGAGTGCTATCCTCGGTGTGGTTGTCACCATAAACAACTTCAGCGTTACCCGTGGAAACAACTTGCCCTGGCGAGCCACGAAATACTGATCTATCACATTCTGCCCTCTGGCATCGACCAGTCTGAGAGCATCCAGCCCCTTCGGCCCCAACCAGGCCAGGGGAGAATCCACCCGGGCAATGCCAAAATTGCGGTGATCGATCTGCGTGGGTAGTGTGATATCCACGCCTTCACAGGGCGTATCTGCATAACAGAGGCTAGCGCCCTTCTGCAGCTCCAGTCGCACCGGGTGGCGATAAATATCTAGCGCCATTTTTTCTTCTTTGGGCAGTGAGGCCGCCTCTGCTAGATTGCTCGCGGTAAGAAATCGCCGCAGCCCCTCAATAGCGACGTAATCAGACAGTCGTTGATTCGCACCACCGCACTCCACAGTCAGGATCGGGCAGCCCAGGTCCATCACCTCCATGAGAGCGCCAAGACGAATGTCGGTAATGATCAAGCGGTGGGTAAACAGAGGAGCCAAATCATAAAAGCAGTCGTGCTCAGCCGCGCAGACAGCAAATGCAGGCCCGTCCCCGGACGTATTATGAATATCTATGACCGCTTCCGGTTGATGATCCCGGATCAACGCCAGCAGTGCTTGAGCCAGTTGTCCCTGCTCCCCTGCCACCGGGGAGGTAAACAACCGGTTCATATCCTCCAACGGGGGAAGAAAACGGTGGGTAAACAGCGGCTCCGCCAGTGCCGAAGAAACAGACACAATTGCCACAAACGTCGTCACTTGGGGCCGAAAACCTTCCAGTAACAGCTGGTGAATCGCCTTGAGCCCCGAGGGCTCATTACCGTGTAAAAGTGTCACCACAAAGCGGCAGCGATCTTGATCTGCGCCATCCAGGCGTAGCAGGGTGGGCACAGCCAGCTGCTGCAGAAAGTCTTCTACAGATGCTGGAATGGACGAAACCGGCGGGTTATTCAGTTCCTGAAAGGCTGGTCCCTGAGACATCGTCGTCTGCCTACCTCACTGTCATCTTCTATCAGTTTAACACCAGCCAGTTACAGGTCCGGCCACTGGGCTACTGGAACATTGGCGTTGGAGTGATGACAGTATGCTTTCAGCAGTTGCAGACAAGCCTCATGGTTCCCATGCCCGTTGCCCACCAAGCGGTTATATTGTTGCAACTGCCAACTGGCACCCGTCTGCCCGCTCTGCAGCCTGTCACTGATTAACGATAACCAGGTTTGGGCTTCTTCCTTGTTCACACCGACCTGAATCAGACCTTTCTCCGCGACGGGCAATAACTGCTCCAGCACAGCGGCTAATGACCGCTCCTCGAGACTGTTCTGATGGGCGTTGGGCCAGTAGATGGACGCCCCCATTCCGTGCTGAGCGGCACGGTAAAAGTTGGTACGGGCATAGGAAAAGGGTAGCGCAGACAGCAACGGCTCCACATCTTCCGACAACCCCTGGGCCAGCCCAATAAACAATGCTGCGTTAGCCGCCATATCCGCCGCACTGGGCCCCGCAGGCAGGACACGCATTTCTATACGCAAATGGGGGTCATTGCACGGATCATAGATCGGGCGATTCCAGGACCAGATGGTGCCATCATGCAGACGCAGCTCATCCAGTTTCGGCACGCCTCCCCGAGCCACCACGGCCAAAGGGTCCTCATCGCTGAGTATCGGGATCAGGGGTGGATAGAGCTGAACAGTCTCGCGGAACAGCTCGATTAGACTATGGCGCAACCAGCCCTGTCCGAAACTGACCCTTGGCGGAGGTACGGGATGTTCGGACTGGCTATTGAGCCCATCAATGGACTGGCAGAACAGTGGCACTCGGGTTTCATGCCAAAGGCGATGGCCGAGCAATAATGGCGAATTTGCCGACACCCCTACCATTAGGGGAGTAACCAGCTGCGTAGCATTCCACAGGTTCACCATGTCCTGCCCGCGAGGGCGATAATGAATCTGGAAGGACGTGCAGGCGCCTTCCAGGGTGACATCATCGTGGACCAGGTTCATGCTGTCCTGCCCCTCAATACGAATGCCTGTGCTCTGGCGGCGCTGTTGAACCGCTTCCGCAAGCACACGATAACGGGGTAGATCCGTCATCACCTGTGGACCAAAGTCCCTCTCCTGCAAGGTCGGCAAAATTCCGATAGGTAGTACCTGCCCCTGCCACGGGTCCATCTTCTGGTTCAATCCGGCGAGATTATCCAGTATCTGCTGCTGCAGGGCGGTGAATGGTGCGCCGGTGGCAGGAAGTGGGGTGAAATTGAGTTCGAGGTTATACCGGTTTAATTCCAGTGTTAGCGTTGGGTCGTCATAGGTATCTTGAACGGCCTGGTTTTCGGGCACGGGACGCCCTTCGCCATCCAGCAGATATAACTCAAGCTCCGCGCCGATGGAGGGCTCTCCCAGCCCAAAACCGGGTCGCTCCAGCACCAGTTCAAGAGCCTCCAGGCACTGGTGCAGCTTGTCCTGAAAAGCAAGAAAGTCTTTTTCGCTGAAGCTGGTCTTTTGAATAAATTGCCCCATTCAGCTCTCCTGAAAACCGTCTATGGCTGGGACGGTTCAAATATTTTCATATGCTTCACATAGGCACCACTGACCACAGTCGGATAGAGGTGCTCCAGGCTTTCTGAATGGCCGGAGTGTGTTTCCATCCTGGCGTGCTTGCGCCGCAACTGCCGAGGTTCCAGAGCACCACAGGAGTGGGCAATCATTCCCACATCATAGGTCATGTTGAACACATAGTTGGCCACGCGGTCCGATTTCTCCATAGGGTCAAGTCCACGCTGCAATTTCGGGTTGTGAGTGGTTATCCCGGTGGGGCAGGTGTTCTTATTGCACTGCATGGCCTGAATACACCCCAGGGAAAACATGAACCCCCGTGCAGAAGTGATGAAATCCGCGCCCATACAGAGCGCCCATGCCACGCCGGAAGGTACGATCAGCTTGCCTGAGGCGATGACCTTGATACGCTCCCGAAGGCCATAGCCACATAAAAGGTCCACAACTGCCGGCAGGCTTTCACGTATTGGCATGCCCATGTAGTCCAGCAATGCCTGAGGTGCGGCACCCGAGCCACCCTCGGCACCATCAATGGTGATAAAGTCGGGCGCGGACTCAATACCGCGTTCCAGAATCAGTTCACAGAGCTCCGCCAGCCACTGGGTATCGCCGACAACCGTCTTGAAGCCCACCGGCTTGCCAGTCACCCGTCGCACCTGATCCACCATATCCAGCAAACCGGCAGCATTGGCAATTTCCGGGTGGCGGTTCGGGCTGATGGCATCTTCGCCAATTTCGATGGCACGGATACGGGCTACTTCCTGGGTCACCTTGGCCGCCGGGAGAATCCCCCCTTTGCCGGGTTTAGCCCCCTGGCTCAACTTGATTTCAAACATCTTCACTTCAGGGTATGAAGCAACGGCCACCAGCCGCTCTTCGCTGAGCTGACCCTTTTCATCCCTTACCCCGAACTTGGCGGTACCAATCTGGAACACCAGATCACAACCGCCCTCAAGGTGGTAGGGTGACAACCCGCCCTCACCGGTATTCATCCAGCAACCGGCTTTGGCCGCACCTTTGGAGAGTGCCCGCACCGCAGGTTTGGACAGTGCCCCGTAACTCATGCCAGAAATATTGATCAGCGAGGCCGTGGTGTAAGGGTGTTCGCAGTAAGGACCGATGGTTAGCGGGCTGGGCGCAACGGCATCCTCCCCCCGGGTCGGATAGGCACAGTTCACAAAGTAAATGGAGCCCACAGGCCTCAAATCGCGGGTGGAACCAAATGCCAGCGTGCGATCCACATCCTTGGCCGCCCGGTACACCCAGGCCCTTTCGGCACGATTGAAGGGCATTTCCTCGCGATCCATGGCAAAGAAATACTGGCGAAAAAAACTGCCCATATGCTCGAAAAGGTAACGGAAGCGTCCAATCACAGGATAATTGCGGCGCACGGTATGTTTTGACTGGGTGACGTCCACCACATACATCACCATCACCCATATCAGCCCTGCAATCACGGCAATAACAAATAGCCCCGCCAGGGAGTTCAAAATCGTATAAACCCAGTTTGTGGCTGTGTGCTGCATAAACGAATCCGGAAGTGTTATTTATTCTGTTGGCAGTAACTGTTTCTACCCTGTCTCATAGTACCCCTGCTCCGCCAGCAAGCCAATTGCCCGGCATAGTGGTGTATCGCCATAAAACTCGGCATAATCGCGGCCTCCATTTCTGCCGGCCAGCATTCCATGCCCAGAAAGACCCTAAGGCGGTTTTTACCCGACCCCCATAAAACACTACAGTTAAGGCCTCTCCGCTGGATGGGCCCATTACTACGTGATCCCAACCTGTTTCATATCAACCGCTTCTCTATTGCCTCATCATTCTTTATCGGCCTGTTTTGTGCGTTCTTGCCAGTGCCGGGACAAATGTTCATCGCCGCTTTCCTGGCGTTGCTATTTCGCACCAATCTGCCCGTTGCCGTGTCGCTGATCTGGATAAGCAACCCACTGACCATTGCACCGATGTTTTTGTTCTCCTACAGCATTGGCGTATTACTACTAGGCCATCAGGAGACCCAATTTACGATTGAACTGAGCTGGGAATGGGCCTCCGCCCAGGGCAGTGCGATCTGGCTGCCGCTCATTACCGGCTCGCTGATCTGCGGGCTGGTCTCCGGCATCATGGGTTATTTGACGATCCTTTACCTGTGGCGCTGGAAAGTGATCAAGAATTGGGAACAGCGAAAACGCAATCGTCTAGGCCGTCAACAGGTTAAACAGGATAAAACCCTCGACTAGGACCAAAACACTATTCGTAGCGCAACACTTCTGCCGGACGTGTGCCCGCAGCACGGAATGCCGGGTATAGGGTAGCCAGAAAATTCAGACCCAGGGCAACCATGACGATCATCGCCACATCGGCCCAGTGAATGTCTGTGGGCAAATAGTCGATGGGGTAAATTTCCGAGTTCAGCAGCTGATGTCCCAGCAAGGATTCCAACCAATGTGCCAACGCTGTGATGTTGTAGGCACCGACCGTCCCCAGCAACACCCCCAATCCGGCACCGAATACCCCGATCAGAAAGCCTTGGGCGAGAAAGGTCATCACAATTTCTCCGCCGGTAGCACCCTGAGTTTTGAGAATGGCAATTTCCGCGCGCTTGTCGATCACTGTCATCATCAGCATCGAAATTACATTAAACACGGCAATCGCAATGATCAGAAAAACCAGCAGTGAAACCATGTTGCGGGACATTTTGATTGCCTGATAGAGATTGCCATGGGTCTGCAGCCAATCAGAAAAATAAAACTCACCGGGTAACAGTTTCATCAACTGAAACCCGGTCTGGCGAGCCTGAAATAGCTGGTCAACTTTCACCTGCATACCCTGAGGATGCCCATTGAGGCCCACCAGTGCAGAAGCCTCCGGCAAATGGATCAACATGAGTCCCTGATCAAGTGTGGTGTGGGTAGCAAAGGTGCCCAATACGGTAAAGGCCGCCACCCGTGGGGCCTCATGAATCGCACCCCCTTCACTACGGGAAGGTACGAGTAACGTTACCCTGTCACCGGCTTTCGCAGAGAGATTTTCAGCAACAATGGTGCTCAGCACGACGCCACCTGACGTCTGATTCAGTTTCATGATGAGACTGTTTGGCAGGAACTGGCCGATAAACTGCCCGCTGAGAGCAGGTTCTATACCCAGCACTTCCACAGGACGGGTTTTACCATTGCGAGTCAGCATCCCTTCCAGTCGCGTAAACGGCATCACCGCTCGGACATTGGGGTGCTCCAGGAGTGTCCCCCGAAGGCGGGCTTCATTGTCGATACCTTCATGGCTGAACAACCTGATATGCGGCACTGCGCCCAGAATTCGCGTCTCCATTTCCCGGTCAAAGCCGTTCATGACCGACACAACAATAATCAACAATGCCACGCCCAGCACCAGCCCCAATATGGCCAGCAGGGAAATAAAGGAAACCAGCCGATTGCGGCTCCCGGAAGTAAAATTGCGGAGAGCTAAAAAGCAAGGCAGAGGCCTGAACACAGCGATTATTCCCTGCCCGTCACGTCAGTGAGCCGACCACCTGTTAACGACAGGGTTCTATCCATTCGGCCAGCGACATCAGGGTCGTGGGTGACCACCACAAAACTGGTTCCGATATCCCGGTTCAGGGACAAAAGCAGTTGTAGAATGGTTTCCGCTGTCTGTGGATCAAGGTTTCCCGTCGGCTCATCCATCAGCACACAAGCAGGATTTGCCACCAACGCCCTCGCAATGGCCACGCGCTGGCGCTCACCCCCTGAGAGCTCTGAGGGTTTGTGCTGGAGACGATGCTCAAGACCCACCTTCGCCAACACATCAGTCGCACGCTGCCGCGCTTCTGCAACAGGACGTTTACCGATCAATAACGGCATAGCCACATTTTCTAGCGCACTGAATTCGCCGAGCAAATGGTGAAACTGATAGACAAAACCAAGGTGCTGGTTGCGCCAACGGGCACGCTCCGATTCACCCATTACCGCCATATCTTTGTCCATCACCCAAACGGAACCCGCATCGGGATCATCCAGGCCACCGAGCAAGTTCAGCAACGTAGTCTTACCTGAACCTGATGTGCCGACAATGGCCACGCGCTCGCCACGGCCAACGGTCAGTGCCAGTTCATTTAACACATCTATCCTGGCCGAACCCTGACTGTAGTGGCGACTTAAATCCTGACAAAGGAGGACCGGCTGATCAGTGGTCATAACGCAGCGCCTCCGCGGGCAACACCTTAGCTGCACGATGGGCAGGGTACAGTGTGGCAATCAGACTCAAGAAAACGCCAAGCAGGCTAATTGCAAGTACATCCTGCCACATCAGGCGTGAAGGAAGTTCACTGATAAAGTAAACATTGGGATCAAACACCTGAAAGCCCAGATAGCGCTCCAGAAGTCCGACAATATCGGCAATACCCAAGGCCATTAGACAACCACATATCACACCGGTGACAACACCAAACAGGCCGACCGCTGTCCCCTGAATGCGGAATATCCGCGAAATGGTTTTTCCCTCTGCACCTAAAGTACGCAATACGGCAATATCACGCCGCTTGTCCGCCACCATCAAGGTCAGACTGGCAACAATATTGAATGCCGCCACGGCAACAATCGCAGCCAGTAACAAGCCCACCACTTTTTTCTCCATTTCAATGGCCTGAAAAAGATTTCCCATATCGCCTGTCCAGGTTTTCACTACCAACCCTTCCTTGGATTCCGAACGCAATCTGGTAGCCACCATGTTGACGCCATAAGGGTCGTCAACCCGCAGCCGAACACCGCTGACCCGACCGCTCATGCGGTAGAGTTTCTGGGCATCCTGATAATGGATAAAGGCCATGCCGCTATCTACTTGGGCGCCTACCTGAAAAACACCCAGCACCCTAAACCGCTTATATCGGGGAAAGATCCCTGCCGGGGTCACATTCAGTTCCGGAAGCGAGAGCATGACATGATCGCCGCGAATCACCCCCAGGCTTCTGGCCAATAAGTTGCCCAGCACAATACCGTATTCGCCAGGTTGCAGTAGGGAGAAGTCGCCTACCAGCATATGATTTGCCACCGGGCTAACTCCCTGTTCATAACGGGGATCAACACCCTGCAATAACACCCCCTGACTGCCGGTATCAGAGGTTAACAGCCCATAGCCTTCCACAAAGGGAGCAAATGCTTTCACACCAGGATCTTCCAGCGCCCAGTCACCGAGGGCTTGCCAATCTGCTACACCTTTCTCATCCACCAGTGCAGCGTGAGAAACCACACTGAGAATACGCTCCCGAATTTCACGGTCAAAGCCGTTCATTACTGACAACACCAGGATCAGGGCCATCACACCCAGTGCCATAGCAATAAAAGACAGCAGGGAGATAAAGGAAACAAATCCATTGCGCCTTTTGCTGCGAATGTAGCGCAGGCCAATAAATAGAGGCAGGTTGGCATTCATGGCTGGCATTTAATCGGAATCCACAGGGTCAAACAAGCTCCGATTTATGTGATTGACTGCCTGTTTTTTGCTCCCTGGAGATTTTGCGGTTGCACTTGGCACATTTCTGCTTACTATAATCACAGGTAACGCTGCAAAACTCGGACGCTGCCGGTGATCATTAGAACCAAGGAATTAATTCTATGAACAAGCTTTTGCTAGTGCCCCTTCTCGTTTTACTTTCACTGCCCCTGGCTGCAGAGCAGGTGGTGGTACCGGTCGGGCAACAGGCCGCAGAAAAGCAGGCGCTGGAGAGACCTCACCGCGGCATCAGCAAAGAACGTGTTAGGGAGCAGTTTGGCGAACCAGTAACAATGCAGAATGGCGTAGGCGAACCCCCTATCTCCTCCTGGGAGTACAGCGATTTTGTGGTGTATTTTGAACATGATCTGGTTTTACATTCTGTATTGAAGCGCAGCGAGGCTCCAACTGAATAAGCCATCAGTTCTCCGTTACAATCAAAAAAGGCGCCGTTAACGGCGCCTTTTTTATCTGTCTGTTTTATCTCACGGGTTCAAACCAAATCGGCTCTCAAGCCCTAGACAACACACCATCTAAACCACCAATTTGCGGGACTCCCTGCACAGGCGGTTGATGCCATTGATGGCAGCGATTCGGTAAGCCTCGGCCATGGTCGGATAATTAAAGGTGGTGCGAATAAAATATTCGATGGTATTGGCCTTGCCCTCCTGGTTCATGATGGCCTGGCCAATGTGCACAATCTCGGCAGCCTCGGCACCGAAACAGTGAACGCCCAGTATCTCCAGGGTTTCCTGATGAAAGAGGACTTTCAATACGCCAACTTCCTCACCGGAAATATGTGCCCGCGCAATGTTCTTGAAATATGCCCTACCGATTTCGTAAGGGATTTGCTGCTCGGTGAGTTCAGCCTCTGTTTTACCCACGTAGCTGATCTCGGGGATGGTATAAATGCCGGTGGCCACATCCTCCACATGGTACTCACGGGCTGTACCGCACATATGAGCTGCCGCAAAACGCCCCTGATCATAGGCCGCACCGGCCAGGGCGGGCCAACCCACCACATCGCCAGCAGCATAGATATGTGACACGCTGGTCTGATAGTGTTCATTTACCTCTAGCTGGCCGCGGCTATCTGATTCCAACCCTATGGTTTCGAGCCCCATTCCCTGGGTATTACCTGAGCGGCCATTACTCCAGAGTAACGCTTCGGCGTGGATACGCTTCCCAGACTTGAGTTCCATGGTCACGCCGTTATTACGGGTTTCTATCTTTGCGTATTCCTCATTGTTCCTGACGTTCACATTAAGATCCCGCAGGTGATAACTCAGCGCATCAGAAATTTCACCATCAAGGAACGACAACAACCCCGCGCGGGTATTCACCAGTTCTACCCGGGTTTCCAGGCCTGCAAATATGGAGGCATATTCGCAGCCGATAACACCGGCACCGTAGATAATGATATTACGGGGCGTGCGGTTCAGCTTGAGAATGGAATCGCTGTCAAATATACACGGGTGACTAAAGTCCACATCTTCCGGGTGATAGGGGCTGGAGCCAGTCGCAATCAAAAAGAAGCGACCCTTGATGGTTTCATGGGTATGGTCTGCCTTTTTGACAGAGATTTCATGGGTATCAGTAAAGGTAGCGCGACCGACATGCAGGCGAATACGATTGCGCGAGTACTCCCGTGTGCGGCCATCCACCTGCTTGCGAATCACCTCATCCGCGGCCTGCATCAGCTCGGGAAAGGAGAACCATCTCGGTTCACCGACGGCACGAAACATGGGCATGGTATTGAATTGCACCATACGGCGCACTGAGTGACGCAGTGCCTTGGAAGGAATGGTACCCAAATGGGTGCAGTTGCCGCCCACCTGCATGCGCTCATCCACAACTGCTACGGACCAACCCTGTTTTACCGCTGACATGGCGGCGCCCTCACCCGCAGGGCCGCTGCCGATAATCACAAGGTCATACTGAAAATCCGCCATACCTCAACCACTCCACTTACACTCCCACAGCACCCCTGACAATCAGCGATACTGCGTCATTCGATATTCAATTGACCCACATTGATCAGATCAATATTTGGATGCGACGTCCGCCTGCTCCAGCAGTATCCGCTCATAGGCCTGATAGTCACGACTGGCATTAGTCAGGGCAACGGTAGCTGTCAGCAAATTCTGCTGTTCACTGCTCAACTGAGAAAAATCACCTTCCTGCACTTTCACCAGAGACACCAGGACGTAGTCACCATTGTTCAAAATCAGGTTGTCAATCACTGGCTTGCTGCCAGGCTCCGACATGTCGAACGCGCGATCACGTATCTGGCTGACCTGATTGCCGGAAAAACGCTTGGTATCCAGGCTCACCTGCCACTCCAGCGCTTCCTGCTTAGCAATATCTTCAATACTTTCGCCGGCCCTTGCCCGCTCAGCCAGGGCCTCACCACGCTGCTGCAGTTCTCGGCTGGCATATTGCGCCTTGAGTATAGTTTCAATCTGATCACGAACATCTGCCAGGGGCTGGAGTGTCTCGGGAATCCGTTCTTTCAGTTTCAGTACCAGTACGTGGTCATCGGCCAGCTCCAATACCTCGCTGGCCAAGCCATCGTCGAGGACAGGCTGACTGAAGGCCGCTTGCACAACCACCGGGTTTGACGAAATACCTGCACCCTCTCTGCGGCCAAAGGGCTCAGAAACCTTCAGCGGCACACCCAGACGGTTCGCTACGGATTCGAGGGAATCAGCGTTGTAGGAAAGATCTTTCAATTCTTCGATGCGAACCGGAAGCAACTCTAAGGCCAGTTGATGTAACAGCTCCTGACGTACGGAGGGTTCCAACTGCTCACGACTGGGGGCATCGGCAGACTTTTCATCCAGCAATTTGATCAAATGCACACCCAGCTCACTTTCCACCAGGCCGGAAACTTCACCAACGGCAAGTTGATCCACCGCAACACCCAGGGACTCCGGCAGGTCTCCTGCCTGAATATAACCGAGGTCTCCGCCCTGCTCTGCCGTACCATAGTCCTCAGAATATTCCCGGGCCAGATCGGCAAACGATTCACCGGCTTCTAACTTTTTCTGAATCTCTGCCAGCTTCTCCAGATGACTATCATCATCCTGGACTTCGAGCAGAATTTGCGCCACATGCCGTGAGCGCCTGGAAGCTGCCGCGGCAATTTTCGCGTCAACCACTTCATCCACCATGCTTTGTTCCAGATTGACTTCTTCTGTGAAGCTAGCTGGCGTCAGTTCGACGTATTCCACCACCAGTTTTTCTTCAGAGCGGAATTCATCCTGATTGGCGGTGTAATAGGACTCGATGTCGGCTTCCGCCACTTCGATAGTGTCCAGCAGCGGCGCGCGAGGAATGGTCAGGTAATAATAGTCCCTCGTCTGCTCGGTAATACCCGCCAACAGCTTGCTTTCCTGCAGGGTGGAAAATCCTGTTGCGGCAACACCCTGCATAAATTGATTGGTGACCATATCGGTAGTCAGCAGCTTGTTGTAGGAGGTGGGGGAATAGCCCATCTGCCTCAGAACAAACTCATAGCGCTCAGTATCGAACTTGCCATCAGTCTGAAAATCAGGGACCTCCAGCAATATCCGATACAGCGTCTTTTTATCCACGCCCATGCCCTGATCCACAGCGGCCTGCTCGACAACTTTCTGACGAATCAACTGTTGCATCACTGGCGCTCTCAGTTGATCTTCATCCACCAGGGTGGGATCAATATTCTCGTAGCGGTTAAGAATCTGCTGTTTTTGCAAAACCACCGCCTGTTGCAGGCGAAGCTCGGTAATGGTTTCACCATTAACATTAGCGGCTTCTTCCACGGCACTGCCGCTCATAAAGAGTGCATCGACACCGAACAGAGCGAAGGGAACGATAATGATCGCGATCAAAACCCCCTTGGTTGCACCATGCAGGTTATCTCGAAAATTCTGAAGCATAGAGATCTCTTGGGCTCAGGAAAAAAACTTACTCGTTATTCTATAAAAAAAGGCGCATCGCCGATGCGCCTTTTCATAGCAAAAAATCCAACTACGACACTGTTTTATTTGTTAACAGCGTCCTTCAATGCTTTACCTGCTTTGAAGCTAGGGACAGTGGCTGCGGCAATTTTGATTTCAGCACCAGTCTGCGGGTTACGGCCAGTACGCGCGGCACGTTGTTTTACAGAGAAAGTTCCAAAGCCAACTAGAGATACCGCATCGCCTTTCTTGAGGGCGCTGGTAACAGCATCGATGGCAGCATCAAGAGCGCGACCGGCAGAAGCTTTAGACAGATCGGCTGAATCAGCAATAGCATCAACGAGTTCAGATTTATTCACAATAATCCCCTTGTTATGGTTGATTAAGACTGTTCACCTGCAACACACACAACTCAACGGCTTACTGCAGGCTGTGGCATAGAAGACGACTGCAACGTTATACCAATGAGCCCCCTCGGCGGTCAAGCGCTTTAGTGAGTATTTATGCGGCTTACAGCCTCATTTGTCGATTTTTTGTCATCACTGTCGACTCTCTCAAACTCCTCATCGGACAGCGGTTCCGGTTTGCCTGTGAGCGCGATATCCAAAACTTCATCGATCCACTGCACCGGACGAATATCAAGGTCAGCTTTAATATGTTCGGGTATCTCTTTGAGGTCCCTCTCATTTTCCTGTGGGATCACTACAGTGTGAATACCACCCCGATGTGCCGCCAACAGTTTTTCCTTGAGGCCACCAATTCTCAGCACCTGGCCTCTGAGTGTGATTTCACCGGTCATAGCCACATCGGCTCTCACCGGAATTCCAGTGAGCACGGAAACGAAGGCTGTGCACATGCCAATACCAGCGCTAGGGCCATCTTTCGGCGTAGCGCCCTCGGGAACGTGAACGTGCAAGTCCACTTTCTGGTAGAAGTCTCGTCGAATACCCAGCCCCTTAGCCCGGCTTCTCACAACGGTGAGCGCCGCCTGGATGGACTCCTGCATGACATCGCCCAGAGATCCGGTTTTCACCACTTGACCTTTACCCGGCACCGCAGAGGATTCTATGGTTAGCAACTCGCCACCCACAGACGTCCAGGCCAACCCCGTGACCTGGCCAATCTGACTCTCAGCCTCGGCGCGACCATAATCGTACTTATAGACACCCAGTAGGTCTTCAAGGCGCTCGCTGGTTATCAGTTGATGGCCTTCGCAGTTCTTACGCACATAGAGAGTGACGATTTTCCGGCAGATTTTGGCAAGCTCGCGTTCCAGACCGCGCACACCCGCTTCTCGGGTGTAATAGCGAATCACATCACGCACTGCAGACTCTTCGATATCCAGTTCGGTGTCTTTGAGGCCGTTGGCCTTGCGCTGCTTGGGCAGCAAGTACTTGAGGGCAATATTAACCTTTTCATCCTCGGTATAGCCGGGGATACGAATCACTTCTAGGCGATCCATCAAGGGGCCAGGAATATTCATGGAGTTGGCTGTACAAATAAACATCACCTCTGAAAGGTCGTAGTCCACTTCCAAGTAGTGGTCATTAAAGCTGTTGTTCTGTTCCGGATCCAAAACTTCCAGCATGGCAGAAGCCGGGTCACCGCGGTGATCCATGCCCATTTTGTCAATTTCATCCAGCAGGAACAGCGGATTTTTGACCCCCACCTTGGACAACTTCTGAATCAGCTTGCCCGGCAGAGAACCAATATAGGTGCGGCGGTGGCCGCGAATTTCCGCTTCATCGCGAACGCCACCGAGAGACATACGCACATATTTTCTGCCAGTGGCCTTGGCAATGGATTCACCCAGCGAGGTCTTACCCACGCCGGGCGGGCCCACCAAACACAATACCGGACCTTTCAGCTTTTTAACCCGCTGCTGCACAGCCAGGAATTCCAGAATCCGCTCTTTGACCTCTTCAAGACCATAGTGGTCTTCGTTAAGGATTTTTTCAGCCCGAAGCAGATCGTGACGTACCTTGGAACGTTTTTTCCAGGGCACACTCACCATCCAGTCGATATAACCGCGCAGCACTGAGGCTTCTGCGGACATCGGCGACATCATCTTCAGTTTGTTCAGCTCGGACTTGGCCTTATCAAACGCGAACTTGGGCATGCCAGCTTCATCGATCTTGGCTTCCAGCTGCTCGATATCGTTACCGCCTTCCTCAACCTCACCGAGCTCTTTCTGTATCGCCTTCATTTGCTCGTTGAGGTAGTACTCCTTCTGGCTTTTCTCCATCTGCTTTTTAACGCGGCCGCGAATGCGCTGCTCAACTTCAAACAGCTCAATCTCCGATTCCATCAACCCCAAAAGGTTTTCCAGCCGCTCATTGACCGTCGCCGTCTCCAGAATCTGCTGTTTCTGCTCAACGCTCAGGGTCATGTGTGTCGCCAATGTATCGGCCAAACGACTGGGGTCATCAATTCCGGCAACGGTGCTAACCACCTCGGAGGGAATTTTTTTACTCAGATTGACGTACTGCTCAAACTGGGTCAGGGAGGAGCGCATCAGCGCACCGGTTTCCTCACTGGAAAGGTCTTCCTCCGACATCGGCACATAAGTGCAGACAAAATAACCGGGAGACTCGTCAATGGTTTCGATTTTGACGCGCTCGGAACCTTCAACCAGCACTTTGACAGTGCCATCGGGCAGCTTGAGCATTTGCAGCACGGACGACAAGGTACCGACCCGATACAGATCCTCCGGGGTCGGGTCATCCACAGCAGCGGACTTTTGCGCGATCAGCAAAATTTGCTTGTCGTTGGCCATGGCCTCTTCCAAAGCCAGAATCGACTTTTCCCGGCCCACAAAGAGGGGAATTACCATGTGTGGATAAACCACCACATCGCGCAGCGGCAACATGGTCAATTCATTGTGCACCGTATCCTGTCCCATTCTCACTACCTCATTCTTGAGAATTACAATTTTTATAGCTTACCGCAAATATGGGGACACGCCGGATAAAAACAAGTAAAAGTTGACGGATAATTTTGAGAACAATAAAAAAGGGCCCCGAAAGGAGCCCCATGGTAAATACCTTTTGGCTTTGATCAATCGTCGCTTGCGCTTGATGCAGCCTTTTTCGGCTCGCTGTTTTCATACACCAGCATGGGCTCAGCCTCACCCCGAATCACGGCACTTTCAATCACGACTTTGCCGACATTTTCAGTGGAGGGAATGCTGTACATAGTATCCAGCAACACGTTTTCGATGATTGAGCGTAGTCCGCGAGCACCGGTCTTTCTCTCCAACGCCTTGTCAGCAATGGCTTCCAGTGCATCACGACGGATATCCAGCTCTACGCCTTCCATCTCGAAGAGCGCTTCATACTGTTTGACCAGAGAGTTTTTTGGTTCAACCAGAATGTTAACGAGAGCATCCCTGTCCAGCTCTTCCAGCGTGGCAATCACGGGCAGACGACCAACAAACTCGGGAATCAGCCCGTAGCGCACCAGATCTTCCGGTTCGACTTCGGCCAGTGTCTGACCGATGTTCTTATCCTTCTGCTTGCTTTTCACCTCGGCACTAAAACCAATACCGCCTTTTTCGGAGCGATCACTGATGACCTTTTCCAGTCCGGCAAAAGCACCGCCACAGATAAACAGGATATTGGCAGTATCAACCTGCAAAAATTCCTGCTGTGGATGCTTGCGGCCACCCTGAGGCGGAACGGAAGCAACCGTACCTTCAATGAGTTTCAGCAGCGCCTGCTGCACACCCTCACCGGACACATCTCGGGTGATGGAAGGGTTGTCTGACTTGCGGGAAATCTTGTCAATTTCGTCCAGATAGACGATGCCACGCTGTGCCTTGTCGACATCATAATCGCACTTTTGCAGCAGTTTCTGGATGATATTCTCAACATCCTCACCCACATAACCGGCTTCTGTCAGCGTGGTGGCGTCTGCGATGGTAAAGGGCACATCAAGCAAGCGCGCCAGGGTCTCAGCCAACAACGTCTTACCGCTACCGGTAGGGCCAATCAGCAGAATATTACTTTTTCCCAGCTCTATCTCACCATCACCACCTTTGCCACCACTCTGCAAACGCTTGTAGTGGTTGTAGACAGCCACAGAAAGAATCTTTTTGGCACGTACCTGACCGATAACGTACTCGTCCAGGATGTTATTGATTTCAATCGGCTTGGGAAGCTTATCCCCGGAGGATTCAGCATCAGTCTCCTGAATTTCCTCGGAGATAATGTCGTTACAGAGATCGACACATTCGTCGCAGATAAAAACAGATGGGCCCGCAATTAACTTGCGTACTTCATGCTGACTTTTGCCGCAAAAAGAGCAATACAGCAGTTTTCCGTCATCTCCACCACTTCCGGATTTTTGGTCGCTCATAACCACATCCCAACAATTCTCTTCATAAAAATCCGAACACGGACAACAAAAAACTTATAAATCAGATAGATAGCACAACTTTTGTTGTGCTCTTAAAAAAGCGTAACCATTCTAGGGACGCTTGTCCAGTACCTCATCAATCAGGCCATAGGCTTTGGATTCCAGCGCATTCATAAAGTTGTCGCGCTCGGTATCCAGAGCAATTTTTTCTACTGTCTGTCCAGTATGGTGTGCCAGACACTCATTCAGCCTTGCCCGAATCTTGAGAATTTCCTGGGCGTGGATATGGATATCAGACGCCTGACCCTGGGCACCGCCACTGGGCTGGTGAATCATGACCCGGGAATTAGGCAGGCAGTAGCGCTTGCCATTTGCACCTGCCGCCAATAAAAACGCCCCCATACTGGCGGCCTGACCAATACACATGGTGCTGACATCCGGCTTGATGAATTGCATGGTATCGTAAATCGACATCCCCGCCGTGACAGAACCACCGGGCGAGTTGATGTAGAGATGGATATCCTTGTCAGGATTTTCGGATTCCAGGAACAGCAACTGGGCAACCACCAGGTTGGCCATGTAATCCTCTACAGGCCCTACCAGAAAGATCACCCGCTCTTTCAGCAGACGTGAATAGATATCGTAGGACCGCTCACCCCGTGCAGACTGCTCTACTACGATCGGCACCAGACCACCGGCACTTTGCACATCGAGTCCGGAAGAGAAAGAGGGATCAAATTTCATAGGAATTCACTCAATTAATGGAAGTCATTGTCCAGCATTGTAACCAGCACTTGGCATAAGGCAAGCAACCACCAGAGGCGAAATCACTATTTTCAAAAATGAAACAGCCCCGCACGGATTTACCGCCGGGGCTGCATCTGACACCAGCCGGAATCAGTTTCACCTGACCCCAGCAAGTTCGTCTTTATTGCTGTCCGTCAGGCTTGATAGCTTCCTGATAATTGACAGGTTTCTCAGTGACGTTGGCGACGGCCAGCACAGCATCAACAACCTGCTCTTGCAGGACGGTCGCTTCAATACCCTGAAGCAGCTGCTGATTGTTAAGGTAATGCTGAATTACTTCATCTGACTCTTCGTAGGTGGACGCAATTTCTTCAATGCGCTCACGCACTCTGTCGGTATCAACTTTCAGTTTGTTTGACTTCACGTACTCGGTCACCAGCAAACCGGTGTTGGCGCGACGCTTGGCCTGATCCATAAACATGTCGTCGGGGAGCATATTGGGATCAAAATTATTGGCGCCCTGCCCCATGCTCTGAATCATTTGATGCTTCATAGCTCTCACTTCATTGGCCACCAGCACATCGGGCAGCTCAACATCACTGTGCATATCGAACAGCGCTTCCATCACCCGGGCCTTAACCTTGGCGCGCAGTGAATTTTTCAGATCGCGCTCCATATTTTGTCTGACAATTTCACGGAATTTTTCCTCACCACCCTGACGCAGGCCGTATTGGGCAAAGAAATCGTCATTCAATTCCGGCAGTACCGCTTCTGTTACAGAATGCAGTGTAACGGTAAATTCAACATCAGCACCGCGCAATTCTTCAGCGTGATAGCTCTCGGGGAACTTCAGGGATAAAACCTTTTGCTCGCCCACTGACATGCCGACAACACCTTCCTCAAACCCGGGAATGGCTCGGCCTGTACCCAGTTCGATCAGAAAGTCTTCAGCGCGGCCACCTTCAAACTCTTCACCATCTTTGGTGCCCACAAAGTCAATGGCCACTTCGTCACCAATCGCGGCGGGACGATCAACCTCTTCCCAGGTCGCGCCCTGTTTGCGCAGGGCATCCAGCATCACGGTCACATCGTCATCGGTAACTTCGGAAACCGGCTTCTCAATGTTGAGCTGACTGAAATCACCCAGGGTAATTTCCGGAAACACCTCAAACACAGCGACGTATTCCAGGTCCTGACCCGGCTCGTTGGTCACAGACTCAATAGAAGGTTGACCAGCCGGGTTCAGCTTCTCCTGACTGACCGCTTCAGAAAACGTCTTGCCCATCAGTTCGCCAACAACTTCTTTGCGGATATCCGCACCAAAACGTTGTTTGACAACCTGCATCGGCACCTTGCCTTTACGGAAGCCGTCTAATTTGACCGATTTGCTGGCACTTTCCAGTCGCTCGGTAATAGCACTTTCAATACGTTCTGCTGGAACACCTACGGTGACTTTACGCCCCAGACCAGAAGTTGTTTCGATGGAAACCTGCATGTTTACCCTCTAAATGTTTTCTTACTTAATCGTATTATGGTGCGGACGGAGAGACTCGAACTCTCACACCTCTCGGTACCAGAACCTAAATCTGGCGCGTCTACCAGTTCCGCCACGTCCGCTAAATGTCGGGATTGATCGAATGGGCGGCAGAAGGTCGCCCTCGACAAAGGGGGTGGATTTTGCCACAGCCCATACCTCCCGGGCAACCACCGCGGCAAAAGGCATAAAAGCCCGATAAAGGGCTCAGTATAGACTCTACACAGGCCAAGCTATCAGAATGGTGATATCACCTGAGGATTGGCTATTCAGCGCCAGACCATGCCGTCGTGCAGGAACCAGCATGGCCTCCTCAGCAGCCAACACCTGCTCCCCTACCTGCAACTCACCATCAACACTCATCAACAGGGCATAATTACCCGTGTCGGGAAGGCTGAATTCGGCATCACTGCCAGCCTGTATGGTCAACCGCTCTACCCTGAAGTCATCGAAGCTGACCACTTCCTCCAGGCGGTAACCGCTGCTCTCTGCCAGAACTGGCAAATCGGAAAGCACTGGCCTTTCCAGCAACATGACCTCAACGCCCTTTTCCGAATCCCAGTGATCTTGTGTTAACACCTTCTGGGCAAACGACAGAATCTGGCGTTCGTAAACGGGGGTTTGAAACTCCACCGTCCTGACGCCATGTTGCAGGGCATGGGGCGTGCGCAAAGGGACTTTTACCACATCGCCAACACGCAGGGGCAACAGCGAGGTAAAGCGGTTCATCGCTTTGCGCAACTCAACTTCCCTACTCTGCAGTGCTTCCGGCACCCTGGCCAACCATGCTTTTAACTGGATGGCAGAAACCGGGGCATTGATATCAACACCCTCAGCTAAACGGTACTGATCCAACAGTGCATCTATTTCTCGCCTGACAGACTCATACTTCCTAACCGCCAACAGATAATCCTTTCTGAAAGCCTGTTCAGTCTCGTAACCGGCAACCACCTTCTCGTCAAAACCAAAACGAATACTGCCGACACCGTCCTGCCAGGCCTGTTCATCCACATGGGTCACCACATAAACTTCGCGCTTTTCCTCATGCAGCTCGAAGTAGAGATCGCCGAAAACTTCCTCAGGCAGCGTATCTAGGATTTTTAACAGGTTTATCCTGCGCTCATGGCCCGCAACCAGCCTGTCCGGCATCACCGACAAGACCCAAGGCAAAGGGGCTGATGACACACTATCCGTCACCAACGACAGGCCCCGCTCTTCAATGCCCGTATACCAGATCTCCTGCCCCCAGGGTTTGGGGATTGCCACGGGCCGGAGTCTCAGTGGCTGACCTGCTGACAACAGGGGCCAGCCATGATCCGCACAGAATTGTTCCAGGGAGGTGGGCGACCCACTGCCCTCCAGTTCCGCACAAAGATGATCGCTGGCCTCACCCACGGTAAAAACGAGCTGACCGCCCGAACACTGACAAATGGCCAAAAGCCGGATGACAGGTTCTCCGTCTAGATAATATTGAGGAAAGCCGTAGCATAGCGACAGCACATCAGAATCTGCCGGCTGGCTTGCCAGCCAATCCTGAATAGCCTGCTCCGGATTGTCAGGGGTCAATAGGGCCACATTGTTACTCCACACAACACGCGGCAGAGTCTACCAAAAATGTACCAAACTCACCGCGTCTATCTCTCCCGGACCGGGATGACATGGCAATGATGCGGGCATGCTCATACAGACATTACTTGACGGCAGCCTGGTGCATGTCTTTACTGAAACCTCCATGCCGGACTAAAACTCCATTCCTGCATTCTTCATCGCAAACAAAAAAGGGACGTATATATGAATACACGCATTAAATTAATGGCTTTCGCTATGATTTCCACTCTGGCACTACTCACCGGTTGTGGGGGCGGAGAACCAGCAAGTGAAACATCCGCTGAAACCGGCACTCCAGCCAGTCCATCTACCGAGAAGATGATGGAGCAGGCAGAAACAACGATGGAAACTGCCAGTGAAGCAATGGAAGACGCGATGGGTGAGGCCGATGACAAGGCTGAAGAAGTCATGGAGAACATAGAGGAACAGACTGATGAATCCATGGACGCTGTGGAAGAGGGGGCCGAAGAAGCTGAAGATGCAGCCGAGGACATGATGGATAAACTGGGTGAAAAAATGCAGTAAAGCGCATATAACACCCAACAAAAAAGGCCGGAAGTTATCCGGCCTTTTTTATCACTGCTGAGAACTCAGCTAATCCGCTCAAAAACGGTGCTAACCCCCTGCCCCAGGCCAATACACATGGTGGAAACACCCAGTGTTCCATCACGCTGCTTGAGAATGTTCAGCAAGGTACCAGAAATCCGGGCGCCTGACGCACCCAGAGGGTGACCGAGGGCAATCGCACCACCGTTCACATTCACTTTCTGCTCCATACTGTCGAGCAGGCCGAGGTCCTTGATCACCGGCAATGACTGCGCAGCAAAAGCCTCGTTCAGCTCCACATAGTCGATGTCTGCCATGGTGAGCCCGGCCTTCTTCAGGGCCAGTCGCGTAGAGGGGACAGGGCCATAGCCCATAATGGAAGGGTCAACCCCGGCCGCTGCCACGGAAACCACTTTCGCCATGGGTGTCAGCCCCAGTGACGATGCCCGCTCAGCCGACATAACGAACAGCGCCGCTGCACCATCTGTCACCTGCGAAGCCGTTCCCGCGGTTACCGTGCCATTAACAGGATCAAACACAGTTTTTAACTGCCCCAACCCTTCCAGGTTGGTTTCCGGGCGGATCGTTTCATCTTCCTTCATCATGTACAGGCCACCGTTCTCGTCGTGGCCGAGAACCGGAACAATCTCGTCCAGGAAACGCCCCGCTGCCCGAGCCTCTGCGGCCAGGTGGTGGGAACGAACGCCGAATTCATCCTGTTGCTCTCGGCTGATACCATGGATTCGCGCCAGGTATTCAGCAGTCAGGCCCATCATGCCCGCGGCTTTGGCAACACTGAGATTCATTGCCGGGTTAGGATCGTGGTCGTGGGTCATGGGTACATGCCCCAAATGCTCGGCGCCGCCCACCAGATAAATATCACCCAGCCCGGCCATGACATTGGCCGTAGCCATATGCAGTGCCGACATGGAGGAACCGCACAGGCGGTTAACCGTGATGGCAGGCACTTCGTGCGGAATGCGGGTACGCAGAGCCATCATCCGCGCGACGTTGAACGACTGTTCCCGCCCCTGCATGACACAACCCCAAATAATGTCATCAATTTCTGCCGGGTTGATCTGTGGATTGCGCTCCAGCAGACCTTCAATCAAATCAGCGCCCAACTCATCGGAGCGACGGTTGCGGAAAGATCCGTTTCTGGAACGGCCCATGGGGGTGCGGGCAAAATCAACGATGACCGCGTCTCTAGGTTTCAAACTCACTATCCATCTCCTCCACTGATCAGCCGTAGTAGCTTTCGCCGTTAGCTGCCATTTCACGCATTCTCGCCGTGGGCTCGTAGAGCTTGCCCAGGCTGCTGAATTTATCCGCCATCTCACAGAAGCGGGCCAAGCCCAGTTCATCCATCCAGCGGAACACACCGCCGCGGAATGCCGGGAAACCCAGCCCGTAGACAACGGCCATATCTGCCTCAGCAGGGGAACCGACAATGCCCTCTTCAAGACAGTGCGCCAACTCGATACACATGGGCACCATGTAACGGGCCACGATATCCTCGTCACTCAATTGGTGATAGGCGCTGATGACAGGCTTGAACAGTTCGGCAACCGACTCGTCGACAAACTTGCCGGGCTTGCCGCGATTGTCCTTCTGGTAGACGTAGAAGCCTTTGCCATTTTTCTGGCCCAGGCGCTCGTTCTCAAACAGCATACGGGTGGGAGAAACCTGGCAAAGATCACCCATGCGCTCCGGGTAGCCCTCCACCATGGTCGGGAAGCAATGTACGGCGGTATCAATACCGACCACATCCATCAGGTACGCCGGACCCATCGGCCAGCCCCAGGCTTCCATGACTTTATCAATGCGCTGAAAATCCGCGCCGTTAACAATCATCATGTCAAAACCAAACACCGCCGGGAACAGCACACGGTTCACCAAAAACCCAGGGCAATCGTTGACCACAATAGGTTTCTTACCCATGGCTTGGGCATGGGCCACTACTACGGCCAGGGTTTCTTCAGAGGTCTTCGAACCGCGAATCACTTCGACCAGGGGCATGGCGTGCACCGGATTAAAAAAGTGCATACCGCAGAAGTTTTCCGGACGCTTGAGGTTACCGGCCAGTAAATCGATGGAAATGGTGGACGTGTTGGAAGCCAGGATGGCGTCCTCCCGCAGACGGGATTCAACGTCCGGCAACACCATACTTTTCACCTTGACGTTTTCAACGACGGCTTCAATCACGATGTCGGTATTTTCAATGCCGTCGTAGCTCAAGGTCGGCATGATCCGCGACAACACCGTGCCCGCATCCAGCGGTTTCATCTGGCCGCGTTCCACCCGTTTAGCCAACAGCTTGTTGGCTTCATTCATGCCCAGATCAAGGGACGCCAGATTGATGTCTTTCATCATGACCGGAAAACCTTTCACAGCATTCTGATAGGCGATCCCTCCACCCATAATACCCGCCCCCAGTGCGGTGGCATGGCCAATAGTTTTAGTGGCTTTTTTGGCATATTGCTTGGCCTGCCCACTGATGTACTGGTCATTGAGAAACATGCCGACCAGCGCCCGACACTGGGGTGTCTGGGTCAAGTCGCTGAAGGCCTGAAACTCCACCTCCAGCGCCTCATCACGGGACATTTCTGCCGCCTTCGCCAACACTTCAATGGCTGCCAGCGGTGCAGGGTAATTGGTTCCAGCTTTGGCCAGAACGGCATCACGGCTGGTATGTACCGACATCCCCAGCTCGATCTCATTCATTTTCAGGGGCGACTGTTTCTGCTCACGGCGTGACTCATAGGGCAATTCGCCCTCCGCCGCCCGCATCAGCATCTTGAGGGCTTCATCGTGAAGCAGTTCCGGTTCCACCACCGCATCCACCGCCCCGTCTTTCAGGGCGTCTGCCGCCCTCTTGTGCTTACCACCGGCAATCCATTCGGCAGCATTGTCAAAACCGATCAGGCGAGGCAAACGCACCGTGCCGCCCCAGCCGGGCATGATACCCAGGGTCGTTTCCGGCAAGCCCACCTGCGCCTTGCTGGACATCACTCGAAAATCACAGGCAAGACAGACTTCGAAGCCACCACCAAGGGCAAAACCGTTGATGGCCACGAGGGTGGGAAATGGCAGCGACTCGATGGTATTAAATGCATCGTTGGCCAGACCGAGAAAGCGGCGGCGCTCGGACTCACTGGCCTTAAAAGCGTCGCCAAATTCCGTGATATCGGCCCCGGCTACAAAAACGCTTTTGCCGCTGGTCAATAACAGCCCTTTCACATCTGTCTGGCTTTGCAGAGCGTTCAGCGCCTCAAGCAATTCTTTCAGGGTCGCCTGGTTAAAGACATTGACCGAACCCTTCTGGGCATCAAAGTGCAGCTCTACAAAACCGCCCTTCAAGGGCTGTAGGCTGAGCATATTCCCCTGGAACATAGGTGCTCCTCTTGTGATCAGGTGTTAGGTGGTTGCTGGCCATGCACGGGCCAGTAGAGAAATTCAGGCAAAGGATAGTAAGCAGGGGTATCGGGTGCAGCAAAGTGCTTTTGTGACCACTGAGTTCTATGCAAATGCCATCTTCGCAACAACTATAGACTAACCCGTTTGCCGATCTGTAACGAATCGCACGGGCACCAACCTAGTTTTTATGAAACAGCACTACGTCAGCATCCGGGTACAGCACCTCGGCCTGCCACTTCAGACCCAGATGGTCAAAGGTTTCCCTGCTATGAAAGCAGATATGGGTCGGGTCATTTTTATAGTGCCAGCGGGTAAAGGCTTCCCGCCCCGAAACACGCTTGGTCATCAAACCCAACCAACCTCCGGCATTAAGCAGCGACCATAACCGGTCTAACTCTTCACCCGGCCGAGACAAATGCTCCACCACCTCGGTGGCGGTAATAAAGTCATAGTGCTGCCTGAGGCATGAGTGATCGGGGGCGTAATAAGGATCAAAAACGGCCACCCGGTGACCGGCTTCGGCCATCATCAGTGACAGGGTTGGCCCCGGACCGGAACCAAAATCCAGCCCGACAGACTTGTCCGCCAGTTTTTCCAGCAGGGGTGTGGCGAGGCGACTCAGAAATTTCCGGTAGCCCGGATCTGCCGGGTCATTTTCGTGCAAGTCGTAATGGGCCTTTTCCTCCGCTGCGGACAAATGCTGGTGCGGCGGCACAAAGACCAATCGGCATACCCCACACTGCAGATAGTCGCGCCGACTGTCAGCCAGATAGTGCTCGACCTGTGAAGAGGCACACAGCGGACAAGGCGAGTCCGAGGCTTCAGCCATAATTTCGCTCCGGTAACAAGTCTGTTGCAGGCGGGGCTATTACCCCATAATCGCCACCTGATTGACCAGCCAAGGAAATACCCGATTACTCTCATGGAAAAAATTCAGCAGCAGATTGCCGACGAACTCAACATCAAAACCACTCAAGTCACTGCCGCCGTGCAACTGTTGGACGAGGGCGCGACGGTACCGTTTATCTCACGCTACCGCAAGGAAGTGACCGGTGGACTGGATGACACCCAGTTACGGACTCTGGAAGAACGCCTCGGCTATTTGCGCGACATGGAAGAACGCCGCACCACCATCCTTGGCAGTATTGAGGAACAGGGAAAGCTGACCCCCGAACTGAAGCAGGCCATTCTCAATGCCGATACCAAGACCCGGCTGGAAGACCTTTACCTGCCCTACAAACCCAAGCGGCGCACCAAGGGTCAAATTGCCATCGAGGCCGGGCTGGAACCCCTCGCCGATATCCTCTACAGCGACCCAACACAGGAACCGGAGCAGCGCGCCGCAGAATTTGTGGACCCCGACAAGGGCATCCCTGATGTAAAAGCAGCGCTGGAAGGCGCCAAGTACATCCTGATGGAACGCTTCAGTGAAGAAGCCGAACTGCTGGGTCAATTGCGTGCATTCCTGGCCAGCGAAGCCCTGATCAGCGCCAGTGTGATTACCGGGAAGGAGACGGAAGGCGAAAAATTCCGGGACTATTTTGAGCACAGCGAGCTTTGGAAGCGCACCCCCTCCCACCGGGCTCTGGCCATGTTCCGAGGTCGACGCGAAGGCATTCTCTCCATCCGGGTGGATATCCCCACGGAAACCACCACTGCGCACCCCTGTGAAACCATGATCGCCTCCCACCTGGGCATCAGACATGAAAACCGTGCCGCCGATAACTGGCTGGCGGAAGTGGTGCGCTGGACCTGGAAAATCAAACTGCACACCCATATCGAAACAGACCTGCTGGCGGAGCTGCGTGAGCGTGCAGAAGCCGATGCCATTACGGTCTTTGCCACCAACCTGCAGGACCTGCTGCTGGCAGCCCCTGCAGGGCAGCGGGTCACTATTGGACTCGATCCGGGCCTGCGTACCGGCGTAAAACTGGCCGTGGTGGATAACACCGGCAAGGTGCTGGATCACGGGGCCATTTTTCCCACGCCGCCACAGAATAAAGTGCATGAGGCTGAAGCCATTCTGGTGAAACTCTGCCAGACCCACCAGGTAACGCTCATAGCCATCGGCAACGGCACCGCCAGCCGCGAGACCGAGCGTTTTGTCAAAGATGTGCTGAAGCGGCACCCTGAGCTATCCATTCAACCGGTGATCGTCAATGAAGCCGGGGCCTCGGTCTACTCCGCCTCGGAGTTTGCCGCCCGGGAATTTCCCGATCTGGATGTGACTATCCGGGGAGCGATCTCTATTGCTCGCCGCCTGCAGGACCCGCTGGCAGAACTGGTCAAGATCGATCCGAAATCTATCGGCGTGGGTCAATACCAGCACGACGTCAGCCAGATCGAACTGTCCCGCAGCCTCAATGCCGTCGTCGAAGACTGTGTTAACGCCGTGGGCGTGGAAGTCAACACCGCCTCGGCAGCCCTGTTGAATCGGGTGGCCGGACTCAACCAGACCATCGCCGACAATATCGTTGCCTTCCGGGACGAGAACGGCCCATTCTCCAACCGTGCCGCCCTGAAAAAGGTGCCGCGACTGGGAGAAAAAACCTTTGAACAGGCGGCGGGTTTCCTGCGCATTGCCAATGGCGACAATCCTTTGGATGCCTCCGCAGTGCATCCCGAGAGCTACGAGCTGGTGTCGCAGATGGCCAATGACCTGGCACAACCCCTGCAATCGCTGATCGGCGACAGTAGCCTGTTACGCCGTATCAAACCCCAGCAGTATGTGAACGAGCGGTTTGGCCTGCCCACCATTAACGATATCCTGCAGGAGCTGGACAAACCGGGCCGCGACCCGCGACCTGAATTCAAAACCGCCACCTTTAAAGACGGTGTTGAAAGTCTGAAAGACCTGGAACCGGGCATGACACTGGAAGGCACCGTCACCAACGTCACCAATTTCGGCGCCTTCGTGGATATCGGCGTGCACCAGGATGGTCTGGTCCACATTTCGGCGCTGGCCGAGCGTTTTGTCAAAGACCCCAGGGAGGTAGTGAAAACCGGCGACATCGTCACGGTCAAAGTGATGGAGGTGGATATTCCACGTAAACGCATCGGTCTCAGCATGCGCATGTCTGACGAGCCCGGTCAGAAAACCCCGACACGGGAACATCGCGAGGGAAAAGGTAATAAAAAAGGTGGCAGACAGGCCCCTCAAAGGAAACAGCAGAACCCACCGGCCAAAACCGGCACCCTGGGTGCGCTGTTTGCCGAGGCATTGAAAAAGTCCTGATCGGGGGGCTACAGAGGTCCCTTACTAATGCCCGACTAAAGCGTTGGGCAAAGAAAAAGGCGGTCTGAAAAGACCGCCTTTTTTTGGAATGGTGGGGTGGCTGACGGGGATCGAACCCGCGACCACAGGAATCACAATCCTGTGCTCTACCAACTGAGCTACAGCCACCATTGGTCTATTGCTGCGTTCAAGCGTTGGATGGCGCACCCGGCAGGATTCGAACCTGCGACCGACGGCTTAGAAGGCCGTTGCTCTATCCAGCTGAGCTACGGGCGCTCAACACAAACTCTATCGCATTTTGACGCATGAGTGAGGTTGGTCGGGGAAGAGGGATTCGAACCCCCGACATCCTGCTCCCAAAGCAGGCGCGCTACCAGACTGCGCTATTCCCCGTTATCACTCAAGTGCCCTCTTTCGAGAGGTGCGCATAATACTGGCGACGACCAGCCTCGTCAATGAAAAAGCCCCTCAATAAGGGGGTGGCGATTCCCTTCACAGGAACGAAGCGAAGTGCGAAAATGCCCGGCTTTCACTATCCAATCAGGAGCTTAATCAACCATGGCCGCACTCATCCTCGATGGCAAAGCCGTCGCACAGAAAACCGAAGCCGCACTGAGTGAGCGCGTTAACGCCCTGAAAGAGAAAAGTGGCGGCCAGACGCCGATCCTGGCCACGATCCTGGTGGGCGGCGACCCAGCCTCCGCCACTTACGTGCGCATGAAACAGAACGCCTGTAAACGGGTGGGCATGGAATCCATCGCCGTGGAGATGCCGGACTCCACCACTACCGAACAACTGCTGACCAAGATTGAAGAGTTGAATGCCAACCCCAACTGCCACGGTATCCTGCTGCAACACCCGGTACCGGAACAGATTGACGAGCGTCTCTGTTTTGACAGCATCGCCCTGGAAAAAGACGTGGATGGCGTCACCTGCCTCGGCTTTGGTCGCATGGCCATGGGCGAATTCGCCTACGGCTCGGCGACGCCCCAAGGCATCATGCGCTTGCTGGAAGCTTACGATATTCCCCTGTCAGGCAAACACGCCGTGGTGGTAGGCCGTAGCCCTATTCTCGGCAAGCCGATGGCGATGATGCTGCTGAATGCCAACGCCACGGTGACGATTTGTCATTCCCGCACTGAAAACCTGCCAGCTATGATCGCCACTGCCGACATCGTGGTGGGTGCCGTAGGCAAACCGGAGTTTATCAAGGCGGAATGGATCAAGGATGGTGCAGTGGTTGTCGATGCCGGCTATCACCCGGGTGGGGTTGGCGATATCGAACTGGCCCCACTGCATGACAGAGCAGCTGCACTGGCCCCGGTTCCCGGCGGTGTCGGCCCCATGACCATCAACACTCTGATTCTGCAATCCGTAGACGCCGGCGAAAAAAAGATGGCCTGATCGGCCCGCTCACCAAAGCGACAGGGCTGTGACTTCCCGTCCGACTGGACTAGGATAGGATCAGAACGGAAGGGAAAACAGCCATGCTCGCGGATCGACTGGTAGCCCACCGGGGTTACCCCAAACACTACCCTGAAAATACCCTGCTAGGCATGGCGGCGGCCATTGATGCCGGCGCGCACTTTATCGAGACCGATATCCTGTTCAGCGCCGATCAGCAGCCCGTGCTGTATCACGACAACCTCATGATACGCATCAGCGGTGAGGAGAATGCGGTACACCTGCTGACCCTCGACGAACTGGTGAACCGCCCTGCCCATGAGCCGGAACGCCTTGGCGACCAGTTTATTAACCAGACCATCACACCCCTCTGCGATCTGGTCAGCCTGCTGGAGGAACATCCGGAGGTCACCGCCTTTATCGAAATGAAACGCAGCGGCCTGCACATTGTGGGCCTGGAAGCGGCCTATGACATCGTCAGCAAGATACTCGCCCCGGTCAGGGATCAGTGCGTACTGATCAGCTTCAGTGATGAATTTATCGACTATGCCCACCAGCAGGGCTTCCCCAGACTGGGGCTGGTACTGAAGGATTGGGAAGAACGTCAGGGCAATCTGATGCAACGTATCCAACCGGAATTTATCTTCTGTGATACGGACAAAGTGCCAGAGGGCTCTTCTCTGGATGAAATAACGTCCACCTGGGTAATCTACGAAGTGGAAGACCCGGATCAGGCCATTGCCTGGTTTGACCGCGGGGCCGATATGGTGGAGACCTTCGATATCGGTGGCCTGCTGGAAAATCTGGCCCACCGGGCGCTCTGAGCTTGGACGCTATTTCACCCACCTCCTCCACCTCTGAAACCACCGTCGATGTACTGGTGGTCGGCGGCGGCATTCAGGGTGCTGGCGTGGCCCAGGCCACACAGGCTGCCGGTTACCAAACACTCATTGTTGAAAAAACCGCCTGGGCGGCGGGCACATCCAGCAAATCCAGCAAATTGATTCACGGCGGCCTGCGCTATTTACAAAGCGGTGATTTTTCACTGGTGAGAGAAAGTCTGAAAGAGCGCAGTCTGCTCCTGAAGCTGGCACCGGAGTTGGTACACAGCAACTGGTTTACCATCCCCATTTACCACGATTCCACCTATCGTCCCTGGCAAATCCGCGCAGGACTGACACTCTACTGGCTGCTAACCGGCTGCAGCAGCGAAGGCCGCTTTGAAGTGGTCCCGCCAGCAGACTGGTCGTCCCTGTGTGGCCTCAAAACAGAAGGACTCCAGAAGGTTTTCCGCTACCGGGATGCCCAGACCGACGACACCCGCCTGACTGAAGCCGTGGTCCGCTCTGCCCAATCCCTCGGGGCTGATACCCGTTGTCCTGCCACACTGCGGTCTGCCACACAAACACCGCAGGGCTACCGGGTAGAGCTGGAAACTACTGCGGGTATCGAAACGATCCATTGTCGCTTGCTGGTCAACGCCGCAGGGCCCTGGATCAATTTGCTTGCCCGCGCTGTTACCCCCCAACCACAGATCATCGATATTGACCTGGTTCAGGGAGCGCACCTCATCCTGGATCAAAAGATCAGTGAGCAGTGTTTCTATCTGGAAGCCCCCAGCGATGGTCGCGCGGTGTTTGTGGTGCCCTGGTACGACGGCACCCTGCTCGGCACCACCGAAACCGCTTTTGACAACAACCCGGATAACACCGTGGTCAAAGATGAGGAAAGGCAGTATCTGCTTGAGGTGCTGCACCATTATTTCCCGGACTACCCCGGGCAAGTCTGCGGCGAAATGGCCGGACTCAGGGTTTTACCCAAAAAGGTCTTACCCAAAGAAGCGACGGGATTTCACCTGCGCAGTCGCGAAGTACAGTTTGTTGAAAGTAACGGTTACCTGGCCATCTACGGCGGCAAACTCACCGGTTACCGGGCTACAGCGGAAAAAGTGCTGCAACGTGTCGAGAAGCAGTTGGGTCGCGCCAACCACATTGCCGACACCCAACATCTACGCCTTTGCGAAGAGCCCAGATCGTAACCCACCGAGGTGCTTCTACAGAGGTTTGGCCGTAGCCTCGGCCATCCGTTGTAACCATTGCTGAAAACGGCCCGCCAATTCGGCATTTTCTCCCGGGAAAAATTCATCCCCGGGATAAACCAGCCAATCCCCCGGCTGGCCCGCCAACAGAAATGCTGCTCCCCTGCCGGTGGCTTCCGTGTCCGCACTGCGTATCACCGGCAGTCCGGACAAATCCGCGAGCCGCTGACAAAAGCCATCCAGTTGCGACAGGCCACCCCCCACCAGTATGCGGGTCAGCGGCTCCCGCTCACCCCGCCAGTCGCGAATGCGCAGCAGATTTACCATCAACAGGAAGACGATACTTTCCAGCACCGCCACCAGGGCGGCCTTATTGTTATTGGCATCGAGATCGACAAATCGACTACAGAAATCTCCCCGCCAATAGGGTGCACCCAGCCCTCCCACGCCATTAAAAAAAAGCGGGATGACTGTTTCGGATTTCAGCCACTGATCGAGACTCCGCTGATAATCGGCAACACCCAGTTCCGCCGCCTGTAATTCCAGCGCACTGGCTGCGCCATTAACCGTTCCCTCCACCACAAACCAGCGCGCCGATTCTGCTTCAGTCCCTGTTTCGAAAATCAGCGTCTTCAGAAGTCCCGCCGGAGCTGATACCGAGGGAGCACAACGCACAGCTATAAACGCTCCGGTGCCGGCATTGATGGTCACCTGCTCCCCGGGCAATTCTCCCTGGCTGAAAAAGGCAGCATTTTGATCACCATTGAGCAGCGCGACAGGTAACTGGACATCGCCAATCTGGAGGTCGCCAATCTGCAGGTCACCAAAGTCGCTGGCGCTGGGTTGTAACGGAGGAAGAATAGATTTTTGAATATCAAACTGCGCCAACAGGACTTCATCCCAATCCCCCGAAGGCAAGTGCCACAACAATGTCCGCTGGGCATTGCCAGGGTCCACCGCAAAGTGATGTTGTCGGGTCAGGGCGTACAGGAGGTAACTGGCCAAAGGCCCACAAGCCAGACGCTGTTCCCCCAGCGCCGCTTTCACCCCGGGAATGGTATCCAGACACCAGCGCAGCTTGCTGGCTCCGTAATGTGCATTGGGTCGCAGACCCGTGTGTAGGGCTATTTCCTCATCACTCAACGACAGTGTTTCCATATACTTGGCAGCCCGGGTGTCCTGCCAACTCAACACCGGCGACAGGGGCGCTGTTGTCTCCCGGTCCCAACACACCAGACTTGAGCGCTGGGTTACCAGCGCCGCCGCTTTAAGCCTGTGAATGTCTGCCCCCAATTGATCGGGGAGCTTGTCCAGCAGTCTGCGAATGGAGGCCACTACCTCAACCGGGTCCTGCTCCACCCGCCCTGGCATGGGGTGTCGGGTCTGTACTGGTTCGCGCAGTAACAACCGTTGCCTGCCCACGGCATCAAAAACCAGCACCCGGCTGCTTTGCCCACCCTGATCCATCACCAGATAGAGAAAATCATTCATGTTTTCATTAAAGCAGATTCCTGGAAACAACACCGACTGTATGACCAGTTCCCTGTTTAGCGGAACACCAAAATCATTTGTTGTGGCAATTCACGTCCAATTAAGGTTGCCCTGATAAGTTGTCTCTAATGTCTAAACACCAAGGAGACCTTCATGAAGCTGTTACCCATCACTGCAATCTCACTGGCACTTGCTGCCTCACCCATACTGGCGGACGATATCGGTCCCGACAAGGCCATGAAGCTGGTCCAGAACGGCACCATCAAATCTTTTGAGTCGCTGAACGATCTGGCTATGCAGTTACACCCGGGGTCAACAATTGGCGAAACTGAATTGGAACAGAAACACCATCGATACATCTACGAGGTAGAATTACGGGATACTGACAACCACAAATGGGAGGTCAAACTGGATGCGGCCAACGCCGAAGTACTTTCCAACCGCAAGGACCATGATTAGGCTGCTGCTTGCCACCTGCCTACTGCTGACCAACACCGTGCTGGGGCGTGATATAGGCCCCGGCGAGGCACTGGAACTGCGAAAAAAAAACGCCCTCATACCACTGGAACACATCCTGGCTGCAGTCTCCAAACGCTATCCGGAATCACGTCTTCTGGAGGTTGAGCTGGAGGAAGAACACGGTCTCTTCCTGTATGAAGTTGAAATTCTCACCAACCGGCAACAGGTGCGCGAGCTGGAAATCGATGCCGGCACAGGAAGCATTATCAAGGACGAGCTGGAAGACTGATGCGACTGTTAATCGTGGAAGACAATGTCGCCCTGGCGGATGAGCTGTTACTGCACTGCCGCCGACAGGGTTACAGCTGTGACTGGCTTGTAGATGGACGGGATGCCACTTCCGCACCGTTTGACAACCCTTATGAGGCCATCGTCCTGGATCTCGGGCTACCGGGAAAAAATGGCCTAATACTGCTACAGGAGTGGCGACAACAGGGTCTGGCTACGCCTGTGCTGGTGCTGACTGCCCGCAACAGCTGGCAGGACCGGATCGCCGGACTGCAAGCAGGGGCCGACGATTATCTGGGAAAACCCTTCCACCCCGACGAATTGTTATTGCGCATTCGGGCGTTGATACGGCGCAATCACGGTGTCACCGCCTCGGCCAGCCTGGAGGCCGGGGGTTTGACCCTCAATGAGGAAACCCAGTCTGTCAAAGATGACGACCATGACCCGATCATATTGAAAGGCGGGGAATTCCGTTTATTGCGTTACTTCATGCTGCATCCCGGGAAGGTTTTGTCCAAATTGCGGCTTGCCGAGCAACTGCAGAGCGAAGATCGCGAACACAACAGCAATGTGCTGGAAGTCTATATCAGTCACCTGAGAGATAAACTCGGCAAACACTGTATCGAAACCCGACGCGGCCAGGGATATGTTTTTCATGGTAAAAATGAAAAATAATCCCACAGGCAGATGGTGGTCGCCCCGCTCCCTGCGGGGACAGCTCAATCTGGGCACAGTCATCGTACTAATACTTCTGGGTGCTGGCATCGCAGCCGGTGCGCACTGGCAGTTCACCAATGTCGAAGTGCGGCTCAGCCTGGCCAGAAATGAAGCTGCTATCGAGCAGCTACTTGCCGCTATCCAGTCCGGTCCTGAGGGTACGTACCTCGATAGCACCCGCATTGACCCGGCCTTCAACCGACCGCTGTCTGGAAACTATTACCTTATTCTCTCAGAGAAAAATTACTGGCGATCGCGATCGCTCTGGGACATGGAACTGCTTTCTAAGCAGGGACAGACAACTCAACCGGACATACTCCCCACCACCATCTCCGGCCCCGGTGACCAGACACTGCACGTAATGACAAAAACTTACCGACGCCACGGCGAAACGTTCCAGATCATTACCGCCATCGACTACAGTGATCTGATCCGGGATTTTCACCAGATGCTGGGCCACTTTTACCAAGTCTGGACTGCGGCGCTGGTAATCACGCTTCTATTGCTGAACCTCTGGATTTCCCGCGCCTTGCAACCACTGGAACGCATTCGACGCGAACTGGCCAAGATCCAGCAGGGGCAACTCCGCACACTGGAGGAATCAGGCCCGGAAGAACTTCGCCCACTACTGCAGCAAATCAACCTGCTGCTGGCAACGGCAAGGGAATCCCTGACCCGCTCCCGCAAGGCACTCGGCAACCTCGGACACACGCTGAAAACACCCCTGGCCGCCCTGTCGGCGCTGGTTGAAAGACCCGAGTTGCACCAACAGCTCCCCGACCTGCAACAAACCCTAAGCGAACAACTTCGCCAGATTACCCAGCGTGTTAACCGGGAGCTGGCTCGCAACCAGGTTGCCCGGGCCACCGCCTATCTGGAACCGTTTATCCCGGCCCGCGATTTGCCCGAGCTGGTAAACAGCCTGCACAAGGTTTACCCCCGAGAACTTGAGATCAGCATCCCGCAGGATCCAGAATTGGTAATGCCCCAAGACAAGGGCGACATGACGGAACTGTTCGGCAACCTGCTGGACAATGCCTGTAAATGGGCTCAGACCCGCATTCGGGTGTCCATTACCGAGAACAACGGCTGGATCCTGTTGGTGGAAGATGACGGTCCGGGTATCGCCGATACCGAAGCACAGCTCAGGGCTCTGCAAAGGGGCCAGCAACTGGATGAAACCAGTGATGGACAGGGACTTGGTCTTGCCATTGTCGCGGACCTCGCAGAGGCCTATAGAGGTGATATGCAGCTGCGAGCCTCTGACCTCGGCGGTCTTTGTGTATACATACATCTGCCGCCTGGCGGCTGACCTGTACTATGTAACTGATCTGGCCGAAGGCCATCAGGGCGATAGTGAACAGACAGGAGTCAGATCAGGTTGAAATACAGAACAATTACCACCAGGTAGCGTAGGCCTTTACCGATGGCCGTCAGCAGTAAAAACAGTCCCAGATTCACCCGCATGACTCCTGCCACAAATGTCAGCGGATCGCCCACCACGGGCACCCAGGCCAACAGCAGACTCCATACCCCGTAACGCTGGAACCAATGTTGGGCCCGGTGCAGTTTTTCCGGCTTGAACGGAAACCAGGAACGATTTTCAAAATGGATCAGGTAGCGGCCTATCCCCCAGTTCAGTGCGGCACCCAGGGTATTGCCCACCGTTGCCAGCAACCAGAGCAACATCGGGTTGCCGTCGTCGAGAAAGGTAACCAGTGCCACCTCCGAATAAAACGGCAGCAGTGAACCCGCCCCCAGCGCACTGATAAACATCAGGAAATACATCAAGGCCTCTGCTCCAGAGCAACACTCCCTGTACTGCCGATTCCGATACTCAACGCAGCAGCAGCCCGTCGTCGATGGGAATAAATTCACTGGCGGTATTGATCAGTGCAGCGGCGGTCAGGCCGGGCACGCCATACACCTCAACCTTTTTGTTTTTATCTTCCCGCAGTTTATGCGCCAGCAGGTCAAAGTCGCCATCGCCGGAAACCAGCACTACGGCGTCTACGTCCCCGGCATATTCCATGGCATCAATGGTAATGCCCACATCCCAGTCGCCCTTGGCCGAACCATCGGCACGCTGGATAAAATTTTTGAGTTTCACCTCAAAACCAATAGCCCGCAGAATATTCTGAAATTCCCGCTGCTTCTGGTCACCCCGCTCCGTGGCGTAGGCAAAGGCCTTAACCACCTGTCGCCCGGCAGTGGCCCGGGACCAGAACGCGTTGTAATCGAAATTACAGCCGTATACCTGCCTGACGGTGTAATAGACGTTTTGCACATCCACCAACAAAAGAACTTTCTGCATGAATCACTACCGGTATTCTGATTTGAGTGGGCAAGGCTACGACAACACACCCAAGAGTGATACCCACACTGAACCTGACAGCTCCAATCTGAGAAAAAATAACACTGCAGGAATCACCAATAGCCACCGTCTGCGCCAAGCTTCCAGGTCCGGCGAAGCTGAGTATGGGCTACATCATTCGGGTTTCTTACTGAATTGTTCAGGCAAATCGGTAAGGCGTTCCACCGTGAGAGTGGGTTGAAGACCCCAGATATCAAAGAGTGCGGCGTTGGTTAACACCATCGACAGGTGAAATACGCGTTTTCTCGATTATTTCCGTTCCGGCAGCAATGCCCCTTCGCTCACCAGCTTCTGCTCAATCTCTTCATGGGTCGCCTTGAGATTGGCCCAGCGTTCCGCCGTGGACGGGTGAGAGCTGTTGTAGTGTTCACGGATGCCTTCCGGGTGCTCAATCGCCATGCGCCGCCAGAACGCATTGACGACTTCGGTATCCACCCCGGCATTGGCCAGGTAATACATGCCCACATAATCTGCCTCACGCTCAAAATCCTGGCTGTAGAGGCTGCCGCCCACATTGCCGAAAGTACCCTGGGTATTGACCCCGTAACCAGCGGCAATGATGTCGAAGATACTGCCCAGCAGGTAGTTGCCGGTACGTTTCTCAATATGCCCCTCGCTGTTATGGGCGAACTCGTGGGCGATGACCGTCATCAATTCCTCGTCGGACTCGGCAAACCGATACATACCCGCAGTGATATAAGTGGCCCTCCCATCCGCTGCCGCATTCAGGTCATCATCCTTTATCAGCACCACCGGGAAGGAGCAGGTGGTTACCGGCACGATATCCAGTGTCACCTGCTGATCGTCCCGCTCTACCTCCAACACCAGATGCTGTTGCGACATCGGCATGGACATCGCCTCCAGGGACGACACAAATACCTCCGAGGCGTTAGCTGCCGGTATCGTCACCCCATTCACCGAACGGATCACATCCAACTCCCGCAAGCCAGCATAGGCCGCCGGACTCCCGAAGATGACGTGGCTTATGACAATCCCATCCTTGAGTCCGTATACCCCTGAAAACAGGGTTCTGTCTTTTTTATCCAACGTGGCAGTATCTTTCCACACCCAACCCACCGACCGGATATGATCATCGGGGCACAACGGCACGCCCGCCGTTCTTATCCGCCACGCCAGGTCCTGCAAGTGCGCGTTACGCTCCAGGTAAACCTTTTCCGCCTCAATGCGCTGCCACTGCTGCTCCTCCAACACATCGCTCCCTGCTGGGCGGGCTATCTTGGTAGTCGGAGCGCAACCCACCCCCCCAAACAGAAACAGAACTGCCATTAACAGCGGCCACACATACCGGCCACCAGCTCCCGACGATGCGGGTGAAACCGTTTTCCTATTGACTGAAAACCAGGCTGAACCACACATGTCAGATCACCGGTGGCTCGTCGAGTGAAAGGTGCACCTCAACGGTATTGCCTTCCATGGAACGCCTCAGTGGCAAATTCATGTTGTAGAGCACATCCAGCATTTTGTAGTTTTCGCCAAGCACGGCGGCACGAAACTCCCGGTATCCTGCCGCCCGGCCAATATCCACCAGATGACCCAGCAACAACGAGCCCACGCCGAGACCGTGGTATTCATCTTCCACCGCCAGGGTAATTTCTGCGGTTCTTACCGGTAGCTCATCGCAACAGAAATAACGCGTCACGCCAACCACCAGTTCCAGATCTTCATCCACAGCAACCAGCGCCACATGGCGGTCAAAATCCGGCTCGGTAAAGTCTTTCAGCTCCTGTAACGTGAGGTCATTCTTGTAATGGAAAAAGCGGCAATAGGAAGATTCGGCGCTAAGGCGGTGCAACCCCTCCTGCAACACGTCCTTGTCCTGTGGGTTGATGGCGCGTATCAGCAACTCTCTGCCATTACGCAATTGATCGCGGGCAAAAAAGCTGCGCAGTGATTCCGGCGTCGCATCCATCTGGCAAGCCACCTAAACGGGTACGTACTGACCACCCGATTCGCCGCCGAGGCAAGGCTTTCGCAACAGGGCAAACCGGCGACGCAAACCAATGCCGCCCGTTAATGGCCAGTAACAAAAATGCAGTCTCATCGTTTAAGCGTAGCCCTTCGCACAGCCAGTAGCGCTCTTAATACTGACCGGTGACAGCGTGATTCGTCCTCACAGAAAAGCCCCCAGACATATATGAGCTGTGGGAAAGCGCACTGTCACATACCGGCAATAGCCAATGGCACCGGCTGCTGACGATAGAACTGACACAGCAGCCGATACACTTCTGGCATTTCTTCCCGCATGTTTTCCGGGGCCTCGAAAAAGGCCTCACTGCGCAACGCAAAGAATTCCGCTGGACTGGTCAGTGCAATGTGTTTTTCACTGTCCCTGAGTATTACTTTCATCCGCCCCCTGTACTGTCAAAAAAATTTACAACCAGCCCCAGCCAACACCCTGGGTCTTCTCTAACTTGTTGTAAATAGGCGATATAAATAATATGGCATGGTTTATGCTTTAGAGAATTTGTACGTCATGGGGCAACACCCTGCAGTGGTGGCCTCCAAACAGCAGTTAAATAAGGAAGACACAATGATGATCAAAAACAAATTGTTGGGGAAGTGCATCGCTGCATGTGCTCTGGTATTCAGTAGCGCTCTGTTCGCAGGCCCCACTTATGTCGGCAATTGGGACACCTACAATGCCTCTGGCCCGAGCTGGAGCGAGTTCACAACGCCAACCTATACCGGTCAGGAAGTTGCCGCCCTGTTGTTTGGCGGCACCGCCACCGACTACGCGATCTCAACCGTGAGTTCCGACCCCCTGGCTATCAACAACATGGTCTGGCTTGATCAGATCTATATCGGTGTCGACATGTTCGGCGAGAGCTACCGCGTAGATTCCAACAACAATGGAATCTACGACATTTCCGGCGATACCAGCGCGTGGGTAAGAGACAACGCCTTTAGCGGTGGATACATCAATTACGCCTTCCTGCTTGACCAGACCCCCGGAGGCAATGTACCTGTGCCGGGCACCTTGCTGCTGTTGGGCATTGGCCTGGCCGCTCTGGGTTTAAGAGCCCGGTTCGCAGCACGCTAAACAAGAACCGCTAGAGTTACGCCCAAGGGTACCCCTTGGGCGATATAGATTGCTTCATTCTTGAGTTCCGCCCCGCAGTTTCGCGGGGCTTTTTATTGAAGAAGTGCAAGGAAGAAAGAAGTCCAAATTCAGGACCTGGGTAGAAGAAGTGGGGACAGGTCAGTTGTGGCCGGCATGGCAAAAGCCCCTTTCATTACACTCCCCTCTGCAACTCCACTCTTAGCGACATCACACCCGACTACTGAATGGCCGCACAAACCTGATGTAACAACTGGCCTTTATGGCGATTACGGATGCCTTCAGGGAAAGTGTGATCTGACCCCGCTTATCTTTGATCTGATCCCGCTTATCTTATCGACAACGCCATCAAATACGGCCACAGGGCACATATTGAGCTGACCTGCCCCGACAAACACTTTGTTATCGCCATCAGCGACTCCAGCCCGGGAATCCCCGAAGAGCAACTGGGAAATGTCACCCACCCCTTTTACCGACTGGAGCGGTTCCGCAGCTCGGAAACCGGGGGCACCGGCCTGGGACTGTCAATCACCCAGAACATCGTCCGCAACATGGGGGGATTCCTGGTGCTGACCAATCGTCCGAAAGGGGGATTGACCGCGGAAATCCACCTGCCCCTGCAGACCTTCCGCTGAATGAGATCAGATAAAAAACCCGGTCGCACACAGCTGACCGGGTTCCGTTTTTGCACCTGACGGAAGGCGTGTTTCCTCAGCCTCCCACAGGCTTGATACGGGTTCCAGTGGGGACAACATACTCGCAGCAGCAGGTTATCTAAGTAACCTCCGAATCCACCCCATACATGCGCCCAAGGAGCCACAGAACTCACTCAGGGCAAGACCAAAAACCCGGCCTGGGCAAATTCGCATACCAACGGCTGAACTCGTCACCAGCCATGGGCCTGGCGATCAAATACCCCTGCAATAGATCATATCCATGCGCGATGAGAAAACGCCGGGCGGCGTCGGTTTCAACCCCTTCCGCCACGGTCTTCATCTCCAGCTTGTCAGCCAGAACTCTGGCCATCTGTGCGATACTTGCCGCGCACTGATTGTCCGGGAGACCAAACACAAAACTCTGGTCCAGCTTGACCGTCGAGGCGGGCAACTCGTGGAGATACTTCAGGGATGAATAGCCTGTACCAAAATCATCGATGGTGATCGCGATATTGGCATCGGAAAGATCGGTCAGCTGTCTGATACTGTTTTTCACATCGTGGATAAAACTGCTTTCAGTGACTTCCAGCTCCAACACCTCTCCTGGAACACCGTGTTTGTCCAGCAAATTCAGTACCTGACCTGTGAAATCTGGATCGGCCAGGTTGCCCGCAGAAATATTGACAGCTACCGTGAGATCAATACCCTCCCGCCGCCAACAGGATAATTGCGCCAGGCTCGAATCGATCACATAGGCAGTCAACTGGTTGATCAGGGTACTGGTCTCAGCCCTGGGGATAAATTTTCCCGGAGGGATATTTCCCATCTCCGGATGATGCCAGCGCACCAGTGCCTCCACACTTTTGACCTCGCCATCCAGGGCAGACACCTTGGGCTGGAAATGCATTCTCAATTGCCCCGTTTCCAGTGCCCGTTTCAATTCACCGAGCAAATAAATGCTGTCATTGATACTCAGATCGTTATCAATACTATAGGCGGCCACATGCTGCCCCTTGGCCCTCGCCGCCAGCATGGCCAATTCCGCTTTTTTCAGGTAGCTTTCCGCACCTTCTTTACCGATGGGAACAAATGCCATTCGGATATCACTGTGCAGGGGAATTCCGGAATAAAACAAAGGCTCCTGAAAGGAATCGGCCAACCCGCGCAACTGCCTATCGAGACAGTCGTCACCCCCATTTGCGACGAGCAGACCGAGGTCATAGGCACCGGTGCGGCAAGCCAGTTCCAGCCCCGGCATCACCTGACGGCTGTAATCCGCCAGCCCCCGGACAACGCTGTCCATGACCTGCGGACCGAATGCCGCCTTCAATTCAGAGACGTTCTCCACGGAAACAACAACCAGAGCCAATCTGCCCCCATCATTGCCTTTCTCCCGCAGCAAATTATTCAGAAATCGCCGATTGGGTAGACCGGATTCTTCGTCGTTGTGCAAAAGCCACTGTAAATGATCGATGTACCGCCGGATGAAATCACTCACGGCGCCAGCGAAAAATCCTATAAGGACAAAAAAGCCCATTCGGTAAAGCCAATTTACCATGAGTTGCATTTCACCCGTCGCCGTGTCAATGGGCATAAAAGGGCCGAGAATTAAACCGGCAGCGAGCCCCGCGAGGATGCCCCCCCTCATGCCAAAAACCAGCCCACCGAGCATGATGGGGATGTACATGGAATGGGAAAAGACATACTTGATGCCGCCCGTCACATATACCAATAGAAATACTCCCGCCATCATCGTCACTATGGCGGGAACCATGCACCACTGCAGGCGCCTGCCATTGCGCTGAACCCAGGTGAAAAGCGGTATGGTGGGATTGAGCATTGTTCACTCCATTGATAGCTTGTTACCTACACCCAACAATAATAACTAGTTGTAATGACCTGAAAACGCCAGACCGAATTTTTTTCGTCTGTATTAGATGAGGGACTCCATAATGCGCCTCAAAACCTTGAAGGGAAACCAGGCGCGGGTTTCAAAGTGGGTCAGATAACGGCCAAACACCCAGTTGAGCGCGGCGCCAAGGGTATTGCCCACCGTTGCCGCCAACCAGAGCAACGCCGGGTTGCCGTCCTCAAGCAACGTGACCAGGGCCACCTCTGAATAGAACGGCAACAGGGAGCCCGCCCCCAGCGCGCTGGTAAACATCAGAAAATAAATCAACGTCTTTGCTCCCGGGCAACACACGCGGTGTTGCCATTTCCGATGTTCAGCGCAGCAGCAGGTTGTCGTCGATGGGAATAAACTTACTAGCGGCATTGATCAGTGCAGAGGCGGTCAGTTTGGGAACCCCGTAGACCTCGACGATATTGCCCTTCTCCACCAGCTTGTTCACCAGCAGGTCGAAATCGCCGTCTCCGGACACCAGCACCACCACATCCCAGTCGCCCTTGGCGGAACCGTCCGCGCGCTGGATAAAGTTCTTCAGCTTCACCTCGAAGCCGATGGCCCGCAGGATATTCTGGAACTCCCGCTGCTTCTGGTCGCCCCGCTCCGTGGCGTAGGCAAAGGCCTTGACCACCTGTCTGTCGGCGGTGGCTCGCGCCCAGAAGGCGTTGTAGTCGAAGTTACAGCCATAGGTCTGCCTTGTCGTGTAATAGACGTTTTGCACATCGACCAGGAGAACCACTTTCTGCATCGGGAAATTCCAGGTTGTGAAGACCTACAAAAGGCTTAACAGTCTATTGAAAAACGTTTTTGAGGCTGGTTATGCAAGGCAACATTGGACGAAAAAGCGCAGTTTATCGCTCATAAATGAGCATGTTGTGTTCAATGTTAACGATGCAGAAGCTAGGCAGGTAGTTTTTCAGCAAGTTACATGGCAGATATTGCCAGCGGAACCGGCTGCTGACGATAGAACTGACACAGCAGCCGATACACTTCGGGCATTTCTTCCCGCATGTTTTCAGGGGCCTCGAAAAAGGCCTCGCTGCACACCGCAAAGAATTCCGCTGGACTGGTCAAGGCGTAGTCATCGAGGGGTAATGTTCGGTGGTGTCGCCAATCATTTTGCAGGCGATCCCAGGCCGCGGTAAAAATATCGTGCCACTCACCGGGGCGCATGTCCGGGTGCATCGGCGGCGCGCCGTTGGCGCCGCCGCGCAGCATATCCAGCTTGTGCGCCAACTCGTGAATCACCACATTATTGGCCTTACCGTGGCGGGTATGGGCACCGGTTTCGCAAATATCCTGCCACGACAAAATCACCGGTCCCCGGTACCAGGCCTCGCCACTCAGCCCCGGCCCTCGGGAATGTTCGACGCCATCCTCAGTACGATAGGGTCGGTTCGGTACAAAAGCATCTTCGTAGAGAATCACCGTCTTCCAGCGGTCATACCAGTCCAGACCAAGATGCAGCACCGGCACACAGGCCATGGTGGCGACCTTCAGGCACATGGCATCGGTGAATTGAAAGCCGCTGCCGGAAGCGAAGGTTTTGCGCACGAGAAAACGGAAGGACATCTCACGCAGGGCATCGCGCTCGGCCCCTTGATAGCGATGCATCACCGGCCAATCGGCAATGGCAGATTCCCACTGCTCGGCGGTAAAACCCATTTTTTTAATGCGGCGGTTTTCCAGCCAATTGCGCAGTCGGTTAAACATATTTAAGACTTCACAGACAACTTCAGAAAAATGTCTGAAGAAGATAACTCAATAACCTTTTATTTTGTCCGACCTAAAATATCAATCAAAAGCGCTATGACACTAACCAAAACGCAAAAACTCAATTAAACGAACAATTTCTTTTGGAGGTCTGTTTAGTGGCAATACAGTTTTGACTGACAGCTTAACTAGACAGCGTTTTCCTATTGCGGCTTCGGCTTCTCTTTCAAATTGTTCTACTGCTTCTTTTGTTGCTGAACCGTACAAAATATTTCCCGACTCATCTTTTAATTCAAATTTTCTGTGCTCAGGAAGAAACCCAACAAGATTTCCTATTATTTCCGTTGATTTTTCTTCGATGGAAGTCGCTTCAGTCCTAACCCTTCCCCTACGAACTGCAGTCCCATCTAACGTAATATCAAAATCTTTTTCAACCACTCTTACTGTTGCACTATTTGAATCCAAATTTGAGAAAAACGCCTTTAAAGCTATTAAGGTCCTGGGGTCTAAGTCTTCTAAAACAGACTCAAAAACAGCATCATCTTGTGCGGCAGTATCTCTTATTAAATGCGCTACTTTATCAATGATAAAAGCAAGCTCCGACTCTTGCAGTTCTGTTTGATTACTCATTTCATCCAAGACAAAACCAAACGAACCTCTTGCCAATCCAGTTACCATTAATTCAGAGTTAGCTTTGAAGGGTATCTTTCCCCTTGCTCCCAACTCACCCACTTCATTAGCGGCAAAAGTTTTAGCAATCAAATTTTGGAAGTTCTCTAACGCAAGCCCTGCAAACTCTGCAGCTATACCTTTAGAACCTAATACGGGCTTTCCACCAAAAAATAAAGCAACACTAGCAGCGTTATCTCTTACAGAGTTTTGTTTCAGGTTTTCTAATTTTTTTGTTAGCTGATTAAGCCGATGTTCCAATTGCATCTCACCAACAATATCACCCAAGCGATGAGCGCCTTCCAAAAGCTCATTAACTGTTGTTATTTCAGAAGACAGACTGTCTATGGTTAGCTTTTTAGGCATCTCCTGTCTCCCGTTCTAAAATTCTTAGCGCTTCATCGTCAGCACATTGAATAGGAATTTCTATCATACCTTTCCATAGGTACGACTCTCTTTGATGAGAAAAAAGTCCAAACCAATATCTAGTATTACTAACAATTTGCATTGGAGGGATATTTAGGTCCACATAATATGCATCACAGCAGTAAGCTTTTTTACATAAACCTGGGTCGAAAAACTCTCTGTTGCCATAGACTAAACTACGCCATTCTTCATGGTCCTGAGTAGGCCTTAGGGCAAAAGTTACTACGTCAATATCGTTCGGAGGACGACCACGGTTAACTTCCACATTCTCAACAAAGCTCCCATCAACCCATTGAAAACCTTCAGTAATCCCCATATCTCTCAACTTCTTACGATACTTCAACAGTCCCTTTAGTATAGTAATTCGCTCTGGAGATTGAGCATATCTGTATACAAACTCATCAATAGTCGATCTGTATGGGGACATTCCAGCAGGGTCAGACGGACCTTGATCTGGCATAAAAGGAGGCAACACTCCCGACTGATTCAGTTCTGGTATCACTCGTCTATCATCCGTTGATATTTAATTATCTGCTATGGATTCCTCACAGCTCATATTAATATCTACTTGAGGGCTTTGCCTAATCATTAAAGTCCCCTTCTATCACAACCCCCTCTGCCACTCCTCCCTTAGGGGAATCACACCCGGCTGGTGAATGGCGGTTCTCACCTGCTGCAATAACTGCTCTTTATCGCGATTGAGGGTGCCTTTCAGTACCAGGTAGTTTGAGGCGTGGTCGCTGCGGAATACGGTGCGCTCCAGTTGCAGTGTATCCAGCAGAATTTCCATTTCCCCAAACAGTTGCCGTTGAGTCAGCGGTTGGTAGTCACCACCAAAGCCTTGCTGAAAACGCTCTTCGCCCATGGGGAAGCTAACCACCAGGGTGGAGAGGAACTCCGGCTGGGTTGAGTTCATCAGTTTTGCAGAATTGATGGCGTGCTGTTCGGAATACTGCTGGCCGCCGAGGCCGTTGAGAATCATCACCGAGCTTTTCATGCCCGCCTGCTTGATCTTGTGCAGCGCATCCAGTGACGAGGCGTAGGTTTCGCCCTTGGCGACCTTTTCCAGTACCAGATTGTCGCCGGATTCACAGCCCACGTACATCAGGCTGAGGCCGAGCTGTTGCAGCTCCGCCAGTTCATCCACAGATTTGTTCTTCAGGTTGCGCGGTAGGCAGTAGGAGGAAATGCGCTGCACGTCAGGCAGGTACTGGCGGATGGCCAGCAGGATTTCCTTAAGGCGGCGGAAGGACAATGTCATGGCATCGCCATCGGCCAGAAATACTCGGCGCACCGGGTAGCCGCTGTTGGCCACCTGTTGTAATTCCTGCTCGATTTCCGTTTGCGGTTTGACGCTGAATTTCTTCTGCGGCGCGGTGTACATCTCGCAGAAGGTGCAGTGGTTCCAGGAGCAGCCGTTGGTGACCTGCAAGATTAGCGAACGGGCTTCGCTGGGAGGACGGAATAAAGGCTCAATATAGCTGAACATTTACACACCCCTTATCCAGATACCGCAGGCCGCTGAAAAACGTTTATGGCGCAGGCCTGGGTAGGCAAAAAATGGCGAGAAGGCGGAGTTTATCGGGAATAAATGAGCACTTTGAGCCATTTTTTAACACCGCCAGGGCAAGTAAATTAGTTTTTCAGCCGCCTGTCATTCTCGACGCCAGGTGGTCCCTTCTCTGGAATCTTCGAGAACGACACCTTGAGCCAACAATTCTTCGCGAATCTGGTCGGCGCGGGCAAAGTCGCGGTTTTTCTTGGCGTCGGCGCGCTCAATGATCAGTGCTTCGATCTGTGCAGCATCTAGGTCACCTTCGCCCCCACCTTGAAGGAAGGCTTCGGGGTCGGCATCGAGAATACCAAAGATACCCGCCATAGCTTTCAGTTCCGCCACCAGTTGGCGCGCCCGTGCCTCATCAGTCTTGGCCTGGGTGTTGATATCCCTAACAAGGTCATACATGGCCGCCAGCGCTTCGCGGGTGTTGAAGTCGTCATCCATGGCGGTCACAAAGCGCTGGTAGTAGTCGCTGTCTTTCAATGTGTCAAGCGCAACGGGCTGCACATCGGCGAAGGGGCGTAGCGCGGTATAGAAACGTTCCAGTCCGCCCTTGGCCTCAATCAGGTTTTCTTCCGAATAGTTGATGGGGCTGCGGTAGTGGCTGGACAGCAGGAAGTAGCGCACCACTTCCGGGTGATATTTTTTCAGCACTTCGCGGATGGTGAAGAAGTTACCGAGGGACTTGGACATTTTCTCGTCGTCCACACGCACGGCACCGGCATGCATCCAGTAATTAACGTACTGCTTGCCGGTGGCGGCTTCGCTCTGGGCAATTTCGTTTTCGTGGTGGGGGAACGGCAAGTCCGGGCCTCCGCCGTGGATATCGAAGGTCTCCCCCAGACAGCAGATGGACATGGCAGAACATTCAATGTGCCAACCGGGACGACCGGCACCCCAGGGGGAATCCCAGCTCACCTCGCCGGGCTTGGCGCTTTTCCACAGGGCAAAATCCCGCGGGTCTTCCTTGATATCGCCCACCTCAACCCGGGCACCGGCCAGCAGGTCTTCAGGATTCTTGTTGCTCAGTTTGCCGTATTCGGGGAAGCGGCTGATACGGTAGTAAACATCGCCATTGTCCGCCACGTAGGCGTAATGGTTGTCCACCAGAATCTGCACCATGTCGAGAATATCGTCCATATGGCCGGTGGCGCGCGGCTCAATATCCGGGCGCAGCACGCCGAGGGCATCCTCGTCTTCGTGCATGGCATCGATCATGCGGTCGGTAAGATCGGTAAACGACTCGCCATTTTCAATGGCGCGGTTGAGAATTTTGTCGTCCACGTCAGTGATATTGCGCACGTAGGTGACATCCCAACCCTGGGAGCGCAGGTAACGGGTGATGACATCAAACGACACCATGACCCGCGCATGACCGATATGGCAGTAGTCGTAGACGGTAATACCGCACACGTACATGCGGATTTTTCCGGCCTCGATGGGTTTGTAAACCTCTTTCTGCCGCGTCAGGGTGTTATACAGTGTCAGTGCCATGGTACTCAGTTCTTTCGGTTTGTCGGGCCACGGTGCAGCCCGTTGTGAATTCAGTAACGTTTGGAATAGTTACTCAGCTTTTCCAGGTATCCCGCAGGCCAATGGTGCGGTTGAATACCGGTTTGTCGGCGCTGCTGTAGCCGCTGTCGAGACAGAAATAGCCTTCCCGCTCGAACTGGTAGTGGTCACCCACACCGGCTTCCGCCAGACCGATTTCACCCTTGCAGCCCTGCAGAATCTGTAGCGACTCCGGGTTGATAAAATCGAGGAAGTTGCGGTCACCCGCTTCCGGGGACGGATCACTGAACAGGCGGTCGTATAGGTGCACCTCACAGTCCACACACTCTGTGGCAGAGACCCAGTGAATGACACCACGGGGGCGGATACCTTCGGGCGGGTCCTCGCCGATGGTGCCCGGAATAATTTCCGCAATGATCTCAACAATCTCACCGCTGTCGTCTTTCACAAAATCATTGGCCTGGATCACATAAGCGCCGCGCAGCCGTACCCATTCGCCGGGCACCAGCCGTTTGAATTTTTTGCGAGACAACGAGCTGTCTTCATTGAAGTCTTCGCGGTCGATGTAGATTTCCCGAGTGAAGGGCAACTGGCGCTCACCCAGATCATCTCGGTTGGGGTGACAGGGGGCGGAGAGCATTTCCACTTCGCCCTCGGGCACATTGGTGAGCGTGACTTTTAACGGCTTGAGCACGCACATGGCGCGGGCGGCGTTGTCGTTCAGGTCATCGCGGATAAAGTGTTCGAACTGGGCCATGTCCACCACGCCGTCGGTTTTGGCCACGGCAAGGCTGTCGCAGAAGTTGCGAATGGCCTCAGGGGGTACACCGCGACGGCGCAGCCCGGAAATGGTCGGCATGCGTGGGTCATTCCAGCCGTCCACGTGGTTCTCATCCACCAGCTGCTTGAGTTTGCGCTTGCTGGTGATGTTGTAATTGAGGTTGAGGCGACCAAACTCGTACTGGTGGGGTTTGGAAGGCACCGGCAGGTTTTCGATAAACCACTCATAGAGGGGGCGGTTGGCAGCAAATTCCAGGGTGCAGATAGAATGGGTCACACCCTCAATGGCGTCCTCCTGTCCGTGGGCAAAATCGTAGGACGGGTAGATGTTCCATTTATCACCGGTGCGATGATGGGCGCGTTTCTTGATGCGGTACAGCACCGGGTCGCGCAGGTTGATGTTGGGCGATGCCATATCAATTTTGGCCCGCAGGGTCATGCGGCCTTCGTCTATTTGGCCGTTTTTCATTTGCTCCAACAGCGCCAGGCTTTCCTCCGCCGGGCGGTCGCGCATGGGGCTGGGTTTGCCCGGTTCCTTGAGGGTGCCACGGTATTCACGCATCTGCTCGGCATTCAGCTCACAGACAAAAGCCTTGCCCTCACGGATCAGTTGCTGTGCCCAGGCATACAACTGGTCGAAATAATTGGAGGCATAGCGGATCTCGCCATCCCATTGGAAACCGAGCCAACGCACGTCCTCAATAATGGCCTGAACGTATTCGTCTTCTTCTTTTTCCGGGTTGGTGTCATCAAAGCGCAGGTTACAGGCGCCGCCAAACTGGGCCGCCAGACCAAAGTTGAGGCAGATGGATTTGGCGTGTCCAATATGCAGGTAGCCGTTGGGCTCCGGCGGGAAGCGGGTCACGACTTTATTGACCGTACCCTCGTCGAGGTCGCGGGTAATGATCTGCTGAATGAAATTGAGCGGTTTGCTGTCGTCTGCCATACTGCCGGGCCGTCGTGGCCATCCCCCTGAAAAAGAGCCGGATTATAGCGTTCAGGGAACAGCGTATAAACAACTGATACACCCAAAGCCCGAGTTTTCAGAGCATAGCCCTGCATGCAACCCAACACACGCGCCATTCTTTATCTGCAACTCTGCCTGCTGTCATTCCTGATCGGCGACTCACTGGCGAAGAAACTGCTGGCGACAATTCCTTTGGGACAGGTGATGTGCCTGCGCACACTGGTCTCTTTAGTCGTGCTGACAGCCATGGTCATCGCCACCGGTCGCCTGGCGCTACTAAAAACCCGCAGGCCGGTTCATCACTTCCTGCGTAGCCTGTTTTTTGCGCTGATCAGCCTGGGCTATTACGTGGCGGTGAAATATTTTCCCATGAGCGCCGTAGCGGCAGCACTGGCCGGGGCACCCATTATCATCTCGGCCATTTCACCCCTGCTTCTGCGCGAACATGCCAACAGCATCCAGTGGATTGCCACTATCACGGGATTTGTCGGCGTGAGCCTTGCCCTGAAACCCGATCTGTCCAGCATAAGCTGGAATTACCTGGCGCTGCTAACACTGCCGGTGTCCTACGCCGGCATGATTCTCTGGTCCCGTTATCTATCACGCACGGAATCGGACTGGTCGCTCAATTTCTATTTCTACTTCCCGCTACTGGTGCTGGCGTGGTTCTGGCCCGCCGAATGGGTCACCCTGACGGCCATGGAGCTGCTGCTGATTTTTATCTCCGGCAGCGGTTGTGCCGCGGGGTTTATTCTGATGGTGGCGGCCTTCCGAATTGGCAAACCCGTGGTGGTGGCACCGTTTGAATACACATCCATCATCATGGCCGCCGGTGTGGACATGCTGTTCTGGCAATTTTTCCCGGATTACGTGATGTGGGTGGGCATTTCCCTGATTTTGCTGTGCGCTGTTATTCAGGCCTGGCAGGCGCGTATCGAACCCCCTGCCATCACACCGCACCTGCGGGCCGAGGACACCCATCGTCCCTGACCTGAAAACACAACCCGATGGTGTTTGCATCCCCCTCTGAAAAACGTAACATACCCCCCACTTAAGACAGTTATAGGAAGCACGTTACATGATTACCCTGCACACCAATTATGGCGACATCAGCATTGAACTGAACTTTGAAAAAGCGCCAGTATCTTCTGCCAACTTCCTGAAATACTGCCGTGATGGTTTTTATGAAGGAACGATTTTTCACCGCGTGATCGACGGCTTCATGATTCAGGGCGGTGGTTTCACCCCCGATATGCAGCACAAGCCTGCGGGCGATCCCATTGAGAACGAAGCGGACAACGGTCTGGCCAACGCAACCGGCACTCTTGCCATGGCGCGCACCAGCGACCCGCACTCTGCAAGTTCACAGTTTTTTATCAACGTGTCTGACAACGCTTTCCTGAACCACAGTGGCAAAAACCCCCAGGGTTGGGGCTACGCAGTATTCGGTAACGTTGTGGATGGAATGGATGCGGTCAATGCCATCAAAGGTGTGGCTACCGGCCGCCACGGCATGCACCAGGATGTCCCCAAGGAGCCGGTGGAAATCCAGAAAGTGACCATCAGCGATGCCTACGCGGACAAGTAATTACCGCGCGACAGGGTTGGCCGATCTGCGCTGATGTCTACGCTGCTGATCTCCGACCTGCATCTCTCTCCAGAACGCCCGGCGGTAACCCGGGCGTTTTTTGCTTTTCTGCACGACAAAGCCCGCGAAGCCGAAGCGCTCTATATTCTCGGCGACCTGTTCGAATCCTGGATTGGCGACGATGACCCGGCGCCACTGCCCCGGGAAGTGATCGGAGAGCTGAAACAGCTCAGCGACAGCGGCACCCTTCTCTACTTTATGCATGGCAACCGCGATTTCATGATCGCTCGCCGCTTTGCCCGTGAAACCGGCTGCACACTGCTGCCTGATCACTACGTGGCCCGGCTGGCGGGTGAACCGGTGCTGCTGATGCACGGCGACACCCTGTGTACCGATGATGTGGATTACCAGAAATTCCGCCGACTCTCCCGCTTCCGTCCACTGCAGTTTGTCATGCGTCACTTGCCCCTGAAAAAACGCCAGAAAATTGCCGCCGACCTGCGCCGCAAAAGCATGTCTGCCAACGCCAACAAAGCAGACAACATCATGGATGTGTCCGCCGTGGAGGTGGAGCGGGTGATGCGGGCGTTCGATGTAAAACGGCTGATCCACGGCCATACCCACAGGCCCGACCGACACCGGCTACCCTGTGGGGAGCGCCTGGTACTGGGCGACTGGCACCATCATGGCTGGTATATCGAGATTGAGAAGGATCGGGAGCCGGAGCTGATTTCTTTTCCGATTGAGGACTAGGCCTATTCTGCCCGCAGGGCGTCGATGGGACTGAGCCGCGTGGCATTCAAAGCTGGCCTTACTCCCGCGATCAGACCGATCAGCATGGAGGCCATCAGCGCCACCGTAACAATTTCCCCTTTCAGAGCCACCGGCAATGCCGGCACAAACAACTGTACTGCAACAATTAACAGGGCAATCGCCAACACACCGGCCAAACCGCCAATCAATCCCAGCATAACCGCCTCACCGAGAAACAAGTTCCGCACCTGACCCCGGGTGCTGCCCAGCGCCCGCAGCAGCCCCACTTCCGAGGTGCGCTCAGTGACGGTAATCATCAGGATGGTGGTAATACCTACCGCTCCCACCAAAAGGGAGATTGCCCCCAGCCCGCCACCGGCATATTTGAGAATGCGCAGAATATTGTCCATGGTGGCCATCATCTGGTCCTGGGTGACGATGGTGAAATCCTCAAAACCGTGGCGCTCGATCAGCAGCCGCTTGACGTTATCTGTCAGCCGGTCGGTGGGCACGGCGGGACTGTAGAAAATATCCACTTCCATGAGGCTCTCGCGGTTGAAAATCTGCAGCCCCTTGTTGGCAGGAATGTAAATCATGTCATCCAGGTCAGTGCCGAGAAACTGGCCCTTTGGCTCCATGACGCCGATCACCCGGAAACGGTTGCCACCGATGTGCACAAATTCACCAAGCGGGCTGGTATTACCGAACAGTTCCTGCTTGAGCTTGCTGCCCAGAACGGCAAAGGCCCGCGCCCGATGTACATCTTCAACCGGCAGAAAGGACCCTTGGGACACTTCCAGCTTCCAGGCTTTATCCGCCAGCGCCCCCACACCGGCAACTTCGGTATAGCGACTGCGTCCCAGCGCCTTGATCTGCGCAGTACCAAACACCACAGGCACCACCTGCTCCACCCCGGGAATGCGCTCCAGCGCCTCGGCATCCTCCAACGAAAGGGGCCGGGTGGTATTGAGAATACCCCCGAGGCCAAAGGTCTCGGTCTTTCCCGGGGTCACGGCCACAATGTGGCTGCCGAACTGTGTGAACTCCTGGATCACGAACAGCCGCAATCCCTCCCCCAGGGAGCTGAGCAAAACCATGGCGGCGATACCGATAGCAAAGCCGACAATGGTCAGGGCCGAGCGCATCCGCTGCATCCACAGGGCACGAAAGATCCAGCGCAGATAGTCGAGAAACTTCATTGATCCTGACCCCGCATGGCCAGTACCGGGTCGAGGGCTGCCGCCCGGCGTGCCGGGATCAAGGAAAATATCAGCCCGGACAGTAATGCTGTGCCCACGGCGGCGGGAATGGACCACCAGGGCGGTGCCAGCGGAAATACCGGCCACAGTCGTGCCAGAACGTTCACCACCACCCAGGCCACCACAATACCGGCCACTGATCCCAGACTAACCAGCAGCAACGATTCCCCGAGGAACAGTTGCCGCACCTGGCGACTGCTACCTCCGAGGGCTTTCAGCAAACCGATCTCCTTGCGCCGCTGGCTGACGGATATCAGGCTGATATTCATGATCAGGATGCCCGCCACCAACAGGCTGATGGCAGCAATGGCAGCGATGGCCAAGGTCAGGGTGGTCAGGATATTGTTGAAGGCGGCCAGCATGGAGTCCTGACTGATCAGGGTAATGTCGTCATCGCCCTCGTGGCGCTCGCGAATAATGGCTTTGACCCGATCCTCGGCGCGCTTGAAGTCGGCGTTGCCATCCAGCTCCATCAACACCCGAAACAGGCCCGGGGTATTGAACATCTGCTCGGCGGTGCGAACCGGCACGATAATCATATCCCGCAGATCCAGCCCGAGGGATTCCCCCCGCTCCTCCAACACTCCGATCACGCGCATGCGGCGGTCGCCAACCCTCACCCACTCGCCAATGGCGCGGCGATTACCAAACAGTTCATTTTTCAGCTTTGAGCCCAAAACACAAACGGCCATGGCCTCGCTGCGTGCGCGCGCCGGCAGTACTTCGCCCTGGGCCACGTTCATCTTCCGCACCTGAAAAATCGCCGCGGTTGTCCCCAGCACGATGACTTCCCTTGAGCGGCTGGATAATGCAACCGAAGCAGTCCCGGCAATCACCGGCGCCACAGCGCGAACAGCGGGGATGCGCTCCAATGCCTGGGCATCTTCCAGAGTCAGGTCACGGGGTGCTGTGCCATAAATAGGGGGGGCTCCACCGGTGGTTTCCTTACGCCCGGGAAGAATAATCAACAACTGGTTGCCGAGGGCAGAAAATTCCCGATCTACATAACGGCGGGCGCCCTCTCCCAGGCTGGTAAGCAGAATCACCGAGGCCACTCCAAGCCCCACTGCGAGTAACAGTAACCCTGTGCGCACCCGGTGGCGCAAAAACAGCTGGCTGTTAAAGCGCAGTTGATCCAGTAGCAGCATCGCTGTCACCAGTATCCTTCTCTATGCGGCCATCCACCATGCGGATGCGCCGTCGTGCCCGCTTTCCCAGTGCCATATCGTGGGTCACCACCAGCAGGGTGATACCCTCGCGATTGAGATTTTCCAGCACCTCCACCACCTCATGGCCGGAGGCCTGATCGAGGTTTCCAGTGGGTTCATCCGCCAGCAGAATGCGAGGTTTCATCACTATTGCCCGGGCAATGGCCACCCGCTGCAGCTGACCACCGGAAAGCTGGTTGGGACGGTGGGTGGCACGTTCTGCCAAACCCACCTGCTCCAGCACGTCGAGGGCACTCTGGCGGCGTTGTTTGGGGCTGATGCCCGCCAGCATCATCGGCAATTCGACATTTTCCAGCGTGGTCAGGCGGTTGATGAGATGAAAGGCCTGAAAGATAAACCCGATGTAGTCGGCCCGCAAACGGGCCCGCGCTTCCTCTCCCAGGGTTTCTGTGGCGGTGCCGTCCAGGCTGTATCGGCCACTGTCCGGCCGGTCCAGCAGCCCAACCATATTCAGCAGGGTGGATTTTCCCGACCCGGAGGGGCCCATCACCGACAGGTACTCACCAGCATTGATGGTGATACTCACATCCTGCAGGGCACGCAGGGGAAATTCCCCAACCTGGTAGGTTTTATTGATGCCATCCAGTTCAATCATTGGCTGACGGTCCAACCTTCGCCGCAGCCCCCGCCTCGACGCCGGAACTGCCAATGTTGCTGACTATCTGGTCACCTTCCCTGAGGCCACTCAGCACTTCCGTATAACGCCAGTTGGCCAACCCTTTCTCAATTGCCTGGCGCTGCAGCACACCATCACCATCCAGTACCAGTACAAACGTCTCATCCACCACCAACTCAGATGGGATACGCAGAGCGTTATCTCCGCTGTCGAGAATAATTTCCATATCCGCACTGTATCCAGCCAGCAGTTTTACCCCTTCAGGCAAGGCGGAGAGCTCAGCTTCCACCTCAACAGTGCGGGCCTGTTTTTCCTGATCGAGGATGTAGGGGGAAATGCGGCGCACCTTGGCCGGAAAGATCTTATCCCGGAAAGCATCCAGGGTTACCCGAACAGGCAGCCCTACGTCGATTTCCGACGCATCTACTTCGTCAATGGGTGCACTGATGTAATGACAGCCGTCGGTCAGCAGATCAATAGCGGGGGGCGTCATCACACCGGGTGGGGAAGGCGTGGCGTATTCGCCCACCTCACCGGTGACCTCAGCCACTGCGCCGTCGAACGGGGCTCTCAGGAAGGTCTGCTCAAGTAAAGCACTGGCGGTGGACACCGCTGCCCCGGCCTGTACGACCCGAGCCTTAGCGGCTTCGCAACTGGCGGAACTGGCCTCGGCCTTGGATTTCGCCAGATCCGCAGATTCTTCGGACACCAGGTTCTTGCGCGCCAGGTTGGTAAGCCGTTTTGCCTCGCGCTGGTCGGACTCGGCGGCGATACAGATGCTTTGTTGCTCCCGCTTTGCTGAAAGCTCGGACGCTTTGGCTACTTCGAGCTGTGCTGCTCGGTCCTCGTTCCACAACACCATCAGCAGTTGACCGGCTTTGACCTGATCGCCCTCTTTCACCAGCAGTTGGTCGATGCGCCCACCAATGGACAGTGCCAGTCGTGAGCGCTGACAGGCTTTAACCGTACCTGCCCGGGTGTTGGCTACGGTACGCTCCACAACACCGCGCTCCACCGTTGCCATTGTCACAATGACCGGCTGCGGTCGCGACCAGTAATAAAAGAGCCCGGCGATGACGACCACCACTAGCAGAGTAACCAGCCACTTTCTCATTCAGCCATTCTCCCTGTGTCAATTACCCAATAATCGCTTTTATCATAGACCCTGAAAAGCCAGGGCCGCTTGATGCACACCAATTAGAGGCTTTTCCCCCTAAGCCAGACATAAAAAAACGGCCCGGAGGCCGTTTTTATTCTGCTAGACACATTTTGTGGTTGCCGAGGCATCCATAAAGGGCCCATCCACGCAGAGCCGTCGTCCATCCGGCGCCGCACAGGCACCACAGAGGCCGACCCCACACTTGGTCAGGTAGTCGATGGCGCTGTGGATGCGTGCATCGCCACAGAACTCCCGCTCCACCGCTATGGCGGCATGCACCATCGGCGCCGGGCCACAGTTGTAAAACATCAGCTTGCTGCGCTCTTCCTCGCTAAGCCCCTGCAGATAATCCCGCAGCAATTCTGTGACAAAACCGTGATGACCTTCGCTGCCGTCATCGGTAGCGATATGCACCGGCGCAATTTTTTTACACTCTTCAATAAAGTAAAGCCGCTCGGCGGTGCGCGCCCCGGTGAAAATTTCAGTGTTGGGAAAATCCCGCGCCACCTGATAGACCGCTGCCAAACCGGTACCGCCACTGACAGTAATAATTTTCGCCCCTTCTGGTGGGTCCACTGCGATGCCATGGGGACCACGCACATAGGCTTCCGTTCCCGGCTGCAGACTCATTAGGTCGTGGGTAAAAATTCCCACATCGATCACTGCAAGGGAAAACGGGTCGTCGGTGAGGGCCGAGAACGGCTTTTCACCCAGCCCAGGAATCCACAGGAATACGAACTCACCGGCTTTGAGATTGATCTTGCGATCGAAGGTGAGGATGCAGATGTCATCGCAGACACGCTCGTTGGACACCAGAGTCACTGGCTGGAACTGCATATCCACATCGTAACGAATCTGGCTCTCGGCATTGTTGCTGCCATGTGCCAGATCAGCTTCCAATGTCTTGAAATACTGGCTCATCTCTTCCGTGGTCAGGCCAACCAAAGAGGAACCTATTCCGACTACAGTGGCACCTGCATCCTGATAGGCGCGCACATCATCGGCGCTGCTGACACCGCCGCAGCCGATAATCGGGCAATCTACGGCTTCCGCCACTTCGCGCACACATTTCAGGCCGATGGGCAGCACACCCTTGCCGGACATCCCACCGACGCCATTGCTGAGGACCGGATGACCGTGGGCGGAGGTATAACCAGGCCCCACCGTGTTGATGGCACAGAGACCATCGGCACCACCGGCCACCGCCGCCCTGGCGATCTCGGCAATGTTTGGGGTATTGGGAGTCAGTTTCGGAATCACCGGAATATTCACCGCCGCTTTCACCGCCGCAGTAATCTCGCGCACCAGTTCCGGGTCCTGGCCCATGGCCATACCGTAGCCCTTGGCGTGGGGACAGGACAGGTTCAGCTCCAGGCCGTCGGATACCAGTGCCATGATCTTTGCCACCTCGACAAACTCTTCGACACTGCCGCCAAAAATAGAGGTCAGCAGGAAACGATCCTCCGGCACCCTCAGGGTCGCCAATTGAGCGGCCAGCTGTTCTGCACCGGGGTTGGTGAGGCCCACCGCATTGACGAAACAGCCGGGGGCGTACTGGCTGATCACCGGCTCACGGTAGCCCGCCCTTGGAGCCAGGCCGACGCTCTTGGTGGTCATCACCCCCACTTCCGGCATGGTGTCAAAGATGCGCTGGATAATGGTGGTGGCGGTGGTGACGATACCGGAGGGAATGGTAAACGGGGAGGTTATCTGCTTGGTAAAAAACGGTATTTTCGACATCGAGAAAATCTGGCCTGAACGGTTGGATGGCAAGGTGCGAAGGATAAACGTCTGCGGGGGTTAAATCCACCGGGAGTGCATTGAGCCACACCGTACCGGCACGTCGCTTTTAGTACTCTGGCTAGTACTCTGGCTGGCCTTGGCCCGGTTGCCATTGAACTGACTTCAGGGTTTCACAATGCCCAACACAACCGCAATATTGGCCAGCTCTGCGGCAGTATTGACCCTGAGCTTGCTTTTGATCTTGGTGTTGTAATTGGCCACGGTCTTATAGCCCAGACACAAATCGCTCGCGGCCTCATGGGTGGTCATACCACTCGCCAGCCGACAGAACACATCGAACTCCCGGGGGGACAATAAATCCAACACTTCTCGGTAACTCTCGATATCACTATGTCGGACATCGTTCACCTCGGGCATCAGCTGCGGCTCAATGTAACGTTTGCCCTGGGCAACGGTTCTGACCGCTTCTGCTAACATCTCGGCAGCGCTGTTCTTACTGACATAGCCCCTGGCGCCCGCCTGCAGGGCACGTTCCACGTAAACAAATTCATCGTGAATGCTGTAAACGAGGACAACAGCATCCGGCGCTTGCCTGCATAAGCGGCGAATGGTTTCCAGGCCACCTATGCCCGGCATGGACAGATCCATCACCACCACATCCGGTTGCATCCGCGCATATTCCTGAGCCACCAGCTCACCGCGATTAACATCCCTGATCTCTCCGATAAACGGTTGCGCCGACAACAGGATCTTGAATCCGGCGCGAACCACCTCGTGGTCATCGACCAGAAGGATACTAATCCCGTTTTGTTTCATATTGCTGTTTCTCAACAAAAGGCATACTGGCTTTTACAGTGGCGCCTTGCCCCGGCTCGGATTCAAAACTGAATCGCCCGCCGAGATTCTCAACCCGCTCGCGCATGGCCCGCACCCCAAACCCTTCGCCCTCAGACTCGCCGCCAATACCGTTATCTTCTACATGAATCGCAACCTGACGATCAGCGTTCAGGTCACTGAGAACAACCGCCACGTTGACCCTTTCCGCCCGGGCATGCCGGATCACATTGGTCAGACACTCCTGGACAATCCGGTATACATGGATCGCCACCTCATGACTGAGCAGCTCAAGATTGTCATCGTAATCCAGCGTGATGTGCAGCCCGGAATGCCGACGCCGATATTCGCAGACCAGGTCTGTCAGGGTTGCACCCAGGCCCAGATCACCCAGGCTCAGAGGATGCAAGGTGCGCATCATCAAACGCACCTCGCCGGACAAGTGATTGCAGATCCCGATAATCGAGTCTGCAATAGTCGGCACGTCGGCATCGCTGCTTTTGCATGCGACCGCCATGGCTTTTATGGCTGCTAATGACTGACCCATCTCATCATGTAACTCACGGGAGAGATGTCGCCTTTCTTTCTCCTGAATCTGCAGGGTGTGTCGCGCCAACGCCTGATTGTTTTTTCGGGCGTGATTCAAGGCTTCAGACAGATTATTGATTTCGACCGCGATGGCATCAAACTCACTGATGTTAATACGAGGCAGTTTTTCGCCGTATTTACCGGATTCGACCTGGCGCAGGCCAGACAAAATGGCGCCAACGGCACGCAACATGGAGTGGAACACCAGGTTAATCGCCAGAAAGATCACCACCATCATCAACACAATTGACCAAAAATATGTCTGCGACTCCCTCCAGGCTTCCGACACCTCATCCATGGGGTCGGCACTGACTTTAATACGCTGCCCCGCACCTCCCGGCACATTCAGTGGGTACTCCGCTTGCAGATAATCGGTCATCACCGCAGCAATAAACCATGCGGGCGGTTTTTTTGTCTCCTCATACTCTGGCACGGACAGTATTTCAGTTTCGTCACCCTGCGCATCAACCAGGGAAATCTCCACATGGCGCATATGCCCCAATGCCCTGAATGACTGCAACCAATCATCATTGCCGCGGATCATGTCTGACTGATTCACTTCGGACTTGACCATCTGCGAAATCAGCTTAAACGAGGAGCGAAGCTCTCTGTCAACCGATTGGCGCGCCTGCCAGATCGTTATCGCGCCGCCCAATATCACTATCAGCAGCACCGACAACAGAATGCGTAAATTAATTAGATTTCTTAAGCTCATTTTTGTCTTGCAACTTTTGACTTGCAAACCGGCATCTTGAAAACTGCAAGGCTGACTACACCCCGCAAACCCCACTTGATGAGTTGACCATAAAGCCTACTCCATAGCCAACATCTGACGGGCAACAGTTCGCTGTGCTGACCTTAGCGCTTAACAGGATGCCCGACCGACACCTTGTCATTACTGCATCGTTGCCAATAAAAAAATGCCAGTCAGACGAACTGACTGGCATATCAACGTTGAGGCGGAAACCTCAATTGACCGGTTGGATTACAGCATCACTTTAAATCCAATCCATCCAGCCCTGGGGGCACCGGCGCCGACAAAACGCGGGTCTTCCAAATCCAGACCAGGCGCTTCATCCGGCTCACCATATAAGCCAAAGTTTTGATACTGACTGTCAAACAGGTTGTCGACTTTTGCAAAGAACTGAACGTTTTTATTCAGTTTGTAACGACCATGCAGGTTAACCACACGATACGCACTTATTTTTTTGTCCTGATTGGCCTCATCGCCACGGAAGTACTGGCTCGAGTGGTAGGATGCCGTCGCACCGATGGACAACTTCGGCGTAAAGGCATAATCGACACCGATTTTGATGTTGTGCTCGGGAATTCCCGGCAGGCGATCACCTTTAGTCACCTCAAATGTTTCCACATCATCATCGACTTCTCGGGCATAGAGGAAACGATCTTCAAACGTGGCCCGCACATAGGAATAACTGCTAAACCAGCGCAGGTTGTCGTGCAGGCCATTCGCCGCCAATTCCAGCCCGGCACGGGCAGTTTTATCGATATTGTCGAAATTACCCAGGGTTAAACGCGGGTCATTCACGTCATCTTCGACATCCGGAAAGAAAAACAGATCATCTTTCAGCTGCGTATAAAAGGCCCCGGCATTCCAGCTGATAGAACCATTCTGCCCTCTGAAGCCCGCCTCAATGGTTCGGGCAATCACATCATCCAACGGCGGATCCGCCAAAAAGGCATTGGGGTAAGAACAGGGGCTGCTTTCTTCAGAACAGGTTAATTCAGACGGGGTTGGCGCGCGATTGGATTCACTGTAATTACCGTAGGCCGTCAGGTTATCCTGCAATGCATAGGTAAACCCGACGGTCGGGTTAAAGCGTTTGAAGACATGTTTATTACCCGACTCATTCAAATCCTGCTCACCACCTTCACTGGTACCGGAGATATCAATCTGGATCCAGTTATAGCGACCACCGAACGTCAGGTCCAAACGCTCGGTGAGTGACAGGGTATTGGTAAAGAACAGGCTGAAGGTATCCGTTTCAATCTCACCGTCGACCACGGTTTCATCAATAATGAAACCGGTTCCAGATGTGCCGCGGGTATCGGTAAAGCGGGCAATTTCAGATTGCGATGAATGATCCACATCCGATGTATCGTAGGCTAAACCGACTATCAGTTGGTTTTCACGCCCCATCACATCGTTAAGAAACGTTGCCTGAAGCCCAAAGCCGTAACTGTCCTGCTCGGTTTCACTGGTATTGTTGAGGGCGATAAATTCTTCACTGCCGTCAAACCCTAACGGTGCAAATGGCGTAACAACTTCATCATCATCGTCAACAATGTTTGGGCCATCAATTTCCAGTTCTGAACCATCACCATTGAAGGTGGAGCGGTCACTGCGGCGGTAATAGGTATTGGCGGATAACATCGTGTTGTCATTGAGCCAGTGTGAGCCATTCAGGGTAAACATACGCAATTCGTTTTGCGTGTTATCCGGGTGGGTAAAGACGGCCTCACGATCAGCTTTCACCAGCTCAATGGGTGAGGCCCCATTACCATTCAGATCACTGTCTACCAGCGTAACGCCGAAATCCACGCTAGTGACGTCATTCTGGTAGCTCAGGTTGGTGAAGAACTGTTCAACCCTGGAAGGTGAAAAATCCCGCCAGCCATCCTCCTTGGTAATTGAGCCGGTGGCAAAGTAAGCAAAATTGCCATAATTGCCGCCCGTTTCGATGGTGCCGGAATCACGGCCAAAAGAGCCACTGTAGGCTTCCAAACTATGCCCCGGGTGGGTGAAGCCATTTTTGGTATGCAGGGATAAGGCACCACCCAGGGTGTTCAGACCGAATAACGGATTGGAACCCGACATCATATTCATGCTGGCAATGGCAGATTTTGGCAACAACTCAAAATTGACGGCATCGCCAAAGGGCTCATTGATGCGGATGCCATCCTGGTATACAGAAATACCCTGGGCATTGCCGACCAGCGGGGAGGCGGTGAATCCGCGGAATTTCAAGTCGGGTTGAAAGGGGTTGTTTTGTGCATGGTTGATGCTGATGCTCATCATGGCCTGGTTCATAAAGTCAGAAATATCCAGCGCCTGTTGACGTTCAATATCTTCAGCCGTCGCTGTCTGGATATTCACCGGGATCTTATCGGCCGCCAATCCCACACCGGATAATGGTGTGACGCCAACGACTTCAATATTCTCCAATGGTTGTTGCGACTCATCGGCGCTGCCAAGACCAGGCATCAGAGCCGTAGCCAAGAGTACAGACAAGGTGCTGCGCTGAAATGTAATTGCCATGTTTTGCTCCTACTGCCATCCGGCATAACTATCACACCGGGAACTGGGCGAAATTTTTTATTGTTGAATCTATGAACAGAGTTATCGAGGCAGGCTGTGTTGAGCATATAACGCCTGTCTTTTTTATTCGTCCTGGACGGTAATGCTCACAGGCACAATCTCCTATGGGAAAAATTCCTTTTTTCTGTGTGGCATTTACAAAAACGTCCATCACTTGTTCTGTGCATTGGCGAATCTGGCCATAACAAAAAAACACAGTTACGACGGTAAGAATTTTTAGTGATTGCAAGTATCAATTGGTTAGCCATGTCCCAAGGCATCCTGGCACTTTCTTCTTCACCCCAATATCCAGATAAAGAAGCCAGCCTGGTTGCATTAAACAGGGGGAATTCCAACCCAATCGAGTCGGAACCCCGCTCACACCTGTTATCCGGTCAAAAAGCTCACACTATTTTGCCGGTCCTTTCACTTGGGATCAGTGGCCAGAAGCATCGGCATGTGCCGACCCTGCATGCGCCTGCTGGCGGATATAATGCCGCAAGTTTTCAAGGTCCTCATCACTGAGGGTGTGAAACCTTGGCATGCCGTTTGTGAGAAGAGCGCCATCACGAACAACCGCTTCGAACGCTTTTCTGTCCAGAGGGATGGCAGAAGCACGGAGATCTGGCCCTTTCACACCACCCGAAACGGCACCGGCACCGTGACAACTAATGCAAAGGTCGAGGGCATACACGCCAGCACCAGCAGCGGCTTTTTCCCCATCTACCTCGAATGTCCTGTCAACGATCGGCTTAGCAGTTTCAGGTGCAGGCTGTTTTGGTACGTCAGCCTTGCCATCCAGTGCGAACGCAATCATACGGCGCTGATGAAGACCGTATTTCCACCCATGGCCATCGAAGCCCAGCTTACCAGAGCCCTGAAAATTGGAGGTGAAGCCACCGCCGGGACCAATCATGATGGCAACCATTTGTTTTCCATCAAGCTTATAGGTAATCGCTGGCGAGGAGATACCCAGGCCCGCGTCGTACTCCCACACCACTTTGCCGTTCCGGGCATCATAGGCCTTGAACTTACCATCCGGCAGCCCCTGGAAAACAAGGTTGCCGGCCGTTGCCAGAGTTCCAGCACCCCACGCGTCTGGCTGATCGACCGCCCAGACACGCTTCTGCTTGATAGGGTCCCAGGCCTGGAGCGAGCCGAGTGGTTTACCCTCAACAGTGTTCAGTCCCGCACCCACCCCAAGACCGAGCCTGAACGAAGTGGCCCGGAAATCCGTGTCTGTATCCTTACCCGCGTCGGAGAAGTCGGTTGACATATGCTGGGTTGGGATAAACGCCAGACCCAATTCCGGGTTGTAGGACATGGCGTGCCAGTTATGCCCACCCCAGAAGGATGGGTAAATGTTTTCCTTGCCATCGTTGTACCAGGCGCTTTCGGGTATCACGTGGCGCTGCTTCTCGAGATCGAACTTTGTTGACCAGTTGGCTTCCGTAAATTTTTCAGCGGATAACACCCGGCCATTGGAACGATCAATCACATAGAAGAACCCGTTTTTGGGCGCGTGTAGCGCGGCCTTGACGTTTTTTCCATCAATATTCAGATCGGCAAGTACGATGTCCATGTTCGAGTTATAGTCCCAGGTATCGCCGGGGGCTGTCTGGACGTGCCATTTGTATTTTCCGGTGTCGGCATCAAGCGCCACCACAGAACTCAGGAAAAGGTTGTCACCACCACCAGGGCTGCGAATTTTTCTGTTCCAGGGAGAGCCGTTACCGGTACCAAAGATGAGTTGATCGAATTCCTCATCATAAGTCCAGGCGTGCCAGGCGTTACCGCCACCACCATGCTCCCACCATTTACCGGACCAGGTTTTCGCGGCCATTTCCATTGCCTCGTTTTCAAATCCATCGGCAGGATTGCCAGGAACGATGTACCAGCGCCAGAGCTGCTCACCTGTCTCGGCATCATAAGCAGTCACATAACCACGCGTGGGGCCCAGTTCCGTGCCGCCATTGCCAACGAACAACTTGCCGTCAAAGGCTTTCACGTGGCCGGTAATGTTTAAAGCTGAATCTGCCGGGAGGGTTCTGGTTTGCCAGACTTCCTTACCTTCTTTTCTGGTGATGGCTACAATGCGGCCATCCCACGTGGCGATATATAGCTTGTCACCATAGGTTGAAAGGCCGCGACTGTTCCCCCAAAACACACGGCGCATACTGTTGTCCAACACCTCCTTGGCAACTTTCGGATCGTATTCCCAGAGCTTCTTGCCTGTGCGAGCGTCAATCGCTCGAACGACGTTCAAGTGGCCGACATGATACATAACACCGTCAACAACCAACGGCGTACTTGTCATATCGGTTTTGTCCGGAATGTCAAAGTACCATTCCGGCTTGAGTTTACCGACATTGTCCACGTTGATGTCTTTAAGTGGGCTGAACCTCTGCTCTGAGTGCGTCCGCCCATAGGCCAACCAATCGGCTGTATTGGCTGGGTCGCTAATTTCTTTGTCGGTTATATTTCTGTCGTGATCGGTCGCCACTGCTGCGGGAACCATCATGGACACTAAGGTTCCCAGCACACAAATCGCGGCCAGCTTATTGGTCCTTCCAACTCGAGAAGTATTCATTTGTTTTACTCCATTCCTTGTATAGGGTTATTTTTATTGACGAGGTCACCCCCAGCCTAAGAAGAAGCAGGTAATGCCGAGTGAGGACAGGTTTAACGCGTTTATATCGTTGTAGACATCCTCAACCGCACCTGAACCCTCAACATCGACGCAAAGCCACTTATGTCTCATAAAACAATCAGTTACCGTTGTCAGCGTGGTTGTTTTATCGGCGAATTCACGAATTAACCAGAGCGGCCTTATTTTTATGGGCCCGTTGACAGTACGCCTGGCAGAAAAAATCTCATACGGGAAAAATTCCCGTTTTCACGGCGAACTATCTATTGGTTGTATTTCAATTATCAGGAAATAACTGAGAGAGAATTTTAAATTAGCACCGCTATACGACGTGCTGATACGCAGCAATTCGCTGATGGAGAGCCTGGTCAAACCGGACGACGAGGATACCAATACCTCCATTCTGTTCATTCTGTCGGCCGAGCGCATCCTGCAAGGGCTGTCCGGCGTTCCGCTGAACAGCGGCATGCCCAACCTGAGTTATTGCGAAAGCTGAAATAGACGGATCAGAGCTAACGTCTTCCCGAGAGCAAGGAGGGCCCGCCTGCTGGCAATGTCGACCTCCTGAAGTCCCATACAAAAAAACACCACTGTTCCTGGGAACAGCGGTGTTTGTGTGTTATTCGACCTGGATCAAGCTGCCGTAAAAGTTTTATCTGACCCCACTTATGCACTTATGCTTTTATCTGACCCACTTGTGTAAGCAACTGGGATCAAAAAAGCTATCTACTCAACTTTGTTCCCGGGACTTATCGATTAACTTATTGGTCAACCCTTGTACGGCGTCATGAAACCTCTTAAGCCCCTCGACAGTTATTGTGATTCTATCGTTGCCCGCTTTGTAAAAGTTAGGTCTAGACTTGAGCAGGCCTTCTAACGCTTCTCGATCTTGTGATAGAGAAATGCGGCCAGCAATGTGGAGTATCGAGTTTCGTACAACTTGTGCCTCTCTTATATATTGATAATCTTGTGAGCTGGCCAACTCTTCTCCCAACACGGACTTGATGTAAGGCTTAAATTTCAAGATACCCGATTTATTTTCCGCCAACGCAATTTCATGAGGGTTACAGCTCTTTGACAAGAGATAAAGCACCTCCTCTAGATGGCCAAACATTAAAAGAAATGTTGTTTCTCTCAACTTTTTTGGGAAGTGCTCCTGATAGTTGAGCCTCCAATATTCCTTGTTTCCCTTGTCTAGCCCTTCGTCTGCCTCAATTTCACGAGCCTCTTCTCCAAGTGCCTTTATCAGGTAATCATGAAATTGAGCCTGAAGCCCCAAATTTCCATCCATAGTCCACTTAAAAAATTGATCATGATCATTCACAGACGGTTCACCAAATTCGCGTTTTGGTTAATACGAGCGATCCTCAGCAGGTTAATAAATAAAGGCACATTCGATTCCTTTCGAAAACCAGGGTATCCGAGCTATTCCATCGGCCCCGAGTGAAACCTGAATTCACTGTCCGGCGCTTCCACCAGCTGCTGTTCCTGCTGGTGGAATACGGCGATGCGTTTTTCCACTTCCTGGTCACCGCCGGCCTTGCGGGCCAGAGTGAGGTAGTCCTTGTAATGGCGGCCTTCGGAGGTCAGCAGCGACAGGTAGAACTTCTGCAGCTCCGGGTCCAGGTGCGGTGCCAGTTTGGCAAAGCGCTCACAGGAACGGGCTTCGATAAAGGCACCGACAATCAGAGTATCCACCAGTTTGGCGGGCTCGTGGGTGCGGACTTTATCTCTCAATCCCGCCGCGTAGCGGGCGGCACTGATATTGCGGTATGCGATGCCACGCTTTTTCATGATGGCAATCACCTGCTCGAAATGTCGCATTTCTTCCCGGGCCAGACGCGACATCTTGTTGAGCAGTTCGAAGTTGTCCACGTAGCGGTAGATCAGGTTCAGCGCAGTGCTGGCGGCCTTTTTTTCGCAATTCGCATGATCTATCAGTAAAACAGCCTGATTTTCGGTTTTTAGTGCAGTTTCGACCCACTGGTCGGGCGTGGGACAGGGCAAAAAAGCCTGGATTTCCTCCAGTACAGACATCGGCGCGACTACTCTCCGCTTTGATTGCTGAAAAAGGATTGGCGCTCATCGGCGATGGTGCTGTCCAACTGATGCACGATGGGCCTGCTGGCGACGGTTTTATACCAGTTCGCCAATCCGGCAACCTCAGCCATCACTGACCAGCCGTAAACCACCTGCATGGTTTTCTCCACGGCGCCGAAGGTGTGATAGGCGACGATATCGGCATAGGTGAAGTCACTGCCAGCCAGGTAAGGATTGAATTGTACAAGCCGCCCAAGCGCCCGCATGCCTTTTTCCACCTGGGGTCTCACCGAATCCACGGTGTGCTGGGAATTGCTGCCACCAAAAAATACACCGTTGTAGAGTCGCCGGGCGGGTAACTCGATGTAAAGCTCGCATACTTTCATCAATTCACGAGCCTTGGCGCGGGCGAAGGGGTCGGCGGGCAGCAGCGGGGTTTCCGGGGTGATGTCCTCAAGAAACTCGAGAATGGCGGAAGTCTCACTGATGAAACCCTCTCTCGCTTCAAGGCAGGGCACCTTACCCATAGGGCTGATGGTCAGAAACTGCGGCTCCTGGCTGGGATAGGTGCGAATTTCCTCGAACTCAAACCCCTTTTCAAGCAAGGCCAGCTTGACCATGTTGAAGTAGTTGCTGACATGAAAACCGTAGAGCTTGAGCATAACCATTTCCCCTTGCCAAACGCCCGCCAGGGCTGATTCTTATGGCGGAAAGTGTAACAGAGAATTTACCCCGTGAATGGCGGTTATCCACTTTAGTCACGTTACCTGAAGCACAGATTTGATGTACTATACTGAGCCCTTGCCCGTGGCTCCTAATTGTGGCCCAGCAGCCGAATACCCCTCATCGGTATGTGTTACCGATAGACCCCGCCCAGAGGTGATCCCACTGCGTCGGGTAAACTCACAAGATTAAGAAGAGGATGCAAATCGTGCTTGAAGCCTATCGTCAACATGTTGCGGATCGTGCCGCACAAGGAATTCCCCCGAAACCCCTGACACCAGAATGGACTGCCGATCTGGTGGAATTGTTGAAAAATCCACCCGCAGGCGAAGAAGAGTTTCTGCTGGACCTGATCGCCAACCGCGTACCCCCGGGTGTTGACGAAGCAGCCTATGTGAAGGCCGGTTTCCTGAGTGCCATCACCAAAGGCGAAGCCACTTCTCCCCTGATCGATCGTCTGGCAGCTGTCAAACTGCTGGGCAACATGCACGGCGGCTACAACGTAGCTACCCTGGTCGAGCTGCTGGATGACGCCGAGTTGGCCTCCCAGGCAGCCGAAGAGCTGAAAAACACTATCCTGGTATTCGATGCCTTCCACGACGTGGCCGAGAAAGCCGACGCTGGCAACGACAATGCCAAAGCCGTTCTGCAATCCTGGGCCGACGCCGAGTGGTTCACACAGGAAGACGCCGTGCCAGAAAGCATCAAGGCCGTCGTTTTCAAAGTGACCGGTGAAACCAACACCGACGATCTGTCCCCCGCACCTGATGCGTGGTCACGTCCCGATATCCCGCTGCACGCCCTGGCTGCCTACAAAATGGCCCGCGAAGGCCTGTCGCCTGACGAGCCCGGCTCTATCGGCCCGATGAAGCAGATCGAAGACATCAAATCAAAAGGTCTGCCTGTTGCCTTTGTCGGCGACGTGGTAGGTACCGGTTCCTCCCGGAAATCCGCCACCAACTCCGTACTGTGGTTCTTCGGTGAAGACATGCCCGGTGTGCCCAACAAGCGCTCTGGCGGCATCTGTATTGGTGGCAAAGTGGCCCCCATCTTCTTCAACACCATGGAAGATGCTGGCGCACTGGTCTTCGAAGCCCCCGTTGACGAAATCAACATGGGTGACGTGATTGAAATCCGTCCCTACGACGGCAAAATTCTCAGCGAATCCGGTGCGGTTCTCTCCGAGTTCGCCTTTAAGTCCGACGTGATTCTGGATGAAGTACAGGCCGATGGCCGTATCAACCTGATCGTTGGCCGTGGCCTGACCCAGCGCGCCCGTGAGCACCTGGGCCTGCCCGCTTCCGACCTGTTCCGCCAGCCAGCCCAGCCCACTGACACCGGCAAGGGTTACACCCTGGCTCAGAAAATGGTTGGCAAGGCCTGTGGCGTCGAAGGTGTTCGCCCCGGCACTTACTGCGAGCCGAAGATGACCACTGTGGGCTCCCAGGACACCACTGGCCCGATGACACGCGACGAGCTGAAAGACCTGGCTTGTCTGGGCTTCTCCGCCGATCTGGTGATGCAATCTTTCTGTCACACCGCTGCTTATCCGAAGCCCGTGGACATTGACACCCAGCACACCCTGCCCGACTTCATCATGAACCGTGGCGGTGTTTCCCTGCGTCCCGGCGACGGCATCATCCACAGCTGGCTGAACCGTATGTTGCTGCCCGATACCGTGGGTACCGGCGGCGACTCCCACACCCGCTTCCCGATGGGCATTTCTTTCCCCGGCGGTTCCGGCCTGGTGGCCTTTGCTGCCGCTACCGGTGTCATGCCGCTGGATATGCCCGAGTCCGTACTGGTGCGCTTCAAGGGTGAAATGCAACCCGGCATTACCCTGCGCGACCTGGTTCACGCCATCCCTTACTACGGCATCAAACAGGGCCTGTTGACCGTTGAGAAGAAAGGCAAGAAGAACTTCTTCTCTGGCCGCGTGCTGGAAATTGAAGGTCTCGACAACCTGACTGTTGAGCAGGCATTCGAACTGTCCGATGCGTCCGCCGAGCGCTCTGCTGCCGGCTGTACCATCAAGCTCAGCGAAGCATCCGTTGCCGAGTACCTGAACTCCAACATTACTCTGCTGCGCTGGATGATCTCCGAAGGCTACGGCGATGTTCGTACTCTGGAACGCCGCGTACGCAAGATGGAAGAGTGGCTGGCCAATCCATCCCTGATGGAAGCTGACGCCGACGCCGAATACGCCGCAGTAGTAGAAATCGACCTGTCCGAAGTCAAAGAGCCTATCGTTTGCTGTCCGAACGATCCCGACGACGCCAAGCTGCTGTCCGAAGTGGCTGGCGACAACGTGGACGAAGTCTTTATCGGCTCCTGTATGACCAACATTGGTCACTTCCGCGCCGCCGGCAAACTGCTGAACGAAGCGGATCGTGTTAACTCCCGCTTCTGGATCAGCCCTCCAACCCGTATGGATGCCCACACCCTGATGGAAGAGGGCTACTACAACATTTACGGTAAAGTCGGCGCCCGCACCGAAATGCCCGGTTGTTCCCTGTGTATGGGTAACCAGGCACGTGTAAACCCCGGCAGCACAGTGTTGTCCACGTCTACCCGTAACTTCCCGAACCGCCTCGGCGACGGTGCCAATGTGTACCTGACCTCTGCGGAACTGGCAGCTGTGGGCGGTATTCTGGGACGTCTGCCGACTCCGGCGGAGTACATGGAATACGCCAACAAGGTCAACTCCATGTCTGGCGAGATCTATCGCTACATGAACTTTGACCAGATCGAGTCTTTCCAGAAAGCCGCTGACGAAGGCAAGCGCATTGCTGCCGAGCAGATCGTGGATGTTGCCTGATCTGCTGCGAAAGCAACGCACTACCAAAAAAGCCCCGCTTAGCGGGGCTTTTTTTATGTCCAACCATAACTCCGACCTGGTCTGTGGCTGCTGTAACAGCCTGTTCCGAGGCGGATAAATTCGTATGTATGCCGGGAGACATCAATCTTTTGTCTAACCGGTTTTAGGTTGCCTATTCTAATCTGCTGTGCATAAACTGGTATCCACTCATGCAGTTACAAAAAAATTATGGCAGGTGCCTATGCAATACCATATTTATGATTTATACCGTCAGTCCCTGGTGCCCATCAATACCGCACTGGATCTGACCCACGATATTATCACCCACGAAAAGAATCCCTTTTCCAAGACCAAGCTAGGCCGATTCAGGAAAGCCTTTCTGGAATCCACCATTCGCCTTCTGAAACATTACCCAAAACAGGGTTTTGAATATGAACCGGTGGTTATCGACGATGTGGAATATGCCGTTCACGAAGATATCGTCATGGACAAGCCTTTCTGTCACCTGTTGCGTTTCCGCCGTGAAGGACTTCCGGCCGATGCACCCAAACTGCTCTGTGTGGCAGCACTCTCCGGCCACCACGCAACCCTTTCCAGGGAAACCTTCCGCGAGTTTCTAGATACCTACGAGGTGTACGTCACCGACTGGCTGGATGCCCGCGACGTGCCCCTGACCGAAGGCAAATTTGGGTTTGAAGAGTATGTCGCTTACCTGATCGAATTCATGGAATTCATGGGTCCGGGCAGCCATATGTTTGCCATCTGTCAGGCTGCCGTACCTGGCCTGACCGCCGTTGCGCACATGAGCAAACATGACAACCCGGCGCGCCCCAAAACACTGACCATGATGGCTGGCCCCATCGACATTCGCGTCAATCCCAATGAATTTACCAAGCGGGTGGACAAAATGTCCGCCAAGGCGTTAAAGCGCGTGCTGATTCACAAAGTACCCTCCCGCTATCCCGGTGCCGGTCGCAAGGTCTATCCGGGCATGTTGCAACTGGGTGGCTTCATGTCCATGAACATGAAATCCCATATTCAGAAACACGTGCAGTTCTTTAAGGATATCGCCCATGGCCGCGTGGATGAAGCAGACCGCCATCGGGATTTCTACGACGAATACATGGCCGTACTGGACATGGACGCCGACTACTACATGGAAACCATGGAACGGGTATTCCTCGATCAGAAACTGCCCAAAGGGGCCATGACCTACTATGGCGAACCCGTCAGTTGCAGTGATATCAAGGATGTCGCCATTTTTACCCTCGAAGGGGAAAAGGACGACATGATCAGCCTCGGCCAGACCGAAGCCGCTCTGAACCTCTGCGATCAACTGCCCAAAAAGCTAAAGAAACACCACGTACAACTGGATGTTGGTCACTACGGAATCTTCAACGGCAGCAAATACCGCAAGTTTGTGGCACCACTGATCAAAGAGTGGATTGACGGCCACCACTGATAGGCAAGGATTCCTGTTAAAGCCGGGCACCGCCCGGCTTTTTTCATGGCGCTAGCCCGCTGCAGATAGCTGTATAAATCCTGTACAACCATGTAAAATTGCCGCCCTTTCTTCAGGTGACCACTATGAGCGAGCTGCTATCCCCGGCGGGAACACTCAAAAACATGCGCTATGCTTTTGCCTACGGTGCCGATGCGGTCTATGCCGGTCAGCCCCGCTATAGCCTTCGCGTGCGTAATAACGAGTTTAATCACCTGGATGTCATGGCGGATGCCATCGCCGAGGCCCACGCACAGGGCAAGCAGTTCTACATTGCCAGCAATATTTCCCCTCACAACGACAAAGTACGCAGCTATCTTCGTGATATGGAAGCTGTCATCGACATGCAACCGGATGCGCTGATCATGTCGGATCCCGGCCTGATCATGATGGTGCGCGAAAAGTGGCCCGATATGCCCATTCACCTGTCTGTTCAGGCCAATGCCGTCAACTACGCTACGGTGAAATTCTGGCAGCAGCAGGGTATTGTGCGCACCATCCTTTCCCGGGAGTTGAGCCTGGATGAAGTCGAGGAAATCCGCCAGCATGTACCTGAAATGGAGCTGGAGGTGTTTGTCCATGGCGCCCTGTGTATCGCTTACTCAGGCCGTTGTCTGCTATCCGGCTACATGAACCACCGCGACCCAAACCAAGGGGCCTGCACCAACGCCTGTCGCTGGAAATACGATGCCCACGAAGCCAAGCAGACAGAAACCGGTGACATTATTCCCACCAAGATGTGGGAGCCGGAAAAAGCGCCGGACAATCACGATGAAGTGGAACCGATGATGCTTCTTGAAGAGCAGGGCCGCCCCGGTGAACTGATGCCCGCCTATGAGGACGAGCACGGTACCTACATCATGAACTCCAAAGACCTCCGCGCTGTGCAACACGTCGAGCGACTGGTCAACATGGGTATCCATTCCCTGAAAATTGAAGGTCGCACCAAATCCCACTATTACGTGGCCCGCACCGCTCAGGTCTACCGCCGCGCCATCGACCACGCCCTGGCTGGCAAGCCCTTTGACATGAATCTGATGGCAGAACTGGACCACCTGGCCAATCGCGGCTACACCGAAGGCTTTTACCGCCGCCATGTACCGCAGGAATACCAAAATTATCAGCAAGGTGTTTCCACCAACCCCAACCAACAGTTTGTGGGTGAAATCTGCGGCGTGGAAAAGGACAAGGGCTGGTTTACCGTCGAAGTGAAAAACCGCTTTGAAAAAGGTGATACCCTGGAGTTAATCACCCCGGCAGGTAATATGACTTTCAACCTCGATGCACTGGAAAACCGCGACGGGGAAAAGATGGATGCCGCTCCCGGCTCCGGCCATGTGGTACGCATACCCATGCCCGTGGACCTACCCCTTGCAGAAGATGGCGGCTACGCCATGCTGATGCGTTATCTGTAAGTCGTTTGGAACCCCCCTCACTTTCACACCAGGGTTCCTGTTAGACTTTGAGTCAAAGCTAACGGACGGTTAACGTGGCACGAATTATTCTGTTGCTGGCGTTGGGGATTCTCGCCTACGTCGCCTGGCAGCAATTACTCAGATTATCTCCGGAAAAGCGCCGTAATTTCCTGATGCGATCAGGGTTCTTTGCGGTGCTGGGTATCGTTTTACTTCTGGCAGCCACAGGGCGTGTTCACTGGATTGTCGCCGCTGTCACTGCCGTTATACCGTTCGCCAAGGTCCTGCTCGGACTGCTGATGCGCTCCCTGCCTTTCCTCCAATTGTGGCTGAAAAAGCGTCAACAACAGCAACCCCCGGCATCGCAGGAAAACCGGATTCTCACGGAGCATGAGGCACTGCAACTGCTAGGACTGAAACCCGGCGCCAGCCGGGAAGACATCGTCATGGCGCACAAACGGCTTATACAGAAACTCCACCCCGACCGCGGCGGCAACGATTACATTGCATCGCAGCTGAATGCCGCCAGAGACCTGTTGCTGAAGCGCTACGGCTAGTTTTTCAGCAACAGATGTATATACCGACCCAGCCACAGGTAAGGTTCGCGGCGCGAATAGCGTAACTCCATATCAACCACGGCCTCTGGCACGGTATTGCCGCCACGGGGTGACGTCACATAATCAGAAAATACCCGTACACCACTGGTGACCATCACCGACAGACCGGCTTCCTCGACCCAACGACCAACCTGCTCGGGAGACTGTGGATTGCCGGGCGTCAGGCTACCGGGATCAGCGCTGAACCCCTGATTACTTGCCAGATTTTCACGTTCCAGCAGATTAAAATTGCCGCGGATCAGGTTGCGGTATTCCAGTGAATGGCGGTTGTAGTAGCTGAGAGACAACACACCATCATGCTCGAGGAATTGCTTCAACACCGGCAGTAAAGTTTCCGGCTCTGCCAGCCACTCCATCACCGCGTGACAGAGCACCACATCGAATGTACCCAGATCAAGGGCTGGTAACTGCTGGAAAGCTCCGTAGTGCCATTGAATAACCTCCTCTACGCCCTCTTTTCTGGCGGCCTCCCGGGCAATGGCAAGCATTTCAGCGGAAATATCATTGACCACAACATCATGGCCCAGAGCTGCCAGACGGATGGCAAGCTGCCCCAATCCCGCGCCCACATCCAGAATCCGCAGAGGCCGACCCTCTTTAAGTGCCGGCACTTCGCTTTCCAGGTCACGCCAGAGAACCGCCAGGCGAATTTCACCTTTTAGTCCACCATAAATTTTGCGCTGAAAGCGTTCGGCAAGATCATCAAAATTACGGTCTTGTTGCATAGCGTCGCGGTGGGTCCCTTGTGAAAATTACCTGCTTGTGGGGCTGTCATTTGCCGCCAACTGGTGCGAACGCTAGAATACCCGCGCTGTCACCATATGTCTTCGCCCCGGTAGCTCAGCTGGATAGAGTGGCCCCCTCCTAAGGGGCAGGTCAGAGGTTCGAATCCTCTCCGGGGCGCCATATATTATTCACCCCTTCGGGCATTTCCTGATGAACCTTTTGCTTTTGGAACCCGGTGATTTTATCGATGAAAATCGGGTTCAGTTGCAGGGACGCCGCCTGCAACATATGCAAGACATTCACGGGGTCACAACCGGTGACACGTTGAAAGCCGGGGTTCTCAATGGAGGCATGGGCACGGCCCGCATCCTACAGTTGTCGCAGACGCTGGCGGAGCTGAAAGTATCCCTGGACAAAGCACCACCTCCCCCGCTGCCCATCACCCTGTTGCTAGCTCTGCCCAGGCCGAAAATGTTGCGCCGTGTATTGCAGACTATCGCGACTATGGGGGTCAAACAGCTGTACCTGATCAATAGCTGGCGAGTAGAGAAAAGCTACTGGCAGAGTCCTTTTCTCTCTGAACACGCCATCCGTGAGCAGTTGTTGCTGGGTCTTGAACAGGGCTGTGACACACTGCTTCCCGAGGTACATATCAGGCAGCGCTTTAAACCCTTTGTAGAGGATGAATTACCCGGGCTGGTGGCCGGACACAGGGCACTGGTCGCACATCCCTCTGGCGAGATGCCTTGCCCCACCTCGGTTCAGGACAATCTGGTGCTGGCCTTGGGACCTGAAGGGGGGTTTATTGATTACGAAATCCAAAAATTTCAGGAAACCGGGTTTGATGCGGTGACTCTGGGGCCACGTATTCTGCGTGTGGAAACGGCTATTCCAGCTATTCTCGGCAGATTGTTTCAATAACAAGGCCTCGATTACACCCTCTAAATACGCTCATTAAACACCCCTCCAAAAAGGTCGGGCATTAGCATTTGCTAAAAACCATCAGAATCGGTATCTTACTTTTTTATCCAGACTGACCAGTCAACTTTTATACATGGTCAGCACGCCCACAAGTTCAACATCAAAATAATAAAGAGGTAGTCACTGATGAAATTGTACGATTGCGCGGTAGCACCCAACCCGAGAAGAGCCCGGATGTTCATCGCCGAAAAAGGCCTGGATATCCCCAAAGTGGAAGTGGATATCCTGGGTGGAGAAAACCTGAAAGAGAGCTTTCTTGCGATTAACCCAAGAGGACTGCTTCCTGTGCTGGAGCTGGATGACGGCACCCGTTTTGACGAGGCAATGGCCATCTGCCGTTACCTTGAAGAACTATATCCCGAACCACGACTGCTAGGCACAACCCCGGTAGAACGGGCACAAATTGAATGCCTGCAACGCAAAATGGAATTTGACGGCATGATTGCCACCTCAGAGGTATTCCGCAACCAGCCCGACAATGAAAGCTTTTGCTACCGCAGCCTGCCCGGTGCCGGCGACACCCCGGCAATTCCGGGACTCATCGACCGCGGTAAAAAATCCCTGGACCGTTTCTTTTACTGGCTGGAAAAATTCCTGGATGGAAATGAATTCATCACCGGTGATCGTTTTACCATGGTGGATATCACCGCCGTGTGTGCCGTGGACTTCGCCAAGTGGGTGGACATCACCATCCCGGAGAAAAATACCAACAGCCTGCGCTGGTACGAGGAAGTCTCTGCCAGACCCAGCGCCAAAGCCTGACCCTCTATTGCCCTGCCAATACACCGAAGAGGCGTATTGGCAGGGATACCCCAGCAACAAAATCTCTCTAATACCCCAACCCTGATCCCGCTCGGCAGACACCAACGGCGTCAGACTTCCTGCACACGAAGAAATTCTGAAAAAATGCGTGGGCGTTCACTGCCATTGCCCATCAATAGCCAATATACTTGGGCCTCAACTTATGGAGTTGTATTCAATCAATAGAAGGAATTTACCTATGATGCGCCCATTTCTTATCGGTTCTGTGATGATGGTAGCCAGCTCAGTGGCTATGGCCAGCGACTCTGGCCCCGGCTGTGGCTGGGGTTCAATGCTGTTCAAGGGCCAGTCGGGCAAGGCTTCCCACGTGGTCGCCGCGACCACCAATGGCACCTCCGGCAACAACACCTTTGGAATGACTTCCGGAACCAACGGCTGTGATACCTCCAAAACCATCAGCTACACCGGCACCAGTGCCGTGGTTTTTCACAACATGGATCGTCTCTCCAATGACATCGCCAAGGGTGATGGAGAAATCCTCTCCACTGTCGCTGCGGTAATGGGTATTCAGGAACAGGATGTCCCCACTTTCAAACGCGTCATGCATGAAAACTTTGACACCCTGTACCCCAACAGCGAAGTCACCAGTAACCAGGTACTGGAAACCATGATCGACTTGATGACCAAGGACGAAGCCCTGGCCAAGTACGTATAAGCACCCTCGAAGTTCCCGGCAACCGCCACGGTTGCCGGGCAATATCCCCCCAATCAACAACCCGGCAACAGCATTTGCGGATGCCAGGACTCGCATTGTCACGGATGAACCATTTTCTCTTCACCCTTTTTCTGCTGTTTGCAGTCTGGCTTCCGGCTCAGGCAACCCCATATACGCCAGGCAACCCGGCCGCTCTGGCTGGGCACCCCCAGTGGCTGGCACTGCTGCAATACCAGCGCAGCGACTGGGATGGGAAGCTGCGCTCCGAAGTGGACGCAGACAATTTTTTCCTCAGTGCAAAGGGCAACACTTCTGCCGCCGATGAACTGAATGAAAACATCCGGCAACTCAGCGCACACCCGGAACTGCAATGCCGCTTTCCGGCCCGGGCACAGTGGTTGTATCAGCAAAAACTGCTGCCGACACTGGCCATTGACCCGTCCAACTGCCCCGAACTCAACCGCTGGCTAGAGGATTTCAGGGCCGAATATGTCAGCCTGATTTTTCCAGCGGCATACCTGAACAGCCCATCATCCATGTTCGGTCACCTGTTCCTGCGGGTGGATCAAGTCGACCAAAGCGACCACAACCGCCTGCTGGCAAAAACCATCAACTTTGCGGCCAATGTGGACTTTGATGACCCCGAACTCATTTACGCCTACCGGGGTCTGTTTGGCGGCTACCCCGGCGTCGTCACAGTCATGCCCTATTACGAAAAGGTGCGCGAATACAGCGAGATAGAAAATCGCGATATCTGGGAATATCAGCTCAACCTGGAGCCGGAGGAAATGCAGCGACTGCTGCTGCACACCTGGGAGCTTCTGCCTGCCAAATTCGACTATTATTTTTTCGATGAAAACTGCGCCTATCGCATTCTCACCCTACTGGATGCGGCCCGCCCATCCCTGCAACTGACACAACAGTTCCACACCTACGCCATTCCATCCGACACCCTACGCACGGTGGTTGCCAGTGGACTGGTCAAACAGGTGCGCTATCGCCCATCCACGGCGACAGAACTCAGGCACAAGGCAGCACAGCTCCCCGAAGAATTACATCCGGCGGTGCTGGCCCTGGCCGAACCCGGCTTTCCCCTTGAAGGATCTTCCCCTGAAGGCTCTTCCCCTGAAAATCAGTTGGCCGCGCTGGATGATCCGACAGCGGCGGCTGCACTGGAAGCGGCCTTCGACCTGCAACGCTATCGCGCCCAGCAACAGCAGCTGCCCCGTGAAACCGTGGCCGGCGCTTCCCTGGAACTGTTGAAATTGCGCAGCCGCATCGAAGTACCGTCACCCTTTAGCAACCCGCCCACGCCATCGGTGCGAGACGACCAGGGACACCGCACGTTCCAGGCATCCCTCAGCCGGGGACAAATTGAGGGTGTGGAAGCCACCCTGCTGCGCTTTCGCCCGGCCTATCATGACTTGCTCGATCCCCCGGCAGGTTATCCGCACGGTGCGCAAATCAAGTTTCTCGAAACCGATCTCTCCTTCCGGGAAACCGGCTCGGTGCGGCTGGAGCGCTTCACCGGCCTCGATATCACCTCCCTGAGCCCCCGGGACGACTTCTTCAAGCCGCTATCCTGGCGGATAGATGGCGGGCTTTACCGGAAATTCCTGCAAGACGGTAATGACCCATTGGTGCCCACGTTCAATGTTGGCGCAGGGCACAGTTACCAGTTCGGGGCCGGGCAGTTTTACCTGCTGGCGGAAACTCAGCTGCAACAACACTACCAGCTACCCTCCAATTACGCGGCCAGCATCGGCGTCCACGGCGGCTGGTTGAGCAGGGCCGAACACTGGCAGCAGCGATTGTCACTCCGACTCAACAGCGCGGTGGCAGGGTACAACCACGAATACCAGGAACTGGGCTGGGAGCTGAGTTACCATCTGGGTCTGAATATTTCGCTGGTGGGAGAAATGAGAGTAACTCACACTGAAGGGGAGTACTTCCACCAGCACCAGCTGGGGGTGGAATGGCGCTTCTGATTCACCGCCGCCCTGGCTGGCTGATCACACTGGCCATCAGTTTCCTGCTATCCGCCTGCAGCAGCCCGTTCTTCTACCCGGATCAGTGGATTCGTCTCACTCCGGACAAACTTGGCCTGGATTACCGAAATGTGATGCTGGAGGCACAGGACGGCACTCGCATTCACGCTTGGCATCTGCTGCCAACCACTTCGCCAAAGGGCATCATCCTGGTTCTGCACGGCAATGCCGAGAATATCAGCACCCATATCCACAGCGTCGCCTGGCTCGCGGAGGCCGGCTACGAACTGCTATTGCTGGATTATCGGGAATTCGGGGAATCCCATGGCAGCGCCTCACTACCGGAGGTCTTTGAGGATATTGACGCAGCGGCCCGCTGGCTTGAGCAACGGGGACAATCCGCAGGCATTCCACGCTATTGGCTCGGTCAAAGTATCGGTGCCAGCCTGAGCAGCTACTACCTCAGCGAACATCCTGTCGAAGGGCTGGAAGCCGTTATCCTCGATACTCCCTTTGCCAGTTATCGCCGCTTGGGGCGGGAAAAGTTTTCCGAATTCTGGCTCACCTGGCCATTCCAGTACCCGCTCTCATGGCTCATCGACGATCGTTTCAGCCCGGAGCGGAAGGCAGCCAACTGGCCCCAATTGCCACTACTGGTGTTCAGTAGCCATAACGATGGCATTGTACCCACTCACCACACCCGAGCACTGCTTGAACAATTACCTCATGACGCAAGTGTGCCCGTGGAGTTTGTGGAAACCAACGGCTCCCATATTGGCACATACCAAAATCCTGCATACCGACAGATCACACTGGACTTTCTAGCGAGGTTCTCTAAGAACCAGAACTAGGGGACATGGGGATTATTTCTATTCACAGAATGTAATTTGGGTGGCGGGATTTACCTGCTCTCACAGAGCTACGCTGTTTTGTAAGATCAGGGTTTTCGTCTGGTGACTGTTACAGAGAAACACAAAAAGCCCGGCATTGAGCCGGGCTTTTTATTTTTGGCGGTGGAGACAGTCACCTGCTAACCCATCTCACCTAAAACAGGCAAATTTTCCCTGATCAGTGACTGTTTACAGGCAATTTGCCAGTTTTTAGCAAGGTTACACGTACGAACTCAGCTGAGCGCCAGTAAGTGCGCGACTTTACGCGGATTTCCCTGCTCCCTATAACAGGGAACTCAATTTCCCTGCTATGTACTGAACAGATAAATTTCTATAGCCCTTGGTGCTATGACTGAGCTTGGATCTGTAGAACAACCAGACTTCATAACTGATGATAGCGGGTGGGAATAAGTGGTCTTTAAAGCTTCTCATAGGACGATTTCACCAGCTATGACCAGTTAACTTGGCAGTAGCCTAAAAGGGTATATAAAGCCAACTAGCAGTAAGCACCCATTTCTCATCATTTTCACTCTGAAGAATCTTCACCAAAACGTCCGTGACATGGAAAAATCAGGTCGAAGTTATTGGCCCATAGCATTAGCTCATCGGGCTGTGCAACCTGTGACTTAGAAGGAGGGTCAATAACTGCCATGTCAAAGACAAGGGCACGATGTTTAAGCCGCTTATAAAGAGGCATTCTCTGAAGCTTTGCGGCAAGCACCAATCCCTCTTGGAGTATCTTTTTTTGTGCTTGTCCCGCCCGATAAAGAGCTTGATCTACTGCTGCTTCGTAGTAATCAATAGCGGTGTCATAGTCCCCTACTAGTATTCGCCAGCGCCCCTTCATCCAGTTAAGGTAATAAGTAGCAAGCCCGTCCTTATCATGCTCTATCAGCATAGACTCAAAATTTTGAATTTCTTTTTCTATTTCCAGCTGTTCCCCCGGTTGTTTCGGGACATTCCTACGAAGGCGATCACTGAGCATCAGGCCAGGCTTGATTAGAGTAGCCAACCTCTCTGACTTTTCTATATTCGCGTAGGAAAGAGCTTTCCCTATGTCTCTAGGCTTCACGCCCGTGAGGAGTTCACGAAAAACGGCTTCTCTTAGGTCTATGTACGCCTTTGCTTCTCCTTCGAAGTATTTTACTGCTCTAGCCACGAGCAACCATTTCTTCAAATCTGTAACAATTAGCCTAGCCGTAGGAAAACGTATCACGGTCAATTCAGCTATTGAACAAACACTAACCAAATCTGGTTTCTGTTTACCTTTCCTCCAGCGCTTTAATGCTTCACGACCATTCTTATCATTACCCACAGATGTGGGGTAAAGATGCTGATCGAGCGATTGGGGTTCTATGTCTAAGCACTCTTCTAACCAACAAAACACTTTATCAAAGGGCTCTTGATCAGGATTAGAAAAGTCAACAATTGACGGGCCGTCAATACCTTGTGACAGATTAACCAAGAAACTAGCTAATGTCGGGACAAACAATTGTTCGACTAAAAGTGGGATGACCTCTGCCCTAGCCATAGCATCCAATGCACACTTTTTAACCAATTGCAGGTAAATATCACTCGTCATTTCCAACTGTGCGAGGACATAGTCGGCAAATGGTTCATCAGTCTTTTCCGCCAAGGGCCTCTTTATTAGTTCATTCTTAAGCTTTGGCACCAATGCCCAGTTAAAGTCACCCTCTCTAGCCCAACGATCGACACCTCTGTTTGAGTTTTTAGTACCTAATGCAACAGACAGCATCTGATAACACTCTCCAATCATGGGATATGGGGGAAGCTGATTGTTCATACGTTCATCCTTTAACCGTAAAAAAGCGCTATTCCATAAAGAAATAGCGCTTGATCAACTAGTTCTGGCGAGGACCGTTCCCTCTGCCTTTACCTGAGGTTATCCCTGGTTTGGTGCTTGGATAGTTTCCACCAGGGAATGCTGATGCCGGTATAGTTCCTTTCCCTCCCTTTACAGAGCCTGCTCGGGTAGTACTTACTGATCCTTTCTGGCCTTTAGCCATAACTATTCTCCATCTATTAGTCTATGAGTATGTGTAGTGAACTACAGGAAAGAACATTAGCGGAGGAGGCTAATCCGGTCTGCGCGCAATTGGTCAAATTTTTTGACAAACTGGCAATGTCTTACCAATCATCTACTAGTCAAAAAAAGGAGATAGACTCTCACGGCTAAAGCCGGGGTTTTTGCTGTTACAGCGCCATGCGAGGCTGATCTAAATCCTCCCCTACTTGGTACTCTACATACCTCGAATGATATGTTCATTGAGACCTACACTACTGACAAGTTAACTTTATCCGCCCTATGACATTCAGGAGGTGGATACCATGACAACTCTGTTCCATTCATTGAGCACGTTTATCCTGCGATCTCTGAATGCTGGGCTCTTCGTCTAGAAACCTGCCCGCAAAGCAGCCCAGGAGTGCCCTGAGACAAGCCCATCTCTTATCTCATTGCCTTAATGGTGAACGAATATGACTAATACCCCCAAACCCGAATACCCGATTTCCAGAGAAACTCTATACGAACTGGCATGGTCTCAACCCATGACATCTATAGCCAAGATATTCGATGTCTCATCAAGTTACCTTGCCCGCCTATACACAAAACTGGAAGTGCCCAGGCCGGCACCCGGATATTGGGCCAAGGTTGCATCTGGCAAAACTGTAACGAAACCTGAACTCCCGGACCCAAAACCCAGCACCCCTCTCGAGTGGGATAGGTATAACGATGCGCCCATTTACGAAAAACCTGCACCGAAACCTCCCAAAAAGAGAGCCCAGCATCGGCCTGTCCCCAGGCTAGGAAGGCCAAGAACTCATCCACTCATTAGCGGCGCAAAGGCGCACTTTTTGAAAACCAGAGATTCTGACATCGGTTATCTCAAGCCCTTTAAAAAGAATCTGGTCGATCTGATCATCTCAACTGAGCAACTGGATAAGGCACTGAACATTGCCAACGAGCTGTTTTCAGTCTTTGAAGACTATGGCTATGAAGTTTCCCTTATGCCTATAGATGGTTACCACTATAACCGCCCTTCTGTAGACGAACGAGAAAAGCCCAAGAATACAAACCGTTTAGAAAAGCATTGGAGCCCAGGACGAAATACTGTGGTTTACGTTGGGACTGTTGCAATTGGGATCACTCTCTTTGAATACTCAGAAGAGCTGGAAGCCGAGAGTGAATACAAAAACGGAAACCATATCTGGACCAAAAAAACGTCTAAAAGCAAGAACCACTGGGGCCGTGACTGGAGCTTCACCCACGATTTTCCAACTGGCCGATTCTGCTTAAGGGCATATTCACCCTATAGTGGCACGACCTGGACACATGAATGGGAAATCCAAAAAGATCAGGATATTTCCAAATTGGGCCACGACATCGCTAAGGAACTGCCCGATCACGCCACGGTTATCGCAGAACTGGTCAAAAAGGCCGAGAGAGAGGCTGAGATCAGGCGCAAAGAGTGGGAGGAAAAAGAGCTTAAATGGAAAGTAGAGCAAGAAAAGAGAGAGCAGAAGGAGGCCCTTGACCAAAGCCTAAAAGAGCTACGCCAATTAATAGATAACTGGGGCGAAGTTAAGCGGATAGAAAGCTTTTTTGACGAAATTGAAAGGGTGTCAGTAGATCTGCCACAACATGACAGAACAGCCATTCTGGAAAGAGTTCAGCTAGCAAAAGAAGTGATTGGAAAAGCCGATGCCTTTCAAGAATTATTGAACTGGCAGACACCGGATGAGATTCTTGATAGTAAAAAGAATCGGGAAACTAACTGGTTCCGGAAACTTTCTCACCCAGAAAACTAGCAATCTCCTAATATCCGAGACCTAATAGGTAATCTTGGGCTAATCATCCAGGTAGCAACTTACTGAATTACAACTCCATCATTTGTTTATCAATTCTCGAAGATCTGTAACAGTTGCCACCTACTCCGAAAAATTCGGCTCGAACAGGGCCTCGATTTCGACAGCTTCTTGATCGACAAATCCGCCACCTGATTGCTCAATAGCGGCTAGATACTCGCGCCCACGCCCCCAAAGTACTTCTTCCGATGGACGCGACTGATCTCCTTTTGATGTGTGTTCGGTGCCATGTGCATAGCCACTCACTAGATGCCCAATCATTGCGTCATAGCCTGGCTTAAACCAATCCAATGCCGGAAATGATTTGCGCAGTGAAATTGCAATCTGCAATCCCGAGTAGTCCAAATCTGTCCAAACAAATGCCTTACAGGCCGGCTGGTCAAACCACAGCTGCTTTACCATCGAAACAACAGTCGGGTCAGTCTGGCTGGAAAAGAACAACGTCACACTGGATGTCGAGCGAATGCGGTGAGCGGCGCCCTGGAAACCTGAAAGATAGACCACCGAATAAGGAAATGAACTAGGTGCAGACCGTACTAAAAGGTCAAATGTGTCCTTATTCTCAACAAACAATAACTTGCTATCACCCCCCTGTCCTGCATGTACCAGCGCATGAATCGGACGCTGAAGGATAGTGCCCTCGCCTACCCCCAGAGCTGACTCGACCCAGGTTTCGCCACGGCCATCCAGCGCCTTGGAAGCCCCCCACAGGAACCGGGCTGCTAATTGACGTAGCGTGTAACGACCTGGGGCTACCGCAATAGCCGACTGCATCGCCAAGAGCTGCATGACCACCTCCTCTTCTGAGTGCCCGGGCACATTCAGAGGCTTTGGTGCCAACACGTCTACACTCAAGCTCCCACCGAGAGCATCAAGCGCATTGGCCCAAGGTGAACACGTCGGCAGGTGCGGCATACCCAACCAGTCCCGGACCCGAGACTCCGCCGGAAAGCAGAACCGTAACCGGGCGTTGATGTAGGCCGGTTCCCAGTGTCGCCGGCTTCCCTCAACGAGCTCAAACACCCCATCATTGATAGCATTTTCTATCTGGCGCCACAGCACCTGCTCCTCGCCAGGATACGCGGGTTCTGTCAGTGCGTTGAGATGCTTGTGGTTCGTTCGGATGTAGATGGCATTCTGACGTAGTTCAGCAGGCTGTCGGTCCAACTGCCGAACAATCCCCTTGAGGGCAGACTCCAATCCCGGGTGCTGCAGCCAGTCAGGCTTCATGAGCAGTGACCCCAGTTACTGCTCCCCCAGCTTCAGCCTCCGCCTTATCTCGATCATTTACATACGCCATGAATGCGAGTTGGGTCTGGCGACTGACCTCATCTCGGTGTGCCTCAAATAGCTCCCCGATACGATCCTGATTCATTACCTGATCGTTGAGCAGCACCCGGGTTTTAAGCTGAGAATGTAGTGGTGGGTCATGGTCGGTAACTTTGTCGATCACCCACTGGTTGGTAATAAGGTCCTTATAAATCCCACTGCGGTTACTGGGGCAGACAAAAATCACCTGCAAACCTGCTTTTTTGGCCAGGTAATCGAGAATACGTCGCGTGCGGTTCTCATCCAGTTTAGAGAAGGATTCATCAATACAAATTGTTCGAAAATGAGAGGGACCTACGCCAAAGCGCATACTGGATTGGAAGGCCGCGGCCATAATCACATAGAATGGCGTCTCCGACTGCCCCCCAGAGCCCGTTCCGTATGTGGACAATGCAATCGGGTCCTTACCTTCTGGATACTTGATAATGTCATATTCGTGGTAGTTGCGATAATCAGCGATACGGGAGAGTTCACGGTTTCCATGAACTGTGTCTTCCTGCAGCAGCAAGTCCTGCAGCGAATCCAGCACATCCCTAGAGGCCTCTGATAATGCCTTATCACCAAATAGAGCTAGACCCTGAGTACTCGTACCTCCCAACTGGGCAATTTCCTCGAAGCACTTCAAATACGGTTCGAATTCTCGGCTGCGAGACCACTCGAAGCGGTAGGTCTCATCATCGAATCGATGTCCTTCGAGCTCACGGTTAATATCTCGCAATACTTTTTTAGACTGCTGAATATGATCGACAACTTCGAGGACAAGCTGCTTGCTGAATGTCTCCTCAAACTCAACCTTCGCCTGTTCTAGCAACCGCTGGTGTTTAACCAATATGCTGTTACGCAGGGCATGATGCCGGATGCTAATCGCCTTACGGGCATCACGCATAGCCAGGTAAAAATCGTCGTCACGAAGATTATGAGTAGGTAGTGCCGAAAGGGCGTTTTGGATCGGCTCACCATGGATTGGGTGCTCGTTGTACACACGAAGCACAGACATCACCGAATCCTTGTCCTTCTGCAGCTGTTTTTCATCAGCAGTTTGCGATTCAAGCTCGCTCAGCTGATCGGAGCTAAGGATTTCAGCCTGATCCTTAATTAAGCTTTCTAGGGTTTCAATATCACTAGCATAGTCGCTGGGTGCGAGACGCCACAGACGGTTGACCTGTTCAACAGCCTCATCTTCACATGTTTCTTGCTTGTTCGCAGCAAGGGGAATACTACCTAAGACGCTCCGCCGGTCAGGGCTCGACATGCTCCCGTTGGCGCCAAAAAGCTCGCCCCGTAGTTCACCGATGCGGCCACTGATCTCACCCTGTTTTCCACGCACGGATTCCAATTGATCCTCGACTCGCGCCTTCTCTTCTTCAAGTGTCTCCATCTCACTCAAATCCAAGATTTTCAACGCGTTTAAGGCATCATCACGCCGTTCTACTGCAGTCGCCATGACATCAAATAGCTGGTGCAGATCAAACTCTCGGAATTTTCCAAGCAGGTCCACCACCGTGCGCAATTCATTGTTGTATATCGCGAACCGAGACAAATCCTCGGTTTCACTATTCAATTGCTGCTGCAGGGCCACCCTGACCCGGCGTTTGGCGCCTTGACCACACATCAGCTTGTCGTCGGGCATCCTGCAGATGCGCATGGAGTATCCGCCGCTCGCCATACAATCCATTGTGACACCACGCGGAGTACGTCTGAGCACCTCAGCATCAACCACTTGCTTCACATTGCCATAGGAGACCTGAATATAGGCGCGCACGATTTCGTCATCAAAGGTCATAAGATTGACGATACTATCTTTCAGTACCGGATGATTATCCTGGTTCTCTACGGCATGCTGCCCTTGTACCACTCTGGCTTGACTGCGCAGTCCACGTAGCAACTGGATGCTGTCAGCCTCAAATTCAGGATCGACCACAATATTAAAACGGGCGTTACCCATGTAGCCCTCAATTGCCTCCTGCCAATCGTCATCCCCGATATCAATATGGTCTCCAACTACCCGAGGATTAGCGTCCGGATACTTGCGTCGAATTTCCGCTAAAGCGGTGTTGGTATCTTTTGGATAAGCTACACGCGACTCAGTATCGAGGTCCCGAATTCGAACTTCGAGCTCCCGGATTCTCGTAGTCTTAACCTCTACATCCTTCTGCCGATCATGCTGTAGCGATTTCATTCGATCGATCAATGCCTGGCCGTCTGATTGGGGCGTGTTGATACCAGACATTAAGGCGGCAACCGAGCGGGACACCTGGCTACACAGCGATTCTTGCTGACGCAACCAAGGGGCATTAACTTCGTTCCTGAGTTTCGCCAAATCCAGTTCTGACAGCGCATTGAGTGACAGATGCGCTTTCCTCAAATCGTCCGCTATCGTTTGAAGGTAAAGCAGGAATGGCGAGTCTGGGCGGTTATCGAGTAGATTTAGAAGCTCGAGAAGAGCCGAGTGCATGGTGTGAGTCATCGCTGTGGAAGCGAGAATTTTACCCTGGGATTCAGCAATGGTCTGTTCTGTCCCCCGCACCTCAAGATCAAGTGTCTGCTTCTCACCATATCCATCAAGTTGAGTCAGCATCGCTTCAATACGGACTAACTCTTTATGGATTCGGGCATACTCCCCGTTCAACTGCTTGGACGTGACCTCACAGCTGGCAATTTCTTCCGTGAGCGCCTTTTTTCTATCAATCAGTTGGAGATACTCTGTACGCGCAAGATAAAAATTACGCCATTTGAGAATAGATTGACTACGTACATTATCGAGAAATTGACTAAGGAAACTGGCAGCGGCCCGCTCGCCACGATCCAAAACCGTCACTGCGTCACCAATCCGGCGTGCCTCCTGGCTCATCGTGGCTACTCGCTGCATTAAAGAGCGGACTTCTCCTATGGTGTCCTCCTTATCGCGAGCCTCCAACACCGACTCCCGCACAAATTGATTGATATTCGAGACGGGTTTGTACGCTAAAAATTTTACAAAGGCCTTAACCATATGGCGCATATCAGTGGCAGATAGGTATTTCCTATCGCCGCCCAGAAACCGGGCCCACAGCCGCTGTAGGTACTTTGTCTTGCTATCGTAGACCTCAACATTGGCCTGACCAAAATGCAGACGGAGACTGGGCTCAAGGTCACCTTCCATATCGAGCCAATGTTGCCCATCATCAGACTGGAGATTAGCGAGACTCAGTGTATGCGAGGGCAGGATGTACATTACTTGGCTTACAAGCCTGTCGACCGCCTTCGTCCCCTCTTGACTGTAGCTCGCGCGGATCGCCACCAACGCGGAAAAAGGCTGGTTTTCCTCACCTTGCGAAGGAGTGAAATTTATGGCGATATAACTGTCGGTGAGAACTGGCCTGGCATAAGCGCCATCATCCAGGCCCAATGCGTAATTCGAAACCGTACGCCGGGTTTTTGTCCGGCTCTGGTGTTCACTTTCGTCTTGACCAGCGTTATACCTGTGGTAACCCGCGAGAGCTGCAGTCAATACGGTCTGAATCGCATCTACGACTGTAGTCTTACCAGCACCATTACCACCAGTGATCAGCGTCAGCAGACCGGGCTGATAGCACCCATCGGGCAAGCTGGCCCAATTGCGTAGTACGACATCCTTAACAATCATCAGGCGACATCCTCTCTGTCATCACTCAGAGCATCTTCGTCTTCCACCCCAGCTAGCGCCTCCGCAACAACCGTCACCATGTCGCTGAAGACCGTCGCCGTAATCACCGGACGGATACGAATCCAACCATCCGGGTTGTTCCACTGCTCTTCTCTTGCCTCCACCAGACGCAGGCTTTCAGCTTCCTTAAATGCCTGATTGCGCTCGGCCCCACCCAGTGACTCAGTACGCATCAATGTCTGGAACGATTGGTTTAAACTTTGCACAGCGATCACTACTGAACCATCGCGTTCGATTCCGGTACCACTTTTCAGAGCCTCATCATAATGGTAGCGGAGCAGTAGGATCAGCTTGACCGTGTCACCTGCAAGCTTTCGGCGCAATCCCTCAGCCTTCTGTAGTAGCTCACTTCCCTGAAGCATTGGTGAGTTCACCCCAGGGGCAAAGAGTAATACATAGCCTCGGGCATCGTGATACAGGGTAAAGCCAAGAAGCCCAAGGTATTCGTCCAGAATGCCTTCCATTCTCCGGAACAAGTTATATAGGTCGCTCTCAGTCTTGCTGTGGTCCGCACAAAGGACTTGGTGGCCCATCAAACGCTGGCAAACAGACTGAAAATCACGCAAGTCCAGTTGCTCGGCTGCCAATTTCTCTTCCAGAGTATCTGTCAACAAACTCATGTCGCCCTCCTGTGCATGTATATCCGGTACTCCTTGCCCTCGAAGAACCTATGATCGACTCGCCGTCCGGTTTCCTCTATCCGAAACTCCCAGCCTAAATTATGTCGATTGCCTCCAACCGCAGTGATGTGCTGGGCTACGAATAGATCTGGGACCGTGCTGATGGCCAGGAACTGAGAATGTAGCTCACCATCGGAGCGAATGATGTTGTAGATCTTCTCCACGATGTCGCCATCTTCAACAGTAAACGCCGAACCCAGGGCCTCCTGTATCTCAATCTTTAGCTGTTCTTCATCACTCAATGGTTTGGGGGCCCTGATGGTGTTATCGACATACTGCCGCTTCCGACGGGCTCGTAACTGAAGTTTTTCCGGGTCGACAAGTTCAACACGGCAAAGTGCCATACGTTGAGCGACCTGATCAAAAATGGCCGACTGCTCATCGAGCTCACAATCGCGCAGGCGTTGAAGCGTATTCGCCACCGTATGGAAACCGGCATCATGAATCCGCGCCAGCTGCGAGATAATCAGGTGCGAGCGTCGTGTATAGATCTCCAATGCCTGACGCAATTCGGGAATCTTGACTTCACAAGCATTATCAATCCGCCCTTCGATTTCCCCGATGAGCATGCGTACAACCGACTCTTCCGGATTCTTGACCAGCATGGGATAGAGCTCTCGCATCGCTAACTCCATATCAGCCATTTCCCTATAATGAGCTGGGTCTCGACCAATGTCCCGCAGGGTTTCAAGAGCATCCAGTATCGCCGTGCGATAACGATTAACCGATTCTTCTCCCAGCATCTTGGCTACATCTGGCAAGAACCGTGTTTCTAGATACTGAAAGAACCGTTCACCCGTCTCCCCTATCTCGACACCCTCTCGGATCGCGCGGGACTGCTCGCGCTGCATCTCAGCGATTTCTTCAAGCGATTCATTGAAATCATTGAAGATTTCCTGTGAATGGTGGTAAGCCTCCACCAGATCATGGGGGTCTCGCGTCTCAAGATAAGCGAGCAATGAGTTGCGGGTATTCCGGGTATTGCGGTGGGAGGCTCGATACTTCTGCCGCCCCAAGTCGACGAAGGCCTTGGCGAAAGAACGCCCCTGCGGAGTAAATCGAAAGGCAGACTCCATTTCCACTGAATCGTGGTATTCCTCCAACCAACCACACTCCAGCAGGTTAGTAAGAATCCAGATCGCCAGACGATCATCATCCATTACGGCAGCGCCGGCAAACGGCGCACTGTCGTCATCCAACTCTGGTGCATTGCGCAGCTGGGTAGAGAATACCTCCAGGATATCGGCGCGCTTTAGGTGATACCGACAATCTGCGGTTGGTCCATTCAAACGCAAATACAACTCACGCAGACACGCGTAGACCTTCTCACGGTACTTGCCGTTGAGGGGCCGGAAGAACTGGCGCTGCTCCCCTGAAAAAAAGGTCTCATTCATGCCGATTTATGCATCAATATAAATGACTCAACATACAGCCGCCTACAGATTTATCACAGACAACGCATTAGCTTGGCAGGGTATACTGATAACGACTTTATGACATCCACTTGATGGTAGCACGCTACAGTCCTGATCTATTCATTTAACGCATGCGCCTTAACTCTTTGTAATATTTAGCTAATACAATAACTCTAATGCCTTACCAAGGGACAACCGAAACGTAGTGTAGTCTGCCCTACAGAGGTCACGTTTTTTGTGGCCGGAGTGAACTTGAGCAATTTGTTAGGCATTTTGATTAAACCCAAACTTGAATGATTGCTCTTCATGCTGACTTAAATAGAGAAACAAAGAAGCGAATACTTCTTTAAGGTTGGCCTCGAGACTCGTATTTTCCAGACGTTTGAATTTGTATGGCTCAATGAAACCATACGAATCAATATTTCCAGGCTTTGATTTTGAGCTTAATCCAGATCTTGGCCCTAAGTTGACTCTACTACTAGCAATTATCGATAACGATCTATCCGCCGTACACAATATTGCATTTTCATAGTCATTTCTATGAAACTCCATCTCCATTAATATCCAGTATAAAAAGTCCCATGCCACGTTACTCGCTACTTCGTTACAATCTCCTTTCAGAGCCTTATTTACTTTTAGCAATAGCTTTGCATCAGGACTACCGGCTATTGCATACACAGAAGCATACAATAATGGTCCGCCTATGAACTGCAATTCGGTGTGATTTGATCTCAACCAATCAGACAACTCACTACATGACTCAATTATTTTATGGTTTTCTATTTTTTCTGACAGAGAGCAAAGCGCGTAAACCTTACGCAAGGTTAGTACTATTGATGAATGTAGTGATACCTGAGCTTTCATTACTAATTCGTAAACGGCTTTTAGCCAATCTGGAGAGTAATCTTCAATGCCGTATACGCCACCAATCAACTCAAAAAATACTTCGCTGAATTTTGAGTAGTCTTCTTCTTTGTGCTGCTTCGTCAATTCAATTATGGCAAGAATTGGGTTTATGGCCATTCTAGGTGTTGGACGATCCCAGGATCTTGTTGCAATGGCCTTGGAGAATCTTAGGAATGATCTGTTTTTATCACCTAAGGACCCCTTCTTATTGTTGTACTGCAATATTTTTAAAACAATATTCGCATCAAATATGTAGCTAGGATCAAGGGAATAGATTTTGTAGTTTTTAACCTTCCCTTGAAAACCAACAAAATACCATGGATGTCTGTCAATGATACTAGCCCCCTTTACATGCGTAACAATAAATTCAAAAGCCTAGGGAGTTATAACACTTGTGCCTCACGACACAGCAACACTCTACCCCTCTGACTAGGCGAAAGTCTTCAATAAAAATGGGGTTAAAGAGTTTTGATGGGAATTCCATTGGAAACAAAACGAGCAACCTCCTGTGTTTGAAAGACAAATCCTTTAGCTCATTGAATATAATCCACCTGACATAAAAATCAATGGACCAGCATGATCCCAACGATGTTTAAAGGCCGTGGCTGCTAAACAGCGAGTTGGCAATGCCAGCTTCTTTCACACAACTCAACTTCAACACCTCCCGTTCACCAAATCTTAAAAATCGGTCAAGACCACATACGACGAACGGTCATTTGTCCCCTTTTCCCACTAATTTTTTTGCGCTAACGTCTATCTCAATTCCACAACCTGAGGCCATTGGTATCGAATAGAAAACGATTTCCAGAATCGAGTTAGCCAACTGATGCACATGTTTTAGGCGTCAGATCCAAATACAACACAAGGCATAACTTAACGCAGGTACGCGTCAGTCCATCCGGACTGGGTATACGTAGTTATGTGTTGTTATTGGCATAACTCCTTGTTAACGACAGTTAAAGGAGATCGTTTTATGAGCGACCTGAGCATTAGCTATCAACACGTTGATAGACTTACCCCCTACTCCAACAATCCCCGCACCCACAGCAAAAAGCAGCTAGCACAACTGGCATCCAGCATTGAAGAATTCGGGTTTACCAACCCGATCCTGGTTGATGACACCGGCGGCGTGATTGCCGGTCACGGTCGTCTCGAAGCCGCAAAGATGATGGGGATCGATAAAGTCCCGACGGTACTGCTGGCAGACATGAGCGAGGCCCAGAAGAAAGCCTACATCATTGCCGATAACCGGCTGGCCGAGAATGCCGGCTGGGATGAGAACATCCTGGCAATTGAACTGCAGGGGCTTATTGATGTTGGTTTTGACGTTGAGCTGACCGGCTTTGACATTCCCGAGATTGATATTCTGTTATCGGAGCCTGATGGGAATACCCTCTCGGAAGACGATGAGTTTGACTCACCGGATGCTTCAACACCCGCTGTTACCCAGCCTGGGGATCTCTGGTTACTGGGAAACCACCGATTACTGTGCGCAGATGCCACTGACCCGGCGAGTTATCAACGGCTACTGGGTGATGAAAAGGCCCAGATGGTGTTTACCGATCCACCCTACAACGTGCCAATTGATAAGCATGTCTGTGGCAATGGGCAGATCAAACACCGGGAATTCGCCATGGCCTCCGGGGAAATGTCCCCAGCCCATTTCACCGCCTTCCTGCAAACAGTGTTCGAAGCACTGGCCGGCCACAGCAAGTCAGGGTCTATCCACTACATCTGTATGGACTGGCGGCATATCGGTGAGCTGCTGTCCGCGGCAGAGTCGGTTTATACCGAGCTGAAAAACCTCTGTGTCTGGAACAAGGACAATGGTGGCATGGGCTCTCTCTATCGCTCCAAACATGAGCTGGTTTTTGTCTTCAAGCATGGCAAACGCCAGCACATCAACAACGTGGAGCTGGGCAGGCACGGCAGATATAGAACCAACGTGTGGGACTACCCGGGCGCAAACAGCTTCCATACCAAACAAGAAGACAGCCTGGCACTGCACCCTACTGTAAAGCCAGTGACACTGGTGGCTGACGCCATCCTAGACTGCTCTCGCCCCAAAGGCCTCATACTGGATCCCTTTGGTGGTTCCGGCACCACTCTGCTTGCGGCGGAAAAGACACAACGTGTCGCCGCCCTCATGGAACTGGACCCACACTATTGCGATGTCATTCTCCGACGCTTTGAAGATCTCACTGGCATTTCCGTGAGACTGGAGGCCACCGGGCAAAACTTTGCCGAGAAAGAACAGGAAATCCTTAAAACCCTGGAGGTGGCATCATGAGCGACGATACAAAAGACGGCAACGGTGCCCAAAAAGGCAAGCAGAGCTCCGCATACAAGGTCGGATACAAAAAGCCACCAAAACATACCCAATTCAAACCAGGTGTATCCGGCAATCCCAGTGGTCGACCACCCAGAAAAAAAGATACGGAGCCGACTCGTATTCGACGCCGCAATGCGCATGAGGATTTTCTGCGGATCATGGACAAACCCATAACCATCACTATCGAAGGGCAACCCGAAAAAATGAGTATTTATGAGGCCCTGATTTTGCAAGCCACCAAAAAAGGGCTCAGTGGTCATGGCCCCACACTCCGGTTTCTGTTGAATCAATGGCCGAAGCACTGGGCTGCAGAGGACCAACAACAGGTGGAGTTGGTCAGGCTGGCGATGGATCTGGAAGATGCCCGCGAAGCCGAGTTTGAAGAACTCTACAAACGGAAGGAAGCATTGAAACAACTCACGGATAAGATCGCTGAGGATGGTGATGGTGATGGTGATGGTGATGGTGAGAATTAACCCGTTATCGGATTATGCTGGGATAACAGTGGACACCGTGCTACTAGGCTGAGGGAGAATCGGCTTCTCGAAGTACTTCCAGGAGCCGCTTCCCGATCATACGGGTATTGAGGTTTTCGTGGGGAATATCCAGCCGGTTTTCCTCTATATATTGCCTCATGATAGGTTTGGCGATTTCTTTCTCCGTCATCGGATCATCAGGTAGCTCCCTGTACACTTGTATCTGGGAGCTGTCGCGGCGCACCAGACGGTGGGTTATGCCATCAGCCGTCTGGAAGGAGCATTCTTCCACGATATCACCGAGGTCTTGACCAGCGGTCACACGTGCCCCTGTCATTTTAGGCAATGTGGTATTCAGAATATGTCGGACAAAGGCTTTCAGGGTATGGCGCATATATTCATTGATCGGATTGATATCCGACAACAATTCCCGGCGCAGGATATCCTGAACAAGGCTGGCGATCGACTTACTTTGTTCCTCAGCATCTGACCAGTGCAGCCAGCACGACTGATGGCCATCAGTCAGCAGCCCTTCCAGTGCCCCGTACTCGGCTTGCAGCATGGAAGCCTTGATGGGTGGCGTCAGAAATACCATGAGGAGTTGGGGCTGGTCTTTCAGGAAATCATTTTCCTCATCCTGACAGACCGCCAGGTAATAGTTTTTAAGCTGTTCGGGATTGGCAGCACCGGTCTTGATTTTATTTTCAATGATCAGCCGGTGGGTTTCTTGATGAGTACCGTCATACAGGCTGATCTGGATATCCATGTCATTGCGCTTACCTCCATGATAGTAAGGCACCTCCAATTCCACACTGGCATTGATAAAACCTTGTGCTAGCACCCGATCAAATAAGCCTGAGGGGTTGCTCTGTTCACATAGGGTTAAAAAGGATCTCAAGAAGGTATCTCCCAGGCCATGATCACCATGGGGAGATAACAAATATCCCAGCATGGCGGACATACTGGGTTCATGGAGGCGCGCCTTACCCTGGCTGAGGACATCGAAGATATTCATGAAACTCCCTTTGTGGCAAATACGCATCAAAGGGCAGTGTCAGAATGCTGAGGCACTAGGCGTCTGGAGGCAGGCTTTTGATGGGTGGGAACAGTTCCCCGACTTCAACATCCAGTGCTTTGGCGATGCGGATCAGGTTGATCGCCGAGACATTGCGATCCCCTCTTTCAACACCGCCAAAGTATGACCGCCCGAACTCCATCTCGTTGGCAAACGTCTCCTGCGAGAAACCCTTCGCCTTGCGAAGAGTTCGGATCTGTTGGCCCAGAGCTACCAGATAGGGATGACGGTTCATCCGGCCAAGGTAGCGAAGCGACACTTATACAGACACGCCCTATGAGTACCATTGTTGATACTGTGTCAGGCTAGTCAAGCAGATACCCCAATGACAGGGAATAAGGAAGAAGAAAAGCTTGAAAACGAAATTAAAGAATGAAGAGGATAAAAGAGAACTAACAGGGCTCCACGGTGCCTTGCAACAAAGTGAAAGGGTATGGTGCGGGCAGGCCGTTGATGATCCGGCCCGCCCGGCTTGAGTTCCAGACAACTATGAAGGAAACAGGGATTAAAGAAGGAAGGAAACTATTTGTCTTTCTAATCCATTCCAGCAGCACAAAATATCTGGAGCTACCGAGCATTAAGGAAAAACTGAAAAGGCTATCCATTCTGTCGAGCAATAAACTCCTTCGCTTGCTTGTCGCTCAGTACTTCATAGTATGAATTGTAATGGCAGTATAGAAAGGGCGTACCCCCTTCCCTGTCGGCAACTTTGGCGTTTATCAGGAATTTTGTACCGATTGGATAAGTTTTACGCATCCTCGAAGAACATTCGACATTCATTGAGATATCAAGTCCTTGCCCCGGCAGAGGGCGCGCCCTGATGCCCTGACTTGAAGTAGTGCCACGACCATAATAGGTTTCTATAACAACATCTTTGTAATAGCCCATATGCCTCCTCTCAAGTTAAACACGCAAGAGCTCATAGCTGGATGCTCGAAACTTCCTTTAGGGAGGTTTGGCTCACAAGATCCTGCACTGGCTAGCCCGGTGTGCGCCCGACAAACTCTGCCCTTAACCATTCTTCAAGCCGCCTTGTGGCTACAACGTCATCGTGGTTATAGCCGAGGATGGCTTGTTTCAGCTTCTCCTTTTCCACCGTATCGGTTTCGGAAAGGAATCGGTTAAATTGCACGACTGACCATTGCGACCCTGACTCATCATCCTGCCACTGAAAATTCACGAGTTTTGGATGCTTACAGATATCCTTTAGACCGTAACCCTGTAGCGGCATGACAAGATTATCAAGGACCGGCTTCTGCATATCAAAAAGCGGCCCGTCCTCCGCAAGTAAATAGAGTACCGTCGGATGATCCTCCATTTCGTAGCGCTGTGCATATTTGCGGATCGTGGTTTTCTCATGGGAGGAATAATGCGCAAGGATCAGTTCCGGATATCGAGACCGGTACTCTTCTATCTTTTGCAGGAAACGGAGCCAGCCGTCACGATCCTCACTGTCCTGGTCCGTCCAGACAGCCTCGAAGCCCTCATCACCATAATCCGGAACGAGAAAGCCCCATAGATAAACATGTTTTTCACCGCTTGCCGTGAGCGGATTATCCTCGATATCAAAATGAACCCACTGCCCCTCAGGCAACGCGACCTCTCCGGTCTGATAAACCTGCCCGTCAAACCAGCTTTTGGCCTGCAATACCGCCCTGCTCTTCTTGGCTCCTTTGAGATAGGGCACATCAGGTATCGAGGCCGGATCACTGGCCGCCAACCGGCTGATCGTATCTATCCCGGCCTTCTCAAGATGCGGCACGGCCCGCCCGTCAATGCCGTAAAGCAATGAGAGCTCCTCCCGCTTAATAAAGCCGGGCTTGCAATGATCGTAATAGGGACAGGCGCGGCACTTGCTGTGGGAATAGCGGACGCGCGGCTCGTCATCACTGTCCAAAATGCCGCGCATCTCGGTGACAAACTGATTGGTGACGGCATTGGCCTCATCACCGATTTCAGCTTCACTGCCGTCACCCAGAAACACGATACCGGGTAAACCCGTCCCGAGCATTCGCCGGTAGAGGCCGAGCTGAACCTGTATCTCTTTTTTGGTTCCGTCGAGAGAGAGCTTGGCGTCGGCGGGCCGGTATTCCCCGCTTTCATGCCGGATCAGAAAATCCGGAAAGCCGGAAAAATTCTCGGCCTCATCAAAAAGCTGCGCCTGGTAGATCACATCAGCGCCCTCAGCCATCAGGCGCGCCGTATCCTCGACAGAGGCGGCCTTATGAACTTCGTACCGACCGGAGAGCCTGTCCAGCACATCCTGTTCGTGGGCCAGGCCCTTCTCGATCACAAGTTGATCGAACGGATCAACGGGCACTTCCTCGAAGTCCCCTTTATTATCAAGCCAGACCCGCCGGGCACATTCGCCCCAGGCCTTTGCGTCACTGGGTTTTATAAGCGGACTGATCACTTTTCACCTGCCCTAAGCCTAGACTCTTGAATAGGGATAAGCGTTCTTAATATAAGTGTTAAGAAACCGGCCTTTTGATCCCTCACTCATTAACTGTTCATGCATACTTGGAGGAACATTGTAGTACTGGTAAACAGTACCATTATGAAATTCCACCTCCAATGTCTGAGTGGATTCGTCATACCCAATAGAAGCGATATTTGATGAGGCAACATACTGTCTGTCCATAGATTATTCCTCTGTCTCGGTGTTGTCAGTTACATCCTGTCGAACAATATTGAGTTCGTTTACTACGGCTCTCGGTTTTTGTGAACGCCATGAGGCAACAACACGATCGTAACCCTCCGGCTTTCTTGGAAGCGACCACTGTTCCGTGACCTTAGGATCGCTACTTTTTGGTCTGTATTCATCACTTGGCAATGTAACTCGACAACGCATTGGCAATTTAGCCGCCTCACCCATAACAATTACTTCACCGGTCCTAAGGACCGGTAGTACGTCCAGGAGACTTACAAGGCCATCTGGCAAAGTTCCCTGAACACGTGATCTATCAGACGGGTTTGATAGTCGAAGGGCAAAGAACGTACCGCACTGAGACAAAATGGTTTCATCAATTTCAGAGGGTCTTTGACTAATTACCATCGCTCCAACCCCATATTTTCTTCCTTCTTTGGCAATCTTCTTTACGATATCAGACGCAAGGCTAGCCTTTTCTGAGTACAAATATCGGTGCGCCTCTTCCATCACGACAAGAAGGGGCCGCTCAATCCCGCCTTCGGATTTCTCCCTACTCCAAAATAATGCTTCATAAACAATTTTTAAAATAGATCCCACAAGGAGTTCGAGAACAATACTTGGCACGCCAGACAGGTCGAGTATAGTTATCGGTTTATCAGAACCAAGCCAACCGGATAAAAGCTCATCCAAATCCTTTTCAATATTTCCGTTGACATCGGGTTCCCAAGGGCCCGGATGAAGGAGAAAATCGTACCTACGATCTAGCAGTCTCGACCGGAGAATATTAAGTTGTCTTCTTATGCCGACCGCATTCTGATTCAAAAATGGTCCTTGAGTACCCATAGCATGGGCCTTATATGTGGGCATCTGAAGCTTGTCTGGATCACCATCGGATTGCTTTGTTGGCTGATCACGGTTTGGACCTTCGAGCGTCATAATCTCGAAGTCTATAAGGTCATACCACAGCTTTTTTAAACTAAAGGGCAAAGGGGTATCTATAGTTATCGAGCTTTCTTCTACGCCTGGAAATCCGGCATTCCTATGAGATTCGATTTTTTGATTAAATATTTTATCCGTGAAGGCAGTTTCTCTTACACCGTCAACGCCGCCTGTTAGAAATGTCAAGAGCTCCGCAGACTCCAGTGCCCAATAAGGAATAAGTAGCTTCTCTTCCCCCGCGCGTGGGTCAACTGAATAGACGTTAGCAATATCTGCCAAAGCTTCTGAATACTCGCCATGAATATCAATCATTAGAATCCGAGCATTTGAATGTTGGCTTTCGCTGTCACGGGCTCCGCAAATTGATCTTAATAGACTTGCAGTCGTTGTTGATTTTCCGGAACCGGTTGAACCGAGGATCGCGGAATGTCGAGTAACTAGTTCATTTAGCGAAATTTTAGCTGGAATACTTTCTGCGCTTGAAAGTGACCCGATTGAGATTTGACCATATTTTTGAGAACCATAGATTTTAGCCAAACTATTCTCTGTAGTGATATGAACGCTGTCGCCAATATTCGGGTATTGGCTGATACCCCGTTCAAATGTACCACCTATTGATTCCCCAATTAGCTGGACTTGCATCCATCTCCCTGTATCCTCATCATGCTGAGCCTGTTCTACAGGCATCGCTTTAGCGCCAACCTCTGAAACGACACCGAATAAATCTTGATAGCCTTGGGGAATTCTTACGAAGCTTCCGACCTGCCCGATCTTATAGGCACGCCCTTCTATAATCGACAGTCCGGAGGCAATCGATTTAGCTAGCCTTACGTTAATCGTTGAACCCGAGACAGAAGCGACAGATCCTAGAAATGTTGGATCACGGCTGAGCATCGCCGTCTCCTCCAGGCTCTTCCCCTTCTGCTTCTCCAGTTTCTACCCTCTGACTCGCAAACTCTGAAGAGTGAGATAATGCAAAAAATAATGAGAGCTTGGCAAAATCCCCTAAAATAAATTTTCCTTCATTGCCTGCGCCGCCAGAATCCCAGAAAGTTCTCCTTATTTTCAGCCACTCATCGTTTGGGGGCTCTCCCGGTCTCCATCTACCGGCAACTCCAGAAATCACCGCACCGTCTTTTGCATAAACACTTATATTAGGACGTCGTTCCGCTAAGCGAGCAGCACTTAACTCTTCCTCCAGTGATTTAAACTGAAATGCAAGTACGGCTGTATGAGAATTAGCAGCTAAGGCTTCATCTAAAATAGCGGTTATATGGGCATCAAAAAATGAAAATCCTGTGCAGATTAAAAGACTGTCAGGAGTTTCGAGAAACTCCCTTAGTCGCTCAAAAAGAGCAGAATACGGTTGGCGAGTAATTTGATCATATTTGAGGTGGTCCGGGTAAATTAACTGAGTAGCGTTCCGATCCCCGGTTCTAATCACAGTATTGCCACTAACATCCCACCCTAGAGAGCCGTGAATTTTCCATAGGCGGGACCATCGTGGAGGGAGACTATCTGCCGTTATTGTGGTCGGATCGAAAAAAGGCTTATGGGAGCCTGTGAAACCATCAAAATATGGTAACTGAGCCCTCTCGAACGCCTCCTCAAACAGTAAGTCATAGTTCGGTGTAAAAATTTCAATAGGATGTTCGCGGTGGGTCCCGCCTATCCAAGAAACAAGCTCGGAATATGGATTATTCGCTTCAGGCAACGGGGTTGCTACGAATTTTCCGATCTGCTCACAAATCCGAGTGGCAAGCTCATGATACCCTTCCCCATTCAGACCATGAACAGTTGCGCGTCCAATAGCCTGGGACAATCTCCTTATTTGTGTCAGAATAGTTTCGATGTTTGGGTCTGGACCAAGCTCCGGCAATAGAGTGTCGATAACACACTTATCGCCAGTATCTAGTCTATTTATGACTTCTTGAGTTAATCTCGCGACATCAGGTATTAATGGATCACCCTCTTGGGAGATGTTGCCGTCCGGGTCGACTCTTATCGATACAGGTGCTCCCGCACCAACTAATAGGCCGATACGCTTTCTTCCCTGGCTTAGAATCTGCCTCAAATCACTCATATATCGATCTGGATTATGGACAGTAGTCTGACTCATATTTGTTCCTTGTCTAATTTATAAAATATTACGTTCCTAAATTAATTACTTCGTCTCAACTGTCCTCTCGACTTCGCGGGACGAGTTGCCGATCTTTTTACGACACTTGGCAACTACTTTTTATGTTTCAAGACTATATCCGTCTGCTACTCAACATAGCCCATCATGCCATCGACATCAGTGGCCTTGATGTACCTGGCCGGTGCTTCGATGCCGGAGGCGATCTCTTCGAAATGTTTTTCGCCGCATTTGATCTTCGCGCCTTCGGCATGACGTAGGTCACCCCACCATGTACTGCCCTTGGTCTCGACAACGAAATATAGTTTTTCTTCACCCTCATCATCTATAACCACGGCCCAGTCCGGATTGTAGGTTCCGAGCGGGGTCGGCACCTTGAACCACGACGGCAGCTTGGCGTACACCTTGACCTTCTCGTTCTTCTCCAGGTCCTCCGCGAAGGTCTTTTCGATACCGGCAGAGTCATAGACAACATGAGTGTAGACAGACTTCTGCGTTTCCAGCGTGTTCTTGAGGTAGCCTTTCAGCTCCTCCTGCTGGAATAGCTCCTGGGCGTAGAAGTGCTCGTCGCCTATCTTTCGGTACGTGATCCCATCCACGAGAGCCAAACGCTTGGTTCGGTTGATAGCCTCGGAGCAGTAATCAATAAATTGCTGCGGGTTCCGTTTGAAATCCTCCAGCCGCATGCTGTCGCGAAGGATTTGGACAATGCTCTTACGGGTGAGCTGGGTCTTGTCCTGCAAATCGGTAATGATGTCCGGCAGCTCGATATCATCTTCATGGAGCGTGGTGTAACCGGACGCCGAAGTCTCATCGACTGTCACGCCGCCCTTTCCGATAGCTATGTCGGCCTTCCGGAACTGTGCCCGAGTCTTCGTGATCGGCGGGCAATCGCGAATGGCCTCGGCACAATCGGCTATCAGCTTGTCGTTGTCGAACTCGACACGATAGGTGGTTTTATATTTGATCCGCTCCCAGAGCGCCTTGAACTCTTCACTTTGAAGGACCGCCTCGCGGGTCCGGATTGTGCGCCGGTCATCAGCATTCTTGATGTCCAGCTTACCGGCAAGCTTACGAAGCACGGCCTGTACATCGACAGCAATGGCCTCGGCCTGCTCATCGCCGTGCTGATCGGCAAGCTCCTGCTTGATCTCGTCAGGTAGAGCAAACGAACCGTCTTTGATGGCGGTTCTCAAGGTATCCTGGACCTTGCCCTTGGCATCGACGAAGCCCTCGTCTTTCAGGAACTTCCATATCTTCTCGGATTGCTCGACCCCGAGGTTCGAAACCTGTCCTTTATCGTCCACCGTCTTGATCGTGGCGAACTGGTGCTGCTCAACAATACCGAAGCGGATGCCGGTATCCTCCTCAATCTCTTTCTGGAGGTTTTCGGCGAACTGTTCGTAGTTTTCCGTGGCAATGACGGTTAATGTATTGATGTCGTTACCGCGAAGGCGCAGGCCCTCCTGATTGACGCACAGGCGCAAACCACGCCCAAGCGTTTGCCGCCTTTCCCGCTCGCTGCCCATGTCGCGGAGGGTACAAATCTGGAAGACGTTAGGGTTGTCCCAGCCTTCCTTCAGCGCCGAATGCGAGAAGATGAACTTCAGCTTGGTATCAAAGGACAGGAGCTTTTCCTTGTCCTTCATAATCAGGTTATAGGCACGCTCCGCGTTGTCTCTGTTGGACTGATTGTTTTCGGCAGTATCGACAGACTTGCCTTTCTTATCGATGGAGAAATAACCTTCATGTACCTCTGCCGCATCCGTATCAAGGTCGATCTCGGCAAAGAGGCTCTGGTAGTCGGATGACTTAGCGAGCTTCCGGTACTCTTCCTCGAACATTTTGGCGTACTTAGCTTTAACCGGATTGCCGTCTGCATCGTACTGCCGGTAATGCTCGACACTATCGATGAAGAACAGGCTCAGGACCTTGATCGGCTGCTTGTTGGCTGCGAAGGTAAGTTCCTTGTCCAGATGCTCCTTGATTGTACGGCGGATCATCATGCGCTTAACCGCATCCGGATCAACGCCGCCAATCGCATCACCCGGCCTTAGGACTTCATCAAATCCATCACCTTTGACCTCGATGGACTCATTGTCTTTGCCGCACGTAATCGTGCCGATCTGCATATTTTCATAGATGGCCCGGTTAGCGATCTGCTCCAGATCGTCACCGTCTTCGACCGTCAGAATGTCACGGCGGATATTCTTGCCGCGCTGGACATCGATCTCGATCTTGGCCGTAATCGATCCCTTCCGGTTATGGGTCGAGACCAAGCGAACATAAGGCTTGTTATGCCCTCCGTCGATCTCCAGAGAGGCGACTTCGATCTGCTTCACCAGGCCACGCTCATAGGCATCCACAGCATCAAGACGATACGTCATGTGGTGCTTATCAACGTGGGTCGCTGAGTAACGCAAGGTACATAGCGGGTTCATCAAACTAAGTGCTTCTTTACCCTTACCGGTCAGGCCCCCGTCAACGCTCTGCGGCTCATCGACGATGATGATCGGGTTGGTCGAGCGCACCAGATCAATCGGCTTCTCACCACCGGTATTCTCGTTTTCCTTATAGAGGTTGTTGACCTCTTTTTTGTTAATGGCCCCGACGGTTGTGACCATGATCTGGATGTTTGAACTGGTGGCAAAATTGCGCACCTGCCCCAGTTTCGATGAGTTGTACTGGAAGTACTCGTACCCCTTCGCTTTCGGATAGAGCCCTTCAAAATGCTCTTGCGTGATCTGAAGTGTTTTATAAACACCTTCCTTGATCGCCACCGACGGCACAACAATCACGAACTTTGAAAAGCCATAGTTCTTATTGAGTTCGAAAATGGTACGGAGATAGACATAGGTTTTACCAGTCCCCGTCTCCATCTCGACGGTAAAGTCGCCACTTGTCAGGCTTTCCGACGGACGAAGGCCGTTAGCGAGCTGGATTGCCTTCAGGTTCTCCAGAATCTCATCATCAATCAGCTTTAGGCGGTTACCGATACCCAGGGAACTTTCATCAAAGCCCAGCGAAGCTTGCGGCCCGGACTCAGTCCGATACGTAACCGTAAACTCGGACCGGGATATCTCCTGCCCCTTGAACAAGTCCACAACCGACTCAACAGCGGATTGCTGGTAATCCAGATCGTCTTCAAAATGCAGCTTCATAAAAACTCTCCTTACAAGCTGCGAACATGGCTGATGCCGTTCTGTTCAAGAATGGCGGCCATGTTGGTTTTTGAAACGTCATCACGGAACGCACTGTCACGGAAGAAGACGTGAGTCTCGGAGCTAGGCGCTAACTCCGAATGCCAATCCAGAATTCCCTGCGCTATATCTTCCACTTGCTCACGGCTTATCTCTTCATCCAGACAAGCAAATAGAACACCATAGCCGATGGAATAGATATTCTTTCCATCGACTTCACGGGTTTCAATTGGAACGGCAAGGTCTACGCCACGCTTGAGCAGAAGTTCGTAGAGCACATCTTGCTCGCTTCTGCCTTCAATAAGATGTTCAGTATGATTAATTAACGTCTGCTCTATATCGGAGGCACCTGGGCTCCAAGCGCGTATGTTGCTACAGGCAAGCTTAAAAACTTTGAACCCGAGGTCTCCATCGAAACCGAAATACTCTCTCTCGATTGAACCCTTAATTAAACGGAGTCGCTCCTTTCCAATCTCACAAATGTTCTGCGGCAACCCTTTTTTCAACAAGTACTTAATGGCGTTCTTACAGGCTTTTTTCGATGTGCCAGTAGCTACCTTTTCCATTGCGTGAAGGTCTTCAGGAAGCTGCACAAGAACCGACCGACATTCACTTTTTTGTTCAACGTTTAAAAGTGAAACTGCGTGCATAGTACTAGCCGAACCTGCAAAGAAGTCTAAGACAATGTCATCACCTCTAACACCAAATGCTATGAAGAGATCCTTAAGTAGTTCTTCGTCCTTTGGGTTTGTGAAAACGGCCTCTCCAAAAAGCGTCCTAAGCCTTTTTGATGCCGCTCTACCATCCTTAAAACGAAGACTAGTTAAACTCTTAGACTCTGTATTTTTAAGGTAAGTTTTGAGACAAGGAACAGTGGTTTCATCAGGCCCAAAGTGCACACCATTATTCTCAATCAAAGACAATAGATTCTCTCGCGGGCAAAACCATCCGCGACTAGGCTTTTTGACATTTCTCTTTGTTATCGGATGCTCAATTTCGTAAACATATTGACCGACATTAGGTCCAGAAATATTGTCCGGAAAATAAACACCTCGCTCATCCATCCAACTATAATGCTTGCTATCTCGTATAGGATTTGAGTCTGGAAAGGAATTATAGAATTCCAATGCATCTTTATGAATAGACGCCCAATCATCTCCGCGCTTGCTTCTGAATCCCTCAAAAGCCTTGTAAATTTCGTCTAGACCAGCTTTTTCCTCAATCCACTCCCCACCATTAGCATCTTTATTTTTCGTAAAAACGACAAAATACTCATGCTGCATAGATACGTATTTTTGATCGTTCTTACTAGTGTTCTTCCAGATAATTTCTCCGCAGAAATTTTCTTCTCCAAATACATCTTCAAGCAGCTTCACGAGATTGGCATTTTCATTCTCATCAATAGAGACGAGAATAATACCATCGTCCCGCAACAGGTTTCTTGCGAGCTTAAGACGCGGCAACATCATGTTTAGCCAGTTTGTATGCTTACGCCCTGACGTCTCCTTATTACTTGAAAACTTCATACCCTCGTCATCAACTTGACCCGTATATCGAAGGTATGTATCAAGATTATCCTGATAATTATCTGGGTATACGAACTCTTTCCCAGTATTATAGGGAGGGTCGATATAGATCATCTTGACCTTGTTGGCATAGCTCTTCTGGAGCAACTTGAGTACTTCAAGATTATCACCTTCGATAAACAAGTTCTGGGTCGTATCCCAGTCCACGCTTTCTTCCGGACAAGGAAGCAACGTTCCGGTAGAGGGTATCAGCGCGATCTGCCTGGCTTTCTTCTTGCCATGCCAATTCAGCCCGTACTTCTCTTCGCCTTCATCCAGAACGGCAGCATCACCAAGCAACTGACGAAGGATATCGAAATTTACACCGCCTTCAGAGAAGGCATCAGGGAAAAGCTCTTTCAGCCTTTCAATATTCTCTGAAACCACGTCCAGGCTTTGTCCTTCTTCGTACTTAACTTGTTCCATCGTGCTACCTTTTCAAAATCGTACATATTCGGTTAAATTAAAGACTGCCTTTAATGGCGGACATCTGGTCTTTAATCTGTTTAATCTTCGTATTGAGGTCCACCTGACGCCCCATCTGCTTTTCTTTCTTGAGCTTATTGGCGAGCTCTGCCTTTTTAACCTCAAGCCGTTCCAGCTCTTTAAGCTTTCCAAGCCTATCAGCAGGCTCCGTTTTCCCAGCCCCATCCAACATGAACGAGCCACTGTGTTCGGCACAGTTTATGGCTATAACACGCTCGGTAAATGATTTGTAGAATTCCCAAAAATCTTTAAAGGAAAGGTTGTTGATAGATAGACTTTGTAGAAAAGTCGCCTCTTCATCTGTTTGTTCTTTTAAGCTTATCCAGTCCGTAAAAACGATATCTTCAATGACCCATTTTTCCTTATCGGCCTGATTAATCCGCTTATCGGCAAGACTGATAGAAAGACAGTCTTTCCCTTCGATATTGTCGGAAAAGATCAATACCAGAGGATATGGAATAGAGCGCTGTATAAAACCGGCAATACGCTTCATCCGTGCACGGCTATTGAGATCGATCAGTAACACGGCGACCTCTTCATATTCGCGATCTGAATCCTTATATGCCGGAATATTGATCGTGCCGGGCTTGAAGGTATACAGCCAACGAATTTTGCTTACATCATCCTTTAGACAGGTTCTATCGGTTGCATCCAATGCACCCATATCAAGGAACATCTTCTTGTAAACCGGCTTGTTAAGCTGGCAGGACGCAGGAACCTGCAAGCTGTCCAGAAAATCTTCGAGGTTATGAATATCCATTTCTTCCCCTGACTAATCGAGAAGCACGAGATAGGAAACGACTGCAAAGTCTTCTATTCCCTGACTACTGGTGGCGGTCAGCACTGTTCCGCCTTTGGCAAACAGGCTTTGAACGCCTTTTTCTTCGCTCTTACCGGCAATGCTGTCCACGGCTACGGCCAGCAAGTGCTGATAATGCCCCATGTCGGCCCCGTTTTTAGTGACCGCGTTGAGCTCTTTGGCCGCCACTTCATCAACATCATGGGCCATAAAGGCCTGACGTTTCATTAAATCCAGCACTTTTTTACTCTGGGTAAAATTAAGCCGGATGTCTGCATCATCGGTGACATAGACGAGAAAATACGGTGATAGCGGATAGTTATCATCCACCTGGACGGCTTCGCGCCCTGTTCTGATGTTCTTCAGGCAGAAGACGACACCCGGTTCAAGACCATCCGCTTTCAGCTCTTCATCCAGCTTGATCGCGGCAAACAGTCCAAGGGGAGCTTTCTCAAGCTTCTGCTTTTCAGTCTTGAGGTAGTCCGACAAGTCCATGCGGAAATCGTTAAGCGTCAAATCGGTAATAGAGACACCACCCGTCATGTCTTCCAGATCAACAACCGTATCCTTGAGCTGTTGCAACTGTTTGCGGCGGTACTCCAGATCGTTCATCTCCTTGGCGTTTTCGTCAATGACGTTCTCTTCACCGGTGGCGGAGATATCGAGAAGCACCATGCGCCCTGAGACCCTGGCCTCCAGGTTGATATACTCGTCGAGCTCCATATTCGGCCAGAAGTTAATGAGCTGGATTTGGGTGTTCTTTGATCCCAGCCGGTCAACACGGCCAAAACGCTGGATAATCCGGACGGGGTTCCAGTGGATGTCATAGTTTATGAGGCTGTCGCAATCCTGTAGGTTCTGGCCTTCGCTGATACAGTCCGTTGCGATCAGCAGGTCGATTTCCTGCGTCGCATCAGGATCAATCTTGTCACGCTCTTTTGATACCGGCGAAAAAGCTGTCAGAAGGTTGTTCAGGTCCGATCCAAGGCCGGTAAGCGTTGCTTTGTTCGTTCCCGTACCCGTTATCAATGCACTATGGATACCAAGCTCTTTCGACGCCCAACCGGAAAGATGGGCGTATAGGTACTGCGCGGTATCCGCAAAGGCGGTAAAGATGATGACTTTCTTGTTGCCGGGGTTAAGCGGATTCTCCGCCTTTCGGGCAATGGTCGTCTTGAGTTGCTCTAATTTGGCATCCCTATCCGCCGTCACCTGCTTGGCATCCTCCAGGATGCTTTCGAGCAAAAGATGATCCGCTTCGAGCTCCTGCCTAAAGCGGATGAGGTCCATGTCCTGCAACAGCACTTTGGTTTTATTGCCGATCAGGAATGGCTCGAACTCAGGACTGTCCATTTCGATGTCCTGAATATCCTCGATGTTCAAGGCATCAACATCACCCTGCTCATGTTCATCGAGCTTACCGAGCAACGTATCGACCTGGACGAGAAGCTTTTCGACGGTCAGTGAGAAGGAATGGATCGAGCTTTCCATGCGCTTCAACAGGTTCACCCGCATCAAGTGGATCAGGCTTTCTTCACGGTCGATTTGCTTGAAGACGCCCTTACCTGCGCCAACAGCCTTATCGTAACGGCGCGCATACTCTTCTTTCTTGTCGTTACGAACAAACTTGAGAGGCGAGTAACCGGCCAGCGATAGCCGCCGGATGGTCTTGTTGACCTCTTTGAGCGGCGGAAACTCATTGGACAGGTCAATATCTGCATAGATATTGACCGGCTTCAGCCGCGTCGGGAATTTCCCGATGTCGGATGTGCCGTAGTATTTCTCGATGTGCTTCCTCGAACGGGCAATCGTGACAACATCCAGCAGTTTGAAGTAATCAAAGCTCATGCTGTCCAGCAGGGTTGCAGTCGTGCGGTTTTCCACCGGCTCATTAAGCCATTGGTTGAACTGCCTCTGGGCTAGGCGCAGCGTGCTTTCGATATTCTTGATCCCGACACCCTGAAAGGCATCGTCCTGGCCTTCGGTGATGAACGCTATCTGGTTCTTAAGATCGTTCATCCGGTTGTTGACCGGCGTGGCGGACAACATCAAAACTTTGGTTTTAACACCGGATCGAATAATGTCGTCCAGCAGTCGTTCATAGCGGGTTTTACCTTCGGCCTTGTTCGGGTTGTTCCTGAAGTTATGGGACTCATCGATGACGATGAGGTCGTAGTTACTCCAGTTCAGGGTTTCAAGATTGATTTCCCCTGAATAGCCTTTCACACGGCTTAAATCGGTGTGATTCAGTACATCATAGTTGAACCGGTCACCGGCAAGCAGATTCCGCTTGTCATTGATCGTGTACATTGTCCAGTTGTCGCGCAGCTTCTTGGGACAAAGCACCAGTACACGGTCGTTGCGAAGCTCGTAGTATTTGATAACGGCCAAGGCTTCAAACGTCTTACCAAGGCCGACACTATCGGCGATGATGCAGCCGTTGTGCTTTTCAAGCTTGTCGATAGCTCCCAGCACACCATCTTTCTGGAACTTGTAAAGCTTGTTCCAGACAGTCGTGTCCTTGAAGCCGGTTTTGCTTTTGATGATGTTTTCTTCATCAACATCTTCCAGGAAATCCTTGAAGATGTTGTAGAGCGTCAGAAAATATATGAAATCTGCTGGCTGGTCCGCTGCGATGAAATCAAGTTGTCGGATCAAATCGGCCTTGATGTCCTTTACTGCCGTTTCGTCAGTCCAGATCGAATTGAACCAGCCTATAAGCTGCTGGCTTGTCTCCGGATCGCTGATCCCTGTGTTCATTTGAAAGCGGTCGGACTGTACCTCACCTAAACCGACGGGACTAAGCGTGGCACTACCATGCACTGCAAAATCTGACACATCGGTATTCTGTATATGAAACAGGTTTTGGTTGCTCTGATTCAGGCCATTAGACGCTTTGACTTCAACCTTATCGGATAGCCACTTGGTACATTCCTGGGCGATGCGCTTCTGATCCAGCCTATTAGTAAGCCGCAACTCTTTTTCGGAGCCTATGAGGGATTGCAGGTTCGACTGCGGCCAATCAGTCAGCAGTAGACGGACATTCGATATCTTTGAAAGCTCTTTCTTGAGGGCAGAAAAGCCATAAAGCGTGAATAACGCAGACAGCACGGATAGTTTCGAGCCTTCATAGGCGTGAGCTTTGAGCTCTGTGCCCACATAGCCACTATTCTTGTTATCCAATAACATGGTCCGTCTCCCTACTTCTTGTGACCAGCTTTGCTTTCTTCAATCCAGGCATCGATATCGGATTGCTTGAAGCGCCAACTCCCTCCTACCTTGAACCCAGGCAACTTACCCTCAGCCACCAGCCGGTAGGCTGTCTTCTCCGTCAACTTGAGGAAGTCTGCGACCTCCTTAATGGTCAATATTTGTTCAGCCATTGCTTCCCCCACCCTAGACAATTGGGAGAATATGGGAAAATTAGGGTAAAAACCAATCAAAAGCTCGGCTTACCCACCTGTAGAGCAGATAGATATTAGCTGTGAGTCAAATCAGAAAATTCTATAAAGACTTTATTTTTCAAAAAGTTATTAGATTAATAGGTTGTGATGTTTTTTGTATGCAGCCCTCTCCTGGACACTTTATATCTTACAAAACATGTCAATAACTTCGATTCAACGCCAAATCTGACAAAGATCCCTTTTGCACCACCCACGAAAACCATACCCCAATCTATCGTCACCTCCTAATTCAGGCCATATTGACTGGACTACCTCCCCGCCCCATGGATCAATGGTGGTGTTGCTTATAGGAGATTGATTGATGCCACATGATTCTCAACTACCGTCGCTGGAAGAGATTAATGATTTAAACCGCGGGCAACTTCGTGCCCTTTATCACGAGGTCACGGGTGTACCTGCAGATAAACAAACAAGTTCCAATCTCTTACGCCGCAACATCAGCTGGGGACTTCAGGCGAGGCAGGAAAAGTTCCAAACCCGGGGCTTTCATCAACACATCCTGAAACAGCTTGAGTGCAGTGCATCTAAATCAACACCTACCCTACAGGCCGGGAGCCGCTTGATCCGTGAGTGGCACGGTAAAGTCTATGAAGTGACGGTATTAGAACAGGGTTACCAATGGCAGGGTAAGACCTATCGCAGCCTATCACCCATTGCGCAAATGATTACCGGAACCAAATGGTCAGGGCCTCGCTTCTTTGGCTTGAAGGAGGCTAAGCCATGAGGCATCAACCTGTTCAGATAGCACATAAGCGCTGTGCCATCTATACCCGCAAGTCCTCTGAAGAAGGGCTGGAACAAGCATTTAACTCCCTGCATGCCCAGCGAGAAGCCTGTGAAGCCTATGCCTTGAGCCAACAGCATGAAGGCTGGCAGGTTGTTCCCACCCTGTACGATGACGGAGGATACTCGGGTGGCAAGATGGAGCGACCGGCCATCCAGCAATTATTAGCTGACGTGGAGGCTGGCCAGATCGATATTATTCTGGTGTATAAGGTCGACCGGTTATCCCGTTCCCTTGCGGACTTTGTCCGGCTGATCGAACGCTTTGACGAACTGAACGTGTCTTTTGTGTCGGTAACCCAGCAGTTCAATACTTCATCATCCATGGGACGCTTAACACTGAACGTCCTGCTGTCCTTCGCCCAGTTTGAACGAGAAGTCACAGGAGAACGCATCCGGGACAAGATTGCTGCCTCAAAGAAGAAAGGCCTATGGATGGGCGGGCTGGTTCCCTTAGGGTTTGACGCCCGTGATAAACAACTACGTGTTAATGTGAAAGAAGCCCCGCTGGTCAATCATATCTATCAGCGCTACCTGGCCCTGGGTAGTGTTCGTCAGTTAAAGCAGGAACTGGATCGTGATGGCATCGTCAGCAAAGTCCGATTGAAAGCCACGGGGACCACGGGAGGCAGACCTTTTTCACGCGGGGCACTGTATCTAATTCTTCGCAACCCACTGTATGTGGGTAAAGTCTCCCATAAGGGCACTCTCTACAAAGGTCAGCATCAAGCCATTGTCTCACCTGGTCTTTGGGAGAAGGTACAAAAACGGTTACATGAAAACCGGCAGCAGAAAACGATCCGCGCAAATAAGGTCGACCCCAGTTTATTCACTGGCTTACTGTATGACGACAACCACCATCCCATGAGCCCCTCCCATACCAACAAGGGGCAACGTAGGTATCGGTATTACGTCAGTCAGGCAGCTTTACAATATAAAGATAGCCAGCTGGGAAGTGTCGTCAGGGTATCCGCCAAACAGATCGAAACCCTCGTCATAGGCCACTTCCTGGAGCATCTGACTGATGGTTTAAAAGTCCTGGAGTTGGTTGATGCTCTCGAGTTGACTGCCGATCAACAGGCCTTGGCGATTAAGCAGTCACAATTATTAGCCGCACAATGGAAAAGTCTGAGGGCAAGCCAGCAAATTGAAATCCTACAAACGATCATTTATCAGATCATCATCAGCAAAGAGACTCTGACGATACTGATAGAAACCCACCGTTTAAAAAGCTTTCTCCTTCAGGGAAACAACGTAACCACAATAAAGGAGACAAAAAGCCAGAATGCCCACCAATGCATCAAGACACTGACATTGCCAGTGCAACTACAGCGCTGCGGTATTGAGACCCGGTTGATCGTACCGAATAGTGTCTCATTACCCGAAGCACATCAGCGATCCATCAAGGCATTGCAGGAGGCTCTGGCAAAGGCATTGAAATGGAATCAGGCATTACTGGAAGGGCATGAACACTCGGTAGTGGCACTGAGCAAAAGAGAACAGGTCAATGAGAGTTATGTCCGCTTTATTTTACATCTGGCTTACCTGGCACCCGACATCATGCAGGCGATTGCCAAAGGGCATATCCCTACCACCTTTACCCTGGAATCACTGAAAAAAGACTTTTCCTTGGATTGGCACATACAGAGACAACAGTTCTTTCATCCTTCCCGCCCTTAAAGTCATCCAGGCTCTGTAGCCATAAACCCTTTCCACCACTTACAAGCAAGTCACAGTACCGCTCGTCAGCGCCAAAGAGAGAAACAGGTTCACAGCTGCCTGCAGGAATCCTCTAACTGTCTCTTTTTACAACCCGGCAAAAAACTCAATAGCACACTTCAAATGATTGAAATCGGAGCGGCGATTTTGGGAAAGGAGAACTCTAGAGCAAAAGTGCACAACAGGGCGACAAATCGTCTCCAAACGAAGAAATGAGCAGGCCTGGATAAGATGTATCTGTTTGATATTTGGAGGTATTGCCGGCTTCCACCAAGAGATGGAGGAAGCCGGCAGACTTAGTGGCGGTGGATGCAGTCAACTGCTAACCCGTCTCACCTAAAACAGGCAAATTTTCCCTGATAACTGGCTATTTACAGAGAGATTCCCGGATTTTTAGCAAGGTTACCCGTACGAGTCCAGCTGAACGCCAATAAGTGCGTGACTTTATGCTGATGTCACTGCCCCCTATAACAGGGAAATCGAATTCTCTGCTTCTTTGCTAAACAAGCAAATTGTTTATTCGTTGACATTACCCAGTTATCGGGAACTGGTATGGGTATCACCAGCGGTGACTATTATGGTGACAAAATCAATGACTCTGACCCCATTGATTCCATTGATTGGGGATCTGGTATGGGTGTCATCAGTGAGGACTATTATGAAGAAAAATCAACCACTCTGACCTCATAGATTGTTGAAGTTTTCTATCGGAAGAGACGTTCCAACTCTCTACATCCAGGCCAATCAGCTCGCCAGATCACCACTATTGTATTGAGAATTACTTTTAAGTGTCTCTGACCCCTTTTCTGTTAGTAAGCACCTAATCTTGGCCAAATAGAGGATGTGCTCTAAGCCCCTTTATATTTAACTCATTCAAAATACACTTAAACTTCTCTGTTGCTAAAATCTCACTTCCAGCACTTTGAGGTATTTTAAATAGGCATACATTGTCAATCATATTTTCGTAAAACTTGTAGTCACGAATCGTACGGACTGTTTTCCCATCAGCATGATAACGCACCTCGGACTTACTCATATCTAGACAATCTATAACGTTTACCACATTGAGAACATAATAATCACCCATCCCCTTTAGCTTGATTGGCAGGAACTCTACTTCGTTTTCAATAAAGGGCGTCATTTTTTCCATTGCATGCTTAGAGATAATTAACGCCCCAGGTCTATAGGAAATAACGTCACAAATTTCACCATCTACAACTTCAAGTGGGGGTTGTACCCACTGATTCAACATTGGCTCTCCGATATAGTAAGGCGGTGACTCCAAGCTCTTAGGTAACACACAGCACGCATCGACCTCCAAATTCTCTAGAGCAGATCCACTCAGCCAATAGTTCATATTACATGTTCACCTTGATTTTTCCGCTGACCAAATCCTCTGCCACCTCCCTTAGCACCATAATAACTCCCGCCTTATCGTCAATACCTTCAAGTTGTTTAGAAAGGTAGGATACATAACCTTGCGAATGCCCTTTACTATGTACGCGAGAATCTAACCAAACACCATTTTCAATACTATTTCCACGAATACCGGCAAGAGCTAACTTTTCCTGTAATAATTTAGCACTAGCCATATCAATAGGTACAATGTGGTGGGCATGAAAATTACCCGATGCCGGTAAACTCCGCCCCAAAGTATCTCTCTCGATCAGGCGCGCACGAAAAGTACTACTACGTTTCCCCCAGATAACTTTCCATATATCACATTCTCCAGCATTATGACTCAGCACCCCACCCTTACCAACATAGTAGGTGTGGTCGTTATCAACTGTCAGGTTATATACCTTGGCTACCTGGCTGTACCTGTCTACGGCCTCGATACCAAAGGGATTTCCATCAAGACCCAACAGGTCCTGTTCTGCTATCAGTTCTCCTGCTGTTAACCAATCTTTGATATCCGGAATATAGAATGGATGGCCCGCTGTAGCAGTAATCACTTCACCGGAGGTGAGTTTGATATCTACCAGCTCTTTGGTGCCCTCACCCTCAATCAGATGCACCACTTCCTGTAGTGATTTTTCACCGGTCTCTTCGTTATAAGCCCAAACCTTGTCACCTATCTTAATGTCCTTGATCGCCACCAGTCCAAACTCGGTAGCCACTAAGGTATTACCATCAAAACTGTTACAGGCTTTGCGGAACTTCTTCGAGAGCATTTTGAGAAGTTGTACCCCCCCAGCCCCCATATAGGCCAAGCCTAGTAGTTTGTGAGCATTTCTCGCTGTCTCAACGTCTGCATCCACCACACCCATCTGGTCCAAAATACTAAAGCCATTCTGGACCTGCAGTTCGGTCATGATACCCACTATGGTGTTGGCAACACCGGTGCCAAAGAAACCGAAGTTGCCGGTGGGGTCAATGGTATTGGCCGGGTCCACATTGGCATAGAGGTACTTATGCAGCGTGATGGGGTCGGTGTTATTCCCCATCCAGGTGTCCTGCTGGGTAAACCGCCCATTCTGTTGGTTGTAGTACCTGGCCCGCAGGTAGTACTGATTGAGGTTCGGATCGTACTGTTCACCGGTAAACCGATAGTTGTTCTCAGTAGAACCAGTGTGATTGAGCAGCTCGCCAAAGGCTTCGTAGTCGTAGCTGTCGGTTATGGTGCCCGCGCTGTCTGTGAGTGCACGGGTACTGCCCAGACCGTCGTAGTGGTAGGTGCTGGTTACGCCATTTCGGGTTTGACTGAGCAGGTCATCGCCGTAGCTGTAGAGGGTGTCGTTGGCTCCATCGGTTTCGAACAGGACCTGAGCATAGTCACGGTTTTGATCCACGATGAAGGTGGTGGTGATACCCCCTTCTGTTTTGCTGTCACGGATGCCGTTGAGGTTGTAGCTGTACCCAGTGGTATTGCCACCTTTTTCTACGCTCTGCAGTTGGTTTTTGGCGTTGTAGTTAAAGGTGGAGGTGTTGCCATCCAGGGTTTCCGTGAGGGTGTTACCGTTATTGTCGTAGGTATAGCTGGTGCCCCCCTGTTGGGTTAAGCGGTCGTTACTGTCATAGGTGTATTGGGTTTGCACCCCATTGACGGTTTCGTAGAGACGGTTGCCGACCTTGTCGTATTGGTAGCTGGCGCTGTAGTTACCGTTGAGGCTATCGGTAATGGTCTCTGTTTTCAGGCGATACAGGGTGTCGTAGGCGTATTGGGTGCTTCTGCCGCTTAGTTCATCAATCTGCTTTCTGCGACCGGTTGCGTCCAGGGTGTAATCGAACCGTTGCAGCAGGGCGCCATTGGCATCAAAGGTTTCCAGCAGATCCAGGCGGTTGAGCACATCGTAGTCATAGCGACTGCTGGTGCCGTTGGCATGACTGATACTGGTTCTGTTGCCGACGACATCGTAGCCGTAACTGGTGATTTGGCCATTGTGGTCGGTCACTGTTTTCAGGCGGTTCAGGCTGTCGTAGGTGTAGGCGGTGACATAGCCGCTGGCATTGGCCGGGGTGACGGTAACCCGAGTTTTGTTCCCGGCACTGTCGTATTGATAGGCCAGGGTGGTGCCATCTGGCTGGGTTTCCAACAGCAGGCGGTCGCGCTCGTCATACTCGTAATGCCAGCTGCGACTGCTGGTATCGGGCAGGGTTTGCGTCGCGGTGTCGATTTGCCCGGTGGGGGTATAAGTCCAGCTGTCGATCACGCCGTCCTGGTATTCGGTAGCCTCTCTGCGGTTGTTACTGTCGTAGAGATGGACACTGAGGTTGCCGTTAAAGTCGGTGTGGCGAATCAGGTTGCCCACGGCATCGTATTCGAAGGTTTCCCGTTGACCCAGGGGTAGGACACGGGCGACGACTCTGCCCAGGGCATCGTATTCCCAGGAGGTGGTTCTGCCTTCGGCGTCGGTCTGGGTCAGTTTGTTGCCCACCTCGTCATAGGTGTAACGGGTTTCGTTGCCCTCCACATCAGTCACTGTCGACAGACGGCCCAGTTCATCGTACTCGTGGTCGGTGGTAATGCCGGCCTGATCCGTTTGACTGGTGCGACGACTGAGGGCGTCAAAGTCTTCGGCCATGGTGCTGCCATTGTGATAGGTGGAACTGGTTCTCTGGTCGAGACTGTTATACGCATATTCGGTGCGATGGCCCAGGGCATCGACTTCAGCAAAAAGGTTGCCATTGGCATCGTACTCGTAGCTATGACGGTTGCCCTGGACGTCAATGCGGGCGGTACGTCGGCCAGCCGCATCGTATTCAAACTCCGTGCGGTTTCCGTTTTCGTCTACTTCGGCACGGACTCGACCGGCGGCATCGTATTCGGTTTGGCTGACGCTGTTATCCGGGTAGGTTGTCGTCTTCAGCCGGTTGAGGGCATCGTAGGTATAGCGAGTGATGCGCCCTGCCCGGTCGGTGTCGGTCAGCAGGTTGCCTTCGGGATCATAGGTTTTTTGTTCGCTGGTACCATCAGGGTAACGGGTTTCCGTCAGGCGGCGGTAGGCGTCATAATCCATTTCCACGCGATGACCCAGGGCATCCACGGTAGCGGTCAGGTTGCCCGCCAGATCGTATTCGTTACTGGTGACATGCCCAAGCGGGTCTGTGGTGGTCAATACCCGGTTATGAGCATCGTACTCATACACAGTGGTTTCACTCACCACCGAGCCGTTTACCAGGGTTCGGCTGCGGGTCTCGGTTTTGACGTTACCATTGTCATCGTAGGTGTAGCTGGTGGTATTGCCCAGCGCATCTGTCTCGGTCTGCTTATTACCGTCCCCGTAGTAAGTGAAATCCGTTGTATTAGTCAGAGCATCGGTGGTGCGGCTGATATGGCCTTTGGCATTAATATTATTGGCGGCGAGATTACCCTCCGCATCGATCACCGTCAGCAGGTTACCCAAGCTGTCGTATATTTGAGTAAAAATATTTCCCTTGGCATCAGTAACCTTGGTTTCCTGTCCACGGGTGTTGTACTCGAAACGAATGGTATTACCCAGAGCATCGGTTTGGGTCAATTGGTCACGTCGGTCGTTGTAGGTGGCCGATTGGGTCTGACCCAGGGGATTGGTTTCACTGAGCTGGTTGCCATCTGCGTCGTAGGTAAACGTGGTGGTGTTGCCCAGGGCATCTACTGTGGTGGTGACGTTACCTTCGTCATCGTAGTAGAAGGTGGTGGGGTGACCATTGCGGTCGGTCACGACAGAGAGGCGACCCTCAATATCGTGGTTAAACTCCGTGCGGTTTCCTTCACCATCTTCCTGGGCGACCAGGCGTCCGTCATCATCGTAGATATTCTTAACCACTGTGCGCCCCAGCGGATCAATGATGTCCACCAGGCCATGGTTGGCGTTATAGGTATAGGTGGTCTCCGCTTGCACCTGATCTTCGGCGGTGATCAGGTTGTTATCCTGATCACGGAAGTATTCCAGTCGGTTACCCGCAGGGTCGATAATTGCGGTGATCAGCCCAGCCGCGTTTCGCTCGAACAGAACCGATTTGCCATCGGAGTGGAAAATACCGTTATCGGTATAGGTAAGTGTGTTGCCATTGGGGTCGATCACGCGCTTGATACCAAACCCTTGGTCCAGCTCGTACACATACCCTTCTTTTGTCGTTAACACATACTGGTTGGGGTCTGGTTCACTGTCACCCCCCAGCTCCACCAGGTTGCCGTTAGAGAGCCGCAACAATCCAACATCGGTTTGCTGCAGGGTGCTGTTGGCTCCATCCACAGGGGTAAATTCAAGATAAACATCCGTGATCACCTGGTAGAAAGAACATTGTGGTGTAGCGCTGACTTCAAATGTTTCCACATCGCCATTTGGCAGCGTAATCGTGACAACGGGCTTGCCCAGGGGCTCGACACATAAATTCACGTACGCGCCGAAAGGTCCGGAGTTATATTGGTTAATTGTCCAGCCTTTGGTGGGCCTTCTGCTTTCCTCAACTTTCAGGTTCTGGTAATCCAGGCTCCAGCCGTAACCGAAGTCAAGCAGTTCACCCCGTCGCCGGGAATCGTATGTACGATTGATTTGGATGGGAATTCCGGATAATGGGATTTCCAGATCGTTCACCGTGAACGAAAAGTTACCTACTTTCAGATCGCCCGTGACCCGCACGGTTTCCTGAACAATGGTGGTGTTCCTGCTTTCATCCAGCGCTTCCAGAACCAGCCGATACTGACCATTGACGAGCATTGTCGGGTCCAGCCCACCAATGACGGTTTCGGTCACACCCAATGCCCCGGATGCCAGCTCTGTGGGCTCGGAATTGCCATCGACTTGTTCAAGCTGTAACGTCCACGCTGACAGGTTGTCATCGGAGATGGTCGCCACAATATCAATCGGGGATGTCACTTCCTGGCCACTTTCAAGACCATGAAATGTTACAAAAGGGGCAGTGCTGTCATTGGGGTCGCGAATATACAATGTTTTGCGCACCACCGAGGTGTCGTACCCATCCTCCAGGAGCACAACGATTTCATGGGAGCCAATGGTTCCGAGGCTGGTGGTCACCGAATGTTGTTCATCCAAGGACAGCTCGTCGCCGTCCAATGTGGCCCTGACAGAGGTTTCTCCGGCTCCGCCAGTCACAACCACCTGAATCTGTATATTTTGGCCGATATCCGCCACTTCTGGACTCACCAGGATATCGGCATCCAATACGGTATCAGCAGTGGAAACATCCAGCGTCCAATTTTGAGTCACCGATGAAATACCATCGCTGACAAATACCTGTATGGTCTCCATGCCCGGTGCGTCAGGCGTCCATTCGAACAGCCCACCCGAGCTCAGGGTCGCGCCAACCGGGGCGTTCACCATTTGGTAGCTGAGGGCGTCGCCGTCTGCATCCGTTGCTTCGATCTGGTATTGATAACCTAGGCCAACTTTGGACATTAACGGCGGCTGGCTGTTTATTACCGGCGCGCGGTTACCGCCTTCCGAATAGACCGATAACGTGAATTGCTGCTCGGTTATACCGCCATCACTATCAGCCACTTGTACCGTCACGGTATGCACACCGATATCTGCTTGTGCGGGCACCCAGGTCAACAACCCGGTCAACGGGTCGACAAGCATGCCTTCGGGACCTTCTATAAGGCTGTAGGCTAACTCGCCACCCTCAGGATCAACAGCCATCAACTGGTAGCTGTACTCGATATCCGGGGAAGCCTGGCTTGGTGGAACGCTGCCAATGGACGGGGCCAAATTACCTGAGAGACCGGTGCCATCATCCACAGCAAGAACAAAACTTTGAGCAGCACGGCCCCCGGCGCCATCAGCAACAGAGAGCACAATACTGTGCAGCCCTTCCTGCCCGAGTTCAGGCACCCAGGTCACCAATCCCGCGGCATCAACAGCCATTCCTTGCGGTCCACTGTCCAGAGAGAAAATCAGCGAATCGCCATTGGCATCGGTTGCCACCATTTGATAGCTGTAGTTTTCGCCAACAGATGTCGTCGTCAGTGGCTCGCTGGTGACCGAAGGCGGGGTGTTCTCTGATAGTTCGGCAACGGTGAGTGTAAATGTTTGAACAACACTCCCTCCCCGACCATCGTAGGCTTTCAGGGAAACCTGATAACTGCCCAACTGCTCCGCAGATGGAACCCAGCTGACCACTCCCGTATACGTATCAATCTGCAAACCATCCGGGCCACTTTCTACGGAATAAGTGATGTCATCGCCATCGGCATCGCTGGCGATCAGCCTGTATTCATATCTGGTGCCGAGATAGGCAGTCGTAATGGGCTGGGAGCTGACAGCCGGTACTGAATTGTCCACAGAGCTGTAGACGGCTATGTCGTATGACTGCTCTGCATAACCACCCCTACCGTCTTCAACACGAATTTTAACGCTGTAGAAGCCAGCTTCAGTCGGCAGCCAGGTCACTTTTCCTGCTGCATTGATCTGCATACCCTCAGGAGCTGACAGCAGTTGATAACTTAAACTATCGCCATTGTTGTCTGTGGCAATGACGATGTATTCGTATTGCGTGCCAATTTCAATGACCTGGCCTGCAACCGAAGTAATCTGCGGCGCCTGGTTTGCATTGACGCCCCGCACATCAATACTGAATTCCTGAGTGGTAACACCACCCCGGCCATCATTGGCATCTATGACGATCGTATGTTTTGTAACCTGTTGAGAAGTGGGCACCCAGGTGATAGTTTCTCCGTCAAACATCTGCATGCCATAGGGAACATCAAGTAATGAAATAGTGATGGCATCACCATCCCCGTCCACAGCCTGAGGCGTATACCGATACAGTTCACCAACATTCGCCACCGAGGGTGGCTCGCTCGTAAACTCTGGCGGCGTATTCGCCGCCTCTTCCAGAACAGCCAACTGGAATGTCTGTTCTGAATAGAAGCCCGAAAGGTCGGTCACCCGGATAGTGACAGGATGGCTGCCAAGCTGCCCGGCATTGGGTAACCATTCAATCAAGCCACTCTGGACATTGATCACCATGCCCTCTGGACTTTCCGTCAATGAATAACTGAGTACATCATCGGGATTAGGATCATACGAGTGCACGTCGTAGGCATATTGTTGGTCAACCACAGCCTGCTCTATTGGAGAGGTCACAATCACAGGAACCTGCTCAACAACGATCAGGTCATAGGACTGCGTAGATGTTGCACCGTAAGGATCTTCTGCTTGTAGAGTGACCTCATAAACCCCAGCATCCGCCGAGGTGGTTGGCCATGTGATCAAACCAGATATGGGGTCGATGGACATGCCTTCAGGAGCATCAACCAGACTGTAGGTAATAACATCATCGTCCGGGTCAATCGCCACTACCTGATATTCGTAGATTCTGCTGGCCAAAGTTTCACGAGTAAATCCGGTGTAGCGTACACGTGCCTGAGACAGGTTATAGAAACCAAACTGACCACTGCCAAAGGTATCGTCAAAAATGGTAAATGAATCCAGTACCGTAGTTCCCCGCCTTACGGTAATGGTGAACTCCCCGGGGTGGAAAGTGAGCGAGAATTCGTAGTCTGTGTAATCGCCCCAACCAATCGAGTTGTGGTATAGCGTTTCTGTTGTTGCTGAATATGTACTCCACAGGTCTGGAGTGCCTTCACTGCCATCTGCCGCCAGATTGATTTTCTTAACCGTCATGCCCCTATAGGCTGCGCCCTGAGAACCCTGCTTCCAATCAAACAAATAATACTGGTACTTATTCTGCCAACCGAAGACAAACCCCATGTAATCGTCATCAGACGAGGTATTCACCCGCCATGAGCCCTGAATCTGGTCATCTTCAAGAATGAAATCACTGAGGAGTGCTGAACCACGGGAGTTGTTGTATTGCGTTGCTACGGTATTGGTGGAATCAATGCCCCAATTTGGCCCACCCTGGTTTGTGCCATACCCAAAATCCAGCGCCGTCCAAAGTGACAAATCCACCAAGGTACTATCACCTGATGCGGGCTGAAGTGTTAATGGCTTGACCGGTTCACTGATAATTTGTGGCGGGTTATTTTCATCCTGAACAGTAATATCGATTACTGCCGGCACTGAAGTTAGCAGCCCGTCATTGACGGTGTATTCAAAACTGTCCTCCCCGGCGTAATAGGCATCGGGCAGGTAGGAAATAGAAGCCCCTTCCCCGGAAAGACTGCCATGTTGCGGTTGCGTCACGATAGTGTAAGTAAGCACATCTCCGTCGCTGTCTTCTCCAAGCAGAACAATATCAACTTGTTGGTTTTGCGGGGTTTCAAAGTGGTTTGAAAACGCTGATGGGGCATGGTTACTAAAACTGTCCACCACCGACACATCAAACGACTGCGTATCGAAACCGCCCTGCCCGTCGCTCACCTGCACGGTAAAGCTGAATGTTCCTTCCATTCCCGCCAACCAAGTAATCACACCGGTTGTTTCATCTATCACTGCGCCATCAGGCAACGTCAACAGGCTGTATTGGAGGGCATCTCCATCGGCGTCGGTCGCATTAACATCGTAAAAATAGGTTTGGCTAAGCTGGGCAGATGTTGTTGGCGAAGTAATGATATCCGGGTTGTGATTTAGATAGCCGCTGGATACAACGAAGGATTGCAACGCAGTTGCACCCGCAATGTCTGTCACCTGAACGTCAACAGTGTAATCGCCGACTTGGGTCTCCAGCGGGAGCCAGGATATTTTTCCTGTGCCGGGGTGTATCCACATACCCTCTGGAGCGGATAGCAAGGAGAACCTGGCCAAATCTCCTTGATCGGGGTCTGATGCAATCGTGTGGTAGAGGTACTCTTCTCCGATATAAGCAGAGACAACCGGATCAGAGATGATCGCCGGTGCGTCATTTTTCTCATACACATTAATCAGGTATTGCTGCGAATCTTCCAGTCCACCAGCATCACGTACAACCACGTTAACAACAGGAGCGAGGAAGTCGTTATTATCGGTGACACACTCCTGCTCTTCAGGCAGTGGAGAAATATGTACGGCGATATCATCAAACTGATAACTGCTGGAAAGCTGCACGGTAATAGCCGTTGCCTCACCGGCTCCGAGGTTACTGATGATCCGCTCATCAATGAGTGTCACGGTATTGCCCAAAATACCTTCAACCGTCAAATTAGTTGACTGCCCTGTTGCACCCAAGCCCCGGTTTTTAATGATCACGACGAGTTCACCTGGGTTACCTGACTCCAGGTAAACTTTCTGAACGACCAGGTCGGCCATATTCTGGGAAAACTTGCTAACGGTGTTTGCAGACAGATAATCTGACATTGCCTGTGCAAAGCTGGCCCCATCATTCTCAACTTCGGACAAACTCCAGATACTGCCTCCTGACACGAAGGCCAAATCCGCATAATTTGCCAACAGATCCGGATTGCCGGATATCAACACAGGATCATCACAGCGGAAAACGTCGCCGTTTGCTACGTAGTAACCCACATTGTCTGCATCTATCCCCAATACCCGCTGGTGATTCGGACACTCGAAAACCACATCCATAAGCACGGAAAGCGAAATAGTCTGTTGCTGCAACTGTTGCTGCAGAGAATTGAGTACGGCCTCGTCAAGAAGTGGAATTTGATCTGTCAGCAGGAATAAATGCTGGGCGACTTCTTCCCTCAATGGGTATTGGTTCAGCACATATAGCAAAGCGCTTAAGCCATCAACACTGCCCTCAATGCCCTGCTGAAGCTGGGAACTGGCATCAGAAAACTGCTCCGAAGAAAACAGTAAACTGCCATTTACCTGTATCGGGGACTGAGTGTCCGAGAAGCCCAGCAACCCGTACTGATTGGGGTTATCTGCTGTTCCTACATCAAGGTTTCTTAACTGCTCGTCCAAGTTCAACGACAGGCCATCAAGAAGCGGTGAACTGACTGTCAACGCCCCTGCCGTATCAGCCAAAAACACCAGGTCAAGGGATCGGTACTGCTCATCATAGGCCGTGACTGAACAGTAGCTATTCACCCCCTGCAGGCTATTGACGTACTGTGCCGAGGGAGACCAGGTCAACAATCCGCTTTCGGGGACAATTTCCATGCCTTCTGGGCCAAGGTACAACTCATAAGACAAGACATCGCCCTGATTTGGGTCCTGAGCCTCAACATCATAGGTATAGGGAGTACCCTCTTCTGCAGTATCAACCGACAACGAGACTATCTCCGGCGCTTTGTTTTTCTCATGCACCAGAATGTCGATGGTCGCCTTATTCGAGAAGACCTGTCCGTCATTGGCAAAAAATGTAAAGCTATCCGGCCCGAAAAACTCCGTATTGGGGGTATAAATAAGATGACTAGAATCCAGCCATTGAAGTTGTCCAAACTCAGGATTATCGGCAACGGAGAAAGTGAGTGGATCGCCATCAATATCTGACGCAATCAGAACAATATCCAGCGGCTCATCTTCCAGGGTTTGGAAACTAGCGCTTTCAGCAATCGGGGCATCATTTACCGGGTTAGCCGACAGAAAAACCGTAGCCACATTGGAGTCTAGCTCTCCGTCATTTACTCGATAAGTAAAACTGTCTTCCCCATCAAAATTAGGATCAGGCGTATATAGGGCGGTGCCAGCTCCCAGCACCAGACTGCCGTGAGAAACACCAGTCACAATTTCAAAACTGACATCATCACCATCGACATCAAGCCACTCCAGCGTGATTGGCAATGCCTGATCTTCCTCAAATTCCAATTGCTGGTTATAGGTGACAGGTGCATCATTTACCGGGAGGACCGTAATCTCGATCAACGCAGGCTCAGAAACATCCTGTCCGTCACTGGCGACAAAGGTGAAACTGTCCGCACCATTAAAATTCACCGCGGGGATATAGGTCAGTACCGGTGGCTCACCGGAAAGATTCCCATGGGACGGGTTTGAACTCAGAGTAAAAGACAGCGGCTCGCCATCTTCATCCTGGCCTTGTAGTTCGATGGTTAGACTTTGATCTTCATAAATCTCATAAGACTGGCCAATGGCGACAGGTACCGAATTGGGACAATTGATATGCCCGAGATACTCGAAAGATATCCAGCCCTGACCAGTTAACTTGTACGCACTCAGGGAGATTCGCGCAAAGCCGCTGACTTGGTAGTCAAAGTTGTTGCCTGCTCCCCGCACTTGGTTCCAGACCGGAACAACAATCTCTTCACCCAGAAGCCGGTTTAACGCTGCTTTAACACCTGAACTAGCTATTACACCAGGAGAACCTTGCACCCAATCGCCAACTTCCAAAACACTATCAGAATCATCGTCGGGGTTCTGATAGGTAGTGCTATCCCCTGGAGCTAATAGGCTATTGGCAAGGGTTGGAGAGCTCGGCGAGCCCATCCAGGTCAGCCAGCTATAATTGCCTGCTGAAACGCCTGTAGGTAATTCCTCAACAGTCTCTCCACCCACAAAGCCAAAAATCGCCTCTTCCTGAATACCGATGGGCATCAACTCACACTGAGTCTGAGCCAGGGCATTTGAAACGGGAAAGAGAAAAAGGGGTGAGAAGAAGACTGAAACGAAAGAAAAACGCAGAATTTTCCTACAAGAAGCCAGTTCCATCTGAATACCTAATCCGTCCGAGGATACAAAAAATTGTAGAGTTGCACAGAATAAGGGTGGGCAACCCACCTTGAATAGTGCTAGCTCTATCTTAAAGAGGGTAAAACCCTAATGGTTTTTAGCTGTATTTACAACTGTGAATTATCGGAAAGCGTATTCAGAGACCTTCGAGCCATTTATTCGTATGGCTCATACTCACTGCTATCACTGGTAATCAGCTGAACCAGTTTTGGTTGGATAAAGAGCCTCTCTCGTCCCACTTTCTGCTCCACCAACACCCCAATGCTGACCAGTTTTTTAAGATATTCCGAAGCCGTTTGTCTTTTGGCAATACCTGCATCCACCAAGTCGCCTATACGGCAGTAGGGCTGTTGAAAAATCGTGTCTATCAGTTCTCGGCTATAAATCTTGGGCAACTGCTCGCGCACATAAGCCTCTGTATGATCTGCCAGGTCACGGATACTGATGATTTTCCGCGTAGTCCAATACGCTGTACTCTCAACAGCGTCAAGCATGTACAGCAACCAGGGTTCCCAAGCCTGCTCGCGGGTAACGGCCAAAAGGCCGCTGTAATATTGGCTTTTATTGGCAATGATATAGTGGCTCAGATACAGGATTGGCAAGGTAAGCAGATTTTCCTGAACCAGATATAGAATATTCAGAATGCGTCCAGTACGCCCATTACCATCAGTAAAGGGATGGATTGCCTCAAATTGATAATGCATGACAGCCATACGAATCAGCGGATCCAGCTCGGGCTGTTCATGCAGAAATCGCTCCCAATTACTCAACAGGTCGCGTAACAATTGCTCACCCTCAGGTGGCGTGCAGATGGTTTCACCGGTTCTCTCATTGACCAGTGCCGTGCCCGGCACTTTCCGCACGGACATCTCTACCCCTTTGATCTGACTGCAAATGGTTTCAGCCATATTGGTATTAATGGGACGTTGCACCAGGGTTCGCCAGCCTTCATAGAGGGCTCTTCGATATTGAAGCGCCTCCTTGGTCGCCGGGTCTGCATGGGCATCATCACTAGCATACTGAAACAGTTTGTCGGTAGTCGTGACAATGTTTTCGATTTCCGAACTGTCTTTGGCCTCCAGGATCGGCAACGTATTGATGAGCATGGCCTGATTAGGGATCAACTCTGCCGCCTGCTTAAGCTCGGCAAGCGCTGCCCGTGCTGAAATACACCGCTTAAGCACAGCTTTAGTTTCCAACTCAATGCTTGGAGGCAACAAAGGGAGGTCGTTATATGGCTTTTCAGGACACCAACTCATATGTTGATAGATTTTAATTTTATAAACATATAGTGAGAATATGTCGATAGCACCGACACGTCAAGAAATTGTGTCGATATTTTTTCCAAACATCGACACAATGATCAATGGGGCCATGATCAATAGCAGATCAGTAGGATCAATAGAGGATCAATAGAGGATCAATAGAGGATCAATAGGGTCAGATCAATAGGGTCAGAGTCATTGATCTCGAGACTTCCGATAGGCTTCTGACCTCCTGTCACCTCCCCGGCCCAATGGCACGGCTCTTCGCCCCGTGCTGGCTTCTATCTGTTGCTTAAATCGGTTATTACCCAAGGCCCAACCTTTATTGGTCGCCTCACGAATGGCTGTCAGATCCCGCTCTGGCAGTCTTCCCCGAAACAGGGCGCGATAGGCTGTCTGCCTTTCTGCTGCGGTGTGGCCCAATTGCAGGTATTGGGCATGGGGTGTCACCAACTGTATCTCCTTTCCCAGGGCATTGTACCGATAGCTGGACCAGGGGTAATCGGCACTGTGGGCGACCATGCCTGCCCGCACCGGGTTCAGTTCAATATAGCGGTAAACCGTCAAAAGGTAGTTATTCGTATCCACTAACGTGGATTTGTAGCGCCCTTCCCAGAGGGTACCGGTACGACCATAGGTATGATTGAAGTATTGGACGTATTTACGCCCTTGTGCCTGCATAAGGCGGCCAACCCCTTTCTCGTCTTCCGGTGTGACAAGCAGGTGCACATGGTTGGTCATTAACACAAAGGCATGGATGGCCACCTGATATTTAACCGCCGCCTCCTTGAGAAAGGCGAGATAGGCTACGTAATCCGACTCATCATAGAAGCAGGCTTCACGGTTGTTGCCCCGCTGGATAATATGCTGGGCGCAACCGGGCAAATAAAGTCGAGGTAAGCGGGCCATCAGTTCCCTCTGGGCCAAGTAACGAGAGGCTAGTTTCTCAAGACAGCAAAATCAATAACTCTGACCCTGACCCCATTGATTTGACCCCATTGATTTGACCCCATTGATTCGGATTGAATGACTCTGACCCCATTGATTGGTGTAAGCTGCCTGCCGACCGCTCAATCGTTTCATCAGCAGTGACAGGCTCTCCGGTTCGGCTACCGGTTCTACAATCAGGTGAATATGATTGGTCATCAAGCACCAGCCGTAGACCTTTATAGCCAAGGCCTTTTTACATTCCAATAGATTTTCCAGGTAAAACCGGTAATCCTCATCCGCCACAAACACGGCGTTGCGATTATGGCCTCTCTGTACAATATGATGCGGACATCTCGGCACCAGAACTCTCGCCTTCCTTGGCATAGCACTCACCTAAAAATAAATCTGTCCCCTTTTCTTGGAGAGTCAGAAACTGATGAGAATTATTCTTAAGTGTCTCTGACCCTTTTTATTGTCGACTCCTTTCGACGGATAAATGCAAGATGAATAATAACGAACTGGGAACCGGTAAAGCAGAGAGTCAGAAACTGATGAGAAATGTTCTTAAGTGTCTCTGACCCCTTTTATTCCCTTTATTCCTTAATTTTCCAATAATAAATCCAGCTACCCATTATAAAAATACACGCCAAACATAGAAGCTTCATATCACGAGAAGAAATCGCACGCTTTAATAAATTAATATTTAAATACAATCCAGGGAAAAAAAATGCAGCCAATAGTACAGTATTAAAAACTCCATAACCTTGACTAACCACAGGGAATTCTTCCAGATTGAACGCGACAACCAAGAAAGATAATAAAATAAATAATATAAAAGAGGTAAATGAAATAATCACCAGCTTCTTCATTACTTATTCTCACCAGTAAACACATCCTTCCATTCACGATATATCAAACCATAATCCTGAGACACTCCAACATCGACCACTAACAATGTCGCAGACACACCTACCTCCCCCCAGTTACCACTAATAGTTTGATTACCATTTCGCACTTCAGTTTGCACAGCCACCTCCTTCGAAAATTCTGTATTCTCTCTATCCAAAACAGCCTTTCCCTCAAACCCTAAGCCAACAACTTTGTTCCCTAAATTAACTTTCAATACATTTAATGATGCTCGTAGAGCAATATCACATCCTGACTGCCCACTACATTCCAAAGTCTCAGTAAGCCTACCTCCCGTTACCACTTTCACTGGTCCTATCGAAGGTTTAATTTCTGCTCCTAATCCCAGGCCTGCATGCCCCTTCAAGCCTTTTAGTGGAGCAAACCAAGCTTCCTTAAGCCTATCCCAAAAAGGTTTACAATTGCCGGAACTACAAGCATTAAACGCATATAAAAATGCCCCAGCAGTAGCCCCATTGGCAAACTTCCCTCCCGTCAACTCAGATGCAGTACCTCCTACCACCCCGGAAGCAATACTTTCAAGAGCAAGATTATCAAGGGACAGAATACCCGGTGTTGCAACTTTGGTTAGTCCCGCGCTAATAAATCCATGCCCAAACTTCCCGCCTTGCAGCTTGGCCATCACACCACCAGCCGTAGCCTGCAAAGCTATAAGTTTGGTAGCACCAGATGTGGTCATGTATAAGTTTTTACCCATCTGCACATTGAACTTAGTCGTCCTAATACCTGAACCCCAAGTATCTCCTGAGAACTTGGCTACTGAATAAAATGCAGCTGCGCTAACGCCTCCAATTAATGCTCCCTGCAATATATTTCCACCATTTACTCCGGCACCTACTCCTCCGGCGATAGCTCCATAGGCAAAGCTTTGCCACAACCCAATCCCCCAAGGAGCCCATACTCCTAGCGCAATCGCTGTTATGGCACCAGCAAATTTTTTGATAGATTTGAACAGCCCGCTCAAAAAATACCCACTCGGATCGGTGGCATTCAGCGGATTGTTCCGCACATAGCTGTAACGGTTCAGGCTCTGGGTGTCCTTCGGACTCTGCACATAGGGATCCGCCTGCAGGAACCGACCCAGTTTCGCATCATAGATGCGCCCGTTCATATGGATAATGCCCACGTCATCCATCATCTCATGGCCGGTAAAGCCCCGGGTGGTGATGGGGTTAGTGTTGAACACCCCGAATCCGGCATGGATGATCTGGTCGCTCAGAGCCTCCCAGGTGATGGCACTGCGCCGCTGGCCCCAGGCATCGAAGCTCATCTCACCACCATTGCCCTCGATCTGGCCCAGGGCATTGGTGATAACGTCAATGGAGCCCAGGTGGTCGTGGTGCAGGTAGCTTTTCGTTTCGCCGGTGAAGGCGCCCGTACCATCGTAGCTCTCGGTCTCGATGGCGATGCCACCCAGGTAGCGTTTCACCTGGCGACTGCCGTCGGCCAGGGTGATCTTCTCAACGCTGCCGATGTAGAGGGTGGTGCGAATGAGGTTCGGGCTCACACCGTCACCAGACATGTCGGTCCGCTTGTAGCGCTTGCGATCCGGGCCATAGGCAAAGGTGGTGATGTGAGCGCCCTTACTGACGCTCGCCGCCTTGTCGAAGGTGGTGTAGCTGATGGTGCGACCATCACTGCTACTGGTGTTGTTGCCGTTGGCATCGTACTGGTAGCTGGTGCCACCGGCACTGGTCACCGCGTGAGGACCGGCATTGCCCGCACCATAGCTGTAGGCACCCACATCAGACTTGCTGGTGATGTTGCCCAGGCTGTCGTAGCTGAGGGTCACTGTTCCCTGACCCACCACACTCTGGGTCTTGAGGCGGTTGAGACCGTCGTAGGTGAAGCTCTCACTGAGGTTTTTACTGCCACTCTGCTCCACCCGGCTGGTGAGGTTACCGAGGGTGTCCCACTGGTAGCTGAGTTGCTGGATATCCCCCGCCGCACCCAGCACGCTGGTGGCCTGGATACTGTCGATTCGCCCGGTAGTACTGTCGTAGCTACGGGTGGTGGTGACGCCGTTGCCCAACTGTTCGCTGGTGACCTGACCACGGGCATCCATGCTGAGGATGTATTGGTAGACACTACGCGGCTCGTCGTTGACATAGGTGGCATCCGTCAGCTGGTACTGGTAACCGGCGCTGTTGTAACGATACAGCACACCGTTGTCGTCGTAGTTATCATCATTGCGGGCTGCGTCAAACTGCTGGAAGGTACGCCCGTACTGGTCGTAGGTGACCTTCTCGTAGTGGTCGCCATCGGCCCCGGCGATGCCGAGGCTGGTGACGGTCTCGCTGAGACGACCCAAGCCGTCGTAGGCCAATGCCTTGACGTAGCCAGAGACGGTATCTTGCACGTAATCCAGCTGGCCCAAGCCATTGGCGGCGGTGTCGTACACCCAGCTGGTATTGCCTTCGATGCTGGTGTCTACACGGCGATCGATTCGGGTGCTCATACGGCCCAGTGCGTCATAAGTCATGACACTGGACTGGCCCTTGGCATCGGTCTGGGTGATCAGTTCACCGAAGCCGTTGTACTCATAGCTCCAGGCCCCCTTGTCAGGATCGTTCATGGCAGTCTTACGGCCCAGCAGGTCGTAGTCCAGGTGGACGATGTTGCCGGCATTGTCCTGAGTCTCTTCCAGATTGCCCTGGGCATCGTAGCGATAGAGTACATAGCCACTCAGGTGGTCGGTGACCTGAACGGTCTCACCCAGGGCGTTCTTGAGCTCGGTATTGCTCTGGCCGAGATCGTTGGTGGTGACGGTACTGAAGCCGTTGTAAGCCATAGTACTCTGACTGGCATCTGGCAGAGTGATCTGGATTGCCCGACCGAGGATGTCGTAGCTGAAGGTGCTCCAGTAGATCGAGGCGCCCACATAGTGTGGCTCGGACTTGTACTTGACTCGACCGAGGTTATCGTACTCAGTGCGGCTAGCTGCCCAGCCAATACCGTTAAAGCCCAGGGTGCTGGTCTTGATACTGCGACCCAGCAGGTCGAAGAACTCCCGCTGTTGGCCACCGCCGGCACTGCGGGTGAGGCTGAGATAGCTTCCATCAGCGGGACAGGTGTAACTACTGCAATCAGCCAGTAGGCTGACTTTCCAGGCACCGTTGTCGCTGGCCTCAAAGTAGCGCAGGCCGCGGTCGGTGTAGCGGAAGTAAGTGGAGACACTCTGGGTACCGGCTGCATCCAGGTAGCTGCGCACTTCCAGGGGTTCGCCGTAGGCGTTGCGGGACATCACCTGGCTGGTGAGACGGCCCAGGCAATCGTAGTTGAAATCGGCATACCGACCACTGGCGTCGTACTGGACGGTGTCCACATTGCAGCGGCTGTTGCCAATACCATCGGTGACAACGGCACGCACTTTGTTGCCGAAGCTGTCGTAGCTGTAGCTGGTAGTCAGCTTAAAGGCGCTGCTGCCGGGCTCCACGGTCTCGGTGGCCAGCAGCCCCTTGAGGGCGCCGCTGGTGTAATAGGTGAAGCTGGAAGTGCGGCTGCTGCTCAGTTCATAACTGCTGTCGCCATTCTCATCGCGCTCACTGGTAACAGTGGTCTGACTGAGACGACCCATGGACTGACTGTACAGCGCATCCAAACCCGAAGCCAAATAGGTGTTATTGGTCACCTTGCGGAAGGCCTTGCCGCCACCTGCGGTGGTAACGGTAATTTGGGTTGGATTGCCGTAGTCGTCGTAGACATTGTCGGTAGTGACAGTCTGCAGCAGGGCTCCAGCGGTGGCACCATTGCTCACCAGGTCATAGGTTTTTTCCACACTCTGGGAGATATAGGGCTGCAACGGACCCAAGGCCTTGGTGCCACTGTTCTTGGCGGTACTACCCCAGCTGCTGGCGTAGCCTTTTAGCTTCCAGGTGTTCTCTGCCTCACTGAGCAAGTGGCCCTGGGCACTGCGCACTTCGGTCTTTAACGGATGACCGATAAAGGGGAAGTCCTGGCGGTAGGTGGTGGTGGTCTCAATGCCGGTCTGCTCGTCCACGGTTTTGATCTTCTCAAACCCGAGGAAACCACGACCGGAGGCCTGCAAACGCGCCTCGCCGTAGTAATAGCCAATCGAACTCTTCGCGCTGGCATTCACCGAGCCCGGTGTGGTGCCACCTTTCGGCGCACTGCTGCTGACCTGGGAGACCAGGTAGATGGGCAAGCGGCTGTCAAAAACGGGGCCCAACTTGCCCAGGGAGTGATTACCGGTCGGCAGCCCCCAGTTGAGATTGTTAGCCTCTGAACCAGCGGTGTACATACTGCTATCCGATAAGGGCGAGTAGTTGATGACAGTCTCAGCGCCCAGCCCGTTGGTGATCTTGTCGATCACCATGCTCACCTGATCGGGACGATTAGACAAGCGCACATAGGTATCAGCATTACCTTTATTATTGCCCCAGGCTCCAGGCACCACGAAGCGGACGCTATCCGGGTGGTTGTCTCCATTCACATCCATAAAGTACAGCGTTTCATTCGTGGTATTACCGCTGTAGGTAATGTTGATGCTCTGTGCAGCCTTAAAAGTCTTCGTCTCGGGGTTGTACATCCGAGTGTGATAGGTAGAGCCGCTAGGGTAGATGAGGTCCTGGTAACCGTCTTCGTTGTAGTCCAGGAACTGCAGCTCTGAGTAGTTGGGAATCGTGGAGAGGTTGTGAGCCATCACAAACCCGGTGCCGGTATTGAGGTACAGCTTCCAGACATTGCTGCTGTTGCGCAATAAATAGTCCGTTAACCCATCAGCATTGACGTCCGCTACGCGGATGTCTCCCAGTGCAGCACCAGTAATGTGCCGCCCAAAGATATACCCTCCTTGGCCATCGGACAAATAAACTCCTAAGTTATTGGTAGTATATGTGACCGTGGTATTTTGCACTGCGGCACAGAACTGAATATAACCACTACCAAGTTGTCCGACACAGTTCATAAACGTAGCGGCCACTGCCGAATCGATCTCTGCAATATCTACCTCGCCAACAAAGTCAACATTACCATCGCCATCAAAATCACCAATGACCGGATTTGTGCCAAAGTTCTTGAAGAAGTAAACATTGTCCTTGCCAGCGGTACTGCTTGGTCCAGAGTGATCCAAATCTAGAGTGATTTCTTGAGTGGAAAAGCGTGTGGCCAAACTGCCATTCTGAGTGAACTGCTCCATAAAGCGCAGGCCATATGTCCCATTGCCCTTGTCACGCAAGAAGTCGGTCAGACCATCGGAATTCAAATCCAGAAATGAGGCATCCAGGCTGGAGCTGGTGGGCACACCGGTATCAATTGTGGTATTGGTCAACCGAGAACCATTCGACAAGTGAACCTTCCAGTTACCACCGCCGCCACCGCGAATCACATCCGAGTAGCCATCGTTGTTGTAGTCGATGACGTGCCAGGCAAAGGTTTTACCGTGATCTTCATCGGGGAGAGTGATACTCAAACTGGTTTGTCTGACAAGACGAGTACCATTAGAGATGGAATGCGTCAGGGTATAGTCAACATCAGAGTCCTGTACATCAGCAACGGCAAACACCAGATCCATCAAACCATCACCATTAAAGTCCCCTTGTTTGCCGATCACGGGAATCTCGGTGTAGATATCATTGGTCTGGGCATAAACCCGAGGACCAAAGTCGATAGCCGGCTCGGCCCAATCAAAGATGGTCTTGGGCAGACATACGGCACCAGCACACTCCTGCACACTTTCCAGGCGGGACAGGCTGTTATCGCTGCCGCTCACATCCAGGTACGCAAGGTTGTACTGCCTAATCAGATTGGCACCATTGTAGGACTTGATGGTCTTCAGACGTTGGCCGGTCTTGACACTATAGCCCGCCACAAAGCCGCTAATATCGTCGGGGCGATTTTCGTACACGAATTCCAGGTAAGCCCCTTCTGTACTACCAGTGCCATAGGCATACTTAGCTTTGGTCAGGCGCTGGCCATTGCTGTCATCAGCGTAGTCGTAGTCAATGCGGTTGCCGACACTGTCATCAAAATAGTTAAGCGCCCAACTCAAGGTGTTGTTGGTGATACCGCCAGCGCTGGTGCGCCCTTCCAGTTCGGCATCCACATTACCCGTACCACCGTATTGAGAAACGGAACCATCTTTGCGTGTCACCAACCAGTAGTCGGGCTGGCCTGTGGTTCCGCCCACTGCGGTCACAGTAGCAAAGCTGTCGATCTCGGTTTTATAGGTGGAGTTGGGTGCGCCATAGGTGCCGGTTTCCAGCAGCAGGCGCTGGCCATCCAGACAGAAGCGATCATTGGTACCCCAGGTGATGGCCTTGGCCTGCTTGTCCTGGAAAAGAGTCTGGCGGCAGCGGGAAATAGCACTGAGCCCGCCAAGGGACCAGCCCTTGCCCACCAGTCCGTTGCCGGCCTGACTGGAGTACTCCAGACTGAGCTGCGGCACCACGCCAGCCGTGCCCTTCACCGTGGCCAGCGGAATGCTGTAGGTGGCAGCGCCACTCTCATCCACCCGGAAGGAACCGCCCACGGAGCCGATGCCATCGGCCTCGTCCAGTTCGGCCTGACTGACCAGGCTGCTCAGGTTACCCAAGGCATCATAAGGGGCTGGTGCAGCCTGAGGGGGCACGGTGATCGTGATACTGACCGTTTTGATGGGGGTATACGCACCACAGGCCACGTCATTACAGGCGCGCACCCGGTAGTTGAAAGTGCCAAAGGCGTGGTCGACGAAAGCCTTGCTCAAAGCCGGACCACTGTAAACTTGGCTCCAGTTACCGCCACTGGGCTGTTCTTGCAGCTCGTAGCGAGTCACAGTCCCACTGGCCGCCCCCCAGCTGAGGGTAAAGTCATCCACTTCCTGCAGAGCACTAGGGCCACTGATATTGCCGGGCTGGCCCACCATTTTCACAATGACCGTTTTCGCCGCGGTGTAATCTGAACAACCACCAGCATTACAACCACGGACTCGATATCCGTAACTGCCGTCAGTCTTTCCTGATAAAACTTTGCTCGTATCTAAAGTATCTTGAATGGTCGCCCATACCCCGCCACTCACCTGTTCTTGCAAGGTATAGGTGGTGGCCGTACCCTCACCCGCCTGCCAACTAACGGTATATACGCCATCGGCATCTCCCGAAGGAGCATTAAAGCTTACAGGTATTCCCACTGCACTGAGGGTAAGACGAACACTGGCTTGATAATTACTGCACACGGTGATTGATGCTTCCGTGTTGCAGGCCCTTACCCAATACTGATAATGGCCATCTGCCAACCCGGTGAAGGTAGCACTGAGGTTCAACCCTTCATAAACCAGGGTCCAGTTATTGTCATTAAACTTGCGGTAGAGTTGGTAGCTGTCTACGCTGCCAGATGATGCTGCCCAATCAATTTTGTGACTATCGCTAATGCTATGGATAGCAGAGGTAGTGGCACTCGTCGGCGATGACACCACATAGGCACTGGAAGTCGTTTTATAGCTGCCACACCCCACGCTGTTACAGGCCCTGACACGGTAGTTGTAGCTGCCATCGGCATGACCGCTAAAGGTTTTAGATAGACCAGCGCCACTATAAACCTGGTACCAGGCACCACCGTTCATTTGCTGTTCCAGCTGGTAACTGCTCACCGTCCCAGAAGCTGTACCCCAATTGACTACAAAGGAAGCTTCATTACCTGAAACGGCTGTGGCGGAAATGGAAGATGGTATTCCGGGGACTACGGAAACGACGGTCACTTTAATATTGCTATAAAGGGGATCAGACCCCAAAGGCCCACTGCCATTTTCACCTGAAAGAAATTTAACGCGATAAGAATAGGTGCCATTTGTCCGCCCGCTGACTGAAACGTTTCGAGTCTTGACAGTCTGATAATCATTAGAGGCTGTAAAATAAGATGCAATATTGGACCAACTGCCACTGTCTTTTTTCTCCTGCAGGTAGTGCGTTCCCCAGGCTTGCGTTTTGAATGAGACGGTGTAGTTACCAGTAGAGCTCGCTGCAGGTGCCGATAGTGCGGTGCTAGCGTCAGTGAATGTGCCCGCATGCGTAATCGAAGCGACCAAAAACATCAATAAAGCCAAAAGGCTGTGAGTGAAAGACGAGAGCGAACGCAAGCGAGGCATGGTCATTCCTTCCCTAGAAATACGGAACCATAAGAGGTAGCTAGTCAATCGATTAAGTGCAGCTTCCATGACCAGCTCCTTATAGTTCCGTGATGGTGATGCTAGGAGGGATGCCAGGCGTACGCACAACGATAGTAACGTTTCCCGCTGTTCGGTAACTGCTACAACCTGAGGCGTTACACGCCCTCACACGGTATTTGTACGTCCCATCCGGCAACCCACTGAGTGCTTTGGACAAAGCTGTTCCGCTATAAACCTGGCTCCAACTACCACCATTAAACTGTTGCTCCAGTTTGTAACTGGCAGGAGAACCCGATGAGGAAGCCCAGCTCACCGTGAATGCCCCGTCGTAATCACTTGCAGGCTCAGTAATTGAAGAAGGAACACCAGGAATCAGCGTGACAACTGTCACTTTGGTGTTGCTGAACATGGGGTCGGTGCCCAGGGGAGAACCAGCACACGGGACAAATTTTACGCGGTAAGTGTAAGTACTATTGGCCTGCCCACTTCTCGAAACGTTCCTGGTTTTGACTGTTTGGTAATCATTAGCATTACTAGATGTGACATAAGAAACGATATTAGTCCAACTGCCACTATTTATTTTCTGCTGAAGATAATGAGTACCGCACGCCTCTGTTTTAAATGAAACTGTGTAGTTACCAGTAGAACTGGTCGCTGGTGCTGTAAGAGCGGTACTGGCATTTGTAAACGTACCGGCCTGTACGTTCATAACAAAGAGCAAGCCAAAAATGATATAACCAGCTCGCAGCAAGACTGACGATAACGAAAAAGGAGACATAGCGGTTCCTTCCCTGGGAAAGCGGAAATTTAAATAAGCCACCGTAAAAGCATTATGGCGGGGCTTAAATCAGATAATTTGATTTACAGGATGAGCTACTATCAGTAGCTGGAGGTTCCACTCCGATACCGGAGTATAAGAAGAATATTTGGCTATTTGTGCGGTGGTGATAGTTCAAAAGACTTGCAGCAATCATTATATCCCTACTCCCTGATTATTTTTTTTATTCAGGCTCGCGCAATCTTTGCGCTACAAACTAGCTACTTCCGGATAATACTGTCATGCACTTTATCCAGCAAGTAGAAAAATCTGCTGCATCTAGGCAAAGCCTGGTCGCAAAAATTTAACAACCAGACTCAACACTACGACTAGCAACGACATTAACAAGATAGGGAAAGAACCATAACGCCCAAATGGCGTAACCCCTGTATAGATCTCAAGAACGCCCTCGAGCACACCAGGCTTATAAGCGGGCATGGTCTTAATCACTTTACCATCTGCGTTGACCAGCGCGCTGATTCCATCATTTGTAGACCGGATTAAAGGTTTGCCATTTTCAATAGCCCTCATTCGGGCAATCTGAAAGTGTTGTATGGGACCAATAGACTCACCGAACCAAGTGTCATTACTTAGCGTCAGCAGCAGATTAGCTTTTTGGGCTGGGATTCTGACTAACTCGGAATAGGCAATTTCGTAACATATCGCGGTTGCAATCACGACACCCTTTGCCTTGATTGGAGCTTGCCCCGTTGGCCCTCGACTAAACGACGACATGGGCAAATCAAAGAATGCGATGAGACCTCGTAGCCAATTTTCCAAAGGCACATACTCGCCAAATGGCACAAGATGCTGTTTATGGTATTGTCCAGTGGCCAATCCCAGACCAACAACTGAATTGTAATAGTCTGCATACAAACTATGCCGGTCAGATTGATCATCACCACGACCTTCCGCAGATGGAATACCGGTAATTAAGGCTGTTCCGGAATCACGAGCTTCTTCCGAAATGGAGCTCAGGTAGTCTGCAACCTCATGCTGTAGCCTAGGAATTGCCGATTCCGGCCATACCACTAAATCATTATTGAGCAATAACGCCGTATCTGATCGCATTTGGTCAAAGATTTCTGGCAATTTGTATGGGTCCCACTTCACATCCACAGGAATAGCTGGTTGCACCAAACCAATAGAAAGAACTTCTCCAGCAGGTTTAGTCCACCGAATAGTTTGCAGGGAATTACCCCCCAGCCAGAACATCAAACCAAAGATCAAACTAACAGTGGGCACAAGCAAACGCGACTTTTCAACGCTACCAACAAGTACGCGCCGAACCTGAGCATACACAAGGGCTAGCGACCCACCACAAAAAGCCACAATCCAACTTATACCAAGAGTCCCTATAACAGGGGCCCACCCCACCAACCAGGTATCTGTGTGCCCGTAGCCGAGATAAAGCCATGGAAACCCGGTAAATGCCCAGCCGCGAAGCCATTCACCCAACACCCATAAGCAGGGGAACATGAACAAGTAAGCAGATGAGGTAGAGGCATCAAGCACCCGGCCTAAAACCAGAAATGGAATAGATAACAGCAGCGCCAGAACACAGACAAATGAAGAAATTAGCAACAAGGACAAGGCAACACCTGCCTGACCATGGTCGAGAATAGCAACATATATCCAGGAAGCACCTAACCCATAAAGACCTATACCAAACCACAAAGCGAGGATAAAACGCTTAAAGGACGTTTGCTTCCGACAAAGAAGAACTGCCAACCCTGCCATTGAGATCACCCCCAATGGCCACCAATTGAAGGGTGCCATAGAAAGTGGCAACAACAAACCCAAAAGGACAGCAGCCAGGCACGATTTAAAATGATATTTAGCGGCTTGAGTTACCATGACCAATCTGAGCCCTTGGATCTTCGGCTAAACGTATGCTTCGAGTGCAGGAGGCGCATTGCACCAGAAATCTAAACCTGGAATCAACAGGCATAACACGCCACTCGAGTATGCAGTCAAACCACATATTAATCTCAAGGGTGCTGCTTTCTTAAAGTAACTTTTGCTTTATGGTGACTCTTCATTCACCAATTGCTTGCACTAATCAGAAGATATGACTAGGAGGTGCGAGACTATATTCAGCCTATTCCAACAGTGTCAAATACAACTCAATACGAAAATCCACTTGCGTCAAAAAGGTGATCAAGTCGAATACTTAACCTGAACCACAAACCAGAGCTTTTACTTTTTGGCTCGGTAACTTAAGCTCTACGGCTTGATCAAGGATCGATATGATAACTTTCGCCCATCCAGACAAACTGGTTATGCTTCTCATGGTTGCTCTTACTGCCGCCACAATGGGGGTATTGGCCATCCAGGATATGGGCACATTCACAATCTCCACTCCTAACTTATCTCGCTTAGATAGTGCGTCAGCCTCAGAACCAACCTACGATAAAGCAAAGCCTTTTGTTGCTGATACCAGCCAAAACTTTGAGGGGCTTTTTGGCACCCCCCTTCCCAGCAACTCCACTGCTTCACAGCAAGCGCTACCCCGAACTCGCCTGGAGCTTGTACTAAAGGGGACCTTCACACATACAAACGAACTGAAAGCTAGCGCGCTGATTGCCTTACCCAACAAAAGTGCCAAAAGTTATCTCATTGGAGATACGCTCCCCGGAGATGCTGAGCTGGTTTCAATAAACAAGGGCGAAGTTGTGTTGAGAAGAAATGGCAGGGATGAGAGGCTAACTCTCCCCATCCTCCAAGCCAAAGATACCAGCAGCCATCACCTAGGAATTGGCAACCGTATCACCAGCACAACAACGGAATTTCGAGAGGATAAAAAACGCCAACGGCAACCAATATCAAATGATTCCAAAGGTTACCTGAAAGAAAGGCTTTCAGCTCTTCGCGAATCTGCCAATAACAAATAATTAGAGATTAATACTTCAACCATGCCTTTAATTAAAAAATTTTTATTTGTGTGTCTTTTGGCCCTCTTAACCTGCAATGTTCAGGCTGACGATAGCGAAAAAATCACACTGTCTTTGGACAATGCTGAAATTTCTGACTTGGTTCGATGGGCATCAGAAGTTACGAATAAAAACATTATCTTGCACCCAAATGTTCAGGGCAGAGTTACGGTCATTGCTGGAGAATCAATGGACGAGAAAGAGGCCTATAAGGTTTTTTTATCCGTACTCCAGGTGCATGGCTTGACCGTTGTTCAGGAAGGCAATGCACTAAAAGTGATTCCTGACACCCAGGCCAAAGAGTCTCCTATCCCATTAGCTGACTCTCTCGGGCAGGTTTCAGGGGAAAACATGGTCATACAAGTGGTGAGAGTAAAAAACATTTCAGCCACTAATGTAATAAATCTGCTTCGCCCACTACTGCCTCAAACGGGTTACCTGGCTGCCTACCCGCAGACCAACACAATGATCGTCGCTGACAGGGCAAACAACATCCAAAAATTGTTATCCATCATCCAGAGAATTGATCAAGTTGGAACAATTGACATAGAGCTGGTTGAAATCGTATTTGCCGATGCCAAAGAAATCATCAATGTCGTCAATAAATTATTGCCTCAAAAAGGAGGTACTGGCGATCAATCAACCTCCGCGCTCAACTTGGCGGTAGATGAACGCTCCAATAGTATCCTGATGACGGGCGACCCGGTGACCAGGCAACAAATTAGAGAACTCATCAAGCGACTGGACCAACCACTTCAACGGGAGGGGAATACTCAAGTTATTCTGGTCCAGTATGCAAATGCAAATGACATGGTCCCGCTGTTACAAAGTATTAGCGGTAGCGTACAGAAAGGGGCCAAGGAGCAAGGCATCACCGATGTTGATGTAAGCATACAGGCCCACGAGCAACTTAATGCTTTGGTCATTACTGCTCCCCCTTCGCTACTCAACACCATGAGAGGCGTAGTAAAACAACTGGATGTTCCCCGCGCCCAAGTATTAGTTGAAGCACTTATCGTTGAAGTCAGTGAAGATCTGGCCAACAATTTTGGCGTGGAGTGGCAGACTGGCACCATCAAGGATGGAACCGGCATAGCAGGTGGTTTTAGTAGCTTTCCCGGTGAATTATCTCCATTAAGTGCCGGCGAGAATAATGCCCTTAGTTTGGGAACTGGGCTATCTCTTGGCTATTTTCATGGCAGTAGTTTAAGGGGAATTATCAATATGCTGACTGGAGAGACCAATGCCAACATTCTCTCTACACCGACCATAGTCTCTCTGGATAATGAGGAAGCAGAAATTCTTGTTGGTTCAAATGTACCGTTCATTACCGGATCACAACAACGAGCTGGCGATATTGACCCCTTCCAAACCATACAAAGACAGGATATAGGTGTGACCCTAAAGGTGAAGCCACGTATCAACAATAATGATTCAGTGACCCTTGATATTGAACAATCAGTAGAAAGCATCGCTAAATCTACTGTCAGTACTGCTGATATTGTTACTCAAAAACGCAGCATTAAGACCCGAGTCCTTATCGATGATGATGAAGTACTTGTCCTCGGCGGCCTGATGCGTGATGAGGTAAGCGATGGGGAAAGCCGAGTACCCGTTTTGGGAAAAATTCCGGTACTGGGAAGTCTCTTTAAAAGCAACAGCACTACAGTCACAAAAACCAATTTAATGGTTTTTATTCATCCTCGCATTCTTCACAACAGCAATAGCTTAAAAGCTATAAGCCGTGAAAAGTACAACCACATGCGCGGATTACAACAAGATTTCAACAATAATAAAAATCAATTCTGGATACCCAGAGACTCGGCGATTCTTCCGGAACTTCCCACTTCCACACAACAGTAAAAACCAATGGGCAAGGAACTCCCCTACAATTTTGCGAAACGACATCAGGTGTTACTCTCCTGGGAGGAGGAGGATGCCGTCGTCAATTATGCCCCCCATACCACTCGAACCGCATTACTTGAAGCGCAGAGAGTCGCAGGAACAAGCACTCGGTTCAATTTGCTAGAAGAAGACGACTTTCAACTGGCTCTAACTCACTATTACCAATCAAAAACACATTCGTCAGAGAGCCTGGCTGCCGACATTACGGACGATCTCGATCTTGTTTCATTGGCCGATGCTATTCCCCAGGTGGAAGACCTAATGGAGCAGGAAGATGAAGCACCCATTATCCGCCTAATCAACGGAATACTGACGGAAGCGGTTAAGCAAAATGCGTCTGACATTCATATTGAAACTTTTGATACCCGCATGCGGATTCGCTTCAGGGTAGACGGAGTTCTTCACGAAGTTCTAGAACCAAACCGAGCAATGGCGCCGCTTCTGATTTCCAGAATTAAAGTCATGGCTAAATTAGACATCGCGGAAAAACGCATTCCACAAGATGGCAGAATCAGCCTAAAACTTGCGGGAAGAGAAGTAGATGTGAGGGTCTCTACGCTTCCATCCAACAGCAGTGAACGCATCGTATTGAGACTGCTCGATAAACGCCAGGGGCGCCTTGATCTCACCACGCTGGGGATGGCGAAGACTGACTTGACGCGTTTCCTCGAATTATTGCACCGCCCACACGGCATTATTCTCGTCACCGGACCGACAGGATCGGGCAAGACCACCACCTTGTACTCAGGCCTTCAGTGCATTCAGCAGGGTGAAACAAATATCCTGACCATTGAGGACCCCGTGGAATATGACCTGGAAGGGGTTGGACAAACACAGGTCAACACGAAATCCGGAATGACCTTCGCCAAAGGGTTAAGAGCCATTCTTCGTCAGGACCCTGATGTTGTAATGGTAGGAGAAATTCGAGACCTGGAAACAGCGCAAATTGCCATTCAGGCCAGTTTGACGGGCCACTTAGTCTTATCCACGCTCCATACCAACACAGCCATTGGTGCCATCACTCGCCTCAAAGACATGGGGGTTGAGCCTTTTTTGTTAGCCTCAAGTGTCATAGGTCTAATCTCGCAACGCCTGGTTCGTGTTCTGTGTAACTATTGCAAAAAGGCCGAGAGTCCAGACAGCAAGGAACGCCAAATTCTAGGGCTCTCTCATGATGATTCCCATATCACCATTAACAGACCGGTAGGATGCCCCAACTGTAATGGGAAGGGTTATTCCGGAAGATGCGGCATCTACGAACTGATACCTGTCAACAAAAAACTGCGAGACCTTATTCACAACTTGGCCTCGGAAGAAGGGTTAGTCCAGGAAGCCAGAACATTTACTACCAGCATACTTGATGACGGTATCCAAAAAGTACTTTCCGGAACCACCAGTCTGGAAGAAGTTCTTCGCGTTACCCAGGAAGCCTAACCTGTGCCCGCTTTTGACTACTCAGCCCTTAATGCTTCAGGTCGAAAAGTGACTGGCGTTATGGAAGCTGATAGCCCCCGCACGGTTCGCCAGCAATTGAGAGAGAAGTCACTGATTCCTCTTGACGTTCACGCAACAAAAAACCAGCTCTCATCTGTAGGCGGTTTATTGAGTAACAACCGTTTATCGGGGACAGACATCGCTATAATTACCAGACAATTGGCAACCCTGATTCATTCTGGCCTGCCCCTTGAAAATGGCCTTCAGGCTATCGGGCAACAAGCTGAAAAAAACCGAATCAAACGGGTCATATTGGCAGTTAGAGCCAAGGTGCGGGAGGGGCACAGTTTTGCAGATAGCCTTCGTCAGTTCCCCAAAGCGTTCCCACATCTCTACTGTGCTACCGTATCGGCAGGAGAGAAATCGGGCCACTTGGATATAGTCCTATCAAGGTTAGCCGATTACATCGAAGCCCAGCAGCTGTTCCGGCAAAAGATACAGCTGGCATTGATCTACCCGATTATCTTATTGGTAATGTCAGTTACAATTGTTTCAGGGCTCATGATCTATGTCGTTCCAGACATCATCCAGGTCATCATCGATGCAGGACAAAAACTTCCACTACTCACTCAACTTCTTGTTTCACTAAGTAACCTTATAGGGCAGTGGGGCATTTGGCTTCTACCAACTCTTGTAATCGGAGGCTTCTTAGCTAATGCGTTCCTGCAAAACCCCAAGGCAAAAAGGCTATGGCATAAGCGCCTATTACACCTATGGGGTATCAAGCGATTTAGCCGCGGAACCAACGCAGCCCGATATATCAGCACCTTGGCTATCCTCACACAAAGCGGTATCGCGCTATCAGAAGCTATGCCCATAGCAAGTGCTGTGGTACCGAACATTTTCTTTCGAGAGACTCTGGAATTGGCGAATAGCAAGGTCATTGAGGGGCACAGTTTATCCCGCTCTTTAGAGGATACAGCCCTATTTCCCCCAATGATGTTGCAACTAATCTACAGTGGGGAGCAGAGTGGGGAATTGGCCAATATGTTAGAGCGCGCGGCCATTACCCAGGAAAACGACCTCCAACGAAAAATAGCCACGTTAGTCAGTCTGTTTGAGCCACTTACATTAGTGGTCATGGGCGGTGTCGTTCTTATCATTGTTCTGGCAGTTCTGCTGCCTATCTTGAACTTAAATCAACTGGTGGGATAAGCATGAAGCAGCAGGCAGGTTTTACCCTGATCGAAATTATGGTCGTAGTCGTGATTCTGGGCATTTTAGGCGCACTCATCGTACCCAATATTCTTGGCCGCACCGAAGAAGCCCGAATAACTGCGGCCCAAAGTGACATTCGCGCTATTGGAAATGCCCTGAACCTCTACCGCTTGGACAATTTCAACTATCCCAGCACTGATCAGGGCCTTGAAGCTCTTGTTAACAAACCCGCTGGTTTTCCCGAGGCAAAAAACTGGAATGCAGAAGGATACCTTCCAAAATTACCAAAAGATCCTTGGGGAAATTCCTACTTATATATAAGTCCAGGTTCTCACGGCCCCTATGATTTATATTCCCATGGTGCCGATGGCAAGGAAGGCGGTGAAAATGCTGATCGGGATATCGCCAACTGGGAGCTTTGAGTTGACCCGCCTATCACTAACTTCTAGTTACCAGCAACGAGGTTTTACCCTACTGGAAACTGTACTGGTCGTTACGATCATCGGGATCCTTATCGGTTTGACCACTATTTCTTTGAGCGCACTTGATCAACGGCATTATCAAAATGAGGCACACCGACTCAAGCTATCCCTGAATCAGGCGTTAGACTTTGTCTTAATGAAAAAAGAAACATTAGCCTGGTTTTATGATGGTGAAACCCGTAGCTACCAGTTTCGCCGCTGGCACCACAAAAAAGACTGGGCCAAGATCGACACAGTAGAACTATTCAAACTGTACGAACTGCCACAAGACTATTACCTGGAAATCGAACAAGCTGAGTCGCTCCCCGATAACGAAGAAGAGACACCACAAGTAGTTTTCTTTTCCAGCGGCGAATACACGCCTTTCCAAGCTACCTTGAAAACCAAAAAGCACCGGCCAATTTCCTTATTCGGAGATGGTTTTAGTGCAATAGCCATCCCAGACAACAAATAATGCCATGAAGAAAAAGCCTATTAAGCGAGTAACATTTATTAAGCAAAACAGAGGCTTTACCCTTCTGGAAGTACTGGTGGCGATGACTATATTCAGTACGGCAATTCTCATCTTAATTGAGCAAAGTAGCCAATCCCTGCGCCAGCAAGCCCAGCTTGAAGAGAAAACAATGTCCCTATGGGTTGCAGAGAACCAGCTCGCTTCCCTAAGACTGATGAACTCATGGCCACCAGTCAGACAGGAGACATTTGAAAAGAAAATGGCGCAGCGAGAATGGCAGATACAACAAACCGTTGAGGAGACCAAGCACCCTGCCCTACGAAAAGTCACCATTGATGTAACGCGCTTAAATTCAGCTTCATCAACTACCAGCCTCGTCGGGTACCTCGGAGAGCACTGATGGAGCATAACCACCATAAGGGGTTTACCCTTCTGGAAGTCATGGTAGCGATCTCAATTTTTGCTGTTATAGGCCTTGGCTGCTGGCAAGTACTCGACAACGCCATTACATCCGACAAACGGCTGAACGAACGAGCGCAACATCTGCAACAGTTACAACGTGCGATGTGGGTTATATCCCGCGATATCAACAACATCATTGATAGAGCTGTCCGAAATGCAAATGGCTATAAAGAAGCCCCTCTTACATCCCTACAAGCAGGTTTTGGATTACAGCTAACTCACGGAGGTTGGCCTAACCCTGCTCAAACCAAGCGCAGTGAATTACAACGGTCGGCCTATTCACTTGAGCCTAATAATGATGGTGGCTACGATTTAATCCGTACCTACTGGCCTTCGTTAGACCGAGCTCCGGAAACGCCTGCCATCCAACAACACTTGCTCCATCACATCACTTATCTTGAGTTTGAGTTCATCGACCAGGCAGGTAAAACCTGGTTCTACTGGCCTTTGGGAAATGAGAAAGATGCTGACAACCAAAAAATTCCCGCCGGTATCGTCATTAAAATAGGCACGGAGGATTTTGGGGACATAGAGCGGGTTTACGCACTCAGGGACAGAGCGGCACGATGAAAAAGCAGCGAGGTGTCGCCCTTATCACAGTGCTATTGGTATTTGCACTCATCACTATTCTTTGTGCTCAGATGATTCTCCACACCCTGGCCAGCCTGGAAAGGTCCCGGTGGCTGGTAACAGAGGCCCAAGCCTATCAATATGCGCTGGCGGGAGAAGAACTGGCCAGAATCGTCCTTAAGGAACAAATGGATTCATTAAGGAACCAGGGACTTGAGATTTCACCAATCCCCCGACCTTTGCCGTTATATCAGCCCGATAACGGCCAACTCACGATTGAAATAATAGATCTGCAAGGCCTGATAAACCTTAACAATGCACTACTGGATACTACCAATCAGAAAACGCTCAGAAACCTTTTTTCCAGCCAGCTACTGAAACCCGCCCTGATCTCAGAGCTATCTGACTGGTTGGATATTGATTTAACACCTAGTCCAGGTGGTGCAGAGGACTACGATTACCTTTCAAAAATACCTCCGTACCGGACGGCCAATGGGCCTATGAGTCACCCCTCTGAATTGGGGCTCCTTGCCGACTTATCGATCGAAGAGTACCAATCAATAGCTCCTTTCGTCACAACCCTCCCTCAGGGAACAGCGCTCAACATCAATACCTCACCAGCTGAAGTTCTAAATCTTCTCGACAATACATTGTCTGGTATTCAAATTGCCGCCTTCCGCGAGACATCTCCTTCCGGATTTCGCTCCGTCAGCGATTTTCTGACAAATAGCGTAACCGCTGGAGTAGAACTGAATGGCAGCAACCTCACCGTGACATCCAATTACTATGCTGCGAAAATCACAGCCAGCTTTGAAGACCAGACAGTACACCTTGTTTCGCGCTTCAAGCTGGATAATACAGATGGAACGCTAGAGCTGGTTGATCGTATTCTGGACGGAGCGATGAAAGCCAATAGCATAAACACCAGCAATCAGGATCAGGACGATGGATCAATTAATTCTGTATTCTAATACCGAAGGTAATTTATCCTCTTTTCAATGCATCGCCTGGGATAGAGATTCCGCCAGAGATCTTGGCCTGCTTACGCTGGACACTCTTGCTGACAAGATAAAAACAGCTTCCACAGTTATCCTGGCTCTACCCGGGGAACTCGTCACCACAACAAATCTTTTACTACCCAAAGGCTCTCGCCGCCACCTTCAACAAATCATTCCCAACCTGCTTGAAGAGCAATTAGCTGAATCCATCGAAAACCTGCATTTCGCCATAGGAAAACCCGGTAATGACGACAGAATTTTGTGCGCTGTCATCGCCCACCAACAGTTGGACTTCTTTCTGGAGCATCTACGGGAAGCGGGCATTGAGCCAGATATCGTAATTCCCGATTACTGGATGCTCGCCCCGCGAGAACAGGAAAACACTGTTAGAATAAACGGCAGGTTGATCACTCGTTACACCGATCACACAGGCTGGGCTGCCTCCCAAAAAATTGATAGTGCAACAGCACAGACTCTCTTCGGCAAGCCGGCAGATGGCCCCTTTGCCGAGTCAACAAACTGGCTACCAATAGCCCCTCTGACCCCACCGTTAAACCTCCTTCAGGGCAATTACGCAGTAACAACAAGGAAAGAGTCCCCACTAGATTTCAGGAAACTCAGCATTTGTGCCCTGGTCTGTTGTACGCTTTTTATAGGTTACTTCCTGATTAGTGGCTGGTACTTCAACCGCCAAGCTGAAATCACTCAACAACAGGCAACAGCGCTTTATCAAGAACTGTTTCCAAATGATAAGCGCATAGTGAACATTCGCCGCCAAATGGAAGTCCATCTACAGCAAAAGCAACATCCTGGTGAGTCGACTTTCTTTCGCCTGCTAGAGCACTTTTACCGGGGAATGAAAGAGCAGACGCAACCCCCCGTCATCCGTAATCTACGCTATGACAGAAACGACCAGGCCCTGCAAATTGAAATTGTCACCGACTCCATCAGCAGTGCCAACAACCTACAAAGTAGCCTGAGCAAAAGAGGACCTGATACAAAAATACTCTCCGCCAATACCGGAGATAACAATGTTATTGCCCGCTTTCGAATGGGGGTTAACCCATGAGATCCCTCGCGGGTTATTACACACAACTTTCAAGCCGGGACCAAAAGGCACTAAAATTTTTGTTGGTCTTTTTACTCGGTTGCATCGTTGTTCTTGGGATTATTTTTCCCAGTTACCGTTTCTACTCTGAAAGCAAACAAACCTTGTTATCCAATCAGAAATTACTGCTCTGGATGACCGATAATCGCGATAACGTGAGTCAGGTAACCGCCAAACAGCCATTTTCTCCAAAAGACCTGCCCTTAATACAACTGGTATCAGCCTCCGCCGATGACAAAGGCATCACCATTTCAAGATTGCAACCAGAGGGTGAGCAACGGGTGCGACTGTGGCTGAGCAATACTGATTTCAATACGTTTATTCAATGGCTACAGGACTTAAACCTTCAGTCGACACTGGATATTTCCACCATTTCCATCGACAAAACCAACACACCCGGCGTGGTAAACGTGCAGGCGCTTATCACCAGTGAGCAGTAACGTAGGTTACCGAGCCTCTTGTTGGTAGTTTGAGGTATTTCAGCATCCACCAAGAATCGGGGGAAACCGACAGACTTAGTGACGATAAGGAAAGGATTAGCTCACCGGCTCAGGTCTTGCAAAAGCTGCGCCCCGCCGTCACAAGCTCCGGTGCCCAAAACGGTTGACGCCGTTTTGTCGGACAAGGTTTTCATCAAAGTCCCTTCACGGATAAATAAAAAAACCCGGCTAAAAGCCGGGTTTTTTATATTTGGCGGTGAGGGAGGGATTCGAACCCTCGATACGTTTCCGTATACACACTTTCCAGGCGTGCTCCTTCGACCACTCGGACACCTCACCAGATAAAAACTGTCTGCTTGTTTTTTTACTCTCAGGATAAGCACGCCAGGCGTACTCGTTACTCGGGGATACTCCCCTCGCCCTTCGGGTCGCCGTCACAAGCTCCGGCGCTCTCTTCGGCAAGCCTCCGAGTCGACCACTCGGACACCTCACCAGATAAAAACTGTCTGCTTGTTTTTTTACTCTCAGGATAAGCACGCCAGGCGTACTCATTACTCGGGGATACTCCCCTCGCCCTTCGGGTCGCCGTCACAAGCTCCGGCGCTCTCTGCGAAACTGCCTGAATCAATGATTCCGGGCATTTGACCGCACTTTTTGAGGGCCGCAACTGTACACAAGCACCCCCAAAAAAGCAATGATCACGGCCAGTTCGCAAAATACTCAGAGACCTCCGCTTCCGGTGCGGGGGGTGGTGTGAACTCCATGGTGCCAAGGTAAAGAAACCCTACGATTTTCTCATCCTTTCTAAGCCCCAGGCCGTCCATCACATTGCGGTCGTAGGCATAGTCACCAGTACGCCAGATCGCTCCGACATTTTGCGCGTACGCTGCAGTAATCATATTCTGCACTGCTGCACCAGTAGAGATAACCTGCTCAATCTCAGGCACTTTCAGGTTGGCCTTTGGACTGGCAATGGCCACAATCACCATAGGTGCCCTCAGTGGTCTACCAAGAGCACGTTGGCGCTCTTTGTCACTCAGATCCGGATTCTTCACTGTTTCCGCATGGGCAAATAATTCGCCCAGTGCCACCAGTCCGTCTCCCTCCAAAACCAGAAAACGCCAGGGCCGCATTCGCCCGTGGTCGGCCGCCCGGAAAGCCGCCTTCTGAATGTTGGCCAGCACATCACCGGCAGGGGCTGGTGCCGACAATCTCGGACAGGAGATGCGTTCGTGCAACGCTTTAATGGCATCCATCTTTAGATCTTCCTCGGTTAGAAACGACCATCCCGATCACCACCCGGGACAAGCATGGACATTTACAGCCAGACATCGTGTAATTAGCCGCACTGGATGGCATGTCGGGGCAACATCTTACAGGATGAATGAAGAGAGTTCGAAAGAGACCGCAAGGTTGATCCGTTATCAGGGCCTGTTTCGTTTTCTTAACGGCTTTGCTGGTATTGCCGCCATTGCCCTCAGTCATGAGGACCTGAGCCAGGACCTGACCAAAGCGCTACCTATGCTGCTGGCAGCACTCTATATCGCCGCTGCAAATGGACTGTTGCAGCGCTTTGATGAATCCAGGCGTGCTGCAGTCTGCCGGTTGTTTGCCTTTATCGACGCCCTTTTGCTGGGCTGCGTGCTGGGCTTCCTGCAACTAAGCCCCATACCTTCCCTGATATTTTTCCTAGCCCTGCAATTTAATGCCCTGGCTAACGGCACCTGGCAAAAGCTGCTTATTGACAACCTGGCGCTGGCTCTCGGTATTGTGGCGACCATGTTTGCCCTGCAGCACTGGTGGACAGTAGAAACCTCTCTAGTAGTCAGCCTGCCTCCCCTGATCGCCCTGGGACTCTATGCCTGTGTATTTAGCCACAACAGTTTGCGGCAGATACGCGAGCAACAGGAAAAAATCCGCCTGTTCGAGAAACAGCAGATTCAACTGAAACTGCGCAATTACCGCCTGTCGAAATATCTTTCTCCAACATTGCTCAAAGCGATTCAGTCAGGCAAGGATGTGAAGCTTGAAACCCACCGCCGCAAGCTGACCATTTTCTTTTCCGATATCAAAGGATTCAGTGAACTGGCGGAGGAAATGGAAGGGGAACCCCTCACCAACCTGCTCAATAATTACCTGACAGAAATGTCGCAGATCGCACTCAAGCACGGTGGAACCATCGATAAATTTATCGGTGACGCCGTGATGGTGTTCTTTGGTGACCCTAGCACGATGGGGGTCAAGGAGGATTGTCTGGCTGCGGTCTCCATGGCCATCGACATGAAAAAGCACATGAAAGAGCTGCAACAGCGCTGGGCCAACCAGGGTATTCGCAAGCCTCTGGAAATCCGTATGGGTATTAATACCGGTTACTGTGCGGTGGGCAATTTTGGCACCGAAGACCGCCTGGACTACACGCTGCTCGGAACCGAGGTGAATCTTGCCAGCCGTCTCGAGTCCGCCGCTCAGCCAGGTGAAATCCTGATCTCACACGAAACCTACTCACTGATTAAAGAACAGGTGCTGTGCGAGGATCGCGGTGAGATCCAGGTGAAAGGCTTTCAGCATCCGGTCAAAGCCTATGCGGCCATTGACCTACGCAACAACCTCAAGGGTGCCCACCGCTATTTCGAACATATTACCGACGGTTTTTCGTTCTACATGGACACCGACCGCATCCGCAATTACGACCAGGACAAGATCCTGCGTTCCCTACTGGAAGCGGCAGAACACCTGCAGAAAACCAGAAAGCCCTGAAAGCTCTTTAAACCTGTGTTACTGCCTGGAAAGGCGGATACGGGGTGCATCGCTTTTAATGGAACTGCGGTACGGGTTGATATCCAAGCCACCACGCCGAGTGTAGCGGGCGTAAACCTCCAGCTGATCCGGCGCACAGAGCTCATTGATCTCCGTAAAGATTCGCTCCACACACTGCTCGTGAAAATCCTGGTGATTTCGGAAGGAAATCAGATAGCGCAGCAACCCCTCATGCTCGATAGGCCAGCCCGTATAGCGAATCAAGATACTGGCCCAATCAGGCTGGCCAGTCACCGGGCAGTTGGTTTTCAGGAGATGGCTGTAAAGCGATTCTGTCACGACCTCTCGCTGACCGGTGAGCGCCAACAGTGTGGCATCCGGAGAATAACTGTCGACCTCAATCGGCAGCTCATCCAGACAGGTACCAGGGAATGAGCCTATACCCCGGTGCCTGAAAGTGTCTGCGGGATGAATTCCCACCTGAACCGGCCCGTTAACGCAGGCCGAGATATCTTTTTCCAGCAACGTCGCCACATCCTGGGGTGAGTGGTAGCGTTCCTGATTAAGCGAGTTCAGGTAAAGCTTGAGGGACTTGGATTCCACCAGGTTTTCTGTGTGGCATGGCATGGAAATCTCTACAACAGCCACCACGGGTTTGCCGCGCATATCCAGCCAGGAAAGCTCGTAGCCAGTCCAGAGATCAAAACCGAAAAATTCAGGTTCTCCTTCCAGTCCCAAAGCCTGACGCCCTTCACTCCGGGCAATCGGTTGCAGAAGTTGCGGGCTGTACTGATCCGGATACTCGGTTTCAGCGCCAAGCAACAAGGGCTTATCGACCACAGTCACCTCAACTGCGCAGCCTTTTGCCGCGCTCCAGCAGATAGAGTGAATAGACAAACAGCACGACACAGAATGCCATCACCATGATGAAGGCCCACACCACGTTGATATCGGAAACACCGAGCAACCCATAGCGAAAGGCATTGACCATATATAGCACAGGGTTGGCCTGGGAGACGCCCTGCCAGAAGGCGGGCAGCATGCCGATTGAATAGAATACTCCGCCCAGGTAAGTCAACGGTGTCAGCACGAAGGTGGGAATAATGGAAATATCATCAAAACTGTTGGCAAAAACGGCGTTAATGAATCCCGCAAGGGCAAACAATACCGCCGTGAGAAATACGATAGCGATGGTAATGCCCAAGTGGCTAACCTGTAACTTGGTAAAGAACAGGGATAACAATGTCACGATCATCCCGACAGCCAACCCACGCACCACACCACCGATCACATAGCCCAGCAGAATAATGTAGTTGGGCACCGGTGATACCAGTAGCTCTTCGATACTGCGTTGAAATTTGGTGCCGAAAAAAGACGACACCACATTGGAATAAGAGTTGGTAATCACCGACATCATGATCAGGCCGGGAACCACAAACTCGATATAGCTGAAGCCGGACATTTCACCGATGCGGGGGCCAATTAAGCGCCCGAAAATGACAAAATAGAGGGCAATAGTTATGGCAGGGGGCAACAGCGTTTGTTGCCAGATGCGCATGAAACGACGGATTTCTTTTTCCAGGATGGTGTAAAACGCCACCCACTGCTGCCGGGCATTCATGGCTGCACCTCCTGCTTACCACCGTTGTGCGACTCCACTAGTGACACAAACAACTCCTCCAGACGGTTGGCCTTATTGCGCATGCTGGTGACATGGATGCCCCGCTCACTGAGGCTGGCAAACAGCTCATTGAGTGACTGGTGCTTTTCCACTTCCACTTCAAAGCTGTGATCGTCGAGCAGTTGTCCCGGATAGCCGTCAATGGCTGGAAATTCGCCTAGCTCTTCCCGGGTATCGAGAATAAACACCTCCTTGTTCAGCTGCTTGAGCAGGGATTTTATGGTGGTGTTTTGAATGATCTGGCCGCGATCAATGATGGCGACATTCCGGCACAGGCTCTCTGCCTCCTCAAGGTAATGAGTTGTCAGAATAATGGTCGTACCCTGGGCATTAATGTCACGCAGGAACTGCCACATGGAACGGCGTAGCTCAATATCAACGCCTGCCGTCGGTTCATCGAGAATCAGCAAGCGGGGTTCGTGCACCAGGGCGCGGGCAATCATCAACCGCCGCTTCATACCGCCAGACAGCATCCGCGAACGCTGGTGTCGTTTATCCCAGAGCCCCAGTTGCTTCAGATATTTTTCAGTGCGCTCTTCTGCCAGCTTCGATGGCAACCCAAAATAACCGGCCTGTGTCTTGACGATATCAAAGACTTTTTCAAACTGGTTGAAATTAAATTCCTGGGGAACTACACCGATGTTTTGCTTGGCCAGGGAGAAATTGTCATCGATATCGGTACCGAATACGGAGACCTTGCCACTGGTTTTCTTCACCAGCGAACAGATGACGCCGATGGTGGTGGATTTGCCAGCGCCGTTAGGCCCCAACACGGCGAAAAAATCACCCTGCTGAACGTCAAGGCTAATACCCTTGAGGGCTTCAAACCCGTTGTCATAGCGTTTGTGAAGATCACTGATAGAAAGTGCGGCAGTCATAGTACTCCAAACCTGTCGAAAAGCTCTGGCGGCTGCCCGGCAATCCACAGGGCGATTTACTGAACAGCACACCGAACGCTAGTCTAAAGAAATTTATGGGAAAAAACCCGTGGCGTAGTGATCCAGAGACACATGACGCAGCGACTATTCTGAAAAAGCAGCCTTCTCCACCAGCGGAGCTACAGACTGACAACACAGCTATCAGTGTAATACTGTGCCGAAAACAAGTTTCTTAGAGGAGTATGAAAAAGGAGAGATAAACTGGAGCGGGAAACCGGGTTCGAACCGGCGACCTCAACCTTGGCAAGGTTGCGCTCTACCAACTGAGCTATTCCCGCACTTTTTACCAGTATAAACGATAAAAAAGTGGCGTCCCGTAGGGGAGTCGAACCCCTGTTACCGCCGTGAAAGGGCGGTGTCCTAGGCCTCTAGACGAACGGGACACGTGCATCTCATCAAGAGAGGCGCGCATTCTAAGAAGCAGGACTGATGCTGTCAAGCTTACAGTGGTTTTTTATCGCCTCTCATAAAAGCCCGAGGTGACCACCACCTCAGCACCACGCGTGAAGCCCGCGCGCTAGCCAATGAACCTACTCTTTTTCAAAGGTCAGCGATGCGGAATTGACACAATACCGTGTCCCGGTGGGGGCCGGGCCGTCATCAAACACATGTCCCAGGTGGCAGCCACAATGGGCACAGGTTATCTCAGTGCGGATCATGCCGTGGCTCATATCCGGATGCTCGGCGATAACTCCAGCCGCCACCCCCTGGTAAAAACTTGGCCACCCGGAACCTGAATCAAACTTGTGTTGGGAATGGAACAGCGACTCACCGCAACACTTGCAATAGTAGATGCCCGCCGACTTCTCGGCATTGTACTCGCCGGTGAAAGGTCGCTCTGTGCCCTTCTCCCGACAAATACGATATTCCTCTGGAGTCAGCTTATCGCGCCAGTATTCATCATCATACTTTTCACTATCCGCCATTTTCGTGCCTCACAGAATTATTAGTTATGACAGGGTTTTGATATACAATGAGTTTTTACTCAAGGTTTGACCACCAACAGCGGTTATTTATGCACCATATCAAGAAATCCGACAAATTGGACAACGTTTGCTACGACATTCGTGGGCCGGTACTGGATCATGCCAACCGCCTCGAAGAAGAAGGGCTGCGGATCCTAAAACTCAATATCGGCAATCCGGCGCCATTTGGGCTGGAAGCGCCGGATGAGATTATTCACGACGTGATTCATAACCTGACAAAAGCCCAGGGATACTGTCATGCCAAGGGTATCTACAGTGCACGCAAGGCCGTCATGCAACGCTGTCAACTGGTGGGCATTCCCAACGTCGAAATCGACGATATTTTTCTGGGCAATGGGGTCAGTGAGCTGATTGTGATGGCGATGCAGGCTCTGCTCAACAATGGTGATGAGATTCTGGTGCCGGCTCCAGATTACCCGCTTTGGACTGCCGCTGTCACATTGGCCGGAGGCAAGGCGGTGCACTACCTGTGCGATGAAGATAACGAGTGGCAACCGGACATTAACGATATCGCCAGTAAAATCACACCCAGAACCCGCGGTATTGTGGTCATCAATCCCAACAACCCGACGGGAGCGGTATACGGCAAAATGGTACTCGAGCAGATTGTCGAGCTTGCTCGCAAACATGACCTGATTATTTACGCCGACGAAATCTACGACCGCATCCTCTACGATGATGCAGTGCATGTGCCAATGGGCACACTAGCCACAGATGTGCTCTGTATTTCTTTTAATGGTCTGTCAAAAACCTATCGCTTGGCAGGCTTCCGTTCTGGCTGGCTTATCGTGAGCGGAGCAAAGCACCGTGCCAGAAGTTACATCCAGGGAATTGAAATGCTGGCCTCCATGCGCCTGTGCGCCAACGTGCCCGCCATGTATGCGATCCAGACGGCCCTGGGAGGTTATCAGAGCATTGGCGACCTGGTCGCACCGGGCGGACGCCTTTACCAGCAGCGAGAAAAAGCATGGACGCTGTTAAATGACATCCCCGGTGTCAGTTGTGTGAAACCCAAAGCTGCCATGTATCTCTTCCCCAGGCTCGACCCGGAAGTTTATCCCATTGAGGATGACGAGCAGCTAGTGCTGGACCTGTTATTGGAGGAGCGCATTTTACTGGTACAAGGTACGGCCTTTAACTGGCCGAACCCGGACCATTTCCGCATCGTGTTCCTGCCCCGTGAAGATGACCTGGAAGAGGCCATTGCCCGTTTGGCACGATTCCTCGAGAAGTATCGCCAGAACAACCCTAAACAAAAGGCCACGCTGGCGCAGGTCGCTCCCTAGCCGGCAGATTCAGTACCCGGCAGTCTGCTGAAAAACGTTTTCGAGGCCGGTTATACTAGGGAACATTGGACGAAAAAGCGGAGTTTATAACTCATAAATGAGTATTTTGAGTCCAATGTTAACGACGCAGAAGCCACGCAGATAACTTTTCAACAGGCTGCCAGGCCTACCGGGTAAAGGATTCGATCCCGGTAGCCCGTCAGTACCGGCAGGTAACCTGCCAGTGACTGGTCCAACTGCGGGTCGTTGCTGTCCACCAGCAACGGCCTACCACCCATCTCAGTAATCTTGGTCTTGGTGGCCACCACCAACAGATTATCCCGCCCGACCCGTTTCAGAATGTCCGGAGTTAACTGCTGGTTGCCGCGCCCCAGCAAAATCCCCTGACCGCCAATAGGCGTGATCACAATTTTCACTGGCCCTTGGTGTACCTGCAGCGCACGCTCAATGTCTCCTGCACTGACATCGGCAGCCAGCAGCTGGCGATTACGGATCAGGTCTACCCCCAGTAGGGTATTCGCAATAGACATCTCTTCCATCAGGGCTGCGGTGGTAGAGCCGGGACCAATGATATACAGACAATCATCAGCCATCTCCTCCAGAAGCGTGTCAGCAATATCCTTCAACACCAGCGACTCCACTTCCCGACCACCGGACTTGACCTGCTGCATGAATTGGCCCGCTTCGGGGACCAGTAACTCGCCGTAATAGCGGGATTTGACACGCCCCTCGCGCAGAGCCTGTTCATCAATATCCCGCACCTCCCGGGGGCGAATATCCACCAATTCTCCGCGAACCAACAACCCCACCAGCTCGCCGGCCGCTTCAGGCGTAATGGCATAAACACCTGACTGCATTTTCACCCCGGCGGGCACACCCAATACGGGTTGTTGTGCAGGGACGGCATTGCAGATATTGCGGGCCGTGCCATCCCCTCCCACAAACAACAACAGATCCACCCCGGCAGACACCATCGCTGCCGCCATCTGTTCAGTATCTTCGGGCGTGGTTTCCCCGGAATGCACCTCACCCACCACTTGTGGCTTAAACCCACATTCCCTGGCAACGATTTCACCCATGGAGCCAGGGCCGGTGAGCAGCTGAATCGTTTCAAGATTCAGCGTTTCGGCCATCATCCGCAGCGCTCGCAATGCCCGTTGTGGAGCACGGGGCTCGCTGCCACGACGTATGGCCTCTCGGGCGGTATCACGGCCATCGCTCCCCTTCAAGCCCGCAGGCCCACCCAGCCCGGCCAGGGGGTTGATGATCAAACCCAGTCTGAACACTAACTACTCCACATTTTTTATAAAAAGATTTTAACCTGAGGCTTGCCCCCACAACCAAACATGGTATGTTCAGCAAAAAGCAACTTGAGCATTATTGACTGACATGAGCCAGCAACCCAAAGACAACACATCAGATACAACACAGCCACCGGACTTTCACGGGGCCGCTGTCATTGATGAAAATGGCAATGAAATTCCAATTACTGAAGATATGGTTCAAGAAGCCTTTGAAGAGTTGGAGGAAGAAACCGCTGACAAACCCAACGATCTCAAACAGTAATAGACCGGCCAGACGTCCTTACGGCATCCCTTTTCCCCATCAACAGCACCAATCAACCTGACCTGAAACCCAGTGCGGCAAGTTGTTGCGCCAGCGTACGATCACTGCAACCTCTGACCCGATAATGCTGGAACTCCAGGCGCTGGGGATAACTCTTGCGCAGCTGGTCAAAGGCCATACCAATTGACTCACCCTTACCCAGAAGCTCAGCCCGCATTTGCCTGTCATCCCCTACCACGTCGTAAACAGCCAGCACAGCTTTGCCTAACGAGGACATCTGAATCAGATCGATAATCTCGGTTTTTTCAGAACTACAGGGCTGCGATTCACCCAACCAGTCACAGAAGGCATCTCGCACCATCCGCGAACCATTGATCTTGCCATCCCAGCTGTAGCCAGCAATATGCGGTGTACCAATGTTGACGGCCTGCAACAGCGGCAGTGAAACCATAGGCTCGTTTTCCCACACATCCAGCACCACCTGCCAGGCATATTCCGGCAGCAATTCCAGCAGTGCGGCATTATCCACCACTGCCCCGCGACCGGCATTCAGCAAAAGTCCACCAGGAGAAAAGCGACGGAGCACCTGCTCATCAAAGAGGTGATAGGTAGGATGTGGACCACTTGAAGTCAGCGGGGTATGCAGGCAGAGAATGCTGGCATCCAGCACCTCCTCAAATGAACACTTATCGGGAATTTGCTCCACCGTCAGGAATGGATCGTAGCAACGGCAGTCAACCCCGAGTGCTTTCAAAGTACGGTAGAGACGTCCACCCACATTGCCACAACCAACAATGCCCACGGTTTGCCTCAGCCAGTCAGGTCGCACCCGAAACAGGGCAGACAACACATACTGGACTACAGCATTGGCATTGCAACCAGGGGCATTGGCAAAAGCAATGTTGCGATCCTCCAGATAATGCTGGTCCACGTGATCGACGCCGATCGTGGCAGAGCCGACAAAGCGTACGCTGCTGCCTTCCAGTAAGGCCGCATTGACCCGGGTAATGGAGCGCACCAACAAAACATCGGCATCCTTTACCCGCTGGCTATCTATTTCCCGACCGGGACAGGTTGTCACCTCACCGTAGGGTGAGAATAATTCCCGCACCAGGGGCATATTTTCATCGGCGACAATTTTCACTGGTTATTGGCTTCTCCTATGAACCGCTGTATCCGCTGAAATATACGCTGATCAAACCCCATGCGCTGACAAAAATCAGCGAGTTCTGACAAATGTGCGCTGCGGCGCTCAACGGCAGGCTCACCAATGGGCGCATCTTCAGCAATGCCGGTAAGCTGCCTGACCACCGCCAGTTGCTCTCGGTGACTTTCAATTTTTTCCGGTAACCGGGAAGCTCCACGTACCGCCACTTCTGCCAACCTATCGCCAGCAGTCAATATTTTATCCAGAGAGCCAAAGTGGTCCAGCAAAGCCGTGGCGGTCTTCGGCCCAATACCCGGAACACCGGGAATATGGTCCACCGGGTCACCCACCAGTGCCAGATAATCGGCCAGCTGCTCAGGCCACACACCCATGGTGTCCATAACCCCCTGGCGGTCTCTGGCATCGCCGCGTCCAAAATCCCAGATCAGATCGTCAGCTTTCAGCAGCTGGGCCAGATCCTTATCGCCGCTGATCACAATCACCTGCTGACCCTGCGCCTGCCCTCGCCGTGCGAGGGTGCCAATAATGTCATCTGCTTCGTGGCTGTTACTGGCGAGACCGGCAATACCGAGCAAACCGGTCACCTCGGCACAGGCTTCCAGTTGAAATGCCAGGGCCTCGTCGGGCAGTACCCGGTTAGCTTTGTAAGGTGGATAGATGTTATTTCGGAAACAACTGCCCAGACTTTCATCAAACGCAGCGACAATATTTTTCGGTTGTCGTTGTTCCAACAGACTCAGGAGAAAACCAAGGTAACCATAGACAGCCTGCGTAGGAAATCCTGCTTCGCTGTGCCAGCGTTCCGGCAACACGAAGTAATGGCGAAAAATATAAATGGATGCATCAATCAGGTAGAGCGGCAATAGCATTAGAGTCTGGCCACATCATATTGGTGGGGCTGACTGTAATTTGTACCACCAAAAGATTCCGCCAGTGCTTCAGCAAGCTGTGCCGCCCTGTTCGGCATGGGCATGTCACACCAGTAACGTGCTTGTTGAGCCACCGCCTCGACAAAGGCCTCATTGGCACCGATACCGCCACTGAGATTATCCGCACTGATTCGAAAACGATGTCCCGCTGCGTTGGAGAGCATCCACTCCAACGCCTGGGGTTTTACTTCCACCTGCTCAAACGCCTGCTGTTGGGCTTCCGTGCGACCGTCCGGTTGATACCAATAGCCAAAATCGACCTGTTCCCGACGTTCTGGACCCGCGAGACACCAGTGGGAAATTTCATGCAGGGCACTGGAGAAGTAATCATGGCGAAAAATCAGCCGGTGATAAGCAAATGCGTCATCGGCAGGGTAGTAAACCGGCTCATCACCCATGGCGATCAAGCGGGTGTTACAACTGCCCTCGAACAACCCATCAAAAATATCGATCAACTGCCGGGTGCGAGGATCAAAGTATTCGCTGTTACCAGATAACATCCACACTCTCACGACAGTGTGTGTCATCAATTCGTTGCAGGTATTCCCGGGTGAGAAATTCGCGTCCGGCAAGCAGGTGTTCCACATACCACCGTGCCGGGAGAATATTATTGTCGATCACAGCAGGGTTGGCGATGTAGGTCCAGGCTGGAATAACCCCTGCCTCTGTTTGCACAGGAAACATTTCCCGGCTGTACATGTAGGGCGTACCTTCAAAAGGGTCCAGCTTGGCAATCTCCAGATGATTAGCCAGGCGATATAACACACCCTCAACGCGTTCACCCTTTGCATAAACAATATTGGCACAAGCCAGCAATGCGTCATGTCTCGAGCGTTTATTGAAACGCAGGCCAAAGCCGTCCAGCCAACCGGGGCACAAATCCACGACCTGCAGTGCCCGTTTAGCCATCCGCTCAGGATTCATATTTGAGCCATAAGCAAAATAGTAGCTCACAAAATATACCCAAGGTATTGTGCTAGAAGTTAATCGGTAGTACTTTATCTTGTGTGGGGCGCTGTTATTTAGACTCCCCCTACAAGGTCCCGGCCAGACCAGGACACAGTCCTTCTGGTCGTGATCGAACTGCCATTTGAGGAGGCTGTATTATGACTACCTCAACACCCGATCACAACACGGATAACGTGGTGGATCTCTTCTCGGGTAAACCCTACTCTTCCCGTTACAATCGTCGCATCATTCGTCTCGCTCCCGAACTCGATGGTCTGGAAATGATCTATTCCAACGAGGCTCACCCCAACAAGTTGTTCAGCATTAAAGTGCTGTGTTGGGCGCTCCGCGCAGACGGTGAAGTGGTGGGCCTGGTGCCCTGGCTTGATGACATCATGCCCTGCACAGAAATTCAGGACCCACTTAACGGTCACTGGGAAGGTTACTACGACCCAGGTATAGACGAGGTGTTTTTCGAAGCCCCCATTCACAAGGTTCTGGAGCTGGAAACCGCTGCCGAATACTACGAATTCGAATGCGACAGTGACAAGGACGTGGTGCAGGAGCTTCCCGACACTATCGGCACCCATGCAGTGCTTTCAGAAGACGGCTTCAAAAGCATTACGCTGAAAGAAGTGGTCAGCTGGCAGCTGCTCAGTGATGGTGTTGTCCGGGGCATGCTGATTGATGATGATAAAGTCATCAGCACACCAGTTCTGCCCGGCGATGAATGCCTTTACTCGGCCAAGGATGAAGAGACTTTCCGCTATTTCTTCCAGCATCACATCGCCAACAAGATCAAGGCGAAAGATCCGGATGCGCTGGCGGCAATCTCCATGCTGGTTGAGTCCTGAGCTGACCTGACCAGCCCCTGATGCTGGTCGGCTAACGGGTCCGCCCACAGGCGGCGGGCTGTCACCCCCCGAAAAAACCGGAGTAGCCAACCAACTCCGGACAGGCTTTTCTCCCCCTCAATTTTTCCCTGTTGCAACCCAGCTTTGGTCAATCCGAAAACCAGCGGATATGGCCTGTCACCTCTTCCCGATCGTGATAAAGCTGCCGAAAACGTAATTCATAACGAACCCCGGTTTCATCCATGCGCGTAGCGATCCGCTCCCGGCAATCCAGAACCGCCTGAAAACGTTGTTTCATCGGCAACTTAAGATTAAAGATGGCTTCACGACACCAGCCTTTGGACAACCAACGTCCCACCAGATCTGCAACTCGCGCGGGTTTATCGGCAATATCGCTGACCAGCCACTGCACAGGCTTGCGGGGTTCGTAGAGAAATGCATCCCCGCGAATATGCTCTACCATTCCGGTTGCCATTAACTCTGGCGCCATGGGGCCATTATCCACGGCATAAACCGAGATGCCGCGCGCCACCAGCTGGTAGGACCATCCCCCCGGGGCTGCGCCCAGGTCAACGGCGCGGGTTCTCGCCTTCAGGCGATCAGCCCACTCCTCCTCGGGGATAAAAAAATGCCAGGCCTCTTCCAGCTTCAGGGTAGCTCGACTGGGGGCATCCCTTGGTACCTTCAGGCGGGGAATTCCCATTGGCCAGGGGCTGCTGTTTTCCATGGTACTGATGCCCACCCAGGCTTGGCGTCCTGAGAGAAACAGCAGGTGCAGCCGGTATTTACCGGAAGCCTTTATTAGGCCCTTTTTTTTCAGCGCCTGTCGCAGCGGAACCGTTATTTTTCGGCAGAACCCCGACAGCGCCTTGCCTTCGTTGGTGTCCACATACTCGACACTGAAGTCTGCCAGCTTGCCGGGAACAATCTCTTCCACCAATTCCAGCAAGGGGCCGATTCGATTCTGTTCAGGCAAATCATCCAACAGGGGTGCCGCAGCAAACCACTGGCGGACAAACATCAACTGGTGAAAATCCAGCTGTCGCAGCAACTGTAGGGCACCATCGGCATCATGGGTGACATAACAGACATGCGCGCTGCCTTCCGAGGTTTTTACGTATCCATAGACCCCGACCTGATCTGCAAGATTGGCAATTTCTGCGGCGGCTTCTTTTTCAAAGCCCTGGCGGCAATACAGTACCAGGTGATTTAACACGACAAACTCCCGGCAAAATCCCTTACCTTCAGAGCGACATCATCCAGGTGCTGCTGCTGGGTCAGCCCGGACTTCTTGCGCGGTTTCAGGTCGTGATCGCCATCTTCAATCCAGCACAGCTGCACTGCGGGACTGAATGCCACCGCCTCAAGCTCCGGCGGCTTGCCAAAGGCATCTCGGGTACCCTGAAAAATTCTCGTTGGGGTGACCATATCGGCAAACTGCTCCACTCGCATTTTTTCCGGCTTGCCCGGTGCATGAAAAGGAAATCCAAAACAGCACAGGCCATCGACCTGCAACTCGCCAGCCACAAGACTGGCCATGCGGCCACCCATGGACTTGCCGCCAATCATTAGCGGGCCGATAAACTCCTGACAATCGCGAATTTCTGCCACCACTTGCCGCCAGCAATCCAGCAGCACCGGTTGACGATCCGGGGGCCGCTTGCTGCCACCCGAACGTCGCTGTGCCATATAGGGAAATTCAAAACGCACCACGCTGATTTGATGCCCGGCAATACCCCTGGCCAGAGCAGACATAAAGTCACTATCCATTGGCGCACCTGCACCATGGGCAAAAATCAACGTGCCGCAGCTTTGGCCTGCCCCGCCGCGATCTATCAGGTAATTCATGGTTGTATCTGTCGGAATTGGTGTCGGGTGAGCAGGTTACAGGTTTCGGAGTCCGGGTCAAAGGTAATCACGACCTCACCTGCGGCAATCTGCCGCTTGACCTGAGCAACCTTAACGGAAAAATCCACCTCATGAACACCGTAGTCTGTTGCCTCCCGGGAGACAAAATCCTCAATTACCGCCTCCAGCAGCTCGGGCGAAAAACGGTCCATAGGGATTTCAATCACAGCGCTTCAGGCTTCCTGAATTTCAGAGTCATGCGATCGCTTTCACCGATGGCGAGGTATTTCTCTTGGTTTTCCGACCCCAAACGCAGGGTCGGCGGCAATGTCCAGACCCCGGCTGGGTGATCCGCAGAATCCTTTGGATTGGCGTTGATATCACTTTTTGCTTCCAGGACAAACCCTGCATTTTCTGCCAGCTCAATCACATAGGCCTCAGTCATGTAACCACTGGCAAGCATGGCCTGCCGGGTCGTTCCTTCTTTCGCCCGGTGCTCTACCACACCCAGAATGCCACCCGGCTTTAAGGCCTGATAAAACAAATTGAAAGCCTGTTGCTCACTGTCTGTGCGCAGCCAGTTATGTACATTGCGAAACGTCAGCACCCTGTCGGCCGTAGCTTCCGGAGTTAGCAACTGACCGCGGGCGGGATCAAAGGTAGACAGCTTCACCTTGCCATAAACCTTGGGGAGAGAAAGCAGTTTTTCCTCGAATCGCTGCCGAGACAAATCAAAGAATTTCACCCCGATACCCGTGGGAAAATGGGCCGCATAAAACGTGCCTTCCTGCATTAATGGCGCCAGAATTTCTGTGTACCAGCCACCGCCCGGCCAGATCTCGACCACAGTCATAGCGGGGTCAACATCGAAGAATGTGAGCGTTTCCGCCGGGTGACGCCATACATCCCGCTCGGCAAATTCAGGTGTGCGGTGTTCGCCCTGCAACGGATTGGCCTGTGCAACGGCACAAAGCAGCACCATCAGAGCCAACCATGGGGTGTATCGGACTGATTTAATCATGTTGCTAACTCCTGAAATCCTTTCATGGTTTTTAACGTCATGGTCTGTGACAGGGAGATGGGACATAATACTCAGAAAATACCGGGGGCCAACAAACCGATGAAACATTATCTCGTACTGACCATCATGGCAGATGACCGACCCGGCATTGTCGAGCGTATCGCCGACACCGTGGCCGCAGCAGGCGGCAACTGGCTGGAAAGCAACATGTCCCGCCTGGGCGGCAAGTTTGCCGGCATTCTGCTGGTAGATATTGCCGAGGAGAAACAGGGCAGGCTCATCGATAGCCTCAACGGCCTGCAGTCACTGGGTATTCGCGTCACCGCCGAACCCTGTTCCAGTGTTCAGGAGTCTACGGGGGAACCCCTGTTGCTAACCGTCGTCGGCAATGATCGACCGGGGATTGTCGGAGAAATTTCCGCCATCCTGGCGCGCCTGCAGGTCAACGTGGAAGAGCTGGATACCTGCTGTGAAGATGCCCCCATGAGTTCGGAAATCCTGTTCCGCGCCACTGCCATTCTGCAGTTGCCCGCTGATCTCAGTCGGGACAGGCTGCAATCGGCACTGGAGCAAGTCTCCGACGATCTGATGGTAGAACTGGAAAAACCAGCGAGTTAGCCGACCAATCCCCTGAGCAACACACCAACCCCATAGGCCATACCAGCAGCGACTCCACCGATACCGACAGTTTCAATACCAGAAATAAACCAGTGGTGGTCAACAAACCTGCCTTTCATGGCTCCCACCCAGAAAAAGGCCACCACGGTCATCAGGGCGGACCATAAAAATGGCTCGCTGATCAACCCCGGCACAATCCAGTTGGCAACGTAAGTGGTCAACGGAATAAAGCCCACCACGCAAAAAGCCACAAAAGTTGCCAGGCCGGCTTTGAAAGCATTGTGGTTTTGCAGGGATAGACCAAACTCTTCCTGCACCATGGTATCCACCCATTTTTCCCGGTCAGAGACAATCACATCCACCGCCTCTTCCAGCAACGCGCCCTCAAAACCCTTGCGCGCGTAGATCTGACGAACCTCTTCCACTTCCCCTTCGGGAAACCTCTCAATTTCTTCCATCTCCCGCTGGCGGATTTTCTCGCGGTGCTGGTTCTCGGCCTTGGTGCCCAGGTAATTACTGACCGCCATACTGAACCCATCGGCCAGCAGATTGGCAAAACCAAGGATGATAATCACGCCCGCCGACATACCGGCACCGGCCACACCCGCGACGATCGCAAACGTGGTGATGGCGCCATCTACAGCACCATAGATAAATTCTTTCAGGTATACGGAGTCCGGGCCTTCATCCAGTCGCTGTGCGATCAGGTGGGGATGATGGTGAGCACGGTATTCCTCCAGCTCCCTCAGTTGATCATGGTTTTCCATGCGAACTCCTTACCTGCACAGTGCCTGCCATTACGGATCCTCAGTCAAAAAGGGTCCATAAAATAAGGGCAGAAAGATCTCACTCAGCGTGGACCAATAAGTAAAAACAAGATGAGATCATACCCCACTCAGCCTGGAAGTATCCTTTTCTCATGACAGTAAATGAGGGGTAATGTCTAAGAGTGCTTTCAATGACCATCAGTAAATCCGACCTGCCGCCACGCCTCGTAACTCACAATGGCAACAGCATTAGACAGGTTCATACTCCGGCAATTATCTCGCATGGGTATCCTGAGACGAAAAGCGGGGTCAATAGTGTCCAATATTTGCGTGGGTAAGCCCTGAGTTTCCGAACCAAAAAGTAGAATATCGTCAGGGTGATAATCAGCCTGATCGTGGGAACGTGTTCCCTTCGTGGTCAGAGCATATATACGACTCTGGGGGTATCCGGACAGAAAAGTATCAAAATCTGGATAGCGACTGACCCTGGCAAGATCACGATAATCCAAGCCTGCCCGACGCAGTTTTTTTTCCTCAAGATCGAAGCCAAGCGGCTCAATCAGGTGTAGCTGGCAACCATTGTTGGCCACCAGTCTGATGATATTACCGGTATTGGGTGCTATTTGGGGTTCATAAAGGGCTATGTGAAACATGGGGCTACCAAGAAAATAAGGCCTCGATTCTAACAAGAGCTGCGCCAACAGACATCCCGCTGGTAAACATTAGCTTTGCATTAGTGCTCATATAGCCCGCAAGAAACCAAGATTGGCTACAGACCACGATAAAGCACTTGACACAAGCACCTTAATGATATGATATATCATTCTGATTGACACACCCATCATCATCTTTACGAAAGAGCGGTTAACCGCAAAATCCTGTGGAAGTCATATGAACAAAACGATACAAAAATTACCTGTCACGGTCCTCTCGGGCTTTCTGGGCGCGGGAAAAACCACAGTTCTAAATCACATCCTCAACAATCGAGACGGTCGCCGGGTGGCTGTTATCGTCAACGACATGAGTGAGGTGAACATCGATGCAGCCACTATTCAGAACGAAGTCCAGCTCAATCGTAGCGAAGAACGGTTGGTGGAGATGAGCAATGGCTGCATCTGCTGCACCCTGCGGGAAGATCTACTTGAAGAAGTGAGTCGTCTGGCTGGCGAAAACCGCTTCGACTATCTGGTTATTGAGTCCACGGGAATTTCCGAACCATTACCAGTAGCGGAAACCTTTACCTTCGCCGATGAGCAAGGAGAGAGTCTGTCAAATATCGCCACCCTGGACACCATGGTTACTGTGGTGGATGCCGTCAACTTTATGCACGACTACATTGAGGCGAAACAACTACAGGAAACCGGTGAAAGCCTGGGAGAAGGCGACGAGCGTAGCGTAACGGATCTACTGGTTGAACAGGTTGAATTCAGTGATGTCATCCTTATCAGCAAAACCGACCTCGTTTCCCCCCAGGAACTTGAAAAACTAAAAGGCATTCTGAAAACACTGAACACGGAGGCAGAGATTGTCGCCATCGAAAATGGCCAGGTCGATCTGAAACATGTGCTGGGTACCGGAAAATTCAGTTTCGAGCGTGCCAAACGCGCACCCGGTTGGCTTAAAGAAATGCGCGGTGAACATGTCCCGGAAACGGAAGAATATGGCATCAGCAGCTTTGTGTATCGCGCACGCCGTCCATTTCATCCGCAAAAATTTCATGACTTTCTCCACCATCCACAACTACATGGTCGCCTGATCCGCTCCAAAGGATACTTTTGGCTTGCCACTCGCCCAGCACACATCGGCAGCTGGAGCCAGGCTGGAGGTATCGCCAGGTGTGGAGTGGCAGGCGTATTCTGGCGCGCTGTGCCCAAGGATCAGTGGCCTCAGGACCCCGATCTGCATAAAGCTATTCTGCAGCACTGGGAGGAACCCTTTGGCGACATGCGCCAGGAACTGGTGTTTATCGGTCAAGGACTGGATCAAGAACAGGTCTGTCACCAACTGGATAACTGTCTGCTTAGCGAAGAGGAGATGTTCGCTGGCAAAGATTACTGGATGACGTTGTCCGACCCCTTTCAACCCTGGTCCACGCCACAACAGGAAATCTGATCATGACCAGCCAGGCAGCACTCAAAATCATCTCGTCAGACCCGGCTGGCAGTATCAGCGCCACCGATCCCGGTGTTCTGTCCAATATCTATGATCCGGAGATCAACCTCGTGCGATGGCGCCGCACACACTCGCTGGCCATACGTCGTTACTCCGCAGCTCTGGAAGCATCACCACCACTATTCCAGACGCTCCAGGCGGTAATAGAAACCCACAATATCAGCCACTGGCTCGGCAGCCGCCTGCCAGAACATCCCGGTCGGTCTGCATTAATTAACGATATTGTCGAACTGGCAGAAATGTTCGCCCTGTTGTTCGATCTGGAAAGAGTTGGTCTGCGGATGGCGTTACTTCACCGCGCCATGTGTCCACGATTCCACGTTGACCATGTCCCCTGTCGACTTCTCACCAGTTACAGTGGCCCAGCCACCGAATGGCTACCTAACCATCTATTAAATCGTCTCAAACTCGGAAAAAGTGGCCACGGGCTAACTGATCGCCAGTCTGGGGTCTACCAGTCAGACCACCATATTCAACATCTTGAAACCGGGGACGTTGCCCTACTGAAAGGCGAATCTTGGCAGGGCAACGAAGGATTTGGCCTTGTTCACCGGTCTCCAGCACCAACAAACGGCAACAAACGACTGCTGTTGTCGATCGATTTTGCGTAGTCCACCTCACCTCTAGCCAAGAGTGTTTATGGCCCCAACCGGGGCCGTTTTTTTGAAAGGAAGAGCAACTTGAAACTCTCAAGACCACTTACACCCATTAGCATTGCTATCGCACTGACATTGCTCAACATTTACCCCAAGCTATGGGGGGAAGAGAGTCAGCCACACCATCACCATGGCCGACACCTTCACGGGGAAGCAACATTGCAGGTAGCACTGGTCGCAAACAATCTACTGTTGGAATTCCACTCGCCAGCGATCAACCTGACGGGATTTGAACACCACCCCCGTGAACCTGAACAATGGCAAGCTTTAAGATATGTAGAACAACTTCTGGCGCAACCAGAGCAGCGCTTCCTCCTGTCTGGAAGTGATTGCCGACTCACCGAAAAGCAACTAAATATCCCCTTTCATGCGGAAGATACAGGCACTGACCAACCGCCCCATGAACATGAAGAACACCCGGACATCTCCGCCAGTTACCATTATCAATGCCCTCACCCGGAAAAACTCGAGAGTATCGACACTGACCTCTTTTCTGTTTTCCCCGGCATCCGTAAAATTCGGACTTCATGGGTTTTTCCCAGCGGGCAAGGCTCAGCTGAGTGGACCCCAGGAGATTCGCAACTGGAGGTAAATTAAACGTGGGCGTATCGAAACTGGACCGGGTCATCAGGAAAGCCGAGGAACACTGCAACCATCCGGGCGCAAAACTCACACCCAAGCGCAAGAGCATCCTGACTCTGCTGCTACGCTCAGAAAAACCTCTCTCTGCCTATGAACTGGCGGAACGTTACTCGCAACAGTTTCGGGAATCCATTCCACCCATGTCCGTATACCGGATGCTGGGCTTCCTGGTTGATGAAAACCTCGCCCACAAACTCACTTCAGAAAACAAGTTTGTCGCCTGCTCCCACATCGCCTGCGATCACCAGCACCAAGTGCCCCAGTTCCTGATCTGCGATCGCTGCAGCAGAGTGAAGGAAATCGTCATCAGCAAGGACATCATCGACGCACTCGACACCAGTGTCACCAAAGCAGGTTACCACCTGGTTAACCACCAACTGGAACTACACTGTATTTGCGATGAATGCAGCCAAACTGATACCTGAGTCCATGAAAACAGGATATCCCCCGGAATACACACCCCTTCTACAACACATCCCCACCAACCTTATTACCGGCTTCCTCGGTGCCGGAAAAACCACCGCCATTCGCCAACTTCTCGCCAAAAAACCGGCAGGTGAGCGCTGGGCGCTGTTGATCAATGAATTCGGCGATGTAGGTATCGATGCCGCGCTGCTGAATGACAGCGCCGCTGACGCCAATGTCTTTGTGAAGGAAGTGCCCGGTGGCTGCCTATGCTGCGCCAACCAGTTGAACCTGCAAATTGCCCTTAACCTACTGCTGAAACGTGCGCGCCCCCACCGGCTGCTGATTGAACCGACCGGACTCGGCCACCCCCGGGAACTACTGAAACTGTTGCAGGGCGAATACTACCGGGAGGTGCTATCCCCACGAGCGTCCCTGGCATTGATTGACGCACGTCGCATAACCGATTCCCGTTACAGCGAGCACCCGATTTTCAACCAGCAACTGGAAATGGCGGACGTCATTGTGGCCAGCAAGATGGATCTTTATGCCAGCGATGATCTGCCCCAACTACAAACCTTCCTGCGCACTCGGGGATACCGCCAACCACTCTTCCCGGCATCTGCAGGCAACATCGATATCCGGCTGCTCGACATGGCAAACCACCACTCACCTCATCATGCCCACAGCCCTCATCATGGGGCATCACCCACACCCCCAGTCACAGATGAACTGCCGCCTAATCCAGAGTGCGGTTACCTGCGCATAGACAGGGAGGGCGATGGATTCTTCAGCAGTGGCTGGATTTTTTTGCCAGAGAAGGTTTTTGACTACCAGAAGTTAATTGACCTGCTCCTGCACACCCCCGCCCTCAGACTGAAAGGCGTCTTCATTACCGATCAGGGCGTCCTGAGCTTTAACCGGGCAGGAACGGACATCACCAGTCATTCCCTCGATGAAGCAGGCGACAGCCGGGTGGAGAGAATCAGCGACCAGCCCGGAGGTGAGCTGGCACTGGAAAAAGCCCTGACAGACTGCCTGAAAACCTGAGCCCACCATCATTCACGATAAACCTCTACCCCTGTAACTTCCATGGAGTAACTCGACGTGGCAACATCGTTTTCGGTCAGGGCAACGGTGACTTTACCAGTGAGCCAGAAGGCATCGTAAAGGGATTCCTGTCCTATTCCTTCTTTGCTGACTGCAAAGATAATCTGGTTGGGTGGTGGTGGTGGCACATGGATACAGGCACCGAAAAACGGTACCAGAAAAAAATGGGTTACCCGCTGCTGCTCATCGAAATCCAGTGGCACGATAAATCCGGGTATCCGAATTAACCGGCCATCGAATTCACTTCTCACCCGGGTAGACACCAACGCCTGCTGATAGCGATCTGCGATCGGGTCGCCGCGGCCAAGAAGTGAATTTTCCAACACATCTTCCTCAGATCCATCTTCAATCTCATCAATATAGTCGGGCGGGTTCATCAGTGCGTGAAGATCGTCCTCAGGCATCAGATCGGTCCATTCGATAGTTTGCGCCCCGCCATTGCTGTTGGCATCAGCGAAAACGGCCGCCGCCCCTATCACCGAAAGACACATCAAAACCACACGCAACAGTATCATCATTGACTTAACCCCTACTAAAAATACGCTATCATTTGCCGACAAAATTAACATGATATGTTATATCATATTGAAAGGAATCGTCATTCGGGAAATTGCGCCTTGTGCTCCTCACTGGTCCTCAACATAGAAAATCTGGTCTACCGTTATCCTGGCAAGCAGAATGTCAACGTTCTGAATATCCCTCGCTGGCAAATACAACAGGGGGAAAAGGTATTCCTACAAGGACCCTCAGGGTCTGGTAAAACCACCCTGCTGAACCTGATTGCCGGCGTCACCCGTGCTTCAGCGGGAACACTGGAGGTGCTCGGCACTGATCTGGCACGACTCGGCGGGCGACAACGGGATCACTTCCGCGCCGCACACATCGGCGTGGTGTTTCAGCAATACAACCTCATTCCCTATCTCTGCGTGCTGGATAACCTGCTGATTGCCGCGCATCTCGGCGGTACCCCAAAGGCCACGGCCAGGGCGCGAGCCAACAGCCTGTTCGACGCACTGGAATTGCATCCACGCCTGTTGCGAGAACAACCCAGCCGTCTCAGCAGCGGACAACAGCAGCGCGTGGCCATTGCCCGGGCGCTGGTAAACGCACCGCAACTGCTCATTGCCGATGAACCCACCTCGGCTCTGGACAGCCAGCTCCGCGACAGTTTTGTCCGGCTTCTGCTGACACTCACAGCGGAGTGGCAGAGCACCCTGATCTTTGTCAGCCACGACGACCACCTCGCCCAGCATTTCCAACGGATTGTCACGCTCGCAGAAATCAATCGGGCGGAGGCCTGCCAGCCATGTTGATGAAAATTGCCCTGCACAGCCTGGCCAGCCGCCGCACCATGGCCCTGATTACCCTGTTTTCCATTGCCGTCAGCCTGTTTGTTTTACTCGGTGTCGGCCATATCCGCCAGGAGGCGAAACACAGCTTCACCCAGGCAGTGTCCGGAGTAGACCTGATCGTCGGCCCTCGCACCGGCCAGCTGAATCTGCTGCTCTATGCTGTGTTTCACCTGGGCGGTGCCACCAACAACATCGACTGGCACAGCTATGAAACCCTGGCCCAGCACCGGGACGTCGCCTGGGCCATTCCCCTGTCACTGGGAGATTCCCATCGGGGTTACCCGGTACTCGGCACCACCGTCGACTACTTCCGGTTCTTCCGCTACGGCCAGCAACAGTCCCTGGAATTGTCGGCTGGGAAGCCCTTTGATCAACCTTTCGAGGTGGTGCTGGGTGCGGAGGTGGCGCGGCAGCTGGGTTACCGAATCGGCGATCAGCTGGTTCTGGCGCACGGCATGGCGGCGACCAGCTTCACCCAGCACAAGGACTCACCATTCCAGGTAAGCGGGGTTCTCAAACCCACCGGCACCCCCGTGGACCGCACCTTGCATATCAGCCTGTCTGATCTGGAAGCCATCCATGCCAACTGGCAGGGCGGCACCCTGACAGGGGGGCATCACCAGGAAACCGCAAGTCAGCCAACCAAAGTAGCGCCCGACTCAGTGACCGCCGTGCTGGTCGGGATGAAAAACCGCCTCACCACCTTCCGCCTGCAACGGGAAATCAACAATTATCGGGGCGAACCGCTGATGGCCATCCTGCCGGGAGTGGCGATATCGGAATTGTGGCAAATGATGTCCTGGGTAGAGAAAACCCTCGGCTTCATCGCACTGCTGGTTTTGCTGGCCTCCCTACTCGGACTGGCAACCATGCTGCTCTCGACCCTGCAGCAACGTCAGCGGGAAATTGCCCTGTTGCGCATTCTGGGACTGCGACCGCTAAAGCTGCTGTTGCTGCTGGAACTGGAAGCCCTGCTGTTGGTAGCCGCCGGAACCGTCTGCGCATTCGGCCTGCTCAAGAGCGGTCTCTATCTGGCCCGACCGGTGCTCAGCGAACGCTACGGCCTGTTTCTCGGTGAACAACTGATATCCACAAGCTCGCTCTCTATCCTGGCACTGGTCTTCGCCACCACGTTGATCATTGCCCTGATACCGGCCATCAGTGCCTATCGCAGCGGCCTCCACGGCGGCCTGCAGTCCCGCTGAGCAACGACAAACAGGCGAAGCATGCACAAGAGGGACAAAGGCCGTAAAATCAGCGACTGATCATCACCAGCGCCACGAACGCCCATGTCCCCAGCCCCCATCGGCCTGTTTTACGGCTCATCCACCTGCTACACCGAAATGGTGGCCGAGAAAATCGCCGCCGAACTCGGCGAGGCACTGGTGGATGTCCACAATGTTGCCGATACGCCGCTGTCGGCCATGGCGGATTACAAGCTACTGATTCTCGGCATTCCCACCTGGGACTACGGGGAATTGCAGGAAGATTGGGAAAATAACTGGGACGATCTCGACCAGCTGGACTTTACCGGCAAAACCGTAGCGCTGTTCGGCCTGGGAGATCAGGTGGGTTACCCGGAGTGGTTCCTCGATGCCCTCGGCTATCTCTGGGCCAAGGTGCGCAACCTCGGTGCCCGGACCGTCGGTTATTGGCCGGTCGAGGGCTTCGAGTTTGAAGATTCCAAGGCCCTCACCGAGGACGAACGCTTTTTTGTCGGCCTCGCCATCGACGACGAAAACCAGTTCGAATTGACCGATCAGCGCATCAGGGACTGGTGCGCGCAGATTCGCCACGAATTTGGCCTGAGCGAAGACTAAAAACTGTGTGCCAGCACGATCCCCGCCGACACCAGCATCACGGCCCAGGTGCCCGCCGTGCCGAGAAAGCGTGGCAGAGATGACCCGGCACTTTTTCCCAACCCGAAGGCGTGCAGCAGGCGACTGATCACCAGCAGACTGCCCAGAGCGTGCACCGGCCAGGCCGCGCCCAGCGTATTTTCCACTGCCAGCAACAGCAATAACGCCATCGGCAGATATTCCGCGGCATTGCCGTGCACCCGGATAAGTCGGTTCAAGTTCCGGTTGTCCCCGTCGCCGATACCGACCCGGTACTGCCAGCGGCCGCGCACCACCTGTGCCGCCAACAGCACCAGCAAAATTCCGCAGAGCGCCATATAAATGGCGGAAATTTCCATACTGAATGTATTGGGCATCCCGAGATCCTCCAGAGAAACAGCCCCGATTAAACCACAACCGGACTCTGCTGCTAAAATGCCGCCCAAAGTGTCAGGAAATCCCCATGTCCACTACCCCGTCAATGCCGTTAAAGCAGGCCGCCATCCGTTGGGATGACAGCGGTCAGCCCCTGTCGGATGAATTTGACGATGTCTATTTCTCCCGCGTCAGCGGCATCGAGGAAACCCGTTACGTGTTCCTGCAACACAACGGGCTGCCACAGCGCTGGCGCGATACCGGGAGGCAGCTATTCACCATCGGTGAAACCGGTTTCGGCACCGGCCTCAACTTCCTCACCGCCGCCAGTGCCTGGCTGGTCCAGGCCAGCGAGCCGCAGGCACGACTGCACTTTGTGTCGGCGGAGAAATATCCCCTGTCCCGGCACGACCTGGGCCAGGCATTGTCCCTGTGGCCGGAGCTGTCGGCCCTGGCCAATGAACTGCTCGAACAGTACCCGCCGGCCGTGGCCGGCATCCATCGCCTGTACCTGGCGGACAAACGCATTGTGCTGACCCTGCTATACGGCGATGCCGGGGAGATGTTTGCCGGACTCAAGGGCAGCGACCACCCGCTGTTTCCGCGCCGGGGCAATCCCGTGATCGATGCCTGGTTCCTGGATGGCTTCGCCCCGGCAAAAAACCCGGCCATGTGGAGCGACGAACTGTTTCAGGCCATCGCCGATTTGAGCGGACCCGGCACCACCTTCAGTACCTTTACCGCTGCGGGAATCGTGCGCCGCGGTTTGCAGGCAGTCGGTTTCGAGGTACAGAAAGTGCAGGGCTTCGGCCACAAGCGGGACATGCTCTGCGGGCAAATGGACGAACCCATCAGCGAACCAGCAACGGACAACGATTGGCTACCAGCGACCTACAACGCCAAACACCAGCCACCCTGGTATCTGGCACCCCAAATCAACCGCCCGAAATCCGCTCTGGTGCTGGGCGGGGGTATCGCTGGCTGTGCAACGGCAAGAGCTTTGGCGGAATGTGGTATTACCGTCACCCTGATTGAACGCCACGATGAGCTGGCACAAGAGGGCTCCGGTAATCCCCAAGGGATCATTTACCCCAAACTGTCTAACAAGCACTCCCCCCTGTCGCAATTCGGCCTAATGGCCCTGCTCCATGCCAGCCGCTATCACCAACAGTTTCTGAACAATGGCGGCAGCCGTTGCGGGGTGCTGGTGCTGCCGGAAACAGACAGGGACCGGCAAACATTTCAGGAAATTGCCACTCAGTATCCCCAAGAGCTGGTGCAACTGCTCGGCGGCGAAGCATTGGCAAAAGTAGCAGGCATTGCCCTCAGCGCCGAAGCGGGGCTGTTTTTCCCGCAACTGGGCTGGATCAATCCACCCGAGGCCTGTGAGTCACTGGCACAACACCCGCTAATTGAACGGCGCACCGCGCACATTGAACGCCTTATCTATGAAGATGAATGCTGGCGGGCGCTGGATGAAGCTGATAACCCAGTGGCAGAGGCGCCGGTAACAATTATCGCCACGGCATACCACAGCAACCGCTTCGGGCAGACCAGCCACCTACCGTTAAAACAGATTCGCGGCCAGATCAGTTGCCTGCCCGCCACGGCAGATAGCCGAAACCTGAAAACCGTCATCTGCGGCGAGGGCTATTTAGCTCCCTCCAATAACGGTACCCATACCCTGGGCGCCACCTACAATATCGGCGAGACCAGTAGTGACGTACGCACCGAGGACCACCAAACAAATTTGCAGCAACTGGCAAAAACCGATGCCACAGCAGCGGCACTGTTTACATCGGTAAACCCCGAACAGCTTGATGGCCGCGCCGCCTTCCGCTGCACCACACCGGATTACTTGCCCATTGCAGGGCCAGCACCGAAATTTGGGGAATACCTGGAAAGCTATTCACTGCTGCGGAAAAACGCCCGCTCCCACATTCCCGTTGCAGGCCCGGCCTGGCCGGGGCTATACCTGAATTGTGGCCACGGCTCCCGAGGCATGAGCTATGCCCCGCTGTGCGCGGAATTGATTGCCAGTGAGATTTGCCGGGAGGTTCCACCCCTGTCACTGCCGTTGCGTCAGGCAGTGCATCCGGGACGGTTTATTATTCGGGATCTAAAACGCGGCAAGTGCTAACGAATTACTCTTCGTAATCCGCCAGCCTTTTCTTTGCTTCGCGTTTATTTTTCTCAAGCATTTCAGCCGAGCCGGAGCCGCAAGAGATAATGGTGCGCATGGCCTCTTCCACCGTTACATGCGGCAACAACTGCACACAGTTCTCCGGCAAATGATAAGTCAGACCAGAGGTCGGAATTGGTGCAGTGGGCACAAACACCGTAAAAGCGCCATCGGGGTGGCGACTGGTAACAATGGCGGTGACGGTGGTCGGCGAATCCGGACCGAAAATTTTTGCCAGTGCCGCCTGGCCCTTGAGCAGGCTGTCCTCGCTGCTACCTCCCAGCAATTGGGAAACAATTTCACGAATAGTGCGATAACCCGGTGCCAACTTCGCCAGCCAGCCATCCAGATGACCGTGCAACCAACCACCAAGGCGGGTTTTGATCAGCAGCCCCACCACGAAACAGGCGCCAAGAATAATCCCCAGCACCGCCAGGAAGGCAACAAACTCGTTCAGCGCCGTTTCCTGCTGCAACAGCCCGGTGAGTGGACTGATGAGATCGGAAATCACCCCAAACAACCACACGAAGATCATCGCCAGCAGCGCGATGGGGAGCACTACCATCAACCCACCCAGAATTGTCAGGGTAAGAAATGATCGAACACGTTGCATGGTCTATCCTCAAAACAGATATCGGCGGGGCCGGAGAAACGCGGCGGAGTTGATGTCTATCAAATCAGAATTGCCTCAGCACATCTACACTGGGCGCACAAAAATGGAGAGCACAACATGAAAACCAATGTCGGAACTGTCGACCGAGTCATTCGCATTGTGGCCGGACTGGTGTTAATTGCACTGGTATTTGTGGGACCACAAACACCCTGGGGCTGGATTGGCATCGTGCCTCTGGCGACCGGACTGATCAGCAATTGTCCGCTCTATTCAATTCTTGGGCTAAGCACCTGCCCAATGAAGAAAGGCTGAGTTCAGTTCTAATAAATGGCACCGGGAGCAATGAACAGCTAAATGCTGTATTCGCGCTCCCGCGTGCATCCCAACAAGCTTTTCTCTACTGGCTAAATCCCGCTAACAACCTGTCCGAAGACCTCTCTGTAACCTGTGTTACAGACATTCAAACCAGCCACCGTTAACCTAAGGGAAACACCGGCCGGACTCCTTTAAAAATGGCAAACGACAGCATCACACCGCCAGGAAAGCTTCTCGCCCCCTACCTTCAGCTCTCGGACAACGGGCTGGAAGAACTCAATCAACATACCCGCATTCATCACCTGAAAAAAAGCCGTACCGCTGTGCGCAAAGGGGATAAAGTCGCTGGCGCCTACATCGTCACCAAAGGCTGTCTGAGGGTATTTACTTATATGCCCAATGGCAGCGAGTCCACCCTGTACCTGATTCACCCCGGCGAAACCTGCGTTTTTGCCATTAACTGTCTGTTCAACCAACTGCTCTATCCAGCCTGGGTCACTGCCGACACAGACACCGAGCTGGCTGTAATTGACGGCCCTGCCTACAAAAAACTTTTCGAACGGGAAACGGACATACAGAACCTCACCATCCATGCCCTATCCACAGCGGTGTTCCGCCTGATGGGTGAGGTAGAGCAATTGCAGGGCTGGACATTAAATCAGCGCCTGGCCAACTTCCTACTCAACCGTGCTTCCGACAACAACGTGGTCTCCATGACCCAGCAGGAAATTGCCGGTCATTTGGGCAGCAGTCGCGAGGTGATTGCGCGAGCACTCGGTGAACTCAACAAACGCCAACTGATTGTCAGCGGACGCGGAAAGATTTTTCTTAGCGACACCAGTGGACTGGCATCCTTGCTTACTTAATACCGAGTTCAAAGAAAAGGCTATTGCCCGCAGCATAGGCAACAGCCTTCTTGGGATCAGTACCTCACACCCAATGTATCCGCAGCGCTCTTGGTCGCGGCGAGATGATGCTCAAACCCGGGCAGAACCTTTTCCACCAGCTCTTTCAACTCGGCATTCTGAATAGCGGGTAACAGCACCTGCCTGATGGCATCAATCACCCCCTGATGGAAGGCAATCTCCCGTCGCAGGTAAGCCTCGTCAAAAGCCGCACCTGTTTTGTCCTGCAGCATGGCCACGGTCTTTGCCAAATCTTCGGCACTGCCATCGTTAGCGGGTGGCGTAGGCACAACGCCTAATGACTTCGCCAAATCCCGCCCCATCTGCTGTACCGCCTCGTGGTCGGTGACCACCATCTTGGCCAGTGCGCGCACCTCCTCGGAGTGGCCCTGTTGCAAACCGATACGGCCAACCCATATATCCACCGTATTCGCCTCATCAAAAATGGCCAGAATCGTAGCATCATTCAGCGATTCCCCCGCATGTAGCCCGCCACTGCCCAGCGCCAAAAGAACCCAGCCCAGCACGGTAACAATTAATTTATTCATAACAAATCTCCTTGGTCATTAGTGCAACCAAGGTAGGCAAATGAGGAAATGTAGTCTGTAACAAAAATTACAGAGCGGGATTACCGTATTCTCAACGGGAAGAAATAGAGGACGGCACCAGGAGCATTCCGTTCAGCAAGAAAAATCAGGCAGTTCCCTTTCCATACACCAGCTCACCGACAATTTTCTGGGCAATCTTCTTTTTCAGTTCTACCAGACCCACCTCGTCCGTAGCACCCTTCAGAAAATAGATTTCGTAAACTTCCTGAGCCTTGTAAGCAGCGCGCAACTCCGGGTGCCTGGCAAGCGCGGCATTCTTCTCATCGTTTAAGAAGCTCTCCAGCAGCTCGTTATATTTTTTATCTTTGGCTTCAGCAGAATCTTCCGCCGGCCGCTCCGGTGTGGGTGGAACCATTGTTTGAACCTTCTCAACTATCAGCGCCCTGAACATACCCTCTCAAGCGGGCAATAGGCCTCAGCCAGTGGCACCACCTTTCAGGAAGGACGCCAGAATACAACATTTACCATGTGGGGAAAAAACACTCTGATGCCTTCGTCTGTACTCGTGACCCTGTACTAATAGGCGCGGCTGATCCAGGTCAATAAGGTCGCTGTTGGGGAGGCGCACTATGAAAAGAGAGAACCATCAACCAGGAGTAAATGAATGATCAATTACGTAAAAGGCGACATCCTTCAGAGCAAAGCACAACTGATTGCCCACAGCGTGGCACCCAATGACAACTTCGGTCAGGGGCTGGCGCTTTCCCTCAGAGAACAGTGGCCCGCCATGTATAAGGACTTTCGCCATTTCTGCCAGGTTAGCCACCCAAAATCAGGGGACATCTGGGTATGGGCCGGAGCAAGCGGTACACGTATTGCCGCGCTGCTGACCCAGGAAGCCGCCTACGGCCATGGGGAAAAACCGGGCAAATCCAGCCTGCCCCATGTCAATCACAGCCTGCGCGCACTGCGTCAGGAAATCGAAAAAGAGGGTGTGACCAGTGTCGCCCTACCCAAGCTGGCGACAGGTGTTGGCGGACTCGACTGGGATGACGTTAAACCCCTGATTGAGAATCACCTGGGCGACTGTGGTGCGGTGATTGAGGTTTATGAGACTTACGTGGCTGGGGAAGCAGCCTGATAACTAGTTATTAATGCCGTAACTCACCGGCGGCAAAAAGCAGAGTGAGGAATGAGTGACGCTTTTTGCCGTCCAAATGCATTGGCTTTGTTGAAGGCTTAGTTCATGGGGCTCCTGTCCGGCATTTCATCCAGAAATTTTTGTAGCCAAAGGGAGAAGGAGTCCGGCGCCCTTACCTCCGGGTGGGATTGATACAGCGCCGCTGCACGACGATATTCCTCAAGCTGTCTTATCTCGACCAATATCTGGGGAAAGCGTTTCGCCTGCTGTTGTGATGTGGCAAATATCAGGTTTGATGGGTCCACGCGCCCAAGCGTGATGGCAGTGCTGACCCGACGACTACATCGGCAAGCATTGTCTGGATTGATTAGTCCACATTGAGTCGTCATAAACGAGAGGATATTAGCTCGTGCACGGGAAAGCTGCTTTCGAAAGGTGGCGGGCGTTATTTCAAGCGCTTCGGCCGACTGGATATGATCAAGTTCCATGATCTCACCCAGGATATAGGCCAGGCGGTGTTTTCGATCGAGGCATTGCAGCATTGCCAGGGTGCAACCAATCTTCACTTCCTCCAGCAAAAGATTTTGCTCGACATCGTCTTCAACGCTCAATGGGGAATCAGACAATCCTTGGGCCAGGTCTTCAGCGAACTGTTCGAAGCTCAGCGATTGTTGCTCCATGCGTTTTTTCCGCAGCGTAAGCAACGCATTGCACGCAACACGATAGACCCATGTTCGGAAGCCGCTTTCGCCCCGGAAACTGTCTAAGCTGGTAATAACTCGAATGAGAATTTCCTGGGTGGCATCCTCCGCGTCCTGTGGATGCCACAGGAAACGGAGCGCCAAACTGTAGATGTCCTGCTGTACTGTGCGAACCACAGACTCAAGCGCAACAGGATCTCCGGCCCTGGCAAGAGCAACTTCATCCTCAAGGGTGTGTGAAATACCAGAATCTGTGTTCTCATCCATGGCGTTCAAGTATCCGCTTCAGGTTTTGGAGTTCTTCTGCAAGGATGCGAGACTGCTCTTTCAGCGTGCCTTCAAGTTGCTCAAGTGGTACTGGTGGCGGTGTTAATACGAAGGTGTAAGCGCAATGCTCCGGGTCGAGTTCCACGACCCGCGAAAACGCTGTTGCAACACTGCCATCGGGAAAGGTCATAAACCAGTCCACCGTCCCCTGTTCTTCTGATAACCGTACCATGAGATCAATCTCTATCTCACCATTCGGCGTTCGCATCACTGCCCTTCTGCCTGTAACTGATGCAAATGCATTCGTCCACTGCGGTAAGTGCATAGGGTCTGCAATGTAAGAAAAAGCCGTTTCTCGGGTTGTATGCAAATCAACGCCCTGCACATCAAACTTCTTCATAATCTTATTTCCTCTCATGTCAGATTGGGAGGCGAAAATCTCGATCTCCATACCCTTAGACTTTCTGAGAGGGTTCGATGTGACAAAACTGCCCCATATCAATCACAGAGTCTGCGCACTGCGCCAGGAAATCGAAAAAGAGGGTGTGACCAGCGTCGCCCTGCCCAAACTGGCGACCGGAGTGGGCGGGCCCAACTGGGATGACGTCAAACCCCTGGTTGAGAATCATCTGGGGGATTGTGGTGCCGCGGTGGATGTCTACGAGACTTATGTGGCCGGGGAATCGGCGTGATAGATAAATAATAAGAGCTACGTACGCTATACCTGCGCGGCCAGCGTACGTAGCCCTTATATTTGTTCAGCCAGTGAATACTTATCCCTCTTCTGAGTCTTCGACCTCGTCAAGTTCCTTGTTTGGAAAAATCTTTTTTATTAACGAGTTAGCATCAGAAAGCTGCTCACTGATACGACCAAACTCATAATCAGAGTTTTTTATTGCAGACTTTATAGCCTTCAGTTCGTCATTATCCCAAGAATTAAAATACCAATTTTGCTGATCCAACCAAGACCACAAGTCTTCTTCTTCGAAAAGTTCAATATAGGCATGTCTAACAGACTCTTCCATAGTTTTAGGCAGAGAAAAATTTTCCTTGAAACAACGAACAATCAAAGCACGCTGCCCTTTGTTCAAGGTAGATCGCCCAAAAATGGTCTTACATTTACCCAACACACGCGCTTTATCATCGTCTGGTAACAAATTGAAAACACCGGCGACCCAACCTTCACCCTCATACCATTGCCTATCATCAGAGCCCTCAACCAACTCTAAAAAAACTGAGGTCAGTTGGTCCCCATGTTTGAATGCGTAACCAGTTTTGGTCAATTCTCGTACAATAGCTTTATCATTTTTTGTTGGCTCGCAAAGAAAACGCTTCCAATCGTCTTTATCTCTATCGGGGTTGTCTACGCTTTCAACAGCCAATTCTGAGAAAGCGTCCACAGCGTATTTAAAGACGTCTTCTAGCAACTCTTCCTGCCAATCATTAACGTCAATTTTCAAACGCATATGCCAAGCAGACAACCATTCAAGAACACGACCTTGCTCATCTTCTGAAAATATAGCCACAAGATCGCTATAATAATCTTCAAAGATGCTATCAATATTTATTGCCAAAATGCGCGAGGATGCAATCATCGCCTTTAATGCATCACCTATATAATCCGACACATCCTCAGTTCTAAGATTTTCCACAGCAGAGCCAAATGGCACAAATGAAAGAAAATCAATAATGTCTTTTTTTAGCGATGTATCATTTTCACTCATATAGGGCTGAATAGCGCCCCAAAGAGATTCTGATACCGTTGTATTGTTACTCTTATCTATAACATTAACAGGATCAAATAGATTTCCAGCCTTCAAGCCATGCGCAAACAAAGCTGAGACACAACGTAACCTAGTCGAATCAGACAATCCGCCTTCTTGAGACTTAAACTCAGAAATTAGAACAGGCGTTTGACCTGCAACACCCCATAAATCAGTGTATGGGAGATACTCAATGGCATCAGAAAGAAGCTCACCGACGTTTTGAACAGAGAATGGCCCAGGGGTTTCACCTTCGATAAACAATTTGTCTCCAATCTTATGTGAAATATTTAATTTTCGCATAAGATCAACATCGTCGACATCATCCAATATAGGCTCTTCTGAGCTTTCTAATATTGGCAATTCTTTAAGAATTTCTTTCCTCAATAGAATGGGTGTATCTATTTCTTCAACGTTCCATTTGGGCAACTTTTTTCGATTGGGCCACAGCAAAGTATAAAACTCATATCCTGAAGGCTGTTCTAGCCTTTTTGGTATGCGACCAAGCATTCCACTGCAATCATAAAGCCAAAACAGGTCATCCCTAGAGATTTCACCACTTTTTTGGCCATCTAGGCGACAGAACTCACTATCTATTCTTTTTAAATCGACTTCATACCCAGCATCCTGCAAAGACTTTAAGCCTTCAACCTCATTTGGATTTATAGGATCTAAACATTCTTCTGCCCACAAATTTATTTTGGGAAGCCACTCATCCAACCAAAGTTTTGCAAATTCCTTTTCCTGGGAACAAGAAATTTCGTAAGCCAAATCAAAAGCAGATTCAGGGGAGTCAGAAAATATTTCACGCTTAAAATAAAGGTCAAACCCGATAATGCGAGAAAGCCGTAAAATCTCATCGGCATCACGATTCTTAAAGGCTGTCGAAATCGGCTCAACTAGTAGCTCACTCTTAGCAATCTCACTAGTCGTCTGATAATGAATACTAGCTATCTGAGATGCCCATACACTGCTGTCCTGAAGCTCTTTATTGAGAAGCCTCTTAGTCAAAAGCAAACTATCAATGTAGGTACTTTTATTCGTTTTATCAGATTCGGATAAGATATCTTCAATTAGAATATTTGGGCGGTGACGCTTATATACTAGGTGATAGACTGCACAACAAAGGCCGCTCAGTTCTTTTTCTGGACAACTAATATAAGAGCTAGCGACATCATTGACTACTCGCTTCAAAAAGCGGGGAGTAATTGCCTGGTTTTTATCGCGCCAAATATCAACAAGATCGGCCACTGCCTCTTTACCAGCGATAAAACCTATAGAACCATCCCAATAATCAAAGAATTGTTTTCTCCATCCTGCTGTTATGACGGGTGGCGCCCTAAAAATCAGGGGTAATCTCTTAGAAATGTACTCACGCCCACTTAATAGCCCTGCATCTCCTTCATCACTTAGTGCTTTAGCAATATGCGTTTCAGAAAATGGGATAATTACTCTAAGTCTTGAGCTGCAAAGTGAAGATAATATATTCAAATCACTCCATATTTCTCTTACAAGCCTAGCCTCCACTCTATCTATATTATCGATCACCAAAATAAGTGTTTTATCTGCGGGGATTGCATCAATGAAAGCAGACAATGCCTCTTCAAGCTCAAGGCTACCAACTTCTCTGGTAACATTCAGAGTCTCACTAATCTTATCTTTGCTATTTCTTTTAAATAGATTTGCAATCGTTACTATAGGTTTTTCTTGGCTCTTCAGCTTCTTATCATGCCAAAACTTTTTGTAAATGAGCACAAAAGCTGGCGAGAATCCAGCGAGAGTGACAACTGTAGACTCCAATGAAAAGTTGAAATTTGACCAACCACTTACAAAAAGAGCCGAATAAATAGTCGGCAATGTTACAAAAAAGTTTGTCAGCCCATTCACTCCGTATCTAACGGATAGCATGATAGAGATTACAAACAATACGATTAACCCTGTGAGCTGACTATCCGTTTCTCTTGTGTAGATTAATGTATTTCCAAGAGCTTTATCTTTAGCAGTATTTAGCGCTTTCAAAATATCAGTATTTTTGGCATTTAATTTCACCAAGCGTCGATGAATAGCTTTGATTAAAGTGGCTTTAACTGAGGAGTGGCTGTGCGTATCTACGTCAAAGGTTTCAAATAGATACGTGTCATCAAGTTTTTTCTCTAAGATAGAAATTACCGTGCTTTTGCCCGCACCCAAGTCACCTTCAAGACCAAGAAGCGGCATATCAGGAGTTTTTTTGATTGCCGCAAAGATTGCAGTTGCCGCATGTTCGTGCCCGCCACCTGTGTACAAATCTTCCTGCGAGGGGCGTTCAATTTGGAATGTGGGCAAAGAAGCTGTACAGTCTTCAGGCTCCATAAATAATCCCTTACTATGTAGTTTCGGTGCTTTGAAAATCAAAATTTCTTAGCTATTAAACAAGGCTTATTTTGTATAAAAAAGAAGCCCTGCCCTATTAGAATTGCCTAGCAACCTCTGCCCAGCCAACTTGCAGAGTGACATTATCCTCTTGAGATTAAGCCATAACTCCCGCTCTTGAACAAAGCCCTTGTGCCGTTGCCAGTGCAATCACCTACTTAGTACTCCACAACCTGCTCACTATCTGCTTGCAGTTTTTTGCTCCGCTTCAACAGCACCCACAACTTCTGGTGAATCACCAGCGCCACCAGAATCAACCCCGCCCCTGCCAGCATGGTCGGGGTGACGACCTCATCAACGGCCCAGACGCCGAGCAGCATGGCCAGAATCGGGGTGATCAGCGGGATCAGCGATACAGTCTCCACCGCCATGTGGTTAAGGATGTAGTAATAGGCAGCAAAGCCCACCAGCGAGGCGAACAGCGACAGGTACAACAGGGATGCCAGCCCTATCGGCGTGTAATGGATAGGGCCGACACCAGTAATCACCACCCAGGTAATCAGCAGCCCCGGGAGTGAAAATGCCATGGACCCCAGAGCCTGCTCCATTGGCGGCACGGTCATGGTTTTATTGAGCTTTTTTATCAGCAGAGAACTGGAGGAAAACGCGACATTGGACAGCAACATCAGGCCGATGCCGATGGCGCCGTTTTCTCCCATTCTGGCCCGATCAAAAAAGATAAACACCAGGCCGACCAAGGCTAGCGAGATGGCCAGCAACTTGCGGGGCTGCAGGGCGCTTTCCCCCAGAATTGGGCGTGTGAGCACCGCCGTGAAAAATGGCGCAAGACCAAACATCAGCGAGATCAGGCCGGAGGAAATGTAGTCCGCCGCCACGTAGATCAGCGCCATGTTAGGAAAAATACCCAGGGAGGCCGCGGCATAGAGTTTCCAGTGGCGGCGAATATTCAGACCGGCGTAACCGCCGATGGTGCAGATGACACTACCCACCAGAACGGCGAGCAGAATCCGCAGGCTGAGGCCCGCCATGGGGCTAAAGGATTGCCCGCCCAGTTTGATTGACAGTGGTGTGGTGGCCCAGATCATGATCACCAGTAAATAGGCTAGTTGTACCCGCATGGGTATTCTCCCGAATACGTGCCGCTATTCCTCAATCTGGGGCCAACAACGAAAAAGGCCGCAGAGGGGTTATCTGCGGCCTTTGAAAAAATTAAAGTTCTACTAACTCATTTTTCCGCCGCACAGGGACGCATCCAGCGCATTGCTTGCACTGGCATGGCCACAACTGGTTTGGCGAAAAACAGACACATAAAAATAGTCATTGGTTGAGTTAATGTCGGGAAACTATACCCGCACAACTCCTGAGCGGACAAGCGAAAATGCCAAAAAAATAACGTTGGCGCAGTAATAAACCAGACATACTGTCCAACCGGGCGGGCTGGTATGATAGCGACCTGTTTTTTCAACCCGATGTTATGAACGAATCCTCCCCCATTGCCCTGCTCGCCTTTGCACTCTCCATTACCGGCCCTATTTTTCTGGTGGTGCTGCTGGGGCTGTTCCTGAAACGCATCGGCCAGGTGCCCCACGAATTTGTCAAACCCGCATCCAACCTGGTGTTCAACGTTGGCCTACCGGTGGTGTTGTTCCTGAGTATTTACCGGGCCGATCTCAGTAATTTTGATATGGGACTGCCACTGCTGGTGGCGGTGCCACTCACTCTGTTGCTGTTTGGCCTGTCCTGGCCAGTGGGCAAGTGGCTGACCAGCACCAGTGCGGAACAGGGCATTTTTGTGCAGGGGGCTTTTCGCGGCAATCTGGCCGTCATCGGCCTGGCCTTTTGCAACAACGCCTACGGTCAGGTGGGGCTGGCGACAGCAGCAGTGCCCATCGCCCTGTTGACGGTGCTCTACAACGTGCTGGCGGTCGTGGCACTGAACCCGTTGCAGAGTGACGACGGCCAATCACCACTGCGACGCATGTTGCGCAATACTGTGCGCAACCCGCTGCTAATCAGCATTGTGCTGGGCTTTATGATGAAGTTCAGCGGCCTGCCGCTGCCGAAATTGCTGGAGGATACCGGCAATTATTTTGCTCAGATGACATTGCCGCTGGCGCTGCTGTGCATCGGTGCTTCCATGAACCTGAGTGCGTTGTCCCACTCCGGGGCCAGTACATTGGGTGCTGCGCTGCTGAAGCTGGTGGCAATGCCGGTGCTGATTGTTAGCACTGCTGCCTGGCTGGGCGTTGAGGGAATGGCGATGGGAATTCTGTTTTTCCTGACATCCTCACCCACCGCCGTGGCGAGTTTTATTCAGGTGCGGGCCATGGGCGGCAACGGCGAGCTGGCCGCCAATATGGTGGTCTTGTCGACACTACTCGGCATCCTTACCGTTACCAGCGGGCTTCTGGTACTAAAAGCCCTTGGCCTGGTCTAGGTCATTGTGGCGAACACGGCTGATGTAAGTGGCGCTAACGGTATCCATGTTGACCAGGTGATTCATCAACCAACGCGGGAATTCCGTGAGCAGGTAGTCTTTCAGACGCGCCACATCCCGGTGACTTCGCCAATACCCCAGTTCTTTACCCATGTCTTCAAGCACATGACGGTGCTCGGCCACATGCAATTCGTAAGCGGGAAAACCGTATTTCTCCATTTCCCGGTCTTCATGTTCAAAATGCACGATGTGGTGGTCCAGTAATTTGGCAAATTCCCGCTCTATTTTCTCGGCATGGTCCAGAGGCGAACCCTCACTGAGCAAGATTTCCAGGTGGTTACTGATATCCAGAGCTTCCTGATGGTCGCGATTCAGGAAAGAAAGGTCTACTTTGGGAATGTTGTGATGATCGAGCATAGCAAGCACCCTCCAACGTTGGTGTTTCAACCTACACGAAAACGGGGTGTCTCGAGATGATGAAAATCAACTCGGATTGCATTCCCTGTAACATGGCTAACCTTCCAGCCCAAAGGTAGAATAACTTTTTTACCCAAACACCCGATTGAGGTCTTCTATGAGTGCACAGGCACACCCTGCCTTCGAATTTCTGCGCAGCGAGCGTGTGGAGTCACTAAACATTGATGTGGCGGAATACCGCCATCGCAAAACCGGCGCCCAACACATCCATATCAGCACCGACAACCCGGAAAACGTGTTTCTGGTGGCCTTGCGCACGGTGCCCCATGACTCAACCGGTGTCGCCCATATTCTCGAACACACGGCACTCTGTGGCAGTGAGAAATACCCGGTACGCGACCCGTTTTTTATGATGATCAGGCGCTCCCTCAATACCTTTATGAACGCCTTTACCAGTTCCGACTGGACCGCCTATCCGTTCGCCAGCCAGAACCGTAAGGATTTCAACAACCTGCTCGATGTTTACCTGGACGCAGTGTTCTTCTCCCGTCTGGATGAGCTGGACTTCTGCCAGGAAGGCCACCGGGTGGAATTTGCCGAGCCGGAAAACCCCGACTCACCACTGGTCTACAAGGGCGTGGTCTACAACGAGATGAAGGGGGCCATGAGTTCGGTCTCTTCCACCCTGTGGCACACCATGTGCGAATACCTGTATCCCACCACCACCTATCACTACAACAGTGGTGGTGATCCGGCCTGTATTCCCGACCTCACCTACGAGCAACTGAAAAGCTTTTATAAAACCCACTACCACCCGTCTAACGCTATTTTCATGACCTTTGGGGATATTCCCGCGGCAGAGTTACAGGAAAGCTTTGAAGACAAGGCGTTGAGCCGGTTCGACAAGCTCGACGTGCATATTGCTGTTCCCGATGAACAGCGTTACCGGGAACCGCTCACCGTAGAGCAGCCCTATGCCTTTAACGAGGAAGGTAGCTCCGACGAGAAAACCCATATTGTCATGGGCTGGCTGCTGGGCAAAGCTACCGATCTGGAGGCCAGCATGGAAGCGCACCTGCTGTGCAGTGTGCTACTGGATAACAGTGCTTCCCCTTTGCAGAGAGCCCTGGAAACCACTTCTCTCGGCACCTCCCCCTCCCCTATGTGCGGACTGGATGATTCCCAGCGGGAGCTTTGTTTCCTGTGTGGTATTGAGGGCAGCGAAAGCAACCGTGCCGACGACCTCGAAAAGCTGGTGCTGGACGTTTTGCGGGATGTCGCTGAAAACGGTATACCCCAGGAGCAATTGGAAGCCTCTCTGCATCAACTGGAACTGCAGCAGCGGGAAATTGGCGGCGACAGCTACCCCTACGGCCTGCAACTGATCCTCACGTCGCTCACCAGTGCCACCCACCGGGGTGATCCTATCGCCCTGCTGAACCTGGACCCGGTACTGGAGAAACTGCGCGCCAATATTCAGGACCCGGAATACATCAAACAGCTCACCCGCCGGCTGTTGCTGGACAATTTGCATCGGGTGCGTCTCACCATGTCTCCCGATACGCAACTGTCAGCGCAACGGGAAGCGCTGGAAGCGGAAAAGCTGGCGGCCATCAAGAACAACCTTGATGCAGAAGGTAAACAGGCGATCGTGGCGCGTGCCGAGGCCCTGAAACAGCGACAAGAAAAAAAGGACGACGAATCCATTTTGCCCAAGGTAGGTCTGGAAGACGTTCCCCCGGAAATGGCCTATGTGTCGGCTACAGATCGACAAACCAGCCCCCTGCCTCTGACCCGCTACAGTGCTGGTACCAATGGGTTGGTCTACCAGCAGGCCATTCTTTCGCTACCGACTTTTAGTAATGAGCAGTTGGATTTACTGCCCATTTACTGCCAGAGCCTCACCGAGTTGGGCGTGGGTGACAAGGATTACCTGGGCACCCAGCTGTGGCAGTCACGGGTGTGTGGCAGCATTAATGCCTATGCGAGTGTTCGCGGTAAACCCGATGATGTTCAGCACCTGTCGGGCTTTATGACCCTATCCGCCAAGGGCCTGAGTAACAACCACGGGGAATTGAGCGAACTGATGCAGGCGACGCTGGAAAGCGTGCATTTTGACGAACTATCCCGTATCCGCGAACTGATTGCCCAAACACGCGCCCGCCGGGAAAGCAGTGTCACCGGCAACGGTCACAGCCTCGCCATGACGGCAGCATCCAGCGGCATCAGCCCGGGAGCACGGCTCACCCATCACTGGGGCGGACTGGCAGGCATCAAATATATCAAGCAATTGGATGCCGCTCTGGCTGACTCGGGCGAACTGGAGAGGTTGGCCCAGCAACTGGTAGAGATTCATCAATTAATACTGAACGCACCCAGGCAATACCTGCTGGTGGGTGAGGAAGAAAAGCTGGCGGATTACAGGCAGACCTTGCAACAACATGCCAGCGGGGGTACTTCAGACGGCTTCCAGGCATTCAGCCAGCCCGGTGTTCACCAGCCTGTGGCGGAGTTGTGGAAGGCAAATACCCAGGTGAACTTCTGCGCCAAAGCCTATCCCACGGTGCCCACGGCTCACCCGGATGCTGCGCCCCTGACCGTACTGGGTGGTTTCCTGCGCAATGGCTACCTGCACCGGGCCATCCGCGAACAGGGCGGGGCATACGGCGGCGGCGCCAGCCAGGAAAACAATGTCGGCGCCTTCCGATTCTATTCCTACCGGGACCCGCGAATTGAAGGCACTCTTAACGACTTTGATGCCGCTCTCGACTGGCTGCAGAACGAAAGCCACGAATGGCAGCAGGTGGAGGAAGCCATTCTGGGTGTGATTGGCAGCCTGGACAAACCCGGCTCCCCCGCTGGAGAGGCCAAAGAAACATTCCATGCTGAACTGTTCGGCCGCACCCGTGAGGTGCGAGAGAATTTCAGGAACCGCGTACGCCAGGTACAACTGGACGACCTGAAACGTGTCGCTGCCACCTACCTGACACCGGAGCGTGCCAGTACCGCAGTGATCACCAACCCCGACCAGGCCAAACTGGCGGATGCGCTGAAACTGACCCCGGTATCCCTGTAGTGTTCGAGTTTCATATCGATCCGCGATTTTCGGAAACCGATGCCCTGGGTCATATCAACAACACGGTGTTACCGGTGTGGTTCGAGGCGGCGCGCGCGGACCTCTTCCGCCTGGTACACCCGCGCCTGACCCGGGACGACTGGCCGATGATTCTGGCGAGCATCAAGGTGGATTTTATCGACCAGATCCATCTCGGCGGTGGAGTCACGATCCGCACGGGCATTCAGAAAATAGGCACCAAATCCTTTACCGTCGAGCAGCAGGCTTTCCAACATGACAAGCTGGTCGCCCGGGGAGAAGCTGTGTTGGTGTGGTTCGATTACCGGCAACAGGCTTCCCAACCCATTCCTGAAGAGGTCCGTCTTCTGCTGCAACCTCACCTGCTGGAAAACAGCCCCGCATGAGCAAAGACAATATTTATGCCACGCCGCAATTGAGCATTGCCGGATTCCGCTTTGACCGGGCAGTAGCCTCGGTGTTTCCGGACATGATCAAGCGCTCAGTGCCCGGCTATGAAACCATCATCGCCATGACCGGCACACTGGCAGAAAGATATGTTCAATCCGGCAGCCGTTGTTACGACCTGGGCTGCTCCCTGGGTGCCTCTACCATCGCCATGCGCCATCACATTCCCCACGACAACTGTCAGATCATCGCCGTGGATAACAGCGAGGCCATGCTCGCCCAGTGCCGAGAAGTGTTGGCACAGGACGATGGTAGAGTACCGGTGGAACTGCTCTGCGACGACGTACAAAATGTCGAGGTCACTAATGCTTCCATGGCGGTGCTGAATTTCACCCTGCAATTCATTCCCGTTGCCCAGCGCAGTGAACTGCTCCAGCAAATTGCCGACGGCCTGCGACCGGGCGGCGTATTGGTGCTGTCGGAAAAAGTCGCCTTCGAGGACCCGCAACACCAGCAACTGATGATAGAACTACACCACAACTTCAAACGTGCCAACGGATACAGCGATCTGGAAATCAGCCAGAAGCGCTCGGCGCTGGAAGACGTGCTGGTGCCGGAAACCCTGGCCGTCCACCGCCAACGACTCAGAGATGCCGGTTTCAGCAGCGTCGACGTCTGGTTCCAGTGCTTTAATTTCGCCTCACTGATCGCCATTAAATAACCATGATCGACTTTGCCCCACTGATCGACAAACTGGCCGAAGGCCCCCTCGCACCCTGGGCGGAATTACTACCGCAACAGGTCGCCGACGGCATGGCCGTGGAACGCTGGGGCGACCTGCCAGGTTGGCAGGCGGTGCTGGAACAATTACCAGCTCTGCTGCCATCCCACATCGACCTGAAAGACAGCGTGACTATTGGCGACGACGCCGACTGCGACGAAGCTACCCGAAAGCAACTGCGCGAAGTGCTGATGGGACTGCACCCCTGGCGCAAAGGCCCTTACAACCTGTTCGGTCTGCACCTGGATACCGAGTGGCGCTCTGACTGGAAATGGGACCGGGTGGCACCACACCTGGCGCCCCTCAAAGACCGGCTGGTGCTGGATGTGGGCTGCGGCAACGGCTACCACTGCTGGCGCATGTTGGGCGAAGGAGCCCGGCGGGTGATCGGCATCGACCCATCCTGTAAATTCGTGCACCAGTTCTACGCCATGAAACACTTCATTGGCGACTGCCCGGCAGATGTGCTGCCGGTAGGTATCGAGCAGTTGCCGGAGGGTTTACAGGCCTTTGATACGGTGTTTTCCATGGGCGTTTTTTACCACCGTCGTGCTCCCATGGATCACCTGCGGGAACTAAAAGACTGCCTGCGCCCTGGCGGACAGCTGGTACTGGAAACGCTGGTCATCGAAGGGAAATTGGGTGAAGTGCTGGTGCCCGAGGGACGCTACGCCAAGATGCGCAATGTCTGGTTTCTACCGAGCCCGGATACCATGCTGTCCTGGCTGCGCAAATGTGGCTTTGCCAATCCGCGCATGGTGGACTTCACCCCCACCACTGTGGAAGAACAGCGCCCTACCGGGTGGATGACCTTTGAGTCACTGCCGGATTTTCTCGACCCGGCGGACCATAGTCGGACTATTGAAGGCCATCCGGGGCCGATTAGAGCGGTGTTCCTGGCTGAATCTTGAAGAAGAAACGATGGCTGGCGATCAGTCGTCCAGTTCGATCACGGGGGTATCGAGCCCAAACTCAGCGTGAACCTGCACGCACCAGCGGTTAAGGCGCTCGGCAGTCTGATCGGGCTGCTGGTCCTCATCAATGGCCAGCCCCACAAACAGGCCCTGACCCGGAATCTCAGCTTTGGATGCATCGTAATCGTATCCCTGGGTAGGCCAGTGGCCAATAATGCGATCCGCGCTGCGTTCCACCACATCATGAAGCATGCCCATGGCATCGAGAAAAAAGTCACCGTAACCAAACTGGTCGCCGAGGCCAATAAAGGCCACGGTTTTACCAGAAAAGTCTAGGGCTTCCACATCCTCCCAGAAATCCTCCCAATCGGACTGAATCTGACCGAAGTCCCAGGTGGGGATACCGAGAATCAGCTTGTCATAGTCCAGGAACTCCAACTGAGTGACTTCGCCGATATCGTGGATGTCCACCACGTCCTCACCCAGTCGGCGCGCAATGCGATGGGCAACGGACTCGGTGTTGCCCTCGTCACTGCCGAAAAACAAGCCAATTTTGCTGGATACTGTGGTCACTAAAGCCCCTGGATAGAATGCCACTGAAAAAATCAGCGCGAATTTTCCCAGCTACGGCCCACAGCTGCAACTCTCAACACAAAACTTATTTTTTCAGTGCCTCAAATGGGTCCTGATAAGGGTAACCTAGGGAATCGGCGACTCCCTTGTGGGTGACCCGGCCAGAATGAATATTCAGCCCATTGCGCAGGTTGGCATCCTGAAACAGTGCGCCAACCGGGCTTTCTGCCAGCTTCAACACAAATGGCAAGGTAACGTTATTCAGTGCCTGGGTGGCGGTGCGGGCCACAGCACCTGGCATATTGGATACACAATAGTGAACGACGTCATCCACCACAAAAGTAGGTTGTTGGTGGGTGGTCGGCTTCGATGTCTCGAAACATCCCCCTTGATCAATGGCCACATCCACCACGACCGAGCCGGGGTTCATGGTGTCGATCATTTCCCGGGTAACCAGTTTCGGCGTAGAGGCGCCGGGCACCAACACAGCACCAATCACCAGATCCGCATGGCGAACAGCCTCTTCAATGGCCGAAGTGGTTGCATACAGCGTAACGACACGTCCATCAAACTGCTGCTCCAGCTCCCTCAAACGGTCTACTGAACGATCAAATATGGTCACACTGGCACCTAACCCTACGGCTACCCTGGCGGCATTGGCACCCACGACCCCACCACCGAGAATGACTACCCGGCCGGGAGCAACACCTGGCACTCCACCGAGCAAGACGCCCCGACCGCCCTGAGCTTTCTCCAGATGGTGGGCACCGGCCTGCACCGACATACGCCCCGCCACTTCCGACATGGGGGCTAACAGGGGCAAGCGGCCCCGATCATCGGTAACGGTTTCGTAAGCGATACAGATAGCCCCGGATTCGAGCAGACGTTGTGCCTGGGCCGAATCCGCTGCCAAATGCAGGTAGGTGAAGAGCACCTGCTCTGGCCGCAACATACGGCACTCATCCGCCTGGGGCTCCTTGACCTTGATAATCATGTCTGAGTGGGTAAACACCTCTTCAGGGGCAGCGGCAATGGATGCACCCGCTGCCCGATATTGTTCATCGGTAAAATCGATGGCCTTGCCCGCATTCTTCTCCACCAACACCTGGTGTCCAGCACTGACCAACTCCCGAACCGAAGTGGGTGTTAGCCCCACCCGGTACTCATGGTTTTTCATTTCTTTGGGTATACCAACGCGCATACCTACCCCCTTCTCCCGTGCTAATAGGCCATGGCTTATGACCAGACCATTGTTTGTTCTATCATCAATATCTGTTTTGATTATAGAAAATAGAGTCATTTGAGAGGAAACCGTTCGACAGGTGTTACCTGATTCAGGTCATATCATCGGCTGGCCTTAACAGGGTTAGATAGGTAGACCCCTCAACATTCCCCAAGTAGGGAGAACATTGCGTTGGCGATACTGAATAATTCCACATTAAAAACTACCATCGGGGTGTTACACCCCCGATCGTTGAAACACCTCAGTGATTCCCTGCAGGGGCTGGTGCACGGACGCCTGTGGCTACAGGTTTTGGTAGGCATGGTATTGGGCATTCTGGTGGGCATTCTGATGGGCCCCAGTGTGGGCTGGGTAAGCCCCAACGTAGCCGCCACCGCCAGTGACTGGCTGGCGCTGCCCGGCAGACTCTTCCTGGCACTGATTCAGATGATGGTGATACCCCTGGTTTTCGCCTCCATTATCCGTGGGCTGGCGGCGACCGAGGACCTGGAGCAACTGAAAAAAATTGGTCTGCGCGTGGTGCTGTTCTTTATTTTCACCACCGCACTGGCCATTGTGATTGGGTTGTCCCTGGCCAACCTGATTCAGCCCGGCCAGTACGTGGACAGCCAGGCACTGCAAGCGACCCTGAGCGCTGCACCGGCAATCGATACAACCCCGACGACTGCCGCCGTGTTTGACGATCTGCCCCGCAAAATTGTGACACTGCTTCCATCGAATCCACTGAGTTCGATGGTGGAAAGCAATATGTTGCAAGTGGTGATCTTTGCCATGGTCATCGGTGTCGCGCTGGTGATGATGACACCCGTTCAGGCAAAACCTCTGCTGGATCTGATGGGCTCCCTGCAGGAGGTCTGTATGACTGTCGTGCGCTGGGCCATGCTGCTGGCACCCTTTGCTGTGTTTGGCCTGCTCGTTCAACTCACCGCCAAACTGGGCCTCGATGCCCTGTTGGGCATGGCGGTTTACGTGGGCACAGTTCTTTTGGGCCTGTTAGCCATGTTCTGCGTTTATCTGCTGATAATAGCTCTGACAGCGCATATAAGCCCGCGGACCTTTCTGAACTCGGTAAAGGAAGTCCTGCTGCTGGCCTTTTCCACCTCCAGCTCCGCCGCAGTAATGCCACTATCTATCAAAACCGCAGAAGAAAAACTTGGCGTACGTCCCTCAGTTTCCCAGTTTGTCATTCCCCTAGGAGCAACCATCAATATGAATGGCACGGCGCTGTACCAAGGCGTCGCGGCTATGTTTCTGGCACAGGTTTACGGTATTGAGGTTGGCCTCGGTGGCATGGCCCTAATTGTGATTACGGCAGTGGGTGCGTCCATTGGTTCTCCCGCCACACCCGGTGTGGGTATCGTCATCCTGGCCATGGTTCTGAATACTGTGGGCATTCCGGCATCAGGCATTGCCCTGATTATGGGCGTAGACCGCATACTCGACATGAGCCGTACTGCTATCAATGTCAGTGGCGACCTGGTTACCGCCAAACTGATGGATACCTGGGTAGGCAGCAGCCTCAGCCACCATGAGGAACGGCTGGCCGAACAACGACGTGAACAGATTCGCCAGCAAACCGGTGAGGATGTGCTGACCAGCAATGGAATTGAGGAGACTCACTAAAAGAATGGGCACAGGGTAAGGAAAACCCTGTTCACAAATTTGATTAGGCATATACTTTTTACATGACAGAACCAGCAGGTTGTCGCGAGCAGAAGCTCACTCCCATTGGATCAATCGTGGAAGTCCACGGGCCGGTGGCAGTTATCGCCTGCGATACCTTACCGCCACTGCACCAAGCCCTCTGCGCCGACATCAACGGCGAAACCTTTCTGTTTGAAGTACACCAGCACCTGGATGAGCACCACCTCCGCGCTATCACTCTACACCGCAGTAGTGGCCTGTACCGCGGCATGACGGTGTTTGATACCGGAGCGCCACTTCACGTGCCAGTGGCACCGGAATGTCTGGGCCGGTTATTGAACATCTTTGGCGAACCTCTCGATGACAAGCCACCACTGACACCCAGGCAATACCGCAATGTCCACAGCAAACCCGCGCCCCTCAGCGAAGCTGTTGGCGTGGGTGAAGTTCTGCAAACAGGCATTAAGGTCATCGACCTGCTCTGCCCCTTTGTCAAAGGGGGAAAAACCGGGCTGTTTGGCGGTGCCGGCGTGGGTAAAACCGTGTTGATTATGGAATTCATGCACTCTGTGGCCACTCTGCACCAAGGTGTTTCGGTCTTTGCAGGCGTCGGAGAGCGCATCCGGGAAGGCCATGAGCTGTGGCATGAGATCGAAAAGGCCGGCGTTTTGCCTCAGACTCTGATGGTGTTTGGCCAGATGGACGAATCCCCGGGCGTACGATTTCGCATAGGGCTATCAGCGCTCACTTATGCGGAATACCTGCGCGACAGCTTGCAGAAGGAAGTATTGTTTGTGATGGACAATATCTTTCGATTTGTTCAGGCCGGTAGCGAAGTTTCCAGCCTGCTGGGACGCATGCCCGCCACGGTAGGCTACCAGCCAACCCTCACAACGGAAGTGGCGGAAATGCAGGACCGTATTCTGTCCACCCAAGCCGGTGCCATCACCTCCGTACAGGCGGTCTACGTGCCCGCAGATGACATGACGGATCCGGCGGTGAGCGCCATCCTCAGCCATCTGGACACCACGGTAATTCTCTCCCGCGCCCAAGCGGGCAAGGGGATCTACCCAGCCGTGGACCCACTACAATCAGGCAGCCGGTTGATGGACCGGCATACTCTGGGCGACCAACACTACATCGTCGCCGAAGCCGTCAGGGAACACTTGGCCCGTTACCATGAACTAGAAGATATTATCGCCATGCTCGGAATTGAGGAGCTATCACCGAAGGATCGCCAGATTGTGATGAGAGCACGAAAGTTACAACGCTACCTCACCCAGCCGTTCTGGAGCACTGCAAGCCACTCAGGAATACCCGGGGTATCCGTACCCCTGGAGCAGACCATCGCCGACTGCGAGGCATTCCTGCGAGGAGATTACGATGACGTACCGGAGGAGCACTGCTATATGCGGGGCACCATGGCGGAGGTCAAACAATGAAGCAGTTCAGTCTGATTCTTCAGGATGCTACCCACAACCAGCAAATAGATGGTGTCACATCGTTTGTTGGCGAAGACAGCAGCGGCAGCTTTGGCATTCTTGCCGGTCATGACCGTTTGATCACCGCTCTGGTTATTGGTCTGGCACGCTTTCGGGTTGGTGACGGGGATTGGCAATACCTGGCTGTACCTGGTGGCATTCTCTATTTTCAGGACAACGTGCTGACCCTCAGTACCCGTCATTATCTGTTGGACAACGATTACAACCGCATCAGCCAGGCCCTTCAGCAACAATTGCTGACGGAAGAAGAACAGCTGCATGCTATGAAGACCAGCCTGCACCGCATGGAAGAGGAGGTGCTGAAGCGTCTCTGGGAATTGAGCGCCAAAAATGGAAACCTGAGCCATGACGCAATCAGATGAGCTGAGAAAGCAGGTGGAACGCCAGGTTCGGCGCATGAAGAAGGCCGAACGAGAACGACCTACACTGCTCGGTCAGACCGTCTACATCGGCACCCTAGGCCTCCTTCTGGTGCTGCCGGTCGTGGCCGGCGCTTATCTCGGCCAGTGGCTCGACAGCCTGGCCAGTGAATACTCAAGCCGCTGGACCGTCAGCCTGATCCTGGTGGGCGTTATGATTGGCGCCATTAACGTCTACCTCTTCATTCGGGAGTAACAGTGGAAAGCCCGGATATCATGATTCACCCACTATTCCACCTCGGGCCGCTGGCTATCACCAGCACGGTGGTTACTACCTGGGGCATCATGGCAATCCTGTGGTTATGTGCCTGGCTGGTATCACGACGGCTGAGCATCACACCCGGTCCGCTGCAATCTGCGATTGAGGGTATGGTAGTTGCCATTGAAAGCGCTGTGTCTGCAGCGGCACCCCAGCATGCACGGCAGATTATGCCCCTGATCGCCAGCCTTTGGATTTTTCTGGTAATCGCCAACCTGTGTGGGCTAATACCCGGTGTTCACTCCCCTACCCGAGACCTATCCGCAACCGCTGCCCTGGCCATCCTGGTTTTTCTTTCCACGCACTGGTACGGCATTCGCATCCAGGGATTGAAGTCCTACCTGAAACACTATCTTTCCCCGAGCCCGATCCTGTTGCCATTCCACCTCATCAGTGAGGTTACCCGCACCGTGGCCCTCGCCGTGCGGCTGTTCGGCAATATCATGAGCCTGGAAATGGCGGCAGTGCTGATTTTACTGGTGGCCGGATTTCTGGCCCCGGTCCCTATTCTTATGCTGCACATTATCGAGGCGCTGGTTCAGGCCTACATCTTTGGCATGCTGGCGCTGATTTATGTCGCCGGTGGAATCCAGTCCCAACAATCCCGACAAGCACGGCAAGGAGATGACAATGCCTGACTTATCCACTTTTACCCTGGCCTCGACTGTGGCCGCTATCTTCGGTGTCTCGCTGGGCGTCATGATGCCCGCCATTGCTATGGGCTGGGCCATCAGCCGTGCGCTGGATGCCTTGTCCCGCCAACCGGAGGCTGAACGCTCTATCATGCGCACCCTGTTTATCGGGCTCGCAATGATTGAGTCCCTCGCCATTTACGTGCTGGTTATTGTGCTGATCATCCTGTTTCGAAATCCGTTACTGGAATACCTGACGCAGTCGGGCTGATAGCAACGTCATGCAACTCGAGATTCGAGAAGGATACTGTTCGTGGAATTGAACTGGTCGACCTTTCTGCTGGAAATCATCAATTTTCTGGTGTTGCTTTGGATTCTCAAGCACTTCCTATACCAGCCAGTGCTGAACATCATTGCCAAGCGACAGGAAGGTGTCGACAAAGTACTTTATGATGCCCAGACCTTGCGTAGCGAAGCCGAGACTATGCAACAACAATACGAAGCCCGGCTGGATCATTGGGAGCAGGAACGTCAGCAGGCGCGCGATACGCTGAAACGGGAGCTGGAAGCTGTCCGCAATAAAAAACTGGAAGAGCTGAAATCGACACTTGCTCTGGAACGGGAAAAAATTCGGGTGGCAGATGCCCAGCGGCTTGCAGATCAACAGCGCAAGGTGGAGGCAGCTGCCATGGCACATGGTGCCCAATTTGCCGGGCGGCTGCTTAAACAAGCCGCAGGGCCTGAAGTGGAAGCGCACCTTGTAAATCTGGTTATTGCCGAACTAGGGGAACTGACCACGGACCAACTGAAAGCCCTTCACTCACACAATGGGGCCAGCCACAGCCAGGTTATAGTACAGAGCGCCTACCCCCTCCCGCAAGAACAGCGCCAACTTCTTCAACAGGTCATTAACCAGAATGGTTGGCAGGCCGAGCTGGTATTTAAAGAAGAGCCCGAGTTGCTGGCGGGCCTGCACATCGCCATGGGTGCCTGGATACTGGCAGCCAACCTTCGCGACGAACTGAGGGGTTTTGCAGAATTAACAGCCTTGAGCGATAAAAACAGCCTTGAGCGGGAATAGAAGCCTTGAGCGGGAATCACAGCCTTGAGCGAGCAACAACAGCCTTGAGCAATAAACCCTCAACAGAAAATCGCCCCCTGCAACAGCAGGCCAAATGGTTGGAAACCTACCAGCCCGGCCTGCGCATTCATGAGCAGGGAGCCGTGGTTTCTGTGGGTGATGGCATTGCCTGGATTGCCGGTCTACCCTCCGCAGCCATGGATGATGTGCTGATATTTGCCGATGGCAGCCGCGGCATGGTGTTCGATCTTAATGAAGACATGATCGGTGCTGTGCTGTTGAGTGAGACGGATGCACTCACGTCCGGCACAACAGTGCAGAGAAGCGGGCGAACGTTAAGCATTCCTGTAGGGGACGGGTTGCTGGGCAGAGTCGTCGACCCACTCGGCAATCCACTCGACGGGGGAGAACCACCGGCTCATTCGCGCTGGCAACCCCTTGAAGCCAAATCTCCGCCCATCATTGCCCGGGATTTTGTTCACCGTCCCCTGTATAGCGGCATAAAAATCATCGACACCATGGTGCCCATTGGCCGGGGTCAGCGACAATTGCTGATTGGTGATGAGGGGCTGGGTCGCAGTGCAGTAGCTATTGATACGGTGATCAACCAGAAGGATCAGGATATTTACTGCGTCTATGTGTTGATCGGCCAGAAACGCTCCACCGTCGTCAACACCATTGATACGCTTAAAGAATTTGGTGCTCTGTCATACACCACGATCGTGGCGGCTGAAGCCAGCGGCCTGCCAGGACTTCAGCAGCTAGCCCCCTTCGCAGGCTGCGCCATTGCCGAATACTGGATGCAGCAGGGGCGGGATGTTCTGGTGGTTTATGACGACCTCTCCACCCACGCGAGAACTTATCGAGAACTGTCACTACTGTTGCGCCGTCCGCCTGGGCGCGAAGCCTACCCCGGCGATATTTTTTCTGTACACGCTCGGTTGCTGGAACGGGCGACTTGCCTCAATGCGGCCCATGGTGGTGGCAGTATGACGGCGCTGCCCATTGTCGAGACCAAGTTGGGAGAAATCGCTGCCTATATTCCCACCAACCTGATTTCCATCACTGATGGCCAGGTTTATCTTGATCGCAGCCTGTTTGCCAGCGGATTTCGACCCGCGATTGATATTGCCCTGTCTGTGTCGCGAATTGGCGGACAGGCTCAGCACCCCAGCATCAAGGAAGAGGCCGGGCGGATGAAACTGGACTACCTGCAATTCCAGGAACTGGAAGTGTTCACTCGTTTTGGAGCTCGCCTTGAGGCCTCCATGGAAACCGCCATTCGTCGCGGAAAACTGCTGCGTCAGATTCTCAAACAGGATCAACTGTCACCACTTCCAGCCACCTGCCAAATGGCGTGGCTGGTTGCCTTCAACAACCATTTATTGGATGACATTGACATTGAACAGGTGGCCACGCACCTGCAACACATCTTTGAGCAGGTACGTGCCAGCGATCTCAACCTGAACAGCCCAAAAGATTCCTGGCTTAACGCTATCTCCGGTTGGTTAAACAACACACCTGTGGACGTTGTCTGATGAGCCGGCGCCGCAGCCTTGAAAAGCACCGCCAGAGTCTGGCGGAAATTAGCGATATCATGAACTCCATGAAAACCCTGGCTTACATGGAAACTCACAAGCTGGGGCGTTTTCTCGAGGCCCAGCAACGGGTGGTAAGAAGTATTGAAACAGCGGCAGAGGATCTTCTCGACGCTTATCCCCAAATACTGCCCCATAGCGAACATATGACGCCTGTTTACCTACTGCTAGGTTCGGAGAGGGGCTTTTGCGGGGACTTTAATCACGCCTTGCTGGATCGTGTCGTCTCAACCCAAACTGAATCCCGAACGGCCAGCATTATTGCTGTGGGCCATAAACTCTGTACCTTGCTGGAAGATGACCCCCGCGTTTTGTTGGCACTGGATGGTGCCGGGGTGGCCGAAGAAGTCCCGCAACTGCTTAACCGTTTGATCGACATATTAAGCCAGCTCCAATTAGAGCAAGGCCCCCTGTCACTGATTTGTCTGTATCACCAGTCAAAAGATCATCTTGTGGAACAACAACTGCTGCCTCCCTTTATGACTCTAACATCGTCGACTCCGGACAAACTACGCAGTCACCCTCCCCGTCTGAACCTCGAACCAGCCAACCTGTTGTTACAGCTGACAGAGCAATACCTCTTTGCCGCGCTGCACGAAGTGCTCTTTACCTCGCTTATGTCAGAGAACCATCAACGTGTTGATCACCTGGAGGGCGCTGTTAAACATTTACAGGAAGAGTCAACCCGATTGATAAGAACTGGCAACGTGTTACGGCAAGAAGAAATCACGGAAGAAATAGAAGTCATCCTGCTGAGTGCAGACAACGCATTTGACCCAGCGAAACGCAGCCAGGATGGCTGGGAGCATCGACAGCCGGGATCATATCACCGTGATTGACTAAGGCCGAAGAATCCACCAAAAAAGACCACTGCAAAGGTGGCATTGCCCATGATCGCTGTTCTGAAAACCGGGACTATGAGGATTGACTCAAAACGGCTTGATGCCGTTTTGCCCCCTGCGGGGCGGCGCAACCTGCGGTTGCTAGGTCCAACTTCCTGGCGGAAGTTGTCGAACCTCTATCGGTTCGATCTCTGGCGAATACACCATAAACAAAAAGGCCACCCAAATGGGTGGCCTTTTTGTTTATGGCGCGCTCGGGAGGATTCGAACCTCCGACCGCCTGGTTCGTAGCCAGGTACTCTATCCAGCTGAGCTACGAGCGCGTGAGGCCGCGTAATATATTGAAGTGGGCCCTTGTAGTCAAGCCAAAAACCCCTTTTCGCAGGCGATTTACGGTCTTTTTGTTACAAAGGAATTTATGCTATCCAACCGGGACTTCTTGATCCCGTTATGCTCAAATTAAAGCATGTACTAACTGTTATATTGACTCGCAGGGACAAGATAAGAGGTACAACATGATTCGTATCGCTATCAATGGCTACGGCCGCATTGGCAGAAATATCCTCAGGGCTTTTTATGAGCGTCCTGAGCTTAAGACCCAGATGGAGATTGTGGCCATTAATGATCAGGGGGATGTGGTGATCAACACACACCTGACCCGATATGACAGTGTGCATGGACGCTTTTTTCTTCCCGTTAGCCACGACCAAGACACCATTATTGTCGGTGATGATCACATTAGGGTACTGGCGGAGAAAGACCCGGCAAAATTGCCATGGAAATCATTAAACGTCGATATCGTATTTGAATGTACCGGCTTGTTTACAGAACGAGGAAAAGCGGCAGCACATTTACAAGCTGGAGCCAAAAAAGTTCTGATCTCCGCACCAGGCAAAGGCGTGGATGCCACTGTGGTTTATGGTATCAATGACCACATTCTGACATCAGAACACCAGATCATCTCCAACGCTTCCTGCACCACAAACTGCCTGGCTCCAGTGGTTAAACCCCTCAACGAAGCCATTGGTATCGAAAGTGGCTTTATGAGCACAATTCACGCCTATACAAATGATCAACACCTGGTAGATGTTTATCACCCGGACGTTTACCGTGCTCGCTCTGCCACGCTCTCGATGATCCCGACGCAAACCGGTGCAGCCAAAGCCATCGGCCTGGTATTACCTGAGCTGGCAGGAAAGCTTGACGGGATTGCTGTACGCGTGCCGACCGCCAATGTGTCATTGGTCGACCTGACCTTTACGGCAAAACGGGAAACTACCACTACCGAGGTGAACGAGGTGATGCGAAGTGCCGCCCTAGGTACTCTCAAACCAATCCTTGCCTATACGGAAGAACCTTTGGTTTCTGTAGATTTTAATCACTCCAGTTATTCGAGTATTTTTGACGGCACACATACACGTGTGCAAGGCAATCTTGTGAAGGTACTCGCCTGGTATGACAACGAATGGGGCTTCTCTAACCGTATGCTGGACACCTGTAATACGTTATTCAACACAACGATGTAGCCTGATACCGCCTGATTGGATTAAAACGACAGCCAATACTGCCATCAGAACAAGGAAACTGTAAAACAAATGATTGAGCTCGATAGTTCGCCGACCACATTACCTGCCTGGCAAAATCTCGTGCAGCTGGCTGCTTCGGCAAACGATATATCAATCACGGATTTGTTTAAGCAAGACCCTGATCGAGCCCAGAGAATGCAAGTTCAACATGATGGGTTGCTGCTGGATTATTCCAAGAACCTGGTTAATCCATCCATATGGCAGCAACTGATTTCTCTGGCTGATCAATCACAACTAAAAGACCATCGCTCAGCTCTGTTTGCAGGCGAAAAAATCAATGTCACCGAGGGCAGGTCCGTATGCCACCCCCTGCTCAGGGGTACCCCGGCATACGAAACGTCAGAAGCCGTTAAAAAAGTCATCGCTGAAAATCAGAATGCCCACGTTAAGATACAAGATATCAGTGAGCGAATCCGCAATGGCGAGTGGCTGGGGTCTACGGGAAAAAGCATTCAATCGGTTATACACATTGGTATAGGTGGTTCAGGGCTAGGTCCGGAGTTATGCTGCCAGGCACTTAAGGGCTACGCTCATCCACAGCTCGATTTTTATTTTATTTCCAATGTTGACGGTGCAGAAATTCTGTCGCTTTTGAAGACACTCGACCCAGAACAAACACTGGTGATAGTCGCCAGCAAAACGTTTACCACGCAGGAAACGCTGATCAATGCAAAAGCGACCATTAAATGGTTTAAAGATCGATTGGGGCTAACTTCACCGCAATCAACCAACCATTTCATTGGCATTACCACCAACCCTGACAACGCAGAACAATTTGGTATAGCCGCCGAGCACATTCTTACTTTTGACGAATCTATTGGGGGGAGGTATTCACTCTGGTCGAGTATCGGGCTAACCATTGCTATTGCTCTTGGCAATGACACCTTTGAGGCTATTCTCGCTGGCGCTAGAGATATGGACCGCCATTTCCTGAAAGAGCCCTGGGGTCAGAACATGCCTGTCATCATGGCACTACTGGGTATTTGGTATAACAATTTTCTTAAAGCACCAAGCCTCGCCGTGATCCCGTACTGCCAACGGCTCCAATTGCTCCCAGCCTACCTGCAACAACTGGATATGGAGAGTAACGGCAAATCCGTCCGCTGCAATGGCGAAAGCGTTACCTACGAAACAGGCCCGATTATTTGGGGTCAAACGGGCACCAACGGTCAACACGCTTTTTTCCAACTACTCCATCAGGGTACTCATCTGGTTCCAGTAGACTTTATCGGCACAGCGAACGACCCCCTTAGCGAGCGCGAGCCTCATGATGTACTTTTGAACAATATGCTTGCTCAATCAGCCGCGCTCATGAAAGGAAAGCAAGACCATAGCCTGCCACCCTCCCGCTTTTATCCCGGAAATCGCCCCTCAAATGTGCTACTTCTTGATGAATTGACACCAAATATCTTTGGCCAACTTATCGCGCTTTACGAACATAAAGTATTTGTTCAGGGCAGTATCTGGAATATTAATTCTTTTGATCAATGGGGCGTTGAGCTGGGCAAGGAGATGACAAGTGGCTTATTGAGCGATCAGAACGATACAACACATATGGACCCATCAACTAACTTTCTATCACAGTTCATCAAAGATAAGACTCGCTGATAGGGCTTACCAAAAGCCTATTCACCAGCAGATCTAAAATAAGCAAAATGTGCTCAATACTTATCGACTGTGTGTCTGTTTGATTAGTTTCCGGCCAAAAAAAACAGGACCCGAAGGTCCTGTTTTTTTATCGACTGCTTTCCAAAACTCAGGCGTTTTCACCAAACAGGAATCTGGGTTTGAAGATGTAAGCAAGTGCAGGCATGAGGAACAGTGCACTCAGTGCAGACACTGCCAGCCACAAGCCGATCAGCATACCCATCTCTGCCTGGAACCGCAGGGAGGAGAACAGCCATACACAAACACTAGCTGTCAGTACAAGTGCTGTTACCAACACACCCCGACCAGCACAGTGCAGTGAGATCGAAATTGCTTCTAGGTGGGATTTACCCGCTTTGTACTCACACTGAATACGGTCACAGATGTAAAGAGCGTAATCCACACCTAAACCAATACCCAATGCTGCCACAGGCACAGTATTGATGTTCATACCGATGTTCTGCCAGGACATGAAGGCAAAAGTTACCAGGTTAGACAGGACCACCGGCACCATAAAGAACATACCGGCAATACTCGAACGGTATACAACAATACACATCATCACCAGGATGAACAGCGCCAAAGCGATTGACTGAATCTGACCAGACAGAATCACTTCGTTTACCGCAGCAATTACACCGATGATACCGCCAGCCAGGTGAATGTTGAGGCCTTCAACTTTCATTCTGGAAGCGAAATCTTTAATCCGCGCAACCGCTGTCTGGATGGTTACACCCTGACGGTCTGTGAAGAACAGTGTTACAGAAGCGTTGGTTTGTTTTACGTCAGTGAAACGAGTCAAGTCACCCGGCTCAGCTGCACGCTCAAACATATAGATCAATTCTGCGTTGTTAGTGGTGGTCTCACCCAGCTCTACGTAACGGAAGTTACCTTCACGCAGGGTCTGGTTAACCGACGGAAGAATATCAGCCAGTGACAGACTACCACCGATCTCTTCCTGAGCTTCCATGTAACGCTGGAATCTCAGCATACTGTCCAGAGTATCCACATTTTTGATCAGACCTTCCTGATCCATGGTTTCATTACCGAACACCACGAACATACGGTCTGCACCAGGGAACTCACGGTTGATAGCGGCAGAGTCTTCATTATAGCGGGCTTCTGGCCACAGAATTGGCGAGCCGGGGTTTGCATCACCCACCTTCAGGTGAACTGCAGAGAAACCACAGACAATAAAGAGAGCCAGACCGATCAACACAACGACATAACGCGCACGGGTTTCTACAATTTTCACGCAGAGATTCAGGAAAGGACGAATCACGTGCAGATCAAGGTTAATCGGATGAGCATAGGATTTTGGTTTTCTTACCCAGGACAGAAGCACTGGCGTCACAATAATGGAGCTGACGGCAACTGTACCTACCCATACCACGGCAAGAACCACCAGTTTTTGCAGCAGGGGGATAGGGCTGATTGCCACAACCGTCACACAGCCCGCATCTGTACCAATACCCAACAGACCAGGACGAAGGAGATCTTTCAGTGTGAGACGTGCCGCTTCAGTTGAGCACAGGTCTTCACCTTCGGTCATCTTGTCAATTTCTTCATGGAAACGAGTAATCATCTGTACCGAGTGCGAAACCGCACGCGCAGTGATCAACATCGCCACAACAACAACCAGTGGGTCGAAGTGAATGCCACAGAGATGCGCTACACCCAGAGCCCAGATCGCACTGATGGCACCTGCCAGCATTGGCAGCAGCGTTCCACGCCAGGTTCTGTTGATCACGAAGAGCAACACCAGGAAGATCAGTGCAGCAATCATAATAAGCTGCATGGTTTCCGGCAGATAATGGTTTACCCATCCATACAGGATTGGATTACCTACCAAGCTGATATTGACACTGTCATCATCAAGGCGCTCTACCAGATCATAGGCTTGTTCATAAGCCAGGTTGTAATCCAGCAGGTTGTCGAAGAAATCGACGGTTACCAGTGTGGCTGTAAGGTCTTTAGAAACATAGGGGCCATAAACTAGCGGGCTACGTAGGATAGCTTCCTTAAGGTAGTCGATATCAGCCTGTGACTCAGGAAGATCGGGCCACATATAAGGGAAGCTCTCAATACCTTCGGTTGATGCACGTACTTCTTTCAGTTTTTTACCCGCAATGGAGTAAATCTGGAATTCGTTAATTGCATCTATTTTGTAGAGACCCTGGGTCAGTTCATGAACCTTGGTCAGAACAGGCATTTGGAAAATATCGCCTTCCTCAGCCTGAATCATGAAGGTGATAATGTTGGTACCACCAAAGGTTTCCTTATATTCATTATGTACTTGAATATAGGGGTGACTAGTCGGCATCAAATCGTCAAAGACAGTCTTGACTTCAATGCTCTGAGCGAAATAGGCGAATATGCAAGTCAGGCCCAGAACAACTGCCAGAACGAGCTTTCTGAACTTGATACAGCCAAGTGCAAATTTCTCTAACATTCTATCCTCCACCAACCACCCAACTTAATGGGTGGACGCAATTTCTAATTGGTTATTAGTATCTGTTTTTTAACAGATTAATCGTGAAGCAGGGACCAGGTCTTAGTTTTAAGATCCATGTACCCCTCAGTCTCACCCACCGCCAGGAAACCATCATCATGGAGTGCCAACTCAGCATGTGAGGTGAAATCTTTAAGCGACAGGTTGCGAGTATCAAAATCTGTCAACGTAGGAGAAAAGGTGATCCATTTGCCTTTGTTGCCAATACCAATCCACTCATTCATATTTTCTGACCAGGCAACATCCATCAAGTGCTCTGACATGCCAGTAACAGGTGTGTCGTAGAAGGTCCAGGTAGTTCCACCATCAAAAGTGGCTACGATGGAGCCTGCAAGGCCAACGGCCACACCGGCTTCGGGACTTCTAAAGTCGACAGAGGTAAAACTGTTAGCACTATCCGTGTAGATAGTTTCCCAGGTTTCACCGTTATCCTGTGAGCGGAAAATCTGACCAAATTCAGCCGCGATAACGATTGTCTGGTCGTCAACACGAACTACGTCATTAAAAAAGATATCTTCTTCTTCGCGCAAACGCTTCCAGGTATTACCGTAATCATCACTACGGATAATCATACCCATTTCACCTACGGCCAAGGCTTCACCATTGGGGTAGGCGTGCACGCGAATCAGTTTATTTGAAATGTCTGATTTGGGCGCCTCAACCTCTTTCCAGGTTTCACCGCCATCGGCAGTCACCACAACACGACCAAAATTTCCGACAGCTACAGCATGTTTATCATCCCATACTGTGATGTCCTGGAAATGTGTATCGATGGTTGAGTCTTGAACAGACCAGTTATGCCCGGAATCTTTAGTTATTAGTATTTTTCCGTAGTTACCAGCTGCTAAAAAGACATCACCTTCCACATGAGCAACACCAAGAATGATGTCTCTGCGGTCAATCGCATGTGGAATAACCTCTTCTATCTCGGGAGTCGGCTTAATAAAGAGTCCTGCATAGAGAAGAGCGGCAACAATTGCCCAGGGCATGATGGAAAGGATAAGCGCTATTATTTTCTGACCTGCTGTTTTTTCAACGTTGTCTTCTGATGCAGACATATTATTTTCAGCAAGGTTTTGTCCAGCAACGTTCATAAAACCCCCAAAGAATCCTAAATGGCTATAACAGCCATCCTTACTACTAAAACGCCATATTTTCTTTAATCGTTAATTTTTGTAACTACACCCGGAAACATGGCTACCAAACAGACTTTCGTCTGATTGGCAACCATGCCCCGAAGCGTATTTATCAAATTACCGAGCCAGAGCGATCAACGTTTTCAGAGAAACGTCTTGCTCTTCTACACCTTCTGGGTTGGCTTTCATGTTTGAAGACCAGGTGGTAGAGAACTCAGCTTTCCAGTCAATGATGTGACCAACAACCGGCATGATGGCTTTGTATCCGTCATCACCAATATCGGCACGGTTTTGGAAGATAAAGGTTTTCCAGAACTTACCGTTTTTGTCGTAGGCCTCACCCTGATAAGGACGTGGGTAGTCAACTTCCATATAAACGACTTTCTTGCTGTAGGGGTGCTCATCAGGAGGCGTACCTTCGATGTGCCAAACTTCACGCGGCTCCCACTGAACCTGAGGCGCAGGGAAGAAGTGTGGAGGGTTATCCATATCTACAGCCGGGAATTCCTCTCTGGTGTTTTTGTAGCGCAGGTCTACAGTCATCAGAGGGGCGTGAGCGATTGCAAACATCCAACGCTTACCTTTCAGGGTTACGTCTTTGTACTTGGTCGGTACCGCATCCCAAATATCCCAGTCATCATACAGCTGTACAGTACCACCGATGGGGTCCATCCAGGCGTTACCAGACAGACGACGTGCACGACGTACAGACTTCAGGTAGGCAAATACGTCATCAGGGGTTTTTGCACTAGGATCATTGTATCGAGTAGAGAAGATACCAATACCTTTAATATCCTGCGGATAGATCGCTACAAGAACGGTCTTCTGCATGATAGTGCCATCACCTTCTGAAACAGGACCACCGTCGAGACGGCCTTCCATGTAGTAGCGACGTGCCCACCAACGCTGAATACGCTCAATACCTTCGTGGGCATCAAGGAATACCCAAGAGATGTGACGCAGATCCATGGTTGCACCGTAAGTCGGTGAACGCAGGTTCCAGATCAGCTTGTCACCAGCGTGTGGATCAGAGCTTGTTTGAGTTTTTTCATCAAACGTTTTCAGAATGTCCTGCGGATCGAAGAACATACCTGCAGTCCAGTTACCAACTTCACGAGTGGCGGGATCAAAGGTTACTTTGCTCTTACCATCGATAGTGGCTTGCATGTATTTCGGATCCATTTCGATAAACTCGGAATGACGAGTATTAATCTTCAGACCCTTCTCACGAATCATCCACTCGGTGTTTTCGGTGATCATGTCGCCAACACGTTTTCCTTCGAAATACATGTCTTTGACTTTATCGAAGTTCTCAGCACTGATCACAGTACCTGCCTTCATCACCTGAGCTTCAGTCACACCTGCAGGCAGCGTTTCGCTTGGCTGCGGAGTGCCATCCCAACGACCAGCCTTGGGTGGATCTCCGTAGTACAAGGGATTTGGCTTCTCACCCCAGGCAGTCGGCTGGACGTAGCCAGCGTCACGGTCGGTTGCGTAGATACGCGCATCGACCTCTGCCTTGTCGCCTGCAGCAGTAGCAGTCAATGGAGCGGCTACAAACAGCCCCATTGAAACTACTGACGTAGTCAATAACTTCTTATACATAGTTATACTCCCAGTTTATAAAATGAGTCTTATTTGCGACTTTTATTCTGTGAAATAGTTTCGCAAATATACTTTTTTATCTTTTCTACTTAGAACTGACGAGTCAGCTTGACAACGATCTGGTTGTCGTCGGCGAACCAGTCCATCAGAGCAGCGCTGTTCTCGCGCTTACCGAGCCAGTTAGCACCGAAGCCCTGCGAACATCCTGACATCTGGCCAGTTCCATCTGATGCACCCGAAGTATCCGGTGTACCACAAGTTTTCTTCTTGTCACCGTCGTTCCACCACAGATCGGCTTCAATCTTCAGACGCCAGTCATCACCCCAGACAAACTCTACTGCAGGGATAGCAAAACCACCACCATTGGACAGGTCAGTACCAATCACGAAGGAAGGGTTAATGGTGTCACGGGTATAGTTCAACAAGGTGAAGAACGTCAGGTATACAGTGTGCTCTTTCTTCTTGGAACCGAAGGACGCGAATTCAACAATTTCATCGTCGTCATCGTAATTCATGATCCAAGTATCAAACAGCTGCACACTGGACAGAGAGGGGCGGTGAGTGCCAAGCACATCCATCCACTTAAACTCTTTGTCGATACGCAACATGATTTTCATGATGTCCTTCTCAACCACGCCTTCCCAACCGGGCAGGTCAGATTGAAGTGCACCGTAGTTGTATGGACGATTGGGGATATAAGCCACTTCAGCACTCAACGTGGAGTCCAACTTCATGCTGAAGTAGTTCATGCTCAGACCGAAGATATCAATTTCAGGAAAAATCCAGTCACCCAAGAACTTACCTTTTGACGGACATTCCACATAACAATTGGTCGTTACGCCACCCAGAGTAAAGTTGGCAAGATTCGTGGTATTAGTCGCATCTGGGTTCATTACCGGAATATCGGTTACAAACGCCTTCATGTAAGACAGCGAGTAACCCATGGACCCCCAAGTACCATTCCAACGGATACCGTAGGTAGTTTTATCCCAGTCACCGGCTTTATGGTCAGTGTTGTAGATACCGGTGAACTGCGAGAAATCCACACCGCGATAGGGGTGCGGAATCCAACGACCACCTTCCGCGTTATAGTTACTACCCATATCTTCGGTACGATCCCATTTACCAGGACGGATAAACCAGTTCAGGCTACCACCCCACTCGTAAAGATCGAGGTTGAAGTTGAACAGGAATAGTGGCTTACGCCATTCTTCGTTGTTCTCGTAGAATAGTCGACCACGGTAGTCATAACCGTGTACAACGTCCATTGCCTGGAAGAAGTCTGACTCACCCCAAACCAGCTGCTGGCGACCAATACGCACAAACAGGCGATCGGTTACCGCCCAGTCAAAGTAGATCTCGCGAAGCATATCCATGACTTCGTCGGTGGTTTCATACTGCTCCATGAAATCACCTTTACGACCACCCTTACCGTAGTTGCTGTAGAAGCTCTCAAACCCCGGAACAGGCACAAAAGTGCTGGAGGTGGAGTTAATACGATCTTCGAGATCATCCAGGTAATCGGTCTGATGCTCGCGTTCGAATCGGGTAATGACTTTCCAGTTGAGGGGACCGGTCTTGATATCGAAGTCCAGGTTCAACGTGGCGCGAGCCTGGTTCATGCGCCATTTGTCATCGGCTGCAGTCTCATCGTGATCTTCGAGCAGAACACCCACAGTAGCACGGGCATAACCGCTGTACTTGATATCGAAATTCGGACCATCACCATAGTTAAGGTCTACAGCTAACGCTGGGCTACTGGCGGCCAAAAGCCCCCCGAACCCCAACAGAAAGCCACCAACTTTCATAATGCTGGTGTTGTCTTTTCTCACCATTCTTCTTCTCCCACTTATCGTTGGATATTTTTTATAACCGCCGCACATTGCGCACAGCAATGCGCAATATAAACAGCTTCTACCCCAACAGCAACTACAGATTTACTACGCAAGCACTACGCCATCGACTTAAAACCGGGCGTTTTTGCCTAGAAACTGATGTATTTAATGCTTGTAAAGTGCCTCTCACCAAAGGGGATACCTCAAAAACCGTTTTATTATCGTACGGCTTCGACTGCAAATCGTATGATTAAAGAAAACACATAGCAACCCCTAATTACGCCTAAAATGGCCCCAAAGGCTCATAATGCATTGCACTAAAGGGCTATAGACTAGGACCTGACGGCGTTATTTTCCTTAACAGCCCGCCGATTGTTCCCCCTGTTGCGCACATGCTATGATCGCATCGAAGCTTTTGAAGCAGCTGGCAAATTAAGAAGTAACCGGTGAACTGCCCGCACTACAACTACAATAAATGCAAGCCCATATTCAAAAGCAATTCTTTATATCTAGGTACTCAGCCAGGGGGCATTAAACGTTGAGGGGCTCAGATCCTAAAAAGACAAGTCAACTCTCAGGAAGCGATCTCACTTCCCAGAGGGGTATAGATCATGCCTGGGAGAAATTCTTGTGCACTGGCGGACAGTCTGACGACCTTCCTATTAGAGACGTTATCGCCAGCTCTTGGCAACGCTGCCTTTCCCAGGGAGTCAACCCAGAGCAGAAAGCGGCTCCCTTACTGGCCACAGAAAACAACCTGTACGACTGCCGCCAAAAAAACTCCGAACTGCTGGACTGTGCACAACCGGTTATTGCCCAGGCAAGTGCCTTTCTTCAGGATCTGGAAACCATCCTTTTTTTAACCGATTACCAAGGCCTCAACCTGCAAATCGTCGGCGACCCTCGAACCCTGGATGATGCCCATCACATCGGGTTAGTAGAAGGCAGTGGCTGGAATGAGGTGGTTGCCGGTTCAAATGCTGTAGGTACCGCAATGGCGACCCGGCGACCCACACAAGTGCATGGTGAAGAACACTACTGCCAGGGATTTAAGCCTTGGACCTGTACTGCTGCCGTTATCGCAGATCCTTATGACAACCAGATGATGGGTGTCATAGATCTCTCCGGACTGTGCAGCATGTATGACAAATTTCACGTCCCCCTGGTGGTAGCCTGGGCAAGCCAGATTCAATCAGGCTTGGCGAGGAGGACTTCCGAACAATGGAGCTCCATCCTCGAGCACAGTAACAGCAATTTTGGTCGCTTCAGGAATGCCGGAAAACTGTTACTCGACAAGCACGGCAGGCTCGTAAACTTTTCGTCAAACTCCACCGAAGCTCTTGACGCATTGGGCATTGACTATGACCCATACTCCAAACGCCGCTTATCCATGGAAAGATTCGGCGGAGAAAGTATTGTTTACCCCCATGATCGAGGTGAATGGATTTCAGAGGACTGGGTCGAACCCATTCGCAACAAAGATGAAATCATTGGATTTCAATTACTGGTACCGGCTGGCCGAATCCATTCGGGAAAACCGCAAATCATCCAGGAAACCAGCCCCGCACTAAAACCTGATTTTGATCCATTCCGGGAAATCTACGGCGAAAGCCCCTCGTTCAAATCGAGCGCTAATAAGGCCCGCAAAGCGGCATCAACACCTTTACCTGTTTTGATACTCGGCGATACCGGAGTTGGCAAAGAAGTGTTTGCCAAAGCCATTCACGACAGCAGCCATTATTCAGAAGGGCCATTTATTGACCTGAACTGCAGCTCTTTCTCCAAAGACATTCTAAACAGTGAACTATTCGGTCATGTAGAGGGCGCGTTTACGGGGGCGAAAAAGGGCGGCCTGATCGGCAAAATTGAAGCCGCACATGGAGGCACTCTGTTTCTGGACGAGATCGGTGAAATGCCCTTGGAGATACAGCCTATTTTCCTGCGGGTACTGCAAGAGAAAAAAATCTACCGAGTCGGGGATGTCAAACCCATTCCCGTTGACTTCCGGCTCATTGCCGCCACAAACCGCGATCTGAAAGCTGCTGTAAATGAGGGGCTGTTTCGCAAGGACCTCTATTTCCGCCTCTCTACGGTGACCATCAGTCTCGACCCACTATCCGGCAGAAAAGAAGATATAGAAGGCATCGCCCAGTCAGTACTGGATCGTCTAAGCAAAGAGAACCCAGAGCAAATTTCCGCCAAGCGTTTCTCACCCGCCCTGCTAAATGCCCTCAAAACCAGGGAATGGCCGGGCAACATTCGCGAGCTGGTGAATGTGGTTGAGTGTATGTGCTTTATGTCCCAGAGCGAGACGCTCACCATTGATGACTTGCCGGATGGCTATCGCCCAGGAGAAGTCAGCATTCATTCAGAGTTTGCCACTGGCCCAGCCAGCAAACCCCAAGGCAATCTTGACGTGGTTGAGAAAAACACCATTGAAGCTGCGGTCAAGCAATCGAGCGGCAATATGACGCAAGCTGCAAAGCACCTCGGCATTGCCAAAAGCACCCTCTATCAAAAGATGAAAAAATACGGGATCAAGAAACCTTAACAAGCCCTCTAGCAGTTGGCCTTAAGCAAAACCCCCTCATTCGAGGGGGTTTTTTGTAACTTCAAGTGTTTACTTACATACGTGCTGCTGACTGGATCTGCTGCTTCCCGGTCACCCCAACAAGGCCTTAGTACATATGTTGGCCACCATTTATAGACAGAGTCGAACCCGTAATAAATCCGCCCTCATCCGACACCAGGAATAGAATGCCCCGAGCAATATCATGGGCTGTCCCCAAACGACCCACCGGTATTTTGGCAACAATTTTCTCCAGAACATCCGCAGGAACATTTCTCACCATATCGGTATCGACGTAGCCTGGAGCCACCGCGTTAACAGTCACGCCATACGCAGCACTTTCCAAAGCCAGAGCTTTTGTAAAACCGTGAATACCCGACTTTGCAGCTGCATAGTTGACCTGTCCGTATTGACCCGCCTGACCATTGAGGGAGCCGACGTTAACAATTCGTCCGAACTTGCGCTCCCTCATACCTTCAATCACACCACGACACATATTGAAGCAAGAGCCCAGGTTGGTATCCAGAACCGCCTGCCACATTTCATGGGTCATCTTGTGCATGGTGCGGTCACGGGTAATACCCGCATTGTTAACCAACACCGATACAGGACCAACGTCACGTTCAACCTGCGCAATTCCTTCCTGACATGCATCAAAGTCCGACACGTCAAACTTATAAACAGGAATTCCCGTTCGCTCAGAGAATTCCCGGGCACGCTCATCGTTACCACCATAGTTGGATACCGTTTCATAACCGGCTTCTTTCAACTCGACAGCAATTGATTCACCAATACCTCTTGTTCCCCCAGTTACTAATGCCACTTTTGACATGCTACATCTCCTGCTTTATTGGACTGCAAAATAACGCTTTTTACACCTTCAACTACTGACACTGATCAAGCAGTGAATTTTTTATAGGCAGACTGCACCACTGCCAAGGCTTATAGAATAGAAATGATTTTCGATTAAATGAATGCGACTTTTAGCGAACATACATCATCTATAAGGGCTATTGGATAATTAATAAACCAGCAGAAAACAAAATACAAACACAAATCCAACTTTCGGTAGAAAGGAGAAAGGAGAAAGGAGAAAGGAGAAAGGAGAAAGGAGAAAGGAGAAAGGAGAAAGGAGAAAGGAGAAAGGAGAAAGGAGAAAGGAGAAAGACTGCCGGAACACCACGGCCATTGCCATGGCATTCCGACAGGGGGGAAAACCCATCACTGCATACGACGCATTACCGTGACACAGTTGGTAACACCGGAACCACCAATATTCACTGTCATGGCGACTTCGGGGTTTCCTTTGTGAGCAACTCCGATAGGCTCACCAATCAATTGCTTGTATGCCAAGGCATGCATGGAGGCACCGGTTGCACCAACTGGGTGACCTTTGGATTTCAGCCCGCCAGACAGGTTGATCGGACAGTCACCATCAGGATCATATTTTCCAGCCATGAAGTCATAGCCAGCACGCCCGGGGTCTGACAAGCCAATGGCTTCCGTACAGAGAATCTGGTTGACCGTGAAACAATCATGTACTTCGGCCAGGTCAATATCGTTAACACCAGCTCCCGCTTCTTCCAACGCCAGCTTCACAGCGTGACGTGTAGCCTGCAACTCATGCAAGCGCCCCGCCCTGGCTGAAAGCGTCATACGATCCGTCACATGACCAATACCAGACAGTTCTACAGCATGTTTGAAATTGGCTTTCGCATTATCAGTGGAAGTCAGAACAACTGCCGCCGCGCCATCAGTGATCAGAGAGCAATCATGCAAACGCAGAGGTGGAGCAATCATAGGGTTGCTGCCTTTACCTGACTCCGGCAAATTAAGAATAGCCTCTGCCGTCACCAACTGATTCCTGTCCGGGATACTGCCCGGGCCGAAATGGGCCAGCGGGTTTTGAATACCGTTGCGATAGTTCAGCGCCGAAACATGGGCCAGCATGATGCGCAACTGCTCATCCGTCAGCTCATTATTGGCTTGATAGGCTTTACCCAGTTCGGCAAATAGCCCCGGGAAGGTCATGCCCTTGGCACCTTCATCAGGCCAGTAAGAGCAACAGGCCAAAGCATGAGTTACCCCAGCGGTATCCAGTGTATTCATCTTTTCAACACCGATAGCCAGTACGTTTTTAAAACGCCCTGAGGCTACGGCATAGGCCGCGTTATAGATGGCCAGCGAGGAGGTCGCACAGGCACCTTCGGTGCGGGTAGTTGGCTTCAACAGCAAACCCTGAGGATCAATTTCCAGCGCCAGGGGGCCTACATGCTCCTGATTGACAAACATGGAGGGCGAGCAGGAGCCGACCCAAATTGCATCAATATCCTTTGCCTCAAGCCCTGCATCGGCAATAGCGCCAGCACCGGCTTCTTCCAGCAATTCATAAAAAGATTTGAGATCTTCGATCTCTCCAGTCTCACGATCGCGCTTTACAAAAGCACCAAACTGGGTGTTATAGGCACCCACAATACTGACCTTCACGGCATAACCCTCGTATTGATTAAACGTTGAAAACTAGCAATAACGTGTGAATATTTGCTTCAGATATTTCGACCGGAATCCTTCCAGAAGACCTTGCGAATCTCCTTCTTCAGCACCTTGCCGACAGGGCTCCTCGGCAACTCATCCCAGAAATATACCTGTTTCGGGGACTTAACACTGCCCAACCTGCTCTTACAGAACTGAATAATCTCCTGTTCATCAGGCGCTTGTACATTAGCCTTAAGTTCAACAACAGCCGTCACCTGCTCGCCCCATTTTTCGTCGGGAACGCCAATAACGGCACAGTCCTTGATGGCCGGATGTCCCCAGATAAGCTGCTCGATTTCACTCGGATAGACATTGAAGCCACCAGAAATAATCATATCCCGTTTGCGGTCCACAATAGAGAGGTATCCACGCTCATCCAGAAAACCGATATCACCAGTACGCTGCCAACCATCGCGACGAATCTCTTCAGTGGCCCCCGGGCTTTGATAATATCCTTTCATCAACAGATTACCTTTAACCGCAATCTCCCCCTCTTCTCCCACTGGCAGTGACTGCCAGTCATCATCGAGAATCGCCAACTCCACATGTGGACATACCTTGCCACAGGAGCGGAGGATTTCGGGGTGATCGTTTTCAAGGGCGTAGACATGATCCTCGGCACTCAGAAATGTGCAGATCATCGGCGCCTCAGCCTGACCATAGGTTTGCACCATCACTGGACCAAACGCAGCAATCGCCTCCTTGAGCTTGTCCACCGACATTGGCGCAGCCGCATACCAGAAGTAACGCAAACTTGAATAATCGAAATCACCAATCGATGGATCTGCAAGCAGCATATAAATGGCCGTGGGCGGCAGGAAAAGATGAGTCACCCGATAGTCCTGGATCACCCTGAGCAGCCTGCCGGGAATCATCCCATCCATGACCACAACCGATGCACCTTGACGAATGGCGGCAAATGACGCGACCCCGGCCGCATGGGTCATCGGGGCTGAGACAAGATAAGAACCGGGAATGTCCGGCTCAGGCATAACCTCACCCTGAATCGCCGTCAACGTTTCCCAGCTACGACTACTCCATTCCGCCAGCTTCGAATCACCCGTGGTTCCACCCGTGGCAAACAGATTGAGGAGAACATTTTCACCCTCAGGTTTCACGTCAAGGGTCAGAGGCATTACTAGGTCATCGGCCAATGCTGAAAGCTCGACGCCCAGCACTTGCTGGCCGTTAAACCTGAGAAGCTTATCCTCAAGATAGGTATCTACTATCTGTGGGATGGACGCCAAAATAGTGTCATCCACAAAGAATTTGACCGCACCAGATTTAGCGATCTGCTTCTGATTTGCTTCGAAAGTATTGCGGACATTGAGCGGCAACCAGACGGCGCCAAGACGTGATATTGCAAAAATACAGCAATAAGCAGCAACCGAATTGGGAGCATAAGTCGCGACAACATCCTGCGACTTAACTCCCCTTTCTCGGAGAACCTCCGCAATTTGCACGGAGGCATTCACCATTTGCCGGTAACTGAGAGAGACCTCATTGTCCAGATCAATAAACTTGGCAGCGCCCGACCTCACGGCTGGGCTCTCATCAAGAAAATCGACGAGACGCATACTCACCCCCCTGTTAAAGATTAGATTAACCCTTAAGGGTAGCAAGTGTATCGAGTACAGTCTCCGGTTTTGTGCCAGCCGGGATGGTCAAATAGTAGAACCCCGAAGTAGCAGGCAGAGAACCGGACTGGTCACCCCACAAATACTCGGAAATATCCACACCACTCACCTTGGCCGCTGTGGGAGATCCCGCTGGAGCGACAGCAAAAGCCACATCGGCAGGAACATCGTAATCCACATCAGGAGAAGGTAAGTATACCCCAACGGACCAACGGTAATGCTTGGCCACATTGTAGATCGGCTGATACCAACTTAATTCCTCACCGCTAGCCGGCGGCAATTCGGGATCTTCTACCAGTAGCACCCCGGACAGATCGGTTTCGCTGAAATAGCGAAGAAAATCTGCCATGTACATTGATGCAGTATCAATGTTCATTTCATCGGGTTCCGCCACTTCACCGTTGGCAGCTTGATGAGCCTTCACCAGCAATGAACGAGGCGAAGGAATCACCAACGACAGTGGCGTTGAAGCTCCATAATTGTTACTGAAGGCAGTGATCACTTCTGCCAGCAACTCCCTCGGACCATAAGCTTCGAGCATGGCTTTTAATGCCACGGTGACACGACGCTTACCGGCCATGGACGGAATGGCTTCCGGATCTTCCTTCATCCAATGTTGGAACAGGTCCCAGACATCAAGCACTGCAACCTGCGATTTCACCAAGCCGTGGGCCTGCCCGTAAAAAGACATGTAGGCAGCGGGATTCGACCAGGGGTTTTCATCCGCACCCAGCAACAGCTTTTTGGTGTAATCGGTAAAGTTAATCCAAAGCCGGGGGGTCTCCCCCCCGGCGGTTAGGTAAGATGCTAAGTTAACAGCCATACTATTTCCTTTCGTTAGAAGGAGGTAAGCCTGCCGCTTCTCTGACTCTGGCAAGCTCAGCCTCAAGCTCACTGATTCTAACATCTTTAGGATGGGTCACATAAATGGGGCCCGGGTTTTTAGCATCACGCTTGTCGTTGATATTACCGGCGTACACGTAATCCAGCTCGTTGTTCCAGGAACCATAGAATGGGATATTTTCCGGAGGAGTATCCTTCACATGAGACTTGACGAACTCTGCGTAGGGCACACCCTGCTTCTTACGAGTTTCACGGTAATCTGCACGAAGTTTCTCAGTAGCAGCCATGTCAACCACGAGGGTTTCTTCATTGAACTCCACTTTGTAAAGCATCTTCGCGACATCAGGAGTGATCAGACCTTCTTCGATGTCCATGATCACATAAGTGGGATCACGCTCGAGAGGGTCACCATAACCACCACCAGAACCCTGGGAGATCATGTACAGCTCACCACGCTTGGAGATGTCGAAACCAAGACCCATGTGCTGGGTGTGGTAACGGGCACCTTCAAAGGGCTGCTCATTCATGATTTCAGCAATGGAGTGCTTAAATCTCTCAGGTTCTTTCAGCAGGATGTCATAGACGTCCACACCAGATACACGACACATCGGGTAAGTACCGCCGGCGTAACCACCGAACAGACCTTGGATAGTCGGTACTTTAGAACCCTGGGTAGTGGTCATGAAGCCCCACTGATCACTGTCTTTGGTAGACGAGATCATGGTGTAGCCCATACCGCCACGGTATTTACCAGGTGCCTGGGTGTTGGTGGTCATTTTCTTGGAAACCAACTGCAGGAACGGTACTTCTTCCTCGTTCATTTCCTGCTCACCGATATCCGCCATAGTTGCGAAGATCGGAGACAGCGCATGCTCACCATCGCGGTCCATACGAGCACCACCGCCCATACCGTTCAGGTCGGCACAGAGGTTACCCAGAGTTTCACCGTGCTGGTTCACACCACCCCAGATGAAGGTGTTGATCATGTTGTGCCAGGGTGCCAGTACACGGGTGTACTTGTCCGGGCAGCTGTACAGGAACTTGGCCGTCGCATGCTGGGCCACAGTGAAGCTGTGGAAGATGGACATCAAGCTCTGTGAGTTAGGCGCTGCGTAGGAACAGTCAACCAACGTACCTTGCTGAGTTACAAACTCAATGGGAGACAGACCCGCTTGACCACGAGGCAGATCAGGCCAGATGTGGTTCATGAACGCTTGGCCCACCATACCTTTCATACCCGGCAACTGGGTGTTGATGGCACGGTTGGTCAACTCAGGGCTGGTACCGGTAAAGTCGAAGATCAGACGATCGCCTTTCTTGGTTACAGCCAGGTTGATTTTCAGCAGAGCGTTTTCACGCAGAGTACTGTCCATGATGGTTTGAGTGCGAACAGTCATGTCAGGCCACTCGGAGATACGGCGACGTACTTCGGTCACAACGCTCTCATTGGTGTAACGCAGACAGGCAGTCAGGGCGTCCGGACCGTCAGTGGCCAGAACTTCCTTGATCCGCTTCTCAAGACGCATACAGGCGAACAGTTTCACCTTGATGTCTTCATACTGCAGCTTCGGCTCACGCACAGAGTTCTGCAGGAAGGTCAGCAGGTCTTTCTTGATCTCATAGCCTTCAACAATCTTGAACGGAGACATTTTCAGGCCTTCGTCAAAAGAAGTTTCAGCCATGGAAGGCATACCGCCCGGCTCAATCGCACCGTTCTCACCTTCGTGTACGGTAGAAGCTACCCAGCAAACAAGTTTGCCTTCGTGGAACACTGGAATGATCATGCTCTGGTCAGTGTTGTGCACGTTACCGTAGCGCGAGTCGTTGTGGATAAAGCCGTCACCTTCGGCAACGCCCACAGTTTTCTCATCGATCCAGTTCTTGATGATGAACTTGATCGGGTGGTGAACCAGTGCAGAGAAGATCAATACACCACCAGCACTACCGATAGTCAGGTCGCCTGACGCGGAGTAGATACCAGTGATAATGTCACCCCATTTTGCACCGGGCGCCGCACCCATCTGCTCAACCATCTCAAAACCTTCTTCACAGGCAGACTGCAGACGGTCGCGGATAGAGGCGATCTGGTTCAGGTCGGTAAATTGCCCCATACACTTTTCTTCATCGGCCGTGCGCGGCTCGATGTTGTGGTGGCGCATAATTTCCGGATCGGGACCCAGGAACAGCGTAGTTTCCTTGAGGAATTTTTCAATCAGCTCCTGATCTTCCAGAGCCGGATTTGTAGTTTCGTTATTCATTGTCTAATACCCCTCTTAATTTTGTTCGACGCGGAAGAACCAAACGGCGCCCTGCTCAGCAGAAACATACTTCCAGCCTGGTTCAATCAAGTAGGTTGTTACTTCAGAGGCAACAATGCCTGGACCTACGATCTCAGTTCCCGGGGGAATGTCGTCCTTACGCCATACCGGTGTCTCGATGCCCTTAGGACCTTCACTAACAAAGTAGCAGGTTCTGGTGGACATCGGAGCTGGAGGAGCAAGACGCTCGCTTTCAGGTACCGGTTTGATGTGTTTAAAGTGAACGGTATCGTGTTCAACAAAAGAAGCCACACGAATGGTGTTGATACGAATACCTGCTTCAGGCGCCTGGCTACCTTCACCGAAACGGTGGCCGTAGTCAGAAGAGAACTGCTGCAGGATGTTCAACACGTCAACTGCCGAATCCAGAGTGTGCTTGGGAATAACAACAGTGGTTTGTACCAGCTGGTTACCATAGCGCATATCCAGTTCCAGAGAGTGCTTGATAGCAGACTGATCAGCACCCTGACGCAGCAGGTCGTTTTTACCACGCTCACTCAGCTCTGCAACAATGTCATTGAAGCGCTGGTAATCGTTGAAGACCTTACGGGTGTTTGAATCGTACAGCACCAGGAAGAGAGACATTTCGTGAATGTGCATTTGGTGCATGTTGCCGGCACCCACAGCAGAGAACACGGAACTCATTGGCGGCGCCAGAATCTTGTCCATGTTCAGGTTGCTGGCGATACCACAGCAGTGCAGAGGACCATTACCACCGTAGGCCAGCATGGTGAAGTCCTCGGGGTCATAACCACGAACACGCAGTTCAGTGTGCAGACCGTTAGCCATGTTGCTGTCAACTTTCTCTTTGATCAGCAGCGCCGCTTCGATTGGCTCGACATCCAGATCGTCACACAGTGCTTCTTCGATCGCGAACATGGAACGCTTCGGGTTCAGCGGAATGTGGCCACCGGCGTAGTTGGTGGGATCCAGGTAGCCCAACGCCAGGTCAGCATCAGTTACAGTCGGGTTCATACCACCGCGGTCATAACAGGCTGGGCCCGGGTCAGAACCGGCACTCTTCGGTCCAACGGCAACAGCATTGTACATACGGTCAAAGGAAGCGATAGAACCACCGCCAGCACCCAGAGTTACCAGGTGAACCATAGGTACAGACACCAACCAGCGGTCGATAACCGGGTTGAAGTCATAGTGCTTGATACCGCCTTCTACCACGATACCGATATCGTAAGAGGTACCACCCATATCGGTAGCAACCACACTGCCCAGATCAGCTTCTTTCGCCAAGTGTTCTGCGGCACTGATACCGGACACAGGACCGGAGTGAATGGTTTGCAGCGCATCCGTGGAGTTCAGCTGCGCCATACCACCGGAGTTGTGAATTACCAGCATCGGCTTGGAGTAAGAGTTGGCGCGCAGGTTTTGCTCCAACTGGCTCATCGCGTGATACATGGTGGAGTGCAGGTAACCATCGACGATGGCAGACGTTGCACGCACATACTCACCTTTACGGCCAGCTACACGGTGAGACAGGATCACCGGAATAGAACCCAGCAGGTGAGAGGGGTATTCATCCAGCAGGATCTGCTCAACACGCTTCTCGTGCTCCGGGTTAACAACGGAGTTAACCAGACAAACCACGATAGCCTGAGCACCTTTGTTCACCAGGCTGCGGATTCTTTCACGAACGTCTTTTTCATCCAGCGGCATAACCAGTTCGCCCTGGAAGCCCAGACGCTCACGAACACCTTCGATCATGTGCGGCAGAACCAGAGGAGCAGGACGCTGTGCGTCGGGCAGGTTTTGCTTGCCCAGCTCATCCAGACCTTCACCGTAACCACGACCACGGCTCAGAGGCACCATCGCTTCGTACCCAGCTGTTACCAGCATACCGATACGAGGACCATTGTGCTCAATCAGAGCGTTGGTACCCAGAGTGGTCGCGTAACGAACGGAGTCAACACCACCAAGGATTTCTTCCATGGTAATGCCGAGTTCGGTGTAAGCCTTTTCGACAGCCTCGTTAAAACCGAGGGCCAGGTTTTGGTGGGTGGTCAACGCTTTGGTTTCAATATACTTGTTGTCCCACACCACAAAGCAATCGGTGAACGTACCACCGATATCTACTGATATACGTTTCATAACCTATTTCCTAAATCAGTCCTAATTTATTCACTAAACCAACTTACTAGCACGATCAGTGCTTGTGGGTGTGGCAGCGATCGACAAGAACGTTGGGGCCTTTCACCGGCTCGGTGATTTCCTCACGGTGGCTCCATTGTTCCTTCAGGGCGTCAAGATCAACTTCCATGTCGTAAAGCGGCATGTGGTTGGGGAAGGTGTATTCAACCTCAACCTGGGTACCGCATGACGGACAATAGAATTCATAGATGTTGACCCACTCTCTGTCTGGACAGAATGTGAAACGGTATTTTTCCGGGTCAATGATGGACGGGTGGATATCCGCGGGGTCACGGTTATAGACCAACAGCCCTTCTTTATAGTTACCGCGTGCTGAGCCCACTACGTGATCACAAACACGGCATTCCCAGTTTTCCGTATCCAGGTCGATACGAAGATATTCAGTCATCAATACTTTCATTATTTTTCCCCCTTGGTCAGGCGGATATCGCCCAATTCAGTAACAACGAATTCCCAACCTTCGCGAACCAGACAGGTGAAGAATTCTTCTTCAATAACTGCCGGGCCTACGCCGTGGCCGCCTGGCTCCATGAAGCTGACTTCATAAACTGGCAGTTCCTGAGTACCGGTATCACCAGCGAAAAGAGAACGGGTTTTGGTAGCTTTAGCCGGGCTGCCTTTCTTAACAGAAGCGTGAGAGTTGTCTTCGGTTTTGAGCTGCTTGCGCACGGAGACTTCCAGAGTGACCGCATCGGCTTTAGCCATTTCCTGAGGAATAGCGATAGCACCATTGAGCTTGGATACCAGCTCAGCACCATCTTTCTCGGCAACGAGACGCGCTTCAGTCACATACTCACCTCTGCCATAACCCTCTGCGAACATATCGCGCTCACCACGCTCAACCAGAGACGCGTAAGCAGATTCCAGAGCTTCCTGGCGGTTGCCTTTCAGCACAACAGCATAGCTTTGACCGATGTCACAATCGCCAATACCGAAAGCACTGAATACAGCAGCAGTTTTCGGGATGAATACAGTGGACAGGCCGCATTTTTCAGCAACGCCACAAGAGTTCATCGGACCGGCGCCACCAAAAGCCATCAGAACGGTGTCATCTTCGATCTTGCCGTAAACTTTCAGCTCATTGGCAATTTTCTGCTCGAAGGCATCACGCAGTTGGAACAGTGCTTCGTCTACAGTGATACCCAGCGGGGTCGCAATGTTCTCGTTGATAGCGGCGCGTGAACGCTCGGCATCCAGAGCCAGACCACCACCGAAATAAGTAGAAGGATCCAACAGGCCCAGCAGCAGGTTTACATCTGTCATGGTTGCATTCTTGCCACCGCGACCGAAACAGGCTGGTCCAGGTACAGCGCCCACACTCTCGGGGCCTACTTGAATAGCGCCATCTTTAACAGACAGGATGGAGCTACCGCCAACACCGGGGCTGGCAATTTCACACAGGCCGAAAGAAATCGGAACACCTTCCACCAGGCCGCGACGATCTTCATCAACAGCGTGGTTGATCACCTGACCCACGTCAGTAGTCGTACCACCAACGTCCATGGACAGAACGTTTTTCAGGTTGTACTGCTTGCTGAAGGTTTTAACGCCTTCCATACCACCACGAGGACCGGAGCTGTAGGTTTTCAGCGCAATCGTTTTAGCAACACGAGAAGCGTCTCCATCGTTGCGGAAAATCAACAGCGGGTTTTTGGTGCGGTATTCACGCAGACGGTTTTCTGCGTTGTAGAGGAAGTTTTCCATGGCCGGATGCAGGAAAGAGTTGATCATTGCAGTCCAGGCACGACGCTCTTCAGAGATATCATCAGCCAGTTCGCTGGAGAACAGCATCGGCACAGCACCCAGCAGGTGACGCGGGTAGTTATCAAAAGCCAGACGCTTGAATTGCGCTTCGTACTCATCCGCCTTGTCAGACTCAAAGCTAACAACGATACGGTTGGCACCAACGGAGGTCAGGCGAGTGATGACTGACGTTGTATCAGCACCTTTCGCAACATCTGACAGGGCAGCCAGATCCACTTCAGCCACACGACTACCAACGAGAAAGTCATACAGCTCTTCGTCCAGCTTGCGCAGACGTGAAGGCAGATCAGAGCCTTTATTGACAACCAGACCCAGACGCGGACCTTTACGCTCTACGATAGCGTTGGTGCCCTGAGTGGTGGAGTAACGAATATGGTCTACTTCCGCCAGCAGACGGGCTACGTCTTCCTGACCATAAGCTTCTTGAGAAGCCTTACGTAAACCGTCGAAAAAGCACTTACTCAGGTCGTAAGGCGTAGTGAGGGTTTTAGTTTTGTAGAAATTATTATCCTTCAGCACGCAGATATCGGTGAGCGTGCCTCCGTTATCGATATTTATCAGCATTCCCATATCGAGTTACCTTAGTTTAGTTTCTTTCTAGCCAAAATTGATTAGGTTTATATCCCCTTCTGCAAGGTGTACGACAAGTCGAACACCTCACAGGGATAAGACTCTTATGCAACGGTCATACCAACTCAGAAAAAATAGAGAATATGAATTTTATGTATATGTTTTATATTATTTTTTCATGGGTTGACTGCATCGACCAAACACCAAAATAACTGTTCGGAAATCGTTCACCTGTACTAAAACGCTATACCGACAGCTACCGGCTATGCACTTGAACCGCAACGGTTTTATAGAAAAAACTGCCATCGAACCGGCAGTGCTCAATGAGTATAGTAGAGATGCTGAAGAAGGTACGAAATCCGTGAGTCCACGAAGCATCCTTCCTCTTCAGGCGGCGTAATAGTCAATATGGAATGTAACATTCCCCATGGCAGGAAGAAGGTGATGAAGCAGATTCGGCGCCATAACCCCTGCAAATGATGGGTCCAGGAGGAACCCCCTGCTGGCATCACTCTCCGGCTCAATCACGAACTGCAACATCCCCGCTTCCACAACAACCTTACCCCAGACACCATCAGGGGTTGTAATTCCCGACCGGAGGTGATCCGGGAAATTGTCGCGATCATAGGTTTCGCTACTCTCTTTCAGTGACAGCCCTTCGGGCAGTGCGGGCATCTCACAGTCAATGCATTCAAACTCATCGCCGATATGTTCCTGTCGGCCCTTTCCGGTACCAATCCAGCGGCACTCCATATACGGGGGGTTATGACGCATCTTTAGCTCGTGGCCGCACTCAAGATCAGCTACCCACTCCTGAAACCGGTCCATATGGAAATCTTTGATTGCTCGTTTCATATCTTAATCTCCTCGACGGGGTTAGCGCCTTTTATAGCCGCCTCCACAGGCTTCATGCTCTGTTCCACGTTAGGCCACGGTTTGCCCGCTTGCAAAAAACACCAATATATTTGTCAATAGAGCCCTTCACACCGGGCAAACAAGTGGCCTTATTATGATTATGTTTTTTCCTGTTATCACCATAACGCCACATCCAACCCATAACCCATAGACTATATCTGATTGTGAATATTCTCCGCCTTTTTGTACTCACTCTGTTTTCCCTGACGGCCCATGCCCAGGAGATTAACGCTGCGGTGGCATCCAATTTCCTGCTGCCCATGAGGGACATCGTTACCGCCTTTGAACAACAGAGCCAGCACAGGGTGTCTATAGCCAGCGGCTCCTCCGGCAAGCTCTATGCCCAAATTATTCAGGGAGCACCTTTCGACGTATTCCTCTCTGCCGATCAGGATAAACCCGCAGCCCTGTTGGAAAGCGGGCACGGTATCTCTGGCAGCCGTTTCACCTATGCACAGGGATCGCTGGTTGTCATCGCAACCAACGGACTCACAGACGACCCTAAAGCCCTGCTTTCCAGGGGTGAATTCAACAGACTTGCCATTGCAAACCCGCGACTGGCCCCCTATGGCGCAGCAGCTGTTGAAACCCTGAAGGCGCTGACGCTCTGGGATGCCGTCAGTCAAAAGTTGGTTATCGGCGAAAGTGTTGGCCAGGCATACCACTTTGTCATCTCCGGCAATGCACAACTCGCTTTTATTGCCAGGGCACAGGTTCAGAACTCACAGGGAGAACATCCCTACTGGCCGGTACCCACGAAACTGCATAGCCCCATTTATCAAGATGCAGTATTGCTCAAAAAGGCAAACAACCAGCTTGCCGCCAAACAACTGCTTGCGTTTTTACAGAGTGAACAGGCCCTGAGTATCATGGATGACTACGGTTACCAACCTGCAGGACAACAATAGCCATGGGATTTTCCGCAGCGGATATTGAAGCGCTCTGGCTGACCCTTCGCCTTGCGGCCATTGTCACCCTACTACTGCTGATGATCGGCATTCCAACCGCCTGGTGGCTGTGTCGAACCCGCTGTCGCTGGAAAGGACTTATCAGCGCCATCATTGCTCTGCCCCTGGTACTACCTCCCTCCGTACTGGGGTTTTACCTGCTGCTGGCCATGGGCCCGAATGGCCCGGTCGGTCAACTGACCGAGGCCCTTGGCATCGGCCTGTTGCCTTTTACCTTCGGTGGCCTGGTTTTTGGTTCAATTATTTATTCCCTGCCCTTTGTCGTGCAGCCAATACAGAACGCCATGGAAGCCATCGGGGAACGACCGCTGGAAGTGGCTGCCACTCTCGGAGCTAACCCGCGGGATACCTTTTTCAATGTGGTGCTTCCCTTGGCCAAACCCGGCATTCTGACCGCCACCATTCTGGGCTTTACCCACACCCTCGGAGAATTTGGGGTGGTGTTAATGATTGGCGGAAATATTCCGGGAGCCACACGGGTCATTTCCGTACAGATCTATGATCATGTGGAAGCCATGGACTATGCACAGGCCCATTGGCTGGCGGCAACTATGGTGCTGTTTTCCTTCGTGGTACTGGCCATACTCTACTCGCGTAAACGCCTGATGATCTGGAAATGAGTGGAGAACCATGAGCACACTACCACTCGATGCCCGTTTCAAGCTGTCCTACCCGGGCTTTTGTCTGGACGTGGACCTGCAACTGCCCTGCCAGGGAGTGACCGCACTGTTTGGCCACTCCGGAGCAGGCAAAACGACCCTGCTGCGCTGTATTGCCGGTCTCGAAACCGCCGCCACGGGCCACCTGCGTGTAAACGGTCAAATCTGGCAGGATAACAACACCTTTGTTCCCACCCACCGCCGCGCTCTGGGCTATGTCTTCCAGGAGGCAAGCCTGCTGCCACACCTCAGTGCCAGGGAAAATCTGGCGTTCGCCATTAAGCGTGCAACCCAAGTGGTCACTGAGGCCGACCGCATGGACACCATCGACTTGCTGGGCATTGGCCCATTACTGGATCGCTCACCCAAACAGTTGTCTGGCGGTGAGCGCCAGCGGGTCGCCATTGCCCGGGCACTCCTCAGCAAACCGGGATTGTTGTTGATGGACGAGCCTCTCGCTTCCATCGACCAGCTCCATAAACAAGAGATATTGCCCTATCTGGAAAATTTGAAAACCGAGCTGGATATTCCCATCATCTATGTCAGCCACTCCTCGGAAGAAGTAGCAAGACTGGCCGACACCCTGGTTGCCATGGAAAACGGCCGGATCGCTGCCAGCGGCCCCCTGAACGACACACTCACCCGCCTCGACTTTCCCATCAAACTGGGAGAGGAAGTGGGCTCGGTCATCGAGGCCACTGTGACGGAGCGCGACCCTCAATGGCAATTGGCAAAAGCGACCTTCGATGGTGGCGAACTCTGGTTCCGAGACAGCGGCTATGACGTTGGAAGTCAGGTGCGGGTGCGGGTGTTCGCTCGGGACATCAGTCTCTCCCTGCAACACCATAGCGATACCAGCATCGTGAATTCCCTGCCTGCCGTAGTGGAGGAAATATCCACTGAACAACACCCCGGCCTGGCGCTGGTGAAACTCCGCATTGGCAACACGCCGCTGCTGGCCCGCCTCACCCACCGCTCCGCCCATCACCTGGAACTGGCCCCCGGCAAACCCATCTGGGCACAGATTAAATCTGTGGCAATTATCCAGTAACGAGTGCCACACGTCGGCTGAACCGACCTGTTTTACTCTGTCATCTCTACCAATAAAACACGGTTGTGAACGCCCATAAAACGGAAGATAACGTCTACAACAGTTGCCTAAGATCCATAACTAGGTGTCATTACCTAATAAAATCTGATTGACTACCCTCACTGAGCAAAATTATTCGCTTTTTCGTCGATTCCTCATCCGGTTTCGACGCTGACGTGTTTCAATTCACCGCCCCCATACGTTTATAGGTCGCCATGAAAGTTCCAAAACGGATTCAACCGCTGGTAGATATTGGCCTGGTTGATGAAGTGATCTGCCAGCTAATGAGCGGCAAAGAAGCCACTGTCTATATCGTGCGTTGCGGCGATGAAACCCGCTGCGCCAAAGTTTATAAAGATTCCGCCCAACGCAGCTTCAAAAAAGCTGTGCAATACCAGGAAGGCCGAAAAGATCGTAACAGCCGTCGCGCCAGAGCCATGGGCAAAGGTACGCGATTTGGCCGTCAGCAACAGGAAGAACGATGGCAAAGTGCCGAGGTCAACGCTCTGTATAAAGTGGCGGATGCCGGGGTGCGAGTTCCCACCGCCTACGGTTGCATTGATGGCGTTTTGTTGATGGAGCTGGTCACCGATGATACGGGCGACGCAGCCCCCAGACTCAATGATGTCACCATGTCTGCTGAACAGGCTCTGGAAGATCACGCCACCATGATGAACTACGTGGTTCGCATGCTGTGTGCAGGACTGGTCCACGGCGATTTATCAGAATTCAATGTGTTGGTCGACGCCTATGGCCCAGTGATTATCGACATGCCCCAAGCGGTGGATGCCGCTGCAAATAATAATGCGCAAGCCATGTTCACCCGGGATGTCGACAACATGACCACCTACTACGGCCAGTATGCGCCGGAGCTGCTCAGCACCCGCTATGCCCAGGAAATCTGGGCGCTATTTGAGCAGGGTGAACTGGACCCTGAAGTCACGCTCACCGGTCATTTTGATGATCCGGACGATGCCGCCGACGTTGGCAGTGTTCTGCTGGAAATCAAGGCGGCCCTGCAGGAAGAGGAAGATCGCAGAGAGCGGATGTCCGAAAGTGAACCCTATTGAGGTCCATTGAGACAGTTTCACCCCGGTTAGACTCGACGAACCTGCTACCACCCCTTATAGTACGCGCCTCGTCTTATCCCCCATCTTTATCGAGTTAACCGCGCAGGAATGTTCCCGTGATTTCCAGTTCAAATGTCACCATGCAGTTTGGTGCAAAGCCCCTGTTTGAAAATATCTCCGTCAAGTTTGGCAACGGCAACCGCTACGGTTTGATCGGCGCCAACGGCTGCGGCAAATCTACCTTTATGAAAATTCTCGATGGCAGCCTCACGCCCACAGCGGGCAACGTCTCCATCACCCCCAACGAACGCATCGGCAAGCTGCACCAGGATCAGTTCGCCTTTGAAGAATACAGCGTGGTGGACACCGTGATCATGGGCCACAGCGAACTGTGGGAGGTCAAACAAGAGCGTGAGCGCATCTATGCCCTGCCGGAAATGTCTGAAGAAGACGGCATGAAGGTGGCCGATCTGGAAGTACGCTTTGCCGAATTGGACGGCTACAGCGCCGAAAGTCGCGCCGGTGAAATCCTCATCGGTGCCGGTATTGAAGAATCCCTGCACTTCGGCCCCATGAGTGACGTCGCACCGGGCTGGAAACTACGGGTTCTGCTGGCTCAGGCGCTATTCTCCGATCCGGATATCCTGCTGCTGGACGAACCCACCAACAACCTGGACATCAACACCATCCGCTGGCTGGAAGGCATTCTCAACCAGCACAAAAGCACCATGGTGATTATTTCTCACGACCGCCACTTCCTGAACGCGGTATGCACCCACATCGCCGACATCGACTACGGCGAGCTGCGCGTTTACCCCGGCAACTACGACGACTTTATGACCGCCTCTACCCAGGCCCGCGAACTGCAGTTTTCTGAAAACGAAAAGAAGAAAACCCAGATCGCCGAACTGCAACAGTTTGTCAGCCGCTTTTCTGCCAACGCCTCCAAGGCCAAACAGGCTACTTCACGCGCCAAGCAGATCGAGAAAATCAAACTGGAAGACATCAAGCCCTCAAGCCGGGTCAGCCCTTTTATCCGCTTTAACCAGGAGAAAAAGCTCCATCGCCAGGCTCTGACCTTCAAGGATCTCGGCCACGGTTACGACGAAGCGCTATTCAGCGGCGGCAAGCTGCTGCTGGAAGCTGGCGCGCGGCTGGCGGTGATCGGCGAAAATGGCGCTGGCAAATCCACCCTACTGCGCTGCCTGGTGGGCGAACTCACCCCCGACAGCGGCACCATCAAATGGGCCGAGAACGCCACCCTGGGCTATTGCCCACAGGACAGCACCAGGGACTTTGATTGCGACCTGAATCTTTTCGATTGGATGAGCCAGTGGCGCAAACCCAACCACGACGACCAGATCGTGCGAGCTACCCTGGGCCGCATGCTGTTCTCCGCCGACAACTACAAGAAAAAGGTCAAGGTCTGTTCCGGCGGCGAGAAAAACCGCCTGCTGTTCGGCAAACTGATGATGATGGACTGCAACGTGCTGATCATGGACGAACCCACCAACCACCTCGACATGGAAGCCATTGAAGCCCTCAACCTGGCGCTTGAGCACTACCCCGGCACCCTGATTTTTGTCAGCCACGACCGGGAGTTTGTATCGTCCCTGGCCACCCGCATTATCGAAATCAAGGACCACAAGCTGATCGACTTCCAGGGCACCTATGAGGAATACCTTTCCAGCCAGGAGCTTAACGCCAAACGGGCGTGATCCATGCCATAGCCTGTTTACTAAGGCGCTGAAAACACCATGGGCCGGCATTTACATGTCGGCCCTTTTATTTTTGAAGAGACATTTCTGAATTGGGACAGATGCTAAACAACCGGTTGATTCGAAAAGCGAATCGGCTTAACGTCTGAAAAATCTCAGTAAAACCGATGGAATGGTGATGAAAGCGTTACGAAAAGCTCCCTCTAAACAGCCATCTTATCCAGCTTCCCATCTTCTTTTTTTATATTCGAGCAGGAAACACGCCATAACAACTTCAACGGAACCGAAGTCCTCATTAACAGATGATCAGCTCTAATCAATTATGAATTCAGAAGAACGAAAAAAAGTATCTGTAATATCTAAGTATGCCTTGGAGTCTTTCAATGAAGGAGATTGGTTGACTCTTGGACAAATTACAGGAAAGGTCAAAGAAATTACGGGGCACGGAAGGCTGCTTAGGTCGTTGAGCTTTGGTGACGATGATTACAGCTATTGTGTTGCAGAAGTATTGGATTCGATCTTCTCAAACGACCCAAGTTTAATTCTTGATGTCGTTGATCATTTTGATATTGATTTATGGTACCAGCAAAAACATCCTGAAAAATACCAGAGAGTTTTTGTTGAATCTAAAATTACCAATGCAGATTTTTGGGAAGAAGGCTATATAAGGTTATTTATAAGCCACCTTTCTTCAAACAAAGCGCGAATGTCAGGTCTTAAGCTAGCACTTTCTCATTGGGGGATATGCGCATTTGTTGCTCACGAAGATATTGAGGCTTCGAGGGAATGGAGAGACGAAGTTGAAGCTGGCCTTGAAACAATGGATATTCTTGCTGCAGTTGTAGAACCGGGATTCAAAGAGTCGGATTGGTGTACACAAGAAGTTGGTTACGCTCTTGGGAGAAAGGTGGATATTATTCCTCTTCGGGCTGGGCTTGATCCTTTTGGCTTTTTTGGTAAGTACCAAGGCATTCAGGTGAAAGGCAAGGTTCCGGAAGTCGTGGCTAATGAAATTGCTCAGCTTCTATTGAAAAAACCGAAGCACAGAGAGAAGTGTCTTAAGAGCCTAGGGGTTTCGCTTCTCGCTCAAGGGTCTGCAAATAAAATCAAAGTAATCGAACTGTTAGATGATTGGTCTGTAGTTACAGATGAGCAAATGAAGGATGTACTCGAAAGGGCGAGCCTATCTAAACATGAGCAAAATAAGCTCCAACGTTTAATTGCCCGAGTAGGAGCGTATAAACCACAAACCACCACCCCTGACTTCTCGCAGTTTGATGATGATATTCCATTTTAATTACCGTGCTATCAAGTGTATCAACCGAACTTCACTAAGCATCGCTCGGTTAACCAGGGTTAAAAGCAAGTATTCAATTGAAACTCATCACCCAATACCACGATTTAATGCAAGCGGAAGACGCGGCGATGCGGCTGCGTCAGCAAGGCATTCTGACGCATATTTCCTTTAAGAACTCGTTCGTTGTTTCCGGGTATGTGACCGGGGCCTTTAAGGTGGGATTGTGGGCCGTGCTCGACGCCCAATATGAGGATGCCTGTGCCTACCTTGCTGACGAAAACCACGAAATAACTTCAGGCCTGCCTGAAGAGGAATTACTGCAACTGGAATCAGCATCCGACCAGCACGCCTACACCGTTTTCAACAAATTTTTATTTGTTACCGGCCTTGCCCTACTGGCCCTGATTCTGGCCGCTGTATTTATCGCCAATCATTAATCAAACAACACAAGCCAGTTTCCAGATTCTCTCCAATTGGAAATCACATCGATTAACCTGATTATTACCCTGCTCCGTGTCGGCACTTCAATGTCTATGTGTTGATATACTTAACCCCTGTCATAAGAGGACTCGCAGTGACGCTTGCCACAATTATTTCCACCGCCAACCTGAGTACCCTTCTCGACAGTGCGTTCCAGCAGGAGACCCCGGTTGTCACCTCATCGGAATCTGAACTTGGCGAGCCGTTGCAGCACTTTGACAGCCCGGCGGACATTCTGGCGAAGGCCGCAGAATGCGCTAAAGCCGGCATTCATAACTACGCTTTCGGTTTCTGGTATCCCTCGATGAAGGGCCACAGTGTGGAGCGCAAGATCATTCTTGATCCACCCCGCGAGGGAAAGTCCTTTCGCTATTCACTGGCAGGTTGGGGCATCATCAACCTGCACCTGTATTTCACGCCACCCAATACGATGCAATGCCGGATTTCCGTCAATTCCGAGGCTCGTGCCTTGTCGCGCCAGGATCGCTATCCCGATCTGGGCCCAGCAGCCAATTGGGACTGGCGGGTTGTAGAATCCTACGCCTTCAGACTTTCCCGCCAATTGGCAAGCATGGGACGCACGGTGCCCGTGGGGCAGAAACCAGCCCCGGCCAAACGCCCCTCACCATGGAAGCGCAAGCAGCCCCATGATTAACCCCTACAACAATACACCTGACCAAAGGTTCCCCAGCCTATGAGAGTGGTAGAAATAACCAGGGAGCCTGTTGAGCTCTACAAAATTCTGAAGTTTGAAGGCATTGTCGCCAGCGGCGGCGAAGCCAAAGCGGTGATCGAAAACGGTCAGGTGCTGGTGAATGGCGCGGTGGAAACACGCAAAAGGAAGAAGATTGTTTCCGGCGACACCATCGAATTCATGGGTGAACAATTTCAGGTTTCACTGAAATAGCCGTATGCCATAATGAATTAAGACTGCGCCCAACAGCAAAAGGATCGACAATGAGCACATACAACCTCCACTGCGCCTGCAACACCGTTGAACTGACGCTCTCCGGGGAGCCCAAGGTCAAAGCCTATTGTCATTGCATCGACTGCCGCGAATTGATGAACACCCCATTTGCACCGGTCACCGCCTGGACGGAGGAAAGTGTTTCCATCACTAAGGGAGAAGAGAGCATCACCGTCTACCAGCACCCGACACTTCGCATGCGGAAATATTTCTGCAGCAGCTGCGGCGAGGTGCTGTTCAATAGTAACTGCGTGGATTGGCGCGTGGTGCCCCAACTGCTGATAGCCAAAAGTTATGACAACCAACTGCCTGAGGAATTGGCGTCCACCGCCCATATCTTCTACGAGCAGCGTATTGTCAGCGTGAGTGATGACCTCCCCAAACACACACGAGGCTTAAGCAGTCCAGTTTTTGAAGAGTAAATCCTTCCCCTTGAGTCGGCCCTTATGCAAACACCGAGACGTGTTGGCATGACCAACTGATAACCTGATCGTTGTAGCTCAAACGAAGCCAACATATCTGGGCTTTCAGCATTATTCCCATACATCCCGGTTACCAGTAAAATCGCCACCTTTCTTTTTTTCGTTGACGGAGCATAACCCCATGGGCAGAGCGTATCAGAACCGCAAAGACTCAATGGCCAAAACATCTGACATGAAGGCCAAGGTGTACAGTCGCTATGGCCGTGAGATTTATGTCTGTGCCAAATCGGGCGGTATCGACCCTGCGGGCAATCTGGCATTGCGCAGCCTCATCGACCGCGCCAAGCGCGATCAGGTGCCGGGGCATGTGATCGACAAGGCCATCGATAAAGCCAAGGGCGGCGCCGGAGAAGATTTTTCACCCGCGCGCTATGAGGGTTATGGACCCGGCGGCAGCATGGCCATCATCGACTGCCTGACCGACAACCCCAACCGCACCTTTGGCGACGTGCGCCAGGCCTTCACTAAAACCAAGTGCAAGATCGGCACCCAGGGCACTGTGGCTCACATGTTTGACCACGCAGCCATCTTTGTCTTCCCTCACGACGATGAAGACGCGGTACTGGAAGCCCTGCTGGAAGCGGATGTGGATGTTACCGACGTAGAGAACGAAGACGGTAAGATCACCGTGTTCACGCCCCACACTGACTACTTCAAGGCCAAACAGGCGCTGCTCGATAGCCTCGGCGAAATAGAATTTGAAGTGGATGAAATCCAGTTCATTCCCCAGAGCTACACCACCCTGAGCGGTGACGACGTGGCGCTGTTTGAGAAGTTTCTGGGCATGCTCAACGAATTGGACGATGTGCAGCAGGTCTACCACAACGTGGAGCCGTCCTGATCTGAGATAAGTATCAACCCAACAGTCCTGTGGGCGCAGTATTTTGATACGCGCCACAGTGACTGGGTTACACTGGGCCATGGCCATTGAAACCCTTTTATTAACCACCACTGCTATTACCACGTTCTCAGGCAGCCGGGCCCTAACCAACGCCAGCGGTTTTTTCTTCGAGAACAATGGTCACCTGTTTCTTGTTACCAGCCGCCACGTTTTTATCGACAACGCCAGCTCACACTTTCCTGATCGCATCGTCATTGAACTTCATACCGATCAGGAGAATGCAACGCGCTCGGTCAAATTCTCCATCCCCCTCTATCGAGACAGAAGTTCATTATGGCGACAGGGCGTTGATGCGGCGGGCGAAATTGACGTTGCCGTGATAGAAATTGATCGAGAGGCCCTTCCGGCGGAAGCGTTCTACGCAACCTTCACCCCCGAACACTTGCACGAAGCACTTGAGACCGTTGAGATTGGAACCCCCATGCTTGTGGTCGGATTCCCCCTTGGCTTCCACGACACCTTGCATCACCTGCCCGTGGCACGCCATGCCATCAATGCTTCTTCCTTTGCCCTGCGTTTTCAGGGTCAAGGCTACTTTCTTACCGATGCCCGCACACACCGTGGCGCCAGCGGGGCTGCCGTTGTCATGCGTTCACCGGAACAGGGAACAGCGCTTCCCTGGAAATTGATGGGTATTCACTCCGCAAGGCTGGACGTCACACGGGACACTCAACTCGATGAGGCCCTGGGATTAAACTGCGCCTGGTTTGCCGATATTTTGCTGATACTGACCAGTTAGTGCTTGGGTTTCCAGCGGACCGAGACACAGCGTAAGTGCGCCCACCAACTACCACCTGTTATGTGATAGTGGCTCACTCTGGCAGCCCCTCGAAATTGGGTAATTTCTCTAACCCCTTATCCCAAATAGCTTTTCTAGATGAAAAGATGTGCGCAGTTGGCAACATAGTGATTTCAGTGTCCAAACATCCTGCGGGAATGACGAGCAAACCTTCGACCTGTGTGTTTGGCAATGCTGAACCACACAACTTACAAAAGCTTTTGCTGTGGCGAGTACCCGGGAGCGTAAAGGCAGCCACAGATTCTTTACCAGCCACCCAGGTCAATTTAGCTGACTGCGAAAATAAATTCGCTGCAAAAGCAGACCCCGTATCTTTTTGGCAATAACGACAATGGCACATATAAAAGGTGTCGAAATCTCCTTGTACTTCAAATTTCGCCGTACCACACAGACAAGAACCAAAGTGAACTGTCATTGGATTTCCTTCAATCTTTTTTCAGCCGGTAGAGTACACACAACGCTGCTGTTTGGGGCTGCCGTGGGGGGGGGGAGTAGTAGCCCCAGCCGAGGCGACAACACCATCTTGTTAAGTGTTTGCGAGAAAGGAGTTTTTAGCACGCAATAACTATTCCCAATCTCTTCTTGTGTAGCTAGCACTAAAATCATATTTCACGACTTTACTTGCGCCGATAGAAAAAAGTTGCGCCTCAGATTTTCGGATTCCTTAGGAATATTCAGCTGGTAAGAAATACCACTTGACCCTTTACAAGTATGTCCAATCACTAAAGACTCAAGCCACAAAACATTGTTCTTATTATTGAGAAATTTATCTCTTGTCTATTCCCTTCTTCATACATTGAGATAAGTGCTGATTGGACAGTGCCTTTTTCGATTGTTGGGCCAGAAATCGGAAACAAAAAATGCCTCTATATATTGTTCGTAAGTTCATTGTGCACCTAACGGACATAACAACGTCTTGGGTGAGCCGTCATCTCTTTTATACGCAAGCCTCCATCGGAAACAATTGCCAAAAAGGCCTTACAAACATCTTCATCGTAAAGATATGAATTATTAGTTATTTCACTTATGAAATATTCTATTCCAAGCTCCCTCCTATAAGGCCTGGCATTTATCATTGCATCGGCTGTATCAGACACAGCTATAATTCTAGCGCCTAAGCAAATTTCATCACCTTTCAAGCCACTTGGGTAACCGCTTCCATTCATTCTTTCATGATGCTGCAATACCATTTCACCTACTGGCCACGGAAAATTAATATCTGATATTAATTCCTCAGCCTTTACCACATGCGTTTTGATCAGCGAAATCTCTTCGCCAATGAGATCACCATACTTAGATAACAGCTCATTAGGGATAGCAAATTTACCAATATCGTGTAACTGGCCCGCTACGCGAACTCCTTCGACTTCAAACGAACTTAGATTCATTTCTTGCCCAATCAGGCGAGCAATTATAGAGACATTATTTTGATGGTGTGCAGTATATATATCACTCGCAGACATTGCCGATGACATGGTGTTTATAAGTTGGTATAAAAATAAGTCACTCCGTTTATTATTTTTCATACTACTCCCTTTTTTACAACTTAATGCTGTCAACAGCGACCGAACCTAGTGAGCCCGCGAAAAAATGCGCGATACTGCTTTACTCTTTTAACTGTTGTTACCATGCAACGCCTATCCTATCTATGCCATTTTAGAACATTGCTGCAGCAACATATTGAATATTTCTAAATTGTTTTTCTTGTATTATTTCGTAGTTAGCAAGACTTGTTTCAGCTTTATGGATAAGCATAAGGCTATATAACAGACCGGCCTTATAACACAGGAAAACTTAACCCTACAAATTACTTTAACATATTGAATTACAATGCATTTAATAGCTTTTGGTGGGGAATAATACTGAGAACAAAACAAGCCACCTCCTGTGTTGCGAGACAAATCCTTTGGATCATTGAATATATAGCCCACTCACATCAAAAATCAATGCGTTAGCGGACTCTAGCCAATGTTATAAGGCTAGCGGTTTCTAAAACAGGGTATTTGCAATACCGGCTGGCATAAAAAAACCGACACGAAGCTGGAATTAATGACGGAAGGAGCTGCTTGTCGTAAAAGATCGGGATTGGTTCGCCGTTGCGGGCTCCGGAGTCCAAAACACCCGAAGCCAATTTATTGAATGGAGGTTTTACCGAAACCGAGCATCACAGAGCAATAAAAAACCCGGCTAAAAAGCCGGGTTTTTTATTGATGGCGGTGAGGGAGGGATTCGAACCCTCGATAGGGGATTAGCCTATACTCCCTTAGCAGGGGAGCGCCTTCAGCCGCTCGGCCACCTCACCAAAACTGTTACTTTATTCTTTTTTATCTACTAATTGGGGCACTTCCCTGGGTCGCGCGTTGCTTCGGGCCTATGGCCCTCGTCCCTGCGGGATCGACCTTCGGTCGCCAAAGTTGACTTGCAACTTGTCAGCCGCTCGGCCACCTCACTTAAAACTCGTTCTCCAGCCACATCACCCGCCAATGGCAGTCTATGCTGGTGAAATCTATTTTGAGGCTAAAAGGAAGTAACCATGCCGCCTCAAAAAAGTGGCGGCATGATAACATACCATCCGGAAAATCAAAGGGGATTCAGATTACTCTGTAGTTCCCTTTTCGTCTTGTATCCGCTGGTAGATTTCTTCTCTGTGAACGCTGACATCCTTGGGGGCATTGACACCCAGGCGAACCTGGTTACCTTTGACTCCCAACACGGTCACACTGACGTCATCTCCGATAATCAGAGTTTCGCCGACTCGACGGGTAAGAATTAGCATAGTTAGCTCCTATATACTGCCATTCTCCAGTGGTTACACTGGCTTTCCTTTTTTACCCAGTCTTGTTTTTGTTGTTACTGGGGCGCCTTTTCACTCGTTGCCGATTAAATAGGCGCTTAAACTATACCAATCATTCCATAATGGCGTAAATAGCCGATTTTCACTCCACTTTGTCTTTTTCTTCCAGCTCAAAGGCACTATGCAGGGCACGCACTGCCAGCTCGAGATATTTTTCATCAATCACTACGGTGATTTTTATCTCTGAGGTGCTGATCATCTGGATATTGATGTTTTCTTTTGCCAGGGCTTCAAACATTTTTGCCGCCACACCCGCATGGGAACGCATACCCACACCCACCAGTGCCAGCTTGGCAATGCCGGAATTGGTATCCACAGCAGAAGCACCCAGCTCAGCGGCGATGGATTCAACTACCTCTTTTGCCTTGGCCAGTTCATTGCGATGCACAGTGAACGTCAGCGACGCAGTATTGTCCTGCGCGACGTTCTGCACAATCACGTCCACTTCAATGTTTGCACGACCCACTGCACCCAGAACTTTGGAGGCAATGCCCGGCACATCAGGAATACCGCGGATTGTCAGTTTGGCTTCATCACGGTTGAACGCAATGCCGGAAACAACTGGTTTTTCCATATCGTCATCATCCTCAAGGGTGATCAGAGTTCCGGGGCCGTCCACAAAGCTGGACAGCACCCGTAGGGGTACTTTGTATTTACCTGCGAATTCCACAGAACGTATCTGCAGAACCTTTGAGCCTTGACTGGCCATTTCCAGCATTTCCTCAAAGGTAATTTTATCGAGTCGGCGCGCACCTTCTACCACCCGGGGGTCTGTGGTGTAGACACCGTCAACGTCGGTATAGATCTGGCACTCATCTGCTTTCAACGCAGCGGCAAGGGCAACCGCTGTGGTGTCGGAACCACCACGACCGAGGGTGGTGATATTGCCGTCACCATCAACGCCCTGGAAACCGGCAACCACAACCACGCGACCAGCAGCCAGATCTTCCTGCATGCGGTGGGCATCAATTTCTTCGATTCGCGCTTTTGAGTGGGCACTGTCGGTAAGAATACGCACCTGGCCACCAGTGTAGGAGCGGGCATCACAGCCACGTTTCTGCAGTGCCATACACAACAGTGCGATGGTCACCTGCTCACCCGTAGAAACCAGCACATCCATTTCACGGGCACTGGGGTCCGGGTGAATATCCTTGGCCAGAGCAATCAGGCGATTGGTCTCTCCACTCATGGCGGAAACCACGACAACCACATCTTCACCCCGTTCGCGGAAGGCGTGGACCTTCTCTGCTACAGCTTCAATGCGCTCGGTTGTACCAACCGAGGTACCACCATATTTCTGAACTATCAGGCTCATGGATTTTCTTCAAGGTTGTGGGCCAAAAAACGGCGGCAATTAAACACTAATTAATAAACAAAGTTAAGGAAAATACCGCTTAGACCTTAGTCTCCAAGCTGCTCTTTTACCCATTGTGTTGCCGCAACCAATGCGCCAGGCAACGCCGCCAGGTCGGTACCGCCACCCTGTGCCATATCCGGGCGACCACCGCCTTTGCCACCCACCTGTGCAGCAACAAACTGCATCAGTTCACCGGCTTTGATGCGGCCTGTCACGTCCTGGGTCACTCCGGAAACCATTGCCACTTTGTCGCCACCGCTAGCAGCCAGCAGTACCACTGCAGAACCCAGCTTGTTCTTTAGCTGGTCCACCGTGTCGCGCAAGGATTTTGGATCGGCACCCTCAAGGTTGGCCACCAGCACTTTGATACCGTCAACCTCCTCCGCCTGTGACGCGAGGTCACTGCCGGCCGAGCTGGCCAATTTACCTTTTAACTGGGCATTCTGCTTTTCCAGCTCTTTCAGTTCTGACCAGAGGCTGGCAGCTTTTTGAGCCACATTCTCGACATTGGTTTTCAGTAACCCTGCCACCTCATCGATTTGCGCCTGCAGGCCATCGAGATAGGCCAGTGCCTGTGCGCCTGTGACCGCTTCTATACGGCGGACACCAGAGGCGATACCCGCTTCACTGGTAATTTTCAGCAAGCCGATATCGCCGGTTCGTGTCACGTGGGTTCCACCACAGAGCTCTACGGAAAAGCCCTCACCCATGGTCAGCACCCGAACCACGTCTCCATATTTTTCACCAAACAGTGCCATGGCACCTTTTTCGCGGGCACTGTCCATATCACAAACGTCAGTTTGTACCAGCGTGTTGCGACGGATTTCATCATTGACGCGCTGTTCAATGGCCTTTAACTCTTCCGGCTTGACCGCCTCGAAATGACTGAAGTCAAAACGCAGTCTTTTGCTGTCGACGAGTGAGCCCTTCTGGCTGACGTGATCGCCTAGGATTTCCCGCAGCGCCGCGTGCAACAGGTGTGTGGCAGAGTGATTCAGGGCCGTGGCAGTACGCACCCGGCTATCGACCCGGGCATCCAATGACTGACCGACACTAACTTCCCCGCTGAGCAGGGCGCCAATATGCAGGTAATGGGCACCTTGCTTCTGGCAATCGTGCACTTCAAATTCCATGCCCGCTGCGTTCAGGTACCCACTGTCTCCTGCCTGACCACCGGACTCGGCGTAGAAAGGGGTGTGGTCGAGAACAACGACCCCTTCATCACCCGCAGCCAAAGCGTCAACTTGTTCACCGTTTTTCAGCAGAGCCACAACGGTACCCTGCCCTTCGGTACCCTCGTAGCCGGTAAATACCGTTTCACCGTCCAGATGAAGTTGGTGGGTGTAATCCACTTTGAAGGAACCGGCGGAACGTGCACGCTGGCGTTGTTCTTCCATGGCCACTTCATAACCAGCCATATCCAGCGTCAACCCTCGCTCACGGGCGATATCATTGGTCAGGTCCACCGGGAAACCGTAGGTGTCATAAAGAGTGAAAATCACATCCCCGGGAATCACCTCTGACTGCAACTGGCCGAGTGCGTCATTCAGCACGGCCATACCATTGTCCAGTGTTTTGGCAAACTGCTGCTCTTCCGCCAGCAGCACTTTCTCCACCTGGGCCTGAGCCTTGGCAAGTTCGGGGTAGGCGTCGCCCATTTCGACCACCAGCGCTGCGACCAGCTTATGGAAAAATGCCTGGTTCTGCCCCAGCTTATGACCGTGACGAATGGCACGACGGATGATCCGTCGCAACACATAGCCACGGCCTTCATTGGAAGGCAATACGCCGTCGACGATCAGGAAGCTACAGGAGCGGATGTGGTCTGCTATCACTCGCAGGGATTTGTTTTCCAGGTCGTCACAGCCGGTAACGGTTGCTGCAGCTTTCAGTAGCGCCTGGAACAGGTCGATTTCGTAGTTGCTGTGCACGCCCTGCATTACTGCTGCGATACGCTCCAGTCCCATACCGGTATCAATGGAAGGTTTGGGCAAGGGCTCCATGGTACCGTCAGCGCTGCGTTCAAACTGCATGAACACCAGGTTCCAGATTTCAATGTAACGATCGAGGTCGTCATTCTCACTGCCCGGTGGCCCACCGGGCACATCGGCACCGTGGTCATAGAAAATTTCCGAGCTGGGCCCACAGGGGCCGGTGTCACCCATCTGCCAGAAATTATCTTCATCCAGACGGGAGAAACGCTCAGCACTGACACCCAGCTCCTTGAGCCAGATATCCGCAGCCTCGTCATCGGAAATATGCACGGTAACCCAGAGCCGTTCCGGCGGCAGTTGCAGAACCTCCGTCAGGAATTCCCAGGCAAAGCGAATGGCATCGCGTTTGAAGTAGTCACCAAAGCTGAAGTTGCCGAGCATTTCAAAAAACGTGTGATGTCGGGCGGTATAGCCCACGTTTTCGAGATCGTTGTGCTTGCCCCCGGCACGCACACAGCGTTGCGAGGAGGCAGCCCGGCTATAGGGGCGTTTTTCCGCACCCAGAAAGACATCCTTGAACTGCACCATTCCGGCGTTGGTAAACAGCAGGGTCGGGTCATTGCCCGGCACCAGGCTGCTGCTGGGAACAGTGGTATGCCCCTGGTCTGCAAAGTAACTCAGGAAGGCTTCGCGAATCTCGGCACTTTTCATAAACAATCACTTTCCACGACCTGTCTACAGGTCAATTCCAAAACGATAGGTTGGGGGTTTATTCAGAAACCCAGTCTGTCCTCGGAGAACTTCTTGTTTCCGAGTATGTGCAGGTGCAGGTGAAACACGGTTTGTCCCGCCCCGGCGCCGTTATTGACCACGACCCGAAAGGCTTCTTCTACACCAGCCTGCCGGGCAATATCACCTACGGTCAGCATGAGATGTCCAAGTATTGCCTTATCTTCTGGGGAAGCATCCACCAGACGGGGTATCGGTTTGCGGGGAATAACCAGCAAATGGGTGGGCGCCTTGGGTGCAATATCGCGTATAGCGATGCAGTGTTCATCTTCATAAACGATGTCTGCTGGTATTTCACGATTGATAATACGAGTAAACAGGGTTTCTTCTGACATGCTTGCCGCCACTCTGTTAATGGTCGTTACCGAGCTTTTCGTCCACGGTCAGTGGACGCGCCTCGCTCTCCAACATCACGGGAATGCCGTCGCGAATAGGGTAGGCTAACCCACTGGCCCGACACACAAGTTCGTCATGCTCTTTATCGTATTCCAGAGGTGCCTTGCTAACCGGGCACACCAAAATACTCAGTAATTTTTTATCAATCATCACGGACCCTGGCGACAGTAACTCCAGGGGTGAAGTTTAAGGGAAAGGGGACGCTGTGACCACGCCCGAAAGCGTCAGGTGCTGGGGTTTCAGGGAAGGGGTTCCAGGGAAGAGTTTTCAGGGAAGAGTTTTCGGGTTAGGAAAGCTTTCCATAATCACGGCGGGATCGAGCCGCACATCAAACCAGTTAATTCGCCAGTCGAGATGAGGCCCAGTCGCCCTGCCCGTCGCCCCAACCTTGGCAATCAGGTCACCGCTCTCGATTCGCTGTCCATTTTCCACCAGCACTTTGCTCAGATGGATAAACGTCGAGCTGATACCATAGCCGTGATCGATGATCAGCGTTCCGCCGGAATAAAACATATCCTGATGCACCAGTTTCACTACCCCCGGGGCCGGTGAAAACACATCGGTTCCCGTGGGTGCGGCAATATCCAGCCCATAGTGTGGCCTGCCTGGAGTTCCGTTGTAGACACGACGGCTACCGTAAACACCGGTGATGGGGCCTTCCAGCGGCCTGCGGAATCCAGACAAAAAGTCCAGTCGGGCATCATCCGCCGTTCTCGCTCCGGCAACCATGGCGGCTTCTTTGCGGATACGCTCCAGCACTTCTTTCGGCGGGGTCACCGTTTTCTGGGGCACTCCGTTAACCCGTTGCTCCTCATAGGTGCGTTGCTTCACTGGAAAACGATGCGCTTCGGTGGCTTGTCCATCCTTGACCACCACCTGGATTTCAGCAGGGGCATCACGGCCCAGGCCAAATACAAAACGCCCCGCCTCATCCACTCGAACCGGTCGGCCCATCAACTCTACCTGCTGACCCGGATTGACCTGCCCCACCAGCATACCGCCCTGGATAAGATCACCGGATAGCTCAATGGCGTTGGCGCAAGGAGGCAGCACGGAGAGAAAAACTAGCAACAGGGGTATTCTGAACATAGACGGTGGCGTCTCGACGGGTCTCTGGGTTACAAGATATCAGTTACTGACGATTGTCGTGGTAGGGCTCGAGTGATTCTACTTCACAGCGGGCACCCGTGTGCAACACCCGGATGGCATTGGTACTGGGACAGACCCGGTTATTCTGGGCGGTGTGCACAAAGCCGTATTGCTCAATGCCCTGGCAGTCGCCGCGGAAACGCATCAGCACCCGCTTGCCACCGATCAATTCAATCATGGCCGCATGGGCGTTGAGCACATAGAAATGATGCACCAAGGCGCTGTTGAGACAACCATTCTCGATTCCCCAGAGAGACAACTCTGCGTCCGGATCTGAACTGCCTGTTACGTAGGCCGGGGCGGCGTAAGCCCGAGGGATAAACAGCTGCCCGGCGACAGTGACGACTGCCAACAACAGAAATATCCAGCTCATTCGTGACCGCAAAATCACACCTCTGACGCACCAAGAAACTGTTTGATTAGATTACCCGTCGAACAATCCGTTCCTCGTCAGGCGCATTTATTTTTCTGAATGCTATGATAGCCCGACAGTCAGATCAACGGATAAAGTCACTACCATGCATACTGACCTGCCGCCCTTTTTCCCGCCCAAGGGCATGGGCAATGCCCACCTGCAAAGCATGCTCAACAGCATGGGACCCAGGCCCTGGAAAGTAACCCGAAACAGCTCGGCCATGACGGCACGCGGCCAGACCCTGTTACTGGAAGGTCGCCACGAAAACCAACCGGTTAAATTGCTGGCCTATTTTGATCAGGCGGACCGCAGTAACCAGCGTCTCGCCATTCTGCTGCACGGATGGGAAGGCAGTGCACAATCTACCTACCTGTTATCGGCGGCCAACCACCTCTACCGGCAAGGCTTCAACATTCTGCGTCTTAATCTTCGTGATCACGGCGAGAGTTTTCACCTGACCCCGACAGCGTTTAACTCGACTCTATCAGAGGAGATCAGTACTGCAATTGCCTCTTTTCTGAAGGCATCACCTCACCGGGAACGCTACCTGGCCGGTTATTCGTTGGGGGGCAATTTTGCTCTGCGTATTGCTGCCGATGCTGGTGAAATACTTGGCCTGTCTGCCGTCGCCGCTATCTGCCCGCCCGTCGACCCCGCCCATGCCATGGATCGCATCATGGCCGGTCCCATGTATCGCCATTATTTTCTCGACAAATGGAGCAACTCACTGCGCACGAAACTGCATTACTACCCTGAGCTCCTGAACGGCGGCATGTTGCCCCGATTTGAAGTGCTGACCGATCTGAATGATTTTTTTGTCCGTGAGCTCACGCCCTACGGGAATGCCGAAGAATATTTTGCTGCCTATGCCCTTTACGGCGATCGCCTGAACAACCTGCAGGTACCGGCCTACCTGATCACCAGCGAAGATGACCCCATCGTGCCGGTGTCAGACCTCACCAAGTTGAATAAGCCACCATCACTGCAGGTAGTTGTGACGCCACGGGGTGGGCACTGTGGTTTTATTGAGAATTACCGCCTCGACAGCTGGGGTGACCGCTGCCTGTCACAGATTTTTAATCATCATCGAAACACGACCGAATCTGCTCACCACTGAAACCCCGATATTGCAAGAAACGGCTGCGGCGCGCCTGCTCCTGAAAACTGTTGCAGGGAGTGCCCCCGTATTTCCGTTGCACCACCTCGGCAGCCAGTTGAAACCAATCCTGCCCACAGGAAGCCAGAGCCGCCTTGGTGTCTCCTGGAGTAACGCCCCGCTGCTGTAACTCCTGACTGATACGGTATGGCCCCTGCCCCTTGCGAATGCGCGATGCAATAAAGGCTTCGGCAAACCGGAGGTCACTTTGCAAATTTTCCCGCTGCAACTCGCTTAACACCTGCGCGATGTGCGCTTCAAACTCGGGAAATTTTGTTGCCAGCTTTGTTTCCAGCTCATGGGCAGAATGTTCCCGCCTGGCCAGTAAATCCATGGCCCGGAATCGTAACAATGCCAGCGGGTCCTTCGCTTCAGTGTCACTCATGAGTCACCAGCGATCAGGACGGTTTTACCGGCGACTCTGTCTGACTGGAAGGGGGAGGCAATTCAGTCATCGTGTTGGCCGCCTGTGCTTCATCCGGGTTTTTGACAAGCCCGAGCCACTGACCAACCTTGCGCAGAATACGGGCTACCAGACGTATCAGCTTGGGCAACAACCAAATCACCAATGCGATAAACAGCACCATCAGGCACAGGAATAACAGGGGATGATTAAACATGGCCCACAAACCACCCAGCACCATCAGGTCTTCACTGATCGACGCCGCCCAGTTGGTAAAGGGCTCCGGGGAAGTATTGATCAAGGCCCTAGTCGATGCCTTCGTCAGGTGGCTTGCCCCCGCCATAGTGCCGCCCATGATGCCCGCAGCGATTTCCAGTGCTGGTGTCACATCTCCCACAGCCCCGGCTGCCAGCATGGCTCCAGCGGGTATGCGGATAAAGGTATGCAGGGTGTCCCAGCCGGTATCCACCCCAGGAATCTTGTCAGCAAAAAACTCCACCAGGTACATGGCCCCGGCAGCAAAAATAACCAGTGGATCCTGCAGCACCGTCAGCTCGGCGGGCAACTGCACATTGCCCGTCGCACCGGCCAAACCCAATACCAGGAGCGCCGCATACAGGTTAATTCCACTCGCCCAGCCCACACCCATGGTCAGAGCAATAACACCGATTAATTCCTGATAATGTTCCATTTATAGCTCCTGCCGATCCAATGCCGACCACTATACACCCTTAAATTATGGCGCTTTGTTTCTGCCATCGCCAAGTTATGGCAGATCACCCTGTTCCCGCCGCAAATCATCGGCCTGAAAGGGTATCGCCAATAACTGCCAGAATCCTCTGTCTTGCCGGTGATCAAGACCGATCGACATCTCAGGGGTGCGAGAAGTCTTTGAACGACTGCCGAACAGGCGGTCCCAAAAACTGAAAATAGTCCCGTAATTACTGTCCGTGTCCTGCTGTACAACATGATGATGCACCCAATGGATTGAAGGCGTAATTACCAGAAATGACAGCATGCGCTCCATGCGCTTCGGCAGGCGAACATTGGAATGGTGAAACGCTGTAGAGATCAGTACCAGTGTCTCAAACACGATTACTGAGGAAACAGGCAACGCGAAGCAGAAGATCACAGCCGCCCGGAATAATGCCGAGAGAATCACCTCACCAAAGTGAAAGCGCACAGCCGAGGTGATATCGAGCCATTGGTCGAGATGGTGAACGCGGTGAAAACGCCAGAGAAATCCAATCCGGTGGCTGGCACGGTGCCACCAGTAAATCCACAAATCCAGCAATAGCAAATCTAAGAGCAGCCACGACCAGGAAGGCACCCAAGCCGACCACCAGTAATGGCTGTGACTGGTAGCAAACAAGGTTACAGGCAGCACGATAAGGACTGAGGCGAACAGATTGCAGACCCACAAACCCAGGTTCTTGCTTAAACGTGTGGCGCTTGCGATACCAGCAGGTGCCGGAACAGCCGGCACGACGCGCTCAGCGAGAAACAACAGCAGCAAAATCACAGCCACTACCAGGCTTTTGTAGGCCACCAGTTCATTCATTGCCTACTCCACATCGTTGTCGCCGATATAACCACACCACATCCTTCAGATAGAAAAACTCTATAAAGATTACAGACAGCCAAACCAGACAATCGTCTTATAACCAGACAAAAAAAACCGCGCAGGTGTTTGCGCGGTTTTTTGGTAGAACGCCAGTGTGATCAGAGATCAGCGGCTTCTGTTTCTGCCGGGTCGATCTTTTCCGCTCTATCCTTGGGTTTTGGGGCAGGCATCAACTGCTCACGTATTTTTTTCTCGATCTCTGCAGCGACCTCGGGGTTTTCCCTCAGGTATTCACAGGCATTGGCCTTGCCCTGACCAATTTTGTTGCCATTATAGGCATACCAGGCACCAGATTTGTCCACCAGTCCACATTTCACCCCAAGGTCCACTACTTCACCCAGTTGGTTGATGCCAGCACCGTAGAGAATCTGGAATTCACACTGCTTGAACGGCGGTGACACTTTGTTTTTCACAACCTTGACGCGGGTTTCATTACCCACCACTTCTTCACCTTCCTTCACAGCACCAATACGGCGGATATCCAACCGCACGGATGAATAGAATTTCAGTGCGTTACCGCCGGTAGTCGTTTCCGGGTTGCCGAACATGACGCCGATTTTCATACGAATCTGGTTGATAAAGATCACCAGGCAGTTGGCCTGTTTGATATTGCTGGTCAGTTTCCGCAGCGCCTGGGACATCAAGCGGGCTTGCAGGCCGACATGGTGATCGCCCATTTCGCCCTCGATTTCTGCCCGCGGGGTCAACGCCGCGACGGAGTCGACCACCAGCACGTCAATGGCGCCTGAGCGCACCAGCATGTCCGTCACTTCCAGCGCCTGCTCACCGGTATCCGGTTGGGACATAATCAGGTCATCGACGTTAACGCCAAGCTTTTCAGCATAGATCGGGTCAAGTGCGTGTTCGGCATCCACAAAGGCACAGGTGCCGCCCAGCTTCTGGGCCTCGGCGATTACCTGAAGGGTCAATGTGGTCTTACCGGAAGATTCTGGACCATAGATCTCGACAACTCGCCCCTTTGGCAAACCGCCAATACCCAATGCGACATCCAAGCCCAACGAACCTGTTGAAATGGCCGGGATGGCTACGTGTTCCCGGTCACCCATACGCATGACAGTTCCCTTGCCGAACTGGCGCTCAATCTGGCCAAGTGCCGCCTGAAGTGCTTTTTCCTTGTTTGGATCCATGACCGTTGCCTCTTTCGTGCTTTAACTTGAAGATATTCACTGAACGCCGGTTAGCTTAACGCAACATTGCACTACTGTATAGTCATACAGTAGTTCATTTTTTCAGCATGGCAATCAGGCCGCTCAGTGCGGTGGCCACGGCTTCATGCCGAACCTGGTCGCGGTTGCCGTCAAAGTGCAGGCAGCGGGTGCTGATTTCACCGTCCCCAAGCGCCCAGCAGAACCATACGGTTCCCACTGGCTTTGCCTCGGAACCGCCGTCCGGACCCGCGATACCACTAACAGCCACAGCGATATCGGCTTCGGCTTTTGCCAGTGCTCCCCGTGCCATTTCAATCACCACGGCCTCGCTGACGGCTCCCTCACTGGCCAGCGTATCGGGAGACACACCCAACACGCTCTGCTTGGCTACGTTGGCGTAGGTCACCAGCCCCAGCCTGAACCAACTCGAACTGCCGGCGATATCCGTGATGGCGCTGGCAATCCCACCACCGGTGCAGGACTCGGCACAGGTAACGGTAGCGTTCCTGCTCAACAGCAGCTCGCCGAGCTGCTGAGCCAACATACGGGTGGTAGTCGTCATAGTGGGACGGTAATTCAGTGCCGCGACCCGATGCAAGTCATAACCCGGCACCACCTGCTAGGGAAAAGTCACCGTAACCAGCGTTTCGTAGTGATAGGTCCCGGGAAACAGATCGATCAAACTGATGTGTTCAATACTGCACTGGCTTCCCAGCAGCTGCAGATCACGCACAAGAGTCGCCGCATTACAGCTCACATAAATAAGTTTTTCCGGTTTCAACGCCTTGACCCATTCGTGCAGAGCCGGAAAGCCCTTGCGGGGCGGATCGACCAGTAATACATCGAACTTCGAGTGGGGACTCCGGGCGCGGAAAGTGCGCAACGCCGTCTCCGAAAACAAGTCGAGATGGAGAAAGCTCAGCGTCTGTTCTTTGACCCGCTCCGGGGCAAAGTCCACCATTACCCGGTCAATGGCTGGCTGGCGCTCAACAATCAGTTCTGACAAGTTGCCCTCTCCGGAGAACAGGTCCAGCAACTTGCCGCTGTCCCTGTCACCAAACTGAGCCACAACCGTATTGCGCAGCACCTCATTCATGGCTCCATTGACCTGGGTAAAACCGCCGTGGGCATAGGGACTATCCCACGCCGTGCTAACGCCATCACCGGTCAGGTAGATTTCACAGTGTCCCTTGCCTGAATGCTGTTCTGTCCATTCCGGTTGCTGGTAGAGCGCATCCATAACCGGTTTCAATTGTTCGTCCACAATCTGACACCCCGGCACCGGCAACACCGTATCTGCCACTGGGTCGAGCATACCGATATATTTGTGGCGGTAATGAAGCTGTACTCGATTGCGATAATGCAGGCGCTGCTCGGCACCGTGCACTTCCACGTTGGGTAATGCTCTATCCAGTCGTTTCAGGTGGCCGGCCAGGGCATCTGTTTTATAGGTGAGTTCGCTCTGATAATCCGTGTGCAGAAAATGGCAGCCGGGACAGTGCTCAAAGTGCTCACAGGCTGGCTCAACACGATTTTCCGCCCGCTGCTCCAGTGTTTCCAGGCGTGCAAACTGCACCCCCTTACTGGCACGGAAGATGGTTGCCGTACCAGTTTCACCGGGGAGTGTTTTGGCAATAAAACAGGGTTTACCGTCGATATGGGCCACACCCTGCCCCATGGTATCCATGGACTCAATTTCAAAAGTGATCTTGCGACCTGCCGGATTGGAGCGTTGTCGTCTAACGGGCTTTCTGGGTTTCAAGGGAGATTCCTGAACATAACATCATGTTATTAACTAGCTAAAGCTTTGTTGCATTGGTACTTCTGCAACAAAGCCTACCAATTTAGTGGCGCATATTAAGTCGCCATGAAATTCTACAGTGTCAGCCACATTCGCGTCTCGCGCCAATACTCATTGGTACATCAAAAAACTTCGTTCACCTGCAATACCGACAACGCCGCTACAAATTTACACCTTTCTTCCCAGACTGCACTCCTGCGCCAGACTTAAAGCCCGCAACATTTGCAGTTTTTTTGTGTCCGAAGCTTCTTTCAATTTTCCTAACGGAGTCCGCATGAAAATTCGGCTTCGGTTGGCAGCAACGTACTGTCGTATAAGCCTAAAGGATCATACTGCTGCCACGCTCTTTATCCTCATCGCTTTGGATAACAGCAACCTGATTGTCCAGTTCATTGCACCTCTCTTCCAGTAAAGCGCTTCTAGCCGACTGAACGGATTGCCTTCATATTCAGCAATCAAGCCTTCGCTCGTCCTGAAAAAAGTAGCCACATCCCAAAAACACTTCATCAAGGTTAAGAAACATCATTTCTGGTAGTGTTTTTTCACCAATGGTATTCACGTAGAATCCAGCGTTTACCCAACCAGAAGTCCCCCGTATGACGTCAGTGGCAACACCTGAAAATCACACCCCGATGATGCAGCAGTACCTGCGCATCAAGGCCCAGCATCCCAACGAGCTGGTGTTTTACCGCATGGGGGATTTTTACGAGCTGTTCTACGACGACGCCAAAAAAGCGGCGCGACTGCTGGATGTCACGCTCACCGCGCGGGGCAAATCCGCGGGCCAGCCCATCCCCATGGCCGGGGTGCCCTATCACGCCGCTGAAGGATACTTGGCGAAATTGGTGAAACTGGGCGAATCGGTCGCCATTTGCGAACAAATCGGAGATCCCGCCACCAGCAAAGGTCCAGTGGAGAGGCAGGTGGTGCGCATTGTCACTCCTGGCACCATCAGTGATGAAGCGTTGCTGGATGAACGCCGAGACAATCTGCTTGTCGCCGTAAGCTATGGCAAAGAACAGCAATTTGGCATCGCCACCCTGGATATCGGAAGCGGGCGTTTTCTGGTTCTGGAGGTGGAAGGTCCCGAGGCCTTGCTGGGCGAACTGCAACGGCTCAATCCGGCTGAACTTCTGGTCGCTGAAGATTTCCCACACCCGGAATTACTGCAACAACGCCGTGGCATGCGCCACCGACAGCCCTGGGAGTTTGAAGCCGACACGGCTCGTCGCCAGCTGGTCGATCAATTTGGCACCAAGGACCTGACTGCCTTTGGCTGTGATCACCTGCCACTGGCTCTGACCGCCGCCGGTTGCCTGTTGCAATATGCGCGGGAAACCCAGCGCGCCGCACTGCCCCACATTCGCAATCTCTGCCATGAGAACCGCGATGATAGTGTGATCCTCGATGCTGCCACGCGACGCAATCTGGAACTCAGCCTCAACCTCAATGGCAATACCGAAAACACCCTTTTGTCGGTGATGGATACCACCGCAACTGCCATGGGCAGTCGCCTGCTGAACCGCTGGCTCAATCGCCCCTTGCGCAACCTGGACACACTGCAGTCGCGGCAACAGGGCGTGGCAGCACTGCGGGTGGATTACTGCTACGAATCACTGAATGAGCACCTGAAACAAGTGGGCGATATGGAACGGATTCTGGGCCGTATTGCACTGCGCTCTGCCCGCCCCCGGGATTTAACCCGTTTGCGCCAGTCCCTGGCCGCCCTGCCCGAGATCCAGCGAATACTGACCCAGCAGGAACCAGCCCACTTGCAGCAACTGTCAGCCCAGGCTGCAGAATTTCCCGAGCTGGTAACACTGCTGGAGCAGGCCATTGTCGACAACCCACCCGTCGTCATTCGTGATGGGGGCGTGATCGCCGAAGGCTACGACAGTGAACTGGATGAGCTGCGCAACCTCAGCAGCAATGCCGGGCAGTTTCTGGTGGACCTGGAAGAGCGGGAAAAACAGAGCACTGGCATCGGCACCCTGAAAGTAGGCTACAACCGGGTACACGGCTACTACATAGAAATTTCCCGGGCACAGTCCGAGCAGGCACCTGCCCATTATATTCGCCGCCAGACACTCAAGAATGCTGAGCGCTATATCACCCCCGAACTCAAGGCGTTCGAAGACAAGGCCCTCAGTGCGAAAAGCCGTGCTCTTACTCGCGAAAAAGCCCTTTACGAAGACCTGATTGAATCCCTGAACGATCACCTCATCCCCCTTCAGGAATGTGCCGCGGCCATCGCCGAGCTGGATGTTCTGGTCTGCCTGGCCGAGCGAGCTGACAACCTCAGCCTGTGCACACCCACTCTGGAGGCTACTCCGGGTATCGAGGTCTGTGGTGGTCGTCACCCGGTAGTTGAACAGGTGCTGGACACGCCCTTTGTCGCCAACGATCTCAGCCTGAACGAACAGCGCCGCATGCTGGTCATTACCGGCCCCAACATGGGGGGTAAATCCACCTATATGCGGCAGGCTGCATTGATCGTCTTACTGGCCCATATCGGTAGCTGTGTGCCGGCCCAGAGCGCAACGATCGGCCTGGTGGACCGTATCTTCACGCGCATTGGTTCTTCCGATGACCTGGCGGGTGGACGCTCAACGTTCATGGTGGAAATGACGGAAACTGCCAATATTCTCCATAATGCCAGCGAGTCCAGCCTGGTTTTAATGGATGAGATTGGACGTGGTACCAGCACCTTTGACGGCCTGTCCTTGGCCTGGGCCTGCGCCTTGGAGCTGGCGGAAAATGTTCGTGCATTCACGCTGTTTGCCACCCACTACTTTGAGTTGACGGCATTGCCAGATAAAACGGCGGGCGTGGCCAATGTTCACCTGGATGCCACGGAGTACAACGACGACATTGTATTTCTGCATGCTATTCAGGAAGGCCCGGCCAGTCAGAGCTATGGCATTCAGGTAGCCAAGCTGGCGGGCATACCTGCCACGGTGATTGCCCTGGCCCGTCAGGAACTGGCACGCTTGGAAGCCGGAGCCCATCCCACGGTTATCCCGGTAGCAGCAAAAAACACTGATCAACCGTTGCAACAGGAGCTGTTCAGCGACCCGATCGGCGCAGCACTCCGGGACGCGCTGAGTGCCGTCGACCCCGACGATCTCACACCAAAACAGGCCCTGGAGCAGCTTTATGCCCTGAAGCTGTTGTGCAAGGATCAATAAAGATTCACAAAGCACCGCATAATTCCTCTCTGGTGCTTTAAAACGCGGATTTTATTTCTGTATAATGCGCCGCTGTTCCTTTATCTGCTTCACGGAGAGCACCCAATGACCTTTATCGTTGGCGAAAACTGCATCAAGTGCAAATACACTGACTGTGTGGAAGTTTGTCCGGTGGACTGCTTTTATGAAGGCCCGAACTTCCTGGTGATTCACCCGGATGAGTGTATCGACTGTGCCCTCTGTGAACCCGAGTGTCCGGCCGAAGCCATCTTCTCTGAAGACGAGCTACCCGATAACCAGCAGGTTTACCTGGAACTGAATGCGGAGCTGGCGGAAGTCTGGCCCAACATCACCGAGAAAAAAGATTCCCTCCCCGATGCCGAAGAGTGGGACGGCGTGAAGGACAAGTTGCAGTACCTGGAGCGTTAAAGCTCGGCAGGTAATCAAACAAAAAAGGCGGCCTATAGGCCGCCTTTTTTAATACCGCACGAAAATCACGGCACATCACACTCAAAACACTGTAAATACATACCGCGCGGGTCATTCAGACGTCCAAACGGATTCAGTTTGTTGCCCAGGCTATAGAGCCCCACCAACCAGCTCTGGGGCATCCAGCCCTGGGAACGCTGGACCAGCCAGCCAGCCACCTGGCCATTGGCCAGTTCCTGCAACAACTGCTCGCGAAAATCCAGGGGTTTACGGATTTCTTCAACTTCATATTGCTCCAGCCCAGCCACCCTGGCTGCCGCCTCAATCGCCGCCTGTAAATCGCCCAGTTCATCCACTAGACCCAGCTCCCGTGCTTTTGCTCCAGTCCAGACACGACCCTGTGCCACTTCGTGTATGGCTTCTGGCGAGGTGCCACGAGCATCAGCCACCAGAGACAGGAAGTGATCGTAGATATGATTCACCCCGGACTGAACAACCTGCTTGGCCTGATCCGACATAGGTCGATCCAGCTGGTACAGATCTGCCAGCTCTGTGGTCCCGACGCCATCATTGTTGATGCCGAGCGCCGCGAGGCTTTCTTCAAAGGTGGGAATCACCCCGAACACACCGATGGAGCCGGTAATAGTGGTGGGGCTCGCCCACACTTCGTTGGCCCCCATGGCAATCCAGTAGCCGCCTGACGCCGCGACCGTACCCATTGACACAATCACCGGCAACCCGGCTTTTCGAGTGGCCAGCAATTCCTGGCGAATCACCTCAGAGGCAAAGGCACTGCCACCGGGACTGTCAATGCGCAAGACCAGCGCTTTTAACTGGTCATCCTTGCGCGCCTGCTGGAAGCGCTGGGCGAGGCTGTCGCCTCCCACCGTGCCCGCAGGCTGTTCCCCATCGAGAATCATGCCCTTGGCCACAATGATGCCAATCTTGTCGCCCATTGGCGTCGGCTCCAGCGCCTCGGCACGGCGGGTATGGCTCAGGTATCGCTTCATGTCGATACCCTGATAATTACCGTCCTCATCGACCCCTGCCAGCTGTCGCAGCCGGTCTGCCATTTGCGGCCTGGTCGAGAGTTTGTCCACCAACCCAGTCGCTACAGCCAGCTCCGCGGTATTACCTTGGTGGTCGGCCAGCTTGGCACCCAGATTATTGACGTAATCGTTGATGGCATCGATGGGCAGGTTGCGCTGACTTTCCACCCTGCTGGTATACACCGACCACAGGGCGTTGAGCCAGGCACTGTTGTGCTCTCGGGATGCCGGCGACATATCTGTGCGGGTAAACGGCTCAATGGCATCTTTGTAGGTGCCAACCCGGAAGACATTGACGTTGACGCGCAGTTTATCCAGCGCGGCTTTGAAATAACTGCGGTAGCTGCCAAAGCCGGTCATCAGAACCGCACCCATCGGGTTGAGATGGATTTCGTCGGCGTAGCTGGCCAGGTAATACTGTTCCTGGGTGAAATTATCACCCACCGCGACAATGGGTTTGCCGCTTTTGCGGAAATCTTTCAGCGCCTTTCCCACATCTTCCAGCTTGGTGAGCCCTCCCCCAAGCAGGTAGTCCAATTCCAGCACCAGAGAATTAATCCTCGGGTCAGTGGCGCCGCGATCAATGGCTTCCACCACGTCCTGAACCAGTGTTTCGGCATCTGCAGGGCTGCTTTGCTGCATTAACTGTGTCAGCGGATCGGTATAGGTTTTCTGCTCCACCAGAAAACCGCCCGGCGCGATTCGCAATGCCGCACTTTCGGGCAATGGCTGCACATCCTTCTGAAACATACTGATAATCAGCGCCACAACAATCAGCACGAACAGCAGGTTAAACAGCACGCGAATACCGTGGGCGAGCCGACCAATAAAGCGGAAAAAACGGCGAATCAATCCTGGTTTGTCACTCATGGGTTATCTTCCTGATAAAGCGAGTATTGTTTCCAGCGACTGAACATCATGGCTGCCCCAAACAGCACCACAATAAGAACAAGTTCTACCGCATCCAGCCAGTTGGCGCTGGGTGCAAACAGGTTGGTCACTGTCACCATAAAATACATCAACGTGACAAAACACAGCATGGAGATGGTCTTGTAACGCTCCCTGCGCAATCCCGGCAGGAAAATCAGCAGCGGCACCATGGTAAAAACCATCAGGCTGACCGGGGTACCCGACCAGATGGCATTCGCCAGTAACACCGCCATTAACAGCAGGTAACTGCCCCAGGTGAGCTTGCGGGCCACACTCAGCTTTTTAGAGAGTTGTGCAATTACCTTGGTCATGGGGTCACCAGCTTTTTCGCCAGGGATGCCATGCGTTTTCCCTGGGCGATACAAAGTGCGACCTCTTCTTCTGTCAGGGGCCGACTGCCATCGCCACCAGCCTGATGAGAGGAACCATAGGGCGTGCCACCGGAAGCGGTGGTGTGCAATGCCTGCTCGCTGTAGGGCAGCCCGGCAATCACCATACCCTGGTGCAGCAATGGCAGCATCATGCTGATCAGGGTGGTTTCCTGCCCCCCGTGCAGCGACCCGGTGGAAGTGAACACCGAGGCAGGCTTGCCGATCAGACTGCCGTTGAGCCAGAGATCACTGGTACTGTCGATAAAATATTTCATCGGCGCAGCCATGTTGCCAAAACGGGTCGGGCTGCCAAGTACCAAGCCCGAACAATCGCGCAAATCTTCCTTGCTGCAATAGACGGCGCCCTCAGCGGGAATCTCGGGCTCTGTTGCTTCGCAGGTTGCCGACACGGGTGGCACGGTGCGCAGCCGTCCTTCCAACCCGCCCTGCTCAACACCGAGTGCAATCTGTTCTGCCATGGCCCGGGTATGGCCATAGCGTGAATAGTAGAGAACCAGAATATAGGGCATCACAGAATATCCAGAACCTGTTCAGGGGGGCGGCCCAGGGCCGCTTTGTCGCCGTTGATAACGATCGGACGCTCGATCAGCTTGGGATGGTCCACCATGGCAGTGATCAATTGAGCCTCGCTGAGGCTTGGATCGGCCAGATTGTTTTCTTTGTAGGCATCCTCACCCTTGCGCAACAGCTCGCGTGCTGAAATTCCCAGCTTGGCGAGAATATCGGCCAGGGTTTTTTCATCCGGCGGTGACTCCAGATAGAGAATGATTTCGGGATCGATACCCTGCTCTTCCAGAAGAGCCAGAGTTTGACGGGATTTGGAACAACGGGGATTGTGATAAATGCTGATCATGATCTTTGTGTAAAATAGCCTTAATAAAAAATGCATTCTAGCGGTAAACGACCCAACGGGGCCAGACGACGTAAGGGGACACCAATGACGCCGAAAGACAAGCTGGACATGGCGAAACTATTTTTTCGCCATTTGGGCCGGCGCTTTGCCAACGACGGCTGTCGCCAGAGCGCCGCGGCGCTCACCTACATGAGCCTGTTTGCGGTGGTTCCGCTGATGACACTGATGTATTCAATGTTCTCCCTCATCCCGGCCTTTCAGGGCCTTGGAGAACAGGTGCAGCAGCTGATTTTTAATAATTTTGTGCCCCAGAGTGGCGCAGAAATTCAGGGGTATCTCAGTGAATTTTCCAGCCAGGCCCGCACCCTGTCGGTTGCCGGTGCCGTGATTCTGCTGATCACCTCCTATTTGATGCTGACCAACATCGAGCACACCTTTAACAATATCTGGGGCACTTCTGGCGCGCGGCGCGGGCTGTCCAGCTTTCTACTCTACTGGGGCATCCTCAGCCTGGGGCCGCTGTTGCTCGGTATCGGTCTGATGATGCGCACTTACCTGGTCTCTTTCCAGCTGCTCGTCGATGAGGTCGACGTGTTGGGCATTACCGGGCTGATTTTTGAATACCTGCCGGTGATCTTTACCTGGGCGGCATTCACGCTGCTGTTTCTTGCCGTTCCCAACTGCCGGGTCTCAGGACGCTACGCCACCATCGGTGGTTTGATCACGACCCTGCTGTTTGAACTGGCCAAGTTGGGCTTTGGCGCTTTGATCGCCCACTCCAGCTACACCACGGTGTACGGGGCGTTTGCCATCGTGCCGATCTTCCTGATCTGGATATACCTGATGTGGATTATCGTGCTGGGCGGCGCCGAACTGGTCCGCTCCATGGAAACATTCCAGACCGTGTGGCGGGGCTACGATTATCCCGACATGATCGCAGTACTGGTAGTGATGTGGGAGTGCTGGCGCAATCAGCAGGTCGGCGGTTCCCTGTCTGACCAGGATGTCATCGCCAGTGGTCTTGAAGAGCAGCACTGGCGGGAGTTGCGCGATGTCCTGATAGCAAAAAGACTGCTGGTGGTGACCAACAATGGCCGCTACATCCTGACCCGTGACCCCCATCAACTGAAGCTGTCGGATCTGCTGCAGCTGAGTGGCCGCAGTGTCACTGCTTTGCCAGGTGCCAAGGCCAACGAGGCGCTGTCTGATTATCACTGGTATGGTCGCCTGTCCGGCATCCTTCGCCAAAGCAACGAACAACTTCAGCAAAACCTCTCTCTAACACTGGCAGATTTATTTGAACAGGAGGCCGATGTTGAGAACGATCATTAACTGCCTGGTTTGTGCACTTTTTCTTAGCCTGACAGGTTGTTCCGACAAGCCCTCCGGTTATCCCCTCATGGACGGTGGCACACTCAATTTCAATGACCAGCACGGCAAGGTCGTGCTGATCAACTACTGGGCGGAGTGGTGTAAGCCCTGCCGCGAAGAAATTCCCGAATTGAATGCCTTCCAGCAGAAATTCAGCGATCAGGTACTGCTGCTGGCCGTCAACTTTGACGGCGTCACCGGCGACAGACTAAAACAGCAGGCCACAGCACTGGGCATAGAATTTCCGGTTCTCGCCGAAGACCCGAGACAGCAGTTTGGGGTCAAACCCAGTGGTGTGCTGCCGGAAACTCTGGTCATTGATCGCAACGGCCAATTCCGGCAGGTACTGCTCGGCCCCCAGAACGAGGAGAAACTTGAGGCCGTGCTCAAGCAGCTGTCAGTCAGTCCACAGGAACAATGACATGAAAGATTGCCGCCAGTTCTATATCAACGGCCAATGGGTGGCACCGCAGAGCGCAGATGACCTGGCGGTGGAAAACCCTGCCACCGAACAGACCATTGCCGTAATTTCTCAGGGTACCCGGGATGATCTCAGCCGCGCGGTTGCCGCTGCTAAAAAGGCATTTCAGGAGTATTCCCAAACCACCAGGGAGCAACGCATTGCCCTGCTGGAAGCTCTGCTGGCTGTTTACGAGGCCCGTTACGAAGAAATGGCATGTGCTATTTCGATGGAGATGGGCGCCCCCATCAGTTTTGCCCGCAGCGATCAGGCCGATTGTGGCCGTGGTCACCTGAAAAGCGCCCTGCGGGCATTGCGGGATTACCCTTTTGAGCAATCACTGGGCAAGACACTGGTGGTGCGGGAACCCATCGGTGTGTGCGGGCTGATCACGCCCTGGAACTGGCCCATCAATCAGATCGCCTGCAAGGTCGCCCCGGCGCTGGCCACCGGCTGCACCATGATATTGAAACCCAGCGAGATTGCGCCGTTGAGCGCCCACCTGTTTGCAGAAATGATTCACGAGGCGGGATTTCCCCCGGGGGTCTTTAACCTGGTCAATGGTGCTGGCCCGCTGATTGGTCAGGGGCTGGCGGAACACCCGGATATCGACATGGTGTCCTTTACCGGCTCCACAAGGGCGGGTGTTGCGGTTGCCAAAGCCGCCGCCGACAGTGTCAAACGCGTGGCTCAGGAACTGGGGGGGAAATCTCCCAACCTGTTGCTGGACGATGCCGATATGGAACAGGCCGTGACCCGTGGCGTCGCCTGGTGCATGGAAAATACCGGCCAGTCCTGCAATGCACCCACTCGCATGCTGGTGCCCGAACAACACTACGAGCAAGCCGTGGCCATTGCCGCCAAAGCGGCAGCGGCTGTTACTGTCGGCTTGCCCAATGAAGAAGGCTCACATATCGGCCCACTCTCCAGTCGAGCCCAATTTGACCAGGTGCAGCATCTGATTGAGATTGCAATCAAAGAGGGCGCGCGAGTGGTGGCCGGGGGACTCGGTAAGCCAGAAGGATTTACCACTGGTCACTTTGTACGGCCCACGGTATTTGCTGACGTCAACAACCGCATGACCATCGCCCGCGAGGAGGTCTTCGGACCGGTGCTGGTGATGATTCCCTACCGCGATGAAGCCGAAGCCATCGACATCGCCAACGACACCCCCTACGGACTGGCGGCCTACATTCAGACCGGCGACACGCAACGGGGTCAGCGCATTGCCCGGCTGTTGCGTGCCGGCATGGTCAGGATCAACGGTGCTTCCCACGGCTACAACGCACCCTTTGGTGGTTACAAGCAATCTGGCAATGGCCGCGAGTGGGGTGAATACGGGTTTGAGGATTATCTGGAAATCAAAGCCATTAACGGCTGACTTGAGCTCTGTTTTTGCTACCAGCTGAAGACCTGTTTCACGAAGGGAATGCTCAACTTCCTCTTGGCTTCCAGGGAAGTTTTCTCCAGTGTATCGAGACAGTCCATCAACCCGTGCAGATCCCGCGCTGCGCGATTCACCAGGTAGCGGGCCACTTCATCTTCCAGTGTCATGCCACGACGGGCGGCACGGAATTTCAGGATTTCCTCCCGCTGCACATCATTGGGTGCCTCCAGCTGAAACACCGGGCCCCAGCCAATACGTGACCGCAGGTCCGACAGTGCCAGGGGTAGCTCCCGAGGAGCGGCATCCCCTCCCATAAGCAGGTGACCGCCTACATCCCGAACTCGGTTAAACAAGTTGAACAACGCCTCCTGCCAGTCATCCCTGTCGGCAATTGCCTGAATGTCATCAATAGCCACCAGTGGCAGACGTTCCAGCTCGGCGAGAACCGCTTCCGGAGGGTACTCCATCAACTCCCACAAGGGCAGATACTGCACCGGAAGACCGCTGGAGGCAGCCCGATGACAGCTGGCCTGTAGCAGGTGGGAGACACCACTGCCTGGCCTACCCCAGAGGTACACAGAGGGTTCATCACTTTGGGGCCAAGAATCACGCAGCAGGGTTAACAGCAAATGCTTGCTGTCACCGGCGGGAACCAGAAAATTCTCAAAGGTGGCGTCATCGTTGAGTTTGATTTGCAGGCTAAGCTGTTGAGGCACTTTTTGTCTCTAGCCTCTATCCCTAACGCCCGTGCCAGCGGAACAGGTACTCATTGGGGCCTGCACCGGGAAAGTCAGCGGTGGTCTGTTCAACGAGACGGCTGTCGCGACGCAGGGTATCCAGCAGCAGGGAGAAGTCGCCCTCCACATCCAGACGCAGACCCAACCGATCCCCTTCTACAGAATCGACAATCAACTTGCTCACCAGCTCCAGAGATTCCAGATAGCCGGTCACATCGCTGAACGACTGAAAATTGGTAACCTGATCAACGTTCAGAGTCAATTGCTGGGCATTGGTTTGGGGAATAAACGCATACCTACCGGCAATGCGGTCCACCGCCTCATCCACCAACTGATTGATTAACTGCGCTGCCGAGTCTGCCACCCCACTACTGAGATCTTCACCATCCAGTGTTTTCAGCAGCCGCGCACCGCGCCACTGGCCATTGGAACTCTGGTAAAGCCTGACGGCCATCCAGTTATCGGTCTTGTAACGTTGAGCCACATCTGCCAGCTGGCCCGCGCTGAAGTTCCACACATCCTCTTCTGTCAACTGCGAACGGTCGGCGAGATCCAGCAATGGCACCATCAACGGCGCGGCCCTTACCTTCATGGCGCTGCCAAGGAGTGACAGCAGCTCCGGCTGCTCATCAACCGAGATAAACTGACGCCCCTGCTCCAGCGTGTCGACCACCATCCATACCAGCAATTCAGGTCGGTCTGAGGGCCAGATCTGCAATTGCTGACTGCGTGCCAGCCGATCTACTGCCGCCTGAGCATAGTGAATATTCAGAGCCAAGCCTGACTGATCCTGGGAATTTGCGGGGTTATAGCTCACATACCCGTATTCGGTGATCAGGCTTTCCGCACGGGACAAGGATTGGACAATCTCCGGATTAGACAACACCTGGCTGTTTCCCGTGACCTTCACCAGCACCTGTCCCAAGCCGGAACGAATGGCCCGTGCACGCTCAGCCTCGCCCTGATCGGCCACAGGAACCTGCGCCTGATAAAGCTGAGTCATTTGCACCGCACTGGCCATGGAGCTGAACATCAGGTTCAGGGCTACCAGGAAAAAGGAAAGGATTAACTGCCGGGTTTGTTTCATGGGGCCGATTGTAACAGCCAGCGACAAATAGACACATTCTCGAACTGCCAGATTTCGCCTTTTCATATAAAATAGCCGACCTTTGTTAAATCCGTCTCACAACCAAGGCACCTCCTATGAGCAATCCCAAACAACCCTCCCTCAGCTACAAGGACGCAGGTGTCGATATCGACGCTGGCAACGCGCTGGTCGAACGCATCAAGCAGGTAGCCAAACGTACCCGCCGACCGGAAGTGCTGGCAGGTTTGGGAGGCTTTGGCGCACTGTTCAGTTTACCCAGCGGTTACAAGGAGCCGGTGCTGGTATCCGGAACAGATGGAGTCGGCACCAAGCTGAAGCTGGCCATGGATCTGGGCATTCACGACACCATCGGTATCGATCTGGTGGCCATGTGTGTCAATGACCTGGTGGTCTGCGGTGCAGAACCCCTGTTCTTCCTCGACTACTACGCCACCGGCAAACTGAATGTGGAAACAGCCGCGGCAGTCGTCACCGGTATTGGTGAGGGCTGCAGCCAGGCCGGCTGCTCCCTGGTAGGTGGTGAAACTGCTGAAATGCCCGGCATGTATGAAGGCGAAGATTACGATCTGGCCGGCTTCTGCGTGGGCATTGTCGAAAAAGACGGATTGATTGATGGCAGCAATGTACATGTGGGTGATGCCCTGATCGGCATTGCCTCCTCCGGCCCCCACTCCAACGGCTATTCACTGATCCGCAAGATTCTCGAAGTGTCCGGCACCGATGCCCGCTCAGAAAAGCTCGACGGAAAGCCCCTCGGTGAGCTACTGCTCACGCCGACACGCATTTATGTGAAATCCATCCTTGGCCTGGTTGAGCACGCCCACGTACCGGTGCACGCCATCTCGCACATTACCGGCGGTGGTTTGCTGGAGAATATTCCCCGGGTATTGCCGGACAGCGCCAAGGCCGTCATTGATATCCAAAGCTGGCAGAAACCTATGATCTTCCAATGGCTGCAACAACAGGGCAACGTCGATCCCCTGGAAATGCACCGCACCTTCAACTGTGGGGTTGGCATGGTGGTCTGTGTGCCAGAAAATGCAGCCCAGACAGCCCTCGACACCCTGCATGCCGCGGGTGAAGATGCCTTCATTATTGGTCACATCGCCCACGCGGAACCCGGCGATGAACGCGTAGAACTCAAAGGTTTATAAGTTATGCAAAAAACCCATCAACCCCGTATCGTGGTGCTGATCTCTGGCAAGGGCAGCAACCTGCAATCAATGATCGACGCGGTTCAGATGCGTGTTGTCGACGGCGAAATTGTCGCTGTTATCAGCAACAACCCCGATGCCCCGGGCCTGCAAAAGGCAGAGAAAGCGGGTATTCCCACCCATGTGGTGAACCACCGTGAGTTTCCCGATAGGGAAAGCTTCGACACCTCGCTGGCCGAAGTGGTAGAGCAATACCAACCCAACCTGGTGCTGTTGTGCGGTTTCATGCGGATTCTCACCCCGGAATTTGTTGCCAAATTCGAAGGCCGCATGATGAATATCCACCCGTCCCTGCTGCCCAAATACCCAGGGTTACATACCCACCAGCGTGCGCTGGATGCCGGGGATACCGTAGCAGGTGCCACCGTCCATTTTGTCACCAGCGAACTGGATGGCGGGCCGGCCATTATTCATGCAGAAGTGCCCGTTATGGAGGACGATACTGCCGAAACCCTGGCCGAGCGGGTTTTCGAACAGGAGCACCTGATCTACCCCATGGCGGTTCGCTGGTATTGCCAGGGTCGTATCGGCCTCAGCAATGGCCGCGCCTTCATGTTCGGCCGCCCGTTACCCCCAAGAGGCCACCCATTTAGTACCGTTCCCCGTGAACGATAACGGCAAATGGCCCTCTAAACCCTGAATGTCATTCTTACAGGAACCACCGAACGCCATGCGCCAAGCCTTGCGCCAGACCTTACCCGCCGCCCTGATGGGCGTGCTGGCACTACTGTTCGCCCAGAGTCCAACCGCCTTGGCCGAGAGCGAAGCTGCACTGGTTCCCTATCAGCTGGCTTATGCGGCAACCCTTAACGGCATGGATATCGATGCCAAGCGGGAATTGCGCGTCAACGGCAACCGCTACGAAATCATCACCAGCGCCAAAAACATGCTGGGCAGCATTACCGAGGAAGGTACCTTCAGCCTGGATGAGCAGGGCGTGATCGTGGACAACGGTTACGAATACGAGCGCAATATCATCGGCATGAAAAAAACCGAAGAGCTGTCCTATGACCGCACTGCCGGTGTTGCCAATTACGAAGCTAAAAAGAAAAAGCGCCAGGTCAAGCTGGATGGCAACTATCTGAACCGCCTCTCCTACCAAGTGCAATTACAGCGCGACCTCAGCAACGGACAAACCACATTGCAATACCAGGTGATTGCAAGGGGCCGACTGAAAGACTACAACTTTGAAATACTGGGTGAAGAAACCCTCGACACCCCTCTCGGCCCGTTCAAGACCATCAAGGTGAAACGAGTGCGCGAGGATGACGACCGGCAAACCATTATGTGGTTTGCCCCGGAGCTGAACTACCTGCTGGTACAACTGTGGCAGAAAGAAGAAGATGGCGATGATCACAAACTGGTGATTAAATCGGGGACAATCAACCGTCAACCCATCGTCAATGGCGGCGATCACTCCTAGGAGAGCAGATTCGTGGCAACACCGGAAATAGGCGGGACACAGCCCATCATCACCGATGTTATCCAAGGTGAAACCTACTGGTGGTGTGCCTGTGGTCGAAGCGCTTCGCAGCCGCTCTGCGATGGCTCCCACAGTGGCACGGAATTTACGCCCCAATCCTGGCAGGCCCCGAGAACAGGAAAAGTCGCCTTCTGCACCTGCAAGCGAACCGCCAACGCACCGCTGTGCGACGGTTCACACGCGAACATTATTCAGGAGTAACCCATGGAAATCAGGCCCGACGAAAGGCCAGAAAGAGAACAACCCCGCAGCAAAGCCGGTGTATGGATTGCCCTGGTGATTGCTGCCGCACTAATCGGTGGTGGCGCTTATTACCTGCTGAGCGGAGATAACGCGCCCGAAGAAGAACCCACTGCTGCCGTAGAGTTTGAGCCAGAACCATTACCTGCCCCCCCGGCAACACCGGCACCGTTACCGGAAGTGAAAGAAGAAATCCCCCCGCAGGCACCACCGCCCGAAGTAAAAAAGGTGTCTCTGCCCAGCCTCGACGAGAGTGACAAGCTGGCACGGGAAAAACTCGCCGAACTGACACCCGACGGAAAACTGGAACTATGGCTGCCCGGCGACTTTATTCTCCGTCGCGGCACTACCCTGGTGGATGGTCTGTCACGGGGTATCGTGTTGCGCAAAATGCTCAACGCACCCGCACCGGAAGGCAAATTTGCCGTCCTCAAGGATGGTGCCAAAATTTCCATCGACTCCGCTAACTACCAGCGCTACAACTACCTGGTGGAAACCCTTGAAGCCCTGGATACTGATAGCATCGTGGGACTGTTTCACTTCCTGCGTCCACTGCTGGAACAAGCCTACGGCGAGCTGGGTTATCCACCAGAGAAAGTGGACAAAGCCTTTATCGCAGCACTCGACCAGATACTGGCCGCCCCATTCCCGCTGCAACCGGTATACCTGACCCAGGAGTCGGTTAACTACAAGTTCGCCGACCCCTCATTGGAAGCCCTATCGCCCCTGCAGAAACAACTGGTACGCATGGGGCCGACAAACACCAAGCGCGTGCAGGACAAAGCCAGAGCTATTAGGGAAGCGCTGTTAAAGTAATGAGCATAACCCGACCCTAGTACCGCCTAGCAGCATGACAAGGAACGAAGTCTAATGGAACAGGATGTTACCAACCCTCTCAAGCACACCTATTTCTGACATATATGGCACAGTGACGCAAAGTCTTGCGTCACTGTGCCTGTCTATTTAACCATTATGTTTACGGGGTTAACTAAATGAAGTTACTAAAAATCATTACTGATGAATCTGGAAATAAAAAAGACTCTCTAAAAATAATGGAATCTGAATCCATTATTGATCTTAAAAAAGCAGGTGAGCGCTACGCTACAGAGAAAGGGGTTACGGACATATCTTGGCTAGACTGCACACCCCCAACAATGGGTGATAAAAAATTAGCGGATAGAAAGACTAAATTTACACTTAGCATTTCTGAACTCGAGTATCTGGTTATTGAAAAATAAATATAACAAGACGCTGCACCCGGCATTGTAGTTTCCCCGCTTTGATGGATATCCCATGAGTTTTGATGGAATCATTTTTTTATTAATCCTCGCGCTGATCGCCTACTTTTTCTATTGGAACAAGAAGAAGGCACAACTCGCATTTATTGAAAAATACCGTTTCAGCTCATCTATCGGCAAAAAGGTCCAAAAAAAATATCCTCACCTCACTCAAGATCAAATTGACCTGGTCATAAAAGGGCTCCGGGATTATTTCTATATTTGCAACAAGGCAAAGCGACGAATGGTTGCAATGCCATCTCAGGTTGTTGATGTCGCCTGGCATGAATTTATTCTTTTCACAAGGCCATACCAGGCCTTCTGCAAAAAGGCTCTTGGCAGGTTTCTTCACCATACTCCAACCGAAGCCATGCGGACGCCGACGCTGGCACAAGACGGCATCAAGCGTGCCTGGAGACTGGCATGTGCCGAAAAGCAACATTAACCCGTCCACGCCAACACGCTTACCATTACTTTTTTCAATTGACTCCCTGCTCGGCATAGAGGATGGCTTCAAATATTCTTTAGATTGCAAAGATAAATCGTCACCGTTCTACGGTGATGGCTACTGTGCGGGCCACATTGGCTGTGCCTCTGGATGTGCAGGTGATTCTGGAGCCCCTTCAAGCTCCAGCGGTTTTTCTAATGGATGCGGCGGGGACTCCAGCGGTTGTGGTGGAGGCTGTGGCGGAGATTAGTTGACTGACACATAAAGCCGGATTGAGAGCAGAGATGTTCAGGGTGACTAGGTTACTTGTGGACAAACCGCTAAGATGCTTCCGTCACTCAATCACAACAAGAAATAAACTATGTATCCCATTATCAAAAATGCCCACATTACCTTTGCACTGATCAGCATTGCCCTGTTTTTGCTACGCGCCACCTGGTCGGTGATGGAATCGCCAAAACTGCAGCAGAAATGGGTGAAAATTGCCCCCCATGTGATCGACACACTGTTACTGGCCTGCGCGATTTACCTGATGATCACCCTCAGCCAGTACCCCTTTGCCGAAAACTGGCTGACCGCCAAGCTGCTGGCGCTGTTTGCCTATATCGGGTTGGGAACCTTTGCCATCAAACGTGGCAAGACCGCAGGCAGCCGGATGTTCTTCAGCCTGCTGTCAGTGGCAACGTTCTGCTATATTTTTGCCGTGGCCATCACACACTCTCCCTGGCCTGTGTAACGAAGTAAACTGCCTTGCATCTCCGGGAAAAATGTCTTGTACTTCCTGGAAGGAAAATGGACAGGGAGACCAGCACATGCCGAGAGATACAGCGCCAACCGATGCCACCAACCCAGTATTTGCTTATCTGATTATCTTTGGCACCAGCCTAATTGGTGCAGCCGTGCTGTATGGCGGACTGAAGTCCACCGGGGTCTTTGAAAGCGAAGGCATGGAATTGGGCGGCGCCGCGGCTGGCTTTGTAATTATTCTGCTGATCGCGAAACGAATTTTTTTCTCCCTACAGCGCCAACATCTGGACAACTCCCAGAACAATCAGGCACGGGAAATCGAGACACTGCGCGAGGAACTGGAAAAGCTTCGCTCAGGTGAGCAGCCCGAACTCGAATGCCCCAAGGGCTTTGAATTGATGGTGTCGCGGGATTTTGGTCTGGGTTTCGCCAAGCCGAGAACCTGGAGTCAACACCCGGAGCAGCATATCGGCATGTACATGACGCCCATGACCGAGGACATCATAAAAACAGGCTTTCGCGGTAATATCACCATTACCATGACGCTGTTGGATCAGGTACCCGGCCTGCCGGATGACCCGGACGAAATCACCAACGATGAACTTAAGGCGCCCATACTGAGCGCTATGCAGGTATGTGGCGGCACCGATGTAAAGTGGCAACCCACCTACATTGCAAACCGACGCGCAATGTGTGCGGAGTTCATCTATCAACCCGCACCCGAGTTGGATGTGGTTATGGAAGGTGCTGTGGTGCTGGATGCTCCAGGACGACGGCTATTTATTTTTGCCCTGCACGATGCACTGCCACACTCGGAACAATCACAACAGTTGTTCCGACAGCTTCTGTCTACCGTGAAATTCCTGTCGTAAAACGGCAGGACCCAGATTGTCAGGCTTTGGGCAGGGTAACGCCGGTCTGACCCTGGTATTTGCCACCGCGGTCAGCGTAGGACACCTCGCACACTTCATCTGACTCAAAGAACAGCATCTGCGCCACACCTTCGTTGGCGTAGATTTTTGCTGGCAGGCTGGTGGTGTTGGAAAACTCCAGGGTAACGTGCCCTTCCCATTCCGGCTCCAGCGGCGTGACGTTGACGATAATGCCGCAACGGGCATAGGTGGACTTGCCGAGGCAAACTGTCAGCACATTGCGGGGAATGCGGAAATACTCAATGGTGCGCGCCAGGGCAAACGAGTTGGGCGGGATGATGCAGTAGTCGCCCTTCACATCGATGAAGGCATCGTTATCGAAGTTTTTCGGGTCGACGGTCTTGGAGTGGATGTTGGTGAAAATCTTGAATTCATCCGCACAGCGCACGTCGTAGCCATAACTGGACACCCCGTAGGAGATCACTTTCTGGCCGTTCGGATCAGGCTGACGAACCTGTCTTTCCTGAAACGGCTCAATCATGCCGTGTTGCTGTGACATGCGGGTAATCCACTTATCGGATTTGATGCTCATAGTTTTTACTCAGAATTGACGGCCTGCGGGCCTGCGAATGAAAGAGGGCAATAATACCGGTTTGCACCGGTCGGTCAACGCCCTGTACCAATAGCTGCCGGGCCGATTATTCGATCACAATTTCAGGAGCGCTGCTGGTGGCTTCTGGAGGCAACATTGCTGCCACCTTGCGGGCAATCTCGCGATAACTTTTTGCCGCAGCTCCCTCGGGATCGGACATCACGCTGGGAGCACCGCCATCAACCCCCTGACGAATGCCCATTTCCAGTGGCAGCGAACCCAGCACTTCCGTCTGGTATTCACCGGCTACCCGCTCGCCCCCGCCTTCACCGAAGATATGCTCCACATGCCCACACTGGCTGCACTGGTGCATCGCCATGTTCTCGACAATACCCAGTACCGGGATTTTCACTTTGTGAAACATTTCGATGGCCTTGCGGGCATCCAGCAACGCGATGTCCTGGGGAGTGGTAACAATCACCGCACCGGCCAGCCGCGCATTCTGGGCCAGGGTTAACTGGATATCACCCGTCCCCGGTGGCATATCAACAATCAGGTAATCCAGGGTTTCCCAGAGAGTCTGGTTGAGCAGTTGCAACAGCGCGCCGGTGGCCATGGGACCACGCCACACCATCGGTGTCTGCTCGGTCACCAGGTAGCCCATTGACATGGATTTGATGCCATGGGCCTCCACAGGCACCAGCAATTTACCGCCGATGGTTTCCGGCCGGGTACCTTCAGGCACACCCAGCATGGTTGGGATACTGGGACCGTAAATATCGGCGTCGATAATGCCCACACGATAACCTTCGGCAGCCAGCGCCAGGGCCAGATTCACCGATGTGGTGGACTTCCCCACACCGCCCTTGCCGGAAGCCACGGCGATAATCTGATGAACGTGCTCCAATACGTTTGGAAGTGCGGCTTCTGCCATGGTCTATCCTCTTGACAACAGATGAAAAACCGGTTGAAAACCGGTATAGTTGCGCCCCTTTATCAACGCCCAATCCCAACTTTGACGACAGTAGTTGTAGCCATGACTGAACGCAGAAAAATTCTTGTGACCAGCGCCCTGCCCTACGCCAATGGTTCTATCCATATGGGGCACTTGGTGGAATACATCCAGACCGATATCTGGGTGCGCTTCCAGAAATTGCGCGGCCATGAATGTTACTACGTCTGCGCCGATGATGCCCACGGCACTGCCATTATGTTGAAGGCGGAGCAGCTGGGTATTACACCCGAGGCCCTGATCGACCAGGTACGCGCCGAGCACCAGCAGGATTTCAGTGATTTCCTGATCAAGTTCGATAATTACCACACCACCCATTCGGAAGAGAACCGCTACTTCGCGTCGCTGATTTATACCCGACTGCGGGACAAGGGTCATATCGCCACCCGGGAAATTACCCAGGCCTATGACCCGGAAAAGAACCTGTTCCTGGCGGACCGCTACATCAAGGGCACCTGCCCGAAATGCAAAACCGACGATCAGTACGGGGACAACTGTGAAGCCTGTGGTGCCACCTATGCCCCCACCGATCTGATCAACCCGGTATCGGCCATTTCCGGTGCCACGCCGGTGGAAAAATCCTCCACCCACTATTTCTTCAAGCTGCCTGATTTCGCTGACTTTCTGAAAGCCTGGACCCGTGCCGGCCACGTGCAACCGGAAGTGGCCAATAAACTCGGTGAATGGCTGGACGCGGGATTGCAGGAATGGGACATCAGTCGCGATGCCCCCTACTTCGGCTTTGAAATCCCCGACGCCCCGGGCAAGTATTTTTACGTTTGGCTGGATGCCCCCATCGGCTACATGGCCAGCTTCAAGAACCTGTGCGACAAACTCGGGCTCGATTTTGACGAGTTCTGGGGACCACATTCGAACACCGAGTTGTACCACTTTATCGGCAAGGACATCGTCAATTTCCACGCCCTGTTCTGGCCCGCCATGCTGGCTAACGCGGATTTCCGCACCCCGTCCGAAGTATGCGTGCATGGCTTCCTGACGGTGAATGGCAAGAAGATGTCCAAGTCCCGCGGCACCTTTATTAATGCCCGCAGTTACCTGGACCATCTCAACCCGGAATACCTGCGCTACTATTTTGCCGCCAAGCTTTCCGCCAGCGTGGACGATCTGGACCTGAGTCTCGATGACTTTATCCAGCGGGTCAACAGTGATCTGGTGGGCAAGGTGGTCAACATCGCCAGCCGCTGCGCGAAATTTATCAGCAAGGGCAATGATGGCGTGCTGTCCAATACGATTGCCGACCCGGCGCTGTGGCAGCGGGCAGCCGGTGCTGCCAACGGTATCGCCGAACACTATGAGAACCGGGAATTTGGCAAGGCCGTTCGCGATATCATGGCGCTGGCCGATGCCGCCAACGAATACATCGCAGCAAAAGAACCCTGGAAGCTGGCCAAAGAAGCCGGGCGCGAACAGGACGTGCAGGATATCTGCTCCCTGGGCATCAACCTGTTCCGGGTGTTGATGCTATACCTGAAACCAATTCTGCCAGCCATGGCAGAGGCATCAGAGGCCTTCCTCAACGATGAATTGAACTGGCAGGGTGAACCCCAACCCCTGTTGGGTCACCGTATCGACAACTTCAAGCCGCTGATGCAGCGGGTGGAGAAAGAAAAAGTGGACGCCATGCTGGACGCCAGCAAAGAAGCCCTGGCAGCCGCCAGCAGTAAACCCCTCACCGGCCCATTGGTGGATGAACCCCTGGCGGCAGAAATCGGCTTTGACGACTTTATCAAGGTGGACCTGAGGGTGGCCCTGATCGTCAAGGCGCAGCCGGTGGAAGGTGCGGACAAGCTGTTACAGCTGACCCTGGATATTGGCGGTGAGACCCGCAATGTCTTTTCCGGCATCAAATCCGCTTACAACGCCGAGGACCTGGAAGGTCGCCTCACGGTGCTGGTGGCTAACCTGGCACCACGGAAAATGCGCTTCGGGGTATCCGAGGGTATGGTCCTGGCCGCGGGAGATGACAAGGGCATTTATCTACTCTCCCCCGACAGTGGCGCCCAGCCTGGCCAGCGCATTACCTGAGTCCACAACTGGGTTTTTATCACTTAATGCTATGCCTTATGGTCAAATAAACTAACAGGCTCCAGTTTTATACTTAATAGCAGGGTTGACCAGCCGCTATAATGGCTGACCCAATGAGACCGACGATATGCAGGAATTTGCCGTCATTCTGATCAGCGCCATACTGGTGAACAATTTTGTTCTCGTCCAGTTCCTTGGCCTGTGCCCGTTCATGGGGGTCTCAAATAAACTGGAAACGGCTATCGGCATGGCCGGTGCCACCACCTTCGTACTGACCCTCGCTGCCTTGTCCAGTTACATGGTGAACAGCTGGATTCTGGTGCCCCTCAACCTGGAGTACCTGAAAACCATTTCCTTTATTCTGGTAATTGCAGTGGTGGTGCAGTTCACCAAGATGTTTATCGAAAAGAGCAGCCCGCTGTTGTACCGGGTACTCGGTGTGTTCCTGCCACTGATCACCACCAACTGTGCGGTGCTGGGCGTAGCTTTGCAGAATACCGCCAAGGCTCACAGCTTACTGGAGTCCACACTCTACGGTTTCGGTGCTGCGGTGGGCTTTTCACTGGTATTGATTTTGTTTGCCGCCATGCGTGAGCGACTTGCCGTTGCCGATGTACCGACACCATTCAAGGGTGCGGCCATTGGCATGATTACCGCTGGCCTGATGTCTCTGGCCTTCATGGGCTTTAGTGGGCTGGTCTAGGGGCATCTTCTGTGTACGACCTGATGATTCAACACCCGTTGATCGCGGCACTGGTGGCCTTAGTGGGACTCGCCGTGATTTTTGGCGCGGTACTGGGTTTTGCCGCCATCAAGTTCCGTGTTGAAGGTGACCCCATTGTTGAGCAGATCGACAAGCTTCTGCCCCAGACTCAGTGTGGTCAATGCGGATACCCCGGCTGTCGACCTTATGCCCAGGCCATCGCCGACGGCGATGCCATCAACAAATGCCCACCCGGCGGGCAAACCACGATCAATGCGCTGGCAGCTCTGCTGGATGTTGACGCTCCCACCCTGGATGCGGAACACGGACAGGAAAGCGATATCAAGAAGGTCGCCTTTATCCGTGAGGATGAATGCATCGGTTGCACCAAATGTATCCAGGCATGTCCGGTAGACGCCATCCTTGGTGCTGCCAAGCAGATGCATACAGTGATCGCCAGCGAATGCACCGGCTGTGATCTCTGTGTCGAACCCTGCCCGGTAGATTGCATCGACATGTTACCGGTCCCACAGGGACTGGCGGACTGGAAATGGGAGATGCCCGCCTCCAGTGCCGAGCAGGTCAAAGCCCTGCGCCCCGGCAATATCATCGCCACTGATCGCGGGGACCGGGCTGCATGAGAAAAATCTGGGATCTGGTCGGCGGCGTTCATCCCCCCGAGAACAAACACCAGTCGGTGCAGCAGCCCATTGGCCGCCTGCCCCTGCCTGAAAAACTGGTCATCCCCCTCAATCAGCACATTGGTGCGCCGCCAAAGCTGGTCGTCAATATTGGCGATGAAGTCTTGAAGGGTCAGGTACTGGCAGAGCCCAATGGCATGGTCAGTGTCGGTGTACATGCACCAACCTCCGGCGTCATCAGCGATATCAGCGATTATCCGATTCCTCATCCATCTGGCATGTCGGCCCGTTGTATTACCCTCATTCCAGACAACTATGATCGCTGGATTGAACACGCGGGCTTGGACGACTTCAGGGCCTGCAGCCCGGCCAAGTTGCTGGAACTGATTCGCGAAGCCGGAATCGCCGGACTCGGTGGTGCGGGCTTCCCGGCTGCAGTAAAACTGTCAGCGCGCAAACCAGTCAGCACCCTGATTATCAACGCCACCGAGTGTGAGCCGTACATCACTGCCGATGACATGCTCATCCGCGATCGTGCCGAGGATATCGTTGAGGGTATACGCATTCTCGCCTACATTCTGGGCGACCCCGAAGAAGTCCTGATCGGCATTGAGGACAACAAACCCGAAGCCTATGAAGCACTGCAGCCCTATCTCGCCGATACCAATATCGAACTGGTGGAATTCCCCACCCGATATCCTTCAGGCGGCGAAAAGCAGCTGATCCAGATCCTGACCGGCAAGGAAGTGCCCAGTGGCGGCCTGCCGGCAGATATCGGTATTGTCTGCCAGAACATCGGCACTACCTATGCCATCCAGCGGGCGATCCGCCACGGGGAACCTCTGATTTCCAGGGTCACCACGGTCACCGGTCGGGCCTGTACGCTGAACCGCAATTATCAAACTCTGATCGGCACCCCCATCAGTCACTTGCTGAAGCATAACGGTTACGATCATCACCACTGTGCCCGCCTGATCATGGGCGGCCCGATGATGGGCTTTACCCTGACGGATATGGACGTACCCGTCATCAAGACCACCAACTGTATTCTGGCGCCCTCAAAAGAAGAGCTGCCCACCCCACCTCCCGCACAAGCCTGTATACGCTGCGGAATGTGTGCCGAGGCGTGCCCCGCCAGCCTGTTGCCACAACAACTATTCTGGTATGCACAGTCTCAGAACTACGAGCGCCTGGAAGCTCACAACCTGTTCGACTGCATAGAATGCGGTGCCTGCTCCTATGTCTGCCCCAGCAATATTCCATTGGTGCAGTACTACCGCGCTGCCAAAGGCGAAATTCGCAAGCAGGCCCAGGAAAAAATCAAATCTGATCGTGCCCGGGCACGCTTTGAATTCCAACAGGCCCGCAAAGCCAAAGAGGAAGCGGAAAAAGCTGCCAAACGCGAAGCGCGTAAAAAAGCTGCAACCGAAGCACGGGCCAAGAGCGGCGATCCGGCCACCGCTGACTCGCAAAGCGATATCGTGCAAGCCGCCATGGCCCGGGCAGCAGAAAAACAGGCCTCGCCGGAAGCACAGAAAGCCAAACTGGAGCGTGGCGTAGCCCGGGCAGAAAACCACCTGCAAACCGTGGAGCAACGATTGCTGGCGGCAGAACAAGAAGGCAATGAACAACAGGTGGAACAGGCTAGAGCTGCGGTGGCTGATGCACGCCTGCGCCTCGATGATGCCCGCGCCAAACTGCAGGCACTGGAAACTGAAGGAGCCAGTACTGAAAACAAGGTCATGGAACGGCTACAGGCCAGCCCCAACGAGGCCCTGCAGAAAAAGATTGCCAGCCTCAGGGAGCGTATTGCGATCACTGAGCAGAAAATTGCCGAGGCCGACGACGAAGCACTGAAAACAGCACTACAAAACGGTCTGGACAAGCAGATCGGCAAGCTGAAAGAGGCTGAAAAACAGTTGGCTGAAACCCCTGCTGGTGACGCTGTGTTGACACCGGCAGGCACCACCGATGCCGCTGCCGCGGCGATTGCCAAAGCCCAGGCCCGTGCAGCAGCCATGGGCAACCTGTCTGAAGAAGACAAGCTCCGTGAGTCCATCATGTCACTGGAGGGCCGTATCGAGAAGGCACAGGCCAAACTCGATGAAGCCCGGGCCAGCGAATCCGAACACGTAGATGCCCTGCAGACGGGTCTCAACAAACTGCAGCAGAAGCTGCTGGACAACCGCGAGAAATACTTTGCCCTGACCGGCCAAACTATATCTTCAGAACAACCGCCAGGCTCCGAAGAGCAGCCTCAGGATGCGGCCTCTGCCGCCATTGCCCGCGCCCAGGCGCGTGCCGTAGAGCTGGCCAACATGTCCGAACAGGACAAACTGCGAGAAGCCGTAGATTCCCTGAAGGGGAGACTGGAAAAGTCCCGCCAGAAATTGCGTCAGGCGGAAGCCGAAGGCTCAGAACATGTGGAAGCTCTGCGCACCGCCGCAGAAAAACTTGAAGCTAAACTCGTCACTGCCGAACAGCAGCTGGCTGAATACAACGCCTGACGGATAACGCCCATGGCCTTGCTGAAACTCACCTCACCCCATGCACATGCTGCCCAGAATACCGGGGCTGTCATGCGCCTGGTGCTGCTGGCGACAATTCCCGGTCTGCTGGCGCTGACGGTGTTTTTTGGCTGGGGATCACTGATCAATATTCTGATCGCCGGCACTGTCGCTGTCTGTTGTGAGACTTTGGTCATGCGCTTGCGCAAGCGCCCGGTGATGTTCTACCTGCGCGATTGCAGCGCCCTGGTCACCGCAGTTTTGCTGGGGCTGGCCCTGCCGCCACTGGCTCCCTGGTGGGTGGTGGTGATTGGTACAGGATTCGCCATCCTCATAGCCAAGCATCTCTATGGTGGCCTCGGTTACAACCCTTTCAACCCAGCCATGGTCGGGTATGTCGTCCTCCTGATCTCCTTTCCGGTGCAGATGACCGCTTGGGCCACGCCCCTGCCTCTCTACCCCGAAGGCGTGTCAGCACCGAGCTTCTGGGAATCGCTGCAAATTGTTTTTCCGGTACTCAGCCCGGAAAATATCGATGCCGTCACCGCCGCCACACCGCTGGATACGTTCAAACACAACAGCAGTCTGCTGGTGACGCAACTGTACGAAAAAACCCCGCTGTTCAGTCAGGCCCACTGGGCCGGTCTCGGCTGGGAATGGGTAAACCTCGGGTTTCTGGCTGGCGGAATTTTGCTGCTGGCCCGCCGCGTCTTCACCTGGCATGCTCCAGTCGCCATGCTCAGCAGCCTGGCGCTGTGTGCCGCCCTGTTTTACGACAGTGGCAGCTCTGCCAGCCACGGCTCACCGCTGATGCACTTACTGTCCGGGGGCACCATGCTGGGGGCATTCTTTATTGTCACCGACCCGGTGACCTCGGCGACCAGCAATCGCGGACGACTGATCTACGGCGCCCTGATTGGCGTGCTGATTTTCATTATCCGCAGCTGGGGTAGTTACCCGGATGCCGTAGCATTTGCCGTGCTACTGATGAATTTTGCCGCGCCCCTTATCGATAATTACACGCTGCCGCGCACCTACGGCCATACCAAATCCCGTCGCGCCACGGAGAAGAAGGAATAGCCATGGCTACCCTGGGGAAATCCATCAGTTTTAACAGTGTAGTGCTCGGCATCTTTGCCCTGATCACCGCGTCTCTGCTGGCCGGCACTTATCTGGGCACCAAAGACCGTATTGCCGATGCCAAACGGGAAGTGGCAAAGCGGGCACTGCTGGAAATTATTCCGCTGGAACAGCACAGCAATGACCTGCTAATGGACACGTTACCTGTGCCCGCAAATTTTCTGCACACGCTGGGCCTGGATGATGAGGGCGGCTACATCAATATCGCCCGCCAGGGAGATGAGCCGATTGCGGTTATTGTTCCCGCCGTGGCGCCCGATGGCTACAACGGTGATATTCAGCTGATTGTCGGCATCAATATCGATGGCACACTGGCCGGGGTCCGCACTATCTCCCACCATGAAACACCGGGGCTGGGCGACAAGATCGACCTGAAAAAGAGTGACTGGATTCTGGGTTTTAACGGCAAGTCCCTGACCAACCCGCCACCCTCCCAGTGGAAAGTGAAAAAAGATAAGGGAGACTTTGATCAGTTTACCGGCGCCACCATCACGCCTCGCGCCGTGGTCAAACAGGTCTACAAAACCCTCAAATACTACAATGAAGACCAAGAACGGCTACTGAAAGCTGCCCGAAAAAAACCGGCAGTTACCCATCAGACCAGCGAGGAAGCCAATAATGGCTAGTACCAGCTCACGTGAAGTCGCCCATAACGGATTATGGAAGAACAACCCGGCACTGGTTCAACTGCTGGGGTTGTGTCCCCTGCTGGCGGTTACCGGATCGGTGGTGAATGCACTGGGACTAGGCCTGGCTACCATGCTGGTTCTGGCTGGCTCCAACACCGTGGTTTCAATGATTCGCAACCATGTTTCCGAGGCAGTCAAAATCCCCGCCTTTGTGATGATCATTGCCACCTTCACCACCTGCACCGAACTGCTGATGCAGGCATTTACCTACGAGCTTTACACCATTCTAGGGATTTTCATTCCACTGATCGTCACCAACTGCATGATCTTGGGACGCGCAGAAGCCTTTGCCTGTAAAAACCCTGTAGCCATTTCACTGTTTGACGGCCTGATGATGGGCGGTGGATTTGGTCTCGTCCTGCTGTTGATTGGCGCCATTCGTGAAATTCTCGGCAGCGGCACCCTGTTTGCCGACATGCACTTGCTGTTCGGGCCCATCGCCGAAAACTGGACACTACACCTGTTTGGCGAAGGTTATGGTTTTCTGATTGCCGTATTGCCCCCCGGCGCTTTCCTCGTGGCCGGCATGCTCATCGCTCTGAAAAACATCATCGACGACCGCGTTGAAAAACGTCAGGCTGCCCGCCGCGAACCGGTCACCACCGGCACCAAACGTGTGCGCACCACCGGCGTAATCAGCTAGACCGGCGAAATCTACCAAACGCGGCACAAGGCCCAATCACCCGGTGGCGTTGACTCACCGGGTTGCCCTGAATAGCATGGTTCTCTCGTTCGCCAATTGAGATGTTGAGGTAAAGATGAAAAAAACCGGGGCATGGCTCACCTGTTACGCGCTGGAACAGATTGGTGTCACCCGGGTTTTTGGCATTCCCGGAGCTCACAATGCAGACATCTACCGGGAACTTGAACACTCAGCCCGCATTACCCCACACCTGGTCACTCACGAAGCCAGCGCTGCCTTTATGGCGGATGCTGTCAGCCGCACGACAGACACCATCGGCACCCTGCTGGTGGTTCCTGGCGGCGGCATTACCCATGCAACCAGCGGCATTGCAGAGGCTTTCCTGTCGGGGATACCGTTGCTGGTCATTGCCGGCGGAGTCGAGCAGCAAACCGGCCATCGCTACCAGCTGCAGGATATTGACCACCACAGCCTGCTGAAGCCGATCACCAAAGCCACTTTCCTGGTGGAGTCAGCCAACGACATCGCCCCCACACTATTTGAGGCTTACCGCTGTGCTATGGAGGGTGAACAGGGCCCGGTGTTTGTGGAAATTCCCATAGACCTGCAAGCCAATAGTGTTGACGTTCGCGCCCTGCCCGAATTTCATGGTCACCCTAACCAACCACAGCTGGACTCAGCGGCGATTGAAGAAGCCGCCCAACGTTTGATTAATGCCAAACAGCCCGGCCTATTCATTGGCTGGGGGGCTCGCCATGCCAGTGCGAGTTTACAGGCGCTGTCATCACATCTGGGCGCACCGGTGGCCACCACGCTGCAGGGTCTGGGTGTATTTCCCGCCAGTCACCCCCTGCATGCCGGCATGGGTTTTGGCCCCGCCGCCGTACCGGCGGCACAACAGGCATTTGCCGATTGCGATTGCCTACTGGCAGTGGGTACGCGCTTTTCAGAAACCTCAACCGGAAACTATGGCATGTCGCCACCCGCCAATCTGATCCATGTGGATATCAACCCCGACGTGTTCAACGCCAACTACGAAGCGGCGCTGACTCTGCAGGGAGATGGCAAGACCGTGGTAGACGCCCTGCTATCCAGGATAACCGAGTTGAGGCCCAATGCCGCCAACAGCCAGGTCCTGACAAAAACCATCGCGACACTAAAACAGGAGTATCTGGACAGCTGGTTGAAATTACCCGGAGATAGAGTCAACCCAGCCCATTTTCTGACAGCACTTCGTACTCACCTGCCAGCGGATGCCCTGCTGGCCTGTGATGATGGCAACCATACCTTTCTCGCCGCAGAGTTGTTCCCGATTCTACCGGGCGGCAATTTCATTTCACCCAGCGATTTCAATGCCATGGGGTACTGTGTTCCGGCTACCAACGCACTGAAACTCTGTCACCCCGACCAGGTCGTGGTCGGCATTGTCGGTGACGGAGCCATGATGATGACGGGGATGGAAGCCATCACTGCCAGCAAATATCACCTGGGGGTCATTTATTGTCTGTTTAACGATGGCGAACTTTCCCAGCGCAGCAGCCAGCGCCCCGGTCGTTACGGCGCCATGTCGAAACTGGGCGAAGCTGACTGGATTGCTTTTGCACATGCCGTGGGCTGTGAATACGTGGCTGTAGAGGACAATCAGGAAATCGAGTCGGCCCTGAATACCGCGATGTCTCTCGCGGCCAAGCAACAACCGGTATTTATGGATGTACATGTGGATTACAGCCGTCGCAGCGCTTTTTCCGAGGGGCTATTGAAGGCCAGGCAAAAACAATCCGGCCGCACCTCCCGGGCCAGATGGCTGGCACAGGCGCTAAAAGACAAGATCGTTGGCTAGGGTCAAAGCTGTTGAAGCAGAAAAATCTGGTAAGCTGAAGACCCGTTAAAAATTATAAAAACCATGCAAACAACACCTCTGCTGGAAGCCGTCAGACAAGTTCGTCTGTTTGCCCTGATCGGCGGACCCATGCTAGCGGTGCTGGTGTTCTGGCTGGTGCCGGACAGCACCCGGGGACTGAATGGCGAACTGCTGACGCTGGGGGTACCCGGTCGTATTACGGCGGCACTGGCAGTCTGGATGGCAACCTGGTGGCTGACAGAAGCTGTATCCATTTATGCCACCGCCCTGTTACCCCTCGCCCTGCTGCCTCTGGCTGGCGCCAATACCATTTCCACCACCGCACAGGCTTACGCCCACCCACTGATTTTCCTCTTTATGGGCGGCTTTATCCTCGCCCTCGCCCTGGAGAAGTGGCACCTGCACCGACGTTTTGCAATTTCCGTACTGCGGCTGGTTGGCACCAAACCATCCACACTGGTCGGCGGCTTTATGTTTGTTGCCGCTTCCATGAGCATGTGGATTACCAACACCGCCACCACATTGGTAATGCTGCCTATTCTGTTAAGCATTATTCAGTTACTGGACAAGGACGCACCCAACCGGGAAAACTTCAGTCTCTGCTTACTGCTCGGTGTCGCCTACGCAGCATCCATTGGAGGTATCGGCACCATCGTCGGCACCGTGCCCAACATGTTCACCGTATCCTTTATCGAGCGCGAACTGGGAATCGAGATCAGTTTTGCCCGCTGGATGACCATTGCCCTGCCTATTGTCGTGATCTTTATACCCACCGTCTGGTGGATGCTGACCCGCTGGATCTACCCACCGGGCGATCAGCCAGTCGATGGCGACTTTCTCAGGCAACCCCGGGAACCCTGGTCTCTCGGCGCGAAAATGACCTTGACCATTTTCCTGTTAACCGCCCTGTGCTGGATTGTGCGCCCGCTCCTGATCAAGTTACCGCTACTCTCAGGTTTAAGTGATACCGGTATTGCGATCATTGCAGCACTGTTGTTGTTTATTCTGCCGGTCAACCTGAAGGAGAGAGAATTTCTTATCGACTGGGAAACCGCCTTGAAGCTGCCATGGGGCATCCTGTTACTGTTTGGTGGTGGCCTGGCATTGGCTGGCGCTATCCGCAGTACCGGGGTTGGAGAGCTGCTGGCGGTGCAACTTGCCGGACTGCATGGTGTTCCGCCATTGGTTCTGACTCTGTTGGTGGTTACCTTGATTATTTTTCTCACAGAGTTAACCAGTAACACAGCCACTACCACGGCTTTGATACCCATATTTGCCGTTATGGCCGAGGGACTGGGCATTGACCCTCTACCGATTATCATTCCCGCCACCATAGCCGCCAGCTGTGCCTTTATGTTGCCGGTCGCAACGCCACCCAATGCCATCGTGTTCGGTTCCAACCTGATTCGCATTCCGCAAATGGCACGGGCGGGTTTCTGGATTAACCTGGTGGGTATACTGTTAATCAGCCTGACACTTCACCTGACACTGGGCTAAGAGCCTTGACCACACGACGGAGTACACCACTTCATGCATATCTGGGTTGATGCCGACGCCTGTCCCAATCCCATCAAGGAAATACTGTTTCGTGCAGCATTGCGTTGCGAAGTCCCGCTGACTCTGGTGGCCAACCACGCCATCCGTGTGCCCTCCTCTCCGCTGATCAAGTTCCGCCAGGTGGAGAGTGGTTTTGATGTGGCGGACAACCTGATTGCCCAACAAGCCAGCATTGGCGATATTGTGGTGACCGGCGATATACCGTTGGCGGCTGAAGTGGTGGAAAAGGGTGTACAGGTGATCAGTCCCCGGGGTGAACATTTCACTCCAGCCAATATTCGTCAACGACTGGCGATGCGAAACCTGATGGAAGAATTGCGCAGCACTGGCGAGATCCGCGGCGGACCCTCCAGTCTTGGCAACACGGAGCGGCAACAGTTTGCCAATGTACTGGATCGCCTTCTCGCCGCCCGAAAGAAATGACCCAAAACAAGAAAAAACCTTTATCCTTCAGGACGATACCCGTATACTTGCGCCCCTCATTTTATCCGGCCTTTGGCCATACAGGCTCCTCATATGTCTTCCCCTGATTTTACTTCACTGGGCATTGCCAACCCGGTGTTGCAAGCCGTGCAATCCCTCGGCTACGAACAACCCTCTCCCATCCAGGCACAAAGCATTCCCATCTTACTTGAAGGCGCTAACCTGCTGGGTGTCGCACAAACTGGCACAGGCAAAACCGCAGCCTTTGCTCTGCCATTGTTGAGTCGGCTCGACAGCACCCAGAAAACGCCCCAGGTGCTGGTGCTGACGCCTACCCGTGAACTGGCGATTCAGGTTGCAGAAGCGTTTCAGACCTACGCCCGTCACATCAAAGGCTTCCATGTGCTGCCGATTTACGGTGGGCAGGATATGCGCGGCCAACTGCGCGGCCTGCAGCGCGGAGCTCAGGTGATTGTCGGCACCCCCGGACGTATTCTCGATCACCTGCGCCGCCGCAGTCTCAACCTTGGAGAGGTGCGGGCACTGGTTCTGGATGAAGCCGACGAAATGTTGCGCATGGGCTTTATCGACGACGTAGAAACCATTCTTTCGGAAACCCCGGATAACTGTCAGCGCGCGCTGTTTTCCGCCACCATGCCGCCAGCTATTCGCAGGGTGGTTTCCAAATACCTCGGCGATGCAAAAGAAGTCAGCATCGCTTCTAAGACCCGCACCGTAGAGCGCATCAGTCAACGCTACCTAATGGTTCAGGGTCGCCACAAAATGGATGCTCTGACCCGCATTCTCGAGGTGGAAGATTTCGATGGCATGATCATTTTTGTGCGCACCAAATCAGCTACCGTGGAAGTGGCGGAAAAACTCGAGGCTCGAGGTTTTTCCTCTGCGGCGTTGAATGGCGACCTGAGCCAGGCATTGCGTGAGCGCACTATTAACCGCCTGAAAAAAAATCAGGTCGACATTGTGGTCGCTACCGATGTTGCCGCCCGCGGACTGGATGTGGAACGAATCAGCCACGTCATTAACTACGATATTCCCTACGACAATGAAGCCTATGTGCACCGTATCGGCCGCACTGGCCGTGCCGGTCGCGAAGGCCAGGCCATTCTCTTCGTAGCCCCGAAAGAGCGTCGCCTGTTGCGCTCCATTGAACACTCGACCGGCCAGGCTATCACGTCTATGGACCTGCCCACCGGCGAGCAGGTCAGCAATCAGCGGGTTGAACAGTTCCAGCAACAGATTTTGAAGACCCTGGAAGCCACCGACCTCGATGTCTTCCGCGAATTGCTTGAAAAACTGGCCCATGATCAGGAACTGTCCATGACAGATATTGCTGCGGCACTCGCCTCGCAGCTGCAGCAGGATCGCCCGCTGTTTCCGAAGCTGGCCCATATTGAGACCGGCGATCGCAACCGCAATGCCGACAGAGAAAAACCTTCACGCGAGCCCCGGGAACCACGCAGCCGCGAAAGAAGGGAACCTCGAGAGTCTGCCCGTGCAGAACGCCCGGAGCGAAACCGCGAACCGAGAAAGCAGCGCGATGAGCACGGCGAGTTCGAAATGGTCACCTACCGTATGGAAGTGGGGAAAAACCACGGCGTCACGCCAGGCGATATTGTTGGCGCCATTGCCAATGAAGCCGATATCGAAAGCCGCTACATCGGACACATCAAGCTGAATGATGATTACAGTACGGTGGAGTTGCCGGAGGGAATGCCAAAAGAGCTGTTTGATCACCTTCGCAATAAAGTACGGGTTTGCCAGCACCCCATGAAGCTCAGCCTGGTGGACAGCGGCACATCGAAAAAACCTGTCAGTAAAGGCAAGGCAGGAAAAGAAAAACCGGCACATCCGAAACCACGCAAAAAACGTAGCTGATCAACGCCCCCATCAAAGCCGGACCTGAGTCCGGTTTTTTTTGCACTGACGAATACAGCACAGTCTCCTATACTCAGGCTTTGAACTGGTCAGGGAAGGCAAATAGATGAAACGCATTGTGATCTGTGCCGATGGCACGTGGAATCGTCCGGAAAAAGATCTTGGCAAGGACCACCCCACCAACATTCTCAAGTTGGCCAGGGCAGTGCGCCCGGTGGACAACCAGTCGACGCCTCAACAGGTGTTCTATGACTGGGGCGTGGGCTCCTATTATGACCCATTGATCGGAGGCGCCACCGGCAAGGGCATTAATAAAAACATCATGGATGACTACCGTTACCTGGTGCAGAATTATTCGCCGGGCGATGAACTGTTCCTGTTCGGTTTCAGCCGCGGCGCCTACACCATCCGCAGCCTGTGCGGTCTGATCAATAATTGCGGCATACTGAAACGCCCGGATGCCCAGCTCATTCAACAGGCATTTGATCACTACAAAAAACCGGGCAAAGCCTACCATCCGGATGGTGAAGCATCCCTGGCCTTCCGCGCCAAACACGCTCACCCCAGTCGCGAGATCAAGTTTGTCGGGGTCTGGGATACCGTGGGTGCCCTGGGCATTCCCTTTTCCTTTCTCGGTTTACTGGATAAAAAAGACGAGTTCTACGACACCAAGATAGGACCCAACATCCGTATGGCTCGTCATGCCATGGCCATTGATGAAGTTCGCTCGGACTTCCAGCCGACCATCTGGAAGCCCCGGCCAGGACTGGACCTGAAACAGGTGTGGTTTGCTGGAGTACACAGCAATATCGGCGGAAGTTATGCGCCGGATGATGATGGCGGCTTGCTTTCGGATATTCCCCTGAAGTGGATGATCAAGGAAGCACGTCACGCGGGGCTGGGAGTGGAACAACACCTGCTCGATAATTTACGACCGGCACATTTGGCTACGCTGCACCGGTCGCGCAAACATATTTACCGTTCAAAGAGGCCGTACTACCGGCCAATTGCGCACAATGACACAATATTGATGCACACCACAGTCAAGCAACGCTGGGAACAGGACTCCAGTTATCGGCCTAAAAATCTGGCACAACACCTGGAAGCCCACGGCTGGCCAACGCTGGTCAGCTAGGCGGAGATACCCTTGTAAGGCAGCATCATGACATTGGTGATTTTCCAGCTTTTATCTTGCTGCCTGACGAGGGTGTAAACCACCTGCCACAACTGCCGGTTGGCATCTGTCACCAGCAGTTCCTGCAACACTTCATCATCATCCAGAGAGCTGCGACCAAAGGTATAGGAAACCGGCCGGTAGAGTGGCTGATACTGGTTGCGAACCATGGTGATAAACATTTCCTCGGTAGGAAATGCCTCTCTGACGCTGGGCGCTGCAAACGAATAGGCGGACTGGTGGTCGTCGACACGAAACGCCTGGATCTGCCCATCGATCACGTCCCGCACCGCGGCTCTATCCTCACCCTGTAGAGGTTCATCCGCAAGCGCAGAAAACGCCACGCACGTAAGTAATACCGTTATCAACAGTCGCCCTAAAGGGCTTTTTGATGCGTACACTCCAGCCATAAAATCACCTTATTCCCAGCCATCATCTGACATTAGTTTCCTTCTTATACCCAGGCGACCGGCTATTCGGATCAGTTTATCCCTTTGTCATTACACCCTTGCACTTCCTTAACTCTAGCTCCAGCTCATGAATCCGTCTAATACCTCAGGTAGATAGCGAGCCTGAATAGATCAATCGGTAATAAAAAGTGACAAGACCAGTTTCAACAAGACAAAAAAAACCCGGCCTAAGCCGGGCGCATGGCGCGGAGGTAATCGTATTACAGGGCCAGTCGACGTATGTCGCCCAGCACTGCTGTCAGATAAGTAAAGAAGCGGCCACAATCGGCGCCATTAATAATGCGGTGATCGTAGGAAATACTGAGGGGTAGCATCAGCCTGGGTACAAACTCACTGCCATTCCAAACCGGTTTTGTCTGGGATTTGGATACCCCGAGAATGGCAGCCTCAGGAGCGTTCACAATCGGTGTGAAGCCGTTACCCCCGATAGCACCTAGGCTTGAAATGGTGAAACAGCCCCCCTGCATGTCTGTTGCCGTCAACTTGCCTTCCCGGGCCTTGGCCGCCAACTCATTGGTTTCATCAGCCAGCTGCCACAAACCCTTACTGTCTACATCGCGGATCACCGGGACAACCAGCCCCCGGGGCGTATCAACCGCTATACCGATATGGATGTATTTTTTCTGCACAAAGTGTTCGCCATTGGCGGTAATGGAGCGATTGAATTCAGGATTCGCTGCCAGTGCATGAGCGCAGGCCTTGAGCAGGAAAGGCAACGGTGTGAGCTTGGTACCGCGTTTTTCCGCCTCTTGCTTCAAGGATGCCCGGAAGTCCTCCAGGTCAGTGATATCGGCATCGTCAAACTGGGTGACATGGGGCACATTCAGCCAACTGCGCTGCATATTTGCCGCCGTCAGCTTGTGAATTTTCTGTAGCGGGATCATCTCGATCTCGCCAAATTTGCTGAAGTCCACATCCGGAATTGCCGGAATACCGGCCCCACCCGCAGACATTACGGGGGTGCTTTCTGCTTTGGCAACAGCGTGTTTTACGTAGTTGTGCAGATCTTCTTTGAGGATACGACCACGAGGGCCGCTGCCGGAAACCTTGCTCAAGTCTACACCCAGCTCACGGGCCAGTGCCCTGGATGCAGGACCAGCATAGACATCTCCTGCCGACACGGCAGGTGCTTTCTCCTTAGTCTCGGCAGGGACTGGAGTTGGCGCCGTTGCTGGAACCTCAGCCGGTGCCACTTGAGTTTCTGGAGCAGCTTCGCTTGCAGTCGGCGTTGTTACCTGGGCAGGAGCAGAGGTCCTCATTCTGGCAATACGGTCACCAGTGGAGACTTTATCCCCCACTTTGACCAATACCTCCAGCAATTCGCCATCAAACGGCGCGGGCAATTCCATGGTGGCCTTGTCGGTTTCCACCACCAGGATCCCACCTCCCTCACTCAGAGTAGCGCCTGTCTCAGCAGCAATTTCGATCACTTCTACCGCATCGGCACCGCCGGTATCCGGAACCAGGACATCCTGCTCAGTGGCTACCGCTGAAGCTGATGGCTCTGCGGGCTTGGCCTCCGGAAGTTCCGCCTCGACAACAGCCGGGGCATCACTGGATTCTGAGATAGCGGTAGTCTCACCGTCTGCAGATGCACCAACGATCACAGCCAGCACATCCCCACTGGTAATCCTGTCGCCAACCTTGACCAACAGCTGTTTGATGGTACCACCACAGGAAGAAGGCACCTCCATCGTGGCCTTGTCGGTTTCCACCACCACGATACCGTCACCTTCAGCAATCACATCACCCTCGGCAACAGACAACTCAATAATTTCAAGCGGTTCATCGGTGCCAGTATCCGGCACTGTGGCCTTTTGCTCTGTGCCACCCTGTGAGGCAGGTTTCGACTGTTCGGCAACCGCTTCCGGTGCAGGATCAGAAGTAGCAGTCTCGGAATTGGCAGCCTCCGTTTTCCCGACAGCGACAGATGCAGTCTCGATTTCAGCAATCGGTGTACCCTCGCTGACCGTATCGCCCTCTGCCACCAGCATTTTTTTGATGATGCCGACCTGAGGACTGGGCACATCCATGGTCGCCTTGTCGGACTCCAGAACAATCAAGGACTGCTCAAGTTCGACACTGTCACCCTCTGCGACGCAAAGCTCGATGACTTCTACTGACTCGGCTCCGCCGAGATCGGGTACGAATATTGTTTCGGCTGTCACTATCTCTTCTCGTTCTCAGCAGCTCAAGGGGTTGATTTTTTCGGGGTCGAGGTTGAAGTCGGCAATTGCCTTGGCAACCACTGATTTCTCGATTTGACCCTCGTCAGCCAGCGCTTTAAGGGCTGCGACGGTTACAAAGTAGCGGTTGACCTCAAAGAAATGACGCAGTTTTTCCCGGCTGTCACTGCGACCAAAACCATCGGTACCCAGCACGTAGTAGCTGGCTGGCACGAAGGCGCGCAGTTGCTCGGTGTAGCTCTTCATATAGTCTGTCGCCACCACAACTGGGCCCTGACGATCTGCCAGCTGCTCGGTGATATAGGGAACCTTGGGTTCAGACTCCGGGTGCAGCATGTTCCAGCGCTGGGCAGCCTGCCCCTCACGGGCCAGCTGGTTAACACTGGTGAGACTCCAGATATCCGCCTCAACATTGAACTGCTCCCGCAGTATGTCAGCCGCAGCCCTCACCTCATTGAGAATGGCACCGGCACCCATCAGCTGCACTTTCAATTTGCTGTCACTGCTTTCCTCAAACAGGTACATGCCTTTGATGATACCCGCTTCCGCACCTTCCGGCATCGCTGGCTGCAGGTAGTTCTCGTTCATGGTGGTGATGTAATAGAAGCAGTTTTCCTTGTCCTGGAACATCGACTTCAGGCCGTCCTGCATAATCACCACCAACTCGTAACCGTAAGCGGGATCGTATGTCCGGCAGTTGGGAATGGTGTTGGCCAGCACATGACTGTGGCCATCCTGGTGCTGCAAGCCTTCTCCGTTCAGAGTCGTGCGACCGGACGTGGCACCGATCAGAAAGCCCCGTGCCTGCATGTCGCCAGCAGCCCATGTGAAATCACCAATGCGCTGAAAACCGAACATGGAGTAGAAGACGTAGACCGGAATCATCGGGCAATCGTAATTGCTGTAGGAGGTGGCCAGAGCCATCCAGGCGGACACCGCGCCGGCTTCATTGATGCCTTCTTCGAGAATCTGGCCGCGCTTGTCTTCTTTGTAATACATGATCTGGTCGCGGTCCTGGGGTACGTACTTTTGGCCCGCAGAGGAATAGATGCCCAACTGCCGGAACATCCCTTCCATACCGAAGGTTCTGGCCTCGTCGGGCACGATGGGCACGACCCTTTCACCGATATTCTTGTCTTTCACCAGGGCACCCAGCAGTCTGACAAAGGCCATGGTGGTGGAAATCTTGCGATCGCCGCTACTCTCCAGCAACTTGCTGAAATCATCCAGCGGCGGTGTCTGCAACGGCTCAAAGTCAGGACGACGACTCGGTACCGGACCACCCAGCGCTGCACGACGTTTTTTCATGTACGCCATTTCCGGGCTGTCTTCCGGCGGCCGGTAATAGGGAACCTTTTCCAACTCATCATCCGGGATGGGGATCCCGAAGCGATCCCTGAAATGCTTGAGCCCTTCAAAGTCCAGTTTCTTGATGGAGTGGGTATCGTTGGCAGCTTCACCAACACCCATACCATATCCCTTCACGGTTTTTGCCAGAATCACTGTGGGTTGCCCCTTGTGCGCCATGGCTTCCGCATAGGCAGCGTAGACCTTGTAGGGATCGTGACCACCACGGTTCAGGTACATAATGTCGCGGTCACTAAGGTGTTCCACCATTTCCTTCAGCTCTGGGTAGGCGCCAAAGAAGTGTTCTCGGGTATAGGCTCCACCGTTGTGTTTGTAGTTCTGATAGTCACCATCGCATGCTTCATCCATGCGTTTCTGCATCAATCCCGATTCATCTTTTTCAAACAGGGGGTCCCAATGACGACCCCAGACAACCTTGATGACATTCCAGCCCGCGCCGCGGAAAACACCTTCCAGTTCCTGAATAATCTTGCCGTTACCACGCACCGGCCCGTCCAGTCGTTGCAGGTTACAGTTGACCACAAACACCAGATTTTCCAGTTCCTCACGGCCTGCCAGGGAAATCGCGCCGAGGGTTTCCGGCTCGTCACACTCCCCGTCACCCAGGAATGCCCAGACCTTGCGATCGCCCCGAGGGGATAAGCCGCGAGCCGAGAGGTAACGCATCACGTGCGCTTGGTAAATTGCCTGCAAAGGACCCAGCCCCATGGACACTGTGGGGAACTGCCAATAGTCCGGCATCAACCAGGGGTGCGGATAGGATGACAAACCCTTGCCATCCACTTCCCGGCGATAATTATCCAGCGCCTCTTCATCAAAGCGGCCTTCCAGGTATGAGCGGGCATAAATACCAGGGGCACTGTGGCCCTGAAAATAAATCAGATCGCCCAACTCATCGCCCTCGTTACCGCGGAAAAAATAGTTGAAGCCGATATCGTATAGCGTGGCCGAAGAGGCAAAAGAAGCGATATGCCCACCAATGCCTTCTTCAGGGTTCTTGTTGGCGCGCATCACCATCGCCAGCGCGTTCCAACGAATCATGGAGCGAATGCGCCGCTCCATAAACAGGTCGCCTGGCATACGTTTTTCGCGGGTAACAGGAATCGTGTTGCGATAGGGCGTGGTGATTGCCGGTGGCATACCGACACCGGTGGACGTCGCCCTGTCGAGCAGCTGCTGCAGCAGAAACGCTGCACGTTCGGGGCCCTGGTATTTTAATACAGAATCCAGAGACTCAAGCCATTCCTGGGTCTCGACAGGATCCATATCTTTATGCATTTCCAATACCTTACTATTGATTCGTTATCGTTGTCGGGGATGCGGCTTTATTCACTATAGAACATCCTCCGGCTATATGAGTTTGCGGCTCACGCATGTGTCAACGGCGTGTAGTATAACTACATAAAAAAGGGCTTTCAACCACGACTTTGGGACAACCCCTCGCGATCAAAAGCCCTTTTAACAACATATATCTTTATGTATTTAAAGATATTTTTATTTTTACAAAAAATATAGTTTTATTACAAACTATTGGAAGGAAGGCGATATATGTCTTTTTCACCCGCAAAACCTTCACCGCCCATAAAGTTGCCGGAGCGGCTATCCAGCTGCAGGGAATAACCGGCCTCGCGCATAATCAGCCCGTAGATTTCCACCACTTGCGGCAGGGTCATTTCCTCAATGGCCGCAATGACCTGCTGACGTCGAGTGAAGTCATAATCACGCAAATCAATGCTGCCCCAGTAGCGGGCTGATTGCTCAGCCAGGCTCTTGGGTTTTTCCCTGAGACCAGTGAGAATGGCCACCCGATGACGCTCAAATTCTTCGCTGCTTAGCGCACTTACAACCCCAGCAAAGTCTTCGATAAATTTGTCGATTGCAACCTCCAGTGCCGGTACGTCAGCCACCGGTGATTGCACCAGCAGACCAAAACCCGGTACGCGGTCCAGACCCTGATCCACTGCTGCCACCACATAGCCGAGCTGCTGCTGGGTTCTCAGGTCGTGAAAAAACGGCGCCTTGATCAGCTGTCGCAAAAACAGGAATCTGGCAGTTTCCTCGACACTGTCGTTGCGGCCCTGGTAGTAGCGGAGTATGCCCGCGTCTTTATGGTCAATCGCCATGGGCACCTGCATTTTTGTACCGGGCAGCACTCGGGTAATACCCCGCTCAGGCCACGGCTGCGAATCTCCACTGGCGATCCTGGAGGACAATTTTTCAGCCATCTCAGCGGCCAACTGACCATCGATATTGCCGCTGGCGAATATTTCCAGATAAACGCCACGATAGAGCCCGGCGATAAATTCCCGGAACACTTCCGGGTCGAGAGTCTCCAATGCCTCTGCCAGGCGCTCCGGCTGCCAGGCATTCACATCCAGCAAGTAGCTGGGCTCACGCATCAACTGCAGGTACGGAGTGTCTTTGGCCGAGTTGCGCCAACGACGGATCAATTCCTGCCTGAGGCGCTCAATCAATTCTGCCGACGTATCGGGCTTCAACAGACCTTCCGTGACCACATCAACGAGCAACGGCAGCCTGTCATCAAAACCGCTGAACAGCAGGCCGACACCATCGCTTCCACGGCTGACCCCATAGCGCAAGCCGGCCAGAGCAGCCTCATAACTGGTTTCATTCAAGGTTTCTTCCACCAGACGCACATATAGATCAGTCATGGCGGCTTCCGCCAAGCCACCATCTCCCGCGCCGCGAATCGCCACGTAGAGCTGCGCTTTAGGTACCTGATAATAGTTGTCAGCATAGTGCCAGAGTCGGTAATGGGGGTTGGAAACCAACGCCTTCGGCACTTCCGGCTGGGCCGCCTTTTGCGGGAACTTCAAATCAAAGTTTTTCGCCACAAAGGGATTGGCTTTGGGCAGAGCGAGCTGATCCTGGGCGGCAACGACGTCAGGCAGGGATGACACCCTGGTTACGCCGTAAGGTACCTGATATTTCTCCGTCATCCTGGCTGTATCCACATCGGGAGCCATCAGCATCACCATGGCATTGTCCGGCGTCAGATACTCAAGCATGCGCTTTAGCAATGCTTCATCGTATTCATCCATGCGGTACGGGCCGCGCATCACATCCGCGTAAGAGTATTCTTGCAGGTTGGCCGCCAGACCGCTGACGCGGTTGATCGGGTCACTCAACTCCTTGAAGCGGAACTGCTGATCCGCCAGAGCGCCCTGCTCTTCAAATCGCCATTGAGCAATACCCTGCTGCTTGACCAGGTCAATTTCCTTGTAGGCCAGTGCCAAGACTTCACGCCACTGATCATAACCAGCGGGCGTCAGCGCGATAGTGACATCAAAGCTACTGCCACTGCGATCGGCAATGCCTTCGCCGGCTCTCAGCCCTTCCGCCAGACCACGGGATTTAAGTACCTCCAGCAGACTGCCCTTACCCTCGTGACCAATTAAATTGCCCAGGTACGCCAGGGGCTTCTGACGGTCGAACTCATGTATGGCGGGCATGGGAAACGTCAGGGACAGTTCCCGCAATTCACGTTCGGGCTGCATGGTCACCAGCAAAGGCAGCGAACCCTCCCTGAACAATGGCTGACCATGGAACGGTTTTTCTGTCTTGAAGTTGGGCACTTCCTGAAAGCGTTCCAGCACCATTGCCTGCAGTTCATCCAGGCTACGCGGCGCCAGCACGACCAGCGCCATGCGATCGGCAGAATAATGGGCTTTATAGAAGGCCAATAGGTCCTGACGCAGCTTTCCACCGCGGTCCTCCAGGGTATCGAGATTACCGACACTAAATTTTGAAGCCGGATGCTCGGGATTCACCACCTGGCTGAAAACATCCATCTGGCGCCGGTAATCATTTTTGATCCGCGCCTTGTATTCAGAGTGCACTGCATTTTTTTCCCGGTCGACATATTCAGCATTGAACAGCGGTGCCACAAAAAAACGGGAGAAACGGTCCAGAGCCGACTCAAAACTTGCCGGGTTGATATCAAAGAAATAATTGGTGTGCTCAAACGAGGTGTAGGCGTTATGGCGACCACCATGCTCACTGATAAAGGCCTGATACTCATCCGGCTCAGGGTATTTGTCGGTTCCCAGAAACAGCATGTGCTCAAGAAAATGTGCCAATCCCTGCCGTTGCAGCGGATCGCTGGAACTGCCGACAAACACATCCAGAGATGCCGCAGCCTTATCGGCCGTCGCATCTGAGATCAATAACACCTGTAGATTATTAGGCAGCAACAGATAGCGGTAGGAAGATGTATCCCCTTCACTGCGGGCGATATCCTCCCTGACCAGAAGCTCGCTAAAGGCGGGGACAACAAACAGGAGACAAACGAAAGCTACAACGATTCTTTTCATGAAAATCCGTCTTTGTTTAAACGCACAATAAATAAATGGAGTTACTCAGACACCGTCTCGCCGGCATCAGTTCGCGGCCAGGCGTTATAAAGCGCCTTCACCAATGTCGCCAAGGGAATGGCGAAGAAAATTCCCCAGAAGCCCCACAGCCCGCCAAATACCAGCACGGCAAGAATGATGGCAATCGGGTGCAGATTCACAGCCTCCGAAAACAGTAAGGGCACCAGCACGTTACCGTCCAGTGTCTGGATGATGCCGTAGATGATCACCAACCAAAACAGGTCACTGCCCCAACCCCACTGAAAGTAAGCAACGACCGTGACCGGAATAGTCACCACCACCGCGCCGATATAGGGAATCACCACAGACAACCCAACCAGCAGCGCCAGCAATGCCGCGTACTGCAACCCCATGACCAGGAAAGCGACATAGGTCACCAGACCAACCACCAGGATTTCGATCGCCTTGCCACGCACGTAATTGGCCATCTGCATGTTCATTTCATGCCAGATCCGCCACATGACCGGTCGTTCCTTGGGCAGCAGCGCCGACATCATGGCCAGCAATTCATCCTTGTCCTTGAGCAGGAAGAAGACCAGCAATGGCACCAGTACCAGATAGACCATCATCACCACCACGCTGGGAAAGGTGCTGAAGGAAAAGGTCACGATACGCTCCGCCATTCCGGCAACTTCTTTCGATGCCTGGGACAGTAGATCCTTGAGTTGCACTTCTGAGATCAGGTGCGGATATTTTTCCGGCAGCAACATCAGCACACTCTGCCAATGCTTCACCATGGCGGGAATTTCCCCGGTGAGGTTCGCCGCCTGGCGACCGATCAGGGGCAACAGGATCACCAGTATCGCCAGAAATATGCCCACAAACATCAGAAACACCAGAATAACTGCGAGCAACCGGGGCACCTTCCAGGCCACCAGGCGGTTGACACTGCCCTGCAACAGGAAAGCAAAAATCATCGCCGCCAGAAAAGGTGCCAGTATCTCACCCATGGTGACCATCACCACCAGCGCCAACGCCAGCACGAAAGTGAGCAATACCGCTTCTTCTTCACCAAAGTAACGGTTAATCCAGGAATCAAGCACTTTCCACATACCGGCTCCTCGCCAGACATTATGCCTATCAGGTAGCAGGCAGATTACGTAATCCCCCAGCCCGCATCAAGGGACAAGCCCTCAGCTTTAATATCCGCTACGGTTTTTAGGGAGAAACTGCACGAATCACAATGAATTTGGTCATAGAGTTACGTTAACATGCCAAAAACCCGGCCTGAGAGGCCACAAAATGGATTGAGAATTAGTGTCCAGTAACCGTCCACGTACTTTTCTAACCACCATGGCACTTTGCCTGGCGATATTCCTTACCCCGGAAACCCGCGCCGCCAATATTCAGCTACCCTCTCTGGGAGACACCTCCTCGGCGGTCATATCAACACAACAGGAATACGAGCTGGGTCAGGCATGGTTACGGGCCTATCGCAGCCGCATTTCCGAATATAACGATCCGCTGCTACACGACTATCTGGAAAGACTGTTACACAATCTGGCGTCCCACAGCGAACTACAGGACCACCGCCTGTCCCTGGTGGCCATCAACAACGCTTCCATGAACGCATTTGCGGTTCCCGGTGGCGTAGTGGGCGTCCACCTCGGACTGTTCCGCTACGCCAAGTCAGAGGACCAGCTGGCATCCGTGCTGGCCCACGAACTGGCGCACTTGAGTCAGAGACACTTTGCCCGTCGTGTGGCCGAACAACGTAAGAACAGCATGGTTTCCATGGCCGGCATGCTGGCCAGTTTGGTACTGGCGGCTACCGTGGGTGGAGATGCGGGCATGGCAGCGATGACAGCAACCCAGGCCGCCAGCCTCGAAAACTCTCTGCGTTACAGCCGGCAAAATGAGCAGGAAGCAGATCGCCTTGGTATTGAAACCGTTTACGCCGCCGGCATGGACCCCTCGGCAGTCGGCGGCATGTTCGAAGAGATGCTGCGAGCCACACGCTACACCGGCAACCGGCCCCCTGAATTTCTCCTCACTCACCCACTTACCGAGAGCCGTGTGGCCGATGCCAACAATCGCATTGCCCAGTATCCGAAAAAATATTATCCGGATAACTTGGAATATCACCTGATGCGCGCCCGCTCAATGATGGCCATGGATCAGAATCCGGCGGCATCACTCAACCGTTTCCAGAGCGAACTGGACGGCGACAGCCTGAACCATGAAGCCGCTCGCTACGGCACGGTACTTGCCCATGCGGCACTGGGCAACACCGGCAAGGCGCGGGAAGCACTGGCACCGCTGTTAAAAGCCTCACCCGGAAAACTGACCTATCGCCTGCAGGATATTGCACTGGACCGCCAGGAACAGAAATTTGTCAATGCCATCGAAAAAAGTCAGCAGCTGCTGCGCCGCCACGCCGACAGCTACCCCCTACGCATGTCGCTGGCGGAAACCTACATGAAGGCGAATCGCTTTACAGAGTCGGAACAGTTACTGAGGTCTATGACTCCGGAGTACCCGGACAACCCCTATATCTGGTTTCAACTCGCAGAAGTCAGCGGCCTGGCTGGAAATATCTCCGGAGTTCACAAGGCCCGTGCCCAGTACTACCTGTTGAATGGCGTCTTTGACAAAGCCCGAGATCAGCTGGGCTATGCCCGCAAACTACTGATCAACGATTTCAAGGAAGTTGCCATCATTGACCAGCAACTGCGTGACCTGGAACAACTGCAGAAAAAAATGGAGGAGTTCAGGGGCGGGTAGTTCAGCGCGACCCTACAGCCCCTGAAGATTCAGCAGCCAGCTGCTGCTCGCGGAAATCCAGCATACGCTGCAATGACACCATTGCCTGCCTGGAAACCTCCGGGTCAACATGAACTTCATTGAGACCCTGCTCCAGGGACGTCATCAGGTTTTCCAGATGATTCATGGCCATCCACGGACAGTGGGCGCAGCTGCGACAGGTGGCCCCCTCGCCGGCGGTAGGCGCAATAATCAACTCTTTATCCGGCGCAGCCTGCTGCATTTTGTAGAAAATCCCGCTGTCAGTAGCGACGATCATGCGTTTATTGGGCAGGGTCTTTGCGGCATGGATCAACTGCGAGGTGGAACCCACGGCATCAGCAATATCAACCATCGCATCCGGTGACTCTGGATGCACCAGCAACGCCGCATCGGGATACATCTGTTTCAGACTCTCGACACCGCGGGCCTTGAATTCCTCGTGAACGATACAGCTGCCGTCCCACAGCAGCATGTCGGCACCGGTTTTTTTCTGTACGTAACTGCCCAGATATTTGTCCGGCGCCCAGAGAATTTTTTCACCGCGACTATCCAGGTAATCCACCACATCCAGGGCAATGCTGGAGGTGACCACCCAATCAGCCCGGGCCTTCACCGCCGCTGAAGTATTGGCGTAGACCACCACGGTGCGATCCGGGTGCTGACCACAGAATTCCGTAAAATCGTCAGCAGGGCAACCGATATCCAGAGAGCAAGTCGCCTCCAGAGTTGGCATCAGCACCGTTTTTTCAGGGGTGAGAATTTTGGCGGTTTCACCCATGAACTTCACACCGGCAACCACGAGAGTTGTCGCCGGGTGAGTGCTACCGAAACGGGCCATCTCCAGGGAATCCGACACGAAGCCACCGGTCTCCTCAGCCAGTTGCTGAATCACCGGGTCGGTGTAGTAATGGGCGACAATCACTGCATTTTTTTCCTGAAGCAACTGTTTGATGCGGGAACGGTAATACACCTCTTCCTCCGGTGTATAACGCGGCTCTTCATGCATCTGATTGAGATAATTTTCCACGATATCACGGTGATCGGATTCACTGGCGATATGCAGTTTGGCAGTCTGACTCATAGGCAGGAATAATAATGAATAATGCTTGCCGGAATTTTAACACAGAAGCTCGCACCCTTTTGCACACAACATTAACAAGACACCGGGGCATAATCTGTAAAAAACAACTCATCTGTCGCTTCATAACACCTCCTCAGAAAGTTAAAGTGTTGCCATGACGCTACTTCTGATTTATCTGGCTATTGCCATCGGCATTTCCTTCCTCTGTTCGGTGCTGGAAGCTGTACTGCTGTCCACTACCCCGGCCTATGTCGAACAGCTCCAGGCATCCAACAGCCGGTCCGGCAAAGTACTTGCCCGCATCAGGGACCAACTGGACGAGTCCATTTCAGCGATTCTGATTCTGAATACCTTCGCCCACACCATGGGTGCCGTGGGTGTCGGCTCCCAGGCAGTGCAGATCTACGGCGAACGCTGGGAAACCCTGATCGCCATTCTGCTCACCCTGGCTATTCTGTATTTCTCGGAAATCATCCCGAAAACCCTGGGTGCCACCTACTGGCGGAGACTGGCAATACCCTGCGCTTACATAATTGGCTGGCTGTCACGGATTGTTTACCCCCTGGTCTGGGCGTCAACCCGGCTGACAAAACTGTTCAGCAGCGACCATGACCACGAAATTACCCGTGAGGAAATCATTGCCCTGGCGGCGCTGGGCAGAAAAGGTGGCAGCCTGCTCAACCGGGAGAACGAATACGTATCCAACGTGCTGCGTCTCCGGGATATCAAAACGGAAGAAATTCTGACACCGCGCACCGTGACCCACGCCCTGCCCGAAACCATGAGCATCAGGGAAGCCCTCGATCAGCCTGGAACCCGGGAATTCACCCGGATTCCGGTGTATGGCAAGAGCATAGACAACATCACTGGCAAGATATTTCGCCTCGACCTTTTTGATGCCGAGCGCGCAGGCAACAAGGACATGCCGCTATCAGACATTGCCAAGCCGATTCTTTCCGTCTCCGAAAAACTGCCGGTGCAGCAACTCCTCGATCTGTTTCTTAAACACAAAGCGCACCTGTTCCGGGTAGAAGACGAGTTTGGCCAGACCGCCGGTATCGTTACCCTGGAAGATGCCATCGAAACCCTGCTCGGCAGGGAGATTGTGGATGAAACAGACCAGGTGGCCGACCTGCAGGAACTGGCCAAGGACAAATACCGCGAACGTCTCCGGGATATCAAACTGCACCACAGTGACGACTGACCACGGTCCACCCCACTACCACCTGCCATACATCTTGCTTCACCGAAGGATCAGCTGAGCACGCCGTCATATATCTGAAATATCATATATATGATATTTCAGATATCATGGCGCCAGTAATGACTCACACAAGGCGTGGCAACATGGATCCTGTTCAGTTTTTCAAATGTCTGGCCGATGAAACCCGACTGCGCTCTCTCATGCTGATCGAACGGGAAGGTGAACTCTGCGTGTGCGAACTCACTGCTGCCCTCGGGGAAAGCCAACCGAAAATCTCCCGTCACCTGGCCCAGCTGCGTCAGTGCGAATTACTGCAGGACCGCCGCCAGGGACAATGGGTTTTCTACCGCATCAACCCATCACTGCCCGACTGGGCCAGGACCGTTCTGAGGGAAGCCACCCAAAACAATAGTGCGTTCCTTTCAGACAGTCTCGACAATCTCTGCCACATGGGCGAACGCCCGGAGCGGGCCCGAGCCTGCTGTTAACCCACGGCATTCAACCCTGTAACCATCGAGGATTTTAGGATGACCATCAAAGTTGGAATCAACGGTTTTGGCCGCATGGGCCGACTGGCGCTACGCGCCGCCTGGGACTGGGAGGAACTGGAATTCATCCAGATCAACGACCCCGCCGGGGATGCGACGACTCTATCTCACCTTTTAACTTTTGATTCTGTCCACGGGCGCTGGCTGAACGAAGCCACGGCCGACGGCGAACAGATGCTGATCGGCGACCGCCGCATCCGCTGCACACAGAATAAAGCCATCGGCGACACCGACTGGTCCGGCTGCGATCTGGTGATCGAGGCCTCGGGCAAAATGAAATCCAGCCAGGCACTGCAGGCCTACCTGGATCAGGGCGTGAAACGCGTAGTGGTCACCGCCCCGGTGAAGGAAGAAGGCGTACTCAACGTGGTAATGGGGGTCAATCATCAACTGTACGACAAGAACCACCACCCCATCGTCACTGCGGCTTCCTGCACCACCAACTGTCTGGCTCCGGTGGTCAAAGTGATTCACGAGCATCTCGGTATCCGCCACGGCTCCATGACCACCATCCACGATCTGACCAACACCCAGACCATTCTCGACGCTCCCCACAAGGATCTGCGCCGGGCCCGCGCCTGCGGCATGAGCCTGATCCCCACCACCACCGGCTCCGCCACCGCCATTACCCACATCTTTCCGGAGCTGAAAGGCCGTCTGAACGGCCATGCGGTGCGGGTACCACTGGCCAACGCCTCCCTCACCGACTGCGTGTTCGAGGTAGAACGCGCCACCAGCGCGGAGGAAGTCAACCGCCTGCTAAAAGCGGCCGCCGAGGGCGAGCTAAAGGGCATTCTCGGCTACGAGGAGCGCCCTCTGGTGTCCATCGATTACAAGACCGACCCCCGCTCCAGTGTCATCGACGCCCTCTCCACGATGGTGATCAACGATACCCAAGTGAAACTCTACGCCTGGTACGACAACGAGTGGGGATACGCCAACCGCACCGTGGAACTGGCGCGAATGGTAGGAATGCAGGACCAGTAAAACACATGTCACCACTCGCCAGACTGAGCCAGGAAGTCCGCCAGTACCTGATTGTCACCGGCAATTACTGGGCCTTTACCCTCACCGACGGCGCCCTGCGCATGCTGGTGGTACTGCATTTCCATGACCTCGGCTACAGCCCCCTGGAAATAGCCCTGCTGTTCCTGTTTTACGAATTTTTCGGCGTGGTCACTAACCTGGTGGGGGGCTGGCTGGGTGCCCACATCGGCCTTAACCGCACCATGAATATCGGCCTGCTGATGCAGGTGGTGGCACTGACCATGCTACTCGTGCCCGCGACCTGGCTCACGGTGCCCTGGGTAATGGCCGCCCAGGCCCTGTCCGGCATCGCCAAGGATCTCAATAAGATGAGCGCCAAAAGCGCCATCAAGCTGCTGGTGCCGAAAGAGTCCATGGGCACCCTGTACCGCTGGGTGGCTCTGTTGACCGGATCGAAAAACGCCCTCAAAGGGGCCGGTTTCTTTCTCGGGGGGGCGCTGCTGGCGCTGCTCGGCTTTCGCACCACCGTGGCCAGCATGGCGGCGGGCCTCACCGTGGTCTGGCTACTCAGTTTGCTGGCGCTGAGGGGCGAGCTGGGTGCGGCAAAACAGAAACCGAAGTTCACCCAGATTTTCTCTCGCAGCGGGCCGATCAATTACCTCTCAGCAGCCCGCCTGTGCCTGTTCGGTGCCCGGGATGTGTGGCTTGTGGTGGCGTTGCCGGTGTACCTGTCGGCGGCGCTCTCTTGGGATCACTGGCAGGTGGGCAGCTTTCTGGCCCTGTGGATTATCGGCTACGGCGTTGTCCAGTCCCTGGCACCGCTGCTGACGAGCAGACAGCGCAATCGAGTACCGGATGGCCAAACGGCCTTTGCCTGGGGCTTGCCACTAATAGCAATCCCCGCGCTAATTGCCCTGGCGATCACTCTGGACTGGCAGGCCAACACCGTACTGGTGGCGGGGCTGATGTTGTTTGGCATGCTGTTCGCCATCAATTCCTCCCTGCACAGCTACCTGATTGTCAGCTATGCCCGGGAGGATGGAGTATCCCTGGATGTGGGCTTTTATTACATGGCCAATGCTATGGGGCGGCTGCTGGGCACGGTACTGTCCGGCTGGCTGTTCCAAATCAGCGGACTCGCCGCTTGCCTGTGGGTATCGGCGCTGCTGATTGCCGCCGCCACCATCACGTCCCTTCGCCTGCCGAAACACATACCCCGCCCCAAGGAGGCCTGAGTCGCGGCGGAGAGACCACCTGTGTGAATACGGGGTTTATACTCCCTGAAAGCTTTTACCCGATTTTGTAGCGACGACCGGACAGTCCCGGCGGATGCAGAGCCCGAACCAGACGCTCAGGAGCGACAATGCAGAACACATGGCGCAACCTCTATCAGCAGAACCCGGCCCAGACACGCTTGGTACTGTTGATGATCTGCGGTTTTCTGGCGATCTATTTTTTACCCCTGGGTAATATCCGTTTTGACAACGCCCTGATGGAAGGCTTCCGACTGACCCAGTGGTATGCCCGGGAACACGTGATCCTGTGTCTGTTGCCGGCCTTTGTCATCGCCGGTGCCATGGCCGTCTATATCAGTCAGGGTGCCGTGATGCACCACTTGGGTCCCCAGGCGCCAAAGCCGATAGCATTCGGGGTGGCCTCCGTGTCCGGCTGTCTGCTTGCCGTTTGTTCCTGCACGGTGCTGCCATTGTTCGGCGGCATCTACAAACGCGGGGCAGGACTGGGGGCAGCAATTGCCTTCCTCTATTCAGGACCAGCCATCAACGTTATGGCCGTCGTGGTCACAGCCAAGGTGCTGGGAGCCGAACTTGGGATTGCCCGGGCAGTTGGCGCCATCCTGTTTGCCCTGGTGATCGGCGCGATCATGCACCTGATCTACCGTCGTGAAGAAGCGGCCCGCTCCGCCACCGGGAAAGGCTTTGCCACCGGGGATGGCGACCGGCCACTGAGCGCCGTCGTTGCTTTCTTCTCACTCCTGATCGGCATCCTAGTATTTGCCAACTGGGCGGCCGCCGACAGCCCCACCTGGATGTTAATTCACCATTGGAAGTGGCAGATTACCGCACTGCTGGCGGTCGCCTTCGGCGCGTTACTGGTGTGGCGCTGGCATTGGCCCGCCCACCATCTGCTGATCCTTGGCATAGCCATTGCCCTGCTGGTGCTGCTGTTCCCCAACACCCCCGAGCTTCCATTCGCCACCGGCATCATCGGCCTGATGCTATTGGCTGCCGGGCGCGATGATGACCGGGAATGGGCGGCACAGAGCTGGGACTTCACCAAGCAGATTGTCCCGCTGCTTCTCGCGGGGGTATTTGTGGCGGGCCTACTGCTGGGCAGGCCTGGCTTTGAAGGGGTCATTCCCTCCGAGTGGGTGACAATGGCGGTAGGCGACAACAGTTTCCTGTCCACCCTGTTGGCGGCGCTGCTGGGCGGCTTTATGTACTTTTCTACCCTGACGGAAGTCCCCATCGTGGAAGGTCTGATTGGCAATGGCATGGGCAAGGGACCCGCCCTGGCCCTGCTGCTCGCCGGTCCGGCCATCTCCCTGCCCAACATGCTGGTGATCCGTACCATCATCGGCACCCAAAAGACGCTTATTTACTGTTCCCTGGTAGTAGTGATGGCCACCATCAGTGGCTTTCTCTACGGCAATTTTTTCTAGGAGTGACACCAATGAGGCTAACTATTTACGGCAAAGGCTGTAGCAAATGTGAAAAATTGCAGGAGTACACCGAATCTGCCGCCCAGGCACTAGGGCTTGATTATCAGGTGGAAAAAATAACTGACATGAACCAGATCATAGATGCCGGAGTGATGCATACACCGGCCCTGGCCGTGGATGGCGAGATAGTTCTGGAAGGTCGTATCGGCAGTATTCATCAGATTACGGAATTACTAACGTCGGCAACCCGATTATCGAGTCAAAGCAGGCGCCATTTAGAACCGTAGAAAACTGTACTTTTGCCCACCCATCGCCTGCCTAATCACTTCTGCGAGGTAACATCACCTGTTCGACAAAGTGGGAGTTTGCCTGTTGAGGCACCCAGTTGGGCTCTGCCGCATACCAGTGCTCACGCTTCAGTCCCAACAATCGGTAGATACCCACCGTCAGGTCGCGCTTGGTATTTTCAACAACTTCGTGCACATGGGCGTAGCTGAACACACCGTGAATAAAGTGATAAAGCAGCAAACCTGTCTGCTCCGCATCTACATCCACATCCTCTTCGAGGTAACCACCAGACTTCAGGCCATGTACCAGCGCAGCGTTGTATTTCACCGCGTTACTGGAAAGCAGCTCCAGAGCCTCAATCACCTTTTCTTCGTTACTGCCAATCTGTGCACCGGAGGTATAAAACGGACAACCGCGGATGCCTGCCTGATCATTGCCAAGCTTTGCCATGATGAGGAAGTGCAGTAGGTTTTCCAGCTGTACCAGTGGTGAGTTGAGTGGAGAAAAAACCGCATCGAGATCGTTTCGGATCACCTGCCAGTAGTAGGCAGTAGCCTCACAAAACAGGCTCGCCTTGGATTCAAAGTGATGGTAGAACGCACCCTTGGTCACACCGGCCTGTTTACAAATTTCATTAACGCCAACGCAGCTGTAATTACTTTGCCAAATCAGCTCCAGGGCGATTTCCAGCAGGCGTTCACGGGTATCAGTTACAGACATAAGACAGGTAGGTTCTTCAGGAAAGCCGACCAAGTATAGATACCATCTGGTTTCCCAAGCAAGTCTAAATAGCCATCCTTTTGTCTCCAACACCTCTATCTTCAGTCTCCAGCAGCACTCTCTGATGCTGAAATGAAATTTAACCTACTGTAATAAAAAAGAAATAATCTAGCCCTCCGCAATTCATCCACAAGAGTCCGCCCCATTGACGAGCATACCAACCGGTATGTATGCTTGCCCATCCTATTCTACAAACACTCCCGACTGCTTGTTCTGGCCATCGTGATCAGCAGTTAGTGCGCACGGAGCTCTCATGAAAGACCACGCCGACAACAAAGGATTTCGTCGCCCCCTGTTAAGTGCTGCTGTCCTTTTCTCGCTGGCAGTTGGCACCTATTACACCCTGACGCCAATCAGTGGACATTCCGACGACTCCAGCAACCCCATGCCGCCACCCACGCACGTCGAAGTAGTAGAGCTGAAAGTAGAACCAGTGCGACTGTGGACCCGTTTTTCAGGACGACTGACCGCAGTAAACAGCGCCGAGATCAAACCCCAGGTGAGCGGCGAAATTCAGCAGGTCCTGTTTGATGACGGACAGCAGGTTCAACAGGGCGAGGTACTTTTTATTATCGATCCCCGGCCATATGAAGCCGAGGTGCAACAGGCCCAGGCACAGTTAACCTCTGCCCGGTCACGGGCGACCCTTGCCAGGGATGAGCTGGACCGAGCGCGCAAGCTGGTTGAGCGCCAGCTGGTTTCCGAAAGTGTTTTTGATGCCGCCAACAATGAATATCGGATAGCAAATGCCCGCATTGAAGAGGCAGAAAGCTCCCTGGTAAAAGCGAAACTCGACCTGGAATATGCCCATATCAAGGCACCATTTACGGGACTGATCAGTCGTGCCGAGTTGACCGTAGGCAACATTGTGGAAGCGGGCAGCAGTGCACCAGTACTCGCCACCCTGGTTTCCAACCAGCAACTGTACGCAGAATTTAATGTCGACGAGCAGACCTATATCCGCTCCATGCGGCAACGTGATCTTGTCGGTCAAATGCCTGTGCAATTAACACTGGCAGATGACGACAAGGTCTACCGGGGAAAAATCCACGCCTTTGACAATCGCCTGGATATTTCCACCGGCACGATCCGGGCCCGGGCCATTTTTGAGAACACCGATGGAGCCCTGACTCCCGGCATGTATGCCAACGTACACCTCGGCGCCCCTGTGGAAACCAATGTCATGCTGCTGCCCACAAAGGCCATTGGCACCAATCAGGATAAAAAATTCGTTTATATCGTTGATGAAAACAACACCGTCGGCTACCGGGAAGTGACTCTGGGGGAGTACCACCAGGGACAGCGGGTTATCGAAAGCGGCCCGGAATCCGGATCACTGGTGGTGGTCAACGGCCTATCGCATATCCGCCCCGGCATGCCGGTTGAAGCCGAAATTGTCAGCGCTTCAGCACTGGCCGAAACCACTGATCACTAAACCTGGACCCCCCCCCGGCAAAGCTGAAGGATCACCATGAACATTTCCAGATTTTTTGTGGATCGCCCCATATTCGCCGCAGTGATGTCCCTGCTGATTCTGATCGCAGGGCTTTTGGCCATGTTCAAGCTGCCCATTTCCGAATACCCGGAGGTCTCGCCACCCTCAGTGGTGGTCAATGCCAGCTTTCCCGGAGCCAACCCAAAGGTCATTGCAGACACCGTGGCACGGCCACTGGAGGAACAACTAAGCGGCGTGGAAAACATGATCTATATGTTTTCCCAGGCCACCTCCGATGGCCGCATGACACTGACCATCACGTTCAAGATTGGCACCGACCCGGACCTGGCGCAGCAAATGGTTCAGAACCGGGTATCTCAGGCGCTGCCCAGACTGCCCGAAGTCACACGTCAGCTGGGGGTCACGGTGGTCAAAAGCTCGCCAGACCTGACCATGGTGGTTCACCTGGTGTCTCCCGACCAACGCTATGACGAACTCTATCTGCGCAACTATGCCCTGAAGCATGTCAAGGATGAGCTGGCCAAGGTCGAGGGTGTCGGCACCGTGCGCCTGTTCGGGTCCGGCGACTACGCCATGCGCATCTGGCTCAACCCGGAAAAAATTGCGGAACGCAACCTATCGGCCAACGAAGTGATCGCCGCCATTCGCGAACAGAACGTTCAGGTGGCTGCAGGTGTCATTGGCGGCGCCCCCATGACCAGCCCTGTGGATGTGCAGCTGCCCATCAATGCTCAGGGAAGGCTCGAAACCACTGAAGAGTTTGGCGACATCATCATTCGTGCCGGCGACCGGGGACAGATTACCCGACTGCGTGATGTGGCACGTATCGAACTGGAAGCGGCGGATTACAGCCTCAATGCCATGCTCGACAACCAGCCTGCCGTGGCCGTCCCAATTTTTCAGGCTCCCGGTGCCAATGCCATCGCTATTTCCGATGAAGTTCGTCGCACCATGGAAGCGCTGAAACCGAACTTTCCCGAGGGCGTCTCCTACTCCGTGGTCTATGACCCTACCGTGTTCGTTCGTGACTCGATCAAAGCGGTGGTGAAAACACTCCTCGAAGCGCTAGCGCTGGTGGTTCTGGTGGTCGTGGTGTTTTTGCAAACCTGGCGCGCGTCCATCATTCCACTACTGGCGGTACCGGTCTCCATCATTGGCACCTTTGCTCTAATGTGGGCGTTCGGGTTTTCGATCAACACCCTATCGCTGTTTGGGCTGGTGTTGTCCATCGGTATCGTGGTGGATGACGCCATCGTCGTCGTCGAGAATGTGGAACGGAATATCGCCGACGGACTGGACCCGAAAGAGGCCAGTTATCGCGCCATGCAGGAGGTGAGCGGTCCGATTATCGCCATCTCTCTGACACTGGTGGCAGTGTTTGTTCCCATCGCATTTGTCAGCGGCCTCACCGGACAGTTTTACAAGCAGTTCGCACTGACCATTGCCATTTCCACAGTGATTTCAGCGTTTAACTCACTGACACTAAGCCCCGCCCTGGCAGCAAAATTATTACGAGGCCATGATGCCCCGAAAGACCGGCTGACCCGAATCATGGACTACCTGTTCGGTGGCTTTTTCCGCCTCTTTAACCGCGGCTTCAAACGTTCCTCCGAAGCCTACTCGTCCTCCATTTCAGGTTTGCTGAGCCACAAGGTTGTGGCTTTCGCTATTTACATGGTGCTGATCGGCGCCACGGCAGTCGGCTTTAATTCCCTGCCCCAAGGCTTTGTTCCACCCCAGGACAAGCAATACCTGATCAGCTTTGCGCAGCTTCCCGATGGATCATCCCTGGCCCGCACCGAAGCGGTTATCAAGGAAATGGGCAACATCGCCATGCAGCAGGAAGGGGTGGCAAACGCCGTGCAATTTCCCGGTCTCTCTGTCAACGGCTTCACTAACAGCCCCAGTGCCGGCATCGTCTTCGTTACCCTTGAAGACTTCGACAAACGCAATACCCCGGAGCTTTCGGCGGCGGCTATTGCCGGTCGACTGCAACAACAGTATGCGGGCATAGAAGAAGCCTTTATTGCCATTTTCCCACCCCCGCCGGTACGCGGCCTTGGCACAACGGGAGGCTTCAAGCTTCAGATTGAAGATCGTGCAGACCTGGGTTACGAGCGGCTCGCCGAGGTGGTGCAGATGGTGCAGCAGCTCGCCTGGCAAGACCCGGCCCTGATGAATGTTTATTCCAATTACAAGATTAATGTGCCGCAGCTTTATGCAGATCTGGATCGCACCAAAGCCAAGCAACTGGGGCTGAACGTCAAGGACATCTTCGACACCATGCAGATCTATCTGGGCTCGCTGTATGTGAATGATTTCAACCGCTTTGGTCGCACCTACCAGGTGATTGCCCAGGCCGATTCGCCCTACCGCGCCAGCCCGGAAAATGCCCTCAACCTCAAGGTCAAGAATCATGAGGGCAGCATGATTCCTCTCGGCAGTGTGCTGGAAATGCAGGAAAGTTACGGCCCCGAAAGTGCCGCCCATTACAACGGCTACCTTGCCGCCGACCTGAACGGTGATGCCGCCCCCGGATATTCCAGTGGTCAGGCCCAGGATGCCATCAGCAATATCCTTGAAAGCACTCTGCCCTCCGGCATGACATTCGAGTGGACAGATCTCACCTACCAACAGGTACTCAGTGGGAACACGGCTATCTTTATTTTCCCCCTGTGCCTGCTACTGGTCTTTCTGGTACTCGCGGCACAGTATGAAAGCCTGGTGTTGCCCCTGGTTGTCATCAGCATCGTGCCACTCTCGGTATTATCCGCGGTTGTCGGTGTCTGGCTGTCCGGCGGTGACAACAATATCTTTACCCAGATTAGCCTGTTTGTTCTGGCCGGACTGGCGAGTAAAAATGCCATTCTGATTGTGGAGTTTGCCCGTGAGCTTGAGCATCGCGGCTGCGATACCTGGCACGCAGCCGTCACAGCGAGCCGCATGCGGTTACGCCCTATTCTGATGACCTCTTTTGCTTTCATCATGGGTGTCGTGCCAATGGTTTTTTCCAGTGGTGCCGGCTCGGAAATGCGCAGCGATATCGGTGTCGCCGTATTCTCCGGAATGTTGGGTGTGACTTTCTTCGGTCTGTTCTTTACTCCCATCTTCTATGTATTGCTGCGCAAACTGGAGGGTTATCGCAAACTGTATGTCCCCACCCATTAAAGCTCAGTGTTACAAAGCGACAGAACAAAAAAAGGGCCGGTAAACACCGGCCCTTTTTTCATACTTGCTGACAGATTAACGGATCACCAGATAAAGCGAATGACCACCGCGGTTAATGTGCAGCAGCACCGAGCTGTCACTCAGGGTAAGTGCTTTTTTGAAGCTTTCCAGGTCGGTTACCCGCTTGCGATTGGCGCCGAGAATAACGTCCCCAGGACGCAAGCCACTGTATGCGGCACCGGAATTGGGGGATAGCCCGGCGACAATCACCCCCTCGCCATCGGGATTATTTTCGAAACGGGCGCCTTCCAGCAATGAGTGCAGTTTGCCACTGACTGCTGTCAGCTGTTGCGGCTCACCCACCACCACGTCAACAACCTTTTTCTTGCCATCGCGGATAAGGGTCAGCTTCACTTTTTCACCGATTGACTTGACCCCGATCTGGCTGCGCAACTGACCAGCCGAGCTGGTCTCTTCGCCGTCTACAGCAATAATGACATCCCCGGCCTTAACACCAGATTTTTCAGCAGGAGAGTCCTCGCCAACGCCGGTTACCAGCACACCTTTCTGACCATTTTTCAATTCAAAGGCGTCCCGCAACTCCGGGGTGATGTCCTGAATGCCTACGCCGAGCTGACCACGTTTGACTTCTCCATGCTCAACAATTTGCTCTAGACTGGCCCTGGCCATATTTACCGGAATAGCAAAGCCGATGCCGACATTGCCACCGGAAGGGGCCAGAATTGCGGTGTTAATACCTACCAGCTCACCGCGCAGGTTGACCAGCGCACCGCCAGAATTACCGGGGTTAATGGATGCATCGGTCTGAATAAAATTTTCGTAGCCTTCAATGCCCAGACCAGTACGGCCCAGGGCGCTAACCACACCTGTTGTCACAGTCTGACCGAGGCCAAAGGGATTACCAATGGCTACTACAAAATCTCCGACCTCAAGATCACTTGAATTACCCATGGGCACCGCCACCAGATCATCGGCCTCGATAGCCAGAATGGCGATATCCAGCTCCGGGTCAGCACCTTTCACTTCCGCCGTGAAGGAACGGCCATCTTCCAGTGAAACCTGAACCTCGTCAGCGCCTTTAATCACGTGATAATTGGTCATCACAATGCCGTCATCGGCATTGATGATTACGCCTGAACCGGCACTCTGCTGGCGTTTTTTAGGTGCCTGCTGGCGAAACTGCTGCTCGTCGGGGATATTGAAGAAACGTCTGAAAAAGGGGTCGTTCAGCAGCGGATTATTCACCTGCTGATTGGAAAAAGTTGCAATGTTAACCACTGCCGGATTCACCTGTTTCAACATGGGTGACAGGGTAGGTAAGGACTGTCCTGAGCTGTCTTTCAAGGGAAGCGCTGCCTGGCTGGAGGCAACGAAAAACAACATGGATACCGCGAGCATTAACTGTTTAATCTGCTGCATGGCAAAAACTCCTGATAAGTGATGGCATGATATTTATAGGTTTACATTTCGTAAGGCAGTAAACCGGTTTTTATGGGGTGGATCCGCTTAAACACCCTACCGCCGCTACACGCCGGGCGGTCGGCAAGGGTCAACAAAACCGCTGATCATGGGACAAAAGTTGGCGGAAAAAATTCCGAAGAGGCGACAAATTAAAGGGCGGCGGGAAAACCCGTCGCCCCCTGGTTCTGGACTACTTGTCCTCGTCAGCGGTATGTTCCAGAGTTGTTCTGTTATCGCTGATGGGAATGGATTTCGGTTTCATCGCCTCTGGTATCTCGCGCACCAGACTGATGGCCAGCAGACCGTTGTTTAGGGAGGCATCGGTCACTTCCACATGGTCCGCCAGGTTGAATTTACGCTCAAACGCACGACGGGCTATGCCTTGGTGCAAGTAGCGACGATCTGATTTCACGGCTTCTTTTTTGCCGCGAATCGTGAGCACACCTTTTTCAACCTGGATATCCAGCTCGCTGCGTTCAAAACCTGCCACAGCAATGGTAATGGCGTAACGGTTCTCGTCGATCACTTCAATATCGTAGGGGGGATAAGCCGCCGCATGGTCATTGCGTAAGGCCGTTTCCAGCATGGGGGCCAAACGGTCAAAACCAACCGTGCTGCGATACAGTGGGGTCAAATCTATTGTTGCCATAATATATTCTCCTAATGAAGCAATATGAATAAATTGGGTTGCGAACTGCCACTCTGCAAGAGACATGACATCCGCATAATTTATTTATGTGCAGCAAAATAGATTTCAAGGCTTAACAACAAAATTTTTTCACCGGCGGATACCGGGAAACAATCAACGCACCATCAGCACGGAGATTGGAGAAAACAATGCCACCTGGTGACTGAGTGTACCGAAGGGTTGCCGGTCAGTTTCAAGACTGCGTGAGGCCATCACAATCAGATCAATATGCGCCTTCTCGCAAAAATTGATAATTTCCTGTGCACGTTTCCCCAACACAATATTTTTTTCAATTCGCACACCGGGAAACTCCGACTGAAAGCGTTGCTGCCACTGGGTGAGTGTATGATCGGCGGTCTCCCCCAGCTTTAGATAAAATGCTTCCATTTCGGCATCGGTTTCACCCCCCAGCTTCTCGAGCACATGCAGCAGATATATATTTGCACCGGACTGAACTGCCAGACTCAGTGCGGTACGAATGGCTTTTTCATTTTTATCGGCAAGACCGGTAGGCACCAGGATATTTTTGAACATTACCACCACCTGTTGTTGACTTATTTTATTCGTTAATTTTTTTATTTCGTCATACAGTGACAAGAATAGACGCTGGAGAAAGCTCCCGTAAAGGGGCGATGTAGAACAACGGGAGAATGGCATGAAGGCTGTGATACTGACCAAAACCGAGGGGCCACACTCCCTTGTCATAGACGAGATAGACACTCCGGAACCATTGCCCGGGGAGGTGCGGGTACGTCTCAGGGCATGCGCCCTCAATAGGCGAGACTACTGGCTAACCCTTGGCAAATATCCGAAGTTAACACTGCCATGCATACCAGGATCTGATGGTGCAGGGGTAGTGGAAGCCGTGGGTGCCAATGTTGACCAAGGGCTTCTGGGCCAGGAAGTGATGATCTACCCAGCACTGGACTGGGGCGATGACGAAGCCTGCTGCGGTAGCGATTTCCGTGTCCTGGGCATGCCTGACCAGGGTACATTTGCCGAGGCAATTTGTGTCCCCGCCGACAATGTCTACCCCAAACCCCCGCACCTGGACTGGACTCAGGCTGCCGCCATGCCTCTCGCCGGTCTCACCGCCTGGCGGGCCTGTGTTACCCAGGCCGAAGTGCGCCCGGGGCAGCGTATCCTGATTACAGGCGCTGGCAGTGGCGTCTCGGGATTTGCCATTCAGTGGTGCCTCAAACTCGGCGCTGAAGTTTATGTCACCAGCGGCAGTCAGGAAAAACTCAGCCATGCCATCGCGCTGGGTGCCAGTGGAGCAGAAAATTACCACGATCCCAATTGCTACCGAAAACTCAGGCAACAAAGCGGCGGTTTTCACGCCATCATTGACAGCGCCGGTGGCAATGCCGTCAATGCACTGCTGGACACCCTGCTGCCTGCAGGCCGGTTTGTTTTTTTCGGTGCCACACTCGGCAACCCGGAGACTGGACTGGAAATGCCAAAACTGTTTTTCCGTCAAATTCGCATCCAAGGCACCACCATGGGCACCAATGCCGAATTCGCCGCCATGCTGGACTTTGCCTGCCGACATCAGGTGAGACCCGACATCGACCGGGTCATGCCACTGCACGCAGCCGCCGAAGCTTGTCAATTGATGGCTGATTTTTCCCAGTCAGGAAAAATTGTGCTTTTAACCAGCTGACATTTCCGGCCCCCGCTCAAAGTCGTTAACATAGGGTTTTTACAACCCTGAGCCTCATCTATGTCAGCCCATCGCGGAGAGTTTTCATCGAAAGCCGGTTTTATTCTGGCGGCCTCCGGCTCTGCGGTGGGGCTGGGCAATATCTGGGGGTTCCCCACCAATGCGGCAGAAAATGGTGGTGGAGCGTTCGTACTTACGTATTTCCTGCTGGCATTCTGCCTCGCCTATCCGGCGCTGATGGCCGAACTGGTGATCGGCAGGTATACCAAAGCCAATATGGTCCATGCACTGCAGGCAATCGCACCCGGCCGACTATCAAAACTTCTGGGAAAATTCACGGGCTTTTACGGCATTCTGGTGGCCTCGCTGATCCTCGGCTTTTACAGCATTGTCGCTGGCTGGATGCTCGCCTACTTTTTTGAACCGGTGGCAACATTGCTGGGGTTGGAAACTGTTGCGTCCTGGCTGACCAGCGACAGCATTGTGCGCAATCTGGTGTTATGTTTTCTGTTTTTAGCTCTTACCTGCAGTGTCATTGTTGCCGGGGTTGAAGAAGGCATCGAAAAATGGTCCTGTCGGCTGATGCCAGCACTGTTTCTGATGATGGCCGGGCTGATTGTTTATGTGATGCTGCAACCCGGTGCCATCAGCGGCCTTAAACTTTACCTGATACCGGATTTCAATCAGCTGCTGGACCCCAAACTGGTTGTCAGCGCTCTGGGACAGGCCTTTTTTTCGCTGTCTTTAGGGGTCGGCACCATGTTGATTTACGGCTCTTACCTGCGTCCGGAAGAGAGCCTGCCCACTATGGGAGCTATCGTCACGCTGGTGGATTCCTCCGTAGCCTTTCTTGCGGGATTACTGGTACTACCTGCCCTGTTTGTCGCGCAACAGCAGGGCCTGAGTATTTATACCGAGAGCGGTAACCTGATTGCCGGTCCCGACCTGATTTTTCAGACAATTCCAGCCCTCTTCAAAACTATGGGCACGGTGGGCATCTGGGTGGCCATGGCCTTTTTTGCCCTTATGTCTATCGCCGCTCTGACCTCCTCCATTTCCATGCTGGAAGTGCCGGTTTCGTTCACCATCGAACACCATGCCACTCATCGACGCAGTGCCACCTGGCTGATCGGGGCAATTATCTTTGCCTGCAGCAGTGTCATTATTATTAATTTCGATGCGCTATTCGGACTGGTGGTCACACTCGCCACAGAATACAGCCAACCCCTACTGGGATTGATGATCTGTGTGTTTGCGACCTGGGTGTGGCACCGGGATCTGGTGCTTGAAGAAATTCGCAGCGGTCATCCGGACGTGGAGCAAAGCCTGTTCTGGAAAATCTGGCCCCACTATGCGAAGTATTGCTGCCCCATTCTGATTCTGGTGTTACTGGCTCAGAGTTTTATTAACAGTTAAACGCGGTGCTTGGCTGAATACTACGTTAATGAGTGCCTGGACTAGAACGTGCCGCGATAATTTCCACCGTCCACGAGAATGTTCTGACCTGTGATATAGGCTGCGTGCTGGCTACAGAGAAAGGCACAGGTGGCGCCAAACTCATCAATCATGCCCAATCGGCCGGCGGGAAGTGTTTCAATATATTCGTCGGCAGAAAGCCCTGAACCACCACCAATCAGTGCGGCCGCACCCCTGCCACGCTCGGTATCAAACAAACCCGGCAACAGGTTATTGATGGTGACATTGTGACGGGCCGTATCCCGGGATATCCCCGCCACAAACCCTGTCAGACCAGAACGGGCACCATTGGACAAACCCAGGGCAGTGACCGGCTGTTTGACAGCGGCACTGGTGATATTGACGATCCGCCCGAAACGTCGCTCGAGCATGCCATCCAGTGTGCGCCGAATCATGTCGATAGGACTGTACATATTGCCATTGATGGCTTCGAACCAGTGCTGCTGACGCCAGTCGCGGAAATCACCCGGTGGTGGACCACCGGCGTTATTGATCAGGATGTCCGGGGCCGGGCAGGCCGCCAGTGCAATGTCCCGCCCCTCTTCCGTGGTGATATCGGCAACAACAATATTGACCTGTGCACCGGTCTGATTCCGAATCTCTTCTGCCGTCTGATCCAGCACATCACGCTGTCGGGCCAGAATAGTAACCATAGCACCCTCTTTGGCAAGGGCCATTGCGCAGCCTTTGCCCAGGCCTTTACTGGCCGCACAGACCAATGCTTGTTTTCCCGCAATACCCAGTTCCACGACAGAGACTCCACACAACAGTCAGGGTGCAGAGGCTAGCATGAAACTGTCGAGATAGGTGAGCTTAAAGCCAGCGGGAATTGCGGGAAAACTGGCCGCGAAGGAACTCCATTTGGTCACCCAGTAGCCGCTTGGAATTAATCAGCGCCAGGTACTCCGCATTGTTGGGACGGAACGGCAAAGCTACCAACTGCATGTTGATCTCTTCGAGGAGTTGATCTGCCTTGTGCTGGTTACATCGGCGACAGGCTGCCACCACATTCTCCCATTTATCAAAACCTCCTCTCGACGTCGGTACGATGTGGTCGCGGGTCAGACTCGCCGCCGAAAACGGTCGGGCACAGTACATACACAGATAGCCGTCGCGGGCAAACAACGCCGGATTGGTAAGCGGGTAATTGGTCCTCGGACGCGCCAGTTGCTCACCCCCGGTGGCGATAATGCTGGGCAGAACAATCTGCGAGGTCTGCCCTGTCAGTCGGGAGCATCCCCCGCGGACTCGCTTCACTTCATCTCCCAGCGTCCAGACAATCATCTCACGTGCAAACAGGCATACTGCCTCCTGCCAGTCCAGCCACTCTATCGGCTGACCCGCCTGATTCAGTCGCAAAATTCTAGGCTGCATGATGGCTAGCTCCCCGCAGAAGAAAAAAAGGCATTGGCCCATAAGCAAAAAGCCCCACCAGGGTTACAGGCAGGGCTTTGAGAAGAATATTTGAGACGTGGAGGGTGTATCCGGCCCACCACGATATGTGGGATTGTATGCGACAAATTCGATGGGGCCTAGGCACCCTGACACCGATTATCTGCTTGAAAGCCGACCCTCCAAAGGGTGTGTTTGGACCATAATACCCCAGTCTTATGACCTGTCAATGACAGAAAATAAAGCCCCGACACCTTCCGGTATCGGGGCTAAAGGCAGTATAGGAAAGTTGCGTGTCCAGCCTTGGAACAGATGTTACCGAACGTCCATGTTGCTCCTTGGTAATACACATCCGTGTGCCGCAGCATCCATGCAAAGCCAATATCTCTTTTTTGAGGATACTTTAATATTGGGTCTTTTCTGCTTTTCCTGTAGGAAAAAGCTTACACAGACTTAATTCTTCAAATTGACCCGTCTGCACAGCTCGGTTAGTGTTGCGGCTTCCTCGCTGGAGTAAACGCCGTGACATCGCGAAAAAAAGCCGTCGACTTCGAACAGAAACTGAACCAGCTGGAATCGCTGGTGAATGACATGGAACAGGGAAGCCTAACCCTTGAAGACTCTCTCAAGGCTTTTGAGGAAGGCATCAAGATTACCCGTGAATGCCAACAGGCGCTCAAGGAGGCGGAATTACGGGTGGATATGCTCACCCGGGACAGTGATAGCCCCACTGAGTTTGTTCCCGAGAAAGACTGATGTCCGTTTCAGTAACCAGCTTCATTCCAGCTTATAAAAGCCGCATTGATTCTCACCTTGAAACTGTACTGACATTTCCAGACAGCCACAGTAGCAGCCTTTTCGATGCCATTCGCTACAGTGTGCTCAACGGTGGCAAACGTATTCGGCCAGTTCTGACCTATGCAGCAGCTACAGCTGTGGGTGAGATCAATTCAGCAACCGATGCCTCTGCGGCTGCGGTGGAATTGATTCACGCCTACTCCCTGATCCATGATGACCTCCCGGCAATGGACGATGACGATCTGCGCCGTGGTATGCCTACCTGCCACATTGCATTTGACGAAGCGACGGCAATTCTCGCCGGAGATGCCCTGCAAACTCTTGCCTTTGAGGAGCTGTTAACAGTTGCTGCGCACTCCCCGCAATTATGCGTACAGTTATTATCACTCCTCTGTAGAGGTGCAGGCGCCTCGGGGATGGTAGTGGGACAGGCACTGGATATCGCCGCTGTGAATCTGTCACCCGATTTACAGCAACTGGAGCAGATTCACTGCAACAAGACCGGGGCCATGATCAATGCCAGTATTCTTATGGGTGCGGTATCAGCAGGAGCCGATAACCAGCAACAAGCTGCTCTCTCCGAGTACGGGGATGCCATTGGCCTGGCTTTTCAGGTACAGGACGACATCCTGGATGTTACCGGGACCACAGAAGTTATCGGCAAACGCCAGGGCGCAGATGAGGCTCTGAACAAACCCACGTACGTCACACTGCTGGGGCTGGGCGGTGCCAGAGAAAAAGCCGCCGACCTACACCAAAAAGCATTGGCCGCCCTGCGGACATTTGACAGCCGGGCCGATCAGCTGCGGGCTATTGCCGACTATATCGTCAACCGGAATAGCTGAAACCTGCCGAGACCTCCATTTGATGCGGCTCCGCTGGCAATTTTGGTGTAAGATTGCTCCCTTTGCGCCCATTCGATCTGCATGCTCAAGACGTTCAACGACATACCGCTGATCCGGCCGGAAACCCCGCTTCTGGACAGCATCGACCACCCGTTTCACCTGCGTGAACTGGATGTTGAGCAATTGCCTGAGCTGGCAGATGAACTGCGCGCCTATCTGCTCTACAGCGTCGGGAAAAGTGGCGGCCACTTCGGTGCCGGACTAGGGACTGTCGAGCTCACCATCGCCCTGCACTATGTTTTCAATACCCCCCATGATCGGCTGGTGTGGGATGTAGGGCACCAGGCTTACCCCCATAAGATCCTCACTGGCCGGCGAGAGCTGATGCCACAGATTCGGCAGGCAAACGGTCTGTCCGCTTTCCCCAAACGGGAAGAGAGTGAGTACGACACCTTCGGGGTGGGCCATTCCAGCACTTCTATCAGCGCCGCTCTCGGTATGGCCCTGGGTGCCGCCATGAATGGTGAAAAAAGAGAAGTCGTGGCGGTGATCGGGGATGGGGCCATGACGGCAGGCATGGCGTTTGAGGCTCTCAACCATGCTGCACATACCAACGCCAACATGCTGGTAGTGCTCAACGACAACAACATGTCGATATCCCACAACGTCGGCGGCCTGGCCACCTATTTTTCCAAAATCTGGTCCAGCCGTTTTTATAATTCCATCCGTGAAGGTGGCAAGAAGGTCTTGCGCTCAATTCCCTCAGCAGCGTCTTTTGTCCGCAAGACCGAGGAGCACCTCAAGGCCATGGTCGCTCCGGGTATTGTTTTTGAGGAGCTGGGGTTCAACTATATCGGCCCCATTGACGGCCACAACCTGCCACTGCTGGTTCAAACCCTTAGCAACCTGAAACAGCTGGATGGCCCTATCCTGTTGCACACGATCACCCGAAAAGGCAAAGGCTTTGGTCCGGCCGAAGCAGACCCGGTGGGCTATCACGCGCTCAACAAAATCGAACCCAAAAGCAAGCCCCAGGTTGCCGTCGCCAAACCTTCGGCGGTAGTGACTCCCCCCAAGGTGAAATACCAACAGGTATTTGGAGACTGGCTTTGCGATATGGCAGAAAAAGATTCCCGCCTGGTGGGAATAACGCCGGCCATGTGTGAAGGATCCGGCATGGTTGAGTTTTCCAAAACCTATGCCGATCGCTACCACGATGTGGCCATTGCCGAGCAACACGCGGTGACACTGGCAGCCGGGCTAGCCTGTGAGGGATTGAAACCCGTGGTGGCCATCTACTCCACCTTTTTGCAACGGGCCTACGACCAACTGATTCATGATGTGGCACTGCAGAACCTGGATGTTCTATTCGGTATTGACCGGGCCGGGCTGGTCGGTGAAGACGGCCCGTCACACGCAGGCAGCTTTGATCTTACCTACCTACGCTGTATTCCTAACCTGCTGATCATGGCGCCCTCGGACGAAAATGAAACACGGCAGATGCTCTATACCGGCTTCATTCACCAGGGTCCAGCTGCCGTTCGCTATCCCAGAGGCACAGGTCCAGGCACTGTCATCGAAAAACAAATGACGGCACTCCCCATCGGCAAGGGAGTAGAGAAGCGCACTGGAAGCCATGTCGCTATTTTAAATTTTGGCACCCTGCTCCCGGCAGCATTACAGGCCGCTGAAGAGCTTGGCGCCACCGTTGCCGACATGCGTTTTGTGAAACCACTGGATACCGCACTGGTTGATCGGCTGGCATCACAACATCAATTGCTGGTTACCCTGGAAGAAAACACGGTACAGGGCGGAGCCGGAGCAGCGGTCAGTGAGCACTTGGCCTGTACCGGAATGGTTGTGCCAATCATGCACCTGGGCCTGCCGGATCAATTTGTGGACCATGGCAGCCATTCGCAACAACTCGCCGCCATCGGACTGAACGCGGAGAGTATTACCCGTGCGATTCAACACCGCCTGGATGAACTGAAGGGTACCCAGGGCGCCGTTTCCTGATACTGATTCCAGCGTTAAGTTAAGCATTGGTCGTTAACAGCCGATCAATGGCGACTAACAGCTCGATTAACTCCCGACTGTTCTCCCCCCTCTTGCGAAAATACTCCTCAGCCATGGGGCTGACGGCACAGTTTTCAGGCAGTTTGGCTTTGTTCTCGACCAGATGTTGCAGTCGAGGCAGAAAAATGAACTGGAGCCACTCTTCAAACGCGAGGGTATCAATGGCAAAGGGCTCCTGGCTGGACAATGCCGCAATTGACGGCATCGTATCTGACCACAACATCATGTCCCGCATCTGCTGCTCAAGGCTGACCAGTATGGCGGCCAGCTGCCGGTGTTTATCATTCATCTCAGGTCCTGACGACTACCCGGTTTCGCGCCGGAAAGGAGGCAGGTCGTCCAGCATCTGTTTACCGTAACGTTTGCTGATAATTCGGCGGTCGAGGATTGTGATTCGCCCCCGGTCTTTCTCTGTGCGGATCAGGCGACCGCAAGCCTGATGCAGCCTGAGAGAGGCATCGGGTAACATCAATTGCATAAAAGGATTCTCTCCACGATGTTCCAGCCAGCCGGACAGGGTCTGATAGACGGGATCATCCGGCACGGCAAACGGTAACTTGGCGATAACCACGTGAGAACAATAATTCCCCGGAAAATCCATCCCCTCGGCAAAACTGGCAAGACCAAAAATCACACTGCCCTCTCCACTATCAATTGTGGCCCGATGCCGGCGCACAATTTCCTGGTGTGACCATTGCCCCTGTACAAGAACCTGATCCTGTCGTTCTTCTCCCAGTCCGTCATAAACCAGTTCCATCTGGCGGCGGGATGCAAACAACACCAGAGTCCCTTCATGCCAGTCAATCATCTCGGGCAGTACGCTGATCAGCGCCTCAGTATGTAACTGACTGTCTGAACCATCAGCGCCGATATCCGGCACAGCTATCACCCCGGCGTTGGCATAATCAAAGGCCCCCGCCACTGCCGTGTACACCGTTGTGGCAGGCAGCCCGCATCGTTTGCTGAAATTTTCAAATGAACCCAGGGTCTGCAGGGTCGCGGAGGTGATGATCGCCGCATAACACCGTTGCCACAAATTGAGGCGAAAGATGCCTCCGGCATCTGTGGGAGACACTGACAAACGAATATCCGGGTTGCCCGCTCCCTCCTCCAGGCTTAGCCACCGGGCAGTGGGCGGTGCTTTTTGTGTATCATCTTCTCGGGCGTAGGATTCCCATAGACGCAATGCCCCTTCGATGCGGCCTTGCCACACCCCCACTTGCTGGAATAGTTGTTCGAGATCGACTCGGGGTACCGGAAAGTGCGTCTCATCCATCGCGTCACTCAATCGGTCGGAAAGAAGTTCCAGGGTACTGAACAGCACTCCCAACCCCTGCACCAGATGGCCTGCCAGTTCTCTTATTTCCTCGCCGGGATCGCCGTCGACAAAACACCAGCGCAGCTCTGTGCCCCCTTCTACAGCCCCTTCCAGGTATTTTTCCAAGAGTGGATAACTCAGCCCCATTAAACGCTCACTGTCCGCAGCAAAGCTTGCCAGTTTTTCCAACCGTGACACGATATCCGGAGCGTCCCTGAACAGCGACAGCCAGGCATCTGCCTGTTTCTGCATACGCCCCAACCAATTACCTGTGGTTCGAATCCGGCAGGAACCGGCAAAGTGGTTAAGGGCGGTAGGCGCGATGCGATGACCTTCGTCAAAAATATAAATGGTCTCTTCCGGCGGCGGGAGAATGGCACCACCTCCCAACGACAAGTCTGCCATCACCAGGTCGTGATTGGCGACAATACAATCGGCCTCATCCAATTCATCCCGTGCTTTAAAAAAGCAACAGTTGCGAATCAGCCGACAGCGTCGACCGGTACACTGGCGACGATCAACAGTCAGGGGACGCCAGTCATTGTCTTCCAGAGAATCGGGCCAACTGTCCCGGTCACCTGCCCATTCGCCCGCAGCCAGCGAGTTATTCATGGCGCGATAACTGGCGATCAGATTTGCCGTTGGATTGAACTGGATTTCATCTTCAAAGAGAAACAGCCCGCTATCCCGAGCTGAAGCAGAATCGAGGCATTGCTCGAGTCGAATCGGGCACAGGTAGCGCCCACGCCCCTTGGCAAGGACTACCTGGTAGTCCCAGCCGGTACTGCTCAACAGGTTAGGGATATCGCGATTGACCAGTTGCTCCTGTAGTGCAACCGTACCCGTTGCCACCACCACTTTTTTGCCGAGTGCGCGGGCAATGGGCAATGTTGCCAACAGGTAGGCAAGTGTTTTCCCGGTTCCGGTGCCTGCCTCAACAACGTTGACAGGGTTATCCGAGCGCCGCCGGCCTTCGGCATCTTCCTCAATAGCGGCCAGACCATTAGCAATGGCGGCGATCATCTGCTTCTGGCCGAGACGGGGACGCAGCTCGTTAACGTCCAGGAATGTCCGGTAACCCTTCTGAATTTCTGCCTTCAGGTCAGCGCTCAGCACCGTTAATCAAGACCGAGTCTTAGCTTGCTGCGCACCGGATTGGCATACATATTGAGGATAATTTCCCGGTGCGCCTGAGGTGCCGTATTCAGGCGCTCTTCAAACTCACGAACTTTTTGTGGCCAGTTCCCGCTAAATACTGATTTCCACTGTGCCAACTCCGGCACCTTGCCCTCCAGCATTTCGTAGGCGATGAGATTACTGGGGTGAAGTCGGTAGTTACCGATGATCTGACGGTCGACGGCTTCAGCCATTTCCTCGGGGGTATCGATGCCTTCTTCCAGCGGATCACCAAACGCAACGTGCACCGCCCCTTTGCGTCCAACAATGCCCTGATAGATGCTCAGCAGGTCCTCGTGGGCTTCTTTCCGGTAAACCCCCTCCGTCTGTTTGGCATAGAGCTCACGACCTTTGGCTGCGTCCAGGGGGTCCAGCTCATAGGAAATAGCTACCGGTACGACTTTCAGCTCACGAATGGCGTCAGCAAATGTCTGTTCTTTCTGCTTGCTGAGTGAAAGCATTTTCAACAGGGCCTTTTCCGTTTTATCGACCCCATCCTTGGCACGACCTTCACGTTGGGCAATCCAGACGCTGGCGTGCTCTTCAACCAGGGAAAACCGAATGTAGCGCGACAACTGCAATAGCGCATTCAGCTTTTCTCGACGCCCTTCCACCGAGCGTTTCACAATAAAACTTTTGTTGATGCGCATTAAGTCCGAGGCAAACTCTTTGCTCATCAGGTTGTCGCCGATGGCGATGCGTACCGTGTCATAACCGGCGTGGTAGCGGACGAAATTCACAAAGGCCGGGTCCATGGCAATATCTCGGTGATTACTGATGAACAGGTAGGAGCTTTCGGAAGAAAGCTTATCCTGCCCGGAAACCGTCAGATGGCATTCAATTTTTTTCAGCAGTTTGCCCATGCTCTCGCCCACTGCTTCCTGAAAATCACGCACATTATGAATTTTCTCAAAGCTGTGGCGTAACACCCGAGCAATCAGCGGCCGCATTAGCCAGGGCGCAAACCGCCCGAGCCGTGGATATTTGATGGACATCAGGGTATCAACAAACTCGCGACTGGCCGCGAGACGAGCTAACACTTCTGGAACTTCTGAGTCGTAATAAGGACGGATATCGTCAAATTCATTCATAACGGCGGTGTACTGATTGTTGTTATAACGGATTGCCAAACCAGCGGCAAAAACTCAGGAGCCCAGACGAGGGTTGTGCCAACGCACTTCCGAGGAGTACTTTTCGACCAGGTGTGTCACATCAAGAATCATGGCAAACAGCGCCATACGCACCAGTAGACCATTGTCCGTCTGGCGAAAAATTGCGAGATTCGGGTTGCTGTCCAGATCGCTGTCGAGCTCATTGGCCTCTGCCCGAGAATCCCGCGGCAGAGGATGCATAATCACCGTATTGGGCTCACAGTTGGACGTGTAAATCGCCTGGTTAAGGCGAAAACGGCCGCGGTACAAATCGGCTTCATCCTTACTGGCGAAACGCTCTTCCTGAATACGGGTGGAATAGACTATATCAACGTGGGAGATGCTCGATTCCAGGCGATCAGATTCGTCTACGTGGATTCCAGCGGCTCGCATATCCTCAACCAGCTCTCTTGGCATCGCCAGCTCCAGCGGAGAAACCAGCTGTACTGAAACCCGCTGGAATAACATCAGTAGCTTGCAAAGGGAGTGAACGGTGCGCCCGTGCTTGAGATCACCAATCATGGCGATGCGCAGGCCATCCAGCTGACGCCCACGATCCCGAAGTTCTTTTTCTATGGTGTACAGATCCAGTAATGCCTGACTGGGGTGCTCATTGCTGCCATCACCACCGTTGATCACCGGAACCCTGCTGGCGGCGGCAAAATCCGCCACGGAACCAGACTCGGGATGGCGCATACAGATTACATCACTGAATCCGGACAGAACCCTGGCCGTATCCTGAAGAGATTCACCCTTGGCCAAGGCTGAGGCTTCAAACCCTACCGTCTCCCTGACCTCCCCCCCCAGCAGATTAAAGGCACTGCCGAAACTGATTCGGGTTCGGGTACTGGCCTCAAAAAACATGTTGCCGAGAATCGCGCCTTCGAGAACCCGGGTGATTTTCTGGCGCTGGGCATAGGGCTCCATACGATCAGCAACACGAAAGATACGATCAATATCGGTGCGCTCGAACTGACTGATGGAAAGTATACTGCTACCCTTGAATTCCACATTGCCCCCACGGCTCAACCCATCAAGCGCAGCATTTTAGCGGCTTTGCCAAAATCGGACCAGCGGCATTGTCGTTATAAGATCTGATCGCCCCATTCTTGCAACGCGTGCAGCAGTGAGCGTTCACGTTCGCCCGTTTCCTCACTGGCCATCAGCTGGTCGATTTCCGCATGATAGGCTTCCAGGCTGAGGTATCCGGTGGAGGAACCTGTGAGTCGCTGAAAGCGCCATTCTTCCCACTGGTTTATCTCTTCTTCACTCAATGACTCAGGAAAATTTCTGGCGCGATACAGGAACAGCAACTGCCGATAGCGAGGGTCCTGAAAATGAAAGCGGTCTGCCCCCAACTCGTCCGCCGATGCCGAACGTACCTCACTCAATAAATTCCGATCAGCGTCATTAAGAAAACCCTGATAGAGCTGGCGATCTACTTCCTCAGGGCTTTCCTGCCCTGGTGCAGAAAACAGTTGTGACAACTTTGCCGTCAGATCCTGGCCGCGCAGCAAGCGCCAGTTTTCCTCGCAGCGCTCCAGGTCTATACCCAGACGCTTGGCCGCCGCAGCATCCAGTAGTTTTGGCGTTGCCACCACAGGGCAGCGGTTAATCTGAACATTCTTTAGGGGAATACGCTCCACACCCTCGGGCAGATCCTGGGTGCGGGTAAAAAGCCGATCATGAATTTGATCTACCGATAGATTGATGAGCCCCTGAGCATCCCCTGACAGATTGAAACAGATAATGGCGTTGTTATTGGTCGGGTGTTTGGCCAGCGGCATCATTAACGCCACGTAACCATTATCCCGCGGCAACCTGCCCGATACGTGCAGGAATGGCAGCTGGTTCTGCAGATCGATCAGCCCGGCCACCTTGTTCTTAAGGCGATGCTCGTAAATATAGTCATACAGTTTAGGTTGTTTATCCTTTACCAGACGTGCCATAGCGATGGTTGCCATGACATCGGAGAGCGCATCATGGGCTGATTCATGGGTTATACCGTTGGCCTGAGTGAGTTGTTCCAATTTGAAACAGGGGGAACCGTCGTCGTAGTTGGGCCACTCGATACCCTCCGGTCGTAGCGCCCTGGCCAACCGAACCATATCGATAATGTCCCAGCGAGAGTTCTCATGCTTCCACTCTCGCTCATAGGGATCGTAGAAATTCCGGTAAAGGGTATAGCGGGTCACCTCATCGTCAAAGCGGATGCTGTTATAGCCAACTCCGCAGGTACCCGGTTGTGACAACTCCCGGTGCACTTGAGCAATAAATTCCGGTTCTGGCACTCCCTGCTCCCGAGCTTTCTGGGGAGTAATGCCCGTAACCAGGCAAGCCATCGGGGAAGGCAGCCGATCCGTGGGCGGCTGGCAATACAGGGATAAGGGTTTACCAACCAGATTGAGGTTTTCGTCGGTGCGTACACCGGCAAACTGTGAGGGGCAGTCTCGAGACGGGTCAGTGCCAAACGTTTCGTAGTCGTGCCAATAAAGCGTTTTCACAGACTCAGCATCCTTTTTCCAGAACAAAAAAAACGGCGCCTTCAGACGCCGTTTTTAGATAACGCAACAGATGGTGCGTTCCGATCAGATCACTCAACCACTTCAGTGTAGGTCATTTCGCCTACTACACGACGGTTGCGAGCACGACCTTCATCGGTGGCATTGTCCGCAATCGGACGGCTTTCACCGTAGCCTTCTGTAGTGATGCGACTCGGGTCAATGCCATAGTCTTCAACGATTTTGGCTTTAACTGCAGCAGCACGGCGCTCTGAAAGGCCCTGGTTGTAGTCATCCGAACCACGGGCATCGGTATGACCTTCCAGCACCAGAGTGATGTCATCGTGCACTTTCATGGCATTGGCAACAGCATGAAGCTCATCACCGTAGATGGCACGTACAATGGCCTTGTCGAATTCAAACTCAACATTCAGGCGCACGGTAATAGTACGAGTCTCAGGCTCTGGTGCAGGCGTTTCTGGTTCGCGAGGTTCTACAGGCGCTTCAACAACCGGCGCAGCTGGCTTGTTGAAGTAGTAGTTGAGGGCAAAGTTCAGTGAACCATCGTTGATACCCTCGTTGCCTTCACGCAATTTGTGGGCGATGCGAGCATCACCACGGAATTCCCACTGATCACTGATCATTTTGGAAAGACCAAAACCAATTTGCGCCTGATGGGTGTATTCCTCATCTGACCACAGGTTGTTTTCACCATCGCGGTCGTAATAGCTGAAACCTGCCACTACATAGGGGCGCCAGCCGCCGTTATCTTCTCCCAGCCAGAAATAGGCATTGATTTGGGCAACATCCAGATCGTCACCGGCAATGTCTTTGCCGTAACCGGCTTCCAGAGCCCAATCATTCAAGAAGCGATAACCAACATTGAATCCAGCAACACCGGCTTCATCATGACCACTAACAACACGGTCGCTGTCGAGGTAGTAATAACCCAGCGACGGCCCGAGGTATAAACCCTCTTGCGCAAATACAGAGGCCGACAGCGTCAGCAACGATACACCTATAGCAGCAGCAAGCTTTTTCATAGACTTCACCATTAATTCCGATTTAAAAACACAGGCACCCTCGCCTGAACAATAAAAACAGCAAGCGTAATGATAATACAGTTACTGTTTTTTTTCCGCATAGAGGCCAAAATTTTGCCAAAAACTCAAACAAGATCAAAAAAATGGCTCTCACTTCTAAAGCTTTGTCGAACGCATTTTTTGCTCTGGATTTTCAGGCGGCTACGGCCGCACCCTGAGTGCGGCGCGAATATATACCTCTGTTTTTCAATAAGCCAGTACTAGATGACCAATTTTCGCTCTTCAATTTTGGCCTGCCAGATTTTCGGGCCAGTTTGGTGGACGGCTTCACCCTTGGTATCCACCGCAACGGTCACCGGCATATCAACAATCTCAAATTCATAGATTGCCTCCATGCCAAGATCTTCAAATGCCACCACTTTGGCTCCGGTAATCGCTTTTGAGACCAGGTACGCGGAGCCGCCGACAGCCATCAGGTAGACCGCCTGTGAATCGCGAATAGCATCAATAGCCGTGGGGCCACGCTCAGCCTTACCGATCATGCCAATCAGGCCGGTTTCTTCCAGCATAGTACGGGTAAACTTGTCCATGCGGGTTGCCGTAGTGGGGCCAGCGGGGCCCACTACTTCTTCCCGCACCGGGTCCACGGGACCCACGTAATAAATAAAGCGACCGGTCAGGTCTACCGGAAGCTTTTCGCCCTTTGCCAGCATATCGACCATGCGCTTGTGAGCGGCATCACGCCCCGTCAGCATCTTGCCGGAGAGTAGTAGGGTTTCACCGGGCTTCCAGTCTTTAATATCTTCCTTGGTCACTGTATCCAGGTTCACGCGGCGCACGCTATCACCTACTTCCCAGGCAATCTCGGGCCAGTCTTCTAGGTTTGGCGGCTGCTGCTTCGCGGGGCCACTGCCATCCAGCTTGAAGTGTGTATGTCGTGTCGCTGCACAGTTTGGAATCATCGCCACGGCCTTGTTGGCGGCGTGGGCCGGAAAATCTCTGACTTTGATGTCCAGCACCGTGGTCAATCCACCCAGACCCTGTGCACCGATACCCAGTCCGTTGACCTTATCAAACAACTCCAGGCGCAATTCTTCGGCACGATTGGAAGCACCGCGAGCCTGTAGTTCATGAATATCAATGGGATCCATGAGTGATTCTTTTGCCAGCAGCATGGCTTTTTCAGCGGTACCGCCAATACCAATACCCAGCATACCCGGCGGGCACCAGCCTGCACCCATTTTAGGCACCTGCTCCAACACCCACTCAACCACGGAATCAGACGGGTTCAGCATGGCAAACTTGGATTTCGCCTCTGAACCACCACCCTTGGCCGCCACATCCACTTCCACGGTATCGCCGGGAACAATTTCGTAATTGATCACTGCGGGGGTGTTATCGCCGGTGTTTTTACGGGCACCGTCAGGGTCGGCCAAAACCGATGCTCGCAGCACATTGTCAGGGTGCATGTAAGCGCGTCTGACACCTTCGTTAATCATATCGGAGACACTCATGTCTCCTTCCCACTGCACGTTCATACCCACTTTGACAAAGACATTCACGATGCCGGTATCCTGACAGATCGGGCGGTGTCCCATCGCACACATACGCGAGTTAATCAGAATCTGCGCCATGGCATCCTTGGCCGCTTGCGACTCTTCACGCTCATAGGCTTCGTTGACCGCCTGGATAAAATCCACGGGGTGGTAATAGGAGATAAATTGCAGCGCATCCGCCACACTTTCAATCAGATCATTTTGTTTGATAACAGTCATTTCACTCTCACAACCTGTCATTTCCAGAAAAACCACATCGGCTCATACTCAGCCGGGGGAAGCCCCCAACTGTTGTTTGATCAGTTGCAAATCCCGGTTAATTTGCAGCCGGTATGCATCGATGGCACGAATTGCCTCCTCATTACCCGCAACACGGGCATTCAACGACTGCTTGGAGTCATTGATAGTCTTTTCCATCCGGGCCAAACGGTCAGCCACATCCTGAACCTGACTCACCAAGTCATTGACCTCCAGTTTTGCCGCCAACGCCGAACTCGCAGCCGACTCCACAGATTTTGTCGCCTTATCCACCTTGCCAGTCAGGGTTTCTATTTCTTTCTTGCGAGCAGACATGGAGGCCTGCAGGCCCTTGACCGCCTTGGCCTGATCATCAATAGACTTACCCTGATCTTCAATAGACTTGCGATTGCGATCATAGGCCACACCCCAGAGTTTCTTGATCTCAGACCAGTGTTCATCCAGGCTGGTCTGGTGCTCCTCGAGTTTTACCGACAAGGCTGCACCGGATTGGCTCAGTGACTCATCGGTGGAAACAATTTTTGCTTCCAGGTCATTGAAGCGAGTCTGCAGAGTTTCAAAACGCTGGGTCTGTTCAACAAAAAAGTAACCCAGACCACCGACACCAAGAACCACTACCAGCAGCAGAAATTTCCACAGGGTTCCGACACTACCTGACGGTGCAGGCGGCTTTGCCCGGGGCCGTTCCCTGTTGGGACGTACATTGTCTGCCCCCCGCTCCCGACCTTCGCCACGGCCGATGCGGTCATCACTGGTGGGGACGATTGGATCAAAGCGAGGATTATCACTGTCACTCATAGCACATCAAACCTGAAGCAGGCCTCTCATCAGAAGGCGATTGGAATAGAAGCTTGGATACACGAGGCAGGCATTATACGACAAACATAAAAAAACCGGCCATTCGGCCGGTTTTTTATCAAACTGCACTTACAGGAAGCAGAGAGAGCCAACCAGCACGGCAGTCAGAACCAGGCTAGAAATAATCACACCACGAACAGTGGTCATTGGCCCTTGTTTGCCGAACAGCGCATTGGCTTCCAGCACCAGCACAATGGCCACTGCAAGATAAAGACCTAAACCACCGCCATTAGCGGATGTCAGGTGTTCGGCACTATAACCCATGTGGGGAGATGCCAGCATGCAGTACGCCATTGGCGCAGAAAACAGGGTGTTGGTGCGCGATGCCAGCAGAGCTTTTGCCGCTGCTGCAGGGCCGTCACCCTCTTTCATGCCGAGGGCAATCTGTTGCGCCGGCCAGATTACCAGCCAGACGTTGAGGAACATCAGGGTACCCAGTAGCGCACCCACCTCAATATAGTCATTCATGACGTGCTGCTTACCAACACCCGCCAGCAGAATCACACCGGTGATGAAAGTGAACATGGCACCCCAACGGAACCACCAGAGGGCACTGGGAGCCAATTTAGCCTTAGCGTCAGCCAGGGCTTCAGGACTGGCCTGTTTGAAGTAGCCGCCCTGAACAAAATTGAAGTAGTACAGCATACCGATCCAGGTAATGCCGAACAGCAGGTGACCCCAGCGGGCCAGAAAATTAATGAATTCAAGTGACATGTCTTTCTCCTTAGCAGCGAGATGCTTGTTGTTATTTCATTCTATTTGCGCACGTTCTTGTAGCGTTTCTTTAAGCCGAGGAATACTAGGATGATTCCCTCCTACCGGGGCTGATGAGATTCTAACCCCATTGATACATCCGATAAAATCCCGTCATTTCAGGTATGAACACTGCGTTTACATCTACTGTTTGCTACACTACCACTTCCAATGGACACCGCCTTTCGCTGATAGGCTTTCGGAAGGTCCTGTACGGATAATGACGTGGTACTACCCCTCCCCTCTTATCCATTTGAATTGCCTCCCATCTTACCCACGGTCCATTTGGATTAAATTTGTCTGCCAAACGGAAAAGCTCAAGCAATTTTTTGAATGCTAGTCCTCAGGCTCCTTTTTGTTGTAACCAAAGGATGATCACCATGGCTTTTACACTACCTGAACTTCCCTACGCGATGGATGCCCTCGCCCCGCATATTTCCCAGGAAACACTGGAATACCATTACGGCAAGCATCACAAAACCTATGTCGACAAATTGAACGGTCTGGTACCGGGCACCGAGTTTGAGGGAAAAAGCCTAGAAGAAGTCGTCAAAGCTTCATCTGGAGGCGTATTTAACAATGCCGCCCAAATCTGGAACCACAGCTTCTACTGGAACTGTCTGTCACCCAACGGTGGCGGTGCTGCCTCCGGCGCGATCGCCGACGCCATCAGTAATGCTTTCGGTTCCTTCGAAAAATTCCAGGAAGCGTTTAATACCAGTGCTGCCAACAACTTTGGTTCCGGCTGGACCTGGCTGGTCAAACAAGCAGATGGCTCTGTCGCCATTGTGAACACCAGCAATGCGGACACGCCACTGACCGACGAGGACGTTACTCCACTGCTGACCGTCGATGTCTGGGAGCACGCTTATTATATCGACTACCGCAATTCTCGCCCCAACTATCTGGAAGCTTTCTGGAAGCTGGTCAACTGGGAATTCGTCAACAGCAACTTTGCCTAAGCATTTTGCGGTATCGCAAAAAAAGGCTCCCAAATGGGAGCCTTTTTTATAGGGGTCGTTTGTCGCGACAACTTACATCATGCCGCCCATACCACCCATACCACCCATATCAGGCATACCGCCACCAGCATTTTCTACCGGCGCATCAGCAACCATAGCTTCAGTGGTGATCATCAGGCCGGCAATGGAGCCCGCCGCCTGCAGCGCAGTACGAGTTACTTTGGCCGGGTCCAGGATACCCATGGCGATCATATCGCCATACTCACCGGTACCGGCGTTGTAACCAAAGTTACCTTCACCCTGCTTGACCTTGTCAACGACCACAGAGCCTTCTTCACCAGCGTTGGTGACAATCTGACGCAGTGGCGATTCCATGGCACGACGAGCCAGGTTAATACCAACGGTCTGATCTTCATTATCGCCTTTGAGACCGTCAATGGCCTGCAAAGCACGAATCAAAGCTACACCGCCACCGGGAACAACACCCTCTTCGACAGCTGCACGGGTCGCGTGCAGAGCATCTTCAACACGGGCTTTCTTCTCTTTCATTTCAACTTCAGTCGCTGCGCCAACCTTGATAACCGCAACACCACCTGCCAACTTGGCAACGCGCTCTTGCAGTTTCTCACGATCGTAATCGGAAGAGGTATCTTCAATCTGGGCACGGATCTGGTTAACTCGAGCTTGGATAGCATCGTGATCGCCTGCGCCGTCCACAATGGTGGTATTTTCCTTGGAGATAGTCACACGCTTGGCAGTACCCAGATGATCCAGAGTGGCAGACTCAAGGTCCATACCCACTTCCTCAGAAATCACGGTTCCGCCAGTCAATACAGCGATGTCTTCCAGCATAGCCTTGCGGCGATCACCAAATCCAGGGGCCTTACAGGCTGCCACCTTAACGATACCGCGCAGGTTATTCACAACCAAAGTTGCCAAGGCTTCACCCTCAACATCTTCGGAAATAATGACCAGCGGCTTGCCTGCTTTGGCCACGCTTTCCAGCAGCGGCAGCAGTTCACGGATGTTTGAGATTTTCTTGTCAAACAACAGGATAAAGGGCGAATCGTGCTCAACGCTCATACTTTCCTGGTTGTTGATGAAGTAAGGGGACAGGTAACCGCGGTCAAACTGCATACCCTCAACGATATCCAGTTCATTTTCGAGACCGGAACCTTCTTCAACAGTGATGACCCCTTCCTTGCCGACTTTCTCCATGGCCTCGGCAATGATATCGCCGACATGGGAATCGCTGTTGGCAGAGATCGTACCAACCTGGGCAATCTCCTTGGTGTCGGCGCAGGGCTTGGCGATTTTGGCAATTTCAGCTACTGCTGCGGTAACTGCCTTATCAATACCGCGCTTCAGATCCATTGGGTTCATTCCAGCGGCTACAGATTTGAGTCCTTCGTTCACGATTGACTGGGCCAATACTGTCGCCGTGGTGGTGCCATCGCCGGCCTCGTCGGAGGCTTTGGATGCCACTTCTTTCACCATCTGGGCACCCATATTTTGAAACTTGTCTTTCAGTTCGATTTCTTTCGCTACAGACACACCGTCTTTGGTAACCGTGGGTGCACCGAAAGATTTATCCAACACAACATTGCGCCCTTTGGGACCCAAGGTCACCTTCACAGCGTCGGCCAGGACATTGACGCCTTCCAGCATCGGGTTGCGGGCGTTATCACCAAACATTACGTCTTTTGCTGACATGACTTACCTTCCTTAAACAATTCGTTTGACGAGATTAAATCTGCTTTGTGTTCTCAGCCGTCAATGACAGCCTTGATATCGCTTTCGCTGAGAATGACCAGTTCCTGGCCGTCCAGCTCAATGGTGTCACTTCCGGCGTACTTGCCGAATACGACCGTATCTCCAACTTTCACATCCACAGGGCGCACTTCACCATTGTCCAGCACGCGACCGATGCCAACGGCAATTACTTCTCCCTGGTTCGGTTTTTCTTTGGCGGAGCCCGGCAACAAAATACCACCGGCTGTTTTTTCTTCTTCTTCCTTGCGACGAACCACAACACGATCGTGTAAGGGACGAATTTTCATTGTCTATTCTCCAACTATTATGGTCTAACCTGTTCAATTCATCAGAGTTCGGATGTTACCGAGCTGAGGCTAATGTGGAGGCTTTCCAAATTATTTCAAGGGGCCAAACAAAAAAAAGTTTCTTTACAGAACAATCTGTTATTTTGGAAGCTGCCGGTCATCGTTTTCCTGCCAGAACTCACCCTCAACCACCTCTCCATCTGCTTCTGGAGGATGCGACCCGCCAGAGCGATAGGTCTGTTGATTGCTGTAGCTGACGACCTCCATTCTTGCAACCATCCCCAACACACAGCGTCGCCTTAAGGGCGGGAAAAGGCCCGCGAAGCCTATCACATCTGTCACAAAACCAGGGGTTAAAAGCAAAGCACCACAGACCGCCAGTATCAGCCCTTCTGCCATCTCCATCGCCGGCAGCTCGCCCGCATCAAGTTTGCTTCGCGCCCGGAACAGGGTCGCAAAACCCTGTTGGCGAAGTAATGACAGCCCAGCCACCGCCGTCAATAACACCAGCCCAATGGTGGGTAGCGCACCTATTTCACGGCCCACGGTAATCAAAAGCCACATCTCGACAATGGGCATGGCAATGAACAGTAATAGCAGATATCTCAAACTGAACTCCTGAAGGTATTTGTTGAATATGGGGCCATCTGCGTTCAATTCAATACAAAACTGGACGGAAGTTCCAAAACCTCACTATGATGAATGTCCTAAACAGGACAAATCAGCAGATGAAAAGCGAAGTTGAAGTTCTGATTTACAGTATTCTCAGCGCCATCCCCAAAGGTCAGGTTGCCAGTTACGGGCAAGTGGCCAACTTTGCCAGACTGCCGAAAGGCGCCCGCCTTATTGGACGCATTCTCAGCCGTTTACCCCCGGAAACCACGCTACCCTGGCATCGCGTACTAAAGGCCAATGGCCAGATCGCCTTTGCCCCGGACAGCAGCGCCTACCACCGTCAAAAACAGCTACTGGAGTTGGAAGGCATCAAAGTCTCTCAGGGCAAGGTGGACTTGAGACTGTTTGGCTGGCGGGACTGAGCGAGAGAAAGTCGCCACAACAGCCAGGATAACAGGATTGCCGGTGTTCCCATGACAGCAGCGTAAGAGAAGAAAACCTCATAGTTACTGACATCAACGATAATCCCCGAGAAACCACTTAAAAACTTGCCAGGCAACGTCATCAGAGAACTAAACAACGCATATTGCGTAGCGGTATAGGCCCTGTTGGTCATGCTCGACAGGTAGGCCACAAACGCCGCATTGGCAAACCCGCCGCTCAGATTATCGCCACTGATCGCCACTGCCAGCCACACCAGGTCGGAACCTACCATGGCCAACTGCACAAACAGCAGGTTTGTCAGCGCCACCATAACGGCACCAGCCAGCAAGGGGCGAAAGATGCCGTAGCGCACCACGAACAATCCCCCGAGGAAAGAACCCGCCAGGGTCATGAAGAACCCGAAGACTTTACCAATATCGGCAATTTCCTTCTTGGTAAAGCCCAAATCCAGATAAAAAGGGTTGGCCATAATCCCCATGGTGATATCACTGAGGCGATAGAGGCCGATGAAGGCCAAGATCAACAGCGCCCAAGAGCCATTGCGGCGAAAAAACTCCACAAACGGAGCGACCACCGCACCCACAAACCACGCCTCAAGCCGCCTCCAGCGACCGGGCTGATCGGCATGCAACTGATGCTTCAGTGACAGCTCCATGGCCTCAGTAGTGTCTGGCACATGGCGCTCCGGTTCCGACACCAGCAATACTGTCACCACACCCACCAACATCAGCAGCGCCATCACCAGATAGGAAATATCCCAACTCGACCAATCGGCAATATAGAGCGCACCCGCCCCGGCAACCAGCATAGCCAACCGGTAGCCAAAGATATAACTGGCAGACATGGCACCCTGGTACTCATCCACCGCAGACTCTATGCGAAAAGCATCGATAGCGATGTCCTGGGTAGAGGAAGAGAACGCCACCAGTAACGCACTGAGCGCTATGCTCACCAGAGACACCTGAGGATCAGACAACACCATGGCGACCAGTCCGGCCATGACGCCAAATTGACCAACCAACATCCAACTACGGCGCTGACCCAAACTACGGGTTAACAGGGGCAACTTCAGCCGGTCCACCACCGGAGCCCAGATCACCTTGATGGAATAGGTAATGCCAATCCAGCCAAAAAATCCTATGGTGCTGCGACTTATATCGACATCCCGCAACCATGCTGTGAGAGTTGAGAACACCAACAACAGAGGCAATCCGGCGGCAAAACCCAGGAAAAGCATGGTGATCACCTGCGGTCGGGTATAGACACGAACGGCCTCGCTCCAGCTGACCACCCCCTGCTCTACACCTTGTTTTGACGCCATATAGCCTGCTCCTGACAGGCGCATACCCTAACAGATAATTGCACAGATGCTATACACTCTCCGCCCATGAGCGCCATTCTTGAAATTCGCAATCTCAGCAAAAATTTCCGTCATCTCAAGGCCGTGGATGACGTATCTTTTGCTATCCCCCGCGGAGCCTGTTTTGGGCTGCTGGGCCCCAATGGCGCGGGCAAAACCACGACGATCGAAATGATTGAGGGTATCACCACGCCATCTTCCGGTGAGATTTTTTATCAGGGACAGATTCGTGACCGACGCTTTCTGGAACAAACCGGTATCCAGTTCCAGTCCACCGCATTAATGGATTACCTGACGACACGTGAGGTGATCGGGCTGTTCAGCAACTTTTACCCCCGTGCCCTGCCGCTAGAGGAGTTGGTCGAGTTGTGCCAGCTGGAAGAATTTCTTGATACCTACGCCACTCGTTTGTCCGGGGGTCAACGCCAGCGCCTGCTACTGGCGGTGGCGTTAATCAATGACCCCGAAATTCTGTTTCTCGATGAGCCAACCACCGGCCTCGACCCACAATCCCGCAGACACTTCTGGTCCCTGATCAGTAACATTAAGGTACGTGGTAAAACCGTACTGCTCACCACCCACTACATGGAAGAAGCCGAGCTGTTATGCGACCACATGGTGATCATGGATAAAGGAAAGATCATTGCTGAAGGCACACCGCAAGGGCTGTTGCGACAACATTTTGATTTCACCTACATCTGTATTGATTACGAGGATTTTAGCTGCGACCCCAACAACCTGCCTTTTGCCATTGAACGCCGGGAGGACTGTATCGCCATCGCCACCAACTCTGTCGAGCAGACGCTTGCCAAGCTGGTGACCATGGACATCAACCTGCAATCCCTACGCGTCCGGAATCCCTCTCTGGATGACTTGTTCCTGAAACTTACCGGGCACTCCCTGAGGAATTAAGACAATGCGCCGTATTCTGGCTCTGTGGGCAGCCCGCAACCGCGAGTATTATCGAGACAAGGGTTCTTTATTCTGGTCCTTTGTTGCCACACCAATGATTGTCATTGTGCTGGCCATTGCCTTTTCCTCCAGCAACGACCACCTCTTCAAGGCGGGTCTTTTACTGGACGCACCCGATATCAACCGGGATACCCTGCCATTTGCCAAGGAACCGGCCATTGACTGGGTGGAATATCAGGATCTCGACACAGCCTTGCGACGCATCCAGTTTCACCAACTGGATATTCTTATCACCACGTCCTCACCCCGACGCTACTGGATCAACCCGGAGTCAGCCAAGGGGCGCATTCTGGAAGCACTGCTTCGCAACGACGGACAGGCAGATAGCAGCATCTGGCAAGGTCAGGAGGTATTCGGCGAAAAAATCCGCTATATCGACTGGGTCATACCCGGCGTGCTGGCCATGAACATGATGTTCAGCGGCCTGTGGGGCATCGGTTATGTCATTGTTCGCTATCGAAAAAATGGGGTTCTGAAGCGGCTACAGGCAACTCCTCTGAAGGCCTGGGAGTTTCTTTTCTCACAGGCGCTATCCCGTCTGGGCATCATGCTCGCTGTCACCATCATCGTATTTACCATCTGCAATCTATTTATCGGTTTCAGAATGGTTGGCAGCTACCTGCTGCTGTTGCTGATTGCCGTTGTGGGCAACCTCTCCATCATCAGCATTTCCCTACTGATGGCTTCGCGCACAGCCAGTGAAGAACTGGCCAACGGCCTGCTTAACCTCATCAGCTTCCCGATGCTGTTGTTATCGGAGTTGTGGTTTTCGCTGGATGATGCTCCCGAATGGCTACAGGACCTCTCCCAACTATTGCCTCTGACCCACCTGGTGAAAGCCGCGCGGGGAGTAATGCTGGAGGGAGATGGGATTCTGCAGGTCTCCCCCCAATTATTGATACTTGTCCTGATGACAGTCACCTGCCTGACACTGGCGGGATGGCTATTCCGTTGGCGGGATTAGACCCACAACCCTGCGTATTTACTCTACCCGCTATAGCAGTACCACCAGTACAGCCACCATAAACACCGCAAAAATCAGGGTGCGAGTAAACAGTGCTTCAATACCTGCTTTGCCAACAAAACTGTCTTTCTGATCACCACCCGTTAAAGAAGCCGCTAGTGTGAAGTTACCCAATACCTCCACACTGCTTGCCGAGGAAACAATCGACTCGCTCAACCGCGCCAAACATGCGGGGAAGTTGCCTACCACAGCCAATGAAATACCCACCAACCTCACCGGCAACCATTCAAGCAACCACAACCATCGGTTTTGAAAATCTGTCTGGGGACTATCCTGTAAACGTTGCTGGTAATAGATCACAGACAACCTGTACAACAACGCCCCCGGCGCGCCGGCGAGAATAAACCAGAACATCACTGCGAAATAACGCTCGAAATAGCGGTAAGCAATGGTCCTGACCGCCTCCGCATGTGACTGAGTAGCAGTTTCCACCTCACCCTGCTGCTGACCAACTTTCAACTCAACGATATCGTTATAAGCTGCCTGTTCATCACCACGATCCAGGTCCTCCTGGTAGTTTTCTACATCCTTTTCCAGGTCTCCCCGACCCAGTGAGTAGAGAAAAACCAGCAAGCTAATCAGAAAAACGGGAAGGCCCAACCAACGATCCGTCAGAAACAAAAGTAACGAAGCCAGTATCAGTACGGGCAGGGCAATAGCGACACACGCCGTCAACCACTCCATGGAGCCGCACCCCTTGCGCAGCTTTACCAGCAACCCAAGAAACCATTGATCACTCTGCAATGCGCCCAGAGAACCCATCTGCCGGATCAGAAGCAGGCCAATCACGATAACAATAAACTCCATATCAGGTCTCCAGAGAGCTCAGGTAGTGCGGCCAATCAAAAGCTGGCCCGGGATCAGTTTTGCGGTCCGGGGCAATATCGCTATGACCAACAATACGCCCTATGTTGATAGAGGGGTAATGTTCCATCAAAGCTAGCGTCACTGCTGATAATGCCCGGTATTGGTCCTCTGTGTAAGGGATATCGTCAGCACCTTCCAACTCAATACCAATGGCGAAATCATTGCAGTTTTCCGCCCCCTCATAACAGGAGTTTCCGGCGTGCCAGGCACGATCATCGAAAGAAACGAACTGCACCAATTCACCATCGCGCTGGATTAATAGATGCGCAGACACCTTCAAGTCTGAGATGGTTTCAAAGTAGGGATGCTCGACGGGGTTAAGACAATTGGCAAAGAAATCACAGATGTATTTACCGCCAAACTCCCCGGGAGGCAGGCTGATATTGTGAATCACCAGCAACGATACCGGTGTTCCTTCAGGGCGTTCATTATAGTTGGGGGAGGATTTGCAAATTGCGTTTTGCAGCCAACCCTTATGATTGATCAAAAGGCGTGTAATAACCGGTCTCCCATACCCCTCATTTATCTGATCATAGTAAAAAAGGGCTACAGGCTTGTCTACGCGCGCCTTGAACCCCCGCTGCGCTTCTTTTTTATATACAGTAAAGGTCAGTGCAGTGAGCGATTCTGGCACAAATCGCTAACCACCCCCTCCAGGGCCCTATCAAACAACTGGGATTTGTCCAATGTCCGCAGTTTCTCGTCCTTGAGTTCCCGCGCCACCCGTTTACGGTTTTTCTGCCCAACCTTGGCACCCTGGCGGTTCACGAAAACGAATTTGCCTTCCGGCATAATAATACCAGCCACCTTGCAGCGCCGGCGTGACGGTGACTCTTCAGCGAATTCAACCCAGACACCGCGGGTCAGGCTGTCCGCCCGCCGCAAATACTGTTCTTCAATATCCTCATCGTCTTCATCATCCGACATATCGGGGTTGCCGGGAATATCAGTTCTTAACACCTGAATGTAGACATCATCTAACGGATTGGCGGAAATGCCTCGGGTGAGCTCATCGTGCTGCAGCCCCTTCTCAGGTATTTCTTCACCAAAAAAGTATTGCTCCATTGCCCCCATGAGTCGACCGAGGTCATAGGCATCGTAGGAAATGGACTCCAGGCTGCTGCGAATGGCCTCCAGCACCGGCTTCACCGCAGCCTCATGGCGATCCCCTAGACGCACCAGTTCCAGCAAACTGTCCAGCAACTGCTCACTGTGCTGCCACTCGGTGGAATCGACGCCACAACGAAGGTGGTTCAAGAACATCACTTTGCACCAGGCATCTTCGGCAAAGCTCACAACAAAGCGGGGAAATGTCTGTCCCTGGATTTTCCTGATCAATACTTTAAGAACCGCCTGATGGGCCTGGTTTACTTTTTCCGCAGCGGCCACTTCTTCCATGAGTCGTTGCTCCAGAACAGCCACCCTGCGCCGCTCCTTATCAACCAAATCGATAAAATTCAGCAATAGCTGGGTCAACGCCACATTATCCTGACGGGATTCGTTACACAGCTCGTCCACCACGCTGGCAATGGCCTTAGCCACGGGATCATCCGCAGTGGATTGATCATCAACATAACCGATGGATGCTTCGGCAATTTCATTCAGCAAACGCCGGGCTGGGTGCTTTTCACGATCAAAAAATGTGTTATCCCTAAGCGCAATCTGCAACACAGGCAACTCAAGCTTGCGCAGCTCTTCGGCGATTTCACTGGAGGCGATGGCCTGGGTATTGACCCGTGCGAAGAGCTGGTCGAGCAGGTCAATCATCCCTCGCTCGGTACCACCCAAGTTGCGTCCCTGTTGGGCCAGATGCTTTTCAACCATATCAAGCAAGCGGCTTGAACTCTCCGGGTCCTGTGGCATCTGCGCCCAGTCCTGCTGTAGATTGCTCACCAGCGAATTTAGCTGCTCCAGGTCAACACGTTCATGCCGAGAAGTTTCACCCTCCTCGGCTGCCTCGCTGGCCATGGGACTCCGTGATTCCCACTGCAATCTATTTTTCAGCTGAGAAATAAATTGCCCATAACTACTGCCACCGCTGTGGACCGCCGAAGGCTTAGCAGCAGGTCGCTGGCGAGACTCGTGGGAACTATGGTCGAATTGCCGGGGCTCAGGCACATGCTTCTGTTGAGATTCAGCAGGTTTTGGCTCTGGTTTTTTAGGGGGCTGAGACTTGGCTTTTTTGAGTTTTTCGAGGTCTGGAATAATCCCCATGTCTTTGAGACGGCGGTTACTATCAACCAAAAAATCCTGCAAAGCGGCCAGCACCAGACGATCGAACAGCTTAAAGAACACCAGCTTAATGGAGATTTTCAAATCCAGGTGAGCAACCGACTCGTTGAAGGCCTCACAGATTACATCGGGACCGACAGGGTTGTTCTTCATGGTAACTTTCGCAGGCACCAGCGAGTCGATGCGGATATTCAGGGCTTCCAGTTCAGACTTAGACTGCTCCACCAACTTCGACACCATGGTATCAAGGGCGATAATCTCCTCAAGTTGCTCGTTCTCGATGACCTCCAGCCCTTTGTCCTTGGGTTCCACAAAGCCGCTGGACCTAGGGTTACCTAGTAGTTGAAACCCTTGGGTCAGGCAACGAAAGAAATGATGTTCGATATTTTTCCGTTCCATACGTATCTGGCGCATGGCATCGAAATACATGGTTTGCTGACGATTATTATCGGCACGATCAGCGAGATCAAAAAAGGTATCATCCACTTGATCAAACATGCTGGTCAGGCAAGTGGATAGATAGGTGCGAGCACGCCCCTGCAACGCCAGCACTGGCTGAGGCAGTTTGTAGAACGCTTCTGTGGGGCTTTTTGTATCGATCACTTTGAGACTCTATACCGACACCTTGAAACTCTACTTCTGGCCAGACCTAATAGATATACTTTTATAATTGCAACCAATCCAATGTTTCCATAATTTCTATCAATCGGGCGTATCCTATTGATTCGATTATATCTGGATTAGTGTAGATAAAAAGCGCTGCGTGCGTTATCGCAAACGGATAAACCGGTTTTTTTAATGAGTTTCTAACCGACACACACTCTTCGCGGACTTGAAGCACACCATACCCAAAAAGCCAGCGACTGATATAATCGCCCCTTGCTGTTTGGAAGCTGAAAATGATCGACGACCTCCTCCACCAAGACATTAAAGAAGCTGTACGCCGCGCCCTCAAAGAGGACATCCGAGATGGTGATATCACAGCACAATTGATTCCCGCAGAAAATAAGGCAACAGCCACCGTCATCACCAGGGAGTCAGCGGTAATTTGTGGCACTGCTTGGGTCGATGAAGTCTTTAAACAACTGGATGCAGCCATCATACTAAAGTGGCTGGTTCAGGATGGCGATGAAGTCCAGCCTGGTCAAACCCTGGTTGAACTATCAGGTCCAGCCCGCAGCCTTCTAACTGGTGAGCGCACTGCTCTGAACTTTCTGCAAACCCTGTCAGGGACGGCTACCCTGTCACGGCAATATGCCAAGCTTGTCGAAGGCACCGATATCAAAATCCTCGATACCCGCAAGACCATTCCCGGTTTACGACTGGCCCAGAAATACGCTGTCAAAGTGGGTGGTTGCCACAACCATCGCATGGGTCTTTACGATGCCTTCCTGATCAAGGAAAACCATATCGCTGCCTGCGGTGGTATCACCGCCGCGGTAACCAGAGCCCACGACATCGCCCCCGGCAAACTGGTAGAAGTGGAAGTGGAAAACCTTGATGAGTTGCGACAAGCTTTGGAGGCTGGCACCGATATCATCATGCTGGACAACTTTAATCCCGATCAGATTCGTGAAGCAATCACCGTTAATCAGAGCCGAGCAAAACTGGAAGTTTCTGGCAACTTAGAGGCTAACAACCTCACCAGCAAAGCGATACCCGGCATTGACTATTTATCTTCTGGCAGCCTGACCAAGCACTGCAGAGCTGTAGACCTGTCAATGAGGGTATATTTACATGCCGATATGGTTTAAAAAATGGAGTCTTGAAAATTTCACAACAACCATATTGTTTGGGGCATTATTTTTAATTCCGGTATTGGTCTCTGTTAACCATTATTCCTATTATGTTAACAACACAGCTGCCATTATAATGGCACTGATTTCTATCGCATTATCTATAACATTTTTCCCCAACGCTCAGATTGTCAATAGAAAAATAACCCTAAAACAACTCATGGGGCCAATTGCATTCATAATTATAGCGGGAGGCTGGACATATCAATATATACCCTTTTACGGCATCGACAGGTCTTTGATCTACCTTTCCGCTCTTATTTTTTATCTATCACTTCACAGGAAATTTCAACAATCGCCAGAACTGACAAACATATTTCTTCACCACAAGCTCTTGACAGTCACGGCCACCTGTATTTTTTTCATATTGTTTGTTTTATTTTTTGCGAATGCAGAAGATGTTCCCCAACTAAAGCCTTCCCCTCCACTATACAGGCACCTGCGACACCTGAATTATGAAATATTCTTTGGGGCGGTTATCGCCTTGCTGTACCTGCCCTCAAAAAATCGCCATCACGAGAGTCTGGCAATACTTTTTATCTGCGCATTGCTGACTATTTGGTCCGGGGCAAGAGGAGCTGCCATTGCGATAACCATTTCTTTCATAATCATCTTGCTGAGGACACCAAGAAAAGAAGCAATTAAGACTACCTTTATACTGACTGGTTTTGTTCTCATTTCACTGCTGCTGGTCTTATCATCAGATTATGATGCCATTCTTAAGGACACGCTAGGTATAACAACCGGCGACACTATAAACCGTATTTCAAGCGGCAGATTAGGTATTTGGTCTGAGTCTGTAGAGACCCTCATCAAGCAGGGGCCTGTCGCCATACTCACTGGACTAGGGCCTGATGCATTTTCGAGATGGGGTTTATTCAAAAGTATTGTGCAACCACACAACGCTCTGGTACAGGTTGTTATGGAATTTGGGCTAATCGGCCTGGCCATTTTCTGCTTTGCGATCGGCAGGGTTAGCAAGCAGGCCCTCTATTTGATAAGGCACTCAAAAGACAACCTGCAAATCGCCCTGTCGGCCGCTTTTATCGGAGGCCTGGCCTACTCTTTGGTCGATGGTATTTTCTATCATGCCTACCCTCTGGCAATGATGATATTCCTGGCTGCCGCCATCCATTCATCCGCGGCCTCCATGCAGGCTCAGGCACTACCTTAATTCGAGGTTGAACTCATGTTTTGGCTGAACACTTATCAACTTCCCCGGCTCTGAAAAGACCCTTTGATTGTCAAAGGCAACCATTTCATAACTTGCCTGGTAAAGGCTGAACAACTTTTCATTCACTTTTTTCGGTACTGTCTTGCCGCCCTGTAACAGGTCACCATCATGTGTATCGCAAGCAATATCCTTGGCAACATCCTTGACACTCAGACTGGAGAAACACGACTGCTGTGCACCACCACACTCGACCGTCGGGTTGTAACAGACATTATCTCCGTACCGCAAAAAAAGCTCTCCACCTTTTCCATACACTGCCCAGGGTACCTCTACCCGTGAAAGTATATTTCTCCCCACATGAGGAGTGCTATCCATACTGATACCCAGCAGGGAGGCTAGAGTAGGCATAATATCGATCTGGCTTGCCGGACCATTAATAACCACAGGCTCTGTCAGATCGGGGTGATAGATAACGAGCGGCATACGGAAAAAATACTCATTGCGCACCGACTGATCCTGAACGCTTTCAGGAAAACTCCATATGCCATGGTCACCGGTAATGACCACTATGGTTTTTTCAAACAAAGGGGAATGTCTAAACTTCTTCCAGAAAGCCCCAAAGGCATAGTCCGCATAGGCCACAGACCGCTTGTACCCCCGGTAGACTCTGTAACTTCTGTCTTTTTTACCCCTACTGCTCTGATCGGAATCCAGCACGTCTACCGGCAGATCCGCATTAAAAGGATAATGACTGGTCAATGTCATGATGTTGGCAAAAAAAGGCTTATCACTCATCCTGTTTTCAAGGTGGTCCAGCATAATTTCGTACATATCACCATCCGAGAGCCCCCATCCGGAATAGCTGCGCCCATCCTTTCCCGCCCCTTCCTGATCCTTGTGAAAGTAGCTCTCGCCGAAGCCAATCTGTGGCAAATACTCGTCCCGGTTATAAAACCTGGCGGTATTACCATGAAAGTAGTAGGTATCATATCCGCTGTTTTTTAACAGTCTGGGCAGGCACTGTACCTGCTTTTTATCAGGGTATTCAGCGATGGAGACTTTTGCGCCGTGGTCATATAACCCGCAAAATATGGACGTCTCCGCCTTTATCGTGAGGTTGGAGTTTGCATAAAAATCTTCAATGACAATACCATGCTTGCCCACCTCGTCGATATTGGGCGTCAACCTGCTGGCGGGGTTGTACAGTCCAACCATGGATGCCCGCATAGACTCCATAACAATCGTAATAACATTGTATTTTTTTGCCCCGGCACCCGTTATCTCCGAATCGGCCACACCACTAGCGACTTGCTGATTCAGGGCCTTGAATGTTTTCCAACCCTTGTCACCGACACTCCCCGACTCATAGCTGAGGAAAAAGGCATGCAGCGGATGAAAATACTCCGGCAACAACACAAAGGCATTTCGCTTTTTGAGCACATCAGTGACGTCCGATACCGCCCCGAAGCTGTACAACGCCAATCCGATACACACCACCTTCATCAGCACCACACCGGTGCCACGATAAAAATCCCGCCGATAAAGCAGTACCGCGCCAACCAGGGCGATACCCGTCAACAAAAAGAGCGCAAGCGACTCCCATTTGTACTCAAACGCGGGCAACGAGCGAAATGCCTCCAGCACATCGCCACCCAGCTTCAATGACTCGAAATTAAAATAGGCTCGAAAAAACTGGTAGTGCCACCAGTTGGTCACCACTAGCAGCACACAAGAAAGCCAGAAAGTGACGAGATAGGCCAGAAAAAAACGCTTGCCCAACATTCCTGACAGCAGGGCCCCAGTCAGACCTAGGGAAAAAACCAGCAGATCACTCAACAAACCGACGTGACTGGGAACCACAACCCCAAAATAGGCACACAGGGTCGGAATGAGGAAAACACACAAAAGCAACAGAAACGACCACATTTCTTTTCTCATGATCAACCCATATGACCCTCACCCCCGCAGGGCAAAATATCTATTCTCATGACAGCTTTCACATGCCCGACAGCGCCGAACGGCAAAAGCAAAGGGTTTGAAACGCCTATCTTCCCCCCAGCATGTTCCGGGCACAACCACCACACGCCGCACTCGTTGGCTAACGCAAAAAAGCCCCCGCTGGGCGGGGGCTTTTTTGGATACCAGTCCTAACCTGTTAGCTTAGAAAGTAGCACCATCATCTTTACATGAACCGGGAAGGTATTTTGCCGGAATGGGATTAGTGGAGGACGGACCACATTTGTAACCACCTACCTGGGTCGGAAGATCAGCTATCTCCAAATCAGTACCTGCTGCATCTGTGGGCCAAAGGGTTATAGCCGTTTCTTTGGCATCATCCAAATCAGCTTCATCAGAGAGTACCACTCGAATTGCACCATCAGCACTTGTTTCAATCTCACCAACATATTTGGTGGTTTGAGCGGAGGATTCGCAACCCCATCCGTTTGCACCGGGTTCAGTGTCTTCGGGGGCGGTTTGATAGACCTCAGATACGGCGGTACGGCATTGACTCGCCGCCAGAATGGCTTCCGAGACTTTTGATTTGATGATGTAGCTCTGATAGGCCGGTAGTGCGACAGCGGCCAGAATACCGATGATCGCAATCACGATCATCAATTCAATCAGGGTAAAACCCTTCTGGATGTTTTGAACTTGCTTTTTCACTGTGTTTCTCCCTTGTCAGAAATTTTTAAACACGGAATTTAATAAGCAATGAATGTACCAAGTTAGAAAAACCCTGTTATCTCTTCAGCCAACCGTTGCACTGTGTGACATTTTTTGTCACACCCTTGCATAATCTGCTATTTACTTACCTCTCAAAGCGCTTAACCCTGTATGCCTCTGGCTCGAACTGTCTGGTTGTATTACTATCAACACCTTGCGGGCAGCTATTAATGGATCATCTGAGCCTATGAAAAACAGCGACCAACTCAAGGGCCTTCCAAAGCGGCTGGTAACCGATGGCTTAATGGAAGAAACCGCCGCACATGAAGCACTGGCGGAGTGTGAAAACGATAAAATCAATTTTGTTCATTACCTCACCCACCACAATATTTTACCTGCCCATTTAATCGCTTCCGTTGCAGCCAATGAGTTTGGCACACCACTTTATGACCTCGACGCCCACAACATGGAGGTTTGTCCTAAAGAGGTGGTAGAGAAAAAATTGATCCGCAAACATCAGGTTTTACCTCTTTTCAAGCGCGGTAACAGGCTGTTTGTTGCACAAAGTGACCCCACCAATCATATGGCGATTAGTGAAGTTCGCTTTCAGACCGGCCTTTCTATTGAGGCCTTGCTAGTCGAGCACGACAAGCTTCAAACCGCCCTCGCCGAATTCCTGGATTTGCAGGATGACGATATCGGTGATGCTCTTGGCACCATGGATGACGTACACCTTGACGACCTGGATGTCGAAGCGCTGGATGATGACGCCGCCGAAACCGGGACTATGAACTTTTCGGATGCAGATGATGCCCCGATTGTTCGCTTCATCAACAAACTGATGCTCGATGGCATCAAGCAAGGCTGTTCAGATATTCACTTTGAACCTTACGAGAAAACCTACCGCATCCGCTTCAGAACCGACGGCATCCTTAGGGAAGTGACAAAGCCCCCGGCAAACCTGGCGCCCAGGCTGGCAGCGAGATTGAAAGTGATGTCATCGTTAGACATTTCAGAACGAAGGGTGCCTCAGGATGGCCGTATCAAGTTGCGCATCTCAAAGAACCGGGCTATCGACTTCCGAGTCAATACCCTACCTACCCAGTTCGGCGAGAAAATCGTATTGCGGATTCTCGATCCAACCAGCGCCCAGGTAGGCATTGAAAACCTGGGCTTTGAGGAAGATCAGAAAGAAGCCTACATGGAAACGCTGCACCAGCCTCAGGGAATGATTCTGGTGACAGGACCAACCGGTAGCGGTAAAACCGTTTCTCTCTATACCGGACTTAACATCCTCAATACCACCGAGCGCAACATTTCCACGGCGGAAGATCCGGTGGAAATCAATATGCCTGGCATCAACCAGGTACAGATCAATTACAAGGTCAAGCTGACTTTTCCCGAGGCACTGCGCGCATTCCTGCGGCAGGACCCAGACATTATCATGGTGGGGGAGATCCGGGATCTGGATACTGCAGAAATTGCCATCAAGGCCGCGCAAACCGGTCACTTGGTCTTGTCCACGCTCCACACCAACAGTGCCCCGGAAACTCTCACCCGCTTGCTAAACATGGGTGTTCCGGCCTTTAACGTGGCAACCTCAGTGAACCTGATTATTGCCCAGCGACTGGCTCGAAGGCTTTGTACTCACTGCCGCAGACCGGCAGAAGACATTCCAGAGAATATTCTTATTGAGGAAGGGTTTGGCGACATAGGCCGCCCCATAGAGGAAGTCACCTTGTACCACCCAGAGGGCTGTTCAAAATGCACCAATGGCTACAAAGGCCGAGTAGGCCTCTATGAAGTATTAAAGGTGACACCCAAAATCTCAAGAATCATTATGGAAGGCGGCAACTCTATTGATATAGGCGACGCCGCGCGCGAAGAAGGTTTCAGAACTTTGCGCCAGTCGGCACTCCGTAGAGCCGCCGAAGGTATAATAAGTTTGGAAGAGGCAAATAGGGTAACCAAGGACTAATCCATGGCAACTGCGCAATCTCATACCTTTACCTATAAAGGTAAGGACAAGAAAGGCAGGCAGATTCAGGGAGAGATCAAGGGGAGTAACACCAACCTGATCAAGGCACAGCTGCGCAAGCAGGGCATTATCCCTTCATCCGTCAAGAAAAAAACGCCCAGACCTTTCAGTGGTGCCTCAAAGGCAATCGTCCCTGCTGATATTGCCATTTTCACCCGCCAGATGGCCACCATGATGAAAGCAGGCGTGCCCCTGGTACAGAGCTTCGATATTGTGGCAGAGGGGGCTGAAAAAAATGCTCTCAAAGACATGATTCATGATATCCGCGATGATGTCTCATCCGGCACGAGCTTTGGCTCATCTTTGCGTAGACACCCGAAATTTTTCGACGACCTGTTTTGTAGCCTCGTAGAGGCCGGGGAACAGGCCGGCGCCCTTGAGACCATGCTCGACCGTATTGCCACCTATAAGGAAAAAACCGAAACCCTGAAGGCTAAGATCAAAAAGGCCATGACCTATCCCATAGCGGTTGTCTGTGTGGCCATTATTGTTACGGGTATTCTGCTGGTAAAAGTGGTGCCGGTTTTTGCGGAAACCTTCAGTAACTTTGGAGCCGATTTGCCCGGCTTTACTCTGTTTGTGATGGGTATTTCAGATGCTGCTCAGGAATGGTGGTTTATCTGGTTGGTATCTGTAATCGGTGTTTTTATTGCCGTTAAGGAAGCCAAGCGAAGATCGAATAGATTTAACGCCTTTATTGACAAGTATTCTCTCAAAATACCCGTAATAGGCACTATCCTCTATCAGGCCATTAACGCACGTTTTGCCAGAACTCTATCCACCACCTTTGCTGCCGGTGTTCCCCTCGTGGATGCATTGACGTCTGTCGCCGGTGCCTCGGGCAACGCCGTTTACCGGGAGGCTATTCTTAAAGTGCGCGACGATGTCACCACTGGCTTGCAGCTAAACCACGCCATGCGCTCAACGGGCAGATTTCCGGTCATGATGTTGCAGATGACCGCTATTGGCGAAGAGTCCGGTGCGCTCGACGAAATGCTGGAAAAGGCTGCCGTTCATTATGAAGAAGCCGTCGATAACGCGGTGGATAACCTGACCACGCTGCTTGAACCACTGATTATGGCGGTGCTCGGGGTACTGGTAGGCGGCCTGCTGATCGCTATGTACCTGCCAATCTTCAAGCTCGGCGCCGTTATTTAATGCCTTAAGGCCCAGAACTATGCCTGACTATCTGGGCCTGTCCCTCAGCATCATATTGCCCATCGCAATCATTTTTGGTTTGTTGGTGGGCAGTTTTCTGAATGTAGTGATCTATCGTCTGCCCCTGCAGCTTTCCAGTGCCTGGAAACGGGATGCCATGGACTTTCTGGGCTTGGAGGCGCCGGAACCACATCATATCAATATTGTCTTTCCCGCCTCACACTGTCCTTCCTGCGGGGAAAAGGTCAAACCCTGGCAAAATATCCCCCTACTCAGCTACGTGATTCTCAAAGGAAAGTGTGCCTACTGCGCATCACCCATTTCGATACAGTACCCCCTGATAGAGTTCATCTGCGCATTGATGACTGCCTTTGTAGTCTACCATTTTGGATTCACGCTTGAGGGCTTATTGGCACTGCTGTTCAGCTGGTCACTGCTGGCTCTTACCGGTATCGACTTTAACGAACAGTTGCTCCCTGACAACATTACCCTGCCACTTCTCTGGCTGGGTCTGCTGGCAAACCTCAACAATAATACTTTTGCCAGCCTCGATAGCGCTGTGCTGGGAGCTGTTTTCGGATACCTGAGCCTGTGGTGGGTTTTCTGGTTGTTCAAACTGCTCACCGGCAAAGAGGGTATGGGCCATGGTGATTTCAAATTACTGGCGGCGCTGGGCGCCTGGCTCGGCTGGCAACAGTTGCTTCTGATTATTCTGCTTTCTTCCATGGTAGGCGCGGTGGTTGGCATTCTCTTAATCATGTTTACAGGCCGAGACAAGCAAATACCGATCCCTTTTGGCCCCTACCTGGCCGCGGCTGGCTGGATAGCCATGATGTGGGGAGAAGAACTCACCAACAACTACCTTTTGCTGTTCAACTACTAACCTATCTCAACCCCTGGCATGTCTGACAAAAACCACGTTTTCACCATAGGCCTGACCGGAGGTATTGGCAGCGGCAAAAGCGCCGTTGCCAATCAATTCAGAGCGTTAGGTATTGATGTGATCGATGCTGACCAGGCGGCCCGACAGGCGGTAGAAGTTGGCAGCGACACATTGAAAACCATTGCTGATCATTTTGGTGAAGAAGCCTTGCTGGGAGACGGCTCTCTTAATCGCGCATACCTGCGCCAAGTGGTTTTTGATGATCCCTCCCAGCGCCAATGGCTGGAGTCTCTGCTTCATCCCATTATCAGAGACCTCATCGGTCAGGCTCTTCAGCGCGTCAACGGCCCCTACGCCATACTTGAGTCACCCCTGTTGCTGGAAACAGACCAACGCCTGCGCGTAGACAGAGTACTGGTGGTCGATGTTCCCGAGGCAGTGCAAATCGAGCGCACAACAATACGTGATGGCGGTAGTGAATCGCAGATTTTGGCTATCATGAAAAGCCAGCTGACCCGCAAGCAGAGACTGTCGAGGGCGGACGATATTCTGGATAACAGTGGCCCACTTGGCGACCTGACTGATGCTGTTGCACAATTGCACAAGCAATACTTGAACCTGGCTGGGGAGCAACGATGACAAAAATGGTCAATTGTCCGGAATGCGGGAAACCCGTTGAATGGAAAGAGGAGTCCCTGTTTCGCCCTTTTTGCAGCAAACGTTGTCAGCAACTGGACTTTGGCGGCTGGGCTAACGAGAACTTCAGCATTCCCGGCGAAGAGATTTACCTTGATGCCGAACAGGATGACAGTGGTCATCACTAGTTACGCAGGGTATTAGCGAGATATTTTAGCCACTTTTAGCCACTACCGCCTCAATAATTGGCTGATTGGCTTCCGGAAACGCGTAGCTTGCTAGCTGCTTTTTGCTGACCCAACACAACGGCTGTCCCTCGTTACCACTGGGAACCCCCGTAAATCTGTTCACACACCAAACATCCAGCAATACACACTTATCCGGGTAGTCGTGTCTTATTTCGATCAGGGGTTCAGCAGCCTCAACCCGGATAGCCAGCTCTTCCCAGACTTCTCTTTTCAGGGCATCAAACACAGCTTCTCCAGGTTCAACCTTGCCGCCGGGAAACTCCCACAAACCACCCTGGTGAACATGGTCAGGACGCCGGGCTATTAGTATCTGGCCATCACCATCATCAATCACTGCCACGGCCACATGAACCACGTCCATCAGGTACGGTATTCAGCATTGATGGTGACATACTGATGAGAGAAATCCATGGTCCAGACCGTTTCCTCGGCAGTGCCTCTGTGCAGGTCAATGGTAATCGCAATTTCTTCCTTGGCCATGACTGCCGCGCCCTGTTCTTCGGTATAACTATCGGCACGGCCACCATTTTTGGCAATCAGCACTTCATCGAGAAACACCTCAATGGCATCCACGTTGAGTTTTTCTATTCCAGCACGCCCAATGGCTGCCAGAATGCGCCCCCAGTTAGGGTCTGAGGCAAACAGCGCTGTTTTGACCAGTGGAGATTCAGCCACGGTGTACGCCACCGCCAGACATTCTTCTGTATCTACACCGCCGACCACGTTGACAGTGACAAACTTGGTGGCACCTTCACCGTCCTGAACAATCTGCTGTGCCAGGGAGATAAACAGGTTGTTGAGCGCCAGTTCAAAATGTTGCTGTTCTTCCAAAGACAAGTTTTGCCAGGCGATAGATGAAGCGCCTGTAGCAATCAACATGGCGCAATCATTGGTGGAGGTATCTCCATCGACGGTAATGCGATTAAAAGAACAATCCGCAGCATTGCCTACCAGGCTCTGCAACTGGTCGCGGTCAATTTTCATGTCCGTCGCAACGTAAGCGAGCATAGTGGCCATGTTAGGCTTGATCATCCCGGCACCCTTGGCGATGCCAGTAATGGTAACCACCCCACCACCCAGTGGCAGCTTGACGCTTTCCCCTTTCGGACGTGTATCAGTGGTCATAATCCCTTTCGCCGCCTGCCCCCAACTGTCTTCAGACAGTGCTGCATGGGCATCGGGCAAGGCCGCAATAATTTTATCGACAGGCAATGGCTCGCCAATCACCCCTGTAGAAAAAGGTAAGACCGCCTCAACAGCTACCCCACCGATGACGGCCATCTGCTCGCAAACCTGTAACGCATGAGCTCTACCCGACTCTCCCGTACCGGCATTGGCATTGCCCGTGTTGGTAACGAGATATCGACTGGGCTTATCGACAATGTGAGACTTGGTTAGTTGTACCGGGGCGGCGCAGAAAGCATTTTTGGTGAAAACACCTGCCACAGCGCCACCCTTTGCCACTTCCATCACCACCAGGTCCTGTCGCCCGGGCTTTTTGATCCCCGCACTGGTCGTACCCAACCGGAAACCGGACACGGGATGCATGATTGGAAAAACATCTTTTCCCACTGCCATGACACTATCTCTCAGACGTAAAAACAACAGCGCCGTGCCTTATTAGGGCACGGCTTTTTTATAATTAATCAGAGTCCTCTACCGGAAATCGGCAGCGGAAAAGTCCAGGGCCGTATTTAACTCTGAATTGAATGAAGGAACAATCTTAGCCTAGACGTCCATGGCATTGTTTGTATTTTTTGCCGCTGCCGCAGGGGCAGGGGTCATTGCGCCCGACCTTGCGCCCCTCCCGCACAAACGGTTGTGGATTATTGCCCTGTTGCGGCTGAGCTTCACCACCGAGTGCGGAGACTTCCTCATGCTGCATCTGCAATTGCTGCCGCTTCTGCTCCTCCAACTGGCGCGCCTCCATGGCAGCAACTTCTTCCGGGCTGCGTACCTGAACACGACTCAGGAAACGAACGGTATCCAGCTTGATGGATTCCAACATCTGCTGGAAAAGCTCGAAAGATTCCCGCTTGTACTCCTGTCGGGGGTTTTTCTGGGCATAGGCACGCAGACCAATCCCCTGACGCAAGTGATCCATGTTTGACAGGTGCTCCTTCCAGAGGGTATCCAGAACCTGCAGCATCACCTGTCGCTCAATGACGCGAATATCCGCACCCAGGGTTTCACACTTCTGCTGATACGCTTCGTTAGCCGCCTCGTGAATTCGCGTGCGCAACCCCTCCTCATGTAAACGATTATCTTCAGCAAGCCACGTCTGAATAGGCAACTTGAGCCCAAATTCTGCATACAGGTGGTCTTCCAGGCCGGGGATATCCCACTGCTCAGCCAGACTTTGCGGAGGAATATAAAAACTGATGGCACTGTCAATCACGTCATCGCGGATGTTACTGATGATGTCGGCAATATCGTCAGCCGCCAGCAATTCATTACGCTGTTGATAAATCACCTGACGCTGATCGTTGGCAACATCATCAAACTCAAGCAGGTGTTTACGAATATCAAAGTTGCGCCCTTCCACTTTGCGCTGGGCTTTTTCAATGGCGTTGGTGACCATGCGGTGTTCAATGGCTTCACCATTCTCCATACCCAGAGCACGCATCATGTTCTTCACACGATCCGATGCAAACAGGCGCATCAGTTGATCTTCCAACGACAGGTAAAAGCGGGATACCCCTGGATCGCCCTGACGTCCGGCACGACCCCGCAGCTGGTTGTCGATGCGGCGGGATTCATGGCGCTCTGTACCCAGAATGTGCAACCCTCCTGCCGCAATCACTTGATCATGGCGCTTGTGCCAGGCTTCCTTGACCTGCTTCACCTGCTCATCGGTCGGATTGTCCATTGCAGCAACTTCAACTTCCCAGTTACCACCAAGCACGATGTCGGTTCCGCGACCTGCCATATTGGTAGCAATGGTCACAGCACCAGGCTGGCCCGCCTGGGCAATGATCTGTGCCTCTTTTTCATGGAATTTGGCATTGAGCACTTCATGGGGAATTTTCGCAGCAAGCAAGCGCTGGGACATCGCTTCAGAGGTCTCAATCGATGCAGTACCCACCAGCACAGGAGCACCTTTTTCCACGCAGGCGCGTACATCTTCAATCACCGCATTATATTTTTCGTCGGTTGTCAGGTAGATAAGGTCATTCAGGTCGGTTCTGGAAATGGGTTTATTGGTAGGTATGACCACCACGGCCAATCCATATATCTGGTGAAATTCGTAGGCTTCGGTGTCGGCGGTACCGGTCATGCCTGCCAGCTTTTCGTAAAGCCTGAAATAATTCTGGAAGGTGGTCGAGGCTAACGTCTGGCTTTCGCTGTGGATGCTCACCCCTTCCTTGGCTTCAATTGCCTGATGCAGCCCCTCAGAGAGTCGACGGCCCACCATGGTACGGCCAGTGTGCTCATCAATCAGGACAACCTGACCTTCCTGGATAATGTATTCCACGTCTTTGTGGAAAAGATGGTGCGCCCTGAGTGCCGATTGTACATGGTGTAGCAATCCCAGGTTGCTGGCGTTATAGAGACTGTCACCCTGCTGAAGTAAGCCTTCACTTTCAAGGAGAGACTCGATTTTAGAATGCCCCTCTTCCGTTAATTCAATTTGTCGCGTTTTTTCGTCAACGATGAAATCACCGGGAACATCATCACTGTGGGGTTTGAGCAACGGCATCAGGCCATTCATACGCTTGTAGAGCGCCGAACTGTCCTGAGCGGCACCGGATATAATTAGCGGGGTACGGGCCTCGTCAATCAGGATCGAGTCGACCTCATCGACGATAGCAAACACCTGACCACGCTGGGTTTTTTCTTCCAGACGCAGCACCATGTTGTCACGGAGGTAATCAAACCCGAATTCATTATTGGTTCCATAGGTAATATCGGCTTGGTATGCCTGGTGTTTTTCCTCCAACCCCTGCTGGGAAAAAATTGTCCCTACCTGCAGACCCAAAAACTCATACACAGGTGCCATCCACTGAGCATCCCGCTTGGCCAGGTAGTCGTTCACGGTAACAATGTGCACACCGGTGGCCGGGATGGCATTTAGGTAAGCCGCCAGCGTCGCCACCAACGTTTTACCCTCACCGGTACGCATCTCAGCAATGCGCCCTTCGTGCAGGGTAATACCGCCTATCAACTGCACGTCGAAATGGCGCATGCCCAAGGTGCGCTGAGCAGCTTCCCGCACCGCGGCAAATGCCTCCGGCAAAAGTGCGTCAAGGCTCTCACCGCTACTGTAGCGTTGTCGAAATTCGTCTGTTTTCGCTTTTAACTGTTCATCGGAAAGCGCGGTGATTGTTTCTTCCAGAGCATTGATCTGTTTGACCAGTTTTGACATCCGCTTGATTTCGCGGTCATTTTTAGTGCCAAACAACGTCTTTAAGAGTTTCATTATCTAATCCACATCAATAGGTGCGCATCTGCGCAGAATGTTTTCGAACAAGGGAGGAGATAGAGAGGGGTGTTAGCGGATAGTACGGCGAATATAGCTGGCGGGGTCGACGGCCCGACCATTTTTATACACTTCAAAATGCACGTGGGGACCGGTGGAGCGGCCACTGCTACCCATCAAGGCGACCACTTCACCCTTCTTGACGACATCGCCCACTTTGACCAGATTTTCGCTGTTGTGAGCATAGCGGGTGGCATAGCCTTCACCGTGATCAAGCTCTACCATCTGGCCATAACCATTGCGCTCGCCTGACCATGTCACGACGCCCGCAGCAACTGCGATAATTTCCGACCCGGCTTTGCCTGCAAAATCGACACCGTTGTGCCAGGCTCGGTGACCGGTAAAAGGGTCTGTGCGACGACCAAAACGGGATGACAACCAACCCTTTTTAATGGGACGGCCAGTGACCGCACTCTGGCGTTGCACATTGCGATCCATCATTAGGGATTCGAGAATACCCAATTGACTTTCGCGACTGTCCAATTGCTCTTCCAGCTGCTGGAAAAGGGCTTCCAGTTCAGTGTGCTGATAGGACTGCAGAGAATCCTGTTCTGGACCACCCACAGCGGGCTGCTGACCAAAATCAAATTCACCATCTTCCAGGCCAGCCACTTCAGAGAGGCGCTCACCGAGCGCATCCAGCCTCACCAAGCGCGCCTGAAACTCCGCCAGCTTAAGGGTAATGGCTTTGACCTTTTGCCGCGCATCCTCACGCCCGAGATCCAGCTCGGACTGTTGCTGTTCCAGCTCCTGACGCATGGAGTTGATAAGGGTGATATCAATGGGATGGTTGCCGGTAGCGAGCAGCGAGCCAATCAATATGCCACCCGAGATGGGGAGGCCCAGCAAACACAGGGACAACAGCGCCTTGGCCCAGTTACTGAGCACCATGGAGCGGGTCGTCCCCTTGCGATTACTGATAAATATAATTTTCACAGTCTATTGGCATCATCTACTGATCGCTGTTAGCCAGACTATACGGTAAGCAGCGGTTTCATATATGAGATCGGCGCCTCATCTTCATCATTTTCAAAGGTGACCACTTCCCAGGCATCTTTCTGGGCAATCAGCTCCCGCAACGAAGCATTGTTCAACCCATGGCCTGATTTGTGGGCAACGAACTCGCCAATCAGACTATTGCCAAGCAAATACAGATCACCGATAGCATCAAGGATCTTGTGCTTCACAAATTCGTCTTCGTAGCGAAGGCCGTCCTCATTTAACACCTGATACTCGTCAACGACAATAGCATTGTCCATACTTCCGCCACGGGCCAGGCCCATGGAACGCAGATATTCAATCTCGTGCATAAAACCAAACGTACGGGCACGGCTGACTTCTTTAACAAACGAAGTAGTACAAAAATCTACCTCAGCCTTCAGTGTACGGTTATGAAAAACCGGATGGTCGAAGTCAATGGAAAAGCTGACCTTGAAACCATTGAACGGCCGAAAGGATGCGGTCTTGTCGCCATCGGTCACGGTCACCGGGCGCTTGATACGAATAAACTGTTTCGGTTCTTCCTGTTCGCGAATACCCGCAGACTGTAACAGGAAGACAAAAGGTCCGGCGCTGCCGTCCATGATCGGCACTTCGGGCGCGGTCACATCGATAATGGCATTATCGATACCCAGTCCCGCCATGGCGGAAAGCAGGTGTTCAACCGTAGAAACTTTGACGTCGCCGTTGACCAATGTGGTAGACAGGGTGGTTTCACCCACATTCTCTGCCTTGGCAAAGATTTCGACCACAGGATCGAGGTCGGTGCGGCGGAAAATAATACCGGTATTAACGGGGGCGGGATGTAAAGTCAGGTACACTTTTTCGCCAGTGTGCAAGCCAACACCCGTGGCGCGAATCATATTATTCAGGGTACGCTGTCGAATCATGCCTTACCAATACCTGCAAGAAAAGCAGTGGAAATGAAAAACTGGCCGCAATACTAACAGATGTCTCCCCATAGCTCCATAAACGAACTGCCAGCAGGTTCGAGGGGTAGCTGGCAGCTCGTCTTTTACGGAAGCCTGATACAGCCTGGCAATCAGTCCGCCTGGCGACGCAGGAACGCAGGGATATCCAGGTAGTCCATGTCTGCATCAGCACGGACATCCATTTTCCGCGCCACCGCTTCTCCACCACTGGGTCCGCGACGAATCACAGTCGGCTTGTCCAGCACGTCGTAATCAGGCTCACCGGTAGTGGCTTTCCTGACATTGGGGGTCGGTGCCGGGCCATTATCAACAACCTTGGTTGGCTGCTTGCGCTCAATGCCCTGTCCCAGGCCAGTGGCCACCACGGTAACGCGCAGTTTGTCGCCCATTTCAGGATCGATAACGGTGCCGACCACAACAGTCGCATTATCAGACGCAAATGCCTCGACCGTATCGCCCACATCGGAAAATTCGCCAAGTGAGAGATCTGGACCAGCGGTAATATTCACCAGAATGCCACGGGCGCCCTGCAGGTTGATATCCTCCAGCAGCGGGCTGTGGATCGCGGTTTCCGCGGCGATACGGGCACGATCTTCGCCCGTAGCTTCGCCTGTACCCATCATGGCCTGCCCCATCTCGGACATCACTGTACGCACATCGGCAAAGTCGACGTTAATCATGCCGGGGCGGATAATCAGATCGGCAATACCCTGTACAGCGCCCAACAGCACATCGTTGGCCGCCTTGAAGGCTTCCAGCAGACTGGTTGTTTTTCCCAGCACCTGCAGGAGTTTTTCGTTAGGAACGGTGATCAGTGAGTCCACCTTATCCTTCAGCTCCACCAGACCCTCTTCGGCAATCGCCATGCGCTTGCGGCCTTCGAATACAAACGGGCGGGTGACCACCGCAACGGTCAGAATACCGAGCTCCTTGGCCACATCGGCAACGATGGGCGCAGCACCGGTACCCGTGCCACCACCCATACCGGCAGTGATGAACACCATATCGGCACCCTGCAGCACATCGGCGATACGGTCGCGGTCCTCAATGGCCGCATGGCGGCCCACCTCGGGATTGGCACCTGCACCCAGCCCCTTGGTCAATCCATTACCCAACTGCAGGATGGTGGCGCTGCCAATATCCTTCAGTGCCTGGGAGTCGGTGTTGGCACAGATGAACTCAACCCCTTCCACGGAGCTGTTCATCATGTGGCGCACGGCATTCCCTCCGCCGCCACCGACACCTATCACTTTGATTTCCGCGCTATCTGGCACGCTGTCAACGATCTGAAACATGGTTAGTACCCCTCGATTGGTCCTGTGTGAAATACCTGTTGATTACAAATTGCCCTGAAACCAGCTTTTCAGCCGGGTGAAAAAACCTTCCTTACTACTTTCGCTGCGTCTGCTGGGGCGATTGCCCTCCTGTTGCTGCTGCATGCCGTACATCAGCAGGCCGACGCCGGTGGAATAGATCGGGTTGTCGACAATGTCCGTCAACCCTTTGATGTTCTGTGGTGATCCCAGTCTGACGGGCATATGGAAGATCTCCTCCGCCAGTTCTACGACTCCTTCCATCTTTGCAGTGCCTCCCGTGAGCACGATGCCGGCCGCCACCAGGTCCTCAAACCCGCTGCGCCGCAACTCCGCCTGCACCAAAGTAAACAGCTCGTCATAGCGGGGCTCCACCACCTCCGCCAGAGCTTGGCGGGAGAGATCACGGTGTGGACGGTCGCCAACGCTGGGGACTTTGATGGTCTCGTCTGCACCGGCCATCTTGGCCAACGCACAGGCATATTTGATCTTCAATTCTTCAGCGTGGGCCGTGGGCGTGCGCAGTGCATGTGCGATGTCATTGGTCACCTGATCACCAGCAATGGGAATGACACCGGTATGACGAATGGCGCCCTCGGTGAAAATGGCGATGTCGGTGGTTCCACCACCAATATCCACCAGACAGACACCCAGCTGTTTTTCATCTTCCGTGAGCACGGCATAGGAAGACGCCAATTGCTCGAGGATGATGTCATCCACTTCCAGGCCACAGCGGCGGATACATTTCTTGATGTTCTGCGCGGCATTGGCGGCGCAGGTCACCAGATGCACCTTGGCTTCCAGTCGAACCCCGGACATGCCCAGAGGCTCCCTCACCCCCTCCTGGTTATCGATAATGAATTCCTGGGGCAACACATGAAGGATTTCCTGGTCTGCAGGAATCGCGACAGCGCGGGCGGCATCGATGACGCGCTCAATATCCAGTGTCAGCACTTCACGATCCCGGATTGCGACGATGCCGTGAGAGTTCAGACTGCGAATATGGCTACCGGCAATGCCCGCGTAAACGGAGTGAATATGGCAGCCCGCCATCAGCTCCGCCTCTTCAATGGCGCGCTGAATGGAGTGCACAGTGGACTCAATATTGACCACCACACCCTTTTTCAGGCCGGAAGATGGATGCAGGCCGGTACCAACAATTTCCAAAGTGCCACCGGGGCCGGCCAGGCCAACTATCGACACCACTTTGGACGTGCCAATATCCAGCCCAACGATCAACCTTTCATCACTAGAGTTCGCCATTTTTCGACCTCACACTTTTTCCGTAGACCCGGAGATACTCGTTAATTTCTGCTCTGCCCATCCACTGATATTCCCTTGCTCTGCCAGCCACTGCACCGCCACACCGTTGTCGTAGCGAATATCTACTCTGGCTATCTGCTCTGCCTTCTGCTTCAGCTCCTGCTCCCAGACCTCGAGAAAGCGGCGCATTTTTTCCATCACCTGGTCACGACCGATAACCAATTCCAGATCATTATCCAGTCGCAACCACCAGGCACCGCGGTCATCCCGTTTCAGGGTGGCAATTCGCAAACCGGAGTGCTGCAGCAACTGCACCATCTCCCGGTAGGATTTCATCAAGTGACGTTCGCTCTGGTCACCGCCCTGCAGCTTGGGCAAAAACGCCAGTGAGCTGTTGTCACCAATATCGCGCCGCTCGCCCCGCACATTGAGAAAACCCGTGTCCCCCCAGCGAGCGATGGGCACCTCTTCCGTCACGGTGATCACCAACCCATCCGGCCAACGCCGACTGACCCTGGCCTGCTGCACCCAAGGGTGCAGCTCCAGCTCACGGCGTATGGCCTGCAGGTCGAGGCTAAGAAAACCCCCGCTCACCAACGGCTCCACCAATCGCTGAATTTCTGCCTGATCGACCTGAGCAAATTCCCCTTTGACCGCAATAACACCAATGGCGACATTGAGGCGCTCGTAGAGTTTCTCCGCACCCCAGCCTGCACCCAGCAGCGCTCCGACCAGCAATGCCAGGGAAACAACCCGCGGCAGCCAATACAGCCTTTCACGAAGCGCTGGCCTCGTCTCTTGGCGCATTGCACCGGTGTGTTGCCGATTAGCGATCATTCCCATCTCCACTGAGACTGGTATCGAGAATTTTTAATACCAGCTCATCAAAACTGTATCCCGCCACCCGGGCAGCCATTGGCACCAGGCTGTGATCGGTCATGCCGGGCACGGTATTCACTTCCAGCAGAAGAAATTCGCCGTCGGCGTTCGCCATCACATCCACACGCCCCCAGCCACTGCAACCGAGACTACTGAAAGCTTTCAAAGCCAAGGCCTTCAACTCGCTTTCCTTTTCATCGCTCAGACCACAGGGACACAAATACCGCGTATCGTTGGCCAGATATTTGGCATCGAAATCGTAAAAACCATGGTCGGTTTCCAACTTGATCGGCGGCAAGACCTCGCCATCCAGAATCGCCACCGTATATTCCGCACCGCTGATCCATTGTTCTGCAATCACGCTGCTATCCAGTGCAGCCGCTTCCCGCCAGGCATTGCGTAACGCTTCAGGAGTGTCAGCTCGGGTCATTCCCAGGCTGGAACCCTCGTGCGCAGGTTTTACCATCACCACGCCACCGAGATCCTGAAGGGTCTTAGTCCAGTCCGTCTCCCCTGTCAGCACGGCAAACTGTGCAGTTGGCAGACCAACACCGTGCCAGAACTGTTTGCTGTGCAATTTGTCCATCGCGAGGGCAGAGGCAAACACCCCACTGCCGGTATAGGGCAGGCCCAGCAATTGCAGCGCACCCTGAAGAGAGCCATCTTCACCACCCGGGCCGTGCAACATGATCAACACACGGTCAGGAGCTTGCGCCGACAATTGGTGAAGCAGGTCTGAACCAGCGTCCAGCGACACAAGGTCAACACCGCTGCGTTCCAGGGAAGCAATAACTGCAGCGCCTGAAATCAGGGAGATCTCCCGCTCGGCGGACGTTCCGCCGTACAGTACAGCGACCCGACCATATTTCTTTTGCATTGCTTCACTGACAGCCATAAATGCGCTCTGCTCTTCCCCGTTATCTCAGCTTTCGCTCTTCCAGCATTTTCACCAGCTTGCCGACGCTGCCCGCTCCCTGGGTAATCACCATGTCGCCACCGTGGACAATGTCTTTCAGCACATCCGCCACCGATTCGATATCCGGCACGTAGATAGGGTCCACCAGTCCCCGCTGACGAATGCTGCGACACAGGGAACGGCTATCCGCCCCCGGTATCTCGTCTTCACCGGCGGAATAAACCTCCAACAAAATCAAGACATCGCAGCTCGACAACACACCCACGAAGTCTTCATACAGATCCCGGGTCCGGGTGTAGCGGTGTGGCTGAAAAATCATCACCAGCCGCTTTTCCGGCCAACCCTCGCGCACAGCCTTGATAGTGGCCGCCACCTCGCGGGGATGGTGACCGTAATCGTCCACCAGCATGGCCTCCCCACCGGTAACCGCGTATTCCCCGTAAATTTCAAAACGCCTGCCGACACCCTGAAAGCCGCTCAGCCCCAGTTGAATGGCCTCATCTGCAATTCCCTCATCAGTGGCTATGGCCACCACGGCCGCAGCATTAAGAACGTTGTGTACGCCCGGAATATTCAACTCGATATTCAGGGGCTCGCTGTGTTCCGGGCGAAATATCTTGAAGTGGCTATTGTTTTGGCGGATGGAAACATCCTCGATGCGAAAGTCGGCATCGTCGGAAAATCCGTATGTCAAAACAGGCCTGGATACGTCCGGCAATATCTCGCGCACCACCGGGTCATCAATACAAAGCACCGCCAGCCCATAAAAAGGCAGGTTGTGGAGGAACTCGATAAAAGTCTGTTTCAGCCGGTTGAAATCAAACCCATAGGTTTCCATGTGGTCCGCATCAATGTTGGTGACCACGGCCACCATCGGCTGCAAGTGCAGGAAAGAAGCATCACTTTCATCGGCTTCAGCCACCAGATAACGACTAACACCCAGGCGGGCGTTGGTGCCAGCGCCTTTGACCAGGCCGCCGATGACGAATGTCGGGTCCATGCCACCGGCAGCGAGCACCGAGGCCAACAGGCTGGTAGTGGTGGTCTTGCCGTGAGTACCAGCCACGGCTATGCCGTGTCGATAGCGCATCAGCTCCGCCAGCATTTCCGCACGGCGGACTATCGGTATGCGCAGTTCCCTGGCGTGTATCACTTCCTCGTTGCTGTCGGATACCGCCGAGGACAACACCACCACATCGGCACCGTCGACGTTATATCCGGCATGACCCATCATGATGGTGACGCCCATGCGACGCAGACGGGAAGTATTGCTGTTATCTGCCAAGTCAGAACCGGAGATCGTGTAGCCCTGGTTAAACAGAACTTCGGCAATACCACACATGCCGCTGCCGCCAATGCCGATAAAGTGTATGCGGCGGATACGGCGCATTTCCGGAACCGGGTGAAAACCATCAGCGCCCACGGCACACCTCCTCACAAATATCCGCCACTGTTTCGGCCACATGTGGCCTGGACAGCTTGCGGGCATTGCTCGCCATCCGGACTAAAAGCTGGTCATCGGCCAAGCGGGCCTGCAACCTTTCGGCCAGCGCCACTGCCGTCAGCTCTGACTGCTGGATGATTTCAGCGGCCTCACCATCCACCAGCCATTGGGCGTTGTGGGTCTGGTGATCGTCGATAGCAAACGGAAACGGCACCAGAATGGAACCCACGCCGGCTGCCGCCAGCTCCGATACTGTCAGGGCGCCCGAACGACAGATCACCAGATCCGCCCAACCGTAGGCTTCCGCCATATCGGCAATGAAGGGTTCCACATCTGCCTCAACACCAGCCTGTTGATACGCCTCTTCAGTCACCTGCTGATGGGCTTTACCACTTTGATGACGCACCAACGGTCTTGCATTTTCCGGCATCAGTGCCAGGGCTTCGGGCACCAACTTGTTGATGGCCAGGGCACCAAGACTGCCACCGAGCACCAGCAGATGCCGCGGCCGATCTTCCGCACCAAGACGTTGCGCGGGTTCCGCCAGCGCACTGATTTCAGGGCGCACCGGGTTTCCCGTCCATTCGCCGCGGGGTAGCGCGCCGGGAAAGGCTTCGAGCACACGACTGGCTATCTTGCCGAGTAATTTATTGGTGGTACCGGCAATGGCATTCTGCTCGTGAATCACCAGCGGAATCCCCAACAGCCTGGCCGCCACGCCACCTGGGCCTGAGGCAAAGCCGCCCAGCCCTAGAACAGCATCCGGGCGCTCGCGGCGCAGAACACCCAGCGCCTGCCACAGAGCACGGGTCAGCAACAACGGTGCCCAGATCAACTTGAGGATACCCTTGCCACGCAGGCCAGTGACGTCGATGTAATTGATCGGCAGGTTGTTGGCGGGGACCAGTTCTGCCTCAATACCACGCCGGGTGCCTAACCAGGATACGGCGACATCACGGGCGCGCAGTGCCTGTGCCACCGCAAGTGCGGGGAACACATGACCACCGGTGCCACCGGCCATCACCACCACCTTGTTACATCTCCGCTCTGTCACGTCTCACCTGTCTCGCAACCGCCGGGACATCGTCCATCTCCCGGTTAATCCGCAATACCAGTGCCACCATGGCACAACACATCAATAAACTGCTGCCGCCATAACTGATAAATGGCAGCGTCAGCCCTTTGGTGGGGAGCAACCCTGAGGTCACACCCATATTGATAAAGGCCTGCCCCGCCAGCATGGTGGCAATACCAAAACAGCTGTAAGCAGCAAACCAGTCTTCCTGGGCTACAGCCCGACGGGCCACATGTAGAATCCGTGATACCAGCAGGACATAGAGCGCAATCGCCAACACCACACCCAGCAGACCAAACTCTTCGGCATAGATAGCAAACACGAAATCCGTGTGTGCCTCCGGCAGGTAAAACAGTTTCTGCACGCTGTTACCCAATCCCACGCCTAACCATTCCCCACGACCAAACGCAATCAGCGACTGGGTCAACTGGTAGCCACTGTCATACTGATCCGCCCAAGGGTCGAGAAAGGTCACGAGTCGCTGCAGACGATAAGGAGAGAGAAGAGCCACTGATGCCATGGCACCCAACCCGGCAAGCAGGATCAGGGTAAATTGCCAGACCCTGGCACCGCCCATAAACAACATGCCCATCACCGTCGCAGCCATCACCACCGATGAACCAAAATCCGGCTCCAGCAACAGCAACACAGCCACCACGCCCAACAGCCCGATCGGCTTGGCAAAATACCGCCAGTTCTCCCGCAGCTCTCTCTGGTAGCGCTCCAGATAGCCCGCTGTGAATAGAATCATCACGAACTTAGCGATCTCCGAGACCTGCAGATTCAAGGGGCCCAACGGAATCCAGCGCTGACTGCCATTTACCCGGCGACCCACGCCGGGAATCAATACCGCCACCAACAACAGCAGTGTCAGAACCAGCAAAGGCACACCATAGTGAAACCAGAAGCGGGACGGCACATTGAGGAACACTGCGGCCACCCCTGTCCCCATCAGCAAAAACAGTAAATGGCGCTTCAGGTAGAAGAAGGCATCTCCGTAGCTGTGGTCGGCAAAACTGATGGAGGCGGAACAGATCATCACCAGACCAATGGAAGCGATGGCCAATGCCGGTAACAGCAGCGCCCGGTCCAGCTTCCGTACAAAGTCCGAGCAGCGCATCAGTTGCAGGGCCAGCATGTTCATTGCAATGCCTCCACTGCCGCGGCGAACTGCCGACCGCGATCTTCGAAACCACTAAACATGTCAAAACTGGCGCAGGCCGGCGACAGCAGAACGATATCCCCCGCCACAGCCACCTGGCTGGCAGCGGCCACCGCCGCCGTCAGGCTAGTGGCGTGAACGGTATCGATCACCCCACCAACGGCACGATCAATGGCCGGAGCATCTTCACCCATCAGCACCAGCTGTTTGACGGCTCCGGGCAGCGCGGCAGCCAGCGGTGCAAAATCCTGCCCCTTGCCCTGCCCCCCGGCGACCAGAATCAGGTTCTCACCCCGGGCCAGGCCGCTGATCGCCGCCAGCGTGGCGCCCACATTGGTAGCTTTGGAGTCATTGATATAGGAAACGCCGCCCACTTCGCCAACAACCTGGCAGCGATGATCCAGCCCCTTGAAGCTGCGCAACGTGTCGAGCATTGACGCCATCGGCAAGCCACAAGCCGTGCCGAGGGCGAGGGCCGCCAGTGCATTGGCGCAGTTATGGCGGCCCTTGATACCCAGCTCCCGCTCCGGCATAAGCGGATCGAACTGGTAGTAAAGCCAGGACTCTCCCTCATGCTGACGTAAACCGAAGCCCTTGAAATCCGGTTGACCCAGCCCAAAACTCCACTGTTTGACCCCATCGCCGACCAGCGGGTTGGTCAGGGCATCATCTCTATTCATCACCACCTGGCGAGCGCCGATAAAGATCCGGTGTTTGGCCTGGTGGTAATCCAGCAGGCCGTTGTATCGATCCATATGGTCGGCACTGATATTCAGCACCACCGCCACCTCGGCATTGAGCGCCTGCACCGATTCCAGCTGGAAGCTGGACAATTCCAGCACGTAAAGCTGGGCGTCAGACTGCAGCAGATCAAGCGCTGCCACACCGAGATTGCCACCCACGCCGGCAACCACTTTTGCGTCCGCACACATCTCGCCCACCAGGGTGGTAACGGTACTTTTGCCATTGGAGCCAGTGATCGCAATGATTGGGGCATTGGCACTTCGAGCGAACAATTCAATGTCATTGATCACGGGGATATCTGCCGCAAGAGCCTGCTGGACTGCAGGGTGCTGGCGAGTCAGTCCAGGACTGAGAATCACTTCATCCGCAGTTAGCAACGCATCTGAAGACAGCTCGCCAAGCATCACTGGCACATCCGGCATATCCGCCTTTAACTGCTCCAGGCCAGGGGGCTGCTGGCGGGTGTCACACATCACAAAGCGCTCGCCGAGGCGAGTCAGATGACGAGCCACAGACAAACCGGTGACGCCGATACCGACGACCACTTTCAGTTTGCTACTCGCTATCAATTGCGACATTGCCACTCTCCGCGCCCCCTTAATCAACGCAGCTTTAACGTTGCCAGGCCAAACAACACCAGCACCAGGGTAATAATCCAGAAACGCACGATCACCCGAGGTTCCGGCCAGCCTTTCAATTCAAAATGGTGGTGGATGGGCGCCATGCGAAAAATCCGTCGGCCAGTCATCTTGAAAGACGCTACCTGCATGATCACTGACACCGTCTCCAGAACGAACACGCCACCCATGATGAAAAAAACAATTTCCTGACGCACGATCACCGCCATGACGCCGAGCGCTGCGCCGAGGGCCAACGCGCCCACGTCGCCCATGAAAACCTGCGCGGGATAGGTGTTGAACCACAGAAAGCCCAATCCGGCACCGGCGAGCGCTGCACAGAACACCACTAGCTCCCCGGCACCAGCGACGTAGGGAATATGCAGGTACTCTGAAAACTGCACATTACCCACCAAGTAGGCAAATACCCCGAGCGCACCCGCCACCAATACACTTGGCATGATGGCGAGGCCGTCGAGGCCATCTGTGAGATTGACAGCATTACTACTGCCGACGATGACAAAGTAGGTCAACACCACATAAAACATGCCAAGCGGCAGGGCCACTTCCTTGAAGAACGGCACAATCAGCTCATTTTCCGCGCCGCTACTGCCAGTACTGTAGAGAAAAATGGCAGCCCCCAATCCCGCGACAGACTGCCAAAAGTATTTCCAGCGGGCAGGCAGGCCCCGGGAATTTTTTTCCACCACCTTGCGGTAATCATCCACCCAGCCCACGGCACCAAACACAAAGGTGACGATCATGACGACCCACACGTAGTGGTTACTGAGATCTGACCAGAGCAGAGCGCTGACAAAGATCGACAATAAAATCAGGGCTCCACCCATGGTGGGCGTCCCTGATTTACTGAGGTGGCTCTGTGGGCCATCGGTGCGAACGGACTGCCCGATTTGCAGGTAATTGAGGCGTCGGATCATCATCGGCCCCAACAACAGCGACAGACCCAAGGCCGTTAATACTCCGAGAATCGCGCGAAACGTCAGGTACTGCACCACGGCAAATGCCGTGAAGTACTGGGACAGGTATTCAGCCAACCAAAGCAGCATGATCAGGATTCCCCAAACTCTGTTATCTGTTGCACCACCGTTTCCATCGCCATGAATCGCGATCCCTTGACCAGCACCGTCATATCCCGGCCCAAAAACTCCCGCAATGCGCTCACCAGTGCATCCTTGCCGTCAAAATGTTGTCCCCGATCACCGAACGCTTTAACCGTGTGAATGCCGAGCGGCCCTACAGCAAGCAACTGATCCACACCATGGCGGGCGGCATAATCACCCACTTCCGCGTGCATTTTTGCTTCGTCGCTGCCCAGCTCGCCCATGTCTCCCAGCACCAGAACGTGCTTGCCAGGCTGTGCGGCCAGTACATCAATGGCGGCTTTTACCGAACCGGGGTTGGCGTTATAGGTGTCATCAATAACCACCACCCCATTGCTCAACACCTTGCGATTGAGGCGCCCCGAAACCGGTTGCAGTGTGGCCAGACCCTTGGCGATGTCATTCAGATCAGCACCGGCAGCGTATGCACAGGCAGCGGCGGCCAGGGCATTGGCGACGTTGTGACGTCCGGCTGTCGGCAATGTGACCGACACGTCACCCACCGGGGCAAGCAGTGTGAAGCTGAAGCAACCGAGCGCATCACAGTGCAGGTCGCGGGCGCGGAAATCGGCGTTATCGGAGCTAAGCGAGTAAGTCAGCACTGGCGCTGCAGCACTGTTGCGCCAGCCTTCGCACCAGCTTTCATCAAGATTGATCACCGCGGTTCCTTCGGGAACCACACCCTGGTATATCTCGCCCTTTGCTCTGGCCACCCCGGCAATGCTGCCAAAACCTGCCACATGGGCGGGCATGACATTGTTGACCAGCACCACATCCGGTTTTGCCAGGCTGCACAAATAGGCGATTTCACCCGGCCCACTGGCACCCATTTCAATGACGGCATAGCGGTGAGCCGGCTGTAACTGCAACAGCGTCAGTGGCACACCAATTTGATTGTTGAGATTGCCTTTGGTGGCCAGCACCGGGCCGCACTGCCGGAGAATGGCAGCAATCATCTCTTTCACCGTGGTTTTGCCACTGCTGCCAGTGATCGCCACCACGGGACCAAAAAATTGCCGCCGGTTTAACCGCGCGAGCTGCCCCAAGGCAATTGTGGTATCCGGAACCACCCACTGGGGCACATTGATATCCCGCATGGGTTTTTCGACAACCAAACCACAGGCCCGGGTAGCAATTTCCGGCAGAAATTCGTGGGCATCAAAGCGTTCTCCCCGCAGCGCCACAAACAGCTCATCATCAGCCAGTTTTCGGGTGTCGGTACTGATCGAGGTAAAACCGCAGTCGGGGTACATCAGCGTACCGCCGAATTCCTGAGCCGCTGAAGAGAGGGTTAGCGCCCGCATCATTGGCACCCCCCGCGCTGACGCAATGCCAGCCTGACTTCTTTGTGGTCACTGAAAGGTAATCGCTGATCACCGATCAGTTGGTAATCCTCATGCCCCTTACCCGCCACCAGAATGACATCCCCGTCTGCCGCATTAGCAATGGCATAACGAATAGCCTCGGCGCGATCGGCAACCATTTCGACTGATTCCTGCGCAGTGATGCCAGACAGAATATCCCTTAAAATTTCATCGGCGTTTTCATGCCGCGGGTTATCGCTAGTCACCACGACTCGATCTGCATACCGAGCGGCAATACCACCCATTTGCGGGCGTTTTCCCGCATCCCTATTGCCGCCACAACCAAACACACACCACAACTGTTTTTCACAGTGATCGCGCAGGGTCAACAGGGCTTTCTGCAGGGCATCCGGGGTATGGGCGTAGTCAATGACCACTTGGGGCCCCTTGCCATCACCCACCAACTCCATACGACCGACCACCGGCTGCAGGCGAGGAATGAGCGACAACACTGTTTCCAGCGACAACCCCTGAATGCAAGCCACAGCCAACACGGCCAATAGGTTTTCCAGATTGAACCGACCAAGCAGCGAACTCGATAACTGCCCCTCACCCCACGGGGTGTGAACTGTCGCCTCCAGACCACGGGGGGAAAGCTTGATATCCATGGCGGAAATTGCGGCGCCGGAGTTGTTCAGGGAGTAACCATACAATTCGACGCCGGCCGGGAGATTTGCAGCAATTTCTGCACCCACCGGATCATCGACATTGATCACTGCCTGCTCCAGTCCGACCATGCCGAACAAGCGCATCTTGGCTTGGGCGTAGCTGACCAGATCACCATGGTAGTCCAGGTGGTCCCGCGACAGATTGGTGAATACCGCTGTGGTGAACCGCAACCCCTCAACGCGATATTGGTCGAGGCTGTGAGAGGAAACCTCCATCGCCAGATATTCCACATTGGCACTGGCATATTCAGCAAGCAGTTGCTGCACAACAACCGCGTCCGGGGTCGTCATCCCCGTATCCGTCAGCGTAACCACCCCATTCCGATAGGCCCCGTGACCCAAAGTGCCGATCACTGCCGAACTGCGCCCCGCCAGACTGAACAATTGCGCCAACAACTGGCTGCAGGTGGTTTTGCCGTTGGTTCCTGTTACCCCGGTCAATGTCAGGTGCTCGGATGGCTCGCCATAAAACCGTCCGGCGATGTCGCTGATTTTTCTGCTCAGACCGGCAACCGGTATCACGCCGGCGCCATTCACCTGAAGCCCTTCAGCTTCTGCAAGGATGACTGCGGCCCCCGCAGTACTCGCCTGCTCGATAAAATCACGTCCATCAACGGCCAGTCCGGGAATGGCGAAGAACAGGTCTCCAGGGCGCAGCTGCCGACTATCGAGACACAACCCCGTAACAATGATGGATAACAGTGAATCGTGCAGAGGCAAATCTGGCAGCAATTCACCCAGGGTCACACCTGTGTGCATCTGTGTGGCAACCATCACGTTGCACCTCCAGATTTTTTGCCCGCCACACTGGTAACTTGCTCGGAGGCCTTTATCTGCGGCGGCACTTTCAGCATGCGCAGGGCATCGGCTACCACGTTGCCAAACACCGGTGCTGCCACTTCGCCGCCGAAATATTTTCCGCCCTTTGGATCATTGATAACCACTACAGCCACCAGGCGCGGGTTGTCCGCCGGAACCATGCCGGCAAACATCCCCACATAGCGATTTTTCTCGTAACCGTTTTTACCGACCTTGTGAACAGTGCCGGTTTTGCCAGCCACCTCATAAGCGGGGATCGCCGCCCGGGTCGCAGTACCGCCACTACCGGTCACGCTGGTCATCATGGTGCGCAACTTAGCCACCAGCTCAGCATCCACAACCGCCACGCCTTCCGGCACCGTTTCTGTCTTTAACAACGTAACCGGCTTTTTGATGCCGTTATTGGCAAGTACTGCATAGGCCTGGGCGATCTGCAGTGCCGATGCGGATAGTCCGTGACCAAAAGCAAAATTGGCCCGCTCAACGGGCCGCCACCGACGGTGATCTGGCAAACTTCCCGGCGTCTCTCCCGGGAACCCTGTCCCTGGGCTTTCACCGATTCCCACCCGGGCAAACATTTCGCGAATATGCTCCGGTTCCAGGTCGAGTGCGATCTTGGTGGTTCCCACCTGACTGGACTTCATCAACAACGTGGTCAGGTCTATAACGCCGTAATTGCGGTGATCGTAAAACGTTTTTCGACCCACCCGGATATACCCGGGGTTTGTGTCAATAACGGTCTCCGGAACGTATTTTCCACTCTCCAGGGCTGCCAGTACGGTAAGGGGCTTCATGGTCGAACCCGGTTCCACCAGGTCGGTCACTGCCCGGTTGCGCAGGGCGTCTGAATTCAATTGACCTCGGTCATTGGGGTTAAAGGATGGCTGATTGGCCATTGCCAGCACTTCACCAGTGCGCGCATCCAGCAATACCACCGAACCGGAAGCGGCCTGAAACTTGTTCACAGCTTCTTTCAACTCACGGTATGCCGTGTATTGCAGGCGCAGATCAATACTCAGGGCCAGGTTCTCACCTGCTTTTTCACTACGCAGCAGACCTAGCTCCTTAATCACTCGTCCCTTCAGGTCCTTCAGAACCTGCTTCGCACCGGGCACACCAGTCAGCCATTCGTCATAGGCCAGCTCCATACCCTCCTGGCCATGGTCATCAATATTGGTAAAACCCACCAACTGTGAGGTCACTTCCCCCGCCGGGTAAAAACGCTTGTATTCCCCCTGGCCGTAGATGCCGGGAATTTCCAGACGCAACGCCTCTTCCGCCTGTTCCGGAGTGAGCTGACGCTCGAGATACATAAACTCCTTTCCGGCATAACGGATCAACCGCTGCTTCAGCTCCCCGTGACTGATCGCCAGAGTTTTTGCCAATTTTTTCAGCGCCGGAGACTCTACATTGACCAGTTGCGGGTTTGCCCACAAGGTCACCACCGGCGTACTGACTGCCAGTGGTTCGCCTCGCCGGTCCGTGATCACACCACGGTAGGCGGGTATAGATTCGGTGCGCAACGTTCGGGCCATACCCTGGCCCTGCAGGAATTCATAGCCCTTATCTACATCGGGCATTACCTGGAGCTGAGCTATATGCCAGAGTCCAGCCACCGGCAGCGTCGCCAGCACCGCCACCACCAGAAGGTAGCGCCAGCGCGATATGGTCAGCTTGCCCGGCTTCACTCTGTTCACCTGCTCCTATTACATGTCTGACGGGTCCACGGTACGAACGATGACTATTTCGCTCGGCTCAGGTACCCGCATATTCAGTTCACTGATCGCCATTTGCTCAACACGACTGAGGGAGGCCCATGAGCTCTGTTCCAGCAGATAACGCCCCCACTCAACCTGCAATGCGTTGGCCTCCTGCTCCAGCTTGGCAAGCTCGTTGTAGAGCTGCCGACACAGATGGCTCACATACACCACGGACAGGGCCGACACGATGACCGTCAACCACAACAGTGGAAACAACCAACCTGCCTGCCTGCGAGCTACGACCCGCACTGTCAGGCAACCTTTTCCGCCACTCGCATCACAGCACTGCGCGCCCGAGGGTTGGCTTTTACTTCAGCAACACCTGGTTTTACTGCCTTTCCCACAGAGCGCAGACGCCGCACAATGTCTTTTTCCATCACCGGCAACCCCCTGGGGATGGGCTTGCCTTTTTCCTGCTCCCGGATAAACCGCTTAACCAATCGATCTTCCAGCGAGTGGAAACTGATCACCACCAGCCGCCCGCCGATAGCCAATACATCCAACACCGATGACAACACTTTTTCCAGGTCATCCAGTTCCCGGTTTATGAAAATACGAATACCCTGGAATGCACGGGTCGCCGGGTGCTTGCCCTTTTCCCAAGCAGGGTTTGCTTCGGCAACAATCTTTGCCAACTGCGCCGTTCGCGTAATCGGCTCCTCTGCTCGCGCAGCGACAATCGCCCTGGCCATGCGTCGCGAGAAGCGCTCTTCGCCGTAGTCGCGCAACACCTGAGCAATATCATCTTCCGGGGCATCAGCCAGCCACTCGGCGGCACTCATCCCGCTGTCTGGGTCCATGCGCATATCCAGCGGACCGTCTCGCAAAAAACTGAAACCTCTTTCGGCGTCATCAAGCTGGGGAGACGAAACACCAAGGTCCAGCAATACACCCTGTACATCACCAGCGTGTTGCCGCTCAGCCACCATGGAGGCCAGGTCCGCAAAACTGCCGCGCACGATGTCAAAGCGGAGGTCACCCGCAAACATTTCCCGGGCGGTCTTGCAGGCTTTCGGATCTTTATCGATCGCCATTAAGTGCCCGCCAGATCCAAGCCGGGAAAGAATGAAGGTGGAGTGGCCACCGCGGCCAAAGGTGCCGTCAACATAGAATCCGTCGGGGTCGGCAATGAGGGCAGTGACTGCCTCATCAAGTAAAACGGTCGTGTGCTCGACCTGTGCCGACATAAACGTTCCCCAGTGTTATAACGACAGCGACTGCATTTCTTCCGGAATTTCTAGATCACCACTGGTCTCTGCCAGCCAATCCTCTCTACCGGCATTCCAGTTTTCTTCGCTCCACAATTCCAAGCGATGACGCTGGCCAACCAGAATCACCTTCTTTTCCAGCTGCGCGTATTGACGCAACTCAGGTGGAATCAGTATGCGACCATTGCCATCGAGCTCCATTTCCCGGGCATGACCGATAAGAATTCTCTGCAATTTGCGAGTGGTTGGATTAAAGGTGGGCAACTGGGCGATCTGCTCTTCAATTTTTTCCCATTCCTGCAGCGGATAGATCAATAAACATTTATCCTGCACATCGATGGTGGCGATAAGTGCTCCGCCGCAGCTTTCATCAATATCCGCGCGATAGCGTGCCGGGATCGCCATACGACCCTTGGCATCGATATTGATTTCATTGCTGCCTCTGAACACGCCAGATTTATCCCGCCAAAAATAAACTGCTTGAAGGACAAAAAACCACTTTGCCCCACTTTCTCCCACTTTTCGTCACTATATGCTCACCAAGAGCAAAGTCAAGGCTTTCAAAGGGAAGAAAATCACCAAAAAAGTCTTAGTAACTCAATAAGTTGCAGAAAAATTGTCGAGAGCAAAAACCAGGGATTTCAATATCGCATTCAGAAACAATTTGATAGAAAACGCAGTTAAAGTATTACTTTAATAAAATTGAACGAAAAAACTGAAGAGCACAAAAAATAAACAAATTGTTTATTTTTTGATCATTCTAATGAAATTGAGAACTGGCTCGCAGTGATCTAAATCTGCCACAGCAGCCTTTCAGAGACAGTCTGTACACCCGAGGTAAACAAACTAATAAAAAAAGGGGAGTTGGCCTGTAAGCCGGGTTCTGTCGTGGACAACCATTCCTCTAGGGTGCATGTCACCATACACCTCAAGCGACCTACCCGAGTCCAGCGCGGGCCACGCCAATGGACTCCTATTTGGTCTTGCTCCGGATGGGGTTTACCGTGCCACAAACTGTTACCAGTTGCGCGGTGCGCTCTTACCGCACCCTTTCACCCTTACCTGTGCCGATACTTTCAAAAAGAAAGCCGGCCATCGGCGGTCTACTCTCTGCTGCACTTTCCGTAGGCTCGCGCCCCCCAGGGGTTACCTGGCACCCTGCCCTATGGAGCCCGGACTTTCCTCCCCTGAAAACCCTGTGCCACCTTCGGAGGCGCAGAGAAATTCAGCGGCGGCTGCCCGGCCAACTCCCGCGGCAAGATTACCACGATAAGTTTTTTTTGCAGCGATAACCCACCAAAACTCCCCTATTTATTCACAACACTGGTTGTTTTTTGACCTAATCGATAGTTCACCAAGGCAATGTTGGTTAGGGTAGGCGTCTCCATGGGACGAGGAATCATCCAAATGCAGCGTATTGTAGTCGTCAATCCAAAGGGTGGCTGCGGCAAAACCATGCTGTCCACCAATCTGGCGAGTTTTTTCAGCCATCAGGGCGCGCTTACGACATTAATGGATCTGGACCCCCAGGGGTCCAGTGTCTTCTGGGCGCTCAACCGCCCGGACAATGCCCCTCACATACAACTGGTCGACGCACACAACTGCCCACTCAATGTCACTCGCAGCTGGGCCATTCAGCCACCCAGAAATACCGAAGTATTGATTTTGGATACGCCGGCGCGGCCTGACCTGGTCAATCTCAGCCCTCTCCTTAGAGAAGCCACGGCCATTTTGCTCCCCGTGGTGCTGGAGGAATTTGACCTCCACGCCGTCACACACACGGTTCAGGAATTGCGACGAATGCTGCCATCCCGGCAGAATATGGCGGTGGTCATCAACCGTTTTGCAGCCTCACCCACGGCCACACGACGAGCTCATGATCTTGAAAAAACCCTATCGCTGCCGATTGTTGCCTACTTGCGCCAATCGAGAACCTTTCTGCAGGCCGCATCCGAGGGGAAAGGGGTTTATGAAATGGCCGGGAGCCATTATCGCAGGGACAAACGGGCCATTGCCGGAATCGGCGAGTGGTGCAGCAACCGAGGGTCAGAAAGTGCGGGTGAAACGGGATTGAAACGCCTTCATCCCGACGTTATCGCGATGGCCAGCAACCTGTAGGCCTAACCTTTGAGGGACAGGGCCAACTGGTAGAGAGCATTCTTATGTCCGCCGGTGATTTTTGCTGCCAGTGCTGCCGCCTGTTTTAACGGCAACTCTTCCATTAATAATGCCAAAACACGACGTTGTTCGCTCTCGCTGACGGCAACTTCCGGGGCACCACTCACCAATATCACGATTTCACCCCGCTGCTGATTGGCATCCTCTTCAACCATTTGGCAAAGCTCCTCAAGATTACCCACCAGAAAGGTTTCAAAGGCTTTGGTCAACTCTCTTGCCAACACCGCTTCTCGGTCTGCGCCCAGTTCCGCGACCATATCTGACAGCGTGTCCAGCACACGATGAGGAGATTCATAAAACACCAGGGTGCGGGGATCATCGGCAAGAGCCGACAGTTTTTTCTGGCGGGCACCAGACTTCGCGGGGAGAAATCCCTCAAAGGAAAAACGGTCACTGGGCAAGCCCGAGGCACAGAGTGCCGCGATTAGCGCACAGGGGCCGGGAATAGGGACAACCTTCACCCCCAACTGGCGGGCTTTGCGGACCAGACGGTATCCCGGATCTGAAATTAATGGCGTGCCGGCATCCGAAATAAGGGCCACTGTTTGGCCCTGGCCCAACGTCTGTAGAATTCGCTGGGACTGATGCTCTTCTCCGTGATCATGGTAGGGCACCATGGGAGTATCAATACCCAAGTGCTTCAATAAACGACCACTGTGACGTGTGTCTTCTGCGGCAATGAGATCTACAGCATGGAGAACATCCACCGCTCGGGGTACCATATCCCCCAAGTTGCCGATCGGCGTTGCCACCACATACAATTCACCAGCCATAAAGAACGTTTTCCTATGCCCAATTTCCGTGTAAGTGCAGTAATGCTTGTCTGGCTCCTGACCTTGTTAGTCGGGTGCAGCCAGCCTGGCATGGTGACGCCGGTGCGGGAACACCAGGCAACACCTGCGGAGCTGGCCGAGCAGGCGCTTTCCCAAGCCGCCGGGAGCATAACACCCGAACGGCAGCTCCTCCAATTAACAGCAGCGGAACTGTTTTACCGTGCGGGCAAGCCCCAGCAAGCACTCAACACCCTGCAGATAATTGATAGCAGCGGCTTGCCGGATGACCGCTATGGCGATTTTATTCTGCTGTTTGCCGAGCTCACACTGGCAAATGAGGCGTTTTTTGAAACCCGCGACCTGCTCACCAACAGCCGCATGACTGCCATCATCTACCGGCTTCCCCTGGAGCAACAGACTCGCTGGCTGCAGATGCGAGGCGATCTCTTCTCACTACTGGGCGAGGATGAAAACAGCATTCGTGCCTATGCCACACTGGCCAACCTCGTAGATAACAAAAACACTAGGCAGGAAGTTCACGAGAAGTTATGGCAGGTTTTGACACACCTTTCAGGACCACACCTGTCTTCATTGCTGGAATTTGAAACTGATACCACACTGCTGGGCTGGTATAACCTGGTCAATGTGTTACGCAACAGCCAGGGCGACGTCAACCAACAACTAAGCCAGTTAGAACAATGGCGCACTCGTTGGCCAACCCATCCCGCCGTTGTCGATCCGCCTGCCAGTCTGCTGGCACTGCAACAAATTGCGAATTCGCTACCCGAGAGCATTGCAGTGCTGCTTCCCTTTGAAGGCTCACTGGCCCAGGCAGGCAAAGCAATACGTAGTGGCTTTCTCGCTGCATGGTATGAAGCTTATGGTTATGCAGCCAAAGCGCCAGTGATCCGTTTTTATGACACGGCGGGAGCCACCGATATAGCCACCCTCTATCAGCAGGCCACCACCGAAGGGGCACAGCTGGTCATTGGACCCGTTCAGCGTGAAACTGTGGAGCAATTGATACAGCTGACAGAACTGCCAGTCCCCGTCATCGCGCTCAATTATCTGGAAAACGCGGCTTTACCCATTCCCGACAATTTTTACCAGTTTGGGCTATCCGTCAGTGATGAAGCCCGACAAATCGCCGACAGGGCCTGGGTTGAGGGTCAGCGTACTGCGTTGACCGTAACACCCAACTCCGGATGGGGAGACCGGGCACTCACCGCGTTTCGTGAACGCTGGCTTGAGCATGGTGGAACGCTGGTGGAAGCACCTGCCTACGGGACTGCACAGAGCGATTTTGCCCCCCTCCTCCGGCCCACCCTGCATATCACCCAGAGCGAAGAACGCAAGACACGACTGCAACGCCTACTGGGGAAATCATTAAACTTCACGCCTCGGCGCCGCCAGGATCTGGACATGGTATTTATGGTCGCCTATCCCGATCAGGCTCGACAAATCAAGCCCACCCTGGACTTTCTGTTCGCGAGCGACCTGCAAATTTACAGCACATCGCAACTTTATACGGGTGTTCAGGACCCGGGGCGCAACCGGGACCTGGAGTCCATTCGCTTCAGCGCCATGCCCTGGACACTGCCTGGCGCCGGGCATGAAAAACTGCAGCCGGCCCAAGACCTGCAACCCATCTACCGCCATCTGTTTGCACTGGGAATTGACGCTTACCACCTACATCAGGGGTTACCGCAAATGCTGCTTCTGCCGGAAATCAAACTGTCGGGCAGTACAGGCACACTGCAACTGGACAAGCGCAAGCACGCCATTATGAGGGAACAACCTTGGGCAGAGTTCAGGGGCGGTCGGGTAAAGCAAGCGCAGCAGTTGAAGCTCAACTAATCAGTCAGGTTCTCTGTACTCGCCTCGCAACGGACCAATAATTGCTCTTTAAGATAAGCCTGAGAGTCGGCAAAGCTCACTTCGATGACCTTGCGACTATCGCCAAGACTTAGCAGCGTTACCTGTCCTTTATGGAACGGCAACCCAGAGGCAACATCACCGCTATAATCGAGCCAGACCGGATAATTCAAATCCCGCAATCGCGGCACGGCGATAAATTTTGATACTAATTTCGGCATACCGCTGATATTGGCCAGATAGATGACGCGACCGTCCTGCAGGCAGCCGGAATCCACTTCTGCCAATGTCTCGCGAACCATGTCTTTGACTTTCATCCCGGCAACCAGCATGACAAGGGCTTCGCCATCTCTTCCCTTGAAGGGTTCACCGAATTGATTCACCAGGCTACTGAGGTCCGGCAACTGATAATCTGGTACCACAACATCATTGGCCCAGCTTCCGGCCACCATAAAACATCCCACCATAAGGGCAACTAACGAACTGACAACCGACGAGCGTTTGAACATCACGACACCTACACTAGAACAAGACAAGGATGTTAGAAGGATCGGCGCCAACCAGGCAAGTCACCAGCCATTTTTGGCCACACTGATCTTTTGAAACACCCGAACCCGGTGCATCATTAACCTTCAGACAAAAGGAATTGGTCCAATGATATTTTCTATTAAATCCAAGCACCAAAAATTACAGAACCCTTCTGCGGGCGCCATGGCTGAAAACCAGGCCAGATCCTGGCTGGAGAAACAGGGCTTGCAACTCCTGGAAAAGAATTATCGAACTACTCGCGGCGAGATTGATCTGATCATGCAAGATGGGGATACCCTGGTGTTTGTGGAGGTCAGAATGCGCCTGAACGAGCGGTTTGCCACGGCGGCCCAGAGCATAGATCACCGCAAACAGCAGCGTATCATCTCCACTGCTCAACACTATTTACAGGCTCAAGGACTCTGGGAAAAAATTCCCTGCCGGTTTGACGCCATTTGCCTGCAAAGAGACACCGACAACGGTGATGGCTATCGGGTAGAATGGCTACAAAATGCATTCAGCTTGTCGTAGAGAATCGTCGTAGAAAACCATGGAATCAAGTGTTATCGAACAGTTTCACCAGAGCATCGAGGCTAAAATGGCCGCCGGTGAAACACTGGCTCCTCTGATTGCCAAAGCAAGCACCAAAATTGTCGAGCAACTGGTACAGGACCACCAGGTATTATGCTGCGGGAACGGCCTGTCCTCGGCACTGGCGAAAATTTTCACTCAGTCCCTGCTACTGCAATACAAACTGGAACGACCTGGATTTCCCGCCATCTGCCTCAGCAACGATTGCTCGCTGATCACAGCTATCAGCCACTACCACAGTGTTAGTGAAATTTTCAGTCGACAGGTAAAAACCCTGGGCCGCCCAGGGGATGTACTGGTTATATTCAGCCTTGGCACCAACCCGAGCAACCTGGTGCAGGCCATTCATACCGCCCATGACCGGGACATGTCTGTGATCGGTTTTACCGGAGCTGGAGACAAGGATCTGTCCGCACTCCTCAGTGGCGACGATATCGAGATTCGTGTCGACCACGACGACCGTCACCGCATCAGTGAAGTACATTTATTAAGTATTTTTTGTCTTTGTGAATTAATTGACCAACAACTATTTGGAGGAACCGCCTGATGTACCAGCGCCTGGCAGCTTTGCTGCTGATCAGCGTCATCGGCCTGACCGGCTGCACGAATATCATTCACGCCACTACGGATGAACCTATCAAGCCGGACCCTACAAATACCTCACTGGGCACTGACATTGATGACTGGCAGCTGGAAACACTGATTGGTGTGAATATCAAAAAGGCGAGCAGCCAGCTGGAACATGCCCATGTAAACATCAATGCCTACAATGGCGTGATTCTCCTGACCGGCGAGGTTGCCAGCAATGATTTGCGCACCCTAGCCGGCAACACGGCACGGGACTTCCGGGGCGTGCGTCAGGTACATAATGAATTACAGGTTACCGGCACTTCTTCACTGGTATCCCGCAGCAACGATGTCTGGCTTTCAACCAAGGTACGCTCCAAGCTGATCGCGGAAAAAAATATCAAATCCACCCGTATCAAGGTGGTTACGGAAAGTGGTGTCATCTACCTGATGGGTCTGGTAACCCGCAGCACGGGAGATCAGGCCGCGCTGGTGGCGAGTACCACCCGTGGTGCCAAGCGAGTCGTGAAAGTGTTTGAATATATTGATTAGCCGATGCCTGGACATAAAAAAACGGCCCTGATGGGCCGTTTTTTTATAGGGGATTGTTTTACAGCACTTCAACCGCGAGGGCTGTCGCTTCACCACCACCGATACAGATACCGGCGATACCCTTGGTTTTACCATAGGTCTGCAAGGCGGCCAGCAAGGTGACGATGATACGCGCGCCTGACGCGCCAATGGGGTGTCCTAGTGCACAGGCTCCCCCATGAACATTGACCTTTTCATGGGGGAGATCCAACTCTTTCATGGCGGCCATGGTAACCACGGCAAATGCCTCATTAATCTCGAACAGGTCCACCTCATCCTTGGTCCAGCCAACTTTATCCAGCAGTTTACTAATAGCCCCTACGGGCGCTGTAGTAAACCATTCGGGCTCCTGGGAATGATAACTGTGAGCAAGGATGCGGGCCAACGGCTTAAGTCCATGCTTTTCCGCCACTGACTGACGGGTGAGCACCAGAGCGGCGGCGCCATCACTGATGGAGCTGGCATTAGCCGCCGTTACCGTGCCGTCCTTGATAAAGGCTGGACGCATTTGTGGAATCTTATCTGCGTTGGATTTACCCGGCTGCTCATCGATACGGTACTCCACATCTCCTTTACGGCTGGACACAGTGACAGGTGCAATTTCACTGTCAAACTTACCCTCGGAAATGGCTTTGTTGGCACGCTCCAGGGAAGCAATGGAAAACGCATCTTGTTCCTCACGGGTGAATCCGTACTTAGAAACACACTGCTCGGCAAACAGACCCATTGCCTGGCCATTGTATGCGTCTTCCAGGCCATCCATGGTCATGTGGTCAAAAATCTGATTGTGGCCAAAACGGTAGCCGCTGCGACCCTGCAACATCAGGTAAGGCGCATTGGTCATACTTTCCATGCCACCCGCAACCGCCACATCGACGTTACCCAGAGTCAGGCTGTCAAAAGCGTTCATCACCGCCTTCATGCCAGAACCACACACCTTATTCAGCGTGGTGGAGGTGACACTGTTGGGCAAACCCGCTCCCAAGGTCGCCTGTCTCGCCGGCGCCTGACGCAACCCCGCCGATAAAACACAGCCCATATCTACAGAATCAACTTGCTCTGGAGAGACGCCTGCACGCTCAACTGCCGCCTTGATGGCCGTTGCGCCAAGCTGTGTCGTGGGGACACCACTGAATTGGCCTTGCATGCTGCCGATCGGCGTGCGTGCCATACCGACAATTACGATAGGATCTGACATGATTTTTACCTCTATTTAACTACTCTAAGGGAAGGCTTGACCGTCTTGTCACTTGGCTTGGCCGCTTTACCCTCCTTTACAGCCATGGGTTTACTGGGTCCTGGCCCCTGCGGATCAGGATCCGTATCTTTTTCGGGCTGAAACACCATGCCCTGCCCATTTTCACGCGCGTAAATCCCTGTGATGGACTGGATAGGAAGTCGAATATTACTGGGGACACCGCCAAAACGGGTACTGAAAGCCACCTGATCATTATTCATAACAAAGGCGGCCACAGCCCTGGGCGCAACATTCAATACAATCTGACCGTCGTTAACATGCTCCTGTGGCACCTCAACGCCGGGAAAGTAGGCATCTACCACCATGTAGGGCGTACATTGATTGTCCACTATCCAGTCATAGAAAGCCCGGATCAGGTACGGTCGGTTTGATGTCATTTTCATACGCGCCATAGGTTCCGGGTAAATGGGCCGACATTGTACAAAAAAAGGGACAACGAGGTCCCTTTTTAAACATTTCGCAAAAACGACCTAGCTGGCCATTTCTTTTTCCAGCTCAGAGAGGCTCTCGCGGAAGGACTCCCTTTCAAACAGCCTCTGCATGTAATCATGTAAGGGTTTTACCTGGCGGTTGTTGGGCAACTTAATACCCAAACTATCCAAACGCCACAGAATCGGCGCCAGACAACAGTCGACCAGAGTAAACTCTTCACTCATAAAGTAAGGCAGGTCTGCAAAAATAGGGGCAATGCTGCAAAGGCTGTCACTGAGCTCTTTACGTGCTTTGTCGGCCTCAGTGCTGTCAGGATTGCTGATAATGATATCAATCTGACTACAGCAGTCGCGCTCAATACGATGCATGAACTGACGGCTCAACGCCCTGGCAACCGGATACACAGGCAGTAACGGCGGATGAGGAAAACGCTCATCCAGGTATTCCATCATTACCTTGGTTTCGTAGAGTGCCAGATCCCGATCGACTAGGGTTGGCAGGGAGGCATAAGGGTTCAGCTCCAGCACATCTTCGGGCAGGTTTTGATCGTCCACCTCTTCAATCTCAACCGTTACCCCCTTTTCAGCCAGCACGATACGAACTCGGTGACTGTAATGACAGGACGGATCAGAGAAAAAAGTCATCGAAGATCGTTTGGCAACAACCCCCATATTGGAACCTCTATTGTGATTGACAAAGAAAAGATGGCCGCTGTTGCGGCCATCCCCATAAAAAATTAGTGAATGCCTTTCCAGTATTCCCGGTTAAGCAGCCATACCCAGATAAACAGGAAGGCCAGGAATAACAGAACGTAGATACCGATACGCTGGCGATCTTCAGCCATAGGCTCGGCAATATAGGTCAGGAAGTTAACCAGATCGTAAACCGCTTCGTCATATTCCTCGGGACTCATAGTTCCCTCGGTCACCAGGCTATAGCGGCCACAATCATCTTCCAGGATTTCTGCACGAGTCAGAGGATCACGCTTGATCCCGCCGTTAGCCGCATGGACCGGACCGGGGGCACATTCTTGCAAGCCCTGAACGTCCAGCAAGGCATGAGGCATACCCACGTCTTTAAACACCTTGTTATTGACGCCAAACGGACGGGAAGGATCCTTGTAGAAGTGGCGCAGATAGGTGTAAACCCACTCGGAAGAACGAGCACGAGCGACCAGTGTCAGATCCGGCGGCGCAGCGCCAAACCAAACTTTGGCCTTATCCGCCGGCATCGCAATACTCATCAAGCTACCAATTTTCTGGTCGGCAAACACCAGGTTGTCCATCACCATGCCAGCAGGCATTTTCAGGTCTCTGGCAACACGTTCCCAGCGGGAATATTTCGCCGAGTGACAGCCCATGCAGTAGTTGACGAACAACTTGGCGCCATGTTGCAAAGATGCCTTATCTGACAGATCCGCCTCAAACTCATCACACGCGATGGTGCCACATTCATGCTCTGACTCAGAACCCACCGCTTTTAGCGGCAGCCAAGCCAGCAGGGCCACAAAAATCAGGGCTGCCAGCGATTTCCAGGGGCCAAATCCGCCATTGGTGGTAACGCGTTCCGGCTGCGGCGTGGTTTTTTCCAGCTTGGTCCAGATGGGCATTGCCAAGAAGAACACAAAATAAAGGATGGTACAGATCTGAGCCAGCAGTGTGCGGGCCGGAGTCGGCGCCTTCACACCCAGAACACCCAAAATAATGAAGGATGCAGCAAACACCAGCAGGGCGATACGGCTGAAATTACCCTTGTAGCGGATTGACTTCACAGGGCTGCGATCCAGCCAGGGCAGCACAAACATGATGGCAATTGCCGCCGCCATCACCATGAAGCCAGCAAACTTGTCTGGTACAGCTCGCAACATGGAGTAGAACGGAGTGAAATACCACACCGGCGCAATGTGTGCTGGTGTCTTCAGCGGGTTGGCGATTTCAAAGTTGGCATGCTCAAGGAAATAACCGCCCATTTCCGGTACGAAGAACATAATAAAGGCAAACACGAACAGGAAGACCACAATCGGCACCAGATCGTGAACGGTGTAATAGGGGTGAAACGGAATACCGTCACGGGGAATACCGTTTTCATCCTTGTTCTTCTTGATCTCAACACCGTCGGGGTTATTAGAACCTACTTCATGCAATGCCAGGATGTGCAATACCACCAGGGCCAGCAGAATGATCGGCACGGCTACGACGTGCAGAGACATGAAACGATTGAGAGTGATACCGGAGATCAGGTAATCGCCGCGCACCCACTGCACGATATCTTCACCGACCACGGGAATCGCACCGAACAGGGAGATAATCACTTGGGCACCCCAGTAGGACATCTGCCCCCAGGGCAGTACGTAACCAAGGAACGCTTCGGCCATCAGCGCCACATAAATGGTCATACCGAAGATCCACACTAACTCACGCGGTGGCTTGTAGGAACCGTAGAGCAGACCACGGAACATGTGCATATAAACCACAATAAAGAAGGCAGAGGCCCCGGTGGAATGCATGTAACGGATGATCCAGCCGTAATCCACATCACGCATGATGTATTCAACGGAAGCGAACGCCTGTTCAGAAGAACCCTGATAACTCATCAGCAGCCAGATACCTGACAGCAACTGAATAACCAGTACCACCATCGACAGAACGCCAAAGAAGTACCAGAAATTGAAATTTTTCGGGGCGTAATACTTACCCATGTGGGTATCCCACGCCCGCTGCACGGGAAGACGTTTATCGACCCAGCCCCACAAACCAGTTAACCAATTCATTACGCGCCCTCCTGATCCACACCGATGACAATGACACTGTCGCTCTCGTAGGAATACGGAGGAACATCCAAGTTGGTTGGAGCAGGAACCCCGGTGAATACACGGCCAGACAAATCAAACTTGGAACCGTGACAAGGGCAGAAGAAGCCACCAAACCATTGATCGCCGCCCAGATCCTGAGCGCCCACATCCGGACGATACATCGGAGCACAACCCAGATGTGTGCAGAGGCCAACCAGTACCAGATACTCTTCATGCCCCGGGATAGCGCGGGTCACACCGTCAACGTAGGCCGGCTGATTGGACTGCAGTGAAGTGGGATCCCGGAACATCTCGTCGTGACCCTTCAGTCCGTCGAGAACTTCCTGGGTACGACGAACGATATACACGGGTTTTCCGCGCCATTCGACGGTCACCATCTGACCTGGTTCAATTTTGGCGATATTCGCCTTGACCGGTGCACCAGCAGCTTTCGCCTTGGCGCTTGGGTTCCAGGAACCCACAAAAGGAACGGCAGCTCCAACTACCCCGGCAGCACCCACTACACACGTGGCCCCTGTCAGGAAGCGTCGACGCCCCTGATTAACACCGTCATTGCTCATGACGCTCTCCCGTTAACAGCAAAGGTTGGCAAAATTTTTATCTGTGGAAAATGGCGTGCAATAGTAATGAAACGCACCATTTTTTACAAGACAAACACCTACAAAAAGTAGGTAATTTGTTGTTTTGAAAAACAAAAAAAACCCGGCATTAAAGCCGGGTTTTTGATATTCAGGTAAAGCCAAATTAGCGCTTGGAGAACTGCGGGCGCTTACGGGCTTTGTGCAAGCCAACTTTCTTACGCTCAACTTCACGAGCATCACGTGTCAGGAAGCCTGCTTTACGCAGATTGCTGCGCAAACCTTCATCGTATTGCACCAGTGCACGGGCTATACCGTGACGGATAGCGCCTGCTTGACCGAAGCTACCACCACCGGCAACGGTAATTTTCAGGTCGAATTTCTCGACACTGTCTACCAGCTCCAGGGGCTGACGAACAATCATCCGCGCCACTTCACGACCGAAGTATTGATCCAGAGTGCGGTTATTGATGGTGATGTTGCCGGCACCAGACTTCAGAAAAACTCTTGCTGAAGAGGTTTTGCGGCGACCGGTACCGTAGTATTGAGAGTCTGCCATAATTAACTATCCGTCAGATATTCAGTTCTTGTGGCTGTTGAGCAGTATGAGGATGCTCGGCGCCAGCGTACACTTTCAGCTTCTTGAACATAGCACTACCCAGCGGCCCTTTTGGCAGCATACCTTTTACAGCATTCTGGATAGTGCGTTCCGGAGCTTTATCAATCAGCTTTTCAAAGCTGATTGACTTCAGGCCACCCGGATAACCGGTGTGGCGGTGGTAAATTTTGTATTTCGCCTTGTTGCCTGTTACACGAACCTGCTCAGCATTTACAACCACGATGTAGTCCCCAGTGTCGACATGAGGAGTGTACTCAGGCTTATGCTTGCCACGCAGACGCGAAGCAATCTCGGCAGCCAAACGGCCCAATGTTTTGTCAGCTGCATCAACAATGTACCAGTCGCGCTGAACGGTTTCGGGCTTCGCAATAAATGTTTTCATCTTTTCCTGCCTGAACTTTTTGGCCTTCCCAAAAGGAGGGCGCATTTTACAGATGGCGTACAGCCATTTCAAGGATATTTTTTGCCGATAAAACAACGCCGCAACTGGTCCTGAAAACAGCCGGTTTCTCCCTGCTCAGGGGCGGTGTGGCCGAGCCAGATAATCGTGGGACTGCATTTCCAAGAGACGACTGCGGGTGCGCTCAAACTCAAAACTGAGCTTACCCTCTGTATAGAGTGAAACCATATCCACTTCCGCCGATAGCACCAGCTTGACATTGCGGTCGTAGAATTCATCCACCATATTCACAAAGCGGCGTGCATGGTCGTCATTTTTTCGCCCCATCTGATGCACATTGCCCACCAGCACAGCGTGAAACTCTTTTGCCAACTCAATATAGTCATTCTGGCTGCGGGGAATATTACAAATCACCTCAAAATCAAACCAGATGACATCTTCAGCAATAAAGCGGCAGGGTATTCGGCGCCCTTCCACTTCAATCTCCACCGCCTCCTCCACTTCTTCAGTTGCAGGAGCAAGACGGTTAAATGCATCAAGCATTGCCCTCTCAGCGTCTGGCCCCAATGGAGCATGGTAGAGCTCGGCCTGCTCCAATGCGCGAAGTCGGTAATCCACGCCACCATCGACATTTACCACGCTTGTATGACGGTTGAGCAGCGCGATGGCCGGCAGAAAACGTTGTCGCTGCAAGCCGTTCTCATAAAGGCGATCCGGCACGATATTGGATGTCGCCACCAGCGTCACGCCACGGGCAAACAGATGCTCCAGCAATGTCCCCAGCAACATAGCATCGGTGATGTCGGAGACAAAGAATTCGTCGAAACAGATAACCCTCGCCTCTTCCGCAATATTGTCGGCGACTTTTTCCAAGGGGTTCTTTTCACCCGCCAGCTGCTTCAACTCGCGATGTACGCGCCGCATGAAGCGGTGAAAGTGGGCGCGCATCTTCTCCCGAAACGGCAGGGACTCGTAAAAATTGTCCATCAGGTAGGTCTTGCCCCTGCCGACACCACCCCAGAAGTACAGTCCTTTTACTGGTACTACCGGTTCAGGGGAACGAAAGCGCTGCCTCATGCGACCCAACACGCCACCACGCTGCATGGCAACGGGAACCGTCAACTCATCATAAAGCGACTGCAACATGGCGACAGCCTTCTCCTGAGAAGGGTCATAGTTGAATCCTGGCTGCTGCAGATCTGTCTGATATCGCTGTTTTGGGGACAGACAATTGCCGGAAATAGCCTGAGTCATAAGCTAGTGGTGTCGTCAAAGTGCATTGGAAAATACAGGGCGTGAACTGTAGCTCTGCCGTGGAAAGTTCGCAACTGGCACTCCATTCGCCCTCAGGCACGGCCCGTTTCAGTTTGAAAAACGGTTGCCTAGCGCGCATCCTTCTTTCAGACTATAACATCTGAAGTATCAATAACTACCGGGGGAAGCCAGTTGGACAACTCAATCGTGTTACTTGCAGGTCTATTATGCCTTGCAGCCGGCCTTGTAATCGGCTTTATTTTTGGGCGCTCACTTCACCCCAAGGAGCAGCAGCGCAAGGATACAGAAAACAAACTGAAAGAGGCTCAGGATCAGCTCAAGGATTATCAACACGAAATTACCGAGCACTTTGCCAAGACAGCAAAGCTGTTCAATGACCTCTCCCTCAGCTACCGCGATGTTCACGAACACCTGTCTTCTTCTGCCATGCGTCTGGCCAACCCGGAAACCAGCCGTCAAATTGTCGATGCCGGATTTGGACAACTGAAAAAAGATAGCGTTACCATCTCCGAACTGCCTGAAGCGCCCAAAGACTATGCGCCGAAAGTCCCTGGCGGCGTCCTCAGCGAAGGTTATGGGTTAACAGATGAAAACCGTACTTTCGACGGCCCCAAACTCAAAGTGGCCAATGATGTCGCCCAACAAGTCACCGACGAGGAAGACCCAACTTTTAAAGTCAGCTGATCTGTTTTGACAGAACAGGTCGGCACCCCGATAGCGCCAGCCCCTGTCATTCGAGATTGCCTGCTTTGTGCCATAATGGCCGACCTGAGCTGAGAGGAGGGGCAAGTGACTTCCCTTTACAAAATTTTACGCTACATCAGCTGGCCGGCCATCGCCGGCCTGTTGATGGCTGCCGTGGCACTACTGTTGTTCCCTCAGGCACTCAATCATAAAAATGGCATGGAGACCGGCGGCTTGTCCCCGGACGTGAGCGACAGCTGGGAGGGCCCTGTGTCCTATTCTGCTGCCGTGCAACGGGCCTCTCCCTCTGTCGTTAACATTTATACCCAAAAAACATTAGCACGCACTCGACACCCCCTGCTGGACGACCCGTTTTTCAGGCGCTTCTTTAATAGTAGCAATCTCCCCCAGCAGCAACGCATGGAATCCTCGCTGGGCTCCGGGGTCATTCTTACCCAGGAAGGGTACATCCTCACTAATAACCATGTTGTCACCAGTGCCGATGAAATTGTCGTGCAGCTACAGGATGGCAGAGAGGCGATGGTGAAAGTTGTGGGCAGCGACCCGGATACCGACCTGGCCGTATTAAAAGTAGACTTGGACCGACTAACCCCCGCCAAGATTGCCGACCCGGGACAGGCCAGGGTTGGCGATGTCGTTCTGGCCATTGGCAACCCCTTTGGCGTGGGCCAATCCGTGACCCAGGGCATCATCAGCGCCACCGGGCGCAATGGCCTGGGCCTGAACACCTTTGAAAATTTCATTCAGACTGATGCGGCCATCAACCCCGGTAATTCAGGAGGCGCCTTGGTTGATGCCCACGGCAACCTGCTGGGCATCAACTCAGCCATTCTCGACCGCACCGGCTATTCCGTCGGCATCGGCTTCGCGATTCCCGCCAACACCGCCATGAAAGTACTCAAGGATATTGTCGAACACGGCTATGTGATTCGCGGCTGGCTCGGCGTGGAAGCCCGACCCCTCACACGCGAGGCCGCCCAGCAACTTGATCTCGACCCACCCTCCGGACTTGTCATCACTAACATCTATATCAACAGCCCCGCCCATCTGGCGGGACTGCAGCCAGGGGATATCATTACCCGTATTAACGATTACTGGGTGGTGGACAACGAGCGCAGCATGAACCTGATCGCCGACCTGTCTCCGGGGGATTCAGTCAAACTGGAAGTGATTCGCAACGGCGAGAAAAGCACCATTATGGCGGTGGCGGGAACGCGCCCAACCACCAATAGCTAACAGCTGCCTATGAAGATACCAGCTCACTTAATGCCGAGATGAGTTGTGCATTTTGCTCTGGTGTTCCGACGGTAATCCGCAGGTATTGATCAATCCGCGGCTGGCTGAAGTAACGCACAATAATGCCCCGCGCTCTCAGTTGACTCATCAGATCTGCTGCCACCTTCTCCGGGTGGCGAGTCAGGATGAAATTTGCGGCTGATGGCAATGTATGAAACCCAAGCTCATCAAGCTGCGCCACCAACTGCTCGCGGCTATCCATCACCCTCCGGCACGTGGTCTGAAAGTATTGCTCATCTACAAATGCCGCCACCCCACCAACGATGGCAAAGCGACTGAGAGGATAGGAGTTAAAACTGTTTTTGACCCGTTCAAGCGCTTCAATTAATGCCGCATCTCCGATTGCCAGACCGATTCGCAACCCAGCAAGGGATCGGGATTTGGACAGTGTCTGGGTTACCAGAAGATTGGGAAAGCGTTTCACGAGAGTAACCGCCGACTCGCCACCAAAATCGATATAGGCCTCATCCACAACCACCACCGAGTCAGAGTTTTTCTCCAACAGCCATTCAATCCTGTCCAGAGACATCAGGATACCGGTGGGAGCATTGGGGTTGGGGAAAATAATCCCCCCGTTCTCTCTGCAATAATCTTCAACATCAATGCTGAAATCTTCGGCCAACGGCAACCGGTCATAGGGAACCTGGTAAAGGCCACAATAGACCGGGTAAAAGCTGTAGGTAATATCAGGAAACAGGATGGGGCTGTCGTGCTTGAGCAACCCCTGGAATATATGTGCCAACACCTCATCTGAACCGTTGCCCAGAAAGACCTGATCAACATCCACGGAGTAATAGTCTGCTATGGCCTGTTTTAGCGCCAGGGCATTGGGATCCGGGTAGAGACGCAGGTTATCTCCAGACTCAGTAGCGATTGCAGCCAACACATCCGGAGAGGGGCCGTAAGGGTTCTCGTTGGTATTCAGCTTGACCAGATTGGCTATCTTCGGCTGCTCCCCGGGAACATAGGGATCGAGCTCGCGAACAATGTCACTCCAATAAGGATTGCTCACCACGGCACCTCAGTCCTGAATACGGTATTCAGCGGAGCGTGCGTGAGCCGTCAGGCTTTCACCCCTGGCCAACGTCGACGCTGTTTTGCCCAAACGGGAAGCCGCCTCGGCTGAGCACATAATGATCGAACTGCGCTTCTGAAAATCGTAAACGCCCAGCGGAGACGAGAAGCGTGCCGTCATGGAGGTGGGCAATACGTGGTTGGGGCCGGCACAATAGTCCCCCAAAGCTTCTGCCGTATAACGACCCATAAAGATCGCTCCGGCATGGCGAATACGAGGTAATAACGCTTCCGGTTCGGCGACGGATAGCTCCAGATGCTCTGGCGCAATACGATTTATAAGTTCCAGAGCCTCATCCATATCGCTCACTGCAATCAGCGCACTGCGATTTTCCAACGCAGCGCGAATCATCCCGGCTCGCTCCATGGTGGGTAACAACTGCTCCATACTGCTCTTCACCCGGTCGAGAAAAGCCGAATCCGGACTGACCAGAATAGCCTGAGCATCTTCATCGTGCTCGGCCTGCGAGAACAGATCCATGGCAATCCAGTCGGGATCTGTTTCACCATCGCAAACCACCAGAATCTCGGAAGGACCAGCGACCATATCGAGGCCAACCGCACCAAAAACTGCACGCTTGGCGGTGGCGACATAAATATTACCGGGACCAACAATCTTATCCACTTTGGGAACACTTTCAGTACCATAGGCCAGCGCCGCAACTGCCTGCGCCCCGCCAACGGTAAACACCCGGTCTACTCCCGCAATGGCAGCGGCGGCCAACACCAGGGGATTCAACTCACCATCCGGCGCAGGGACCACCATAATAATTTCACCAACCCCGGCCACCTTGGCAGGCAAGGCATTCATCAGCACCGAGGAGGGATAACTGGCTTTGCCGCCGGGCACATAAATACCCACCCGATCCAGAGGAGTGACCTGTTGCCCCAGCAACGTACCGTCATCTTCTCTGTAGTTCCATGAATCCTGTCGCTGGTGCTCGTGGTAACGGCGAATACGGTCCGCCGCCAGCTGCAGCGCCTCGCGTTCTCCATCACCAATCGCATCGAGGGCCTGAACAAAGTCTTGCTGAGTCATTTCCAGTTCAGAAATAGCCTTAGCCGCACGACGGTCAAAGCGGTTGGTATATTCAAGCAATGCCGCATCACCACGCTGGCGAATGGCTGACAAAATTTCATCAACGACCTGCTCTACACGACTGTCCGAAACGGTTTCCCAGGCAAGCAGTTTCTGCAGGCTTGCGTCAAAGCCGTCATCACCAGTGGCAAGCCGTTTAATATTCACTGATTGTGTCATCGTTTATCGGGCCACCGCCTGGCGCAGACTATCGATAATGCCCTGCAACTGGACATGCTTCACCTTCATGGCCGCCTTATTCACAATCAAGCGCGAACTGATATCCGCGATGGTTTCCCGTGACTCTAGGCCATTCGCTTTCAGGGTGTTACCGGTATCCACGATATCCACGATCTCGTCCGCCAGCGCCATAATAGGTGCCAGTTCCATCGCGCCGTAGAGCTTGATGATGTCGGCCTGCCGCCCCTGCTCAGCGTAGAATCGCCGGGCGATGTTGACGTATTTGGTGGCCACCCGGATGCGGCCTTGCCTGGGTGGCTCCCCGGCAATACCTGCGGTCATCATACGACAACGGGCAATCCCCAGATCCAACGGCTCGTAGAGACCATCGCCGCCGTGTTCCAGCAGTGTGTCCTTACCGGACACACCAAGATCCGCAGCACCAAATTGCACGTAGGTAGGCACGTCCGAGCCACGCAACACCAATAGCCGCACATCACTGAGGGACGTTTCGAACACCAGCTTGCGACTGCGGCTGATATCCTCTGTCGGCTCAATGCCGGCCTGGGCAAGCAATGGCAATGTCTCTTCCAGTATTCGCCCCTTGGTCAGGGCAATGGTTATTTGCATAGTACTCACACACTCATCGGCAGAGGGCTGTCAACCGGGAATACGGCGTATGTTTGCGCCCAGCTGCTGCAATTTTTCTTCAATACATTCGTAACCGCGATCGATATGGTAAATGCGATCGACTATGGTTTCACCATCGGCCACCAACCCAGCAATAACCAGACTGGCTGACGCCCTGAGATCCGATGCCATCACAGGTGCCGCCTTGAGCCGCTCAACACCCGTCACAATTGCGGTATTCCCTTCCAGGCTGATCTTCGCGCCCATGCGATTCAATTCATGGGTTTGCACCAGGCGATTTTCGAAGATGGTTTCTGTGATGGTTCCCACCCCTTCAGCCACTGCGTTTACCGTGGTCAACTGTGCCTGCATATCTGTTGGAAATGCCGGATAAGGCGCAGTCTTAAAGTTAACTGCCTTGGGTCTGCGCCCCTGCATATCCAGCTCAACCCAATCATCACCTGTCGTGATAATGGCACCAGCCTCCTCCAGCTTTAAGAGCACAGCCTCCAGCGTATGAGGATCAGTATCCTTTAGCTTGATATGCCCTCGTGTGGCCGCTGCTGCGGCCAAATAGGTACCGGTCTCGATACGATCAGGCATAATTCGATACGCCCCGCCATGCAGGGTTTCGACCCCCTGAATGGTCAGTGTGGTCGAACCGACACCACTGACCTTGCCGCCAAGCGCATTAATACAGTTCGCCAGGTCGACTACTTCCGGCTCCCGTGCGGCGTTTTCAATGATGGTTGTTCCATCCGCCAGTGCAGCAGCCATTAACAGGTTTTCTGTTGCGCCCACAGAGACGGTATCCATGAGAATGTGAGCGCCTTTCAATCGACCATGGCTTTTGGCATTAATATACCCACCAGCTATCTCGATCTCAGCTCCCATCAGCTCCAGACCACGCAAGTGCAGATCAACAGGGCGACTGCCAATGGCGCAACCGCCGGGGAACGAGACACTGGCGACACCGAATTTGGACAACATCGGACCCAGAACCAGAATAGACGCCCGCATGGTTTTGACCAGGTCATAGGGCGCCACATGGCTATGCAACGTGGTTGCATCCACTTCCACCTGCATCTTTTCATTCAGTACGACACTGACACCCAGACACCCCAGCAGCTCAAACATGGTGGTGATGTCATTGAGATGGGGGATGTTGGACACCATCACCGGACCATCGGCCAGCAAGGTGGCGGCAAGAATCGGCAGCGCCGAGTTTTTAGCACCGGAAATGCGGATTTCCCCGGAAAGCGGGCCACCTCCCGAGATCAACAATTTATCCATTCTAGACCCTTGAGATCAGTATAGGCAGGTCGCCGACAACCACCTGTGGGACGAAAAAACCTACGGCTTTTCGTCAGGGGTATAGGTTTGCACCTCTTTTACCGCGTGAATTTCACCGGAAGTAATCAGGTCATGCAGAACGCCCAGCACTTTCTGCTGGCGCTGCACTTTCCTCAAGCCCTGAAAAACTTCACCCACGGCAACAATATTAAAATAGTAGCCGTCAAATTCCACGGTCACTTCACAATCGGGAAGCCCTTCAACCAGGCGCGCCTTTACCTCTTCTGCATTCATATCTGCAATCAGGCCTCTGTGCTCACCTGGGTTGTCCAGCTGTCAATAACCTGGTCAATATCGCCACCGAACTTTTGTGCGCGCTGGGAAAACTGGTTGCGAAATGTCTTGCCAAGGTTAATGCCGTTAATCACGACATTGGTAATTTTCCACTCGTTGCTCTTGTTGCGAGCCATGGAATAATAAAGAGGAAACACCCCGTCCACGCCATGAATTTCCTGGGCAACGGTGACTTTACGCTTCTCTCCCAGCTCATCCTCAAGAGGCAAGACAACAATGGTTTCATCGCCGTAGGACACCAGTCCTCGGCCGTAGGTTTCGATCAAATCACGCCGGAAGGCATCGGCAAAACGCTTCAACTGCTCATCCGTAGCCTGAGCGCGATAGGGCCCCATGACGTTGTAGGCAATAAAGCGGAAATCTACAACTTTACCCAACAAACAACCCAACTCTTCGAAGAAAGGCTCAGGGTCCTGTTCAAAGGACTCCCGGTGTTTGTCGATCGCTTCAAGCAACTCACCCGTCACCGATTCCACCAGCTCGTGGGGACCCAGGGCGACTGGCACTGCATTATTTTCTACCCCCTCCGCCAGAGCTGTTCCAGACAGCAGCAAAAACAGAATGGTCATTATTGTGTGCTTGAACCTGACGTACATCACAGATTTCCTCTCTCAATATTCTCAAATCAGAAACCGCTCGGCTTACTTGCCGGTAGGTCTTCGACCACAGCGTCTCAGTCAAGTGCCAATATCAGGCAATTAAAACGGCGTGCACTATAACATTGACCCGAATTTTGCGAAACACGCGCACGACGGCATAAAAGAGCACAACATTTTTATAGATAGTGGCCATTCAGGGTTGAGACTTACAGGGACAACTGGTTGCCGCTATACTTGCGGAAAATTTTTAGGTAGAAAATGTCCACCGTTAATCTTACTGAGGCAGCACGACGCACAATTCGCTTGGAAGCTGAGGCTGTCAGCCTGTTAGAGGCACGCATCGGCGAAACATTTGAACACGCCTGCTCGCTGATTCTGCAATGTACAGGGCGCGTCATTGTCACCGGTATGGGAAAATCCGGCCATATCGGCCGCAAAATTGCTGCCAGCCTGGCAAGCACTGGCACTCCATCCTTTTTTGTACACCCAGGTGAAGCCAGCCATGGCGACCTGGGCATGATTACTGACAAGGACGTGGTTCTGGCACTCTCCAATTCCGGATCAACCGCTGAAGTTATTACCCTGCTGCCGCTGATCAAGCGCATGGGAATCCCCCTAATCAGCATGACTGGGAACCCTGATTCCGTTCTGGGCTCCGCTTCGGATGCCCACCTTGATGTCAGCGTCCCCAGCGAAGCTTGCCCATTGGGGCTGGCACCGACGACCAGCACCACGGCAACACTGGCAATGGGCGATGCCTTGGCTATAGCGCTACTGGAAGCCAGAGGATTTACCGCAGAAGATTTTGCCTTTTCCCATCCTGGCGGCGCCCTCGGCCGCAAGCTGTTATTAAAAGTCAAAGACATTATGCACAGCGGCAGCGAGTTGCCCCGCGTGGAGGAAACCGCCCAACTGAAACACGCCCTACTGGAAATGACGACCAAGGGCTTTGGTATGACTACAGTGGTAAACAGCTCCGGAGAAATTCTCGGCGTGTTTACGGACGGCGATTTACGCAGGGCAGTGGATCAGGATGTTGATATCAACCACAGCCAGGTAGGGCAGCTGATCAGACACGGCTGCAAGGCTGTCCAACCGGAGCTGCTGGCCGCAGAAGCACTCAAAGTGATGGAAGATTTCAAAATTACTGCACTGGTTGTAGAAGACAGCTCCCACCACCCCATCGGAGTGCTCCACATGCACGACATTCTGCGCGCAGGAGTAATGTAGTCATGACGCCAGAAAACCAACGGGTGATTCACTGCGCAAAAAATATCCGCTTACTGCTTCTGGACGTTGACGGCGTTCTCACGGACGGCACGCTGTACTACGGTAATCAGGGCGAAGAACTCAAGGCCTTTAATATTCAGGATGGACTGGGCATAAAACTTCTGCAGAGAAATGGTATCGAAGTGGGGATTATCACTGGCCGCAGCTCCCAGTTATTATCGAGGCGGGCAACCGAACTGGGTATTGAGCTGGTGGTTCAGGGCCGCGAAGACAAGCTCACCGCACTGAATGAAATGCTGGAAACATCCCATTACGGTATGCAGGAAATTGCATTTCTGGGTGATGATCTGCCGGATCTTGCAGTTATCCGTCGAGTAGGCCTGGGCGTCGCTGTTGCCAATGCCCGCCCGATTATTGCCGAACACGCACTCTGGCAAACCAGCGCCTGCGGAGGCCATGGGGCAGTTCGCGAGCTGGCGGAATTGCTCCTGAGCGCTCAGGGAAAATTGGAAGCAACACTGGCGGGCTACCTGTAAGCCATGCGAAATATTCTGTTAATGATAATGCTGCTGGGCTCGTCAGGCATTTTCCTGCTGTTCTGGCTATCTCCGCCAGAAGTCTTCTTGGAAAAGCCTGTCAGTGACAGTGACGGGCTTCCCAAAGCAGACAGCTACATGCTGAACATCAGCATGCTGACCTACAGCAAGACCGGCGAGAAAGCCAACAGCATGCTGGCCACCGAGGCCCGTCATTTCAAAAGGGCCAACCGACTGGAAGTGGAAAAACCCGATATGGTGTCTTTTGGCAAAACCCCGGATGACCAACCTTGGCACATGACCGCCGAAAAAGGCACTGTCATCAAGGGCGGTGAGCAAGCCGTATTTACGGGGTCGGTTTACGCCTGGCAGACAGTCGGCCCAACAGAAAAAAAAGAATTAACCACAGAAAAACTGGTCTTATATCCCGAGACACATATCGCCGAGACCGATCGTCATGTCACAATCACCACCGCACAGGGCAAGACAACCGGGGTAGGCATGTGGTCGGACCTTGATGCAGAAATATTCAAACTCCTTGCCAATGTAAAGGGGATACACCGTGCACGTTAGGTTGTTGTTAATTGTACTGATGTCACTGGCTGCACCGCTGTCTCATGCGCTGCAGAGTGATGCCAACCAGCCCATTAAAATTGAATCGGACAAAGCAGAGCGCAACGATAAGAAAGGCACCACGGTTTACGAAGGGTCCGTGGTGATCCGTCAGGGCACCATCAAAATTCGCGCAGACAAAGTGATTGTCTACAGTGAGCGCAACAAGGTGGATCGCATTGTCTGCATTGGCAAACCGGCCCACTACCAGCAACAGCCAAAACCTGAGGACGGATTGGTTCTGGCCAGTGGTGACACCATTGAATACCACCTGGCGGCAGACCGTATTGACCTACTGAAAAATGCCAGCCTGGAGCAGAATGGCACCACCATCACCGGTGAAAAAATTCATTACGACCTGAAAGCTGAAGTCGTCAAAGCAAGCTCGGGGGACAACCCCAAACAGCGCATCCAGATGGTGATTCCACCCAGCAACCAGAAGGAAGGAAATTAATGCCCCTCCTGAAGACAACCAACCTGGCAAAGAGTTACAAAAAGCGGCCGGTCATTCGCGATGTCTCCCTCAGCGTTGAAAGCGGCGCCATCGTTGGACTGCTGGGGCCCAATGGTGCAGGAAAAACCACCTGTTTTTATATGATTGTCGGTCTCGTTGAACAGGACGGTGGAAGTGTCTTTATCGATGATGAGGACATCACACATCTGCCCATGCACGGGCGCGCCCGCAAGGGCATTGGCTATCTGCCCCAGGAAGCTTCCGTTTTCAGGAAGATGAGTGTTGCCGACAATATCCTCTCCATCCTGGAAACCCGCAAAGACCTGGACAAAGAACAACGCTTATCGAAACTCGAACACCTGATGCAGGAGTTTCACATCACCCATATCAAGGACAGCCTCGGCATGAGCCTATCCGGAGGGGAGCGCCGCCGGGTGGAAATTGCCCGTGCTCTGGCCATGGAACCCGCCTTTATCCTACTGGATGAGCCCTTTGCCGGTGTAGATCCGATTTCCGTCAATGACATTAAACAGATCATTCGCCACCTACGCGATCTGGGCATTGGCGTACTAATCACGGACCACAATGTCCGTGAAACTCTGGATATCTGCCAACACGCCTACATCGTCGGGGAAGGAAAAGTCATTGCCGAAGGCGTGCCAGAAGAGATCATTGCCAATCAGCAGGTCAGGGACATCTACCTCGGGGATGACTTCACCCTTTAATTTCGGATGATTGCTCAACATTCAACCAAAGCGGCATACAATTTGCTTGTCATCCAACCGCCCTGCGGTCTACACTTTCCCTGTAGATACTCATTTTTCGGAAAAGACTCGTTGTAATTTAATGAAAACAAGCCTGCAACTGAAAATTGGTCAGCAGTTGACGATGACCCCTCAGCTGCAACAGGCTATTAGGTTGTTACAGCTCTCCTCCCTGGACTTGCACCAGGAAATCCAGCAGAACCTCTACGACAATCCACTTCTTGAACTGGCTGAAGAGTCGGAACATCAACTTTTAGGCAAAGAAGACAAGCCTCAAAAAGAAGCGCCGGAAGCAGAAGCCACCGACCTGAACGGTACGGATTGGGAAAACAAAATTCCCAATGACCTGCCAGTAGATGTTAACTGGGACGATATCTATCAGCCGCCTGCCACCCCCCGGCTTTCCAACAATGACACCTATGATTTTGACAGCGTTCACAGTGTTACCGAATCGCTTCAGGACCATTTGTTGTGGCAGTTAAACCTGACACCCATGTCGCCCACCGACCACCTGATTGGCGAAAATATTATTGACTCCATCGACAGCCGGGGCATGCTGACCATTCCAATCGAAGAAATCTGGTCGGCACTGGACGACGAGATCGAGCTGGATGAAGTGATTGCCGTACTGCATCGCATCCAGCAGTTTGACCCACCGGGCGTCGGCGCTACCAGCCTCTCCGAGTGCCTGATGATTCAACTGAACCAGTTTTCGCCCGACACCCCTTTCCTCAAGGAAGCCAAAGTTCTGGTCTCGGATCACCTGGAGCTGGTGGGCCAAAGGGACTACCGACAAATTGAACGGCACACCCGTTTCACCCAGGATTTCATTGCCAACGCCATCGAGCTGATCCAGAGCCTGACACCAAATCCCGGCGACTCAATCAGCAATGACGACATTGAGTATGTTGTTCCCGATGCAAGAGTGATCAAAGTCGACAACCACTGGCAGGTGACCCTCAACGATGAAATCACGCCTAAGCTCAGCATCAATCAGCACTACGCGCAGTTAATCAAACGCGCGGACTCTAGCCAGGACAACACCTTTTTGAAGAACCATCTGCAGGAAGCCCGCTGGTTTTTGCGCAGCATTGAAAGCCGCAACGATACGCTGATGCGAGTGGCCTCCTGTATCGTACAGATGCAGCAGGGCTTTCTGGAACAGGGTCCCGTGGCGATGAAACCCATGGTGCTGGCTGATATCGCCGACCGACTGGAACTCCATGAGTCCACTATTTCCAGAGTTACTACCCAGAAATATCTCGATACCCCACAGGGCGTATTTGAGCTGAAATACTTTTTTTCCAGTCACGTCTCCACCGCCAGCGGCGGAGAGTGTTCATCAACTGCCATCCGCGCTATCCTGAAAAAAATGATCAGTGCTGAGAATCCTGGCAAACCCCTCAGTGATAACAAGCTGACGTCTCTGCTTCAGGATATGGGCATTCAGGTAGCACGGCGTACGGTGGCAAAATACCGAGAAGGGATGGGCATCCCCTCCTCCAGCGAGAGGAAACGCTACAATCCCAATGTTTAATCCGACAATCAAAAACCAAGGAGTACCGCATGCAAATGAATATTAGCGGACATCATCTCGACATCACTGATGCGATTAAAGATTACGTGAACACCAAGCTCTCCAAGCTGGAACGTCATCACGACCACATCACCAGCACCAATGTGATTCTCTCTGTAGACAAATTGATTCAGAAGGCAGAAGCGACCGTGCATGTGAGCGGCGGTGAGTTTTTTGCCAACTCGGAAGACGAAGACCTCTATGCCGCTATCGATACGCTGGCTGACAAACTCGACCGTCAGCTGATCAAACACAAGGAAAAAATCCGCGGTAGATAACCCCTGATGAAACTAACTGATGTACTGCCCCCGGAAAACGTCGTCGCCGACGCTCCGGGCGGCAGCAAAAAACGCGTGCTCGAAAATTTGTCCAGCTTCCTGTCAGAACGCATGGACACAGTCACTGCCGATGAGCTCTACCAGGGTCTGTTATCCAGGGAGCGTCTTGGCAGCACCGGCATCGGCGAAGGGGTTGCCATCCCTCACTGCCGCCTTGGCGGTTGCGAAAAAATTACGGCCGCCTTGATCAAATTACAGGAGCCAGTCGATTTCGACGCCATTGACGGGGAAGAAGTTGACCTGATCTTCGCCCTGATAGTCCCCGAAGAGCAAAATGACCAGCACCTGCAAATCTTGTCGGCAATTGCCGAGCTACTCCAGGATGAAACTGTTCGCAACCAGCTCCGGGGGGCTGATTCCAATGACGCCCTGTACCGCATAGCTGTCACCGATTCCGGAGGGTAGCAGCCATGAGACTGGTGGTGGTAAGCGGGCGCTCCGGCTCTGGCAAAAGTACGGCTCTCAACGTACTTGAAGATGTGGGATTTACCTGTATCGACAACCTGCCTGCGAGCCTACTACCGGGACTGTTTGAACTCGCCAGCGACCCCAACAACAGACAATGGCTGGAAAAAATTGCCGTTGGCATTGATGTCAGGAACCTGAGCAGTGATCTGGGACAGTTGCCCCAGGTTCTGAATCAACTTAAGGATTCCGGCGTGGAATACCAGGTGGTGTTCCTGAATGCCAATAAAGACGTTCTGATTCAACGCTTCAGTGAAACCCGGCGCAAACATCCGCTCAGCTCAGCCAACCTCGATATCAAACAGGCGCTTGCCCTGGAAACCGAGCTGCTGAACCCCATCGCTTCCATCGCCGACCGACACATCGACACCAGCAACATGACGCTGCATGAGTTGCGGGACGCCATCAAAAACCAGATTGTTCCCGACAGCAAGGACGATATGGCGATCCTGTTTGAGTCTTTCGCATACAAACGGGGAATACCCACCAATGCGGATTTTGTCTTCGATGTTCGCTGCCTGCCCAACCCTCACTGGAAACAGGAGCTGCGCCCCCATACCGGCAACCATCCCGCTGTGATCGAATTTCTGGCGTCCCAACCGGAAGTCACCAGCATGGTGGAAGAACTCAAGCAGTTGTTTGAGCACTGGGTGCCTTCTTTTCGGGCAAACAACCGCAGCTACCTGACTATTGCCATTGGCTGTACTGGCGGGCAACATCGATCAGTTTACATTTGCAATCAGCTGGGTAACCATTTCACCCAGAAGTACCCCAATGTACAGGTTAGGCACCGTGAGCTGTCATAATAGCCCCAGATAGGGACCCCCATGTCGCAATTGATTCGCACAGAACTAACTATAATTAACCGCCTGGGCCTTCATGCCAGAGCGGCTGCGAAACTGGCCTCGACAGCTGGAAAATATGGCTGCGCCATCAAAACAGGTCGTGAGCCGGAAAAAATGGTGGATGCCAAGAGTGTCATGTCCCTGATGTTGCTGGCAGCCACCCAGGGCACAACCTTACATTTCCATTTTGAAGGTTCCGATGCTGAACGTGCCCACAGGGATGTCGAACAACTGATCGCCAATCGTTTTGACGAAGAACAATAAACCTCTCTGCCAACAACTCCGCTGTAATTTTATAACTCCCCCCTATAAACTATCGGCCACCCATCCGAGAGCCAGGGATTTCTCATTACATGCAGGCGTCCAACGAAAAAGTCAGCGAATTGTCACGGCTCGCCAGCATCGATGAACTGATGCACTCCAGCAATGTGCGCCTGCTGCGGCACATGCTCAATAATCTTACTCCCGCTGATATTGCCGACCAAATAGAATCGGCCCCACCCAAGGTCCGCCGGGTACTCTGGGATCTCGTCGACAGCGAACTTGAAGGTGAGGTCATCGGTGAGCTCAATGAAGAGCTGCGCGGTGAAATCCTCAGCGAAATGGAAAGCCACGAGGTGGCCTCTCTCACCGAGGGCCTCGACCCCGATGACGTCGCCGACATTCTCCAGCAATTGCCTGACCAGGTAATTCCCGAAGTTCTCCAGGCCATGACCAGCCAGGATCGATTGCGCGTTGAGCGAGTACTCACTTACGCAGAAGATACTGCAGGCGGGCTGATGAATACCGACACCATCACGGTGCGGCCCGACCTGACCATTGACGTGGTATTGCGTTATTTACGCCGTCACGAAGAAATTCCGGAAGTCACCGACTGTATTTTTGTTGTCAACCGTGAGGATACTTTTCTCGGCACACTACCCCTAACAAAGCTGTTAACCGCCAGCCCGAATATCACAGTGCGGGAAATCATGGATACAGAGGTAGAGGCCATTGCGGCAGACATGCCCGATTCAGACGTGGCATTGCTGTTCGAAAAGCACGACTGGGTATCAGCACCCGTCATCGGCGATGATCGCAAGCTGTTGGGACGGATCACTATTGATGACGTGGTCGATGTGATCATGGAAGATGCCGCTCACTCCCTGCTGGGTCTGGCCGGCCTTAGTGACGAGGAAGAGACGTTTGCCTCCGTCAAGCGAACCGCTCCGAGGCGGGCGATCTGGTTGGGTCTCAACCTGATGACCGCCATCCTCGCATCGGCGGTCATCAATATCTTTGAGGCAACCATCGATAAAGTGGTGGCTCTGGCCATTCTGATGCCGATTGTTGCCAGCATGGGCGGTGTCGCCGGCAGCCAGACACTTACTGTGGTGATTCGCGGTATGGCTCTGGGACAGATCAGCCGCAACAACATGCGTTGGTTACTGAGCAAGGAGTTCGCTGTCGGGGCACTAAACGGTATGCTGTGGGCACTGATCATGGGTGCCGTAGCTGCGCTGTGGTTCAATGATCCTACCATTGCCGTAATTATCGCCGCCGCCATGTTGATCAACCTGCTGGCTGCCGCAATTGCAGGTGCGGGTCTGCCTATTCTGCTGAAGGCCTGCAGGATTGACCCCGCCCTCGCTGGCAGTGTGGCCTTGACTACAGTCACCGATGTGGTCGGCTTCCTTTCATTCCTTGGGCTGGCCACCCTTTTCTACGGTTAAACAGTCACTCATGAGCAATACAGACGACTTCCCCGAACTCACGCCGGACGAGGAGTTACCGAAAAGTAAAACGGCGATCAAGCGGGAAATGACCGAGCTTCAAAAGCTGGGTGAAGAACTGGTAAACCTGCCAGCGGCCAAACTGGAAAAAATCAGCCTCCCAGAGGACCTTGAAGAAGCAGTGATGCTGGCCCGGCGCCTGAAAAACCGTGAAGGCAAACGGCGCCAGCTTCAATACATCGGCAAATTGATGCGGGTCATCGATAGTGACAGCATCCGCGAATCTCTGGAGAGCTTCCATCAGGATAGCGTCGCATTTCGACAGCAGTTTCATAAACTCGAAATCTGGCGCGACCGACTACTGAATGAGGGTGATAGCGCACTGGAAGAACTTATGCGTGAAAAACCTGGAATGGATCGTCAGCACCTACGCCAACTGATTCGCCAAGCACAAAAACAGGCCTCACAAAACAAGCCGCCCGCAGCCGCCCGCAAACTTTTTAAATATCTGCGGGAAAACAGCTGATCAGGAGGCATCCATCAGTGTTTTAGCCATCTCATCCGTCGCCTCGATCAAGGCCGACAATGTGCCCGTTTCGGAAGAGGCATGGCCTGCATCGCGAATGACTTCAAGCCGCGCTTCCTCCCATACCTCACAGAGATCAAAGGCCTGATCAACGGGGCAAACCATGTCATACCGCCCATGCACAATCAGGGCCGGAATACCCCTTAAACGATCAACTTGCCGAATGATTTCGTTCTCGTCGAGAAAAGCATCGTGAATAAAATAGTGGGCTTCAATCCGCGCCATCGACAGTGCCGTATGGGGGCTGCCCAAATGCTCTACCAAATCGGGGTTGGGGTGAAAGCTGGCGCACCGACCTTCCCAGGTACACCAGGCTTTGGCTGCCGCCATGCGAACGATTTCATTATTGCCCGTCAGGCGCTGATGATAGGCGTCCAGGAGGTTATGGCGCTCGGCCAGCGGAATCTGAGAGACAAAATCTTTCCAGTAATCCGGAAAAACATGGCTGGCACCATCCTGATAGAACCAATGAATATCCTGCTGGCGACAGAGAAAAATACCCCGCAGGATCATACCCATCACTCGCCCGGGGTGTGCCTGAGCGTAGATCAAGCTCAGGGTTGAGCCCCAGGAGCCGCCAAACAGAACCCACTGCTCAACCTTCAACTTGATACGAATTTTTTCCATATCCGCCACCAGCTCAGGGGTGCTGTTATGGCGCAATTCTGCATGGGGTTTGGAACGACCACTGCCGCGTTGATCAAACAGGATGATGCGGAATTTTTCAGGATCGAAAAAGCGCCGGTCATTTTCTGTACAACCGGCACCGGGACCGCCGTGGACAAACACCACCGGGATACCGTCAGGATTACCCACCTCTTCGATATACAGGGTATGCAGTGAATCCACCGCCAACCTGTGTGTGGCATAGGGCTTAATACGCGGATAAAAGGTTCTCATCAGCAGATCCATGTCAAAGACCGTGGAGCTACAGTACCCCTATCTGAAATGAGAATCTACCACGCCAGCGCCCCGTTATCCGGGGCGCACGTCTGATGTTATTCGTGACAACTCAGGTATTTTTACCTGCCCGCTTGCGTTCGTTTTCAGTGAGTAATTTTTTGCGCAGGCGAATGAAGTGCGGCGTAACCTCCACCAGCTCATCTTCCTCAATAAACTCAAGCGCCTGTTCCAGGGTATGCTTGACCGGCGGGGTCAGAATCAGGTTCTCGTCAGTACCCGCAGCGCGGATATTGGTGAGCTGCTTGGCCTTTGTGGGGTTGACTGGCAGATCATTACTGCGGGAGTGAAGGCCGATAATCTGTCCCTCGTACACCTCTGCACCGTGCCCCAAAAACAGCCTGCCGCGCTCCTGTAGGTTAAACAATGCATAGGCAAGGGTTTTGCCCTTGATCATGGAAACCAGTACACCGTTCTGGCGCCCGGCCAGTTCTCCGGCTTTCACCGGACCATAGTGATCAAAAATACTGGTCATAATGCCCGAGCCACTGGTGAGCGTCAGGAACAGGGAACGGAAACCGATCAGGCCTCTGGAAGGCACCATAAACTCCAGGCGAACCCGGCCCTTGCCATCCGGCTCCATGTTGGTCATCTCAGCCTTTCGCAATCCCAGCTCTTCCATGACCGCACCCTGGTGCTGATCCTCAATATCGATCACCACCTGCTCGTACGGTTCCTGGATTTCGCCATCCACCTCTTTCTGAATCACTTCCGGGCGCGACACGCCAAGCTCAAAGCCCTCGCGGCGCATATTTTCGATCAGCACCGACAGGTGCAATTCACCGCGACCGGAAACCACGAACTTGTCCGGGCTGTCGCCCTCTTTAACCCGCAGGGCCACGTTGTGAATCAACTCCTGCTCCAGGCGTTCCTTGATGTTACGTGACGTCACGAACTTGCCATCCTGCCCGGCAAAGGGGGAATCGTTCACCTGGAAGGTCATGCTCACGGTGGGCTCATCCACACTGAGCGGCGGCAATGCTTCCGGGCTATCCGGATGGCAGAGAGTGTCAGAGATATTTAGCTTGTCGATGCCGGTAATACAGACGATATCACCCGCCTGGGCCTGATCCACCTCAAAGCGCTCCAACCCACGGTACCCCATGACCTGAAGCACTCTTCCGCGCCGGGTCTTGCCTTCGCGGTCTACCACCACGACCTGCTCATTGGTTTTCAGCTTGCCACGGGTAATGCGGCCGATACCGATAACACCCACGTAACTGCTGTAATCCAGCGCACTGATCTGCATCTGCAAGGGGCCGTCGAGGTCCACTTCTGGCGCCTTGACCTGATCTACCACCATCTGGAACAGCGGCGTCATATCCTCCTGCATATCTTCAGGATCATTACCCGCTATACCATTCAATGCCGATGCATAAATAATGGGAAAATCCAGCTGTTCGTCAGTGGCACCCAGGCGATCAAACAGGTCAAACACCTGGTCCACTACCCAATGGGGGCGCGCGCCGGGGCGGTCCACCTTGTTGACCACCAAGATAGGGTTCAATCCCTGCTCGAAGGCCTTTTGGGTGACGAATCTTGTCTGCGGCATCGGTCCGTCGACAGCATCCACCAGCAGCAACACCGAATCCACCATTGACAGCACCCGCTCAACTTCTCCGCCGAAGTCTGCGTGCCCGGGGGTATCCACAATATTGATGCGGTAACCATTCCACTCAATGGCCGTATTTTTGGCCAGAATGGTAATGCCTCGCTCACGTTCCTGGTCATTGGAGTCCATGATGCGCTCGGCACCCATCGCCTTTCGGTCCAGTGTTCCGGATTGCTGCAGCAGCTTGTCCACCAGTGTGGTTTTGCCATGGTCAACGTGTGCAATAATGGCAATATTGCGGAGTTTCTCGATCACAGGAATTCTCGACAGGAAAAAACAGGCGCGGATTATAGCTGCTGTCTTGTCCGAAAACAGATATTTCTTCGCATAGCCCTTCTATAGCTTTCAAATTCGATGATTTAAGAGCTAAGTGCCATAATCGACAGCAGAGTAGAGTAGTCGTATTATCTCCCGCAAATTATGACAATAGGGTGATCCGGATGATCAACAAACCCGAGCAAACTGAATTTGCCATCAACCTGATGCAACACTTGGTGACGGCAACCTTTGTACTGGATACTGACGGCAACGTGATTATCTGGAATCGTTCATGCGAGCGGCTTACCGGCATTACAGCCGATGAGGTCATTGGCACCAGCAATCACTGGAAGGCCTTCTATTCCAATCATCGTCTTTGCCTTGCAGACACCATTATTGAGGGCCGCACGAATGAACTGGACGATCTTTACACCGTATCAGCACAACCCTCAGTGTATGGAAATGGTTACAAAGCGGAAAACTGGTGCGTCATGCCACGCATCGGCAAACGGCTTTACCTGGCCGCTGACGCAGGTCCAATCTACGATAACAATGGCCAGCTGATTGCCGTCGTTGAAACCATCCGGGATCAGACAGACCAGAAAATCGCGCAAAAAAAACTGGAGGAACTGGCCGTCGTTGATGAGCTGACCGGACTTTTCAATCGCCGCTATTTTAACGATCATCTGGACTCCGAGTGGAAACGATGTGCCCGGGAAGGCACCCCCCTCTCGGTGATACTTCTTGATATCGACTATTTCAAGCAATACAACGACAACTTTGGCCACCTGGTTGGTGACGAGTGCCTGAGGTCCGTGGCAGGCACGATACAGCGCAGCCTGTTACGGGGGAGCGACTCCGCCACACGTTACGGCGGTGAAGAATTCTGCGTGCTTCTTCCAGGAATTCAGCAGAAGGGCGCAACAAAAATTGCCGAGCGTATCTGTGCCAACATAGAGAAACTGGAAATTCCCCATCCCACCAGCCCCGTATCACAATGGGTCACGCTAAGTATTGGGGTTGCCTGTATCCTGCCTTCTGAAAATGACACTCCGGCCAACTTGCTAACTTTAGCGGATGAAGCCATGTACAGAGCCAAGGCCGGTGGCCGCAACCAGAGCTTCTGTGCCGAAACTGACTGATTTTCCCCAGCCTGCTACTCGTTAAACGCTGATTAGAAGAGAATCATTTTCAGTCCGATAAGAATCAGCACCACGCCACCAAAAAGCTCCGCCTTGCTCTCTAGCCAGGTGCCACTTTTTGTGCCAATAAGCACACCCGCCAAACTGAAAACAAACGTGGTCACCCCTATGACCAGACAGGCAAGCAGTGGCGCAACATCCAGCAGAGTCAGAGCAAATCCTGCTGCCATAGCATCGATACTGGTGGCTATGGCCAGCATCAGCATTACTCGGTGGGTGATCGTGGCGATATCTTCCTCCACCCCTTCGGCAAAGGATTCATAAATCATTTTTCCGCCGATCAACACCAGTAACAGAAACGCAATCCAGGGTGCGGCAGCTTCTACCCAACCCAGCACACCCCTGCCCCCCAAATAACCGAACACCGGCATTAACGCCTGGAAAACACCAAAATAGACGCCCGCCATGATGGCTAACGACATGGGTCGGCGCTGGTGCTTTGCACCCAGGCCGATGGATACTGCAAAAGCATCCATACTTAATGCAACCGCCAAAAACAGCACTTCCAACATACTCAGCTTTTCCTTCACTACATAAGGCGGAGAAACTGTAGAGACAACCTCTGCCGCTTTCAAGCTATGTCGATTCGAATACACAATGTCGATGGAGAAAAACAAAACAGGCCACCTGATCAGGTGGCCTGTCTCTTCCGCAGGAATAACTTTCTTGCCAGTTAACGGAAGAACAGTAACTCCCGGTATTTTGGCAGCGGCCACAGTTCATCAGAGACCTCCAGCTCCAGACAATCTGCATGCTCTCTGACCTCATCCATGAGACCGCGAATGGTTCCGGCACAGAATTTCATATGATCTTCTGTCGTATCAAAATCGTGTTTACCGATCAGTGATGACAATTCCTCGACCGCTTTCATCATGGCGCCGGTTTCAGCGGCTACCTTAGTAACCACGGTGGCATCAAGTTCGACGCCCACTTCGCGGGCACCCGAGATAGCACTGCTCAATTCCGAGAGATAGCTCATGGCTGCGGGGTAGATCAACGTCTTGGCCATATCGACAACCAGCTTTGCCTCAACTTCGATGGCCAGAATGTACTGCTCCGCATATACCTCGTACCGGCTTGCCAACTCAACCGGTGTCAACACACCGGTTTTCTTGAACAGTTCAATAACATCCGCCTCGAGCAGGGCTGGCAACGCATCGGCTGTGGTGGGGATATTTTTCAGGCCCCGCTCTTCAACCGCCATACGGTGCCACTCTGGTGAATATCCGTCGCCACCAAAAACAACATTGCCATGCTGTTGCATCAATTCCTGTAAGACTTTGATAACGGCTTCTGTCTGGTTGGTAGAGGTCGACAGGCTGGACTCAAGCTTCTCGGCAATCCAGTCCAGGGAGTCGGCGAGCATCGTATTCATCGCCACCAACGGGCCGGATACCGATTGTGAGGAACCTACAGCCCGGAACTCAAAGCGGTTACCCGTGAAGGCAAAGGGTGAAGTCCGGTTACGGTCCCCAGGGTCCCGCTCAAACTTCAGTATCTGGCTAAGCCCCAGGTCCATCACGCCACCTTTGGCCGTTTCATTCAGCTTGCCTTCCTTGATATCCATAAACAGCTTTTCCAGCTGATCACCCAGATACACGGAAAGAATTGCTGGTGGCGCTTCGTTCGCACCCAGGCGGTGATCATTCGCTGCAGAGGCAATGGCTGCCCGCAGCAAAGGGCCATAGACATGTACGCCACGAATCACCGCTCCGCAAAACAGCAAAAAGATCAGGTTCTTATCCGGGGTACTGCCCGGGTCCAGCAAGTTGCCCTGGGTGGAATTTCCCACTGACCAGTTAACGTGCTTACCAGAGCCATTTACACCGGCAAAGGGCTTTTCATGTAGCAGGCAGAGGAAACCATGTTTTTTGGCGGTCAGTTTGAGCAGAGTCATCAGCATTTGCTGATGGTCAGAGGCGACGTTGGCCGATTCAAAATAGGGTGCAATTTCAAACTGACCGGGGGCCACCTCGTTGTGGTGCGTTTTCGCGGGAATTCCCAACCGATACAGCCTGTCTTCCAGGTCCTGCATAAAGACCTGTACGCGCTCGGGAATAGCACCAAAATAGTGGTCATCAAACTCCTGCCCTTTGGCTGGAGGCGCCCCAAACAGACTGCGTCCTGCCAGCAACAGATCCGGGCGACTGCTGGCAAAATTTTCATCCACCAGAAAATACTCCTGCTCAGCACCGCAGCTGGAGTTCAGGGTGGCAATGTCGGTTTCCCCCATCAACGACAGCACTTTTCTTGCCGATTTATCCATCGCCGCGTTGGAACGCAGCAGAGGAATCTTTTTATCCAGCGCTTCACCGGTCCAGGACATGAACACACTGGGGATCATCAGGGTTGCACCATTGTCCGTGTGCATGATGTAGGCGGGACTGGTGGGATCCCAAGCAGTGTAACCCCGGGCGGCATTGGTCATCCGCAGACTGCCATTGGGAAATGAGGAGCCATCCGGCTCACCTTTAATCAACAGGCTACCAGTAAATTCGGTAATGGCTGCGCCATCGGAATTGGTGATGATAAAACCATCGTGCTTTTCAGCCGTGGCATTGGTCATCGGGTAGAAGATATGCGAGAAAAATTTCACCCCTTTTGAAATGGCCCAGTCCTTCATGGCGGCAGCCACGACATCTGCCGTAGCGGGATCGAGAGCGGCGCCTGTTTGCACGGTGTTTTTGATGGCTTTGAAGGCATTTTTCGACAAGGCCTCTTCCATGGTCGCCAGATTAAACACATCTGTTGCCCAGATTTTGCTCAGGGCTTTCGGCATATCAACAGGCATAGGCTCGCGGTTATTAATTTCTGCAATGGCGAGCATTCGGGGTTGGTTTCCGCTCATGGGGGGATCCTCAGGTTTGGGATGGAGAGTTGATCAACTGTCTCCGCGCAAATAGCCCAGGAGCCCCATTTCGGCTAGTGAATCGTGTGGGGGGCCTGGTCGAATTGCTCTGGCAACAGAGTGTTTCACAGACGAGTTTTTCGTATGTACCCGTTACCAAAGCAATTTTCAGTCCAATTTCTGAGAAAATCGTGACAAAGTGCTGCAACGCCATGAATACGCGCTAATAGATGACTACAGGCGCAATAACAGCCTGCTCAAAAGAAAAGCATCGCTTACATCCGCCCACCACATGGCCTCGAGCGCACCCCGATCGAACACGCCCTGGATCATCAGGTGTTTTTTGGTGCGCGAATCAGGAAGTGGGCCGGTAAACCGCCACATTTTGGAACCCCTGTTCGAGCAGGAGTTCGGCATGCAAACGACTCATAACCCCTTTTTCGCAATAAAGGAGGTAACTTGAACTCTGTTCAAGGTGTTGAAATTTGTTTTGCAGTGCAAAAAAAGGTAACGCCGCAACGGTCACCCCCTGAATAGACAGAGGTCGCATTTCCACTTCATCCGGGTGACGTATATCCAGAATCGTGGCGCCCGGTTGTGGCGACTGAAAAATCTCCACGTCTATGGCATTGGCATCAACTTCCATGACTTCATCGATATTTTGTACACGGCTATTGGCCACGGCCTGCTCAAGCACGGTGAAATCGAAGTTTGCTTCTTCTGCGACAACCTTGTCTTCCCGGGCTCTAGTCGTCGGCTTCACAGAAATCACGCCACAGTATTCCGGCATACTGGCGGCAAACTCTTCAGTACCGATAGCCCTGGCAATATCGATGATGTCATTTTTATCCGAGGTAATGAGTGGCCGCAGAACCAGGGTTTTGGTTACCGAGTCAATCACCGCCAGATTAGCCAGCGTTTGACTGGAAACCTGGGCCACACTCTCGCCGGTAACCAGTGCCTGCACGCCCATGTCCTCGGCCACCTGTGTCGCGGCCCGCAGCATCATGCGCTTCAACACCACACCCATTTCGGAATTGCGAACCTTGCTTAAAATCTCCCCAACCACACCGTCAAAGGGCACCGTAATAAAACGCACGCGATGGGAGCTGCCAAACTTGCTCCAGAGATAAAAAGCCACCTCCTTCACCCCCACCTCATGGGCGCGCCCACCGAGATTGAAAAACAGGTAATGGGTCCGCAATCCACGCTTGGTCGTCAGGTAGCTGGATACGGTTGAATCAAAGCCACCGGAAATCAGTGAAATCACCGTATCCTGTGAGCCCAATGGGAATCCCCCCAACCCCTGAGTGGTTTCCTCAATCACAAACAGCTCCTGCTGCTTGATTTCAAGGCGCACAGTAAGGTCCGGCTGTTTGAGACTGACCCCTGCCGCCTCAGACTGGTGCAATAGGCCACCACCCACTATGCGTTCAACGTCGCCAGAAGTGAATTCGTGCTTGCCACTGCGCTTTACGCGAAGCACAAAGGTCTTACCATTCAGTTTTTCTTTCCACACCCCCAGGGTATTTTGAAGAATGTCATCAAAACTCCCCAAGGGAAAATGTTGCACCCGGGAAAAGTTGGCAATGCCCGGCGTTCGTGCCAACAGATCCGCCACACGAACCGCGACCTCATCGCTTTCGGGGCCGATGACCTGCAATTTTTCCCAATCCTGCTCAACCTGTATCGCCGGATCAATAGCACGCAGCATTTTGCGAAGATTTTCGCGCAACTGCCGGGTCATTCGTTTACGAACGGGGGTACTTTTGATGATGATTTCAGGAAACAGCTTGATGATAAAGTGCATGGCGAAAAAGGTTCACTGCATATGGGTATTAGGGCCGCAGATTATATTACAAAAAAAGTACTATTCGGCTTATGATGAGAAACAGCACCACAGCGTGCGCGCGACGCACCAAATATGATCTTTTAGCTTAACTTGCGCTCTATTTCGGTGCATAGAAGCGCAAACCATACGGTACGCTATCCATAACCTGTTGATTTTATTGATGGCCGCCAATGGCATAACTTTTGCTTCAATTTGGCACACTGATTGCTAAATCACAAATTGAGCTGAAACAACAATCAATTTAACTATTTTGTATCATCGTGGTCCCGTCACTTCGGGCACCCGGTTCAATCTGGATATCCATAACTGGAGGAGCTAATGTCCAACAAAACCCTCACACTGATTAAAGAAAGCGAAGCCCAATGGGTAGATTTGCGCTTTACCGACACCAAAGGTAAAGAACAGCACGTCACCATCCCCGTTAGCGCTGTTGACGAAGAATTCTTTGAAGTCGGTCAAATGTTCGACGGCTCCTCTATCGCCGGCTGGAAAGGTATTAACGAATCCGACATGGTACTGATGCCGGATGACAGCACGTCTATGCTGGATCCTTTTTCTGATGCAGTAACTGTCATTCTGCGCTGCGATATTCTCGAACCGTCAACTATGACAGGTTATGAGCGCGACCCCCGCTCCGTAGCCAAGCGCGCCGAAGAATACCTGAAAACTACAGGTTTGGGCGACACTGCATTCTTTGGTAACGAGCCTGAATTCTTCATCTTTGACGACATCAAATGGGGCTCCGACATGAGCGGCAGCTTCGTTAAGATCAGTTCTGAAGAAGCCGCCTGGTCTACCGGCGAAACCTTTGCCGAAGGCAACATGGGTCACCGCCCTCGCGTGAAAGGTGGTTATTTCCCGGTTCCGCCAATTGACTCACTGCACGACATTCGTGCCGCGATGTGTGAAGCCATGGCTCAAATGGGCCTCGACATTGAAGTACACCATCACGAAGTAGCTACTGCTGGCCAGTGTGAAATCGGTATTAAATTCAACACCCTGGTGAAAAAAGCCGACGATACCCAGATTCTGAAGTACTGCGTACACAATGTGGCCCATGCCTATGGCAAAACTGCCACCTTCATGCCCAAGCCCATCGTTGGCGACAACGGCTCCGGCATGCACTGCCACCAGTCTTTCTGGAAAGATGGCGTCAACCAGTTTGCTGGCGACGGTTATGCTGGCCTGAGCGAAACTGCCCTGTACTACATCGGTGGCATTATCAAACACGCCAAAGCATTGAACGCTTTCACCAACCCCGGCACCAACTCTTACAAGCGTCTGATCCCCGGCTTTGAAGCACCGGTTATGCTGGCCTACTCCGCTCGCAACCGCTCCGCTTCCATCCGCATTCCTTTCGTTGCATCTCCGAAAGGTAAGCGTATTGAAGCACGCTTCCCCGACCCTATCGCCAACCCTTACCTGGCGTTCGCTGCCATGTTGATGGCTGGCCTGGACGGTGTTCAGAACAAGATCCACCCCGGCGACGCCGCAGACAAAGACCTTTATGATCTGCCCCCAGAAGAAGCAGCCGCTATTCCGCAAGTATGTGGCAGTCTACGCGAAGCACTGTCTTCCCTGGATGCAGACCGTGAGTTCCTCACCAAAGGCGGCGTCTTCACCGACGACATGATCGATGCTTACATTGAACTGAAAATGGAAGATGTCTACCGTGTCGAACACACTACTCACCCGCTTGAGTTCGATCTGTACTACTCCGTATAAATCGATACTCAACACAGAGTCGGCGGTCCGTTAATACGGCCCGCTCTCTCAAACACAAAAAAGCCCGCTATTTTTTTGAATGGCGGGCTTTTTCTTATGTCAAAGGAAGGCTAGTCTAAGAAGACTCAACAAGGAGAATTGTTACTGATGAGTGGATACTGTCGTTTAATTGCCCTTACCCTGGCGTGCACAATCGCTCAGCCCGCACTCGCAGAGGTCTACAAAACTGTCGATGAAGACGGCAATATCACTTATACCGACAACCCTGCGGCCAAAGAAGGGAAAGTCGAGGAAGTTAAATTACCGGCTATCAACACACAGCCTGCATTGAAGGCAGCTGCCGATAAACCAAAAAATTCCGACACCGGCAACGGTTATAAGGAAGTCAGCATTCTGTCTCCAGCTCAAGATGCCACCATCCCGCCCGGCCAGCTTAATGTTGTTGTACAAGTCTTTATGGAGCCGGCTCTCCAACCCGGCCACCGGATTCAACTTCTCCACAATGGTCAGCCCTACGGTGAAGCAGCCTACGCCACTTCCTTTTCTATCGACGAGCTAATCAGAGGCGAACACAACGTTCAAGTTCGGGTTATCGATACAAAAGGAAACCCTGTTGCCACCTCAGACAAGGTTACGTTTATCGTAAAAAGAGCCTCTCGCCTCAACAAAGAGGCCATTCAGACGCAAAAAACAGACAGAGCAAAAAGAGTTCAACAGGCCACCCAAGGGGCCAAATAGTCTCTGTTCGATATTCAAAAATTTCCAACGAGCATGGCGCACCATAATGGTGCACCATGCTACACTTATAATCGTTAATCCTTCTGTTTACAGGGGCTTAACGCACACCATAATTGGCCCGCTATTTGCTTTGAGTTAATGAACCACTGAACCATAAAAGGGCGACGGCCTTTTAGCGCACCGTAAGCCAGCGATAAATTGATCCTAATGACCGACGAACAGCTTCACCACTTACTACTGGACAACCTGAGCACCGCCGTTCTGCTGCTGAATGACAGTCTGGAAATCTGTTATTTGAACCCATCGGCAGAAAATCTGCTCGCGGTTAGCGCAATGCGTCTGTGTGGCAACTCCGTCAGCACGCTGTTTACCGAAAACGATTCTCCAACGCCCTCTCTGCGGGAAGCTTTGGAGTCAAACCACCCATTTACCCAACGTCAAGCCACCATGGTTCTACCTGACCAGTCGCAGATCACCGTAGATTTTACTGCCACCCCGCTCCAGACATCGGTGACACGTATGCTGGTGCTCGAAATGCAGCAAATGGACAGGCTCATGCGTATCAACCGCGAAGAAGCGCTGATTACTACGCACGATACGACTCGCAACCTGGTGCGGGGACTTGCCCATGAAATCAAAAATCCCCTGGGTGGTATCCGGGGAGCAGCGCAGTTACTGTCGGAAGATCTGGGTGACGAACCGGAGCTGCGGGAGTACACCGATATTATTTCCGCGGAGACAGATCGGCTTTGCAGCCTGGTAGACCGCCTGCTGGGGCCGACCACCATGCCTAAATTTGTCCCAGTAAATATCCACGAAGTACTCGAACATGTGGCGGCATTGGCAGAAGCCGAAACCCGTGGCGCCATCGCCATCAAGCGCAGTTATGACCCCAGTATTCCTGAAATCAGTGGCGACCGAGGACAGCTGATACAGGCTGTCCTGAACATTGTACGCAACTCTATTCAGGCTCTGCGTAACAGCAATCAGAAACGCCCTACGATCAAACTGGTAACCAAAATTCAGCGTCATTTCACCATTGGCAAGGTGCATCACAAAGTGATCTGTCGCATCGACATTATCGATAACGGTCCCGGTATTCCCGAAGACCTGATAGATCGAATATTTTTTCCCATGATCAGCGGCCGAGCTGAAGGCAGTGGCCTGGGCCTACCCATTGCCCAGTCCGCCATCAACCTTCACCACGGGCTGATCGAGTGTGAAAACGGGAAGGGAGAAACCCGTTTCACCATCTATTTACCTTTGGATATTTAAAACATGGAAAAGCGCAAAGTCTGGATAGTTGATGATGATCGTTCCATACGTTGGGTGATGGAAAAAGCGCTTAGCCGTGCTGACATGACAGTAACCAGCTTTGAAGATCCCTATGATCTGCTAGCCAAGCTGGATAAAACCAAGCCGGACACCATCATCAGCGATATCCGTATGCCTGGCATCGACGGGTTACAGTTGTTACAGAAAATTCATATTTCCAACCCTTCATTGCCGGTCATCATTACCACCGCTCACTCTGACCTTGACAGTGCCGTTGCCGCCTACCAGGGCGGAGCTTTCGAGTACCTGCCCAAACCCTTTGACCTTGAAGAATTGATTGCTGTCACCCAGAGGGCCATCAACTTTGCCGGCGAGCAGGGGCAGGAGAAGGAGCCCAGAGAAGAGGAGGTCAGCGGTGAAATCATTGGCGAAGCCCCGGCCATGCAGGAAGTTTTCCGGGCTATTGGCCGCCTGTCTCACTCGAACATCACGGTATTGATTAACGGCGAATCCGGAACCGGCAAGGAACTGGTCGCCAAGGCATTACACGATCACAGCCCGCGTCGGAACAATCGGTTTGTTGCCCTGAATATGGCTGCCATTCCTCATGACCTGATTGAATCAGAGTTGTTTGGACACGAAAAAGGCGCCTTTACTGGTGCCACCCAACGCCGGGAAGGTCGTTTTCAACAAGCAGATGGTGGCACCCTGTTCCTGGATGAAATCGGTGATATGCCACCCGAGGCTCAGACACGCCTACTGCGCGTGCTCGCCAACGGAGAATTTTATCTGGTGGGGGGACACACGCCGGTGAAAGTCGATGTACGCATTATTGCCGCCACTCACCAGAACCTGGAAGAGCTGGTAGAGGAAAACCGATTCCGTGAAGACCTGTTCCATCGCCTCAATGTGATCCGCATTCACCTGCCAACACTGTCAGACCGGCGCGAAGATATCCCGAAATTGATGCAGCATTTTTTCCAACTTGCCGCCAAGGAGTTGGAAACAGAACCCAAAACACTCTCCCCTGAAGCAGAGCAGTACCTCAGCATGCTGCCCTGGCCAGGCAACGTACGCCAGCTGGAAAACATCTGTCGCTGGTTAACTGTCATGGCCTCGGGTCGTGAAGTGCACATTGAAGATTTGCCACCTGAACTGCGAGACAGTCCGGTAGAGAAAAATAATGTAGCGGGAAGCTGGGAGCAGCAACTTCGCTCCTGGGCAGACAATGAACTCAGTGCCGGACACCACGACATACTGGCGTCAGCAGTCCCCACCTTCGAGCGCGCGTTGATTGAAACAGCATTGAATCACACCCACGGTCGCAAGCGTGATGCAGCGGAATTGCTTGGCTGGGGCAGAAACACTTTGACCAGAAAGCTTAAAGAGCTGGGGATGAGTGACGACGATCTTTGAGGATGGCTGAAGAGATGAGGTGCAGGCAAGCTACACCCCATCTGCCTTTAGCGATTAATGAGCGGTTTCTGACTCAGAAGTCTGCTCGTCCTGCTTGGCTTTTCTTTCTGCCAGAGCCTGCGCAAACAGTGCATCGAAATTCACGGGCGGTAGCATCAGTGCCGGGAACGTTCCTTTGACTACCACATTATCCACAACTTCTCTGGCATAGGGGTACAGAGTAGCAGGACAAAGTACGTTCAGGACATGCGCCATCTGTGCCTTTTCCAGTCCTTTTACCATGAAGATACCTGCCTGATGCACTTCAATCAGGAAAACCACATCGTCTTTATCTTTCACCGTAATTGTCAGTGTCATCACCACTTCAAAATGGGTTTCATCTAACTGCTCAATTTTGGTCGACAACTCCTGACCGATTTGTGGCTTCACTTCACGCTGGAAAGCCTCCACACCCATCGGCGTTTCAAAGGAAAGATCCTTCAGGTAAATACGCTGCATGGCAAAATGGTTTTCTGCCCTCTCTTCATTGGCGACAGCGTTACCGGTATTTTCTTCAGTCATGTATCCACCTTCGTTACATCATTACTTGTTTGATAATTTAAAACACTGGCTAATATCGAAAAAACCTGGGGCTTTAACCCTGCGCAGCCAGCAATTGATCAAGCTCGCCTTGTTGCTCCAGTCGGCGCAAATCATCGTAACCACCAACGTGCACATCACCCACCCAAATCTGAGGGACAGTGTGGCGACCACTCATCATGACCAGTTCCTTACGCTTGGCCGGATCACCGTCTACGGAGATCTCTTCGAAATTGAGGCCTTTATTGGCGAGCAGATTCTTGGCGGCTACACAGTACCCACAGGTGCGTGTCGTGTAGATCCTGACCTGGGTCATTTAACTTTTGATTACTGGCAAATTCTGGTTTTGCCATTCCATCATGCCACCCGTCAGCCGGAACACCTTAAAATTCTGTTGCTGCAGCTGCCGCCCTACGGCCCCAGCCTGCTGACCAACCTTGTCGGCGATGATAATGAACTTTTCGCGATAACTTTCCAGTTCGCTGATCTTGTCCTTTAGTTTTGCATGGGGAATATTAACGGCACCGGCAATATGGCCCGCCTTGAATTCCTTACTGTCGCGAACGTCGAGCAAGATGGCTTCCTCCGCATTTAACATGCGGGTCACAGCGTGCACCGAGATCGGCCTGCCACTCTTGATTCTCTCATTGATGGCAAACAGGTAAATCAGCACCATAAGTACGCTGACCAGCACCCACTGCTCACTGATAAAAACAAAAAAATCCACTATCAACAGCCTCTTGGAAGTTCCAGCTGGACCACCCAGCCCAGCAAAGCCGCAAAAGTATACACACCGCATACTGCTCAAGGAACCACCAATGGCACTGAATACACTTTGCGGGTAAGATTCGCGGATCATTCACCCCAGAACACCACCCCATAGAGATCATGAAAGAAGCAAAAAAAACACTTCTGCTGCTGGTCCTCGACGGCTATGGCTACAGCGACAATCCAGAATACAACGCCATCTTTACAGCTGAGACTCCAGTACGAGACCGCTTGTGGGAAACGGCTCCCCACACATTTATTCAAACGTCCGGACTGGCCGTAGGCCTTCCGGAAGGACAGATGGGCAATAGTGAAGTGGGCCATATGACCCTGGGATCAGGACGGGTGATCTACCAGAGCTTTACCCGCATCAACAAGGCAATCAGCGATGGGGATTTTTTTTCCAACCCGGTGTACTGCCAGGCGATTGACCAGGCCATTGCCAACAACAAGGCCGTACACATCTTGGGACTACTTTCTGAAGGGGGCGTTCACAGCCACGAATCACATATCAATGCCATGGTTGAACTGGCCTCTCAGCGCGGCGCCAAAGCAATCTACGTTCACGCCTTTCTCGATGGCAGGGACACGCCACCACGCAGTGCTGAAGCCTCACTGCAGCGCACTGCAGAAAAACTGTCTGACACTGGCCGAGGTCGTATCGCCAGTATCTGCGGCCGCTTTTACGCCATGGACCGTGACAACCGCTGGGACCGGGTACAGGCGGCCTATGACCTATTAACTCTGGGCAAAGCCGAACATTTTGCACCCGATGCCATCAGCGGCCTTCGCACAGCCTACGAGCGCGGCGAAAATGACGAATTTGTACTACCCACCGCAATCCATGCCCCTGGAGAAGATACCGTTACCATCCAGGATGGGGACACCGTCATCTTTATGAATTTCCGTCCCGACAGGGCAAGAGAAATAACCCGGGCATTTGTTGACAAGCAATTTGACGGGTTTGAGCGTATCGCACACCCGACATTGTCTGACTTTGTGATGACCACCGAGTATTCGGCGGATATTCATACCAGTTGCGCCTTTCCACCTCAGGACATCCACAATTCTCTGGGCGAATTCCTGGGCAATCACAACAAAAGCCAGCTGCGCATCGCCGAGACAGAGAAATATGCCCATGTGACTTTCTTCTTTAATGGCGGCCAGGAAACCCTGTTCCCGGGAGAAGAACGAATTCTTATCCCATCACCCAAGGTCGCCACCTACGACCTGAAACCGGAGATGAGCGCCTACGAACTGACCGACCAGCTCGTCGCCGCCATTGAGGGCGGCACATTCGATGTCATCATCTGCAACTACGCCAATTGTGACCAAGTGGGCCACAGCGGGGTCTTTGATGCCGCGGTTAAAGCCGTTGAAGCCGTAGATCAATGCCTGGAGCGAGTCTTGTCCGCCCTGCATAGGGCGGGTGGAGAGTGCCTGATTACGGCAGACCATGGCAATGTCGAACAAATGTTCGATGCCCAGTCCGGCCAGGTGCATACCCAGCACACCACCCTACCGGTACCTCTGATCTACGTTGGAGACAGACAACTTACCCTGAGCGATGGTGGCTCACTGGCAGACATCGCGCCCACCATGCTGACATTGCTCGACTTACCGCAACCGGCCGAGATGACTGGCCACTCCCTTGCCCAGCTGAATACCTAGAGAGGTTGAAGAGGACGCCAATGAGGCTGTTCCGGTATTGGCTGTTAATTCTGTTTCTGGCCACAGCCTGTACCACGCAGGCTGATGAAAAAGAAGATCGCAAGAAGCTGCAGCAGATCGGCAAGGATATCCTCAAGCTCGAAGAGAGCGTCAAAGGTGACAGCAAGGAACAACAGCGTCTTGCCAGGGAACTGAAAAAAACCGAACTGGACGCCGCACGACTCAACCAGGCGATCCACGACCTGGAAGCCCAACTAGAGAAACTGAATAGTGAGTTGCTGCAACTACAATCAAAGAAATCCTCGCTGGAAAAGTCCCGACATGCTCAACAGGACCTGATCGCCAAACAGATCACAGCGGCCTATCGGCTGGGCAACGAGGAATCCATCAAACTGCTGCTCAACCAGGAAGATCCGGATAAGGTCAGTAGGGCCCTGAAATACTACGACTATTTCCTCAAGGCTCGCTCAGAAAAAATTGAACAGTACCTGCAAACCATGGCCGAACTACATCGTGTCGAATCAGGCATTGGCGAAAGACAGGCTGCACTCACACAGCGCCGCTCAACGCTGTCCGAACAGCAACAGCGGCTGGAGGAAAACCTGCGTGTCCGCAGCGAAGTATTGGTTCGTCTGGATCGCCAAATCACGAGCTCAAAGCAAGCGTTGAAACAACTGCACGCTGAGCACAAACGGCTTGAAACAGTTATCAGGACCCTTGAGGAAAGTATTACCAAGCTCGTATCGCCAACAAACACCGAGCCCTTCTCTCGTCGCAAGGGCAAACTGCCCTGGCCTGTTAAAGGTACATTGAGCCAGTACTTTGGTGCCACACGAACGGCTGACATCACTTGGAATGGTTGGCTACTCAAAGCCAGTGAAGGAACCCCTGTCCACGCTATACACCATGGTCGTATTATTTTTTCTGATTATCTGCGAGGCCACGGCATGTTGGTCATCATTGACCACGGTGATGGCTATATGAGCCTCTATGCACACAACCAGGTACTTTTGAAAGTCACTGGCGACTGGGTACAGAGCGGAGAACCCATCGCCCGAGTCGGCAACAGTGGCGGGCAACGGGATCATGCACTTTATTTTGAAATTCGCCATAATGGTAGACCGACAAACCCAAAAACTTGGCTGACACGTAAAGGATAATAGTCTTCACTCCCGTCTAAGGTCGCGCGTGAGACTTCTACAACAATAACTCCCTAAATCACAACACCGCCGGCGAATGCCAGGATCGTTCATGAAATCACTAAGCAAGTTGCTGTTTTTCACTTTTTTTATGTTCTCCGGAAGCATAGCCTTAGCGGCTGCAGAACAGGATGAAAAAGGGCACATGCCCCTGGACGAGCTACGCCGCTTTACCCAGGCTTTTGACCAGATTCGCCAGGCCTACGTCGAAGAAATTGACGATAAAGAGCTTCTGGAAATGGCCATCAGTGGTCTCCTCAGCAGCCTCGATCCGCACTCTGCCTATCTCAATGAAACCGATTTCCAGGACCTTGAGGAACATACCACAGGGGAGTTTGGTGGACTGGGTATAGAAGTCGGCATGGAAGGGGGTTTTATCAAGGTGATTACCCCTATCGATGACACTCCCGCCGAACGGGCTGGTATTCAGGCTGGGGACCTGATCATAAAACTGGATGAGCAATTGGTGCAGGGCTTGAGCCTCAGCGAAGCCATCGAGATCATGCGCGGGCCCAAAGGATCCAAGCTGAAACTGACCATTGTTCGCCCCAACCGCGATGGTCCATTTGAGGTTGAAGTTATTCGCGATGTCATTCAGGTTCACAGTGTTCGTTCACGGATACTGGAACCCGGATTTGGCTACGTACGCATTGCACAGTTCCAGGAAAACACTGGCACATCATTCCGGCAAGCTCTGGAAAATTTCACCAAAGATGATCCCAACCTCAAAGGCGTAATACTCGACCTGCGCAACAACCCCGGTGGCCTGTTGAATGCTTCGGTAGAGGTGGTGGACACACTGCTGGATCAAGGCCTTGTGGTATATACCGAAGGAAGACTGAACACGTCCAACACCAAGTATTATGCTAAACCCGGTGACATCCTCAATGGTCTTCCGGTAGTCGTGCTAATCAACGAAGGTTCTGCTTCGGCAGCTGAAATTGTTGCCGGCGCACTTCAGGACCACAAGCGCGCAGTGATTCTCGGCACCAGCAGCTTTGGCAAAGGGTCCGTACAAACGGTGATTCCCCTGGGGGAAAGACGAGGCATTAAGCTCACTACCGCGCGCTACTTTACCCCCAGCAAACGTTCCATTCAGGCAGAGGGCATCCAGCCTAATATTGTGGTCAAACCTGCTGAGGTGAGGTTGCTGGAATCCCAAGGGCAAATCAAGGAAGAGAACCTGGCCGGACACCTAACCAACAATGAACGCCCTCAAGCCGAGACCAAGGACGACCTCTCACTGGAAGATAATCAACTTTACGAGGCACTTAATCTCCTTAAAGGACTGGATATTTTTACTTCAGCCAAAAAACACCAAAAGGTACCATGAGCAGACAAAAAAGACCTTTACCCTGACGCACTTCATTGACTTTTGACCAAAAAATAGGCTGAATACGTAAAGATTGTTGTTCTTGCATCGATAGTATGTAGACATTCCCTCTTTACAATGGATTGTGCCAACAAAAGAAGAGTTGTTGCCAATTTAAGTTACGCTTAAGGTGTGAATGCAATTATTATAAAAATAGAAGCTTTGAATCGGCAGTTAAAAGGTGAGGAAACAACATGGTAATGCCAAGAACTGGAGAACACAGCGAGCAGCAACCTGCCATCAGGAGTGACCGGTTTTTCAAATTGCACAACTTCTGGTTTTTTGCGACTCGCGAAGGTGCCGCAGTTGGCCCATTTGACTCCAAGGAAGGCGCTGTGCAAGCAGTCTCAGATTACGTTGAATTTGTGCAAAAAGCTGGCCCCGAAGCGCTGGACTTTTTCACATCTGAGGCCCGCTACGCAGTATAGGTCAGGATTAGCGCCGCACCTCGACACCTCGCTCAGCCATATATTCCTTGGCCTGGGCGATGGTGAACTCCCCAAAATGAAAAATACTCGCGGCTAATACCGCATCAGCTTTTCCCTCTACCACGCCATCCACCAGGTGCTGAAGATTTCCCACCCCGCCTGATGCTATCACCGGAATATCTACTGCTTCACTAATAGCCCGCGTCAGCGGCAAGTTAAAACCCGTCTTGGTACCATCCTTATCCATACTAGTGAGAAGAATTTCACCGGCCCCATATTCGGCCATCTGCACAGCCCATGCCACGGCATCAATTCCGGTAGGATTGCGTCCGCCGTGGGTAAAAATTTCCCAACGCAACGGCTCTCCCTCCCCGCTGACCTGCTTTGCATCAATAGCAACGACAATGCACTGTGAACCAAACCGCTGCGCTGCCTGTCTGACAAACTCTGGGTTCTTTACCGCCGCCGAATTAATCCCAACCTTATCAGCACCCGCATTCAACAGTGCGCGAATATCTTCTAGGGTGCGAACACCTCCACCCACTGTCAAAGGTATAAATACTTCGCTGGCCATGCGCTCCACCGTGTGAACCATGGTATCCCGCTCTTCATGGCTGGCCGTAATGTCGAGAAAAGTAATTTCGTCTGCACCTTCCTCGTTATAGCGTTTCGCCACCTCAACCGGATCACCCGCATCGCGGATATCGACAAATTGTACACCCTTGACCACCCGCCCCTTGTCTACGTCAAGACAGGGGATGATTCGTTTCGCTAACATCAGTTTTCGCCCTCGCTCTCACCCTGCTCATCAAACAGGTGGCCCAATTTCCCAGCCTTGGTAGCCAGGTAATACAGATTATGCGGATTGCGCCCGGTCTGCAGCGCCAGACGCTCAGCCACATGAATACCCAGCTGCTGAAGCGCTTCAACCTTGCGTGGATTGTTGGTCAGCAGTTTTACCTGACCAATATTCAGGTGACTCAACATGGAACGACAAATGCTGTAGTCCCTCATATCGGCACCAAAGCCCAGCTTCTCATTGGCTTCAACGGTATCGGCACCTTGGTCCTGAAGGTGGTAGGCCTTGATCTTGTTAATTAGCCCGATACCTCTTCCCTCCTGCCGCAGATATAAGATGGCCCCCCGCCCATCAGCCGAGATTCGGCGCATGGCCTCCTCCAATTGTGCACCGCAATCGCAGCGTACACTGAACAGGGCATCCCCGGTCAGACACTCGGAATGAATACGAAGCAGTACCGGTTCACCATCGGCAACATCACCCATGGTGATGGCGACATGCTCTTTATCACTGACCGTGTCTTCAAAGCCATGAATATCAAACACGCCCCAACGAGTAGGAAGTTTGGAGCTTTCAACAAAACGGAGTGTCACTTAAGACTCCTAAAGATCAGGCGGGTGGCTATTTTAGCCGGGATACACATTGAGTAAAGTGAAGCCGGTAATTTTCAATACTAAACAATGGACTTACGGGCTGCCGAAAAACATTCGCGATGCTGTCACTACGGGGATTTCATCAGAACTTGGTTCTCAACACCATCACTCCTTCCTCTTCGCTCATTTCCACACGGCTGAGGAAGCTGTTTCCCAACAAAATCTGTGAGGGAAAATCACCAACTACGACTGTCGCATCCACCTGGTTCAGGGTGATATTACCGATAGTCAGTTTCTGTAACGGTATATGGAAGGTATTGACGATGCCCCCCGCCGTGCTGGCGGAGCCCTTGCGACCGCGGCGAAAATTCACGCCCAACTGCTCGGCATGGTGCAAATTCATGGCGATGGAAGTGGCGCCTGTATCCACCATGAAATCTGCCGGACGGCCATTGATAAAGCCGCTCACAAAATAGTGGCCATTTTCTGCCCGGGGGATCCTCACCTCCGCCATTTCAGCGGCCTGAAAACTGGAAGAAATATGGTCCGACAAGCCCAGTGTCATTTGCCTACCATCAAACTCGACAACAGCGTGGCGACTGTTGCTGTCAATCAACGTTACACCCTCGGGGCTGGTCTGACCCTGCTTCAACAAACGCTGCTTGCCATTAATCACCAGCACTGCGCTGCCACCAAACAGACCATTCACGCGGATATCCGCCGCCCAACACGGACTGGCGAACAGTCCCATCAACACAAATGCTACGACAAGTCCCTTCATGGCCAGCACCCCCGGCAATTCCCTAAATCATCCATTGCGACGCAGAAAACAGTATCCCCCAGGCGAACAAGCCTGCCAACAGGTCATCTACCATGATACCCACCCCCCCATGCACCTGGCGGTCCAGCCAGCTAATGGGCCACGGCTTCCAAATATCAAACAGACGAAACAGGACAAAACCGGCCAATGCCCAGGACCAGGTGGCTGGCAATGCAGTCATGGTCAACCAGTAACCCGCTATCTCGTCCCAGACAATACCCGGATGGTCATGCACGCCCATATCACGAGCGGTTTTACCGCAGAGGTAGAAACCCAGCAGGGACACGGCAACCACCACCCCGATATAGGTATAGAGCGGCAGGGCTGCCAGCAATGGCCACAGCACAAGCGCCACCACCGTGCCAGCCGTACCCGGCCCCTTCGGCGCCAAACCACTGCCAAAACCAAATGCCAGAAAATGCACCGGGTTTTTCAGCAGCTGGGAAAACTTCGGATTAATGCGATGATCCATAATCTATCTGCCGGTTGAGCACATCAAAACAGGGGGAGAACACCCCGTAGCCGCCTCAATTAAAATGCTGATATCCCTTGCGAGCAACCGTCTGAACCTGACCCTCAGCATCGAGACAGACTATGCCAGGTTCTGATGTCATAAGGCCAATCCGGGTCGCCAGCAACTCTCCACGATGAATCATGCCATCAACAAGAGACTGCTTACTCTCAGGCACGGTAAAACATAGCTCATAATCGTCGCCGCCTGAGAGTACCCAGGACTGTAATTGGTCTGGGTTAACAGCTTCCGTCAGCCACGGCGCGACTGGTACCTGTTGCAACTGTAGCTCAGCACCCAAGCCACTGCACTCGGCGATATGCCCAAGATCCGCCAGCAGCCCGTCGGAAATATCGATGGCCGCCGAAGCCACTCCCCGCAGTTTCCTGCCCACGGTTAATCTCGGTTCTGGCCGATAAAACCGTTTTAGCAGCGCCTCTCGCTGGGAGTCATTGTAGGAACAACCGGAAGAAAAGACTTGCAGCGCCACTGCACCCTCGCCCAGGGTCCCCGTGACATAGACACCATCACCAGCTTGCGCACCGCCCCTGACCAGCGCCTGCCCACTTGGAACAGTGCCCATCATCTGAATGGAGATACTCAGTGGTCCGGCAGTGGTATCGCCACCCACCAGGGCACAGCCAAAATATTGCGCATCCTCGGCCATCGCTTTGGAAAAAGCCTGCAGCCAATCGGCTTCGGCCTGCGGCAGAGTCAAAGCGAGGGTAAACCAACGGGCGTCTGCCCCCATGGCTGCCATATCACTGAGATTCACCCGTAAAGTGCGGCGGGCAATATCTTCAGGCGCGGCATCCTGCGGAAAATGAACCCCGGCGACCAGGGTATCGACGCTGACCACCAATTGCTGGTCTGGGCTGATGTCCAGCACCGCCCCATCATCACCCACACCCAGCGCCACACCCTCGACACCACCCACCGAAGAGAAGTACTGCTTAATCAGCGCAAATTCACTCAGGGACATGGGGCACCGCAACAGGTGTGCGACGACGTATTAACGTCGCCGCTCGGCCTTGACCTCAATAGCGCGATGGGTAGCCGCCACTTTATCGAGAATGCCGTTGATGTATTTGTAGGCATCCGTGGGGCCGAAGGTTTTTGCAAGGTTCACAGCTTCGTTGATGGCCACCTTGTAGGGAATATCAATCCGGAAACACAGCTCGTAACAACCCATTCTCAACAGTGCCCTGGAGATTGGGTCCAGATCCTTGGACTGGCGGTCGAGGTGGCTTTCATAGGCGGCATCCACTTCATCCAGCTTTTGTGGAATACCGTGCAATAACTCACGAAAATACTCGGTGTCCACTTTGCGCATATCGTTGTCGGTGAAAAATTCCGCTTCAATACTGTGCAGATCCGAGCCGGATAATTGCCACTGATACAAGGCCTGTACCAGCAGTTGACGGGCTTTCTTTCGGGTAGAGGGAAGTGACACGTATTGGCTCCTATAGCTGGCGAAACAGACTAATCATTTCAAGCGCTGTCAGCGCAGCTTCTTCACCCTTGTTTTCGGCATTGTCGCCGGAACGCTCCTGCGCCTGGGCCAGGGTATCCGTGGTCAACACACCAAATGCAATCGGCAGCCCTTCGCGCAGGGCGACTTCGCCAATACCCCGGGTGGTTTCCCCCGAGACATACTCGAAGTGAGGCGTTCCACCGCGGATCACACAACCGAGTGCAATCACCGCATCGAAACGGCCTGACTGCGCCAACTTGCTGCAGGCCAGAGGCAATTCAAAGGCACCCGGCACACGGAACACATGCACATCCTTTTCGGCAATGCCATGGCGCAGCAATGCACGCTGCGTACCCTGCAAAAGACTTTCGGTGATCTGGCTGTTCCAGCGTGCGACGGCAATCGCCACTCTGGCACCATCGATATTAAAGCTGCCCTCATCGGGCCGGTATTCACTCATGCTGTTATCCGACTTGTTTCTGTTCCTGGCTGCGCTAACACGCAGCCATCAATCACAATTAATGTATTCCACCACTTCCAGATCAAAACCGGATATCCCGGTAAACCTGAAGGGTGCACTCATCAGTCGCATTTTATGTACCCCCAGATCCATCAGAATCTGCGAGCCGGTACCCACCTGCTGATAAACCACATCCGCAGCGCGTTGAGGCTGCGAAGGCAAGTTGCTGAGCATCTCATCCACGCTGGCATCGATATCATCGGCAGTTTCCGGATAGTAGATAAACACCACCACACCCCGCCCTTCCTCGGCCACTTTTTCCATGGCACGGGACAAACTCCAGCTGCGGTAGCCGTCACCGGGCTCCATAGAAAACAGGTCCCGGGCTGACTTGTTGATATGCACACGCACCAACGGTGGTTCACCATTGGCCACATCACCCATCACCAACGCAAAGTGCTTTTCGTTGCGGGCACTATCCAGGTAAGTCTTGAGAACGAACTCCCCATAATGGGTCTGGATGGGACGCTCGTTGATGCAGTTGATGGTCTTCTCGGTGACCAGGCGGTAGTGGATCAGGTCGGCAATGGTGCCGATCTTCAGGTTGTGCCTGGCGGCAAAGGCCTCCAGGTCGGGACGGCGCGCCATGGTACCGTCATCATTCATAATTTCGACAATCACCGCTGCTTGCTCGAACCCCGCCATGCGTGCCAGATCACAACCTGCTTCGGTATGCCCGGCGCGGCTCAACACGCCACCACGCTCTGCCCTCAACGGGAAAATATGTCCGGGCTGAACAATATCCTGGGGGCGGGCATTGCTTGCCACGGCCGCCTGTACGGTGCGCGCCCGGTCGGCAGCGGAAATACCGGTGGTCACACCCTCGGCCGCCTCGATGGAAACGGTGAAATTGGTACCATGACCAGACTTGTTTGAGTCCACCATCAACGGCAGATTGAGCTGCTGGCAACGTTCTTCGGACAGGGTCAGGCAGATCAAGCCACGGCCGTGGGTGGCCATAAAGTTGATATCCTCTGGCCTGACCATAGTAGCGGCCATCACCAGATCGCCCTCGTTCTCGCGATCCTCATCATCCATCAGGATAACCATTTTCCCCTGACGAATATCCGCAACCAGTTCTTCAATACTGTTCAAAGCCATAAACAATTGCCGTCAATCTTGTTTGTGTATTTGTCTGTCAGGCATCTGCCGCACCCTCACCCAGCAGCAAGCGCTCCAGGTAACGGGCAATCAGGTCCACCTCCAGATTCACGCGGGTACCCGCTTTATAGGTGTCCATCACCGTTTTCTCAAGGGTATGGGGCACGATATTCAGTTCGAACTCGGCGCCTTCCACCTTGTTTACCGTGAGGCTGGTGCCATCCACCGTGATGGATCCCTTGTGGGCGATATATTTAGCCAGCTCACGGGGTGCTCGCAGCCTGAAGCGTTCGGATCTCGCATCCGGATGGCGACTTACCACCTCCCCGATCCCGTCCACATGGCCTGACACCATGTGCCCACCCATACGCGTTTGCGGAGTCAGCGCCTTCTCCAGATTGACTTTTGTACCCACGCCCCAGTCACCCACCGTGGTCAGTGACAAGGTTTCTGCGGAGACATCCGCCACATAGCCATCTCCGGGCAACTCCACTACCGTGAGGCAGACACCGTTGGTGCTGATGCTGTCACCCAGCGCGATATCGCTCATATCCAGATCGTTGGCTTTTATCCGCAATCGCAGATCGCCGCCCTTTTCCTCGCAGGCCGCCACTTCTCCAACTGCTTCAACAATACCCGTGAACACCTATGCTTTCTCCACTTGCGTCAGTGACTTCTCAGTTTATACCCTGTGCCGGAACGGGATGAGCCGTAATACGCCAGTCATCCCCAATGGGCTGAATATCCACAATCTTAACTGACACTGCATCGGACATATTTTCCAGAGGCAGTACCAACAGGGGCCGAGCCAGACTACCCAGCAGTTTGGGGGCCATATAGATGATCAACTCATCCACCAGCCCTGCAGCGATAAATGCCCCTGCCAGTTTGGCACCGGCTTCTACCAGCACTTCATTGCATTCACTTGTGGCCAGCACTTTCAGCAACCCTTTCAGATCAACCCGGCCTTTGCCGTTGTCCAGCACTACCACTTCAGCGCCCGGCAGCTGTCCCCTTTGGGCACTAGCTACCAGCGTGTCACCGCCATCCGTCAATAATTGTGCATCCCTTGGGGTGCGCAACTTGCTGTCCACCACCACCCGCAGAGGTTGGTCACGGGCAATATCTGCTGCATTTTCCAGATTCAGCTCGGTCGGCCTCACGGTGAGGGCCGGGTTATCGAGTAACACGGTGTCCACACCAGTAATGATCGCTGAACTGCGAGCCCGCAAACGCTGCACATCACTGCGGGCAGCAGGCCCGGTAATCCACTGACTCTCGCCACTGGCCATAGCTGTGCGACCATCCAGACTCATGGCCAGTTTTACCCTTACCCAGGGCAAACCGAGCCGCTGTCGTTTGATAAAACCGGGATTCAAGGTCATGGCTTCAGCTTCAAGCACGGGTCCATCAACCAAAATTCCTGCCTGACGCAGCGCTTCCAGCCCCCGGCCCGACACATTCGGGTTCGGGTCCTGCATACCGTAGACCACCCGACTGACACCAGCCTTGATCAGGGCATTGGCACAGGGAGGGGTTCGCCCCTGATGACTGCAGGGCTCCAGCGTCACATAGGCAGTGGCACCCCGGGCCAGCTCTCCGGCCACCGCCAGAGCATTCACCTCTGCGTGGGCTTCTCCGGCACGACGATGCCATCCCTCGCCCACCACCTGATCACCATGGGCAATGACACAGCCCACCGAGGGATTCGGCATAGTCGTGTAACAACCCCGAGCGGCCAATTCAACCGCCCTGGCCATGAGACTGGCATCCAGGGTGTCTGACATTACCGTCAATCTCTGCTGCTTTCAGGAAGGTTTTGCTCCAGGCGGTCCAACTCGGCGCGGAACTCACTGAGGTCCTGAAAGCTGCGGTAAACCGATGCAAAGCGCACATAGGCCACTTCATCCAGTTCCCGTAAATGTTCCATCACCAGCTCACCGACCATACGGGAGGTTACTTCACGCTCACCGGTCGCCCGCAACTGGTGCTGAATCTGTGAAATGGCACCTTCAATGCGCTCAATACTCACCGGACGTTTTTCCAGCGCCCGCAGCAGTCCTGCACGCAGTTTCTCTTCATCAAAGGGTTCGCGGGTTTCATCCTGCTTGATCACCCGCGGCATCAATAACTCTGGCATCTCGTAGGTGGTAAACCGCTCTTTGCAGGACAGGCATTCACGGCGACGGCGCACCTGACCACCTTCGGCCACCAGTCGCGAATCGATCACCTTGGTTTCATCGGCATTACAGAAGGGACAATGCATGGCTCAAGCCACCTGTTTGAACTGGGGCGCATGGTACCACATTTTGGCTGCCAGCCCGCTTGCAGCGCCGTTTCACCAGCATAGGGCGAAAGACAAAAAAGCCCCGCCTAAGCGGGGCCACGAAAGACTTCAACAAGGCTTAGCTGTATACCGGGAAACGGCCACAGATCTCCAACACCTTGGCCTTGGTCGCCGGAATCACTTCTTCAGACGTGCCATTCTCCAGGCTGTCCAGCACATCGCAGATCCAGTGAGCCAGCTGCACGCTCTCTTCCTCTTTGAAACCGCGGGTAGTGATCGCGGGCGTGCCAACACGCAAGCCGGAAGTAATGAACGGCGAACGGGGATCATTCGGCACCGCGTTTTTGTTCACGGTGATGTAGGCGCGACCGAGGGCCTCGTCCGCATCCTTACCTGTGTATTCCTTGCCGATCAGGTCCACCAGCATCAGGTGGTTCTCTGTACCCTTGGAGACGATATTAATACCGCGCTCCATGAACGTGGCCGCCATCGCTTTTGCATTCTTCACAACCTGCTGCTGGTAGGTCTTGAACTCATCGCTCATGGCTTCCTTGAAGGAGACTGCCTTGGCTGCGATCACGTGGCACAGTGGGCCACCCTGACCACCGGGGAATACCGCAGAGTTGATCTTCTTGGCCAGATCTTCGCTGTTGGTGAGGATGATGCCTCCACGTGGACCGCGCAGGGTTTTGTGAGTGGTAGACGTCACCACATCGGCAAACGGCATTGGGTTCGGGTAAACGCCTGCGGCAATCAGGCCGGCTACGTGGGCCATATCCACCATCAGATAAGCACCCACTTTGTCGGCGATATCACGGAAACGCTGCCAGTCGAGGATGCCGGAATAGGCGGAGAAACCGGCGACGATCATTTTCGGCTTGTGTTCCAGGGCCAGGGCTTCCACTTGGTCGTAATCGACCAGACCGGTTTCCGGGTTCAACCCGTACTGCACAGCATGGTAGATCTTGCCGGAGAAATTTGGCTTGGCACCGTGGGTCAGGTGACCACCGGCATCGAGACTCATACCCAGCACAGTGTCACCGGGCAGGCACAGGGCCTGGTACACGGCACTGTTGGCCTGTGAACCGGAGTGCGGCTGCACGTTGGCAAAACCCGCACCGAACAGTTGCTTGACCCGTTCGATGGCCAGCTCTTCCGTCTTGTCGACAAACTCACAACCGCCGTAATAACGCTTGTGGGGATAGCCCTCGGCGTACTTGTTGGTGAGCTTGGTACCCTGAGCCGCCATAACAGCGGGGCTGGTGTAATTCTCGGAAGCGATCAGCTCAAGATGCTCTTCCTGGCGCTGCTCTTCCTGCTGGATGGCAGCCCAGATTTCCGGGTCAAAACTGGCAATGGTGACGTCTTTATCGAACATGGATCTCACACTGGTGGTTGGCCTGAAAAAAGAGCGCGAATTGTACACAAATCCACCATTGAATCCCACGCTAAAAATGCCCTAAACGATCCCGGAATTTACATATTGCGTCGGTACAGCCCACCCACCCGGTAAAGTGCCTCACTCATCTGCCCCAGGGAGCAACTCTTAGCCACTTCCATCAGACATTCAAAGGTATTGCCTCGACTCAGCACCACCTGCTGTAACCGCTTCAGGGCTTCGTCACACTGTCCGTGGTGCAGCGCCTTGTAGGCATTGAGGTTATCGACCTGTTGCTGCTTCTCGGCATCATCGGAACGAGCCAGTTCGCGGCCCTCAATGGTTTCCTCAGCACCGGCTTCCGGCAGGAACGTATTGACTCCAATCAACGGCAGAGACCCATCGTGCTTACGGTGTTCGTAATACATGCTCTCTTCCTGAATTTTTCCGCGCTGATACATGGTATCCATGGCGCCCAGCACCCCGCCACGCTCAGAAATCCGTTCGAACTCGGCGTACACCGCCTCTTCCACCAGATCGGTCAGTTGCTCGACGATAAACGAACCCTGCCAGGGGTTTTCGCAGAAGTTGAGCCCGAACTCCTTGTTAATAATCATCTGGATCGCTACCGCACGGCGCACGGATTCCGTCGTCGGCGTGGTAATCGCCTCGTCGTAGGCATTGGTATGCAGACTATTAGTGTTATCGAAAATCGCGTAAAGCGCCTGCAACGTGGTGCGAATGTCGTTGAAACTCATCTCTTGCGCATGCAGACTGCGGCCCGAGGTCTGGATGTGATATTTCAACATCTGGCTGCGGGGGCTGGCCCCGTAGCGTTCTTTCATGGCCCGCGCCCAGATGCGCCGCGCCACCCGACCCATCACCGTGTACTCCGGGTCCATGCCGTTGGAAAAAAAGAAGCTGAAGTTGGGTACGAAGTCATCCACCTTCATGCCCCGTGCCAGGTAATACTCCACCAGCGTAAAGCCATTGGACAGGGTAAACGCCAACTGCGAGATCGGGTTCGCCCCAGCCTCAGCGATGTGATAGCCGCTTACCGATACGCTGTAGTAGTTGCGCACCTTGTTGTCGATAAAAAATGCCTGCACATCACCCATCATGGTCAGGGCAAAGGCTGTGGAGAAAATACAGGTGTTCTGGGCCTGATCTTCCTTGAGAATATCCGCCTGCACAGTGCCGCGCACCGCCGCCAGGGTTTCGGCACGGATGCGTGCATAAGTTTCGGCATCCACCAGCTTGTCACCGCTGATACCCAGCAGCGCCAGACCCAGTCCATTGTGCCCCTCGGGCAAGTCACTGGCGTACTGAGGGCGAGGTTTGTCGCCGAACCAGGCATCGAGTTTCTGCTGTGTCTCATCCCAGAGATTATTTTCTTTCAGGTATTTCTCCACCTGCTGATCGATGGCGGTGTTCATAAAGAACGCCAGAATCATCGGCGCCGGACCGTTGATGGTGATCGACACGGAGGTGGTCGGCGCGCACAGGTCGAAACCGGAATAAAGTTTCTTCATATCGTCCAGCGTGGCAATGGACACACCTGAGTTGCCCACCTTGCCCCAGATATCGGGACGTGGGTCCGGATCAGCGCCGTACAGGGTCACCGAATCAAAGGCGGTGGACAGTCGTGCGGCGGCCTGCCCCCGTGACAGGTAATGGAAACGGCGGTTAGTACGCTCCGGCGTACCCTCACCGGCAAACATGCGGGTGGGATCTTCCCCCGCGCGCCGATAGGGAAAAACTCCGGCGGTGTAGGGATAACTGCCGGGCAGGTTTTCCGCCAGCAGGAAGGCCAGCAGTTCACCCCAGTCCTTGTAGGGCGGCGGCGAGATTTTCTGAATCTTCAGGTGACTGAGGGATTCCACATAGTTATCACCCGTGATGTCCTTACCGCGCACCTGGTAACAGTACTGGTCGGCCTCAACTCCAGCCTTCCGGGTGGGCCATTCCTGTAACAAGCGAATGGATTCACCACTGAGATCGGAAACTGCCGCGTTATAACGCTGGCGCAGGGTGCGCAAGGTGTTGTCCGCTTCACCGTCTGTTAACGCGGACGCTTGGTAAAGCCCCAGAGGTTCCGGACGCTGTGGATCCTCCAGCTCACCCAGCACCTGGTAATGGTGGTAAGCCGTAGCTGCCAGTTCCGCCTGCTGCACATTTCGGGCTTTCACCTGTCGGGCACTTTCACTGATTTCCGCCAGATAGCGCACCCGGCTGCCGGGAATTAACGCTACAGACCGTGATTCCTCAAGCTCATCACCGGTGGGCGGCAACCAACGCTGCTCATCCAGACCTGCCTTGTTCACCAGCAAGCGGCACAGGTGGAAGAAGGCACGATTCACACCGGGGTCGTTGAACTGGCTGGCGATGGTGGGATACACCGGAATCTGGTCTCCACTGACATCAAAGGCATTGCGATTGCGCTGCCACTGCTTGCGAATATCCCGCAGGGCATCTTCGGCACCCCGCTTGTCGTATTTGTTGAGAATCACCATGTCGGCGTAATCGATCATGTCGATCTTTTCCAACTGGCTGGCCGCGCCGTAGTCGCTGGTCATGATGTACAGGGAGAAATCCACCAGATCGACAATCTCGGAATCGCTCTGGCCGATACCGGCGGTTTCCACCAGCACCAGATCGTAACCAAGGGATTTCAGAAACAGGGTAACGTCGCCGAGCATTTCGCTGGTGGCCAGATGCTGGCGGCGGGTAGCCATGGAGCGCATATAAATTTGCGTTGATGACAGGCTGTTCATACGGATGCGATCGCCGAGCAACGCCCCGCCGGTACGGCGGCGCGTCGGGTCCACCGCCAGCACGGCAATGCGCATGTCCGGGCGATGCAACAAAAAACGGCTCAACAACTCATCCACCGTGCTGCTCTTGCCTGCCCCACCAGTACCGGTCACACCAACCACTGGGGTGTTACCCGCGGCCAGCTGCCAGGTCTTTTTCAACCGCGCCAGTTCGGCGTCGGACACAGCCCCTTCCTCGATGGCAGATATCATCTGCGCCACGGCAATTTCATCATCGATATTCGGGGAAGATGGCGACAGCGTCGCGGCCCGCGCCTGCCTCGCCCGAGCCACCAGATCCTCGATCATGCCGGTCAGACCCATTTCCATACCGTGGGTGGGGTGGTAAATACGGTTCACCCCAGCCGCTTCCAGCTCGGCAATTTCTTCCAGGGTAATAGTGCCGCCACCACCGCCAAACACCTGAATGTGCCCGGCGTTATGCTCCTGCAATAAAGCCATCATGTAGCGGAAATACTCCATGTGCCCGCCCTGGTAAGAGCTGATGGCTATCGCATCGGCATCTTCCTGAATCGCCGCCCGCACCACATCGTCAACACTGCGGTTGTGGCCAAGGTGAATCACCTCCACACCACTGGCCTGTATCAGCCGCCGCATCACATTAATGGCGGCATCGTGACCATCGAAGAGTGACGCCGCGGTCACAATACGCAGCGGCGTGTTTTCAGCCGCCGGTTGTTGCTGTTGTTCTGGTATGACAGCAGTCATGGCTACCCCCGAGATAGCAATGGCGAGACATGGATTTCGGGCAAGGTGAACCCAAGCCTTTGCCCCCCATATTATTAATAGCTCAAACGATGCTGACATATTGTCGGACAATATGTCAATTATGGAAAAGTCTGCTATTCTCGCCCTATTGATTACCTATCGCGGTACCGGAAGCCCGCAAAGGAACCACACAACATGCCAACATCCGTCAGCTTTGACCGCCTCGCCCACCAACCCGCTTACAAAGTCGTCAGCGAAAAGATCCGCAACGCCATTGTCAGTGGTGAGATTGCCGCAGGAGACCTGCTACCCACCGAAACCGACCTGGCAGAACAGTTTGGCGTCACCCGCTCCACCGTGCGGGAAGCCATTCGCCTGCTGGAACACGGCGGCATCCTCGGCCGCGCCGGTCGCAAGCGGCTGGTCGTCACCCTACCGGGCATGGAAGCCGTGGGCCGCTCCGTCAGTTCCGCCATGTTGATGCACCAGGTCACCTACGAAGAACTCTGGCAGGTGGCCATGGGGCTGGAGCCTCTGGCAGGCAAACTGGCCTGCCTGTCGGCTACCGACGAAGAAAAGCAGTTGCTGGCAGATAACCTGGCGCTTACCGAACAGGTGATGGACAACCACGACGCACTGCTGAAAGTAGAAATCGAATTTCACAACCTGGTCGCCGAAGCCACCCACAACAATGCCCTGCTGCTGGCCCGCGCCCCCCTCAACGAACTGTTCTACCCCGCCTGGGGCGCCATCATTCGCGCCCTGTCACCGGGCGAGCGCATCCTGGTGGCTCACCAACATGTCTACGATGCCATTTGTGCGGGCGAACAGGACAAAGCCGAAGAGTGGATGGAAAAACATATGCGCGACTTCCGTCGCGGTATTGAAATGGGTAATCTGGGGTTTGATCAGCCAGTGCAGGGGTAAGCACAGTTCTGTTGAATTACTGCCTTTGTACCCAATACGCTTTTATTGCGGTATATTTTTCAGAGACTCAGCCACCGTGCCGCCTTTCACCCGGGCAGAAAACTTCACTACAGGGAAATAAGTGACACAAGACAGCATGTTACTTACCAATTCAGCGTGACTTTACCGGACGTCTAATACAGGGATGTAAAGTCTTGCGTCAAAAAAGCCGTCTATTTAGCGGTCAAACGACAGGGAGAGTTATATGCATAGCAAACCAATTTATCACTACACTAAGACTAGAAAACAAACATCACTGACTTACATTCGCATGGGGATTGCTTGCTGGTTTTACATAGCAGGCTTATTCGCCTATGAGACACTATTTAATAAAACTGTTGCTCATGATTTCAAATCCTATTGGATCATAGGATTTTCTACTGCAAGCCTTCTACTTTTCTATATCGCTTGGTGGCATAGAAAAAATCCAGCCACATATGAAGCAACCATCACGAAAGAGCGTTTCATCGTAAATTATCCTTTCTATCAAGATTGGTCATTCGACATAAGCATTGCAGATATAAAATGTTTTGAGTATCGCCGAACTCTTGGGCATGCTGGAAGTGGAAGGTTGGAACACGGAATTCTAATGAAAGATGGCAGCTTTCACTATTTAAGTAAAAATTATGGCAACAACCTTAAACATATGTTTGAAGCTGTTAAATCCATTAATCCAGAAGTCACATTTCCGAGCAAAGTAAATATACAGACTTTTGGCTTTCTTGGAAAAGATCACAAACCAAAATAAGTGCCATCAGACCAAACGTTCACATTGTGACATTTTTACTGACTCACTTGATTCAATAAAATTAGCCCTACTTTTCTCAAATAATCAAACACAAAGACTTAATTTTCTACCACTAAAGTACCAAGTAGAAATGTAGACAAAACAAAACAAAACAAAACAAAACAAAACAAAACAAAACAAAACAAAACAAAACAAAACAAAACAAAACAAAACAAAACAAAACAAAACAAAACAAAACAAAACAAAACAAAACAAAACAAAACAAAAC